>Ga0315336_1000013_pt1 | contig 1534341 bp, 1277 predicted proteins | sample ASW5metaG_FD_204512 | JGI IMG/M metagenome (GOLD analysis project Ga0315336, IMG submission 204512) | Ammonia-oxidizing marine archaeal communities from Monterey Bay, California, United States - ASW #5 | ecosystem: Environmental > Aquatic > Marine > Intertidal zone | place: USA: California... | reverse complement strand
GCCGGCGGCCAAGAAGAAGGTCGCTGCGAAGAAGAAGCCGGCGGCCAAGAAGAAGGTCGCTGCGAAGAAGAAGCCGGCGGCCAAGAAGAAGGTCGCTGCGAAGAAGAAGCCGGCGGCCAAAAAGAAGGTCGCTGCGAAGAAGAAACCTGCGGCCAAGAAGAAGGTCGCTGCGAAGAAGAAGCCAGCGGCCAAGAAGAAGGTCGCTGCGAAGAAGAAGCCGGCGGCCAAGAAGAAGGTCGCTGCGAAGAAGAAGCCAGCGGCCAAGAAGAAGGTCGCTGCGAAGAAGAAGCCAGCGGCCAAGAAGAAGGTCGCTGCGAAGAAGAAGCCTGCGGCCAAGGCGAGCGCCAACGAGGCGAAGCTCACCAAGCAACTCGCCGCGCTGCAAAGCAAACTCGAGCGCGCTACGGCCGACGCCAAGAAAGCGAACAAGCACGCCGCGGATCAGGCCGCTCGCGCCGCCGAGCTCGAGAAGAAACAGTCGACCGACTTCGAGGAAGACCTCGACGAAGCGATCTCCGGCAGCTCATCCACCACGCGGCGCGTCGTCGATCTCGAAGAAGAGCTGTCGATGCTCAAGGAAGATCGCGAAGAAGCTCAAAGCGCGTTGCGCGCCGCCGAGGAGGCGAGAGAAGCGGCCAACAAGCACGCCATGGCGATGCAGGACGCGAGAAACGCTGCCGACGTTGCCAAGTCTCAAGCAGAGCAAAAGGCCGGCGCGTCGGCACGGTTCGCCGAGGCGGCCGAAGAGCGCGCACTCAAACTCGAGCAGGCGAATCAGTTGGCGCAAAAAGCGATGGCCGCTTTGGAGATGCGGCTCAGCGACGCCAGGGCCAGCGCGACCTCCGCGCCGACGACTCCTGCGCCCGCGCCACTATCACCCGCGCCCAGGCCACCTACGGCCCCGCCAGTGGCTACGGCGGACGCCGGCTCAGACGTTACGTCGGAGTACATCTGTGTTCGTTGCCAGGGTGCGTTGGAGTCCATCGATCACCGCGGTGCGGCCATCGATCGTTGCAAGGACTGCGGCGCGCTCAACTTCGATGGCGCCGAGCTCGAGGATCTGCTGCGCACAGAGTTCGAGGAGTACGACAATCCCACCGCCGGTGGCGACGACGAGGGCGACGGCGACGAGGATACAGCCGTCGATCCGCCATCATGGGGAAGTCCTCGGGGAGAAGACGGTTTCTTCCAGAGTCTGTTCATCCTTGTGAAGGACTAGTTTTGCCTGGAGCTGAGGAGTACTTGTGTTTCGGCGTCTCTTCGTAGCGAATCGCGGGGAGGTTGCCGCCCGCGTTGCCCGTACGTGCGACCAGCTCGGTGTCACGCCAGTTTTTGGTGTGTCCGAAGCCGACGCCAACGCTCCGTACACCATCGATCGCGAGACCGTCGTCCTGGGGCCGGCGCGTTCCGCCGAAAGCTATCTGGACCCTGTACGCATCGTGCAGGCGGCCGTCCAGTCGCGGTGTACAGCGGTGCATCCGGGCTGGGGCTTTCTAGCTGAGAACCCGCGCTTCGCCAGCCTGTGCGAGCTCCATGGCGTGACGTTCGTCGGTCCACCGGCGAACGTGATGCACCTGATGGGCCAGAAAACGCCGGCTAAGAAGGCGATGGGCGCAGCCGGACTCACCCTCATCCCGGGCAGCGACGGCGTTCTCGCCGATGCCGATGAAGCCGCTCGCGTGGCCGACGAAATTGGCTATCCGGTTCTGATCAAAGCAGAAGCCGGCGGCGGTGGTCGAGGCATGCGCATCGCGCGCAGTACCGATGAGATCCGCAGCGCCTTCGACGACGCGACCAATGAATCGCGGGTCGCGTTCGGCGATACCCGGGTGTACATGGAGAAGCTCATCGAGGGCGGTCGGCACATCGAGATCCAGCTGATGAGCGACACCTTCGGCAACGCCGTGCACATCGGCGAACGCGACTGCACGGTGCAGCGCAACCATCAGAAGTTGATCGAAGAGTCACCGGCACCTGTGCTCGACGCCGAGGAGCGTGCACGAACGCTGGAGGCCGCGGTCACCGCGACCGCGTCCATCGGATACGTCGGCGCCGGCACCATGGAGTTCTTGCTCGATGACAATGGTGTGCTGCGGTTTATGGAGATGAACACGCGGCTGCAAGTCGAACACTGCGTGAGTGAAATGCGCAGTGGCATCGATCTGGTGGCGGAGCAGCTGCGAGTCGCTGCCGGATGCAAGTTGAGCGTCAGCCAGGACGACGTCAGCCTGAACGGTCACGCCATCGAATGTCGGATCAACGCTGAGGACCCAACCAATGGCTTCCGACCGAGCCCGGGCACGATCACACGCTGGGACCTGCCGGGGGATCGCGACGGCGCGATTCGCGTCGATACCCACGTCGCGGCAGGCTACACGGTGCCGCCACACTACGACAGCCTGCTCTGCAAAGTGATCGCTCATGGCGCCACCCGCGACGACGCGTGCGACCACATGATCGCCGCTCTCGAGCAGCTCGTCTGCGAAGGGGTCGACACCACGATCCCCATGCACCTGCAGATCATGCGTTCAGACGCTTTTCGCAAGAACGACTACGACACCTCCAGCATCCCCGGGTGGGAATAATGGCTCACGTACCGCTGACCCCTATCGGTGAACCGCTGAGCGCTATCGCCGACCAGCGCACTGTTGACGATCACGAGCAGAAGGTCGCCGAACTCGAAGAGACCCTGCGCATCCGTCGGGGCGAAGTTCACGCCGGCTGGGGTGAGAAATACGTCGGCCGGGTCCACAAGAAGGGCAAGCTCACGACGAGAGAGCGCCTGGACCAGCTCAAGGACCCCGGCACGGACTTGCTCGAAGTGGGCACGTTCGTCAACTACGGTGAAGAGTTCGCCAACGGCTTGAAGTCTCCGGCGGCCGGCGTCGTGACCGTGTTTGCTCGGGTGTGTGACCGCTGGTGCATGGTCATCGCCAACGACAACACTGTCGCCTCTGGCGCGTGGTGGCCGCGCACCCCCGAGAAGATCGAACGAGCCCAGACCATGGCGCTGCGCTTGCGCTTGCCGACGATCTACCTGGTGGACTGCAGCGGACTGTTCTTGCCCGAGCAGTCACGTAGTTTCCCCGGCGCCAAGGGGGCAGGGCACATCTTCAAGATGAACAGCGTGCTCAGCGCCAACGGCGTTCCGCAGATCGCGGGCGTGTTCGGTGACTGCATCGCCGGTGGTGGCTACATGCCGCTGATCAGCGATCGCGTGTACATGACCGAGCAGGCGTACATGGTCATCGCGGGGGCGGCACTGATCAAAGGTGCCAAGAGTCAGAAGATCACATCGCTGGATATCGGCGGCCCCGAAGTGCACGTACACCAATCGGGTTGCGCCGACGTTCGCGTGCCCGACGATGAGCACTTGCTCGCGTGCGTACGCCGGGACGTAGCCAACTTGCCTAGCTCAGGCGCTGGCTTCTATCGCACTGCTGGCGCGATTGCGCCCCTGTATCCCGATCGCGAAATCGCCGGTTTGCTGCCGGTGGATCATCGCGAGTCCTTCGACGCCATGCAGCTGCTCGCGCGCCTATGCGACCAGAGTCTGTTCTGGGAAGTCATGCCCGAGGCCGGCGAGGAGATCATCTGCGGCGTAGGTCGGCTTGGAGGTTTGTATGCCGGCTTTGTGCTCAATCGCCAGGGACTGGTCGGTAACCCCGAGCATCCCAAACAGCAACGACCCGCCGGGATTCTCTATCGAGCTGGCATCGCCAAGGTCAGCGCGTTCAGTCGCGCGTGCAACGCCGATGGCATTCCGCTCATCTGGCTTCAGGACATCTCGGGCTTCGATATCGGCGCCGAAGCGGAGCGCCAGGGACTGCTCGCCTATGGCTCTAGCCTGATCTACACCAACAGTACGAACGACGTACCCATGTTCACGGTGCTGCTGCGCAAGGCCAGCGGCGCCGGCTACTACGCCATGGCCGGGCTGCCCTACGATCCGGTCATCCAGCTGTCCACGACTCTGTCGCGGTTGAGCGTCATGGAAGGCCGCACTCTGGCCATCGCCACCTACAACACCAAGCTCGACGACGACTTCGAGATCACCTCGACGGATCCGGAGGAGCGCAAAGCCATCGAAGACGGTATGCGCGACGTCGAGCGACGCATCGAGGCGGACATGGATCCGTACGTGTCGGCGCGCAGACAGGACACGGACGAGATCATCGCTCTGGGCGAGCTCCGTCGCTGGTTGGTCGCCGCCACGGAGATGAGTTATCAGAGCATCGGCCATCGGCGGATCAAGAACCCGCGCATCTGGAGCCTGCACGACCTGCGCGAGCTCGTCGGTGGGGTGCGCTGATGAGTCGACCGCGTTTCCGTCCGGTTCTCACCGCGCTGCTCGCTGAGCGCGACGATGGCCAGACCGAGCTGCGCGCCCCGGCGGTTGGTCTGTGGCGAGGCGCACCTGTTGTGCGCACGTACATCAGCGGTGGCGTTGGTGTTGGCGAGCTCGAAGTGCTCGGCGTGATGCACGACGTGATCGCGCCTGCCGGAGCCAACGGCTTCGTGGTGGACGTCGATACGGTGGACGCGCGCCAGGCGGTAGGCTACGGCGATGCGATGTTGGTGCTCGACCCAAGTCAGGTCCAGGTCGACGACGCGACTGCCGCGGCTGGCGAGGCTGCTGATGGCGAAGCAGCACTGGTGTTTCGTTCTCCTTCGAGTGGACGTTTCTACAGTCGGCCGAGTCCGGACAAGCCGCCTTTCGTGGAAGTAGGCGATACCGTATCTACCGGCCAGACGATTTGTTTGCTCGAGGTGATGAAGACGTTCAATCGAATCACCTACGGCGGCGATGGTTTGCCCGAGACGGCCAAGGTGACGCGGATACGACCGGCCAACGGCGACGATCTGGCGGACGGCGACATCATTCTGGAACTCGATCCAGGGTAACGATTCGGCACGAGCGGGTTCGGCGCATTTCGTAGCACAGGAGCGATGTGATGAAAACGATGGGGACGTTTTGGGGGATTGCCGGGTTCGCGCTTGCGCTGACCGTGGCGGGTGCTGGCTGCAAGAGTCAGAAGGCCGATCCGGCCGTCGTCGTTACGAGTATTCACCCGGTCTACGATCTGGTGAAGCGCGTGGGTGGAGACAAGATCAAAGTGCAGCTACTGCTGACGCCCGGCGCCAGCGCTCACGACTTCAACCCGAGCACCAAGCAGATGAAACAGGCGAGCCGTGCGGGCTCGGCGTTCATCATTGGCTTGGGCATGGACGAGTGGACGACCAAGCTGGTCAAGTCCGCGAGCAAGAAGGCCAAAATCATTCGCCTCGGCGACAAGGTGAAGACGGTCACGTTCGATCTGAAGCATGTCGGCGGCAAGGACCATGCGGACCATAAGGATCACAAGGACCATAAGGATCACAAGGACGAGAAGGGCCACGAGGATCACAAGGACGAGAAGGGCCACGACGATCATAAGGATCACAAGGACGAGAAGGGCCACAAGGATCACAAGGACGAGAAGGGCCACAAGGATCACAAGGACGAGAAGGGCCACAAGGATCACAAGGACGAGAAGGACCACAAAGAAAAGAAGGGCCACGACCACAAGGGCCACGACCACAAGACCAAGAAGGCGCCGACGAAGGACAACCACAAGCTGGATCACAGCGATCACAAAGGCGAGCCTGAGTCGGCCCACGAACACGATCACGACGGTCCCGATCCTCACATCTGGCTCAGCGTGCCCAAGGCCATGGCCATGGTTCAGGTCATCGCCGATGAGTTGAGCAAGCTGCTGCCCAAGCACGAGAAGGTGTTTCGCGCCAACGCGGCCAAGACACTTGTGGAGCTCAAGGCGCTGCACCTCGAAGTAAAGAAGACCGTCGCCACCTTCAAGAACAAGAACCTGGTCACGTTCCACGGTTCGTTTGGCTACTTTGCCGCCGAGTACGGTCTCAAGATCGTCGCGGTGATCGAACCGTACCCCGGTCGCAACCCATCGCCGGCGTATCTCAAGAAGGTCATCTCGGCCATCAAAGCGCAGCCGGTCGCCGCCCTGTACACGGAACCTCAGCTGGATCCGCGTCCGGCCAAGGCCCTGGCCAAAGAGGCGAGCCTTCCCCTCAAGGAACTCGACCCCATCGGTGGCCAGGACGGCCGAAAAGGCTACGAGGCGCTGATTCGCTACAACCTGAAGCAGTTGTCAGAGTCCATGAAGTGAGCCAGGAGGTCCCCCAGAACGTCGAGCGTCGCGTCCACCACAGCGGTGAGAAAGTGCTCGAGTTCGACGGCGTCGAGATAACCCTCGGTGGGCGGACGATCCTGCACGACATCACATTCCACGTGGTTCGCGGTGAGTTCCTGTGCTTGCTTGGTCCCAACGGCGCCGGCAAGTCGACCTTGCTGAAAGCGATCCTCGGTTTGTTGACGCCTTCGGCGGGCACCATCTCGGTGCTCGGTGGGCCGCCCACTCACGACACGAGCAAGATCGGTTACGTCCCCCAGCGCAAAGACTTCGACCGTTCGTTCCCGGCGACGACCATCGAAATGATCGTCGCCAATCTGCGTGGTCAGTGGCCCGTGCGCATCAAACCCGACGAGCGCGAGAAGGCGATGGCTGTTCTCGCCCGGGTCAGAGGAGAGAAGCTCGCGAACTCCCCTCTATGGGCACTGTCTGGCGGCGAAAGTCAGCGCGCCTTCATCGCTCGGGCCCTGGTTACCGAGCCCGAGATCATCATGTTCGATGAACCGGCGGCCGGGGTCGATCAACGAGGCAGGGGAGAGCTGTACGAGCTGCTCAATGAGATCGCCGCCGACGATTACCTGTCGGCGCTCATGGTGACCCACAGCATCACCGCGATTTCCAAGACCGCTGAGAAGGTCGTCATCGTCGATGGCAACGTTCAAGCCTTCGCTTTACCCGAAGAATTGTTCGGCAACGGCACTTTGATGTCACTTATCGGCGGCCACGGACCGGACGCGACGGAATAGCCATGCTCAGCTGGTGGACAGATCACGAGTTCATGCGCAACGCCATCATGGCGGGGTTGCTCGTCGGCGGCATGTGCGCGGTGCTTGGTACGTTCGTCGTTCAACGCAACATGGCCTTCGTGGGCGAAGGTCTGGCTCACGCTGCCTTCGGTGGCGTCGCTCTCGGGCTGTGGCTCGACATCGGTACGCGGTACGGCCTGTCGTGGTTCGGACCGATTTGGATCGCGGTGCCGTTTTGCATTCTCGTCGCCCTCGGCATTGGTTGGGTGGGAAACAAGGGCTACGCCACCGAGAGCACAGCGGTTGGGATTTTCTTTTCGGTGTCCGTCGCCATGGGCATCGTGCTCGTCTACATTCGTAAACCGCCGGTCAAAGATCTCAACACGTACTTGTTCGGCAACATCCTCGCGGTCCAGCGAACCGACGTCTACGCGGCGCTGGCAATGACGGTCCTGGTCGGCCTGTGCATGTGGCGCTGGTGGAAGTCCATGGCGTACGTTGCGTTCGATCGTGAGCTGGCGCGCTTGTCGGGCATCAAAGTGGAGCGCCTGGACTATTTGCTCCTGAGCTTGATGGCGTGCGTCATCGTGCTCAGTGTTCGAACCGTCGGAGTGATCCTCGTGTCGAGCTATCTGATCATTCCAGCGGCGACGGCGCGGCTCACAGGCGGCTCGTTGTTCAGCATGGCCGTCAAAGCGGTAATCCTCGGCATCGTCGGCTCGCTTGCCGGACTGATCATGTCCTACTACGTCGACGTTCCCAGTGGCGCCACGGTCATCCTGGCCCTGGCTGGTGCATTCGCGCTCACCACCGGTTGGCGCGTTTTTCGCAGCTAGCTAACGATCCGAAACGCAACGGCTCTTTCGGCTTTGGTCGATTTTCGAGACCGAACCGCCGGCGTGCGCGTATCTACAAGCCATACAAGGAGCCACGATGAAACAGACAACTGCCACCGAAAAAGAAGTTTGCCCCTGTGATAACCACTGCGAATGCACCGAATGCAATTGCAACGCATGTAACTGCTCAGTCTGCGACTGCCCATCCTGCGACTGCGCAAACTAGTAACGCTCCACCACGCTACGCCCCCCAGTAGCTCTCTTCGGTAATCCTCCCTACCGTCCCCTCGTACTACTTAACGCCGCCTTCAATCGGGTCCCCCCTTCCCCGATTGCTGGCGGTTGTTTCGTTTCGGCGAGTTACTCACTAATTGAAAAAGAGTTCGCGCACACGTGCGACGGGCCCCCTGCCTGTGGGTTCACCCAACACGAAGCCCAGCCATGACGAGCCGACGACGGCTCTCTGGGCTGGTCACGTTTTCTTAACCGACCCAATACTCATCCAAGATGGCAAGTGCAAGTCTGGCTGCTGCAAGTATCATTTCCTGAGCAACCCGGTTTCCATGGTTTGCCGCCCGGCAAACAAATGTAACTAGCTCCTCGGCTCGGCTCGGCTCGGTTTGGTTTTCAATACCGTCGGCGATCGGGACATTCGTGTCCTGGTTTCCGGCGGTTTTTTGATCGTGATCGGCTGAGTGCTGGGAATCACGGTTGGCTGGCGCGGCACGTGTCGTGAAATACACACCCGGCATGCGCTGGTTCGTCTTATCTCTCGTCGTGATAACTGTTCTTCTCACCGCCGATAGAGTGGAAGCTATTTGCCGCACTGTCACCGAAACCGGTGGCAGTCCACCGGCGATCGAGCCCAAGCAACCGGTGTTGATCATCAAGCGCCAGAACGTGTCCATCGGCTGCCCCTCGGTCCCCGAGTTCCCAGACGCCGCGGTGCCGGATGCCAGCGTGAGCGAGGATGCTTCGGGCATAGCGATTCCCCCGCCCGCCGACGCCGGTGTGGATGCCACGACCTGCGTGTCGCGATTCGCCGACACAATTTCGATGGTCGTGCAGCCGGCATTCAGTACCGGCGCGGAGGGATCGCGTTTCGCTTTGCTCATGGTGACGCCGAGCCCGCCCATCGTCACGCTGGCGCCAGACAACACGTTCACCGATCTGTTCGCCAGGACCGGGCCCATGACCGTGTACGAAGACGTGGTGATCGAAGACCCGACCCTGGGCCAACAATGCACGGATCCCAAGTGGAACAGCGGCAACGATACTGGCGGAGGTAGCGGAAGTAGCGGTGGTGGAGGCGGCTGCGCCAGTGGTGGCAGCGAGTGGTACGACCCGAACATGCCCGATGACACCGTGTTTCCCGATGCCGGTGTGCCCAGCGGTGACGGCGGCGGCGTCACGATTCGCACCATCGGCGCCTATGACGTGGCGATTCTCTCGGTCGACGATGTCGCCGGGTTCGCTACGTGGCTCACCGCCAACAGCTATCAGCACCGCCAGGCTGACCTGGATGCTCTGCAGCCGTACATCGAACTGGGCTGGACTGTGGTCGCGGTGCGCGTCAACACCGACGAGGCCGTTGACGACGGGGCGCTGACTCCGCTGCAGTTCACATACGAAGGCGACGAGATTCGCATTCCGACCGCGGTCTCCCGTCAGCCCGAAGGCGGTGAGAATCTGCTCACCATCTACATCTCTGCCGAGGGACGCTACAACGTGCCGGGGGCATCGGTTCCGTACGCGATTCCCCAGCCCGGTAGTTTCTTTCTGACGAAGAACGAGCTGTTCGTTGATCTATCGAAAGGTCCCGAAGACGATCCCGTCGCGGTGCGAGACTTCACCGACGCTCGCGCACGCGAGACCGAGACCATCATTCGCGAGACCCGTATCCCGGTACCGTGTCCAACCCCGTCGCCGCCAGCGGACGGAGACGATCCGCAGGGCTGTGCCCCCGCCGAAGAAGACTCGCAGTCCACCGATAACGGTGTTTGTAACTGCGTGGCGAACGGCAACCAGCCGTGGCACGGTCACTTGCTACTGGCGATCGGCTGCATCCTGATCATTCGCCGCCGACGCCATTAGGGCGAAGCTGGGCAGCCAGTGCAAACCGGCGTAGTCGCCGGATTCGAGTCCAACCATGCCGGTACGTCTGTGCTGCGCTGAACTGTCGAGGAGCGCTGATCGATGCGGATGATCCGGGGGCAAGGTGGTGGCAACGTTTCGCAACATCCATGCGCGGCTCAGGTTCAAGCCATCGTAGTGGACCAACTTGCCGTCGCTGCGATCTCGAACCGCGACCGGGCCATGGCCGAAGCCGTCCGGTAAGAACGCGTCCAACCAGGAAACGAACTCGCTGGCGCTCAGCACTCTGCGCATCAGGTCCGCCTCGGCCAGGGCGGGGGACAAGAAGTCGAACGCCGATGGTTCGTAGGCGATCGGTGCGTTCGCGTCGCTGGCGTGAAAGGCCACAGCTCGGGCAGCAACAGCGCGCTCCAGGTCGACGTCGTTGGTGGCGCGCGCGGCATCGATGATCATGCCCATGGCGAACGCGGTCTGGTTGTGTTCCCCCGTGCGAATGGGCGCCGGCAATCGGTCCAGCCAGCGCAGGAAATGATCGCGCCGCAGGCTGACCAGTGGAGCCAGCGTTGCCGCCGACGTTCCCGTCATCTCGGCGCCCAGAAACAACAGCCAAGCAACCCCATAGGGCATCTCGAAGCTGGTGCGGGTCCGCGCGTAATCGACCTCGGCCGCGATGTTGGTGTCCGTGAGGTTTTTGGCGACAGCGTCGCGCACCTCAGCACACCAGGCCGCGTTGGGAAAAGCTCGTAGCAATCGCGCCAGAGTCCAATGACTGTGCACGGCCGAGTGCCAATCGAAGCAGCCATAAAATGCGGGGGTGAGCTGCTCAGGCGGCCTGGCGTCTCCGGCGTCCCGGAGCAGGTGGCCGATTTTGTTCGGATACGGCCGATGGACCCCTGCGAGGGCGATCTTGGCCAAGTTCGCTGCAAATGACTCGTCGAGTTGCACGCACACGTCCCTTCGGCGGTATTCTAGCGCGCGATGAAGCCGTTGATCCTGGCTGCGCCCGCCGATGTTGCAACTGGTACGGCGCCGTATCTCGCTGAACGCCTTGGTGCCGAGCTGGGCGAAGTAACGTGCCGGACCTTCCCCGACGGGGAAATCTACGTACGCATTCACTCCGAGGTCGAGAACCGGGAGGTGGTGATCGTCTCCACCCTGCACCGGCCCAGCGAAACCCTGCTGCCGGTGCTGCTCCTGGCCAACACTGCTCGGGACCTCAAGGCCAAGCGGGTCGGCCTCGTAGCACCGTACCTGAGCTACATGCGTCAAGACGAACGCTTCCATCCGGGGGAGGGCGTCACCTCTATCTATTTCGCCAAGTTGCTTTGCGGCGCCGTCGATTGGTTGATCACCGTCGACCCACACCTGCATCGCTGGAGCTCTCTGAGCGAAATCTATTCGATTCCGTCCACGGTGGTTCCATCGGCGCCTAGCATTGCCCGTTGGATCACCGAGAACATCGCGGACCCGGTCCTGGTCGGCCCTGATAGCGAGAGCGAACAATGGGTGTCCGCCGTCGCCGAATGTGCCAAGGCGCCGTTCGTGATTCTAGATAAGACCCGCCACGGCGATCGCGACGTGGACATCGTCGCCCCGGACCTGTCTGAGTACGCCGGACGAAAACCGATTCTCATCGACGACATCGTGTCGACCGCGCGCACTATGATCGAAGCCCTGGGCCTATTGGCCAGTGCTGGACTGGGCTCGCCGATCTGCATCGGTGTGCACGGTGTGTTCGCCGATGGTGCCTACGACGACTTGCTGGCCGCCGGTGCCGAGCGGGTGGTCACAGCGAACACGATCGCTCACGGCAGCAACGAAATCGACGTGCGCGGTTCCATCGCCGATACGTTGGCGAAGACCCTGGCGACGTAGCGGTTGGGTTACAGCCGGCGCAGTTACAGCCGGCGCAAAGGCGTGATCCGCAGAATCAGCGGGATGACCTTCTGGTTCACGACCAGACCCATGTGGCTGTACTGGGAGCGGACGAACAGCACCCGCGAGTTCCGCTCGCGCCTACTGAAGCCGCGGTAGCTTTTCGGGAACCGCTTCTTCACGGCAACGTACTTGAGCTTCTCAATGAAGTTCTTGGTGCGCTTGAGTGTGTCGTTGGCCGAGATCAACACCAGCTTGTGGTGCTTGGCTCGTTTGCTGCCGTGGATGAACTCGCGGAACTGTTTCTGCCGCGCGTACAGCGCGTCGAGCAGGATGACCTGAGCGAGCACCCGGTGGTCGACCCACTTGGCGATGGTGCGGAACGCGCCGCTGTGGCCGATGACGATGGTTGGTCCGTCGGGCATGCGAATGCCGGCCCGGCTGATCACGCGCTTGAGCTTCGCCAGCGACGGCCAGTGCACGGCCTGCTGACCATTGATCGGTGCCTCGGGCACGACGAAGATCGCGTTCTGCCGGCTCTTGCGGAACTGTTGCGGCAGCTTGTGGTGCTTCCACGCGGTGTCGACGTTGGTATGGTGACCGTGAATGTAGACCACCATGCCCGCGGTCTTGCGCACGTAGCCGTTGGGCACGTAGACGTAGACCGGGCCCTTCTTGGTCTTGATGCGCCAGTACTTACCGCCGAACTTGCGGTGTTTGGTTTTTTCGTAGCGCTGTTTCTTCTTCTTTTTGACCTTCCGGTCCGTGCGCCGTTTGGCGCCGCTGGTCCGGGCGTGAATGACCGGCGTGGCGATGAAGAAGGCGAGTGCGAATAGAAGGCAGCGGGTAACTTTATGCATGGAACTCGTCGGCGCTTTGGCAGCAAGAGCGGCAGAAAAAGTGGCTGTGTCCTTCAAGGATGCTCCCAGCCACTAGCGTTTGCCAGTTTTTGACCTTCGAGTTTTGCGCGGATAGAAAATCATCATGTGGCCGTTCTTGTTCACGTCCGGGTAGCCGTAACGGAACGACAGCCAGCGTTTGCGCCGTTTCTCCCAGACCTTGACGATTCGGTCGTTGAGGTACTTCCACTGGTCGTGGAAGATGCCCTCGAACTTGCCGTAGGTGACCACGCTGAAGCCACCCCGCCACGCGTGGTGCGGCGGGATGCCTGTGCTGTCCGACACCATGAAGGTCATGTTGCTGGTTAGATACGTACGGATGGCGCTGAACGAGTTCATCCACAGCAGGTAGCTCGCGGCCTTGGTCATCGCGGCGACCTTGCCCTTGCGCACCAGGTGCTTCTGTAGGGCCGACTTGTCGAAGTGTTTGTTGTCCAGGTTGGCGGCGATATGCCGGTGCACGATAGTTCGCCCGGACTTGTTCTTGAACGTGAGCTCCGAGTTCTTGAACGCGATGGAGTAGTCGGTGTTGATCCAGCGCTTCTCGAGCTTGCCGGCTTTGACATCCTTGAGCCGGGCCACGTCGGCGGCGGTGTAGTAGTACAGGGAACCGTCGTCTTTGATCTTGAAGAACCGCAACGACACCACTTCGTAGTCGTGCACGGTCAGGGCGAACAGAAAGAACGCCAGCTGGCCAGGGATGGGCCCTTTTTCCAGTTTGCGCAGGTTGGTGCTCTTGTGGTCTTTGACCAGCACGTAGCGACGGGCGATTCCTTCGAACAGGGCCAGGACCTTGCGCAACTTGCGCCCCTTGACCTTGCCGATCATGCGTGGGTCGCCGGCGTGTTCCAGGGACATGCTCGTGATCTCGGTGGCGTCCGGGTACGTGGTCAGAGACGACACCAGGTCACCGCCGCCGAATGGGTAGACGACCTTGGTCGGCAGTTGGGCGGGGCGCTTCTTGCGCAGGAAGTTGCCGGCTCTGCGGACCCAGCCGTTCTTGTACTTCTTGGCGTGTCGTTTCATCGACCGGCAGTGTCGGGCGACGATTTTGGCCGAGTCCGCGGGGACCTTGGCGGTGCCACCGCAGGTCACGATGCGCTGAAACTCCCGCGCTTCAGCGATGAAGTCCTTCCCCGAGTTGGCTTCGGCCGTGGGGGCCGCGACGGCCGCGACGGTAAGTACGGCGAAAACACGAATGAGCTGGCGCACCATGGGCGTAGTTCTCCTGGTCCAAAGACGTTCGAGCGGGTCGATCTATTCGACTTTGGCCTTCACTGGGCCAACTAATGTGCGCAACGTGGCCACGGCGACCTCTTCGCCGGCGTCGTTGAGCATGCTGACCGGTACTTCGTACTCTTTTCGGGCGTTGCTTGTGGGGATCGGGCACTCGCAGACACCCGTGATGGTTCCCCGTGCCTTCTTTATGTACTCGATCGAGATGCCCGCGACGATGAATCTGGCGTCGGCCGGCATGGAATACGCCAGGGCGACGTTGCCGGTGAGCTCGGCCAAATTGACCAGAGCCACCGCGTGGATGCTCTTGAGATGGTTTCGCACCGGTCGGCGGTCGGCCAGGGTGACCTTGGCGTAGCCCTCGCGGACTTCCTGGACCTGGGCGCCGATGGAGCCGGTGTAGGGCGCGGCCATGCCGACCATGCGGCTGAACACGCGTTTGCCGCCGGGCAGGACGCGCAGGCGCTTCCATGCGTTGCGCAGCAGGTTGCCGGGGGCGTCAGCGGACGGGACGAGACTCTTTACAGCGGTTGCAACGTTCATATTCGGAGCGAACCTATACCGGAACCGGCCTCGTTGCGAGCGGTTTTGCAGACGCGTAACTACCTGTGCCCGTTTGGTCCTGGGGGCGCTTACGACTTTTTCGGCTTCGGTTTGGCGTTCCAAACCTTGATCGCCAGGACCAGCCCGACGAGTGCAACCGGGATCATCAGGTACGGCCAGATCTTCCAGTTGTTGATGTCCTTGGCCGCGTCGGTGCCTTTTGCCGGGAGCAGGTAGCCCAGCAGGATCGCTTGAAACAGCGTGCCGATGTAGACGAAGCCGTCGATGAGTCCTACCGCGATGCCCGCGTTCTTGCTGCCGCCGAAGTCCTGACTGGCCGTGCCGCTGAGCATGCCGTGTACGCCGATGATCGCCATGGACATGAACACGACGCAGTAGCCGATAGCGATGAGTCCTACGTTACCGCCCGCGAGTAGCGGCACCATCACGATGGCGCCCAGCAGCATGATGCCGTAGAGCACCGCGGCGACTGGTCCGCGGCGCGAGTTGAACACACGGTCGGAGATGACTCCGGCGAACACGCCGCCCATGATGCCGGCGATACACAGCAGCATCCCCCAGTTCTCATAGACGAACTGTTCCTTGAGCGACATGCCTTTGGCGAAGTCCCGGTACCAGTGCATGATCGCGTTGCGCAAGAAGCCACTGCAGAACTCGACGAACGCAATGGTCAGGATGATCGGGTTGGTGAGCATGCGCTTGAACACTTGCAGCGCCGGAATTCGCTCGTCGTCGTCGCCGCTGGTTGCGTCTTCCAGATCGAAGTCTTTCTGGCCCGCATCCGATGGCTTGTCGCGAACGATGAAGAAATCGATGGTGAAGAACACCGCTAGCAGCATCGCGGGGATGAACCAGACCCACTGGGCACCGTCGGTGATGACGATCTTGATGTTGGGCAGCTTGGACGGGTCGTCCAGATGCGCCATGAGCACCGACGCTTGATGAGTGGCGGTGTAGTAGGCGCTGCTCAGGTTGGCGATGATGCGGTGTCCCCAATCGAAGGCGAAGTAGATGCCGAGCGAAATCAGGATGCCGAAGATGCCGGCGAACATGCCGCGCTCGTTGACGTGGAACCAGGACGAGTTGACTTTGACGATGGACACAGCGCCGAAGCTCTGGAAGTACATGTTGGCGCCGTAGAGCAGCGAGTAGATGAGCACCGTGTCGCTGCCGTTGGTCCAGCCGGCCATGAAGCCGATGCCCATCAACGCGTTGCAGACGGCGGAGCCGCTGGCGGCGATGAGAATCGTTTTGCGGCCGCCCCAGCGATCGGCAAGGGGACCGTTGAGCAAGAACGACAATCCGTAGACCGCCGCGCCGGCGCCGAAGATCAGGCCGAACTGTTTCCCGGTGATGATGCCGGAGTTCTTGACCGCGGTGAGGTTGTACCGACCCATGTAAAGGAAGGCATAGGTCATGCCCAGCGGCAGCCAGTTCATGATGCGGCGTTTGAGGAACGCGTCGCTGTGGCCGAGCTGTACTTTGGGCAGGCGCGAATAGACGATGCCGACGGTGCACAGGAGCAGGAAAATCGGCAGCAGTTCTGAGAGCCAAAGAGGCATTTGCGCGGACAATAGGGGGTGGTCCGCCATTAATCAACCCTGACGGCAGCCGGCCTCAGAACGCCCTGGGGCGTGTATCCTGGCGCCAATGACCCAGATGCTCACCAAGACCGCCATCGTCGTGCAGGACTACGATGACGCGATTGAGTTCTACGTAACCAGGCTTGGTTTCACCTGCACCGAGGACACGGACCTGGGTGGCGGCAAGCGCTGGGTCACCGTCAAGCCGCCCGGGAGTAACGGCGCCGAGCTGCTCCTGGCCCGAGCCGTCAGCGACGAGCAGCGCAGTCGCGTCGGCAATCAAACCGGCGGTCGCGTGTTCCTGTTCATCGAGACCGACGACCTGGCCCGCGACGTTGCTCTGTACAAAGAGCGCGGCGTAACTTTTGCGCGCCAGCCGGAGAAGCAACCCTGGGGAACCGTCGCGGTCATCCAGGATCTGTGCGGCAACCTGATCGACATCATCGAGCCCCTGGCGAAACCGCGGCGCATCCGCGACTACCACGCCCACATCTATTTCGACGAAGACACGGTCGACCTGGCGCGGCAGTTGCGCATCTCGATCGGTGAGCAGTTCGCTGCCACGTTGGGCAACTGGAACGAAGCGCTGGTGGGACCACACCCGCGGTGGAGCGCAGAGATCATTTTCGCCAACGCCGAGTTCGCGACCCTGGTGCCGTGGCTGGCGCTGAACCGTGCGGGGCTCACGATTTTCGTGCATCCAAACACCGGCGGCGATCTGGCCGACCACCGGGATCATGCGATCTGGTTGGGTAACAGCGTCGAACTCAACCTGGGCATTTTCACCGATTAGCTCATGGTGGCAACAGCGGAGTTTTCGCGCCTCTGTTCTAGGACCGCCCGCACACATCCTCATTCATGGTAAGCGTCCAGTGTGCAGTCCTCACCCCAGTGGCCAGCTCCTCGTCTCTCCAGTCTGATCTTGTTGTGTGCAGCCACCGCGTTCGGGGCCTGCGGCGATTCGAAATCGGGTAAGCGAAAGAAACAACCGACGAACACCACGGCGCCCTCTACCGATGCAGGTCCGTCGGCGAAGCAACGTGCCCAGGCTGCTGCATGCAGGAAGAAGCTGCCCGAATTCCGCGCGTGGATGAAGGCGCTCGTCGGCGAGTCCGCGCGACCGAACACTTCGTCTGTCGACAAGGACATGAGCGACGTCATACTGTCTGCCGACGCGCAGACTGTGCGTGCAAAGCTGCGGTGGGAAGTGCGCGTTGGTCGCTCATTCATTAAGGCGACGGATAGAGTCATCTATCCCACCGCGCACGTCACTCGGAGCACATTCAATCCGTCGTGGAAACCGCTTTCGGATCTCTTGGCCGCGCAGCTCAAGCCTTCGTGTGCTGGAAAAGCGCAACCCGAGGCGCTCGTGCGCGTCGACGCCAGCGTGCCGTGGCGAGTGGTGCATCGCGTGGTTGCAGCGATCTATGCGGCGGGAGTGAACCAAGTGTTGTTCGCGTTCCAGAAGCCGACCGCGATGGCGAAACCGCCACGGTCCAAGATCGACCCCGTAATCGACAAGGTGGACGCCGACATCGCCAAGCGCCAGAAGGCCGGTACGAAGGCCATGCTCGCGTATCTGCGGGCCTGGCGACCAACGTCGGAGCACCCATCCTGGTCCGTTTATCAACGATGTAAGACGGTCCTGGCCGGACTCGAACAGGCCCGCAAACGGATGGACATTGGTGGCTACAGTTACTTCGCAGAGGGCCTGGCAAACGACATCGCCAGCTGTGGCTGCGCGGTCGATCTGGACGCCGCCAAGTCTCTTCACTGGTGGTGGAGCGACCGACGCACGAAGGAGCAACTGATCGAAGCCGATGTGCGACTTGTCTTGTCGTCGGCCAAGGCAAAACGACGTGAACTGCTCGTCGCCAAACACGACACACCTTGGTCGAAGGCTCACACGATCGTTGTGGACGCAGCCAAGCGTGGCGGCGCGTTCCTGCTGGCCGAAAAGGGCGCCAAAGTGTCAGCCGCGGACCGAAAGGCCCGGCAGTCCCCACCGCTGTGCAAGTAACCCAATCTAAGGACACTCGCCTTTCAGTAAGCCGTCGCGTCAGAAGCGTTGCATCGAGCTCAACCTGCGGACCTCACCCGACTAGCGTATAATGGCGGGCGTGCGGGGGATGGTGCTACTGGCGGTCGTTGCGGGGGCAATGATCGCGACCGGTTGTCTGAGTTTGGACAACGCCACGTGTGCGAGCGGCCGCGTTTGCCCCAGCGGCAGCGTGTGCTCCAGAACCGGCGACGCCTGCGGACTCCCCGAGCAGGTAGAGGCGTGCGCGAATATCGCCGACGATGAGGCGTGCGCATTTCCCGGCGGCGTGGGCATCTGCCGACAAGGTGTCTGCGAAGGATTCATCTGCGGCAACGAAGTGGTCGAGCCCGGGGAAACCTGCGATGACGGCAACACCGCTGACGGCGACGGTTGCAGCGCGGATTGTTTGGACGAAGAGCGCTGCGGCGATGGCATTGTTGCCGACGACGAAGAGTGCGATTGCGGCGACGGCGTGGTGTCGCTGCCCCAGAACTGCAGCAGCCCGAACTCTCTGGTGGGTGGCACGTGTAATCCAATGGATTGCACCTTGTATTGCGGCGACGGTCAGGTGCAGTCTTGGGAGTCCTGTGACCCGGGCGAGTTGGGACCGATAGTCAACGTTGCCCCGATTGACTGTGTTGCCTATGGGCTGGAGGTGGGCATGCTTGGCTGTTCGGCGTCGTGCGGCTTCGATGTCAATCGTTGCCGCAGGCTGGGTTGGTCGGATACGCTGGCGAACGTACCCCAGTCGGTTGCAATCACCGGGCTTTGGGTGTCGCCGTGGACTATTGCTGGACCACCCGAGCCGGGGCTCATGCGGTTTGACGCCGCGGCGGCGATCACCACCAGCGACGGGGGGCTGGCGTGGATAGCCGGATCGACAAAGCCACCCGACGCTCGGCCCATGCGCGCCGTATGGGGGGATCCTGGGACCGATATCGACGATGTGGTGCTGTTTGCCGTCGGCGATCAGGGACAAATTTTTCGCTATCATCGGTCTACATTCTGGGCGCCGGAATCCTCCGGATCGACCGAGGACCTGCTGGCCGTGTGGGGTGTCGATCGCGACAGTGTGATGACCGTCGGTGCCAGCGGGACGGCCCTGCGCTTCGACGGGTCCAACTGGTCGAGTACGACGACGAACTCGTCGGTGACCCTGCGCGGGTTGTATGGCCGGTCGGCCACGGACATGATCGCCGTGGGCGACGGCGGCGCTGCCCTGCATTGGGACGGAACAGCGTGGACGCCATCGTCGACGGGCAGTGGTTCTAATCTGCGCGGCGTTTGGATGGACTCGACAGGTCTGGCGTATGCGGTTGGAGACAGCGGCACAGTGCTTCGCTACGCAGCCGGCGGTTGGACGACCGTCGATATCGGTACGGCCATTGACCTCACCAGCGTGTGGGGGCGCAGCGAGACCGACCTGTTCGTCGGCGCGGCTGACGGCACCGTATTCTTCCGCGGCGTCGACGGGGTGTGGACGCCAACGTTCACCTCTTCGACTGATCCCATTGGTGCACTCGGTGGCAGTGGCGCCTTCACCTATGCCGGGAGCAGTACATTCCGGAGCTTCACCGGCGACGCGTGGACGTCCGATGTGATGAACGCCGGCGTCGCAATGAACGACGTGGAAGTCAGCCCGACGGGTACGTTCTTCGCCGTGGGCGACTCGGGAACCGTGCTCCGCTGGAACCGTGGCCAGTGGGATGACATCAGCCCACCATCGGTCGTCGACCTGCAATCGGTCTGGGCGGCGGCCGACGACGACGTCTACGTAGTTGGCGCCGACTCCACGGTGCTTCACTACGACGGGAGCTGGCAGGACATCTCAATCCCCACACCGGGGATAGCTCTGCGGGGCGTTTGGGCAGATGGTAGCGGATATGTGATCGTCGTCGGCGATAGCATGTACACGCGAACTTCAACCGGCGGCTGGCCTGAAGTGGACGAACTGGGGGGAAACCTCGTTGCCGTGTGGGGCTCCAGCGCCCAGTCGGTTCATGCCTTGGCGGGCGACGGAACGACCTGGACGCTGGCGGGCACGTGGGAACCCCTGCCGCCCTTCTTCCAGAGTGTGGATGGCGATATCAAGGCTGCGTTCACCGGCGACCGGGTCTACGTGGCCCACACAACGTCCACCTTGGGCGGAGCGATCACTTCGTTGACCGATAGCGGCGACGGCGAGGCGGGCGAAGTTCGGGTGCCACGTGCGTCTCCGCTGTTCAGGGGCTTTCGCGCCGTCGCCGTCGTGTCCGATACGAAGGCATACTTCGCCGGTGCTGATGGCTTCCTCGTTGAAGCCACCGAAGTCGGCTGGGGCCGAATCAAGACGAGGATCACTGGTACGATCACCGGGGTCGCGGCCACGAATCAGTTCGTCGCCCTGGTCAGCGAAGACGGTAGCCTGGACGTTCTGGTACGCGCGCCATAGCGTTGTTAGCGACGCAGTCGTCCGGCTAGTTGGTGCACGCTGCGCCGAAGGTGGCGAGTAGGTGTTGGTACGGGTTCTGCGTGGCCAACCCCGTACACTGGCAGTTCTGAGGATCGCCCTGCCCGCACGCGGTGTCTTCATCGAGGAACGATGGAGAGTTGTCACCGCAGTATTCTTGCCCCGTCATCGGCCCGTTGCAGTCGACCACGTGTGACAGGTTGGTCGCCGTGCCGATCAACCACAACGCGCGCACGCACACCGTGGTCGCGTCGTTTCCGGGAGTGAACGCGAAGTTCAGCATGCGCGCATGGTCCATGCAGGTGAATGGAGAGATTCCGTCGACGCCGGCGCCGATACCGAACGCCGACGCGGGAGAGTCTGTGAGCACGACTTCGTGATGGTCGACGTCACCTGGATCCGTGGTCGTGATGGTCACGTTGAAGTCTGCCATCCCCGCTGCGACACAACTCACGATGGTGCTCAGCTTCCCGGCATACGCGAGCAGGGTGGCCGGTTGGGAGATAATAGAACTGGTGTTCGTCACCGGGTCGTTGTCCGCTCCGGGGATGTAGTTCCCACCCACGCCGTTGATGTAGATGATTCGCCCCGGCACACAGTTGCTAGCGTCGGACTGGACCTGAGCGTCCGGCAACTCGTTGCCGAGGTCCTTCGCCTCACACGCGAATAGAGTCGCGGCCAATCCGGTGATTATCAGTATGTGTTGTTTCATTTGGTCGTCTCGAACCTAGTTGTTGCAGGCGACACCGAAGTTCGCGTGCAACTGCTGGTAGTGGTTCTGTTCCGGCTGGCCGGTACAGGGGCAGTTTCGTGCTTCCACGTCGCCGCACGCTGTTGATTCGTCGCGGAACATGGGCTGGGAGCCGCCGCAGTACTGGGCGAATGTCATGGGGCCGCTGCACTCCAGGTCGTGGGACAACTGGGCGGCGCTGCCGATGCTCCACAAGGTGGTGACACAGGCCTGGGTGTTGGAGATTGGTGTCTTGGCGAAGACGGGACTCAGCCAACGAGGTTGTTCTTCGCATGTGAACGGGGCCAGGGCAGAGAGTCCGGCGCTGAGCCCAAACGCCTCGGAACCAGAGCCGCTAACGACGATTTCGTAATGATCGATGTCGCCCGGGTCCGTCGTCGTGATTGTCACGTTGAAGTCCGCCATCGCTGTTTCAACGCAATTGATGAGTGCGGGCACGTCCCCGGCGTATGCATCCAATGTCGCTGCGTCCGACAGTACGATGCTGGCATTCGTCGTCGAATCCGTCGGCCCCGGGATGTAGTTACCGCCGTCCGTGTTGATGTAGATGACCCTTGGGGGGACACACACCGTTGCGTCCTGCTGAACCTGCGCATCGGGCAGTTGGTTCCCGAGGTCCTTGCCGCCACACGCACACAGCAGTGCCGCGACCGCGACGGCAGCGAAAAGTCGTTGGCTCATTCGTTTCTCCTTTGGCGCGACACACTGCATGTGTCGTACCACCCCCGCTGTGATGATATCCCGCGCGACTACGTCTGCCAAACCGTCGACGGTTCCCATCCCAGTTCCCATCCATGGTAGCTGGCTTCCCATGTTGGGAACGATCGCCTGAGCGTGCGAAGATGAACATCGTGAGGCGCTTCCTCGTCATTGTTGTTGCACTGGCCGCGACGCCGGCGGCCGTTCACGCCGACTCCAATCCGTGGAGCCGCGGTGTGTCAGCCGACAAACAGGCCGCCGCGTCGACCTTGTTTGCCAAGGGCAACAAGTTCATGGACGACGCCTTGTGGGATCAAGCCCTCGCCGAATTCCGCAAAGCCCTCACCAGCTGGGACAACCCGGCCATCCACGGCAACACAGCCATCTGTCTGATCCAGACCAACAAGCCCATCGAGGCGTACAAGCACATGAAGCGCGCGCTCAAGTACGGCGCCGCGCCCTTCACCGCCGGCGCGCATCGCCAGTTGCTCGCCTACAGCAAACTGCTCAACGGGCAGATCGCCGAGCTCGACATCCGCACCACCCAGCCCGGCACCGTCCTCATTCTCGACAACCGCAAAGTAGCCACCGGCCCGGGCAAAGCTCACCTCATCCTCAAGGCCGGCCGCCATCGTATCGTCGCCAACCGCGCCGACCACCGCGGCCGCAACGAGCTCATCGACCTCGCCCCCGGTAAACACCACCAGCTCACCGTCGACCTTGAATCGTGGCAGCAAGCCACCACCTACCACCGACGTTTCCGCCCGTGGAAAACCTGGGCCACCTTAGCCGGAGCCGGCGTCCTCCTCGCTGGCGCCACGGGCCTGCTCCTCCAAGCCGACCGAGACCTGTCCAGCTACAAACTCTCCATCAACAACCTCTGCCCCGCGGGCGGCTGCACCGCCGACATGGTCCCGGCCCTATTCACCGAAGTAAAAGACAGAGGCCAACGCTTCAACACCGCCGGTAGCATTCTCCTGGCCGCCGGCATCACCACAGCCCTAACCGCCGCCGTCCTCTGGTACCTAAACCGCCGCCAAAAACGAACAAAACAAACCTACCCCCACCCCCTAAACGTGGGGTCAGGCTACCGTCAGTAAACTCCGCGTAATCAAACGCGTTTTAGGCCGTACCGCGAAAGTCCGATTTAGCGGCGGCGGCGACGCTGGGGGCGCTCGCCAAGGACAAGCTTGAGCTTGAGCCGTTTGCCGTTTCGCACGACGGTGATCTGTACGGGCTCGCCGGCACCGATGCGCGCCAGTACCCTGGTGAGAGTACGTCCGGCGACCGGACGTCCCGAGATTCGCACCAGAATATCACCGGCTTTGATGCCCGCTTTGCCGGCGGGGCCCGTACCAGCGAGGCCGCGGATGAGCACGCCTTCGTTGGACGGCAGGCCGAGCTTCTTGCGCACGTCCGGCTGAACCTGTCCCGTCATCACGCCGAGGTAACCGCGCTTGGCCCGCTCAACTTCAACGCTCACCACCTTGCCAGCGCGATGAACCGCCAGGGCGATCTTCACGCCGGGGCGAATCTTGTTGAACTCTTTGTTCACTGAGTCGGACGAGTTGACGATCGCTTTTCCGACCATGTGCAACTTGTCGCCAACCTTAAGGCCAGCTTTCGTCGCCCGCGAATCCGCGTCCACCGATGTGATGAACACCTGCTTGGTGCCACCGTCGAGCTTGGCTTGGAGAGCCACGCCGAGCCACGGGATGTGATGGATGAACGTCGGCGTCGCGTCAGCTCCTGCGATCCGCTCGACCACGTTGTAGGCGACTCGCACCAACTTGGTCATGCGCTGGTACTCGACCTTGTCCGCGTGATCGCTCAGCTGGTGGTAGTCCTTGTGCAGGCCCGTGAAGAAGAACATCACCGGGATGCTCTTCATGAAGAACGGGTGATGGTCACTGTTGCCCGCGTAGTTCGTGCCGCCGAACTCGATCGGTAGTTTGTCTTCAGCGTTGGCCGCCTCGACGATCTTGCGCAGGCCGCTGGCATAACCGTCACCGACGATCTCGATGGGCTTCTTGGGGTTGCGACCGATCATGTCCAGATTGAGCATGAACGCGATCTTGTCCCGGGGGATGATGTTCTGCTCGATGAGCGCGCGCGAGCCGAGTAGGCCGTGCTCTTCACCGGAGAACCACATGAACGCCAGGCTGCGTTTCGGTTTGACCGGCAGGCTAGCGAACGCCCGGGCCAGGGCGAGCACGCCCGCGGTCCCCGACGCGTTGTCGTCGGCGCCGTTGTAGATGGTGTCGCCGTGGCCAGAGTACGCGCCGAGGTGATCGTAGTGGCCGCCGATGACGACGTACTCGTGCTTCAGCTTCGGATCGCTGCCTTCGACGATGCCGACCAGGTTCTGGGCGACAACGGGTTGTGGTTTCTTGCGCGCGCCAACGGTGATGTCGGCTACGACTCCCTTCAACGCGAAACTATTGACCGCAGTGCCGCCGTCGATGGCGATCTGCATCTTGAGCAGGTCCTGGCCCGCCCCAGCGACCAGCTTTTGCGCGGCTTCGCGAGACAGGCGGATCGCCGGGATGCGCGGCATGCGTCGGCGCATCATCGCGCGCAAACGAGCCCGCCTACGAGCGCGTCTGCTCATCGCGGGCTTCTTGGCGCCCGGTTTCTTAGCGCCCGGCTTCTTGGCGGTTGGTTTCTTGGCCGCAGGTTTCTTCGCTTTCGGCGGCAGGCGCAGGCGACCGCTCATGCGCAGGTCGTCCGCCTCTTTATGGTGGCGGGGGTCCGTGACGAGCAACATGCCCACGGCACCGTGTTTGGCGGCGACAGCGGCCTTGGTCGTGAAGAACGAGTGACGCGAGCGACGGAACGCGCTCTTCTTGTTCTGCTCATTTGGGTAGTGGCGGAGTACCAAAACGATCTTGCCCTTCACATCCAGACCTTTGTAGTCGTCGTGCTTGAGCTTGGGAGCCGTGATTCCGTAACCCGCGAACACCACCGGAGCTTTGACCGTACCGTCGGCGGAGAATGCGAACGGCGCGTAGTCGGCGCCGGGCTTGAGCGAGTGCGTCGCTCCGGCCGTAGTCATGCTCGCCTTGTTCGAGGCGGGGTCGAAGCCGCCTGCATGCAACGTGTAGTCGATCTTGTAGTTGCGTCCAGGCAGGGTCTTGAGCCCGTACTTGGCCAACTCGGCAGCCAGATAGTCCGCCGCCAGGCGCGCGCCGATTTCGTTGGTGCCGCGTCCCCGGTACTCGTCGGAGGCCAGCTTCTCCACGTGCCCCTTCAAGTCCGGGGTGTTGATCGTGGCGATGCCCGTCTTGGCCACCGGTGTGGGCGGCTGAGTCGTGTCGATGGGCTTGATGGTGGTTTCTGTGGACGAGGTGCTGCCGCAGCCAAGGAGCAGAGTGGATGCGAGGACCCAGATTGGTAGTCGTGCCATAGCTTTGGGTAGTAGCATGGGCGCCGCTATGGGCCTGCGGTCGCGATCCTCAAACCACCTAACAGTTCAGCATCTGAAACTCCTCGCCATCGTTGGGATTTTTTGCTCCACTCTCGGCTGCGGCGGAAAACAGACCACTGGTCAGAGCAAGTTAGGCTTCGCCGCCTACGTGGTTCGTGTCAACGCCAGCGCGACCCCCGCGCAGATAGCGACCCTGAGTAGCTTTGGTTTACTCAGCGATCGTCAGAACAGCTTCGGCGGCGGCGGGCTGTTGTTTCGCATGACTGAGGTGCAGCTGCAGCAGGTGCAGCAGTTGAGTTTCGTCGCCACGGTCGAACCGCTCCAAGCCAGTGACAAGTTCGATGCGGCCGCTATCGAGGCAGCCCCGGATCCCGTGAGTCTCACCATCGATACCTTCGATCACCTCGGCGACAGCCACCGCGAAGAAGTCGCCAAGTTCATCGGCGCCAAGGGGGCGGTCATTCGCTGGGTGTCGCGATCCACCTTGCGTGTAGAAGTGGCGAAATCTTTGATCACCCCCATCGCGTTGTTAGATGCAGTCTTGTGGATCGAGCCAGCCACTACCGACAACGGACCAAAACAATGAGCGGCGACAAATTCTTCGAGCACATGAACATCGAGTTCGATCGCAGCGATCCGGACAAGACCGCGGTCGCCGTTGACGTCCAGGAGTGTCATCTCAACGTGAACAAAGTCGTTCACGGTTCGGTCATTCACGCCTTGCTCGACACGTCCATGGGGCTCGAGTGTTTTCGCGCGAACGAGCGCCAGGCGGTGGCGACGGTGGAAATCACCGTGCGTTATCTCAAACCGGTTTTCGACGGCAGACTGGAAGCGCGCGCCACTGTGATCAAACGCGGCAAGCGGGTCCTGGTCGTCGAGTCCAGGGTCACCCGTGGTGATGACGTGGTCGCCACGGGGCAGGCCACATTCGTCCCAATCAACCGCTAGCGGATCTTAGCTAACGCCGATACCGGGCAGCGGCCGCTCTTCGGGGGCGGCGAGGGCGCCAGTGACCATTAGCGATCCCAGGAGCGCGCCGACCGCGCTGGGGAAGAATACAAATACGCTGTAGCCAAGTGACCCTGCCTTGTCGGGTTGCAGTGCCAGATATAGGCCCGCACAGAACATGGTCGCGCCCACGCCGATGACTGGGAGCAACCACAGCTTGGTCACGCGCTCGTCGCGTTTGTACGTCAGAGCGATCAAGCCGATGAGCGCGAGCGCCGCCAGAACTCCGAGCAGCAGAGTCAGGCGGCCAAATAGCAGCCACGCTTTCTTCTTCGCGCCGCGCAGATTGCTCCATTCCAAAGTTCCCGTGGCCGACTGGCACTTGCTGCCGGACTGCTTCTCCACGGCGTCGCCGCAACTCTCCTGATACGAGTTCCCCCACAGACCAATGCCGTAGTTCGTGCTGACGCCTACCGCTTCCGCGCTGTCTCTAAACCAGCCGCGGGTGGTCAGCGATACCAGGAGGCCCAGGGTCGCGATGCTCAGGAGAACGATTACGCCGATTCGTTGGTTCATAGGTCAGTACTCACGCGATCGGATTGTGGTCCGGCTCGGCCAGATAGTCGAGGGCTTTGATCGCCATCCGGCTAGCGGCGATTCCGGCTACCGCCGACGGGAAGAATAGGTAAACGCTATAGCCGATGCCCGGCACCCCATCTGGCTTCAGTATAAGGAACAGCAGCGCGCACACTGTGGTGAGCGAAACGCCGATGAGCGCTGCGATCGCGGTCGGTTTCGTAGCCGGGTTCCGGCCGCCGAGCAATCCCGACAAAACCAGCAAGAGAATTGCCGAAATGGCGCCTACGATCATCCCCGCCTTACCGAAGACCAGCCAGGCCTTCTCCGATCCTTTGCGCAGATCCGAGAGCTTCAGGGTCGAGCCGAGGCAGTGCTTCTTGCTGGCACCTTTGGGGCAGTTCTCGACCATCCCCCACATGTTGATGCCCGATTTGATCCCGTGTTTCTCGCCTCGGTACCAGCCCTTGGTGATCAACGAGACGAGGAGCATCACCGATGCGGCACACAACAACAGGATCGCTCCGTTTCGTTTGTCCATCGCACGCTTTTAGCGCAGGTTCGAGTTGCCTTCAATGAAGGCTGCGTCGTTGATCTCGCTGGCGTACGGGCCGTCGTAGCGCAAGATGTACAATCCGTTACGCACATCGACCACGTAGATGAGCCCATCTTTGATGATCGGGTAGCTCCACATCAGCACGGGATCGCCGCCTAGCGCCGGATCTTCCGTAGCGACCGTGCCCACAGACGTCGGGCGAAACCTCAGCAGTCGCGTGGGGTTCACCGCGTCGCTCACGTCCACGATCTCGAGTCCTGCCGAGTGCCAGCTGATTAGCGCGATGTTCTCTGTCGCGGTTGTGTTGTGGGCCGTGGCGGTGACGAAGTCGGGGCCACCCTCGGGGCTCGTGCATCCTGCCGGGTCGTTTTCTTCGACTTTGTACTCGCCGGCGATGAACGGCTCCTGGGGATTCGAATAGTCCACGATGCGGGCCCAGCCCCATGGACAACCGGGGAACGCCGGCGCCGGATACACCTCGTCGGTGAGAATCACGAACGGCCGGCCCGGAAGCTCGACCGCTGAATGAGTGCCATCTGGGAACGGGGGCGAGTAGTCGATGCGCTTGTTGACCGGGGTAAGCATGCGAATCTGCGGGTTGGCGATGTTGTCGGCCAGTTCGCTGGTGTTGATGATCATCATCCCCGCGGTCTCGTAGGAGATAAACCCGGTGCGGCCATCGGCGCTTACGCTCACTGAATGAAGCAGCGCTCCGGCGATGCCCCTGGGCTCTTCGAGACCGGCATCGTCTTCGGGGTCGAAGGTCGCGACCACGTCGATGTTGTTCAGGTCGCTGATGTCCAGGACCTGCATCGCGGGCGGACCCAGGGGCGTGGCGACGTACAACAGCACGCGATCCGGATCATTGGGGTCGCGCCACAAATGGAATTCGTGGGGCGATACCTCGGGGTTGCGCGGCGACGAGCCGAAGTCGTAGGTGGTGATCAACTGGGGACTCGTCGGATCCGAAACGTCGTAGAATTTGAAGTTGTCGGTTTCGGCGACGCCGCCCGTTTCCGGAAACAGGATGAGCGGTCGGCTGCAGTCGTGGATGTCCGGGCTGCACGAGAAGTTCATCACGATCAGCAAGTTCTTGTCGGGAACCGCGCGCAGCTCACGAGACGTCATGCCGATGAGCGCTTCATCCGGCTCGCCGATCTCTCCCACGACCATGGGGGAGGTGGGGTCGCTGATGTCGACGATCAAGACCCCGGAGTTGTCGTGGAACTCGCTGTCGGTGCGCGAGCCGATGTACATGTGATTGCCGATGATCGCCGGTGCCGCATTCATGCCTCGCGCCAACAGGTCGTTGTGGCCAATCACTTCGATCGAAGGTGGCGGTGGCGGCTTCGGCTCCGAGTCGCAGGCAGCGACAAGCAACGCGACGACCACCAGCGACCTGATCATTCTTGTCTCCATGGTGGTGCGACCAGGCGGCGTTTGCCGGAGACGTCCATGGTGATGTCGGTCTCGTCGAGCTCGAGCCGGTCCCAGAGCTTGCATGTCACCGCCTTGTGGCGCTGATCGAGCGCTTCGCAGTAGTTCGTGTATTCGCAGCGGCGCACTTGTTCGCCTTTACCCAGGCGGCTCTTACGGAACCAATCCGGGTCGGCGAGGCTTTGACGCGCCGAGCCGATGATGTCGGCGTGTTCGTCCTGAAGAATCTGCTCGGCGAGATCAAACGTGCCGATTCCGCCAGCGCCAACCACCGGGGTGTCGTGACCGGCCGCGCGCACCGCTTTGCGGATGGCCGACGACAGGGGGATGTTGCGGCCGAACGGTCCACGTTCGTCGGAGTAGATCGTCGGCATGCATTCGTAGCCAGACTGACCGGTGTACGGATAGACCGCTTCTCCCACCTTGGGCTGCTTGGCGTCCTCGAATTTTCCGCCCTTCGAAACGGATAGGAAGTCGAGGCCGGCTTCGGCGAAGCGAACACCGAAGTAGCTGGCGTCGTCGATGCGGTTGCCGCCGTCGACCACTTCGTCGCCGAGGAACCGGCAGCCCAGTACACGTTCGGGGCCGATCCGCTCACGGACCGCCGCGATGACTTCCAGTGGCAGTCGCGCTCGGTTTTCTACCGGACCACCGTAGCCATCGTCGCGCACGTTCAGGGCGGACAGGAACGAAGCCATTGTGTAGGCGTGAGCGTAGTGCAGCTCCACGCCGTCGAAGCCCGCCTCGAACGCGCGCTCCGCCGCATCGGCAAACAAACCGGGCAGCACCCGCGGTAGCTCGACTACGTGGGGCAGGTCCATATCCCATACGCGCTCGCGATAGCCTCGGGTTAGATCCTCGGTCTCGCGGGCACTGAGGAGGCCCAGCAGTTCTTCTTTGCCGAGCTCCTCTAACCGCTCGCGCACCGCGGCTTCATCGGCATTAGCCCACGCTCCGTCGTCGAGCTTGGCGAGCCCGTCGCGGTGGCGATCGGTGATGCGAAGGAAACGCTGGAGGTATTTGTGCTTGGGCGGGCGTCGGCGAATATTGAGGAAGTCGATGATCTGGATGAACGCCAGGGTCTCGCCAGACGAAGCGTCGCGAATCGCGTCGGTCAATCGACGCAGGCCATCGATGAAACGCTCGTGCCCTATTCGCAATAGCGGACCCGACGGCACATCGCGAATGCCCGTTGCCTCGACCACGATGACGCCGGGGCGACCTTCGGCGAACCGCCGGTACCAATCGATCACATCATCGGTGACGAAGCCGTCCACCGTTGCGCGCCACGGCACCATCGCCGGTACCCAGGTGCGCTGATGCGCTTGTTTGGTTCCGATACGAATCGGCGAAAACAGTCGCGACTCAGCGGCGGCTTCTGCCGTTGGCCACTGCGCCTCGGGCAATGCGAATTTGATGCGCTGTGGTGGCTGCCACATTGGGCTCGGATACTACACCGTGCGCTTGCGCAGCTCGGCGACTATCTTCTCGATACTGTCTTTGGCATCGCCGAAGAGCATGTCTGTGCGCTCGTGATAGAACAGCGGGTTGTCCACGCCTGCGTAACCGACTGCGCGGCTGCGCTTCATCACGACGGTCTTCTTGGCTTCCCACACTTCGAGCACCGGCATTCCGTAGATCGGGCTCGTCTCGTCGGTTTGAGCGCCGGGGTTGACGATGTCGTTGGCACCGATGACCATGACCACATCGGTGTTTGGGAAGTCGCTGTTGAGCTCGTCCATTTCGAGCACGATGTCGTAGGGGACGTTGGCTTCGGCGAGCAGTACGTTCATGTGTCCGGGCAGGCGGCCCGCTACCGGGTGAATGCCGAAGCGCACGGTCATGTTGCGACCGCGCAGTAACTCGGTCATCTCGTAGACCAGGTGCTGGGCTCGCGCCACCGCCATGCCGTAGCCGGGCACGATGATCAACGTCTTGGACTCGAGGAGCACGCTGACCATGCCGGGTACGTCGATCTCGGAGACCGCCGGGCCATCGCCTTCGGCGTGCTCTTTGCGCGCGCGTTTGGGCGGCGCGGCGCCAAAGCCACCGAAGATCACATTCCAGATGGAACGGTTCATGGCTTTGCACATGATGTAACTCAGGATCGCGCCACTGGAGCCGACCAGCGCGCCGGTGACGATGAGCAGGTCGTTGCCCAACATGAAGCCGGCCGCGGCCGCGGTCCAACCCGAGTAACTGTTGAGCATGGACACGACGACGGGCATATCGGCGCCGCCAATCGCCGCGACCAGGTGCACACCCAGCACTGCGGCGATGACGCTCATGATGAGCAGGAAAGTAAGTCCGTCCGTGCCGGACTTACCGACGAACAGTACGCAGAGCACGATCGCCCCTGTTACCAGCGCCAGGTTCAGGTAGTGACGCCCGGGCAACAGCAGAGGTTTGCCCGAGAGGCTGCCGCGAAGTTTCGCCCATGCCAGCACCGAGCCCGTGAACGTGATCGCACCGATGAATACGTCGATGAAGATCTCGATCTCGAAAATGGTCCCGCTGTGGCTCTTGCTCAGGTAGGTGGCGAAGCCGACCAACACCGCCGCCAGACCGACGAAGCTGTGCAGCATGGCGACGAGCTCGGGCATGGCGGTCATCGCGACCGTTCGAGCCATTTGCCAGCCGACTAAGCCTGCGATGAGCAGGGCGGGCAGGGTGTATTCGTATGCGGGGATGCGGTCGCTGGTGATGGTCACCAGGATGGCGATGGCCATGCCGATGATGCCGAACAGGTTGCCGCGACGTGCGGTTGCCTGGCTCGATAGACCGTTCAAGCTCAGAATGAACAGGATGCCGGCGACCAGATAGGCCAATGTTGTGGGCGCGTACATCTACTTCCGAAACATCTTGAGCATGCGTTGCGTGACCAGGAAGCCGCCGGCGACGTTGATGCCGGCGAAGAAGGTAGCGATAGCGCCGACGATGACCGCAGCGGACGAGTTATCGCCTACCTGGAGCATGCCGCCGATAATAATGATGCCGCTAATTGCGTTGGTCACACTCATCAGCGGTGTGTGCAGCGCGGCGGTCACGTTCCACACCACCTGCCAACCGACGAACACACTCAGCACGAACACAGTCAGGTGCTGAAGCAGCATGTACGTGCTGGGCGACATAGCGGTGTTCTGGTCCATGGTCAGGCGCAAGAACAGCCAGCCTCCAACCAGGGCCAGCCCGGTCAAGCCGAGCAGGTACGTCGCTAGCTTGGGCTTTTGTGGGACCGGCGGATCTACTTCTCGATCGACGACGCGTTCGAGCTTGGGCTTCTTTGGCTCCGGCTTCTTTGCTACGGGCTTTGGAGCCGGTTTCTTGAGCGGTGGTGGCGGCCAGGTCAACTTGCCTTCGTGCACCACGAGCGCTTGGCGCACCACTTCGTTTTCCAGATCGAAACGAAACTCCTCGCCGCCGCCCATTTCGTCGAGCAGGTGGTAGAGGTTCGTGCCGTACAGGTCGCTGGATACGGTCGGCAGCCGGCTGGGCAGGTCCGAGTAACCCAGGATGGTTACGTCGTGAGCGACCACGCGCTCTCCATGCACGGTGAGGTCGCAGTTGCCGCCTTGCTCCGCGGCCATGTCGACGATCACCGAACCGGGCTTCATGGCCTCGACCATGTAGTCCTTCCACAGCTTCGGCGCAGGCCTGCCTGGGATGAGTGCGGTGGTGATGACGATGTCGACTTCCTTGGCTTGCTCGGCAAACATCGCCATCTCAGCGTCGATGAACTCTTTGCTCATCGTCTTGGCGTAGCCGCCTTCGCCTTCGCCGCTCTCCTCGAACTGAAGCTCAAGGAACTCGCCACCCAGGCTCTTGACCTGATCTTTCACGGCGAGCCGCGTGTCAAAGGCGCGCACTCGAGCGCCGAGGCCACGGGCGGCTGCGATCGCTGCAAGGCCGGCGACACCCGCGCCGATGACCAGCACCGTAGCCGGAGGAACTTTTCCCGCGGCGGTGAACTGACCTGTGAAGAAGCTGCCGTACTCACCCGCTGCTTCGACGACCGCGCGGTAGCCGGCGATGTTCGCCATCGAGCTGAGCACGTCCATCTTTTGCGCGCGGCTGATGCGAGGGATCTTGTCCATCGCAATCACGCTCACGTTCGCGTCGAGCTTGCTCAGACGGTCGACCAGCTCTTCGTTTTGTCCCGGCCACAGAGTCGATAGCAGGGTGCAGCCGTCACTGAGCAAATCTGATTCGTGTACGTCGAGGTCCGGATGCTGCTCGGGCGGTCGCACCTTGAGCATGATGTCGGCCTGGCTCCAGACCGAGCGCGCGTCAGCGGCGATGGTCGCACCCGCCTCTATATAGGCAGCGTCGGGGAACTTTGCGGCCGTACCGGCGCCGGGCTCGATAATCGTGTCGAATCCGCGCTTTGCGAGCCTCGCCACGACCTGTGGGCTCGCCGCGACGCGTTTTTCGCCGGGGTGAACCTCTTTGACGATGCCTAACTTCACGGGCGCCCACCTTGCCAACTCGGAGCACGCGCATCAACCCGTCATCGCACCGAAAAAAGGTCTCACCTACCTATGGGCGCAGGTGGTACGATGCCGCCTTCCTGGGGAGAGGAGCAGTACCTTGAAGCGTGTAAAGTTTGGTAATGTATTAGTTTTTGTTGGGGTGATGGCTGTCGCGGCGTGCGGTAGCGAGGGCACAGACGGTGGTGTGCCGGACGAGTGCAACCCACTGGGTGGGACAACTTGCCTCATGCCCTGGCCGTCATCGGCCTATCTGACCGAGGCGAACACGGCGACCGGGTTCAAGCTCGACTTGCCGCCCGAAGCCATGCCCGTCAACGTCGATGGCATCGGCATCGACCCGGCGCACCTGAACCGCTACGACGGCTTCGGGCCGACTGGTGTCATTCTCGCCGCGTTTCCGAGCGGCGTCGCTGTAGACAACCTGCCGGGCTACGACGATCCGCAGGCGTCCAAAGCAACGGACTCTTCCATCGTTCTGCTGAACATGGAAACCAACGAGCGCGTCGCTTTCTTCGCCGAGATCGACATGAACACCAGCCGTGAAGAGCTGCGCACGCTGCTCATTCACCCGCTCGAGCGCATGCAACCCGGCGCGCGACACCTGGTCGCGATTCGCAAGTCCGTAACCGGACCCGGCGGTGTACCTCTTGAAATTGCCCCCGCGTTCCAAGCGATGGTGGATGGCAAGTCCTTCGATCACCCACTGATGGAGCGAATGGCCCCGGGCTACCCGGAGATTTTTGCCAAGCTCGAAGGCCAGGGCGTCAGCAGAGACGATCTGGTTCTTGCCTGGGACTTCGTCACCGCGTCCGACGAGTTCCTGACCAAAGACTTGCTCACCATGCGCGAGAAGTCCGAGGCATTCATCGGTGTCGACGGTGCGAATTTGACGTTCGAGGTCACCGACACCCACTCGGCGAATCCGTCGCGGGTACTCAGCTTCTTTTCCGGCACCTATGATGCGCCTAACTTCCTCACCGATGGCGAGGCTGACCTGTCGGTCATCAAGCGTGGCGCGGATGGCCTGCCCGAGCTCGACGGTACCTACTCGGCGAACTTTGGCGCGATCATTCCAGCGTGTGTCGCCACGGCCGAGCTGCCGCTACCAGTGGTCATTCTCGGCCACGGCCTGTTCGGCGACGGCATTGATTTCCTCGAGAACGGCTTCTTGCAGGACGTCGCCAACAAGAACTGCGTCGTCATGGTCGCTGGTGACTTCATCGGCCTCACCGGCCGTCAGTTTGCCGCTGCTGCGTTCGCGGTCAACAACGTCAACCGTGCGACTGGCCTGACCGAGAAGCTTGCCCAGTCGGTCATGAACTTCACGGCGCTCGAGCAGTTGCTCAAAGGCCCGTTCCTCGATGCCGACGAGTTCAAGCATGAGGGCGCGCAGATCATCGACCCGACGCGAGTGCACTACTTCGGTGCCTCTCTGGGCGGCATCATGGGCAACGTGTTCATGGCCTACAACAAGAACGTCCGGCGCGGCGTACTCGGCGTGCCCGGCGGTTCCTGGTCGCTGCTCATGGAGCGGTCGTTCGCATGGTCCGCTCTTCAGGGCGCGGCTCTCGGCGCGTACGAAAACCAGCACATCTACCAGCTGCTAATCGGCATCATGGGCATGTACTTCGAACCCTACGATCCCATGACGACCGCCGGTCGCGTCCTCAACGACCCCATGCCGGATACGCCGCCGAAACAGATCTTCATGTACGAGGCCATCAACGACAGTCTGGTGACGAACCTGGCCACCGAGATGGTCGCTCGCGAGATGGGCCTGGACGTCTGCGGTCCCAGTCTCAAGGTTCCCTACGGCCTCAAAGAAGAGCTGACCCCGATGGCGAGCGCGTTTTCGATCTACGACGAGCAGGTCCTCCCGCTCAATCCCATCACCAACGTGCCGCCGTCCAACGACAACGGCACCCATAGCGACGTCAACGAGCACCCGGCTGTTCTGCGCCAGTGGGAGAACTTCTTCCTCGACGGCACAATCACCAACGAGTGCAAGGTCGACGGTGTGCCCACTGTATGCGACTGCGCAGCCGGAAACTGTAACTAGCTAGCTGCTACGTACTTCGTAGATATCAGGCCCCGGTGGTTCACAGCCCCGGGGCCTGTTTTTCGTTCAGCGACAAGACGATTACTTCGGCGACACGCGAATCTTCAACTCCGCGACATCGGGAAGCGAGCTGAGCCTGACGCGTCCGTCTTCGATTTCCTCGACCGTGCAGCCGCCGCAATCGACGTTGACGCCAGCGGGGTAGAGCCTGGTCGGCACGACGATCACCGTTGGTGCGCTAATGGTGGTGTCGGCGGTGACGACGACTTCCAGGGTCTGGCTCGCGTCCTGATAACTGTACGAGTGCAACTGACCAGCGACCCGCTCCGGGTAGGGTCTGACCACGGCTCTTGCGAGCTCGGGCTTTTCGTTGCCGTCCGCGTCGAGCAGCTCGTAACCGCCGCCTTTACTGTACGTCCAATAGGCACTGCTGCCGCCCGCCAGGCCGATGGCGTCATATTGGGCGTCCATGTAATCGAAAATACCTCCGTCGCCTTCGGAGCCGCCGTACTCGCCGATCCACAACGCTGCACCGAGCACGTCTGCCTCCTGGCGTAGCAGAACCACGTTGCCCATGAGCGCGTCCCGGCGCGCAGCGTCGAAGCCGTCACCGGCCTCGGCGTTCTGATCGTAGGAATGCGGCGCGTAGACGATGTTGTCGAAGCTGAACCTGGGCAGGCGCGTGGCGATACCCAGGTTGCGACTAGAGCTCGGCTCGATGAATGCCAGCCAGTTCGGTGCGGGCACACGCACGGCGGTAATCACTTGCTCGTAGAGCGCCGACAGGGTGTGTTCTTCGAAGTCGCTGGGCCCCGCTGATCCCCAGTACGGTTCGTTCATCGGGTCGACGCCGATCACCGCCGATGATGACGCCAATCGTTGGGCGAGCAAACGCCACGCTTCGACGTAGTGGCTCTGCAAGTCGGCGCTGCCCCAGAAACCGTCGTAGCAGGCGACGATGTTTTCGTTAGCGTAGTTGGCGAACCACGGCTCGATGGGTTCGTAGGCGTCGTAGTACTGCTGGTCGCACGTCCACTGCGGCGCGCCGTTGCCGTTGAAGCCCTCGCCGTACAGGTCCTGGTGCATGTCCAGAATCACGAACAATCCCTGGGCTTCGATGGTCGCGATGCGGTCTGCGACCGCGTCCAGGTAGGTCATGTCGTAGACGTCGCGCTCGGGTTCGATGGCCGCCCAGGAGATCAGAAACCGCACAGAGTTGAGGGACAGCTCGTCGCGCAAACGAACGTAGTCCTCTGCGGTGTGATAGTCGAAGTACGGTGGTGACTTGTGGCGCCCCGACACATTGGCGCCACGCAGGATGACGCTGCGGCCGTCCACGTCGCGAATTTGACCATCGCGCACGTGCCACCCGGTAGGCGCTTCGTCGCCGGGGTCACTGCCGCAACCAGCTGCGAGGGCCGCGACTATGATTGGTAGCAATACCCGGGTCAGCACCCGGTGATTATAGCGACGATGCGGCCTGGAGTGGTTGGGCTTTGTTTGGATAGCGCGCTTCGTCGAACAACAGAGCGATGCGCTGCCACATACGCTGGCGCAAGTTCAGCGGGGCGTAGCGCAACGGCACGATTCGCGGGCCGCTCGCAGTCTCGACGGTGGCGATCGGATGCAGGGTGTACGCGGCGACCTGTCCCCGGTTCTCGCCGCTGGTGATGATCTCTGCTTCGAGTACGAGACCGAGTTGCTCTGCCCAGTCGGCGGCGATAGAGCCGAGGTTGCCCAGGCTGAATTCGCAGATGCCCGCGCGCTCACCCGGTCCGCTGAACCACTCCATGGGCTGGGCGATGCCCGGGTGATGCCCGCCGAGAATATCGAAGCCCGACTCGGCCAGGTGTTGGGCGATAGCGATGGTGTCCTGGCGGGGGATGAACTCTTCCGCCCATTCCCAATGTGGCGAGCCGATCAGGCAGTCGACCTTGTTGTCGCGCTTGAGTTGATCCCAGTCCCGATGCAGTACGTTCTCGGGGGTCGCGACGCCTTCGCCTTCAGCGAATACATCGTGGTCGAGCCAGTGAGTCCATGCGGCGATGCCGATGTTCAGTCCGCGTGTGCGCACCGTGGTCAGGGGCGTGGCTGCGTCGTTGATGGCACCGACCGGCGTCACGCCTAGCTCTCGCAGGCGGTCGACCCGTTCGTGCACCCGGCTCGCGTCGCCATCGCCGGCGCGATTGTTGGCGACGGATAGCACGCAACGCTGTGGATCGATCTCCAGGTTGACGAGGGTGGTACGCACGCTGCGCGCGTCCACGCCGGCCGCCTGGTAGTTACCGATGATCAGGTCGGCGTTGTCGAACAACCGCGCAATCGCCGGACTGCAGGTAGGAATGTGATCCCCGTTGAGATCACCGAACATCACCACTCGGGCGCATGGCTCCGACGTCACCGGCACGAAACTGTGACGCAATGGGCGTTGTTGAAGCTCCGTGTGTTGCCGAGTGTTCGGGCGAAAGTGATAAAGCGCCCATCGGACGGAGTAATGCCAGGGGTTCGTGGATGCCATGCGCGTTCCTTTTCTAAGCCAGACGGTCCCGTGTGTGTGGTGCATGGGAATTGTCGATGCGAGCGCGACGGCAGCTTGTTTCCTGGCAAGGCGCGAAGAGGGAGCTGGGTGGGCCCAGCGACTGATGAGCAACGCGGAGCGAAGCGGCCAGGGAGCAAGAAGCCTAGCGTGCGCGCGGCAAGCCCCGTGCACTACACACAAGAGAACGAGCAAACTTCATGCCGTCGCGTCGTCACGACGCCTCAAGGTGTTAGCGGCGCGCTAATGGTGGAGGTTGGTCAACAGGTGGCGAACCTTTACCAGTAGTGTCGATGTGTTGAATGGCAAAGGTCGGTCCAATGCACCAACGAGCTATTCGTCGTGTGATCGTTCTGGCATTAGCTGACGCATTTGCCAGGCCTGCAGATGCAGCTGTCGTTCCGATGCCAGCGACGCTCGTTGGTTGTTCAGCACGAGCAATGCGGTTGTAACGATGAGCGTGCATGCGCTCAAAGCAAAGGTGAGCAGGAATGGGCCGCGCTTCAAGTCGAACATGGTGGATCTCGCGATCATCACACCGTCGCTGAATGTGTAGCTCGAGGGGAGCACACCGGTCAGCTCGAGGGTAAATGGCACCATGATCGCGGCCACGCCGCACACAACCGTGAAGCTGGGCCGTTGCAGGTGTGGTTGCAGTAGGAAAGCCACCGTGCTCACGGCCGCCAACGCGGGGGCGAGAACGATCCAGCCGAACGCCCGGCCAATGAAGATGATGAACAACGTATTGATGACGATCGCGATGTGCATCAACGGCCGGGTTAGCTTGCCGGGCCGGGTGCCGTAGGCAGCGATTCCCGCGGAGGCCACGATCAGTACGGCGGTTATGCTCGCTACGGTCCAGTCCTTGATGCCCATCCACACGTATAGCGGGAGGAACGACAGGCACGCCACGTAGGTCCACGCCGCACCGCGGACGTGCAGGACCGCACGCTTTTGCAAGGATGCGTGGGTCTCCTGTTCGACTTCGTCAGGAATGCGTTTCGGGGGTGTCAGCATTAGCTGGCTGATCACGTAGGCTGCACTCTCGTTCTCCGGATCGAGGGCAAGTGCTCGGCTCGCGGTGCGCATCGCTTCGCGGCGCGTCTGGGCTGTGTCCTCTTCGTCCTGGAGAATGCGCGCGGCCATCGTGGCGGCTTGCTCGGCGTAACCGGTCGCTAGCTGCCGGCGTTGCTCCAGGTCTCTATCGCCAGCCAGAAACGCCTCGACCGCATCACCGAGTTCGCGAACGCTGCTGTAGCGGTCGCTGGCATGCAGGGACGTCGCCTTGACACAAATCGCTTCGAGCTCGGGCGGTACGTTGCGCTCCGGTGCCCGCGTCGAGGCGGTGGCATCGGCACCCTGACTCGTCGATGCGATCAACGCCGCGCCGGTCTTTCCCTGGTGCAGGCGCTGCAGCGTGAGTATCTCGAACAGCACGGCCCCGAGTGCATAGACATCGACGCTCGCGCCGATCGCGTCGACCTCGCCGCGGATCTGTTCCGGAGCCATGTAACCGGGGGTGCCAAGCACCGCGCCATAGGCGGTCTTCTCCGTCGTTATCTGACCGGTGTCGATGCGCGCGCTGTCGCCGGCATCCGCGCTAACTTCTTCGTCGTCGACGCCTGCAATCTTAGCGATGCCCCAATCGAGTACATATACCTCGCCGAAATCGCCGAGCATGATGTTGTCGGGCTTCAGGTCTCGATGAACGACCCCTCGCGAGTGGGCAAACTCCATCGCCTGGCACACATTGGTGAACTCGCTGAGCAGTTTGTGGTTCGTAAACGTCGCGGTGACATCGGCATCAGCCTTGCCGTCGCGAAGCTTGCGCAAGATGGTGTGGAGCGTCATCCCCTTGAGCCGTTTCATGGTGAAGTACGGCGCGCCATTCTCGTCGACGCCCATGTCGTACACCGGCACGATCGACGGGTGTTCGAGCTGGCCCTGGACCCGGGCTTCACGCAGGAAGCGCGCGAGAGTATCGGCGTTGCCGCTGTGATGACTGTGGATGGTTTTCATCGCGACGCTGCGGCCGACCACGCCATCGCGACACAGCTGCACTTCACCCATGCCACCTTTGCCTAGCAGGTCGCGCGCCTTGTAGCGGTCGTCGAATTTGTATTGGGTCAGTGGGCCGGCGCGTAAGTTGATCGCTCGTCCGCCGGTCGTTCCCGGCGTCGCCGCGACGGTTTCATCACTGCCAGCAGCCATGGTTTTCTCGCTGCCGACGTCCGCGGTGGTTTGTGCGGTGCTGATCTCTTCTACCGGCGCGATCGTCTCGGCGAACGCGTCGCTATCAGGTGTGCCCGCGGGCGTGCCCGTCCCCTTGCCCCCATCGTCGCTCATGGACTGAGCGTATCAGACGGTACCGGGTACTAGTCGGCGTCGCAGAGTTGTTCGGGCAGACGCCACTTGCCGCGACGAGTCGGTTCGTCCAGCGCCGTGCCAAGGGCTCGCAAGAAACGCGGTCTCGGCCATTGTTCGGCGCCGAACCTGGCCAGATGGTCCGTGTGCACCTGGCAATCGACCAGCTGGATGTCCCACTCGCCAAGCTGCTGCACCAGTCGGACGAAGGCGATCTTGGACGCGTTGTCCGCCTTGGCGAACATGGATTCACCGAAAAACGCCGCGCCCAGGGACACCCCATACATGCCACCGACAAGCTCACCGTCGAGCCACGCTTCGGCGGAGTGCGCGAAGCCGAGTTCGTGCAGCCGGCAATATGCGGCGCTCATATCGTCGGTTATCCACGTGTCGAACTGGTCTGGTCGAAAGATCGTTGCGCACGTTTGGATCACTTGGGCGAAGGCTGTATCGAATTTGATCTCGTAAGGCTGCTTGTTGATCGCCTTACGCAGGCTGCGCGAGACGCGAAGCTTGTCGGTCTCCAGCACCAGGCGCGGGTCGGGTGAGTGCCATAGGATCGGCAACTCTTTGCTGTACCAGGGAAAGATGCCCTCGCTGTACGCCAATAGCAGACGCTCAGGGCTCAGGTCACCGCCGACGGCCAGCAGGCCGCCCTCGTCGGCCATCTCCGGTGGTGGGAAGATGAGCCTATCGTCCAGCTTGAACACCGGCATTACCGAGACAATTCTAGCAGGTCGGCTACAATTCTCACCATGCGGATCCTGTGCGTTGCGTTGTGTTTCGGCCTATTCGCTTGCGCCAAAAGCGAGTCGAACAAGAGTGAACGAGCGCCGACAAAACCCAAACTGGTCGTTAAAGCGGAGTCAAAGCCGGCCGCCACCGACACTGGCATTAAATCTCCGGCACCACTTGCGGGCAGCGAGCTGATCGGCAAGAGCGCTCCCGCGTGGCAGTTCGTGGAGTGGGCCAACAGCAAGCCAATAACCCTGGCGCAGCTCAAGGGCCGCGTCGTGTTGGTCAGGTTCTGGACCAACGGTTGTCCGTTCTGCGTGAAGAGTCTGCCGGCGATGCAGCAGCTCGCCGACGAGTTTCGTGGCAAACCCGTCACCATCATCGGCGCCTATCACTCCAAGCCATTCAAGAGCGAGCGGCCATGGAAGCAGGCGGTTGACACCGCCAATAAATGGGGCGTGAAGTTCCCTCTCGCCTACGATCGGCAGTGGAAGACCGTGTTCGGCTGGTGGCTAAAAGGACACAAGCGCAAAGCCACGTCGGCGAGTTTCGTCATCGACGCCGAGGGCAAGTTCGCTCACGTTCACGCTGGCCCGGTCTTCTACCCCAGCGAAAAGGCCTACGATAAGCAGGAGAACGAGGACTTCATCCAGATTCGCCGCGCTATCAAGAGCGCGCTCGCCAAAGCCAAAAGCTAGTCAGGCTAAGGCTGCGAGACGCGTCCCGACAATCGGTCGGGCGGGTCGCCTACGAGGGAAATCAACTCCGTCGACGTCACCCGGTTCTGTAGGTCGACACTCTGCGGGGTGACGGTGACCACGCGCAGGTAGTTATCTGTGTAGCCGGACCAACAGCGACCGCCGACTGCCGGTGTGCCGCGGCCTTCCCAGAGCACGGAGCGGGTTCGGCCGACGTGCTTGGCCAACTGTTGCTCTTTCATCCGCGCGGCAATGGCATGCAACTCTGTCGACCGCTCGCGTTTTACATCGCCGCGAAGCTGGCCGCGCAGGGTCGCTGCTTTGGTCCCTTCGCGCGCCGAGTAGGTGAAGATGTGCATGTGGGCGAAGTCCATCTTCTGCGAGTACTCGACGGTTTGTTTCCACTCGTCTTCGGTTTCCCCGGGAAAGCCGACGATGAGGTCCGTGGTCACGCTCAGGTCCGGGATGGCCTTGCGTGCGTTGCTGACCAGGGAGGCGAAACTGTCCGTATCGCATCGGCGTGCCATGCGCTTGAGTACCGCGTCGCTGCCGCTCTGCAGTGGCAGATGAAGATGAGGCATGAGCCGTGGCGACGACCACAGCTCCCAGAAGTGATCGGGTAGGTCCCAGGGTTCCAGAGACGATAGTCGCACCCGGGGAATCTGCGTGCGTTCGAGCACCGCGCGGGTGAGGCTGAACAGGTCCTCGCCGGTGGCCAGGTCGTGGCCGTAGCCGCCCAGGTGCACACCGGTAAGCACAGCTTCTTGGAAGCCGTCGGCATGCAGTTGGTTGATCTCGGCGACGATGTCATCGACGCTGCGGCTGCGCTCGTCGCCCCGAGCGATCGTGACGATGCAGAATGTGCAGCGGTTACGGCAGCCGTCCTGAACCTTGATGAACGCGCGGGTACGCTCGCGCTCGGGATACATGTGGCTGCCGCCCGGCTCCGTCGCCAGCTCCGGCATGGTGTTGAGGTCAATCGTGTTCTTGACCACGTCGACCAGCTGATCCTTGTCCTGGTTGCCGACGATCATATCGACGCCCGCTAGGCTCGCTGCCTTCTCCGGCTCGAGTTCGGCGTAGCAGCCGGTCATCACGAGTCGTGCGTTCGGATTTTGCCGGTGCAAGCCGCCAACGAATTTCCGAGACTTGCGCGCGGCCATGGTGGTCACGGCGCAGGTGTTGACCACCATGAGCTGAGCCTGGTCTGGCGCACCCACCACGTCGTGGCCGTCGGCCCGAAACTCCCGGGACCAACGTTCGATCTCGGCCTCGTTGAGGCGACAGCCGAGAGTGGTGAGGTAGACCTGCATGGCCGGTCATTGTGCTCAAAAGCTTCCCCAAATCAAGTGCCGTTTGACGAATCGCGGCTAGAATCACCCTCGGGTTGGGGGGAGAAGACAAAAAGCCGTTCTCGCTGTTCGATGCGCCACCGGAACCAAAGGCGCCGCCCAAGCCTAAGTCCGGCGAAAACAAACCGAAGAAAACAGGGAAGCCGGCGAGCGCCGTCGACTCCCAGCGAAAACAGATCGCGGACCACGCGGCTGCCGCGGTGCCGGCTCCAGCTAAGAAGCGCCGGGCGCCAGCCAAGCCAGGCGAACGACGACCGACCATCGCACCGAGCGATGTGTGCACGCGCTGCTCGTTGCCCAAACCCACGGAACGGCGCTTCGTCGTGGTTCACCATTCGCCGGAAGAAGAGACGCACATCGGGGTGCTCTCGGAAGACACATACGTCTATCACCAGGTGGACTACTACTGCATGGCGCTGTGCGCTGACTGCCGGAAGCGTTCAGACATCTACTACAACGTGTCGCGCGTGTTCACGGTCCTACGTGCCGTCGGTGGAATCGCCCTGGCCATCGCTTGTGTCGGACTCTATTTGCAGTTCGGCTTCTTCTGGGAGAAGACACTATTGATGTTCCTCTTCGGCGGCGGTCTGATGGCCGTGTCGGTGATCGTCAAATGGTTCATCGACAACCGGCACGTCAATTACTTGCCGCTGGACTTCAACTACGGGCGCAAGATTGTCTTCCACGCCACCGACGTGGCGGCCTTCACCGGCTACCTACAAAAGAAACACAACGTGCACCCCGACGCGTTACGCGAAATTCGCGAAACCTTCGGGTAATGGCTGCACGGCATCGGTTCCCGCGCCTCTATTCCCGCGGGCCGTAGAAGTCGAGCATCTTTTGGTGTGAGTTCTGAGTCGTGCCTCCGCACTGGCACTCACGCGCCTCGAACTCGCCGCACTCCGATTCGTTGTCGGTGAACGATTTGTCCGTCCCGCAACCACCTAGGAAGGTGGTGACGTCCGGGCAATGGTATAGCGTGTCGATACCCACCGTGTGGCCCAACAGCCAACCCAGGTTGTTGCACGTTGCTTTCATGTCACCGCCGTAGAGGTCGAAGGCAAACGCGACTCCCCTCTGCAGCCCGGCGCAATCGGGTGTCGCCGGGGCTATCCCTGTGGTGCCCGAAAGACCAAGGTCGGACGGATCGTTCGAGACCGCGATCTCGATGTGGTCGACATTGCCCGGGTCCTCCTCCACCACCACCACGTTGTATGGCGTGAGCATCTCGCGCAGGCACGTCACAGCCTCCGGCCAGACTCCGAGAGTCTTTCCCACCACTCCGGTGGTCGTCAGCGTCTCGGTGACGATGCCACTGGTGTTCGTGACCGAATCCGCGGGGTCGCCCGGTATGAACTGGGTTGGACTCGTGTTGACGAACACGATCGAGGCCGGAGGAAGGAGGCGCGCGTCAGGGACACCCGCGTCTGGCACTTGATCGGCAAGATCTTCGGCGGAACACGCGCCGAGCGCGAGGCAGGCAAGAAACATCACGGTTCGTTTCATCAGTAGCTCCTGAGTTTCGACCCGCGAAGTTCTCGAGCCGTTCGGCTGAACAGGCCCGTGCCTCACTGGCTGGGACCGTAGAAGTCGAGCATCTTTTGGTGTGAGTTCTGAGTCGTGCCACCGCATAGGCACTCCCGCGCCTCGTACTCGCCGCACTCCGATTCTCTGTCGGTGAACGACTTGGCGCCGCAGCCATCCAGAAACGTGGTTACGTCGGGGCAATGGTGCAGGGAGTCGATTCCCACCGTGTGGCCTAGCAGCCAGCCCAGGTTGTGGCAGGTTGCTTCCATACTGGAGGGGTACACATCGAACGCAAACGCAACGCCCCGCCGCAGCCCCGTGCAATCTTCTGTCGCCGAGGTAATCCCGGCGGTGGCGAAGTCGAGCCCAATATCGGCGGGGGCGTTGGAGACCGCGATTTCGATGTGCTCAACGTCGCCCGGGTCGTCTTCGACCACGACGACATTGTATGGGGTGAGCATTTCACGAAGGCAGGTCACAGCGTCGGGCCAGATTCCCGTTGCCAGTAGCCCGGTGGTCGATGCGGTCTTATCTATAATTCCAGTGACGTTCGTGACCGAGTCGATGTCAGCAAGTTCGCCAGGAGTGAATTGTGTTGGACTCGTGTTGATGAACACGATCGAGGTCGCCGGAAGCATCCTCGCATCGGGGACGCCGGCGTCGGGGACCTGTTTAGCAAGATCCTTCGAGCATGCGCAAAGCGCGATACAGGCCAGGAGGATTACGGTTCGTTTCATTATCTGCAGCTCCAGAATTGTCAGTCGGCGCGGGGCGTCTCTCTCGGCGCACCGCGTGCCGTAGTCCACTGCACTGCTCGTGCCACCCCCGCGCGCACTGGCCTGGCCAGATTTTACATGGTTTCCGTCACCGGCCCCACTACCGGCTTCCCATCATGGGAACGATGTGCGCACGGGAGCGTGTCCGCGGTTCCCACCGTGAGAAGTCCGGAGATGCTTGATTACAGACTGCCGAGGCGTCCGCGGCGGGCGAGCTCAGCGCAGATTTCGTAGACCGCCAGGGCGGGCTCGGTTCCCGGAGACAGACGCAAGTCCGCGCCTTCGGGAAGACCTTCCGCCTCCGGCCCAAGATGCACGATGAACATCTTGAAGGGGCTGATCTTGGCGCCGATGATCTGATGGCTGGCCAGGCTGATGACGTTGGTCGTCGAGATGACCAGGTTGCCCGCGTCGAGCAGGATGTGCGCGACCTCGCCGAAGCGTCGGACCAGCTCGTCGATGTCATCGAAGGCCAGGTCGGCGTCGACGCCCAGGACCACGTTCTTACCGTCGAGCAAATACGCGTGACGGCCGTCGCGCACCAGAGTTGCTTCGAGAGCGCGGGCGATGGCGTGTTTGCCGGTGCCGGCTGCCCCCGTGAACATCACCATGCTCGCCGGATGCTTGTTGAGTTCGGCGCGCTGGGCCGAAGTGATATCGCCGCGCACCCACTCGAGATCGCGAATGCGTGTCTCGAGGCGTTCTTGCTGCAGGTCGTCGGCGACCACCTCGCGCACGATGCCGCCACCAGCGATGTCGTACTCGTCGACGATCACGAAGCGTCCAGTAGCTTCGTTGTCCGCCGCCGGGTCGAAGGCGATGGGATTGCGCGTGCGCAGAATTAGGTCCGCGACGTCGTGGCGCTCCACCTGCTGTTTGTCCACACTGGCGTTGAGGTCGCTGGCGTCGAGAATGCGGGTGATGGAATCGATGGTGACTTCCGATTCCGCGGTTGCCAGCTTTAGCTTGTAGCGCTTTCCCGGCTGCATTGGCGCACGGCCGAGCCAGAACAGGTTGACGCGCAGCTTTGTGCTGACGTCCGGCGGCGTGTCGCGATGGCTGAGTAGCTCGCCCCGGCTGACGTAGATCTGCTCGGACAAGGTGATTGCGGCGCTGCGGCCCGCACCGACAGAGTCTGTGTCCGGCGCCGAGAACTGCTCGATGCTCGCGACCGTCGACGTCTTATTGGACGGTGAAAACAACACCTGGTCGCCTACTCGCAACGTGCCGGATTCGACGCGACCAGCAATGATGCGCCGGTCGTCGCCGTGCTCGTTGAACTTGTAGACGTCCTGAACTGACATGCGCACGGGCAGGTCGTCGGACTCTTCGGCTTTGCGGAAACCGTCCACGGCTTCCATGACTGTGGGCCCATCGAACCAGCTCAGCTTGTCCGAACGATTGACGACGTAGTCACCTTCGCGGGAGCTGATTGGAATGAAGTGCCGGGGCGTGATGTCCACGTCTTTGAGGAAGTCGCGATACTCGGCGACGATGTTCTCGAACACTTCCTGGCTGTAGTCGACCAGATCAATCTTGTTGACCGCGACCACCACCTGGCGAATGCCGAGCATGCTCAACAGGTAGCCGTGGCGCCGGCTGTTCTCGCGCACACCTTCTTTGGCGTCGATGAGCAACACGGCGGCTTCGGCACGCGCGGCCCCGGTGACCATGTTCTTGAGGAACTCGATATGGCCTGGGGCGTCGATGATGATGTAGTCGCGAAGCTTGCTCTTGAAGAACACCCGGGCTGCATCGATCGTGATGCCCTGTCCCTGCTCCTCTTCCAGAGCGTCCAGCAGGAACGCATACTCGAACTGTTTGCCCTGCTGTTTGCAGATGGCCTGCACTTTTTCCAGTTTGCCGTCACCCAGTGTTCCCGTGTCGGCTAGTAGCCGGCCGACCAGGGTCGACTTGCCGTGGTCTACGTGGCCGACGAACACCACGTTCATGGTGTCGCGAACGGCTTCAGCGGTGGCTGCTGCGGCGCTCATTACATGTACCCTTCACGCCGGAGCTTCTCCATGGCGTACGCGTCCACCTGGTCCTGAGCACGACCGGCCCGTTCGGGGACGTTGGTTGCGCGCAGTTCGACGATGATCTCTTGCGGGGTGGTCGCCGTGGACTGCACGTTGCCCGTGCACGGACCGCAGCCCAGTGACCGGTAGCGGGTGCCTTCGCCTGTATCGAAGTACAGGTCGATGATCGGAATGTTCTCACGCTCGATGTATTCCCAGATGTTGACCTCGGTCCAATCGAGCAGGGGATGGATGCGCACATGGGTGCCCGGCGCGAAGTCGGTCTTGAACTGGTTCCACAACTCTGGCGGTTGGTCCGCGATCTCCCAATCGCTGTTGTGATCACGCGGGGAGAAGTAGCGCTCCTTGGAACGGCTGCCCTCTTCGTCAGCGCGAGCGCCGACGATGACGCCGGTAAAAGGTTCGCCGTCGATCTCTTCCTGGTAGTCGCCGTTGCCGTCCATGCGCAAGCGCGGCCACTTGCCCGACAGGGTATTGATCAACGCTTCGGTCTTGAGCGCCCGACAGCATTCCAGGCGGCCCTCGGTGTGGCTCATCCCGTCGGCCAACGCTTGCTTGTTCTGACCGACCACCATCTCGAGTTTCCATTCGCGCGCCAGGCGGTCGCGATACTCGACCATGGACGGAATCTTGTAGCTGGTGTCGATGTGGATCAGCGGGAACGGCACGTGGCCCAGGAACGCTTTGCGCGCCAGCCACAACATCACCGTCGAGTCCTTGCCGATGGACCACAACATGCCGAGGCTTTTGAAATGCTTGTAGGCTTCGCGCAGGATGTAGACGCTCTGGTCTTCGATGTCGTCCAGATGGGACATACCTGCTCTTTTAGCAGGTAAAGTACGGTAAGTCAGTAGAGAATGATTGTTTGTTTAAAAACAACCGGATAGGCCCCGTGCGGCGAGATGCGAATCCTATTCTTGACTAAAGTATCGGAGAATTCGCAGTGCTAGAAGTCGGCGATGAACACGCCGTTGGTGATCTGATACGTGTTGGCGCCATCGCCGGCGACGGCGGAGAACGTCCCCTCGGAACCGCTGCCGCTGAGCATCTCTACAGTGATCGACCCCTGCACGGTGCCGATGATGCCAACGCCATCGAGGCGAAAGCTGAGCTGATCGATTTCGCCCATGGCACCGGCGCCAAGGTTGAGGTCGTAGGTGCCAACGTCGGCGCTGTTGAATTGTAACTGGGCATCGTCCTGGCCGATGTTGCCCAGGTTCAGAGTGCCGTCCAAGAGCGCCACCATTCCCACCGTCGCGGAGAATGGTACGCCATCGATATCGGCGCGGATTTCGCCCGTGCCACCGAAGCCGCCGCCTGGCCCGGAGTCGCTGCCACATGCGCTAAGGGCGATGCCGAATGCGACGATTGTCGCGAGTAGAGCTGTACGAATCATGTGTGTTGTCCTTTCGCGCCGCAGCTATCGCTGCAAGCGCACTTGGTCTACGTGGTAGCAACCGGTCGCTCCGTTGATGCCTTGCAGCGTCAGGTTGCGCAGGGTGATGTCGGCTGGCGATTGGATCGTTCCACCGGATTCAGACAGGGCCGTGATTTCGACGCTGCCCGTCGCTGCGGCGAGGTAGCACCCGGTGTCCATCGGACATAGGTAGGCGCAGATGCCGGTGTTGGTGCAGTCGGTGGCGAAGGTCCCGAGCTGGCCGGTCCAGTCGTTTCCATAGACCGTGTACAGCTCGACGTTGAAGTAGAAACCGGCCTCGTTGTCGTGGAGCTGAAAGAATGGATCCGCGCCGCTGGTGTAGCCCGTGTGGATTGGCGCCCACAAGGACGTGTTGAGGTTGACGATGGTGCAGCCGTCGGCGGCGGTTTCACCGTCTCGAATATCGATGCTCGAGGTTGCAGCATCGGCACCGCTCACAGACGAGTCCGCCGCGTTGGCAGAAGCGTCGGCGCTTACACTGGCATCGGCGCCCGGGTTCGTGTCGCCGTCGTCGCCGCACGCCACGGTAGTGATCGTAGTGATTGCCAGAGCTGCAAGCAGCACGGCTCTTAGAACCATACGGTCACCCCGGAGAACTCGAAGCTCTCGATGGTCAGGTCGTCAACCGCTAGCTGCGTACAGCTACCGCTGCCAGTAACTAGATACAGGCCGCCCACGTCGCTCGCCTCGAGCAGCGTGTGTTCGGTCAGGTCGACCACGCAGTCGCCGTCGCTTCCCGTCCAGATGCCCGGACCGACGCTGCCGTCATCCGCGGCGGATCGCGTTGCCGTGATCCTGCCTTCGAACCCGCTGCCAGTCGTGCCCTCCGTCGCGACCACGTCGAGGATGAACGAAAAGTCCGCGCCGGGAATCTGGGTGATGATGCCTCCCCAGCTCGAGCTGAACGCGCTGCCGTCTTGAGCCGAAATACCGCCGCAGCCGAAGCCGCCGGCGACTTCGTCGATCGCCAGGTCCACTGCTCCGCTCATGGTGATGCGAAAATACGCGCCTCCACCAGGTGCACAATAGTCGTCGCCGCCTCCGCCACCGCCTCCGCCACCGTCGTCGCCACACGCGCCTGCTGTGATCAGGGTCAGCGCGGCCAAAGCTAATATCCATCTATTCATCGAATGACTCCTTCCTTTGTGAGTCATTCGCAGCGGCGCCGCAGATCAGCCGCTGTTTCTCGAGAAAAGTCGACTTCGGCTTAGATTACAAAGGGCTAGCCTCGGCTTCGCCGTACATCGCGCGCATCTCCACGCGCACGAGCTCGATGATGCGGGCCTTGGCTTTGTAGACCTGGTTGGCGGTCATGCCGAGGCGGTCGCAGATCGTCGGCACGGGCTCCTCGGCCATCAGGAGTTCGAACGCTTTGAACGTTTGGCCTGGCACATCCGCGCGAACTCGCGCGACGCAGTACTTGAGGTGTTGTTGGCGCCACGCTCGATCCCACACTTCGTCGGGGCCGGGTTCCGGGTCGGCGAGTTGTTTGACGTCCTGGCTGCCCCCGGCCTTGTCGCGGCGCTTGCGCAGCATATCGACCACCCTGCGGCTTACCAGGGTCTTTAGCCACGCCTTGAACTTTCCCTTTCCGGCGTCGTAGTCGAACTCTTGTATCTGTTTGATGATCGTCTCGTAGCACGTGGAGCGAATGTCTTCGGCGTCAGCGTGGCTCAAGCCCCGTGCCCGGGCGAACCGATAGAGCAGGGGCGCGTATAGATCGTGGAACTCCTCCCACGCCTCGGTGTCGCGCGGGTTCTTGATCCGCGCGAGCAAGCTGGCCCGCGTTGTTAGCAACGTCGCTATTTTAGCGGGTCGGCAGTCTTTTTGCTGCCCCAGAGTTTTATGGAGCCGTCGGCAAGGGCTCCGGCGAGCTGGCCGCCGTCGGGACTGAAACTCAACCAGTTGATGTGCCCGGAATACCCGTGCAGGCTGGCCAGCTGTATCCAGGTGGTCGCGTCCCAGATGAGTACGCTGCCATCCAGGGATGCGGTGACGAGCCTGGACCCATCCGGGCTGAACGTTGCCGCGTGAATCTCGTCGGTGTGTCCCGCCAGGGTCGCTTCGACCCGACCAGAGGCCACATCCCATACGCCCAGAGTCTTGTAGTTGGCGCCGGCTGCGATGCGTCGTGAGTCCGGCGAGAACGCGAGGGAGAAATCGCCCTGGACGATCGACCGCTTCAGGGTCGTCCGGTGGCGCCACGTTGCCGTATCCCAAAGGCGGATACTCTGGTGGCCCGAGGAAGCAAGGGTGCGGCCGTCTGGGCTGAACGCGACCGTGTGAACATGGTCGGTGTGTTCCTTCAACACCGTCACGCTTGCACCGGTCTCCGAGTTCCAGATTCGAATCGTGTTGTCTTTCGACCCGGTTGCAAGCAGCTTGCCGTCGGGGCTGAACGCCACCGAGTGCACGTGATCCGTGTGTCCACGGAGGATGCGTTGGAGCTCGCCTGTGTTCTCAGACCAAAGTCGAACGGTCTTGTCGAACGAGCCCGTGGCGATTTGCGGTGCACGGGGGTTAGCGGCAACGGAGCGCACGGGGCCGGTGTGCCCACGGAGTACTGTTAGCTCGCGCCGGCTTGCGACATCCCAAACCCGTGCGGTCATATCGTGACCTGCGGACACCAAACGTTCGCCAGACCTGGTGTACACAACTCCGTAGGCGATTCCCGTGTGCCCCCGTAGCCTTGGCACCCGGCTACTGTCGACCAATGGCCACAGGCGTACAGTGGCGTCCCATGCGCCCGTAGCGAGTAGTTTGCCGTCGGTGCTAAGTGCTACTGCGACGACGGACCATGTATGGCCGGCGAAGACGCCCACGACTCTGCCCGTTCGGGCGCGCCACACCCGCGCCGTCTTATCTCGAGAGGCTGTCGCGACCTTCTGGCCGAGGTCGTCGATGGCCACGCTGAGAATTGCGTTGCTGTGGCCACGCAGGGTGCGGTGGCGCTTCCAGATCGGCCCAGCCCAAACCTGCGCCTCGTTGCCGTGAGCGCTGACCAGCCAGTGGCCGATGGCACTGAGTCGCGCATCGTTGCACGGCTCGGTGCTGATCGTCGCCGTTCGCTTTTCGCTGGTCAGGTTCCACTCAGTGACGCCGAACTGGCCGCAGACCACGGCGCGCTTGCCGTCGCGACTGAGGGAAACGCTGTTGACGTAACCCGGTTGCGGCAGGGTTTGTACGTTGGCCGTGCCCAGGTGCCAGATACGGACCGCGTTGTGACCACCCGGATCGGGGTAGATCGCGTAGGCCGCCGCTAGCAACGTTCCGTCTTCGCTGAACTCCAGGCTCTTCGCGTCCGGCGTCAGTCCGTCCAGGGTCTGCACCACGTTTTTCGTCGAGAGGTCCCACATGCGGATCTTGCCGTCGCGATACGCGACCGCGAGTTGATTACTAGCGGTGTGGAACGCCACGCGCTCGGCCGGGGTCTGGCCTTTGAACGTGTGTACTAGTTCGCCGGTTTTCTGATTCCACACGCGCACCTGGTTCTTCCAGTCCGCGCCGGCGACCAGGTCCCTGCCGCCGCTGAAGGCAATGCCATGCACAAACGAGGTCATTGGCAGAACACGCTGGCTGAGGTCGACACGGCTGCGCAGGTGGTGCCACTCCCAGTCTCGTAGGCTCGCCGGCGCTCGGTCCAAACGTTGGCGCGCGCTCACGACATCGTTGTTGCGTAAGGCGGCGTCGGCGGCAGCTACGTTAGCAATGTAGGCTTGCAGCTCAGCCGCTCGGCGCTGCACGCTCTCGCGCGTTTGGGCGCGTTTCGCGGCGCGTTCGGCGTCCACCGATTGCCGCCAATAACCGACGACCACAACGAGGGCTACGGAGAGCACGACGACGAATGCGAGAATTGTCGCGACGGCGATGCGGTAACGGCGCAGAGATTTGCGCACCACGTACCAGACGCTGTCTCGCTTGGCGTCGATCGGCTCTCCCGCCAAATATTGAGCGACGTCCCGGGCGAGTTCGAGGGCAGATTGATAGCGACGGTCCGGTTCTTTCGCCAGGGCCTTGAGCACGATTGTCTCTACCTCGTCATCGACACCTGGCGTGCTTCTCGTCGGGGGCTTCGGCGCCGTGTCGGCGATGTGCGCGAGTACCTCACTGAGCGGTGCGTCGACTGGGTATGGCTGCTCGCCGGTTAGTAAGCGGTACAGGATCACCCCCAGCGAGTACACATCCGTGCGCGTGTCTATCGCGGCCGGGTCTCCGCTAGCTTGCTCAGGCGATGCGAACGCAAGCGTGCCCACGAACTCGCCGGTCATCGTGAGCGGTAAGTCCGCGGTGTCAGTGGCCAGCTTCGCCAGGCCGAAGTCGAGCACGTGGACCTGGCCGTCGCTATCCACCAGGATGTTCTCAGGCTTGAGGTCGCGATGAATGACCCCATGCCTATGCGCGTAGCTCACGGCCTCGCAGATGTCGGCGAACAACTCGAGGGTCGGTTCGACGGCCAAGTGCTTAGCGGTCACGTACGTGTCAACGGGTACGCCTTCCACGTACTGCATCACGTAGTACGGCCTTCCCTTGTCGACGCCGCTGTCGAACAGAGTGACGATGTTGGGATGCTGCAACCCGGCAGCTACGTCAATTTCGCGTTCGAATCGATGACGTTGGCGCTCGGAGGCGAACGCCCCTTCCAGGAGCAGCTTTAGAGCGACGGTTCGTCCCGAGGCGCGATGCCTGGCTTTGTAGACAACACCCTGGCCACCGCGATGAATCTCTCCGGCGAGCTCGTAACCGGCGATGGTTTCCTTCCCCGCGGAGGGAGCGTCGTCACGGCCGGGGTCGTCGTGGAACGCGTCTTTGATCTGCTCGAACAGCGCAGCGTCTGACGTGTCGTCCACGACTCGACATTATCACCTTACGGCAGGGTGAAAACCGCGCCGACCGCTGTGAAGCAGACGCCCACGGACAGGGCGTCGTTGACGCCATCGCTGTTGGGGTTGAACGCTCCGCCAGCGTCGAACAGGTCGACATCTGGGGCGATGAGCGAATTCAGCAGAGCGTTGTCGCGAACCTCCTGCTCGGAGACGAGGCAGTCACTGTTGGTGTCAAAGAAGCCGACGATGGTCTCGCCCGTGCTGCCGGGGTCACAGCAGTTCGGCGAGGTGCCGCCACAGTCTGCCGCGACTGCGCCTTGCACGCTTACCGCCATCGCCGGAATCATGATCGTATCCACGTCGGACTCGGTGATCGCGCCGCCGAGGATCCCGTCAGTGATTTCGGTCGCCGTAATGGCGCCGGTCATGTGGACGGCTGCGAGTGGGATGATGATGGGCGGACTGCCGGGGAACGCGACCATTTTGACGAACAGCTCGCCGGGGCCCAGTTGCAGGTTTGATGTATTGATCGGCCCACCGACCAACGTGTCGGTCGGCGAGTCGGAACGCACGTCGAAGTTCTCGGTGCCAGAATAGTTGTCGCTTGGATTGGCTGGCATGTCCGCGTCGTCGCCGAAAAACTGGCGCAAGGAAACGAACGAGTCATCGACGAGCGAGTCGGCTTGCACATCGAGGAGGTGCAAGGTGCTGCCGTCTGCCAGGGCTTGATCCATCGGCGGCTGTGGGTTGGCGCCGCCAGCTCCGCCCAGGGCAGCGACTACCTGACCAACCGCGTTGTCGACGCGCCCCAAGGGGTCGCCGTCGATGTTGAGACCACACTGACTTGCCTGGCTGGCGGTGGTCGGGATGGTGATCGTGTTGATCACGTACTGGTAGTGGGCGCCTGACGGAATGCCGGCGTCGGCGAGCGGTCGTGCATCGGGTACAACGGCGTCGGGCACTGGGGCGTCGAATGCGTTTGCATCGATGAGCGCTGCGTCGTCGATGACGACTGCACTGTCTGGATCAGCAGATGACGAGCCGCCGCATGCTGCTACGACTGCAATGAACAACAACGAAGAACATCTCAACAACATGGACGACATCATACCGAATCGAACCCGTCACCGAAGCAGTGCCGTGAGCCCTGTGACCCAGTGCACGTTGTGACGGCGCTTCGCTGCAAAAAGTGCGCTGGACAGACCGGCTAGCTAACGACGCCGAGCTGCTTGCCGATGGTCGTGAACGCCGCAATAGCGCGGTCCACTTCGGCCTCGTTGTGTGCCGCCGATAGCTGAACCCGAATGCGCGCCTGGCCTTTGGGTACCACCGGGTAGCTGAAGCCGATCACATAAATGCCTTCGCCGAGCAGGCGGCTGGCAAACTCCACCGCCAGCTTTGCCTCGCCGAGCATGATGGGCACGATGGGGTGGTCGCCCTCGCGAATGGCGAAACCCGCGGCGCTCATGCCCGAGCGGAAACGCATGGTGTTCGCTTCCAGCTTGTCGCGAAGCTCGGTGGATTCACTGAGCAAACTGATCGCTGCCAGGCTACCCGCGACGATCGCCGGCGCAAGGGTGTTGCTGAACAGATACGGCCGAGACCGATTGCGCAACATGTCGATGATCTGTTTGCGGCCCGTGGTGAACCCGCCCGACGCGCCCCCGAGAGCCTTGCCCAGGGTAGACGTGATGATGTCGACCCGGTCCATGCAGCTTCGGTATTCGTGGCTGCCGCGGCCTGTTTTTCCGACAAACCCCGTTGCGTGGCTATCGTCCACCATGACCATGGCGTCGTATTTCTCGGCGAGGTCACACAGTTTGTCCACGCGAGCGACGATGCCGTCCATGCTGAACACGCCGTCGGTTGCGATCATGCGTAGGCGCGCGCCCTGGGTTTTCTTTAGACACTCTTCCAGCTCGTCCATGTCGTCGTTGGCGTAACGATGTCGTTCTGCTTTGCACAGACGAATGCCGTCGATGATGGACGCATGGTTCAGCGCGTCGGAGATGATGGCGTCTTCCTTGCCGAGCAGCGTCTCGAACAAGCCGCCGTTGGCGTCGAAGCACGACGTGTACAAGATGGTGTCTTCGGTGCCGAGGAACTTCGATAAGGCGCTCTCGAGTTCCTTGTGGCGGTCCTGGGTGCCACAGATGAAGCGCACGCTCGACATGCCGTAGCCGCGATCGTCCAGGGCTGCGTGCGCGGCCTGGATAACGGCCGGGTGACTCGACAGCCCCAGATAGTTATTCGCGCAGAAGTTGATGACCGTTTCACCGGCGACGGAAATCTCCGCGCCCTGTGGTGAGGCGATGATGCGTTCCTCTTTCCACAATCCGGCGTCACGGATCTCACCAAGAATTCCCTCGTAGTGCTTTTTAGCCTGGTCGAACATGGGTCTGGAGAATAGATCGCGGCTGCCAACGGTCAATAGATAATGCAGCAGAGTTTGTTCGTAATTCTTTCAGCGCTGATGGTCGTCGCTAGCGCTACCGCGACGCCCGCACACGCGGGAGTTGACGAGCTGACTCGACTCAAACAGCAGTTCCACGACTACACGGGCAGCACGCTGGTGTTTGGCCGGCAGGCGCTACCACCCGGGCATCTGTACTACGACAGGATGTACGCTCTGTCCTACGCCCGGCGGGTCAAAGCAGCGCGCATCGTGGTCGCCGAGATGAAGAAATACCCGCGCAACTACCTGGGGGCGATGGGGCTGCGGCGCGTCGGATTGTTCGACGCGCTGGTGGCGAAACGCGGCGACGGCTTCCGGCCCTACAACCGCAAGTACAGGGGCTACATGTTCTACGGCCAGTGGAATGGCGTCAACGCGGTGATCGCGGCCTACTACAGTGACACTCAGCTGCCCCTCACGTTGCACCACGAGTGGTTCCATCACGTGGACGCGACGCGCCGCGGACGCACCAACTATCGTCGCTTCTTCGCTGCGGACGATCGCCGATTCAAGGCCGCGGTGTCGGGCCGCAGACGCTATCGGGCGCCGGTGATCGCCGCCGGAGACTTGAAGCGGCTCAAGGCACTTGGGTCACGTCGGGTGTTGCGAGGGCCCGTGAGCCACTACGCGAGCAAGACGGCAGGGGAGGATCAGGCCGAGACCGCGCGCTACTTGATGACTCGCCTGGCATCGGCGTTGGTCCAGGTCGTCGAACAACCACGGTTGCCCGGCAGTCAACGCATCCTGCATGTGTTGAGCGAATACCAGCGAGCTCTTCGGCGCGGCCCTGGCTTTGGCTGGTTTGTGGACGTTGCGCTCGGCCGGGCAGCCCTGGCGTCTCGGCGACAGGCGATGCGTAACAAGCTGAAAGTGCGATAGGGTTAGGGCGTCGCATGCTGAGCGCGGAATATACGGACCTGCTGGCCGACTGTACGGCGTCGCTGCGCCAGCGGGCCGACCTTACCCCAGTTCCGGAGGTCGAGCTGGATCGTCTGAGCGTGGAGCTCGGCCAGTGGGCGCTCTTTGGTGGTAGGCCTCAACCGGAGGTTCTCGATGCGTACGAGCTATCCGCTGGGTCCTCTACGCGCTATGGACTGACGGCGTTGTGGGTGGCTTATCAGCTGACTCGCACTGAGAGCCGCCATGACCCGCACGGCGGTGCGATGACGACGACCACCCACGTCGAGCCCTACCAGCTCATCCGAGTATCGGTGACCGCGGACTTCGGCCATGTGACCATGCGACCGGAGACATTCTCGGACAAAGTCGCCGAAGTGTTTCGCAGTCGCGAGGTCGACTTCGATGAGCACCCGGTGTTCAGCGATCGCTACTATGTACTCGCCTCCGACGAAACCAAGCTGCGTACCGCCGCGACGGTGGAGTTGCTCGAGCTGTTATCCCAGCGCCAGATGATCTACGAGATCCAGGGGAGCATGCTGGTCGCCGCTGTTACCCAGATAATGAACAAGCAGGACTGCATCGCACTGGCGGAACTTGCCCTGGCGATTCCGGGCTCTGTGGCCCGCTAACTCGGCCGCCGCGCAACGCCGGTGCCAATGGTGTCCGTTTGGGCCCGGCGCCGCCAGATAAGCGTCAATCATTCAAGCTGCTTGCGGCGATTGTTCGAAAAGTTGCAACTTCTATAATGAGGCCCCAAGCTGAGCGAGGGGATTGGTCTGTGTGGTTCAAACGGTTCATTAAAACGATGATCAGAGGTGGCGGCCGCAGCGGCGGTTCGCTCCAGGAGCAACGCATCTCAGCGCTGCTCGGCCATCGTTCCGAGTACCACAGCAGCCGACTGTTCTTGTCGTCGATCATCGATGCCCTGCCAGCCGAGGAAGAGCTCGAGGACGCCACCATCTCGCGGATCACCCGCACCCTGCGCGGCGCCCATGCGGATCGTTCGCATAACGACGACGATGAGCTCGCCGACCAGTGCCAGTTCTGGTTCCGGCTGAGCTACAACTTCCCCGAGAGCGCCTATGCTCGCGCCTGCTACGCCGATGCGCTGGCGACGGTCGGCGACTCGGACGCTTCCCTGGCTCATTTCGCGGACGCGTTCGACGCCAAGCCCGCGCTGCTGTTCGAATTCGGCAGCGAGGTCTACGATATCGCCAAGCGCGCCGGCGGCGACGTGTGGTTGCGCTACCAGTTGGCGTGCCTGCGCGCGGCTCTCGATCAGGGGGAAGCTCCGGACGAAGACGACGACTTCGTCCGCGAGCTGTATTCGGAGCTGCTCGAAGAATACCGCCAGGAGCCGGAGGCAATGCGGAGGATTCTGCACATCGGCGCCCAGTTGCGCGACCTCGAAGCTGAAGACAGGCTGCCCCGGGCGATCGTTCGGCGTGGCGCCTGGCGCAAGTAGGGTATAACCAGCCCCGCTGTGAGTCTGCTTGTAGTAGATAACGTCACCCTGTCGTTTGGCGACCGCGCCATTGTCGACGAGTTTGGCCTCCGTGTTAGCAATGACGACCGCATCGGTCTCATTGGGCCGAATGGTTCCGGCAAGACGACGATCCTGCGCTTGATCGCGGGCGAGCAGCAGCCGGACAAGGGCGCCATTCACAGTGCGAGCAACGTGCGCATCGGCTATCTGCCCCAGGACCTGATCGTCGCGGGCGGCAAGACCCTGGCCGATTTCGTCCTGTCCAGCGTCCCGGGCCGTGGTGAACTCGATAGTCAGCTCGAGGCGGTCGAGGCCGAGCTCGAACAGGCTCAAACACGCGGCGCTGATGACGAAGAGCTGATGGAGCTGGCGGCACGCATCGCCGATACCCACGAGCGCATCGACCATTTCGCGCGCCACTACACCGACCACCAGGCGTTCTCGATTCTGGCAGGCCTGGGCTTTCAGACCTCGGATCACGATCGCGATGTCTCTGAGTTCAGCGGCGGTTGGCAGATGCGCGCTGTGCTCAGCGCATTGCTGTTTCAACAGCCCGATGTGCTTTTGCTCGATGAACCGACCAACCATCTGGATCTTCCGTCAGTCGGTTGGTTCTCTAGTTTTCTCAAGAGCTACAAACGCGCGTTCGTTCTCATCTCTCACGATCGCGAGTTCCTCAACGAGCAGATTAGTCGGGTCGTAAGCATCGAGCCCGAGGGCACCCGAAGCTACGTGGGCAACTACGAGCAGTACGTCAAGCAACGTGCAGAGGAAGAGATCATCCTCGAGAATCAGTCGCGGAACCTGGCTCGCGAGCGCGAGCACATGGAGAAGTTCGTCACCCGCTTTCGAGCTCAGGCCAACAAGGCTAAGGCGGTGCAGAGTCGAGTAAAGAAGTTGGCGAAGATGGACGACGTGGTGCTGTACCAGAAGCGTCGGGTCATGAAGTTCACGTTCCCGCCCACCGAACGCGCGGTGGGCGAAGTGGTGCGCGTGCAGAAGCTCGACAAGGCGTACGGGGATAACGTCATCTTCAAGGGCCTCGACATCACCGTTCGGCGAGGTGACAAGATCGCGATCATTGGCGTTAACGGCGCGGGTAAGACCACTCTGCTAAAGATGATCGCGGGCGAACTGAAGCCGGACGCTGGCGAGATCAAGATTGGCTCGAAGGTAACGCCCGGCTATTACGCTCAGCACCACGCCGATACGTTGAGCCGAGAATCGACCGCATACGATGAAGTCTCGCGAGCGAACCCCGATGCTCTGGTCGGTCGTGTGCGAAGCGTGCTCGGTGCGTTCTTGTTCAGTGGTGACGACGTCGAGAAGTCGGTCAGCGTGCTCTCCGGTGGAGAGCGAGCCAGGGTCGCGCTGGCGCGGCTGCTGATCAACCCGGGCAACTTGCTACTCATGGATGAGCCGACCAACCACCTGGACCTGCAGTCCAGTGAAAGCCTGGCTGAGTCCCTCAAGACGTACGATGGCACCCTGGTGTTCGTCAGCCATAACCGAAGTCTGATTCGCACGCTGGCAGATCAGATCTGGTACATCGACAACGGCGAGGTGGAGCGCTATCCAGGCAGCCTGGATGAGTATCTGTATTCGTCGAGCTTGCGCGGTGGTCCGGTCGAAGAGAACGCGTCCACCACCAATGTTCCGGTGACGGTGAAGGTCGAAGAAAAGAACGAGACCCGGGCGGAACAAAAAGAGCGCAAGCGCCAGCAAGCCGAGCTGCGCAAGAAGCGCTCCAAGCTGCTCAACCCACTCAAGGAGCGCGTCGAGACGTTGGAGAGGCGCATCGCCAAGATCGAAGAGACGCAAAAGGAACGCAGCGCCAAACTTTCGGATCCAGCCGTCTACGACGACGCGTCTCTGCGCAACGAGTTGCTCAACAGTTTCCAGAAGGACCAGAACAAGCTCGAAGAGCTCACCGCCCGCTGGGAATCCGCCGCCGAGAAACTCGACGAAGCCGAAGCTGAAGTCACCGCGGCTGAAGAAGCACTGAACTAGCTAGCCGCCGAAAGAGCCTTCAGCGAGCGGCGCTAGCCGCCGAAAGAGCCCTCAGCCAGCGGCGCTCGCCGCCGAAAGAGCCCTCAGCCAGCGGCGCTCGCCGCCGAAAGAGCCCTCAGCCAGCGGCGCTAGCCGCCGAAAAAAACAGCGGGCGCGCCGTTAGGCACGCCCGTTGATCAGTACTGAATGGTTTCGTTACTGACGATTGATGTTGAAGTGCGTGTCGTACTCGGGGTCCTTCACGCCGGCGATGTCGGCACGGACGTAGAACTTGTGCTTGCACTCGAACTCGCCGAGCAGCGGGTGCGACGTTTTTCCGGTACCTGGTACATCCGCCGGAATGACGAACTCCATCATGTACTCGACGGTTTGGCCTGCGGAGATGGTCACCTCGCTGGCGCCTTCCCAGTCACCGAACGACGTGCGGATCTTGCCGTCGACGATATTCGTTCCGCCACTGGCGTTCTGCACGTACCAACGGCCGTAGTGCTCCACCGAGAAACGCAGATAATTCATCTTCTGCTCGGTCTTGCCACCGGTCACGCGGACCAGCGCTTTGAGAGTGTCACCCGGGGCCATCGGCCGCTGGATAATGTCTACTTCGAGAGCAGCCGTTCCTACGCCTGCTTTCGCTTTCATCTTGTCGAAAAAACTCATGGTCTATCCCCCCTGCGAGTGATTCGGAGGACTAGATTGAAAACCAAGCGTGGGGGCGAGCGCAAGGCTGATCCTCTGCTATTCTGCCGGTGGGTTGGGGAACCATCGTGGATAAGCAGTCGGCGGGTACAACGCTGGTCGGGATTGCCATGTTGTTCATGGTCATCGGCGTGTTCACCAATTCGTGGTGGAAACTCGAGCGCGGCTGGCAGTGGCGCGGCGTCGGCCTGCTCGAGCAGAAATTCTGCGTCGATCCGCCGGGTGTGTCGGAGCGTTGCCAGGCCGTCAAGCACGCGCTGGTGCGCAAGACCATCGTCGAGATGTCCAAGAACTGGGTGATGTATCGAACGAAGATGCAGCAGGCTCTGAAAAGCCCGCGGTTCAAGAACGTTACCAATCGCGAGGAGCTGCAGGCTGGTATCGATCGTCTCGATGAGATGATCGGGAGTGCCGAGAACATAGACATCACCATCGGCGATGGTTCGTGGGAGACCATGGGCAAGTTCGTCTATTACGGGACCTTTCTGGTGCTGATCCTGCTGGCGGTAGCGCTTTCCATGTCGCGCATAGAGCATGAGCAGGCCGCTCTCGTCGACAAGATAGCGGCCGGGGCATGCCTGGCTTTGTTAACGGTTGCCCTCGCGTTCGCGTTCCGCGTTCCCGACTACATCAAGCACGCCATTCCCGCCTATGGCGCAGGGTACAGTCGGTGGCTGTACCTGGCGGGCGCATCCGCCGGAACCGCGGCGGGCGTACTGCTGGCGATGGCGGCGAAAGAAGCAGAAGGGCAGCCCGTTGGCGTGCGTCTCGCGGAACACCTGGACGGCGGATCACGCGGCGGCGGCACCGCTCAGCGTGGCAACAAGGGCAAGGGCGGGACAGCATCGCTCCCCACTTGTCCCAAGTGCGGCTCGCGCGCCATCTATCGCGAAGACGTGAATTGCTACATCTGCGAACGTTGCCGCATCAACGTGTAGCGAGCCGAGCCGGGTCAGAACCAGGCGCAGACTTGTTCGAAGCAGGTACAGCTGGCGCTGGCGACGCGGTCGGGTACCGGCGGTGGCACCGACGGACAAGTGGTGGGACCCACGGGCACTGGAGCGCATGAATGCACGCAGCTTTGCTCGCAATCGCTCGTTGTGGTGCATTCACCGGCGACCTCTGGCGTCTCCAGGTCAGCGTAGTCAGGGTCGCTGGCCTCGATAAGACGCGTTTCCACAGGCTCGTCGGTACACGCCTGCGCGGCCGATAAGCCGAATATTACCAACGCGATCACTCGTACGGTGGCCCAATTCACTCGGCCAGTGTAACAATAACGGCCGGTAACTGATGGGGGAAAGCAGCCGAAGGATCGTCGCTGGCAAGTACGAGCTGCTCGAAATGGTCGGGCAGGGCGGAATGGCATCGGTCTGGCGGGCCAGTGTCACCGATGAGCCCGGCGTGATCGTCGCGGTCAAGAAGATCAAGCCCCAGTACAAGCGCAGCAAGAGCTACCAGAGCATGTTCATCGAGGAGGCTCGCGTCGGTGGTCTGGTCGACCACGCCAACATCGTGCAAGTTGTGGATTTCTGCATCGACGAGAACGACGACCACTACCTGATCATGGAGTGGATGGACGGCGTTGATCTCGGTAGCTTTTGTGACTCCTACATCAAGAGCAAGAAGAAGACCCCGTGGCGCCTGGTCGTAGCGATCTGCGCCAAAGCCATGCGTGGCCTCGCGGCTGCTCACGAGCGGGTCGTCGATGGCGCGTCGTCACCGATCATTCATCGCGACGTGTCGCCTCACAACATTCTCGTCGATTCCACCGGTGCGGTGAAACTGACCGACTTCGGTTTGGCTCGCGCCCAAGATCGCGTCTACAGCCTGACAAAACCGGGCACCGTAAAAGGCAAGGCATCGTTCCTGGCGCCCGAGCAAACGCGTGGTGAGGCAGCAACCGAGCAGACCGATATCTTTTCCGCGGGCATCGTCTTGTGGGAATCACTCGCTGGCAAGCGCTTGTTCGACAAACCATCGGTGCTCGAGATTCTTCAGCAGATTCGCAAAGGCGACGTCGCCTCTCTCACTGCTGCGCGTAAGAAGTTGCCAACGGATCTGGTCAACGTGGTCAACAAGGCGCTGGCTTACAAAGCCGAGAACCGATTCCAGTCGGCAGCCGAACTGGCGGATGCCCTCGACGCGGTGCTCGAGGCCGACGGCAAACCTGTGACCGACGAAGACATCGGCGATCATGCGATGATCGCGCGCAAACGACTCGCGGCTCGTCGTCGCTGACGCCCGTCGTTCATACGCTCCGTGTTTAGCGGCTAGACGTTCGCGTTTTAGCGGCGATGGCCGCGGGGCTTCGTTCGGCGCGTGCGCGTCGTACCGCGAGTGCCGGACCGGCGGGGAGGTGGCGCGTAGCGTTTGTTGCGGTCCCAGCGACCGCGAGTCCATTGGCGGCTACCGTTCGGCGCGCGTCGCCAGCGACCGTTCCGCCAGGTACTACCCGGGCGTCTCCGTTGCCATCGTCCGCGACTCCAATACGGCTTGCCGTTGCGGTAACCCCAGTGGCCCCGGGACCAGAGATAGCCCCGGCGAGCTCGGCGCCAGCGCGGGCGCATCCACAGCCAGCTGCCCGTGCCGAAGCTCCAGTAGCCTTGCTCATAGATGAACCCGGGCCGGGAGCGTGCCCAGTATCCTCGCTGCCATTGGTAGCGACTCTGGGTCCATACCCAGCGCCCTTGGATCCACACCCAACCGGCGCGATAATCGTATGCGCCGTCGTTGTAGTAGCTGTTGTACGGTGCCGGTGGATCCTCGATGACGAATCCGCCGTTCGCGGTATGGCAACCCGACAGCAGGGGTGCGGCGGTGCACGCCATGGCGACAATAGCCAGTTGGATAATGAGCTTCCTCATACCCAGATCTTCCCCATCACAGCCCCGGTTGGCAAGCATGTCTTCGCTCTCGGATAGCGCACTGTAATCCCGAACGCTTATGTCGGTTTATCTCATCGGTGATGTTCAGGGCTGTTACAAGTCGCTTCAGCGCCTGCTCGATGCGCTGCAATTCGACCGCGCCCGCGATCGCCTGCTGTTCGTTGGCGACCTGGTCAATCGCGGCCCCCGATCCTTGCAGGTGTTGCGCTGGGTTCGAGAACACGACGACTGCTGTGTCGCCGTTCTCGGCAACCACGATGTGCATCTGCTCGCGGCGGCCATCGGTTCGCGCAAGCCAAAGGGCCTCGACACCCTGGACCAGGTTCTTCGCGCGCCAGACCGGCAGGAGTTGATCGATTGGCTGCGTGGTCGGCCGCTGCTGCACGAAGATGACGACCTGGTGATGGTTCACGCGGGACTGCACCCGCGCTGGTCGCTCAAGAAAGCGCGCTCCCTCGCCGGCGAAGTGGAAAGCATGCTCCGCGGTGATGACTGGGCGAAGCGTCTAGCTCAGTGCTATCGGCACAAACCAGCGAAGGACTGGCACGGCAAACTCGAAGGTGCCGAACGGTTGGCGTCGATCTTATCCGTGCTCGTAAGCATCCGCAGCTGCACCGAAGACGGGGACATGAACCGAAAGTACGCGGGCCGCGCCGAGGATGTTCCCCAGGGTTACGTACCGTGGTTCGACGTCGGCGAGCCTCGCTGGGCTGGTCAGCGCATCGGGTTTGGCCACTGGTCGACGTTGGGACTGCGTGTGACCGACGACTACATCGCAACTGATACCGGATGTGTTTGGGGCGGCAAACTCACAGCTGTGCGCGTGAACGACGGTGCGGTAGTCCAGGTGCCGTGCGCCGACGATGAACACATCCCGCCCCGCTAGCTAACGCCGCCTCACACTTCGACCGTGGCTTCCACCGAGCCCATTCGGCACGAGCCGACGCGCAAGGTCACCACGCCGCTTCCGGTGACCAGGACAGACAGAGTCTTCGACCCGGTGTTGCCGCGGCTACGCATGTAGTACAGGGCGGCGGAGCCGTCGTTGAGTCCGCGACCCCAACCGTCTAGATGACCCACTTGCTGATGGCTGTCACCTTCGTCTTGAAGCGAGCAGCCGCTGACTTCCACGTCCACGTAAAGCGGCTCGTTGAACTCGAGCTTGGTCGCCGACGACAGAACGTACGTTGGTAGGTAGCCGTGGTTTTCGACCGTGAACCAGACGCGGGTAAGGCCATCTCCGGCTGGCTCCGCTTTGGCGTCTGTGATTCGCACCTGTGGGGACAACGCGGCCACGCGCAAGAACGCCGCCGACTGCGTGGTGCACACTTCGCCAATTCGTTCGTATGGCGGGTTCCACAGGCCCACTCGCGGATCCAGCCCGCCGACCTCGACTTTGCCCAGCTGCGGATGGTCGAACTGCCGCCAACCCAGCACGACGCGGCCACTGTTGTGTTCTTTATCCCAACGAGCCAGAGCGATCGTCTGGTCTCTGGTAATCGTCGTGTAGTGATCCACGAACCGCTTCTTGCGCTCGATACCAAGTTGGTGGAATAGGTCCCACAGTTCGATCACGTAGGCGATGGCGCCCCGTTGATGATACGCGTAGTCGGTCAGGTCGCCGTGAAGCGGCGTGTCCGGCTCGTAGGTGAACTCCTCGAATCCGCTCACGGCCGGGTAGTTGGTCAGCTCTTCGGTCCACGCCCCGATCTGTTTGAACAGCGCCAGGTCGTTCGGGTTCATCTGGTTGTCGGGCTTGTCGCCCAGAGGGCGGATGAGCACACCACCGAACGTGTGTAGGTTGAGCCAGGCGAAGATGTTCGGATGCTCGGATGTGAACGCGACCACGGCACGAGACTCGGGTTCGCTGGTGGGAAACGAACCGGCACCCACCTGCGTATGAGACGGCGCCCACGAGTACGGAAAGTTGCGATTGAGGTCGGTCTCGTTGTCCGACAAGAAGAAGGGATCCGGAACCGTGTGGCCGTCGAAATTTTCGATCACACCTTCGGGGTAGAGCTTGTAGAACGGGCCGTCGTCCTGAATCCGTCGAGGCAATAACAAGTCGGGTAGGTCGGGGCAGGCGACGAATTCACCACCGGGATGCTCCTGGCGCATGACGAGAGCCAGACCGTCGCCGTCCACGTCCTGGCTGATCCAGCGAGCGTGGTTTCGGTTCGAGCGCTTGTCCCGCGGACTCGAGCGCACGTAAGACCCGGTGGTCAGCACTTTCTCGACGCCGTCGGGGCTCATCCGCGGCAACACATAGAACAGGACATCGCGGAGACTCTCGGCGACGCGTTCGGGCAGGGCGTGGTCGTCGCTGCCCAGATGGAGTTTCAATACGTCTTCGGCGATGGCCAGGGACACGCTGGAGCCACACAACTCCGCAGCGTGCATGTTGCCGTCGACCCAAACGGCGGGACGAGTCCGATCTGGTTCTGGGCCGATGGTGATCAGCCACAGTGAGCGTCCCTCGTCGGTCTCACCGATCGATTGCAGTCTCACCAGCTCAGGAAACGCTTCGGCCCATGCTCGAAGCTGCGCGCTCAGCTGGTCGTAGTTCAGATACGTGTCGCGGAAACCTGCGTTCAGTTCAGAAAGCCGTTCGCTCGTCATGGCGGGACTTTAGCGGACTGGCCGGAAACGACCGGTTGACAGATGTATCACGAAGCATTACAAATGTGTCACGTTGTGATACGGTGATTGAAATGACTAAAGATAACGGTAAGAAAGACAAGAAGGACAAGAAGGACAAGAAGGAGAAGGTGATCCACACCCGTGTGTCCGAGCTGCTCGACGATGAGCTCAAAGACCGCGCCTCCGATCTTGGTGTGTCTGTCTCGAACCTGGTCCGCAATGTCCTGCTCAACACGTTCGGCCTTGTCGAGAACATCGTCGCCGACACTGCAAAGGCCGCCGGAGTCGCAAAGTCTGGGGGCGCTACTACCGCTGCAGCGGAGAGTGCAACGCCCGTCGCGTCCACCGAGATCATTGGTTACCAGTCGCTCACTCTGAATCGCAACGCGCTGTGCACCACGTGTAATTCGATTTTGCCCAAGGGCTCTCAAGCCTCGATGGGCGTCACCGCATCAGGTGCCGCGGGCGCCGATGCGATCTTGTGTAACGAATGTGTGAACAAGGTTGGCGAAGATGATCAATGACATTGCCCAGAGCGTGTCGTCACTCGTGACGAACATCCTCGAAAATACGAACACCCTCGTGCGCGAAGTGCGTCGGGATTCAATGCACGTGGCTCGTGAGTCGGAGGCGCTCTATCGCGGTGCGTCCGAGCAAGTCGCCGGTCTGCGCTCCACCGTCCGCGCGACGCCTCGGTTCGCCAAGATTGTGCGCGAAGGCATTCGTATCGTGGCGAGCTATCGCATCCACCGAGCCAAGGCGGGGTTGCTGACTCCAGAGGCCGCCGCGGTAGAGCTGGAACAGCTGCACGCTACCAACGCCAAGCGGCTGCACGATCTCTGCGTCGACCTGCGCGGTGGCGTACTCAAGCTCGGTCAGTTCCTGTCGTGTCGTATGGATCTGCTCCCCGACGCATACGTGAAAGAGTTGTCGGCGCTGCAAGATCGTGTTCCGGCGATCGACACCGCGCAGATCACCGCTGTCATCGAGGAGGAGCTCGGCCGACCCATCGACGAGCTGTTCGCCGAATTCGACCAGGAAGCCCTGGCCGCCGCGTCGCTGGCCCAGGTCCATCGCGCCCGCTTGCCTAGCGGTGAAGCCGTAGCAGTGAAGGTGCAGGTGCCCGGTATCGAGCAAATCATCGAGATCGACCTGGCCGCCATGCGCGTGCTCGGCAACATCTTTCGTGAGCTGGTCCCCCGCGTCGATATGGCAACAATCAGCACCGAGTTGGCGCGCTCCATTCGCGAGGAGCTCGACTACGAACTCGAAGCGGCAAACGCTACGGCCTTCGCCGAGAACTTCGCCAAGCGCGATGACATCATCGTGCCCGCCATCATCGGCGACTACAGCAGCAAGCGTGTGTTGACCATGGAGTTGGTGGACGGCGTGCGCATGACCGACTACCTCGACGAGGCCAATCAGGAGGACACCAATGAGCTGTTCTCCCAGCTAATCTCTTCGTACTGCCAGGAGGTGCTGGAGCACGGCCTGTTGCACGCGGACCCGCACCCGGGGAACTTCCTGGTTGCCGAGGGGCCACGTCTGGTGATCCTCGATTTCGGTAGCGTTCAGCGCTACACGCCGGAAGAGCGCAAAGCCTACGCCGAGCTCGCCGGCGCGCTGCTGGCGGGCAATGCCGAGAAGATCGCCGAACTGCTTCAGAAGGTCGGCTTTCGTACGGCAACCGGCGACAGTGCCGAGATCGTCGAGTTCGCCGAGATGATGCTCGATGCGTTCCGCGCCGATGCTGCCTTCGACTTCGCCAGCCTCGATCCGAAGAAGGAGCTCGAGAAGGCGCTGGAGCTCGCGCGCAAGAATCCGGTGGTCAGCGTGCCCAATGAGTTCGTCATGCTCGGCCGCGTGTTTGGCGCGATCTCGGGGCTGCTCCTGCACTACAAACCGCAGGTCAACATGTTCGCCCTGATCAGCCCAGCCCTCGCCGCCGCCCTGTCGGCCACGTAGGCGTAAGCTAGTCTTTATTGACCAGGCACTCGGCGACGGTGTGCGTGTACAGGGGCTGGACGTTCTCCAGGCACCAGTCGCCGGTTGCGTTCGGCCCGCGGCAGACGTCGAGGGCCAGCTGGTGGCCGGGGAAGTCGCTGCAGCTCTCGGGACCGGCGAGAATCCGGTAGCACGGGAACTGCGCGGACAGCCACGGCGCATGGTCGACGCTGCACTGAACGATCGGCCTACGTGAAGTCGCCGGCGCGATGTCGAAGACTTTGCAGTCGGGCTGGATACCGGCCCGGTCGAGGTCCACGTCTAGCAGGTTGCCATCCAGGCACGTGGTGCCAAGGCTCTTGCGTAGTTGCTTGGACATGGTGCGCAGGACATCGAAGCCATCGTTGCCGCACAGGTTGCCTACCTGGCCGCCACGGCTGAACTCGTCGAGGAAGCCCTGCAGGCGAACGGCGGGGTAGGCCGCGTCACCGGTACCGCCACCGCACGCTGGCGCGATCTCATATTGTTCATCGATGCCCACAGCTACGTTGACCAGGTCCGCCTGGCCAAAGATGCCGGTGACGACTACCTGCGATTCGTCGCCGCCTTTGATGTCTTTGAGGAAGCGCGCGTACTCGGAGACGTGCGGCATGAACTTGCTGTCTTCTTTGGCGGCGCAATTGGTGAAGTCACCTTCTGCGCGAACGTCGTCACCGCTGCAGGTCACGCCTTGATCGAAACAGCGAAACTTGGGCGTGCCGTTTTCGCCGAACATGTCCGGCGTGAACATGCGGCTGTCCTCCACCGAGCAGTCGTCCTCGTCGGTCAAGAACACAACGCCGAGGGCGGCGTCGTCGCGCATGAACCCGTTGTTCGTCGCGTTGAACCCATCGATGGCCAGACGCATGGACTCCAGGGGTTGCTCGAACTTGCAGCCTTGCGTACCCAGGGGCGCAATGCATGAGAATGCCTGTTCCAGGCTGCCGTCGTGGTTGGTGTTGATGCCGTCGTTGCGAATGAATGCATCATCGGGGCGGTCGCAACCGTCGAAGCGGGGTTTGTTTTGTAGGTCGCCCGCATCGCCGGCGATGTTGCAGGTGGGTACCGCGTTGAGGCCAACGCCAACGTCGGTGGAGATCACGCCCAGGTGAAAACTTGGCAGGCCGCCCCGCATATTGCTCAGGTGTGCCATGAGCTTTTGGAAGCTCATCAACATCTGCTGTTGTTTGGGCGACATGGTCTCGCTGTTGTCTACGACGAACAGCAAGTCCAGCTTGCGATTGAACTCCGGTGGTACATCCACGACTCGGACGTACTGCCCCTGGCCCCGCTCACCGATGGGCTCGACCGGTGCCGTGCATGCCGTGAGGGCAGCAGCGATACAGGCAAAACCGATGACGGGGAGTCTCATTCTCACGTGAAGGCCAGGGTAGGAGTTGGGCCCACAATCTATAGTGGCCGATGCCCTGCCAATCTGTTTAGGGAAAAACAGAAACCGGCATTTCTTCGCCAGCCAATGCCACTCACATCACGTAGTTTCGCCATATTAGTGGTGGTTACGGGCGCAAAATCCCGCCATAGTTAGCCATGTCTGGCCATCAGCCGCTGCCATCCGCATGGGTCGCGCGCCACGGAGCGCGACGTCAATACGCTCCGAAGTCGGACCTGCCGCGCCGTTGGAAGCGCACCGACGCCAAGCTTCGCTACTACGGGATGCACATTATTGGCCTCTGGCCCATATGGATCATCGCGATCGGTATCGTCGCCGGCATCTGGGCCGCCGGCTACTCCGAAGTCCAGTAGCACGCCACTACTTTAGGGGCCAGGCTACTAGTCGGCCAGGTGCATGCCGAGGTCGAACAGATTTTCGTTCGGACCACCGACCAATGTCGCGGGGCTGATATCGGCCAGCCCCCAGGGCTCCACTTTACCGCGCGTGACCGCGAACGCTCCGCCGGTCATGCGGCCAACGACCCCGATGCCGCTATCGAGCTCGACATGCGCGGCGTGCACGACGTTCTCGGGCAGGCCGCTGACATCAACTTCGATCAGGCCCTTCTCGCAGGTCAGCACGAGCCGGTAGTTGAGCACGCGACGCTCGACCATCAGGATGTTGCCCATGGTGCTGGTGAACACTTCGCGCCAGCCCTGGCCGGGTCCCGTCTTGGCCAGGTCGGCCCAGCTCAAATGATAGAGCTTCGCGTCCATGGTCTTGCGCGCGAGCAGCCCCGACGTCGTAACGACCGTGTCGACCAACCCCTGGTTCTTCAAGTCGACCACCGGGGTGCGCTGATTGAGCGCCCACCACGAACCGGGTTGGTGAGGTGTGCAGCCCAGGATCACGTCCTTAGCGTTCATGCCTTTGCACCATTGAGCGACGGCGATGGCCACCTCGATCGCGGCGCCGGTGTCTTCGAGTCTGCGGTCGCCGTTCCACAACACCGTCTCGGCGGGTAGGCGATGAATCGCGTCAAAATGGTAGTAGCGACCCTCCCAGGGCGGTTCCAGGCTGAGCTTGTCGCCGACCCGGATCGTCGTTACCGAGTCGAAATCTTCGGGCACGGCGATGTGCGTTTCGCCTCTGGGATTGAGCGCGATGAACAACAGGCCGCGGGGCGTGAGCCCGGTGCGGCGGAGTTCGTTGAGGCCTAAGTGTACTGCCGCTGGATCGCGATAGTGGTAGACGCGCGAGGGAATCATCGCGCGAACAGTAACAGGTTCAGTTCGCGCCTGACAGAAGTGATCCGCGTTCGGCTGCGTTCAACGCATGCTCGGCGAGGATACGTACCGCGTGGATCATCTGGGCGAAGCGTTCGTCCTTGGTCAGCCCCTGCGCGAACCGATAGTAGATCTGCTGCGCCACCACCGCCGTCTTGAACAGGCCGTAGCAGTAGTAGTAGACGGGGTCGCCAATGTCCCGGCCGGTCTTCTCGGCGTAGCGATCCACCAGCTCCTGGCGCGTCATCATTCCCGGCATCGTGGTCGGGCCGAACCGGGCCATCTGCATTGGCTGGGAGTCGGTGCTCTCGATCCAGTAACAAAGAGACGTGCCCAGATCCATGCGCGAGTCGCCGGACGTACACATCTCCCAATCGAGGATGCCGATCACTTTGGTGATGTCGTGCGGATCCAGGATCACGTTGTCGAACTTGAAATCGTTGTGTATCAGGCTGGCCTGGCCGTCCTCGGGCATGTTGTCGGACAGCCACTTTGCGATTTGTTCGACTTCGGGAATCTCGTCGGTCTTCGAGCCAGCGTAGCGCTTCGTCCAGCCATTGATCTGTCGCTCTATGTAGCCCGCGGGCTTGCCGAAATCTCCCAGGCCGATGGCGTCGAGGTCCAGCATGTGAAGCTCGGCCAGGGTGTCCACGAACACTTCGCACAACTTTCGTGCGGTGTCTGCGTCAAGGTCCAGGCCCGCTGGCAAACGCTTGCGCAGGACAACGCCCCGGATGCGTTCCATCAAATAGAAGTCCTTGCCCAGCACGCTGTGATCGTCGCAGAACAGGAGCGGCGCGGGAGCCTTGTCGTAAACCGGCGCCAGCTTGGACAGCACCTTGTACTCGCGGCTCATGTCGTGGGCGGTCTTGACCTTCGACCCGGCGGGGGGCGTTCGCAACACCAACTCGCGATCACCCCACTTGAGTAGATAGGTCAGGTTCGAGTGACCGCCGGGAAACTGCTCGAGGGTCAACTCGCCGCTTCCCTCGGCGTTCGCCTCCAGGTGCTTGCGCAGGGCGACCAGGTCGAGCTCTTCCCCCGCGCGCACCGCTCGTGTCTTGTCGACGAAGTCGGCCTTGTCGGAGTCGCCGGGCTTTGAGTCAGAGTTGGTCATTGCCTACTCCTTGTACCGGTCCAGGATTCGCCGGGCGACGACGACCTTGTGCACCTCGTCTGGTCCATCGTAGATCCGCGCGGCGCGTTCGTGGGAGTAGTAGTAGGCGAGCACCGTGTCGCTGGTGATGCCCATGGCGCCATGAACTTGAATGGCGCGATCGACGACTTCCATGAGCACATCCGCCACATAGAACTTGATCAAGGAAATCTCTTCGCGCGCGGCGTAGAAGCCCTCGTTATCGATCTTCCAGGCGGCGTGGAGCACGCTGAGTCGCGCCGCGTTGATTTTGGCTCGGGCTTCTGCGATCCAGGCGCGAACGATTTGTTTGGTGCCCAGGGTCTTGCCGCCGCCCATGTCGCGGCTGGCGGCACGGCTGCACATCAAGTCGAAGGAACGCTCGCAGATGCCGATCCAGCGCATGCAGTGGTGGATGCGTCCGGGGCCAAGGCGCTCCTGGGCGATCGCAAAGCCCGTGCCTTCGCCGCCGAGTCGGTTCGACTGGGGGACCCGGCAGTTCTCGTAAACGATCTCTGCGTGGCTCGCATAGCCTTCGCCGGCGTGGCCCATGACTGGGATGTTGCGCACCAGGTTGAATCCCGGTGTGTCGGTGGGCACGATGATTTGCGTCGCGCGCCCATGTCGGTCCGCATCCGGGTTGGTGACAGCCATGACGATGGCGAATTTCGCGCCGTCGGCCGCGGAGGTGAACCACTTGCGACCGTTGATCACGTAGTCGTCCCCGTCCTTCTCCGCCAGACAACTCAGCAGCGTTGGGTTGGACCCGGCCGTGTGTGGCTCGGTCATGGAGAAACAACTGCGGATCTGACCCGCTGCTAGCGGCGCCAGGTACGCTTCCTTCTGCTCGTCCGTGCCGAACTTATGAAGGATTTCGATGTTGCCTGCATCGGGTGCCTGGGCACCGAACACATAGTGACCCAGGGGCGAGCGGCCCAGCACTTCGCTGACCATTCCGTGCTCGAGCACCGATAGGCCCATACCACCGATGTCCGTCGGCAACTGGGGCGCCCACATGCCCGCTTCTTTGACCTTGTCGCGCAGCGCCGTCAGCGTCGCGTCGCTCTTGGTGAACCCATTGGTCATGACGTCGGCTTCGGCGGGAATGACGTCGGTCGCCACGAACTCGCGCATGCGAGCCAACAGCTCGGTCATCTTGTCGGAGATTGCGAAGTCCACGTGGTGCTCCTCGTGTTAGCGGTACGTTACTGAGGGATCGTCCAGGTGCTCGACGTTGTTGAACGTGTGCAGGGTCATCTCGTCCTGGCGATAGCGAAACCAGGTCATCGACGAGTTGGCGATGGTCCAACCCACGCGCATGGTTTGGTGCGAGGGCAGGTCCAGGGTGTGTTTCATCGCCACCGATATTGGGCCGCCCGAAGTAACGATGGCCACGGTGCGCTGGCCGCCTTCGGTTTCCATGACGTGGCGCAGGCCGCGGAGGACCCGGTTCTCGAAGTGGGCAAATGATTCGAGCTCGTCGCAGACCAGCTCGCCGGTCGCCCAGCGCGTGAGTACCTGCTTGAGTAAGCGGTCCATAGTCTTGGCATCAGCGTTGTTCGCAAGCGCCGCGGAGATTTCCGGATCGCTCTTGCTCACGATCGGCATGAAGTAGTCGATGAGTTCGAACGCTGGATATTCGTCGAAGTCTTCCAGCATCACCGGCTCGGGATGGTCGAGTCCGTGGCTGCGCGCTGCGTCGAACATGTGTTGCGCCGTGTCTATCTGACGCTTGCGCGGGCCTGTGTAGACAGCGTCGAATTTTACGGGCCGCTCGGCGGTGTACTTGCCCAGGTCAGCGCTCTGTTTGATGCCCAGGTCGGACAACACGTCATAGTCGGCAGCACCGAAGGAGGCCTGGCCGTGCCGGATCAGGTAGAGACTACTCACGTATGTTTACTCCAGTACGAGGCCGCAGTCGGAGCATGCGCCGTCGACGAGCGGTAGTGCGGTTCCGCAGGCGGGGCAGGGCAGTTCGCCATCAGCGTCCGCTCCTTCTTCGCCTTCTTCGGCTTCTTCGCCTTCTTCGGCTTCTTCGTCCTCGCCATCCTCGCCTTTGGACGTTTCGACGAATTGAGCGCCGTCCTGTTCAGCCAACTCTCGCCACTCGTCGGCGAACATCTTCGTCACCTGCTCCACGTCGGACTCGCGGAGGAGTAGATGTACGCGATCCGAATCTTCGGGTCGCGTGATCATCGCGGGGATGTCGGCGTCCAGACACTTCTTCAGCATGTCCTTGCAGTAGTCGAGTCCCGCCTGGGCGTACGAGATCACGGACGTGTCTTCGAGTTGCTCGAATGCTTCACGCTCGGTCATGATTGATCGGGTACCACGGGGGGAGAATCTTGTCTATCGGCCGAGGAGGCCGCGGCGTCAGCGTCCGGGGACGGACCGAGCATTACAGCGACCCAGCGGAAGTCGTCGCTGTGCTCCAGCGCGATCTTGACGATGACGGTCAGTGGAACCGATAGCAGCATTCCCACCGGGCCCCAGACCCAACCCCAGAACAGCAAGGACAGGAACACCACCAGCGTGGATAGGCCAAGCCGACGGCCCATGAGTTTCGGCTCGAGCAGATTGCCGATGACCAGGTTGATCGCGGCGTAGCCCGAGCCGACAACGATCGCCGTGCCGACCCCGCGATCGAGCAGTGCCAACGTCACTGGCAGGACTGCTGCGAGCACCGAACCGATGTTGGGCACGAAGTTGAACAGGAAGGCGACCAACGCCCACACCCACGGAAAGTCGACACCCGTGGCCCAACAAAGCAGGCCTGCGAGCGCTCCCGTGCCGAAGCTCACCCAGGTCTTGATCGCCAGGTACTTGCGGATGCGATTGGTCATCACGTCGAAGTCGCTCAGGTCCGAGTCATCGCCGAACGCGTGGGTCATTTTCGTCTTGAAGCTGTTGGCCTCGAACAGGATGAACACCATGGTGAGTACGACCAGAAGCACGTTGGAAAGAATCGACAGCAAGGCCTTCATGCCGTCGGCTGCCTGGTTCATCAACTCGCCCGGGTTGCTCTTCCCGAACAAGTCTTTGCGCTTGACCTCGAGGCCACGCGCGTTCAACCAGGCGATGCCATCGTTGATAATGCTGTCCAAGCGTTGGCGATAGTGGGGGATGCGGCTTTGGAAGTCGCTCACCGATTCGGCCAGGATGAGTGTGAGTACGAGCACAACCAGGGTTGCGCCGCTGATGACGATGGTGATCGCGAGCCAGTCGGGCAGGCGCATCTCCTGCAATCGGTTCATCGGCGGGATGCACAACAACGACAGGAACACCGCGACCAGAATCGGCAGCAACAAACCACTGGCGGCCTTCAGTCCCGCGATCAGGATGACCAAGCAAGCGAGAGCGAGAAGGGTGCGTGCGCCTCTTCCGTGGGTGATCGCTTCGTCGGCCATGGGTGTCACACTATAGGTCAGGTGTAGGCGTTCGCATGACAATGTGGGAACGGTTTTTCCGCGCAACTGTGACGGTTTGGTACGGGTTCGTTGGCCCCACGTGTACGCACGCTGAATCTTTTCATGCGGTTTAATCGTTGGTCAATTGGCACGATGCTTGGATACTAGATCTACCGGTGCAGTTTGCCGTGCGGAGGGAACAGTATGCTTAGACGATCTCTAGTTATGAGAATCGGCGTGGTGGCGTTGTCGTCATGCCTGATGGCCGCCTGTGGCGGCGGTGGCGGCGATGATACAGGCGCTGATGCTTCGATCCCCGAATTGCCTGATGCGGATGGCGACGGCATCGCTGACATCCACGAAGGCAGGGATACGGAGCTAGATACGGATGGCGATGGTACGCCCGACTATCTAGATGACGATTCCGATGGCGATGGTCTCCCGGACTACCGAGAGGGCGGCGACGATCATAGCGGCACGCCTCCAGTGGATTCCGATGGTGACGGCACCCCGGACTTTCAAGACCTGGACTCGGATGGCAACGGCATCAACGATGGTACTGCCACCGATGGTCTCGATGATCCGGACGGCGACGGCGTTGGCAACTTCGCTGACCTAGACGACGACGGCGACGGCCTGCTCGACACCTTCGAGATCGGTGCTTCGCCCGCGTCGCCTGTGGACACCGACGGCGACGGCACGCCTGACTTTCAAGACACTGACTCGGACAACGATACGATCCTCGACTCCCACGAGCGCGCCGACGATCCGGACCTCGATGACATCCCCGCATTTCAGGATCTGGACTCGGACGGCGACTGTCGTTCCGACGCTGCTGAGGCCGGTGACGGCGACCCGAATACCCCCCCTGTCGATAGCGATAGCGACGGCGACCCGGACTACAAGGATCTGGACTCGGACAACGACGGTCTGTCCGACTTGCTCGAAGACACCAACTGCAACGGCATCACCGACGGTGATGAGACCGACACGACGAACCCGGACTCGGACGGCGACGGCGTCTCCGACCTGGTGGAAGTCGGCGCGGGCACCAACCCGAACGACATGAACGACAACCCACAGGCCAACGGCGACTTCGTGTTCGTCATGCCGTACATGGACACGCCCACACCCACCGAGGATCGCCTCGACTTTTCGACCACGTTTAAGTCGGTCGATATCTATGTTCTCGAGGACGTCTCGGGTTCCATGTCCGCTGAGATCGCCAGTGTGCGCACCGGGTTGATTACGATGATCAACAACATCTCGTGTGGCCCGGGCGACGACCCGGCGGTCGACTTCTGCATTCCCGACCTGGAATCCGGTGCTGGCGAGTTCGCTCGCTCGTCAGGTCAGATCGCTCACCTCAAGGATGTCAGCCCGGATCACGCGGCGACTCAAACCGCGCTACCGACGACCGCTCCGGGAGCCGGCGAGTGGCACATCCAGGCCATGAACATGGCGATCACAGGCACCTGCGCATCCGACGGTACACGTATCGGTCGCGCCTGCTTCCGCCCAGGGTCGTTGCAGATCATCGTCATGGTCTCCGACGAAGACTTCCGCGAAGACGCCTGGTTCGGCAACGCTAGCGGTCAGGCCGTCTACGATCAGATGGTCGCCCTCGGTACTCGCGTGCTCGGTGTCACCGGCGACCTGCCCAGCGAAGTGCCCAACCTGCGGGCTGACTTCATGGCCATGAGCAGCGGTGGCGTGAACATCGTGCCGACCCTGACGTCGATCCCGAACACGCCGGCGTGCAACGCCTTGTCCAACCCGAGCGCGGCGTTCCATATGAACCGCGCCATCGTCAGTGGCCCGGACAGCGAAGCCGGCAACGCGCTCACCTGCGGACTCCAGGGCATTACCGCGTTCCTGCCTCAGGATGTCGGCACGCTCATCGTCAACGACCCGACCAACATGGACGCCATGGGCGCTCCGGTGGATGCGGTCGCCGCATTCGTGGACTACATCGAGGTCTACGAGGATGGTTCGCCGGAGTGCTCAGCGGGCAACACTCTGAACGACTCCAGCGGCAATGGTCACGACGATCAGTTCGTGTCGATTCTTCCGGGCACGCCGGTCTGCTGGAAGCTGTTCGTCAAAGAGAACAGCACGGTTATGGGCGCCGAGACGCCCCAGCTCTTCACCGCCACGGTCAACGTGCACGGTGAGGGTGGCGCGCTCCTCGACTCGCGCGACGTGTTCTTCCTCGTGCCGCCGGTCGTCGGCGGCGAGCCCATCGACTAGCGGCTCACTCACTCCGGCGTACGAGCCGGTCCAATACCAAACCGAAAAAACTGTGGCTGTCCGCCTGGAACTTCCAACCCAGGTGAACACCACAGCCTCGGCAGTGGGCCAGTTGCCACGCGTATCCGGGGAACCAGGTGAACTCTGTTGTCGCCGCGCCGTACCCCGCGGCGCCGGGCGCGTTGCCAAAGCAGCCAATGTGGTAGGCGAACGCGTGGGGATTCATGAACGTATGCTCGTGTCGCTCGTTCACCGTGGTCCGGTCCTGGTCGCTGGTTAACCGGTATTCGCAGCGGCTGCAGGCGAGCCAATCATCGCCACCGCCGTCTGTGTCCTCGGTGTGGGCTTGGTTCGTCTCTCCGCCCCTGGTTTGCCCGGGCTTGAAGCACCACAAGGGGACCGGCGATTGTGAATCTCGGATGTGATTGAGGCGAATCAACAGAGTGGTGCATCATAGTCCAGTTCATGATGTACGCCCTCTATATCGCGGCGGGTCTGACGGTGGCGGGCTTGCTGTGCTTGCTGCTCTTGGGCCGCTCAGGCCGGCGGTTAACGACTGGTAGATTCGGCCGCATGGCTCGCATTGGTCGGTTGTCGACCCGACTGTGGACCAGCTGGTTTGGCGCCAAGATCCGCCGTTTGTTCTCGAGCAAGAAGCGCCGAGAACAATACGACGAAGCGCGACGAAAGAAGGACGCCGAGGCGGTGACCCAGACCATGGGCCAGATGAAGGGCGCGTTCATGAAGCTGGGCCAGATGATGTCGTTCATCTCCGAGTCCATGCCCGACGAATACCGCAACGCGATGAGCTCGCTCCAGGCCCAGGCGCCGCCCATGGACTTCGCGCTGCTGCGCGACGTGATCGAACGGGAACTAGACATGCCCCTCGAGCGGGCGTTTGCGACCTTCGACGAACAACCCCTGGCCGCGGCATCCATCGGTCAAGTTCACCGGGCGGTTCTGCCGACCGGTGAACAGGTCGTGGTCAAGATTCAATACCCGGGCGTGGCCGACGCCATTCGCGCCGACATGCAGAACGTTTCGATCCTGTATCGCATGATGTCCATGTTCTATCCGGCCCTGGATCCCAAGCCCGTGATCGACGAGATGCGCGAGCGGCTGATCGAGGAGCTGGACTACGAACTGGAGGCAACCAACCAGCAGGCGTTTTGCGATCTGTACGAGGGACACCCGTTCGTGCGTGTTCCCAAAGTCATGCCGTCCCATTCGACCAAGTTATTGCTTACGTCCGAGTACGTCGACGGCCGCAGCTTCGACGATATCGTCGGCGACGACAAAACCAAACGCGATCACTTCGCCGAGATTTTGTATCGCTTCGTGTTCGGCTCGATCATTCACTTCGGCGTGTTCAACGGCGACCCGCACCCGGGGAACTACTTGTTCGACGACGAGGACCGGGTCGTCTTCCTCGACTTCGGCTGCGTGAAGTACTTCCCCGAACCCATGCTCAAGGTCTGGATGGAGTTGGTGCGCGGCCACTTCGGCAATGACGCCGACGAGTTCCGGCGTCGCGCCATCGACCTGGGCTTCATGACCGAGAAGCGCGACATTCCAGCGGACCTGCTCTACGAGTACTTTGGCTACTTCTACGAGCCATTCCGCTACGACCGGGACTTCGAGTTCTCACGTGAGTACAACGCCAAGTCGCTGGGCATGGTGTTCAAGCCAGACGGCGAGTTCGCCGGTCTGCAAAAGAAACTCAACATGCCGGCCGACTTCGTATTCGTCAATCGAATCCAGTGGGGCGTGTACTCGATCCTGGGAACCCTGGGCGCCACCGGTAACTGGTACAAGATTCATCGCGAGTTCGTGTTCGGCGAACCACCATCGACGGAGCTAGGAAAGGTCGACGCAGAGTTCCGCAAACGCTGGGCAGACGCCCGCAACCTGGACGACTCGGAGTTGGTCCTGCGGCGTGATGGGGTGAAGAAAAGAGAAGTGCTGGCAGGCGTGGGAATCGGCGCCTCAGGTTAGGCCCTGAGCGCACCGTTACTGACGGGATCGAATCCAAATAAAGCCACATATGTCTGTTAGACCCCTATTGCTGGTAAGTCTCGTGATCGGTTGCTCGGGCGGCCCGCCGGAGCTAACGCCATGTGCTGGTAGCGGCCCGTTCGTGTGCTCCTTATCTCAGACCTGCTTCCCGAACCACGAGAACCCGGCCGCGCTGTGTGTTTCGACCAGGAGACAACATTGCTACTCGGTTTGGGATTGCACGAGTTTCGACTACCCCGTCTGTGTGACCAACGCAGCGCTCCCTTTTCGAGAGCACGAAGGCTACTGTTTCTCGGCCCGCGAAATGCGACCAGATTGTTCCTTGCCCGAATTCACGTGTGAGTCGCGACCCGCACCCTAGCTACGTGGCTGGGCTCGCCAAGGGCGCTGCCGCCCTGACAAACTCAAGGAAGAAGCGCGAGCGGAGAGACGGTCGCTCCCTGATCGATCAGGCCGGAGGAATTCACGATTATGAAGCCCACGCCGCCTCCACCACCGCCAGCACCACGGTCGGAAAACAGAGATAGCCCAATACTGCCGTCGAGGTTACCCAGGATCCCTCCGGCACCGCCGTTGCCGCCGTTACCGGTCCCGGTCCCCCCTGCCGCTGCGGGCGTATCCGTGGCAGGGCCGTTGTCTCCGTTTCCGGCCACGGCAATGTCGCAACCACCGCCGCCACCACCACCGTTGGCTGCCAGCACCGCACTGACAGCGAGGGTGACGGTTGGCGCCTCCAGTCCGAGATAGCCACCGCTACCACCGCCGCCACCAGCTGCCCGCGCGCCGGCGGTTCCGTCGGCGCCCTCGCCACCTGCGCCACCTGCGTGCAGTAGACCGGCGACCAGGATGTCGTTCTGAGCCGCCAGATACACTGCGCCTCCGCCACCTCCACCATCGCCTGGATCGCCAGGGACGCCACCGCTTCCGCCGCTGCCGCCCGCGCAGCCGCCGCGAATATTGGTGGGCGTCCCGACCTTGACGCCTTTGGCCCCCGCGGCACCGCCACCGCCATTGCCGCCTATGGCGCCCGCACCACCATCACCGCCCAGGGCGCCGCCGCCGCCGCCGCCGCCACCCTTGCTGTCGGCAGTACCGGTGCCGCCAGTCGAGCCACCACACGTGGCTGAATCGGCTCCCGCCCCCAGCTCAGTTCGTGAGCTGCTCACGTCCAGGGTGCCCAGGATGTCGATGTCATCCCACGAAGCCACCACGAGGGGCATCGCGCCTATCACCCTGAGTGTCGTGTCTGCGGGAATCTCTAGACGCCCGACGACGATCACTCGCACAGAAGGGCTGACTGTTGTCAGAACTTCTGTTGCAGGGTTGGCCACACCTGGCCCCGAGAGCGTTCCGTCGTCTGTATTGTAGGTGTAAGAGCTAGCCGGCATTAGCACCAGCGGCCCGGAAGGCTCGACGATCAAACACGGGTCGAAGTGGAGCGGGTTGTATCCCCACCCTGAGCAAACTGGGGGGGCATCAGTCGGCGCATCTTGCGCTGGCGCGGCGTCGACTGGTCGCGCCTCTGCGTCAGCACTGGTTCGGGCGTCGCTACCGATCGCCCCGTCGTTGAAGGTCACCCCCGAGGTGTCGAACGTGCACGCGACCACAACTGGCGAAGCGGCGAGTGTGCACAGCGTGATGAACAGACTGCGGTATATGAGCGTCACCTAAGGTGAGACTAAAGGAAGTCCAAATGTCCCGTCAATCGTGCTGGACCGAGGTCATCAATGCTGTTGGAGCTCCCTCTCACTCTTCTGGCCTCGACAGTATTTGGCACACATGCCAACCGGCGTCGCGCCAGTGCCTCGCGAGACGACCCGGGGCTACGTGGCGGTGAAACCGGAGCCGAAGTCAGGTGCTTGAGATGTAGTGGAGAACGCACGCGGCGACTCGGCACATTGCGGTAACGTCGCCCATGCGCCCGCTCGATCCAAGACTTCTGGCAGTGGTGGTGTTTGTCGCAGTCGCCGCCTGGGCGGCCCCCGCCGACGCAAGACCCGCGAAGCTGCTTAACCTGACGTGCAAGCACAGCAATGCGCACGGAGCGTCGTTTGTCGCGGAGATTGAGACCGACGCAGTCGCGAGCGCCAGGGACTTCAAGATCACCCAAACAGATCTGCCGACGCCACGTAGCACCGGCCCTGGTCGGTCTCGCGCTGGTCGGTCTCGCGCTTTGGCGGCGGGGGCGGCGACGTTGAAAAGAAGAAGTAGCTCGCCCCCATTCGGCATGACAGCGCTGGGTCGGCCACCGGTGACTCCAAGAAAATCACGTTGGTTAGCTGGTACTCTCCTGGCCATGAGAACCCACGTCGCCCACGCCGTTGTCTCTGTGCTCGCCTGTTTCGCTCTCGCGGCCTGTTCCTCCTCGCCCGAGCCGACCAAGCCCGCGCAACCGACGAAGGCGAAACCGGTCCAGACGAAACCAGCCGACCCGCAGCCACCGGAAACGCCCCCACCGGCAACGGCTCCAAAACAGCCAGCCCCGGCCGGCGTGCGGCTCACCGTGGAGCCGTCACCCACGCAGGTCAAAGCGGGCAACGTGGTCACGCTGACCGTCTACAACAGGGGCAATAAAGAGCTGCGCTACATGCACCCAGGTGGCAGCAACGGGTGCGCGGCGTTTAGCTGGCAGGTGTTTCTGGAGACCAAAGAGTCGGTATTCTACAGTCAGACCCCACCCCGGAATCGTCGCGTATGCACGATGGCGATCGTGCCGCCGAGGCAAATCGTGATTCCGGCCGGTGGCGCAGGAGGCACCATTACCCTGCGAACCGGCGGCGCGTGGTACGCCGACGATTCCCATGCTAGCAGCGCTGCTGCGAACATGCCGAAACACAAACCGGGCAACCCACTTCCGCCGGGCGTGTACCGCGTGGTCGTGAACGGCTTGAGGCAGAAGGCCAAAGGCGTGCTGTCCGTCGGCCCCTAGTTCGACATGACTGCGACGGGCAGGTCGACAACACCGACAGTTTGCTGTCCCACCAGTTTATGATTGCGACGCAACCACAGCCGCTGCCGCGAGTGAGTTGGCGCAGTCTCCATTGCAACGCCTCGCTTCCCGGCCTCGAACGTTCTATCCTCCATGCGTGCGAGATCGAGTTCCGTCGTTCTTCATGCTCGTCCCAGGGCCTTGGCAACGAGCGGAGGAGGTGATTGACGCTGTGAGTGATCGCGGTATCGTGACCTCGGTGCGCGGGGAGACTCTGACTCCGAAAAGCATCTATGTTGACGTCGTCTCCGATGACCAGCTCGCTGCAGGCTTCGAGTGGGGGCGTGAGGGTGAAAATCCCGGAGAGCTACTCGACGCTGTCGACCGCTGCAGCCATGCGGCGCTGATCGAGGTCGCTCAGCGCCTAGACGAGTGCGCCCCACGCGTCGCCGAACTGGGCCGCGCCATGCAAGACATTGGTGGCGTAGCCGTGCGCATGGAGGCGTCGGGATCAGCTTCGCCGTGGGAGCCTTGGCTTGAGCGCCTCGAGTCCGATATGCCCGCGGCGATATACTCAGCTGCCGTGAGTCTCGTCAGGGACAATGATGTGTTGTTCACTTGCGGCATGCACCAGTTTGATTTGCCCGACGCCGCGATCACAATGGACCACTCCACTGCCGCTGGCGACTTACTCGACTCGCTCTGTATCTTTCAGCTCTCAGAGCAGCCAGCGCTGGCCTCAGGTCACACCTTCCGCCCCGACGAGGAGTCGTCCCGGCGAGTGCTTGAGCGTTGGCCCGATCATCGTCACGTCCCCGAGGATGGACGCCACAACCCGTTTGGCGTTTGGCGTGTTCTGCCAGAGGGCGCCGCTGGTGTCGAAGCCCAGGATCCGGTACCCACCATCGTGCCATCACTCGTCGCGCTGCTCGCTTCCACGGAGCGATCGAAGGGCACTGCCCTCACCAAGAGTGAACTCGAACGACTCGTTGACGAAGCACCGGCGATTGCGATGGCGACCGCGGATGCGTTGGCGCTAGAACGCAGCCGGGGCTACGCTGATATCGAGCCGCAGCGGGCATGGGAGCAGTGGCAAATCGTGAGAACGACGCTGACCTAGCAAAGTAGTGGAGGCGCCGGGAGTCGAAGCCGGGGCGTGACTCAGTTCGCTTCTGTCGTCCGGCAGAGCACGAACCAGTTGTCCATGTCCTTGCCACCCTTGCTCGCGCGGCCGATGCACACGTGCTTGGACACGCCGCGCAATACGTCCTGGGTTCCGTTGTAGACGAACCGCGATAGGCGCGCGGAGTTGGGCAGGATTTTGGGCCAATGATCTGGTTTCTCGGTCGGCACGCGCAGGTAGTCCACCAACACCTCGTTGGTATTGTGCGGATACGCGACGAAGTAACCCGGCCCCACTGGCACCATAATCGACGCGCCGCTGCGGTTGTAGCCGAGCAGCTCGTCCCCTTCGGTACCTCGACACATGACCTTGGCGAACCGGCGAAACGCGGGCAGCGAGTTGCGACCCTCGTGCACGACTTCTTGCAAGGGCGGTGCGTCGTTGGGCACCAGGTAGTTTAAGTCGATGGGCATGAAGCCGTCGGCTGCGTCGAAGAGCGCGGCCTGCTGTCGCTTGGGCATGGCCATGCACTCCGCCAGACGGGTCGCCGGTGACAGCTGGTCGAGGAGTTCGCCGATCGCTGTCATATCCGGCGCGCTCGCCGACAGTTGCTTGCTGAGGAGGGACATGTGGAGGGTAATACTGCGCGGACTAGTGGCGGCGCAAGAACTTGATGACCGCTGGCTGCTGCGCCTTCTTGAACGCAGTACAAACCTTGATCTGCTCGAGGGTCTGAGCGAGGGCTTTGGGGCCGCGGGGGATGGTCTTGGCCTTCTTGGCGAAGAAGCTCTCTACGTTCTTGTAGCCGGCGTCGTCGCAGAATCCCGCGCCAGAGTAGATGGCGTAGAAGTGGGCGAAGGAGGGCAGCTTCTTGAGCAGGCCGGCGAAGTTCTTCTTAACGAAGCTGAAGGCGACGTCGCGGGTCTCTGGACGCGCCAGCGGCCCGGACAGAAGTGCGCGGCCCTCACGCAGTTTGGTGTCTTTGTGGATGAACAGCGCCAGGTTCGCTTCGACTAGCTTGGCTTGGCGGAAACCAGCCATGGCGCCCAGGATGCGACCGCGAGCCGAAGAGTCTTTCTCCTTCTTCAGGGCCGCACTCAGTTTGTCGTACAGCGCTTTGTTGCCGTGGTAGGCCGCCGTCGCAAGCACGGAGCCGACCAGGTCTTTGTGCACGCCCTTGCGCGTCGCGAGCCACTTTGTTGTCATGGCGCGGGCCTGGCGGATCAGCGTCTTGTCGCCACCCCGAGTCGCAACGAGGGGGACCAGCTGCCGACGCAGGATCCCGGTCTCTTTGCTCTCGCCTTTTCTCGGCGTCCAGCCGAGCCCGCGGGCTTTGGCGCCAAACGACTTACGCACGAAACGCGCGTACCGCGTCCGCATGTTCTTGGGAATCAGCTCGCCGCGCACCGACGACACGATGCCTACGGCGCTCTTGACCACGTGCCGGCTCTTGTCGCGCATGAGCGCGGGCACCAACGCCAACGAGGCGCCGATGCTGGCCTTGTTCGCCCGGACCAACGCAGCCATGTCGCCGATCAGGCCGACCCGCTCTTTGACGCTGAGGTGTTTGCGGCCAGCGGTGAGCAGCTTGCCCAGCATGCCTTTACCGTAGGACGCGCGGTAGTAGCCGACTGCGTCGGCGTTTGCGGTCAACCATGATGGACAGGACTTGATGCCGTCCAGGGCGATGGTCTGGGTCTTCTGGGTCAGCAGTTTGCACGACGATGCCTTCTGCTTACCCTTGCCGTAGCTGATGCAGACTGGAACGTGCCAGGTCTTTGCTGCCGACGCGTTGGAGCCCGCGGGAACGAAACGCTCCTGAGATAACGTCAACTTCGCCGGGCCCTTCTTGGCGCAAGCGATTCTGGCGTTGACCAACGGTGCGCCGGGCTGATCCAGGAACGTGCTGAACGCCTTGGCCACGGTCGGATTGGACACTGCCTGGATTTCTGCGAGGAAGTCGGCGGCCTTGGCGGTGCGGAACGAGTATTTGCGCAGGTAGTTGCGAATGCCATCGCGGAACTTGGTCTCGCCAATCCAGCGCTCGAACATCCACAGGAGGGCGGCGCCTTTACCATAGGAGATCGAATCGAACGAACCGGAGATGTCGCCTTTGGTTTTGATCGGTTGACGCACGGCCCGGCTGGTCTTCAGACTGTCGGCGGTCATCACTCGGTTGCGCTGAGCCACTGCCTCGTTGAGCATGTCCCACTCGGGTTCGTGGGTATTGGCTGCCTTCAAGGCCATCCACGTGGCGAAGCCTTCGTTGAGCCAGGTGTCGTTCCACCAGGCCAGGGTCACCAGGTTGCCAAACCACTGGTGAGCCAGCTCGTGGGCAACCACGTTGGTGTGGCCGCGCTTGAACCGCACGGTCTCTTTGCCTGGCTCGGCGAGCAGGATGCCCGAGTGGTAGGTGATCAATCCCGGATTCTCCATCGCGCCCAGGAAGCTCGGCACTTCGATCTGATCGAGCTTGGCGTAAGGGTAGGGGATGTCGAAGTAGTCTTCGAGCACCTTGAGCACGGCCGGCAACGTCTTGACGGCGTACTTGGCTTTGTGGCTGCTGCCTTTGGTGACGATGATGCGGCTTGCGATCTTGTTGCGGCCAATCTTGCCTACGTCCACCACGTCGAACTCACCCACAGCGAACGCGATCAAGTAGCTCGGTACCGCTTTGGTCCTGGCGAAGCTGTACTTGGTCCACTCGCCGTCGGCTTCCTTCTTGAGCTGCGGTGTGTTGCTGAACGCTTTGTTGGCGCCCTTGGTACGAATCGAGATCTGCCACGGCACCTTGAAGGACGGCTCGTCGAAACAAGGAAACGCCTGCCGGGCCGAGGTGGACTCGAACTGGGTGTAGATGTAGTGCAGCTTGTCCTGCTTCTGGGAGAATATGCCGTGGTAGTTCTTGTGCGAGATCTTGCCCGAGTAGCTCAGGTGCAAGCGGACCTTGCCCTCGACGTTGCGGCCGAGCCACAAGCCGAGGAAGTCCTTGCTCTTGCTCGGGATCTTCTGCACCGGGAAAGTCTCGCCGTTGATCTCGGCGGTCATTTTCTCGGGCGTGATGTCCTGGGCGTTGAGCCACAGGTGATCAGTCGCCTTGTGCACGTCCACGTCGATGGTGACCTGACCGTTGAACGTCTTGTCGCCGGGCACCAGATCAAGAGTCGCCTGATACGCCGTCGGCGCCGCGCGGTTGTCCAAGCGCAGTGCCGGCGCCTTCGGCGGCGGAGTTGGAATCGGCATCGCCTGCACGTTGCTCGGCGTTGTCTTGCCCGTGTCGCTGCCGTTGCCGTTTAGCGTGTCGGGCTTATCCGCGGCGCCACATCCGACCGCGAGAACTGCTATCAAACCTACGAACGAAACTCTAAAATTCACCACATTGCACCTCCCTAAGAGCGCCGGGAATGTACGCTCTGAAAGCGCCGTGCTCAATGCAGGATCCAACGCGGGCCGTTGCCATATTGGCAATACGACGGCGCTACGGCGCTTTCGCGGAAACCCGATCTGCACTACCATGTACAAGTAGCCGAAAAGGCCGGGTATCCCGTTCTCGCTTCGGCGTCATCACAGCAAAGGATTGGCCGTGCACCGGTTCTATCAATTCCTAACGGCAGTGTTACTCGCGTGCTTCATTGCGGGCTGTCCCTCACGTGATCCTCTGCCGACGAAAGCGGACCCGCAGGTGTGCGCGGAAAGTTGGAAGGACGTGCCGGTTGGTGTGAACCGCGCCCTCGACTTGTTGTTCGTGATCGACAACTCCGGTTCGATGGGAGAAGAGCAGGCTTCGCTCATCGCGAACTTCCACCGCTTCGTCGCTGTGCTGGAGAACGTCGAAGGTGGACTGCCGGATCTGCACATCGGCATCGTGTCCACGGACATGGGCGTCGGCCGGTTCGACGCGATCCAAAACTGCACCGATTCAGGGGACCAGGGACTGCTCCAAGCGATTCCGCGCGATAAGTGCGAAGGTCCAGACGGCAACTTCATCATCGATGTCCTGGATCCAGACGGCAGTCGGAGGAAGAACTACTCAGGCGAGCTCAGCGATGCGTTCGGTTGCATCGCCAGGCTTGGCGTCAACGGCTGCGGATTCGAGCAGCCCCTGGCGTCCATGCGTAAAGCCCTGGACGGCAGCGTTCTGGGTAACGTGGGCTTTCTGCGCGACAACGCGGCGCTCATGGTGGTGTTCATCACCGACGAAGACGACTGCTCCGTTCCGGGAGATGCGCTATTCGATACGGCATCAAGTACCGTCGACGATCCCCTTGGGCCCATGTCGTCGTTTCGTTGCTTCGAGTTCGGCGTCGAGTGTTCCCCCGATACGCCCCGGAGGCCGGGGGTGTACAACGACTGTCGCGCGCGCGAAGACTCCGAGCTCGTAGACGGGATCGAGCAGTACGTCAGCTTTCTCAAGGGCCTCAAACGTGATCCATCGATGGTTACCGTGGCTGGCATCATTGGCGACGCGAGCCCGGTGGTCGTCGAAAACAATAACCTTGGCGAGCCGGGTCTGACGCCCTCATGCGTATCCAACAGCGGGATCGCCACACCGGCGGTGAGGCTCCAGCAGTTCATCGACAAGTTCCCGAACCGTGGGACAGCGACGACGATCTGTAACGACGATCTATCCGACGCTTTGCTGCTGATTGCGCGCAACCTGGCGGTGACGCTGAGCGTGCCCTGCCTCGAAGGTGACATCGATACAGATCCAGACACGCCCGGGCTGCAGTACGAGTGTTCCGTCTCGGATGTGCGTTTCGTCGGCCAGGATAACCAGGACGAGATTGCATTGCCAGAATGCCCCAACGAAGCGCCGGCGGAGAACCAATTGCCGTGCTGGCGTCTGCAATCCAGCCCGGACCTCTGCACCGACACCCCGAGTCAGAGCACGATCGTGGTCGAACGTGGCGAGTATCCGGCGCCGTCTTCGTTCGTCAGAATCAGATGTCTCGAAGCGTCCTGCTCCGAATAGCGGCCTCGGCTACTCTTCGTCGGCGCCCGCGATAACCACTAGCACCGCGTCGGCTTCCACCTGGTCGCCTACTGCCACGAGCAACTGCTCGACGACCCCGGCTTCTGGCGCTCGTACCTCGTGTTCCATCTTCATGGCTTCGAGGATGAGCAGGCTGGCACCGGCTTCGACGGTTTCGCCTTCGGATACGAGCAACTTGATGACCTTGCCGGGCATGGGCGCGGTGCAGCCACCCTGTATGGTTACTTCGCCCGGCTCGACGAAGCGCGGCTTCTCGGCGAAACGGAATGCGCCGTTGCGGTGATGTACGAAGCGCATGTCGCCATTGGCTCCGGTGTTGAACCGCCATCGTCGGCCATCGTCGGTCTCGAACTGGACCGCGTGCTCGGTCATCGATACATGGCTGATCGTCGCCTCACGATCGTCGACCTGGGTCCAGTAACCACCGCCGCGCAGCGGACGGTAGGCGACGCGGCTGGTCGTGTCGCCTTCCCGGTACTCGACCCACTCGTCGACCATACGGTTGTTGTGGAAGCCCAGCGCCAGGTGCGGCAACACGTCCCGTTCGCCCTGGCGTCGAGCCACGTCGGCGAAGGTCGCGGCGATGAGCGCGCTGTCCCGCAAGCCAACGTCGACCTCTTGCTGGTTGATCTCTTCGGCGTGGGTGTCCAGAAAGTGGGTGTCGACTTCGCCGGCCAAGAACTTGGGGTGTTCCAGGACGCGGATCAAGAACTCGCGATTGGTGATCGGCCCGGCCACGACGAGCTCGCGCAGGGCGTTGGCAAGTACACGAATCGCTTCCGGGCGCGTCGGCGCGTGGCTGATGATCTTGGCCAGCATCGGGTCGTAGTGGATGCCGATTTCCGAGCCTGATGTGATCCCGGTGTCGATGCGCACCGAGTCGGGCGCCTGCCAATCTACGACCAGACCCGTGGTGGGAAGGTAGTTGTTGTCTGCGTCTTCGGCGTACAGGCGCACTTCCACCGCGGCTCCTGTGCGTGGCACGTCTTGTTGGGCAATACCCAGATGCTCGCCCTGAGCCACGCGGATCTGTTCCCGGACCAGGTCCAGGCCGGTGATGCACTCCGTCACCGGGTGCTCCACCTGGAGCCGCGTGTTGACCTCGAGAAAGTAGAAGTCGCCCTCTGGGGTAAGGATGAACTCGACGGTGCCGGCGTTGTAGTAGCCGACCGCCTTGCCCACTGCGACGGCCGCCGCGCCCATTTCGGCGCGCTTGGCATCGTCGAGCGCTGGCGATGGGGATTCTTCGACGACCTTCTGGTGGCGGCGCTGGACCGAGCACTCGCGCTCGTACAGATGGATCAGCTCCCCGTGTTCGTCGCCGAGGATCTGAATCTCCACGTGGCGCGGCTGCTGGATGTACTTTTCGATCAGCAACACGTCGTCGCCGAATGCGTTCATCGCCTCGCGTTTTGCGCCCTGGATCGCGCCGGTCAGCTCCTCGGCAGCGTTGACCACGCGCATGCCCTTGCCGCCGCCACCGGCGCTCGCTTTGAGCAGCACCGGGAAACCAAGCGCTTTCGCCTCGGTCGCCAGAGTGGCCTCGTCCTGAGCTTCGCCCTGATAGCCGGGAATCACCGGCACACCGGCCTCGCCGACGATGCCTTTGGATTCTCGTTTGGAGCCGAGGACTCGGATGACCTCCGGCGTTGGCCCGATGAACTTTACGCCCGCCTCAGCACACGCCGTAGCAAACTCGGCGTTCTCGGCGAGGAAACCGTACCCGGGATGAATCGCATCTGCGCCCGTGAGCTTGGCCGCGCCGATGATCTTGTCGATCACCAGGTAGGACTCGTTGCTCGGCGCCGGTCCGATACGGACGGCTTCGTCGGCGGCGTTCACGAACGGTGCGTCGGCATCGGCATCAGAGAATACGGCAACGGACGTAACGCCCATGCGTTTGCAAGTGCGGATGATCCGTGCCGCGATTTCTCCGCGATTGGCGATCAGTATTTTTGTGATGGCTGTCATCATTTAGTCTCGCGTGTGTGGGTCGGCAGTGCCGGCCTAGTGGCGGAAGACGCCCCAGGACGTCGTGCCGTTTACGTCTGCGGAGTAGGCGGCTGACAAACTGATCGCCACCACGGAGCGGGTGTCCCTGGGATCGATGATGCCGTCATCCCACAGGCGCGCGGTCGCGAAGAACGGATTGCTCTCTTTTTCGATCTGCGCTTCGATCATCGCCTTGCCAACATTGATGCGTTGCTCATCTACTTCGACGCCTTTCTTGGCCGCCGAAGCGCGCTGAATGATCTCGAGGACGCCGCCCAGTTGCTTGCCGCCCATGACCGCGATGCGGTGATTGGGCCAGGTGAACAGGAAGCGCGGGGCGTACGCCCGGCCGCACATGGCGTAGTTGCCGGCGCCGTAGCTCGCGCCGGTCATGATCGTGATCGCTGGGACCGTGCTGTTGGACACCGCGTTGATCAGCTTGGCGCCGTTCTTGATGATGCCTTCTTGCTCGTACTTCTTGCCGACCATGAAGCCGGTGATGTTCTGCAAGAACAGCAGGGGCGTGTCGCTCTGGTTGCACAGCTGGATGAACTGGGCACCTTTGTTGGCTGAGTCCGAGAACAAGATGCCATTGTTGGCCAGGATGCCTACAGGGAAGCCGTGAACGTGGGCCCAGCCGCAGATGAGCGTCTTGCCGTACTGCGGCTTGAACTCGCTGAACCGTGAGCCATCGACGACCCGGGCGATGACCTCGCGAGAATCGAAGGGAACGCGGATATCGGCGGACGCGATGCCGAGCAGTTCCTCGGAGTCATACTTTGGTGGTTCGACCGTGCGCGCATCGGCTGCCGCGGCCTTCTTCCAATTGAGGTGAGCGACGATCTCGCGTCCGAGGCGGATCGCGTCCGGTTCGTCTTCTGCCAGGTAGTCCGATACGCCGGAGATTCGGCTGTGCATCTCGGCGCCACCCAGGTCCTCGTGATTGGTCTCTTCGCCCGTGGCCATCTTCACCAGGGGAGGGCCAGCCAGGTAGACCTGAGCCTGCTCTTTGACCATGACGCAATAGTCGCTCATGCCCGGGATGTAGGCGCCGCCGGCGGTTGAGCTGCCAAAGACCAGGCAGATCGTTGGCACTCGCGCTTCTGACTTTCGCGTCAGTTCGCGGAACCCGCGCCCACCCGGCACGAAGATCTTGTGCTGGTTGGGCAAGTCCGCGCCGGCCGATTCGATCATGCTGATTGACGGCAAGCGGTTTTGCTCGGCGATCTCTGACATGCGGCCGCTCTTGCGCACGCCCATCTCATTGATGGCGCCGCCTTTGACCGTCGACTCGCTGGCGGTGATCATGCACTCGACGCCGGAGACCACGCCGATTCCCGCGACCAGGCTTGCCCCGGGTTTGTGACCAGACACTTCGTATCCGGCCAGGGCGCACAACTCGAGAAAGTGCGAGTCCCGGTCGATCAGCATGGCGATGCGCTCGCGTGGTAGCAGCCTCCCGCGCTTCTTGTGGCGTTCCACGTACTTCTCGCCACCGCCTTCGCGCGCAGCTGCCAGCGCCTTGTCCAGCTTCGACAGCACTTCGCTGTTCTGCTCGTGGTTGCTGCGATATTCGTCGCTGCGTACATCCGCGCGCGAGCGCAGTGCGGGAAAACTCTGTCGAGCGTCTGCCACTAGTATCCCTCCGCCTTACTGATGATCTCGTTCATGATCTCGCGGGTACCCCCGCCGATCGGATACAACCGCGCGTCTCTGTACAAACGTTCGACGACGTATTCGCGCATGTAACCGTAGCCGCCGTGGATCTGCACCGCCTGGTCACACACGAACGAACACATGTCCGTTGCCGTGTTCTTTGCCATGGCGGCGAGAACTGGATTGGGACTTCCAGCCACCGCTTTGGTTGCGACTTCGTTGGTCAGCGCCCGGGCCGCCGCGATGCGTGTCGCCATGTCCGCCAGTTTGTGCCTGGTTACCTGGAAGCCCGTGAGTGATTTGCCGAATGCCTGGCGCTCTCTGGCGTAGCTGATGCTCTCTCGGTAGGCCAGCTCCGCGATGGCGACGCACTGGCCGGCAAGGGCGAGTCGTTCGCCGACGAAGTTGGACATGATGATGCCGAATCCGCCGTTCTCGCTACCGATGAGGTTGGCCGCCGGAACCCGGCAGTCGTCGAAGCTGAGCTCGGCAGTGTCGCTGGCCCACCAGCCGGTCTTCTTGAGCTTCTTTGAAACTGAGAACCCCGGCGTGTCCCGTTCGATGACGATTAGAGAAACGCCGCCATGGCCGTCGGCGCCGGTACGCACCGCGGTGGTCACCAGGTCGGCGCGGGTGCCTGAGGTGATGAACGTCTTGGAGCCGTTGATGATGTAGTCATCGCCATCGCGAACCGCGCGTGTCTTCAGTCGCGCGACGTCGCTGCCACCACCCGGTTCGGTAATCGCGAGAGCGGCCACCTTTTCGCCGCGCAGTACTGGCGGGATGAACCGTTGCTTTTGCTCGTCGGTGCCGAAGCGGAGGATCGGCGGGATTGCGATGCCGTGGCTGCCCAGGCCGACAGTGGTGCCAACGGATTTTCCCGCGAGGATCTTTTCTTCGCCGGCGACCAGCATGTGGGTCATGTCTCCGCCGCCGCCGCCGAGTTCCTCGGGGTAGCCGATGCCGAGCATGCCCGCCTTGCCCGCTTTGAGGTAGAGCTCGCGAGGAAACTCCTCGTTCTCCTCCCACTCTTCGGCGTGTGGTGCGATTTCCGCGCTGGCGAACCGCCGCACCTGAGCGCGCAGTGCGGCGTGTTCCTCATTTTCGAACATGTAGGTCGTCGCCATGTCGGCGGAGAATAGCCTATTGTGGGCCATGGAGATCGAGTTACCGAAACCTGAACGCGTGCGCCGATCGAGGCACGTTACGGCGTTCAGTCACCTTGGCGACGTGTTCGTCTATCACGACCTGTACGGGTTCATTCTGAAGATGAGCGCGGATGTGTTGGAGTTTCTCGAAGCATTTGGCGACGGTGCCAACATCGAGGAGCTGTGCACGTCCTACGCCGATCGATTTGAGGGAGCGTCACCGAAAGAGTTCGTGGACGTGTTTTGGGAATTTTGTTGCCTGGTTGCTCCGGAGGGCGATGAACGACCCGGGGTACTGCGGCGCTTCCCGGTCAAGAGCAAATGGAACGTCTGGCACCGCGACGATGACGGGCTGGTTACGTTCGTCACCGCGTGGGGCGACCGGCCGGTGTCCACGCTCACCCTGGACGCGGCGGAAACTGCGGTATGGGATGCGCTCGATCCGGAAAAGCCGCTCACCGCTCTGAGCGAACAGCATGACGCGAACGTGATCACCCAGCTCACGGTCAAGCTTGTGCACAACGATGTGCAGGCGCTCAAGCTCAGCCACTTTCCGTTCAGCTTCTACAAGGGGCGGGCGGATATGCAGCCGCCCTATCTGACGAGCACCATGCCGTACGCGAAGTTCTCGGCGGCAGCGGGTGATGCGCCACTGAGCCAGGCGGAATCCGTCTCGCCCACCAACTACTACCAGCACGACATCGCCGACGCCGACGAACAGTTCGACCATCAAGAGACGACCCTGTCTCATCTGTTTCGGGAACCGCATCCGGCGTTGGCCAATCGTACCTATGGTCAGGCCGTGGTCGATGCTCTGGCCCAGCGCGACGCGCTTCCGTCCGGCACCGCTCGCATTCTCGAGATCGGCGGTGGCCTGGGCTTCTTCGCCAAAGCGGTGGTCGAGGCGCTGGTAGCTCGCGAGCTAACGGTTGAATACACCATCATCGAGTTGTCGCCGACTCTCGCCGCCACTCAGCGCGAGCGCTGCGCCGGTTTGCCGGTGACCGTTGTCGAGTCCGACATTCTCGAAGCTGAGTTGGCCAGCGATGCCTACGATCTGATCTTTGCCAACGAGATGGTCGGCGACCTGCCGGCCACCAGGCTGTCGTCGGCGGATCTGGACAAGACCGAAGATCTGGGTGAAGCCGGGCGGCTCATCCGCGACCACGAGCTTCGCTTGGACGACGCACCCGAGAGCTTCTACATGCTCACCGGGGCGTTGCAGCTGATGGAGAAACTGCCGGCCGCGCTGGCCCCGGGCGGCACCGCGTTCATTACCGAGTTCGGCGAGCTGTCCCAGTACCCGCGGCTATCCACTCACCTGGATCACCCGGAGCTGTCCATCCACTTCGGCTGGATGCAACACGTGGCCAAGCGCTTCGAGTTGCAAACCGAGTACGCCTACGTCATCGATCTGATCGACATGGATCGAGACCTGGAGGGCCTGGCGTCCACACGCAGCTACCTGCGCGCCCTGTGCGCACTGATGAAGCAGCATGGAGTCGAGCTACGCAAGATCGGTTACACCCGGCAGATGTTCGACGAGCTCATCGCCGGTAAGATTGACCCGGCCCAGTTTGGCGACATCTACTTCGACAAGATCGAAGATCGCCTGCACGGGCTCGTGCCCCACGAGTTCAAGGCGCTTATGGTGACGAAGCCGGCAACGTAAACTCGGCGGCGACCGCGGTGAAGGCGACGGCGAAGGACATGGAGTCTTTGACGCCATCGGCCCCCGGGTCGTAGTAACCGTCGGCATCGTACAGATCGACATCGGCGGACAGCAGGCTCGTGATCAATGAGTTTTCGCGAACCTCTTGTTCGGTCACGGCGCCGTCACGGTCGGCGTCGAAGTAGTGCAGGACGTCTTCGCCGATGGAGCCAACAACGCAGACACCGTCGGGGCAGGTGTCGTCGACCATCGCTTGCAGCGCGACGTGCAGCATTGGTACGAGCACTCGGTCGATGTCCGCTTCGCGAATGGCCCCGCCGATAGTGCCGCTAATGCCGCTATCGGTGATGGTGCCCCGTACTTCGGCGGCGTGGAGTTCGAGGACCATCGGCTGGGCGACGTTTGGCAGCGCGAAGGTAAGTGGCAGTCGGCCCCGAGTTGCGTGGAGAGTGCCATCGACGATTGCGCCGGCGGCGACTGCGCCTTCGGTGGTGGTCTCGTAAAGCTCTGGACCGGGCCAGTTGTCGCTCGGGTCGCCGTCGGGGTCGCTACCGAGGAACGGCAACAGGCCAACTCCCCCGGCGTCGCGCAGGGACACCGCTTGCACATCGAACAGGTGGATCAGCTCGCCGTTGGCCAGGCGCTCATCGATCTCTCCCTGGACCAGCTCGTTGTAGTTCGAGAACTGGAGGATGATCGACAGGATCTGGCCCAGAGCGTTGTCCGGACGCTCCTGGCTGTCTCGGTCGAGGTCGAAGCCGAACTCTATCGCTTCGCTCTGGGAGCCGGGCAACGTGATGCCGTCTACTACATAAGCAAAGTGCGTCCCAGCGGGATCGACGGTCACCTTGGCGTCCGGCAACTCGCCATCCGAGCCGGAGCCAAAACATCCCGCGAGGGAGACGGTCACTGCGATTGCGATGAGTGCGTTGTTCACGCCCATCTATTTTACAAGTCTCGGGCCAGTACGGTGTTGCTGTATCTGCCCGAAAAGGCTCGTGCGAGTGCCAACGAGTTTGGCAGGTCGCCCCAACCCCTGTCACCAATGTCACGGTTGGGTTCGGTCTGGCGGCGGCGCTAATCGTCGAGAAATTCGAGGAATCGCGCGTGCAACACCTTCATACCGATGTTGGGGAACGCCACCTGGACCTTGCGGGTGGGGCCTTCGCCCTTTTCGCTGAGCACCCGACCTTCGCCGAACTTCTTGTGGCGGGCGCGCCGCCCGGACGGTGTCCCGGGCATCTCGCGCACGAGTTCCGGTTTGAACTCCGGCACGGGTGCTTCCGCGGGTAGGCCGTCCAGGTGTTGGCGCAACCACTCCAGGAGCGGCACCCGCGTGGTCTTCTTGCTGCCCGCATCGAACACGATGAGCGTCGTGTCCGTGTCCGTCGACTTGTCCACGCAGTAGTAGACGTTGTTTTGTTCGTCGCAGCCGATGCCCACCAGATCGCCGCGGCCACCGCGCCGAAGCAGCGCACCCGTGTGGCCGATCGCCATGGACAGTTTCCACTGATAGCCATCGATGAGCGCAGGCACGGCGGCGGCGAAGCTCGCCAACAGATCGTCGGCAAGCGTTACGGCAAATGCTTCTTCGACCCCGTGCAGCTGATCCAGGTCGACTTCGGTTCGAGTCGTGACCGCCGAGCGGGCGCGCAGCTCGGCCAGGGTGTCTCTCACCGCATCGCTGATAACCAGGTACCGGGGCTGGCCGGCCTCGCTCATGCTTGGGGCATTTCTTTGACGTGCAGGTCCAACTTGTTGAACGGAATCTCGAGATTCGCCTCGTTGAACGCTTTATAGACCCTGGTGTTCATGACGTCGAGTACCGCCTCGCGCGAGCCCGGATCCTCGATCCAAAACTGCAGCTCGAACAGCAGCCCCGAGTCACCGAACTCTTTGAATCGGACCTGAGGCTTTGGATATTTGCAGATCTTGTCGATGTCGGTCGGGCACGCCATCAGCACTTCGCGCACGACATCCACGTCGGCGCCGTAGGCCGCCGCGATCTTCACTTTGACTCGCTGCTTGGTGTTGGGGCCGCCGGCCTCGTTGATGATCTTCGATGCGCCGATGACCGCGTTGGGAACCGTGATCTCCACATCGTCTTTGGTCAGGATGCGGGTAGAGCGCAACCCGATGCGAGTGACCATGCCGCGCATGCGCTCGTCGTCGTCGAGCACGATGAAGTCGCCGACCTTGTAGGGCGCGTCGGCGACGATGAAGATACCGGCGAACAAGTTGGCCAGGGTGTCCTTGGCCGCGAAACCGATGGCGAGACCGAGGATACCGGCGGAGGCCATCCACGCGGTGAGGTCGATGCGCCACGCAAGGAACGTAAAGTAGATGCCCAGCGCGATGACCGTGATCTTGACGATCATGTTGAACACGGGCAGCGTGCGCGGCTGCACCACTGACTTGCCGCGGCTGCGCGTGCTCAGGGCTTCGAGGGCGAGTTGACCGATACCGAAACCGGCGCGTGCCCAGACGAAGATGGCCAGGGTCTTGAACACGGCCATGGACGTTCGTTGGGCGTTGTCCGGGCCCTCCAGAATCATCGCCCAGGCCAGGCCGATAAAAATCACGGTGAGGAAGATCGGCTTGCGCACCGCCTCGACGATGCGGTCATCTACATCGGTCTTGGTCTTGCCCGCGAAGCTCGCCAGGGTCTTGCTCATGGCGTACTTGACGAAATACGCGAGCACGATCGAGCCGATGACCAGGGAGCCGGCACGGACACCGGGGAGCGACAGGATCTCCCTGAACGTGGACATCGGTTCGAGCATGGGTCGTTCCTACTTGTTCGCTTTCGGCGGCGTTGCCGGTTTTGCGGGGGGCTTCGGTGTTGTTGGTTTCGTTGGTGTCATCGGTGTTGCCGGCTTTGTGGTGCCTACCGGCTTCTTCTTGTCGCGGTCGCAGTCTGTCTTGAAGCCCGACGAGCGGCCGAGGCTACACGATTTTGCGTACAGCACTTCGGCGTCTTTCGCGCCGACGCCATCGATGTATCCAACCTCGGCGATGGCCGCGGCGTTGCTAAACGCCATGGCCGCTGCTCTCTTAGCCTTGTCTTGCAGGCGACGCCACGCGTTGCGGTGCGATAGCAACACGAACTGTTGCGCCGTCTCTTGCCACATCTTGAACGCTACCTTGGCGTCTTTTTCTAGCTCGGCCTGGCGCCAGTGCATCTCTGTGTAGTCCGAGCGCACCCGCGTTGCCGGCGAGAACGTGTCCAGGTGCAGTTTGTACAGCTTTTCTGCGGCTGCCCATGTTCCGGATGCTGGGGCTCGACGCGCCTCGCGGTGCAAACGACGCGCGAAGCGCATGCTGATCGCTTTGACCGCGTTCTCGCACTTGCGTTGGCCCTCGCTCGGCAGCAACCGCGCTGCGCTCGCTTTCTTGTACATGACGATGACGTTCTCGAGAGCCTGTATCGCCTTCGGCGTAGGCTTGCCGGCCAGTTGCTGGGCAACCGAGTAGAACCGCCACAGACACACGTCCTGATCCTTGGGCAGCTTTGCCAACAAGAGCTTGTACACACCGATGGCGTCGCGGCGTTGGCGCGACCAGGCGTAGACCGCGGCCAGATCGCGCATGAGCCGCCATGGAGCTCGGTAGTTCAACTTGCGCATTGCCGCGACCGCACCTTCAGCTTTGCCGTATCCGGCGTACGCCCAGGGAGCGACCTGGAACACGGTTGACACCAGGAGCTTGGCTTCGTCTCGTGCCCAACCACGGATATAGGGGCTGCGCGGTAGCTTGAGCAGCGCCTCGAACCCGCGCTTGGCGTCGCGAGTGCGCACAAGGGTCCACGCCGAGCGCAGCTGGCGCCAGTAGTCGCGTTTGATCTTGATCGGAGTGGCGGCGGCGAGCTCGTAGTGTTTGCGCGCCCTGCCAAACGAGCCTTTGCGGAAGTGAAACTGAGCGAGTGCGTGGTGGGCCGCGCCTGCCGCCGCAGTAGTTGGCGATTGCTTGGCCACGTCTTCCCACCACTTGAGGGCTGACAGCCATTGGCGTTGATGCGCCAGGACGAGGCCGTACTGGTACAGAGCCCGGGGGAGTTCGGCGTATCGCTTCTTGGCCTCGGCGCTGCTCGCGAGTTCTTTGTACTTCGCCGCCGCTGCCGCCAGGTTCGTGCGAATGGTCACCTTGAGTGCGCGAATTCGTTTCTGTAGCCGGTAGCGGGCGCGCCAGTTCTTCATCGTTTTGGCGGTCTCGTCCAGCTTCTTGCGCGACTTCTTGGCCCTGGCCGCGCGTTCGTAGGCGCGATAGGCCAGCACCGCTTTGAGCCGGTAGTAGTCGGCCTTCTTTGGATTGGCTCGTTTCAGTGCAGCCAACGCAGCGATTTCGGCGGTGAGATTCGCCGGCGGCAGCGTCACGTCTTTGCTGGGCAACTTGGCGAGGTTGGGGCGTTTGAGCCGACCGCGAAACCAGGGCACGCCGCTAGAACGGTACAGCCGCACTTTGGGTCGCGTGTGCTTGGGCTTGTACTCGGGCAGGTCCTTCTTGGGTTTGTCGGTGTTGGTGGCTACGGGCACACCGGCATCGGCTGGGGCGACGTCGGGCTTCGTGTTAGGCGCCACTGTCGTGGTTCCAGTTTTGGGACAGCCAGTACTCAAGATGAGCGCTGCGACGAGTCCGGCAGCTGCGGCGAGTACGGCAAAAGGTGCTTTCATGTTTTGAACGTCTCCGTGGGCGGGTGTGCGTTTCGCGACCACAATAGCCGCGCGTCAACCTGGAAACAACCGTGTGTGCCGGGTGACACGCGCGCCGTCGGGATTTCGGCAAGTACATGGAATGGGACGAGTTTCCGGCTGGCCGGCGGATTGCACAACGCCGGGGCATGGTGAACAAGAAACTGCTCATTGCTGTGCTCGTGCTGGTCGCGATTGGGATCGCACAAGCGGGAACAAATAGTCACGGCGCGACGTTTAACAAGACCGGCCGCCTATCGCTGACGGCCATGGAGAAAGAACCGGCCGCTGGTCGCAAAGCGCCGACCGCCGCCGAGCTCGCTGAGCTGCGCGCCGCGGTCACGAAGAACACCAACGACCGGATGAAGCGGTTCTATCTGGTCAAGGGGCTCATCCGCGCCGGCAAGCTCAAGCAAGCCCTCGCCGCTGCCAAAGAGTGGCGCGAGAAGGACGCTTACAACCTGATCGTCGTGCGCATGCTCGGCGACATTTACACTGAACTCGGTCAACCCAAGAAGGCGTTGCGCGCGTACTCGGCCGTGGTCGAGTTGTTGCCCAAAGACGTGCGTGCCCAGCGCGCTCTGGCTTCGGTGCTCAAGCAGAGCGGCAAAGTTGACGCTGCCTACCAGCGACTGACCGTAGCCAGCCAGTTGCGCCCCGACGACCTGCGCATCACCTTCGAACTCGCCGATGTCGCCCACCGCCTCGGCAAACTCGACGAGGCGCAGAAGCTGTTCGAGACCATCGTCACCAGCCCCAAGGCGTCATCGGCGGTGCGCTACCCGGCCAAACAGCGGGTCGCTCAGATCTACTCGGCCAAGCGGCGTATCGCGAGCAAGGCCAGCAACGTCGCCCAGGCCAAGAAGCTCGAAGCCAAGATCGCCAAGCTGGCTATCAAGGGCGGCACCAAGAACGACATCAAGGTCTACCTTACCTGGGACACGGACCGCAGCGATGTCGATCTGTGGGTCGTCAATCCGGTGGGCGAGAAGGTGTTCTATTCCCACAAGCAAGGTCGCTTTGGCGGCGCGCTCTACGACGACGTGACCACTGGTTACGGACCGGAGAGCTTCACCGCACGCAAGGCGCGTCGCGGCACCTACTACGTCAAGGTCAACTACTACAGCGTCGGGCAGAGCAACTTCTCGGAGGCTCGCGGCGAGGTCGTCGTCGTGCTCAACGAGGGCACCGACAAAGAAAAACGTCACGTGTTGCCGTACCGCCTGTTTCAGAAACGGCAGACGGTGACGGTCGCTCGCATCCGCGTCAAGTAACTCGAGGGGAACGAAATGAATCGAATTGGAAACTTTGTTGCAGTAGCGCTCGTCGCCGTTCTCGCCGCATGCGGTGGGACGACTCAGTCGGCGAGCACTTCCATGGACGCGGCGTCCGACAAGCTCATCGCTCGTGCCACCGCGAAAACCAAACCAGTGAACGTGCAGGTCGTCTCGGTCAAAGGCGCGCTCATCGCCAAGTCCAAAGGGACGACGCCGCGCGACCTGGTCGCTGGAAACACAACCACCGCCGAGTCGCTCACCGCGACAGGGCGTGGGGCTATTGTTGACCTGGGCAACGGCGCATCGCTGGGCCGGGTCTGGCTGCGCGGTGGCGCTCAGTTGATCGTCGGTCGCGACAGCGACGGCGGCCTTCACCTGGTTCTACGAAGCGGACAGGCGCGGTTCGAGCCGGCCAACGGCAACGTCAAGGCATTCGCCCGCTCCGGCGGTGAGCTCATCGACGCTCGCGGCCGCGACATCGTGTTGCGCAGCACCGGCACAGATAGCGCACAGCGCATCGAAGTCGCCGAAACCGAGCATCAGCCGGCGCTGGCTCTGTGGTCCCTGGCGCTAGAGCAGGGCATCGACAGCGAGCCCGTGGGAATCGGCACGTTGCAGGCGCGTATCGGCGGCAAGGCCAAGGCCTACCTCAAGCTGAACAAGCTCTCGGTCAGCGTAGAGACTGCCGGCGACCTGGCCATCACCAAGGTCGAGCACATCTTTCACAACTCGTCGGACCAGCAGCTCGAGGGGACGTTCCGCTTCCCCATGCCCGAGGGCGCCATGCTGCTTGGCCTGTCCATGGAGATCAACGGTAAGCTCATGCACGGCGAGTTGGTCGAGCGTGAGAAAGCTCGCAAGACCTACCAGTCGATCGTGGACGAGATGCAGGACCCGGCGCTGCTCGAGTGGCAGCAAGGTCGCTGGTTCAAACTTCGTATCTTCCCCATCGAGGCCAAGAAGAACAAGCGCGTCGTCTTGCGCTATGCGTCGCCCCTGCGCCGCGGCGTCGGTGGTCTCGAGTACGTGTATGCCACCGCCGCTCCGGCCATGCAGGGCGCGCTGCCGGCGTTCAACTTGAGCTTCAATGGCAAGACCATCACCAACAGTAAGTCGTTCAAAGCCGGCCAGGACGTGGTCGTGCCGGTCAAGTCGGCGTCTGTGCCGGTCGCAGTGCGCGAGATTCGCAAGGACGGCACCTATACGTTCGCGCGGCTGCAGCTGCCCTGGAAGAAACTGGCGCGCAAGAACCGCGGCGCTGTCAAAACGGGCCCGCGCCGCATGGTCATCGTGTTCGATACCTCACGCAGCGCCATGGAGAGCCGCAAGATTGCTCTGCAGACGCTCACCGCTCTGCTCGGCCAGCTCGACGCCAAAGACACGTTCGCCGTTATCGCCGCCGACCTGGAAATTCGCAGTCACGCCGCCACCACTGTGCGCGCCACCCCGGCGGAAATCGCCAAGGCCATCGCGTTCGTCAAGAACATCGAGCCCGACGGTGCCAGCGACGTGGGCGCGGCGCTCAGCAAAGCCGGCGCCATGGCCAAAGCCGCACCCGGCGTGGTCGATATCGTCTACCTTGGCGATGGTACGCCGACCTGGGGCAAGACCACCTCCACGGCGCTCGGCAAGCTCGCCGATGACTCGCTGATCAACGCTCGCCTGCACGCGGCGTTGCTCGGCAAGGGCACCAGCAGTGACCTGTGGCGCGGCCTCGTCGGTCGTCACGGTGGTCGCCTGTCGTCGCCGCGCACGTCCCTTGGCGCCAAGCAGTTCGCGTTCTTCGTCAGCCATTCGCGGCGCACCGCTCGCCTGGATCGCCTGGTGGTCAAAGGCCCCAAGGGCGCGGTGCTGTATCCCAAAGGTGAGAGCACTCTGTTTCAGGGCGACGCCGTCGGTGTCGTGCTCAAGACCACGGGCAAAGAGCCGCCCAAGTCGCTCACCATCGAGGCGCGTTTTCAGGGCAAGCCGGTTCGTTACCAGGTCGCCATTGCCAGCGCCAAGAACGCCAAGCACGTCAGCAAGCGTTGGGCGAGTCAGCACATGCTCACCATGACTGCCGACGGCGCCAAGCGTGAAGACATCGTCAAGCTGAGCCTCGACCATCAGGTAATGAGCCGCCACACGTCGTTCCTCGTGCTCGAGAGCGAGGAGGCGTACAAGAAATTCAACATCAAGCGCCGCAACAAGTTGGCGCTTGCCAAGAAGAACAATCCGACGGTTACCGGTGGTGACCTGAACAACGTCGCCGGCAACAACGCGAGCTTGAGCCCCAACGAGTTCCAGCCCGGCGATCCGGAGATTCGCATTCCGGCGCCTGCCAACGCGCGCTCGGTGGTGGTCGTGTTTCCCTTCGGCGACACCAAGATCGCTCACTACGACGCGGAGCAGCGGGTGTGGTTGGTGCGCTTCCTCATCGACAAGTCCACCATGGACGGCACCTACAACGTGCTGGTCAAGATCACCCACGCTGACGGGCGCATTCAGTCCATCAAGCTTCCCTACGTAGTCGATACTCAGGCACCGAAGGTCGATATCACGGTCAAGCGTTTGCGCAAGAACCGTTATCTCTTCGTGGTCAAACAGAAGCCCAACGCCATCGAGATGACTCGCGTCGCACCCAACTGGCGCAACTCGTCGCCGCAGGTACAGAAGCGGGTCGCGACCATCGCCAGCGATGTCGGTCGCGTAGAAGTCCTGCTGCCTAACGGCAAGATTCTTCGTCTCTACCACAAAGCACCAGGACTGTTTCGCAAGGTCTGGCGGCTCAAGCGTCCGCTCAAGGACACGGCCAAACTGCGCTTCGTCGTCACGGACCGCGCCTTGAACCAGGCCAAAATCGAAGTCAACGTCGAGCCGGAAGGTTCCCGCTAATGAAGCTCACGCGCGTCACTGTCGTCGTCCTCGCAGCCATCACCCTCATGGCGTCCACCAGGACAGCGAGCGCCAGGTCATTCACCAGCCTCACAGATGTACAACACTGCGTCCCTACAGCGCAGGGCGTTTGGGTCGCGACCAACGGTGGCTTGGCGCGCGTGAGTTACAACGGCCAACTGGCCAACGCGTGGACCAAACTCGACGGTCTTCCCGGCACGCGCATCTCGACCATCATCGCCGACAATGGAAAGTTGATCGTCGGTGGTGAGGCCGGGGTCGCTGTCGCGGAGATGTCCGCGGGCAAACTGGTCGTACAGCGGCGCATCAAGGGCGGCATCGTTCGCTCGCTGATTCGCCACAAGAACGTGGTCTATGCCGGCACCTGGGGCAAAGGCGTCATGCGGGTCGACCTGGTCCACAACCGCCTCGTTGCTGTTCCGTTCGCGGGCGGCCGCGCCAGGTTCCGCAAGCGCGTGACCAGTTTGGCCGTGCACGGAAATCAGCTCCTCGCCGGTACAGCCGGTAGCGGTGTGTTCAAGTTGACGCCCAACGGCATCCTGGTTCCGCGTGACCGCATCAACGCCAAAGCGCTCGTGTGGTCGATGCTGTCTTCGGGCAAAGATCTGTTGGTTGGCAGCGTGGACGGGCTGCATCGTGTGAATGCCAAAGGTTCGCGCCTGCTCTATCAGGGCGACACCCGCGCCATGGCGGCCTACCGCGGTCGCGTGATCGCCGCGTCGTTCGGCAGCGGTGTACGCCGCGTGTTGGCGGCGCGGACGAAAGGTCTTTCCGGGGCTCCGGTTGCGGCCACGTTCAGTCAGGCGATCGCCCTCAACTCTCACGGCTCGTGCATCGGCGGCAAGAGCGGCCTGTGGTTGCGCAAAGGTTCGGCAAAGCGCTGGCTCGCCGCGAGACTCGGCGGCTTGCCTGCAAACGACATCAGCACGATCGCTGTGGATGGCGCCCGGTTGTGGATCGGAATGTTCGATCACGGCGTGGCCGTCATGGAAAACGGCGTCATCCGCACGGTCGGAGCTGGCGTGATCACGAGCCACGTCAACCGCATCGCGGTCGAGAAGCCTGGCACCGCAAAGGCCAGGGTGTGGGTCGCGACGGCCAACGGGCTGTTTCAGATTCGCGGCAAGAACATCATCTCGTACAAGCAACGGGACGGCATGCCTTCGCGCATGGTGTTCTCGGTGGCCACCCTGCGCCGCGGTGGTGTCGTCGCCGGTACTCCCCGGGGCGCGGTGGTCATCCGGGGCAAAGGTCGGCCCAGGGTGGTGGGCAGTAAGCGCGCCGTGCTCGGCAACGTCTGGGCTGTCGCCGAAGATGCCGACGGCTTTCTGTGGATGGGCACTACCCGGGGCGTCTATCGCGGCAAGATTGGCGCTCGCCGCTGGCAGCGATACACCCAGTCCACCAACGACTTGAAGGATGATTGGGTCATGGCGATTACAGCCGCCGGTCGTTCGGTCTACGTCGGTACCTATAAAGGAGGCGTGACCAAATTTAATCTCAACCGGCGTCGACTGAAGTCGGTCCAGCTTGGCGGCGGCTGGATCAACCCGGGTGGAATCCGCGTGTCCAACGGCCGAGTCTTCGCCGCAACCATGGACGGTCCTCGTGAGTTCACCGGGTTGGTGTGGCGTGTTCCTGTGCGCAAGACCCTTGGCACGGACACAACCCTGCTACTGCCCACCACTAAAGGCCTGTGGGTGGCGAGTCGTCGCGGCCTAATGCTGAAGACCGGTTACAAAGCGCGCGCCGCGCTGAAGATGCCGACGATCGCGACGCCTTTCTAGCCTATGCGTTCGCAGCCAGCCTGCTAGTATGTCCGCGGCTTCGGCCGCGCGCATGCTACATCCAACCATTCACATCACCTCTTTGCGAACGATGTTCGCTGGTCTTTGTCTCGTCGCCACGCTGGTGGCCGGAGTCGCACCTGTTCAGGCAGATACGGCGAAGAAGAACGCGCTGGCGCTGTACAAGGCTGGCATCGTCGCCCGGGACGCTGGCGATCTGGACAAGGCGTGCGTCAGTTTTCAGCTGAGCGTCAATACGCGCATCTCGCCTGATGCGTTGCTCGAAGCGGCCGCGTGTCGCGCCCGCGATGACGATGCGACCGGCGCCCTCGGCTTGTACGACCAGGCGATCGCCCGGGCCAAAACGAGCACGAAGGCTCCGACGACATCAGCAGAGCGCGAGAGCTGGCGCCGAGTGGCAGCAGTCGCCAGGACAAAAGGGGCTGCGCTCAAGACCAGCCGAGGCGTCGTGGTGATCAACACAAAGAGCGTTCCCGCCGGCGCCTGGGTCGCGTATGCGGTCAATGATAAGCCCATCGAGCTAGCGCGGGTCACCAGGCCGCTGCTGCTGTCGCCCGGCAAGCACGTGTTCGCAGCGAACCGCCCTGGCTGTGGTTCCTTCCGGGTCACCAAGAACGTGCGCGCCGGCAGCACCTACAAGGTGACCGTTCCAAAGCTGGCGTGCAAGACCAACGCGATTCTGGGCAAGAACAAATGGCGCCAACGTTATGCGTCGCAGTTTGGCCCGCGTGGCCTCGACCCGGATTGGTGGCTGGTGCCGAACACATGGAGACGGCGTGGGACCGGGGCGATCATGGCTGGCATCGGTGTGCTCGTGGTCGGTGTCGCGCTCCAATTCAAGTTCGCCAGCCTCGCCGATGAGGCCCGCGAGTGTCGGTTTACCACTCTGACCTGTGACCCTGTGCCCATCGAGGACACAGCCGATATCTATAGCGGACTGGCCCTCGGTTCGTTCATCGGTAGCGGCGTCCTAATCGTCGGAGGCATCTTGATGCGCTACCTGGGAGGCGGGCCCGCTCACAACAGCCGGGGCCTTCCGGGAAGTCCAGCGCGGCCAAAACGCACGAAGGCAAACCTTGCGCTGCGCCCAGGGGGCGCGGTGTTTCAGTTCAGCAGGGCGTTTTGATGCGCGCGATCCAAGCGACTGGGCTGGCGCTCATATTCGTGCTCGCGTGTGTGGCGTGTGGTGCGACCTACATGAAGTTCTACCAGCCGAACTTCACTGCCAGCGACCGGACATTCGAATATACCGAAAGCTCCCACAAATTTCGTTTGGCCAATGGGCTCACCGTGTTGTTGTTGCCCGATGCGAACACCAACCTGGTGAAGGTCGACGCCCGCTATCGCGTCGGTGCTGCCGAGGATCCCGGGAACAAGTCCGGGTTGGCACATCTGGTCGAACACCTGATGTTCGAGGTTCGGGGAGCGGACGCAAGCGCACCCAAGTTGGGCGAACGTCTGACGAGCGTCGCACTCTCCCACAACGCTTACACGATCTGGGACGAGACGCACTACACAGCGACGGCCCTCGAGCGCAACCTCAAGCCTCTGCTAGAGATCGAAGCCGACCGGTTGGCAACGACCTGCGACAGACTCGACGACGTCAGCCTCGCAAGTGAAAAAGATGTGGTGCGTAGCGAGCTCCGTCAGCGCGCGAGCCTCGGCCAACGGATCGGTCAGCTCATTCGCACTCAGGTCTACGGCCAGAATCATGCCTATACACGGCCCGTCGGTGGCACGCTGCGGCAGGTGGCCTCGGTGACCCGCAAAGATGTGTGCGGTTTTATCCGCAACTATCACTCTCCCGAGCGGACTATTCTCGTGGTTGCCGGCCACTTCTCTGTGGGCGATACCAAGAAGCTGATCAAGCGGACGCTGGGCCGGGTTGCCCCTCGCCGCTCTGCCCCGCGGGCGCGTATCATTCCTGCAAAGCCTCGTCCCGGCGGCACACAGATCACCATGCCGGTAAAGCAGTCCACGATATTCTTCGTGAGCACAGCGCCAGTGTTCAGCGACATCAAGTCCGATGGACACGATGCGTTGCGTTGGTTTCTCGAGTTCCGAATCAACAGGAAGGTCGCTGGACTCGACTACGTGACTCATGTCGATATCTCGCGCATGGGAGGCCTTCGCGCGCCGCTGCTTGTCGCGGCAATCACGGTCAACGACCCGACGAAGCTCCCCGAGGTAGAGAAACTCTTCTTCACCGCACGCCAAGAGCTTGGTGATGAGCTGCATGCTGGGATGCTCGAAGCGCGGGGCACTCGTCAAACCGCCAGCTTGCTGGCTGAGCTCTCGCGACTCAGCGAACGCTCCGGTAGGTTTGCGGACTACGTCCAGTACAGCGACGGGACGCTCACGCCGAAGAAGGTGCTGCGTCGGCTGCGCGACACGGACACCGATGAGCTGACCTTCAAGTCTGCGCCGTTCTTCGAGCGTTGGTCGACGTTCATTATCCGGGTCGTGCCTGACCCTGCGAGCGCTTCATCGAAAACAAAATCGAATCGCGTGAGTGTGCAATCGTCGGCCAAGACCTACGACGTTAGTGACTGGAGCCAGCCGGTTGATCTGCGCACGTTGGACAAGGACCTGCCAATGCCGACAGCGAGGATGCGGCAGCGGGTCGAATCGTTCGTATTGCAGAACGGCCTGCGCGTACTTCTTGTGCCGTCGATGAAGTATCCCCTGGTCGAGGCGCGGATGGTGTTTCCAGCAGGCGCGCTTCGTTCTGCCCGCATGCCTGGTGTTGCTCGGTTGACAGCGAGCCTTCTGGACATCGATAGGTCTCAGAAGGTGCACCGCACAGACATCCCTACCTTGAACTGGGTGCTCAAGAACGGTGGTGAGGTCGAACGCAACGTGACCTGGCGGGCAACCTCGTTTCGTATCGCCGGGCTTTCCAACTACACCGACGCACTCATCTGGCGTTTGCACTGGGTGCTCGAGTCCGGGGCGCTCATCGCCAAAGACCTGGGCGAAAAGAAGAAGGCGGCCAAGCCAGCTGATGCGAAGAGGTATGCCCGCAACCGGCGGCGGACAACGATGTTGAGCACGGCTTTGTTCGGAAAGACTCATCCCTATTCCATGCGTAGGTACGGGCCAGACGCGCTTCGACCGATCGGCGTTGCGCACCTGCGAGCGTTCCGCAAGCGCCACTATCACCTCAACGGTGCGACCTTGATCGTGACCGGGCAGTTCAACGCCAAGCAGGTCAGCGATCAGATTCGCCGGCTGTATAGTCGTTGGCCCGCTGGCGGCCAGGTGCCGTCGCGAGATGTCATCCCTCAGCCCAGACAGCGCAGTAGTGCCGAGCGTTTCATCCTTGCGGAGAAAACCGGGTCACAGGTGCGCGTGGCCATCGCGTTCACGACCCGATCCGGCTATGGCAAGGGGCACGCCGCGCGGCTCGTCCTCGGTCAGGTACTGCGCCAGCGCGTCGGCAAGCTACGCAGCACGCTAGGCTCGACGTACGGCATCAACGTTGGCGAGAGCATCAACAAGGGCCCCGGTCTGCTGAGCATTGGCGGGGCGATTGATAACTCGCGCGCGGTGCAAACGTTCAAAGCCCTGCGCAAGGCCATTGACGATGTTCGCTCCGGCAAGCAGCTCGCTGAGGCGTTTCTGCGGGCGCGGCGCAAGATCCTGCAACAGATACTCGCCAATAGCGTCAACTCCAGGAGCGTGGCCAACGAGCTGCAGTTCCTCACCGTCAACGGCCTGGGCGCGTCGTACTACAGCAAGCTGGCGACTCGGATTTCCAAGCTGCGTCTGGCCGACATCCAGAGGCTGATCCGCGAAGAGATGGCGCCGACCAAGGAAGTCATCGTTGGCCAGGGTGTCGAGAAGACGGTCAGCGAGATGTTCCGCGCTGCCGGCATCACGGGCGCCCGCGTGATCCGCTAGCGACGAGCGCTGGGCACCGAAGTCTAGGGCCGACGCCGGCCGCGTCGTTCGATGTACTTGCGGTAGTACGTGCGCTTGCTTGCGCGACCACGGCGGATGCGTCGATTCGCCACCGCCAGTTCTTCGTTGATCAATTTCTCGAAGTGACTCACCGGGCGAGCCCCGCCAAGGTAGCGTCCGTTGATGAACGATCCGGGCACGCCGGCGACGCCCAGCCGTGTGAACTCGGCCTTGTCGGCTGCGATGACTTTGGGGCACGCGCGCTTCATGTCACGGTGATAGCGACGCATGTTGAGCCCCGCCTGGCTGGCGACTGCGTCCAGGCGCGCTTGAGTCATGCCCCGGCGCGGCAGCGTCCAAATAAGAGTCTCCATGCGGAAGAACTTGCCCTGCATCTGAGCGGCACACGCGGCCAGTGCCGGCAGCGTGGATACGTGCCGATACACGACGAAGTGCTTGAACACGATGCGCAGGTCGTTCTTGTAGCGCTTGTGCAGTTGTTCGAACGTCGCGCGAATGCGATCCGACCAGGGCGAGCTGAAGTCGACGTTGACGACGAGGGTGACCTTCGCATCAGCAGGGCCGATGAACGGGCTAGCGCCAACGCGAACCGAATAGACCTTCTTCGGGTCCGGGCGTTTCGGTCTCGGCCGCCTGGGAACAGGGGGGCGCAGCCTCGCGCGGGGCGGCGGAACGGCGTGTTTTATGCCTTTGTTGACCACCCACGTGCGGTAGTAGTCGCGGGCGCGAGTGCCCCGACGAATGCGTTTCTTGGCCAGGGCGAGTTCGCCGTCCACGTACGTCTTGATAGTGGCGTAAGGGCGGGCGCCGCCAATTTTGCGGCCGTTGATGAACCACGCCGGCGTCCCGCGCGCGCCGCGTTGAGTCAGCATGGTCTGATCGGTGCGAATGATGCCCGGGCACACCCCACGGATGTCCCGATCGTAGCGGGTCATGTTCAGGCCGATGCTCTTGGCCAGCGTGCGCACATCCGATGCGCTGAACTGTGCACTGGGGTAGAGCTGTTGCCACAGACCGTTGTGCATCGCCCGGAATTTTCCCTGACGGTGGGCGGCGCATGCGCCCAGGTGCGACGGCATCCCCCGCGTGACGTGAACCGGGAAGTGTTTGTAGACGACGCGAATCTTGCGATGGTAGTTGCGAAACAGGCGGTCGATGGTCGGTCGGATCTTGTTGCAGTACGGCCCAGAGTATTGGCAGCTAAGGACGATCGTGACCATGGCGTTGGCCGGACCGCGCGATGGACTGCCGGCCACCGGTACCGAGAACACCTGAGCGCTCGCGCTTCCGGGAATTGATAGTAGGCAGATCAAGCCGATTGCAGCCACGCTCGTTCGCATGCTGTTCAGTAGCACGCGGCCTAGCGCTGAGCCACGGCTAACGTCGAACAGCGCGCATGCGCATGCCGTGCTTCGGCGACAACGTAAGCCTCGGTTTCAGCGCAATCTTCTGGGACGGGTCGAGCTCGAATCGGAATTTCTGGGCCATGGTGGCCATGGCGAGTCGCGCCTCGTTCATGGCGAAGATTTTGCCGATGCACGCACGTCCACCGGCACCGAACGGCAGGTAGGCCAGCTTGGGCAGCTTCTTTTCGTTTTCGGGGGTGAAACGCTCCGGCCTAAATTCATCGGGCTGCGGAAACCAGCGCGGGTCGTGGTGGGTCATGTACAACCACATCACCACTTCGCTGCCCGCCGGGATCGTGTACGTGCCGATGACCGCGTCCTCTTCGGCGCGTCGCGCCAGCATGAACACCGGCGGATAGATGCGCATTGACTCTTTCAGCACTTGCTCGGTGTACACGAGCTTGGGCAGGTCTTCGTAGGTCGGCGCGCGATCGCCCAGAACACTGTCGAGCTCCGCGTGGAGTTTTCGCTCCGCTTCCGGGTTTTGAGACAGTAGATACCAGGTCCAGGTCAGGGCCTGAGACGTGGTTTCGTGCCCGGCGATGAACATGGTCACCAACTCGTCGCGCACTTCGGTACGGGTGAGTCCCTTGCCATCGCCTTCGGTGTCCACGGCATCCACCATGCGTTGCAGCAAGTCCGCCGGCGCGTCTGGATCATTGGCGGTCCGCGCGTCGATCAGGTCGTAGATGATCTTGTCGAACAAGCCGATGGCATCGGCGATGCGTTTGCGATTGGGCGAGGGCATCCACTGGGGCAACAGGTCCGGCCGTGACATGCTGTTTTGCAGCGTGACCATGGCGCGCCCGACGTCGTTCGCCGCACCAGTCACGTCGTGACTGAACAAGGTCTGGCAGACAATTCGCAGAGTGAGCTCGGTCATCTCGTCGGTCATGTCGTAGACCTGACCGTGTTGCCATCGCGCTGCGACGCCTTCGGACTCGCGAATCATGGCGGCCGCGTACTCGGCCAAACGCTTCGGCTGAAACGCGGGCTGGATCATTCGCCGATGCCGTCGCCATACGTCGCCGTCCGAGTTGACGAGGCCGTTGCCCAGCACCTGGGCCAGCTGCTCAAACGCACTGTGCTTCTTCTTGAACTTGGCCGCCTGGTTGAGGAACACCTCGCGCAGGTGGTCGGGATGGCGCAGCACATATAGATGGCCGTCGCCGCCAGGCGCATAGTAGATGTCGCCGTAGCGGTCGAAGCGCTCCCGGACGAAACCGATGGGATTGGTGGCGAAGTTGTAGAAGTAGCGTAATTGCCCTAATACATTCGATTTTCTTCGTGGGGGACCCGGCGGGAATTCGGAGCGGACGGCGGCGGCGTGTTGCATGACGCCTACTGTAATGATGATTCATCCGCATGCATGGATTAATTCGAAGACTAACGAAGTTTCAGCTCCGTGACTCCGGTAGCCCTTAGTCTCGTGCTCGCGGCGGCCTGCATGCACGCGGGCTGGAACGCACTGGCAAAAGCGGGCCGGGACAAGTTCGCCTTCCTCTGGTTAGCGATGGTCTCGGCGAGCGTATTACTCATGCCGGTTGCCGTCGCGAGTGTGCTGGCGGGCGGTGTGTCCGTCGACAGCCTCGGCTACCTGGCCGCGACTGGAACTCTGCACGCTCTGTACTTCTACTGCCTATCGCGCGCGTACGCTGTCGGCGACTTATCCCGGGTCTATCCCATCGCACGTGGCTTGTCCGTCGCGCTTGTCGCGGTGCTCGCCTGGATCGCCCTGGCCGAATCCCTGTCGCCGGCTGGTCTAGCCGGCGTGATCGTTGTCGCGGTCGGTGTGTTCGTCGTCGCCGAACCCTGGCGGCGAGGTCAGGGCAGTGCGGGTGTGTTCTGGGCAGTGGTGACGGGCTTCATCATCGCGGCCTATTCCGTCGTGGACAAAGCCGGCGTGGAGCACACCGAGCCGGTTCCTTATGTCGTGATCATGAGCCTCATCGCGTGCACACTGTTGGCGCCCATGGCTCTGCGGAGGCGGACTCTACTTGCGACCGAGTGGCGTGCAAACAAACGGGCGGTGCTGGTCGCCGCGACCTTGAGCCTGAGCGCGTACGTGTTGGTGCTCTACGCCATGCGTCTGTCGAACGCAGCGTACGTAGTCGCCTCGCGAGAACTATCCATCGTCGCGTCCGTGATCATCGGCCGCGTACTGCTATCCGAGCAGACTCGAATCGCGCGGGTTGCCGGTGCTGGCCTGATCGCCGCCGGCGTAATTGGCCTGGCGCTGGTCTGAAGCCAGTTTATGTCGCGGCCCCGCTCGCAGCGATGTTAGCCTGGCCAGCCCCTATGCCCCATTCCGAGCCAAATCAGATCCCAGACCAGGTGGACGTCGTCATCGTCGGCGGTGGTCTGTCGGGTATGTCGGCGGCGCGTCGATTGCACGACCGTGATGTTTCTGTCGCCGTGCTCGAGGCACGCGATCGCGTTGGCGGTCGTACCTGGAGCAAGCAGATTGGCAAAGGCACCTTCGATGTTGGCGGCCAGTGGCTTGGCCCGACCCAGGACCGCGTCGCCTCCCTCGCTCGCGAGCTCAACATCGGCACCTTTCCCACATACCACCAGGGCAAGAAGCTGCTCGACGTCGATGGCAAGCTCAGCACATACAAGGGCGATATCCCGAAACTGCCGCTCATCGACCTGGTCGAGCTGCAGTTGCTGACCATGCGTTTCAATCGCATGGCCAAGAACGTGCCGTTGGCCAATCCAGCGGCGGCGCGTGGTGCGGAAAAACTGGACGGCATGTCCCTCGAGACGTGGAAGCGGCGCAACATTCGCAGCCGCAAGATCCGTGGACTCATCGACGCGGCCACGCGAGTCGTGTTCGGCGCCGAACCCAGTGAGCTATCGCTTCTGCACTTCCTGTTCTACTCACGCGCTGGTGGGAACTTCCTCAACTTGTGCGAGATCGATGGTGGCGCCCAACAGGATCGTTTCGTCACCGGTGCGCAATCGTTGTCCACTGGTCTGGCCGACAAACTTGGCGACAGGGTGTGCCTCAGCGCGCCAGTTCGACAGATTCGCCAGAGCGATGATGGCGCGGTGGTCGTGACCGATCGCGGCGAGACCCGCGCGAAATACGTCGTCGTCGCCATGCCACCCGCGTTGGTCGGTCGCATTCAATACGACCCGGCACTGCCCGCCGGGCGAGACCAACTCACTCAGCGTGTACCCATGGGCTCGACGGTTAAGTGCCTGGTGACCTACGACGAACCGTTCTGGCGCGCCGCGGGATTCTCTGGCGAAGTCGTGTGCACCGGCGGCCCGGTGACCGTGTGGTTCGACAATTGCTCCCACGACAATGCTCAGCCAGCCCTGGTTGGCTTCGTTGTGGGCAAGGCGGCGCGCACCTGGGCGCAGCGTTCCGAAGCTGACCGCCGGCGCGCACTAACGCAGTCCCTGACTCGCTACTTCGGTTCACGTGCGGGCGAACCGAGTGAGATCGTTGAACAGGACTGGAGTGCCGAACCATGGACCCGCGGATGTCCTGTTGGCGTGGTACCCCCTGGAGTGTTATCCACGTTCGGTACCACGTTGCGGCAACCGGTTGGACGGCTGCACTGGGCGGGCACTGAGACCGCGACTGTATGGAACGGTTACCTCGAAGGCGCGATTGAAGCCGGAGAGCGCGCGGCGCGAGAAGTATTGCGGAGGCTATGAAATGGTTGCACATAATCCCCCTGTCGAAGCCGCCAACACTCAGAAGGCTCAGAAGTCTCAGAACGCTCGAGAGGCCACGCCGATGACCATCGCCAAGGAGCTGCTGCAACTTCCCGTTGCTGACCTCGCCGACAAAATTCGTCGTCGCGAACTGTCAGCTGTCGAAGTCGTCGATACGTTCATCGAGCGGACTCGTCAGGTCAACCCGGTGCTCAACGCACTCATCGCCGATAGGTTCGAACAGGCGCGGGTTGAAGCAGAACGCGCCGACGAACTTGTCGCCGCCACCAGCGACAAACAGGACCTGCCTCCGCTACTCGGCGTTCCTTTCACCGCGAAAGAGTTCATCTCCGCAAAAGGATTCCCATACACCGCGGGCCTGTGGGCGCGCCGCAATACCGTTGCCGAGACCGACGCGACGGTGATCACCCGCGCCAAGGATGCGGGTGGCATCTTTCTGGGCGTGACCAATGTGCCGGAGGGCGGCATGTGGATGGAGACGCACAACAAGCTCTTTGGTCGCACGAACAATCCGTGGGACCCGCGCTGCACCCCCGGCGGTTCAAGTGGCGGCGAAGGTGCGCTAATCGGCGCGGCCGGCGTGCCGTGGGGAATCGGCGGCGATGTCGCCGGGTCGATTCGAATTCCGGCTGCCTTCTGCGGCATTGCCGGTCATAAACCGACCGGTGGCGTCATCCCGAACACCGGCCAGTGGCAACCCGACGGCAACGAGATGGGTGGGTTCCTGACGACCGGCCCCATGGCGCGACACGCCTCGGACCTTAGGCTTCTGTTCGATCTCATGCGAGGTCCCGACGGCATCGACCCGAACGTCAAGCATTGGGAGGAGGACGCGTGGTCCGCCGACGACCTATCCAACGTCGTGGTATTTCCCGTGGCGGTCAACGGTGCGACCAAGGTCAAGCCCGTGATGCGGGACGCGGTGGAGCGCTCCGCTAGAGTGCTCGCTGCTCGCGGCGCGCGGTTGGGTGAGCTCAAGTCCAAACGCCTGCAGAAGGCGTTCGCTATCTGGGCAACCGCCATGAGCGGCGCCATGTCCGGGGAGAATTCGCCAAGCTTCGCCGAGGTACTGGGCGACGGCGAGGAGCTTTCGTTGGCGAGAGAATTCGGGCGCATCGTCGCCGGCAAAGGCCGCGTGACTATTCCAGCGCTGGGCCTCGCGGCTTTGGACAAGCTCGCGGCGATGATTCCAGAGCGTCTGACGGACAAAGTACCCAAGGCGAGTGAGTTACAGGCTGAGCTGGAAGAAGAGCTCGGTCCTAACGGCGTATTGCTACATCCGCCATACACCCGCCCGGCACCACGTCACAGCCGTGCGTTGCTCACGCCGTTCGACGCCATGTGCACGGCGGTCTTCAACGTTATCGAGTTTCCAGTGACTCAAGTGCCGACCGGCTTCGATCCCCACGGCTTGCCCGTCGGAGTGCAGGTCGCAGCGCGCAGGGGTAACGACTACCTCACCATGGCTGTCGCGGAAGCGCTGGAACAAGAGTTCGGCGGCTGGTTCATCCCGCCGCTGTAATTGCCTCGCCCGACATCACCGCTCGGGTTGCCGCCACGATCAACTCCAGAGAGTTGGCTAACCGGTGACCGTCGGCGACCTCGATCAGTTGCACGTTGCTATCTCGGGCGGCCAAATCGCGGCTCACCGCTATCGGCACTACGTCGTCATCGACGCCGTGAATGATGACCGTGCGGACCGGTGCCACCAGTTGCAGATCGGTGGCCGGCGGCTCCGCGCGTGCCAGCGCCGGGGCACACAGCACCAGGCCGGTGAGCGTGCCACCCGCATCGGCATGCTGTATCGCGCTGCACAGCGCCGTGATCCCGCCATAGCTCGAGCCGACCACCATCGGTGTGTTCGCCGCCTGGAGCAACGGCGTAAACATGTCGACTCGAGCCTGCAGGTTCATGCCGCGGAAGTCTGGAGCAGTAACTTCGAGTCCCGCCTCGGTGAGCGCCTGGAACTTGCGACCATGGGGCGCACTTTCGAGTCCGTGGCAGAAGTAGATATCCATCGGCGATGCTTGGGTCGTGAGATGTTCGGCATGAGCAAACTGACGTCGCCGAACTCGTGGCAAAGATAGCCGGTTTCGACCGCGTGGCGCCAGCTGGCCGTCAGGGTGTCTCGACCGCTGAACGCTCCCAGTAGTTTGTAGTGGCTTTCGTCCTGGTTGTGCATACCGGTCAGGATGCCGTCGGCGACCCGTGCCTGAAAGCTCGCATCGATGATCAGGTCGGTGACATGTTCACCCGGGACCAAGTGGCCGTGTTCGCGCACATTGCCTTCCAGGGCGCGAACGACGCTGGTACCGACCGCGATGATCCGGCCACCGCGCTTGCGTGCGCGGTTGATGATGTCCACGGTTCGCCGAGGGACATGGTAACGCTCGGGCAACGGCAGAGCCGAGTCCAGGGCAGGATCGCCTGTGGCGCTGAGTCCGGCCGCATGAGTGAGGCTGGCCAGAATCACGCCTCGTCGGCGCAGAGCCAACAGCGTCGACCACGCCAATGGGCGTCCCGCCGATGGCATCTCCACCGCCCACGGTTGGGAACCGTAGACGGTCTGCACTGACCACAGATCGAGTGGTCGTTGCTGATACGAATACTGCACGGGTGCGCCAGACGTGTAGATAGCCGCCCACAAATCGGCGCCGGAGAGATCGAACTGCACCCGCAGCAGCCGCGAGGACACGGTCGATGCGCCGAGCACCGTGGCGGTCAGTCCACCGCCGAGCGCGATGGTCGCCCCTGGGCTGAGCACTGGTGGAGCAGGGCGGTCCTCTGTCGGCGAGTGCCAGTCGCCGCGGCCGAATAGTACGACGCTCCAATGCGTTGGGCTGCGGCCAGCGATTCGCACCTCCACTGGCTGGCCGGCTGCAACGCCGAACAACGATGCGGGAAGAGTTGCCGCGTCGTTGACCACGACCACGTCGCCGCTGCTCAGCAGTTGAGGAAGCTCATCGACGCCGCTGTCGAAGAACCCCTCGCGCTCGGTATCGACGGCGAGCAATCTCACCCCATCCCGCCGCTCCGGCGGCCTGCTTGCCGGGGTCATGCCCGCACCTGCCAGCTCGGCGCGCTGATTCTGGCACCGCTTGGCGCCGCGTCGATGCGTCGGACCATGTCCACTATTCGCTCGGCGATCTTTGTTGGTTCAGCCAGGGTCGCCGGGTCTGCTTCGGGAATCGCGTCCGCGTGCATTACTGTGTTCATTTCACCGGGATCCACGCTGATGAATCGAACCCCGGTTTCGGCCAACTCGGCCGCCCAGATTCTGGTGAGATGATCCAGGGCTGCCTTCGACGCGCTGTACGCGCCCCAATTCGGGTAGGCCTCGACGGCGGCATCCGAGCTGATATTGATGACCGTGCCGCGACCTCGCAAGGCCATTGAACCGGCGAGCACTTTGGTCAGCCTGAACGGTCCGATGAGATTGACCTGGAGTACTTGTTCTAGATCTTCGCACTCGGTATCGAGGAGTAGCGGTAGGGGAGTTGGTCCGAGTGTACTTGCGTTCTGGATAACCAGGTCGATTGGGCCGACCAGGGCCGCAGCTTCGCCAGCTATGGAATACACCGCATTCTTGTCGCCGACATCGGCGACGATCCCGTGGGCTTCGCCGCCGTTCGCCCGGATTGAATCAACGGCTTCGTCGAGTGGCTGCTTGTGCCGTGCCACCAGCACGACCTTGGCGCCCGCATGGGCCAGAGTCTCACCGAGGGCGCGGCCCAGGCCACGGCTTCCGCCGGTGATGAGTGTTGTGAGTTTCTTGAGTTTCATGTGTGCCTCCTTGATTTCCAAGGTAGGCCAATCGGGATGACAAAACATCAAGGTTGATATTTCATTAGCAAAAGGTCATCCTGTGGCCATGGACGATACGGTGCCGGAGAACATCGCCAACAATGTGCGCAAGTTGCGTGAGACCCGAGGACTCACCCAACAGCAGATGTCGAAGCGATCTGGTGTTCCGCGGCCTACGTGGGCAAACCTGGAATCGGGCGGGGCGAACCCGACCGTGGCCGTGCTGGTCAAGGTTGCCAACGCGCTGCAGGTGCGAGTGGAAGAGCTGCTGAGTCCGCCCAAGGCCTCGGCTCGTCACTACGAGGCCAGCTCGCTACGTACTCGCAAGCGCGGCAAGGTGATCGTGCGCATGCTACTTCCGGACAACGTTCCCGGCCTCGACCTGGAGCGCATGGACATTCCTGTAGGTGCCTCGATGAGCGGTGTGCCCCACACGCCTGGCACGCGCGAGTACCTGACGTGCGAGCGCGGCGAAGTCGAGCTTGCCGCGGCGGGAGAGACCTGGCGCCTCAAAGCCGGGGACGTCGTCGTATTTCGTGGCGACCAGAAGCACAGCTATCGAAACCCGGGCCGAAGTCACGCGGTCGCCTACAGCGTGATCGCGTTCGCCCCCGTGGGCGATCAGTTGCTGTAATCCGGCGCCTAGGTGTCGGAGGCTGCGGGCAGCCGCGCGGTAAACGAGAACGCGCTGCCTTTACCCAGTTCGCTCTCGACTGTGAGTTCGCCGTCCATGAGGTCGACGAGCTGTTGAACGATGGCAAGGCCAAGGCCCGACCCTCCATACTGCCGCGTGGTCGATCCATCCGCCTGAACGAACGGCAACAGCACGTCGTCCAGGCTCGCGTCCTCGATACCGATGCCGGTGTCGACGATGTCGAAACGAAGCCGCTCCTGTTCAGCGGCCACGTTGACTGTAACGCCACCGCTGTCGGTAAATTTGATCGCGTTGTCGACCAGGTTGGTCAGAGTCTGTCGGAGGCGCAGGCTATCGCCGACGACCTTGCGCGGCACCTCGTTTGCGATCTCTACCGCCAGTGTGATGCCCTTGCCCGCGGCGCGGATGCGTTGGGCTGCGAGCGCTGACGAAATGCACTCGGCAAGCCCGAACGGTTGCGGGTCCAGGGTCAACTTGTCCGTCTCGCCTCGGGAAAAGTCGAGAAGGTCGTTGAGCAAGCTCAGCAGGGTCTCGGAAGATTGTTCCTGGATCGCGAGCCATTCGCGCTGCTCGTCGCTGAGCTCGCTGGTGGAGAGCAGGTGGTTCATACCCATGATGCCGTTCATCGGTGTACGCAGCTCGTGGCTGATGTTGGCGAGGAATTCGGACTTGGCCCTGGCTTCCTTGATCGCCCGATCCCGGGCGGCGCGCTCGCTATCCGCCAATTCGCGTACCCGTACGCGCATCGACAGCCAGATCGTTCCAAACACTGTGCCAATGGACAGGCCACTGAGCCACAGCGTCCACGACTGGGCGGGCGTCGCGTCGGGCGTGTCCAGGAGTGCGCGCAGCAACGCGTGCTCGACAATAGACGCGGCAAAAATGAACACGAAGTCTCGACCCTTGCGCAGAAATAGCAACGGTATCGCAGTGCTCGCCACAACCGGTACGCCGCCGATTCCCCCGCCGGTTTGGGTCAGGTACGTGTAGCCAGCTAGTAGCGGCATCGACAACGCGAGAACCAGAAAGTAGCCACGTAACCATCGCCTTGGAACGACCGCACCGCCGGCGATATAGGCCGCCATCGTCAGGCGGGCCGCCAATAGATGCGGTGTGTCCGGCGAGTAGCGGGTGACCGCGATGATCAACAACGCGACCGCGAACGCAGCCAGACTCAACGCGATGACGCGCGGATCATCTTCGATGTCCGCGTCTAGTGATCGCCAGAACCCCGCCAACGTAAGTCGCGGCGCCTTCCCTTTGATGTCCCCAACCCGCGGCAAACCGCTGGTAGCGTACCAGACCTGCCGGCGCGCTTTCGAATAGTACGCATGGCGGGGATCGAACCCGCACGTCTCGGTTTGAAAGACCGAGTTCCTAGCCAATTAGATTACATGCGCATAGGAATAGGTGAACGACGCTGTTTCAAGTTGGTACCACCGGCTGGAGTCGAACCAGCTCATCAGGCTTCGGAGACCTAAGCCGCATCCATACGCGATGGCAGAGAGCACCTGGTCGGATTTGCACCGACGATCCATGGGCTGCAACCACGCGCCTTGGCTTCTTGGCTACAGGTGCAAAGTAGAGGAAGGAGAGAGACTCGAACTCTCAACGCCTGTGGCGCTACCTCTTTTCGAGAGAGGCTCCTCATCCAGCCGGATTCCTTCCAGAGAGGGCGAGTGGAAAGTTGCCAGCCGCCGGTGCCACCTCCTGGAGTCACCGGCCTGGCTGGGCTTTTGCTGTTTGTGTTGTGGATGGTTTGGATAAATGAAACGAGACCGCGGCCAGCGCAGGCGCGCGCGGCTTCGACGCATGGCTACGCGGGTACGTAGAAAGGGGGGCATGCATCGCCACGCCGGCCGGGTCTCGTGTTCGTTAGTCCAGTTTCCCCGTCCAGTACAGGTAATCGCGCCACGCTTCGGGGATTGACGTTGCGCTCACACGGATCGTCCACGCGGGAACCCATCGCGGTTGTACCGGCTGCTTGCGCAGACGCATACCCGCTTGCCGCGGTGTCCGGTTACCTTTGTCTCGGTTGCAGACGAAGCAGCAAGCAACGATGTTGTCCCAGGTCGTCTTACCGCCCTGGGCACGCGGGACTACGTGGTCGTAGGTCAGCTCGGAGACGGGCGCCTCTTTGCCGCAGTACTGGCACCGGTACGAGTCACGCGAGTAGATGTTTACCCGCGAAAACTTCACCGGCTTGCGATGACGACGGAATGCACGCAGGAGCCGTACAACCGCGGGCATGTTGAAGGATAGCTTGCAGGTACGAACGTAATGGTCGTACTCCTCGACTACCTCGACTTTGCCCAGCGTCAGCAGGGTGAAGGCACGACGCCACGAGATGAGCTTAATCGGCTCGTACGATTGTGACAGCAGCAGGGTACGTGTCTCGGTCATCGGTCTGTCCTTTCTTTTGCTGGGGTTGGTGTTGGTAGGAATAGGGCGATCATTGGGACTCGAACCCAAACCGGGAGATTCACGGACTCCAGTGCTTGCCGGTTACACTATGAACGCCAGATACAAAACTAAGACGGTCCGACCACGAAGGTTTGAACTTCGATCGCCCGGTTATCAGCCGAGTGCTCTGCCATTGAGCTATGGTCGGAAAAACGCAGCCGAGTGAAGGGAGCAGTTCAGTTTTTTCTGATTAACAAAGTCAGCTGTTCTCCCATTTGAACTACGAGGGCATAGGTGGCCGCTAACGGCCGCGTTTGGAGCCCTCGGCGGGATTCGAACCCGCAACCCGATGAATGAATGTGTGCGTGTACGCTCCTTTACATTGGCTGCATTGGTTACAGCGGAAGGAGTTGCACCTTCTCCGCGCAGCTTATGAGACTGCCGTCCAAACTACTGGTCGCTGTATCTGTTTCTGAAAAGCGGGGCACGCCCCGAGTTGTTGGCAGGTCGCCGAAGAATTGAACTCCGCTAATCCGGTTTTGGAGGCCAGTTTGGTCCCAGACCGCGACCCATGGGTGCTGCTCGTGTTCGCATCGGCACTGGCCAGCCGTGCGTTGGTACCACCGGAAAGATTCGAACTCTCGTCGTCAACGTTCGTAGCGTTGCGTCCCGTCCTTGGGTCGATGGCGTAACGGGCGAGGTTGTGCAGTTGGAGTTGATCGCTCGCTCTTTCGACCGAGTACGACCCGTGATAACCCAACTACGCCGGCCCGCGGTGTTCCTGAGGAGAATCGAACTCCCGTCCTCTGCTTGAGAGACAGTTGCACTAGCCATTGTGCTACAGGAACAAAGAGTAAGGTCTTCAGCCTCACTCGATGGAACTAGCTGGGTAGGTGAGATTCGAACTCACAACCGTCCGGTTAACAGCCGGATGCTCTGCCGTTGAGCTACAACCCAATGCTTCTCTGACGCTGGTGTTGCGTCAGAGCGTTTAGTACCGGACCAGAGAATCGAACTCTGCTAGGTCTGTTTGTAAGACAGGTGTGTTCCCCAGAACACTAGTCCGGCAAATGGAGCCCCCCGTCGGAATCGAACCGCCTTACCTGATTACAAAACAGGGGCCTTCCCAGAAGGCGCCGAAGGGCAAGTTGGGGGCGATGCCCCCGTGGTCTCCCTCGCGAGAGAACCAAACGACTACTGCTTGCAGAAGTCGCTAATCACAGCCGGAGCGGCCGTGTCGAAGCCGACGACGTCGAGCATGCCCGCGTCGTCCGGATCGGCGATGGTGAAGTTGTTTGCCACCATTCCCACTACTACCAACTTGGCGGCAATCCCCGTCTCGCGACGGTACCGTTGCAGGGCCTGGACCGGGTGAACCCGGCCGCACCAGGTTTCCGAATCTGTGTAGATAACGAAGGTATCTACGGCGACTTTCTTCGCGAGTGCCCACAGCATGGGCAGCGCGCAATCGGTCGCTCCGAACGGCAACCCGCTCACTCGTGCCAATACATCGTCGAGCCGCTGACGCGGCGAGATGTCGAGGGCGGACACCGCCAGTTTCGGCTTTGTCTTGGTGCCGTAGTAGTCGCCGCCTGTAAACGCGACGAATCCGTATTGCTTCTCGGTTGCTGCGGTAATCAGTGCCATCGCGGCGCTCGCTACACGTGGCGTTAGTCCGGGAACTCCCGCGACCATTCCGCCCGTCATCGAACCCGAGACGTCGAGAGCCAGCAGCATCCGTTTGTTCGTCGGCTCTACGTTTGCAAACGTTGCGTAGAACGCTTCGTTGAGAGCATCGACGATTTGGCCGATCGGGTTCCAGGTGTGTTTACCCCTGGCGCCGTGACCGGATTGGTATGTCATGAGTGCGGCCAGGACGGCGATCGGGTGGATGCGCGCTTTGCGCAGCCGGTCGCTGTCTTGCAGCCGCTCTACGACTGTGTTGGTGGCGTCAGAACCCATTCGCAGCAACCCGATACGGGTCATCGTCGCCAGGTTTCGGATCATCGCCGTCATGGGCATGCGTTGCAGGAGTGCTTGCCAGACCTCGACTCGACTGAGCCACTGGGTCGGGATCGCCTCGCGCGGCAAACCGCATGTTTCGATCAGATCGACGATTTCACGAACAGCCTCCGCGGCCTTTGCTCGCTCGAAAGCGTCGATCATCGCCAGCGCCTGGTCGGCACCAGCGTCATACTTGCCCTGAGTGATCCAGCGATAGATCTGCTGGTGAGCCGGAGTTGTCGCCTTGGGGTGAGCCAGGCGCAGCAGGTCGCGGTTCGACCAGCCGTCACGGGCCTGGTATTTGACTACCTGGTACGCGAGTCGATCTGCATCGCGTTTGTTGTACCAGCGGGCGACCGCCGTGCGCATGCCGCGTCCCCAGCCGCCGAACGCTTCGGCGTACGAAGCGAAGTGGAACAGGTGAGTGCCGATTCGGCAGACCGTCGGTAGTGCGTTGTACGCGAGGCGACGAGTCTGTTCGTCACCGAGCTTGGCACACATGGCCAGGACGAAAATCGCCGGGTCGTTCTTCGGCGCGCGTCCACCACTGGAGACTTCTACTACGCGGGTTACTACGCGAGGGCCGTTTGCTTCAATGAGCCGGCGGATCGCGTTGGCGTTCTCTACGGTGAGCTCGCGTTGGCGCGCGTAGTAGCTGCCTCCTTCGGTTCCTAGAATCAAGAAGCGGTCGAGGCGTGTCCATTCGTCCACCGGCCAGGAGTAGCCGTCAGCGGAATTAAGGATTTGCGTCGAGCCTGGAAGCTGTTGCGACTGCCTTGTCGCCTTCGTGGAAAACTGCTTTCCGTAATCGAGTGTCATTGGTACCTCCGGCCCGCGTGAGCAGGCTTGTTTGGTGTTTGTTAGCGGAGCGGCTCACGCGATTTGCACGCGTACAAACAGGTTGGAGGCCTGTCATGCTGCTGTTACATCAGAGCCGCAAAACGGGCGAGTGTCCGAACTCGGAGTCATTTCCATAGATAACCAAGTCCGTCCGGCCCGCGTTGTTCAGCACGGTCCAAGGTGCTGTTGGTCTAGGTGAGAGGATTCGAACCTCCGGCTTCCCCGTTCCGAGCGGGGGTGTCTACGCACTGACTTACACCTAGAGAAAGGAAGCGTTTGCTTCCGGTCCCACCCCCCAGAATCGAACTGGATCCTCCTAGGCTTCAACCAGGCGCGCGGACCACCTACGCAAGAGTGGGATGTATGAAGCGCCTGCCATGGCGCTTCGCGTCGTTCAACTATTCAGTTGTCATTACGTGGGCAACGTGTGCCCTGGAGCGATCCGTTGATCGCTCGAGAAATTGTCGGTACCTCTGGAGGGAGTCGAACCCACAACAAACTGATTAAAAGTCAGCTGCGCTGCCGTTGCGCCACAGAGGTGCAGGGCCTTAGGCCCATATTCAAAACTTCGTTGTAGTCACTAGGACTCGTCCGTTGAGTACTCGTACTTTTCGCGTGCTGCAGAACATGGGCGCACCTCTATCGTCTGTGCGGTTCCGGCGGTCAGCCGGAGCCACGAAAACAAAGCCACAAAAAAAGCCACCAGGTTTCCCAGGTGGCTCGGACTCGTAGAGATCTTGCTATCAGATCAATTTACGAATACGGACCACCTACTTCGGGATTGGTACCTTCGTCGTCAAGGCGGACGCTTTGGGCGCGCGTGTTGCGCATTTTGCAGGTTGCTGGCAACACAGGTTTCCGAGTTATCAGACAACCAATAAACGCACCTCTGGCGATCGCCCCTTCCGGTTTGGTTAGGCGCCAATACCCAGACTCGTTGGCTGGGGTATGTGTACGTGTGACGAGCATTGTCTTTCTCGGCTGTGATTACCTTTGTCGAACTAACTGGTGATGCAAACTCTCGCCCAAAAACGCGAGCAATAAAAAAGCCGCCTTGTTCAGGCGGCGTCGGGCTCAAATCCATCAAAAACAGGGTTTATGAGCGCGAAGCCTCCATGCGCGTATCTTCGGGGGTATGACCGTTGACGGCTACACCCTTATTCCCGTTGCACCAACTCTTTGTTGGTAATGCGGGAATCTGCCGTTTGGCAGTGGAAGAATATGTGTTTGCAAAAAGCATCGTTGAACTATTCTGTACCAGCTTGTTCGTATGCGGTCAACAAGTCTCTTGTGTAGTGACGGGTTAGACGCCGGTGTTTTGATTTCGTTCTGTCGAAATCGAAAAAACATCGAAGTAAGAAAGGCAGTTGATGCAGACCTTACGAGTCGTTGTTGTTTCGTTTCTCATCGTCGGCGGGTGTGGGCAAAAGGACGACAAGCAAGCGCCGGCGAAAGATCCGCCCAAAACAAAGGCGTCCAAGGCTAACACCGTGCCGAAGAGCGTCAAGCCGCCCGCACGTGCGCCAGTTCCGTTCGTGTCCGAGCTCGCCGGACATTATCAATTGGCCAGCACGGGGCTGGGCGACAAGGACGTTACGCCAGCCGTGGAGCACGTGATTGTCGTGCCCAGCGGGGACAAACTGTTCGCCAGTCGCAGTCGCGATGGAAAAGCGGACGCGCTCCCAGGAAACCCGGTAAAGCCCGATGCGTTATTCGCTTGGGTAAAGAAGGCCACGGTTCCGCTGACTAAGCAGCAGGCGGCCAAGGCTCGACATCTGAGCTCGAGGGAGTCCTCGCGCAGCCAGCACTTGGACGACCGCTGGTTCGTGGGAGAGACGTTTGACCGGGCGTTGGGGCCGACGGCCAGCGCTCCGCTTGTGTTCGTCGACCGGCAACAGCCGGCCGGCCGCATTGTCGGCCTCGCGGCCAAGCTGTGTCAGCACGGACTTCATCTCGCCGTGGTGACGAAGAGCAAAGACCAGGTGGTTGTTGGCCATCGCGTCGGTCTCGGTACCTTCGAAAGCGATCGGTGCAAGACGAGCGGTGGTTCAGGAGTTGGTGGCCACGGCAGCATCACCGGCGGCGTCGCCATCGAGCTATCGGCCAACGCGATGAACATCGTAATCAAGGGCAAGAAACACAGCCTCGGCGACTACAAGGATGCGGCGGCCACGGCGAAGGCAGTGGAGAAGCTGTTGGCACGACGCGGCCGCTACCGTTTCTACCTGTCGCCCGACAAACGGGTGGACGTTCAGACCTTCATTCGCGCCCTGGACGCCCTGGCGCTAGCAAGAGTAAGGCACGTCCATCTCGGACACACCTTTGCGAAAGCCAAGAAGGCCGCGCACGCCCGCGACAATCCGATGAAACTGGGGATCAACAGGCTCGGCACCCCGAAGAAACGTGGCTCGCTCAACGAGGCGATCTACGCCCTGAAGCGCAAGCTAAAGCCCGGCGAGGGCGGCCTCGACCGCAGCACCATCAACAAGCTGATCATGAGCCGAATGAAAGACATCCGCGACTGCTATGCCCGTCATCTCGAACTCGGCAAAACGATCAACGGAAGAGTCCACGCCCACTTCAAATTCAACAAGGACGGCCGCGTCACGGAGTCCTCCGCCAAAGGCGTCAACCCCCAAATTTCCGAGTGCATCGCCCGAACCCTGGCCACCATCAAGTTCCCCAAGAGCAAAGCCGGAGCCACCGTGAACTTCCCCTTCAACTTCACCACCAGCAACCCCTAGAACCCAACAGAACCCAGGGACACTCTCCCGTCAGAAACCGACCGTTATCTAACGTGTTTTAGACCGTACCGCGAAACTTCGCCGGTGCTACGATGCGGCCATGGGATTGAAGCCACGCCGTCGCGCTCTCACTCCACGGGATGCCTTGCGCGCGTTCGCGTTCGATCTGCCCGGCGCGTGGGAAGACAATCCGTGGGGCGAAAGCGTCGCCAAGGTCGGCAAGAAGGTGTTCGTGTTCTTCGGCGTCAGTGAGGACTTTGGCTTCGCGGTCAAACTGCCTGACTCAGCGTACGGTGTGCTCGAGTTTCCGTTCGCGACGCCAACCGGATACGGCCTGGGCAAGGCGGGCTGGGTGTCGATCAAATGGCAGCCGGATCTCCCACTTGAGCTCTTGCAGAGCTGGATACTCGAAAGCTACCGAACGATCGCGACCAAGAAGTTGGTCGCGGAACTCGACGCTCGGCAGCCTTAGACGACCAGGCTACGGGCGTTCGAGCCGGTAGACTCGTCGGTTGAACAGCGACGCCATGTAGTAGTAACCGTCGGGGCCACTGACCATCACGTCCGTGGCAGTTCGGTGCACGAGGTGAGAACTCGCACCCGTTGGGGCTCCTGCATCGGTCACACCCAAACCACGGACGAAGCCCTGGTAGAAGTCGGCCCATACCAAGGTGCCCTGCAATAGGCCTTCGTAGCGCGCGCCGCGATACACGTCGCCGATCATGATGCTGGCAGTATCCACCGTGCACTGTTGGCCCGAGCATGCCGGGTCATCGTTGCGAAAAGTGATGGTCGGTTCCTCGTCGCGCCTGTAGGAGAGAATAGGGTCGGTGAAGGGGGCCGTGTTCGCCGGGCCGTCGTGGGTGGCCCAGCCGAAGTTGACCGTGTTGTCGCGGAAGTCGAAGCTGTTGATCTCTTCGAAGGTGGTGCCGACATCGCCCAGGTACACGACGTTGCCGTCGATTGTCATGGTGTACGGGTTGCGCAGCCCGATGGCGAGCAGCTCGGGGCAGTCCGACGAACTTTCCGCGGTCGCAAAACATCGAGGGTTCGTCGCGGAGAACATGTTGCCAGGGGGAATGGCGTAGTCGTAGGCGGTGTCGCCAGTTAGCGCCGGCGTGATGCGCACGACCGCGCCCAACAGGTTGTTGGTTCTCTGCGCGCTGATATTGCTGCCGCCCTCGCCAACGGAGGCTAGCAACGTCTTGTCGGGGGCGAAGACCAGGCCGCCACCGTTGTGGTTAGCAGCACCAGTTCGCTTGATGAAGTCGATGACCCGAACCGGATTGGCCACGGTCATTTCGCCAGCGTTCACCGTTAGCTCGAGGCGCGAGATCGAGTTGATCGGATCACTGCTGCTGGTGTGGTAGATGAAGACTAGCTGGTTTTTCGCCCAGTCTGGGTGGAACGTGATGTTGAGTAAGCCTTGCTCGCCACCGGAGGTTATCGGCACACCGGCGCCTGTCAGGTCAATGGTGGTCTGAGGGTCACAGCTCGAGCTGAAGTAGTGCAGCGTGCCGTTGCGCGTTGCGACGATGAAGTCGCTTGTACCTGGGACGAATGCTAGATCGGTGGGGCCATCGGGCATCTGGTTGGTGACCGGCACCCGTGCCCAACCATTCGTGCCGCCGGAGTCGAACAGCGGCGCCGACGTATCGCAGATCTGCGTGTATTCAGCGGTCACGGTGGTGTCAGATGACAACGTGACCTGACAAGAGCCGCTATGCCCGTCGCAACCGCCGCCGCGCCAGCTCGAGAACGTATAGCCTTCCTGAGAGACCGCGTTCAGCGTCACCTGTGTGAGCTGCGGAAACGTATGACTGCATGTGGCTCCGCAATCGATTCCCGTCGGCAGGCTGGTGACCTGGCCCCAGGCACTCACCACAGTCAGGGTGGCCTCGGCTAGCGGCGCGTCGATGTCGGCCGTGCTGTTGGACGAGCACCCAGCACCCAGCACCACCAGGAGCAGGAACTCTGTCTTGCGCCACACCACGGCCCATTATCGCAGTGGAACGACGAACTTTCGCGGTACGGCTGAAAACGCCTGCGATAACGCGGCGTTGGTGACGGGAGAGTGTCCCTCGGTTAGGGGAGGAGGATGCGGGTTCCGCGGGCGGGGACCGTGATGTTGATGGAGCCGTCGCCGGCGACTGTGAAGGTCGAGCCGTCGTTGCCTGGCGCGATGTCTCGGAGGACGGTGCCGGCAGGGAAAGAGGTTTGCATGCACGCGCCGCCATCGGCGATGGGCGCGCAGGTGCGGCTTTCTTGTTCGTCGGCGGTGTTGACCACGACCAGTACGGTTTCGTCCGCATGGATGCGTTCGAAGGCGAGGATGCCCGAGTCGTCTGCACCTCGCGGCCGGTCGGTGGACCAGCGAATACTCACGGTGCCGCGGCGCAGGGCCACATGGTCTTTGCGCAGGGCGATGAGCGATTGGATGAAAGTGAACGTCGCGTTGCTGGTGTCCCATGGCTGGATGCTCGCGCCGGGGTTGCCGCGCCACATGTCTTCACGGTTTGCTGGGTCGACGCCACCGGCGAACTGCTGCTCGGTGCCGTAGTAGATGCATGGGATGCCATCCCAGGTCATCATGAAGGCTAGGGCGTTGTGCATCACTCTGACGTCGGCGTCTTCGAACAGGAAGCGTGGCAAGTCGTGGTTGTCGAGGAAGTTGACCATGACCTGCTGCGGCGACAGACCGATGCCGCCCTCGGACGACGCGCGATGCGGCTGATCGGCGTAGGTCGGCACCTGGGCGTTGCCCGCGCAGTCCATGCCCATGCGCTGGTTGTACAGACATTCGATGCTGCGCGTCGGTGCGCCGTGTTTGAACACCGGGTCGATGACCTGGTACTTCTGCGAGAAGTAAAACACCGAGTCGAAGCGGCCGAACGGGCCCTTTGAGTCGGTACCGCCTTTGGTGTACGCGCCTAGCAGTTGATCGTTGCCGTCGAACGCCTCGCCGAACATGAAGAAGTTCTCTTTGCCGATGGACTTGGCGTAGTCGCGAATGCGCGGCAGGAACTCGCCCCAGAAACCGCGGAAGTTGGTGTCGAGCTCAGGCCGGTCGATGTGCTTCGCGGTGTCGATGCGGAAGCCGTCGAAGTCGGCGACTTTGATCCAGTAGGAGAAGATCTTGACCAGGGCGTCCTGAACGTCCGGGTTGTCGGTGTTGAGGTCTTTCAAGCCGCCCGGGAAGTCGCCGTAGACTTCCTGCTCGCGGATGAAGTCATTGGAGTAGCTGCTCTCGTGCCACCAGGTGTAGACCCGGCCGCGGCGGTTGTACCACTCGGGATCATCAAACCAGCGCTTGTTGTCTGGCCAGTCGAACCCCTTCATGCCCTTGGGCGGGCGCGGCGGCACCGTGCGATTCACTTCGGGCCAATCGGTGAACCGGATCTGCGCGGGACCACTGAAGCCCAGGCTGGTCCAGCCCTGGATACCGCGCGGGTCGTATTCCGGGTCCCACTCGATGATGCGCTCGAAGTAGGTGACGCCCTCTTCGCAATAGACCTGCTCGTCGGCGCTGCACTCGGACGCGCGGGCCGGGTTGTTACAGATCTGCACACAGGTGTGACTCGTACCGCCACCTTGAATCCAATCGTCGGGGCGACCGTTGCCGTTGATGTCATAGAAGAACAGCTGGCCCACGTGATTGGTGACCACGTCCAGAATCACCAGCATGCCCTTGGCGTGGGCCGCGTCCACGAGTTCGCGCAGTTTGTGCAGATCGCCAAAGTGCGGATTGGTGCGCAACAAGTCGTACTGCCAGTAACCGTGGTACGAGGCGAATCCGGCGTCTTCTTCCGTGTTCTTTACGACCGGGCTGATCCACAAGGTGGTCACTCCCAGCGTCTCCAGGTAGTCCAGCTTGTTGATGATGCCCTGCCAGTCACCGCCGTGATAACGGGCGGGCACCGACGGCTCGACGTTGAAGTCGTTGTTCGGGTCGCCGTTCTCGAACCGGTCGACCATGATCTGGTAGATGACCTGGTCGCGCCAATCGAGGCCGACGTTGGACTGGTTTGGCATATCCGCCGGGTGCTCTACGTCGCCGGCGCCGCCGCATGCCCAAATGAACAGGCTGGCGAGGATGATCGTTGCTGTCTTTGTACGCTGCATCGTTAGCTCCGTCGCGACTAGCGGTAGGTCGAGTTGAACCACCATTCGGCCTGCACGCCCAGAAAGTGCACCCACTTTCGCTGACGGCGTGGATCATCTAAAGGATAAAGGTCACGAGCGCCGTCGTTGAGGTGGGCTGCGCGGTAGTAGAAGCGAAACTGCGGCCGTGCGTACGAGCCGCCGCCCATGGGCGAGTAGATCAGCATCGGCGCGATTTGAAACACGGCCGGGTCCAGGGCAACGAGGGCCGTGGGACTGATGCCCCTTGGCAGTTTCTTCTGATAGGAAAGGTCGAGTGCGCCCTGGAAGCTGTCGATTAGAGTCAGGTGCGGGCGGATGGCGGCGATGTATTGCCAACCGTCGTCGCGATCTTGATCGTTGATGTCGGCATCGACGAACCGGCGCGCATAGCCGCCGGCGAGCACGCCGCCGCGGGGGAATTCGTAGTTCGCCGAGACGCCGAAGAGCAGCTCCTTGGCTTTAGGGAACAACTGTCGGTCGTCGTTGAATCCCTCGGGGAGTTGCAGTTCGTCGAACGCGCTGAGTCCTTGAGCGAACCGTGCGAACACGTTGATGTGGCTGTTACCCAGGTGGTTGGCTAGTTTGGGCAGCCATGCGCCGAACTGCAGGCCGACGGCGTAGCCGAAGTCTGCTGCCAGGGTTTCAGTCGTGTCGTCCTCGCGGATGCGCGTGCCTTCGGGCAGCGCCTGGATCTCCGCATAGGCTTTTACCTTCATCGCCGGACCGGTGGGCGGCCCGTGAAACCGATAGGTCGTGTGGGTGGTCGCAATGAAGCGCTGCCGATCGAGCTGCACGACTTCTTCGCTGCCGAACACCGGATCGGCGACGGCCTTCACCTGGTACTGAAACGGGTCGAGCAGACGGTTGAGTCCCGCGTGCACGTTAATGCGCAGTTTGCCCGTGTCGTACCAGGCCCCGGCGCCAACGGTGTTGACGTCGTCCAGGGGCCAGAAGTCGAGCAGGTAGATGTCGTCGCCGCGGTACATGCGCGAGCCCATCCACAGTCCGGTCTCGTCGTTGATATTGGCGATTGCGTATAGGTTGCGCAGAGTCAGTCGCGACGAAAATTCGCCGGTGTAATGAAACAGCGCGTCGGCCATGGCCAGGGTGGTGACCGTGGTGATCTTCTTGCCGTTGAGCCCCTTGAACCGATAGTACGCGTCCATCTCCACGTAACTGGGCTGCACGATACGTGTGCCGCGACCGACGACGGCGACACCCTCCGGAGTTCCACCGCGCAGATTGCTACCGACACCAACGCGTCCGTATGAACCGAAGAAGAAGCCAGTGTCGCGCACCTCCGGCTTGCTCTTTGCCGTGGTGGGCGTGCTCGTGCTCGTGCTCGTAGGCGTGCTCGTGCTCGTGCTCGTGCTCGTGCTCGTGCTCGTGCTCGTGCTCGTGCTCGTGGGCTTAGGCGTGGGCGTGGGCGTGCTGTTCGTCGTTTCGCTCGGTGACGACGTGTCGGGCTTGTCCGGCTCCTCGGGTTTTTCCGTAGGCTGCGCGTCGGCACTCGCGCACACGAACATGAACACGAATAGGGCGGATACAACGGTTGGCGCGGCGCGCATCCGTCGACCGAAGAGCACGATCTGTGCCGGCGGTACTTGGGCGGACGACTCACGCTGAAGCGCGATTAGTTTCGAGCACATGCTTTGACCTCTTAAGCAACGAGAGGCCCGACCATACCGAAACTACGGGGTCGCTACGTTGCGATTCGCAACGCGAACTGAGCGGATGTGGCATAAGGCGCCGGGCTGGCCGGCCGGTGGAGGGATGGTGCTGAGTGGGTGGTAGAGAGGTACGGGCGGTTCGGGCCAGGCAATAAACAGCCGGACCCGAACCCAGGTTCAGGCTAGCTGAACGCCTTTGGCTCAGGCTTGAACAGTCCGACGATGCCGGCGGTTGTCGCCCCGAAGTAGCAGACAGCCAGCATAGTAATCGCGCTGCCGAGTGCGTCTTCCACGCCGACATCCTTGGCCGCCGCTCGGATGAGCGCCCAAATTCCGATCCCGACCAGGCCCATTAATATGGTGGCGACCGCGGACCCACGGCCGAATCGACCGATCACTGCGATCACCCCGATGAGCACGAACATCGCTGCAGGGAAGAACGGAATGTAGAAGATGAACTTGGCGGTGTCGCTGCCTTTGCTGATGTCTTTGGCTTTGTTGCGCATCTCGTCAAGCTTCTCGTTCTTGATCGGAGTGCTCGCCGCTTTGTCCATCATGGCGGCCGCTTCCTTCGAAGCCTTGCTCACCTTGTCCAGACCTTTCACGACTTGCCACGCGCTGACCTTAGCGTTGGCTTTCTTGACGTGAATCAGCGGCATGAAGAATGCGACCAGGCCTAGTGCGCCACAGCCGAGCACAACGAACTTGAGTATTTTCCCGATTTCCAACTGCTCCCCCTTGGTTTGTTAGAACTGCCGAGCTGCAAGGACTTTACTGCAATATCGGCATGCTTACTATCACCGGCAGGTGGTCACTGACCGCCGTGCCATACCCGTTGAATTGCTGGTCCAGTCGCGAGATCTGCGCGAAAGTGCCGTTGAACTCGTCGTCCAGACCAACTGTCGCTATTACGTGGTCAATCATGGCGCCGGTGGGCGGAAAACTGACCCCACCTACCGCCTCAAGTTGTTGGGTACGCATGTTGTAACTGGAGGGCGCGTCCAGAAACGGAGCGAACACGTTCATGCCACCGGTTGTGGTCAGTTCTTCGTTGAAGTCACCCAAGAGCAATACGTCTGTCGTTCCGGCCGCGACCAGATCGCTCACATGCGCTTGCAGCGTAATCAGCGCCGCCGTGCGCCTTTGACGATCGGAGAAGTCCCGCCCCGCTTTGAGATGGAGCACGATCGCTGTGAATTCTACAGTCGTCGCCCCTGTGTTTATTCCCACGGTCACCTGAAGCGGCGGCCGCGGGAATTCATACGTATCTCCCTCGAATAACAGGACTGGGTCGCTCAGGGTGATGTAGTCGTCCCGGTAGATGAAGCCGAGCTTCTGATATTCGCCGGGCCTGTACTCGTGGGTCGACAGTACGCCGCTGTGATTGGGCAGCCGCGCGACCAGTTCGTTGAACGCGTCGACGCTGGCGATTTCCTCGACGCCGATCAGGTCGAGTTCTACCGAAGTGATCAGATCAGCCACGAAGCGCGGGCTGGTGCTCAACTGGGGAAAGTTCTCGATGTTCCAGGTCGCGATGTCGACCGCGTCGTCGGTTCCTACTCGAGGAACCAGATCATCGCGCGGTGCGGGCCAGGCGTCGCTGGTCGGCGTGCTGGCGTCGACGACGTTGCCGCCGCCGGCATCGTCAGAGCAGGCAGGGATCCACAGCAGTAATGCAATGGCCAGGGCGGCGGTGGTGTGGTGCCGTTTAACCATCTATTAGTTGCGCGATGGCCTCGTCTAGTTTTTCGGTGGTGGCGTGGGGGATGACGGCTGCGCCGTCCGGAGTCTCGACGGAGACGACGACGGCCTGCTCACAGCGGTCGAGGCAGCCACGTGCGCGAACGTCGAACGCTTTGTCGCCACGTTTGCGGCGGACATCCAGTAGGTGCTGAATATGATCGAGCGCTCCCCAGGACTGGCACTTGCCGGAACAGACGACGAATGTGATGTCGCTCTCCCTGGCGAGCTCGATGTTGCTGGCCAGGAACGACGCGACGATGTGACTCTCGGGCGTTCCGGTCTCCTCGGAGAATTCTTCGACGAACCCCAGGGTCACGGAATCGATGTTCTGTTCGTCGGCGCGGTCTTCGAGATCGCTTGCGACTCGCATGAGCTTGGTTGGGTCGAGCGGGGTATGTGTCGGCGGCGCCACTGGCTTAGCGGCGCCCATGATAGGCAATTTCATCGTTGCTCCAGCGTGGGATTCGAGAATCGCCGCACTATACCCAAACGCCCAGCCAGTGCCATGTAGGCGTGACGTTTTGGTCGGCTTTGCGCCGGCGGCGATGTCAGCTTGTCGTGTCGCTCTGGCAACACGCGCTGCAACCTATGAATAAGCCCCGCCGATTCACGTGGCACCAAACTTGAACTAGTCGGAGGCATGCGTCACCGAATCGCCATCGCCATCGTTGTTGCCACTACGTGTGCCGCCGTGCACGTTGGTCCTGTAGCCACCGCCGAAGCGAAGTCTCAGACACACGTCAAGACGGACCTGCCCGGCGAAGACGCCAAGCTGTACAGCTGCCGCAAGGCGAAGGGCAAGGTCTCTGTTCGGTTCAAACCCGAGGTTTACCTCAAAGACCTGCTGTCGTGGGCGATGGGCTTTACCTGCAAGAACTTCGTATTCTCGTCGCGCATCGTCAATCGCAAGGCAATGGTGACGATCATCGCACCCAAAAAGATGACCGCACGTGAAGCCTATCGCGTGTTCCTTGTCGCTCTGCAGAGCATGACGCTGACAGTCGTTCCCAAGGGAACCGTTCTTGAAATCGTCGAGGCACCCCAGGCAAAGAAGCACTCGGTGCCGCTCTATCGGTTCTCGCAACCCAGCAGTAGTGATCAGATCGTTCGCATGGTGCTGCGGCCCAAACACATTCCCGTCGACGATGTCGCCCGGGCCCTGGGCGCCATGCGGTCCATGCACGGAGACATTCAGGCGCTGCCGAGCTCGGGCGTGTTACTGGTCACCGATTACGGTAGCCACATCAGCAAGATGGTCCGGCTAATGCGCGAGCTGGATCGGCCGCTGGTGCGCGAGCGCTTGTATCTGATCAAAGTCAGGAACATTCCGGTCAAAGACATGGCGCAGACTCTCAACGAGGTGTTCGCCAAGAATGGTGCGACGCAACCGGCACCGCGCAGGCAAACCCGCCGTCGTCGCGGCCGCCGCGGAAACACCCGGCAACCGAGCGCATCGACATCGGGGAAGAAGACAGCCGTTGCTGCGGTCCCGTCGAAGATCATCACCGTCGAACGAACCAGCTCGCTCATCCTGCTCGCGACAAAACCGGCGTTCCTGCGCGCGAAAGCCATCGTGGACCGGGTGGACATCGCCGTGGGCAACAGCCCCGGACGCTCTATGCACGTCTATTACGTGAGCAATGGCGACGCCGAGAAGATCTCGAAGACGCTGGCCGCGGTTATTCAGGGCGCAAAGCCCGACGCCGGGGCGAGCAACGGCCGCCGGCGAACGCAGCCTCGGACGACGCCGACCAGCACCGTCTCGCCGAGCCTCGAGGGCGACGTGCGTGTGACCCACGACGAAACGACTAATGCGTTGGTCGTCGCCGCGTCACTTCGGGACTATCACTCGTTGCTCCAGGTCATCAAGAAGCTCGATCAGCCTCGGCGCCAGGTGTTCATCGAGGCGGTGATCATGGAAGTGAAAGTCGGCAACACGCGTACCCTGGGCACCAGCTACCACGGGGGCAGCCTGGGCTCGGACGGCACCCTCGTGCTCGGCGGCGTCGAACACAAGGAGCTCAACTCCATCGCGTCCATTCAGGATACCGCCTCCAATCTCAGCGGATTGATCGCAGGTATCACCGGTAACGCGCTCACCGGAGTCGATACTTTACTGGGCGTCAGCGTGCCGTCGTTCAACGTGATGTTTCAGGCGCTAGCGACCGTGAGCAACATCAACGTGCTGTCGACGCCGCACGTCACTACGGTCAACAACGTCCCGGCCGTGATTTCCGTCGGTGAGAAAATCCCGACGAAGAGCTCGTTCACCGGCACAACTACGAGCACCAGCCAGTTCGTGCCGACCCAGAACGTCAAGTACGAAGACATCGACCTGGAGCTCAAGATCACCCCTCACGTGAACAAGTCTGGCGTGATCAGCATGGACGTGGATTTGAGCATCGCCGAACTATCCGCAGAGGACATGGGCGGCCTGGGGCCAAGCTGGGCCAAGCGAAAGATCCAGACGACCGTGGTCATGAACGATCAAGAGAGTGTGGTGATCGGCGGTCTGATGAAAGACAAGTCCACGGTCACCGAGAGCAAGGTGCCGGTGCTGGGAGACCTCCCGGTCCTCGGTACGTTGTTTCGTCACAAGTACACGACGAAAGAGAAGTCGAACCTGCTGGTCATCCTGACCCCGTACATCCTCAAAGACAGGTTCGACCGCCGCCGGGTGACCGCCCGCAAGATGCGCGAACGCCAGGAATTCGTACGCACCATGTCATCGTTCAACGCCAAGACGCCCCTGCCCAAGGTCGACTTCCGACGCAAGCGCGGTCTGATCGAACAGATCAACCAGGACGTCAAACGCGTCGAGCGCGAGGCAAAGATCTTGCGTGAGATGAACAAGACGTCGGACGACGTCAAGGAAGGTCGGATCGACTAGGACGAGCGGATCGGGGAAGGGCTCCCCGACCCTGTGAGCCGCGCGATTACGGTGCTGCGTCGAGGCCCGCGTCGAGGGTGACGCCGGCGTCGTTGGTGTCGACCGGGCATGGGTCGCCGACGGTGAACGTGAACGTGCTCGCGTCGATGGTGCAACCGTTGGCCACGGGTACCGGCGGAAGCTGCAGGAGCGACATCACCTGACCGAAGGTCGCGTCGGTGATGGTTCCGGTGGCTCCGACGCTGCATGCGGTGGTGAAGTTGATGGTGCCACCGGTGGCCAGGTACGGGGTTTGAATCGCCATGGTGTTGATGTCGATGTTGAAACCATAACCGACGGTTGGGGTGAGTCCTGTCGCTGGTAGCGCAATGTCCTCGCCTGTTGTCTGTGTGAGTGGATCCCAGATGATCGCGATGGCGTCAAAGCCGACCGAGCCGCCGAGGGCGATGAGGCCGATGTTCACGCCCATCTGCGCTTGCACTGGGATCGGCGCGAGGGTCATCGGCGCCGCGGGAATGTTGACGGTGGGACAGACGCAGTCACCCGAACTGCAACCTTGACCTTCGGGACACGCCATGTCGCACTCGCCGCAGTGCAGCGGGTCAGTGTCGGTGTTGACGCACTGGTTGTTGCCGCAATCGGTCATCGTGCAGACGAACGCGTCAGGTGTAGGTGCGTCTGGTATCGGCGCGTCGACGAACACAATGGTCGCATCGGGGTTGGCGTTGCCGCCATCGTCACCGCACGCGAGCAGCGCAAAGCTAGAGCAAAGAACCAGGACGCCAAGGACGGAAGTGGATCGATACATCAGTACAACCTCGTTTAGGCAAAGGGGGGATTATCGCGGCCCTCCACTCCGCGATTCGGGCGCGAAAATAGCCGATACTTGGTAGTTTAGAAAGGTCGATTGTTGCGCAGGCTACAATTGATAGTGTCTGCTATTCTCTAATTGCTTGCGCGGAAGTAACCCTGGGGGATTCTTGACGTAGTTGTCAGTAAGGGGAGGGGCGGAGTCGATCCGTTGCGCCCCGTCAAACGTACTGTGTAGCGAGGGACACCCTGCAATCGTCGCCAAACACTGAGAAGAGCTTGAGTTGCCCCACCTGTGGTGCAATTTATCGCAGCGGTTTTGCCTGCTGCCCGTCCGATGGGGCGGCGCTGGTGAGCGTTGATACCGATCCGCTCATCGGTAGGACCATTGCCGACAACTACGTTATGGACGAGTTGATCGGCGAAGGCGGCATGGGCCGGGTGTATCGCGCCCATCATGCGCGCCTCGCCAAGCGTTCGTTCGCGGTGAAGGTCCTTCTGGGTGAGCTAGCGGCTGCGCCGGAGATGCGCCAGCGCTTCGAACAAGAAGCCCAGGCCGCCAGTCGGCTCAATCATCCCAACGTGGTTCCGGTGCTCGACTTTGGTCAGCGCGGTGGCCTGCTCTACATCGTCATGGAGTTTCTCGAGGGCCGCACCCTGTCGAGCATGATCGACGAGGGGCCGATGGATGAGCGACGCATGCTCAACATCGCTCGCCAGTTGTGCTTGGGGCTCGCTCACGCACACGAAGCTGGACTGATTCATCGCGACTTCAAGCCCGAGAACGTCGTCGTCGTCGACACGGAGAACGGCGAGGTGCCGCGCATTCTGGACTTCGGTTTGGCCATCATCTCGGATCCGAGCGAAGCCGCCACGCGTTTGACGTCGGCGGGCATGATCTTGGGAACCCCCGCGTACATCTCGCCCGAGCAGGCGTCGGGCAAAGAAGTCGATCATCGCGCCGACTTGTTCGCCCTCGGCACTACGTTCTACGAAATGCTCGCGGGCGGTATTCCGTACGAAGGCACCATTATGGAAGTGCTCGCTGCGAACGCCCTGCAGGAGCCACCGCCCATCGCCGAGCGAACGCCTGGCGTCGTCGTGCCGTCGGAGCTCGAGGACATCGTGCGCAAGTTGCTCACCAAGGATCGGGACGAGCGCTACAGCTCCGCACGGGAAGTCGTCACGGCGCTCGACGCCATGCGAAAGCGCCGGGGCAGCGTTGTCGAAGATGTGCCGTTACCAGCGAGCAGCGGGAGTGGATCGGCCCGGGTGCCCACTGATGCCTTCGCGCGGACCATGCATTCGACGCCTGTGCCGATACTGAACCCAGCGGTCACTCCGGCCCCGGTATCCACGACCCCAGCCGGTCAAGACGTTGCGGCGCCCGCTCCCAGTGCACCTGAACTTACTCAGAAGGTGGCCGAGCGGAAGAAGAGCCGCGCGTTGCCTCTCGTTCTGGCGCTCGTAGGTGCCTGCGCGGTCGGCGGCGTGGCGTTCATGCTCGTGGGCGGCAACAATAAGTCGTCGGACAAGAATCCGGCTGCTCTGGCCGATAACGACAACACCGACAACACCGACAACACCGACAAGGCCGACAAGGATGCGCCGAAGCCCGACACGGCGAACGATACGGACAAGGCGCCGGCCGATCCGAAACCGAATCCCAATACCGATACGAACTCAGACCAGAAGCCCGACGCGCCGGCTGATCCGAAGCCGGCCCCCACGACCGACCCGAACGCGGACAGCAAACCCGATCCGAAGGCAGACGCCAAGAAGGTTATACGGCGCAGCATCAACCGCCGCCGACACAACCGGCGCAACAGGAACACAACGGCCACGGTCAAAAAGGATCCAGTGGTGCCGAAGCCGGACCCGGTCCCGTCCATCACCAAGGATCCCGTCGTGCCCAAACCCGATGTGGTTAAGCCGCCGGTTGTGGTGACCACACCGCCGCCGAAACCAAAGCCCAAGCCAAAACCCAAGCCCAAGCTCGATGCCCGTGCGTCGATCGTCGGCTTCAGTGCCCGAGGATCGCTTTCGACCAGCGTTGTCCGCCGCGCCGTGGATCGCGTCGCCTCGGCGTTTCGCGGTTGTTATCGTTCAGCCGCTCGTAGCGCCAAACGGGACTCTGGCGGCACCGTATCGATCAAGTTCCGCATTACGGACAGTCGTCGCGCTCGCAGTATCAGCGTCGGTGCCGCACCGCTTCCCGGTATCTCCAGTTGTCTCAAGTCGAGCTTGCGCAAAGTGCGTACCCAGCGCGCGCCAGACGTTGGCAGCGTGCGCGTCTCCTTCAAGGTACGTTACACTCCTCTCAAGCCATGAGCACTTCTCACGCCATGAGCAGTTCCCGCATCGTGTTGTTGGCCGCGTGCTTCGCCCTGAGTGGGTGTCTCGATCCGTTGGTCGACGATGACGTACCGCCCCAGGGGCTGGTCCTGCCAGCCGGCACCGCGGTCCCTAACGCCCACGACGATCCAGAGATCGATAATCAGATCGCCGCCAACGACGGTGTCGACGGCGAAGTAAAACTGCTGTCGGGATTTGCTCATGGCCAGACGGTTCGCTATTGGAACTTTGGGCCCACGCCGAGCATTGCCGCGCCGATCTTCGTATTGATAGACGGCGACGGAAACTTCGTCGATCACAACACAGTCGTCGAGACCATCCCCGGCGACCAGGGCTATTCGCCATATTGGGCGGTGTTCACGGTGCAGGTCACGGACCAGTACAACGGTGAGCTACTCACGTCGATCGCCGCGATTCGCGAAGCTGAAGAGCTCGGTCTGGTGCATCCACCCGTGCGTCAGGACTTCGCCGTGAACTGCCCTGCAGTCGCCAACGGCGTCACCCTCGACATCGGTACCGGCACGCCTAAGGAACCAGACAAGTGGTTTTACTGGCAAGGCCAGCGCATCAAGTACTACGACCTGGGCCTGATGCCCCTGGACCAGGGCGTGATCGTGCCCGACGTGCCCGTCTACGTTTTACGCAGAGAAGGCGGTGAGCCGTTGAGCGAACCTCGGCGCGGCATCGACATCACCGGCGATGGCGACACGGTAGATACCAACGACCTGTTCACCAACGAGCCGTTCGAGATCAACCCGACGACTAATGCCCTGTCGCCACTGTGTCGCACGGTGTACGTGGCCGTACCTTCCACCTATGGCTCCATCGATACTTCCGGTGACGAGAGCGTCGCCGATTTCCGCACGGCAACCGACGTGTTCAACCCCGATCCCGTTCCCGGCAACGTGATCGCGTTCGAGGAAACGAACGAGCTGTGGAACTGCGCGCAGCAACCGACCCCATGAGACTGACGCTACCTCTGCTGCTGTCTGTATTCGCGTTCGCATCCGCTGCCTGCTTTCCGGAGCCCGATGTGGGCGCGCCCTTGCGCGAAGCCTGCGTGAACGAGGATTCGGATCCGGGAACCGACGTGAGCTTCAGCGTCGACATCTTGTCCATGTTCGAGACCATGCCGGACGGCTGTCTCGCGTGCCATGCGCCCAACGCACCGACGCCGTTGGGGTTCGAGATCAGTGGCCTGGACCTGACGAGTTTTGCGACGCTGCGTTCGGGCGGCCAGAACAGCAGCACCGACATCGTCGTCGACAATGAACCGTGCAACAGCTTCTTGCTTCTAAAAGTGACCGACGGCGTGCCGTTCGGTGCGCGCATGCCGCTGGACGGTCCACCGCTCAGTCCACGGCAGGTCCAGTTGATCCACGACTGGATCGCGGAGGGCGCCCTTGATAACTAGAACCTGGGTTGCCGGTGCCTGTGCCGCTGTGATGTTGCTGAGCGTCGGTTCCGCCAACGCCGATGGCATCGAGCGAAACTTCGCCGGCTCAGTACAGCTGGACTATCTGGCGGTTCCCACCCAGAAGGTCGGTCGAGAATTGAGCCTGGACGGGGCGACCGTAGAGCTGTCGCTCAAGCTCGCCATGGACTTCGACAAGAAGGTGTCGTCCAACGTCAAGATGTGCGTCGCCTGCCACGGCCTCGAGATCGGCATGGCGTTCTTCGACATTCGCGTCGCTGACCAGCTCAACTTTCGCGTCGGTCGGTTTACGCCACAGTTCGGTAGCTTCCCGGTGCGCCACGATCCAGCGAACCATCGCACCAGCGACAAGCCATTGCCCTACGACATGGGCCGCATGTTGCGCCTGCGCGAATTCAACATGAGCATCCTGCCCGCGCCCTGGGTCGACAACGGCCTGGAGATCGGCGGCACTCAGTTCATGGGCGAATCGGCGCGGCTGGACTACGCGGTCTACGCGGTCGGTGGACCCAAGGGCAGCGCCGACGCAACCGACTTCAATTTCATCCAGTCCCGGTCGCGGGATCAGTACTACGTGGACAACAACTCCAGGCCGTCGGTCGGGGGCCGCATCGCTACGAGTATTGATATCGGTGATGACTTCACCGTCGGCTTTGGCACCTCGTTCATGACTGGCCACTACGATCCCAACAACAAGCTGTCCTATGCCATTGGCGGCGCTGATCTCACGCTTCGCTACAAGGGTACGTACCTGCGCTCGGAGTATTTGATCCGACGCACGGAGATGTCTCTTGGCCAAAACCCGAGCCAGCGATTCAAGTACGGGCCCGGAGCTGACGGAACCTTCGACAACTTCTTTCTAAAAGACGGCTTCTACACCGAGCTCGAGGTGCCCGTGAGCAAGTGGTCGTTCATCGCTCGCTGGGATGGTATGCGCCGGCGAGGCAATGTAGTCGCGAGTAGTCCGCTGCGCTCCGAGAGTGCGGTGCTCCGCTACACCGGCGGTCTGGCCTACAAGCTCAAGACGGGCCTGCGCATCAAGGCCAGCGGCGAGTTCTACGACTTCAGCGATTTCCAGGACGAAGTAGCCATCCATCTGGGCCTGGCTGGTCCGTTCTAAGTGGTGAGTCCCCGACACCTCGTGTCGACACGTTGTCACAGGGCAACACCAGATATCTGAGCTGGCGCCGTGGGCCGTCGAGTAATCGGCCGGAATGATGCGTCGTCGCCCATGGCGGTGTTAGTCGGGGCTTGGCGCGGTTGTTGCTTTGGTTAGGAGTCGTGGCGAATCCGACGAAAACAGGTTTGTGGGGCGGGGCACTCTTGGCGGCGGGCGTCGTCATGGCCTGGACCTCCATAGCGGTGGCGCAGCCGGGCATGGCTCAGGAACAACCGCCACCGCCACCTACGACCGTCAGCGCGGACAGTTCGCAGTCCAGTGCTGATTTGGGCATCGTCAACGACGTGAATGCGGAGCGCGGCTGGCTGTTCCCAACGGCGCTAACCCAGCCCAAGGGCACCTGGACAGTAAGCAACTACGAGATCTTAGGCTTCGGACTGACCTACGGCGTCACCGATGCGATCCAGTTCTCGGTCAACACGATCATCGTTCCGGATGAAGACACGACGCCCAATTGGATCACCGCCAAGGCCCAGATCTTGCGCTCAGGCCGGTTTCGCCTGGCGGTGCACGGGGCAACCATCTTCGCCAAACATAACGACAGCGTCGGCCTGCTCGGCCTGGCCGGGACCATGTGTATTGACACAAACTGCGACTCAAATGTCAGTGGTTACGCCGGACGCGTATTCGCGTCGGAGATAGACGATGACGAGAAGCTCGTGGTCATGGGCATCACCTACACCCAGAAGTTGAGCAAGGGCGTCAAGGCGGTGGTCGAGCTGGACGAGTTCCGCGAGCAGCGCAGCTATAGCTCAGATGAGATGAGCCTGCTCTGGTATGGCCTGCGCTTCACCAACAAGAAGGTGGGCCTCGACATCGGCCTGATGAAGCCTCTGGGCGAGGCAGATGACGAATTTCCTATTGGTTTACCGTGGATTAACTTCACCTTCCGCGGCGGAATGTAGCTCCGCGCGGGCGAATGTGGCCCCACGGCCGCGCCTGCGGTTGCGTGGCCAGGCCAGATACTGCATATATTCGGGGCTATGTCGTTAATGACCCGGGGGGTGATGTCCGCCTCCAGAAGTATCGCTGTCTTGATCGCTCTGCTGTTCGCAGTGTCCACCGGCTGCGGCAACTGTAAGCGCAAGCAGAAGACTCCCGACTTCAAGCCGCTGGGCAAGTCGGCGAAGACCAAGAAGAAGAAGAAGAAGCCCAAGAAGCTCAAGGGCGTCGCGATCCCAGACCCGCCCCAGGACGGCCCTTGGAACGTCAAGTGGCCCAACGGCAAGCTCGCGCAAAAGGGCGAGTACAAAGACAGCGAGCGCGTGGGCGAGTGGGAGTGGTGGTACGAGAACGGCAAGCTGCGCGAGAAGGGCGTCTACAAAGCGGGCAGCAAGACTGGCAAGTGGGTCGGTTTCAGCGAGAAGGGCGTCGCCGAGTTCGCCACTCACTACGAAGACGGCGATCAGCACGGCGTGCACGAGTCGTTCTACGACAGCGGCAAAGCCAAGGAACTCGCCCACTACAAGAAGGGCAAACTCCACGGCAAGTACACCGGCTACTACGAGAACACCAACACCAAAGAGTCAATCGACTACGTCGAAGGCAAACCGGTCGGCGCCTGGGTGATGAACCACAAGAACGGCAAGCAGCGCCGCACGGGCACGTACACCAAAGAAGGCAAGCTCCACGGTGCTTACAGCGAGTGGCACGAGAACGGCATCGAGAAGGAAGTCGGCTCCTTCGACAACGGTGAGCGCGTCGGCGAGTGGGTTTACAAGAACGACGAGGGCAGCGTCACGGCCAAGGTGAAGTTCGCCAAGGGTAAATTCGTTTCGCAACAGAAATTCGCCGTCGTGACCAAGAAGAAGAAGCCCGACGACAAGAAGGACGGCTCGGACGACAAGACAGACGACAAGAAAGACGAAGGCGCTGATAAGAAAGAAGGCGCCGACAAGAAAGACGGCGCGGACAAGAAGCCCGCCGACAAGAAAGACGGCGCGGACAAGAAGCCCGCCGACAAGAAAGACGGCGCGGACAAGAAGCCCGCCGACAAGAAACCGGCCGAGCCGAAGAAACCGACTCAGCCGAAATCGTCCGAGACGAAAAAGAGCTAAGCGGTCGCCGTCGCCGGTTGTGTACTGGCGGGCGTTGCCTGCTTGCGGCGCTTGTCCACCGATTGGCCGTGGTTAGCGATGGCGCCGCTGATGATTGGCCATGCGCCCCGGGGCATGTCGTGCCCCATGCCTTGAATCATTTGGAATTGGGCGCCTCGGATAGCACGGGCCGTTGCGCGACCGCCGGCCGGTCGAATCAGCGGATCGTCAGAGCCATGTAGCACCAATGTTGGCGCGCGCACGAAGCGCAGCGCCTTGGTGCGATCGCCGGTGGCGATGATAGCGGCCATCTGGCGAACGAAGCCACTGGGACAGAAGCTGCGGTCGTAACCGCGCCCGGCTAGATCGCGGCAGTAATCCACGTCGATCTCAAAGCCTTTGCTCCCGCAGACCTGCTGGAACACCAGGTAGCGTTCGATCGCTTCCTCGCGCGTCCGCGGCACTTTGCCCAAGAGCGCTTTGAGTGCGCTGGGTTTTGACACGCTCGACCGGCGGTTGCCGGGATGCGACATGATCGACGTCAGCGAGCGTACTCGAGTTGGCTGCACGATGGCCATTGTCTGCGCGACCATGCCGCCCATGCTGGCGCCAACGATGTGTGCGTCGGCAAGGTTCAGATGATCGAGCAGGCCGGCGACGTCGTCGGCCATGTCCATCAAGGTGTAGGGCGCCTCGACGCTCATGCCGAGCATGGCCTTTGCGAGCATCTTGTTCACCCTGGGCAGGCGCGGCCCGTCCATTTTGGTTGATAGGCCCGCGTCCCGGTTGTCGAAGTGTATGACTTGAAATCCCTGGTCCGCGAGCATGTGGCGGAACTCGTCGTGCCACGCGATCATCTGGGCGCCGATGCCCATGATCAGAACTATTGGTTCGCCGGTGCCGATGACCTCGTACTCCAGCTCGATACCGTTGGTTTGTGCGCGGGGCATGAGCGAATCTTCACGCGTGGAGGCTGTTCGATCAAGGCGGAATTCGCGTGGTAAGCTGCCCGCCGTGAGCACCGACCATCTACGGGCGGCCGGGGATCGTGACCTCGCCGAAATTCTCCTAGGCGATTCGGCCATTCGCAGAGCCATCGACAAGGTATTCGAAGGGCTCAAGGACGACACGAGACGCCATTTGTTGGCTACGGCGGTTCGTATCTCGCCGACCATGGCGCCCAAGCTGCACTCGTTGGTTCAGCATTGCCGCGAACTTCTCGAGATCGAGCTCCCCGTCGAAATCTACGTGCAGGCTGATCCGCGGTTCAATGCGTTCAGCTATGGCAGCAAGGGCAAGCGGGTGTACGTGGGTATCACGTCGTCTTTGCTCGAAGCTCTCGACGATGAAGAGCTGCGGTTCGTCATCGGTCACGAGCTGGGACATCACAAGTTCGACCATCACGCGATTCCAGTCAGGGCGATTCTGCACAAGCAGTTCGGTTTGGGCGCGGAGCAGGCGCTGCGCTTGTTCTCGTGGATGCGCTTCGCGGAGATTTCGGGCGACCGAGCGGGCCTGGTCTGCGCGGGCTCCCTGGCGGCGTCGGTTCGTTCGTTCTTCAAGTTGTCGTCTGGACTTGGCGCGGCGCGCATGAAGATGTTCAAACTCGACGAGTACCTGAGCCAGCTCGGCGATATCGAAGCCGAAGCCGATGCTGCCCGCACCGAGAACAAACGTGGTGGTGAGGCGCTCAGCTCGGACTACTTCTCGTCTCACCCGTTCAGTCCTTTGCGTGCTCGAGCGGCCCAGCTGACTTCCGAGTCCGTCATCTGTAAACCCGACGGCATGTCGGTGGACGCGCTCGAGCAAGAGATCCAATCGCTCATGTCCCTGATGGATCCGAGCTACCTGCACGACAGGTCCGAGACCGGCGAGGCCATGCGTCGCTTGTTGTTCGCAGGTGGCGTGCTCGTCGCTGCCGCCGATGGCGCCATTACCGACGGCGAAAAGCAGGCGCTCGAGAGCTTCCTGGGCGAGGGCAATGTGCCGCCCAACTTGAACCCGGACGCCCTGGCCGCGGATATGCGCAGCCGAGTCGAGTTTGCCAAGAAACACGTGCCTCCGTTCAAGCGCGCGCAAGTCGTTCGCGATCTGTGCGTGATCGCTGCCGCCGACGGACCGTGCTCGGTGGACGAGCAGAACGTGATCAATGATCTGGCTGTGCAGCTCGATGTCGACCCCCTGGTCGTTTCATGCACGGCTGTGGCCGTGGAAGCGGAGCTCGACTAATGGCGACAGAAGACCGCGATGGTCATCCGTTCATCTCTCTGGATTGGGCCGACAAGGCGCCCGAGGAGATGGAGGCCAGGGCGAAGGAGATGTTCGCCGAGCTCGATGCCAGGCGAAGCGTGCGCGACTTTTCAGACAAAGACGTGCCTCGATCGCTCATCGAATTGGCGATCCGCACTGCGTCCACCGCGCCTTCCGGAGCCCATCGTCAGCCGTGGACGTTCGTGGCGATCAGCGACGCGGACACAAAACGAGAGATTCGCATCGCCGCCGAAAAAGAAGAGCTGCAAAGTTACGAGGGCGGACGCATGCCCGAGGATTGGCTCGAGGCGTTGGCGCCTCTGGGCACTGACTGGCGCAAACCGTTTCTCGAGACTGTGCCGTGGATCGTCGTCGTCTTCGAACAGGTGCACGGCGTGGATACCGATGGCACTCAGAGCAAGCACTACTATGTGAAAGAGAGCGTCGGCATCGCCTGCGGCATGTTCATCGCGGCGTTGCACCACATGGGCCTTGCGACTTTGACCCACACGCCGAGTCCCATGAAGTTCCTGACCGAGATCCTCGGTAGGCCGAGTAACGAGCGGCCCTTCATTCTGTTCCCGATCGGTTATCCGCGTGACGACGCCATGGTCCCGGACTTGAGCCGCAAGTCCCTTGCAGACGTCGCTGTTTGGAACCCGAAGAAGCCGTAAGCTGCTGCGTTAGCCGCTGATGCGGTGACCTACGCCGGCCATCTCGAAACCAGCGCCGCTGGTCTCCGTAAAACTTGTAGCTGGGGGAAAAGACAGGGCTTTTCGCCCTTTGCATGGACGATGGCGACGTGCCAAACTGCCGACCCTCGTCGCCCTTATCCACAGTAGGAGCACGCAATGCGCATGATTCTGGTCGGTCCCCCGGGGGCCGGCAAAGGCACCCAGGCTGCCAAACTAGTTGATACGTACAAGATTCCGCACATCTCCACCGGCGACATGCTTCGCGCTGCCGTTAAGGAAGGCACGGAGATGGGCAAGCAAGCCGATGAGTTCATGAAGAAGGGGGCTCTCGTTCCCGACGAAGTCGTCATCGGCATGGTGGTCGAACGTATCGCCAAGCCGGACTGCGAGACCGGCTTCATGCTCGACGGTTTTCCGCGCACGGCGCCACAGGCCGAAGCCCTCGACAAAGCGATGGGCGCCGCCGGCGTTAGCCTTGAAGTCGTCGTACTGATCGAGGTTCCCGATGAGCTCATCGTCGAGCGCATCACCGGTCGTCGTTCGGATCCGGAGACCAAGACGATCTATCACATGAAGTTCAATCCGCCGCCCGCCGAGGTCGCGGACCGAGTCGTGCAGCGCAAGGACGACACGGAAGAAGCGTGCAAGAAACGGCTCGAGAAGTACCACTCCGAGACCGCGCCGATCATTCCGTTCTACGAGGCCAAAGGTCTGCTGAAGCGGGTCGACGGCGTTGGCACCCCCGCAGAAGTGACTGACCGAATTCGTTCGGTCTTGAGCTAGACGTCTCTCGGAAACAGCGAGATCAGGAATCAACCATGGCTGGCTACGACCATCGTGAAATCGACGCGAAATGGCAGAAGTGGTGGGAGGACAACAACACCTTCGCCACTCCTACCGACCGCACCAAGCCCAAGTACTACGTGCTGGATATGTTCCCGTATCCCAGCGGCTCGGGGCTTCACGTGGGGCACCCTAAAGGCTACGTAGGCACCGACATCGTTGCCCGCGCCAAGCGCATGATGGGCTTCAACGTGCTTCGCGTCATGGGTTGGGATTCGTTTGGTCTGCCGGCCGAGCGTCAGGCCGTCAAAGAAGGTAAGCACCCCGCTGAGATCACCGAACGCAACGTGGCCACGTTCAAAGCGCAGCTGTCCAAGTTGGGGTTGACCTACGACTGGTCTCGCGAACTGGCGACGTCAGAACCGCGTTACTACCACTGGACTCAGTGGATCTTCTCAGAGCTGTACAAGCGCGGGCTAGCCTACCAGGCTGATGTTCCCGTCAACTGGTGTCCGGCGCTGGGCACGGTCCTCGCCAACGAAGAGGTGCAGGACGGCAAGTACGTCGAGACCGGTGACCCGGTCGAGCGCCGCAACATGAAGCAGTGGATGTTTCGCATCACCGAGTACGCTGACCGCTTGCTCGACGGCCTCAATGGCCTGGACTGGTCTGACGCGATCAAGAAGCAGCAGCGCGATTGGATCGGCAAGTCCCAGGGAGCGGAGATCGACTTCAAGGTTGCTGACAGCGACAAGACGTTCACCGTTTACACGACCCGGCCCGACACGTTGTTCGGCTGCACGTATGTCGTGTTGGCCCCAGAGCTTGACCTGGTCAACGACATAACCACCGATGAGCAACGCGCGGCGGTCGATGAGTACCGCGAGCGGGTGGCGGCTCGCTCTGAGCGGGACCGAATCGCTGAAGCGGTGGACGCCAAGAAGACTGGCGTGTTTACCGGCTCGTACGCGATCAATGCGGTTGACGGGCGCAAGGTACCGATTTGGATCGCCGACTACGTGCTGGCCACGTACGGCACCGGTTGCGTGTTCGCGTGTCCGGCTGGCGACGAGCGCGACTACGCATTCGCCAAGCAGTTCGACCTGGACATCATCGAGGTGGTCAAAGGCGGCAACATCGAAGAGGCGGCCTACACGGGCGATGGCGAGCACGTCAACTCCGAGTTCCTCAACGGCCTCAACGTCGCCGACGCCAAGACCAAGATCATCGAGTGGCTCGAGCAGAACAACCACGGCAAAGGCGCGATCCGCTATCGCCTCCGCGATTGGTTGTTCTCGCGTCAGCGCTACTGGGGCGAGCCGTTCCCCATCGTCATCGATGAAGATGGAAATCCCAAGCTGATTCCCGAGTCGGATCTACCGGTGGAGCTGCCGGAGTTGGCCGAATTCAAACCAACCCCCGATGGCCAGCCGCCACTTGCCCGCGCCCAGGAGTGGGTGAAGACCACAGATCCGGAGACCGGTAAGCCGGCGCTGCGAGAGACCAATACCATGCCCCAGTGGGCTGGCTCGTGTTGGTACTACTTGCGCTTCATCTCACCGACGTTGGACACGGCGGCGTGGGATGCCGAAGAAGAAAAGTACTGGATGCCGGTGGATCTGTATGTGGGTGGCGCCGAACACGCGGTACTGCACCTGCTGTACGCGCGCTTCTGGCATCAGGTCTTGTACGACGCTGGCCACGTCAGTACCCCCGAGCCGTTTCAGCGCCTGGTCAACCAGGGCATGGTTCACGACTACTCCTACAAGGATGACGCGGGTAAGTACTATTACCCGGAGCAAGTCGAGGAACGCGAAGGCACGTGGTACGTCAAAGATAGCGATAGGCAGGTCACCCGACGTCTCGAGAAGATGTCCAAGTCTCGCTACAACGTGGTCAACCCCGACGATATGTGCGAGCAGTATGGCGCGGACGCCCTGCGCTTGTACGAGTTGTTCATGGGCCCCCTCGAAGATGGCGTTGAGTGGGAGACCAGCGGTGTTGCTGGCACGCGGCGATTCCTCGATCGCGTCTGGCGTCTTAAGATCGACGACAGCGCCGGGATCAACGCCGATGTCGACCGCGCTCTGCACGCGGCGATCAAGAAGGTCAGCCAGGGCGTGAAGTCGTTGCGCTTCAACACGGCCATCTCGGAGATGATGGTGTTTTGCAATGAAGCCACCAAGGTTGGCAGCGTGACCAAAGCCCAGATGGACGCGTTCGTTCGGGTGCTGTCGCCGTTTGCTCCTCACTTGTGTGAAGAAATGTGGCAGCAGACTTTGGGCCACACCGACAGCCTCACTTACGCCGCCTGGCCCGAGTGGGACGAAGCGAAGCTGGTCGCCGATACGATTACTCTGGCCGTTCAGGTTTGCGGCAAGATGCGCGGCACCATCGAAGTGGCGGCGGACATCAGCAAGGATGACGCCATCGCCGCTGCCAAAGCCGACGAGAAAGTCGCGAAGTTCATCGAGGGTAAGACCATGCGCCGGGAAATCTATGTCCCCGGCCGGCTGATCAACCTCGTTGCCACCTGAGAGGCATCATCATGAGCGAGCGTGAATTCATTCCCGTACGCGTTGCCGTCGTCGTCGTATCCGACACGCGCACGCTTGAGACCGATAAGTCGGGCAAGAAAGCCGTGGAGCTGCTCGAGGGGGCAGGGCACGAAGTGGTCAAACGCCAGATCGTGACCGACAACCGAGACCAGGTGCGGTCTGCGCTCAAAGCGTTCATCGTCGATCCAAACGTGGACGTGGTGATCGCTACGGGTGGAACCGGCGTGACTCCGCGGGATGTGACTCCCGAAGCTCTGGCGCCGCTGGTCAGCAAACCGATTCCCGGGTTCGGCGAGCTGTTTCGCTGGTTGTCCTTCGAGGAAATCGGCACGTCCACGATCCAGAGTCGGGCCGAAGGCGCGTTGTGTGATCAGACCTACGTATTCGTGCTTCCGGGTTCGACGGGCGCGGTGAACACGGCGTTGACGAAGATCTTGCTGCAGCAGCTCGACTATCGCCACAAGCCTTGTAACTTCGTCGAATTGCTGCCACGAATTCGCAACGAAAAAGAAGACGCGAGCTAACCAAGATCTGTCGCGGGCACTAGTGTTACCGTGCCCCACTAGCCCGCTCTTGGGGAGAGACTGCACATGGCGACTCCAATGGAAATGATGCAGCGCGCTCTATCGGTGCGACTGGGGCTTCAAGTGTCCTTGTCCCAGACACCGGTGGTGGAAGAGTCCATGGACATGGACTTCAGCCGCTGGCTTGATCACGTGCCCTTGCCCCCGGAACTGCCGGTGGGTGCTGACGTTCACTGGGGCGTGACGATCGGCTCTGATTTGAGCCGCGTATTCTGGGACGCTCACGGCGCTCCGCGCGGATTCATCCCGAAGCTCTCAAAGTACTTCGACAAGTGCGTCGCCACCCCCGAGGACATCGCCATCCTCAACCAGATCGGTGGCGCCCTGGAGCCGAGCCTGGTCGGTAGCTGGATCGGTGTCGCCGACGGCGCCGTGGCAACCGGCTGGCAATTTCGTGAGCACCGCTCCATTGAAGAACTCGAACCGCACCTGGGCGCGAGCCCGAGCAGCGCCAAGCTCGTGGGCTGGGCCCATCTGGCGAAGGTCACCGGCTTTCGTCGATTCACTCAGGCGATTCGCAATCCCACCTCGGATATCGAGTTCGTACTTCCCGGCGACACCGCAGCGGCGCAAGTTGCTGTCGCGCGCACCGGGTTCACCCAGCTGTTTGGTGAAGAGCTGCCCGACTTCGTGGAAGACGCCGCGACCGCGGCGGACCTGGCCGATGTTTCGTTTGCCGTGCGCGTCGGTGACGAGGTGCTCAGCCGCGTCTCGCTCATCATGCCCTTCGCCGGCAACGACGTCGTTGCCAGCATGTGCTCATCAGCTGGCGTCGAGTACAACGACGCTCTCGCTTCGATTCAGAAAGCGCTTCAGAGCAACGGCGCGCATCGCGTGGAGTTCCGCATCGAAGGTGACGTGCGTAAGGTGGACATCCACATCGTTCCCGGCTCTGCCGACGAGCCACAGCCACCCAAGAACTGAGTAGCGTTAGAGGGTCTTGAGGTACGCGATAAGGTCGTTGATGTCGCGCTCTTTGAGGTTACGCAGCTTGCCCATGCCGTGAACGGTGCCGTTCTCGAGGAGCAAAGCGCGCAGCGTGGCGGCGCTACCGTCGTGATAGTACGGGGCGCTGTGAGCGATACCGATGAGTGACGGGGTATCGACTTGCTTGAGGTCGGTTGCCAGATCGTAGCTCTTGCCGTTGGTGTATTTGGGGCCGCTGTGGCATTTGGCGCAACCGATCTTCTTGCTGTTGAACAGCTTCTTACCCCGGGCAACAGCGTGGCTGCTGCTGACCGTCGGGTTACGCGGTTTGGGCAGAGCGGCCAGGTACGCGGCGAGGTCTTTGGCCTGGGGCTTGGTGATACCAAAACCGCCGAGGCGTTTGACTGTCATGAGCAGACTCGTCTGCAGGTCCTTATCGCCGCCGTCCCACTTGAACGGGTGCGTGCCGACGGTGCGTGCAGTGAGGAACGGAGTCTGTAGCGCCTTGCCCTGGATGCGCCAGGACAGGCCGTCGTTGCGCGCTTCGGGGTGGCAGCTTGCGCACGCCATGGCACCGCCACCGGACAGGCGGCTGTTGTTGCCCTGTCGGAAAAGCTTGCGACCGCGATTGGCCGAGGCGCTGAAGCGACTCTTGACCAGTTCGGCGCTCGTCGTCACGGTCGGGTTCCACGCACCTTTGACGGGGCGTTTGATGGTGGCGACTTTGCGGCTGAGCTCACAAAACGCGAGCACAGTGCCGTCGTCGCGCACGTCCAGAGCGCTCGGGCCACAGCCGTCGGTACCGGCGGGGATGACCGAGAGCCAGCGCTGTTTGACCGTCGGGCGCGAAGCATCACGCAGGGCGAGAACTGTGTCCGAGCCGAAGCCAGCGATGTAGAGCGTGTCGCGGCGACCGTCGTACACCATGGCGCGGGGTTGGTGAACCGGCAGCGTGGCCTGGGCCGTGCGGATCGAGGACGCGAGCTCCGGGGTCTCGCGCACGAAGGTCATGCGCTGTTCGATGGGCATGTTGAATCGGCCGCCGCCACCGTACGTGCCGCGGCTCTCGAACCTGGTGTTCTGGAACGGGGTGCTGACCTGGTGGCTAACGACGGCGAGACCGTTGCCCAGGTAGGTGGCTGCGAACGCGCTACGGATGAACTTGCGACCGGCGTTGGGATCCGGGTTCTTCTTGTTGCGGCTGAAACGATTGCGGGCCAGTGGGTTCGCTGCCGCCGACAACGCGTTGAAATGAACCTTGGGCGCCGCGCCGTTGCTGCGCAAGCTGAGTCGGGTGACGCCGCTCTGACTCAGGAAGGTGATCATTGCGCGACGGCCATCGGGGGAAATCGCGACGCCGCGAGGCTCGGGGCCGACGGGGATGGACCACAGCTCCTTGCCTGTCTTGACGCTGAAGCCACTGACCCGGCGGTCGGCGACGAACGTGACAAGCAGGGTGCGCGCGTCGGGGGTGAGCGCCACTCCGTACGGCTCGGTGCGGGTCTTGAACGACGACAGCTTCTTCAGCTTCTTGCCGGGACTGACGACGATGATGCGATCGCCGGTGCGGTCGGTGACGTAAGCGCGCTTGCTTGCTTTGTCGACGACCAACTGGGCCGCGTCCATGCCGATGTGCATGGAGTCCAGCAACGTGCCATCGGTGTCGAGGCGCAACAACTTGCCGCTGTCACCATCGATGACCAGGGAGCCGTCGGCGAGAGCCGCGAGCCTGCTGCCGCGCAGGGAGGACGCCTGTGCACCGCCAATTGCGCCCTGGGCTGACGACACCGGGTTGTCCAACATCTTGAATGCGGTTGGCACCGAGCCCCGTCTAAACGGGCGTTTGGACCGGGCTTCTGAAACAGCGACGGCGACGACGGCACCGGCGAGGACGATAATTGCTCCGTAACGGACGATTCCCATAGGTGGCTGAAACGCACCACCATCGCGCAGGATCTACGCGTTTTCCCGATACCTACTCGCGTTCGCACAAATAGGCGTACTGCTGGCTGCAGTTGCGGTCGTCCCAGGTCCCGCCCCGGTCGCCCTCAATGATCATGCAGTCTTCGCCGTTCTTGTTGCCGTCGTTGGGTTCGCCATCACGCCAGTTGTCCCAAACGAACGGCTCGCCATTGAGCCACTCCCAGGTCATCTCGGCTACGAGGTCATTGCCACCCATCCAGACATCGAGCACTCCGGCCATGGGGGCGACGATTCCGTTCTCCTCGGCGGTGGTGATCACAGCGAGATGTGAGGTCAGGCCGAGGGCTGCGCACTGCATGCGAGCGTCCACCCAATTGCGCACGGTTTGAAACAGCATGTAGCAGTTGCCCGTGGCCGGATCGACGGCGTTTACGTCGCCGGCGTCGCACAGCTGGGCGTCGGGCAGCGGGCCGTCGGGGATGATCCGCGCGTCATTTTGCGTCGCATCGGTTGTGCTCGCGTCGACCGACGTTCCGGCGTCCGTTGCCGGAGCGGGATCGCCACCAAGGCTAGCTTGGCAGCCTGCGGTTAGCGCGACTAGTACTACAGCCCATCTCATTCTCGTCCTGGCGTCCCGACAACGCTTCCACCATTGTAACGCGTCTGGGGGTGGATTGAACATGGCTGTGCGCCACCGACATCGACCTACACGTTCGTGCTAGGAATAGCCACGGTGGAAGACACGTTTGCAAAACTACGGCTGGAGTACATGGGGGAGCCTCTACTGGAGGAGTCCGTCGATGTCGATCCGGTGGAGCAGTTTCGACTCTGGTTCGATCAAGCGGTGTCGCTGGCGATCGAATTGGCCAACGCGGTGATGTTGGCGACCGCTGACGCAGACGGGCGTCCGTCGGCTCGGGTGGTGCTGCTCAAGCGCTTTGACGCGGACGGTTTCGACTTCTACACCAACTACGCCAGCGCGAAAGCGCATGATCTGGAAGTGAATCCCCGCGCCCAGCTCAGCTTCTATTGGCGCGAGTTGGCCAGGCAAGTCCGTGTCAGCGGCAGTGTCGGCAAGGTTCCTGCCGCGGAATCCGACACGTACTTCGCGACCCGGCCGCGGGACAGCAACCTGTCGGCGATGGCGTCGGTCCAAAGCAGCGTCGTCGCGGGTCGTGCGGAGCTCGAGTCCCGGGTCGACGCGTTGCGCCTGAGCAGCGGCGACAATGAGCTCACTCGGCCCGACAATTGGGGCGGCTACCGCCTCGCGCCCGCCGAGATCGAGTTTTGGCAGGGCCGGCCCAATCGCCTGCATGATCGCCTGCGTTATCGGCTGGTCGACGGAACCTGGCGTATCGATCGCCTGGCGCCGTAGCTCCCCGCCGGCATCGTCACATCACGCGCTCGCGTAACCACCCGTAGAGCAAGGTCGTCACCGCCGCCTGAGCGCTAGCTTCGATTTCGGCTCTTGACATAGTGTAGTTTCGACACTAACTATAGGTGTACGAATGACACTAACAAGTTCCGGGGAGGCAAGTATGACCGCACAGCCGTCTAACGTACCGTTTCAGCGAGAGAATCTGCCGGCGGTCGACGTGGACCAGTTCGAGGTGGCAGCGGGGAGCGTGCCCGGCCGTGAGCACTTGCGGCTCAAGCGGGGTTCGCAGGACGCCTTTAGCTTCCGCCAGGAACGAGACTGCCTGGTCGCGGTCGTGTGTGACGGCTGCGGCAGCGGAGCGCACAGCGAAGTAGGCGCGAAGCTCGGTGCCCGGCTGTTGGTTAGCGGGCTGATCGCACGGTTGGCCGATGGTCGTGAGCCTTCTCGGGACATCCTCGCCGCGGCAGTTCGTGAGGACCTTCTCTCCCAACTGGAGTTCATCGCGACTGCCATCGGTGGGGACCCGCGCGACGTCATTAGTGAGTACTTCCTGTTCACCGTCGTTGGCGCCGTCATCACGCCGACGATCACGATGACATTCTCCATCGGTGACGGACTGGTGGCGGTCAACGGCAAGTGCGCCGAGCTCGGCCCATTCAATGACAACCAACCTCCGTACCCCGCCTACGAGCTACTTTGCCCCGGCTTCGTCGATACCTATCTCGAAGTCCATACCGCTGCGCCGACCGCCGGCATTAGCTCGATGGTTCTGGCCAGCGATGGCGCGCTGGACCTTCGCGATCCTCTGGACGAGTTCTGGCGCCGCGATCTGTTCTTTCGTAACCGCGATGCAGTGCGCCGACGCTTGACGATCGTGAACCGCGACACTGCCGAGTCCCGCGGACCGCTGCTCGATGACACGACGCTGATCTCCATCCGCCGCCGGAGGGATCGTTGAACGTATACGTTCAAGGCAAGAAGATCGCGCTCAAAGCCAGTGCTGCCATCGGCAAGGGGGGTGAGGCAGACGTCTACGACATCGGCGGCGACCGGGTGCTCAAACTGTTCAAGACGCCGAAGCACCCCGACTACGCCAACTTTCCCGACGAACAGGTGGCGGCGAAGCTGCGCTTGCAGACCCATCAGACCAAGTTGCCAGCATTCCCGGCGAATCTACCTGCCAAGGTCATCGCGCCGGTCGCTCTGGCCACTTCAACCAAGAACGGCCAGCGAATCGTTGGCTACACCATGCGTCGGGTGCAGCCCGCTGAGCTGCTCTACCACTATGGCGAAGCCAAAGTACGACGGCGCGGCATTGGCGCGGGGCAGCGCGTCCGGGTGTTGGCGGATCTACATGGCAGCGTCGCTGCGCTCCACTCGTGCGGCGTGGTCATCGGTGACTTCAACGACCTCAACGTCCTGGTCAGCGGGGGCGAAGCGTTCTTGATCGACGCCGATAGTTACCAGTACGGCGGGTTCGAGTGCGCAGTGTTCAGCGAACGCTTCGTCGACCCAGTTCACTGCGACTCAGGAGCGAATTCACTCGGGCCCGTGTTGCCCCATTCGGAGATGTCGGATTGGTACGCGTACACGACCATGTTGTTCCGCAGCCTGCTGTTCGTGGGCCCGTACGGTGGCGTCTTCCGGCCCAAGGACAAGTCGCGGCGTGTTGCTCACGAGCGCAGGCCGCTGAAACGAATCAGCGTGTTCGACCGCGAGGTTATCTACCCGAAACCGGCGACGCATTTCGGCGTGCTCCCCGACGAGCTACTGCAGCATTTCGAGGACGTGTTCGTGCGCGATCGGCGCGAGGTGTTCCCCGTAGAACTGCTCAACGAGCTGCGCTGGACGACATGCGGCGTATGCGGTCTCGAGCACGCACGCGACCTGTGCCCGACGTGTGCCGGCGCCCACAAACGCAGTCAACGCATGACCGTCAGCGTTCGCGGAGACGTGACCGTCGAGCGCGTGTTCGAGACAACCGGAACGATCGTCGACTCGTCGATGGTAGACGGCGCGCTGCGTTTCTTGTACGCCGACGGCCAGGCCCTGTGTCGAGAAGACGGCCTGGAGCTGCTGCATGGCGCCCTCGAGCCGCATCAGTGGGTACGTCGTTGGCGGCGCGGGGTTGCCGTCGGTCAGCCGGGTAGGGTGTGCCTGATCGAGCCGGGCCAGCCGCCGGAAGTTCTGGCCACCGATTCGTGCATCGGCCAGGCCGCGTTCTTGGCCAATACCAACCATCACTATTGGCTAGCCGCAGATCTGCTCATGCGCGACACCGAGCTTGGCGGTGAAAGCGTGGGCGGAGTGCTGTCCGAGCAAACCAGGGTGTGGGTCGGTGAGCGCTTCGGTTTCGGCTTCTACCGCGCGGGCGCCATGAGCGTCGGCTTCTGCTTCGATACCGAACGTGGCGGTATCAACGACACAGTTCCGCTGCAGCTACGCGGAAAACTAATCGACGCTCACTGTAGTTTCGGTGGCGATTACGCGTGGCTGTTCACCAGGTCGCAACGCCGGTCCCGCCTCGTGAGCCGCTGCCATGTGATCTCCAGGGCCGGTGAGTTGCTCGCCACCGCGGAGACCTCGACCGCGGAAGGCCACTGGCTGCACGCGGGCCACACCAGTTGCGGCGCCGGGGCGTTCTTGTTCGTCGCCACCGACACCGGAATCGTGCGCATCGAGCGCGATGGTGCCCGACTCGCGGTTACCCGTCGGTTCACGGAGACAGAACCATTCATCGATGCCGCGACGCGACTCCACGTTAGCGCCTCGGGAATCTTCGCCGTCAAGACCAACCGGGTCTTGTGCATTTCACTAAAGGAGACCTCATGACCACACGCAAACCGCTACCACTGTTACCCAGTTACGATTCGAAGAATGCTTCCAAGTGGTCCTACGTACCAGACCAACAGGTACTCCTGGACAACTCGGGCGAGTGGCGCCGCGCCCATGCGATCAAGCCATCAGCCACGGACGCATTTCGCATCCATCTGTTGCTGATCGACGTGCAGAAGGACTTCTGCTTCCCTGAAGGCACCTTGTTCGTAGGCGGCCGTAGCGGCGACGGCGCTATCGCCGACAGTCGGCGCATCTCCGAGTTCATCTACCGCAACCTGGACGTGGTCTCGGACATCACCGCGACCATGGATACCCATTTCGCCTATCAGATCTTCTTTCCGTCGTTCTGGCTCGACCGGGACGACAAGCAATTGCAGGCACACCGAGTCATTTCGTCCGAAGAGGTGATTCGCGGCGATGTGCGGCCGAATCCGGCGATGGCCAAGTGGATGTGCAACGGCAACTACGCGTGGCTGACCAAGCAAGTGAAGTACTACTGCGAACAGCTCGAGAAGGCCGGCAAGTATCAGCTGTACCTATGGCCGCCACACTGTTTGCTCGGCAGCGCGGGGCACGCGCTCACCGGGGTGATCCACGAAGCGCGCATGTTCCACTCGTTCGCTCGCGGCGCGCAGTCATGGGTCGAGGTCAAGGGTGGTAACCCGCTGACAGAGAACTACTCGGTGTTGAGTCCCGAAGTGCTGAGTCGTCACGACGGTGCGCCGCTGGCTCAACGCAATACTCAGTTCTTGAAGACATTGCTCGGAGCAGATGCGGTGTTGATCGCCGGCCAGGCTGCCAGCCACTGTGTAAAGAGCTCTATCGACGACCTGCTCGAGCAGATTCTGGCGAGTGACCCGGCGTTGGCCAAGAAGGTCTACATCATGACCGATTGCATGTCGTCGGTCACGGTACCCGACGGTGCCGGTGGCTTCGTCGCGGACTTTACCGACGAAGCTGACAAGGCAACCCAGCGGTTCGCTGCCGCGGGCATGAACCTGGTCAAGTCGACAGATCCAATCGAGTCGTGGCCCGGTATCACCATCTAACGCAGGAACAAAGGAGAACCATATGAGTTCGAACAAGCCCAGCAAACCAGCTCCCGCGAACCTCAATTCGCTGTTCAAGTCAGCCCAGGACGATGGAACGCTTTCCGCCAAGTCCGCCAAGTCGCTCAACGTGGTCGACCTCGGGGCGCAGATTCAAGCCGGCCTCGGAGTCGACGTCGACGACGTGGAATCCAGTGAGGTGGTCCTGGTCACGCTCATGCCCGACGACTCGGGGTCCATTCGCTTCGGCGGCAACGCCCAGGCGGTGCGCGACGGCCACAATCTTGTGCTCGAGTCGTTGGCTCAGTGCAAACAGAAGGACGACATCTTCGTCCACAACCGTTACCTCAACGGCGACGTGTTGTACCCGTACACGCCCCTGGATAGCGCGACAAAAATGGACACCATCAACTACAACCCCAACAAGGGCACGCCACTGTACGACCAGACGGTCGTTCTGCTCGCCACCGTTTTGGCTAAGTCCCAGCAGTTCACCGACAACGGCGTGCCGGTTCGCACCATCACGCTGATCATCAGTGACGGAGCCGACGTGTGTTCGACCAGGGCGGCGCCGCGGCACGTGGCCGCTCTGGTCAAGGACATGCTACGAGCCGAGAATCACATCATCGCAGCCATGGGCATCGACGACGGAGATACGGACTTTCACCGGGTGTTCTCGGATATGGGAATCCCGGCAGAGTGGATTCTCACCCCGGGGAACAGCAGTAGCGAGGTTCGCAAGGCGTTCCAGGTGTTCTCCCAGTCCGCGGTGCGAGCAAGTCAGACCGCCAGCTTCAGCAAGACCGCCCTTGGCGGCTTCGTCAACTAGCGCGTCGTCTCGTCAACCAGCGCGTCGTCTCGGCTGCGGCGGCACAGACGGCGCGCCTGTACCCTTGTTCCGGGGACGGTGGCGCGCTCTCTCTTCGAGGGGGCGCACTACTCCCATATGGAACAGCACGATCATGGTTCCGAACGTGTACTCGGCGATCGCCGATGGAACTTTTAGCATGCGCATAACCCGACCTCGACCTTGTCCCTACAACCGCTTTCCATAGTGACTGGGATAAACGTGACTGCCAAGCGGTTTGTTCCCGCTCCCGCGAAAAGGGATGCCTGTTCCGTGCTCACTGAAAAACTAAAGTGGCTCGGATCAGTTTCGGTGTTGCACGCCACCATCGGTGGCGCGGATGTTTCGATTTCAGTGACCCCGACCGTTCGGTTTATCGGAACAGTTGATCGCGATCAGTCCGCGTGCGCGTCGGTGGGACGCGCGGAACCGAAGCGATCCAGGTCTTCAATGAGCACAACGGGGACCGCCTGACGGCGCCCAGGACTCCAGTACAGCAGTTGCGCATCGTTGCCACGCACCCTCAAAAACGTGTACTGCACGCGTTCTCTGGGCAGTAGCTGATCGTGGGTGAACACAGCGATCCACGTCCCCGTGTTGAAGTACCACTGTTTTACCGGATCGTCTTTGCCCGTCTTGTCATCGTCTACGGGGAACACGACCTCATCATGGGTGTGGCCAAAGGTAACGATCGGCACGTTGAGGGACGAGCCAATGAACCGTGCGGCTCTATGCAGCGGCTGATTAGGTGGACCGGTCGCGGGGCGCAACAGAAGGAACGCAATGCCGCTCATTACCAGGACGAGGAAGATCAACGTAAGCGAAAGGAACAGACCGGCCTTGAGGCCGACGCCTGCGTCGATCTGGTTGATCGATGTCGAACCAGCGGACCATAGGCCCGCCATCAAGATGGTCAACAACACGAACATGCCGGCCACTTTGAGGACCCGGCGTACGATACCTTTGCCAAAGACTGCCGCCCCGCCGCGTACAACTTTGAGCTTGTCGATTTCGTGCAGAGTGTCGCCAAGCTTGGACGATTCCGCCAACGCATCGAGTTCGGCGTCGTGCTGAGCCTTGAGCCGGTCGATCTTGCCACCCGATTTTGCGATGCGCCGCAGTACTTGAATGAAGTATGGGAAATGGCTGGTTGCCACGCGCGCGAGTAGCCGAGGCTTGTTGATCAGCAGCCAGCGAAAGTAGCGCACGTTGGCGCGGCCGCTGGGAACGATGAACGTGATGCTGCCAAACTGGTTGTACAGGTAGCGTTGGAAGAAGCTGCCGATCGGCGAGTCTTGCTCGGTCTGTGGCAGCGCTTCGCGGTCGACGTTGCTGCGCAGATGACACTCGAACGCGTTGTCTGGATCGTACTGGTTGCCGTGCTCGATCCAGATCCGGCCAGGTTCGTGGTGAAACCACGGTTCGAACAACAAGCGCTCGCTGGCTCGGTCGACATCCGCTTGTTCACCGCCCAGCCCACGCACTGCTTTGAGAATGTTTCGGCGCACGCAGTTCTGCACCGGTTGCCACTGGGTTTCGCGATCGTGATTACCGGGTAGAAACACGACGCGATGGCCGGCGGCGAGCACGCGAGCGACGCCGCGCACGAAGTTCGGGTGGCCTTCAAGGATGTCGGCCATGGTGTACGCCGCCGTAGCTGGCGTGATCAGTGGTCCGTACCGGCGGATGCTCATGCTCGCGCCGGGTTGCGGTTCTTCGGGTTCGATGCGCAGCAGGTCGAAGGTGTCGCCGTTGAATACGAGCTTGAACGATGTGCGTCGCGTGTCGGCGTCTTCGACCAGCCACTTACAGAACTGCTCGAAGTCATCGTCGTAGAAGAACGCTTCGAGCCGGAAGTAGCGCCGGGTGTTCGGGTTGAGCCCGCGACCCAGGTGCAGGTCACTCACAACAACGATGTCGTGCTGGGGCGCGTCCACGGTTGACCATAGGGCGACATGCTATGCTGGCGCAACGTGACCGTAGACGAGTTTCGCGAGCACTTGCTCCAGCAGATGGAGCGCAAACAGCACTGGGCTTGGCCGGCGTTCACCAACGGCGGCGTGTCGGCGGAGCGTTTGCACCTGCACTTCGAGCAGGAGTACGAAACGTACGTGCGCGATTTTCCCGTGATGGTCGGCTGGGCCTACGTTCAGTGCCCCATCGCGGCCGTACGTCGCGACCTGGCCGAGAACCTGTTCGAAGAAGAGACCGGATCCTTGGTCGCCGGCCGACCGCACCCAGAACTGTTTTTGGAGTACCCACGCGGACTCGGCATGGACCTGTCGAGGTTCGACGCTATCGAATTGTTGCCTGCGTCGGCGAGCTATCGCGCGTTGCTCGACGAGCTCACCCAGAAGCGGGGTTGGGCGGTTGCCGCGGCCGTGGGCACGATCTTCGTCGAGGGTACCCGGTACGAACGCGGCGAACTCGACGCCGACTCACCAAGGCGCCCGGAGAAGCCGCTCGAGGAGCACCCGTTGGTGGTTCACTACGGACTCCCCTTGGAGTCGCTTGCGTTGACCAAAGCTCACCGTCAGGTCGAAGGCAGTCATCGCCAGGCGGCCTGGAGCTGCGTGCTCGATCACACGGACCCGGGACAGCATGAGGCGGTGGTCGACGCGCTGGCCCAGGTGGTGGACGCGTGGAAGCTGTATCGCGACGGCGTGGCCGAGGCCTGCGGTTTGACAAGACCGTAACCTTGGGTTGAGATGCGCGTAGGAGAACCATGATGAGCGCTATGAGAGCATTGGCACTGGGAATCTGCGTATTTGCGTTGGCGTGTGGTGGTGGAACCAAGGCCAAGGGCGGCGACTCGTCGAACGACAAGATGAGCGACATGGACAAGAAGATGATGACGTCCATGAAAAAAGGGGGCGGTGACAAGTTCGGGCCCCTGGAGTACGGCGCAGATTGGAAGACCTATACGAAGGTCAACAAACAGCCCTTCTTCTCCAAGCCTCATGGCAAGCGCATGGTGGAGATCTACGTCAACAAGATCGGCCTCGAGGCGTACACCAGTGAGAAGCCGTCGCCGGTTGGCACCATCATCGTGAAGCCGTCGTGGGACATAGGCAAAGATGGCAAGCCCTCGACCAAGGCGGGCCCGACCTTCGTCATGGTCAAAAAGGAAAAGGGCTTCGACAAGGACAACAACGACTGGTGGTATGCCATCCACTGGGAGAACCCGCCGGCACCATTCAACAAGAACGGCGGTCTGTACTGGCGCTCGCCGTCCAAGCGCGTCGACTACTGCGGCGGCTGCCACGAAAACTACGACAACGAAGTTGGACTGCCACCACGCGCTCAGCGCACGTGGAAGGAAAAGTCCGACGACGCGTCGGATTCTAAGACCGACGACGAGTCGAAGGACGACGCGAAGTAACTCATGTCTGGCGTGGTCGCCGCCGGCCAGGGAGCGACCGCGGCCGCTGCCCTCGAAGTACTGAGTGACGGCGGCAATGCAGTTGATGCCGCGATAGCCGCGTGTGCCGCGAGCTTTCTCGCCGAACCGATGCTGGCGAGCGCCGGTGGTGGTGGGTTGATCACTGTGTGCTTGCCGGGGCAAGAGCCAGTCGTCGTCGACTGTTTCTCGGACGTACCCGGCAGCAGCGGTCATCAACCTGACGTCCTCGATTTTCGCGCCGAAGTGATCGACTTTGGCACCGTCACTCAGGAGTTTCACATCGGCCGCGGTTCGGCGGCGGTACCTGGCATGTTGCAAGGTTTTGCCGAAGCCCATCGTTTGTTCGGCACTCGCGATCTGGGGTACCTGATGGCGCCCGCGACTCGTCTCGCTCGAGAGGGTGTCACCGTGACCCCGGAGACGGCCCACGTATTCGGCTTGTTGTGGCCGCTGTTACGCGGTTCGGCCGAGACCGTCGACCTCTACGGCGGCCGGCTGCCCGTAGTTGGCGATGTCTTGGTCAACCCCGCTCTCGCCGCAACCCTCGAGGATTTTGCTCGCACGGGAGATGTGCCGGCTCGGTTCAGCGACGGTCTATTGGAACGCTTCGGGCCCGAGCACGGTGGTCTGATCAGCGAAGACGACCTGCGCGCCTACAAGGCCGAGGCTCGCCCCGCACTGGTGGTCGAGCTAAACGATTGGCGCGCGTACACATCGCCCCTGGTTGGCGGTGAGCTCGTCGGCGTGATCGCCGGAGAGTTGGCCAAGGGTGACCTGTGCGCAAACGAAGCCGATGAGATGGTGCGCTACGCACGGGCGTCGGGCGCGGGACACGATAAGCGATTCGCGTTGATCACCCCGGGGAGCACCACTCATATCAGTGTCATCGATAGGCACGGAGGTGCCGTCGCCGTCACCCTGACCAACGGTGAAGGCTGCGGCGAGCTGATTCCCGGCACCGGCGTTCAGCTCAACAACTTCCTCGGTGAAGAAGATCTCAACCCGCATGGTTTTCACAAGCACACGCCGGGGCAGAGGCTGCCTACCATGATGGCGCCGACTGTCGGTACCCGCGCGGGTAGTGCCGCTCTTGCTCTGGGCAGCGGTGGCTCGAACCGAATCCGAACCGCCGTGGGCCAGGTGCTGTATCGAGTTGCCGGTTTGGGCTGGGCAATCGAAGACGCTGTGCTGGCGCCGCGCGTGCACGCCGAAGGTGATGTGGTGTGGGTCGAGCTCGAAACTGTGAACGATCCCGCCAAGGCGCTAGAAGCATTGAACCGTGAGTTCGGGACCGTTCATCCATTCCCGCGACGCGACTTCTTCTTCGGTGGCGTGCACGCGGTGTTCATCGACGAGCACGGCGAGCTGCATGGAGTTGGCGATAGTCGCCGCGGCGGCACGTCGTCGCTGGTCTGATCGCTGACCGACCGATAGCGTTCACCGAGCACCTCTGATCGAGTATCGTCGGGCGATGAAACGCATCGCCTCTTTGTCTCGCCTGTCGCTGATCCTTGCGTGCGCATCCCTGTTCGTGATGCCGGTGACCGCCGCTGCTCAAGCGCGAACGGTGCCCATAAAGTCGGTCGGTCCCAACGTGCCCGCGGAGATTCCCGGGACGGTCTACCGACAGCGCCGGCTGCGTTTGATGCAGGAACTCGGTGGTTGCGCGGCGGCGATTCGCTCTTACTCGACCACTGACTATCTGGGGCAGGTGCGGTTCGATCCGTACTTCTTCTACCTCACTGGCATCAAGAAGAAGGGCGCGATGCTGCTGCTGTCGCCCAAGGCGGCGATCGCCAAGCAGGTGTTGTACATGCCGCCACGAGATCTGGAAGCTGAACGCTGGACCGGCTACGCCGAAATCCTGAGCAAGTCGTTTCGCACCAAGTACCGGGTTGATGGCGCCCGTCGCACGCGCAGTCGAGTGCCACCCGGTCTGGGCTCGGCGCTGCGCAAGAGTCGCTGCTACGCTAAGCTGCGTCCCGCCTTCGCCAACAAGCCCGGTGTGCCGTCGCGCATGCTGAGCAAGTACGTCAGCTCATACTCGGCGCGCACGACCCAGCGCTGGGAAAAACTCGAGTACCTGCGCACCATCAAGGACGCCGCCGAGATCAAACGCCACGAGAAGGCGATCGCGATCACGGCGGAGGGACATCGAGCAGCGGCGCGTTGGTTGGCGCCGGGTCTTACCGAGCGCAAACTTGCGTCTAAGATCGAGGACGCGTTCTACGCCTACGGTGCGACTAGTCTGGCGTTTCCGTCCATTGTCGGCAGCGGGCCCAAGGGGGCGATCTTGCACTGGCTCAAGCGCACCAAAGTGATTCAGAAGTCCGAGCTGGTCGTCGTCGATATCGGAGCTGCATATGGTGGCTATGCCGCCGACATTACGCGCACGTACCCGGTATCCGGCACCTTCTCCGCCAAGCAGCGTCGGGTCTACAACATCGTGTTGGCCACCCAGAAGAAGATCATCGCGGCGGTAAAGCCGGGGGTGACCCTGGAGCGGCTCAACCAGATCGCGTCGGCGGAGCTGGCCAAAGCCGGCTATACGCTCAAGCATTTCTTTGGCCACTTCGTCGGCCTGCAAGTGCACGATGTCGGCGACCGGACGGCCCCGCTAGAAGCTGGGATGATCATTACCGTCGAGCCTGGCATCTATCTGAAAGGCCAGTTTGGCGTGCGTATCGAGGACATGGTCCTGGTCACCCCGCGCGGTAACCGCCTGTTAACGGGGGCCTTGCCCAGAACCGCGGCTGCTGTGGAAGCGTGGATGAAGAAAGCCCGCCGATGAGGTATGGTCCGCTCGATGGCGAAGGTACAGCGAAACGAACCATGCCCCTGCGGTAGCGGAAAAAAGTACAAGCACTGCTGTGTCGACAGGCCCGAAGAGAAGGCTGCGACCCGAATCGGCCTGCCGATTGCGCTGAGCGTCGTTGCCCTCGGCTTCGGCGGTTTGATCTGGTACGCCAAGGGAATGGTGCCGGGAATCATCGTCGGCATCGGTGCTCTGATGATCGTCGGCCTCGTAGTCCTATTGCGCGACCCACCGTCGAGCACCGGCGGCGGCGATCCTGGCGCGATCAATTTCGGCGGGTAGCTGATTCAGACCCGGGCGACGACTTGAAGCGCGGCGCGCTCAGTCCGCTTTGATCTTGCCGAAAATATCCACGCGGATGATTCCGGTGCGGCCGCTCGGAGTGGCCGTGACTTTTGCGTTGTCGATCTGGAAGCCGGCTACGGATTCGTCGTTGCCAATGTAGCGGTCGATGACCAGCGCGTTGAACGTCTTGGTGAACTGGCGGGTCAGCTCGCCGTGCAGGGCGTCCGAACGGTTGCGCATCACCTCGACGATGTCGGCGTAGCACGGTTTTAGCAGGCCCGGCTCCGGCTCACACGTGACGTGTAGCTTGCGGAACGTCAGCTTGGCGACGGCTTTTCGTGCATCGCTGCCGACGAAGTCGAAGCCAATCGTACTGAAGATGTTGGCTTTGGTCGTCGTCTTGCCGTCGCGAATATCCATGGTCGCCGCCGCCGCGATCTGGAACGGCGGCCCCTCGGTGCGCTTGTAACCGGTGGCCGTGGCCGTCGGCGGCAGACTCAGGCGGACGTTCTCCAACCTGATGCTCAGCAGCTCCTTGACGATGGAGTTCTCGTTGAAGCGTTCCTCTATTCGTCCCGCCTTCTTGAGGTGTTCATCCAGGAAGTTCGAATGCCACAAGTAGTACAGCACCGAATTGATCGCTTCGAGTTCGAACTCGAAGCTAAGCGGTGCCATGTGATCGCGCTTCTTGGCGGCAGCGGATTTTGCGTAGCCCAGGCTGATTGGCAGCACGCCCGGATGCGCTCCGTCGAGTTGGATGGCCACCGGGATCATGGCGTAGCTGCCGTCTTTGATTTGCAGCTTGGCGCCAGGGCAGTAGCGAAAGCTCAGTTTGCGCTTGCCGGGCAGGGGCACTGGTGGCGGCAACGTGAACACATCGGCCATGGCACCGCGCAGCTCACTTTGCACCTCGGAAGCCACTCGGTCGTCGATATCTAACTTGGCCGCGACCCAGTTGTAGACCCGGTTGTCCAGTTTGACGTCGGCTTCGACGTACGCTTTGAGATCGATCTCCTTGCCTTTGATGCGCGGCACGATGGCGATCTTGAGGTGCACCGCGCCGTCGTCCAGGCGGATCGTCGACGTTAGACCGAAGTAACCCGACGGCAAGTTCTTGAGGTTCTCGAACGTAATCGTTGTGTGCAGATCCTCGGACCACTTCTTGTTGCCCATGCCCACCCATTGGGCGCGCAGCTCGCGGATCTCTTTGAACTTGCCGATGGGCCACTGTTTGAAGTCTTCCATCTGCTTGACGATGATGTCTTTGACCATCGCCACCGCTGTGCCCGGGCTCTGCTTGCCATCGTCGATGAACGACTGGCCGACGAACAGCCGAACCGCACACGGCGGCTTATCCGGATCCTGGAAGGGACCAACGAGCTGGGTGAAGCCAACCCTGCGTTCGAACCCACCAGCGTAACGCACGCGCCACTCGGCTCGATGCATTCCGGGGCCAGCGCTGGCCTTGCTCAGGTCCGCCGGCCTGCCATTGAGGAATGTCTTGACCCGACTGCGGATCTCTTTGGGCACTTCGACCCGCATCGTCAGGTGCTCAGCGGACGTGGGCGCTTTGACCCGCACCGACAGCGAGGTGCCTTTGCATTGAGAACCTAGAACTGGAAACAGCGCGCTGTGCACGCCAATGAGCGCCACGCCTGCGAACGTGCACACGTGCTTGGCAGTGCCGGTCAATTGTTGAGAACCACCATTACCGTGGTCAACTCTAGCGCGACCATCCACAGGGTGCACGCCACGACGCTGGCGGTCATGCCGCGGGTCACCGCTTCAGCTTCGCGTTTATCTGCGCCACCTTTGGCGACGACATCGCTGGCAATTCCCCAGGCGTAGATCCACACCAGCAACATTGCCCGGGACGTGTACTTCGCGCGTTCGGGGCGCGGGTCGAATAGGTCGGCCGTGAGTAGCTCCCACGAGCCCTCCATGCCGTAGTGTTTGCACACCATCATGCCGCCGAGCACCATGCCAAACGCGAACACGGTCGCGACGGCGATGTAGCACAGGCCGAGGGTGAACCACGATGGGCTCCATAGGTACGCTTTCGAGCGCACGCCGAGTGCATCCATGGCCATGGTTTGTTTGGTCAAACCCATGCTGCCCAGCCATGCGTTGGTCGCGCTGCCCGAAGCAGCGACGAATAAGATGCCCGAGAGCGCGGGGGCCAGGGCGATGATGTGACTACCACCGATTTGCCGGATCAACGCATCGGGACGCACGCCTGCGCCACCAACCTTGCTGACCACGTACAGAATCGTGAAGCCGATGAGGGTAGATACGATCGCGTAGAATAGCAGCGGTCGCATGAGCGATTGGACGATGACTCGCCAGCTAACGGCGGCGAAGTCCCCCGGGCGCTTGAACAACTGGCCGGGCATGTGGCGCAGGGCGATGCCTGCCGCGGTGAATGGTGCATACAGCGGCTCGATGAGTCCGTTGATCTTGCGCCAGAGTCCGCCGGTGGGCGGCGGTCCGTCGTCCTCTTTGAGCGGGACGCCGTCGCCTCTTTCGATGCGCTCGACGAGTTCGCCTTCGAGTCGAACCAACCACTCGCCGCGCTCTTCTTCACTGACAGCGTCGGACTCCGCGGGACCGGGCCATTCGTCGGCGAACAGGTGATCGAGCAGGCGCGTTTCGGTGTTGAGTAGGTAAAGCTGATCGGCGACCCCGACCGCTAGCGCGACATCGTGGGTGACGACGATGGCGGCCAGGTCGTAGCGCTCGACTTGGTCCCGGATTAGCCGGGCGAGCAGACGCACGCGATGCGGGTCCAGTCCCACTGACGGTTCGTCCAGGAACAACAACTGGCGTCTACCCGCGAGCACGCGTGCCACCGCGACGCGCTGCGCTTGACCGCCGCTGAGCGTGGAGACGTCGGTGCCGGGCTCGGCCATGCGTGGATCCAGGCCGACGCGTTCGAGCCATTCTTCGATGCTGATGTCGCCGGTGCTCGGATGATCGCTGTAGCGCATGGCGATCTCGAGATTGCCGCGCACGTCCAGGTGATCGAACAAGGCGCCGCGCTGGGGAACGAGTCCCAGAGTCGTGCGGTCAAAAGTGAGCGTTTCAGCGGTGTATTCGAACCCGGAAGAAGTGAGCTGCTTGGGTTCGAACAACACGCGAGCGAATGTGGACTTGCCTGCACCGCTGCCGCCCAGCAGCACGGCCACCTTGCCAGGCTCCACAGTCATCGAGAATTCCTCGATGAGCACCTTGTTGTTGGGCAGGACGAGCTTCAGCCCGTCCACGGTCAGCGTGCAGTCTCTGTCCGACAGCTCGCTGGCGCGCTCCTCGGACAGCGGCCCTGGCGACAATACCTGCGCTGCCTTGGGCAACGCGTTCGGCTCGTCGGATTCTTCGCTGGTTGTTCCCTCTGGCGTCTCTGCCACGTTCCCCTCGAAACGGAACGGTATCATACTTGGGGATGCCTCTCTATTTCGCCTACGGCTCGAATCTGTCGAGCACGAGACTTCGCGAGCGCCTCGGCGCCGTGGACATCGTCGGTGTGGCCTTGCTCCCGGACTATCGACACTGTTTCGATAAACACGGAGCCGATGGCACGGCGAAAGGGAACGTCGTCGCCGCCGTCGGTGCGCGGGTGCTCGGCGTCGTCTACGAGGTCGACCTGGATCAGCTGTCGCGTTTGGCCGTCATCGAGGGCGGCTACCGCCAGATGGACGTGCGCGTCAGTGTCTCGGATGCTGCTGTCGTCGCCGTCAGCTTCGAGGCTCTCGTCCGGGTGCACGATCTGGAGCCGACCGCCGACTATCTGGAGCACTACCGGCGCGGGTTCGTCGAGCACGATTTTCCTGAGGACTACCGCCGCGAGCTGCTCGGCATATACTCAGACCATGCCCGATAAGCGGAAACACCGCGGGCCTCACCCCAAGGACGGCGAATTGTTCGCCGACGATCAGCGGCCCACGTTGCGCCAGGCGACGTTCGAACTGTCGTGGTTGCTCGGCCGCGGCTACGCGGAGGCGGCCGCGTTGAAACTCGTGGGTGATCGCTACAGCTTGCGTTCGCGCCAACGAGACGCGGTTAGGCGTAGCGCATGTACCGATGATGAACGCGAGGCGCGGTCGGCGAAGCGCACCACGGCCGATGAGCTGCGGGGCAAGACCGTCGCCCTCGACGGATTCAATTGCGTTATCGCTCTCGAGGCGGCGCTGTCGGGGGCACCACTATTCGTTGGCCGTGACGGCGCGTATCGCGACCTATCCAGCGTTCATGGCAGTTATCGCAAGGTAGAGGAGACCCTGCGCGCCGTCGAACTCGCCACCGATCTGATGGTGAAGGCCGGCGTCGCGACCGCGAGCTGGCTACTCGATCGTCCAGTGTCCAACAGTGGTCGGCTCAAGCAGGTCATCCTCGAAGTCGCCGAGTCGGCGGAGCTGCCGTGCACGGCCGAGCTGGTCGCAAACCCCGATCGCGAGCTGATCGAGCTCCCCGACGTGGTGGTCGCGTCCGGTGATAGTCTGGTTATCGATGGTTGCGAGGCATGGATAGACGTCCCCGCGGAGGTTTTGCGTAACCAGGGGCGTCCGTGGCTCGTAGATCTGACCAGTGCCGACGGTGAGTTCCGTGACAGAGACCCAGACCAAGTGGATTAGCTTCGGCGAGCTGCTGCTCGTCGGCGTGATCATCTCCATCGGATTCCCAGTGAGCGTGGTCTTGCCGCTGCTCGTCGCGGCGTCGGCGTCCCTGTGGCTACGCAAGTCGAGCTGGATCGATGTTGGTCTCGACATCGACGACGACACATTGAAAGTAGCCGGCATCGGCCTCGTGCTCGGCGCCGCCGCTCAGTTCCTGACCCTGCTCATAGTCAAACCGGAGCTGGAGAACCTGGCCGGTCGCGCCGTCGAGCTCAATCACCTGCCGCCCTTGCGCGGCAATGCGGGCATCCTCGTTAACTCGATCCTGCTGACCTGGGCGACGGTGCTTGCCGCGGAGATGGTGTTTCGCGGGTTCTTGATTCATCGCGTCGCCGAGCTAGTCAAGGACAAGGTCGTCGCCCATGGTGTCGGCGTAGTTATCAGCGCCGGCTTGTTCGCCTGGGTGGTCGGTGGTGGCAGGCTCGAGGGAATCGTCGGCGGCTTCATCGCGGGCCTGGGCTACGGCTACCTGTACCTGGCCTGCGGCCGGCGACTGGTGCTGCCGATCGCATTTCACGGTGCGTTCGAGACCGTGAATCTGATCTTCATCTACATGAAGGTCGTCGACTAGCCGGGCCCTAGCGTTGGCCAGCTACTGACTTCAGCCAGGCGTTGATCTTCTTGGCTGGCAGTGCACCGAGCACGCTTTCCAGCGGCGCGCTTTTGCCCGTACTCGGGTCGGCCACCGAGGTCAGTTTCTCGGGGCACCTGGGCGGACGGCCGCGAAAACTGCGCTTGGCTACCTGTTTGCCGGTGCGTGCGGAGAACACGCGGATCGTCGGGTTTACCTGGAGCAGGGGAACCGACTGTCGGTTGTTGCCGGTGCGGTAGACACAGCTTGTCACCGCGCCAGGGCCGAGCCTGGCCTGATACCGGTTCGTGCTCGTGGCGATGAGCGCGACTTCGCCGGCCAGCTTGCCCCGGGCGAGACTTGCGTCGAGTTTGTCTTTGCCGTCGAAGTAGAGCAGGGCGTGGGCACCCTTGCCGCGCTTGTACGGGGGCGCTTTGTTGTCCGCCTTTGTCGCGCGCTTTTTGAGTGCGCGGAGAAAGGCCACGTAACGATCGCCGACGACGCTCACGTCGCGCTTCAGCGTCGTCGTCTTGCCGGCGCCATTGGTCACCGTGAGGGACACGCTGGCGTTCTGGCTCGCCGCGGCTTTCTTGTCCGTCGTGCCTGAAAATCTCACGTGACTCGACAGTTCCGAGTAGGGAATGACCCAGTGAACGAGCTTACCCTCGATGACCTTGGCCCGGCCCGCGCTGGGGGATGCTTTGACGAGCTTGCAGCCGAGGTACGCGCTGTCCCAGCCCTTCTTGTCCAGCTTTACGCTCTCGAGCCCCTTTGGGTACCGCTTGAGCCATTTCGTTTTGCCCACCAGGTGTAACGAGTAGGAGCTTTTACCGGTGCGCTCACCTCGCGTTGCGTTGACGGGGACACGCTTCTTAGTCGCCGCGAGCTTCTGCAGGGTCGCGCTGGGCACTTCCGCTAGCCATATGCCCTTCGAATCAGTGGTGCCTTCCACTCCGGCTATGCGGATCTTCGTGCGCGATTCGGACTTGATCTTGAATTTGACCAACGTTGGCGCGCACGCGGTGTCCTGGTCATAGTTCACGACGTCGATGGTGATCGTAATCGGCCCCGTGCGTTTCTTCTCCTTGGGCTTAGCGCACGCGACCGTCAGAGCGACCATGCAGGTCACGGCAAACGTGCGTCTCACAGTTCTCCGGTCACGACTCGGCGCAGGGTGGCCTGGTCGATGTTGCCACCAGACAAGATGATGCCCACGGTCTTGCCGGCGAGTTCTTCGCCAAGCAGTTGCAAGCCGGCCAGGCCCGTCGCACCAGCACCTTCCACCAGGTTGTGGGTCGTTTCGAGCAACACTCGAATGGCGTCGGCGATCTGCGCTTCGCTGGCGGCGACGAAGCCGGCGAGTCCCTCGCGCAGCGCATCGAACGTAAAGTCGTAGCAGTGGCGCGTCGCCAGGCCGTCAGCGAATGTGTCGGCGGAGTCTTTGCTCAGTCGCTTGCCGGCGTGCCATGAGTCGTGAATGGCGGCAGCGTTCGCTGCCTGCGCTCCATAGACAGCGACGTCGGGTCGCAGTTCGCGCGCGATTGTCAGCGAGCCCACCGCCTGGCTGCCGCCGCCGACCGCGATGACCATGGCGTCGAGTTCGTCGGTCTGTTCCACGATCTCCTGCATGATGGTGCTAGCGCCGGCGATGATGTTGGCGTTGTTTGTCGAGTGCACCATGACCAGCCCGCGTTCTTCAACGAGCTTCTGTGCGACCTCGACGGACTCGTCGTAGTCTTTGCCGCGTTCGATCACTTCGGCGCCGAAGTCCCGCATGGCCTGGTTCTTCTCGGGGTTATTGCCCACGGGCACGCACACGGTCACGGGGATATCGAGCAACGTACCGGACCAGGCGACGCCCTGACCGTGATTTCCCCGGGTCGCGGCGACGACCCCTGCCTTGCGCTGATCATCGCTGAGCGCTGTCATCACCGACAGCGCGTTGCGAGCCTTGAACGCGTTGGTCGGCTGATGGTTTTCGTGTTTGACCAGCACTTTGATCCCGTGGCCAACGGCTCGGTCCAAAGACGCATAGTTGCGCAGCGGTGTGGGCTTCAGGTAGTCGGCGATGCGCGCGCGCGCGGCCGTGGCGTCTGCCAGAGTGATGGGCCATCCAGACATGGCTGGACCGTAGCAGATCTGGTGGTGGGGCTAGCAGATCTAGTGGCGGGAAGTCACCGGCTACTGGTGAGAGTTGCAGCCGGTTTTGGAGTGCTCGTCCTGGTAGTCGTAGCCATCGTCGTCATCGTAGTCCGGCTCGCGGGGACGCTGGGGCTGGCGTTGACGTGGTGGTTGCTGGCGAGGAGGTTGCCAGGTGGGCTGGCGGCGTTGCACCCTGCGACCGAAGCTCATGCTGCGGGTTCCGCTCACGATGGAGTTGCCAGCGCGATCGACGGCACGCAATGCGAACGTGCGCTCTCCGGTACCGACGCGCAGGGTGAACGTGTAGTAGTCGCCGCGCTTGCTGCAGGTAACCGGCATGTTCCGCGGGATTTTTCCGCACACGAACACATACCGTCCTCTCGAGCTTCGCCAACCGAGTTGCACGTTGGCGATTCCACCGCGGTCCTTTGCCCGAACCTTGATCGTCAGCTTGGTGTCACCGTTGTAAGAGCTGGTGCTCTTGCGCGCGGACAAGATCTTCAGGCTCGGTGCGCTGTTGTCGCGCGGAGGCCGTCGAGCGATCGGCGGTTGGGGGCGTCGCGCGGGTGGTTGGGGCCTAATAGTCGGTTCCTCAGGTTCGCTTTCGTCCGGGTCAGTATCCGGGTGAGTGTCGGGCTCCCTCGTATCGCCGCGACGCAGGCCGACGTTGCGGGCGAGCTTCTGGTACGTGTTCTGAGTGCGCCCTCTGTAGCATCGCCGAGCACGGTACTCGCCGCACCAGGCGTCGACGTTCTGGAACGTCTTCGTGCCGCAGTTGCGCAGGTAGCTCATGGGGTCTTTGCACAGGTACTGGTGCTCGAGGCCCAACGCGTGACCGATCTCGTGCACCACCGTGTTGCAGATCGAACTGGTGCGCCGCCAGCTGCGGTCGAACACGAAGACGATCGCGTTGTCGATGATGCGCCCATTGAATGGTGCGACACCGCCGACACCCCGCGAGTAACCCAGGTGTCGCGACGTGCCACCGATCATCGCCATGATGTAACGGCCGCTCGGTCGTCGTGTGTGAATGTTGACGTTGAACGCCGCGTAGCGTTTCTTGACGCAACTGACGATGGCGTTGAACGAAGCGCGGGTTCCCCGGTAGCGCGGAATGGTGGTGCTCCGAAACCCGCGACGTGCGACCAGGCCGGAACTCAGGCGCGCGCTGTTTTCCCAACCGCCGCGGATCGTCGCGCCGTTGGGATTGAGGTAGACGTCGATAGCAGCGCCAGTCGCCGCGCCGGAGGTGCGCATGAGCGCGTACTGCATGGCGGGCGCGCTCGCGTTATCGATACGGACCATGTCACTTTCGTGGCTGTGTTTCTTCGCGTGCGCGAGAGACGGCACAGCGAACGCAATCACCAACCCAGTGATACACACAAACTTCATCGACAACCCTTTCCGTGGTGGCGGAGACCCTTACTAAGGGTGACGCAAAACACGGCAGGCGCATTCAGGTAAGTGTCGGCCCACACGTGTTTTTTCGGCCGAGCGTGGGCCGGGGTGTAGGAAAGAAAGAAACTAGCGGGTTGGGGAATGCGCGGCGAGGCGGGGGCTGTTTTGAGTGTCGAACAGCGTGAGGGTTTTCCCTCGGGGCGGATGGGGGTTCGCCCGCCTCTGGTGTTACGGAGCCGGGGGCCCGTCGCTACCGGTGCCGGCGTCTTCGCAGGTATCGAACTGCCAGTCGGTGCACTCGCAATTGCCCGCCGCATCGCACGTGCAGTTGACGCCTTCGTAGTACGGCGAGCAGTCCGTGCGTGTGATGCATTGGTCTTCGTCGAGGCTGGCGCAGGTTGGCGTTGGGTCGGTGACGCAGAAGCCGTAGCACTGGGTCTTGCAATCGATCAGCCCGTTCGAGTCGGACTCGCCGCTGCAGCCCGGGGGTGACAGGCAAACGTCTTCCGCGTTGCAGACTTCGCCAGCGTCACACTCGGCGATGCCGTAGCAGCCGGTCTTTTCGACAGTGCACGACTGGAAAGCGCCGACGTCGCACTCGCTCGGATCCAGCGGTCGATCTCCGCCGGCGTTGAGGCACGCATGCACCGCGGAGCAGTCGTCGTATTGGGAGCACGTCCACGCATCCATGCCTTCGCACGTGCCGTTCTGCAGCGGTCCGCTCGTATCCGTTGGCCAACACGCGACGAAGCTGTTGACACCTTCGACGTCGGCGTAGACGCCACGGCAAGCGGAACTCTGTACGCACGTTTGCTCGTCTTGACCGGTGCATGAACTCTCGCAAGATCCCCACGACGGATTCGGGGCGCGGGCGCCTTCCTCGCTATCGCTCGCGGGACACGGACCACCACACACGCTGTCGCACGGATAGTCGTCGGGCGGGTAGTAGCCGAACTCTTCGCACTGGCCACTTTGCGGATTGCGCAGCCGGTCGGGAGTGTAGGACGGGTCCGACTCTGGGGCACCATAGGCACCGTAGTCGCAGTCATCGTCGTCGTTGCCGAAGTACCAACTGCAGCCTGAGGCGGGGAGCATGATCACAATCGCGAATACAAAAGCTAATTGGCGCATGCCCCGGTGTAGAGCAAGCATCGGGCCACGCAGGGCGGCCGTGTAACTAGCTGAAACGTCGCCTGTCGCCCAGGAGATCAGTCAGAATTCTGAAGCTTCGCGCCACCGATGGCACGAAATGGCACCGTCGCTACGGCTACGGAATGGTGTAGCTATCGAGCTCTTCGCGCTGGGTCGCGCTCTCTTCTTTGACTTTGCCGATGCCGCGGGCGAACCAGTAGGTCTTGTCCGAGCCGCCGGTGCCCCCGGTGGCGCTGCTGACCTTGCGGACGCGCAGGGTGCAAAACGCGCCCGCCGGCACGCCGATGATTTCGTCGATGGCGACGATGCTCCAGGTCTCCGTCTTGGCCACGGTCATGGTGCCGGTGCCGCCGGTGACGTCGGTGATGACTTCGTCGTAGGTTTCCATCCAGGTGGTGCCCACGGTGGTTCGATCGCCGCTCTCGTCGATGCGCAGCTTGTATGGGTTGTAGAGCTCGTCGCTGTGATTCGAGCCCGCGCGATCCTCTTCTCGGTGTCTGCGGATGGCATCGCCGGTGTCCTCTTGCCACGACGTCACATCCCCGCCGGGCTTCGTCGTGACGACTTTGTTCGCCATGACGCCGGCCTTGCCAGGAACCGCTTCGACGGCGCCGATAGTCTGGCTCTTGGTGGAGCGCTTGCTGGCATCGGACGGGTCGGTGATTTGAAACGACCAGGTCGCGCCTTCGACCAGCGCCCAGTAGCGCTCGGTCCCTTCGCAGCCAATCGGGTTGCTTAGATTGGCGTCGGGCCCGGCCGCTGCGTCGTCTCCGCAACCTGCGGCACCGAGACAACCAGCAAATAGAATCGTGATCAGGGTTTTTCCCACGGCGTTGTGCATGCGGCCGCAGTATAGCAATCGGCGTACCTCTTACCGTGACCCGCGCACACTAACGGTCACTGTCTTGATTCGGCCGGTTACGGGCACTTCGCCGCCCCTCGGGCTGTAGGAAGTCCAGACGGTGTGCACCTGGCGCTGTAGGAAGTCCAGACGGTGTGCAAGCTTCCCACACTCCTGAAACAGTTGGGGATCCGCTAAAACGATCAGACCAGCGTGTTACCTGACAATGCTGGGATGAAATTGCTGCACACATCGGACTGGCATTTGGGACACACGCTGCACGACGTGTCGCGTCAGTACGAGCACGAGCAGTTCCTGGCCTGGTTGCTCGACCAACTGGAAGCCGAGCGCTGCGATGGCCTGGTCATTACCGGCGATATATTCGACAGCGCCAACCCGCCCGCGGCTGCCCAGCAGCTGTGGTACGGGTTTCTGGCGCAAGCACACGCGCGGCTGCCCGAGTTGGACGTCGTCGTCATCGGCGGCAATCACGATTCGGCCGCTCGGCTGAACGCGCCCGGGCCGGTTCTGGAGGCCATGCGCGTGACCGTCGTCGGTGGTCTGCCCAAGCACGACGACAACACCATGGACGTGGAACGGCTGCTCGTGCCGATCCACTCTCACAGGTCAGGGGACGGATCGAAGGTCGCCGCCTGGGTTGCTGCCGTTCCGTTCTTGCGCCCATCAGACCTGCCTAAATGTGACGACGACGACCTGGACCCGCTGATCGAAGGTGTGCGGCAGGTGTACGCCGAAGCGATCGAAGCGGCACGCCAGCGTTGCGCCGACGACTGTCCGCTCATCGTGACCGGTCACTTGTTCATGGTCAGTGGGCCCGTCGATCAGCTGAGCGAGCGACGGATTCTGGGTGGCCACCAGCACGCGCTTCCTGGGAATATTTTTCCCAAGGACGTTGGCTACGTGGCCCTCGGTCATCTTCACAAGGCGCAACGCATCGCGCGCCGCGACAACGTGCGTTACGCCGGTTCGCCGATTCCGCTCGCCATGGGCGAAGCCAGTTACAAACACCAGATCGTGGTCGTCGACTTCGACGGAGCCCAGGCAGCGGATGTGCGTTGCCTTCCGGTGCCGCGGGCGGTCCCTCTGTTGCGTATTCCCAAACGCAGCGTCGCTCCGATTGACGAGTTGCTCATGCAAATCGCAGAGCTCCCTTCAGCGTGCGAAAACACGGTGCGGCCGTACCTCGAGGTCGCGGCGTCCTTGCCGGCGCCGGAACCCAAGCTGCGCGATCGCATCGACGCGGCGCTGGCGGATAAACTGCCACGCCTGCTCAAGCTCACCGTGGAGTACACCGGCGATGGAGCCGCCCTCGCTGACCACGCGCCGCGCACCGACCTCAAGGATATGGATCCGTTCGACGTGTTCTTGCAGCGCTACCGACGCGATCACGAGCAGGAGCCGTCGCCACAGTTGATTGACGCGTTTCACGAGATCCTGGCCGCGGTGCATCAGGACCAGACACCATGAGGATCCTGGCAATTCGCGGCAAAAACCTGGCTAGCCTCGCCGGAGAGTTTTGCATTGATATGGAAGACGGCCCCCTGGCGTCGTCGGGTTTGTTCGCGATTACCGGACCAACCGGCTCAGGCAAGACCACGCTGCTGGACGCGTTGTGCGTCGCCCTGTACGACAAGACGCCGCGCCTGGACAGTCGCGCCAACGGTGTGTTGATCGGTCGCGCCGAAACAGACGACGTCTTGCGCATGCAGGCCAACGACGTGCGCTCTCTGTTGCGCCGCGGCACAGCGACCGGCTTCGCCGAGGTGGATTTCGTCGGCCGCGATGGCACTCGCTACCAGTCGCGCTGGGAAGTTCGCCGTGCGCGCAACAGAATCGATGGTCGGCTACAAAAGCAGACCATGTCCTTGCGTGACCTGGACACGGGGCGTGACCTGAGCGGCACCGGCAAGAAGGAAACCCTGGGCGTCATCGAAGAGCGTCTGGGTTTGTCATTCGAGCAGTTCCGTCGGTCCACGTTGTTGGCTCAGGGGGAGTTCGCCGCGTTCTTGCGCGCCAGTTCGCAGCAACGGTCCGGCCTGCTGGAACGCATGACGGGCACGCAGATTTACACCGAGATTTCTCAGCAAGCGTTCCTGCGCGCCAAACACGAGCGCCAGGCGTTGGCGGCGTTGACGTCGTCCGTCGACGAACACGCAGTGCTGGATGACGAAGCGCGGGCGGTCCTCGAGGCCGAAGTGGTGGCGGCCAAAGCCAGGGTGAAGAAACTGCAGACGCAGCTGGCGGCCGTCGAAGCCGTGCTGGCGTGGTACGCGGACCTGGAGAAGTTGCGCGCCGCCGAAGGCGAAGCCAAAGAACAACTCGACGTTGCTCAAAAGCACTGGGCCTCGTCCGCTGAATGGCGCGCTGAGCTCGCTGGGGTGACTGTAGCCAGGGGGATGCGCGCCGAGACCAACGCGTTCGATCTGGCCAGTGCGGAGCTGTCACGGTCCAGTGCAGAGATCGTTCGCCTGACCGAAGCACAAACCGCGCTGTCAGCCCGGGGCAGCAAGGCGGCGGCGCTTCTGGCTTCCGCGGCGGAGGTGTTGGCGGTCGCGCGATCGGAGTTCAAGGAGGCGCAGCCCAGGCTGAGCGAAGCGACGCGAATCGACGGAGAGTTGATGGCCGCGCGCCGTGCGGTGGAATCGGCGGTCGCGGTCGCCGATAAGTGCGAGCAACGACTCGCTGCTGTGATCGTGGCGGGCAAAGCCATGGCCGCGAAGCTGGCGCAGCTAGTAGAAGAAGGCGCGGTGGCGTCGTCGTGGCTGGCGGCGCATGCGGACGTGGAAGGGCTGGCCAGCGAGTGGAAGCGCTGGCGTGCAGTGCTCGACCGTTACGCCAAAGTCGCTGCCGAGCGGGACGCAGCCGACGCACGCCGAGACGATCTGGTTGAAGCCGATGACGCCTGCCGTGAGCTGCAGGTCGCCGCCGAGAAGGGTCGGGATGCGGCCAAACTGGCGTTTACCGAGAGTCAGGAGCTGGCGGATCGGGCGGAGAAAGCCGCCGACGAGCAGCCCGTCGACGCAGTTCGCAAGAAGATGCGTCTGGTCGAGGCGCGACACGCACTGCTGGTCGATCTGGTCCAGGCAGCGGAGGGTGCGGCCGACAGCGGAGCACGCCTGGCTGAGGCCACGCGCGATGGCGACGGTGCGCGCCTCGCCGAGGCGGAAGCGACAAAGAAACTGGCCGAACTAGAGCGCTGGCATTTACGCGTCGACGCCCAGTGTGGTGAGGCGGAGCGTTCGCTCAATCAGATCAAGCTGGCTCAGGACATGTCGGATCACCGAGCGGATCTGGTGGATGGCGAACCGTGCCCTCTGTGCGGCGCCGACGAGCATCCGTTTGCGGCCGGCGGTCGCGTTAACGAGCTGGCGGCCGAGCAGCAGCAGCACCTGGACGACCTGCAGGGCGAGCGCCGCGACGTAAACGACAAGCGAATCGCCGAGGCCAGCCGCATCGACGCCGCGCAGGACGCCACTGCCCGCGCGGTCGAGTTGGCCGAAACCTGCCAGGGCAGGCTAACAACGTCGGGCGCTGCATGGGCAGCGGCGCTAAAACAGCTGGGCGAGCTGCCCCTGTTCTCCGATCCCGCTGACGCGAAAGCCGGCGAGTGGGCCCGGGGGGAGCGGGACGCTTGCCACGAAGACCTCAAGCAGTTGCGGGTGGCGGAAGAGCACGCGGCGGAGCTGCGCGAAACGGCGCTTGCAGCACGAGGTGCGGCGAATGCGCGACGTGACGAGCGCGATCACGCGGTCGAGGCGTTGCGCACGGCGGAACGCGCGGCGATCGACGCCACCCAGAAGCGCACTGACGTGGATGCCGTGTTGGCGCGGGCTGGCAAAGACATCGACTCTCATCTGGCCGAGCTCACCCCCGCGTTTGCTCATGTGCCCGACTGGCAGCACTCCCTGGCGGTCGATGCGCGCGTGTTCAGCGATGGCTGGCAGACGACGGTTGAGCTCTGGCTCGGCCACACTGAGACCAAACAGCGTTGTGACACTGGCCGTCGCGAGCTCCAGCTGAAGATCGACGAAGCGCGTAAGCAGGCCGAAGCGTACCAGCAAGACTATAAGGCGGCCGCCGCCCGACTCGTCGAGGCCAGGACACAGCTGAACGGTCTGACCGAGCAGCGACAACAACTATTCGATGGCAAGTCGGCCGCCCAGGTAGCGGGTGCGTTCGAGCAGGCGATTAGCGCGGCGGAGCAAGTGCATCAGCAGCATGCTAGCGGCCATCAGCAAGCGGCAGAACTTCACGCCTCGACGACGGCCAAGCTGAGCGCCCAGAAGGAGAACCAGGCCGAACGAACGGCAGCCCTGGATGGCGCGCGCGGCGAGTTTGCTCGGGCGCTAGAGCAGGCGGGGATGCTCGAGCCGGGGCTGCGCAAGCGACTGCTGGTCAGCGACGGCTGGGTGAGCACGCATGTGCAGCGGCGTGACGAGCTCGCAGACGCCATGACCAAACAGACGACGGTCGTGGAGGAGCGGCGAGCCCAACGCGCACAGCACGAGCAGGAAGCGCCGCCCGATGTTGGTCGCGCCGACGCTCAGCAGGCCGAGCAGATTCGACGCGCGGAGTTGGAATCCGCCCGCGAGACTCAGGTTGACCAGGCGTCTCGTCTGCGTGCCGACGACGATGCGCGTACCGCCCACGCCAAGTTGGCGAGCCGCTTGGCGGAACAGACCCAGCGCGAAGCCCTGTACAAGAGCCTGGCGGATCTCATCGGCTCAGCGGACGGTGGCAAGTTCCGAGAGTTCGCCCAGAGCCTGACCCTGGAGGCGTTGCTCGGTGCGGCCAACGAGCACCTATCCGAATTGCATGTGCGCTACCGCCTGTTGCGCGTACCGGACCACCACCTGGCGTTGCAGGTCGTCGATCGCTCCATGGGCGACGAGGTTCGTAGCGTCAACAGCTTGTCTGGCGGCGAGAGCTTTCTGGTCTCGCTGGCACTGGCTCTTGGCCTGTCGTCCCTGGCGGCAAAGGACACCCGGGTCGAGTCCCTGCTGATCGATGAGGGCTTCGGCACGCTAGATCAGGACACGCTGGAGACAGCGTTGGCAGTCCTGGATTCACTCCAGGCGTCCGGTCGTAAGGTAGGTTTGATTTCCCATGTGCCCGGCTTGGCCGAGCGCATCGGTGTGAGGGTCACCGTGAGCCCGCAAGGTGGCGGGCGTAGCACGGTGAGAGTGGAGAGCTGATCCGCTAAACGCTGCTAGCGGCGGCCGGCTGGTTCCTTGTCGCCGGCGGCCTTGTTGTCGTCCGGCATCTTCTTCTGGGTGCACGCCTGCAGGGCTTTGAGGTCAGTGGCAGCCATTACGCACGCCAGGGTCTCTTTGGGCGGGTTCTCTTTCTTGCACTTTTCGATGGCGCTGGCTTTACCCGCGTCGGCTTTTTCCTGGGTGACCATACCGGCCTTGACCACGAGGCCCATGCCGTGAGCAACCGCGCCTTCGCAGGTGGGGTCAGCAGTAGCTGTCGTCGTCTCCGGCGTCTTCTCTGGAGGAGTCGTCTCCGGCGTCTTCTCCGTGGTCGTCGGAGGCGTGGTCTCGGTCTTCTTGTCGCCACCACCGCACGCGACGAGCGCGACGGCGAGAACTGCGGTCAGGGCGGATACTGTGAGTTTGTTTAGCATGCGCGGAGACTACACCGTTTGCCCCGGTTTTGGGGGCTGGATGAGCCTTGGCAGGGCGGTTCCGCGCTGGAGGAGGGGTGGTAGCGGCCAGTAGGCCCGGGAGCTACTTCTTCTTCGGATCGCACGCCGACAGCTCGGCGGGGGAGGTCGCTTTGAGTGCGCACTCCAGCGATTCTTTGGGCGGGTTCTCTTTCTTACACTTGGCAATCGCTTCGCCTTTGGCCGCTTCTGCTTTGTCCTCGGGGACAACGCCGGCTTTGACCATCAGGCCCAGGGCGTGCGCCACGGCGTTTTCGCAGGTGGGCTCCGTGGCCGAGGCGGCCGGTGGCTTGGGGTCGGCGTCGGGCGTCTTGGTATCCGTGTCGGTTTTGGTCTCAGTCGTCGTATCGGTCTTTGGCGTGGTGTCTGCCTTCTTATCACCGCCGCCACAGGCGGTGAGTGCGATGGCGAGTACGACGGTGAGCGCGGAAACTGTGAGTGTTTTGATCATGCGCGAGAGCCTACACTGTCAGGCAGACCGTGTGGGCCCACGAGGGGCAGGCTGTGTGCGCGGTCCCCGCAACGCGGTGGAATTGCGGTCCCGCGGCAGCCGGGTGGCGTGTCTCAGGGCTGGACGCAGTTGACCGGAGACTGCGGCGACGCCACATCGTAGTCGCCTGAGCCGGTGCCAGCGCTGTTCATGTTTCGGTGGATCGAGCCGCCAGTGATGGCCGCCGCGCAGGCGCCGCCCCACTTGCCCACCAACGCTTCTTCGGCCAGAGCCTTGCGGCTGCCGTGCGGGTTCGTGCCCCAGCAGACGAAATCCAGGATGCTCTCCCCATTGGTGAACGACCCGTCCTTGTACAGGATCACTTCGCCACCCGCTGCGACATCGGTGAAGCTCGACGGCCATGGGATCACTGCGAAGCCCTTTGGCGGCACCGTGACCGTGGGCGCGATGGCGCTGAGACTGCGGTAGGCGAACGGCGAGCAGAGCTGGTGTGCCACGCCGCTCAGAGCGATCGCCGATGTGGTCGAGTTGTAAAGTTCGATGTGATTGCCCGGCGAAATCTCGGACATGACGAGGTCGGCCGTTACGTCCGTGCCGTCCGCGATGGGCGACAGGTCGTTGGCGCAGATCGATGCGTCGGCGCTAGGTAGCGGTGCGTCGGCAGTGTTGTTGGCCGCGTCGGCATTGTTGTTGGCTGCGTCGGCGCTTGGTGTGCCGTCGTCATCGCCGCATGCGGGCGCAAGGGCCAGTAGTAGTGCGCCGAAAATTGCGGTGTGTTTGAACCGTACTCGCATCGAGATTCCCCCTCCGTGGATGTCTAACTGGGCGAGAGTAACAAGAGCGCGGCTTCGGCACAGCTAGCGTGCGTCACAAAACGGAGCATCGCTACCCACGCGCGTGTGTTAGCCTGCGGCGATTGTCACGTTTGGAGGATCGCCGTGGACCGCACACTCTTCTCAGAAGAACACGAACTGTTTCGCAAGTCGTTTCAAACGTTCGTCGCCCGTGAAGTCGTTCCAAATCAGGAGCGTTGGAACGAGGCCGGCATGGTCGACCGGGAAACGTGGCGCAAAGCGGGCGCGGCGGGTTTTCTCTGCCCGTGGATCGCTGAAGAGGATGGCGGCCCCGGCGGCGACTTCTTGCACTCGTCGGTCATCATGGAGGAGCTCGCTCGGGTCTACGAGTCGGGCTTCGCCATGTCCCTGCACTCGGACATCATCGTTCCGTACCTTTACAAGTTCGGTAACGAGGAGCAAAAGAAGCGTTGGCTCCCCGGCTGCATTTCCGGTGACATCATCACCGCCCTGGCAATGACGGAGCCGGGCACGGGCTCGGACCTGGCCGGCATGACCACGTCCGCCGTACGCGACGGTGACGAATACGTCATCAACGGCGCCAAGACATTCATCTCCAACGGCATCTTGTGCGACCTGGTGATCGTGGCATGCAAGACCGACCCGAATCCCGAGAACGCCCATCGAGGCATATCGTTGTTCGTCGTCGATAAGGACACCCCCGGGTTCATCAAGGGCAAGAAGCTGCGCAAGATGGGCATGTCGTCCCAGGACACGTCGGAGCTGGCGTTCGAAGACTGTCGCGTCCCGGTCGCCAACCGCCTGGGCGAAGAAGGCTCTGGTTTCATGCAGCTGATGACCAACCTGCAGCAGGAGCGCCTCGTTGTGGGCATCGCCTGCCAGGCGTCGGCCGAGAAGGTTCTTGCCGATACCATCGCGTACTGCAAGGAACGCAAGGCCTTCGGAAAACCGATCAGCAAGTTTCAGAACACCAAGTTCAAGCTGGCCGAGTGTGCAGCCAAGGTTGAAGTGGGCCGGGCGTTCATCGACAAGGTCGTCGCCGAGCACGTGGCCGGAAAACACCTGGTCAAAGAATGCTCCATCGCCAAGCTATGGCAGAGCGAGATGCTGGGCGAGGTCGTCGACGATTGCCTGCAGTTCTTCGGCGGCTATGGCTACATGCTCGAGTACCCGATTTCCCGCGCCTACATGGACGCCCGCGTCCAACGCATCTTCGCCGGCACCAACGAGATCATGAAAGTGATCATCGCCAAACAGATGGGTCTGTAGCGGCGAGAGCGAAACACCCCCGCTGCGCGGCGGGGCTAGCTAGCGCGGGCGTGCTGGTCGCGGTAGTAGGCGGTCAGCCCCTTGCCGACGCTCTTCAGATTTGGTTCGAGAAGTTGCCGAATCGCCCTTTCGATGAGGGGCATCGTCTTTCTCAGCAAGATCTTCGGCACACCTGGAATGCGCTCGGCGTGGATGTCTAGCGTGCAGGTTACGCGCAGCTCCGTCCTGCCGTCGCCCGCGTCACTGAAGTAGTTCGTGCCCCGGGCATCGTAGAGGTCGCTGGCCAGGAACGATTCGAGGCGAAAGTCGACGGACTGCTTTGCGTCGTCCCAGGTCGCGTAGTCCTTCCACGAGAACATCTCTGGCTTGATGATTTTCTTTAGTGGCCCGGGTAGGTCGGCCACCGTGTACCAGTGATTGACCACGTCGATGAGTCCGTCGCGCTCCTCGCGGGTGACTTCTTCAATGCGCTTTACGCTGGGTAGATACGGCACGAGCACGTTGAGCTCGTCACGAATCAACGGATACACGACGTCTACGGGCTGGGAAATGATGTCACGAGATTCAAGAAACATGAGCGCCTCCATTCACACCGGCAACGGCAGGATGAGACCAAGCGACGTTCAGAGCAAACAAAACCGCCACGTGTTCTTGGCGCGTATTGGCGCTCACGTCAGTGAATAACGATCTTCCGATTCCCGGTGACGTCGCCCCGGTTCATCGTTGTCTCGGCGGCGGCGTAGCTAGATCAAACCGATGGCGCCTGGCTAGATCAAACCGATGGCATCAGCCAGGATGACGTAGCCCGTCGCCAGGATCAGTTGCGCGATGGCGAACGGCAACGCTTTGATCACGAAGGTGCCGAAGTTGAGCTTGAGGTCGTTGCGGTGAATGATGCTGACGGCAACCACCGTGCTTGCCGAGCCGATGGGCGTGAAGTTGCCGCCCAGGTTGGTACCGAAGATGGTGAACCACCAGTCGGAGTTGTGTGGTCCGGCGGTCGTGAGGATGTTGCCCATGACCGCTGCCAGCGGAACGTTGTCGGTGAGCGAGCTGGCCGCCGCCGAGCTCCACAACAAGGCCACGCCTCCGCCGATCTGGCCCAGGGCGAGCAGCTGCTTGATGCCGTCGCCGATCAACGCCAGTACGCCCGCGTGCTCCATCACGTTGATGACCACGAACAAATAGGCAAAGAACGCCAGCAGGTCCCAATCGATGGCGGCGTAGTTCTTGTCGACCTCGTGCTTGTAGCGGAGTAGGGCAATGATGGCAAAGCCCATGGCGACGTAGCCCATGCCCAGCTGCCTGATGTACGGCAACCATTCGGTCGTAGCGATAACGCAGATGAAAGCGCCGAGCAGGAACCAGGACAAAGTGAAGAAGCTCTGGCTGGCGATGCCGTCGTTCTCGTCGAAGGACGCGACCAGCTCCTTGGCCGCCGCCCGCTCGTCGTCGGTGGTCAGGCCCTTGATGCCGAACAGTCGGGTTGCGAGCCAGATGGTGGCGGCAGTCGCGACGATCACGTACGGCGCCGCTACGACGAAGAACTTGATGAAGCTGATGCCGGCCATGCTGCCCAGAATGATGTTGGGCACTGAACTGATCAGCGTGAGCAGCCCACCGATGTTGGTCATGAAACCTTCGGTGAGCAAGAACGGCAGCAGCAGGTCTTTGCGCTCGAGCTTGCTCAAAGACACTGCCGTGAGGGAGCCGACGATGATCATCGCCGTGACGTTGTTGAGCACCGCGGAGAACACGACGGTCAACACGGAGTAGTAGATGAGCAGCTTGCGCGGATCGCCACCGGACACTTTGGTCAGCTTGATGGCGGTCCAGGTGAATATGCCCGAGCGCGATACCACGTCGATGAACAAGCTCGAGCCGAGAATGATCGCGATGACCTCCCACTCGATGGCAGGGATGTACACGGGCAACGCGTGGTTGCTTCCGGGCAGGGTCAGGGCGGCGCCCTTGGGCAGGATGTCGAACATGGCCCCGAGCAGCAGGGCGATCACGGCGAAGAAACCGGTGATCATCGACTTCTTTGCGTGAATCTTCTCCTCGAGGGCGAGCGCCGCGATCATCGCGATCAATACGCCGAGGAATATGAACTTGACGTGACTGCCCCCCGCCGAACCGGCGCTAGCATTGGCAAGACTTGTCGCGTGAAAGCTGAGCACCTACGTGGTCATCCGTCAGAGCAGCAGCAGCGGGCAGTACTGAATCTCGACCGAGATCGCGTAGGCCATTCCGTGCATCGCCAGCTGGTTGTCGTCTTTGGTGTTGAGCACGATCAGATCGATGTTGTGCTCACTGATGATCTTCTTGTAGTGGCTGAGCGCGTGGCCCATGGTGACAATGGGCGTTACCCGCTCCTGGTTCTTCTCGCGCAAGGTCTCGGCGATCGTGTTGATGTAATACGCCGGCCGTTCGAGCAGCTTGGCGCGAACACGCTCCACGAACGTAGCCGTGTCGATGTCCGGGATCATGCCGATGATTTCCATGTAGCGGGCGTACGTCTCGTCGTCTTCCACGTGGGCCAGGAGTAGCTCGCCCTCGTCGGGGCAGACGAAGACCCCCCAATTGACCAGGCGATCGTCGCCCTGAATGTGATCGGTCACCACCAGCACTTTGCGTGGGCGCTGCAGAGTCGCGTCGAAGTGCTCGCTCTCGGGAGACGGCAGCAGCAGCACCGGCACGTTGGTTGCCTGGGTTAGCGAATCCACGTAGGAACCCAGAGAGTGGGGCAGACTCTTGATCGCGCCGTTGATGTGGCGGTACGTCACGATCAGTCCGGCGGCGTGGTTGCCGACGAGGCCGACCAACTCGGGCACGTTGGCGTACTCGGGACCGGCGACGGTTCGCCACTCCAGGTCGTCCACCACCAGGTCTTCGACGTAGGGTTTGACCTTGTCCTCGAGGGCCTGCGCCCCATCGGGATCCATGTCGGTGACGAGCACGACGCCACTGACTTCAGGTTCCTCGTAGTGGAACCGGTCTTTCACCGAGCTGCGAAAGACAGCTTCGAAATCGTCGAGTTTCATTGTCTGTTACCGGCTGCAGAGCAGCGTGTACCAGATCATCAGTGAATACCGTGGGTCTGAACAATAGACTCGGGGTCTATTCTCAGGGAGCGCAGGGCGCTTTCCCACATTTCGTCTGGCGCTGTGTTGAACACGATTTCCCGGGTCAGGTCGGCGTGAAGCCACGAGCCGCGGGCCATTTCGGCTGCTAGCTGTCCAGGTCCCCAGCCTGAGTAGCCCAGAAGCAAGCGCACCTGGGCCGGAGGCTCCTCGGCGATCGCACGCAGGGTCTCGGGGGACGTGGACAGTGATACTCCCTCGACGAGTTCGATGGTCCCGCCGGTCTCGATGGTCGCGTCTTCATCTGTGGCTGCGGCGCAGGGCCCGTGCAACACCCAACCGCTCGTCGGCATGACCGGGCCGCCGGACCAGACCATGGTGTCCGGGTCGCCACGCCAGTCGATGCTGAGTGCGCCGAGTAACGTCGCCGCATCCATCTCGCTGGGCTGGTTTACCACCAGGCCGAAGGAGCCCTGATCGTTGTGTTCGACCATGAGCACGACCGCGCGACTGAAGTTAGGGTCGATGAGCTGCGGCATCGCCAGCAGTAAGCCGGGAGCGATGCTCGTTTCTCGTACGGGAGGCACGCGAGGAGAAGTGTTTCAAATGATCAGAGCGATGTAAAGCGCGACGAACTAGCTCGAACGCGCCGTATCGCCGCTGTCTTCGTCGGCCGCCGCGACCGGATGGACTTGGGGCGTGTCGCTCTTCTCAGTGTCTTCGAGCCCGAGCTGTTTGCTCACCCGCTTGAACAGGGTCGCGCCCAAGCTAAAACCGAAACCTGTGATCACCGCGCGTGCGAAAAGTCCCATACGTCAGTTGTAAGTGAAAACTGCGCTGCCGAGTACCAGTTATTTCCCGGAGAACTCAGCTTTGCGCTTCTCCACGTACGCGCCGATGCCTTCCTGCGCGTCGGCGGACGTAAACAGGCGCTGTTGCAGTTCTCGCTCGAGAGCCAGCCCGGTCTCGAGGGTCAGCTCGGCACCTGTCTGAACCGCACGCTTGATGCCGCCGACCGCGCGCGAAGCCCGATTGGGCGGACAGAACGAACGCGCGTAGTCGTTGATCTTCGCCCAGAACTCGTCGGCGTCGTAGACGTCGTTGATCATGCCGATGGTCTTTGCTTCGTCCACGCCGACGGTGCGGCCTTCGACCATCAACTGCAGCGCCTTCGACTTACCGATCAAGCGCGCGAGTCGTTGCGTACCGCCGGTGCCCGGCAAGACACCCAGGGCCACTTCGGGCAGGCCGATCTTTGCTTTGCCCGCTTTGGCGATGCGAATGTCCGCGGCCATGGCGACTTCTAGCCCGCCGCCGACGCAGTGGCCGTTGATCGCGGCGATGACCAGCTTGGGCGTCTGCTCCAGGCGCAGCAGGGTCTCGTTGGCGTGCAAGCAGAAGTAGTATTTGAACTCCGGTGTCGCCTCCGAAAGCATCGCGATGTCGGCGCCCGCGCAGAAGAACTTGTCGCCGCTTCCGCGCAATAGGAGCACGTGCACGTCCGTGTCCATACGCGCCCGCAGGATGGCGGTGTCGAGTTGCTGGAACATCTCGTACGAGTAGGCGTTGGCCGGCGGGTTATGCAGCTCCAGCGTAGCGACGCCTGCTTCGGTGGTGTATTTGACGAGCTCGCTCATCGGTGTGCTCCTGATCAGTCGGTGATGGGTTTGTACAGATCGGGCCGGCGGTCGCGGAAGAAACCCCACGACGCGCGCTGCCGTTGTAGTTCTTGCAGATCGAAGGACGCGCAGATCACGCCCTCTTCAGTGTCGTTTAGCTCGGCGAGTTTGTCGCCTCGGTCGTTAGCGATGAACGAGTGACCGTAGAAGGTCTGGCCATTCTCATCACCGATGCGATTGGCCGCGACGACACCGACGACGTTGCTCACCGCGTGGCCGATCATCGCGCGCTGCCATGGATCTTTGGTGTGCAGCCCCGGGTCGGCTGGTTCTGACCCGATAGCGGTGGGGTAGACCAGCAGGTCAGCGCCAGCCAACGTCATAACGCGTGCCGCTTCGGGAAACCACTGGTCCCAGCAGACGCCGACGCCGATGTTGCCATGGCGCGTCTTCCAGTTGCGCAACCCGGTATCGCCTGGTCGAAAGTAGAACTTTTCTTGATAGCCGGGGCCATCGGGGATGTGACTCTTGCGATAGACACCGAGCACGCTGCCGTCGGCGTCGATCATCGCCACGCTGTTGAAGTACATGGGCCCGCTGCGCTCGAAGAATGAAACGGGAACGACGATGTTCAATTGCTCGGCCAGCGCCTGGAAGCGCGCGATGGTTTCGTTACCTTCGACGGGGCGCGCGCGTTCGAACAGCTGTTCGGATTGCGTCTTGGGAAAGTAGTGACCCTCGAACAGTTCGGGAAGTACGACGATGTTGGCGCCACGGGCGGCGGCGTCGTGGGTGAGCTCTTGCATGCGGGCGACGTTGTGCTGCGCATCGTCGGTGAACGCGCTCTGAATTGCGGCTACGGTAATGGTCATGGCTGTTCTTGAGTGATGCAGTGGAATGCCCCGCCGCCGGCGAGGATGATCCGCGCATCGAGTGCGATGGTGTTCCGGTCGGTGAACGCGGCCGCGATGGCGGCCACGGCGGCGTCATCGTAGCGCGATCCATAGGTGGGCACGACCACGGCGCCGTTGGAGATGTAGAAATTGAGGTAGCTGGCCGGTAGCAGTTCGCCGTCCAGACGAGTTATCGCGCCGGGCGAAGGTACGACGACCTGCTCGAAGCCACTCAGGCTGTCTTTGATAGCCATCAGCGCGTCCCGGTTCGGGTCATCAGCGGCGGGCTCCATGATCATCACCACCTCGGGGGCGACGAACCGGGCCAGGGTGTCCACGTGGCCGTCGGTGTGATCGTTGGCCAGTCCCTCGTCGAGCCAGTGCAGGTACGTGATGCCGAAGGCGTCGCGCAGCAGCGCTTCGATATCGGCTTCGCTCAGGTCCGGGTTCCGGTTCCGGTTCTGCAAACACTGGCGCGTCGTGATCGCGTTGCCGTTGCCGTCGACGTCGAGCGCTCCACCTTCGAACACCATGTCCAACTTGTGTATGGTCGCTGCTTCTGGAAAACGATCGTAAATGTACGCGTAGTCGGCAATGGCCAGCGCCACGCGGTCATCGTGTTCGAACAGGTATTCGCCGCCCCAGCCGTTGAAGCCTGCAACCACCGAAGTGAACTGGCCATCGCGGTGAGTGAACACGGGCGCGGTGTCGCGCAACCAGATGTCTCCGTATTGAATCGGCACGTACTCTACGTCCAGATGCGCCAACGCTGCCTTGGCCTGGTGGCGAACGTCGTCGTCGTGCACCAGTAGGTGCAGGCGTTCGCTCTGGCCAATCGCGGTGCACACCGCGGCGAACGATTCACACAGCTGGTCGAAGTCGGCGCCCACGGCGGCCAGGTCGTCGAGCCACGGCTCTCGCCTGGGCCAGGCCAGCCAGCAGGCCCGATGGTGATTCCACTCCGCGGCGCGCACGGGCGCATCTTGCACCAGAAAACTGGTTCGTGTCCTCGGATATCTGACGGTGACTAACGGCTAAGTATCCGGGTTTTCATATTCGAGAATCGGCACGGTGCTTGCGATACACGGCGTGCCCCCAGGCGGGGGCGGCCTGGGTGTGACCCCGGTCCCTAGAAGGGAGACTAGTTATGCGTATCAGTGTGTGGACCAGTGTGGTCCTGGCGGCGGCGTTTTCAGCGGCATGTACTTCGGACAAGATCGGCGAACCCGGCGACGTCGGCTTTACCTTCGAGAAGCACCTGGAACCAGTTGGTTCGGTGACTCCGGTCGAGACTGGCATCGAGCACAAGATCTTCTCTTTGGTCGACGCCGAGATGCACGGCGACGTGACCTGGGAGAGTTGCAACGCGGTCAACGAGCAGTTGACCACCATTTGCGACGACTTGGGCAGCCAGGGCATCGCCCAGTACTGCAATCAGCAAGCGAGCTTCTTTTACGCCAACAACACGCCACGCTGCGCGGTTCGTCTCGAACTAATCCCCGACGGCACGTTCAACGAAGGTGAGCTCAATCCTCTGTACGCGTTGGACTTCTCCGGCGAGCCCGTCGGTCAGGCGGCGACCACGTGTGGTAACGGCGTGCTCGACGAAGGTGAAGAGTGCGATGACGGCAACCACGAGTTGTGGGATGGCTGCGATGCTCAGTGCATCAACGAGCCGTTCAACGGCTGCGAAGCGGTCATCGAAAACTACTACCAGCAAGCTGGCCTCGCACGCGTCAGTCAGGATCAGTGGCAGGGGCTGCGCAGTCACCTCATGGTGAATCGCAACGCTACGTCGCTCACTCCGATGAGCCGCGCGACCTGCGACGCCATCATCGCGACGGGCACAGACGTGTGTAATGAGCTCACGCGCCAGATGCCATTCGTCAGCTACTGCTGGCCGCAGGGCGAGTACCACGACAACATCTGCTCGGTTCGGCTGAACGTTGGTTTTCAACAGGTTTCAGCGGTCGACGGCGTCTACACCACCGGCTTGAGTGGCATTCTCGCCTTCTCGGTGAAGTAGCAGTATATTTCGCTGAGCCGTTTTCCCTCCTCTGATCCACTTAGGATAACCACTTAAAATTCATCACTTCTTCATTCTTTTGGATTCTCCAAAAACCCGATCTGTTTGGTGGAACTAGTGTTATTGTTCCACCCGTCACGCTGGGGAGCGTCGTTTTAGATGTACGGGAGGTAAGAGTAATGAAGCGTTTGAATCTAGTTCTGGTTGCGGGTTCGGTACTGATGCTGGGGTGTGGACCGGCCATAACTGAAGACCCGTTCGGTAATGGCGCTGACGCGAATCCGTTCCAGGCTGACGCGCGGACCGGCCCGGATGAATTCGCTGACGCCCGGCCGGCGGAAGCCTGCTCCAAGATGGACATCGTGTTCGTCGTCGACGATTCCGGTTCCATGTCGGAAGAGCAGTCGAACCTGGCGACGAACTTCCCGAACTTCATCACTGTCATCGACAACTACCTCACCAGCTCTGGTGACGCGCTGGACTACCGCGTGGCGGTAACGACGACCGGGCGCGATCTCAACTACACCATCGCGCTGCCGCCGCCTCTGGGTAACCTTCCGTTCAACGAGTCTGGTGACAATGGTGTGTTCCGTCAGGACTGTGGCATGACCAAACGTTGGCTCGAGCGTGGCGACACGAACGTCGGTAGCACGTTCGCGTGCGCGGCTCAGGTCGGTACGGGGGGACCGTCTCTCGAGATGCCGCTGCTGTCGATGGACTGGGCCCTGACTGATCGCGTTGCCGATGGAACGAACGCTGGGTTCCTTCGCGAAGATGCGCTGCTCGCGGTCGTCATCCTGACCGACGAGGACGATTGCTCGCGCGAGGACAACAACTTCACCATCGCCAACGACGCGTGTGGCACTTCCACCCCGGAAGTGCTTTCCACCCAGAGCTACATCGACAAGCTCGACGTGCTCAAAGGCGAGCGTGGTCGCTGGGCGACGGCGGTCATTGCCGGGCCGAACTCGTGTAGCTCCAGCTTCGGTGACGCGATCGAAGCCAAGCGGCTCAAACAGTTCGTTACCGAGACCGGAGATAATGCTGTGTTCAGCTCGATCTGCGACGGCAACCTGGCGACGTCGCTACAAACTGCGCTCGATACGTTCAGCGCGGCGTGTGAGAGCTTCCCGCCGATTCCGTAGCATCTGCGGCTTCGGTCGGTTCGGTCGCGTGAGCGGTAAGCGAACCGGTTTCCGTCGCATCAGCTGTTGATTCAGCAGGCGCCGCTGTTCCCGAGAGGGATGGCGGCGTTTCGCTTTCCGGACTGGTCGGTGTGGCTGCTGGATCAGTCGGCTTGGTGACGTCGGGCGCGGCCGGGGGCGGAATCAGCGTGCCGCGTGGATCGAGCTTGGCTCGCTCGCAGGCTAGTTTGACGCAGTCCACGATGTTCTCTTCGTAGCCACCCTCGGTGAATGTCGCGGCAACGCCGAACGGGGACTGGCGACTCAGGTCGAGCATCGGTCGGACGTTGGTCACGTACACGTCGCCAGCCGAATTGATTTGAAAGTCCACCTGGGCGACGTCGCGGCAGTGCAGTGCGCGAAACGCGCGCATCGCCAGGGCGCGGACTCGGTCGGCGGTGGGTTGGGCCAACTGGGCGATGTCCAGGTGAGAGTTGTCGAGCATCTCCGCGACCTCTGCCTGCACTTCCATGGAGGTGCTCGCACGCGCTCGCCGTGGTGCTGACTCGTCGGCCGGCTCGTCGCCGGTCTCGTCGCCGGTGCTGTCGCTGCTGTCGCTGCTGTCGCTGCTGTCGTTGCTGTCGTTGCTGTCGCCGTCGCTATCCGAGTCGTCGTCGTCCTCGTGGAACGTGGCAACCAGCGGCAGGACGCTCAGGTTCTTGTTGCCGATTACGACGGCGTGCACTTCGGTGCCACTGATGAACTCTTCCACCAGCAAAGGCAACGTGCACTCTGCGGCCAGGGCGGTCGCGTGGGCCTCGAGCTCGGCGCGGTCCGCAAGGGGATGGTCGTGGCCTTCCTCAATGTAGATGTCGTCAAGGGCTTCGCTGACGATCAGGGGATAGGCGAACCCATCGGTGCTCGGCACGCTATTGATGTCGTGAACGGACGCGAACTTCGGCGCGGGAATACCGGCGTCGGCCAGAAACAGGTGGGTGTGGACCCGGTTGGCGCAGTTGTTCAGGCACCGAGTGCTCGAGCCAGAATGCGCGTATTCCTCGAGGTCGAGCAGCGAGGGGATGGCGGCGGCGGATTCGTTGAAATCGCCGTCGAATTCGTCGACCCGGTTGATCACCAGGTCGGGGCGCTCCACGACCAGCGCGTCGCGCAAGCGTTGCGGGTCATCCTCGATGTTGGCGACCGTGGCAACGAAGCCGTTTGCGTTGAGCACCCGGGCTATTTCGTTGTCGACAGTCTCCGCAACCTTGAGTCGCGCCTTGTGGGAAATCTTGTCGGCGCGTTCATCGCTGTCGATGCCAGTGGTCTCCACCCGATCGATGCTGTGGATCACCAGGACGTTCAGTTTCTTGCGTCGCTCTTTTGGCGCGGAATCCACCATGATCCGCTCATAACGCGCCGACCGCCTACAGCGCAATCAAAGCGCCGTAACTTTATTTTCGTGGCGGGCGTCAATTGTGTAGAGTTCACGAGCTATGGCGCATCCCTACGAAAACAAACACGTAGTCATTACAGGTGGAATCGGCGGGCTGGGTGAAGCCGTCGTCAGCGCGTTCGTCGATGCGGGCGCCATGGTGCACGTGCCAAACTTCTTTGACGCGGTGCCCGACAGCTTTCCGTTTGCGTCGCATCCACAGGTGAGCGTCACCAATGGCGTCGACCTGTCGGACGAGTCGGCGGTCGCTGCGTTCTATGCGTCGGTTGGCGAAGTCTGGGCTTCGATCCATCTTGCTGGTGGCTTTGCCATGGCGCCCGTGACCGAAACATCCCTCGACGAGTTCATGAAGATGTTCAACCGCAACGCGGTTACGTGTTTTCTGAGCTGTCGTGAAGCCGTGCGGGCCATTCGCAAAAGTGGCGACGGTGGCCGCATCGTCAACGTTGGCGCTCGTCCCGCGATGGCTGCGGTCGGCGGCATGATCGGCTACTCGACGGCGAAGGCATCGGTTATCGCCATCACCCAGTCGTTAGCGGTCGAGCTGGTGGACGAGCAGATTTGGGTCAACGCCATCGCCCCCTCCATCATCGACACGCCCACCAATCGCGAGGCTATGCCCGACGCGGACTTCGAAAAGTGGCCGAAACCCGCCCAGCTAGCCACGGTCATCCTGTTTCTCGCGTCACCGGAAAACCAGGTGACTACGGGATCTTTGGTGCCGGTCTACGGCCTGGCGTAGCTATAATCGGCGTAACCACTCCAGCGTCGCCGCGTAGTACCGGTGCTGACCTGGAGGATTCGCGTATGGCCGACGACAAGAGCGCTGAACTGGAACTGTTCCGAGAGCGCCGCGCTTTCATCAAGAAAGCCGCGGCCGGAACCGTGCTGGTCGCCGTTGGCGGTGGCCTGTATCGCCTTGCCAGCGACGCGGCGTCCAAACAGGCGCGCGCGGAGAAACGCAACGATGGTCAATCACGACTGCCGCCGGGGCAGCGCGTGATCAAGTCGCTCAAGCCAATGGGCGGTGTCGAAGGTGACCCCAGCGCCGCGAACTTCCGCTTGCTCATCCACGGCAGGGTCAAGAAACGCATCGAACTGACGTACGCGGATCTGCGCAAGCTGAACGAGCGGCAACAGACCGCCGACGTTCATTGCGTGACTGGCTGGTCGATGCTCGGTGGCGCGTGGACGGGGGTTCGTCTGGCCGACCTGGCCGATATGGCGGGGGTGAAGGGCAGCGCGCGCCATGTGATCTTCGAGGCGGCGCACGGCTACACGGCCAACATACCGATCGATGATGCTCTCAAGCCGAACGTCATGATCGTTCATCGACTCAACGGCCGCCGGTTTCCTCGGGCTCACGGTGCTCCAGTGCGCGCATTGATTCCCGACCTGTACTTCTGGAAGAGCGCCAAGTGGCTCAACGGGATTCGTTTCGTCGAGCAAGACGTGCCGGGATACTGGGAGACTCGCGGCTATCACAACCACGCCGACCCCTGGCGGGAAGAGCGGTATGGCTGATAAAGATTCCGCCGACACAGAGCCACTCGCGCCCGCTGCCAAGAAGAAGAACAACTCAGACAAACCGCTCCTGGTTCGCTCGGCCGCGCGTTTACGTAAACGTTGGCGTGCATGGCTTCGTTTCGTTCATCGCGACGCCGGGTATCTGGTCATCGGTCTGACGTTCATCTACGCCTTGTCCGGGATAGCGATCAATCACATCGACGATTGGGACGCTAACTTCAAGACGGGCTCGAGTACCCACAAACTAAAGACGCCGCTGCCAACCGATGTAGGTGACGCGGTCGCTGAGATCCTGGACCAGCTGAAGATCGACAAGAAGCCCGATCGGTTCGACAAGATCTCGGACAACGAGCTGGAGATCAAGTTCAAGCGACTGACCGTGTTCATCGATCTAGACAAAGGCGAAGCCACTCAGAACTGGCGTAAACCGCGCTTCTTTCTGCGCGTCGCCAACTGGTTGCACTACAACCGTGGCAAGAAAGCCTGGACCTACGTCGCGGACTTCTATGCGATCGTGCTGTTGTTCTTGGCCCTGTCCGGCATGTTCATGCTAGCCGGTCGAAAGGGCCTGCTGGGCCGTGGCGGCATACTGATACTCATCGGCATCTCGGTACCGGTGCTGTACGTAACTCTGGCTGGTGGGCCAGGCGGCTGAGCTTCCACGACATCTCCCCGCGATGGGGGAGATGTGTGAGGAGGCCACGTGCACTACTTGTTGAGCGAAATCTTGCGCGGCTGTGCTTCGGCGACCTTCGGTAGTTTTACCCGGAGTACGCCATTGTCGAGAGCCGCAGCGATGTTGTCTGCATCGACATTCTCGGGGAGTGCGAACGTCCGGGCAAAGCTGCCATAGGACCGCTCGTACAGGTGGTAGGACTCACCGTCCTTGCGCTCTTCGGCCTCTCGGGAACCACTGATCGTCAGTCGGTTCTTGTCGAGGGACAAGTCCACTGCATCCTGTTTCACGCCCGGCAGATCCGCTGACAGAATGAACTCGGTCTCTGTCTCCTTGACGTCGAACTTGGGTAGGAACGTCGCCTTGGTGTTCGCGAGTTCGACTCGGAACGGCTCGAGACCGAAGAAGTTACGGGTCAGGGCAAATGGGTCCCAATCGCGGTTGCGGGATCTACGTTGAATGTTGGCCATGTTGGTACGTCTCCTCAAACGGGTTGTTGGTCTAAGGAAAAAGTTAAGCACTCGACGCGAGCAGGCAAGATCTTGACTCGCTCAGCGATCGTGGTTAGTCGCCCTGATCCGTGGCGCCGTAACCGCCACCACCCGGAGTCTCGATGCGAATCACATCGCCGCTGCTGGCGTCGACGGTCACCTTGCCCGGGATTTCCTGGTCATTGTGCAGGTTCCTCCCCGATCGTCCGGGGCCGCCGCCGGCCAGACCGAAAGGTGTTCGTGTGCGGCGTTCGCTCAAGATGGATACACGCATGTCTTGCAGTAGCTCGAGTTCACGAACAACACCGTCTCCGCCGGCATGGGCGCCGTGTCCGCCGCTCCCTCGACGCAAGCAAAACTGGCGCAGCCGCACCGGGAAGCGCGATTCCAGAATCTCCGGATCCGTGATCCGCGTGTTGGTCATGTGGGTGTGAACACCCGAGGCGCCCGGCGCGTTAGCGGTCGCGCCTGCACCGCCGCAGATGGTCTCGTAGTAGCCGAAACTGTCGGTGCCGAACGTCAGGTTGTTCATCGTGCCCTGGCTCGCTGCGGCTTTGCCCAGGGCGCCGAGCAAGGTGTCGACGATGCGCTGGGAGGTTTCCACGTTACCGCCGGCGACTGCGGCATCGGGCGCGGGTGACAAGACCGTGCCTGGCGGAATGGTCAGGGTCACGGGCCGCAAGCAGCCACTGTTGAGCGGAATGGATGAACCGACCAGCGCGCGCAGCACGTAGATCGTGGCCGCCACCGTAACCGCCCGCGGTGCGTTCAGGTTGCCAGCAACTTGTTCTCCGGTGCCGGAAAAGTCGATGGACATGGTGTCGCCGTCGACGACGACTTTCACCGCGATTGCTGTGCCGTCATCCAGGGCGTCTTCGAACGTGTATTCGCCATCGGCGAGGGCGTCGATCTCCGCGGCCACATGGGCGGCGGCGTTGTCCTGGATGTGTTTCATGTACGCCACGACCGTCGACCTGCCGTGGCTTGCGATCAGCTGTTCGAGCAGCGCCGCGCCGGTGCGGTTGGCCGCTATCTGCGCTTGCAGGTCGGCCAGGTTGTCGGCCGGGGCGCGGGCAGGATGCTCACCCTCGGTCAGCGCCGCGAGTACGGCGGCTTCGTCCAGTGCGCCGGCTTTGACGATGGTCAGGTTCCGCAACACCGCACCTTCCTGGTCCAGAGCTGTGGAGAATGGTGGCATCGAACCGGGCGTAATGCCGCCGATGTCCGAGTGATGGCCGCGGCTGGCGGTAAAGAACAGCAGTTCACCTGCGTCGTCGTGCACGGGGGTGATCACGGTGACGTCCGGCAAGTGTGAGCCGCCGGCTGCCGGATCGTTGGTCGCGTACACGTCCCCCGGCTGCGGTGTCGGGTAGGCGTCGATGATCGCCCGAACAGTCTCGCCCATGGCGCCAAGATGCACGGGCACGTGAGGCGCGTTGGCGACGAGGCCGCCGCCGCCATCGAACACCGCACAGGAGAAGTCGAGACGCTCACGGATATTCGTCGAAAGGGCCGTGCGCCGAAGCACGTTGCCCATCTGGGTAGCCACCGACATGAACAGATTGTTGAAAATCTCCAGCCTGATCGGGTCGGCAGCCGTACCGTCGTCGAAACGCGACGCCCCCGGAGCGTTGTCTCGGGCGATCAGAGACCCGTCTTCGACGAGTTCGAACTCGAACCCGGGATCGATCGCGATGGTGCCGGTCGCGTCCAGCACCAGGGCGGGACCGTTTAGCTTGGTCCCGGGCGCGAGCTCTTCTCGGTTGTAGATAGGCACCCACTCCAGCTTGATGCCCGTCCACATCTGGGCGCGTCGATCCGCTGAAGTGGTCAGCGTGTCCGTTCGTACGCCAGTGAAGTTCGCCGCATCGCTTCGCTTCAGTACTTCAACTCGCGCGGTCACCGCTTCGACGTCGTGATCTGGCCGGGTGTAGCCAAACAACTTGAGGTGCGCGCGTTCGAAATCGCCCCGCAAGTCGTCGCTGACCTCGACGGTGATTGGCGACTCGGTGCCGCGATAACGAAGGTCAACTCGCTGGAGTACGTCGCAATCGTTGGCCAGCGGGCTGCTCGCCATAAGGCTGTCGAACACGTGGTCCAGCTGCCCCAGCAGGTCGCCATCGACGGGTCGCTGGCCCGCGTCCGCCTCGTTATGCCAACTGACGTCCGCCAGGCCCATGCCGTAGGCGGAGAGCACGCCGGCGAGCGGGTGGAACACCAGAGTGCGGATGCCGAGCTCGCGGGCGACGGGACATGCGTGCTGGCCGCCGGCACCGCCGAAGACCATTAGTGCGTACTCGCGCACGTCACGACCGCGGGCGATGGATACCTGGCGAATCGCTTCGGCCATGTTTGCGTTGGCGATATCGAAGAAGCCCGCAGCCAGAGCCTCCGGCGTCATACCCAGCTCGTAGGCGAGGTCGCCCAGGGTCTCGTCGACTCGTTCGGGATTGAGTTGGAACGGAAAGCGATCAGTAACCACGCGGCCAAGTGCCAGGTTGATGTCGGTGACCGTCAACTCCGTCGCGTCCTCATGGTCGTAACACAGGGGCCCGGGGGTGGCGCCGGCGCTCTCGGGCCCGACGGTCATGCGGAAGCCGTTGTACTTGCAGATCGATCCGCCACCGGCTGCGACGGTGTTGATCGCCATCATCGGCGCGCGCAGGCGCACACCAGCGACTTCGGTCTCGTACTCGCGTTCGAACTCACCCTCAAAGCACGACACGTCCGTGGACGTGCCGCCCATGTCGAAACCGATGGCGCGGCCCATGCCGAGGGTGCGCGCGTGATGGGCGTAGGCGACGACACCGCCCGCGGGGCCCGACAATATTGCGTTGCGTCCACGAAACTGTTCGGCTTCGGTGAGGCCACCGCTGGACTGCATGATGTGCAGGCTGCTGCCGGGCAATTCTTGGAGCAGGGTGGCCACGTAGTCTTTGATCAGCGGAGTGAGATAGGCATCGACCACCGTCGTGTCGCCGCGTCCCACCATGCCGATTTCCGCGGCGACTTCCGCCGATAGGGACACCTGAGTAAAGCCAACCTCGGTGGCGAGTTCGCCGATGCGTCGCTCGAGTTCGGCGCTGCGGTACGAGTTGATGACCACGACCGCGAGGCTGGCAATGCCGCTAGCGCGTGCGTCCTCTAACTGTGGTCGAAGAGCATCCACGTCCACGTCCGCCAGGACGCTGCCGTCCGCCGCGAGTCTCGCCGACGTTTCGATCACCCGTTGGTACAACAGTTCAGGCTTGCGAATGTCCAGGGCGAATAGATCTGTCCGGGTTTGATTGCCGATCTCCAGCAGGTCGGCGAATCCGCGGGTGATGACGAGGGCGCAGTCGCTACCCTGGCGCTCGAGCAGCGCATTGGTCGCGATGGTCGTGCCCATCCTTACTTCGCAAGGCGCGATGTCTGCGTCCGCCGCGATGTCCAGAATCCGTCGAATGCCGATCAGCGGCGCGCGATCCGACGACAGCACTTTGGCCGAGTGAATTTCACCGGTGTCGGGGTCCAGCCCGAGGCAATCGGTGAACGTGCCCCCCCGATCGATCCAAAACTGCCAGCGTTCCGCTTCGGACACGGTCACTCGACAGCGGTCATGCGCAGGTAACAGTAGGCGCGCGCATCCGCTGGGGCGTCCGCGTCTTCGGGACGAATGAAACTGCCAACCGCACCGAATCCGCCGCCTTCGAGGGCGAACGTCTGCATGGCGATTCGCGCCTGGGTACCGGCGAAACACGGTTTGCGGTAGGCGATCTCGATGTAATTGGGCAGCACGGCGATGGGTTTGTCGTTCTCGGCGAGTCGGCGGAGCAGAGCCTCGATGAAGATTCGCGGATACTGCAACGAGTTGACGTGCTGATTGCTATCGGTGTGATTGAGCCCGAAAACGATCGGCGTCGGATCCGTGCGTATCGCAGCATCGATGGGCGTGGCGCCGTCGGGCAGCGCCATGATCTCGGCCGGGGTACGCCAGTGGCATTCGTCGTCGGGCACGTCGGCCAGTTGGTCGTCTGGGAAGCTCAGAACTTTGCGTTCGTGCTTGGGGCCGAACGGACGCGTGAATACGTGCTCTGCCCAGACCTTGCCCATGGGAACGATCGTGCCGTGTCCTTCCGGCGGTGGCGCGTGGGTACGGCTGCGCGGCCCGGTCATGTCTACCCAGATATTCATGAGCAACCGATTGACCTCGCCGTCGATGCCCCTGGTATGAGCCAGTGAGTAGCCGCCATGTGCGGTCAGCGGATGACCGACCGAGACCGTTTCCGCCGTGTTGCACATGATCATGCGTGACAGGATCGGCACGATACCCAGGTTGCGTGACATCCTGGTAACGGCGTGCTTCGACAGTAGGTGGCGCCAGACGACCAGGCCCACGTTGTGCGCGAGGCCGAGCACTTGAACGCGACCATCCTGGCAAATCTCGTCGTAACGCAGATAACCGTGGCCGTCGGTGAGTTGTGAATCGGGAACGTTGGGTAGCTCGGGAAAGTACAGCATGAGTTCTTCTATCAAGCGGCTGCGCGGGCGCGGATCACGACCCTGGAGCCGTCGCTGGGCGAAAAGGTGATACCTCGTCGAGCCATGCGATCTGAGCTGGCCGACGCCAGGCTGAGGTCGGCGCGAGACAAGATCGTCGCCATCACGACTTTCATTTCGTACATGGCGAAGGCCATGCCCAGGCAGCGGCGTACTCCGCCACCAAAGGGCAGCCATGTGTACGGTTTGGGTTTGAAGTCCAGGAATCGTTCGGGCTTGAACTGCTCGGGTTCCGGATACAGGTCTGGACGGCGGTGGGTCAGGTAGATGTTTGGTGCGACCACAACCCCGGCGGGGAGCGCGAAACCGCGAATGGTCACGGGAACCTGGAGCTGGCGCGCAACCATAGGAATGATCGGCCGCAGGCGCAGGGACTCTCGAACGGTCGCGTCCAGATAAGGCAGCTTTGCGATGTGTGCGTCGGTGACCGGGGCGTCGCCCACGACCTCGGCCAACTCGCTCTTCAGTCGGTCGTAGACAGCGCGATTGCTCAGCACGCGTTCGAACGTCCACGCCAGGGAGGTGGCTGTCGTCTCATGGCCCGCCACGAGTAGCGTGACTAGTTCATCGCGCAGCTCCAGGTCGCTCATGCTTTCGCCTTGTTCGTCTGTCGCCGACAATAGCAGCGACAGCACGTCCGTGCGGTGCTCGTGGTTGCCCTGTTGGCGTCGCCGTTCGATCTCTTCGTAGATCATCTTGTCGGCTTTGCGGACTTCTCGCGCGAACTTGGCTCGAAGCCCCATGCCCAGAGCAGGGATGATCGATAGCATCGCGCGCGGGCTGCTGGTACCCAGGTCGATGATCGCCGTCAGCTGATCACCAAGGCGGCGCATGCGATCAGCTTCCTCGATGCCGAACACGGTTTTGAGGATCACGTTGAGCGTAATCTGCTGGGTGTGGGGCTGAAGCGTGAACTCACCATCGGCTGGCCATGTGTTCATGACGTCGCGGGTGATCTGAGCCATCGCGTCGGCGTACGCTTTCATGCGCTCGCCATGAAAGGACGGCAGCATCAATTTACGCTGGCGCATGTGCGGTTTGCCGTCGAGCAGCAGCACCGAGTGTTTGCCCAGCAGAGGCGCCAGGATCTGCGCGGCCTGGCCAGCATGGAACACGGCGGGCGCGCCGGCGAAGATCTGGCGAATCGTCTCCGGGTGGCTCACGCACACGACTGGGCCCGCCTGAACGATCTTGATGGTAAAGCAGTCACCGTACTTGGCGCTGAGCTCCTCCATGAACGGGATCGGCCGCCGCACCCAGTTCAACGTCTGCATAAACGACGGTATCGGTGGCGAAGGCGGCAGCGGCATCCTTGCCGAGGGTATCATCCCAGCTCATGGCCGCGCAGCTGCCGATCGATGACCTGTTGCCGACATTGCTGTCGGCGCTGGCTGACCGTGAGTCAAACGCCGTCGTGGTGGCGCCTCCGGGCTCGGGAAAGACGACCCGAGTGCCACCGGCATTGCTAGACGCAAACCTTGCCGGCAGTGGTGAGATCATTGTGGTTCAACCCAGGCGGTTGGCCGCGCGCATGGCGGCGATGCGGGTTGCGGACGAGCGCGGTGAGCCGGTCGGTAAGACGTGCGGATACGAGGTGCGTTTTGATCGAAAGGTGAGTAAGGCGACGCGGATTCGTTTTGTCACCGAAGGCGTACTGACCCGGCGCCTCGTCGCCGATCCGGGGCTTCGCGGCGTGGGCGTCGTGATCGTCGACGAAGTTCACGAACGTCATCTCAACGGCGACCTCGGTTTATCTTTGGCGCGCCGGCTACAACAGGACCGGCGCAACGACCTGCGCATCCTGGCCATGTCCGCGACGGTCGACCCCGGACCGTTGGCGGCATTCCTCGGTTGCCCTGTGTTCGAATCCGATGGCTCGTTGCATCCAGTCGCCATTGAGTACGACCCGGGCGTCGCTGATCGTCCACTGGGTAAGCGCGTGTCTGCGGCGGTGCGCAATCTGGTGCGAGATGGCCTGGACGGCGATGTCCTGGTGTTCCTTCCCGGAGCTGCGGAGATTCGCAAAGCGAGCGCGGCATGTGCGGACATCGCTCGTAGCGCGGACCTGATGGTCTTGCCGCTTCACGGTGACCTGTCGGCGGCGGAGCAAGATAGAGCCGTCGCCAAGGCCAGCCGGCGCAAGTTGATCATGTCGACCAACGTCGCCGAAACCTCGATCACCATCGATGGCGTGGTCGCGGTCATCGACAGCGGCCTGGCGCGAATCGCCAAACACTCGCCATGGTCGGGCGTGCGCAGTCTTCGTGTAGAGCCCATCAGTCAGGCCAGCGCGGCTCAGCGCGCTGGACGGGCAGGGCGCACGCGGCCAGGAAAATGCGTGCGCCTGTACGGTCAACACGACCATGACACTCGCCGGCAGCAAGAGGTTCCGGAGGTCCGCCGCGCAGATCTGGCCGGCGCGCTGCTCGAGTTGCACACCGCCGGGGTGGGGCGTGCAGCTGACTTCGATTGGTTCGAACCGCCCGATCCAGCGGCGCTGCTCGCTGGCGAAGAGCTTCTACATCGACTGAACGCCGTCGATGACGACTATCACGTGACCGACATTGGCCGCACCATGAGTCGCTATCCACTGCATCCGCGGCTGGCCCGGGTGATGGTCGAAGCCGAAGCACGCGGTGTTGCCGGGGACATGGCCGGGGTGGTTGTGCTCGTCGGTCAACGGTCCAAGAAGAAAGGCTACCGGGACCAACCTGATGTGAGCGGTGCTTCTGATCTACTCGAAGACGCCGAAGATCCGCCGCGGGCGTTCACTGCCGCGCGCAAACAGATCGCGCGAATCGCTAACACCAAGCGTGTGGCGATGCCCCGCGGTGCCAGCGCGATTGAAGAGGCTCTGTTGATCTCACTGCTCACCGGGTATCCGGATCGCGTTGCCAGGCGCCGTTCGCCGCGATCACGAGAACTGGTGTTGGCCTCGGGCAGTGCCGTTACCCTGTCACCTGCGAGCATCGTGCTCGACGCGGAACTCATGATCGCCGTCACTGCCGAAGAGCGAGGCCACGGCGGCAAGCGCAGCACGGTGATTCGCGGCGCGAGCGCCATCGATGCCGAATGGCTCATCGACCTGTATGCCGATCGCATGAGCGATGCGGATGACTTGGAATGGAATCGCGAGCGGCAACGTGTGGAGCGCGTGACCAAACTCAACTACGACGCGTTGACCGTTGATGAACAACGCACCGCTGACGTCAACAAGATGGACCAGCAGGCGGCGGCCGAGCTTCTGGCAAAACAGGCTCAGGCTTCTGGCCTGGAGCGCCTGTTCGACATGGCGAAGCTCGAACACATTGGCAACCGACTCGCATTCGCCCACGACAACGGCGCAGCCGACATACCGACACTCAGCGACGAATGGTTAGGCCAAGTGCTGAGCGCCATGTGCGTCGGCATCACCAGCTTCGCGGCGCTGCGCAAGTTGTCGCTCCTTCAGGCCATCGACAACGAACTCAGCTACGAGCAGCGCCAACAGCTGCAGACCATGGCACCGGAGGCGATCCGCTTGCCCGGGCGCAAACGTGTTCCCGTGCACTACGAAAGCGATCGCCCGCCTTGGATCGAGTCGCGTCTGCAGGACTTCTTCGGCATGAGCGAGGGGCCGCGTATCGCGCGCGGCAAGGTGCCGCTGGTGCTGCATCTACAGGCGCCGAACCGCCGTGCCGTCCAGGTCACTTCGGATCTCGCCGGCTTCTGGCAGCGTCATTACCCCGAGATTCGCCGGCAGCTCAAACGCCGCTATCCCCGGCACAAGTGGCCCGAGAACCCGGTTTAGCCGCACGGAGACCTAGCGTTCCCAGAGTCTTCCGTATAACGAGTGGCTGACCAACAACAGTGCGTACTGGTCCAGGTTGCCACCGTTCGTGCGTAGCACACCGAAGTTGTAGTCGATCAGCGCGAGGCCGTCTGCAATCGTTCCGATGAGCCGGTCGATGGTCGGCGAACCAACGTGGTCGTTAGCCAGGGTGGTCAGCAGCATGCGCCAGCTCTCGAGTTGTCCGCGCAGGCGTGGCTCGTAGGCTTCGATTCGTTTGGCTCGCACCCACGACAGAGTCATCAACGCGAGTTGGCGCACGTCGTTGTGAATTGCTTCGCGATCGATCGACGGTTCGACCAGGCCGATCATCGCCGGATGAACTTCGCGACTCTCGCGCAGGCCTTTGAGCAACAGGGAGCTCGACTCGGCGTTGTTGTGAGCGATGCCGTCTTCGTGCAATCGACTGACCTGGCGCGCGACCAGGTAAGCCAGGCCCAGGGCCTCGGTGAGCCTCAGGTCGTGTTTGTCGAGCTGGGTACCAAAGCGCGGATCGTCCACGAACTCGCTGAACAGGAACAGATGTTTGGAGCCCTCGTCGTAGACGGCTTTGTACAACGTCGTCATCAAGCCGCGACGCGCTTGATGAAGCACGGACAAGAAACGGCCAAACCAATTGTCCAGGATTTGCTGGGCGTCAGCGGCCCCGGTCAGGTCTTGCGCGGTGACGATCTTAGGGAAGGTGTTTTCGTCGGGGAAACTTCCGACCGCGACCATCTTGGGATCGGGGACCACCTTGAAAATTGGATGTCCTTTGACCCGGCCCAGAGCCTGTTCGATCACGTAGCCGTAACGCTGAAGCGCGCCGTCCATGGAGTTGAGTTCGAACCGCGATACCGAGCGGTCGATGCTCGACGAGTGCACTTTCTCCAGGCGTGTATCGGCGTCGATCGGTTTGGTCCGCACGGTCGTGTAGAACACGTCCTTGGCGGCTTCTTCGTCGCTGAGCTCAGGCAAGCATTTATCGATCTCGGAGATGACCGAGCCGAGGCTGCCGTAACGGTTGCCCGGATCTCGCTGCAAACAGGTTTCGATAATCGGCCTGAGCGCCGTGGGCACCGTGTCGGGATAGTCGATGGTGCTCTCGCTGCCGATGACGACGCCATCAGCAATGCGCACGAGCAGACCCCACATGTCCTCGGTCGGTCCATACGGAAGTTGGTCGGTGAACAAATTGAACAGGGCACCGCCCACCGCGTAGACGTCGAGGCGATGAGTGATCGCGCACTCCATCAGTGCGGGATCGAGAATCTCAGGTGGCACCGAAAATCCCGGCGAGCCGAAGATGCGACCGCGATAGTGGGTCTTGTAGTCCATGCCGATGACGTCATCGAGGGACATGGCCAGATCGAAGTCGAACAGAAATGCGTTGCCGTAGTTGGCGTCGAGCAGGATGTTGCGCAGGGTGTAATCGCGATGAACGATGCGCGCGTTGTGCATGGTGTGCAGGGCGTTCAGGGTTTGCACGAGCAGCTCGACCCGACGTCGTTTACCGACAGCGCCTTGCTTCACCACTTCGAGCAGGGTGTCGGCCTTGCGCGGCGTCACGAACAAGTGGTTGTCGGCGATCTCACACGAGATGTACGTCGGCAGGATGTTCGGGTGGTTGATCTGACTGATGCGATCCAGCGCGTTGAGCGTGGTCTGATGCTCCCGGCGAGTGATCTCATCGGTGCGGAGCTGGTAGAGGTACTTGGAGTGGAAGGTCTTGCCGACCACGGCTTCCGCCTGGCCATTAACACCTCGCTCCATACAGAACACGGTGCCCATTCCGCCGTTGTTCAGATACTGGCCAGTCGTGCGATAAGTGTTTTTTCCGTCGGAAAACACCACGTTAGCCTGGCCGAGATCGGCCGCCCGCATCTCTTGAAGCGGTCTCGGTTCGGGCCAGTCTGGTGGGGCGTGCATGTGCTTTTCGCAAGAGTAACAGCGACTTCGCGAGTGTATTGGCTCCCAGCGGCAGATACAAACTGTGCCGGCGATAGACCGTCGAGCGATCTCTGGTGTGCCCGGAACCGTGCGTAACAAGTGACATTTTGTCGCATGCCTGCACTCTTGACACCCCAAAGCCCCGCCGCTACAAAGTGGGCGATTTTACGCCCGTTGTGGGTTCAGCCATGCTCGAGTACCGATTTGCACAACTAGCCGCGTTCGCGACATTCGTCCTGTTGCTGATCGGCGGAACGGTCAACCCGACCGAGTCGAGCCTCGCTTGCCCCGAAGCCACCATCATCTGTCACGGCCAGCTGTTTCCGCCGATGAAGGGTGGGGTGCTCTACGAACACGGCCATCGCTTGTTCGCGATGACCGTAGGAATGCTGCAAATCTGTTTGACCGTCCTACTGTGGCGACGCCGACGCGAACTGCGCTGGCTCGGTGCGTTTGCCTTGTTCCTGGTGATTTTCCAGGGCGTTCTGGGCGGAGTCACCGTGTACTTCAAGCTGCCCACCGCCGTGTCCGTCGGTCACCTGATGACCGCCATGTGCTACTTCGCGCTGTTGATCTACCTGGCCTGGCGCACCAGACCCACGGACACTGCTAGCCCCGGCTCGAATGAGTCCGTACCGCGAGTGGTCCGCACCTGGATCGCCATCGCGTCCGGCGCGGTGTTCGTGCAGGTGTTCATCGGCGGCATCGTGCGCCACACCAAAGGCGCGTTGGCGTGCGCCGACAGCATCCCGTTTTGCCACGGCGCGATCCTGCCGGGCGGCGATACACCTATTCCGTTGGCCGCCAACATGATTCATCGTCTGATGGGCTTCACCGTTGCGCTCATCGTCATCGCGGCCAGCATCGTTGTGCTTCGCCACGTCAAAGAATCCAAGTTACTCCGGCGCCTTGCCATGGCAGCGCCGGTACTGGTCGCACTTCAGGTCGTCCTCGGCTTGTGGACGATCATCAGCTTTCGCAGCACGCCCGTGGCGGTCGCACACTTCGGTGGCGCGGCGCTGCTCTGGGGTGTTTGGTTCTCAATGTTCTTGCTCGCGTATGACGGCGCCGAACCGGTTCCGGAGCGCGGCGCATCTCATGACCTGTCCGAGGTCTACGCCTAGGAAACCATGAGTCCTGCCGCCCAAAATACCGCCGCCTCTGCTAACGAGACCGACACCAAGGTCGTGCCTTCGAGTCTCGCCGACTTGTTCGCGTTGGTGAAGCCGAACATCGTCATCTTCGCGCTGCTCACCGTCGCTGGCGGTATGAGCCTGGCGCCCGGGACACCGAGCGGCCTGCAGTGGCTCTTCACCTTGCTCGGCACCGCGCTGATCGTCGGCGCCGCCAACACCCTCAACATGTACCTCGAGCGCGACATCGATTGTCTGATGTCTCGCACTAAGAACCGGCCGTTGCCGGCGCGTCGGATGGACCCACAGCTTGCGCTGCGGTTCGGTCTCGTCCAGGCGTTCGTATCGGTTCCGTTGCTCACCTTCGCGATCAATCCACTCACCGGGTTCCTCGGTGTCGTCGCTTTGCTCAGCTACGTGATGCTGTACACACCGCTCAAGCAGCGGACCACCCTGGCGACCATCATCGGCGCGGTACCGGGCGCTATGCCGCCGCTCATGGGCTGGACGGCCGCGACCAACAGCATCGACCCGGGCGGCCTCGCTGTCTTCGGCCTGCTGTTCTTGTGGCAGATTCCGCACTTTCACGCCATCGCGTTGTTCCGCCACAAAGAGTACGCCCGCGCCGGTCTCAAGACCCTGCCAGGCGTGCGCGGCCTGAAGACCACCCACCGCACCATCGTCGCTTACACCATCGCGCAGGTCGCGGTGAGCGTGTCGATCTACTCGCTGGGTGTCTCCGGGGTTTGGTACCTGGTCACCGCAGCCATTTGCGGAGGCGCCTTCTTGCTGTACAGCCTCAAAGGGCTTGGCAAGGACGCGGGGCCCAAGTGGGCCAAGCGCCTATTCCTGGCGTCCATCGTGTACCTGCCGATCGTGTTCATCGCTCTGTTCTTGAACGGTCAGCAGTAACGACGTGAGCAACACCGCCGTGGCCCAGCCCGAGCAGCCACAGTTCTACGGCAGGCCATTCTTGTGGGTGTTGTTTGCCCTGGTTCTGCTCGCGGTGCCGACTGTTGGCTTTATGGTCCAGCGCGGCATGGTCTGGGAAGACATGCACCCGGCAGTCAACGCAATGCTCAACGGCAGCAGCGGCGTGTTCCTTGTGGTTGGCTGGTTTGCCATCAGGCGCAAGCAAATCGATCTGCACCGCACGTGCATGATCGCTGCGTTCAGCGCGTCCACCCTGTTTTTGACGTCGTACCTGGCGCGTTTCTACCTGTCGGGCACCCACCGTTACCCGGGCGTGCACTGGGACAAGCCGGTCTACCTGCTCATCCTGTTCAGCCACATGATTCTCGCAGCTGCCCTCGTGCCCCTCGTGTTGCGCACCCTGTACCTTGGGCTCAAGCGTCGAGACGACAAACACCCGCGCATCGCCAGGTGGACCTTGCCGATCTGGATGTACGTGTCGGTGACCGGCGTAGTGGTGTACTTGATGCTGTACCCCATCGCCGGCTCGGTCTACTCAGCCTACCCGCTATAGCCGCCGGACTATCCCGGCGTGGATGGGCTGCCGAAGTTCAGTCGCAGGCGGGCGTGTTGCGAGTGGTCACGTTGGTGCCGACGCCCGGAGCCGTCATGAATCCGGCCAGTCCTGTGGCGCCGAGCAGATGCTGGCGCAAGAAGCTGGTGGTCACCCGCCGGGTTACTTCGCGTGTGTGGGCATCGTCGGTTGCGCCGGTTTGACAGAAGGCGCAGGTGAAACCACACGTGCCGCGGTCGTCCAGCCAGTCCATGTGGTCGGCGCCAGCGACTGTCACTTCGAGCACGTCCGCGGCGGAGCACGCGGCCTCGAAGTACTGGGTGTAGTTGTCGGCGGCCGGCGCGCACGGCATGAAGCCACCGCCCGAATCCAAGGTCTCACCAATCACAGCCAGGGGAACCGTCAAACCGCTCATGAGCTCGGGCGCGACCGACGGCGATCCGTTGTCGATGGGGGGCTTGGCATCCACCGGGTCCCATCCCACTACCGCAGCGATGCGGGCGTCGAGGATCGCGGCATAGATGCTGACTTTGCCACCGAGTGAATGACCAACCGTGGCGATCTTCGTTGCATCGACGCGCCCAGCGAGCATGCCGCCGGAAGCCAGCGCCCAGTCGATGACGTCGCTCATGTCCTCGGCGAGCTCTCGATGGTTGCCATTTCTCGCGTAGTCTTGAGAAACGACGACGAATCCCCACGACGCCAGGTGCTCACACATAGTGCGGTACTGGGCTCGTGGTAATTGAAATCCAGGCGAGCTGATGACCAGCGGAAACGTACCCGCCGCTGGGGTGTTGCCCGCGTCCGAAGACGGCGAGCAAATCATGGCTGTCGCCGTCCCGCCGCCGGCCGGGATGGCCACGTCATCGGCTACATGTGCGGAGTAACTACCTGCCGCGGCGGGGTCGCCGGCTGGTGAAGCCGCGTCCACTCCCGGGCCACCATCAGCGGCGCCGCGAGCGTCGACATTTGGACTGATCAGGGCGTCGGCTCCGGTCGAGCCCGCGTCGGCTGCGCCTGGATTGTCCGGGTTGTTTGGGTCATCTGTGTCACTACAGGCACTTAGCGCGGCCATGGCGGTGACTATCAGGATTGCCGAAAGTGGGAAGTTCAACATTCGATGACGCATATCCCCTAGTGCCACGACCTACGATTTCGGCTCACCGTTAACGCGGGATTCGTCCAATCGCGCTTACCCGTGAAATGGGCTGCTACTGCATGAGCTTGCCGAGCATGTCGCTGGCATCGCTGACTTCGAGCATGTTCTCTAGCTGGGTGCGTAGCTCGTCTTCGCTGCTGTCGGCACCGCCGTCATGGAGCCCGGCGGCGTGGGACTGTTTGGCCAGTCCGCCCATCGCCACGGCGGCCACCTGGGGCAACATCTTCTTGACGATGGCCTCATCGATACCCAGGCTACCGGCCACGGTCGATGCCACCGCGCGGCTAGCGTCTTTGTTCTTGAGGACGTGCCCCAGGATTCCGTTGCCGTCCGTGGTCGTCTCCGCAGAGGCGAGCGCTTCGGGGTCGTCGACGTACTTGAAGTGCTCTCCGCCGGACAGCTCTGCCACCAGGTTGCTGAGGCCGTCACCTTTGAGGATGTTCCGTTTGAGCCCGCCGGCCAGGGACGGCAAGATCATGCCGATGGCCTTGCTGGCCGTGCCGTTGTTGAGGCCGAATTGTTTGGCGACCTGCTTAACTACAGCCGGGCCACCTAGTTTGGCGATCGTCGCGATGAGACTCATGCTCGTTCCTTGGCTGAAGGGCTAGCGTGGGATCCACACGACCGCGAGTTGCTCGATCGTGATGTCGTTCTTTTCCAGGCCGACCGGAAACTCTTCGATGTTCTCGGCCTTCTCGGTCCACGTGTCGTGGATGTCCTTGATCTCTTCGGTGGTGTCACCTTCGAGTTCGTCGATCTGTTCCTGAACGTCTTCCATCTTGGCTTCGAGGTTATCGATTTTTCCCTCGAGCCGTGCCGTTCGGGATCGTCGCGACGAAACGCCGCGGACTTTACCCGCGGCACCCTTGGCGATCGCTTTGGCTGATCGACGACCGAGCAGCACTCCGAACACAGAGCCGGCACCGGATACGAGCTCGTCGCGTTTACTGTCGGCGACTCGGTCCTTGGCGTCGTCGATGCGGCGTTCGGCGGTGTCGAGCTTACGCCTGAGCGAACGAACTTTGCGCTCCAACTTGGTGCTCAGTTTCGCCGCTTGTTTATCGGCCTGGTCGTCTGCCGCTTTCTGGCAGCGTTCGGCGAACTGCTCCTGTTTCTCGCCGACGAACGAATACAGTTTCAGGTCGGCGTTGCGGTACACGATGATCTCGCGCTCGCTCAGGAGATGGTTCTTGAGCGCCGACTTTGCCTGGTTGTAGTAGCTCTTCTTGTCCAGCGGCGCGTCGCAGAGCACGTAGCGCGGTGTTCCCACTGGCTCCGAGCGAAAGTCGCGGTTGTCGTAGTCCACGGTCTTCGCGTCGCTGGGTTCGAGCACGCTGCTCAGCTCCGTGAACACCGCTTCCCATTCGGTTGTGTGGTCGAGCTTGGCTTTGCGCTCGTCGAATTTGAGCCGGACGCGTGCCGAGATCGCGGCTTCGTATCGGCTGCTGTTTCGGTTGGCGTCGACTTCACCCGCCCATGGTGCGCCCGGGTCCAGGTAATAGACCGGAATGCCATCGGCGATTTTCGGCGCCATTGCACTCTCGTCATCGGCGGCGGGTGCGCTTGCGACCGGGGTTGGCGGCGCGGCCGGGGGTGGCGTATCTGTCCCAGCTGGTGGTGGTGCATCCAGGCCGGTGCCTGGTGGTGGTGCTCCCTGTGGTCGCTGCGCGTCTTTGGTTGCAGCCGGCTGGCTCGCCTGGGTCGAGACTTTGTCGTTATCCGCCGTATTGAGCGACCTCAGCACGTTCTTGGTCAGCGGCCCGGCTAGATACGACATGGCCCATCGAGTCGTGAATACATCGGGCTTTTGCGATCGCGTCGAGTGGAGCAAGAACTGGCGCTTACCCAGGCCACTCACCATAGCGTCCAGAGCTTTGACATCGGCAGCGCCACTTGCGGATTGCAGCGCTTCCAATATGCGTGTCTTGTCCCGTTCGGTTTGCAGTCGTCCAATCATCCATGTGCCGGCGTTGGACATAGCCTTGTAATCCAGGTCCACCGGGTTCTGGGTCGACAGGATCAAGCCAACACCGAACGCCCGCGCCTGCTTCAACAGGGTCAGGATCGGTTTCTTCGACGGCGGCGTCGCTGTCGGCGGCACGAAGCCGAACACCTCGTCCATGTACACCACTGCACGCAGTCGCGTTGCGCCCGCCTGTGTCTGCATCCACGTCGCGACCTTGGACATGAGCAAAGACACGACGAACTGGCGCTCCGGCGCGGTCAGGTGGGCGATGTAGACCACCGATGCGCGGGGCTTGCCATCGTTGGTCCATAGCAAACGCTCGACATCCACCGGCTCGCCGGTGATCCAGCTGGCAAACGCAGGATTGGCCAGCAGTGCGTTGAGCTTGAGTGCAAACCCATGCCGGTCTTTTTCCGGGAAGAACGTGTCGAGTTCGAACACGCCCAGCTTGCGCAGGGGCGGAGCCATCACCTGTTGGATCAGGTTTGCCAGGTCCAGGTCGTTCCCTTCACGCCACGAGCGTTCCACCAGGTTGGACAACAGGATGTGCTCGCGGCTGGTCAGCGGATCCGCTTCGACGCTGATCAGAGACAGCAGCCCCGAAACGAGCCCTTCAATTTCAGCGCGCGCTTGTTCCGCACTGCTCTCCCAGTCCAGGTCTGGAGCCGAAAACGAGCCCAGCACGTTCAGCGGGATGCCCGCCGTGGAACCGGGCGTGTAGATGTTCATCTCCACCGAGCTTTTGAGCGCGCGCATCTGTTCGGCGCCCAGGCCCCAGGACTGCAGACCTTCACGCCACATCGCGGCCGTGCTGGCAGCGACCTGCGCGGCCGACTCGCCCGACTCAACACGATCACCGACCCATGGTTCGAAATCCGGTCCGGTCAGATCGGGGAAGTTGAGCAACAGGTTACCCATGTCCCCTTTGGGGTCGATGATGAGAGCGGGGGTGCCGCCGCGCAGTAGCTCTTCGAGCATGACAACACCGAGTCCAGTCTTGCCGGACCCGGTCATGCCGACGATCACCCCGTGAGTCGTGAGATCATCAGCGTCGTAATGGATGAGGTCCGGTTTGCGCTCGCCGGTCGAAGGCTCGATCTCCGCGCCGAGATATAGCTTGCTCATGGCTGCTCATTTAACACGAACGCCGCGGCCCGGGCACGGGCCCCTGAGAGTAGCGGGAGTTACGCCAGCTGCTTGCGCGCGATTTCGTGGGCGCGCTCGAGATCTTCGTGGTTGTCGATCTCGTACCAGTTGGCCGCGGTGATGTCGGCGTGGCCGAAGTCGACCCCGCGGTCCATCATGCGCTGGTAGGCGCGCTCGTAGTAGTCGTCGGTTTCGCCCGCTTCGATCATCTCTTGCAGCGCGTCGAAGACGTCGCTCGCGATCTCAGCGTCGATGCGCTCCACGCCGATGGACTCGCCGATAGCGGTCGTCGGGTCCATGCCTTTGTTGAGCTCGACGATGCGGCCGGCATCGTTGACGCGTGCCTTCATCTCTTCTTCACCCAGGTCGTCGCGCTTGTCGATAGTGAGCACGGCCGGGCCATCGGCGGCGAGCAACGCCGGCAAGATGCCCGCATCGAGCAGTACGTCGGCGTCCAGCTTGATGAAGCTGTCGCCGGCGATTGCGTCACGCGCGACGAGAAGAGAGTAGAAGTTACCCCAGTCGTGGTAGCGGTCGTTGAACACGACCTTGGCGGCTTTGGCCAGGGGCCGGTCCGACGCACGCAGATGCGCTTCCAGCACGTCTGTCAGGAAACCGGTGACGACGATGACTTCGTCGATACCTGCGGCCGCCAGATGATCGATCATCCGGTCGACCAACGGCACGCCGTCCACGGGTACCAAACACTTAGGAAGGTTATCGGTCAGCGGCGCGAGCCGCGTACCCATACCCGCCGCGAGCAGTACAGCTTTCACAGCGCAGGCCTAGTCGTAGTACTCGGCGCCGAGGTGAGTGATCAGGTCGTCGCCCTTGGTGTAGCGCAGCGTGTTCTTCAGCTTCATCAACTGAATGAACAGGTCGTGCTCCGGGTACAGGCCTTCAGGGGTCTGCGGGCTCTTGAAGTAGAACGACAGCCACTCCTGGATGCCGGACATCTTGGCGCGCTTGGCGAAGTCCATGAACAGGGCCAGGTCGAGCACGATGGGCGCGGCCAGGATCGAGTCACGACACAGGAAGTTGACCTTGATCTGCATCGGGTAGCCAAGCCAACCCTTGATGTCGATGTTGTCCCAACCTTCTTTGTTGTCGCCGCGTGGCGGGTAGTAGTTGATCCGCACCACGTGGTTGAAACCCTCGTACAGGTCCGGGTACTTGTCCGGCTGGAGGATGTGCTCGAGTACGCCGAGCTTGGAAACCTCTTTGGATTTGAACGACTCGGGGTCGTCCAGCACTTCACCATCCCGGTTGCCCAGGATGTTGGTCGAGTACCAGCCCTCGAGACCGAGCAAACGAGCCTTGAAGCCCGGCGCCAGGATGGTCTTCATCAGGGTCTGGCCGGTCTTGAAGTCCTTGCCGCAAATTGGTGTCTGTGTCGCCCGGGACAGCTCGGTCATTGCCGGGTTGTCGACGCTCAGGTTGGGCGCGCCGTTTGCGTAGGGGACGCCAAGCTTGAGGCACGCATATGCGTAGATTTGCGACGGCGCGATGTCGTCGTGGCTGGTGCGCAGGCCTTCTTCGAATGAGGCGACAGTGGCGTGGACGGCCGTCGGCTTGCGATACACCTCGGTGGAACCACACCAAACGGCGACCAGTCGGTCACAGCCGTGCTTCTCTTTGAAGGACTTGATGTCCTCCATGAGCTGCTCGGCCAGGTCCATCTTGGACTCGCCCTTCTTGACGTGGGGGCCGGTCAGCTTCTTGACCCACTCCTGCTGGAACACAGCCGTCATGGGCTCGATGGCTTCGAGCTCGTCTTTGACGCCTTCGAGTAGGTCCTTCTGGAGCACGCCCGCTTTGAGCGCTGCCTCGTATGCATTCTCCGGGAAGATGTCCCAGCCACCGAAGACGAGATCGTCCAGCTCGGCGATCGAGACGTAGTCGCGGATAGCCGGCACGCGGTTCTCGGGCCGCTTACCGAGACGAATCGTGCCCATCTCGGTCATGGAGCCGATGGGCAGTGCGAGCTTCTTTCGGATGGCGTAAACGCCGGCGATAAACGTGGTCGCCACAGCGCCCATGCCCGGCAGCAAGATGCCTAGTTTGCCGGACGCGTCATCAACCTCGACACTCTTCTTAAGACCCATTTGTTGCCTCTTTCATACGTAATTCCGGGGAACTTGCCTCAACTCGGGTCCGCAATGCAAGGGCACTGACCCGGACCGCCGTGGCTAGGACCACCACGGATCTGCACGTAACACGGATTCTGCGTGCTGTTGCTCATGGGGCTCGTCAATTTCAAGCCAACCGTGGCCGCTGATATCGCCTATATGCGGCGGGTTTCCAGTAGTTGCCAGATGCGCGAGCACAGCCTCTACATGAATGTGGTCGCCCTGTGTCTCGATGAGCGGCAGGTGGGAGTCCACATACGCCGCTGCTTTTGGGCCGGGCACGTGAGTCATGCCCACGTAGCCGGCGTCCCAAGTCTCGAGTTTCTTCGAGATGGCGCTGATCCGCTGTTCTTTGCAGAGTTGCACTTTCATGTCGTCGGCGCTGAGTGTGCGATCGAAATCGCAGAACCCGGTAACTTCGGTGGCCTCGTCGATGACCTTACGAACTACATCGGCGATGCCTGGCCTATAGATATGGTCTGTATTCATCAATAGGAAGCCGGCGCCCACGTCAATCTTCGGCAAACCTGCGCGCAAGGAGATCAGGTTGCCTTTGCGAAACTCGGCGTTCTCGACCATGACCGCTGCCGCGTCTTCTTTTGCCACCCGGGCGCGCAGATCGTCGCGGTGATAGCCGCCGACCACCACGATGTCGGTGGCGCCAGCGGCTCTGGCGAAGCGTAGGGCGTAGTGGATCAGCGGCTGGCCGTCGACCTCGATCAATGCCTTGGGCGTATCGCGGGTCATCGACCCCAGGCGATTGCCGAGCCCCGCCGCCAGGATGATGGTCTGCATGGTCGTGCGCACATTACGCCCACGCAGGGGTGGGAACAAGCAGCCGCCCCATAACTCCGGTCAGGCCGCCGGCAGGCTCGCCCTAGAACAGCGCGGTGAGCTGAGATATGCAGCTCACGGTGTTTACGCCGCCGAGATAGGCCTCGAACTGATCGGCGTCAAATGTGCCCACTCGACCGACGAAGCCAACGCCCGTATCAGCCGCTAGCTGGCCATCCTTGAGGGAGTCACCGACGAACAGGATGTTGTCGCGATCCACCCCTAGTTGCCGGGTCGTGCGCGTTACGTGGGGTTCACCCTTGGCGAGCTCCCGCTTGGCATCGAAGCCAAACGCCAGATCGAAATGGACTTGCTCTCGGTCGACGAATTCATCGACGAAGTGCTGGGCGGTGTTCGACGAAAGCACCAGCTTGATGCCTCGGTCCCGCAAATCGCACAGCGCCTGGCGGGTGTGCGTCTCGAGGCGAGTAGCGTTGCAGATGGCGCGCTTGCCCCGCTCGAACTCGTCCGAGGCGTCGTCGTTGTTGTCATGGCCCGGGTGGATGACCTCGAGCTGCTGGCGAAACGGAATCCCCGACGTGGCCATGTAGCGTTTGCGCGCCTCGACGACATCGTCGCCGAACGTCCTGTGCATGACCTCGGCGGCCAGGTCCGCGAAACCAACCATCGTGTCGATGAGCGTGCCGTCCAGATCGAACATGATGACCTGAGGCAGGTTGATCGATTCCGACCCGCTCCCGACGGCTACTGTGTTGTCGGCGGTAGGGGTGGTTGTTATGGCAGCTGCGGGATGCATGGAGACAGAAGTTCGCGTCCTGCAGAGCATGGGCCAGATTGGAGTGACACCACACACCTCCGCGCACTTGGCGGCGTTAGTCGGCAGAACCCGGTGAATTTAGCTCTGTTCTCGCAGGCTGTGTGTCAGTTCTCTGCACATTCTGACGGTCGGTTTTGCCTGGTTCTGGTGACGTTTCACCACTCCCGTGTCAGTTCTTCACCACTTTTTGCCATGTGACCTGTGTAACTCTGCCGAATGACGGCCTGGCATGTGGATTGCTCTGGTGCCCAAATTGGTTCAGTCCCGACCGCTCAGGGAGAACGTTTTCGCCATGATCAACCGCGCCGTCATACTCGCTCACAGATTCGTCTTCGAAGGGGGCAGTGTTGTATCCCCTTCAGCTGTCGCAATGATCCGGCGTGCGCTCACGTCCCTCGCCAGGCTCGGCGTGCGCGACATCTGCGTGGTCGATGGCGACCAGGCAGAGTTGCTCCGGGAACGCCTCGAACTCGGCTCGCTCATCGGCGTCAACGTTCGCGTGCTCGCCAACCGCTCATGGCGGCGTGCGGGCGGTTCCGCCCTTCGCATCGCCCAGACGTTCATCGGTAATGAGCCCTGTTTGATTCTTCGCGGCGATCGTCCCCTGGACGATGAGACCCTGGCCAATCTCGTCAACATCGAGTTGGGTCAGGCCTCCGCTGCAGTGGTGGTCGGTTCCACTCCCGAAGGCCTGCTCACGGACGAGGTCAAAGTTCAGCTCGGCACGAGCCGGGCGGACCGCAGCGCTCGCAATCCGCGTGTTGTCGGTATCGGCCTCGACTTGGAGCGCTATGACGCTGTGTTCACCGGCCACGCGGTCGTGTCGCCGGCGATCATCGATGCGTTCGATGGCATTCCTAATCCGAGCATCGAAGATGGATTCGAAGTGCTCGTGCGCAACGGCGAAACTGTGCGCGCTCTGTCAGGCGGCATCGAGTGGCCGTGGGGCGTGCGTCGCCCGGCCGAGGTCGACGACAAGGTCGAAGCTCTGCTCGCCGCCAAAGAGCACCCAGAGTACACGCTGTTCAATCCGGGCCCGGTCAACACCACGGCGCGGGTCAAGAGTGCGCTGGTTCACCACGACATGTGTCACCGCGACGGAGACTTCTCCGAGCTGATGGTGTCGCTCACGGGCAAACTCCGCCGCATCTTCCGCGCAAGTTCGCAGCACTCGGTCGTGCTCATCACCGGCAGCGGTACTGCCGCGATGGAATCGGCGATTTCATCCAGCGTGCCCACGGACCGCAAAGCTCTCATTATCGACAACGGCGCCTTTGGCGAGCGCATCCTCGAGATCGCCCGCCTGCATCAGCTCAACACCGTGCACCTTCGGTACGCATGGGGCGACATGGTCGACCCAGCCGATGTTTCGCGTGCGTTCGAGGCGCACCCCGAGATCGAAGTCGTCGTCATGGTCCACCACGAGACCTCCGTCGGCTTGCTCAATCCCATCCGCGAAGTCGGTGCTCTGTGCAAACAGCACGACGCGTTGTTCGTCGTCGATGCGGTGTCGTCCCTTGGCGCGGAAGACCTCGATGTCGTTCGCGACAACATCGACATTTGTTACGGCAGCGCCAACAAGTGTCTGCACGCGGTCAGCGGCACGGGCTTCTTGTGCGTTTCGCCGCGCACCTGGGCCAAGATCGAAGGCATCCGCCCACGGTCGTACTACCTGAATCTCAAGCGCTACCGCTACTACATGGATGAGCTGGCCCAGACGCCGTTCACCCCAGCGGTCTCCAGTTACTTCGCCCTGGACGCCGCGTGCGACGAGTTCCTCACCGACGGTCACGGTCGTCGCTGGGCCGAGTATCGTCGGCGCAACCAGCGTCTGCGTCGCGGCCTGCAAGAGCTGGGCATGGCCCCGTTCACTCGCACCGGCAAAGAGTCGAACTCGGTCGTCACGGCCTGCGTGCCCAACGGCGTCACGTTCGCCGAACTCTACGATGGGCTCAAGAATCGCGGCTTCATCATCTACGGCTGCAAGAGCGTGCTCGCGGAGAAGTTCCTGCAGATCGCCAACATGGGCAACATGAGCAGTCAGACCATTGACGCATTGCTCGAAGCCATGCGCGAAGTCATTGCAGAGATTCGAGCGGCTCAGCTAACCGCATCACGCACCGCGTTCGCCGAACGCGGGGAGCACGGCGGCCGGATCATCGGTCATGATGCCGTCAGCGCCGGCGTCCAGTAGTCTTCGCGCTTCGTTCGCGTCGTTGATGGTCCAGTAGTCGACCCGTAGTCCAAGGTCGTGGCACTTGGCGATGAACGCCTTTGTATCAAGGCGAATCGGTCCAGCCGCGATGGGGATCTGCGCCGCGATTCCGGTCCCGGGCATCGCGCGAAAAACGAATCCTGGCGCCAGCGCCAGCGCTGCCACTTCGGTGTGGGACAAAGCGGTGGGCCCCGCGTAGCCCATCAAACGAACTCGCACCAGGTTGCGGGTCAAGAAGCTCGCCAGTAGCACGCGCTCTTCTGCGTGATGACGTCGGATGAGCTCGACCATGGGCGTCACCATCTGCGGCCGGCCTTGTTTGAGATCGACGTTGATGATCGTGTTGGGGAAATTGATCAACACCTCCTCGAAGGTCGGCATGTGGTAGCCGGACTTGGCGAAGGGGCGTGCGCCGTCGGCGTCTTGGAATCCCCAGCCCATGTCCCACTGGCGCACCTGGTCGAGTCGGTGTTGGCGGATCTGCGCATCAACTCCCGCCATGCGTCGGCCGGTGGGGTCGTGGGCGACGACGATGTGGCCATCGCTGGTCATGTGCGCGTCCATTTCCAGTGCGTCCGCGCCTATGTCCAGAGCGCGCTCGAACGAGGGCATGGTGTTTTCGGGCTGCTCCGCCGCCGCACCGCGATGGGCATAAAGCCGTGGTTTATTGGGAATCTGGGCCACGCGTCATTTTCCAGGAACCGGGCGGCAGAAGCTACTACACTTACAGCATGAAGCGAGGGGGTGCTGTTTTCGTCGCGTTGGTCGCGGCGCTGTTCATGTGCGGTGACGCATCGGCCGGGTCGATCAAATTGGTCAGCGGCGGTCCGGACAAGCCGGAGAACAAACGCAAAGTGATCCAGACGCTCATCGGTGCCGGAGGCAAACTCGCTCGCTGTCTGCGCGGCCACCGGGGAGCCGTACGCATCAAGCTGAGCGTACGCAGAGGTGGGCGGACGATACGCTCGATTCCCGAAGCGCGGAGTCGCGCGGCCAACTGTGTGGCGAGCGCGATCAAACGGACTCGCTTTCGTTGGACCCGGCGAAACTGGTCCGCGGTCGTGGAGCTGTCCACTGGGTCCAGTGCAGACCCGAAACGCCGCGACATGTCTACCCTCGGTGGCGATCTCGCTTCAACGCGGCAAGGCATCAACGCGTGTTCGCGGCGACACCGCATCAGCGGCAACGCTCGCTTCGCGTTCAAGATTCAAGCGGACGGCAGTTTGTCCGAACCGCGGATAGAGGCGTCGCGCGGGCTGGGTCGGGCGGCTCGCCGCTGCATGCTGGCAGTGGTTCGCAGCGGCAGAGTTCGCAGCCAAGCCGGCGCCCGTCCGGTGACGTTTCGTTTGTCGTTGAGCTTCGCCAACCGTGGTGGCGGACGTGTCGTGCAACGACCCAATCGCCCGCTGGATAAGTCGCTACGGCCGCAGAAGTTCGGTCCGTTGGCAGGTAGCGCGATTCAGTCGGTCATGCGCGCGAAGCTCAAGAAGTTTCAGCGCTGTTTTTCGCGCTACAAGAAACGCGGACTCAAAGGCGACGTGGTGATTCGTTTCACCGTGCGCGCCAACGGCACCGTGCGCAACGTAAAGATTCGCAAGACGACGCTCAAGCACAAACGGGTCGAGCGCTGCATGGTCAGCGTGGGCAAGACTCTCAAGTTCCCCGGCGAAGTCGGCCGAGCGACGACTCGAGTGTTCTACCCGTTCCGCTTCGGCAACTAGCCGCCGCGAGCTACGCTTCTTCGAACGCTTCTAACGCGCCGCGAGCTATGCTTCTTCTAACAAGTCGGCGTCGAGCTCTGTGACGGCGCCCGGTGGCGGCGGCGGTGGTGTCGGGTCCGTCACCTTCAGCACTTCGAGCTCGTAGCTGATGTCTTTGTCGGCGAGGGGATGCAGCATCACGACATCCACGGTCTCGTCGGTCACCTTCTTGACGCGCAAGATGACGTTCGTCGAGTTATCCGCGCCGGTCGCCGCGAACTGCAGGCCGGGCTCGAGCTTGGCGTCCTCGGGGAACTCTTTGCGACTGAGCTGTTTCTTGTGAGCGTACTTCTCATCGCCGAACGCGTCGTCGGCTTTGAGTTCGCCTTTCTTGACGGCACCAGCCTCGAGGCCTTCGACCACTTTTTCGAGACCGGGCAACATGGTGCCGGCGCCCTGAAAATACTCGACGGCGTTTTCTTCAATAAGCTGATCGCCAGCCATGAGTTTGATCTTGAGGAAAACGCGTTTGCCTTTGTCGATCTTCACCTGGAGATTTTACCGATCTGAGACCTCGGATTCGAGCCCAACGGGCGTGAACTAACATCCACAGGGTAACCAAACGGACATAGTTCGGAATGAGACGCATTCTGCAATTCCAGGGAGTTGCCCGGAGGCACGGAACTGGCATATATGGGCCACCGCATGGAAGTGAGACATTTGACCGCCCTGGTATTCGCCGCCCTGATGCTGGGCGCCTGCGCCGGGAGCGGGCCGAGCATCAAGGTGATCGGCCTGGGAGAAGCGCAGCGATTGGACAGCGACGGCAAGCTCGTCGTCCTGGTTGAAGTCGTGAATCCGTCACAGACCGAGGTCGTCTTGTCCAAGCTCAAGTACCGGCTCGAGTGCGACGCGTGGGCTCCGGTCAGCGGCACTTTGCGCCTGTCGCGCTCGGTGTCGCCGCGTTCGTCTGAAGTGTTTCAGATACCCGTCACAGCGAAGGATAAGTCGGCGGGGCGCAAGGGCGTCAATGGCCTTGGCTTTGAGCTCAACGGCCGGCTGTACGCGGTCGACCAGTCCTGGAAGGTGTCCACCAAGGGGCGATTCCGGGGCTCTGCGAATGCCGCTCGGGTTCTAAAAGTGCGGATCGCTTCAAGTCAATGACCTGAGCGAGGCCTTCTGCTACTGTCCGCGCGATGTCTACGACGACGGTAGCTGATTGGAACGACCTTGCCCGCCTATCCCTGGCCGGGGAGTCGCTTACCCGGGACCAAGCCCGCACGGTGCTGCGCGCGGATTCTTCCGAGCGCCTGGCCCTGCTCGCCGCGGCGTTCAAGGTACGGCGGGAGTATTTCGGCCTGCGCGTGCACATCCACGTGCTCGAGAACGCGAAGCTCGGCGCCTGCCCCGAAGACTGTGGCTTTTGTTCCCAGAGTTCCAAGTACAGCTCGCCCAGCGGCGAAGCGCCCATCGAAACCGTCGACAAGCTCGTCGCCGGCGCCCACCGAGCGGCATCCGCTCAGGCGAAACGCTATTGCATGGTCACCGCCACCCGCGGGCCATCGACGCGCGACCTGGATACCATCTGCGAAGCGGCGCGGCGCATCAAGTCCGAGCTCAATCTCGAAATCTGCGCGTCACTGGGCTTTCTGACCAAGGAGAAGGCGGCAAGGCTTGCCGCTGCTGGAGTCGATCGCTTCAACCACAACCTGGAGACGAGCGAGAGCTACTTCGACAAAGTCGTGTCGACCCACACCTGGAAGGACCGAGTCGAGACGGTTCAACTGGCAAAGCAGGCTGGCATGACCACCTGCTGCGGCGGCATCGTCGGCCTCGGCGAGTCAGATGAAGATCTGCTCGACCTGGCCTACGCGTTGCGCGACCTGGAGGTCGACTCGGTTCCCGTGAACTTCCTGGATCCGCGTCCCGGTACGCCCCTATCGGATCGCGGGCGCGTGTCGCCGACGTACGCGCTCAACGCCCTGTGCATGTTTCGTTTCCTCAACCCGCGCTCCGACATCCGTGTTGCCGGTGGTCGCGAGGTTACGCTGCGGTCGATGCAGGCGATGGCGCTCTACCCCGCGAACAGTCTGTTCACGTCAGGGTACTTGACGACGGGCGGCGCTGAACCCAACACGGATCATCAGATGATTCGCGACATGGGCTTCGAGGTCGAGGTCGCCGGTGGCGAGCTCGCGCTTGGCGAGTTTACGTCTTCTCAGGCGCCCACAGTGGCTCTGCCTGTTGTTCCTTGAGCGCGGCCCAACGGCCAAACACGAAGAACGCGTCTGATAGACGGTTCAAGTAGATCACGTCGTTGTCGTCGACTGTGTCTTCGTTCGCCAACGCGACCACCAGGCGTTCCACCCGACGACACACGGTACGCGCCAGGTGGAAGTAAGACGACGTCCAACCACCGCCAGGCAGGATGAAACTGGTCAACGCCGGTAGGCCTTCGTTGAGTTCGTCTATCTCGCTCTCGAGAGCTTCGATGTGCCGGTCGGTGATCGGTGGCGAAGCTGCGCGACGCTCGGCGTCTGGCGTGGCGAGTCGTGCGCCGACGTTGAACAGCTCGTTCTGCAGTCGGCGGATGATCGGCAGCAGTTTCGTTTTTGCGGGCGATTCGTCGAGCGCGCACGAGATCAGTCCGAGCACCGAATTAAGCTCGTCGACTGTTCCGTAACACTCAATACGCAGCGAACTTTTGCTGACGCGTTCACCGCCCACCAATGACGTAACCCCTTTATCTCCCGACTTCGTATAGACGCGATTGATCCGGACCATGGCGTGGAACCTATCGTACACTGTGACTAATGCCCAACGACAACCTGGATATGGATTCGGGCGAGACACCACTTCCGCGATTGAAGCCCCCAGTGGTGCAGTCCAAGGCGGTAAAACCGCTGCTGTACACGGCGGGAGTCCTATTGGTGCTCGCGCTTGGTTTTGGCTATTACGGTTGGCACGTTCGTGGAAAGCGCAATGGTCTTCAAGAGGCCAAGACCGCACTGGAAGCGGGACTCAAGAAGAAGACCGCTGTTCACGAAAGTTGCGAACGGGATCTGACTAAGAAGAACGTTCTCGCCGGAAAGCTGCCCACCTGCGAGCGCGATCGTGACACGGCCGTAGCGGCCAAGAAGAAGCTCGAGAACGAAACCCTGGCGGGGCTGGAGAAGCGACTCAAGGCGACCAAGGTTGAACTGACCGATCTGCGTAAGGCGCGCGAGAAGCAGGAAACGCGGCTCAAGGCGTTCCGGGATCTGACCGCCAAATTCCAGGCGATGATCAGCGCGGGGAAAATCGAAGTGCTGGTACGCGACGGCAACATGTTGGTCAAGCTGCCGGCCGGCGTCTTGTTCGCCGTCGCCAAAGCCGACCTGTCGCCGGACGGTGAGCGAGCGCTCATGGAGGTCGGCGTCGTGCTCAAGAAAATGGGCAAGCGTCGGTTCTTGATCATCGGCCACACCGACAACCAGCCCTTGCGCAAGTCGGAGCACAAGAACAATTGGGAGCTGTCCACGGCCCGCGCCCTGACCGTCACTGAGTTCCTGATTCGGGTCGGCATGAAACCGCACAACGTGATCGCTGCCGGTCGTGGCGAGTTCGATCCGGTTGCCGACAACGGCACCCGTCCTGGTCGGCAGAAGAACCGCCGCATCGAGATCGTGCTGATGCCCGACCTGGGAGACATGCCCGAGATTCCCGTCGGCCTGACCAAGAAACCGGACAAGACGAAACCCAACAAGAAGAAACCCGGCAAGAAGAAGTAGCCGCGGCTAGCCGCGAAGTTTGGCAAGCGCCTTCGATGCCGACGATGCGTCGTCGGCCGCGCCGGTCTCGAAGTATTGTTCCAGGCCGGCGGCCAGGTTGGTCGTGTTCGCTTCATCGGCGCCACACGCCACAACGTCTCGCAGGCCTTCGGCGACGGGAGTCTTGTTCGCGCGCCACCGGGCCTCGACCAACTGAATGCGACCGAGGGGCACTCGGCGGATCTCCCGAGTGCCGAGCCAGTACGCCACGCCCAGCATCGGTAGCGCGAGCAGATCCGTCGGGTCGGCGACGATAGCCGAGTGAAAGCCAACACTGGTCAAGGTGTCGGCCACCGCACGCGCAGCTCCGCCCGATAATTTGACCGCGGTGAACAGGCCCGCGGTGAACAGGGTGGCAAGGGCCAGCTTCGTCCGGGTCAACGTATAGTTCCAGGGGCGTCTGGACAGGCCGGCGGCCGCCTGGATGGTGACGTCGGCCACGCTGGTCAGCAGGAGCGGGAAGAACAATAACCCGGCAACGTCGCTCAGTTTTCCGGTCACGGCCGGCGTGACGATCCCCGCGCCTTTCAGCCAGTGGTCGTTGACCATGAGCACTACGACCGCCAGGAGCGGAAGTGGGTGCAGGAACTCACCAGCGGGCAAGGCCCGGGTTCCGGGGCCATCTTCGCCCGCTAGCAAGCGGTGGAGCCGAGTCGCCCGCATGAGTTTTCGAAATGAGTATACTGCGCCTCGTGGCAGACGATCAGAATAAGGCTGACGTATCGACTCAGGAGCAGTTCGACAAATCCATCGTCGAACTGCGCGAGGGCGCGTACCGCTTGTCGTCCAAGGTTCGCGGACAAGCAGCGCTGATCCTGGATGAGCTCATCGATCCCGACGGGGAATCAGTCATGTGTCTCGCCGACAGCGAAGGCGATGCGGGCGCGATGGCGCTGGCCATGCCGGTGGACTTGATTACGTTCGAGACCTGGCTGCTCGGTCAGATCGGCGACAAGGAAGAGCTGGACCTCGATATCAACACGCACTGGGAGCTGTGGTTCAACTACGGCGCGTGGATCGGTGAGACCCTTCGCCGCCGCCACGGTGGTCACTGGATGATCATGGACAGCGACCCGCGGACCTGGCGCCTCGGCTTCTCCAAGATCATGTTGGAGATCGCGCCGCACATGTTCGCCGGTCAACTGCTCACCATCGGCCAGGGGGCCGTGCGCCAGATGCTCACCGAGTTCGAGCGACTGCGCTCGATGCACGTCGACCAGAAGAAAAAGGACAAGGGGCAAGAGCTCGATCGGTTTACCGCCGAGCACTACATGCGCATGCACACCATTCCCCTCGGGCAATGGTTCGTCATCGACTTCAACCACGTGGGCCGGCTGTGGAACGTGGCCGCCGCCCGCGACCTGGCCAAAGAGATTCGCAAACAGAAGAAGCGCATTGGCCCAGAGAACGGCGAGTTCATCGACAAGATGCTCGAAGCGATCGGCCAGGCCGACCAGAGCAAACCGGTCGCCGATCAGATCGACGATCGTGGTCTGTTCGAGGCGGTCGCGCAGATCATCGCGATGAAGCGAACGGCAGCGCCCCTGGCCATCGACGTGCTCGAGAAGTACGTGGTACCGGCGATGCACATCGGCATTCCCGACAGGTTTCCCAATCTGGACAAAGACGATCTGGCCCAGTTGCGCAAGGGCATCAAGTTATTCGAGCTGTTCGTCGATATCGTGCCGCACAAACACCCTGCCGATGACGAGGGCTTCCTCGGTGCGATTCCCCACGAAGACCTATCGACGCCCTACGGCGATCGGGCGAATCTCGAGGTGGGCAAGGGCGACTGGGTGGTCATCGATCCGAAGTACTTCAAGACCATGCTCCTGGAGTTCGACACCAAGCGAATGCTCGACGGCTACGATCGTTTCGTCAAGTACGTGCGCTCCAACCCCAAAGCGCCCCGTCGCCGCGACGACGGCCGCATGCTGGCCGAGACCGTGGCCGCAGCAATCGCAGACCTGAAAGCCTGCGTGGTGTCTGCCTCCAAAGAGGACCACACCCTCCTGTTCAGAATGTTGCCCCCACCGGGCTGAGTCGCGCGACCCGCCCGGATCGTTACTCGTCGTCGAATGCTCTATCCAGAGCATCCGCCAGTTTGTCTTCTTCGTCCTTGGTCATTTCTGGGGCGAAGTCTTGAAGGTCAGAGTCTTGAAGGTCAGAGTCTTGGAGGTCGTCTTCTTCTTTTAGGCCGGCGATGACTTTTACTTCGGCGTCGGAGAGCTTGGACTCGTCGCCGCTCATCCAGTCGTTGAGCTCCTCGGTGAGGCGCTTCTTACGTGGCTCGGGCGTTATGGTTCTACCTTCGGGGCCAATTGGTTCTGGGGCGCCCGGAAACGATGACGGATTGCGCTTGTACGTGACTGTACCGAAGCAGCGCTGCAACTCGTCGCGCAGGTGGTCCATCGACTGATAGCGATCGTCGGGTGACTTGGCCATGCAGCGCTGAATCAGATGATCAGCGAGCTTTGTAATCTCGAGTTCCGGTGCGGTGTCCCGAGCCGACGGTGCCTCGGTCGAAATATGCATCGCCAGAACTTCCGCGGCGGCCGGGGCCTCGAAGGGTGGGCGGCCAACCAACATGTCGAACAGAATCACGCCCAGGGAGTAGATGTCGGAGCGGTAGTCCACCGGGTCGCCCCGGGCTGCCTCGGGGGACATGTACTCGGGGGTGCCGAATACGGCGCCGGCCATGGTCTGGTCAGCCTTGAGCTCATCGGGGGTGAGCACTTTGGCGATGCCGAAATCGAGGACCTTCACGAAGTCGTACATGTTCTCTTTTTCGACGACGAACTCTCCGGTCTCAGATTCTTCGTCTTCGCTCACCTGGCGGATCACATCGCGTCGCCCCGGCTTGCGAATCAACATGATGTTTTCGGGCTTCAGGTCCCGGTGCACGATGTTCTTTTCGTGGGCTGCGGCGAGAGCCAGCGAGATCTGGTTGGCGATGTTGAGTGCTCGATGAAGCTCGATCGCCTGCTCGCGTTCGATCAGATCTTCGAGGCTGGTTCCGTCGAGGTACTCCATGACGAAATAGACGCCGCCGTCGGGCATCGGGCCGAAGTCAGTGACATCGACGATGTTCGGGTGGTTGATCGACGAAGCTGCGCGCGCTTCTCGAAGAAACCGGTGAATGGCTTCTTCGAACTTGGCGAACTGGGCGTGCAGAACTTTGACCGCCACCTTCTTGCGGATGTAGATGTGCTCGCCGCTGTAGACCGTGCCCATGCCGCCACGGCCAAGGATCTGGTCGAGGTGGTAGTTGCCCACGGTGCTGCCAATGCGGGCGATCTCGAGTTCCTCGACCAGCACAGTTCCGTCAGTCGTGCAGAAACGCTCGGAGACCGGGTATTCGGCACGACAGCGAGGGCAGACTCGCATAGCGGCCTTCGATGTTATCACGCTCAGATGCGGAGCTGGGCGAACAAGAACAATAAGCGGGACGCGATTGGGTCGTCCGCTTTCAGGTTCGCCAACGTGAACTCCAGGCCCAGGTCGAAGGCTCTGTCCGCTGTGAACAGAACGCCGACAGTGGCTGGAATCGACAGCGCATTGGTAAAGTCGAATTCGCCGATGAACAGCTCACCCCGACCAATGACAGCTAGTTGCGGGATGACCTGAAAGATTCCGCCAGCCCCCAGGGTCAGGTCAGGCGTACGATCGAAGTAGATCGTCATGATCTTGTCCATGGCGATCAGCGCGATGTTCGGCTTGAGCCTGTATCTGACTGGAAAGCCAAAGGAGATCGCGAAGTCGGCTGGATCTAGCGGGACTTCCGCGGTGAGTCGGAAGTCGACCACGTCGTAGACGAGGGCTGCTTCGATGCCGGCCGAGATGCGCCGGGCACGAGTCGCGAGCGTAGTATCGGAAAACGGGAACTGACCACCTACCTGGAGCTCGATGTTGTCCTGGAGGCCGTAGCGCCCGCTGAACTTCAAGCCCCAGTCCTTGAACGCGTTCTTGTCCGACATATCCACGTCGAGTCCGGCACGGACTTCAGCCATCTCCCTGGTGATGGTCAGCGGTCGATCGAGCGCCGGCTTGGGATAGGTCTTCTTGGTGAACAGGCCACCGGTCGTTACGGCCGGTTGAGGCTCTTTCTCTTCCTCGTCGTCGTCGTCGTCGTCATCGTCGTCATCGTCGTCGTCGTCGTCGTCATCGTCCGCATAGGCGGATGACACGTCGGACCACGGCGGAGCCGCGACGAACACGGGGGTAATGAGCAGTGCGAGAATGAGGTAAGAAAGTGACGAAAATCGGCGGACCAATGTTGAACCTCCGCGCTCAATGTAGCCTTCGTGGGGCATCGGGCGCAAGCCCAGCACCGTGAAACTACTAGCGATTTGAAGCTGCGCTGTGGAAGGCGCGCCTTAGGGACGGTGCTCTGGGTGAACGACTAGCCGCGAGCGCGGGAGGCTCGCTTGGCGGGCCGCTTTGCGGTTTTGGCGGCGCTTCGCCTGGATGACGTTTTGCTGGTCTTGCTGGCCGCCCGCTTCTTAGAGGCTGTCTTCTTGGTCGCGGCCTTCTTGGCGGCTGGCTTCTTCTTGGCGGCCGTCTTCTTGGTCGTGGTCTTCTTGGCGGCCGTCTTCTTGGTGGCTGGCTTCTTGGCGGCCGTCTTCTTGGCGGCTGGCTTCTTGGCGGCTGGCTTCTTGGCGGCTGGCTTCTTGGCGGCTGGCTTCTTGGCGGCTGGCTTCTTAGCCGCGGCCTTCTTGGTGGCTGGCTTCTTCTTGGCGGCCGCTTTCTTCGCTGCCGGCTTCTTGACCGCGGTCTTCTTCTTGGTTGCCGGCTTCTTAACCGCCGCTTTCTTAGCCACCGGCTTAGCGGCGGCCTTCTTCGCAGCCGGTTTCTTGGCCGCGGCCTTGTTCTTACGTGTCTCCGCTGCCTTTTTGGCGGCGGCCGAACGTTTCTTGGCGGCCGCCTTCGCCGCGTTCGCACGGCGTTCCTTGCGCAGCGCGCTCGCCTGCGTGGCCGATTGCTTTTTTTGCGCGCGCTTCAGCGTCGTCTTGCGCTTCGTGCGCTGAGCCGCGGAGCGTTTGGCCGCGGGCTTCTTGGCGCCGGCAGCGACCGCTTTCGCCTTCTTGGCCTTGCTCTTGGCCTTGGTCTGCGCCTTCTTCTGACCGGCAGACGCTACGCGTTTCTTGCGCGGCTTGCGTGCAGTCTTGCCGTTCAGCTCACGCGCTCGCGCGATATCGCCATCGCCATCAATGAAATAGATGAACGACGGTTCCATGGTGATTTGCGGGCTGGAAACCCGTTCGCGTTTTGGCTGCGCGAAGTCACCCTCGGTTTTGTTGATTCGCCAGACGTCGCCATCTTTTACGTAATAAAGGAACGCAGCATCGCGCTTGATGCCCAGTTCCAAGACCTTCTCAGCCATCAGACACGTTCTCCATACATACTAAGGATCGTGAGCCTACAGATTGGCTGTGACATCGCCAGCGCGCCCAGTGCTGAGAGGGGCTGAGCCCGTCAGCGGGTGGCGCTACAGACGAGCACCTGGTTCTCTGAATCTGCTTGCAAGGGATCTCCCTCGAAGTCGCCGTATCGGGTGTCCACCCGAAATCCGTTCGCCGACAACAGCGCTTCCAGCTCCGCTGGGAAGAACTTGCGCTGGGACAGTTTCACGACCTGCTCTGGGGCGCCGGGCATGCCGATGTCGGCGCAGCGCTGGTAGTAGAGCCGGATGACCACGATCTGACTGATCGGATCGTAGTCGTGATTCGTGGTGTAGATGTACGGTTCCTTGCTGGTCGGGTGTTTGAACTTGGTTTTCGCCCAGCGGCGGTGCGGGCTACGGCACAACCATCGTAGGTCCGGGTTCTGCAGGTCGAAAATGAACCGGCCACCGGGCTCCAGATGCGCTCGGACGTTGTCCAGAAACACTTCCACCTCGGTGCGCGTGTACAGGTGTTCGAACGAATTGAACGCCATGACGATCAACGGAAACTTTCGACCAAGCGCGAACCGGCGCATGTCGGCTCGTAGCAGCATTCCCCGTTTGCGTGAGGCTCGGCCTAGTTTCGCGATGCGCGCGGCCGCCCGCGACAGCATCTGCTGAGAGATATCCAGTCCCACGACCGTGTGACCGGCGCGCAACAAAGCGGTCGTAATGCGCCCGCTGCCGCACGCAATCTCCAACACGTTGCCGCTGTCGCCGAGAAACTCGTCGGCCTGCGCACGGTAGAACCTCACATCGTCTCGTCGTCGTCGGTACTCGTAGTCGTAGAGTTCCGCGTCGACGTAGTGCTCGTAGCTTCCCGCGTCGACGTCTTCGGCGGTGAGGCCGACGTCGTCTTCGTTCATCGGAACACCCTTAACTACTAGGTGTGGCATTGGCGTCGGTGGGCGTTGTGCGGCGCCGTCGTCGTCCGCCTCGTCGTCGTCGTCGGCGTTTGGGGCCGCCGGCCTCGTCTTCCTTTGCCCGCGGTCGGTCCCGGCTGCCCTCGCCGCGGAGCTTGCGCCAGTGATCCAGATCGGCGTCATCGGCGCCGGTTACCGTCGACATGATTTCGTACAGGGTCAGTGCCTCGTCGAAATAGTCGCGGCGTACGAGCGCCATGGGCTTGCCCCGTCTACGTCGGGACGGCGCGAGTCGGCGTTGTGCCAGCAGTATCTGGCGGATCCGCTCCGAGTCGCGCCGGGCCACCCTCAGCTCCTGAGTGAGTGGCTCGAGTACTTCCATGATCATGTTGCTCGCCTCGAGAGGACGAACGCCTGGCTGCATCATGCTCTCGATGACGAACGGGCCGACCAGGGCGGCGAGTGCGAGGGCGTTGGACAACTGGCCGTTCTTCTTCGAGCGACGGTCGAGCTCATCCACCACATCCCAGACGAGGGCGCGGCGGCGTCGAAGTTCAGGCGGCTCCTTGATGAAGCTGATCGGCGTCGCGCCGGCCGGGCGATCGTCCCAGGTCGCATGCCAGGCGGCTTCTTCGTCGTCGAGAGGCTCGGGCTTGCCATCAGCTGCTTCGTGGTTGTCGACGTCGCGGGCGTCCTGGTCCAGCAGTGAGGCCAGGTGCGGTGACAACACTTCTGCGACTCCGGTCTGCATCAGTATCTCGAGGGAACGGCGAGCGGCCCCTTCCCGCAAATAGCGATACACCTCTTCGAGTACCCGGGGCGCGGCGCACTTGGAGATGTCATCTGCGCAGCGCTCGAGTGCCGCCAGCGTCTTCTTCTCGATGTGAAAATCGAGGCGGGCGGCGAATTTGATCGCGCGCAACATGCGTACGGGGTCTTCCTGGAAACGGATGTCCGGGTCGCCGATCGTCCGGACCATGCGGGCGTCCAGGTCGTCCAGACCGTCGACGTGGTCGATGACTTCCTTGGTCTCGACGTCGTAGAACAGGCCGTTAATGGTGAAGTCACGGCGCTGAGCGTCCTCGCTCTCGCTGCCGAAGACGTTGTCGCGGCGGATCAGCAGCTCGCCGTCTTCGCTGCCCTTACCGTTTGCGGCCTCGCGCTCGCGGGGGTTGGCCCGGAACGTCGAGGTTTCGATGATCTTGCTGCCAAAGAAGACGTGGGCGAGGCGGAACCGCCGGCCGATGATCCGGCAGTTTCTAAATAACTGTTTGATTTCACTGGGCGTCGCGCTCGTGGCGACGTCAAAGTCCTTCGGCGACCGCTCAAGAAGCAGGTCGCGCACGCAGCCGCCGACCAGATACGCCTTGTGGCCGCGACGGGCAAGACGGCGAACGACCTTGTCCGCGTCCGAGTCGATCAGTTCAGGCGCGAGAGCCATCTAGTTGAAATTCCTATCATGTTGAGGGTAGCAGCGCAAGAACGGTGCTGGGGCTTATTACCTCCCTGAAGCGGCTCGCGCAATGGGGCTGCGGACCTGGCGTGAGCCAAGGCCGCCAACGGCGACGGCGCGGCTGCCGATTCAGGCGTTTCTGCGTTTGAGCGATGGCAAAAAAAAGACCGCAGCGGCCGTCGGGGGGGGGGAGGCCTGCTGCGGTCGCCTGCTACGCATTGCGTGCGGCTACACATATATTAACCAGCCAGCCTTCGACCGCAAGGGTTTTTTTTCAAGATGGTCAAAAATTTACAAGCTCCCTGTTTTTTGTGGTGGCCCTAACCGCTTCCCGATCGAGCGTTATCGTACCAGTTCTCCGGATGAGGTCCAAGATGTCTAGTCGAGCCGGCGCAGCTGAATCGTCGCCCACGGACGTACTTGCCGGGACTTAGCCGTGTCGATGCGTAGTCGTTTCACGGGCATGGCGGCATAGCCGGGCGCCCAGAACAGGGCGGTGTAGGAACTGCCACGTGGAAGCAGCCGCGAAAGGGTGAACTGGCCCTCCTCATCACTGATGCCCCAGGCCAGGGCGTCAGTGCGAATCTGGTTCAGGCCGACATCGCGCGCATCGATGCCTTCCCGGAAGACCAGAGCGACTCCGTTGGGGATCGGCTGGCCATTCGCCATGTCCACGATATTGCCGCTCACCGAGACGCCGGCCCGTCCGCCGCTATCGGACTCGAACTGTCGGGTCAGGACGATCAGGTCCACCGCTTGCCCGATCGGGATCACCAGCCCCCCCTTGGGGTGGGTCGCTGCCGCGATGCCAACAAGGCGTCCGCTCGACTCGATCACAGGTCCCCCGGAGTAGCCGTCGCTGATCTTGGCGGTGACGACGAGGTGAGGCTCCTGGGGCGATGGCTGGCGAACGATGTTGCCGTTGGCGACGTCGACGAGGCCTCGTGCCTCACGCGGGTAACCAAGTACGTGCACCTTGTCCGCGATGGCCACCTGCTCGGACAGGGAAAACGGAATCGTCGGCCAGTGCTCTGGTGACGACGCGTGGCCATCCATGTTGCGATCGCAACGAATCAATGCGAGGTCTCGGGCGGGCTGGAGCTCAGCTCGATCGGGTTCACCGGCGCAAACGAACTCGGGGTCGCGATGCCCCGGCCGGTAGCGAGCGATGACGAAGAAGTCGTGGAGTCGGTCGTGCTGCTTGTCGTGGATTACGTGGTGGTTAGTAAGGACGTGGCCGTCGCTCGTCAGAATCACCCCGGAACCGCCGCTCACTGGGCGCAGGCGTCCGCCGACGAGGTCGACCGCCATCACCATCACCGTCGCTGGCAATCCCGCTTCGACCACGTCTCCATGGGAGCGCGCTGGTGGTTGATCGAACACCCTTGAGCTGGCTCGCTGGTCGGCGGTGGTTCCGGCGGCGTGGTGGTTCGGATCCGTTTGGAGTGTCGCGGCGATTCGTTTTGCCAACCACGGCCCTGACGTGGGGTCGCCGTGTGCGGTCACGACGTAGAGCAGTTTGCCGTTGAGGGTCGCCATTTCGATCCCGGTGGCAACTCGAGGCCCGGCGTGTTTCGTCGGCTTAGTAGCGTAGGTGAATCTTGTCCTCAGCCAACGCTTGCCGTTGGTCGTGATCGTCTCGGGTTCGAACTCACGGTAGAGTTCGCCGTAGCGCGTGCGCCGGGAGAATGCTCGAACAGCCCGTAGATTGCTGAATTGGGGGCGATCTGTGATCAGGAGTTCGAGGCTCAGCCGCGGATCGGCCGACGATACTTGGAAGGTGTGCTTTCGTTCGGGCTGTCGAGCCTGAGGCGGTAGCACGCCATGTAGCAGGCGTATCGGCGGTGGTGAGATGGCCTGTTCGGGAAGCCACGCCAGGTCCGGTCGGTCGAATGACAGGCCGTGCTCGTTGAACCGGGTAGCTTCGGGAGTCGTGGCGAGCTTGTATGCAAATGCTCCGGCTGCGAAGAGGGCCATCGCCGCGAGCAACACGAGAGGATCGTGTCGGCGTAAGAAGCTGAGCATCGGCCAGTCGTCTTCAGTCGACGTCATCGTCTGGCTCCTGCAGTTGGTTTCGCATCAACAGCGAAATGACGAGGAACACCGCGGCGGCGAATCCGCCGGCGTACGCGACCCCGTACCAGGGTGTCGCTTGGGAGCCCGTCGCGGTGACGATCCGACTGAGTAGGTTGAACTGCCCGTTGAGCACCATCGCGGCGCACAGCCCTAAGATGAGCGCAGTACTGCGCTGGTTCGAGGTCACGCAGCGGAACTTCGCCTTACCCAGGGCGTAACCGACGACCCCCGCGAGGACCACATGCAGCAAGGTGGTTGAAATGACCATGCCCGCCCCGACAGTCAGGTAGATGTTGTTGTCGAGCCGGCTAAGTTGGTCGAAGTTGACGTAGGTGGCGAAACCGAGACCGACCGCGGTCATGTAGATGATGCCGTCGATGGGGTCGTCGAGATGTGGTGACGGGTACACGGTGTAGCGCACGACGACGTACTTGCAGAGCTCCTGGGCCAGGCCGACCACGAGCACCGCGCGCAGGACGCCTTCGGTGGACAGGATGCCGAGCTGTGGGGTCGGCACGACCGGCTGGGCGATGGCCTGACTCACCGCGAAGTCGGCGAGCGGCCCGGCGACGAACGCCCCGAGTAGGTACATGCCCAGCATGTGGAGCTTGGGGTGGTCGTCCCGGCGGTCTTGAAGGTGGAATACAGCGAGCCAGATCAGAGCTGGCGCCGCGGCGAACACGACGGCGGCCGCGGGAGACAGACGTACGGCGTAGTCGAGCTTGTAGACACGCTCGACTAAATGGGCGATTCCGACAAATCCCACCAGGCCCAGGACGAGCAGGATCTCGGTTGCGACAACAGTGCGAAGGCGGCGCACGCAGGCTTCTCAGACCGTGGAGTGGCTCATCTTACCGCCAAACGGACGCTCGCGCCTTGTTCCGCCACGGCTGGCCATATTAAAGTGCTCGCGACGAGGTCAAAGTGCCCACGCGAAACTCAAAAGACTCCGACGAACGTCTTATGACGCTGGGAGAGCTTGCCAAGCACTTACAGCTGGGGCAGAAGACCTGCCTCGAGCTTGCAACGGCGAGTAAACTCCCGGGAATCCTAATTGAAAAGCAGTGGCGTTTCCGCCGCTCGGCCATCGATGAGTGGCTGGCGCAGCAGGAAGGCAGCGATGAGGGCTTCGAGGAGATGGCTGATGGCATGCATGTGCCCCTCGCCGATCTCGTCAGCGAAAGTGCCATCATCCCCGACCTCAACGGCACGGACCCGGAATCGGTTATTGAAGAGCTCGCCGGGAGGGCCTACACCAACCGCTGGCTGACCGACAAGCCATGGTTTGTCGGCGCAGTCGTCGAGCGGGAGGCTCTGGCATCCACTGCCATGGCTGGTGGGGTGGCGTTCTTGCACACCCGAGCACGCGATACCCGCAAGATTGCCCACCCGTTCATCATCGTTGGTCGCTCCTACAAGGGAGTCGACTTCGGTGCCCCCGATGGCAAGAAGACGTACCTGTTCTTCTTGCTCGGACTGAAGTACGACAAGCTGCACCTGCCTGTGCTCGGTCGACTCGCGCGGGTGTTGCGCAATCCCAAGACGATCGCGAAGTTGCGGGCGATGCCGTCGATTCACAAGATTCGCGCCACGTTGGTTCGCATGGATACCAACGCCCTGGATCACAACAAGGCCACTCCGGTTCGCTACGATGGTCCCGAACCGGGCATGGATCGCGAGTCCCGGCTGCGCGCGATCATGCACCTCACGGAGCGGCGCACGAATCCCGACGCGGAGGCTGCCGACGAGAAGCCTGCGACAAAGAAGGCCGCCGCCAAAAAGCCTGCGACAAAGAAGGCCGCTGCCAAAAAGCCTGCGACAAAGAAGGCCGCTGCCAAAAAGCCTGCGACAAAGAAGGCCGCTGCCAAAAAGCCTGCGGCAAAGAAGGCCGCTGCCAAAAAGCCTGCGGCAAAGAAGCCTGCTGCCAAAAAGCCTGCTGCCAAAAAGCCTGCGGCAAAGAAGCCTGCTGCCAAAAAGCCTGCGGCGAAGAAGCCTGCGGCGAAAAAGCCTGCGGCAAAGAAGCCTGCGGCGAAGAAGCCTGCGGCGAAGAAGAAGCCTGCGGCGAAGAAGAAGCCTGCGGCGAAGAAGAAGTAGTAGCCGCCCCAATCGGATTGGCGCTGGCTAGGAGCGCAGTAGCAGCGAGCTGCGAGATAACGCGGCCACCAGTGCGTCGGCGACTCGCGGCGACGTGCGCGCCGCTTGCTCCAACGGCCGCAGCGACTCGCGGAGAGTCGCGTTTGTGCGCATGGGATTCGCAATTGGTCTGGTTCGGTCAACGGCGAGCTGAGCGGCAAACTCGCCGATTGTGATGGCGAACTGAGGCGTCGCGATGACGGCCAGACGAGCGAGCTCGAGCACTGTGCGGCCGTCGAGCCTGCCACGACCGCGTAACCAGCCCGCTAACGCTTCCCACGCCGGCGTATCCAGGATGATCACGTTGGAGGAAATGTTGGGTAGCCGTGCGGCCCGCGGTGCGATGGCACCTTCGTCCGGTGGCGTGATCAGGTCGGCGACTTCTCCTGGAAGGTGCAGGATCAAGTGGCGGACGAAGCGCTGCTCACATGCGGCGTCGCGAATCGAAAAGTGAGCGCCGTTGAGACCGAGTCGGCGTGATGGACCGCCGGGTGGATGGATGCGAAGTAAGGTGGGCTCGAGCTCAACCGTGCAGCGTGACCGCCGCTTCGGTTCGGCTTTCGTATAGAGCGCGCGACACTTCCGCATGCTCTAACAGGTTAGCATGATCGCGGTCGATCACCACTCCATCGTGCACTCGCTGGAGCCCGCGGGGATACAGACCGTATCGATGGTCTGCGGTCCGGGGCGAGCGCAACATGCGCCGACGCCGTAGTCGGCTTCGCATTCGGTGTCGGTCGTGCAGTCCTGTGTGCAGATGAGGTCGCTGGTCGTGAACAGTTGCCAGCAAACGAGACTCGGCGCACAGAATTGCGGTGGCGGCCCGCACGTTTCACCGGGGCCAGGCAAGCTGGCGTCGACGCCAGCGTCGAGCACGGCCGCGTCAGTGATCGCGGCGTCTGGGCGCATCGCGTCAATCAGCGGGCCGTCGGGTTGGCCAGCGTCGGAGATGCCGCCATCGGTATCATCTATCGCGCCGGTGAAGTTGCCGTTGTGTGCGAGCAACCCGCCGCGCCAGGATTCGTTGTTGCCGCTGAACAGATCGGCGCCAGCCGCCAAGATTGCGCCGCCGAAGTTCGTGAGCGAGTGCACGCACAAGTCGTTGACCGGGACGTTCACATCCAGAGCGGTGCTGTCCACGGCTCCCTGGCTATCTCGGCGGTAACGCCCGAGGTAGCCCCGATTGCCACCGATGTAGAGCGGTTGCCCCGGCGCGGTCCATACCCCGGACAGGGCCTCGGGGGTGAGCGCAAACTCGGTCCACTGACCCGACGTGTAGCGCAAAACCACTCCGCGGCCATCGCCGCCCACAGCGAACACGTCGTCGCCCGCACCCCAGACGGCGATCAGTCGATCTTGCACCGGCGTGGGCTGTACGACCCACGCACCGCCCGCTGATGACTGGACGACGGTTCCGCCGGTGCCGACAGCCCATATCTCGGTACCGGTCCCCCACACTTTGAACAAGATCTCTTCGGGGAGTCCGGCAACGTCGGCTGCCGTCCAGCCACTGCCGTTGTAATGAGCGATCGCCGGGCCGCCGCCGGGCCCGAAGCTGCCACCGACGACGTAGATGTCTTCGTCGCTCGTTCCCCAAACGCCGTACAGGGTCGTCGATGATAGAACTGCATCGCCCGTGTCCGAGTGAGTCCAGGCGCCGCCCTGATTGTGTACGACCGTCGCGTTCTCGCCCACTGCCCACACGGTGCCGGCAGGATCGATCCAGCACCACCACAACTCTTCGGCCCCGGCAGGTAGTTGCTCCGCGGTCCACCCGGTTCCGGTCCAACTCATGACCATGCCCTGGTCATTGCGACCGCCGACGACGTAGAGCTGATCGTCGTCGCTGCAGGTCGCGAGCAGGGCGTCATCCAGGTTCGAAAGGGCGACTGTCCACTCGAACCGCGGGTCGTTGGAAGACGGCGGTCCGCCGCAGGCAGCGCACAACAGTAGAGCGATGGATAAGCTGGCTACGGCTAGCCGGGGGCGCATTCGCTAACAAGTGTGCGCACAGTCGTGACGTAGTTGCCAGCGGCATTTCGCAGGCGCGCGCGCGCGTGTTCGACAGCTAGCATGTCCTGGCCACTGAGCTTCTCGGCGAGCAGTCCGAAAGTCTCGGCGATGTCGCGAACGGAGGCGGTGAGTTCGCCTTGCAACCGGCGCAGTTCCGCGCGCTCCGGTGTGCGTTGGCTCACGGCGTCGACGCCGCCGCGCAAGGTGCCGGCCAGAATGTTGAGCGAATGGGTCGTGGCGCCAGCGCCGATGCGCACGTGGAGCAGCTTTGCCTGGCTGGAGATCGACGACACGAACGATGACACTTCCGGTGGCAGCTTGGTGCACGCGGCGACCTGGGGCGTCAGGTCGGCCCCGACTTGATGCAGATCAGCCAACACGCTGGCCGCGGCGCCTCCCTTGGCCAGGGGCACCGGTGGCAGGTTTTTGACCTTCTTGACGGGAGCGACAGTGGCCGCGGGCGTCTTTGCCGGAGCTTTGTCGGTCGCCGCCACGCCCACGGCTTCGTGGTCGTAAGTTCCGAACTCGCAACCGGTTGTGATCGTGACGAGAAATGCGCAGATACACAGGCGATTCATTGCAATGGTTCAAGTATCGTCGACCGCTTGCGCAGGTCTAGTTTTTGACATTACAGTGCGCGCCATCATGACTTGGCGCTCGATAATCGGTGTGGTGGCGGCAGTGTCCGCTCTTTCTATGGCGTGTGGCGGCCGGACGACGGCAGCGACCCAGAAGACGCCGGCGGCGTTTGACGCGACGAAGTCCGACGCCAAGGCGGTGGCGGCAATCGACGCCATGCATAAGGCGCTCGGCGGCGCCGATGCGTGGGGCAAGGCCAAGCAGATCAGCTGGGAGATGAAATACACGCTCAAGGGCGAGATGAAGGTCTGGATCAAGCACGCCTGGGACAAGTGGAACGGTCGCCATCGTTTCGAGAGCGTCGACATGAAGAGCCACAAGGCTGCGCTGTCAGCGAATGAACCCAAGCTGCGCAAGTGGAGCGTGGCCATGCATGACCTGATCGATACGGGAAAGCGTGGCTACGGCGAGCACGCTGGCAAGCCCATCGCCAACGACGACGTCAAGCGCTTCGTCAAGACGGCGACCAAGCACTGGAAGTCCAACCACTATCAGTTGGCGTTCCATTACAAGGCCAAAGACCCGGGCGTTGTGCTCAAGCACGTCGGCGAGCTCAAGGAGCGCGACGAGATATGCAAAGGCGGTTGTCAGACCGTCAAGGTCACGTTCGCCGACGGCGTCGGTGAGGACACCTACTACATCAACATCAACAACACGACCAAGATGCCCGACCTCGTAGAGAAGCAGGCAGCGTCGGGTCGTCTCGGCTTCATCCTCAGCGACTGGTCCACGGTCGGCGGCATGAAGTTCCCGGGCAAGCTGGTGAACATCGGCCTCAAAGAAGAGGTGTTCACGATCTCCAACGTCAAGGTCGCCGACCCAGACGACTTCCTGTACGTGCCGCGCGCACGCTACTAACCGTGTCTACAATACGCACGCTACTGCTCCTATGCGCGGTGGTCGTGACCGCCAGTGCATGCGGCATTTCGTCTGACGTATCACGTGACCTGGGTGCGCGTTGCGACACAAAGGACGAGTGCAACGAGCGCTGCCTGTTGCCCACCGCTCAGGAGTCACCCGGTGGATTCTGCACGTTGCAGTGTGTGGACGATAGCGACTGTCCGGGCGGCAGCAAGTGCGCGGACGTCGAGGGCGGCGTCTGCCTATTCACCTGTACGGACAACACCAACTGTGAGTTTCTCGGCACGGGCTGGTCGTGCAACATGACCGACACCCGGCCCAACGGCGAGGCGATGATATGCATCGGCGACTAGCGCTCGCGGCAGCACTGCTTGCGTTGTCTGTTGGCAGCGTCGCGGTTGCACATGGTGACGAGGCGACGCCGGGCGAGCCGAAGACGCCGGGCGAGTCGAAGACTACGGTTGAATCGACGACGCCGACCACGACCACCACGACCACCACGACCACTCCGACCACGACGACCACCACTGCCCCGACGAGTGTGACCAAGCCATCCCTGCCCGTGTCGGAGCAGGAGATCGGCGCGCGCCTCGGCCTTGGTGCCGGCGGGCGGGTCAGTCCTGGTGGCGTCCTCGTCGCGGGCAACTATCTCTATCAGCTGGCCCAGCGTGATTGGTTCGATGCGTCGGTCGGCTTTTCGTTCGGCAGCAGCAGCGCCGCGTGCTTCCGGGACCGCCAGGACAACCTGCTTTGCGACCACGGCGTGGCCGACGGCTTCGGCATGTATCTGGCCGGGGGAGTGCGCAGGTTCTTCATGGCCAAGAAGGAGTTCGCCCCGTACGTGCGCGCCGGGTTGGCCGTGCGTTTGTCGAGCTACTCAGGGGACTCGGTGACGGGCTTCGTCGTGCCGCTGTGGGCAGGCGGCGGTGTACGGGCGCGGGTCACAGACGGTGTCGCCGTTGTGGGCGATGCAATGATCGAGCTCGGCGGCGGCATCTTCAGCAAGGGCGTCGGCCTGCAGCCTCACTTCTCGCTGGCCGTTCTGGGCGGCGTCGAATTCGCGCTCAAATAGCGCGGAGCACATCAGCCAGGATCAAGTAGCCTTTGGCAGCTTGATCTTGGGCTTCTCGGGATGCTTGCGGTAGAGCAGGATCGTGCTGCCGAGGACCTGGGCGGTTTCGCTGCCTGTCATCTTAGACAATTCCTGGGCGGCATCCTTGCGGTCTACGGTTGCGTTCTGGCCAACGCGAATCTTGATCAGCTCGTGGTCTTCCAGCAACTGATCGACGGCGCCGATCAGCCCTTCCGTGAGCCCCTCCTTGCCGATCTGCAGCACGGACTGCAGCCCGTGGCCGAGGGAGCGGAGATGACGACGCTGTTTACCGGTGAGCATGAGGCGGCGGAACATAGAGGGTGTCTCGCCGAAACACCAGTCGTCTTTTGCTGCAAAAACAACAAGCCCCGCCCGGTGAGGGGGGCGGGGCCTGACAAGTCTGTAATCGGCTGATTACCGGTCTGGCGCTAGCAGCGGCGTCGGCGGATGGCGAACGCCAGTCCAAGGCCGAGGAGCAGCAGGGCGCCGCCACCCGAGCTGCCGCCATTGGTGGAGCAGCCACCCACGATATCCGACGGCGAGCGGTTGGGGTCGTTCGGATCGTTGGGGTCGTTTGGATCGTTGGGGTCGTTCGGGTCGTTGGGGTCGTTCGGATCGTTGGGATCGTCTGGCGTATTGGAGACCGTGATGGCGATGCTGTCACTCGTCACGTTCTTTGAGTCGTACGCCCGGGTCTCGAGGGTGTGCGCGCCCATCGCCAGGCCAGCGTCGGTGGTGAACGTGTATGGCGGCGCCGTCTTGGTCTCCACGAGGGTACCGTCGATGTAGAGTTCCACGGTCTCGACGCCGATGTCGTCAGCTGCGTCCACGGTGACGTTGAAGCCGGGAAGCACCGATGCATTGTTGGCCGGGGAGGTGAAAGCCACCGACGGCGCGAGGGCGTCGCCGAGGCCGATGCGTTGGGTGAGCATGGTGACGGAGTTCTGAGTCTGGCTACACGTGCACGCTCGCGGGGAGCCTTCGCCACACTGGGCTTCGACGTTCTGGAACGACTTGGCGCCGCAGCCACCGAGGTACGTCATCGGGTCCTCGCACAGGTACTGGTGATCCAGACCGAACGAGTGGGCGATTTCCTGAGCGGCGACTTCACACACCTGTTGGTACGCGTTGCCGTAGAGCTCGGCGAACGTAAACACGATGGAGTTCTCGATGGTGCTGCAGTTCTGTGGATCCCATGGGCTCACGCCACCTACGTTGCTGGGCAGTCCGAGCGCGCCTGGAGTTCCGGCGACCACTGACTCGAAGTGATTGACCTGGCCAGGATCAACGTCGGTGATTTCGACGTCGAATGCCGCGAACTGTGCGCGCACGCAGTCCATGACTTGCGTCCAGCCCGCGGCCGGAACGTTCCACGCCGGAATGTTGACTGTCTGGGCGGCGATGGTCGATTGGTTGTTCGCCGCGTTGTTGATGCCGGGGGTGTAAACACCGCCGTCTTTGTTCATGTAGATGATGTAGCGGGCCGCGCGAACCGCGTTGGGATTCGGGTCCGGTCGGAGCACCGCCTGGTTGAGTCCGCCTCGGAAGTGTTCGGGGATCGGATGTTTGAGGCTGCGCGGTCGATCGGTGATCGACAGGATCTCGCCGCCAGCTTCTTCGCGTAGCTCGGTCTCGCCCGGAGCGGGTTCTTCGTCTTCGATCCGGTCTTCGATACAACCGGGCAGTACGAGCAGCGAGCCAAAAACTAGTAATGCGGTAGAGCGAAACATCCGATGCCTCCTCGGGGGCCTGAAACCCAGCACGTCTCCCTACATCAAGAGTCGTGCCGCTTTCGGGGCTTCGGAGGGCCAGCACTATCGCGGAGTTACGGCGTTGCTGCGCGCGCAAACTTTTGTTTTATGGGAGTTTTAATCGAATGCGGGGAGTTTGTCCCCAGGGTGCCCGAGTCCGGATGGACGTTTGGGGGCTAGAGGCCGCTTTGGCAGATTCGCTCGACATCGGAAACGGTCTTAGGCGCTCCGGAGGTCAGCACTTCGTACCCGCCGTCGGTGACCAGGATGTCGTCTTCGATGCGGATGCCGATGCCACGAAACTCCTCCGGGGCCTCTTCGCAGTCGGCGGCGATGTAAAGACCCGGCTCGATGGTGATGACCATGCCGGGTTCGAGCGGTCGCGGCGTGTCGCCGTTGGTGTAGGCGCCGACGTCGTGCACATCCATGCCGAGCCAGTGGGAGGTGCGATGCATATAGTACCGCTTGTAGCTTTCGTCTTCGATGCGCTCGGCGGCAGGCCCCTCGAGTAGGCCGAGGTCGACCAGCCCCTGGGTCAGTAACTCGACTGTGCGCTCATGGATATCGTCGATGGTGACGCCGGGCTTTGTCATCTCGATGCCGGCGATCTGCGCCGCTAGAACCGCTTCGTAGACTCCGCGTTGTGCATCGGTAAAACTTCCGCTTACGGGAAACGTGCGCGTGACGTCCGCGGTGTAGTGCTCATACTCGCAACCGGCGTCGATGAGAACGAGCTCGCCATCGTGGGCGACGCGGTCGTTTTCGATGTAGTGCAGAATCGTCGCGTTGTCGGCTGAACCGACGATGGTGTTGTAGCCCGGGCCGCTGCCGCCGTTCTTGCGGAACGTGTAGTTGACCAGTGCTTCTAGCTCGTGCTCGCCGACGCCTTCGCGCGCCGCCTTCATCGCCTCGATGTGGGCATCAACGGTGATATCTGCGGCTTTGCGCATGATCGCGATTTCGTCAGGCGATTTGAGCAAACGCATTTCGTGGAGCACCTCGGCCGGATCGACGATGCGTTTGGGCGGGCGCTTGCCGCGTCGAGCGTGCATGCGCAGCTGGGCGATCATCGCCATCATCTGGGCGTCGACCGCTTCATCCAGGCCGACGCTGTAATACAGGTCGTCATGATTGGCGACGAGTTTGATCAGGCGGTCGTCGAGTTCGTCGACCGAGTAGGCGGCGTCGGCACCGTAGCGATCCATGGCGCCTTTGATGCCGGCGCGGCGGCCATCCCAGGTCTCGCGCTCCGGGTCGCGTGGCCGCACGAACAAGACGAACCGGTCCTTCTCCGCGCCTGGGCGTAGGACCAGGGTGGTCTGCTGCTCGGCGAAGCCGGTCAGGTAGAACAGATCCGACGACTGGCGAAACGGGTGGTGGACATCACCGTTGCGGGTCGCTTCGGCGGGAGAGCAAATCACGGCAACGGCGTTGTCGCCCATGGCCTGCATGTACTGCTCGCGCCGTTGTTTGTGGATCGCCGATGGCTGCTGGTCACTCATGGGGCTATTTATAGCCCTATTTGCGTCAGCCTACGCGCGCGTTAGTCGCGCGGCTTTCACCGGCGGCTGGGCGATGAATGCGATCAGGTCGTCGTCGTTGAGCGGCTCGGAGGTAGCGTGGGCGTCAAGTGCGCTGATCTCCACCTGATTCGGCCGACTGGGAGACGTTGCCAGGATGGGCACGAGGTCCAGGCTAGGGTCCTGGCGCAGGTCGCGCACCGCTGCCAGAGCGGAGGCGCCATCGTCGCTGGCGCTTGTCATGTTGAGTACGATTGCGTGAGGCTCGAGTGCCCGGGCGAGGCGCGGTAATTGTTGGTTGGTCTCCGAGACACTGACCATCGTGAACCCGCGCTCGGTGAGCAGGCGATCGAGCTTGGCCCGGCGTTGCCTGTCGCTGTCGACCCACAACACGACCTTGCTGCGGCTGAGGGCGTGCGGACGGTCGGGTAGGGTATCCTGCTCCACGGTGCGCACAACGGCGAGGGCGATCTTGTCCAAGAGCAGCTCTTGATCGAACGGTTTGTAGACGAAGTCGCTGGCGCCCAGGGCCAAGAATTGGCTGGGTATCGCGCCGCGCAGCGCGGTCATGACGATGACGGGCAGCTGGCTGTCGCCGCGCTCGACGCGCAGAGTGTGGAGAAACTCACGACCATTCATACCTGGCATCATCACGTCGAGGAGGACGATATCCGGGCGTTGCCTATCTATGATCTCGAACGCGCTCGCGCCATCAGACGCTTCGATGACTCGGTAATCCTCTGTCTCCAGGATCGCGCCAACCGCCATCCGGATCAGCCGGTCATCATCTACTACTAGAATTGAGCCCCCACCCATACGTGTCTCTCGTTTTGCAGGCTAGCTCGCGAAACCTCAGAGGGCAACGGCGCACATGCACTACCCGTCAGATGGTACCATCTGAGTCTATGGTCGGTAGTCACGCTGAGCTGTTCGACTCCATCAGAGAAGATGTACTGACCCGCCTCGTCGAAGTGCGTGGCAGTATCGATCACGCGTACGCGACTGTGGCTGAGGACGTGATTCGCGAGCAGTTCTGCGTGGTTCTGGACAAGATGCGCAGTTACCTGGTTACGCAGAACCCGGATCTTTACAGGAGCTTTGCGACGCGCTGGCTGGCCATGCGCACGGGGCAGGGATTCGCTCCGGAGAACATCATCCATTCCATGGTTGCCCTGGGCAACGTCGTGTCGGATGTAGCGAAAGCACGCTTCGGTCCGACGCCGGAGTACTTTTCCTTTGCGCGTGCGATGGCGCACCTCAACTTCGTCGCCACACGCATGTTGGTCGAGCTGTTGGCCGAAGAAGTTAAGCGGCGTTCAGAGCAGCACAACATGTTGTCGCGCAAAGCGCCCGCACAAAAGACGCTGATGGAGTTTGGTAAGTGACGCGGCTGACGATTCGCGCTCACGGTAAGACGCACACCGGTAACGTGCGCGAGGCCAACGAAGACTCTCTGTTGATGGACCCGAAGCTGGGCCTGTACGGCGTGCTCGACGGCATGGGTGGTCACAGCGCGGGCGATGTCGCGTCGCAGCGGGCCCGGGACGCCATTCACGAGTATGTGGCCGCGCGCCATCAGAGCATGGCGCCGCGTGACCTGTTGACCGCGGCGTTGAACGCTGCCTCGGCGGCGGTGCACAGCGAAGCTAAACGACGACGGGATCGTCAGGGCATGGGGACGACCGCGGTGGTCTGTTTGGTCATCGACGACAAGCACGTGGTGATCGCTCATGTCGGCGACAGCCGGGCGTATATGCTGCGCGATCGACGACTTCACCAACTCACTGAGGACCACACGGTGGTAGCGGAGTTGATCGCCAACGGCGCTATCTCCGCCGAAGAAGCGCTGCATCACCCGTACAAGAGTGTGTTGTCCCGGAACCTCGGGGCAAAGCCGGCGACAAAAGTCGATCTGACTGAAGTGACGCTGCAGCCCGGCGAGCGCATCATGCTTTGCTCGGATGGACTCAATGGTTACGCGTCCGCGGAAGCCGTGGAACAGATCGTCGCCGGTTCCGAAGACGCCGAGCAATCAACAGTCGACCTGATCGAAATCGCGTTGCGCGGTGGCGGCGGAGACAACGTCTCGGTGGTGGTCCTCGAGGCCGGTAAGCAGGTCGTTCCCCGGTCGACGTTGATCATTCAAACCACCGGCGCGGACGCGTGGTGGCGCCGCCGCTCGTTGTTCATGGGCGCGTGCCGTGAGCGCGGACTAGCGCGCTCGCCGATTTGCGCTGTTCTGTCTCCCGAAGAGGCGTTGGAGATCGTCGCCGGGAACCTATGCGAGGCCATCTATCACGACCTCGAGCAGAACTCTGGGATCAACGTGTGGACGTACGCGGAGAACCTGGCCAAGGGATGGTTCGATCAAGGCGGTGATTTCCGCCCGCTGCGCGACATGCTCGATTTGCTCGGTTCCGCTGCCGCTGCCGTGATCGCAGACATCGCTTCTGGTGGGCAGCAGTTCTCCGTGGCCCTCGAGATTTCGATCACTCGCTCGCTTACGACCATCGAAATGGTCGTGGGTGGTTTGTTGGCTGAGCGTTTGCGTGGAATCGAAGCCGCGTTGGTCAAGCTGCACGCGCGGGCGCCGACCCAGCAGCCGGTTACGGACCACCCGACGATTCCGTACATGCAGGCGGTGAGCATCGAGGCACCGGCGCCCAACGTAGCGGCGTGTATCGATCAGGCGATTCCGCTGGCTTTGGTTTCGGTACAGGACCAGGGTGAAAAAGCCGGCGCGCGTGAGTGCTTGGAGTACGCTGCAAACAGCTCGTTCGATGCGACCCATGGCAACGATGCCGTTCTGGCAGCGCGGGAGCTGTTTGGCATGCGTGCTCTGGAGGAGGCCGGAATTGGCCCGCTGCTCGATGCCGCGGATCAGGCTCGGCGGGCGCACATCGAGGCGCTGAACCAGCTGGACCACCCAGCGAAAGTGCGTGCTGGTGCTGTGCGGCTGGTCGCTCTGGCACACAAGCGTTTATTTCTGGCGATCTCACAGCTTGTCGTCGACGCTGGTGCGCCGATCAGTGATGAGTTGCATCGGGCTTCCGAGCGCACGTCGCAGCTTCGCCAACAGGTGGCGCAAGGCGAGCGCAAGCTGGCCAAGATGGAAAAGAAGTTCGTTACGTTGGTGGACCGCGAGCCGACTGACATCAGTGGAACATCGAGGCACAAGTAAGAACGATGGCGCATATTGCAGATCGTTTGATGGTGTTGCGCGACGAGGTCCTGGACACGGCCGACCTGGGCGATCCTGATCCGCCCGGGGCTGAGATCTTCGACGCCGTTGTACGCGCCCTCGTCGCCTACAATGAAACGATTCCCGGACTCGACCTGACGTTGCACGACGCGATCACGCGTCGGCTGGCCTGGGGCGACGAAGAATCAGTCGTTCTCGCTGATGCCAGCACCGTGTGCGATCGATTGATCGCATCGGCCCAGCGGGCGTTTCGCGAGCCCGCTGACGAAATGCTCGTGACCGAGCTAGCGGCTGAAGTGTCGTGCAGCGCCGCCCGCATCGTCGCCATGGCTGCCGTCGGCCGCGCCGCTAGAGAACGCGCCGCGCGCCTACGCGAGGAGCTGGGCCAGCGCAGGTTGAACGAAGCACTCGAACGGCAGAAGGCCGAAGCAAAGCGCCTCGAGATCAGCGCCGCCGATTTCGGTCGGACGCTTGAGGGCTTTTAGGCGCGTCTTGTAGCCGGCTAGTTCGTACGACCGCAGCAGACGCCGGGTGCTTCGAACGAGCTATCGGTGGTCCCATCTTTGTCGAGCTGCACGCCATCGACGCATGCCGTCGCGATCAGTTCGATCAGGCCTTCGGCGTTCTCTTGCAGGAGCTGGTAGACGATGGCGTAGCTGCCGGATTTGGGTGGCGTGTTGGACAGCCCGCGGTCGAAATCGTCGATGGCGCAGTAGCCGCCTGCACAACCGGCTGTGCAGTTGTCGTTGGTGCAGGTGAGCAGGCTGTCTCCGCACAACTCTCCTGCTTCTGCGCAGGTACCGCCGTGGAGGTAATACACTTGGGCGTGGGTAGCGTCGTCGCTACACTCGGATGGAAAGTCGAGAGTGATGTCTATGCTGCCCTGACTCTTACAACCGACAAGCAGCGCAACCAGGCACACGTATAGCCAGGGGCGCATCAGTTTCGCATCCCGGTGACTCGTTGTGGTCCGACGTCGATGGCCTGATCCACCAACAAGGGCACGGCGACCGCGAGGGCAGCTGCGCTAGCCCAGAACCACCATTTCTTGTACACGGGCGTTGGTCGCGGCACGCTGCCGGCCGACATCATCAGGTTGAGCGGATCCTTCTCGTTGCCCTTACGGCGGAGCGCGATGCCGCTGCCGTGAAGGATCTCGACGTAGAGATCGAGTTTGTACGGGGTCTTGCTCGCGGTCGAAACCGCGGGGATGACAACGCGTGTCTGTTTCGCCAACGTCGCGCCGGAGATCCGCGAGTAGCTCTGGTGGCCTCGGCGGCGGTAGAACAGGAGCACCTCTTTCGCCAGTTGTTTGGGATCGACGAGGGTGACGCCAATCGCCAGTGGTCTTCCCCCCCGACCTTTGCTTGGTACGCGCACGGTGAGATTCATCGCGGTCAGCGCCTTGCCGAGCCGTTCCCTTAGCGCGGTTTCCCGGACGAACAGCCAGTCACTGCGTGTGCGTAAGAAGATCTTCTCGACGCGTGGCGAGGTGTCACCAGGCATGCGGTAGCGCGGCTCGATGTTGAGCAGCGCCTCGAATGCCTTCTTCGCCAGGTCAAACGCGCCAAGTACAGCGTGTGCGGAGCCCTTGAGCCGCAGCGCTTCCAGATGAACGGCGCGCTTCAATTTTTTCGTGCGCAGGACCGCATCGACGCGCTTGATGACGGTTTCGTACTCTTGATCCGACCAGTCAGCCTGCGCGCGCTTGATCAGCTGCGCGGCCGGTTCGGCGTGCGCCCACGATGCACCGAGGCCGAGAACTAGCGCGGTGATTGACAGCGCAAGCGTTTTGCTGAGACCTGACATTTCGTCTTCTTGTTGGTTTCTACACGGGTGGTGGCAGTGTGCGTTCCACTGCCGTCGGACATCTTGACGACGACTCTATAGGTGCCGACGGGTAGCTTCTGTACCAGATCGGTAGCGCCATAGTTCTTACCGTTGATGGTCACACGACCATAGGGCGATGCCGTGATGGCGAGTCGGCCTTTCGGTGTCTTGAGAATCACGATCGGCTTGGGTCTGGCATCGACTGGCGGTTTTCTCTGCACAATTCGAGGGACACTCGCATCCACAATCGCACGGTTTCGGTCCGGTCGTCGTTTCCGCCGTTCGGGCCTACGCGGCGGCGAACGGCGTTTGGCTACTGCCACGGCGGCGTCGTAATTCGCTACTGCGATGGGAGTTGACGCGTCGTGATCCACGTCCCCCGAGACTGCGACCGCGTCCGTTTGCGCGCCCGCATCGGTCGTGTCAGCCGCGCCAGCCGCTGTGTCTTTCGAGCCGCCAGAGCTGGCCAGGATGATTGAGCCAACCGCGACGACGGCGACGCCCGCGATCGTCAACGGGATCCAGCCTCGGCCAGTGGAGGGCGTCTCAGATGTTGCTTCCTCCGGTGCGGGAGCCACCGGGGCCGTAGCTGGTTCTTCACTTGCCGAAACCTCCCTGACGCGGGTCGCCCCCGTCTTGGCCACTGTGTCGGCGCCGGTAGCAACGTCGGCCACAGCCGCCGTCCGCGTGTGCACATTCGCGGCGGTCATGGGCGCGGTGATTCTGATGACCTCGGCGACATCGTTTGGCAACGTCTCGGGGAACAACGTGGTCACCAGGGTGCCCAGCTCGTCCTTTTCTACCCGGGGCTTTCGCTTGAGTACGTTGCGCAGGGCGGCCGCCATGGCGCCAGCGCTCTGAAAACGTTCGTTCGGATCGTGAGCCAGCGCGGTCATCACGGCTGCTTCCAGATCCTCTGGATACGTGGGGTCGATGCTCCGAGGCATGGGCACCTCGCAGCGGGCGACGAGCTGCAGAGTCTCCATCTCCGTTTCGCCCCGGAACAAGCGCTTCATCAGCGTCGTCTCCCAGAGCACGATGCCGGCACAAAACACGTCGGAGCGCGCGTCGAGCTCGGCTTGAGCGAGCTGCTCAGGCGACATGTAACCGAACTTGCCGCGCAACACGCCCGTCTCGGTTCGTTGCTCGCGGATGTTCGCGTGGGCGATGCCGAAGTCGAGGAGTTTTACGTCACCCAGCGTGGACACCAACGTGTTGTGAGGGCTGATGTCCCGATGGACGATTTCCATGGGCCTACCGTGGGAGTCCTTCGCTTTGTGAGCGAAGTCCAGGCCCCGGGCCATCTCTGCGACCACGTGAATGGCGCTATGCCGCGGATAGGATCCGCTTTTCCGAGATGCACGTTCGCACAGCCGCGCCAGGTTCTGGCCGGGCACGTACTCCATCGCCATGTAGTAGGCGCCGTTCTCCTCCCCGAAATCGTAGACCTGGACGATGTTCGGATGAGCCAGCTGCATCGCGATGCGCGCTTCGTCGATGAACAGAGCCACTTGCTCGGGCCGCTCCGCCAACTCGTCGAGCATGAGTTTGATGACGACCAGGCGGTCGACGCCGGCAACGCTTCGCTCCCGCGCTAGGAACACCTCACCCATACCGCCGATGGCCAGGCGCCTGAGAAAGTCGTAGCGCCCTAAGCTCCGCAGGCCAGCCATCGCCGGGTTATGGGAGGACGACATCGGCATCCATGTTCGTCCAGCGAACGTGAGACGTGTCCGATGTGAACGCGACCGACGCTTGGCCGATGGTCACGCACGGAGCTACGGATGCGGCGTATCCGAGGTCCTGACTCGTCACCGGACCGCTCAGTCGATCTTCGAGGATAACCGGGTCGCGGACGAGCCACGAAACTCCATCCTCGCTGTTCTCCACCACCGCCTCGGAAACGCCAAACTCCATGCCGATGATCAGCCGGTTGCGATAGCCGGCCAGGTCGCGCGTCGTGCTGAGGGTTGTCACGCCTGAAACCACCATGGTGGTTCCAGAGAGCTTCACTTGCATCACTGTCCCCGTCTCGACGATCGCCGATGTAGCGAACACGGCTTGCGGGCAAGGCGACATGCAGTTTCGATTGATGGAACCCGTTCGCAGCGGTCCTCCGACTACGGTGGTACCAGCCGCCGTGTACTGCGCACCGGCCGCCGGCGCACCAACACTGGGCCATGTAATCGGCACGCCGTGTACGCGTACATAGTTTGGCGGGTCGTTGTCTCGTGCAAACACCACCAGGTCGCCCGTGTTGTCTCCGTTCAGATCCGCACGAGCCACGTGGATGACCGTGTGGTTCGGATCGGCCACGGCGACGGGGACATTCATGCAGCCAGGGACTGACGAGATGCACCGCAGCTGAACGTTCCGGCCAGCTGGTATCGCAAAGTGAGTCGCGCCCATACCCGGCGCCGCGGCGATCACCGCGCCCGCTTTGAGATCGAACCCAGCGCCGAAGATGTTCTGGTCCGACGCCTCCAGCCATGTCGGGATGGGCGGGTCATCGGTCGATAACGACAGCACGCGCTTGCCACCGGTCCCGGCGCCGAAGTCACCAACAATGACCGGTCGCACGCCCATGGGGCTTCTCCAACCGAAGCTCACCATGTCGTTTGGAACCGTGTACAACGCTCCGGCCGGAAAGACGACCTCCTGGTGCCGGCCGTCGTCGTCGCCTGCAAAGATGCATATTTCTTCGCTTGTGCCGCGCTTGTGATACACGACGTCGGGAGTCAGCTTGCCCCCGACCTGAGCGCACACCACCTCGTTGTCCAGTGTCGCGATATCCGCTCCACACTCCATGGTGCCGGCGACGCTCTTGGTATTCACGCTGATCGTGGTCGACGTGATCGTGGCGGGGTTCGCGATCGGCTTCGAGTCGCAGTTCGAGCACGTGGCGACATCTAGCTGCACCAACTCCTGCTCGGGAGCGTCCAGGGGCGGGGATATATAGACCTGGTGGCTGGAGCCGCACACCCAGTCCACCTCCATGTCGCTATCGTCTCTTCCGTTGACTGTATTCTCTACTCGCGAGAACGGCTTCTTTCGCTCCAGCTCACCGGGGTTCACCGTTACGCGCGTTGCGCGCAGACACAGAGGTGCCGTCGGGTTGGGATCATCGAGGCGCCACAGCTGAACGGGGATTGCGGTCGCGTCCAGTTCGGTTGCGGTGAAATTCTCATCGCTGAGGTCGACGAGCACGCTCAGGCCCAAGCCCGGGTCGCCGACGCGGAAACGTACCGATCCGGTGGTCGCAAGCTGTTGCTGGTTCTCATCGAACCACACGTTGTAGCTCAGATCGAACTCACCACGGACCGTCGTCGTGTCGTTCAGGGGGAGGTGGATGGTTCCTGAATCGAGGATAGGGTTAGGTGGCAGGGTCGCGTTCATCGCGCTGATGAGGTCCGTTGCGCTGCCGTTGAGCTTGAACGTCAGGTCTTCGGCGGCAGGGTCGCGACTCTCGATGTACATGCACGCGGTCGGTGGTGTAGCGATGCTCGGTACGACCAGTACCGGCGAGGACTCGTCGGGCACCACGCTGCAGTCACCTAACCAGGTCTTGACGATGGGCGCGCAGTTGGCGCTGTGGTCCTCGCGGATCTGAATCGTCAGGTCTACGCTTTGCGCACATCCGTCAGCGCTGCGAATGGTTACGGGAACGAGCAGGTCTTTGCCACCTAGATCGATCGCGTCGCAGCGTGGTTCGACAAGTAGCTCGATACCGCCCTGAACCGATTCGAACTCGAGTGTGTCGAATAGCACGGGGTCGTTCGCGAAACCCTCAATGGCGAACGAGTCGACCTCGAAGGGCGGCGCGCAGGCCCCGGACTCCGGCGCGTCCGACAGATCCACGCTGATGCGTGCCAGCTGGCCCTCATTCACGATCACCACGGGGCCGTCGGCGATGACCACCTCGGATGTGGTATCGCCGCAGCCGATAGCTGCTGCGACCAGCGCGATGACGACGCCCGTCTTAGCTGTTGCCTTCATCGTCCTCATCGCGCAAGCCGTGGTGGCGAATAGCACGGTGAATATACTTGCGGTTGACCCCCGCGATTTCTGCGGCCCGGGTCACAACACCGCCGGACGCTTTGAGCGCCTCGGTCACGTATGCTCGCTCGAACGCGTCGCTGATCTGTTCTTTCGCGAGCTTCAGTGGCACTGACAGGTCGACGTCCGGCGCGCCGGCCGAGGGAATCGTTATTTCGCCACTGGCGCGGAGGTCGCGCGGCGGGCCCAGTGACAGGGCTCGCGCTACCGCGTTGCGAAGCTCGCGAACATTGCCGGGCCACGCCATTGTTTGGAAGCCTTGCACCGCGCGCTCTGGCAACTCGGAAGCGGCGCCGTGGCGTCCGGCAAACTGGGCGATGAAGTGTTCGATGAGTTTTGGAATATCGTGGGGGCGTTCGCGCAGGGGAGGCGCGACCACCCGGACCACCGCGAGACGGTAGTACAGGTCTTCGCGAAACGTTCCCTCGTCGACCATGTGGGCGAGAGAGCGATTGGTCGCGGCGACGATACGAACGTCGACCCGGCGGCGTTCGTGAGTGCCCACCGGGCTTACTTCGAGCCGCTCCAGCGCGCGCAACAATTTGGGTTGCAGGTCCAAAGGCAGCTCGCCGATTTCGTCCAGAAACAGGGTGCCGTGATGGGCCGCCTCGATTGCGCCGACGCGATCCTGCAGCGCACCCGTAAACGCACCCTTCTTGTGACCGAACAGTTCGCTCTCGACTAGCTGGGGCGTAATCGCCGAGCAATCGAAGACGACGAACGGGCCGTCCGCGCGTCGGCTGCCGTCGTGCACAGCCTCGGCGATCAGTTCCTTGCCCGTGCCGGTCTCGCCTTCGATGAGCACGGTCGTCTCTGTGGGAGAAACGCGCTCGAGAATCGCGAACAGCTGGCGCATCGGCACGCTCTCGCCGATCAACCCGCCGAACCGAGTGCTACTGGACAGTGGCACATCGACCGTGTCCGAAAGCAGCTGCAGACGCAGGGTCGTGTTGCCGATGGCGATGGAAGAGTCCGGGCGGGCAAACGCGTCCATCACTCGCAAGCCATCGACGATCGTACCGTTGCGACTGCCGGTATCGAGCACGCGAATCTCGTCGCGCTCGATCCGCAGGTGGACGTGGCTGCGGCTCACGGTCGGGTCGGTCAACGTCAAGTCGCATTCGTCGCCGCTGCCAACCGTAGCCGCCGGACCGGGGAGCACAGCGACCTTTCCCCTGTCGGGGCCAGCGACGACGTCGATGTGGATCTTGTGGCTGCGCAGCTTGAAGCTGCCCATATCGCGAACCACGCTGTTGGTTCCAGGTCCGAAATCCAGAGGCTCGTCGGTCACGACCTCAGTATAGTCGCTTTGCCACAAAAACAGGTCGTTACGGTGCATTGTTACCTCCGACTAGAGTTCAGCAACTGGCATCCAACACTGGCCGTCGCCGCAACGTTCGAACTCGGCGCAGCAGCTGTCGCTGCCGCAGGGGGATTGGCTGCCCGGACAGTTGCCGTGCTCATCGCGACCAGGTATCGGCTGCTTTGGGCCCTCGTATGCACCGTCGGGCGCATAGACGATGTCCGAGTACATGGTTCCCGTTCCGGTATCTCCTTGCGGTGCTTGCAGGCTACCGGTGCAGGCAAAGTCTCCACCTGCGCGCAGCTTGCAGGAGACGTCCAGGGTCGCACCGGCGATGGCGCCACTGCACACGGTGCTGTGAATCTGCGCCCGGCCGTCGACGATGGCGATGTCCTGGAACTGACATTGCTCCGTGCCGGAGAAGATCACGGCGCCTGTTACCAGGTCTCCGTCTTTGTAAACGTAGAACGCGGCGTTGGCGGGGAACAACTCGCGCGCCCACTCGGCGGTGTAGCGAGCAGGGCCGACCATGCTCTTTTCGATGGCGTCGTTTTCGAGGGGCGCGGTGATGGTGCCGGCGATGTCCTCGTTGCCCTGATCCGTACAGCCGGCGGTGAAAGCGATGGCGATGACGAAGGCGGAGCTCAGTAGGCTTCGGTTTGCAATATTCATTGGGGGTCTCCTCTGGGTTGGGTTGGCCAGTGCGGCCTTGCGTGTGTTGTCCCGACCCAAAGCAAGCCCCGCGCCACCCCCGCGAGCGCACGATTCCGGCCACTTCCCCTGCCGCCCGGCCCGGCGGGGGACGGCCGTGTCCCATCGTTCCTGCCGCGCCTCTCGGCGGTAGGACATTCCTGACCCACAACTGTGTCGATGTCTCGCCTGACTGCCCAGGCGGCTGACCATCTAGTTCACGTTGTTCCGGTTTACGCCTGCCAGCTAGAACATGCCGGCCCAGGAAAACAGCGGGCGCATGGCGCGCGAGCGCTCAGTCAGTCTGGGCGTGCCTTGCTGGTCATCGCCGTCGTGGGTGATCGCGTAGACGATGCTGGCGGCGAGTCCGATGGCCAGGCCCGTAGTGGCGCCGACGACGGCTCCTTTGAACGCGGGTTGTCCGCGCTTGAACAGCCCGACGATCGTGCCGACGAAACCGCCCACGAGAAACCCGCCCATCGGAGCGACAAAGAACACCAGGGCCTCGTCACCACCACTGTCAACCTGGGTGGCGCCGATCCAGCCGCCCGCCGCCATGCCCAGGGTGCCCAGGGTCCACGCGGCGGTACCGACCTTGAGCCCGTCGGACTCGTTGCGGCCGTCGATGAGCATGCCGAGAAGGAACATGTCGAAACCAAGGGCCGTCGCGCCGTGGATCGCGTAAGCGGGGCGGGCATCGATGTCGGCGTAGTGTGCTGCCACACCGGCGCCAATCCCGATCACGATCGGTGACATGTTGAGCGCGAGGGCGGGCCCTTTGTTGGGCCAACCTTTCACGCCAAAGTTCAATGCAAAGATTCCCGCCGTACTCAACTCGGTGGATAGAAGACCCCAGGCCAGGGCGCCGTCTTTTGGCTCGGCGTGAGCGCGGTCGGACGCGCTGCCAAGGAGCACAGCGACGGTTAGCAGACTAACAAGTAGCAGTATTCGTTTTCGCATGGGTGTCGTTGCTCGCTTCGACGAACCGGGGCCCTGGTCATTCACTGACGTTCGCACCCTGATGATACGCCGGGACCGGTCACTGCTTACAGTTTGGGGAGTTCGTTCACACTGTAGCTTTGCCGCCACAGATGAGTCTGCTCGCCTCGCCGCAGTTCAGCCACTTCGCCGTGTCAGAGCGGCACGAAGTTTGCGTAAGGGACACCCATGCGCGCCCTGTCTTGCTCTGTGGTCCTGCTCGCCTACCTGGCCATCGCCAGCACGGCACACGCTGGCTCCGCGGTGTTGCCGCCACTCAAGGTCGACCTGGGGACCATCGCCATGAGCGATCGTCAGAGCGAAAGGGCGACGGGCACGGCTCTGTTCATCGGCATCAACGTCGCGACCATCTACCCCAAGCGGATCGGATTCGATGTGGGCATCGGCTATGTGGGAACGTTCATCCCCGCCGAAGAGACCCATACGCACTGGTCGGCCGAAGCTGGGGCGACGACACCGTCTGACCGGCTCGTTTCTTCCCACGGCGCCTACGTCGACCTCTCCGTGCTGGCCCATGAGCGTCCGAACCTACGCACCTGGGTGAGTGGGCGCACCGAGCTGCTGCGCTCCGCCGGCAGATCGGTCATGGGCATAGCGACCCGTGTATCGACGGAGTTGTGGTCCGGGATCAAAGTTGGCGGGCGTGGTGGCCTGGGCGTCGGCGTGTTTGCCCTGGGGCTATGGGCGGAAATGGGCGTGCGCCAGTTGGCCGGAGGCGGCCTCGCGCGTCAGGTCTCGGCCGGCGTCAGTGCCCGGGTCCCGCTGTTCCTCGCAGGCCATTAGCCGGGCGAACTCGCTCTGGCTCTGTTCGGTCGATCGACCGCAGCGACTACCCGGCCGAGTAGCCGGAGAAGTCGACGATGGATGAGATGTCGTCGCGGACTGGGATGCCGCGCATGGAGTGGTCGGTGGCCAGGTGAATGCTGTCGGCCTCTGGGAACGCCTCGCGGTAGCCGTTGATGTGGGTCGGCTCGTTGTCGAAGGCGCCGATGACGGTGCCCGCTTCGCGTAGCGCTGTGTAGGTGCGGTCCTTGAATGCGTCGTCGTGCTCTTCCAGGGTCGGCTTCATGATCAGCCGGATCGCATCGGCGTTCGGGATCGGAAACTCCGGCTCGATGAACGAGCTCTTGGTTCCGGCGCGCATACCTTCCCAGCGTCCGGTGACGTAGACGACTTGAGCGCCGGCCGCTGCTACCGCGCGGGTGTACTCGGGCGCCCCCGGTGTTGGGATGTCGTGCACGCAGTACTCGCTGGTGAAGAAACGTTCGCGCCAGAAATCGCGACACGGATCGAAATGCTGTTCGATCGCCTCGGCAGTCATGCCGGCATTGCGCATGGCGATTCGAAGATCCCAACCTTCCCAATGGTCCGCGACGTTGTCGGCGAGTTCGCTGACGTTGTGCTGCTGGCCGTACTCGCGCACGATCAATGCCTGGCGCGGCCGGTTGTCGAGTAGGGTTGAGTCGAGGTCGAAGACGACGATCGCCTGGCGACTGAGCTCGTTTGCGCGGCTGATGATTCTGCTGAGCACCGCGCCTGCCTCGGCCTGGCCAAGGGGCGTGATTCCGTCTGGGATTGGGTACGGTTTCGCCATAGCGGCGTACCTTACATGACCGGGGCTGTGCCGTCAGCCAGGGCATCTACCAATGCGTCCAGCCCTTCTTCCAGGGCGACCGTGTGTTGCACCAAACCCTCGGGAATGTCTACGCTGCGGCCGTGCAGCGAACTGCGTAAAACTCGTCGAGCACTGGGCTGCAGGCGCTCCGCGGCGCCCAGAATGTCCCGCCATCGGTCATCCGCCAGCTCGTATTCAGCGATGATCGCGTCCAGGTTGATGCCACCCAACGCCTCGGTGGCGCCATTGACGTCGCTGGCGAAGCGGATGTCCCAGCCGCTGGTCACGTACAAGGCCAGCGCCCCGCGCTGATGCGTGCGGTCGCCAACCACGAGAACCCGCAACCGACGCGTCCGCGCATCAGTCTCGCCACCTCGTTCATAATGGTTGACCAGCTCCGTCCACTCCCCGGGTGGGTCGGCTATGTAGACTCCGATGCCCCCACCCAGGCCGGCTTCGTCGGCAGCGACTCGTCGCGCCACGACACCGCTCACATTGAGGGCGGCTCCACGCGCGTGGTCCATGACCGCGATGCTCAATTCGGCACCCTTTTCGAGGTCTTGGGCGGTTTCGAGGAAGCATCCTTCCGCGCCAATATCCCGGGTCGGACAGACGATCCACGTGTCCGTTCCGGCGACTTGCACGGTTGCCGATAGGCGTGTGCGAGTACGTGGGAACCGCCGGGGCACATTGGCATTGTACAGAACATTCCAGATTTGCGTGTCTCGGCGCACACAAAACCCAGTTAGCCACTGCCATCGTTGGCCGTGTTGACTGGACCCGCGCTAGCGATGCACGATGCGTTCAGCTATGAGGCTAGCCATTGTTCCGAGTGTAGTTTGTGTGGTGTTACTCGCGCTTGCGCGTCCCAGTTTGGCGCAGTCGCCGAGCAACGAGCAGTCACCACTGCAGACGTTCAACGCATCGGCTAACGCCGACCAACCTGACTACTTCGGCAAGAAATCCGTGCCGCAGAAAGTCAGCTTCCGACAAGCGAAGCCACGCACGCGCAGGCAGCACATCATCATCGCGAGTTTGTTCGGTGGCGCGCTCGCATTCGGCGGCATCGGTTTGTACTTCCACCTGGACTCTCGCGATGCATCCAATACGCTGAGCATCGCGGGCGGCGAGCCGATCCGCACGTACGATCGGGCAGCGGATTCCCTTCGCGACCGCGCGTTCCGCTCGCGAACATTGGCCATTGTCGGCTACTCCATCGGTGGCGCGTTCATTGCCGCGACCATTGCGGCAATGTCGATGACTCAACCCGGTGACGAGATCATCAGCATCGATGATGAGCCGGCGCCCAAGAACACCGTACCGGTTTCCGTCGTCCCCGTTCGCGGCGGTGCCGTGGTTGGCAAGGCGTGGAGCTTCTGATGCGCTTACTCGCAACTGCACTCATTCTCGCCCTCGCCGCGTGTACCCCCGAGATCGGCACCGGTACCTACTTCTGCGGCCCGGAGCGTTTGTGTCCGCCCGAGTTGTCGTGTGACGACACGAGCTACACGTGCATCGCCCCCAGCAGCGTTGACCCGTTCGTGTGTCCCGAAGGGTTCGACGACACCGAGCCGGACGACGAGATGTCCACGGCGCAAGACCTGGGCGAGCTCGACTGCGGGTTGAACTTGTTGCAGGCCGCCAATAGTTGTTTGCAGGCGGGGAGCGGCGCCGACTACTACACGTTCACCTACAACGGCAACTGCCAGGGCGCGAACCCGCATCTGGCCATTCAGATGCGTTACCCCATTGCCCTGGTGCCTCTGCAACTCGAGCTGATCGACGGCAACGGCACGGTCGTTGCGACGGGAGATTATTGCACCCAGTCCAACGACTCCAGCGGCCGCGAGTCCCTGTGCATCGACACGCCGCCGGTGACTGGCACGACGTACTTCGTCAAAGTCAGCCGCGATCCGGACGGACCAGATTGCGACGGTGACTGCGACTTCAACCAGTACTTGCTCAATATCGCGTTCCCCCTGGCCGGGTCGTAGCGCGGGCGCACCATCGCCAATAGCGGCCGAAACATCGGCCGAAACCGCGAAAATGCTATCCTGGCGGCGTGGGAGACTTCACGCTCCGCTGGACGAGCGTTCCATACGTGATTCAGGTCGCCAGCCTGTTGGTGCTGGCAGGCTTCGTCGCGTTGATTCGCGGCTCTCAGTTGATCCGAGCATCGTTGCTGTTTTTGGTCCTGGCCGCCATGCCGTGGTCACTGGCCGTGGCGTTGTGCGGTAGCGTCAACGATCCAGCGCTCGCCAACATGTGCAGCAAGTTCGGCGTCGGCGCCGTGTCAATTCTCGGGGTCGCCTTGATGATGGTCTTACTGACTATCAGCGGACGGTTCGAACGGCACCGGCAGCTGTTCGGCGTGGCGTTGGTGCTCGCGACCACGACGGCGATCATTACCTGGTCAACGGATCTGGTCGTTGGCGAGAGTTGGCGAACGTCGTGGGGCCAATGGGTTCATCGGGCGGGGCCGCTCAGTGACCTGCACATCAGTCAGTTCGTCATTTGGTCGGCTATCGGTGTGGTCCTGTCCCGCCGGGGCAACCGCGCGCTAATGAGCGAACGCCAGCGCACGCAGGTAAAGTACATCGTTGTCGGCCTGGCCGTTGCGTTGCTGAGCGTTTCGGACACGTTGCTCACTCGCGGCATCGGCGTTTACCCGTTTTCGTTCGTTCCGAGCATCTTCGCTATCTGGTTCGCGATCTACGCCTGCGCGAAGCACGATCTGCTGCGTTCGCGCGGCTTCGACTGGGCCGGCATGTACGAGCTCCTGCTCGTAGGAGTGCTAGCAATCGGCGTTGGCCTGTTCTTCCTGGTCACCGCCAGCTCGCCGAAATGGTCGTCACCCGTGGTTACGACATCTGTGCTCGCGCCGCTCCTGCTCGCCACCTACGGCACAGTGCTGGTCATCCGCAAACGCACCAGCCTGCGCCTACAGGCCGTGGAAGTTCAGGGCGCCGCGACCATCGACCTGTTCGTGGAGCAGGCGCGCGAGGTCCGGGCCGAAACTGAGCTGCGCGACAAGCTGGCCGACCTGCTCACCAAACACCTGACGCTTTCCGAAGTCCGCCTCTACCTTCAGGACGAGTCGGGCTTGTGGTCGACCGTCGTGGACCAGGAGCTTCCGCCGGTGAAGCTGGACGCCCGCGTACGAGCGTGGCTGATGAATAACCAGGCGCCGCTAATCACGGACGAGCTGTTGACTCAGCGGTTGGGCGGCCTGCGCAAGCCGATCGAAGCGTTCATGTCGATCATTCGCGCTGATATCGTCGTGCCTATGGTCGACCGCGATCGCATCGTCGGCCTGGTGGCGACCTCGGCACGGACCGACGACCGTGCGCTCCGAGCCGTGGACAAGATGGAGCTCATGCAAGCCGCGCAGGCCAGCGCACGTGCGTTGACGTATTTGCGACTGGTGCGCGATGCGCGAGCAAAGATAGAGATTGCCAAAGAAGTAGAGGTCGCGGCGGCCGTGCAACAAGCAAGGGCGTCCGGGCATCAGGTGCGTAACTTCGGCAACGCCGAGTTGACCAGTTTCTATCAGCCGGCCGCGCAGTTCGGCGGCCATTGGTCCATGTGTAGCGAGCTAGCCGACGGCCGCCTGCTCCTGGTCATCGGGGATGTGTCGGGTCATGGTGTGTCCGCCGCGCTGATCTCGTTCACGGTCGAGGGCGCGTGCGAAACAGCCTTACGTATGTTCGGTGCCAGCTTCGATGTGCTGTCGTTGCTGGAGCTGCTCAATCGCGCGGTGCTGGACGTAGGCAAAGGTGCGTATGCGATGAGCTGCTTCGCTGCGATCGTCGATCCGGACGACCAGCGTGTCGTGTTCGCCAACGCCGGGCACCCGTTTCCATACATCGTTCGTCGCGCGGAGACGCCGTCGCGGGGAAAGGCGGAGCTACGAGCACTGGTATCGCGCGGGACGCCATTGGGGACGGCCGAACCCGTATTGAGCGTAGCGTCGATGGAACTCGAGACTGACGATGTACTCGTCTTCTATAGCGACTCCATCGTGGATTCTCGTGACCCAGCGGGCAAATCCTATGGCGATCGCCGGTTCCAGCGTGTGTTGCGCTCCGGCGTGCGTGATGCTGGGGCGCGGGCCTGCGAAGTCATCATGCGCGCTGCCAATGACCACTACGGCGATCGCGCGATCGACGAAGATCTGAACTTGTTCGTTCTGCGCCTCGGCGTCGGCTGACGTCGACGAGAGCTGATATGCTGAGCAGGTGAGCGAACTCGAGCTGCGCTGGCTCAGTGTTCCCTACATCTTTCAGGCGTTCAGTCTGTTGGTGTTGGGCGGGTTCGCCGCGCTGACCCGGGGCGACCGACTGATTCGCGCGTCGCTGTTGTTCCTGGTCGTTGCGGTCATGCCGTACACGGTGGGGATCGCCCTGGTGGGCGGCGTCGATGATCCGCAGCTGGCGCGCAAGTTCATGCTTGTCGCGGTCGGCTCCGTGTCAATGGTCGGTGTCGCGCTGATGATGCTTCTGCTCACGACCAGCGGCGTGTTCGAGGCCCACCGGAAGTTGTTCGGTTTCGCGCTACTGTGCTCGGCGGCGACGGCGGTGGTGACCTGGACGACGGACCTGGTCGTCGGTGAGATGTGGAAGACGTCCTGGGGGCTCTGGTACAACACATCAGGACCACTCAACGACGCCTTGTCGAGTCAGTTCGTCATCTGGACCGGAGTTGGCATCGTGCTCACCCGGCGGACGAGACAACCATTGACGGAACGCCAGCGCAGTCAGGTAAAACTGCTCGCCGTAGGTCTTACCATCGCGCTGCTCGCGGTCACCGACAGCCTTCTCGTGCGCCGCATCGGCGTCTATCCGTTCTCGTTCATCCCCGCGTGCATAGGCATCTGGGCGGCCATCATCGCGTGCGCTCGGCACGATCTATTGCGTTCCCGTGGTTTCGATTGGGCGAGCCTGTACGAGATCGTGGCAGTGCTCGGGCTGGCGGGCGGCGTCGCCGGATTCTTGTGGCTGACGCGGAACGACGAAACCCTGTCATCCCCCGCTGTGAGTACGGCGCTGCTGGTGCCCGCGCTGTTGGCGGCCTACGTGTTCGCGACCGTTGTTCGTACGTCGATGACCGCGAAATGGCGAGCGAGGGAGGCGCGTACCGGCGAGGCTCTGGATCGGTTCATCGAACAAGCGAGCCACGCTCGTGACGAGGCCGCGCTCAGCGATTCGCTCAACGACCTGCTCGTCAAGGACCTGCAGCTTGGCTCGTTGCGTGTTTATTTGCAGGTAGAGTCGGGACTGTGGACGACGATCGGCGGCGACACTGTGCCGCCACTTTCCCTGGACGCGCGGGTACGTGCCTGGCTGTTGACGAATCGCAAACCCCTCGTTCGAGACGAACTGCTCACCCAACGCCTGGGCGGTTTGCGCAAACCGATCGAGTCGTTCATGGCGCTGATCGACGCTGACCTGGTCGTGCCGATGGTGGACCGGGAGCAGCTCGTCGGGTTGATCGCTTCTGGTGGGCGTGCGGACCAGCGCGCTCTACGAGACTCGGAAAAGACCGAGCTTCTGCAAGCGGCGAGCGCCAGCGGTCGCGCGGTCACCTACATTCGTCTGGTGCGGGATGCGCGCCAACGCATCGAGGTAGTCAAAGAAGTCGAGGTCGCAGCCGCCGTTCAGCGGGCGCGCGCACCGGGCGAACAGTCGGTCAGCTATGGTCAGACCGAGATCATCAGCCACTATCTGCCGGCGTATCAGTTCGGTGGCAACTGGTGGATGTCTCACGAACTCCCCGACGGTCGCGTGCTCATGGTCATCGGCGACGTGACCGGGCACGGCGTATCGTCAGCATTGATCTCGTTCACCGTCGAGGGCGCGTGCGAGACCGCGTACCGCATGTTGGGCGACGGGTTCGATGTGCTGGCTCTGTTGCAGCTGCTCAATCAGGCTGTGCTGGATGTGGGCAAGGGGATGTACGCGATGAGTTGCTTCGTCGCGGTCGTCGACCCAGGCGAGCGCACGGTCACGTTCGCCAATGCAGGCCACCCGTTTCCGTACTTGTGCCGCCACTCCGAGACGGCCAAACGTGGCAATGCCGAGCTGACAGCGCTGGTCTCCCGCGGCACACCATTGGGCGCGGCTGACCCAGTGTTCGCTGTATCGACCCTGCCTCTGGAGGCTGACGACGTACTCGTGTTCTTCAGCGAGTCCATCACGAGCTCACGCAACCCCGAGGGCCAGGCCTACGGTGATCGCCGGTTCCAGCGCGTGCTGCGCAATAAGGTACGCCCCGCCGGTCGCGGCGCCTGCAGTGCAATCATTAGTGATGCGCAGACTTTCTACGGTAACCAGTCGATAACGGAGGACATCAACCTGGTGGTGCTCCGTTTGGCTGCTGGTTGATCCGGGGCTGCCACGGGTAGCTGATATGCTACCGGCGTGGGGGGGGAGTTTACGTTTCGGTGGATGAGCGTTCCGTACATCATCGAACTGATTAGTCTCCTCATTTGCCTCGGACTCGCGATGTTCACCCGCGGCGCGCGTTTGATTCGGACCGCTATGGCGTTCGTCATGGTTGCGACGATGCCCTACGTGATCATGCTCGCCCTCAACGGCAGCGTGAACGACGCTGACCTGGCGTTCAAGTTCAGCAAGTTCGGCATCGGCAGCGTGTCGTTCATCGGCGTTGCGTTGATGATGGCGCTGCTGGTGATCGCCGGCCGGTTCGAAGATCACCGCTTGTTGTTCGCGATCTCGTTGTTCATCGCGAGCGTCACCGCCGTCGTTACCTGGTCCAGCGATTTGGTCGTGGCCGGAGTGTGGCGAACCGAGTGGGGGTTCTGGTTCAGCGAGTCCGGGAAGTTGGCCGATGTCCATACGACCCAGTTCGTGCTGTGGACGGTGGTCGGTATCGTCTTGTCTCGTCGTAGTCGAAGCACGCTGATGACCGACCGGCAGCGCAGTCAGGTCAGAATAATTGCCGGTGGCCTCGTGCTGTCGCTCCTGGCGGTGAGCGACGCATTACTCGCGCGCAAGATCGGCGTCTACCCGTTTTCGTTCATTCCTTCTCTGATCGGCTTCTGGGTGACCATCTATGCGGTGCTCAGACACGACCTGCTGCAGTCGCAGGGGTTCGACCGGGCTGGCTTCTACGAAGCGCTGATCGTGTTCGCGTTGGCGGCTGTCGTCGCCGCTGTGTTCGCGCTGGCATCTGAAGTGGGCGGCACGTGGGCGACCCCGGAGGCGACGGTGCTCATGCTGGTGCCGGCTCTGCTCATCGCCTACGTACTCGCCGTGATGATTCGCAAGCGCGTCACCGCTGGCTGGTTGGCCGAAGAGAGGGACACCGACAGCGCATTCGATGCGTTCTTCGACCAGGCCAGCGCGGTAAGCAGTAACCGCCAGCTGAGCGACACGCTGTCGGCGCTGCTCACCGAACACCTCGAGCTGCGGGATGTTCAGCTGTACTTGCAGCAGGAGTCGAAACTGTGGGCAAGTCTGGCCGATCCGGATCGGCCACCGGTCAAGTTGGATGCTCGCGTTCGCGCCTGGTTGATGCGCAGTCCCACGCCGCTGGTCAGCTCGGAGCTGGTCACTCAACAGCTGGGTGGTCTGCGTCAGCCGATCGAATTGTTCATGAAGAACATTGGCGCGGAGGTGGTCGTGCCGATGGTCGACCGTGCCCAGATCGTCGGCATCGTCACCGCAACGATGCGAGCGGACCAGCGAGCGTTACGGGATTCCGAGAAAGCCGAACTGATGCAGGCGGCTCGGGCGGGTGCACGAGCGCTCACGTATATCCAACTCATGCGCGAAGCTCAGGAGAAAATGGAGGTGGTCAAAGAAGTCGAAGTGGCCACCGCCGTGCAGCAGGCTCGGGCACCCGGTGAGCGGGCTCTACGCTTCGGCACGAACGAGGTCGTCAGCCACTATCAGCCGTCGGCACAGTTCGGCGGGCACTGGTGGATGTGCCATGAGCTTCCGGACGGGCGCATCATGGTCGTTATCGGCGACGTAGCGGGGCAGGGCGTTTCGGCGGCGCTGATCTCGTTTACCGTCGAGGGTGCCTGTGAAACTGCGCACCGAATGTTCGGCGCCAACTTCGAGGCGTTATCGCTGCTGCAGCTGCTCAATCAGTCCGTGCTCGACGTGGGCAAAGGCATGTATGCCATGAGCTGCTTCGTCGCGGTCGTCGATCCAGCTGCTGGCAACGTCGTATTCGCCAACGCGGGGCACCCATTCCCCTACGTGTGTCGGAGTTCCGCCTCGGCCAAGCGTGGCAATGCGGAGCTGCGCGCTCTGGTCTCCCGGGGCACGCCGCTGGGCACGCCGGACCCGGTACTCGCGGTGTCGTCCATGGAGCTGGAGTCTGACGACGTGCTGGTGTTCTTCAGTGACTCGATCGTCAGCTCGCGCAACCCGGAGGGTAAGTCATATGGTGACCGCCGGCTGCAACGCGTACTCAGGAACAAGGTGCGCGACGCTGGCGCACGCGCGTGTGACGTGATCATGCACGACGCGACGACATTCTACGGTTCCCAACCAATCGACGAAGACTTGAACCTGGTCGTGATGCGGCTCGGCGCCCACTGAACGGCGCGCTCAGTCAGCTACGCCGTTGAGGATCGCAACGGTTTCTAGTACGTCGCCGGTCTCGTAGTAGTCGACTTCGACGATATTGATCATGCGCCCTACCTGCTGCTCGCAGTCACGAGCGCGATCGAGCAGGAACGGGTTGTAATTCACTTCTTCGGCGAATTCGATCTGCGAGATCGGGTTGGTGAGCGTGTGGTTGAGGCCGAATAGTCCGTGCTCGATGGGGCCCGACGTAATGGTGCAGTTGAAGTCCTGTTTGGTCTCGGTGCCCCAGTCGGTGCCGTACATGAACGCGGCGTCATCGTGGTACCAGGCGGGCGATCCGGGCTCGTTACTGGTGAACACAACGAGCCGCCGGTCGTCGTCGATCATCTGCTGCAGCGTTGGCCACGGCGATCCGGGTGTCTGGGCGTGGGTGTACTTGGTGAGATCGGCGGAGTCGAAGGACGCCACCGTATCGGCGGCCGAAATGTAGGACTCGAAGTCGAGCAGAACGACCTCGCGCGGATTGTCGTCCAGGAACTGGCGCACCTCCGCGAGAATGTCGACGAACGGCTGCCAGCCCAGGGCGCAGTAGCCGTGGCATACCCAGATCTCCGTCGCGCCCAGGTACTCTTCGTAGTAGACATCGAAGTTCAACGAGCGGATTCCGTCGGCGAGCTGAGTGGGCACCGCCGACATGTGATTGCGAGACGCGATGTTGTAGAAGCGATCTTCGCTGGCGTGGGAGTTGTGGGTCTTGGCGAACACGACCTGATCCAGCGGTCGTTCGCACAGGTCGTCGAATCCATTGCAGCCAGTCGCCGGTGGTGGCGCACTATCCGAACACGCCCCCATTGTTGCCGGCAGGATCAGCACCAGTAGGATTAGCGGCAGTATGTGCATTACGCGGCGGATGCGCCGACTGTAGCACGCACACGCCAGCCCCGATGAGCTATGCGTCGCCGACGAGGCGGAGTCCGGCGGGCAGCGTGTCGCCCAGGGCCACGCGCTCTTCACGCGCTTCGAGGGCAACGACTTGCTCGACGAGCCGTGCCATGCGTTCGCCGCCGGCGGTCTGCCTCAGTCGGGCGGCTAGCTTCGCGCGCACTTCTTCGGGCACGTCGCGGCTGCGATCGTCGGTGCGTCTGCCCAGCTGAGCCATTGGTAGCGCGGCTTTCTCCGGTGACGGCCATTCGTGCTCGAGGACAGCTTCTAGCCACTGCGCGGCTTTTTGCGCTGGCACCACACAGTTCAACGGACCGTAAAGAGGCACGCGCGCGCCGAGTCGGCCGAGTGCCCAAAAATGCAGCGCTTCCTGGCGCCCCTTCTTGGACTCGAGCCGGCGGATCAACTCGTCGCCGAGCTTCATCTTTGACGTCGCCTGCATGCGCTCCAGGTTGGCCAACGTTCGCCACATCTCGGCGGCTTCCTGTTTGGTCGGTTTGACCTTGTGCCATTTCTTCTTTTGCTTCGCGCTGGGCAGGAACAGCTGGGCCAGCCGATCGTAGAGCTGATCTTGTTGGCCTTCGGTCAATCCGCCCGCCACTCGCCGCCAGACGATCCACCAGGCGAGTCTGGTCGCTTCGCTCTTCTTCTCGAAGAACAGACCTTCGTTGAATACACGCCACATTTGTTTGGCCCGCCACTGATCCAGCGGTGCTCCTGTACCCGGGCGTAGGCAGAAGCCTGTAAGGGTCAGCCAGCGCGCTTCGTGGTCCGCGGACTTCTTGCGCCCTTCCTCGACTTTGAGGACCGCGTCGAACAACGCCCGGGTGGTGCTCATGTTCCACTCGTCCCGGCGCTCGTCGAGAATGCGTTCCAGGCCCTTCATGATGCCGCGCAGCTCGTCGGAGCCGGGGCCTTCGAACACCCTGGCGATGAGTGCCTTGGCTTCGGGCACCTTTGGGTGCAGGGTTGCCTCGTCTTGCTCGCCCTGGGCCATGCCGCCGGCTCGCATGTCGAAGCTCAGCTTCCAGTGCCCGGGCGTCTCAGCCTTTGCATCGTTGTCGGCGTCAACGACCTCGTTGCACCAGATTTCCAGGGCGCCGAGTTCCGTGATGGCGACCTGCAGGTGCACGTGTACTTTGGCTCGCCCGCGCGCGCGCAACACAGTCACGATGGGCGGCAACTCCAACAAGTCGCTGTCGTCATCGGTCATGTCGGCCAGGCCATCGCCGACAGGGACAATCGCGCCCGGTTCATCGTCGCGGGTGCTGGACGAAAACAGTTTGAAGCTGACCGGTCGATTGGTGACCAGCTCGAAGTCGCGATCCAGCTCGATGGTGGAGCCTTCCTCGAGTCCCTTTGGAGCCAAGCATACGGCCATTTCATCGCCATCGCCGCCTGCGCGTCCGGCACCAACGTAGAACGTACGCGCCGTGCCACCGCTGATTCGCGCTCCCAGGCCGCGACGCACCAAGCCGTAGTATGCGGCACCCTTGGCCACGGCCAGTTCGGGCAGCTGGTTGGCCAGCTCGGTGGGGGCACCTCGTTCGGGCTGCCAGTTGCCGATCTGCTCGATCACCCGCGCGCGCAACCCGGTGGGAGTCATAGCGCCACCGTTGAACAGCACGGCGTCGACCTTGGGCACGTGATGGCGTTCGAGGAACGACGCCAGGTGCCGGGTAACCGCCGGATCCGCCGCGTAGGGCAGGCCGAACTCTTGTAGTCCTCCCCGGCTGCGTTCGGTGGGCGCGTCCTTGTCCACGATGGGGAAGAAGCCATCGTGAATGACTGCATCGAGTCCTTCACGAGTCACAGCGCTCTTCATCGTGCCGCCGATGAGCTTGCTGCCGCGACTGGCTACGGTGACCGGAACCGAGTCGATGGTCGCATCGGTGAGCAGTGACTCTTTGGCCAGCCGACACGAGTGGACCAGGCTATGCCACTGCATGGCGCTGAGCTTCTTCTTCTTGCCGCTCTTACTCTTGAGCTCCGCTTCGACGAGCTTGGCCAGGGTCAGGTCGACGTTGTCACCACCGAGGAGCAAGTGGTCGCCGACCGCCGTGCGCTCGAATGTCTCGCCATCGTCGCCGACGGAAATCAACGTGAAGTCGGTAGTGCCGCCACCGATGTCGAAGACCAGGATCTGGTCGCCGGCGGACAGCCCGCGTTTGCGAGCGCCAGCGGGGTGTGAGTCGATCCACGCGTAGAAGGCGGCCTGAGGTTCTTCGAGAAGTACACTGGGCGGGAACCCGGCTGCCGTGGCCGCGGCAACGGTCAGCTCGCGCGCGGCTTCGTCGAAGGATGCGGGCACGGTGACGATGACTTCCTGGTCCTCGAACAACGCTTCGGGTTCGCCGGCATGGGCGTGGTCCCAGGCTTGCTGCACATGCTTGAGCACCAGTGCCGACGCGGCCACCGGAGACAGCTTGATGTCATCGCCGTCGTTTTCCTCGGCTGCGTCCGCGCCCCACGGAAGAATCGCCGCGTTGCGATCGACGCCGCCGTGACACAGCCAGGACTTCGCAGAGGAGATCATTCGGCTAGAGATCCGGGCGCCCTGGGCTCTTGCCAGTTCACCAACTACGCGACGCAGCGCCTGACCGGTCTCTCTGCTCCACGGTACTGCCGTCTCCGCAGGACCCAGGTCGTGCTCACCCGCTGTATAGATGAAGGACGGAAGCTGGCCACGCGGCGCTAGCTCGCCGGGCGCGACGAGTTGCGGCACGTCGAACACACGCACGTTCTGCTCTGCCGACTTGGTGTCGACGAAGGCCACCGCCGTGTTGGTCGTCCCCAAGTCGACGCCGATGATGTACCTGGCTTTTTCCATTATCCGTCGTCGCGCACGCTGTATTCGAGTTTCCACCGAGAGCTAGCGTCGCTCTTGGCCACGCACCACAGCTCCAGGGTGCCCAGCTCGGTGACTTTTGCTTGCAGGGAGACCGGCACCACATCACCAGCGGTGGCTTCGCCATCTGCCGATAGATGGGTCTCGACCGGGTCCAGCTCCAGCAGCTCGGTCTCGTCGGGATCGATGACTACCCCGGGCTTGTCCTGCTTGCGGTTGTTGGACGCAAAGAAGCGAAACGTCGCCGCCTCGCCGACCACAAGGCCGAGCTCTTCTTCGGGCAGGGCGACTTCACTGCCTTCTTCCATACCGGCCGGCGCTACGCACAGTGCGTTTACAGGCGGCGCGAATCCAGGGATAGCCGGCATCGCGGTCTCGACGCCGATGTAATACGAGCGCGCCGTACCGCCGCGAATGCGGATGCCTTTGCCCTGGCGAACTTTGCCGTAGTAGGCGGCGCCGTGGGCAACGGCGAGGTCCAGGTCAGTGCCGCCGAGAAATCGCCGGGCCTCGCCACCAAACCAACCGGCGACCGTGTCGCCAACCCGCGTGCGCAGCAGGTCGCCCTGCATGACGCCGCCGTTCCAGAGGATGGCTGTCGGCACCTTGTCGTGTCGGGCGAGGAACTCGGCCAGGTGACGAGTGACCGCCGGGTCATGAGCGTAGGGCAGGCCGAGCTCTTTGAGTCCGACCGCTTTGCGTTCCTGGGTTTCGGCGTCCGCCGCGCACGCCGGAAAGAAGCCGTCGAGCAGCAGCGTCTCCACGTCGCTGCGTAGTAGCTCCGTGCGGATGGTGCCGCCGATCAACTTCGAACCGGTGCTCAGGATCGACAGTTTCACTTGTTCGGGAGGATCCTCTGACAGCAGCTCCTCTTTTGCCCGCCGGCACGCGTGAATCAGCGCGCGCCGTTGCATCGGCTTTAGCTTCTTGCCCTTGGGGCCCAGACGCGCGATCACGCCATAAGCTAGGGCGAGATCCATGTTGTCGCCGCCGAGCAGGATGTGGTCGCCGACAGCGATGCGTTCCAGCTCGAGGTTGCCGCCGCCGTCGTCGCGCACGGCGATGAGCGAAAAGTCAGTCGTGCCGCCGCCGATGTCGCAGACCAGGACCACATCACCTGGATGGAGCGAGTCACGCCAGCCGTCGCCGCTCTGGGCGAGCCACGCATAGAACGCTGCTTGTGGCTCTTCGAGCAGAGTGACGTCGCCAAGCCCAGCCTCGTCGGCAGCGCGCACCGTGAGCTCGCGCGCGACCGCGTCAAAGGATGCGGGGACGGTGAGGTACACGTCCTGCTCGTCGATGGGATCGTCTTCGTGGGTGTCGTTCCACGCCTCGCGGATGTGTGCGAGGTAGCAGCCTGACGCAGCCACGGGCGACAACTTCATGCCGCCATCGTCTGTGTCGGCGGTGGGACGCCAGGGCAGGATTTGCGCCGTGCGATCTACTCCGGTGTACGACAGCCACGACTTCGCCGACGACACCAGGCGGTGAGGAAGCTCGGCGCCGCGGTCTCGGGCGAATGTGCCCACGGCGATTCGCGGTTTGGGACTCCACGGTAGAGCGACCGACTCGGGGGCCACCTCGTGCTCGTTGGCGAGCAACGCAAACGATGGCAGGGACGTGCGTTCGCCGACGACACCTGGAGCGATGACCTGTTGGATCGGCAGCGGGCGAATCTCACCTTCGGCGTCCGCCTCTGTATAAGCGACGCTGCAGTTGGTGGTGCCCAGATCGATCCCTATGAGGAACTTTGCCATGCGGTGCTTACGAGACTTCGACTTCGGCGGGGGCAAGCACGGTGCGATCGATGCCTTCGCTCAGGCTGGGCAAGCTGACCTTTGTCGCGCGCCAACCGTGGTGGAGCAAGACGCCTTTGAATGGCGGCTCGCCGTTGACCTCGCCAACCAGCCGCACTTCGGTCGGGTCAAAGCCCTTGGGGACGTTGACGTCGTCGTCTTCCTCGCCGGGCATAACGGCTTCCAGCTTCAGGTAGTCGTCGAGCACTTTCTTACAGCCCCGGTGGATGTCGCGCACGGCGGCGCCGACTTCCTCGTCGTCATACTCGCTGACGTCCTGGCGCAGGAAGTCCACCAGTCGGCCTTCACGTTGCATCAGCGCCAGCAATGACAGGGCGCCGTCGCGATGCAGCTCGGCCTTGTTTGCCTTGGGCTTCGCCGGTTTGGGCGCTGGTTTGGCCGCGGGCTTGTCGGCGTCCTTGTCCGAACCCTTGGTTTCGGCCTTCTTTGCGGCCGGAAGCGCCTTGGGTTTGGAGTCTTCTGGCAAGTAGTCGGCCGCGCGGGCAGGTAGCCGTCCGCCGAACAGCAGGCGGAAAAAGCAGCTAAAGGCAAGTGTGATTCGGGACATAGCTGGCACCGAGTTAAACCGAGACGTCAGACATGTCAAGACCTCGGAAATCTGAGATCGCAGAATGGCCGCCTCCGGTGTTGTTGGACACTTACACCGGGTTCTCCCGGCCGATCAGGCTGGCCCGCGATTTGCTCTACCAGTCGCTGCGCGGACGGGTTTGAAGCAGTCCTAACTCCCGGCCGCCCTAGCTTCGATTGATGTAAAGGGAGACGAGATGAGACACCTGCTTGTATGCGCCGCCATTCTGGGCCTGTCACTGACCACCGCCGGCTGTGAATGGTACTTCGGCAACGACGACGACTGTAACTACAACGACGGCGCCTTCGCCGAGCCGGACCAGGCAGGTTTCCGCAATCCTCAGAGCGGGCAGTGCGAATACTGGGGTGGCGGTGGCGGTGGTGGCTGCGGCGACTACTTTGCAGTCGGACTCCAGGCCGCTCCCGATTGGGCCATGTGCTTCAGCCAGTGCACCGGCCTGGACGAGCAGAGCTGTATGGACACGTCTGGTTGTCGTGCGGTGTATCGCGGCAATTGCCCCGAAGGGTTGGACTGCGGCGTGCTCGAAGAATGGACGTACGCCGAGTGTTGGGCGACCGCGCCATCGGGCCCGGTGCAGGGCGGCGTCTGCGAAGGCTTGGACGCCTACGAATGTTCGCGCCACGACGATTGCGTAGCTCGCCACTACCCCAACGGCGCTGGCTGCAACGGCACCGAAGCTGACTGCGCGCCGGGCACCGGACTCTACGATCCGACCGGCGTGGGCGCGTTCAACTCATGCGCATCCGAGAACCAGGCAACCGGCTGCTACGGCGACGATGAGTGCGGTGAAGGTGAGCGCTGCAATGCAAGTGAAGTTTGTCTGCCGCCACCGACGGACGCTGATTGCGACCCGAGCTTCCCCGACTGTGGCGGTAACGTACCCACCGCATGCTACGGCCACTGTGTCCCTGACGATATCGACAAGGGCACCTGCGTCGGCATGGTGGCGTGTGATTCGATTCCACCCAAGTGCCCGGCCGATTCGGTACCCGGCATACTCAACGGTTGTTGGAGTGGCTACTGCATTCCACTCAGCGAGTGCGAGACCACCGCGACCTGCGACGAAGTGACCAACGAGTTCAGCTGTATCTCGCGTGCGGATTGCTCGCCGATTTACGAGGGTATCAACTGCACCTGCGACGGCGACGGGACCGGCGGCGACGGTGAGTCGTTCGTTCCGTGCACGTGTGAATCGTGGGAGTTCAAGTCCTGCGACTCCGCTCAGCCTTAGAGTCGGCTGAAGCGCTTAGAGAGTCACACCCCACGGGTGCTGCTGTAGCAACGAGTGCCCGCGGGTTACCCACTTCGGATCCAGCCCTGACTTCGACGCCGCCAGCAGCGCGTCGGCAAACTCCTCCGCACTATCGAACCGTTTCTCTGGGTCCTTGGCCATGCCGACGGCCAGGACCAGATCGATCTCCATCGGCATGTTCGTCAGCGACGATGGTTGCTTGGGCATCTTGTAGACCACGTCGTACAGAGTCGTCGGCACATCCTTACCGGAAAACGGAGGATGTCCGGTGAGGGCACGGTAGGTAATCGCCGCCATTGCATATAGGTCGGCGCGGTAGTCTACGTTCTTGCCTCGCGCTTGTTCGGGCGCCATGTACACCGGGGTGCCGACCACATGGCCCTTGGTCAGAGTGCCGCTATGGTGGGCCAGCTTCGACACGCCGAAGTCGAGAATCTTCCACATTGATTTGCCCCCGATGCGCGTGGCCAGGAACAGGTTCTGTGGCTTTACGTCTCGGTGCACGATGCCCTCGTTGTGGGCAGCGGCGAGTCCGCGACCGACCTGGCGGACCATCGCTATGGTCTTGCCAATGGACAGCCGCCGGCGTTGGCGCAGGTGATGCGCCAGGTCGTGGCCGTGCAAACGCTCCATGGCGAGAAATGGTGTCTCGCCCTCGGTCTTGCCGACTTCGAGCACGCTGACCACGTTCTCTACGTTGATCGACGCCGCGACTTCGATCTCGCGAATGAACCGGTTCACGTGGTCCGGGTTGTCCATGACCTGGGCGTGAAGCAGCTTGACCGCTGCGGGTGTGTCGTTCTGTGCGTGGTGAGCCTCGTAGACTTCCCCCATACCGCCACGGCCGATGAGTGCGCCCAGCACGTACGAGCCGAGTTGTTGATCTGTGTAGCGGCCTGGTCCGCCGATCTTCAACGCGCGATCCAGATCCTGGCGCACCTCGCGAAACATGGCCTCGCGTTGAGCCACCTGGCGCACGGCGCGTTCGAGTTCTTCCACCGCCTTGAGCGTGGTTTGTCGGCTCGAGCGAGCGATCAAGAATGCGCACAGGTAAAGGACCTGCACGATCATTTGGGTGATCAGCTGATCGGCTTTGGGCATATCTCCGGCCGCGATCAGGCCCGGGTCACGCAGCACCTCGGTCATGATCAGTCCCGCCAATAGAGCCTGGGCACCAGCGCAGACCGCGTAGATGAACACGGTCGCGCGTTTGCTCGCCCCGAGACTGAAGAAATAGATGCCCATCAGGACCAGCGCCGGAGCTGGAGAAAACACGCCCCAGAAGTAGATGCCGGCGTAGGAAGCCATCGCCAGGGTAAGCGCGACGGGCAACACGAGTTGCATGGTGTAGACCGCCGGGTCGCGGAGCTTGAGCAGCAACCAGGCCGCGCCGAAGAAGCCGATGGCGCAGGCGCAGATGACCAATTTGGTCGCGAACGGGTCGCCGTCCAGGAACGGCAACACCATCGCGATCGATGCGGTGATCGCGATGCACGCCTTGAGAAAGATGCGCGTGCGCTCGACTTCTTCGTTGTGCAGAGCTTCGAGCGGCGTCCGCGCCATGGTCGCGTTGGCCCCGGTGGAGCCCGGCGCCGGCGTGACTGCGCTTCTGGGTGTGCTCAGCCCAGGCTGCGTGCGCCCAGAAGCCGTCACACCAGGCATGCTGGTGCTCTTGCGACGACGGGCTGCCGGGGCTGCTACCTGGGTCGGCTCCGATGTTTCAAGACGCGACTCGGCAATGGTGTCCTCACCATCACCTTCCAGTCCCGCCTGTTGCGCTCGGTCCTTCACCCCTTATTCAGGATACCTCGATTCTCGTCAGCGCAGCTTTTTATAGCGGTTGAACAGGCGAGTCTGCCTGGTCGTGAGGCTCTGCAGCGCGCCGTCCACGACGATCGCGTCAACTTTCGTTGATAGTTCGAACGGGTCGCCGGACCACACCACCACGTCGGCGGCCGCACCTCTACGCAGCGTGCCGCGGTCGCGCACGCCGAAGATATTCGCAGGGTTGCTCGTAACCGCGGCGAGGGCTTGCTTCCAGGTGAGGCCGTTGGCTACAGCAATGCCGGCGAGCTGTCGCACCGTGCGCGCGTTTGCCGCGTCGCCCAGAGTGGATATGGCGATGCGTACCCCTTGTTTGACCAGTCTGGCGGCCAGGTTGTTGACCACATGGATCTGGTCGAAGGAGCGGGGCAGGTTCTGGGTTGGATTGAGGATTACGGGGACGCGTGCCGCCGCCAGTTGTTTGCCGACGAGCCACGCTTCGGTGCCGCCCTCGATCACCATGCGCAACTTGAGTTGGCTGGCTATGCGCAACGCGGCGAGGATGTCGGAGCTGCGGTGCGCGCGAACGACGACCGGGACCTGACCTTTGAGTACGGGTTGCAGTGCCTCCAGGTCCAGTCGCGACGCGGCGAACTTTCGCGTCTGGTTGCGCTCGAAGTTGTTGCGGCGCTTGGCGTACGCCGCCGCGTCGTCGAGAAGTTCCCGCAGACGTTTGATCGCCATGCCCCTGGAGCCCGAGGCGCTGCCCAGGGCAGCGTTGCCCAGTGATACGTACATGGCGAGTGGGGCTTTGACCACGGCCTTCTTACCGAACGCGCGATCGCGCATGCTGAACCACGCCGACGTGCCCGAGACCAGGCCGCCGCTGGGCGCCGACACGGCAGAGGTGATTCCGCCGGTACGAGCAATCGGGATGTACGTGGACGTCGAGTTGTACCCGTCCTCGACTCGGTATGCCGCGTTGATACCGGCGCCGAACCGGCCCTCGCGAGTGTGAGCCACCGCGGAGACTTCCACCAGGCCGATGCGCGTCGACGCTTCGACGAATCCAGCGGTCACGACTTTTCCCTTGCCGGCGATGCGTGTGGCGCCCGCGGGCACGTTCGCGCTCGTGCCGATGTAGGCGATCTTGCCGTTGCGGATGATCACCGTGCCGTTCTTGATCGTCTGTCCCGGCTGAACGTGAATGGTCGCTCCCTCGATGGCGATGACTTGTGCATGAACGTTCGTGGCCGCGGTAGTCGCGGCGGCCAACGAAAAGACAATGGCTAGTAGCAGGGTGCGGTTCATCGGTTTGCTCCGTTCGACAGCGCCGAGTTACCGAGTTCGAAGTCGCTCGGTACCAGCCCCTTGATTCGTTTGTAGGTAATCTCGCCCGCCTGCACGACGACGTCGGGCAACGCGTACACGCTGAATGGATGCTTGCTCCACAGAACCACGTCCGCGCGCTTTCCCACTTCCAGCGTGCCGGTCACCTTGTCGATGCCCAGTACCCAGGCCGGGTTTGCAGTGACCCAGCGCAGCGCCTCGTTCTCGCTGATCTTGATCCCCGCATGACGGCCTGACCACATCGCCTTAGCCGCTTCCTGGTTGAGCCGTTGAATGCCGATAGCCGAGTCCGAGTGGATGACCGAGCGCCCGCCTGCCTGGGCGAACAGCGCCGCGTTGTGCGGGATGCCGTCGAACGCTTCCATCTTGAATCCCCACCAGTCGGCCCACGTGGAGATCGCGATGTCGTTCTTTACGAGGATGTCGCGGACCTTGTATGCGCCAAGTGCGTGGTGGAACGAACGGATCTTGAAGCCAAACTCGTTGGCGATGGTGACCATCTCTCGGATCTCCGAAGCCTTGTAGCAATGGATCTGTACGTGCACTTCTCCTCGCAGCACCGCCGCCAGGTTCTCGAGCTGCAGATCCATCGGCGGACGCTCCGGCGCTTTCTCTGGTTTGACTTGTTTGGCCTTGCGCTTGCCTTTGTGCTTGGCCGCCGCCTGTGCGTTGAGCTCCTTGGCGCGCACGCGTTTCTTTAGCCAGAGGGTTCGTTGCCGTTTGTACGCGGTGAGTTTGGCGTTGTACGCGGCAGCCTTGTGGAAGATCGCGCGAAACGCTGTGTACACACCCATGCGAGTTCTGGGACCACCCTTGCTGCCATAGACGCGTTTGGGGTTTTCGCCGCACGCCATCTTGATCGTTGGCGGCGCGCCGGGAAACTTCACTGCAGCGGCGCTGCGGCCCGGCCGCATGACGATGGTGTAGCCCATGCCGCCAATGAGGTTGGCCGAACCCGGAAGGATCTGTGCGGACGTGATGCCGCCAGCTCGCGCTCGGCTGACCGATGGATCTTGCGGCCAATAACCGTACTTCGCCCGCACCTCGGCGGTGATCGGTTTGGTCGCCTCGTTGCCATCCGAATGGGCGCGCACACCGGGTGACGAGTACACGCCGATGTGTGAATGAGTGTCGATGATACCGGGCGTGATGAACTTGCCCTTTGCATCGATGACCGTCGCGTTCTTTGGAACACTGGTCCGAGCTTTGCCAACGTATGTGATCGCGCCCTTGTTTAGAACGAGTGTGCCGCGATCGAAACGTTTGCCGTTCGCCGTGAGGATTGTCGCGTTCTGAAACACGACCACTTGCGCTCGATCATTTCGCGTCGCCGCGCGTAGATCTTTTCGCAGTGATTTTTTTCCGTTGTTGTAGTCGTTTTCGGGATCGCTCCAGTCGCCGTGTACGTCCAGTTTTGGACCTTTATTGCCGGTTTCCTTCCGGGCCTGTTTCGGCGTGCAGCCGGCGATCACCAGGCAGATCACGGCTGTGGACAATGTCGAAAATGTGCTGCGCATGCGCGGGGTTGTAACAAACTTTGGCGGCGCATCCGCGCATCAGCGCGTGGCTGTTAGTGGAATTCATGACGGGTCGCGCAGAGCGACGGCTCCGTAAATTGGACGAACCACGTGACAAACGTCGCGGGTGCGCAGTCATTTTCCCGGTTGCCTGCAATTCCTTTTGGCGTACACAGGGTTAGAAGAAAGTGAAGATGCAGTCCTCGCGCGCGTCATACATGCGTGTTACGTTCCAGCCAACTGGGGAAAGCACCTCTTGGCCGTCGTGTCTACTCAGTGGGGGAATACTAAATAGGCAACGTAAGCGGTTCTTTAGAACATCGTTGTACAGGCACTCGTTGTAGAAGCAGTTGTAGAAGCAACGCATCTCTGACAACAGCTGTTTGAAGTTGTACGAACGACGCGATCAACCACTGGGGAGTTGAAGATTGTGTGGGTGGAGTAGTGCGGGTTGATCAAATCTTCGTCTGGTAAGGCACGGGCCTTTTCACAAGGCCAGTTTTTTGTTCTTGGTTGTTCGTTGTTGCAAAAATTTGCCACGACACAGGATCGCGTTGGATGCTGTGTGGGTAAAAGCGGGCAACCGCATCTCTCGAAGGCAGTAACACCAATTATCGCCCGGTTCGAAAGCGGGCAACGGAGGAACTCGATGCTAAATCGGTTGATTCGATTCTCTCTCGTGAGCGCATTCGCTCTAGCTATCGCCGGGCACGGCGTTGCAATCGCGGACTCTCACGAAGGTGGGGACGACAAAACAGAAGAGAAAACCACTGAAGGTGGCGACGACGCTGAGAAAAAAGACGGCGACGGCGAAGAGAAAAAAGAAGACGGCGGCGGGGAAGAGAAAAAGGCAGACGACGATGCTGGTAGCGATGACGCCAGCGCGACTTCTCGCAAATCCGTAACCAAAGAAAACTACCCGACGTCGCTCACCGGTCGTCCCCTGGTTAACCCCAAGGGAATGATTGAGCTTGGTGGCGCAATCTCCCACGTCCGTCTTTCGGTTGCTGGAATCAGCGCCGACGCCACGGGTCTTGGAGTCAGCGCTTCTTATGTTCCCGCGGACAAGATCCAGGTTGGTCTTTCGACCGGTCTCGGCATCGATCCCGACGTGGAGTGGAGCGAGTCTCTCGGCCTGAGCGCGTGGTACAGCGTGATGGAAGAGGGCATGGCCGGCAAGCTTGACGTTGCTGCTGGTGTTAGCACCGGTCTCAACTTCCAGGACGGCGCCGACGTGTTCTCTGGCTTCACGGTTCACGGCCTCACTCGTTACCACCTCGGTCCGAAGATGTTCGTGACGGCTGGTTCCAATCTCCTCGAAGTGCAGACGGCCGACCCGTCCGCGCTTAGCTTGAACATCGACCTCGGCTTCACCTACCAGGCGACTCCGAAGATCGCTGCGACGCTCACCACGCGTCCGGCACACATCAAGCTCTCGGGCGATGCGAACGCTACGACCACCTACGGCGACGTGATTCCTCTTGGAATCATGGGCACCATGGGTATGAGCGCCAAGCTCGACGTCTACGCGATGCTCAGCTTCCCGAGCCTCGAAGATGCTGGCGACCTTATGACCATCGCGGTCGGCGCCCGCTTCCGTATGTAAGCAAGTACTAAGCTTCAAGATGAAGGGCCGCGTTTCGACGCGGCCCTTTTTTTGTTTCCGGACCACCTCTAACCGGCGACCGTATGCCAGAATCTGCGCAGCGTGCGTCTGTCCCAGTTGTTATCCGCCGGTCTCCTGCTCATCGCCATTGCTGTGCCCGGCCAGGTTCTCGGTGCGCCCGACGATGCCGAGGTGAAAGCTCCGGTCGGTTGGCGGGCCGGCGACATCGGCCTCGATCTGGATATATCGACGAGCCTGGATAGCGGCAGCGAGGGTGAGCCGTTCAGCATGGCGCCGGACCTGTGGTACGTGCCGACCGATCGTTTGCGCCTCGTGTTCGGCCACAGCGCTCAAAGTGCCGGCGGCTATTACGGCACCAGCGCGGGCAGTGGTCTGTGCTTGTCGGGCACCGCTGGCGGCTGCCCGCAGGTCTACGATGCCTTCAACCTGGGCGCTGACTTCCTGGTGAACCGGGGCAAGCTCAACCTGGTCGCATGGGCACGGGGCGTCGTCGCTACCGACCGCAGTCTGTATGGAGCTACCGTCGGCGCCAATCTGAGCCGAGCGGTGATGCGTTCGGGCAAGTTGATCGTCGGCGCCAACCCAAATCTGTACCAGGGGTTCAACAAGCGTGGTGGTGCCAACATTGCCACCCTGAACCTGGCGGCCTACGTCGTGTACGTGCTGTCGCCGACCATGCTCGCGGCGGTGCAGACCGGTCTCGTGGGCCCCCTCGATTCCTTCGTCGATGCCTTCGCCGTTCCGGTCTCGCTCACGGGCATGTATCGAATAAACTCCAACATGGGCGCCGGGCTGGCGTTTGCGTTCAGGAATCTCGTCGGCAACGGCCGCAGTATCGACGGCCGCTCCGTGTCAATCCTCGTCACCTGGGCAAAGTAGTCAATGCGAACTTCGATCATCATCGTACTCGGGCTGCTTGTGAGCGTGACGACCGCGCATGCGGATTCGGCTGACTCCTCCAACTCGCCGGAGGACAAGCAGCATGGTTCACTCACGACTGGTACCCAGTTCTTGCCCGAGCAGGTCGTTCGTCGGCCCTTGGTGCTAACGCACGGCATGGTGGAACTGGCCGTGCACGCCGAGGCGAACTTGTCACGCAAGACGAACTTCGAGCCGTTGTCTCTCGCGCCGGATCTGCGCTACGGCGTGACGGATCGTCTGACCATTGGTCTCGTCCACAGCAATGCGGCGGTTGGTTTTGTCGGAGCGGTTGGCAACGGATTGTGTCTCGGTGGTGCCCGGCCAAACGCGGACCCATCGATGCCCGCCGTCTGCGCTCACCTGTACAACAGCACCGGGCTAGAGGGTGTTTACAGCTTGTCAGCCGGTGCTTCGCCGTGGGCTCTGGCAGTGCGCGGATACGCCATGGTGCGCGGTCACGGTTCCACCCAGGCATTCGGCGCCACGTCCGGAGCTGGCGCGCGTGCTCGTTGGACGAAGGACCGATTGGCGGTGCAGCTGGATCCAGCCCTGGCCATCGACTACACCGACGGCGGTGATACCGAGTTGCTTCTCCAGTTCTACGCCAACGCTCAGTACCAACTGTCGTCGCGTTTTGCCGCGAGCGCCGGTGCGGGCTACTACGGCCCGGTGGACGAGATGGGGGCGCTACCGCTGACTCTCGGCATGCTGTTCGCCGTGGACAAGAACATCGATGTGGCCGCCAACGCTGCTCTTATGGATGTATCGGACAGCATCGATGCGCGCTCACTAACCATCTCGTTTTCGTATCGCATGTAACGATTCGCGTGTAGCGCAGGCCACGACGGCTGGCAAAGCTGGGCAACAAGATCGGCCGAAACGTCGCGAGCGCGATTCGTGCGTGCCACAATGTGCATTCAGCATTGGTTTGCCTGCACTTTTAGCGGGCGGGAGGAGGACCTCAATGCATGCACTACTGATCCGTTCTAGCCTGGTAGCCGTCCTAACTGTCGCCGTAGCCGGAATGGGCATCGCCCACGCCGACGACGAGAACAACTCGGGGGTAGGCCCGTTTTCAAAAGCCAACTATCCATCTGATGTGATCGACCGGCCTCTGACCTTGCCCGGCGGTATGTTGGAGGTTGGCCTGGGCCTCGCGTACGCATCACTGAGCGTCGCAGGTGTCAGCGCTGATGCTACGTCCGCTGGCGTTAGCGCCAGGTATGGCGTCGGCAATAAGATCATGGTTGGCGTCGATACCAGTCTGGGCATCGATCCCGACTTCGAGTGGGGCGAGTCGCTGGGCTTGGGTGTCAGTTATCTCGCTGTGGACCAGAAGAAGCTCGATGTGCGCGCGGGCGTGAGTACGGACCTGAACTTCGCCGACGGCGCCGATGTGTTCAGCGGCGTCAACATCGACGCGGCCACCCGGTTCAAGGTGAACAACGCCATCGCTCTCACCGGCGGCAGCGGCCTGCTGTCCATTCGCACGTCGGACCCGTCCCAGGTGGACGCCGATATCAACGTGGGTGTGCTGCTGCAAGCGATTCCCAAGCTGGCCATCTCGGTCGAGACTCAGCTCGTTAGCCTTGGCATCACCGGTGACGGCAACGAAACCACCCACCTGGGCGACGCCATCCCGGTGACGATACAGGTCGGCTACACGCCGCAGCCGAAGCTCGACGTGATCTTGACGGCCGCTTTCCCAAGCGTGGAAGACGCTGGTGACTTCTACATCATCGGCCTCGGCGCGCTGTACCGGCTCTAATCCCACGACACAGGGCTCGCTCGGCGAGCCCAAATCCCACGACACAGGGCTCGCTCGGCGAGCCCAAATCCCATCACACAGGGCTCGCTCGGCGAGCCCAATTCCACACACGTCCACCGCTACCAGTGGTAGCTAAGTCGGCGTCGGCGTCGGCGTCGGGGGGCGCGCCGCTTGCAGTCGTTGTCTTCGTCCGAGCCGTACATGGAATCGATGCCGCGGCTGGCGGCCGCCCATAGGGCGAGCAGCATGGACATATCGACGGTCGCGCGCCGGGTAGCGCTCGCCGGAATGGTCAGCATGTAGGTCTCGGCGACGAAGCGGAAGTTGCGCACGAGCCGTTCCACGGCCGTTTGGGGCACATCGCCGTGCCAGTAGCCGACTCGCTGAACCAGCATGTCCTGGTGTTGGCGCAGGAACTCACTCATGGGCATGTTGCCAGCGGTCCGCGATGTCTTGGGCTTGCAGATCTCCATCAGGTCGCCCAGGTAATCGTCCCAGTGCTTGGCCAGACCGGCGTTCTCGGGGCGGCGCAGGTACTGGGCGCGTTCCACCGAGAATCGTGCGGTGTGCGGGACCCGGAACTTGGCTCGGACTGGATGCAGGTCGAACAGGGGTTTGGGCTGGTCGCGTTCGACGTCGAGATAGCGCCAGCGCTTGCGCAGCTTGGCCCACGGGACCACGTGAAGGACGGGCTCGTAGCGCGAGTCGAGGACGATGAACCGCTGTTTGGTCGACACCGGGTCGCGACCGACGACGGTGATCCAATGGGACCACTGGTCAACGCACAAAAGTACGGGGACGGAGCGGTCGACGTAGTTCATCAGGGTGCCCTGCGCTCGGTGCGCGTCGGTCCGACGGACCAGGGGCAAGTCGCAGTCGTAATGGCGTGCGGCGCGTGCGAGTTTTACTTCATCGGAGCCAGCCCACCAGTGAGGATGCACAATCTCGGAGATCGTATCTTCGTCAGCAAGCCTCCCAAGCGTCACTAGAGCGTGCTTTAGGGCGAATGGACCGCAAGTCCAATCGTTCGGCTGTCGATAAAGGCCCAAGCTCCGGCACCTCCTTCAGCGGGGATCGTTCCCCGGTTTAGCCTTGTTCGTCGGCCCGTTTTTGGGCGAACCGTCGTGGACGGTGGTCGACCGGATCCGATGTTTTTGATCGACGATCAAGGCTCTAAATTCAAAGTACAAACTCGCGTGCGGTTGTGCAAGTAAGAAACTTGCTCGAAGATGCGTGCGATGACTTCACGTGGACGAATTTTGGTGTTGTGGAACCAGACTGAAGAGGACATCTACGAGCGCTGGCGTGACGATGGTCCGCAAGCACTCGCATGGGATCCAACTCGCACCGTTCCGGACGTGGGCACCGTTGCAGAAGAGATGGACGTCTTTATGACAGCGCTCCACGACGGAGGGTACGACGCCCGTCTGATCAACGTGGACGACGAGCTCGAGCGGGTGTTCGGCGCGATCCGTTTGTACCGACCAGACGCCATTTTCAACCTGGTCGAGTACTTCCACGACGAGCCAAATCAGGAGGCGTACATCGCCGGCGTCTACGAATTGATGGGTTACCAATACACCGGAAACCGGCCCGTAACCCTGGCTAACTGCCAGAATAAGTACAGAACGAAGATCCTGCTCGAAGGCGCTGACCTGCCCACGTCGCCGTTCTTTCTGGCCAAACCGGGCCAGCCGATTTCAGAGGACCACGAGCTGGATTACCCGGTGATCGTCAAGCCGGCCTTCGAAGATGCGTCCGGCGGAATCGAACCGTCGTCGGTGGTGCACGACCTGCCGGCCCTGATCACCCAGGCCCAAAAGATCTGGAAGGAGTTCGAGATGCCGGCGCTGGTCGAGGAGTACGTCGAGGGTCGGGAGATCCACGCGGCGGTTCTGGGCGACCAAAAGCTCGAGGTGCTGCCCCTGTTCGAGATGGAGTTCGACGATTCGGAGTTCAATCCCGACGAGGAATGGCGGCCTCAGATCATCTCGTTCCGCGCCAAGTGGGATCCCCACAGCAAGGATTTCTACTCCATGGACTCGGTCTGCCCAGCGCAGGATCTGGACCCCGAAACCGAGCAATACATCCGAGAAGTGGCTCTGGGGGCGTTTAAGGCCCTGGGCTGCCGCGACTATGCCCGCATCGACATGCGGGTGGACGACGACGGCGAGGTCTACATCCTGGAGGTCAACCCGAACCCCGACCTGGTCGAGGGCACGGCGTACGTCCAGTGCACTGCCGCCAGCGGACGTACGTACTCTGAGGCGATCTGCACCATCGCCGAGCTGGCTATCGAACGTGGCCGTAAGGCCAAAGCCAAGGCGAAGCAGGCCGAGGCGCTTCTGAGGGCAGGGCTGCCCACGGATACCCTGCTCCGTGAATGGCATCTGCAGAAGACCGGGGTGCTGCCCACCGAGCGCACTGGTGAAGATGCAGCGCCGTGGGATGCGACCGCGGTGTCGGTTGCGGCAGCTGCTGCTGCGGCGGCCCAATCGGGCGTCGGCGTGACCGCTGCGGATCCAGTTGCGATCGGCGCGGGGCTCGCTTCAGCTGATGTCCGGGGCCCGGATTCCCTTGGCGGCAGCCTCGCCGGTTCCGGGCTTTCCGCTGCGGACGACGGCGGACCTGCCGGTGCTCAAACCTCGCCGGGAGCAGATTCTGCTGGCTCGGACGCGGTCTCAGAAGAGCCCGCTAGTGCTGAGTCTGAGCCGGATACAGCAACTGACGCGTCGAGAACCGACGGTGAACCTTGACAGGTCGGCCCGATATGTCTCAATAATGCCGACCTTATTCCGGTGTAGCTCAGTTGGTAGAGCGGGTGACTGTTAATCACCATGTCGGGGGTTCAAATCCCTCCGCCGGAGCCAACGAAAGGCCCCTTTTTGGGGGCCTTTCTTGTTTTGACCCGTCCCTCGTTGTGGCCTGTCGGTAGGGCGTCGATGGTGCTCGCAGGTTCCCTGAGCATGTAGAGTCCGGGGATGGACAAGACTCAGGGACCATCTACGCCAGAGAGCTGGGGCGCCGCGAGCCGCGGCTACGCGGACAAAGTCGCGCCGTTGTTGATGGCCAGCTATGTCGAGGAGTTCGCCGATCGCCTCGATATCGGGGCCGGGCACGATGTGGTGGAGGTCGCGGCGGGAACGGGCGCGCTGACATCGGTGCTGGCGCGTCGGGCGAAGTCCGTGCTGGCCACCGACTTCGCGCCCAAGATGATCGAGGTCCTGCGCGAGCGACTGGCACAGGCCGGTGCGACCAATGTTCGCTTCGAGGTCATGGACGGCCAGGCCCTCGAGCTCGAGGACGATAGCTTCGATCGTGCCGCCTGCTGCTTTGGTCTGATGCTGTTCCCCGACCGGGCAAAAGGGTTCTCGGAGCTGCGACGCGTGGTACGTCCTGGCGGTCGCGCCATGGTCAGCGGCTGGGCGGGCCCCGACAAATTCGAGGCTTTCGCGCTGTTCCTCGGCGCGCTGAAGAGCGCGTTCCCAGACCTGCCGCCACCGCCAACGCCGCCGCCGGTGTTCGCTCTCGCGGACCTGGACCGATTCAAAGCGGAAATGCAGGCTGCCGGCTTCGAGGATGTCGAAGTGGGCTACGTGTCGCGTGAGCTCGTCGTGGATGACTTTGAAACCATCTGGGCCATGATGACGGCGGGGGCTCCGCCGGTGCAGGCCCTGTTCGACATGGCGGGCCCCGACGGCGAGCAACGCGTTCGCGACTCCCTCAGCGAGATAGTGGCGAAACGCTTTGGCGGTGAGCCTATCCGGGTCACCAACGCCGCCACAGTGGGCTCCGGCATCGTCGCCCGTTAGCAGAGCCCAACGGCGCGCATTTCGTTGCTTGAATCGTGACGGTACCATGGTACCATGGTACATATGGCGAGTACGAAGAAGCGCACAGTCCAGCGAGTTCAGACAGGCGTTCGCATCGAGAAGCGAATGCTCAAGGTCCTGAAGGGCCTGGCCGAGTACCTGGACATCTCCCTCGGCGACCTGCTCGAGGGAATCGTTCTCCATGCGTTCGAGGCGAAGGCACCGCCCTTCACCAAGGAACATCTGCGCGTCATCGAAGACCTAAAGCGCGTCTACAAGCTCACTCTTGATGCCAGCGATGCCCATCACATGGTGGAGGACGCGGGATGAAACACGAACCCAGCGAGGAAGGCGGCCAAACATGACCCACCGAGACTCAGAGCTACTCAGAAAATTCGAGGCGTACGAGGTGGACGCTGCCGCGTTTGGTCATCGGCAACACGTTCAAGTCGCCTTCGAGATGCTGCACAAGTACAGCTACCTGGATGCTTGCGCCAAGTATGCGAACGCGATCAATACAATCGCGACCAGGGCCGGCGCGACTGACAAATTCAACGTGACCATCACGTTCGCGTTTCTGAGTTTGATTGCGGAGCGAGTTCATTCGAACCCGGGACTCGACTTTGAGGCATTCCTGGCGGAGAACGCCGACCTCATGGCCAAGAACGCCCTCGACCGGTGGTACTCGAGCGAGGACTTGCGATCAGACTTCGCGCGTAGGCATTTCCTGTTGCCCAGGCAATCGGCCTAAGAGCGAATTAGAAGCTGCCATACGGGCGGGTGATGATCTCGAGAAGGTGGCCGTCGGGATCGTCGAAGTACACCCCGCGTCCCCCATCGTTCGGGTTGATCTCGCCGGGCTTTTGCTTGAACGGGTCCGCCCAATAGGTGATTTGTTGTTCTTGAATCCGGGCGAAGATCTCGTCGAACTCCTCTTCGCTGATCAGAAACGCATAGTGCTGGCTGGTGACATCTCCATCGATCTGCTCGTAGTCGAGGGAAACACCGTTGGCGAGCTCCACCACGAAGAAAGGCCCAACGTGGGTCGCCTCGGGCAGGCCCAGAAGGTCTGTCAGGAATCTCGCCGACTTCTGATTGTCTTTACACGAGACGATCGTGTGGTTGAGTTGCACGGTCACGTTCCACTCCTCCGGTCGGTTCGAGGTTGCCAGGCGTCGCTCTGTTCGGTCAACGCTTGAGTGAAGCGAGCTGCGTCCGCCCGCTGTCCGAAAGTCCGAGCTGGTCCATGTCCCGGTCGAGCTGATGGCGCGTTCCGTTCCCCGCCACGTAGGCGTTGAGCTTTGCTGCTGCCGTGGACGCTTGCCACGCTGCTTCGGTGTCGTAGTTGCGTTGGAGGTCGGCGAGCAGCTCTGGGTGTCGCCGCAGCTGCCACTTTTGGTGGTAGTCCTCGGCCGCGTAGAACGGCTTGCCGATAGCCAGTTCGGTGTAGACCTTGCGCCCTAGTCGTTCTTCCTGAGCTTCGACACTTGCTCTTGCAGCGGCCAGTTGGGCCTCGTCATCGCAGAACAGAGCGGACCGATATTGCGAGGACCGAGCGCGCGTCGGTGTGTGACCCGACCAGAACAGTTCGAGGAGTTGTTCGAAGTTGATCTGCGATGGATCGAAGATCAGCTGGACGGCTTCGGCGTGATCCGCCAGGTCGTGATAGGTGGGGGCGGACGTTCTTCCACCGGCGTACCCCACCTCCGTGCGCAGCACTCCGTCGAGACCCCCAAACCGGGAGTCAGGGCCCCAGAATCAGCCAAGGGCGAAAGTGAATCGTTCGGTGCGGGCGGGTTGTCTCGAGTCGATTCGGCCAGTCATGCGCTAAACATGGTCACGATCATCGCCGGCGCAAGGGCGCGTCGCCTACGCGGCACGCTGCGTGACCCAGGATCTTGTCGCCATCCACGGTTCCGGTGGCGGTGGGCGTCCAGCCTGTTTCCAGACGTCTGTCCAGCATTTCATCTGCCGTCGGTTCGTGGTCCCACACGGAGACTCCGTCGATGCCGCCGAGTCAGGTCGTGTCGAAAACCAGGAACCGCCCGCGGTCCCAGTCCATCACGACATCGTGGGTGTATTCGTCTTGGACGACCACGGTTACGATCGTCCGTTCCGGTGACAAGCTTAATCCCCAGCGAATGACCTGGGCCAGAGTCCCCAACGGCTCCACCGACACCGTCAGCAGCGCCCGCTCATCGTCGAGCATGTTGGAGTAGTCGCTAAGCTTGTTCACCTGCGGCAAGACTAGCAGGAGCGCACGTTTTGTCGATGGAGATCAGCTCGTCGCTAGGGTGACAGAGTGCACGTCGTATCGATCCACGTGGTGCCGCCGCCGGAGCTGGTCCAGTCGTAACCGTCGTTGGGGCCGGCCCCCATGGGGCTGCGGGAGAAACAGTCGTTTTCGGTTTCACCGGTCCAGCCGACCTGGTCGAGTCGAACACCTGAAGCGTCGAACAGGTAGGCGACGTCACTGGAGCCAAAGTCCATGTTGATCCAGTGCACGGTTTCCTCGAGGACGAGGAAGCCACCTGGCGCGATGGACAAGGTGCCGATGAGCGTGGCGTAGGCGTCGCCGTCGCAGATCACCCAGCCGGTCAGATCCACGGTTCCGCTGGTGGGGTTGTACAGCTCAATGCGATCGTTGCCGGCGGTGACCGTATCGATCTCATTGATCAGGATCGACGAGCCCAGGTCAGTGCCCGCCGGGTCGTTGGTCGAGCCCATAGTAGGCGAGGGATCGAGATTCCAGTAGACCGCTTCACTACTGCTGCCGTCGTCGCCATCCGTGCGGCGCGCCACCGTGTAGCCCGTCGGTGCGAGAGGCGCCGGCCCGGCGTTGCCGTATGCGACCCGATCAATCTCGGTGTCCGTCTCGTCACAAAGGACGAGTACGCCACCCGAGTTGCTTAGCGAGAAGTTGTCGCCTGCATCCCCGGCGTTGACGACGAAGAAACCATTGCCGGCGATGGTCTGGGTTCCGATCACGGTGCCGGGGGAGCCGCAGCTCGTGTCGTTGAGGTACCAACCAGTGATGTTCAGCGAGATGGGATCAACGTGGTACAGCTCCACCGCTTCCGTTCCTTTTGGACGGAACTCGTTGATCTTCACGCCCGAGTTCGGCGGCGTCGCATCGGGCACGGCTGCATCAGGCACGGCTGCATCGGGCACGGCTGCATCGGGCACGGCTGCGTCTGGTACCGCCGCATCGATCGTGGCCGCATCCACGGTAGCCGCATCGAAGACGCTGGCGTCCACGACGCTTCCGTCGACGTTCGCTGCATCCGGTCCGGCGTCGTTGACCAGGTCCGCGTCCACAACGGCCGCGTCGACGGCGGTCATGCCGTCGGTGACTGCGGCGGCGTCAACAGCCCCACCTCCATCGTCACCACAGGCGACGAGGAACAAACTGCAGAGTAGGGCCAGGTTTACAGAACAGCGCGTCATCGCCGAACGCTAGCACGGAGACGATGGGCCGCCCAGGCTAACGTGACTCGACGCACGAACTGCGGGGACGTCGAGTTTTGGAGAAGATCGTGGTTGCGCAGCAGGGGGGCAACCCGTTTTCCCGCTCAGCCGCGGGCAGGTAAGGGGAGGGGCTCTGTCGGCGCGCGGTGTCTTCGGGTGCGCTGGCGGAGTGCGTCAGTGACGACGCCTTCGGCTTGCTGATCGCTGAGTTGCTCTCGCACGACTGTGAGCCGTGGGTCTTCCCACATGTACTGCTGGTCCGTGGCGTTGCATAAGATCACGTCTATGGCGATCTGGCCCACGGCGCGCTTGGCATCCACCGGTGTGTCCACGTTGAGCACGTGGTCGTCTGGGAACTCCGACCGGGCGTAGGCAAACAGCTCGCCCTGGTCGTGATCCACTACCAGGATCGTCAGCCGTTCGGCTTGTCTTCGTTGTCCCATGTCTCACCTTCCTTGATATGCGAAACCAACGCACATCTCCCCTGTCCACCACATGGTTCGTTCAGCTTTGCCAACGCATCCCGTTGACCTGTCAGTTGTTCAATTTGCGCGTTGAGCGTCTCCAACTTGGACGCTCCCATACACTCGGACCAGCCTTCGTCGCCGAAGAGCTGTTTGATTTCCTGAAGGGTGAAACCCAGGCGTTTGGCGCGGGAAATCGCGGCCAGGCGGTTCAGAGCCGCGGGCGGGTACACTTTGTGGCCAGCCGGTGTGCGCTCGGCCACCGGGAGCAGGCCCAAACGGATGTAATAGCGCAGTGTGGTGGGGCTAATTGCTGCCCGTTGCGCAATGTCTTCAAATCTAAGGGACGCCATCATGTTCGCTTCCTCCTCGTTCTTTGTTGGGGGGTGCTCTCCTGTTGAGCAAGGCTCGTACCAAGCGCAAACTGGTGAAAGAGCGTGGTACGATTCGCGATTCCACGAGTGGTCGCGGCGAGCCCGCGACATACCGCGAGATTGGGGATGGATCAGGGCGTTGATAGTGGTGAGCTCGAGCGTTTAGTAGAGCGCCAGCGGGCGTTGCTCGCCATCAATCGAGCCGTGTCCGGGAGCTTGGATCGCGATGCGCTCATCGCGACTATCGAAAAGTCGCTGAGCCCGTATGTCCCGATGGAGATGGGCATGCTTGTGCTCCCCGGACCGCCCGAGGCTGACTACGAAATTCACGCAGCGTTTGGCGTGAGTAGTTCGCGAGTTTCCCCGGGCATTGTGGTCAGCGATCAGACCAGCATGATTCCGGGTGTCCTTGAATCCGGGGAGCTGGTTCACTTCCGCTCCCGCGCCAGTATGGTTGCGGCTGGCGGCCGCGCCGAAATCCCTGAGGAGCTCGGCATTGAGTCCGGCTTGATCATTCCTTTGCCTTGCGGACCGTCTCCTATCGGCGCGCTGGCGTTTGCGTCACCACAGATCGGCCACTTCGATGACGTGGATCTCGCCTTCGTCAGCGAGGTCGCGGACCTGCTCGCCTCGGCTCTGGCCAACAGTCTGACGTACGAAGAGAACCGCCGGCTCAAGGATCGACTCACCGCGGAGAACCGGTACCTTCGCGACACGCTGCCCCTCGGCGGATACAGACTGGTCGGCGATTCGGACGTCATGCAGCGGCTGCGAACTAAGATCGCCACGGTTGCGGCGACGGACACGACAGTGCTGATCTGCGGCGATACGGGCACGGGCAAAGAGCTTGTGGCCAACGAAGTACACAGGCTGAGCCATCGCAGCGCGCGCCCGTTCATCAAAGTGAACTGTGCAGCGTTGGCCGGTTCGTTAGCCGAGAGCGAGTTGTTCGGTCACGTGCGCGGCGCGTTTACTGATGCGAAAGGCGACCGGCGTGGCCGCTTCGAGTTAGCGGACGGCGGCACTCTGTTTCTGGACGAGGTCGGCGAGCTCACACCTCAGATTCAGGCTGCTCTGTTGCGCGCTCTCCAACAAGGGGAGATCGAACCAGTCGGCGGTTCGTCCGCGCTCAAAGTCGACGTGCGCATCGTGGCGGCGACCAACCGCGACCTCACCGCGATGATCGCGGAGGGCGCGTTCCGTCAGGATCTCTACTACCGGCTGAACGTCCTGTCGGTAGATGTTCCGCCTCTGGCTGACCGTCGCGACGATATCCCCCAGCTCGTCGCGCACCTGCTCGGCAAGAGCACGGTAAAGCTGGGCAAGGTCGTGGACAGCTTTTCCGATGAGGCGATGGCGGAGTTGGCGAATCGGGATTGGCCTGGCAACGTGCGCGAGCTGCAGAACGTGGTTGAACGGGCTGTGATTCTGGCCAAGGGGCCGGTGGCCGACTTGCCTCCCGTCAGCTGTATCGTGCCAACTCAACGTGCCGAGTCTCGTCTCGACGTCGTCGAGCGCAATCACATTCGTCAGGTACTCGCCCAACGCAATTGGGTCATCGCGGGTCCACGGGGGGCCGCCGTGGCTCTTGGGCTCAATCCCAGTACTCTCCGCTCGCGAATGAACAAGCTCGGCATCGCGCGCGAGAGCAGCCCAATCACGGCGGCCGATGTCTAGGGTAGCCGACGAGCAGCTGCGCGCCGTCGCGGAGCGCCAGCGCGTGATCCTCGATGTTCACCACGCCGTGGCCGGCGAACTGGATCGGACCGAGCTGTTCGCCGCCATCCGCCGAGCCCTGGAGCCCATCGCCACGTTCACCAACCTGGGTGTCATGATTCCGATCCCGGAGCTAGACGAAAACGAGCTGTACTTCATGGAGGACTCCAGCGCTGTGTCCACCGGCCGGCGTTTTCCATCGAGCGACGCCAGCCTTGTGCGCAAGGTCCTGGCGGAACGCGCACAGCACGTCGTCGGTGATACCGATGACGTCGCGGACTATCCCGTCCTGGTCCAAGCCATGCGTGCCGCCGGGGTTCGTTCAGGAGTCCTTCAGCCTCTCATCGCGCAGGACAATGCCATGGGCGTTCTGCTGTTGATGCATGACGAGCCAAACATGTTCGCCGATGCCGACCTCTCGGTGCTCGAGGAGGTCGCGCCCGCTATCGCACGCGCATTGGTCAACTGTTTATCCCACGCTGAGAACGTCCGGCTACGCGCCCAGCTCAGTGAGGAGAATGAGGCGCTCCGCAAGCGCATCCGCGCCCGTGTGCCAGGGCTGACTGGCCAATCACCGGCGATGCGTAGTGTGCGTGAGCTCATCGACACGGTCGCGCCGACGGACGCCGCGGTGTTGATTCTGGGCGAGACCGGTACCGGCAAGGAGCTGGTCGCTGATCGCATTCATCGCCTGAGCAAGCGCAGTGGGCAGACTCTAATCAAGGTGAACTGCGCTGCCATCGCGGCCGGGGTCGTCGAGAGCACCCTGTTTGGTCACGAAGCTGGAGCCTTCACCGGCGCGCTGACGGCGCGGCCCGGGCGATTCGAAGCCGCCGACGGTGGCACTCTGTTGCTCGACGAGGTCGGCGATCTGGCACCTGAGACCCAGGCGAAGCTGCTCCGGGTGCTCGAGTCCGGAGAGTTCGAACGCGTTGGCAGTAGCACCACGCGCTGTGTAGACGTGCGTATTCTGGCGGCGACGAACCGGGACCTGCACACGATGATCAACCGCGGCGCGTTTCGCGCGGATCTGTTCCATCGTCTATCGGTGTTCCCCATCGCGATGACTCCGTTACGCGAGCGTCGAGAAGACATCGAGCCACTGGCCCGAACATTCGTGGAGCAGCTGTCGGCCAAGATCGGCAAGCCGATCAAAGGCATCACCGACGAAGCCGTCGATATGTTGAAAACTCCGGACTGGCCCGGCAACGTGCGCGAGCTTGAAAACATCATCGAGCGGGCCGTGCTCCTGTGCAATCTGGAGAACGTGAGCCGTCGCTGCGTGTCCCACGTGCTGGGTGGAGACGTTGGTGAGTCCGCCGATCGCCTCGACGATGTCATTCAGGCACACATCGAGCAGGTGCTGGATACCACCGGCTGGGTCATCGAAGGTGAAGACGGCGCTGCGGCGCGTCTGGGTATCGCTGGTAGCACCCTGCGTTCGCGCATGCAAAAGCTCGGCATCCAGCGCCCCGGTCGCGCGTGACCAGGGGGGCGGCCGTGTCGCCATCGCGCCTCAACTTGGGTACCATCGCGCCGTGACGGCTCCCCTGAAAGAACGCATCGCGCTGGTAGCCGGAGCAACTCGCGGTGCCGGCCGTGCTATCGCCGTGGCGTTGGGCGCTGCAGGTGCCACGGTCTACTGCACCGGCCGGTCGAGCCGCAACGTGCCACGCCCTGAGCGGGAACCGGGCACTTCTGTGTTCGATACCGCGTTTCGACCCGAGACCATCGAGGAGACGGCCGAGTTGGTGACCGAGGCTGGTGGCGAGGGCATCGCCGTGCGCGCTGATCACACCGACGAGTCTCAGGTAGTCTCCCTGGCGGAACGCATCGCCAAGGACCACGGCCGGCTGGACGTGCTGGTCAACGATATTTGGGGTGGCGACTCCCTCGTGGACTGGGGCAAGAAAGCCTGGGAAGTCGATGTGAGCAAGGGGCGAACGCTTCTCGAGCGCGGCTTGATGACTCATGTGATCACCAATCGGCACTGCATCCCCCTGGTGCTGAATAGCGACCGCGGACTCATCCTGGAGATCACCGATGGCGACAGCCTGGCCTATCGCGGAACGTTGTTCTACGACCTGGTCAAGACCACGGTGATCCGCCTGGGTTTTGCTCTGGCCGAAGAGCTGCGCGAACACAACGTGGCGGTCCTGGCGTTGACGCCCGGGTTTCTGCGCTCCGAAGCGATGCTCGAGGAGGTCGGAGTCGACGCCGCGAACTGGCGAGATGGCGCTGCGGCCGACCCGCACTTCGCCTTCTCTGAAAGTCCCGCGTTCGTCGGCCGTGCGGTGGCTGCCATGGCCGCCGATCCGGATATCTTTGCGCGCACGGGAAGCGTGACCAGTTCGTGGCACGCTGCACGCCGCTACGGCTTCACGGATCAAAATGGCGAGCGCCCCGACTGGGGCAAGCACGCCAGCGGCGAGTCTTTCGGCGCCGATCAAGCCGAGTCCCACCGCCGCTATGTATTAGGATTTGCCGAACACCGAGGAGGCGCCATGACCAATGATGACCAGACCAATAGCGAAGCCGTACTTAGTTTCTGGTTCGGCGAACTAGACAGCGATACCGATATCGACAAGAGCAAGAACTCTCTGTGGTGGAAGGGCAGCGCAGCCGACGACGCCGCCATCCGGGAGCGTTTCGCCGGCCTGGTCGCCGACGCCCTCGCCGGCAAGCTCGACAGCTGGCGCGTGAGTCCTCGCGGCTCCCTTGCTCTGGTCATCCTAACGGATCAGTTCACTCGCACCCTGGGCCGGGGCACCGGCGATGCGTACATCGGCGACGCTATGGCGCTCGACGTTTGCACCGCGCTGGTCGACTCCGGCGATGACAAGAAGCTGCGCTACGTCGAACGAAGCTTTCTGTACATGCCGATGATGCACGCCGAAGACGCCGGCGTTGCCCAACGGTCCCTGGATACCTTCGCTGCGTTGGCCGACGAGGTTGCGGGCCTGGGCCCGTGCGACTTGCCAGACTTCCGGCCACACGCCAAGAGTCACGCCGACATCGTCTTGCGCTTCGGCCGCTACCCCCATCGCAACGAACTGCTCGGTCGCGAGGCAACCGCCGAAGAGGTAGCGTTCATGGCCGACGGCGGTCCAAGCTTCGGCCAGAAGAAAAAGTCCTAGGGCGGGCTACTTCTTCGCTGAGGCGCGTAGCTTCGTCAATTGATCGATCGCTGGTTGGCCAACCTTGTGCTTGCGAGCGACCGCGAGCGCCCGTTCTAGATGCTTGCGTGCCTGCGCGGGTTGCTTCAACCCGAGCGCGGCTTTGGCCATGCACTGCAGCGACTCGATGAGCAGGCCAGCGTGCGGGCTGCGTGTGGCTTGATTGGCCAAGCTGCGTTTGCAGAGCTCGTCGGCCTTCGCGTAGCGCTTCTTGATCAGCGCCAGACCTGCCAACCGGTGCAGGAACTCCAGCAGACGCGGGCTGTTCAGTCGCTTGGCTGCGGCATAGACGTTTACAGCCTCCTCGAGATGCTTCTCGGCGTCATCGTAACGCTTTTGCAGTTCAGCGATGATGCCAAGACTGAGCAGCGGCCGCGTCGTGTTCGGGTGTTCGTTGCCCAGCGCCTTGCGCCAGACGACCAATGCTTGCTGGTGGAACGTGCGCGCCTTCTCTAGTTTTCCCTGGCTGCCGAGGGCCAGCCCGACATTGTTGAGCGACTGGGCGACGAGGGGGTTGTCCTTGCCCAGAGCGCCCTGTTGGATCTTCAGGGCCTGACGATAGTGCTTCTCCGCATCGGCGTGTCGGCCTTCCCGGCCGAGCACGATGCCCAAGCCGCTGATCGCGTCAGCCCGTTCTGGGTGACGAGCGCCGAAGGCGGTGGTGATGATCTGCAGCTCCCGCGCGAACGCGGCCCGGGCTTCGGCGAACTCACCTCGGTTCCGGTGAACCAGCGCTACGTTGTGCACTAGCGCCACCAGACTAAAGTGGTTCTTGCCGTGTTTGTCTTCGATGAGTTTGATCGCTTTGCCGTAGGTGGTGACCGCGTCGTCCAGCTTGCCCTTTTGTCCAGCGAGTAGGGCGATGCGGGCGAGCAGCCTGGCCCGCAGTTCGACGCTGCCGCCGGCTCGCGTAATCGCGGCGCGCGCACTTTGCACCAACGCGGTCGCTTCGGCGTCCCGCACCTGCAGGTAGCCGCGCACGTAGATTAGGTCCAGCCAAGCGTGGGCAACCGCTTCGTCGTTCTTTGCCGCCGCCGCCGCGTTGGCTGCCGAGACCAGCGTCTTTCCAGCCGCGGTCGGTTGTCCGCCGCGCAGCTCTAGTTGGCCAAGGGCGAGCAGTGCCTCCGCCTGGATCGGTTTGTAGGCGACGGACCTCGCGCCATTGGCGACGCTCTTGGCCAGCCTCAGCGCGTGCTTGATCTTTCCTGCGCTTCGGAGCGCGCGAACCTCCGACAGCTGGGACCTGAGCAGACGAATTCGCTCGCGGCTGGCGTCATCGTTGGGTAAAGGCGGCGCGGCGGTCAGCGCGACGGAGTTCTTGCATTGATCCAGGTTGGGCAGGCGGTAGACAGCTTCGGCGGAACTGGCGACGAGTTTGCTGTCGGCGCCAGTCGCCAGCAAGGTGGTCAGCGCTTTGAACTCACCCAACCGCTGGTCCAGGCACGACATGCGCAGGTCGAGCAGCGCCGGCGACTGCTCCCCGCGAACCCTGGTTGCCTCGCAGGTGTCGACCCGAGAGGCGAGCCAGCGCGACTTGTAGCTGTCCAGGAGCTTCGCAGCGCGGTCGAACGATTCAGCCGCGAACGGCGCGCTCGTCTGGGAGAAGCGTGCCTTCATGCGCGCTTTCGCGTTGCTGTCCCATACATCGTCGAACTTCGCCTCGGGCACCGGGCATTTGTCCGCGGTTGCGCCGCCCTTGTTTCGCGCGAATCCGTAGAGCGCGATGCCCGCCAGAGACGCCACGACCACGCCGGCAACGATGCGCTTGCTGCGCACCGCCGGGTCGTACGAGAGGTCCCGCAACAGGGCGTCCATCGACGGGTAGCGGTCCGCCGGGTTGACCGACAGTCCACGCTTGAGCAGACGGGCCAGGTGGCGCGGGACATCCGTGCCCCGAGGGGCGGACTCCAGGTTGCCGCTAACGATGGCTTCACGCACGGCGGCGTAGTCGCGTCCTTTGTAGGGCAGCTTGCCGTAGAGCGCCTGGTACAGGGCCACGCAAAAGCTGAATTGGTCGGCGCTGGCGTCGACGCTGGCACCCAAATGTTGCTCGGGCGCCATGTAGCGCGGCGTGCCCAGGACGGCCCCTTCCCGGGTGAGCGAACTGTTGAGATGGGGCGCCGGCGAAAGCTCGACATCGATGTCCGGCTCGCTGGTTGCCAGGGCGGTCTGGCCTATGGTCGCTACCAAACCAAAATCGGTCACTCGCACGCGTCCATCGCTACCGATGAGTACGTTGTCGGGTTTGAAGTCCCGGTGCACGAGCCCGGCAGCATGAGCGGCCGCGAGGCCTCGGCCTGCCTTGGTAAACTTGTCGACTACCTCCCGCCACTTTCGGCGCGGCTTCATCCAGTCGAGCAACGTGCCGCCGTCCACGTACTCCATGGCGACGAACACGCCACCGTCGTCGGCGTGACCGACTTCGTAGACGGTGATCACGTGAGGATGCGACAGCTTGCCCATGGCCTGGGCTTCGCGCATCAACCGGCGCTTACCTTCGCCAACGGCTTTGCCCTTCCACACGTCGGGGCGAAGCACTTTGATCGCCAATTTGCGATCCAGTTCAGGGTCGTATGCGGAAAACACCACGCCCATGCCGCCGGCGCCTAGTTCATCGATGATCATGAACCGAGACATGTCGGCGCCGCGGCTGGCGCTGGTGGATGAGGAACTGTGTTGAGAAATGGACTGGCGGGAACTCTCGGCGATAGCGTCGCTTTCGCCATCCAGGGTTGCTGCCAACCCGAGCTCGCCGTTCTTTGCGGTCGACGCGGCCAGAGCTGTCTGGTCCATCGCGTCGTCCCCCCGCTTCATCGCTAACATGGTGGCACGAAAGGGCCGATGCTGCGCACCGGCCAGTCGGTGGCTAGGGCTTGCTGCGACCGTCGCCAACGGTGGTGCCGGTGCTGGTGTTTGCGGTGCCCTGGTAGGACCACCAGTAACCGCCGCCGGAGACTTGCTTCAGCTCATCGGTGTTGAGGGTGGTGGTCTTGGCGGCGCGGCTCTTCTTGTCGTTACGTTTGGTCATGCTTGGCTCCCAGGTTGGTAGTGCGTTTCGTTCTCCCTGCTTGCCTATAGAGCAAGGTTAATACCAACTTAGGTGCTCTTTAGTTTTAACCGTTTACGTAATATTGATTACGCCAAACCTGCGTACTATGCAGAACTCGCGTAGTTCGAGTACGCAAGTCTAGCGCAGCAACACGCTCCCTACATGTACGACAGAACGGCGACGGTTGTGCTCGCTACCGTGATCACACCAGCGATGAACATCATCGCTCGGCGTAGACGTGGCCGGCCAATCGGCCTGGGCATGGACAGGTTTGCCGGCTGGATGATGGAGAACGCTTTGTGCGGATCGTCGTCCAGTGCGGCGCCGAGTTGTGCCGGTTGCGGTCCGGTGCCCGTAGCCGCTCGCGACAGTGGCGGCGTCATCGGCGCTTCGCCCATGAGCGGAATGGAGTTAGCTCCGTGACTCGCCTGGGGCATGCACGACAGTAGTGCGGTGCGCATCATCGATGCGTTTGCGTAGCGTTTGTTCGGGTCTCGATCTAGCGCGCGCAGCACCGCGCACTCCAGGGCCGCACTGATCTCGGGCGCCGCCTCGCGCATGGGGCGAATGTCGCCCTGGAGAATCTCGTCGTAGAGGTCTTCGGGCCTGGTGATCGCCCACGGCCATCGGCCGGTCAGCATGTTGTAGAGCACGATCCCCGTGGCGTAGAGATCGGCACGACCATCGATTCTTTCTCCGCGGATCTGTTCGGGTGCCATGAACAACGGCGTACCCACCGCCGTGCCGTCTCGGGTTGCCGAAAGGTCGTCGCCACCCACGAGCTTAGATGCACCAAAGTCGAGTAGCTTCGCCCGGGCGCTGCCATCTGCCTGGCGCGCAATAAACACATTGCCGGGTTTGAGGTCCCGGTGAACGATGCCCTGGGCATGGGTTGCTGCGAGACCGGCGAGTACTTCGGTGGCGATCCACACCGCCGCGTGAAGCGGCAGGCGACGTTGACGTCGCAGCAGCGTGTCCAGGGTTTCGCCTTCCATCAATTCCATGACCAGGAACGGTTGGCCCTGGTCGGTGCCCGCATCGACGACCGACACCACGTTGTCGTGATGAACCGCGGCGAGTGCACGCGCTTCGCGTTTGAAGCGAATGATTGCCTCGGGCGCAGCGATGCAGTGGTCGCTCATCATCTTGACTGCCACCGACGTACCGAGCTCGGTGTGCTCGGCCTGGTAGACCGCGCCCATACCGCCCTGGCCGAGCAAACGCCCGACGCGATACTTGTCGGCGATTACCCTCGCCATATACATGGGATCTATAGGGCTCCCCATGTTCGCCCCTCCGACTGGCAACATGGTTACCGTGAATTGCATATACCGAGCCATCCACAGCACGCTCGGGCGTCCGTGGGTTCCCTAGCGCTTTCGGGTTGTTGGCGGCCCGCCGGTTGTCTCGTTTAACTACATTCGCCGGCAAGTGAAGTTGCCGGAGACGGTTTCACCCAGAAAGGCGGCGGTAACGGTGCCCACAGTAGCGTTTAGCCAATCTTGCCGGATACCCTGGTGTCCTACGAGAGCATGCTGCGCTACCTGATCATCATTGCCGCCCTGATCGTGCCATCGGCCGCGAGTGCTGAACCGAACACCGACTTCGCTCGCCACATGGGCGTGACCCAGTTTACGACCACCGGCGTTTACGGGTTCGACCTTAGCCACAACGGTTGGCACGTGGACCGAATCATCATTGGCCAGAACCGCACCAAGTGGGGCTTGATGTCGGACGTGGTGCTGGTGTCCTGCGTAAAGAAGAAGTGTTGGACGAGAAAGGTTCGCATCGGCAAGGACGAAAAGGTGCGTGCCCTGAAGATCGTCGACCTCGAAGGTGCACCCACCAGTCTCCACGGCTACCTGGGGGATCGGGCCAGCAAGCACTATCGCCGACTTCACACCAGAGACAAGCGCCGGCCGGTGTTGGTGCTAGAGACCCGCTGGCGCAAACCCGGCACCAAGTCGAAACGCCCGCCGCCGGGCGGTCGCCGAGTGGTCGAGGAAGTGCGGCGGTCGCTGGTACTCATCTCGCTCCACCGCAAGGACTTCAGCAGCCCGCGCATCTTTCGCAAAGACATCAGCCGTCGCTATTCCTACGGCCATGGCCACCACTCGTTGTTCTCTCTCGTCCGCGGTAAGGGGCGGGCCCTGGACATCCAGGAGAGTCGGCGGCGCAACCTGGGCAACGGCAGTAAGTGCCGCGCGCCCAAGCCGACCACCCATCGCTACCAGCTCAAGAACCGACGCTATCGCGAGAAGCGAACTCTGCATATGAGCAAGGGTTGTCGCTAGCCGGGCGTACATTTCCGGCTAGACTCCCCGGGTGAGCCAGCACGACGACTTCTACCAGGGCGGTGGCCTGAACGCCGCCACGTACGACGATCGCATGTCGTCCATAGGGACGCCGACCGAAGGCGACAGCGAGTTCTTCATCGCCATGGCGGAGGAGCTCGGCGGCAATGTGCTCGAGTTGGGCTGCGGGACCGGGCGCGTCGCCCTCGCAGTCGCCGACGCCATAGAAGCGCGCGTCGTCGGTCTGGATCTGTCGGAGTCCATGCTCGCTCGTGCAGAGGAGAAACTCAGCGCGAACGCCGATCTCGCCAGCCGCGTCCGATTCGTTCGGGGCGACATGGCGCGCTTCCAACTCGACGAGCAGTTCGCTCTCATCGTGATCCCGTTCCGTAGCTTTCAAGCGTTGCTTACTGTCGACGACCAGCGTGCGTGCCTTCGCTGTATCCGACGTCATCTGGCGCCGGGCGGCCGAGCGGTGATCGATCTGTTCGACCCCAAGCTCGAGTTTTGCGTTCCCAACGTGGACCAAACACCCAAACCCCGCCCCGGTGGCCTCAGCTCGATCACTGGTAATCAGATCAGCGTGCAAGTGCTGAGTCGAGTCAACGACCCGGTCAACCAGGTGCTGCGCGAGAAGTGGGTGTTCAGCGAAGCCGACGCCGATGGCAATGTCGTCGCCGAGGACTACGAGACCCTGGCGCTACGTTGGACCTATCGCCAGGAGATGCGGCATCTGTTCGAGCTCGAGGGCTTCGTCGTTCTCGCCGAGTACAGCGACTTCCACAAGTCGCCACCCGCCTACGCCAAAGAGATGGTGTGGGTCGTGCGCGCCAACGACTGATCGCGGCGCGCCCGACGGCCACTCCAACTTAGTTCCCGTTGCTCAATTTCGCCGGGCCGACTCGCTCGACCAGCGCCATCACGGCCGGGACGAGGCCGCTCAGGCCGTCGACTCCATTGATGGACACCGACTTCATCTCGTCGGGCGTGGGCATGTTGCTGGCGATCTCCGGCAACATCTCGATGAGCTTGAGCTTGAGCAGCTCCGGTGACATGTCATTGTCGACCCGTCGCGCGGCGGCGGCGGTTTCTATGTCGGTGAGCGCCTCTTCGTTGCGTGCGTCAAATCGCAGTTTGTCGGCGGCCAGTTGGTTGGCGATGGTCAGCTGGTCGAGTTCGGCTTGTTTTTCGGCCTTGGCCTTTTCCCACTTCAAGGCTTCTTCTAGGCGCGCTGCTTCGACCTGAGCTCGGCGAGCTGCCTCGGCTTGTCGCTGGTCGAATTCGGCGGCTTCTTGTTCGGCCTTGCGCGCGGCGATTTGCGCGGCGGTGTCGATGGCCAGCAGTTCCGCTGCTCTGCGCTCCTGGGCTTCGCGGTCGCGGATGATCGCCTTCTGTGCAAGCTCGGCCAATCGCGCCTCTTTGGTGCGCTCGGCCCGATAGCCACGCTGCAACGTCTCCCACAGGTTGGCGCTGCTGACGACGGCTTCTTTGATCTGCACGGTGACGATACGCAGACCGAGGCCTTCGTCGTCGTTGCCACCTTCCATGATCGTGCGTAGTCGCGAGGTCAGCTCTTCGATGATGGGTTGGCGGTCGGACAGCACATTGGCGAGGTTCATCGTCGCCACTGTGTCCTTAATGACCGCTTCGGCTTGCTCGCGCAGCTGAGTGTTGACGACACGCATGGGATCGGCCACGTCGCTGAAGTCCAGCCGACGGTACGCGGTCCAGAAGTCGTCGATGACCCATTGCACGTAGCCCTGGACCAGGATGCCCTGCTTCTCCGAGCAAATGCAGTTGGCGTTGATGATGACCGTCTGCATCGCGGCGGGCACGACCAGGTAGGAATCTGTTTGTGGATTGAACTTGAACGACACGCCCATGCCGCAGTGCAGCGGTTTGGTTTGTCCGCGTCGTGTGTGAACTGCGTAGGCGTTGGGTGGAACGATGACGTTCTTGAATCGCCACCAACCGGTTTCTCGGACTTCCACGGCGGGGGCGTCGTTGGCGGTGCCGCCCGTCCTGGCCCAGTCGGTGCCATCGTCGGCGTGGGCTCGGGCGAGGCCGGCGACTTTGCGGCGCTTGAGGTTTGCTTCTACTTCGGCCTGCTCGGCCATCACTTGCTGTATGTAGTCGTTGTTTGCGGTCATAGGACTCCTTGGGTGTAGTTAAAGGTGGACGAAAGCCGTTCGTCCCCTGCGTTGACAGTAGGTCGTTGTACGTCCCGTGCGTACTCCTTCTCTGTTAGTGGTGGTGGTGCTTCCGGCCGCTCCCCCGCGGTCCCTGGAGCGCATAGAGTTAGCACCCGATGCCGGTTTGTAAATGTAGGATGTTTGGCTAAACGAGTAAGTCGCTAGCAAGGTCAGAAAGGCACTTGCCGCAACTACGTTCGATGCACACATTCGCCAGTTCGTCGCCGCGGGTTTGGCCCAGGTTGACGATCGCGATGGGCAATTTTTGTTGCGCCGCCTTGCGAACGAAGCGGAACCCGGAGAACACGGTGAGTGAGCTGCCGGCGACGAGGAGCACGTCCGCCGCGGCTTGCATGGCCCACGCGGCATCCACAGTCTGTCTCGGCACGCTGCCGCCGAAGAACACGACGTTGGGCATCAGCGTGCCATCACAGTGGCTGCAGGTCGCAACCCGAAACGCGCTCGTGTTCTCCAGGTCGGCATCACCGTCTGGCGCCAGAGCCGCGTCACGGTGCGTCCATGTCGGATTCAGTTGCTGCAATCGCGTCTGCAGCTCATCCCGATCCTCGATCGCGCCGCAGTCCAGACAGCGGGCTTCTTGGAGCGCGCCGTGAAGTTCGATTACGTTGACGCTGCCGGCGCGATGGTGCAGGCGATCGACATTCTGGGTGATCACACCGTGAACAAGACCCGCGCGCTCCAGCCGGGCGAGGGCAGCGTGGCCGTCATTGGGCGCGGCCCGATTGAACCGTGGCCAGCCCACGAAGCTGCGCGCCCAGTAGCGCTGGCGGGTCGCTTCGTTGCCGACGAACTCCGCGTGCTGGATCGGGTTGCGGGCTCGTCGGGCGGTGCCTTCGCCGCGGTAGTCGGGAATTCCCGACTCGGTGCTGATGCCGGCGCCGGTCAGTGCGACGATGCGCTTGTCGCGGACGAGCTCGACTAACGCGTCGTACGATGGTGTCGCCATCGCTACTTTCTCAGGCGGATGCCCGCCAGGAGCTTCGCGATATCGTTCTTAGAGGACTCCCACTCGGTTTCCATGACGCTCACGATCACGTAGATGAGTCGATTGCCCCGACGAAAGACGATGGAGTTCGTCACCGAGCGCGCCGGCGAACTCGGTGCGCGGCCGTCGATGCGCGCATGCAGCGCTGGCACACCGCTGATCACAATGTTCTTGATCGACTTGAGCTTGAGCGCGACGATTCTCTTGACGTACTGCTTCGTCTCCTCGCTAGTCTGCGCCAGGGTCTTGCCCGTGGGGTTGGGCATGCCAAGCACCATGACCGTGTGAGTTAGCTGGCCTCGCTTTTGCCGGCCGAGCAGCTTCTGGCCTTGATACTTCTGCACTGCCCAACCTGGCCGCACGGGAATCGACACGCCTTCGCCTGGATGGTTCCAGCGCTTGCCGACCAGCGCGGGCTCTTTGGCGACCACTTTCGCCCAGGAAGCTTCCGCGGCCGCTGCCGTCGTCACGTCACCCGGTTGCTCGGGGAACTCCGCCGGGAACTTGGCCATCGTCTCTTTCAGCGCTTTAGCGGTAGCGGTGTCTGCGGCGTAGGTAATGTCGATGACGCGACCTCGACGGTTCAGTCTTGGTGCCACCCGCGCGCCCAGGAGCTTCTGAACTTGCTTGGCGTCCTTCACCCGATCGAAGACCAACCGCCACATGAGCGCAATGCCCTTTGATGTCTTGAACACGCTCAGGCGATCGCCGTCCCATCCGGTCGCACCGACATAGGCACGCGCACCGTCCTGGCTGGCCTCGAGCAGCATGACGAACAACATCAGCTCGCCGTAGGTGTTTTCTTGAAGCAGGGTGGCCTTACCGGCGGCCTTGGGCCACTCGGGCAGCGCGACTACTGTCGGCTGGTCGTTGCGCTTCTCATGATGAATGACCTGCTCGGTCGACGCGGGCAGGGTTGGCCATTTAGTCGTGCCGAGTGTGAGCGCTCCGCTGCGCACCCGGCGCAGGATCAACCAGGTGCCCAGCGCGTAGTGCGCTTGAGCGGCCTGCGCCGCACGCATCTTGCCAAGAAAATTCCTGCCGCCGGCCAGGTCGATTGCGCTCAGGTCCTTGCCGGCGCGTTTGAGTATCATCGAGCTGGACACCAACTCAGCGTGGCCTTCGATGACGCACTGGACGACCTTGAGCTGTTCCACGGAGGTCGCCTTGGCCATGTTGTTGAGGTTCCAGTGCTTGTGCTGGTAGGCGTGAGCCAGCTCGTGGGCCAGCACTTGCTCTTTGTCAGCGAGCTGGGAGGCGTCGGTATCGAGCAGCAACATGGAGTCCGACTCCCAGTCGTAGACTGCGGCGAACGTCTTGGTCAGTGCCTCGATGGTTTGACGTCTGAGGTCCTTTCCGTCGATGCCCGCCGGGATGCCCAGGGCGGTCGCGACCGTATGAAACGCGGTGAAGTGATGCGGCTTGAACAGGACATCTTGTTGTTTGTCCAGGTACTTCGTCGCCGCGTCCAGGTTCAGCACGCGAGCTTTGATCTTGTCCGAATCGATGGTGATGCCGAGACCTGCCAGCTCCTTCGCGATTCTGCGCAGCTGCTTTACTTGCTTGGTATCGGCGCTGCCGGTCGCCGCGTCGGCGTTGGCTTTGACGGCGTTCGCCTTAGGCTCGGCGTCGGTCGTGGCCGCGCCTTGCTTCGCATTCGCCTCGCTCTTCTTATCGCTGGAACCTCGGCAGGAGAAACAGCCCGCGAGGACCCCGACGATTATCAGCCACGTTCGAATGCTGTGCACGCCAGATGATACTGCCTGGCCTGGCGCCGGGCACCTGTCAGCTCGTCGCAAAAGACGGTACTCTGGCGGTGGGGGATGACGACTTCGACCACACGTCGGGCGCGGCGGCTCGATACCGAGGGGTTCTCGTCCAAAGAGGCGATCTGGCAGGAGTTGTTGGAAAGCCATATCGAAGCGGAGGCGAACGCGGCCCTGGCCGTCGGCAGCTTGTACTCCGTGTTCCTGGGCTTCGGCGCAGCGGCGCTGTTGTTCGTTCTGCAGATGTGGGGCGCGGTGGACAACATGGTCGCGCCGATGGTGTGGACCTGCACCGGTGGCGTGGTTTCGTTCTTCGTGTACTACCTCGCCAGGCGCAATCGCTTGCGCGGCCGTACTCAGTACGCGGTCTTCGGCGTCTTCATGTGTTTGCCGACGCTGCTGTTCGTGGCCGGCGCGTTCACTATGCCGGCGGGTGCCGCTACGTACATCACCGGGCCCGCGAGTTACTTGTACTTCTTTCTCATCGTCGTCAGCGGCTTCACATTCAATCCGCGGCTGGCCGTGTTCTCCGGCTTCGTCGCTGCCGCCGGTTATCAGGTTTGCTTCCTACTGGCACACCCGAAACTCGTTGAGTTGGTTCACATCAGCGACAAAGCGATGGCCCAGGACTTCGTCGGCATTCCGATCTACACCATGAAGTCGGCGATGATGATCGTCACCGGGTTCGGCGTTGCCGCCCTGGCTAACATCGCGCGCCGCCTGGTGCTTCGCCTCACTGAGGAAGAGCGTGAGAAACGCTCCATTAGCAAACTGTTCGGCATGTACGTAAGCGATGAGGTCAAAGACAAGATCATCGCCGAGAAAGCCGCGCTAAAAGGCGAACGCAAGCGAGTAGTGATTCTGTTCTCCGATATTCGCGGCTTCTCGACCATGACCGAGAGCGCGGATCCGGCAGCTATCGTCTCTCAGCTCAACGAATACTTTGACGGCATGGTGGACGCCATCCGCATCAACGGTGGTGTGGTCGACAAGTTCATCGGCGATGCGATCATGGCGGTGTTCGGTGGCCTTCAGGAGTTGGACAACTCCGCCGAATCGGCGCTCAGAGCTGGGCGCCAGATGCTCGAGCGTCTCGAAGAGCTCAACGACCGCTGGCGAGACCGGGGCGAGCCGCCCATCGCCATCGGCGTAGGCATGCAATACGGCGAAGTCATTCAAGGCAACATCGGTAGCAGCGAGCGTATCGAATTCACTGTCATCGGTGATGCGGTCAATACGGCGGCGCGCCTCGAAGGCCTCACCAAAGATCACGACTACGGAATCCTGCTAGGCGGCGAGCTGTACGAGCGATTGACCGAAGCCAAGCAAGCCGGCTGTGCGTCCCTCGGCTCGGTCAAGGTCAAGGGCCGCGCTAGCGACGTTGAGATCTACGGCGCGAACTGAACCGTGCACGCAGGTCGATAATCCCCGCGAATCGACCAGGATCTGGTAAAGATCGCGGACGAATGACCAGCGTACATCAGCATCCCGCGCCGGCGCTGCCCGATTGGATCGGCGCCATGTTGCCCACCCAGCTGCAACGCTACCGAGTAGACATCGGTGGTCGCCTGATGCACGTGATGGAGTGCGGGGAGGGCAGGCCGGTGCTCATGGTGCATGGCAACCCGACGTGGGGCTTCTTGTATCGCAAAGTGGTCGAGCGCTTGGCCGGCGAGCCGTTGCGCATCATCATCCCCGACCTGATCGGTCTGGGCCTATCCGATAAACCCGCCGAGCTGTCGATGCACAAGCTCGACAATCACATCGGCTGGATGCACAACCTGATCGAAGATTTGGATCTGCGCGACGTGATTCTCGTCGTTCAGGACTGGGGCGGTCCGGTCGGCGCCGGCGCGTTGGCGCGTTCCCCCGAGCGTATGACCGGAATCGTCGTGCTCAACACGGTGCTCAGTCCGCCCAGGCCAAACTTCAAGTCGACCTTGTTTCACAAACTGTCCCAGACACCGGTGGTAAGCGACCTGTTGTTCCGCGGCGGCGGTTTTCCCCAGGCGGCACTTTGGGCAGCGCAGGGTGACCGCAGCAGCATTCGCGGCAAGGTCTCCAAGGCGTATCAGTACCCGCTGCGCAAGATTCGCGAGCGCGCTGCGCCGTTGGCGATGGCCCGCATGGTGCCCGACAGCTTCGAACACCCATCCATCGAGCCGCTGCGTGCGGTGCAGGAATTCATCGAAGGCTACGATGGGCCAGCCGCCATCGTTTGGGGCGACAAGGATCCGGTGCTGGGTTCGATTCGCACGTGGATCGAAAAGCTACTCCCCCAGGCCGAAGTTACGCGCACTGGGGCAGGGCACTTCTTGCAGGAAGAGGTACCCGACGAGATCGCCGCTGCGATCCGCCGGGTCGCTGGTCTCTAGGTTCTTCGCTTGTTCGTTGCTAGCTGATTACTCGGCTTTCCAACGAAGCTGAAACTCGAGTTCTTCTTCTCCGTCCGAGGCTTCGTGCTCGATGCTGCGCTCGGCGTTCGCCGGGACTGTGAAGCGCTTGTTCACGACCTGGATGCGAAACGACTCTTCCTTTTCGATCGCGTCGGCGAGTCGGCGCAACGATTCGGCGAAGTCTGCACGGCTACAATCTCTTTCAACGTCTCTGTCTGCCACGGTATCCCCCTGGGCTGGTTGGTTTGACGGCGAGATTGTGACAGAAACCGGTTCCGCCGTGGGCCTGCGTGGTAGGTTCCGCGCCATGATTTCTCTGTCCAAGCGTATCGAGGGATTGGCCCAGTCGGAGATCCGCCGCATGAGCCGCGAGAGCGATCGGGTTGGCGCTATCAACCTGGGCCAGGGCTTGTGCGATTTGCCAACATTGCCCAGCGTTGCGGAGGCGGCCAAGGCTGCCATTGATGGGCAGCAGAGCACCTATACCTACGCCGAAGGCACCCTCGAGTTGCGCCAGGCTATCGCCGGCAAGCTGGAGCGGTTCAACGGCATTACCGCCGACCCGATGAAGGAAATCGTGGTTACGGTCGGTGCCAGCGGCGCGTTCACCTCCACCATTCATGCTCTGCTCAATCCGGGCGACGGCATCTTGTTGATGGAGCCGTACTACGGCTACCACCTCAATACATCGCTGGTGTCGGGGCTCGAGCCCCACTACCTGACGCTGCAGCCACCGGACTTCAAGCTGACCGAGGAGGTGTTGCGCGCATCGATCAAGCCCAACACCAGGGCGATGGTCGTATGTACACCGTCGAATCCGAGCGGCAAGATGTTCACCCGGGAAGAGATCGAAGCGGTCGCCAACGTCGCCCGGGAACACGACCTGCTCGTGATCACCGACGAAATCTACGAGTACATTCGCTACGACGGTCGCGAGCACATCTCGCCCGCCACCGTGAGCGACTTGCGTGAGCGCACGGTCACGATCATGGGGTTGTCCAAGACGTTCAGCATTACCGGCTGGCGTCTCGGCTATGTGATCGCGCCGCCCCGCCTCGCGGCCGCGATTACGTTGTGCAGCGACCTGTTCTACATTTGCGCGCCGCACCCGTTGCAGCGCGGCGTCACTGCAGGCTTCTCCGCGCCCCAGAGTTTCTTCGACGATATGCTCACGGACTACGCCGAAAAACGCGACATCCTGTGTGGCGCACTAGACGACGCGGGCATGAAACCGATCTGGCCCCAGGGTTCCTACTACGTCCTCGCCGACGTCAGCCATTGGGGGCTGGCGACGGCAAAAGAGGCGTCGATGACTTTGCTCGAGGGCGCCAAGGTGGCCTCGGTGGCGGGCTCGGCGTTCTATCGCGGCAAGACCGGCGAAGGCTTGCTGCGCTTCTGCTTCGCGAAAGAGACCGACGTACTGCGTGATGCGGGACGTCGTTTGCGCGACTTCAAACCATAAGTGACATAGGGAGGCAACGATGAAACTGTGGAGCGATAGTTTTGCTGACGGGGCGAAGATTCCGATCGAGTTTGCTATGGGCAAACACAACGCGGAGAGCCATAGCGAGTTCAGCGAGAACAAGAACCCGCACTTCGCCTGGAGCGATCTGCCGGAGGGCACGAAGTCCCTGGCGATGATGTGCGTCGACGTGGATGTGCCGAGCGCTGGCGACAACGTCAACAAAGAGGGCGTGACCGTGCCCGCCGACCTGCCGCGCGTCGATTTCTATCACTGGGTGATCGTCGATCTACCAGCCGACGGTGGTGCCATCGCTGTCGGTGAGTTTTGTGACGGTGTGACCGCTAAGGGCAAAGGCCCCGAGGGGCCCCGTGGCGGACGCCGTGGACTCAACAACTACACCCAGTGGTTCGAGGGCAACGCGGACATGGGCGGCGACTACTTTGGCTACGACGGCCCGTACCCGCCGTGGAACGACGAGATCGTTCACCACTATCACTTCACCCTGTACGCCCTCGACGTCGACAAGCTAGCCGTCGACGGTGGCTTCTCCGGCACCGACGCGCTCGCTGCGATGGAAGGCCACGTGCTGGGCAAGGCCAGCATGGTCGGCGCGTACGCGATCAACCCCGACGCTAAGTAGAACCAGCTTGGCAGCTCCGCGGAAAGTGCGTTTCACTGTCACCGCCGAAGATGACGGCCTGCGTCTGGACCAGATGCTGGCGGCGCACATTCCGCAGCTGTCTCGGCGCAAGGCGCGGGTACTCATCGACATTGGCGGCGTGTTCGTCGACAAGCAGCGGGTCAAGGTCGCCGGCCGCAAGCCCAAGAAGGGCCAGGTGATCGAGGCGAACCTTGGCGGTGCGTTGGAGCGCGCGACCAAAGGTGTGGGGGCGAAGGCGCGGGACAAGGATGCGCAGAGTCTTCCCGAGTACTCCATCGCGTTCGAGGACAGCGACCTGCTCGTGGTCAACAAACCGGCCGGGCTATTGACCACGCCGACTCCCGAGAGCGATCGCGGCAACCTGCTGGACCTGCTGTCGCGGCGTCACGGTCGCCGGGAACGCATTCTCGTGGTTCATCGCATCGACCTGCAGACGAGCGGCTTGCTGGTGTTTGCCAAGACCGATCAGGCCAACCGCAACCTGAGTGCGCTGTTTAGGGAGCACGATATCGAGCGCAAGTACCTGGTCGTGGTCGACCGGGTGTTCAAGAAAGAACGCACGGTGGACAGTGAGATCAATGGCCGGCGCGCCGTGACTCACCTGACTCTGGAGGAATCTCTGGGCGAGCGCTGCACCTTGCTATCGGCGCGGCTGGAGACCGGGCGTACCCACCAGATTCGTATCCACTGCGCCGAGCTCGGTCACAAGGTCCTCGGAGACCGCCAGTATGGGACCCGTACCGACTACGACCCGCCGCGCATGGCGCTGCACGCGACTCGGCTCGGCTTCGTGCACCCGCGCAGCGGAGACACCATGACTTTCGATTCGCCATGGCCAGCAGATCTGACGCCGTGGCTCGATGACCTGAGGAGCAGTAAATGATCGAACGCCACGCCTATTTCCGATTCCACGACGAATACTCCAATGATGCCAGTCGCGCCGAAGCGGTAGCGGCGAGCCGCGACCTGTTGCCAAAGGTGCCGGGCGTTGTCAGCGCCACCGTCGGTGTGCCCGCCGACGAGGACTGTCATTCCAAATGGGATCTGATGCTGATCATCCGCTTCAACTCGGTAGATGACATCGAAGGCTACATCGTGCACCCAACGCACCAGAAGCTCGTCCAAGAGACCCTGAAGCCACGGATCAAAGTTCGCAAGGTCTGGAACTTCGACGTCAGCGAGTAACGACTACGCCTGATCCATCCAGTTGCCGTGGAAGGTGATCGGGATGCGCTGATCGAACCACGCCCTGGCAATGGGGCCGGCGGTGAGCTTATTTGCATCGAACACCGCAAGGTAGCTCAGGTCGGCGTTCACATCGTAGACCAACGACAGCACGTAGCCATCGAGCTCGTCGTCTCCAGTCGCGACGAACACGGGCTCTGATGAGTACTCGCCGTCGGGGAATTCGTAGGTGAGGTCTTCGCCGGTCTGCACGTCGAGGCGGGAGACGCCGTGAGGCTGGGTGGCCATCATCCACGAGTAGCGGTAGTCGCTGCCTTCTCTATTCGGGTGGACCCGGGGGAACTCGCAGCCGAGACCGCTCAGAGGTTCGCTGCGCAGGATGCGTCGTTTCGTGTCGATGACGCCGCGATAGAACTGACCCGATGGAATCGCGCTCGTCTCCAGGGCCTCGAATGAGTCGAAGTTGGGGTAGCGCGCGTAGTCGACAACGAGCTCGCCGTCGCGCTCGAACGCGTTGGAGAAGTGCCACTGAAAGAATGCTTCGGTGTGGAAGCGGGTTACCTCTTGTGGCCGATCGATAGGGACCACGATGACTTCGGTCCCGGCATCGGGGGTCCACTCGAACATATCTTTGAATCCGCCGATCTGGGTCAGCACGTTGAACAGCTTCATCCGAACCGGAGAGACGAAGAAGACCATGTGATTGTCCGTGCAGATGAAGTCGTGCAGCATCACCGGATGCTTGAGCGGCACGCTGCCGATGCGCGTCGTCGCGCCTTTGGCCGGCATGGCGTACAGATCGATCTTGGTCTGGCGACCGTAGCGCAGGCCGAAGTTGTACAGGGTGTCCCGGGACTTGACGTAGTGCGGATGCGCCGAAAACGCGCCGGGGATTACGCCGCCCATGTCGGTTTCGCCGATGGTCGTCAAATCGTCAGGCGAAAGCTCAGTGGGCTTGGCCGCCTCCATGAGTGCGTAGACTCTGCCCTGATGATTGATCACGTTGGTGTTACCCGTGTTCTTCATCTTCTGGCCCCACGCGTTTCGGAGCCGGCGCACGAACGACACGTTGAACCCGTACAGCATTTTCTTCCGGGCGCGCTCTTGCTTGAGACCTTCGCTCTCGATGATGCGAGTGGCGCCGTACGCCTTGCCGTCGTCGAGCTTGACCGCGCTGATCGCGCCGTCGCTTTCGAATAGGTGCGTGTACGGGCGGCCGAACAATTCGAACAGACCTGGACCGGCGCGGAACAACGTTCCCTTCAACTCTTGCGGCAGCGTTCCCTCGACCCGTAGCGGTTCGAACCCGTGCTCGCGGGACAGGTTCTTGCGGAACAGCGCCTCGTGGATCTTGTCATCGAAGCTTGATGGCGCGGGCGGAGTGAGATCGCGTGCTGTTGTGGCTGACGTGGCGGCGGCGCTGGCAGGTGGGGTCATGGTTTCTCCGGTTGAAGTAAACGATGTTTACATTGGATATCACTGGCCGCTTGACATGACAAGGGCGAAGTGAGCATTGTTTACATTGGAGACCCGACCGGTGCCCAAGCCTACGAAAAAACAGAGCTATCACCATGGCAACTTGCGCCGTGCACTGATGGACGCGGCTCTCGAGCTGGTGGCCGAGCGAGGCCCCCATGACTTCACCCTACGTGAAGCGGCGCGCCGTGCGGGCGTGTCCGCGGGGGCGCCGTACAAGCACTTCGCTGACAAGCGCGCATTGATGACGGCTCTGGCCATCGAAGGTCTCGAGCTACAGGAAGAGATGATGCGCGCGGACATGGACAAGATCGATGACACTCTGGAGAAGTTTCGGGCCCAGGGCATCGCGGTCGTTAAGTTCGCCGTCGCGTACCCGACTCACTTTCGCGTGATGACCACGCCCGAGTTCGTCAACCCGGCCAACTCGATGGAGCTCAACAGCGCCCTGCAAGAAGCCGACTGCACCATCCAGAACATCCTGGGCTCTGCCCAAGAACGAGGGGCGGTCTATGCGGGGAATCCGCGCATCATTTCCCTGGCCGCTCGCGCGACCATGTACGGGCTCTCGCGCATGTTCATCGACGGACTGCTGACTGCCGAGGGCATCGACATCGATCAAGCCGAAGCTATCGCCCTCGCCGTCACCGAAGTACTCGGCCACGGTCTCATTCCCCGCGAAGAAGACTGAGTCGTAGACTATTTCTTTTTCTGGTCCTCGTACTCGTATCGTCTCGTCGTGTGGTACTGCACGTACACCTGCGAACTCCGCTTCGATGGGTCGTTGTTCTTCGCTCCCACATCGACCTGACCGTTGCCCGGTTGGACGGGCATGATCTTGATGGCCGAAGTCAAGTACGACGCAGGTACCTGCTTGCGGCCTACGGCATCCGCCAGCTCGGCCAGTAACGCGTTCTTGACGGCCTTTGCGCGTTTCTCCGCGATGATCAGGTTCGAGCCGTCCCTGGTCTCGCCTTTCTTGGGCTTGCGATAACGCTCTGACGACTGGCCGACGATCAGAATGCGGATCTTGTCGTCCCAGTTGCGAGTCGCGCGGGTCGACATCACCCCGACCAGGGCTTCGAGGGTATAGGCGTCCTCGTCGTCCAGGACAACCGGTGCGCGGTGATTCTTCGGCGTGGGGAAGTGAAGCCCGGCGACGATCACGTCCTTCCACGCGGCTTTGGCTGGAATCTTCTTCTTGGGCGGCGTCTTCTTTTTTGGGATTGGTACCGGCTTGACGGGGCCCAGCCCCTTGGTGTCTGTGGGCACTCCAAGTCGGGAGGCGTCTCCTCGGCCAGCCACCGCTTTTGCGCCTGGCTTGCGCCCTGTGCCGTGCGAGGCGCTCACGCCGGAGTTGTTGAATCTGACCGATGCGTTGTGATGCTTAAAGGTGATGTACGCCGGTCCTGCACTCAGTCCGCCCATACCTACGCTCACCTTGAGATAGTGCAGCTCCGCGTTGTCGAAGTCCGCCGGACTGAAGTAGTCGCCGACGCTCACGCTTTTTCCGTAGAGGACGTTCTTCCTGTTCTTTGACTCTTGCGAGCCGCTCGCTCCCGCTCCGCCCAGACCGCCGACGACGATCTTCAGCCGGAGTGACTGTGTCCAGGTCATGCCCAGTTTGTTCGAGTAGCGCAGCTCCCACGTTCCGAAGATCGCGCCAACTTTTCCGGTGAACGCCTCGACGACGTCGACGGCGTACAGTTCGTACTTGTGTCCGATATCGAGATCGGAAAGATTGAGTTCCTCCGTGATGGCACCGCTGACCGAACGCCACGAGCCGAAGGCGTCGAGCTCGCGGAGGTATTGCAGGTTGTCGCCGCCGAGCTGGTCCCTCATGTACTTGAGCCATCGGGCGTCGTTATTGAATGCCGGCACGACGGTGCCGTGCTTTTTCAACCAGGCCGCATCCTCCCCGGACAGGAATTCCGTTCTGGCCTTCCCGATCTCGTCCCTGAGTCGTTGCCATGCTTTGTTGAGCTTAACTTTGATTCGTAGCATGCGCGTCGCATCCGGGCGCCCACGCACGTCCTTCCAGCCGCGCAGGATCAGCTTGATTCGATCGGCCGCGCGCTTCATGCGCCGCTTGGCGAAGCCCGGTACGGATACTTCTGTCTTCGGTTTCTTTTCCTTCTTCTCCTCTGCCTCTTCGGCGACGACGAGCTGATTCTCTCCCTGCTTCTTGTCCTGCTTCCTACGCCAGGCGCGCCCGCGTTTTCCCTTCATTTGGACGGCGTTGGCTTGTGTCGCTCCGGCGCCGCCGCTGAGCTCATCCAATGTGGACTCAGCGGACTTGCCCTGTACGACCAGGTCCGCGACCCGGTCGGCGTGTTGTTCATAACGGTCACCTTCCTGACCAACGCCGCCCTTGAGTTGCACACCGCCTCGCTGCTGGATGACGTGGGCCGCTTCGTGCGCGGCTGTATGAAGACTCGGCGCGCCGCCGAACGCCACCGAGTTGTCCACGGCGAATGCTTGAGCGCCCAACGCGGCGCATGCATCGTCGGCCTCCGCGCCCGAGTGCGCGCGAATCCCGGAGACATCGTGGTGACCGAAGGACCGTTGGATCGCTGCACGATGCGGCATTGCGCCAGCGCTGCCCTGAAGTCCCTGGGCCGCCACAGCGTGAACGCCGTCGCCCTCGAGCTGCCCCTTGGCTTGCACGATGCCCTCGAACAGGTTGGCCCAACCTGTGTTCGCCTTCGACGCGGCGGCAGTCGCGCGACGTTCGTCGGCCTTGCATTGAACTGCCGGGAGCCGACTGGTCGGCGGCGGCGTGACGTTGAAGTAGCGCCGATGCGCGGCGGACGCCTTTCCCGGACTGCGTACGGGGGACTCGCTGTCTATGGTTGATTCGAGCTCGTTCGGTAATCGGGTCTTCTTCACCTTACCGAGACATCGCAAGCATCATTCCAGCGCCAAACTACTGATTCGGTGATAGAACCCGGCGGTTTTGCGGTCTGCCGACGGTCGGGGACCGTCCGTGGATGGACTAAACCAGTCGGTCGATGACGTGGGTCGGTTTGATGGACACGTCGGCTTCGTCCCAGTTGGTCACGCCGGTGCACAGTAGTGCGGCGTCGATATTCGCCGCCAACGCGCCTGCGATGTCCGTTTCGAGCTGGTCACCGATCATCAACAGGTTGTCGCTGCCTGCGCGGCGTTTCGCGTCGTTGAAGATGTGCGGAAATGGTTTGCCCAGCCGATCAAAGCGCAGCGTGCGTTTGGGATATCGCCGGTCCAGCCCCGCTTCGAGGAGCAGCGCTGCGCCTCCACTGGTAAAGCCGAACGCGCCGGCGGGTTTTGGATAGATCAAGTCCGGGTTGGGCATGACAAGTCGTACGTCGTCGCCCCTATCGAAGCGGCGGAACAACGCGCTCAGAGTCGCGTCCACGCTGGGCAAGAACTCGTAGCCCGCTTCGTCGCAGACGACAACGACGTCGCATTCCGCCTGAGCGTCGATGGGCACAATCTCGCCGCCAGCGTCGCGAACGTACGTCTCTGAGTCTTTGGGGCCGAGTACGACACAGCGGGCCCCGGTCAACGCATGGTCAGCGAAGTAGGGCGCCAATAAGCTGCCCGACGTGATGATGCGGTCGGCGGCGACCTCGCCGAGGCCCATGGCCGATAGGCGAGCGGCGATGGTCTCGGGTAACCGGGACGCGTCGTTGGTGACTACGTAGTGGGCGACGCCCTCGGCCCGCAGCGTCGACAATAGTTCCGCCGCCCCCGGCAGCGGGTTCTGGGAATCGACGAGCACGCCGTAGGCATCGAGCAAGATGCCTTCGTAGTTGGCGATGAGCTCAGCGGCGCTGCTCACCTGCTCGCTCCTGATATCGCCACCAAATACGCGACTTCGAGGACAGGCGTTTCGTGGGGCATCGCCGGAACGTAGCACAACGTTTGGCTTTAATTCCGGATGGCTGGAGCGGTCGTTGAGGGCGCTGGCCGGGCCTGGTTCGATGGTCAGTCCGCAATGCTATACCTGCGGCATGAGGCCGTATCTGGACCTAATGCAACACATCCTCGACAACGGGGACACCCGCGAAGACCGAACCGGTACCGGCACAATTTCGGTGTTCGGCGCCCAGGCTCGCTACGACTTGCGCGATGGATTTCCGTTGGTCACCACCAAGAAGGTGCTGTTCCGCGCGGTCGTGCGCGAGTTGATCTGGTTCTTGCGCGGCTCGACCAACATCAACGACGAACTCACCGAACACACGCCCATCTGGGACGCGTGGGCTGACGAACAAGGCGACCTCGGCCCCATCTATGGCTACCAATGGCGCAACTGGGGCGGCACGGGAATCGATCAGATCCAGAACGCTATCGACCTGATCAAGAATAACCCGAGCAGCCGCCGCATCATCGTCAATGCGTGGAACGTGGCAGACATTCCCAAGATGGCCCTGCCGCCGTGCCACACCATGTTTCAGTTTCACGTCGCCGGTGATCGCCTCGACTGTCAGCTGTATCAACGCTCGGCGGACATGGCTCTGGGCGTGCCGTTCAACATCGCCAGCTACGCGTTGCTGCTGACCATGGTGGCGCAAGAGTGCAATCTCACCCCAGGTGTGTTCGTTCACACCCTGGGCGACGCGCACATTTACTCAAATCACATCGACGGTGTGAAGCGGCAGCTCGAGCGCGAGCCGTTGCCTCTGCCTCGACTGAAGGTCGCGGACAAGCCCGTCGACGAGCTTACGTTCGAGGACATCGAGCTTCTCGACTACCAGCATCATCCATTCATCAAGTTCGCGATCGCCGTATGACGCGCTTCGATATCGTCGTCGCGGCCGACGAAAAACTCGGCATTGCGGCCAATGGTGACTTGCCCTGGCATCTTCCCGGAGACCTGGCCCATTTCAAGAGCGTGACGACCACGACCGAGGACGAGGGCAAACGCAATGCGGTCATCATGGGCCGAAAGACCTGGGAGTCGATTCCGCCCAAATACCGCCCGTTGAGCAAACGCTTGAATGTCGTGCTGAGTCGGCGCGATAGCTATGACCTGCCCGACGGTGTGCTGCTCGCTTCGAGCATGGAGGCCGCTCTCGGGTTGCTCGGCAAGACCAAAGAGGTGGAACACATCTTTCTGGTGGGCGGCGGCGCCGTGTACACCGAAGCGGTGAAGATGCCCGAGTGTGAACGCATCATCATCACCCGAATTCAGTCGGTGTACGAATGCGATACCTACTTCCCGGAGTTCGAGTCCGACTACGCACTCGAGTCGGTCATGGCCGAGGGAAGCGACGGCGGCACGGACTACCGCATGGAAGTCTGGCTGCACAAGACCGAGGAGTAGCGCCGTGGCTGCAGACGATCTGTTCAACGTACTCGAGGAACATGGAGCTGATCGTTGCATGCTGTTCCGCGACGAACCGTCGGGCTTGCAAGCGGTCCTGGTCATCGATGATCTGACCCTGGGCCCCGCGGCGGGCGGGGTGCGCACGATGACGTATGCAGGGGTCGCCGATGCGGCCAGAGACGCCGCTCGCCTGGCCCGGGCGATGTCCTACAAGACTGCCTTGTCCGGGATAACTGCCGGCGGCGGCAAGATGGTGGTGCTCAACGATCCACACCTGGACCGGCCGGCTGCCTTTCAACGACTCGGCCATTTCATTCAAGAGCTCGGCGGCCTGTTTCGCACCGCCGGCGATCTGGGCACGACCGCAGAGGATCTGGCCAACATGGGCCGACGCTGCGAGTACGTTCATCAGGACGAAGAGCAGCTGGCCGGGGCGGTGGCCCTGGGCGTGTTGCGCTGCATGGAGGCGTGCGCGGCCGAGCACGGCAGTAGCCTGGGGGTCAAAGGACTGCGAATCGCCGTTCAAGGCTGTGGTGCGATCGGCGCGGCGGTCGCGCGGGTACTCGCTGGCGCTGGTGCCAGACTCTACGTCGCAGACAATGTGCCGCGGCGGGCCAAGGAGCTGGCGAAGGAAATCGGCGCCAAGGCTGTGGACAGCAAGAAGATCCTGACCGCCGACGTCGACATCGTCGCGCCGTGTGCGGTTGGCGGGGTGATCACCGAACAAGTCGTGGATCAGCTGCGAACCTGGGCCGTGTGTGGCGCCGCCAACAACATGATCGCCAGTCCGGCAGCCGCTGAGAAACTACGTGGCCGCGGCGTGCTGCACGTACCGGACATCATTTCGTCCGCTGGTGCCGTGATCGCCGGTATCGGACGCACGGTCATGAACATGCCCGACCCTACGCCAGTAATCGAAGAACTCGGTGACACCGCGCGCGAGCTGTTGCAACAGAGCGCCGCGACCGGGCAGACCACCGAGGCACTTGCGATTGCGCTGGCCAAGAAACGAATCGCAACATCCTGGCGCCGCTGACTGACCCCCCTCGCTAACTCGAAAAGCGCAGGTTGTGCAGTTTGCGTGGCGCCATCACCGTATGAATCGCGGCGATGCGCCCGTGCGCATCGAGGCGCAGGCTGACCACGGCCCGGGGCGGGTCGCGCGGCTTGGTGCTTTGTAGCTCCATGAGCATGCCTGGAACACCGTTGATGTCACGAATGTCCGCCCAGGTGACGGCGGTGCGGTTGTTGGTCAGACCGAGATAGAAGCGTGTGACCTTGTCGCGACCGATGACGGGCCGGAGTGCCGCCAGATAGACTCCCGCGCCGTCACTCGTCAGGCGCACGTCCTCGCTCAGCAGCTCTTCGATTTGCTTTATGTCGCGGGCCGCCAGGGCGCTCATGAAGCGAGCCATCATGTCGCGGGTCTGCTGCTTGAGTTCGGCGGTGGTGTCGACGCGTTCGCAGTCGTAGGCGCTCATGGTTCTGCGGGCTCGGTGCAGCGTGGTCTTTACGTTGCCCTCGGAGATGTCCAGCGCGGTGGCGGTCTCCCGCACCGAGTAGTCGAAAACATCGCGCAGCAGCAACACGGCCCGCTGCTGTGGGCGCAACTGTTCCAGGGCGAGCAAGAACGCATACGAGACACTCTCGAGTAGATCGTAGCGGCCCGCTGTGGTCTCTCCGCCTGGCAACGTCGGTTCGTAGGATGCCGGCTCTTCGCCTCCGGTTTCAATCGGCGATGGCAGCCACGGTCCCGTGTAACTAGTCCGCCGTCGCTTGCGCAGCAGGTCTTTGCTCAGGTTGAGGGCAACGCGAACCAACCACGGGCGCCAGGGGAGATCGGTTCTCGTCGGAGGACGTTCCATGGCGCGGGTGAACGCTTCGGCCACGATGTCATCGGCGTCGGCTGCGTTGCCGGTCATGCGATAACAAATCGCCCACAAATAGCGCTGGCCACTACGCCACGCTTGATCTAAAGATTCACTCATCCTGATCGCTACACGTTCGACCGCGGCCAAAGGTTACAACATGCGCACATTCGAGCAATTACAAGAACTCTGGAAGGCGTCCCCGGCGCCGCCGGTCGGTGAGGGCACGGTGGTGGCCTTGGCTGTTCGCGTTGCCAAGCTCGAAAATGAGTTGGCCGACCAGGTGGAGATCACGGTTGATGGCGGCATCGCCGGCGATCGTTGGGGCCAGGACGAGGACCGAACGACGGATCGCCAGATCAGCTTGATGAATGCGCGCGCCGCGGAGCTGGTGTGCGACGGCGAACATCCACTCTCCGAGCCGGGGGACAATCTGGTCGTCGACTTCGACGTGTCAGAGGCCGCGCTGCCCGTGGGGACCCGGCTTCGTGCGGGGACCGCCTTGCTCGAGGTCACGCCCGAGCCCCACAAGGGATGCAAGAAGTTCAGCACGCGCTTCGGTCCCGAGGCGCTGCGCTGGGTCAATCTCAAGGACCAGCGCCCGTATCGTTTTCGCGGTGTCTACTGCAAGGTCATCGAAGCAGGTAGCGTGCGCGTTGGTGACACGATTGCTGTCGTTAGGGCCGGGGACTGACATGGCGCAGGTCGCGTTTACCAAGAACCTGCAGCGCCATGTGCCGTGCCCAACCGTAGACGTACCCGGCGCGACTGTGCGCGAGGTCTTGGGCCATGTGTTCGACGCAAATCCGCAGGCGCGCAGCTATGTGCTCGACGACCAGGGCGGGCTGCGCAAGCACATGGCGATTTTCATCAACGGCAAACAGATTGTCGATCGCACGCAGCTGAGCGACGTGGTCGGCTCTAGCGACGAGATCTACATCATGCAAGCGTTGTCGGGAGGCTAGGGAGCATGTCCAAACAACTTCTGGTTGGTACTCGCAAAGGTTTGTTCACTATCGAGCGCGGCGAAGCGGGCTGGCGTGTGGTCGACACGGAGTTTCTCGGTGACCGGGTGCCCATTGTGTTGGCCGACGGTCGCGACAACACCTGGTACGCGGGGCTGGACCATGGGCACTTTGGCGGCAAGATGCATCGCTCGTCCGATGCCGGTGCCACGTGGACCGAAATCGCGGTGCCCGTGTATCCGGAGAAGCCCGAAGGCGTTACCGACCCCGGCCCCAGCGGCGAGGTTCCGTGGAGCCTCAAGTTGCTCTGGGAGCTGACCGCGAGCAACGCGGATCAGCCGGGCGTGCTCTGGTGCGGGACGATTCCCGGCGGTGTGTTTCGGTCGGCGGATCGCGGCGACTCGTGGCAACTCGTCGAGGCTCTGTGGAGCCTTCCGGAACGCAAAGAGTGGTTTGGCGGTGGCGCCGACTGGCCAGGGGTGCACTCCATCTGCGTACATCCCGACAATTCGAACTGGGTCCTCGCAGGCGTGTCTTGCGGCGGCGTTTGGTTGAGCACTGACGGTGGTGACACCTGGGCTAATCGCGCCGAAGGCATGTACGCGGAGTACATGCCACCGGAACGGAAGTTCGACAAGAACATCCAGGACCCGCACCGCATCGTCCAGTGCAAGGCAGATCCGGACGCGTTGTGGGCGCAGCATCACAACGGAGTGTTTCGCACCACCGATGCCGGAGCGTCGTGGCAGGCGATAGAAAACGTTCCGCCATCGACGTTCGGTTTTGCGAGCGTGGTGCACCCAAGCGATGCGAACACAGCCTGGTTCGTACCAGCGGTGAGCGACGAGCACCGCATGCCCGTTGATGGCAAAGTCGTCGTCGCACGCACTCGTGATGGCGGTCACACGTTCGATCAGTTGATCGAAGGGCTTCCTCAGGAGCACGCGTACGACCTGGTTTTTCGTCACGCCCTGGACATCGATTCGGCTGGCGACATCCTCGCCTTTGGTTCGACCACGGGTTCCCTATGGGTTAGCGAGAATCAGGGCGACTCCTGGCAGAATGTGACATCGAATCTGCCGCCGATTTACTGCGTGCGCTTCGCTGAGTAGGGTTATTCTCGGCGTATGCGCAACATCATGGGGGTAGTTGCAGTTTTCGCGATCGCGGCGTGCGGACCATCGGTCAGCGGCGGCGTCGATGGCGGCAATACGGGCCAGAGCTGCACCACCGAGAACGAAACTCGCTGCGTAGGCCAGGGCTATCAAGTCTGTCGCGGTGGCTTTTGGCAGATCGATGCGACCTGCGAGGCAACCAAGGAATGCGACCCGTCACTTGGCTGCGTGGACTGTCGGCCGAGCCTCGAGTCGACCTGCGTTGGCAACGATGTGTACACGTGCAACAGCGATGGCACCATCGGTGGCTTCGAACTCAGCTGTGGCCAGGACTCGTGCGTCAACGGCTCGTGTAGCGACGACTGCACCGCTGATGGTGTGGATCTCATCTACGTCGTTGACGACGCCTACGCGTTCTACAGTTTCGATCCGCGCAAGCTCGGCGGCGCTCAAGATCCATTCACGCTCATCGGTAACCTGGACTGCGGCTCGTGCACCGCGTGGCCCGAATGGGTTGGCGGCTGCACGCCGTTCTCCATGTCGGTGGATCGCGACGGCACGGCGTGGGTGCTCTACACCAGCGGGGACATCTTCCATGTGGACGTAACGACCGCCCAGTGTAGCCCCAGCGGTTTCACCAAGGGACAGTCTCCAGCTGGTGGCCCGGCCGGTGGCTTCAAGTTGTTCGGCATGGGCTTCGTCGCGGATGCGGCTGGCGGAAATGAAGAGACGCTTTACATCGCGGGCGGTCCTGTCGACGCGCAGGGAGCCACGGGCTACATGGGAGCGATCGATCCAAACACGATGAGCGTGCGAAGCATCGGCGCGTTGCAATCGGCGGAGTTCAGCCCTGAACTCACGGGCACCGGTGACGCGGAGCTGTTCGGGTACTACCCGGGACTCAGCACCTCGATGATCGCGAACCTGAACAAGGGCACCGGTCAACAAGGCATGAGCTGGCCCATGGCCGGTTTGGGTGGGACGGTTTCCGCATGGGCGTTCGCCCATTGGGGCGGCAAGTTCTATGTCTTCGCCAGCACGTCGGACATCCTCGGCGGCAGTGAATCGAACGTGCTGCTTCTGGATCCAGGCGACGGTAGCGAGACCACCGTGTTGCCAAACCACGGCAGGCAAATCGTCGGCGCCGGCGTTTCTACGTGCGCCCCGATCTTCGTGCCTTAACTGCAGCCCCGCTTTGCTGGGGACAAAATGGTGGGTGTCGGCGCCCCCTACATTGCTCTGATCTGTCGGCCATAACCCTCGTGTAGGTGCGGCTACGTGGTTGAGATCAGGCAAACCAAAGTTGGTCTAGTGTGTGCAATTCACTCCTCAAAGGAGTACCGCAGCGCACGTTATGGCCAACAACCTCGTACATCTGGTTTATGAATACCGCCGCCTATTGGCTCGCAAGGAGCTGACGGGCGGGGATTTGAGCCAGGGCAGCGAACGCCGGTTGGCCAGCCTGGAGAAGTTGTTCGGCCAGGAACCCGACGAAAACAGCGAGACCGAGGGCCTGGCGTACAAACGTCGGCACGCCCGCTGTGACGTGAAGGTGCCGGCAACGATCAAGATGGGCCGCTACGTTCAGGCGGTGAACGTCACTAGTCTTGGTGGCGGAGGCGTGCGCATCGAACCGGCGCCATCGCTACGTAGAGGCGAGCAAGCGGTCGTACGCATCGTTTCCCTGGATACCGGAAGCATCTATCACTATCCGGTAACCGCCGGCTGGTCAGAGCGATCGCCCAGCCAGTCCGCCATGGGACTTGGCTTCGTCGGCGCGCCGCGCCAGTTGATGCTCGCCTCTTAAGATCTCGCAGGCCACTTTTCTGGCCAGGGATGTGGACGGTGTTAGGTGCGTGCAACCATGCACGTCGCTCGGGCATCTGTTTGAAGAAGTGTGAAGGCTCGACTCTGCTCTTGCCATTCATCCGCGTCTTCTTATACTAGGAGTCAGTAACTGACCAGCGGTCAGTGTTTCTCTGATTCTGAAGTAAAATCATGGCGATAACTCAGCGAAGGCAACGCGAACGCGAGGAGCGGCGGGCTCAGATCCTCGAAGCCGCCAGGACGGTGTTCCTGAAAAAGGGCTTTCTTCTCAGCACCATGGGACAGGTTGCGGCTGAGGCCGAGCTGAGCAAAGGCACCCTGTATCTGTACTTCAAGAGCAAGGACGACCTGTTCGTTGCCATCGGAGCCGAGGTTACGGCGGAGATCGGCGGGCGCTTTCAAATCGCACTCGATAGGAATTACGACGGGCTCGAAACAGTTGTCGCGATGATGCAGAGCTATGCAGATTTCGCCATGGAGAATCCGCTGCATTTCCGCAATGCGGCGGTTTGGCTAGCGTCCGGACACGCGGTAGATACCGAGGCTCCAAACTACGCGCAGTATCGCGAGGGCATCGCCACAATCAACGAGCGCATGGTCGCGGGGATTGAACGCGGTCACGCTGATAACACGATCCACAGCAACCTGGACGCCATGCAAACCGCGAGTCAGATCTGGGCGGGCCTGTTCGGCGTCTGCATCATGCGCGTCAACAGTGAGGAATTAGCGCGGCGCATGCCGCATGCTCCGGACTTCACCACTCTTGTCTCGGGCTACATCAACATCATCCGAGCCGGTTTGGCCGGCGGGAGGATCAGCGAGTGACTCGATTGAAGGCTGTCGTTGCTATCGCAGTAGCAGGCAGCATCGCGGCATGTTCGCCGCACAAAGTAACCAAGAACCCGGCGCCACCGGTGGAGCTACCGGTTGGCTACTCCAAGGCGTCGACCGGCGCACCGTTGCCGGAGAAGTGGTGGCAGGATTTTGGTGACGCCAACCTGAACGCCCTGGTCGAAGAAGCGTTGAAGGGTAGCTTTCAGCTCAAGGGCGCGTGGGCGCGTTTGCGTCAGGCGCGCGCTTTGTCCAAGTCGGTGGGAGCGGCTCGGTTGCCGACGTTCACGGTTGGTGCGGGTGCGTCGTACAGCGGGCAGCCCACCCAGTTTGGCTCGGTTCAATCGACGAGCCTGGACGTTTCGGGCGGCGTGTCTTATGAGCTGGACCTGTGGAAGCGCCTTGACAGCAATGCGAAGGCCGCGAGCTTCACCACCCTGGCACGTCGCGATCAGGTAGATGCCATGGCAATTTCGATCGCGTCACAGATCGCTGAGACCTGGTTCTCCCTGTTATTCGAGCGCGCCCAGCGCAAGCTGCTCACCGCGCAGGTCAAAACCAACAAGACGTTTCTCGAGTTGGTCGAGTTCCGATTCAAGCAGGGGCTGGTCACAGCTCTCGATGTGTTTCAGCAGCGGCAACAACTCGTCGCCACCGAGGCTCAATTGGTTTCCGTCGTCGCCCGCGAGGCCCAGGCCGAGAACGCGCTTGCCGTTCTCGTGGGCAAACCGCCGCGTAGCCTGACGCTTCCCGGCGCGGATGCTCTACCCAAATTGCCGCCGCTGCCCAACACGGGGATGCCCGCGGATCTGTTGGTCCGCCGGCCTGACATTCGCGCCCAGCACCGCAGCCTTGTCGCCGCCGACTATAACGTCGCTGTTGCGGTGGCCAATCGCCTGCCCGGACTGTCCCTGTCGGGACAAGGAGGTTGGCGGAGGCAAGCGTCCACGTTGGGTGGTATGAGCCAGGTGCTCACCGAGCCGTTCTACATTCTGGGCGCCAACATCAGTGCGATTCTGTTCGACTGGGGCCGCAACAAAGCCGAGGTCGAGCGCCAGAAGGGTATCGTCGAGGAGGCGTTGCACGGTTTTGGCCACGCGCTGCTCGTTGCCATCAGCGAAGTTGAGAACGCGCTGGTTCTCGAGCGGCAACAGCTCAAGCTGATCGAAAACCTCAAGCTGCAGGTGGACCTGGCTGAGAAGACCGTGACCCAGTCCAGGTCGCGTTATCAGGCCGGTCTCGTCGACTTCCTGCGCGTGCTTACCGCGCTGCAGAACAAGCAACGCCTCGAGATCCAAATCCTGGCAGCCGAGCGCCAGCTGCTGTCCCATCGGGTGCAGCTGTGTCGTGCTCTTGGCGGCACATGGACGACCAAGCTCAAAGCGCCCAAGCCAACCAAGCTCAAAGCGGCGTCGTCGAAGCAGTCAAAGCAGTCAAAGCGAGAAACAAAATGAAGAAAGTCATCCAGTTCGTACTGCCATTGCTGGCCCTCGCGGCGGGAATCTTCGTTTTCGTCATGCTGGTCAAGACGAAGCCCAAAGCCAAGAAGAAGCCAGTGGACCATCGGGGTACGTTGGTCGAAACGATCACGGTCAAGAGTACGAGTCACAACATCGACGTTCGAGCTCACGGCACGGTCGCTGCCGAGCACCTGCAGATCGTCAGCCCGGAAGTGGGCGGTCGCATCACGTGGCTCAACGAAGACATCGAGATCGGTGCGCACTTCACGGCCAAGGAGAAGATCGCCCGGGTCGATGCCCGCGAGGCATACCTGGCGATCCAACAGCAGCGCGCCGTCGTCGATTCCGCCAAGACTGCTCTAGAGATCGAGCAGGGACGGCGCAACATTGCGCTCAAAGAGTGGAAGATCATGGGCGGCAAGAAGCCGACCAAAGGGTCGCTTGCCCTGCGTGATCCTCAGATGCGCACAGCGCGGATGCAGATCAAATCTGCGCGCAGCGGTTTGTTGCGTAGTCAGCTGACGGCGTCCAAGGCGCTGATTCGCGCGCCGTTCAACGGTATCGTCGTTAGCAAGAGCGTGTCTAAGCGCCAGCTGGTGATGCCCGGCGCGCCGTTGATCGTGCTGGCCGGCACCGACCGGTTTCTGGTCATGGTGTCCGTGCCCTTGCGCCGTCTCGAGTGGATCAATGTACCCGGGATCAACGGCGTAAAAGGCGACGGTGGATCCCAGGTAGAGGTTCGTCAGACGGTCGGTGAAAAGTACGTGGTGCGGGTCGGCAAAGTGATCCGGATGAACGCGCAGTTGGATCCGAAGGGCCGCATGGCCCAGCTGATCATCGCTATCGACGATCCGTTACGACTCGACCCCAAGAACAAAGCGACGGCGAAGACCGACCTGAAGCCCGAGCAGATCAGCAAGCTGCCCTTGCTGATTGGTGCGTTCGTCAGCGTGCGTATCACCGGCGAGTCGGTGGATAAGGCCATCGAGTTGCCGCGGTTAGCGTTGCGCAACGGCGACATGGTCTATGTGCTGACCAAGGACCACACGCTGGATATTCGCAAGGTCACCATCTTCTGGCGCCTACCGCGCTCGGTGCTGGTGCGGACGGGACTGAAAGACGGCGACAAGGTCATTGTCAGTCCGGTTCCGGTGCCGATCCGAGGCATGAAGCTGCGCGCGGCCGACAAGAGCGCCAAGGCGACCCCCGCGCCAAAGACCAAAAAGAAGCCGGATGCATCCACGTTGCCCGGCCCAGCGACCAAGACCACCAAAGCTAGTGGTCCGGCCGGAGCCAAGAGCAAAGTCTCAGTGAGCAAGCCATAGTCATGAGCGACCACGAAGACAACACGACAGACTCGTCCGAAGAAGCCGCCTCTGGCGCCGACGAAGAGTCCAACGAGGTCGAATCGGGCGAGGTGTCGTCGGCGACCGAGGACGACTTCGAGCGGGCCGCAGATGAGCCAGCTGAAGCCACGGATCCGCCCGACTACAAGCCCACGGGGCCACTGGCCTGGATGGCTCGGAACGCCGTCGCCGCCAACATCTTCATGATCGTCTTACTGGTCGGCGGCTACTTCAAGCTGGGCAGCATCAAGAAGGAAGTGTTCCCCGAGTTCGACCTGGACATCATCATCGTTCAGGTTCCGTACCCGAACGCGACGCCGAAGCAGGTAGAGAGCGGCGTGCTTCAGTCCACCGAAGAAGCGATTCGCGGGATTGACGGCGTCAAACAGGTTCGCACCACGGCTGTTGAAGGCCTGGGAATCGCGTTCGTCGAGCTGTTACTCGGCACCGATTCCAGTCAGGCGCTCAACGACGTCAAGGCGTCCATGGACCGCATCACCACGTTCCCCAAGGCCGTGGAGAAGCACAACGTGTTCATGGCGCGCAATTCGTTCCAGGTAGTGTCGCTGGCGATCAGCGGCAACCAACCCGAGGCGACCCTGCGTGCTCTTGCCGAGGAGGTGCGTCGAGAGCTTCTCCAAGACAAGCGCATTACCAAGGTCACCATCGACGGCATTCGCCCGCCCGAGATCGTCATCGAGGTTCCCCACGCGGTACTGACCAAGTACGGCTGGACCATGGAGGGCCTGGCCAAGCTGATCGCCAAGTCATCGGTCGAGTTGCCCGCCGGCAGCATCAAGTCCACCGGGACCCACCGGGTACTCACCATGGATAGTCGCGCGCGTTCGGTGCACGACTACGAGAAGATCACCGTCTTCAACGACAGCCAGGGTAATCCTGTCACACTTGGCGACATCGACGGTGTGAGCGTGCGCGACACCTTCGCGGAGAATGACGTCGAGGCTAGCTACAACGACAACCGCGCGGTCATGGTCAACGTGTTCCGCGTCGGCTCCCAGACGCCGCTCGATATCTCGGCAGCGGTCAAGAAGTACGTCAAAGAGAAGAAGCAGACGCTACCTGCCGGCGTGAGCATCGACCTGTGGTTTGACTTCTCCGAGTTCTATCAGGGCCGCGTCGACCTACTGGTACGCAACGCGTTGCTCGGTCTGATCCTGGTGCTGATCATTCTTGGCCTGTTCCTCGAGGTCAAGTTGGCGTTCTGGGTCACCATGGGTATTCCGATCTCGTTCATCGGCTCCCTACTGTTCCTGGGCGGCACCGATGTGTCGATCAACATGATCTCGTTGTTCGCGTTCATCGTCGTGCTCGGGATGGTCGTCGACGATGCGATCATCGTCGGCGAGGCGATATTTACCAAGAGACAAGCGGGGGTGCCGCCGTTGCGGGCTGCCGTGGAAGGCGTGCGCGAAGTCGCCATGCCTGTGGTCTTCGCCATCGTCACCACCATGCTGGCGTACATGCCCATGTTGTTCGTCCCGGGGCCCGCCGGCAAGTTCTTCCGGGTCATCCCCATCGTCGTCATCATCGTCCTGTTCTTGTCGCTGGTGGAGTCGTTGCTGATTCTGCCCGCCCACCTGGCGCATTCGAAACCGTCCACCAAAGGTGTGTTCGGTGCGATAAACCGCGTGCAACAGCGATTCAGCCGGTTCATGGAGAGCCTGATCCACAAGATCTACAAGCCGTTCGTCACCGCGGCGGTGCGTCGCCGCTATCTGACCTTGTGCCTGTGCATGGCCATTTTCATCGGCACCATCGGTCTTGTTGCCGGCGGGCGGCTCAAGTCCACGTTCTTGCCCAAGGTGGACGGCGACATCATCTTCGCTCAGGCCGAGTTGCCGGTCGGCGAGTCCATCGAACGCACCAAGGTTGTCCAGCAGGCAATGCTGCGAGCAGCCAAAGAGATCGTGGCCGAGGCCGGTGGCACTAACCTGGTTCGCGGAGTCTACGCGCAGGTCGGCGCGCTTGGCGCCGCGCTGGGCGATCCCAACTCTATGAGCAATGGTGCGACGGGCAGCCACATCACCATGGTGGCCATCTACCTGGTCGATGCGGGCAGTCGCTCGATCACGGCATCGGAGTTTGCACGCCGCTGGAAGAAAAAGCTGGCGGACACGGCCGGCATCGAGAAACTGACGTTCCAGTTCGAAACAGGGCCTCAGGCGGGTGCATCCATCCACGTGGAGCTCAGTCATCCTGACACGGCAACCCTGCAGCTGGCGGCCAAGTCTTTGGCAAAGCAGCTCGGCGACTTCGAGGGCACCGAGGACATAGACGACGGCATCACCGAGGGCAAGCAGCGTTTGAATCTGCCGCCGAATCGGCACGCCCGTCGCCTCGGCCTCGATGAGTTTTCGCTCGGTGGCCAGGTTCGCGGCGCGTTCTTCGGTTCGGAGGTCGAGCGCCAAACCCGCGACCGTGACGAACTACGTGTCTACGTGCGGCTTCCCCTGGCGGAGCGCTCATCGGAGTACAACCTGGAGGAGTTCCTAATCCGTACTCCCACCGGCGGTTCGATTCCGCTAGTGGAAGCGGTGAACATGGAGCGCGGGCGCACGCGTATGTCCATCGAGCGCATCGACGGTCGTCGTGCGGTCGCCGTAACAGCCGACGTGGACGAGGCTGAGGGCAACGCGGTCAAGATCATGACTAGCGTCAAAAAGGAGATCCTGCCCGAGCTCGTCAAGCTGTACCCAGGGCTGGCCTACACCATCGGTGGTGAGCGCCAACAGATGGAAGAGGTCAACGCATCCCTGAAGATCGGTTTCCTGCTCGTGCTGCTCGGCATCTTCGCCTTGCTGGCGGTCGCGTTCCGTAGCTACGTGCAACCGATCATCGTGCTCGTCGCCATCCCGTTCGGCGCCGTCGGCGCTCTCTGGGGACACATGCTCATGGGCTTCAACTTGAGCATGATGAGCACCATGGGAATCGTCGCGCTAGCCGGTGTCGTTATCAACGACTCGCTCATTCTCGTCGTCTCGGTCAATCGCAATCGTGAAGACGGTATGAACGTGTTCGACGCCGCGGTGGCTGGTGGTACCCGACGCTTCCGCCCGATCATTCTCACGTCGCTGACCACGTTCTTCGGTCTCGCGCCGATGATTCTCGAAACGTCTGTCCAGGCGCGGTTCTTGATTCCAATGGCGCTGAGCCTGGGCTTCGGTGTCATGTTCGCCACGGTGATCACACTGATTCTGGTTCCGGCCATCTACGTCATCATCGATGACATTCAGTACGCGGGTATTTCCCTTTGGAACTGGGAGCGAGGACTGCGCGGCGGCTTTGGCGTCGGTAGCGCCATCAAGGTCTACAAGGCCGTGAATTCGGACGAGCGCCAGCAGCAGACCGCACCGAGTCAAGAAGCCGGTTGACCCGGGCGCGATCCAACTGAGCCTGCATAATCGATGAAACCGGGCTCGCTCCTCGTATGAGGGGCGGGTCGGTTGACACGAAACTCACCCGCAGCTATGCCCGGGGTGGGTTTCCCTGGGATGACTGAGCAACGGGCACAAGCGCGATTCGGCACGTTCGGCGGAGTGTTCACACCGTGCGTGCTGACGATCCTCGGCGTGATCATGTTCATGCGCTCAGGCTACGTCGTCGGCCACACCGGGTTCTGGCGCGCCATCATGATTCTGCTGATGGCCAAGGCGATCACGACGCTGACGACCATGTCTCTGTCGGCGATCGCGACCAATACAGAAGTGCGCACCGGTGGCGTGTACTTCATGATCTCGCGCACCCTGGGACCGGACTTTGGTGGCGCGATCGGTTTGACTCTGTTCGTGTCTCAGGCCGTGTCCATCGCCTTCTACGTCATCGGTTTCTCCGAGGCTTTGTTCGGCGTACTCGCTCCCGGGGTCATCGGCCCCGCGGAGATCTCCGGCGTCGCGCCGATGATGGTGGAGCAGTGGGTGTCCTCGGCGATGATCCTGCTGCTGTTCTTCGTCACGTTCAAAGGCGCCGACGTGGCCATGCGTGCGCAGTATGCGATTCTCGGCGTACTGCTTGCCTCGGTGGTCGCGTTCACTATCGGCGGCATCATCGCCTTCAAGGGCTCCAACTTCGACTCCAACATGGGCACCGGGGTCGGCGAAAGCCACGGCTTCTGGATCGTGTTCGCCGTGTTCTTCCCCGCCGCAACCGGGATCACAGCTGGCGCCAACATGTCCGGCGATCTGAAGAACCCGGCCGAGTCGATCCCGAAGGGCACCCTGTACGCGATCGGCTTCACCGCTGCCGTGTATGTGCTGCAACTGATCTTGCTGGCGGGTTACACCGACTCTGCGAGCCTGCAGAAAGACCCGTTTGGCGCGCTGAAGAACATGAGCGTCTTCGGCCCGCTCGTCATCGCCGGTGTGTTCGCGGCAACCCTGTCGTCTGCGCTGGGTAGCTTTCTGGGGGCGCCTCGCATCCTGCAGGCTATGGGCAAGGATCGCTTGTTGCGGCCGTTGATCTACTTTGGCAAGGGACATGGCGCCGCGGATGAACCTCGCCGGGCGACGGTACTCAGTCTGCTCATCGCTCTCGCTGTCGTGTGGATCTTCGGTGCGGGCGGTCTCAACGCGGTCGCCGGCGTCATCTCCATGTTCTTCTTGATCGCGTACGGGATGATCAACTTGTCGGCGTTCGTCGAAGGCCGGGGCGGTAACCCGAGTTTTCGGCCGCGGTTCAAGTTGTTCGGCTGGCCCGCGGCGTTAGTCGGCTCCATCGGCTGCGCTATCGCCATGTTCAAGATCGACGAAACCTACGCCCTGGCGTCCATGGCCATCGCCGCCGCCATCTACTTCGGTTTGCGCGGGCGCGCCACCGGGGACTTCGGCGACGCCAAGCGCGGCTACGTGTTCTCGCGCACCCGGGATAACCTGCTCACCCTCGAAGAGATGACTGCCAACCCCAAGAACTGGCGTCCAGTTCTGGCGGTCATCACCGAAGATGCCGAGCGAGATCGCCAGCTGATTACATGCGCGTCGTGGATCGAGAGCGGACGTGGTTTGCTGTCTGTACTCGAGGTGGTGTCGGAGCCCGAGATGACACCGCAAGAGCGTCACGACATGCGCCACCGGCGGGTGCTGAATCTCAAGGAGCAGTTGGCGAGCAAGAAGATCGTCGCCTTCGCTGACTCGGTAGTCGTCGAAGATGCGGCGGCTCAGCTCGACGCGATCCTCCAGGCCTATTCTATTGGCAGTCTGCGGCCGAACACGTTGATGATCAGCGCACCGCCGCCTGCCCAACCCGAGCGTCGGCAACGCGTGGGCAAGATGCTCGAAGCGGTCGCCGGCTTTGGTCTCAACGTCGTTCTTTACAAAGGCGCGCGTCTGGATGACGTGGGCAAGCGTCATATCGACGTGTGGTGGCACGGCCATCGCAACGGCTCGTTGCTCGCCTTGTTCGCGTATCTAGCATCGATTCACAGCGACTGGGACAAAGCCCAGATCCGCATGTTGCGTATCGTGAAAACCGGCGAGGAACATCTCGAAGCGGAGCAGAGCCTCAAGCAGATGATGGAAGCGGCGCGCCTGGCCGTGGACGTCGAGGTCGTGTTGTCTCAGCGACCGGTTAGCGAGCTCATCCTTGAACGGTCCAGCCAGGCCGACCTCGTCATGCTCGGCCTGCGTCACCAGGATCTGTTCGCATTCAACGAGTTCGTCGAAAGTCGCGACGCCTTGCTCACCAAGCTGCCGCCGACGCTGTTCGTGCTATCAAACGGCGAAGCAGACCTGCTGGCGTAGCGCAAGACGGCTGGACCCGCCGGAGCCCGGGGCAGCCTGGACGCGGTCCGAGAGCGTCGTGTTAGAGCCCTTAGAGCTGCTAGACGCGATCAGAAGTCGAAACGCGGTAGAGCAGGTAGCTCAGGCCCGCGAGCAGCACCATGCCGGGCAGGGACGCGAATTTGCCCGTATCGTGGGTGCCGAATATGGCCAGCACGTTCTTGTCTGAAGAGATGACGATAGGCAGCGCCATGAATATGCCGATGAGCGCTTCGCCGGTAATCAGTCCGGCGGCGAACAGCAGGCCGTTGCGCTCGCCTGTCGTGCGGAACTCCGGCGTCTTTGTCGCCAGGGCTCGCTCCATCATGTGAGCGATGACGCCACCGATAACGATGGGCACCGACAGCTCGAAGGGCAAGTAGATACCAACCGCGAGGGCGAGCACCGGCGCGCGAAATTTCTTACCGGTCTTCTCGAGCCACACATCAACGATGATGACCACCACCGCAGCAGCCGCGCCGATCGCGATCATGGTCCATGGCAGGTCGCCGGCGAATACCCCCTTGGCCACAGAAGCCATGAGTCCCGCCTGTGGCGCCGACAGCTCCGGCGAACCGATCTTGTACGCGTCGTGAAGCAGCGTGAGGATTGGCGCCATTACCAGGGCCGCGGCAGCAACGCCGATGATCTGCATGATCTGTTGCTTCCACGGGGTCGAGCCGACGATGCGTCCAGCTTTGAGGTCCTGCATATTGTCGCCACCGATCGCGGCAGCGCAGCAGACGACGCCACCGATCAGGATGGCTGCGGGCGGTCCAACATTCGGACCGAGGCCCAGGCCTAGCAGCAGCAATGAGCCGCTAAGCAGGGTAACGATGGTGATCCCCGAGATCGGGTTGTTGGACGAGCCAACGAGCCCGGCCATATATGCGGCCACCGCGGAGAACAGGAAGCCGGCGACGATGACCACCACCGCCATGATCGCGGCAATGTGCACTTTCTCGGTGAAGCTGTGAAACAGTAGGAAGAGCGGGATCAGCGACAGTCCGACGAGCACGAAGACGATCTGCATCGGGATGTCGCGTTCGGTGCGGGGCGCGCTGTCCTTCCCGGCCGCTTTGGCTTTCTTGTACGCCTTGAGGTTGGAGGTGATGCCGCTGAACAAGCTGTTGCGCAGTTGTATCAACGCCCACACGCCGCCGACGACCATGGCGCCTACGCCCAGGTACCGGGTTTGTGTGCTCCACACACCGCCTGCGATGGCTTCGGCATTTCCGCTGGCGCCACTGCCGAACCACTTCGTATAGATGGGAATGGCCACGAGCCAGTTGAGCGCGCCGCCGAGGAACACCAGGATGGCAATGTTCAGGCGAACGATGAAGCCGACGGATACCAGGGCCGGTGACAGATCCGAACCGACGTAGAACGTGGCGCCGCCGGCGTTGCGTGCGAACACCGCCGCGTGGGCCCACAGTTTCATACCGGCGCCCAGTTTGAACAACGCGCCCAGCAACCCCGCGACGAGAATGTGTCTGACGCCGGCGCCGCCCTGGTCGCCGACTTTCAACACTTCGGCGGTGGCAACACCCTCGGGGAATTGCAGCTTCTGCTCGATGATCAGCGAGCGGCGCAGGGGAATCGTAAACAGCACGCCGAGCAATCCGCCGAACAGCGCAATCAGCGTTGTTTTCGTGTAGCTAAACTTCGCCCAGCTGCCGAGCAAGACCATCGCCGGGATCGTGAAGATGACACCCGCGGCCAAACTCTCGCCGGCCGACGCGGCAGTCTGCACCGCGTTGTTCTGCAGGATGTTGCCCTTGAACAGTTTGAGCAACGCCATCGAAATGACGGCGGCGGGAATCGATGCCGAAACCGTCAGGCCTGCGAACAAGCCGAGATAGGCATTGGCCGCGCCGAGCACGACCGCCAACACGACGGAGAGCGCGATAACCAGCGGCGTAATCTCTGAGAGATTCTTGTCCGCCGGAACGTATGGTCCTCCCTCGTGCTCCGCCATCTTCGCGCGGGCAATGTAGCAAATAAGGGGGAGGTGTTCCTACCCCAGAATCTGGTGAAATCGTTGGTGTTTTGGTTGCCGGGACGGTGGAGTGGGCTCATCCGGGCCCCAGTGGGCCCGGTAGCTGCGAGTTTTACCGGATGATGACCCGGTCCGAGGCGGACCGGCCGAACGTTTCGGGGTGGTACATCTCCTCGGCTTTGGCCGGTGGCACGACGAAGTTGCCCGGCGTCGTCGCCCGAGTCACGTACGTATAGTTGTGGACGCCTTGCCACAGCAGCGACGTGAACGCCTCGGTGCGTTCGTCGCGCATGTTTTGGTGCTCGTACCAGGTGCGGTTCCACCACCAATAACGGCCACGCTTCTTGGTCTTCGGATCCTGTGGCACGGGACCGGTCACCGCGAGCGCCGGGTTCAGCGTCTCCAGGCCAGCCGGAAGTTTGTCCACGAGCGCCACGTGGTAGCGGCGGTTGACGGCGACCATGGTCAAGCGCACTCGCACTCGCGCGCCGGCTTTGATTACCCACACGCCATCGGCACGCCGGGTGACATCGCCAGGCTTGTCCACGGCTTCGTAGACTCGATCAACGGCGAAGCCATGGTCGGTGGGACCGAGCTTGAGACTCGTCGGCGCGTAGGTCATGCCGACTCGGTAGTACAACCGGCCTTTGCCTTTCTTGGCCATGACCAGGTCGGCGTTCTTGACCTTGGCTAGATACGACATGGGCACGTCGATGTGTTTACGGTCGGTGCTCCGGCCCTTGTACGTGTGCTCGCCGGCAAACTGCTGACCGAGCCAGATTTTTGCGACGAAGTTCGGTGTGACCTTTTCGTACTTGTTGAAGTAGCGGTCCATGGCGAGCAGCACGAAGCTGTTCTCCTGGGTGTTGGTCCAGCGCCCGCGCTTGCGATGAGCGAGCAGGCCCCGCACCAGCTTCGGGATCAGTTTGCTCTTGGGCTGATCTTTGATCATCGCCTCGAGGATGATGCCGTCGGCTCGGCGACTGGAGTGTAGGAGTAAGTGGGCACCGTCGCTGTAGCTCGTGGTGTAGTTCGCGGCGGCGGCGGTCTCGCTGACTCGGTTGGCCAGGTGGCGACGGATCGCACGAATCTGGCCCGTGGATGTCTTGTCGCCGCTGAGCACTGTGTACAGCCAACCGACCGCTTCCATGGCGAGCTTCCTCAAGGTCGCCTCGCGAATGAGCGCTTTGGCTTTGGCGATGTCCACGTCTTTCATCAGCGCGCGCACCCGCAAGGCGTAGGCTCTCAGGGTTTGCTTTACCCGTAGCGGGTACCAGCCCGGGATGTGGCGTTTGATGTCGCGCAAGTAGGACTTGGAGCGGTTCAGTGTTCGAGCCGGGACCTTGTACCCCTTCTTCTTCGCGGTGGTCAGTGCGTGCGCCACGAAGATGCTGATGTATGGCCACGAACGATCACCGCGGCGCCAGAACGCGAAGCCTCCGTTGTAGTTCTGTAGACGGGACAGCATCTTGATGTCTCGGCGCACGGACGCTTCGATCTTGTCCGAGCTGGGCAGGCCCTTGGCTTTGAACGCTGTCAGCACGTCGCGCAAAGACGAGACCGCGAGCACTCGTGACGACATCTGCTCGGTGCATTCGAAGGGATAGTTGACCAGGTAAAGCATGGCGTCGGTCAGGGCCTGAAGCTGGGTAGACGACGTGGTGATTTCGAGCCCGCCGAACTCCTTGACCACGTTCTTGGGCATGGCCACCGGTTGGCGCATAGCCCCGCGCGAGATCACTCCGTAAGTCGCGAATGCTTCGGTGGTCGCCGGTGTCCATACCGGCAGCGAAAACTCGGCGGCGTCGGCAAACGAGCCACTGCTGGCCGCGATTTGGAAGCGCGCCGTGCCTGGCATTTGTGCCGCGGCTGGAAAGCGGACTTCCACTCGGTCGTTCGCCGGCACGGTCAGGCTGTAGCCCATCGATTTGGTGAACGTCGCGTTGGTCGCCCGCGCGGCCACTCGGACCTGCATGGCTGCGTCGGTTTGGTTCTGCAGCACGACGGGCAGTTCGAAGCGGTCGCCGAAGTTGAGGAAGCGCGGCGCCGACGGCCGTACCATCAGCGGCTTCCGGGCGGTGACACTGGACTCGCCGTTGCCAAAACGCCTGCCCGTATCGACCGCCACGGCCATGATGCGATAACGCGTAAGGTTGTCGGGCAGTTTGATGGCGACCCGCGCCTTGCCGTTACCGTCGGTGGCGACTTCGGGTGAGAACAGAGCCAGGGCGCTGAAGTCAATGCGCACCGCGATGGGGGCCTGATTTGCACCACCGCCGCCTCGCCCGGCTTTCGCCTTCTTGGGTGAGTTCTTTGTCCGGCGATTGCGCGCAACGCTTGGCGGTGGAGGCGCGCTGTCGCCTGGTTTCTTCTCAGCGTTGCCGTCCTTGTCGTCTTCCTCTTCGGCTCCCGTTGATTTTCCGGTCGCCGTCTGTGTTTTGGTCGAGTCCGGGTTGGCCAACGTGACCATGGAGCGCATGTGCGCGTCGCGGCTGTTGATTCCGCGCTGGGGATAGAACGCGGCGAGCGCCTTGGGTAGGCGATAGCCGGTCAGTGAAAGCACCGACTCATCGACGACGACGACTGCGACTTCCGCGCCAGGCACTGGTTCACCCGCGGCATCGCGCACGCGAATGCTCAGGTGCGTCTTGCCACCAGGCGCCAGCTTCTTGACCGCCGGGGTTACTTCCACGTTGAGCTTACGGCCGACCGGCGGGATCGACAGCTTGATCGCTCCGCTGGCGAACGCGGGTCGCTTCGGTAGCGTCGGGTCCGCCTTGCCTTTGTCGTTGGTCCGTGCAGCGGCGCCCACGAGATCCACATGCACGAACACGTTGGGCAGGTAGGCCTCACGAATCGGTACCTTGAGCGTCGTCGTCGCGGTCTTCATCTTGAACCGCTTGGTGCTCACGATGCCTGAGCGACGGATCGTCATCAGGGCTTCCGCTGGGAAGAAAGGTGCGCGCACGAGCAGTTCGGCCGTGTCTCCGACTTTGTATTCTTTCTTGCTCGGAATCAGCTCGACCTTTTGCTTCGATACGTTGCGCTGTGGCACGACTTTTCCGCCGCTGACCCACGCGGTGACCTTCGTTTCGTTCGCACGGCCTTTGTCGTCGCTTACGGTCGCTGTGATGTAGTAGATGCCGCCCTCTTTGGTCGGGAATGCGCAGACCTTTGCTTTCGCCGCGCTGGTAAGCGAGCAGTCCTGCGGGTCCTTCTCCTTGTTCTTGTACTCACCGTTCTCGTAGGTCCATTCCATTCGAACGGCTTGCATGGATACCTTGCGACCGACGATTGCCTTGCCATCGTGGTCGACGACGATGGCTTTCACCTCGAGTGGCTCGCCTTTCTCGACGAACATTCGCTCGTTTTTGAGACCGATGTAGTAGCTCGACGGATGTACCAGCATGGTCGCTCGCCCGGTCCAGCTCTGGCGATTGACGTCGGTGACCGATCCGCGCACCTGCACGGTCATCGGTCGCGGCGGATTCACCGACACGAAGTCCATGTGCAGGACGTGATTGCCCGCTGCGTCAGTCTTAGCCCGCTTGTGATAGCTGGTGTGGTTGGTGTTACCTCTATGGCGCCACCAGGGAACCCATTCGCCGAAGACGAACTTGTCTCTATTGGGCGGACGGAACGTGCCGGTGTTGGCGCTCACGTACCAACGCACGTCGGCGTTGGCCAGGCCGCCGCCAGCGTAGTACTTGGCCTTGACGGTGACATCGGTGCCGCTGCCGACCATGTACGGTCCCTGGCCAGCCTTGACGGTCACCTCGTACTCGGGGCGTCTGAACTCCTGGATCCGGAAACTGTGCGAGTGCCCCGTGTTGCCGACGCCGCCGGTGCCACCTGCAGCGTTGAAGCGAATGTAGGCGTAGCCGAGGTTGGCGTTCTTGGGCAGTTTGAACTTGGCGTGGAAACCGCCGGCGGCGTTGACCGTCGCCGTGCCTTTGCCAAGTGTATTGCCCTGGGCGCCTTTCACCTGGAAGGTGACTCGGTCGACTGCTCCGCGCAGGGCGTTGGTATCCCCACCTTCACCGAAGTCGATACGGCGCATCCAACCTTTGAAGTTGATGTGTTCGCCCGGCTTGTACATCTTGCGGTCGTCAAAGACGAACCAACGCAGTTGCTCCTTGCGCTTCGTTTCGTACCAGCTGCCGTGGTCGCTCCATACGTGAGAGTGCTCGGGCAAGAACGCGACGTCATTGCCTTTACGGGCGATGAGCATCTGTACGGTCGAATCGTACTTGGTCGCCTTCTTGTTCGGGCGTTTGCCCAGAGCGATGTTGGTCATGCCTTTGCCATCGCTGGACGAAGAGTTGCCTGACGGTGACACCTTGAGGCTGACACCACTGAGCGGACTGCCATCGGCGAGCTTGGTCGCCCAACCGATCAATTCGCGGTCGTCGACGAATGCGTCCAGGCCGATCTTGGTTACCTGTACCCACGCGCGTAGCTCTGGCTTGCGCTTGCGCGGCCACGAGGTCGGCTCGATGTGCACGATGGCGTGACCGAACTTGCCCTTGAGCGCGGGCTTGAGATCGATGTTCGTCTCGGTGAGCTCGTCCGCCGTACCGCCGGTCGCTACCGTCTTGTCGACCACCAGCCGGCCAGGAGGTGTCGAGTACTTGCCTTTGATCCGGCGCCACCGATTGCGCATGTATTTTGTGTACGGCCACCAGTCGGCCGGACTGACTTTCCATACCTTCACGTTCAGCTTGTCGATGTTGACCGTGAATGCGCTGTAGGTCGGCTTGCTCGCGACCGGGTCTGCCACGGTCAGGCCACGTTTTCCACGCATGAACGGTCGAGCGCTACCGACCTGAAACGTCAGTTCCTTGTCAGCGCCAAGGGTCTGACCGAACTTGTCAGTGAGCTGGGCGGGTAGCGTCGCCGTGTAGGTCGTGCGGGCTTTACTACTGCCGCGGATGTACAGGTTGCTGTGACTGACGAAGGAGCGGTACCTGGGCAGCTGTGGATCGATGTTGATGGACGCCGGGTCAAACCCCTTGGCGTCTAGCGGGTTGTTGAAACGCACGTACCAGCGCTGTCCCGGTGGGCAGTTCTTGCTCCAGCCGCAGCGGTGGCGGACCACACGCAGAGGCGCGTAGGTGGTGAAGTTGTAGCTCTGGTCCCGCTTGGTCGTACGTGGGCCTTCTTTGGAGGGCGTGCCCGAAAGCACCTTGACCACGATGCTGGACTCTTTGGGCAGCTCACCATCGACGCGGAAGGTGATGTAGCGGCCTTTGTGATGACTCTTGTTTGCTGCCTTGACCATGCGGGCGACGGCCTTGTCGGCTTCGATTTCGTTGGCGGTTGCTAGGCGAATCTTGAACGTCTTCTTGCGGTCGCGAACTCGAATCTCTTTGAGCACCGCGGCCGGATCGATCTTCTGATCGAACGATATGAACATCACGGGCGTCAGCCCATGTGGGCCATGCTTGGGGTATGCGGTTTTGATGCGCGGCGCCGGTGTCGAGAATGTCCAGCGCTTGGCACGTTTGAGCACGCCACCGTTGGCCGACTTGGTGCCAGCCGGGATTTCGATCTTGTACTTGGTTGCCTGGGGAAACCGAACGTCGGGGTCGAAGAGCAGAGTGCGCGTGCCGATCCACCGCCACTTGCCTTTGGGCTGCGGCGTGAGTTTCACGGGTACGCCCTTCGCGGTGGTGTTGGCGTGGGACGACACGGCGATCATCGGTTGGGAAAACGTGACGCTCAGGTGCGGCGCCAGCGGCACGTCTCCTTCGGGGGCGAATCGCAGAACCTTGAGCGGTCCTTTGTCGCTCTTTACGACCGGCGGGCCGCCACTACCAACGGCTGGGAACTTGGTCTTGACCGTGCGCCCGGTGCGCGGTGGTGGCAGGGACTTGCCACGCAGATGAAACTTCTTGGTGTCCGTGCTCTTGGACTTGATCTGGCTCAACCGACTCAGTAGCGATTGGGCCGCGCCGTTGGCCAACGATTTGACCCTGGCGGCTTTGACCTTCGAGGCGCCTCCAGCACTGGATCCGGATGAGCCGTCGCTCAGCTCAATCGCCAGCCCTTTGGGCGTCTTGCCGTCCTTGGCCTTGAGCTTGCCGGGCTTCGCCTTGACGGCGTTGGGGCTGATGCTGTGTTTGGAGCTGCTCTTGCTCCCACCGCAACTGAGGTGGATGGCAAGGATCGCCATGGCTGAGACAAAGACCGGAACTGCGTGTTTCGCTGTCACGTCGGCTCTTCTTTCCCGATGGAAGTGACCAAAATGGTTTGGTTTTGCTCTTAGACAACGGATTTGCCGCGCGACTTGGGCGCAGCTTCGGACCGTTTCCTTATGGCTTAAACGGCCGCCCCGGCGAAAGGGTCTCATGCCACTCGAGTCGTCGCAATGCACCCGGCGGGCCCCGCCCGGCATCGTATGGGCAGTTAACATTCAGGAGGCGCGTATGTCTGACCAGAGACCTCATGTTGTGATCATCGGCGGTGGCTTTGGAGGGCTTTACGCCGCCCGCTCACTGCGCCGAGCCAAGGTACGAGTCACACTGATCGACCGGCGAAACCACCACCTGTTTCAGCCGCTGCTCTATCAGGTCGCCACTGCCGCTCTGAACCCGAGCGACATCGCGTATCCGATTCGGTCGATCTTGCGCAAGCAAAAGAACGCCACGGTGCTGATGGCCGCCGCCGAGTCCATCGATGCGGACAACAAGGTGGTCAAACTTCGCAATGGCGAGTTGCACTACGACTACTTGATCGTTGCCACCGGGGCGACTCACTCCTACTTCGGCAACGACGATTGGGCGGAGCACGCACCCGGGCTCAAGACCGTGGAAGACGCGTTGGAAATTCGCAAGCGGATCTATCTAGCCTACGAGGCGGCCGAGCGTGAAAACGATCCTGAGTTGATGCGTCGCTGGTTGACCTTCGTGGTCGTCGGCGCTGGTCCCACTGGAGTCGAGCTCGCGGGAGCTCTCGCCGAGATTGGTCACCACACCCTCGCGCGGGATTTTCGTTCCATCGACCCCACTCAAGTTCGGGTCGTCCTCGTCGAAGGCCGCGAGCGCGTGTTGCCGCCGTACCCGGAGAAGCTGTCCGCCAAAGCGCAGAAGCAGTTGGAGAAGCTGGGCGTTGAAGTTCGCCTCGAATCGTTCGTCACCAATATCGACGACGACGGTGTGACCATTGGCGAGGACACCATTGGCGCCAAGACCGTTCTGTGGGCGGCAGGAGTTCAAGCCTCACCCCTGGCCAGGAGCTTGAACGTGCCCCTGGACAAGGCTGGTCGCGTCAACGTCAACGAAGACCTGTCGATTCCCGGCCACCCGGAGGTGTTCGTTATCGGCGACCTGGCGGCGATGGTGAGCGATGGCAAAGAGGTTCCCGGTGTCGCTCAAGGGGCGATTCAGGGCGGCGTGCACACGGCCAAGAATATTCGCCGCCGTCTAAAAGGCGACGACACGAACGCATTTCGTTACAAAGACAAAGGTTCGATCGCGACAATTGGCCGGGGCGCGGCCGTCGCTGATGTCGGCCGCGGCTTCAGTGGCTATGCGGCCTGGTTGTTCTGGTGGATCATCCACGTGATGTTCCTGGTCGGCTTCCGCAACCGACTACTGGTGATGTTTCACTGGGCCTGGTCGTACATTACGTTCCAGCGCGGTGCTCGCTTGATCACCGGCGGTGTCGAAGAGTTGCCGCAGCTCACCGACGGTCACGTCGAGGAAGCGGCCGAGCAGGCTATGGGTAATGGGGCAGCTTCGGGCTCCGCATATGGCGAAAAATCAGCGACGTATTCAGGTGCGCCACCTCCGGACGCGTCGTGAGTTTCTCCAGTACGAAGTCCCGCAGGTGATTCGCATCGCGCACCGCCACATGGAGTAGGTAGTCATCGGCGCCGGCGACCTGGAACACGTCGATGATTTCCTCCAGGGATGTGACGTGTTCCAAGAACGTGGCGAAGTTGTTGCGCGCGTGTTGAGTCAGGCGGATCGCCGTCAGTGCCTGCAGCCCGATGCCCAGGGACGTGGCGTCCACATCTGCGTGAAAGCCACGCAGAACGTCAGACTCTTTGAGCTTTCGCACCCGGGCCAGACAGCTGGATGGCGCCAAGCCGACCTGGGCAGCGAGTTCCTTATTGGACAGCCGCGCATCGTTCTGTAGGGCGTCGAGAATCTCGTAGTCGATTCGGTCCAGGGCGGCTTTGTCGCTCATATTGCGAATTCTATTCGATGGCGTTGGCTGCGGTCGAGCATTACATCGGTAGGAGGATGCGAATTACAAATATTGTTCGACGCCCCATTGGGGCGAATGGGACCGGTGCGCGTTGGCTCAGCCCGGGGCTTGCCGGCCTTCTGGTGGTCTACCTGGTCTGGGGCAGCACCTACCTGGGCTTGCGAGTCGGGGTGCGCGGCGATGGCGGCTTCCCTCCGTTCATGCTCGGCACGATTCGACTGGCCGTCGCTTCGGCCATCGTGCTCACCTGGGCTCGGTTGCGCGGCGACTCTCTGGGCATCGACTGGCGCAGCGCCCTTCGTTTGGCCGTCGCCGGTTGTCTGCTCTGGGTCGGTGGCAACGGTCTCGTCACGTGGGCCGTTACCCGGGTGGATTCGGGATACGCCGCCCTGGTGATGGCGACGATTCCCATGTGGGTCGCGCTGATGGAGTCCGTGCTCAATCGACGCTGGCCGACGACAGTTGAGCTCAAAGGGCTGAGTCTTGGGTTTGTGGGCATTGGCGTGCTCAGTTGGCCCAACATCTCCGCTGGCTCCGCCGACCTGGTTGGCCTGGTCGCACTCGTCGCGGCTGCGATCTGCTGGGGCGCTGGCTCTGTGTATCAGCGACAACGACCGGTAGAGGTCAGCGGCCTGGTCAATGCGGGCTACCAGCTGTTGTTTGCCGCGATCGGGTTTGGCGTTGTGTCGATGGCGCGCGGAGAGCCGATGCCGAGTCCGTCGCTGGCTCCAGTGCTCGCGTTGTCGTATCTGATCGTGTTCGGCAGCGTGATCGCGTTCGCATGCTACGTGTACGCGCTGCGCTCGTTGCCGGCCACGTTGGTAATGACGCACGCGTACGTAAACCCGGTGATCGCCCTGTTGCTCGGCTGGGTTTTCCTCGCCGAGCCGCTGACGCTTTGGACCTGGGCCGGTAGCGTCTTGGTTTTGCTCGGGGTTGTCGTCATGTTCCGTAGAAAAGGCGGCTGATTCCATATTGCGGACTACATGCTAGAGTTTTCGGAATGCGACGAATGGCCGTACTCGGCACCGCGCTGTTGCTTGGCGCGTGTGCCTCCGCCGAAAGCGATGGGGCAGACTCGGGTGTATCCAGCGCGGACGCCAGCTCGCAGAGTGCCGCCGATGCCCAGGTCCCGGACGCCGCGCCGCCTCTCACCCTGACAGTGCTCAGCCCCAACGGCGGCGAACTTCTACGCACCAACGCCGTGTCGCAAATCACCTGGACGTCGCCGGACGGCATGGTCGGCAATGTGTCCATCGAGTTGTGGAAGGCCGGGGCGAAGCAGTTCGATATCGCGCTAGATGAGCCGGACGACGGCGTCTTCGATTGGACGGTGCCAAACACGGTGGCGAACGCGGCGGACTACCGGGTTCGGATCGTCGCCCTTGCCGACTCGGCCGTGAACGACGAGTCGGACGCGGATTTTGCTATCGATGATCGCAGCCTGACCGTGACTGCACCCAACGGTGCAGAGAGCTTCACGGCCGGGACGTCGACCACTGTTTCGTGGACCTCCGTTGGCGTGATCAACAACGTGGATATCACCCTGCACAAGGCTGGGGCGTATCTCCAGGATATCGCCCTCGGTGTTGCCAATAACGGCAGCTTTACGTGGGACCTGGCGACGAACCTCATCGATGCCGACGACTACAGCGTCGTCGTTACCGATGCGGCTGGCCCGGTCTTCGACACCAGCGACGCCGCGTTCTCCGTGGCCAACTGGCAGTACCGGATTCCGATCACGATCACCTCGCCTTCTTCGCGAACCAACTTTCCGGTAATCATCGATCTGTCCGCGGCGAATTTCATCTTTGGCAACGCCGAGGCCGATGGCTCCGATGTTCGCTTCGCCACGAACGTGAACCGCTCGGCTGGGTTCGATTTGGATCACTACACCGAGAGCTGGTCACCTCCAGGCAGCGCGCGGATCTGGGTCAACGTGCCGTCCCTACCCGCTGGCTCCGCGGTGACCATCTACATGTTCTACGGTCTGTCCGGCCAGAGCTCCACGTCGGACTTCAACTCGACCTTCCCGAGCAGATTTACGTCGGCCGGTACCCACACCCTCAACGGCACCATCAGCGTGGACGCATACACACTGTCGGCCGGGCACACGGTCAACATCCAAACCGGCGTGCCCGGGGTGATCAACGCGCGGTTCGTCCGCATCAACGGCACGATAAACGGCGCCGGTCGTGGTTACGCCGGTGGCAGCGGCGGCGGCGCGGGTTCTGGTACGGGCGGCGGCGGTGGTGGCGGTGGTGCGACGACTCGTGGCGGCGGCGGCGGCGGACACGGCGGCACTGGAGGAACTGGTGGTCGTGATTCGGGCGATCCCGTGGCAGCGGGTGGAAGCGCAAACGGCAGCTCTAGCACTCAGTCCATCACCATGGGCTCTGGCGGTGGCAGCGCGGACTCCGCAGCCGGTGGTCGCGGCGGCGGCGCGATCACGATCAACGGCGGGAGTGTTCACGTGACTGGTTTGATCAACGTGTCGGGTGCCGTCGGTATCGGCGGGACGGGGCGCAATGGCGGCGGTGGTGCCGGCGGCGGCATCATGATCGTGACGAGCGACGCGACCCTGAGCGGAACGTTGAACGCCAGCGGCGGTAACGGCGGCAGCGGCACTGAAGCTATCAACGATGATGGTGGCGGCGGTGCGGGGGGGCGAATCAAACTTTTCAGCGCGAACACGGCGGTCGATACTTCGTCCAAGACCGTGACCGGCGGCCAGCCGGGCCCCTTTGGCGGCATTCCCGGCGGTGTGGGCGGCACCGGGTCGACGGCGTCGGTACCGGTTACCAGCCAGGAGCCCGCCACCGTCTTCGGCATCCAGGAGCTGGCGTTCTGAGCCAGCCAGTGACCGACCGTCCGTTGACCAATGTGTTTAGGAACTAACCAGGTCCTTTAGGGACCTGGCCCACTTGTCGAAGTTGTCCAGGGTCGCGCGCAGCTTGTCGGTGGTTCCGGCAAGCTCTTCTAGTTTCTTCTCGAGGGCCTCGCGTGCCCGGCGCAGTCGGCTGCGCACGGTGCCTTCGGGGATGTCCAGCACCGTGGCCAGCTCGGGGCCGCTCATCCCTTCCCAGTAGTGCAACTCCACGGCGATCTGCAGGTCCAGGGGAATGTGGCGGAGGGCGTCGAGCAACAAACGTTGCTCTTCATGTTTGGCGGCTTCGGCACTCGGCGTTGGCCCCAGGTCGTGAAGTGACGACACGGTGAAGTCCAGTGCCTCGTCCTTCTTACGCGTGCGCCAGTGCCGATACAATTGGTTGCGCGCGATGCTGAACAGGTACGTTCGAAAGCTCGCTTCCTTGCGGAACTTGTCCCGGCCTTCGACGCAGGCGAGGAACGTCTTTTGGATCAGGTCCTCTACTTCACCGTGCACCTTACGGCTGAAGAATCGGTAGATGCTGTCGAAGTAGCGATGAAATAACTCATCGCCCTTTTGGGGATCCCCGGCGCGCCAAGCGTCGAGCAGATCGAAGTCGCTAGTCATCCCAGCGCTGAACGTAGCATGGTGACGCCGTCACCAGCACTGTCAGTCGAACGCAGGAAATACGAGATTGTGAGCGTCGCCACGATCAAAAGTAGTATCAGAGCGAACGTTACGCCGACGCGCTTGTTGGACTGGGCGTCCATGTTCAGCATGGCGACGGGTAACGCTGCCGGCTCGTCGTTTTCGTCATCATTTGTCGCCGTGACGCTGATCGGTTGGACGGCCGGGGCAGTCTTGCAGCGGGTGTACCGGGCGACCACCTCATCGGCGTCGAGCTCGAGGCATTTGGCGTAGGCGGTGACGAAGCCGCGCACGAACACATCGCCGGGCAACGCTTCGAAGTCTCCAGCCTCGAGCAGCTCCAGGGAGCGGATCGGGATCCTGGTTACCTCGGCCACATGCTGTAGCGAGACCTCACGCTTGTCGCGTTCGGCACGCAAAGATGCGCAAAACGATGCTCGTGACGGAGCTATATCCTGGCGAGGCTCTAACACTCGACTTCCCGGCGGGGATCCATACTGAACGAAGTCGTGACGAATGTTGTGCACTAATCTCTAAGCTATTGATAATTCGCCACATTGATGCGTAACGTGGGGCGTGAACCGGCCGCTGACAGCGCTGATTGTCTGTGTCTGGCTCGGCTGCTCTGGCCCCAGCACGCAGCCGGCTTCGCCGTCCAGTTCGGACTGGTGCGTCAGCAAAGGGGCTATCGCGTGGCTGTTGAAGCCAACCCGTGCCGGGCATGTGGACACCAAAGATGTGTCGAGGCGCGCGGCGGCAGTGCGGTCCCTGGTCGCTGCTTGTACCGGTGAGTCCTCTAACCTGGGTCGCTTCGTCGGCGCTGTGTCGCGACAACACAACGCCGGTTTCAAGTTCGGGTTCGCCATCAGCGATCGTGCCTATGCCCGGCGGCGTCGACTGCAGACCCAGTTGCCGGAGCTGCTGCGCAGCCAGGAATTCTTGCGCACCATGCGTCGTCCCTCTGGTTACCGCCGCGCCATCGAGATGATCGACAACGCCAACGCGGGGCGCCCAGTCGCTGCGCGTTGGACCACTTTGTTCTACAAGTCGCAATTCCTGCTGACGCCGGACAAGAAGACGTACGGCCGCCTGTTGATCCACATTCCTGGCCCACCCGTGCAGTGGATTCAGTTCGGCGTTGTCACGCCCGAGATGGATCAGGCGACGCCCATGCACAGCGTGTCCATCGTGGCGGTCGACAACGGGCAGGCCGACTGGATGGACTACTGGCGTATGTACGACGGGGACCATATTCGCTTGCCCTCCAGAGTGTTGGCCGGACACAAGACGATCAATTGTTATCACTGCCACAAGACTCCCGTGGTCCCAATACATCCGGCGACCGAGTATCGGCTGAGCGACACGGGCTCGCTGCAGCCGCAGTCTGCCGGGACCGGCGGAATCGTCGCGCGCTTGAACGCGGAGATCCGCGGCTATGGTCCGGCGGCCTTCAATGGTTTACTCGACGCCGGTGCTTACGGTCCGGCGCTCGGGGACCCCGCGCGACATCGCGGGCCGCGCTTCATGGCTCGATGCACGGAACCATATCGATTGGCTCGCGACGCCGTCGAGCGCGTTCGCCGGTCCATGACGTGTGGGTCATGCCACGACGGCGACGACGTCAGTGCGATCAATTACCCGCAGGCGATGCTGACGGATCAGGACGTAAATGTGCTCAAACACCCTGATAGCGGCGTGTCAGCCGCATTGGTGCCGACATACATTCGCCAGGGACTGATGCCGCCCAAGTCGAAATTACGGGGAGCCGCTGAGCGCGAAGCGTTGATAAACTGTTTGATGATGGACTACTTCGATCCGACCACGACTAGCGGCGCGTTGGTCGATTGGCTGCGGGGTAGGTGAACGGTTGCAAGCGGTCACCAGCGAACAGTTCTATCGCGATCTGACGTCGTGGGACGCGGCGGTCGCAACCACCCCTGACCTGGATCGGTTTTGTTCGTCGAGCGACTGGGTCGTGCCCGCCCACGAAGCGCTGATGTCGGGCCGTGAGATGTGGTCGTTCTACGGCAGTCATGGCCGGGTCGGCATGGCGCGCGGTCGTCATCCAGATGGCTGGAGATATGTGGAGCCGCTGGAGGCCGCGTGGGGGCTGGCCTGTCCATTCGTCGCCCAGGATCCACAGGCGTTCGGCAACGAATTGGTGGCGCTGTTCCACGAGCGCGAAGATGACTGGGACGTGGCGGTACTCAGCGGGTTGCCAATGCACTCGGTGTTCTTTACATCTCTGTTGCAGGGCCTGTGGCGTAACTTCCGGGTGATGAGGCGGCCACCGACGAGGCGTAATATCGCCAGCCTCGACGGCGGGCTCGACGGTTTCTTGTCGCGGCGAACGCGAAACTTTCGACGCAGCCTGGCCAAGTCTCAGCGCCTGGCCGACGCCGATGGCATCGTGACAGAACATCACGCCGGCCCCGGACTCGATCCAGACGCGCTGTATGCGCGCGTGCTCGCGGTCGAACAACGCAGTTGGAAGGGCCGCGACGGCGTCGGAATCTGCGGCGGCTCCATGGAGCGCTTCTACCAGTTGATGTGTCGGCGGTTGTCAGCGCGAGATGCGCTGACCGTCGTGTTCGCGCGCCACGAAGATCGGGACGTGGGTTACGTGCTCGGCGGTTTGTTCGACAACACCTATCGCGGCTTGCAGGTGAGTTTCGACGCGGACTACCAGCGCTACTCGGTTGGCAGCCTGTGTCAATTCGCTCAGATTACCGAGTTGTGTGCCAGCGGCGTCGCTCTCTACGATTTGGGCACGTACATGGACTACAAGCTGCGCTGGGCCGAAACCACTATGGACTCGGCCGTCGTCTTGCTAACGCGGCAGTAACGGCTAGCGGGGACAGCGTTTACTGTACGCCGTGCGGACGAACTGGCGCTTCCACCACGTCCCGTGTTCTCTGCGTTCGGCGAAGCTCGTCATTTCATATCGGTAGAACTGGATGCGCACCGCGTGCGGTCGCTCCGGTAAGGAGGCGCGGAACAACTGCTGCACCGCGCTCGGCTTGTTACACATATGGTGGACGAGTTTGCGGACCCAGCCCGGTGCGCCACCAGCACTCAGTCCGTAGAACCAAAGGCGGAAGTCGACCCGCGGCATGTGCGGCGCCACGAACAGGGGAGGGCGCTTGGTCGCACCCGGCTTGTAGCGAAGATGCCGGGCCGTCCAGTCACCGCCGGCGTCCCTGGTCTCGAAAGTCGGCTCGAATCGGTCCCGGGTCACCGAAGGAAACAGGTGGTACACGTTAGCGACGCGCAAACGCACATAGTAGCGGCGCACATCGTTCATGCCCTTGTAGCCGGCGAAGCGGGTAACACCCTCCAGCAGGGATATGCCGATCCACAACGTGACCAGCGCGTAGGCGGCGATTCGTTTCGCTCTGCGCAGAGCCGCTGGCGTCGTCGGCCGCCACAGCCGTGGCATGCGCGTCCTTGACGACAGCTTGTTGATGATCGCTGGCGCTCGGGCGACTAGAAAACTGCCGATGCGTTTGATGTCCTTGTCGTCGAGCAGGAACAGATGCAGTGCCAGGGCCAGGTGACAGAAGAACCCGTAGTTGGCCGTGGCAAGGTTGATCACCATGAACGTGCTGAAACCGGCGAAGGCGACCAGGCGCATGCGTCTGCCGCCGAGGATCAATATCGCGCCGACGATCTCGAACGACATCACGGCCCAGGACTCGAATACGTGCCAGCTTTCGGGCAGCTGATGGGCGTACCAGCCCAGCCACGTCGGTAGCGGCGAGGTTTCGTAATAGAACGTCATGGCCGAGCCGTCGAGCCAGTCCTGGATCGGCGAGTGCAGCTTGGCGATTCCTGATTCGAAGTACAGTTTGAACAGGAGCAGCCGAAACATGGTGTGTGCACCAAGAGACTTGCGGTCCGTCGGCAGGAAAACGGCGAGCACGGCGCACTCGACGAGCAGGCTGTCCCATTGGAACCACAGGAACCACCGGCACACGGCGATGTAGCTGATGTACAGGATCGCGTTGATCGCTGCGCACGCTCGGGGATAGATGCCGACGAAGCCCAGGACGGAGACGCCGGCGCCGAACCAGCAGCCAAACAACAACGTCGCATCGCTGGCGCCGAAGAAGAACAGCGTTGGGTAGGCGTGAAACTGCAGGTCCTTGTTGCGCTGGTATTCGTCCCAAGGAAGCAAGCCGTCGCCGCCAGCGAGCAAGAGGATTTGCGACGCAAGGGAGAGCCAGGCGGCCAGGCAAACTAATGCGAATGCGCGATGGTAGAGCCGAGCGACCACGGGCCCAGAGCCGGGTTTCAGCCACGCTTTCAGCAGTTCGACCATGGCGACCTGGCGACCACTGCGGCGACCTGCTGCGACAATGATGGCTGGCGTCGCATCCCTCTTGGAGCATAACAGCACGGGCGCAGCTGCCAAATTGGCAGGGAAAGTCGGCAGGTCATGCCAGGGTTGCATCAGCCATATTGACCGTCGTCACGGCTATCGCGCGAAGGTGCCAGAACCGTTGAAGCGCGTGCGTTGGCATCAGACTTGAACTACCCAACTGCGAGTGGTTCACCTAGCACGCAAATATTGGCCCCACATGATCGGGGTGGGCACCGTCGCCGTCTGCGGCTTGCTCACCGCGTCCGCCGCTCGGCATGTTGCCGAGGCGAACGCTACCCCTCTGCCGATCGATGATGTCGTGCGCAGCAAAGCAGCAGCTGCGCCGGTCAAAACTACTCCCCCATCCTCCAAGCAAGGTGAACCACTCGCTGCACGAAACATGTTTTGCTCCTCTTGTGTTCGGCTGCCCCCCGCCGGCCTGACGCCCCCTGGTGCCCCTGAGCCTGATGGCATCCCCCGCACATCGCTGCCCATCGAGTTACTCGTAACCAACGTCGCGCAGCACTCAGACAGGTCGTTCGCGACCATTCGCAACCCCCAATCCGGGCACCAGGGGGCTTTTTGGGTAGGTGATTCTCTACCCGTGAGACATGGCGGATCGATTCGCACCATCGCCGCCTCGTCAGTGATCTTTCGCAACACCCAGACCAAGCGACTCGAGCGAGTGTCTCTCGTTGCCCCAAACGAGAGCGTGAAGAAAGGAGACAAGAAGTCCTCTGACCCCAAGGCACGTTTGGCCAATCGCGGTATCCGTAAGCTCAACGCCACCACGTATGAGTTGGACCGCGATTTGGTCAAGCGCACCATCGCAAATTTTCGTTCCGTACGTGGAGCGCGCTTTAGACCCTACGTGCGCAAAGGAAAGCTCGTTGGTTTCCGCGCGTACGGCGTGCGACGCAATTCCATCCCCGCTTCCATGGGCCTGCGCAATGGCGATGTCATCACCGGTGCGAACGGCGAAGCCCTGGACTCCATGGACGCAATGCTCGGGTTCTATCGCAAGCTCGGCGAGCTGAGCCGCGTCACCGTGTCGATCGATCGCCGGCGCAAACCGATGACCTTTACGTATGTGTTGAAGTAGCTAGAAGTTGTTCTTCCAGCGGCGCAATGCGCCGAACACTTCTGCGGGCGAGTCGTCTTTTGGCGACTCGTTTTCTTTTGCGGCCGCGATCACATGCGCCTCGGTCACGCGCACGAACACGTTGGTGGCGCGCTCCTCCGCGACGGTGAACGGGACGGTCGGCTTGTCCTGAGCGCGCAGCTTGTCGACCTTTGCCCGCCGGTCGCTCAATGCCTGGCTGTCCGGCTCCACCGCGGCCCCGAACTTAAGATTCGATGCTGTGTACTCATGCCCGCAATAGACGCGAGTGTTGGGCGGGAGTTCGGTGAGCCGGCGCAGGGAGTCTTCCATCTGCGCCGCCGTGCCCTCGAACAGGCGACCGCACCCACCGGCGAACAACGTATCGCCGGTGAACACCGCGCCGGGTCGTTCGATGTAGAAACTGATCGCGCCACTGGTATGGCCCGGATTGAAAATGATAGACGCGGAAACCTGTTTGCCCAGAATGATCTTGTCGTCTTGTTCGACGAACGTGGTCTGGCCATCGATGCGGCCTTTGTCCGAGACGTGGGCGACCACTTCCAGGTCAGGGAACTTTTCGACGAGCGCTTTGTTGCCGCCGGTGTGATCCCAGTGATGGTGCGTGTTCCAGATGGCGACGAGCTTTACGTCTTCGCTGTCCACCGCGGCCAACACCGGATCCGACTCGGACGGGTCGACGATGGCTGCATGTTTCGTCTCTTCACAGATGACGAGGTACGCGTAGTTATCCTTCAAACATGGGACCGTCACGATGCGCATGGCCGGGATACTAGCTCGTTCGACCGATTCGGGCTATACGGGAGTAGAGCTTCGTTATGTCCCACCAATTCGCAATCGTGCACCGCACCTACGACCCGATCCAGGCCGAGCTGCTGGGTGACTTGATGCGCGACGCGGGCATCAGTGCTCAAATCATCGGCACGCGCAGTGGCGCGATGATCGGCGCGGGCCAGGTCATCATGCAGATGTACATCCAGGTGCCCCAACGCGAAGCCGCTCAGGCCATCGATTTCCTCGAGGCGTACTTCGAGCAAGACGGAGAGGACCTGCTCCGGCAGGAAGGGCTCCTCGATGACGACGATGACGACGACAATGACGCTGCGAATGCTGCTGAGGCGGCGGCGCCAGGCGTCCCGAAACCGCTGAGCCCACTGCTGGCCGCCGGGTCCATGTTGCTGATCATTGGTGGTGGTCACTGGTATGCGCGTCGCGGCTTCACCACCCTGGTGATTGCGGCCGGCCAGATACTCGCGCTGATCAACATTTTCACCGGGACCTGGGAGTCGTACATCATGGGGCTCACCATGCTCGGCCTCCTCCTCGTGTTCGACGTGGTCGGCAGTCAGTTGGCGGTGCGTTCGTACAATCGAGGGCATCGTGCGCCGCGCCTTACGCAATTGTTGGTCGGAGTAGCGTTCGTCGCGGCAGCCGGGAGCATCGGCAGCTTCGTTGGTCCGCGGGTTAACGAGCCCAAACAAAAGCCGAAAGTCGCGCTAACGGCACCCGCAGCACCAACAGCGCCACACATTGCAAACGCTGCCCTGTTGGGATAAGACGTCGGCATGGCGAAGATGGATGCGGTGGTCCTTCGCGAGCACGGCGGACCAGAAGTTCTGACCTACGAGTCGATCGACAAGCCGGAGCCGGGCGCGCGCGATGTGCGGGTGGCGATCAAAGCGGTTGCGATGAACCATCTGGACCTGTGGGTGCGGCGGGGCAGCCCGGCGTTCCATCTAGAGTATCCGCACCGACTGGGCGCCGACATCTCCGGTGTCGTCGACGCGGTTGGCGCCGAGGTCGAAGGCCTCGAGGTCGGCCAGAAGGTGGTCGTCAACCCTGGGATAAGCTGCGGCCATTGCAAACGCTGTCTCGCCGGCGACGACAACCTGTGTCGTGACTACGGGATTCTGGGTGAGCATGGGCACGGCGGCTACGCCCAGTTCATCGTTGTGCCCCGGCAGAACATCGCGCCATTCCCGGGCGAGCTTTCCTTCGAGAAGGCGGCAGCGGGGTTGCTCACGTTCATGACGTCGTGGCAGATGCTGGTCAAGAAGGCGCGCATCGAACCCGGGCAGCTGATTTTGGTCCACGGCGCCGGCAGCGGTGTCGGCGTGGCCGCGCTGCAGATCGCTCGATTGTTCAATTGCCGAGTGATCGCGACCGCGGGCACCGATGCCAAGCTCGAAAAGGCGAAGGAACTCGGCGCAGAGTTCACCATCAACTACCGGGAGGCCGACTTCGTTGCCGAGGTCAAAGCCATCACCAAGAAGGCGGGCGTGGACGTCGTGTTCGAGCACGTCGGCGGCGAGACCTTCGCCAAGAGCATCAAGGTGACGCGCAACGGCGGTCGTATCGTTACCTGCGGCGCGACCAGCGGTTTCAAACCCGCCATCGATCTGCGGCACGTGTTCTTTCGGCAGATCGAAATTCTCGGTTCGACCATGGGTTCCAAGGCGGATTTGCTGCAGGTCCTGGAGCACATCGCCGCCGGGCACTTCGACCCGATCGTGCATGAGGTGCTGCCTCTGCGCGACGCTGCGAAAGGTCATGTCATCCTGGAAGAGCGGAAAGCGTTCGGCAAGGTCGTGCTGACTCCATGAACATTGTTGAGGCAAAAGGCCTCGGCAAGGAGTACGGAGAGCTGACCGCGGTCGACTCTCTGGATCTGCACATCCCGGAAGGGGAGATTTTCGGCTTTCTTGGCCCTAACGGGGCGGGCAAGACGACCGCCATTTCGATGATGTGTGGCGTGATTACGCCGACGCGGGGAACGGCGACCATCGACGGTCATGATATCCGCGACGACGCGTTCGCCGCCAAGCGCGCTATCGGCTTGGTGCCTCAGGATCTCGCCGTGTACGAGGAGATCAACGCTCGTCAGAACCTGGCGTTCTTCGGCGCGCTTTACGACCTGTCCGGCGTCGAGCTGAACAAGCGCATCGACTGGGTGCTGGAGGTCGCCGGCTTGACCGATCGCGCCAAGGAGCCCGTCGAACAGTTCTCCGGCGGCATGAAACGGCGGCTCAATATGGCCGTCGGTTTGATGCACAAACCCAAGTTGCTCGTGCTCGACGAACCCACCGTTGGCGTCGATCCGCAGAGTCGCAACTACATCTTCGAGACTATCCGCTCCCTGCAGAGTGAGCACGGCATGAGCGTGCTGTACACCAGCCACTACATGGAAGAAGTGCAGTCCCTGTGTGATCGCGTCGCGATCTTGGACAAGGGCGAGCTCATCGCAAACGATCGCGTCGATGACCTGATCAACGCCCATGCCAGCGGTGCACTACAACTCGACTTGGCCAAGGATGCCGACGGCCAGGCAGCCCTTGCTGCGGCGATGGAGCATGGCGAGGCCAACTTGAGCGGGAGCAAGCTGGAGGTCAAAGTGACCACGAGCATCGGCGCCGCCATTACTGCGGTGGAGCAGGCTGGCGTGGAGGTCGTGTCCATGCGCAGCCTGCAAGCAGACCTGGAAACCGTGTTTCTAACCCTAACTGGCAAGAAACTACGGGACGAGAAATGATCCGCCGCGCGGTCGTCAAAGAATGTCAGCTGCTGCTGCAAGATAGGGGTGCTCTGGCCAGCCTGTTTGCGCTGCCGCTGATCTTCGTCATTACTTTCGGATTCATGTTCAGCGGCGTGTCCAGCCAGGACAAGGCGCGTGTCATTGCCGTGCACTATCACAAAGAGAACAAGCTGGCCGCGCGCATCGTTAAGACGATTGATGGCTCGGGCATGTTCCGTGTGGACTACGTGGCCACGGTCAAAGGCGTAGAGGAGTACGTGGCGGGCAGCGATGGTCGTGTCGGACTCATCTTGCCGCACAAGCTGAACCCCGCCGGCGGGGTTCCGGCGCAGCTGATTATCGACGAAGCGGCGTCTATTCAGTTCCGTGGTCCGGTCGTCGGTGCCATCCGCAGTCTTGTCGGCAAGGGCATGGCGCCAGGTGACCCGTCGGCCAAGCCGCCCGACTTCCTCGCGATTCGCACGCCCCCCGGCATCAAGAAGCCGATGAAGAACGTGAGCGGCTTCCAGGTTTCCGTGCCGGGAAACGCCGTGTTGTTCGGCTTCTTTCTAGCGCTCACGGTCGCGTTGTCGTTCGTCGAAGAGCGACGCTCGGGCACCTGGCGACGTCTGCTTGCCGCGCCGGTACACCGGCCCACACTGCTCGTGGCCAAGCTGGTTCCGTACTTTCTTGTTGGCCTGGTGCAGATGGGGTTCCTGCTCGGCGTTGGTGCGCTTGCGTTCGGCATGCAAGTAGCGGGTAGCGTGGTCGCGCTGTGCGTGTTGACCGTCGCCGTGGTGTTCTGCGCTACCGGGCTCGGCTTGTTCATCGCGTCATTCGGCGGCACGGAGAAGCAAGTCGGCAGCGTTGGCTCCATCATCATTCTCGTGATGGGGCTACTGGGTGGCGCCATGGTGCCGCGCATGGTGATGCCCGAGTCGATGCAGCAAATAGGCCTCGCAGTGCCCCATGGTTGGGCTCTCGAGGGCTACTACGATGTATTGATCCGCGAAGGTACGACCCTGGGCGACATCGGTGTGCCGATCCTCGCCGTGTTTGGTTTTGGCGTCGTGTTCACGGTCGTGGGCGCGCTCAAGTTCAAGTTCGAACGCTAGCCGGCAACCCGGTTGAGGCGGGCGGGGCCCGCGCGTTAAGCTGTTCCCGGGGAATGCAGGGAACGCACATCGGTAGCTACATCATCGAGGAAAAAATCGGTGAAGGCGGCATGGGAGTCGTGTACCGGGCGCGGCATACCCGCATGAATCGCTCCGTGGTCATCAAGATGCTGCACCCCAAGTACGCAGCTGACCCGGTGATCGCCAAGCGGTTCAAGAACGAAGCGAACGCGGCCGCGTCGATCGGCCACCCCGGCATCGTGCAGGTGTTCGATATCGACAGTCACGATGGTGCTCTGTACATCGTTATGGAATTGCTGGCGGGTGAGAGTCTGCAGCAACGAATCATCCGCGTCGGCCAGATGCCCGTGAGTCAGGCGGTAACCCTGGTGCGCTTGGCGGCGAGTGCGCTAGCCGCAGCCCATGCCGAAGGCATCATTCACCGAGACCTCAAGCCCGATAACATCTTCCTGGTTCCCGATCCGGAAGTCGTGGGCGGCGAACGCGTCAAGCTGTTGGACTTCGGCGTCGCTAAACTGATGGGGGATGCGGGGGCGAGCATCATGACCCAGTCGGGGGCGATGATGGGCACTCCCCTGTACATGTCACCAGAGCAATGTCGCGGTGCCGGTGGGGTCGATCACCGCACTGATCTCTACGCCCTTGGCGTGATGATGTATCAGATGCTGACCGGCCGCCCGCCGTTTATGGGCGCAGGTGTCGGCGATCTGATCATTGGCCACATGACGCTCACGCCCCAGCCGGTTCGCGAACTGCGTCCCGATGTGCCGCCTGACGTGGAGCAGATCGTCGACGTGTTGTTGGCCAAGGCTGCTAATGACCGGTTCGCCACCGCCACTGCGCTTGCTCAAGCGCTGACCAACTGCTCCAGCGACACGGTGCCTGATGCGGGCGCCCGTCTAGTGCCCGTGCCAGTGGCCGCGGGAAAGAACAAGCGGGCCATCTCGTATGACTCGACCGTGGCCGAGTCAGATGCTGTTGCTGGTGCGAACGAGGGCCGCGTGGCTGCGCATGGCGGGCCCACAACCCTGAGCGCAGCTGCGTCTGCGCAGGGAATGTCGTCTGAGCAGGCGGGACGCAACCGAAGCGCGTATGTCTTGGTCGCCGTGGCCGTCTTGGTATTCGGCGCAGGTGGCGTTTACCTGGGCACCCGGGGTGGGAACAGCGAGAACCAGGCGGGTTCGACCACTACATCGCCAGCTGACGCAGCCGTGGCCCGCCCGGACGCACGGCCCAGGGTCGCCAGCGTGAGCGTCGATGCCGGTGTGACCGGTGCGGACGGACCTGCGTCCAAAACGACGACGGTCGCGACCAAGAAGGTTCCTGTTCCGACGCGTCGGCACAAGCCAAAGGTCAAGCCGCGGCCGAAGCGTACCCGGCCGAAGAAGAGACCCAAGCGCAAACCGAAGAAGAAGGAGTCCGACCTGGAAAACTTCGAGCGCGCGAAGGTGTTCTACACAAAGGGCAGCCAGGCGACCAGGCGCGGTGACCACGCGGAGGCGGTCCGGTACCACCTGCAGGCGTGGCGCATCCGCAAGGATGCACTGTTTCTGTTCAACGTCGCTCAAGCGTTCAAGAGAATGGGCCAGAACGAGCAGGCGATTAGCTATTACGAGCGCTTCCTGCGTTTGCGACCCGGCAGCAAGATCGCCCCGCAGGTGCGTCGGACATTGAAGCAGCTGCGCAGTCCGGGCCAGTAACTACGCGTTCAGCCGTTCGGCCTTGGCACACCAGATGAAATCGTTGTTGGTGAGCCCGCCAGCATCGTGCGTCCAGATGCTCAGGGACACCTTGCCCCACGACAACTCGATGTCCGGGTGGTGATTCTGGGCTTCGGCGAGTTCACCGATCTTGTTCACGTAGGCCAGGGCGGTGACGAAGTCGGGGAACGAAAACGTCTTGTGCAGGCGACCGTCGGTGACCTGCCAGCTGTTGCCGAGTTCAACGAGGATGGACGCGACCGCGTCGTCTGCCAACTTCGTCGCCCCAAGTACGCATTGCCTATCCGCCAGATCCGTCATCGCGGCTAGTCTAGCGTCCACGACGCACGCTAGTCGATCTTCTTTGGCCGCAACGGCTCACACAGCAGATTCGGGTTTGCGTAGGCTGATTCTTCAAGTCCCGGGTAGTCGGGCTTGGCTTCTGGGTGCGCACGGCCGAGCGCATCCATGTCGCCGAATTGCAAGCATTCGGTCGGACACGACGTGACGCATGCTGGGGCCAGGTTGTCGGCGATTCGGTCCGAGCACAGGGTGCACTTGGACACCTTCTTCAACTTGGCGCTGTACTGAATCGCGCCGTAGGGACACGCCCATTCACAGTAGCGGCAGCCAATGCACTTGTCCTTACTCAGCTGAACCAACCCGTTGTCCCGGTCGACGCGCAACGCCTCGGTGGGGCACGCCTTGACGCAGGGCGCGTCCTGGCAGTTGTTACACGCCATCGAAAAGTTGCTCTGCCGAAGGTCCGGGTACTTGCCCAGGGTTTCGGTCACCACCTGGCGCCAATTGACCGCCATCTCCAAACCGTTCCATTCAGTGCACGCGCTCTCGCAGCTCTTGCACCCGATGCAGTTGTTGGCGTTGAAGTAGAAGCCGAGGCGTTTCATTTGATCGGCTCCACCCGCACGACCATCTCGGCCAGACCTTCGGCGCCTGCCACGGGGTCGACGTTGTCGGCGGAGGTGAGCTCATTGACATTGGCTCCGCGCCCCCTGGCGAGGGGCTCGAGGGTGTTGCGCTGGCCGTAGCCGTTGCTCATGTGCACGCAGCCGGGCTTGATGCTCTCGCTGACGTTGACGCGAATATCGGTGAAGCCACCTGCTTTGGAGTGCACGCGCACCTTTGCGCGCTGGGCAAGGCCGAGTTTATTGGCGTCGATGGTGTTGATCGTCAGCAGGTTTTCCGGCTCCTTCTCGACACACATGGGCAGGTGGCTCGTCTTGCTCGCCGATGACCACTGGTGGCGTCCACAGCCAACCAGGCGCAGGGGGAATTTCGCGCTTGGCTCATGGAATGTACCGGTGCGGTAGACGGGCAGCGGTTCGAACGTATTGGCCGGTGGCATCTCGAACTTCGCGAGTGCGGCGTTGGCTTTGCCGGCCGGGTGCAGCTTGTCGTTTGGTGGCCGCTTGCCTGCCAGGGATGGCACGTAGAAGTCAAAGCTGCGGGTGAATTTGCCCAGCTTGGACCAGCCGAATCCCTTGCGGCCGTAACGCGGTGCCGGGTTTGCGGTCTGCCACGCGCCGTTCTTCGCTAGCTGGTCCCAGTCGACTTTTTCGCTGCCCTGGTCTTTGCTGACCGACTCGCGCACGGCCTCCAGGTAGTTCTGCTTGGGCACGACCGCGTCTGCCCATGGGGCGGCCGATTTGAATCCGCGTTTGTTGAGCGCCGCGGCGATTAGCTTGGTGATGGCGTAGAACGTCTTGGCCTCACCCGGTGCGGGCACCACCGCTCGGCGTAGATGCACGGTCGGATACAGCGACGACGGAGTGATGAAATCGTCGCGCTCGCAGTACGCGGCCTCGGGCAGGACCAGGTGAGAGTGGGCGCCCTGTTCGCTGATGACCAGGTTGATGTCGACGACCAGGCTGTCCTTTTCGGCGAGCAGCTTGTTCAACGCCTTGCGCCACAGGGGCGAATCGCTATTGCCATTGGCGAAGTTTCGCGTCGATGTAATGAAGCCTTTGACCGGGTAGGGCACCACCGATGCGGGCGGCTTGCCCCGTCGGCGCGCGTACTCTTGAGCTGCGAAGTCCGGGGCGAGCATCGCTTTGGGCACGAACGCGTTCACGTCCGAGCGCACGAACCGGTACATGCCGCAGGCCTGGACCAACTGGTTCTTCGGGCCCACCTGGCGATAGGTCGCCCCCGGAATCGACGTGCATTGCACCTTGTTGCGCGAGAACCCGTGCTGCCTGACCAGGCCGCCCTTGCGATCGATGGTGTTGGCCAGCCCCGCCAAACACATCACGGCGCGGATCCCGTAGAAGCCATTGTAGCGGTGGCTAATGCCTGTCCACGCATCGACCAGGCCTTGCGTGCTGGTGGTCACCGTGTCAGCCATTTCGCGAATCAGCTTGGCCGACACGCCGGTGATCGTTTGAGCCCACTCGGGAGTCTTGTCCTTGAGGGAGGCGGCGTAGCGAGCGACGCCCAGCCCATACGGTCCGTCGTGCCATCCGCGCTGCTTGGTCCAGGCGACGAGATCCGGGTTCATGTGTTTGGCGTACTTGTCGGGCGCCGCGAAGATGACGTTGGCCATGGCCATGGCCAGCGCCGCGTCCGTGCCAGGTTGAATTGGAACCCAGGTGCCACCATGGGCAACCGCGCGCGCAGCGGTTGCACTGAACCTCGGGTCGATGACGTAGAACTTGGCGCCGCTGTCCATGGCACCGAGCAGTTGCGTCGCGTACCACAGGTACTTTGTGCTGGACAGGTAGTCCGTGCCGAACACAACGCCCACCCGAGTGTTCGCCAGATCCGGCAGGGGCCGGCTGTCGCCCATGGTCAGCGCGCAGCCAGTGCGTCGTCCCGCGTCGCACACGCTGTCGTTGCCGAAAACGTTGCTGGTGCCCCACGTCTTCTTCCAGAATGACTTCCAGATGTCGGCGTGAGAGCCCAGGCCCATGTACACGTGCACGGCGTTCTCGCCGTGGTTCTTGGCGATGAGCATTAGTCGGTCGGCGATGAAGTCGATGGCTTCGGTCCACGACACGGGCTCGTAGCGCCCGGGGCCGCGACGCATCATCGGTTGGGTGATTCGGTTCGGGTGGTAAGCCTTCTGTACCGCCGCGTGGGCTTTGCCGCAGATCTTGCCGCCGGAGTAACTCGACGCCGCATTGGCGAAGGTGGCTACGACCTTGTCGTTGACCACGCGCACGAAGGTCGGGCACTGGGCGCCGCACATATCGCATGCGGTTGGCTTCAGGTACTTCTTGTCCGGGTGCTGATCAAGGGCGGCCGGGTCCACAGCTTCCCGGCTCGAGGCGAGTAGTTGGGCGGCCAGTGGCGTGGTCACCGCTGCTGCCCCGCCGAGCTGGAGGAACCGTCGTCGATCGATGCTCATTTTTTGCCTCCGCCGGTTTTTGCCAACGTTCCCTTGGGATACAGCCAGCCCTCGTGACACTCGACGCAGCGTTTAGTGTTCACGTTGCGGCGCAAGCGCGTGCCACTCTTTTGCAGGATGTCGACGCTCTCGTGACACCAGGTGCAGCGCATGTTGTAGCGCTGTACATGGGTGGCGTGGGGATCGAAATAGCCCGGCTTGGCGGCTGCCAGTACGGTGTTCGTCTTGTCCTGGTGGCACTTCACACAGGTGTCCTTGTGGAAGTACGGTGTGTCTTCCAGGTGTGCTTCGACCAGGTGTGCGCGTACCGTCTCGAGGCTGGGCTCTATGTGCAGTCGGTGGTTTACGTGATTTTTATGGCAGGTCTGACAATTGCGCGGCGGTGATTTCAGCTTCGCCGCGAGCATGATTGGCGCCTTGAGGTGGACCGTTGCGACGTTGTGACAGCCCATGCACGTCTTGTTGGAGACTTTCTTGAGTCCGTTGCGGCCGTTGTGTTCTTTGTGGCAACCGATGCAGCTCACGCCCTTGAACTGACTCACCGGCGTCATCTTCTGCTCTTCGTGGCAATCGACGCACACCTTGTTGCTGCGGAAACTCGAGAACGCGCTGTGGCAGGAGCCGCAGCTGATATCGTCATGGCCCTTGGCCAGCGGTCCTTTCGAGAAGACGGATTTCTCGGCGGAGCCAAATTCCAGGAACACGATCAACAGGACCGAGATGCCGACGCCTATGAGCAGTTGCGCCTTCATTAGTAGTAGAGCCAGCCGATCACGTGGAGGGAGATGAGGCTCACCAGTGCCACCGAGACGGGCACGTGGAACCACAGCCACAGCCTCGACCGTTTAGAGAGACGGTCGACCGTTTCTAGTAGCCCTCGCAAGCGCACGATCTCGGTGACCTGTTCGTGCACCTCGTTTGCGTGGCGCTTGTACTTGGCAGGAAACCCCTCGCATGGCGCGACCGTGGACGAGCCGCCATTCGTCTGTGAAAGCACCGCGCCGAAGCTGCTCTCGACCCACTCTTTGAATTCGCCGGGCCGGCGGTCGACGGTCTTGTCGATGGCCATGCGCAATACACTGATCCGGCGCCGGATCGCCGACGGGAATAGAAAGTCCTGCTTGAGCGCCGCAAACCTTCGCGGGGTCGCTTTGAGTTCGTACAGCCCCCACACACCGGAGAGTGACTCAGCCAGGGTGAGGCCGTAGAGGATCCACCCCTGGGTGCCGATGTTCGTTAGCCCGGCGTGCAGATACACGGCGAGAAAGAACACCGCGCCCAGGGCGATGTGGCCGACCATCCATCCGTGCAGCGTGCCGAGCTTGGTCAGGAAGAACCGTTTGCGGACTACGTACAGGGCGTTCCCAGTGAACACGGCCAGAGCGATGAAACCGTTGGCGACACAGTTGGCGCGGCCGTCGGCAAAGATGTACGTGGCGATGGTCAGCGCGGCCAGGGCCAGTCCGATCCAGCCCCAGATCGGCACGGTCTTGGCCGACGGATTGGTGTTGGGCGCGGCGACTTTTGCTCGTGTGGTGGAGACCATCTTCTACTTGCCGCCTTTGAGCACCTGGCGCACCAACTGCCTGGGGCCGAGCCGCGAAATAGCGGCGGTCGGGCAGCTGCGAACGCACTGGGGGCCGCTGGGAATGGTTTCGCACAAGTCGCACTTGATCGCCTGCTGGGTGACTGGCTTCTTAATACCTGCGGCCTCCTTGGCTCGGGCCGCGACCTCTTCGCCTACCGGGCGCATAGATATGGTGTCGTACGGGCAGTTGATCGCACAGCCGGCGCAACCGATGCAGTGGTCCTGGATGCGCACCTCGCCGTTGACATCCCGGGAAATCGAATCGACCGGGCACTTGAGCAGACATTTGGGATCGTCGCAGTTCCGACACGCAGTGGGGAACAGGAACGCTTTGTGCGATGGGCCGTGCAGGGAGATCAACGAGACGTCGTGGGTCGCATCACACGCTTCTTCACAATTGCCGCAGAAGATGCACTTGGACAAGTCCACCACGAGAACGTCGGCGCCTTCGAGGATGCCCTGGCCAGCCATGAACGACAGCGCTTCGGACATGGACTCATCGCCAAGGACCTTCTCGCCCGCGTTCAGTCTTTCGGCCACGGTCTTGCGCAAGCGGTCGGCCGCTTGCGGGGATGAATCCACCAGATCCATGAATTTATCGCGATCGATGCGAATGACTTCGGTCTTGGTGTTCGCGGTCACCGTCGCGTTTCGCTCAGTACCGTCGAGCAGCGCCATCTCTCCGAAGTACGAGCCGGCGCGCATGTAGCTGACCGTCTTTTCCTCGTCCTTCACCTTGACGGTGATCGCCACCACGCCGCCCCGGATCACAAACAGCGCGTCGCCCGTGTCCCCCTGCTGGACGATGGCCGCGCCCTTCTTGAAGGTCTCATTGGTCGCGCCCTCGATCAGCGAACGTAAGGCCGCCTCGGGCAGCAGGGCGAATGCGTCGATGTTGCGCAGCAGGGTGATCACGCCGCGCTGCATATAGGCGGCCTCCATGATCTCGCGGAAGCCATCCGAGTCGTCCATCCAATCGTCGAACACGGCTTGGCTGACTTCGAGAACCACGGTGGTGCCCGTGGTGAACACGGTGCCGGTGCGAGGCCACGGCGACATGCAGGACAGCTCACCGAAGAAGTCGCCGGGCTTGAGACTGCCCAACGTTTGGGAGGTCCGGGATTTCTTGTTGGTCGACTCTTTGTCTCTGAGTAGGCCGGCGACGGTGCCGTGCTTCGTCGCCTTTTCGATGTTGACGTCGCAGCGGCCCTTGACGATCACGTAGAACGTATCGTCGTAGTCGCCCTCTTGCACGATGCGCATCGCACCCGGCACGGAGAGCAATCGGCATCGGCTGAGACCGTCGTCCAGGTTGTCTCGGGTGAGCGTGCGCAGCAGCGGGAATTCCGCGAGGGATTCGCGAATCTCCGCCGTTAATAAGACTGCTTCGACTCCACCCCGGTCGTCCATGCGTCTGGCAGTCAGCGTAACACTGCCGGTTCCACCTAACCAGGGGGGCGACCGAAGTATGCGTCGTCGAGCAGTGCGCGAATGCGGTCGCGGTCTAACGGGGTGGGGTTGTAGTACGCGTTCTGCATCGCTTTGTCGGCCGCCTCATCCAGATCGCCCTCGGCCATGCCGATATCTTTGAGCGCGGTTGGGGCGCCGACCTTCGTAATCAACTCGAACAGCCCGCGTGCGGCGCTTTCGTTGCCCTCTATACCGAGAGCAACGGCGACCTGGGCGATGGCCTCGGGTGCGCCGACTGCGTTGTAGCTGATTGCATGCGGCAGCACGATTGTGTGGGTAGGCGCGTGAGGCAGGTCGTAGCTTCCGCCGAGCACGTGACACAGCTTGTGGTGCAATGCCATGCCCACGTTGTTGAGAGTCGATGCCGACAAGAACGCGCCGTAGAGCGCTTCGCCCCGAGCGTCCACATCATCGGGGGCGCTTGCGATGCGCGGTAGCGCCCGACCCAGGGACGCGATGCTCTCACGGCCGAGCAAGATCGTGATCGGATCGGCGGCGTTTGCGTACAACGCCTCGACCGCGTGAGCCATCGAGTTGAAGCCACTCGTCATCGCCAGAGCCACCGGCAGCTGCCGTGTTAGCTCGGGGTCGTAGATGACGACCCGGGGCTTTACCCGGGCATCGCGGCCGGTGCGCTTCCCGGACGGGCTCGTGATGCCGTAGACGTTGGTCATCTCTGAGCCTGAGTACGTGGTCGGCACCGCGACGATGGCCGCGTCGTGTTCCAGGGCGATCGCTTTGGCCAGGCCCACCGCGGTGCCGCCGCCATAGGCGACTATTGCATCGCACTCCAGTTTCTTGGCCAGAGCGGTCGCTTCGGTGGCAACCGCTTCTGGAACGTGCTGGCGAGCGCCGTCGAAAATCCCGACGATGTTGTCGCCGAGAGGGATCTGTTCTAGCTCAGTCTTGCCTCGTTTTGTCGTCGTCACGAGCACGCGCTCGACCCCGAGTTGCTCGAGCTCCGCGGCCACCTGGCTGCGTGTGTTTGCGCCGAACAAGATGCGGACCGCGCTCTGATTGATGACGAAATCTGCGGGCGCCGACATTGGCGAGCAGTATACTCGGCAATCGGTATGTGCGGGCGTTTCACATTGACCACGATGGACGACATCGTGAACGAGTTCGATCTCAGCCAGCCTCCGCTGGGGTTCGAGCCGCGCTACAACATCGCACCGACTCAACAGGCCTGGGTGGTGACCAATCGCAGCCCGCGGGTGGTCGAGTCGTTTCGCTGGGGACTGGTGCCGCACTGGGCCAAGGACATGTCCATCGGCAGCAAGCTGCTCAACGCCCGCGGCGAAACCCTCGCTGACAAACCGTCGTTCCGCAACGCCTATGAGCGTCGGCGCTGCCTGGTCGTCGCCGATGGTTTTTTTGAATGGCGACGCGCTGGCAAACGCAAGGTCCCTCACTATGCGCACAATCGCTCCGGGTTGGTTGCATTCGCCGGGTTGTGGGAGCGCTGGCGAAAACCCGACGGCGAGCGTCTGTTGTCGTTCACGGTCGTGACGACCGAGCCGAACAAATTGATCGCGCCGCTACACAACCGCATGCCTGTGGTCATCGGTAAACAGGACTACGGCAGATGGCTCCATGAGGAACCGCTGCCACCGGAAGCGCTCGACGATTTGATCCGACCGGCAGACGAAGATCAGTTCGAGTTGTTCGAGGTCGCGCCGATCGTGAACTCGCCACACAACGATGAGCCGGCTTGCGTAGAGCCGAGCGAGCTTCAGCCGAGTTTGCCTTTTTAGTCCGCGCCGCAGCGCCGGCGCGGGGCCGCAGGAGCTGGTTGCAGAATTGATCTGGCATTCGGTCGACCGGCGTGGCCTATACTCGGCCCATGTCCGGAACTAGCGACAAAGAACGCGCAGAGCACCTGCTCTACGACGACGAGGGTGAATCCGTCACTGACCGCCCGTGGATCTTTCGCACGTATGCCGGGCACACCAGTGCACGCGCGTCGAACGAGCTGTTCCGCAGCAACCTCGCCAAGGGCCAGGTTGGATTGTCGATCGCCTTCGACCTGCCGACTCAGTGTGGCTATTCGTCCGACGCGGATATCGCGCTGCCAGAAGCCGGAAAAGTCGGCGTTCCCATCAATAGCCTCGACGACTTTCACGTGTTGTTCGACCAGATTCCCATCGAGCGCATGAACACGTCGATGACCATTAACGGCACGTCAATGTGGCTGCTCGCGCTGTACATCGCCCTGGCTCGCGAGCGTGGCGTCGCCGAGGATCAGCTGCGCGGGACAACCCAGAACGACATCGTCAAAGAGTACCTGGCGCGAGGTACGTACATCTTTCCGCCGGACGCCAGCGCGCGCATTATCTCTGAGATGTACGAGTACTGTTTGGAGAACATTCCCAACTGGAACGCGTCGAATATTTGCTCGTATCACTTGCAGGAAGCCGGAGCGACGCCAGCGCAGGAACTCGCGTACGCTCTGGCCAACGCCCTGGGAACTCTGGACACGATCCGGGAACGCGGCAAGTTCACGGACGAACAATTCGAACGCTGCGTCGGTCGCATCAGCTTCTTCGTCAACTCGGGCATCCGCTTTGTCGAAGAGATGTGCAAGATGCGCGCGTTTACCGAGATGTGGAACGAAATCACTCGTGACCGCTACGGGGTAACGAATCCAAAGTACCGGCGGTTTCGCTACGGCGTGCAGGTGAACTCCCTGGGGCTCACGGAGAAACAGCCGGAGAACAACGCCTGGCGCATCTTGATCGAAGCGTTGGGAGTGACGTTGAGCCGCAAGGCGCGTTGCCGTGCGCTTCAGTTGCCCACGTGGAACGAGGCGCTGTCCCTGCCGCGTGCATGGGATCAGCAGTGGTCCCTGCGTCTGCAGCAGATCCTCGCCTACGAGACCGATCTGCTCGACTATCCCGATCTGTTCGACGGTAGCCGCGTCGTCGAATCGAAAGTCGCCGAGCTCAAACAGGCCGCCCGGGCGGAGATCGACAAGATTCTCGAGATGGGCGGAGTCCGTGCGGCCATCGACTCGGGCTACATGAAGTCGGGGCTCGTACGTTCTATGTCCGAGCGAATGAGTCGGATCAACCGCGGCGAAATGGTCGTCGTCGGCGTCAACAAGTGGGCAGAGGGACTCCCGTCGCCACTGGTCGGCGGTGACGATGGTGGCCTGTTTCGCGTCGACTCCGCGGCCGTCGCCGAGGCGCTGGACACGTTGAAAGCGACCCGCGCCGACCGAGACGAGGACCGGGCACAAGCTGCCCTAACCGCGTTGAAGGCTGCGGCCACCAGCGGTGAGTCGATGATGGAGGCGTCCATCGAGTGCGCGTTGGCCAGGGTGACCACCGGCGAATGGGCGGACACGTTACGCGGCATCTTCGGCGAGTATCGAGCGACTACCGGTGTCGAGGGACAAACGTTGCGTCTGGACGAAGACCGGGTCGGTGCACTGCGCGCGCGCATCGATCGCTACGCCGAGCAAGCGGGCCATCGGCCTCGCATTGTGGTCGGCAAGCCCGGCTTGGACGGCCACTCCAACGGTGCGGAGGTCATCGCGGTTGCCGCACGCTACACCGGCTTCGATGTCATCTATTCGGGCATCCGGCTTACGCCCCAAGAGATCGTGACCTCGGCCGTGGAGGAAAGCGCCGACATCATCGGCGTGTCGATCCTCAGCGGCTCCCATGTCGAGCTGGCCCGTCAGGTGATGAACCAGCTGGAAACCGCCGGGGCCAGGGATAAGGTACCGGTCGTGTTCGGCGGCATCATTCCCGAAACCGACTTCGAGGAACTGACAGCCATCGGCATCCGCCGTATCTTCACACCATCGGACTATGAGCTCATCGACGTGATGGAACGAATCATGACAGTGGTGGAAGAAGCGCGTGGGTGAGTGAGCTGGTCGACAACGCACTTGCCCTGGACAAGTGGTCGCTCGGCCGGCTGATCAGTCAGTTTGAAGACACGCGGGCCAGCGCGGCCGCCATGCGCAGCGACATCTTGACCGAGCTGGCCGGGCGACAAGACAGCCGCCGTGCCACGTTCGTGGGCATCACGGGCCCGCCGGGGGTAGGAAAGTCGTCTATCATCGGTGAGCTGGCGACGCGGTTGATCGCGACTGACGAAACGACCGCGGTGGCGGTACTCGCCGTCGATCCAACGAGCCACGTATCAGGCGGCGCTCTGCTGGGCGATCGAACTCGAGTCAACTTCCCCGCCGATGAGCTCCGGCTGTTTTTTCGCAGCCAGGCGTCCGAGCGCGACCTGGGTGGAGTCGGCAGGGCCACTTTTGCCGTCTGTCGGCTCATGCGACATCTGTTCGACTACGTGTTCATCGAGACCGTGGGTATCGGCCAGAGCGAAATCGAGATCCAGCAGGTGGCTGACTGGACCTATCTGATGGTGCAGCCCCTGACAGGTGATGCGATCCAGTTTATGAAGGCGGGCGTCATGGAGATTCCCAGCGCGTTCATCTTGAACAAGTGCGACGAGAAGACGGTGGCTCAGCGCAGTTACGCGGCCTTGTCGAGCAGCCTGCGGGCGTTTCGCGCCGACGGGACGGTGCCGACGATTCACCGGACCAGCGCGCACACCGGGGAGGGCGTGGCCGAGGTCGTGGCCGAGATCGCGGCGCCTGATTTCGCGCCAAACCGGCCAACTCTCCGGGACAAAGAGCTTTATTTCCTCGAGAAGTGGATTCGGGACGAGTACGGCAGGGCGGGGCTGGCCTTTTATAAGGAGCAGGGGGCCGACGCGTTCCTGTCGGGCGACCTACCGACCGCCTACGAGCAGGCGCAAACACGGTTTGCGAACACGTTTGGCATTCAGTAGAGTCTGCGCCTTATGGGGATCGGCAACCTTTTTCGGCCCAAGCACAAGCACAGTAACCCCGAGGTTCGGGCGCGCGCGGTTCGCGACCTTGCCGAGGATCAAACCAGTCTCGTAGCCGAGATTGCCGAGACGGACGCTGACGCTTCCGTTCGCAAGGTGGCGATCAATCGGCTCGACGATCCAGCCGCCCTTGTTGGCGTCTCGCGCGCGCAAGACGACTCGACATTGCGCAAGCTGGCGCATAGTCGCGCGATGGATCTGTGGACGAAGCTTGCCCTCGGCGATGACGAGTCGGCGGCGAAGGACGCGGTGACCGGCATCGTTGGCGCCGAGGATCAGAAAGCCCTGGCTGAGATCGCGCACAAGGCTGCGTCGGTGTCGGCGCGGCAACTCGCCCTGGCTAGCTTGAACGAACCCAAAGCTCTTGCTGAGCTCGCCCGCAACGCATCGAACTCCGAGGTGCGGTTGTCGGCGATGCAACGGATCGATGATCCGGCAGTGCTGCGTAGCATCGCGATGGATTGCCAACGCAAGGGCGTCGGTTTCGCCGCGGTGGATCGCATCGACGATGCAGAGACCCTGCAACAGATCGTCGCCAAAGCGAAGAACAAGTCGGTGCGTTCACGTGCCAAGAAGAAACTCGCCGATCAGAAGAAGGCGGCCAAGGCGGACAAGCCGAAAGCGAGTTCGGAATCACGGCGACGTCACGCGGAGCGCGTGCAGCTCGTTCGCGAAGCGCAGTGGCTGTCGAACAGCGATGAGTGGATCACGACCAAGGACAAGCTGGACAGCACCTTGGCCCAGTGGGCGGAACTCGGTGATGCGAGCGCCGACGGCGACGCCAAGCTGGACAAGAAGTTCAACGACGCGGTGACCAAGTACCGTTCTCGCCGGGCTCGCCAAGCTGATGAGATCGCCAAGCTCGAAGCGAAAGCCAGGGCCGAGGCTGAGGCGGAGGCGAGAGCGCAAGCCAGGGCCGAGGCGGCGGCGAAGCCGGCGGTCAAAGAGCCGGAGCCAGAATCGGAAGCGGAGCCGGAGCCGGAGCCAGAATCGGAAGCGGCAGATGCGGCAGAGACGGAAGTAGCCGATGCGGCATCTGAAGTGGCGGCTGCTGAGGCGGCCCCGGTGGAAACCGCGCCAGTCAAGGACAACGCTGCGGAGCAACGCAAAGCCGATCGGGCCGCCCGGGACCAGGAGACCGTTGCTCAACTCGAGCAGCTGTGCACGGAACTCGACGAAGGTCTCGAGCTGGACAAGCTGAAGCCGGCCGACAGGTTGCTGTCCCGCGCCCAGAAGAAATTCGATTCCATGAAGCTGCCCGGCTCGGCCAAGGAGCTGGCTGCACGCTACGAAGAGGCACGCAACAAACTGTTCATCAAGGTTCAGGAACTGCGTGAGGTCGACGACTGGCAGCGCTGGGCCAACGTGCCCAAGTGCGAAGCGCTGATCAAGCGGGCCGAGGCGTTGCTCGCTGACGAAGCCGCGACCGGTGTCGGTGACCAGCTGCAGAAGCTGCAAGCGGAGTGGAAGCAGAGCAGCGCCTTGCCCAAAACCAAAGCCGATGCGCTGTGGGAATCGTTCAAGGCTACCTGCGACAAGATCTACGAGCGCGTCAAAGTCGAGCGCGGCCAGCAGAACGAGGTGCGCAAGGCAAACTTGCGGGCGAAGGAAGAGCTGTGCGACCAGGTGGAAGCACTAGCGGATTCCACCGCGTGGGACGAGACGGCGCAGAAGATCAAACAGCTGCAGACCCAGTGGAAAGCGATTGGCCCAGCACCACGGCGTCAGGCCGATGCAGTGTGGAAGCGTTTCCGCGGGGCGTGTGATCGCTTCTTCGAGGCTCGCAAGCCTCACCTGGAGGCGTCGCTTGCTGACCTGACCAAGAACCTGGAGAAGAAGCGCGCGTTGATGGAGAGGGCCGAGGCATTGGCGGATTCCACCGATTGGGGACCGGCCTCCGCCGAACTGCGCGATCTTCAGAAAGACTGGCGCGCCATCGGTCACGGTCCGCGTAAAGAAGGCGTCGAGGTCAACAAACGCTTTCGGGCCGCCTGTGACAAGTTCTTCAAGCGCCGCGAGGATTTGAAGAAAGCGGAGCGCGAAGCCGAAGCGCGCCGGGTTCAGGACATCGCCGATGAGATCGAGGCCGTGCGAAAGATCGCCGCCGGCGAAGCCGAGGGCGACGATGCCTGGGTCGACACAAAAGAGCTGGTCGACCGCATGTTGGCGGTGCGTACCAAGTTCCTGGAGTTGAGCGAACGAGATCAACGTGCCGATGTTCGCGAGCTACTGGCCAAAACGAGTCGTTTGCTGGTCGAGGCTCACGCCGACGCGTTCACGGATACTGAGCTTGATCCGGCGGTCAGCCGCCAGCGCAAAGAGAAGCTCGTCGCCCGTGCCGAGGAACTCGCACCCAGCGTAGAAGAAGCGGCTGCGCCCGAGGCTCAGACGCCGGAGCAGGTGGCGGAACGTTTGCGCGCGGCCCTGGCCGAGAACGCGCTTGGCGTTGCCAAGGACGATAACGGCGCAGTGCAGGAGATCTCGGAGCTGAAAGCGTCGTGGGGACGCCTCGGTCCGGTACCCGGAACTATTGGCAGCGAGTTGGAAGAGCGCTTCCACAAGGCCTGCGACCGAACCCTCGCTGCGTACGAGTAGTAGTCGTGGCTGAGGCGGGCAACACCACCGGCACCTCCGAGAGCGCGGACCTCGCTGCGGACACGGCGGTGGTGAGCTTGAGAGCCGCACCCGGCTGGTACACAGCCGAGCTGCCCGATCACTGGAACTTCCGCACGCCCTCGGGTGGTGTGCTGATGACTCTGGCGTTGCGCGCCATGCAGGCAGAGATCGACGACCCCAGCTTCTTACCTGTGTCGGCGACGACAGTGTTTTGCTCGCCGGTGCCCCACGGGCCCGTAGAGATCCGGGTCGAGGTACTGCGCCGGGGAAACGCTGCCACCCAGGTTCGGGCCGCCCTGTCGTCGACGGCATTGCCAGGGCCCGGGCTGGAGGTGAGCGCCACGTTCGCTCGCGAGCGAACGTTCACGGAGCTCGACGAGGCGAAGTTTCCCGATGTGCCTATGCCGGGAGAGGCGCCCGATGCGGTCGATGATACGCCGCACAACCCGCATACCCGGGCGAAGTTCTTTCGCAACTTCGACGCGCGAATTGCCGATGGCGAGCGTTGGTGGAGCGGCGATTGGAAGGGCGGCGCAGCCCGCTACGCGCGTTGGATTCGTTACAAGCAGCCGCAGATGCTCGCCGATGGCACTCTCGACCCATTTTGTCTGCCACCGATCGCGGACACGATGCCGGCGGCCGTGGTTCAGGGCATGGGCCCATCGATCAAGTGGTTCATCGCACCCAGTTTGGACCTCACAGTGCATTTTCTGGAGCGGACAACGAGCGAGTGGTTGCTCGTGAGTGCGTACAGCCGACGGGCGCGTGGTGGCAACGCTACCGCCGAGGTCGAGATTTGGTCCGAAGATCGCCGGTTGATCGCGTACGGCAACCAGATGATGATGCTTCGCGAATGGCCGCACTCAAGTAAGAAGCTCTAGGCAGTAAGACGCTCCAAGGAGGTCGCCGTGGAAACGCTTAAGACATTGACCTACGAAGTTACCGGGCGAATCGCGCGTATCACGCTCAATCGACCCGCCCGCGGCAACGGCATCACGTTCGATATGCCCCGGGAACTGGCTGCGTGTGTTGAGCGCGCAAATCTGCACCCGGAGGTGCGGGTCATCGCGTTGTCGGGCAACGGCAAGGGCTTCTGCGGTGGCTACGATCTGGTAGTCAGTGCAGAAGGCAACATGGCCGGCGGCGAGGAAGATGAGTCGGCGTGGCCCGAGGGCTCGCCGATGGATCCTGCCGTGCAGTCCGCGAACCACACTCCAGGCGAGCTGTGGGATCCGTCCATCGACTACGCGATGATGTCGCGCAACGCGCGCGGCTTCATGAGCCTGTTCCACAGTGATAAGCCCGTCGTATGCAAAGTGCATCGGTTCTGCGTCGCCGGCGGTACGGACATGGCTTTGTGCTCGGACCTGCTGGTCATCGACGAGGCCGCCAAGATTGGCTATCCACCCGCGCGGGTATGGGGCGTGCCGACCACCGCCATGTGGGTCCACCGTATCGGGCTAGAGAAGGCCAAGCGCCTACTGTTCACCGGTGATTGTCTATCCGGCAAAGAGGCCGTCGAGTGGGGGCTGGCCATCGAGTGCGCCCCTCTGGAGGAACTCGATGAGCGGTTCGAGACCCTGCTGGGCCGTATCGCCCGCATGCCGGTCAATCAGCTGGTCATGATGAAGATGCTCCTGAACCAGTCGGTGATGCAGCAGGGACTGCACACCACTCAAATGCTCGGTGTGCTGTTTGATGGGGTCGCCCGCCACACCCCGGAGGGCTACGCGTTTGCGACCAGGTCCGCTGAGGCTGGGTTCAAGCAAGCAGTTGCCGAACGCGACGACCCGTTTGGCGACACGGGCAACTCGACGTTCAAAGGCTAGCCGGGTACCGCGGTCCCCAGACCAAGGGACACTCTCCCGTCTGACACTGCGCGGAATCGTTGGTGTTCTAGACCGTACCGCGAAAGTTTCTCGTGCTCGTGCTCGTGCTCGTGCTCGTTAGCTTTGGCGCCGGCACCGACTGATCGACGTCAACGCGATTCCTGGCGCACTGTAGTGCGGGGCGGCTGGCCTAGCCCATACGGGTGTAGGCTTCGCAGCGCGGGCAGAATGCTCGGTTGAACGTTTCGATGTAGCGGGTTGGCCCAGCGCATTGTTTGCACGGCGGCGTCGGCGGTGGCTCGGGCTTGTAGAACGCTACCGGCGGTTGCCCGTGCGGCCGGGCCGTTGGCTGCGGCTGGGCCGTTGGCTGCGGCTGGGCCGTTGGCTGTGGCTGGGCGACTGGTGCTTGGGGCTGCGCGACCGGTCCGGAGGCCGGGTCGGTTTGGGGGACCACGGGGGATCCAGGCGGCGGCTCGTTAGCTACCGCATTCGCCGGAGGCGGCGAGATCAATGTGTCGGGGGCGACCACCGGTTCTGAATCGGCTCGCTGCTGCTGCGGCGCGTGTGCTTGTGGCGCAGCGGCTGGTTGCGGTGGTCGAGCTTGTTGTGACGAAGGAGCGTGCCGCGCGTGGCCGGTCCCGCCCGCCAGCGGATACTTGATTGCCGGTTGCTCTAGTTGCGGCGCGTCCAATGCGATGAACACTGCGCCGGCGGCCGTCGCCATCGCGCCGAAGATGTGCATGAACATGCCGAAACTGGCACCGACAGACGCGTTTGGGATTTCGAACGCCACGCCGACCTTTGGTTTGAGGATGATGAACATGATCGCGCTCAGTAGCGTCATGCCCGAGGTTACGACCGCCAGCTTCGCCGGGGTCACACGACCGAACAGCTGATTGCCGCCGAGCATTACGCCGAGGGCCAGGATGATCAATCCGATCGACAGCATCGACAGGTAGTAGGTCGCCCGGCCGAAAAATGCCCAGGCGCCGGGTATCTTCATCTTTTTGTGGGTGCCACCGAACGGCAGTTGCACACACACGGTGCTCTTGTTCTTGGGCTTCTCGGCGAAGATGTCCTGGGGCATCTGCGCGCAACGTTCCAGTCCCGCCAGGCCGACGCCAAGTTGCACCTTCCCAAACTGGGAGCTCACGGTGCCAGTCCACCACGAGTGCGACAGGGCGGCGATCAGCAAGAACGTCGCCCCGATGGTGGCGATAACCGCCCCCAGGGTCGTCTTGCTGAGTTCTGTCGGCGGCGGTTGCCGGTATTCCACGGTAACTCTGACTAATGGATGTGAGAGGGGAGGGCGGGACGTTGCCCAGGTAGCCTCGCCAGGAGTGAGACTACTCCAGGTTCGTCGGCCACGGTTTGGTGCCGGTGAATGCCGGGCCCGTCAGCGTAGGCACCTGCCCGGCGTTGACCTTGGGAATCGTGAAGCTGGCAGTACGCTTGACGCTCGGCGCGCGAGTAGGGTCGATAGGACGATTGACCGTGACCAGTTCGGCCTGGATCTCCGTCGCCGTGATCGTGGCGCGGCCGAAGCCCTGGGCGTTCGTGTCGATGTACGTCATGTGCGGGTTCGCGTCGGGGTTGGCTAAGCGGCCAGCGTCGAGCGCCGCTTTCGCCACCGAGTCGCTGCGCAATGTGTTTGCGACGTCGACGGCTGTCTGGGTTCCGTACAGCAGTGTCAGGTTGAGGTTCTCGATGAACCGCTCCTCGCCACCGGGGTTGTCGGTAGCGTGGTACGTCACGCCCGGTCGAATCGCCACAACAGCGCCCGAGCGGGTGGGGCCCTCGAGGAACATGAACTTGGAGTTGGACGTGATACCCGCGGTCGTGAGCTCCACCATCACCGGGACCTGGCTCCCGGCAGCAATGTCGAAGTCGTCATTGACGTAGCCGGCGTAGTGGGCGTGGACATCACCGGACAAGGAGACAACGTTGGGGATCTGGTTGTCGCTGATGAACTTCATCAGCTCTTTGCGCTCGAAATTGTAGCCGTCCCAGGCATCTGCGTTGAGGATGCGGTCAGCGAGCAGCGCGCCAATCGGTCCCTGCTCAATCAGCAGCCGGAACAGCGGGAACTCGTTGCCCCAGATTTTCCAGGTGGCGTCCGAGCCCATGAGCGAGTCCTTGAACCATTGTTTCTGGGTCGCACCCATGCACGTGCCGGGAGGGCTCGACATGCGCGCGTTGTCGATGCCCAGCACAGTCGGTGGAGGATTGCCGCCGTTGTACATGGCGCCGCCGTCCATCGTGTTGACCAGCTCCAGTGGGAGCGCGTTGCGCGGGTCGAAGTAGGCCGCGCTGCCCTTTGTCGAATCTTCTGGCACCGCGTGATCGCTGCGGTAACTGCGCAGGTCGGTCATGATGATCTCGCAGTTGGCGCCGAAGCGAAGGCTGCGATAGATGGTGATGGCGCCTACCGCCGCTACGTTGTCGGCGTTCGTGGCGAAACCGTTGGCGTCGAAGTCGGTGAACGCTGCGTCCGTAACCGTCGCCGCGGCGAAGTCCTTGGCTTGCGACGTTACTCCACTGACGCTGCCGGCGCCGGTCAAGTTCGTCGGGATGTACTCGAACCAGGCCTGGCTGGCGCTCATCCGGCCGTTCTGGCGCGGCTCGCCGAGGGTGGCGCTCTCGTCGAAGTTGCCCTGGCTCTGCCAGCAGTCGTTGACGAATTCGTGGTCGTCCCAGGTCTGAACGAAGGGCCAGCGTGCTCTGGCAGCCCGCAGCTCTGGGTCACGAAGGAACTGTTTGTACAAGTGGCGGTAGTCGTCGAGGGTGTCGGCGAACGTGTGGCCGGTGACCACGGCTCCCCCGCTGGGAAACGCGTCGACCTGGCGGGGCCGGCCCTGGCGATCGTTGAACGTGATGGACTCGAACTCTTCGTTGACCGCATCCTGGAAACCGTCGTTGACCGTCTCGTAAATGAAGTCACCCACGTGCATGACGAAGTGGATTTGATCCGCTTCGGCGGCGGCAATGTCGTCGTCGATCATGATGCGATACGCATCGTAGAGTCCGGCCACGTAGTCCTGACAGCTGACCCAGGCCAGGTTGACGTTGACGTCTGCGGTCGCCGCCGGAGCCGTGCGCGTGCGGCCGACTTCGCTTTCGTCGCTACCCGCGCGGAAGCGGTACCAGTACCAGGTCGCCGGCTGCAGACCGTCCACCAGCATGCGCAAGGTCCAGTCGCTCGCGTCAGTGATGGCGACTTCTTCGGAAACCAGGATCTCAGTAAAGGCTTCCGAGGTCGCGAGCTCGACGGTCACACTTGTTGACGCTTCAGCCGTCGCGGCGACGGCGCGGGTCCACAAAACGACCGAGTCGGCATGTGGATCACCCGAGGCGACACCTTCGGGGAACGAGTAGGTGTTGGTGTTGCTTGCGTCGGCGCCAGCAGTGCCGTCGTCGTCGCTACAGGCGACGCCAGCGAGGCTCGCGGTAGCTACAAAACAACCCGATAGTTTAACGAAATCTCTGCGTTTCATCAGTGCCCCCTAAGGTGTTCGCGCGCGTGTTCAGCGCCGTAGATCGTACCCTATCAGAGTGTCTCGGTGAAGCGTGAGCTGGCGCAGTGCTTTAGCGCACAGCAACGCGCCCAGCCGTTCTGGCGTGCAGTTTAAAGCCAACCCAGCTTGCGGAAAACCCACAGCTGAGCCCCCCCTAGCAGCACGACAAAGCCGCACAGGGCGAGAAAGCCCCACTCGAAACTAGAGCCCGGAATACCGCCTACATTGACGCCCATCAACCCCGTCACGAAACCCAGCGGGAGGAAGATCGCCGCGATGATCGACAGGGTATACAAACGCTTGTTGAGCAGTTCGCTCAGCCGGCTCGCGATCTCTTCCTGAGTCACCACGGCGCGGTCTCGCGCGGCGTCCAGATCCTCGACCGAACGAGTGAGTCGATCGGCCGCCTCGCGTAGTCGCGCACGCATGTCATCGTTGAGCCAGGATACCTTGTGGCTTTCGAGGCGCGCCAGGACGTCGCGTTCCGGTCCGACGTACCGTCGCAGGGCGATGGCCTGTCGCCGCAGGTCGGCGACGCCGTGGCGCATTTCGTAACTTTCAGCTCGTAGCACTTCGTCTTCGAGGTGGGCGATGCTGTCGTCCAGGTCGTCGACCACGACGGCGATGCGGTCGAGGATTTGGTGAATCGTGTCGCACAGAAAGTCGCCGACGCAGATGGGGCCTTTGCCCTCTTCGAGAGAACGGCGCACCGTCTTGATGGCCTGAACTTTGCGATGCCGCATGGTGATGATGCGGTCGCCCTCGACCCACATGCGCAGGGAGACCATGTCCTCGGGGTTGGCGCCCTCATTCAGGTTGACGCCGCGGATGATCAGCATCAAGCCGTCCGCGTCGGGGAAGCCGCGCGGGCGAGGTTGGCGGGCGAGCAATGCCTCGAGAGTAATCGGAGCGACACCGCTGTCCTGGTACAACCACTCGCGTGCGAGGTTGCCGTCGTAATCCAGATGCACCCACAAGACGCCGTCCTCCGGGGTCCAGTCGCGGATTGCGGACCAATCGAGCTCTTTGCCGCCACCCTTGCCGTCCAGAGCATATGCGCAAATCAAGCCGGTCTGTTTGCTCATGATCGTGCTCATTGTGTCACAATACGGTTGTTCAGTTAGTGGGAGGGGACATGCGCGTAGTCGCTAATTGGTCGTCGTCAGTGTTTATGTCGGCGTCATCGTTTGTGGTCGTGTGTGCGCTGGCAGTTGCCGCGCAGGCGCAACCGGCCGATCCAAACAAGGCGAGTCAGCCGAGCCCGAATCAACCGCCGTCGTCTCAGCCGACGCCGGACGCCGAGCCGCCGGGGACGAAACCCGAGAGCCAGCCGGTGCCAACCACGGATCCCAAACCCGAGCCCGGGCGGAAGGTTGTTCCTGACGCGCCCAAGGACGAGGGCGCAGAGAAGGAAACGAAGAAAGCGTCGGAGCCGACGCCAACGACGACGACGACCGATCCGCTCAAACCCATCGTAGCCAAGCCGCCAGTCATTACCCACGTCAGCGGTAGCCACAGCAAGCGGCGCTACTTCGTCAAAGGTTCGCTCAGTAAGTTCAGCGTCGGCGTGCCCAAGAGCATGAAGAAGTCGTCCGTCGGCGTAGCCATAGGAGTCGACGCGCTCCCCAACGACGCCGACGCGCTGATCAATACGTTCTTCTTGACCATCGAACCGCAGATTCACCTGGCCTACGGCAAGGACCGTGGGCTGAAGATGGGCTTCGGCGTGCCGTTGCGCCTTCACATCGCCGACTTCCGCGGCAGCTTCGAGCGCTGCCTGGACGAAGCCAAGACGTTGCAGAGCAATGGAGCCGACGATGCGACCATCGCCATCGGCGCCACCGCGTGCGTGCAGGACGAGAAGGACAACACGGTCGATCGGCTCGGCAAGCTGCGCAAGCGCGATTGGGACGAACGCTCCGACTACGCCAAAGTCATTCGCTATATCCGCTACGGTGGCGAGGAGCGCAACTTCTACCTGAACATCAACCGCTTGTTCAATCACTCGGTCGGCCATGGGCCCGTCATCCGCAACTACAACCCGAACTTGAACTACAACACAACTCGGGTCAGCGCGACCTTCGACGCCTACAAGGGGTTCGTCGGCTTCGAATCCATGATCAACGATATTGTCGATCCGGACGTCATGGGCGTACTGGCCTTCGTGCGGCCGTTCGAGATGGTCACGCCGAATAACCTGTTTCTCAGCCGGCTGTCCTTCGGCGTGCAAGCCAGCATGGGCCTGCGCGTACCCACGCGCATCGGCTACGAGAACGGTTTGTTCGATCCGTCCAAGGACCTACCCATTCCTCAGGTCGATGGTGATCTGAACGTGATGACCGCGGGCACCGAGACAGTGACCATTCTCGGTCTCGATGTGGAGACCAAGCTGATCCGCACCCAGACGACCGACCTCAAGGTGTACGCCGACATTCAGCAGATGGTCGATCGCGGTAAAGGCTACACGGCGGGCGCGCTTCTGCGCATGAGTTTCGGCCAGCCCGCCACCTCGGCGCTGAGGCTACGCGCGGAGGCTCACTATTTCGAGCCCAACTATCTGCCCCAGTTTTTCGACACGTTCTACGACATTCAGAAGCTGCAGTTCATGCCTGCCGGCTATCGCTCGAGTGACAACCTCATTTACTTTCCGACCAAGTTGCAGTTCCTCGACGCCAACGAGGGCGGCAAGATGCGCGCGGGCGGTTACTTCAACCTCGCCTATTCGTTTCTCAACAAGCTGACCTTTGGCATCTCCGGTCGGTTCTCAAAGTCGGTTGGGACGGCGATGGATTCTGGGTTCACGGGGATCCAGTTCGATGACATCAGTCAGTGCAACGTTGGCATGAACAACCTGCCCGATTGCACGGGCGTGCCAAAGGTCACCCTGGACAGGCCACGTTGGGGATCGCTGAAGCTCCATGTGGAGATTCCCTTCCGCGATTTCCTCCAGTCCTTTGCCACGTACGAGATCTTCTCCACGTCTCTGGACGGTGAGGGCCTGGACCTGTTCAAGTTCAGCGGCGACAACGAGGTCTTCCTGTCCGGTCTGCGGCTCAAGCTGCTGCCCATCATGTTCATTCAGGGGGAACTGAGGCGCTTCTATTTCCTCCAGCGCGTCACGAATGTGGACCTCCAGGCCCTAACTTTCGAGCAAGACCAGAACTTTCACTCCGAGTGGACATTTGCTGTCCACATTTTCGCCGGGCTCGAGTTCTAAGCCCCTATAGTACGCCTCCATGTTGGCCGTCGTCACCGCGCTCGTCGGTGTGCTCGCCGCCGCCCCAGCGGCTCCGGACGAGGTGCGCAAACACGTCGACAGTATTCTGGCCGACTCGGACTACCAGAAGGAGATGCCCTTCGCGAAAAAGGGCAAAGCGACCGAGTGGAAGGTGCCGTCCCAGCGGGGCAGCGACTCCAAGACGCGCAAGAAGAGCAAGGCGCGGGACGCGGACTATGAAGCCGGCGGTTTCGCACAGTTCGCGCAACTGCTCATGTACATGTTGATGATCGCCGGACTCATCGCTCTGATCTTCTGGGCGTTCACCGAGTTCTCCGGGTACTGGAAAGACAAACCTCTCGATGATGGGGACGGCGCCATCGGAAGCGTCGACGAAGGCGTGATCACGCGGCCGCTGGGCGACGCGGAGGCCCTGGCGCGGCAAGGTAAGTTCGACGAAGCCATTCACGTGTTGTTGTTGCAAACTCTGGGCGAGCTGAGCGCGCGACTGGATAACCCGCTGCCCGACGCACTCACCAGTCGAGAGATTCTCGAGCACGTGCCAGTGCCCGACGATGCGCGTCTTGCCCTATCGGGATTGATCACGTCGGTCGAGGTCACTCACTTTGGCGACCAGGTACCCGGCGAAGCGGACTACCAGCGCTGCCTGGGCAGCTTTCAGCAGTTCGCAGCGGCGTACCGGCGAGGTGGCGCGTGAGCGAACGCGGGCCGTTCAGCAAACGTATGCTGATCCTGATCGGCGCGGTGGCGGTCGGTTCCCTGCTGCTTGGGATCGGGCTGGCGGTGTTCGGTTCCAAGGTGTCGCGCGCACCGATCAGCGATGCCAACTCCTTCTCCGAGTCGGCTGTTGGCCACAAGGCGTTCGTTGAACTTCTCAAGAAGCTCAAGATTCCCGTGGTCGTGAGCCAGTACGGCTCCGGTAAGAAAGCCAAAGACAACGCGGTGCTCGTACTGGCCGAACCACGGCCGTTCAAGAAGGACGTAGCCCGCGGTTTCCAGCTGTTGCGCGATGCCAGTACGTCGATCGTCATCTTGCCCAAGTGGGGCTCGCGGCCGATGCCCAAGCGCAAACGCTGGATCGGTCAGGCCGGGCTACTGCCAGTCAAAGACGTGCAGTGGGTCGCGCACAACATACTCAACATCGACGCGGAGGTCTCTCGCAGCGATAGCATCGGTGGATTCACCGTGAACCGGCTTGGCAGCAAAGCCGGCAGCGTCCACCTGAACGTGCCACAACTCATCACGTCTGATGATCTGGAGCCGGTGCTGGCCACCGCCAATGGAATGCTCATTGGCAAGATGAAGGATCTGGTCGACAAGGACGTTTACGTCTTGTCGGACCCGGATCTGATCGCGACCCACGGCCTCGGCAAAGCCGACAACGCGGTGTTGGCGGTGGCGATGATCGAACACGTGCGCCAAGCAGAAGCGACGGTCATCTTCGACGAGACCATTCACGGTTTTCTCAAGAAGCCGAGCGTCTGGCGCGCGCTGATCGAGTTTCCTCTCGTCGTCGCTAGCCTGCAGGTCCTGTGCACGCTGCTGTTGCTGCTCTGGGCGGGCATCGGTCGCTTCGGTTCGCCCCAGGTGCCAGAGCCAGCTATCGAGCCGGGCAAGCGGTTCTTGATCGATAACACCGCCGCGCTGCTGCAATTCGGCGGGCATACCAGTCACACCCTGCGCCGCTACTACAACAGCACCGTGCGCGACGTAGCGCGCCGCCTGCATGCACCCGAACTCGACGATGCGGGCCTGGAAGCCTGGCTCGAGCGAGTGGGCAGTAGCAAGGGCGTCAAGACCAGTCTCTCCGACGTTCGCCGCGACATCAATTCGGTGATCGCGAGCAAACGCGTGCAACCCAGGTCGGTGGTTCTCGCCGCCAACCGCCTCTACCATTGGAAACAGGAGATGCTGCATGGAGCTGCAAGCAATCCAAGATCTCGCTAACCAGCTGCGCTATCAGGTTCACCGGGTCGTCGTCGGCCAGGATCACGCCATCGATCTAATGCTGGTTGGACTGCTCAGTGAAGGCCACGTATTGCTCGAGGGCGTACCCGGCACTGCGAAGACCTTGTTAGCGCGCACGTTCGCGTCCTGCCTGAGCCTTCAGTTCGGCCGCATTCAGTTCACGCCAGACCTGATGCCTGGTGATGTTCTGGGTACGAACTTGTTCAACTTTCAGACGAACCAGTTCGTGCTGACCAAAGGGCCCATCTTTACCCAGGCGTTGCTCGCCGACGAGATCAACCGAACGCCGCCGAAGACTCAGGCCGCTCTGTTGCAGGCGATGCAGGAACGCATCGTCACCATCGACAACAAGACTCATGACCTGGGCGCGGGCTTCATGGTGATCGCGACGCAGAACCCCATCGAACAAGAGGGCACGTATCCCTTGCCCGAAGCCCAGCTCGACCGGTTTCTGTTCAAGCTCGTGATCGATTATCCCACCCGGGACCAGGAGCGCGCCATCGTGCGCCAACATGGTCACCGTACCGCGATGCCGAAGATCGCCGACTTCGGGGTTCAACCCATCGCAAATCTCGACACCTTGCTCGCGGTTCGCCAGTCGGTTGCCAGCGTCAACTTGTCCGATGAGCTCATCGACTACATCGTCGACTTGATTCGAGCCACCCGGGAGAGCCCGGCGCTTCAGGTGGGTGCGTCACCTCGCGCGGCCAACATGCTGGCGACTGCCGCTCGCGCATACGCTGTCATTCACGGTCGGGACTACGTGATCCCCGACGACGTCAAGAAGCTGGCGATTCCCTCCTTGCGTCATCGAGTGGTGCTCGCACCCGGTGCCGAGATCGAAGGGCTCACGCCTCCGCGGGTCGTTACCCAAATTCTCGAACAGGTGGCTGCCCCGCGCTAATGCGTCCGACCGTCCGCACGGTGCTGGTGTTCGTCGCCGGCTTTCCTGTCGCACTCATAGCGGTGCTGGTCAGCACCAGTCTGTGGTCAGTGTGGGCCAGTTACCTTGCGATCAGCCTCGTGCTGCTGGCGGCAGACGCGTTCTTCTCGCTTCCACGCAAGCGCCTCGAGGTCCAGGTGACGGCGCCGGACACCCTGTACATCGGTGCCGAAGATCCTCTGACTCTGGAGTTCAGCGCCGGCGTAGCGCGTAGACCAATCGAAGTCGAAGTGCTGTGCGACTTCGACGACCACATGGAACAGCAACCGGCGCAGACTGTCGTCGTCGAACCGGGCAAGACATCCACATTGACCGTGGCTTTGCGGCCGCGCATGCGCGGGACCGCGACGGTCAAGACTCTATGGGTGCGCTGGGTCGGACCGCTCGGGCTCGCGCAGAAGCGGCGCAAGATCGATGTGGGGCGCAGCATCGCCGTGGTGCCGAATATTCGCGCGGTGCGCGCCGCGGCGATCAAATTCTTCTCCCGGGACGCGATTCACGGCCTTCGTGTATCGCCGCAGTTCGGCGGTGGTTCCGAGTACGAAGCGCTGCGCGAGTACGTGCCCGGGATGAACCATCGGGCCATCGACTGGAAGCAGTCTGCGCGTCACCACAAACTGGTGTGCAAAGAGTTCCGCGCCGAGCGCAACCAGCAGATCATCATTGCCATGGATACCGGTCAGCTGATGACGGAGCCGATGGATGGCATCACCAAGCTCGATCACGCCATCAACGCCGGTCTGTTGCTGTCCTACATTTCTCTGCGGGTTGGCGATCGGGTGGGCCTGTTCGGCTTCGACGCCAAGGTGCGGGCCTACGCCCAGCCGGTCGGCGGCGTACAGGCGTTCCCGCGCTTGCAGCGGTTCAGCGCCGATCTCACCTATCAGCACGAAGAAACGAATTTTACCGTTGCGCTTGCCGAGCTGTCGGCCAGGCTTTCTCGGCGCTCCCTGGTCATCCTGTTGACCGACTTCGTCGACACAGTCACCGCCGAATTGATGCTCGAGAATGTCTACCGCCTGGCACGTAAACATCTGGTCGTGTTCGTGACCTTGCGCGACCCGAGCCTCGCCGAGCTTATTCACGCGACACCTAACACGCTGGCTGATCTCCATCGTTCAGTGGTCGCCGAAGAGTTCACCCGTGAGCGAGAAGTCGTCCTCGAGAAGCTGCATCGGGTGGGCGTGCACACCATCGATGCCACGCCGCGGCAGGTGTCGACCCAGTTGTTGAACAGTTACCTGGACATCAAACGTCGGGAGCTTCTGTAGTGGTGAATCTACGCAGCTACGAGTTTCGCAAGGAGCGCGAGGGAACGTGGCAGGAGCTCGACGATCTGGTCAGTAAGGTTGAGAGCAAAGGCGTCAAGGCGCTCACGTCCAAGGAACTGAGTCGGCTGCCGGTGCTGTATCGGGCGACCCTGTCGTCGCTCAGCGTGGCGCGTGCAATCTCCCTGGACCAGAACGTCATCAAGTACCTGGAGAGCCTCGCCGGTCGGGCGTATTTCTGCGTTTACGGCACCCGGCGACACATGCGCGAAGTCGTCGGTGAGTTCTTCCGCTATTCCTGGCCAAACGCGGTGCGCAAAGCCAAGTGGCAGATCGCACTCGCCGGGCTGGCGATGTTTCTGGGCGCGCTCACCGCGTTCGTCATGACGGTCCGCGATCAGGACAAGTTCTATACGTTCGTTGGCGGCGAGTATGCCCAGGGGCGCAACCCGGCCGCATCGACAGCAGACCTCAAGAAGGGGCTGTACGACGGGGGCGGCAGCGCGTCCGAAGCGTTGACCACGTTCGCGGCGTCCCTGTTCAGTCACAACGCAAAGATCGGCATCTTGTCGTTTGCCCTGGGCTTTGCTCTCGGCTTACCGGTGTTCTTGTTGATGTTCCTCAACGGAACGATCCTCGGCGCGTTCGCGGGCCTCTATCATGAAAGGGGGTTGTCCGCGGATTTGTGGGGCTGGTTGTTACCGCACGGGGTCACTGAGTTGTTGGCCATCGTGCTCTGCGGTGGCGCCGGTTTGGTGCTGGCCAATAGCCTGGTGTTCCCCGGCCGCTACAAGCGCTTGCAGAATCTGGGCAAGCGCGGACGCGAGGCCGGAGTCGTCGTGCTCGGCGCGGTGATCATGCTGTTCGTCGCTGGGTTGATCGAAGGCATCTTCCGCCAGACCGTTCAAAGCATGGCGATTCGTTACACCGTCGCGATCTCGACGGCGGCGTTCTGGATCTACTACTTCGGCTTCGTCGGTCGGAGGCCCGAACCATGAGTCGGCGTGGCTTCGTATTACCCGGGCCCGGCGACCAGGGAACCCGCCGAGAGATCGTTACCCCCGAGGGCATACCGCTCGGCCTGCGGCTGGCCGATGCCGGTGAGCGCGCGACCGCGTTCCTCATCGACGTCATCATCATCATCGTTGCGACCACCGGATTCGTTTATCTGACCAGCCTCGCGACGGGGGGCGGGCGCGCCAGTTGGATCACCGCCTTCGCCATTGTGGTCGTGTTCTTGATGCGTAACTTCTACTTTGTGTTCTTCGAGCTGCGCTGGCAGGGGAGTACACCGGGAAAGAAGATGATCGGCCTGCGCGTTATTGATAACCGCGGCGGGCCGCTGGACGCCAAAGCCATCTTCGCGCGCAACCTGGTTCGAGACATCGAGGTATTCCTGCCTATCCAGGTCATATTGCTGCCGGAGCAGCTGTGGCCCAACGCCGAAGGCTGGGCACAGCTGTTGGCGATGCTGTGGGTGCTGGTCTTCATGTTGATGCCGCTGCTCAACAAGGATCGGCTGCGCATTGGCGATATGGTCGGCGGCACCATCGTGGTGTTGCAGCCAAAGAGCGTGCTGTTGCCCGATATCGGCGGCGAGGTCACGGCCATCGGTGGTGCCGCCGCGCCCAGGTACCGGTTCACCAATCAGCAACTCGACAAGTACGGGATCTACGAGCTGCAGGTGCTGGAAAACGTTCTGCGCGGGCAGGAGCGCCTGGACAATCAGCGCGCGCTCGAGACCGTTTGCGAGCGGATCAAAACCAAGATCGGTTGGAACCCGGCCGAGTGGCACGTGGAGCCCCAGGTGTTCCTGCGCGATTTCTACGCCGCCATGCGCGCGCGTCTCGAACGCAAGATGATGTTCGGTAAGCAGCGCAAGGACAAATACTCACCCGACGAGAGCATGCACTAACCGCGCTGCGGCTCAGCTGGGGGCGGCTAGTCGAAGACGCTGGCGAGCTCGTCGGTGTCGATGCCCTCTTTGACGTGGCGCAGGTCGTGGTAGGCGACGACGGTGACCACCGCCGTTACTCCGGCGGTGAGTGTGGTCACGACGAGGACGCCGATCATGTACGTCCTGATATCGCCGACCGTGGCGTTCTTACCCAGAAAGACCAGTTCGAGCACGCTACTGGTCATCGACGACACCATATTGAGCAGGAACATCGCGCCGAAGACCTGCCAGCGGTAGCCTTTGGTCAGCTCGCGGCTGCGTGACAGGCTGGCGAAGATGCCAGGTCGCTCCACGACCGAGACTGGAATCGCCACCCACCACATGCACGAGAACATGATGCCGGGAATGATGAGGGCCACGAAGCCCAGGGCGATGCCGAACAGCATGACGAACCCGACCAGTAGGGCCGGCAGTAGTCGTTTGAGGCCGACTATCACGCTGGCGCCGACGGTGGCGTGACGTCCGCGTAGCTGCTCAAACGTGCCGTAAGTGACCGCTGCGCTGGCGACGATGCTCAGGAAAAAGCCTCCGCCCATCAGCAGGAACACGACAGCGTTGATGTCGTCTTCGGTCATGTCGGCGTCGACCAAGGACAGGGTCAAGACCATGAGCGGCGAGAAGATGATGGCGAGCAGGAGGGTGAACGAAAAGAAGTTGCGGAAGTAGATCTTGAATCCGCGGCTGATCACCGAGCCCAGGCGAAAGATGTTGTCCATGGCTCGCATACGCTACACTACGGCGAGATTGGTTTCGAGTGCGATGTGGGGCGTCTTGACAGCGATGTGGCTCGTGTTTGCTGCGGTCGGCGGATTCGTCGACGTGGCCAAGCTCGACGCGTCCATCCGCCTCGACATCCGCTACGCCACCAAACGTAACTTCACCAAAGTGAAGGTGTATCCGGTGGCCAAATGTCTGCTGCGTCGCGATGTCGCGCGGCGGCTCGTCGCGGTACAGCGCGCTCTACGCAAACGCGGCCTCGGCCTGAAGATCTGGGATTGTTACCGGCCGTTCAGTGTTCAGAAGAAGTTCTGGAAACTCGTGCCGGACCCGCGTTATGTCGCCCGTCCAATCACGCGCAAGGGAAAACCGCTCAGCGGATCGAAACACAATCGTGGCGCGGCGGTGGACCTGACCCTGGTTGATAGCAAAGGCAAGGAGTTGGAGATGCCCACGGACTACGACGACTTTTCCAACAAGGCTCATCGCGGCTATACGGGAGCGACAGTGGCAGCCAGGCGCAACGCAAAACTACTCGAACGCGAAATGACCAAGCAGGGGTTTGTCGGTCTATCCACCGAATGGTGGCATTTCGACGGTCCCAATTGGCAACGTTACGGCCTGGCCGACATCCCATTGCACTGAACCTCGTCATGATCGACGCACTCGCAAGCGCTGTACCGTACTACCCGGTCAACGATTTTGGCCCGGCGATGAAGGGCCTCGTCATCGGCGGCATCGGCATCTTCCACGTGTTCGTGGCTCAGTTCGCCATCGGTGGCGGCATGTTGCTTTGTTATCTGGAATGGCTGGGCCAGACCAAACGCAGTCCACATGCGCGCAGGTTCGTCGACGGCTACTTTCGCATGCTGGTGCTGATCTCGTTCGTCGCCGGGGCTGTGACCGGAGTCGGCATGTGGTTCACGACGATTCAAGTTAGTCCGCGAACCATCGGGCTGATGGTCGATGAGTTTCATTGGTTGTGGGCGATCGAGTGGACGTTCTTTTGTTTGGAAGTCAGCGCTGGCTATCTGTTCTATCGATACGGCGATCGGTTGCCGGACAAAGTGCGCCTGCGCCTCCTCGTGATCTACGCCCTCGCGGCCTGGTTCAGCTTGTTCTGGATCAACGGCATCCTGTCGTGGCAGCTCACGCCTGGCAGCTGGGCGTCGTCACACAACGTGTGGGCCGGATTCTTCAATCCGAGTTTCTGGCCGTCCCTGTTGTTCCGCACAATCGTCGCGATGACTATCGCGGCTCTGGTCGGCTGCGTCGTGGTCAATACGATGGACGAGCTCGATCGCGGCGAGAAGACGGCGCTGATCAACCGGATCGCCCATTTCCTGGCGCCCATGGCGGCGATGCCTGTGCTTGCTCTGTGGTTCCTGGTGGTGATTCCCACAGACAGTCGCGAATGGGTGATGGGCGGTAGCGCGGCGATGATGTTGTTTACCGCCATGGCAGCCGGGGCATCGACGGTGATTGGCGGCTACGCGCTCATTGGACTACTGCGCAAGAAGATGTACATCAACGGTGCGACGGCCACGCTGTTGGTCGCCATGGCGTTCGCGGCGACGGCGGCAGGCGAATTCGTGCGCGAAGGCGCGCGCAAGCCGTACACCGTGCGTGGCGTGCTCTATTCGAATTCGATCACCCCGGGGGAGTTGACCGAGCTGCGTAGGCGCGGCTCCGTGACCGACGATCCGTACCCCATGCGCAACCCCGGTCAGTACGTCACAGATCAGTTACGCCTCGGCGCCAAGGTGTATCGTTTTCAATGCAGCGTGTGCCACACCATGGACGGCGCCAATGCGCTGTCACACTTGACGGGTTCGTGGTCGCCCGAACAGCTGCGCATGAACGTGGCCAAGCTTCAGCACACCAAGCCGTACATGCCACCGTTCGCTGGCAACGCTCGTGAGTTGGAGGCTCTTGCCCAGCTGCTCATGTGGCACAACGCCGGTCGTCCGTCCTCGTGGCCCGTGGCCGAGTCCGCCGCGACGTTGCAGCGCATTCAGGCCTGGCTCGACGAAGCTGGCGTGTTGCCCGGCACGTCCAAGCGCTACAAGAAGCGGGTGGGGCGATGAGCAGTGCGTTTCCATTTGGCCTGCCCGGCTCGACGGCCCTGTACCTGGTGTTGTACGTGGTCACGCTGCTCTTGCACGTCGTGTTCATGAGCTACGTGCTGGCCGGCAGTGGCTATATGGCGGTGTGGGCTGTGCGCAAGCAGTTCGCCGATGAACCCGGTCGCGATCCAGTGGCCGGCACACTGCGCGACTGGCTGCCATTTGCTCTGGGTATGGCTATTACCGCGGGTGTCGCTCCGCTCTTGTTCATTCAAATCCTGTACAAGGAACAGTTCTACACTGCCAACCTGCTGCTGTTTCATCGCTGGATGGCCATCGTGCCGGTGCTCATGGTCGGCTTCTACTTGCTGTATTTGGCCAAGAGCAAACGCATCGAGAGTTGGCCCGTTTGGGCACGCACAGTCGTCGCCGGTGGCGCGTTCTTCTGCTTCTTATTCGTGGCGTTCGCGTTCGCCGAGAACCACATGTTGGCTATGCAGGACCAGAGCCAGTGGGTTCAGTTCTATGTAGACCAGCGCATCGTGTTCATGAACGACCACACACCGCTGCGCGTTGCTTTGTGGTTGTCGGGGGCGTTGAGTGTATTCGCCGTCATCATGGGCTGGCAGCGTCGTCAGGACGAGTCACAGGTGCGCACTCTGGGGATCATCGCTCTGGTCGGGACGGCAGCGGCTGTCGGCTTCGGCGCGCTGTACTGGAACATTCTGGCTGAGCCAGCTCGTTCGGCGCTCACTGGCGCATTTGCGCTTCCGTACGCAGTGGCGTTGGTGCTCGGCCTCATCGGCCAGTGCGTGGCTTGGACGTGGCAGCTGAAGTTGGGCCGGTTTCATAAACCGGCGTTAGTGCTGGCGTCGATCGCCAGTGGTACGGCAATCCTGGGCACCATCGTCCTACGTGAAGCGTTGAGGCTGCAGCGACTTGGCTCCGATCAACTTTTTGCCCTCCACGAGCGCACTGCCAGCGCTGGCGGTATGCCATTATTCATCGTGTTCTTGATCGCGAACGGTGCGCTCATTACGTGGTGTGTAGTGCTTACTCGTCGAGGGTTGAAACAATGACGCGAGCAGTTGCGATTCATCAGGTCGACGCTTTTACGTCGAAGCTCTTCGGTGGCAACCCGGCTGCGGTATGCCCCCTCGACGAATGGCTCGATACGGCGACCATGCAGGCCATCGCCGCCGAGAACAATCTGTCCGAGACTGCGTTCTATGTTCCAAAGAAGGTGCCCAATGACGGGCCCAGGAACGGCCACTATGAACTGCGCTGGTTCACCCCCCTGGTCGAGATCGATCTCTGCGGTCACGCGACTCTCGCCGCAGCGTCGGTGATCTTTGGTGACACGGCCAAAGCCGGTGACGAGATCGTCTTTCATTCACAACGAAGCGGTGAACTGCGCGTTACCCGGACCACGGGTGGACGCTACGCGCTCAACTTTCCGGCGCGACCTCCGCAGAAGTGCGCGCTCAACGACGACTTGAACGCTGCGCTGGGCGTCGAGCCCGTCGAGTTGATGGCCGCTGATCGTTACCTTGCCGTCCTCGACAGCGAGGAAACGGTCCGCAATCTGAAGCCCAAGATGCACTTGCTGGCTCAGCTCGACCGCACCGTTGTGGTCACTGCCGAAGGTCAAGATGTGGACTTCGTGTCGCGCTTCTTCGCGCCGGGTAAGGGCATCCCCGAGGATCCAGTCACAGGGTCGGCGCATTGCGTGCTGATTCCGTTCTGGGCGGCGCGTCTGGGTCGTCAGGCCTTGCACGCACATCAGGTATCCAAACGAGGCGGCGAGTTGTTCTGCCGCGACCTGGGCGACCGGGTTGAAATCGCCGGTACGGCCGTGCTCTACCTGACCGGTCAGATTCATCTGCCATAGAACAAGGAGCGGTCACCTACCGTGAGTGAAGAACAAGTCGACCTGCAACAGCCGAACTCGGCGGGCAACGAATTTCGCTGTAATCAATGCGGCGCTGAGATGAAGTACGACGCGGGCGCGAAGAGCATGCGCTGCGGTCACTGCGACAACACTCGAGCGGTGGGGACATCCGAGGGGCAGCAGACCATCGTCGAGTACAACCTCGAGGAAGGCCTGGCCAAAGCGGCGGAGCGAGGCTACGGCACACCGGTCAAGACGACCATGTGCAAGGAGTGCGGCGCGACGGTCAGCTTTGGCGAGAACGTCACGTCGACCAAGTGCGATTTCTGCGACTCATCCCAGGTGCTGGAACAAGAGGCCAATCGCAACGTCATCCGGCCCGAATCCCTGGTGCCGTTTCAGGTCGAGGAGAAAGCCGCCGCCGACAAATTCTCCGGGTGGATCAAAGGTCTTTGGTTTCGGCCATCCAACCTCAAGCACAAAGCCAAGGTAGAGGAGATGTCCGGGGTGTACGTGCCTTACTGGACCTTCGATTCGAACGTGGACTCGGACTGGACTGCACAGGCCGGCTACTACTACTACGAGACCGAGCACTATATTGACGAAGAAGGCGAAGCCCAGGAAAAGGAAGTGCGCAAGATTCGCTGGGAGCCAGCGTGGGGCTCGCGCTCGGACTTCCATGATGACCTGCTCGTGTGTGCTTCCAAAGGCTTGCCGCCCAAGTTGGCGTCGAAGCTGCGCACCTTCGAGACAGCGCAGCTGATCAGCTACGACCCCCAGTACCTATCGGGGTGGAAAGCCGAAGAGTACGCCGTGGAATTGAACGACGGCTGGAAAGACGCTGTCGACAAGATGGAGCAGATCCAACATGGGCGCTGTCGGGATGACGTGCCCGGTGACACCCAGCAGTTCCTGAACGTCTCCAATAAGTTCTACGACGAGACGTTCAAGCACGTGCTGCTGCCGATTTGGATCTCGGCGTACCGCTACAATGACGACGTCTATCGCTTTCTGGTCAACGGTCAGACCGGCGAAGTCACCGGCAAAGCGCCGTATAGCGTTATCAAGATTGTGCTTTTCATCCTGATGCTCGTGGGCATCATTGGCGGCCTAATCTTTCTGCTCACTCGTTAGCAGTTTTTTCGATCAGACCGGTTTCTCCGGGACTTTTGGCGGCGTGGGCGCGGTTACGCGTGCTATTCAGGCCCCGCTACGACCATTCGTAAGGAGAGACACCGTATGTGCAAACGCTTCACTGGCTATGGGATCGCTGCATCCTTCGCCCTTTCACTCATCGCCTGTGGCTCAGGTTCGTCCAACACGGGCAACACGGGCAACACCGGCAACGGCACCGCGACAGCCGGCAACGCGTCGTCGGATTTGATTCCGCGCAAAGTCTTGTTCGGCAACCCGGAGAGGACCTCGGCCAAGATCAGCCCGGATGGCACCAAGCTGAGTTTCCTGGCACCCGTCGATGGAGTGCTCAACGTTTGGGTCGGCCCAGTGGACGACATGAGCAAGGCAAAGCCGATCACCGGGGACAAGAAACGCCCGGTTCGTCGCTATGGCTGGGCGGCCACGAGCGCGCACATCATCTTTAGCCAGGACAGCGGCGGCGACGAGGATTGGCACATCTACAGCGTCGATCTGGCGAGCGGTAAGAAGATCGACCTGACGCCGTTCAAGAAAGTCGCGGCGCAGATCTGGGCCGGTAGCGCCAAGCATCCGGACTGGATCGTCGTCGGCGTCAACAATCGCGTCAAGCAGCTCCACGACGCCCACAAGGTCAACATTCGGACCGGCGAGCGCACGATCCTTCTTCAGAACCCGGGCTTCGTCGGCTTCAACTTCGACAACGAGTTGCAGATTCGCACCGCGGTGAAACCGACCCCGACAGGCGGCATGGATGTTCTCGCCGCGATCAAGGGCGCCAAGGGCGTGTACAAGTTCGAGCCCCTATTCAAGATTCCCCAGGCCGATGCCATGAGCACCAGCCCGTTGAGCTTCGACAAGACCAACGAGAATCTGTACCTGTGGGACAGCCGCGGTCGCAACACCAAAGCGTTGGTGGCTCTGAACATGAAGACGAAGCAGACCAGAGTGTTGGCCGAGAACGCCAAGGCCGACGGTAGCAACATCATGATGCACCCGACCAACCACACGGTGCAGGCGGTCGGTTTCACCCGCGCTCGCCGCGAGTGGAAGATCCTCGACGAATCGATCAAGCCCGACTTCGACAAGTTGGGCAAAGTCGCCCGTGGCGAGTTCCATATCGTCAGCAAGACACTCAACGACCGCAAATGGGTCGTGGCCTTCTCCGGCGACACTGCGCCCACCCGCTACTACCTGTGGGATCGCGACGCCCAGAAAGAGAAGTTCCTGTTCGTTGCTCGCAAAGCCCTCGAAGGTTTGAAGCTGGCGCCGATGCACCCGGTCGTGATCAAGTCTCGGGACAACAAGGAGCTGGTGAGCTACCTGACCTTGCCCATCGAATCGGACAAGGATAACGACGGCAAGCCCGAGGCGGCGCAGCCGATGGTACTGCTCGTCCATGGCGGCCCGTGGGCCCGGGATAACTGGGGTTACAACCCGCTGCATCAGCTGTTCGCAAACCGCGGCTACGCGGTGTTGTCGGTCAATTTTCGTGGCTCCACGGGGCTGGGTAAGGACTTCGTCAACGCGGGAGACCGCGAGTGGGCGCGCAAGATGCACGACGATCTAATCGACGCCGTTAACTGGGCAGTCAAAGGTGGCATCGCCGATAAGAAGCGCGTGTGCATTGCTGGCGGTAGTTATGGTGGCTACGCCACCCTCGTCGGTATGACTATGACGCCGGACGTGTTCGCGTGCGGAGTCGACATCGTCGGCCCGTCGAGCATCGTCACGTTGCTCAAGGCGATTCCCCCGTACTGGAAGCCGATGATCGCCATGTTCAAAGCGCGCGTCGGTGACTGGACGACCCCCGAAGGAATCAAAGACCTGGAGTCGCGGTCGCCGCTTCATCACGTTGGCAAGATCACCAGGCCATTGCTCATCGGGCAGGGCGCCAATGATCCGCGAGTGAAGCAGGCCGAAGCGGATCAGATCGTCAAAGCGATGCAGGCGAAGAAGATTCCCGTGTCGTATGTACTGTTCCCCGACGAAGGCCATGGCTTCGCTCGCACCGAGAACTCCCTGGCGTTCTTCGCCGCCGGCGAGGCGTTCCTCAGCAAACACCTGGGCGGTAAGTACCAGCCGGCGACCAAAGCCGGTCTCAAGGCCTCGACCATCCAGGTCAAAGCCGGTATCGAAGGCATCCCGGGCTTCGCCGAAGCCATGAAGTAGCTCCTGCTCGTCCCCTCCGTTTCAACTCGTTCTCAAAAATAATACATAAAATTAGCCTGTTACGTTCCAGTCGTGACAGTATCTTCGAATTCTATTTGACAGTGATTTAATCAGTGTCACATTGCTGATCATGACTCAGTCGGATCAGACCGAATGGACCATTGGCGAGCTTGGCCAGCAAGTAGCAGATGCGCTGTCGGTGGATTACGCCGGGTCGAGCAACGGCCAGGTGAGGGCGGTCCCTGATCGCCGGTCCATCCGCTACTACACCGGCCTGGGGTTGCTCGATCGGCCCCTGTCCATGCGGGGCAGGACGGCGCTCTACGGTCGCCGACATCTGCAACAACTCGTGGCGATTAAGCGGCTCCAGGCGGGCGGACTTTCCCTGGCACAGATTCAAACCAGGCTCGCCGGCACGTCTGATCGTCAGCTGTCGGCGCTCGCGCGCATCCCCCGCGTCCCAGCCAAACGCGCGGCAAAACGATCTCAACGCGATGGCTTTTGGCGCGCGATTCCTGACGCGGACATCGCACCCCCGCCTGCCGCCGCGCCCGCGCCACGGAGACAAAAGACAGGGTCGCCCCCGGTCGATGTCGCCGAGGCAACTAACTTAATTCGGTTCCAACTCGCCCCCGGAGTGAGCCTGCTCGTCGAGACCGAGCGCGGCCCGACTGCTGACGATAACGCCGCCATCGCGGCCGCCGCCCAGCAGCTCCTACACCAACTCGATAATCGCGGGCTTCTCACCGCCAAGTAACTCAAGATGGAGGTACCACCCATGACCCACCACACTCTCACCATGATGCCCGAGTCCGAGCTCGCCACAGTCATACCTGATGACGAGGCCGGCTTTGGTTGTCTGTCCACTTCGCGCGGGCGTTTACCCCTCGAGGCCATGGACGTCAAAGGCCGCATCGTCGGGCTTGTCTCCGAACTCGAACTGCGTCAGACCTTCATCAACACGATCGATGAGCCCATCGAGGCCACGTACATCTTTCCTCTCCCCGACCGCGCGGCTGTCACGAGCTTTCGCATGGAGGTCGACGGTCGCATCGTGGACGGTCTGATCAAAGAGCGAGGCGAAGCCCGACGCGAGTACAACGACGCCATCGCCGCGGGTCATCGCGCGGCTATCACCGAGGAGGAGCGCTCGGGCGTGTTCACCATGCGCGTGGGCAACCTGATGCCCGGCGAGAAGGCGGTGGTCCGCCTGACTATGACCGGTCCGCTGCCCGTGGCAGATGGTGACGTAACGTTCCGGTTCCCGCTGGTCGTGGCACCTCGGTACATTCCCGGCGTGGAACTGGCCGGCGGCAGTGTCGGCGATGGCGTCGCCCCGGACACGGACCAGGTACCGGATGCCTCGCGCATCTCGCCCCCGGTGTTGCTGCCCGGGTATCCCAATCCGGTGAGGCTCAGCCTGCGCATGGACATCGACGCGGGCGGACTTCCGCTGTCCAACCTGCGATCCAGTCTGCACACGGTGGTCGAGAAACAGAATGGCGAGAGCCGGTGCGTCGCGCTGCAAGCCGGTGAGCGCCTCGATCGCGACTTCATTCTGCGTTACTCGGTCGGTTCGGACGCTATCGAGAGCAGCCTGGTGTTGACGGCTGATCGCGAGGGTGACGAGGGCACGTTCATGTTGACCCTCGTGCCGCCGACGAATGCCGCCGGCGAGACCAAGCCGCGTGACATCATGTTCGTGCTCGATCGGTCCGGGAGCATGTCCGGCTGGAAGATGGTCGCCGCGCGGCGAGCTGTCGCGCGGATGGTCGACACGCTGGGCAACGACGACTCGTTCAATGTCATCGCCTTTGATGACTCCATCGAGTCACCGCCGTCGTTCAACGCGAGCAAACTCGTCGCCGCCACGGACCGTAATCGGTTTCGCGCCGTCGAGTTCCTGGCCAAGCTGAACGACCGGGGTGGCACCGAGATGGCGCGACCGTTGCAACTAGCGGCCGATGCGCTTTCGGGTGGCTACGCGGACCGGGAGCGAGTGCTCGTGCTGGTTACCGACGGACAGGTCGGCAACGAAGACCACATCTTGCGCAACCTGAAGAAGCGGCTCAAGAACGTGCGCATCTTCACGCTCGGTATCGATCGCGCGGTCAACGCCGGATTCTTGCGTCGGCTGGCTACACTGGGTGGCGGTGCGTGCGAGTTGGTCGAGTCAGAGGATCGCCTCGACGAGGTCATGGACAAAATCCACCGCCGACTGGCGACTCCAGTCGTAACTGAGTTGCAGCTCGCAGCGAACGAGTTGGACATCATCGCCGACACGATCGTGCCCAGCCGTATTCCTGACCTGTTCGCCAACGCGCCGGTGACAATCACCGGTCGCTATCGGGGCGGTGCGGGTGGAGGCATCAAGGTGACCGGTCAGGACCTCATCGGTGGTAGCTGGTCCCAGCCGGTGCGCACGAGCGAGGGACAGAACCGCGCTGTGTCGCAGCTATGGGCACGCGGCCTGATTCGTCAGCTCGAGGATCAGTATGTCGTCGGCGGCCACAGAGATGGCCTGGAGAAGCGCATCATCGCCACGTCTTTGCAGTACTCGGTGTTGTGTCGGTTCACCGCGTTCGTTGCGGTCGACCGCGAAGGCAAGATCGAGGCGGACGGACTTCCTCATCAGGTGACCCAGCCGGTGGAGATGCCAAGTGGTTGGGCCATGAACCAGGCGTGTCCAGCCCCGGCTGCCGCGCCAGGGATGATGCGCACGATGATGGCCGGCAGCATGCCCATGATGGGAGACGCCGACGAACTCGACGCACTCGCCGAGGCTCCGGCGGCCGCGATGCCGTCTGTCATGGCGCCAATGAAGAAGCGCGGTGCGGTGGGGGCGCTCGCCTCGGGTATCGCCGGTGGTGTGGGAGCGGTGCTCGGTGCGCCGTTCGCCGCGGCCAAGGCGATTGCCGGCCGAGGCGGCGGTGGTGCCAGTGACAGCCGCTTCGAGTTTGAAGCAGAAGAAGCCGACGACCACATGGACTTCAACTCGTACCTCGATGTCGAGGCAGAAGAAGCCGGCGACGACATGGACTTCACCTCGTACCTCGAACGTTTGCACGAGCTGGTCGACCAACTGCGCCAGCCACATGGTGACGTTGATCTGGAGCACCGTCTCAAGCGAGTCGCTGCGCATCTGCGCCAAATGGTCGAGGACCTGGAGTCCATCGACTCGACGCTGGACCTGGTGCGTGCGCTGGCGCTGGTGTGCACTGACCTGGAGACGACACTGCGGGCTGGTCGGGTCGACACCGGCAAAGCGGCGGAGACTACAGCTTCGGCGCTCAGTGACATCATCGCCGAGCAAGGTGGCACTGCGCCGGTGCGGAAGGCGTTCTGGAAGTAGCTGTGGTTGCGAGCGGGTCTATCGTCGGCGGAGGCGTGCGCGAACTGTTTGTCGCTTTCGCCCCATGTAGACCCGCTTGGACCACTTGCGGTAGCCACGGCGGTTCACGACCACGCTGATCCGCTCGAACCCGAGAACGTTGGCGTACACCGGAGCCTTGCCCACCCGGCGTCCGCCGACGTACACGGTGCCACCCCGAGGCGATGACGTCACCAGTAGCCGATGCTTCGGGCGTTGCAGGCGCTGGCTGATCTTGGTCGTCTTGCCTTTCGACACGCGCACCCGGCGATAGACTTTTTGATAGCGCGCGCGGGTAATCAGTACCGTGACCGCCCCGCACTCGGCGGTGCCGGTGTATGGAGACACGCCCAGCTTCTTGCCGTTGGCCAGCACAGTTGCGCCGGTGGGATTCGTAACGACGTTGAGTCCGCACTCGTCCGAGGCGACCGCGTTGTCTGTGTTGGTTGTGTCTGGCTTCTTGTCCGCGTCTGGCTTCTTGTCCGCGTCTGGCTTCTTGTCCGCGTCTGGCTTCTTGTCCGCGTCTGGCTTCTTGTCCGCGTCTGGCTTCTTGTCCGCGTCTGGCTTCTTGTCCGCGTCTGGCTTCTTGTCCGCGTCCGGCTTCTTGTCCGCGTCCGGCTTCTTATCCGCGTCTGGCTTCTTGTCCGTGTCCGGCCCGTCGATGTTTCCGGTCTTCTTCGTTCCTTGCCCCGCGTCGATCTTCTCGGCGTTCTTGGCCTTGCCTGCGCTGTTCTTGTCGCCGCCGCCACCGCCGCCCCACACCGCATAGCCGATGCCGAGGCTGAGTACCGACGCGACGCCAACGGCGATGAGTAGATTCCGTGTCCCGTTCGATTGGCCGATCGGCGGTAGCACCGGTCGGTACACCAACTCCGTCGCTTCGGCGTGGCGACCGGCCGGCGGTGGTCCACCCTGACCATACGGACCCGCTTGTCCGAACGGCCCGCCAGCATTCGGCGGTATCGCCGCGGGAGCCGGCGGCCCTGCATTGTATGGCACCGTGGTCGGAGGCGGAGTCGCCGTGGGGAACGCACCTGGCGCGTCCGGGTTCACCTGGGTTGGTTCGTTGATGTCTTCGTCATCGCGGGGCCACCAGGCGGGGAGCAAGTCTGTTCCGTCCGCGGCCTTATCCTCTTCGGGTAACTGAATCGCGCCGCTTTCTTCGTACATCGTGCATTCGATGAACGCTTCCAGGTCGCCTTCGCTCAGCTCGCCGAACGGGTTCGCCGGCAAGATTGTGCCGGCGCTCGGTGCGCGTTCGTGCTGGTGGTCCGCCGCACTGATCGCTTCGGCCGCCGCGCGCGCCTCGTCCACGGCAGCCTGTTCCGCGGATGCAGATGCGGCGCTTGGCGGGGGTGTTTGCTTTGCAGGGGTCGGCGGCGGCGTCGGGCGGAGATGTTTCGGCAGCGGCGGGAGCGGTGCCGCCTCCTCGTCGCCAGCGGTCATCTGCGCAAGCAGTTCTTTGCAGCCAGGGCCGAGGGTCTCGAATTTAATTCGCATCCCGGGACGTTTGAATTTCCCGCTCTTGTCAGTGATCGCTTCGATCACTTCGCCGCGTCCAGACAACACCGGGTTGCCATCCGCTAGCGTGATGAAGAACTGCGACTTTGCGCCGATCGGTTTCGGCTTCTTGGTAACAATGAAGATCGACTCCTTGTCGACGAAGCGGCCGAAAAGAGACGCGAACTCATCCTTGGACGAGCACTTGGACACAATGCGAAGGACCCGCTTTGCGGCCGAACTGGTGGAGGGTGTCACCACGCTGGTCTGACGAGTGTATCGCAGCCCCGTTGGATGGTGAAGATTCGTTATAGTATTGGTGCCTTGAAGCTTCGCGTCACGTACACACGCCCACAGGATTTTGTCGCAGACCACGATGGCCAATTCGCTCGCGGCGGCTTGCTGGTCCGAGTGTCCGGGGTGAATCCAGAGCCGAACAGTGCGGCCGAACTCGAACTCGTTACCCCTTTTGGCTCGGTGACGGTGGCCGCGACTGTGTTTCAGGTGTTGGCGGGCGCCGGGGTCGCAGTTGGTTTCGATGTAGGTGCAACGCCCGCAATCGCGAATATGATCCGTGCGGCACGCGCGGCGGCAGCCATTGATACCGGCTCGGACCCGCAACATCAGGTCGTCGCGAAACCGCCACAGACCGCCTCAGTAGCCAGTAAACCGGCTGCAGCGGTCAAACCAGCTCCGTCCGTCAGCCCTGTAGAGGCCGCAAATGTGGCCACCGCCAAAGACGAGCCGGCGCCCCGTCCTGCCAGGCGCACCCGGGCCGCGGCCGCGGCTGCCGCCGCCAAGGACATACGAACACGCATCCGCGAAGCCACGCCGGCCGAGCAGATGCAGATCGCTCTTCACGGGGGCAAGGACGAGCGGAACATCATCATTCGCGGGCCGAATCGGCGCTTACATCAGTATGTAATCCGCAATCCGCACATCCAGCTCGAGGAAGTGGCGGCCATCGCTCGGATGCCGACCGTGTCCGTCGACATATTGAAGTTCATCGCCGAGCGTCGCGAATGGGCCCAGCGACCTGAGGTCGCCCTGGGATTGGTTCGCAATCCCAAGACCCCGGTGCCCATGGCCGTACGTTCGGTACAATACTGCTCCGCCAGCGATCTACGTCAGCTGGCCAAGGTCAGCGCCGTCCGCGGCCCGGTACAACGAGCCATTCGCAAGAAAGTCCTCACGTAGCGCCTGCGGCCCGAGGCGTGCGCGGCACGCCGCAATAACAGCCTAAGGCTCGCGGACGATCTTGAAGTCGACGCGCCGGTTTTGAGCGCGTCCCGCCTTGGTGTCGTTGCGGCCGATCGGCTTGTCGCCACCGAAGCCAACCGCTTTGAGGCGCGACCTACCCACGCCGCGGCGGATCAGGTACGCGCGCACGCGCTTGGCGCGTCGCTCGGACAACCTCTGGTTGCTAGTCGGGTTGCCCTGGGAGTCGGTGTGGCCTTCGATGACGATCTTCTTGAGCTCTGGGTGAGCCTTGAGAACCGTGGCGATGCTCGACAGCAACCTGTAGGACCGCCGCCGAATCGATGCGCGGCCGAGTTTGAAGAAGACCTTGCCTTTGATCTCGAGCTTGTTGCCTTTGATCGCGACCAGCTGCTTCTTCTTGCAGCCGTTGTTCGCCTTGCTGCCCGCTACCTTCGGACAGTTGTCCTGGCTGTCTGGAACGCCGTCACCGTCGGTGTCGACGACTTTGGGCACGGGCTTGGGCTCGGGTTTGACGACGACCGGTTCTGTCGGTTTGACGATGGCCGGTGCAGTGGTGGCAGTCGATCCGGGCATGCGCGGCTTGGCCCTGTACTGGACGGGGCAACTCTTATTGATCGCGTCCGGGCCGCTCGCCGCACGCTTGTTCACCTTGATGGCAACGCGAGCGTTCGCTGACTGCGCCGGTAGCACTTTGAGGCTCGACAACGGGATGCCCTTGCTCTTGAGGAAACGCAGGACCGAGGCGGCTCTGCGCTTGGCCAGGGCCCGCGATGGCGCTGCGATGATGACCATCCACTGGGTTACCTCGGCGTGGGCCTTCATCAACGTCGCCGCCTGGCCAAGGGTTTCCCGGCCCGTGGTGCGTAGGTTGGCGCGGCGCCAGGTGATCGGCTTGTTGAATCGGACCAGGCTACCGTTGAGCGTGACACCGGCGCCGCCACCATCGGGGCAACCGTCTTCGTCATCGGTGCCGTTGATCGTCTCGGGCTTGAGTGGGCAGCGATCCTGAGCGTCTGGTACGCCGTCCTTGTCGTTGTCGATATCCGGGCAGCCGTCCTCGTCCTCGAACCCGTCTTTGTCTTCTGCACATGCCGGACACTTGTCTGTCGCGTCGGGGATGCCGTCCTTGTCGTTGTCGAGATCCGGGCAACCGTCCCAATCCTCGAACTCATCCGTGTCTTCGGACTTGTTCGGGCACTTGTCCTTGTTGTCCATGACGCCATCGCCGTCCGTGTCGCGCTTCGAGGCCGGGCAGCCGTCTGTGGCGAGCGGTGGCAACTTGTCTTCGGGATCGTTGGGGCAGCTGTCCTTGAGATCGGCGATGCCGTCCTTGTCGTTGTCGAGCTCGGGACAGCCATCCTCGTCCTCGAAACCGTCCAGGTCTTCCTTCTGGTTGGGACACTTGTCTTCGTGGTCCAGGCGCTTGTCGCCGTCGTTGTCGTTCTCGGGACAACCGTCGGAGTCCTCGAATCCGTCGCGGTCCTCTTTGACTAGCGGGCACCTGTCGTTGATATCGGGCACGCCATCGAGGTCAGAGTCGCGTTTGTCCTGGGCGAAGCCGATGGAGATGAACACGCGCAGGCCGGGCGAGCCAATACCGCGAACGAGTCCGCCACCACCGCCAGCGAGCACCTTGAGCGAGGGCGTCACCGCCACTCGGAGAGCACCGATCGCTTCGAGCGGGCTTTCGTCGAGATCGAAACTGCCCAGGCCCGTGCGGCCGAACATCTCGGCGACTGCAGACACCTTGGGAGTGAAGCGGAACGCGCCAGCCGCACCCCAGGTAAGTTGATGGCCGACTTTGCTCGAGTAGATCTCGCGCGGTTTGCGGAAGATCATTCCCATATTGGCGCCGACCATCAGGCGACCGCGGTTGTCACTCCATTGCGCGTCGCCGCGAACTCGGACCGACGGCAGGTCGTCGCCGATGAACTCGCTCCCGCCCGCACCGAAGCTGCTGGGCAAGGTGATGCTACCGCCGCCGGCGAAGCGCAGGTTCTTCTTGTTGTAGAGCAGTTTCTTGGCTTCCAGGCGCATGTCGCCCAGGCCGCTGATCTGCATGCCACCGTCTACGCCGGTCGCCATGGTGCCCAGTGTGGTCGTGTCCAGGCCTTCACCGACCATCGACAGGATAAGGGGGACGGACAGACCGATCTGCAGCGTTTCGGTGAGTCCGTAGGCGCCGGTGATCTGCGCCGCCAGAATACTCTCGACGACCTTCGTGCGCTTGGTCGTGATCTCATCGTTCGCGTCACTGGAGACGTTGTAGATGGTGAATGGGTTAGTCAGGAATGTGACCAGTGCGTCCATGTTGAACTCGGACTTTTTGGTCACGTCGGCGTCGTTCACAGTGACGAACGACTTCGGCCCGATGGCGTAGTCGAACAACTGAACGTCAATGGCTGGATCGTACGGCGGCGTTTCTTGCGCCTCCGCCGTGTCGACAGACCAAACCAATACCGATACGAATGCTAGCAGGGCCCCCGTGCGCATCAGTTTTGATCTTAACGCTCGATGGCAGCGCATAGCCAGCGCGATCCTCGTTCTATTGACGCGACACGTGTATGGTGGTACCGCTGGATCAGGCTAGTTACGGCGCTTACATTCGCCCACATGAGGTGACCCAAACATGGGCCTAACGGACACATCAGAAGTACTACTTAACGGGATGAAGGCAGCACTAGGCTGCTGGCAGAAGGTCGGCGGCGAGCAACAGCCGTTGTACTGGGTCTTGCGGCTCAAGATGGCCGACAACCAGTTGGCCGACGGCATGCTTGTCGAAGACATCCAGCCGACCATTCCTGACTCAATTCGAGACACGACCATTGAGCGGTTCAGGACCGGTCGGCGCTACTGGGACGATATCCGGTACTCGACCCTCGAGCCGGTGACCCAGTTGTGGGGAACTATCGTCAACACCGCACGGGTCGTGGCCGACAGCGATCGCGTTACCAATGGTCAGAAGAAGGTCTTCGACTACCCGGCCGAATCGTTGCTCGAGTTCTTCCGCTCGGCTCGTGAGCGTATGGAAGTCGCCGACGAGCTGTATCACGTGTTCAAGGCGATGCCGGCTCCCGAATGCCAGGCGCTCGCCGCACTACTCAACGTGCACGTGGATGCCCGCCTCGAGGTAGACACCATGCGGCGCCTGGTGCGGCTGCTGGATCACGAAGGTCCGATGACCCCGGAAGAGCAGGACGACCTGTCGTCTATCTCGAACACCAGCCTGGTCAGTGCGACGTTCACCGGTCTACGCGGCAGCGGTTAGGCACGGTTCGTTTGAACTTCGTACGTCCTAGCGGCCCATCTCGCGGGTCTCGCTCAGGGTAATTCCGTCGACCCCGTCCAGGGCGTGCATCAGCTGCCACTTGTCGCGCGCCAAATAGATCGGCGCCCCGGAGTGATCTTCGGCCAGGTTGCCGTGGATGGATTCGGTGAACTTCTTGAGCACGTGACGGTCGTCGCCGTTGATCCATCGCGCGGTGACGAACGGGCAGCTTTCGAAGTGCACGTCGAGTCCGTACTCGACCTTGATTCGCGCGGCCAGCACTTCGAACTGCAACACGCCGACTGCGCCGACGATCCACTCTGAACCGAGGAAGCGCTTGAACGCCTGAGCCGTGCCTTCTTCAGCCAGTTGCACCAGGGCCTTGCCCAGATGTTTGGCCCGCATCGGATCTTCGGGGCGCACTTTCTTGAGCAACTCGGGCGCGAAGCTCGGGATGCCCGTGTAGCGCAGCTCTTCGCCCTCGGTGAGCGTGTCGCCGATGTGCAACGCGCCGTGGTTCGGGATACCGACGATATCGCCGGCCCAGGCTTCTTCGGCTAGTTCTCGGTCGCGGGCCTGGAACAGCACGGCGTTGTTGACGTTCATCGTCTTGCCGTTGCGCGAGACCGTCAGCTTCATGCCGCGGTTGAACTTCCCCGAGCACACGCGCATGAACGCGATGCGATCGCGGTGGCGCGGATCCATGTTTGCCTGGATCTTGAACACGAAGCCCGTGACCTTCTTCTCCCCCGGTTCGACCACCCGGGTGACGGCGGGACGTGGCCGTGGCGACGGCGCTAGCTCCGCCAGCCCACGCATGAGCTCGAGGACGCCGAAGTTGTTTAGCGCGCTGCCGAAGTACACCGGCGTCATGTGTCCTTCGAGAAAAGACTCGCGGTCGAACTCGGGGCATAGGCCGCGTACGACTTCGACTTCGTCGCGTAGCAGAGCCAGCTGTTTTTCAGGAATGAACTCCTCCAGCCGTTCGTCGTCCAGGCCGGAGAACGCTTCGTTGTTGCCCGCGGCCGGTTCGCCACCGCGTTCCATGAGCACGAGGCGATCGGAGATCAAGTCGTAGCAGCCGAGGAAATTGTGACCACGTCCAATGGGCCAGCTCGCCGGCGATACGTCCAGCGCCAGGCGTTGTTCGATCTCGTCCAGCAACTCGAACGGGTCGCGGGCTTCTCGGTCCATCTTGTTGACGAACGTCGTGATGGGAATGTCGCGCAGGCGGCAGACCTCGAATAGTTTGAGTGTTTGGGCCTCGATGCCCTTGGCAGCGTCGAGCACCATGACCGCCGAGTCGACGGCGGTGAGTACGCGATAGGTGTCCTCGCTGAAGTCCTGGTGACCAGGAGTGTCCAACAGGTTGAACATCCAGTCCTGGTACTCGTAAGTCATCACTGAAGCGGTCACCGAGATGCCGCGGTCGCGCTCGACCTTCATCCAGTCCGAGTGGGCGCGTCGGCGTTCGCCGCGAGCTTTGACACTGCCGGCCATCTGGATCGCGCCGCCGAACAGCAGCAGCTTTTCGGTCAGCGTTGTCTTGCCGGCGTCGGGGTGGGCGATGATCGCAAAGGTTCTGCGGCGTTTGATTTCTTGTGGGGTAGTGACGGACATCGGGCGGCTCGCGGCGGGAGATTGGCAGCCACCTGTAGCACACTCCGCGAACTTTCGCGGTACGCCGAATTTAGCCTTTAACTTCGGCTAGTTTCAGACGGGAGAGTGTCCCTCGGTTGCGCCTGCTTTCAGACGGGAGAGTGTCCCCGGTGTTTGGCGGGGCTGACATCTGTGACGGGGGGCTTGTACGAGGCTTGCGCGATGTGTCGTCGTCGGGCTTTGGCGCTGGCGTAACAACTGATTATGCAACGGGGGTGAGTTGGTACGTGGGTTGCTCCGTTGGGGGAGCAGCCTGGGAGGCCAATGATGATCGGGACACGTAGGTTTGTTGTTTGTTTGGCGACGGCGTTCGCGCTTGCTGCATGCGGAGACGATGGTGGCGGCGGTACGCCGACGGACGTCGCTTTTGGCGACACTGTGGTCATCGTGGTGGTCAACCCGATGGTCAACGATGTGAACGACAAAACTATGCCCGTGCCCGGGACGAGTCAGTCGGGTGTGGTGTTGACGACCGACGATGGAGTCGAAGCCAGGACCGACTCGGCAGGGATCGCGGTGCTCGGTCCGCTCACCGCGGGGACACGCACGGTCGATGTGTCCGGGAGCGGTATCGACGGCAGCTTCTCTGTCACCATCGCCGACGGTGAGCTTCGCGAACTCGCGATCGCCGCCGACGGAACGAGCGTACAGGTCATGGTGGAGATCGACTACAAGTCGGACCAGCTAGCAGAGATCACGCCGTCGATGACGAACGCCCAGGTCAACGACGCGCTGCGTGTCAGCGACACAGTCGTGTTCATCCATGGAGGCACCTACGTGGGCGACCTGGACTTCTCTGGGAGCAAGGTGACTCTGTTTGGTGAAGGCCTCAGCGGAGGCGAGGTAGTGATCGACGGCAACGTGACCATCTCGGGCAGTGACTCGCGCATTCGCGGCGCACAGATTACCGGTGACCTGACTATTCCAGCCAGCGGTACGGGGCTGAGCTTCTCCCAGGTGGATGGCGAGACGGACGCGGATGGCAGTGACGACGTGTTTCTCAGCAACGCCCTGTGTGGCGCCGCGACCATTACGGGCAGCGGCGCGATCGCTCTGGGCAACGAAGGCATCGCACCCGCGGACGCCTGCCCCTAGCGCTGGCTACTTCGGCAGCGTAAACGTGAATGTCCACACGACGGTGGAAGCAACGGCTTTGTCGTCGGTGTTGATCGCCGGAGTGAACTTGAGCTTGGCGGCGAACTTCAGCGCGAGGCGGTCCAGGCCGAAGCCCAGTCGCTTCACCAGGGTGCGCTTGACCACCCGGCCTTTGGCGTTGACGAGCAGCTTCACTTTCACTTTGCCCTGGATGCCGCGCTGCTTTGCGACGGGCGGGTAGTTCTTCTCGGAGATGAAGTCGGTGTTGCCGATGGGCATCGCCTTCTTTTTGATGGCTGCGATGGATACGGGTTTGGGCGGCGGCGGCGCGACACCCACACCGCCGTTGCCTTTACCTCCGCCACCGCTGCCTTTGCCCGAGCGCGGCCCCTGAGTACCGTTCTTCGGCAAGACGAACTTGGAACCGGGCGCGTTGAAGTCACCAGTGTACGGCTGATCATCGCTGCCTACGCCCGGTGATGGGTCGTCTGTCACTGGCGTGTCAGGTGGTGGAGGAGGCGTGTTCTTCGGCGGGGGCGCCCGGCGGGTGATGCGCTTGGGCTGCCGCACCGGCTGCTTGCGCACGATCTTCTTGACCGGTTCTACCTTGGGCTCTTCCTTCTTGGGGGGAGCCACGATCTTCTTGGGGATCGGTTTCGGCTTGGGCTTCACCTTCTCCGGAGGCACTTCGAACTCGACGATGAGCGGCTTTTCCTTCTTCTTCTTCTTCTCGAGCTTGCCGCTCGCCCACAGCCCCGTGCCGAAGGCCACGTGGAAGAGGATCGTGCCGATGATCGGCCACGACAGCTGTGAGTGCCCATTCATGAGATGACTGTTACTTGCCCCGCGCGGGTAGTTTTGTCGTCAGGGCAAATCTGGTGATGCCCGACAGCTTGACCACATCGATGGCGTGCATAACTTCCCCGTGGGGCACCACCTTGTCCGCGGTGATGATCGCTTTGAGTGGTTTGCTGCCTTTGATCTTCTTGTTGTCGCTGACCATGCGTTTGATCAACGCTTTGATCGCTTCGTCGTTCTTGTACTGCTGACCATTGATCAACATCTTCTTGGTCTTGTCGATGGTAACGATAATCGGGGATTCTTTGACCGGTTGGCCGGACTTGGTCGTCGGGGTATCGATCTTGATGCCGCGGGTAACGATCAATTGCGCCGTCACCATGAAGATGATCAGCAGCACCAACGTGACGTCCACCAATGGCGTCACGTTGATCTCGGAGATCATGCCCGTGCCGGAATCTTCGTCCTGGTAGCTGCTGCCGCCGCCGGCCATCAGGCTGCCTCGACGTCTTCGTCAGACTGAGCCTGGGTGTGCAGCTCACCCAGAATCGCGTGGGCGACGGTGTCGGTACTCGTGACCGCTTCGCGCACGCGCCGGTTGTAGTAGTTGAATGCGATGACGGCGGGGATAGCGACGAGCAGGCCAACCGCGGTCGCGACCAGTGCTTCGGAAATCGCGTCGTGGACTGTTTCGGCACCGCCTTGTGCGTCCTTACTCAGCTCGTTGAAAGCCATGATGATGCCCAGCACCGTGCCGAACAATCCGATGAATGGGGCGTTGTTACCCAACGTTCCCAACACTGCTAAATAGCGCTCGTGGTCCTGTTTCGCACGCGTCTTTTCGCTATTCATGCCTTCGCCGGCGGCGTCGATACCGTTTTGGGCCTCGTCGATGCCTCTCATGGCGACCAGGACCGGCATTGCCTGGGATTCGGCGTATTTTTTCTTGAACTTGGAGGAGCCGGTTCTCAGAGCTTTCTTCACATCGTCTTCGAGCTCCGGCAGATTGACCCGTCGCGCCCAATAAAACATGAAGCGCTCGATCATGATGCCGATCGACATGATCGACAGGAAGACGAGCAACCAAAGCACCCACTCGGCGCCCAAAAGGGTGAAGTTCTTAAACCAGCTAGTCAGCATCAGTTGATCCTTCGGTCCTAAGGATTTCTCTCATTACGATGGTGGCGTACGCGCCTGAGGGTAGATCGAACGACAGCTCGATCGCACCGGCGCCGATCGTTGTGACTTCGGTAGTGCCCAAATCGATGGCCAGGTGTCGGCGCGTTCCTTGAGCGAGCTTGCCAGCCGGCTTGAACGACGCCAGGGTCAGTCCGTGTTCGTCGAGAATTGCTTGCTCCAGCGCCGCGGGCTGGGAGCCGGCGGTCGGTTGGCGCATCTTGTGGCCGAAGATCGGCCCAGTCGGCACCAACTCGCTATTGGCGAGGCGTTGGCTGTCCGTTGCCGCGTCTTCGCAGATGAACACGCCACCGCTATCGGTCTTGGCTAGCACGTCGCCAGCCAGGGCCGCGCCGTAAGAGCCCGCGCCGATGCGACGATTTAGATATTCGTTGAACAACAGCGATTGAAAGGCCGAGATGAACAGCCGCTTTCGTTTGCCGCGTGGAGGTTTAACGTTTGCCGGCATGTCTCCAGCGCCGACCAGGGCTCGACCAATTGCCGCGTTTTGCCCGGTGTTGCCAAAGCGTTGAGGGCCAAACCAGTTGGGGCTGCCGGGGGGGTGCTTGAGTCGGGCGAGAATGGCCAATGCGCGGTCCGCTGCTTCGTCTTCCGTAATGACTACATTACGAACGCGCAACGTAAATCGATTGCCACGAAGGTGCCCGGTTCGAAGTTTGTTGCCGTGGCGTGTGGCGGCGAGCACGGAAATGCCCGGAACCTGCAGCGCCATGACCTGCTCGGGGGTGACCGGCGGCGGAAACGACAGGTATTGTTTGGTGACCGCGTATTTGTCTTTCAGCCCTGCGCTGCCCACGTCCTTGGGATTGACGCCGACCGCTTTTGCCAGCTGGCCAACCGCGTCGAAGGTGGTGAGCTCCGTCTTTTCGATCCACGCGAATACGTGGTCGCCTTCACCGCATGGCGAGTAAACCGGAAGTTCCTCGACCCTGAAATCCTCGCTAGTTGAGCGCAGCACACCGCCAGTCCCGGGGAGTGCGCTGGTGAGGTAGGGGAGGGCTGGTGGCTTCATCGCGCGCCGAGATGCTACCATTCAAACCCCGCTGGGAATCGAGGCTACAGATGAAGAACAGACTCCGCTCCCTGACGATTCCGGCGTTGACCCACGCATTGCTTGGGCTATCGCTAGGAGCGCTCGCCCTGCCTGCGTGCAGCGGCCCGACCGTCAGGACGTCCACGACGCCGAAGGCTAAGGCTAAGGCCAAAGCCAAGATAACCAACCTGCGCAACGCCGCGCTGCCGTTCAAAGTGCTGGTCGCTCGCGGTGGCAGAGAGATTTCAAAGAGTGCCCTGTTTGCCAAATTGGCAAACGTCCAGGCGATCTGCATCGGCGAGTCCCATCCCGATCCGCATCATCATTGGGCGCAGTGGCAGCTGTTCAAGGCGTTGAGCACCCAAAACAGCAAGAGCGGGGTGAAGACCGCGCTGGGCATGGAGATGTTCCAGCGGCCCTACCAGGGGATTCTCGACGACTACCGCGGCGCGAAAATTTCGCAGCGAGAGATGCTGTCGCGCACCGCGTGGAAGAAGCGCTGGGGATATCCATACGGTCTGTACAAACCGATGATTCGCCTTGCGGTCAAGAACGGCCACGCGCTGTTGGCCCTGAACACGTCGCGCGAGTTGATTAAGAAAGTCTCTCGACGTGGCCTGGACATCATGGACCCCGAGGACAAGGCGAAGCTGCCAGAGCTCAACCTGACCGACAAGCAGCACCGGGCATGGTGGCGCAAGTTGATGGGCGGCATGGGCGGCGGCGCGGGACACAGCAGTCCTCACGGTCACAGCAAACACGGTAAGAAAAAGAAGAAGAAGCCGCATCCGTCCAAGATGTCCCTGTCCGAAAGAATCTACTCGGCCCAGGTCACATGGGACGAAACCATGGCTGAGACCGCGAGCAAGTGGTTACTCAAGGGCGAGCGCCGACAGATCATCATTCTTGCGGGCAATGGCCACTGTCACGAGACCGCTATCGTTCGCCGCATGCGCCGCCGCGGGATCAAACACGTTGTGTCGATACATCCGATCGTCGACACCGGTGACGGCGAAGTCGGCGAGCTGTTGGCGGCTCCGGTCAACGACTACGTGTTCGTCATGACCAGCGACAAGCAAGACGGCGAAGAGTCCGGCCGCTAACGAAGCCAGCAAGGTAGACCCCAGCACCGAACTCTTTCGGGCTGGTCAGCCGGTCGAATCTACTCAGAGCGAGGCGCAGAGGCTGCGCCGTCTTTGGGCTTGGCCTCTTTGACCATGCGCAGATAGAGCTTGGCGCTCTTGTTGTCCGGGTCCATGGTCAGCACCTCTTGCCACTCGTCGATCGCTTCCTTCTTGCGGTCGAGGGAGAACAACGTGACACCCAGATAGATGCGTGCCGGTACGTACTCCGGCTTGAGCTTCTTGACGATCTCGAACTCGGCAATGCCAGCCTCGAACATACCCGCGTCGCGATAGACGTTGCCCAGGCGAGTGCGCACGTCGACGAACTCCGGTCCCATCTGCAGCGCCTTTTTGTATTCTCGGACGGCGTCGTCGAGCATGCCGGCGCTGGCGTAAACGGCTCCCAGGTCCGCATGCATGTTGGCGATCTTGCCCTTGGCGAACGGGTCGAGGTTCGACGGTTCGCGGTAGCTGCGCGACAGGGTCTGGGAGTAGACCTCGCGGGCTTTGTCGTACTTGCCGCGGTCGTTGTAGGTGACCGAGAGATTCAGCGCGGCTTCAGTGTAGTTGGGGTTGAGCTGCAGGGCGCGCTCGAACGAGGTCTCGGCCTCTTCGAACCTGCCCTGGGTGTGATAGATGACCCCGAGCATGTTGAAGATGTCGGGGAAGCCCGACTTGGACTCGGCGACCTCGGCCAGGTACGTCTCTGCTTTGTCGTACTCTTTCGCGTTGTAGTGCTCGCGACCGAGTGAGATTAATTGCCTGAGCCGTTCGTCCAATGTTCCCCCCCGGGAAGTTTATCCCGATAGGTTGCTTAGCGCCGCCCGCGCTTCCCCCGCCCGCTTATGCTTCGGATGATTCTTGACCAGCTTCTGCCAGGTGGTCTTGGCGCGTTTGGTCATGCCAACTTTCACATAAGCCCTGCCCAAAAGCCAGAGCGCATCAGGGTCGAAATTGGTTCCGGCATAGCGGTCGAGCAGTCGACGCAGGCGCAAGACGGTGCCCATGGGCTTCTTGCGCTTCCAGTAGAACTTGGCCACGTACCATTCGTGCTGCGCCAGGCGGGTTTTGACCCGCTTGAGCATCTTGAGCGCTTTGGGCACGAACGGCGACGTTTTGTACTTGATCATGAACGCCGAAAGTTCGCGGCCGGCGTCGCTTGTCGCAGACTGGTCCTTTTCCCATGACGGTGGAAGCAGCCAGAAGTCGTCCGGCAGCATCTTGTAGTAGGCCTCGCCGATACGGAATCCTGCGTAGCCGTTGGTGACCATCTGGTGAGTCGGGTGAAACTTCTTGAACTGCTTGTAGCCGTCGACCGCCTGTAGATAGTGCCCAGCGCCAAACTCGGCGTCGGCGAGGCGAAGCTCGGACAGCACTGCGTACTTGGAGTACGGGAAACGCGCTTTGATGAAGGCGAAGTACTTGGCGCCGGCGATCCAGTCCTTGTCCTGCAGGGCCTTGGTGCCCTTGGTGTAGTTCTGGGTGGCGGAGACCGAATAGGTGACCTGGCCGGTGCCGACTTTGCCACCGCAAGAGCTGGTGGCGAGGGCCAGGGCGAACCCGGCGATGAGTGCATTACGTGAAAGCATCGAAAATCCTTAGGACTGGCTCATTCTATATCTCTGGGCGAAAATGCCGTCAACCTAAACTGCCGCCACGTTTTGACCTGCAAAACATTGAAACCGTTGCGTGGACTAGCGGGAACGTGGCAAGTATGGAGCGCTCCTATGCACCGACAATTACTCGAGACAGCCATCTTTGCCGGGATTTCGGTCCTTTTGTTTGCCTGTGGCGGCACCGCCAGCGCCACTCTCAAGCCGCTGCCGAAGGCGAGCACGGAGGGCACCCTCGCCGGGGCGACCTGTCGCGAGGGCAAATGCGCGTGCCGGCACGACAAGCTCAAGGTCGGCTTGCCCGAGAATACGAAGATCAAGCGCTTCGAGGTGCGGGTTGGGCCGATCCGAAATCCTCTGTGGGTCAAGATCGGCGGCACCCAGCTCTATAAGGACGACCAGAACGCGACCCAGTGCTTCTACGTCGATCTTCCCCCGGGCAAGCATCCAGTCACGATTCAGGGTGCGAACAGCGGCGGCTTCGCCGCGCGGGTACACATTTCGGAGATGGCACCGAAAGAGGTGGGTTGGTACGAGACGTTCTACTTCCACTGCGGCGGCGTCGACGTTTGTGATGTCGATCAGCTCAAGGCGTTCGGCAGCCGCCTGGACAAGTACAAGCGCAATATTCACGACCCGTGTGGCTCGACCAAAGTGCTGGGCATCGGTTGGAAGACCGGCAAGTTGCCCGACAATGTTCATCCCAACAAACTGCAGTTAGACCTGACGCTTCAGGTCTATCCCTTCTCGCCGAAAAATCCCCCCGGCGACAAGAAGTGCGCGGGCAAGTACTAGCGGCGCCACCCGATGTTCACGTACCCCGATAGCTACGACGTCATCGTCGTAGGCGCCGGTCATGCGGGCTGTGAAGCGGCTCTGGCGGCGGCACGCATGGGGGCGCGCACGTTGGTGCTCACCGGCAACCTGGACATGGTCGCTCAGATGTCGTGCAACCCGGCGATTGGCGGGGTCGCCAAAGGCCACATGGTCAAAGAGATCGACGCCCTCGGCGGCGAGATGGCCAAGACCATCGACGCTACTGGAATTCAGTTTCGTCGACTCAACTTGTCCAAGGGCCCCGCGGTTCGGTCGACCCGCGCCCAGGCCGACAAGCGCCGCTATCGCGAACGCATGCGTAACGTGCTCGATGGCCAGGCAAACCTGGCCATGCGCCAGGCGGTCGTCACCGAGCTGTTCGTAGAAGATGGTGTCATTCGCGGCGTCGGTACCCGGATGAACGTGGGCTTTCTGGCCAAGACGGTCATTCTGACCACGGGCACGTTCTTGCGCGGCTTGATCTATGTCGGCGATGCGCGCGCCGCTGGCGGTCGGGCTGGAGAGGCGCCGTCGGTCGGGCTGTCCAAGTCCCTCGAGGAGCTGGGCTTCCCACTCGCGAGGCTCAAGACGGGGACACCGTGTCGTCTGGACGGCAAGACCATCGACACCAGCTCGCTCGAGGTCCAGCCCGGCGATGATCCGGCGCCCAGGTTCCGGGTCATGGCGGATCACAGCCAGCCACCGACGCTGCCCCAACGTGTGTGTTGGTTGACGTATACCGGCGAGCAGACCCACGAGTTGATTCGCGCCAACATCGAGCGCTCGCCGCTTTATCGAGGTGACTTCGACGGCACCGGGCCGCGCTACTGCCCAAGCATCGAAGACAAGGTCGTGCGCTTCGCCGACAAGCCGCGCCACCAGGTGTTCCTCGAACCCGAGGGCATCGACACCCACGAGGTTTATCCCAACGGTATTTCCACGTCTCTGCCCTACGACGTGCAGCTGGCATTCATCCGCACCATCCCGGGCCTCGAGCGCGCTGAGATGACCCGCCCCGGTTATGCGGTCGAGTACGACTTCATCGACCCTCGGGAGCTCGAACCGACCCTGGAGACCAAGCGGGTCAAAGGTCTGTTCAACGCTGGTCAGATTAACGGCTCCTCCGGCTACGAAGAAGCGGCGATGCAGGGCTTCATCGCCGGCGTCAATGCGGCCATCAAGGTTGGCGTCAGCGATACCTCCATGGACGCCCTTGTGCTGCGCCGCGATCAGGCCTACGGGGGCGTGCTTGTAGACGACCTGGTGAGCAAGGGGACCAAAGAGCCTTATCGTATGTTCACCAGCCGCGCCGAGTACCGGTTGATTCTGCGCGAGGACAATACCGCCGATCGGCTCCTACCCGTTGGCCGCGAGCTCGGCCTTGTGGACGATGAACGCTGGCGGGTGTTCGACCGATTCCGCGAGCAACTCCACGACGTCACCGAATGGTTTCACGAGGCGGCGGTCAAGCCTGCCGCGGGCGTGAACGACAAGCTGCGCGAATTCGGCTCATCGCCTCTCAAAGATCGGCGTGCGACCCTGGCCGAGTTGGTACGCCGACCCGAGCTAGATCTGCCCCAGGTGCTATCCATTGCTGCCAGCGCCGGCTTGACCATCCCGGAAATGCAGCCCGCAGTGGCCGAACGTCTGGAGATCGAAGGCAAGTACGCGGGCTACCTGCAGCGCCAGCAGGCGGAGGCCAACCGCCTGGTCAAGTACGAGAATGTGCGTCTGCCCGACGATTTGGATTATGGAGCCATCCGAGGCCTGTCGCGAGAGGTGGTGGAAAAGCTATCCTCGGCGCGACCTAGATCACTCGGCCAAGCGTCGCGCATTAGCGGCGTGACCCCCGTCGCGGTCTCGGTGCTGATGACGTACTTAAACTTGGCGCGGGTGCGTGCCGAAAATTCTCTGTAGTCGTTCGAGGGAGAAAAGATGAAAGCTAGATTGTTGGGCGCGGTCGTGGGCGCGTCAGCCTTGGTAGTCGGTTCGGTGGGTGCACACGCGGGTGGTTTGTTCATCCCAGGTGCTGGACCGCAAGCGCAGTCGCGTGCGGGGGCGTTCGTCGCCAAGGCCGATGACACGACAGCCATGTTTCACAATCCGGCTGGATTCATGAAGGGCACGGGCACGGTCGTTCAGATCGGCGTCAACCTGGTCAATATGTCGTTGGAATTCTCACGTCACGGCGTGTACGAATCCCCGATCGGTCAAAACTTGTCCTACGACGGCCAGCGCTACCCGACCGTATCGGACAACTCGAAACCAGCCATCGGCATCGGTGGCTTTCAGGCCATTCCGACCATCGGCGTGTCGACTGACTTTGGGCTGCAGAAGAAAGGCATCCCAATCCGCTTCGGCTTCAGCATCATGGCGCCGCAGGCGTACCCGGAGCGCAACTTCGACAAGGGCTACCAGTTCGAGGGCGACATCAACGAGGCGCCGCCGCCCCAGCGTTACGATGTGGTGACTCAGGAGGCGGCCACCGTGTTGCCCTCGGTAGCCGTCGCGTATCAGGTTAATGACAAGTTGGATATCGGCGCTCGGTTCAGCGCTGGTTTCGCGGAGCTCAAGGGCAGCACCTATGTCTGGGGCATCGCAAACTACAAAGAGTGGATCGCTCGCGACGGCATCTTTGATGTCGACGTGAAAGACAACTTCGTACCAGCGTTTGGTTTTGGTTTGCTGTACCGGCCCACGACGAATCTCGAGCTCGGCTTTTCTTACAGCAGCTCCGTCGAGGTTCACGCGAAGGGTACCGGTGTCGGCACCCTTGGTTCGGACCTGGGCTTTGGCCCGGACATGCCCGACGACGTAGTCCCCCTCGAGGACTTTGACGGGAAGCCCCGTTGCGGCGGTGGTGGCACGCGAGAAGCGCTGCCTGCATGCGTGGACTTCAGTATCCCGCAGACCGTGCATGTCGGCGCGCGCTACATTCTGCGCGACGGCAAAGGCGGCGAGAAGGCTGACATCGAATTCGACGTCAAGTGGGAGAACTGGGCCGACGCCTCCGACATCTTCGTCGCGGTTGACGGCAAAGACGAGCTTCTTGGTACGCGCTTGAATGAGTCGATCATCCGGCACAACTTGATCGATTCGTTCTCGTTCCGAGTGGGCGGGTCGTACGCGCTGCCCGTGGGCAAGAACCTCCTGGCGATCAAAGCCGGTGTCGCCTACGACACCAAGAGCGCTGTTGGCAGTTGGAACCGACTCGACATCGACAGCAAGCCCCGGGTGACCCTGGGCACCGGCATTGCGTTCACCTTCGGCAAGGTGCGCATCGAGGCCGGCGGTGGCGTCGTGCTCGAGAAGGACCGCACGGTTTCAACGTCGTGTTCCCCGACGATCACGAACGAAGGTTGCCTGGGCACCGGCGAAGAGACTCCACGCGAAGACCGCGAGTTCCCCGACCCGGTCCAACCACTGGTGGATCCGCTGTCCCAGCAGATCGAAAAGCCATTTACTAGTGGTGAGTACAAGTCCGGTTACGTATTGTTGCACTTCGGCGTTACGACCTGGTTCTAACGCTCAGGCACGCTCACACACGTACACCGGGGGGAGACGATGAAAGTGACACGGTGGGCCGCGCTCGGCGCGGTGGTTGGATTTGCGTTGTCATCTGGCGATATGCCGCGCGCACACGCCGGTGGCTTGTTCATCCCTGGCGCGGGCCCGCAGGCGCAATCTCGCGGGGGTGCGTTCGTCGCCAAGGCAGACGATCCGACGGCTCTGTTTCACAACCCGGCCGGCTTCGCCAAGGGCAGCGGTACGATCATCCAGATCGGCGCCAACTTCGTCGACATGTCGCTCGAGTATCAGAAAGCCGGCACCTACAAGGTGCCCCTGGGCGAGACCTTGTCCTATGGCGGCACGCCATACGCCATGGTGGCCGACGACAGCAAACCGACCATCGGCGTCGGTGGCTTTCAGGCGTTACCGGTGATCGCCGTCAGCACTGACTTCGGTCTGGCCAAGAAAGGCATTCCGATTCGCTTCGGTCTCGGTCTCGTCGCGCCCCAGGCGTTTCCCCAGCGCGACTTCCAGGCCGGCTACCAGTTCGAGGCGGATATAAATCAGCCACCGCCGCCGCAACGCTACGACACAGTAAAACAGAAGGCGTCGGCGATCATGCCGTCGTTGGCCGTGGCCTATCGGGCGATGCCCAACCTGGATATCGGCGCACGCTTCTCCAGCGGCATCGCCGAACTGGAGGGCCACACCCACAGTTGGGGTATTGCCAACTACGCGGGTTGGATTGGCCGCGACAGCGAGTTCAAGGTCAAGACAAAGGACAGCTTCGTTCCCCAGTGGGGCATCGGCATGCTCTATCGGGTGACGCCCAACATCGAACTCGGCGCCGCCTACTCGAGCCAGGCCGACATCAAAGCCAGGGGCACGGGCAGCAGCAATTTGGGATCCGACCTGGGCACGGGCCCGGACATGCCCGCCACGGTGGTCCCCAACAACGATACGCCGCGATGCGCCCCCGGCGGCACATCCATGACGGACTTGAAGGCGTGCGTGAATTTCACCCTGCCGCAGATGGCGACGTTCGGCGCGCGCTACATCCTGCGCGATGCACGCGGCGGCGAGCGCGCGGATGTGGAATTCGACGTGCGTTGGGAAAACTGGAAAGCGGCCGATACGATCCACGTGATCGTCGACGGTATCTCCCTGCCCAGCGGTCGCTTCCTAGAGCCAACGCGGATTCGCAACGGCGCCCAGGATGTCTACTCGTTTCGTCTTGGCGGTTCCTACACCATGCCCGTGGGCAAGAACTCCCTGCAGTTTCGTGCGGGCGCGGCCTACGACACCAAGACGTCACCGGTCAGCTGGAGTCGCTTGAACTTCGATGGTAAGCCGCGCACCACCCTGGCCGGCGGGCTCGCCTTGACCGTGGGCAAGTACCGATTCGAATTCGGAGGCGGCGTAGTGCTTCAACCCGACCGCACTGTCGCCGACGATTGCAATCCGACCATTTCCGACGGTGGTTGTCAGGGCAACGGCATCGACACGGACGAACAGGACCGGACGAGACCCGATCCCATTCAGCCAACCAGCGGCGCACTCAATCAGCTCGAGGCTCCGTTCAACGCTGGGGAATATAAGAGCGGTTATGTCCTGTTGCACCTGGCGGTAACGACCAAGTTCTAGGCGCTCAGTTTCGGTGGGTTAGCCTATCAGCACGTACCTTTCCATCAAGCACGTGCCTTCGGCGCAGGATTGGGGCATAGTTTCGTCATGAGCAAGGCACTTGTACGACGCGGAAAGACCTCGAACACACGTGGACTCATCTCGGGTGTGCCGAGCTTCTTCATTCCAGGCTCGGGCCAGGTGCTCAACGGCGAAGGTGACAAGGCGCTGGGCATGGCAGCGGTGTGGATCGGCGGTGGCCTGGTCGCGTTTCTCGGTGGCGGCCTACCGCTCATTGGCGGCATCGCTGCCTGGGTCGGCGGTGTGATCGTCGGCGGCACGCAAATCGTCGCGGCCGGCGATGGCTTTATCCAGGGGCGCAAGAAGGGCTAACACCCCGCAGCTATTCTGACTCTGCAACGTGATCCGGACTGGTGTCGGGTCACGTTTTTTTATGGCGTCGATGCGAATGAGACGTGAACGCGACTCTTAACTGAATCACCATTCAGTTTTTGCTACAGTGCAGGCCATGAGCTTTGATGTCTTCGACGGTACCGACACGTACATCGCGTCCGACGCCCTGAGCCACTCGGTCAACGTTGCCCACGCTTTGGAGCGGCCGCTTCTAATCCGTGGCGAACCCGGTACCGGCAAGACCTTGCTGGCCGAGAACGTCGCCCGGTCCCTGGGCATGGAGCTGATCAGCTGGCACATCAAGTCGACAACGAAGGCCACCGAAGGCCTGTACATGTACGACACGGTCGCCCGGCTCCACGATAGTCGTTTTGGTGACGGCGACGTCAAAGATATCAAGCAATACATCAAGCTCGGTCCTATGGGCGAGGCCCTGTCGCGGCCCAAGCGCGTCGTCTTGCTCATCGATGAGATCGACAAGGCCGACATCGAGTTTCCAAACGACTTGTTGCTCGAGCTCGACGCTATGCGTTTTCACATCCGCGAGACCAACGAAGAGATCGTCGCCGCGCAGCGACCGTTCGTTCTGATCACATCGAACAACGAGAAGGAGCTGCCCGACGCGTTCCTGCGGCGCTGCATCTTCCACTACATCGAGTTCCCGGATACCGAACTGATGAAGGAGATCGTGCGCGTTCACCATCCAGACATCACCGACCGACTGCTCGACCAGTGCCTGGAGATGTTCTACGGTTTGCGCTCCCAGCCGCGTTTGCGCAAGCGACCGAGCACCAGTGAGCTGGTCGACTGGATCTGCGCACTACAGAAGGCTGGCGTCGACCTTTCGTCCGTCGGCGGCGGTATCCCGTTCCTGGGTACCTTGCTCAAGACCGAACAAGATGTGGAGTTGGTGACCAAGCGGGGAATGGCCTAGTCGCCTGCCATGCTGGTCGACTTCCTATTCGAGCTGCGCCGTCACAAGCTCAAGATCACCACTCATGAGTGGATGACCTTGATGGAGGGCCTGTCCAAAGGCCTTCACGAGTCGTCGTTGGACGGCTTTTATCATCTCGCCCGGGCGATCTGCGTCAAGGACATCACCGAATTCGATGCCTTCGACGTGGCGTTCCTGTCCTACTTCAAGGACGTGCACGTCAACGCGTTACAGCTGTCCAAGGACCTGCTCGATTGGTTGCAGGATCCAAAGAAGATGGATCAGCTCACCGACGAGCAGAAGGCGATGCTTCAGTCACTGGACCTGGAGAAGCTGCGCGAGATGTTCGAGCAGCGGCTCAAGGAGCAGAAGGAGCGGCACGACGGTGGCAACAAGTGGATCGGCACCGGTGGGACCTCTCCGTTCGGTCACGGCGGCAAGAACCCCACTGGGATTCGCGTAGGTGATCAGGGTGGCGGTCGTTCGGCCATGCAGCTGGCCGCTGAGCGTAGATTCCGCGAGTACCGTAAGGACGTTATCCTCGATGTGCGCCAGATCGACATGGCGTTGCGCGATTTGCGTTTGCTCGGCCGGGACGGCGCCGAAGACGAGCTCGACCTGGACGAGACCGTGGACGAGACGTGTCGGAACGCTGGCGATCTCGAGTTGATCTTTCGGCCGCCACGCCGCAACCGGATGAAGGTCATCTTGCTCATGGACGTGGGCGGCTCGATGGATCCGTACGCTGCTCTGGTCAATCGCCTGTTCACCGCTGCTTCGCGCAGCGGTCGCTTCTCCAAGTTCCGCAGTTACTACTTTCACAACTGCATCTACGAGAACGTCTACGAGGACGCGGCGTTCCGAAACAAGGTCCCGGTGGCGGACCTACTGGCGAAAAGCGATCGCGACGAGCGAGTGGTCATCGTCGGCGATGCACTGATGCATCCGGCGGAGCTTCTCGATACCGGTGGCGCCCTTTACTACTACCACCACAACCGCACGGCGGGTGTGGAGTGGCTGCGCCGTGTAGCGCACCATTTTCGTCGCACGGCATGGCTCAACCCTGAACCCCGTCGCTACTGGTCGCGCACGACCATCGAAGTCGTTGCGAGCATCTTCCCCATGTGGGAGTTGTCGCTCAACGGTCTTCAGGCCGGCGTACGCTATCTGGTCCGCGGCGGTCAGATTCCCAAGCTCGACGCGGCTTAGACACACGTTACTTGGGTGCGGGTTTCTTCGGCGCTGGCTTCTTGGTCGTGGTCGTCTTCGCAGCCGGTGTCTTGCCCTTCGCGCCGGCGGCCTGCTTGCGCAACTTATCGCGGCGGCCCCGCATGGCGTCGCGGACCAGCTCGTTGGGTGACTTGGGCATCTTGTAGACGCTCACGATGATCCGGGTTTGCTTCTTGGACTTGGCGCACTCGGGAAACTCAGAGACCTGGGCCATGAGCGCGACGCGTATCTTCTTGTGTTGCCCGCTGGCGCCCTGACGTTTGTCGCTGCGTTTGCGGGCCGTGCGCACATTGCGCCAGCCGCTGTCTTTCATCTTCTTGGTGAACCTGCCGAGCACCTCGGTCACGTCCACCGTTCCGTCGGCGCAATAGCTGGTGCGGACGACGCGGTTGCCGCTCATCAACTTGGAACCAGCCAGGCGACGCACACCCTCGGGTACGGGGACGGCGCTCTCAGCTTCGGCTACCGTCAGGGTCGGCGGCTGGCGCGGCTGGCGTTTGTTGTAGGGGCTAATTCGCCGCTTGCCTGTCTTGTTGGCTGTCTTGCCTGGCTTCGACTCGTTCGGGCCGGCCTCGTCTTTCTTGTCTCCGCACGCGAAGGAGCCCGCGAGGACGATAACGAACAGCCAGTTGAACCGCATCGATGGATGATGTGTGCCGCACCGGTGCCTGTCAAGGCTAGGCAAGTGCTCGGCTGCGGATTGACGGGGTGAGTTAGGAGGCAGAGCAAAAGAAAAGGGGAGAGGACAACGCCTCTCCCCTTCTTAGGGCTCAGTCCGATGCCAGCAGGCTACATCCAGTCGGGCTTGGGCTCGTCGGGCTTGGTGACCGGCGGCTTGGTGACTGGTGGCTTGGTGACCGGCGGCTTGTTGACCGGCGGCTTGGTGACCGGTGGCTTGTTAACTGGTGGCTTGGTGACCGGCGGCTTGGTGACCGGCGGCTTGTTAACTGGTGGCTTGGTTACCGGCGGCTTGGTGACCGGCGGCTTGGTGACTGGTGGCTTGTTGACCGGCGGCTTGGTGACCGGTGGACGGTTGACCGGTGGACGGTTCCGCGGCACGAACGCTCGCTTCTCGAGGGTGGCAACGACTTCCTGCACCATCGTGTCGCCATCCTGATTGAAGCCGTCACGTGGCGACTTCTTCATGGTCCATGGCTTGTAGCCGGGCATGCGGACGACGATGCTGATCTGCTTCTTGCGCATCATGCGTTTGGACACGTCAACATCCGCAGGGGTGCGCAGGCGACGGCCGTTCTTGCCCGGGGGCTGCCAGCCGTCGATGGCGAAGATGGCTCCAGCCGGCTCGGACTTCACTCTGAAGATGCGCTTCATCTCGACCAGGGCGACCGTGACCGCTGCGCCGCCCGGAGTGATGTCGACTTCCTGGGTAATGAAACCCGGATGGCTGACTTTGGCCTTGAACGTCTTGCTCTTGTCGAGCTTGGTAAAGGTGAACTTGGGAGCCGGTCCACTCTGATCGCCATCCACGAGTGCGATCGTTGCGCCCTTGGGGGTCGCTTCGACTGTCGCATCAGCGGTCTCGACTGGCGTGGGATCGGTTTTGGGATCGGTTTTGGGATCGGTTTTGGGATCGGTTTTGGGATCGGTTTTGGGATCCGTCGCCGGCGGTGTGTTGTTGGTCACCGCTGGTTTTGTCGGCGGCGTTGGTCGCTTGGCATTGTTCTTCTTGCCTTTGTCGCCGGTGATCATCATGTAGCCGCCGACGATGACGACGAGTGCAAGTACCGCAACCAGGGCGTAGGTCATCGCCGAGGAGCTCTCTTCGCGGGTCGCAACCGCTGCAGCCGCCTTCTTCGGCTCTGCTTCGTCCTTCTTGGCTTCGGCAGCTTTGGCTTTGTCTACCAGCTTGCCTTTGGACTTCGACTTGATCTTGGGCGAGCTGCCTCGTCCGGCCTTCTTGGTGTCGTCTTTCTTGGCCTCGGCCTTCTTGGGCTTGCTGTCCTTCTTGGCGACGACAGCGGCCTTCTTCTTGGCGGCTGCCTCTTCTTCGGCCTTCTTGTCAGCGGCGGCCTTCTTGTCAGCGGCGGCCTTCTTGTCAGCGGCGGCTGCTGCTGCCTTGGCTTTCGCATCTGCCTCGGCTTGCTTACGGCGCTCGGCGAGCTCGTCTTTTGGTTCCGGCTTGGCAACCTTTGCAGCCGGAGCGCCTGGCGCGGTGCTCGCGAATAGCTCGTCGTCGTCGACGTCATCTCCGCGGACCGTTTGGGCGACCAGCGCGTCCAGGGACGCTACGCGGGTGGCTTCTTCGAACGCTTCCTCGGGGAAGTCATCGGCGTCGCTGTGGAACGGCATCGGCGATGGCAACGGGGTCAGGTCCGTGCGTTCGCCTCCCTGAAAACTATCTCGTTTGGGCGCCATATTGCCGAGCTTCGGCTCGGCCTGTTTTTGGTTGAGACTTGCGGTGAGCGGCGACGGCGCGACCTTGGTCGGTTGTTCGGTAAACGCAGGCAGTTTGGTCGAACCGGATCGTCGGTGCTTCGTGCCCTTGCGGGCCAAAATTTTGTCCAGGACTTCCTGGCTACCGTCGGCGAGTCGATCGAAGCGAACGCCCATGCCCGGTGCCACGCCGGCCCGTGACGGGTCGTGCTCGCGTGTCCAGACGACGGTGCCATCGCCGCGAATGAGCGGCGAAGCATCCTTGAGTTGGAATTCGAAACGCATCTGCGTCCCCACGGGTAGTGGGTCCTTGGTGCGAATGAAAATCCCGCCGTGTGATACGTCGACCGAGTAACGTTCGATGAACTGTTCGAGAGTCTGACTCTTGAACTTGATCTTGAGCGTTACCGGCTGTCGCTTCGCTTGACGGGTATGAGAATCAGCCAAGAAAGAACCTCCCAGTTGGTCGCCCCCGAAGGCGGCCAAAAAAACAGCTACGCAATAGAGATTACTCGGGATTGCGGATATGACAATCTTATGTGCATGACACCACTAATTGCAACGGGCTTGGGGACTCGCCGGCTGCTCATTGTAGGCCTCGTATGCATATTTCCGTACCTCGGCTCCAACGTGGTTATTGGCGCAACTCCCGACCCGGTGCGCAGCCAGAACGGTGTTGTTGCTGCAGATCATCACAGCGCGTCCAAAGTTGGCGCTCGTGTCCTGGCCAACGGTGGCAACGCTGTAGACGCCGCGGTTGCGACGGCGCTTGCACTCGGCGTCGTCAATCCAGCGTCGTCGGGAATCGGCGGAGGCGGCTTCGCGCTGATCTATATCGCCAGTGAGAAAAAGACCTATGTCGTCGATTTTCGTGAGATGGGCCCCGCTGCGATTTCGCCCAAACTGTTCGTGCGCAACGGCAAAGTCGATACAAATTTGTCTCAGCGCGGTGGTCTCGCCGTCGGTGTCCCGGGCGAGATAGCTGGCCTCGAGTACTTAGTGAAGCGGTTTGGCAAACGCAGTTGGCGTCGCGCCGTTTTGCCCGCGCACCGCCTCGCGTCACGCGGGTTTGTCGCGTCGCGTTTTCTCCACTCCGCCGCAAAGTTCTACGAAAAGACCATCAAGCCTCAGTCGCAACTCGGCCAGTTGTTGTTCACCAACGAAAAACTATTTCGTCGAGGACAGATCATAAAGCGGCCCAAGCTCGCGCGTACGTTGTGGCAGCTGGCGACCAGGGGTGGGCGCGCCTACTATCGAGGCAAGATCGCCCAGGACATCGTGTCCAGCACTAGAGCAGCCGGTGGTGTGCTCACGATGAAGGACATGGCCAACTACAGGGTGGTCAGCAGGAAACCACTCATCGGCCAGTGGAACGGCTATCGCGTTGCGACCATGCCGGTACCGTCGTCGGGGGGCGTGGTCTTGCTCGAGGCCCTCGGCATCATCGGCGCGTCCGGTCAGGACTTGCGCAAACACGGCGCCAACTCGTCGGCGACGATGCACATCATCGCCGAGGCGCTCAAACATGCTTTCGCTGATCGCTCCAGGTTTCTCGGCGACACGAACCCGGCCAAGTTGACGTCGAGCAAGTTGCTCGATGCTGCACGGCTCAAACGTCTCGGTGGTCTGATTAAGCTGGACACCACGTTGCCTCATGGTCAGTACGGCGACAAGAAACTCGGCGCGGCCAAAGCGCCGCCAGCGAAGGGCGGCGGTACCAGTCATCTGTGCGTCGTCGATCGCCACGGCAATGCGGTCGCGCTCACCACGACCGTCAATGGTTACTTCGGTGCCAAGCTAGTCACTGACAAGACCGGCATCGTGCTCAACAATCAGATCGACGATTTCTCACTCAAGTCGGGCGTCGCCAACATGTACGGCCTGGTGCAGAGCGACTTCAATCTGGTCGGTCCGGGCAAGAGGCCCCTGTCGTCCATGTCGCCCACACTCGTGTTCAAGCGCGACAAAGTGGTTGGTTGCTTCGGTGGTTCGGGCGGACCCAAAATCATCTCCAACACGATGCAGACGATCATCAACACATTCGTCTTCGGCATGGACCCAGCCCAAGCCGTGAGTGCTCCGCGGTTGCACCATCAGTGGACGCCCAACGTTCTCCTCGTCAACCAGGACACGCCGGCGGATGTCGTCATGGGACTGAAGCGTCGCGGCCACAAGATCAAACAGCGTTCATGGCGGTTCGCACCCACCGCGGTTCAGGCAGTCACCGTGGACAGCAACGGCATGCGTAAAGCCGCCAGCGATCCGCGCAAGGGTGGTCTACCCGCGGCCCAGCGTTAACTCATTCTTCCCATTTGGGAAGCGGTGCAACAGCCTTGAGCTCATTCTTCCCATTTGGGAAGCGGTGCAACAGCCTTGAGCTCATTCTTCCCATTTGGGAAGCGGTGCAATAGTCGATTGGCCCATGAGCGTGCTGTGCGAACGCTCACGCATGGAGCGACGGACGCTGGCTTGTTCGTGGGCGCTCTTGGCCACCGCCTCTTCGGCTTCGGCGATGTTGGCCAGCAGTTCCTCCAGGGCAGCGCGGTCGGCCTGGTCTTTGGCGTGGGCGTCGTCGACGATCTCTTTGATCTCGTCCATCGCGGCCAGGGCATGATCTCGATTGCCGCTCGCTCGTCGGGCCCAGGCCACGTCGACCGCGGTCGCCACTGCCAGTCGCAAACGTTCCAGGGTCACCTCTCGCGCGGCGTCGACGTTCGCGCCCGCGGGGAGCTCTATGCCGACAACGTGGCCATCGCCGGCGCTTCCATCCGGGCGTTTGAAACCAACAGCCAGTGTGCCGCAGCGATCGCCCACCCCGGGGTCGTTGCGCGTTAGTTTGAACAGAACCTGGCGCGGGGCTTGTGCTGCGATCTCGCCCAGCTCCACCAGCAGACCGTCCTCGAGGGGGCGACTGGGCAAGCGGTGGATCAGTTCGACCGATGAGATTGCGGCGCTCGGAATCAGTTTGAGTTCGGTTTGCGCGGCGGTGATAGCGAACACCCCGGACAGCTCGCGGCCGAAGGCGGCGGGAATGTCGGCGGCGGCGGCCAGATAGTAGAAGCCTCCCTTACCGCGGCGGGCGAGTTCGGCGAGTAGCTCGTCGTCGAATCCCTGACCGACGCCCATGGTCGTAAACGACACTCCGCGGGCGTGCTGCTTCTCGACCATGGCGGCGAGTCGGTCTGGATCGGTGACACCGATCGACGGTTGGCCATCGGTGAGGAGGATGACACGAGACACAGCGTTGCGGACGAACCCGGTGCGCAGGGTGTCGGCGCCGTAGCGGATGCCGGCTGCCAGGTTGGTGCCGACGCCGGTGCGAATATCGGCGAGCGCCTTTCGCAGCTTTCGCTTCTCGTCCTGGTTCATCGTCGCCGGTCCGAATACGACCTCCACGCCGGCATCGAAGGTGACGACGCTGATCCGATCTCTGGGACCGAGGCGATCGACCAGGGCGTTGGCGGCGAGCAATGCTTGGGTGAGCCGTGGCCCGCGCATTGACGACGAGCGGTCGATCACCAGCGCGAGATTGACCGGGTTGCGAGTCGTGTCTACCGCCGGGTCTGCGTGCAGACGTATCAGCAGATACACATCGCTGTGGTTGCCCGAAACATCAGTCAGAAGCTCGACTTTCACCGCTTGTATTATAGGCGGTGGTATCGCAGAGGTGTCGCAGATCTTTGGACTTTTTGGAAATGCAGACAAACTTGGTCACGTTTGTCTCCGGCGCTGCACATACTCCTGATGACCGCGATTGCAAACGACATGATTCCAGCCGAGAAGCAGGACTTTGGACCGAGCGACGCTGAACTCGTAAAGCGTATACGTCGCGGCAAGATCGACGCGTTCGAGACCCTCGTCGCCCGATATCAGGGCCTGGTGTGCGCGGTCGCGTTTAGCGGTACGGGCACGCGAGCGCTCAGCGAAGAGGTGGCTCAAGAGACGTTCCTGATCGCATGGCGGGACCGGAAACTGTTGAAGGACCCGAGCAAACTGCGCAGCTGGTTGTGCGGTATCGCGCGCAACCAGTCACATGCCGCTCGCCGTCGCGTGGGCAAGGATGGAGTCGCCCTGGACTCCATCGACGTGGACATCCCGGCGCGGCAGCCCCTCGCGGTCGACGCGTTGAGCGAAGCCGAGGAGGAGGCGCTGTTGTGGCGCGCCCTCAAGAACATGCCCGTTATCTATCGCGAGCCGCTCGTGCTTTTCTACCGGGAGGACCAATCGGTAAGCGATGTCGCCGCGGGGCTGGGCTTGCGCGAAGTCACCGTGCGCAAGCGGCTGAGTCGTGGGCGCGAGTATCTCAAGGAGCGCGTAGCGGCGGTCGTCGAGCGCGGCCTGGCTGGTGGAAAGCCCCGCAAGGGATTTGTAGCCGGCGTCATTGCGATGATGGCGACCCGTTCGAGTGTCGGGCTCGCCGTGACCGCTGGGGTGGCCAACGTTGCCGTGGTCACGTTCGTCGGCGCGGCATTCGTCGGCGCGCTCGCTGTGGGAATGCACGCGACCGGAACTGACGACGAGGTGAGCTACTCCGACAAGACCGGGCCGGTTCTCAGCTCGGCGTACATTGCCAGCACCAGCGGTTCGGTCGCCACGTCCCGCTCTGGCTCGTCGTCGATCACAACGATCCCTCGTGCTCTGAAGCCGCGTTCCAAACCGAGCGCGCCAAAGAAGGTAGCGAAACTGAACCCGCGGCCAAAACTGAAGAAGCCGGTGCCACGGTTCGTGCCACCGAAGCGCAAACCGCGCTTGCCTCCCCCAGCTCCCGTCCGGCCAGCGCCAATGGTGACCCCGCAGCCTGCGGCGTTGCCGGTTGCCCGGGCGGCAGGTCCTTTGCTTGGCAAGATCGTCCGCTTTCGGAAGGTTGGGTCCCGAGTCAGAATTCGCATCAATCGCGGCAAGAACGCAGGGGTTGCCATCGGCTGGAAGGGAGCAATCCTGGATTCGAGAACGGGCAAGCCCCTCGCGTTCTTCAAAATCTATCGCTCCCGGCAACGCTACAGCCTGGCTAAGGTAGACCTGCCTTTCACCGATGTCGCTCGGAACCCCGGCGTTCGGCTCACGTCACCATGATGCGCGCTCATCTGTTACAGTGCGCGCCATGCCGATTCAGCGTGTACTGGTAGCAAACCGCGGCGAAATCGCCGTTCGCGTCATGCGGACGTGCCATGAGCTGGGCATCGAAACCGTCGCTGTCTACTCGGATGCGGATCGTCGCGCCGCCCACGTTCTTCTCGCCAACCACGCCGTTCACATCGGTCCCGCTGTCGCCCGCGAAAGCTACCTGGTGCAGGAAAAAATCCTCGCCGCGGCCAAGCAAACCAACGCCGACGCGATTCATCCCGGCTACGGTTTTCTGTCCGAGAATCCAGAGTTCACCAAAGCCTGCGCAGCCGCCGGCATCACGTTCATCGGTCCGAGCGGCGAGTCCATGCGAATGATGGGCTCCAAGACTCAGGCGCGCGCCGCCATGCAGAAGGCTGATGTCCCGGTGGTGCCAGGCAACAACGGTCCCGAGGGCGATGGTTTCCCGGACGTCGAAAGCGCGTTGGCTGCGGCCGAAGAGATCGGCTACCCGGTGTTGATCAAAGCGGCGTCCGGAGGCGGCGGCAAAGGCATGCGTCTGGTCGAGACCTCCGAGGCGTTTACACCGGCGTTCGAAGGCGCAAAGCGTGAAGCAGCCGCGGCGTTCGGCGACGACACGGTGTACGTAGAAAAAGCGATCATTCAGCCACGCCACGTCGAGATTCAAGTCTTTGCCGACAACCACGGCAATGTCGTCCATTTGGGCGAACGCGACTGTTCGATTCAGCGGCGCCATCAAAAGGTCATCGAAGAATCGCCGTCGCCGGTAGTGAGTCCGGCGTTGCGCCAGGAGATGGGCGAAGCGGCTGTACGCGCGGCACGTGCGTGTGACTACCGAGGCGCCGGCACCGTCGAGTTCCTCGTCGCCGGCAGTGGAGACTCCCAGGGCTACTACTTCCTGGAAATGAACACACGCCTTCAGGTCGAGCATCCGGTTACGGAGATCCGTTATGGCGTCGACCTGGTCGCGTGGCAGATCGCCGTCGCCAACGGGGATGCACTGCCCTACGATCAGAGTGAGCTGGATGCCATGGTGCGCGGCTGGGCCATCGAATGCCGGATCTACGCCGAAGACCCGATCAAGTTCTTGCCGTCGCCGGGCACGATCACCGAGTTGAGGGTCCCCGCCGGGCCCTATGTGCGCGACGACTCGAGCGTGTATCCGGGCGCGACGATCCCCATGTATTACGATCCGCTGATCTCGAAGTTGGTGGTCTGGGGACAAACTCGGGACGAAGCGGTGGCTCGCATGCGCCGCGCCATCGACGAATACGTCGTGTGCGGAATCCGCACGAACTTGATCTTCCACGCGCGCACCTTGCGCCACCCGGCGTTCTGCGCGGGTGAGTACGATACGGGCTTCATCGCTCGGGAGTCGGAGCTACTTCTGGTCCCGACCGAGGCAGATGGCGACGACCTGGCTGTGGCTCTGGCGGCCTCAGCGATCTCCGCAACCGCTTCGCCGACAGCCTCTCTGGCAGATGGCGCGGACCACGCCGGAAATAACTCCAGCAACAACAAAGACATTTCCGCGTGGCGGTTGGGTTTGCGTCGATAACGCTTCCATCTGTCACAGCCGCGCGCTAGTTTGCCCTCCCAGAGAGAGAGATCAAGAAACACCAGCTCACCTCTGGGCTAGCGGGTCCTTTGACCCCATGAATGGTCACTACGGCCGTTTCCGGTTCCAACGCTACGTAACGTAGCCAGGGCACGGGCTACACAGAGGTAGCGTTGCTTTTGGGTTAAGGAAACATGGCTAAGCAGACCAAATTCGTGCTCGTAACCGGTGGTGTCGTTTCGTCCCTTGGCAAGGGACTCGTAAGCGCGAGCATCGGCGCACTCATGGAGAATCGCGGCCTGCGGGTGGCGAACATGAAGCTGGACCCGTACATCAACGTGGATCCCGGCACGATGAATCCCATGCAGCACGGCGAAGTGTTCGTGACCGACGACGGCGCCGAAACCGATCTGGACCTGGGCCACTACGAGCGCTTCGTAGGCAGCACTATGTCGCAGCTCAACAACATCACGACCGGTGTCGTCTACCACTCGGTGATCAGCAAGGAACGCAAAGGCGAATACCTCGGCGGTACGGTGCAGGTGATTCCGCACATCACCGACGAGATCAAGAGCCGCATTCTGCGCTGCTCTGAAGGCCTGGATCTGCTCATCGTCGAGGTCGGCGGCACCGTTGGTGACATCGAGTCGCTACCGTTCCTCGAGGCCATTCGCCAGTTGCGGGTCGAGCTCGGACCACAGAATTGCGTGTCCGTTCACCTGACGCTGGTTCCCTACTTGAAAGCGGCCGGCGAGCTGAAAACAAAACCGACCCAGCACTCGGTCGGCAAGCTCCGCGAGATCGGTATCCAGCCCGACATTCTGATCTGCCGCAGCGAGCACCAGCTCAACCAACAACTGCTCAAGAAGATCGCTATGTTCTGCAGCGTGTCACTCGACGCGGTGTTTCAGTCTACCGACGTGGAGACGATCTACCAGCTGCCGTTGCTGCTGGCTGATCAGGGACTGGACGAGAAGATGTCCGAGTTGCTCAACATCTGGTCCCGGGCGCCGCGACTGAGTGTGTGGGAAGACATCGCGCAAAAGGTGTTGCGGCCGAAGCACCAGATCACCATCGGTTTTGTCGGCAAATACGTTCAGCTGGTCGAGTCATACAAGAGTCTGAACGAAGCGCTCATTCACGGTGGCATCGCCCACGACACCGGCGTGGAGATTCGGCATATCGACGCCGAGGACGTGGAGAAGAAGGGCGCGGCGGCTTTCCTGGCCGACGTCGACGGCATCCTGGTCGCACCCGGCTTCGGCGCCCGCGGCACCGAGGGCAAGATCAGCGCGATCAAATACGCTCGTGAGAACAAAGTTCCGTTCTTCGGAATCTGTTTCGGCATGCAGCTGGCTGTGGTCGAGTTCGCACGCCACGTGTGCAAGTTGGCCGACGCTAACTCTTCGGAGATCGCCCCAGACACCGAGCACCCGGTCGTGCACCTGATGCCCGACCAGCGCGGCATCACGGATAAGGGCGCGACTATGCGACTGGGTGCGTATCCATGCGTGCTCACCGAAGGAACCAAGGCCCACGCCGCGTACGGCGAGGCGAACATCTCAGAGCGGCACCGGCATCGCTGGGAGATCAACAACAGCTATCGCGACACGCTCACCGGACACGGACTCACCCTGTCGGGCCTGTCGCCCGACGGCCGTTTGGTCGAAGCCATCGAGCTCAACAACCATCCGTACTTCGTTGCTTGTCAGTTCCACCCCGAGTTCAAGTCGCGGCCGAGCGTTGCTCACCCGTTGTTCGACTCGTTCGTAAAAGCCTCCCTCGACAAGCACCTCAAGCCCTAGTAAGCCGGTTTCACACCCCGCCTCGCCGCCTTTCAGTTCTGCCGTACTTTTCCGCTCGACATCCCTTGGTTCAGATGTCAAGTACCTTATGCAAGTCTTAGACCACGATTGCACGGGTGCTTTACATCCCGCGGCTTGCCCGGTATCATTACTGCAAGCGCGCCGGTAAATACTCGAACTAACAGCGAAAGGGTTCCGTCTATGGGCATGGAGATGCGGCTACAACTGAAGCTTTCTCAGCAGTTGGTGATGACGCCGCAGCTGCAGCAGGCGATCAAGCTGCTTCAGCTCTCAAGGATGGAGCTTGTGGACCTGGTCCGCGAGGAAATGCTCGAAAACCCGATCCTCGAGGACGACGTAGAACTCGGCCGAGAGAACTCGAAAGAGCGTGATCAGCTTGGTGGTGACGAGCAAATGTCGCGCCAAACCGAGGCCGCCGGCAACACCGAGACGCCGATGGGCGAGGCGCCCAAGAACAACGAAGCGTCCGAGGTGAAGGCGGACGACGGCGCCGTCAATGAGATCGACTGGGAGAACTACCTCAACAACTACACGATGGGTTCGCCGGCACCGGCCTATCGACCAGACAACGATGAAATGCCGTCCCTGGAGGCGACTCTTACCCGGGGCGCATCGTTGCATGACCATCTTGCCTGGCAGCTCAAGCTGTCCGACCTGGACCCGCGGCTCATGGAGTGCGGCTGGGTCATCATTGGCAACATCGACTCGGACGGCTACGTCAAAGAGCCGCCTCTGGCCGACATCGCCGCGGAAGCCGGTGTGAGCGAGGAAGACGCTGAGATCGCCCTGGAGAAGCTGCAGACGTTCGACCCTGTTGGCGTAGGCGCGCGCAGCCTGGCTGAATGCATGCTCATTCAAGCCCTGCACTACGGCGAGGACGACGACCTGGTCATCAAGATGATCAAGTCGCACCTGGGCAACCTGGAAAAGAAGAATTATCAGGCCATCGCCCGGGACCTGAAGCTGCCCGTCGAGGAAATCTACGAGGGCGCCAAAGTCATCATGGAGTTCGACCCACGGCCGGGTCGCCAGTACGCATCCGACGAGCCGCGCTACATCACGCCCGATGTCTACGTTCACAAAGTAGGCGACAAGTTCTTCGTCGTGCCCAACGACGACGGTCTGCCCAAGCTCAAGATCTCGTCGTTCTACCGGACGGCGCTGGACGGGTCCAAGGGCGCCAAACAATACATCCAGGACAAGCTGCGTTCAGCACAGTGGTTGATTCGTTCGATCCAGCAGCGCCAGCGCACGATCATCAAAGTCACCGAGTCGATCATCAAGTTCCAGCGTGAGTTCTTCGAGAAGGGCGTTGCCTTCCTCAAGCCGCTCATTCTGCGTGACGTAGCCGAAGACATCGGCATGCACGAATCGACGATTTCGCGCGTGACTACGAACAAGTACGTTCATACGCCTCAGGGAATTTTTGAGCTCAAGTTCTTCTTCAACTCGGGTATTTCGCGCACCAACGGCGAGGATCTGGCGTCCCAGGCGGTCAAGAGCAAGATCAAAGGCATCATCAACGACGAGGACCAGAAGCGTCCTTACAGCGATCAGAAGATCGTGGATCTGCTGAAAAAGACGGGCATCGACATCGCTCGCCGCACTGTCGCGAAGTATCGCGAACAGATGGGAATCCTCAGCTCGTCCAAGCGTAAGCAACTTTTCTAGATTAGGCGGCGCGATCGACGCATTCGGTTCGGGAATGCTCCGCGGCCTGCGCCATTGGGTGTAGACTAGACTTTCGTTCGGGGTGCGCGGGTCTACCGTGGTGGGCGTGCACGCCGTGTTCTTGCCATCTTTGACATGGAGGGGATATGCAATTCTCGGTGACGTTTCGTCGTATGGAGGCAACTGACGGCCTTAAGCAATACGCGAAGGAACGAGTCGAACGGATCAAGAAGTACTTTCCCGACCCGATATCGGTGAGCGTTGTGATGAGTGCAGAACGCGGCTATAGCCACCGCGCCGACGTCAACGTCAAGTTGCACAACGGCATCAAGCTGGCGGGTCACGAGTCCACTGAGAACATGTACTCCTCCATCGATCTGGTCATAGCCAAGATCGAGCGGCAGGTTCGCAAGTACAAAGACAAACTTCGCGAGCACAAGATACGGTCGGACTTCCAGCCCATCCCGTGGACGCACACGGTATTGACGGACGACATTCCGCTCACCGAGCCAGAGCCCGCTGACGAGCCCGCGGCCGAGGCGAAGGAAGAGCCGGCCCAGCAGGTCGTCACGCGGACCGAAAAGTTCCACGCCGATCCGATGTCCGTATCCCGCGCCATCATGCAGCTCAACCTGCTGCACGAGCAGTTTCTGGTGTTCCGTAACGCCGACACTGGCCAGGTGAACGTGGTCTACCGGCGTGAAGACGGCAGCTTCGGACTGATCGAGACGCCGGCGTCGCCGTAGTTTCTGAACCTGCTTGCTGACAGCTCGTGTTTCGAGACGCTGGCCCCGCCGGGTGAACCAGCGTGATCGAGACCGTGCTGACAGCTGATCTGAGGCCCGGCAGGTGATAACCTGCCGCAAGCCCGATGAAAATCGTTGATCTCATCAAGCGGGACCTGATCCTCGCGACGCTGAGCGCCACCTCCAAGCCCAAGATCATCAAGGAGCTCGCTGTCTATCTGGCGTCGCGGCACGATGCCGTCGACGAGAAGGACCTGACGCGTGTGCTCATTGACCGGGAGGCTCTAGCGTCCACGGGCATCGGCGAGGGTGTCGCCATTCCTCATGGCAAGTTGAGCACGGTCAACGAAATCGTCGCCTGTATCGGTCGTGCGCGTGGCGGCGTGGACTTCGACTCCATGGACGGCCAGCCGACGTTCTTGTTCTTCGTGCTCGTCGCGCCTGAGAACTCGACCGGGGCGCACCTCAAGGCGCTCGCTCGGATCAGTCGGGTTTTCAAGGACGCGGAATTCCGCAGCCGTCTGCTCAACGCGAGCGACGCCGATGCAATGTACGACGTCATCGCCGAGGAAGACGCCAAATACTAGGCAAGAGACCGGCGTGCAGAAAGTAACCATAGATCAACTCGTGACGGAACCAGCCGCCCGGCTGGAGCTGACGATCCGTGCGGGCCGTGACAATCTGGAGCGGTTCGTGCTCGTGCCGCGGATCCAGAAACCGGGGCTGGCGATTACCGGCTACAAGGAGCAGCTGCATCAGGACAGGGTGCTCGTACTCGGTGGAACCGAGGTCGACTATCTGGCCAGCGTGACGTCTGAGGCGCGACAACTCGGTATCGATACACTGATGGAGGCGTCGCCCGCCTGCTTCATCGTGACCCGAGGACTCGAGCCGCCCGCAGAGCTCATCGAAGCCTGCGAACGAGACAGCGTCCCTCTGTTGGTCAGCGCGCTGACCAGCGCGGAGTTGATTTCGCGCATCACCAACTTCCTGGCCAGTCAGCTGTCCCCGCGGGCGTCGATTCACGGCGTGCTACTCGATGTGCTGGGCGTTGGCATTCTGCTCCTCGGCAAGAGCGGTATCGGCAAGAGCGAAGCCGCCCTCGATCTCATCGCGCGTGGGCATCGACTCGTCGCCGACGACATCGTCGATATTCATCAGCGCGGTCGCGACTTCATCTACGGCTCCGGGTCGGGAATCATCCGCCACCACATGGAGATTCGCGGGCTGGGCATCATCAACATCAAAGACCTGTTCGGCATCAGCGCTGTGCGCGATGCCAAGAAGGTCGAGCTGGTCATTGAGCTCGCCGAGTGGGACGCCCACGCCGAGTACGATCGGTTGGGCCTGGACGCTGAGTCCTACAAGTTGCTCGACGTCGAGATCCCTGTGCTGAAAGTGCCGGTGCGACCGGGTCGTAACGTGGCGACCATCATCGAGGTCGCGGCGCGTAATCAGCTGCTCAAATTTCAGGGGCACGACTCTGCGCAGGTTTTCCAGGAGCAGCTCAACCGAGCGATCGCCGAAGCCCGTCCACGTAACTTTGATATGGATCCGATCGAGTAGATGCGTATCGTTATCGTCACGGGACTCTCGGGCGGCGGCAAGACCACCGCGCTGCGCACGCTTGAGGACATCGGGTTCTACTGCGTCGACAATCTGCCGTTGCCGCTGGCGAGCGAGTTGGTTGGCCTGCTGCGCGAGACCCACGAGGAAGAGAGCGCGGCCATCTCGGTCGACTCTCGCCAGCAGGAATACCTCGACAGTTACCGTAAAGAGATCAGCAAGCTCAAGGACGCTGGCCACGCCGTCGAGGTGCTGTTTCTGGAAGCCGACGACAAAGTGCTCCTGCGCCGCTACTCCGAGACCCGGCGCAAGCACCCCCTGGCGGGCGACGATATTCGTGAGGGGATTCGTCGTGACCGGGAGAGCCTCGCCGAGTTGCGAGAAGGCGCCATCGTCGTCGACACAGGGTCGTTCAACGTGCACCAGATGCGCGCGTTCGTGCTCAAACGTTACGGTGACCGCGACGGCAATCTTTCGGTCTCGTTGATGTCATTCGGGTTCAAGTACGGTTTGCCGCCGGAGGCGGACGTCGTGTTCGACGTGCGCTTCCTGAAGAATCCGTACTTCGTACCGGGCCTGCGGGAGCAGACTGGCCGGGATGAGCCCGTGGCCGAGTTCGTGCTCGGGTCCGAGCTTGGCGCGGAGATGTTCGAGAAGCTGCGTGGCTTGCTCGAATTCACGCTCCCTCAGTTTCAGCGAGAGGGCAAATCCTATCTCACGGTCGCTGTCGGTTGTACCGGTGGGCGACATCGCAGCGTCGCGATGGTCGAGGCGCTGAAAAAGACGGTTTCTGACGACTGGAAGGTATCTGTGCGCCACAGAGATCTGGGTCGTGGGCTATAGGGAGGGTGATGGCGGACGCGGGAAAATCGGAAGTGTTGGCGACTATTCGCAACGAGCTCGGCATGCACGCGCGGGCGGCGACCAAGTTCGTCCAGCTCGCGGGAAAGTTCCCGTGCGAAGTCTTCATCGAGAAAGACGGCCAAGAGGTTAACGGCAAGAGCATCATGGGTGTACTGATGCTGGTCGCGGCCAAAGGCTCGAAGATCAAGATCACGTCGGTTGGAGATCAGGCGGCGGAGTGCACAGCTGCGTTGTTCCAGCTGGTGGAAGACCGGTTCGGCGAGGATAAGTAACACGTGGCGAGCACCAGGGATTCGGAGAGCACCGGACCGGTGCCGCTGCTGGATATGGGCGAGCGCGGCGAGCTCACCAAGAATGGCCTCGGTGCGGCGCCGGGCATTGCCATCGGTCGCGCGTATCTGGTTGACCGCCGCCGGCTCAAGACGCCCAAGAGGCGCCTGCAGGCTGATGAGGTCGATGACGAAATCGCACGATTTCACCGGGCCGTCGACGCCAGTGACCGCCAGCTCGAGCGTGTGAAAGCGAAGATCGAGCGAGAAGAGGGCGAGAGCTACAACATCATCGCGGCCCATCAGCTGATCCTTCGCGACGAGCACGTGGTCGACGAATCCATTCGCTACATTCGCGATGACGCGATCAACGCTGAGTGGGCGCTGATGCGCACGGTCGAACACATCAAAGAAGTGTTCGATGCCATCGAGGACGACTATTTTCGCGAGCGGCGCAGCGACGTCGACTTCGTCGGCGAGCGGGTGTTGCGCAATTTGCTTGGCCGGGAGATCGCGCCGGTCAAGCCGCCGCCGGATGCGATTGTCGTGGCTCACGACCTGTCGCCCGCGGATACGTCCGGGTTGTATCGCGCAGCCGTCGCCGGTCTGGTGACGGACGCTGGCGGAAAGACGTCGCACACGGCGATCGTTGCGCGCGCCCACGAAATTCCCGCGGTGGTCGGTCTGGAAGACGCCACCCAGGACATCGGTACTGGCGATCTGCTCGTCGTCGATGGCACGAATGGCCTGGTCATCATCAATCCGAGCGCCCAGACTGTCACCGAGTATCGCGATCTGCGACGCAAGGAAGCTGCGGCTGGTGCGGCGCTGCTGTCCAACAAGTCCTTGCCGGCGACGACCACCGATGGTGTGCGTGTCGGCCTGGTAGCCAACCTGGACAGTGCCGACGAGGTCGAGTACGCCCTGGAGCACGGCGCCGAAGGTATCGGTTTGTTTCGAACGGAGTATCTCTTCCTGACCGACGGCACTCGGTTGCCGACCGAAGCGGATCATTACGACTCGGCGGTCAGTGCGCTGACGTCCCTGGGCGAGCGTGTGGCGACGTTTCGCACCTTCGACCTGGGCGCCGACAAAATGACGACGCTGATTGGCGATCACCATGAAGCCAATCCCGCGCTGGGATTGCGCTCCATGCGCCTGTGCCTGAGTGATGAAGTGAAGCCGTTGTTCAAGGCGCAGCTGCGTGGACTCTTGCGCGCGTCTTGCCACGGCAACCTACGCATCATGTTTCCGATGATCTCGGGCTTGCACGAACTGCGCTTGGCTCGCGCCGTGTTGGACGAAGCAAAGGCCGAACTCGTAGCGGAGAACATCGAATTCGATGCCGAGGTGCCCGTCGGCATCATGATCGAGATGCCGTCGGCGGCCGTGCTTGCCGACCTGCTTGCCCGCGAGGTGGACTTCTTTTCCATCGGTACCAACGATTTGATCCAATACACGTTGGCGGTAGATCGCGTGAACGAGCACGTGACGTATTTGTACGAGCCACTTCATCCGGCAATGCTGCGACTGATCCAGCAGGTCGTGGCGGCGGCGAACGCTGCCGACATACCGGTGGCCGTATGCGGCGAGATGGCCGGAGATCCGCGCGTCGTGCCCGTCTTGCTGGGGCTTGGCTTGCGTGAGCTGTCGATGAACGCCGTCGCGATTCCCGAAGTAAAGAGCGTTGTGCGCGGCGCCAAGCAGTCGGAACTCAATGACCTGGCCGAGGCGTCGATCAACATGCCCACCGCGGGTCAGGTTACCGAGGCCGTCGACACGTACCTGGCGCAGCGACTAGAAACGCCCAAGTGAACGAGTGAAGGTGACTAGATTCGTCATCCTGGTTTTCGCGTTTACCGGTGGCTGTAGTTTGCTCGCGACCACCGAGGTAGGGCAGTTTCGGGCGACGAGTAAGCAGGCCGCCGGCCAAACCGGAGTGGCCGCGGTGACCCGCGCCGGGCACTACGTACACACCGATTCGGTTTCCTATGGCCTGGGGGTGGGACTGCGCACCAAGGTTGCTCCGCAACTCAAGCAGTACGCTGTGTCGACAGATGTCTCGGTGTCGCCACGGTTGCGCGCGGTCACACCGTTCATTCGCGCTGGCGTTAACGCCTATCAGGCTGAGAGCGTGGCGGGCGATTTTGGCTACGGCATGTTCAGCCCGTACGGCGAAGCGGGCTTGATGGTTCAACTCGGGCGCAGCTCCGGCGGCACCCGCGTTTATCTCACCGCCGCGGCCTCCGTGGAATACGACCTGCGCTTCACCGACCAGGCGAGCCAGGGCTACTGGGCCGCGCTTGGGGGCATCGCATTCGCAGCGCCCAGGGCCAAGCCCGAGAAGATTCGTTTCGCGCCGCGCGGGATCAAGATGAAACGAAAATGAGCGACGAGGCAGAATCAGAAACCGGCGCCGTGTTTTCCGCGGCCGCGGGGCAGCTGGCGCGCGAGGTTTCCGCCGAGCTGGTGCGGCCCTTGCGCGGACTGCGCGAGACCCTGGCGTTCGCGGTGGAGAAACTCGATCTGCATATGGGTAGCGCCAAAGGGCCGGCATCGCTTCCCTGGCAGGAAGTGGACAAGTTGCGCCAGCAGCTTGCCGACGCCTACTTGCAATGTCGCGAACTGACCCGGTTGGCGAGCGAGCTGGCCGATGTTGCCCGGGACTCGTCTGTTCGCGTCGAAGCGGTAGACATGCACAAAGTGGTCGACCACGCACTCAACCTGGCTCGACACAAGTTCGCGGCGAACACGCAGGTATATGTGGACCACGGCGCAATGCCTCTGGTGCGCGCGTCACCGCGGCTGCTGGTCCTCGCTCTCGTGTCGGCCCTGGCGGCGGCAGCGGAGTCGGCGGCCGGCGGGCAGGTCGCCAGCGTTTCGATTACGACTCGCTGTGAACCGGAACCAGGTGAATCTGTGCTCGTCAGCATCAGCGACGATGGCGGCGGTGCCCAGGCCGCAACTCAGCTCGCTCTTGCTATCGGCGTCGAAGCTGCCGAGATCTCCGGAGGTCGATTTACGGCTAGCTCGGAATCGGCAAAGGGCTGTCTGTTTGAGTTGCGTTTGCCCACCGGGCGGTGAACAGTTGGCCGCTCATGCAGGTGCCGTTCTCCATACTCACCGGCTTTCTCGGCGCGGGTAAGACAACGTTACTCAACCGCGTTCTGTCGGCGCCTCAGGGCCGGCGCATCGCCGTTCTGGTCAACGAGCTTGGCCGCGTAGCCATCGATAGTCGACTGATCATCAGCCAGGGTGGCGACGTGCTGGAGCTTGCCGGTGGTTGTGTGTGTTGCAAGATCGACGTCAAGAACGACCTGTGGGACGGCATCATCGACGTGATCGATCGGTCCAAGCCCGACCACGTCGTACTCGAGACCACAGGTATCGCCGAACCCGGTGCCATCTTATCTGGCATCGAGCGAATGCCGGAAGCACACAAGGCGAAGCTGCGCGTTGCCGGCGTCGTCTGCGTGGTCGATGCCGCCAGTGGCGTGGCCAATATCGATCGTCGCGACGAAGCGCGCGCCCAAATCGAAACGGCGGATCGCTTGCTGCTGTCAAAGCTCGATATCGCGACCCCAGACGCGGTGGGTGCGTTGCACGTGCGCCTGGACGAGATCAACGAGGCTGCCGAGCGCGCTAGCTTTCCTGAGGGCGTCGCCGGGACCCAGGCTTTGGTGCCGTGGCTGCTCGAGACTCGGCGGACGGCGAGTGGTCGTGCCCGCGAGCATGTGCATTCTCATCGTCAGGGGCAGCTGGTCGCGGCCAGCTTTACCGACGAGTCACCATTACTCTTGGACCGGCTCCTGGATCTCATACGCGAGCATCGCAGTCGCCTGATTCGGGCCAAGGGGTTTGTCTACGTGTCGGGCGAAAAGAGGCGAGGGTTGTTGCAGCTCGCCGGGCAGACCGACGCCGAGGTGACGTACGGTGACGAGTGGGGCGATGGGGATGTTCGCCGAACCGAGCTCGTGCTCATCGGCGAAGACCTGGACGAAGCCGCGCTGCGCCGGCAGCTGTGGGCGTGCCGGGTCGCGGGCTGACCTCGAAGAAACGCGGGTTACTTCGCCTTATTGTCGTCGGCTGGGGCGATCTGGTCGGCGGGTTTGACGACGTCTTCGACGATGACCTCGTGCTTGGAAATGCCGCCCATCATCACTGGTGGTGGCTGCTGTTCCGGCTTCGGCTCGGGCTTCTCCACCGCCATCATGCCCATGATTTGTTCGCTGTGGTGCTCTTGTTCGCTCTTGTCCGACGTCCAAGAAGTCGGCACGATACCTGGGAAGATGGCGAGTCCGACTGCCGAGAGCATGGCTGCGCCGACTCCGATCGCCGTGCGTTTGCGACGCGTCTTCTTGTTGCCCACCGGGCAGTCGCCGAGTAACACCGAGCCGTCTGGGCGCTCGTAGAAGCGAACGCAGGGTTGTTCATCGGCGCGCTCGAGCAGAGACTCGACCTGCTCGTTGCTCATGTGCGACAGGTGGTAGACGTTCTTGTCGCATTGCTTGCAGTGGCGAATAGCTTCGTCCCCGGACATCTTGTCCCAGTCGGCGTTACACGGGCTTGCGACCTTTAGCTTTAGCGAGCGGCGTTTCATCCCAGTGCAAACGGGCCAACACGTCACTCCGGTCTAACTGGGCCACGCAAAAACCCTGTGTAAACACACCGGTACATTTGCGCCGGCTACAACCGCGCGCACTCGCTGCGATTGCCTCCAGCGCCTGAAACCAAGTAATCCGGGCGGCTAGCAGTCCGTGGGCTGCTTGTCCGCGGGCAGCAGCCTCTCCACATTGTGGACGAGCACTTCGCGCAAGAACGGTTTGGTCACGTACTCGTCCGCGCCAAGCTTGGTGCCTCGTTCAGCATCCTGCACCGACACATACGCGGCGGTCATCATTACCACTGGGATGTGCTGCGTCGCCTCGTTGTCTTTGATCCGCTTACAAACCTCAAAACCATCCATGCGGGGCAGGTTGAGATCCAGGATCACCACGTCGGGCAGGTTCTCTTTGATGCGCTCGAGCGCCTCGGGGCCATCGGCCGCCGTGTCGACTTCGTGTTTCCGCGACTCCATGATCTTGACGATCACACGGACGATGTCGGGCTCGTCATCTACCACCAAGATCTTGGCCATCGTATTAGCTATCTTCCTCTAGGTAGCAGGGGACTACGAGTCTTTGAGTGCGCGAAGGCACGTGGCGGCGACGCCAGAGTCCCAGTTGCGCTTGTTGATGAAGTGGTACCTGATCTGGCCGTTCTTATCGATCACGAACGTCTCTGGTACCGCCGTGAGACCATACCTCTTGGCGATGATGCCCAGGTTTCCCTTCGCCGGCTTGTCGAGCAGGATGGTCAACGGTGTTCCCTCGGGAAACTTCTTAGCGACCGTCCGCCAGTTGGCGTCTGAAGCCACTGCCAACACGACGAACTCGCTGTCGGCGAGCTTGTTGTGCAGCTTCACCATCGTCGGCTTCTCGGCTTCGCAAACTTTGCACCAGGTCGCCCAAAAGTTGAGGAACACAACTTTGCCCCGGAAGTCTGACAGCTTTACGGGCTTGCCGTTGTGATCCGGCAGGGTGAAATCCAGGGCTTGGGCCGGGTACTTCTTGAACGTAGTGTTCTTCGGCGCGGGTTGCAGGCCGTTGCACGCGGCCTTGACCTCACGCGCCGCGGCCGGCCCGATGAGTCTCAAATACAGAATGCCGACGAGCAAGACCGCCGCACCGACGATGCCGATTGCGAAGATCTTCTTTATGTCGACCATGACGGCAGTTTTGGCCAAGTCAGCAGCTCCAGCACCAATGACGCAGTGCAACGATTACCCACACTTTAGCTGATCTTCGAGTATGCTTCCAGGGCTCATGTCCCTCCGTGGCTCCCTGCGAACCATGCCGATCGCTGATCTGCTGGACTGGATTGATCGACGCTTTGTTTGCGGCACTCTGACCATCGAATGCGCTTCGACGGTGCGCACTTTCCACTTCGATTCCGGTTACGTAACCGGGGCGAGCTCGAACGTTCCCAGCGAGCACCTGGGCCAACTCCTGATGGAGCGCGGTCTGGTGGATGAGCAAACGCTCAACGACGCTTTTCAGGTCCAGGCGGACACGGGAGTTCTGCTCGGCAAGATCCTGATCATGGTCGGCGCTATGGATAACGACGGCCTCAAGCGTGTGCTCGAGGACAAGATTCGCGAGGCGATCTTCGAGGCGATGGCGTGGAAGGAAGGAACCTTCCAGTTCGAGCTCATGGGGGATGACGAGGCCGCCGCGGTCAGCGAGTTCGAGGTGTCACTGAACTTGAACTCGACCCTCGAAGCGGGCGAGGTGCGCGCACAGGAGTGGGGGGAGATTCGCGAGTTGATTCCGGTCGAACACGCGGTGCTCGAGCTGGTCGACGAATCGCGCCTGCGGCACCCGGCGGATCCACCGGAACTGACCCGGGCCATCGACAACCTCGTGCCGTCGCTGCGAAAACAACTCACTCTCAGCCAGATTGTGCTCGATCAAAACGGTCAGAACTTTCGCGTTTCGAGTCTGCTCGCGAAGCTGGTTGATCGCAAAGCGATCCGCGTTCAAGAAGCAGCCGTGGTGGAGGCCGTTCCCGCTGCCGACAGCGCGGTCGAGCTCGCCCGGGCTGCTCAGAAACGCGCCGCTGGCGGTGACCGTTCCGGAGCGTTGGAGCTTGCGGCCGCAGCGCTGGCCCTGGAGCCCGAAAATGAGACGCTCAAGAAGCTGCATCGCGAGTTGGAGCGGTCTGTCTTTGCCGAGCTTTCGCGGGTTTTGCTGTCAGAGTTCCGGGTTCCCAAGCTGCTCAAGCAGCCGGCTGAGCTCGAAGCCATCGAGATGTCTGATACGGAACGGTATCTTGCGGGCCGAATCGATGGTCGCTGGGACCTTTTGTCGCTGATGCGAATCTCGCCGGTGCGGGAGGTCGAAGCTCTGATCATTTTTAAGCGACTAGCGGACCGCGGCATCATATCCTTATAGAGGATCCAAAACTGCCTCGTGTCATCTAGCTCCACATCGAACCCGACCATTGGGACCGCCGCGTCTACGACGTCGTTGTCGTTTTCGCGCTCGCGTCTATTACCGATTAGCGGTATCGGCGTTCAGGACTCGTTTCTAGTCATCGCGCCTCCGGGCAATCCGGTGATCAGTCTCGACGCGCGTTTGCTGGATCGCATCGAACTCATCGGGCGCTCGCCAGCCGTTCCGCTGTTCACGTCCGCTGCTGCTGTCGCGGGCGTTGTCGGGGTTACCCTGTCGACGATTCCGGGCGGGGTCGTTGTCGGCCTGCCTCTGGCCTACGTTTCTTACGCTCGCCTCAACGAGGCGCGCCGCAGAGTTCGCTCGCGCGACCTGTTGCTCGTGCTCGGAGACCTCGAGGTGGCGCTTCATGTCGCCGACGGCGCCGACCCGGCCAAGCGCATCGCCGATCGTCTGGCACCGTTTACGCGCGAGGCGCCCATCACTCTACCCGAAGTCTACGAAGATGCGCGCCGCCGCCTCGAGGCGGAAGCGCAGGGCAACCGGGGCAACCGAGGGTCTCAGGAACTCAGCCAGGGGCTGTCGGTTGGCGACGATGTCGTGCGCGTCGACGAGGGCTACCTGAAGGTCGGCGGCGTGGCTTTTCGAATCGACGAGGTGCGTGACTACGCGGTGCGGGGGGCGAACTTACCTCTGCCCGGCGGTCGCCTATTGCAGGCCGCGATGGGCTTGCTGGTCGTCGCGGCGGAGCAGCGCGCGCGTGCTGGCGAAGATGTGGAAGCTCTGGCGGAGCGCGTGGCGCGTTACGAAGAGTGGAGCGGTCGCTCCCGTCTGTAGCGGATCGCTCTAGCCGAAGCCCGTGGTTACGGTGCGACGTAGACGTTGACGTTGCGCAGCTTGGCGAACGCCATGTCGTCCACGATCGCCAGCTGTGAAGCGGAGCTGTCGTGTACCGCCAGGCCGAGCAGACGCGGTCGCGCCGGCGCTTCGCCGTAGGTAGGGTCAACCGCCATCCAGTGGGCGCCAATGTTTGCGATCACCCAGCGGTGGCGAATCAGGCGGCGGCCGTCGAGGCGAAAGCCAGTCACCAGGCGCGTGGGGATGCCGACCGCCGTCGCCAGTGACGACAGTAGCGCGGCGTGAGACGTGCAATCTCCCCGGCCCAGGGCCAGGGCGGCTCCGGCTTCGTGCACCGGTGTCGACATGTCGTCCATGAGCATGCCGCGAGTGGCTCGGGTCAGCGCAACCACCTTAGCCCTGCGTGTGCTCGCAGAGGCATTGTGAATGATCGCCCGGGCGAGTCTTCGCATCTTCGGGTCGAGGGTCACGTTGGCGCCGGGCTGTTTGGCGATGAGCCCATTGCGGTCCCCGGGTAACAACGTGACTCTCCAACCTCGGCTTCCTCGCTGCACCTTTTGTCCGGGCAGGCTTGGCGGCAAGGTGGTGGGCGCGTTGCGAATCGCCAGCTGGACCGCACCGTAGCGTCCGGGTGTGCCGGTGACGCTCAGGCTCGAGTTGTCGACCAGCTCGGGCGGGCGAAATGCGTCGCCGAGTTCTCGGTTGCCGATCTTTACAGCGCCGACTTCGCCGTGTACTCGGGCGACGGTTCCCAGGTCGGTCAGGTCGATCAGCGTCGTCGCGGTGCCAGCACCGGTCGTTAGCGTAGTCATTACTCGCTTGCGCCCTCTGGGATTGACGGCCATCGTCGCCGTGGCGAACCCGTAACCGCTGAGCAATACCGCGCCCTGAAATTTTCGCTGTTGCTTGCGCGCTAGCAATAGGGGCAACAGCTCCAGGGGAATCGCGGCGCCGTCGACGAGTCGCACCGGCTCCTCGCCGAACTTCACGCGCCATTTATTACCGACGCGTTCGGCGTGTCCGCGAGTGATGGTTGCGCCGACTCGGCGTTCGACTTTGACCTGCGACGCTCGCCAGGCAGCGTCCATCTTGATGTCGATGATCGTGATCAGTTGAACTAGCGCCACGCCACGACGCACGGTTATTTCTTCGCGCCGGTGAAGTCGATTGTCGCGAATGTGCTCCTGGGCGTAGCCGATTCGCGCGCCGTTCCAGGTGAGGGCAAACGCGGCCTGGTAGCGTGCGAGCTCGTTGACGCTGGTTCTGGGCTTGCTGCTGTCGCTGTTGTCTTCGATTACGAGCGGGCTCTGATGGCCGCACGCGCTCGCTACGAGCCATATACATAAGACAACATATTTCACCACCGATGGATCGTAGCGTTTGCGACATGGTCGGGGCAAACTACCGGCGGTGACCAAGTGGTGCATCATCGGTTGCGGCTATACCGGCGCATTTCTGGCGAGTCGTTTGTTGGACAGCGGTGCCGAAGTAGTGCTAACGGGCCGTGCGTCACAACCGGCGGAGGCGCTCGCTGCGTTGATCGATCGGGGCGCGCGCTATCACGCGTTTGATCTGGACGCATCGCCACCGCTGATCGACTGGTTGCCGAAGGCCGCGCACATCGTCGTAACGTCCCCGCCGGCTCGTGGTGCCGGTGCCGCGGGCGTTCGCGAACGAGCGTTCGTAGCCGCGCTGTCGGACGTCGCCCGAGTCGTGTACTTGTCGTCGACCGGCGTCTACCCTCGGGGGCAGGGCGAACCCATGGACGAGACGACGCCAGTGGCTCCGGCTGCAGGTCATGGCATTGCGCGACTGTCGGCGGAAACGGCAGTGCTGGAGACCGCGGCGGAACACGGCATCTCGGCAGTGTCGCTTCGGGTGGCTGGAATCTACGGTCCGGGGCGAGGCGTCATCGAGCGCATGCGCGCCGGAACCTATCGGATCATCGGTGACGGTAGCGGCTACGTCAGCCGAGTACATGTCCATGATCTCGTGTCGGCCATCGTCGCCGCCGCCACCATCGCGCCGCTGCCGCATACGACCGTCAACGTCGCCGACGACAGCCCTTGCCCGTCGCTGGAGTACGCACAACACGTGGCCAAACGCCTGGGCGTCGAGGACCCACCTATCGTTGCCATCGATAAGGTTGATGCGCGAGTCGCCGCTCTGGTCGGTTCCAATCGACAGATTGACAACAGCCGACTCAAGACCGACTTCGCTGTGACGCTGCGTTATCCGAGTTGGCGCGATTCAGTGGACGAGTTGACCGGCGCTACGCGCTGATCGTCCGTCGGGCCCGCTGGTTATGCCGTGACGTGCCGGCGGCGTCTACGCCAGAACACGATGGGCAGCACGACGAGCAAACCCGCCAGGGCGCCGTTGCCATTACAGTCGGTGCACCCCGGCTCGGGCTCACTCGTACCCGCGTCGTTGAACATTGCGTCGCTGGCACCCGGCGCGGAGCACTGACCGATGTCGAACTGAACGACCAGGTCCGGCCACTGAAGCGACTCACACGTGTCGAACTGCTCGGTGCCCGCGGGGCACTCTACTGGACCCGCGATCTCGCAAAAACGCATGACCTTGTCCCAGGTTTGGCCGTCCGTCGAACGACCAATCGAGAAGAAGTCTGGCATCCAATTGGCGCCGCAGGAAAACAGTGTGCCGTCGCTGCGTTCCGATAGACACGACATCTGGGGCTGCTCGGTGGGCGCCTGCCAGTCGTCGCACGGCCCCTTGTTGTCACAGTTCGTCGCGTAGCGCACACCGGCGTTGGCCGTGCCTACCCAAACATCGCCGTTCGACCTGATCAAGAACGCCTTGGCGGCGTCCTGGGTTTGCAGCATTTTCTTCCAGGTCACGCCGGCGTCGGTAGAGCGCCAGAGTTTGTCGCCGATCAGGCTATTGGCCGCGATCGTCCGGGCGTACACCGTGTCCGGGTCCGCAGGATCGATTCCGAGCAGGTTGAGCTGTGGTTGTGGGCCGTACTCGAATGTGCTGGTGGCCAGTGGCGTCCACGTCGCTCCGCCGTTGTCCGAGCGGTAGAGCAGGGCGATCGCCGAATCGCTGTCGCAGCGGCCCACACCGCACTGTTCGAACAAGCTGCCTCTCGGGTGTCCCGGGTCCGGTTCGGTGACCGCTGGCAGGTACCCGGTGACATAGATACGATTGGCGTCGCTGGGCGCGATCTTCAATGTCTGCCACCAGGCGCGTTTGTGATTGAGGCCCATGGCCACGAAGCTCGCGCCGCCATCGGTGCTCCGGTAGACATCGTTGTCGGGGACGTTGCTCGATGTCGCCGCCCAGACGCTGCCGTCGGGGCCAGCCTCTACTTCGCCCACCCACAGGCCCGCAAACTCCGAGCCGATATTCTGCCAACTGCAGCCCTGGTCTCGGCTGACGCGCAAGCCCTCATACGTCGTGGCGAAGATGTCGCCGTTCACCAGGGCGTAGTCGGGATCGAAGATGCCGGTGTAGCCGATGGCCGTTTCGCAAATCCAGCGGAACGATTCACCGTCATCGTGGGAGATGAGCAGGCCGAACGTCACCGGAAGCAGAATGAACTGGTTGTTGGCGTCGCGGTGCTCGACCCTGGTGGTCGCTGGGAACCGGCCGTTACCGTGCGCGACCGGCGCCAACAGCGCAACCGCGAGAAATACCAACAAAACCGTGCGCAACCGGGTCACTGCGCGAACTATAGCGATACGGCTTCAGGGGAACAAGCGCTGGCCTCCCAACTGCCGCTTACCGCAAGTGATTCGCGTCACCCTGGCGTGGCTCTCGGGCTACAAACGCGCACACCGTGCGCATCGCCGGCCAGGAACACGTTGTGTAGAGGCTAGAGCTTGCCGTGCTTGTTCAGCACCCAAAGGGCTGCTGAAACCGCATCGGGGCAGCCATGGACCAGTCTCTTTGCGTCCGAGAGCTGCGCCCACGTCGAGCCATTCGGCTTTTCGATGCGGCTGCCGGTGAGCCAACCCAGGGTTGTCGAACCGAAGGTTTCGATCGCCCATTTACTGCTGCGCTTCTTGGCCCAGCCGATGGACGACGAGCCCTTCTCGATTCGATAGTCCGAGCCGCTCGCTCTGGCGTAGCCCCAGGTTGAGCTGCCCTTTTCGATGCGCTCGCCTTTGCACTTGTATTCGCCATCGGCAGCCGCTGGGGCTGCCAATACGCACAGAATGAAGATGGATATGATGGTGGAGGGGATTCGCATTCGCAGCTCCGTGGGTGTCGTTGGCCGATCCCATATTAGCTGCAAACTGTTCGCGGCGCTGGTACGCCTTTGTCGCTGGTGCGACTAGAACAGTGTGTCGCCGTTGCGACTAGAACAATGCCGCGATGTTCATCAGCGTGAGCGCGGTGACGCCCAGCAGGATAAGTCGGTCTTTGACCAAGGAGCTGCGCTGGCGGTTGAGTACGTTGTCGATGCGGGTGGTCTTTGTCGTGGTTGCGTTCGTCATGGCATATCTCCTTGTTGACTATGGAGATTGCAACGGCTGGGCCAACTTTCCCGCGTCACGAATTCAGCGGGTTACGTGTTCTCGTAGCCTGGGACAGCGGCCGTTTGCCGCGACCGTCCCTGTCGCAGTGTCGCAGCCAGCGTCCCAATTAAGAGCAGGATGAGTAGGCCCCCGCCGGTCCCGGAGTCACATCCGCCGCCATCCTGCTTCGGCGGCGGCATGCAGAAATACTGACCGTCGCCCTCGTCGTCCCGGCACGCGAAGCTGCCAGGGCAGCCTTGATTCATCGATAGGTCGCACGGTTTCGTGCACACGTTCTGCTCGCAGATGTACGTACCGCAATCGGTCGCAATCTCGCAGGCCGAGCCGAGAACGAAAGGTGGCTGCTCATCGAAGTAGCAAACGTTGCCGAGGCCAGTGATGTTCTGGCAGCTCATGCCATCGGGACACGTGTCGTTGCCGGGGTCGCATTCACCGGTGCAGAAGCGCGAGTCAGGGAAGCTGGAGACGACGATGCACACGTCGTCGTTCATGCATTGGCTATCGGCGCGGCAGATCTCGCCGACATCGCTGGTGGGACAATCGGGATCGGGCAGGGGACAGTCGGCGGTACAGGTGCCGTCGGCGTTGCACGGCAAGCAGTCCGGGTCGTCGGTGCAGTACTCGGGGACGCACAGGCCGTCCATTTGGCACACTGGATCGTTTTCCTGGATCCAATCGTTGATCAGGTCCGCGTAAAGGTCGACCCGGGTCGCCCCGTGCGGGCCGTGGCAGTCGTCGCCGTATGTGTAGGAATGAATGCCGGCGACGTATTCGACGCCGTCCAGGGTGATGAACCCGGAGCCGCCCGAGTCGCCATAGCACACCCAAACCGTCGCGTCGTCGGTTTCCAGAACATCGTTTCGCGTCTGTGCGATCTGGACCAGCCCTTCCCGTTTCAGGCCATCGATCACCCCATCGTCCGGGTTCTTGCGGCCGAATCCGACGATCCGGTAGTCCGTTCCGATCAGGGTGTCGACGTCGACGGTGTTGAGCGGAATCGGCGTTACGTCGAGTTGGGGAAAGGTGAGCAGCAACATGCCCACATCGAATCGTCCCGCGGCCCCCGTCCAGTTGATGTGTTTGAAACCGCCGTTCGTGGCGACGCGCACACCGGGACTGTTGAAGTCATCGCCGAAGAACACCGATAGGTTCGGATCCCCACCTGCCAGGTCCAGGCAGTGGGCCGCCGTGAGCACGACGCTCGGCGACACCAGGGTGCCTGAACAGAACAGGCTCAGGTTGCCGCCCTGAATTGCCACCGTCGCTGGTGCGCTTCCGCTCACCGGCGCGCCGCCGATCAAGGGCTGCGTGTTGGTTGCTATGTCTGAGAAGTCCTGGCTAGTTCCGCCCACGCATCCGCTGACAACCAGGAACAAGGCTATGCAGCAGATGCGTTGGCTCATGGAAACTAGGGAGTGAAGTCAGCGGAGGTGCGCGGCATGATGCGGCGGCGCTCCCAGCGGAACATCATCACACCGGAAACGGGTGTGTTACCGATCTGCGCTGCCCAATCGGAGTCTTCGTAGCTACGGTCGAAGACCACGATAACACCGCCGGGGCCTGTTGCTTCCCACAAATTGGAGTCGCTACAGGCACCTTCGACGCCGCAGTCATAGGAGGTGTTGTTGCTCGAAGTATCGGTGATGCGCACCAGCACACCCTCGAACTCTTCACTCATCGCCTGTGCGGTGGTGACGTTCGTCGGGCTGATCGGCGCCGACATGCTCATCGAGGTGACCTGTGCGCCTTCGATCTGGGTGTCGCCGTGGAATTCGCCAACAACACCAGTGACGCTCACGACGTCTCCGACGGAGAACGAGTGAGAGTTGCCCGTGAACACCGTGACACCGGAATACTCGGGTGCGACCGCGTTCGGATCCTGTACCTGCATGCCAAGGCCCCACACCGAAGTCACCACGACGCCGGAGACCGCGACGTTAGCGCCCACATTGACAGTGCCCATCTGAATAGCCTGGATTGTTGTGTCGGCGTCGAGGAGGCACACCCCAGTTGGGTTCGGCGTCGTCGGGCAGAAGTCGCAGACATTGCCCTTTTGGTCGATGTCGGTGTCCGCTTGATCCGTGTTGCCGTCGAAGGGGCAGTTGTCCGAACCGTTCGGCACGTTGTCGCCGTCGATGTCGGCGGGTAGGGGCGACTCGTCGCACTCGTCACCAAGACCGTCGCCGTCGGCATCTGGCTGCGAACCGCCATCCATGGGGCGGATCGGGTTGAACACGTTGGGGCAGTTGTCGCTGGCGTTGGCGATGCCGTCGCCGTCCGAGTCTGATGCGTCACGCGTACCGGTAAACTCACCGGGGCGGGATGGAATGCAGGTGGGCTCGCTGGGCGGTGCACCGCACAAGATCGCGGGATATGCTGCCGTACCACCGTTAACCGTCGATTGGATCGACGCGAAGGTTGCGCCGTCGAACTCGCGGCTCGCACAGACGGATCGGGCTTCGCCGCAGACCGTGAGGCTTTCGCAGCTCTCGCCAATACCGGTAAGCACATCGGCCTCGCCGTAGAGCACGCGGCCGTCCCGCATGACGAACGCGATGTCGGAGTTGTCGGCTTCGAGCACGGCGCGGTGGTCGGTGCCGCCGCCGACTACGGTGATGTCGGCTTGCTTGCCCACGTCGAGTGACCCGATCAAACCCTCTGTGCCGTTGCTGATCGCGGCATTGATGGTGCTCATCTTCCACAGCTGCTTGTCGGTGAAGTAACCGTTGAGGTAATCGCGGTTGAACGAGTCAGCGCACTGGAGCTCGCGCAATACATTGGCCGAACCGCTGTACGTCCAGTCGGTGCCCAGGGCGATGGTTCCACCCAGGCGGTCGAACACGGTGACCTTGGCGGTCATACCGTAAAGGCTGATGTTGGAGCGTAGCGACCAGATGATGCGCGCCTTGTCCCGGGCCATGTTGTACAGGTCTTTCGCTTGCAGGCCGATGGCGTGGATGTGGGACACGTTCTTTTCTACGTAGTCCTGGCCGCCGTCGAATGACGAGCTCTGGCAGCGGAACTCTTCGACGGCGTAGTTGTTGATACCTTCGGCAACGTGGGGAAGATAGGCGCTCATCCCCGCGACTTCGCGCTCGTCCCGGCGGAAATCCCAGCCGCAGTCCGCGTGGAAGTCCCGGTCACTGTCACCAAGCGAAAACGTATCGAACACCGCGCGTTGGAACCCGCGCGCTTCGTCGTCGTTCTCCAGGGAATCGATGTTGCGCAGCATGCCGTTGGCTCGAGTGAAGCCAACGTAGGACGTGGCGCCGCCGAGCATCATGCGCAGCTCGCCCCAGCGCATACCGGCAGAGTTGGCGCCGGTACCGTGCGGGTTCGCCGGCGTCGACAGGGCTTGTCGCCATTCATGGCGATGATCGTAGCGAGTCGCACCGTGGTCGATGGGGGTGCCTTCGGTGAAGTTGAGGTGCGCGTGGCCGTTGATGAGTCCCGGTGAAATGACGGCGCCGGCGCAGTCGATGCGTTTGGCGGTGGCGTAGCTGCCGTGGCTCGCGCAGTCACAGCCGACGCATACGATCTTGTCGTTCTCGATCAGTACGCTGCCGTTTTCCCAAGTGGTCGTGTCGCCGAGCACGGTTCCGCGAATCAGCGTCGCGGCACCGGTGCCAGCAGTCGCATCGCAGATTCCCGATGTCGCGGCCGGGATGGTGTCATCGCAGACGATGATTTCATCGACCACCGCCGCGTCGGGTGAACCCACAGCCGCGTCCGGTGTTCCCACCGCTGCGTCTGCTCCGGGGTTGGTACCCCCATCATCGTCGCTGCAGCCAGCGGATATCGTTAGTAAGACGCAACTAAGTGCACAGCTAAGAAACGAGCTTCGGAATTGCATTCGCGCCTTATATCAGATGCGCCTTTCTGTGCCTGTGAGATCGTCCTGCTCTCAGATTCTTGAGTCCCCCGGCCAGTAAACCCAAGTAATAATAGGCTCTTCTATGTGGCACTGGCATTGCTTTACCCCAGGGATATGGGCTTGAACCGCCATCTGCTGATCTACCTGGCCGCCATCGCGGCCGTGGCGGCCTGCTCGGACCCGCCAGCGGCTGAGCCGGATGCAGGGGATCTGGGCCAGGGCACCGTGACCAGCGCGGCCCTGGTCATCAATGAAGTCGCGCCAAAACCGAGTAACGGTGCGGACTGGATCGAGCTCATGAACACGTCGGCGGAGGCCATCGATCTGTGCGGCTACTTTCTGACCGACAGTCTGGATCGATTGGATCACTACTACGCCCTGGGCGGCAGCGCGCCACCGGACACATGCGCGCCGCGCATGCTCGAGCCCGGCGCATATCTGGTCGTCTATGCAGATGATGATACGGGCGCGCCGTTCAAACTGGGCATCGCCGACGAAGCTCACGTGGTCACGATCAGCGGCGAGCCGGTGGACAGCTTCTTGTACTTGTACCCGTCCGGGTTCGACGGCGATTCGCTGGCGCGCACACCCGATGGCACTGGCCGGTTCTACCCCACCCAGCCGACACCGAGTGAGGCCAACCCCCAGGAGTCCATGTGAAGCGCATCGCGACACTCGCTGTGCTGATGTGCGCTCTGGCGGCCTCGGCGTGTAGCTCGAAACAAGAGTGCACCGTACCCGAAGGTGTCGATCCCGATTGGATCAAGGTCATCGGTTGCGCCGACGACTTCTCCTTATTGTGGGTGCAGAACGACTCGTCGGTGTTCGCGCGCACGTACACGGTGAACTGGCTCATCGATCGCGAGCAGGACAGCCGTGTCTATTTCATCGACAGCGAAGAGTGGACACTGCACTACTTCTTCGCGTCCGCGTTTCTGGACATTCCCGAACTGACCCCGGTGGGTAATCACCAGGAGTTCAACATCCTCAACTATCGCCGAGCGAATCGTCGATTCGTTCTGGGCAAGCTGATCCACTACGTCGATCAGGATCTGGTCACCCTCGAGTTCTCCGCCGGTGATACCGCTGACGCGGCGATGATCATCGATGCGTACAACAAGGTCTCCAACGCTATCTACAACGGAGACGATCTCGTTTACCGACCGGTGTCCGCGGCCCACGAAGAGATGTTGCCGGAGTTGGAACAGAAGATTCCGACCATTCGTACGGAAGACGTGTTCAACGGTCAGCACTATCAGCCGCTTCACGAGGGTGTCGGCTTTGGCACCTTGCGCTTCTCTACGGTTGACCAACTCGGCGTACAGCCGCCGCTACCCACGGAAATCGTCGTTCTCGACCGGGTGCCCAACGACATCTCCATGGTGTCCGGAATCGTCACTCAGGAGTTTCAGACGCCCCTGGCCCATATCAACTTGTTGTCGAAGAATCGCGGCACGCCCAACATGGCCCTGCGCGACGCGTACACCAACGAGGACTTGCGCGCATTCGACGGCGAACTCGTTCGGCTAGAAGTAACGCCGCAGCAATTCGAGATCGAGCCGGCGACCGCCGCGGAGGCCCAGGCGTATTGGGACTCTTTGCGACCCACGAACCCGCTCGTTCCACAGTTCGATCTGAGCGTGACCGATGTGCAGCGCATCGCCGACGTCGGCATGGCGGCAACGAATATCATCGGCGCAAAAGCCGCGAATATGGGCGAGATGACCAACATCACGACCGTCGCGATTCCGCTTCCCGATCAAGCCTTCGCCATTCCCTTCGCCCACTACGACCAGCACCTGACCGCCCACGGCATCTGGACCCAGATCGATACCTTGCTGGCCGAGGCGGATACCCTGGAGCCGAAGCAGTTGCGCGAGCGATTGTTCGCGATCCGTTGGGCCATCTATCGCGCGCCGATGAGCGCCACTTTTTTGACGACGCTCATGTCCGAGTTGAGTACGCGCTGGACAGTGGACCGCGGCGTTCGCTTCCGTTCGTCCACCAACGTCGAAGACCTGGAGGAGTTCTCCGGAGCCGGTCTGTACACATCGGCTGGAGCATCGGCGGACGAGGGTGACGACGCGATTGCGGACGCGGTGAAAGTCGTGTGGGCATCGGCCTGGAACTATCAGGCCTTCGTCGAACGAGACTTCTATCGCGTCGACCATCGTCGGGTGTACATGGGCGTGCTCGTGCATCCGGCGTTCAAGAACGAACTGGCCAACGGCGTCGCGTTGACGATCAACGAGTTCGCCGCGAACCGCCCGGCCTACTACATCAACTCGCAGGTAGGCGAAGTCTCGGTGACCAACCCAACCGGCCAGGCGACCCCGGAGCAGATCCTGTACTACACCTGGTACGAGGAGCCCGAGTACGAAGTGATCACCCGTTCTTCGTTGCTCGCGGACGAATCGACGTGGCCTGGCGGCAAGTCGGTGTTTACCGAAGCCGAGCTAGCCGAACTTGCCAGCTACTTCGAGGCAATCCACCTGCACTTCAAGCAGCTGCTTTCCGGTGACGGCTCGTTCGCCATGGACATCGAGCTCAAGATGATGCCGGACCGGGTGCTCTACATAAAACAGGCCCGGCCCCTCAAACAGCGCCAGCTGTAGCAACTCCGGATCTCGCTCTGACGTCCTGCGTCATGTGAGTAATTTCCGCATCCTTGCCTTCTTTTGCGCACACGGGAATAAGGGACTACCTACTACAGTTGTCGTTAACGTAGACCCAAGGCCCCCCTCACCCGTTGGAAGGTTTATGTCCATGAAACTCAAGCGCCCAAGTAAGGTCACAAGTCTGTGGAAGGTCGTCGAAGCCATGCAGCGAAAGCTGGAAGGCGAAGGCCTGGATGCAGCGACTGTCGACAAAGCTGTCACCCACGGTCTCGCCGAGTTGCTCCACGACGCCCCAGCCCCGGCGCCACAAAAGCTCAACGGTCGTCGGCCCAAGCTGGCCATCGCCAAAGCGTAGCTCCGTCGTTCTGACCGGCGCACTCAACATCGCGCAGACAGTTCCCAGCCCCTAGCTCCGAGTCCCCGGAGCTTCGCTATCCCTGCGACGCCTAGGCGTGTCGATCCAGAGCATCCACCGGGGTGCTCGGGTCGAGGTACTTCTCGAGTTTCTCTTTGAGGTACTTCGTCGCCTTCTTGCGCCAGAGCATCCCCGGATCCTTGCCACGTACTCGAATCATGTCGTCCTCGAGTTTGAAGTCTCCCTCGATCTTGACCACCAGGTATTTGCCTTTGAACGTGGCGTTGGAGTCATCTCGCCAGTTGATGGCGATGCCGTGGCGGTTGGTGAGGTAGTCGCCCAGGGCGCGCAGGCGCTCGAGGGCCTCCTCAGGAGAAAACGAGTGTTTGTGGTCAAAGTTCATACGGATCGCTTGGGTGAGTTTGCGGGCTCACTTTACACATTAATGATGACGAGGCAATCCGCGGCCCGAAGTTTTCGATTTCACAGGGTTATCGCAGTACATTAGCGCCCGGTGGAGACCGCCACGGCCAGTCTGGAAGCAAAGCCGGCCGCGACCCGAATGATCGTGCTCACGCTGATCGCGGTCGCGATGCTGGCGTATGCCCGTCCGCTCTTCCTCGGCGACACCTTCCGAGGTCGCGATCACCTGACCCACACGGTCCCGGCCAAGACGTTCCTGGCCGAGTCGCTGCGTTCGGGGAACATGCCCGAGTGGTGGGACGGAGTCGGTCTGGGCGTTCCTTTCGCGGCGAATCCGAACCACTCGTCGATGTATCCGGGGGTGTGGCCGGTTGCCGTCTTGCCCATGCCGTGGGGCGCCGACTTCTTGCTCGTCATGCATCTGGCGTTCGCCGGTATCGGCATCGCGTTCTTCTCCCGGCGACTCGGCGCCGACCCGATGGGCGCCGTGGTGGCAGGCGCCAGCTTCATGTTGTGTGGGTTTGCCACGTCGACCGTCGTACACGGTGGGCCGCTGTTCACCCTCGCGTGGACACCGTGGATTGCGTTGGCTGCAGATCGGCTGGCCCACTCGTCGACCGTACGCGATCGGGTGCGCGACGGCGCGACGCTTGCCGCGTTGCAAGGAGTGCAGCTGCTCGCCGGTGATCCATCGTTTGTGATCATCTCCGCGTTGCTCGCGTTCGCGGTCATCATGGTCCGTGCCGATGAACGGCTGCGCACGACGGGGGTTATGGCGGCTGCGTATGTGGGCGCTGTCGTCCTGGCAGCCGTGGTCATCGTGCCGGCCCTGTATCTGTTGCCCGAGACATCTCGCGCGGCCGCGGCCGAAACACAACAGTTCGGCGTGTGGTCGATGCACCCGGCGCGCATGCTCGAGTGGGTGTGGCCGTCGGCGCTGGGCGACACCAACACGTCGACCCACAATCTGGCGCGGGCGGTCGCCGACAGCTCGCGAGGCGCCTCCGGTCTGAGTTCGGGCTGGCTACTCGGTTTGTACCTGGGATTGCCCACGCTGTTGCTTGCTGGCTATGGGGTTGCGCGCTCGCCGCGCCGCACTCGCTGGTTCATGGCGGTCGCTGGTGCCTTCGTCCTACTGGCTCTCGGTCGGTACACGCCGATCTACGGCATCTTTCACACGATCGTGCTGCCCGAGCGCCTGGTGCGTTATCCGGAAAAACACGTGATGGGCGCGCTGGTGGTCGCGTGCGCGTTCGCCGGACTCGGGCTGAGTCATTTGTTGCGCGCGCCGCCTTCGAAGCGAGCGGCCATTACGGGGTTGTCGGTGTGCGCTGCGTTCTGCGCGCTGGTCGCCATTGCGGCCCTGTCCCGGGTCGGTATCGCCGACTGGATCGCTGGCAAGTCCGGGCAGCTGCGGCCGCGTTTGAACGTCGACGCTGCCGTCGGCGACGTGATGGCCAACGGCTGGGCCGCCGTCATCGTCGTGCTGTTGTTTGTTGGTGCGGTCTATTTGGTGCGCAAGCAGGAGTTCCGCGGTTGGGCTGGGCCTCTCGTCGCCGCCATTGTCGTCGGTGATCTGGTGTTCCGCAGTTGGGGCGTGTTGCCGCTCGTCGATCGCGACGCTGTTTCGACTCCGCCACAGATACTCGAGCCTGTGATGGGGGTGCACGATTTCAAGCCCCGTTTGTTTCGGCCGCAGAACCTGGCGCGCGCCAAGACGAGCGAGGAGACGGATCCGGTCATCGACCGTCACAACACGGCCATCTACAACAGCGCTACCATGTTCGGCTTTTCGTATCTTCGTGGCTACGACCAGGCGATGAGCGAGCGCATGTATCGGCTTTGGCACGCGGCGTCTGCGTCAGGTAAACGCATGCTCAATCTGTACGGTGTCGATTACGCCGTCTTGCCGGTGCACGTCGCCCGCCCTGCGAACCTGTCGATCGTGGGCCGTACTGCCCGCGGCGACATCGTGCTGGCCCGGATCAAGACGCGTCGGCCGCGTGCGTTCGTCGCTCCCGAGTGGCGCTGGTACGACGACGAGGTGTCGGTGCGCGAGGCGTTGTTCCCTGGGCCCAAACGCATGCGCCGCACGGCACCGCCCCGCCTCAACACGGTGCGCCTGCTGGGTAAGGGCACGTCTTCGCCGCCGAGTAAGAAGCCGCTGCCGACCCCGGAATGCAAGGTGCACTCGCCGAAGCCCGAGCGTGTGGAGCTGACGTGCAAGTCGGCCACCGGCGGATTCGCTGTGCTCCTGGATTCGCTTGCACCGGGATGGACGGCCACCGTCGACGGCAAGTCGGCGAAGATCGAGCGCGCCGACGTACTGGTTCGCGCGGTCAAGATCGGGCCGGGAGAGCACCGTGTGGTGTTTAGCTATCGGTCGCCAGGCCTGCGCTTGGGGGCGCTCATTTCCCTGCTCGGCTGGCTGAATTTGTTCGTTCTCTTCTATATCTTGCGGCGTTGGCGGGCTCCGGCGGGCGCCTGATCAGGCCGGACTACGCGCCACCGGATTAGCCTGCTACAATCATCGTAATGATCCTGGCGGCCCTCATCATCGGCGTTCTGACCGCGTACTTCTTCAACGTGAAGCTCGGCGTGTATGCGGCGGGCGGCTCGGCGATGCTTCTGTTGTTCGCGTTCTTCGTCCCGCAGTATTCGCTGCCGGCGTATGCGTTGCTGCTCGTGGGCGTGTCGTCGATCTTCGTGATCGGCCCGAAGATGCAGCGTCACAAGAAGAACAAGGGCAAGGTCGCCTGGGTCAAGAAGGCCGCCGCCCGCATGTGGCGCAAGCTCTAAGCCCACGCCCACACGCACGAGCACGCGTACGAGCACGCTCGCGCGCACGAGCACGAGCACGCACACGAGCCCTATTGGCTGCGCGCGATGTAGTTGTCCAGGCGCCTGGCCGCTGCGCGTGAATCCAGCGCATCTTTCGCTCGCTCCAGGGCCTCGGCTGCGCTGGTAGCGGTCTCGATGGTCGCCACCAGCCAGGCGGCGTTGAGCGCTATCGCGTCGTAAGCTGCGCCGGCCTGACCGAGCAGGGCGGCTCCGCCCAGATCGGCAATCTGTTGGCCGTCTCCTCTGAGCCGGTGGTTCTCGGTGTAGGAAAAGCCGAGGTCGCTCGGGTCCACGTGGCTGTCGCCATGCTTCGTGCGAATCTTGTTGAACGTTTGCTTGTCGGCGCGCGAGCGCAGGGCCAGGTTGGTCGAACCTTCGAGTCCTTTGACGGCGACGCCGATGTCGACGGCCTGATCATTCATCGCGACGAGTAGCTTGTGGTCGTAGCCCGGGTGGAAGAAACCGGCGACCACGTGGGTCTGGCGAGCGCCGCGAAATATCACCGCGGTTTTCTCAGCCGTGGCGAACGGTGGACGCTTCTTGATGTGGCTTCGCAGCTCGGCGAACGCGAAGGCGCGTGGGGCGAACTCGCGCTGGTTGATGTAGGCGAAGCCAACGTCGGGGTCTTCCACGAGGGCGGCCGCTCGCCGCATGTCCAGATCGCAGCCGGCGCCGAGGATGCGCAGCAACTGCTCGTCGGTCACGCCGTTCTTCGGCGGCATGGTGTCGACCCCATGCAGCACTACGTTATGTCCCATGGCTGCACAGGTTGCGGCGACGAACAGAGTCGGACGAAAGTAACGCTTCATGCCGTCGTACGGTTCGCCCAGATGGATGACACCATCCACCGACAGTTGGGGCGGTTGTTGCGGGCCGCACAAATCGACATAGCCAAGTAGTTCGTCGTCACTCTCGACGTTCATGCGCTGGCCGATCAGGAACGCGGCGGCGATCTCCGTAGCGACATCACCGGCGGAGATTCGGGTCAGCAAGTCGCGGGTCGCCGCGCGGGTCAGGTGGCCGCCGCTCAGCACCGTGTCGACGCTGTCGATCCCGGTGTCACCGTCGAGCAGATACGCGTGCCTTTCTAGGCTCGGCGCAAGGTGAGCGAACGCTTCTGTTTCGCCAGCGCTCCAGTTAGTGTCGGCCGAGAACGTGCGGCGTACGCACATGGCGCCAAACAGCGCGCCGATCTGCGCGTCGGAAACGGTTTGCTCCCGGGGCAGGTCGCCGCTGGCACTGGCCGCAATCACGCGCAGCACTTCCTCGGGATCCTCGAGGGGACGACTCAGGTGCGGCCCGGTACATACGCGTTTTTGTGCGGCGAGAACGTATTCGTTGGGGCCGGGTAGCGACTGTGCTGCCATCAGCTCGGCAGCTATGCTATCACCCCGCTCAGGAGGGTTCCCGTGCAAAACTACGACAAACATTACATCAATGGCGAGTGGGTAGAGTCCGACGGCAAGGAGACGATCGACGTCATCAGTGCCTCGACCGAAGAAGTAATCGGCCGTGTGCCGCTTGGCTCGGCAGTCGATGCCGACCGCGCTGTGAAGGCAGCTCGTGCCGCGTTCCCCGCCTGGTCCGCAACATCTGCCGAAGAGCGCGCGGGCTACCTGCGTCGCTTGCAAGAAGGCTTGAGCGGAAAACTCCAGGACATCGCCAGCACGATCTCCGGTGAAGTCGGTATGCCTCTCAAACTGGCCCAGATGATCCAGGTCGGCATGCCCATGGGCACGGTGGGTACCTACGCCCAGCTCGCCACGGACTATCAGTTCGAGGAAGAAGTCGGCACATCATTAGTGGTGCAGGAGCCCGTCGGCGTCGTCGCTTGCATCACGCCGTGGAACTTCCCGCTACATCAGATCATCAACAAGATCGCTCCGGCATTCGCTGCTGGCTGCACGGTCGTCGTCAAGCCCAGCGAAGTGGCGCCGCTCAACGCGTTCATGCTCGCGGAGATCATCGATCAGATCGAACTGCCCAAGGGTGTGTTCAATCTGGTGAGCGGCACCGGACCAGTCGTCGGCGAGGCCATCGCGTCCCACGACGACACCGACATGGTCTCGTTTACTGGGTCGACCCGCGCGGGCCGTCGGGTGTCTGAGCTGGCGTCCAAGACGATCAAGCGCGTTGCCCTCGAGCTCGGCGGTAAGTCCGCCAACGTAATCCTCGACGATGCAGATCTGGGCAAAGCCGTGAAGGTCGGCGTAGGCAATGCGTATCTCAACTCAGGGCAGACATGCAGCGCTCACACTCGCATGCTCGTCCCCAAGGAAAAGCACGACGAAGCGGTCGCCATCGCCAAACAGGTCGCCGAGAAGTTCAGCGTCGGTGATCCATTTGGTGGCGAGGCACGCCTCGGACCATTGATCTCGGCGGCGCAACTCGAGCGCGTGCGCGGTTACATCCGCAAGGGCATCGAAGAAGGTGCCCAGCTCGTCACCGGAGGCCCGGATCCCGTGGAAGGCCTGGACAAGGGCTACTACGTGAAGCCGACCGTCTTCGCCAACGTGCGTACCGATATGACCATCGCCCAGGAAGAGATCTTCGGCCCGGTGCTGTCCATCATTCCCTACGAGGATGAGGACGACGCTATTCGCATCGCCAACGATTCCATTTACGGTCTCGGTGGCGGCGTGTGGTCCGGCGATACCGAGCGCGCGAAGCGAGTCGCGCGACAGATCCGCACCGGCCAGGTCGACATTAACGGTGGTCGCTTCAATCCGCTGGCGCCGTTCGGCGGTTACAAGCAATCGGGCCACGGCCGCGAAGGTGGCGTCCACGGCCTGACCGAGTACCTGGAGATCAAATCTCTACAGCTATGAAGTTGAGCGTTCGCTGAGGGCTTGTTCGCCTCTGCGGTTCGCTCACGAAATCTCATACTTCTTCAGGCGGGCTACGAAGGTTCGTAAGGGCATCTTTATTAGGGCGGCGGCTTTGGTTTGATTTCCGTCGGCGACCTTCATTGCCTGCTCGATGCGGGAGCGCTCCAGTTCTTGTAGCTCGTCTTTGATCGGCTTGAACTCGTCGGCGTCGGTTGGGCTGGGTGCTTCTTCTCGCTGCTTGCGGCGGTCGTGGGTGACTCGACCTAGTTGGTTGTCGACCTGCCAGCCGTGGATGATCGATTCACCCGATGCAGCGCTCAGAAAGTCGATGGCGTTCTTCAGTTCTCGAATATTGCCCGGCCAGCTGTGGCTGAGCAGGGACTGCATTGCGTCCTCGGACAGAGTCATCGGCGCCTTGCCGTTGAGCTTCCATGCGGCCGTGAGAAACGTCTGAGCCAGAATCGGGATTTCGCGTTTGCGATCGCGCAGCGGGGGCAGCCACACGGTGGCGGCGCTCAGTCGGAAATAGAGATCCTCACGGAAGTTCCCTTTGGCGACTTCTTCCTGGAGATCGCGGTTGGTCGCGGCGACGAAGCGTACGTCGACCTCGCGTTCCTTGACGTCACCGAGTCGTGTGAAGCGTTTGGTTTCGAGCACGCGAAGGAACTTCGCCTGGGACGCAAGAGAGAGTTCGCCGATTTCGTCCAGGGCGACAGTTCCACCGTTCGCGGTTTCCAGTAGCCCCGGCTTCGCCACGACTGCGCCGGTGAACGCGCCGCGTTCGTGACCGAATAACTCACTCTCGACCAGGGTCTCCTGCAGGGCCGCGCAGTTCAGAGTGACCAATGGTTTATCTCGACGACGCGAAAAGTGGTGCACTGCCGCCGCTGCCATTTCCTTACCCGTTCCGGTCTCGCCGGTGACTAGCACCGATAGCTCGGCAGCGGCGAGACGTTCGATCAACGCGTACAGGCGGATCATCGCTTCGTCAGCCAGAATGATGCTGCGGCCGCCGACGTTCAGTGTGCGGAATGCTTGCTCCGCGGATAGGATTTCACCTTCGGCCGCGGACGTGAGCGCCGAACGTGCGCTGGCCAACAGGGTATCGAGATCGCAGCCGTCTCGCGGACAGCTGGCGTAGCCGACCTTGGCGCCGGTAGCCTTCTTCGACAGTTCATCCAGGACACGCAGTGCGACGGACTGCACTTCGTCCGGGTTCGTTTCAGGCAGGAGCAGATACGCGTGACCCAGGTTGCTCCAGGCGAGGCGATCGATTCTGCGCAGCTCGGTCTCGAGCCCGGTCACGATCTCCCAGCGGTCTTTGTCGTCGATTGTGCCGCCTATGGCCAGCAGCGCGAACGGGCGTTGGTACGCGATGGCGCGTTCGACTTCCCCTTCGATGGCCATTCTCAGTACGTCCATCTCGAGCTGGATATGCGGACGGGGCCGATTGCCTCCAGCGTGGAACACCAGCGACGTAGCGCAGATTGTGATCGCGTCGCCCGAACTCAACGGCCGTGGCTTGCCGATCTTTTCCCCATTGAGCCTTGTGCCGTTTTGGCTGCCCAGGTCGATCAGCTGCGCCGCGCCATTAGTAATGGCCAGTCGTGCGTGCTTTCGCGACACGGACGTATCGTCCAGGCGAAGGTCGGTTTCTTTCGCGCGACCGATCACGACCTCGCCGTCTTTGGGCAGTACGAACACCCGCGACGAGCGGCCATCCAGTACGAGTAGATACGAGTCGTCGAGGATGGGCTCGGCATCGGGCAAGGCGAACACATCAGTGGGAAAACTGACGTCCGTGTTGGGATTGAAGTCGTCAGGCATCGCGCAAGACTCGCGTTCTATGTGACCGCTAAATCGAAAACTACGCAAGTCTCGCACGATCGAGATACCGCCTAGTCGCCCGAAACCATGCGAGTTGGCTGTCCAGGACGTGTGATGCTGCAAAAATCCAGAAAATGAATCGGGGTTCATATTCTGCTAAGCTCTTGCTCATGCTTGATCACCTCGAGGTCATGAAGTCTCCGCTGGACGTGATTTGGGACTGGTCCTACTTGATCGAGCACGCCCGGCTCGAAGAGCTCTACATCAAGGCCAAGTCCGATCAGTGGAACTCTGATGTGGAGATCGATTGGACGCAGACAGTCGATCCAGGTGGCGCGATTCTCGACGAAGATCGCATGGCCATCTACCAGATGAAGTTCTTCAAGAAGCTGAGCAAGAAGCAGCACGAGGTATTCAACGCGAAGAACTCCGCGTGGATTCTCAGCCAGCTCCTGCACGGTGAGCAAGGTGCGCTGATGGTCGCGGGTGAGTTGGTGGCGGCGGTGCCCGATTACGAGGCGAAGCTGTACACGGCATCTCAGGCGATGGATGAAGCGCGCCATTTGGAAGTGTTTGCGCGCTACATTCGCAAGCTAGACGATATCTACCCGGTCCAGCCCACCCTCAAGTCTGTGCTCCAGGACATCATGGAGACGCCGCACTGGCAGGCCAAGACCGTGGGCATGCAAGTCATTCTCGAGGGGCTCGCGCTGGGAACGTTCATCAACGTTCGCGCATCGACATCGTGCAAGCTGTTGGGGTCGGCGCTTCAGTACATCATCAAGGATGAGGCGCGCCACGTCGCTTTCGGCAACATCTACCTGACCGAATCGATCGCGGCGATGCACCCAGATGATCGTGCGGAGGTCGAGGACTTCGCATTGAACGCGACCCGTAAGATCGTCGCAATGAAGCGCGGTATCGAGGGCTTCGCCGGGTTCGACAAGGTGCTCGCCGACAGCGGCATCGACCCACAGGACTTTCTCAAGGCGCTTCACACCGAAGTCGCCGACGGCTTGAAACTCGCCGGAGCTCCTGGAACCGTTCACACGTTCAAGGGGCTGATCATGCCGGGCATCGTGCGTGCGGGCCTGGTCAGCGATCGGGTGCGCCCCGGATACGACGCCGCGAACATCGCGGTGTTCTCCGATACTGCGATCCTCGAAGCGTTCGAGGACACAGGCGAAGTTCGCGCGGGCTGACCGGGTTACGAAGTTGGGCGGCTAGGGGAGCAGGGCGGTGCCGATGCTGCCCGGCGTGACGAGTTCGGCCAGCAGGTCACCGGCCTTGATGTGGCCGATGATGTGAATGGCGCCGACGTCGTGCTCGAGCACTCTCATCGACTCCTCGAGTTTGGGGATCATTCCACCTTTCACGGTGCCGTCGGCGATTGCAGCCCGGGCCTCGACCACGGTGAGGGTGGGGATACGGGAGTCCGCGTCGTCGATGTCGCGCATGACTCCATGGGCGGACGTGACCAGGACCAGATGGTCGGCGCCGAGTGCTTTTGCGGCCTGGTTGGCAACGATGTCGGCGTTGATGTTGAACATGCGACCGGCGCGGTCGGCGGCCAGGCACGCGATGACCGGCACGTGGCCGGCGCCAATCAGCAGCTGTAACAGTTGCTCGTTTACGCCGACGACATCGCCCACGTGGCCGAAATCGATTGGCTCCGGGCCACCGCCGCTGACCACGACCGGCGGCCGTTTGACGCCCTCTACGGCCCACGAGCTGCCCCCGTGCAAGCCCACTGGCTGGGCGCCTGCGGCGATGAGCGCGCTGCACACATCGATGTTGAGCCGGCCGCCAACGACCATCTTCATGACTTCGAGCGCGGCTTCGTCGGTGATTCGCCTACCGGCGACCACGTTGGGTTCTTGTCCCAGCTGTCTCTGCAGCTCCGTCGCCTGCGGTCCACCGCCGTGAATGACGACGACTTTGTCGCCACGCTTCGTCAGTGTGGCGACGTCCGAGGCGACAGCATTGATGACTTCGCTGCGCACTATGTCGCCGCCGACCTTGATGACGGTGAGGCTCACGGCCAGCTGCCCGGGTCGTTGAGCGATGCCATTTCATCCAGGCCCAGGACGATGTTCATGTTTTGGATCGCCTGACCTGCGCCGCCCTTTACCAGATTGTCCAATGCAGAGAAGCAGGTGATCGTGCGTTTGCCGTTGCTCGCATCGCCGATGGCGAAGCCGACCTCGACGAAGTTGGAGCCGGCGATGGCGGCCACTTCGGGCAGTCGGGTCGTCGGCCGCCGGACGAACGGTTCGTTTGCGTAGGCCGCGTCGTAGAGCGAGGCCACATGATCAGCGTCCACGTTGTCGTCGACCTCTATGTAGGCGGCGGCGAAGATGCCGCGAGTCAGCGGTGCCGACACGGGGACGAAGCGCAGCTCAACATCGGTCGCCCCGGCATCTTGCAGTGTCTGAACGACCTCGGGGGTGTGCTGATGGGACAGGGGCTTGTAGGTCTTCAAGTTCACCGCGCGTACCGGGTGATGTGTGCCTGGTTTGGCCGCGGCGCCCGAACCCGACGAGCCTGTGACCGCTGTAACGTGAATCGGTCCCGAGAGCAGGCCAGCGCGCGCCAACGGGAGCAGGCCCAGTTCGATGGTGGTCGCGAAACAGCCTGGGGATGCGACGTACTTGGCGGCTTTGATCTTGTCGCGGTTGAGCTCAGGCAGACCGTAAACAAACGTGTCTTTCAGCAGCTCGGGATGGGGATGCTCCACGCCGTAGTAGCGGGCGTAGGCGGCGGCGTCGCGTAGTCGGAAGTCACCGGACATGTCGACGACCTTCACGCCGAGCTCGATCAGCTCAGGAACCTTGGCGGCGGTGACTTTGTGGGGGAGCGCCAGAAGCGCCACGTCACAGCCTTCGGCCGCGACGCGTGGCGTGATGTCTTCGAACACCAGGTCGGTGAGGTGGGTCAGGTTCGGGTGCGCCGCCCACAGGGGCTCCCCCACATAATCGATGGACGCCACTCGCGTAACGTCGATCCCCGGGTGGATGAGCAACCGCCTGAGCATCTCGCCCGCGCCATATCCACTGCCACCAATAATTGCTGCCTTGAGTCTGTTTGTGTTGGTCATGATCTTTTCCGATACTGCGCGCCATGAGTGATCAGCTTGTCCAAGCTCTGGAAGCCGCCCGTGTTCGGGACGCCGAACTCCTGCCGATGTTGCGACGCTGGGTAGAGACCAATTCTTTCTCCGGCAACGTCGACGGAGTCAATTCAATGGGGGCCCTATTGCTGGAAGATTTTGCGCTCCCGGGCCTGGAAGTCGAGCGCCGTGGTGGAACTGACGTCGGAGACCATTTCTTCTGGCGTAGTTCGGCATGGGCTAGCAGCCAGAACGGACGAATTCTGTTGGTCGGTCACCACGATACGGTGTTCCCCCCTGGGACCTTCGATGTCTGGGAGCACCAGGGCGACCGCCTTCGTGGGCCCGGAGTGCTGGACATGAAGGGCGGCCTGTCGATTATCCGCACGGCGCTCGCGGCGCTTGCTGACGTCGGCGAGCTCGCCGGGCTGCCAATCGGAGTGGTCTGTGTTGGTGACGAAGAGATCGGCTCCGCGGATTCGAAACCGTGGGTCGAGGAGCTTGCACGTGGCGCGAGTTGCGCTCTCGTGTTCGAGGCTGGTCGCGCGGAAGATGCGATCATCACCCAACGAAAAGGGACCGGTCGGTTCCGCGTGCGAGTCGCCGGCAAAGCAGCTCACGCCGGCAACTATCACAAGCAGGGAATCAACTCGATTTGGGCGCTGTCGCGTTTCGTCGATCGTGTGCAACGACTGACCGACTACGATCGCGGCGTCACCGTGAACGTTGGTGTGGTCGAAGGTGGTACGACGGCAAACACGGTGCCGGCGGAAGCCGTGTGTCAGGTTGATTTTCGTTTCGTCACCCTTGATGACGGTCAACAGCTCGTCACAAAGTTCGATCACATCGCGCGGGAGTTGGCGGAAGAAACTGGCGCGAAGTTCGAACTCAGCGGCGGATTGCGTCGTCCTCCATTGGAACGTTCTGACGCATCTACAGAGGTTTACGGCCACTACGGGCGTTGCGCGAAAGAGGCGGGACTCGGCGATGTCGAGTGCGACCTGCTTGGCGGCGGATCGGATGCAAGCACAGTTAGCGCGGTCGGTGTACCTGCGATCGATGGGTTAGGTCCGCGCGGTTTTGGTTTTCATACCCATGACGAGTACATCGAAGTTTCGTCGTTGCGTTTGCGCGTCGAAGCGTTGGTTCGTTTTCTTCTCACGTGGAAACGTGATTGATCGTACCGTTGCGTAACACCGTTCACTTTGTCCTTGATCGATCGGTTTCGAAAACGCTATTGTACTTATAGAGACACTGACGCGTCGTCTCACTCATCAAAACGAGAGGGGTCTTTGATGGAGGATAGTCCACCGCGCTGCACAGATCAGCCCGTCGCACGGACGCCGGGCACGTTGTTCTCTAGCGTATAACAGAAGAGGTCCGCGACCGAGGTCCGGACAAATATCTGGGGTATTGACCGCGCGCGACCTATAGGGTCAAGAGAGCTTGTCAGACACAGAACTGAAAAACTGAATAGTGAGTGGCGGCCCCAAGAGGGCCGCCTTTTTTTTTCGGTTCGTCAGCGTGCGTCTGCTGGCCGACTTGCTGCGTACCTCCTCGCTCAGTCGGTCACCTACGTTAGTAGGCTCCCTTCCTCGCTCCGGGGGTGCGCCGCAATTCGACTCAGCAGTCACCCGCTGACTTGCCGAAAAGCTGCGCTGTTGGCTTCTCCGGCTGTTTGTCGCCACAGGTAGGGGCGTGAGATCCCCGTCGACAGCGCAGCGCAGCGCAGCGCAGCGCAGCGCAGCGCAGCGCAGCGCCTGCGCAGCGCTACTCGTCTAGCATTGTTTTGAAGAGCTTGATTGGGCTGGCGTCTACGGACTTGCCGGAGAGGATGGCTTCCAGGAGGGCGGTTCCTACTCGGGCCAGGTTCGTTAAGCTCTTGATGCGGTCGAGGGCGAACTGGGTGCGCTCTTTGTTTTCGCCGGCGGCGGTTTTCAGGTCGGCGGTTAGACGCTCGATGACTTCTTCGAATAGCTCGAGGGCGTCCTGGATGTGGCGGAGTTCTCGTTCACGGAATACCCGGGACACCATCTTCCAGATGGATACCTCCGGCTCGTAGTAGTCGCGCCGTTCGCCGGGGACCCACGTCTTCTTTACGACGCCCCACTTTTGTAGTTCGTTGACCGTCATCGACACGGCGCCAGTTGACAGCGACAGACGCTCCGAGAGCTGGGCCGCGCTCATGGGCTTGCGCTCCAGGAACAGCAGCGCCCACATGCGCCCCATGTTCCTTTTGAAGCCCCATAGTTCCATCAGGCCACCGATCGCGTCGGCGACTTTGAGGAACAGATCGTTGGGCCCGTCGTTTTGATCCGGGGCGGCCACGCTAGCTCTCGGTCTGGGTTTGTTCCTCGACGCGACGGCGCTCGATGATTGCGATCAGTTCCCGCTCGCTCAACCCACCTGTGGGGCGAATGCGCACCCGAGTCTCCTTGCCAGTGCTCAGCTCTCGAGCGCCGACATTGAGAATCGACTCGACGTCGATGGTGATGCTCAGCTCTACCTTGATGGTGCCTGCCTTGCCCGGTGGCAGGCGATCGAGGGTGATGTGGCCAAGCTTGCGGTTCTGGTGAATGTCGCCGCTCTCGCCCTGGTAGACCTCGATGTGTACGAACTTCTGGTCGTCGCGTGTGGTGGCGAACAGCTTCTTCGTGCGGACCGGCAGCATTGAGTTGCGCGGAATGAGCGTGGTGAAGCCAGATTCACCCACTTTGATGCCGATATCGCGCGGTGTCACGTCGAGCAGAGCCGCGTCGTCGAAATCGCCCGCGAGAATCGCCGCGTAGGCCGCGGCTCCCAGGGCGACTACTTCATCGGGGTTGGCCCGCTTGGATGGCTTGCGGCCGAAGATGTCCTCTACTGTGACTTGCACCGACTGGGTGCGCGTCATGCCACCGCACAGCAACACCTCTTCGATGTCTTCCTTGTCCACCCCGGCCTCGCGCATGGCGGTCTCGCATGGCTCTCGCAGCGCCTCAGCCAGATCTCCGGTGAGCGCGTCGAGCTGCTCGCGGGTTAACGTGCGCTCTACGTGGATCGGTTCGCCCGTTGCCGATTGGCCGAGGTAGGGCAGGCGTATCACGGTCTCCTCGGTGGTCGACAACGCGATCTTGGCTTGCTCGGCTGCTTCCTTGAGTCGGCCCAACGTCATCGGCGAGGTCGTCACGTCGAATCGGTGTTGGTCGAAGATCTCGTCGGCCAGCTGCTCAATGATTCGCCGGTCCCAGTCGTCGCCGCCCAGGGCCATGTCACCGTGGGTGGCCATCACCTCGAAGATGCCGTCTTCCACGGCCATGATGGATACATCGAACGTGCCACCGCCAAGATCGAACACGGCAATGAGCCGGCGACCTTTGCGTACCCGATGGGCACCAAAGGCGAGGGCGGCCGCAGTCGGCTCGTTGAGAAGCCGCACGATCTCCATGCCGGCGATTGTGCCCGCGTCCTTGGTCGCCTGGCGCTGGGGTTCGTCGAAGTACGCCGGCACCGTTACGACCGCTCGGGTGATCGGTTCGTTCAGTACTTCTTCTGCGACTTCACGAATTCGTTGCAGAACGAGAGACGAGATCTCCTGGGGCGACTTCCCCTCGCCGCCAACTTTGAGCCAGGCGTCACCGTTGGGAGCGGCAACGATTCGCAACGGTGAAGAGCGGACGAACAGAGCGACTTCTTCTTGATTGACCTTGCGACCGATCAGGCGTTTCGCGCCGAACACGGTGTTGTCGGGGTTGGTGACCGCCTGGCGGCGGGCCTTGATTCCTACCAGTGGTTTGCCATCCGCAAATGCGACCACCGAAGGAATCGTGCGCTCGCCGTCGGGGGTCGCGATGATCTTGGGTTGGCCGCGGTCGTCGGTGACGCTCACGCAGGAGTTGGTCGTGCCTAGATCTATGCCGATGATTCGTCCCACGGCCTATACCTTCTTCCCTAGTAGACGCGAGAGTAGTCCCTTGCGGTCCGTGGTCGCTTGTCTACGCATATCAGCTAGTTCTCGCGCGGCTCGTTCGTTGGTCGGATCCAGCTCCAGCACCGCCTCGAACCGCTGTGCTGCCTCCAATCGATCTCTTTGGGCCAGCGCTTTGAGCCCCTCTGCGAGATCTATTCCGGCGCGTACGTGTGGATCGTTTGGCGCCTTGCGGCGTGCCAACGAGTAGATCGCCAGGGCCTCGTCGTACTTGCCAGCTTCGATCAGGGCGTCCGCACTCGAGTAGTTGCCAGTCGAGCGGCTCGGCTTGCTGCGCTCCACATTCACAGGGCGCGACTGCTCCGGCTCGGGGGTTGCTTCGGCGCCGATGATGTTAGCGAGCTGCGGCGGTGGCGTGCGCTGCGGTGACGGCGTGCGCGGCGGGGACGGCGTGCGCGGCGGTGGCGTTCGCGACGGGGTCGGGGTCGGCGTCTTAGCTTGCGCATCAGCTCGTCGTCTCTGTGCCTCCGCGCGTAAGTCGTTGAGCACTTTGCTTCGCGCTCCATCGTCGCCGAGCTTGCGATACGCGTCACGAATCAGGATGAAGATCTCCGAGGCGTACATGCGTGCATCTTTGCTTTGAAAACGCGCGAACCGATCCGGGTGGTACTTCTTGGTCAGTCCGCCGAAAGCTGCGCGCACCTGGTCATCGTTGGCGTCATACTTGATGTTGAGTACCTGGAAGGGGTTGAGCTTGCGCAGGGACTCGAGCTCGTGTTTGAGCGCGCTGATCAATTCTTCTTCGGCCTCGACCAGTGCTTCCCCGTCTTCGAGCTTGGATTCCTCTTCGGCTCGCTCCAGGTGCGTCGGTGGCGCGCGACGCTGGCGCTCAGCGGCGGCAGTCGAGGTCGGCACTGCTTCGGACTTCGAGCCATCGCTTTTCGCCGAAGCCAGGGCGGATTCGATCAACCACATAGCGCTCTGGGGAATGTGGTTGAGCTTGACGTCGACGCCAGGGCCGCGACCGCCAAGCCCCGCGGCTGGAATATGCCTGTGGATAATTCCGGCGAGCACGATGAGCGTGTCCGACGGCAAGGTCAGGTTGATCCGGACCTTTGTACCCAGTGGCGGGGGCTTTTTGGACTTGAGAAAGATCGCGCTGCGGGTCAGATCGCGTTTGTAGATGCCCGCGAGCTGTTTCCACGACGTTACTCGCAGCTTGATCGTCAGAGGCGCTGAGGCCATTCGTCTCAAATTATAAGGACGTGGACGGGTAGGTCGCAAGCAAACGACCGGCTGCTTGAATGGTCGAGAACTGCCGTTGGCGCTCCGGTTGAGGTACGATGTATCCGTGGATCAGGCTTCGGACCGACCGGGCTTTCCGTGGGTCTCAGCGTTGCTGATGGCTCTACCTGCGTTCGCATTGGGCGCCGGGGGCGGATTAGTGGGCATTGCAACCCCTGTGGGCGGAGCCCTGGCAGGGGCTGGAGTGCTCTATTTATTGGTGGATCTGTTCGTTTTGCAGCCCAAGCTGGAGCGGAAAAGCCTTGGTGCGAGCGGCGCGGACACGGCGGCGCAGGAGTTTCTGGAGAAGGCTCTCACCCTGCGGAGCATCGACAATGTCGCCCGAGAGTTCGGCAATACGGTCAAAGCTGCCGTCGGCCAGACCAGAAGTTTACTTATAGCACCAGGTCAGGATGGGATTCAGCTCATCGGTGCATCCGGCGATGCCCCCGATGTCAGCGTGCTCGGCGACCCGACGCCCGCTCTTTTATGGCTCGGTGAGGCCGAGACCGTGCTCGGTCGAGCCCATATCGCGGAGCTGCAGGAGTTCGAGGGCGCCAAAGCGGCCCTGGCCTTGATGGATGCAGTCGACTGCGACGTGTTGATGCCGTTTCGCCACCGCGGTCTGCTGCTGGGCGTCGGCCTGGTCAAGCACGCGGGGCGCGGCGGCGCAGAGATCGACTCTTTCTACTCGGCCATGTGCGCCTACACGACCGTCGCTATCGCCAACACCTTCCTGGACGCGGAAGCCCGGGGACGGAGCGAGCTCGCCGCGTCTTTCGACCTGGCCAACGCAATGCAGGAATCCCTGATGCCCGAAGAGCGGCCGATTCGTCGGGGCAACTTCGAACTCGGCGGGATATTTCGGCCCATGGCCGAGTGCGGTGGCGACCTCTGGTATTGGCGAGAGCTGGCGAACGGGCGCGTGCTTCTGGTCATCGCAGACGCCACAGGCCATGGCGCTGCCCCCGCGCTGCTGGCGGCGGTTGCCAAGGGCACCTTAGATGCGTGCTGGCAAATGTCCCTTACTGACCTGGAACCCGCGCGCTTACTGTCGGCGATGAACCGGACTGTGTTTCGCACCGGACGGAAACGCTACATGATGACTGCGTTCGCCGCGATCGTGGACACCAATACCGGCGAGATGCAATTCGCGAACGCTGGACAGAACTTCCCGTACGTCGTGCACAAGCAAGCGCGAGAGCGCGGTCAGGTCGAACCGTTGATCGCTCGCGGCAACTCACTCGGCGCGACTGCTGAAGCTGCCTACGAGAACCACGAGCGTACGATCAGCCCTGGAGATAGACTCATCCTTTACACCGATGGCGTCACCGACGCGGGCTCTCCGATGATGGAGCCCTGGGGTGAGCGACGCTTCCGGGCAGCTTTGGAGTCCATGAGCAACCAGCATACGGCGCGTCTCCCTGAGTTGATCAAAGCCGAAATCGATCGCTACATCGGTTCGGTGGAGCTCACCGACGACGTAACCATGTTGGCCTTTCACTTCGGGAGCGACAGCTGATGGTCGGCGGCGCGGTAGCAGGCGTCCTGGTTGTGCTCTGGGCCCTCGTCACGGTCGTTCGCAAGGGCAAGCTAGATCAGCGCACCGCTGGTGGATCTCAGACTCGCGACACGTTGACCGAGTTTGCGTCCAAGTCCCTGGGCTTGGAGTCGGTTACCGATATCCTGATCTTCGCCCGCGAGGCCGGACTCGTTATTTTCGGTTGCGAGCGCGTCGTTGCGTTCGAGCGCAGCGGCGAGGACGCAGCCTGGGCCGCGTCGATTCCCGGCCAGTCGTCGCTTGGTGAACTGCCAGCGCACCTGCGCGGCTTGTTTGCGTGGGTAAAACACAACAACGCCATCGCGGTGGAGGCCGACCTGGGCGGCGCGCGATTCGGTGCCATGCGCGCGCCACTGCGCGAGGTCATGACAAAATACGATTGCGATGTGTTGTTGCCGCTGGTTCAGAACAACGAGGTCGTCGCCATGCTCGGGCTGAAGCTCGGCCGCAAACCCACGGTCGTCGATCGCGATCTCATGCGGCTGTTCCGCCTGCAGGCCACTGCCGCGTGCGTCAATGTGCGCCTCCATCGCGAGGCCGCCCACATGGTCTCTCTGGCCAAAGAAGTCGATCTCGCCAGCGCTGTACAGCTCGCCCTGGTTCCAGAGTCCATGGAAGGGGAGATCTCTGAGGTGACGTGGGCTGGCCACTTCCAGGCAGTCGACGAAGCAGCCAGCGACTTTTGGGGTGCGTACACGCTGCCGAATGGTCGCGTTTGCATCGTGATCGGCGATGCCATCGGTGCTGGTCTCGCCGGGTCGATGGTCTCTGCCGTCGTCAAGAGTTGTTGCGACGCGATCTTCGACGCCAAACCGACCCGGCTTGATCCCAGCTCGCTACTCGGCGCGCTGAACCGGGCACTCTATCGTTCGCAAAACCCGTCCCATACCAGCTGCTTCGTCGCGATGATCGACCCGGCAGAGAAGAAGCTGCTGTACGCGAACGCGGGCCACCCGATTCCGTATCATCTGCGCATGGACGGTCCCAGAGTGAAGCTGGGTGTGCTGACCGGTGGCGGACCATTGCTTGGCGACTCACACGAGGCGGAGTATCCGGTGACCGAGGTGGCTCTCGAGGGCGGCGATTCCGGAGACAGGTTCGTGTTCTTTACCGACGGTTTGGTCAAAACCGAGAACGCCGATAAGCAGGCTCTGGGCGAGCGCCAGCTGCAGCGGTTGTTGCAGAAGCAAGGCCGTGCAACCCCCTCGGAGATTCGCGGCGAGTTGATCGCTCTTATCGACGAGCACCGGGGCCAGGCGCGGCTGGTCGACGACCTCGCGTTCGTCATCGTCAAGGCGTGAGTCGGCCAGCGTGAGCTGGCACCGATCGTCTACTTGTCGATCTTCGCAGCCAGCTCGCGGTAGCGCTGCAGCAATTTGTCGTGGCGGTTCTTGATCCGGCCCAGGTAGTGGCGCTCACGAGCTGACGCTCGACTGAGCAGCGCCTGCTCTTTGATGCGCTCGACCAGGCCTGAGATGTTGTCGAAAGGTTTGAGCACGTAACCGACCACGCCCAGGTCGGCGGCGTCCATCGCGGTCTGTTTGTCGCCGAAGCCGGTCATTACGATGGCGGGCATCTGTGGCCGCGACTTGCGCATCTCGCGGATCGCCTCCAAACCCGACATTCCTGGCAGTTTGGCGTCAACCAGGGCCAGGTCCACCGCTTCGGCTTTGCGTGTCATCTTGGCCACGTTCTCTACCGCTTCTTCACCTGTGACGAACGCGAACGTGGCCAGGCCCGCGTCTTCTAGTTCGTTCACCAGCATGTCCGCGACCTCGCCGTCGTCTTCAACGATGACGACCGTGGGATCCCGGTCGGCGTCGAGATCGCTGAGCACGTCCAGACCCGGCCGCTGGTTCTTGATCGCCAGCTTGTGTTCCAGGTCGATGGACCGGCGCTCGGTCTTGATCAGGTTGCGTAGGAAGTCCTCGACCATGGACCGCAGGGATTGGACCTGGTCTTTTCCCTGTAGCTGTTTCTGGCTCACCACCGCGACACGTTCGATGACGTTGGCCATCGTTGCCGGTGTCGCGCTCTTGATGTCGACGAAGTCGTTGGCGCCCGCGCGGAATGCACCGATCACCAGGTCCGCCGACGGGGCAACAGCGACGATGACTCGCGGCACGTGTGGCAGGGTGCTGCTCAGGTCCTCGATGTTGGTCAGCAGCTCGGCGATGTTCTCGGTGACCGTTTCACCAGAGTCGTCCATGGAGTCCGAGCCATCCAGGACGAGCAGCGGCAATTCCGCTCCGTCGTGAACGAGTAGTTGCGCCGCGGCGTCCTCGGCCGTGGGCTGAACGACGAACGCAATGTCGAGTTGTTCGAAGATCCCGGCGAGCTTTTCCATCGCTGGCGAGTCGGCGCCGCTTTTCGATACCGCTACGGCAGTGCCTATCGTCTGGTGCGCGCTCTGAGCCATGCCCTACCATTATGATAAACCGTCCTGGCCACGGGGGACAAACCGGCCCGTAATCGCTCTGTCTGGGTCGAAAACCGCGGATTCTCCCCAGACCCGCCCTTGTCCTCGCATGCTAGGATGCTCGCGGAATGAGCGAATCAAGCCAGTCAGATCATCTGTTCTTGCGAGCGTGCCGGCGCGAGCAGGTGGAGCGAACGCCCGTGTGGATGATGCGCCAGGCAGGGCGCTACCTGCCCCAGTACAGGGCGATTCGCAAGAAGGTGTCATTCTTGGAGCTGTGCAAGACCCCCGACCTCGCCTCCGAGGTCACCTTGCAGCCCATTGATGAGTTCGGGTTCGACGCGGCGATCTTGTTCTGCGATATCTTGATCCCGCTCGAGGCCATGGGCATGGAGTTGGATTTTAGGCCCGCGCCTATTTTGCCCCAACCGGTCGCGAACGCGGCGGACGTCGAGCGCCTGGTCGTGCCGGATCCCGTCGCCACGATGCCGTATGTATACGATGCCATCCGCGTGATTCGTAAGGACCTCGACGGTCGGGTTCCGCTGATCGGCTTTGCAGGTGCGCCGTTTACGATGGCAACCTACGCTGTCGAGGGGAGTGGCTCCAAGAGCTGGCCCAAGACGAAGTCACTGCTGTTCTCGGCGCCGGACGTTGCTCACGCGTTGCTCGAAAAGCTGACTGATACGGTCGCGATCTATCTCGAGGCGCAGGTCGCCGCGGGCGCCCAGGCAGTTCAGTTATTCGACAGTTGGGCCGGCATTCTCGCCCCGAGGGACTTTCGCGAGTTCGCGCTCAAGTACGCACGGCGGGTGATCGAAAAGTTACGTGCGTCGAAGACCTTTGCCGAAAACAACGTGCCGATTATCTACTTCGTCAACGGATGTGCTCCGTATCTTGACGACTACGCATCATCTGGCGCCGATGTGCTCGGTGTCGATTGGCGTGTGGACTTCGATTACGTTCGCGAGCGAGTCGGCCCAGACGTCGCTCTCCAGGGCAATATGGACCCAACGTGTCTATTTCTGCCGCCTGCTGGCATCCGGGAGCGGGTCAAGGAAGTACTCGACAAAGCTGATAATCAGCCGGGACACATATTCAACCTCGGTCACGGCATCTTGAAGATGACCGACCCTGAGCACGTGCGCGTCATGGTCGATAGCGTTCGTGAGCTGTCCACCAGGTAGATCGTGAAACGCGTCGCGGTCATTGGGGGCGGCGTATCGGGCCTGTGCGCCGCGCGTCAGTTGATGCGCGAGGACAAGGTCGATGTCCAGCTGTACGAGGCCAGCGATCGTCTCGGTGGTGTGATTCGGTCGTCCGAGCAAGACGGGTTCTTGTACGAGTGGGCAGCGAACGCGTTCTTGCCGGCGCCTGATGGTGCTCTTGCGCTGGCTGCCGAGCTCGGCGTACCCGTCGCCGAAGCGGAGCCCGCGGCCAAGAAACGTTGGGTTTACGTGGACGGAAAGTGTCGCCAGGTTCCGACGAACCCGGTCGACGCGCTGACGACAGACCTGCTTTCACTGGGCGGCAAACTGCGTTTGTTGGCTGAGCCGTTTCGCGGTTCGGCGATAGCGGCCGATGAGACCGTGGCTGAGTTCGCGCGGCGTCGCCTGGGTCCCGAAGCGAGCCGTCGGGTGATCGCTCCCTTCGTCACCGGGGTCTTCGCCGGTGATGCCGAGCTGCTCAGTCTGCGTTCAGCGTTCCCCATGCTTGCCGAGCTAGATGCCGGTGGTGGTCTCGTGCGTGGAATGATCGGGCGTATGCGGCAGGCGCGCCGCGAACGGGTCCCGGGCGAAAAGCGGACCCGCCACCGGATGGCCGCGCCCGTTGGTGGAGTGCAGGCCCTGGTCGATGCGGTGGCGGCAGAGCTCGCTGAGCGTGGGCACGTGAACTCTCGCGTGCTCGGTGTCGAACGCCGAGGCGAACAAACCGTTGTTGACATCGAGGGCGTTGGCGAGCAGTCATTCGATGCGGTCGTGCTTGCGACGCCAGCCCCGGCAAGTGCTGCGCTCTTGCAACCGATGTCGGCGGAGCTGGCCGAGACGCTACGCGGAATCCCGTACGTCTCCGTTGCTATCGCGCATCTGGGTTTTGATCGGGCGGGATTCGCTCATCCGGCCGACGGGTTCGGCGTCATCGTGGCAAAAGGGGAGCCGGGGGTGCGAGTCCTGGGCGTCGTGTTCGAGAGCGTGCTCTGGTCTAACCGGGCGCCCGCGGATAGTTTGCTCGTGCGCTGCATTCACGGTGGCCACCGTGACCCGAGCGCCGTCGACGATAGCGACGATGAGCTCGTTGCGCGCTCTGGTCGGGACTTGCGCAGGATTCTGGGCATCGACACCAAGCCGACACACCATCACGTCGCCAGGCAGCGCAACGCCATTGCCCAGTACACAGTTGGTCATGCGGACCGGGTTGCTCGTGCCGAGCGTCTGGCCGAGCCCAACGGAATAGTTCTGGCGGGTGCGGCGTATCACGGAGTGTCCGTGAACAAATGTGTGGCCGATGCCTCGCGCGTCAGCGCTAGCGTGTACCGGTTGCTTCAGCTCGGCATGGTCTGCCTTCTTTTCGTGGTCATGGCCTGTGGAAGCAAGAGCAGCTCGGAGTCCAAGGATAAGCCCGTGTCCTCGACCGTCATCGATGCCGCTGCGGCAGCCGCAGTCGCCATCGATGCCAGCGTCGCCACGTATTCGGTCAAGCCGGCCACCCCCAACAACAGCGGCAAACTGACGGTTACCGTCGATTGGCTCAAAGCGCCCGCAAAGGTGCGTGCCTCGCCCGGTCGGACTCGTTGCCTTACCCCGTTTCGCTCGCCCGTATCGGTTCACACCAACGGCGGCGTGCGTGACGTTGTCGTGTCCGTGTTGGGCGTGAAGGGCGGCAAGCAGGTGACAAAGCGTGGTGCCCGGGGCAAGGGCACCAAGAACTCGGCGGGAGCCGTACCGACTGAAATGGTCGTGCGCAACTGCGAGCTGTCGCCCGCCATCGTAAAGTTGCCGCGACTGGGTGCGACTCTGGCGATCATCAACGAGGACGAGCGGCGCCACGACCTGGCCGTCGAAAAGCTGACTGGTGACAAGTGGGCGGACATACCGCTTGCCGTTGTCGGCCGTCGCTATGAGCTCGTGTTCCGAGAAGCCGGCATATTCAGAGTCAGGGACCTCGCCGATGACGCAAACGTCGCCTACGTGGTGGTTCCCGCTCACGCCTACGTTGAGATCACGGGCGCGGACGGAACGGTGGAGCTCGCCGGTCTGCCCGTGGGCAGTTACAAAGTACAGGCGTGGCGACGACCACTGGCCGCGAACAAGGCACCAAAGCTCGTAGTTGCGTCCATCGACGTGGTCGCCGGCAGCGAACACGAACTACGGCTGTCTCTGGACAAATGAGCTACCTGCGAACCATCGAACGCGCGATGTGGGCCGCTGCGAAGAAGCACTTGCCGCCGCGGGCAATCGTCGGCAAGGCGTTGGCCAATGCGATCGTCGATCGTTCCGTGCTGTACACGACGGAGCGTGAGCTCCTCGCCGAGCGTCCGCGAGGACGAGTCGAAGAAGACCTCGCAGCGCGCGCGTTGTTCTTTACCATCGCCGACGCCGCAAAGGTTCGCGTCCCTCTGGCCGAGCTGATGAACAGCGACAAGCTCCACGGAGGCTCGACGCTTCGTGTCGCAGACATCGGCGCCGGCGCCGGTGCGATGACCCTCGGCCTGCTCAGTCTGTCTCGGCCGGCTGATGCCCTCGAGGTCGTTGCGGTGGATCGCGATCGCGGCGCGCTACAACTTCTGTCCGCGGCCGTGGCTGAGTTACCGGCCGACTGGACCCAGGGAGTAACTGTCACGACCGAATGCGCCGACGCCCGGGGCTGGAAGCCTGAGACGGCCGGCTTTGACTTGATCCTTGCGGGCACGTTGCTCAACGAGATGACTGGCGATGCCGCCTACCGCATGGTTAGCGGTTGGCTCGACTGGTTGAACGAGGACGGCGCCATCATAATCACCGAGCCTGCCCTGCGAGAGACAGCGCGCGCTCTGCACGAATTGCGGGATCGTATTCTGACCGCCGAGCGCGCCCATGTATTCGCGCCCTGCACCCGCACCATTGCACCTTGCCCAATGCTTGCGGACGACAAGGACTGGTGCCACGAAGATCGTCACGTGGACCTGCCCGAACGAATCTCTCAGTTGGTGACTTCGACCGGGCTGCGCACCCAGGGGCTCAAGTTCTCCTACCTGGTGTTGCGCAAACAGCCGGGTGGGGTGGTCGATGATGTCGACGGCGAGCGCCGCGCCCTCCGTGTGGTATCGCGTCCGCGAAAGCTCAAGGGGCGCAAACAGTGCTTCGTTTGTGGAGAGCATGGACGCACGGTGTTCCGCTTGATGAAACGCAATCGCAGCGACGCCAATCGCGTATTCGAGTCGGCTCGGCGCGGGGATGTGCTCGTAGCTGCGCCCCGCAAGGACGCGCTGGCCGATGACACTGTGGACGTACTGCGTCCCGCGGCGATCGACTAACGGACGCGGTCTGGTTCTACGCCCGTCCGGGACTACTCAGAGTCGGTATCGTCGGTATCGTCCGCATCGAACTTGGGCGGGCGAATTTTCTTCGTTGGATCGAGGGTGTCCTCGAAGGCGCCCTGGTCCACCGGGTCGGCGGCGTCGGCTTCGACGTTTTCCATTGGCGCGGTCACACGTTTGGCCGCCGGGTCCGTCTTCGCCAATTGTCCGTCCAAGTCAGTGGGCGTGTCCGCCAGCGCGTCAGGCTTGCCAGCCCTCGGCATTTTGCCGGTGGTGTCGCCGTCGAGGTCGGTCGTGTCCACGGGCATGGTGTCGTCGCGCTCGATCTTGCCAGGAACACCGTCAGAAAGCTCGAAGTCCGCTGCCGCCTGAACGACTCCGTCGCCCTGGTCTGCTGCGGGGCCATTGACGCATTCCAGTACCTCGACAACGACGCCTGTGATGTTGTCGTGGCCGCCGCGGTCCTTGGCCAGCTCGATAAGTGCATTGAGCGCGCCCGGCGGATCGCTTTCGATCAGATGCTTCGCGAGCTCTTCTTCCTGAGGGAAGTAATCGTGCAGCCCATCCGAACAGAGCAGCAGTAGATCATCTTTGCGCAGCTGAACGTGCGCCATCTCGACGCCGATGTCTGGTGCGACGCCGATCGCGTTGACCAGGATGGTGCGGAGCGGAGAAATCTGCGCCTCTTCAAGAGAGAGCTTGCCTTCGATCACCAACACTTCGGCGACTGTATGGTCGGTGGTGATCTGTGCGGCTTTACCGCCGCGCACGAGATAGGTCCGGCTGTCGCCTACGTGAGCGATGAACGCTTCCGGACCGGCGACGACGAGTACATCCAGGGTGGTGCCCATTCCCTGCTTATCGGTTTCGGCGATGCCCCGGTCGTAAACGGACTGGTGAGCTGTGCGCACCGCTTGCTCGAGCAGGCTAACGGTTTCTTTGCGTCCTTCGTCGGTCGGCTTGTTGGCGAACGCGTCGAGGGCTTCGTTGTGCTCGGTGAGGAATTGTCGCACCGCGTCAACAGCCATCGCGCTTGCGACTTCACCTGCGGCGTGACCGCCCATGCCGTCGGCCACGATGAAGAACCGGTGGTCCGGGTCCACGTATGCCGCATCCTCATTGTGGTCGCGAACGACCCCGATGTCGGTGAGCATCGCGGCGCGGAGCTCAATGCCTGCTTGGTCGTTCTTCGCCATTAGGTGCCGCCTCAGCGGCGAAACTACAAGCATTTTTCCCACGTAACCAGGCTGGTTGTCCAGTCACGGGGGCGGCATTGAATGTTTGCAGGCAAAATCGGGTCTAGCCGGTGGCGCTGGTCTCAAAAGCCGATTGACCCTCTAGCGCGCTGCATATAGGGTCCAGCGATTCAGGGAGGAAGGCAATGATTCGTTATATCGCCGCTATTGGGGCTGTTGTTGCGATGCTGGCGGTTAGTCCGCGGCAAGCATCGGCCGAGGAATACATCATGAAGTTCGGCACTGTGGCGCCGAGCGGAACGCCTTGGGCGAAACTCCTCCAGGAGTTCAAGAAGGCTGTCGAAACACGCACAAATAAGGGCGTGAAGATCAAACTCTTCCTCAACGGCATCAAAGGCGCCGAGCTTCGGCTCGTGCGGGACCTTGCTGATGGCGATTTGCAGGGGGTTGGGGCATCGGCCGGCGCGTATGCGTCGATCGTCAAGGAGGTCTCGGCTTTCGAGGCGCCCTATCTGTTCCGCTCGCCAAAAGAGGCCGACTACGTCATCGATCTCAAGGTGAAAGCCCTATTGAAGAAGTACTTTCGCAAGAAGGGCATCATCTACGGGTTCCCCAACGAGAATGGCTTCCGTCATTTTGGTTTCAGGGGTAGCTCGCCGATCAAGACCTGGAAGGACCTGGCAGGTAAAGAGATGCGCTCCCAGCCCAGTTGGGTCCATCGCAAGATGTGGACGTCGTGGAAAGCGATTCCCAAGGCGATCCCGATGACTGAGGTAACCACCAATCTCAAGACCAAAGCGGTCAGGGGATTCGACAACAGCCTGCTCATCATGTACGCGGCGGGCTGGTACAAGCACGTCAATAACGTGACCCTTTCGGCGCACATGTATCAGCCGGCGTTCATTTGCTACAACGCCAAGTGGTTCGACAAGCTGCCGGCCAAGTATCAGAAAGCTCTGCGCGAAGAAGGCGCGAAGCTGGTCCGCCGCGGCCGCACCATGGTCCGCTCCCTCAACCGGGTTTGGTACAACGCCATCAAGAAGCGCAAGGGCATGACTGTGGTCAAGCTGACCAAAGGAGCTCGCCGCGACTTCGAGAACCGGTCCAAGAGCGTGCGCTCGTCGTTCTCAGGCTCCTCGCGTACTCTTCTCAACGCCATCATTCGCGGTGTGAAGCAGTACCGGTCGCGCTTCGGCGGATAACGCCCCGCACCAATATCGATGTCCCCGAAAGCGCCTCAATCGAGGCGCTTTCTTATATGATGCGCCGGGGAATGGCGAACACCGACAATACGGACGAGGCCGGCGCGGGCGAACAGCCCCCGGCTGAGGACCAGGCTTCTTCAGCAGCTCGCGTGGGCGAGCTGGGGCCGCAGGCGCCAACAACGGCGAAGCTCGAGCCTGAAGTCGAGTGGGTGCCCAACTTCCCGCGCATTCGCGCGTTGGACGCAGCCTGGTACCGGGTCGAGCAGTACGCGTGCGGCATCATGTTTCTGATCATGTGTCTGGCGGTTTTCTTTGCCGCCGTCAGCGGTAAGTTCGTCGCGCGCCAGTACTGGTCCGACGTGCTGATTCTGTTCGGTCTCGTCTATCTGGGAACACGCACGCGTGTCATCAAGGAAGGCGAGACCAAGCCGAGCCAGGCGCGCTCATTGGTGGTCTCGCTACTGCTCACCGCGGCCGTCGTCTTCTGGGTCCGCTGGTTCACCTATCAGTACCCGAGTGGTGTGCCCAACATCGACAAGATAGCCACGGTCATGATGTTGTGGGTGTCCTTGCTTGGCGCATCCTTGGCGACCTATGAGCGAGCGCACCTGTCCCTGGAGATGGGCGAGAAGCTCTGGCCGGCGCGCATGCTTCATCTGGTCAAGGCGTTCGCCCACGCGGTGACGTCGGCGTTTTGTATCGCCCTATTGGTGCTTTCCTGGCATGTGCTCATGCGTGCCAAAGAGCTCGAGACCGTCGTCGAGCCGGTCCAGTGGTTACCGGTTTGGTTCGCGATGCTCATCCTGCCCTACCTGTTCATCATCATGACTGTTCGACTGCTGGCCCAGTCGTACACTCTGGCGACGAAAAAGGACTCGCCGCTCGAGGAACAGATTCCGACGTGAGCGCATTCATCACCATTCTGCTGCTCGCTGCCATTGGCGTTCCGCTGTTCGTCATCGTCGGCATGGTTACCGGTGTGTCGTTCATGGCGTACACCGACGTGGTCAACGACTTTTACGGGCTCAAGGAGCTGATCAAGCCATTCGAGGATCTGCTGGGGCGCATCCCGTTCCTGGCGATTCCGCTGTTCATCGCTTCTGGGGCGGTGATGACGAGCGGCGGTCTGGCCCAGCGCCTGGTCGGCATCTTCCGCGCGGCTTTCGGTTGGGTGCCCGGCGGCATGGCGGTGGCGGCGATCATGTCCTGCGTGATGTTCGCGGCGATCTCGGGTTCGTCACCGGTGACCTTGATCGCGGTTGGCTCAATCATGTTTCCGGCGATGGTCGAGGCGCGTTATCCGGAGAACTTCTCTCTCGGGGTAATCATGACGGCCGGCAGCCTCGGCTGCCTGGTCCCACCGGCGCTGTCGATCTTGATCTACACCATCGCTGTTGCCGGACGGTCGGCGCGCGTCGATCCGGGCGACATGTTCCTTGCCGCCGCGGTTCCCGCTGGCATCATCGCGTTGTTCCTGGTGCTCTACTCGGTGTGGGTCGGCCGGCGTATTCCCGGACCTCGGCCGACGTTCTCCTGGGCGGAACTCTGGTACTCGATCAAAGACGGCGTATGGGCCCTACTGTTGCCGGTGATCGTGCTCGGCGGGATCTACACCGGATTCTATTCTCCGTACCAGGCCGGCTCCATCGCGCTTGTTTACTCCCTCGTGGTGACCATGTTCATCTACCGCGAGCTCGACCTCAAGAAGGTCATCCTCGTGCTCGCCGATGCCGGCAAGCTCATGGGGATGTTGATTCTCATCATCGTGTTGGCCTTCGGGCTCAACGCGTTCCTGGCAGAGATCCGCGTCGAACAAAAACTGCTGCACCTGCTCGAGTCGTGGAACCTGGGACCCGTGGGCTTCATGTTGCTGGTCAACGTCGTGTTGATCTTGCTCGGCGCGTTGATGGACTCGGTCAGCGCAACGTTGATCTTTGCACCGATTCTGGCGCCGATCGCGGTGAGCCACTACGGCATGGATCCGCTGCACTTCGGCGTCGTGTTTATCGTCAACATGGAGATTGGCTACCTGGCGCCGCCAGTGGCGACCAACTTGTTCGTCGCCGCCGCCGTGTTCAAGAAACCATTCGGTCAGGTTTGTCGGGCGGTGATGCCGACCCTGGGGGTGACCTGTGCGGCCCTGGTGCTGTTCATGTATGTGCCGACCTGTTCCACTGGACTCGTCAGTGTTAAGAAAGGCGAGAAGGTCTGGAAGTCGTTCCCATGGGGTGGCCTATCGGCCGAGGAACGACAGGGAGTAGGACGCGAGTCCATCGAGAAGGCAACGGACAAAGCAGCCGACGAAGCTAAGAAGGGGCCGGACCAGAACACCATGTCCGAGGAGGACTACTACGCTCCGAAGGCTCCCAAGAAGGGCAAGAAGTCCAAGCCCGAGGACGGCGCGTCGAAACCGAAGGGCGCGGGCTCGAAGCCATCTCAGGTGGACAAGCCAAAACCCGCGCCCACACCTAAAGGCTCCGACGACGACCCAGACGATCCGCCGCTATGACGGCGCCGCAACTTTTCCAAGAGTAACTGTTCCAGAGCTAGGTGGGACCGGGACCAGAGGGCAACTCGCATGAAGCTGCAACAACTCCTGAGCGCCGGCATGATCCGTTTTTCCCAGGGCGTGTATGCCGCGCGGCGAGCGCAGGCCGCGCTCAGCCGGGTGACCAAACCGAACCCGCAGGTTCTCCACGCGAGTCGCGTTGGTGCCCGGGAAGGCCGTCGCAACATCCTGTTCATCACCACGGATCAGCAGCGCTACGACGCGCTGGGGGTCAACGGCGGCAAGGTTGCGCGCACTCCGGTGGCCGACGCCCTGGCAAGCGACGGGATCAACTATCGGCGGGCCCACGTGCAGAACGCCGTGTGCATGCCGTCGCGGTCGACCATGTTGACCGGGCAGCACCCTCGCACCCATGGAGTCATCGCTAATGGCATAGCGCTGCCGGCCGACGCGCCGAGCGTCGCCGATTACCTGCGCACCAACGCCGGTTATCGCACCGCGATCATCGGCAAGGCACATTTCGATCCCCATCTGGATCTTGGCCAGAAGCACTTCGAGAATCGGTGCGCGGCGCAAAAGCTCAGCGGCCCCTGGCACGGCTTCGAACACATGGAGTTCGCTACCCACGGCCCGTTGGTCGGACACCACTATGCGGCGTGGCTGTGGAAAAACCATCCCAAGGCGACTAAAGGCTTTGGCGGCGTGCTGACCGGTGCCGGTGGCGGTGACACCGGTGCCCCGGAGGTCACGCACAACCCAATCGCCAAAGAGCACTACCACACGGATTGGGTGGCTGATCGCACCATCAACTGGCTGCGAGGCATGTCCGACGAGCAGCCCTGGTTTTGCTGGATGAGTTTTCCCGATCCACATCACCCGTTCGATCCACCTATCGACGAGGTACGTGCGCGGATCGACTGGCGCGACCTGGACCTGCCCGACGGGCATCCGGGGAGCAAAGAAGCAGCGGCTGAGATTCTGCGCGACCGTCCGCGCCACTGGCTGGACTGGTTCGAGGGCAGGTTTCGCAACCCCGAAGGTGGAACGATCAATTTCGTACCCGCCAAAGCGACAGACGATCAACTGCGTGAGGTCAACGCAATGATCCACGTGGAGAACGAACTCATCGACGACGCCTGCGGTCGAGTACTGAAATGGCTCAACGAGCAGGGCCTCGACGACAACACGGACATCTTCTACACGTCGGACCACGGAGAGATGCAGGGGGACTACGGGCTGTTGTACAAGGGCCCCTATCACGTGAGCTCGCTACTGCACGTGCCGCTGATCTGGCGTCCGGCCCCGTCGGCCAACATCGCCGCCGCCGAGATTACTGAGCCCGTTGGTCACATCGATCTCGCGCCTACGTTTTGCCGCGTCGCTGGTCTGGACGTCCCTGAGTGGATGGAAAGCCACGAGCTGCCCCAACAGTCCGGCAACGACCGTCGCCAGGTGATCACCACCTTCGATTCACAATTCGCCGCGGTGGGCATGCATCTGCGAACGATCTACCGCGAGCCGTACCTGTGCACCTTTTACGAGCCCCGCACCTACGACGAAGGGGGCAAGTTTCGCTTCTTCTGGTCGATCTGGGGCACCGGCACCACCGTGCCGACCTACGACGGCAGCGAAGGCGAGCTCTACGACTGCCGCAACGATCCGCACCAGTGGCGAAATCTGTGGAACGATCCAAAGCACCGGTCGATCCGCGACGAGCTAGTGGCGGAGTTGAAGCTAGCGTTGCCACCGGCGCGCAAGCCGGCACTGCCCGTTAGCGCACCGACGTGATCGGTGGCTAGTTAGCCGGCGGCGGCTACGTTGCCCGACGCTGCTTGGTGCTGTTCGACGACCAGGTCGCGTGGGGGTGTTCCGGCGGCGGCCAGCGTTTCGCCTGCTGTGGTCAGGCGCGCGGCCGCACATTCGATGGCGTCGGCGCCGGCGTCTACTGCCATGAAGCGACGGTCGAGGCGTTGGCTAACGACGGCGGTGGTTGCGGAGCCACAAAAGAAGTCGGCGACCGTGTTTCCTTCGGCGCTGGCGCCCGCGATGAGCCTGGTCAGCAACCGCTCGGGCTTTTGCGTTGGGTAGCCGGTCCGTTCTTTGTCGCTGCGGTTCAGCGTCTCGATGTCGGTCCACCAATCCTCGGGCACTTTTCCGCGGTTGATCGGGTAGCGGTAGACCTTGCCGGTCTTGCGATCGGTCTTCTCTTGCACGAGCTCGCCGTCTTCGGTCGTGACGACGCGCATGTGTGAGTTGGGTTTGCGCGGCACCGAGATGGCGTCCGGATAGAATGCGTAGTCGGCGCTGCGGCCGTACCAGAGGATCGTGTCGTGCTTGCGGCCGAACGTGCGCTTGCTCTTTCCCCCGACCGAGTAGCACCAGATGATCTCGTTGACGAAGCGCGAGCGGCCGAACAGCCGGTCCAGAGCGACCTTCACATAGTGAACCGCTCGGTAGTCCAGGTGAACGAACAACGATCCGTGGGACGCCAGGGTGCGGTGGAAGTGCTCGAGCCGCGGCCAGATCCACTCTACGAACTGTTCTGGGTCGTTGGGGACATCCTTGTAGGCCGCGCGGTCGGCGCCATCGGCCAGAGCCCGGCCACGTTGGGTGCGGCCAGTGCCGAATGGCGGATCTACGTAGATCAGGTCCAGGCTGCCATCAGCCAGCGATTCCAGGACAGGGGTGTTGTCACCGTGAATCAGCCGATCCGGTTCGCACTCGGGCGAGCGACCAAACTGTATCCGCCGGTTGAGCATCGATCCGAGTCAACCTACCATGCGGAAATGACAGGAGCCGTCCCATGACGTTTGGCCGTTGGCAGCCTCTGGCGCAAGCCGCTGGCCATGCTTCAGCCCGTCCGGGGATTTTCCAGGTTCGCCAGACGAAAGGCCTCATCGAGTACCCACGGGGCAAGAGCGCCATGCTCTATTATGAGTGCACTGATGACCTTACCGTGGCGATCGCGGCCTACGCGGCACGCCACCCCGACGCCGACTGGCTGTGTCGACACACCGTCGAAATGACCGAGCACGAAGCCGCGAACTTGAGCCAAACATTTGACCGTCTCATCGGTCAGTTCGAGTCGCGTTTCGGAAAGCGACCGGCGCCGCCCGCATGAAACTCGTCGAAACGGATACGGAAGGACCGGACCGGGATACGCCCGATGTCTCCGCTCCGCGTCCGGAGCATCGTCGGGTCGCGGTTTCCGCGGTGCTGACCATTCTGGTTCTCGTCGGCACGGTCGTGACCATCTACATGGTGTTTCCCAAGCGCGACAATCAGCTGATGACGCGGGCACACGAGTTTCATCGCACGTCCGGTTCCTACGATTTGGACCAGCCCAAACGAGAGCAGCTCGCGACGTTTGCTCTGGGCATTCTGGGCAAGGTTCCGTGGCCGGACGACAAGCTGAAGATCATTGGAGTCACCTCGGGGGCGATCTTGGATTTTCCCGCGGTCATGGTTCGCTACGAGATTGGCGGCCGCGCGGTTTCCCTCGTGGTTCAGCGTGCTCGAGACACACCGCCGCGCAGGCATACGAGAACGCGCGGCGACCATCGCAGTGAGTCGTGGCGCGTCCAGAAGTGGACGTTCGTCGCTGTTGGTCCCGCCAAGGATCCCGACGACTGGCAAAAAGCCATTGGCGTTCCCTGACCCGGGTACCGTTGGTGGCTAGGATTTGCCCTTGGTGATCGCACGCAGGATGGCTGCGTCGCCAAACTTATCCGCGATTGCGTCCAGGGTGTCGCCAAGGCGTTCGCCCCGGTCGATGCGCTCTTGATCCAGGGTGAGCTGTTGGGGCGCGTCGCGGGCTTCGAGGTTGCTCGCGGAGACACCGCACAGGCGAACGCGCCTGAGTTTGCCATGGTGGTTATCCACGGGCACTTGATCCAATAGCTCGAGCACTGCCTCTCCGATGACGTTGGCGTCGCTGGTGCCATTGGTGATGGAGCGTTGGCGCGTGATCGCGCGAAAGTCGGCGAATTTGAGTTTGAGGGTCACCGTGCGGGCGCGTTTTTCGGACCGGCGCAAGCGAGCGGCTACCCGGTCGGATTGCTGGAGCAATAGCGGGCGCAGGTCGCTCTTGTCGGTGATGTCATGATCGAAGGTCTGTTCATGGCCTACCGAGACCGCTGCGCGGTGAGACTCGACCCGACGTGGGTCTTCGCCGCGGGCGAGGGTTGCCAGGTGATTTCCGAGTCCGGCGCCCAACCGCGATAGCAGTACCTGTTCTGGGTAGCCGGCGACATCACCGATTGTGTGCAGGTTGAGCTTGTGGAGTTTGTCCTGAGTGACCTTGCCGACTCCCCACAGCCGGGACAGCGGGAGCGGGTGCAGAAACTCGAGCAAGCGTTCCCGCGTGACCACGCACAGCCCGTCGGGCTTTTCGATGTCCGATGCGATCTTGGCGACGAACTTGGTCGGCGCCACGCCCACCGATGCGACCAACTCCAACTCGGCCTTTACCCGCTTCTTGATCTCGCGCGCAATGGTCGGACCATCGCCCAGCAGCCGCTCGGCGCCGGTCACGTCTACGAAGGCTTCGTCCAGAGAGAGCGGTTCCACATGGGGCGAGAAGTCGTCGAGGATGGCGAAGAACTGCCGCGACGCCTCGGCGTAATTGCCCATGCTGTGGCTGACCACGATCGCATGAGGGCAGCGGCGCATCGCCTCCGCCATGGGCATCGCCGAGTAGATTCCGTACTTGCGCGCCTCGTATGACGACGCCGCGACGACCCCGCGTTTGACCGAGCCGCCGACGAGCACGGGCTTGCCGCGCAACTCCGGGTTGTCGCGTTGCTCGACCGCCGCAAAGAACGCGTCGAGGTCCACGTGGAGGATGCAGGTTTGGTGCGCTTCTAGAATGGCCGCACGACGACGAGGATGACGATCGCAAGCACCATGAGCGAGATGATCGGGAACAAGAACTCGGGGATCGGCTTGACCTCACCCTCGCGGAATTTGCGTGCCTTGATCCGAGCGATCACGTGAAGGACGATGATACCGACCACGAGCAGGAGCTTTGCGTGCAGCCAGCCGTTGCCCTTGAAAGGCGATGGCGTGCTCCGTAGGGCGTAGTAGAAGCCAGCGACCAGGGTGAGAGTCGCGCCAACGTCCATGGCGACGCCCACCCCCTTCTCCAGGTCAAAGAACGCACTGCGGGCGTTCTCGGGGGCCTTCTGGTGGGCAAACAGGATCTGGTACATGCCCATGAGCGTGCCAATCCACATGGTGAAGCCGAAGATGTGGATGACCATGACCCATTGGGCCGTTTTCAGCGGCAGCGCTCCAAGAGCGGCATTCAGTGCGAAATCCATCGGCGCAGGCTATCACGCCGCCCTGATGGGGGAGGGCGCTCCAGGTGTGACAAGTTCGGTGCAGTCGGTTGTCCCCAGCAGCGCAGCATAGTTCGCGCCGAACCCGTAAAACCGTCTAGAAATTCGCGGTTGTATGTCGGCAAGTGTAGGTAAGAAAACGGCCTTAACTTTGCAGTTCTGCAAAGAGAAGTGCGTGGTTGACGGCGCTTGCCGGTAGAATGAAAGGCCCTGGGTCTGACCATTTTCCGGCGGGGTGCCGGAGAAGGGATGTGCGTCGTGCGTCTACGTTTGCTTAGTTTTGTTTCGACAGGTTTGTTGGTGTTGGCCATTGGTTGCGGTGGGAACAACAGCGGCAACAGTGACGGCGGGACCGTCGAGCCCTGCACCACGGGCACCGACTTCGACATGGATGGGTACGGCGAAGGCTGTCCTGCTGGCGAAGACTGCGACGACTTCGATCCGACCGTGAATACGATCTGCCCGGACGCGAACTGCTCGACCGGCATTTTCCAGGGCTGCCCGTGTGATCCGGCAGCAGACACGGCGGTGAGTTGCTACGACGGTCCACCCGAGACCGCGGGCAACGCGCCTTGTCTAAAGGGCACGCGCAGTTGTGATCCGCTGACGAGTACTTGGAGCGCGTGCGGCGGCCAGGTGCTGCCCGAGCAGGAAGTATGCGATTCGTCAGACAACGACTGCGACGGCGACACTGACGAGGGCGTGCAGTCCGCGTGCGGCAACTGCATTCCCGGTTGCCAGGACACTGGCGTCGGCACTGATCCATTCCCACTGCCCACCGACGATCCCAACGTAGGCGCTGATGGCGTCGGCCTGGATCCCAACGGCGACCTGGTCCTTGATTCATCGACCTTCGAGAACCATTTCATCTGGCCCGCCAACAACGGCGAGGGCACGGTGTCCAAGATCGATTCTCAGACCGGCTGCGAGATCGCCCGCTACTCGTCGATTTCGACTCAGGTCATCATCGACCACACAGGTGGCGGCGGCGCGACGATTACGGCTGGAGCCAACTACAGCCCGTCTCGCACCGCAGTGGACTATCACGGCAACGTTTGGGTTGCCAACCGCGCGTTCAGCGCACAGCCGTCAGCGACCAAGATCATGAACGTGATCGACGACTGCGAAGACCGCGATGGCAACATGATGATCGACACGTCCAGCGACGTGAATGGCGATTGCGTCATCGACATTACCGACCCCGCGGAGTTCAAAGGTGACGCGGACGAGTGCATCAAGATGACGGTCGTGGTCGGCGGCAACAACGCTCTAGCTCGCGCAGCTGCTATCGATTCGGGCATTGAGCCCGGTGACCCAGGCAGCCTGTGGCTCGGCATGTTCAACGAGGGCGCCTTCTATCATATCGATGGCCGGACCGGCGCGCTCAAGCAGCGTGTGCCAACGACCGGTAGCCTGTCGTACACCCACCCCACGGCTGGCCTGATCAACATCAGGCCCTACGGCGCCGCCATCGACTCGCAGGGGCGGCTTAGCGCCGCTCATCGCGGAAACAACGAATCGATCATCGGTCGTATCAACACGGTGCCGTTCCCGTCGACGGTCGAACCATCCGTGGACATCGGCGATCACAATCTGTACGGCGTCACTGTCGACACCAACGACCGGGTATGGACGGCGACCTGGCTCACACCTAGCGTTAAACGCTACGACCCGGCGACAGGCATGACCGTCGACGTGGTGATTCCCGGGTACGACACAACCTGGGGCGTGCGCGGCGTGGGCATCGACACCCACGGAAACGTGTGGGCTTCATTGCATCAAGGCAGTCCATTCGCCAACGGACGCATGATCCGTATCGACGCCGACACTGCGATGGTCACCGGTGATTACACCACCGACAGCGCGACTCAGAACCCGGAGATTCCGGTGGGCATCGGCGTGGACTTCGACGGTGACGTTTGGACTATCAATCAGTCCGGTGCGTTCGGCGGCAGTGCCTCGCGGCTGCACATCGACCAAACCAGCCTCGAGCCCGCCAACCATGCGACCACCGGAAATATGATCGACGTGTTTCAGACGGGTGGAAATCCGGCTGGCACTGGCTCTGGCGCTCCGTACACATATTCGGACTTCACAGGCCTTGGCCTGCGCACCGTTACTCGTCCGCAGGGCGACTACACCGTGAAGATTCAGGGGTGTGCAGATGGCGCCGCAGCCGTGTGGCACGCAGTCACCTGGGATGCCACGTTGCCAGCAAATACAAGCGTGGAGATCTGGGTGCGAGTGGGCGACGATCTGGCCACGGTTGGCTCTGCGCCGATCTACGGTCCGTGGCTCGTCTCGCCCGCTGACCTGAGCATGGCGCCCGGTCCGGTACCCGACGGTGTTTACCTCGAGCTGACGATTCGCCTCATTTCGGAAGACCAGGAGACGACGCCGATCGTGCATGCGTACGAGGTTCAGCACAGCTGCCCCAACGACCCGATTCCGTAGTACGGTTTGTCTGCGGTTCACGCCGCTCACACCGTGCCCAGCCTAAAGATATTCTTCCACGGCAATTGCTTCGACGGTGCCGCCTCGTCGGCGGTGTTCGCTGACTTTTACCGTACGCACATCGCGAAAGACGCGAGCATCGCCTATCGGGGCATGCAGCACAGCGCCGGTGACCCCTTCGAGGGAGTCGCCATGGATGCCGACGACAACGCCTGCGTCGATTTTCGTTACACGGACTCGGACCGGCTCACCTGGTGGTTCGATCACCATGTCAGTGCATTCCAACCACCCCAGCTCCGCGACCATTTCGAGACCGAAGCGTCGAAACAGAAGTTCTTCGACCCGACGATCAAATCGTGCACCCAGTTGATCGTGGATTCCGTGGGCTCTGCCTACGGCTACGAGCTACCTGAGCAAATGAACGGGCTCGTGCATTGGGCGCACGTGGTCGACAGCGCGGAGTTTGGCAGTGCAAAAGAAGCGGTCGATCTGAGCGCTCCGCACATGAAACTGATGACCTGGCTCGAGCACAACCGAGATGAGGGGCGTGCGACCGAGTTGATCGAGCTGATGGGCGAGCAGTCCCTCGAAGAGCTGTGTGCCAACGACTGGGTGCGGACGCCGCTCGCCGGGATTCTGGAGCAGCACGAGCGAAATATCGATCTGGTAGGCCGTCGCTCTCAGAACGAGGCCGGCGTCGTCAGCTATGACCTGGTGGTGGATGGCCTGATGGCGCCGAACAAGTTCATCTCCTATCACCTGTTTCCTGACGCGCGTTACACGGTCGCGCTGACCCGAATCAACGGGGGCCTCAAAATCTCGGTCGGCTTCAACCCGTGGTCGGGCAAGGAACGCGAACACAACATCGCCGAGATCTGCGAACGATACGGCGGTGGTGGCCACCCGGTGGTCGGCGCGATCACGTTCCCAATCGAGGAACTCGAGCGCATGCAAAAAGCCTACGCCGAGATCTGCACGTTCTTGCGCGCGGGTTGAGCGACCGCTGGTAGCCCGAGGCCGAATCCCGCTAGTCGTCTGTGTCCGGGCTCAGTTGGGCTTCGAATTTGTCGCAGCGCGCCCGCAGTTTCGTCATTTCGCCACGTAGCAACTCGACTTCGTCGCGCAACCCCCGCAGCTCGTTGGCGTCGCGCCTACCTTCGCTCAGGTTTCTGATGACTTCTCGAGAGCGTCGGCGCAGCCGTCCGTCCAGGGTGCGATCGACGATGTCTGCCAGTGCCGGGATTCCGGCTGCGTCGCCGACCCGTTCCAGCGCGGTGATGGCCCCGTACTGGACGCGGAAACTCCGGTCGCGCAGCAAGTCCTCCAGTCGCTCGCGCACCACCTTGGCGTCACGGTCAGTTCTGCCTGCGACGAGCTCGGCGAGCGCGTCCACCGCAGCTCGACGACCATGGGGAGCGCCACCGTACCGACTGCCCTCGACAAGTAAGTCTACGGCTGAATCGTCTCGCGCCGCCGCCAGTCCTCGGTATGCGTTGGCGCGAATTACGTCCATGAACGAGTCGCGGTCGAGCACGCTGCGCAGAACTTTTGGCGCCAGCTTCGAGCGGGTTCGGCCCAGGGATAGACATGCCTCGGCCTCGACGAAGTAGCTCGGGTCGCCAGCTTCGATCAGCTTGGCCAACGCGGCTGCCGCTATTTCGTCGCCACGAAATTCACCCAGCGCTCCAGCCACCGCGCGCCTCGCCTTTGGGTGGTCGATGGACAGGCCGTCGACCAGGGCGTCACGTGTCTCGTCGGTACGTTGTTTGGCGAGTGCGCCCGCGGCGGCCGCGCGCACGGCCCAGAAACTGTCGCCGTTGAGCGCTTCGACCAGCGCCGCGCGAGCCTTGATTCCGCCGGCCTTGCCCAGGGCCTTCGCCGCGTCGACGCGATCGATGCCCTCGCTCGCGTCCGCGAGTTGGCTCAGCCACAGGTCCACTGGCTTCTCGGTCTCGACTGCCGCCAGGGTGTGGTGTCCCGGATCGAATATGGCCTGGCTCGGCTCGGCGTCGCAGGGGAAGTAGAACGTCTGTTGGGGCTGGCTGACTTCAACCGCTGTGTCCACGTCCTTACCGTCGACGCGCAGGCGCACGCTGGTCGGCAAGCGGAATAGGGGGGTGGCGCCTTCCACCTTTTGGGTCTGTTTTACGGTGAACGCGGCGACCTTGCCCTTGCTGTCCCACTCGTAGCCGACGCTCAGCTCCGGGTGGCCGGCGCCCCGGGTGACCCATTGATCGAAGAACCAGTCCATGACCCGTCCCGTCGCGGCTTCGACCGCGCGCGCCAGGTCCCGGGTCTCCACAGAACCGAAGCGATGCTTGTCCAGGTACAGGGCAATCGACTTGAAGAACCAGTCGTCGCCAAGGGCGCGGCGCAGCATGTGCAGAATCAGCCCACCCTTTTCGTACAGGTGTGCGTCGAAGATATCGATGGGCTCGTCGTAAATCTTCGTCGCGACGGTGCGCCGATATCGCCCGGAGTCCTCGCTGAAGTAGCTCGTCGTCCAATCCTGCAGGGATACGGCGGCCTCGTCGCGACCGTCTTTGTGGTCGCGCCACAGGTACTCGGCGTAGGTCGCGAAGCCTTCGTTCAGCCAACCCTCGCCCCAGTCGCGGCAGGTCAGCAAGTCACCGAACCACTGGTGAGCTAGTTCGTGAGACACCAGGTCGTCCATGTCTCGGTCCAGGGCCGCGCGCTCGTCGAGCAAGCATACATCGGTCAACGACGTAGCCGTGGTGTTCTCCATGCCGCCGAAGATGAAGTCGGCGACGAACACCTGGGCGTACTTGTTGTACGGATACTTCACGCCGTAGCGTTGCGACAGCAACTCGAGCATCTCTGGCGTGCGGCCCAGGGTGCGTTTGGCGTCCTCTTCCCGGCCGCGTTGTACGTAGTAGGTCACTTCGACTTCGGGGTTGCCAGCCCACTCGTCTTTGATCTCAGTGAACTCGCCGGCCGCGAGTGTGATCAGGTAGCAGGAATGCGGCACATCCAGCTTCCAGTGAAAGGTTCGGCGGCCACCGGCTTCTTCGTCGCTTTGCAGCGCACCGTTGGACAGGGCGAACCAGCTCGCCGGCACGGTGGCGATCAGTTCACTGGTCGCCTTTTCGTGGGGGGAGTCGAAGCAGGGAAACCAATAGCGTGAGTCTTCGTCCTGTCCCTGGGTCCATACCTGGGTCGGCTTGTCTGGATAGGCGTCGTCCGGGCCGACGAAATACAATCCGCGGCGGGGCTGGGTCGAATACGCGATGTCGATTGTGGTCACGGCGCCCAGATCCAGTTCGCGGCCCAGGTCGATGCGCAGCTTCTTGCCGTCGCTCGAAAACTCCAGTGCTTCGCCGCCGACGCTAGCGCCGGTCACGTCGAGCTCGACCGCGTCCAGAGTGATCCAGCGCAGGTTGTCTGAGATGCTGGCGATCTGAATCGAGCACGTGCCAGCGATGCGTCGACGCTCGACGTCTACGTCGATGACGAGCTTGAGATGCTGAATGTCGCAGACTCGATCGCGGGCATAGGTGGCTGTCGTACCGGGGAGGGCGAACTCACGTTGCATGGGCCGGACGGTGGCACAGCGCTCCATCCGCTGCAATAGGCGGCTAGGCGTCCTGGCTACTTTCTGAGGCGCCAGGGTAGGGCGCGTCAGTCCCCGGTGCTGGAGCGATGCGGTCGGGCTCGTCCGACTCGTCGTCCGGGTTGTCGGTTGGTTCTCCGGGCGTCGCTTTGCCGGCATTACCATCGTCCGCATTACCATCGTCCGCATTACCATCGTCCGCATTACCGTCGCCGTCGCCGTCGTCCACGTCGCCGTCGTCCGAGTCGCCGTCGGCTTCGTCGTCCGCGAGTACGGGGATTCCGTCGCCTTCGCTGTCGATTCTTTCCCGCATCTTGGCGGCTGCGCTCTCCAGCCGGCGCAGCTTGACCCGTGGATCCACGGCTCGGGCGAAGAACACGACGATTTCCAGGCCCAGAGAAATGCCTGCCGCCATGGCGAAGCAGCCAACCGCAACGAACGTTCCGGGAATGAGGACTAGCAGGCCCTCGCTCGGCAGCTCGACGAACGGTCCCGTGTGCCATGCCCAGGCCAGTCCCGCCGGGAATAGAGACACCACCAGGCCGCACATGGTGAGCCCGTTGGCCGCGGCCAGTCGTTCGCGCAGGACCACCCGCCCTCGCAGCGCATACCAGCACGCGATGATGTGAGACGCCGTCGAGATCAAGCCGAATCGAAACAGGACACCGACCACGCTGCCGCGCGCGGGGATGAATGATGGCGAGAAGTTCTGACCGAAAAGGCCAAGAACCAGGTAGTAGGTGACGGGGAATGCCGGCAGGGCGATCACGATGACGCGCCAGTCGAACTTCAGGGCGCCGATGCGCACACCGAAGAACATCAAGCCGAAGGCAAGAGCGAACAGAGTGAGCACGATGGGCAGCCGCCACAGGCGCTTGTTGGCCCGCTTCGCCGCCGCGTCTTTTGCCCAGCTGAGGTTGACCAGGTTGTTGCGTTCGACGCGTCGCGTGTCGTGCTCGGCTTGCAGCGTGCGCTCGGCACGTGTCATCTCCAGGGCCTCGGTCAACGCGCGCCCGGTGCCGTGGCCCGGCGCGGGAATGCCTAGCAGGGCAGAGACCGTAGGCGCCACGTCCTGTAACTGAGCGTCCACGATGCTCGAGCCCGGGCGGATGCCCTTGCCAGCCATGATCAGGGGCACGTTCAGCACTTCGGGTTCGGTACCGCCGTGGCCGCCGCCATCGGTGTGACCGTGATCGGCGGTGACGATGATCGCGTCGCGGCGCAGATCGAGTCCGCCCATCGCGAGCTCCAGGTCTGTGCCCGAGCGCAACGCGGCCTTGCGGTATTCCGGGCTGTCCCCGCCGTACTCGTGCCCCGCCGCGTCGACATAGCCCGGTAGCAGAATGACCAATTCATAGCCGCGGGTGACGCACTGTTTGCTAGCCGCGACGAATCCGCCCGGCCAGCGCACGTAGTGGATGTCGTCGAAGGGGTTGTCGTAACGATCGCCGTTCTTCTTGCTGAACATGACGGGCAGACCATTGGACATGTCGGCGACGTAAGCCGAGCGCATCTTGCTGGCGCGGATGCGGTGCATCAGTGAGTCCACGTGCACTGCTTCGTCATAGTCGTTGCTGCGCACGCCGCTCCATCGGGGCGGCACTCCGGTGGCGATACCAACATGGTTCGGCCGGGAGAATGTCGGGTAGTGCGACGTGGCTTTTGCGTCGACTCCGAGCTTGCGCAGGCGGTTGAGGTAGGGAATCTGATACGACTCCTTGAGCCGTAGGCCATCTATGATGACCAGCACAACACGGCGGGCGAGTTTGCGTTGGCCAGGGTTCAGCTGGGGGGCAACCCGCGCCAGGGCCGGGTTGTTGGTGTTCAACGACGGGAAGAAAGAGGCGCCGGCGAAGCCCATGCGAATCGCCATGGTTCCCGAGATCAGCACGAGCAGTGCCGCTCCGATCACCGGTGTGAATACGTTCTTGCGCATGGGCCGGGCTAAGGATAGACCACTGCGCCCAGGGAGCGAGTCGACAACGCCTCAGTTATGGAATGGTTGTTATAGGTGGTAACCATTGCGGAATTGAGGGGCCGGCGACCTGTGTTAGTCTTTGTGGACGATGGGCGTAGACGATCTGCGTACGGGAACATGGGTAACGTTCATCGGCGGTCGAGCTGCCGGAGTTCGGGTTCGCCGCTGCCGCTTACATGTGGTGGCCGGCCCGGATAAGGGAGCGATCAAAGAGATCGAGGCCCCGGTGATCCGCATTGGCGCAAGGCGCGGCAATGATGTGCGTTTGTCCGACTCAAAAGTCTCCGGGCTTCACTGCGAGATTCAGCTCGACGAGCGCGGCTACCGCCTCTGCGATCTGGACTCAACGAACGGCACGTTCGTATCTGGGCTTCGGGTCAACGATATCTACATCAACCCCGGCACTCAGCTGAGCGTTGGCCAGAGCAAGATCCGCTTCGAGCCCCTGGGCGAGTCCGTGGAGGTCGAGCTGTCGGCGCAAAATAAGTGCTCCGGCATGATCGGCGGCAGCGTCAAGATGCGTGAGATCTTTGCCAGGGTCGAAAAGCTGGCTCGCATCGACACGACTGTGCTCACCACTGGTGAAACCGGTGTCGGCAAAGAGCTGGTGGCCGAGGCGTTGCACGAGCTGTCGCCCCGGCGCGGCGGTCCCTTCGTGGTTCTGGATTGCGGGTCGATTCCGCAGAACCTCATCGAGAGCGAGTTGTTCGGTCACGAGCGCGGCTCGTTTACTGGAGCCACGTCGACCTACGCTGGCGCGTTCGAACGCGCCCACGGTGGCACTGTCTTCCTCGACGAGATCGGCGAGCTGCCCATCGAGATGCAACCGCGCCTGCTTCGCGTGCTCGAACGCCACGAAGTTCGCCGCATCGGCGGCAGCAAGACGATCAAGGTCGACATCAGGATCGTCGCGGCGACCAACCGCGATCTCGGTGTCGAGGTTAATCGCGGTCGCTTCCGCGAAGACCTGTATTACCGCCTGGCTGTGGCCAGAGTACATGTGCCACCGCTTCGCGAGCGTCGCGAGGACATCCCGCTGCTCATCGAGCACATCCTGCAGTACACGCCCGGCGGCGATTCGGCGTCCCTGTCTCAGGAAACCATTGATCTGATGATGAAGCACGACTGGCCAGGCAACGTACGCGAGCTGCGCAACGTTATCGAGCGGGCCGTGTTGCTGAGCGAGGCGCCAGCGGCGGATGTACCACTTCATCGGAACCACACGCCCAGCGACCAAGCGTCGTCCGACAAACGGCCCAAGACCGATCGAGGCGCGCAGCCAGAGGCCGATGACACGGGTGGCCAGAACTCCATGTCCATGCCCATCGATACGAAACAGCCGTTCAAGTTGGCCAAGCGTGATCTGGTGGCCGAATTCGAGCGCCGCTACATTTCGCAGTTGCTCGCCGAGCACGATGGAAACATCTCGGCGGCGGCGCGGGCAGCTGGCATCGACCGCATGTCGATCCACAAAATGCTGAACAGGCTGGGCCTGAGTAACCCCGGCCGCGGTTGACGTGGTAAACGGTTCTGGTGGGGTTCACCTCCTACCAGAAGCGGTTGTTCGTATTTCTCAGCGTAGCGACCTTCTTCGAGGGCTACGACTTTCTCGCTCTGTCCCAGATCTTGCCAGAGATGGTCAAGGACATGGGCATCTCCCATTCAGACGAAGGGCTGTTGGTAGCCTTCATCAACCTGGGCACCGTTGTCGCGTTCTTGCTCATCCGCCTCGCCGACAAGTGGGGCCGCAAGCAGGTGCTCACGATCACCATCGCGGGCTACACCATGTGCACGTTCCTCACCGGGTTCGCGCCGGAGATCTATTCGTTCGCGATTCTGCAGTTCGCCGCGCGTACGTTTCTGATCGCTGAGTGGGCGATCAGCATGGTTTATGCCGCCGAAGAGTTTCCGGCGGAAAAGCGGGGGCTGGTGATTGGCGTCATTTCCGCGTTTTCGAGTTTCGGCGCCATCGTGTGTGCCGGTGTGGCGCCGTTGCTCATCGACACCGAGTACGGCTTCGTCCTGGCGACGAGCCTGAGCGCTGCGCCGGAGTATCTGGTCGACACCATGTTCGGTTGGCGAATGATCTACTTCGTCGGCATCATCCCGTTGCTCCTGCTGGCGTTCGCTCGCCGGGGCCTCAAGGAGAGTGCCCGATTCCTCGAGCAAGGCCCGCCCAAGCGACGGTCCCTGTTCGCGGTACTGCGCGGCCCCTACCGCAAACGGATTATCCAGTTAGCGTTCATTTGGGGCATCACGTACATCTGTAGCCAGACTGCGGTCACCTTCTGGAAGCAGTTCGTCATGGAGGAGCGCGGCTTCAGCAAAGAGCAGGTCGGGCAATCGATCACGCTGGCAGCGCTGGTTGCGATGCCTCTGATCTTTCTCACCGGCTCACTCATCGACAAGGTTGGTCGACGCACGGGGTCGGTCATCGTATTTGGCCTTGCCGCCGTGGGTAGCTTTTGCGCCTATACCTTGCACGGCCAGGGGCCCCTGACCATTTCACTCATATTGGGCATCTTCGGTGCGAGCGCGCCGTTCATCGTGCTCAACGCATACTCCACCGAGCTGTTTCCGACGGAGATTCGCAGCGACGCATTCGCCTGGGCCAACAACTTGCTCGGGCGCATCGGCTACGTGGCATCGCCCATGCTGGTCGGTTTCGCCGCCGAGCGCTGGGGTTGGGGCGCGTCGGTTCGGGTCACCGCTATCTGTCCACTCATCGCGGTGGTGCTGATCTGGATAATGTTGCCCGAAACCAAGGGCAAAGAACTGGAACAGACCTCGTCGCTTTGAGCCAGGGGAACCGCTTGGCTGTGCCGGGCTAACCTTCGACAGGCGGGGTGAGTTTGATCTGCACGACGCTGATCTTGCCCACGAGCAGTCCGGCCAGGAACGTGCCGTCTTCGGTACGGGTGTCGACGCTGGCGGTCCACTCGGTTCCGAAGGGGGCGTCCTCGACGAAGAAGTAACCACTCGGACCAGTGGTGGTGGTGGTGGTCGTCAGTCCATCGCTGGACAGGTATCGGACGGTGCTCGTGATCGCCAGCGGCACCACCTTGGCGCCCGCCTGCGGCGTGCCAAATTGGTCGACGACGCGGCCGACGACCAGTCCCTGGGCGGGCAGGCCAGGCAGGCCCAGCGCCGCGAGGAATCTCGTCCGGTCGGTTTCTGATACCAGGAACCCGCGCATGTCGGGCAGCGCGGCAGCGAACGGGTTCACCTCGGTGCAGTGCGCAGACGTGGTCGGGTTGGTTTCCGCACCGTCCAGTGCGAGCACACAAGCGGTGTTGCCGAAGTCTTCCATCACGGCGTCCATCCACTCTGGGATCAACGCCTCGGTGTCCAGGGTGAGATCGTGGCTGTTGGCGTTTTCGATGATCCACTCGGGACCACCACCGCCGGCGCGCTCCGTTGGCTTGGCGATGGATACGGTCATGGTGAGTGCCTGGCTCGGTGGCACGAACGTGGTGGTCTCCAGGTCGTCGACTTTCACGGTGACGACCGTCGTACTCGGCTGGCACTCGACCGTATGGACAGCGCCGGGATTGGGGCAGGCCAGGGGGATGTCGACGAACGCATTCTCGCCGGCCCGAAAATAGACCGCACCACCGAAGGCAGGCTGGGGCCCGTCCATCCGCGGGATGCCCTGGAGGTCGAACACGTTTTTTGGACAGTGTTCGGCGGTGACGAACTCACCGGGCGCGATGCCGAGCTCGTCGGGACTCCACAGGGCCATCTGCAGTTGCAACATCTTGGCGGGCACCATGGGCAATTGGCCGATATCCAGGCCGCCGAGGGCGCACACGTTTTCGGCGGTGCTCACGCGCACGCACTTGTCGACGTACACATTGGCCGGCTCCAGGTTGCCACTCTCGTTTTGCACGAATTCCGCGTCCACGATGCGGAAGCCCAGGATTGCGCCGCAGGCGAGGCCGTACTTGCTGCAATCGTCCTCGAGGCAACCATGCAACCCGTCCGTGTTGAACTGAATGCGAAAGTCGAAGTTGGGCAACGGATCACCGGAGCCGCACGCGGACGTCAGCAGTACCGCGCACGCGACCGCGCACGCGAGCACGGCCGATGCGAAGGTGCCGATGGAGCGTCGGATCAAAATCCCAAGCCCCCCGGCTGGGTCATCTTCGTCGTCGTGTCTAGCCCCACCGAAATAGCGATGAGGGTCACTGCCACGGCTGCGACGCCACCACTTACTCGTACCCATCGCAGCTCGTGCCATTTCTTCGTGACCTTTGGCGGGCCGGGTACGATGAAGCGGCGGTCGGGAAATACAAGCTGGGGCAGTGGCTTCAACGGCGCGAGCATCGCGGTGACCGTGCTACTCGCGAAACTTCGCCAGGTGCCGACAATGTCCGAGCGCGTGTCGTACAGGGCGGCCGCCATGGACTTCTTGCTGCCGCTGACGATGATGACCGCGTCGACTTGGGCGAGCCTGGCAACGTCGCGACCGAGCTGGAGGAAGCGACCGCGATTTAGCAATCCGCGACGAAGCACGTGTGCCTTTTCGTCCACGCGCAAGCTGCGCAGGCGCAGTCCGGTTGCGGGCGATGACCCGGCCCGAAGCTCCAGACGACGTCCGGATGGCCGGTGGCCTTTGAACGTGGCGACGATGTAGTGGATTCCCGGGGACAGGGCGATGGTGATGGGCGCTTTGCCAATCTTGCGGCCGTCGAGATAGATCGTCGCGCCGTCATAGGTCGTGGTGACTTTCGTCTGGGAGTTACCGATGGGTGCGCTGGCGGCCCGAGCGTAAAGGGCGACGATGCTCGGCGCGTAACGACTGGCGTCGAGTTTGGCCCGCTTGGGGTTCAATCTGCGCACGGTGCGAAACGCGCTGAGTGCGTTGGTCGTTTTGCTGTCGGCGGCATAGACCAGGCCGGCCTGGAAGTTCGTCTCTGCGAGCAGCGCGTTCACCCGGGGACTCGGAGTCAGCCTGAGCAGAATCGTCTCGGCATCGCCGAGTTTGCTCAGGGCCGCCGCGTAGGAGAACTTGGCTTTGGCTTTGCGCGCCGCCACGAACAGGCCGCGCACTTTGTTGAGTTGAACTCCCGTGGCCGAAATGGCCGCGAGTTTGCTCTCCAGGGCGCGGCTCAGGTCGCCTCGAGGGATCGCTGCGAGCTTTGCCTCCGCGGACAGGCCTTCACGCAGCTTCAGTACGGCAGCCTCGCCAGCCCCCTGATCATCGGCCAGATTGACCAGCGCGACGCGGCGCGGCGCAGCGGAAACCGTCGCGGACATGGCAAAACTCAGGCAGACGGCGACGAAAGCGGGTACAACACGGTGGCTGACCGCCCGACAGCGCTGTCGGTGGAAAATCAATCCGTTTTCTCCACTGTGGCCACCAGCCATTACCATAATATAGCTCACGTCCCGAGCCGAGGCTGTGGGCAACACACATGGCAGTAGTCCCCGAAAAGAGTCTGGATCGCTACGAGCTGCTGGACCGTATCGCGGTTGGCGGCATGGCGGAAGTATTCCGGGCCAAGGCTTTCGGCGCCCACGGGTTCGAAAAGACCCTGGCGATCAAACGCATCCTGCCGGAACTCGCCAAGGAGCCTGAGTTCGAGGCGCGGTTCATCGCGGAGGCGAAGCTGGCCGTCGAGTTGAGCCACGCCAACATCGTTCAAGTCATGGACTTCGGGCGCTTCGGCGGCAGCCTGTTCATCGCTATGGAGTATGTGTCCGGCCTGGACATGGCGGGGCTGCTCAAACGCTACAAGACCAGGGGCGAGCGAGTGCCGATTCCCGCGGCGTTCCATATCGCCATCCAGATGGCTCGCGGTCTGGATTTCGCCCATCAACATAACGTCGTGCACCGGGATGTCTCACCGTCGAACATCCTGTTGTCGAGAGCCGGCGAGGTGAAGATCGCCGACTTCGGCATTGCTTTCGCCGCGGGGCCGCGCCGTCCTCAAAAGGGCAAGCGCCGCATCATGGGCAAGTGGCGATACATGTCGCCGGAGCAGACCCAGGGGGAGGAGCTCGGCACCGCGTCGGACTTGTTCTCAGCGGCGGCCGTCATGTACGAGCTGTTCACTGGCGAGAAGCTATTCAAAGGCGACGAGTCGGATCAGATCATCGACAACATCCACAACATGGTCATCCCGAAAGCGTCGGAGATACGCACGGGGCTGCCACCGCGTTTGGATGAAGTGCTGGCCGAGGCGTTGCAGCGCGATCCAAAAGCACGACCCACACGCGCAGCTGACATCCAGCGTGCGCTTACCGAGATCAGCTACTCGAGCAGTATCGTGGCGACGGATCTGGACGTCGTGGATACGGTGGCGCGGGTGGTCAAGCCCAGCGAGCTGGAGACGAGCAGTCCGGGCCGTCGGGCCGTCGGTATCGACGATCTGATCCGTAATCAACTCGGCGGCGAGGCGGGCGAGGCCAGGCGCACGGCAATCGAAGAAGCCGACGCGGCGGATCCTAACGATGTTCCCAAAGTAGACAACACGGACCTGGGCGATGACGACAGCATGGACGACCGCCCGGCGACCATGGTGCGAAAAGGCGTTGACCCCCACGGCCTCACTCTGTGGGAGTACGAATCAGAGCCGGCCCCCGACAGCCAGACCATCGCGGCGGTGCCGTCGGCGATCCGCAAACAGTCGGGTGAGTTTCCGATCTTGCCCGAAGAGGACAAGTCCGAGTCCTCGGGTGGCTGGGGCTTGACCTGGCTACTGCTCGGGGTGGCTGCGGTGACATTGTCCGTGGCCGGGTGGGCCGCGTTCGGCCGCGGTGGCGGGAGTTCCAACAAGGCCGCCGCGCCGCCGATCGACGCGCGCATCGCCGTTGTTTCGGCGTTTGATGCAGGTCGCGCTGACGCGCAGCCGCGAGACATGGGCATGCTCCAGGCCGACTCGGTGCCCCAGGGTGCCAAGGTGTGGGTCGATGGCGTGCTCATCGCCAAACCGACGCCAACGACCATTCGGGTTCCGGCCGGAGTTCACAAAGTAGAGATCGAAGCGGACGGATACCGGCGCTGGACGGATCCGAAAGTGCGCACCACGGCCGGTGTGACCATGCGCGTGAGCCCCACCCTCGTCGCTACCAAAGCGACTCTCAAGGTGATCACGGTGCCACCTGGCGCGACGGTCAAACTCGACGGCAAGCTGCTGGGGACCAGTCCCATTGAGCGCATCGTCGCACCCCGTATGGGCGCGACCATTCTCATCGAGAAGAAGTCGTTCCATCCGATGAGCTTCAAGATCGATCTCAAGGATCGCGACCGGCTGGTGATACCAAAGACGCTGCGCAGCTCGATCGTCTACGGCACCATCCAGGTGCACGTGGACAGTTGGGCGTACATCTACCTGGGCAGCAAGAAGCAGGGCACCGCGCCGATCAAGTCCCTGCGCCTGCCTCTGGGGCGTCACCGCCTGCGCCTGTACAACTCCGCTGCAAAACGAGAAGAGTTCCTCTGGGTCACCGTGGTCAGTAACAAGGCGAACTACTACCACGTCAAGATGTAGCGCAGCGGTTCAAGTCTGCGCTGGGCGGAGCTCGTTCGGCCGCTACTTCTTCTTGCGTTTCTTGTGCACGACCTGGATCACGACGTCGTTGCCATCGGGGATGGTCTGGCAGCTGAGCCTCACCTTGGTGAGGAAGTAGACGTTGCCAAGGTGCTTTTGCTCCGTGTCGTTGAAATCGTTCAGGTGTTCTTCACCCTGTAGGATCTTGATTCGACACAGCCCGCACGTGCCCTTGCCGACGCACGACGTGTCGATGGCGACCTCGCTGCGTTGGCCCACGTCGAAGACGGTCTCGCCCTTGTTGTAGGCGACGACGACCCCCGACGGCTCGAACTTGATCGAGCCCATCAGTTCAGCCTCGACACCGACGGACAATCGGCGAGCCAGAAACGCAGTGGTTTGTCTGTCCAGTCCCCGGCGTAGTCCACACCGACGCGGGCGCCGACCTGGATCGATTCGGCAGCGACGCTGCGGCCACGGGTAACGAATAGCTTGTTGTCGCTAAGCATGTCGATGTGATTGTGTTTGCGAGTCAGCCCCAGGGCTTTGGCTAGCTTACCCGGGCCGGCGGCTATGCGACTGTCGTCGCCGATGCCGCGAATGGGCGCCAGACTGCGGATGAGCACGGCGCCGACGCCGGTCCTGGTGTGGGCGACGATGTTGAACATGTCGTGCACGCCGTAGCACAGGTAGACATACGACACGCCCACGTCGCCGAACATGCACGCGGCGCGTTTCGTTGGGCCAAAGCGCGCATGAGACGCTTTGTCGTCCTCGCCGAAATAGGCTTCGGTTTCGACGATGCGTCCCGCACGTTCACCGAACACCAACGTCTTGCCGATCAACGCCCGAGCGACCACATCAGTGGGGCGCTGGAAGAAACGTCGCGACAACCGACCGGCCATGACTCGTTATACTACGCAGCGTCGAGGAGGCGGACGTCGTCGATGGCCGCCATCAACGTGGCCAGGCGCTCGTCGGCGCTGAGCGTGTTCGTCAGTTTTTCGACGACCTGTCGATACGTCTGTCGATTGAACACGCCCTGGAGCAGGCGAAAGCGCAGGAACAGCAGGGCGGTCTGGACCACGTCTGCGAGGCAGTAGTTCTGAATCTGCTCCAGCTGGCCGGCGCGATACAGGCCAGCGATCTGCGAGCCATCGATGCCGAGCTTGCCCGGCAGCCCGATGAGGCGGGCCAGGGCGTCAAGGGAGCCCGAGCGGGTCGCGCCATGGTCGGCTAGCCAGTCGCACAGATCGATGTGACCGTCTTCGCTGTAGCGGTGGCGAACGTTGGTGTCCTGGTAGTACCAGGGGAGCTGCACTCCATGATGGAGCGAACGCAACGCAATGACCGGCAGGTCGAAAGAGCGGCCGTTGTAGGTGACCAGGACCGGGCGCTGATCGTCGATGAACCGGGACAGGGCGTCCAGGATGCCGGCCTCGGTCTTACCGGCGCCGACGACCTCGAGGCTGCGCGTCCGGTAGTCCTCGTCTAGCCAGAGCGCGCCCACAACCACGACTTTGTGGGCATAAGTGGGCGGGAACGGCCGGCCCTTCTTGGTCTGGGCCGTCTGAGAGGGCATAGCGCCAGACGCAGCGCGAACCGCACCCGTTGAAACCGCCGGCGGAATCCATAGGCGTCCATCGGGGATTGTCTCAATATCTAAGATTAGATAGCCGTTGCCTGAGGGCACGCCGTAACGTACTGGGCCGGTCTGACGTCGATAGGTTAGGTCCCGTGAGAGAAAACTGGTGAGGCTGGGACATTCGTCTCTTGTCGTGGCGGCCGGTTCGGGAATAATGGCCATATGTCATCTCGCGGACGCGTTCCATCCGGCCTTCGGCGGTGGGGGTTGGTGGGAGCGCTGGTCGCGATCTCGCTGGCCGGCGTGCATGGCCACGCTGATGCCGGCGGTGACAACACGTGCCGGGTGATCAACCTGGAGCTCACCCCGACCGACGATGCCCAGATGGTCGTCTGGCTCGAGGACGGCGCGGGCAATTACGTGGACACCCTGTTCATCACCCGCCTCACCGGTTCGTTCGGGATCGGCAACCGGCCGGGCATGATGCCGTTCAATAGTGCGTGGCGTTGGCCGTATGGTCGGCGAGTTTCCACGTTTCCGGTTTGGGCTCATCGCCACGGTCACGACTTCCCGACGGTGGAGTTCCAGAACGGCGATGACACCAACTTGTCCCATCCGTTATCACAGTCGTCCCTCGAGACGTTCTACTGCAAACCTCTGCGGGACGGCGACATCATGTGGGACACGCAGACCTGCGCATCCACGGTGTACACCGACAAGGGAGTTGCAAACGAGACAGTGCGCAGCTTGTACCCGCCGCGTACTGACGTCAGCGTGGTCGATGGGATCGATCACACGTCGGTCGGCACCTTCGGCATGATCAATCCGTTCGACGTGGTCTCGCGCGCGACCCCGCCCGGTGGTGAGCTGTTTCAGATCAACTGGGCGATCCCCGACAATCTTCCCGATGCCGCCTACACGGTGTACGTCGAGATCAACACCGAGTGGGACCAGAATACGTTCTACGACTACCCCGCGCCGGTGGGCATTCCGTGGTCGGACTACGGCCTAGCCGCGCGTGGTCAGCCGTCGGTCGTCTACAAAGTCGACTTCACTCTGAAAAACGGTGCAACCGACGCAAACACCCTCGAATACGTGGGATACGGCGATCCTGACGGCCTCGACGGCAACATTCGACCGCCAGACATGACGATTACTTCGGGCGTTGCCGGCAGCGGCGCGTCCCGACTGATGCTCACGTCCAAGGACGGTGAGATGTTCCGCGTCCGAGCCAAGGCGCAACCAACCGACGACAACGATGCGCCCGCCGGCGTTGGTTCGTTCAAGTCCCAAGAGGTCAACAGCGACCAGGCGATTGCCACGTTTACCGCCCCCGGCGATGACTCCATGACCGGACGCGTCGCCGGCTACGAGGTCAAGATCATGGCTGGTACGCCGATGACCGAGGCGAACTTCGCCACTGCGCGGCCGCCCACGTTCACCCCCATCGCCCCCATCGATCCCGGGCAGACACAGACCGTGACGGTCAGCGACCTGCTACCCAAGACCAACTACTACCTGGGCATCCGCGCCTACGACGAGTGCCTCAACTACGGTCCGCTCCAAGTGTTGCACCTGACCACGCCAGAGCGAGAGTCGGGCAACGTCGATGCGTGCTTCATTGCGACTGCCGCCTACGGCTCGATGATTCAAGGCCAGGTGCAGTTGCTGCGTAACTTCCGCGATGCTGCTCTGCGCAGCAACGTGCCCGGCGAGTTGTTCGTGGAGAGCTACTACACGTTCGCGCCGGCGGTGTCCAAACTGATCGCGCCGTCGGACTTGCTTCGTCGGGTCGTCCGGGCTGGCCTCGGGCCACTGCTCGACGCGGTAAAGAAGCGGCGCTAGCTAGCTAGTTCGAGAGTGCTTCGACCGAGACGCGTCCACCAAGTTCCATGGTGACCGGAGTGTCGACCCCGCCACATGTCTGGGTGCCCGGGATGCTGCCGTCCAACTCCACGGCGTAGCCGTCCGAGTTCAGGCCGTCACTGCAGTAGCCCGTGATATCGATTGTGCCGGTCGCGGTGGCCTGGGAGTCCATGATCACGTTGCAGCCGTTGACTTGCGCCGACACGCTAATGACCTGGATCAAGAACGAGTCGCTCAGGTTGGTGACGCCGCCGAGTTCATCGGGCCGGGGCATACAGAACGTCATGTGAAACGCACCGCCGACCTGAATGCCGTCGAGGGTGAGACTCGTCGGGTGTCCGGCCTCGGAGCAATCGTTGTTGGGCGATGACGTCCAGCGATCGAAGCTGACTGTGTCGCCGTTCACCGTGACCGTAGCTCCGTTGGCGGGAGCGTCACCTGGACCGCACTCGATGCTGTCGTTTCCGCATGCAGTCAGGGACAGCGTCGCCGTGGCCAGGACGGCCGTGAGCAGCTTGGCTCTAGTACTCAAAAGGCAACGTAAACGCGACCTGTCCGGTGACAGCGTCGCGCTCCTCGCGTGTGTTTTTGATGATTGTAAAGGCGATGTCTGCACTGGCTTTACCTAGTTTGCCTTTGACGCCGAAGGTGGAGAACGTGACGTCGAGCTTGAGTGTGTACCAATGGGAACGATAGGCGGCGAGCTTGAAGTCGTCGGTGAGGTAAGGCTCCATCACCGGGTCGGCGGTATCATAGACTTCCTTGTGGAAGTCGGCCGCTGTTTGGCGATAGTAGCGGTATCGCGCGTGCAGATCTAAGCCCGAAGTGATCTCCTGCACCACACGGACTCCCGGGGTGTGAGATACGACGCCCCAGCTATCCCGGTAGTAGCGGTATCCCGGGGCGATCATCGTGTTGGTCTGGGGCACGAAGCCACGCACGGTGACGAAACCCGAGTGGCGAACGCGTTTGCCCGGCACGCGTTCTGAGAACGGCGTACCGCCAGCGTTGACCAGACGGTACAGGTTGGCCTGGTAGCCGCGGACGTAGCCCACGTCGTAGGTGACACTGGCGACGATCTGAGGCGACAGGATTTGCGAGAAACCGACCGATCCCAGGTATGTGGTCATGGTCTCGGTGATCACCGAGCCGATGTCGCCGTTGCCGCCGGAGTTGTCCATGTCGTCGGAGCCCAGGTAGCCGCCGACCGTGATGGTGCTGTTTCGCTCCGCCAGCTCAGCGATGCCTTTGACACCGATGTACGAGGACGTGTAGTCGGGCTCATCGCTGAAGCGTAAGGAGCCGCCGACTCGGAACAGTTTTGACACGTTGTGGAGATAGGACGTACCGATCTCGAATCGCTTCTCAGTGAACGCTCGATCGACAGCGCCCGAGGCAGACGATGCGGATGTGATCACATCGACCAGGGCGTAGGGGCGCAGCTCGCCTTCGTCGCCCACGTCCAGTCGGGCGTCGATCATCGGCTGGGTGACCCGGGTGGACTTCTCTTTGTAGTAAGCGTTGCGCAGTTGGATCTCTCCATCCGCGCTGGAGGTGCTTGCCTGAGTTATCACCGCGGCAATAACGAGGCCCGCGATTCTCAGTTGCACCCGCAGCCTCCGCCGGCCTCCCCCGTGCCTCCGGCCGACGCCTCGCGGGCGCTCTGGATATGCCCGTTGAATCGAGCCTCCGTTGCGGCCTCATCCTGGGTCATTGCCTTGCGCGCTAAGTCCTCGCGTTGATAGGGCTTTACTACTGCACAGCTGGCCAGGGCCAGGGTCGAACAGAGCGTGATCACTAGTATCGGAACCCGAAACACGGCGGCACTCTAGCACGATCGGGCGCTTGCTCCCGTTGACCTGGCTTACGTGGCCCGAACATTGCCTAACGTGTGATGTTACCCATCTTTATGTGGAACCCGAGCCGTGGTATCCACTCGCGTAAGTGTCCATCGTCGGGCACGTTATTGGAATCAAAGCGCCTGCCATACGAGCAGGACGAGACCCCGACCGAGAAGTAGCAAGGAGCCAGAGGTGAAACGACTCATCAAGCTTGTGGGTGTCAGCGCGTGTTCGCTGGTCATGGCGTGTGGTGGTGCTGGAACTACGGACACCACGCCGAAGAAAGACACGACCCCCAAAGGGCCGGCGACTCAGGACAAGGTCTACAAGACGTCCGATCTCGGTCTCAAAGCGGAAGGCTACAAGCTCGAGGGCATGGCGTTCGCGCCACAAGCACTCGGCCGCCCGGCGCTGCCCTTGGTCCGTCCCGCCCGTCGAATGACTCTGAAGCGGGCAAAGCGTGCCGCACGGTTCAAGCCGGGCAAGAAATGGCCGAAGGGGAGCAAGGTCGATGCGATCCTGACCTACTCGTCCATGCTGTGGCGCGCCAAGACCAAGACCAAACCCGCGAAAGCGAAGAATCGTGAGGTTGTTCGCGAGCTGCTCAAAAAGCTGATCGCCGTGCCTCACGACGCAAAGTCCCACAACGTCGAAGTCGTCCAGCAGATGGTCGAAGCCGCGCTGTTGGCGGCTGGCGACACCGCTGGCGCGCTCAAAGTGATGGACGAGCGGATGAAGATGTTCCCAGAGTCCAAGGGCACTCCGTTCGCCCGGGCGTGGGCAGCGTTCTTCCTGCTACGCGCGGACAAGAACGCCGAAGCGGCGGCGCTGGTCAAAGCCGGCGTGCCGGCTGGCCGGCGTGGTGAGTACGTCAAAGCGTGGGTTGCCTATCGTGCCCGCAAGTTCGACGACGCCCGCAAACACATCGCCGCTGCCGCCACGACGTGGAAGGGTCGCAAGCGCCGCATCAATCGCGAAGCCGTGCTGATTCTGGGCCGCGCCGGCGCTTCGGTTGATGAAGCCGACGCACTGATCACGAAATTGGCCGGAGAGTCCAAGCGAGTCCGCTACGGTTTGCTGTACACCCTGCAGCAGGTCTACCTGCTCACCGGAAGCTACAACAACGCGATCAAGGTTCTCGACATGTTGTCGACATCGGTTGTCGATCCCGTACCGGTCGACGACCTGGTCAACTTTCGCCTGGCTCAGGCGGGCCTGTACTACCGGGTCAATCAGCCCGGCAAATCCGTCGAGGCAGCGTTCGCGGCGCAGAAGGGCCTCGTGCCGTGCGCTGCCAAGTGCGACAAGCTCAAGGACCCGGTACTGGCGACCCTGTACCAGCTCGCGCAGGTCTTTCACACGATCTTCGCCAGCTCCCTGGACGAGCGCTATCACACGGCCGCGGTGAAGCTCTACGACGCGTACCTGGCCATCACACCTCCGCGCGCCGACAAAGAGCATGCGACCCGGTTCTACGACAGCCTCAAGGCGACCAAAAAGAACACCGCTCCGGGCGCCGGTATCCACAACAATCCCAAGGCGCTTGCCAACATCCTGAGCTTCCGCCGTGAAGGACCGAAGGGTTGTTACGAGTCAGTACTACAGGGCGACAAAGCTCTGGCTGGTGCGGTCACCGCAACCATCCAGTTCGATGAGAAGGGCGTCGTCAACGGTGTCGAGACCATTCCGGCAAAAGGCGTCGCCGGACTGGCCGCGGTCGCCGGTTGCATCGACGCGCACATTCGCACGTGGACATTCCCGTCGCGCACCGTGCCCGGCAAGACCGTTGTGGTCGTGCCGTACACCTTCTCGATGAAGGCCGCGAAGAAGCCGTAATGTTGCGTTAACGAATCTGCGCCCACTGCGGGTGTAGTGAGAGTTCGAGGAAGGCGGAGGAAACTCCGCCTTTCTTCGTTTCGGCGTGCGCTCGAGCTACTTCCCGCGGCGGATGCGGCCCAGGTTGTGGCGTTCCAGGTAGTCACCGATGCTGTAGGTGTAGTCGCGCACGTCTTTGCGCAGGTCGTACTTGCCCAGCTTATTGGTCTCTTCGGCCCAGATCAGGATGTCGTGATCCATCGGTGGTCCAAAGCTGATGCTGTTGCCGCGGCAGCGTTCAGGCAGTTGCGATTCGTCGATTTCCACCGCTGGCAGGATGATCGGCTCGGCCGGCTCGCCTGCGGCGAGACGCTCCATGTCGATGCAGTCGGTAAGATCGTTCGCGCCGGCGGTTCGCGCGGTGAGCGGCTCCAGACCGAACACGTTGTCCAGGTGTTTGATCGCCGACGTGTGGTCGTAGACGACTGAGCTGACGTTGCGCTGCTTGGCGTACGGACCAATGACCAATGATGGCACTCGGAAACCGAGTTGGTCGAAGCCCTGGGCTGCCCGGTCGTCGGCCGCGGTCGGCGGTGCCACGTGATCGTAGAAGCCGCCGTGTTCGTCGTAGGTCACGACCATCATGCAGTTCTTCCACTGGGGCGATTGCGCCAGCACGTTGTACACCGCCGCGATCAGTTGTTGGCCGAGCAGCGGATGGTGCGGTGGGTGATCGTCGTTGGAGCTGAACGCTGGGTCGATGTACACCACCGGCGGCAACCGGCCGGCGGCAGCGTCATCGAAGAAGTCCCAGTTGAACCGACGCAGGCGACCGTCGCCCAGAGGGGCGCCGTCCAGAATGCCGATGACAGGCGCGTCGCCATAGTAGTAGGCCCAGTCCACTCCGGCGTCGTCGAGTCGATGATACAAGGTGGGCGTGCTACTCCAGTCGGCGTCGAGTACGCCATCGTTGCTGGTCGCGCCCAGAGACTGACCAGCGTGCCAGTATGCGCGATTGGGCAGGGTAGGGCCCATGACCGAGGCGAACCAACGGTCACACACGGTGTACTCGTCGGCCAGTGCATTGTGGATCGGCACCTGGGGCCGGGTCATGTACTGCATGGCTCCGCGGGCGCCCGAGCCGTGGTGATCTTCGTATGCGAGGGTAAAGCCATCGTTGGCGCCGCCGTTGAACTGGGTGCGCGACGAACTCCAACCGTGGGGCGGATCCAGAATGCACATGCTGTCTTCAGTGGCGACCCAGATCTCTTCGCTACCGCCAGCCCGGTTGGGATTGCTCGTCCCAGGAATCAGGCCATCTCCAGGAAGGCCGTCAAACGCGCGCGCACCGAGGTAGTGGTCGTAGCTGCGGTTCTCCATCATTAGATAGACGAAGGTGGTGATCCCAACGTCGCCGCCGCCGCTGTCAGTCCCGCACGCTGATAGCAGCTTTGACGCTCCGGCCGCGCCGACCATCGCACCGAGCGCCTTGAGCATTTCGCGTCGTTTCATCGTCATCTACTTACCCACCAACTCCATCACCTTCTTGGCGATGGCCTTTTCGTCACCGGGCCGGTAGCCCTTGTGCATCCACTTGACGACGCCGTGTTTGTCGATGACATAGGTGCTCGGCATCGTCGGCGGGTTGTACGTGTTCTTCGCGGTACCCTGAGGATCGTAACCGGCGAGCACGCATTCGAGGTTGAACTGCTTCATGAACGCGACGCCCTTGGCTTTGGTGGAGTCCACGTTCACTGCCAGAAAGCGCACCGGGTGTTTGGCCGTGCGGATCCGACGCGCGACCTTCTCGAGGGCGTGCAGCTCTTTTTTGCACGGCGGGCACCAGCTGGCGCCGAAGGTCACGACCAGCACTTTGCCGCGGTAGTCGCGGATGCGGATCTTCTTGCCCTTCTCTGTGCGAACCGTACGCACTTCGCGAGCGCGGTCGCCCGCTTTGACGCCGGCCAGTGCGGGAGACGCAACGAGCAGGCCAGCCAGGCCAACGAAACCAACCAAGCCGACAGAGAGCGCAGTCATTCGCATGGGGCGATTATAGATGTACAGGCCGTTTTCTTGCCGTGACCAATCGCGGGCACCTACAATGTCCTACATGTGGTATTCAGACTCGTTAACTAGCCCAATGCTCAAGCGCCGGGACTCGCCACGCATCTCCGTGGAGACCTTTTGCAGCGATCACACCGGCGACAAAGAGAGTCACGCGTTGATCATCGACCTGTCCGAGGCCGGCATGCGCGTTCAGCGTCCTCTGGTTGGTGTACCGCGTTCTCGGGTGTTGCAGCTCGAATTCGAGGTGCCCGGCGTCGATGAACTGATTTGGGCGAAAGGTGAGGTGTGCTTCGACGAAGTTTGGCGTGTACCGCCAGCGTGGGAGTCCACCCAACTGTCGGGTGTCGTGCGCACGTCGGGGATTCGCCTGGCGGCAACGAGCAGCCGACATCAGCGGTTACTACGCGAGTACGTCAACGACACGTGGAATACCGAGCGTCCGCTGGATCCGAACGTCGAGGCGTTGATGAACGCCGCGTGTCATCGCTACGGCTAAGCCGTTTCGCGCCTGCGGCCCAAGGCGTGCACAGCCCGCGGCACTAAGAACAGCGCCTGCGGCCCAAGGCGTGCACAGCCCGCGGCACTAAGAACAGCGCCTGCGGCCCAAGGCGTGCACAGCCCGCCGCACTAAGAACAGCGCCTGCGGCCCAAGGCGTGCACAGCCCGCCGCACTAAGAACAGCGCCTGCGGCCCAAGGCGTGCACAGCCCGCCGCAATAAAGAGCCCTAGTTCGAGTTGGCGTGCTGAGAAGCAAAGAACCGTTCTTCGGTTTCCTCTTCCCACTCGATCACACCTAGATCGATCGCTTTCTGTAACTCCAAAAGCTTCTTTTCAACCGCGGGCCGGTCGACGCTGCTGTCGTTGTGCGTGTCCTGTCTCATGGTTGTCTCCAATCGCTCGTAGCGAGCCTTCCCTCTAGAACGTCTGTTGTCTCTACTTCTAGCAGCGTTCACATCAAGTGTGCAACGGGTGCAATTTTCCATGTTTGCACGACCCCGAGAACTTATCGGAAGGTGGCGCGTTTCAAAACCGTAGCCAGTTCTGGCCACTCTCAAACTGCAAGTAAGGTTACGTATGCGAAAAGCACCTTTGCTCTTGGCGGCGTTGTTCTGTCTACCGTCCGTCGGTGCCACTGCTCAACCGAGCATGGCCAAAAAGAAACCATCGTCGATCTCGAATCGACCGATTCGCGTCCTGCCGCCGCCCGTACTGATGGTGCGGAGGAACAATCGTTCGCAGCCACTACAGCTCACGAAGGTCGACATCAAGGCGACCATCGTTGGTCATCTCGCCGAGACCAAGATGACCATGACCTTCTACAACCCGAACAACGCGGTGATGGAAGGCGACCTGTACTTTCCGTTGCCCCAGGGTGCAACGGTTAGCGGCTACGCTCTCGATATCAACGGCGTCATGGTCGACGGTGTAGTCGTCGATAAGCATCACGGTCGCCAGGTGTTCGAAGCCGAGGTCCGCAAAGGCGTCGACCCGGGCTTGATCGAGTGGACCAAGGGTAGCAACTTCAAGACGCGCATCTTTCCGATCCCGCGCAAGGGCACGCGCACCATCCGCGTGGACTACGTCTCGGAAGTCACGACGACCAACGACAGCGCGCGCTACTACTTGCCGCTGAGCTTTCGCCGCAAGGTGAAACGCCTGTCCATGCGCGTGGAGGTCGTGAAGGCCGCCGCGCCGCCGACCATCGCCAAAGGTGGACCGAACGGCATGAGTTTCAAACGCTGGAGCGACAACTACGTCGCGACTGCCAAGCTGTCCAACACGACTCTGACCAAAGACCTGTACGTGTCCCTGCCCAAGATCAGCAGCAAGCCCGTGCGCGTCGAGCGCGGACCTGATGGTCAGGTGTACTTCTCCATTCGCGACAACGTGCGCGCGCCGGCGATTCGCAACCGGCGTCGGCAGCCGCGGTCCATGGCGATCTATTGGGACGCGTCCCTGTCGCGGGAGAAGGTCTCTCACGCCGAAGAGTTCGCACTGCTCAAAAGCTATTTCGCTCGCAACCCGCAGCCCATGACCGTGCACCTCGTCGTGTTCCGCAACCGCGCGGAGCGCACGCTGCGTTTCCAGCTGCCCCGACAAATGGGAGGGCTGATGAGTGCGCTGCGCCTCGTCTCTTACGACGGCGGAACCCAACTGGGTGCCGCGGTACCCAGGCGCATGCCCCGCGTGGATGTCAGCTTGATGTTCACCGATGGCATCTCTAACTTCGGCGACGAGAATCCCAGGAGCCTCAAGACGCCGGTGTATGTAATCAACAACGCCGCCATCGCCAATCACGCGGCGCTGCGCTATCTGTCCATGCGCACCGGTGGTGCTTACTTCAATCTCCGCAACACCAAGGCGAGCGAAGCGGTCAAGTCGATCGGTCGGCCGGTGTTTTCATTCATGGGTGCCGACGTTAGCGGCGCGCAGATCGCTGGCGTCTATCCCAAAGTTCGCGTGCCCGTCGCCGGTGCTTTCTATCTCGCCGGCAAGCTGCGCTCGACGACGGCTAAGATCACGCTGAAGTACGGTTACGGCAATCGCGTTCTACTTCGCCGGCCGTTCACCATCAAGGTGAGCGACGCGGGCAAAGGCAACATGCTGCGCCGCTACTGGGCGCAGAAGAAAGTCGACGACCTGCTCATCTTCGCCGAGCGCAACGAGGAAGCTATCTCAAAGGTCGGTCGCGAGTACTCCCTGGTCACGCCGAACACTTCGCTCATCGTGCTCGAGAACCTGGGCCAGTATGTGCAGCACAAGATTCGCCCGCCCGCGATGCTCGCCAAGATGCGCGTCAAGTGGGACTCCGAGATGAAGCGTCGCGCCAGCGCGCTCAAGATCGCTCAGACCTCCAAGCTCACCCGGATCATCAAGCTGTGGGAGCAAAAGGTCGCCTGGTGGAGCAAGCGCTACAAGTATCCGAAGAACTATCGGGTCGCCACGAGTCGGCCCAAGAAGACCGCCGCGAGCGCCGATGCGGCGCGCGTGCGCCGACCGTCCCTTTCGGTGAGCAGTCCCCGCGGCAATCGCTCACCTGAAGCGAAGAAGGCAAAGAAGAAGGGCCAGAGTCGGCCACAGCCCAGCATCAAGCTCAAGGCCTGGGATCCGGACACGCCGTACATCCGCGCCGTCAAAGCGGCGCCTCGCAATCGCCAGTACGCCGTCTACCTGATTCAGCGCAAGCTTCACGGCAGCGCGCCGGCGTTCTACCTCGATATGGCGAACTACTTCCGCCGCCAGAAGCGCACGGAACTTGCTTTGCGCATCCTGTCCAACCTCGCCGAGCTCGAGCTCGAGAACCCCGCCCTGATGCGCGTGCTCGCCCACCGACTCGCCCAGGTCGGCCAGCTCGACCTGAGCATCAAAGTGTTCGATGCCGTGCGTAAGCTTCGTCCCGAGGAGCCCCAGTCGTTCCGCGACCTGGCGCTGGTGTTGGCGCGTCGTGGCGACAAGCGTCGCTATCGCCGGGTTAGCGCACGTAAGGACTACAGCCGTGCCCTCGAGCTGCTCTCCCACGTGGTCATGGAGCGCTGGAGCCGGTTCGATCAAATCGAGGTCATCGCGTTGACCGAGCTCAACAACATTCTGCCCAAGGCGCGTCGTCTCGGTCTGCGCAAGCTGCCGGTGGACAAGCGTTTGATCAAGAAGCTCGACATGGATATCCGCATCGTCATGAGCTGGGACGCGGACAACACGGACATGGACCTTCACGTGGTCGAGCCGTCCAACGAAGAGGCCTACTACTCGCACAACCGCACTAAGATCGGTGGCATGGTCAGCCGGGACTTCACCAGAGGTTACGGACCGGAGGTCTACTCTATCCGGCGTGCCATGCGCGGTCGCTACAAGATCCGGACGAAGTTCTACGGTACCTCCGCCGCGAAGCTCAGCGGTGCTGTGACCTTGCAGGTAGACGTCTATACCAACTTTGGACGGGCGAACCAGAAGCGCAAGTCGATCACTCTCCGCCTGACCAAGAAGAAGGAGACGTTCACGGTCGGAACGATCCGCTTCTAGCGGCCAGCCTCAACTGTTCTAACAGAGCGCCCGCACTTCGGTGTGGGCGTTTTCTTTTTGCCGCCTCCTGACGCTCTGGCGCGAAGCGACTAATTGAACGCGTGAACGACCGCCATGGCAGCATCGATGCCGTTAGCGTACGCGGCGTATTTGGCGGTTGCATTCACGTTCGGTACGATGGATGCGCCCTGCATGTCTGTGTTCTTGAAGTACTTGGTCGAGTACATGACTTCGAGCTTCGAGTTGGACAGGCTGAATCGCTTCACCTCGCCGTAGTGGCTCGGGCTGCCCCCGCTTGGCTCGCCGACCAGAATCGCGTTGAATCGCTTCTTGAGCGCGATGGTGTTGAGTACCGCGGACGAGAACGTGGCGCGCCCTATGAGTACGAACAGATGACCGCGTTTGGTGATCCTCGGCCGTTTGGCCAGGCCGTCGAGTAGTGGGTTGATCACCCGGGAGTCGCCACCACCATTGCGCCGTAGGTCGATGACCAGTCGATCCACGTCTCCTTTGTCGATGAACGCGAGCAGGTCATCGGCGAACTTCTTGAACGGCAGGTCAGACGCGGACACGCATTTGTTGTACTGCACGTACAGCATCTTGCGTGCGGCGACGTAGGTGCTCCAGTAGTGGGCGCTGTTGCGCTGGCGGGACAGTGGCAACGGCTTTGGTTGTGGCGGCATCTGCACTTGTTGGCCCAGGGCAACGGTGAGCTGTCGCGCTTTGCTCGGCTGTCCCGCCTTGTCCGGTTTTCCCGCCAGGGTGTACACAGCGCGGTTCTTGTGTTTGCTGAGCCCAAGGCCAAACAAGATCGTCGAATCGATCAGGTAATTGGGCATCATGTTCTTTAGCTGGGAGGCGTTGTCGCGAGAGATCACCTGGGTCAGTTTTCTGATCACGCTGTCGATGGCAGCGCCGCCCAGATGAGTGAGCTTGCGACCGACGGCCCAGCCATGACCTCTGGGCGCGCGCACCACGTAGATGCCGTCGGCGAACCAGTACAGGCCCAGCTGCAGATAAGGGATCTTCTTCCGTAGTAGTAGCGTGTGGCCCTCGTCGAACATGGCGAGCAAGCGTGAGAGTTCGGCGATGATCTGCTGGCGGTTCATCGCGCCGATGTTCTTGTCGAGTTTGGTGACCGCCGCATCGAACTGCTGCTTGGTCGCCGAATGAAACAGATTGACGTGCCGCTTCGGCAGCTCCGTCGCCAACTGGGTCAGGTCCGCGCGCCACTGGGCGACGGTAAGTTTCGGCTGTGGCTTGGTTGATTTGGTCGGCGGTGTTTTCACCCGCTTGCCACCGACGGGCTGTTTGGTGGTCTTGTGCTTGCTCTTGTCCTTGTCCTTGTCCTTGTCCTTGCTTTGGCAGCTCAGGCCGGCGGCGCCGAGCAAGACAGCGATCGCGATAGGCAGGAAAGCGCGGTTCATGACGACAATCTATAGGCTCAAGGAGCCAGGCGAAACCCGGCCGGCTTCGCTGGCGGCGACGCGGGAAATTGGCCCGAGGCTTGCTCAGTCTCCAGTTCAGCGTCGCAGTGCTTCGGTAGCCCCGGCATTTGAAGCCTTTGCGGCGTTGCTAAACGCAACACTGTGACTCCGATGCGCGATCCGATGCCCCGAGCTGTACAGACGATCATGTTTTCGATGCTGCTTGCAGCAGGCTGCGCCAGCGCAGGTAACGCAACCGATGCGGGCTTCGAGCCGTCGGTAGATGCGCGCACGCAGCCTGTCCCCGACGCATCACTCCCGGTCGACGCGTCCTCCAGCATCGATGGGGCCGTCTCCACCATTGACGCCAGCATCGTCGACGCGGCCCAGGGCATCGATGCGGGGACGGTCGATGGCGGCGGCGCAGATGCAGCGCCTCCGAGCGATGCGCCCGGCGGTGTTTACAGTCACACGATCACCATCGACGGCGTCAATGACTTTGCCGCGGCCGACACGATCACGACGACCAGCGGCGACTACACCGCGTACGTCAGCTGGGACGCGACCCACGTGTATATCGGCTACGCCGGCGCGGACATGGACGCCGCGGATTCGAAGAAATGGCTCATGGTGTTCTTCGACACCGACCCGGGCGCCGGCACTGGAGCCGTGGTCGGTCAGCAGTACAATACCCAGCGACCCGGGATGCCGACGGGATTCGGAGCCGAGTACTACTTCCGCTGGCGCTCGAGCAACGACTTTCAAGATCTTCAGCAGTACGCCACCTCGTGGCAGACCGTGACCACGACTATCTCGACGTTCCAGAACGGCGAATTCGTAGAGATAGCCATTCTGCGCAGTGCACTCGGCAACCCGAGCAAGCTCGGCATCACCTCGGTCATGGTCAACGAAACGGGACTGTCCGAAGGTTCGTACGCCGGGCTGTACAACGGCAGTTTCACCGACGGGTACTACGACGCGGCAACCGCGAACATTCCGCTGACGTACTACCTGGAAGCCGACTTTGCTTCCGCTGCGGCGCCCAGCGATCTAACGAATCGCAAGCCCTAACCCGGGGGTCAGGCTACCCCTACCAAACTCCGCGGAACCAGACTGCTTTTCGAGCGTACCGCGAAACTCCGTGTTAGTTGCCTTTGAACTCCGGCTTGCGCTTGTCCAGGAACGCCTTGATACCTTCGGTGAAGTCGGCGGTCTTCGAGCTCGCTACGATGTACTTGGTCTCCAGGGCGAGCTGATCGTGCAGGTTGTTGGTCCAGGTCGTATTCATCAGGGTCTTGACCCTGGCGAACGCCTTGGTCGGTCCCGCAGCCAACTTGCTGGCAAGGGTATCGCCGGCTGCCTCTAGTTCGTCGGCCGGCACAACCTGATTGACCAGGCCCAGGTCGAGCACTTCCTGGGCGCTCAGGCCACGCGGCCGCATGAACATCTCAGTCGCTTTCTTCATGCCGACGTGGCGCGGCAAGAAGTGGCTGGAGCTGCCGTCTGGTGACAACGCGATCGCTGCGTAGGCCAGGTTGAACTTGGCCGTGTCCGCGGCGATGGCCAGGTCACATGCCATGACCAGACTGAATCCGGCGCCGGCACACGGACCGTGCACAACGGCGATGACCGGCTTGGGCAGGTTGCGAATGTCTTCGATCATTTCGTGCAACCGGTCCGGCATCGACTCGGAAATTCCGCCCGCCTCGAGCATCTTGTCGAAGGTGCGAATGTCTCCGCCAGCGCAGAAGCCGCGACCGTTACCTTTGATCGTCACAGCGCGAACGCTGTCTCCGGCCGCGTCGGCCAAGTGTGCCCGCATCGCGCCGATGAGCTCCTCATCGATGGCGTTGAGGCTGTCGGGACGGTTCAGGGTTAGCTGCAGAACGGCGCCCTTGGTTTCGGCGATTACGGCTGTCATGGCCGCGAGAGTTGCACAACTTCCCGAGGATCTGAAGAGCTAGCTGCCAGGTGAGCCGGCTTCCGTGCAACTCGCGGGGAACCGTGACCTAGTTGTTATCGCAGGCGAAGTAGAGCACGAGCCGGGCAGGGGACTTCTTGTTGTCCAGCATGGCTGGGCCCATGAAAAGACCGGGGCTTACTTCGCGTAGCTCGTCACGAATCATGCGGATGAACCGCGGATTCTCCGGTTTGTCGTAGTCGAGAAAGATGCAGGGCTTGCCATCGATCGCAGATGGTTCGATGCGCGTGTCGAAAGGGAACCAGGTCTTACCGCCGAACAAACGGATGCGGTTGATGCCTTTGCCCTGGTTGTCACCCGTGGCTTCGAACGTCTTTCCGGCCCATGGGAAGCGTGATGATGCGGCGAACTTGCGGATGCGATTGAACCATCGGCCGCTGTCGATGCCCCGCATGGTGAGCATGCGGCAGGTTGGCAGGCCCGAAACGGCGTCGATGGATTCGGGCACGGAACCGCCGCGGTAGACGGCAGTCAGCTCTTTCGTCGACATGGACGCGAGTTTGTCCAGGGATAACATGGGCAGTTGGGGTTGCCGCGTCGTCGCGCTATGGGTCCCGTTCGTCGGTCGATTGGTTGTCGTGTCGTTGTTGGTCGTGGTGGTGTGCATTGACTGTCTCCGTGTGGCGTGTGATTTAGGCGCTTCGAATCGCGTCCCAGCAACTTTGTTCGGCGTGCTCCAGCACCTGATCGGTGAGTTGCACGTAGCCGAGCTTTGCGGATTTGAACAAACCGACGATGCCGCCCCAAACGATGGAGATGAGCGCTTCGGTCGGTGCGGGCTTGACGATGCCCTGTCCTTTGAATCGCTCGACGAAGCCGGCGATAGGGACGAGCACGGTCAGTTCGATGCGGCGACTCTCGTCATCGAGGTAGGCGCCGTGATGGTGGAGCTCGAGGAACGCGAACGCCAACGGCTGCTCGCGGGCGAACGCCGCAAGGCGCATAAAGAACTCGCGGAACAACGCGCGCGCTTCGAGTTCTAGATTCAGATTGCTCAACAGCTGCTCGACCATCGACCGCTTGCAACGGCGGTAGACGTGATTGACTAGCTGCTCTTTGCTTTCGAAGTGCCGGTAGATGGTGCCAGCGGCGATGCCCGCCTTCTTGGCGATGTCAGGGACCGCGGTGCCGTAGAAACCCCGCTCGGCAAACAGTTCGAGGGCCGACTGGATAACTGCCTCACGGGTCGCCGCGCCGCGGGCGGTACGTGAATGTGAGTGAACATTCATTCACGTAGAATACGCAGAAATATCCTGAGGTCAAGGACTAATGTGAATGTTCATTCACACGCCTTCGCCGGCCAACGTCTCCCCCGCTCACGCGAGTGAGCCTGGGTACTTCTCTGGTATGCGCCGATCCCTACGCGGTAGCAGCGGGCGGAACGGAAGCCGCGGGTGGAACCGGTGGTGCGGTCGAAGCCGGCAGCAGACTGGCGATTTGGCTCAGGCTCGCTGCGACCTGATTGAGCGGCTCGACGCTGCGATGCGCCCGACTCAGAAGTAGCGCCCCTTCGATCGCGCTGAGCACCAGGGTGGCGAGCGCCGGACTGACTTCTTGGGGTACGCCAACCGAAACCAATTTGTCACCGATGAAGGATTGCCAGCCCGAATAGTGCTCCGAGCAGATCTCGTGTACGGCGTCGACCGTCGCCGCGGCTTCCAACGCCACGGTCGCCAGCGGGCACCCGGCACGGAATTCGGACGCAACCAATTCTTCGGAGAGCATCGCGCACACTGCGCCGATCGCGCTCGCAAGATCTGGTGCATCGGATACTGCTTGCTCGGTTCGCTGTCGCCAACTATTTCCGGCGTCGCTGAGTGCCGCGCATGCGAGTTGTTCCTTGCCTTCCGGGAAGTGGAAGTAGAGAGAGCCACGAGGCGACTCACTCTGTTCAAGGATTTGTTTCAAGCTGGTGCCGAAGTAGCCCTGCTCTTGCAGGAGACGGCCAGTTGCTTCGATCATTCGCGTCTTGGTTTGTTGACCTTTTCTCATGAGGAAACCGTGGCGGCGAGCCTTCTTTTGATCTTGCGTTGAGGTACGAAGACGGTGAGTGGGTTGAATGCGTAGTTGTTGACGAAACCTATCGTCAACGGTCCCCACTTACCGAGGTTCGGGTTCGGATCCTTGCCTACTGCCATGCGTCGAAGTTGTGCTTGGTACCAGGAGATCTGGAGCATGTCGTCGAGCATTTTCACTCGCGAGCGTGGCGCACTCGATGTCGCGCCTTTCGCTGTACCCGATAGTACACGCGACGGAAGGTCAGGCTCCACTATCAATGGACGCGCGAGTCCAACCATGTCGACTTTGTTTTCGGCGATAACTTTGTTCATCGTCGCCGCGGTTCGCATCCCTCCGGTTAAGAGAAGCGGCACACCTGTCACGTAGCGCACCTTTTCGGCATAGGCTAAAAAGTATGCCTCGCGCTGCTTAGTGCTATCGCGCTTACTACCGTCGTCGCCCATCATCGCTGACTGCTCGTAACTGCCGCCGGAGATCTCGAGCAGGTCGATGCCCTCGTGTTCGAGTGCGCGCACGACGTTCATCGACTCTTCTTCGCTGAATCCTCCACGTTGGAAATCTGCCGAGTTAAGCTTTACGCCGATGGGGAATTTTTCACCCACGACCGCGCGCATGGCCCGGACGATCTCTACGAGGAAACGCATGCGGTTTTCTGCGCTACCACCCCACTTGTCGGTACGTAGGTTGGTGCGTGATGACAGAAATTGACTGACTAAGTAACCGTGGGCGCCGTGGATCTGTACCCCGTGAAACCCGGCGCGCTGGGCCACGCCCGCTGCCGTCGCATAACGGTGGATCAGTTCGTTGATCTCATCGTCCTCAAGTGCCCGCGGTCGTGCGAACAGCCCCCCGAAGCCTTTGAGTCCAACGGCGGACGGGGCGACGGGCTGGCGATTGATCTTTCGCGGCGTCTGGCGGCCCGCGTGGTTGATCTGCATCCATAAGCGCGCGCCGTGACGTTGCGCCGCCGAGGCCCATGCGGTGAGTTCCTCCAGATGCCGATCGTCGTAGACGATGACGTTGCCGGGCTCGGTTCGGCCGCCGGGATCGACTACAACGTTGCCGGTGATCAGAAGTCCGGTTCCTCCCCGGCCCCAGCGTTCATAGAGCGTCGCCAGAGCTTTACCTGGCTTGCCGCTGACTCGGTGGGCCAGGGCTTCGCTCGTCGCTGACTTGGCGAATCGGTTGGGAATGGTGGCGCCGTTTGGCAGCTGCATCGATTGGGCGGTGGGCTGTGTTGTCATGAATAACAAAATATGTAGACCGGTCTAGCAAGTCAATGGTGATCAGTGGGGTTGGCAGAAAGAGCGGGTTCATTGTCATTGCTGCCACCGTCAAGATCGCGGAATGTATGTACATGGCTCGGAAGATCGTCATGGTCGCCTTCCCCGACGCGCAGATGCTCGACGTCACCGGACCCCTCGAGGTGTTCTCGTCGAGCTCTCGCATCCTCGAGCGCCAGGGCACGGCCGACGCTTATACGGTCGAACTGGTCGCAGACGAAGCGGGGCCTTTGCCAATGTCGAGCGGAATCCAGTTAGTGGCAACTCGCGCGATCGCTGACTGCACCGACTCCATCGACACGCTGATCGTCGCGGGCGGTCGAGGCGTGTGGGCCGCGATTGAAAACGAGTCGATGGTCGACGACATCCGTCGATTGGCGGCGCGCGCGCGTCGTGTTGCCTCCGTGTGCACCGGCGCCTTCTTGTTGGCGCAGGCTGGACTTCTCGAGGAGCGTCGAGCGACGACCCACTGGGCGAGTTGCGCGACTCTGGCTGACAGGTTCCCTGCTATCGACGTGGAACAAGACTCCATCTATGTGCGGGATGGAGATGTGTACACATCCGCTGGCGTCACCGCCGGGATGGATCTTGCGCTGGCATTGGTAGAGGAAGACCACGGGCGGGACCTGGCGCTTCTGTGCGCGCGCTGGCTCGTGAAGTTTCTCAAGCGCCCCGGCGGCCAGTCGCAGTTCAGCGCGATCCTGCACCAGCAACAGGCCGAACGCGTTCCCCTGCGCGACCTACAGCATTGGCTAGTGTCGAACATGGCGGCGGACTTGAGCGTGCCGGTCCTCGCCCAGCGCGTCGGCATGAGTCAGCGCAACTTCGCGCGGGCGTTTGCCAAGGAAGTCGGTCAAACGCCCGGACGGTACGTTGAGAGCATGCGTATCGAGGCGGCGCGGCGAAAGCTCGAGGACACGGCGTTGACCGTCGACCAAGTAGCGACCACGTGTGGTTTCGGCAGCGCTGAGACGATGCGCCGCGCGTTTTGGCGACGAGTCAGAGTTTCACCCGCCGCGTATCGGGCGCGGTTTAGTACGCAGCATTAGTACAGGAGAAAAAATGTTTACGATCGGAATTGTCGCGTTCGAAGACGCGGAAGAGCTGGACTTCGTCGGCCCGTGGGAAGTGTTCACAATGGCGGCCATGGGCGTGTCCGACATGAAAGTGCTGCTGGTCGCGGAAACCACCGAGCCCGTGCGCTGCGCGAAGGGGCTACGCGTGTTGCCAGATGAAACGTTCGAGTCAGCACCTGAGCTCGATGTGATCGTCATTCCGGGTGGTCAGGGTTCGCGCGTTCAGATGAATAACCCGGCCATGCTGAACTTCATCACGAGTCGCGCGCCGCGTTGTCGCTGGGTGACTAGCGTATGTACCGGGTCGCTAATCCTGCGCAGCGCGGGCGTCGCGACCGGCAAGCGAGTTACCACCCATTGGACGACCATCGACACCCTGCGCAAGTTGGGCGACGTGGAGGTGTTGGAGAACACCCGCTATGTGCGCGACGAAAACGTGGTCACCGCCGCCGGTGTGTCCGCCGGCATCGACATGTCTTTATGGCTCGTCGGTCAGCTGTTTGATCCAGCCCACGCGCGGCGCACCCAGCGCTTGATGGAATACGATCCGGCGCCGCCGTACGCCGCTGAGGTTTGATCCCGCCGCTACGCCGTGTACGCTGGCGGCTTCGTGACCGACCCCGCTCGCACAGGCCTGCGCTTCAACACCAAGTTGGCCTATGGGGTGGGCCAGGCCGCCGAAGGGATAAAGGCGGCGGCGTTCACGATCTTCCTGCTGTTCTATTTCAACAACGTGCTCGGCTTGGGCCCAGTGCTCACTGGAGCCGCGTTGATGATCGCCCTGGTCTTCGACGCCATCACCGACCCCCTCGTCGGCTCATGGTCGGATAGCCTGCGCCACAAATGGGGACGCCGGCATCCGCTGATGTATCTGTCGGCGCTGCCGTTGGCGATCTCTTTTGCCCTGGTGTTCAACCCACCCTCGGGGTTGGGGCAGGTCGGCCTGTTCCTGTGGTTGACTGGCTTTTCCATCGCCACCCGCGCGGCGATGAGCCTGTACTTTGTGCCGCACCTGGCCCTGGGGGCAGAGCTGTCGAACGACTACCACGAGCGAACGTCTATCGTCGCCTTCCGCACGTTCTTTGCTTACTTCGGTGGCGGCGTCCTCATCTTCGTTGCGTTCGTGGTGTTCTTCCAGCCGACTGATCTGTACAAGAACGGCCAGCTGAACCCGGCCGGCTACCCCGGATTCGGCGTGCTGTTCGGTGGCCTCATGGCTGTGTCGGTCCTGCTGTCAGCCTGGGGCACCCATCATTGCATCCCCGATCTACCCAAGCCCGCGGACAGTCAGCGATTCAGCCTACGCGGGGTATGGGCGAATACGTTCTCGGCGCTGGGCAACAAACAGTTCCGGATGTTCTTCATTGGCATCGTCATTTACTTCGTCGCGCGCGGCATCGAGCACGTGTTGCTTCTGCATATGGGCACGTACTTTTGGAAGTTGCCCACTGCGCAGATCAAGTACATCCCGCTGCTGGCGTTGTCCGGCGTATTGATCGGCGCGCCGTTGTGGTCCGTCCTGGGCAGGCGCATCGAAAAGAAGCCGATGTTCTTGCTCGGCATCATTGTGTTCAGCGTCATCGTCGCCGGCCTTCCAGGCGCCAAGATGATCGGTGCCTATCCGGGGCAGGACTCTCCCATGTACCTTGGCCTGCTACTGGGGCTGTCGTTCGTTGGAGGGCTGGCCGGCGCGGCGGCCCTTGTCGCGGCGGGGTCCATGCTTGCTGACATCACCGATGTGCATGAGCTGCAGACCGGCACGCGCCAGGAGGGAATCTTCTTCGGTGTGCTCGCGTTCGCTGGTAAGGCGGCGTCTGGCCTGGGCAGTCAGCTGGCCGGACTCGGCCTCAAGTGGGCGGACTTTCCGTCCAAGGCAGAACCGGGCACGGTTCCGGAGAGCAAGGTGATGATGCTCGGCCTGGTCTACGGCCCCGGCGTGTTGATCGTTTCGTTCATTGCGATCGCGTTCTTGTGGCGCTTCGACTTGGACAAGCAGGCTCATGCAAAAGTGCGAGCCGAGCTCGACAGGCGGGCGGCGGAAGCGAAGGCATGATCGCTGGCGCTCGGTGTATGCTCCGGCCATGACTCAGCCCAGCGCCAACAAGACCGCCCTGGTAACCGGAGCCTCCGCGGGACTCGGTCGTGATTTTGCCGAGCTGTTTGCTCGGGATGGGCATAACGTGGTGCTCGTCGCCCGGCGCAAGGAGCGCCTCGAGGAGTTGAAGCAACAGCTCGAGGCCGCACACAACATCACCGCGACGGTCATGGCGACGGACCTGACGGACGCCGATGCGCCCAAACAGATCTTCGACGCTCTCGCCGACCAGAACATCACCATCGATTTCCTGGTCAACAACGCTGGCTTCGGCACCAACGGTCCGTTCATCGACCAGGAACCTCAACGCGAACTCGACATGGTCGCCGTCAACATCACCTCGCTTCTTCATCTCACCCGGTTGTTCATTCCCCAGATGGTCGAGCGTGGTTACGGTCGCATCCTCAACGTTGGTTCGACCGCGGGCTTTCAGGCGGGGCCTTTCATGGCCACCTACTACGCATCGAAGGCGTTCGTGAATCACTTCAGCGAGGCGCTGAGCCACGAGCTCGCAGGGACCGGCGTCGCGGTCACGGTGAGTTGTCCCGGGCCGACCAAGACCGAGTTCGGTGATGTTTCCGGGAACGGTAAGTCGAACCTGTTCAAAGGTCAGGCAGCCAGGTCCGAAGACGTCGCTCTTCATGCATACAAAGCGATGATGAAGGGCAACCGCATGGCCATTCCCGGATTCAAGAACAAGCTGCTCGTGCAGACGCTACGTGTGTCTCCGCGCAGCATGATCCATCGCATCGCCGCGCGCTTGAACAAGCCCGCACGCTAGCAGTCGCTCGATGGCCTACATGGCTTGCGGCGTGTGGAGTAGCCCGTGGATGTGATAGGCGTTGATGCACACGTACGTTGCCAGGGTTACGACTACCCCAGCGACCGCGGTGGCGCGATACCTCAGACGCCAGAGTAGAAGTAGGCCGAGACTGACCAGGCCGATCTTGGTTGCGACGAACAGCACCGGGCTGTTGGCGAGCACGCCCGCCATCAACGGGTTGGCCTCGGTGGCGTTTCCGGAGGTCACGTGGAGCATGGTGAACACAGCGTCGAACAGATTCAGAATCAGCGCGCTCGCGATCAGGTAGAAGACGAAGCCAGTGCGGCTTGGCGGACTGAGACTCTCTCCAGGAAGACAGGGATTACAGCTCGACTGCATGAATTACAGGAATGCAGGAACTGGGCCCTATATAAGTGGTTGGAACCAGGTAACGGCGTGGTTGGAATGTAGCCCCGAGCTGACACATCGGCACTCCGATCTGGGTACTGGCGTGACCAGTTGAAGCGGGTATGCCCTTTGCTATCAACACCGCCTGTGCGGCTAACTTCACCGAACCGGTTGGGCTGACTGTCCGCTCCGCGTTGGTGATCGCAACACGCGTGACATATGTGCACACTACGGCGAGCAACCGAAGTTTCTCTGGCCCTCTTGATGGCGCTGTCGGTCGGCTGTGCCACGGCGACGGGCAACTCGGCCCCCGACGCTGGAGCCGTTGTTGAGATCGACGCGGGCACGCCGTCACAGACCGACGCATCCACTCCCGCCAAGCGCCGCGTCGTCATCTTGATGATCGGCGACGGCATGGGACGGGCTCAGTTGGAAGCGGCGAGCCTGAAAGCAAGTGGAACCCGCGACGGGCTGTACATGCAGGGGCTGCCGGTGCGCGGAAGTGTCCGAACCGCGAGCCTGTCGGGCATCACGGATTCGGCGGCTGCTGCGACCGCCATGGCCACCGGAATCAAGACCCTCAACGGTCGCATAGCCATGGACAAGAACGGTCAACCGGTCGAGACGTTGGTCGAGCGCGCAAAGGTTCTCGGCATGGCGACGGGTGTTGTGACGACCACATCGTTGCCCCACGCGACGCCTGGATCGTTTACGGCCCACCGGCTCAGCCGACACGACTACGTCAATATCGCCGCGGACCAGGCGACGATCACACAACCCGACGTCATGCTTGGCGGCGGCCTGCGTTACTACCTGCCCCAGGGGCCTGGTTCGGAGCGCGACGACGAGGGACTGATCGATCCGCTGCTCTCTGCTGGGTACACCGTGGTTAGCACCGCGACGGAGCTCGCGGCGAGCCAGCCGGTCGCAGATGGAAAGCTGTTCGGCGCCTTCGCCAGCGAACACATGACGTACTCCCTGGATCGGTCGGCGGACTCTCGCGAGCCCACTATCACCGAAATGTCGATGGCCGCGATTCGCCATTTGGATGACAACGAGAACGGGTTCTTCCTGATCATCGAGGGCGGGCGCATCGACCACGCGGGCCATGGCAATGACCTTGCGCGGGGCGTCGGTGAGACCCTGGCGTTCGATGACGCCGTCAAGGCGGTGCGCGAGTGGCAGCAGTCCAGTGACGCCGACGTCACCGTAGTGATCACCGCGGATCACGAATGCGGTGGGCTTACCATCGAGTCGCCGCCGACGACTTTGGGAGACCTGCCCCAAGTATCCTGGCGTTGGGGTAACCACACCAACGCTCAGGTGGACCTGTTCGCTGTGGGAGCTGGCGCCGACAAACTGCACGAGCGCACCGTGGACTTCACTCAACTGCATGCGTTCCTGCGATCCCAACTCGAGGGTGCGCCCGTCGATGAGCCGCTGCGGGTGTTGACGCCCGACGGCAGCTTCAACGACCTGCGGTACGACGTCGCTCAGCAAACGAATCCGACTGGCTTCGGCGCTGGTTACAACCAGCTGGACAGCTTGCGGGTGGACGCTGATAGCAGCGGCCTCGCTATTGGTGTGCAGGGTGTGTTCGAGTGGTCGGCCAACGCGCTGGTCATCTTGATCGACGTGGACTACGGCGCCGGGACGGGCGTGACCGAGTTCGCCGGCAACGTCACTGATGTATCCGGACGCGTCGATGGCATTCTGTCCTCACTTGGTGCGAACACGTCGGCGGTTCCTGGTTTCGGTGTGGACTACGCGCTGGTCGTGTGGGGCGGCAGCGATCCGCACCTCGAGGACCTGATCGACGACGCTGGCTTGCGTGGATTCGCTCAGCCAGACGACTTGCCCTGGTACGGGGCAGCGACCAATTTTGGTGACGGCGTGCGCGTGCGCAGCGCCGCCGCGACCACGGTCGTCGATCAGGGGTTCGAGACGCTGATCCCGTGGTCCGTGTTGTACGAGCTGGGGCTCCCGGCGGGCGCGACCCTGGCGATCTCAGTGCTGCTGGTCAACGACGACGGCGGCTATGCGTCGAATCAGGCGCTGCCATCATTCCCCATGGGCACGGCGAACCCGGGGCGGACATCGTTCGCTCTACCCGGAGTGGCAATCGTGCCAGTGGACGCCGACAACGACGGAGCTGTCGATAGCTCGCTGTCCCCCTTCGTCAATCCGTAGTTACGGGCTCGTACGCGGCTCGGGCGATTGTGTGAGAACGCGCAACATTGTGTAGATTCTAGGCTCGCGCGCTCCGGCCGGCCGCCGGATTCGGTTATCTTACGGAGCCGATGGCCAGTCTGGTCTACTTCGATGCGAACGGTGCCGATCAGCGCCTGGAACTTGGCGCCGATCCGATCTTGATTGGTCGTTCGCCGGAATGCGTGATCCGCAGTGATCACGAGCTGGTCTCGCGTCAGCACGCCCGAATCACTCCGTGGCATGGGGAGATTTGGGTCGAAGATCTGGGCAGCGCCAACGGCGTGTTTCTGGGCAACGAGCGCATCACCAAGTGCCGCTTCACCCCCGGGGAGTTGCTCATCGTCGGCAATCTGGCACTGCAACTGGTCACGCCCGAGGCCGCCGATATCGACGCTACGGTTCCCGCTCAGCTGCGCAACTGGCTCAAGGACGAGCGCAAGAAGCGGTCTGCGTTGGAGGATCAGTGCGGGGCGCTCGCCCTGCGCGTGCGCGAGCTACACGATCAGCTCAGCGCGTTTCAGGCGGCCCAAGCGCCACCGGCGGCGGATGGGTTCGAGTTTGAAGAAGCCACCAAGATTCAGTCGGCGGAACAGCTGCAGTCGCTGCAAGAACAGGTCGCGTTCAGCAAGGAAGTCGAAAAGCTCTCCGGCGACCTGGAGCGAAGCACCGAAGAGGCGCGTCGCGAGTCGGAGTATCGGCGCGATTCGCAGCGCAAGCTGTCAGCGATGGCGGCGGAGATCAAACAGCTCAAGGAGGAGTTGGCTGCTGACAAGTCGGCGAGCGCTGACAGCGTCGCCAAGGTCGCCAGCGTGACCGCCGAGGTCAATCAGCTCACCGCCGAGGTGGACAAGTGGAAAGCCGCCGCGGAAGAGGCGGGAAAAACTTCCGGCGACGCTGCCAACGCCGCAGAGGCCAGGGCGGACCTGGCCGAGGCAAGAGCGAAGGCCGCCGAGACCCAGGTGAAAAACGCAGCGGGCAAGATCAAAGCTGCCGAAGACAAAGCGAGAGACGCGGCGGGCAAGATCAAAGCCGCCGAAGACAAAGCGAAGGACGCGGCGAGCAAGATCAAAGCCGCCGAAGACAAAGCGAAGGACGCGGCTGGTAAGAGCAAAGCCGCCGACGACGAAGCTAAGGACGCGGCTGGCAAGATCAAAGCCGCCGAAGACAAAGCGAAGAACGCGGCAGATAGGGCCAAAGCCGCTGAAGCCGAGGCGAAAGAAGCAGCGACCAAGATCCAGGTCGCAGAGGCGCAAGCGAAAGAGGCGGCGGGCAAGATCAAAGCCGCCGAAGACAAAGCGGAGGACGCGGCCGACAAGGCCAAGGCCGCCGAGGCGCAGGCGAAAGATGCGGCGGGCAAGGTTAAGGCGGCCGAAGACAAAGCGCGCAGTTCAGCGCAGGAGGCCAATCTCGCTGCGGAGAGGATCAAGGCAGCTGAGGAAGCGGCCCGACTGGCCCAAGACATGGCGTTGGCTCACGAAGAGATCACCAACGCTGCCGCCGGGAAAATACAATCCGCCGAAGCCAAAGCGAACGCGGCTGCCGACAAGATCACAGACGCGGAGTCCAGGGCGAGCACTGCCGCTGACCAGGTCAAGGCAGCTGAAGAGCTGGCGCGCGAAGCCAGCGCCGCCGCGAAGAAGCTCGAAGACAAGCTTGCGCTACTCGAAACCGATCTCGAGGACGCAATGGCCATGTGCGATGCATCCTCGGACGAAGCCGCACAAGCAAAACGCCGGGCCGCGGAGTTGGAGAAGCAGCTCGAGCAAGCCACGTCGGCGCTGACAACGGTGGAGAGCAAGAGCGCCAGTACGGGGGACCAGGTCTCCGCACTGCAGGCGCAGATTGCTGAGCTGTCGAAGCAGACGTCTGGCGCGACCGAGACCGCCGCTGCCACGGAGCAGGAGCGTGACGCTGCAACTCGAGCGCGGGAGGCGGCCGAAGCCGATCGCGACGGTGCGCACCAGGAGCTCGACAAAGCGCACGCAGATCGCGACGCGGCCCGCAAGGAACTCGATGCTGCACATGCAGAACGCGATGCCGCGCACAAGGAGCGTGACCAGGCGCAAGCCGAACGCGATGCGGCTCAAGGGGAGCGAGACGCCGCGAAAAAGGGGAAAGACGCGGTTGAGACCGAACGTGATGAAGCACAGAAGCAACGTGACGGCGCCAACAAACAACGCGACGCCGCTGTCGACGAGCGCGATGCAGCCATCGTGGAGCGGGACGCTGCTCAGGCTGCTGCCGTAAGTGCGAACGAATCGCGAGACCAGGCAACCGCAGCGCTCGGCGCCGCCAGCGATGGCGGGGACGCGGTCAAAGAGGCACTGACGAACGCGCAACTCGAACGGGATGCGGCGAATGACGCCCTCGGGGCTGCGCAATCGGCCCTGGTGGATGCGGAAGCTAATCGCGATGCTGCCAAACAGGCACTTGTCTCGGCGGAAACCGAAAGCGCGTCCGCGCGGCAGGATTTGGTGTCGGCGGAGCAGGAGCGGGACGCGGCTCGTGCTGAGTTGGCCACCGTCGAAGCGGAGCGTGACGCGTCCAAGCAAGAGTTGACGGCCGCGAACACTGATCGAGACGTTGCCGCGAAGTCAGCGACCGCGGCGTTCGCTGAGCGCGATGGTTTCAAGGACGAGCTGGCGGACGCCCATGCGGAGTCCGACACATTGCGCGAGCAGGTCGCGGCCGCAAAGTCGGACGCCGAGTCAGCCAGAGCGGAGCGCGACCGAAGCGCGGAGGCGTTGGAAGAAGCTCGCAACGCGCCGGCGCCCAATGCGGAACTCGAGGACGAGGTAGACGACCTGCGCGGCAAGCTGTCGAAAGCCGAGGACGAGCTGTTTCAGGTCAAGGCGCGCGAGGAAGATGCCAAGTCGCGACTTCAGGCCGAAGTGGTGCGCTTGGGCGATCAGCTCAAGGAACTCGAAGGCGATGCGAGCCGCGCCGAGGACGAACGCTTGCTACGTCGTGACGCCGAGGACCGCGCATTGGAACTCGACGACAAGGTATCGGCTCTGGAAAAGCAGCTAGCGGAGGCGAAAGCGGCTGCTGTGTCTACGTCGTCTCCGGCTGCAGGTGCAGGCGCCGACAGCGAGGCCATGCGCAAGAAGCTGGCCGAGCAGGTGCAAGCGATTCAGGACGTGCTCGCTGGACTGCGCATGAACATGAGGGCTGCCGGCGACGAAGCGGCGGTACTACCGGGCGGCAGTGAGTCGGTGGACGTCGTGGTGTCCGCGATATCCGACGCCACAACGCAGATCGAGGGCGCGCGCGATGCCGCGCGAACCCTCGCTGGTCTGCTCGGTATGGACGACTAGAACGGCGCGACTGTAAGGGTGTAGTCCACGAACGTCGCCGCGTTGACCGACGAGAACGCGATGCGCACGTCCTGAGCCTTGCTGTTATCGATGGTGATGTTCTGCGGGCCATCGTTGCACATGACCGAGCCCACTACCTGACCATCTTCGGTGATGAACGCGCGCACTATCGCGTCGCTCTGACCATCGAGGGCGCAATCGAGAGTCACTGAGATTCGCTGGCTGGTATTCGAGTTGTTGGGTAGCTCGAAGCGAACGAAGTCCTCCTGGTCACCCTGCGGGAACGAAATCTCGTTGGTGTGGATGAGCTCTCGCGTTCCGGTGATGCTGAGAAACTCGTCCTGCGCGGGGTTCTGCTGGCTGTCATTGTCAAAGGCGGCGACTCTTGTCTCTTCGTTGACCGCGTCGGGTTGGTCATCGACAACGACACCGCCGTCGGGCTGCTCGTCTACTACTACTACGTCATCATCCTGGCGGTCGTTGTCCTCGGCTTCTACGCAACCGATCGAGAATGCAGCAACCATGGCGATCAAAAGGGAAGTCATCTTGTTCATAAGCGTCTCCTTGTAAGTCGAGTCTTAGTGGCTCGAGCGTCATTTCCCGAGTTCGGTGTGGAGACACGGCGGCCGGTGAACTGTCGCGATCTTTCTTCGACAAAAGCGTGGTGCGCGTTCAACCATGCGTAACTTCTTCGCCGGCTAGTGCTCGCGTGTCGCACACGAGCGCCTATGTAGCTGGGGCAACTCCACTGAGTGTCCCGGTGAATTGGTTTATGCTGGTGATGCCGGGGAGGGCAGGGAAACGTGACAAAACGTTTGATGCAGTTGATCCACGTTGGTGGTGTTGTCTGCGTTGCGATGGTGATCGCATGCGGGTCTTCTTCGAATTCCGATCCGGACGCTGCGGCACCTTTGTGCGGTAACGGCCAGATCAATCCAGGTGAAGAGTGCGATGACGGCAACAATAGCGACGCCGACGATTGCACCAATGAATGCTTGATCGCATGCGGTGATGGCGTCGTCGGCCCCGCCGAGCAGTGCGACACCGCCATTGCCGCTGGCATGCCCGGGTCCTGTCCCACCGAATGCGCCGACACCGACGTGTGCACGTCTGATCGCCTTGTCGGTATGGACTGCCAGCAGGCCTGCGAGAACCCGGTGATCACTGACTTCGTCGATGGTGACAGTTGCTGTCCGGCCGTCGTCGACAACTTTGCGTTTAACGATCTGGACTGCGCGCCCGTGTGTGGTAACGGGCTCGTCGAGATGGGCGAGACCTGCGACACGGCGATCAGCGCCGGTGAAGTTGGAGCTTGCCCGAGTGACTGTGCCGACACCGAGGCGTGTACGGTCGATGAGCTGATCGTTCCGCCCGATGTGGTAGTGGGGGACGGTGCGTGCCGTGCCTACTGCGCGTACAGCGAATTCACGAGCGTCGCCGACGGAGATGGTTGTTGTCCCGCGGGCGCCGACTACACCACCGATGACGATTGCGTGGGCAACAGGACCAACGGAACCACGACGTGCGGCAACGGCGTGCGCAACGGCGGTCTGGGTGAGCTGTGCGACACGGCCATCGCGGCTGGAATGCCGGGCGCCTGCCCAACGTCGTGCATGAACGCGGACCCATGCGTCAACTCGCTGTTGCTCAGCGGCGGCACTTGCAAAGCCAAGTGTTACGAGTGGGACACCAACTACCCGCAGAATGACGACATGTGTTGCCCGATTTTCTACGGCGGCAACAATCGCAATGACAACGACTGCACGTCGTCGTGTGGAACACCGGCCGAGGAATGCACCACACCCGGCGTGGGCACTTGCGACGCCGATTGCCGCGTTGTGCGCACCGCATTCCGCGCAACCACGATCACCATGCAGGACCCGCATATCTATTGGGACCTCGGTAGCGGCAACTGCGCCGATCTTACGTCGGTGGTCAACTCGAGCACGATCCCGGATGCAATCCGCCAGGACGTGGACGGCGATGGTTGGGCTGACCTGGTGTGGATCCACATGTTCAAGCCACTGGATCAGTCCCAGCCCACCAACGCGTACGAGCTGCTTTTCGGCAAGTGCAAACCCGGCGACGCGCTGACCGCGAACTGCGAGGGCGATCCGAACGTCGAGCGCCTCGTGACCACGGCGACGAACATGGACACTGGAGCGTGCCTGGACATCCTCGCCGGGACGGTGACCGCGAGCTACGGGACGCCGCCAGTTGTGCCGATGGGACCGTGCTTCGTGTCCGGCGTGTTCAATCAGGACATCGCTCTGGGCAGTCTTGTCGTGCCGCTCCAGGAGGGCTACGTGGCCGCAGCGTACGTTGGTGACCCGTCCGATGGCCTGATGCAAGGTATGGTGCGTGGCTTCGTCACGGAAGCGGCGGCCCTGGCGACCGTTCTGCCCAAGACGGTGCCGATCCTTGGCGGGCTCAGGCTGTACGACATCCTTGCGGGCGGCATCACCCCCGGCTCGTGCACCATCGGCGGCACCGATCCCATCGGTGACGATCGCGACCTTGGCCCCGACGGCGTCACGATGGGTTGGTACTTCTACGTCAACTTCACGGCCAACACGGTGCCGTTCGTGGACAAGCCCACCGCCTCTGAATAATCGGGTACTACCTGGCTGGCTGAATCTTCAGGTTGTCGAAGGACAGCTTCGATTCCCAGTTGTTGAAACCGAAGTACTCGTGCCCTTTGCCGGCTAGCGGCTTGGCGTCGTCGTACGACAGGAACGGTTTGCCGTCGATGGACCAGTCTATGCGGGTGCCTTTGCGCACGATCTTCCACCGGTACGTGGTGCCCGGCACGACCTTTCGCCGTGTCTTGTCTACGGCCATCTTTCCGCCGTGCTCATCCTTGCGGGCGATGAGCGACTTGGAGTTGTTCCAGCCGCCGAAGATGAACACGTAGCCCGTCGCCGTGTACGCGCCGCGGGTGGTCGCGTGAGAGCGACCGTCACCGAAGGCCTCGACCTTGATGTCGCCGGCGGGGGAGTCTGAGCGCACGTCCAGCTCGATTTGCACATCGCGCGGGAGCTTCTTACGCAGCCACAGCGGGTGGTTGTGTGCGCCTTGCGCGTGGAGCACGCCCGCTTTGTCGATACTGTACGCGCTCTGGCTCGTGGCCAGGTAGTCGGCGCCAATGGTGGCGCGTTGGAACGTGTCCTGCCACGGGCCGGCAATGGCTGGTCGGGGCGGACCGTCGGGAATTGGTGCCTGGGTCGTGGACGGCTCTTTGTCCTGCTTCTTTGCGCAGGCGACGCTGCACAGCAATACGCTAATCAGGGCGAGGGTTCGCATAGTGACTCCGTCAATCGACGACGACGACGATCTTGCCGCCAGCCTTGTTGTTGTCCATGAGCTCGTGAGCTTCCTGGATCTGTTCCAGCTTGAACACTGGTCCGCGCGGAACGTCGATGTCCCCCGCCGCGACCAGGTCGATGAAAGCCTGCAGTTCCGCGAGTTCGATATCGCCGGAGCCGCCCGAGTAGGAGGTTAGGCGCACGCCGGTCGGGATATCCGCCATCGGCTCGAAGTCCGGCCACACCCATTCACCGCCGAGGATACCGGTCATACAAACGACGCCGCCGGGCTTCGTCGCGCGTAGCGAATCGCCAAGAGTGCGCGTGCCGATCAGTTCCAGAACGCGATCGACTCCACCCGGGCACAACTCGCGCACACGCTCCGCGATCTTGCCGGTGTCGATGATGGGCTGGTCGACACCGACCGCCGTTAGCTTGGCCGCGCTGCGTTCGCTGCGACTTGTCGCGTAGACGGTCAGTCCTTTGCGTTTCGCCAATACCGCCGTCGTCAAACCGATGGACGACGTACCGCCGCGGATCAGCAGAGTCTGGCCAGAATCCACGTGCAGGCCCGTGGTGAGGGAGCCGTTCACGGTTTGGAACATCTCCGGCAAAGCGCCGAGCAGCGCCCAGTCCATGTCCGTGGTCAGCGGAAACACGTGTTGTCTGGGCACGCAGGTGTACTCGGCGTAGCTGCCGTCGTAGATCCGGCCCATGCCGCCCATCATCGCTGCTACCCGCTGGCCAGGCTGCAAATCCGTCGCCGGCGCGCTCTCCACTTCACCGACGCACTCGATGCCGATGACTCGGGGGAACTTCACCGACGGTGAATCTCCCCGCCGGGTGAACCATTCGGCGCGATTGAGACCGAACGCTCGGATACGAATCAATACCTGCCCGGGCTGGGGCTGCGGCCGCGGAATCTGTTTTAGCTGCAGAACTTCGGGGCCGCCCGGCTGATCAACCACGATTGCACGCACGCACGCACGGTAGCACGCTCAGGGTGGTCGACGGCTCGGGGCAACTCTGCTGTAATCGCCTCAATGCGTATTGTCTGCCTGCTCTCCATCACGTTCCTGCTCGGTGCCGTTGCATGCAAGAAGACCGACAGCAAAGCTGATGAAAACAAGTCAAAGAAGCCGGCAGCGACGGCGACCGAAGCCAAGGAATTCAGCCTCGGCTCGTTCAAGATGATGGTGCCAAACAGTTGGACGGCTGAGAAACCGAAGAGCAACATGCGCCGGGCGCAGTTCATGATCTCCGGCAAGGCAGGCCCGACCAGCCTGATCATCTATTACTTCGGCAAAGGCGGCGCCGGCGGCGCGCAGGCGAACCTGGATCGTTGGCTCGGCCAGCTAAAGCAGCCCGACGGCAAGCCGTCTAAAGACGTGGCCAAGATCGAAAACAAGACCATCGGCGGAATGAAGGTGACCGTCGTCGATGTCTCGGGCCACTATGTTGCGGCCATGCGACCGGGGGCGAAAGCCAAGCACGACAAACCCGGCGCGCGCATGCTCGCGGCGATCGTCGTAGCCAGCGACGGTCCGTACTATCTCAAGATGGTCGGCCCCGCGGCGACCGTCGCTGAGCAGAAGGCCGGATTCGACCAACTGATCGCGTCGCTGAAACCAGGCAAGTAATCTCCGCTTAGGGCATTAGCCGGCGGCGGCACGCTGGTGCTGGCGCTGTTGTTTCCGCGCGCGCTTGGCTTCGCGCTTGGCAATGTCCGCCTGTTCACGTTCGGTGTTGGCGTATGGCTGGCGTGTGCCAACGAGGATGTCGAACCACGGTCGCGTCACACACCAGTTGGCGTGTTGGTTCGGGCCCATGTGATGGTCGTAGTGCCAGGGCAGATGTTCGCGGCACCATTCCACGTCCTTGTGCGCTCGTTTGTGCTTTACGTAATAGTTGAGCAAGCTGTACCAGAGCGTGCCGACAAAGAACGGCGCCACCGGCAGCAGCGGCGTGAACGACACGGCGCCCAGGGCGAGCATCGCGGCTTCCTTGCTCTGGCCGTTCCACTTCGCGAGCAACCTGCCGTAGTAATCAGGATCGTAGTTGTCGTTCTTGCGGCAGTTGCGATGGTGTTCGTGCCAGTGGAACGCCCAGAAACTGCGCTTGTCCCGGGCGAGCCCATGCAAGATGTACTTGTGAAACGCCCATTCCCCGGCGTTCGCTGCGAAAAGCCCAACTGGTATACCAATCATATTGGTCGAACCTATCAAAGAGTGACCGTGTAGTCACTATTTAAAGGCTCGAGTGGCTATGACCACATGCGTAGCAATATTGGGAACCTACGCCCGCCGCGAAGCCGCAGGCGTCGCAGATACGCACGGTGAGTCCGCTGTACAGGCCCAGTTGAGTGAGCACCACCAGGGTGTCGAAGCGGCTCTTGCTGCAGTTGTCGCAGGCGACGACCGTCTCCAGATGAGCGGTCGCGCTGGCGATGAAGCCGAGCTGTCCGCAGTACTGGCAGAACACACCGTCGGTGTCTGGAAAGCGTGGGCCGCGTTGGTGTGCGCCCCGGCCGACGAAGATCTTCCACGCAGTCGGGCACGCCGCGTTGCACGCTTCGAACAACGTGGAGAACGTGTTTTTGGTCAGGGGCGTCGCGGTCGGAGCTTTCTCCACGTTGGCCTGGGACCAGTTCTGAATGCGCCGGTCGCCGTCGATACCGACAACCACTGACACAGCCGGGGATGGCATGAGCTGCTGATCCGTCGGCATCAGCGCGTGGTAGTCGACCAACGCTTTGCGCACCGCGGCGATCTGCTTCTCCGACGGAAAGCTAGCGTGTTCGACCATTGCGCCCAGAGGCGAGCGCTCGCACACGTTGATGATGGTCTGGCGCTCGGGTGGTCCGGTCCAGTACGCGTGCAGCTCGAGTTCGAGGCGAGCCCAGCCTTTGTCCACGCCGGTGCGCACGACGACATGCGCCTCGATTGACGCGTCTGTGACGGCGCTGTTGGGGTCGGGCTTGTCCAAGGCTCTCTAGCCTATCGTACCTTGCCAGCGTTTGCCCGTGTTGGCGCTGCCGCGTGGAAGTCGAACGCGGACCGCTCCGGTGACTGCTAGTTCCGACTCGGCTTCTTCGAACGTTTCTTGCCGCGACGTTTTGGCAAACGTGGATTGTGGGGCAATCCCGTGTGTTGGGTCCTGAACCGCCGGCCTTCGCCAGCGTCGCCGGTGCCGGCTGGCTGCCACGGCGGAATCAGTTGGTGTTTGCCGCCGCCGATCAAATCTTCGCGGCCCATCCTGCGCAACGCGTCGCGCAAGATCGGCCAGTTGTTAGCGTCGTGGTAGCGCAAGAACGCCTTGTGCAGGCGGCGGATCTTGAGGCCCTTGGGCACCGCTACATCTTCGCTCTTGCGCAGAGAACGTAGCGGGTTCTTACCCGTGTAATACATGGTCGTGGCCGTAGCCATCGGCGACGGTAGGAACGTCTGCACCTGATCGGCGCGGAAGCCATTCCGCTTGAGCCACAAAGAAAGCTCCAGCATGTCCTCATCGGTGGTGCCCGGGTGAGCTGCGATGAAGTATGGAATCAGGTATTGCTCTTTGCCCGCCTGCTCAGAGTAGCGGTTGAACAACTCCTTGAAGCGGTCGTAGGTGCCGATGCCCGGCTTCATCATCTTAGACAGCGGCCCAGACTCGGTGTGCTCCGGCGCGATCTTGAGGTAGCCGCCGACGTGATGGGTGGCTAGCTCTTTGACGTACTCCGGCGACTCGATGGCCAGGTCGTAACGTAGTCCGGACGCGATCAAGATCTTCTTGATCCCGGGCAGCCGGCGCGCCCGACGGTACAGTTTGATCAGCGGCGCGTGGTTCGTATTCAGGTTGTCGCAGATTCCCGGGTAAACACACGACGGCAACCGGCACGCCGCTTCGATCTCGCGACTCTTGCAGGCCAGGCGATACATGTTCGCCGTCGGGCCCCCGAGATCGGAAATCACTCCGGTGAATCCGGGGGTCAGGTCCCGGATGCGTTCGATCTCTTGAATGATCGAGTCTTCGGAGCGGCTCTGGATGATGCGGCCTTCGTGCTCTGTGATGGAGCAGAAGGTGCAGCCGCCAAAACAGCCGCGCATGATCATGACCGAGAACTTGATCATCTTGTACGCGGGGATTTCGCCTGTGTAGGAAGGGTGAGGCTTCCGGGTGTACGGCAACTCGTACAGCCCATCCATCTCCGCCGTGGTCAGTGGAATCGGCGGCGGGTTGATCCAGACGTCGCGTTTTTGGTGCCGCTGCACTAGTGCGCGGGCATTGCCCGGGTTGGCTTCCAGATGGAGGACCCGAGACGCGTGGGCATAAAGCACCCGGTCGTCTCGAACTTGCTCGAACGAGGGTAGCCGAACGACCGTGCGACTGCGGTCGTGTTTGACGCGCTTGCCGAGCAACTGAACCAGCGGTTTGCTCGGCGCGTCGCCGGTTTCACACGCGGCGTCTTCGTCGGACGCCATCGCGTACGGATCGGGATGCGAGTTCACCGTGCCCGGGCGATCCAGCGACGTGGAATCGATCTCCAACCAATCGTCGGGCAATTCGTTTTGTACGAACGCGGTACCGCGCAAATCGCGGATGGTGTCGATGGCTTCGCCCTTGCCCAAACGGTGGGCGAGCTCGACGAGCGTTCGCTCGGCGTTGCCGTACAAGAGAATGTCCGCTTTTGCATCCAGGAGGACGGAGCGTCGGACCTTGTCGGACCAATAGTCGTAATGAGCCTGGCGGCGCAGGCTGGCTTCGATGCCACCGATGACCACTGGCACGTCTTTGTAGGCTTCGCGGCAGCGCTGCGAATAGACGATGACGGCGCGGTCGGGGCGTTTTCCCGCGGAACCGCCTGGCGTGTACGCATCGTTGCGTCGGATCTTGCGGTCGCTCGTGTAGCGATTGACCATGGAATCCATATTGCCGGCAGTGACGCCAAACATCAGGTTGGGCTCACCCAGCGCGCGAAACGGCTCAGCGGACTGCCAATCTGGCTGGCTCAGCACACCCACTCGGAAGCCCTGTGCTTCGAGCAAGCGACCGATGATGGCCATTCCGAAGCTGGGATGGTCCACGTACGCGTCGCCGGTGACGATGATGATGTCGCAGCTCTCCCAGCCCAGCGCGTCCATTTCCTCGCGGCTGGTGGGCAAAAACGGTGCAATACCGAATCTGTGCGCCCAGAACTTCCGGTACGAGAACAGGTTTTGCGGGGTGTCACCCGGCTTATGATCGACGAGAGCGGACACGACCCCCATCGATAGCACATGGGGCCCCGGGGACGGTAACGTAAAAGCGGTGCCCACAGATTACCTACCCGCGGCTGTTCTCCAGGCATTTCCCGAGTTGGTCTCAGCTTCGGGCGCGGGAGAAGCGGTAGCCGATTGCGCGAACTGCGTGATGATTCCGGATCGCGTTGCCGCCGAACATCCGCGCGCGTTTCTGTCGGAGACGCGTTGCTGCACGTACTACCCTGATCTGCCCAACTTCTTGATCGGTCGCGCGCTCGGTCGCGGCGACGTCGGTTCCGCCGCGGTAAAACGGCAACTCATGCGCAGCGAACGCGTCAGCGCATGGGGGCTCGAGCAACCCGAGGATGTGCTCAACCCGATCGGTCGCCACTTCGGCCGAGACCTTTCGTCGCGCTGCCCGTACTTCGTTGGTGGCGAACACACCTGCGGTATCTGGCGCGATCGCGATGGCGTTTGCCGCACGTGGTTTTGTCGGTACGGAGAAGGCAAGATCGGTCGCGACCGATGGGTGGCGCTCAAATATGTGCTCGGCTGGATCGAAACGTCACTGGCCAACATCTGTGTGGAGACCGGCGCACCACCTCAGGGCGAACAGACCGTGGCCACGTGGTGCGACTGGTTCACCTGGTGCGCTGAGCACGTGGAGCAGATAACACGGGAACAGATCGACGCCGCTCGCGACGAGGAAATATCGACGCGTTACGACGAGTGGCTCAACGCCAACAGCCAGACCCGGGGACCGATCCCGGATACGTTGGTGCCTCTGGTAGTGCGCAGCGACAGCACTGATACGGGCATTACCCTCGATGGCTACTCCAGCTACGACTGGGTCGACGTCGACGGCGGCGCGCTGGACTTGTTCGTGGCCATGGATGGCAAACGTAGCTGGCGGGACGCGGCGGCCATGTGTGAGGGGGAGGTGGAGACGATCACGGCGATGATTCGCGAGCTCCACCGGGTAGATATTCTCAAGGCGCCTGACAAACAGCCCCAGGCAATCACGCCCGTCGACTCGCTGCCGGACGTGTTGGTGCCGTCGAGCGCGTTACCGATCGTTCACGCTGAGCGTGTGTGGATCCAGGGCGCACCGAGACTGGGCTCGACGCTCGCGCCGCGCAGCGTGTTCGAACTTTTGTCTAGACTCGACGGCGAAACCACGTGGCGGGACGCATTGGCTTCGGCGCAACTAGTAGATTCCCAACTAGATGAACAGCTCGTCGTGAAGCTGTACCAAATTGGGGCGTTGGCGGAAGCGTAGGCTTGGCCTACTATTGTCGGCGGGGGATGACTACTGTAAGCACGTGGACGGATGCGTCTGATCCGGGCCGATGGCCGACTCGCGCGTATCGAGATGTGGCACGGGGATTTAGCGTGGGTGTGCCTCACGATTGGTCGGAACATCAGCTGATGGAGACCGAGCTCGAGCGGACCACGTTGTGGCGCGGTCCCACTCCGTGCGATTGGCTGGACGTTTCAGCGATCAACGCCAACGAGATGAGGTCGATCGAAGACTGGCTGCAAACCGTTCTCGGTAGCCTCGCTCTGCCTACCGCGCATCGCAAGCAGTGGATGGATACCGCGAGCGTGCTCGACTGGCATGAGCACGAGGCCGACGAGACCGAGTCTTTGCAGACGCGGTTGGACTGCGCTCATGTGCACGCCTACCGTGGACTTGTCGCCGTGATCAAAAACGGCGGTAAGCCTCTGCTGGCGCGGGTCTACTCGCTGGTGCTCGGTCGCCAGGGCCGCGCGTGGAAAGTGAGCCTGGGGCTCGCCACAGAGTGCCCGCCGGGAATTCCCGAGCCGATGATCGCCAACAGCGATCACGTCCGCGCGGCCGCCGTGTTCGCCGATCTCAGCTTGTGCTAGCCAGCAGGCTTGATGACCACATCGCTAGCCAGCAGGCTTGACCACATCAAAGTCGACGCCGAAGACTCGCACCGCGAAGATGTAGTCGACCGCGTCGTCGGGATTGCGGAAGTCGTGGCGGCTATCGGTCCGGTTGACGAAGAACGCGCCGCGGTTCTGCTCGCTGCCGTCGGCGTCAATGCATCGTCCCTGCAAGACCAGGTTGGTTTCTTCGCCGGTGTGCTCGTGCCAGGGAAACTGCACGCCCGGTTCGACGCGGACGAAACCACAGTCGGCGCCTGCGCACGCAGCGCCCCCGGGGAAGTGAATGAGGGCCGTGCCTTCACCGGGGCCCGCTTCCCACTTACTCGGGTCGTCGACCCAATCGAGTAGCTCTTTCGCCCGACTCACGGTGACGTCGAACATCTCGGCGAACTTTTCGGCGAACTGCGCGAACCGGCCGCCTTTTGCCGACGAAAGCAGTCGCGCCCGGGTGTCCGCGGATGGGGCTACGGGATCCAGGGCGAACGCGAGGTCGGCCAGAGCTGTGTGCATGCTGGCGAGCTGCGCCGCATTGGTCTCGTCACTCTCGGCAAGGCTGCGCGCGCGAACGATGTCGGCGTCGTCCTCGAGGGTGCCCAGGGCGTACTCGGCCATCAGGCCAGCTACATTGTTACTACTCATACTTCACCTGTTGGGTTGAGTCCCGCGCGCAATTTGTTGAGTGCTGCCGCCACTCGCGATTTGACCGTGCCGATTGGTAGCTGAAGCTTTTCGGCGATGGCGCTCGATGACAGCCCGGCAAAATAGGCCAACTCGATGACCTGCCGTTGTGGCTCCGGCAGCGCCATGAGGGCGGCACACGCACGCTGTTGATCCGCGGTGCGGCTCGGATCATCGGCGGAGATGCGCTGGGCGAACGACTCGTCCAGTGCCACGGTTCGGGTGCGCCCGGCGCTGCGGCATCGATCAAGGGTGCGGCTGCGCATGCGTACGAACATCCACACCCGGACCGAGCCGCGCTCGGCGTTGTAGTCACCAGCTCGCCGCCACACTTCCATGAATACGTCGTGGAGCACGTCTTCGGCTTCGCGTAGATCGCGCAACATGCGCATGGCGATGGCCAGCATCTGCTGCGAGTAGCGATCGTAGAGCACGGCGAGGGCATCGCGATCGCCGCCAGCGATTCTGCGTATCAGGGCGACGTCGTCGCTGTTGATGACTGCCGCTTCTCCCGCCACGCCCATTCATCGAGAACGCTATCAACGCTGGTTGACGGCGTCAACGACTGCGTCCACAACTCCTCCAGGGTGGACTCGCTACGGCGATTCCAGGTCAAAGCACAGGTCCATGACCACAGACCATCGTTGCTCGGGTACATCTCCGGCGATGTCAACTGCCACCTCAGGGTCGGTGCCAAGGTATCCAGCCAGGTCCAGATCCGGGTTTCCGCCAAGGTTGACGCTGATGGCGTTGGAAGACACGAACACCTCTGCCAGGGCGACTGCCGGCTGATTGCCAGGCATCAGTTCGACCCGCATACGCTCGGCGAAACGAAAATCGGTAATGCCTTCGCCGGCGGACAGGACCGCGCTTCGCAGGGTGACGCGGCTGCCGGCGGCGAGTCCCAGATCGAGGTTGAGTCGGCCCAGGTCGAGACTGCTGCGAGCGTTGCCGCTGCCGCCGCCGTCGAATACCAACAGAGCGTCGGAAACGCACACGCCTTCCACTTGCGGGTCACCGAGCTCCGGCTCGCCGACGCAACCCACGGACAACGCCAGCGTGATGAAAATGAGCAGTCGCATGTCAGAAAAACGCGATCAACCCCACGCGCGCAGCGGGACTCCACACGCGCAGGGTTGTTCGCGTAAACACATTGACCGACGGCGCCATCGGCGATGTCGACCCCTGTGATTCGCTCAGGTGCAGCTCGCTGCTGATGTAACTCGCGCCAGCTTGCAGGTAGAACGCCGCCTTCGGGCTGCCCAATCGCAACCCGACCGACACGTTGTAGAACTCGTAGCTCAAGCTGTTGAGCTGGGCGCTGTCGAGGCCGGCGCCTTCAGCCATGGCGCGGACCCAGGGTTGAGCAGCGCCGTCAAAGTAGTGGCCGAGTTCGAACGCGAGAAACGGGCTGGTTGCGCCGTCGCTCGCGTGCAGGCGAGCACCACCGCGAATGCCCATCGATACCGCATTGTGACCCACGCCCACGTGCAGTCGTGTGCGTGGGCTGGTGCGTGCGAGCACGCTGGCCATGAACCCGTCGGGCAGGCCAACGTCGGTCATCATGCCCAGTCGGTGGGACTGAGCATCGTCATCGTCGGCCCAGCTCGTGGGGACGTCACCAGTGGTCAGCGCGACCAGCGCGGCGGTGCAAATGACAGCTTTAAGGGGATTGGGTTTACTTGCGACCATGAACGAACGCACAAACCCGGCACAGGCTGAAGAAGCAAGCGGCGGGCCAGCGAGCGGTCGTACCAATATCAGCACCTTGACCCGGCGCGCCGCGGGCCATGCGGGGAGCCCAGTTCCGGGGTGGGGGCCTGGGACAACGCTATCTCCGAGACCACTACGAACGGCTACTCGAGTCGCCGGTAAATGACCCTGCCAGTGCAACTCAAAGTCGCACTGATCGAAAGTGAACACCTAACGATTTCATGTCGTTGTCGCCGGCCATGAACCATAGGTCCAGCCGCGAAAATGGCACAAAAGCTGCTCTAGGGAAGGGCAGGATGAAAAAGCTCACGACCCCACTTTCCATCTTCCTCACCCTTCCACTCATGGCGTGTCTCGCGACCGGCGACGACAACAAGGATCTCAACAACGATCCTCCCTTGTCTGACTACGACGTTCTGATGGACGGCGTGCCCGATCCCGACACGTTGCCCGACGAAGGTAAGGCCGACGCGGTGTATCCGGAGCAGTACGCCGGACCGGTCCAGTGGCAGTCGCCGGTCAAGAGCCAGGGCCGCCGCGGGGTGTGTTCGATCTTCTCCGCGGTCGGGCTCATGGAGCATCTCTACATAAAAGAGGGCAGCATCACCAACCCTGACTTCTCAGAGCAGTACCTGCAGTGGTCTGCGAAGGTCGAAGTCGGCTCCTTCCCCAACACGTCCGGCTCCAACTCACGCTCCAACCTCAAGGCGATCAGCGAGTACGGCATCGTCTGGGAAGCCGACGACCCATACGAGACCAACCAGTGGGGCCCGAGCGACGACGAAGCTTGCGAAGGCGACGACATGCCGACCCGCTGCTACACCAACGGAACGCCCAGCGACGAAGCTCGCGCGGCTCGCAAATGGAAACTTCCCCGGGGCCGCTGGATCAGCGCGCGCAACGACAGCATCAAGGCGCACATCCACACCAAAGACCAGGGCGTCGTCATCGGCCTCACGTTCTTCTACCAGAGCTGGAACCATCGTCGCAGCCAGTTGCCTTCGAACAGCGATTACTGGAGCAAGGGTTACGTGCTGTACCCGAACGCCAAGGACAAGGAAATCTCCCTCGAGAAGCGCGCCGGTCACTCGATTCAGCTCGTCGGTTGGGATGACACCCTGGAAGTACAGACCGTCGATGAAGAGGGCAACAAGGTCGTCGATGAAGATGGCAACCCGGTCATGGAAAAAGGCTTCTTCGTATTCAAGAACAGCTGGGGCACGGGTAGCTTCGGCAAGGACAATCCCCACGGCGACGGCTATGGCTTCATCTCGATGAAGTACGTCCGCGAGTACGCCAGCGCGTACGTCAGCGGCCTGCCCAACCTGAACTTGACCGAGACCTGCACCGGCGGCACCGACGATGACTTCGACGGCGCTATCGACTGCGACGACAGCGACTGCGCCGATGCTCTTGAGTGCCAGTCCACCGGCGGCCAGGAGTCGCTCACCTTCGAGAGCAGCCACGACCCCCTGTCCATCCCCGACAACGACCCGGTCGGTATCTCCAGCGACCTGAACATCGAGCGCTCGGGCACCGTCCGCAAACTCGAAGTCGAAGTAGACATCACGCACACGTACCGCGGCGACCTCCGCGTCATCCTCGACCACGACGGTCACTCCATCGTGCTTCAGGACCGCAGCGGTGGCGGCGTCGATGACTTGAAGAAGACCTTCGAAGTAACCGACCTTGTCGGCCGCGAGATGACCGGGGACTATCGGCTCCGTGTCGAAGACCGAGCCGGCGTTGATACCGGTAGCCTCAACAGTTGGAAACTGACCGTCGTCACCGACGTCCAACAGTAGCTAACATCTGGTTCCAACCGGCATCGTGCTGTGCAACTTGCAGCTCGGTGCCGGTTTTGGTTTCGGCGGCGCTCCGCAGCCACTATGCTGTGCCGATGTTTCGCGGTCCCACTATCCAGACGCTCCTCGCTGCTTTCGCCGTGGCCCTTGTCGCCTGTGGTAGCGGTGATGGTGGCGAGCAGGCTGACGCTGGCGCCAACGACCCGGACGCTCAGGGCAGCGGCTGCACCATGCCACTGGAGATGGGCCACTGCATCGATGGCGCTACCGGCGGCCCGTGCCTGGACTTCGAGGCGACGAACCGCCAGTTCATGGCCCTGCAAGGCGGCGAGACCGTGCAACCAATCGTCGGCCCGCAAGGCGCGGACATGTTCGTGTTCGCCGTGCGAGCCGCCGGCGTCAACCCCGGCACTGACAAGAACCCACCCATGGTTTCGCTCACCGCCTATTACGGCGAGGAAGATCGCGGAGGGTTCCTGTCGTGGCCCATCTTTCACCCCGACGCGGGCATGCACGTCGCGCCCCAGTTGTACACGGTCGTGTTCGACACCGCGTCTCTGATCGGCGAGACCATGCGCATCACTGGTGCGGTCACCGATCCCAGCGGCACTCAGTTTTGCGGCGAGACGACCATCGTCGTTGGCGAGCTGCTCCCCGGTGACGGCGGCCACTGACGCCTGGTCGTGCCGGAGCTTCTCTACTTTGCTGCGATCGGTGCGACCGCGGTGATCGCGCTGGCCGCCAATCTCGGTAGGTTGCGCAAGAGCAGCGCCCTGGCACAACAGGCCGCGACCGTCCACGCGGAGCTCGTGGACTGGGCGGCGACCACCGACTGGAAGATCGCCGACGGCAGCGAGGTCCGTTGGGTGGAAGAGGCCGAGAGGATCACGGGGCTGGCCGGATTTCCCCAGGACTGGGATCTGAGCAGTGAGCGCCCGGGCAGTGGGGCGGAGAAGTACTCGCCCATTCGCAAGTGGGTGTACCGCACCATGCTCGCTCGCGAGACCTCGTTTGGTCGGGTGACGGTCATTGGCTGCTGGCGCGAGGACAGCACGAGCTACAACGTGTTCGCGTGCCTTTCGGGGGCGCCGCACACGTCGCCGTACACCCTGGATGTGCTGCCCACGGATCACCCGCCTGGAAGTCGTTTGGCCGAGGACGGCTCGCCACCCGCGGGATGCACGGAGCTACACATCGACGCCGCGGTCGATGGACTGTTGCCGCCAGCACGCCTGCGTCTGTTGAGTGGCCAGATCCTGCTGCACACCGCTGAGTGGTTGTCCGCGGATATAGCGGAGGATCGCTGCAAACGGCTGATAGACCTGTGCAAGGAGTTGCCCCATGGGCCGGCCCTGGGCCCCGAGCGCTAGCCGGCTTTCTAACGCTCGCCTGGCGGCTCGCTCCGCTCAGGGTTGCCCGGTTGACGTCACGCCCGCATGTGCGACATGCTTCGCAGTGCAATGAGCCAACTCGTCGACGACTTCATCAGCGCCTCCGAATCCGAAGATGCCGGGCTGGCCAAGCGGCTCGCCAAAGTATCCGACGATGAAAACCTGCACGCGGTTCTGGCCTGCTTCGATTGGGACGGCTCGGGCGCTCTCGACGACGATCAGCGCGCGACGGCTCGGAGGGTATTGACGAAGATGCACACGCCGTCGGCCAAAGGGCTGGCCAAGCTGCATCAGGCCCTCGGCTTTCTCGACGTGGACTCGAACAAGAAGCTCGAGCACACCGAGGTCACCATGGCCGTGGAGATTCTCGAACTGTTTTGCAAAGCCGACTCGGTGAACGACACGCTGTCGGCCAAAGAACTCGACATGCTGCTCACCGCGCTCAAGAAACTAGACGTAGACAATAGCGGCGCCCTGGACAAGGACGAGCGCATGGCACTACGCGATGGGCTGTGGACGCCCGACGAGTTTCTCGCCGAGCTGCTCGCTTAAACCATCGACGACCGGAAGGCTCGCGAACCCGCTACGGATCCGGCGGGCACTCGATGCCGAAGTTGAACTCGATGAAATCCGAGTTGGTGCCGTCATTGGGGCCGAAGCGAAACAGCCACGACCCGGTGTGGATCACATTCATGTCGTCGACCTGCCATTCGCCGACGTTGGCCCCTGCGGTGACGACCGCGACCACCGGCGTCCCGTGATCGTGAACGCGCTGCCAGGTCTCTAACGTGTCGAAGGTGATGCCGTCGACCGGTACGTCCTGATCGTCGGTGACTTCGATGGTGAATGAGTTGTTGCCAACCAACAGCGGGTCCGGCGCCCAATCCAGGAGGTGAACTTTGAAAAGGCCACTGTCACCGAGCTTGGACATGCCTGTTGTCAGCACTTCTTCATCACCCTGGCAGAACAGATGTCCTTCGCCGTCGTCGTGATGATGCCCGTCATCTCCGCAGGCTGCGGCGAGAGGAAGGGCGAGTACTGCGAGCATTAGGACCGTGTGGCGCATGCTCAAGACTCTAGTCCAGCCCCGTCGGCGGGGGGCAAAAATTCATTGTCAGCGTCTAACTTCACCTCGCATTCCGCGAGGTTCCGGCATCAGGACGCGTCTGTGTCGCTACGGTTTGGTCTTCGCGACATAGTCGTCCATGCACTTGAGGAACGCTTTGCAGTCCTTCTTGGGCAGGCACTCCTTGTACATGGTGACCGTCTTACTGTCTTTGGCGCACTGATCGACGCCGGCGCCGGAGCTGGGAACGGTCATTCCAACCGTTTCCTTTATGCATGTGGCGTATTTTACTCCCGCCTGCTTGCACGTCTTCTTCGCCTCGGCGGACGGACCACTGCTGCAACCAATGTGCATGGTGGCTAAAGTCACAAGGGCGACCATAACGCCACAGACCCTCAATACCCCCGCTAGAGTTCGTTTCACACTCACCTCCGTTGCCACCTTTTACCTCGTCTGAAATTGGCGCCAGAACTGGCTGCCAAGGTCGGTTGCGTTATACTCCAAGCCGGAGGAGATAACTATGCGTGCAAAATCTGGAGCAATAGCCGTAGTGTTTGCAGCCCTGTTCTTCATGGGCGCTTGTACAACCGAGGACAGCGATGCCTCGATCACCGTGGTAAACGACAGCCAAGTTGATCTCATTGAGCTCAACGTGGCGCCCGTTGGCACTGTCACCTGGGGTGGCGATCTTTTTGGCGGGGCCGATCTGTTCCCCGGTGAAGAGCTCACCGTCGTAGTCGCTTGCGACTACTACGACATCCGCATCGTCGATGAGTTCGGTGTTGAGTGCATCGTCGAAGACGCAGATCTCTGCGCCAACGACAGTGTGCTTTACGCGAACGCTGACTGCGGGCTTTGATCCGCTGCGCTTGGCTGGGCCGCAGGCGCTGACCGGCACTTGGCCGTGCTGCGCTTGGGCCCGGTTGGGTGCTGCAGTAGTCAGCAGGACCTCTTAGGGGCCCTGAGTAAGGGCCCCTTCGGGGGTTGTATCAAGCAAGAGTCCGAGCGCCCTTGGGGGGGAACTGCTGGATGCGCTCGTCGGGGGATTGTCTAGACATCAGTCGACGGCAAGTTGGTTGGTCAGTTCTGACCAAAAGCCCGAGGTGTATCCTGCTGTAACTCCTAGGGGCAGCTATGGCACGTCGCTTGCGATGGCGGGCACCTATGAGTGTTCGTCTCGGCTACGTTTTGCCCTGCCTTCTGCTGGTTCTCGGTGCATGCGCCGTCGACGGCGATATCGATGACGCCAGCAACCCGCTGACCGATGGAACTCCAGACGCCGTGGGCGTGCTGGCACTGCTGAATTCCGCATCGACCACCTTCGCAGTTCTGGACATCGACGCGGGCTTGGACCGGCGTGCGGCGGCCGGCCTTATCGACCGGCGCAATGGCCCGGACGGAATGTTCGGAACCGCTGACGACCAGCCATTCACGTCGGTCGCCGATGTCGACCGTGTCCGCTGGGTTGGACAGAGCGCGCTCAACAAACTGATCAGCTACAGCCGGGACAACGGGTTCGTACCCGACGGCAACGCGGTGTTCGGCGTTTTCGACGGCGTCACGTTCACGTTCGATCAAGCGGCGGCGACCCTGGACCTGGTCAACACGGCCTCCGAAACCGTCCTGCGCAACGACGTCAAGCTAGACAAGCGCGCCGTGGAAAGCATCCTGGACGCGCGTCCAGTGGCCGATATGGATACGCTGGCGAGTCTGTACTACGTGGGTAAGGCCATGCTTACTCGGGCCCGGGACTTCGCGGCGCCAATCCAGCTCGGCATCATCTCCGATCTCGACAAGACCGTCATTCCACCCCACGGCGACGAGCTGCCTGCCGCGCCGTATGCTGGCGTGGCTACCTTGTACAACGCCATCGATGACGGGGGAGCCAGCGACGTCTACTACGTGACCGCGCGCTCGGAGGACAGGGTGACCGAAATTCCGGCGTGGCTGGACGCTCAGGGCGTACCCGCTGGCCTCATTCACACGGGTATCTCGCCGGTCCCGTGGGTCGCCAAGGATGAAAAAGTTCGCGACATCCTGAGCGTGTTCGACGCCAATCCGGGCCAACAGTTCGTGATGTTCGGCGACACCAACCACGTCGACGCCGACGCGTTTCGCGTGGTCATGGAGTTGCGACCCGAGCAAGTAGTCGCGGCCTTCGTGCACAACGTCAAGACCATCGATGCCGATCGGCTCGAAGGCCTGCACGTGTTCGAAGACCATCGCAGCGTCGCCACCAGGCTTGCTGAACTCGGCGTCATCGACAGCGCCACCGCCGACGCGATCCACACGGAAGTAGCGTCAGCCCCCGAAGATCTGCGCTGAGTCCAGATAGCGGAAGCCCATACGCTCGGCCATTCGCCGAGCCGCGGCGCTATCGCCGACGTAGATCGAAGCGGCGGGATCTAGCTTGTGGTGTTCGATCGCTTCAACGATCAGCCCGGGGAATGGCTTTCTGCACCAGCACCTGGGTGGCCCGCCGCCGTGAGGGCATGCGGGCAGATGGACCAGCGCATGGCTTTCGTCGCTGTGTGCGGCGAGCTGCTGTTGTTCTTCGTCGCTGAGCTGGCGGCCATCCAGGTCCAGGACGACCGCGCGGTTGTTGTAGCCGGTCGGTGTCGGCTCGAACGCGCGTTCGCGCACACTGGCGAACCCTTCGCTTTCGTCGGGGCGTTCGAATCTTCGCCGGTAGTCGAACTGCGCCCGCGGTGGAAACACGTTCGGGTCGCTCTTGTTGGCCTGTTTCATCTCGTCGGGGGCGAGTAATTTGCCGTAGCGCCCAACCATGCGTCGGACCGCGTTGACCTGCGCTTGCTCCACGGATGTCGTCAACCAGACGCAGCGCACGGGGACGCCGTGGGACCAGGCGGTTTCGATGATCTCGTTGCGAGCTTCTCGGCTGGGATAGGTGTTGTCCAGGACCACGCGACGCTTGCCCTCGGCCAACAGCTTCGCCAGCGCCGGTACCAACGACGACAGCTTGCCGCCTCGCTCGTCTCGGTTCAGTCGCGCGTAGCCGTTGGTCACGAGCTCGCGTGTAAATTGGCTCTTGCCCGCGGCGGGAATGCCGGTGACCAACACGACGTCGCCGTCGGCATCGTCAGACGGGCGGCGTTTGTCTACGGGGATGCGCACCAGGGGCGCCGCTGTGATGGCCGCGTCCATTTCGTCGCGTATTTCGTCTTCTAGTGGAAGCTGCTGGGCCCGCACTGCCGACGTTGCGTGGTCGACGCCGGTCGCGCCCGGTATGGGCGTGACCTGTCCGCGCAGTTCACCCAGGTAAGCGAGCATGTGTTCGGCCGAGAACTTCCTGCGTTTTCGCTGGCCGGCCAGAGGCGTATGCGCGATCAGTCGAATACCGTGCGTGGCGCAGTAGTCCACGACGCCGTTGCGCACGTAACGCATGTTGTACGTGTTGAGTTCCACCTGCACCGCTGCGATGTCGACGATGGTGCGCGCCTCTTCAATTTGGCCGACGTTGACGTTGCACAGCCCAACCCGCCGCACCTTGCCGGCGTCGACCAGTTTTCGCAAAGCTCGAACGCTCGTGGCCAGCGCTGTCCGTGGGTCGACGGCGTGCAGCTGATACAGGTCGATGCAGTCCACACCCAGCGCAGTCAGGCTCGCGTCACAAGCGGCCATGAGGTGCTTGGCTTTGCCATCCGCTAGCCACTTGCCGCCCGGTCGGGTGAGCCCGCCTTTGGTCGCCACGGTGACCGTCGACCGATCGCCGGACCACGATGCGAGCGCCTCGGCGATCAGTCGTTCGTTGTGACCGGTATCGCTCGTGTCATGGCAGTAGGCGTCCGCGGTGTCCAGGAGGGTAGCCCCCGCATCAAGAGCGGCATGGATGACCTGGATCGCGCTGTCGTCGTCACGCTTGGCTCGGGTGGATAAGCGCATGCAGCCGAAGCCGATCACTTCTTGCCCTGACCGCGTTCGAATATCTGTCGCACTGTCGTGATCGTATCGGCGTCATCGGCACGTTTGTCTTTTCGGTAGCGCTTCACGCGCGCAAAGCGCAGCGCCATGCCTCCGGGATAGTGAGGACTAGCGAGTACGTCGTTGAACGCGATCTCTGCTACGAGTTCCGGCTTGACGTGCACTACATGCTCGTCGCGGCTTAGCTCTAACTCCAGTAGCCGCTTCGTCTGCCAGGTGAGCATCGCGTCGGTCATACCTTTGAACGTCTTGCCGAGCATGACGAAGCTGTTGGTCTGGGGATCTCGGGCAGCCAGATGCAAGTTACTCAACCACCCTTTGCGCCGGCCACTGCCCCATTCCACCGCAATGACGACAAGGTCCAGGGTATGCGCGGGCTTGATCTTGAACCAGTGTTTGCCTCTGCGACCCGCTTCATACGCGGACGCCAGCGACTTGATCATCACGCCCTCGTGTCCCTGCGCAATGGCGCGAGCCCAGAACTCCTCCGCCGCGCCGGTGTCGTTCGTTTCGAGTCGCGGGACCAGTGCGCCCGTTGGCAGCGCTTCGGTCAACGCCTGGGCGCGATCGCGTCCGCCGCGGTCCATCAGATCGTCGTCGTCCACGAGCAGGCAGTCGAAATACATGGCGGTAAGTGGCAGCGTGTCCTGGTCCGCGGCCGAGTTGCGGCGTCGGCCGAACCTGCGCATGGTCTGCTGGAACGGGTAGGGCGTTCCGTCATCGCGCAACGCGATCGCTTCGCCGTCGAGGATCAGTCGGCGAGCGGGTAGGGCTCTGGCCTGGGCGACCAGTTCGGGCACGGCGGCTGTTACGTCGTTCAATCGGCGCGAATAGACCCGGATTTGATCACCGTCCTTGTGCACCTGGACTCGGGCACCGTCGAGTTTCAACTCGACGACCGCGTCCTCGATGGTGTCCAGAGCACTGACAACATCATCGGCGGGCTGGGCGAGCATCGGCAGCACCGGGCGAAATAGCTGCAGGGAGAATCGTTCCAACCCCGCGCTGCCCTCGGTCATGGCGGCGGTCGCAACGGCGCCGAGGTCGCCGCACAACATGGCCGCCCGGCGTACCAGGGCCGAGCTGACGTCGGCTGCCTGGGCCAGCGCATCGGCCATGACACCTTCAGACGCGCCCTGGCGCATTTCGCCCATTAGCAGGTGGGCGAGGAACTGCTGCTCGTCCGCGCGCGCCGCATGGAACATGGCGCCCAGCAAGCCCGTGCGTTTGGCCGCCGAGCCCGTTCCGTGGGTGTTCGCTATGTCGGCGAATCGTTCGCTGATACTGGCAACGGTGAGTGTCGACTCGGCGGCTGCCTCCGCCTGTCGCGCTTTCTTCACCGCCGCCCAACCGACGCCAATTTTACCGCCGGGGATGACGCCGGTCAGAAACGACACGCCGGCAACGAGCTCATCGACCGCCATTTGGCGGATGCACTCGGCGAGGGCGGCGGACTTGCGTTTGCGCGAACGCGTGGCGCGTACTTCGGCAGAAGCTCTGACCAGCTCGCGCAGCAGCACGTGCTAACTACTGGCCTCTGTCGCGCTTCTTGGGGTAATCGAAATCGAACTCGACCGGTTGTAGACCGGCGACTTTCTTCCATCGCGATGTGTCGAACACCATGGTCACGATGCCGCACGTCGGCAGATTGTCGATGGGCGCGGGGGCGAACTGATTGGCCAGGTCCGTGAAGCTCGGGTTGTGGCCAAACAGCATCGCCGCATCCACGTCGTCATCGATATGCCTGATGACCCCCTGTAGTTCACCTGCACGGGCTTCGTAGAGCTGTTCGTTGATCTCCGCGTCGTGCCACCGGTAGCCGAGCTCACCACAAAATATCTTGGCCGTGCGGCGCGTGCGTTTCGCCGGGCTGCAGATGACCAGCTCGATATCGATGTCGCGTTCGGCGAAGGCCGTCGCCATGATCGGCGCATCGCGCTTGCCCCGTTTGTTCAGCGGGCGGTCGATGTCGTCCAGGGTTTCGTCTTTCCGGCTCGACTTTGCGTGGCGCACCAGTACGAGCGTCTTCATGTTGCCCTCGCCAGCTCGAGGTTCTTGAGCAGTCGCTCGGTGACGAGCTCCATGAGGTGAAAGCCGAATTCGGGCTCCTGAAAGAACAACTGGTGCACGTCTTTGCGGCTCATGCTCCACAGGTGTGTGTCACCGTCGGCGACGGCCGTGGCCGTTCGACTGTTGCACGGTGCCATCAGACCGATTTCGCCAAACAGCTCGCCCTTCTTGAGGGTGACATCGATCTCGCGGAGTTTGATCGCGCCATCCTTGATCAAGTACATCTTGTCCGAGTCATCTCCGGCTTTGAACAACACGTCTCCGTCCCGGCAGGTCTCTTTGTGCATGAACGGGATCAGTGAATCCGGCCCGAACTCGCCCACCGTGCTCGCGGCGACTCGGCGAACCAGATTTCTCATCTGGAGCAGGCGCCACATGTTGAGGGGCAGCATCAGGGACTGCACGGCGAGTACGGGATACATGGACGGGCCGACGTTGGCGGCGTAGGTGATCATCGCGCAGTTGGCGAAGATACCAGCGACGCGGAGCGGGATCATTCGCTTCATCCAGAAGGTCGAAAACATCAGGAACGACCCGAGGTAGCCAACGAATTCTGTCCAGCCCAACTCCATGGGCCCGAGTATAGGCCGAAAACCAGAACGGGCGGGGGTTAGCCCGCCCGGTGTGGAGTGAGGATGAGTCGTCTATTCGACGATGATGACGCCGCAGGGGAATACTGCGGAGATGTGGTGAAGGTCGCCGTTCTGCAGAGCGTCGCAGGCGGCGCCGAGGACCTCGAAGGTCTTGCTGTCGCGCATGACCCACTCGGTGCCTTGCTCGAGGGGAGTGCCGTCAACCGAGACCAGGCCCTGCCCAGCCTTGGCGGGGTCTACTTCGCCGTTGATGGTGAACACACAGCCGGTAACGCCGCCGACGATGGCGCCGAATGCATCGACGAGTTCGTCCGGGTTGAGCGCGACGTAGTACGGTGCCTGGGTCATGCCACCAGCTGCGGGCAGACCGGTACCAACGTTGGCCAGCTGCTGCAGATGGTTCGCGCCCACATCGTCGCCTACGCTGATGACGTAGGTGTGGATGCCTTTGTCGAACGCTCGTGCGGTCGCGTCGAGGGACTCGTTCTCCGCGATGGTTGCCTCCGCGTTGTTCTGCGGGTTCGGGATAGCGCACGTGTCAGGCTCGCCGTCGGTTGCGACGATAATGATCTTCGGACCGGGCTCGTTGACCGCCTCGAGAGTGTCGGTCACCGCGTGGATCGATGCGCCAGTCGGCGTGTCACCGTCTGGGCCTGCCGGGCCGATGATCGCGTTCATGGCGTCGTAGTTGTCGAGCCTGGGCTGCACGTTTTGCAGCATGGGACAGACGCCGCCGTTGTTGCCGTCATTCGACGTGTACAGAGTCAGGCCGAACCTGACGCCCGACTGCAACCGTGACACCATGCCGTCGCCTTCCATCAGGGTGCGATAGACGGCGTCCCAGCGATTCGTCGCGCCGAAGTCCGAACTCATGCTGCCGGACTGATCGACCACCAACTGAATCGTGGGCGTGATGCCGTTGACGATGGCGTTGATATCGCCGCATGTGCCGTCATCCGGGAACGGATTGTCCGGGAATGGCGGATCCGGTGGGTTCAACGGATCATAGTCATTAGGATTGTTATTGTTGTCACCTACGAGCCCGGCATCACAACCACCGAACGCGCACGCAGCAACTACCAACGAAAGTGCGAGTAAACGGGTCATCTTGCGGTTGATGTGTGCAAAACGGATGCCCAGTCGACTGTTGAGGCGATTTCAACGGGTTGGCCGGGGAGGTGTACGCCGCATTGGGGATTTTGTCGGCCGTGTGGTGAGCGGATCCCCGATCCGGGGGTAGGCGCAATTCCGTTGGGTTAGAGTTGTGGCCATGCAGAGATTGATGATCATTGCGGTTGGGGTGGGGCTGCTGTGTTTGGGCTGCAGCTCGGACGACAAGCCCAAGGCGTCCGACAAGTCCGACAAGTCCGGTGAGGTCAAGAAGGACGAGGACAAGGTCGCCGCGAAGGACAAGCCGGCGGACGTTACCGGCTGCAAGTCGGACAAGGACTGCAAGGGCTACCGCGTGTGCGAAGCCGGTAAATGCGCCGAGCCCAAGAAGCCACCCGCGGCAAAGCCCGATCCGTCGACGAGCCTGCCGACGCCAAATCCACCCACCACGCCACCCGCCGTTGGCGCCGGAGCCAACGCTTGCAAGGGCTTCATCGACGCGATCTGCGAATCGTGCACCGACAAGTCCACCATTTGCACGACGCTTAGAACCATGGTCCAGACAGCCGGCGGGATTCCAGCGGCGATGGTGTCAGGGGTATGTCAGCGGGGCGCGACCCAGTTGGCTACGCTCAAAGCGCTGCCTCTCGAGCAGCGCAAGATGGCGTGCGGGCTCATGGAGCAGATGTTCAAGCGCAAGCTGGGCGGTGGCGGTGCGCCGACACCGACGCCGACGCCCACACCGACGCCGACCAAGTAGCCCGTGATACCGTGCGCGCGTGAGTGAAACAGAGCGTCCAGTGAACCGTTCAAGAGCGTTTCTTGTTGTCGTGGCCGCCATCGCTGTGGCCGCGGCTTGCAGTAGTAAGAAGACCGACGACACCGACAAGACCAAACGACCGAAGAAGATCAGGACCCAGGTCGTGACTCAGGCGAAAGTGAAGCCGGTCGATGTGCCGTGCAACGAGGCGGGTAAGATCGTGGCCGCGGCCTGGAACGATGCGGCCAAACAGAAGTTGAAAGCTGCGTTCGTCGCCGCTGAAGCTGCCCACGCCATGGATACGTTCGAGCGCGTCAGCAAGCGCCTGGACGATAACGCAAAGCAGCTCAGTGCCCTGGACCAGGAAACCTGCAAGCTCGTGCGCGCCATCTGCGTGAAGCGGCGAGCGACCGCCATGGGGACGCTGGTCAGCGCTCTGGCCGGAGCGAAGAAACGCGGGGTCGAGCGCGCTCTGCGTGCCGTCTATCGCCTGGCTCCACCGGCCGACTGCGCCGACGCCGAGTACATGGCGGCGATGCCTCAGCCGAGGAAGAAGGACCAGAAGAAGATCGAGCAGCTGTACGCCCACCTGGATGGCCAGCGGATCAAATTGCATCTGGGGCGCAGCAAGGGCGCGCTGTTCGAACTCAAGGCCGTCGTGATGGCGGCCGGGCGTGTTGGCTACCAACCTGGACTGGCTGAGGCCAAGGAGTTGCAGGCCCGCGCGTTCCGCGCTCGTAACAAACTCAATCACGCGCAGCAGAGCCTGCGTATCGCCGCCAAGACTGCTGCTGCGGCCCAAGACCACTGGCGCGTCGCCAGCGCGTGGATCGAGTTGGTGTCCGTACTCGTCGATTCCCGGCGCTTGCCGGATGCGTTCAAAGTGGTCAAGGGTGCCGAGATCGCGATTCAGCGCAGCAAGAACACGGCCGCGCTCAAGCGCCGTCTCAACGAAGCACTGGCCATGGCCAACTTTCAGTCGGGCAAGTACAAAGAGGCCATCGCTGCGACGGAAGCGGCCATCGCGCTGACCAAACCGGACGACGACATCGCCGCCGCCGGGATTCTGTTCTTGCGCGCCGCAGCCACCCAGGCGCTGAAGAAGCCAGCCGACGCAGAGAAGGTCTACCTCGAGCTAGAGAAGAAGGTCACCCGGGGATTTGGCCCGAAACATCCCATGGTCGGACGCGTGCTGATCGCCCTGGGCCAGAGTCAGGTCGCGCAGGAAAAGTTCGACGACGGCATCAAGACGATCAAAGGCGCGGTGAAGTCTTTTGAGATCACCTACGGAGCAGCGCATCTGCACGTCGCTTCGGCGAAGGGGGCGTTGGCTAACGCGTTCGTCTCTGCCAAGAAGTACAAAGACGCGCTCGCGACATTCGCGCAGGTGCTGGCCATTCGCACGAAGACAGGCGGGCCCGAGCACCGTACGGTTGGCCGCACTCACCTGGATATCGCCCGAGCGCATGAGGCCTCTGGAGACAAGACAAAGGCAACCCAGTCGGCGAAGAAGGCCCGGGAAGTGTTCGAAAAGGCGAAGTCCAAAGGTGGAGTGGCCGCCGCGGACAAATTGCTCAAGAAGCTGACCGCACCCTGAGTTGTTTTCTCCCTCTACTTCCCAGTAGGTTTGCCCGTAAGGCAAGTAGGTTTGCTCGTGTAGCCGGAGGGTCGGATGTCTAAAGCAGAGTTGTGGGAACGAGTACGTAGGGGCAAGCACACGGCGCTCATCGGCCAGGTCGATGCGGGCGAGGCACCACCGGACATCCTGCTGCTCGAGGTCGACTGCGATCTCGGCGGCCCGCCTTTACGTCCATTGCTCACCTTATGCGAACGGGTTGAGGCGTTGCTCGGTGACGAGAAAGTCGACGACAACGAAGCTGCCGGCGAGCCGCACTTCTCCAGCGGGCTACTGCGTCGTATGCAGGGCGAGACTCACGAGCCGATGCACACCGGTCGTCTGGTCGGCACGCTCAATCGACTCAGCGCCGCCACGGCGCGGCCCGTTGCGATCTGGTTCCACGCCGCCGACCAGGCCGATGTCGGCAGCCAGACATTGCTGCTCGCATCACTGAAGGAGCGTGGCTGGTTGAAGTTGCCCGTGGTCATCGCCGTGGAGAGCAGCGACGGCGAGTTCGTATCGTCTCTGCGCGGTTTGCTGAAAGCCGACGACATCATCGACGGCACTCAGTCAGCGGCGTCGGTGGACATGACGACGCTGCCCGACGATGCGGCGCTGGTTTTGCGCGCTGCCGCTATCGTTGGCAACGCGTTCGAGGTGGAGACCGTGGCGGACTTGCTGGACGCCGAGCACTTCGAGATCCTCGAGGCGCTGCAGGTCGCCCACGACCGTGGCGTTCCCCTGCGCGATCGCGGTCGCGGCGTGTTCAGCTTACCGGTGGATACTGCGGAAGCGATCCGCGGCAGCTTGCTGCCATCGCTGCGTCAGGCCTGGCACGCGCGACTGGCTGACCTGATGGGCAATCCGGTGGACCACGAGGACGATGAGGTTCCCGAACCTGAGATCCGGCGCAATTCAGAGACGGGGTTGCCGTCTCTGTACCCGACGCCGAGCTCGTCGTTCACACCGCCGCCGGCGATGAACAATCTGGGTGACATGCTCGGTCGTCCCGACTCGGCCCGCGCGCCCACCCTCGAGGAGAACGAGTTGCTCGATAAGGTGGCCCGGGAAGCCGTCGTTGCCGAGGCAGCGTCCAGCCACGAACCGGCGCGCAACTCGGCGCGTGCCGCGCGTCATGCTGCACAGGCCGGACGGGTAGAAGACGCCGTTGGCCATACTCTCGCCGTCGCCGATGAAGCCGCGCACCAGGGCGCGTTCGATCAAGCGTGGGCGCTGGTCGATCAGGCCGCGGAGTTGGCTGATTCTCTACCGCGCGGCGTGGTCGCCGACGTGCTGCGTGCCCGGGTTGAGCTCGAGCGTGCGCGCATCGCCTGGTTGGGCGTAGGGGAGTCACAGGAACTGACTCTAGCCAAAGCGATGGAGCATCTGGCCAACGCGCAACAACTCGTGCACGACGACCATCTGATGACGGCGGAGATCCTGGCGACCGCCGCCGCGGTGTGTTTCGATATCGGCGATCGCGAGTCGCTGGACTCGGCCATCGATAATCTGACTCAAGCCAGCTTGTTGCTTGCAGAAAACGGTCGCGCCGTCGAAGCGGCGCGGTTGCTCAACGACCAGGCCGCGGTGTGGGTGCGCCTGGGCGATCCGGTGCGCGCGTACCATTTGTTGGTCAAGTCCCGGGAGGTGTTTCAACGCCTCGATACGCCGATCGCGGAGCTGGAACTGGCGGAGACCAATCACCAGACCGCGCGCCTGGCCCTGCATGCCGAAGCGCGCCCGGGCCGGAGCCGCGACGCGATTCTGGCCGGACTCGATCATGCCGAGCGCGCCGCCAAGACCTTCGAGAAGCTGGGCATGGCAAGGCAAACATCCCGCGTGTGGGAAACCATGGGTCGTTTGGCTATGCGCGGCGATCGCAACGACGAGGCCGCCGTGCATCTGGAGAAAGCGTTCGAGGTCCAGCGCCGTCACGCGGATGGCGTCGGCCTGGCGCGCACCACGGCAGCTCTGTCCGAGCTGTTCGTTCGCTCCGGCGATCGCAAACGCGCCCTCGTCGCACTGGCCGACTCGGTGGAGCTGAACATCGCCAAAGGATCGCCCATCGGCCTGGCGTTCAACCGGCAGAGTTTGCAGCGGCTCAGCGAAGGTGAGGACTTGCCCGGCATCGCCAACCTGCGCAAGCGAATCAGCGACGCGCAGGAAGCCGTCGGCGTGGTCGACAATCCCGATGATCTATATGGCAATGCCGGCTGATCGCTCTGAGCGGCGTGGCTGATCGCTCTGAGCGAGTGCCGCTGTTTTTTCGCTCATGCCAGTTGACCCCAGCGCGCCGCGATGTTGCACACAGCCGTGTGCAGTTGGTGGCTTTGCCGTGACGTGCGGTTCATGTTTCGCGATGTTGCCGGGTTGATGTAGTACGGCATCGTACTTGCTCTGGCAGCGAAACAATGTTTCGTGGGGTGAGTCTCGTTGTTGGTACGACCTTTGTTCTCGTTGTCGCGGCGAACGTTGTGGGCTGCGCGAAAGCTGCGAGCCCGGCGGCGTACTGCGACGAGGCCACGCCGTGTGAAGACCCCGCTGCGTCCTGTGTGTCATCCCAGTGTGTGGTCATCGGTGAGCCCGACGCCGGACTTGGCGACTCTTCGTTGCCTGTAGCCGATGCGGCCCTGGCCGCGGTGTGCGGTGACGATGTGTGCAACGCGGCCGCCGGCGAAGACTGCGCGACCTGCCCGGCGGACTGCGGCAGCTGTTGCGGCGATGGCACCTGCGACATGGATCTGGGGGAGGCGTGCGCAACGTGTCCGGCCGACTGCGGTACCTGCTGCGGCAACGACAGCTGCGAGTCGTCGCTCAACGAGACCTGCGACAACTGCACGGCGGACTGCGGCGAGTGCCCGCTGGCGTGCGGCAACGGCATATGCGAAGCCGGCGAGGGCGAGGACTGCTCGACGTGCCCGGCCGATTGCGGATCGTGCTGTGGCAATGGCACGTGTGAGGCAGGTCAGGGGGAAACGTGCTCCACGTGTCCCGCGGACTGCGGCGGCTGTTGCGGTAACGGCATGTGTGAGACCGCGGTGGGCGAGAGCTGTTCGACATGTCCGGGCGACTGCGGAAGCTGTTGTGGTAACGGCACCTGCGAGGCCGCGCTCGGTGAGTCATGCTCCTCATGCGAGGCGGACTGTGGAGCTTGTTGTGGCAACGGGACGTGCGAGACAGCCCTGGGCGAAGCGTGTGGCACGTGCGCCGCCGACTGCGGCAGCTGTGAGCCGAGTTGCGGCGACGGTATGTGTGAGTCGGGGGAAACTTGCGCCACGTGCCCGGGGGACTGCGGCAGTTGTTGCGGCAATGGCACGTGTGAAGCCGGCTTTGGCGAAACGTGCTCGACCTGCGAAGCCGACTGCGGCGCGTGCTGTGGCAACGGTACCTGCGATTCGACTCTGGGCGAGACGTGCACAACCTGCGCAGCGGACTGCTCTTCCCTACCTGCACCTACCGGACTGACCCCGACGGCGAGCGAGAGCGTGGTGGGACAATCCGTGACACTGGACTGGGACCCGGCATGTGGTGCCACCACCTACGAGGTCGATTTCTACTACTGGAAGACGTCCACGGCATCGTGGCAGCCGTACTTCTTGTGGACGACACCCGACGACTTCAAACAGGTTTGGCCGGTGGTCGAAGCGGACTTCTACTACCGGGTGCGCGCGGGCGATGGCGTGACCTTCGGTGACTGGTCGGTCAGTTCCTACTTTAGTTGGGCGAACCCCGCGCCGTAAGCGGTTCGTATTCGTCGATATCTCACATCGAGAAGGGCTAACGTCCCGAAAACCGATTGCCCTTTTTCTCTCCGCTTCCTACACTTTTGATAGGTAGCGGGTGTGTTCGGGGATGTCACGGCCGCCGCCTCGGGGAGAACAACCAGGGTGTCAATTAGCAGTTCGTCCAGACCGGTGGGGCTCAGCTCCGTCATGGACTTGAGAGTATCTCGAGTAGTCAAACTCGATGGTGGACAGCGCCGCGACGACGCAAACAACTGTCGCACGGGCATCATCATCCCTGGCGGTGTTGCGGTCGATCGTGGGCTGCGTGAGTTGTTCGTCTCCCACTATCGCTACATTCGCAAAGTAGTCACTCGTTTTGCCAAGCCTGGTGTCGCGGTGGTGGCCATCGACGAACACCGCAACCAGGTCGCTGGTAGCGTATGCGTCGCGGCCAAGGTCGGCTCGATCAATACCGCTGTTGTCGGTCGTCACAATCGCGCGGATCTGTATCTCAATCACGATGCGAGTTTGTCTCTGCGTCACCTGGCGTTGGTGATCGATCCGCTGCGTAGCTGCGACCGGTCCACGGACGTGCGCTACCGCGTGCTGGATCTCCGCTCGGGCACCGCGTTCGATGACGAACATGGCAACACCGTCGAGGCAGTGACCGCCGAGGGACCGGTGTTCATTCGCTGTGGCAGCTACGTGTTGTTCTGCGTGACCACCGACGACCGCGATGCGAGCCAGGTCTGGCCAAAGGATGCCAACGACGGTTGGGATTGCATCCCCGAGCGGGTGTATTTGCAAAAACGCACGGCGGATCCGGACCGTTGGCAGCGCGAACGTCACCAGCCGACGTTTCATCAACCCAGTTTCCACGAACACACTGGCGAGCTGGACCTCAACCGATCCAAAGCCGATCGCATCACGTTGGTCGGTACGAGTCCTGGACCGCTGGCAGCCAATGCCGAGCTACTCGCCGACGGCGAACAGCCCCTGGGCCGCATGCGGATCTGGACGCGCAAGCGCTCGGAGAATTTGATTGTCGGTGCGTCGGCCCTCGAGCGCGGTATCTTGCTCGGGCGATACGACCGATGTGAGAGCAATGCGCGTTCGGTGATGCGCCGGGACAGTATCTCTCGGGTTCACATGCTGCTGTTGCGCGTCGACGGTCAGAACTACGTTATCGATACCGCAAGCTCCAACGGTACCTGGCTGGATGTCCGTGACGAAGCACAGCCCGACGGAGACGACTGGCGCAAGGTACGCAATATGCCCCTGGCCACCGGCCTCACGTTCTGCCTCGGCAACGAACGCACCCGCGCCCGCTGGACCGACGAGTAGTTACTTCTTCTTGTTGCCGCCGGTGATCTCTTTGATCACGTTGCCGTTCTCGTCCAGGCTCGGGCCCTTCTTGCTCGGGTCGACGATCGACTTGAGGATGTTGTTGCCCTTCTTGCGCACCGGATGCTTTGCGCGTTCGGCCACGACGCGAGCCCACAGCTTTCGGTCGATAGCGGACACGATGAACGTGTTGTAGAAGCGTAGCTTGTCCGACGCGCGCACCCACAGTCCCTTGGCGTACCAGTCGATGTGGGCGGCCTCTTTGATGCCGCCGTTGTCGGCGAACACGACTTTGCCCTTGCCGAAACGTTTCTCAACGACGCGCTGGATGATCGAAAACTCACGCTGGTCGTCGCGAAGCTTGGTCATGTCCAGGGTCGTCAGCGTTTTGTAGAGCTTCCCGCGAAAGAAGAAGAAGAAGCGTCGATTGTTGCGGTTGTTCTGGTCTTCCCAGTAGAGCATCGCCTCGCTGGTCTTGTAGGCGAACTCTTTGTCGATGACCGATACGTCCCAGCCTTTAGCGGTGCCGCGAAAGCGCACGAATGTCGCGGCGATTCGCGCGTACTCGATCTTCATCTTCTTGCGTAGTTTGTCCTGCACGAACGGGTCGGTGGTTCCGGATATTTTCTCCGCGTACTTCTCTTTGATTCGCTCCTCGAGAATCTTGCACACGGCGCGCGGGCTCATGCCGAACTTGAATTTCCCTTGTACGCCCTGGAGCGCTTTCGCGTTGACCTTGCTACTGGTCTTGGCAGCTCGCTTGGCGTGAGCGGGGGCGGCGTTGAGGGCGCCAGCGGCGATGATCGCCGTGGCCACAAGGTAGGCAACGAAGCGTGTCGACATGCTTAAAAGGTACGTTGCGGGCCGTTGATGAGCAAGCAACTCGAAACCATCGCCGGCGACATTTCATGAGTGAATAACCGAGGACGTGAACCGTCTGGATAGCTGGCGGCTCAGCGCGAGACGATCCGGACCAGATTTGTACGTGCTGGCCTGGCTGCGCGGGCATTCCGGAGTCACCATCATGATCATGAGGGGGCTGACTATCGCGATCGTGTGCACACTCGCCAGCGCGGGGTGTGGAACGGCGACGCCGAGCACCGAACCGACCGGGCCTACGACGAGGCTGGAGCCGCCGGCGATCGCGGATGCCGGGCCCGTCAGTGCTGTCGCAGACGCGACGTCTCCGCCCGTGACGCCTTCGGCCACTACTTCGCCCGCACTGATTCTCGCGCGGGCGAAGCTGAAGAAGAACGACTTGTTCGCGGCCCATGTCGCTCTGCACAGTGTGGTCAACCGGCGGATCTCAGCCTCTCCTGCTGACGTTGGCGAGGCCCAGCTGTTGTTGGTCGAGACCATGTACAGGCTGAAGCTATACGCGGCCGCGCTGGCCTACGTGCAGCGGATTCTGAACGTTCCCGGGCATGCAAAGCACGACGACGCGGTCAACTGGCTGGTCAGGCTCGCGCGCATCCTTCCCCACGCGGCTTCACTTGTGCAGAAACGGTTGAATTTGAATGCGCCAGCCTTGCGCGGCGTACGCGACGAGCTGTTGCTATTGATGGCGCGCCGGGCTCTGCGCAGCGGAAAGTTCTCTTTCGCCATTTCGTTCGCGCGGCGGGTGAGCACCACGTCGGCGCACGCTGAGCCGGCTCGGTTGGTTCACTGGAAGGCGCTGCGAGGAGCACGGAAATTGGCCGCCGCGGCCAAGGTGTTGCAGAGCGGTTTTCTCAAGGGCAGTAAGTTCGAGGCTCGGGCGAATCTGGAGCTCGCTCGCATGCATTGGCGGAACAAGGACATTCCCAGGGCGCGCCGACATTTCAATCTCGCTACCGCCACTGCCAAGAAAGACTCGGCGGTGTACATCACCGCGGCGTTCGAGCGTTCGGCCATGCGGCTGCATCAGCGGGGTCGCTTGTCCCAACTGCGTGGCATCAAGCGGGGCGAGCTGCGCAACGCGGTCTATGCGACGTTCTGCGCGCTCGGGCCAGGGCCGGACGCGATGTTTCCGTACCGCCGTGGCAAGATTGTCTCGAGCGTGCTGGGAATGCTGCCCGGCAAGTATCCAGACGGTGCTGCGCTGTTTGCCGCAGTCAAGGCGGCGCTGGCCGGTGCTAAGAAGGTCATGAAGGGCAAGCCGCAACCAGCCGGCAACCAGCTGACTTTGCTGACTCTGCAGGACGAGCGGACGAAGCGTGCGATGGCGTACCAGGCCGAGCTTCAGCGCGAACTCGGGGTGATCGCCGCCGGCGACACAGCTTGGCAGGCCACGGCTGCCGCTATCGAAGTGCTGCAAGAGATCACTTTGCAGAACGCTTTGGCTACCGCTGACGCCGGACGCAGGGTGAGCCAGCGCATCAATAGCGCAAACGCGCTCGCTGCCAAGCTGTTCAAACAGCGTCGCCAGATCCGGCGCATTCCAGTATCGGGCCGTCCCGGTCGCGGCTTTCACACGCCCAAGACCGGTTGCCCGAAGTAAGCAGCACGCAGCACGACCGCAAATGAAAAACCCTCCCCGAACTAACGGGGAGGGCTGAATGGAACGAAGTGGGCAGGGCCGGCTCGGTTGAAACCGACCCCGCCCGGAGGAAGGTAGCTAGCCTACGGCTCGCCGGTGATGTTGATGGTCTGCACCGTCTCGAACACGCCATCGTTGATGGTGAGCGAAACGATGTAGAGGCCAATCACGTCCGGTGTGAGCGTTTGCTCGACCAGGCTCGGGTCCGCGAAGGTCGCGGTGCTGGTCGCAGGCGCGGTGTCGATGGCCCACGTGTACGTCGGGTCACCACCAGGTCCGATGACCGTGGCTTCGCCGACTGCCAGGGTTGCCGTCTGGCCCAGGAACAGGCGCTCGGCGCTGGCGTCGATGGTGACGACCGGCGCGTTGCGAGCCGCGACGCTCCAGCTTTCGACAGCCTCGAACTCACCGTCGTTGATGGCTAGTTCGAAGTCATAGATACCTTCTACGGCCAACGTGTAGTCGATGGTCGCGGTGGTGTCAGTGACGTCGAGGGTGCTGCCTTCGGGTTGGCCCACGAGAGCCCACTGGTAGCCGAGGGTGAACCCATCGCCCACGCTGCTGCCAGAGCCGTCGAGGTTGACGCTCTCGCCGGGCATGACCGCGTCCAACGCGACGATGTCCGAGATGGGGCCATCGCGCGCCGTGATGGTGACGGTGTCAGGCGCCGAGTCGGCTTCGCCGTCGTTGACGATGACGGTCAAGGTGTAGGCGCCCGCAACGTCGGGGACGAACCCAGCGTAGGAGAACTCGCCGTCAAAGACTTCCGCCGTGCTGCCAGAAGGCTGCGCGGTCAGAGTTACTGCGTAGGTGAGAACGTCATCATCTTCGTCGCCGCCGATCGGCGCGAGGAAGTACGGCTCGCCTACGACATGGTTTACGTCGTCGCCAGCCTCTACCGTGGGTGCGGTGTTCGAGCACCCAAACAGCAGAGCGGCAATGACCACTGGTATTGTTTTACGTATCATGGTTATCGGCCTTTCTAAGTTAGGTGCCATCTAGAATTTCTGGCTGTACCGAGCGTAGAAGTAGCGACCCATGAAGTCGTACGTCGACGCATCGGACGTGCCCAGAAAGCCGTTGTAAATGACCGATGGATCCTGGTCGAGGAGGTTGTTGACGCCGAGAGTGACCTTCGATTTGCCCATCGGGGACTTGATATCGTAGCTCACAAACAGGTCAGCGGTGATGTTGGCTTTGACGTTGCGCGACATGGCTGTAGCCGTGGCTGCGTCATAGTCGTCGGACGTCTCGTCGAACAGGGTATCGCAGTCGTCGTCGGCGCACTCTTTGAAACCACCGATGTAGCGCACGTTGGCGCCAACACCCAGAGCCTTGTAGCCCCACATGGTCGAGAAGTTGAATCGCCAGTCGGGGAACACGCCGATGTCGTAGACGCCCTTACCTTCGACAACGCGATCGTCGGGCAGGGTGCGGTCATAGTTCAACAGGTAGGTGCCCTCGAAGTTGTGACGGAACCGACCGAAGGTCGCGTGGGCCCAGTCGTAACGGACCTGGAAGTCGATGCCGGCCGTGTCATCGCCACCGATGTTGCTCTGGGTGTCGTTGATGGTCTTGATCAGGTTCGTCGTCGGATCGCGGGTGATCTTGTCGCAGTCGGCGCGAACGGCCTGGGCATAACAGTTGCTCAGGATGAGTGCGGCGCCTTTGGCCTGAATCGCGTTGTCGATCGACACGTTGAAGAAGTCGAACGTGAGCGCGAGACCTTTGACCTGCTTGGGCTCGATGACGATACCGGCGGTGATGATCTTCGCCGTCTCGGGATCGAGATTCGCATTACCACCGACGATGGCGCGCTGCTGCGTGCGCTGGTCAGTGAAGTCCGGTGCGATTCCATCGGTGGCGCAGTTCGATGCGATCTGCGCGGACGGTGCGCCCAGCGACGTGTCACACGGGTCGGTGGTGAGCGCAAAGTCGTCAGCGTTACCGGCAAACAACTCGCTGATGGCTGGAGCGCGGAAGGCGGTTGAGTACGTACCGCGAATAGCAATGCCCTGGGGCACCTTCCACAGACCGCCCACCTTGTAGGTGAAGTCGGTGCCGAACGTGTTGTAGTCGAACGCGCGCGCAGCGGCGTTGACCTCGAGCCATTTGGCCCACGGCTTACCAGTCGCAAGCACGGCCGAGATCTCGGTGTAACCCTCGATTACGTTGAAACCGCCGCCTGTCGGCTCCTGCTTGTTGCCGGTGGTGTTACCGCTCGCGGTGATCGGGTCCGGCGTGAATCCACCTTTGGAGTCACGGAACTCGGTACCGAGCGCGATGCGTACGTCGCCACCCCAGGGGGTGTCGGCGAGCTTGCCGTTCATGCTGCCGCGGATGCTGTGCATCTGGCTAAAGCCGTTAGCGATACCGGTGTAGCTGATGTACTTCAGCTGCTCCTGGGTGATCGTGCCAGCGCCGCCGAACAGGTTCAGCGGTACGCAGTTGGCGATGGGCGCTTCCGGGGTACCACAGGTGGCGACGCCGTCGCCGTCCACGAAGCTCGGGCCAATCGCGTTGATCACGCGGCTGCGCACGAAGCGACCTTCGTTGATGTCGGTACCGGAGGTGCGACCGAAGTTGTAGTGCAGGTCCCAGCGCCAGTTCTTTAGCGGGGTGCTCTCGGGCATCCGGCCTTTGAGGCCACCGACGATACGGAACGTGTCGATGTCCTGGCTGAAGTGACGACCACCTTGCTCGACCATACGACGGCGAATATCGATGAAGTCGCGACCGAACGGGTTGTAGTGGTTCTGTCCCGAGACGGTGATGCCCTCGGAGATGGTAAACAGCGGCGTTGGTGCGAGCAGCTGGCTCGAGCGGCGCTTGGTGTAACCGGCCTCGAAGTAGGCTTTGACGTTGTCGCGCAGCTTGTAGTTACCGTGGGTCCAGATGTTGAAGCGGCGCTGTGGTGTGAGCAGGTAGTTCTCGGGCTGATAGTTGTACAGGTCGCCTTCGCCGACATCGGAGTTGCCGTTGAAGTTGGCGTCGCGCCAACCGTCGGTCGGGTCGCGATAGCAGGCGCCGCTTGTGCAGCCGTTGTTGACGACATCCTGCCAGGCCGCGTTACCGGTTTGGCCCAGGCGGTCGATGAGCAGACCGTTCGGTGGCGCGGAGCTACCATTGGTGAACAGCTCGTCGGTCGCGAAGTCGAAGAACTTGTCGGACTTGCTGAAGTTGCGCTCGCCCGCCATGATCTTGCGCTGGTCGAAGAAACCAGCCGAGAACATGATGCTTCCCTTCTTGGACTTGATACCGCTGGTTACGTTGAGGTCGTACTGTTGGCCGTCGCCGCGGGACGTTGATCCCGTGTAGACGGTGGCTTCCGTACCCTCGAAGCTCTCGCGCATGATGATGTTGACCACGCCGCCGATTGCGTCGGAGCCGTACACCGCCGATGCACCGTCTTTGAGCACCTCGACACGCTCAATGACAGCAACCGGAATGGAGTTGAGGTCGACGGAGCCGTTGGCCCCGCTACCGCCCGGCACGTAGCGCCGGCCGTTGACCAGCACGAGCGTGCGTCCAGAACCGAGACCACGCAAGCTGATGCGCGTGGCGCCGGTACCGCCGTTATTGAACTGCACGTTGATCGCGTTCGATTGCGATGGCAGGTTCTGCAGAATCTCACCAATGGACACCATGCCCGACGCGTCGATCTCTGCGCGGTCCATGATTGCCACCGGAGCGGCTGTCGTCGTTTGACGACGTGCGATGGTTGAGCCGGTTACAACGATGACCTCGCCTTTGTCATCTTCCGCTGGGGTGACGTCTGCTTTCTTGTCATTCCCAGGTGGATTGGGCGTACCCGGCTGAGCTTGCGCAGCGATTGGAATCGCTAACGCGAGAGCGGCAGGCATCAATATGCCCGCCAAACTACGTTTTTTAACCATGTTGCCGCTCCTCGATTGTTACGGTTTAGTTGCGGCATAAAAGTATGGCGGTACGGATTGGTCAACAATGGAATGGACCGATCGCGCCAACAACCCCCCACAAATGAACAACAGTTCGCTTACTAAACTGTTAGTGAGTCCAAAACGGTAAGGCAGCTTATCGCCGTGATTTGGATTGACGCGTTTGAGCGATGGTCACTCTGGCGGCCGAATCGGGGCGCCGGATTGCATCTGATCAACGATGGTTTCCATCGCTCGTTCGGCCACCGCGGTGATGGTGAGCGCGGGGTTTGGTCTGGTCGAAACCGGGATGATCGAACCGTCGAGCACCATGAGATCGTCGTAGCCAAAGACGCGTCCGGCGTGATCGACCACGCCGTCGTCGCTGGATTCACCCATCGGTACGCCGCCCTGATTGTGCGGGACCTCAAGAATCTTGAATGCATAGAAGAAGAAGTTCGGCGCCCAGAACGCACGGCTGTGTTTGGCGACTCGACGCGCGAATCGATTCAGCTCCGCGTAGAACGCCATGTTCGCTTTGACGTCATAGTCAATGACCGCACGGTTCTTGCGGTTCAGGCGGATGACGCCGAACGCTTTGTCGTCGCCCATCTTCAACAGTGGGATCGGCCAGGTTCTTGCCAGCATGGCGAACGGTGGCACCCATTTGCGCACGGCGTTGGTGAACTTGATGACGCCGCGGTACTTACTCGGCCTCCATCTACCCAGAGCGCTGAGTGCGATCGCGATGAACAGTCGAGTCGGCGTTGGGTAGCGGCCGCTCTCGATGTACGCCGATTGAGTCTTACCGTTGGCGCCTTTGAAACGAATGTAGTCGCTGTTCGTCGTGCCGATATCTGGGTCGAACGGGCGCCGGGAGACCCACAGCCCAGCGAAGTAGCCGATTACGCCAACGCCCAGTAACCACCAGTTAGATAGGCATAGCGCCACGATCGCCGCGATGGTGCCCAGCCACGACACGAAGATTCCGCGGAACGGAAACAAAAAGCTGATGAAGTCTCCGTTGGTCGTATAGCGCTCGCCGAGGTTGTCGTTGAGCGCCGGCAGCGTCTCGTGTACATCTCGATTCCGCAGGAGCAACTCCGTCGAGCCAACAGCCCCCGCGGCTACGACGACGCGCTTTGCCGTGTAGCTGACAGCGTCGCCTTCGACCTTGCCGCAGAACGGTACCCACGCCCGAGTGAATCGCCGCCACAGCGACGTCGATGGTCGATGCCTCAAACCGTGCACGCGAAATCCGCCGCCGTCCATGGGTTCGAGTTTGTCGGCTTCGATCAGCGGTTCGATGGTCGCGCCGTGCTGTTCCGCGAGGAACAGATAGTTTCGGTCCAGGGAATTCTTGGCGCCGATGTCGCCGCCCAGCAATGACTGCTCGCGCGGGTCGTAGTAACGCTGCTCGCAACCGTGCTTGTTGACGAACGTTTCACCGGGGGTGCCGTCGGGAGGCGCGAAGCTGATCCCCAATCGGATGGCGCCGTAGTCTTCGACATCCTCTGCGTCCGACATCCTGTCACCGGCCTCGAACAACAACTCGGTGGCGCGCACATCGCTGTACGGTGCGTGGTCAGGGTAGGGCGTCGCATCGAGCATTTCTTCGGCTCGGTCGTAGTAGATCTCGAGCCCGTCGTGGCGAAGTTGCTCGGGGAAGCCGTCGAGTTCTGCACGCCGCTTGAGTGTTCCGGCGTACACATGCGAGCCGCCGCCTACCGCCGCGCCGACCCACGGCATCAGGTTGCGGCCGCGGAAACGCAGATCGTTGAACCCGTAGCGATTTTTATGTGGCCGCCAAAACGCGTCCATGTCGGCCTGGAACGCGTCTCGGGTCACTCGCCGCCCTCGCTCGAGCACGAGTACGCGCTCGCCGGCTTCAGAAAAACGCAACGCCGCGACAGAACCGCCGAAACCTGACCCAATGATGATCACGTCAGCGTCGTGGTCCGTGGGAGCCATAATTCGCATTACACACTGGGCGCAGCATTGTTGCCAACAAAACGGAGCGGTGGCATTTTGTCGCCGAGGAGAGCATATGACCTGGTATCGGCTTGCAGCGTGTTTGGTGATGGTGACGGCATGCGGTGGTGGCGACAGTGGCGGCGATGCCGATGCGGCTGTGCCCATTGACGCGATCGATCGGGTTCCATTCGTGGAGTCGACGGTGCCGGCGGCCGACGCGACGAAGGTCGGCGTACTCAGCCAGTTGCGCGCGGTCATGTCCGAAGACATAGACCCGGCCACGGTCAGCGATGACAGCGTCTCGGTCAGTCGGCCTATAGACGGAGTGGTCCACGGAACCGTGACCTACGAGAGTGCCACCCGCGAGCTCGTGTTCACGCCGCGCAACCCTTTGCCGGTGGGCAACAAGTTCGATTGGAGCATCTCCGGCGTCACGGACATGACCGGCAACGTCATGACAGCCCACGCGGTTTCCTTCGCCACGGTTCGCAATCCGCCGACGCAGATCATCATGTACAGCAAAGGGGTGGTCAGCCAGTACTTCGCCAGCGATCACGACGCGGATGGCAACGAGATCCGGAAACAGAAATGGACCGAGCCGGGGCTGGACGGCGAATGGCTTACCGCCGATGACGTGCGAGACAGTTACGTAGCCGCGACGTTCAACAACGAAGGCAGCCGCGTTACGTCGACGAAGTTCTCAGGGCCCGGGCCTGACGCGACCTGGCTCACCGCCGATGATGTGCCGGCTTCGTTCGAGCTACGCACCTACGACGACGAGAATCGTCTCGTTCGTATCGACGAGTTCGATGACCCGGGTCCCGATGGTGAGTTCCAGACGGCCGACGACGTTCACGATCGGATCGTGTCCTACCAGCGGGACGCCAACGGCAACGTTGAACGTTTGGTTTACTACAACGGCGCCGGTACCGACGGTGTGTGGGCGACCGCCGACGACGAACTGTCGCACTACCTGGTCTATACGTATGACGCTGGCGATCGCGTGCTATCCCAGCAAACGTTCGAGGAGGCGGGCGTAGACGCGACCTGGTACACGGCCGACGACACGAGCAATCGCCGCTACACGTTCGAGTACGATGCCCAGGGGCGCATGCTTCGTCATATTACGTTCGGCGGAATCGGTGCAGACAACGCCTGGGGAACGGCCGACGACGTGCCGGAGAGCTATCGCGAGAACCAGTTGGACGCCGAAGGATACGTGGTGCAATTGGCTTCTTACGGGGCGTCAGGGGCCGACGGCGTCTGGTTCTCAGGTGACGACGTTCCGGGGTGGTACGAAACGAGCACTCTCGATGGTGGTTTGTTGACCGAGCGCCTGAACTTCAGCGGTCCGGGCGCCGACGGCACCTGGTTCACGGCAGACGACGACGTGACAGGGAGAGCCGCGAGCACGTTCGACAGCAGCCGGTTATTGGTCAGGCGTGTCAACTACGCCGGTCCCGGCACCGACGGTGAGTGGTCGACGTCCGACGACGAAGCGCACAACATTCAAACGTGGACCTACGACAGCGCCGGCAATCGCGGCGTGTCCACGCTGCACGCTTCCCCCGGGACGGACGCGGAGTGGTTGACCGGCGACGACGTGCTCGGCAGCACCACTCAGTTCGACAAGAACCTTTAGCGCACAGCTTCTAGCGCAGGACCTTTTTACACGCCTTGGGCAGGGTGGGCATCTTACGAACGTGCACGCGGTACTTGGCGCGGCCCTTCTTGCGGTCCCGTTGTTTCTTGGCGTTCGTCCACCAGCTCAGTCCAGCGCAGCCGTCGCCTTCGGGCACGGTGCCTTGCGGGCGGCACTTCGGGCTGCCCTTGGGGCAATGCAGGCGCACATGAAAGTGAGCGGCGTGTCCCCACCAAGGGCGCAGCTTGCGCAGCCACGTGCGATCGCCTTTGGCTTTCTTGCACGCTTCGACTTTGATCAGCGGGTTGATGAAAATGCGTGCGACGCGAGCGTCAACGGCGGCCATTTTTAGTACGCGCAACACGCGTGGCGACCAGTGCTTGGTTGGGCCCTTGGCTTTTCCGGAGACGACGGCGACCGGATAGATACGTTTGCGTTCCGCGTGGCTGAGCTTGCGCTTGCGTTGTGACCTGGACGGTTGTGAAAACCAGATGTCGACGTCGAGCCCGATCTGATGGCTGGCGTGGCCCGACGGTGTTGGTCCACCGCGTGCCTGGCCGAGATCGCTGATAGGCAGTTCACCGAGTCCGGCTTCGTTGACCTTCATGCCGAGTCGCTTGATGAACGAAACCAACGCCGGGTGACCGAAGAAACGTTTGCGTTTCGGTCTGATCACCAGATAGCCGGCGCCGTCGTGGGCTAACGCTTTGCCGCCGCTGAGGCAGCCGGCTTTGTACTTACCGATCGCTCGCGCCGGGCCCTTGGCGGGACCAGGCACCCCGGCCCACGGTCGCGCACGTTTCTGTCGTTCGGCGTCTGCGTGTGCGGTTCTCGCATTCGGTAGCGCGAAAGCCAACGTGACGACGATCCCAATGAACCCAGCCCAGCGTGTCATGCAGTGAAAACATAGCGCAGGTTTGACAGCGACGGTATTGTGGCCAAACTGACACAGCAGTGGCAGACGACCAGGCAGACAACTCGGCGAAGGTAGACGGGAAAGCCCCGCTTCACTTCGACGCAGACTACCGCGAGAGCGTCACCCTGCGCGATGGTAGCCAGGTGCACCTGCGTTTGATTGGCCCCGCCGATCGCGAGTTGCTGCGCACCGGGTTCGAACGTCTGTCGCCTGAGTCAAGGTACCGCCGTTTCTTCTCCACGAAGAACACCCTGACTGAACGCGAGCTGGACTATTTGACCGATGTCGACCAGCGGGATCATTTTGCCGTCGCGGTTGGGCGCTATCGCGACGACGGTTCCGAAGAAGGGCTGGGCGTGGCGCGTTTCGTGCGCCTCACCGAGCGACCCGACACTGCCGAAGCCGCCGTCGCCGTGGTCGATGACGCTCAGGGCAAGGGCCTCGGCACGCTACTGTTCCAACGGCTCAGCTCCGCCGCGCGAGAACGAGGCGTCGAGCGCATTCGAAGTGAAGTGCTGGGCGAAAACGCGCCCATGCAAGAGATGCTGCGTCACCTCGCGGTGGATCCAGACACCCATGTAGAGAGCGGTGTCGTCATTACAGAATTCGAGCTACCCAAACTCGCTCCCGCGCATCCGATTGACGAACCACCCAGGGAGCACGCCGGCTACAAGTTGTTCAAACTAGCGGCAAATGGACTGATCGAACTAGAGCGCGTAGTTCCGTGGCTAAGGCGTCGCGCCGAGGAAACGAGTTAATCGTGTTACGCTGTGAGACTCGCCATGCGCTACCTATACGGAGACTCGAGCGAATCATCCCTGACGATCAACTACATCGAGTATCTCAAGGATGCTCTAGATGTAGCTGTTGCCATGCTGCTATCCCATCAGCGGTTGGCCCAGTGGCGTGAGAGCAGGCGTGAGCGTCAAGCAACCGCTGACGCCGATACTGAGCAGCTACGGGCACTCGGCGGCGGGATGGAAGATGCGCTCACCAACCTGATGGTGGACGTCAAAGAGACGTCCGCACCCGGGCGGGCAGCCGCGGCCATGAGGCAAACCTTCGAGGCTGCGATTCGTAAGGAAATCGCCGTTGTCGATGCGGGACTGCAGGATGACCTCAAGCGCATCGCCGACCACATCGTCCAGGAAGGGCGCACCTGCTACGCGGCGTTGGAGACGTTTACTCTCGGCAATGACATGCCTCAATCCGAGCGGCGCATCCGCATCACCGCCAGTGAGAAAGCCTACGGGGCGACTCGCTCGGCGAGCGCGCTGGGCCTGGATTGGACCGTGACGCTGAGCGTTCCGCCCGAGAACATGTTCTGCAAGACCCTGCGCATCAACGACATCACCCAGGCGCTCGAGATCAACGCCCCCACCGAGAAGGGCTTGCTGCTCAAGAAGGTAAAGCTCGTTCCTCAGAAGCTGCACAAGCACTACGTCACCGCCATCGAGATCACCGAGGCCGGCACGACCCTGCAGCTGCGTGCCCAACCCGATCCGCTCGACAAAGGCTGGGACATCGATCTGAACAAGGACGAAGGTGTCACCGTCACCCGCGTGGAAAAAGACGGCAGCGAGGACGAGCCGTTCGAGCCATCGACTGAAGACACGGGCAAGCTGCGCGCCCTGGAGAAAGAGCTGATGGCCGGCGTGGACGACCTACTGCGCAACCGCAGCGCGTTGCGGAACGCTGTGCTCGATGGCACGAGTGTGGACAAACACGAGAACCCGGGCCTATTGGTCAAGCGTATGATCGGCGCCATGGCTCCGATCGTTCAGGAGATCAGTCGGCGTTCGCCGGTCGACGGAGAGTTGATCCTCAAACGTGTCGTGGACACAGACCATCGTGAGGAGCTGCTTGTGCGTTCGTCGGAGCTCGAACAGAAACTGTCTCGGCTGAGCCCATCGATGCGCGCGCTATTCCGCCAGTTCGGTCTCGCCAAGGATGTGGTGGACGAACCCGAGATGGCGATCGAAGACGACTGGCTCGAAGAAGTCGAAGCCGAGGCGTAGCGCAGCCGCCGACTATAGGTTGACGAGAGCGGCTTCGTCGTCGTCGCCGTACTCGTAGACAACGCAAGGGCCGGCCTCGGTGTCAGGCAGGCGGAGCAACAGCACGTCGGTCGTGGCTTTCACTCGGCTGGACGGATGCCAGATGAGCTGCTCGCCCGGGCCGAACAAGCCAACGCCCTTGGCGCCGGAATCGTAGTCGGTGGTGGTCACGGCCAGGAGCCCGTCCAGGACCAGGTAATCTGCGTCGGCATTCATCAAACGTTCGGCCGGACTCAGCTCGACGAGCTCGCCGCGATTGCACAGGGAGCGAATGTCATCCGAGCGCAGGGACATCAGGTACGGACTCTCGAGCAACAGGTCCGCGACGAGCGCGAGTGTTTGCTCGTGGCCGGTGACCGCGCGCATTGTTCTGCTGCCCTCGGCGAATATCGGCGCGACCGCCGGCTCATCGCTGAACGCGATGGGCGATGTGACTATCCCAGGCACGAGCGACCACCTTGCAAGGCACACGCCAACGGTAATTTGGCTCACTGAAATCGGTGCGGCTAATAACTCGGCCCGGTAACCCGAATGATCTTCGGGGGATAATCCGGACCGGCCGAAACAGCGTGTACGAGGTGATAGACGCGGTTTGCACCAGGACCTGTAGTGAAATAGGTCAGCGGCAAGCGCAGTTGCCAGCTTTGGGCGACCTCCGAAAACTTGGGCGGGGCCTCGCGCAATTCGACAATTAACAAATGCACATCCGAGTAACGCTTCCCGACGGCATCGAAGAGCACCACCGCATCCGCACCTGGCGCGAGTTCAACAAGTTCGTCGCCGACCATCGCGAGCATGCGGACCACGTGTCCATCGACGCCAACGACGACGATGTGGTTCACGTTCGAGTACGCAAGTAGGGCCGCCGCTGGATAGAATCGCAGTGTGATCGCCCGCGATTCCTGGCAGCAGCATCCTCATTGGGCGACCCAGACACTACTGTTGGGGTCCCATGAGGCGTTTCGCGGGCGCAGCCAATGGATCATCGATCGCATTGGTTCCGCGCCAGCAGAACCGCGGCGGGCACGCCGCTGGATCACCCGCATGAGCACCGACTTCGATTGGTGGATGTCGGGGATGTCGGGGCACGAGCGCTACGAGGAGCGAAAGCTGTATCCGTTTCTGGCTCGGCATTACGACACGTCCTTCGATGAACTCATCGCTGGACACCAACTGCTTCACGAACATCGAGACCTTGTGCGCGATGCGTTTCGTCGAGCGATGGCTGGCGAAGCCGACGTGGCCGAGCAGCGACCGTTGCTCGTTGCAGATTTGGAAAATCACCGACGCGTGTTGCTCGAGCATTTACACGACGAAGAGAACCGCGTGATTCCAATGCTGCTCGAGTTGACGCCCGAACAATTCGTTACGTTCACACACGGCAGATGACACTGGACGCCGGTGCGGGCGATCCCACTACATGGGGCTACATCGGCCCATGCGGCATTTCCTCGGCGACTCCTCCGTTTTCCTCCCATTGACCAATGGCCAGAAAACGGGCCATGCTGTGTTGTAATTTTACAATGCTCGTATCAAGGAGAGACGATTGCTGAAGCGTACTGCCTTCGCTTGCTGCGCCCTTAGTTTACTGGTCGGCGCGTGCATCGATCCCGACGCAAAGTTCGACGACTTTGTAACCCGGATCCCAGATGCCGCCCCCCAACCTGATGCGGCGATCTTGTCGGAGATTCCCGATATCACCGGCCGCTTCTTCATCACGCTGCCAACGGTGGTCGATGTAGATCTTCCGTTCTTCTTTATTGCCGACAACACAATGACGGCGAACCCCGACGGCACCGCGACCCTGGACACGACCATCCAATCCCTGGATTACACCACCCTGTTGCCTGTTGGCGATGCGGTGACGTTTACGGCGGTGCCGATCAGCATGACCGGGCAGTTCGAATTGACGACGACGGACCTGACGATTGTCGGCCCAGCCAACCCGATTACGGGAGCGCCACTGTTGGCGTCAACAATCACCTTGATGCCGACCATCAAGAGCGTTGACCTTTTCTGCGGGCCCGTCACCGGCATGGTCGTTGACCCACTGTCTATCGATTTGACCGGCTCGAACATGGGCGCGATTCGCGTGCCCGCTGGAACAGTCGGAATGGATCTGCCCGAGCCCGTCGGTGAGTGCCCACCCGACATGATTATGCCCGACGCGGGTGTACCCGACGCCATGCCCGCGGATGCCGCTGTGCCCGATGCTCAGGTACCTGATGCCGGCGTAACCGACGCGGGTGTATCGGACGCCAACGTATTTGATGCTCAAGTGATCGACAGTGCCCCTTAGGACCGGAGCGAGGACGCAAATGAAAAGATTACAGATGATCATCGTTGCAGTCGGCGTCGCGGCCACGGTCACGCCAAACGTCGCCGACGCGAGCGGATTCATGGTAGCGCGCTTCGGCGGCGAGCAAGGACATCCAACGACGAGTCACCCATCCGCTATTTACTTCAACCCCGCGGGGCTCTCGCTGAACAGTGGGACGCGCGTGTACGTCGAAGGCCTGTTCGGGACGCGCTCCCAGGGCTACACGCGGCCGACCACTGCCATCGACAACGTAGTCACCGACGGAGACCCGGTCGCGGGGACGCCCACTAGCGCGACCTCGGCCAATGCGGGCGAGGCAAAGTTGTCCAACCTGTTCGCGGCGCCATTCGCGGCGGTGGTCAGCGATCTGGGAATCAAGAATCTCGGCGTAGCGGCGGGCATCTACGTGCCCTTTGGCGGTAGCGCATCCTGGGACGAGAACGGCGAGTACTCCGGCGACGATGCGTATCCCGGCGCCGTCGATGGGGTACAGCGTTGGTCCAACATCGAGGGCGAGATCCAATCGCTATACGCCACCCTCGCGGGTTCGTACTATTTTCCTAAGTTGCGCCTAGCAGTCGGTGTGGGATTCAACGCGGTGTTCACCAAGTCGCGGAACATTCGCGCGCGCAACGCGGCGGGCACTGATGACCTGCTTGCGTCCAACGGCGCTATGCAAGAGGGGCGCGCTTCTCTGGACATTACCGGAACCAGTATGTCCCTCGGCGCGGGTGTGATTTGGCAGCCCACAGACAAACTCCGCGTGGGCGTGTCGTACCAGAGTCGGCCGAACTTCGGCACGACGACCCTCAAGGGCGAACTGCGGGCCAAGCTCAGCCTCGCTACTCCGACGACGACCGACATCGTGGTGCGCTGGCCGCTGCCCGACGTCATTCGTGCCGGCGCTACGTTTCGTCCGACCAAACGCACCGAGGTGCGCGTGTTCGGCGATTTCACGCGCTGGAGTGTGCTGGACAATCATTGCGCTATGGCTATGGACAGCGCCGACCGGGGCTGCTTGCTCGATGACCGGGGCAACGCTGATCCAAGCGGCGCGTCGATCGTGTTCAACATCCCGCGCCACTGGGAGGATGCGTTCGGTCTTCGCGTCGGCGGTTCGTATTGGCTCTCTGAGAAGCGCGAGTTGTTCGCCGGCCTTGGTTACGACGGCAACGCGATTCCCGACACGACCATCGGCCCGGACATTACCGATCAGGAGAAGATGACGGCGTCCCTGGGCGGGCGCATGCTGCTCACGTCGGAGCTGCGGCTGTCGCTTACGTTTACCCAGGTGATTTACTTCACGCGTGACGTCGAAGTACGCGCCGCTTCACCGTTCGACGGCATCTCCCGCCTCCCGGATTTCGCTGGCAGCTACACCCAGTCGGTCAGCCTGTTTAATCTCGGCGCCGAGTACATGTTCTAGCGACCGTTTCTCTCCTCACTGCCCGCCAACCGATCAGGGCGTTCACCAAACCACTCATCACCGAAAAAAACTTCTGTCGGTTGCCCTCGCACACACGGCGACAAGTCGGGATGCAACGGTTGTCGGCAAGCAGACAAGAATCATCGTCAACGTGCTCCGACTGACTGTCAGAACGAGGCAAATCAGTCACACCTTTCCCCACGAGAATTTTCCCAATAATTTCTAATTGTTCCTCCGATTGACGGATCGTCGCGAGTCAGCTAGTTCTTTGCTGGCTGTAATTTTACATCGCGATTCTCAAGGAGAGACGATTGTTCACCCGCAGTACCGGCAGCATCGCCTGCCTCGCCCTCGCCCTGGCACTTGGCGCCTGCGTCAATCCAGGCGGCAAATTTGACGACTTCGTCGATCGGATTCCGGATGCGACTCCGGAACCGGACGGCTCCATTCTGCTCGAGATCCCCGACATCAGCGGCCGCTTCTTTATCGGCCTGGCGTCCGTCGTGGACGTCGATTTGCCGATCCTGTTCATCGCTGAGAACACGCTGCACGCCAATCCCGACGGCAGCGCGACCCTGGACTCGACGATTCAGCCGCTCGATTACACGACGCTGATGCCGGCCGGCGAGGCCCTTGTGTTCGCTGGCGTGCCGATCAGCATGACGGGGCAGTTCGACCTCACCAAGGCGACGACCACGGTGGTCGAAGGCACGGCGAACCCGATCACCGGCACGACCCTGACGTTGTCGACGATTACGCTGCTGCCGACAATCAAGGGCGAGGATCTGTACTGCGGTCAGGTCACCGGCAATGTGACGGACCCGTTGGCGATCGACTTGACCGGCTCGAACATGGCGGCGATCCGCGTGCCCGACGGAGCGATCGGCACGGAGTTGCCCGACCCGGTCGGCGCGTGTCCACCCGATAGCGAGAACCCCGATGCGGGCACGCCCGACGCGATGCCCGCCGACGCCTCTATCCCAATTCCGGATGCCGGAGTCCCGGACGCGGAAGACGACAACAACGACAGCCTCTAAGCGCGAGCGAGAACGAACATGAAAAGACTACACATCATCATCGGTGCGGTCGCGCTTGCGGCCATGATTACACCCAGCGTTGCCAGCGCCAGCGGTTTCCTCGTCGCGCGTTTTGGCGGCGAGCAAGGACACCCGACGTCGAGTCATCCGTCGGCGATCTACTTCAATCCGGCGGGGCTGTCCCTCAACAGCGGCACTCGCGTGTACGTCGAGGGCTTGTTTGGCACTCGGTCGGCCAACTACACCCGACCGACGGAGGCCATCGACACGGTGATCAACGAGGGCGACAGCTCCGCGGGAACGCCGACGAACGTGAGCTCGGCGAACTCAGGTAAGGCGACCCTGTCTGACTTGTTCGCGGCACCGTTTGCCGCGGTGGTGAGTGATCTGGGAATCAAGAACCTGGGCGTCGCTGCCGGCGTCTACGTGCCCTTCGGCGGTAGTGCTTCGTGGAACCAGAACTCGGAGTACTCGGACAACAACGCGTACCCGGGCGCGGTCGACGGTGTGCAGCGCTGGTCGAGCATCGAAGGTAAGATTCAGTCCTTGTACGTGACCCTGGCGGGCTCGTACTACATCCCCAAGCTGCGTCTGTCTATTGGCGCGGGCCTCAACGTCGTGTCTACCAGCGTGGAGAACATCCGTGCGCGCAACGCGTCGGGGACTGATGACCTGGTCTCGTCCAACGGCACCATGCAGGAAGGTCGAGCGCTGGTTGACGTGAGCAACACGGCGCTGTCCGTTGGTGCCGGTGTCATCTGGCGGCCAACCGATGCAGTGTCTGTCGGTGTCTCGTACCAGAGTCGGCCGAACTTCGGCACGACGAACCTCAAAGGCACCCTGCAAACGAAGCTCAGCCTCGCGTCGCCGTCCACCAGCGACATCGCGCTGCGCTGGCCGCTCCCCGATGTGGTCCGCGCGGGCGTCGCATTTCGTCCAACCCGACGCAGTGAAGTGCGAGTGTTCGGCGACTTCACTCGCTGGAGTGTTCTCGATAACCACTGCGCGATGACCATGGAGACCGCGGAGATGGGCTGCTTGCTGGACGAGGAGGGCCGCGTCGATCCGAATGGAGCGTCGGTTGCGTTCAACATCCCACGTCGCTGGGAAGATACGTTCGGGCTGCGTGCTGGTGGTTCCTACTGGCTCAACGCCGAGCGCGAAGTGTTCGTCGGCCTTGGCTACGACGGCAACGCCATTCCCGATACGACGATCGGCCCCGATATCCCCGACTCGAAGAAGATGACCGCGTCCATCGGCGGCCGCGTTCTACTCACCCCAGAGCTTCGCCTGTCGGCGACGTTCACCCAGGTGATCTACTTCGAGCGTGAGGTAGAGCTGCGCGACGAATCCCCATTCGAGGGGCTGTCGCGTTTGCCGGACCACGCCGGCAGCTACCAGCAGTCGGTCAGCCTGTTCAACATGGGCGTCGAGTACATGTTCTAGCAGGGCCTCATTGTGTCTCGGTGTGCCACCGGGACGCCCAGCCATGGAGTGGCTCGAGAGCTTTGAGCAGCGCCTTCCCCAGGCGCGTTAGTTCGTAACCTTCATCCCCCTGATCCACGATTTGCGCCTCACGTAGCTCGCTGAGCCGCGTGTTGAGCACGCTCGGCGAAACATTGTCGCAGCGGCTGCGCAGCTCGCGAAACGTCGCGGGCTCGGTGCGCAACTCCCACAACACACGCAACGTCCACCGGCGGCCCAGCAGATCGAGGGCGGCCATGATTGGTCGGCCGGTTCGCGAGCCGCGCACGGGCTTAGCGGTCTTTTTTGTCATCGCTGTCGGGTTTTCCTTGCGCTACGGTTTTCGTAGCATTAGGTTTGTTCGAGTGCTACGGATTGTGTAGCACATGTTCTAGCGTCCCCGGAAAGGAAAAGCCATGAGAATTACACCGGTTACCAAACCCTATGAGCCTGACGTCGCCGAAGCGCTGAAGAAGATGATGCCGCCCAACAGCGGCGTGGAGCCATTGGAGCTGTTTCGCATCCTGGCGACACACAGCCGATTGGGCCGGCGGATGACGTCCCTGGGAGGGGTGTTTCTGCGCAGTGAGCAGCTGAGTTTGCGCGAGCGCGAGCTGATCGTATTACGTACAACCGCCCTGAGCCGGTGCGAATACGAGTGGGGCGTGCACGTTACCTGGCTGGCGTCGCCCGCAGGATTGACCGACCAGGACGTCGCGGCGACCTGGTCCGAGGACACCAGCTCACACTTCGCGGGCAAAGACGCGCTGGTGATTCGTTTGGTCGACGAGCTGCACGCAGCGTCCACGGTGAGCGATGAGCTTTGGTCGGAGTTGGCGGACGAGTGGGGGGAGCCAGCTCTGGTCGAGCTGGTTGCGCTGGTCGGTTTCTACAAGCTGATTTCGTTCGTGGCGAACGCGACTGGCGCCCGGCCCGAGGCATGGGCTGCGCGCTTTCCTGGCTAGCTGAGTTAGCGCGCGCGGCTGTCGGCCTGCTTTAACGTGTGCAACAAGAACGCGTAGTCGCGAGCGGTCTCGCGATAGCGACGGTAACGGCCCGATTTGCCACCGTGGCCTGCCTTCATGTTGACGTGCAGCAGTAGTGGGTTCTTGTCGGTCTTGAGCTTGCGTAGCTTGGCCACCCACTTGGCCGGTTCCCAGTACTGGACCTGGCTGTCCCACAGTCCGGTGGTTACTAGCAGGGTCGGATACGCTTTGGCCTCGACCCGATCGTAGGGTGAGTAGCTGAGCATGTAGTCGTAGTACTTTTTGACCTTCGGGTTGCCCCATTCGTCGAACTCGTTGGTCGTCAGCGGAATCGATTCGTCGAGCATGGTTGTCACCACGTCGACGAAAGGCACGTGGCTGATGACGCCTCGGTAGAGTTCCGGCGCCTGATTGACGATGGCGCCCATGAGCAGGCCACCGGCGCTACCGCCCATAGCGAACACTTTCTTCGGCGACGCGTACTTGGCGGCGATCAGGTGTTTCGTCGCGTCGACGAAATCGTTGAACGTGTTCTTCTTGTTGAGCAGCTTGCCGTCTTCGTACCAGTTGCGGCCGAACTTCTGACTGCCGCGAATGTGCAGGATCGCGTAGACGAAGCCACGGTCGAGCAGGCTGACGATCTTGGAGCGGAACACGGGATCAACGGTCGAGCCGTATGAGCCGTATGCGATCAAATACGCTGGCGCCGTACCGTCGACCTTGGTGTCCTTGTGATGGACAACGGATATGGCGACCTTGGCGCCGTCGCGGGCGTCGGCCATGACCTGCTTGGTGACGTAGTTGTTCTGGTCGAAGTTGCCGAGCACTGGCTGGCGCTTGAGCAGCGTGCGCTTACCCGTCTTAATGTTGCGCTCGTATTGCGTCATCGGTGTGGTGAGCGACGAGTAGGAATAGCGAACTGAGTCCGCCTTCGGGTCGGGGGTGTTGGACAGATACATGGTGTACGCCGACTCTTTGGCGTCGATGAAGAATCGTTTGCCCTGTTTGGGAATGACCAGGATCTGGCGCAGGCCCTTGGTGCGCACGCCGACGCCGACGAAGTTGCTGTACACCGCCATTCCGTGCACGAATGAGTTGGGGTCGTGGGCGACGATGTCACGCCACTTGCTCCGATCGGCGTGTGATGCCTCCGCGACTTCCATGAGTCGGAAGTTCTTCGCTTGCCAGTTCGTGCGAATCACGAAGCGGCCATCGAGATGATCTGCCCGGTATTCGTGGTCTCGTTCTCGCGGCAGCAATACGGTCGGTTTGATGGTGGTCGCGTTCGCGTCGAGCATCCACGTCTCGCTCGTTGTCGTGCTCGACAGGTAGATGAAGATCTTCTTGCGCGACTTCGACTTGCCGATACTGGTGTAGTACGACTTGTCCTTCTCTTCGTAAACGAGCTTGTCGTCCTTTTGCTGCGTGCCGAGCACGTGCTGATAGACGCGATATGAGCGCAAGGTTTTGGGTTCCTTGCCCACGTAGAAGAACGACTTGCCGCTGTTGTGCCAGACCAATCCGGCGGTGACGGCGACGATCGTGTCCGCCAGTGGCTTGCCGGTCGCCAGTTCTTTGACCCGCAGGGTGTACTGATTGCGGCCGACGGTGTCTTCCGCGTACGCGACGAGCTTGTTGTCTTCGCTGACCGCGTAGTTGCCGAGGCGGTAGAAGTTGTGGTCCTTGGCCATCTTGCTAACGTCGAAGATCACCTCCTCGGCGGCGGTCTTTGTTTGTTTGCGTCGGGCGTGGATCGGGTACTGGGCACCAACCTCGTGGCGACTGTAGTACCAGTAGCCGTTGTCGAAGGTCGGTACCGATGCGTCGTCCTGCTTGATGCGACCGACGATCTCCTTGTACAGGGTTTCCTGTACGGCCTTGGTCGGCGCCAGCTTCTTGCTGGTGTATGCGTTCTCGGCCGCGAGATACGCCAGCATCTCTGGGTTCTTGCGCTTGTCGTCTCGCAACCAGTAGTACGGGTCCTGGCGGTCACCGTTGGCTGACTTGACCGTGAACGGTTTCTCGGCAGCGACGGGCGGCTTGTCTGAGTCCGTGCCCGGGTTCTTGTGGTCAGGCTTGTGGTCAGAGGCGCCCGTGGACTGACCGCCGCCACAGGCGACGAGGAGACAACTGGCGAGTAGAAAAGCGAGGGGAGTGCGCATGGCGGCGAACCTAGCACAGCCGTGCAAGCAGTTCGGCTGGCACCCTCTGGCCGGTTCTGGCTACTTCAGGACACAGTCGTTGATGCTGGCGCTCTTGCCGATCATTCCGGCAGGAGTGCAGTTGATCGTCACCGTAGAGCCCTTGGCCACGTTCTTGGCCGCGGCCGCTTTGCCCATGTCTTTGAATTTGGCGACGAGCTTGTTGGCGCCCGCGATGACGTAGACCGTGTACTCGACGTGTTCGCCGCCCTTGATCACGTGGGATACGGTGCCCGTGACCTCGATGGTCTTGCCTTCGTACTTCTTCATCAAGGCCGCCCCCTTGGTTCCGGTCCAGTCTTTGTAGAAGGCCTCAGCCGACGACGCGAGCACGTTGGGGTCCGAGTTCGTGCTCCCCTTGTTCGCAGCTTTGCCCTTGCCGGCGTCGTCGTCCTTGCTGCCGCAGGCCGCAACCGCGATCGCCAGGACCGATGCGATACAGAGCGCGCGGGCGGATTGCATGCCGGCATAATACGTTATGATCGTCAGCGCATGTGGTCCCAAGAATTGTTTCTAGAAGCCTGGAACTTTGCCGCGGAGGCCCATGCGGGCCAGAAGGTTCCCGGTAGCGAACGCGCCTATATCAACCACGTGGGTAGCGTGGCCATGGAAGTCATCGCCGCCGTGTCCCAGCGTCCTGACTTGAACGCCCCGGATCTTGCGATTCAGTGCGCGCTGTTGCACGACGTGGTCGAAGACACGAATGTGAGCCGCGAGGACATCGACACCAAGTTCGGCGCTGGCGTCGGCGCTGGAGTGGCGGCGCTGACCAAGGATGATTCTCTGGGCAGTAAGGACGAGAAGATGCGAGACAGTCTCGCGCGCATCCTTCAGCAGCCGCATGAGGTGTGGATGGTCAAACTCGCCGATCGCATCACCAACTTGCAGCGGCCGCCGAGCCATTGGAGCGCCGACAAGATCGCGCGCTACCGTGATCAAGCACAGCTGATTCACGACGAGCTGGCGGAGGCGTGTCCGCTGCTGAGCGCCAGGCTACAGAGCAAGATCACCGCCTACGCTGAGTACGTGACCGAGTAGCCCCAGTCGTGGCCAGACGCCTAGCGCCGACCCATGGTGCGCTTCATGCACGCCATGACTCGCTTGGTGACTTCTTGCATCTTGCGCGCGTTGGCGGTGCCGTTCGGCCCGGAGTACATGGTTTTGGCGGCTTCGGCGATCCACTGGCCGTGTTTCTGTGCGACCTGGGCCGCACACGCGGCGGTGGTGCACGCGCACATATCAGTCGCGTACTGCTCGATGCGCGCGCCGAAGTCGTCGCCGCCCTGGGCGCCCGGCGGCTTGGTCAACCCGGCCTTCATCTTCTCGACGTAGCAGGCCGCGTATCTCTTTTGCGCCGTCTTCCATTTTTCGACGTTCTTCTTGGTGCCCTTCTTCTTGCCGCCCATGAAGTGCTTTTTGATCCACGCCATCATCTTCTTCTGGACCGCGTCCGCGCAGGTGTTGTCTTTGCAAGCGCACATGTCATCGGCGAACTTGACCAACTTTACGCTCTCGTCGTTGCCATCGGGATCGCTGGCCTTCGCTTTGTCCCGGCAATCCTTGAACCGCTTGAACAGGAGCTCGGAGTCCGTTCTGATCTGCTTGATGACGTCGAGCTTGACGTCCTTCATGGCAGTTTTGGCTTCGTCGTCTACGCTGGTAGCGCACGCGGCGGTCTTGCACGCGCACATCTTGTCGATGAATCCGCCCATACGTTTGATCACGTCAGCGGGTTTGCTCATGTCCAGCGCGACGGCCACGGCAGTCGAGTGCTTCTTCCAGCAACCCAGTAGCCGCGCCTGCGCGCTTTTCCACGCGTCGAAGTCGGCCTTTTCCATCTTCGCGTCAGCGGCGCTGAAACTAGCGACCCAGGTGGCGTAGGTCGTGTGCGCACCTTTGGCACAGGCAGCGTCTTTGCACGCGCAGATCGCGTCAGCGAACCCGGCCATTTTTGCAGCCGCAGGATTTGTCGACGTCGTCTTGGTGTCGTCGCCGGACTTCTTGTCCTTGGCTTCGGACTTATCGCCGCTCGCGCTGCCGCCGGCGCTGGTTTTTGGTGCCTCGTCGCACGCGCTGACCGCCAGGAACACCCCCAGCATCACTAACAGTCCACTCATCCGTAGTCGCATGCGGCGACTCTACTAGCAAATTTCCGGTGCGCCAGTGCAAATGGCAGTTTGCTGGAGTGGCCTACTTCAGGATCCCGAAAAGGTTGCTGTAGTTGTCGGTCCAACGGATCGAACTGGGCGGCCCCGGCCAGGGGGTAGCACTCGCCGCGAGCGCGTCCATAAGGGCTGCGTCACTCGAGATGATCACCCAGTCCGCCTCCGCGCGCCGTTGTTTGGCAAAGCGATAGCGGATTAGCACGGTGCGCTTGTCGAAGGCCACGGCGTGATTGCGCACCACGTCGGATAGGTCCAAGTATGTATTGCTGATGTGGACCACGAGCGCGCCGCCGGGTTTCAGGTGGTGGAAGTAGAGCTCGAAGGCTTCCTTTGTCAGCAAGTGGATCGGAATGGCTTCGCTGGTGAACGCATCCAGGACGAGTACATCGAAGCCATGAGTGACGCCGCGCCGACGCTCCCGGTCCAATGATATGCGGCCGTCACCGAGTACGACTTCGACCTTCGCCGGGCTGTCACTCAGATACGTGAAGTACTTACGGGCAAGTCGTTCCACGGCGGGGTTGAGCTCATAGAATCGGACCGTGTCGGCTTTGCCGCCGAGGGCCGCGAGGGTTCCCGTGCCCAAACCCACGACGCCCATACTCATTGGCCCGCGCTTCCTCAGTTTTTCGACGACCCGGGCGATTCCGCTGCGCTCGGCGTAGTACAGGGTTGGTGTCATGCTCCGGCCCGGATCCATGACCTGGGTGCCGTGGTTGACCCTGCCGTAGTACATGGTTCGCACGCGCTGGCCGTCTTTGTGTTCTTCACTGACGCTGACGCGTCCGTAGAAGTTGCGAATGCTGGCGATGTGATCGCGCTCGGCCCGCATGGGTAGCATCGTCAGGCCGAACAGCATCGCCGCCGCTAGGCCCCAGACGACGATCAGTCCGGGCTGGGTCTTGCGGATGCCCAGGTTTAGCGTGGCGCCGGCGAGGAAGAACGTGCCAGTCAATGCGATGGGCACTTCCCAGAAGCGGGTGAACACCAGTGGCGCGACCAGTGCGACAAGGACGCCGCCGCAGGCACCGCCCACAGCGATCGCCAGATAGAACGACGTGAGCTGCTGGCGGCCAGGCTTTCGTCGCGCTAATTCCCCGTGGCAGATCATGCAACCGGCGAACAGGGTGGCGCTCCAAACGAACACGAACGCCGGTAGACCAATGTAGCGCCACATGAAGGACAGCCACAGGGTGGGGATGAGCAGCAGCGAATACACGCCCATCCATAGCCGGCGATGATACCAACCCTCGCTAGCGAAGCAGATGGCGAAGGAGACCAGATACAGGCTCAGCGGTACGACCCAGAGAAACGGAAACGGCGCGATGTTCTTGGTCAGCTCGTTGGTCGCGCCGAGCAACAGAACCACGCCGAAACAGGGCAGCACGAACCACAGGGTGCGATTCCACTTACGCAGTTCAGGTTCCGGCTCGTCGGGGGCGTCTGGTTTTGCTGGAGCGGACCACGCGATGACGGCGGCGCACCACGCGCTGGCGAGGGCGAACACGACGTAGCCGACGGACCAGGCGCTGGTTTGGGTGTGCAGGCCAAGCAGAGGCTCGACGACGAACGGGTAGGTGAGCAGTCCCAGGAGGGAGCCCACGTTGGATAGGGCGTAGAACTTGTACGGTGACGCTTCGTGTACAGAACCGAACCAGTTTTGCAGCAGCGGTGCTGTGGACGAGATGACCAGGCAGGGGAGGCCGACATTGACGACGAGCAGGGCCAGGATGCGCCAGGTCGGCGCAGCGGCACCGTCTGGTTTCCACGCCGCATCAGGTGTTATCGGCAGGAGCGCCAGTGAAACCGCGAGCAACGCCAGGTGAATGATGGCCTGGTTCCGCAACGTAGCGAACCGGTGCAGCGCGTGGGCGTAGGCGTACCCGGCGAGTAGCGTAAGCTGGAAGAAGACCAGACAGGTCGCCCAGACCGAAGCGCCGCCACCGAACCACGGCAGGATGTAGCGGGCGATCAGCGGTTGAATCTGAAAGAGAAGGAACGCTCCGACGAATATAGTCAGCGCGTAGCGCAGCCGCGGCAGCATCGCACCGTCGCTAACAGCTGGTTTCGATAGAGCTGCAGGCGGCTGGAGTTTCGATGACCCACCAACCGTCGTCCAGGGTCTGGCCGGCGGCAGCGCAGGTGAGCGTGAACTGAATATTGTCGAGTTCGTCGCCCAGGGCGTCGAGACAGTCCTGGATCTGGCCGACGGTCGCCGAACAGCCGGTCGCCTCGACGGACAGGCTGCCGCAGCCAGCCTGGTCACGAATGGTCGTGATCAGCGACTCCACTTCGCTGGGAGGGTTGTCGAGACAGGACTGCAGTTCGTCTCCACAATCACTGGCGGTCTCGGTGCTTTCGATCGCCGAGGCAGTGCACGCCGCCTGAACGAACAGCGACGAGCTGTACATGTCGCGAACCCAATCCTCGAAGGTGTTGCAGATCTTGTTGAGCCCGCTTTGCCCTATGTCGTCGAGTGTTACGTTGGTCTCGAACTCGTCTGGAAACTTGTCGCTGGTACTGCCGTCGTCGCCGCACCCGACTTGGAAAGTAAACGCGATCAATAAGGCACAGGCTAGGTGGTTCATACGCACAGTATACCTGGTATCCTGGCTCGGTGCGTACACAGCACTACGAGTTCGCGCACGGCGCGTTGCCACATCTTGCCCACACCAATGCGCCACAGGTGTTGGCGATTCTCAACGGTCCTGACGGCCAGCGTTACTTGAATGATCTGTGGAACAAAGCCGGGTCTCGAGTTGGTGCCGCGGGTGCGTATGGCGACGGTGTGCCACGTTGTGTAGTAAGTGCCACAGGCAACAACGGGCTGGTTGCAGCGATTCACATGCCGGCGCCGAACCAGTTGGCTGAGGCTTTCATCACGTTGATCATGGCCCGCTTCGCCGACCCCGAGTCGTCGTCTTTGGATCACCTGAGCTGGGTGCGTTACTTCACTCTCGAGCACGGGCTCGATCACCGCTCCGGTGCTTCGTGCACCTTCGTCGGTGAGTGGACCGCCGATGGTCGCCATCGTAATCTGGGCATCGGTCCACCCGCTCAGGAGCGCGCGTTCGTCGAGCATGTGCTGCGCATGTTGCACATGGACCGCGCGTGAATCCCGCTCCGCTACACTTCTGGTGGCCGCTAGTGGCTACTGCTGGCCACAACGCCAGCCACTGACCAGCGCACCGGTCAGAAGTTTAGTGCTCATCCGCTGCAATATTGCCGGCTTGCTGACAGCCAGTAGTTGGCACTGCTCGTGCTTAGGGCGCGTTGCCTTAAAGGAGAGCATTATGAACAACCAACGCTTAGATCAACTTATCCGCCGGCAACGAAAACACCTTATTCAGGACGTCCTGTTTGCGATCAGCGTGAGCGCTGCAGTCGCTGCATCGCTGGCCGCATTGCAGACCATGTGAGCTTGTCGATAAGATCGGCGCATGGCAGACGGCTCGCTTGCCGTAGACCCCACATCTACGGAGTTCAAGGTCGCGGTGCTCAGTGCACTGCGCGATCGGGTGACTGCCGATCTCGAGGCGGTGACGGAATCGCAGAAGAAGACCGTCGAGGGTGCGACTCATGAGGAGGCGCGGCCGGAGAGCGACAAGGATACCCGCGCGACCGAGTCGAGTTACCTTGCACGGGGGTTGGCCAAGCGCGTTGGCGAACTGCGGAACGCAGCCGTCAAGCTCGCCAACTTTCCCTTGCGCCGTTTCGGCGATGACGACGCGATCGGGCTGGGCGCACTGGTCGTGGTCGAGGACGACGACGGGGCAGAGGAACGCTACTTCATCGCTCCGGCTGGCGGCGGCATCAAGCTAACCGTGTCGTCGGTGGCTGTCGGCGTGATCACCAGCGAAGCTCCGCTGGCGCTGGCTCTGCGCGGTAAACGCGTAGGAGACGAGGTCGAGCTACGAGTTGGTCGTAGTCAGCGGAGCCTGGAAGTCGTCGGCTTGGGCTAGGTCGGCCAGGCAACCTTTAGTATATTGCCCTAGATGATCGGGCAGACCATCGGGCCTTACAAGATCACCGCGAAGATCGGTGAAGGCGGTATGGGCGCCGTGTTCCGCGGGGAACATACGGTGCTCGGCCGCGGTGCGGCGATCAAAGTTCTGTTACCCGACTTCTCCAACAACAAAGAGGTCGTGCAACGTTTCTTCAACGAGGCCAAGGCGACGACGGCGATCAAGCACCCTGGCATCGTCGAGATCTATGACTTCGGGCACCACACCGACGGCAGCGCGTACATCGTCATGGAGTTGCTCCAGGGCGAACCACTTTCGCACCGGCTTCATCGCGAGAAGAAACTGCAGGCAGCGCTTGCCTCGGCGGTCATCTCGCAGGTTGCTTCGGCGCTGGGCTCGGCTCACGCAATGGGCATCATCCACCGTGACTTGAAGCCCGACAACATCTTCTTGTTGCCGGACCCACTGGTGCCACAAGGGTATCGGGTGAAGCTGCTCGATTTCGGAATCGCGAAGTTGGGCGAAGACATGCGCGGCGAACTCGAGGCGACGCGCGCCGGCGCCGTATTGGGAACGCCGCCCTACATGGCGCCCGAACAGTGCGTTGGCTCCACCGATGTCGACCATCGGGCGGATCTGTACGCGCTCGGTTGTTTGCTGTTTCACTGTCTGTGTGGGCGGCCGCCGTTCGTAACGGTCGAGTTCGCTCGCATCATGATCGAGCATCTACAGAAAGCACCGCCCAATCCGCGTGAGCTCGAGCCGTCGGTACCGGAGCAACTCGAACAGATCACCCTGCGCCTGTTGGCCAAAGATGCGAAGGATCGCTTTCAGTCCTGCGGTCAGCTCGTTGCGGCTCTGGAGGGGCGGCCAGCGCGCGCGGCCACGCCGGTGCCGGTTCCCGTGGAGTCCATGCCCGTATCTGGCCCTGCGGTGCCTACCCTCAGGGACAACGCGCCGAGCGCTCCAGCAGCAGCGGCGTCTCAGGCAAAGGCGATTGAGCGCAAGAAGACCGCATTGATGGGACAGCGGCTTCCAGGTTTGGCTGGTGCGCAGCCCGGGGCAGCACCTGTGCCGACACCAGCACCCGTAGCGACGCCTGCCCCAGCTCCCGTGCCAACACCTGCCCCGGCTCCCGTGCCGACACCTGCCCCAGCGGCGCCGGCGGAGGTCGAGCCAGCTGACAGCCGCAAAGCGACGGCGCTCATGGGCCAGACCATGGATCAGTTGATGGCGGTGCATGCGGCGAAAGGCGGCGGGCGCAAGAAGACGAACATGCTGTGGGATCACACGGCCGCCAAGAGTTCCGCGCCAGCGCCTGTGGCGACGCCGGCACCGCAAGCGCAACCCACGCCAGCGCCGGTGCAACCGACGCCAGCGCCGATGCAACCTGCGCCAGCGCCGATGCAACCGACGCCAGCGCCGATGCAACCGGGAGCTGCGCCTGCGCCCGGCCAGCCGCAGTTTCATGGCCAGCCGCGACTTCACCCCGAGCAGGCCCCAGAATCCAAGCCCGCGAATCGTTGGCTGATTCCGGCGATCGTGGCCGGGGCGCTGATCGCCGGCGTTGTCGCTTTCTTAGCCCTGTCCTGAGTTAACCGAGAGTGTCCCTTGGCACTTGGCGCTGCTTGGAGACCCGCGTTTTGGCGCCCTTCGACCGGGGGCGCTGCGCTTTAAGTGCACCCGGGCCTTCCCTTAAGAGGATCCCGCTGAGCAGTGGAGCCGCGTAGATCCGCGGGATCGTGTGCGTCTCTGAATGGCACACCTCGTGCTCTGGGTGGCATCAATGCCCCCCAAATCCCTACGCGTCGCTGTTTGTATGTTGCCACTCGTCATTGTGGGCTGTGAGAGCACCCCACGCGTTTCCAGAGGAACTGTCGAACCGATTCTGTACGCAAGGCCTGTCGCTAAGACTCATCGGAACCCCACACCATCCAGGTCCCCCACCAGGCCGGTCGCGGTGACACCAGTCGTTCGACCCGCCGCCACTGTTGGTGCGGTGGCCAAACCGGTTCGGCGTCTCGTTCCGGGGTTCCCCAGGGCAAAGTCGTTGCGCATTCTGCGCTCGGCCAAGGTGTATCGAGAGCCGAACACCAGATCCGAACGCCGCGGTTACGTGGTCGGCGGCACGCGCGTCATGCCACTGCAGCTGATCAAAGGCGATGGCTGTAGGCATCAGTGGATTGAACTGCGCGCGTCTTCCTGGATCTGCGCCCGCGCCAGGCCGAGCGATCGGCAGCCGACCAGTAAGCTACTTGGAACGCGCCGCAGCTTTGGCTCGTTTGGTCGTGTACGTAAGTCAGGTGTGATCTATTCCAGCCGTCTCGCTGTTGCGGCGAACACAGGCCGCCCGGCCAACGGCGATACGGTGCGATTGCGCTCGCTCATCACTCTCAACGGCACGCGCTACTGGATTACCCGCGCCGGTTCGTACGTCGCCGCCAAACACGTCACGTACATCGGCGGCGGCTCGCGCTTCGGTGGCTCGCCATGGGGCACGGATAATGCCGAGCTGCCGCGGGCATTCGTTCTGGCCCGCAAACGCAAGGGGCGGGTCTCGGTTCGCATCAAACCGCATCGCCGCGCACGTGTTGCCAGGCGTCTGGCGCATCGCAGCCTTGTTGTCGTGCACGAGACCTCGGCCAACGGTCGGTGGTTGCGCATCGGCGACGATGCGTGGGTACCTGCGCGCCGTGCGCGAATCGCTCGAATCGTCGAGCCGCCGTCAGCGCGGGCCGCCAACGAGCGTTGGGTCGACGTCGACGTCAGTCAGCAAGTGCTCGTCGCCTACGAGGGCAAGACACCGGTGTACGTTACGTTGGTCTCATCGGGAAAGTGGAAGCGCAGCCATCGCACACCGGCCGGGGTGTTTCGGGTCAAACGTAAGGTCGCCCAGACGACCATGCGCAGCCGACCGGGCGCCGACGATGTCTACAGCGTCGCTGGCGTACCCTGGGTGTTGTACTTTCATGGCAACTACGCCATTCACGGCGCGTATTGGCACAACGGCTTTGGCTATCGGCGCAGTCACGGTTGCATTAACCTGTCACCCCGGGATGCCAGGTACGTATTTGGTTTCCTCGGCCCGGAGGAGTTGCCCGGTTGGTGGACCCTGCGTGGGTCCGTCGAGTTTCCTGGGTCGATTGTCCAGATCCGCACCAGACGCTATCCGCGGCCGCGGTTTCGTGGCTACGCGCGCACGATAAAACGTCGTGCGGGTACCGTAGCGGCCCGTTGAGAGCCAACGTTAGCTGAGAGCAACGTCGGCGAATACGAACCCGTCACGACTCACCACGTCGCCGACGCGAGTGCGGATCGGCCGACGGAACATCGGTCCGTTGGTGACCACCGAGTGGAACTCGCCGTTTTCTCCGCATGGGTCGACGTCCTCGGGTAGGTCTGCGATGAACCCCTCGTCGAAGCTGCGTCCGGCGAACGAACGATTTAGCTTACGCGGGTCCATCGACGTGACGGTCGCCTGCATTCCAGAGGCGATCATCTCGGCGGCTAGGGCTCGTGTGGGCCGTTGCCATAAAGGGAACACACCGTGCATGCCGACCTCGGCCAGGCGCGTTTCACGGTATGCCCGCAAGTCCTGTAGAAACAGGTCGCCGAAAACGATGTGGTGCACACCCTGTTTGCGAACGACATCCAGGGCCGCGGCCATCTTTTGTTCATACACCGGGTTGGGGCAGGGCGCCGGGATACGGACCTTGTGGCAGGGGAGGTCGAGCTCTTCCATTTGACGGTTGAGTACGGCTTCGCGAACCCCGTGCATGGACACACGTCCGTATGCATCGGTGATGGTGGTCAGCAAGCCGACGACATCGTAGTCGTCGCCACTACGAACCGCATGCAGTGCGTACGCGCTGTCCTTGCCGCTGCTCCATGACACGATCGCTGGCGTCGCCACTAGCTCGCCAGCTCCCGGAACTGTTCTTCGGCGAAGGCGAAACCACCAAACAGGACCGCGGAGTAGGCGATACAACCGGCGAGCGACCAACCGTAGAACGGAATCGCGGCGAGATAGCAGGCGAGCAGACCGCTCGTGGTGTGAGGGTACATGGAGCCCATCGCCCACACGGCGAAGTTCGTCGTCAGGAAGAATAGCGTCGGAGCCAGAATGACCGCCGCTGTGATCGACACGGCGTCGCGTCGGGACTTGAGCCATATGCCCATTGCGACGATGGCGGCGAAGCTCAAATAGACCACCGGCAACAGGCTGTGGAACCCCCAACCGAAGGCGAGCTGAAAGATCGCGTCACTTGCGAGCATGGCGATCAACGGCACACCGAACGCGGCCGACCGGCGCTCAAAATGCGCCCCGCCAAACAGTGCGATGGCGGCGATCGGTGTGAAGTTGGGCGGATGCGGGAACAAACGCATTGCCGTTGCTGCGCCGACCATAGCGGCGATAAACCAGAACCGAGTCTTCATTGTTGCCTCCCTCCGAAGCGTTTTGGCTCAAGCCGGTCTCCTGACTTCTGGTCATCCTCCCGCGACTCCTTCCCGAAAGAATCGGTGGCGTTGTCGCGGTCGTCGCAGTCACAGTAGCGGGGGCTGTGCTGGATTTTCACCAGCTTCCCGAACACCTGAGCGTTATGTGAGCCATGTCTTAACGCCGCCGGATCTGCCTGTCAATAGAGCGCGATGCGACGTCGACAACCTGCGCAAGGTCGACCGCCCGACGCACGCGAGCGTCATTGATCGGTGGCGCTGCAGATGACCGACGTTTAGCCGGTGGCGTTGGAGTATATTGGGTGGTGATGCGCCTCCCCCTCGTATTGGTTCTCGCGTTGACCTGGACACCCGGCTGTGGCGATGACGGAGGTGCTGACCGGCTACAGGCTCGCTTCGTGCTGCCCTCGGACACAACCGCGCCAGTGCCCGTCGCAGACATGCCGTATCCCAACGACGCTCACCTTGGCGCCGATGGTGTACTCGCGATCACCGAAGAGACGTTGCCGTTTAGTGACGTCGCAGATTCCTTTGCCGTGGCGCATGTTGCCGCGAGTTTGCAGCAGCGCGATTGTTTCGGTGTGACTTCTGGTGCCAGTTTTCCCATCGACGGTACCAGCGTGGAAAACCCAATCGACAAGGCAACTCTGGTGGCGCCCAACGTTCGCTTCGTCAACCTCGACACCGGCGAAACCCTGGCGGTAGATACGCACTTCCGTCCCCTCGAAGCCCACGTCTCGGTGCGACCGGTCATCGGCAAGGTGCTAACGCAAGGCCAGACCTACGCGGTGCTCCTGACCAACGATGTACTCACCGCGGCGGGGGAACCCCTGGCAACGGCGCGCGACTTGTCCTCGCTACTCGCTGGCACCAGCCCGCATCCCGCGAACGCCGCCTACGCACCATTGCGCGACTACTTGACTGAACAGTCCATCGACCCAGAGACCATTGCCGGCGCCACCGTGTTTACTGTCTGTGATTTGTCGACGGACTTTATTGCGGTGCAGTCGCAGCTCGACGCATCGGCGGCGCCGGCGGCGACCGTTACTAAGGTCCTCAGCCTCGACACAGAGCTCGATACGCTGCTGGGCACGCCGGTGGATAACAGCTACCCCGGCGTGGACAATCCGGGCGGCATCGCTCACGCGTCCATCAGTCATATCGTATTCGGCACCTACCCGAGCCCGAACTATCAATCTGACACACCCAACTTGCTCGGCCGCTGGGAGTACGATGGTAATGGAGACCCCATCGCCAAAGGCGTGGATCAGGTGCCCTACGTACTGGTACTGCCGGACGTCGCAAGTTACGTCGACGTGCCTGTCATCGTGTTTCAGCATGGCATCAACGGCAATCGCACCCAGGTGCTGCACGTGGCCAATCTGCTGGCGTCGTTTGGCTTCGCGACCATCGGCATCGACATTCCGTTTCACGGTGACCGCTTTCCCAACGCCAGCGACTCGTTTCACAACTTCACTGGTGCCGCTGGAGCTGACGGTTTCGCCGATGATTCTGGCGCGAGCGCGGCACTGTTCTTCCTGGACCTGATCGGCGATGAGCGCGTCGACTGGATCGACCCCAGCGCCATGGCAGCGTCGTTTCAGCAGGGTGCCGTGGACATGATGGTGCTCGCCAGGCTGCTCGCCGACGGCGACTGGTCGGCGCTGGCCGCGACACCGGGGCTCAGCGGGTTCTCGTTCAACGGGGAACGCATCGTGTTCGCTTCCGAGTCTTTCGGCGGCATCATCGGCGCCACGGCGGTGGCGTACGAGCCTCGCTACGGCGCTGCATTCCTCACGGTGGCCGGTGGCGGGTTGATCGATCGTTTGCTCGAGAACTCACCAGTGTACGGCGGCCTGTTCATGCCGATTCTCAACGGTGCGATGGACATCAGCCCCAGCGACGTGGATCCGGGGTTCGATCCAGCACATACACATATCGCCTACAAGATCATGGGGCCGCTATTGGATGCCGGCGACCCGATCGCCCACGCCGCACGTATCATTCCCGCCGGCAAGCATGTGGTCATGGCCAACGCCTACTCGGACGAGTCCGTACCCAACCAGTGCACCCAAGCTCTGGCCAAAGCCATGGGCCTGGCGTGGACTCAGCTGTCGCAGTCCACCGTAGGACCTCGGTTCGCCGAGTTCGAGATGTTGTCTGGCGCCGTCACGGGTAACGATGCGGGCACCACGGCTGTCGCATTCGAGTACGACCCGGCCAGTCACGGCATGATCACTCGGCTCAAAGGGAAGCGGCGCTACGAGCCGAACTTCCCGCCGACGACGAATCTGCCCAACACGCTCGACATCGACAACCCCATCGTTGAGTTGCAAACCCAGCTGGCGACGTTCGCGCGCACCTATGTCGACACCGGCGTTCCAACGCTGATCGATCCGTTCGTGGACTGAGCGTCATGGGCGCGCCTGTTTACCCAGGCCGCCTGTCTGTCGTTTAGAGCTTGTTGATCATCACCGCTGCGGCGACCCACAGGCCACACAGAAACATCATCACGGCGAACAGGGAGAACCATCCACCGCTCTCGGGCGTCACCAGGACATCTGAGCGCATCATGGTCAGCTGCCCAGATGGATCCAGGCGCGGTGCGTGGTGAAACGATTCGACCACCGGAATGTGCGGTCCTGGCGTGGCGGCTTTGCGCGCGGCGTGTTTCTCCCGCGCCGGTTTGGCCGCTGGCTTCTTGGCCACTGACTTCTTGTTGGCCGCTGGCTTCTTGGCCACAGACTTCTTGGCTGGCGGCGCCATTTTCGCGATATCAGCGATGCTAAATGGAATCGTTGGGTCTTTCGATGTGGTCGGCCAGCCGTCGATGTCGAGGGCCAGGGGCGGCACGGTTACCCGGAACTTGCCGCGCTTCCATCTCACGACATCCACCACTGCGTCGTCGTTTGCTCTGCCGTTGAACAACACCTTGGTGATGTCGCCCGCGCGATAGACGATCTCCGCGCGTTCAAAGTCGGCGATGACCGTGATGGTGCACGAAAGCGCCTGGTCTTCGCACAGGCGCATGATTTCGATGACCGAGTTCTGGGACAAGTCACCGCGGCACTCAGCGGCGCTACCCAGGCCGCCCGCCAGGTTCGGCAGGCGTTGAGCCAGTTCGTAGGTGCCTTCTTTGAGCCAGCGCATCTCGACCAGCGCCGCTTCACCTTCGGACCCGCCGTAGGACGAGTTGTGCACGCCGCCGGCTCGCAGTTCGATCCGCCCGTTACCCATGGGCGTATCCAACGTGATTGCGCCGGTGATCAAGTGCTCGGCACACGACTCGAGAAGCCTGCTCACAGGCGTCTCGCTCAACGAGCCGCCCAACCGATTCTTCGATATATGAAATTCGCGAGACATCGGTCCAGTGCAAGAGCAACTTCGGTGCCAGCCCGGGCGGAGCGAACCAAGGTACGTTGGACGAGAAATTCCACCGGCTTGGCGATCCTAGCTCCGGCGCTGGCCACACAGCCGGTCGCCGAATGCCGGTACGCGGCCTCCGATTTTCGGTGACTCGTCAGTCCCTGGCGCTGTTGGCCGGTTCGGCGTTCAGCGCAGAGTTTCGTCCGACAGCAGCAGTAGGATTTCCTGATTGCCCGACTTGGCCACTGCAAAGTCCATAATATCGTCGCCGTTGAAGTCGGCTGAAACGAAGCGCGCGTTCTCGGTCGCGCCCAGGGATATCCACTGAGTTTCGCTCCACAAGTTGTTCGAGTCAGCGAATAATACGAGCAGCTCCGGAGCAGTCACGTTGTCAGCGACGTCCGTGAGCATGGCAACATCCGGCCGGCCGTCGCCGTCGAAGTCCTCTTGAATGATCTCGATAACGTTCATGCCAAGGCCTTCCCACTGAAACCCGCCCCCCGGACTGCCGGCCGGTGGGTAGACGCGGACCAGATCATAAGGCGTGCTGCATTCGGGGCAGCTCTTGGCCACGACCACGTCCTCGACCGGGGCGGCGCTGACCAATGTGGACGCGTCAATCGCTCTGGGCGGTGGCGTCGTTGGAATGGTGGTCGTGTCGCTGAACTCCGCACCGGTTGAATTCTGGTAGAAGATGGTCACGCCATCTTCCTCGACGCCTCCCGCGTCCCAGTGGGCGACCGCGATGTCATCGAGGCCGTCGGCGTCGAAGAAGCCGGCCGTGAGGTCACGTCCCGAGCCAGGAACCGGCTGTCTGGCGGCCTGGGACCAAACGCCGAGTCCATCGGCGATCATGACGACCAACTCATTCTGCGTTGTGGCCATCGCCAGGTCGACACGATCGTCGGCGGAGAAGTAGCCCGAGATGAGGCGCTCGCCAGATCCGGTCACGGTGAATTCAGTGTCGGTGCCTGCGCCGTAGTAGATCGTGAACGTGGACTCTTGCCCAGTGCCGCCGTCGCTGTGGTGCTCGAACGTCGCGACGTCGGTGAGCGAATCGTTGTCGAAATCCCCAGCCGCGACTCCAGCTGCGACCTGTGACGGGACACGTTGTGGTGATTCCATTTGGAACGTGCCGTCACCGTTGCCGCGAAACACGGTAATCCATCCCTGCCAGGTCGAGACCACGAAGCCCGGGCTGCCTGAGAAATCGCCCAGGGCGATGTCGCTCGCTTCGCCGAGAAGGTCTAGACGCACTTCGCGATAGCACAGGCGATCTGTGCAGCGGAGGGCGGCGTCCGAGCTGTTCGCGTCGACGCTCGCGTCAGACGTGTCATCGCTGCCGCCCAGGCCGTTGAGCACGGAGCAGCCGCTGGCAAGCGTGAGTGCCGTGACCATCGCCAATCCGCGCAGCATCAAAATACTCCGATTCCAATCGCGGTCAGGCCCGCGCCGTAGAGACCGACAGGAGCAAAGTCGCGAGCTTCTAGCATGTCGTCGCGGCCGGACTTGGGTACCAGGTCCAGGACCAACCCCGCGGCAAACAGGGCGGCGCCGGCGGTCAGCCAGGTCCATTTGATGCCGCGCTTCGCACGTCGTTTGCTCTGCAGAGCTGTCAGTCGGCGCGTGCGCTCATCTCGCGCCCGGGTGAGGGTCGCGATGTGTCCGCGGGCGGCGTCCGCTCGTTTCCCCGCCGGCGCGGCATCTATGTACTGTTGATATTTGCCGATCGCGGAGTCCTTGCCGCGGGTTCGATGAATCTCGGCGATGTCGAACAGCAATTCGCTGTCTTTGCCGAGGTCGTAGGCCGTGGCGAACGTACGCAGAGCATCGTCGTACAGCTTCTTGCCCAGAAATGCGTTGGCCTGGGCGACCAGACCGTCGACCTTGGCCTTGCGCCTGCGGCGTTCCGCGTCCGCTTTTTGTTTCGCTAGCAGCTGTTTGCGTAATCGTTCCGCGTCGGCTGCCGCTGTCATCTTCTTAGTGATTCTCGCTACCGACTCGCGAGTCTCGTCCGCCGCTCTACCGTTTGGTTTGGCGTCCAGGTACTTCTTGTAGCTCGCGAGCGCAGCAGTCAGATCGCCCTTTTCGTGCAGAGCGCGGCCGATGTTGTAGTGCAGTTGTGGTCTGGGCGACAGGTCGAACGCCTTGCGGTACTCCTCGACGGCCTTGTCGTACAGCTTCAGCCGAAAGTACTCCTTGCCTTGCTTGTAGTGCGCGGCGGCGAGTCGCAGCTTGGGATCCTTCTTCTTCTGCGCAGCCGCTGGAACGGCTACGCCAAGTATCAATAATGGGATGAGCAGCTGTATTCGGGTCGGCATGGCTAGTCAGCGAATGGGTCCAGCGGATCGCCTTTCTGTCGCTTCGGATCGGTTTTGGTTCCCTTGGGATTCTTGCGTCGTAGCTTGTTCGCGCGATTCTTTCGGCGGCGGCGATCACTGGCGCTGGCTCTGGGATGTTTGGCCAGTTTCGCCATGGTCACCGTGCGCTCGCTTGTCTTGGTGGTGGCGACGGTGACGGTCTCTTCCTTGTGACCCTGGGCCCGCAATGTGTAGCTGTGCTCGCCCGACTCTTTGTCCAAGGTGATCGGTAGCGGGGTTTTGCCTTGCACCGCGCCTGCGCTGTCTACAACCGTTGCGCCGTCCGGAGTCGACTTCAACGTGATGGTCACCTTCTGTGGTGCTTTGGCGGTCGCGGTCGCGGTCGGGGGTGGCGTGGTCGCCGCCTTGGCCGGCGGTTTCTCAGGTGTAGGGGGGCCGGCCGCGCTGTTCTCGGGCGTCCCACTTTTGCTCGCGCGCTGGCCTGGTGCCTTGTCGTCGGTGGATCCAATTTTGGCTAACACAACGCCACCGACGGCAAGTACGAGCACGGCGAGCACGGCGATGGGCCACAGCTTTCGAGGGCTGTCAGCCGGCGGCAAGGTGACCTCACTCGCCGCACCACCAAGAGTCGTCTTGTCGAACGCCGTGGGTGTGCGAACGGCTGCTTTGCCGGGCTTATTCGCAGGCTGCACCGGTGCCGTGGCGAAGCGATTCGAGCTGGCCTTGTCCAGGGCGCTCACCAGCTCGGTCATCGTCTGATAGCGGTCGTCTCGTTCCTTCGCCAGACACTTCATGATCACGGCGGCGAGCGCTGGTGTTGCGGTGGAGCCCTGCACGACATTGATCTTGGTCGGCTCTTCGTAGACATGTTTGGCGATGATGTCGCCGACTCCCTCGCCATCGAACGGGGGCTGGCCGCAGGCCATTTCGTACATTACGCAACCGAGGCTGTAGATATCCGAGCGCGCGTCGATGTCGCTCACGCCGCGGCACTGTTCCGGAGACATGTACGTCGGGCTGCCCATCAAGTTGCCGGTGCGCGTTTTTACGCCGCCGCTGTCCAGGCTCGGCGCCAACTTGGCGATGCCAAAGTCCAGGATCTTTACTCGCTCGCCGCCGGCGACGTCGCCGTCAGGTGAAAGGAATAGATTGTCGGGCTTGAGATCCCGGTGGATGATTCCGACCTCGTGGGTCTCGGCAAGGGCCGACGCTGCCTGGCGGGCGAAGCGAGTCAGGTCATCGGCGGGAACGCGCTTTGCCTGATCGATCCGATCGGCGAGGCTTTCCCCATTGAGAAACTCCATCGCGATGTACGCGCTACCGTCGTCGGCGTAGCCGAAGTCGAGAATGTCGACAATTCCCGGGTGCTGTACCTTCGCCGCCGCCCGCGCCTCGTTGAAGAAGCGGTCGATGATTTCGGAGTTACTCGATAGCTCTGGCAGAAGCAGTTTGACCGCAACCCGGCGGCCGATCACCGTGTGCGTGCCCGAGTAGACAACGCCCATTCCACCTTCGCCAATGCGTTCGGTGAGGCGGAACTTCCCCAGTGTTGCGCCCTCCACGGAGTAATTTTAGCATGTTCGCGGGTCCACGCCCGGCGTAGGAAAAGTTGCGCCTCCCTGGAAAAACTTGTGATCGAAACCCCGGCTTATGGAACTACCGTCTGGGGCAGAGTGTGAGCCGGCGCGGCTGCGGCTGGGCATCGTCGTCTCTCATTCAGCCGCAGGTGCCCGGCAAACCCGTCAGAACGTCCCGGTTTGGAAAGGTAAGCTGTGTTTACGCTTTCCCGATCACTGTCGTTGGCGCCGTGACACGGTGACACGGGTCATCAGACTCCACCGTGTTTACTGCTCCGTACTTAGGGGCGGCATGTGCACTGCATGCTTTTTCCGTCATGAGGGAGAGGCTTGTCCTATGTTGCATGGTGGTGTTGGTCACAGCGTGTGGCCCAAGCGGCGGCGATGACGATAGCGGCGATGCGGGTAACGGTTCACCAATCGTCTCGCTGATCGTCGAGCCGCCCGACCCGGTGCTGGTGTCGGTCAATGGCAGCACACCGGCGGCGACGTTTACCGCGCGAGCGACCTATGAAGATGGAACCTCCGCGTTGGTGAGTGCCAACTGGGCCCTCAGCGACATCGCACTGGGTAGCCTCGGCGCAGACAATGGTGAGTTCGTGTCCGGTGGCATCAAGGCGGGCGCCGCAACCGTGAGCGCGACTGTTGGTACGACGACTGCCGAGACCAGCCTGACCGTCCGGGTCGAGGACGAGATCGTCGGCGAGGGCGTGCCCGCTGACGTCGCTGACAGGTTCACGGATCCGCAGCCGGGCGCTGGCTCGGCCAACGTTTTGTACCCGCTCAATGGGGCCATGTTGCCGTCGAGCATCAAGCCGGTGCACATCCAGTGGGACGTCGGCAACGCCGATGACCTGTATCGCGTGACCATCACCGCCGGTCTGGCGACGACTACAGCCTATCTGCTGCACAGCGGTGCCGCGTTCGACTTTGCCTGGATGGTCGATCCTGATAGCTGGCGTCGCATCAAGAACAGCCGCGACGCTACGCCGATCACCATCGTCGTCGACCGCTACGATAGCGCCGCGTCTATGGCATACGCATCCGCCGCAGTTGGCGTCAACATGGTCAACGCGAATCTGGACGGCGCTATCTACTACTGGGATCTCGCCCAGGGCAAGATGCTGCGCATCACCGAGGAGGGGCGCGAGGACTTCATGCCCTCGCCACCGGCGAGTCCGGACACGGGCAGCCGTTGCATCGCGTGCCACACAGTGAGTCGGGACGGTCGCTACCTCGCCGGAGAGTTGTGGGGCGGAAACCAGCCCGGCGCGATCTTTGATTTGAGCGCGGACCTGAGCGTCGACCCGGCGCCAACAGTCGTTGGTCCTGGCAACTACACCGCGTTGTTTTCTACGTTCAGTCCCGATGCGTCGCAGTTGCTGATCAACTACGCCAAGACCATGGAGCTGCGTGATGCCATGACCGGCGCCTTGATCCCGACCACTGGTTTACCCACAACGGGGGCGGCTCATCCCACCTGGTCCCCGGACGGCACACTCATCGCGTACATCGCCAACAGCGACGGCACCTGGGCGGTGGATTTCACCGTGGGCGACCTGGCGATCCTGCCGGTCAACGGTACGGACTTTGGACCGTCGCAGACGCTGTGGTCAGCCGACGGCATGGCGAACGCCTGGCCGAGTTTCAGCCCCGACTCCCAGTGGATCGCTTTCGGTCGCGGTACCAATAGCCGGGCGCGTCGCGATGACATCGGTGCGGTCTACCCCGGCTCCCTGTTCTTGACGTCGCGCAGCGGCGGCCAACCGGTCGCTCTCGCCAACGCCAACGGCGGAGCCCTCGACAGCTACCTGCCCAACTTCAGCCCGTTCAACTCGGGCGGGTACTACTGGCTCGCGTTCTACAGCACGCGGGACTACGGCAATGCTCAGGTGGGTACCCGAGGGTCGGCCCGTCGCCAGCTCTGGGTGACTGCCGTGTCGAACAACCCGCAGCCTGGCGTCGATCCGAGCAACGTCGGCTTCTGGTTGCCGGACCAGGACGTCAGCTCAGACAACATGAGCGCCTATTGGGCGCCGCGCCCTCCGGTCGACTGAGTTATTGCAGCGGCTCGAGCTCAGCGGGATCGTGGGCGCTGAAGATCGTGACCTCGTCGGCGTGGTTCGCGTGGAGTTGGCGCAGCCGATTCGCGTTGGCGATGCGCTTGCGGCGGTTCATCTGAACCATCTCCTGGAACAGGAGTAGCGCGGGCGGACAACGCCATACCGAGGTCAATTCGCCGTGATTGAAGTACGCGTCGCCAGCGTGGAGGAGCCACTTGTCTTCGTTCTTGACCGCGATGCCGCAGTGACCGCGTGTGTGGCCGAACAGCGGGATGAGCGCGATCTCTTCGGCTACCCCATCCAACTGGCGAACCGCCTCGAAGCCGAACCAGTTGTCGCCGGCGTCCGAATACGTGTGCCAGTCCGGACCGTGCGCCCACTGAGCAGAGATGTAGCGGTTGCGTTCCTGAAACGTTGGTTTGGTCGTCGCCGCTCGGTGCTCGGACGCGTGAAGGTGCACCGCGGCATCGGGGAAGTCACCGAGTCCGCCCGCGTGATCCAGGTCCAGGTGGGTAACCACAACATGGCGCACATCGCTTGCGTCGTAACCCAGGTCCTCGAGCTGAACGATCGCTGGTTCGGTCGGATCGAACCGAGGGGCGGCAACGGTAGTAAAGCCTTTGCTAAACCGGTCGGGATTCATCACATCGTCTCGGCCGAAGCCAGTGTCGACGAGAATCAGTCCTGAGTCGCTGGTCTCGATCAGCAGGCAGTGGCACACCATGCGACCGCGATCAGTGAGCGTCTTGCTGGCACCGTTGACCAATCGTCCCGCGGCAGGACAGAGCGTTCCACAATTGAGGTGGTGAATCCGGGTGATCGCCATGGCTCAGATAGTATCGATGATCGGCAGCGCGTACCCCGCCAGTTTGTCCGGGCCGTGCAACCGTTTGATGATCCCTAGCGCCTCGGAAACTCGGTCCTTATCGACGACCACGACCATGCCTCGGCCGCTGGCGCCGACTTTGCGCTTACCCTTTTCGTTGACGAACAAGGATGCTTGGTCCAGTAGATCCACATCGTTGCTGAGTCCCAGCTCGATCAGTGTGTGGCCGGCGTCCCTCAATGAGGAGTCGCTCCCGGTGACATAGATGAGTGCGCGCTCAGGCATGAACGCACCGTATCACGGGCGCTAATCCGGACCGTTCGGGGTTGTAATATCGCCGATTCCACTTATGCTGCGGGCCATGCGCTTAGAAGCACAAGGCAAGTTGCACATCATCAACGACACGCGGCAGGTTAGCGCGCGCTTTCAGGTCCGCGAGTTCGTGGTCGAGATCGCTGACAACCCGCAGTACCCACAGTTCGTTCAGTTCCAGGTGACTGGGACGCGCTGCGAAGTGCTCGACGATTACAGCGTGGGCGACGAGGTGAGCTTGCAGTTCAACCTGCGCGGTCGCGAGTGGAAGAGCCCCAAGGGCGAGATCAAATACTTCAACTCCCTGGACGTGTGGACCATCGAGCGAGCTGGTGCGAACCAACAGGCCGGTGGGTACGACGAGCCAGCGTACAACCAGTCGGCGCCACCGGCCGCGACCGGCGATGGACCGCCGCCGCTGACCGACGACGATCTACCTTTCTAGCCACGGGCGCTCTGCCTTCTTAGCCTCGCGTGAAGCTAGCCGCAATTTCCGACCTTCACGTTGGCGCCAGTGAGCGCGCCGACGGCTTCCGCCACGACGAAAGCGAATTCCTTGGTTTCCTCGACGAGCTCGAGGCGAACCACGATCGCATCGTCGTGCTCGGTGATCTATTTCAGACAGAGCACGGCTGGTGGTTCGGCAAGCGTGTTGCCGCTGCTGAAATCAAGCGCGCGTGGCGGCGCCTGCCTCGACTATGGGACCGGGTGTGCAGCGCGAACTACATCTACGTGCATGGCAATCACGATCATGTCGCCCGGGATATGGTTCTCGCCCGCGAACGGTGGCGAATCGAAAGTGATGGCTTCTCGGTGTTGTTCATCCACGGCCACCAGTTCGATCCGCTGTTGCGCTGGGCGTATCCGGCCGCTCGGTTTGGCACCTGGTTCAGCGGGCGCGCACGTACAGTCGGCGCCGGGGGCTTCGCCGATTGGCTGGAGCACCGGGACGTGACGATCAAAGCCAAGCGATTCAGCGGCGAGGCCGGACCGTACGCTCAGGCGGCTCGCCGATTGATGCGCGAGCAGCGCGCAGATGTGGTGGTTATGGGCCACACCCATACACCAGAGCGGGTTGTGCTGGGCGACGGCGTGCTAGCCAACACGGGCACGTGCAGCATGGGCAATCGCATGTACGTGTCTATCGATACCGAGGCGAAGTCGGTCGAACTCTACACTGGGTGAAGCACGCAGCCGCCGACGACTTTGCTGTTCCACTTGAGGTGCATCGCCTCTTTGTAGTCGCTGAGCGGGAAGGTGTGTGACACGTACGGTTTGATCGAGCCATCGGCCACCCACGTCATGAGCTGACCGAGTCGCTCCTTGCGGATGCTCGGGTCCATCTTCGTCGAGATCACGGTGGGCGAACCGAGTACGTCCAGGCCCTTCATCATCATCAGATTGGTCGGCAGCATGTTCGCGTTGGGCGCGCCACGCTGGCCCTTGCCTTTGGCCACGAATGGTGTCGCTGCCCAGCCGACGATGAGGAAGCGCGCGCCGAACTTCACGCAGCGCATGCTCTCCACGGAAATCTCGCCGCCGACACCGTCGTAAACCACGTCGACGCCTTTGCCATCGGTCAGCGCTTTGACGTCTTCGCGAAACTTGCGCATGTTGCCGTCTTCACCTTTGGTGTTGATCACGTGGTCGGCGCCCTGGGCTTTGACCACGTCGAGCTTGGACTGAGTACGCCCCGTGGCGATGACTGTCGCGCCGGCGATCTTGGCCAGGTGAACAGCGGCGAGTCCAGTGGACCCAGACGCGCCGTGAATCAGCACGGACTCACCCGCTTTGAGCCGCCCGCGCGCGAACAAGCAGTGGTAGGCGGTCTCGTAGTTTCCGTAGAAGTTCGCCGCCTGATCGAAGCTGAAGCTGTCGGGCTTAGCGATGAGCGCGCTGCCGGGCACGATAGAGTAGTGAGCGAATCCGCCGGACGCTTGGTACTCGCCGTAGGAACGTGGTCCCACCTGAAACGGATCCACCATCACCGCATCGCCAACCGCCACGTGGGTCACGTCGGCGCCCGCCCAGTCGACGACACCGCTGTATTCCAGCCCCGGCGTGTACGGCGGCTTGGGCATGTGCTGGTACTGGCCGCTGGTCATGAGCAGGTCTACCCAACCAACCGATGCGCTGCGAATGGCGATGATGGCGTCGCCCGGATTGAGTTGGCTCGGGTCCGGTCGCTCCTGCGCTTCGAGGCGGGTAAGCGTGTCGATGGCTTCGACAGGGTTCTCACCAAATTCACTGACTACGACGCGTTGCGCGCTGGTTTCGCTGGTCACCGGCGCACGTTAACCGGGCGGAGTAGGTTTTGCTAGCAGCGCGATGCGAAGATAGTCAACGGGGTTGCTGCTTGCCCAGCCAGTCGATTCCGTCATCGATGCTGCGCCACGGCAACCAGCAGTGAAACAGGAAGGCCACGGCGCCGACGAATAACCCGATGCCGCCAACGATCTTCACCAGCGTAGCCTGGGTGTCCGCATCGATTTCGTTGCCCGCGATTGTCGGAAAGTAAGCGGCGACGACACAGATCACGACGACGCCAACCGGCACGCTCAACCGGAGTAGCCACCAACGCCGGGCGGCCCCTGGATCGCGCTCGCCGCAGTTCACGCAGCGGGCTGCCTTGAGTTTGCGCTTCGCCTCTACTTCGGCGGCGGCCTCTGCACGTCGTTTTGCCACCTCTGCTGGTGTTCCGGCCAAGGCGTTGATGCTTGTCGCGTGGCCTTCGGCGCTCGCCGTTACCCGGGCTGACGCGGTTGTCTTGCAGGCAGCGCATGAGAACTCCAGCACTTCGGAGTGGGTCGCGTAGGCCGTGTACTGGTTCATGTCAGGTGGACAACATATACCGCACCGTTGGTCCTCGCCAGCCGCAACTCCGGGACGATGGTGATGTATGGTCGCGCGGGCCGGTGATCGCGCTCAACAAAATCTCGAAGTCCTACGACGGGGGCGCCACTCACGTGGTCCGCGATCTGTCCCTGACCATCGGGCGTGGCGAGCTCATTGTCTTGCTTGGCGAGTCGGGCTGCGGCAAGACGACGACCCTCAAGATGATCAATCGCCTGGTCGATCACACCTCCGGCACGATAGAGGTCGCCGGGAACGATGTGCGCGACCGCGATCCTGTGGAGCTTCGCCGGGGCATCGGTTATGTGTTTCAAGGAGTGGGGCTGTTTCCGCACCGCACTGTTGGCGAGAACGTGGGCGTCGTGCCTCGGCTGCTCCAGTGGCCGTCTGAGAAAATTGCCGCGCGGGTGGATGAGTTACTCACGCTGGTCAAACTCGAGCCCGGGACGTATCGCGACCGGTCGCCGGCGCAGCTGTCAGGTGGTCAAAGGCAGCGGGTCGGAGTCGCTCGCGCTTTGGCGGCTCGGCCGGACATCGTTCTTATGGACGAGCCGTTCGGCGCTCTGGATCCGATTACCCGGGACGAGCTGCAGACCGAGTACAAACGAATCCACAAAGAGCTGGACCTCACGACCGTGCTGGTCACTCACGACATCATGGAAGCGCTGGTCATGGCTACGCGCATCGCTGTCATGCAAGACGGCGCCATCGCTCAACTGGGTACGCCGCACGAGTTGCTCACCAATCCCACGACCGACTACGTCGCCGAGCTGATGAAGAAGCCGCGACAGCAAGCATCGGTGATCGAAGCCTTGCTCGAGGGTGGCGTGTGAGCACCAACTTCCGCGAGATCCTCGCCGACCTGCCGGCGAACCTGGCCAACCACGTCAAGCTGTGCGTCATCGCTCTGGTCGTGGGCGTGCTCGTATCGGTGCCTCTGGGCATTTATGTCAATCGCGTGCGCTGGCTGCGCTATCCCGTGCTGACTGTCGCCAGCGTCATCCAAACCGTTCCAGGTCTGGCGCTACTGGCCTTGATGGTCCCGTTACTCGTTTACACCGGCGGTTTGGGCCTGGGCCTGTCGGCGTTCGGCTTCTACCCCGCTGTCATTGCTCTGACTCTGTATAGCTTCCTGCCGATTCTGCGCAACACGGTCACCGGCATTGAAGGTGTCGACCCCGACATGGTCGAAGCGGCGCGTGGCGTCGGCATGAGTCAGCGCCAGGTGCTGATGGAAGTGCTGCTGCCATTGTCGGCGCCGACGATCATCGCCGGTATTCGCACCGCTACTGTTTGGGTGGTTGGCGCGGCGACCCTGGCCACTCCGGTCGGCCAGAAATGCCTGGGCAACTACATCTTCGCCGGCCTGCAAACCAAGAACTGGGTGATGGTCAGCTTTGGCGTCGTCGCATCGGCGGGTCTGGCGATCATTCTGGATACGGCGATCGGTGGCCTGGAGCGAGCCTGGTCCGAACGCCGGCGTAAGCTCGCCTGGATCTCCGGTGGCGTGCTCACCACCATCGTCATCCTCGGTTTGATCGCGCCGCGCATTGCCAATTGGATGCAGGATGAACCGCCCGTGGTCGCAACGGGCAAGGTGAAGCCGGGCGAAGCCAAGGGTGTCACGAGTGTGCGCATTGGCACCAAGACCTTCACCGAGCAGTACATCCTCGCGCAGGTCATCGCCAAGTCGCTGCGCGCGGCCGGGGTGAGTACGTCGGTCAAGGACAGCTTGGGCTCGACGGTGATCTTCGACGCGCTCAGTCGCGGCACCATCGACGTCTATGTCGACTACTCCGGGACCATTTGGGCCAACTACATGAAGCGCCGCGACACGCCGGCGCCGTGGCAAGTGATGGCAGAGACCACCGGCTGGCTCGCCAAACAGCACGGTATTCGCAACCTGGGCAACCTCGGCTTCGAAAATGCTTACGTGCTGGCGATGAAACGGACCAAAGCGGACAAGCTCGGCGTCAAGTCTATCCGCGACCTGGCCAAGCACGCGTCGTCGCTCAAGGTCGGCGGCGACTATGAGTTCTTCAGCCGTCCCGAATGGCGGGCCCTGCGCTCGGCGTACGGTCTACGCTTCTCTGAAAAGACCAGCTACGACTCCACCCTCATGTACGAGGCCGTCAAGGAAGGCAACGCCGATGTCATCGCGGCGTTCTCGAGTGACGGTCGCATCGCCGCCTATGACCTGGCGCTCCTGGACGATCCGTTCAACGCGATTCCGCCCTACGACGCAATTCTGTTGGTGAGCAAGCGCGTGGCCAACGACGCCCGGGTAGTCCGGGTGCTCCAGAAACTCGTCGGTCAGATCAAGCTTGGCGTCATGCAACGTGCCAATTTGATGGTCGATCGCGACAGCGACAAGAAGACGGCGAGCCAGGCTGCCGACTGGCTGCTTCAGCAGTTCAACCGCTGAGGCAAAGACAGATCTTGTCTGAGCCCAGTTTGGCGTATAGGTTCTGCGCCGCATTCGATGCCTACCGAACTCACTACAGATAGCCCCCTCGCAGCCCGGCTCTTTGCCTGGAGCAAGGAGCGGTTTCCGCCCGCGTTCATCCTTGTCATCTTGCCCTTGTATGGCGGTACTGCCGCGATGGCCCAGCTGTACCAGAACGGGCGCGTGCACTTCACGGCCGTCGACCTGCTTGGCGTAGCGGCGTGCACCGCGTTCTTGTTGCTCCTACGTGTGTTCGACGAGCACAAGGACTACGAGCTCGATAGCCTCAATCATCCGGATCGCGTGCTACAGCGCGGGTTGGTGACGCTGCGCCACCTGAAGTTCATCGCCGGCGGCGCGTTGATTGTGCAGCTCGCTGCATCGCTGTGGGCTGACGCTACTGTCGGTCAGGCGACTCTTCGCTGGTCGGTAGTCCTGGTTTGGAGCCTGCTGATGGCGAAGGAGTTCTTCGTCGGTGAATGGTTGAGCAAACGACTGGTTCTGTATGCCGTGTCCCACATGCTCATCCTGCCCATGGCGGTGATCTGGTTCATGTACCTGGGCAGCCGGGGCGGCGATATTCCCTGGGAGCCACAGCTGTGGTATGCGGGGCTCGTATTCTGTCTCGGTGCTGTCGCGGAAGTCGGTCGCAAGTTCAAGGCGCGCGAAGACGAGAAAGAGACCATCGACTCCTACACAAAGACCCTTGGCGTGTCTGGGGCCAGCGTGGTTTTGGCAATAGTCGGTGTTGCGGCGGCAGGGTTACAGCTCAAGGTCATCTCCATACTGGGTGGCGGAGCCGAGCTCGGTTGGGGCTGGTATGTGCCCGCCGTGTTCGCTGCGCTGGCGGTGGTCGGTTCCGCGATTCACTTCGCGATGAAATCCACGCCGAAGAACGCCAAGATGGTGGAAGGCATGGGCGCAGGCGCGCTACTCATTCTCTACTGGGGCCCACTCATCGCCGCGCTCAAGTTCCACAACGTAACGTTCTTCTAGTGACCCTCGAGCGTCCAGCCACCGGGAACTTCGCGTCGATGGTCGAGCGTCACGCGCTGGAGCGTCCGGATCACCTCGCGCTCGTGGTGCCTCGCGAATGGGATGACACGGGCATCACACAGGCCGATCGTCTGACCTACGCGCAGATCTGGCACCGGGTGCAGCAGCTGATGACTGGGCTCGACGCCAACGGTATCGGCGAAGGCGACCGGGTACTGCTGGCGTTTCCATTGTGCGCTGACTTGTACGCACTGACGCTGGCGCTGTTCGCTCGTGGAGCTACAGCCATCTTCGTCGATTCGTCCATGGGCAAGAAGAAGGCGAAGCGGGCGATCGCAGGCAGTGGTGCCAAGGTCGTTGTGAGTGTCAATGCGTTGCTCAAATACCGGTGGATGATCGGCGCGCTTCGGCGCATCCCGCTGAAGTTCTCCCTGGACAAGGCGGGGTGGGGGGTGCGCCGTTTGGACGAGCTGGCTCACGAAGAGCCTGACATGTCACTGGCACCTCTAGCGCGAAAGCCCGATGATGAAGCGCTGATTACCTATACGAGCGGCAGCACCGGCGATCCGAAGGGGGCAGATCGAAATCACGGTTTGTTGATCGAACAGGTGATGACGTTCCCGGAGCTGGCTACGCTGACTCAGGACTACGTGGCGTTTCCCGCGTTTCCGGTGGTCGCCCTGGGCGGGTTGTGTCTGGGCACCACGACGGTATTGCCGCCGATGAATTTCGCGCGACCCGACGAGGTAAACCCTGCCGCCGTATTCAATGAGATGGCGAAGTGGGACGTGAACAACTTCACCGCTCCGCCGATCTACGCTCAGCGCCTGGCCGAGTACGTCATCGAAAACAATCTAGAGTTCAAGGCGCTGCAGCTGGGGGTCGGAGGCGCGCCGGTGTCCCGTCACCTGTGTACTTTGTTGACCAAAGCGTTCCCAAACACCGAAGTGCACGTTGTGTATGGGTCCACGGAAGCCGAACCAATCGCCCACCTGGACATCAGTGAGGTACTTTCTCGCCAGGTCGATGCCTATCCGGCGGGCAACGTTGCGTCTGTCACCAACGTTGCAATCGTCGATGTTCCCGAGCCTGCGCCTGCGCTGGGCGCGGCTGGGATAGCGCCCCTTAGAGTCGGCCAAGGCCAGGTCGGCGAGTTGGTTGCGAGCGGCAAGCACGTCAATCGCCGCTACGTTGACAATGAGGCCGCGACCCATGCGAACAAGTTGTACGAGGTGGACGGCACGGTGTGGCACCGTACGGGCGACCTGGCGTATCAGGACAGTGACGGTCTCATCTGGCTGGTGGGGCGACTCAACTACGTCATCCATCGCGACGGCGAAGCGGTGCATCCATTCCCGATCGAGATAGCGCTGGACGAGTTGCCCGAGGTGCATCGTGCGGCGTTCGTTGCTACGGCGAAGCATCCGGCGGGCGTTGTGGTCATCGTGTTGGCAGCGTCAAGTGAGCGGTCCGCCGCGGTGTCGCGGGTAGCCGAAGTTCTCGAAACATTCGAGCTGGCCGACGTCGCCGTACGCGTCCTGGGTGAAATGCCCGTGGACAGTCGCCACAATAGCAAGGTCGACCGGGTGACCTTGCGTGGGCTGATTGGCTAGGTCAGCGCGGCTCGATTAGCAGCGGCAGGCCGCCCTTAGGTCGCATGCTCATCAACGGCGCCGCCTTGACCCGGCGTTCGCTGCCCGGTCTCAACCTGAACCGCCGCAGCACGTTCTTGAGGATGATCTGGCCCTCGAGCATGGCCATGCCATAGCCGACGCAACCTCGTTTACCCGCGCCGAACGGAATGAGCGCACAACGGTGCCGTTCCGGCGGATCGATGTGTCTGTCAGGGTCGAATCGGTCCGGCCGCGGCCAGAAGTCGGGATGGCGATGAATGTTGTGCAAGTTGAGCACGATGCCGGCGCGGGCGGGTACGCGCACATCGCACAGCGTGTCGTCGGCAATGCACTTGCGGCCGATCAACCAGGCAGGTGGCCGCATGCGGGTCGTCTCGGTCAACAAGGCGGAAAGCAGCGGCAGGTCGTCGTCGCTGTCGTTCACTTCTTCGAACAGTCGGTCTTGGAGGCGCTGATCGACGCTGATGTAGTGCAGCGCCCATGTCAGCGTGTTCGCCATGGTTTCGTGCCCGGCGAGAATCATAGTGATGATCTCATCGCGCACTTCGACGTCACTGAGCGCGCTCTCGTCCTCGGAGTCGCGCGCGCGTAGCAGCATGCTCAGCAGGTTGTCTGCCTTCGCATCGCTGCCGCGACGGTCGGCGATGATCTTGAACACGATCTTGTCCCACTCGTCGCGAATTTCGTCGAGGGAACGTCGCCACCACGCCAGCCTTCTCAGACCCACCCTGTCGAGCTGGTTGAGGCTCATGAGCTCCGCAAGTCCTTTGGCGAACACAGGACTCACTCGTCTGAAGTCAGCGCCCAGCATGCACTCGCCCAGAATGCGCATGGTCAGGTGAGTCATCGCATCGGCGGCGTCGATTGCCTTGTTGGCTGGCCAGGCTGCCAGGGTGGTGGTAGTGGCATCAGCCATTACCTGGGCGTAGTCGGCGACCACAGCTTTGGCGAACGCAGGTTGCACGATGCGGCGGTGTCGGCGCCAGGTTTCACCCTCGGACGTGCCGAGGCCTTGGCCCAGGAGTTGGCGTAGTCGGTCGAACCCACGTGTCTGTTTGTTGTAGTTGGCCGCGTTGTCGATCAGGATCCGTTTTGCTGCCTCGGGGTGGCTGACCATGAACACCGTCTTGTTGACGATACGAACCGGAACCACTGGTCCGATCGCAGCCGCCCGCTCTGCGACGCCGAGCGGGTCGAATAGGACGTGCGCCGCACTGCCAATCAGGGGCAGTTGCGGCAATCGGTCTGCGCTTGGCTCTTTCATAGTTGTTCTTCGCTCTCTTCGCCCGGCGTGCATTCGAGTGCCAGTTGCGCCTCGAATAGCTCGGTGAAGCGCGTTGCGCCGTGATCGCTCAGGACCCCATCACGGTAGCCAACGTGCAGGCTCAAGCTCTTTCTAGTGCCCGACGAAAACAACACGACGCCGGGGATTCGACTCACCGGACCGATAGCGTCTAGTTGGTCTATGCCGAACGACGACGTACCCAATGGGCCCGACGGGTCCCAGCGGATCGTGGTGGCCGCAAGGGTCAGATTGTGGGTCTGTTCGTCCATCTCTCGCTTGGCGAAGATGCCACGTGCCATGCCTGTGGGGAGCACGGCAGCGTTCACCGCCAGACGCAGTGAGTGATCCATCGCCTCGCCATCCTTCGCCGCCGCGAGCCCGCCGTTAATGACGGAGATCATGTCCGGCACCTCGATTGCGCTTTCAGGGATGGCGACGGGGATTTGGCTAACCCAGTTCTGCAGAGAGCGCCCTAGACCCAACTGGGTTCGGATGTCTGCCGCGACCAGCGTGCGTGTGGGCTCGTTGGCGAGCTTGTTTTCTCTTCTCCAACGTGTGCCCGCTACGAGAGCACAGGCGATGATGAACGTGTTCGTACTGCATGCGTACTTTCGTGCCCGGGTTTGATACAGCGCGTAGCGCTCTTCGTCGATGTTGACGTGGATCAGTTTCGCCGTGCCCATGTCTGCGCCCTTGTGGTCGTGAATCGCGGCGTAGCGCGTGTCGGGCGCGAGGCGATTGCCCAGGGCCTTCTTGACCAACGCAACTTTCCAGCTGATGGGCCGGTCGGCGAAGAACTCGCGCAGGCGACGCGCGCGGGGCGGCAAGGCCAGAGGCGTCGATGGCGCGATGCCGCGGGCGAGGTCGTAGCGTTGCGCGAACAAGTCCAGTAGATACAACGCACCAACGCCGTCGACGAACGAGTGGTGGACGGTGAGCATCAGGCGATGGTTGTCTTGTGCGCTGAATATGTCGAACGCGAACGGGGGCCTGCGGTCGATGGCCATAGCCGAATTGAAGATGGCCTCACATGCCTCTTTGGTCGGTCCTGTGTGCTCTGTGACGACGTCGGTGTCGTCGAACGCGCCTACCCGGGGGGAGAATCGCTCGGCGCTCCAGAAGCTCTGACGGACGAAGCTGCGGGCGAGGGGGACGTCGTTGAGTAGGTCGTTTACCGCTGAACGAACGGCTAGCACATCGATCGGTTCGTCCGGGTCGAACCACAGGTGAACGTCCATGAACCCCGCGTAGTCGACGCTGATGAATAGTCGGTCCAGACCGCTCATCGGCTCCGTGCGCTGTTCGGGCGAAATGAATAGCAGCAGCAAGCTCGCGATCAACCCGCCGATAGCTGGCCAGAATAGCGCGGGGACGAGTCCGGCAAGCAACGCGAGGGCGGCGCCGCATTCGAGGACCCGCCTTCGTTGTGGCAGCCTGATGACGCTGACTGCGCCGACCAGTACAAGCCCGGCCGAGTACCAGGCGTGGTCGATCGTGGCGACCGTTGCCACGACCGTGGTGAAGCCGGCGATAAGGCGCGCCGCTGCGGGGAACAGCCGGAGTTGTGCTTTGAACAGAGCGCGCGCCATCAATATCGCTGAAGAACACGAAATCTTCCCTCAGTCCAGTCTAGATTCTGCTTCAGTGGTTGGAGCTTGGCAAATCGGGTCATCCTGATAAGGTGCGCCGCGTAAGAGGAGCGACAGGCACGTGGCGAAACGCGAATACATGAAAGTGAAGGACCTCACCGCGGCTCACTGGCAGCGGATCGAGGACAAGGCGCGGGCGGTGCTGGGCGATACCACAGGGCTGCGTCAAAGCATCGAAGAGCGAGAGCGCGTGGCGATCTACTGGGACGCTAGCGACGACCTGGTTGCCTTAGTGACTTTGGACATGCGCCACGAGACTTTCCGCGGGCATCAGGTTGTTTCCATCTATACAGGGAACACGTGGATTCACCCCAAGTGGCGGGGAAAGAACATCGTGCAACGACTCGCGTTCCGCAGCTACGCAGAGACCATGATCCGCTGGCCCCGCGCGAGGAAGTTCTGGTTCTTTGGTAGTAACAGTTACAAGAGTTACTTGGTCATGGCGCGGAACTTGCGGGAGTTTTGGCCGACTCATCGCCGGTCAACGCCCAGCTGGGAGACCGACTACATTCGTCATTTGGCGCAGCAGATTTATCACACGGACGTTGAACCCGGGCGTCTCGTCTACGATCCCGACGCAGCTCGCTCATTCTCTGAAGACGAGACAACAGTGCCACCGAAGCTCGCGGACGATCCGGACGTGTTGTTCTTCGTCGACCGAAATCCGAAGTTCGCTCGGGGCGCAAAACTCATGTGTTTGGCGCCATTAACAATGAGTAACTGGGCGAGCGTCGCCCGCCGGGCGGCGGCGAGGGCTATTCGTCGCAAACCTCGGTCTTGACAGCTACTTTGAGGATGTTAGAGATGCGCGATTCTCTGATTTGGACCTCGGTATCGTGCACGTTATCCCCAGTAAACAGGCGCTCGCTCTCGGCGAGACGTCCATCGGCGGCAAGGCGTTTGGTCTTGCCCGGCTTGGCGAGGTAGGCGCAGAGGTCCCGCCGTGGTTCTCGGTTCCGGTGGATGCCTACAGCGATTTCGTGAGCGCTGCCGGGCTCGACAAGCCATCCTCCGAAGGCATTCTGGCCGCCTCAGTACCGACGGGCATCGCGAACGCGATTACCAGCGCGCTGGCCACCATCGGCCCGGGACCGTTCGCGGTGCGGAGTTCCATGGTCGGCGAGGACAGCAGCGAGTTTTCGTTTGCTGGCCAGCTGGATTCGTTCCTGTTCCGTAGCACGCCGGCCGAGGTGGTCGATGCGGTCAAGGGCTGTTGGGCGTCCGCGTTCAGTGAACACGCGCTCACTTACTACACACGCACTGGCCTGGCCGTGGCCGACATCCGGGTCGCCGTGGTCGTGCAGCGCATGATCGACAGCGACGTGGCCGGTGTGTTGTTCACCGCAAACCCGGTGACCGGTCGTCGCGACCACGCGTTACTCACCGCCGCCTGGGGCCAGGGCGAAGGCGTCGTCTCCGGTGAGTGCAACACGGACGAAATCGTCTGGCAGCACGACGGCGATGAAGTGTCGTGCACCATCGCCGACAAAGACGTCAAGCTCGTACGCTCGAGCGACGGCGCCGGCACCGATAAAATCGACGTGGGTGAGGCGGACCGCCGCAGGCGCTGCTTGTCTGTGGCCGAAGCCAAGCGCGTGTGCGCGGAAGGCGTGCGTGTCGCTCGCGAGTTCGATGCGCCCATGGACATCGAGTGGACCATCGCCGATGGCACCCTGTATTTGCTCCAGGCTCGACCAATTACGTCGCTTCCGTCGCCGCCGAACACCGATGGTCCGCTGATCGTTTGGGACAATAGCAACATCCAGGAAAGCTACTGTGGTGTGACCACGCCGCTGACGTTTTCCTTCGCCTCGCGGGCTTATGAGACTGTCTATCGCCAGTCAGCGATCGCGCTGAATGTGCCCGTGAAGCTCATTGACGAGCACGCTACGCAACTGCGCAACCTGCTCGGACTGGTGCGCGGGCGGATCTATTACAACATCAACAACTGGTACCTGGGCCTGACATTGATGCCGGCGTTCGATCGAAACAAGGCGGACATGGAGCGCATGATGGGGCTCCAGGACCCGGTGGACTTCGTCGAGGACACGAAGTTGTCCTTCTTTGCCAAGTTAGCCCGGCTGCCGGCGATGAGCCGCCTGGCGTTTCGTTTGCTCCGGATGATCAAGAAGCTGCCCAAGACCGTACCTGCGTTCCTGGCCAACTTCGAGACCGTGTATCGCTCTCTTGATCGGAGCACGTTTGCCCAGGCGAGCTTCTCCCAGCTGATGGCCATCGTGGACCGTCTGGACAAAGAGGTGCTGCGCCGTTGGCAGACGCCGCTGATCAACGACATGGCGGTCATGATGAGTAATGGTGCGCTGGCTCGTTTGCTGGAGAAGACCGGCCTGGCGGATCACGCCGCCCTGCACAACAATCTGCTCGCTGGCGAAGAGGGTGTCGAGTCTACCGAGCCCACCAAGTTCCTGCTCCGCCTGGCCGCGCAGGCTCGTGACGATTCCGCGCTGGCCGGCGTGTTGAAACAAGGTGAGCCGAGCCAGGCCTTCGCTGCATTGCGCACGGGGCATCCGGCGTTTGCGGCCCAATTGGACGAGTACATCGAACGCTACGGCGACCGCACCATGGGCGAGCTCAAGCTGGAGACGATCTCGCTGCGCGAGGACCCGGGGTTCGTCATCGAGGTGCTGCGCAACTACGTTGATCGGCCTGACCTGAGGGCCGACGAACTCGCCGATCGCGAGAAGAAACTGCGCGGCGACGCCGAGGCGAAGGTGGCCGGCGCTCTGGGGTTCTTCGCCAGACGCAAGTTTCGCAAGACCGTGGCGGCGAATCGCCGAGCGGTAAAGAACCGCGAGAACATGCGGCTTACACGCACCCGGCTGTTTGGTCTGTTTCGCGATCTATATCGTGCTGTTGGCCAGCGGTTGACGGAAGCGGGGAAGCTCGCCGAGCCACGTGACGTGTTCTACCTGACCGTCGGCGAGCTCGAGGAGTATCACGAGGGCAGGGCGGTCACCGCAGACTTCAAGGGGGTCGTGGCCGCACGCAAGGCTGAGTTTGCCGAATACGAAAAGACCGAGTTGCCCCATCACTTTTCGACCCGCGGGCCGGTCTATCATGGCAACACCTACCGCTACGACGGCGTTCACGAGGTGGACGCCGACGCGGAGACCCTGACTGGTACCGGCTGTTATCCTGGCGTAGTCGAGTCCCCGGTGCGCGTCATCTTCTCGCCCAAGGACGAGCTGTCGGTGAATGGCAAGATCCTGGTGACCATGCGCACGGACCCGGGCTGGGCGCCGTTGTTTCCCACGACCAGCGGCATTCTGGTCGAGCGTGGCAGCACACTGTCGCATTCGGCGGTCGTTGCCCGCGAGTTGGGCATCCCGGCGATTGTCGGCATCCCCGGATTGACCGAGATCCTGGCCGACGGTGAGCAGGTGCGCATGGACGGCGCCACGGGCAAGGTGACGCGTTTGGCCGTTGGAGGCGACGATGACTGAGCAACCTGGGGCGCGCAGCGAGATTGCGCCGATACTCGCAACCGAGACGATTCGCTATTCACAAGTGTGGGAAGACCACTTGATGCTCGAACGTGGCCTGGATATCAGGCCGGGCGATGACGTGCTGTCCATCACGAGTGCGGGCGATAATGCGCTGGCCCTGCTCTTGGCCGGGGCACGCAGCGTCACCGCCATCGATCTCAACATTGCCCAGACCCATCTGTTTCGGCTCAAGCTGGCCGGAATTCGTGCCCTCGAATTGCCCGAGTTGGCTTGCCTGCTGGGATTGTCCAGTGGAGATCGAGCAGGGTTGCTCGGTCGAGTCGAGCCGTTGCTGGCGGAAGACACCGTCGAGTTCTGGCGTGCAAACGCGGAGCTCATAGACTCGGGCTTACTCAACGCCGGGCGGCTGGAAGCCTACATCGGAGGTTTCCGGGAGAAGCTACCCGGGCTGCTTTCCGGCGATCTCGACGCGTTTCTCGCTTTGCACGATCCGGCGCTGCAGAAGGACGCGTTCGCGGCCACGTTTGGTCCCGAGTTCGAGGAGGCATTTCGCTACCACTTCGGCCGGGAAATGATGGAAAAGCAGGGGCGCGATCCGGCCCAGTTCAAGTACGTCAACGAGGGCGACGTCGGTGGCTACTTCTACGAGCGTTTTCGCGGCGCATGCACGGGATTGCCGCTCGCCGATAACTTCTACATCGCCTGCTTTCTGACCGGTAGCTATCGCGGTTTGGAAACGGCCCCCGCGTACCTGTGTCCTGGTAACTACGCGCGTCTGCGTGACAGTGTGGACCGAGTCAGCGTCGTTACTGACGAGCTCGAGCGCTATGTGCGTACCGGGCCCAAGGGCACGTTCAACAAGCTCAACCTGTCGGACATCTTCGAGTACATGTCCGAAGAAGCCGCTCAGCACCTCTTGGGTGCGTTGGCGGAATGGATGCGTCCGGGCGGGCGCATCGCCTACTGGAACCTTTTGGTTCCTCGCAGCAGTGGCGCTGATCAGCGCCAACTTTTGACTCCCCTGGTCGACCTTGCCGACAGTCTGTGGCGGCAAGATCGCTCCTGGTTCTACCGGGCGTTTCACGTCGAGGAAGTTGCATCATGATGAGACCCGATCGAAGAGTTTCCCGCCGCCTATCCATCAGCAAGGATAGTCAGATGACCCTCGACTTCGCCGTCGAGGCCGGCGCATTCAGCGGGGAGGTACTCGACGTTTCCGAGAAAGCGCTCAGGGTGCGCGTCGATCAATGGGATTCCGCGCCCGCCAAGAAGACCGCCGTGTTCGATGCGGCGTTGCGCACAGAGGAGTCGGAGCCGCTGGTGCTGCCGAGCATGAGCGTGCGCAGAATCGCGACTCCGAAGGGCGGCGGCCTGATCGTTACCCTGGCTACCGATGATGCGGCCACCGCGGCGCTGCTGTGGCAGACCGTGGAGCGGTTTACGAGTGAACGCAAGCTGCCCAACCAGGACCGCGCGCTCGTTTCGCCTGAGTCGCTGGTCAAGATTCCGGCGCGTGGACAGTACAGCGAAGCGGCACGCCAGGAACGTCTTGGTTGGCTCGAGGGAGTCACGGGTACGTCTCTGGTTGCGCTCAAGAAGACCAGGGTCGAGCCGGAGCGGCTGACCAGCAACATCGAGAACATGATCGGCACCGTAGAAGTCCCGGTGGGCCTGGCCGGGCCGCTCCTGTTTCGTGGCCAACACGCGCAAGGGACCGTGTACGGACCGCTCGGAACCACCGAGGGTACCCTGGTTGCTTCTTGTAGTCGTGGTGCCACCGCCATGTCGCGATCAGGCGGTGTGACGACCCGAGTAATTGGCCAGCGCATGATGCGTGTTCCCCTGTTCGTGCTGACGAACATGGAAGGTGCGTTCATGTTTGCCAACTGGGTACGCGATCACATCGACGACTTGCGCGTGCAGGTTGGCTTGGTGTCGCGCCATGCTCGCCTTGTTTCGGTGGAGCCCGTACTCATCGGCAAGATGGTTCACGTCTACTTCACGTACGAGACCGGTGATGCGGCGGGGCAGAACATGACCACCGCGTGTACCTGGCAGGCGTGCCAGTGGATCATGAGCCAGACCAAGTACCTGACGAACGTCGAGTTCGAGAACTTCATCATCGAAGCCAACATGTCCAGCGACAAGAAGGTCACCCTTCAGTCGTTCATCGCTGGACGTGGTATTCGCGTCGCGGCCGAATGTCTGTTGACCGGTGACGTTCTGCGCAAAGTGCTCAAGGTGACGCCGGAGCAGCTCGCCCAATCCAACGCTGGCTTCGTCGCAGGCAGCATTCATGTCGGCATGGTCGGCTACAACATCGACGTGGCGAATATCATCGCCGCGATTTATACGGCGACCGGCCAGGACATCGCCTGCGTCCACGAGTCCAGCGTGGCTCAGCTCCACCTCCAGCAGGTGGAGGACGGCATTCACGCGAGTCTGGTATTGCCGAGCCTGATCATCGGTACGGTGGGCGGTGGTACGCATCTACCCGGCCAGCAGGCCATGCTCGAAATGATCGACTGCGCCGGCCCGGGCAAGGTGTTCCGCTTCGCCGAGATCATCGCGGGCTTCTGCCTGGCCCTGGACCTGTCCACGCTGAGTGCTATCTGTACGGGGGAGTTCGCAAGTGCCCACGAACGCCTGGGGCGCAACCGGCCGGTAGACTGGTTCGGCCGCGAGGATCTTGGTCTGGACTTCTTCGAGCCGGCGTTGCGCGAAAGCCTGGGCGACAACTCTCTGAAGGTGCGCAACGTGTTGCCCGCCGAGATCGAGATGGGCTCGAGCATCATCACCGAGCTGACCGCGCGAAAAGTGGACAAGCTCGTCGGCCACATTCCCCTGCGCCTCGTCTACAAGACCGACAGCGGCGACGGCATGGTCGACGTAGTGGTTAAGGTCAAGCCCTCCGACGAGGAGGTGATCTTGATGATTAACGGACTCGCCGCTATGTGCGGCCCGCTGCTCACGACCTCGCACAATCGGTTCAAGCGACGCACGGGCATGGCCAACTGTCACGTGCGTGAGCTGGGCGTCTACGATCAGACCGACGAACGGTTCACCCGCAACGTACCCAAAATCTACCGCACGTACCGAAGCGACGAACGGGAAGCGTACGTGGTCGTGATGGAGAAGCTCCAGCACATGGTGCTGATGGACACGGCCGACGAGGTGCGCGGTTGGACCCGGCGCAACGTCGAGATCGCCCTTGAGGGCATCGCCGAGGTTCACTCGATCTGGCTGGGCCGGGAAGACGAGCTGCAGGCTAAGGAGTGGCTCGGTGAAGTGCCGAGTGCGGCGGGCATGGAAGAAATGAAAGAGCTGTGGCGAGCGTTGGCCGAGCATGCCCACGAGGAGTTCCCAGAGCTGGTTAGCCGCCAGCGCAGGGAGCACCTGCGCCGGTACATCCGCAACGTCGGCGACTGGTGGAGCGAGATCGAGGCGATGCCACGCACGTTGATTCACAACGACTTCAACCCGCGCAACGTGGCCCTGCGTGACGACGACAACGAGCGGCGCCTGTGTGCCTACGACTGGGAGCTGGCGACCTTGCACCTGCCACAGCACGACGTGGCCGAGTTCATGTGCTTCGTCCTCCGTGAAGGCGTCAAGAAGCGCAATGTCGACCGGTTGCTCGACTCTCACCTCAAGGCCCTTGAGGCTGCCAGCGGACAGACGCTGGACAAAGTCGCGTGGCGACAGGGCTACCGCCTCGCCCTCATGGACCTGGCAATCAATCGCTTCGGCCTTTACCTCATGGCCCACACGTTCCGTCACTACGGGTTCATGGAGCGCACCATCAACTCCCTGTGGTGGCTGCTCGAGCTCGAGGGGCTGACGGAGACCAGCTAGGTCCACTAGGGGGACACTCTCCGGAACAACGGGGACACTCTCCCGTCCGACACCGCCCGGAATCAAAGGCGTTTTAGACCGTACCGCGAAAGTTGCTCGTGCTCGTGCTCGTGCTCGTGCTCGTGCTCGTGCTCGTGCTCGTGCTCGTGCTCGTGCTCGTGCTCGTGCTCGTGTCCTACGCCGACTTGGCGGGGGGCTTCTTGTCGGGAAGGAAGCTAATCACGGCTGGGGTGAGCACGAAGTCTGCGACCCAGGCCAGGGCGATCATGGTTGCGCCCAGGTAGCCGACCATTGCGTTTGGTCGGAACGATGCGAAGCCCATCATGGCGAAGCCGCCGACCAGAACGATGGTGGTGTAGGTGAGGGCGGCTCCGACCTGGCGGAACGAGACGCGTACTGCTTCTTCGGCTGGTAGGCCGGCATTCCGCGCTCGCGTGTACTTGGTGAGGAAGTGGATTGTGTCGTCGACGCATACGCCCAGACCCACTGTGGCTACCATGACCGCGGGGCCATCCAGGGCGATGCCGAACAAAGCGAACAGGCCAAACGGAATCATGATCGGTAGGATGTTCGGGACGATGCTCAACAGTCCTATGATCGGAGAGCGGAACACCAGCATGATGAGCAGCGTGATCACGATCAGTGCGATGGTCAGCGAACTAATGACCGTGTCTGCGAAAGCCTCGGTCATGTTCATCTGCATGAAGTAGTTGCCGGTCAGTCGCATCCTGGCGGCGAGCTCGGGAAACTCGGTCTTGGCGATGTGTCGGATGCGCGCATACGCCGCGAGGGTCGTGCCCGTCGGCGCCATTCGCGTCCGCACGGTCACGCGCATGGACTTGCGGTCTGGTGTCATCAGCGTGCTGAGGTTGTCGGTCGGCTTGGCGCCGCTCTCGAACTGCAGGTAGTACTGAGCCACCATCGTCGATGCTGTCTGCGCGGGGATCACGATCTCTTCATCGGTGACTTCGTCGCGAAGCACTCTGGGTTTGCGCGCGTCCGCCGGGATGTCCTCTTCGGTCGGCACTCGGTAGAATGATGCTTTGTTCTCGTTGCGCACCTGATGAATCTTGCGCAGCACACCGAGCGGGCTATCGAAGTTCGCCAGAATGCGCAGTGGCGACTTCTGATCCAGGGATTCCTGTTCCAGGCGCGCTTGAAATTTGTCGAGTTGGCCCAAGAACTTCGCGTCTTGTGCGATCGCCGTGTCGCCGTCGAACAGAATCTCAAGGTCCCCGGTGCCACCGATGTTGTCGTTCAGCCAGACTAGATCCACGACTTGAGGGTCGTCGGCGCCGAACATCAGTCGCATATCCGCCTGGATGTCGACCTTGGTGAAGCCGATGCCGGACAGGATGGTGACCAACACGCCGACGACCACAATGGTCGTCCGCCTGCGCATGACGAAGCCGGTCAGCCGGTCAGTCCAGACACTGCCAGGTTCTGGTTCTTTGTCCACCGGTTCATGGCCGGTCTTCGCACGCAGCTTGAACAAGGACAGAATCGCTGGTACCAGCGTCATCGACACGACGAACGCCAGCATGGTCCCGATGGCGACGGTGTAGCCGAAAGCCCGCGTCGGATTGATTCCCGAAGTCATCAGCGACAGGAAACCGACCGCGGTTGTCGCCGACGTAAGGAACACCGGCATCGCGTTGTGTTTGACCACGGCAATGATCAGCTCGCGCTTATCGGTGTAGCGAGGGCGCAGTAAGTAGTAGGCGGTCACTAGATGGACCGCGTCGGCGACACCTATGGCGATGAGTATGATCGGCGTCGACGCCGTCATTGTGTTGATCAGGTCGCCCTTGAGCAGCACGATGCCCATCATTCCGGCGATGGCGACGAATACCACCATCAGTGGCAACAGTACGCCGGCGGCGCGGCGGTAGATCACTAGCAGGATGAGCGCGATTACCAGGAACATCGCGCCCATGAAGGCCAGGTCCTTTGCGGCCGTCTGCTGAAAGTGGTCTTGCATGACCGGCGAGCCGGCCAAGCGGAACTTGTAGCCTTCAGCTTCGGCAAGGACCTTCTTGATCCCCGCCAGGGCTTCGGCCTGTGCGACGGCGATGTGAATCTCCAACCCGGTTCGTTGCAGGTCTTTGTCCGAACCGAACACTTCCTCGAGGCGCTCTTCGGAGATGCGTGGGCGTAGCACTTGAACCAACAACGTGGTCGCTCGGCCGTTTTCGCTAACGATGTTCTTCAGCAGTCGAGGTTCACCAATGTGGTCCGCGAAGTTGGCGTTGCTGCCGATTCGGGCACGCACGGTCTTTTCACCGACCAGCTTGGCGGCGTTGGCCGCGCCGATGATCGCAACCATTCGTTCCAGTCGCTCGCCGTCGGTGTAGCTCGCGGGGGCGTTCTCGAATAGGTCCGATACGACCAGGCCGGGTTCGCGATCCGCGGGATCGCTGCCGACCATGCCCCAGCGAATCCATGGGTTGGCGGTGAGGCTGCGCACCGCGCGTACGTAGCGCACCGATTCGAGTTGCTTGGTCAGGGCGGCGATGGTCGTCAGTGCTTTGACACCGAACACACCGTAAGGATCGTCCTTGTCCTCGAACGCGATGATGACCGCGTCCTCACCGACGTACTTGGTCTCGAGCTCCCGGTACGCTTTGAGCGCCGGGTCCTTGGTGTCGAACCAGATGTCGGTGCGCAGATCTAGGAACCGTGGCTCCGACTTCTCCGGCGGAGAGTCAGCGAGGGAGTCCACCTGCTTGGTGAACTTCTCGACCTTCTTCCAGCCCACGCCAAGGGAGCCGAAGATCACGACCAACACGAGGGCCGAGAGGGCCCAGCGATACTTGTACAGCAGGTTTAGAGCGCGTTCAGAGTGCATAAAAATACCGAGTCAGTCGGTTGTACTGACTCGGTATCTGGATGTCACGTCAAATGTCGCTAAACCCCACTCACCGGCCGAACCTTAGCGACCGAACCTCACCGTCGCGAACGAGCGCTCGCAGGTCTGGGCAATGGATACGTAGCGAGACTCCTGCATGATGCAGGTCACGATGACCGTCTTGTCGAAGCTGGCGATCATTGCCTGCACTAGACCGACCCGGTAGCCGCTCATAGTGAGTGAACCGATCAAGTAGATGGCCTCGTTGCTGCCAAACATGCGCTTGCCGTAGTACGCCATCTGGAAGTCCGGGAAGCGTTTGCGATAGGTGTTCATCAGCGCGCCGCGAAATTTGCGCACATTTGCGGCGCTCATGACCATGCGACCGCTCTTGAGCGTCGCTATGTTGTCCTTGAAGCCCGCCGCGCCCGGTCGATACCAGCGCTCTTTGCCCGGCTTCTTCGCTGTCCAACCGCGCGGCAAGATGATGCTGTAGCCGTTGGGACTGCGAAACCGGTTGGTCGCGATGCGGTACGTGCCGATTGGTTGGCGATTGACCCGGTAGCTCCGGACCATGCCGTTCTTGAAGCGCACCCGGATACCGAGGGGGGCCGACGAGTAGCCGCGCCAGAATATTGCGAAGTTGTTCGCCTTGGCGTCGCGGCGCAGGTAGCGGTTCTGCGGATACTCCGCGAACGTCTTGTGCTGGCGCTGATATTCGATCCAGTGGATGTGCGGGACCGCCTTGGCTGCATCGAGCTCGATGCGATAGATGCTCCACTTACCGGAGTCGGGCTTCTTGGTGAACTTGAACTTCACGCTACGAGCGATCGCGTCCCAGTTGGGCCCTCTCTCGATTCGGGTCGGCCCATTGCGATGAAAGTGCACGCTCTGCTGCCCGTTGCGATAGATCACTTTGGCTTTGACCGGGTGCCAGGAGTAGCCCTGCCAGGCGAGTTCGAAGTTGTTGCTGCGAGTAGTCACCCGATAGAACTGGTTGGACTTGAACTCGCGGAACGTCCGGTGCTGGCGCTGGTAGAGCACGTGATCGATTTCGCGCAGCACGTGGGGAGGAGCGACCATGTGCACCGAGTAGTTGGAGAACTTGGCGGTCTTCGACTTGATGCTGGCGGTGAATCGAATCGAACGCGACAGACGGTTGTGGTCGACGCGCGGGTTGGGGCGGACGACGCCGCCGGTGCTGGGACGCCAGCGGCCCGGATACAGCTTGGAGATTTCGCGCTTGTCCGTGGCGGACAGTTCCCAGTTGGCGCGCATGCGCACGCGTTCGGCGGTGAACTGAGCCGGGAACGAGTACAACATGATCGACTTGGGATCGAACTCGCTGGACTTGGCGGTGGACGACGTCAGGCGGCGAAAGATGTTGCTGTCGACCTTGCGCTGGTTCCAGCCGTGGGTTCGCCGGTAGTACGCGTACATGAGCGGCTTGTTCCAGGTGAACCTGATCTTCGGATTCTGGTGCTCGTGGAATAGTCCTAGCGCGTGGCCGAACTCGTGAAGCACGACGCGTTTGATCTCGCGCTCGCCTTTCCGGAACAGGTTGTGGTTGAAGTTCATCGTCGGCATGGTCTTGGCGCGGTATGCCGCCTGGCTACCGATGATCGACCAGTAGCCGTTTCGCTGGAAGCTGATGCGTAGGGTCGGGCCGCGGGGTGGGGCGTCTTGCGGCCGGTGGAACTTGAGGTTGATGTTGGCGTACTTGGTCCAGGTGTTGGCGTAGCGTTGAACCTTCGCCCACTTGTCGGGCGAGCCGTCGAGGAACTGAGCGTTGAGAGTGATCCCCGGCTCCCACGTGTAGTGGCGGGTCGCCGCGAAGTGGTGCACCGACTTGTCCTCGCCGAGGCCGTAGGCACCGCATGGCGCATCGGAGAAGTTCGGCGTGCCCATCCCGGGCTTCGCCGTGTTGGACGCGACCTTGGTCTTGGTCGTGCCGCTGTTGGCCGTGTTCTTCGGCCCCGCGTTGCCGTGATAGTGATGACTGGTGCAACTGGCGGCGAGGCCGAGAACGGCGACGCCCACCGCGGCAAAACGTGCACGCGGAAGTGCTTTCACGAGCTGACTTTTCATCCGTGTTCCCCCTGAGCTGAGCTTGAATTTGAGCACGCGAACCCAGCCCTCGCAAGGCCTTTGCGGTACGGTCAGCACCATGAATTCTCATCCTTTGCGGCGGCTGATTCGCTATGCGCGCAACCACCACGGCGCGCTTGCCCTCGCCACGTTCTACTCGGTGTTGAACAAGCTGTTCGACCTCGCGCCGCCCGTTCTCATCGGGGCCGCCGTGGATATCGTTGTCTCAAAAGAGAATTCGTTCATCGGTAAGCTCGGCTACACAGACGTGAACACCCAGTTGTGGCTGCTGGCCGGAATTACCATGGCGATTTGGGCCGCCGAGTCCGTCTTCGAGTATCTGTACGCGCTCAAATGGCGACGGTTGGCCCAACGGATTCAGCACGAGCTGCGCCTGGACGTGTACGGCCATGTGCAGACCCTGGAGATGGCCTACTTCGAAGACCGCAGCACAGGCGGGCTCATGGCCGTGCTCAACGACGACATCAATCAGCTGGAGCGGTTCCTCGACGACGGCGCAAACCAGGTGGTCCAACTGGTCACGACGATTCTAGTCGTCGGTGCCGTATTCTTCGTTGTCGTGCCGTCGGTCGCGTGGATGGCCATGCTGCCAATGCCCTTCGTTATCTGGGGTTCCGTTTGGTTCCAGGGCAAGTTGGAGGCGCGCTACGCCGAGGTGCGCAATCAGGTGTCGGTGCTCAACAGTCAACTCGCCAACAACTTGAGCGGCGTTGCCACGATCAAGAGCTTCGTCGCCGAAGACTACGAGGTGGAGCAGGTCAACCGCGAGAGCCGGGCATACGAGAACGCCAACCGACAGGCGATCGCGCTCAGCTCGGCGTTCGTGCCTCTCATTCGGATGTTCATCGTCGTCGGCTTCTGCGCGATCCTGGTCTACGGAGGTCAGATGGCGCTGGCCGGGGAGCTGAACGTGGGCGCGTACAGCGTGCTGGTATTCATGACCCAGAGGCTACTGTGGCCACTGACCCGCCTGGGCAACGTGCTGGACTTGTATCAGCGCGCTATGGCTTCGACTACTCGCGCTCTGGATCTGCTGGACACCAAGGCGCAGATTACCGATGGTGCCAGCGACCTGCCGGCACCTGTTCGCGGCGCCGTGTCCATCGACCACGTGGACTTTCACTACGATCACGCGAGCAAAGTGGTGCCCGTTTTGCGCGCCTTGAACGTCGACATCGAAGCCGGCCAGACCGTGGCATTCGTCGGCGCCACCGGCGCGGGTAAGAGCACGATCGTGAAGTTGTTGCTGCGCTTCTACGACGTCAAGAAGGGCAGCGTGAGCATCGACGGGGTCAACGTGCAGGACGTGCCTCTGGCGAGCCTGCGTCGAGCCATCGGCCTGGTAAGTCAGGACGTGTTTCTGTTTCATGGCACGGTTCGCGACAACATCGCCTACGGCAGCTTTGGTGCGTCGCTCGAGAATATCGAGAAGGCGGCGCGTGTCGCCGAGGCCCACGAGTTCATCTCCGGGCTACCCGACGGCTACGACACCATCGTTGGCGAACGCGGTCAGAAACTCTCGGGGGGCCAGCGTCAACGAATCTCCATTGCCCGCGCAGTGCTCAAGGACCCGCCCATTCTGGTCCTGGACGAGGCGACGTCCTCAGTGGACAACGAAACCGAGGCAGCCATTCAGCGTTCCCTCGAGCGCATCGCCGTCGGGCGCACGACCATCATCATCGCCCACCGTCTGTCCACCGTACGCAACGCGGATCGGACCTACGTGCTCAACAAAGGCAGTGTGGTCGAACACGGCAAACACGATGAGCTGGTCGACCGCGACGGCCTCTACGCGGCCCTGTGGAAAGTGCAGACCGGCCAGTTGGTCGCGTCCGCGTGAACTACTGCTGCCACTGGGGTTCGTTGGCTAGAGGGGAGAACCACACGACACCGTTGAACTCTGTCGTCTGCGCATAGACGAAAATGTAGCCCACGCCACCGCCGCCACCGCCGCCACCGCGGTTGGATGCGAGCGCTGACAACCCGGAGGGGGTAAGTTGAGCGCCGCCGGCAGCGCCGTCGGTTCCCATTCCTTCATTGGCGCCACCGGCCGCCTGAAGCGTATCGATGCGACCGTCACGGCCTGGTTGCGCCGAGTTGTTGTCGCAGCCGCCGCCCCCACCGCCACCATTGGCCGCCAGTATTGAGTTTTCATCAAAGCGCACGTTCGGTGCCTCGAGGCCGATGTAGCCACCTGAGCCGCCACCGCCACCGCTGCCACGTCCGGCGTCTCCGCCACCGCCGCCGCCGCCGCCAGCATAGAGCCAGCCTTCCAGGCGAATCGACGTACGTGAAGCGATGTGTAACGCGCCGCCGCCGTGGCCACCCGCTGCGCCGTCGGCGCCGGCTTTCGCGCCCGTTGCTCCTGGGCAGCCACCGCGCACGACCGTTGGTGTCGACACCGCGCTGCCACCAGTGCCGCCCGTTTCGTCGCCGCCGTCGCCATCACCGCCGTCGCCGCCGTCACCGCCAAAGGCGCCACCACCGCCACCGCTGGATCCTTCGGATTCAGCACTTCCGGGCTGCGCAGCGCCGGTAGAGCAGGCCGCCGGGTTGGCACCTGCGCCGGCGACGCCCTGCGCGCTCGATACATCGATGATGCCTCTTGGGCGCGCCTCGGCCCACGCTGCGATGACCAGCGGCCGTTGGCCGACCACGCGGAACTCCGACCCCTCGGCCAGGTCGAAGCTGTTGACGCTGATAATTCGGAGCTCCGGCCCACCCGGCTGGGTCACTAGCACGCTGGGTGGGAACGTTGCGTCGAAGTTTGGGTCAGTCAGTGCGCCGGTGTTCGTATCGTATTCCCAGTTGCCCAGATACAGGTCCATGTCGCCGGCGGGCGCCGCGATGGTGCACGGATCGAAATGGACCGGCGTGTACGACCACGGCGTGCAGCTGGTGCGGGCGTCCGGGTTAAGCGCTCCGTCCGGGTTAAGCGCTCCGTCGGGGTTGTTCGCGCTGCCGTCCGGGCCGTTCAGGCCGCCGTCGTTGCCATCGGCGGACGTCTCGAAGATCTCCACGAGCGCGCGGCACCCTGACGAGCTGAGCGCTACGCCCGCCACGAGGGCGATGGCGGCGAGGTAGCTACTTCTTCCGTTCATACGATCTTTCCACGCTGGCCTTCGTCGTGGCTTTGCCCTTGAAATACCAACTCGAAATCAGCGCTGCCGCGCCGCCCACGAGCAGCACGTCCGCGAGTAGTGCGCGGTCCTTGCCCCGATCGTGAGTGGTCTGCATATCGGTGCGGACGTCCTTGATTGCGCGTACACCCAATAATCCGCCGACCGCGACGCTCACCGCGCCGAGGGTCGCGAGGCCCCACGTCTTCACAGTCGACGCTCCGCCGAAGTTTACGTTCACCGAGATTCTCTCGCCGGGGGATAGGTGTATTCGCTTGCTCCATGATCGATTGCCGCTGTCGACGATCAGAACGTGGCGGCCGTTCTTCAGGGGGCGGCTCAGTCGCGCGTGGCCACCAGCACGGGCCGTAGCCAGAGAGGTCGTACCCACGAGCAGGCCGTCGACGGATACGCGTGCCCCGGCATTGTTCGTCTGCACGACCAACAGGGCTTTGCCTGGCAAAGGTCGCATGCGAACGATTCGTTCGTGAATGTGCCCGGCCTTGACTACCACGTTGATTCGTTCGTTGGCGTAGCCCTTGCGGGTAACCACGAACTGGTGTTTGCCCAGCCGGAGTTTCGTTCGGTACTTGCCTACTCGTGTTTTGCGCGAGCCGCTCATGCGTATGAGCGCGTCCCTGGGCTCCGTTTGGATCTCGACGATGGCTTTCTGTTTCAGCACGAATGTCTTATCCATGCGCTGTTGGCCACGCACGGTAATGTGCCGCTCGCTAACGGCCCCAGGTAGGGTCAATTTTAGTCGGTGTTGCCCATCACGCAGGGTGAGGGTCAGTGGTGTGACGCCACGGGCCGTGTCGCCGCCGTCAACGAACACTTTTGCGCCGGACGGACGAGACCGGACCACAACTCGAGCCTCGAGCCGTTTGCGTAGCACCGCTATCTTGAGTTTCGCTTCGGTAAGGAACTTGCGGTCCCGTGTCTGGGCGAGCTGGGCGAAGTCTTCGTAGCTGCGCAGCGCCTGCTTGTGCCTGTTCATCTTCTCGTAGCACACGGCGATATTGAACAGAGTACGCGGGCGAGACACGATCTCGTAAGAGCGTTTGTAATGGCGCAGCGCGCGCTCATAGTTCGCGGCTTGCAAGTGTTTGTAGCCGAGCATGTACTGGCGCTTCGCTCGCGCCACGTCGTTCTTCTGTGCGGCGGCCGGCGCGGTAATGCATAGCGCCAACGCGACCGCGACGACGCTACCAATCCTTGATGCCGACCTTGCCACTGTTCTTCCGTCTCTTGAGTCTGCGTGTGTTGGTCGTTCGTCGCTTCGGTCGGACTCGGGTTCGCTTGCTTACCTTGGGCTGCGTGGCGACTGTCTTCTTGGCGACAGCCTTCTTGGCGACAGCCTTCTTGGCGACAGTCTTCTTGGCGACAGTCTTCTTGGCGACAGTCTTCTTGGGAGTCTTCTGCGCGAGAGTCCTTGCGCGTGTGGTCGTTCTCGGCGCCGTTCGTTTCGTTGCACGTTTTACGGGCGCGGTGGCAGTCAGCTTCGCCGGCACATCGTCGGTGCGTTCCACCGTGGGCGTCGATGACGCGCGCGTTGGCTCCTCGGGTGACGTCGGGCTCCTTGTGAGCCACCAGGCCAACGTCGCGGCCGCTGCGGCAGCAACGGCCACCGAGCCCCAGCGCCACATACCGGCTCGCAGGGGCAGGGACTGCTGCGTCATCTCGCCCGGTGAAGAGTCAAGGGTGGTTGGCGCGCGGTCGCGTCTCGGCTCGGCGAGGGTCGTGTCCGCTCGGTCTACCGTCTGGGTTTGGTCCAGGCGAGCGGCGGCGCTTACATCGATGGTGTTGAGGCAGTCGATGATCGCCAGGCGGAACGCGCTCATGGACGCGAACCGCGTGCGCGTCTTGGCGGACATGGCGGTCAGGATCAGGCGGTCGAGTTTCGGGTACTGCTTCAGGGATGAGTTCACCGACGACGGCGCGACGCGCTTGGCCTCGATGTGCTGGGTCAGAATGTCCAGCGCAGATTCGCCAACGAAAGGGCGTTCGCCCGTGACCATGCGGAACAGGATGACGCCGAGGGAGTAGATGTCGGTGCGGCCATCGAGCTTGAATCCCTGCGCCTGTTCCGGAGACATGTAGTACGGCGTGCCCACCACCTTGGACGCAGAGGTGAGGTCCGTGAAACGGCCCTCGCCCTGGGTGATCTTCGAGATGCCGAAGTCGATGATCTTGACGACGTCCGTGCGACGCGCGCTCGTGGTCAGGAATATGTTTGCTGGTTTCAGATCACGATGCAGGATGTGGCTGTCGTGTGCCGCCGTGAGCGCTTCGGCGCACTGGGCAATGATGCTCAGCGCCCGAGCTGGCTCGAGGGTGCCTTCGTCTTCCAGAGTCTCCGACAGGTCTTCCCCGTCGAGATACTCCATGACGATATAGCTCGTGGCGCCGGGGTCGATGTGGAAGTCGGTGACGTCAACGATGCCCGGATGGTCGACGCGGCTTGCGGCAATGGCTTCGCGCCGGAAGCGTGTGACGGTTTCGACGTCATTGGACAGGGCCGGGGATAGCAGCTTGATAGCGACGCGATCACCGGAGTGTTCATCGACGGCCGCGAATACAGCACCGTAGCCTCCGATGCCTATCTGCCGGCCGAGCAGGTAGCGGTCGGCAAGGACCCGCCGGCTGATGCCCGGATTCGTGCCGTCATAGTCGACCGCCTGAAACGTCGGCGTCTTCCCAGTCTTTGGCTTTCCGTGTGCGACTCGCGGGGTCAGTCCACTGGCGCCCACATCAGTATGTTCCGTGTCGGCGCCGATGCTCATCACCTCGACGTTGGTCACGTCGAAGTTAGTGCCACCGCTGGACTCGGTAACGTCGCTCCAATCTCGGAGCTTCGTTCCATGTGCACGACATTTCATCGTGCCCTGGGGATACACTTCCCCACATGTTGGACATAGCTTCATACAGCTGAGCGCTTCCACAATTGTACGTGCCACGCGGCGCACCCACAACCGACGAATGTTGCGCAGAAAACGACACAACAGCGCTCTGGCAGCGCTCTAGCTCACCAAAGATACAAAAGCGAACGCCGGCGCTAGGGGGCGCCGGCGTTCAACCACAGGGGATTGTGGTTTGGTTAGTTGATTGGAGTGATGGTCACGCGCACGGTCTCGCCCACGCCGGGTACGAACCCCTCGGGGGTGATCATGCGAACGTTGCCGCCTTCGGCGGTGCCCATGTTGCCGCCGGGTTGACGCGGCGCTTGATATGGGCCGGCGCCGATCGCTTCATCGACTTCGGTTCCCGCGTCCCAAATGTGCAGGTTGGTGAGGGCCCCCGACACCGGGTGTCCGTCGGCGTCGAACAACTCGATGCCGCTGGCGTCTGGCGCGATGAACCAGTCGTTGCTCTGCACGAACATGGTGGCGAAGTGCAACCTGTCGCCGGCTTCGGCGTCGAACTCGAACTGGTAGCTGTCGCCAGGGAAGGCTGGGCCGGGCGCGCTGGCGCCGACCGGTGTATTGAACACACCGCTGTACATCGTTGTGGTCTCGATGGCGCCGGCGAGCACGCTTGGGTCGCCATCTTCGGCCAGTAGCTCGAGGCCATCGATGGTCGTGGGCATGTTCGCAGTGAATAGAACGTTCGCACCGGTGTCGATGGCGAACACACCGGGAGCCAGGGGAGTGGCAACCTGCGTCATGGTGTCCAGGCGCGTTTTCAATACGCTGGGGTCACCGTCTTCGGCGAGACCTTCGAGTCCGTCCGGGGAGGCCGAGCCGACCGAGAACATGGGCTCTCCATCGCCGTGGATGACAAAAGCACCCGGCGCCAGTGGAACCGGCACGCTGCCGCCGCTGATCTGCAATGTGTTTGCGTCGGACACGTTTTCGATGCGAACCGTGAAACCGTTTCCAGCCATCGGAGTGATCGTCACCGCGAGGACATCGCTGACCGTCGGCAGATTTCCGTCGGTCACTTCGCGTACATTGGTGTTGGCATCCGCCGGGCCCATGTTACCGGCGCCCTGTCGCGGTGCCTGGTAGCTGCCTTCGCCGGGCGTTTCGTCGGCTTCGGTGCCGGCGTCCCACAGTTTGATCATCGATGTGATGTCGCCCGTGAGCGCGACTCCGCTATCGTTGAACAGCTCGATGCCCGCTGCTGCCGGTGCGTAGAACCAGTCGTTGCTCTGCACCATCATCGTGGCGAAGGAAAGTCTCTGACCGGGGGCGGCATAGAAGCTGAACTCGTACGCGTTGCCCGGAAACAACGGCCCTGGCTCGGCTTCTCCAACTGGTGTATTGAACACGCCATTGGCCGTATGACTCGTGCCGATCGTAATGTTCTCGATGGTCACTCGAAAGCGTGTCGTCTCCGAGTGGGTGTGGTCGTCGCTGCAGCCGAGCGCAAGGATAGCGATAGCGCCGGCCAGAAAGGCCGTACTTGTGCGTTTCATAGGTGCCCCTTTTTGTAGTGCGAAAGCCAGGTGAAGTGTTTGCAGCCCTACGTTGATGTGGGACAGGCGGTTACGCTGTCGGCGGAGTTTTTTTGGTCTATAGTCTGGCAGCCAATGACAGATACCCTCGTCAAGCTCGATAACGTCGCCAAGAGCTACAAGTACGCTACGGCGTTGCTGGGCGTTTCCTTCGACCTCAAGGACGGCGAAGTCTTCGGTTATATCGGCCCCAACGGCGCTGGAAAGACGACGACGCTGAAGATCCTGGCGGGCTTGCTTACAAAGTTCGACGGTAGCGTTCGCATCGCGGGCAAGAGCGTTCCCGAACATCGCGCCGATGTGCATCAACTGATCGGCTTTCTGCCTCAGAGCGCCGGCTTTCAGAACTGGCGAACCACCGATAGCGCGCTCCGCTCGCTGGGCCTGCTCAGCGGTGTCGACCCGTCCAAACTGGATAAGCGCATCGGTGAGTGGCTCGAACGCTTCGACCTCACCAAGAAGCGGCAACAGAAGATCAAGAAGCTATCGGGGGGCATGGTGCAGAAGCTGGGCTTGATTCAGGCGCTGCTGCACGAACCGAAACTGCTGATCCTCGACGAGCCCCTGTCTGGTCTGGACCCTGTGAGTCGCAACCTGGTCAAGACGGTCGTGCGCGAATGCAAGAAGCGCGGAACGACGGTGCTGTTCTCGTCGCACATCCTCAGCGACGTGCAAGACGTCGCCGATAGCGTGGGCATCCTGCATCAAGGAAAGTTGCTCACGAGCGGTAGCATCGACGATCTGAAAGCGGAGTTGCCCGTGAACGTAGCGATTCAGTTCTCGACCGCTCCGGCCGACGTCGGCTTCCTCAACGCCCACCCGGCGGTCGAGACCGCGACGGATTCGCCATCGGGCGCCCACACACTCCGCCTGACCGATGGCGCGGACGTGGACGCGGTCATTCATTCTCTGGTTGAAAAGACCCTCGCGGGCGGCGGTCGTCTACGCCGCGTCGGCATCGTCGATCCGGACCTCGACGCGCTCTACGCCCAGTACATCTCCGCCGCCGACGAGGAAAACAAAGCCGCGGAAGCCAAGGCAAAAGATGTCGAGGTGAGCAAGTGAGAACTCCGGCAACACGGCTACTGGTCAAAGACGAACTGGTTGGCTTCGCCAAGTCGAAGGTGATGATCGTGCTCTGGGTGGTGCTGCCGCTACTTGCGACCCTCGGCTACTTCCTGATACCCAGCCCCGATGCGGCTGCCAGCGGCGGCAAGAAGGTCGAGATACCGCTCACGTACATGATGGGCCTGCTGATCTCGAGCCTGGCCGGCACCATCGCGGCGGTCATGGTCGCCGTTGACATCGTCAGTGAGAAGAACCGCAAGGTGTACGAGCTGTTCGTCATCCGGCCGATTCCGCGCGAGGCGATCATCTGGGCCAAGTTCCTGGCTGTGTTCGCGAGCGTGACCATCGCCTGCGTCGCGTCGCTCAGCGTGGGGCTGGTCGTCGATCTGGTCCGCGGCACGACGCTGCCGGCAGGAATGCTCACCGACACGTTCAAGTCACTTGGCTCCGTCGTCGGCGTGATTGCCGTGTCCGCGGCGGTTGGCTGCTTGTTCGGCGTGCTGTCCAACTCCATTCTGGTCGCGGTCATTCTCATTCTCTACGTCGGTCAGAACCTGGCCATCGTTCCCATGTTGCCCATGTACTTGAAGCTGGGCGACCAGTGGTACTGGATCGTTCTGGGGATCACAGCCATGTGCACCCTGGCGGTCATGCTGTTGTCCGGATTTCTGTTCCGTCGCGCCGAGTTCTGATCAGTTCGGCGCTGGCGGCGTTTTGGCGAGTGCACGCTGGTAGTGGGTCAGGCGTTTGCGCCAATTGTCGGGGATGTGCTGCTCAGCCCGCAGATGGATCGCTTTGCGCATCATGTCGTGGGCCTGTTTCGTGTCGCCTCGCTGGTACAGCAACAGCGCCAGCGTGTTCATACACCTGGTGCAGCGCGGGCGCAGTCGCAACGCGCGCACCGCGAAGTTGAGCCCAGTGCGAGGCCGCCTGAGCAAGGCGTAGTACCAACCCACTGCGTTTAGTTGCTCCTCGGTCCTGGCGACACGCAGCAACGCGGCCACGTCCTTGCTCAGAGTGGCCAATCCGGTCGGCGGTTTCGGTTCCACGCCGAGATGATCGGCGGCGACCAACTTGGCCAGGCCCACCTTCACCAGGCCGAGCCAGCCCCGGCCGTCATCGGGCTGGCGCTTTACGTATTGGCGCAGCAACTGAGCGGCGACGGCCAGGCCGTTGGCCTTGCGTTGAAAGTGGAATGCGTAACTCGCTCGCCAGAACAGCGTGCCGGCCCACGCGCTGTCGTCGGCGGCCGCGTATTTCAGGTGCGCTTCGACCGGTTGCTTCTCACTGGCTTTCTGGCCCAGGGCGTCGGCGCGGATCATTTGCAGGTGCGCCCATAGTGCGTGGCTCTCGCCGGGGCGCAGCTTGCGCGTGGACAGGGAACCAAGCTTGGTCTTGGCCATGTAAGGGCGACTCCAAAGGCGAATGCCGCCGCGGTGTTCATAGCGCTTGAACTGGCTCTGGAGTTTGGCCATGCCGATCCTGCCGATGGTCGCGTCCCAGGCCGCCTGGTGTGCTTCACCTTTTGCCAGGCGGAACATGTAGCGGCGGAACACCTTCTGGTAGGCCTTGGTGCTATTGAGCAGATGCACGAGCTTCCAACCCGCGTAGTAGTTGCGCCGGCGCTTGGAGTAGAACTGTCCGTAGCTGAATCCGGTCAGCTGGGTGATGGTGGGCATCCAGCGCGGCGACCGCCACTTGGTCGCGTCCATATAGGACATGTTGCCGATGGTTACCTTGCCCCGTCTGAGCTGCATGGTCTGGTAGTACGTGGCCAGGCCTTCGTTGAGCCACGCCGGCGTTCTCGAGAAGTAATGGTTGTTGAAGACGTGAGCCAGCTCGTGGAGCAGGATCTCACCCCGCGGATTGACGCGCTGGCCGCGCCATTCGCAGGTGACCATCATGCGTGAGCCTTCGAAGTCGATGGTGGTCGACACGTAGCCGCCGATTCCGGGTGCCCAGATGATCCGGCGGAAGTCGCGGCAGCTGTTGAGCTGGACCACGCGCAGTCTGTGTTTGGGCGGCGGCAAGGCGGGCGCCACCAACACGTAGTTGTCGGCGAGCGCATGCCACATAGACTCCAGCTCGCGCAGGCGCTGGATGGCCATGGGCGCCGGCAGATCCGTTACGAGCACGAAGTGCTCCGACGTGAGCTCGTGCCAGCCTTGCTTGGCGACGTCTCGCTTGATCTGGGTGCTGCCACAACCGGCGATGACAATCGCGACGGTTATGGCTTTCACCCAGTTCATCTAGCGTCAGCTTTTACTTTTGCGGGGCAGGATGCCCATGAGCTTGCAGATGATACCCATCATGATCTCGTCGGCACCACCACCAATTGAGAGCAGTCGGCTATCGCGATAGGAACGGGATGCCGGGTTGTCCCACATGAAGCCCATGCCGCCCCAGTACTGCAGGCAGGAGTCCGAGACCTCGCGCACGAGGCGACCGGCTTTGAGCTTCGCCATGGAGGCAAGCAGGGTTACGTTGGTGCCATCGATGTATTGCTCGCACGTGCGGTAGAGCAGCGAGCGCAGAGCTTCGACTTCGGTGCTGAGCTCGGCCATGCGGAAGTGGATGGACTGGTTGGCGATCAGTGGCTGGCCGAAAGTCTGACGCTCTTTGCAGTATTCGATGGTCGCGCCGATGACGTGCTCCATGCCGCGAAGGCTGCTCGCCGCGGCGAACATGCGCTCCTCCTGGAACTGCATCATCTGCATCATGAAGCCCATGCCCTCCTCGCCGATGCGGTAGCGCTGGGGAATGCGCACGTTCTCGAAGAAGATCTGCCCCGTGTCCGACGACAGCATGCCCAGTTTCTTGAGCGGTTCGGATACGGTGATGCCCTTTGCCTTCATCGGCACGATCATCAGGGTCTTGTTGCGATGAGCCGCGTCGTCCGACGTGTTGGCCAGCAGGCACAAGAAATCGGCCTGGGTTGCATTGGTGATCCACATCTTGCTGCCGTTGATCACGTAGTCGTCGCCGTCTTTGCGCGCGTGGGTCTTGAGCGCAGCGACGTCGGAACCGCCGCCAACTTCGCTCACGGCAATGGCGCCGACGTACTCGCCGGTGATCGCCGGGCGCAAGAACTCGTCGCGCAACTCGTCGCTGCCCCAACGGGCGAGGGCGGGGGTGCACATGTCTGTCTGCACGCCGATGGCCATGGGCACACCGCCGCAGTGAATGCGACCAAGCTCTTCGCCGACGACCATGCCGTAGCTGTAGTCGAGCTCCAGTCCGCCGTACTTCTCGGGTTTGGTCACGCCGAGCAGGCCGAGTTTGCCCAGCTTGGGAAACAGCTCATGGGCGGGGAACGGCGGGTTGGCCTCCCACTCGTCGACGTATGGGTTGATCTCCTTGTCGATGAAATCGCGAACGGTTTTTCGTAGCTGGTCGTGTTCTTCTGTGAATTTCATGAGTGCCTCCCGAAGCCTGGCTGACGCTACCACACGGGACCGGCCATCTGACCAGTTGAAGCTCATCCACCGGCGGGCTAGCCTGACAGCCATGACGGACTCGGTCGTGCTCGGAGTGAAGCAGTTAGGTTTTCCCTGGTTCACCCAGGATCCGTTCTTGTTCTGCGTTCACCATAACGACGCGTATCCGGCCGGGAACGACCAACTCGGCCCCGCCGCATCTCTTGCCGGCCGAAACATCGGCATGGACTTCGACGGAAAAGACGGCTGGCGCATGTATCACGGTGATGTTGTGCCGGGGTTTCCGCGTCACCCTCATCGCGGGTTCGAAACGATCTCGATCGTGCGAACGGGTTACATCGATCACTCTGATTCCCTGGGTGCCACCGCACGAATTGGCAAGGGGGACGTGCAATGGATGACCGCGGGCAAGGGCGTCGTGCACAGCGAGATGTTTCCGCTGGTCGAGAAGGACGCACCGAATCCGTGTGAGTTCTTTCAGATCTGGCTCAACTTGCCCCGCGCTGACAAGATGGTCGACCCGTACTTCACGATGCTGTGGGACGCCGCGGTGCCCGAGCCGAGCTTCGAGGACGCAGACGGCCGAACTACTCGCGTGCGCGTGGTCGCGGGAGCGTTGGCGGACTCGACCGCTCCAGCGCCGCCGCCGAACTCATGGGCATCCCGGGCTGAAGCCGACATCGCCGTGTGGACCATCAACATGGACGCGAACGCCACGTTTACCTTGCCACCGGCGGCGGTCGGAACCAACCGCACCGTTTACTTCTTCGACGGAGACTCGATGACCATCGGTGGGCGCAACTTGACCGAGCATCTCGGGGTCATGGTTCGCGCGGATGTCGAGTGCCCGCTGGTCAATGGCGATAGTCCGGGCCAGCTGCTGGTGCTGCAGGGCCGCCCCATCGGCGAACCGGTGGCGCACTACGGCCCGTTCGTTATGAACACCGGCGCCGAGATTCAGCAGGCGATGATCGATTATCGACGCACGGAGTTCGGCGGCTGGCCATGGGACCGGGACGATCCGGTTCACCCTGGGGACAAGGGCCGCTTCGCGATTCACTCTGCTGGCGGCGCTGAAGACACTCCGAGCGACTAGTCGCCGACCCAGGCGCAAACGGCGACGCTGCCGGCTTCGACGCTGCCGCGGCCGCAGGTGTGCGGACCCTGGCACCAGTTGTCGTTGTTGGTGAGGCACACCGCTTCGCAACGTCCTTCGGTTGCGCCGAATTGCCATGCGCATCGCAAGGGGGCGTCGCAGTCGGAATCGCAGGTGCAGCTGCGTCGCGTGGTGCCATTGAGTACGAACGTGGGCTCACAGCTGCCGGAGTTGCAGTCGAAGCCGGCCGGACATGGTCGCGAAGGATCGGAGCACTCTTCGCCAGCGCGGCAGAGGAACGGAATTCCGTCGGTGATGTTGTCGCACGAGCCGGTGCCGCCGCATTCGCGGCTGAATTCGCAGGGGACGGCGCATTCGGAGAACGGGCCGCCCAGACCAACGCCGGTCAAGCAGACTTCACCGGTCCCGCACTGACAGTCCAGCGAGCAAGGTCCGGCGGCGTCGCAACGAACGTCGGGCGCTGCTACCACGTCTACGGTCAGAGTGTCGCCGCTGGTCACGATTCGCCATCGCCCGGCGTAGGGGAACTTCACTGTCACGGGGCGTTGCACGACTTCGGGGCTGGCGCATGCAGGTGTCGCCCGCCACACGCTCATGGTGATGGCGAGGAATTCGTTTTCTAAGGTCGGTGCCACCTCCGGCGGTGCCGGTGTGTCGCCGGGGCAGTGCAAGGCGTCGACCATGATGCGCGCCGAGCGCTCGGGGTGAACCGGTAGCGACTCCATTAAGCTAGCTCTGGCGATGTCGACACTGGCCAGGTTCCAGGCGCTGCAGTTCGGATCGGCGTCGACGGTATTCACCGCTGCGTCGATGACGTCAAAGCTCGCGTCCTCGCTGCCTGGGGTAGTGCTACTTCCGCAACCGAGGGCGGCTACCACAAACAGTGCTGCGGGCCAGCGCACCTATTAGCGCCTCGTCACCGAGGTAATGAAGATCTCAGTGACGGGGACTCGCTCCAAAGTCGGCGGATTGCCCATTGTATTCGCTTCCGCGTGGATCGGGACCTGGGTGATCGCAGCGAGCACGTCCAGACCTTCGATCACGATACCGAACGCCGCGTAGTTACCGTTCAGCTGTCCTTCGTGTGTGCTGCCTCCGCCGTCGGGCCAGTCACAGATGAACCACTGGCTGGTTGCCGAGTTGGGATCCGATGTGCGTGCCATCGATATGGCGCCGTGCACGTGACCGACCATCGGGCTGGTCTCGAGAACGATGGGCGCATTCGGACTCTTGTTCGCCAGGCCGGTCGTCCAACCACCACCCTGAATGACCCAGTCGTCCTGGACTCGATGGATCAACGTGTCGTTGTACCAATTCGAATCCACGTAGGTCAGGAAGTTCGCCGTGGTGATCGGCATATGCTGGGGGAACAGCTCGATGGCCATCGTCCCCATGCTGGTGACCATTTCAACGATGGTGCGCCCATTGGCATCGTTGACCCGTGCGTCCGAAGGGGACGCGGCGTCGGCCGAAGAACTACCGTCGTCACCGCAGCCAGCAGCGACGGCGGAAACGGCGAGAACGAGCAATATACGTTTAAGCATCATAGGTAAGCCCCGGAGAAGGCTTGCAGTCTAACACCGCTCGCAGGATACTCGCAGTGAGGAATGGCGACCGCGATCGGCATCGATCTGGGCACGACCTATACCTGTGCGGCGATCGTCGACCAGGGCGTCCCTCGGGTCATCAGCTCCCGCCTCGGCTACACCACGATTCCGTCGGTGGTGACCTACGATGACGAAGGCCAGCCCCTGGTTGGGCAGCAGGCCGAGCGCCGGATGATCCTCAATCCGGCAGATACCATCTATGGTTCCAAGCGGTTGCTCGGGCGCACGTTCCGCTCCGGTGTGCACATGGAGTTTCAGCCGCACTTCCACTACGAGCTAGTGCCCGGCGCCGATGGTCTGGTCGCCGCGAACATCAAGAACATGATGACCTCGCTTGTCGAGGTCGCCGCGCTGATCATGCTCGAGTGCCGCAAAGCGGCGGAAGAGAATCTGGGCCGGCCCGTGACCCGGGCTGTCGTGACCGTTCCGGCGTACTTCAACGAAGTCCAGCGCGCTTGTGTGCGCAAGGCCGGACGCTTCGCGGGACTCAAGATCATTCGCATCCTCAACGAGCCCACGGCCGCTGCCCTCGCGTTCGGTGCACGCGGCGACGAAGAGCAGCGCTTGCTCGTGTTCGATCTCGGTGGTGGCACTTTCGACGTTTCCGTCGTTCGTGCAAAGAGTCAGGCCCTGGTAGTAGAGGCGGTCGACGGGGATAGTTTTCTCGGCGGCATCGACTTCGACCACCTGCTCGTGGGCTACATTGTCGATCGGCTTTCGGAGCGCATGTCCATCGAGATCGAGCTGTCGAAGATCGATCGCGAACGCCTGCGCAAAGAAGCGCAACAAGCCAAGCACGAGCTCAGCACTCAAGAGCGCGCAATGCTCAGTGTGCCCCACGTCGAGCTCGCCGAGGGCAAGCTGCACAACATCGACGAAACCCTGTCTCGCGCCGACCTGGAAGAAGCCACGGGCGAGCTGGTCGATCACACTCTGGCGATCATCGAGCGTACCCTCGAGCGGCTGAATATGACCCCGGCAGATATCGACGCGGTGTTGCTCGTCGGTGGTCAAACACGCATGCCGTTGGTCCAGCAGAAGCTGGAGGAGCTGTTCGGCAAGCCGCCGAGCAAGCGCGTACATCCCGACGAAGCGGTCGCGGTGGGCGCCGCCATGGCAGCCTACGCCGCCGACAACGAAGATGCGACCAAGCTGGTCGACGTCGTACCCATGTCCATCGACATCGCCATCGGTGGCGGTGCGATTCGCAAGGTCGTAGAAGCGGGAACGCCGCTGCCACACACGGCTGAGTTGAAGTTCGAGATTCCCGCGGGCACCGAGACCGTGCGTCTGGCGGTGTTGCAGGGAGACGAGCCGCGCGCTCGAGACAACGAGTATCTCGGTTCTCTGGTGCTCGATGGACTCAGCTCTAAAGAGGCCGCTGCATGCACCCTGGAGTTCAAGCTCGATCGCGAATGCATCCTGGGCGTTTTCGCGACGATTCCAAGCTGGGGCACGCCGCGCTTCGTCGACCTGGACCGCTCTATCTCCTTCGATGCGCTTCTGGCGAGCCTCGGGGATCCGTCTGCATCGTCGTCCCCCGGACACGACAGCAGCGCCGTGGTTGCACGGCCTCGACGCGGACTTGCCGGAAAAATTCTGCGCCGGCTGCGTCGCCGTCGTAAACGCCGCTAGCGGTGGTTGCCCTGGCAGGGTTGCAAACGCTCGCCGCAACTCACGGCGAGTGCGCTGTGTCTCAGGTGTGATGATTTTTCAAAGCACACCGGCGCAGCATGGGTCATAACGAAGCTATGGATCTGCAGCGCGAAGTACTACCCAGCCGCAAGAAGCGAAACCACGAACGCATTCTGATGTTCGTGTTTGCGATCCTGGCGATCGCTGGCGTTGGCGTGGGCACCCTGAGCGTCATGCAACTACGATCGACCGAAGCCGACATTCAGAAAGTGAAAGACAGTTGCAGGGATCAGCAGATGCCGCCACTTGGCGGCTCTACTGTTGGTCCGAGAATCGATGGAAGGTGGACGTTCTAGGCGGGCAGGGTGCTGCCGCGAGGCGGGTACTGCTACTTAGCTACGGCGAAGACCGAGCCGTACTCGGCATCGGCCCAGACGACACGGGTGTCGCTGACGACGAGCTGAGTGGGGCTGTCTTGCTCGGCTGCTAGGACTCTGCGGACGCCGTTGGTGCGGTTCATGGAGTGCACCGTGCCGTCGACCTTTGTGGTCCAGTAGACGTTGTCACCGTCGAGGGCCAGGCCACCGACCTGGTACTGATTGATCGCGAGGGTGTCGGTCTTGTCGTGCTGCAGCGAGTAGTACTGCACCGAGCGGGAAACCGGGTCGGCCCAGAAGATGTCGCCGCCGTCGAAAACGAAACCGTTGGAGAAGTCAGCACCCGACTTGAGAACGATGGTGCCGCCGCCGGTGGTGTACGTGGCCTTGAGCTCGCCAACGCCGCCGAGGGTCGCGAAGAAAACATAGCCAACGCCGCCCGGGCTGGTGACCACGGAGATCGGGCCGGGGTCGGCCTGGTCGGCCACGAGGACTTTCGCGGGACCGCCGTCTTTGCTCACGCGAGAAACGGTGCCCGCTTCTGCGCTGGTGAAGTAGACATGGTTGTCGTCGACCGCGACCCGATTGGGCGCCACAAGGCCGCCCACGAGCTTGCTGATCTTGCCGGTCTCCATGGAGATCTTCATGATCGTTCCTTCGATCATGTCGGCCCAGAAGATGTGGTCGCTGTCAGTGGTGACGCCCATGGGCATCGTGCCAGTCGAGACCATGCGCGCGACCGTTTCTCCGTGCAGCACCATCATTACGGCGCCGGTGTTCTTCTCGACGTTGTACGACGTCCAAACGACCGCGTCTTCGCCGGCGGTGATCACCTGTGTGTGTTGGTTGCGCGCGAGCAGCGTCGTTTGGAACGGCGCAACGGGAACGTCCAGGTTCGGATCGAAATGATCCGGCGCGCCGATGGTGCTCGTCTCGTCCGAGACCACATCGTCGTCGGGCATCACGTCGCCGGTGTCGGGCTTGTAGTCGCCTGGGTCCGAGACGTTCATGCAACCAAACGCCATCAACGAGAGAACTACGCTCAACTGCACAATAGATTTGCTTCCGGTTCGCATGTCGTTTCCCCTTTGGATTCCCCGTTCGACTGCCAAACTGCGCAACTGAATGTTAGTGAATGTCCCTATATAGGACAAGTTAAAAATGTAATGAGTCATACGTAGTTACATATGTAGGGTAAAGTACGTTGGTAAGCGTTTACGTATGTTGCGCGGGAGTGAAATGAAGGCGCAGGGTTACGTGGCGTAGAATCTGGGCGGGGCGATGGGGCACAACTTTGGAGCGATTTACGTAAGGCAAAAGTCGCGGCTGACGGTCAAACGAGTGCGCCGCTGGATCGAGAAATTCTGGCAGGAGTGGGGCGTCGAGATCGATCCCCAGGGCTGTTTCGACATTGAGCCCATGTGTTTGGAGAACGGTGGCGACCGCCTCGCGTACGCCGTGGCTCCAATGACCGATAGCTGGATCGCCATCGCCGACAGCGAGCGCTACACCGCGAGCGAGCAACTCGCGCAGCACCTGTCGGACAAGTTGAACGCGGAGGTGTTGTGCTTTCAGATCAGCGCGGCCGCCAACGAGGCTGACTACACAATGTACCAGTCGGGTGCGCGCGCATCGGGAAGCGACGATGTAGATGAGCCTGGCTACAGCGTGACCCTCGACTACCTCGACGAGTTGAAACTGCCGCACTTTGGTGTGTACTTCGATCAGCTGGATCAGGCAGCCGTCGACGCAGGTAGTTTCGACGTGGTTGGCTTCTCCGGTGCTAGCGCGTCGGTCTACTTTCGTGGAGAACCGGAGAGCGACAGCGACGACCCTGGCGAAGACTCCGGGGAAAGCGAGCACGATCGCAATCGTCGCGACATCATCTGCCGCGAGGGTTGGGCCGTGTGGCAGGAGCTGACTTCCGCGGACGCCGACAACCCCGAGATAGGAAGCGCGTTCTCCGACGCGCTGTATCCGCGAACCAAGGACACTATCGTCTATTGGTCCGTCGATCCGGCCGAGCTCGTTCAGAACCTGATCGAACATGGCGAACCCGAGCGCGCCGTGTCCGTTTGTGACTATCTACTGGCGTTGCCGTGGCCCACCAATCAGTGGCAACGCCGCAAGTTCGACGGGCTGACCGCTGCGGGGAAGCTCGATGAAGCGCGCGAGCTGCTGGCGCCCGTAATGGTCGGCAACCTGGACGGTAAGTACGGCTTCGACACGCTGAGGCCGTATTACCTGGCAGTTGAGCCGAGTGGGGACACGGCTCGCATGTTGGCCGCCAACAAGATCGACCTGTACGACAGCTACTCGCCGAATCAGCCGCGCACAGCCGCGCTTTCCGCGCTCATACTCGGTGTGCTCGGCGAGTTCGACGCCACTCAGTGGGCGACGCGTGAGCTACAGACCTTTGTCGCGTTCTTCAAGGACAAGGCCGGCGAGCCCGCCGCGCTGTCTGGTGTTGCGGGTCAGTGTGTCGACGAGCTCAGCCGCCGGCAGCGCATCGTGGAGGAGGTGACCAGTGCGGTCGAATCAGGCAGTGATGTACTCGTTCTCATCGACCAGCTGCCGCGCCTTCGAGACTACGCGGTTTGCCGCCCGCTGAGTCAGCTCGCTGCCTCTACCAGTAACGCTGCTACCGCGTTGGCGCTGCTTCGCTACACGATGGACGCCGTCGAGGACCGCCTGTACTTCTCTTTGTACCTCGAGCTGCTTTGTCGCGGCGGCCACATGGATGACGCCCGCGCTGCGATTCCCCACGCGCTTCACTACGCTCGCTTCGACTCGTCTATCTATCATTGGGCCGCGGTCGCGATGGCCGAAACCGACCGTGACGCTGCGATGGACTTGGTGCGGGCGGCCAAAGAGTTTGCGTGTCCAACGTTTCGCGACATGGAGCGCGACACGCAACTGGCGCCTCTGGCGGAACGCCCCGAGTTCAATGCGTTGTTTGCCGAGCTGGCGACCCACAAGATCTGGGCATACGACGACGACCGTGCCAATCCGGGCAACATGGTGCGTGAGTCCTATGAGCTGAGTCTGTTCTTCGATCGGCCCATCGTGGAAGCCGCGGTCGAACTCCGGGCTGTGTTCGATTCCTATCTGCGGATGATTGGCGACGACGCGCTCGCCTGGGGCATGGTCGGCGCCAACTCGAGCCGCTACAAGAACCTGAAGCCCATCGACGGAAAACTGATCAAACGCTGCATGAATCACCTGGACCCGAGCAAGAAGTCGAGCCAGAAGGATCACATCTTCTTCGAGATGTTTGGCGCGAAGCAGGACACGCCGGCGTTCTATTGTTCGCTGTCGGGTTTCAACGATGAAAACACCACGCTGAGCCAGCTGCGGATGCGCGTCCCCGTCGACTTCGTCGAGCAGATGTCCGTGGCCTCGTTTCGCGAGTGGGCCGTGAGCATGGCCGGTCAGGTACCGCTCTGCTACGGCTACACGTCGCGAGTACTTTCGCCCAGTAGCTTCTACGCGAGCTCGCCGCGAGTGTGTCAACGCATGAGTGCCTACGCGCGCTGGTACATGGGCCTGGATGTCTGCCATGGATTTCGCCATCACCTGGCCGACCGGGTGCCCGGGGCCAAGTGGATCACTTTCATCGATCACGGGAAGGTAGAGCGCCTGGGTGGTAAGGCGGCGCTGCTCGCCCACGCCGGCCACGGCCTCGAGGTCGAGTCCGTGGAAACGGGGATTGCGTTGATCGCAGGCGCGCGCCCGGACCGGGGCGACGACAAGACGTTCGCGAATATTGGGCCGATGCGAACTCTGCACGAGCTTCTCCAGCCGATCGCGCAAATGGACTGGTCGTACAATGGCCAGTTGGACGCTTACCCAGGTGGCCCGGCCGCGTGGGAGCGGCGGTATTTGCCGGGCGATGCGCAGGGCTGCTAGGCTGCGCGCATGTCACGCGCAGTCACGGACGGGATAGAAGTTACGGTCGAGTCCCGCTACATGCCCATGCATTCCAACCCGGACGATGACCACTATGTGTTCGCGTACACCGTCGTGATCGCCAACGTGGGCTCCATCTCCGCCAAGCTGGAGACGCGGCATTGGATCATCACCGACGGGCGTGGTCGCATCGAAGAGGTCAAAGGTCCCGGTGTGGTCGGCGAGACGCCTCACCTGTCGCCGGGACAATCGTTTCAGTACTCCTCGGGCTGCGCACTGGAGACGCCGCGCGGAACCATGCACGGCAGCTATCAGATGGTGCGTGACGACGGCGGGGCGTTCGACGCGGAGATCGCACCGTTCGTGCTCACGGTGCCAACCCCCGACGGCGATAGATTCCTGAATTAGCTACTTGCCACCGGCCTTGTTGCCGCTAGCCTTGCTGCTCATGAGAGGTTTATGCGACGGCCCGGCTACATTCTGCGTCTCCCGCACGCAGCGCTGCGCGCGCGTGTACCCATCGCTGCGATTCTGCGTCCGGCCCTCGGTCGCAAACCGTCCGCGGCGTGCGTGGCCGCGTTCGAACTGACGAACGACGAGCGACGCTTCGTTTACGCGCTGTTGCGCCATCCGCGCTTCTGGCTGTACCGGAGCAACCAGCGCCGGTTCTGCGGCGACTTCGTGGTCGTCGACATGTCCGCGGCCAAGCCATGCCGTCGCTCGGTTTGGGTTATCGACCTCAAGCGTGACGGTCGCCTGCATTTGGGCGGCGGTGGCGCCGGGGTCCAGCTGACCAATCGCCACCTGGCTGTGCGCGAGCTGGCCGGGCGTGGTGTTGCGGGCACGGAGCTCACGCCTCAGGCGGTGGTCGGCGGTCGCGAGGTGGTCGTGCAGCACATCCTTTCGCCCACCGTGCACTAGCAGCGGGGTGCATCTTTTTCGGCAGGCGGCGTCTTCATAAGCAAACCTCAACAGGAGAGCATCATGCTGAAAGTACACATGTCGCTACCCGTCAAGGACCTTGCCGCCACGGAGGCCTTTTACGGGAAGCTGTTCAACGCCGAGCCAGTCAAGAAGAAGGTCGACTACCTCAAATTCGAGCCTGCACAGCCGGCCCTTAATATCTCGTTCGTCGCGGTTGAGCAGGCGACTCCTTTGGAGACAAGCCGCCACCTGGGCATTCAGTTTCCGTCCCAGAGTGCGTTGGACAAAGCGTTCGAGCGGCTCAACGCGGCGAATCTGATACAGGGCAAGCGCGAGAGCTCGATCTGTTGCTACGCTGATCAAGACAAGTTCTGGGTCAAGGACCCGGATGGCTACGAATGGGAACTCTACTACTTGCTGTCGGACTCGGAGATCAAGATCCAGGCGGAGACCAGCTGCTGTGCCAATGAATCCACCGCATCAGCTTGCTGCTGAGTTGCAGTCTCGGCTCGGTCGGTTCGTGCGCAACCGGGTGAGCAATCCGGCCGACGCCGAGGATGTGCTTCAGGATGTGTTCGTCAAGGTGCTGAGCAGCGATGGGCCGAGTGAAGTTTCGAAGCTGCTGCCGTGGACCTACTCAGTCGCGCGCAACAGCATCATCGACTTCTATCGCGCCCGCGATAAGCAGCGCGAGCGTACCGCTGCGGTCGCCGTGGAACCCGTCGGCGACGACGACAGTGAGGAGCCCCTGAGCATGCGCGGTGCATTGGGCGACCTAATGGCAGCCTTGTCCGAGCAGGATCAGCACGCGTTGCGCGCGGTTGATCTCGACGGCATGTCCCAAAAGGAGTACGCCCAGGAACTCGGTCTCGACTACACCACCGCCAAGTCCCGAGTACAGCGGGCGAGGAAACGGCTGCGCCGCGAGTTTGATCGCTGCTGCCAGATCATCGTGGACAGTCGAGGTGCACCCATGGAGTGCTCAGCGCGCTCTGGCAATACCGGCGACGTCTGTTGCGACTAGCTGCGGCGGACTAGCTGCGGCGGACTAGCTGCGATGCTTGCGCAGCGGTAGTTCTTTGCGGTCCACGCCGATGCGCTTGAGCGCCGGGAACATCACTCGGCGGATGAACATCTTGTTGCTGTAGATGCCTCTGGCTTCGATGAGCTTGCCGAGTCGATCGAACCCCGGGATCTGATCGTGGGCCGGCATCGCAAAGTTGGACAACACATGAGCGATGTCGTCCACGGTGCCTTCACGGTCGAGCTCCAGGTGCACCTTGAGGCAATCGACGAACATCTTGTGATGCACGCCTTCGTCGCTGGCGATGAGGCGCAGCAGTTTTTGCAACGCGACGTCATTCGCCGGGGCGGTCGCTTTGGACAGGTTCAGGTAGTTCAGCTGGGTCGCCAGTTCTTGAAACATGGCGTAGATGATCATCTGCCGGCTGGTCGAGAACGGCTTGATCCACTGGCCTTGCAAGAGCTGTTCGTTGAGCTGGTGCATCTGCTTCTCGGTGCGTCGGCCGGAACGCAGTAGCCAGTCTTCCAGGCCGATCGAGTGCTTGGACTCTTCGTAGCCCCAGTTGGCGATGAACCACGCCATGCCCTGGTTCTGCCGATTCAAACTGAGAAGCTGGGACGTGTAGTCCGGCAGGTACATCTCGGTGGCGTAGAACGCCTCGAGGATGTCGACCAGATCTTCGTCGATCGCCCGGAACTTCACCTGGTCCCAAGGGATGTCTTCGGTCACGTCCCAGCGACGTTTGCTCTCGGCTTTGTCGAAGAATCTTCGATACAAAGAACGGAACGGTTTGTCCTCAGGCGTATGGTCGTCCGAAGTCTGAGCAGAGGTCGCGATCATGCAAATACATGTAACTCATCGCGAATCACGCCCGGGTCATCGATTGACACAACTCTGTCAGGTCGGACCGCTAGCTACAGCTGGCTGCGAGAAAAGCCGACGTCAGTTCACTGTGTACGGTGCTGTTACGACCGTGTACTTGCCCGCGGCAGCGAACTTCATACGCCGGGCTGCCGCGCTGGCACAGCCGGCGAATCCCTTATCAAATAGGTAACGGGGAGCGCGCAACGCAACTTGAGTTGGGCGTCCCTGGCCGTTGACCAGCATCTTGAGCGTGATCGTCGCGGACAGTTCGGCGTTGCCGCGGGCCTTGCGCAAACAGCCGATGAGACCGCCGGACTGGCCGCTGATGACGCTGTTGATCTCGCCGCTGCTCAGGGTGCGTCCGCCGCCACCTTCGTTCGAAAAGTCCGTGCTCTGGGCCGGTTTGCGCACCGAGCCGCGCCAGACCAGGGATTTCTGCGCCGAGGTCAGGATGATCGGTTTGCCGTCCATCTTGTATTTGGTTTTGCGCTTGCCACGCCAGCGCCGCTTCTTGCTCTTTTTCTTCGCCTTGGCCACGGCGACGCCGGCGTCTACTGGAACGTCCGCGCTCTTGCCGCTGCGCCATGGTTTCTCCAGGGCGAGCCAAACTCCACCACCGCCCATGAGCAAGCCGACCACTATGCCAATCACGAAACCACGCACGTGCGATGGAGTATAACCGCAGGCCATGATTATCGATGAACGGATCGCCCAGGACGGCAGCATCGAGCGAATTCACCTCGATGTGGTGGATGATCGTATCGTGATGACCGGTCCGGCGGGCGAGCGGTCCCCGGTCCGCCTGGAGGTCATCCTGACGGTGATCCGCCGTTACGGGCGGCCACTGGACGATTCGATCCCCGTCCCGGAGACCGGGATCGAAATTGGACCGGGCATCGAACTGCGCAGCTTGAAGTATCGCGCCCTGGTCGACGCGGCCGCGCGGGACTACGCGGTGCTCTGCGTAGAGGACCGACCGCCGCTGGCGGTGATGTCGACAACGTTCACCGGCGCACTGCGTCACCTGGTCAAGAAGGATACCCAGTCATGACAGTAGACAAGACCCGCGTCGTTCAGGGAGTCACCGTGCCGTCGTTCATGTACGGCACCGCCTGGAAAGAAGATCGCACCGAGGAGCTCACCGCGCTGGCGATGTCCAACGGGTTCGTTGCCATCGACACCGCCAACCAACGCAAGCACTACTACGAGGCGGGGGTCGGTGCTGCGGTTGCCAAAGCGCTCGCAGGCGGCGATGTCTCTCGCGATGACCTGTTTCTTCAGACCAAGTACACGTACCAGCGCGGCCAGGACCACCGCCTGCCTTACGATCCAAAGGCGGGCCCCGCGGAGCAGGTGCGGCAGTCGTTTGCCAGCTCCCTCGAGCATCTGGGCACCAGTTACATCGACTCGTACGTGCTGCACGGGCCGAGTTTGTGCGCCGGCATTGCCGACACGGACTGGCAGGTTTGGGGAGCGATGGAGACGTTGCAGCGCGACGGCCAAACGCGACTGATCGGGGTGAGCAACATCTCTGGCGAACAACTGGCAACGCTGCACGCCGGCGCGGAGGTCAAACCTGCCTTCGTGCAGAACCGCTGCTACGCCAACACAGGTTGGGACCGGGCGGTGCGATCGTTTTGCGCTGACAACGGCATCGCTTACCAAGGGTTCTCATTGTTGACGGCCAACGACCGCGAATTGCGCAGACCCATCATGGACGAGATCATGGCGCGAACCGGTCGGACCCGCGCCCAGCTGGTGTTTCGTTTTTCAATGCAAGTTGGGATGTTGCCGCTCACCGGGACGACGAGCGCCGCCCATATGGCCGAGGATTTGAAAGCGTTCGAGTTCGAACTCGGCGACCACGATGTGCGCGCCATCGAAACGATCGCCGGCTGATCGCGGCGCTGGCGACACAGCGCTATGCGCCGAGCGGCTGAGGAGTCTGGCGGCGGCGCGGTCCATCTGTGGACGGCTGAGGTAGGTGCACCGGTTGTGGCACCCCCGGCGGCACGCTGGCAGGGTGCGGTTTGGGCAACTGGTGTTCAGGTGAAGCATCGGGAAATAGGCTGTTCATAGGGCTGCTCCATCGGTAAATAGCTGGTTCGTAACGATAGAGAAGCGGCCGCCCGTTTGTGATCGTGTTTCTTGGTCACCGACCTGGCCAAGAACTGCGCCGGCGCCGTCTAGCCACGAGCAGACCCGCCAGCAGCACGAGCACAGCTCCGGGCGCGGAGCTGGAGGATGCGGAGCAGCCCGCGCGAAGCGGTTCGTCCGAGGCGTCGTCGTCCGGGGGCGCCCGCGGATCATCGGTGCTGGGGTCGCCGGCCACGGCGCGAATTCTCAGTATGATCGCATCATCGCTGGGACCGCCTCCCCATGGTGTGTCGGCGAACCAACTGACCTCTTCGTGAACCAGGCCGAGTTGTTGCTCGTAGTCCCCGATATCGTGTGCGCGCACGGAAAACTCGAAACGCCCGACCTGGCCCGGCTCGACCGGCGCGGTGACCGTGGCGACGCGGTTAGTCGCCGGCCAGCTCGGGTCGTAGAGCGCGGATTCAGAGTCACGCGGGCTGGTGGTCGCGAGAAACGTGCGCCCCGGTTCCCAGCGTAGGCTGCCGGTGTTGGTCAGCTCGATCCACATGGTGCTCGGTTCGCCAACGGAGACTTCACGGGGCTCGTCGCTGTTGGCGGGAAAGCTCCGGCCGAGTTCGGCGCCGGCATACCAGGCCTTGTCGACTCTGAGCTCCGCGAGGCGCGCGTGGACGAATTCGCCGGGGCACGCGGTGGAGTTGCCGGGCCAGTCGCGGTGTCCGCGAATCGTCGCGCTGTCGGAGACGATTGAATGGATGCGTGTGAGGGTCTGGATGAGCAGATGCGCGCCGGTCATCATTGGTTCGGTGGCCGCATGACTGTTGCCGCCCGGACAACTGTTGGGGTGGTAACAGCCCAAGAAACTCACGGCGATGTTGCCATCGTTGTTGCCACCGCCGGTTGCGCCACTGCGCAGTGCCAGGGACCGGCCTTCGTAGAGGCTGCCGTCGTGGCCGACCAGGAATTGGTACGGGATGTCGCAGAAGTTGCCGCTATCCATGGTGTACGCCTGCACCGATTTGAGCGCGCCAACGACGGTGCCACCTGAGGTCTGCGAGCCAGCGGTGTGATGAATCGCCATGCGATACCAATCGTCCTCGGTGCTGCTGCAGCCGGTCGGACGCGCGCCCCAGCTCTGACGACTGACGACGCCGATGCTGGCAAGGATCGGGTCGACGGCGAACAACATGCCGGTACCTGCGGCCGCCGCTTCTCGGGATCGGCGCCCGGCATCAGGGAACCGTGGCTCGATCAGCTCCCAAGAAACAGCACCAACCCGTTTGTGGTCGGCAGCCGTCATTCGAATCTCCGCTCCGGACCAGCGTCGGCCGAGGTCGACGACGGCGACCCGATGGCCGGCTCCCTTGAACGTTTCCTCCATGGGCAACCATGGCCCCGCGTCGGCGACGTCGACTCCACGTGCTTCGAGGGTGAGGTCGGGCCCGCCGCCGCTTACCTGGATCAGTCCGGCGACTCGCGTGCCTCCGTCGGTGGTCCACTGAGTCGGTGCCGTGAGCCGCTGGCCAAGGCGCTGCCATTGGGTCGTGCGCATCTGGGCCGAGTCGTGGCGATCAGGGACGAGATGGTCGTGGGCCACCGCCGCGGCTGGGGCTGCATGGGCGTTGCCGGCGATGATCAACAGGCAGGTGCTGGTCAGGACGAGCAAACAGGCGGGCCGCATGCCCGTGCTCTGAGCAAGAGGCGTACCTGCTTCGGTGCTGCCTTCATTACAGTCAGTTACTCGCGCCGGTCGCATTGCAGGGCCATATGCGCGTGGCGGGCTGGTGCATTGCCTCCCATAGACCGCACACAACAGATTGCACTGACGGTGAATCAGGGCGAACTGTCGTGCGCTCGATTACTGGATTTCAGCCACTTGCGCCGACCTGGCGGTGGCATCAAACCTGCTTCTTGGCGCTAATTATGCTGATTCCGCGCGGAGCCGCCGCCGCCCTTATCGCAGTCATTGCTGTCGCGCCGTCGTGCGCAACTGGCGACGCTGACCAGCCCACGGACACCCGCGCTGACCGGGTCGGCCAACTTCACACAGAGTTCGGATCCGTCGATGGCGTCGCGGTTCACGGCTACGCCCCGCCGGCTATGCCGGAGACCGATCAGCGTCCGCTGTTCGAACTCTTCCTCGGCACCGACTCCCTGGGCATCCATGCCATAGACGCAGCGGTCGATTCGACGACCGGTTCTCTGTTGTGGATCACGCCGCGCGGCACGCTTTGGCTCGCACCGCTGAGCAACACCCACACGGGGAAACGTGCTCTCGCCCGTCGGGTGATTCCCGGACTCGCGACCTCGCGTGGTCGCGTCGCGTTCGCCCAGCGGGTCGTCGGTCCTGAGACCGCGCCGTTCGTGATCGATCTACGCACGTTTCGCCGAACCGCGCTGACCGACGCCGATGGGCCCGACGAAGTCATGGGCTTCTCACCCGATGGTAGCGAAGTTCTAGTGTTGTCAGGTCGCACGGGCCTCGCGAGTCTGTTCGCGCTACCCCTCGCCGGCTCGAATGTGCGCCAACTGACCAACCGCGGACTGACCCCGGGGCCAACCCTGGACACCAGCAAGGTCGTGCCGAGTCCCATCGATCGACAGCATGTGGTCTGGGGAGCAGGGGGCATAGGTTATCGCGCACGGCACAACGTTATTCTGATCGATGCGTCGGGCATGGCGACTCGGTTTGCGCCCGGTGCGTCCGTGGCGGAGGTCGTGCGATGAGGTATCTGATCGTCGGGATGATCGCTGTGTGTCTGCCGAGCCCGGCTGCCGCTGACTCGTTCCGCTTTCCGGGCTCCGATGAGCATCGCCAGCACTACTACATCACCGCCTATCGAGATACGAACGGCTCTGGCGGCGGTTTGCAGGACTGGAACTGCGGTACCAAGACCTACGACGGTCATCGCGGCACGGACATGGGGGTTGGCAGCTTCCCCGGCATGGATGCGGGGCGCGACATCGTGGCGGCGGCGGCTGGAACCGTCACCTACGTAAACGATGGCGTCTACGATCGCTGCACCACAGGGACCTGCACCGGCGGCGGTGGCTTCGGCAACTACGTTCGCGTCGAGCACGCCGATGGCAAGGTCACCTACTACGGCCACATGAAGAAGTTCTCGATCACCGTCGCCGTCGGTGACACGGTTACGTGCGGTCAGACCCTTGGTCAGGTCGGATCCTCTGGCTACAGCACCGGACCGCATCTTCACTTCGAACCGCGGGTGGGCGATGTCTCTGACGATCCGTTCGGTGGAAGTTGCGGCGGGCCGTCGTCCTGGTGGGTCGATCAAGGAGACTATTTGGGGTTGCCTCAAACTGTTTGCGTCGACGCGCCGCCGTCGCACCCGCTGCTGTCGCTCGAGTCAGAGCTGGTCGCCGGTGAAGGCGACGAGTACGACTCGCATCCCGAAGGCGACAGCGAAGGCATATTCGATCTCGAGGCCGGGCAGACGGTGGCCGCGCGATTCTTGGTCACCGATGCCATGACGTCCGTGAGCTCACCCAATGTTCTCGTCGGTGTCGAAGTCGACGAAGCGTTGCTGGAGGTCGTCAGCTGGGAAGTCATGGACAACCACCCCGACAATGCGTGCGCTGGGGAGTTCTGTCCCAACGACGCCAACGAAAACCCGTCGAACCCGTCCCATGAGCTGCCCGGTGAGTCGTTGGAGTTGCACCTCAACGCCATGGCCGCTGGAGAAACCAAGATGCTCGTGCTGATGTTGCGCGCCCGGTCTTCGACCAATGGTGAGGCGCCGCACGCGCGGGTGCGGATGTGGGTGAAGAACGTCGAGGGCTCGTACACCAAGGCTGCCTTCGACGCCAGCCCGGACAACGTAGACGAGTTTCAGACGTTCAACGACGGTGACTTGAAGCAGGAGCTCGTGCTCGACACGTGGCCCGGCGGCGACGACCCGGATGACCCCGACGATCCAAACGACCCCGATGACCCAAATAGGCAGATAAGGGGCGGCTGCGCCACTGGAACGCCGAGCGGCGGCGGCTTCATCTTGCTCCTGCTTGTGTGTGTGTTAGCGACTCGTCGTCGTCGTGATTGACGCGAGCACCAGGGGCGGTCGCTATATGGGCGGTGCGGGGGTAGGAGATGCCGGTGGGCGGTTGCGCGGATCCTGCTCAGGATCGCGATTCTGCTCAGGGTCCACCGTGGTGGGATTAGTGGGACCAACCGGGTTCGCCGGGCGAGCCGGATTCGCGGGACCAGTCGGACCGGTGGGGGACGTTGTTGGCGGTTGCCCCCCGGGGGGTCCGGTCGGCGTCCTCAGGTTGGCCATCGAGAACACCAACGCCGATGTTCGCACCACTTGCTTGGCAGCGCGCACGACGGCCATGCCATATGCATTCTGCCGCCCGCTGGACGCCGCCGCGTAGCGCACGACGTGCCGGGCAACCCGCCCTCCGCGCACTTCGAACACGTGCAGGCGCATCATCACAGTCCACACGGGGCCAGTGGTCTGGGACGCCCGAGACGACCGAGTAGTCGTGATTACATGAGTCGACGTGTACCGTTTGGACTGGCTCGCCGAAGCTTGTTTGGTCTTCGCGCGCACGCGTGTGAGGTGATCGATCACAGGAAGGATGACCACCGTGCCGTCGGCCAGCCGCATGCGTTTGACCGCGTTGGCCACACCTCGTTGGCTGGACAGGGCGGCTCGCCAGAACTGCACCGGTCGTCGTGTCGATCGCTCGAGCACCTCGCCAAGGTCGCTGGAGACCATGGTCGATGCGTTGCGCGACGTTCCCGAGAAGCGATTGCGGCCGTAGACGATGTTCTTGTCTGCGAGGACTTCAGCGCCTGCCCACCAGAACATCGCCGCGCCTGCCGTCGCCAGGCGAAAGGTGACCCCGGGGGAGTCTCCTGACTTTTCCCACGTCGGTCGTTGGTCGACCGCGGGAAGCACAACGAACTTCGGAGCGGTTACCTGCTGCTGCGGTCGGAATGCTCCGGGTTTGGCGAGCGTGACATTTTTGGCCGGGCAGGCCGGCAGGAATAGCGTGGCGGCTAACAACAAGATGATGCGTCTCATCGTCGTCCCTCCAGTGCAGCGTACAGCTTCGGATCGTTCTGAAGCTGCGCGACGATTTGTGTTTCGAGGGCTGGCCATACCGCGGAAAGCCCGCCTCGGCGGCCCACCGTCTTGGCGCGAGCGTAATAGCGCGCGGTGTAGACCTCATGCCCCTTGCGCACCACCCGTGCCTCGAATGCCGCGGACGAATACAGATGACCGCCCAGGTTGTACAGTTCCAGGGCGACCAGTGCGCTGGTCAGTAGAACCGCTTCTCCCGAACCAGGTTGGAATACCTGGCGCAAGGTTCTGGTCAACCGTCGCTCGGGCGTACCGCCCAGGGTGTATTGCCGCCTGAGTTTGCGGCTGACTCCGCCGCCGGAGTAAACGAGCCCAAGGGGCTGAGGGTAGTAGCCCGCGACCGGTTCGATGATGATTCGCGCTGACAGTCGTTTTGCCGGGGCGAGCTGAGCGCGAACGCCGGGCTTTTTGAGCTGTTCGAGCGAACTGTGAAAATGCAGGGTCGGATCCAGGCCGCCATTGACCTTGATGCCGCAGCCGCTAGCCAATGCGATCGCGAACGTCGCGATGATGAGGTTGCGCGCTACCATACCGCCACCTCCAGCCCCGCGCCGAATATCTTGTCGTCGGTCTCGGTTTGAATACCGATGGAGAAGCGCAGAAAGATGTTGTTCGATTTGTGAACTGGGACCGACAGGGACGTGCCGAAAATGACACCGTCCACGTCCGACAGGAAGTCGACGTAGCCAGCCCAGAGCCAGTATTTGACGTCGAGCATGGCGTAGGTGAGGCGCAAGTAACTCGTCGAGTCGTCCGCCGCCATGTAGCCGTAGCCCAGGCCCATGGTCTCGAGAAACAAGAACTCGACGCTTCCCTCGAAGCCGGTGCCGCCACCAGAGAACACGCCACCGCGTGCCATCAGCGTGACCCAACCGTCAAGATTCGCGGTCGGTACGCGTGTGCCCGGCAGTGGTGTCGTTGAACCGGTCGGTAACTGCACCGCGGTCTTGACCGGTGACGCCGACGCCTCAGGCGTTAACACCACCACCAATGATCCCGCGACCAGTGCCGCGGCAAACGTACCCAAACAAGCTCTCATGCTCGTCCCCCCTGGTGGCGATCATCGCCCAAACCGGGGGAGCGATCTAGTGCGTGGGAGACAAAGCTAGTCGAGCAGTTTGCCCGGGTGCTTGCGATTGATGTGTCCGATGACTCGGTTGTAGACGCTGTAGCCGACTAGCTCGCGCAGGCGAGGGGAGAACGTACGCGCGACGTCGCGGGGGATTCCCAACTGTTGATTCTCCTGCTGGCGAATGAAGCCGGCGCAGTAGTTCATGGCGATACCAATGCGGCGCGCGTCGGTCGTGTTGGTTCCACCGCCGTGCCACATGGCGCCGTCGTAGACCATCACGCTTCCTTTGCTCATCTCCGCCGGGATGGTGTCGTAGGCCTGTCCGTAGTTGGGGTTGCTATCGCGGGTGTGGGAACCGGGAACGATTCGGGTCGCTCCGTTGGCTTCCGTGAAGTCCGTGAGCGCCCACATTGAATTGCACACTATTGGCGCATGCGGCTTCTTGAGCGGGATCAATTGGTCGTCGGCATGGAGGGGCTGGGGAATCTCGCCGGGCATGATGGCGATGGCTGAAATCGAAGACACCAGGCAGCCCGAGTCGAGGATGCCTTCCACGATTGGCAGCACCCGTGGGTTGGTGGCGATGTCCTGATAGCTCTGCCCGTGAATGAGCAGGTTGTAGGTGCGCATGGTCTGCTGACCTTCGAACGGATTCCGCGCCGGTCTGGTCGAGAGCTCAGCCTCCAGGCGCTCGACGTCTGCGACCAAAGCGTCGGCTTCGTCAGCGCTGAGCACACCTTCGACGATGGTGTAGCCCTGTTCTTTGATCTCGGCGATGTGTTTTTTTTTGTCGGCGTTGCTCACATCTTCACCCGTTCCATCTTCGGATCATACATGGGGCGCAGGGACGTGACCGCCGGATAGCGCTTGTCGGCGATCTCCACTTCCCACGTCGCTTCCTCGCGCCATTTCTTGTTCATGAATTCGTCGGCCTCGACCATCGCCAGACCGACGGCGCCACCCAGGGTGTGACCGTAGGAACCCGCGCGGATGTAACCAACGGGTGTGCCGTTGCGGTAGACGATCTCGGCGTGGAACAAAAGCGGCTCCGGGTCCTTGATCAGCACCTGCAGCATGCGCTTTCGCAGCGCCTTTGCCCCGGCGGCCTTCTGCGCTGCCGCCGCGTCCTTACCGATGAAGTCACCGGGTTTGTCCAGGTCGACGGCGAAACCCAGCCCGGCTTCCATGGGCGTGTCCGTATGATCGATGTCGTGGCCGTAGTCGCGATAGGCTTTCTCCAGGCGGAGGCTCGCCAGCGATTTGAGCCCGGCGTGGACCAGGCCCACCTGCTCGCCGGCCTCGACCAGGCGGTCGTACACGTGCAGCGATTGTTCCGCGGGGATGTATAGTTCGTAGCCCAGTTCACCCAGGTAGGTGATACGCACGCACAACAAGCGCGCGTAACCGATGTCGATTTCACGGGCCGCGCGAAAGCCAAATGCTTCGTTGGACATGTCGGCATTGGTAACCAGCGCCATGAGCTCCCGACTGCGCGGGCCCTGGATGTTGAGCTGGGTATACGCCGAGGTCATGTCCGTGACGAACGCGTGGTCGTCACCGGCGATGTGATTGCGCATCCAGGTCTCGGCATGACGGTGAGCCGTGTCTGACGCAACGACGATGAACTCTTCATCGTCCAGCTTGGTCACGGTCAGGTCGGCCTCGAGCTTGCCCTGTTCGTTGAGCCACTGGGTATACGTAATCGTGTTGCTCGGACCGTCCACATCGTTGGCCGAGATGTAGTTGAGCACACGGCCGGCGTCGCGGCCTTGAACGAGGAACTTGGCCATGAAGGACATGTCCATGAGGATCACCCCCTCGCGTGCAGCTTTGTGCTCGGCTTCCCAGTAGGGGAACCAGTTTTGCCGGCCCCAGGAAAGTTTGTCGACTTTGGCTTCGACGCCGGGCGGTGCGTACCAATCCGCGCCTTCCCAGCCGCTCACGTCTCGAAAATACGCGCCGCGTGCCGCGAGCCGGTCGTAGAACGCCGACTGCTTACAACCACGCGCGGTCTGTGGAGAGCGAGTCGGGTAGTGGCACTTGTAGACCATGCCCAGGGACTCAACCGTGCGTTTGGCCAGGTAGTCACGGTTCGACTGATAGCGATGGAGCCGGTCGATGTTGTACGCGGTGATATCCAGCTCGGGCCGACCGTCCATGATCCATTGAGCGAGCACGCGGCCGAGGCCGCCGCCGGTTGTAATGCCGACTGAGTTCAGTCCCGCGGCGACGAAGTAGTTCTTGAGCTCGGGGGCTTCGCCAACGATGGGCATCAGGTCCGGGGTGAAACTCTCCGGCCCGCAGAAGAACGTCTTGATGCCCGTGTCCATGGAAACGGGCACGCGCGCCATGGCCTTTTCCACGTACGGGCCCATGCGATCGAGATCTGGCGATAGGGTGCCAAACGAAAAGTCGTCCGGAATGCCGCCGAGTTTCCACGGCGCACAAATCGGTTCGAACAGCCCGATCATCAGGCCACCGACTTCTTCGCGAAAATAGCCGTAGGACGCCGGGTCTTCGAGTACCGGCAAGTCCGAGTGCATCTCTTTGATTTTGTCGGTGATGATGTAGTAGTGCTCGGCTGCCTGCAGGGGAATGCTGACGCCGCTCTTGGCACCCAGTTGGCGCGCCCACATGCCTGCGCAGTTGACGACGTACTCGGCTTCGATGTCCCCCTGGTCAGTGGACACGCCCGCGACGGCGCCGTTCTTGGTGAGCACATCGCGAACCGATACACCCTCGAGCACGGTCGCGCCTTGCATGCGCGCGCCTTTGGCCAGGGCCATAGTGATGTCTACCGGGTTGGCACGGCCGTCTTCCTTTACGTAGAAGCCCGCGAGTACGTCATCGGTCCTGGCCGGTGGAAACAGTTCTTTGACTTCGCTGGCGGATATCTCCTGGACGTCGACGCCCAGGTAACGATTGAACGCCGACACCCGGCGGTACTCTTCGAGGCGGTCCTTGTCGGTGGCGATCTCGATGAACCCCGTGGCTTTGAATCCAGTGGACTGTCCCGTCTCTGCTTCCAGGTTTGCGTACAGGTCACGGGTGTACTTACGCATCTCCATGGATGTCTCCGACGTAGAGCCGAAGGTGACGATCAGCCCCGCGGCATGCCACGTCGTGCCCGATGTCAGCCGGTCGCGTTCGAGCACGACGACATCCTTCCAACCCATGTGAGCCAGGTGGTAGGCGACCGAGCAGCCGATGATGCCGCCACCGATAACGACGACCCGGGCCCGTTGTGGCAATTGCGCTTGAGACATGGCGCGCATCATACACAAAGGTACTCCGGACACATGCCCGCAATAACGTGGGCTTGGCCGAGCGAAAGTTTTCAGTGATCGAACGTGTGGGTCCAGGCACCACCTATGGCGAGGTCACTGAATGCGACCGCGAGGAGCCTATGAAGACACGATTCGTTCACATGATTAGCGCAGTAGCGTTCGCCGCGTTCTCACTGGCGTGCGGCGAAGTAGAGCGAGCGCCGGCGGATCCGGACGCGACCGTCGCCATCGCCGATGCCCAGTCCAGCGACGACGCCGTCAGCAGTTCGCCGGACGCGACGATCATCAGCACTGTCGACGCGTCGACTCCACCCCCCGACGCGTTTAGTCCGCCGGACGCCGATACGACACCAGACGCAACCGTGGTGCCGCCGTGCACCGTCGCCAACGATTGCCGAATCGTCTCGGGCAAGCGCATCTATCGCGTGCCCATGAACATCGGCACGAGCGGCAACGCTATCTGTGCGGCAAACAACCTGACATGCGTCAGCGCGCCTGTGTTGTCGCCAGTCGCCGCGGCTTGCACTGCGTTTCATCCCGGCGTGCCGGTCACCAGCAGTACGAGCGGTTGGCGTGAAGCGGTGTTCTGTAACGGCACTCCGGGTGGGCTCGCTTGCAGCAATCAGGTCAAATGTCACCATTGTCCCGCGTGCACTGCCGGCAATCTGAGCTGCGGCACTGGCTCCAGCAGCAACCTGTCGGAGGTCTACGTCGAGTGCCAGTAGCGGTATAGTCTGCCGGTGAGCGAACCCATCGAATACAACATCAACCTGGACGTCAAGTTCGCTCCTCTGGAGCGGATCGACATTCCCACGCTGGTCGACGAGTGCACGGAGCGCTGGTTCAACCAGACGCTGACCAAAGTGAACGGCAGCGTCGTGCGCATCGGCATCGTGCACGGCGATTTTCACTGGCACAAACACGACGACGACGACGAGTTCTTCTACGTCGTTTCCGGTGAGCTTCACATCGACGTGGAGGACGAGGCGACCATCACCCTGGGACCGCAGCAAGGCGTGACGATTCCCAAAGGTGTGATGCATCGGCCGCGGGCGCCGAACAAGACCGTCATGCTGATGATGGAGACGGCCTCCATCGTGCCCACCGGAGAATAGCCGCCTGGTCTAGCCGCGGCCGAATTCGATGCCGATGGATTCGGCGCTGCGCACGAGCTCGCCGTCGGGATTGACGTTCGCCGGAGCCGCCAGAGCGTCTTTGATCGGAATGGCGACGATGTTGGGCGTGCGTAGGACGACCATGTGGTTGAACTTCTTTGCCTCGATGCACTCCACCGCCGCAACGCCGAAGCGGCTGCCCAGTACCCGGTCGAAGTGAGTCGGTGATCCGCCACGCTGCAGATGGCCAAGCACGGTGACACGCACGTCCAGGTCCAGGTGTGGCTGAATCGCTGCCGCCACCCGTTGGCCGGCACCGAACAGGCGTGGCATTTCACCCAGGGCGCGCTCGCCGAGCAAACTCTCCTGGCCGTCGGCGGGCTTGGCGCCTTCGGCAACGACGACGATGCTGAATGGAGCACCGTTGTCCTGGCGCTTCTTGATCGCATCGATGACCGGCTGGATCTTGTACGGTATCTCGGGCAACAGGCAGACGTGCGCACCGCCGGCGATGGCAGAGTGCAGGGCGATCCAGCCTGCACCACGGCCCATCACCTCCATGATCATGACCCGGTCGTGGCTCGCGGCGGTGTCCTGCAGCCGATCCAGTCCGTCGGTTGCGGCTTGCACCGCGGTGTTGAAGCCGAACGTGTAGTCGGTCGCGGCCAGGTCCTTATCGATGGTCTTGGGCACACCGACCATGTTCATGCCTTTTTCACCGAGCTGCTGGGCGATGTCCATGCTGCCGTCACCGCCGATGCTGACCACCGCGTCCAGGCCGAGCTTGTGATAGTTGGCGACGAGCTGGTCAGAAATATCGGTCTCGACCTTCTCACCGTCGCGCTCGATCACGTACTTGAACGGATGGCTGCGATTGGATGTACCCAGAATCGTGCCACCGCGGGTGAGGATTCCTTCCACGTCCCGCGCGCCCAGCATGCGATTGCCGTGAGGCGACTTGTAGTCCAGGTTTATCAAGCCCTCGGTGGCGTCCTCGATGCCGAGCACTTCCCAGCCGTTCGCCAACGCCTTGAGTACGACGCCTCGAATGACCGCGTTCAACCCTGGGCAATCGCCGCCCCCCGTCATGATTCCGATCTTCATGGTGGCGACGATATCAGCTGATGTACCCTGCGGCCATGGCCAGCAGCGACGTCGTTGTGGCGTGTGCCGATCTCGACGCAGCGCTCGCGTTTTATACGGACGAGCTGGGTTTCCGGCTGCTCAGTATCTTTCCCGCCGATGACCCGGCGGTGGCGACCCTGGACGGCCATCGACTGTCGGTGCGACTCGAGCGCAGCGGCCCGGCCGCCGTGGTCGACGGCACCTGGCAACGTGGTCGCGCCGGCATGCACTACCGCGATTTGATCAGCGATCGACTCGGCGGCCATTTCATCGCGTCACACATTCGCATCCCCGATGGCGGGCCGGTACCCGACTACGTTCACTATCACGAGATCCAGTTCCAGATGATCTACTGCTACAAAGGCTGGGTCCGCGTGGTCTACGAGGACCAGGGCCCGCCGTTCGTTTTGCGAGCCGGCGACTGTGTGCTTCAAGCACCGGGCATCCGTCACCGGGTGCTCGAAAGCTCCGCGAATCTCGAAGTGGTCGAAGTTGGCAGCCCGGCGGCACATCTAACGTGCGTTGATCACGAGCTGTCCTTGCCGACAGCCGAGGTTCGACCCGACCGAGAGTTTGGCGGGCAACGCTTTGTGCGTCATGTCGCGGCCGAGGCGGACTGGCAACCTTGGCGAATCGATGGCTTCGAGAATCGCGATACGGGCATCAGTGGCGCGACGAACGACCTGGCCGGCGCCAACGTTGTACGTCCGATTGGCCGGACATCCCTGCGCGTGGATATCGAACTCGCGTTCGTGTTCGTGCTCGTCGGGAGTGCCACCAAAGACGCCGCCGCGCTCACTGCCGGGGACTCGTTCGTCGTCGACGGGGTGCTCGAACTCGGGGAGCTGAGCGACGAACTCGAGCTGCTCCTGGTGACCCTGCCGCCGCGAGCCGACTAGGGCCGACTTAATGAGATCATTCGCGCGGTTAGCGCGTATTACTAACCATGGGTCGTACGCTCGTTGTCGCCGCCACCGCTTTCCTTTTAATTCAGCTGGTTAACGCCGGCACGGCAGAGGCCGACTGTGCGTCGCCCAGGGTCACGGTCGCGCCCAAGACCGGCGCGGCTGTCCCCAGCAATCCGGTCGTCTACGTGTTCGTGCCGACCTGGAGCGCTCCCGCCAAGCCGCCTCTCAAGGTCACGAGCGGTCGCATGGCGTTGGCTCACACGGTCACCGAAGTGTCTCGGACGAAAGCGTTCGTGTCTTACCGCGTCGCCATCAAGAGCAAGGGTGCGTCGGCCATCGACGTCAGCTACGCGGGCGACAAGCTCGGGACCTACGCCATCGACGCCAAGTGGAAGGCGCCTGCGTCTCGCCAGGTGAAGATCCTCGGCGCCTCGTACAAGAAGGACGAGTGGTCTTGCTCGTACACGAACGCTCACTTGCTCAACCTGTCGGCCGCCCCCGCGTACAAGCTCGAGTGGGCGGCTACTGAGGCTGACTTCAAGAGTGGCAAGACCAAGACGATTGTGTTTCCACACAGCTCTAGTGACTTCTGGTCTTCGGGCAGCGTCTCTCAGAAGATCCTGCCCGACGGTAAGGTCTGGCTCGGCCACATGAGTTGCTTTGGTTCCACGGCACCGGACAACCTGAAGCTCGACAAACGGTTCGTGCGTGTCGTCGCGCTTCACCCCGACGGTGTGGTGCCCACTTACAAGAAGGTGACCAAGAAGCCAGCACCAGCAGGGAGGCTAAAGAAGACCGTCCCTTTTATCTGTGGCAATGAGGTGGCCAGGCGCCGTCGCCTGGCGGCCAGGCGCGATCGGCAGGCGGCCGGTCGCCAATGGCCGTGGATGGCGACCCTGTTCACCGGCTTCCTCGGCTTCTTTCTCGCCCGGCGCCGCTTGCGCTACGCGTCGGATTCCTTGCGAGGCAAGGTCGGCGTGCTCAACGACGCATCGATTCCGCAGATTCTGTTCATCGTCTATACGGGATGCTCGGTGTTTCTGGCGCTGCGTGCCACCGAACTGGCCGCGAGCAGTCTGTGTTCGGCCCTAGGCTTGGCAGCGGTGGTCGGTGTGGCCGCGTTCGTCGCTGGCGCCGCGTTCGCCGTTTCTAGAAGCCGCGCGCGCTAGAACGGCGCTGGCACTTCGATTTCGACCCGTTTCCCGGTGTGCGGGTGCACGAACGCGAGGGACTCGGCGTGAAGTAACAGGCGCTGTCCAGGCCGGCCGTACAATCGGTCGCCGACGATGGGAGCACCGATGCCCCGTGGATGTGCGGCGTGCACGCGCAACTGATGGGTGCGACCGGTGCGCGGATACATAGCGACGCGTGTGCGTCCATCGGCTCGCGACAGCACCCGCCACTCGGTGAGCGCCCGTTTGCCGTGGACCTCATCGTGGATTTGCCGGGGCCGGTCGTCGATGTCGACGCGCAGCGCGAGCTCGACCACACCGCTGTCGCCGGTCACATCACCTTCGAGCCAGGCCACGTAGCGCTTGTCGATTTCGCGAACGGCGAACAAGCGTTGCAGCGCCGCGTAGTGCTCCTGGGTCTTGGCTGCGATCAACAAGCCCGACGTGTCCAGGTCCAGGCGATGGACGAGCATTGGTCCAGTCGCTTCGGGGTAACGTTCGCGCAACCGGTTTAGCACCGAGTCCTTGAGGCGGTTGTGTCGACCGGGCACCGATAGAAGCCCGCACGGCTTGTTGACGATCACCAGCCACTCGTCCTCGAACACCGTTGTCGGTTCGTGGGCGGCTATGGCCTCGTCGCCAAACAGCGGGGGCGGATCCGCGTGCAGCCCTTCGAGCATGAACGGAAGCAATGGGCCGCACTTGCCGCGACAGGCGGGGTAGAACACACCCGGGTGACGGCCACCGGTGTCCGGCGCGGCCCCCCACCAGAACTCCGCCAGGGCGATGGGTTCCAGCTCGTTGGCGTAGGCGTAGCCGAGCAGTTTGGGCGCCGCGCAATCGCCAGCGCCGCCGGGCACGTCGCCAGGCGCGAACAGCGCTGCGATGTCCTGCCGTTTGCCGTTGGCGTTCTGGATGACGTACGTCGCTTGCATCTGGGGCAGTAACTGTTGCGAGCGTAGGCTGCGCTGCTGCTCCAGGGCAGATCGTTTTGCCTGGATGCTCACGAGCCTGGACGCGATGGGCTCGCACGCCTGCTCGATGCTCGCGCGTAGGCGTTTGTGCTCGGCTTTGTCGGCGCGGCTTTGTTGATCGAGCTGGGCCAGTGCCGGCGCGTCCCCGTCGAGTTTTTCCCGAGACATGCGTCTGGCGGCGCGCTTTGCCCGATGTCGCTCGGCCATCTGGGCCAGGGCCGTCTCGTGTTCGCTGGTCAGGGCGGCGAGCTCCGCGCTGACCTCTGCTTCTTCGCCCTGTTCGATAGCTTGGATGCGTTCGGCGAAGTTGAGCATCTCGGCTTCACCGTCGAGCCAAATTGCATCCCGAGCCTGGGCATCGAACAACGGCGGCACGAAGCCTTCGATGGTCCAGCGTCCATCGACCATGCCGGAGAAGCCACACAGGAAACCGATTCGGCGCGCCGTGTCGCGAACCACGAGGACGCCGAACATCTTGCCGCCCCCCGGTTTGTCGAGGGCCAGAGCTGTGCCGTGCAAGCGCGCCTGGAGTTGCTTCGCTGCTTGCGCGGCCAACGCGTGCGGTGGTTGGTGCGCAAACGGACTCGCGAACCGCTGCGGCAGTTCGTCCGCGCGCGGTTGCGGATCGAACAGAGTCAGCGCCGGCGGTCGCAGTCGGTCTATTCCTCGTGGTCTTCTGGCGTCATCACGCCAGTACCACCGTAGATCGCTCGGGTCAGGCCGCGAATCTCCCGACTGCCAGCGATCTCGCGCAGCACGTCCGCGCCTTCGGTCGGCGTGCGTTCGTACGTATCGAAGTCCACCGTGTACAAACCGAAGCGCGGCTCGAAGCCCTCGGCCCACTCGAAGTTGTCCATCAGGCTCCAGTGGTAGTAGCCACGCACGTCGGCGCCATCGCTGATGGCCCGATGGATTTGCTCCAGCGAGCGGACCACGTGTTCGGCGCGACGTTTGCCCACCTTGGTGGCCAACCCCGACTCGCTCACGGTCATCGGCAGGTCGGGCCAGCGCGTGGCGAAGTCGGTGAGAACGTTGTAGACACCCTCTTCGGCCCACTCGTAGTTCATGCTCGGCACGAAGTGCGAATCTTCGAGGGCCGGCACGCAGGACCCGAGATCGTAGTCGCCGAAGCACACCATGGCGTCGATGCCGGGCAGAATACCGCGCTCGGCCGATACGCCGATTCGGCTGTAGTACTGGACGCCGAGCCAGTCCAGCTTGCCGGTCCAGTCGGGATGATCCTCGGTGAAGTTTTGATCGAGGTTGTTGTCGAACTTACCCTGCAAGATCGACTCGACGAACACGTAGTGATACGCGTAGCGCACGCGTTCCACCGCAGCGATGTCTTCGGGATTGTCGCTGAGAATGTTCTCGCGGGCGGGCACCCACTCGTTGACGTTGAGCGTGAAGCCGACGTTGGCAGCGATGCCATCGCCGTCCGCGTCCACAGTATCCGCCGCTTTGATCGCGTCGTAGATGGCCACGTGGGCTTTGATGTAGTTGCGCATCACGGTCATGAAGCGCGGGAAGTCAGCCAGGAACAGGCTATGTCCCGGGGGAAACATGCCCAGGCCGTAGCTGGCCAGCAGGTAGTTGACCGGTTCGTTGACGGTCATCCAATCGTCGACCCGGTCGCCGTAGCGCTCCGCCAACAAGCGGGCATGGTCGGCCAGTTCGGCGATGATCAGGTCGGCTCCGGTCGGATGCGCCCACCCGCACAGGTTGGTATCGGTGGGACCGTCCGGACAACTGCGGGGCTGGCGTGGATCGTCGACCCAGATGGGGCTGGAGAAATGATGGACTGTGATCACCGGCGTGACCCCGCGGGAGACCAACGTGTCGATCAGTTCGCCGTAGTGGGTTAGCGCTGACTCGTCGATGTTGTCTCGTTGTGGCTCGACCCGTGCCCATTCCACGCTGAACCGATACGTGTCCAGGTTGGTGTCGGTGACCATGTCGACGTCTTCGATGGCTTTGCTGAAGCCCATGGACGCATCGCCGATGAACGTGCCTTTGCCGACACCGTCTGGTTCGGGTTGGGTCCACGCGTACCAGTCGACGTTCGGGTTCATGTCTTCGATCTGAGTGGCCGCAGTGGCGACGCCGAAACGAAAACTGCCCTTTCCGTCGGGATGTGCGACGGGGCCCGGATCGCCGAAGTCCAGCGGGTCTGGGTTGGATTCACCGCAACCGATCATCGCGATGGAGAGGAACAAACAACAAGTTAGGCGTGTAGAGCGCATCATGATAAGCGCACTCATCTTGCCTAATGAGCGTCATGCACGCCAGGTGAAAAGTGCTACTTGCTGGGTGTCGCGTTCGCCAGGGTCAGCTGCCAGTCGGCCTCGAACTTGGCCATACCCGCGCTCGAGCCCTTTTCGCTGAGCCGCAGGAGCAGACCCGACGTTTGGTCGAACCACAGATCGCGTACGGTTGTGCCCTTTTGACGGCCAGTCATCACAATGGTCCGGCGAATGTGCCGCGCTTGTAGCTTCGCGTTGCCGATAGCCAGAGTCTCGTTGCCGACGAACGTGACCTTTACTGGCGTGCCTTTTCGATCCTTGTGCTTCTTCTTCTTGGACTTGCACAGCTGCGTCCAAGAATGATCCGGTTTCATCTCGGCTTTGACCAGCGCCGCCGGCGTGCAGCCATAGAAACCACCGACTTTGCGACCGAAGAACTCGTTGGCCGTCGTCGTCGTCTCCATACTCTGCTTGTTCTCGTCGGCTTTGCAGTACCGGGCCTTCCACGTGTGCCGTTTGAAAAAGCGAATGGTCAGCGCCCAGCAGTTGCCGTCCGCGGCGAGCATTCCGGGCACTGTGGCGGGGAGTTCCCGGCGATCTTTGCCAACGATGGGCGCATCGACCTGGTAGTAGCCGGTGGCTTTGTAGGTATAGACGCCAGCGCCCGGGACATTGAACGTCGCGACCACCGGCTGCTTGGACGAAGACGACGCTACCTTCTTCTGGCGGAAGTCTTTAACCGCGTCTTCCACCGATGCCTTCTGCACCGGGCGACTGCGGAACTTCCACTTGACGACCCCGTACACGGCCGCGAGCGTCACGGCGACCGAAGCGACGAAAGTGACCACGGCGACCTTGATTCCGTAGGCACGTCGAGATGTGTCAGCGCCATTGCCGCGAGTCAGGATCCAGGTGAGCGCCGCACCACCGGCGATTCCAACGGCGAACGCGAGCGGCAACCATCCAGACATCGCCGGGACCGTACCACGCTGGATCCAGGTTGTAAGAAGGGTCGGCGGCTGACACTTGCTGCCAGCCGCCGCCGGGGTGGGCTACCAGACTTTGATGTGCTTGAGCCAGTTGCGGTACGCGCGCTCGTGCTTTGCCAGGTCGGCTTCTGTGGTGCGTACGATAAACAGATATGTGCCGTGGGCGGTGCGGCCCCATGCGCCGATGTAGCGCCACTTGTCTTTGCTGGCCGTACCTACCTGGTACTCCTTGAAGCCCTTGCGGCCCTCAGCCTTTAGCGTCCAGGCTTTGATGGGAATGCCGGTGACCGTTGCGGCCAGCTTGTGTACGTCAGCTTTGGCGATCTTGGTATCGAGCTTCGCGATGCCGAAGATCTGTAGCGCGCGCTTTTGGGCGAGCATGCCGCCCCAGCCTCCCGCCCACTCTTTTGTCTTCACATCGATCGAGCTCCACAGCTTCATTGAGACGCGGAACTTGTCCGATTTGTGTTCGACCCAGTTGGCTTCCGCTGGCACTGCGAACGTGAGGGAGACAGTTACTGCGAGGGCGATTCCGAGTAGTGTTCTCATGTTTTTCCCCTGGTGAATGTTCGCGCGGATCGTGGCACCGGCGTTTGTTATTCGCAACCACGGCATCCATCGCAGGGCGGGAGTAGAGCCGCTCTTGCCGGCGTACGGCGGTGTGCTAGCTTGCGACTAACCCGGCAACGCTTGGATAAGACTTGGACGAAATCACCCTAAAGCGCACGAGCAAGTTTCTGAGTTTAGTGCTGCGCCACAAGCCCGAAACCGTCGATATCCAGCTCGATGAAGCGGGGTGGGTCGACGTCGCCGAACTGCTGGCCCAGTGCAGCGCTCATGGCAAGAGCATCCCGCGCGAGTTGCTCGACGAGGTCGTGGCGACGAACAGTAAGAAGCGCTTTGCGTTCAGCGAAGATGGTCTGCGCATTCGCGCCAACCAGGGCCACTCGGTCGATGTGTCCCTCGGCTACGAAGCGCAGACGCCGCCACAGCTGCTGTTTCACGGCACCGTCGGTGGTGTGCTCGATGCGATTCGTGAAGGTGGCTTGAACAAGATGGAGCGGCACCACGTGCACCTGTCGGCGGACCGCGGCACCGCGGCGAACGTTGGCCAGCGTCGGGGCAAACCGGTCATCTTGTTAGTGCGTGCTGCCGATATGGTCGCCGCTGGTCACGAGTTCTTCCTGTCGACCAACGGCGTGTGGCTCACCGAGTCGGTTCCGCCTGAGTACATCCACTTCCCCGCGGACTAGGCGGCGGGGCGAGCCATGCTCGTGCTCGTGCTCGTGCTTGGGCTCGTGCTCGTGCTTGTGCTCGTGCTTGGGCTCGTGCTCGTGCTCGTGCTCGTGCTCGTGCTCGTGCTCGTGCTCGTGCTCGTGCTCGTGCTCGTGCTTGGGCTCGTGCGTTCATGATCTGAAGTCACATCGGGGCGACTCAATTGGCGGGCCCGGTCGAACGCTTTCTTGAGGCGACTACGCCAGCTGCCGGTGGTGTACTTGACGCCGTACTTTTCGCAGGCTGCTTTTACGGCCGGGGCGATCTCGCGCAGCCGGTTGGTCGGGAACTTGGGAAACAGGTGGTGCTCGATCTGGTGGTCGAGGGCGCCGCATAGAATGGACACGGGCAGGGGGACTTCGAAGTTGGCGGTGCCCTCTGCCTGCATGACATACCAGTTGGCTCGGCTGCCGGCCTTCGTGCCTTCTTCGTAGTCTGCGACGTCGTCGCCGATGTGACCGACGTAGATGGTCGCCGCCGAGTACGCGTCGCGCATGACTTCGGTCAACGCGTTGCCGAGCAGTACCTTCCAGAACATGGGGCCGGCCAGAGCCGGGTACAGGATGAACTCTTTGCCGTAGTACGGACCGAAGCTGCGCAGCACCCGCTTGAGCGATTCGCGCAACGTCGCCGGTGTTGCCTCGTCGATGAAGTCGTACTTCTCGGGGCGACCGTTGCCCTCCAGGTGATCCGCCAGGCCGGTGACATGGATGTTGATGCCCGCGGTGAAGTGGGCCATCAGCATTTTCATGTAGCGCACCTGGTTGGGGTGCGTCTCTTCGTTGTACGGCGTGTGCTCGTTCCAGCGAATGGGGCCGAAGTGGATGTCCGGGTCCTTGCCGGCGATGTTCGTGTACTGGTGATGGCGAACGTTGTGCACGTAGCGCCACGACTCTTCGTCGATGGGAATGGCCCATTTGTACGTCTTGGAGTTGTACTTGTCAGCGTCCGGTAACTTGTCGAACGCGCCGTGCAAGGCAGTGTGACCGACCTCGGTGGCCTGCAACTGTTTGTGCAGCCACAGGGCGCCGACGCCGGCGAAGAATCCGACCGGCGTGATGCTGAAGTGGATCAGGGTGCGCCCCGCAACCTCCATGGTCTTGGAGAACCGGTCCACACGCTTGATGTAGTCCACGTCCTCTTTGCCGAGTTTGTCCTCCACACTTTTGCGGATTCGATCGATCTCTTTGCCGAACTCAACGATGCGTTGGTCTTCCATGACTCACAATGTGATACAAAATGATGCTCAGATCCAACACTTTGTATCACATTTAAATATTCTGAATCATTACGGTACATGACGTCCGTGGATTACGATGTGATACAAAATCGTGAAGTAGGCTCGACGTTGACGGGGCTGGTGCCGGCCCATAAGGTGCCGCCATGAGTGACGCCTTTGTCTCCGATATCTTCGATTCCTCGCGCTGGAAGAGCGTCGATGGCTTCGAGTTCACCGACATCACGTATCACCGGGCGGTCGACCAGGGAACGGTGCGCATCGCGTTTCATCGGCCCGAGTGTCGCAACGCGTTCAGACCCAAGACGGTGGACGAGCTCTACACCGCTCTGGACCACGCGCGGCAGAGTAGTGATGTCGGCTGCGTGTTGATCACTGGCAACGGCCCATCAAAGAAGGACGGCGGTTGGGCGTTCTGTTCGGGCGGCGATCAGCGCATTCGCGGCAAGGACGGCTACAAGTACGAAGGCGATACTCAGGGCAAACTCGATCCGGCGCGGTTGGGCCGGCTGCACATCCTGGAAGTGCAGCGACTGATCAGGTTCATGCCCAAGGTGGTCATCTGCGTCGCGCCCGGCTGGGCCGTTGGCGGTGGGCACAGTCTTCACGTGGTCTGCGACATGACCATCGCGAGTAAGGAACACGCGATCTTCAAACAAACTGACCCTGATGTCGCCAGCTTCGATAGCGGCTACGGCTCAGCGTTACTCGCCACGCAAATTGGTCAGAAACGGGCGAGAGAGATTTTCTTCCTGGGCTTGAACTACTCCGCTGAGGAAGCGTTTCAGATGGGCATGGTCAACAAGGTGGTGGCCCACGCCGAGCTCGAAAACGTCGCCCTGGAGTGGGGGGCGCTGATCAACAACAAGAGCCCGACAGCCATGCGCATGCTCAAGTACGGTTTCAACTTGCCCGACGATGGCCTGGTCGGCCAGCAACTGTTCGCCGGCGAAGCGACCCGGCTCGCCTATGGTACCGAAGAGGCGAAGGAAGGCCGCGAGGCGTTCGTGGACAAGCGCCCACAGGACTACTCGAAGTTCCCGTGGCACTATTAGCTGAGGATGAGCGACGTCGACGAAAGGCCCACCAAGCAGCTGGTTGCCGATAGCCAACCGCTGAGCATCGACGTCATCGCCATCGATATCGTCGGCGGACCGGTCGCCGAAGGGCACTGGGAGTCTGCGGGCGAGCGTTGCGCTATCGGCTCTCATGAGGCCAACGACGTAGTGATCGACGATCCAGCGGTATCGCGGTTTCACTGTGAGCTGCACGTGACACCCGACCACATCCTCGTGCGCGACCTGGCCAGTCGCAACGGCACCCTGGTCGACGGCGTGCGGATCAACGAAGCCCACTGTCGCGACGGCAGTGCGTTGCGTGTAGGCGAGACCACGTTGCGACTTCAGGTTGCAGCCAGCGCGGGCATGATGCCCCTGTCAGACAAGACCACCATCGGCCGGCTGTCGGGACGATCGGTCGCCATGCGCAGCGTGTTCGCGACCATCGAACGGGCGGCCGCGAGCGACGCCACCGTCTTGCTTCAGGGGGAAACGGGGACCGGAAAAGACGCGGCCGCCGAGACGATTCACCTGCTCAGCCAGCGCGCTGACCAACCATTCGTTGTCATCGACTGTGGCGCGATTCCGGCCAACCTGCTCGAGAGTGAGTTGTTCGGTCACGAGAAGGGCTCGTTCACCGGTGCCAACGACCGCCGCATCGGCGCGTTCGAATCGGCCAACGGCGGCACGGTGTTCCTGGATGAGATAGGCGAGATGCCGCAGTCTTTACAGCCCAAACTGTTGCGCGTTCTCGATCGCAGAGAAGTTCGGCGCATCGGCGCCAACGACAAGACACCCATCGACGTTCGTGTGATCGCGGCGACCAACCGCGACCTGCGCGCCGAGGTAAACCGAGCGCGCTTTCGTTCGGACCTCTATTTCCGCCTCGCCGTCGTTCGTGTCGACATGCCGCCGTTGCGGGAGCGGCCCGAGGACATTCCGATGCTGGTGGACACTCTGGCACCAAGGCTCGGCTTCGATGAGGAGACGCGCAAACGTGTATTGACCCCGGAGCTGGTCGCGAGCCTTCAGCGCGCCGCATGGCCAGGCAACGTGCGCGAGCTGATCAACCACATCGAACGCTGCCTGGTCATGGAGGACGCCCTGGCTCCCAGCGCGCACGCCCATAACCATGCGCAGGCTGCCGCACCGCCCGTGGATCTGTCGGTGCCGTACGCTCAGGCGCGCCGGGAGAAGATCGCCGACTTCGAGCGGCGCTATCTGACCGCGTTACTCCAAGAGCACAACGGCGTGGTCGCTCGGGCGGCCAGAGCTTCGGGCATCGACCGTGTGTTCCTGCACAAGTTGCTCAAGCGGCATGGCTTGCGCTAGCCGGGCGGCGGCACGACCGACCTGAAGCGACTCGCTTCAACTACCCGCGACCTGAAGCGACTCGCTTCAGCTGCCCGCGAATTGTAGAACCATCGACTACACCCGGCGACACGGTTTCGCCAGGTTAGGGGCGGCACGAGCTTTGCTGTGCTGGCCGCCATGTCCGGTCGCGCCATCGTCGCTGTTGTTGCTCTGCTCATCCTCGTTGCCACCGCTTGTGGTGATGAACAGCAAAAGCTGTGCAGTACCCAACCTCTCGAGGAGCCCACATCGAGCTTCTTCGTCGATGTCTCGGACACGAGCGGAATTCGCGATCAGAACTTCGTTGCCGAACCGACCGTGTCCATTCCCATCAACGATCACAGCCGGCTCGGCTTCGCCGACATCGACGGCGATGGGTTCGACGACATCGTCATGCATAGCCTTTACCCCAACGCTGAGGCGGGCGTCGGTTTCGAGCACCTGGTGTTTCGCAACCGGGGCGACGGCACGTTCGACAACGTCAGCGATCGGTCCGGGCTGCGCAACATTCAGGCGGGTTTCTTCGCGTTCGCTGACGTGGATAACGATGGCGACCAGGATGTGTTCGCCGGGCTCGACGTGCCGCTCGCCGGTCACAGCCATATGCTTCTACTCAACGATGGCACCGGCGTGTTCACTCCCCGCGCTGACTCTGGGCTAGAAGGCGCCGAAGGCAACACGGTCGCCGGCAATGGCGTGTTCGCCGACTTCAACAACGACGGTAAGGTCGACCTGTACCTGGGCAACGGCCATACCCGCTACGTCGCCTCGGACCAGCTGTTCTTCGGCAACGGCGATGGCACGTTCACCGACGAGACGTCGCGCCTGACCCAGAACGTTGGCCATCCGAGCAATGGCACGGTCGCCTGCGACTACGACAACGATGGCGACCTGGACGTGTTCGTGTCCGTGTACGGCGTGAGCAACGGCGGCGGTCAGAACGTGCTGTGGGAGAACGACGGCGCGGGTAACTTCACCAACGTCGCTATGGAGCGCGGCTTCTCGAGTCAGTCCGGCGGCAACTACTACCTGGCTTCGGTCGGGTTCGGGGTCGACGCCGAACCCAACGCGGCCCCGGGCAGCTACATCGGATCCAATGGGTTCGGTATTCAGTGCGAGGACGTCAATCACGACGGCTATATGGACGTGTTCCTGACCGCGATCTCACACCCGGATGAGAGCCACTCGCGTCGTTGGTCAGACCCGACGGGCCTGTTCATCAACGCGGGACCGGCCGCCGGCTTTGCGTTCAAGAACGAGTTTCTCCAACGTGGTCTTCCGTTCAACGAAGGAGACGTCGATGGCGCGATGATCGACTTCGACAATGACGGATTCGTCGATTTGTCTGTGTCACGAGACCGCAAGTACGAGTCGCGATACGACAACGACGAACAGAAGGCGTGGTTTGCCCTGTTTCGCCAGAAGCCTGACGGGACCTTCGACAGTATGGGCGTGGCCAGCGGCATCAACGATGACGACGGCGCCATGCTCAGGATGAAAGGCGCGCAGAACCACGCGTGGGCTGACATCGACCGGGATGGAGATCTCGATTTGCTCGTCGGTGGACGGGACCAGGGCGGGGGCCGACCGAACTTCCTATTCGAGAACCGTATCGGTTCGCTCAACACATGGCTCGCTCTGCGTTTGGTAGGAGACGGTGTCGCGGTGAACCGGGATGCTATCGGCGCGCGGGTAGAGGTCCGCTACGCCGATCGAGTGCTGGTCCGGGAGATCAAGAGTAGCCGTGGCATGCACAGTTCCCTGGATACGCGGACTGTGCATATCGGACTGGGCGAGATGGGCTGCGAGTTCAGCCTGCGCATCGTCTGGCCCGACGGGACCATCGACGAGTACGACGCCGCCGATGTGCCGACGAGTCAGTACCTGCTCGCGACCTACGGCGCGCGCGGCTTGACCGCTGACTAACGGGCCGGACGCCGGCTAGCGTCCATTGGCGCCGAGGCACGTACGTCGAGCCACAATATCGAACGGTCCCAGGGACGCGGGTCGCAACAGCTCTTTGCAGCTGACCTCGGCGGTACGTGGTCGTTTGCCAGCGCGGGCAGCGCGCACACGACTGAAATAGATGATCGGCAGGAACCGACCGTCCGGGCTGGCGTTCGCTGCACCCTGATAACCGACCAACGCCTGTTTCAGGTTGCCTCGTAGTTCGTGGCGCAGTCCCTCGACCAGCTCAGCCAAATCTCGGTGGGGGGTGGACCGCATCTTCGTGAGTACAGCCACCTGTTTTCGTGAGAACGCGGTGAGCGCTCGCACGACCAGCAGTAACCGCTTGTCCTGAGTGGTGAGCCTACCGATGGCCTTCGCGATCTTCTGCGTCACCGCGTCCCAATCACCTTTGCGTCCCGACATCAGTTCGAGAATCTGCGCACCCGCTGCGAAGCGAAGGTCGCTGATGAGGTGAGGAGACGTCTTGGTGCCGAGAATCTTGCGGCCAACGGGCAGGGCCAGCTTGAGCCAGTGCTCGTAGCGTTTGGCCGGACCGTTGGCGATCGCCAGGGCCAGGCCGAGTTTGTACAGGGGATAACTGCCGCTGCCCCGGCGCACGAGTCGCTCCAACTCCGCTTCGGCTGCGGTCCCGCGGCCGAGCATGGTTTGCAACAATAGGCGCTGGGTCAGCTGTTGTCCTTGTCCTGGTGCTTTGGTGATGGACGCGAGGGCCAGCCCGTATTGACCGAGGGCGATGGCGCGTCGAACGCGCAGGCGTTTTACTTCGGAGTCAGTCGGGTCCCTGGCGCGCAGGGATATCAAGCGATCGACAGTGTCTTTGTCCCGGCGAAGCAGCGCAATGTCCAGAGGGTGGTGGCGCGCAAAATACAAGGATGGCTCCAGGCGCAGCGCTCCCAGAAGTCGTTTTGCTCCTCTCTCCACCTTGCCGGTATGGACCTCCGCTTCGCCCAACAGAAACATCACGAACGGGTTGCGTGGAAACTTGCTGGCCAGCTTTGCCGCTGCGTCGTAGTGGCTCGCGTGGCCATCCTGGACGAATCCCTTCATCACGGCGAGGGCGGCCGGGACCAGTTGGGTCACGCCGGCCTTGCGTGCGTCGTTGCCGATGTCTTCGAACCAGCTAAGTCCAGCTGGCCCGCTCCACCACGCGAACACGCCGGCCCATAAGTACGGCTCCGGGTCCTTTGGGCTCAGGGTGGATAGCTCTCGCATCTTGCGGATGCCGCCGCGGTAGCCGGTTTCACTGTGGGCACGAGCACGTGACAGGGCTTGTCTGCGCAGGCGCTCGAGGGCGAATGAGCCCGGCGCGCGAGTCATGTGCAGAGTCTCGTTGAACGATGCAGCGACCTGGCGAGCGATCGTTGTCAGTCGAGTTGGTAGCTCAGACACTGGTCCAGCCGCGGTCCAACGGGATTGCACGTCGCCGTTCGGATCGCGCAAACGAAACGACACCGAGACCTTGTGCTGGTCACCGTGCACGTCGGCTTCCAGCCGCCACCCGGTCGGCGACGATGGCGGCTTCTGTCGGCGCTGGGCGTAGCGGAACCAGGCGATCGGTTCGAACGTTCGCGCCACCCCCAGTCGTTCACTGAGCAGCGCCGGGCCCAGCAGCGTTAGCTCTGCCACCGACGCCGACTTGCTCGGGTTGTTCCATTCGACGATGAGCAGGGTGTTGGAGCGGATGCGCGGTGCGGGTGGTTGCACGGCCGTCGCAGGTGCGAACGACGAGGTACCCGGGCCAAGGACGAAGCTGGCCAGACCGCCGCCGATGATGAACACCAACGCCGCGGCGAGCACCCACCAGCGCAGCCGGCGTGGCTGTGCGGCCGGTGTGGCCGGGCTCCGTTTCAGGCTCATCGGTTCGACCCGGTTGGCCAGGCGTTTGTGCAGTTCGTCGTCCGTCTCGTCCGGGTCGAGCTGCGTGCGTAGTTCCAGCATGGCGCTGCGCACTTCGTCCAGGTTGGCGTAGCGGTTCGTCGGCTGTTTCTCCAGCATGCGCAGGAGAAGTTCTCGCAGCGCGACAGGCGCGTCGAGGTTGCCGATCGCCTCGCGCACATCCGCGGACCTGGCTTGATCGAGGATCACCAGGTCGTTGTTGCTGGCGTACATGCGCTCGCCCGTGAGCATTTCGTACAAGACCAGACCCAGGGAAAACTGGTCGGCCTGAGGGCCTACCGGGTCCAGGTTCGCTTGCTCTGGCGACAGGTACATGACCTTGCCGCGAATGACGCTGGCCTCGGTGTGCTGGGTGCGCATCGCTGTTTTCGCGATGCCGAAGTCGACCAGCTTAACCTCGCCGCGATCGGACACCAGGACGTTGGACGGGCACACATCCCGATGAATCACGCGCAGACTCTCGCCGGTCGAGTCGGTGGCTGTGTGGGCGTAGTGAAGACCGGCTGCGAGTTCAGCGCCGATGGTCAGCGCGAGCAGGCGGGGTATTGCCCCGGACTTCTTGAGCAAGCGACTCAGGCTGGTGCCGACGACCAACTCCATGGCGATGAAGTGGCCGCCCTTGTGAACGCCCAGCTCCAGGATGGACACGATGTTGCGGTGATTCAGCTTGGCGGCGACTCGGGCTTCGTCGATGAACATGCGCGACAGCTCGTCGTCTTCGACCACGTGGGTCAGCGGCAGCTTGAGCGCGACATCCTTGCCGAAGCCTGCCGGTCCCCGCGCTGAGGCGCGATAGACCTCGGCCATCCCGCCGCGCGCGAGAAGGCCATCGATACGGTACCTGCCAATTGAGTCGCCGGCCTCCACGGTGCGCTCCGATGATAGCCCCGTCCCTGCTGTAGTCGCAGCAACTACAGCGACCGATACACACTGTAGAACTTGGTTCTACAGTTTTTGCCCTGGCCGGCCCAAGTGCCAGGAGTTCGTCGGTCCTGCGCTGGTACGTGATTTGCGTAGGCGGGAGCCATGTACCGTCTTACCGCTCCCTTGTTTTGTGTCTGCGTCCTAGCCTGTGCGCCGAGCGTCTCTCAGTATCAGGAGGCCGACGCGACCGCCGCCGATGCCCAGCCGTCCGGTCCGGATGCCAGGCAGGTAGTTGACGCGGGCCCGCCTGCGGACGCGTACATCCCGGCGAACGTCGAGGTCATGATGACTGGCGACAACGGTTACGGATTTGGTTGGGGCACCGAGGACGCGATGCTCAATTACTCGGGCGGCGTCGAGAGTTTCCTGGCGGGGGACATCTTCAATTGTTCGACTGGACCAGAGTCGTACACGATTCCCGGCAACGAAGCGTCGGCCGGAAACGTGCTCTACATCATCGCGTGGGCCGACAAGTCGACCAGTCAGGGCATCATCGGTCAGTTCAAGCGCGCGGGCAGCGACCAGGTCACGTACACCGGGACCGGCGACTGGGAAGTGTGCGCCACCGGCAACGATTTCAATCCGAGCAGCGGCGGGCCGAACTTGACCCAGATCAACGCCGCGTTGGCGAGTTGCAACTCCGAGATCGGAAACCTGACGACCACGAGTGGCGGCTGGGTTGGCGTCAACGGCGGTACGAATACTTCCGGTAGGCTTCAGATCGGTGAGGACAACACGACCACCCGTACGTCCGTGGTCCCGGGCAACGAGTTTCCGATAGCTTGCAATATCGACGGGGAAGCCAAGTGGATGTGGTACGCGTGGGACGACACGATGATCTGGCCGACCAGCGGCAGTTCCTTCATCTGGCCTGGTGGCTCATCCAACGTGGATAAGCAGTTCTTGATCTTCCGGCTCAGCGCCGAAGTCATCATCGAATGATCGGCGGCCGTGCTTGTGTTATTAGATCCTAGTGCAAGTACAAATCCGCTGGGGAAAACTAGATAAGTCCGACGCGCTCGGCGAGCATGTTCACGAGCAGATCGACCACGCGTTACGCCACTACAAGGCTCGGTTCAGCCGCGTCGTTATTCATTTGCACGACGACAACGAGAGCAAAGGCGGGCCCCATGACAAACGCTGCGTCATCGAAGCGCGGCCCAACGGCGCAGAGCCGTTGGCAGTCGAAGGCACCGGTAGCGATCTGTACAAAACCGTTAGCGCTGTCGCCAACAAACTGGAGCGCGCGGTCCGTCACTTCGTCGACCGCCACCGCGATCACTAGCCACTAGTTCTTGCGGCACACGGTGGCCTTGAAGCTGCCCTTCATCCACGCGCCCTTGTAATTGCGGTCCGCGTCATCCTTCTGGTGCACGTAGAAGCTGCCGGCCACCGTCTCGCCGGCTTTGATGCGGCCGGAGTCGAAGCGCAGCCCGTTGTGTTGGACGCGGAAGACCATTCGATTGAATCCGTTGGCCAGGATTACCGAGTCGTCGACGTTGATGACTCCCTCCACCGGCTTGGCGCCTGCTTGTTGTTCCGGGCCAAGTCCGGCGAGTGCCAGGGACACTTTGACCCGGTTGTTGAACCTCGGGCCGCCCTTGCGCACCGGCTTGAACATGTCGCAACTATCGGCGCGCTTCGCCAGCACGAGAAACAACTTGTCGCCGTACCAGCCGACGTACGCCGACTTCATTTGGACGGTGGCGGCGAAGGCCTTCGGCGGTTTGTTGTAGCCCGTGTCGATCTGAGCGAAGAGCTGGACCGAGTTCGGTTTGGCGAACACCGGGATGCTGGCGGTGAGCTTGGGGTCGCTGGTCTTGGCCCCGGCGTCCTCGGCCCCGCTGCTCTTGCTCGCGGTGGCGTCGGTCCTGCCGCCCCTGGCCGTGGGCTTGTCGCCCGGGTCGGCCTTGCTGGTGTCGGCCTTGTCGCTCTTGTCAGAGCAGGCCGGCACAGCGACGGCGATCGCGGCGGCACATACGATCGCTCTAAGCCCCATGCATAGCTGTGTACCAACGCCCAAGACGCCCCACAAGTTCGCTGCTGAAGCTGGCCGATCTGTTCACGGCACCGGCTAGTGTCTTTGTTTCAGACGATCCTCAGATGGCCTTCTACGTCATTTCGGCCTGTTAGCCGTGGCACCCTCCTTGCTCTACCGGGGGCATGCGCCGTACGAACCTGCTAGTCGCCATCCTGCTCATCAGCCTCACCGCGTGCTTCGCCGAGGAGGCTCCCCAACGTAATCAGTCTGCCTCGGAGGTCACCGCGACCTGCTCGGCACTGGGCGGCACCTTCTCGGGCGTCGAGTTCAACGATGACCAGGGCAGCTACGCGGTCTCGCTGGCGAACAACGCCGCCGCCGACACCCTGCAGGAGATCGACGGCATCGGCGCCAAGATCGCTCAGCGCATCATCGCTGCGCGGCCGTTCGCGACCCTGGCTGACCTGGACAGCGTCAGCTACGTCGGCGCCAAGATCCTCGGCGGCTTCCGCGCCCACGCCAATACGCGGGCCGTGCTGGATTGGGCCAACAGCGCCAACCGCTCAGAGCTCACCGCGGTATGTCAGATCGGTAACAAGACCGCCGAGGCCATCGAGGCCGCCCGGCCCATCGACTCTCTGGACGACCTGCTCGCCGTGCGCAACATCGGTGAGGAGACCCTGAAGACTCTGCTCGGTGTTCCAGGCTTCAGCTGCTCGACCAAGGGCTCGGTCATCGACGAGTGGTGCGGCGAAGACGGTGCGGCCTGCTACTGCAGCACGGGCGTGGAGCCACCGACCGGCTTCGTGCTCGATGAGGACGCAGCGTCCAACTGGGCCGAGGAGGCCGCGGGCGAGTGGTACTTCGATAACGCGGACTACGCCTGGGAAGAGTGGTGCCAGGGCAATTACGACGAGAGCGCCTACGACGAGTTTGACGCCATGAACTTCTGCGAGCGCTACGTCCTGGAGCGCTTCATTCCAGCCGCAATCACGGCCGCCATCGCGCTGGCTGGTACCAGCTACGCCGATGAAGACACGGCTCAGCAGGCGGTCATCGATTTGGTCAAAGACATCTTCCGAGCAGCCGCTTGGATGGGCGATTTCGAAGCGGCGCTGATCGATTATCTCGGCGCCCCGTAGGTTGAATCCAATTGCCGGGTAAACCGTGAACCTGTATAACCGGTGCCCGTGCCGCCCAAGCCCTACTTGACGCCCCCGTACTATCCGCCGGCACCGACGGATGCCTCGGTACGCGTGCTGCCGATTCGGGCGTACTACCAGGCCCGGCCATACACGTGCGGCTTCGCTAGCGTGCTCACGGTGCTTCACGCGTACCGGCGGTACGTGCCAGCCGAGGAGGTCTACGATCGCCTCGGCACCAACCACACGGGCACCAGCCAGAACGCGATCATCCGCGAGTTGCGCACCGCCAATATCGGAGTTGGCCTGCGCTACAACATGGACTTCGATGCGGTGAAAGCCTGCCTCGATCGGGGCAAGCTGATCATCAGCTATCACCACCGCCTTGAGCATTGGGTAGTTCTATATGGGTACGGCACCGGGCCCGACCGGGTTTTCGTCGCCGACTCGCTGCCCAACAACCGAAGCGAGCAGCTTTGGTCACGCTACGGCGAGAAGCTTCGCGGCTTCGGCATCGTCTGCAATCGGCGCAAACGGCGCGTGACGCGACCGCCAATGGCGGCTCAAACTGCGATTCAAGCCGCGTAAGTAGCTGGAAGCCCGTCGCCAATCCGGATTCTTTTCGGCCAACGTCGGCGGGTGGGGCTATGCTCAGAGGCATAGGGGTCCCGGAGGACCGACACGTGGCTCAATGCGAATCGGCGTCGTTTTTGATACTCCCTACGAAGGCTGGACACCAGCCGACCATTCCAAACGAATGGAAAGTGAGCTCGCTTCCTGCAAGGAGGTCGAGCCCGAGATGGAATACCAGGTGGCCTATGCGCTGGGGCGCAACGGTCACAAGGTCACTCTGCTCGGGGTGAACGGTGACCCAGCTTACGCAGTTAGTACTCTGCAAGAGCATCCGGTGGACCTGGTGTTCAACGCCGCCGAAGGCTTCGGCGACAACGATCAGCTGGATTATCTGCTTCCGGCCCTGCTCGAGGCCGCCAAGGTGCCCTTCACCGGAGCGCCCCCGCAGAGCCTGATGCTCACCCGGGACAAGGCGATGAGCAAGAAGGTGCTGCACCACCACGGGGTCAAGGTGCCCCGGTTCGTGTGCTACCGCCTGGGCGAGTCCGTGGGCGACAACCCGCCGCTGAACTTCCCGGTCATCGTCAAACCCCTGGCCACAGACGCCTCTATCGGCATCTCGCGAGCATCGGTGGTCCGTACGGCCGAGGCTCTGGCAGCTCGGGTCGGCTACATCCACGAGCGCTTTGGCGATGCAGCTATCGCCGAGGAGTTCATCGAGGGCCGAGAGCTCTACGTGTCGATGATCGGCAACGGCGACAGCGTCGAGCTGCTGCCGCCCGTCGAGCTCGTGTTCGATAAGGCCAAGCACAAGCCAGAAGAGCGCATCGCCACCCGGCTAGCCAAATGGGACGACGAGTATCGCGCCCGCCGCGGGATCAAGACCGTGTTCGCCCGCCGTTTGTCCAAGAAGGCTCAGACGAATCTCCACGCGGCGTGCCACACGGCCTATCGGGCGATGTGGCTTCGTGACTACGCGCGTTTCGACGTGCGAATCGACAAGAACGACGACGTGTGGATCCTCGAAGCCAACGCCAACCCGTTCATCGCCGAAGGCCATGAGCTACCCAAGTCTGCCGAGAAGGCTGGCTTGAAATACAACGAGCTCATCGAGCGCATCATCTCGACGGCTCGGGCTCGTTACCACTAGTCAGCGTCTCACGCGCGAGTGCGATACTCTCCGGGGATGGGCTCGGAGGGTGACAAGGTCGATTCGTCGCTGGCAAACGCAGCGACGCAGGCGGGCGGGTCGGGCGAGGCGTTTGACGAGACCGTCGCAAGCACTGATCCCGTGGCCGCTACCCTGTCGTATTCCGAGAGTGAGGTGGGGAAAACCGGCGCTCCGCAAGACGATGCAGGTGCGTATGACCAGACGTTGGCGAGCGATGCGCCCAGACAGGACGACCGCGTTGGCGCCGGCCGACTGGAGCTTCGGGTTGTTCAGCGCGACGACTACAGCGTTGGTGGCGAACTCGCTCGTGGCGGCATGGGACGCGTGTTGGCGGCGAAGGATCGGCGCCACGGTCGGCGGGTCGCGCTCAAGGAGATGCTGCGCGAGAGCCCGGCCATGGCGGCGCGGTTCCAGCGCGAAGCGTTGATCACCGCGCAGTTGCAGCACCCGTCCATCGTACCGGTCTACGAGGCCGGCACCTGGCCGGATGGTTCGCTGTTCTTCTCGATGAAGCTAGTCGAGGGCACGCCGCTGCGTGAACTGCTTGGGAAGAACGTCGCACTCGTCAACCGATTGGCGTTGTTGCCCAAATTGATCGCCGTGTGTGAGGCGATCGCGTACGCCCACAAAGAGGGCGTCATCCATCGTGATCTAAAACCCAGCAACGTGATCGTCGGTGAGTTCGGTGAGACGGTTGTGATCGATTGGGGTTTGGCCAAGCGCGTGGGGGAAGACGACGACGAGCTGGACGGCGAGCTCGCGGGGGTGGAGAGCGATGGCTTGACTGTCGCCGGAGCTGTGGTCGGTACGCCCGCGTATATGTGTCCGGAGCAGGCGACTGGCGAGCGGGTAGACACGCGGTCAGACGTCTACGCCCTGGGCGCTATGCTTTATCACGTGCTCGGTGGCGTCGCCCCGCACCGCGGTGCCAGCGTGGACGAAGTCCTCGACAAGGTGAAGACCGACGCGCCGCCGTCCCTTTCCGAGTTGGCGCCGTCGTTGCCGCGGGATTTGATCGCGATTGTGGACAAGGCCATGGCCCGGTCACCGGCGAATCGTTACGAGGACGCGCGTGAGTTGGCCGAGGAGCTTCGACTGTTCCAGACCGGCAAACTGGTGGGGGCGCACTCGTACACGACCATGCAGCTGGTGCGCAGATTCATTCAGCGAAATACCGCGGCTGTAGCAGTTGCCACTGTACTGATCCTGGTCCTGGCGGTGGTGGGCTCGTTTTCGATTTACTCGGTGATGCAAGAGCGCGATGAGGCCGACCGCCAACGCAAGAAGGCGCAGAAGGAGCACAGCGCGGCGCTGACCCAGCGTAGTGCTGCGGAGCGTCTGGTCGACTACATGCTCACAGATCTGCACGGTCGTTTGCAGCGAAACAACAAGGTATCCGTACTCGAGGGGGTGACCAAAAAGGTCGACGAGTACTATCGCACCTCTCCTTCCAGCACAGATGCTGCAACCTTCGAGCGCAAAGCGCGGTTGGCGAACATCCACGCTGACCTGTTGCTGATCAAAGGCGAGGTGAAAGCCGCGGCCGCGGCCAACCGTCGTGCCCTGGCATTTCGGCGCAGGCTGCTGGCGCAGGCTCCCCAGAACAAGAAGTACATCCGTCTGGTGGCGCGTGCGTTGGTCCATTTGGCGTGGACTCTGCGGTCGCTTGGCGCCTACGACGAGGCCAAGGGGCACGCCCAAGCGGCTGTTGCGATGGTGCGACCGATATTCGAAGGCCACGCGAAGGATCCGATAGCGGCGGGCGTACTATCCCGCGCGTACAGCGCGCTGGGCCATATCTACGTTGTAGGAAAGCAGCACGACAAGGCACGCGAAGTTCACGCGGCAGCAAAGAAGTTGGCGAAACGCGCGTGGCGGTCGCAGCCGAAATCCCGCGAGTACCTCAAGGCGTATGCGGTCGCGACCGTGCAGCTCGGTACTTCGCTGGACATGGCGGGCAAACACCAGGAAGCGTTAGTTCACTACAATGAGATTCTGGGCCTCACTCGCAAAGTGCTGCGTTTGAACCCGAATGACCTGGAAGCGCTGTCCGGACTCGGCCGCACCCAGATGAAGATCGGTAACGCCTACGCGGCGATGAAGAAGTGGAAGGAATCGTTGGCCGCTCACACGGCCGGTCGCGACGCGATGGAGCGGGTGATGAAAGCCGACCCGGACAACAGCCAGGCCAAGATCATCGGGGCGGTGGAGTACGCGAACATGGGCGATGTGATGTGGCGCATGGGCGACAAAGCCAAAGGCCTGGGCCATATCCGCAAGGCCATCGCTCTGCGTGAATCCGTCATGAAGAAGCACCCGGGGAACACCGAGTGGATGCTGGACCTCGCCTCCTCATACGTCGGAAGTGCTCGACTCATCGCTCACGGCGCCAAGGTCGGGGCCGCTGCCCGCGCCGAGGCCCGTGGCTTGCTCAACAAGGCCCTGGCGATCCTCGAGGCCCTGGACAAAGCCGGGAAGATCCCCAAGTTCTTCGCGCCGATATTGTCTGCGGCTCGCAAGGCTCGGGCGGCCCTCGACTGACCACGCGTCGCCCAATCGTGTGACATACTCGAAACGTGGCGGTCGACAAACCAGCGGACCAGAGTTCCATCGCCCACTCAGGGACCATGATGGGGGTGTCCGGTGCGGCTACGCTGCCGGCACCGGCCGGGGCTCAGGGCGGGTTGCAAATGCTCGTCGCCGGCGCGCGCGTTGGCCACTACGAGCTGATTCGCGAACTCGGTCGCGGCGGCATGGGCCAGGTGTTCTTGGCCCGCGACACCAAGCTCGGTCGTCGGGTCGCCGTCAAGTTCATGATGAGCACCGACGCCGGGTTTGCCGGTCGGTTCATGGACGAGGCCAGGGCGACGGCTCAGGCGACTCACGAGAACATCGTGGTGATTCACGAGTTCGGCGAGCACCAGGGCACGCCGTACATGGTGCTCGAGTACGTCGAGGGCGAAACCCTCACGGCGCTGATGAAGGATCGCAAACTGCCCGCGGCCCGAGCGGTGCAATTGATCGTTCCTGTGTTGCGCGCGCTGGTTAGGCTGCACGAACTCGACATTGTTCATCGCGATCTCAAACCCGACAACGTGCTCGTGACCACGTCGGGCATGATCAAGGTGCTCGACTTTGGTATCTCCAAGCTGTTCTCCAAGAAGACGGAGAAAGCTGAGCTCGATGGCAGCGCTAGCGGGCGAACGGTCGCCGATGGTAGCGGCGCAGACGTGCCCGCCCGGGGGAAAACCAACGCCGGGGCGTTCGTTGGCACGTTCCCGTATATGGCGCCGGAGCAGTTCACCAACGAAGGCATCGACGCACGCACGGACTTGTGGGCCATCGGTATCATGCTGTTCGAGATGGTGGCGGGGCGGCACCCCTTGGAGCCGTGGAGTCCGATCAAGTTGTTTACCAACGCGAACCTGCTGGACGAGCCCATGCCGTCCGTGTCCGCGGATGTGCCCGACCTACCCGGCGCCCTCGAAGTGGCCATTGATCGTTGCCTCGCCAAGCCGATGGATCAGCGTTACTCGTCGGCCAGCGAGCTGTTGGCCGAGCTCGAGCCGCTGCTGCCTGGTACCTATGGTCGAGCCTTGAGCGAGGGTGAGAGTCCGTACCCGGGGCTGGCCGCTTTTCAAGAGACCGACGCGAATCGCTTCTTTGGTCGCTCGCGGGAAATCGTGCGCGTGATGAACGCGCTGCGTGACAACGCCATGGTCACCATCGTCGGGCCCAGCGGGGTCGGCAAGTCGTCGCTGGTGCGTGCTGGCTTGGTGCCGGCGCTCAAGGCCACCGGCACGTCCTGGGAATCGTTCATTACCCGACCTGGCCGGGACCCGCTGGCAGGCCTGGCCAGTTTGCTGCAACCGCTCACCACCGTGACCAGCGGTGACCTGACCACCAAGATGGCCGAGCATGAAGAGTCCCTGAGACGCCTGCGTACCGAACCGGGCTACTTTGGCTCCGTGCTTCGCAGTCGGGCGCGGCAGAAGAACTGCAGCATCTTGCTCTACGTTGATCAGCTGGAAGAGCTGTACACCATCGTCGAAGACGACGAAGCGCGGACCACGTTCACCAACTGTTTGATGAGCGTCGCCGATGACCCGACGACCCCGTTGCGCGTGGTCGTGTCCATGCGCTCGGACTTCCTCGATCGCGCCGCCGACGAAGCGGACTTTGCCCGGTCGCTTACGAGGAGCTTGATCTTGCTGCCTCCACCCAGTCGCGAGGGCCTGCGCTCAGCACTCACCCAGCCCGTGGAGATGGTCGGCCACCGGTTCGAGAGCGAGGCCATGATCAACGACATGGTCGGCGCGCTGGAGCAAACTCCGGGCGCGTTGCCACTGCTCCAGTTCACAGCTGCCAAACTGTGGGATGCCCGTGATCGCGATAAGAAACTGCTGACCAGCGCGAGCTACAAAGACATCGGTGGTGTCGGCGGCGCTCTCGCCAGTCACGCCAGCGAAGTACTCGCTGGTCTGCCCACGGCCTCTCAACGGCTACTACGCACAATTTTTCAGCGCCTGGTCACGCCAGAGCGCACCCGAGCCATCGTCGGTCTGGAGGACTTGCGCGATCTGGGCTCCGATCCGTCCGAGGTCGACGGCCTACTGGACGTGTTGGTCAACGCGCGTTTACTCGTCGTGCAGACGACCAGCGACGGCGATGGCGGCACCGTCGAGCTCGTGCACGAGTCGCTGATTACCAGCTGGCCGACCCTGCAGCATTGGCTCGACGAATCTCACGAGGACTCGGCGCTGCTCGAGCAACTTCGTGTCGCCGCTAAACAATGGGATCGGCGCGATCGTCCCGTCGGCCTGCTCTGGCGCGGTGAGGCGGTGGAAGAGGCCCGGCGCTTCATGGGCCGAGATCACAGCGAGCTCACGTCGGCCGAGCGCGCCTACCTGGAGGCGACCCTCGCCCTGGACAACAAATCAGCGCGCCGTCGCCAGCTGTTCATGATGATCGGCATGGGCGTGCTCGGCGCCATCGCCGTGTGCGCGGTGGTCGCGTTCATCTGGATCCGCAACGCCGAGAAGCTCGCCACCTCCGAGCGCGACAAAGCCCAAGAACAAAAACAGCTCGTCCACCAACAGCTCACCGAGCTGCAAGAAAAAGAAAAGGCCCGCCTGCTCGCAGTCAAACGAGCCAACAGCGCCGACAAGAAAGTTCAGCTCACCAGCAAGGAGCTAGAGGTCGCGAACACCAAACTCAAAGCCGCCATGAAGATCCTCGAAGAGAAGAGGAAGGCCGCCGAAGAAAAAGCCGAGAAAGCCCGCATCGCCGAAGAAGCAGCGCGCGAGGCCAAGCTAAAAGCCGAAGCCGACACCAAGAAAGCCCTGGAAGAACGGCGCAAGCTGCTACTAAAAATGAAAGGCCTCCTCGAAGACTAACCGGGGTCAGGCTACCGTCAGTAAACAGAGACTAACCGGGGTCAGGCTACCGTCAGTAAACAGCGTGGAATCGTTGACGTTCTAGACCGTACCGCGAAAGTCCGAGATCAGGCCGCGGTGGAGCACCTTCAGCCTTCAACTCAGCGGCAACGCCTTGCCGTCGATGATGTCGATGTCGAGGGCGAACACGTCCACATCTTCGACGCAGCCCAGGTTGACCCGATATCCGTAGCCGTCGTCACCGTGATACGGGTAGATGCCGCACGTCTTGCAGAACAAGTGGTTCACCATTTTGTCGTTCCACCGGTAGTCGCTGAGATCGTCAGCGTTGGCGTGGGCCTCGAAGTCATCGCCGGGAATGTACGCCGACGACATCACCGCGCCCTTGCGCACGCAAACGGAGCAGTTGCAACGTTTGCCAGTCGTGATCTCTTCGGCATGGAACGAGAACCGCACGGTCCCGCAATGACAGCGTCCGTTGTATTTTCTCCTGGCCATGGCGCACCGTAATCGCAAACCGGGCATCGTACAATGACGTGCAGCCCATGCGATTCACCGTCATAGCCGAGACCGGCGCGCGTTTCGGCAACTTCGCGCCGTACGTCGCGTCCATTGACGACCAGGGCAGGGTCGCTTACTACGCCGATCTGGTTGCAGGCGGCTGCGGGTTGTTCATCGATGCCGAACCGGTCGCTATCGCTGGCGCGACCGTGTCCAGCCATCCGGACATCAACAGTCGGGGCGATGTCTGTTTCTACACGGAACAACGACTGCTGTTGTTGCGCGACAGTGTGCTGACGACGCTCGTGGACAGCGACGACGTGTGCGAATCCATCGGTCCCCTTGGGCCGACGATGAACCAGCGAGGCGCCGTCGCGTTTCGCGCACAACTTCGCGGAGGCGGAGAGGGCGTTTTCATGGCGGACGAGCGCGGCGTCACCCGCGTCGCCGACACGAAGGACCGGTTCGATCGTTTTCACGGCCTCCCAGTGATCACGAACGCCGGCACAGTGGCGTTTCGCGCCGACCAAACTCAGTGCCAGGGCATCTACACCCACGAAGCCGGCCGCGTGGATTGCCGCGTTCAGTCCGGCGACATCTACGTGGATCTCGCCCGATTCGTCAGCATGAACGACGCGGGCACGGTCGCGTTCGTCGCGAAGCTCACCGCTGGTGGCTCGGGCGTACACACCATCGGGGCCAACGGTGACGATTGTGTGGTCCACAGCTCCGCCGGCTTCACGAGTTTTCGCGGCGCATTGATAAACAACGCGGGCGAGATTGTGTTCTACGCGACCCCAGACGGCGGCGAACTCGGCGTCTACGACAGTCACGGCCGCATCATCGGCATCGGCGACAAGTTCCACGGCTCAGAGGTGACCGCCCTGGCGCTCAATCCCGTTTCGATGAACGACGCGGGACAGCTCGCGATTCGCCTGCAACTCGCAAACGACACTCAGTTAATCGTTCGCGTCGACTAGTCCGCCGCGAGACACGCACTTTCCTCGTGTCGAACCCCGCTCGCTTTCGCTATTATGGTTAGGTGGCGAGCATGTGGAACAACGCGCATCGCTGGGTCGTCGTCGCCGGGCTGATACTAACGGCATGCGGAACGAACGACGTCGACGAACAGCTGTCCACGGATCTAACGCCCACGCAGACCGGGGATTACTACGTCGACCAGGCGAATCGCTACTTCGACGCGCTGGACGAAACCGCGGACCCCAACAACCTGCCCAAGTACTCCGAACTGGTCGCGCGCTGGGAATGGCCGCCGTGGCTGTATCTCACAGGCTTTGGTCAGGAGCAGATGGAGGCACTGGACGAGGCGGTCAAGGTGCTAACACCGGCAACGGTCGGTGCGCGCGACTGTCGCTTCTTTCCGGTGCAGCCATTCGCCCGCTGTCGCGTTTCCTTTGAGTACGCTGAAGGCGGCTGCCCCATCTATGAAGAGTTCACCTTCAACGATCAGGGCGAGATGACCTTCATCGAAGCCTGGTCCGACTTGCCTGGACTGCTGCCCATGGCCGACCCGAACGACCTGTGGGCCGAAGGCGACGGTGTGCATCGCATGTCGACCAAACTACCCGGTCTCGGCAACGCCAACGGGTTGATCGACGTCGACTCCGCGGCGATGAAACAGGCTGCCGATCGGGATCCAGAGATCGCGGACTTCCTGATCCGCGCCGAGTATTTCTGGCCGGAGTGGTTCGAGGAATACGATCTCGCTGGCGACGACTTGTTTCAGCGTGGCTGCGGCTGGCCGGCGCCGGCCCCTTAGGGCTCGATTTCTCGGTCTAACTCTTGGGCAGCGGCGAGTTGGTCCACGTATTCGCGTGCGGAGTCGAGCCTGGCGTCACTGTCGCTACGTCGACCGCGCGTCGCTTGCGCCGCCGACATTAGCGCAGCCGCTCGCAGTCGTTCTCGGCGCAGCGCCTGTATTTCGGTGTACCGCCTGGCGAGGTTCTTCATCGCGTCGGTGACCTCGGTGCGCACGACGCTCAGCTCGTCGTCGCCGGCACCGCGTGCTTGCAGCTTGTTGCGCGCGTACAGCAGGGCGGCGACCGCGTGTCGCAGCTCGTCGTAGTGTTCCTGCCGCTCAGCGATGGCCGCGTCAAACGATGGCAGTGGGTCTGTCATGAGTCCGTCCAATCTTCGTCGCGTAGGCCCAGCTCGCGAATCTTCTGCTGCAGGCTCTGGCGCACCATGCCGATGGCCTCGGCGGTGCGCGAGATGTTGCCCGCGTGTGCCCGCAGGGCGCTCAGCAAGAACTCGCGTTCGAACTGGGACACGGCTTGTTTCTTGGCGACGCTAAACGACACCCCCGTGAAACCGGCCGTGTTGGCTGAGGCGGTGCCCTCGGGCAGATTCAGGTCATCGCTTTCGATTTCGTCTCCACCGGCAAGCACTGCGGCGCGCTCGATCACGTTGCGTAGCTCGCGTACGTTGCCAGGCCAGGCGTGTTGGCTCATTCGTGACAGGGCGGCTGCTGACAGTGGCTTCTTTGGCCGGCCCAGTCGCTCGGCGAGACGATCAAGAAAGCGGTCGGACAACGCGGGTAGATCCATCAAGCGCTCGCGCAGCGGCGGCAGTTCGATGTCCATGACCTTGAGCCGGTAGTACAGATCCTGGCGAAACGTCCCCGCCGCGACATCGGCCTCCAGGTCGCGATGGGTCGCCGCTACGACGCGGGTCTCCACGGAGATGGGCGTGTTCCCGCCCACGCGTTCGAAGGAGCGCTCCTCCAGTACCCGAAGTACCTTGGCCTGGGTGTCGGCGGGCATGTCGCCGATCTCATCCAGGAAGATCGTGCCCGTGTGTGCAGACTCGAAGCGTCCGACTCGTGTGGCGTCTGCGCCGGTGAACGCTCCCTTTTCGTGACCAAACAGCTCACTCTCGACAAGCTCCGAACTGATCGCGGCGCAGTTGACCGCGACAAAGGGGCGGTCTCGGCGTTGGCTGCGCTCATGCAGCGCTTGCGCGACCAGCTCCTTACCCGTGCCGCTCTCGCCTCGAATCAATACGGTCAGGTCCGTTTCGGCGACCTTCTTGATGGTCTCGAACACACGCTGCATCGCCGGCCCCGAACCGATCAACGAACCGAAACCGTACTCGCGTTGGATGCGCTCCAGGAGCAGTCGGTGCTCGCGCTGAATCTGCGTGCGCTCGAGGGCGCGCTTGACCACCAGGCGAATCTCGTCGTTGTCGAACGGCTTGGGAATGTAGTCCTCGGCGCCAGCCTTCATCGCGCTGACGGCGATGGTCTCGTTGCCCTGGGCGGTGATCATCACTACTGGCGTCTCCGGACGAACGGACTTAGATGCGGCGAGCACATCCATGCCGCTTCCTTTGGCACCGAGCGCCAGATCGGTCAGCACCAGGTCGAACGCCCTGTCGGAGACCGCCGCGATCGCGTCGTCGGCGGTGTTGACCGACTCAACGTCGTAGCCGGCCTTGCGCAACAGTGCCGACAGCGCCACGACGATGGCCGGTTCGTCTTCGACGATCAGAATGCGTGGCTTCAAGCGTGAGCCTCCACGCTATTCTTGGGCAGCATGACGACGAACTCTGTGCCGCTGCCCGGTTCGGAGGTCGCTTCGATTGTACCGCCGTGGCCTTCGACGATCTTCTTGGTGATGGCCAGGCCGAGACCGGTGCCATCGGCTTTCGATGTGTGAAACGGACTAAACACTTGGGCCAACCGCTCGGGCTCGATGCCCGGACCATTGTCCCGAACGCGCAACCACAACTCGGTATCTGCAAGGTTCTGCCCGGCGGAGACGCTGACGACCGGCGCGCTCACGTCGGCGTTCTGGACCGCATCAAGAGCGTTGCCTACCAGGTTTATGACCACCCGGCGAATCTTGTCCGGGTCGGCGCGAGTTTGTCCGTTCACGTCGATATCCCGGTCGACTTGCACGCCGCTTTCTGCGAGGCGGTCGCGGAACGTGTCCAGAGCCGAATCCACCACACCGGCGACATCGATCGTCTCCAGGCGAACTGGCTCTTCCCGAGCAAAGCGCAGCAGGTGCGATATGGAGTGCTCGACCCGGTCCAGTTCCTCTAGAGCGATGCGCGCGTATTCGACGTTCTCGTCACAGTTCGGGTCTTCGCCCATCTGTTGAACGAGGCTCTTGGCGGCAGTGATCGGGTTGCGGATTTCGTGTGCGATGGACGCGGACAGTTCGCCCATGGAGCGCGCGTGCTTCGATTCCAACTGACGGCGTTCGTCGGCGACGGTTGTTGCGACACGGCCGTTGAGCTCCTGCTTGATCCAGCGTTGGCGGAGTTTGGGGGCGGCTACGGCGAAATAGCCGTGGCAGGCCAGGCCGATCGCCCACGCCATGGCGACGAGGGTGCCGACGAAGGAGCCGGCGACGAAGAAGACCAGCAGACTCGTGGTTAGCCATGCGACGCCGTGGCCATAGAACGCGACCTTGCGGCCGGCCATGCGTTGCGCCTGCTTCACCATTGCCTGGTCGGCCGGGTCCTGAGCACCCCTGACTCTTCTACTCCGCTTCGCCAACTCAGTCATAGTCTAACTCAGCTACCCGACTGCAACAGGCCTGCCGGCTGTTTTGGCCAGACGCCCAGGCGCTTCCATACCCGCAAGAAGTTTGGCGTGATGATTCCAAGCTCGGTGCACAACTCTCGGACTGACGCCAGACCATCCTGTAAGTGTTGTCTGTGCACGGGGTTGTCCGTGTACGCCTCTCTAATCACCGATTTCGGGATCGAATATTCACGGATGATTCGTTTGGGCGGCTTGAGCATCAGCTGCGACATGACCTTGAAGATGAACGGTGCGCGCACGCGTAGGATGAACTTGCGATAGGCGCTCAGCTTGGGCACGTGCTGGCGCAGATAGTTGTGGGCGAAGCACAGATGGCGCGCTTCTTCGGTGACATGGATCTGCATGATGCGTCGGAGCAGCGGATGAAGCGGGTGGCCCGATGCCAGGTCAGACCGCTGGGAGTAATCAATCGGGACCTCGCCGGCGAGGACGAACAAGAAGAAGAACTCGGGGAACGTACGACCGAACTTGTGGACGCGGCGCGACGTCAGTAGGTCCCAGCCGGTCAACCCGCGCACGGGAAGGCCCGCGCGGTTGATGAACTCCTGGAACATCAGCGAGTGCTGCGCTTCTTCGATGACTTCGTGATAGGCGTAGCGAAATTCGCTCGCGCCGACGGTTTGCGTGGACGCGAACTCCAGCAGTCCTTTGCTCAGGATTCCCTCGAACTCGACCCCGGTGCGCATTTGTGTACACGTAAGGTGAAGGCCGAGGCGAGCGCGTTGTGCTTCGGGAAGGGAGCGGTACCACTCGGTGCGGCCCAGCGGATCATCGTCGTGCTTTTGCCAGATGGGATCCGCGGGGTCGATGTGAAACTCCGGCGTGTCCCAGGCGATGTCGTCGTAGGCGTCGAAGTGTTTGCGAACCGATTGATGGCTGAGACGGCCGAGTAGGGCGTCGTAGGGTTGGTTGGTCTTGAATGCTCTGCTGGTGATCATGTGCAGCAGTCATCGCAAGCTTCGTGCCCGGGGCGGCCCGGTGCAATAACAGCGAGTTGAGCCGCCGCAGGTGCAGGTGCAGCACTTCACATGCAGGGATTTTCCTGCGCTTCGTGGAGCGGCGGGGGCCGGCGGGTCAGATCACTTCGAGCTGACTTTGATGTCCTGCAGCACTGTGAGGTCCATCTTCATCCCACCCGAATCGATGGCGAGACTCGTCTTGGTGGACATTTTGACCGAGGGTTTGAAGCGGCGCACGTTCAGCCGAAGCGTCCCTGATCCGCTGCCGTTGAGCTTGTCGATGCGCATCTTGCTGCCTTGCATCATGAACGTCTGCGGCGGCGCGAACACGCGCACGGTCACGTGCAGTCGCACCTGATTCTTGTGGCGATGGACGAGGCGGTAGCGGGCCACCCGCGTCACGGCCATGGCGTTCTTGCCGCCCAGGCCGCCCATGGATTGCTTGGTGGTGACTTCCCACACGGCGCCGATGCCGAGGGATTGGCTCGGGAAGACCACGAACGCATGATCCATGCAGCGCCGGTATTGTTCGAGCGCTTGTTGCAGCTTGGGGGCGACGGTCACGGCAGTGAGTTTGTTGCTCGTGACCACGCCACGATCGCTGACGGTTCCATTGACCGCCAGTTTGCTCATCATGGTTTTCGCCGCCGCGGGAACCGGCTTTCCCGACACGGAGATGTCGACCAGGCCAATCCGATAACTGCGTCCCTTGCCGGTCACGTGCTTGCCGAACACCACCGCGGTCTCCATGTCCATGGGCACCGAGTGCGTCTTGGAGCCCATCATGCGCATGCCCATGTTGATCCGGGTGAGCATGGTCGTCTTACCCGGCCGCATCTTGTAGCGCAGCGGTGCGCGCGGAGCCTTGCCCGTCGACACGATCTTGGTCGTCGCGTTCGACTTCGCATTGGCAACGTGTGGCAGCGAGGCGAAGCCGAGTCCGATGGCTGTAATCAGCCCGGAGCGAAGCAGCGTGTGCATGCCGGTTAGCATAAAGGTGTCCGCGGGGCTAAGATCAGAGTTTCGCCACACGGCGGAAAAGGTTAATAATTGCGCCCTCTTGGCGGGGGTTGCCTCTGGGTTAGCGGCAGGCGGCCTGGGCGTGTGTCGCTAACGTTTTACGGACACTGTTGTGCGGGTACTCATACCCCGGGCGACGGCGGGTGGAGCGGTAGAGGTGTTTGGCGCTCTCGAAGGCGGGCACCTTTTGGTCGGCGTTGACGGACTTGATACCTGCGGCCACGGATTTCTGCCATGCGGCGGCGTGTTTGCGCATTGCAGGAACCGCGGCCAGGCCGGCGCGCTTGTATTTGGTCACTGTGTCGTTGTCGTCTTTCATTCGCGCCAGGTTGAGCCGCAGCTTGTGCGCAGCCTCGGAGTTGGCGTGCTTACCGGTGAGCTTGGGCATCGAGCGTCGTAGGAGCTTGCCCAGTTCGCTAGCTCTCCGTTTCAGTGGGCTTACCTCTTTGTGTGTCCGGTCAGCGTAGGCTTCCCAGGCGTCGGCGACTTGAAGGCGTGCGCCTTCGCAGATGGCGGCCCGCTCCTCCTTGGACTGCTTCTTCTTGCACGCGCCCAGCACGACAGCAGCGGCGGCAACGGCGATCGCCAGCGTAGTCATGGGCTTCGGCATCTTCAACAGGGTACGCCCATCCCTGTGTTTTGTTCAACGGATCGCGCCGAGGCCGGCCACCTACGATCATATGACGAGGCTGGTTTTGGTGCTGGCGTTGCTCATCGGTGCGTGTACCGAATCCACGCCCGTTGGGCGCAAGTGTTTCATTGGCGATCAGGGGGCGGCGGCGTCCACGGTGACTATCACGGGTAATGCGCTCGAGTGTGAGTCTCGGATGTGCATGAGCGTGCCGAGATCGTCGGCGACTCTGCCCGACGGGAGCGAGTACGCTGCGTTGTGCACGGCCACATGCGAGAGCGACAGCGATTGCGTCGGCTCTCCTAGCGACCAGACGCCGTGTCAGACCGGGTTCTCGTGTCAGATCCCAACGGTAACGGGCGCGCTCAGGTGTTTGAGCCTGTGCGTGTGTAACGACTACCTGAGTGAGGCGGATAAGAACAAGCCGACTCCGGCGGCGTGCGAACCCTAGGCGTTGACGGTTAGTGCACGGTGATCATCTCGACGTCGAACACCAGCATTCCCATGGGGCGCCTGGGCACTCCCTTGTACGCAATGTGCTGAGGCATCCAGAAGCGGAACTTGTCGCCCGTGGACATGAGCTGCAGTCCCTCGGTCCAGCCGGCGATGACTCTGTTCAGCGGGAAGGTCGAGGGCCGCGCGCGTTTGTGAGAGCTGTCGAAGAGCTTGCCGTTGGTCGTCCAACCCGAGTAGTGCACGGTGACTCTTCCGGTCGCGGTTGGTTTTCTTCCACCCGAGCCGCGCTTGAGGATCCGATAGGCGAGCCCGGACGCAGTGCGAGTCGCTGACGGTGGCGGTGCTTTGACATCGGGTGGAGTGGCGGTTGGGTCCGCGGCGCGGCTGTATCGGTCCAGTGGGTCCGGCCCCTCCGGCGGCTCTGCCGTGCGCTTGTTGCCAGCCCGCTTGCACACGCAGCCCGCCAGTTGGCCATCGACGCAACTGCGATAGCCTTTGCCGCGGGCGCACTGGCAGGGCACGACGCGATCGGCTCGGCAGGCGTTGGTGCTCGCCGTTGTGTCGGGCGTTCGTGTCTCAGTAGGTGGCGCGGTCTTAGGCGTTGTCGGACTGGTAGAAGACGGCGTCTTGTCCGGCGAGCCGCACGCGCACGCCAATGCAAACAGTACACCTACAATGTAGTTGGCTCTCACGGTCACGCGGTTCAATACCACGGACTCGGCGGCGCGCCACGCGAAGCTGCTATGATGGCCGCGCATGGCAATCGGACTCGTTCGGGCGGTTGGTGTCGCAGCGGTGTGCACTCTGGTTTCAACCAGTGCGCATGCGGGCGGCTTGTTTATTCCAGGTGCGGGGCCACAGGCGCAGGCACGCGCGGGTGCGTTCGTCGCCAAGGCGGACGATCCGACGGCGTTGTTTCACAATCCGGCCGGTTTCATGAAAGGCACTGGGACGATCGTCGAGCTCGGCTCCAACTTCGTCGACATGTCCCTGGACTATCAACGCGCCGGTACGTACCAGACACCGGCCGGCGAGACTCTCTCGTACGACGGTCAGCCCTACGCCGCGGTTTCTGACCGAAGCAGACCAGCAGCCGGTATCGGCGGCTTTCAGGCGCTGCCGGTATTCGCCGTCAGCACCGACTTGGGTTTGCAACGACGTGGCATCCCGATTCGCTTCGGCATCGGTTTCGTCGCACCCAACGCATTCCCGGAGCGTAACTTCGACCGGGGCTATCAGTTCGAGGCCAACGTCGACGAACCACCCCCGCCGCAACGCTACGATTCGGTTAAGCAAAACGGTGCGGCCGTGGGCGGCTCGTTGGCCGTCGCTTACCAGGTCACCTCGAAACTCGATCTGGGCGCGCGGTTTTCGGTGAGCACCATGGAGCTCAAAGGCGAAGCCTACGGCTGGGGACTCAGCAACTACGAGAACTGGATCGCCCGCGATGCCTTCACCAAGATTGATGTCAAAGACAGCTTCGTGCCCCAGTTCGGCGCCGGTGTGCTTTATCGGCCGACGAGCAACATCGAGGTCGGCGCGGCGTACGCCAGCGGCGCGACCATCAACGCCAAAGGTTCGAGCAGCGTGGTGCTTGGCTCTGATCTTGGCGCGGGGCCGACTATGCCCGGGACCGTGGAGCCCAACAACACCAATCCTACGTGCGCAGCGGGTGGCACCGGTCAGTCGGACCTGAAGACGTGCATGACGTTCAAGTTGCCACAGACCGCATCGATCGGTGCGCGTTACATTCTACGCGACGCTCGCGGTGGCGAGCGCGCCGACATAGAGTTCGATGCCAAGTGGGAGAACTGGGCTGGCGCGTCGAAGACCACCGTGTTGGTCGACGGCATCGCCATGCCACTGGATACGGTGATCGCTCCGAGCACCGTGGACAACGGCGCCAACGATACCTTTTCGTTCCGTCTCGGTGGTTCGTATGCCCTCCCGGTCGGCGCTAACAAGCTGACCGTGCGTGGTGGCGCCGCCTTCGATACGGCGGCTACCCCAGAGAGTTGGTCGAGACTGGGCTTCGACGGTGCGGCGCGGGTTACCCTGGCAACCGGCGTCGCCTACGACATCGGTCGCTATCGCATCGAGTTCGGTGGTGGCATCGTCTTGCAGCCAGACCGCAATGTGCCCGACGACTGTAATCCCGAGGTCGTGGATAAAGGTTGTCTTGGCAACGGCGAAGAGACTCCGGTCGCCGAACGCGAACGCCCGGATCCTGTGCAGCCGACCGTCGGCGGCATCGATCCTATCGAAGCGCCATACAACGCGGGCGTCTACAAATCCGGCTACGTAATGCTGCACTTCGCGGTCAGCGCGCGGTTCTAGCGACCACTCGCGCGAAATTCGTAACCATCGGGGGGCGCGGCCGTATACTCCCCATGATGCGCAAGTTGATGTTCGTGTTGGCAGCCGTGGCTCTCGTGGCTTGTTCGGGATCTAAGCAAGAGTCGCAAGCCAAGCCGACGGTGGGGGGCCAGACGGACGGCGCCAAGAACGTCAAAAGCGCTAATGCGAGCAAGAAGAAGAACGTCAAACCCGACAGCGTTGCGTATTTTGCCGGGGGCTGCTTCTGGGGTGTCGAGCACTACCTCGAGAAGATGGCCGGCGTCGCCGACGTGGATTCGGGCTACATGGGTGGAAAGACCAAGTCGCCCACCTACGAGCAGGTGTCGAGCAAGAAGTCAGGCCACATCGAAGCCGTGCGCGTGCGTTACGACTCTAAGCTCGTTTCGTACGAAGCGTTGGCCAAGATGTTCTTCGAGATTCACGACCCAACCCAGGCAAATGGGCAGGGTCCCGATATCGGTCCGCAGTATCTGTCCGTCGTCTTCTACAACAACGACGCCGAGAAGAAGACCACCCAGGGCCTGATCGCCCGGCTCGCGAAACGTGGCTACAAGGTCGTTACGCGCCTGGACAAGGCCGGTCCGTTCTGGCCGGCCGAGGATTATCACCAGGACTACTACGCTAGGACGGGCAAGAAGCCGTATTGTCACGCACGTGTTCGTCGCTTCGGTCCGAAGTAAACGAACGCCTCCGACCGCGTAACTGACAACCATTTCGGTTTTTGTCTTGAGCGCCATCGCCGTCCTCCCATATGCTGCGCGAAACCTGGGGAGGTTAGGATGTTTCGCGCTCACACTAGCTTTGCATTAGTACTCACGTTGGTCGGTTCCCTCATGGCATGCGGCGGCAGTGAAGACCCGCCCGGAGACCAGGCCGATGCCGGCGACAATCCCAGCATCGATGCGGGAAACAGTGCCGATTGGGAGAATCTCATCGAGTCCAATTGGACGATTCCTGCGGGCACCGAAACCTATCAGTGCGAGCGTCTCACGGTCACCGAGGACGTGTGGATCACGAACTTCCGTGCCGCTACACCGCCGGGCACGCACCACTCCGTATTGACTGTCGGCGACGGCGGCCAGCCTGATGGCGCAACTCCATGCGATGCGGGCACCAACGATGACGCGATGATTTATGGAGCGGGCATCGACACAAATCCGATCGAGCTACCACCCGGCGTGGCCATGCGCGTGCGTGCCGGTCAGCAGTTGCTTCTGAACCTACATTTGTACAACGTGAGTGACGCTCCGCTGTCCGGGACATCGCTGGTCGAAATCAAGCGCGTAGCTCAATCCGAAGTGGAGCACGAGGCCGAAGTCATCCTCATGGGCAAGGTACCAACGCTCAATGTTCCCCCCGGTGAGAGCACTCAGGTCGGCACCTGCGTCATGAACGGCGACGTAAACTTGTTCATGGTCAATCCGCACATGCATCAACTCGGTACGTGGATGAAGGTCGTCGCCGAGCGCACGGGGGAGGCGGACCTCACCATTCACGATGGCCTCTACAACTTCGAGGACCAACAGATCTACCCAATCCAACAGGTGGCGATGAAACAGGGCGACCGGGTCAAGGTGCACTGCTCCTACAACAATATGACCGGCTCGAACGTCACCTTCGGCGACAGCTCCGATTCGGAGATGTGTTTCGCAACCATCTACCGGTATCCGGCGTTCGGCGCCAGCTTCAACATTATTTGCGCTTCCGACTAGTCCGGCTAGTCAGGCAGAGGGACGAAGTCCTTGTCGTCGCCCGGTATCTTTGGAAACCGTGCGTCGGCGTCGGGCCCGTTCGCCCAGATGGCTTTGGCCTCTTCGAGTCGGTCCTTGGAACTCGACACGAAGTTCCACCACATGTGCCGGCTGCCCAAAGGGGCGCCACCCAGTAGCATGACCCGAGACTCGCTCGTCGCTTCGACGGACGGAGACTCGTCGGCGGGCAGGACGAACATTTGCGCCTCACCAAGCTGCTCGCCGGCGCAGGACACCTCGCCGGATACGACGTAGAGCGCGCGCTCTGGGTAGTGCATGTCCACGGGCAGACGCGTCCCCGCCGGTAGTGCGGCGTCGACATAGAACAACGGCGAAAGGGTCGTCACCGGTGACTGTTGCGCGTATGCGTCGCCGATGAGTACCCGCACGTGTGCGCCATCAATGGTCGCCTCGGGCAGCGATCTCCTCGAATAGTGTGTGAACGATGGCGCGCCGTCCTCCAGATCCTCCGGTAGAGCCACCCACGCTTGAATGCCATGGACCGTCGCGTGCGCGTCCCGCAGTGCCGCCGGTGTGCGTTCTGAGTGCACGACGCCGCGGCCAGCGGTCATCCAGTTGATCTCGCCGGCGCGAATCGTTTCAAACGTGCCTAAACTGTCCCTGTGGTCGACCTCTCCCTCGAACAGATAGGTGACCGTGGCCAGGTTGATGTGGGGGTGGGGCGGCACATCCATGGCCCGACCCGCGGGCAGTTCAACCGGACCCATGTGGTCGAAGAAGATGAATGGGCCGACAGAACGCTGTTTGATGGCGGGCAGCACCCGGCGCACGGCAAACCCGCCGATGTCTCGGGCGCGCGCCTTGATGATCATCGGGCCACCGTCGAGCAGGCGACGCACGTCGACGGTGAGGTCAGGATCTTGCCCGGTTCGTAGCCGCCTCGTTTGAGCAGCTGCGAGAACTCTCGCTTCGACATCAGCTCCCGGTAACCGAAGTTGAGCTCGTCGCGAAACGCCCAATAGAACGACCGGCTGATCCTTGTGTTGCGCGGCACCGCCGACACCTGCAGTCCGCCCGGACGCAGGAACGCCTGCATGGTGTGCATGAGCTCGAGCTTGCGCGGCTCGGAGAAGTGTTCGATCAGCCCCCAGTCGATGCCGACATCGAACGCGGCGTCATCTTGATAGGTGAACACGTCCTTGCGTACGTACTCGATCCGTTCCAGCGGCCGGCGCACGACCAGCTCTTTGCTGCCGAATCCTCGCGGGGCCTGGACGGTCAGCTCCGTTGGCGATTTGGTGAAGCGTTCGTGAGCGGCTGGATCATTGTCAATGAGAACAACCCGGCCGCCGTCGCCGTATAGCGCCTGAACCAGCGCCGCTTCCCAGCCGACTTCGGCGCCAAAGAAGACGATGTCCGGGTCGCGCTTGATGGGCATGCTCCACAGCCAGCGCGCCTTGCCCCTCATGTCCATGATGGCGTCGTTCTTCTGCATCACCCACGCCATCGACAGTCGGACCATGCGCCGATACCAGGGATAGTTGCGACCCTTGTTGATCTTGGACCAATGGGTCGTTTGCAACGAGTGGTAGTGCTCGTTGAATTGAGACCATGCCACCTGACCGTGGTTGTCGGGATTGACGATCAACGACTGGTCGAAGTGCTTTGAGCGCTCGCGTGTCACCCGCATCGGTTGGCCCCAGTATCCCACACGCCGTGCGCCGTGTGAGATACTCGCGTTGTTAGCTATGAAAGTCGTGCGAGTAGAGCGGCGGACCGCCGGCGAGGCGAGCGCGTTGCTGGTGCACGGCAACGACCTGTGCGCCGAGTTCTATCTGCCGCTTGCCGAGGTCCTGGCCGGTCTAGGTGTCGACATGTCCCTGGTGACGTTACCCGGGTTTCATGACCAGGCGCCGTATGACGAACCGACGTGGGCGCGCTTCGCCCGTGATATCGCCGCCGAGGTGCGCAAGCTCGCGGGCCCGCCGGTGCTCATCGGTCACTCCATGGGTGGGTTCATGGCGTTCCTGGCGGCAGTGGAATTGGCTGAGGACCTGGAGCGACTGGTACTGATCGAACCGGCCATCTATCCGCGCAAGTTCATGGCGCGGGCGGCGAGTCGCGCGTACCTCGACCGGGTGGTGCTTGGCGACCGGGGCGAGTTCGACAACAGCACCGGCGTGGTTCCGCGCATTCATGACCTGGCTGGCTATCCCAAGGACAAGATCGAGCTCTACCTGGACGTGCGCCGAGCCAGTCATATGCCCACCATGACCGCCCTGTTCGAACAGCTGCCGGAACTGTATCCGTTACCTTTCGGCTCCCTATCCGCTCCGACTCTGCTGCTCAGCGGAGCCAGAGTCGGTATCCGCGGTCGGTTGCTCGCGGGCATGGTCCGCCGCCGGTTCAAACAGGTGACTCATCACTTCATCGACCGCGCCGCGCACTGGGTGGTCAACGAACAAGATGCGGCCGTGGCCGGCTACATCGCGGAGTTCGTGGCGTGACGGCCGAAGCAAACCCGTGGGATGTCACCCGCTGGGACCTGGTCAGTTGGGATGTGGACGGAACTCTGTACTCGATGCCAGCAGTGAAACGCGCGGTTATTCGGCGTGCGCTGCTCGGCTTGTTCAGTTTTCGCATCGTCAGGAATATTCGCGAGTTTTCGAGTCTCGGTCGCTTCCGCAAACAGATGGCAGCTGTGCGCGATGCTGGTGGCGCCCTTCCCGAGGATGCCCTGGCTGGTCGTGATAGTTTGCTAGAGGCGGAGCGCCGTTGGTACGGGCCGGCCATCGGCAAGGTGGGCCTCGCACCTGGAGTGCTCGCGTTGATGGCCGCCTTCGACGATGCCGGTGTGCCCCAGGTCGTTGTCTCGGACTACGTCGCTGACTACAAACTGGCAGCGCTTGGACTGTCCGGCCGTTTCGAGCGAGCGTACGCCGGCGAGACCGTCGGTCAGCTCAAACCGTCACCGGAGCTGTTCCGTGTGCTCCTCGCCGAGCACGATGTAGACCCGGCCCGGGTACTACACATCGGCGATCGTGACGATACCGATGGCATCGCCGCAAGGACCGCCGGTTGTCAGGTGGTCATCATCGGCGAGCAGTTTGCGACTGCCCAGCACCTGCTCGAAGCGGTCGAGCGCAAGCAGCTAGGCTCGTGAGTCGTACTAGTCCGGCTCGCGCCGCGACTTGAGCAGCCGTTTCGCGCTCGATGCCAGGAAGCCCGCGCCGGAGCGCACGAACACCAGAGCGATATCCAGTTTTCCGGTTCGCGGCTTGCCCAGTTCTTCGTTGAGGTAACGCTGGCGCGTCAGACTGCGCTGAGGTTTGCCGCTGGACGTTTTGGGAATCGTCCCTGGTTCGGCGAGAACGACCTCGTCCAGGGTGATACCGCTACCGTTGGCCACGACTTCGCTCACCTGCTTGACGATCTCGACTCGGGCGTCCGGATCGGTCTCGCGGGTTTCGCACACGATGACGGCGATCTCGGTGGAGGCATCATCGTCTTTGACCGCGAACGCGACCACGCCTCCACCTCGTACTCCGGGCACGGTAGCCGCGATGCGTTCCAGGTCCTCTGAGTAGTAGTTGCGACCACGGACGATCACGAGGTCCTTTGTGCGACCGGTGACGAAAAGCTGAGCGTCGGACACATAGCCCAGGTCACCGGTCCACAAGGTTCCGTCGAGCAGCACGTCGCTGGTTCGCTCCGGCTCGTTGTAATAGCCGACCATGATCGACGGACCACGCGCTACCACATGACCGACCTCGCGCTCGGGTAACTCGGTGCCGTGCTCATCGACGACGATGAACTCGTGGCCGGGCAGTGAGCTACCGACGCTGACGATAGTCATCGCGTTGGCGTTGCCTTCGTCGGTGGGCACAGCGTGACCCGCCGCGAGATGGTGGCGATCAACCACTTCCCAATGGGGCTCGTCGTCCATGCCCGGGAACGAAACCGCCAGGCTTGCCTCGGCCAGGCCGTACACGGGAAGCATCGACTTGCGGGCGAAACCGCGTGGTCCGAACGTACGTTGAAAATCGTCGAGCACTTGCCTGTTGACTGATTCGGCTCCGTTGAGCGCTACCCGCCAGGTCGACAAGTCGAGGTCGGCGATGCGCTCGGGTGTCTTCTCCGCGCGCTTTACGCACAAAGCGTAGGCGAAGTTGGGCGCCGGTGAGATCGTCGCCTTGTGCTTGTCGATGGTGTCCAACCAGCGCAACGGATCCGCCATGAACGCCAGCGGCGACATCAAGGCCAGCGGCATGTGCCAGTAGATGGACGTGAGCAAGCCGCCGATTAAACCCATGTCGTGGTACAGGGGCAGCCAGCAGGCGCCGCGGTCGTTGCGAGTAATCTGCATGGCCTGACCCATGGCGTGCACGTTCATCACCAGGTTGTCGTGGCTCAGCAGCACACCCTTGGGTCGATCGGTGGACCCGGATGTGTACTGGATGAACGCCGGGTCCGACGAGTGACGGCTGACTTTTGGTGTCGCGACTCGGTCGCTGTCGCGCAGGGTTTCCACGGCGACGAAACTATCCACACCACCATCCATGGCGAGCTGGCCGAGCAGGGTGCGCAGCTTCTTGTTGGTGATGCACATCTTCGCGCCCGCGGACGCGACCACATGTTGCAAGCGTTCGATTGCTTTGGCGGCGCGTTCAAGTGCCGCGGGCGGATACGACGGCACGGGCACGGCGCCGAGCATCTGCACCGCCAGAAACGTGGTGATGAATTCGAAGCATGTGGGCAGCACGATAACGACCCGGTCGCCTGGCTCGATGCCAAATCGGCCGAGGTGCGCTGCGATCGACGACGACTGATGATAGAGCTGGCGGTAGCTTCGGTGTTGCTCGGGTCGGTCGGGCCGGTCGTCGAGTAACGTAATGCCAGTGGTGGCGTCGCGCCGCGCCGCGTGGGCCATGGCGTGCATCATCGTCGGGTAGAGCGGCTCCAGAGTTTCCTCGACACCGAATCGCCACGTGTTCGTGCGGAACGCCGCCGACTCCTCGTGGGGAAACGAGGAGCGGAACACCCTCGATATCTCTCCTTCGAACGCCATCTACTTGCCTATAGTACCGCGCTTGGTCGGGCAGGGGCTTGGCCGGGTCCGTCTAGCTGTGGTGTAGTGGTGTTAATGGCCAAGGTCGTTCCGTTTACGAAGAATCGAGAAGTCATCTACGACTTGTTGAAGCGGGCGCGTCGCTATCACTGCACCTGTACCAGCCAGCATCAGATCGACGTGACCGATCTACTCGCGACGCTGGATCACTACCGCGATATCGGCCAGCCGGTCTCTATCAATGCCTGTCTGATTCGCGCAACCAGCCTGTTGCTCAAACGCTATCCCAGGCTGAATCACCATCTGTTCCACGGAGTCGTTCGCAAGTACGAGGTCGATTTCGAGCAGATTTGCTGCAACGTCATCATGCTTCGTAAGCACGAGAGGGAACTTATCCTGCTCCCGGTGCTGATCGATAACTCGGATCAGCTGTCGGTTCAGGAGATCGACAAGGTATTGACGTACCACAAGACCACGCCGCTGGATCAGCTTCCCGCGGTTCAGGGCATGCAGAAAATGAAGAAACTTCCGCGGGTGGCGTTGAAGGCGTTCAGCTATATGGCTCGGAGCAATCATCGCTTCTACCGCAAGTTCTTCGGCACCTACGGCTACTCGTCGCTGCTGATGGACCGTGAAGACGGCGTGAAACTTGGCGACAATGGTATGGCGGCCATGTCGGCTTCCAACACGTGCACCGGCTTCATTCCCAGCTCGGTCGCTGATCGCGCGGTGGTCATCGAGGGCAAAGTCGTTGCGCGCAAGATGCTCGACATCGTTGTGCTGATGGACCACTACCTGGTTGATGGCCACGATGTATTCATGGCGACCCAGTACCTAACGAAACTGCTCACTCAACCCGCAAGGCTTGGGCTTGACGTGCCCGACGCGGTCCTCGCTGCCTCGGCGACGTGAGCTGGCTTCTACTCGTCTGAGTCGTCTGAGAAGCCGAGTTCCTGCCACAGCCGCGAGTACAGGGGCAGCAGCTTGAACTGATTGTCGTAGGTGCGCTTCTCGGCGTGCTCGGCGTCGACGGTCTTTGCATCCAAAGTCGCCGCCAGTTTGTCATATGACATGACGACGGAGGACGTAGCGCCAAGACGACCGGACTCCACCTTGCCGGAAAACTCGCTGTTGATGTCCGCGAGTTCGCGGTCCATGGCCGACGCGACTTTCGTTGCGTTCGCGTCGGTCCACTCGGGACGCTGGCGTCCGGGATGGGCGAGCACCAGGTTGTAGCTGGGCGTCGTCGCACCAGCGGGCCGGGTGGGAATGAGGGTCATCTGAATGCCCGACTTGCGCAGCGGCGGAAACGATTCGCGCAGTCGCGCGAATGCGTCGGTCAGTTGTTCGCCGGTCAGCTTCTCGCCGGTGAACGAGTATTTGATGCCGCGCCTCCGTAGGAACCGCAGGTCCGGAACGTCGCGTACTTTTGCCTGGCAGAGAAACAGGTCTTCGGTTTGGTAGCGACGCAGGCCGTAACAATCACTGACGACCATGGCGTACGTGTTGCCGACGACCAGCTCAGTCGGGCCGATCAGTTGGGCCGGATCGTCGTTGGTGTCCGCGGGGAGAAACTCGTAGTAGACGTCGGGACCGATGGGCAGGAAACGAACAGCGTCGCCATCGAAGTAGTTCAGGGTCTCTACAGTCTCGGTGGACATGGAATACATGGGCACCAGTCGGTGGCGCTCGCGGGGCAGATACGCTTCGATCTGGTCGAGGAACGGTCGCACGTAACCGCCGTCCCAGCAGCAGTAGATGCGAAACGCCGGCACATAGTCGGCGACAGGAATCGGCTCGATGGCGCAGGCTACCCGGCGGAATCGGGTCTTCCATCCGGGGGCGGCACAACGTCTGCGTATGGCGTGCAAGCCGTCAGAGAACTTTTCGGGCCGCTCTACGTAGTCGCGAACCATGCGGGTGGCCGTGGACCAGTCCTGATGGATGTCGGTCAAGAACAAGGCCAGAGTCGATGGGTTGGTGGCGTAGATTATCGACGAGTTCGCCAGTACCAGCGTCCACAAGCGTGCTGCGCAGGCACCGTACGTGTCTATGTATTCCGTGAATCGCGGGTCCGAAAGATAACGCGCTGGCGTCAGCAGTCCGGCGTTGTATTTGACCTGCTTGCCAGCGTCCGAAAGCACCAACGTCGACAGGGAGTCGTCATCTTTGAGTCCCGACAGGATGAACAGGCTCGCACCGGAGACCCCTTCGCGTAGCACCATACGCGCGATGACTGAGACGTTGCCCGCGACCAGGTTGTCGACCCGCTTGGGCGGGAACGCGATCTTCTTGGGCTGCGACGTCGAACCCGATGTGTACGCGAACCTGACCCCGGGCGTCCGGGCCGCGTATTCCTCGACACTCGCGCGAACTGTGTCGTCGTAGGTAACGATAGGCGTATCGGCGGTGATCGCGTAGCGCCGTTTGAGCTCCGCCTGGCCGTCGGCGTAGTTGGCGATCACTTTGTCCACCTGGCGGCGACGAAGCCGGCCCATGACGCCCAGACCAGCGCCGGCTATCGAGCGGCCCACACGATTGGACATATAGAAAAATGCCTCGCGCACGGTCTACGTCTTTTCAATGACGAAGTACTGGTACGCCATTCTGCCGCCACTAGCAGCGCGGAGGACAGAGTGGCAGCCCTTGCGAATGCACCATTTGCGGAAGCCGGAAACCCTGGCCGTCGCCGGACTAGGCTCCTTGAGTTGGGCGAGTGACCGCTCCATCGCCGGCTCGAGTACCGTGCTGGTGATGTCCCCGTGGTCCACGACCTTGAACTTGGCCGCGGCGATGCGGTCGGTCCACACGCCGGCGGGCTGGGGGATGAATCCGTAGCTGATCTTCATCATCAGCCGCTCGAAGAACGATGGCTTCTCTTTGGCGATGTTCAGACAGAACACCATGCGGCCTCGCGGGACCAGGGCGTCCGAAACACCAGCCAGGAACCGCTCCGCCGAAGGAAAGTGGCCGATGCATTCCACGGCCATGGCGAAGTCGTAAGCTTCCTTGTCCAGGGTGTGCGGAACTTCCGAGGCATCGCCGCAGATGTGGTTAATGGTGTTACCCAGAGACGCCTCGTCTCTCAGGTCGTTGGCAAAACGTACCTGGCGCTCATTGATGTTGATTCCCGTTATGTGGCGAAGCTCGTAGTCCTTCGCGAGGTCCACGGCTGCCTGGCCCATGCCCGCACCTGCATCAATCAGAGACGATCCTGTGCCGAGGTCCATTCGCCCGGCCAGGAAGCGAACTAACTCGTATCCGGCTTCAGTGGTCTGTAGACCGTCTTTCCAGTATCCGAGGTTGACGTAGAACTTGTCGTAGCCGTATAGGTGCCGCAGCAACTCATAGGTCTCGACGAAGTCGTACGGGTGGCGCTTACGCAGCGTCTTGAGTAGGGACCCCCGCTCGAAGTAGTCAGCCAGATCCAACAAGCACTCATAGTATCATTCAAATCGATGAACCCGATGTACCCCGATCTCGCCGACGCTTGCGCAAAGCTGGAGCGGCGAAGTCCCGACAAGTACCGCTTCGACCTCGAGGCGGACGTGGCGTGGGACAAAATCGGCGAACCCGGTGAGTATTGCAGCGCCAAACTCCTCACGGCCCTGGGTATCAACGCCGGCGAACTACGGCGTAATCGACCGGCGTACGACCTGTTCCAGTGGGCCTACGCCCTGACCGTTTGTGAGCAGTTCATTGTGCTCGAAGACATCATCGTGCGTTTCCTGGCCCAGCAGGGCGAGCACCTGGGCCAAACCAAGAGTGCCGAGTGGCTAGGCGAAGAAGAAGAAAAGCACATCGCAATGTTCCGGCGCTACGCCGACTATCTGCGTACGGTCGAGCCAACCCCGGGCGCCGCTGCGCAGCTGGATGCCCTGTTTGCTGACAGCGCGGCGTCGTTGGCGACGGCGCTGGACCGGGCCGACTATCCAAGCGATGCCACCTACCACTACGTGTTCTGGCTCAAGGTCCTGTTCTTCGAGGAGTACACCATCTACCTCGACGAGCGCTTGCAGGCGGAGTCGCGATTCGTACAACCGGCATGGCTGTCGGCGCACGCCGCTCATCGCCGCGAAGAGGAACAGCACGTGGTCACCGATATGGCCTACGTGCAATCGCTGGAGCTGTCGGCGGCAGAGCGCACTCAGTTCGCCAAGTTGTTCGTCATGGACTTCGAGGCGAACTCCGACGTGTTTCTGTCCATTGATGCGCCCTTCAAATTGGTGCAGGCCCTGTTCCCAGAGGCGGCAGCACAGGTAACCCGTAGTGGTCTCGACAATAGCGACGTGTTCGAGGCGGTGATGTCGAGCAGGACGTTTCGACGCACCCGCGCCGCGGCGCCCTACCTGCAAGCGCGCGCTGATCATCGCGCGGCGGAGGCCGAAGCCACCCAGCCGCGTTCGGTGTCCGCGCCGAAACGCAAGGTAGGGGTTCCACGACAGGTCGCCGCGTGGCGCGACAGTCTGCGCGACACGGGGAACAAGATCTCGGCGCGCCTCGGTCAAATGCTGGAGAAGCCAGCCATCGAGCGCTACCAGCTGAAGAAGCAGCCGGCCGCTTCACACGTTGAGCTTCAGGCCGAATCGCTTCGTGCGGACGCCTCAGCGGCGTCGTCGCGCACGGCTGAGCAGGTGCGCGACATTTGGGCCGAGGTTCTGGAGATACCGGCAAACGTTATCGATCCGGACGCTAACTTCCTGACCATCGGCGGCGATTCCGTACGCGCGGTGGCAATTCACGGGGTGATCGAAGAGCGCTACGGCCGGTTCCTCGACTTCGAGATTCTGCATACGTGCCGCACGGTCAACGAGTTCGCCACGTATCTGGATCGGCACATTGGGCCTCTGCCCGAGCGCGCGGATGCGGACGTTACCCACGAGGGCGTCCGGGAGCAGCGTTCCCCTCCCGACCGGGTGGTGCCAGTGTCCTCTGCGGATGCAGTGCGTCCCAAGGACGTCGCCGTTATCGCTATGGCCGGCCGTTTTCCGAATGCTCCGGACCTCGATGCGTTTTGGCACCAGCTCGAAACGGGCCAGGCGGCGTTCCGTCGCGTACCCGGCAGTCGTTGGAACGTCGATGACTACTACGACGAGCGACCGGGAACGCCGGGAAAGGTGGCGTGCAAGGTCGGCGCGTTCATCGACGACGTCGACCTGTTCGACCCTGAGGCCTTCGGCCTGACCGAAGCCCACGCCCTGGACACGGATCCCCAGCAGCGCTTGTTCCTGGAACTGGCGGGCGACGTGCTCGACCAGGCGGGTAAGTTCAGCGACAACATCGGCGTGTTCGCAAGTACCGGTTGGAACACATACCTGCCGCGTTACGCGCCCGAGCGCATCGGTCGGCTGACCGCCGTAGGCAACCTGCACAACATGGTGGCCGCTCGGGTGTGCCAGGTGCTCGGCCTGCACGGTCCGGCGTTCACCGTCGACGCCGCGTGCGCGTCATCCCTGCTGGCGGTGCACCTGGCGTGTCGCAGCGTGCGCAACGGCGATTGTGACGCGGCCATTGCCGGCGGCGTGGAGCTGTTGTTCAACCCGCAAACCTATTTGTCGTTCGGCCAGGCGCGAGTGCTGTCGGACCAGGCCGAGTGCATGCCGTTCTCCGTTCGAGCGTCTGGTTTCTTGCTCGGCGAAGGTGGTGGCGCGGTCTTGCTCAAGCCTCTTGCCGATGCAGTCGCGGCCGGCGACCCGATCATCGCGGTGATCAAAGGCTCGGCGGTCAATAACGACGGTGGTGGCTATTCCGCCATGTCTCCCAGCCCGGAAGGGCAAATGGATGTGCTGCGCCGGGCGTATCGCGACGCGGATGTAGACACGGGCACCGTCTCGTATGTGGAGGCACACGGAACGGCAACGCCGGTCGGAGATGCTGTCGAGCTGAGGGCCCTGTCCCAGGTGTTCGGCCCGGGCGATGGCGACCAGCGCTGCGGTATTGGCTCGGTGAAGTCCAACATCGGCCACCTGTTCTCGGCCGCGGGCATCGCCAGTCTGCTCAAAGTTCTGCTGTCGTTCAAGCACGGCAAGCTCGCACCCATCGCTAACTTCGACGAGCCCCACCCCCGGCATCACTTCGAGCGCACCCGGTTCTACCCTCTGGCTGAAGCGCAGCCCTGGTCCGCCAGTGACAGTCCGCGCAGGGCAGGGGTCACCGCTCTGGGCGTCGGCGGTTCCAATTGCCACATGGTGCTCGAGGACGCACCGGCTCGGCATACCGCCAGCTCGTCGTCTCGGGATGCCGAACTTCTGCAACTGTGCGGCCCCGACGACCAGGCCCTCGCCGCGGTCGCGTCGCACTTCGATGATTATCTAGCGGCGAACCCGCACACGGATCTAGCCGAGTTTTGCGCTGCCGCCAACGCGCGCGCGTACCGATTCGACACACGCTGCGGGCTTGTTGCTAGCAGCGTCGACGAGTTGCGCAAACAGTTGGTTCGCTTGCCCCGCGCGACCAGCGCACGCATTCGGCCCAAACTGATGTTCGTATTCTCCGCGCCCGGCTCCCAACACATGGCCATGGGCCGGCATCTTTACGATTCCGAACGTGTGTTCCGCGAAGCGTTCAACGACTGCGACGCCCTGGTCCGTGGGCGCCTGCCTCGGTCTCTGGCCGAGATGCTCTACGAGGATCCGCGCTCTGACAGTTCGGAGATCGATCAGATAGCGACGACCCAGCCGCTGATGTTCGCGTTCTCGTACGCCGTGTGTACCTGGCTCGGTCACCTGGGGATACGACCAGACGGTGTGCTGGGACACAGCGCTGGTGAATACGCCGCCGCATGCGCCGCTGGCGTGTTCGATCTGGCCACGGGACTCGAGTTGGTCGCTCGCCGCGGCCAGCTGATGGCCGACTGTGAGCCGGGCGCCATGTACGCGGTGCTCGGTGACGCCCAGCGGATTCAACCACTCATTGATAGCCGATCGGACGAACTCAGCATCGCCGCCATCAACAACCCCAACCAGGTCGTGTTGTCTGGGCGCACGACAGCCATTCGGTCGTTGGCCGAGGTTCTGGAGCGCGACGGGATCAAAGGGCGCGAGCTCGCCATCTCCTGTGCGGCCCATTCGCCTTTGATGCAGCCAGCGCGGACCAAGTTCGCCGACGCCTTCGCCGGCCGGACCATGACGGCGCCCCAGCTTCCATTTTATTCAACGGTCACCGGGCGCAAAGTGACGGCGACCGACGTGACCGAGGCGAGCTACTGGCTCGAGCACATGACTGCGACTGTGAAGTTCGAGACTGCAGTTCGGGCGGCGGCCAAAGACGGTTACAACGTCTTCGTGGAGGTTGGCCCGTCTAGCGGATTGAGCCACTCCATCCAGCTCACCTTTCCCGAGCGAGATTCTCACGTGGTTCCGGTGCCGACCAACAGCCGTTCCGAGGCTGGGTGGGCTCCAACGCTGCGCGGCCTCGCCGCCATGTACGAAGCGGGCGTGGGTTGGGATTGGGCGAAACTTCGCGCGGGCGCGGCGCCGATTCAGCTGCCGCCCTATCCGTATTATCGTCGGCGTTTCTGGGCCATCGACGATGTCGACATCGCTCGGGCCGGCGCTTCTAGCCAGCCGGAGGCGCCTCCGGTTCCAACCGAACGATCTTTGTCGGGCACCGAAGAACGGTCCCTGCATGATCACGTGATCTGGGATCGGCCCATCGCACCTGGCGCGTTCTTGATGGAGCAGTGCCTGACTGGCTTGAGACGCAACGGGCACGAAGGGGCTGGCCTTTCTCGGATTCTGATCAGCCGCTCTCTTGATGTCGATGCCTTCCGCGGACCGACACGGCTGCGTTTCGCCGATGAGCGGGTGCTGCTAGAAAGCTCCGCAGATGACGGCCGTACGTGGACAGAGCACATTCACGGCCACATCGCTGCGCCGGAGGATGCGCCGCCGCCGGCCCTGGATATGGCCGCGTTGCGGACGCGGTGTGCCGAGTCGATCCCCATCGACACCATGTACGGGATCTTCGAAAACGACAGCTTTCGCCTGGGTCCGTCGGTCAAGACCGCCGTGGAGGTTCAGCGCGGCACCGACGAGGTGTTGGCTCGCCTCGAGTCGCCCGCCGACGTGCAGCCATCCACGCGTTTCGCTGGCCTGGTCGATGGTGCGTTTCACAGCCTGGCCGCGCTGACTGTTGGCGTTTCCGCCGGTTCCTTCGCCTTCCTGAGTTTCTCGGTGGAACGCGTGGATTTGTACGACGCACTGCCACCGGTTTGCTTCGCCCACGTGAAGCTGCTCGGCAAGTTCGATGTGGACTCAGGCTCGTTGCGCTGCGACGTCAATATCGTCGATGCCGACGGTCGCGTATTGCTTCGCCTGCAGCACGTGGGCCTGCGTCGCGCGTCGCCACCGAAGGCAGCCGAAGTAGCCGAGCCCGCCATAGCCGAACAACCAACCGTGTCCGAACCCCACGACCTGGATGCCTACGCCGTGGCCTGGCGACCCACGCCGTTGATAGAGGATGCTGGCGGCGATGTGGCCTCGCGCTACATCATTCTTACCCGCGCTGGCGTTTTGTCGCCCACGATGATGTCCTTGCGCCGTCGCCTCGAAGACGTTGGCAGCATGGTTCAGATCTCTCGGCTGCCCCAGGACATCTCGACGTTGCCCGGACAGCTCGCTCGCTTGCGGCCGGCGGACAGCGCGATCATCTGCGTCGAACCAGAGCTCGATCAACTGCGCGCCCTGGTTCAGGCGCTGATGCGGCGCCAACGGCCATCCTGTCGTGAACTCACCGTTCTCGGTAGTAGCCGAATGAACGCGGCCTTCATGCAGTCAGTGAGCCAGGAAGGTGTGGGCTGGCCGTGCCGGGCGATTCTCGTCGATGTCCAAGCACCGGCCATCGATCCGGTCGTGCTGGCCAACAGCCTGGACCTGGAGCTGCGCACGCCGCCGGACCAGTTTACGGTTTCCTACGAATCCGGGTATCGGCGCGTGCCGGTGCTGGCTGCCATCGATGCCGGCCAGGCGGCCGTGGTCGGCAATGGCTTCGTCTGGATCACCGGCGCACTCGGCGGTATCGGTCGAGCGCTGGCCCGAGACCTGGTCAGCCGTGGCGCCAAGAAACTACTGCTCAGCGGGCGTCGCGACGAAGCGCCCGCCGATTTCGTCTCCGACATCGAGGGCGCCGGCGGCGAGTTGCTATATGCGCGCGCGGATGTGACCAGCGCCGATGATTTGCAGCGAGCGTTGACCGAGGCGACGACTCGCTGGGGCCAACTCGACAGTGTGTTTCACCTGGCTGGGGTGGTCGCCGATAAGCTCGTGTGGAATCAAACTCGCGAGGACGCCGCGGCGCTGTTGGCGCCAAAGGTTCAGGGCACCCGGGCGCTGCTGAATTGCGTGCGCGACACGAGGGTCAAGCGCATCGCTCTATTCTCCTCTTACGTCACCCAGTTTGGTCGCGCCGGCCAGTCGGACTACGCCGCGGCCAATGCGTTCTTGGACCAGGCGGCGTGGGACTACCCGGAGCTGCCCGTGGTCTCGTTCAACTGGTTTCCGTGGTCAGTTGGTATGGCTGGCAGTGCTGCCTATCAAGCGGCGGCGCGCTCTCAAGGGTTGATTCCTCTGCACCCGGCGTCGGCCTTCACGGCCATGTTCAACGTCATCGACACCGGGCATCGTCAGATCGTTATGGCGGCGCTACAGCCCGAGCGCCGATCATCCATCGCGGAGCAGTTTCAGACCGTCAGCTGGCAGCGGCCCGACGTGGCTGCCCGGCCGGCTGCCAGCCGAACTGTGCAGTCTGGCAACGGCGCTGGCGAGTCACCCGGAGACGTGGGCGAGTTCCTGCGTGCTGAGCTCGCAGCCTTACTCAAGGTCGGTCCCGAGTCGGTGGACGTTCACCAGCCGTTCCCGGCCATGGGCTTGGAATCTCTCACCGCGGTCAACTTGATCCGCAAGATCGAAGACCGCTACGATCTCGCGTTGTATCCGACTCTGTTGTTCGAGATCACCACGGCGGCCGAACTGACTCGTTACCTGGACGATAGGCTCGCCGAAACAAACGGTTGACCCGGACGTGAGGACCCATGTGGGATGAACTGACAGACAGCGAACGAGAGTGGCGCGCCAAGTGCCAGCAGTTCGCCGTGGACGTCATCGAACCCAACTACCGTCAGTACGATGAGAGCAACAGCTTCCCGGAGAAGATCTACCAGGCGGCGCATGCTCAGAAGCTGACGAGCTTTGCGTTACCGGAGGAGCTGGGTGGACTCGGCTACTCCAAGCGCTCGATGATCATCAGCGGCGAGGCCATGGCCACGGTCTGCGGTCCGAGCACGTTCTGTGTCGGCTTCAACCACGGTTCCCTGCGGCCAGTCCTGGCGGCAGGCAACCCGGAGCAAAAGCAGGCCTTCGTGCGCGATACGGTGGAAAAGAACCTGCACGTATCCCTGTGCCTGACCGAATCCGCCCAGTCGGCGTCGAGCCTGCTCACCATCAAGACCCGCGCGGACAAGACTGAGCGTGGCTGGGCGATTACCGGCAACAAGGTCATGACCGGCAACGGTTGTGTCGCCGATCTATTCCTGGTGCTAGCCAACGCCTACGTCGACGGTCAGCCTCGCGGTCCTTCCTTTTTTGCCGTACCTAAGTCCGATGCGGTCATGGTCGGGCCAAACTCGGACAAGTTGGGCTTCCGCTGTGTGTCCACTCCGGCTATCGAGTTCGACGGAGCCGAAGTCTCCGATGATCATTTGATCGGCCAGCTCGGGCACGCATCCGAGATCGTGCTCGACTGCATGGCACACATGCGCATCAGCGGCGCGGTCGTCATGCTCGGCATCGTGGTCGGTGCAGTCAAAGCGGTGCTGCCCTGGGTCGAGAGCCGAGTCATAGCCACCGGCGAACCGCTGGCAGACTTGTCTCACATACAATTGCAGCTGGGTGACGCCATGGCCGAGGTCCTGGCGATTCGCCGGTTGATCTGGCACGCGGCGGACTTGTTCGATGCCGGTGGCAACCCCATGACCGAGACCGCGGTCGCCAAGCTCAAGGCATCCGAGCTGGCCATCCGCGCCACCGGCGAGATCTTGCAGATGTACGGCTGGCGCGGAATCGACAATGAGTACGCCATCCAAAAACGCTACCGCGACGCGCGGGTGACCAGCATCTTCGAGGGCACCAACGAAATCCTGCGGGTAAACCTGTTTCGCGAGTTTCAGAAAGTCATCCGGCAGGGCGGAGACTTGTGAGCTCCTAGTTGAGCTCCAAACCCGACATACTCGCTACCTCGCTCGTGCGCACTGGAGACCCGAGCACCGAGCGGGTCGACCTCAGTTTGCTCGACATGTTCGAGTACCCGATTCCCATCGACGTCATCTACGTGTTCAAGGAAGCGGTGCCGGCCGCTGCCCTGGAGGAGTCACTTCGCGCGACCCTGCGCCAGTATCCGGAGCTTCTGGGTCGGATGCACAAACACGACGACGGTAGTCTCTACGTCGACTGCAACGACGCGGGCGCCATGTTCACCAGCGCACGCGCCGACGTGTCCGTTGCCGGCCTCAGCGAAGCCGACCTGGCCGGGTTCTCGGTGAAACACTACCTGGCCAAGAATCGCTGGTTGCGCATGGTCGATCGGGACGTGCCGTTGTTCTCGGTGCAGCACACGCTGACTGCCTGCGGCGGGATGATTCTTGGTATGCAGGTCGCCCATTCGCTCATGGACGGAGAGGCCCTGGTCGAATTCATGCGGAATTGGGCTCGGGTGCATGCGGGCGAGCCAGCCAAGACCGGCCGGATGTACCGCTACATGTACGACGGTTTCTTCGACGCGGCCGTTCCGGTCGGCGGTGTGCCCGACAAAGTGCCCGGGTTCAAGCGCATGTCCCGGCTGACCTTGTACTGGAAAGTGCTCAAGCTGGCCTGGGACTCTCGGTCCACTCGATCGGTGGTGCTCACGTTTTCCAGCCAAGAACTCAAGAATCTGCGCGCCGCCGCCAGGGAAGACGCCGATGCGGTGTCGGCGTCGAACGCGCTGCTCGTGCACCTCTGGCGCATTTTTGCCGACCTGCGCCCCAACGCCGATGACGATTCCTGCGGCTTGTTTCTGGTTGTCGGCACCCGTCATCTGCGTGAGCAGAACATTCCTCGCACCTATTGGGGCAACGCGGTGTGGCACGTGCGCGCCGACTCTACCTACGGGGAGCTGCGCAATGACTCGCTGGGCGGTCTCACCAACGGCGTGCAGCAAACGCAGGCGGGCGTTGACTACGCATACGTTTGCCAGGGTATGCAGTGGCTGCGCGGTGAGCACGAACGCGGCAACCTGTTGCTGGGCGTGGTACCTGACTACGAGTTGATGCGCAGGGATTTCTTCGCCACCAACATGTTCATGTTGAAGATGTACGATCCGGACTTCGGCACTGGCACCGCGGCGTGGGTCACCACGCGCGAGCCGCCGATACGTTGGATGATTCGGTTGTTTCCTAGGCCGTCGGGGCGCGGCATCGCCGTGCACTGCACTGTACCCAAACGCTGGGAGCAGTTGCTCGCCAGTCCAGAGGTCCAACAACGCATCCACATGTACGGTGGCGCATGAACATCGGACTCATCGCTCCCGAGTCCTACAGTCACGTAGCGGTCGCGACCAACGTGGGCCGCTCGCTGCTCGAACTAGGCCATCGCGTGACGTACCTGGGCTTCGAGGACGTACGCGCGGTACCCGAAGCGGCGGGCCTGGACTTCGTTGCTATCGCTCCCCGTGAGTACCCGGCCGGCGTGGTCGACCGCATGATGAAACAAGTCAGCGAAGCCCGCGGTCTGCGTAGTTCCATTCGAACCGTGGGACTGCTCAACGAGCTGCTCGACTGCAGGCTGCGCAGTTTGCCCGACATCGTGCGCGGTGAGGGCATCGACGCCCTCGTGGCCGACCAGATCTCGCCAGCGGCGTCGACGGTGTGTGAGCTCGCGGGTATTCCGCAGGTCACCGTGTGCGCAGCTGTGCACATGAACTACGACTACGCGGTACCGCCGTTCTTTACCCCATGGTCGCCGGCGACGGGACCGGTGGCTCGCCTGCGTAACCGCGCTGGCTACCGGTTCTTCGACCTGGTGCGCACGCCCATGCGACGGCGACTCAACGGGTTTCGCGAGCGCGCTGGCCTGAGCAAATATCGCGGGCCACATGCGGGCATGTCGAAGCTGTGCCAGATCACTCAACTGATGCCGGCGATCGACTTTGCCTACGAACGCCTGCCGGATCACTTTCGCTACGTCGGCCCGCTCGGAGACATGGACGCGGATCAATCCGGCGAGTTTCCCGTGGACCAACTCGACGGCCGCCCTCTCGTCTACTGTTCCTTCGGCACGGTCAACAACTCTTGCCGTCACTTGTACGAGACGGTCCTTGCCGCGTTCGCCAACATCAACGCCCAGTTGTTGTTGTCCCTTGGCGGTGGCGATTTGGCGTTGCAGACCCGGTTACCCAAAGGTGCCATCGTGTGCAAGCGTGTCCCCCAGCGCCGCGTCCTCCAGCACTGCGACGCGTTCATCAGCCACTGTGGCGTGAACTCCGCCCTCGAGGGCCTGTACCATGGTGTGCCCATGGTGTGCGTGCCCATCGCGAACGATCAACCTGGGGTGGCTGCCCGGCTCGCCCATCACGGCGCGGGTGTCCAGCTCAGTTCCCGCGGTGTGTCGGCGCAACAAATTGCGAACGCGGCGCGGCTCGCTTTGTTTGATCCAGGCTACCGACAGAACGCGAAGCTCTTGCAGACCGAGCTGCGTGGCTCGCCCGGCGTGGCCGGCGCGGCGAAGATCATCGACGCGGTCCTCAGCGGTCGCGGGCTCCCCTGAGCTACCGTACGCGCGAGGCCCGTACGGTACGTACCAGCGGTAACTAGGCGTAAGTGGCCGAATATACGCGGCATGTGCGTTGGCCCGGAGGTTGCTTTTACAACGGGCATAACCAACCGGAGGGAATGCCCATGTCAAGACGACGGACCAATCGCAGAGCCTTTGCCGCCATGACGACCATCGTAATCGCCGAAGCAAATGCACGGCGAGTCTCCGACCAACTTCAAGATGCCATCGACGATGGCGTGCAAGATGCAATGATTGGCGCGCAAGTCGAGTTCTTCGGCAGCGTCTCGGCGGTGATGATCTAGTGGCGGTTCGTCGTCGCTACTGGCCGCGCGCTGGTCGCCCGCGCTCCAAGTATCCCAACACTTGGGTCGGTGTTGTGCCAACGCCCAAGGCCTTGTGTCGAACACATCGCTTCGTGTGTTGTTGCCCACCGCCGGCCAAATGATGAATTGCCTTTGGCGTGAGCATTCGTGGCACCATGCGCGCCATGAGTTGTACCCGCTCCGCCCAGTTCGTCCTCGCAATTTCACTCCTGATCGGCACTAGCTCCGTGATCGGTTGCGGCGGGGAAACCGACGAACAACCAAGCGGTCCGCAAGACTGGGAGTCGTGGGTCGCGCCCGCGTCCACGTCCCCCGAAGACGGAATTCGTCGCGAGGTGTTTCTCGTCCCCGGGTACACGCCACCGGCGAACCCCGAAACCGGCGAGACCACTCCCACCGATCTCAACTTCACTCAGGTAATCCGTTATCGCCAGGACGTGGATCCAGCTGTAGCCCCGGCGGCCGTGCTCGTCGCCTATCCCGGATTCCTCGGCGGCGCCGCCAGCTGGGAGTTCCTCGCGCGCCAGTTGGTGAAGCGAAGCGTCGCTGCTGGACGCCCGGTTGAGGTTTGGGCGATCGATCGGCGCGCCAATCTGCTCGAAGACACCATCGGTGTCGATACCGCAGAGATGACCTCGAATCCCGAGCTGGCCTACCGCTACTACTTTGGTCTCGACACCATCGACGGCAAGCGCTTCCCCGGCTTTCTGTATCAGAGCGAGCTCGGCTATATGAGCGAGTGGGGCGCCGAGACTCACGTCGAGGACCTGCGCCGCGTCATCGCGCTGGTGCCCCAGGCGGATCAAAAAGGTCACGTGTTCTTGCTCGGCCACTCCCTGGGCGCGTCATTCGCCGAGGTCTACGCCGCGTGGCGGTTCACCAACGGCACCCGCGGCGCTGATCAACTCGCTGGCCTCGTGCTCATCGACGGTCTGCTCGGCGATGCACCGGTGACCGAGGAGGAGTACTTTGGCGGCGGCCAAGGCGGTCTGTTTTCGGTGCCGGGTGTTGACTCACTGCGCACCACCGGCGCCCGCTACTTTGAGCTGCCGTTCTTCGGCGTGTCCGTACTCGCCCACCTGGAAGTCATGGGCCTGCGCGCGCTGGTCGACCCAGATGGCGTTGTCTCCGACGATCTGCGTGACAGTTCGCTGCGAGTGTTGCTGCAGATGGGCGCTGATGAGATCCCCCCCCTCACCAACGAGGCGGCTCTGGGCTTCAGCCTCGACCAGGGATCCAACTCGATCACCTTTACCGCTGTTTCCTGCGGCGTGCCGACCGGTGGTGTGCTCGAAGACTACGAGAACTCCCTCGCCGACGGTGCCACTCTGTACCACCCCACGGATCCGACGGCGACCTACTCGTGGATCGACGCGAGCACCAACGACGGCAAAGAGTTCACGCCCATCGCGAACCTGGCGCACACCCTGGTCGACGGCCGAAGCAACCTGACCGAGTGGTACTTTCCGTCGCGGATTCTCACCGACATCGCCGCCCTTGGCGGGGGTAACGTCAGCGAGGATGGCTATCAGGCCATGGCCGGAATGCGTGCGTTCGACGGTCAGCTCAACGACGCGCCGATCCTGGCCATCGCCACCGAGTTGATTCTGGCCAGCGACTACGACCAGCTCATCGGCCGGGTGGCAGACACCCTGGGCAAGGGGCGTAAACACGCTGGCGCGTCCCGGACCACTGACTCGGGGCTGCGCGTCATCGACGCCTCGGAGTTGACCCATGTGGATCCGACCATGGCGGCAGATGTTCCGGGCAATCCGGTACCGGGTGCGGTCATCGACTTCGTCTACGAGCACGTGCTGGACGGTGCCGTGCAGCTCGAGCTTCCCTAGCCGCGCTGCTCTAGCGCTCGTCGAGCTACTTCCGGCGCCAGGTCAGGCGCAGGCCGGACCAGGTTTCGTCGATGGCGCACACTTTGATGTCCACCAGTCCCATGGGCAGCGCGACCTCTCGCACGACGTCCTCGGTCATGTCGGTCGGGACCTTCGATGCGCGTTTGGGCCAGGCGATCCACAGTCCACCGCGGCCGATGTGCTTAGAGAGGGCAGGCAACTCGTTTGCGAACTCGGTGCGAGACTTCGTGAACATCACGATGACGTCGTGGCTGGTGCGTGCGCCAGTGTGAAACGTGACGCCCTCGGGGATGGGGGCGAGCAATGCGGCGAAGTGATCCGGTGCACGCACTGTGGCAACCGAGTAGCCATCGAAGATGCCGAGTTTCTTGGCCAGGGGCGTGCCGGAGTAACCCGCTGCCGCGCGCGGTTTGAGTCCCATGCGCGCAGGGTATCAGCTCTGATGTAGGATTGTTGAGTGAGTCGGGTGGGACTGATTGTGCTGGTCGGTTGGTTGTGCGCCTGCACCGGGCACGTGCCGACGCCGAAGAACCTGAACGTGAACATGCGCGGCGTCGCGCGCCTGGATGGCGTTGCGGTGAATCCATCATCGGGGCGGTACGGCAAGATCCGGGCGCTCGGCAGATGGAAGAGCAAGAACAGCGGCATTACCCACTACGAGGTCGACGTTGGCGCATGGTCACGGCTATTCGCCCGCGAGTTGCGCTCGCGCTATACCGCCATCGGCGTAGACGCCAGGTTCGGCCCGGTGCTGCGCGTTCAGGTGCTCGAACTGCGCCGCCGCAAGAAGGGCACATTCTTTCCCAACTACGTGTGCCGCATGACCGTAAGAGTCAGCGTGGGCCAGTTGCAGCGCAACTTCGCCGCCAGGCACGAGATGCGCAGCAAGTGGACGTGTATGCGCAAGATCGCTGCACGCATCGTGCGCCAGATCGTCGACGACGCGTTCGTGCGAGCCGAGATGGTCTCGGCGCGCCGTCGCTAGTAACAGTTGCACGCCAATGCAGCGCCGGTATGCTGTCGCCATGACGAGCCGCGTCTGGATCTGCTGTGTATGTGTTGCTGTTGCGTTCATCGGCGTGGCACCAACGGCCAACGCCGAGCCCACCCGGTTTCACGTTGAAGCAGATCCGCTGCCCTTCGTCATGAGCGGCTACGGGGTACAAGTCGGCGTTGCCCCCGGTGCGCTCAACGGTTGGCGATTCGGCCTCGGGAATTTTTCCCTCGAAGTACCGGATTTCGTCGCCCAGCTGAACAACGACAACGATGGATTTCATCTCAAGGTGCGAAGGAGCCACGCGCTCTATGGGCTGTACTTCTTCGACGGCCTGCGCGGCTGGTGCGTAGGCGGCTCGCTGCGTTATCTCCGCCTGGAGTACACCCACGATGCTACGCCGGGGGAGCGCGCCCGGGTCGGCGAGTTCTCAGTCGAGGCCATCGCCGGCTACAAGTGGCATCCGGTCAAGAACGGCTTCTACGTGATGCCCTGGTTCGCCGTGGCCAAGCCGTTGTTCACTCGCGGCACGGCCCAGGTTGGCAGCAGCACGTATCAAACTGACTTCGTGCAGCTGTTCGCGACCGCGAACCTGGGCTGGCAGTTCTAGCCGACTACTTCCTTTTACGTTTCTTGCGCGGCTTCATCCGCGGCGCCACCTTGCCCGCGACGGTCGCGTAGGTAAACGAACCGCCCTTGAAGTTGATCGTCCACTTCAGATACTGGGACCGGGCCGAGTACGCGCGCACCGGGATGCGTAGGACCATTTCCTTCACGTCTTTGCCCCAGAGCTTCTTGGCGTCGGCAATGATTTTGGGCACGGTTTTGAAATCGATCTTGGACAAATCGAACAGGCTCGCGGCCAGGGAACCCGAACCGTACAGGGACACCTTGCGCGGGCCGCCGACTTCCAATTTGTAGTACCACCAGTTCTGCACGGTGCCGCGTTTCTTCGCGTTCTCGACGTTCATCTCCACCTGAGCCGAAGTGATGCGAACCTTGAGTACCTTTGGGTTCTTGTCGCCGTTCTTGTCGCCGAGCTCCGCGACGATCTTGTCCACGGCCCGCTTGGCCATGTCGCCAGAGAACATGTCCTCCTGCTTTGGCCCGGAACACGCGGCGATGGAAACGGCCAGCAGGCCAAACAGGATCTTCGTCGAGCTGTTCATTGTCATTCCCCCCCGGAATTGCAAGCACGGTGCCATCACCTTACCCACCTAGTATAGGAGGTTTGCGCATGTCCAGGCGGGTATGGGTCCGCTTCGTGCCAGCGCTGTCAGGTGCCGATGACAGCTTTGGCACCGGAGCAGCCGGCCACATGTAGGCTATGCGCCAGGGCCGCGGTCTACCGTCGCTTTGGGGCAGTGGCGGATCAGGTACTCGAGTATCCCTTGCCAATCGTCGTTAGCCTTGAGCACCAAACGGTGGTCGGCGGTCTTTATCTCGATCCAATGGGAGACGAACATGCGCGCGCTGTCGGCGGTCTCGTAGTGGCGCACGGAAGCGATCAAGCCAGGCGCGACAGACAGGGCTTCGAGCACCGGCTTCATTCGCGCCGGCGCCGTGTTGCGCGCGGCCAAGGTGCCAATCGCCATGATGCCGCTGCCACCGGCGGCCACGACCAGGCCGATCGCGTACGCGCCCTTCACCACGAAAAACGCCGCCATGACGAAGAACAGCAGCCCCACCCACATCATGCCGCGCTTGAATCCGGCCGCCGTCGCGTTCAGTCCGGCTTCGATCCTGGCGAGCATCTCGGCCCGCTGTTCGGTCGAAAGCCGGTCGTCGGAGGTCGGGGCGTCAGCCATGGCGCGAGCATAACCTGCTGACGCGCCACGAAGCCTACGAAGCTTCGCTAAGGCGTAGGCGGGGGACCACCGCGTCCAACAGCTCCGCTGCCGCCGCTGCAAACTGCTCCGGGTATTCCTCGTGGACGAACAGCTTGCCGTCGGGGATTTCGATCATGCGATCGAAGCCCGAGAACTCTTTCGACATTTCGCGAGCCTGAGCAGCGGGAAAGAACGGGCCGCGGGCTCCCCAAATGAAACGCGTTGGTGCGTGAATCTTGGCGTGAATCGGTGCCAGATCAGCCAGCTCCTCGAAGTCTACGTTGGCTAGCAGGCCAATGGTCTCTTTGAACCGTCGCTTGTCCGCCAGGAGCGGTGCGATGAACAGGTCGTGGAACTCGCCGGCGATGAGGTCGCGGTCGTTGAAGCAACCGGCGAAGCCGTTCTTACCGCGACGGAAGCGTGCGGAGCCCAACAAGCGGCGGAGCACGAACATGCTGCCGGGGACTTTGGTGAATTGAGCAAAGCGTTTGACGAGCTTGACCACGTGGTCGGTGATCTCGGTATTGCTCAGGATCAGCGCGGTGATCCGGTCGCCGAGCTCGGCGGCGACCCAGCGAGCAATCGCCCCTCCGGAGTCGAAGCCGACCAGCGCCACTTGCTCGAGGCCGAGTCCTTTGATGACTTCGATCACGGTATCGGTGTGGCTGCGCAGGGGTTGGCTCCAGTCGCTGTAGCCGGGAGTCGCGCCTGCACCCGGAAGATCGATGACATAGCAGGTGTAGCGATCGGCGAGGAGCGCCGCCGCATCCCGGTACGTGGCGCCGTGAACCGGCCAACCGTGCACGAACAGGAGTGCCGGCCCCGTGCCGAGCTTGCGGTACGAAACCACTGCGTTCGACGTCGTTACGGTCAGTTGGGGCGCGGCGAAGAATGGATGTTTGCTTGGGGCGTGTTTCGACATGACCTCACCATGCCGACTGCCGCCATATCCAGCAATTACCTGAGAGGTAATCGACGTACACGCGTCCCCCTGCCATCATCTTGTCATGGGCGAGACACACAGCGAACGCGGCACATTTACTGCGCTTTTGAAATACTGGCGCCAGAGGCGTGGCCTCAGCCAACTCGATTTTTCTCTCGCCGCCGACGTGTCCACCCGCCATGTCAGCTTCCTGGAGACCGGCCGATCGAGGCCAAGCCAGGAGATGGTGCTGCGTCTGGCCGGAGCCCTGGACGTTCCGCTGCAGGAGCAGAATGTGATGCTACGGGCGGCCGGATTCGCGCCGAAATTCCACGAGCCGCGAACCGGCGAGTTACCCAAGCCGATCAAGAGCGCCATCGAACGCATGATGGCCCATCACGAGCCGTATCCGCTGACCGTTTTCGACGGCGGCTACCGGTTGCTCCAGGCCAACGCGGCGACATATCGCCTGCTGAAACAGTTCATTGCGGACCCCACGGCGCTCCCCCAGCAGGTCAACGTCATGGAGCTGTTGTTCGACGAGAAGCTGGCCCGGTCGTTCGTTGTCGGCTGGGAGGCCGCCGCGCGGCAGATGCTGGCTCGAGTGCACCGGGATGCTATGGCGCGGCCCAACGATGAGGCCATCATCGCACTGCGCGACCGTTTGCTGTCCTACCCAGGGGTGCCTAGTGATTGGCAAGTGCCCGACCTGACCGAGCGCACGCTTCCATGTCTGGAGCTGCGTCTGGCCCGAGGCGATTTGGAGATGGGGTTTTTGACGACCATCACCTACTTCAGCGAGCCGCAGAACATCACCCTGCAGGATCTGTTCATCGAGAGTTTCTATCCTCTTGATGGGCGCACCGCCGAAGTGTGCGAGCGCATGGCCAAGGAAGCCTAGCGGCGGCGAGCCCCTCGGCCGCGACGCGCGCGTGAACCTCTGTTTCGGCGTTTACGGGCCCAAATAGGGCGCTAATTCGCCCTTTGCACTTTCCGGTGCCGCGCGCTCCCTTCGTGTGTCCGGCGTGGTATACAGAGTCCGCGAGTGGCCTGGCTGGTGGCGCCGAATGGACGGCGTTTCGATCGAGGTCAACGTAGATGCTTGTGGAAAATCTGAACGGCGAGACTCTCGAAACTCTTACTATCGGTGACCGCGTTTTCTACCCGGCCCACGGCGTAGCGGCGGTGACCGGCGAAGAAGAGCGCGACTTCGGTGGTATCAAGCAGTCGTTTTACGTGCTCGAGCTCGAGCGCGGGGGCAGCGTCATGGTTCCCGTAGGCAAGGTCGATCGCGCCGGCGTTCGCTCGCTGGTCAACGCGGATCAAGCCCGTGAACTGATGAAGCTGGTCATGACTGACCCACAAGTCGAGATTAAGCTCGATCACGCCTCCCGCAAGCGGCGCTACGCGCTGTACGCCGAGGCCCTCAAGTCCGGGTCGGCACTACGCTATACCGAAATCTTGCAAGAGCTGCTGTTTCGCCTACGCACGGATAAGCTGTCTTCGAGCGAGCAACAAACCCTGGACACCGCGCGTTCCTACTTCGTCGGTGAAGTGGGTGTCGGCCTCGATTTGACGGCCGACCAGTGCGACGCCGAGCTTGGTCTCGCGCCGTCCAGCAGCTCGTAGTTCTGAGTCGACCGCTTCGCGCGGCGCGAGTTGTGCGCCACAACTGACTGTTTCTGTGTAGAAAACGTCGGCGCCGCAGGCAAAATTGGCCGCGCCCTGCGACCGTCCCACGTGGGACGTGTTTGCTCCTTGGAATCCAAGAACGATCAGCCCGCCGAACGGTCTCCGTTCCGGCAGCCAAGGAGTCAGACATGGTTTTAGCCAAGAATAGTTCGCGTAGTTTTTGTATGGGCCTGGCAATGATTGCCGCCGGCCTGTTCGTAGCAGCACCCGCGTCGGCCGCGAAGGTCAAGCGGCTCCGCACCATCGGGGCCAAAGTGCATGTGCCCAACAGCTGGGTGAAGACCAAAGTGAAGCGCGGCAAGAAGGTCACCTTCAGCATGCGACACGGCGGCAAGTTCAGCATCTCGTACAAAAAGCGCAAGCTTCCCCTCACCGCAGTCGCGAGGGCGATGAAGAAGAGCGCGAGAAAGAACGGTTGGCGCCTGCTCGAACAGAAGCGAAACATTCGCCAGTTCGGCAAGCGGGCACACCTGTTGGTCTACGAAGTTCCCACCGGAAAGCGCCGGGTAAAGGTGCGCGCGGCGTTCTTCTTCGTCAATACGGCCAACGGCTACTACACGCTCTACTTCGGAACCAAGCGCAAGCACTTCCGCAAGGGGCTGTACAAAGCCGTGTACACAACGTTCAACACGTTGTAGTCGCGGATGCCGCACATACCCGACCTGGCGTTGGGTATGTCTGGCTTTTCTCCGCCGGCTCGTTACAATTCGCCTATGCGCGTTTGGGCGATCTCGTGCGGAGTAGCCGTCGCCGGATGGTGTCTGTCACCGACAGCACACGCGGCGCCGTGCAAAGCCAAGGAGGCGCGCATCGTCAAGCGCGCAACCACCGCCGGCAAGGTGTCTGGCAAGCTCATCCATCTGCGCAAAAAGGATGGCAAGCAGTTTTCCTTCAACACCGTCCATTCGTCCTACCACCGCAGTGACCTCACGTTGCGCTGGCCTCTCCGTCTCAAGAACAAGCAGGTACGAAGTCTGGTGGTCGACGTGGTGGCCAAACCGCTTTCGCGCCCGGAGATTTGGTCTGTGCAGCTGCGCAACTTTCGCAGCAAGAAATGGGTCAAGCTGGGCCAGCTGTCCTGGCGCGACGGCGGCGGAGACAAATCCTACAAACTGAGCACTGTCGACGTTAGCTACTACCGCAACAAGCGTGGTCGTATGTTGATGCGAGTAGGCAGCAAGATGGTCGGGGTACTGAAAGTCGATCGCTTGCGCGTGCGCTTACTCTGCGAGTAGTGGTCAGCGCATGTCGGCCGAACGCGTAACCATCGCCGACTTTCCCGATCACGGGATCGCGAGCATCGTCGGCCGGGTGCGCTACACCAAACGAACCGTGGCGTCACCGATGTTTGGCCGCGAGTGCGCCTGCTTCCAGGTCAGCGTCAGTCACCGCGGCGCCGGTCCCACAGTCAAGCCATGGCGTACGTCGGGGGGCTACGAGTTCATCCTCGACGACGGTAGCGGAGCTGCGCTCGTCTACCTGGGTGGCGCCGATATCACGATTTCTCTGGATGCTCACTGCCACGCCGGTGGCACCTCGACCACGCCGGCGCAGCGCAGGTTCATCGAGCAGCACGGTCTTGTGGAGCCCACTACGGACAATCTGTTATTCGTCGAGGGCGTGCTCGAGCCCGGAGACCTGGTCGCTGCCGTAGGCTGGGGCCGGTGGGTGATGGACCCAAGGGCGCAGGCCGAGCGAACCGGCTATCGCGAGATGGCGCGACTACTCGAAATGCACGCGCGCCCCGAGGAACCACTGATCATCACCGATGACCCCGCCGTCGTCGGCGTGGGCGGAGCCGCTTGAGCCGATGCCGTTTCGTCGCCCCGGTAGCGGTCCCAAGTCCAAGTACATCACGCCTGAGGGCTACAAAACTCTCACGGATGAGCTGATGGAGCTGTGGAACGTCGAGCGACCTCGGGTGACCCAGGAAGTGGCTGATGCCGCGGCTCTGGGTGATCGCTCCGAAAACGCCGAGTACATCTACGGCAAGAAACGCCTGCGCCAGATCGACGGCCGGGTTCAGTATCTGCGCAAGCGCATCGAGAAACTCGAGATCGTAGCGACGCCCGAGCGTGATGATGGCAAGGTGCGTTTCGGCGCCTGGGTAGAGCTAGAAGACGAAGACGGCGAGGTCGTCGAGTACCGCATCGTCGGGCCCGATGAGTTCGACGTGTCGAAAGGCTGGATCAGTCTGGACTCGCCGGTGGCGGTTGCGCTCATCGGCAAGAAGGTCGATGACGAAGTGAAGGTGCGCCGGCCGAAGGGGGATGTTGTCTACACGGTCGTGTCGTACCGCTACGGCGGATCCAGGATCGGCGATTCGGACAAGTAGATGAGATGGGTGCCTGGCTCGACCTTTTGGTCTTTGGGCGGATTGAATACCTCGGCCTGGCCCGGCGGACGCAAGCCGATGACGATGCCGCCGCGCTTCGTCAGGTGCATCTGGCGCAGCAAGTCGCCGTAGACGATAGCGGACTCGGGCGCGTCCGGGATTCTGCCGACATACGCGTTGTAGGAACCGGACATGAGCAGCTTGCTCATCGTGTCCGCCGTTCCGTGAAAGCGCACCGTGTGTGCGACGAGAGAAAACGCCACATGCCGGGTCTGCATCACTTCATCGGCGCCGGCGCTGCGCGCGTGATCGACGTTTTCGGAATCGAGCACCTCAGCGACGACGTACAGGGGACTGTGCCGCTCTCGAATCTCGGCCGACTTTTCGTTCAGGTAGGCGCGAATGGTGAACGCCGTCAGGATAGTCGCCGCATCCGCCGTCTGTGGGCTTAGCTCCCTCGAGCCGACGATGATCACGGCGTTGGCGTGGGTCAACCTGACCTTGTCCAGCTCGCTCTGTTTCGTCGGATCGCCCTGGACCCACAGAAAATGGTTGGGCACTCCGCGGGCGGGGCGCTCGCGATCGGCGAACACCACGACTCGTGTCTTGTCCGTGTCGAGTTCCTTTTCGATCAATTCCAACAGCAACTCGGTGGTTTCGTCGTATCCGCATACGACTATGTGGTTGACGTAATCGCCCATTCTGAATTGCTCCTCTCGAATCTCCAGCATGGCGTTGACCAGGCTGGAGCCGACAAAACCCGCAAACAACGCCAGCGTAAACATACCGCCGACCATGAGGAATCCGCCGATGACTCTGCCCAGACTAGTGTGCGGACTGACGTCGCCGAAGCCGACCGTGGTGATGGTCACCAGCGCCCACCAGATTGCGTCGAGGACGTTGTTCACATCAGGGTTTGTCTGCTTCTCGACCAGATAGAAGCTGACGCCGCCCATCAGCGTTTCGACCAGCAGTACGGTGAACGCGAAGATGAATAACAGGCTGTTGCTCTCGAACGCGTGAAAGATCGACGAGAACGGATTGCTGTAGCGAAACAGTTTTACCGTGCGCAGCAACCTGAGTAGACGCAACGCCCGTAGTCCGCGCAGCTCCGGGAAGAACGCCAGGACCGCGAGCAGGTCAACCAGCATCATTGGTCGCAGGGCGTAGCGCAGCCTGGACAACACGTGGGTGCGCACACGGATGAAGGGCCCGGGTCTGAACACGTGCAACGCCGGCGGTCGGAAGCTGAGCAGTCGGAGGATGTACTCCAGCGCGAATGCGCCGAGAAATACACCATCGACGATGCGTAGCGTGCGGGCGAGGGCGCCGTCGACGTAAATGAACGGCTCGGCGATCAGTATCGCGATGGACAGGAAGATTAGAGTCCACACGCCGGTCTGTACGACCCGATACACGTTCGTTTCAGGGTCGTGAAACGCCGCATGTATCCATGCCCTCACGGCCGCAGCCTAGCAAGCCCCTACGACGAGATCGGCCGCCGCTGCCCGTAGGGGTTGCCGACGTTTAGCCGTCGGACAAACGAGATGCACACACAGTGGTTGTGCCCGGTTCACAGTTTGATAGACTTGTAAGTCTGTGAGACAGATACAGAAATCGATCGCCGATTGCATCGCGCGGGCGAAATTTGTCGCGTTGAGCCAGGACGATATGGTGTCCACCGCCGTGACCGCCATGAGCGAGATGGGCACGGACTGCGCCCTGGTCGTCGAGGAGAACGAGAAGTTGGTCGGGATCTTCACTGAGCGCGACTTCCTCAACCGTGTGAGCGCCGCAAAAAGGGACCCCTCCGCGACTCGCCTGGGCGATGTCATGACAGCGGATCCTGAAACGCTGCATCCGCATGACTGCGTTTCCTACGCGATCAATCGCATGGCAGTGGGCAGTTATCGCAACGTGCCCATCGTGGATGACAAGCAACGCCCCACGTCGGTGCTCGACGTTCGCCTGGTCATGCTCCATCTGATCAAGGTCTTCGCCGAGGTCGAGAAGGGTGGCGGAGCGACAGACGACGAAGAGTGGATCGACATTGGAGGAGGCTAGGGATGGCGCGTTTAGCAGAAATCGCCGGGACACCGGTGTCAGACGTCACCTACCGCGAGCCGATTCGTGTGGATCAGACAGCACCGCTGCTCGCCGTCGTCGAGCAGATGCGTGAACAGCGTCGGGGTGCAGTCCTGGTAGAGGATGGCAACGGAGTCGTCGGTATATTCAGTGAGCGCGATCTGATGAAGCGCGTCGATCACACCGATGAGTCGTGGCAGCAGGCGGCGGTTAGCACGGTCATGACCACGGACGTGAAAACAGTCCGCACGGACGAGACCATCAGCAAGGCGATCACATTGATGACCACGGGCGGCTTCCGCCACCTGCCGCTGACTGACGCCGACGGCGCGGTCGTGGCTATGCTGTCCATCCGCGATTTGCTCATTCACTTCGTCGAGTACTTCCCCGAAGACTTCGTCAACCTGCCGCCGGATCCAGAGCACGAGTCCAGCAGGCAGTGGGGCGGCTAGCCGACTGACATAGGCGCGTGAGTCGGCGCGTCATGCCTCGTGTTAGGGTGCGGCCATGAGTGTCGCCGAGGGAACTGTCACCCATGTCTACTCCGCTGATGTAGCCACGGTTTTCGCTATGCTGACGGACGCGAAGTTCCTGCGACAACGAGGCGAGGCGACGGGGGAAACCGACATCGATATTTCCGTCGACGATCAGACGTCTGTGCGGGTGATTCGGTACACCCGCAGCGTTCGTCGCGAGTTGCCATCCTTCGCCAAGCGCTTGTTCAAGGCCACGAACGTCGTCCGCCAGGTGGAGACCTGGCGAGGTGACGACAACAAGACTGGCTCGTGGGATATCGAGGTCGACGGCGCGCCGATCAAGATTCACGCGAAACTTTCACTGCGTCCTCATGAGCGCGGTTCCGAGTATCGTATTGAGTACGCTGTGCGCGCGAAGGTGCCACTGATCGGAAAACGTTTGGCGGCGTACACGTTGAAGCAGACCATCGAAGGGTTTCGCGCCGAGCTCGGGCACAATGATGCCGAGTTAGAAAAACGTATCGCCTGAACCGTATCAGAACGATAGTCAGTGTCGTTGTCGCTGACGCGGCTGTCGCTCGCTGTTGGTTGACACACTATTTGCCGCGTGCTCTTTGGCGCGGATGCCGGCGCTCAACGTAACCACCGTCTCGGAGTACAGCTCCGAGGACGTAGTCAATTCTTATGCAACTCGTAGTCAGTTGCAGCGACCCGAGGCGCGGATTCTCGAGCAACTCGCGCCGAAACTTCGGAATGCGTCCATGCTGGACATAGGTGTCGGCGGCGGCAGGACGACTGTGCATTTCGCGCCGCTGGTCGACCATTATGTCGGTATCGATTACTCGCAGGAGATGGTCGATGCATGTCGCAGCCGATTCAACGGCGAGCACGATCATACGAGCTTCGCACAGTGCGACGCTCGCGACCTGTCCAGGTTCGGCGACGCCACCTTTGACTTTGTCCTGTTTAGCTACAACGGCGTCGACTACATCGACCATACAGGGCGACTCGAGGCGCTGGCCGAGATCGAGCGAGTACTAAAACCCAATGGCGTACTCTGCTTCTCGACTCACAACACAGGCTCGATTCGGAAACTGTTCGAGCTCAAGTACCAACTGTCGCTACAGCCGCGTTCGTTGGTCGAAAATCTCGGCCGCTGGTTGGGCCTGCGCTGGCGCTACTCACGGGCGAAGCTAACCGAGCTCAAAGACGCAGAGCACTGCGTTTTCTTCGACGGCTATCGCGATACCTACTACGTGGATCCGCTGGAGCAGTTGCGTCAGCTGGAGCCAGGGTTCACCGGCACCACTGTGTATTCGTTGGACTCAGGAGACGAATACGCCGTGTCCGATCTGCCGGCCGCCACGGACTACTGGCTGTACTTCCTGTGTAGCAAGCGCTAGGCGGGGCCTCGGTCACGCCCCGTGGAGCGGGGGAGGTCATTGCATCATGGCGGCGTAGTCAATGGTCTTCTCGGTCAGGAGACCTGCCGCTAAGCGAACGATGGAGAAAATGTCTTCGGCGTCGAACGGCGCCGCTGCCGATGTTCTGAGCCACAGGTCGATCGTTCCGGTGTCTGGGTTGGAGTGGACTCGCACTTCGTTGTTGTCCACGCAAGTGCGGCTCGATATTTCGTCGGTGACTCGCTGCACCACTGGTGCGAAGTCGTCGATACTGGCGGCGGGCTTGAGCGACAGCTGCGCTCGACCGCGAACGCGTGCCGATGCCCTGGCGCCCTCATGAAATCGATGCAGCTCCAGGTGGATGACCGTGCGATCGGCCATGGTTCCGGAGAACCTCAGCCACTTATCCAAGAAGACCGGACGGTCGTCATCGCCGAGGCCGTTGTGTTTACTGGGGTGCTTATGCGAACTCAGATCGATCCGAAGCGTCGCTTCATGGCCGGCGTCGAGCAGACTCTTGGCCTGATCCACGCACTCTGCTGCCTTGCGCTGCTTCCTGGCGCGGCGCGCCCTGGGGCCAGAGAACCAGGACAGTAGAAACAACGAGACGGCCCCCTTGTCTCGCAGCTCAGCAATAACGGCGTCGGCCTCCGACATCGCGAACGTCCGTTCGATGATGTCGTCGGTCGGAATAGCCCTGGCTTTCGAACCAGCCGTCGCGCCGGATGTGGAGCGACGGTTGATGTTTGTGAGAAATGCTTCTCGACGGCGCCGAGCGGCGGCGCGGCCGAGAAAGACGCCGACAATAGCTCCGGCACCGCACATGCCAAAGCCAATGAGATCGCCGATGAAGTTACCCCCGCCCCCGCGGGCCCTCGGCGAGGGCAGGATACCGAAGACGAACAATGCGATGCTGAGCCCGAGCCCGACCAAGAAGCCGCCGAACCCCCACTCTGAGACGTCGACGGCGTCATAGTCACTCTCACAGGTGGCGCAGCGGTTGTCGGCCGTGTGTTGGTGCGCCTCACATAAAGCCACTTCGCAGCGCAGACATTTCCCCGTCGCGCTAGACCCACAGCGGTCGCACTGCAACACGTGCTCCGTAGCGTCGCGGTACAACACCTATCGACTATATCCAATTCACGGGCTGAGCGGCGCCTGCCGCAACATGGATCCAACGCGGCCCGACGAATCTCCACGCTCGTTGCCAATGATGCCTATACTGCGACCCGATGTTCAAAGGACTGTTCGGTGGAGGACGCCCCGATCCGTACCAAGCGGATCAGGACGCGGCGGAGTTGGTGGACATGGTCAATCGCGGGCAGGGCAACCGGGCGGGCGCACGGCTGCGCCAGCTGGCGGCCGACTCACACGCGGATCGCACGTTCTTCGCCGACGCCATCGCCGAGGGCTGCAAGATGCGGGATATCGAAAAATGGGTGCAACAGGCTCCGAACGACGCAGCCGCCTGGTGCGCTCACGCAGCCAAACATATCGCCGCTGCATGGGATGCTCGCGGTGGTGGCCGAGCAGGCGGCGTTAGCCAGCGTGGCTGGCGTTCGTTCGAGCGGCATCTGGCGAGCGCACGCGACGCGGCGATGGCCGCTACCGAACGTCAGCCCGATGATCCGGGGCCGTTCTATTTGCTGCTGAAGATCGCCGTCGGTGCGGAAGGCCCGGACACCGGCCGCGAATATTTCCAAGCCGCTGTATCACGGGATCCCACCTACTACCCGGCATATCAGCTGATGATGACGATGCTGCTGGAGAAGTGGCATGGCTCGCATCGGGATGCGTATGAGTTCGCCGCAGAAGCCGCGGGGCGTGCGCCCGAGGGCAGCGATCTGCCCGTGTTGCTCATCCAGGCGCACATCGAGCACTGGATGTATTTCGAGCTGTTCGAAGACAATGCCGCCGGCGGCCGAGCGTACCTGCGCAAACCCGACGTTCAGGACAGCGTGAAGCGGGCGTGGCGTAAATCTTTGGGGGCACCGTCGTATCGTCCTGATAGGCACACGCCGTTTCGCCGCAACGAAGCGGCCATGTGGTTTTACCTCACGGAAGAACCGACGCGCCTCAAGAAGGAGCTCACTGCCCTGGGCGGCGTCGAGACCGAGCTTCCCTGGCAGTGGAAGGGCCGGTCCGCGTTCCGAAAGGCGCACAAGCTCGCCAAAGTGCGCCTGTAGTATGGCCCACGACGTGGCCGCCACGTTGGTCGGGACGGGGGCACTAACCCGGTTGGCGGCCACCCGCTACGCAACGGCGTTGTCCTGGCGCCAGCGTGTGCTACGCATGCGGGGCTATGAGCGCTCGCGAGCTATATGTGCTGGGGACGGCCAGCCAGGTCCCTACACGCTATCGAAACCACAACGGCTACTTTCTTCGTTGGGATGATCACGGCTTCTTGTTCGACCCGGGCGAGGGAACCCAGCGGCAGTTCACGATGGCGGACCTGTCCGTGTCGAGCATCACTCAGATCTGTGTCACCCACTTTCACGGTGACCACTGCCTGGGTTTGCCCGGCATCATCCAGCGATTGTCTTTGGACAGCGTTGGTCACGAGGTGGTCGTGCATTTTCCCGAGTCGGGGGCACAGTTTTTCGATCGCCTGCGCAACGCGTCCATCTTCTACGATGTGGCCAAGCTGGACCCGCGGCCCATCGCCGACGAGGGGATCGTGTTCGAGAATGATTCGTTCGTGGTGACGACCCGCCGGCTGTCTCATTCGGTCGACTCCTGGGGCTATCGGATACAAGAGCGCGATACTCGGCGCATGCTTCCGGCCAAGTTGGCCGAGCTGGGCGTACGCGGCCCGGACATCGGCAAGCTCAAACGCGACGGTAGCGTCGAAGTCGATGGCCGAACCGTGAGCGTCGACGAGGTCAGCGAGATGCGGCGCGGTCAGGTGTTCGCCTTCGTCATGGACACGCGGGCGTGCGACGCGGCCGTTGAACTGGCTCGGGACGCCGACCTGCTGGTGTGCGAGTCGACGTATCTAGACGATCAGGCCGCGATGGCCGAGAAGGCTGGCCACATGACCGCCGCCCAGGCAGCTGAGCTTGCGCGGGATGCTGGTGCCAGGAAGCTTGTGCTGACCCATTTTTCGCAGCGCTATCCGGATCAGTCCATGTTCGTGCAAGAGGCGTCGCCCATTCACGCGGACTGCGTCGCCGTGCGCGATGGTGATGTGATCGCGGTGCCGAGCCGGCACGGCTGAGCGGCTACCAGTCCGTGGGGGCGTAGTCTTTGAGGAACAGTCCCCACACATGTTTTCCGGTATTGAAACCGGAAAATATGGGGTCACAGATTCTCGCCGCGCCATCGACGATGTCCAGGGGCGGGTGGAAACCGTGCATCGCGGTTTTCCTCGCCGCTACTTCGGCCGGATCCTCGTCGGTGATCCAACCTGTATCGACGCTGTTCATGTGAATGCCGTCTTGGACGTAATCCGCCGCCGACGTGCGCGTCAACATGTTGAGCGACGCCTTGGCCATGTTGGTGTGCGGATGCTTGTCGGTCTTGAAGCTGCGGTAGAACTGGCCCTCCATCGCCGACACGTTGACGATGTGCTTATCCGCCGATGGCCTGAGTAGCATCAGCGGCTTCAAGCGAGCGTTCAAGATGAACGGCGCGACGGCGTTCACTAGCTGAACCTCGAGTAGCTCGACCGCCGACACCTCGTGCAGGGCGAGACGCCAGCTGTTGCGATCGCGGAGGTCGACCTGCTGGAGGTCCTGGTCCAGGGCGCCCGTGGGAAATAGGCTGGTGCTCCGGGATAGGTCCTCTTCGAGCAGTGCAAGCTGAGATAGCGCGGCGGGATCTTGGATGCCGGCGGCGCCAGCCATGGCGACGATGTCTTTGCGTGTCGTGAGAGCGTCACCGCGCATGGACTCGTAGCTACCCAGCAGCTTTTGGGCGCCCTGGCCAAGACTCGCGGTCGGCTGGTCTTCGGCTTCCATCAGATGCGAGTAGAAGCCCGACGGGCGCCGCACGGTCTGGCAGGCGTTGTTGAGAATGAAATCGAGACCGTCGAGGGTATCGTTTAGATGGCGCGCGAACATCTCGACGCTCGGCGTGTGTCGCAGGTCGAGCCCGTGGACGTCCAGGCGGTCGCCCCAGCTGGCGAAGTCCTCTTCTTTGGCGAAGCGAGACGCCGCATCTCGGGGGAACCGCGTGGTGACGATGACGCGGGCGCCAGCGCGCAACAACATGATCGCCGCTTGATAACCGATCTTGACCCGACCACCGGTGACGATGGCCGTGCGGCCTTCCAGGTTCGCCGTCTGCTCGCGCTTGAGGTAGTTGAGTTCGGCGCACTTGCCGCACATCGAGTCGTAGAAGAAGTGCAGCTCGTTGAAGTCGCGCTTGCAGATGTAGCAGTTGCGGGTCTTGATGACACGCCGTGGCTCGGTTTCGCTGTCATCTGCGACCGCGCCATCGCCATCGCCAAGGGCACGGTCGATATTCTGCCACGCGGGCACCGGAGCGTTGCCGAGTTTCGGTGTCTCGAACACAGCCTTCCTTCGCTCCTTGCGAATGCCGGACGCGGCCAGCGCTTTTTCGTCGGCTGCCTTTACCTGCAGTTTGCGCTTACGTCGAGCGGCTTTCGCCAGCTCGCGTTTGGCCCAGGGACCTGGCCTGGCTACCCGACCCGCGGCCATGGTCAGCTTCGCGACTTGATCGGCGTCGAGCTTGGCCAGCAGCGAGTGGTCGCCGGCGACCTGCTCCAGTATTTCCGTGGCCTCGAGCAGCCGCTGTACAAGTTCTGCGTCGTCCTTCATTGCCAGCTACCGATATCACACTATCGGCGGCGTGACACCGCAACAAACGCAGAACGCCCGCACTGGCTACGGTGCGGGCGTTTCACGTTAACTAAGTGCGCTGTATCAGACGCCGCCGTAGTACAGAAACACCAGGCCGAAGGACATGTTGTCTCCGGGGCTGTTCTTGGCGTCCGTCGAGATGCTCACGCCAATGTCCATCTGGCGGTTCGGCGAGAAGTAGCCGCTCACGCCGACGGGCAGGGTGTCGGAACCGATCACCATGTTGTCGCTGTCTTTGACGCCCAGGTTCGGCATCAGGTTGGTGTCGAAGGTGGCGAAGATGTTCTTCGTCGCCTGGTAGCCGACCGACACCGGCAGGCTGAAGCTGATCTCATTCGGATCTTCGAGACCGACCGATACCTGGCCGCCCGGGGTGATCAGGGTGATCACCGGGGTGATGTTGTACCAAACGTAGGTACCCACGCTCAGCGGGCCCATGGTCTCGCCAGCGAAGTCGTAGCCGGCGCTGGCCGTCGCCGTCAGGCTCAGGGTGTCGCCCGAGTAGTAGCCATAACCGACGTTGAGGCCGACCGGGCCTTTACCGTCCGAGGATGGCTCGACGCCGATGCCGTAGCCAACACCCACCGATAGCTGGTCGGTCACGCCGTAGCTGAGTCCCCACGCGCCGGTCGCGTCCGCGCCGACTGCGCTGAAGTCGTTGTTGGCGCTGAGGCCAAGGCCCGCGCTCCATGCACCCTTTGGCAGTACGACCGGGCGATTGATAATTTCAATCGGCCAGGCCACCGTCGTCGGCGCCTCTGGGGTCTTAGTGACGTCAGGCGTGGTGTCTCCAGACACTTCGGCGCCTCCCGTCGTCTTTGTATCTGCGGCAGCGACCACCGGCGGAGCGTCCGCGTGTGCGACGCCTGCTCCCATCGCGATTGCGACCACTCCAACCAATGCACTGCCCATGATTCCCTTAACCATCGTCGTCCTCCATGTGGGCCGGTCGAATAGCCGGCCTTGAACACGAAGCACGCTACGCGTCGGAACCTTCCGTCTCGTGTACGGCATGTATCCAGCTTGTAAAAAATGATCTTCAAATCAGCGCGTTTAGCCGCCAGGTAAACGGCGTGTAACAGCCAGGTTAAAGAACGCACTTCACGGGGATCCTCCCGGCACGAGCAGGGCTGATGTAAGCTCGCGATGTGGATCGGATGCTCATAGTGGTGGCGGCAGCCCTTGTCGGCTGCACCGCGATGACGCCAGCCGATACCGGGGAAACGTGCACTGACGATGACGACTGCCTTCATGGTCGCTGTGTCGAGGCCGGTGACGATACCCGGGTGCGCTATTGCACGCAGATATGCGCGGGAGATGGGTATTGCCCGTCGCCGATGCAGTGCATCGCATCCATGTGTCGCCATCCCATGCCTTCACCGGGCGCCCTTGGTGCCACGTGCACCGGCGCGGCCGACTGCGTCGACCAACTGTGCGTCGACAGCGCGTGCACCATCGATTGCGCTTCTGATGGCGCTTGCCCAGTGAGCTTCGAGTGCCGAACCGACGGCGCGGGCTCTTTTTGCGTCGCGCCAGAGCCTGAGGACCGGGAGACTGGCTGCGCTGCCGGCCATGGCTCCGCCACAACGCTGCTAATCGTGTTCTTCGTCCTGTTCATGGTTCGGCGGCGGTGCTGGATGCTCGTAACTGGCGGCCAAAGCGCATAGCATTGGCCGATGGCATTCGAACAAGAGCAACGACAAGCGCTGCGCCTGTTGCAGGGGATCGAGAACGGAACCCTTAGCGCTTCCGATGCCGGTCTACTCATCGACGACGCTGACCCGGCACTGGTCTACTTCATCCTGACCTGGCTGCGGCAGCGTTATGTTGGGCACCCGGCGGCCGAGGGTGTCATCGGTCGAATCGTCGAGCTCACCAGCGGCTACAACTCGGTCAAGGCCAAGATGAGAGAAGGCAAGTCGGACTCTCTCGTCGCGTGGTTCGAAGGCGAGTACGAATACCGAGACTACAGCGCGACTGACTTCATCGCGCTGATCGTGGAGAAGCTGGAAGGCTGAGCCCGGCGCGTTAGGCCGCTTGTTGCTTCGCGAACGCCTCTTTGACCGCGCTTATCACGCGCTGCTCGTTGCTGCGCAGGCGGTAGTCGTCGGCCTGGTCGATCCAGCGGACCACGCCCTGTTCGTCGACGAGCAGTGACGTCGGAATCGCCATGGTCTTGACCGACGGGAACAGCGCCAGCGGAATTCCGAACAGGCTGAATCGAACGGTGGAGAATTCGATGCCCTTGTGGTGCTCAACACCGTACTGTTTGATCACGTCGAGCTGTGGGTCTGCCAACAACGTCATCGTCAGTTTGTCGCGCTGCTTCTGAAACGCCGCGTCTTCCACTGTGTCTTTGCTCAGACCGATGACGCTGACGCCGTACTCGGCCAGCTCTGATTTCATTGCCTCGAAGCGACGCAACTCGCCGCTACAGTAGGGTCACCAGCCGCCACGAAAGAACTTGAGCAGGACGCGCCGGTCAGCCAGCTCATCACTCTGAAATGGGCTGCCATCCGATGAATGGGACGCGAACGGCAGCAGGCGATCGCCGACCTTGATCTGCAGATTGCCAACCGGGGTCCTTCGCTGGCTCAGAAGGAATAGGAACAGGGCGCTCATCATGACGGCGAACGACGCCGGTGCGATCACTGCTGCGCTTGGCGAGCCGCCAGTGAAGGTCAGCACAAGGCCGGCAACCGCAGCGCCGAGTCCTCCAATTTGGATCAACACGGAGCCCGTCGGTCGTTCGGGAACGTTCCCCTTTGGAACGCCGGCCATGTAGACGACCCATACCGCCAGGGTGGCGACGAGCGCACCCACGGCCAGGGCAAGCGCGGTCATGTCCATTGGATCCTCTCACCGGTTGGAAGCATGTCTCCACCATTGGGGTGGCCAACCGGGATGTCAACTCCCCGACTAGTCGAGGAAGGTAAGAGCGCGCTCGGCTCGTGACCGTCTTGGCGGAAAGCCACGCCAACACTCTTCGAACTCGGCTGCGACCGCCAGGGGATCACTGGGCCGTTTCTCTGGGCTCGGGTCGAGGGCCGCATGCAGCAGACTCATCTTTGGGTGCTGCACTGCCAGGGATGCGCGCAGGGTCGCTACCGGCAGGGAGGTGCCCGTGCGAAGTACGAGTTGGGTCGCTATCGCTGCCAGGGAATAGACATCGGCGCGCGGGCTCACGGCGCCCGACATCTGAACTTCGGGCGCGATGGAAGACGTTGGGTCGTTGATCAGCACGGCGGCCAGGGCGCGTCGGCGAAAACTCCACACACCAATTCCCATGATTGTCGGTGTGCCGTTGCGCAGGCACACATCCCCCATGGTCATGCAGCCGTGGACCAACAGTGAGCGATGCGCAACCGCCAGGGCGGCTGCCATGCCAGACACGGTGCGGGGCACGCTCAGGCGATCGCCAGCGTAGTAACTTACCTCGGCGACTGTGCCGGGCGCCCGCTCCCAGGCTATGTACATCCCAGACTCGTGTTCGCCCACGTCGACGAATCGTTCGATATTGGTGTGGCGGACCTGGGCGGCGCGAATCACGTCATCGACCAGCTGGTTTGCGTCGATGGCCGTTGGCGTCAGCGAGGGGCGAAGCAGCCAGACGCTAATCGGTTTGCGCGTGCCCGTGTGGATTCCGATGTGCGCGTGGTAGAGGCCGGACTCCGGTGTCCGCTCGCGATCCGGGCGCAGCAAACGCAGCTGCGGCGCTCGCAGTGTTGTGCCGATGGGCGCCGTGGCGTGTCGAAACGAGCCGACGACGCGGCCGTCTGTCACCGGAGCTGTGTTCGGGCGACTCATTGCCAGCGAACTATGCACGCTGATCGGCCTGTCGTCACTTATTGTGTTTTTGTTAACTCAAGACGTTGTCTGGCACACCTAAAACACAACTGGCGCTAGGTGCTCGCCGTCACCCTATGCGAATCTCGAGCACATGGACCCGCGGCTCAAAGTCCTCAACGATGAAGTAGACGCGTTCTTCGACGACGTGCACGGACGTTACGCGGATCAAATGGCCTGCGGCGTAGGCTGCAGTGCGTGTTGCAAGAGTGGGATCGTCGTCACCGCAATCGAGTCCCACGCGATCACCGAGCTCATGTCGACCATGTCGGCCGATGAGCGCGTGGCGCTTGTCGAGCGCGCCGGGCGGGACCGTGACGAGTCGTGTGCGGCTCTAGATGCAGCGGGTCGTTGCATGATCTACGCGGCTCGGCCGCTGGTCTGCCGAGCGCATGGTGTCCCGATGCGACAGGCATCGCGGCTACCGGTGGTCGCATGCGTGAAGAATTTCGATGAGGGGACGAGTCTTGCCGAGGTGCCCGACGAGCACGTGCTCGAGCAGCAAGACGTGGGGGCGAAGCTCACTGTGATCACAAAGGCGTTTCGCCAGGATCAACCGGGGTCGGTGCGCGTGCAGGGGATTCGCAACGTGATCCTCCGCGCCTGATCGGAGCTCAGGAGACTGCTGTCGCTGTTGGGACGAGACGTTTAGAAGCTGCCACCGAACGCCAGGCCAGGGGCCTTACCGGCGATCATAGTCGGTAGCACCATGCGCTGAGCCGTGTCGCCGGTCTGGTGTCGCTTCGATGGGGTCATGCCCCGGGTGAGTCGCGCGGCGAGAGCGACGCCGCCCCACATTCCCGCCATAGTCATGCCGGCCCAGGTGCGTGCGTCCGAGTCGCTGTTCTCATCGAAGTTCGCGCCAGTAAGCAGCGCACCGGTCGCCCAGCCGGCGAAGGCGCCGAGGAAGGTGCCGAGTCCGACGAGTCGTGCTCGCGATAGCGACCAGTCCAGATCCTGGGCCATGTACAGACCGGCGGCCGCGCCGCCGTCGAGGCCGGCAGTGAGTAGGAGCAGTACCGTATCGGTGTCGAGGCCGCTGGGTTGCACGAGACCGAGGCCGAGGCCAACAGTTGCGATACCCAGGGTCGACGTTGTGCCGACGAAGTATGCTTGCCCCCGAGTAGGGCGCACGCGATCGCCAAAGTACATGCCGGCGACGCCGCCCGCGACCAGTCCGCCCAGGGCGAAACTCTGAAACTGTTCGCTGTCGTCGAGTCCGATTGGCAACGCGAGCAACAATGCGTTGGCGAGTCCGAGTCCGACTCCGAGGCTATAGGTATCCGCGGCGCCTTCGGTGATGGACTTGTCCCGGGTGCCGTAGAAGCTGCCCAGGAATCCCAATGCGGTGGCGCCGGCGATGATGCCGACGCTCGCGCGGAAGTCGTCACCCGCATTGATTAGGTCGATTAGTACGGCACCGGCGTAAATACTGGCCACGGTTGTCGTCGTGACCACAGTCGTGCGGCCCGCCGTACGATCCGCTTCTCGGTCGCGCGCAGCTGCCGGGGGTTTGACTGCGCCCGGCTGTGTGCCTTTGGCCTTGAGCTGCACCGCGAGACGCAGTAGTTCGTTGGCGGCCGCTCGAGTCGTGGCCAGGCGCGCGTCTTTGGCAACTGCCGTCATGCCTGAGATCGCCGCGTCGAAGTCGCCCTCGACCAGAGCTTGAAACGCCTTGGCGTACTGGGCCTTGACCATCTGACTTTCAACCGCCGGCGGAGGTGGTGGCTGCGGCTGCGATGGTGGCGGTGGCTGCGAAGGTGCCGTTGGTGTTGTCGGTGCTATTGGTGTTGTCGGTTGCGACGGCTGAGCGGATGCCAGGCCGGGGGCGATGATAAGAGTCGCGGCGAGAACCAACGTCGTTTTCATGCTCCGACGTTAACACGCGTTATCTCTGGGGGCATGGAAGCAAGGTTCAAAGCTTGGCAAACCTCGGAAGCTACCGGGCTAACTTCTTTGATCGAAACGAAGCGCTCGCGTCACTACGAGATGTGTTCACTACATCGATCGTACCGCCGCGACAGTCGCTTGTACCCACGACACTTCGCGTACTCGGTGCGGTCGGAGTGTTGTTGAGTTCGGCCTGTCTGCCCTCGCCGGACCTGCAAGATCCCGGTTTGCTCGATTCCGCGGAAGCGTTGTTCAGCGATCGTCAGGTCTGGGACATACAGATCAACCTGAGCGACCGGGCGCGCACCAAACTAACCGACAACCCGCGCAAGTACGCCCGTGCCGATCTGATCATTAACGGTCATGAGCTGTCGGATGTTTCGGTCAGACTCAAAGGCACGTTCTCGTTTCGCAACCTGAACGGCAAGGCCGCGTTCAAACTTCGATTCGATCGCGACGAACCCAGCCGGCGCTTCCTTGGTCTGGCGGGACTGACGCTCAACAACATGGTGCAGGACCGCGCCCTGGTTCATGAATGGTTGAGCTACAGCGTGTATCGAGCGGCCGGCGTGACGGCTCCCAGGGTCGGCTACGCGCGGGTGTTCGTCGATGGTGAAGCCTATGGTCTCTACGCGTTGGTCGAATCTGCGGACGCGTCATTCCTCGAGCGCTCCTTCGACGACCCGTCGGGCAACTTGTACGAAGAACACGCGTTCTCCGACCTGCGCCCTGATGACCTGACGGAGTTCGAACTCGACGAGGGGGACGATGACAGCCGGCGAGATCTAGCAGAGTTGATCGCGCTAGTCGGCGAGCGCGGCGACGAGGTGTTCACCAGTGGTGTCATCGACACTCGGGCGTTCATGGCGTTCGTGGTGGCGGATTCGGTCCTCGGCAACTGGGACGGTTACTTCAAATCTCACAACTACCGCCTGTATCACGAGCCGAGCTCGGGGCAATGGAGCTTCATGCCGTGGGGGCTCGATCAAACGTTGGAGCGTCGCCTCGGTGCCTTCGACGGCCAGGGATTGCTCGCGCGAAAGTGCTTCGCCCTCGATGGCTGCCTGCGCGAGTTCGCTCGGGTCGGTCTCGAGGTCCTGGATGACGTGGACGACCTCGACGTCCTTGCCGAGCTGGACCGGGTATCGGCGTTTGTCGACGGATTTGCAGCCGAAGATCCGCGCAAGCCGTACGTCATGGCGAAGTACCGCCGCCAACAACAGCACGTCCGCGCGTTCTTGAGCGAGCATCCTGAGACCATCCGTGGCCAACTGCGATGTGTCGTCGATGGCGGGAGCAGATACGACTGCGCTACTACAAAGGTCGGTTGCGTGGGCGACGAGTGTGAATGTGAGGCGCTCGTGGTCGACGGGGCCGAGTTCTTGCTGTGTGCTCAGCCAGCATCGTGGAACGCGGCACGCTTGGCCTGCCTGGTTCAGGACGCGGAACTGGCCCGAGTGGACAGTACCGAGCAGAACGTAGCTCTATTCTCGGCGACCCAGAGGTTGCGGCCGGCCAACTGGTTCATCGGCCTGAATGATCGCGGCGACGCTGATCGGTACGTTTGGCCGACCGGAGAACTTGCACGGTTCCTACCGTGGGCTGAGGGCGAGCCCGACGACTTCGGTGGTGAGGGTTGCGCGGTCATCGATCGGTTCGGCGCCGGCAACTGGGCCGACGAACCATGCGGATCCGCGTTGCCGTTCGTGTGCAGGCGTTAGCGTTCACCGCGCCGGTGTGAGCGCGTCTGCCGCGCAACGAAAACCAACCATGTCGAGACCGCGTCGTGGAGGATTGCCGTGGCGATAACTTACGCGCAAGCAGTGGTCGTTGTTACCCCAGCCGCCTCCGCGAAGAGATACGTGATTTGGCCGACCGGGAAACGCGGACGACGTCCACTCCCACACATTGCCAGCCATGTCGTGCACCCCGTACGGCGAGACCCCGCGTGGGAAGATGCCCACAGGCGCCGTCTTTCGGTAACCGTCGGTGGCGTCTGCCGCGCAACACACCTTGGTGCCGAAGTTGCCGCGCCGCACGCTGCCACGCTCTGGCGGCTCGTTGCCCCAGGGATAACGCCGCCCGTCAGTCCCGCGCGCGGCGAGCTCCCACTCCGCCTCGTTGGGTAACCGTAGGCCATAGTGTTTGCAGAAGGCAGCCGCATCACGAGCCGATACCTGAACCACGGGATGGTTCGCCGCGTTGCGTATGCTGCTACCGGCGCCGAAAGGATGTCGCCAGGTGGCCTTGCTCGACACCTTCCACTTGCCAGGCCAAACGTGTCCGCGACCTTTTCGTTCGACGTCCGTGACGTGCTTCGTCGAGCGGGTGAACGCCGCGAACTGGGCGTTGGTGACTTCGTACTCCATGATTCGGAACGCTGCGACGACGATCCGTTTTGGTGCTTCGTTGGGTTCACCGTCGGCGTCACCCATGACGAAGGTCGCGCCTGGAATCGCGATCAACTGGTGGCTCGGTTCGGCGACGCGAGAGCGCTGCGGAGGAGCGGGGCGCGCGCAGGCGGTAACGATGAGCGGTGTGACGGCGACCAGCGCGACTCCGACCGTTTGTCGTATCCGGGCCACTGGCGATATCCTACACTGGCAGCGTGGGCAGGCGTGCTGCAGTGGTGATGTTGGTGCTCGCGCATGTGTTCGGTTGCGGTAGTGAGGCAGCGAAGACCACCCGCGCGCCGAAGGTCAAGGCAGGCGTGCCAATGCTGTCATCGTTGCGGCTGCCACCGGTAACCGCCGAGCGACTCGATGGTGAGAATGACGCTCCCATCGTAGTTGGTCCGAATCTGAGGGCGCTCGCCACGAGTGCGGGGGCCCGGGTTGTGGCCGTCGATGCGCCGCCGAAGACACGGCACCCGCTCGTCTGCGACATACTTGGCTTTCGTGGTGCCCTTTATGTCGCCCATGCGGTGGAGACCATCGGTCGGTCGGGCGCACGCATTCATCGCTACGACCTGTCGGCCGGCGCGTCCAAACGATGGAGCCTGGCGTTCGACTGGGATCGTGTTGGTGCGAAACCGGATTTCATTGGCGGCGTAGGCGGGGAGGGGATTAGCAGACTACGCTCGATTGGCGGGCGCATCTACGCGGCTGATTCCGACACGCCCGGACCGGGGGGCTACGGTCGGTCCAAGGCGCGCTACGAGGACTACCTGTTCGTCAGCGATGGCAAAGGTGTGTTCAACCCGCTCGGGCCAGGCATGACGCCTCCGCGGAACAGCAAGGTGCTGCCGCTTTCGTTTCACGTGTTCGATGTCATCGACTACCGGGGTGCGCTGGTAGCCAGCGGAGGTAGCGGTTCGTATCCGACGGGGCCTTACCCCGGCGCCTTGTGGGTTGGAAACGAGTCTGACTCGATCCTGCCGGTGCGCTTCGAGTTGGGCCCACGCCTGGGGGTGGTGCGCACGACCTTCATGCATCGTTTCGCTGGTCGACTGTACATCGGCTTTCAGAACAACTGGCAGCGCGGCGGTCGTCCGGTGAAGTTCGACCTCGCCGTACTCTCAGGCGACCCGCGTCGTAAGTCCACGCCCGCTCCGGTCATCGCTAGAGTAACTACTCGCGGCGGCTGGCTGACTCGTCGCTTCGCGTCCGCCGGCGGTGTTCTCTATTGGGTCGCGTCGCGCTACGCCAAAGGCACTGCAAAGCTGTTCGAGTCCACCGACGGGGTGAACTTTGGCCAGGTCGACTTACCCGGCACACCGGGCGACGTGCAGGACATCGTGGTCGTCGGCCAGACACGCTATGTGCTCACCGTAAACGCGGTGTACCGCGCGAGTGAACGCAAACCGTTCGTGCTCGTCGCGCGCACTCCGTCGCCGAGTCCTTTCGCCGGCGACGATCTGTTTTGCAGCGCGCCGCTCGTGGCTTACGGCGATCGCTTATTCGCAGGTTCGTCGGTAAACGGGATGGTCTACGAGATCAAACCCGGGCCGTAGTTTACCGCGCCTATGGTGGCCGGCTGCCCGAATCGCTGCCGCTGAGCAAACCGACCATGGTGATGCCGACCAGAATGACCGCGGCGATGCCGATGTTGATCGCGAGGGTCTTGGCGGTCTGGTATTCCTGGGTTCTGGTGAAGCAAAAGGCGGCGGGCTTCTTGTCTGCAGGGCTGCACTTTTGGCCGCTTGTTTCGGTCAGGCCGGGGCAGCCCTTCAAACAGACCGCCAGCTTGTCGTCTGGCAGCTTCAGCTCCTGACACCGGGCCAGGCAGGCGTTGGCGCTCATTGGCTGCGGATTGCTCGCCAGGGGCAATCTGTAGCGAATGTGGCGCGTTGCCGTACACGCCGTCGCTAGTGAGACGGCAGCAACTAGCGCAAAGCTGAACGCTATCCGGGACATTGCAGCCAGTATGCCCAGCCGTATATGACCGCGCAAATGCGACTGCCCGCGTTTGCCGCAGCTTTCACTAACAACGCCGACAAGGCGGCGCCGATCTTGTTAGCGAGTACGCAACTACCGAAACTTATCGGCGCGTGTGAGTAAGCGGCGCGTCAGTTGGTCTCGGGGACGCAGCTGCCGCCATCGCATTCACAGTCACTGCCCGGCGGGCCACCCCAGCAGCCGAAGCATTCGTCGCCGTTGGTGTCGAGCACGCAGGAGTCACTCTCGTCGTAGGTGTCCGGCTCGCACATCCCCAATACGTTGCAGGTGCTGCCGCTGCACTCGCGCGTTTTCTCGCCGTTCGAACTGCACTGGTCCCCCCAGGGTGGTGTTTCGCAATCGCTCCAGCTGTCGCACGATTGTGCGCCGCACGGACTGCCGATCACGTCCTCGGGTGGAATGGTGCAGTTGCCTGTTTCCTGAGTGGGAGCGTCGGCTGTGCAGGCACCCGAGGTGCACGTTCGGGCGGTCACCATGCGTTGGCGTTGCCCCGCGGAGCCGCACGTCGCGTCAGCCATGCAGTCGGACCAGTCCCCCATCGTTGCCGGTTGGCAGACGTTGCCTTCGTTGGCCGGCTCTTGAATGCACGCGCCGGTGGTTGGTTCGCAGGTTCCAGCGGCACATGTTCCGTCCATGGCCGAACAGTCCACGCTCGGAAATTGGCACATGCCGTTTTGGCCACAGGTGCCCGCGGTCAGGCACAGACCAGGTGGCGAGGCGCAGTCCAGGTTCGAAGTACAACCAACGACAGCCGCGTCTGGCGTGCTCGGGTTGTCGACACCGCCGTCACTGGCCGTCAGCATCACACCGCTCTCGTCGAACGAGCAGCCAACCACCAGCACACTGACGCAAACCAAACTTAAGCGAGTTAACGGGCCCATACGTCACCCTCCCAGGTGGCGGGAGCGTACATAGATTCGCCCGCGTTGTGCCGACAAACGTCCGTTGTCAGCTGAGGATAGGAACGACCTGCGATTTAGTGCAGGACCGACACGCTAACTGCTCGTAGTAGTATGGCCGCCTAACTAAGGAGCATGTAATGGACCTCGATGATCTGATGGAAAGTGGTGGCGGTTTTGGTGCGTTGGGAGAGGCAAAGGAGGACGTCGTGCTTCTCAAGGACGAGGCCGTGGAGATCACTCGCGAGATAAAAGAGCTGCAGCGCCTGGCGGCTTCGTTGATGGAACGGCAAGAGCGCGTGGTCGGAGCGATTGGCCGGCTCAAAGATCTCGTCGGCGCGTAGCCGGGCTAGATCAGGAACAGGACGGCGACTCCGCCGACGGCGATAACGGCGCCCAACACTGACATCACGCCAACGCGCGCGCGGTGCACGAGCACCACCATGGGGATGATGATGATGGGCGTCGTGGCCATGATGCTGGCACCAACCCCCATGGACGTGTGCTTGACCGCGTACAGGGACAGGGATACGCCGATGAACGGACCGAACACGGCACCCAGACTGGTGTACGCCACCGCAGGACCGTTCTTGACCGCCACGGCGATCTTGCCCCACCAGCCTATCGCCGTGAACAGCACGACGAAGCCGACGATGGCGGCCATGATGCGGATCTGCGTGGCGGCGAACGCGTCGTAGTCGCCCATGCCGACTTTGCTCAGTACTAGACCGCCGGCCTGACCCAGCGCGCCGATAAGCGCCAGGACCAACCCGCGCCGCACATTGCGCTGCGCGCCCGTCGTGTCCGAAGACGCGCGATCACCGACCGCCATGGCGATGCCGCCGATGGTCAGCGTCATACCCAACACGTCCCAGCCACCGAGCGCTTCGCCAAATACGAACCAGCTCATGATCGCGGCTAGTGCCGGCCACAAAGCCATCACTAGCGTCGACAGTCGCGTGCCCATGAGTAGGAATGCGCGGAACAAACATACGTCGCCGATCACGAAGCCGACCCAGCCCGAGATCGCCAGGTAGAACCAGGCCTCGGCCGACGCGTCGGTGGGCAACGGGTAGCCGCGCACGATCCAGCCCCACAGCGCAAGCAGCACCAACGCTGGACCCAGGCGAATCAGGTTGACCGCGAGGGAGCCGATGCGTCTGCCGGCGACCTCGAAGAACATCGCCGATGCGGCCCAGCACACGGAGGTAGCCAGCGCAGCGATCTCACCGATCCGGCTGGTCAAATCCACGGCCGCACCTTGGCACAGGCTTGCGCAACCGCGCCAGTCGCCGCCGCCTTTGCCGCTTGTATGAGGCCTCCCCTTGGTGCTATCGCACTACTAGCTCATGCCAATTAGCCAGCAACTAACAGATCTCATCGGCGTCGAGGATCGTCTGGACGCAGTCAACATCGCGCTGCGCTACTTTGCTCGCGATATGCGGCCGCCGGTTGTGGGTGCGTATCAGATCGCCTGCTCCGACGAGTCCGAGAGCGAATGGATGGGATCGTTCCATCGCGAGTTCGTCGAGTCGTTGTTGCCGGAGCTGAAGTTTCTCAACCGGTCGGCATTCAAGACGGCCAACCTGGGTGCGCGCTACGAGCAGGGCGCACTCGCCATCGCCGAAGAGCATTACGCCGGTGCCGTCGCCGAAGGTGGCTTCAAGCTCATGCTCGTCAAAGTTCACTCGCACTGCGCGATGGTCGAAAAAGACGGGGCGTTCGTATTTGGTGAGATGGTTCGCTACGGTCAGGAATCAGCGTTCTGCGGTGCTCTACATGCGCTGCTCCACGGCAAGGACACCGGTTTTACCCGCGCTCTTTACAAGACGTTCTGTCGGGGCGGATTGGACCGCCTGGTCATGTTGCAGGATCCGCAACAAGTACACCCCGACAACCGGCAGTTGTTCGCCGCTATTGTGAACACGCTGCTTCAGTCCGAGCGCATTCTCGCCGACGTCGCCGCTCACGAACCCGAGAGTGACACGGTCTACGTCATCGCTGGCTCTGTCACGCTGAACCGATCCGATCATGACACGGAGCTGTTGTGTGGCGTGACCGTGGCGGATTGTCGTGGTGGTTTGACCACCGAACGAGTGGGCCTGGGTACCGACCCGAGCAGGTACGCCGTCAGCGCCGAGCTGGGCAAGTTGCGCGTTACGGGCTGAGCACGGAGTTCACTTGGTTTCGCACGTGGCCGCGGTGCAAGCGCTCCATTGGTCGGCGCAGTTCGTTGCCACGCATGACTCGCTACCCCAACAGTCGTAGTGCTCGACGCAGACGACGAAGTTCGACATGGCCTGCGCCGAGGGCGCGCATGTATCGGCGATGCACTTCTGGCCGCCCACATCGTTGCCGACGCCAGCACTGAGCATGCACTCGACGCTTTGTTGGCAGCTAGAAGCGCCCGATAGCACCGGACCGGAATCGTCGGCTAGACACAGCTCGGCGTCGTGATTCATCTTTGGCCAATAGCCGCCGATGAAGATGCACATCTCGTTCGTGTCCGCGGACTCGCCTTCGACCACCGCCGTCGGCATATCGTTTCGGAAGTCGCACGTGAAGTCGACCACGTCGCCGGCTTTCAACTCGAGGGCTGGCCAGTACACCGTCGGTGTGGGCGCTGCCCAGTTCTGCGAACTGTGCAAGGGCATCGGCTTTTCTCCTTCGCGTATCAGCTGCGATCGAAAATCGACGCCGCGTCGGTGAAGGTGCGAGGTTGCGTAGACCAGGGATACGTCCTGAGGGAGGCGACAGCGCATGGAGGCTGAGCTCGTATCTGGCGCGGGTGGTAAGTAGATCGCCCAGTTGCGATAGAAGATCGTGCCCGCTTCGGTGTGTACTGGTTCTTGCGCGTACCAGAGGTTGACCCGCACTTCCGTGTCTAGAGGTTCACTGGTCGCGTTCAAGTAGTGGCTCTCGAGAAGCACCACTGAGTTGGCGGGCAATCTCATGGCGACACCCGAAGGGTAGGGGAGTTCGCCGGTCGGTTCGCTGGCACCGTAGGCCACGCCGGTCTGGCGCAGGTCACCGCGCGTGGCGCAGTCGAAGGTTTCACCGTCGCCGATTTCTTCGGCGGTCAGGTCGGTCGGGTACACCAGCATGTGATGCGAACCCGCTGTGTATTTGTGTTCGAAGCGCGCGACATCGATGGCCTGGTCGGGCAGGGCAATGTACCGGCAGTCGATACGTTCCTGTCCGGGCTCAATGCGTCCGGACGAGAACAGCTGGACGCCTTCGCCGTCCGGTGGAGCCGGGAAGTCCGGTGAGCCCGTGTTGGCGTCGGGCCCCGCGTTCGTGTCGTCGGCGCAGCCTGGCGCCGTTAGCAGAAACGTTAGAATAAGCGGAAGGAAAGCCTGAAGTTTCACCATGGTGTGCCTCGGTTGGACGGCCGAGTGGTACATCTGTACCAAGTTGTGGTACAGATGTACCAGCATGTGAGATGATCGATCAACAGCAATCATGGGTCGTCGAAAAAAAACGAAGCCAGCTCCAGCCCCGCCCACGGATCGCGGGCGGGCACGGCGCGATGCGATTCTCGAGGCGGCTATCGAGGTCGTCGCCAGCAAAGGAGCGGGCGCGGTCACTCATCGTGCGGTTGCCGCGGAAGCGGGCGTGCCTCTTGCGGCGACCACCTACTACTTTTCATCCAAAGCCGAGTTGTTGGTCGAGGCGTTCCGCCATCTCACACAGGATCGAATGCGCGCGTACGACGAAGCCCTCTCCATATTGCCCGAGCGGATGAGCGCAGATGTCGCCGCAGCTGCCTGGGCGAACGCACTCGCGGTGAATCTACGGTCCGAGCCGGCGCGTGTGTTGTCAGAGTTCGAGATGCATCTCGAGGCCAGTCGGCAGCCAGAGCTGCGATTGATTCACGAAGCCTGGGAAGCCAAAGCCATGACGTACTTCACGGCCGGGATGAAAGCGATCGGTTCGTCAACGCCAGAGACCGACGCCGCGCTCGTCTTGTCGGTGTTGACCGGGTTGGAGATCGGAGAAATTGCGAGTCCGACCCGGCACGCCGAGCGCGATCTTCTGGCGCCGTTATTGCGACGTCTGCTTCACGCGCTGGTCCCCACGGATTGAGGCTGACTACAGCTCCGTGAACTTAATTCGAGCTGCTTGGGTGGTGGTTCGAACCTTCGATTCGCGTGCAATTGCCTGTAATTAAGGGCGATTTCAAAAAACTGGCCTAGTTCAGTAAAAATGTAGGTTTCCAGCCCACGTGTACATGTAGTGTGGCGCGGCCGGGACGAAAGTAGTCACCATGTCCATGAAGTTCGCAGATGGTTCCCATACTCACCTCACTATCGACACGATCCAGCTGATCCGCGACTCGGTCGCCTGCGCTGTTGTCGTGCTCGAACGAGGCGAGCGGATCAAGTTCCTCGAGACGATCCGCGACGAGCAAGCCGCCCTGACCAAGCGGCGTTTCTCCGACCTCAATACCCTGGGCCGCGCGCTGACCAATTCGCTCACGGATCAGGTGGAGAGCTCCACGTCCGACCTGTCCGAGGTCTCGGATCGCATCCGCCAGGCCACGAGCGACGAAGTCGCTGTCGAGGTGCGCAAGGTGCGCGAGACGTTCGACAGTGAGCTTGCCCAGTCCCAGCGCGAGATTAACGAGCTCACCTTGGAGTGGCACGAAATCGTAACGGCGTTTCTACTGGAGAACGATCTGCCAGGTTCACGCGGCCGTATCAGCATCCGCCTGAACGACGCCGAAGAGTACGAGGGGTTCTTGCGTGTTGAAAACGACACCGGGGTCACTGCAACGTTTCGCCTCGCGATCCCCACGGCGTCGCCGTTTACGAAGCGCCTGCAGCTGAGCGATCTCGTCGACCAACTCAAAGTACGCGTGCCCCACAAAGGCTGGTTGCGGGGCGAGCGCGTCGCCAAGCGCAATCTGGGCCGTTACTTGATCACGCGCATGGTTCATACCCGCGACACGACGATGCTGCGGATCAACAAGCGCGGTGTTCGTTCCGGGTTCGATCTCCGGTTCTCTGCCGACGACCCGAACGTGAGCATCCGAGCGATCGGGCTACCCGGTGATCGGCAACTGCCCGAACACCTGGCGGTCGGTGAGGACGCAGAGCAGCTTCAGGAGCTGTACCGCGTGGTTTCCGAAATCGTAGATCCGCTGTCCAGCTCGCGCGGCGAGACACGGTCGGTGCGGTTCGAAGGCATTCGCCTCAGTGAGATGTCGGCCGACCTGGTCGCACAACGCATCATTGATTCCATCGCCGCCCTCATGCGTGAAGCGCGCCGAGCGTTGTGCGATGAACGGGTCCAGCTCAACAAACTGGTTCAGCGATTGCCGGTGAACGTGCACTACCGGTTCAAGTCCCTTGGCCTGCTTCGGCCGTCGATCCCACCGCCCCCGCCACCGCGACGCCGCTATGGTCGGCCCGGCAGCTTCAACGAGATCAATCAGGGCTGGAGTCCCCACCTCCCTAACCGTTCTTGAACAGCCGCTTTGCCGAAGTCTTCCGGGCTTCTTCTAGCCGTCTAGCCGCCTAGAGGTTGACAGGTCCGCTGCCCTGAGGCCAAGTTCAGGCCAGGAGAGACCACCATGGCCAACGGCGTTAAATTCAACGAGAACTATCCCACCATCACCAAGAGCCAGGAGCTCTACGCCCGCGCGGAGAAGCTGATTCCGTGTGGTACGCAGATGCTCGCCAAGGGCACTCAGCAGCACATCAAAGGCGTCGCGCCGATCTACCTGGAGCGCGGCAAAGGCTCGCGCGTGTGGGACGTCGATGGCAACGAGTTCGTCGATCTCACCATGGGCATGGGACCGGCCTCCCTGGGTTACTGCTACGACCGCGTCGACAACGCCATCAAGGAGCAACTCAGTCGCGGCATCAACTTCACCTTGCTCAACAAAGTCGAGCTCGAAGTCGCCGAGATTCTCAACGAGATCATTCCCGTCGCGGAGAGGGTCCGCTTCTCCAAGACCGGCGCTGACTCTACTTCCGCCGCCATCCGACTGGCGCGCGCCCATACCCGGCGCGACAAAGTGGTGTGCTGCGGTTACCACGGCTGGCACGACTGGTACATCGGCAAGACCAATCGCAACCGCGGCATTCCCAAAGCGGTTCAGGAACTGACCCACAAGATCAGCTACAACGATCTCGACCAGGTCAAGGCCGCCCTCGACGGCGACGTCGCGTGTCTGATCATGGAGCCCGTGGTGTTCGAGGCGCCAAACGACGGTTACCTCGAGGCCGTGAAAGAGCTATGTCACGCGAACGGCACCCTGCTTATCTTCGACGAGATCTGGACCGGCTTCCGCATCGACATCGGCGGCGCCGGTAAGTACTTCGGCGTCACCCCGGACCTGGCGACGTTCTCCAAAGCCTGCGCCAACGGCATGCCGATTTCGATCCTGGCGGGTCGGGCCGAAGTCATGAACACCCTCGAGGACGAGGACGTGTTCTTCTTCACGACCTTCGGTGGCGAGACCCTATCGCTGACTGCGACCCGCGAGACCTTGCTCGAAATGAAAGAGAAGGACGTGCAGGCGGTGGTGTCCAAGAAGTGCGGCCGCCTTCGCGACGGTTACAACAAGATCGCGCGTGACCTGGACATGAACTACACCAAGTGCCAGGGCCTGGACTACCGCACCATGGTGAGCTACGACGCTGGCGATGCGGCGAACCCGCTGGAGATGAAGTCTCTCGTCCAGCAGGAGCTGATCAAGCGTGGTGTCCTATGGACAGGCTTCCACCACGTATCGTTCAGCCACACCGACGCCGACGTGGACTACGTGCTCGAAGCCTACGCCGACGCGTTGCCAGTGCTAAAAGCAGCGATGGATGCGGGCGATGTTGGCGGCGCGTTGCGCGGTGAAGCCGTACACGCGGTGTTCCGCAACCTGGGCATCGGTCAGCACTAGGCGACAGCTACTGTTTGTGAGTCGCTAGCCAGCGGTCGATTTGGCCGAGCGGCTTGGTGTAGCGTTTTCCTGCGCTTGCCATGCCGGTTCTCGCCTGCTTGGCTACGGTTAGCGCTTCTGCCCGGCTGGCTTTGTTTGGCCACAGTGCCTCGGCCAATGAAAACCGAGCGGCCGCAATCGATGCCGCGTTGTTGCTGGGTAGGCGCCGAGCCACGACCGTTCGCAACAATAGAACCGCCTCGCTGTGGCGACCTGCGGTCATCGCGCAGCGTGCGACGCTGAAGATCGGATCAGATGTGACAGCGTTGGTCAGCTTTTGCGCCTCGTAGAGCCTTGTCGCCTCCTGGTAGTACGGCACCGCTTTGGCACAGTCCTTCTTTACCTCGCGGTAGACGTCTCCAAGCTCGGTCAGGATCATCTCCCTGTACACCTTGCGCTTGCGCGCGATCGCGAGCGCAGCGGTTAGCGCGGGGATCGCCCTGGCTGGTCGGCCTGCTGCCAGGTGCACCTTCGCGATACTGTGGTTGATCCTCGCGATCATCGAATGTTCGGCGCCGCTGCTCTTCTTGTATATCGCCAGCCCCTTCTGGAAGTGCTCGAGTGCTTTGGCGAGCTTCTTGTTGCGCCTGTGCAAGTCCGCCAGGGCGAGGTGAGATAGCCCCACCTCAGGGTGTGTCGGCTTGAGTGCTTTGCGCCGGATTGTGAGAGCCAACTCCAGCATCTTGCGGGCATTCTCGACTTTGCCCAGTACATCCAAAGACGTGCCGATGTTGTGAATGACCATGGCGCAGTGCACGCTGTCTTTGCCACGCATCGCCGTGCAAATGGCACGCGAGCGACGGTAGTGGACAAGCGCTTTGTCGTGCTGATTCATGTCGGCGTAGACTCCACCGAGGTTGGTCTCGGCGAGGTCAGCCCACTTGTTGTTCGGCCCCTGCAGCGCGGTGGTTATGCGGATTGTCTGCTCGTAGGCCGCGACGGCTTCCTTATACCGGCGTAGCCGGGCGTATATGTCGGCCAGGTATGATGCGCCGACAGCGACGCGGATATGGTTCGGCCCGTACGCTGCGATTGAGATTTCTCGTGCGCGCAGAGAAGTTTCTAGCGCCTCTTTTAGTTTGTCAGCGTCGGCGAGTACCTGGGAAAGACTATTGAGCCGGGTCCCGACTCGTCCATGGGTCTTGCCATCCACGAGTTCGGTGTGTTTGACCGCCAGCCGATGTGCCTTGATCGCGCCCGCCGTGTCCCCCTTAGAGTCGAGAATGAAGCCGCGGGTGGCGTAGATCCGGGCCAGCCCGTCCTTCGACTTGCTGCGTTTCGTCGCTGCTTCGGCCAGCTCGAGCAGGTTCAGGCCTTCGCTAAAGCGGCGTTTCATGCGGCCCACGATATGCGCCAGGCGCATCATCGCGTGGGCGCGAGTCCTGTCGTCCTTCACTTCCTCCGCCAGCTTGATCGCCGAGCGGAGGTTCGCTTCGGATTCGGGAATCTTGCCCATGAAGAGGTAGGTCTCGCCGATACGAAAGCGAAGGTTCGCCCGCACTGGGCCAATGCCGAGCTTCGTGGCCCGCGCGTATGACTTTTCTTGAGCTTGCAGTGCTTCCTTTAGCCGGCCGGCGATCGCCAACACGCGCTGCTGCTGTATCTCGCCGAGTAGCTCGGTGGCTCGAGCCTGCAGGTGTGGCGGGATCTCGGCACCCTCGAGGCTCATCTGCGCGATGTCGTTGCAGTGTTTGATCGGGCTGAGGCGTTTGGCTACACCCGCGGCGCGGGCGACGAGTTTTGCGTCTTTGCTGGCCATCAGCTGCAGCAGCTTGGACATACCGGCCAGGCGTTGGTCCAGGCACGACATGCGCTTGTCCATGAGTCTCGGGGATTGGTCGCCGCGCACGTTCGTCGCCTCGCACGCATCGGCGCGACTATTGGTCCACGCTTTCGCGTAGTCGTCGAGCACTCTTGCGGTGGCGTCGAACTTCTTCGACGTCAGCTTCGCGTTCACGAACGACGTGCGAATCTGTGCCTTTCGCGAGTCGCTCCACAGGGCTTGCATCTTTGCCCCGGTGTCTTTGCAAAGGCTGTTGCTCTTTTGGGAGTCGCCGGAGCCGGCACGAGGTACGAGCACCGTGATGGCGGCGCTGGCAGCGACTACGATGGTTACGCCCGCTAGCCATCGCCATACGTGCGTTCCCGACCCCGGTTCCAGAGCGTCGATGAGTTCGCCCATGGACTCGAAGCGCTTGGCGGGAGCCACGCTCAAGCCGCGCAGAAGGACACCGCGCAGGTGAGCGGACACCCGGCTGTCCTTGGGCGCCTCGCGTACATTGCCTGCTGCGACTTCGGCTGCGAGTTCCATCGAAGTGGCGCCGGCGAATGGTGGCTCGCCGTACAGAGCCTGGTAGAGGGCCACGCAAAACGAAAATTGATCCGTCTTGGTATCTACCCGGCGGCCGGCGTGCTGCTCCGGTGACATGTAGCGCGGCGTCCCCATGATCGCACCGGTGCGAGTGACCGTCGATGACAACGACCCTGCGGATTCTGTTAGCGCGTCGGAGTGGTCGCCGGCCTCCGCGTCGTCGACGCCACGTGCGAGGCCGAAGTCCGTCACCTGTGCGCGCCCATCCTCGTCGACGAGAACGTTGGCCGGTTTGAAGTCGCGATGGATGATGCCCGCTTTGTGCGCGGCCTCTAGACCGCGAGCCGCGTCTCGAAACACTGGCCACAGCTGTTCCCAGGTCCGCGGCTTGGCGTCGAGCCACTCGCGCAGGTTGGAGCCGTTAATGCGTTCCATGGCGACGAACACGTCGTCGTGATGGGTTCCGACATCGAAGACCGCTACGACGTTGGCGTGGGACAACTTCGCCATCGCCTGGGCTTCGCGTAGGAGGCGCAGTTTGCCTTCCGAACCGGCCCGGGTCGGTTTGATCAGTTTCAACGCCACCGGGCGAGCCAGGGCAGGGTCACGCGCCGCAAGAACAACGCCCATGCCACCTTCGCCCAATGAGCCTTCGACAACGTAGCGGCCGACCTTCGCTGGTGCGTCCGCCGCTGTTGACTGCACCGACTCTGACGGATCGCTATCGCTGGCGGGCAACGTGTCCGCGACCCCCTTATTTCCCGCTGGGCCAGACTCTTCTACAGTTTCGTCGTTGCGCGTCATGGTGGTTTCGGGCCGGGGCCGGCCGCAGTCTATCAGCAGGCCGCGCGAACGGGTGGGCCTGGCCGGGGAACCAGCCTTGTAATGTTTTGGTGAATGATTGTTCGGCTAATTGCGGGCAATGGTTGGTGTATTCAGCTAATTACCTAAAATTGATTGACAGACCCGCCAGACTCGGGCATTTCTAGGTCAAGTCATTCGAATGAACGTTCATTCGAATAAATAACCGACCTGATTCCACCAAGGAGTGGCTGTCATGACCAAAACGCTTATTGCCTCGTTCCTATCGTTCATTCTCGTCGCTGCCGCCAGCTGCGATGACCTACCCGAGGGGGACAAGAAGTCCCCAGAGTTTTGGAGCGATGTGTTCCTCAACAAATATGCCGATGAGCTCGTGGTCGGCGAACTCGAGGAGGGCCCCGCGCGTCTCAACCAGCCGCGCACGGTCTTGCTGATCACCGGCGTCACTATCAAGGCCAAGTGGTTCGATCCCATCGTGGCGCGGCTGGAGCGGGATGGCTTCAAGCCGGTGGTGTGGGAGCCGCGTGACTTGCTTAGCTACGATTTGTTCGAGGCGTCGCGTGACCTCGCTGATGTTGTCGAGCGGGTACGCGCTGAGAGCGGCCAGGACAAGATCGATATCCTTGCGGAGTGCACAGGCGGAGTCATCGCGCGCCATTACATCCAGTCCCTTGGTGGGGACCAGTACGTAGAGCGCCTCGTTACGTTCGTGTCCCCCCATAAGGGCATCGACAAGGCTCCGCTTGCGGCGGCGATCGCCGGTTGGCCCGCTCTGTACGACCTGTCTCCGGGGAGCGATTTCCTGAACGCGGTCAACGACGTGCCCCTACCGGACAACGTACTCGTGACCTCGATCTACACCTGTGGCGATGAGTACATTCGCCCGTATCAGACGTCCATCGTCGAAGGTGCCAACAACATCGGTCTGTGCGACGAATTCGTCGGTCACTTCCAGACGTTCTACGACCCGGAAATCTACCTGATCATGCACGGGGCTCTGATCGAGGGCCTCGAAGACGGCGACCCGGAGCCGGAGCCAGATCCGGATCCCGAGCTTCCCGATAGCGAAACTGATCCGAGCGAAGAAGATGAGATAGGCGGCGCTGGCTGTAGTGCAGGGAGCACGTCGTCGTCCGCCTCGTGGCTGTTGCTCCTGGGGGCCCTGGTGTTCGTTCGTCGCCGCCGGGCGTAGCCGCTCCCTGGTCCAGTTGTGCAGGTTGTGTCGTGACTTGCACAACTTGTGATCCGCCCTCTGCACAACGGTTGTGCAGGCAGTGCAGGCGACTCGCTAGTTCCCCCGATTACTTGGCGTTAGAACCCGGCCTGCTTCGTGCAATCCCATTGAGCATGGCGACACAATCCGCGACTGCAGAAGACCTGGTTCCTAGCTCGCGCCCTCGGCTTGCCCTGGTACCACCTCCCGACGAAGCATTTGACGAGGCCACCGATGTGGTCGTGTGCGGGGAGCCCGGTTCGACTGCTGTGATTACATCTGCGGCGCCCGACGAGCAGACGTGGGTCGCGGATTGTGTCGAGCCACCCACCACACAATGGATGCGTCCACTACCGCCGAGAATGGTCGTGCTCTCTTTGCGGGCGCAGACGGCGGCTGATGACGACGCCAGAGTTTGCGAATTGCTCTCCGCTCCAGAAACGCCCTCGGGGATGATCGTCGCCCCTCACATTCCATCTGTTACCGGCGCGCTCCCGATTGTATCGACCGCGCCTACATCTCCTCCGGCGGTCGTGTCCGCCATGGCTCCCCCGCTCGCAGTCAGCTCTCCAGCGGCTCCTGCGAGGCCGTCACCCACGCCGACGGTCTCCTGGGAGACGCCTTTGCAGCAGGAGCCAACGTTGCTGACGACACTGTCGACTCGTCGCGCTCATCGGATCCAACTCGCCGTCGCGTTCTCCTCAGCGTTCGTCGCCGGGTTGGCTCTGGCTTACGGCATGTTTGGTGCCGAGGCGAACACGAGCGAGGACGCGTCCAGGCAGGGCGACGGATCTCAGAGCGCGCGTGTGTCTCCGGTTGGCCCCGAGAGTAACTCTGTGGTGCAGATACCGGTTCCAACCGCGAATGCGCGCCCGGTCGTCAATACTCAACCGGTCAACGACTCCACACGGGTCGATGCACCGGAGCCATCACCGGTCACCACCCCCACACGCCCGGTCGATCGTTATCGTCGATTGACGATTCGCACGTCGCCCCGCGACACGCGCATTCGAGTCAACGGTCGTCTATTGCGCCGAGGCAAGACCAGCACACACGTTCGCGTCGGCCGTAGCGCCAAAGTGGTCGCGACTCGCCCGGGCTACCAACCGCGAGTGCTCAGAGTGCGCATGGACGACCGACCGCGCAGCGTTAGGCTCAGGCTGCGCAAACGCGCTGGCACCTGGCTCAACCTTTTGGCCAAACCGTCGTCGTCCAAACGCCGGCAACGAACCGCCTCGATGCGCCGTCGGACTCGGCGATGAGCCGGCTACTCGAAGTCGAGCCCGGTGGAACACCGTTGCGCGGGAACTCAGCTGCCAGCGTCTGGTTCCGGCGGCGGTTTGGCTGCCCACGCGCCGTCGTAGTCTTCCACGATTGTTCCAACGTCCACGCCCAACTCAATAAGGCCCGGCGCAAGGACATCGCGTACGAACTCGGAGTACACGACCCGTTCCTCAGCGGGAAGCATGATGCCATGCCGGCGTAGCACGTCCGGAATCGGTTCGTTGGGACGCGGTCGCTCTACTTCGCCAGCGATGTGCTCAACTGCCCATGCAACGGTCTCGCTGAGCACGTCGATGACCGCCTGGCCACCTACGCGGATCGCGTAGCGCAAGTACGCCCAGCCGACTCGCGAGTGCAGTAGTTCGTCGCCGTAGATCGCCGTGAGCACCGCGGCGGTTGTTTTGTCTGTCGCGTGTTTTCGCACTTCGGACAGAATCGTGAGCCCGTAGGTTTCGGCCACGCAGCTGATGAGCAGCACGTTGGCTGCCGCTTGCTGCAAACGTGGGCGTTCAGGCACATTCGGCAGGTTCGACATGACCGGCGTCGGCACTGGCCGCTCACCCGTGTAGATGTTGGCCATGCGTAGACACAGTTCGGCGTGGCGAATTTCGTCGATAGCCTGGCGATGATAGTGCGACAGGATGTCGGCCGGGGCGGACGTCGCGGCCAGGTCAAACGCCAGGATGCCCAACGTGCTGACGGTCATGTATTCGGCCTCGGCTCGGGTGCGCCAGACTTTGCCGAGCCGGCTGCGTTGGGCGTCCGTGAGCTCGTGCGCAGTGTTCTCGTCCCAGGGGATGGCAGCGCGTCGCTGCTGCATCAATCGATTGTGCGGTGCACCCAGAGGTGTGCCGCTGAGCCACCAATCGCAATGGGGCCTGCGCTTGTCCGCGTCGACTGCCGAGGTCATCGCGATACCATACCCGCTCGATGTGAAATGTGCGCTAGTCTTTCCACCATGTCTCAACCCGATCCTCGGCATTTGCCTCCGGAGTCCATCGAGCGGCACCGACTGTTCAGCCCATGGTGGTTGAGTGGCGAGCCGCTCATGTCACGGCACAACAAGCTGATGACGGAGAACTTCGCCGACATACCGTGGGACAAGAGCACCGCGGATCAGCTCACCCCCGAGCAACGCGCTCGCGTCGCGAGAGTTTGGCGAGCGAGGACACGGGCCGAATACCTGGCGATCACGACCTTCGCCTTCTTGACCGTGGACATGGTCGCCGCCGGTGCTCCCCCGGACATCTTGTCGTTTGCCCACCAGGCCGCAATCGACGAGATTCGTCACACGGAAATGTGCCTGCGCATGACGCAGATCTACGCGGGCGAGACGCCGACGCCGGATCCGGACCTGTCGGGGCTACCTAACGACCCCGCGTTGCCCAAGCTGCACCAGGCGGTTACCAACTCCATGTTGATCAACTGCGTGGTCGAGACTTTCGCGTGCACGATCCTGGCGGTGGTGCTCGAACAGACGACCGATCCGTGCGCGCACGCGGTGCTCAAGCGCATTTTGTCCGACGAGGTTGGCCATGCACGCCTCGGCTGGGCGTTTCTTCGTTGGGGCATCGACACCGGGGGCAACGGAGTCATCAAGGCGTGCTCGGACAAAGTGGCGTTTACGATTCAGAGCGCGGCCAACGTTGTCGACGCACCGCGGCCCAGCGAACCTGTGGAAGACGCCCTGCGTGCCCACGGCATGATGCACGCGAGCGAAGAGCGGGTCGTGTTCTCCGATTGCGTCCGCGAGGTGTTGGTCCCCGGTTTTCAGGGCCTGGGCATCGACGTCGGTAACGTCGCCGACACCTATGGACCAGAGTGGGTCGCCAAACCCACACCAGAGCTAGACCCCAACGCCAAAGAAGAGTGGCAGGCGCTTTAGGCGCTGCCGAGGGCGGGGCACGCAAGTCGGCGGTGAATTTACTGATCGATTCGCTGATCTCTGGCACGATCCACTCATGAACCAAAAAGCCTTTGCGGGGCATGGTCGGCGCTGGGCGCTCATCGCTGCGCTCGTGTTGTTCACAACCGGCGACGCCCGTGCGGACAAGCTGCCGACCGACGTCAAGCAACTGCCCACGCCGAACTTCGTGCCTGCGCCGACCAAGAAGATGATCAGCTCGGCGGCGATCAGAAAGGCCAAGCGCGACTATCGCACGGGCCTGGGCCATCTGCGGTTCAAGCGCTACCCGCGCGCCATCGCCGCGTTCAAGGCGGCGCTCGCCAACAATCCGAACAGCCAGTTGGCTCGCTACAAGCTCGCCGCCGCTCTTGTCGCAGCGGGCAAACGCGTAGAGGGACTGGCGCTGCTGCACCAGCTGGAGAAACTCAAGTGCAAAGCGTGCCCGTCCCGGGGAGACGAGCATTTCTCCTCTGTATGGATGTCGGTCATCTACAACCTGATCGTGATGAACCACGACATCGACCGCTATCAGAAGCACGCGTGGTGGGTTAAACCAGGTGGCTGTCCGGCAGGGACAGCGCGGCGGGGCGACAAGTTCGAGGACGAGACGGCGCATGGCCGAGCGTATTGCGTGCGCGGTCGCGTTAAGCAGGGGCCGTACGCGATGGTGACCAACAACGGACCCGGCATGGGGCATACGTATCAAATCCGGGGCTCCTATCGCCATGGTAAGCGCGAGGGCTTGTGGCATGTCGGGACCACATACATGACGTACGACTTGGGTTCCTACCGCAACGGCAAGCGTCATGGGGTATGGGTCACTGTCGGCGCGGGTACACGTATCGGCAGCATGGGCGTCTATCGCAACGGGAAGAAGGAAGGCCGGCACGCGTCTAGTGATGGCTATGGTTTCCGCTCAGTGGCCCACTACAGGCGCGGCGTGCGCCATGGCGAGTTCTCTTACTGGAACAAGGGCAAACTCATCGCCAAGACGACGCTCAACAACAACAGCGGCATGTGGATCAAATACCGGGCTGGGACGCTGATCGAGAAGGGCAGGCTGGTGCGCGGCAGGAAAGTCGGCTTGTGGCGGGTGGGTGACGACACGGGCAAGTACCGCAACGGTGTGCGCCACGGTACTTGGCGGGAGAAATACGATACTGGCAATTACCGTAACGGCGTGCGCCACGGTGCATGGGTATACCGCTCGGATAAAACGACGGTTCGTGCGAGAGGTAGCTATCGTTTCGGGCGCGCGCACGGCAAGTGGTTGATCAAGGGCGACAGCAACCCTCGCGATGATCAGGAGCTGGTGTTTCGCAACGGCCGCCTCACAAAAATCGACGGCGAGCGTGCGAGCAAGGCCGATCGCACGCTCTACCGGCGACTCGTCGAGGTCAAGTGGTGGCCTGGGAAGATCAGCAAGGACAATGCGCCGCCAGACCACATGTGAAAAACGCAGGCGCCTGCACGATCGCAAGCGCCTGCGTTGATTGTTGGCTGGAGGCTAGGTCCAGGAAGTACGGCCCAGTGTACGCAGCAGCTGTGCGCGGGCGGTCTCCAGTTTGAAGGTCGCCTGGACCTGGCGAGACGCGGCATTGGTCAACACGAGCTGCGCGTCCGAGAGTTCGATGGCGTTGCCCGCGCCCTGCTGGTAGCGGCCTTCGGCCAGTGTCAGTAGCTCCTTGGCCGCTTCGTGGCCTTCGTTGGCTGCGAGCAACTCGGCCTTGGCCGAACGCACGGCGAGCCTGGACTGTTCCACTGCCAACCAGGTCTGCTGGTCCAGGTTCTGCTTCTGCGCATTCAGCGCCATCAGGTTAGCCCTGTCGCTGCGCACCCTGGCGTCGTTGGCGCCACCGTCGAACAAGCTGAACGAGATCGACAACCCGAGGCCCGCGGTCCAGTTCGGCCGATTCAGGTCGCTGCCACCGACGGACAGGTCCGTGCCCAGGCGAACACTGGGATGCAGCCCTTTCTTGCTCGCCTCCAGAGTGAGCTGTTGCGCGCGTATGTCAGCCTTGGCGGCGGCAAGCTCGGGGCGGTTGGTCACCGCCTCGTTGTACAGCTCGCTTGCCGATCCGTTCTCGCCCTCGATGGCGCTCAGTTTGGTGTCGGCAACGTCGTAGTCCGTCGAGCCGCTGACACCCATAGCCGCGTTGAGCCGGGCCTTGGCGATTTCGTAGTTGTTCTCGGTTTGCGCGACCGCTGCCTTGGCGTTGGCGACCAACGTCTTGGCTTTGGCCAGGTCAATGGCCGGGCGGGTGCCCACTTCGACGAATGCCTCAGATTGTTTGAGGTGACGTTGTTCGTTGGCCAGGCGCTGCTTGGCGATGACCACGAGGTCTTTGGCCGCTCGCGCGTTGATGAACGCGACCCGCGCGTCGAGTGCAACGTCTTGAGCGACACCGGTCTCGCTGAACTTTTGGGCGATGGCGCTGGTCTTCGCGGCCTCGAGGCGATTCTTCGTGCGATCGAAGTCGTAGACCAGGATGCTGCCGGACAGTCCACCGCTATAGGAGGTGCGATTGTTGAACTGCGAGTTGAACGGCGAGCTCGTCGATGCGCTGAAACGCCCACTGGCGTCGAGGCTCGGTCGCAACGGTGCACGGGCTTGGTCCGCTCGTGCGTCTGCGCCCATCGTCCGCGCCCGGGCTACGCTCAGGCTTGGATGCTGCTTCTTCGCGGTGGTGACCGCTTGCTGGATGGTTAGAGAGGGAGCCGTCGATGGACTGTCCACCGCTGGCTGCGCGACTGTCAGCAATACGAGTAGTGAGAGCATTATTCGTACCTCAACGCTTCGATGGGATCCAGGCGCGATGCTTTGTACGCCGGGTAAAGTCCAAACACGATTCCTACAAGACCGCTGAAGCCTACGGCCAGGATGATCACGTTGGTTTGGACGAGCATGGGCCACTTGAATTTGATCACCAGGTACTTGGCGACGCCGAGTCCGGCGACCACGCCGACGATGCCGCCGAGAATTGCCAGCGCGACTGATTCGACGAGGAACTGGGACAAGATGTCTTTGGGCTTGGCGCCGATTGCCATACGCAGACCGATCTCGCGAGTTCTTTCGGTGACGCTGACGAGCATGATGTTCATGATGCCGATGCCGCCAACGAGCAGACTGACCAGGGCGATGCCGGCGAGTAACGAGGTCATCGTGTTGGCGCCTTCCTGCTGCGCGGACGCGATGTCGGCCAGGTTGCGCACGGAGAAGTCGTCTGCACCGCGGATGTTGTGGCGCCGGCGGAGCAGTGCCTCGATGGCGGCCTGAGCTTCGGCGGTTTGTTTGTCCGAGACCGCGCTCACGTAGATGCGGCCTTTGATGTACTTGCCATTGCCACCAGCGATCTTGGTGCGGAAGGCCTTTACTGGAACGAACACCACATCGTCGTAGTCGCTACCGAAGGCCGATTGCCCTTTCTTGGCGGTGACACCGATGATGGAGAACGGGATGTTCTTGATCCGGATCGTCTGACCGACCGGGTCGGCATGCTCGCCGAACAGATTTGTCGCGACTGTCTGGCCCAGGACAGCAACCTTGGCGCCGCTGTCCACGTCGGATTGGCTGAGCAAACTACCGCTGGCGATTTCCCAGTTGCGAATCGAGAAGTACTCGGGGCTGACGCCGTATGCAGTGGATGACCAGTTCTGATCTTCGCTGGCCATCTGCGCCCGAGACGACAGTTCCGCTGACGCAAACTTAACGGAAGGCACCTCGTCCTGGATGGCTTTCAGGTCATTCCAGGTAAGGCTCTGTTTTGAGCCCGAACCGCCACGCACACCGCCGCGTCGACTGGAACCCGCGCGAACGACGAGCATGTTGGTGCCCATCTTCTCGAAGGTCTTGGCGACCCGGGCTTTGGCGCCTTCACCGATGGCGGTCATGGCGATAACCGCGCCGACACCGATGATGACACCCAGTAAGGTAAGGAACGAACGCAGCTTGTTACGCAGTAGCGCGCGACCAGCCACGAGTAGAATGCGGAAGGGATTCATGACGGCAACTCCTGTGCGGCTGCATCAGCAGCGGCCCGTGCGTCCGCCGGCTGTTGTTGGCGGTCGGTCTGAATGCGTCCGTCCTTGACGACGATGACGCGGGATGCGAACTCGGCGATGTCCGGCTCGTGGGTCACGACCAGGATCGTGATGCCCAACTCACTGAGCTCTTGAAAGAGCGCCATGATTTCCAAACTCGTCGCCGAGTCCAGGTTTCCGGTCGGTTCGTCCGCCAGGATGATGTGCGGGTTGCCTACGAGTGCCCGAGCGATGGCGACGCGTTGTTGCTGACCGCCGGACAGCTGACTCGGATGGTGGTCCATGCGGTCGCCCAGCCCAACTCTGGTAAGAGCAGCCGACGCGAGCTTGTGGCGTTCTTTGCCACCGGTCCCCGCGTACATCAGTGGTAGCTCCACGTTCTCCAGGGCGCTGGTCCGTGACAACAAATTGAAACTCTGAAACACGAAGCCCAGGGTCTTGTTGCGCAGGGTCGCCAGGCGATTGCGGCCGAGGCCCGAGACCTCTTCGCCGACGAGCTCGTAGTCACCTTTGCTCGGTCGGTCGAGACAACCGATGATGTTCATCAGCGTCGACTTTCCCGAACCCGAGGGGCCCATCACCGCGACGAATTCGCCGGCTTCGATGTCCAGGCTTACGCCGCGGAGCGCATGTACTTTGCAGTCACCCATGGTGTAGGTCTTGTGCAAATCGTTGACTTGAATGATCGGTAGGTTCGACATTAGAGAAAGCTCCTCGAGCGACCACCGCGGCCACCTCTGCGGTTACCACCACGACCACGGGCGGCTGGCTTGGTCTTGCCTGCGCCTTTGCCGGTACCGATGATGACTTTGGCTCCCTGCTCCAGGTCGCCCTTGACGATTTCGGTCACGCTGCCATCGGTGATGCCGACAGTAACTTTGACCGGCTTCGGCATTCCGGTTTCGTCGAGCAACCAGATCGTGCGCTCCTTAGACGCCTTGTTGCGACGGGCTTGGAACCGCTTACGACGCTCGGCACGCTGGGCATCGGTCATCTCCGGCCGCTTGCCTGTCGCGTTTTGTGCGGTGCGAGGCCGCCGCGCCGGTGCGGCTTCGGCTGGCGGCGCAACTTTGGCCATGACCTCGGCGGACGGGCGAAAGCGCAGAGCCGCGTTGGGCACGAGCAAGGCGTCCCGCTTCTGGGCGACGATGAACGTCACGTTCGCGGTCATTCCAGGGCGCAGCTTGAGCTCTTTGTTCTCGACTTCGACGACCGCGTCATAGGTGACGACGTTGGACTCGGTCTTGGGCGAGTAACGGATCTGTTTGACCACGCCGTTGAAGCGCTCACCGGGGTAGGCGTCAACGGTGAAGTTGACCCGTTGGTTCGGCGCTACTTTACCGACGTCGGACTCGGCGACGCTGGTGTGGATTTCCATCTTGGTCAGGTTCTCGGCGATGGTGAACAACGTTGGCGCCGACAAGGACGCGGCCACGGTCTGACCAACGTCGACACTTCGCGAGATCACGACACCATCAATTGGCGAGATCACGGTGGCGTACGCGGCGTTGGTTTTCGACTGGTCCAGAGCGGCTTTGGCTTGCTGCAAGTCGGCCCATGCGGACGTGACCGACGCTTTGGCCGACTGATAGGAGGCCCATGCCGAGTCCACCTCGGCTTGCGCCACGAGTTTCTTGGCGGCCAACGCCTTGGCTCGTTTGTATTTGGTGTACGCGTCGTTCTTGAGCGCGCTCGCTTTGCCCAGGGACGCCTGCGCCGAAGTCTGGCTCGCCTTGGAGCGAAGCACGCTGGCGTCGAGCAGCTTAGGGTCGAGCTTGGCCAGCAACTGGCCCTTCTTTACTTCCGTGTTGAAGTCGGCGTGCAGCTCGAGGATGCGTCCGGAGACCTGGCTACCAACCTGCACGGTGACGCGAGGCTGGAGCGTACCCGTTGCAGTTACTTGTGAGGTGACGCGACCTCGCTGCACTTCGCTAGCCTGGTAGGTGACTGCCTCGGCCTTGTTGCCGTTGTATTTGTTGTAGGTGAGATAGCCACCGACGCCGAGAGCGGCGATGACTGCAAAGCTAACTAGTTTTCGCGGCATTGATTTCTTCATGGCTTCACTCCGTGCGTTGGGGCGCGTTAGGTCCTGTTCAGGTCGCGCCGGAGCTGTGATTCCTTCCAGATTTGTTTATTTCGACGTGGAAACGAGGGCTTGGCAGAAAGTTGGAAGTTGCCTACATGTCGCGACGACCTCAGTTACATGCGACACAAACTTAGAAACCTAGCCTTGTCTTTGGGCCTCCTCGCTGCCGCCGCCTGCACCAGTTCGGGCGCCGAAACCACCGAACAAGAGAACGACAAACCGAGCGTTACGTCGCCTTCTGGCAAACAAGGGCGACGAGGTCGAATGAACCCGGAGCGACGAGTCGAGCGACTCAAGCAACGACTCGGACTCAGCGACGACCAGGCAGCGAGCATCGCTGAGGTGTACTCCTCGTCGGTGCGAGGCGACCGAGCCGAGCGCGCCGCCAAGATCAAGGCGATCCTCACGCCAGAACAGCTCACCAAGTACGAGGCGATGCGCAAAGGCAGGCGGGGACGCCGAGGCCCACGAGGCTAACGCTGGCGGCGTCGGCGAACCTCGGGGATTGGAACACACGCAGCGTGCCGCCAATTACGCGAAAAGATCCGAAAGTAGTCGCTCAGAACACGCTGTCGTAGCGCTCCATACCTGTTCGATCTCAAAAGTGTGGTCGGGCCAAAATAGCGCACAATTTTGGCAAATTAAGTAGTACAGCTCGCATCCTTGGTTCGCGCAAACGAGCAGAATCAGCGAACTAGTCAGTCGCCTCCCCGACATGACACACAAGAAGCTCACACCGCCGCCTCGTCCGCCTGAATCCTTCGCCGACACCATGTCTTTGCCGGCGTCCGGGACGGTGGCCCGTGGTGGCAGCTCCGATGGTGTCGTCGCGCGTGGTTCGGGCGAAATCGTTATCGGCATGTCCTGTTACAAGTGCTCGGTTCAAGTCGACCCGAACAACTCGTTCTGCCCCAAGTGTGGGACAAAGATCAGTCAGGCCGGGATCGAGCGCGATCCGCACGCGGTTAGTTGTGCCATCGAGATCGGTACTTTGATTGGTGACTACCGCGTTCACCGACTCATCGGCGAAGGTGGCATGGGCCGCGTGTATCTCGCGGAGCATACGCTGCTCGGACGGAAGGTTGCGCTCAAGCGTCTGCGCTCGGAGTTCAGCGGCAACCGCGAGGCGGTCAAACGATTTTTCGGTGAGGCGCGAGCGGTCAATCGCATTGCCCACGAGAACATCATCGAGATCACGGACTTCCATGACGACGGCGATGCCGGCAGCTATTACATCATGGAGCTGCTCGAGGGGGACACCCTCGAGGAGGTGCACGAACGCGATGGAGTGCTACCGCTCGAGCGTGTGATTCCTATTGCTGTACAGGTCGCCAGCGCGCTCAAGGCCGTACATCGAGCGGGCATCGTTCATCGTGATCTGAAGCCCGAGAACATCTTCCTCACGGTTGATCGTGACGGCACGGACTTCGTCAAGTTGCTCGACTTCGGGGTAGCGAAGTTGACTGCCGAGGACTCGTCCATCTCGTTGAACTCCACCCAGCAGGGTGCGATTTTGGGAACGCCCGAGTACATGTCCCCAGAGCAGGCCAGCGGCAAGGACATCGATGAGCGTAGCGACATCTACTCACTCGGAGTCATTCTGTTCGAGATGGTGACCGGCGGTCGACCGTTCGAGGCGGACAACTTTGGCGAGCTGGTGGTCAAGCACGTGACCTATCCGATTCCTGCGCCCAGCGAATGGCCCGGGCGCCCGTATGCAATCCCAGTGGAACTCGAACAGATGATCATGGGCTGCTTGGCCAAGCAGCCCCAGGATCGGCTCGGCTCCATGAGCGAGATCGAGTTGGGCCTGCGGGCGCTCCTCGAGGCCAGAGAATTCGAGGACGCCGCGACGACCGCGCTTGGCGCTGTAAAGCCGTGGAAGGAGCCGGTGTCCACGTTCGAGCGGGCCGAGACCGAGGTAGCGCCAGAACTCGCCTCCCTCGCCGTCGGCCCGTTTCCGGCTCTGCCACCGCGTCGATGGCCATGGCTAGTCGCCGTCGCAGCTGTTCTGGCAATTGCCACGTTTTTGTTGACGCGTGGCGGTGGGGAAGGCGATGCGGTCAAGGAAAAGGCGCAGCCTCCCACGGTGAATGAGGTGGCCACACCGAAATCCTCGAAGCCCGATCGGCCCGAGCGCTCCCCAGCTGTCGTTCCGGAAAAGAAAGCCGACGCGGCGAAGACCGAAAAGGAAAACGTGGGCTCACCTAAGAAGGTGACGAAGGCGACCAAGCAGACGAAGACATCCAAGAAGACCAAGAAAGCGCGGAGAACGAAACGTAAGGCCCGGCGCAGAACCAAGCGCGGCGCTGATCGTAAGCGCAAACGTTCGCGTCAGCCGATCGACAAGAACGCCGTCATCGATCCGTTCGACGAGTAAGTGTGGGGCCAACGCGATGACACGCTCAGTCCTGGTTCTGGTCGTCTTCCTTGGTCTGGTTTGCCTGCCTTCGCGCGAGAGTAACGCGCAGAAGCCCGCCAAACAGAAGCCCGCCAAACAGAAGGTAGCCAAGAAGAAGGCGGCCAAGAAGAAGGCACCGAAGAAACGTAAGACCACGGGCGCACAGAAGAAGGCGAAGGCAGCTGCGATCAAGATCGCCGCTGCCGCTAAGCGTGACTACCTCGTCGGCAAATTCGCCGAAGCTCTGGTCACGTATCGCAAGGCGTATGAGGTGTACCCGGCGCCGGGGCTGTTGTTCAATATCGGTCAGTGCCACAGCAAGCTAAAGCAGTGGTCGATGGCGATCTTTTCCTACCAGGCGTACCTGCGCGAACGTCCAAACACTCGCAACCGGCCGGTCGTCGAGGAGTTGCTGCGAGACGCTCGCGCGGCACTCGACAAGCAACAAAAGGACAACGCGGCGGCAAAGGAGCGTAGGGAAGCTGAGCGAAGGAAACTCGAGGCCGAAGAGCGCCAGCGGCGCGAAGACGAGCGTCAGGCGAAGCAGCGCAAGTTGCTAGCGCAGCCGCCAGGGACGGGAACAAGAAACGCATCGCCCTTTTACAAGAAATGGTGGTTCTGGACGACGGTGGGGGTCGTCGCCACGAGCTCGACCATCATCTTTGCTACATCCGGAACGAATACAGTGCTGCCGGAGCGTAGCCTGGGCATCCTGGATCGCCGCTGAGACTCACGTGACTCGGTCCCGCCTTAATATCTGTGTTGCCATCGTCGCCATCGGCGCGAGTGTCGCCGGCTGTAGTTCGACAGAAGAGGCAAAGAATCTCACCGGGGTCGATCTGACCGTGCGCTTCGATGCTGCGAGCTCCATCGAGGAACTATCAATCAAGGGCACGTTGGACGGCCAGGCGGCCTTTGCGCCCGGCATTTTGCCCGAGACGCCGCGCGCCCTCGATCCTGCTGGCGAGACGCTCCTAATCCTGCTGGATGATGCGATGGCGGACGCGACCATCACGCTGGTTGTGGACGGACTGTCGGGTGGCACGCTCCAGGCGACGACGGCGGCCGACGTTACTATTGTTGGTAAGCAGCTGGTGCGTGCGTCGATCATGCTCGGCCCACCGCCAGAATGTGGCGACGGCGAGGTTGCAGAGGGCTTGGAAGCCTGCGATGACGACAATACTGATCCGGGGGATGGTTGCGATGGACAGTGTGACATCGAGCCGGGGTGGGACTGCAGCAATCAGGCGGGCGCCGCGTCCACATGCAGTGAGCTGCCCGCGTGCAGCGATGGCGCCGACAACGACATGGATGGCCTGACCGATTTCGATGGCGGAGATGACGGCTGCACCAACGCGGAGGACGACAGCGAGGAAGGCGAATGCACGGCGTCTTGTGCCGCTAACAACCAGTGCCAGGAAACGTGTCAGGGTGCCGACTGCGACTGGTCCTGTGACGCCGCGAGCTGCGGCTGCGAGCTAGACTGCAACGAAGCTGATACGAGCTGTAACCTGGTGTGCGACAGCAACGATTGCTCTCTTCAATGCGACAACGCCGGCGACTGCAGCGCAACATGCACGAGCGGCAGTCAATGCGACGTCGACTGTCAGGGCTCTGCCACGTGTGACGTTGCGTGCACCATGAGTTCGTCATGCGACATCAATTGCGACGGCGCCCAGTCCTGCTCCAGCGCGGAATGCCGCAACGGCAGTGACTGCTTGCTCAATTGCGGCAGCTCTGTCGATTGCGGATTCGCTACCTGCCAGGGCGGCGGCGGCGCACAGAGCTGCCCCGGCAACATCGTCGTGTGCAACCGGCCGTGCCCGTAACTGCCTGAACGCAAGAGGTTATCGAGAAAGTGTGCGCCGGTCGCGTCGGTGCGCCGTTCTGCTCCCGACGGCAATCGCCGTCCTTGCCAACCTCAAGGAGCAGCCCATGACTCGATTGCCGAAAAACAGCCGTCTCACCGTTTCCGTACCCTTGCTGATCGCGACCGTTCTTCTCGCTGGTGCATGCGCGGCGAAAGCGCCGACGCTCGCGCCAGTGGTGCGGATCAGCCAGAACGATGGCACCACTAAACTCGTCGGCGAAGGCCGGCTGTCTCATGCGCCGGAGTACATCGAGCTGCATGTGCGCGTACAGTCCCAGTGTTTCGCCACCCCCCTCGCAGCGAGCGAGGCGACAGACGCCGCGGTGGCCAAAGTGATGAAGATGGCCCAGGCCACGATCGATGCGACCAACAAAAAGGACGGTGTGTTTTCGCGGGGCGGTTTTACCCAACCGTTCTCGCGCTACATCAACCGCTCGCTTACCTTGTGCGAAGGCACGTTTCAGAAGACCGCGACGGTGGTGATCAAGAGTTCTCGCGTGTCTTCGTTCTCGGCAAGGCTCACCGATCTCCAACGCACGGTGCTCGCGGGAAGCTTGCGCAAACTGGACAATAAACGTGGCGATAAGCCCGTAACGTTCGCGACCCTGAGCGAGCCGGCGCCGCGTTTGTACTATGAGACCCGCGAGCGACTCGAGCAGGAGGCGCTCGCCGATGCTCTCGCGAATGCGCGCAAGAAGTTTCAGGCGGCGGCAAAAGTCGCGTGCGGTAACACGAAGCATCGCGTCGCGCGTTTCGTCGAGACGAGCGCGAGCAGTGCCCGACCGATTTCTTACGGTCGCTCGTCTACCGCTTCTGGCAGTGGTAGCGGTGCGGTTGCCTTCGACGCAATCTGGATCAATAAGCTGCTCGACGTGTACTTCGACGTAGACGCTGGCACTTGTTCAGTGCGCAGCTAGCGCCAGTCGAGTCTGCTCGAGGATCTCGCCGTCGTTTCCGCCAGGGGCTGGGAGCGGCGGCGAACTGCGTTTGGCGACCGGCGCTTAGCCCAGTAACTGCATCAACGCGTAAAGTGTCCCAGCACCAGCCAGGAACGCGAACGTAAAGCTCACGATGGGCGAGCGGCGGCGCAGGTCTGGCACGGGCTGCACTTGATGCGTTGGCTCGTTGGCGACCACCACCGGCATTTCCTGGGGTGTGTGCAGCGGGACGAGCTCGAGCTCTTCCAATAGTTCGTCCAGGTCTTGTGCAGGTTCTATGGGTAATCGGATTGGTCGAGCGCCCGTTGGCGTGCGTATCTGTGTCGCGGCTCGGTGGATCGAGCTGACTGGTGACGGTGGTCGTTGTGAGAACGCCTCGTCGTTGCGAGGCAACCGGACCGAACCGCGCGCCGCCCTCTTGGGGGGCTTGGGCAACTCTTCAGGCGGAGCAGCTAACGCCAGGCTCGGCACTGCATCGACTGGTTCAGCGGTCCCGGTTAGCCAGCGTCGCACGAGCATCGGGGCGGCGCCGCCGATTTCACCGAGAGCATCGCGCATTTGCGGAGCGGAGTGCCAACGCTCCTGCGGGGCGAGCTTGACCGCGCGCAATACGAACGCGTCGAGTGCTGGTGAGCAGTCAGGATTGTGATCGGATGGCGCAGCGATATGCGAACCGACGCACGTGCGCAGCTCCAAGTCCATGTGGTCGCCGAACAGCGGGCGACCGGTGATTAGTTCGTAGGCGATGACGCCGACGGAGTAGACATCGCTTCGAGTCGTGGGGGCCGCGCCGGCGATGGACTCGGGTGGCGCGTAACTATGGTGAGCCCCCGCTGGTCTCTCGTTGGAAAGGCCGAGCACATGAAGGTGACCGGTCGTGCCTAGCAGTAGTAGGCGGGGCCGTAGATCGCCGTGGACCGAGCCGCGCTCGTGGGCGAACGCCAGTGCTGAGCACAGCTCGTAGAGGATCGACGTGATCACGCCAAGCGGTGGTGGCCCATCCGTGCGCACACCGTGCAACAGGTCCTCGAGGGAGACACCTGAAGGCGTGGTCTCGCCACCGTCGAGTAGCGCGTCTGGTACACCGCCGCGATCAGTAGAGTGCGATGGCGTGTTCGGGCCGAATACATCCATTACAACGGGCGGATTCTGCCATGCGCGTCTCGCGTCCGACAACGCACTGGGTTTGTGCGATCCGGCATACGGTTACGAAGAGAGTAAACGTCGGAGTACGCGGAAGCGACGCTGTACTATAGGTCCGTGAGGGTCGGTGACATCGAGCCAGAGCCTGTTCCGCGGGCGTTGCCATAGTGGGAGGTAAGCGCCGCCAACCGACGCCGGCTGCGCGAGATCTCGCCTGCGTATTGGTCGGTCCTCGCGTGCGGCTGCGGCCGTATCTGCCATCGGACCACGACAGCTTTGTCGCTCTGTTCACGAACCCGCGGGTAATGGCCCACGTGGATGGCCCCATGAGCACCGAACGCGCCGACCGGTTGTTTCGAGCTCACCTGGGAATAGGTGCCGACTATCCTCGGCTGCGTGCGGGATTCGCGGTGGAGCTCACGGGGTCGAGCGCATACCTGGGCACCGGCTCCTTGCTTCGCAGTGACGACGAGCAGTGCATCGAGGTCGGCTACTTGTTGCGCGAACAGTACTGGGCGCAGGGATTCGCCACCGAGGTCGCGACCCTGCTACTGGCTCACGCCCACGACACGCTCGGTTGCCAGCGGCTCGTGGCGACAGTGGACGCCGATCATCCGGCTTCGATTCGTGTGCTCGACAAGATCGGCATGCGCCAGGTCCGTCTACGTACCGACGATGGCGCGCCCTTCTTCGTGTACGAATCCCTGCGCTGAGCACCTACATAGAACAAGGCTCTGAACACCGACTTCCCAACGTAAGTCGCCAGGATGCATGGCGATTGAAAAAAGTTGGAAGGAACGACGGGGGGGCTGCGACCTACCAAAAGCACGCCGGATGAGCCGGTAGCCAAACGAAGCAGCCTAGCTGGAACCAACCCATACCCCCTTAGCCTAACGCCCAACTACTACTCAGGAGATCGCTTATGACACTTACAAAAACTAGCTCGAAACTGAAACTTGGATTGTTCGCTCTCGCCGCCTTCGGCATGACGACCATCGCCGCCGGAAGCGCGGACGCGAAACCGATGCGAGGCTATCGCGGCAAGCATGTCAAGAGCATCAAGCGAGGCAAGCTGATCAAAACGCCCACGCCGTTTCTCAAGAATAAGACCCGCGCTGCCGAGCGAGACTTCCACGCTATGGACAAGAACAATGACGGAGTCATCACGAAACGAGACTTCCTTGTACGAGTCAAAGCTGGAACCAAGTGGAAGCGGACCTGGAAGCGGACCAAACGCGGTTGGAAACGCGGTTGGAAACGCGTCGCTGTCTACAAGACCATCGTCAAGAAAGGTTACGGACACATCATCGCTAGCGCGGATTTCAACGGTAACAAGCGTGTGACCATGGCCGAGTACAAACGCGCACTCATGGGTCGGTGGGTCAAACAGTTCGCTCACTCGGCGCTCTACACCACCACGTACGTCAGTCTGCCCAGCCACCGGCGCCCGAGAATCAGCGTGTACAAGCCGGCGCCTACCACCAAGCGTTGGAGCTGGAGCTGGAACCTGCGTGCTCGCTTCTAACCAACAACTGGACCCGGGTTTGGGGTGACTTCCCCGTCACTCCAGCCCTCGCCCTCTCCCTTCGGGGAGAGGGTTTTTTCGTTTCGGTGTGGCCGCCGATCAGGGCGGGGAAATTCGGCCGCGAGTGGAGAGCTTCACAGCGCGTGCGCCGAAGTCGAGCCGCGACAACCTGCGCAGCGTGTTCACCACTGTGCGGGTGCGATCGAGCCTGGGCCCGCCAGGGAAACGTTGGCGCACCGGGATTACTTGGCCGCCGACGAAGCTGCCATCACGTGCCAGCTGCACCTGCAGGATCATCGTTCGCCCCAAGACGCCGCTCACGTTGATCCCGCGGTGGCTCGCGAAGGTGCCCAGCGAGTAGGCGATGAGACGCTTCTTGTAAAACTCCATGCCGCGCAGCACGTGTGGACCATGGCCGACGACCAGGTCCGCGCCTGCATCGACCATTGCATGGGCGAACACGCGCAGTGCGCCTCGCGATTCTCCATGGAACGTTTCCTTTGTGCGCGGTACTCGCTGAGCTCGTCGTCCTTCGGCGCCGCCGTGAAACGAGACCATGACGATGTCAGCAGTACGTGCCGATTTCGCCACGAGGGCGCGGGCAGCCTTAAGGTCGTCGAGGTTGTTGAGACCGGCGTAGGTGGCGAACGCGATCATATGCACTTTGCGCCCGCGCACATCGAGCCGGGCGACCGTGCCCACGGGCCCCGAGTAGCGGATGCCCAATCGTTTGAGTATTGCGATGGTCGAAGCACGACCTGCCACACCGAAGTCGTCAATGTGGTTGTTGGCCAAGCTAAGTGCGTCGAAGCCCGCAGCAGCGAGTAGTTTGCCGTAGCGCGCTGGCATACGAAAAGCCCAGCAGCTCTTGCCGCCCGGTCGGCCGTGGTTCTTCTCCGCGATTCCGCCCGGCGTGCAGTTGGGTTTCGTGCCGCCGTCGAACAGCGGCGCCTCCAGGTTGCCGAAGGCGATATCGGCGGCCTTGAGTATCGGCGTGACTGGCGCGAGCAGTCCGGCGCCGTCACGTGGTGGTAGGCGCCCGGTCTTGTACGGGTATGTGGAGCCGAGCATCAGGTCGCCAACCGCTGCGATCACAATGGGTCGATCGGTGGTATCCGGCTCCGCGATGGCGCTCGAACCATGCTGGGCAGCCGTGATCATGACGAGGATCAGCAGGGATAATCTGAGTTGCATGGACAACAAGACGCGGGTGCGGCGCTGCTGTTAACAGCTCGTGTGAGACTAGCCTGTTACGCTTTACCCTCCCCAAGGGTGTGTAACTAAGTTCACAATTTATTGTGGACGTAATGGCACGAAACATGTATGTTTGTGTAGGAGAAGCTCATTGATCGGCGCATGTTTGCGCACACGGGGAGGAGTGGGGCCATGAAATTCGATTGTCCAAATTGCAGCCAGGGGTATTGGGTCACGCGCAACTCCGCGTATGAGCTGATTACCTGGGTCGATTGTTCATGTTCCAGCGCTCTTGCCGACCGGAACGGCGAATGGGTTTTGGTTAAGGCAGCTGCTGAGCCAGTTGTGCAGACCGCGTTGCCGGAAACGGATATTCGGGTAGCCACCTCCTCGATCGGTGAGACGAAACCCCAGCAGCCGGATTCGTTGCTCGGCTTGCATCCGGGCACGGCCGCGTTCGGCGGGGAGTTCTTCTTCGATCCGGATATCGCCGACGACCTGCGATCCATGACCGACTCGTTTCACACCGACGTACCTGAGCCGGAACCGAAAACCGGCGAGGTGATGATTCCGCACAACCCCTACCTGGGGGAAGTATTGCTTCGTCCACGGGCGGTCAAGCCTCGTCCGCAGCGACGCGGCGTCCGGGCCGTTGCAGTCGCTGCTGGCCTTGTCTTGTTCTCCGGGGCGGCCGCCGCGTGGTTCGTTCAGAGCGCGCCCAATACGCGAGTCGCGGCAGCCGTTAACTCCGGGCAGCCGCTTAGCCATGCGTTCGCAGCCACGAGTACCTCGGCAACCACGATGCCTCAGGTTCGGCCAGCGCCAATTCGGCTGGACAAAACGGATGCCGTTGTTGCCGAGAGCACAGTCGAGCCAGTTGCAGACCCTATGATTCTGCCGAGCAAGCGGTCGGAGCGTAAGCGAAAGCGCAACCGCGAGCGTGTGAACGCCGAGCTGCCTGAGCCATCGCAGCCGACGGATTCGCTCGACTCCCACATCGCATCGGCTCCCGACAAACCCAAGGTCGCCGAAAAAAAACATGTGGTCACGCCGCCGGCCGCGCCGAAGAAGCGAATCGTCTGGGACGAGGTCGAGTGCAAACTTGCCGACGACCCACCGCCAGAGTGCGCACGCTTCTCCCAACCGTCCGCAACCAGGCCCGAGACCAACGAGGGCAAAGAGCCGCTTCCAGAGCGCTTGAGCCGCGGCGCCATCAATCGTGGCATGGCACAGGTGAAAGCGTTCGTGCAGGGCTGCGAAGTACGTGGGCTAGGGCGCGGCCAGGTCGTGTTGGCGATCACCGTTAGCGCCAAGGGAAAACTCGCCAAGGTGTCCGTGAAGTCATCGCCGAACCCAAAGTTGGGCGCGTGTGTCGTCGATCGGGTCCAAGGCGCAACCTTCTCGGCCAGCAGCAGTGGCGGGACGTTCGCGTTCGTCTTTTCCTTCCGCTAGCCCGCTCGCACTACTGAACCCGCTTGCTGCCTAGATCGTTGCCGTTTCGGCAGGGTGGTCAAACTGAAGCTCACTTCGGTGAGATACTTAGTGCACAAAACAATTGTGGGCTAAGTGTTTTTCGGTTAGAGCTGCAGACGAACCGAAACCAACCTGCTGGAGTTTGTCTGTATGTCTTCGATTGCGCCCAACCTTGCCAACGTCCCCAACCTGCGGAGGTTCGAGAACTTCCCCAAAGCCGACATGAATGGCCTCGCCATGGAGCTCACCCATGCGGTCTATCCACACGACCAGATGTTCGGCAAGTACTGCACCCTGGAGGAATACATCGATTGTCCTCCCGACCAGGTGTACGAGTACTTGGCCGACCCCTACACCCTGGGCGAATGGACGTACAGCATGCGCGACTTCGGCGAACTCGACGCTGAGGGACGTGTGCGATCCACCGACAAGATCGGCGGCGAGACTCACATCTACACGCGCGTCGACGCCAACCCTGATGCACGCACAGTGGACTTTCACTGCGCCTGGGATCAGGGAGACAAGTTGTGGATGATCTACCTGATGCGCGTCGTGCCTGCCGAGCTCGTTCTCGATAAACCCGGCTCGGTGGTGCTGTGGTCCAACTGTCACCATCCGTTCTACGACAAGAACCCGTTCCCGGAGGCGGCGCCTCCGGAACGGCCGATCTGGGTCGGTGACCTGTGGCCGTTCTTCTACGCCGGTCACTGGGTCGAGATGCAGAACCTCAAGAGCATTCTCGAGTATCGCCACGCGAACAATCTGCCGCTGAATCCGGCGGCGATCGCGCGAGGTGCGAAATGATTCCCGTCAGCCTCGCGGGCACGGCTAGTTTCATGCCGGACGCTGTCGTCGACAACCAGTTCTTCGGTATCTCTCCTGAGAGCAGGCGAGGCGGCATGTTCCGTGGACCGGACACGCGCCATCACATGTCGCCCGAGGAAACTGCAGCGGACATGATCGAGAAGGCCGCTCGCACCCTGTGCGAACGTATGAATGTCGATCCGGCCACCGACATCCAGTTGATCCTCACCAACGTAAGTCTTCCGGACCTGCCCTTCACCGGATGCGGCGCGTCGGTCAGTCACCGGCTTGGCTGTGCACCGATTCGCATCGTCGATATGCACAACACCGGGTGTGTCTCGTTCGTGTTCATGATGGACCTGGCGCGCTCGCTGATGACAACGACCGGCGCGAAGACAGCGCTGATCTGCAACGCTCAAACATCAGCTGGTCGAGTGTTCGCCCATCCGCAGAATCGCACTCGCCCCCAGTCGGCAATTCCCGGCGACGGGTGCGGCGTCGGCTTGCTCGTCGCCGACGACCACTCGCCCGTGCTGTCCATCGCCACGCGTTCCTGCGGGGCGTTCGCCGATGACATGTTGGCGACTAGCGAGTGTGGCGGTTCCTACTGGGCCCCACGTGAAAGCGCCATGCACCTGGACTTTACCGAGTCACGGATCGCGGCGATCGTTGGCCGCGGTAACCGGCTCGTGCCGGAGCTGATCAGCGAAGCTTGTGCTGATGCTGGCATCGCAACCTCGGAGATCGACGTGTTGGTAACGAACCAACCCAACGAGGTGTTTCTGCGCAACTGGCGTGAGGCGCTCTTGCTGCCAAAGGAGGCTCACGTCGACACGTACGTAGAGCACGGTAACTTGTTCGGTGCTGCGATTCCGGTTTGCTTGGAGCGCGCTGAACAGACCGGGCGACTAAAACCCGGCAACACGGTCGCTCTCGGTGGTTTCTCCCACGCTGGCGACTACGCCGCTGCGGCGATCATCCGCTGGAAGACTTCGTCATGCGGCTAGTAGACGCGCTGGTGTGCGCACTGCGCGAGTGGCAGGTTCGGCGTGTGTTCGGCGTCAGCGGCGCCAACATCGAACACTTTCACGACGCGATTAACCGGCTCGGCGGCGACTCACTCCAGTCGGTCATGGCCAAGTCCGAGGTCGGCGCTGCATTCATGGCCGACGCCAAAGCGCGCATCGACGGCACCCTTGGTGTGTGTTGCGCAACGAGCGGCGGCGGCATGATGAATCTGGCGGTGGGGATCGCCGAGTCCTACGCGGAGTCTGTACCGGTACTTGGCATCGTGGGTCAGGTAGCCACCGAGCTCGAAGGCCGCGGGGGCTTTCAAGACTCGTCGGGCATTGGCCGCACGGTCGATGCGCTCGGCATGTGGCGGTCCATGACCAAATACGTCGCCAAGATCGACTCGCCGGATCGCTTCTGGGAAACACTGCACGAAGCTGCGCGGACGGCAGTAAGTGGTCGACCTGGACCAGCCGTACTACTCATTCCTCGAGACATGTACGACAAGGACGTCGGTGAACGACCGAGGTCTTTCCCTCGCAACCTGGACGAACTTCGACCCCCGTGTAGTCTTCCCGACTCGCGCAGTCTACGCAGCTTGTTTGCAATGCTGCGCGACGCCAAGAACCCCGTGTGCATTCTTGGCACCGGCGTCGAGCGTTGCTCGCAGCCAAGGGCCGTAACAAGATTCCTGGAACAAACGGGTATCCCGGTCGTAACGACCATGGCCAATCCCGGATCGTTTACCAATAACACGGAGCAATATCTCGGCACCGTGGGAGTCGCCGGGCACCCATCCGCACACGAGTACATCAACGAGCGCGCCGACGCGATCGTCGTCGTCGGTAGCGGGCTCAACATCATGGCGCGTGGACCACTCGGTCCCGGGCTGTCCCGAGCACGTGTCGCCGCTGTGAACATCGACGCCGGTACGGTCCGTCGCATCACGGACGCCGAGGTGATCGTGGAATGTGACGCTGGTGTTGCGTTCGTCGAGCTCGCAGCCATGCTGCGCAAGCAGCCGTTTCGATTCCATACGCCGCCGAGCTATCGTCGATCTCGATTCAGACCGACCCTCGCCGAACCCCGTGCGCAGGCGCCGGTTCCTATCAGCCCGGCCGCGCGGCCACTCTTGCAGAGCCAGGCACTGGCCATCCTGCAGAATCACCTGCCGGAGAGGGGAAACATCTTCTTCGACGCGGGCAATTGCGCCGCCGCCGCGCTGCACTTCCTCGACATCCCGGACCGGGCTACGAGCACAATCGCCCTCGGCATGGGCGGTATGGGCTACGCGATCGCTGGAGCCATCGGCGGCCAGCTGTCGGACCGCTCGCCCGACCAATCGATGGTGCTATGCGGCGATGGTGCGTTCTTGATGCTCGGCCTTGAAGTTCATACCGCTGTTGAACTGGGCTTGCCGATTTTGTTCGTCGTCTTCAACAACAACAAGCACGGGATGTGTGTCACTCGCCAGCGGAAGTTCTTCGATGGCCGCATCGAATGTGCCGAGTATGGGCCGGTCGACATCGCAAGCATCGCGAGCGGGTTCGGGGCGGTCGACAAGCTCTGGACGGGACAGGCTCGCTCTGCCGCCGACTTGCACACATTGCTTGCCGAGTACCAGGGGACGACGTCCCGAGGCCCCGGGGTTCTCGAGTTGATCTTGCCAGTAGAAGAGGTGCCTCCGTTTACGCCGCTTCTCGGAGCGGATGCGGTAACCGATCTCGTCGACGTGCCACACCCGGACGTGGCGCGCGTGCGTACCCTCGCTTGAGCGCCAACCGCCCCCCGGCAAAGGAGTTGCAGTGATAGTCGAAACGTCTCGCCGACCTCGACCCGATCGGTTTCAAACGGTGCGTGCTCTGTCCGCGCTGGGCGATCCGGCCAAGTTCTTTCGCAACGCGGCCCGGAAGGGTGACCCGTTCTGCATTCGTCTCCCCGGCATCGGTGAGGTAATCCTCACCGGCACAGCCGAGGGGGCCAGGACGCTCTTTCGAGCGCCGCCGGCGTTGTTCGAACCCGTCCTGCCAAACCCCATCGAACCACTGCTCGGTCCCGATTCGCTTATCTTGCTCGGCGGAGCTCGTCACGCTCGTGAACGCAAGCTGATGGCCGCGCCACTTTGCGGCAGACGCATGCGAGCACTCGGCGGCGTGATCTTGTCTGCGGCAGTGGACGCTATCGACAGTCGGCGCGTGCAGACCGAGATTTCCGCGCAAGAGCTGGCCCGGGACCTTACCCTCGAAGTAATTGTTCGCGCGGTGTTCGGCGTAAGCGACCCACACCGGCAAGCCGAGTTTCGTCGCGCAACCACGAACATGCTGGACGCTTACGCGCCTCACCTGAGCCTGATGCCGCAGCTTCGTCGGCGCTGGCTCGGCCTGGGTTGGCAGCGGTTCGTCGACGCACGCGCGGAACTGGACCGCTTACTCGTGGCGCAGATCGCACGGCGTCGACAGCTGGGCGATGGCCCGGACATACTCAGCCTGCTACTCGAGATGCGCTACGAGGACGGCGCGGCGATGGACGACGCCGCGATTCTCGACGAGCTGAGAACCCTGTTGGTAGCGGGGCACGAAACGACTGCAACGGGACTGGTTTGGGCGCTGCACTACGTACACGCGTCCGAAAGGGTTCGTGACCGGCTGCGCGCCGAGGTCGCCGACATTGACCTCGGCGGTCGTCTAGACGAAGTGGTCCGCTTGCCCTATCTGTCGGCGGTCTGTAGCGAAGCGCTGCGAATTCATCCGGTGGTGCCGATCTTGCTGCGCCGGTTGCGCGCGCCCATGAACTTTCTCGGTGTGCAGTTGGCCGCTGGCACGAACGTGGGTGTCTCGGTCACCTTGCTCCATCAGGACCCAAGCCACTACCCACACCCGGAGCGGTTCGAGCCAGAGCGCTTTCTTGGTTCCGCCAAACCGGAGGCGCATGCGTACGTACCGTTTGGCGGTGGCCACCGGCGCTGTCTGGGCGCGGGTTTCGCGACCTACGAGATGAAGATTGCGCTGGCGGCGATCATGCGCTCGGGCCGGCTCACGCCGGTGCGCGGTCGTACTCCCAAAGCCGTACTTCGCAACATTACGATGGGGCCGAACATGGACCTGCGCTTCACGCGCTCGTAGCAACGGCGCCGCGCCCGCTACTCAGCGTCGCGGCGGCGCTCGGTGGACTCGTTGATGATCTCGCGCAGGGCGTGCAGATGCTTGGCCATCTTGCGTACCTCGGTTGGCGTCATCTGTAGATCGCACAACATCCCGCCGCCCACTTCTCCCAGTAGAGGCTGATGCGCGCGCCCCTGCTTGGTCAGGAATATCTGCACGACGCGCTCATCCCGTTTGGAGCGCTTGCGCTTGATCAGCCCCTTGGCCTCCATGCGCTTGAGCAACGGCGTCACCGTGGCGCTCTCGAGCAGCAGCTCCTCGCTTAGCTCGCTCACGCTGCGTCCGTCTTCTTGCCACAGCAGGAACAGGGTGAGGAACTGGGGGTACGTCAGGTCATGGTCGTCTAGGTACGAGCGATATAGCTGTGTCATCGCCCGTGAGGCCGAATAGAGGGCAAAACAGACGAAGTTGTTTATGTTCGGTTCGCTCTTGGCAGCCATGGCAGTTCCTCGGCATAACCTTAGTGCACAAACTAATCGCGCGAAATGGTTTTCTGGTACTTCGGCTGGTTGTTCCGTTGCGAGGCTAGGCGGCGGGCCCTGTTAGGGCGCCGTGAGTAGCTGGCGAACTTTTTCCGCTCCGACCGACAGCAGAAGGGTCGGCAGCCGCGGGCCCGTGTCGCTGCTGCACAGCAGCGTGTACAGACTCACGAAGAATGCGCGCTGTGCTTTCTTGATCTCGTCGGTAGGCGGCGCGTCCATCGCCGCGCCCACCGAGAGCTTCGGGATGCCGTAGACCAGGCTGGTCAGGCCCTTGAGTGTCCACACGTCTTCCATCTTCTCGATCAGCAGCTGCACGGAGCCGCGATTCGTCTCGTCGAGTTCTGCCCACTTGTCCGCGGCGAACTCGTCGCGAATTACCGTGCGCTCTTCTTCGGCGCGCACGTTCAACGCCCAGAAGATTGCGCAATCCAAACGTGGGTTGAGCGCCAGCTCGAGTTCTTCGTCGGAGCGTTCGTCGCCGTTGTGGTCGCGCACGATGCGCAGCACTTGTGGTTTGGAGCCCTGAGCGATGTCCGCCGACGAAGACAGCAGGCGGAACGAAACAGGGGTGCTCGAGGTCTTGAGCTCGCCTATCGATGTTGTCGTGCAGCGGGCGTACAGCGCCTTGTCCTTATCAGCTGCTTCGGGCTTCGTCGCCTTGGTCGAGAAACGGTCCCACTCTTCATACAGGCGGATCATCTCCTGACCGAAATCGATGTCGAAGCGCTGGCGCGGCTGCTTGCGGATGTATAGCCAGCGCAGCATCGCCGGCTCGAGAATCTCCAGGGCTACGCGCGGTGTCGCCGTGTTACCCGCGGAGCTCGACATTTTGGATGCGCCGCCGACGCCGACGAACGCGTAACCGACGAAGTAGGGCGCCTGCCAACCAAACAGTTTGACGATGTCCTTGCCCACGGTGTAGCTGCTCCCCGGAGAAGCGTGGTCGTCTCCGCCCGGCTCGAAGATGACCTTCTCGTGGTTCCAGCGCATGGGCCAGTCGACCTTCCAGACGAGCTTGCCGCACATACGATCGTTCAATGAGAACGACGCGGCGTGCTCGCACTGCTTGCAGCCGTAGGAGATTGTCGCCGTCGCGGCATCGTACTCACGGATCTCGGTGGTGTCCCGTTGGCATGACTCGCAGTACACGGTGAACGGGTAGTACGTCTTGCGTCGCTCTTCTCGGGGGCGCTCCTGGCGCGATTCGGTTTGTTGTTCGGCAAGGATGTCGAAGATCTCGTGGCGCTTATCCATCGCCAGCTTGACGGCATCGGTGTACGTACCCGCCTTGTACGCTGCCGACTGGCGGATGTACTCGGGGCGGATACCGAGGGCCTCCATGTGCTGACCGAACTCAGTCATGTGGCGCTCTGCGTAAGAGCCGTACTCGCCAGTTACATCGGGGATTTCGCTCAGGGGAAAGCCGATGTACTTGGCGTAGGACTCGGGCAGGCTCGCCGGGACTTTGCGGAAGCGATCGTAGTCGTCCCACGAGTGGATGTGCCGAGCTTGATGGCCGCGTGCTTTGAGTTCTTCGGCGACCAGGTGCACGGTGATGATCTCCCGCACGTTGCCCAGGTGGATTTCGCCAGAAGGGCTGATGCCTGAGGCGCAGACGAGCTCGGTCTGGCCCACGCGTTTAGCGTGATGCTCGACCCGGTCGCAGGTCTTCGCAATCCAATCCGACGCTTTGCCTTTAGCCATCCCGGAGGTTTACGAGGATTTGTCCAGGCGTGCAAGACCCTTGCATGAGGATTTGAGCCCTCCGCGCCCCGATAGGGAGCTATTGGAGCTGCTGGCGTGCCTGGGCGATGAGTTTTGAGTCGTCGGTTTTGCCCGGGTGAAACGATGAGCGCATGAACGACATAACCGCGCCAGCGATTCCGAACACGACGCCCCGGGGAGCGAGAAGAATCCGGGCCGCCTGCCATATTTCTCGCGGCCTCGGCACGTGGCGCACCGCGATCAGCTGTCGGATGACCGAGCTGATCATAGTGGTGGTGAACGCGAACGTGCCCATGACCATGGCTGTGCGGCGCATGCGCGTGTCGCCCACCTCGTGCTGAAACACGTCGAAGCAAACCGTCTTGTGTTCGATTTCCTCCAAGCAATGCCACTGCAGGAGACGCTTTGGCCCAGACGGGCAGGTGGCCAATAGATCCGGGCGACGTAGAAGGTACTTGGCGATCACCGCGGTGTAGTGCTCCAGAGCGGCGGTCGCGGCCAGCAGTTGATCCGGTGTGAGTTTTGACTCGAGTTTGCGCAGCTTCTCGTCGAATCGTGCGTCGAGCTTTTCCATTGGAAATCCCAGCTCACTCAGCCATCGGTTCATGTGGATGTGCTGTTTGCTGTGTTGCGCTTCCTGGCCGATGAACCCACTGACGTCATCGCGGAGCGAAGGGTTTTCGATGGCCTTGCTGCGCTCGCGAATGATGCGAATGAACAGGCTCTCCGCCCCCGGGAGCGTCGCGGACAAAGCGTTCATCAGGCAGGTCAGAATCGAGTTGTCGGCGAACCAAAACCGACTTTCCCCCGCGTACGTGATGACCGGCCTGCGGACCGGAATCGATTTAATTTCAGTAGGTTTTGCCGCATTCATGAGCGATCTCCTTATTGACTAGTGTGTCAATAAAGGTTGTAGGTCTTGTTGACGCTGGTGTCAATAGTTAAACTGCCGGGACGAGGACGCGATGAGTGCGGGACGCAAACGAAGGCAGCCGGAGCAGGCCCAGGATCTGATACTCGACGCAGCTGAGCATGAGTTTCTCTCGCGCGGCTACGAGGGGTTTCGCGTGGCCGACGTGGCGCGTGGCGCCGGTGTCTCGCGGCCGCTCGTTGTGCATTACTTCGGCAGCCGGGACGACTTGCTAGAAGCGGTCGTGCAGCGAGTCCTGGCGCGGCTGGGCGCGTCGGTGCTGGAGGAAGTGAAGAACCACGCTGAGACCGGCACCTCTAGCAAGCTCCCGCAGACTCTCATGGCTGCGACCCATGCCGTGTTCAAGAAGCACGCACGACTGATCGTCTGGCTCATGTTGTCGGGGCGTGCGAACAAGCTCGTCGAGCCGATCAAAGCAGTGATAGCCGCCATCCATGAGTCGCGAGTCAGCGACGTCGGCGACGCGTCGATTCAGGATACGAGTTTCGTTGTAGCGATGCAGTTGTTCGCGCTGCTGGCGAGTGAAATCGCTCCCGAGATGCTCGGTCTGATAACGCCGAAGTTGGGTGGCAAGAAGCGCGCTGGTTTCCAGTTTCGCGAGTGGCTCGCCGAGATTGCGGGTGCGCACCTAGAGCGTCGGGTGAGCGACGTGTTCGAGCCGTAGTCGTCTTCTGCTCGGCGCCAGCCAGCTCACGCCAGGGCGAATAGCCGGTCGACCTTGTCCAGGTCGGCAACTCCCAGGGCACGTAACTCCAGTTCGGCCGCGGCGCGGTCGTCCGGGTTCGAGCGCAGTTGGGCCACGCGACGGCGGGCGAGCAACCTGGCCAGGTCCATGTTCATGGAATCGAGTTTTCTGAAATGCTCGATAGCGCCGCTCGTGTCGCCCTGTCGCTCACACAGGGCTCCGTGGAGCAGTTGAGCGAAACCGGCGGCGTAGTCCGCTTTCTCTCTATCCAGGGCGCGCGCCAACCGGCGCACCACTGATACGCGGGTTGGATCTTCTTCGGCCGCCGCCAGGTGCAGACGGGCATCGAGCCATAAGGACATGATGCGGACGGTCTCGACTCGAGTTAGCAATGATTTGCGCAGCCGGGTGAGGTTCGCGATGAACGTGGGCAACTCTTCGGTTGCGCGGCCTTCATAGAGTGCCAGTTCAGCTCGTGCCTCGTTCTCCCACCAGTGCTGCAGATGGTAGCGACCTTCGGGCGGTACCCAATTCGTGTCGCTGAGGTTAGCGGCGGCTTGCTGCGCATCGTCCCGGCACAGCCAGGCGAGGTTGGACACTCGCAGCACGGTGGTCTCGAGATACAGATCGCCGCGTCGCCGGGCGTAGCGCAGTTGATCCAGCGCCATGGCCTGGAGTTCATTGACCCGGCCGAGTAAACGAAGAGACAACAACTGGAATACGGCGACGTTGTTTTTCTCCCACGTGTTCCCCGCCGGCTGTTTGCGCCAGAGCTCCAGAGCCTTCTGTAGGGTAGCGACTGCATTGTCGAACCGGCCCTCGAAATAGGAGATGACTCCATCGCCGCTGACCGCCCAGGCTTCCAGGTACGGGTCGTCGTGGGCCAACTCTTGGGTTTTCGTCAGCAGGTTGCGCGCACGACCGATCGAGCGACCGCCCTGACTGCCGAGGAAAATCGCTTCGAGCGCGAATGCACGACCGATTCTCGTCGGCTCACCCGATTGCAAGGCCATGACCAATCCCTTGGCCTGGAACGCGGCACCCTTAATGGTGTCGACCATGCCGATGCCCTGACCAACGGAACGAAACACGTCGATGCGCGTGAGATGCTCGCGTCCGAGCTGGCTGACGTCGCGGGGTTTGAAGCCGAGACCGCGCACGCGCAGACGCAGGCGAGTCCACAGCAGTGAGGCCATCGCTCGTCGCGGCGTGGTTGGGTACCCTGAATTGATCTGGGTGAGAATCTCGCGCAACGTATCGAGGCCGCGTTCGATGTGGCCCGTCTTGAGCCACTGCTCGGCCGCACGCCGGTAGGCTTCTAAGCGGGTCGCCTTGTCCGCGCCATCGCCGGCAAGGAGATACGAAGCGGCCGCTTCGTCGCCGCGGCCGGCGTTCTCGAGCGCGACGCTCAGTTGCCACTGCACCTGCCGCCGTTCCTCGTCGGCGTCGGGGCGTAGACGCAACGCGATCTGGTAGAGCTCGGCTGATCGGTCAAAGGCCAATGCATCAGATGCTGCTCCAGCGGCTCGTAGAGCCGTTGCCGCGGCGCGTTCGGTTTGACCGCACGCCGTCTGGTGTCGCAAGAGCAGCTCCGTGTCAGAGCCCACCGACTCGAGGGCAGTGGCCAGGGCGGCGTGGTAGGGCACCAGCGTTTCGCTGGCGATGGCCGCGGCGACCGACTCGCGAACGCGATCGTGGTACGGCTCGACGATGTCTTTGCGGCGAACGCCGGATGCTCTAGCCAGTTTGTGCAAGCGAAGTACGGCAAACGCGCGATCGAATTCACCGTCTTCGAGCAGCGCTGCCCGAGCCATGACCACGCGGGTCACCGGCGCGCCCGCCAGACAGATTAACTCGAGTACACGCCGCGCCTCGCTGGGTAGCTGACCCATACGCGCGACGATCGCTTGATCAAGTTTGGGCCGACCATCGTCCTCGGGCGCTTGAATCGCGTAACGAATCAAGGCGTCGATGTGCATTGGGTGGCCCTGGGCTTCAGTGGCGATCGCTGCCGCTCGCTCGCTCGGCAATCCGACTCCGACGAGTAGTGATGCCGCCAATTCCCGTGCGTCCGCTTGTTCGAGTGGTTCGACGGCGATGTGGCGTACATCGCCGGTCAGGTCTATGTCTGGTGCCTTGGCGCCGCGTGCGCTGATCAGCATGAGAAGTCGCGGGCCGTCCGGCGGGCGTAAGACTTCGGAGAGGAGCAGCAGGCTGTCGCGGTTTGCCCACTGCACGTCATCGATGGTGATCACCACCGGGTTTCTCGCAGACAGACGTATGAACATCTCGCGAAGCGCCGCGAGCATACGCGTGCGCAGTTCGTCCGGGTCCTTGACGTCGCCCAGTAGCTGCGCTCTGGCCAGCACATCGACGCTGGCTAGTACGGGAAACGCTCGTACCAGCAACGCGGCGTCGGCGGGCAATACGGATTTCGCTTGCTCAGGGGCGAGGCTGCCCAGGTGCGCGCTCAGCTCGTCGATGACGCCGTCGAAGGCGTTGTAACTGAGCGACTCGTTTTCGTAACAGCGCCCGACCAATACCAGGGGCGGAGCCGTCGTACCTGCTGCTCTCGCGCGACGGCTGAATTCGCCGATGAGAGCGCTCTTGCCGACGCCGGATCGTCCGTGGAGCACCACCGTCACCGTGGCGCCGGCGGCGACATCCGCGTGCGCCTGGGCCATCGCACTGAGCTCGGCGTCGCGGCCGACAAATGGCTGCCGCATAGAGATCGATGTCGACGAGGTGGCCAGGTCAACCATGCCGCTCAGATCCAGGCGACGCAAGATCGCCCGGGCGTCCGGACGCTTCTCGGGGTTGCGGCGCAGCAACTCGGCGCACAGATTCACCAGGTAGTCGGCGGTGCCAGGCGCGAAGAAGTCCACCGGGGGGGCTGGCTCATCTTGTTTCTGCATCAGGATATCGAACGGACTGCCTGAAAACGGCAGCTGTCCGGCCAGCGCGTGAAACAACATGACGCCCACGCTGTACCAGTCCGACGCGGGCGAGTAGTGGCCGGATGCTTGTTCGGGGGCCATGTATCCTGGTGTGCCCAGCAGGTGGTCCCCCGTATCGGTCTCGTGATTCTGTCGGTCTGCCACCAGGCCGAGATCAAGCAGGACGAGTCGGCCGTCTTCAGTGACCAGGGCGTTGGACGGTTTAACATCCCGGTGAACTTTTCCCGCGCCGTGCAGAGCCGCCAGCCCCAGGGTGAGCTGACCGATCGCGTTGCGCAGTCTGAGCTCGTCGGCGAGCGCCGAGGCGCCAGGGCCCGCCGGTGGCGGTAGGGTGGGCGCCCGATCGAATTGGCTGGAGTGCCTCTTGGGCTTCTCCGTTCGCCACACGTAACTAAGGAAGTCGACGCCGTCGATCAGCTCCATGGTGAAGAACCACTCGCCTTCGACTTCTAGCAGTTCGTACAGGTTCACCAGGTTGGGGTGCTCTATATCCTGGAGCGATCGGAACTCTCGCTTGAAGCGGAGCAACGCGTCGCCATCGCTGCGCAGCAACGTCTTCATCGCGATCTTGTCGCCGCGTTCGAGATCGAGCGTCTCGTAGACAACGCCCATCCCGCCGGCGCCTAAGCGGCGCAGTCTGCGAAACCGTTCGATTCGAACTGCCTTTCTCCCCGAGTCCTCGATGCAGATCATACAACGCGCATTGATCCGGGAGTCACGACCGCCGGTGGGATTCGCGCGGTCTCATACAAAGACAACGCCAACGGAAACGGCGAGTTGAGCGGAGACCCGGCTCGGTCCGCGAAAGCCTGATAAGCTGCTCGCTTGCTGCCGAACTGTCTGGCTATCTACAGGCGTCGGCATTCACGAGGGGAACAAATGAAACTGAACGACTTCCGAGCCATCCTGGTCAGCGGTGCGTTGGCCTTTTCGATGGGCGCTGCTGGTTGCATGGTGCGAGCCAGTACACAGCCGCAACCGCAGCCACCGCCACCGGCTACCCAGCCGCCGCCGACGACCACCGCGACGGTGCAGCCAACACCGCCTCCGCCGGCGGACCCACCGCCTGTCTCCGAACCCGTTACCCGGGTAACGGAGCCGATGCCACCACCGCCGCCGAGCGATCCGATCGCGCCGCCGCCGCCCGTGGACATTGACGAAGAGGTCGAGGTTGAAGTTCAGCCGCCTTCGATGGCCTACGTCAGCCCCGATGTGTGGGTGGTGCCGAACTATCACGAGCCGGTGTTCTACACGAACAACTTCTACTGGCGTTACTACAACAACATTTGGTACCGCTCCAGCTATCACACGGGTGGTTGGGTCGTGGCGCAGCCGCGCATCCTACCAATGCGGATTCGCCGGATCCGTACACCGCGCCGCTACGTTCGCTATCGCGCCGCTCGTGGCGTTCGTGTGTGGCGTCCGAACAGGCGGCGCGTGCGTATGCGCCGATCGGTGTTGAGGCGCTCGCGCCTTCGCCCGGTTCGGGTTCGCCGGATCAGTCGCCCACGCCGGGTTGTCCCTCGGCGCGGTGTCCGAGTTGTCCCGCGCCGTGGAGTTCGGGTCGTTCCTCGCCGTGGAGTTCGGGTCGTTCCTCGTCGTGGAGTCGTTCGTCCCGGTGCTCGCCGGGTCGTTCCGTCTCGCCGGGTCGTTCGACCGGTCAATCGTCGTGGTGTCGTCCGCCCGCGCGCTCGGGTAGTGCCCAGGCGTGGCGTTCGCCGAGCTCCGCGACGCACGACTAGGACGCGCCGTGCGATCAAACGGAAGAAAGTCAGGAAACGCGCGAAGAAACGCGCGAAGCGCAAAGCCAAGAAGCGCAAGAAGCGTAAGAAGCGCAAAAGGTAGCGCTTCGTCCCCACTCGACGCGCCCTCGTCGCTCAAGACAACCGAGCGCTTGGGCGCGCTTTCACGCCAACACGTTCCGCAGCTAGCCGCACTGGCGCCGCGGGACCCTGCCCAGCCAATCTAGTCGAACAGCGCCGCGACCGCGGCGTAGTCCGACTCTTCTACAGCGGACGCTCGCACACAACGTACGTTGCCTTTGGCGTCAACGAAGACGTGGACGGGAAGCGTCGCGCCCTTCACCCCCATGGTCGCGATCCAGGTGGCGAGACCATCGGGATCACTGAGCCGCGTGCCCGTGGGAGTGTTGGGGTGGCTGCGTCGGAACTTGGCGACGGTTTCCGCGTCTTGATCCGCCGACGCGAACACCAGGTCGACCTTTTTACCTTTGGCCGTGAGCTTCTTTTGCCAGCGCACCAGCCGCGGCAGCTCTTCGATGCACGGCTTGCACCAGGTCGACCAGATGTTGACCCACCGCCATGCCCCGGGGCGCGTCTTCACCGCGGGGCTGGCGAGCTTGGGCCACTTGAACTGCGGTCCTGCGCCAGGCTTGTAGTGTCGGTCGCACATGGCCACAGGATCGGGGCGATCCTTCGCGCGGACCTTGACTGCATTGCTGCGTTCCCGGGTCTTACCTTCGGGCTTGCCGTCGCTGGAACAGCTGAAAGCAAACACTGAGGCCACGACGATGACTAGAGTCTGCAATCGATCCATGCGACGAACGCGCTCCGGTTGATGTCTTTGGGTTTACAGTTGTCGGCGGGACCGCTGCGCTTCCATTCGCAGAAGCTCTTGTCGAGCTGGGCGAACTCCTCGCCGAGCCAGAGTAGGCCGACCTTCTTCTCTAGATCCGGATCGGAAAAGCGTTGCTTGAGGTGGGCCATGAGTCCTTCGGCCCGTTCCTTTGACAGTCGGCGGTTGGTCTTTACAGAGCCTTCAGGCGACGAACGCGCGACCATGAAGAAGTAACTTGCACCGCGCTGTTCGCCGAACACCTTGTCGACCAGTGCCCGGTCCGCATCGTCCAGGGCTGACTTGCCCTGTTCGAACTGGATGATACCGCCGCGGCTCTTCATGGGCAGAAACAACGCATTGAAGTCGCTGCCGCTCATAGTCGCCACGCTCTTGGCGTCGACCGGGTGGCAGCCACGGGCCGTCGTGCCACCGGCGCTACCGCTGCCGATCAGACCGCAGCTTCTGAGGACGCGGCGGAGAATACGTTTGAGCTGTACGGTGCAGTACTGTTCGTTCGCCGCGGCGGCAACCGCGACATCTTGTGTGGCCGGGGTTTTTTCAGCCTGTAGTTGTCGCTCCAGGCGGTGTCCTGCGGAACGGATCCACGTGGTGGTAGCGACGGCCGGGAACGCGAGGCACACGGACAGGACGCCGACGCGAAGCGCGGTGATCATGGCGTTCCTCCTTTGGGCGCAGCGCCAGCAGGTGGCGTTGGCTTTGGCGTAGGTTTGGCGGCGGGCGGTTTGGGCGCGTCCGGCGCGGCAGCCTTCGACTTCGGTTTGGCTGGCGGTGCGACCGGCTTCTTTACAGGGTCAGGAGTCTTGGCTGTATCGGGGGGCTTGGTTTCGTCGGGCTGTTTGGCATTGTCGGGCTTCGCGCCGTCGAGCTTTCTCGCCTCGTCTAGCTGCTTCTTATAGTCGAGCTTATTCGACTCGTCGGTGCCAGGCTTTGTGGTTGCCGGTTTCGACGTTGGCTTCTTCGTCGTGGTCTTGGTGTCCGGCCCTCGGTCTGGCTCGGCTACGGGCGGTGGTGTGGAGGTTTCCCCGTCGGTGGACGTGGCGCGGAGCGTGCCCTTCTTATGGGCCGACAACATTCGCGACAACATGTAGTCCAGGCCGAGGTCCACGTCCTCTTCGCACAGCTTCACTTTGCCTACGTACAACTGCGGCGTCATCACCGGCAGCTTGTTGGAAACGGCCCAACGCAGCGAGCGCGCGAGCTTGGCCTTGGTAACCGGCGAAGAGATGCACTTCTCCAGATCCGGAAACTTCGCAAGAACCATGCGTTGCGCAGCCGTCGGGTCGGCCTTCGTCGCTTTCATGATCTCTTGTTGGTGGCTAAACGACCAGGCCAGTACGTCCCTGCCGCGGTCGCCGGCACACATCATCGCTGAGCTGACTACGCAAGCGCCCGGGTGGATCGCCGAGTCGACCATCCAGTTGCACGTGTCATCCAGGGGGAACAGCAACGCTTTGCGGTTCATGCGCGCCGTGAGACCCGTTGCATCCAGTCGCCGTTCGAAGCCGAGGCACGCCGGACACAGCGGGTCCAGGACTTCGATCACCGGTGGTTCCCCGGTGTTCGAGTCTAGAGCGATGGTCAGATCACTCGTGTCTTGTTGGCTCAGTGCGCCGCACGTGCCTATGAAGCGCTCGTGCTTGGGCGCCGCGGACACGTAGCCGATCATCGGCACAGCGACGAACAAGACGCCCACACCGAACGCGATTGCCAGGTAACTCCACGCCACGGCGCTCGGACGGCGCGACGGTGGCGACGGCTTTGGCTTCGGCGTCGGCCGCTCTTCTAGTTTCGGGCTGGGGGCGCGAGCCGATTCGTCATCGTCGTCACTGCCGCTCGCCGAGACCCACGCTGGGTCGGCGGGACGTTCCGGTTCATCTGCTGATTCGGGCTTGGCTTTCTTCTTGAGCAATATGGGTGCGGTCTCTGTTCCGCGGCCTTCGGGCTCAGGCTCCTGCTCCCGCTGATTGCGCCAGGCTCGAATGAACAGACCCACGCCACCAACCAGGCATAGCGCGCTGGCGAAGTAGATGCCGATGCACATCTTGCAAACAGCATCGAGTTTGGCCAGTGAGATGTACGCCATGATGATGGACGTCAGCGCGGGCACTCCGGTCGCCAGCGCTGCGAAACCCGACGACCGCACATCGTCCTGTCGGTCCGTTAGCGTTAGCTCGACCGCGAACGCCAGCAGGAACGCGAACACCGCCATCGCCGGCAGAGAAATCGGCACGCCACCCCAAACGCTCGTACGGAACAACGACGAATAGGAACTGACCATCGTTACCTGGCAGCCCGACTCGCCGCCGCCCGGGCCTGCGCCAGGCACGAACGAGCAATGCACGTCGTGAACCTGACGGTCCAGGTGCATGACGAAGTCGTACGTTGACATGCTTGCGAAGAACAAACCGATCAGCGCTCCGACGCCGAGCACGATGGTCCATACGCGAGGTGTTCGAATCATGGTCTGCGATCATCCACCAATGCCGAAGCGACAACAACCACGAGCGTTTTGTGCGCGTTGCTTTGGCGAAATTGCTTACGCTTGTTGCGATTGAAACACTCGTCGACTGAATGTCGCGTCACGGTTACATGCAAACCAAAGCCGCGCGCGAACCACACGTAGTGGTTTGATTCGATGCGACTACGCCCCTGCGTAGTTGTCGCGGAAGTTGGTCGTTTCTGCTGAGACCTCTGGCTTCACCACGATGAGATTTCTGGCCTCCGCAGGGCTGGAAATCCGCCACAGGGCACAATCCAGCCGAACTTTGAGCGACTGAACGTAACTACTGATAGTTGTGCATGTTGTATATAAAGTAGGAAGTTCAACTGTTGACAATGTGGCAACGATTTTCTTAGGTTCCACGCGCGTCGTTATATGCCCGGTCAGCGAATCTCCGTTGCCGGTTCTGCGTGGGAGGCAGCAATGAAGCACCTGGGAATCGCTTTGCTAGTGAGTATGTCGGTCGTCGCCTGTTCGTCAGACGACACTGGTCTTTCCGTTTCTTCTTTCGAAGACAGTCAGATTAGTAGCGGTGAGTGGAGCGCGAGTCGTTCCATCGTGCTCGATGGTCGTGGTGACGAAGCCGACGTCTACTACCCAGCGCCGCCGGCGTCCGTGCGCGATGAGTTCGAGGATCGCTTTCCCATCGCCGTCGTTCTGCAAGGTGGTCGCGTCGATAAAGCGCACTACTCGAACTTCGGCGCTGCTCTCGCGCGCATGGGTTTCGTCGTCGTTGTGCCAAACCACATGCAGGCGTTCCCACCCGGCTCGGAGCCCTGGTTGCTGACGGATCAGTTCGTGTTGCTCGATGTGCTCAGTCACATGGAACGGGTGGATAGCGACCCATCCTCGGAATTCTACAAGATCGTGGATACGCAGCGCGTGGGCCTCGTCGGCCATTCTGTCGGTGGCGCCGTCGGCCTGTACACCGCGCAGGGCACATGCGATCCACCGTTCTGTATGGGCGCGTTCGAACGGCCCGCCTCACTGCGCGCCGGTGTGTTCTTCGGCACGAATAGTTATGGTCCGGATGGCAGCTTCATCGACTTTGAAACCTCCGCGCTCCCCGTCGCTCTAATTCACGGTTCCCTCGATAACTCCGCCGAGGTGCGGGAAACCTACGACTCCCTCGATGGCACCCGCGCGCTGATTACCCTCGATGGTGTGAACCACTTCGGTATCACCAACGAGAACAACCCGAGCGGTCCGACGCCTGACCCCGCGGAACCGACCATGGAGCAGCACGAGGCGACGGAGCTGACCGCACTATGGGTCGGCGTCGCGTTGCGCACGTGGGTCATGGGCGACGAGGACGCACGCTTCTGGTTGTACGAGTCGGGTGGCAGCCCCAGTGAGCTCGTGTCGACCACGGCCGAGGACAGGCCGTAGGCGAGATAGCGAGGTGTTCTAGGTGGTTGAGGCTGGTTGGTGCGGCCTTACCAGGCGGGTAAGGAGCGGGTAAGCGCGGGCGAAGGTCCACTGATTAGGTTTGATATCGAAGCTCACGGACGTTCCCTGGGCTGCTTACTCAACGCACAGGATGCCGCCATGAATAACGCCAACTCTAGCCATGAAGCCTCGAATCCCAATAACGCCGATGCGCCAGTGGTCGGCTTTCGTCGGGCCTACGCCGCCACGCTGATACCCGAATCGCCATGGACCCGGTTGTCGAGCGCGTTTCGCCGGCGATTGATCTACGGCATCTGGGTCGTTACCTGGTTCGGTTTGCTTGCCGGAATGTTCGACAGCCGGTTCTTCGAGTACACCATCGCGCTCACCGTCGTTCACTCCATCGGGTTTCTCGCACTCCTGCGGTTTCGCCCGATGGTGTTTCCGACCCAGCTGCGCATCGCCTACGTTGGTTGGCTGGTACTTGGTACGTTCGTGCCGTTCCTGGGGGTGATGATGCACATCACCCTGGTTGGCCTGGGCGCTAATCTCATCTGGGGGTATTGCCCGCTTGCGCGCATGCTCTACCTGTTGCCATGGAATCGCCAGCAACCTCTGTCGCTGGAGCTTGCGTGGCGCGCCTTCTTCACCGCACCAAAGCCCGGTCGTTTCAAGGTCGAGCTGGCGAGGCGAGCATCGACGACCGCCGTGCAAGCTGCATCGATGTAGCCGTCGGGGTCGCGCCAGTCAGAACGAGTGCCGGGTCTGATAGGCTCGGCAGCCATGGGAATCGCTTTGTCTGCCTGGCGCGATCTGGGTGAAACCCGGACTTTGCTCGGTCGTTCAATCTTCGTGGTCGACTCGGGTGTGCCAGATGCAGATGAATCCGGCGCGCCCGTACTGTGTCTCCATGGGTTTCCAAGTGCTAGTTGGGACTGGAACGACATCTGGAACCAGGTCACGAACCGCCATCGCGTGATTGCGTTCGATTTTCTCGGTTTCGGTTTCTCCGAAAAGCCACGCGGGCATCGCTACTCGATCGCGGAGCAAGCCGACCTCACCGAGGCATTGGAAACCGACCTCGAGCTCGATGGTTTTCACCTGCTCGCCCACGACTATGGCGACACGGTCGCTCAGGAGCTCCTCGCTCGGCAAAATTCGCGTCCGTCGCCAAGCTGGCGGTCATTGTGTCTGCTCAACGGTGGACTGTTTCCCGAGACACATCGGGCGCGGCTGATTCAGAAGTTAATGGTGGGGCCGGCGGGACCGCTGTTGTCACGTCTGATGAGCCGCCGTGCGTTTGCCAAGTCGTTCGCCGCCGTGTTCGGTCCGCACTCGCAACCCACGAAGGACCAAATCGATACCCTGTGGGGGCTGTTGGAACGGGAGCGCGGGGTGCGCGCGGTTCCGTCGTTGCTTGGCTACATGGCGGAGCGTCGTGCGAACCGGACACGCTGGGTTGGCGGCCTGGAAAAAAGTTGTGTCCCGCTGGCGCTTCTCAACGGCTCACTTGATCCCGTTAGTGGGGCGCACATGGTTGCGCGGTTTCGTGAACTGTTCGGCGCCGATGCGGCTCGTATTGTCGAGCTGCCAGACATTGGCCACTACCCGCAGCTCGAGGACCCCGATACCATCAGCCGCGAGCTGCTCGGGTTCTGGTCTGATCCAGAACAGACTGCGACTTAGCCCGTGGTGCCGTAACGACCGTGGGCAGGATGGGCGGGGACGGCGTCAACTGGCTCTCGACTCGCTCGGTCCAAGCCAGCAACCTTGGGAACTTCGTGAACGCGCCTGTGCTGCGCATGCCCGCACGCGCCGGCATGACCAGCTGCGGGAACGCGGCTAAGTCGGCGAGGGTCGGTGTTTCGCTTTCTCCCAGGAACGGTCCGTCGCCAAGATGGTCGATGAGCTCGGAGTAAAGAACGTCGTTGGCCTGGGGCAAGGACAGATGGCGGTCGGTCGTAGCGACCGCGTGACGGAGGAAACTCAGTTGGCTCAAGATGAGCGGCCACAGTGCACGGACCAGCCACGGCATGCCGCCGTGCGCGGTCTTGTTCATGATGTGGGACAGGCGCCAACCGTTCAGCACGCGGTCGACGTTCAAGCCTTCGCCTGGAATCGTGCGGAACGTCGCCGGTATTAGCCGGTTGCTAATCCAGTCATCGATTTCGAGGATGCGTTTGCGTTTGAGCGGGTCGGTTGGGACCAGTAACGCCTGGTCCGGGTAGAGCTGATCCAGCCACAGGCAGATCGGCGTCGAGTCAGCGCGGCTTTCGTCGCCGATCTTCAACACGGGCACCTGTCGGCCGACGGGCAGGTGGGTCAGGCGCTTGAGTGGGTTCACGTAGAAGCACTCGAACGACAGTCCCTTGTAGAGCAGGCTGGCGTGTACCTTCCAAGCGTAGGGACTCATCGCATACGTGTACAAAGTGATCGGTGGCGACGGCGCGGCGCTCGGTCCTATATCGATGGCAGGGGTCATTGGTCACTCGATGAAAAGGGTGATGCCGAGGGTGAACAGGGCGTAGTGGGATTTGTAGGTGCCGCCGTTGATCGGGTTCTGGGTGCCGTTGTTGGGCCCCGCCAAGGGCTGGGCTGGGTCGGGTTGGTTGCGGTCTTGGGTGCGCACCCAACCGCTGCCGGCCGGGCAACCTTCATTCATGCCGTCCGGGTTGCAGCTGGGCACGACGCGGGTCGGTTGGTAGACGTAGCCAGCGCCCAGGTCCACGCGGGCGGCTCCGACCCTGTATGAAAAGCCCGCGCCGAACGTCGTCCGCGCGGCACCGTCGAGGTCGACTCGTTGCCACGACAGGGGGGCAGCGGCCGTGTCGTAGGCGACTCCGGCGCGAAGGCCAATGGCGCGTCCAGCTAGCTGTGTTGTGTAGCTACCACCGAGGCGCACGCTGATCACATCGCGCAAGCCGTGTCTGATGACCGATTCGTTGAACGGTAAGCCGATGATCCCTGACTTTGCGTCGACGACGGCGCGGATGTCGGAGCCGGCGCTCCAGTCTTCCCAGCGGACATCCAGTTCGATGTCGCCCCGTTCTTCGCCGCGGCTGCCGCGGAAGATCCAGCGGCCGCCGATCGATGCGGTTTGCGGCAAGGTCATGTAGATGCACGCTTTGATCGCGTCAGGCGTGCCATTGGGAGCGCAACGCCAATACTCGGTTTCTGGCTCCAGGGTTTCTTTGAGATCGCCGAACGCCAGGTCGGAGCCAAGGGTGGGCTTCGCCAGGCTGCCTTTGCCAGCAAACTTGATGGCGCTGGACCAGGACGCGCCGAGTTCCAGGCTGGAGCCGACCCGATACAACACCCCCAGACCCGCGGAGGGAATGAAGTTGTCGCGCGCTTCGAGTGCCATCGTGGCGTCGCGCTCGATCCACTCTTCGTAGTTGATCAGCCCCCAGACATAGCTCTGCGCTCTCAGTTCGCCGAAGCCGACGGTCAAGCGCGCGCCGATGTCCAAGGCGTCGTTCACGCGATACGCAACGGCGACTGACGGCATCACGATTTCCGCTTCCTGGCGCATCGTGTCGTATCGCTGCGGTGGTGGCGGAGCGTTCGGGTCGGAGCGGTCATAGCCATTCGTGAAATCGCGCATGGGGTAGCCTTGGGGCGCGTAGATCCCAAAGCCGAGTCGAACCCCCGGTATGCCGATGCCGCCACTCGCCGCGATGGTGGGGATGAGCTGATACCGACCGATGCCAAGTTTGGGTTTCGATTTGTCCGAAACCGTCGGGAACGGCTGGCCGGCGTAGCTAACTGTCTTGCCGAGCGGCTGTTCGTACACGCCGGTCCGGGAGAACGTTAGATCGTAGTTGACGAAGTTTGCGCCGAGTTGAACGACCCAGCCGCTGAGTTTTGCGAAGCCCGCGGGGTTGTGGAACAACGCTGTCGGATCGTCAGCCTTGGCGACGAAGGCACCAGCTCGGCCCTGGGCTTGCGGGCCGGCGCCGGGGATGAACAAACCACCGGCGGCTGCGGCCGACGTGTGAAACGAAAGGGCCGCGATAAGAGCTATGACAGTTTTCATTGACTGGGGGCGCCCGGTGGCGCGCTTTCCTCGCGCACGCGCAGCCAGGACACAGGCAGCGGTGGCGGGACGACGAGTTCGAGGTCCATGTTGGCGATGCGTTTGGCTGTCGCGGAGCGCACACCCAGGATCTCCAGGTTGCGTTGGATGACTTGCGGAATAGCCTCGGGCGACAGGAACCCGCGGTAGAGGTCGAGAGCAACTGAGAGGTTGCTGCCCGGGATCATGCTCAACTCGAGGGCGGGGTTAGTGACCTTGAAGCGGCCTTGTTCGATTCCTCGCGCCAGGTCGACCTTGAAGCGTACCCGCATGCCGACGAGAAACTGGTCGATGGGCAGGCCCGAATCGAAGAGCAGCTTGCCGTAGGTTTTTTCGACGGTGACGTAAGCCAGGGTCTGGCGGACTGACGCGGCAAAGATCTCCGCCGCGTCGTCGAGGCCAGCGATGACCTGGTCGATCACTCGACTGTAGTCGGTGTGGATGAGCAGTCCGACGGCGGCGAACAGTTCTTCGCGGGTCTTGTAGTAGTTGTAGAAGGTCGCCTGAACAACATCCGCGCGTTCGGTTACCTGGCGGATAGTGATGGTGGACGCTGGTTGTTCCAGGATTAGTTCCTGCGCCGCGGTCAGTAGCCGGTCGCGGGTGCGTTCCCGCTTACGAGGTCTGGACGTGGTCTCAGCGGAGGTATCTTTTGCGCTCATGGCCGTCATGCTGCCACTGCCTCGAGCGACGACCAAAGCCCATCGAGGTCAAAGTGTTCGTTGAGCTCGATCAACCAACGATCGATATTGTCGCGGCCGCCCTCCCGGGCGTCGAAGCCGTGGCGATCCAGGCGCATGACGCGCAGGCCAAGGGCGAGATCGGCGAAGCTGGGCTTGTCGCTATCCGCCAGGTAACGTCTGTCCGCTAAGCGCGCCTCGAGTTTGTCAAGCTTGCCAGTCATCACCGCCTGGGCACCGGCGGCGCCCATATCGATGCGTAGGTCGTCGCGCCATACAGACCGAATCCAGCCCCGGTCGGCCGCGCTGAGTTCTGCAGGTAGCGCGGCGAGAAACTCGGCCTCGTCCGCGAACCGTGTCTGCATTCTTGGCCGAAGCGCGTGCCTATACATGAACGGCCTGGCCTCTTTGTGCATTCCCGAATCGAACGCGTGCCACATACGTATGCGGGCGCGCAGCTCCGCGTCGCCGCCGATCAAGCTAGCATCCCCGCCGCGAACACACAGATGATCAACGATGGCGCCTACGCCGTTGATGACGAGCGCGCCATCCTTGAGAGCCGGCAACTCCCCGCTGGGGCACGTGGCCAGGTAGCGCGCCGACCGCTGCTCCATGAGTGAGGCATCCACGACCTTCAGGCGATACGCGATGCCCAGAGCACGGCACGCGGCGAGTACGGTAACAGTGCCGATATCCTCCGGATCGCCGAGCACATCGACGGTCCCCGTCGGCCGGGTGTCTGCTGGGAACCACGCCGGCTGCGCCGTTCGCGGCGATGACTGACACACTGGGAATGCCCCGCGAGTGCGCCTGCTGGCCCGGCCGGCGTAACCGAGCACTCTGCGCAGTACCGGGCGCAGCAACGAGAGCACGAATCGCTGCCATAGTGTCTGCTCCGCCTTGCTGTGGCGTGCGGCGTGTTGGATCAACTTCATTGCACCCGACCGCATCAGCACGTCCATGCCACGCTCGGCCTGAGACTGGGTGCGCTTGAAAGAAGGACGTCGCTCGAGCATGTCGAGCCAGCGACGAACGTTGGGATGCATCGCAGCGCTGATCGGCAGGTTCACATAGCGATACATGCGAACCCGGGGGAACATGGAGATGTCGGCGGTGGTGAACGACTCGCCGAGCAGATATTTGCGCCCTTGCAGCCCCGCTTCTAACCGGTCCAGGTAACCGGTCAACTCGACCGCGCACAGGCGTTCCTGTTCTTCTGTCAGGACTTCGAGCCGCCATACTTTGCGCTCCCAATCGAGGAATGCCGGATCGTCGGTGACCTGTTTTGCGTGGTCCAGAACTTCGTCCAGGCTGGCTGCGAGCCTCACCATTGGTCCGAGCATCTTGCTGTACATCAGTGGCCGGAACGTTTTAGCCAGGGCGAGCTCGGTCGTTTGCCAACCCTTCGCCTGGGCGCGTTCGGCGGCGGTGGCCGGGTAGAGCGGCTTCTCGGGAAACGCGTCGTCCAGGTATTCGGTGATGACGTTCGACTCCCAGATCGAAAAGCCGTTATGTACGAGGGTCGGCACCAACCCGTTGGGGTTGACCGCCAGGTACGCCGGGTGTCGTTGTTCCAGGCCCGCAAGGTCGACCCGGTGAGTGCGAAAGCGCAGTCCCTTTTCGATCAGGCTGATCTTCACACGCCTTGCGCAGGGAGACCCATCTGCGTCGAACAACAGTAGGTCCGGTCGGCTTGCGGTCATGGGCACCTCAACGTGGTGAGCAGGTCGTCGACGACGCCCTCTAGAGGCTCGGGCGAACATGCGGCGTAGACGTGGTTGTCAGGGCGAACCACGTAGAAATGACCGGGACGCAGGTTGGCCGGAAGCGGTTCCGCGACCGCCAGAGAGTTCGCGGTCGGCACGGCTAGTCGTCGGGGCGCGCGTTGGGTTCTCACACACACAAAGGTACCGTGGCGGGCAAATTGTTGGTGTTGCCGGGACGCGAGATGCTCGCCGGGCATGGCGTCGACGCCAACGATCGCCCAGCGACCGCGGCGCAAGTCATCGGAAGGGATCGCCGTACCCCGTCGCGAGCGTAGCTGTATTTGCGGGAACGTCTCGCCGGCGCGCAGGGAGCGGCGCGCTTTGCAGCGACCCAGAAAGCCGCGCTTGATGACCGCCGATGGCTTGATTCGGACGTCGCGTGCAAGGCTTTCGAGCCAGGGGATGCGCCGTAGTGAGCGCAGGGCGACGTCTCTTGCGCTTGCGGTCAGCGGATTGGTCGGCATGACGAGTGCGCCCATGTGGCGGGCCAGGGAGACCATGCGTCGCACGTTGGGTAGTCGCTCTTCCTCGTACGTGTCGACCAGCGAGCGACCGCTGCCGTCGTTCACCACGCTTGCGATCTTCCACGCGATGTTGGCAGCGTCGCGCAGGCCGGCCATCAGGCCCTGGCCGACGAACGGCGGTGTTAGGTGAGCGGCGTCGCCGAGCAGAAACACGTTGCCCCGTTGCATGCGCCTCGCCGTGCGTGCGTGAAAGGTGTAGACCGCGACTCTGCCCAGGTTCATGTCATCGATGTCGCCCCAGGGGGACAGCAGTTGGCGAACGGTGTCGCGCTGGGTCATTTCCTCCGCGGTCTCACCATTGAGCAGCATGAACTCCCACCGTCGGCCGCCGTCGGGAGCCGGTAGGGTTACGCCCGGCCTGGCTGGGTCGCACAGGAACTGCACGTTTCGCTCGGGCCCCGGGTCGACGCCCGCATCGACGACCAGCCACGCGTCCCCGTAGGTCATGCCATCCAACTCGATGCCGAGTTTTCTGCGAACAAAACTGTGGGCGCCGTCGCAACCGAGCAAGAAGCGGGCTTCGATTTGGCGACTGCCGTTGGGCGTCATCAGCTCGATGCGCACCCCGTCGCCAATATCGTTGAAGCTCACACACTCGGTTCGCACGGCCAGCTCCACGTTGGCGAATCGATCGAGGCCGCGTCGAAGGTGGCGTTCCAGCGTCGGTTGGTGAAACGTACGAAGAATCGGGTGACCGTTGCGCTCGGTGCACACACGCAGGTTGAGCAACTCGCCGCGCGAAGGTGACATCAGCTGCACCCTCTCCACAGCGAGCAGGTCATCGGCCATAGTCTCGAGCAAGCCGGTTGATTGAAGTACCCGGCCTCCCTCGTCGTCCAGGCCGATCGCTCGGGGGATGGTCAGAATCTCCGCGTCTCTGTCTACGATCAGCACACGAAGCCCAGCCTGGCCGAGTAGGTTGGCCGCCGTGACGCCCACCGGTCCGGCTCCGACGATCAGTACGTCGACTGCTTCACTGCTGGTCATCGGCCGAGTTCATCCGTGACGACGTTGCGCTGGAGGCCGAGCTGGATCTGGCCGTCTGAGCTGGTGATTTCACTTTCAACGACATCGCCGGCGCTCAGGTACTCGCTCCGCCGTGCCTGCGTCTTCAGGAACATCTTCCAACGCAAGCGCTCGGGCAGCACGCTGGCTACCTTGACCAGGGCAGGGGAGGGAATCGCCAGGGCGCAGCCGGACGGTGTGCCCGTCAGCACCAGGTCGCCGGGATCGAAGTCGGAGATGCCCGAGAGCTCGGTCAGTGTCTCGGCGGGTTTGAACAGCAGGTTGTTCGTCGTGTCGTGCTGGCGTGATTCGCCGTTGACACGCAAGGTGAGCAGCAGGTCGGCCAGGTAGTGCATCTCATCAGCGGCGAGCAAGCACAACACCGGGCCAACCGGGCAGAACGTGCGGTAGCTCTTGCCCTTGAAGAATTGCATCTGCGGTATTTGCACGTCTCTGGCCGAATAGTCGTTGGCCACGCAGATGCCGGCGACGTAGTCGAACAGGGTCGCCTCGGTGACCTTCACCGGTTTGCGGATCTCTCGCGCCAACACGAGAGCGAGTTCGACCTCGTAGTCCAACAGCTTGACGTGGCTGGGTTTGACCAGCGCATCGCGCGGGCCGCATACAGCCGCGGTGGACTTGTTAAAGAACATGTTGAAGTTGTGATCGTCCGGGTTGCCGCCGCTGTCGATGATGTGCTGGCGGTAGTTGGCGCCCTGGCATAGAACGCGCCGCGGATTCGTGACCGGGCTCAGGAGCTCCGCGTCCTCGAACGCCACTGGCGGCTCTTCGCTGGCAAGCGCATCAGCTGATGCGAGTAACTCGGTGCGGTGGTCGGTGATGAGGTCGGCGGTGCAGGGGCTGTCGATAGCCAGAGGATGGATCTTTCCTGCGCGTACGACACCCCAGCGAGTGGATGACTGGGCTCTGTAACGAACGATGTGAACGGCCATGTGGGTCCTATCGAGTCCGGGTGGCCCGGAACAGCTTGAGTAGTCGGGAGGGGGACAGGTCGTGCTCGGTTATCAATCCGTTCACAATGTCCTTGGCCAGGGCGATGGGCGATCCACCCTGCATAGCTGCGGTCATTGGCGGTCCCCACTGATGTTGCGCGCCGGCGTTGAACGCGTGGGTTCCGGTGGCTACAGATGCGTCGAACACATCGCCGTCGGCGTAGAGCTCGAACTGGTCGCCCCATGGATCGCACCAGTAGTCGAAGATCTGGCTGCCAAGTACATGGCGGCCCATGCCCCAAGCGTGTCGGTAGCCGCTGCCAACGAGCCAGTGTTGCGCCCGTGCGACGGACTCCATGTCCAGCATCTCGAAGGCGGTGTGCATGTGACCGTGACCGATGGCGGAGCCGAGCGCGATGCTGTGGTGGTCGGTAGGAGTATCGCCGCGGTCGAAGCGCATGAACGCGACAACGGGCACAGGGTCGTTGTCCAGGAGTTGGCAGTCGGAGACCAACATGCCCAGGGTCTCGCGATACCAGTGCACGGCGCGCAACAGATTGCGGGTGGCAAGCACGGTATGGCCGAGGCGATATACGGTCTCCTGGCCGGCGTCGGCTCTCCTGCCTTCATTGATGCGCTCGCTGCGTCCAGGTCGGTTCGTCGCTGCGCGTTCCTCGATTGGACACTGCACGTCCTCGGCCGGGCGGACGAGGACGCCGATCGCGATGCCGTCGGGATCGACGAGTTCGACCATTGCTCGCTTGCGAATCTCACAGTCGACGATCGACGTTTGCATGCGAGCGCTGAGTGCTTCGAGTTCGGCGGGAGTGTCGACGTACACGTCCAGGCCCAGGTACGCGCGCGGGCCGCGTTGGATGATCACACTTGGCTCAAGTTCCAAACATCCTGACAGCGTCGCGATGTCCTTTGCGCTGCCAGGACACGCGAGTCCCAGGTTCTCGAAGAAGGCGCGGGCTTTGCCAACGTCAGGGCGGCTCAGGCGAATCGCCGCGAGGGCCGTCGCCTTTACTATTGGCAGCGGACTTTGAGGGAAAATTGAACTTGCGACCATTTTTGAAACATAGTATAAAAATGACACTTCGTCAAAAACAATCGTCCTGAGTAGGAGATCTTTGTCTATGCCCCTGATTTCATGTAACTCCGAGATGGCCAGCGAGCTCCGTGGCGTCCATCTCTTCCACAACGGCGCTTCCCAGTGTTCCCAGCGCGTGCGCTTGGGCCTGGCAGAGAAGGGCGTCACCTATGTCAGTCACCACCTCGACCTGCGCAAAGGTGAGCACCTCCGCGCCTGGTATGCGCAGCTCAACCCAAACCTGGTCGTGCCGACCCTAGTCCACGACGGCCAGGTCATCATCGAGTCCAACGACATTATCAGCTACATCGACTCTCAGTTCGACGGCCTGGCTCTCATGCCGGAGTCGGCTGCCGGTGCCGCAGGCGCACGTCGATGGCTCGCGCTATCGGATCGATGCAAGTCGGCCATTCGAGTTCTGTCGTTCGAGTATTTGTTCCGCAATTTCGCGCGTAAGTCGGCGACCCAGCTCGAGCGCTTGCGCGAACTCAGTGGTGACGACGGCGAACTCTACCGTTTTCATCGACGCTATGTAGAAGAAGGACTGAGCCATGAGGAAGTGGGCCGCTCCATCTCGGAGTTCCGCGTGGTGCTTGCGCAAATGGAGGACGCGCTTGGCGACGCTCCATGGTTGTTGGGCGGTGACGTCAGTCTCGCGGACATAGCCTGGCTGTGCGATGTGCATCGGCTGGCCTGGATGAGGTTTCCCTTGGGCGACTATCCTCGGGTCGGTGGTTGGTATGAGCGTTGGCAGGCTCGGCCGAGTTTCCGCGAAGCAGTACGCGAGTTCGAACCGTTGCATATGCGGTTGTTCTTGCGTCTTCAGGGTGGGATGCGTGACCGGTTGGGGCGAGGTCCGAGGTCGTGGACATCGCAGGCGCAGGTCGCCGTCGTGCCTGGGAGTCAGTCGTGACTCGCCTGCCATCACGCCAACGGGTGGTTCGTTTCGTAGGTCGCCCGGACGGACGGGTCACCGCCGACACATTTGCCATGGAGGAAGAGGCTGTTCCGGAGCTGAAGGCTGGTGAGTTCCTGGTGCGGAACGCGTACTTGTCCATGGACCCGGCGATGGTCGGACGCATGCGCGACGAGGACAACTACGCCGACGCGGTCGTGCCCGGAGAAACTATGCACGCCTATGGTGTCGGCCAGGTGGTGCGGTCACGCTGCGCAGCGCTCAAGGTTGGCGAGGTCGTACTCGGCCGTCTCGACATGCAGGAGTACGCCGTGTGTAACGACGCCAACGAGGTCACACGAATCAACGCGGGCATTGCTCAGCCGAGCTGGTTTCTAAGCGCGGTTGGCATAACCGGAGCGACCGCATATTTCAGCCTGTTCGATATCGCCAAGCCCAGGCGTGGTGAGACGATCTTGATCTCTGCCGGTGCCAGTTCCGTTGGCAGCCTGGTCGCCCAGCTCGCCAAGAGGGTCGGCTGCCGCACCGTTGCGATCGTTAGCACCGACGACAAGGCCGAAAGGACCAGAGCGAAGTTCGGATACGACGCGGCGATCAGCTATCGCGGCAAAGACATTCAAACGTTGAGCAAGGACATCGCCGCCGCGTGCCCCAGCGGAGTCGATATCTATTACGACAACACCAGTGGCGATATCTCCGAAGCGGTGCTTGACCACTACAACGAGTTCGCGAGAATCGTCGTGGTCGGTCGCCTCGGTCTGAGTCACTTAACCGATACGAAAGGCGATGTCGGTCGACGTGACAACAACGTGCTGCTGACCAAGCGCATCACTAAGCAGGGGTTCGTGCTCCTGGATTATCGTGCGCGTATGCCGGCGGCCGTACTGCAACTCGCCAAGTGGGCGCGCCGCGGCGATCTCCAGGTACAAGAAGACGTCGCCCACGGCATCGACCAGATACCCGACGCATTCCTGCGCATGCTCGATGGGCGCAACCAGGGCAAGCAGCTGGTCAAGCTCGCAGACATCGATCGCAAGCTGGACCCGGCCCCGCGCTGGCTGGGCCGGGCGTTGACGTCAGAGCACTTTCCTACGGGATTGTTGGCTCGGGTGATCGGCACGGGCCGTGCCGCGGGTGCAAAGCGCGCGCGCACCTGAGGCACGCGCGGCTGAGCGGGGAACTAGTCGCAGCTGCCGTAGATGGCGTCGGCGGTGGTGTTCCAATTCTTGGCCAGGTTTGCGTGGCCAGCGTTGTTGGGGTGGATTAGGTCCTGCATCCAACCTTCGGAGCTCGCCTGGAAGTGCGGGCACTCCTGCACCTGGTAATGATGGCCGTGACCGAGGAACGACGTGTGCTGGTTGGTGATGATCGCGTACTCGCGAGCGTTGGCCTGCTCCGTGAGAGTCTGGTTGAAGTCAGACAACAGGCCGGTCTTGTACTGGCTGAGGTTGTATGGCGAAGACGTGCAGTCGTCGAAGGGGTTGTATTGGGTGCTCATCATTAGCGTGACGCCGTCGGGGAAGTTGCTCGGGTTCTCGAGCCAGGCGTAGATCCGGTCCCATTCGAGTTTGAGTCGCGGCTCATCCGTGGCGTAGCGGCTGGTCGCTGCGCTGTCACTGATGAATATGTACGGCTGCAGGTCGTTGCCGCCGACGAAGATCAGCACCAACGCGTGGCCCGGGGCCGGGGATACATCGCCGATCTGGTCATTGGGAATGTCCTCGGTGACCGCGCCAGGCACGGCGACGTTCTCGTAGGTAAGCTGCGGATTCACGGTGGCCTTCAGGTGTTCGTACACCATGGTGGCGCTGCAGTTCGCGCTGCCGACGCCGCCCGATACGGTGCTGCAAGCCGCGACGCTGTCGCCGAGCACGATCAGTCGCGAAGGTGTTGGGGCGCATGACACGGTTCCCGCGTCGGTGACGCGAGCGTCAGCGTTACTGGCCGGCGCGCTGTCGGCTCCTCCGTTGTTGTTGCCTCCATCGGCAGCCGCGAACGGGTCCTCCGAGCCGCCGCAAGCGGCCAGGGTGAGTGCCGCGAGGCACGCGGTCAAGGTACGCCATCGCTGCGAATCGTTACTGCTCATCATCGTTACATCCCTCCGTGATTCGGCCAATACAGTGCGGTATCGGCGCGTAGGATGACATTTGCGCACACCGGGCCGGCGCCAATAGTTACTGACTTCGCGCCTTAGTCGGGGTCGCGCGAGCCGAAACCCTGGCCTGGTGACACGCGGCTCAGCGGCCGTTGGTTCCGGCGCGGGCAAACCACAGCGACGCCAGCTCGCTGCGACTGTGCACACCGGCTCGCTGATAGAGCCGGCGGATATATGTGTGCACGGTGCTCAACGTGAGCTCTGTGTCTGCTGCGATTTCTTTGTCGGACAAGCCTCGGCTCAACAAGCGCGCGATTCGTTCGAGGCTGGGCGGGAGTCCAGCAAGGGCAGCGCCTTCGTTGGGCACGACGATGAGCAGGTCGTCTTCACCATCGACTCGGGCGATTCGTGCCGCTGCTCGTTGGGGAGTGCCCTCACGGTCGACTACGTGGGACACCCAGGACGGCACTTGTTCGTACGCCTGCTGCGCCGCGCGGTTTGCGTATGCAACTTCGCCGGCGTGAGTGACGAGGAACGCCGGTTCGCTGAACATCTCCATGATGTTCGCGCACGCCGGGGGAAATGGGGGCATGTCGATGGGGGGCAACGTCGGTGCTTGCGCTTGACTGGCTCCGACGCTCGCGAGTTTGTGGAGAAGCCACGAGCGAGCAGTCTCGAGCTTTTCGTACGTTCGAAAGCCGGGTTGCTCTTCCCAGTGCCAGTACACGCTGTCGAGGGCGTTGCGAGAGACTGGCGACGGAGCGACGCAAGCATTTGCCACCGTGGCCTCGCGGAATCGTTCGAGGTTGCGGCGCATCCACTCGTCGTGCACCCATAGCTGGCGCCCGCTCAGCGGCTCGATGACGTCACTTAGATCAGTGAGGGTCGCGTACGGGGTTTTGGCGTTGGGGTACGAGCCCAGCTGAGCGAGGGCATCGTGGAGCGCGTCATCGGTGAGTGAGCGCGCCGGGAATCGAATGACGACGAGCGGCCAGTCGTCGGTGTCGATTTCGATCCGTGCCACGGCCGGATTTGAGCACAAGCGGGGCGCTGTCTGGGACGAGAAGTTGCCGATATTCCACAGCCGGGGATCTTGTGTCTGTAAATACGGACATTCGGAAGCTTGTGCTGGACGAATACAGTCCCGGCCATGGCGCAGATCGTTGATATCCCCACACTCTGCGATGCGGAAGACTTCCTGCGGGAGCCCATCGGCGCCGCAACTGGCACACCGCGCATGCTGTTCTGGTTCCCGTCGGCGAGCCTTCGCATACTGTCCGTCTGGGGGCGGCCGACCATCGCTGATATGGATCTGATGATCCGCCTGTTGCGCTGTCAGTGTGCGCCGGAGCGGAGCGAGCACAGCTCGTTCATCGATGTCAGCGGCTTGACCGAACTGGATCGGGCGCCATTCGAACGGTTCACCTCGCAGATGAAGCCGATGGCCGATTCCTTCGCCAGGGTCGTCACCCGGTCGGCGATGGTACACACGGGCGGACCTGCGCAGTCAGCAGTGGCTGGGTATCCTCAGCTGATCGGTGCGCCGATCGACATCGTGACGTTTCGCGATCCGGCAAAGGCTCTGAACTGGCTCGGTGCCGGTGACAGGGCGGCCGACTTGCTCGATGGGTTGGCTGCTCTCCGCCGACAGGCCGACGGCACTCCGCCGGTGCTCTACGCACTGCGACACGAGCTGCGAACAAATCTCGCCAAGACGTCGCTACCGATGATCGCCAGCCGTCTGGGTACCTCGACTCGCAGCCTGCAGCGCGTCCTTCGAGTGGGCAAGACGACGTACCGCGACGAGGTACAGCGCGCCAAGATCGAGCGCGCGAAGGAACTTCTCGCGACGACTGATCGCAAACTGTTCGATGTGGCGGTGGATGTTGGCTTCGCCTCATTGCAGAGTTTCAGCGATGCGTTCCAAACCCGAGTGCGCACACGGCCCAGCGCCTGGCGCGCACGCCGACGAGGCGTGCAACTTCATAGCCCCAGCTAGGGCGGTTGACCGGCAGCGGAATTACTAGGGGCTGAAGCGTGCGTACAGCTTCGGGTAGCGCGCGCTCATCTCCGCGTCGTCCTCGAAATCCCAGTCGTCGTCCTGCTCGGGCTCGCCGGGACTGTCGGTCATCGGGCGTTCATTTCCAGTCGCCGCTTCGTATGCGGTGTCGGCGATGTAGAGCAGGTCTTCGCATTCCACGTCTTCGTCCGCGATGTCCGCCAGGGTGTCCGGGTCGGCCATGGCGTTGGTGAAGGCTGCTCTTCCCATGCCGATCAGCCAGCCGCGGAAGTAGTCGAACCCATCATCCGAGCAGCCACCGTTGATCAGGTACGCCGCGCCCCAGATGCGATTCTGATAGGAGAGTTGATGAACGTTCTCGAAGTGCTCGCCGAAAGCGGCGATGCGCTCTGGGCTGGAGTTGCCCAGCTCCTCCTCGAGGGCGCCAATGTCCAGCTCTGTGACTTCGCTCCGATCGATCTTGGTCTCGATTAGCTGCCAGAACTCGTCTTCGGTCATCACCCGAGTTTGCCATGCTTTGCGTCGCGTCGGCCAGACGGGGGAAATGGCCGGCGCGAAGGCTACTCCCGCCGGCTGGCCCTGAGTCGGAGTCTTGGAGTATGTTGCTGTATCTCTTCTGATGCGACAAAGACCCAGGTGGCAGATCGCGGGAGCGGTTCGCCCGGGCTGCAACTGCTCGCCGCCGAGGAGAGCGGCGCCAAGACCCATCCGTTGCCAGCCAAGGGCACCGTCGATGTGGGCCGGTCCCCAGACAACGCGGTGACCATCGACGACGCGTCAATTTCGCGGGTGCACGCGCGCATTCATCTAGGCCCGGAGTTGCAGATCGAAGATCTGGGCAGCTCGAACGGCACGTTCGTGCAAGGCCAACGCATCGAGCCCGGGCGCAAGGTCAACCTGCGCACGGGAGACTTCTTCGAACTCGGCGTCGTGGTCTGCGCTGTTCGCGGGCGGGTGGTCGAGGCTGCCGAGCAGTCCGACGAGCTGATCATCGCCGACAACAAGATGAAAGAGCTGCACGAGCTGGTCAACAAGGTCGCTCGTGGTGGTGTCAACGTGCTGCTGCTGGGCGAGACGGGCGTGGGTAAGGAGATCTTCGCCGAGCGCTTGCACGCGGCGTCGCCACGCGCCGACAAACCGTTTTTGTGCCTGAACTGCGCGGCGTTCTCCGACACTTTGTTAGAAAGCGAATTGTTTGGCCATGAAAGGGGCGCGTTCACCGGGGCAGACAAACGCAAGATCGGTCTACTCGAGAGCGCCGATGGCGGCATGGTGTTCTTGGACGAGGTGGGCGAGCTAGATATCGGCATTCAGGCGAAGCTGTTGCGCGTACTCGAAGCCGGGACCGTTCGTCGCGTGGGCAGCGTCAACTCCGTGTCCATCGACGTGGTCTACATCGCTGCGACCAATCGCGACTTGCAGCAGCAAATCAAACAGGACGCGTTTCGCTCCGACCTGTTCTTTCGTCTCAATGGCTTCAGTATCAACATCCCGCCCCTGCGCGAGCGCACGGCGGAGGTGATGCTCCTCGCTAACCGGTTCGCCAGCTCTGCCGCCAGGCGAATGGGGGAGGTGGCCACGCCGACGTTTACCGGCGACGCGATCCGCGCGCTGGAGCGGTACGGTTGGCCGGGCAATATTCGCGAACTCAAGAACATCATCGATCGCGCCGTCCTCCTTGCGGGTGGTCAGCCCATCGACACCGAGCACCTTCCGTTGGAGTCCAGCGACTCCAGCGACGACGCCAAGCCAGCTCAGGACGGTGTCCAGGCGGCCATCGTTGCAGCCGCGGAGAACTCGGCCCCGCCAGACGACCTCACCGGCGATGAGCTCGAGGAGCGGCAACGCATCGTGAACGCGTTGGCCGAGTGCTTTGGTAATCAGACCAAGACGGCGGAGAAGCTGGGCATCTCCCGGCGATGGTTGTCGACGAAGATGGCCCGGTTCAACATTCCCCGCGCGCGCAAGCGCTAGGTCGATGAGGACCTCCATCATAGTGGTCACCGTTGCGCTGCTTTTCGCGGCACCGCGCGCGGCGAACGCTGACGTCGCGCCGTGGAGCAAAGGCGTGTCCGCCGAAGATCAGGCGGCGGCCGGAGAGCTGTTCAAGCGCGGCAACAAGTTCATGGACGAGGCGTTCTGGCGTGAAGCCGTCGAGGTATATCGCAAGGCGCTGAAGCGATGGGACAACCCGGCTATTCGCGGCAACCTGGCCATCTGTTTGCTCAATCTGGATCAGCCCATCGAGGGCTACACCCACATGAAGAAGGCGCTGGCATACAAGGCCGCTCCCTTTAGCCCCGCTGCCTATCGCAATTTGGTCTCCAATCAACGTCTGCTCCGGCGGCAGATTGCGGAGCTGCACATCGCGGCAACCCAAGCGGGGACGCGGATCCTGCTCGACGGCAAACAGTTGTTCGTCGGTCCCAAGAGCACGGAGTTGATCGTGCGGCCCGGACCCCATCGGGTCGAGGGCTACCGGACGGCTCATCGCAGCCGCAACGAAGTGGTCAACCTGCAGCCGGGCAAGCAGCACATGCTGGCCGTGAAGCTCGAGTCCTTCGCAGATGCGACGAGTTACACCCGCCGGTGGCGGTCATGGAAAACGTGGGCCGCGTTTGGGGGAGCGGCGGCGCTCGTCGTGACTTCTGCCGCGCTGCTTTTTCAAGCGGATGCTGATCGGCGCAGTTACACCAAAGCCATCGACGACTGGTGCATGCCCAGCGGTTGCATTCCCGGTGGTGGAGTGGGGGAGACTGAGTTGCCCGTGATTTTCACCGAGACCAAGGACCGGGCCAGCTTGTTCCAGACTCTGGGGATCGTCGCCGGCAGTCTCGGTGGCGTCGCCTTGGTTACCGGCGCGGTCATGTGGTTTTACAATCGGCCGAAGAAGCACGTGCGCGAGACATACAAACGAGCGCTACCAGTTCAGATTACAGTTGCACCGCGTCAGGGCGGGGCACAGTTGTTTGGCCAGCTGACGTTCTGACCGTCGCTACTTCTTGAGCTCGCGGCTGATCGTTCCGCGACGCTTCTCCACGCGATTGGCTCGCTCGGTCTCCTTTTCGAGCAGCTTTTGCTTGGCGAGCTTTTCCGCTTTGGCCAGAGCTTCGGCGCGTTTTGCCTTCTCGGCTTCGCGCTTGGCTTTTTCCGACACTTCTTTTTGTTTTACCAGCGCGCGTTTGAGTAGCGTGCCGCGACTGGCCAACTCCGTTGTCTTCTTTGCGACCTCGGTCTTGGCCGCGGTGACCTTTTGCAGCGTTTCTTTTAGCTCGGTTTCCTTGGCCTGGATCTCGAGCAGCTGCTTCTTGCTCGTCGCTTCCGCGCGCTTGGCTCGGGCTTCTTCGCGCTTGGCTTTGTCGGCTTGCTCAGTCGCGATCTTGGCCTGGTCGTTCGCCTGCTTGGCAGAAAGCTTTGCGGCTTTGGCTTGCTTCTTTGCAGTGGTTTCGGCGCGACCGATGAGCACCAGCGCAATGGCACCAGCCACAACTAGAGCGGCCAGGAACGCCATGCTGCCGGCGATGGCCCAGCGGCGTACCCGCGTGGACCGCTGAGCAAGAGCGAACACGGCGTCCAGGTACTGGGTTTCTCGCGGCGCTAGCGTGCCGGTGAATCGTCGATGCCAGTTGCGCACCTCTTCCATGGCCTCGCCTCGCCACAACAGTCCGCTCGGGTTCCCGGCGGCTTGCCATTGTTTGGCAGCGGTGCGAATACGCGCGACGAACGCGCTGTCTTCCTGGTTGTCGTCCAGCCATCGGTGCAGTGTGGGCCAGCGGTCGATCATCGACTCGTGCACGATCTCGACCGCGGTAAGGGCCTCGTCATCGGCAGAGTGCACCGCGAGCAGGCGCGCGTCTACGAGCTGCTGAACCAGGCGGCGAATCGCGTCGCCGCTGCCGAGCTCACATAGCTCCTCGATCTCTACGACGTCACGGGTGCGCTCCGGGGTCACCAGGCGCTCAAAGATCGCGCGTACCAGCTTCTGCGAATTCGTCGGCAGAGACGTGACCACCGCGTCCGCGTGACTGGACAAAGCGCCAGCGATCCCGCCAATGGCGTCGTAGGCCTCACGGGTTAGCTGCTTAGCCTTGCTGTCGCGTTCGTCCCACAAGCGGCCGGCTGCGAACTGAAGCAAGGGTAGGGCGCCCGGGGTAGACGCCAGCTCCTCGAGCATGTCGTCAACGATCGCTTCCTGTTCAAACCTATAGCCTACCTGGGCCACGGGTTCGACCAAAGCGGCGCGCAGTCCGGCTCTGCTCGGTGCGGGTAAGAACACCAGCCCCGGCGTAAGTGAGTCCATGAACTCGGCCTGGGCGGATGCGCGATCAAGGAAATCTGAGCGGATGGAGATGATGACGCGAACCGGACTGGCCATGTCGTCGCCAGCGCCGCGGATGCACCTGAGAAACGCGGCCTGGGTGTCTTCGTCGTCCACCAGAGTGAACAGCTCCTCGAACTGGTCGACGAACAACACCACGTGAGCGTTGGCCCTGCGCGCCCGGTTGCGCAAGGTAACGCCGAGAAATCCCGGTTCGTCGCGGAACCGCTGCGCCAGCTCGTCGGGGTCGGTATGCTCGCCCGTTGCAACGTAAGGCTCCAGCGCGATGGCCAGGGCGTGCAGCGGAGTACGCCCCGGACGCACGATGACCGACTCCCAGTTCTTCGCCGATGACTTGAGTTTTGGAATCACACCCGCGCGGACCAGTGACGATTTACCTGCCCCCGATGGGCCGACGATGCCGACGAGAGGTTGGTCGGCAATCCGGGCGGCGATGCGGCTGATTTCGTCGGAGCGGCCAAAGAACCGGTCCGCGTCCGCTTCCTGGAATGCGGTCAGTCCCGGGAACGGACTGACGTCGGCGCGGGCAGTGATATTGCGCCGGGGCATCAGCGGTTCGAGTTCAGCGAGCAACTCCTCGGCGGTCTCGTAGCGCTCTGCTTTGTTTTTGCGCAGGCAACGATCCACGATGCGGTGCAACTCGACTGGCGCACCCAGTGCCGCATCCTTGAGGGCGGGCATGGGTTTGTCCAGTTGGGTAGCTGCTGCGAGCAAGCGCTGGCGCGTGATCGGCGCCAATGGATGTTTGCCTGCCAGCATCTCGAACAAGATGACGCCGACCGCCCAGATATCGCTCTGGTGATCGATGACGTCTGCACCCCATTGCTCCGGTGACATGTACGGCATGGTGCCGACGATGGAGCTGTCCCGAGTAAGGCCAGGGCCGTCGTCCACGCCCGGTACGTCATCGGCGTCGCCGTCGGCCAGGGCATCCATCTCGGACTCGAGCAGTTTGGCGATACCGAAGTCGAGTACTTTGACCACTCCGCGATTGGTCACGAAGATGTTGTCGGGCTTCAGGTCGCGATGAACGATGCCGAACTCATGCGCGCGGACGAGGCCGCGAAGTACGGGCACCATGATTTCAACAGCTCTGTCCGCGGTGATCGCTCCGCCAGCGAGGGTTTGAGAAAGCGCCGCTCCCTCCAGGTACTCGAGCACCATGTACGGCTCGCCGCTCAGCTCGTCCACGTCGTGGATGACCACGATGTTTTCGTGAGTGCAGCGGGCGGTGGTGCGAGCCTCGACCAGGAACCGTTTGAGCAGCTTCGGCGATGGAGCCGTCAGCAACTTGATCGCGACGAGCCGAGCGAGCTTGGTGTCCCGAGCCAGGTAGACGGTGCCCATACCGCCGCTGCCGAGCAAGCGAAGCAACTCGTACTGACCGATGCGCAGATTGCGTCGCTTGGGTGAGCCGGCAGCGGTCGCAGGTGGTGCTGGAGCTGTTTCCTGCAGCGCCCGCTGCGCATCCGTAGCGGTGATCCCGACGTCGCCCCCCATCGGGGTTCAGTATACAGCCGAGGACCCGGTCGCGCCGCAACCCAGTGCACGAGCATGCTATCTTCTGCCTCGGGGATGCTGCGTTATTTCGGCATGATGGTGCTCGTGGGCCTGGCTGCGGCTGGATGTTCGTCGATCAACAACGACGTATGCGCCACGGGCCGGGTGTGTCCGACGGGGCTAGAGTGCTCGAAAACCGGTGAAGCGTGCGGTTCGCCCGAGCAGGTAGCCGGGTGTCTGGAGCTGGATGACGACGCGGTGTGCACCATCATCAATCAACCTGGGGTCTGCCGGAAAGCCCTGTGCGTAAAGAGTGAATGCGGCAACAGTCTGATCGATCCGGGCGAGGACTGCGACGACGGTGACGACGTTGATGATAACGCCTGTCCCAACGACTGCCTCGCGACGACGGCATGCGGTAATGCAATCGTCAACGGAGAGGAGGAGTGCGACTGCGGAGACGGTACCCAGGCCACCTTGCCAGCCAACTGCACCGGGCCCAACTCTGTCGATGCCGGGCTGTGCAACCTCGAGTGCAAGTTCCACTGCGGCGACGGGGTCAGGAATCACGTCGAGGACTGTGAACCGGGAGAGTTTCGAGACACAGATTGTTTCGGCTACGGCGCCAGCGCCGGAGTGTTGGGGTGCACCAGCATCTGCACCTACGATCGCAGCCGCTGTGCGCTGACGCGTTGGGCAGATGCCTACCCGTTGCCTGAACCAACTGCGGGCACGCTGCTGACGTCCATCTGGAAGTCGCCGCGACTCTCCCCGAGCCGAGCCGATGGGTATCAAATGGTCAACTACCTGTGGGCCAGCGATGCCGGCGTAATGTATTGGCGCGCGGACGACAACACGCCGCAGTCGGTTGGCGTGAGTACGCCGATGAACGCGGTCTGGGGCTACGTCCCCTTGGACTTGTCGCGTGAAGTGCTCTATGCGGTCGGCGAGAACGGCAAGTTGGTGAGCCAAAATCTCGCTGTCTCTCCGGACTGGCAGACCGGGCTGACCAACACCATCCAGCACCTCTACGGCATCTGGGGGATCGACCGTTCCCCCGTGTTCATTGTCGGCGCCAACGGGACGGCCCAGCGGCGGGCCGCCGGAACGTGGGCCGCCACCAATACGGGCACGACGGAGACCCTGCGCGGTGTTTCAGGAAGTAGTGCCGACAACGTTATCGCTGTTGGCGATGGGGGCGTCGCCATCCATTGGGACGGCACCACGTGGACCTCGCAGCCAACCGGGACAACCGAGAGCTTACGGGCCGTGTGGGTGGAGAGCACGGCCCGGGCCTACGCAGTTGGTGACAACGGAACAGTGCTGCGCTGGCTCGGTGGCGTTTGGTCACCGGTAGACGCTGGCACCTCGTCCGACTTGTACGCGGTTTGGGGTCGTTCGGCTCAGGACGTTTACGTCGGTGGCGACAACGGCACCATCGTTCGCCGCGGTGCTGACAACCTGTGGCGACACCAGGTAAACGACCATGCCGAACGTATCGCCGGCATCTCGGGTGGTCCCGTTGTCACCCAGACGGTGAGCAGTCGACTGCGCATCAACTGGGGCTTCAACCACGAACGCCCGGTACTCAACGCTGGCGTTCCGATGAACGACGTGGAGGCCGCGCCTAACGGGGAGATGTTCGCGGTGGGCGACGCCGGTACGGTGTGGCACTACGATCGGACGTCCTGGACGGCGATGGCGCCAGGAACCACTGCCGATTTGCGATCCGTCTGGCCCGTGAACGAAAACCTCGTTTACGTCGCCGGGACCGATGGGACCGTGTTGCGCTACGCGTCCGGCGTGTGGACGGATATCTCGCTGCCGGTCTCGGCAACGCTCAACGGTGTGATGGCAGACACCGACAGCGTCATCGTCGTCGGTGACGGCGGTGTTGCTTACGACAACACGAGCGGCGCCTGGCTATCGATCGCCGGGCTTGGCTCCGAAGACCTTCACGCCGTGTGGGGCGCTGACGGATTCGATTTGTGGATCGTCGGCGCGGGTAATGTTCGCTTTCGCTTTAACGGTCTGGGCTGGATTGAGGGCGAGGCGTTCACGGACGTGCCAGGCGTCGCCAACGATTTGCACGGCACGCGGCCCGGGGCGTCACCGACATCGGCGTGGACCGTTGGTCGTGCTGGCGTGTTCGACGGTCACTTCGCCACCACGAGCACCGTGCGATTCAATCCGTTCAGCCTGACGGCATTTCTAATCATGAATAAAGAGCTGCACGCGGTTGAGGTCATCTCGGCCAACGAAGTCTTGCTCGCCGGCGACGATGGCTACCTGATTCGCATCACCAGTAAGACGTTTGGCCGTTTGGCCACCCGCACTACCGCGTCGATCCGAGGCGTAGCGGCGGCGGGCAACGTGATCGCGTACGTCGCGGCAGACGGTACCGTCGACACGATGATCGTCCCGCCGGCGTTCGAAATCGAATAGCGCCTGGTGGTCGCGTGGCACGAGTCGTGCAGTCCTGCAGTCGGTGTATGCGCCGGCGTCCGTTCACGGCGGTGTCTGTCTATTACTTTGGAAGCGTGCGACGATCACGTTGCGTCGCAGCGCGTCCGCTATGGGAGCACAATCACGATGAAGAGAATCGCACTTCTGTTGACCTGCTTGGCCGCCGCTGGCTGTTCGAAGGATCTCACCGACGGGGTCGCCGACGCCGGGACACCACCGCCACCGGATGCGGCTGTTTGTGTCGGCACCACGGTGTACTACCTCAACTCGCTAGGCGAGACGTTTTCGCCGGGAACGACTGATCCAGTGACGAACACGACATCGATCATTAACGGCACCGATCCGGTCGCGCTGTCGCCATCAGGGGTTTCGCCCAGCAACTATCTGGAGATCACGACCTGCGTGAACGAGCTGATTGCTCCCTACAACATACGCGTGACCGATATGGACCCGTCACCTGATCCCCACCAGGAGGTCGTTCTGACGAGCGACAACTCCAGCGCGCTGGGCTTGAGCGGAGGGATGCACAGTATCAGCAGCTTTTCGTGCGCGGACTTCACCAACCTGGCGTTCGTGTTCTCGACCGACGTGCTGACTACTCGGCTGGTCTGCGAGAACATCGTGTTCAACATGCTGCGCAACGCTCACGTGGACAATCTATTCTCCTGCGAAACGCTGCCCACATTCCTCGAGGGCTGCGGTGATAAGTCCATCGTGGACGCCGACGCCCCGTGTGGAGAGTTCGATGCGCGTGCCTGCACGTGTGGCGGCGCTACGATCAATCCCCACCAGGCCATGCTCGACCAGTTCGGCGCCGCTTGCCCCGAATGAATGGGCTCGCGGCCCTGCTTGTTTGTCTCGCTGCCGCCAGCTGCTCTTCGGACTTGACCGAAGAACTCCCGGACGCGACGCCACTCTCCGTAGCGGACGCCGCTCCGTGTCCGGCCATTACGACCTACTTCCTCAACCCGTACGGCGAGACATTCACGAGTGGTGAGACCAACGACCCGCAGACGAATACGTCGGCAATCGTCGCAGAGAACTCGGACCCGGTCACTCTGGCGTCTGCCGGTATTTCAGCCGATGTATTGGGCGAGGTCACCGGCTGCGTCAACGAACTGATTTCTCCCTACAATATACGGGTGACCGAGACGGACCCGTCGCCCGACGCCCATCACGAGATCGTGCTCACGTCCGACAGCTCCACTGCCATCGGCTTAGGCGGTAGCAAGAATGACGTTAGTGTATTTGCATGTGCGGATGTCACGAACCTCGCGTTCGTGTTTCGTACCAATCAAAATAGCGTCCGCGAGGTTTGCCAGAGCATCGTGACCGCCATGCTGCGCACCGCCCATGTGGACACGCTGCTCTCGTGTCCAACCCTGCCCACCAACTTATCGGGTTGTGGTGACAAGACGATCGTGGACGCCGAGGCCTTGTGCGGCGATGCCGCTGAGCGCGACTGCGCCTGTGGTGGCGCTACTATCAACCCGCACGAGGCGATGCTCGACCAGTTCGGCGCCGCTTGTTCTCAATGACCGCTCTGCCCCAGCTCGCTCTCCGCAACAACAACAACAAACCACTGAACCGAAAACGCGAACCGCCGGTGCGACTCTGGGTCGCCCGGCGGGATGCCAAAACTACGCTCGCGTTGCTTGTTTAGATTTCGCCGACGGTGTCGTTGACGGGGTTGGTGGGGCTGGGCGGTGGTGCGCTGGTGGTCTTGGTGTCGTCGTCGTCGCAGCTGGCGGCGCAGCCACCGGCGACCTCGTCGAACCCGCAGCTGACCAACACGCAGACGCCGCAGCCGAAGTTCTCATCGATGTAGGCGAACTCGCACTCGTCGTTTTCGCAGGCGCAGATGCCGTCGGCGATCTCGTTGCCCGGATCGTCCATCTGGTCCCAGCGCTGGCTGTCGTCGAAGTCGGGACGGCTCTCGACGCCGTTGGTGGTCGAGGGCTGGGTGCGCTCCCAAATCATGATGGTCTCGTCGCTGGGCTGGTCGGCGTCTGGCGCTGTGTTGCAGGCGACGGCGGTGGTGGCGAAGAGGATGGCGGCGATGATTGTTTGAGCGGTATTGGTCATGGTTCGTGGTAAATGCACTGGCTGTGCCAACCGCGATCAGGACGTCAACTCGCTGAATGCTTAAGAGGTTTCCCAGCCGTGGGAAAACGGGACCGTTCCCGTTCCCACGATGGGAACAGGCCGGTTGGGAACTCGTTCCCATGACGGGAACGAGACGTGATCGGCGGCGAGACCCGCCGCTAGTTGTCGCAGGCGCCGTAGGCTTCGAGCATCTTGGCGTGGCTGTTCTGTGTGTTGCCGCCGCACTGGCAGGCGCGCGGATCCATTTCGCCGCACGGCAAGTCGTCGTCGATGAACGTCTTGTCGCCACACGCCTGGTCGACCCAGCTGTTGACATCGGTGCAGTCTGGCGTGGTGTCGATGCCAGTCATCTTGGCGACGTCCCACACGACTAGTTCACAGATCGTACGGTTGGATGCCCTGGAGCCCCGGTTGTCTACGAACACCCACCCGATTCCCTGGAGCACACCGCAGGAGAACGCAGCGACACCATCCTGGTCTGGCAAGCCGATGTCGCTCGCGAGAGACGTCAGGACAATTTCCTGGTGCACCGCCGGCATCGGGTCCTCGTCGACCACAGCGATGTTGTACGGCGACAGTATCTCGCGCACGCAGCCCATCACTTCGGACCAGTCGTCATCGCCGATGCTGGGCGCGGTGACGGTATGGGTACCGGTTAGGATACTGGTGCGGTTCTGGCCCGGGTTGTTCATGCCACCGGTGTACTCGCCACCGTTGCGGTTGACGAACACGGTCTGTGACGGGGTGAGCGGATAACATCCAGGTGGCCCAGCCGCGTCGGGGAGTCCGGCATCCGGCACTGCCTCGGCGAGGTCTTTTTCGCAGCCCATGCTGGCGACGCCCAGGATTGCGAAGATCGCTGTGGGGACGACTATGGCTTGGTGACTAGACAGGGGCATCGTTGTGGCTTTCTGTGCTGCACTGTTGCTCGCTCCCATCTTCGCACGAAGGCGTGGTGGCCGTCCGCGGATCGGCGCACTGGGCCAGAGGAGGAGGGCGTCGTCGCGGCTGGTGAGTGCTCGTGGTGGACATGGCAGCGAAGATCGCCGCGAGGGAGACACTTGGTGATGGATTCATGACAAATGTTGGTGCACGGCGCGTGCCGAAATTCGTTGTACGTAAACTGTGCGTTTACGGCTGGAGCGTTCCCCAGGTGGGAACACAGCAAACAAGGGAGCCGAAAACGCGAACCGCCGGTGCGACTCTGGGTCGCCCGGCGGGATGCCAAAACTACGCTCGCGTTGCTTGTTTAGATTTCGCCGACGGTGTCGTTGACGGGGTTGGTGGGGCTGGGCGGTGGTGCGCTGGTGGTCTTGGTGTCGTCGTCGTCGCAGCTGGCGGCGCAGCCACCGGCGATGTCGTCGTCGCCGCAGCGGACCAGGACGCAGACGCCGCAGCCGAAGTTGTCCGCGACGTACGCAGCTTCGCACTCGTCATTTTCGCAAGCGCAGACGCCGTCGGCGATCTGGTTGCCCGGGTCGTCCATCTGGTCCCAGCGCTGGCTGTCGTCGAAGTTGGGACGGCTCTCGACGCCGTTGGTGGTCGAGCGCTCGCTGCGCTCCCAAATCATGATGGTCTCGTCGCTGGGCTCGTCGGTGTCTGGCGCGGTGTTGCAGGCGACTGCGGTGGTGGCGAAGAGGATGGCGGCGATGATTGTTTGAGCGGTATTGGTCATGGTTCGTGGTAATTGCACTGGCTGTGCCAACCACGAGCAGAGCCTCAACTCGTTGAATGTACGAGGGGTTTCCCGGCGAGGGGCAAGCGGGACCGTTCCCGTTCCCACGATGGGAACAGGGCGGTTGGGAACTAGTTCCCATCACGGGAACATGGGAACGCTGGGGCAGCTGGAGACGGCCGAGGCGATGTACGCGTCGATTGAGACGCGCTTACTGACGACAGCCGTACGCCTGCTTGAACGCCAGGGCTACGTCTTCCTCTGTGGTGCCGTCGGGTCTGCAAATGACTTGGGATGCCAGGGCTGTTGGTGCTTGGAAGATCGTACACAGCTCGGTTCGGCTGCCGGTGCACTCGGTGCCGACGACGCACATGCAGCTCTGTGCGACGTTCGTCGATGGGATTGACGCAGCTGTGCCGATACCGGCGATGGCCAACGACGCCATGGTTTCGGCGCTGCCACCTTTGTCGAAGACGAAGCCAATCTGAGATGCTGGCCCCGATGCGCAGTCGATGAGATACCGCGATGGCGTGTCGGGTACGCCGAGCAAGGTGCCGACGCCGCCGAACACGATCATCTGGTACGGGCCGGTGGCGGGCCGTGTGGTCACGACAGCGACATCAAACGGTGACAACACCTGCTCTACACCCGCTGCGGTTGCGACAATGACCGTGTTGCGACCAGGGACACCGTCCAGGAGCGGGGGAATCGTGCCCGCGTTGGCAATGACGCTCGATGTGTTTTGGCTAGCGTCCTCCGCTCCCTGTGTGAGGGTGACCCCGTCGAAGTTGAGATACACGGTGTAGGTCCCCGTATCCGTCGGCTGCGCGCTCGTTTGGCAATACGGGCTTGGTGGGCCGTCGATGACACCAGCGTCCGGCAGGTTCGACGTTAGGTCGTCGTCACAGCCGGCCAGGGCGGCGCAGGTGATTGCGATGGTGAGTAGTTTCATCTGGGCATGCTTTTCGCCACGTGGTGCCGGTCGCACGAGTATAGGCCGGCCGGTGGCGAGAACCACAGCGGCCAGCCCGGGCTCAGCTGAATCGACTTAGATTGCGTCGGCGGTCTCGTTGACCGGTTGGGTGAGGACGGGACCGTTGGGGGCAAGGCACGGACTCGAGCAACCGCCACCGACTTCGCCGTCGCCGCAGTCTGCGAGGACGCACACGCCGCAGCCGAAGGTTTCTTCGACCCATTTGGCGTCGCACTCGTCGGATTCGCAGCGGCAGACCGAGTCGGCGAGTTCGTTGTTCGGGTCTTCCATCTGGGTCCAGCGCTGGTCTTCGTCGTAGTCCGGCCGGCTCTCGACACCGTTCGTCGTCGGACGTGTGTCACGTTCCCACACCATGATGATCTCATCGCTGGGCTGGTCGGCGTCCGGTGCCTCGGTGCAAGCGGCACCGGTGAAAGCGATGAACAGTGCGGCGATGAGTGTGTGGGTTTTGTTGGTCATGCTTGGGGTAATTGCATCGCTTGTGCCAATGCAACTCGTCTCGCCAAGCGTGCGAATCTGTAACGAACAGTGCCTCTGAGCCGAATGCGGGCCGTTCTCGTTCCCACGTTGGGAAGCGCACGGTGTGCACGTAATGGGAACAGTTCCCAATTAGGGAAGACGCGACACTGACCGCGGCAACCATAGGCGTCGTGTCCGTAACCGTATAAGCTGCCGGGCGGAGGAAACGAACATGGCCAAACCCAAGCTCACCTACTTTGATTTTTCTGGCAGCCGCGGCGAAGAGTGCCGCCTGGCGCTCGCGGTCGCTGGCATCGACTTCGAGGACGATCGACTTGCGCCGGGGACCTGGCCCGACGTGAAAGACACGACTCCGTTCGGCAGCCTGCCCATCTTGGAGATCGAAGGCAAAGGTCGCATCGCCGAGTGCAATGCGATCCTCACCCTCATCGGTCGCAAGCATGGCGTACATCCAACCGACCTGTGGGAGGCCGCGCGCCACGAGGCGCTGATGAGCGCCGTCGAAATGTTGCGAAGCCATCTCACCGCCGCGACCGTCGGCCTGAGTGATGACGAAAAGAAAGCCGCCCGCGAGAAGCTGCTCGAGGGCGTGCTTCCGCGCTTTGCCAGAGGTGTCGAGGCGGAGCTTGGCGACGGTCCGTTCCTCGCCGGCGCCGACATCAACGTCGCCGACATCAAGCTGTACATGATCGTCCGTTCCCTCACCACGGGCGTCATCGACCACATTCCATCCACGCTGTTCGATGATTTCCCGCGACTGATGAAGCTGTTCGCCGCGGTTGGCGAACACCCAAAAGTCGTCGCCTGGACATCGCGCTAGCCTCGCGACTACATGTGCGATGAACACTTCTGCTCAAAACTGATGCGGAAGTGATGAACTTTCCACACCGCAAGCGCCTGGAACTAGGCGAAATGTGGCATTGGTCGGACCGGTACGGGCTTTGCTTTGTACGTGGGTATGTTCAAAACCGCCGCATTCATCGCCATCGTTTCCGTCACCGCCGCCGGCTGCTTCGTCGAAGAATCGTCACGCCCCGACAGCGATGACCGCGTCGACGTCGACCACCCGGTCGAGACCGTTGGGGCCGTGCGCCCGCCGGCACCGAGCCATCCAGGTTCGGCAGGGCGTAAATTGGCGGAGCCGTCAGCGCGTCCCTTGCAGCTCGACGGGACCTATCGGGTCGTCGGCCACTGGGACCTGACCGGTGCCTTCATCGGCGAAAGTCTGGGCGACACCCTCGCCAGGCTGCTGATCGCCGAAGCGGCGGGTTCGCTGGGCATACCGTCGTGGTGGGAAGACGATGCTGAAGATGCGCTGCTGGCGCTGGCTCGCGAGCCCCTCGCAAACTTCATCGACGCCAACACGCCCGACGTGGTCGGCGGCAGCGATGGCCTGATGGCCCAGCTCAGCGAGATCTTCAGCAACGTCGAAGTCGTGAGCCGCCTGTCGCTGACAACCGCGGCCGACGGAACGAGTGTGTCGGGCAGCGAAGAGATCACGTCCTTGCGCCTTCACTACGATGGTCAGAGTGTCGATGTTCCCGTCGCTCAACTCGCCAGCGTCGCCGGGGCCGGAACGATCGTGTCCGATATCGTCGCGACCCGGGATGGCGACACGGTTGCGGTTGATGACCACAGCATCGTGCTTAGAACGGACCCGCTCGCCGCTTTCGGCCTCAACGGTCTGCTTTCAATCTCGGACTTGACCACGTATGCGGAACAAGCCATCGACTGTGACGCTGTCGTCGCTGGTCTCACGGGTGGCAATGGGCTGTCGATTAGTTTCGCCGGGCAGACCGTGTCTGTCGGTGAGGGGACCCTCGTGTCGGCGTGTGAAGCCGTCCGCGGTGAGGCGCTGGAGCAGGTGATTGGCTTCTTCCAGACAGAGATCGGCGTGTCCACGGGCGGGCCGATGACGCTGCAAGATGATAACGGTGACGCGGACGTCGACCGCTTGTTCTCGGCCGACGGTTACGCTGGCGTCATCACTTCCCTGCCGTCGTCCCTGCAAGCGCCGTTCGCCATCGAGCTCGTCGGCACGCGCAAGTAGTCGCCGGCCTAGTTGTCCCGGCCTAGCTGTCGATCGGGATGTCGACGATGACGACCGCCGTCGGGCCGAGCCAGCTCACTCCGCTTTGCACGTTGCCGTCGGCATCGATGATGGTCGACACGTCGAGGCCACGCCAGTCACCGTCACTGAACTGATAGACAGAGCCGTACTGTTGCTGCGCGTCGGGTCGCGGGTTGCCCGGGTCGATGGTGATCGTCGCCGACTCGGTCAGGCTCATGGGTGGATCGAACACCAGCACCCGGTCGCGTCCATTCTCGAGTACGCCGTAGTCGTCCAGACTCGCATAGCTCACGACGACTTCAGTGTCCTCGGTCAGCGCATTGGGCGGGATGACGATGGTGGTGGAGCCAATCTCGATGGTGCCGCCCTCATCGACGGTGACGAGGCCGCTGCCCTCATCGTCGGTACCGCCGCAGGCCACTAACAGAACTAACAGGGATGCGCTAAGCAAAGCTCGAATTCTCATTGGTCACTCCTCCTAGAGTAGGCTCGACCCCAGAGCAAGAACCGCGCCGCGCGCATGTCCATGAGGTTGCTTGCGGCGCCCTCAGTATTTTGTGGTGCAGTGTAGGTGGCTGCGACAGTGTGGCCACGTCCACCGGGCGCGACCCACTCTATTGGAGATTGACCGGTGGGCCGTCGCCGGACCAATACGTTCGATTGCGCGTGCCCAGGTCGATGGTGGCCGCAGGCGAGACTCGACAAGTATCGCCAGCGATCATGCCGCTGCCCTCTTCGAGGTCGTAGCGGGCGACGAGGCCAGACGCCGAGCAGGGGATGGGCGTGTTCCAGGTCGCAGCAATCTCAGCATCGGTTCGGGCGCTCTCCCAGATACGGATGGTTCCGATGCGCCCCTCGAAGGAGATGTCGTCGAAGCCGTGCTTCTCCCCGCCGAAGACCAGGTCTACCTGGCGCGCGGCTGACGATGCAGAGCCCTGGGTGCAGCCGTCTTCCGGAATGGAGCGGTCCGCGTCGATCAGAGTTTGGGTGGACGTCATATCCAATGCACCGTCCACGTAGATGCGCAATTGGTTTGGCCCGTCGTCGTACACGAGCGCGACATGGCGCCATACGGCTGGCGACTCGACCACGGCGGCGTTGCCATCGATGGTCAACGGTCCACTGCCTTCTTCGACTCCGATGCCGAAGCTGACCCGGCCGTTGATGATCGACGCACCGAAGTCACGGCCATCGCAGCTTCCGCCGTAGGCATCCCGGTCGATGAAGATGTTGCCGTCGATCCAGTCATAGGCCGCGCGTTCCGAGCCCGGACCGTTGCCGGAGGTGTTCGTGTTCATCGCGGCGTCGCCCTTTATCCACATCTCGAATGTGAACGAGCCCGCACCCACGTCGCATGGCGTGTGGGCGCTCGGTCCACCCGCCGCATCGTCACAGGCGACACGGATTTCGTCCTCGCCATCGATGTTGTCTCCCGGCCCGGTGAAGAACACAGAATGCATGGCTGCGAACCGGCCGGCGTCGGCAGGAGGCGCCGCATCGTTGACCCGCGCGTCGGCTGTCACACCAGCGTCGATGCCAGCACTATCGTCACCGCATGCGCCGGCCAACAGAGCTAGCGTGCCGCCCATCAGTGCGTACGTTCTGAGCAACTCGCTGTTCACCACGACCCTGCCAATATACCACCGGGCGGGTAAGGTGTAGTCGCGGTATTGGCGGGTGGCTTACTAGGCGTCGGTCATCGCGGCCCAGGCCATGGCTTCATCTACTCGGCTGAACGGTTTGATCTCGCCGCTGCTGAGTAGAGCCATGGTGCGTGTGCCGATGCGCCAGTCCATTCGATCGGCGACGATTGCCAGCCGCCGGATACCTTCCCGGTTGGCCCGGTACCAGTTGACGAACGCCAGCCGGGACTCAGGGTCGTGTCCTCGTAGCGCCGTTGTGTCCACGACCACTGAGCTGGGCCCTTGCTGAGCAATCTCGGCCTCGATTTCAGCCGCGCGTTCCTGAAATGCGGCGACGGTGAAGTGGCCCGTTAACACGACGCGCACGATGGGCACCGCTTCATGGTCTGTTTCGTTCGTCCACTCCACGTTGGCGGAAAACCCGGGGGCTAGCATGCTCGCCAGTGCGATGGGGCGGCGTACACCCCGGGTGTTCTGCGCGATGAATTCGCCGGGGGCGACGTTGCGATCATGCTCGAACGAGATCGCATCGGCGATGGTCTCGAATAGGGTGGCGCCGGAGTCCCGGAAGATCTGTGCAGCGTTTGCAGCTTCCTCGATGGCCACTGCCTTGTCGGTATCGATGTTCGCTCTCGCCGCGCGGAGTAGGTGGGCGAGGCCATGGGCCCAGTCGAGCTTTTCTTTCTCGAGGTTGCGCGTCATTCGTTCGACTTCACGGCGCCAGCGGGACGAGTCTTCAGTCGTCATGAGCATCGCGAGCGCGCAACGCCCGCGCATGTAGATCGCTTCAATCCGGCGTCCTTCGGCGCGCAGCAACATGTTGGCCTTCATCACGGGCCACGCCCGCTCGATCCTCCCCCATGCCTTCGCAGCGTGGCCGCGATACAGGTCTATGTTCACCCGGGAGAACAGCAGCCACCAGTCAGTCGTTAGAAATCCGTGTTGCGTCCAGTGTTCTTCGACGTAGTCGCATTGGGATTCGGCGACGTTGGGCTGGTCACGTGCCAGCCAGACCATCGTTGAATAGCCTGTCCGCAGCAATGAAGCGCTGAACAAGTCACCGCGTTCTTCGGCGACTCTGAGCTGGGCGAGCACGTGGCGACCCAGCGACTCGAATTCGCCCATGTAGAACATCGCCCAGCGGGTGAAGTGTTCGGTTGTCGCGACTTCCCACTCTGTCCCGGAACATTCGTTGTTCAGCGTTTGGATCGCGTCGCGGCACAAGTCCAAGCCTGCGGGAAACTCGCCGCGCATGACTGTGATGATGCCTCTCACGGCCGTGTGATAGCCGCGCAGATACGGCTCGCCGAGCTTGTCCACGAGCACCGCGGCTTTGGCCAGAGCCACGTCGCAGCGGGCGTGGTCGCCACTGCCTCCCTGATAGGCGGCCTCGGTGATCAGTGCGCGCGTGATCCGATGTTCGTCGCCGACCTTCAGCGCTTGAAGGAGCGCGCGTGCGTGAAGGTCTCCCCCGCGCAGGAAATCGATCATAGCGAACTCGAGGCTCGCCGCGAGCAGGCTGTCGATGTGCATCGCGACGTTCACCGGCACAGCATGGGTGGGTTTTATTTTGTAGCGTAATCCGCCCAGGCGAACGCGCACGCGGTGCCAAAGCAGCGAACGAAACGCCGCCTTCGTGCTCCCCGGTAGGGAAATGCCCATGGCTGCGAATGCTCGTCGGTGAGCGACGATGCCCTTGTCGACATGCCCCGAACGCAGGTAGCAGTCTGCCGCGCACCGGGTCAGCTCCATGGCTTCAATCGCATCCAGACTCACCTGGGCCCCGGCCGCATACCGCTCCGCGCCTTCCGCCAAGCGCCCGCTCGCGACCAACGCGTCGGCGGACTTGGCGAGCAGGCCAACACGACGAGTATCGCTGTCCGATAGTAACGGCAGTGCTCGGTCGTATAGATGCACGGCCCGTCCGCAAGCCAGGGCAGATGCCGCCTTATCTGCGGCGTGCACGTAATGCTTAGCGGCTCGCCCGGGTTCACCGCCAGCCTCTAGATGACGGCCCGCGCGTTGGTGAGCAGCAGGTACGTCCGAGAATGCTCGACCGAGCCCTCGATTCAGTCGTTGTGCCAGCGCTGACGAAAGAGACGCGACGAGCGCACCGCGTTCGGCCTTGTTGGCCAGCGCAAGCTTGCTCGCTCCATCGGCGCCGACCGCCTCTATCGCAGCCAGGTCCGTCAGTTCACGTTCCGTTTCTGCGAGTTCTTGCAGCTCCCAGCCGAGCGCTCGTGCCAGCCGCGGCCGCGATACCTCGGTTTCCGCCAGGGCGATGGTGCACAACAACTGCCAGCCCCGATCGCTCATGCTGTCAGCGGAGCGCGCCGGCGCTGGCTCGATAGCAGTCAATGCAGGGGCCGCGTGGGCGGCGTCTGCTGCATGTTCCAGTACTACATGGTCGATACGTGCGTCGGTCAGTTCGGCGGTGCGGTGGAGTTCCTCGAGCCATTCGCGTGGATCTTCCGAGACGCGTTCGCTGGCGACTATGAGCAGTCGCGTTGACGAGCTGTGTGCGAGCAGTCTCGTGATCAGCGCCAGACCGTCGGCATCTGAGTTGTGCAGATCGTCCAAGGCCAGGACGACGCAGCCTTCGCGTTCGGCGATACCGGCGACCAACTCAGCCAGTGCATGCGCCAAGCCTTCGGCATCGTCATCGTTGCTGGCGTCGGAGCGCACATGGCGTACAGCCGCCGTGATTCGTCCCAGGGTCGGGAACGCGCGGACGAGTGGGCCGGAGCGAACTGGCACCACGTGATTGGCGAGTACGGTCGGAAGGCCTGCGAGGTAGTCGACGATGGCATCGACGGCTCCGTCCAGCGCGCGGAACAACAGGGACTCGTCCGCCGAACAGGTTCCGCGGAAAACAACCGCACCTTGAACGCGCTCGCAAAACTCTTGGAGCAACGATGTCTTTCCGCTGCCGCCCGGGCCATGGATGATGACGACGCGCGGCTGTCCAGCTCTGGCTTCGACAAGCGCTCCATAGAGCTGGTCCACGTGAGCTGACACCTTGGCATCCGGAGCCGCTTCGGCGCGCTCAGCCTGCTTGCCCAGCGCGGCCAGAATTTCGTCTGTGTCGGCGCGGTCATCTGGCGAAGTTTGCAGCATGCGTTCGCACAGTCGGGCCAGGGGAGCGGCCAACACGTTCCGCACTTCGGGGAACTCAGGCATGTGTAGTTGCTTTGCCTGCAGCAGCTGCAATGGTGCGCCTCGGAACGGCAGCTGACCGAACAACGCCTCGTACAGTACGACACCCACGCTGTACCAATCAGCTTTTCCGCTGAGCGGTTTGCCCATCGCCTGCTCTGGCGCCATGTAAGCGGCGGTGCCGATGACTTCCTCGCCACTGGTACCGACGCTCCGCAGAGATACGCCCAGGTCGATCAGTACGACTCGACCGTCGGCGGTGACCAACACGTTCTGGGGGCTCAAGTCCCGGTGGACCAGTCCGCGATCGTGGATGGCACGAACCGCATCGACCAGGGAGCCCAGGGCATGCCGAAGTTTGTTGGGGTCGAGGATGGAGTCGGGGCGGACGTACGAGAGAACGTCCTGGCCGTTCACCAGTTCCATCGTGTAGTACCAATGGCCATCGCCTTCGGTGAGCTCGTGCAAGCGGACGATGTTGGGGTGGCGCAGTTCGCGTAGCTCGCGGAACTCGCGCTTGAACCTCAAGACGCGCTCCGGTGTTGTAACCGGAATCGTCTTGAGCGCGACGAGTTCGCCGCGCATTCGGTGGCGGGCGCGATAGACAACGCCTTCGCCTCCCTCACCGAGCTGTTCTAGCAGCTCGTAGTTTTCGTCTCCCGAAAACTGTCGCCCAGCCGACACGGTGGAATTGTCGCATCTATTCGCGCGGTGGTCCCGCCATTGCCGAACGCCTCGCCTTGGCGCCGCTAAGAGCCCGTACTGATGGGCGTATCGCGGCCCGTATCGAACTCGGCGCGCTTACTTGCAGCGGTGCGCAATAGAATCAGGAACCGCGGAACGACTCGAGATCAAGATCGAAGCGCTGAGCCAGCCGGCGGACCTGGGAGCGAGACGTGGCGAGCTCGCGAGCGATGGCGCTCAAGTTCCCTTTGTGCTTTTTCATTAACTCGGTCAGCCGCGCTTTTTCGTCGGCTTCTGAGTCCGGATCACCCGTCGACTTTGCCGCTTGCGGAGCCACGTCGGCCGCGCCACCCGCGCGCACGCTCTCGGGGAGATGCGCAGTGGCGATCTGATCGCCGTCCGCGACCGCCAACGCGACTCGCAGCGCCTGCTCCAACTCGCGCACGTTCATTGGCCACGCATGCTCGAACAGCGCCCGCGCTGCGCTGGTGTGAATGCACAACTTCTCGGCTCTCTCGGGATCGAGTCGTTTGAGCAGGGCCGATATCAACAGTCCAAGGTCTTCGCGTCGCTTGCGCAACGGTGGCACGGTGACGGAGAAGCCGGCGAGGCGAGAGAACAGGTCTGCGCGGAAGAGTCCGTCATCCACGAGCAAGCCGACGTCCCGATGGGTCGCCGTGATAACGCGAAGATCGACCTTGGTTGGGTGGGCGTCGCCGACTGAGCGTACTTCGCGCTCTTGCAGGACTCGGAGTAGTGCGACCTGCGCCTGCTCCGGCAGCTCTGCGACTTCGTCCAGGAACAGCGTGCCCTTGTCGCTCGCGCGGACCAGACCGGGTTTGTCCTGGGTCGCGCCGGAGAATGAGCCTTTCTTATGACCGAACAGTTCACTCTCGACGAGGGTCGGTGCGATCGCGCCACAGTTGACCGCTACGAATGCTCCCTTGCGCCCGGAGCTCTCGTGTACGCCTCGGGCGACGAGCTCTTTGCCTGTGCCGGTTTCTCCGCTGATCATCACCGAAACATCAGCGCCAGCGACTCGTCGCAGGGTTGCGAACTGTGTCTCGAGCGGGGCGCACATTGTCGTGAACGCGCTAGGCCCCGATTTCGGTGCACGCGATAGGGAAGGTAGTTGCTCGGCGATAACTAGTATTTCGCGATACACGAAAAACGTACTGCCTGCTTCCACCAGGTCGCCATCTTTGAGTGCCACGCGCGTTACCTGGAGGCCATTGACGCGAGTGCCATTCTTCGATCGCTGGTCTTCGAGCACCCAGTGGGTGCGCTGCCACTGCAAGGTTACGTGGCACCCGGACATGCGTTTGTCGGGCACATCCAGCCGTAGACGGCGGTTCGCCTTGTCGTAACGACTATCGCGACTGGTGGCCCGACCAATCTCCACGCACTTCATTTCGCTGCTCAGAGCAAAGCGCTCTGGCTGGATATGTGGCCTGAGGCATTCGAGCGCGAGCACAAAGAAACGCGCGACGGTATCGTCGCCGGCTGTACCGCCGAGTGTTCCTTCGAGCGTACTGGTTTCGATCATATCGGGCCAACCATACGCGGTTCTGCGCGATGTTCCTAGTTGACAGGTATGGTCGCGGCTCCCATTCTTCTTTCGCGTGCAAGACACAGAAACAGCCCATACGGAAGCGCCCCCTTCATCCGTATCCGAGCACATCGCCGTCGGCGCAGGAAGCGTCATTGACCGCTACGTAGTGCTCGACGAGTTGGGCGCGGGCGGTGTCGGCATCGTCTTGGAGGCCTACGATCCAGAACTCAGCCGGCACGTCGCGGTAAAGCTCCTGCAAGTCCGCCACACCAGCGAGACGGCGCACCAACTGCTTCGTCGCGAAGCCCGGGCTATCGCCAAGCTGAACCATCCCAACGTCGTATCCGTGTACGACGTGGGTACCTTCAAGGACGAGCTGTATATCGCCATGGAGCTCGTGCGCGGCGCGTCTCTGCGCGAATGGATGCGCCGAAAACCCCGGCCATGGCGGGAAGTCGTGCCCGTGTTCGTGCAGGCGGGGCGAGGGTTAGCCGCAGCTCACGAGGTCGGTATCGTGCACCGGGACTTCAAGCCGGGTAATGCCATCCTGGGTGACGACGGTCGCGTTCGCGTATTGGACTTTGGTCTTGCGCGGGTCTTCGAGGAAGTCGACACGGACGACGAGGACCTGCCGTCGTCTGACCCGGGCTTGTTGAGCGAGACGATGACCCAGACTAGGGGCGTGGCGGGCACCCCGGCGTACATGTCCCCCGAACAATTCAGCGGCGCAACGCCGGACGCGCGCTCGGACGTGTTTTCGTTCTGCGTCTCCCTGTACGAGGGCCTCGCCGGGCACCGCCCCTTCGCAGGCGAAAGCGTTCGTGAGCTGCAGACCAAAGTCGCCGCCGGAGACGTCCTGCCGTTCCCGGATGGCGTTGCTGTGCCTGGTTGGTTGCGTGCTCTGATCAATCGCGGACTATCGGTCGACCCCAAAGACCGTTTCGCCTCCATGGGCGAGCTGTTGAATGAGCTTGATTCCGATCGCAAGCGGTCCCTGGTCGTGCCCGGGCTGGTCGTGGCGGCTGTCGTCGGTGCCGCTGCTGTAGCACTGCTCCTCGGCGGCCCCAAAGCTTCGGAGCAGGTACAGCTGTGCACAGCCGGCCACGATCGAGTCTCCAAAGTGTGGAACGGCGGCCAGGAAGCCAAGATTCGAACCGCGTTTCGCGCGACGAAACTAAACTTCGCCGACAAAGCGAGTGGTGAAGCTATCGATAGGCTCGGCGAGTACGCCCGCCGTTTGTCGCAGACCTATGACACGTCCTGTCACCAGACACATCTCGAGGGGACCGTGTCGTCTGAGATGCTCGACAAGCGAACGTGGTGCCTGGATGGTCACGTCAATGCGTTGGGCACGGTGGTCGATCTACTCGGCGCTGAGGCGAACCGAAGCTCCGTGGTGCGAGCGACTCGCCTGATCTCTCGTTTGCCAAATGTGTCCGAGTGCAGCGATTTGTCCAGACTCAGCGGCGAAGCTCGCCCGACAGCCAAGCAAGCCCCCGCGCTAGTTGGTGTTCGCGAGCGTTTCGCCCGCGCCCAGGGTTTGGTCTGGTCTATTCAACATGAAAAGGCTCTGGTCCAGCTGAAAAAGCTCGCTAAGGAGAGCGAGAATATCGGCTACAAGCCCATGGAAGCCGAGGTGTATCTGGCTATGGGCCGTGCATACACGGGGCTGAACAAATTCGCGGACGCGCGGACTGCCTTGTTCCGTTCGGTCTCCCTGGCATCCACGGCCGGGCTGGATCACACGGTCACCCGGGGCTACCTGACCTGGGCCGAGGTGGCGGCCAAGCAGAACAAGCTGTCGCCGGAACTGCTGAAGACGATAGTGCACGTCGCCACAGCGGCCGCCAAGCGCTCCGGCTTCAGTCATCGAGACCAGGTGTTGCTGTTCGGCGTTCGTTCGTTGATGGCGCGCAAGGCCGTCAAGCTAGAGGAAGCGATCGCGTTGGCCCGCAAAGGGGAATTGATCGCGCGCGTGCAGCGAGATGATGTGTCGTTGACGACGATGCTGCACATCGAGCTGACACTTGCTGCCGCCATACTAGCGGCGGGTAAGTTCGATAAGGCGGTTATCCAACTCGAGCGGTTGATTCCCATCGCTCGCCAAGTGTTGGGCAATCGCCATCCGACGACCGGGGCTCTATATCGGAATCTGGCGATTTCGTACTACCGGCACGGGGAGACGGGCAAGTCTCGCGAGGCGAACGAGCGGGCTCATGCCATCTTCACAGATGCGTTCGGGGCTGCGCACCCAAGCACGCTAGGTACGATGGAGTGGGGGGCCAATCTGGCGCAAGACGAGAATCGCCATAGCGACGCTGTGAGTATGTTGCGTCGGGTCGTGGCGTTAAGGATCAAGGCGAACGGTTCGGCCCACGAAGACGTTGCCGTGGGCCTTGGCAATCTGTCGAACGCGCTACGCGGCGCCAAGAGATTCGATGAGGCGCTGGTGGAGATGCTCAAGGCTATCGCCATCATCGACAAGCTCGGTGGTGAAAAGCATCGCAGGCATAGCGATCTGCTGCTCAACCTCGGCAGCGTGTATCAGGACCTGAAGAGATACGACGACGCTATCTCGACGTTCAAGCGCGCCATTTCCGGTATCGAAACCCGCCTGGGCAAGGACCACGTCGACCTGGTTTACACAGCGATAGGCATCGCGAACGTGCTGATCGATGCTGGAAGGCCCGCCGAAGCGATTCCGTACATCAAACGCGGACTCCCGATTTCGAAAAAGTCGCAGCCAGCGCACGGTGATTTGTTGCGCATTCACCTGGGCAGGGCGCTGTTCCTCTCGGGCAAGAACAAAGTCGGCGGCCTCCAGATGGTCGTTGCAAGCGCAGCGCTTCTGGCCACGCGCGGGGCTGCTGCCGCCGTCGATGCGAAAAAGTACCAGGACTGGGCCGCGAAGATGACGCGGCGTAAGTAGAGCGAGGGCTCTACTACCGGGAACGACTTCTTGGTAAATGCGCCAGGCGGCTGCTCAGCGCAGCAGGCGTTCGATCTCGTCGCGGGCGGCGCGCTCGTTGTCCACGATTCGGTCATCCATGGAGATGAGCAGGTCGACGGACCGCAGCACATCGTCGCGGTGCTGGCGAAGCAGTGCCAGGTCGGCTTCTGGCAGTGGTTGCCCATCCGTCAGCGCGCTGCGCAGTGCGTCGGTTTCTTCCGCGGTAATACCCGCTCGCTCCGCCGCCGTGAGGATGAAATTCAGTTCCTCGATGGAGACCTCGTTATCCGCTCGGGCGATCTTCACGAGGAGCTTCAGTGTCTCGGCTGCGATTCGGTCGGTCTGCACGGCCACCAATCATGGCACGTTCCCGCCAGCTGGCCCAAAAGTATCCTTGGATCAACCGCGCGGGCACGCCGCGAAGCACGCTACTTGACCGAGAACATGTGCTTGTTGGGCTTGAACTGCTTACCCGCGCAGCCGGGCTGGATGCACGGCATCGCATTGGTCGCCGGCTGCCAGAATGGGGCGGATTCGTAGACGCTCACGTGGGCGTGGTGGTGGTGAAACTGGTACCAGCCCAGACCCTGGTTCGTCTCTTCGTAGCCCAGGCTGATGTTCTGGCACGCCGCTGTGTTCAACCAGCCCGTCGTGCACAGCTCGTTGATCGCCGACACCAACAGCGGCCCGGCTTTGCCATCCACACCAATGATGCGAAGGATGGACGACTCGAATAGAGTGCCGAAGAACAGCGCCGTGCGCCAAACATCCAGGGTCGTCGGCGCCGACATGCAGTGGTACTGGTCAGCACCCGACGCGTCGTAGTGGTCGCAGATGGCGCGGAGGTGATTGTTGGCCTGGCCTATCTGATAGTAGCCAATGTCGATGTCGCGGCCGTTGGTGTGAGTGTTCGGGGGATGCCCGGGGCTGCCCACCGCGGTGCCCGGAATGGCGCCGTTGCTCTCGCTCATGTCACCCAGACCGAGCGGGCCACCGTTACCCGTGGTCCAACCGGCGGCTTTGCATTCAACGACTGCCGCCGCGTACTTGAGCAGCATCACGTGGTCGCGGCGCAGCCAGCTGCGGTACTGGGTCGCGGCCGACTCACCGTTGATCGCGTAGTCGTCGTATGAGGTGGTGACCGAAGGGCTGAACTGAATCAGCTGCCCGCAGTACGCCGGCGTTCCGGTGCAATTCATCGGGGGCAACGACGGACATGCTGGTCCCGGTCCAGCGCCAGGCCCGCTGCCGCTACTGGCAGGAATACACTGTCCGCTCACGCACTGTTCGTCGGTGCCGCAGTCGCCGGGGGTACAGTTGCAGTAGGTACCGCAGGTGTAATTGCAGTCGTCGCCCGAGTCGAAGGAACACGAGTCATCGCCGTCACACACGCCATCGCAGCTGTAGCTGGCGCAATCGGGCCAACAGATCGATCCGTCGGCACCTTGCAGACCCCAGCAGCGTGATCCTGCGCCGCATTCGGCGGTGGAGCCACCGGAGGCGCACGTTGCCGAGGCTCTGGTCATGCAAACGCCGTAGACACAAATGCCTGTGTGACTGCCCACGCTCGGGCAGTCAGAGTCGCAGCTACACGCGTCTCCAGGGGTTGCGCCCGGCAGCGGTTGGCCGGCATCTACGCTTGGTGGCGGAGTGGATGCATCGGGTGAACCCGGCGGAGTCGTCGCGTCAACAGTTCCCGGGGTCACGCTCGCGTCCGCGGGGCCCGGGTCATTGAAGCCGGCGTCTGCTCCGCGGTTGCTGTTGTCTGGCGCGCAGGCGACTGCGCCCGCGACAATACACGCCAGGCCAAGAACTCGAATCGTCTCAACTAGTCTAGACACCCACACGCTCCTTACACCTGTTCAAATAAACCGGTTACGCTGAATCGCGCCGGACATTGCCCTGGGCCCTTGCCGCTGTCAATGCAACCGCGGCGGTTCTTGCCCGTGGAAAGTCGTTGTCAGCGGCGAGCGCACCGAGGGCTCTTCAGCTGGCGAGGGAGTGCGAACTGCCGTTATCAGCCGCTGCAGATTTAGCGCGAAAGTTCGGGGTGATCTTCGAGGTAGAGCTGTTCGACTTGCTTGCGTGCCCAGTCGGTTTTGCGCAGGAACTTGAGGCTGGATTTGACGCTCGGATCGAACGCAAAGCAGCGGATGTTGATGTGCGAGGCAAGATCGTCCCATCCGCGTCGGGCGACCAGGTCCTCGACGATCGCCTTGAGCGTGATGCCGTGCAGCGGGTTGTTGGGCTGTTCGTTGCTCATCGCTGTTGATGCGATCTAGCGCTGACGCTTGACCAGTGTGGCCCGAAACCGTTTGCCCTTGATACGTCCGCCGTTGAGGCTCTTGGTTGCCCGCCGACTGACACTGCTGGACACGGCGACGTATGACAGGCGTGGGTGGATTTCAATCTTGCCAACATCGGCCGCCTTCAGGCCGCCAGCTTCACCGGTGAGGGCGCCGAGAATGTCACCGGGCCGCACCTTGTCCTTGCGTCCACCCGAGATCAGGATGGTATCCATCGTGGCGGGACCAGCGACGGCCCGCGAAAGTGTAGCTACGTCGCCAGCGTCCGCCGGCAGCGAGGGTAAGCGAACGATGCGTGTCCCGGTGAGGCTTTCGATGGCCTCGATGCGTGATTTCTCCCGAGGCGTCGCAAGAGCTACGGCGACGCCGCGTCGACCGGCGCGACCGGTGCGGCCGATCCGGTGCACGTAGACTTCTGGTTGTGGCGATAGCTCGTAGTTGATGACCAGGTCGAGGTGATCGACGTCGATCCCACGGCCGGCTACGTCCGTCGCGATGAGAACGCGCACGCTCTGGTTGCGGAATCGCGCGAGTACCTGGTCCCGGTGGAATTGCTCGAGGTCGCCGTGCAGCGAGTCGACGCTCACGCCAGCTGAGGCAAGTGTTCGTGCGAGTTCAGCGACAGTCGCCTTGAAGTTGCAGAACACGAGCGCCGACTCGTGCTCGTATTCGTTCAGCACCCAGTAAAGAGCGTGCAAGCGTTGCTCGCGCTCGATGGTCAGACAGAGTTGGCGAATCTCCGGCGTTTTCTCGTCCGGATCGTCGATGGTCACGTTCACCGCGTCGCGTTGGTGCGTCCGGCTCATGGTCTGAATCGTCGGCGGAAACGTGGCTGAGAAGAAGACAGTCTGTCGCGCCCTGGGTAGCGCCCCGATGATCCTCTCCACGTCTTCCTGAAAGCCCATGTCGAGCATGCGGTCGGCTTCGTCCAACACCGCGGTGGTCACTGTGCTCGGCTCCAGGGTCCCGCGGTTCAAATGGTCCAGGAGGCGTCCCGGTGTACCGACCGCGATGTGCACCCCGCGCTCGAGCGCGCTGGACTGGGCGCGAATCGGTTCGCCACCGGCGATGGTGAGCACCGCAAGCCCGGCATGCTTGCGACCAAGGGTGCGGATCTCCCGTGCGACCTGGGCGCACAGCTCGCGGGTGGGACAAACCACCAGGGCTTGCAGCGAACGGGTCTCCAGGTCGAGGGCATTCAGTATGGGCAACGCAAACGCGGCGGTCTTTCCGCTGCCAGTTTTTGACTGGCCAATCACATCTTTGCCCGCGAGCATTAGCGGGATGCATTCGGCCTGGATCGGCGTCGGCGTTTCGTAGCCGAGCTCGCCCACCACCGCCAGCAGCGACGGTGACAGGGATAGGGAGGTGAAGTCAGATGACACGGATCATCTGTAGCACAGGGTGACGAGTGTGTTGTTGTGCTATTCGACCGTACACCGGTCACGACCGGGCCGCGTTTGGTGGTCGTGCCAGCCTAGGTTCCACTCCGTTGGGGGGATACAATGGCTGGGTGAGCCGGAGGATCTCGCTCAGAGAAGTGTTTGGAGCGCTAGCGATCGCCTAGTGGACGAAGGGAGCTCAACGGGGTCCACCACCGAACCCGCCACTGTCGGGCTGACCGAAGCCACGGTCACGGCACCTGCTGGGCGCGGAGTTGGCAGCGTACGGCTTCCCGACCGAGAGCCTGGGGACACTATCGGCCGCTACGAAGTGATCGAGGTTCTGGCCAGGGGCGGGATGGGTGTCGTCTACAAGGCGCACGACCCGGAACTCGACCGGCACATCGCGCTCAAGTTGCTGCGCTCGACCATCGTCGGCGAAGCGAAGCGGGTCGAGCAAAGGGAGCGCATGCTGCGCGAGGCACAGGCGCTCGCCCAACTGGCCCACCCAAACGTCATCACGGTATTCGACGCGGGCATCGTCGACGGGGATGTGTTCATCGCGATGGAGTTGGTGGAAGGCGCGACCCTGTCTGCCTGGCTGGACCGTTCGGGCTTGAGCCGCGCGCAGATCGTTACCGTCTTGGTGAGTGCGGGTGAAGGACTCGCGGCGGCCCACGAGGCCGGGCTCGTACATCGCGACATAAAGCCCAGCAACATTATCGTTGGCGACGACGGTCGTGTGCGCGTGATCGACTTCGGGCTGGCGCGCGCAAGCGCTTCCGATGAACTGGACATCGCCATCGAGGACTCGGACACGTCCTTGAGTAGCTCCAGTGAGCGCTGGTTGACAACAACATTGACCAGGGCAGGCACGGTCATGGGCACGCCGCGGTACATGGCGCCAGAGCAGCACCTCGGTGGCACCGTGGACCACCTGTGCGATCAATACAGCTACGCCGCCACGGTGCACCGGGCTGTGTACGGGGTGAGCCCAATCGAGCGCGGCAGCTACAAACAGCTGCGCAATGCGGCGATCGCCGGCGACCTGGATGATCCGCCCAGCGGTGTGCGTGTCGGCCGGCATTTGGCCGCGACTATTTCGCGGGGGCTGAGTCGACAGCCCGGCGATCGATTTCCATCCCTACGGGACATGCTCGTCGCGCTCCGAAAGGACCCGAACGCGCGACTACGACGGGTCGCCATCGGGGCGGGCGCCGCCGCGTTGGTATCACTCCTGGCGTTCTCGCTGCTTGGAAAGTCCACGAGCGGCGCGGCCGCGTGCCCAGCCGCGGAGCCGACCATCGAAGGTGTCTGGGACCACGCCATGAAGGAGCGCGTGCGCGTTGGCTTTGCAGGCAGCGGCAGGGTCTACCAGGCGCAGACGTTTTCATTGGCTGCGAGCTCGATGGATGACTATGCGCGGCGTATTTCGACCATGCGTCGCGAGTCATGTGAATCAACTCGAGTGCGCCGCAAACAGTCGGACGAGATGTTCGACCTGCGAGCCGAGTGCCTCGGTCGAGCGACGTCCCGCCTTGGCGCGTTGGCATCGGTGTTTTCATCGAGCCCCTCCGCGAAGACTGTCGACAAAGCCATCGATGCCGTGTCCGCGTTGCCGCCGGTGTCGGCTTGCGCGGATGGCAAGGCTCTGCGCGCAGCCGTGGCGTTGCCTGAGGACAAGGCGAGTCGCACGGCGGTTCAGCGGCTGTTCAAGATCGTCGCTCGCGCTCGCACTCATATCGTCGTTGGCGACTACAAACCCGGATTCAGCCTGATCAGACCGCATGAGAAAGAGGTGCGAGCGCTGGGCTATGCACCTCTTTCAGCGCGCTACATGATTGCATTGGGCGATCTGCACTACGAACTCGGCAGGGTTCCAGACGCGGTCCGAGCGTACGAGACGGGTCTGCTCGATGCAGCGCGAGCAAAGCAACCCGCGCTACTGGCGTACGTGTGGATGGAGTACATGGAGCTTCACGGCATTGATCAGGACCTGCACGATAAGGCCCTCACCCTGAGCCGCGCGGCTCGCGTGGCGATCGCGCAAGCCGGGGACGATCCGATCATCTTGGCCAAGTTCGTTTCTTCTGTCGGAGCCATTTGGGCCGGCAAGGGCAAGTACAAGAAGGCCGTCGACCACTATCGTCGGGCGCTGAAGATTCAAGGGGCCGCCCCGTCACAGACCAAAAGCGGGTACCTGCACACGTTGGACCGTCTCGCGGCGTCTCTCAAATCTCTGGGCAAGTACAAGGAGTCCATCGCGCTCCTCAGCAAACTCATCGCGAGCTACAGCAAACTCCACGGGGCGGATCATCATAAGGTGGCGACGGCCCACTACAATCTGGCGTTGGTCTACACGTCCGCTGGCCGGTTCGATCAGGCTTGGCAGCACGCCGAGAAGGCACGGGTGATGCTGGAGCGGATTCTGCAACCCAACGATGCTCGACTAGCACTTGTGTTGACGGGCGCTGCGGTGACTCTCAAGGAGCGCGACAAGCTGGACGACGCGCTGCGCTACCTAAAGCGAGCCGTCACGATTCGCCGTCGCGGTAAGACGACGGGGAGCCCGGAGTTCGCGTCGACTCTGCAAACACTCGGTGAGGTCCTGGTCGCGAAGAAGAAATACGCCGAGGCTCGTCGCCATCTGGAGCAGGCGCTGGCCGTTCGCATCAAGTTCCTGCCCGCGAACCACAACCACATCGGCGAATCTCTAGCGGCCATTGCCGGGATGCTGTGGGACCAGGGAAAACTCGCGGACGCGACGAAGTACTATGAACGCACTCGCGCTTTGTATGCGGTCGCCTTCGGCAAGAAGCACCCGTTCTACGCGGTGATGCTACTCAACCTCGGCGAGCTCGCCATGGAACAAAAGAAGTTCGCTGATGCGACCAAGACCCTCGAGCAAGCCGTGGAGATCCTCGCCACATCCAAGGGTTCGCCGGCGCGAGCCGCGGATGCCAGATTCGTCCTGGCCAAGGCCCTGTGGGCGTCGGGGGATAAAGCACGGGCGCGAAAGCTGGCCGGGGTTGCTCTGGTTGGGTTCCGTGCCTCCGGCAAGACATACAAGAAGCAGCTGGTCGCAGTGCAAAAGTGGCTGCGCAAGAACCGCTGATGCGCTGGCGCGTGTACTAGCTCGCGGCCAGCGCACGTCGTCGGTCTAGCCATAGGCGAAAGTAGGAACCCGCGGCAATACCCATGATCGTTATGCCCCCGGCGAGGGTGCCTTCGCCAAGTTGGGCCAATGCGGTACCGGGGCAGGTGCCAGTGATGGCCCAACCGACGCCGAATAACGTGCCGCCGAGCCAGACGCCGCGCTTCATGGGCTTGGGTTTGATCGCCCGGGCCACGGGCAGCTGGTTTCTTTTCATCAGTGCGAAGCCGATGGCGGCGAGGCCAATGGCAAGGCCGATGACTCCGACCAGGTGCAGGTCCGTGAGCCGGAACATGCCGTGGATAGCATCGTAGCTGGTGGCATCGGCGCGGCTGAGAACGAAGCCGAACAGCATGCCGAAGGCGATGAATCGAGAGGTCATATCAAGCTCCTGCGACGAGGATGATCAAGTGAGTGACGGCGAAACCCGCCGCCATGAACGCACCGGTTGCGATGATGGACGAGCGAGCGCCTTGAGCAACGCCGACGATGGAGTGGCCGGACGTACATCCACCGGCAGTGCGTGCGCCGAAGCCGACTAGAGCGCCGCCGCCGAGCAGCACTGCGACTTTGATCAACGGATTCGACGACCACAGTGTGTCGAACGCTCCCAGAGAGAACGTCGGTGGGCGCTGGACGATCAACGCGGCGGCAAGTCCACCGAGCACGACGCCACCGATAAACGGCAACCGCCACGAGCTTCGCTTGGAGTTGTCGCTGGGAAGTGCGCACAGGTCCGCATAGCCCGTCGAGATGCCGAGCAGCTTCGTTTCCATTCTGAGGAAGAGCAGCACGAACCCGGCGATTGCGGAGCCGCCTATCCACCAGGGCCAGCGATTAACAAATGCCGCATGGAACCAGTCCGCGCTGGTGACGGTTGGGGGCAACTGTCGGCCGAGCATGTACAGGGCCATAACGACGACGAACCAACCGAAGCCGACGCGCAATGTGCTGGCGCTGAGACGCTTGCCCAGGGCGGCGCCGGCGAATGCTCCTGCGACCGCCGCGCCAGTAACATACGCGGCGAGGGTGTAGTCGATGGACACATGGGACGCGTAGCCCGCGAAACCAGCGGCGGACTTTAGCGCGATGACCAGGAGTGATGTGCCGATAGCTTCGCGCATGGGCACACCGCCGAGGACGACCAGCGCGGGGACGACCAGAAAGCCGCCACCCGCTCCAACCATGCCCGTAATCGCACCGACCGTGACACCCTCCAGGGCGATGAGTCCGAGGTTAAGGGAATCGCGCGGGCTGGTCGCCGCCGAGTTGTCGCGAGCACGCAGCATGGCGATTGCGGTAACCAACATCATTGCGGCGAAGGCGAGCAACAAGATCCACGCGGGAATGAACCGCGCTAGCCAGCCACCTGCGAATGCGCCGACCATGGCCGCGCCGCCGAATGTGAAGCCGGTGCGCCAACGCACGAGCCCGCTGCGCGCGTAGGGGATGAGCGCAACCGCGCTCGTGGCTCCGACGACCAACAGCGAGGTCGCGATGGCCGCCTTCGCTGGTAGATTGGCTCCGTAGAGCAATATCGGTACGGTGAGAATGGAGCCGCCGCCACCGAGCAGCCCGAGGGCGAGCCCGGCGACGAGCGCCAGAGAGATGACCAGTAGCAGTGACATGGCTAGGCCGCTTCCGAAGCGCGACGGTAGGCCTTCATGCCACCACGTAGGTTGACCGCGTGTTTGAAACCGAGTTTGCGTAAGGTCCGCACCGCGCGCGCTGAGCGCGCACCCGAACGACAAACGACGAGCAAGGGTTCGTCAGTTCGCCACTGTGTCGCTTGACTCGCCAGTCCGGGCAAGGGCACGAGTTCCGCTCCAGGTATGTGCCCTAACGCACCGTTGAATTCGTTGGGCTGGCGGACATCGATGATACGCACTGGCCCTTGAACAGGCAGACTATTCGGCTCTATCTCCAGGAATCCGTCACGGTGACGGCTCGTGTTACGAAAGGGTGACCGGGTCATCGTGCGCTCCTCTCCGTAGCGACGTTTCCACACTGTCGGTTAGCAGGCACCGCGATGCTGAGTTTGCGCGGCGCGGGCAGGCCGAGGTTGTTCATGATGTCGATGAATTCGGCGACTGACTTGCCCGCTACACGCAGGTTGTGGCGCTTCTCTTCACCGATGGTCGAGCACGTTCGGCCTTTATAGTCGTGGCCGGGCCAGACGGTAGTCGCGTCGGGCAGGGCGAACAGCACCTGGGTAATGGAGTTGAAGAGCGTTGCCGGATCGCCGTTCTGAAAGTCTGCTCGGCCACTGCCCCGGATGAGTAGCGCATCGCCGGTGAATACGTGGTCGCCAACTCGGTAGCTCAGTGAGTCGTCGGTGTGGCCCGGCGTGCCCAGCACTTCGATCGTCACGGAGCCGAGGGAAAGCTTGTCACCATCGATGACGTGACTGTCGATGCACGCGGCGCCTCGGGCGTGGGCCACCGTGTTTGCACCTGTGCGATCGCGCAGCGCACCCGCGCCCGTGATGTGATCGGCGTGCACGTGAGTTTCGAGCACGTAAGACAACTCGAAACCAAGCTCGTCGATTAGCCGCAGGTCGCGATCTACCTGCTCGAGAACCGGGTCGATGAGAGCGGCCTTGCCCGAACTTGGGTCCGCGACCAGGTACGTATAGGTCCAGGTCTCGGCGTCGAACAGCTGGCGGAGGAACATGGGGGCTGATTTGTTGTCCATGCCCCCTTGCTAGAGCAGGGATTGTGCCAGCATCGATTTCACACACTTGCGTCTCTTCGTGAAACGTTGTGAAACGAAGGCGTATCAGTTTGTGTTTCTGTAGCGACTTATACGTTTCATCATTGTTACATTATGTTTCATGACGGTAGCCGTCCGCAGCGCTTTGGATCAGATGGGGGGTCCGGTGATCGTGCTCGACTCGGAGCTTCGCATCGTCGCGTTTAGTGGTGACGCAGAGGCGCTCCTGGGTGAGGTTCCGCCCATCGGTGCACGCGCGGTCGAGGTTCTTTGTGGCGAAGGGGACACGCGTCCTATCGCCGACGCGCTCGCCGACGGCAAGGCCGCCATTGGCACCGTTATTCGACCGCACCCGAGCGGCCAGTTGATCGCCCTACGCATCCAGGCGCTGCCCCTCGCCGACCAAGCCGGTTGGTTGTTGCGCCTTTCCAAAGACGCGCCAGAAGTCGCCGTCACTGAGCCGGTAGATTTTCACGGCATGCTCACGGCGGACCCGGGCATGAAGCGTCTGATGCACGTGGCGCGGCGCGCGGCGGCGAGCGACGTGACCGTGTTGGTTCGCGGGGAGACTGGTACGGGTAAGGAGTTACTCGCCCGAGCGTTGCACGAGTTGTCACCGCGCAGCGGTGGGCCGTTTCGCGCGATCAACTGCGCTGCTCTGTCGCCGACCCTGCTCGAAAGTGAACTGTTCGGCCACGTACGTGGCGCGTTCACCGGTGCTGCCAGGGACAATCCGGGGCACTTTCGGCACGCGGATGGGGGCACTTTGTTCCTGGATGAAGTCGCGGAAATGCCCGCCTCGTTGCAGGCGAAGCTGCTGCGCGTGATCGAGAGCCGGTCAGTGATTCCGGTGGGCGCGATGGATCCCATCGAAGTCGACGTGCGCATCGTCGCCGCCACCCACAAGTCCCTGCGCGCGGAGGTCGCGGCGGGACGATTTCGAGCTGACTTGATGTACCGGCTGCGCAAGGTGCCCTTGTTTCTGCCGCCTTTGCGCCGTCGCGTTGGTGACGTGTCACTGATCGCGGATCGTATCGTGGAGCAGCTCAACGACCGTGGACCGCGCCGGGTCGATGGGCTTACCCCGGATGCCATCGAGGTGCTCAACCACTACTCGTGGCCCGGCAACGTGCGCGAGCTGGCCAACGCGCTCGAGTACGCCTTCGTCATTGGCGAAAGCGCGACGTTGTCCGCGGCCGACTTGCCGCCCGAGATCGTCGACCCATCTCAGTCGCCAGACGCGCTGCTTGCGTCAGCTGTGAACACACCGAGAGCACCCTCTGCGCCCCTCTCGGAAGCGGACCGCATAATGTCCGCTCTGGAGCGCGCAGGTGGGCATCGCGAACGAGCCGCGCGCAGCCTTGGTTGGAGCCGAGTTACGTTGTGGCGCCGGATGAAGGCGCTTGGCCTGTCCGCGACTGGTTAGTTGTCACAAGCGTGTGGCGAACCAGAAAAGTCCGACTGCGAGCGCGCCGGCGGAGCTGATTTGAACCGCCCACGTGTGTGCGTGCCTGCGCTTGTGCAGTAGGCGCACCGCCGGCCATACAGCCGCCAGGATCATCAATTGCCCCAGTTCGACGCCGACGTTGAAGCCGATGAGAGCCAGGGCGAGGTGCTCTGAAGAGGGGGACAGCTGTTGCATGGCGCCGGCGAAGCCAAAGCCATGCACGAGTCCGAACATGGCCGCAATTGCCCAGCGCAGTTTGACCGGGTTGGTCGCGTCGGCGAGTAACCGCAGATAGCAGGCGGTAAACAGAGCGATGCCAGCTAGCGCCAGCGGTGACAGTGAACCGATCCACAGGGCGGCGACTGCGCAGGCCGACAAGCCAACAACCGTGGCACGGGGCAGGGCGGCGGAGCTACGGCGTTCGCTCAGCCAAACATTCTCAATGGCCACCAGGGCGATGGACAAACCTATGAGTGCCTCCACGGTGCCGACGTTGGGGGATGTGTAACCGGTGACCGTGAGGCCCAGGGTAATACTGTGACCGATCGTGAACCCGGTCACAGCGAGGGCGACCTCACGTAGGGACGTGGCGATGAACACCAAGATGAGCAGGAACACGATGTGATCCCAGCCGCTGAGCAGGTGGTGCACACCGAGCTTCACGTAACGAGCCGCCACTGCTAACGACGAAGAGGCGCCCGCGCCCGCCGCGAGAGAAACCGTGCGCTCATCTTCGGTAAACACGTAGTCGACCTGCGGTCGGCCGCGTAAGTTCACCCGGGTCATGTGGATGTGTGCGCTGACTACGTCGACGAGCAGATCGCTGCGCAAGCTGATCGGCGGCGCGCTGCAGCGGGTTTGCCACTCATAGCGAACCCAGCCGGTGCGCGCGCTGAGTTTCACGACGCTCGCCATGTCCGGGGCACAGACGCCTCGCTGCGTTCGCAGCTGCAATGCGCTCGTCAAGTAAGTGGGCACGGAGCCTTTGCGCGCGCTGAGCGCAGCGTGCAACGCGTTGGCGTCGATACGGCGCAGTTGAACCTGTACCGTCGCGACGCGTTCGCCGCCGACCCAATGAGAATACGACACGCTGCGGGCGTGACCGGCGGCCGTACCGGGCAGCAGGATCAAAAGCACGAGCGCCCAGCCCAGGTGGCGCGCTGTCACAGGCGCTCTCGTGCGATGGCGATGGCGGAGCGTGCGCGTCGCTGGTCCAGGGTCGTGCGCAGCAGCCGGTCGCCGGCCCGTCTCCGATATTCCGCGAGTACAGCCGGCTTGACCATGGCCAACGTTGGAACCGCGCCGGGGATGCGCGCGACGAGACGATACGTGTTGCCCGACGAGCGCACGACCTGGCCCGGTTTCGCGCCCAGCAAGCTGCGGGCGGCGGCGACTCCCACATACTGGCGCAGTTTGGCCGGGGGTAAGGGTACGTCCGGAATCGTCACAACCGCATCGCCCTCCTGTTGAACGTGCAGCCGCGGCGACGAGCGGAAGTAGTCGCGATGCTCGCGGAAAAACGCGCGAAGCGTGTCGTCGTCGACTTCGCGTCCCTGGGCGTCGGCGCGCGCCACGATCAAATCGATGACCGCCCCTGAAAGGTTGGTGCGGATGCGCGGGTCGCGGGTGGCCAGTCGCAGCTCGAGGCCGCGCTGGATCAGTAGTTCTTCGTCGATCAAACGGTCCAGGATGCGGGCCCGTTGCTCCAGGCTGAGCTGCTTGCTGCGCCGGTCAGCGCTGACCGCGCTGACTGCGCGTCGATAATCGGCCTCGAAAATCGGCGTGCCATTGACGGTCGCCACCGCGTTGCCCGGAACTGGGGCTGAGCCCTGGTCGCCTCTGAGCAAACCAGTCGCCGCCAGGCCGAGGCCCGCCACCGCACCAACGATCAGGAGCACACGCCCGCGTGTCACCGGAGTCATGGCTTCACCTCCGCGCGATGGCGCACGTAGATTGGTGACGACCATGCGCGCTCTTCGTTGCTTGATAGGCAATCCTCGCTCTTGGCTGTTTGAAAATCGCCGAAGCACGGATCCATGGACTTGCAGTCCTTACCCTTGCAACGTTCGTTGGCTGCATTGACCGCGTTCGTCGGTTCCTGAATCGCGCGTACGTAGTAGATGACATCGCGAGCGCCCGCGGTGAACTCCGGGTCCTCGAACTCCACGCGGCAGCCGTTCGGGTCCGGCTTACAGGTGAACGTCTTCCACGCGTCCTGGATCAGTGGCGAAATCGGCTCGTTGTTGCTTTGCTGCGGCCGAATACGCACAACCTCGATCCGGGTGATCAGGTGGCGTTCGTTCGATGGGTTGTAACATTCACCCGCACAGATTCGTTCGAGGCGCTTTGGCGGCAACTCGTTCTTTGTCCAGTCCGGGCAACCTGGTTTCTGTTTGAACGAGCCAGCAGCGCGAACGACGAACTTGGGCGTCGCCGACAGGGGCACATCGGCCCCCATGGAATGCTTGCCCTTGGGACCGTTGACCAGATCGAACCAGAGCAAAGTGCGCTCACCAGACGTGCCGTAGACCTCACGTCGTTTCAACCCATCCCACACCGCGTTCCGGTCGCGTCCTGAGCTGTGGACGGCGACCAGGCCTCCGGTCATGAAGAACGAGGATTGTCGTTCCAGGTGCACCACGCGGAACGGTGCCATGTCGTCGATTTGCTTCCGGCTCAGCTTGCGCGACTCGGGCGTGGGCTTGGAGGGTTTGCCAAACAGGCGATCGCGCCACGCTTTGGTGCGTGGTCCCGCCGCTTCGGTCATCTTGCGGCGCGCGAACTCCTTATAGCCGGTGCCAGGCCGCGATGTGTGGTTGTCGCTCGAAGCGATGAAACCAAAGCGGGCGTGGCTCGACCCGTTCTTGTCGAAGTGTCCGCGGGCGAGGGCGTACTGGGCCGAGCCGCCAGGACGATAGCTGAACGCCGGGTTGAAGCAGTCTTTGCACTGGCCGCAACCCTGCCAGTCTTTGGTCGTCGTACCGGGAACCGTCTGGTGTCCGGTCACTCCAGCATTTGCGTAGTTGTACCGAGCATCTTCCACCCGCTTGGTGCACTCGGTCGCCGGGATATCGCCGCAACGTTCGCGAATGATCTCGCCGGCACGCCAGCAACAGGGGGTGAACGTGTCGGTCGGCGCGGGGCAGCTCCAGGTGCCGTCTTTGCCCGGGACAATCGCCCGCCATGGTTTGTACTCTTCGGAGTTGCCGTGGCCCGAGTAGACCTCGAACAGGGTTTGCTTCGCCGGGTCGTGCTGCTTGCTCGAAAGCTGTTTGTCGTAGTTGTACCCGGGCGGTGTATAGAATCCCCAGGTGGTTCCGTGAGGAATGACTAATGTGTCGAAGCCCCACTGGTCGAGCTTGTCGAACAAGTCGCGGGGAGTCTCGGCGGTTTCTCGACAGCCTTCGGGGAGCTCCCGGACGTTCACCCCGTCGGGACAGTCCTTGACCGCAAGCACTTCCTTGCGAAACACGTTGAAGTCCAGATAGCGCTGACGTCGAGAGAACTCGCGAATGGGAATCGTCGCCAGGGTGAGTTTGCTGATGCCGATCTTGCCGCGAAACGCGCGACTCGCCAGACCACCAGCGGCGATTGGTCGGGTTGGTAGCTTCGCTTCTTCGAGGTCGCGGAAGATGACGTTCTTATGGCCGTAGTGTTCTTCTGGGGTGCGTCCGACTTGCGTCCACTCGAAGCCGACGAACGCCACCAGATCCGGGTTGGCTGGGTCTCCGGCCACTGCGTTGCACGCGCGCACCGACTCTTTGGTTTCGCGCCAGTGCCGCGGCGTTAGTGCTTCGGCATGGTCGGTCATGGCGAAGAAGTCCAGGGACGAGCAGTAGCGGGCGAAGTCGCACGCGTCTGCTGGCGGGTGCGCGCCTTCTCCACCGGTGAGGGGCAAGCTGATGATGAACGCGTCAGCTGAGAACGTCGAGTGCACGTGCAGGTCGCCGAAAAGGATCTGTTTGGGGATGGAGCCTGGGAGCAGACTCTTGGTCACCGACTTCTGTCGGGCCAGTCGATCCTTGACCATCGCGTCGGGCAGCTTAGTCGGGTGCACGGTGCCGGGGCCTTCGTGTTTGCCGCCGCCGTAGATCACATATCCGGCCACGCCGACACAGGACACGAACGCCAGGCCGGCGATCGCGAATTTGTGCCAGCGTTTTAGCTGTTTGAGCCAGCCTAGTGTTTTCATCGGTCTTCCTCAGTCTGTTCTTGCGGCCAGTAGGACGGCTCGCAGGGTTTGTTTGACGACGCGGCGGGCCTGGGAACTGGTGAGGCTCTGGTGGGCGCGAAGCTCTTCCCAGGTGGACCAGCTCGCGATTGTGCATACGCTCCTTGCCAGGTCGGCGGCGGCGCGTCCGCTCAGCCGGCCAAGCTCGTCGGCGAAGACAGCCGTAACCTGTTTTCTCTTCGCATCCCGAATGGCCGACAGGCTGGTCCGAACGGAGGCAGAGAAGGGTTCCTCACCCAGGCCGGCTCGACGCACCGGGGTGATCGCTTCTAGCAGGCGAGCGCGTACCTTCACGAAGTTGTCCAGCCGCGTCTCGAGCGGTCCATCGGCGTCGATGGCTTGCACGTGCTTAGCCACTTGCTCCATCTGAAGCGCAGCCGCCGCGCCGAAAAGTTGTTCGCGGTCGGCGAAGTGGTTGTGCACCAGACGGAGGGACACGCCGGCGCGCTCGGCGACCAGGCGTAGGGGAGGGCGTAGCTCTCCTTCGCGGATCAGTTCGAGCATTGCCTCGGCGACCGCCATGCGCGAACGCAACCCGCGCACGACCCGTCCGTCCTTCGTTGCTCGTTTGGCCACGGTCAATAGATAAACTATGTGCATGCGCGATGCAATTAGATAGTTGCATTCAGTGTGCAACTATATGTAAGCACTGTGCACGCGCAGAAATGTGGCCGACGTGTTAGAACCCGGGAATGAGGCTCGCTGCTCATTTGAGCGTTGGTGCAGTTGCAGCGCTGCTGCTATGTGCCGGGCCGCAGCGGGCGTGGGCCGAAGAGGAGCCCGAGAATTCGCGGGCTCCGACCGAGCGGTCGGAGGACAGTCGTCCGCCTGAGGAGGTGGCTACGACCGCGGCCGACACAGCGAACGCACCAGCGCCGACAAAAGCGAGCGGGGCTGTCGTCGACCGGCCGAGACCAGGCGGGTGGCTGTGGTTTCCACGCGCTCTACTGTTTATTCCGCGGTGGGCGGCGGAGGTCGTGTTCGCACCGCCACGCGCGTTGTTGTGGACATACGAGCGTTTCTCCGTTGGCGATCGGTTCCAGCGCATGTTCTTCAACTACGACGGGACCATGGGGCTGTTCCCCCTCGCGTTTTTCGAGACCGGCTTCGGCCTCAACGTTGGCGCCCGATTTGTCTACAAGGATCTGTGGTCAAAAGGTGGCTCCCTCGGCCTGCGCGCGAGCTACGGCGGCCGGTTCAAGCAGATCTATTCGGCGAAGGCGACGAGCGGTCGTCTTCTCGGTGATCGCGTCTCGGTGGACTGGGGCGCCAGCTTTCAGATCTTCACTGGCTCGGGGTTTTCGGGGATCGGTAACCGAAATCTAGTCGCCGCAAGCACCGTGTCCATGCCCGCGGACCCGACCCAGACTGCCGTCGCCACGCGCTATCGTCACGACGACGCGCGGGTCGAGCTTGGTCTTGTTGCCCGACTGGCGGAGCGGCTGAGTTTGCGCGGTTCGGTCACCGTCATCGAGCGCGAGTTCCCCAACGAGCCCCCCGACAACGGCAGCGTCATGACCCGAGATGTGTACGACCGCGCTCTACTTGCGGGCGCGACCGGGCTGAACAACGTCATGACCGATGTCGAGCTGACCTACGATTCGCGGCGTGCGACGCGCGACTACTTGCCCACGGCGGTTCCGGCCGCTGGCTGGAGACTGTCGGCATTCGCCGGGTTCGCTCGAGGTCTGGTCGACCGGGATCCTTCGCGCTACGTTCGCTACGGCGCAGACGTGCAGCGTTACATCGATATCTGGGGTGGCGACCGCGTGCTCATCTTGCGTGGTCATCTCGAGGGCGTTACCGCCGACCTGGAGAGTGTGCCCTTTCTAGACCTGCCCCATTTGGGCGGGCCTCAGCTGCTTCGCGGCTATTCACGTCAACGCTTTCGCGATCGGGTCGCCGGTCTCGTCTCGGTCGAGTACATGTACCCGATCCAACGCAACATCTCGGGCTATCTGTTCGCCGACATGGGCCGTGTGTATCGCGCGCTGGATGCAATTAGCACCGATAACCTGCGTGTTGGTTTCGGCGGAGGGATCCAGCTCCATAGCCAGCGCACGTTCGTCATGCGGACATGGATTGGCAGCACGAGCGACGGTGGCTTCGTGTTCAACATCGGCTTCGATCCGGTCTACGACCATCGGTCGCGTAAGGACAATCCGTGAGGCGCGTCGGTCAGGCCCTGGCGGCTCTATGCATCGTCATAACCGGCGGCGCGTGCACGAGCGGTGCTTCGCTGGTCGGTCCGATGCGGTTCGCGAACGAACCCATTGTGTGGCAGGTCAACGATCGCAAGAGCGTGGCCAAGCCGAAGTCGCGCACCTTCATCAAGGAGCTGTATTTCTTCGACGCTTCGTTCTTCCGCCGCATGACCCTGGCGCTAGAGGTACGGCGGCCGACTCGCGCGAGAGACGTCAACGCACTGGGGGAGGTGCCGGACTCCACATGGTTCGTCAACCGCATCGGCAAGCGCGCGTTGACCGTGGCTGCGGTTTCGCGCGGTCCCAATGAGTACGCCGGGCCCGACTTGTCTCAACCATGGCGCGTGACCGGGCTCAAGACCGGCGGTACCTCGGTGGGGCTGGTGATCAAAGATGCGCGCGGCATCAAGTATTTGATCAAGTTCGATCCACCCACGGTGCCGGTGGTCGAGACCGCCGCGCACGTTGTCATCCAGCGATTGCTCTGGGCGGCCGGCTATAACGTGCCCCACGACTCTATCGTTTACGTCGACCGCAAACAGTTCGGCCTCGACCCTGGCGCCAAGACGAAGGATGCTGGGGGACGCAAGCGCCCGCTCAGCAAACGCGATATCGACGATGCCATGGGCAAGGTCCACAAAAGGAAGGATGGGCGCATTCGTGTGTTGGCCAGCAGATTCCTCAGTGGAGTGCCTCTGGGTGGGTTCGTACCGGAGGGCACACGCTCCGATGACGCCAACGACTCGATCGCCCACGAGCAACGCCGGTCGCTTCGCGGCATGTACCTGCTCTACGCGTGGCTCGATCAGATCGACATCAAGAAGGACAACACACTCGACATGTGGGTCACCGATCCCGCCGATCCGAAGGTCCATTATGTGATGCACTACTTGGTCGACTTCGGTAAGGGCCTGGGCGGCATGAACCTGATGCTTCCTCGACCCGACAGCGGGTTCACGTACAACTTCGACATCGAGTCTCTCGTTCGCTACCTGCCATTACTCGGAATGTCCAAGCGGCCATGGGAGGGCGCGCGCTACTCCGGTATCCCTGGCGTGGGCCGCGTCAACGGCGAGCAGTTTCAACCAAACAAATGGCGCGGCGTGGCCATGTACCTGCCGTTCCTCGACCGGGACCCATACGACATGCTGTGGGCGACGAAGATCATCATGTCGTTTTCGACAGCGCACATTCGCGCTGCGGTTCAGCAGGGGAAGTTCGAGGATCCCCGGGCGGTTCCGTATCTGACGAAGACGCTGGTCGAGCGTCAACGCAAGATCGGCCGCTACTTTCTCTCGCGCATGAACACCGCTGATGGCTTCGAGGCCCGGGCGCAGACCGTGTGCTTTCGCGATTTGCTGGTCGCCCATGGCGTGGCCACGGCCGCCGAGGCGGCGTCCACGAGTTACCTCGCCTCCACCCACGACTACTCGGGCCGGGCGCTTGGCTGGCAACGCACCCTCAAAGCCGACAAGCTCGGTAACCTATGCGCCGGGCCGCTGACTTTGGGCACGAGCAAGAACGCGTACACGATTCTCAAGCTCGTCGCTCGGCGTGGGCGCGCACGTTTTGCTCCCGTAGAGGTGCACTTAGCCAACCGTGACGGGAAACTACGTGTGCTTGGCGTGAACCGCCGGTAGTAGTAGATGCAACACCCGGCTGTGGCGCGTCTCCAGGCGTGGCCCGGGCCGAGAAATCACGCGACGTGGCTGGGTGGTGACTCGGACGCGACCGCGTGAAACCTCGCCGCGGACGGGCTGAGGCCGCCGGCTGGCATGGCCCAGCGAAAGCTGCGCCGGACAACGAAGTCGAGGCCGGGTATAGGGCGCAGCCCGCCGCTGTTGATCTGGGCCCGTGCCGACCAGCGCGACAGAAACGCGACTCCGAGACCGGCGGCGGCCGCTCCGATGATCGCCTCGGTGCTGCCCAGCACGATATCGGTCGGCCGCGGTTTGCTCGGGAGGCCGGCGTCGCGGAATGCTCGCGCCAGCACGGCGCGGGTCCCCGATCCCCGCTCGCGCCACAGCAGCGCAAGCGATGCCAGGTCGCTGGTGCGCGCAAACGTGTGGCGTGTGGCTCGGCCTATCATCGGTACCAGTTCGTCATCGACGAACGGCACGAGACGGACGCCGGCCGCGCGGCCATGACCTTCGACCAGGCCCAAATGGTGTTGGCGCTGCTTGATCGCAGCGATGACGTCTTTGGTGTTGGCCACAGTCAGGCTCAACGGCACCTGGGAATAGCGCGCTCGAAATCTGGCCAACAGCGACGGAAGTACATGCCCGGCGATGGTCGTGCTCGCGACGATCGATAGGGCGCCCAGAGCTTCCGTCTGGGTGTTCACCGACGTGGCTGCCTGGTCGAGCAGCGACTGAATCGATCTGGCGTAGCCCTCCAGGCGTCTAGCAGCGGCCGTTGGTTCCACCCCGCGCACAGATCGCTCGAACAGTGCGACTCCCACAGACTCCTCGAGCCGGTTGATGCGCGCGGTGACTGCCGGCTGGGAGATGTTCAGGGTCAGGGCCGCCGCGGATACCGTGCGTTGTTGAACAACCGCCAGAAACGTGGGCAATAGGGACGGATCGATGTCTACGCGGCGCGACTTGGTACCATCAGTCATGCTGATAGCCTATCATCAAATGCGTCTATTCATGCTGATGGAACGTGTGGCAGGTTGCGGTCATGGATTCCTTCCGTTGGCCCATCGCGCTGCTCGTTGGCGCGGCCCTCGTCGCCACCTCGGCGTCGTCGGCCACCGGGCTAATCGTCGGTGCTGTGCTTGGTGTCGCAGGGGTGGGGCCAACGGCCGCTGCTGCTCGCCGCTCGGCGTCGAATCTGCTGAAGCTGTCGATCATCGGCCTGGGCGGTGGGATGAACCTGGTGATCGTCATGCGCGTTGGCCTGAGCGGTCTGGTAATGACCGTGGCCAGCATCGCGGTCGTGTTCACCCTCGGCGTGCTGCTCACACGCTGGCTCCGAGTGTCGTCGGGCGTTGGCATGCTGGTCACCGTTGGCACAGCGATTTGCGGCGGCAGCGCCATCGCAGCGACCGCGGCCACGGTTCAGCCCCGCGACGAAGACATCTCCGTGAGTTTGGCCATCGTGTTCCTACTCAATGGCGTCGCGCTGCTGATCTTTCCACCTATCGGTCACGCCCTCGGCCTGGACGCCGGGCAATTTGGGCTGTGGTCCGCGCTGGCGATTCACGATACGAGCTCGGTGGTCGGCGCCGCGTCGCAGTTCGGGCCAGAGGCCCTGGACCTGGCAACCACGACTAAGTTGGCGCGTGCATTGTGGATCGTTCCGATCACCCTAGCTCTGGGCGCGCTCGTGCGCCGCCGCGCTTCCGCTGCTACTCGGGCAAGTATCCGTGTTCCGCGGCCATGGTTCATTCTCGGTTTTGTCGTGTTCGCCGCCGCGGCTACCTGGCTTCCAGGATTCACGAGCATAGGATCAAGCGTGGCGAGCATCGCGCGCCGTCTGTTCGTCGTCGCTCTGCTGTTCGTCGGTTTGAGTTTCACGCGACGCACTCTCGGCCATCTGAGCGCCCGTCCCCTGGCGCTGGGTGTTCTGCTCTGGGTAGCGATAGCGGCGGCTAGCCTGGCAGCTATCCAGGTCGGGGCCATTGGTTAGTCCCGTCGGGCTTGTCATGATCTCGGCGTGCGGTTAACGTCCGGCAGTCGTGCCACGTTACTGCAATTCTTGCGTGCTCCCCGATACCCGCCCCGGCGTTAGCATCAAATCCGACGGCATCTGCGTGGGCTGTCACAACGCTCGGAGTAAAGGGGAACTCGACTGGGGCGCGCGGCGCGATGCGTTCGTCGAAGTCGTGGCCAACACGAAGAAGCGCTCCGCATCGTCGGCCTACGACTGTGTGATTCCCGTGAGCGGTGGCAAGGATAGCTACTGGCAAGTGGTCACATGCCTGGAGCACGGACTCACACCACTGTGCGTCACCTACGCGTACCCCGGGCGAACCGAACTCGGCCAGCGCAACCTTCGCAACCTCGTCGGCCTCGGCGTCGACCACGTTGAGTTCCGACTCAACCCTACCGTCGAGCGCACGCTCGTGGAGCGCTCGTTTCGCACCACCGGCATTAGCGGTCTGGTCACGCACATGGCGATCTACGCCTACCCGGTTAGGGTTGCCGTCGAGCAGAATATTCCGCTGGTGATTTACGGTGAGAACTCGGCGTTCGAGTATGGGACGGAGGATGAATCGCTGGTTGGCGCGCGGGTGGACCGGCGCTGGTTGCGTCAGTTCGGTGTGACCGCCGGGACTGTTGCGGCCGACTGGGTCGCCGATGATATCAGCGCGCGACAGCTCAGCGCATTGACTCTGCCCGACGAGGCGGTGCTGGCGGACAACGAAGTGCGCGTGGTCTTCCTCGGCTACTACATGCCGTGGGATCCGATCAACTCGTATCGCATCGCCTCCGCCAACGGTTTTCAGGCGAGGAGCGAGGGCGCCCGTGTTGGCCACTACGACTTCGTGAACATCGACGACGACATGATCGGCGTGCACCATCATCCCAAATGGCACAAGTACGGGATCACTCGCACGTGGGACACGGTCTCGATGGAGATTCGTAGCGGCCGCATGAGCCGCGCCGAAGCGATCGGCGTGATTCGCGCCGCGGGCGACGAGACTCCCCATGATGACATCGCGGTCTTTTGCGAATACCTGGGTATCACCACCGCCGAGTACTTTCACATTGTCGAGGGGTTTCGCAACCAGCAACTGTGGTCCCGCCACCAGGATCGCTGGATCATCGAAGATTTCCTAATCCCGGATTTTCCATGGGCCGACGACTCTCCGGCGTCTGGCGCTGCCCCGTGACCAACCGGGCAATCGCCCTCGGCACCGCCCAGCTCGGCATGGCCTACGGCGTCGCCAATCGTCGCGGCATGCTTTCGAAGAGCCAGGCCGAGTCCATTCTACAGACGGCCATCGACCTAGAGGTGTTGGTTTGGGACACGGCGCCAGGATACGGTTGCTCCGAAACGCGCATTGGCGAGTTCTTGCGCAGGGTAGGGCGACCCGATGGTCTGGAACTGTTCACGAAGTTGCCGCGTTTGCCGGACGGACTCACGGGCCCCGAGGTCGCTGTTCATGTGGCGCGCAGTGTGGAGGACTCTCGTTCCGTCCTCGAGTGCGAACGACTGGGCGGGCTATTGGTCCACCATGTCGCTGATCTAGCCCGCTACGGGGGGGCGCTAGTGGATGCGCTGTGCGAGTGCCAACGACTCGGGTGGGTCGATCGAGTCGGAGTATCGGTCTACACCGCGCAAGAGATCAATACGGTGGCCGTGCGGGCCGAACTCAGCGCGATCCAGTATCCGTTCAACGTGTTCACTCAAGACGCAGGTCCTGGCGCGACTGAGTTGGCGTCGCGCGGTTGGCGCACGTTCGCACGCAGCGCCCTCGCCCAGGGGGCCGTTGCCCTGTCTGCCGATCAGGTGACTCCGTCTTTGTCGCCGTGGCTCGAACGTATGACTGCGTTGTGCGGGCGCCATGACATGTCACCGGTCGACGCGGCGTTGGGGTTCGCGCTGGAGCGAAGTGGCGCGGACCATGTCGTGCTCGGCGTCGAAGACCCGGCCCAGCTGACGGCCGCGGTCGCGACTGCTCAGCGACCGGGGGCCAGCGAGTTGTACGCGGCGTTCCAGGAAGAACTTGCTGGCGGTGCACAAGCTGCTGATCCGCGCGGGTGGACGAGGACCGCGTGAGTAACCACATCGCCGTGATCGTGCAGGCGCGCACGAGCAGCAGTCGCCTGCCCGGCAAGGTGCTGGCTCCCCTGGCGGGTGAACCGGCGCTGGCCCGAATGATGGAGCGCGTCGCCCGGGTTCGCGGTGCGGATTGGATCAGTGTTGCCACTTCCAGCCACGCCAGCGACGACGCGATCGAGCAACTGTGTCGCGACCGGACGATCGCGTGTGTGCGTGGTTCGCTGGACGACGTGCTCGGGCGATTCGTTGCCGCCATGCCGACGGGCTGCGACGCGGTGGTTCGTTTGACCGGCGATTGTCCGCTAGTGGATCCGGAGCTGGTGGACCAGCACATCGCCCTCTACCAGCAGCACTACACGTCAGTGCAATACGTGAGCAACGCAGTTGTGCGGACGTACCCGGACGGGCTCGACGTGGAGGTCGTTAGCGCTTCGTTGCTACGCGAGGCTGCCGTGCACGCCCAGACGGTGGCGGACCGAGAACACGTCACGCCGTGGATCCAGCGACGTGCCCGCCAACAATCGGTCGGTCAAGATGTCGACTTGTCGGCACTACGTTGGACCCTGGATACTCCGGCCGACTATGAGGTTCTCTCGCAGATTTACGAGCACCTATATCCCAGCGCGCCTGAGTTCGGTCGCAACGATGTGTACCGGCTGTTGCTCGCTCAACCGTCGCTGATTCACGTCGCCGGCAGTCACCCACTCGAGGCAGCCGAACGTGCACAATGGCAGGCACGTATCGAGTCCCATCTGGCCACCGAGGCAAGCCAATGACCGCGTCCACCACATCCAATAGATCGAAATCACACATCACCTACGCTCTCGCGCGCCAACTGATTCCCGGTGGCACACAGTTGTTGAGCAAACGGCCGGAGACGTTCTTGCCGGATCAGTGGCCCGCGTACTATCGGCAGGCCAGCGGCTGTGAAGTCGAGGATCTCGACGGCAACCACTACATCGACGTATCGCTCAACGCGGTTGGTGCATGTGTGCTCGGCTATGCCGACCCCGACGTGGACGCAGCGGTCGTCGGTGCAGTCAAGCGCGGGACCATGTCGACACTCAACTGTCCGGAGGAGGTCGCGCTGGCTGAACGCATGTGCGAGCTGCATCCTTGGGCCCGTATGGTGCGCTATGCGCGTACCGGCGGCGAAGCCATGGCCATCGCTGTGCGAATCGCCCGCGCTGCCACTGGCCGCACGAAGATCGCGTTCTGCGGCTACCACGGTTGGCACGACTGGTACCTATCGGCGAACCTCGCCGACGGCCAAGCTCTGGACGGCCACTTGCTACCGCAACTCGATCCAGCGGGTGTCCCGCCGGAGCTCGCGGGCACGGCGCTGCCGTTTCCCCCCGGGGATGAAAAAGCGCTGCGCGCCCTGCTGGCCGAAAACGACGGCGACATCGCCGCGGTTGTGATGGAACCCGCGCGCTACCACATACCGGCGCCCGGGTATCTGGAGAACATCAAGTCGATCGCCGCCGCAGCCGGGGCGGTGCTGGTGTTCGATGAAATCACGACCGGCTTCCGCATGGCCGTGGGCGGGTTGCACCGCCGTCTCGGCGTCGACCCAGATATCGCAGTGTTCGCCAAAGGCATCAGTAACGGCTATCCCATGGCGGCGGTGATCGGCCGACGCGCGGTCATGGAGGCGAGCCAGCGTACCTTCATCAGCAGCACCTACTGGACCGAGGCCATCGGGCCGGTGGCGGCGCTGGCTACGATCGCGAAACTCGCCGGCGAGAGCGTCTGCGAGTACATCGCCGAGATCGGGGAGGTCATGCGGGCCGGCTGGGTCGAACGCGCCGACCATCATGGCGTCCCGCTGAGCACAAAAGGGCTGGCCCCATTGCCGAGCTTCGCCATCGATCATCCAGATAGCCAGGCGCTACTCACTCTGTACAGTCAGCACATGTTGGACTCCGGTTTTCTCGCTTCTCCGGCGTTCTACGCCGGGTTTGCGCACAAAACGGAACATGTCGCCGCGGCTCTGAATGCGAGCGAGCTCGCGTTCGCCGAGCTTCGCAGCGCGATGGATGCCGGTGATGTCATGGCCCGGTTGCGCGGACCGGTCAGGGAGACTGGCCTGCGCAAGTCCACGAGGTAGCCATGAAGGAAGCCACAGAACATGTCGACGCCGTTGTTGTCGGTGCCAACATTCGCGGACTGGTGACTTGCCACGTGCTGGACAGTCTGGGCTACCGAGTGGTGCTTCTAGATCGAAGTCCCCGGGTGGGTGGCGCGGACGGTTCGTTCGTCACAGCGGGCGGCACAACCTTCGACTTTGGTATGCACGTCCTGGACTTTCAACGCTCGGCTCTAGCGACTCGCTTGTTCACCGAGGTCTCCTCCGGCGCGGTTCACAAAACCCTATTGCGTCGAGGTATCGCGCTCCGTGGTCATGTGATGCCGTACGCGCCACGCCCTGCAGACATGCCCGAGGAACTGCGGGCAATGTTGCCGGGGGACGACATCGACGACCGGCTTAGCGCCGAGCCGCCGACCCGCGAGAACCTGGCTCGCTACTATGGCCGCCAGTTCGTCGACCTTATCTTCGACGAGGTTCTGCCCTCGTTCCCGTGCGAGGCCCGCCATCTGGCGTTCGGCGTCGACGAGAGCGAGCTGATGCCAAATATCTATCCCTGGCTGTTTCCACGCGCGTCCCGTCCGTCCTCGGTCGGGGACGAATCGCGCCGGTTCCATGACCTGCTGCGTGCGGGTGTCGAGCAGTATGTGCTGTATCCGAAAAGCGGCGGCTTTTCCGGCTTTGCCCACGCGTTCGTCGACAGCTTCGACAAGACCCGCGTCGAGGTGCTTTGCGGCGCCGGTGACGTTCATGTCGAGGTGGAGCCAGGCACTCACCGCGCTAAGTGGGTGAGCGCTGCTGATCGTCGCTTTCACGCCGACCACTACTTCTGGGCGGCGTCGTGGCCGGGACTGTGCAAAGTGCTCGACGTGCCGTGCCAGAACGTTGCGACTGATCGCATCTCGTTGGGCAGTATTGTCCTGGACCGTGCGGCGACGACGGACTATCACGAGATTCTCGTTGGCGATCCGCGTTGCAGCATCAACCGCGTCTACTTTCCGGCGGGGTTCAGGCATACCGACGAGCCCATCTTGCAGATCGAGTTCGCCTACCCGGCGGCAGAGCCACGCAGCGACGACCCCGAGTGGTGGCGAACACAGTGGCTCGATGACCTGCGCTACCTAGGCCTGATCGATGACCACAAGATCGTCGAGTTCGATTTCAAGAACTTCCCGCTTCACTTCAACGCCTACGGTATGGAAGGCGAGCGCCTTCGCGACGCCGACCCGGCGCTGATTGCGCCGACGAGCAACATCTATCCCGTGGTGCCGTCCATGGCCAACCTCAACCTGAACCGACACGTACCCCGCACGGTGGCCTACGTCGCCTCCGTGCTCGCCGGTTGACGCGGTCGACGCTGCGCTGCGCGGCGAAACTCGGCCAGCTAACCCGAAACGGATGACACTGCGCGCGTAGCTGTGTTATCTGCGTTTTGTGACCGGGGGGTTCCTGCCATACGGGCGCCAGGACATCGACGACGATGACGTCGCCGCCGTCGTCGAGACGTTGCGCAGCGATTTCCTGACGACTGGCCCCACACTCGCGCGATTCGAGGCAGCGGTGGCCGAGCGGGTTGGTGCAAGCTGGGCTGTCGCCGTCAGTAGCGGGACCGCCGCCTTGCACGCCTCATGTCACGCCGCCCGCCTGGGCCCAGGCGATGAGGTCGTGGTTCCTGCGATCAGCTTCGTTGCATCGGCGAACTGCGCACGCTACGTCGGCGCGGAGCCGGTGTTCGCCGACGTGGACCCGAACAGCGGACTCATCTCGTCTGTGGATGTGGAGCGGCAGCTAAGCGACACGACGTCCGCCATCGTTGCCGTGCACCTGACCGGCGCACCAGCGGCGACGGTAGAGTTGGCCGCGATGGTCGCTGGTCGGGAGGTTACGATCATCGAGGACGCGGCTCACGCCATTGGCGCGACGAGTCATGGCGGGGCTGTCGGAGGCTGTGTGTCCAGTGCTATGGCTGTGTTCTCTTTTCATCCGGTAAAGACCGTGACCTCCGCCGAAGGTGGTGTGGTCACTGGCAACGACCCGGAGCTGGCCCGGAGACTACGTAGCTTTCGCAACCACGGCATCGTAAAGGAACCCACCGAGGAGCCCTGGTACTACGAACAGCGCGAGCTTGGCTTCAACTACCGGCTGAGTGACGTGCACGCTGCCCTGGGCCTGAGCCAGCTGGCCAAGCTCGACGGCTTTCTGGACAAACGCCGCGCGCTGGCCGGGCGCTACAGGGAGCTGCTCGAAAGTGTCGACCACGTCACGCCGGTAACGACCAGCGAAGTAATGAACCACAGCGGACATCATCTGTTCTCGGTGCTCATCGAATTCGAACAGCTTGGCGCGGATCGAGCGCAGGTAATGAACTTGCTGCGACAAAACGGTATCGGCAGCCAGGTGCACTACATCCCGATTCCTGCGCAGCCGTACTACCGAGAGCGCGGCTGGCGGGTGGAAGATTTTCCCGGCGCACTTTCCTACTATCAGCGCACACTGTCGCTGCCTTTGTATCCCACGATGACAAGCGCAGACGTGGACCGGGTGGTGTCGGCCCTGGTTGATGCGATCGCCGGCTCGGCCGGCCGGCGGAGCTAGTACTGGTGCGTGTGATCATCCGAGCTGATGGCGGCAGCGATATCGGTGGTGGTCACGTGATGCGAGGTCTGGCTCTGGCGAGTCGCGTGCAGGCAGTTGGCGGGCAAGCACTTCTAGCGGCCGTTCGGATCGATGAAACGCTGCGCGCGCGCGCCGTGGCTGGGAACGTTACCGTCATTTCTCCGACGGAGCTGATGGACGTTGGCAGCCCCGATGATGCGGACTGGCTCGTTGATCAGGCCGGCGCCTACGATGTCGACTGGGTCGTCACCGACGGCTATCTGTTTGACGCGGCGTACCAGCGCACCCTGAACGCCGCGGGCGTTCGTCAACTTGTCGTTGATGATTACGGCCACTGCGATGAGTACTGCGCGGAGTTCGTGTTGAACCAGAACGCATCGGCAGCCGCTGAGCTGTACGCGAGACGCGACAGTCGTACGCGGCTCTTGCTCGGTCCTGCCTACGCAATGCTGCGCGATGAGTTTGCCAGATCAAGCGCCCCGCCGCGGGCGACCGTGGCCCGAGCCGACAACCTGCTGGTCACGATGGGGGCAGCGGATGACGATAACGTATCTGCGGTTATCGCGACTGCCATCGCCCAGTTGGCGGACCCGGCCTTGCGTGTGCGCCTGGTGGTTGGTCCAAGCAACCGCCATGGCGACAGCCTGCGCCAACAGATTAGCGATTCACGCATCGAGTTGATCCCAGCCACGCGGGACATGGCGTCACTCATGCAGTGGGCGGACCTGGCGATTTCCGCCGCCGGGTCGACGAGTTATGAACTGTGCTGCATGGGCGTGCCCAGCATCCTGGTCATCGTCGCAGACAATCAGCAGGGAGTCGCTGGCGCGCTCGGCGCGGCTGGCGCGGCTATCAACGTGGGCTGGCACAATCGACTCGAGTCGTCGGAGTTGTCCGCGACCCTGGCACGAGTTCGCGCGGATACGTCACTTCGGCGCGAATTGGCTGAACGCGCACGTTCAATGGTAGACGGCAAAGGGAGCCAGCGCGTCGCGGCGGAGCTGCAGGCGGCGATTCCCGAAGATGATGCTACGGAGGCAACGACACCATGCGCTATCGAATCGCGGACCGCGACATCGGCCCCGGACATCCCGCATACGTAATCGCCGAGCTGTCGGCCAATCATCACCAACAGCTCGACCGGGCGAAGCGACTCGTGCGCGCCGCGGCAGAGGCGGGCGCCGATGCGGTCAAGTTGCAAACCTACACCGCCGAGACCATCACGTTGAAATGCGACAAGGAACCGTTTCGCATAAACAGCGGCAGTTTGTGGGACGGTACTACGCTGCACGAGCTGTACGAGCAGGCTCATACGCCGTGGGCGTGGCACGGTGAGCTGGCGGCACTGGCCGCTGACCTTGGACTGCACTGCTTTTCATCTCCCTTTGATGAAACCGCGGTGGCGTTTCTGGAGCAGCACGACGTACCGGCCTACAAGGTGGCATCGTTCGAGCTGGTCGACCTGCCGCTGCTGCGCTGCATCGCTGGCACGGGCAAGCCCATCATCATGTCGACCGGTATGGCGACCCTGGCTGAAATAGAAGAGGCCGTCGCGTGTGTCACCGCGTCGGGAGGTGGTCCGCTGGCATTGCTGCGCACAAACAGCGGGTACCCAGCCGCGCCCGAAGAGATGGACCTGGCGACGATTCGGGATCTGCAAGCGAGATTCGATGTCGTGGTCGGTGTCTCCGACCACACCCTCGGCCTTGCGGTGCCTGTCGCGGCGGTCGCTCTGGGCGCGAGCATCATCGAAAAACACCTGACGTTATCTCGTGCCGAGCCCGGCCCCGATTCTGCGTTTTCGCTGGAGCCCGACGAGCTGCGCGCCACCGTAGACGCTGTTCGTACAGCGGAGCGCGCGTTGGGCAGCGTGCGCTATGGCCCGACCGAGCGGGAGCTAACGAGCCTGCCGTTTCGTCGTTCGCTGTTCGTCACCGCCGATGTGGTTGCCGGAGCGGCGTTTACCCCCGAGAACGTGCGAAGCATCCGTCCCGCCGCCGGGCTGCACACTCGCCACCTTGCCGAGGTGCTGGGGCGCAGAGCGACGCGAGCCATTGAACGCGGGACCCCGCTGACCTGGGAGCTCGTCGAATGAGTCTCGCCCTGCGCCGGGCTCACGCGGACGACTGCGCTCTGGTGTTCGATTGGGGCAACGATCCGACGACGCGCGCTATGTCGTTTTCGACGGCGGCCATCGACTGGGCGGAGCACCAGAGTTGGTTTCACACGCGCCTGGCGGACACAGACGGATTGTTCTTTATCGGCGAGGTGGAGGGCGCACCAGTCGGAGTCGTTCGCTTTGTTCGGGACGGTGACGCCGACGCCGCGACCATTTCGATCAACGTTGCACCTGACCAGCGCGGCCGAGGATACGGCACGGCGCTTGTGCGCGCTGGCCTCTACCAGGTGATCGAGAAACAGTTTGCCGGCGCGGTCGACGCATTGGTCAAGCCGGGCAATGAAGCGTCGTTGCGCCTGTTCAGCGGAGTCGGCTTTGGCGAACGTGTCGTCATTACCCACGCGGGCCAACAGGCCGTGCGCATGACCCGACGGCTCTAACCGAAAACGCCGGTAAGCGGGCGTGGCATCTCGTCGTCGGCGCCATCAGCCGTCGCTACTTCGTCGCCGTAGTTGGCAGGCGTCGAACCATTCACTCCGGCCCAATCGTGACCGGCGGCCAGCTCTGGCGACACCTCGGGGAACTCTGCGTAGAGTTCGACTTCCTGGTCGTCCATTGCAAACGCGCTGCCGTTGAGGATCGTTTCCGCCCACTTGCGCAGCATGCGCGCACGACGCGGCTCGAGCTTCCCCTGCTTGCGCTCGCGGTACGCAACGGTCGCCGCGAAGGGAAGCTGGCGTGCAACGAAATAGTCGTAGGCATACCGGCGCGCGATTTCCCGCTGCACGGGGGAGGGGGCGGGCATTGATGCGGCGTTGGATAGGTTCTGCACGTAGTCGGAGCGGGTTGGACTGTCGGCGGTGAACCCTTTGGAACCGTAGTGGGCGTGGCCGGCCAGAATGACCTTCTTGCCGAGCATCGCTGCTTCCAAGCCGGCGGTGCCGAAGATGGTTGCGACGCCATCGAGTAGCGGGAACAGGTCGTACGTATTGACGTCGACGTCGGCCGCGAGCACCTGAACGTGCCCGGGCAGCTCGCCGAAGCGCTGCTCGATGAAATCCTGACAGCCGACGGCCTGCTTGTTCACTCGCTCCGCCGGATGGACCTTGATTAGCCAGTGGACGTCATCGGTTTCGATCGCTGTCGCCACCGTGTCTTCCAGCCACCTGCGGAACGTCGAGCCGTCGGTTGCTTCTTCGAACCCGTACTGTGCATCCCAGGACAGATGACAAAACACAGCGAACACCGGCTTGTCGTCCGGGATGGCCAATCGTGCTCGAACGGCCTCTGCCGTCTCGGGGGTCCGCTTGTGGAGAACGTAGCGATTGTTCTGTTTGAGCGCCTGGGCCTCCATGTATCGCTGTAGCCGTTGGCGTTCAGTGGCAGTCAGCGACCGTCTGGACAGTTTGCGCCAACGCTGCTCCGGGGAATGGTGCGGGTGTCTGCGATCCGTCGGGTCGCATGTTTTTACCAACCAATGGTGGCCTCGATACAAGTAGCCGCGGGTCCAGCGCGTAAGCGGGATCTTTCTCTGGCCGGCCAACTCGAACGCCGGTCCCCACTCGACGTAGATCCCATGCTGCATGACGATCCGCGTCGGCTGAAACTTCTCGAAGATCGACCAGGCCGCCTCGGCGCTCAAGAGCGATGTGTAGAAGTACTCTCGCAGCATCGGCAGAAAGCGCGGGTGGGTCATTGGGTCTGCGCCGAAGAAGTAGCGAATCGCTGAGGACGCCGCCCAGTGGCCGACTTTGATGCCACGGTGCACGAAGTCGACCATCTGTTCCTGGGTCTTTTCGTCGGCCCACGCGCGGAACTGGTCCCGGGTCGGCTGATCCACCGCGCCGTTGAAGGTGAAGTAGGGGATGCCAGTGGCCCGGACCTCATCGAGGCCGCTATCGGAGAAGCAGCTCGCACATCGGGCGGCCCAGTCCTCGGTGGTGCCGCGATCACGGACCTCTTTCTTGGCGTCGTCGCGACGCTGCAGGCAGCCGGAGGCACCGTCGCAAAGGACAATGCTGGTGTGTGCGCCGATAGCCGTGAGCTCGCTCGAGATCAGAAGATCGAGATCCAGATTCACGTCGTGTTGCGCTGGACCTCGCCAGACGAGGACCCGCTCGCCTGGTTCTGGAGTGCTGTCATTGGCGGGCCGCGTCAGGCTGGGCTGGCGGCGCGCTTGCAACTGAGCTTCCAAACGAGCGTCCTGCAATGTGCGAACCTGGGTGGCCTGCCGCTGCACTTCCTCTTCCTGCGTTGCCAACTCATTGCGAACCTTGGTCAGCTCACCGCGCAGCTCGTCGGCGCGGTCCTGGCTCTTCTCGAGGTCGGTGTTGTTGGTGGCGATGGCCTTCTTGACGTCCTCGATGTCTGCGCGCTGCTGTGCACGGTCGCGTTTGCGCAGCACGCGACTTCGCCAACTCGAGTTGCCGATGAGCAGGACCAGCAACACTCCGGTGACCGATATGCCGACGGCGGGGGATAGCCACTCCAACAAGCTGGCGACGGCAAGCAGGGATACGGCGGCCAACGTGAATAGCCAGGTAGTGCGGAACGCCATCTGTCAGACCGTGCGCGGGTAGATCCGCGAAACTCCAGCTCGCTCTTCGATCCATTCGCGTGCTTCGGGCAGATCGAGATCGGAGATCATCTCAGCCAACTCGTTATCGGTCAGCCAGTGGGGATTCGTTTCGGACGAGTAGCGAAACCGATCGGGGCAGGCGGTGCCCAACTTGCGCCAGTGCTGCTGCACTGCCCGGGCCTCCTGGGCGAACGGTAGAATGACGAAGTAGTCGTCTAGCTCGACGGTGCTGCGCGCGTCGTCCTCTGGCACCATGATCTCGTGCAGCTTCTCGCCGGGGCGAATGCCGACAGTATCCACCTGGGCGTCGGGAGCAATCGCGCGGGCCAAATCCAGGATGCGCATGCTGGGAATCTTGGGGACGAAGATCTCTCCCCCCTGAGTTATCGTTAGCGCCTTCATCACGAAGCGAACGCCCTGGTCCAGGGTTATCCAGAAACGGGTCATGCGTTCATCTGTGATCGATATCCGGCGCTTCTTGCGTTGTTTTAGAAATAGAGGGATCACCGATCCGCGGCTGCCGACCACGTTGCCGTAGCGGACGACCGCCATTCTGAGGTCGCGTGAGCCCGTGTACGCATTGCCGGCGACGAACAGTTTGTCCGAGCACAGCTTGGTCGCGCCGTACACGTTCACCGGATTGGCGGCTTTGTCGGTGGACAGAGCGATGATTCGTTTGACGCCCCGGTCGATGGCGCAGTCGATGATGTTCTGCGCGCCGATGACGTTGGTCTTTACGGCTTCGAACGGATTGTATTCGGCGGCGGGAACCTGCTTGAGCGCCGCGGCATGGATGATGATGTCCATGCCATCGAACGCGCGCTGTAGACGCTCGCGGTCACGCACGTTGCCGATGAAGAAACGCAACTTGTCGGCGTGGGGCGCGAACACCGGGTCGGCCTGCATTTGCGATTGCTTCAGCTCGTCCCGGCTAAAGATGACCAGACGCGCCGGATTGCACTGCTCCAGGATCATCTGGGCCGCGCGTTTGCCGAAGCTCCCCGTGCCTCCGGTTATCAGAACCCGTTGGCCATCTAACTTTGCCTGTTGCACACTCACCCCCCGTACTTCACCCGCGACATCAGTTTGACGTCGTACACAAAGAAGGCTGTGTTGAGAAGTTGTTTTGCACTCTAATCTGCGGGAGTCGGCCTGGTTTCCCTACGTTGCACGCTTGGTGGTGCCGCGGCTAGCGCATGCCGCCGGCCAGGAACTTCTGCATGGTCGCGAGGCTCTCGGGGCTCGTGTAGATGGCAGATGTCTTTGCCGCATGCTCCGGTGTTTCGGCCAACACGCGCTCCAGGTGCGGTGCGATCAGCTGCGTTTTTACGTGGGCGTAACTCGCGGCTGGCATCGCCCCCAGCGCAGCGGCTCGCTCAATTGCAGCCGCCAGCAGCTGCTCGTGGGAGTCGGCATGATCGTGAAACGTGTTGTTAGCCAGGCCCGCTTCCCAGTCGTAGTGCTGCGCGCCAAGGATGACCTTGGCGAAATCCCGCCCCATGGTCCAGCGGCCCAACTCGATCGCGATGGGCGGGAATCCGGCGCCGAACAACAGCTCGTTCACCGCGAACTTGGCGTCGCCCTGGACCACGTATCGAAAATCGCAACACAGGGCGAGGAATAGACCGGCGGCGATCGCGTGACCGTTTACAGCGGCGACGGTCGGCTTGGAACACTGCCACAATGCCAGGAAGGTTTCGCGCATGCTCGCACCAAACCCGACGCCTGCTTCCGGGCCGCTCATGAGCGCTTGCTGGAGAGCGGCGAAGTCCAGGCCTGCGCTGAAGAACTTGCCATCTCCGGTGATGACGAGGGCGCGCACGTCGTCCCGCGCGACAGCGTCGGCAACCGCTTCGCGCACTGACTTCATCAACGCCAGGTCGAAGGTGTTGGCCTTCGGCCGTTGGAGGCGAACGACGTATACGCCGGAGTCGACAATCTCTGTGGTTAGTCCCGCCATTGCACGCAGCATAAACCGCGGCTGCGGTGGGCGGAAGCGCGCCGACAGCGCATCCGCGCGGTTCTAGCGCCGGCGGCGCTTGCGGTAGTACTTGCGACGGAACTGGCGGTCGACGTTCCTGCCCTGCTTGATCCAACGCTTCTCGTTGGCCTCGATGAGCTTGAAGTAGGCGCCGGCGCGCCTCAGCGCCCCCTTCAGGCGAATCGCCAGGGTGTCGAATTTTGCGAGACGCTGGCCCTGCAACGCCTGCTTGGCCTTGGCCACATAGGCTTTCTTCGCCGCCGCGCCCTTCACCTCGAACGAGGCCTTGAGGTACGCCATCGCCGCCAGGCGTTTGGCATCTTTGAGCCGATGCCGGCGCCCCTCGAGGAGCAAGTCGCCGAGTACTTCGAGCAGCGCGGGCGAGCGATGGTCCGCGAACTTCATCATGCCCAGTACGCCCTTGAGCGCCTTCTTGTGGCTGTGTTTCCGAGCCTTGAGGAAGTCCCAGAATCCGCCACGCTTGTAGCGTGGGTTACGCACGGCCCTTGTTAGGGCTCCGTCCCCGCTGAGATCTTTCATGACGCGGCGTGAGTTGAGCGGCATGCCGGCCGGACGCATGTGTTGGATGTACTCGACCAGGCGCAGCTGAAACACTTCCCGGCCGAAGTGCGCCTTTGGGTTGATCTTGATCGCCTTCTTGATGTGTTCGAGGCCCTTCTTCATCTTGCCCATGCTCATGTAGAAGGTTCCCAGGTTGGCGTGGGTCTCATACAGGCCGGGTTTGATCTTGTTCTTGGCCAGCATCGTCGCCACCGCTTTGGCGTTCATGCCCAGCTTCGAATACGCGACGGCCAGGTCGTCGTAGAGCCGGACGGCCCTGGGTTTCGCCGCGATGCGTTTCGTCCGGTCGGTGATGCGCCAGCGATAGTAGTCGTCGGAGTGGCGAAGGAACGTGCCGGTGATCAGGTCGAACACATGGGGAAAACGGCGCTTTTCGCTGAGGAGTGTGTCGTTGTCCCAGATGCACGCGTCCGCCGGGCGGTAGGCGTAAGTGAGCAGAGTGGGGACGACGAGCAGGGCGATTAGGTGGCGCTTCATGGAGGAAGTCATGTCACATAGAGACACCACCGCCAGGCCCGTGTTTCGCACAAATCGCGATTTTCTCAGCGCTGGCCGTTCAGACTAGCGTTTTGTAGCGCGGAGCACGACGAAGCGCTTGTCCGCGGCTACCTGGACGCAGTTGCCGAACAGCCGCTTGAGCTTCGCCGAGTAATCCAGGTGCCTGTTGCCGACGATCAAGTACACGCCGCCCTGGCGCAGCGCCTGCTTTGCCTGAGAGAACATGGCCCACGCGATGTGGTCACCGATCGTATGGGATTGGTGGAACGGCGGATTGCAAACGATCAAGTCCGCCGCCTCGATGCCGGCGTCTTGCAGGTCGTCGGTGACTTCGAAGGATACTCGGTCCGGGGACAATCCGGCCGCGGCCGCGTTGTCTCGGGCGCTTGCGACCGCCTGGAACGATTCGTCGATTCCAACGATGCGGGCGTCGGGATTGTCGCGAGCCAGCGCCAGTCCGAGCACACCGTTTCCGCAGCCCTGGTCGACGATACTGGTGGCGTCTTGCGGAGCTGCCAGGTGGGGCAAGAGCGCGCGTGCGCCCAGGTCCAGGGCAGCCCAGGAGAATACGTTGGGGCGACTGCTCAAACGCATGTCGTTTACGTCGATGACTTTCGCTGAGACGCCCGGGTCGCAGGCCAGATCGGCGTCAAAGGTCGCAAAGGCGAGGCGCGACTTCTTCCAGCCCAGTCCGGTTTTTGTCGGCCCGATGCACTCTTCCAGGAGCTCGAACGCTCGCCTCGGCGTGTGTTTGATCATGCCGCCGGCGATGACCTGAGCGCCCGGTGCCAGGGATGGCCGCAAACGGAGCAGCTGGTCTTCGAGCCACGCCAGGGATTTGGGGAACCGCATCAACACCAAATCTATGGGCCCGTTGGGCACCGCGTCGCCCGGCACGCAAGTCACGGCGTCCACCTCGATGCCGTTCAGTTCCAGGTTGTGGCGTAGTGCGCGCGCCGACACGTAGGAATCGCTCCACCATTGGGGATGATGCTGGCCGACGCCGACTCCAAGCGCGCCGAATTCATCGTTGACGATCAGTAGCCTCGTCTGTGCACCGATCAGGTTGGAGTCTCGGGCATGGTCCAGCAGGGCGACGTCGGCGGTGGTCCACGCTCTGAGCGAAGCGTTGGCTTCCGCGGGAACGCGCTCGAGCTGCCAGTCGTTGTCGCCGTCGCCTACCACGCGGCGCAGCGTAGCACGCACGGTCGCGTAGCTTGAAACGAGTGTGCCGGGCGCATGATAGCGGACCCGGCACGTGCCGTGCTCGTGCGTCTGAGTGACTACGCCTTCGCGGCGATCTTGCTCATGGCTCGCTCGGCCAGTGCAGTGATCGTCAGCGACGGATTCACACCCGGGTTGGCCGACACCGCCGAACCGTCGATCACGTACAGACCGTCGTAGCCGAAGACTTCGTGGTTGGCGTCGATGACGCCTTCGTCGGCGTTTTCTCCCATCACGCAGCCGCCGAGGATGTGGGCGGTGGACGGAGTGCCGAAGGCCAGCTCGGTGAGTAGGCTGCTCTTGACGCCGCCAACTTTGTCTGCGAATCGGTCGGCCAGGTCGGTGGCTTCGCCGATGAATGCGGTCGGCGCACCAGCCGGGTCCGTCACTTCGCTGACAAGGCCGCGGCGAAAACCAGTGAGTACACTGCGGCCGAGTTTGAACCGCATGCTGCCCTCGAGGGTGCGCATGTACAGCAGCACCTGGCTCTTGCGAGAGAAATCGCGAGCCGTATATGCCTTGGCCCAACGTCCCGGTTGCTTGGCCACGTCGATCGCTGCTCGAGCGAGACGTGACACCAGGGTATCGCCCGGTGCGTGGGGCAGGGTCATCATGCGGAAGAAGCTGGAACCTTGTCCGTAGCGAACTGGTTCGATGTGGCTGTGCTCATCGGTGTGAATGATCGAGGTGATCGCCACGCCGTTGGTCAGGTCTTCCTTGACGTCCGGCGCGATGATGCCGATGAGCGACTCGCTGTTGGTGCGCGCGTTGTGGCCCAGGGTGCGCGACAGTTTCGGCAGCCCCATCGGGTCTTCTTGCATCTTGAGTAGCAACGGTAGGCTACCCAGGACTCCACCGGAGAAGATGACTCGGTCGGCGGTGAAGGCATCGGGAGTCTTGCGTCGACCCAGAGCGTTCTGGGTTTCGATTCGGTATCCGCCCGTGTCCTGCGCGCGTACGGCGGTGACTTCGGTCTGCGATTGTACGGTGCAGCCGAGGGCTTCGGCGAGGTAGAGATAGTTCCGGTCCAGCGTGTTCTTGGCACCGACGCGACAGCCGGTCATGCATGCGCCGCAAAACGTACAGCCCACGCGGTCCGGGCCCTTGCCGTCGAAGTACGGATCCTTGGCGTTCTCCCCGGGCTTGCCGAAGTAGACACCGACGTTGGCTTTGTGGAAGTGCTCCTTGCGACCGATGTCGCTGGCGATCTCTTCCATGATCCGATCAGCCGGGGTGTGGCCGGGGAACGGGGTTGCGCCGAGCATGCGCTTGGCCGTTTCGTAATGGGGCTGGAGCTCTTTGTGCCAATCGGCCAGGTGTGACCAGGACTTGTTGGCGAAAAACGGCATCGTTGGTGTCGGCAGCGTGTTGGCGTACGTGAGTGAGCCGCCACCGACGCCGACGCCGTGCAGGATCGTCACGTGCTCGAAGAACGACATCTGAAAGATGCCTTCGAGCCCCGCGGGTGGCATCCACATCCACTTCTTGAGATCCCAGTTGTTCTTTGGGAAGTCATTCAGGCCGAAGCGTTTGCCCTTCTCGATCACAAGGACGCGGTAGCCCTTCTCAGAAAGGCGTAGCGCTGAGACGCTGCCGCCGAATCCGGAGCCGATGATGATCCAGTCGTAGTGGGAGCCCATGCACCGAGTCTATAGCTACGTTCGTGGGTGAACGGTCTTTATTGTGAAACTCACGTCACTTTTGGACCGGGCCCCGCTAGCAACAGTTGTGTTCAGGAATAGAACATGTTCTATTTTTGCCCATGAGCGGGAACAAGAAGGTGTTCGAGTGTCGTGGTGTGGAGCTTTCGTTTTACGACGAGGCGCCCCAGAGGTTGGTGTACGAAAGGGTCGTTCCGGTAACGCCCGCACGCTTATTCGAGGTGTTCGAGGACCCGGAGTCATGGCCCGTGTGGGGCACGGGAATCATCGACGTGGATTGGACCAGCCCGAAGCCGTATGCCGCGGGCACAACGCGCACGGTCACGTTCAAAGGCGGCATGGAGATCTACGAGGTCTTCGGCGAGTGGGAGCCGGGCCGGCGCATGGCGTTTCACATCAACGGCGCAACGCAAAAGGTCTGGCACGCGTTCGGCGAGCGATACGTCGTCGAAGATCTCAATGATGGAACATGCAAGCTCACGTGGACCGTCGCCTACGCTCCACGCTACGTGTTCAAAGCCATCCATCCGGTCGTCCGACCGATGATGAAATGGTGGCTGGGCCGGCTTGCGAACAATCTCGTGGACTACTGTAAGAAGCTCCCCGCCGAGTCCGCCGTCGCCTCCGCGGCTTAACGCGGCCTGAGCCGCGCCCTCGCGGGCTAAACGTCTTTCTTGGTCGCCGCTGCCTGGCTCGCGCGAATCTCAGCGAGCTTGGCGGCGATGAGATCTTCTTTGATCTTCGCCGCGTCGCGTTTGTCCGTGGCGGGGCTGGCGGGTTGCTTCGCCTTACCCACGTTTCCACTCGTCGCCGGCGTGACCGAGCCGTTACCCATCATATTGGCGTTAATGAAGCCGAACACAGCGCCGGCGAAGCCGCCGACCAGGTGGCCCATCTGAGAGATGTTGTCGGCGCGGAACGCCGCGCGGACTTCTGCGCCCAGGTACAGCACTGCGACCAGGATGAAGGTGAGTGGAATCTCGCGGGAGCGGATGTTCACCATCGAGGCCAGCAGAATGAACATAAATACGATGCCGCTGGCGCCGAGCAGTGGGTTGCTGAAGAAGATCGCGTTGATCAACCCGGTGACGCACGCGGTCAGTGCGATCATGATCAGTAGTGAGCCACTTCCGTGACGCTCTTCCAAAATAGGTCCGAGCAACAAGATCATCGTGAAGTTCCCAACGAGGTGGGCCCAGTTGCCGTGACCCAGGACGTGCGAGAACAGGCCCAGGTATTCCCTGAATCCGTTGAGGTCAGGCCAGGAGACGAAGTACGTCTTGAACTCCGACGTGACCCCATCACCACCAATAACGTGGACTAACGCCGCGAGTATCGAGAACGTCAGGATTACCGGAGCATTGTATGTAATACGAAAGCCACGCACGCAGAAACAAAGCTAGCTCGACTGCTCTACCGCCGCAAGCCCGGCCCGGGTAACAATCCGCCATGGGCTTGTTGCAGCAGTGGAACCTATCAGCGTGCGCCTGGATCTTCACTCGACTAGACAGCGTGTCGGTCGCCGTCGCCGCCAGCCTTATGGTCATCGTCGGAGGCGTCATCATCAAAGCGATCCGCCGCCGCATTCGCACCTGGCACTTCGCCGCACGCACCGCCACCTTCGTCGCAGTCAGTGGCTTCGCCTTCGGCATGATCGTCGCCCTAGCCGCACCAAGAATCGCCGCGACCCTACGCTTCTTCGGTTTCCCCTACCTCCTGGCAACCACGATCGCAGCCTTCACGGGCATAGGTCTACTAGCCCAACAACGCCGCCAGATCTGATCGTAGTTAGTCTTCCCAGTCGAAGAAGTAGTCGGCGTTCGTCAAAGGCGCTTCGGCTGGCGCGCTCGCCGGTTGTCCTTTGTTGCAGTAGTTGACGATGTCTTCCAACGTCGATGTCTCTTCGAGCCAGTAGTCATGGGAGCCGAAGTGCGGCCACGTTTTTGGGAACACCGGGTCGTGCCAGCGCTTCGCTAGCCAGGTAGCGTAGTGGATCATGCGCATGCCGCGTAGTGGCTCGATCAGTTGTAGCGTCGACCGATCGAACTCTCGAAAGCGCTCGTAGCCTTCAACAAACGATTCGCGCAAGCGCGTCGTGTGTGCGTCTCTGCCCGGCAGTGCGAGCCAGATGTCCTGCACAGGTGGACCGACCACCATGTCGTCGAAGTCGAGGAGGTGGAGGACGCCATCGCGCTCGAGCAGATTGCCCAGGTGACAGTCACCGTGAATGCGATGGCTGGTCACGCCTTGCAGGCGTTCGCCGGCGATGTCGGCGATATTTCCCGCGGCGTCCAGGTAGCGCGCGCGAAGCTCGGCGGGAATCGTCTCATGCTCTTCGAGCCACTCGACATTCGCCCAGACGTACGTGTCCACGTCGAGGGTAATGCGGTGCTCCGCGGTTCTCTGCACGGCGACCGCGTGCATGCGGCCGACCAGCATGCCCATGCGCTCGCAGTCGGCGGCCGACAGCTCTTCCGGAGGACGGCCACCGCGCGCCCTGAACAGTGTGTAGTAGATGCCGTCGATCTCTTTGACCGTATCGCCGTCGGGAAACGCCAACGTCGGACACACAGGTACTTCGGCGTCGTCGAGGTCGGTCAGGAACTGGTGCTCTTCCAGGATCTGCTCGCGGGACCAACGTTGCGGCCGATAGAACTTGGAGACGATGCGCTCGCCGTCGGCAAGCTCCATCAGGTACACCCGGTTCTCGAATGAGTTGAGAGGCGAACACACAGATCGGCACTCGACACCCGCGCGCTCCACGGCCCGGATCACCGCCTGCGGCGTGAGCGCGAGAAACAGGTCGTTGTGGCTGAGCTCATCGGGCATCGACGCAGGCATCCTACAGGCAAACGCCGATGGCCACCCTGGGACACTCGCGGGGACACACCCGTGACACACTCATATCTCGCTGTTGTTTCAACCGCTTATCTCTGGCGCACCCCTTGCTACGTGTGGGCGCCATGAACACAAGCAAACTCATCGTCCCCTTTCTGTGCGCGTCCCTGCTGGGTGCGGCGGCGTGCTCCTTTGAAGAAGAACCCGAAGAAGATATTGGTCAGAGCGAACAAGACCTCAGCCTGAAGTACGACTTCGATTTCAAGGTGAAGCTGTACGGACCCAAGCCGTTCCTCACCAGCTTCACGCCCGAGAGCGCGCGCCCCGGTGAGAGCGTCACCATCACCGGCAACAACTTCAACCGCGACGTCAAAGGCAACTACTACCTGTGTTGGCAGGGCGCTCCATGCGCGCCGCCATGGCAGCTGTACCTGGGGTCGCGTTCGGTCGCGTTCGACGTTGTATCCAGGACGCAGCTACGGTTCGTCGTGCCGACAGGACAGTCCGGCGGGAAATTGTCGATCAGGAAGAACGGCTCAGTGGTCAGCCAGACTGGCGCAGCGTTCTTTACCGCGCCAAGCTCGTTGGTGTCGGTCACTCACTCCGCCAGCCAGATCAACTTGTCGTGGTCCGATAACGCCAACGATGAGACCGCGTACGAAGTGTGGTGGACCAATCCCGGGTGGGTCCGCCTGGGCACCATCGGTGCGAACAATCAGAGCGAGCCCATCACCGGTTTGCCCGCCAATAACACGCGACAGTACAAAGTGCGCGCCGTCCGCAACGGTCAGTTCTCGGAGTTCAGCAATGCGGTGATCGGTACTACCTCCACGACCACCCCGCCGACGGTCGTGATCAGCAACAACTTATTGTCACCGTTGCTCAACGGCGTCGCGACCATCGCGACAGACGCCAATGGTCAGCCACTCGTTTTCGGCATCCTGGATACGAATGGCGACGGCGTGCTCAGCGGCGAACCGACGACAGCACCGGGCAACTCTGCCAGTCTGTACCCGCGTTGGCGTGGCAACGCCTGTGGCGTGGAGGAAGGGGCGCGTCTAGCTCCGGGCACCAACGTAGTTCTTGTCGCTCAAATCGAAACATGGTCGTCCGTCGCGCGTCCTCAGTTCGTCGCGATTCACGCCGCGTTCAACGAGTTCAACGGCGTAGCGACCATGGCGACGATGACCGCGGGCGACCTGAACCCAAGTGGGACGGCCGAGGTTCTCGGTGCGTCACAACCACCAAGCTTCAACATGTCCATCGTCAACGGCCATGCTTCGGGATGGGTGACCGGCAACGTGTTCGCCAGCGGTTGCATCGACAACCTCGTGACCGGCGCGACGGTGCAGTTCCAGTTCGATCAGATTCCCGTATACAACGAGTAGTGCCGCTGTCGCCGCGGTGTACACTTTCCCGCCATGGCGATGCTCACCCTCGACGGTCATCACTCCGCACTGCTCTCCATCGACTTTCAGCGCGACATCGCTCTACGTGACGGCGCGCTTGCCCCCAAAGACGAACCAGCCCTGGCAAGATTCGACAAGGCGATGGAGTGCGGTGTGCGCGCTCTATCCACGGCTCGCGCACTGGACCTACTCGTGGTTCACGTGCGCCTCGCCTTTCGCCCGGGGCATGCCAGCGTCAACCGGCGCAGTCCTGTTGGCCGGTTCTTCGCCGAAACCAACGCGCTCCTCGAAGGCGCAGAAGGCACCGAGTTCGTGCCGGAGCTGGCCCCGACAGCCGAAGAAATCATCGTGACCAAACGCGGTGTATCCGCGTTCGCCGGCTCAGACCTGGAGATGATCCTCAAGCAGCGCTCCATCGACACCGTCATACTGATGGGCCTGGTCACCCACTTCGCGGTCGAAGGAACTGCCCGCGACGCCTTTGAGCGTGGCTACGGGGTGGTCACCCTCGCGGACTGTTGCGCCAGCGGCGGAGAGACTCGTCACGATGCGTCCATCGATATTCTGGAACGCATCGGCGAGGTCACAACGTCGGCGTCTCTGGCCGCGTCCATCGCTTGATCCCGTCAGTCAGCGAGAGCGCGCAGAATTAGATCCGGTGCAAGCTTCGTCCGCGGCACGCGCTTGTTTCGGTCGTGCCCGAACCACGTGCGCACATCCGCATCCAGCCCCAGGCCGTGCATGTAGTTGTAGACCGCTTTGCGCAGGCCGTCGCCGAGAAATTCGTGATCCGTCCCGGTCGGATCGGTAAACGACAGGTCATTGTGGGCGAAGCGCACGTCCGGCGTGCGTCCGAGCTTAATGCCGTACGCGTCAGGCTTCAGCCCGATGGGGCTGTGAGCCGTCGCGGCAAACCGGTGCCAGAACGCCGACTGGATACACTCGAGCTCGAACAGTTGGCGCACGCGTTCCAGGGAGTCCACGGTTTCCTGCTCGGTCTGGGTCGGGAACCCATACATGAGATACGCGTGCACCATGACCCCAGCAGCCGTGAAGCCGCGGGTGACGCGTGCGACCTGATCGACGGTGACACCTTTCTGCATCAGTTCCAGTAGACGGTCCGACGCCACCTCGAGGCCGCCGCTGATCGCGACACAACCCGATGCTGCTAGTAGCGCGGCCAGCTCCGGGGTAAACGCCTTCTCGAAGCGCACGTTGCCCCACCAGGTGATCACCACGTTGCGGGCGAGTAGTTGCTCCGCCAGGGCGCGCAATGCCGCTGGTGGCGCGGCTTCGTCGACGAAGTGGAAACCCGTCTGGCCGGTCTCTGCGACCAGAGCTTCGATGCGGTCTACGAGCAGGTCGGCTTTCACCGGGTCGTAGCGACTGATGTAGTCGAGGGACACATCGCAAAACGCGCACTTCTTCCAGTAGCAGCCGTGGGCAACCGTGAGTTTGTTCCAACGTCCATCGGACCACAGCCGATGCATCGGGTTGAGCATTTCGAATAGCGACACATACCGATCCAGGGGCAGACCATCGTAGGTCGGCGCGCCCGTGTCACGCAGCGGGATGTCGCTCTGGCTCGGGTCGTGTTCGTATGCGACGGCTCCGTCTTTGCGCAAGAAGGTGCGGACCAGGGGCAGGGGCGGCTGGGCATCGGGCGCTTTCAGATGGGCGAGCAGCGCCAGTAACGGTCGTTCGCCGTCGTCCAGGGTGATGAAGTCCACGTAGTCGAACACGCGCGGGTCCGACAGGGTGCGCAGTTCAGTGTTGACGTAACCGCCGCCGAGAACGATCCGCGTGTGCGGAGACTCGGCTTTGATCACCTGGGCCATGCGGAACGCGCCGTATACGTTTCCGGGGAACGGTGCGGAAAGTCCGACCAGGTCTGGACGATGCTCGCTTAGCAACTCGTGGGTGATCTCATCGAGCAGTTCGTCGATCAACGTACTCGGGGCGGTCAACGCTTCCTGCAGCGGGTCGAATGACGGTGCGCTGGAGGCCAACTGCTCGGCATAGCGCGATAGCTCGAAGCGCGTGTCGATACCCTCGCGCACGGCATCGCCCAGGTCGTCTATATATAGGCTGGCTAGATACTTGGCGCGGTCTGCGGTGCCCAGGCCGCCAAACGCCCACGCCAGTGGTTCCTCGGAGTCGTCGTCGTCAGAATGAAGGGACGCGAAGCGCGGACCTTCGGGTAAGAGCTCTCGACCGACGATGCGCAGTGCCAGGCTGGGGTCGCGGCCCTGGAGAAAACGTACCACTGGCTCGACCGTGTCGATGTAGCGCTGCGCAAACGCCAGGAGATGGGCGACCGAGTCGGGCATGTGTTCCACGCCGTGTTCGTCCGCGCGCTGCTTCAGGTCTTCGACGACCATGGTCAGGCCGTGGCGCGAAAACACGCGGAGAAACAAGTCTAGTGCCGGGTCTGCCTGGGCCACCTCGATGTCGAGGTCGGCGGAGTGCTGGCGCAGAAAACCCGTGAGATACGCCGTGGCAGGGTAGGGCGTATTGAGTTGGGTCATCGGTGGTGTCAGCAACAACAGGCGCACGCCGTCATCGTACACGTGTTGGTAACGCCATCGCGATGGTTGCCGAGTTTCCTCCGCCGGCGCCTGCCGCTAGGCGAGCACGTTGTTGTCGTTCCACCAGTCGCGGGCGCGTGCGTTGTCCCATCCGGTGGCGCTGGCGCAGCCTGCTAGCGCCGCCGCGAGCTCGTTTGCGCTCTCGTAGCGGTCTTTGGGCGCCTTGGCCAGACAGCGCATGATCACCGCCTCGATGTCCGCGGGCAGCTCCTCGCCAAGTCGGCTTGACGGTGACTCGGGAGCGTCGGTGGCGTGTTGCACGATCATCTGGATCGCGGTCTTGGCCTCGAACACCAACGTGCCGGTGAGTAGCCAGTAGCCAACGCAGCCCAGGGAGTAGATGTCGGTGCGAGCGTCGATCTTATCGTTGCCACGCGCCATCTCCGGTGGCATGAACGCGGGTGTTCCCTGAGCGACTCCCTCGAGGGTGATCTGAGATGGATCCATGGGTTCATCGACGGGCTTGACCAGGCCGTAGTCGAGCACTTTGATGAAGTCGTAGCGCACGCCCATGTGGGTGCACTGGATGTTCGCCGGCTTCACATCGCGGTGAACCAGTCCCTGGTCGTGGGCTTCTTGCAGCGCTTCGCAGGCTTGCATCAGCAAGAAAGTGGTGCGCGCGGGGGCCAGCGGGCCAAAGCGCACGACGAGCTCTTCGAGATCGATACCCCGCAGATACTCCATGACGTAATAGAAGATGCCGCTCTTGGAAACGCCGAAGTCGTAGACGTCGACGGTGTGAGCGGAGCGCAACTTGGCGGTCGCCTTTGCCTCGCGTTCGAACCGGCGGACTAGTCGTTCGGTCTGCGCTGCGCTCTTACTTTCCAGCATATCCTCGCGAATCAACTTGATGGCGGCGGGGCGTGCGAGGCGTTGATGTTCGGCGAGCCAGACCTCGCCCATGCCGCCCTGGGCGATTCTTCGCTTCAGGTCGTACATGCCCATGTCCTTTTCGCCGATGAACAGGTCGCGGAAGCGCGTGATGAACGCGACCCCGATAAGTGCCATGCCGGTGGCGAAGACGAGTACCGCGATTCCGGTGGCGATTTCGCGGGTGCTCAGAGCGGTGGCGGCGTTAGTGGGCGCGACGAGGAGCATGGCCACGCTCCCGGCGGTGATCGTCGCTAACGTCAGGCCGGCGCGACGCATCGTGCTCGGGATCAGCATGGCGTAGCCGCCGAGCAGAAGCACCGCGGATAGAATCGCGCCAGTGCACGCACCGCGCGCCACCGCAGCATCCTGAGCCGCGCCAATGGTCATGTATCCCCTCGCGGCGATGAACCAGATCAACGCCGCGACCAGGCCCGTCTCGACCAAACGCAAACTTCGCGTCGTGTGAAGTACCCGTGCCAACACCAGGGCAGCGGCCGCGGCGACAGCTGCCGGCATGAGGGGCACGATGGAGTGGTCCCCGGTGCTCGAGTCGAAGACGATAACGACGAGGGTCACCGCCAGCGAGAGGGCGGCCGCCATGCTGAGCAGCGGCCGCAGGAGGAAGACGAAACCGTCGGCGCCCCGCCCGGGGACGAAACCCTGGTCTGGTCAAAAGCGTTCAACGGTCGGGTCGGCTGCGGCGGGCACTAAGGGGAGCAGGGTACGCCAGGGGACCGACTCCCGGGCGGCGACTGGACTTCACCAGCGCTGTTGCCAAGAAATCACCCGAAGCAACAACCGTGAGCTGAATCGCTTCCCCAGCCGGGCTCAGACCGTCCGGTCGGGCCCTTTCGCGAGTCCGTAACCAATAAAGATCAAAACAAAAATTGGCGAGTTGGGCCCCGGACGGCATCAATCCGACTCGGGGCGAGCCGCAAAGGTGTGCTAGAGGTATGGGGCCCAGCGACTGGCGGTCAGGTAGTCGGGGGTACGAGACGGACGGACGGAAACAAGGTATAGGCAACGATACGATGGGAAAAGCTCTAGTAATCGTCGAGTCACCAGCCAAGGCGAAGACGATTGGGAAGTACCTGGGACCGGGTTTCGTCGTGAAATCCAGCGTCGGCCACATCCGCGACCTGCCTACGGGCGGCGGGGTGTCCAAGACCAACGATGCCAAGGCGCGCGCTAAGGCCGCAGCTTTTACCCGAAGCCTTCCGCCCGAGAAGAAGAAGGCACATAAGCAGGCCAAGGCCCGCAAGACCTTGATCGCTCGCATGGGCATCGATCCTGAGGCAGGCTGGGAGGCTCGCTACGAGATCCTGCCCCGCAAGGAGAAGGTCGTAAACGAACTCCAGAAGATCGCCAAGAAAGTCGATCTCATCTATCTCGCCACTGACCGCGACCGCGAAGGGGAGGCGATTGCCTGGCACCTGCGCGAGGCCATTGGTGGCGACGACGAGCGCTACCAGCGGGTGAGCTTTAACGAGATCACCAAGACGGCCATCACCGAAGCGTTCAAGAATCCGGGCTCCCTCGATCTCGATCGCGTGAATGCTCAGCAGGCGCGCCGATTCCTTGATCGCATCGTTGGCTTCATGGTGTCGCCGCTTCTGTGGGCCAAGGTCGCCCGAGGGTTGTCGGCCGGTCGTGTCCAGTCCGTCGCGGTGCGCGTCATCGTCGAGCGGGAGCGAGAGATTCGTGCGTTCCAGCCCGAGGAGTACTGGGAGGTCGTCGCCAATCTCAAGGCTGACGGAGTCCCCGTCGTATTCAAGGTTCACCGAGACAACACTGGCGCCGAGGGCAAGCCATTCCGCCCCGTCAACAAGGCCGAGTGCGACGCCGCTCTCGAGATTCTGAATCCCGCGACCTATAAGGTCATCAAGCGGACCGACCGCAAGACGACCAGCAAGCCGAATCCTCCGTTCATCACGTCCACGTTGCAGCAAGGCGCGAGTAGTCGCCTGGGCTTCAGCGTCAAGAAGACGATGGTGCTGGCCCAGCGTCTGTACGAGGCCGGGCACATCACCTATATGCGTACCGATTCCACCAACCTCAGCAAAGAGGCGGTGGAGGCGTGCCGGGAGCTCATCAGCAGCCAGCACGGGGAAAAGTACCTGCCCGAGGAGCCGAAGGTCTACTCGAGTAAAGACGGCGCACAGGAGGCTCACGAGGCGATCCGGCCGTCGAACGTGACGGCTATCCCCGGTACCATCGACGGGCTCGAGCCAGACGCCGAGCGTCTGTACAAACTGATCTGGCAGCGCTTCGTTGCTTGCCAGATGGTTCCTGCCCTGTTCACCAGCATCGGTGTCGTGGTTGGTGCCGGTCCCTACGAAGTCCGCACCAGCGGTCGCGTGATGCGGTTCGACGGTTTCCTGAAGGTGTTCCCCGCCGTGGCCAAGAAGGGTGACGACGTCATCCTGCCGGACATGAAAGAGGGCGACATCCTGAGCCTCACCGGCTTGGATCCATCGCAGCACTTCACCAAGCCGCGGCCGCGCTACGGCGAGGCGAGTCTGGTCAAGGAACTCGAAAAACGAGGCATTGGCCGGCCGTCCACCTACGCGTCGATCATCTCGACCATTCAGGATCGCGGGTACGTGAAGCTGCAGAATAGGCGCTTCTACGCCGAGAAGATGGGCGACATCGTTACCGATCGCTTGTGCGAGAACTTCGATCACCTGATGGACTACGACTTCACCGCTGGTCTGGAGCAGGAGCTCGACCAGATCGCCAAGGGCAAGGTGAAGTGGAAGGACGTCCTGGATAACTTCTACAAGGATTTCCAAAAGCGCCTCGACGCGGCGGCCGCCGAAGATGGCGGGATGCGCCCCAACGACCCGACCGAGACGGACATCGAGTGTCCCAAGTGCGGTCGCAACATGCAGATCCGCACTGGCGGGACTGGCGTGTTTCTTGGTTGCTCGGGCTACGCGCTACCGCCGAAGGAGCGCTGCAAGCAGACCGTGAACCTGGTGCCCGGCGAAGAAGTCGTGAGCGAGGACGACGAAGAGGGCGAGTCTCGCCTGCTGATGACCAAGCGCCGTTGCAAGGTGTGCGACACGTCGATGGACAACTACCTGGTCGACGAGAAACGCAAGCTGCACGTCTGCGGCAACAACCCTGATTGTCCCAGCTTCGAGGTCGAGCACGGCCAGTTCAAGATCAAAGGCTACGAGGGACCGACCCTCGAGTGCGATAAGTGTGGCCACGACATGCAGATTCGGGCCGGACGCTTCGGCAAGTACTTCGGCTGTACCTCCGACGACTGCAAGAACACACGCAAGCTGTTGCGAAATGGCGAGCCCGCGCCGCCACGTGCCGATCCCATCAAGATGCCCGAGCTTGCGTGCGACAAGAGTGAGGGTGACTTCTTCGTCTTGCGTGACGGTGCGGCCGGAATCTTCCTGGCGGCCAGCAAGTTCCCGCGTAATCGTGAGACCCGCGCACCCAAGGTGCTAGAGATTCTTCCGCACCGCGAAGAGCTGGACCCGAAGTTCCACTACCTGGCCGATGCGCCGACCGAAGATGGCGACGGCAACCCGGCCGTCGTGCGCTGGAGCCGGAAGACCAAAGAACAGTACGTCATGACCGAGGTCGACAAGAAGCCGACCGGGTGGCGCGCGTTCTATCAGGACGGCAAGTGGGTGGTTACCCAGGCGGCGAAGAAGAAGCCGGCGGCGAAGAAGAAGCCAGCGGCCAAAAAGAAGAAGGCGCCAGCCAAGAAGAAGGCGACGGCGACCAAGAAGACCGCGACTGCTGCCAAGAAGAAGGCGCCGGCCAAGAAGACGGCCACGGCCGCGAAGAAGAAAGCGCCGGCCAAGAAGAAGGCGGCGGCCAGCAAATCCAAATCCGCTGGCAGATAGCCAGCTAGACACTGCGACTCGCGAACTAAAAGTCTCCACTCGCGGCAGCAACAGGAACTATGTGTGGGAGCGGTGCGCAGAGGGTGGTGCACTCGAGGCGTTTTTTCTGGCCTGACGCGTTGGGGTGATATGATCTCAAAGTGAGCCGAGGTTACCTGTGTGGCTTTGTGTTGGTTGCAGCGCTCGCCGCGTGTGGCGATGACGCTGGCAACACTGTGGATGCCGGAACGCAGGATGACGCGGCTGCGCCGAGCGACGGTGCGGCGGTGGATGCGGCGGTCGCGGACGGTGCGCTACCCGACGCGGCGGTCGTCGACGGTGCAGTCCCCGACGCGGCAGTTCCCGATGCGGCGGTCCCTGATGCAGCGGTCCCTGATGCAGCGGTGCCCGATGCGGCAGTTCCCGATGCGGCTGTTCCCGACGCCATGGTCCTGGACGCTGGTCCGCTAGCAAATGGTGTGACGACGCTGGCGGGTAGTGGCGTTGCTGGTTCTGCCGACGGCTTCCGCACCGCCGCCGAGTTCTCCAACCCGGCCAACGTGGCCGTGGCTGCGGACGGCACTGTATACGTAGCTGATTTCGATACCGGCCTCATCCGCGCGGTCACCGCGTTTGGCGATGTCACGACGCTCACGAACCAGGTTGGGTTCGCGCGACCGTTTGGCCTGGCCATGTCGTCGACGGGTGTGTTGTACGTGCAAACTGATCGCAACTCGTCGGAGACCAGTGGTGGCGCGCTCTGGTCCATCAACACCACGACCGGGGTGGCGACGGTCCTGTTCGACAACATCGGCCGTCCGCGTGGCCTTGCTGAACTCGCCGATGGACGGCTCGTCATGGCGTTCTATCAAGACCATGTAGTGAAGGTGTACAACCCGAGCACGCCGGCGACCCCGCCGGTGGTGATCGCCGGGTCGGTTGGTGTTGCAGACATGGTCAACGGCACGGGCGCCGCAGCGCGCTTCAACACACCGTACGATGTCGCCGCTGTGAGTGCGACCGAGGTTGTCGTCGCCGATCGAGCCAACCATAGGTTGCGGCTGGTGAACGTGAGCACGGGCGTCGTTAGCACGTACGCCGGCGACGGTACCGCCGCCACGACTGATGGCGCAGCTCTGTCAGCGCAGTTCAACGAGCCACAGGGATTGGCCGTGGACAACGCCGGGGTCGTGTACGTGTCGGAGTTGGGCGGGTACGTGCTGCGCAGTATTGCTGGTGGCACCGTGGCGACGATCGCCGGCGATGGAATCGCTGGCCACGTCGACAGTACGACCCCGCTCACTGCTCGCTTCTGGGGACTCGAAGGGATTGCTGTGCGTGCAGACGGCACCCTGCTGTACGTCGCTGATGGCAGTCGCGGCGAAGCAGACCCGTACAACCGTGTTCGTCGCGTGACGCTTCCGTAGCTGATACCTGGCAGCGCGCGGTTGTTTCTGTAGAAGCGCAACCGCGAATACGTTTCGCGATGACGTCGAAAATCTGGCCAACGCGAACCAAGGTTCGTGTGTGAGTGGCGAGCGTTCGAGAACGCAACAGCTGGCAACTGGGCTAGCCGGCTGCCTGCCACCCTGTCGCACTTTTGAACTCTGCACATCACCGCAAACACATGAAGCTCCCGTTGGCGTGGTCCGTGCACAGGGGCCTGGCGAACGAACTACCGAAGGAGACTTCATGTTGTACCGAACTATCGCGCTACTTATCGCACTTTCGCTCGCGGCTTGTTCCGCAACGGTTGCTGGCCAGGCCAGCGCGGATGCAGACGCCAGTCCCATTGGCGGCGACCCAGACCTCGACGATCCAAACGGAACACCGGAGAGTTTGTGTGACACCGACTTCGCGAACGTCACGCTCGATCCTGTGCCACCGACGGTTCACGTTCTTGTGGACATGTCCGGCAGCATGTCACGTGGGTTCAACGGAATGTCGCGCTGGAGCGCCGTTCGACGAGCGCTGGTCGACACCACCGACGGCGTCGTGTCGCAACTATCGGATCGCATCTACTTCGGCGCGACGATGTACTACAGCAACGACGGAAACTCCGGCGGTGCCTGCGCTGTGCTATCGACGGAAGGGCCGCAGCTGTTCAATCTTTCGCGCATTCGTCAGCTCATCGACTCGGGGAGCCCACGGGACGATACGCCGACAGCCGAAGCGGTCGAACAGATCGCCAGCACCTTCATTCCCGCGGTGGCGAAGTCCAAGCGGTTCCTCGTGATCGCGACGGACGGCGATCCGGACCAATGCACTGACCCCAACGCCCATGACCTCGAGTCGCGCATCCTCACCGAGAACGCGGTAGACCGGGCGTACGCGGCGGGCATTTCTACCCTCGTGCTCAGTGTCGGTAATGACATCACCCGCGAGCACCTTCGCCGAACAGCGAATCTGGGCGCTGGCCAGCCAGTGTTCACGGGAACCGCACCGTATTACGTCGCCAACAATCCGAACCAGCTCGTCAATCAACTCGAGTCTCTGGTAGCGACGACCCTGCCCACATGCTCGTTCAACCTGGCTCAGCCCCTCGCGTTTGCGGACATCCCCAGGGCCAAGCTCGAGCTCGCTGGCGCAGCCATCACCTTCGGTACAGATTGGCGTTGGGTCGACGAGCACACCATCGAACTCGTCGGCCAGGCGTGTGATCTGGTGACCGGCGATCCCACACTGCCTATCACCGGCAAGATTCCCTGCGCGAACTGATCATCGCCGGAAACCCATGCGCGACGCGCGCAGCACGTTGTATGGTGCGGCGGTTCCGTTTCGGCCGCCGCATGCGGCGAGCAGATCATGATTCGCGTCACCTACCACTACTCCGCTTGCGTTCGCATCGACACCGCCGAAGCGAGCGTGCTGTGTGACCCCTGGTTCAGCGAGGGGATCTACGACGGCAGCTGGTACCACTACCCACCGGTTGATGACGCTCTTGGCCAACTGCCCGCGTGTGACTTCGTCTACGTCTCGCATATCCATCCCGACCACTACGACCCGGTGTTTCTGCGTTCGTACGCGGCGGCGCATCCGCGGGCGAGGATCATCGTCGCCGACTTCAACGATAACCATCTGTCGAGAAAAATGCGGGTCGACGGTCTCGCGCATGAGGTAGTCGAACGCCTCGACATCGGTGACACGTCCCTTTCGTTGGTGCCGAACGAGGCGTCTGTTTACGATATCGACAGTGCGCTGGTCGTAACGCGCGGCGCTCACTCGGTCGTCAACATGAACGACAACCTGTTCAATCAGGCTCACATCGATCGGATTCTGGCTTTGCTCGAGGGCGCGCCAACGATCGCGCTGCTGGGTTACACCGGCGCTGGGCCGTATCCGCAGACCTATCACACTGAGCCCGCGGTGCTGGCCGAGAAGGCCAACGAGAAGAAGCAGAGTTTCTTCGTCCGTTACCAGCAGATGCGCGATGCACTGGCACCAGAACTCGTCATTCCCTTCGCTGGCAAGTACGTGCTCGGTGGAAACCTGCACGAGCTCAATCAGTATCGCGGCGTCGCGGATGCGTGCGAAGTGTTGGCGTTCGATTCAACGGCCGTTGTGTTGGCCGATGGTGGTGAGGCTTCGGTCGACACTGAGAGCCTGACGCCGACCGCGGTGAGGACGAAGCCATACGGCCCAGCGGCCATGGCCGAGTATGTGGCCGGCCTCGCGAATCGTCCGATGGACTACGAGTGCTACTTCGCCGACATGCCCGAATCTGCGATGCCTATCGGCCGGCTGCTGCCCAAGGCGTTCGCCAACGCCCATGCCCACTCGGTGGTGGACAGCGACTACTACGTCTGTTTTCCCGTACGCGGGCGCTGGTTCGTCGCGAACGCCAACCGCCACACCGGAACGTGTGAGTTCCGAGACGAGGTCGACAGCCTCCAGCCTCGTTCCGAAATCGACATCGATCCGCGGTATTTGTTTGGGCTCCTGACCTGTGTGTTTCACTGGAACAACGCCCAGACCGGCTCGCAGTTTCGCACCCACCGTGTCCCCAATGAGTTCAATCGGGACGCCAAGGCGTACTTCAACTACTTTCACGTCTAGGCGAACCCGGGGCTCGGCGCCTGTTGTAAGTTCCTGTAATTCGGGCCGTTTTGAGAAAATTGCGGCTTTTTCGATCACACAGCGGCGGCGACTTCTCTATCAAGCACAATGACCGAAACCATGAAATTCCGTCCCGTCATGTTGGTCCCAGGTCTCCTTGCCTGGGGGCTGATCATCCCCGGCATCGTCATGGAGGACACTCTGCTGATTGGCATGGGCGTCGCCGTGATGGTCGTGTTCATGGCCATCACAATCACCAAGAAGTTGCGCGCTTCGGCGAAGAGTGGCGAGGAGCGCAAGCTCGTGTGGCAACAGGGGCGCGCGGCGACCGCACGCATCGTGTCGATCGGTACTCGCGGCGGTGGCATGAACGGAAACCCGGTGATCAACTTCGAGCTAGAGGTGACCTTGGAAGGTGACGTCAGTTACCTGGCGAGAACATCGGTCATGATCTCCAAGCTGGCGATCCCACGCATTCAACCCGAGACCGAGATCGTCGTCCGGGTCGACCCCAACGACCGCAACATCGTCGTCATCGACGAAAAGCTCACTCCGTACGGCTACAAGTAATCGTCCGGTCGAGCCGCGGCCCGACGAACAAGCGGCCATAGCGATCAGGGTCACCGGCGCCGAACCCGATGAGCTCTGCGGTGGTGGCCTGCTCCAGCTCGGTCTCGCCGAGCAGCTGCTGCCTGCGCAATCGACACAGCAGTGACGGCCCGCGCTGGCCGCCTTCCTTCCATATCTGTTCCGCTGCAGACAGCTCCCTGGCCGCGGTGTTCTCATCGCCAACAACAGCCGCCTGGTGGGCGCGAATGACCGCCTGCAACGAGGCGATGTATGGCAGCGCGCTGATTACCCGACAGCTCTTGTCCAACTGGCTGAGTGCCTCAGCTCTGCTGATCTTCCCATCCTGGTACGCAAGCACCGCGGCGAATCCCCAGTGCCGGTAGAACATCGCCCGCGGAACCGGTACCAGGGACGTGTACAGCCTGTGGAAGCGGGACTCGATTTCGCGCACTGATTCCCATGCCGTTTCCGGTCGGGCATATAGCTCGATCGCGATCTCGTGCATGATGCACGTGGCGACGAAGATGTCGTCCTGGACGTTGGGCCACGCGGCTATGGCTGTGGCCAGGTTCTTCTCTGCGCTCGGAACGTCATCGAGGGACAAGTCCAACCATGAGCCCAGCAAGCGGACCCAGTTGAGGATGAACAGATCGCCGCGCTCGGTTGCGTCTTCTCTGCATTGCTCGAGAGCCTGTTGCGCTTTGCGTACATCGGCGCCGTAGTTGCCGCAGACCAACCCAACCAGCGCACGTGCAATGGCCGCCTCTCGAGCCATCTTGCGTCCGCTAGTCGCAAATCGTCGCTCGGCGGAACGCAGCATCAGCAATGCATCCCGGTGTTCCATGCGCTGGATGTGCTGCATCGCGCCTGCCAGGTCAGCGAACGCCAGGCCGACGTCGTCGCGCGATCGTCTCGCCAGGCGTCGCGCCTGTGAGATGGCCTGGTTGATCAGGTCCATGTCTGGAGCGCGGCTGACGTTGGCGAACACGAAATGGCACATGGCGCGTTGCACCCGCGTCGGTTCCCCCGCATCTAGGGCGTCGCGCAGAGCAAGCGCGCTGATCCACGGGGCGCGCACGTCGGTGAACACCAATGCTCTGGCTGTCACGAGTTCGAGATCCAGGCGCTGGAGTAACCTCGGCTCCACTTCTGCCTCGTCGCGAGAGCGAAACGCCACGCCGCGAGTGGCGAGTTCCGCGGTCAGGTTGATGGTCTCGGCCACGGCGTTTGCTGCGTCGACCGGCAGTTTCACCGAAACATCGGCCAGGGCCTTACGCACGATATCCAGCCCGTCGGCGAACAGGCCGCTCAGCATGAGGTGTTCGCCAGCACGGGCGCGAAGTTGCGAGACGGATCCCGCGGTCGTGGTGTCCGCGGCAAGGTCGGCGGCCTGAAGCAACGTTCGGCCCGCCTCGGCGAGCTGGCCGGACTCGGCGAGTGAGTCGGCCAATTCAACGAGCAGATTGATGCGTTGTGGCTTCGATCCGCTGAGCTTGGTCGCTGCTCGGAACAACTCGACCGCTCTGGCGAACGCCAATGAGCCGGTCGCCTCACGGGCGGCGCGGGTGGTCCATAGCAGAGCCGGAGCGCGTGCCTCAGCCGCGCGAAAGTGGTGAGCGATGACCTCGGTGTCGACACGGGAACGCGTCTCGAGGAACCCTGCGAGTCGAAGGTGCATGGCGCGCAGTTGTGCCTGGTCCATCAGAGCCAGAACGGTTTCGCGCACGCGGTCGTGATACGGAGTGATCAGGCCGTCGCGATTGGCGCCCAGGCAGCGCACGAGCTTTTCTCGCCGCAAACGATCGATGACGACCGGAGACCAGCCAGCCATACCGCTGGCGATGCAGGCGGCGCCCTGGGTGAGCTCGACCGCGGAAATCGACACCAGCTCGAGCAGTTGTCGCTCCTGCAGATTCAACGTGTCGATCTGTGAGCCAAAACTCCCCTCGAGGCCCGAGGCCTTCACGCCGGAGTCCAGGGCGCGGTTTAGCAGGAATGGATCGCCACCGGTTGCGCGAAGGACTTCGTCGACGTCGGGGCTCGCGGTTCCTTTTGCTTCGAGCAGGGTCGCAATGTGTTCCCGACTGAGCGGTCGTACGTCGACGTCCACCGAGTGCACACCGCGCGCGTACAGACTGGCGAGCAGGTAATCCAGCGGACGCGCTCTGCCGCGTGCTTCTTCTCGAAACGTAACGATGACGAGGATCGGTGGCGCCTGGGGCTCCAGCAGATCCAGCAACAGTTGCGCACCGTCGTCGGTCGCCCATTGAAAATCGTCGATGGCCAGGATGACCGGCTGATAGCGCGACAGCCGATCGAATAGGGTGCGCAAACCCTTGGACGCGCGGCGACGAAGTTCCAGGGCGGTCAGTGCGCCGAACTCCTGCTTGTGCGCCCGGGCGAACGCTTCCACTCGCCGCAGCACCGGAAACATCGTCGGCAACGCCAGGGCGTCCTCCGAAATCAGCGCGGAGGGCTCCAGATCGCGACGCGACCGCAGGTCCGTGCACAACATGTCGATGGCGCCATCGATTCCTTTGTACGCGACTGCCTCGGCCTCATGGCAGCGGCCATCGTAGACGCTCGCACCGGCACCGCTGGCTTGTTCGCAGAAGCGACGTACCAGGGTCGTCTTACCCATTCCCGGCGGGCCGTGCACGGTCACCACGGTGGCGATTGTCGTCGCCGTCTCCAGGGCTTCGTTCAAAAGTTGCAGTTCGTGCTCGCGGCCGACGAAGGGGCCCGGGTCTGAGAGCGCGACCGCGTTGTGTGGTCCGGTGCCCTGGGATGCGAACATGCGATGGACGTCAGCCGCACCGGGCCGGTCCTCGGGCAGGGGCGCCAGCAGGCGCGTCGCGAATTCGCACAAGGCGCTATCCGCGTCGGGCCACGCGTTCGCTTCACACGGCTTTGGCCCCGATAACTTGCGGGTCATCAACTCCTGGTCGGTACCGAAGAACGCCGGCTCTCCGCTGAGCGCCTCGTACAGCATGACGCCGAACGCATACCAATCACTGCTTTCACTGGCGGGCGCGCCCATGCCGCGCTCCGGCGCCATGTACTTCGGCGTCCCCGCGATAGCGGTCTGCAACACCTGCTTGTGCGACCGGGCGAGTCCGAAGTCGAGGAGGACCACACGGCCTTTGCGTTCCACGAGCGCGTTCGATGGTTTGATGTCGCAGTGAACACAGTCGGCGTCGTGCAGCGTTTGAATAGCGGAGGCGAGTTGCCGAAAACACGACCTGAACTGTTCGGGGGCGCGCACCAGGTGGTCGTCGAAGGGGATCCCGTCGACCAACTCCATGGTGAAGTACCACTGCTCCTGAGCTGAGAACAGTTCGTAGAGGCGGACCACGTTGGGGTGGGCCAGGTCGGAGACCAATCGGAACTCTCGCTTGAACCGGATTAGCCAGTCCGGACGAGACGACTTGAGTGCCTTGAGGGCGACGGTTGCACCGGACTCCCGATCGCGGGCTTCGTAGACGTCGCCAAACGAGCCGCTGCCCAGTGCGCGACCGATCTCGAACCGCTGCCGGGCTCCGGTCAAGTCCGCTTGAGTCAGCTGGGCCGGCGTCGCCGCCAGCCTGGCCATCAGGTCGTCGAGATCGTCGTCGCTCACCTCGCGATGATTCTCGCATAGATGATTCCCGGTATCCGTAGTTCGGCCTCACCAGTGATACGATTGATCATGGCAAACGCGACCACCGACGGCCAGGTCGAGGCGCCGACCGAAGCCGACGCCCGGTCCCTGTGTTCGCAAGGGGATTTCGATGGTGCGACTACCGTGGTCATTCAGGGCTATGGTCAGGAGGTCTTCGCGTTCTTGGTCTCTCGTGAACGCGCGGAAGACAGGGCGTCCGAGATGTTTGCCGAAGCATGTGAAGATCTGTGGCGGAGCATGCCCGACTTTCAGTGGCGCTGTTCGGTCAGGACCTGGTTCTATCGCTTGGCGCGCAACGCGGCCACCCGCTACGGAAAACGGCCGGTCAATCAGGCGGCGCGGCGGAAGAACATGTCGCAGATATCCGAGCTCGTCGCCAAGGTGCGCAGCCGCACGCTGGTTCATCTTCGCTCCGAGATAAAAGACGAACTGCAGAAACTCCGGGAGAAGCTGAGCGCCGAGGATCAAGCCCTGCTCGTGTTGCGTATCGACCGCAAGCTCGAGTGGGGGGATATCGCCCAGGTGATGCTGGAAGATGTGGACGAGGAAGCAACCGGCGAGGATCTCGCCCGGGCCGCGGCACGTATGCGCCAGCGGTTCCAGTCGCTAAAGAATCGGCTGCGCACACTGGCTGAAGAACACGGCCTGCTCGAGCGCGCTGACTAGAGCCGGCTTTCATTCGCAAACAACCGCCAAATTCAGGCGGTTACGGGCTGGTCGGCAGATTTAGCCAAAAATCGACGTGGAGAACGATCACACGGACGGTCGGGCTTCTCTATCCAGGTGACGCGAGAGCGCGGACGGGCATCAGGGCCCGAAACGCTGAACACCGATCGCGTCCGGGGGGAGCTATGCGCCCAAGCCACCACTGCGTCGAACCTAAACACACCAACAGGAGACTAGCCTCGATGAATCTACTGCGAAACTGTAATGCTTTTGCTCTCGCGTCCTTGATGGGACTGACGATCGCCGGTTGCACCAACAGCGAAGAGCCAGCGCCGGATCCGGACCCTATTCCGGAGCCGACGTACTCGTACCGCACGACCAGCAACGTTGGCGATCTTTCAACGTGGACCCTCGAAGGCAACATGTTGTCCGTCGAGTGGAAAGACATCGCGCCCGTCACCGGCGCGATCGAAAAAACGTATATCGCCAGCGCGGTCTGCGCCTCGCAGAACGACGAGTACGGTTACCGCAACTGTCTGGTTGATGGCGACGCACAATGTGTGTCCGGAACTCAGCAGTGCGGCGATGACGACGGCCCCCAGGACGGCGACACCCTCACCATCTTCGAGGTTCCAGGGACGGCACTTCTGGTCAACTCGGGTCACGACGGTCAGCTGCACGCGGGCTTCGCCGCCCAGGGTTGCAGTGAGGTCGCCACTCAGGACTACAGCTACATCAACATTGGTCTGGGTCAGCGGGACGTGGTCGGCCTGTTCCGTACCGATGGCGACTTCAGCACTGTGCATCACATGGACTTTGGCTTCAGTGATGCTCCGGACAACGAGCTTAGCTACAACACCAATGACCCCGGTGGCCTTGTTGCCGGTCTTAGCGCGAGCCCCTGCGACGGTGGTGTTCGCGAGCTGACGATCGCCGAGACCAACGACAAGCTTCGTCTCGTCATTACCGCGGCTGGTCACCTGGTTCTCGACAAGCCCGAGGGGCAGGGCGGCATGCTCGCCATCAGCAAGGCGAACGCAGCGGTCATCAGCGACTTTGCCAGCAAGAGCTGGCACGGTATCAGCTTTCCCGATGAAGGCGAGCCCGAGTACATCTCGGTCACCACCGGTCCGCTCGCCGATGGTCGCGTCCAGCTGACATCCATCGTCTTGTCCGAGTCAGGCGACATCACACCCATGAACAGCTACATCAACAGTGGCGCGGTTGCTCCCAGCCTCAACGGCGGCATGATGGAGCCAAACGAGCCGTACTTCACTAATCAGATCGTTTCAGGCGGTCACTACACCAACGGTCCATCCGAGCTTCCGGGCGTGTTTGAACTCGACCCGGTGAGCGGTGACGAGACTGCGATTCTCGGCATTGGCGCGACGGTCAACGGTAAGACCATGTTGTTCGGTGCGGTGGTCAACGGCCACGAAGAGAACGAAAACGTCGTGAAAGGTAACTTCATTCTGTTCGAGAAATAATCCGACCGATAACAACGTTTGCATATCGACACCCTCGCCCATCACCGGGCGGGGGTGTTTTGCGTTGTGCTGTACACGCAACGTTAGTGTTTTGCGTTGCGCCATGCATGCGTCTGCTATCGTGTACCCATGAGAACACTTCTGGTCCTGGTAACGGCGCTCGGGTTGATCACCGCGTGCGCGAGCGACAAGAAAGACAAGTCGAACAAGACGAAGACGACCGCCAAGGACGGGGACAAGAGCGGAGCTAAGCCTGACAAGACCGCCGCGAAGCCCGACAAGCCTGTGACCGCACCGAAGCCAGCGGCAGACAAGCCAGCGGCAGACAAGCCAGCGGCAGACAAGCCAGCGGCAGACAAGCCGGCCAAGATGCCGAAGCAGGCGGCGGTAAAGCAGGGCGGGACGGCGTGGGCCGTCTACCTGGCCGTCGACAAGCCGGGTGCCAAGACTCTCACGGCGGCGTCTGCGAGCGCCAAGAAGCTTGGCTACACGGTGTTCGGTGCGGACATCAACTGCACCCGGCCGGTGGACAAGGGCGCGCCAAAGGCCAAAGGCGAACAGCAGATCGTCGCGGTGTATTTCGACAGCAAGGCCAAGGCCGAACTGGTGGCAAAGGCGTACGGAAAGTCCGTGTGGGTTGGCCGCGCGAAGACGTTCTGTTTGGACTGAGTGTGCCTAGCTTGGTGGTGGCGCAGCGTCATCGCCGAGCCGAAACGTAAAGATGGAACCTTCGACCGGCGCGCCGTGTTCGTGGCGTAGCACCGTGGCATCGTGGGCAACCAGTTCAAACCCGTTCTCCTGGGCGACCGTCGCGACATACGTGTTGCCATGGGTGTAGCGGCCGCTAGGGGTCAGTTGCCATGTGCCTTCGCCGTTCTCGATCGAGAAAACGAACAGGCCGCCGGCGCGCAGTCGCGCTCGCAGGGCTGCCATGACCGGACTCAGATCGCCCAGGTAGATCAACACATCTCCGGCCGTCGCAGCGTCGAACTGATCTGTCGCCGCGCGCAGGTAGTCGACGACGTCCGCGACGTGAAGGTGATCGTAGTGCCCCTGTTCCCGCGCCTGAGCAATCATCCCCGACGACAAGTCGACTCCACACAACTCGGCTGTGAGAGGGCGTACCTCGGCGCCGACCATCCCGGTTCCGCAACCGATGTCGAGTAGACGCGATAGCGGCGACTCCGCGGCGGTCTCGAGGCAGCGGCGTATCGTTGTTGGGGCAGAGTAGTCCAGGCCGCGCAAGTGAGTCTCGAACTTCGTGGCCGTGTCGTCGAACAGAGCGCGGACGTATCCAGCGGGCGCCGTCGTTGTGTTCTCGCCCGTAAGTGCGGCGACCAGGTGGGCCGCGCTCGGTTCGTCGGGGTTCACTGCCAGCACCGCCCGATACGCGCCGGTTGCTTCGGCGATGCGGCCAAGGCGCATCATCGATCCTGCGAAATTGAGCAGCGCTGGAACATTGGTGCCGTCGGCTTGTACCGCGGCGCGGTACGACTCGGCGGCGTCTTCGGTGCGCTCCAGCCGATCCAGGGCCATGCCCAGGTTGGTATGCGCCGTGCTCGAGGTTGGTTGTAGCTCCACCACGCGAGCGAGCTGGACTGCAGCTGCATCGATGTGTCCCAGCTCGGTCAGCGCCAGGCCGAGTACGCTGTGTGTGGTCGGGTCGTCGCTATCGAGGGCAAGCGCCGCTAGACACGCGTCGACGGCTGCCGCATGGTCGCCGCCGCGAAAGAGGGCGAAGCCGAGGGCGCGCCGAGGGTCACTCCACATCGGCGCCAATGCGATCGCAACAGCCAGCGCTTGGCTCGCGGCGACGTAGTGCTGCTGGGCGTGCAGCACCGCGCCCAGACCTGCATGGTGATGGGCGACCCTCGAGTCGAGTTCGATCGCACGTCGATAGAAAGTTTCGGCCTGGTCGAGTTCGCCCAGGGCGCAGCAGACCGAGCCAAGATTTGCGTGAGCGTTGGCGTTGCCGGGATCGAAGGTGGTCGCGGCTCGGTACGCTGCCTGCGCCTCGGCCAGCCGGCCCTGAAGCTGTAGCGTCGTGCCCAGGTTGGTGTGTGCTTCGGAGAAGTCGGGTTTCGCGGCGATCGCGTTGTGATACGCGTGCTCGGCCGCCGCCAGATCACCAGTGTTCGCCGCGCGCACTCCCCGTTGAAACCATCGTTGCGCTGCGACCGCTGGCCGTGCTTTGGAGCCCATGCCCGGCAGTGTAGCCGCCATCGGCGCGAGCCACGACATCCCCGGTCGGGTTACTGTGATTCGTTTGGGGCTGGGCGCTGAAATTCCGCGTCTTGTAGGTAGTCGTACAGGAGATCGAACACGATCCGCACGCGTCGACTCGTGTTGACCTCACGGTGGGTGGTCAGCCACATGGGGATAACGACAGGCTCGAGGGTGGGGTGTACTCGCTGGACCAACGGCTCGGCATCGCCAATGTCCGCGGCCATGACACCGATCCCGATTCCGTATTTGACCAGCTCCCATTGGGTGAGATGGCTTTCGCTGATCACCGTGAAGTTGTCCTGGCTGAGCTTCACGCCGATGGCACTCAGTACGTTGATCATCGCGTCCGTCCGGTCGAAACCGATGAACTCGGCCCTGGATAGATCGCTGGGGCTCGTGATGTTCCCGAGTCGCGCGAGGTATTGCGGCGACGCGAAGAGCTGGCCGTCTACGTCCTTCACTTTCTTGGCGACCAGGTCAGAGTGGGTCGGTCGAAAGCTACGCACGGCGATGTCGGCTTCGCGTTTTCGCAGATCGCTGGGCGCGTTGGACGCGACGATTTCGATCGAGATCCCCGGATGTGCGAGTCGCAACCCGGCGACGAACGCCGGTAGTTGGAGCGCGGCAATAGCTTCGCCGGCAGTGATGCAGATGTTGCCATCCAGAGATTGGGAGTGGCCGGCCGCCGATAGCGACAGACGACCCGCCGCTTCGCCCATTTCGCGCACGTGATCAAGCAACTCGAGGCCGCTCGGGGTCAACGAGAGTCCGCGCCCGGTGCGTTCGAACAACGCAACGTCGAGTTCCTGCTCGAGGGCGCTGACCTGTCGCCCCAACGTAGGTTGGGCCATCCCTAGAGCGCGCGCCGCCGCGGAAAGCGAGCCTTCCTCAGCGGTGACAAGGAAGGCTCGCGCCCGGTTCCAGTCAAAATTCACGCGTCGCCAATCCATGCGTAAATGCATATCATGTCGGCGAGTTTGGGGAATTTCATTTACAGAAATGCATGGGTATAACTAAGTCATCGAGTCGGCCACTACCAAGGAAAATAAATGAAATTAGCCACCTATGACGAGTTCACGACCCTTAAGCCAGTCTGCCGCGCGGCTGAGCGCCAGCCCCAGATGAAGGCAATGACGTACGCCCGCTACGGTGCGTTGCACGGAGTCACCCTCGCCAGTGTTGCGACCCCAGTCGTGGGCGACGACGACGTGTTGGTGAGAGTCAGGGCGGCGGGCCTGCACGTGGGGGATGTGTTTGGTGTGAAGGGGGAGCCGTTGCTCATGCGCGTCGCGACCGGACTGTTCAAACCGAAGCACGGAATCCCCGGGTTTGATCTCGCTGGCACCGTTGAGGCGGTCGGTAGGAACGTCAGCCGATTCCGCCGAGGCGATGAAGTTTTTGGCGCCGGCGTGGCAACGTGCGCTGAGTACGCGATCGTTGAAGAGGACCTGCTGGCCCTCAAGCCATATAACCTCAGCTTCGAGCATGCCGCCGGGCTCGCTACGTCTGGGCTAGCGGCACTGCATGCGCTTCGCGACGTCGCAGACGTTCGCCCAGGACAGCGCGTGCTGATCAACGGTGCGTCAGGTGGTGTGGGCCACTTCGCGGTTCAGATCGCCAAAGCCTTCGGCGCCGAGGTCACCGGTGTTTGCGGTCCGCACAACGTAGACATGGTACGCGCACTTGGGGCGCACCACGTAATCGACTACACGCGTCGCGACTTCACTGAGGCGGGCCCGCACTACGATCTCATCTTCGATAACGTGGAAAACCGTTCGCTCTCCGAGTGCCGGCGAGCGCTAGCGCCGACCGGGATGCTCATACTGAACAGCGGCACCGGGGCCCGGGGCCTCGCCATGTTCGTTCGTTTGCTCAAGCCACTCGTGGTCTCGCCGTTCGTACGCCACAAGCTGCGTCGTTATCTGTCGCAGCCGAACCACGAAGACCTCGATGCTCTCCGACGACTCACGGAATCCGGCGAACTCAGCCCGATCATCAGCAAGAGCTTCGCCCTCGCGGAAACCGTCGATGCGTTGCAGCACATCGACACCGGGCGCGCCCGAGGTAAGGTCGTGGTTCGCGTTTGCCCGCTCTAGTTCGGCGCAGCAGCCACGCCGAACCAATGGTCGGCGAGCTCCGCCAGGGGAAGGGCCGGGGGCTCGAGCATCTTGAGATACCAGGACAGGGTGCCGTACTTGTGTAACAAGGCGTGGCGCAGCGTTCGCGACGCGCGTTCCACTGGATCGGCGTTGCCACCATAGCTCTGGGAGAACGCGCTGAATGCTCGCTTGTCCCCTCGAGTGACGAATAGGCCGACCGCGGCGAAGTCGTACTCCGGGTCGCCGATCATCGCGTCACCGAAGTCGATCAGCCCTGAGATCGTTCCGTCCTGAACCAGTACGTGTCCAGGGCCGAGTTCTGTGTGCAGTAGCGCCGGCTCGAACTCGGGGGCGGGACGGTCGTCTCCGAGCTCAAGGAATGCCTCCAGCTCAGCCATGCGGGCCGGTTCCAGGTCACTTTCCTGGTCCAAGCAGCGGCCACGTTGTTCGTCGCGGAACGCCTTCCAGGGAATGGCGAATCGGACCAGCGACTCCAGTGGCAGATCGTGCATGGCGCGCACGCACTCACCGAGTTGACGCGCCAGCTCCACTCGTACGGTTGGTGGAGTCGTTGGCCAGACATCTTCGATGGGCTCTCCCGGTAACCGGGTCGCCACGAAGTACGCCCATCCCTCGACAGTGCCCTCGGCAACGATTGCCGGGGTGGCGACTGGAAGGCGGGCCGCTCCGTCCCGGTTGAGGTGGCGCAGGACGGCGACCTCTAGTTCGCAGCTTTCCAGGTCGGCGGCTAGTGGTGGATGCAGCTTGATGCACCAGCTGCGCGAAAGGAATACGGCGACAGAGCCGATCGAGCTCTGGGTAAACTCTTCGTCAAGGTCGTGTTTCTCTCGCAGCAACGCGACAACTGGCAGCCACGCATCGGCGTCGGCGAGGAGCTTCCCAAACTTGCCGGAATCGGCGATCGCTGGCAGTACGGACATGACGCGTAGTCTACCCGGTCCATCGGGCTTGTCTGCCACGAACGCCCGCGGTATGAAACGCCGTGGCCTACAAGGAGCTGTTCTCGCGGTTTTTGACTGCGGACCCGACGCGGTTGCATTTTGCCGCCCACAGTCATCACCTGTGGCCAGACGTCGCTTACGACGCGCACTGCCAGGCCTGGCTCGACGCCGCGCAGCTCGTGGATCGGAAATGGGACAAGGTGTTCTCAGAGGTGGTGCCCCAGACCCAGGCGCACATCACGCGCATCCTGGGACTGGACGACCCGGCGGCCATCGCGTTTGCACCCAACACCCACGAACTGGTCGCCCGTCTGGTGTCTTGCTTCGATGGTCCCGTGCGCATCCTGTCCACCGACGCCGAGTTCCATAGTTTCAGTCGCCAGAGTCGGCGCTGGGAAGAAGCCGGCGTCGCACGTGTCGAGCGAATCCCGGTGGAGCCCTTCGACTCGTTCCACGACAGGTTCGTTGAGGCGAGCAGTACCGGCGAATTCGACCTGGTGTTCGTTAGTCAGGTGTTCTTCAACTCTGGTTTCGTCTTCGATCGTTTCGCCGAGCTGGCGGACGCCGTCGTCGACGAAAAGTGTTTCATCGTCATCGATGGCTATCACGGATTCATGGCACTGCCTACGGACCTCTCAGCGGTGCAGAGTCGTTTGTTCTACCTGGCCGGCGGATACAAATACGCCATGGCGGGTGAAGGCGCGTGCTTTATGCATTGCCCGCCCGGGTATGGTGAGCGTCCACTGAACACCGGCTGGTTCGCCGGCTTCGGCCAACTCGAAGGCGGCCAGGGCGGCGTGCACTACGCGACGGATGGTTCGCGTTTTCTCGGCTCCACATTCGATCCGAGCGCGTTTTACCGATTCAACGCGGTGCAAACGCTGCTCGCGGACGCGGGCATTACGCCTTCAACGATTCACGCCCATGTTCGTGGATTACAGCGACGCTTCATCGACGGTTTCGAGCCTGGTTCGCTGGCGCTCATCCCCAGTGATAACGCGGCGGACCGTGGCCACTTCCTGACGTTCCGTACCAGGGACGCGGGGCGCATCGTCGACAGCCTCGCCAAAGAAAACGTCATCGTCGACCGCCGTGATGACCGACTGCGCTTCGGATTCGGCCTCTATCACGACGACGCGGATGTGGACTTGCTGTTGGCCCGACTCGCTCACGTAGCTGTCTAGCAGCCTCCGTTCTAAACCTGGCTAGACCGGTCAACATCGGCAAATTCTGCTGGCGTTCTTACAAATCTCCAGGTTGCAATTCGGTATTGCCCCGCTGACCTCGGCAGCAGTCTATGATGGCGGCGTGACTGCATGGGAACGCCTGACAGCTCTGGACGCCTCGTTTCTCGGACTCGAGGATGAACGCACACCGATGCATGTTGGCGCCGTCGTCATCTGCGACGCTGGTCCTCTCGAGACAGAGGATGGCGGCATCGACTTCGACAAGTTGTGCCGTTTCTTCGAGAGCACGCTGGCGATCAAGGAGCGGTATCGTCAGCGCGTCGAATGGATTCCGGGACTAGGCCATCCGGTCTGGGTCGACGACGAACACTTCAATATTTTTTATCACGTGCGCCACGTGGCCCTACCTCGACCCGGTGATGAGCGTCAGCTAAAGCGGCTCGCCGGCCGTGTGTTCTCACAACGCCTCGATAGAACGCGGCCGCTGTGGGAAGCGTGGGTGGTCGAGGGGTTGAGCGAGCATCGTTTTGCCCTCGTCGTCAAGATTCACCACGCGATGATCGATGGGGTCGCCGGCGTCGATCTGATGACGTCATTGTTCCGCGGTACCCCCGACGATTCGATCGCCAAAGTGACCATTCCTGAACCACGCCCGCGGCCAAACAGGCGTGAGATGCTGTCGGCGGAGCTCGACCACCGGGCCAAAGGTTCCCGAGAGATCCTGGACAAGATCGGCGACGTGATCCGTGACCCGAAGGGCTGGTGGGAAGGCGCGCGGGACACCGCCGAGGGGATCGCTTCGACGATCATCAGTGGGCTCGCCCCGGCCTCGAAATCGCCGCTCAATCCCAAACGCATCGGGCCAAACCGGCGCTTCGATTTCGCGCGCTTCGATCTGGCGAAGGTGAAAGAGGTCAAGAGCGCGTTGGGCGGTAAGCTCAACGACGTCGTACTCGCCACCGCATGTGGTGCGGTGACTCGATTCTTGGATCGACGCGGCGTCGATCTCGCCGAGTTGGTCGACTTCCGTGCCCTGGTCCCGGTCAGTGTGCGCAAGACGAGTGAACGCGGCGCGGGCGGCAACAAGGTCGGCATGATGCTCGCCAACTTGCCCGTACAGGAACGCGATGTGGAGCGCCGCTTCCAGCTGATCTGCGAGATGATGAACTATCTCAAGACGCAGTCGCACCAGGTCGAGAGCACGACCGCCCTCGAGGAGCTGGCTGACAAGACCGCAGCCGGACTGGTGCGAAGCATGGCTAGAATCGCCGGCCGCCAGCGCGCCTATAACCTGGTGGTCACGAACGTACCCGGCCCGCCGTTTCCGATGTATCTGCTCGGCGGCCGGATCCGCGAGCTCTATCCCCTCGTGCCGCTGATCTCGACCCAGGCTTTGGGGCTGGCGCTGTTCAGCTATGACGGCTCGTTGTTCTGGGGGCTCAACGCCGATTGGCAGGAGATGCCGGACTTACATGAGTTCGCCGAGGATCTCGAGGCATCTTTCGCCGAACTAGCCGAGCTTGCCCTGGGGCCGGCAGAAACCGCGCCGGCTAAGTCCAGCGCGAACAGTCAATCAGAGCCGCGAGTTGGCGTTTCTATGCCGCCGACAGCTCAGCGCCGCAAAACTGAGTAGGTATGAATTGTCGTCGGGGCTATTCTCCCCGCCATGGCAACTGACCAGACTGTCCGACGCACCTACGATGTCGTGCTCTTCGGCGCTACCGGTTTTACCGGTAGCTTGATCGCCGAGTACATCGCGCGCACCTACGGATCTTCGATTCGCTGGGCGATCGCCGGCCGCAACCCGAGCAAGCTCGCCAAGGTCAAGGCGGCGGTCACGGCCATCGATTCGAGCTGCTCGGACGTGGGCATCATCGAGGCAGATAACGGCGATCAGGCGAGCCTGGTCGCGATGGCGGAGCAGGCCAGGGTAGTACTCACGACCGTGGGGCCGTACGTCGATTACGGTGAGCCGCTCGTACGAGCGTGCGTGGCCGGCGGCGCTGACTATATCGACATCACCGGTGAGCCGGAGTTCGTCGACGACATGATCGCCAAGTACGACGACGCGGCACGCGAAAAAGGTCTGCGCATCGTCAACTGTTGTGGCTTCGACAGCATTCCCCATGACCTGGGTGCACTGTTCACCGCGCAGCAGTTGCCCAAGGATCAGCCCATGACCATCAGAGGATTCGTCCAGGCGAAAGGCACGTTCTCTGGTGGTACCTGGCAGTCTGCGGTCAAGGCAATGGGCCGAATGCGCGAGGCCGAGAAAGCAAAGCGTGCGGCGAAAGCTCAGGCCGGGACGAAAAGCAATGGAAGTGGCCGGCGCGTGCGTGGTTTGAAGCCGTCTGTCAGCTACAACCGGCAGCTCGGTGGGTGGGTGTTTCCGTTGCCCACCATCGATCCGCAGATTGTGCGACGCAGCGCAAAGGTGCTCGACGAGTACGGGCCCGACTTCCAGTACGGCCACTACGGAAAGTCGGCGTCGTTGCCCAAAGTCGTCATGGGCGCGGTTGGCATCGCGGGTCTTGTCGCTCTCGCTCAACTGAAGCCGACCCGCGAATGGTTGCTGACGAAGCGCCAGTCCGGCGCAGGGCCGAGTGAAGAGCAGCGCAACAACGCCTGGTTCAAAGTGACGTTTCTGGGCGAGGCCGGCGGAAAGCGCGTGACGACCCGGGTCAGCGGTGGCGATCCTGGCTACAGCGAGACGTCGAAGATGGCGGCCGAGTCTGCTCTCTGCCTGGCACTGGACCGGGACAAGTTACCCGAGCATGCCGGCGTGATTACGCCAGCCGTCGCGATGGGGGACCTGTTGACCGAGCGGCTCATAAAGCGCGGCATCGGCTTCGATGTGGTTGAGTAGTAGGCGCTAGCGGTTCACGCGACGCCGTCGCCAAGCCACGCACCGTGGAATCCGAATGGTACCCGGCGCGGCATGTGGATGCGGGCAATGGGCCCGGCACTCATGTCTTTCGCGTCTAGCACGGCGACGTAGCTACGCGCGGTAGTGCGGTCGAACACCATACTCAGTACGTAGCCGTCGTCTTCGGCGTCGCCGAACGGAACGAACATGGGCTCGTCGGGCTGGTGGTTGCGTCCGGCATCCCAAAGTTGCTCCACTCCGGTGGTCCGATCGAACTTGCTAATGCCGTTAGGCGTAGCTACCAGCCGTTCGCCACTCTCATCGAATCGCAGGGAGTAGGCCATGCGGTGCTCACGTCCGGTACGGCGCAGATCGATCTGCGGAAAGTCCGCCGAACGCTCGTGCATGGGACCCTCGCTGACATTGCCGGTCTTGACGTCGATCTCCCAACTCCATGGTGTTGGCGTGGCAGACGCGTCGGCGACACTGTTCCTCCACAAGTGGGGTAGGCGACAGCCTTCCAGCACGATCTTGCCCGTGTTCGTCTCGTAGGCGTTGAACGTGTGGAACATGAAGCATTGATCGATTTCGATCCAGTTGGCGCTCCCGCTGCTGCCGTCGCGGGGTATCACCCCGATGCGCGCGGGTGCGTCATCGACCCAGCGGAATGGGAAGCCATCGGCGAGCAGTGAGTTGTCGAAGCGGATCGGTAGGTCGCAGATGATGCCGTGAGACTCAGTGATCTGCATGTCGTGCATCATCGCGGAGTGGCCGATGTCCACCTCGACGCTGCGCACCAATGCGCCATTTGCATCAATCACGTGATAGGTGAGGTACGGCGGGAACGGTGCATAGCCGATAAAGAACATCTCGCCGGTGACCGGGTCGATCTTCGGATGTGCCGACATCGGTCGTTGGAGCTCACCTGCGAAGTCGTACTCGCCTAGGGTGGAAAGGTCCGCGGCTGAAATCTCGTGGGGAACGCCGGCTTCGTACAGGGCCAGTAGCTTGCCCGCATGGGCTTTCACCGCGGTGTTCGCGCGATTGGCTGCGAGGCTGTCGCCCGAATTGGATTCGTAGGCGAGGGTTTGCACATAGCGATTGCGGTACCACAACGCGCGTCCTGCCTCGAGGCGTACGCCGTGCAGCATGCCATCACCGGTGAACCAGTGCAGTGAACTCTTACTCCGCGGATTGGCGCCGTCGCGTAGGAACAAGCCGTTGAGCTCCGGCGGCAGGTTGCCTTCGACTTCTAGATCGAACGCCTCGATCTCGTTATCCACTGGCGCGTAGTTGCCGCTGAGCCACCATCTGCCCTCGGGATCCTCGGGTAGAGAAGGTGGCGGGCTATCGGTGCAACCAGCCAGAGAGTGCGCCAACATGAACGAGGCACCGGTCGCTCCGGTGACGCGCAAGAAATCGCGGCGAGAAAACATGGTGCGCTCCTTAGAAGGGCAGATTGAAGTTGAGCTCGAGATCGAGAGCCACGCTGGTCGCGGAGCTGAGGGTCACCTGAGGCGACGCAAAGCCGTCCAGGGCGATCAAGTCGCCACGGTCGGGTCCGGCGGCTGCCGGATCGTCGGCAACAACCGTTCCGTTGTCGTCGAGGAACGCGGTGACGAAGTACGGCTCGGCTCGCGGAGGAATACCGGTTACCGCATAGACGACCGACACGCCGTCGCCGCTCATGTCCACGTCGTCGACGCGCGCGGCACCGACCAGCTCGGTGGTGTCAGCGTTACTCACCGGGTCAAGCGTGAACACCGCGATGTAAAGATGGCCAATGCCGCCAGCGGCAGGTGCCGCGCTGCGGGTGATCGACCCGGTGAGCGTCGCGCTCTCCGACTCACCGGCGTCGGTGACCCTGGCGTCCGCCGGTGGCGTCACCAGCGCGTCCGCCGCGGCCGGCTGTGCATCCGCGACCGCGGGCCCCGCATCGACCCCCGTCGCCGAATCAGTACAGGCGCCCCAACAAGCCGCCAGAAGAATCACTGCAATTGTCGTTGTCCGTCCCACGCCAAGGCATATATCTGAGCGTGGGTCGCTATTGCAAGTGAAACTTTCTACTTTCGATAAAAGATACTGAAATTACACATTTGTTCTGTCGAAACGACTCATGGCGGTCCTCCCTAGAACCGGGCGGCGAAGTTCATTCCGACTTCGGTGGACCGGTTTTTTGGCTCGTACAGCACGATGGGCTGGCCGTTACCGTCGGTGCCCAACAGCTCCGGCTCCGATTGGTCGATGCTCCAGTAGCGCAGGTAAGGCTCGATCTCCAACCTGAGTCCAGCGGTGTTTTTTGCGAAGCGCAGGGCCACGCTCAGACCTCGGCCGCGCTTCTGTTTGTTCGTCACGTCGGGCAGCGCTGCGCTCAGGTCACTCAAGTTCGAGCGCTGTCTACCGGTCCAGAAGTAGCGATACTCGACCGCGATCCTGAGCGTGTCGTTGCCTAGCTTTCTGTCGTAGCGCACGCCGACCGGGCTGTAGATATACGTCGACGTGCGGTCGTATCCCGCCGGGTCGTGGCCGAGACCATCGAAGAGCCTGCGGTAGCCGACGCCGACATACCCAATCCACCTTGTCCGTGAGGTCGAGGACAGGCTGCGCCCGACGAGGCCGCGGCCTTCGAAGATCGTGTTGAAGTTGTTCGCCACTTTGTAGGACTCGCCGGTCATCAACCTGCCGTCGTAGTCGATCCAGCCGATGCTGTAACGCACTTCGGCGGAGAGGAACGTTGGCCGGTGAACCGAACAGCTTCCAGCGACACCCATCATCATGCCAGACTCGCTCATCAGGCCCGGCTCGTCGTATTTGATATACGACAGCTGGGGACCGACTTCGCAGCGAGTCCTGGACGACGACTGCTTGGCCTTGCTGGTCGGCGCAGGCACGCTCTTCTTGGTTCGCGCGAGTTCAATCGGAGTCGAGCCTTGGGCCTTGACCACAACTGGCTTGGCGGGAGCCGGCGCAGGAACCGGTTTCGTCGCTGGATCCAGGCTAACGATGTGCGGGCTATCACTGCGACCCGAGTGCCCGATGATCCGTCCCGAGCCGTTTCGAACCTCGAAGTAGTACTGCACCGTCGACCCCTGCATGTGGCTCGCGGGGATCTTCGCCGTGTGAGCACCGCCGCTCTGTTTCGTCAGTAGCCTGGCGAAGATGCTGCTTCCTTGTTTGCGCACGTACAGAAGGAGCCAGCAATCGTCGCAGCCTGGCGTGGTTGCGGTCAGATACAGCGGGTGGTTAGGAGCCGCGCTGTCTACGACATCGTGGCTAAGAGTGCTGTCGCTGCCGGAATCGTCGGCGGCGGCCGGGCTCGCCAAGCCAACGGTGAGCATGCACAAAAAGGTGGCTAGTGGCTTGAGCACTCTCTTTGGTCTAACAAGAGACCGTGGTCACGTCACCCGGCGAACGCATGCGGATGAACTTTTACCGCCACTTGTGATTCACCACACTTGCCGCGCTAGCCCGAACATGAAGGACCCTATCCTCCCAAAGGGGCGCAATGTATGCTGGTGCTCATGCGATGTCTGGCCGGGTCTGCACGGGAGTGCTCATGTCGATACACGTAGACCGAGAGCTCGCCAATGACTCTGGGGGCGCGGCCAATGAGGTCGATGCTGGCTCGAGTGCCCCGGTTCAGGGGGCGTCGAACTCTGACATGGCTCGCCGGGCGGCAGAGGCTAGAGCCTCTCGCAATGGCAACGTGCAACTGCAGCAGGGCAGCGTGGAAAGCGCCGACCTGAGTTCCGCGGATGTCCAGGCAACGGCTCAGGCTGGTGTCTCCCAAGGTGGGGCGCAGCTGCCGTACCTTGATCAAGTACAGAAGTCGTTTGGTGGTCACAACATTAGCGGCGTTCGTGCACATACGGACGCGAATGCTCAGGCAGCCAGTGAAGCGCTCAATGCAAAGGCCTATGCCACCGGAAACGACGTGGCATTTGCCGATACCCCGACGCTGCACACGGTTGCTCACGAAGCGGCGCACATTGTTCAGCAACGCGAAGGCGTATCGCTCAAATCTGGCGTAGGTCAGTCCGGCGATGAGTACGAACGTCACGCCGACGCGGTCGCCGATGTGGTCGTGGCCGGCGGTTCTGCGGAAGCTATGCTCGGCGAGCCCGGGCGAGGCACAGGGACGCCAGCGGTGCAACGACTGCAGGCGACGCCCACCAAGAGTGTCGCTACTCGCGCCAACACCAACGGCGCCAAGCTCGAGGCCATCGAGACTCTCGAGGACACCAGGCCCAACAAGGGCAAAGCCGAGTTCGCGAAAAAGTACTCGGGCGTCGCCGTCAAGAACGGCAAGTCCATGGCTAAGGATCCGCAGTTCGAAAAGTGGGCCCAGGAGTTCGAGATGAGTTTCGGTGCCGGGGCCATGTCCAATGGCACCGCGCAGGGGACCGCCAAGGCACTGTGTGATCGCATCATCGACATCATCATCACCGCGCACAACACCAGCAAACAGGAAGACGAGGCTGCTCTCTCTCGCGTTAGCCCGGCGCTTCGCGGCGTGGTCGGCAAGGCGTGCGGCCTGGACGACAGCGGCAAGTTCGCCGGTGTTGCCGGCGCGGTGAGTCGCGACAAGGTTCTCGATCACATGGGCGGCGACAACATTCGCACTCAGATGACGGCGGTCTACAATTTCGGTCGGCCGTTTCAGGCGCTGCTACAAAAGATGATCAAAGGTGGCTCGGCGACTCGGTTCCTGGAATCACTGGGCGGCGATACAGCTCAGTTGGAGAGCCGCATGGAAGACCTGGAGTCGAATCCGCGTGCGCGGCTCACGCCGACTCAAACCGAAGGCGCCGTTGGCGGCCAGGCGGCCACGCGTGGGGAGTTCGCGAACTCAGACGCGCATCAGAGTATCCGCAAGGGCTCCAGTGTTGGCCTGACCAAGGACGAGGCTGACTTTCAGGGCATCGACAAGGACGACGGTCGTCTGAAGTGGGCCGAGGGTGCTCGCAAGTGGCGGATGAACGAAAACAACGAGTGGGTGCAGGCGATGCGCGAGCTGAGCATGCCGCTCAAAGCTGGGCCTTCGGGCACGACCGATCGTCTGATGCAGACCCAGGCGATCCTGGGCGTATCAACTCCGGTGAACATGCGCGCTGCCTGTCTGGCGTACCTTCTGCCGATCAACGCTCACAGCATGGTCGAGATCATGGTGGCCGCAAAACAGCACGGCGCGGACTTCGCTCCAGGCTGGGCCATGTACAAATCGGTCGAGCCGTTCGGTTCTCTTGCTGCGTACTCTCCGCACGAGGACTTCTGGTCCAAGGTCAACTCATAGAGGGCCAACGTGGCGACAGACAATTACTGCGATTGTGGCGGCTGGGTCGTTGGCGCCGGCCACGAGATACCGGCGCCGCCGGCGGACTTCAGCTGGGGCGTGCAGGGACCGGTCATCGGCTGCAACAACCTTCGCTGCGCTGCTTGTAGTCAATCGGTGCGAAGTGCCGCCGGATTCGCGTGGAGCAAGGAGACGCTCCAACGTCGCGCCGAGATCTACGAGCATATTGCCGACACTGGCAGCGCCCCATGGGCGGCACTTGTTACCGCCAACGCGGTGAGTGCCAGCGACGATGAACGAATGTACGTATGCGGATGCAACGTGCACGTAGAGACCGAAGACCGCGGCCTTACCGCCGAGGCGGACTGGGACGACGATGCGCCCAATTGGCAATGCGCCGGCCACCCGCGGTTGTCGTTGCCCGTGACCCTCGACGGTGTCGCTATTGGTGCAGACGCCGCCGGTGCCACCACAATCGTGTCCGCACACCTGGACGGCAGCGGTGTGAACGACGCGCCGGGTTTCGTCAGAGATTACCCGAGCGCCTGGGTCCATCGGCTGGTGCACCTGTTCGCTCACGAGTCACTGGCTGCGGCGTTGGGCAACGCTGTGGCGGCACAGCTCACGAGCACGGAGCCCGCTCAGCGCGCGGCGGCACTCGATCTGTTTCGGCGTGATCCGGACGCGCCAGGCGCGGAGGCAGTCGTCGCCGCGCTGCGCGACGAATCAGCGTTGTTCGTTGGTGTGTCCAATCCGCAGGCGGCGGGCAAGGAACTGGACGAGTGGCTGCAAGTCGCCGTCGCTCATCGGGCGGCCGCTGGCGATGCGGAAGCGCTGAGCGCGATCCAGCATGCGGCGCTGCAATCCGCGCCGGTGCAGGCATTGCTGCGGGCGATCGCTACCCGGGCGCCTTCGTGGTTACGCGATCACGCGACCGATGTGCTGCGCGCGCATCCGACCCGCGCCGTGGCGCGCCGGCTGCTGTACGTGATGGCGCCAGGGCTCGGAGACGAGTTCGTTGCGCCGGCCATCGATATGGGCGCGGCGGACTTGATCGCGCGCGAGACGTACCTGGACCTCGTTCGTCAACTGGTCAAAGACGAACGAGGTGCACAGATCGCCGACGCGCTGCGCTGATTAGCGGAAGAGGAGGGGAGGCGGAGAGCTACTTGGCCGCGAGGCCGCTCACTCGGAAGATGAAGCCGTCGTCCATGCGCTTGGCCTTCTTGTCGCCGTCCTTGGCTTTTGGTCGCTTGATCGTCACGCCCATGAACGCGACGTCTGGGGCTCCCTGAGCTACCGAGGTGACCCAGACATAGCTCTTGCCGAACATCTCTTTCTTGAACTCGGCCTTCTCGGTGAACTTGCCGTCCGCGCCGAACACCAGCAGCTTGCGGCAGTTGTTGTCGATGACGCACACGCCTTTGCCGCAGGAGAAAGCGCCGGCGCTGTTGCACAGCATGTTGTCGTCGGCGGTCTTTTCTCCGGTCGCGAATTTCGTCGCGCTGGCGCCACCGTTGAGGCCGAACGCGTGGACCTCGTGCTTCTTCTTGATGTCTTGCTTGCCAACCATGATCAGGCGGCCGCCGACCATGTTGGCGTCGCTGAACTTGAGCTTGGGCGTGTACGCCCACGGGGTCTGCTTGCAGGCATCTTTGGCCAGCTCGATCTTCGACCACTTGCCACTGAAGCCGTTGGCGATGATGTGCTTGTCGTCGGGCGTGACCGACAGGGAGTCGGTTGCAAACAGGTCGGCCTTGCAGAACGCCTCGAGCTTGCCGCCCGCGAGGACCGCTAGCTTGCGGTCGGTGACGGCGTACAGTGTGCCCTTGGAGTCCGTCGCCATCGCGTCGATCTTCTTGGCCGGCTTGAGGACTCCCTTGTTAGCGAAGGCCGCATCGAGAGCTAGCACGCAGTCCGCGCCCGGTTTGATCAGGTAACGGCGGAGCGAGCCTTCGTGGTCGATGACGAACACGGCGTTGGCCGTCGCGGCCAATGCGCCGATCGCTTTGCTGAAACTCTCGTGCGCCATCGGCGAGCCATCGACTGTGCAACGCGCGATACCGAACGGGCCAAACTTGCTCGCTTTCAGCGGCGCGGCGGGCTTCGTGGTGGCGGGTTTCTTCGTCGTGTCCGGTGCCTTTGGCGTCTTCGTCGTCGGTTTGGCGACCGGCTTCTTCTTGCCCTTATCGGTTTTGGGCTTATCGGTCTTGGGCTTCGTGCCCTTCTTTCCCTCGTCCTCCTTCTTGCTACAAGCGGAGAACGCGATCAGGCTCAGGGAGGCGCACACGATGACGAGTGTTTTCATGACGTCGTGAGTACACCGGGTGCCCAGCCGGGGGCAAGCGGCGGGCCCTGGTGTGAGTGACTTGGCTGGTTTACGGCTCTTGCGCGGTGGCCTGACCGGGTGGACCTAGGGCGTAGCTAGCTTGGCGTCGAGCACGTACCACCTGGCGAACCCGCTGTTGAAAGATTCGAAGTAGTACGCACCGACGCGTGTGATGGTGAACTTGTAGGTGCCAAGCGGAACAGAGACGACAGTGTCTGCCTTGCGCGCGGCGCCATACCCCGAGGCGCCGGCTGGTTTGCTCACGCTCGTGCGGGCGCGGCGGATGCGCAGCTTCTTCACGACGCGGGTGAGCATCGTCTCGAGCTTCTTGCTCCGCCGCTTGGCGAACAACGTGAGCACATCTTTTTGAAGCTTGTTGGCGTTCCAATAACGGTACGGGCGGTTCGTTGTGTTTACGGAGAAGTTGAGCTTGAGTAGAATCTTGCGCGCCGCGTTCGCTTTGAATGTGTGCTTGGACCGCGGCAGTTTCGTCTCGCTGAACCCGCTGCCGACCGCCGGGCACGCACTCGCGTGGCGTTTGCGGCAGAGTTTCGCGCTCGCCGGAACGAGGTGCACGAACTCAGCGGCCACTACTTTGTCCCCGCGGAACCAGACCTTTGATAGATAGGCGGTCTCGGTTCCGTCCACGATGGCTAGCGGGTTGGGGTGGCCGGGTTCGAGCGCCGAGGCGACGGAGGGCAAGCCGAGGCAGATGAGAACGATTACGAGACACCTTGCCATTGCTCAGTGATACCACGGTCCCTTGGGCGGCGCCCGCCACCCGCTGCTGGCTGTCTGGATTTGCTCGGCGAGCGCTGATACCGTCTGCCCACCATGAATGATCTCGACCAGGCGTCAGAAGCAATCGAGCGGGAAGCACTCATCAGCCTGCATCGACACTGTCCTGAGTCTACGAGGGATGAACTCGGGCTGTTCCTGGAGGAGGTCGGCGACGCGTTGGTAGCCGGTGCGTCCAACGATCCGAGCATTCTGCTCAATCGCTCTCTGGGGCTGGGCACCCGCAGCGAGGTCCGGCGCGAGAGTATCGAAGAGATCGACGCGTTGTATCTGCAGCGTGGAGTCGGGCGCTACTTCTTGCACGTTTACCCAGAGACTCTTGCGGACGGCCCAGCCGTGTTCGAGGGGACGCGCCTGGTCCCTGCGCGAGGCTGGATGAAGTTTCAGCGGGCCGCTGAGGCCCCCCTGGTGCGTGAGACAGAGCTGGAGATTCGACGCGTCGAAAGCGTGGCTGAAGGCGGCGCGGATTTCGGCCGTATCGTCGCTGGCGCGTTTGGTATGACCGCTGCCGCAGGGCCGCTGCTCGCCGGACTCGTTCACGATCCGCGCTGGCATGTGTTCGTCAGCTACGAAGGTGACCAGGCCGCTGGAGCGGGTGCGCTGATGATCGACAGCGGTGTTGGTTGGCTCGAGTGGGGCGCAACGGATCCGGCGTTTCGCCGCCGGGGAAGTCAGGGCGCGATCATGCGCGCGCGAATCGAGGCCGCACGGGCTGCCAACTGCACGGCGATGTTCACCGAGACAGGTGAGGCGTCTGGCGACGACCCACAGCATTCGTACGGAAACATCCAGCGCTACGGTTTCCGCGAGAGCATCCTGCGCCAGAATTGGGCGCCGGATTCCTAACACACGCTGTTAGTTCGACTGAACCGGGACGCGGCCGAGGTCGAGCTTGTTCTCGCGCGCCCAATAGCTCAGGCGGCGAAACGCGCTCGGGCTGATCGGTGCGTTGGCGAAACCGCGCGCTTCGGCGATGTAGCGGTTGTGGGTCGAGACGTGAACAGTAACCCGGTTGGCGAGGGTTTCCTGACCGGGGCAGCGCATGGACCAGACCGACGATGAGCCATCCACGCACTCGTGCGCGTAGGACACGATGCAGTGATGCATGGCCGCGCCTTCGTCCAGTAGTTCGCTGAACGAGCGCAACTCGACAATCTCCCAACTGCGCTCGCCTTTTCCCCGGTGCATGGCGGAGATCTTGGGCTGCGGGTCCCACGTGGCAGTGCGCAGATCCTCCTGGTCGCCCCAGGTGTTGGCACCCAGATCGTAGAGTGCTCGTTGCTCCTGGCCCAATTCGACATGCCAGCGTTCCATGCCCCGCGTAAGCGAATCTAGCGGGCGTCCCTTGACGGTGAATGGGCGGTCGACGGGTGCCTGGTTCATGCGGTGGTGTACGTAGTCGACCAGAGGCGCGACCTGGTTGATCGGGAAGTTGGTGTCGTCGATGATCTTTGCGAACAGCGGCAGCCAAACATCGTCGTTGTCGAAGTCGTACGCGGCAGCGGTGTCGAACATGCGCCAGACGATATTGCCGCATGCGCCGAGGGCGCGCAGCTGACCCCAACGAATCGCCTCGGTCGCGGTCGCGATGGGCGGTGCCTGCAACATCTCATGCGCCGCGCGGCGGGTAAGCTTCGCGGGAATGCCGGGGGCGGTTCGAACATTGCCGCCTCCAGCCACGTGCAGGTACCAGGCGAAGCCGCGCCAATCTCTCGGCCGACCTGGTAGCGGTAGCCACGTGTTCACGAAAAATTCGCTCGTCGGGTAGAGCTCGAACAGGTGGCGGATGAGTTCCGGAACTTGCTCGTCCGCGTCGTCCGTCTGCGGACGCCATGCTCGAATGTCTCGGCGCCATTGCTCGTGCATTCGACCGACGCGAACGAGCAGTGGCACGATCTGAAACGGGTCCACAGATAGCTGCAAGATGTGGGAGCGAGCCTCGACGACCCGGAACAACTCGGCGATTGGCTCGTTTCGTTCCAGGTAGCGCGCGTTACGAAACGCCTGAGACAGCAAGTAGCAGTTCGCGGCAAACGCAGAGGTACCCGGGTAGTGGCGCTGGGGCCAACTGCCTTGAATGATCCGAGGCGTGACGTACCCGTGGATTCCGGAGTTCCTCCGTATGTGTGTTGTGCTTGGCATCTGTCTGAGCGCAAAGTGGGCGCATTACGAGATATGACGCACGTGGGTCGGTGAAATGAAGCCGAACGCCCCGGAAGCTGGGATCCGCAATCTTCACGATTCGCCGTCGATCTGCGGCGTTTCGTCCCACGGTGAAGTAGCATGGCCGCGTGGCCAGCTTTGAACGCAAGATAGCAATCGTCACCGGCGGCGGATCGGGCATTGGACGGGAGTTGTGCAAGCAGCTCGCGGCTGGTGGAGCAACGGTGGTGGTCTCTGACATCAACGGCGAGTCGGCGGAGGTCGTGGCTGCTGCCATCGACAAGACCGGTGGTCGAGCAACCGCGGCGACCCTGGACGTCACCGACGCGGACGCAGTGCAGGCGCTCGTCGACACGACGAACAGCGAGCACGGGCGCATCGACCTGATGTTCAACAACGCCGGTATCGCGATCATCGGTGAAGCTCTCGATATGGAGCTGGCCGACTGGTACCGAATCTTCGACATCAACGTTCGCGGAGTCGTGCACGGTGTTCACGCGGTCTACCCGATCATGGTCAAGCAGGGGAGTGGCCACATCGTCAACACGGCGTCGGTGGCTGGCCTGGCGCCGGCACCGAACCTGACCGCCTACGCCGCGACCAAACATGCCGTCGTCGGCTTGTCCCGCTCACTGCGCGCCGAGGCCGTGTTTCATGGCGTGGATGTCAGCGTGGTTTGTCCCGGCGTCATCGATACGGCGATCACCCACAACGCCAAGGTGGTCAACCTCGATCGAGACAAGCTCACCGATCTTCCCATCAAGATCATGAGCGCCGACAAGTGCGCCAAGGAGATCTTGCGTGGCGTCGCCAAGAACAAGCCGGAGATTGTTGTCACCGCTCACGGCCGCGCTATCTACGGCATCCAGAGGCTGGCGCCTAAGATCGCATCCCGCCTGGCTGCGCTGCAGATGAAGCGGCAAATCCTCCACATGAAGACCAACGACTAGTCTTGTGTAGTGCGCCGCCGCAATGAGGTGATGGTGAAGATGGCCAGCGCGAGCCAGATGCAAGCGAACGCTGCGAGTTGAGCAGCACCGAACGCTTCTCGATAGACGATCACCGCCAGGAGAAACTGGCCGACGGGAGCCAGGTATTGCAGGAAGCCTAGCGTAGTCAGAGTCACCCGGCGCACTGCGTTGGAGAACCACAGCAGGGGAAGCGCGGTCACTGGCCCGGTGACGAGCAGTAGCATCAGTGTCGACACGTCGCCGCTCACGAGCTGCCCGCGGCCTTGCAACGTGAGCCAGATCAGATAGCCGGCGGCTAGCGGCACCATGAACAGGGTCTCGAGGGTCGAACCAGGCAGCGCGTCCGCGGTCACGGTCTTGCGCAGCAACCCGTAGAGGCCGAAGCTCGTGGCGAGCACCAACGAAATCCATGGCAGGCCACCGGCTCTCACGGTCAACAACACAACACCGATGGCGCCGAGGCCGACGGCGACGAGCAATGGGCGTTCCGGTCGCTCCTTCAGTACGACCATGCCCAGTACGACGGACAAAATCGGCGTGATGAAGTAGCCCAGACTCGCGTGCAGTACGCGCCCGGTGTTCACGGAATAGATGAACACGAGCCAGTTGCAACCGAGCAGCGCGGCGCTGGCGAGCAACGTCAGTCGCGTTTTTGGATCGACGAGTGCGGCTCGCACGTCCGTCATCCGGCCGCGTACAAGGGCCAGAGCAGCGAACGCCAGAACGCCCCAGACTATGCGATGGGACAGAATCTCCACCGCGGGCAAGTGCGTTAGTTGTTTCCAGAACAGGGGGACCGCGCCCCAGAAACCGTAGGCCGCCACCCCGTAGAGCATGCCCGTCCGCTCTGTAGATCGGCCCACTCCTGGCTTATAGCAGGCCGGAGGTCGGTGGCACGTGCTCAACTGATCCCGTAGGCCGGCGTCCCAAACGGGGATGAACCCTACTCGCATAAGAGTTCTTCGGTGGAGGACTCGAGTTGTGTGGAGTGGCGCACTATCTTTTCCCGCCACAGGCCGGCGGCTGATCACGGCGCAGACTTTGCCCTGTATGTCGTGTTTCTTTCGTTGCATCCTTCTGACCGGATGAAGTCGTCGTTGTTTAGGCAGGCCCGTTGTGCACCTGGTGTGTTGTTTGTTCTGGTCTCGGTCGCTTGCACCGAACCCGTTCGTGTAGACAGGCCGCTCGCACCGGCCAACGACGGCATCTACAGTTTCGCCAACGGTTGCTACGCCGTGGACGCGACGCGGCCCGGCAGCAGCAACACGCGCTGGCTCGAGGCGGGCACCAAGGGCGACGCCGCGATCTACGCCTTCAGTGCATTGACTGAGGCCGACGGCGCTCGCTTTTTCTTGCGCGCGTCCGACCTGGGCACGTACCTGCTCTACGATAGTGAGGGGAACTACTTTGCCGCCGAAGATGGACAACTGGTGCGCGTGGCTACCCTCCAGTCAGACATCTTGCTGCTGGACGACAGCTATCGCTCACCGGCCGAGTGGCACGTGCAGGTGTCGGCTCACGATCCAAAGCGGTTCCAACTGCGTCACTACCAGACCGGGAATTATCTGACGACCACTGGCCTGCACGCCAAGGAGAGTCAGGCGGCAGTCGTCGCGTTCTACGCACAGGACTCGAGCGAGTGTCTGGAGTTTCCCGAACTCAGCCTCGACGCCGAAGGCACGGTGCGTCCGCGCCAGTGGGACAACGGCGATGTGTATGGCTTCGTCGATACCCACTCGCACTTGTTGAGTAACTTCGGCTTTGGTGGCGGCGGCATGTTTCATGGTGCGCCGTTCCATCGCCTGGGCGTCGAGCACGCGTTGCCCAGCTGCGAGCAGTATCACGCCGCCGACGGGCGCCAGGACCTAATTGGTTATGCGTTCTCCGGGTTCGGCGATCTCGACGTAGACGCCTTCCTCGACATTCTGGGCTCGGGCATGACGCCCGAATTCAATCATCACACCGAGGGCTACCCGGAGTTCACGGATTGGCCAAAATCCTGGGCCCACTCCACCCATCAGATGCAGTACTACCGTTGGCTTCAGCGGGCACACCTCTCCGGCCTGCGCCTGGTCGTGCAACACGCGACCACCAACTCGGTGCTGTGCGAATTCATGCTCGGTCTCGGCGCACAGGGCACACGCTATTCGTGCAACGACATGGTCGCCGTCGATCGCCAGATTGTCGAGACACGCAACCTGGAGCGCTATATCGACGCTCAGCACGGCGGACCGGGAAAAGGCTGGTTTCGCGTAGTCACCAGTCCAGCGGAAGCGCGCACGGTCATCAACGAAGGAAAACTCGCGGTCATTCTGGGTATCGAGACCTCCAACCTATTCAACTGTTTCCTCACGCCGCGTCCGGGACACGAGCCGTGCACTGCCGAGACAGTGCGCGCGGACCTCGACCGCTACTACGCCCGGGGGGTGCGCGCGATTTTTCCAACTCATAAGTTCGATAACGGCTTCTCTGCCGGCGACGGTGATCGTCGCGTCGGACAGGTGGGTAGCTTCATCAATAGTGGTCACTACTCCAACTTCGTCAGTGATTGCCCGGACGCACCGTCGGTGTTCGACCATGGCGAAGTCACTTTCGGTGGGCTCAATAAGCCCCGAGAGAACTACCTGGACCCGGCGCCGAACGACATGACCTTCTTCGTCGATAACCCGACGCTCAGTCTGTTCGGTTTCTTCAGCGAATTCCAAGAGCCGCCGCTCAAGGGCGATCACTGTCAGAAGACGGGGCTCACTCAACTCGGCGAGACGCTGCTGACCGAGATGATGCACCGGGGCATGCTCATCGAAGTCGACCACTTGCCCCGGCGAGCACACGTGCGCGCATACGAAATACTGGAAGCCAACGACTATCCGGCGCTGGCCACTCACGGCAACACCAACCGGGGCAAGATCTACGAGCTCGGCGGTGTGAGCAAGACCGGGTTTGGCGGCTGCGGTTCCGCTGATACACCCGGCTCCATGAGCGCAGGTTTTCGTGCGCGCATTCAACAGATTGCATCCTACGGTCTCTATCCCGCCGAGGGCTTTGGTTTCGACTTCAACGGATTCGCCGGTGGCCGTCGGCCTCGATTCGGTGACGACAGCAACTGCCAGCAACCTCAGGCAAACCCGATCACCTATCCGTTCACTTCCTACAATGGTGACATTACGTTCACCGAGCCTCGCCTTGGCGATCGCACGGTCGATTTCAACACCGAGGGGATGCTGCATCTCGGGCTACTACCGGAGTACATCGAGGATGTGCGTCGCGATGGAACCACGGACGCTGAACTAGAGCCGCTGTTCCGTTCGGCCGAGGGGTACATCCGGATGTGGGAGCGAGCAGAGACCAGGGCAGCAGCGCTCCGTTCAGGCAACTGAGCGAGAGCGTCAGGAACGTGGCGGTCGCGCCGGTGGTACGCTGACCGACTCGACGGTTCGGTGGTTGAGGTCGACGACCGTTGGTTCGCGCTCACACTCCCACGTGGTCACGTTGGCAAACGTGGTGGCACCGTCGTGCCAAACGCCGCCATCCTGATGGATGTGCCCGAACACGTGAAGTCGTGGTTCGACGCGGCGCACGGCTCGCAACAGGTCTTCGCAGCCAGCCCGGGTATCCCACGACCTGTCGCCAAATCCAGCGGGCGGCCCGTGGGTGATCAACACGTCCACGTCATCGCAGATCAGTTGCCATTTCTCGGCCAGGGCGGCCCCGCGTGGCAAGTTGAACGCCCAGTCGTTGAAGGCCGGCTGCCACGGACTGCCCCAGAACACGACGTCGTCGATGACGTGCCGTCGATCCTGCAGGTACACAACGTCTGGTCCCAGGAGCGCCAACGCGTTTGCTCGCTCGCGCGTGAAACACCAGTCGTGATTGCCGGCGACGATGATCTTGTGTCTGTGGGGGAGTGCGCGAATCCAGTCCGCGACACCAGTGAGTTCAGCGAGGGTGCCGCCGCGGCACATGTCACCAGCGTGGATGAACACGTCCCCGTCAGGAACGGTCAAATCCGCCTGGAACGTGTGGGTGTCCGCGACTGAGACGATACGCACATCTTTAGGGTAGCGGCCGCGCCGTTGGTTGTCAGCTTGCAATCCGAAGCACGGCGCGCTGTTGTCGGGGGGAGTAGGTGCGCTGTTTGAGCTGGCGATTGTGCTACCCTGTGGGGTACGCGTGCGAAGGTGGGGAGCATGGGTCGCGTTCGGTCTGCTGCTTATAGTGGCGGGTTGTCTGCAACCGCAATCGACAGTGTGCGGCGACAATATTTGTCCCGCCGGGCGGACCTGCGACGCGGAGACCGGTCACTGCGTACTTCCCGGTGAGGCGGTGTGCGGCGACGGACAGCTCGGCGCTGGAGAGCAGTGCGATGGCACGAACCTGGGCGGTTTCGACTGCACGGACCTCGGCTTCTACTTCCCGGTAGGGCTGAGCTGCAAGAACGATTGCTCCTACGACACGTCGACCTGTGCCGGGTTGTGTGGTGACGCCGATATCCAGCTCGCTGGCTTCGAGATGTGTGACGGCGTGCCCGAGGCCCAGCGGACGTGCGTAGACTTTGGCTTCGACATTGGCGTACTCGGGTGTGGTGGCACGTGCGCACCTGACCTCCGCGATTGCGCACGCTGGGGCTGGCAGCCCATGGCGTCGGGCACCACGGTTCCGCTCAATGGTGTGTGGGGCAGCGGCCCCGACGACGTGTTCGCTGTCGGCTTCTACGGGGTCATCGTGCATTACGACGGCAACGTCTGGCAGCAGATGCCGTCAGGCTCGGTGACCCAGTTCCTGCAGGCTGTGTGGGGAACTGGCTCGGACAACGTATTCGCCGTGGGCGATCAAGGAATCGTTCGCCACTATGACGGCGACACGTGGACGGCTGTGTCGGCGGGCACGTCGGCCAACCTCCTCAGCATCTGGGGCAGTGGCCCCAATGATGTGTTCGCCGTTGGAGTCGCCGGCGTGATTACCCACTACAACGGCACGACCTGGCAGACCATGTCGTCCGGGACTGCGGCGACTTTGCAAGGTGTGTGGGGCAGCGGTCCCAACGATGTGTTTGCGGTCGGCATGGGCGGCAGGGTCATTCACTACGATGGCGTGAGTTGGCAGACGATGGACGCCGGAGCGGGCCAGGATTTGTGGAGCGTGTGGGGCAGCGGCCCCGGCGACGTGTTCGCGGTCGACGAGATTGGCTTCGTCCACCACTACGATGGTGCGACCTGGGAACGTCTCGACTCTGGGACGTCGGCTCGTTTGTACGGCGTGTCCGGGAGCGGTCCCAACAGCGTCGTCGGCGTCGACTCCAGGGGCACCGTCGTGCATTACAACGGCGCTGGTTGGCAACCGACGAGTTCGGGATCGACTCGCGATCTGTACGCCGTATGGAGTGGCGGACCGGGTGCCGTGTTCGCTGTGGGCGAGGGTGGAAACATCGTCCATTACGGCGGCACGAACTGGCAGCTCATGGACTCGGGTACCCCCGTGCCCATGTGGACCGTTTGGGGGAGCGGGCGCGGCGACGTATTCGCCGGCGGCAACGGTGGGGTTGTTCTGCACTTTGATGGCACCCGTTGGTTGCCGATGGTTTCGAACACACCATGGGGGCCCTACGGTCTGTGGGGAAGCGGACCGTCTGATGTGTTCGCCGTGGGCTACGACGGCACAATCACACACTACGATGGCGCCGACTGGACACCGATGAGCTCGGGCACGACTCGGATCCTCTTCGACGTTTGGGGCAGTGGTCCCACGGACGTCTTCGCCGTCGGACTCAGCGGGACCATCCGCCATTACAACGGCACAAGCTGGCAGGCGATGACGTCGGGCACTACGCAAACCTTGTACGCGGTCTGGGGGAGCGGTCCGAGCGATGTGTTCGCAGTCGGCTACGACGGCACGCTGCTCCACTACGATGGCACCAGTTGGCAGTCGATGTTCTCGGGAACCGCCGAGAGTCTCGAGGGCGTCTGGGGCAGCGGCGCTAACGACGTGTTCGTGGTCGGCGGGGCGGGCACCGTTCTCCACTACGACGGTACGAACTGGACACCCATGGCTTCGGGCGCCACGGTCCTGCTCAACGCTGTGGGCGGAACCGGCCCCGGCGATGTGTTCACGGTGGGGGAAGATGGAACCGTGCGTCACTACGACGGCCGGAGCTGGACGGCGGTGCGGTCGCCGTTGATCACCTCCTGGCACGGTATCGCTAATGTTGCCGGCGAAGTGTTCCTTTCCGGATCCAACGGCGCGCTCGCGCGCCTCGCGCGTAGCACTGTGACCTGTGCCAGCAGTGAAAGCCAGTGCTCCAACCGCTGGGACGACGATTGCGACGGCCTTATCGATGGCGCTGATCCCGACTGCGGCGTGGCTAGCTACATCGAGTTGTGCGGCAACCTGATCGACGATGACTACGACGGCGATGCTGACTGCGCGGATTCCGACTGTGGGTCGACCGTGTTCTGCAGCAGCGGTGGTTTGTGTCAGCCTGGCAAGGACATCGCGTGCGGTGACACGGCCAGCGGTACGACGGTGGATGGTCCCAGTCGCACTGCCAAATACCCCATCGCTTGCAGCCCGCGTCCAGCAACCGGGCCCGAGTCGTACTTCCGGTTCACGGCCGCCACGGATACGACGGTGACCGCGCGCCTTTCAGACATGACCGCCGACCTGGATTTGATCGCTCTCGGCACGCATCAAACGGGGGCATGCGACTCCAACGCACTTTGTCTGTCCGCCAGCTCGACCACGGACGCGACCGAAGAGGTCACGTTCACCGCGACCGCAGGCGAGACCTACTACCTGGTCGTGGACGGTTACGGCGGCGCGTCCGACACGTTCACCCTGTCATTGACCTGCCCCTGACGCCGCTCTCTAAGGGCTCGCGGCCGGGAGCACCGCAAAGTCCGTGACCAGGCACAGGCGTTCGCGTTTTGCGGACAGGCCCCAGAAGCTAGAGTAGACGCCGTCTCCCCAACCCGAGGTGAAACACACCACATTCCCGCCGCTGGACGTGTCAACCACCTCGGCTGCATGGCCCCATGACTTTCCTTTGGGCAAGAGGCGGGGCTGGACCCTGGGCATCAGCCAGCCCTCCCAATTGTCTTTGTCGTGTTCTGCTTTGTCGAGGGCCTCGAGGTGCCGCAGCACGGAGGCGTCCATGAAGCAACCAGTGCCGGCATCCACGCCGTAGCCGAACGCCTGCCCAGACTTAAGGGAGGAGAGACGTTGTCCTGGCCGGGTGGCGTTTACCCAGTTCGTCACCTGTCCGTCAGCCAGGATCAGTTTGGCGCAGGCAACGCGCTGTTGGTCATTGCCCTGGCCATGTGGGAACTTCATATCGGCGACGCTGAGTTGCACCAGGTAGTCACCGGGGGCGATCTTGTCGGCGAACGGGAGCTGATTCATGATTACGAACGGATCGCCCGCCCATAGCTCACCTGAGTTGATTCGCAGCGTGCCCGCTTCGACGAGTACGACCTTGTAGACTCCATCTTCGGTCGTAAACGTGGCGCCCGGTTCGAAGGCACGAGCCAAATCGCTGAGTGGCAGGCCGACGTTTTTCTTGGTCGGCCGCGGTTTCAATCCCATGGCCAGAGCGTACGTTACCCCCAGGGGTTGTTGCTACCCCGCCCGCAAGAGTCGAGCGTTGGCGGTCGACCATGCGTCTGGGGCATACTACGCTGGCGCCGAGGTGGCGAGTTAGACATGGATACGACGGTTCCAGCGACGACTGACGACGACACTACTGCTGGCGAGTTGCCGGCGCGCTGGGTTGTCACCATGGTCTATCACCCAGATGTTGAGTTCGAGGGCCGCCGGGTCGTTGCCGCGCCGAACGCCACCATCGAGTTGGGCCGTGGTGGTGACGCATTTGGTGAAGCTGCGTTGGAACACGAGCGTCTGTCTCGCAAACACGCGTCGATCGCGGTCAACAGTCTCGACGAGATTCGCGCCGTCGATCAGGAAAGTCGGAACGGCACCTTCGTCAACGGCCGACGGATCACCACTCGGCCGCTCGACGCCGGTGACGTCATCAGCATCGGCGATCTCATGCTGCTAGTATCGCGTGGCCGGTTGAACGCGGACGAGCGACCGACGGATGTCGCCCTCGCGGGCGCGCAGCGGCTTGCCGATGATGACGCTACGCTGTTGATCGCTGGCGAAGCGGGGGTTGGTAAGGATCGGCTTGCCCGACACATCCACGCTGCCTGCGAGCGCACTGGTCCGTTCATCGTTCTCCGCTGCGGTGCAATGACCGACGACCTGATGCCTGACGAGTTGTTTGGTCACGCGCCGGGGAGCCGGAGCGCCGATGATCCGGGGCGGCCGGGGCTGCTCGAAGCGGCTGAAGGCGGCATCCTGTACCTGGACGGTGTAGAGGACGCGAGCGTGTTGCTTCAGAACAGCTTGCTCGGATTTCTCGACACGGGCGATGCGCGGCGCATCGGTGAGCAACGATCGCGACAACTCGATGTGCGCGTCCTGGCCTCTACGCGCAAGACTGTCGCGGAGCTGAGCGCGGGGCGCGGAGTTAGGCGCGAGTTAGTGCAGCGACTGACTTCGCGGGTGCTGCGCGTTCCACCATTGCGCGAGCGCCGCGAAGAATTGCTCGGACTTGGTCGTACGCTGGTTGAGCAGTTCTCCGGCGAGCAGCGAACCATGCATCGGAAGCTTCGTTTGGCCTTGCTGCGTCACGATTATCCCGGGAACGTGCGTGAGCTGCAGGCGCTGGTGGAGACCGCGATCGTCGACGACGATGGCGATGGGGCGCTCAAACTGAGCCCAGGAGTGAGCGAACGGTTGCAGGCCGACGACCCCGAGGCGAGCCGGATGAGTCGGGTCTCGGCGGGCACTACGTTCGTTGTTTCGGGCGCTGGCGATTGGTTTCGTTACGAGCGTGAGCGGACCGACATTGCTAAACGACGCATACTGTGCCGGCTCGTCGCCGTCCTCGCCGAACAACGACAGAACTCGCCCGGCACGGCCATCTCGGTGGACGAACTGCTCGCCGCCGGTTGGCCTGACGAACAGATCATTCACGAAGCCGGGCGCAACCGGGTCCATGTGGCGCTTACAACCCTGCGAAAGCTCGGCCTTCGCGATGTGATCCTCCGCCGCGATGACGGCTATTTGTTCGATCCGGATATCCCGATCCGGCTAGAGAACCGTTAGGCTACGCTCCGTGGTCGACGACACCGAAGAAGCAAACCCGCTTGCGGAAACCGTCACCGCGACTGCTGTCTCGGACACCAACTGGACCGAGGCCGATGTAGAGGCAGGCACCGCGGACCTGGGTCAGGGCAGTACGATCGCGCGCTACGAGATCCGCGGTGAGCTTGGCCGCGGCGGCATGGGCACGGTGTATAGAGCCGACGACCCGCGTCTCGGTCGCGAGGTCGCCATCAAACTGCTGCGGGGGCGCGGCGTGACCAGTGACGTTGGTACCAAGCGCCTGCAGCGTGAAGCCCAGGCGTTGGCCAAGCTGTCGCACCCGAACATCGTCGCCGTCTACGACCTGGACACCCATGATGACCAGGTGTTCATCGCCATGGAGTTGGTCGAAGGCGTAACGCTGCGCGACTGGCTCAAGCAGGGGAAGCGTCCACTCAAGGAGGTCGTCGCCGCGTTCGCCGAAGCAGGGGCCGGACTCGCGGCCGCCCACGCCGAAGGGCTGGTTCACCGCGACTTCAAACCGGCCAACGTGATCGTTGGCAACGACGGACGAATTCGTGTCCTGGACTTCGGTCTGGCCGGGTTGCTGGAAGCCGACGCTGACGTAGAGCAAACCGATGTCGACGTTGCCAGTGGCAACCCACAGACTCTGACCCGGCACGGCGCGATTATGGGAACACCGGCGTATATGGCGCCGGAACAGCACCAGGGGGCAGGCGCTGTACCCGCGACGGATCAGTTCGCTTTTTGCGTGGCCCTGTACGAGGCTGTCTACCAGCAACACCCGTATGGCGGTAGTACCGCGGCCGAGATCGCGAGACGGGTGACCGACGGTGCCCGGGTGCCGACGCCTGATGATAAAGGCGCGCCCGGCTGGTTGCGCGAGTTGCTGCTCAAGGGGATGGCCGCCGAACCCGGAGCCCGCTTCGAGACGATGAAGGATCTGCTGGCCGAGCTGACGATGGATCGCTCGCCGCGCAGGCGGGGGCCGCTGCTTGTGGCTGCCGGGGCAGTGGGGCTCGGCATCGCCGGTATCGTAGCTTTTTCGTTGGCTAGCTCTGGCAAGAGCCGCAATAACGGCAATGAGCAACCGTCGGTCGTCGATAGTTGCTCGGGTGTTGCGCGCAAGCTCGACGAAGCGTGGAATCCTTCACTCAAAGCTGCGCTGAACAAGAATGCGCCCGAGCGAGTCCGCGGTGCCGTCGTGGCTCGCCTGGACAAATACGCGAATACGTGGCGTGAGCATCGTTTGAAAGTATGCAAACAGCGCGACGAAGCCTACAGCAGTCGCGTGCAATGTTTGGACGGCGCGCGGGCGGCTTTGAAGTCGGTTGTAGGAATTCTGAGCACGGCCAAGGCTCATGTATTCGACAATGCTGCTGGCGTCCTCAACAACCTACCGGCCATCGAGGAGTGTGACCGGCCCGCGGCCGCGGTGAACTGGCACGTCGCGCCCGCGGATGACAACGCGGCCAAGGAACGCGTCCGCATCAAGGCGAAAACGACGCGGGCGATGACCTTGCGCGGCACCAATCCGAAGAAAGCGCGCAGCCTGGCCAAGGAGCTGGAAGAAGAACTGCCGCGGATGACGGATCCGCTGGCGCGTGCCCATGCCCTGCGGGGCGTTGCCATGATCAGCAAGAAAGCCAAAGGGGCAGAGCCTCTTCTGCGTCGGGCCATCGTGGACGCGATCGCGGTGCGTGACGAGGTCCACGTCGTTTTGTGCTACTCGGATCTAATCGGCGGACTCCTCGACCGACGTCTGTTCAAGGTAGCGATTCGCGAGGCGGATCTCGCCGCGGCCCACAACGAGCGGATGAAACAATTCGTTAAGACATGGCCGACTATGGGCGTTTGGTACTCGCTGTTCGGCGGCCGCATCGCGATGATGCGAGGCCTCATTGAAATGCGGCGCGGCAAGCCCTTGGCCGCCATCCCGCATCATGAGAAGTCCGTGCGACTTTGGGAGAAGACTGCCAAGACCCATCCGGCGCAGCTTACGCAGGGGCTGAACAATCTCGCGGATGCTTTGCGCACAACGGGCCAATACGGGGCTGCGATCAAGATGTTCGATCGTGCCGTCGTGCTCAGCGAGAAAGAGAAGCTGGTCGACCTGAACGCGTACCTCACGGTGCTGAGCAACCGCGCGGCGACGAATGTGTCCGCGGGCTGGCTTCGTGCTGCGCTCGGCGATTTCTCCAAGGCGCTGGCGCTCGCTGGCAACAGATCCATCGCTGGCTCGCTTGCCTATAACCTCGCCGGTCTCTATGCCCTCACGGGCGAGCTAAAGAAGTCGGAGAAGAACCTCGAATTCGCAAAGAAGTTATGGCTCAAGCTAGTCGGGCCAAAACACCATCTGACCCACGTCGCCGAACTGTTGACATGCACGATCGAACGGCACCGGGGGGACACCAAGAAGGCTCTGACCGTGTGCAACAACGCCGTCGCTGGTCTTAGTAAGAAAGTCGGCGCAGGCCATCCGTATGTGGCGAGCGCGCGGGTCGAGCTAGCCCTGGTGTTGGTCGACCGGCGCAAGTACGCGGCTGGGCGTGGGCACGCCAAAAAGGCGTTGGCGATCTACGCGAAGACCACCGGGCTCAAGACCATGGAAGCCGGAGTTGCCCAAGCTGCTCTTGGCCGGGCGCTAATGAAGATGGGAAACAGTCACGCGGTAGCCGCCGGGAAACAGCTGCGCGCCGCCATCGCGACCTTCGATGGACTCAAGTTGCCCAGCCACCCGTCGGTGATACCGCCCCTGGTTGATCTGGCGGAGTTACTGCTGCGCCAGGGAGACAAAACCGGGGCGCACGCGATCACCACTCGCGCTCTGACCATCGCGAACGCCCCTGCCGCGGTCATCGCGGACAAGCAGCTCAAGCGTCTGAAAGCCCTCGCCAAACAGCGATAGGGCGCGTGCCTCACCCGGGCTTAAGAACCGTTTAAGCGGGCTTAAGTCGCAGTTTTCGTTGGGAAACGTACTCTGTGGCCATGTCACAGAACGAGTCCACGAACAACGGAGTAGAGCATGGGTGAAGTCGACAACTACGTTTATCAGGAAGCACATCGTGAGCTGCGGCAGGGGGAGACCATCTTCGCGACCGGCTGGATGTTGCGCGGGCGCAACTTCGAGATGGAGCGCTTCATCTGCGCGGTGACGTCGCAGCGCATGTTGGTCATGGCGGTCAAGGGCAGCCTGATGACGGGCGCGCCAACCACCAACGCGACCAACAAGTACTGGCTCGAGCTGAGCAAGGTGACCGAAGTGCGTGGCGGGCTTACATTGATCAAGAAGGCGCCCGCGTGCGCCCTTAACTTCGTATTCGACAACGGCGCCACCGACTATTACGAGGTGCCCATGATGGGCCAGGGCATGGCCGGCCAGGGCGACTTCTACAAGCTCGTTCCCGTCTGGCTGGGGGCACACGTTTCGAACCGTACGTTTGCTCGTCCCGACGGCGCCCAGATCCTTGGCGAGGAAGCGCGAAATCTGGAAGCGACCCGCGCGCACTATACGCCGAAGTGGGCTCGCAAGGTCGCCCGACGCGAAGGCAAGCTTCCCAAGCGACTCAAGTGGCCGTGGGCCATGGCTGTCGTCGCCCTCGGTGTCGCGCTGTTTGGTTTCAGCGTCGCCGACAAGCGCAAGGGGTTGAAGAAGATGTCTGACGACTGGGCCGCAGAAGCCCGGGCCAAAGTCGATGCCCTGTCCAAGATCCCAAAGGACAAGCTGACGAAGAAACAGGCCAAGAAGTTGAAAGGGTCTGAGCTCGCGGTCCTGAGTCACAAACGGGACGCCAAGCGCGCGGCCAGCGGCATCGCGAGCGCGAGACTGATGACTGGTTTCGGGTTCGCGGGTTGCGCTGGGTTCCTTGGCATCGGTATTGTCATCCTCCGACGTCGGTCACGGCGTTCGGTTCATGGGGGAGATGAGCAATGAGTTGCAGAGCAAGACGCTACGCGTCCATAAGTCTAGCGGTTGTCTTGGTGGCGGGCGTACAGGTGGGCTGCGGCGATAAAGACGACGCCAAGAAGAACAAGGCAGGCGACAAGACCAAGGGTAAGACTGATGCTCCGACTGCGTGGTACGCGGCGCCGTTGGTCGCGCAGACGCCGGGGAAGGTCTACATCTTCAGGTTCAAGATCTCTATTCCGAAGGGGCTGAACCCGTGGGGCAAGCAGCATGGCATGTTCAAGTGGGGGGTGGACAAGAAGTGGGAGTCGCTCATGGCTAAGCCTGGCGAGGTTCGCGTCACTGTCCACGACACCACGGAGGCCAAACCAGGGCCCGAAGAGGCGAAGGCCGCATACGAGAAAATCATTGGAAGCGATGCGAGTAAGCATCGGCTGATAGGCAGCGGAGCCGCCAAGGGCGGGTACTGGATCGCTACAGCGCAGCGTGTTGACGATTTGTGGAATCTCGGTTACACGCGCACAATTTTGGCTGGCGGGGGCTTGAAGAAAAGCGGGGTATACTGCGAGGTCGAGTTGCACGTTAAGTCCGCCGCGTTCCCCGACGCGGAAACCAAAAAGTTCATGTCAGGGGCGAAGCGCATTTGCGCGACCCTGGAGAGGTTGCCTAACAAGTAGTCGGCCGTGTGTTGCGCCGAGTCTGTGGCGCCTGCTGCGCTTACTCCGGGTCGCGAAACTTAGCCGGTCGCTTCATCATGCTCGACTGCACGGCTTCGAGCTGGTTGGCGCTGCCCAATAGGCCCACCTGCAGCTCGGTCTCGAGAGTGAACGCTTCGGCAGCGGGCAAATCGCCGGCCTGATTGAACAGCGCCTTTCCTGCGCGGATTGCGTGCGGCGACTTGCTCGCGATGGTCCTGGCCGTCTCCATGGCCGCGGCCAGCGGATCTTCGCTGACCTCGGTTGCCAGGCCGAGGGCAACGGCTTCGCTGCCCGAGATGATTCGCCCGGTGAACGTCAGCTCTTTGGCGCGGTCGGCAGGGACGAGCTTGAGCAGCGTTTGCGTGATGGACATATCGGGAATGAGGCCGTACTTGATCTCCATCACCGACAGTTGTGCATCCGCAGTCACGTAGCGGATATCGGCGGCGAGGGCGAGTTGCAGTCCACCACCGAAGGCGACGCCATGTACGGCGGCGATGACGGGCACGGGTACTTCTTGCCAGATCCAGGCGATGCGCTGGGCCAGGTTGGCGATGGACGCATCGGTACGCGCTAGTAACCGTTGGCCTTCGACTGGATTCGACATGAACCACTTGAAGTCGAGCCCAGCGCAGAACGCTTTGCCGTCTCCGTGTAGCACGACCGCTCGAATCTCGTTGTTAGCGCTGATCGCTTCGCCCGCTGCGACGACAGCGTCGAACATGGCCAGGTCCAGGCCGTTGCGTTTATCCGCGCGGCTGAGTGTAACGATAGCGACGCCGTCTTCGATTCTGGTTACCACCCGTTCTGACATGGCGGCATCTTAGACACGTTCCCGCGCGGAAGAAAGCAGGACGTCATTCACCAGTGCAGGGCGGCCCGTAACGCTCCAGCATTGCCCGATGTGGGTTCTGGGTCGTGCCACCGCATGAACAGTCTTCCGCCTTGAACTGGCCACAGGAAAGCTCCTCGTCGAGGATCGCCGGTTCGCATGGTTCGAGCCACGAACCAATTTGTCGGCAATCCACATGGCTGTCCAGGTTCGCATTGCTTTGCGCCGTCCAGACCACCAGCTGACAGACCCTGTCGGGCGTCAGGTGTCCGCCCGCCTGGTCGCCGAAGATGATGGAGACGCTCTCGAACCCTCCGTTCTGGCAGCTCGGGGGAGACCACCCCTCTTCATTGGTCGGCCTACTGTAGTCGGCGGACGACTGCGACGTGACGATGACTTCGTTGTGTTGGGTCGGCGAGGGGTCCTGGTCCACGACGGTGATGTTGTACGGCGCGAGATGGTTCTGGACGCAGGTCAGTATCTCCGTTCGCTCTGTCGCGGTGAAGTCGTTGGCCGGCATGGTCCTGCTCATGACCAGGAACGACATCACGTTGTTCGCGGCATTGTCCGGGCCGGGCAAGTAGGTTCCGCCCTCGTGGTTGATGAACAGCGTCAAGTGTTTGTCGGTCTCGCAAACGGCGGCGTCCTCGGGCTCGATACCGGCGTCGGGAAGGCCTTCAGTCAGGTCGCTTCCCGAGCAAGCACAGGCCAGGGCGATTAGTCCCGCCAGAGGCCAATGGTGAATTCGACGAGCGCGCATAATCCTCCTGGATATTCTCATAGGTTGTTCGCAGTTGCAGTGCAGCTCTTGTGCCGCCCCCAGGGGCGCGATTCTGCACAACGCAACCCGCTCCAGTTCCCATGTTGGGAACTCGGCGTTGTTCCCTTGATGGGAACAACCGCTCCCATGACGCGTGTTCCCGGCCGCTTGCTCGCGTGCGACGCTGGCACGGCTTCTGCTTGGCAACAAGAGCATGGGCCATCGTGCATGCCGGTTTTCCCGGAAAGCTCTGCTTCTGTGTTCACCGCTCTTGTGGTTCGCTGGCTGTCTTGCTGAGCCTGATCCCGCTGGCACGGCGCACAGCGAGCTCGGTAGCGTGGACACCTACGCGAGCACGTGCTTGATCACATACTATGTTGACGGCGGCGGGTGGGAGGGCCATGCGCCGACGGCGTGGCATTGCGTCGGGACCCTGATCGCTCCGGATGTCGTGATCACCTCCAGGGGATGCGACGGAATTAGCCATGGGATGTTCTCTGGGCAACCAAGCCACAGGTCCGTCGACGTGTCCTGCGGGCCCGGTGTGCACGCCACGGAATCGTTCTGGTCAACGGACGCCATACGAGATCGCTATGCTTCCGCGGGGCGAACATCGGGCCCGTCGCTATTGCGGCTGAGCGAGAGCCCGCTTGGCGCCGGGATCGTACCCGCCCGTGTCCGCGCCGCGCCTCTTTCCCCGGCTCTGGTGGGGACCGACGTGGTAGCCGTGAGCTGGACACCTGTCGAGACCGAGGGCGGAGGCTCGCGCTTGCAGCGCACCGTCACCAGCCGTTCCGTATCGGCCGTGTCCTCTGAGCGGATCGAGTTGGACGGCGATTGTTCGGCGACGACCGTTCGGTCTCAGCACTTGTTCAAGGACTTTGGCAACGGTCCCGAGCTCATCGCCGTCGCTGCGATCGGCTGCGGAGACTGGCCAGGGATACGGGTAGATCGCTACGCCGATTCCTTCATTTTTCCATACATCGATCGCCACCACGGCGCATGTACCGCCGACGGACAGTGCGTTGAGGAAGGGTGTGATACGCCGGATCCAGACTGCGACCCGTGCAGTTGGGGATCGGGTGGTTGCACTCGCGGTTGCGAGGTGCGTGACTGGGACTGTCCGATCGGCGCGTTTGCCGGGGACGCCTGCAGCGCCGACGACGATTGTGAGCACGCTGGGCGATGCGTTTCCGACTTCGGTCCCGCTGGCGAGCCATACTGTACGCGGGCGTGCGACCCGGCGTTTGCGGACTCGTGTCCTGGCAACATGGAATGCACCGACATCGGCGGCGCGACCAGCGAATGCGTCTATGCCCCCGAGCGAGCGACCGCCCACGATCATATGTCGGCCCCGGAGCCGACGGCACCTGGATGCTCGAGCACCGGAGGCGAACGACCATTCCTGTTCCTGGTGCTGTTGGCTGGCGTTTGCTTGGCTACGTTGCGACGCCGGCGGTCTCCGGTGGCCGGGTAGTTCTAATTCACGTGATCGCTCATAAGGACGATCGCCGTGCGCGCTGGTACGTCGATGTTGTTACTCCCCGACGACAAGTTGCGCTGACTGAGGCCGGGTAGTTCGCTGGTCGCCGCGCTTCCGTCGCTCATCACATGCCACAGTCCCGGGCTTGCCGGCGCGACCTGATAGGTGTGCGACGCGTAGGTGTAGTTGACCAGCACGATGAAGTCGCGGTCGCCGGGTGTGCCGACATAGCGGTAGCCGATGGCGCCGTCCCAGGTCACCGTGTTCCACGCCAGGTGGCTTCCGTCCCGGCTTTGCAGCGCAGGATGCGCAACACGCAACCGAACCAGTGCGGCGATGAAATCGATCACGTCTGAATTCTGATCCGCGTAGGACCAGTCGACCTTGCCGTGATCTCGAGACAGAGCCGCACCACTGCCCTGGGGGTGATAGTTGCCGTAGTGCATGCGCAGAAATTCCTCGCCCATCCAGATCATCGGGATGCCCAGGGCCGTGAGCAGATGGCTGGCGGCCAGGCGCACACTGTTGGCATCGGCGCCGTGGCGAGCTGCCAGGGTGCCCTCGTCGTGGGACGTGTAGTAGTTGACCACCTCGTCCGCTGCATTCCAGCCCGACGCGTGCGAGAAGAAGGTGAAGTCGCCGAGGCTTCCGCAGTTGCACGTGCCGTCTCCGAGCGCGTTCCAGATCGCGTACTTGTATCCAGTCCCCCACGACGTCAGTAATGTATCCCCCTCGGCGTCGTTGGTCTGTTGCGCCCGGGCGTTGTGGTCGCCGCTGAACTCTTCGAGGATGAAGTAGCGATCGCCGTAGCCTGCGCTCTTCAGCGCCCGTGTTGCGTCGATGACCGAGTCGAAGTGCATGTTCTCGGTGGAGTCGAGGCGGAATCCATCCACATGGAACGCATCCATCCAGTACTTCATGTTGTCGTAGATGAGCTTGCGCACCATCGTCCGCTGGGTCGCGAGCTTGTAGCCCCACGGCGTGACGTCGTCGTCGATGTCGCCGTCGCCATCGAAATCGAAGTAGTACACCGAATCGATCGCATGGAACGCGTTGTCGTCACCACGGCCCCACACGTGGTTGTAGACCACGTCGACGATCACTGCGATCCCCGCCGCGTGCAGCGCGTCGACGACTGCCTGAAGCTCGCGAACCTGGGCGCCGTCGATGGAGCTGGCGTAGCCAGCTTCGGGTGCGAATAGCAGAGCCGGGTTGTATCCCCAACCGTAGTCGTCGGACTGAGACTCGCTGACCGGCATTAGCTGGACCGCGTTGACACCCAGCCGCCGCAAGTGATCGATGCGCTCGACAAAGCCCGCGTAGCGACCGCGCTTACTCTGGCTGACGCCACTGCTCTGATCGAACGTAAAGTCAGACAGGTGCATTTCGTAAATGACCAGCTGCGCGCGGGTCGGCCGCTGCCAGCTCGAGTCTGTCCACGGATAGGTACTGTCGACGATGAGGCTATGGCCGCGATGCTGTCGGTTGGCTTTCGCGTACGGGTCAGCGACTTCGCGCTCCCCGTCGATGCGATAGCGATAGCGACGCCCGATCGGCTCCGGGACCATGGACATGACCGTCCAAACACCAGAATCGTCGCGGACCATGTCCTGTTCGCCCCAGTCGCCAATCACAGACACGCTGGTGGCGCTGGGAGCGAACAGTGCGAACTCGACCAGCTCCTGTCCGTACAACGTCGCGCCGAGGAGGCGGCCACCGAACTCGTCGTCCCAGTCCGGTTGCTCAGTTGGATCCGGCCACTGTCGCGCGTCGGGTCCCGCCGCATCTACATTCTCCCCGCCGTCGCCGTGCACGGAGCCGTCGCCGTTGGTGGCGTTAGATGTTCCGCAACCGCCGGTGGTCTGCATGACCAAACTCAGCAACGCGAATACTGTGAGACGGCACGTCGACATCACATCCGCAGTGGCGTGCCCGTGAACGCCACGTCCTTGGACGCTCTTTGCCGTTGCAGTTTTGATTCCCGATCAGGGAAGCGCAACCGGCGGGTATCACGTGCGCCCACTCCGACAGGGTGGCGCAGCGTTGCGTTTCACAACGAAGGAGCGGGCAGCGCTACTCAACCAGCGGCGTCGGCGCGACGAATCGGTCGTTCTGGAACCACAGACGTTGGTCGCACTGACCGTCTTCGCCGCAGTCCGGCCCGGTGGCATCTTCGTTCTGCTCACCGCCGATCATGTAGAGCCTGCGAGTCTTGTCGCGGGTCCACACGGCGGCTTTGGTTTTCTTGACCTCGTCCACCGAGCGGTAGGACGTGTAGGTGCGGGTAAGCCAGTCGCACTCTTCAGTGGTCTCCGTGCAGACGTCGTCGCATTCCTCGTAGGTCTCCCAGCGACAGTTGCAGTCGTAGTCGACGGGCTCACACACGGTTTGGCAGGACTCGTCGCATACTTCCTCGCATACGGTTTCGGTCCAGCAACCGTCCTCGTCGCAGTATTCCTCGTCCCAACACTCGTCGTAACACGATTCGCTGCAGTCGTCCCAGCAGTCCTGCTCGGTGCACACGTCGCACACCTCCTCGTTTACTTCGGTGCAGAACGTATCCCAGGTAACGCACACGTCGTCACACACATACTCGTCGCGCTCCCAATCGAAGGACAACTCCAACGTTGCGGAGCGGATCTCGAATTGGCCGTCGCCGTTCGTAACGATGGGCTTACCACGGCCGTCGTGGATGAATTCGCGAACGATGTCGATAGGGTCGCCGGCGTTGTCCAAGACAGAAAAGGTGAGCACGTAGCGGTCGATGACTTTGTCGCCGAGGGGCGTGTGACCGTCCGCCGCGAGCAGCTCACCAGTTGCGATCAGCCGTGGCTCGTCGTTGGTCATGCAGCCCCCAGCGAGCAGCAGGACTAGACCGATGGTTACGAACCGTGAAATATCTATACGCATGTGATTTCTGACCACGGCCAAACCCAAGGAACATATAAGGACACGGTCGTTGCACGGCTAGAATTGCAAGGACCGGACCAATGGCCTGAGGCCGACGCTCACGCTGACAGCAGGTGAGTTTGCGTCGGTTTACCGGTTCGCATGACCGACACCGCAAGCTCGATGTCGGTGATGACGTTGCCGTGGGCAGGGATGATGCGCGTCAGATCCAGCTCGCTAAGAACGGCAAGGGATTCGCTGAACGCTTTCTTGTCTTTGATTAGCATCAGCCCCCACTCACGTGACCGAGTCACCCGCCCTGATGGCGCGAACACGGCCAGGATCATCCGCGTGATCCAGTTTGCTCCGCGCTCGTTGTTGAACACTAAGTCGGTGACAACCAGCGAGCGACTGGCTGTGTCGTAGAACAAATGCTCCGCGACTTTGCCAGCGCCAGCGACCGGGACGATGTCGATACCTTCAGGCCAGGACTCCGGGCGCGGTCCATCGTCCATGACGAAATCGATGGCGAGGTCGGGCTTCTTTTTGAGCAAGCGACCAGGGGCGGCGATCTGGGCGCCCGTGAAATGTTGGGCGGCCTCACCTACGAACATGTGATGCAGGCAGCTCGGCGCAACGAGCCAGCGCACCTCACCCAGTTTGGCAGCTGCCGCGTACCAACCGTCGTCGGCCAGGGGAGAGTGAACCCAAAGGTCAGTTCCTCTGCGAATGATCGTGGTGCGAGTGTTGAGTCGAAAGCCAAATCCAAGCGCAAGCTCGCGCTCGTGAGCGAACACGTCGGGGGCGACTTGGGTTAGTTGTACGGACATATGGTCTGGGATGCCTTCGGGCCAGCCGTGGTTGCGCGGCCTTGCTAGGACGCAGACAGCTTAGCCGCCCCTGCGACAATTGACCGCTACACTCGTCAAGCAATTCGACCGAACCGTCGACGCAGCTTCAGCATCGCGGCGGCGCCGTGGAGTGCCACGGTCATCGCGATGGCGGCCCCAGCGGCACATATAACCGCGGGCGAGGTGAGTCCCAGCACAGCCAGGCAGGCGGCGATCGTCGCTGTTCCCACGAGAACCAGGATCGCCCAGCCCGCTTGGCGCCGAGCGAGTCTCCAAGTAGTTCGTCGGTAGGTACGCGCGCCCGCAGCGATATTCGCCGTAACCACGTCGAGCTGGCTACCCGTGTAGCCCCAGCTTATTAACACCTCGCGCGCCTCGGACACTGTCATCTCCCCACGTCCCACTACTTCGCTCATGCCTTCGAGGATTTGTGACATGAGAGCCAAGCTAACCACTGAACGCTTCGTTGCAACGGTTAAGTGCGAGGGGACGGCTCGACGGCGTCAGGGCGGAGCTCCGCCGCGCATCTTGCGCAAGACTATGGCAGCGAGATCTTCGTTGATCCCAGCGCGCTCCATCACGTCGGCCGCGCGTTCAAAGTCGTCGGCATCGACCGCGCCGGCGAACTCGTCGAGTAGGCCTGCGGCCGCAATCTGTTCGAGTACTTCAGTTCCTTCGAAGTCGGCGTCGTTCATCATGAATTCACCGGCGGCGTAGGTTGTGCCGCCACGCCCGCTGTACCACGCGGACATTGCCGGGGTGGGGCGCCTTCTTTCCCCTTCTGTCGTTTTGCCTTCACGGTTTCGGTCACTTGGGACCGTGTTCTCGACAGCGCAGCACGATCTCTGACGGTCCGCGCGCAGTCGGCGTGTTGCTGGTTATGAAGACGCGACGGTTTAGACAGAGCTGGGTGATGGTGGTGTTGTTGGTGTTCGTCGTCGGCTGCGGTGCTGAATACACCGCCGGTCACCGCACGGTGCACTCAACCGTGCCAAACGAATATCGCAACGCTACGGCTCAATACCCGCAGGACGGTGCGATGGATGCATCGATTACAACCCATACGATCACGGTGCTCGATCGCACCGGCATTCTGCTTGCGGTCCTGGGCACCGCTGCCAATGCCGTCGAGGCGCGACGCAAAGCGATCAAGGATGCTCGGGCGCGTGGGCAAACCCGCGGCAAGGTGTACTACACCTACGAGACGACGCCCGTCATACCCGGTTTTGATTTTCGTCTGCACTACTCGTGGGGCGGAACCACCGGGTTCGACACGAAGCTGAACGGACAACCGCTGTCGTTCGCCAACAACGACGTCGAGTTCAGTGAGATGGGCATGCGGATCGACTACGTGAGCAAGCGCTTCCGCTGGCTGAGCGGCGAGTGGTTCTTCGGTGTCGCTTGGACCCCCCGCCTGACCTCATACCGGTTCAAGTCGACCGCTGCCGATCCGCTGGTCATCACGGGGCGCGATCTCGAGCTCGATGTCATGTACTTTCCGGCGGAGATCGCTCTGGGATTTCTGGTCAATCCACGACTGCGTCTGTCCGCGGGTGTCGAGTATGACCCGGTCATCGGCTTGATCGACGCCATGGGGCTGGACGTGTTTCAGTCGCTCGGCGCGCACGCTCGCGCCGACTTCATGATAAAGCCATGGCTATTCGCTTACGGGCGCGTAGACCTGCTCCGCGGTAACTCGGGCAGCAGTGGGTTCGCGCGGCGTGTCGACCAGACCCAGATCGGCGTCGGTCTGTCATTTCAGATCCCCCTCGGCCGAAAGAAGTAGCCGGCTAGCCCATGAAGCTCGACCAACGAGAGCGGTACTGGTCCCTCAGTCTCGCGTGGCCGGCGCGAACCAGCTTGCGCGCGGCTTGCGTGTCGGCGAGTTCGAGGCGTGTGGCGATGTCCTCGAAGGCGACGTCGTTCATCCACAAAGAGACGGCGGCCTTCATGTTCGGCGGGAAGCTATCCATGAACTCGTCGATCTCCTCGAGTAGACCGCGCACGGTCAGGTAGTCGGTGATGGGAGGCCGCGCGGATCCCTCAGGAGCGTTGGACAAGGACGCGGCGTCAGTGGCGACGTCACGTTTGGAGAGCCGGACTTTTTCATCGTCGCCGGTTTTGTCGCCGCCACCAGCGACTAAACCCCAGCCCATTCGTTGGCGCACATAGTCTTTTGTAGAAAAGCGTATGAGAGTGAGTAGCCAGGCCCGTAGGGGCGTATTTTGATTGTCCTCGTCCGTCGTTTCGTCGCCCGGTTCCGCCGCTTCGCGAGTCAACCTCGCCATGTTGTTGACTGCGGTGAGCTGGGCATCGTTGCTCTGTTCGGCGGGCTGCCGACGTTCGGCGTAACGGCGAAGGTTGTCGAAGTCGTTGCGCTGCAGTCGGGAGATGACGTTGACCATGACCGTGCGGGCATCGTCGTCAGAGCTCAGCCGCCACTGAACGAGCAGCCAGCTGTTCTTGGCCCAGTGTTCGATGTGCGGGGCGACATCTCGCAGCAGAGCCCGCCAGGCCGCGCTGCGTTGCTCGCTGGCCTCCGTCGACTTACAGATTTGTTCGACGTACTCGTTGCAAGCGCGCTCGAACTGGGCGTCCCACGACCCGGGCATGCCAAACGCTATCACATCTTGACGAAATGCGACCGCGCCACGTTTTGCTACTATGAGGCGACCGCGCAGCCGTGACTCATCCCAGTATCGACGAAATCCTCGCCATTACATCGGCGGACTCGGCCTCGAGTGACGTCGTCGAGCATCTGCGCCAGTGCCATGTATGCCACGAGCTGGCCAGCCTCACGGGAATATCGGCGGCGGCGCTACCTCGCGTGCAAAGTGGAGCGTCCCTCGAGGTTGTCGACCGCTCGCTATACCAGGATCGTCGCGAGCTGCACCGGGGCGGAATGGGCCGGGCCATCCGCGCTCGGGACGCCCGGCTTGGCCGAGACGTGGTCCTCAAGGAGTTGCTCGACGCGGACGACTACGGGTCGAACCTGCAACGAGAACGTCTGCGCGAACGCTTCGAACGTGAGGCGGCGATCACGGCGCGACTGCAGCACCCGGCCATCATCGCCGTCTACGAAGCGGGACGGTGGGCCGACCGAGAGCCGTTCTACGCCATGCCCTACATCCGGGGCAGCACCCTGAGCCATGAGATCTCCCACGCGAAGACCACGGAGGAACGACTTGCGCTGCTTCGCCACGTGGCAACCGCCTGCGACGCCATCGCCTACGCCCACAGTAAGGGTGTTGTGCATCGCGACATCAAACCAGACAACATCTTGATCGGGGAGTTCGGTGAGACGGTCGTCATCGATTGGGGACTGGCCAAAGATCTTGGCGACGACGCGCCCGAGTTGCCCGAGATGGACGGCGATGGATCGCTCACCCGGATCGGCGCGGGCACGGCCGCGTACATGTGTCCCGAGCAGGCGGCCGGGGCAGACGTTACGCCAGCGTTCGACGTCTACGCTCTCGGCGCGACTCTGTATCATCTGTTCGCGGGGGTGCCTCCGTACGCGCGGGTAGGCAGCGAGCGCGTGCGTACGCAGCTGGCGTTGCAAGCCCCACAAGCCCTGGTCGAACTCGCGCCGGAAACTCCCGCGGAGCTGATCAGCCTGACGAACAAGGCCATGGCGCGGGATACCACCGTAGGTTTCGCCAGCGCCGGTGAGCTTGCCGATGAATTGAGACGCTTTCTCAACGGCCAGTTGACCAGGACGCATCAACATTCAGGGTGGGACCTCATTCGCCGCTGGGTGCGCAGTCACCGTGGCGTCGTGGTTGCGGCTTCGGTGGGGTTGCTCATTGCCGCGGTCGTCGGCATCACTAGCGTTGTTCGCATTGAGCAGGAACGGAAGCGGGCTGTCGTTAGCGAGCGTTCGGCCCTTCATCAGCTGCAGCGCGCAAGGGGCGCCAGCGCCAGCTATCTCGCGACTCGGCCAGGCGGTACACTCGAGGCCCTCGAGCTGGCTATCATGGCGACGGGGGCGGCGTTACAAAGCAACACCCCCATCAGCGACCACGCTCGTGCCGGTTTGTCCGACGCCCTCGCTGCCGTACCCACCGCTGTTCAGCTCGTCAAGCATCGAGGGCGAGGCTATATCGGCGCGAGTCGAGATGGCAGTACGCTCGCCGTCGCTACGTCCAACGGGGAAGTTCGCGTGTGGACGAAACGTCAAGCCGAGCCGACGAAGCTCTATCGGACCAAGCTCGAAGGCCTGGTGAATTTCCATCTCGCACCCGGCGGCAAGACTGCCGTCGCTCATGACTACCGCTCGCCCACAGTCAATGTGGTGAATCTCGCGACCGGCGAGGTGACACCCCTGCGCGGGCACAAAGCGACGATGTTTCAAACTGCATGGCGCACCGACCGTGAGCTCGTATCGGTCGACCGCGACAGCGTGATCATTCGGTGGGACGTCCACGCCAAGAAGGAGATAGGTCGCATCAAGGTGCCCAGCCGCATCTCCCTCATGCGCGCTACCCTGGGTGAACTCGCCATCGGTTTGTTGGACGGTGGTGTGCTTCGTTGGGATTTCGCCACGAAAAAGCTCGTCGTGTACGAAGCTGCCGGCAGCTACGTGGTCGGTCTCAGTGCCGGCAAAGACGGCTCGATGATCGGCGGTACAGCCGACGGGTTCGTCATCACGTGGAATAGCTCTGGCAAGATCGTCGCGCGCACCCGGGTGGCCAAAGCCGCCACCGTTTTTTCTTTATCGACCGATCGGACACGGTTTGCCGTTGCCGTCATTGCAGACCGGACCCTGGTCGGACGAGTCAGCGATCCAGCCAGCGCATACTCCATCCCGGGACATCCCACCGGGGGGCGCACGTGGTCGCCCGACAGCCGATTCTTGCTAGTGATTCACGAGTCGGGGAAAGCCAGTCTCTGGGACGCCGGCGCTCAGGCGTTGATTACCGAGTTCGCCGGGCACAAGAGCAAGCTCGACCGCATGGTCTGGCTGCCCGATGGATTGATCCTGACGAGCGGTCGTGGCGGGGCGTTCCTTTGGGATGCGACTGCTTCCAGGACGCAACTGCCCGGGCACGCCAGTGAGGTCCGGTCGATGTCTATCTCCGCCTCGGGCGATCTGATCGCTACCTGCGCGTTGGATGGAGCTATTCGCCATTGGCGCATTGGCCACGCGGAGCGCGCGGTTACACATCGACTGCCGGTCGCCTGCGATGCCGCAGCGCTGAGTCGCTCCGGCCGCTACATCATCGCCGGCTCGGTCACCGGTGCAGCCAAGTTGATTCGAGTCCAGGGCCAGCTGGTCAGCAAGTTGTCGGCTCACACGGCACCGATAACCCGGGTGGACTTCACTGGAACGGAGGACAGGGCGCTTAGCGCAAGTCTCGACGGTTCGATGGTCGTATGGCGGACCGCTGATGCATCGCGACTCACCCGTATCGTCGACCCCAGCGGCACGGTCGTGACCGCCGCGATTTCCAGGGACGGAAAGTGGGTTGCAAGCCTCGGCCGTGATCAGACGGTGCGCATGTGGAGCGCCACGACCGGAGCCATGCGATGGCAATGGCGCACGACCGTTAAGGAGCCGGTGTTCGCTCTTCACTTTTCGCCCGAGGGAAAGACACTGCTCGTCGGTCATGGGGCCAGAACCGTGATGCTCGGCGTCGTCGACGGAAAGCCAGGGAAGATGCTCGCAGGGCGCTGCGTGTCTCCGCATATCTCGCCATATAGCAGGAAAGGGGAACGCCTGGCGCTGGCACTCCCAGATGGCAGCGTGGCGATCTACTCGTCCGCTGGCGTCGCGTTAAAACAACTGCGCACCGTCGAACGCGCGCTTTCGGATATCCATTGGAGCGTCGACGACACGCAACTGGCCACGGTGAATCTCGATGGCACGGTCCGTCTCTGGCAATGGAAGACTGCCGAGACCGTGTTGACAGTGAGAGCACGTACTCCGGGAACGCGTGTGGTCATGACCGCCGACGGTGCTCGGTTGTTCACCGCTTTCGCCGACGGAATCCTGCGCAGCACGCCAATTCACACCCAGGCAGCGTTGACCCGGGCGTGTCGCATCGTCGCAGCGTTCTGGCTGCGTTCTGGCTTGAAGCGCTACTGCGCCGGACGTACTCGAACGTCGCGCAGCAAGACCCGAGCGCGGACGCCCTGATACCCCTTGAGGCCAATGCGAAGGACTCGGCTGGCTCCACGGTCGCGGAACTCTTTGTCGCCCAGAAGCTTGCCGTCTAGCCATACGTGAGCGTGCCGCTGTTTGTGCACGATGCGAACCGTGTGCTCCCTCAAGTTCGTGTGGCTGGGGATCTTGGTCCAACTGTCTCGGGCGAACTGCGCTTCTGATTCATAAAAACCAAACGCTCGCGAGCTGATCAGGACGACGCCGCCAGGAAGATGAAACTCGACCGGGCGACGATCCGCGGTCAGTCGTGTGTAGCGGAGAGACAGTTCGTAGGACGCGGGCAGGGGGCCCCGGTAGATTGCCGAGCCCCAGCTCCACGGTGACTGGGCCGCCTCCGTCGCCAGGATGTAGCTGCCGCATTCGGCGACGGGCGCAAGTGAGGCGGAGCCCTCCGCGACGAACCGAGCGGACTCTTTACACGTGGTGTCTGCCGTCGCCGTAGCAGCGGCTGCCCACACGCACACCCCAATCGCGGTCGCCAACCAGCGCATATTACGACGATAGCACAGTGTTTCTGACGTCGCCCGTCGTGACCTCGTCTTGCTACTTGGGTCCGTTTACCAAGGAGACTAGATGAGAAAATTATTACTGTTGGGGATGTCGGTCATCGCTGTCGCATGCGGAGACGATGGAGGAAGCAGCGCTGCTGACGCGACGACGTCGGCTGATGCAACGAACAATCCGAGCGTGGATGCCGCAGCGAACAGCATCGATGCGCCGCCAGGGCTCGTCGACGCGAGCACGCCTTCGGCCGATGCCGGCACTAGTGCGGCCGTCGTTGTCAGCTACGTCCATCGAGGCAACGTCTCGACGTGTTTGGTCCGAGCGAGCGACAATACGCTTTGGTGCACGGGCAACGACACAGTCGAACAAGTCGGTTCCGATACCGATTGGGCCAGTATTTGGTTTGGCCAGAACGCATGTGGTCTGAAGCAGGACAAAACCCTGTGGTGCTGGGGACCCAACACGTCGGGACAAGTCGGCAACGGAACCGAGGTCGCCGTGGCCGCACCGACGCAGATTGGCACTGACACCTGGCTGGACGTTCAAGGGGTCAGCTCGGGCATGTGCGCGATTCGCACAGACAACACCCTGTGGTGTTGGGGATCCGGCCTTCCTTCATCTCCGACGCAGATGAATGGTGCGACGAACTGGTCCGTCATTGGCGGCGTGGTCAATACGGTTCGTGCGATCACCTCGGCGGGAACCTTGTGGGAAGTCATCTTCACTGTGGGCAGCCCGGTGGTCGCCCAGGTAGGCACGGACACCGACTGGGAGACGCTCGGCCACGGCGGGCGCAGGCAGTGCGGCACGAAAACAGACACGAGTCTGTGGTGCGTTGGCGACACGACGGATCGGGTACCGACGCGGGAAGCAAACACGACCATGGGTTGGAAATCAGGGGTCCGCAGCGATCTACTCGCGACCCACGCCATAAAGCCCGACGGCACCGTGTGGTCGATCGCTAATGCAGCCACGACGGCCACCGAGGTGTTCGTTGGCATAGGCGGTCCGTGGGCGAGCATGTCCGCCGATGGCGCGGGGCAGACTAAGTGTCTTGTGCGCACCAACGGCGAGCTGTGGTGCTGGGGGTTCCAGGCCAATGGCAGCCTGGGCGCTGACGCGCCGGCGTTTACCCAGGAACCGGTTCCGTTCAAGATGCCGTGATTGCAGATCCCATGAGCCGTTCGTCGCGTCCATGGTAGTTTTGGCGCGTGGGTGCGACGTCGGTACATGGAGTGGTCATCTTGTGCGCATTGGGCGCTGCGTGTGGGAACACCGCCACGGACGGCGGACCTGTGGTGGACGCGAGCGTGGTGGTCGTCGATGCCCTTGGCGCGATTGACGGCGCGCTCACGGACTCCATGCCCGTTGACGCGACCGCCGCCGACGGCGCGATTGCGGACGCCGGCGTTCTAGATGCCGCTGCGAACGACGCTGGCCCGGCGACCGTACCGACCCCCGAAGGACCATTCGTGATTCCAAGTGGCATCTTCGTCGAACTCGTGTGGACCACGCCGCTCGATTCGGACGAAACCGACGAGGGGCCCGGGGCGGGAAGTAATGTCGACCTACATTTCGCGCATTCGTTTGCCTCGGCTCAAGATGTAGACGGAGTCGACGGGGCTGACCCATGGTTCGACGCGGGGTTCGACGTATTCTGGTTCAACCCGAACCCGAACTGGGGAAGTCTCGATCCAGGCGTGATGGATGACCCAAAACTAGATCGGGACGACCAGGACGGCGCGGGACCTGAGTTGCTCGAGCTGCAAATGCCCGAAGCGGGCATGGACTACCGCATCGGCGTGCACTATTGGAACGACCATACGTTCGGTGACTCCACGGCCACGGTGCGCGTGTATTTCGACACGGTGATGGTCTACGAATCACCGGCCCAGCTGCTCACCGAGCGCGCCATGTGGTGGGTCGCCACCGTATCGGCGACCGGCACTGTCACCCCCATCACGGCAGCCGGCGGTGGGCCCAAAGTGACGGCCCCGTACGAGAACACCTTCTTCCCTCAGTAACCGAGTCGCGGGGAGCGTGATCAATGGCCGGTTCGGCTGTCGTCACCTATTTGCGGACTTTTGTTTAGCGTTTCGCGCGACAAGGGACGTGGCTGTGCGTTGTCCACATATGAAACGAAAAACTGAGAAGACAAAGCAGCTTACCGGCAATTTGAAACGACAGTCCCTGGCCTCGGTACGAGGAGGTTTCTCGGCGGCAGACCGACCCGACGCCACTAATAGGCTGGTCATCAATCTTTCGCTGGGGTGGGACGTACGCTAGTCGCCAAGCACCCGCGTAATGCTCAGGTCGAGCTTGCTGTGAACCAGGCGCACGATACTGGTGAACTCGCCCTCGTCGAGGGTGAGTTCGGTGCGCAGAATTTCACGGGTGAGCTCGGCCAGGCGCGCGCGTGCCCTGGCGAGGCGCCGCGCCGCGGTGGCGCGGTGGATCTTGTAGAAGCGACCGATCTCGTCCACGTTCAATTTCTCGACGAAACTCATGCGCAACAGGTTTCGTTCCTGAGCATCCAGGGCGGACATGGCTTGCTCGAACGCAGACTTGAATTCCTTGGCGTGCCGCGCCTTGAGTAGCCGCATCTGGGGTGTATCAGAAGGTTCGCTGGCTTCTAGCAGCGGGTCACTATCGTCGGGTGACACCGGCCTTGGTTTACGCAGCATGCTCAGTGCCACGCGTATGGCCACGACCCGGACGAAGTTGGTCAGGTCTCCCTTGCCAACGTATCCCACGACCGGCGCCGGCGCCGCGTCCTTGGCGACGAACAGTTTCTGTCGCACCCGCTGGGTGACCTCGTCGATCATGTCGTTGCCCAGTTTCATTTGCCGAAGCGCGGGTCGCACGGCGCGAAAGAATCGCCGCTCGAACTCCTGGATCGCCGGAGAGTTTCCAGCGGCGCAGGCTGCGACCAGCGATAGCTCCTCGGGTAACGCCGAAACGTAGTCATCCAGGGCAATGCCGTCGGGCACGCTCGCGATGATGGTTGTCGCCATCTGCTCGACGGACACGGACACGCCGCTGATTGGCTCGGCCTTGTTCAACTCGCCTACGATTGCGGCCGCACACGCATCGTAATCAATGGCTTTGATTTCGACTCCGGCGCTCGCTACCAACGCCTCCAATTCCGCGCCCGTCACTTGCCACCTTTGTTCGTATTCAACGTATGAGTGGCCAACCATTTGTCGATGGCTCGCTTGAACGAGTCCCAGCGGCTGGGTAGTTCTTTGGCGTACTCGCGCGCTTGCTTTGATAGGCCTATGGCTCGCGAACGCTGCGCTGGTTTGCGCCACAACAGCATCGCTAGTTGGTGTCGAATCATTGCCGAGTCACGGCGGTTCGTGGTGCCCGGCGGGTCGGCGGTGAGCGCTCGCTCGAGTACCGGTTGCGCCTCGTCGAGCTTGCCCAACCGGTGGAGTGCGTCGCCCAGAGCTAGCAATACCGAGGCGAGGCCGGCGCGTTTCTGCGTGATGCGTTCGACGCCGGCCAGGTGTTTTCGAATGATCACCACTGCCTGGGCGTACTGCCGCATTCGTGAGTAAATCTTCGCAAGACGAATGACGGCGCGAATGAACTGCTCGTGCTTTTCGCCGTAGCGCTTGCGCTGCGCCTCTACTGCTCGCTCGAAGTAGGCCGCGGCACGTTTGAGGTGGGAGCGCCGCTCGAATACCACAGCCTTGCCTTGCCAGATTTTCGGCAGGAGGTGATGGGCACGGGCCGTAGGCGCTTTGACCAGGCGCTCGACGTCATCCAGAATGGTCAGCGCCCGCGCCAGGTTCGTACCACTAATCGCAAGCACCTCGGACGACCAGATCGACGCCTGGATGGTCGTTGGGTGGTCGGCTCCCAGTTGCGTGCGCAGCAAAGGAACAGCCCGGTCGAAGTATGCGACCGCCGCCGGGTAGTCACCAGATTCTCGCGCTAGTCGCGCTAATGGGTACAGCATGTTCAACGTGTAGCGATGGTAGTCTCCGAGGTAGCGGGTTGCCAGGGCCAGTCCACGAGAGAAATACCGCTTTGCCTCGACTGGCTCACCGCGCGTTAAGGCGTCTCGTCCCAGGCCGCGCAAGTGGCGGATGAGCCGGGCGTAGTTGGGCCGTTTGCGCTTGTCGGCCGCAGCGAGCACTTGCTCCAGTAGTCGTCGCGTTTTCTTGCCGGTGCGTGAGCGTATCCATTGGATCTTCGCCCTAATGTGTAGCAGCTCATTCGTTAACGCCGGGTCGTTGCCGGCACGTCGCACCGCCTCGGCCGCTCGATTCCACAGCGCGCCATCGTCCCGCGAGTACTTGGTGTGAATGAGTCGTAGCCGCGCGGCGAGCAGTGGGAGGTCATCCCGCTCGGCCTTCTCCGCCGCCGTATCCAGTAGGGCGATGGCAACCGCTTGCTCTCGCAGCACGAGGCTGAGCGCCATGGCTCTTATCGCGCGCGCTTCGAGTTGTGGAACCCCGAGTTTCTGCGCAGCCAATCGGGTGGTCTCCGCTAGTTTCAGTGCGTCGTCACCCAGCCGCATTCGGGCCAAGGCCCCGACCAGCGCGATGTCGCGGCGCAACGCCGTGGCCTCAGGAGACACTGGGGCTACCCGTATGCCGCCTAAGTACGTTGGCCTCGAGCAATCGTCCAGGGGCATCAAGTACTCCAGGGCGTGGCTCGCTCTGGCGACCTTGTGTTCCGTCTTCTTACCGTCGGTGAACACGGATATGAACGCGGCGACCTCGTCGCTTCGCCGATCGAGGCACACTCGCCGTTGCTTCGACAGCTGTGCGTCCTGCGTCGAGCAGTGGTCCTTGTACAGGTTGCGCAGGCCACCAACGTGTTCGTCGAGTCGGCGCTCGATAATCTTCCAGTTAGCTTTTGGTGCCTTGTGTTTGACACCGAGAAACACGCCCCGCAGCTTGCTGCGCATGCTCGCGTTCCACGCCTGGTCCAGCTCTTGAGGCGCTGCGCATGTCTGTTTCGTTGGTGAGCCGCCGGACGTGAGCACAACGACCGCGGCGCCAAGACCGACTGCCACTGCGGCCACGGCGATCGTTCGAACGCCGTGTCGCCGGCGCGGAACCAGGCCGGCACGGAGCCGGGCCACGAGCTCTTTCATATTGGCGAACCTGGCATCGCGATCGCGTTCGAGGCCACGTGCAACGATGTTCCCGAGCCAGGCCGGAACGTCCGTGCTCGCAGGTAACGCTGGGGTCGGCTTGGTCATGGCAACGGTCAGTGCGGAGACGTCGCCCCCGACGAACGGACGCTCGCCAGCTAACGCTTCGTACAGGGCGACACAAAACGAGAACTGGTCGCAACGGTGGTCGACGGCGGCGCCCGCTAGTTGCTCCGGGGCCATGTACGCCGGTGTTCCGAGGGCGACGCCGGTGCGCGTCATTGTTGTCGGTTGAGAATCGTCGAGGGCGGGACCAGTGTCGTCGACAACCGTGTCGATGATCCGAACAAGGCCAAAGTCACCGATACGCACGCGGCCGTCACTGCCGACGAGCACGTTCTCCGGCTTGAAGTCCCGATGGACCATCTCGGCGGCGTGGGCAGCGACGAGCCCGTCGCCTGCCTGGATGAACTTGTCGACAACCTCGCGCCAGGACCGAGGCTCGGCGGCCAACCATTCCCGAAGCGTCAGCCCATCGACCAGCTCCATGGCGATGAACACTTCGCCATCGGCGGTGGTACCCGCGTCGTACGCCTGCACGATGTTCTGATGGCTCAACTTCGCCAACGCGCGAGCCTCGCGCAGCATCCGCGCTTGCTCGCCTTCGGAGCCAACGGTTCGTTGGCGGTTGAGAACCTTGATGGCGACTTCGCGATCGAGCTCAGGGTCGTAGGCGGCGTGGACCGTGCCCATGCCTCCGGCGCCGATCTCATTCATCACGATGTAGCGGCCGACTTCGCTTCCGGCCTCTAGTTCGGCGAGGCGTCGGCGCGCGGGGCGTTTAGCCCGGGGGCTGCTGAGAGCAGACTCGCTGTCCTCGTTGGTACGAGCCAGGGCGATCAGCAGCGCACGACACACATCGCAGCCGTCGACGTGAACATCGACAACCTCTCGTTCTCGCTCGCTGCCGCCGCCTTCCAGGAACAAGGCGATCTCGGCGTCTGTTAGACATGCCAACGTGGACAGCCTCTCACCCGCACAGCTTGCCGACAAGACGCGTGAGCGACAAGCAGCCGCTGGAGTTTTGGCGGTTGTTCGTCGGGGACGAACCTGTGTTGCCCGGGACGGCTGGTTTCAGCGGCGCACACCATCGCCCAGGTCGTCGCCAACGAATTTCTCCGCGGACTTGTCCACGAGTTCGAGGATGTCGCTTCCGGTCCCAGCTGTGAACGACGTCGTTTCCACGCCGGCACCTCGCACGGCTATCAGAGCAGGCGGTGCAAGTGGTTGAAATCCTCGGATGTACTGGTTGATTGGTCTCTTCATACTGGGTAAACGCAGGCATGCGGCTGCTGTCGCGCACATATCCGGATTTTCGGATCAGGCCGGGTCGCCGCGCTAAGCTCACACGCCATGGGCCTGAAGCGTCGACCAGCGCCGTCGCCACCCGGGCGGCCATTCGCCAACGCGGCGGTCGCCGACGTGTTCGCTTCGTACCCAAACAGCGTCCGTGCCGACCTTCTGGCCGTGCGCGAGCTGATCTTTCAGGTTGCCTCCGATACCGACGGCGTCGGCGAGGTCGAGGAGACCCTCAAGTGGGGGCAACCTGCCTACCTAACGTGCGCGACCAAAAGCGGCACGACCATCCGACTCGGTCCCGGCACGGCGGAAGGCAGCTACGCACTCTATGTCCACTGTCAGACGACCTTGATCGATACCGTGCGCGCGCTCTACGGAGACGCGTTCCGCTATCTGAAGAACCGAGGCGTCCTCTTCCAGTCAACTGACCGGCGGCCAGCCGAGTTGGCGCACGTCGTTCAGTTGGCCCTGACCTATCACCAGCCGACAGCTTGAACCCGCGGCGAATGAGCACCAGGTTGACGCGGTCCTACAGCTTGCGCTTCGCCGCCGCGCGTTCGGGGTGATAGACCTGCAGCGCGTAATCATTCACGAGATAGGTAAGGCCAGGGTGATCCGAGAACACGATATCGGAACGCGTCGACGGGACTCTCACCTTGATGGTCGCGCCTTCCGTTAGAACGTCTGCCGCGCCAGACCAGCCCCAGGTCACACTGGTGGTGTAGTCCTCTCCGTCGGGAACGTGGATGCGAAGATGCACGTCGTAGCGCAGCTGACCGCCCTTGCTGAACTCACCTGAGCTGGCTAGCTTGTGTTCGTACCAGGACAGCACGGTCGCATCTCGGGGCGTGGCGTTCTGGTGCGACCGCTTCATCGCTTGTTCGACCTTGCCGCCTGAGACAAACAGATACACCAGGCCGGCGAACACGGCGCAGCCTACGGCGACGTATACGAGGAGTTCGATCACTCTGTGACTGTACTAGCCCCCAGTGGGGCTCGAACGTTCCAGCCTGAATGCCAGTCATACATTGGGGTCAGTTGACCTACGTGTAGGGTCGGGTGACCGGGGCAGCTGTCCTGGGTGGCTCACAAGTGACTGTACATACTGGTGACGCTTTGCGGCATAGATGTTGCGATGTTGGCTAGTCGCCATGATGAAGTCCTCTCGATCACTGTCCGCCCTCATGGGCGCCCTGTTGTTTGCCGCGGCCGGCTGCGTTGCTACCGTCGCTACCCCCGAGCCGGAGCCCGTACCCGTCGATGAGTCTGATCGCGACGAGATCAACGAGCTGATTTGGGGCCTGAGCTTTCTCCCCACGGATGACCCGACCGTCGAGGAAGGCGAGTTCGGCGATGCGCAAACCAGCGGCGACTACCAATGCGTTACTCAGAACCTGAAGGAGACCAGGCAGTACGACAAGATCGTCGCCTACGCTGCCAACTCCGACTCCCTATGGCCGGGCTCTATCGTGCGCGGCGACTCGGTGTACACCGGGCTGTTCACGCAGCTGGTGTTTGATCGTGCGCCGCTGACATTTTCTATCTCGCTCGAGAATCTGGCGGGTAGCAAAGTGCGCACCATGGCTAAGCCGAGCCTGTCGAGCTTCCGCGAAGAACTGTCGAGCATCCTCGATGCCGAAGTGACCGGCGCGACACCGGCCAACTTGTACGTCGAGATCGAACAGGTGCACTCGGAAGAGCAAACCACCCTCGCGTTGGGGGCCAGCGTTTCGTGGCTCGGTTCCGCCGCGTCGATTTCGTCGAGCTTTAACTTCTCACAAGAAGATACGCGTAGCCGCTACGTGGTCAAGTACACCCAGGCCTACTACACGGTTGATGTTGATCAGCCGGCGTACCCCGCTGATGTATTCGACGAATCGGTGACCCTCGACGAGGTAAAGGCACGGGTCAACAACGACAACCCGCCGGTCTACGTCTCTTCCATCACCTACGGACGCATGGTCGTGTTCACCTTCGAGTCGGACTACTCCGCCGAGGAGATGAGCGCAGCACTGGAGTTCGCGTATCGCGGCGGCGTCGACGTGAGTGGCGACGTCTCGGTTTCGTACCGCGAGATGATCAGCAACTCCAAAATCACTGCGTTCATTTTGGGCGGTTCGGGTGGCGATGCCGCTCAGTCCATCGACAGCTATGAGGCTCTGATGGACTTCATCCACTCGGGCGGTAACTACTCGCGGGAGTCCCCGGGCGCGCCCATCGCGTACAAGCTGGCGTACCTGGCCGACAACTCACCAGCGCGCTTGTCGTTCACTACCGACTATGAAAATACGGTTTGCGAACGCGTGAGCCAGCGGGTTCGCGTCGTGCTCGAGAACATTCGCGTGGATTCAGCGGGCGGCGACTGGGGCGACGACCTGGAGCTGTACGGCTCGATCTGGGTAGGAACCGCGGGCCAGAACATGTCTCTGTTCAATCGAGGCAGCGGAAGCTACGCCAACATCGATGAAGGCGAGACCTGGCCGGTGTCGGGCACAATCTCCGAAGTTGTGCTGCCCGTGCGGCCTCAGGGTGGCGAGACCATCACCATCGGTGCGTCCCTGCGTGACGTCGATGACCTGTCCCCCGACGACAGTATGGGTAGCGAAAGCCAGTCATTCTCGTTCGAGACCGGCTGGCGTCGCAGTCACACGCTTTATCTCACCGGCGACGGCGCCCGCATCGAGGTCCGGTTGCGCATGGAACCGATCTAGCCAGCGATGCCCAGCTAGTCGACGACGAAGCCGCTATCGCAATCGGTGAGCGGGCCGGCGAGTCCGGACCAGCCGGCGTTACCTTCGCCCGTTGCCGGTCCTGTGCCCAGGACGCCGGAAAGCGTTTGGTTGACCGGGTCCATCTCGAACAGTTCGGCGGTCGAAGAGAATACATACAGCCGCGCTGTGTTGTCGGTGAATAGCTCTTTGCCCAGGGCGTGGATACCCCACGTACCACCGCTACCCGCCGCCGTGCCGGAACCAGTTTCGAAATTGAACGAGTACACCTGTCCGGTGTCGATGGCCAGACCGGGGTTGTCGACGATCTCGTTGTCGACGATCGCTGGTCCCATATCGTCGATGTCGGCGACCGATGCAGTCGCCAGATCGCTGACGACCACGTAGGTGAAGTCGCCGCCGACGAAGTCTCCGGTAAAACGCAGCAGTCGGTTTCCGTCCGAGCTGCTGTCGTCAACACCAGTGTCCATGCCGTACAGCCGCCCGTCACAGTCGGTGTACAGACCTTCGAGCATGAGGTCGTCGGGCATGACGCCTAGCATCACTGGAGCGACATTACTGCCATCTCGTGGCGGGTTCGGAATGTGATAGAAGTACGTCTTGTTGTCGGCCTTGCTCAGGCGGCCGCCCACAAGAGAGCCGTCGTCGAGCATGGTGATCATGTTCTGCCCTAGCTCGAGGTCGCCGTCGATGGTGCTCGTGGTGAAGCCAACGACCGATCCGTCGCTGACGTCGAGCTCGATATAGACTAGGTGGTCGTCGGCCGAGTACCAGAGCTCGGCGAACTGAGGCACGCCCGGGTTTCGTGCGTCGGCCGTTACGACGACTCCGTCAACGCCGGCCCCGTCTATTTGCGACCCGCCATTGGCGTCAGCTCCGCCGGAGGAGTTGCCCCCACAGGCCCCTACAAGTAGCGCCATCGCCAGGATACGCGTCTTCATGCAGTGGTGATCGTAGCATGCTGATCGATGATCGCGTCGCGCTAGTGCGGCTAGTCGACGTCGTGCGGCATGAAGCGAAGGCGGTAACCGAAGCGGTGGCGTGATTCGATCACATTGCCGAACTCGGCCGTGTGCATGGCCGCGCGCACGCGACGCACAAGTTGCTTAACGTTGTTGGCGACAGGTACGGCGGTATCCCACGGCAGCACTTCGAGCAGCTCGTCGGAGCGAACATAGCCGCGCACGAGCGGCGGCTGATCTGCTTCGGCGCGAATGCGCTTTGCCAGAAGCGACACGAACTCGAATTGGATCGCGCTGAGTCGCAGGGGTACCCCGTTGAGTTCCACGATGCCGCCTACGTCACCCGGCGGCGAGGATAGGCGCAGGGTAGAGCCATCTGGCGGCGGTTCCGGATCGGCCGGGCGTGCTTGCTCGGCGGTTCCTACTTTGATCTTGGTCGTGTTGTGGATCTCCCGTCCTGCCAGGAAGTAGAACGAGACTTCCCCAAAGCTGACGATGTGCTCTGATTTCAAACGGGCGCTCGTCTTCACACGCTTGCCGGCGACGACGGTGCCGTTGCGGCTGTCGAGGTCACGCACCGACCATTCTTCGTCGGTTAGGGCCAGCTCCGCGTGTTGTCGCGAAATCGACGCGTCGAGCACGGCGATGCCGTCGTCGGGTATGCGGCCGACAACCGTCGGCTCGCGCAGGTAGTGTGCGCGGCCCCATTGATCCACCAGCGCTGCGACCCCTAGTTCGGGCGCTTCGCCGGTCCATGCGATGTGTTCGGGGCACAAGCCCGCGGGGTTCTTCAAACGCTTCGCACAGTTGCCGCACAGCGCCTGTCCGTCAACCGGCGGCGCTCCGCACTTCACGCACATCATAATGGCTAATAATACCCCGGGTTTGCTGCGCCATCCCAGATTGGTTGCGACCCGATCATTTCACGCTACCCCAAACGCGGGCTACGTTGACCGTGCGGCAAGTAATCGTCGCGAAACCATCGACCAGAAGCCTGCAGCGGCGGTTCTCCGGTCGAAACGGCTGCGGTGCGACCGCGGCAAAAGGGGGCCATGTGCCTACGATTAGCCATCGACTAGTACATTTCATGACTCAAGCCACCGACGTTTGCGGTCTCGCGCACATGCATAGGAGAGGTAGCCATGGTGGCCAGCTTTAGGATGCCTCGCAAGGGCCTCACCCCGGTGGTCAGTTTTGGTTCGGCACCTGCCGAAGCCAATGCCGAAGCCATGGACACCCCCGAGACCTTCGCGGACGGTACCGGCTTGCAGCCCGAGGCGCTGCCGTTGCCAGACGGACCTGGCTACAGCCCCGAGTTCGATCGTCTTACCCAACTATTTGTCGACCCGTCGGCTGATGCGGTGGCGCTCATTGGACCTCCTGGGCTGGCTCGGAGCTTGTTGGTTCGGCGCGCCGCCGAACAAGCTGCGGACGTCTGCTCTACGTTCATCACGGGGCCCGATCCCAGCGGCGCGGGCACTGCGTGGTACCCGATCGTGTCGCTGCTCAAGGGCATCCTGGGTCTGACCGGTGCGCCGAGCGGTGAAGGTCTGACTGCGGCTCTTTCGGAAAGCGGTCTGTACCGGCGCGAGTTGCTCGGCCTCGCCGACGTGTTCGGTCTCGCCAACAAACGTGGCAGCGTGCCTGACCATATTCGCCGCGACCAGGCGATGACCGCGGCGCTGACTGTGTTGCGTTCGGCGATCGACCTCGAACCCCGCGCGGTGCTGTGTTTCGAGGACATCGGTGAATACGACCAGCCAAGCTTGCAGGTGATCGAGGAGCTGCTCGCCGGTGACGAGGCGCGCCCGCCCATCATCGTCACCGCCACATCAGCTACGGTTGTGCCCGCCCAGTGTGAATCCGTGATCGTTGACGACGGGGACGCGCCCGTGGACGAACTGGCAGCACGCCTGTTCGAACTCGACAAGGCGAGCCGACTCGTACTCCGAGCAGCCGCCGCGTACGGTACGACGACGACGGTGCAGGGCCTCAGTTTCTTCGAGTCCGTGGAGGCGCCAACGGCCGAATGCTTGTACTCCCTGGCGGCCGCTGGTTTTATCGCTCACGACGGCGACACGATCACGTTTTCGTCGGCGGCGTTGAGGGATGCGGTGCGTGCGTCGACCCCGTCGGGACTCAATAAGATTCTGCATTGTGAAATCAACTCGGCGGTAGAGCTCGAGGTCATCCACCTGTCGGTATGTGCGCGCGCACACCACGCGCGGGCAGCCGGAGCTGAAGATGTCTTCGATCGCTGTCTCGCCGCCGCCCGTGATTCAGCTCAGCGGTTCGACGATGTGGGCGCTGTGCGTTGGTTCGCTTGTGCCGACGAGTTAGCTGTGACGGCCGAACAACGCACACGAGCGGCGCTGGGGCTAGCGGGCGCATTGCGCCGCGTTGGCGAACTGGAAATGGCGCGCGACGCGTTGAAGGACATGGATGGAGCGGTGCCGAGCAACCTGCGTGGGGCCATTGATAGAGAGCGGGGCAAGGTCGCGCTGGCAGCCAATGACGTCTCCGCTGTCGGCCACTTTCGTCTAGCGATTGCTCACGGGCTGCGCACGTTCGATCCGCCGCTGTTGTGCGACACCTACCTGGAGCTAGTCGACGCCATGGCCCTGACGAACGATGAGAGTCGATGGGGGGAACTGACCGAGGCGATCGATGTGGTGACCCTGGGCGAAGGCTACGACACCAGTATGAAGCTGCCCGCCCTGTGCGCTCTTGGTTGGCGCATGGCTGACTATTGCGTGGGCGTCGAGTTGGTCGACCGCGCAAACGCGCTTGCCCGTGCCGCATTGACGTACGCCGAGCGCATCGGTGCCGACTATGCCAGGGCGAAGTTGCTCGTCGTGCTTTCCAAAGTGTTCGCAGCCCAAGGTGACTCGGCCGCCGCGGATATTCATCTGGGGCTGGCCAAGGAGATCTTTACGCGGCTCGGCGCCGGCAATGTCGATGTGGACGGGAGCCAAACCAGCTAATCACCGGCTCGCCAGCGCGCTGGCTACTCGATGCAGTCGCAGCAAATCTGACCGGCGATGTCGGTCAGGGTGGTCTCGAGTTGGCTGGCGTTGCCCGCGTCGAAGTAGAGCGTCGGCCCGTTCGTCGCGTCGGCGGCTACGAAATTTCCAGCTCCATCGTCGGTGCAGTTGGTCGAGTGGTCGGGCGCGGTCTTGCCAGCGCACGCCAGGTCGTTGAGGTGAGGTCCGTCTACGCCGGTGCCCGAGGCGTCGAAGCCAATGACGTATACGTTGACGCCCGCCGCTGCGAGCGCCTGGGTATTGGATAGGGACAGGGCTTCATCGCAGGTGTCCTGGCCGTCGGTGATCAACGTGGCGAACTGTTCGCGAATCGGGTTCGAGATGGCGGCGAGTTCGGTGAGCGCGGTGCCCAGACCGGCGCCGATCGGCGTACTCCGGCAGAGCCGAGTGGTGAGCGGATCCAGGGCCAGAGCGATGTCGGAGCTCGTGTTGAGGTTCGGCGGCACAACCTCTTCGCCCTCCTCGCACTGGACGTTGGTCGCGGTTGTGCCGGTGATGCGCTCTTCGAGGGTCACGCATACACCGCCGCGATCGATGGGGAACAGGGTCAGACCGAAACGCACGGTCGCGTCCAGGGCTGCGACCACAGTCTCGATCGTCGTGATCGCGATGAACCATTTTGATTCCATGAAACCGGCCGCGTTCGCAGCCGGCACCGTGCCGTCGGGGCGCCGATGCATGCTCATGGTGCGATCGAGTACGAACATCATGTCCGGTGGCTGACAGTTGCCGGCGTCGACGATTGGCCCCGCGTCTATCTGCGGACCGACCGGCGCGTCCACCGTGCCGCCGGTGTTGGCGTCATCGTCACCGGAGCTCGTGCTGCCGCATGCAGCCAGCGCCAAAGCCATCACCACGGACATCGTTCGAGCGAGCATGGCGGCGATTATAGGTCGCCTGTGTGGTCAGGTAGAAACTTTCCGGGCACCTCTCGTTGGGTTGTCTGTGCAAGTGCACGCGACGACTCAGTACCAGCGGAAACCAAGCAGGCCAACGAAGGAGTCCACTCCGGTCACCTGGCCCAGGGCGTTCGAGTCGAAGCTGCCGTGGGTGGCGCGCAGCTGCACGTCCATGCTGAAGCCACGCTCGTGGTGAACTTCATAGCCGACAGCCAGGGTGCCGCCTCCGCCTTGTTGAAAGCCCGAGCCGCTGCCGCCCAGCGACAGGGAGCTGAGTTGTGCAACGCCGACTCCTGCTTTGAGCCACACTTGTTCATGAGGCCAGTACTGGACGGCCAGACTGGTCAGGCCGAAGCCGAAGGAGCCGAAGCCACTGGATAGAGAGAACAGCGCGACGATCGCCGTGGAGTCGGCCATGACGGCAACGCGGCGATGCACGAACCAGCCGACCGACGCGTCCACTGCGATGCCTGGTTCGAGTTTGCAGGAGCCGCAGCCTTCGATGGACGCGGTGCCGCCACCAATAGAAGCGCCGAACGTAAACCCCGTGTGGTCGTCGAGAGGATTGCGCCGGGCGGACGTCAATCCTGGCGGCGGACTCGCGGTTGGTGCTGTGTCGCTCTCATCGCCAGTTCCGAGGAAAGACCAGCCGGCGGATAGGGCGAGGAACGGCAGTACGCGATCTTCGGATTTGCCCGTGGCGACCACCTGTACGCCGAGTTGACCCTGGAGCGTGAAGCCGCGGCCAAACGTCCGCTTGTAGCCGACGAACGGGCCTGCGGCGAGGCCGTCGCCCAGCCCCATCAGCATGCCGTCGCCTTCGTAGCTAACGATGCGAGCGTCGACACCGAGCTGAACGCCGCGGTCGACATTGCCGCGCACGTAGTACGTTCCCTGGGCACCGAACTCCATGATTCGGCGATCGACACCGCCGAGATCTGAGGTGCCCGCACCGCCGCGCACCGCGACGCTCCAGCGTGGCCGCAGCGCCAACTCTGCGTTGACCTGGTAGATAGGAACCAGCAGGTACGGAACGTTTAACGTGAGCGTCAGGCGATTGTGGTCCGGCTCATCGGCGTGCGCCGTGCCGCTGGCCATAAGCAGTGCCGCTAGTGCACCGAGGAATGTTCGCGCGCCGGTGTGCCACGGAGTTGTTCTGGTCGTTGGTCGCATGTTCTTCCCTCCCATCGTCCCTAGTCGTTGGTTGCAGCGATGCCGTTCGGCAGCGGTTGCCGTTGACTTCGAATCCCCCTGGGTGCGTACCGACGTTACGGATCGGTACGCACCGTGTTGCGTTATTCAGCTGGCAGCGCGCTGGCGTTCAGCGTGCTGATACAGGTACTCGGTGTGGATCGAGCGCCAGTTTTGAGTGGCGCCGAGTTCGGCCAGCAGCGAATAGACACCCCATTGGATGCGATTGACGAACATAAAGTCTGCCGGCATGTTCATCTTCTTCTGCATGCCCTCGAACTCGCCCTGAGGCTTGAACACCATATCCATCGACAGGTTCGTGTAGTCGCGGGTGAAGGTGAACTCTGAGTCCTCGACGATGGGGCGGTAGAAATAGCCGAAGTACTCGTGGAGCAACTCGCCGGTCAGCGGAGAGTCCTGCTTGATGAAGCCAAGAGTCACCACCAGGGCGCGGAAGTCATCGGTGCGACGTTCCATATGCGCGCGAATCAACGCTTTCCAATTGGCGAGCATCTCCTCGGGGAAGTACTTCACGCAGCCGAAGTCGAGGAACACAATCTTGCCGTCATCGGTGAACAGGTAGTTCCCCGGATGCGGGTCGCCATTGAATGCGCCGTGCTCGAAGATCGAGCCGAACACGAAGCGCCATAGCACTTCCCCGTAGTGGTCACGTGTCGTTTGGTCGCCATCAAGGATATCGGCGAAGCGCCGGCCCTCGACGTATTCGCTGGTGAGCACGCGAGCGGACGAGTGGGACTCGAACACACGCGGGACGATGATGCTCGGGTGTCCGGCGTAGAGCTTGGCGAAGTGCTGCTGGTTTTTTGCCTCCTTGGCGTAGTCGAGTTCCTCACCGATCCGTGACTGCATCTCTGCGACCAGCGGTTTGGGATCGAGCGCCGGGTAGAGCAGGGCGATCATTCGATACAACATGCCCGCGTTCTGGAGGTCGGCGCCGATAGCCTCGGCCACGCCCGGGTACTGGATCTTGACGACCACTTGTTCACCGGTCGGCAGGACGGCTCGGTGCACCTGGCCGATCGACGCTGACGCCAATGGTTGTTCATCGAACTGCGCAAAGGCGCGCTCGAGGGGCATGCCGAGTTCACGCTCGGCCACGTCGCGGATGAGCGCGAAGTCCATCGGGGGTGCGCTGGCCTGAAGTGACTCCAGCGCGCTGCGGTATTCGGCAGGGACCGATTCGCTGACGAACGACAACATCTGGCCGACCTTCATGATCGCGCCCTTCATCTGTCCCATGGTCTTTACGACCGCTTCGGCGTCGCGTTGGCGCCGAGCTTCATCGTATGCGGCGCGTTTGTGTTTGGACATAAACAACCGGCGTAGCTTTGCGCCTAGCCAGCTGGTCCATAGTCGCGTGCCCAGTCGGCCCATGCGCGCAAGCCGCCCATAACGGCCGCGGGTGAGTGAAGCGCCGCGCCCCAGCAACAGTAGTGTGATCAACCCGGTGAGCAGCACAGTTCCAACAACGATGAGTACGAGGTTAAGTGACATCGCTTCCCCCTTTCAGACCGCTCATCAGCAGATCTACTGACATGCGCAGTTGCATGCTCAGCTGATCGCGATCCAACAAACCAGACAACCAGTTGACGAGGCCCCAGTAGTAGGTGCCGAACAGTTGATGTGCAGCGAGCGGCGCCGGCGCGTCGGCCCGAACCTCGCCGCGTGCTTTGGCGCTTTCGACCAACTCGCCAAGGCGATGAACGTAACGAACAGTCGTGCTGAACAGTTCGGCCTGATGCTCGGGCTTGACGAACATCATCTCCTTCACGAACGTGCGTGCGAGTTCCGGGGCGACCGCGTAGAAATCGTAAGTCGCGTCGAACACCTGAAGGCATGCGTCGGCGAGGGGCATGTCAGCAGGCAGCGCGTCTAGTTCGGTGTTGATGACCCGCGACAGATCCTTTTGGAACAAGTGGATGAGCAGGTCGAGCTTCTCGGGGAAGTAGACGAACAACGTGCCGGCACCAATCTCGGCGGCGTCTGCGATTGCTCGTGTCGTCGTGTTGTCGAAGCCATGCTCGGTGAACAGCTGCCAGGCGGCGGCTTCGATCCGCTCGAGCTTCTCCCGCTTGTTGCGGTCGCGCCTCGATTCCTGAGTATGGTCATTTTTGAGCATGCTCAATATTTAACGACGATGGACCGATAGCGCAAGGGGGTATTTGCGGAAGTCTTTTAATTATAGATGGTTAGGAGTGAAGATCGCGGCAGCCAGGGCGGGCGCCGCTGGGGAGGCTGAGCAAATGTCGAGGCTAGACCTCGATGCCGGCTTTCTTAATACCGTGGCGCATCATCTTCTGTAGCTCGATGATCGCTCGCTCCGGCCCGCCGGTCATCTCGATGGGTTGAGGCGTGTGGCGCTTGGCTTCTCGGCCGACGTCGGCGAGGAACGCGACCCGCGTATCCTTGTGGGAGACGATCTTGTCGGCCGTCCGCCCGCGAACCTCGGTGCCCGGGAGTTTGGCCACGAGTTGCTCGAGTGGTCCGTACAACTCGCCGAAGATCTCAGCCACCTCGGGAGCCTCATTGGCCAGGGAACCAATGGCCAGCTGTGCTGCCCCTGCGGCAACGGCCTGCTTCGCGGCGAGGCGAAGGACGATGGCATCGTCGGCGATACCGATGCCCTTGAAGTGATCCGGGAACATGTCGAGCATGTCGAGCCCGTAGTTCAGTCCGCCAACCAGCGCGCGTTGCGCTTCCTCTGGCATCTCGCCGTCGTTCAGCGCTTCGACGATACCGCGTAGGTCATCTGGATATCGATCGACGAATCGCTGCAGGACCGCGACTTGTTTTTCAGCCTCTGTGTTACCCGACATATCGTGCCTCCTTGTAGGTGGCCCGAACGTACCACGGCTGCGCCCAGTCGCGCGGCGACGACGGGGATGGGATCGGCCGCTTCGTTCACACGCCGAGCGGCTAGCGGATTCGCGCCGTGGCCTTGGGCAGCCCGGTGTGAACTCGCTGCCGGATCGCGCGCGCTTTGAGCGAGCCGCGGACCGCGTGGTACAGGATGACCGCCGACATGAGTCGCAGCACCATGCCGAAGCCGGGGAACAGAACCCAGGCGCCCATCTCATACACTTGGAAGGCGAAGAATGCGGCGAAGCTGGCGGCGGCGAAGCCCGAGATCACCAGTGGGGCGCGGCCTGCCACGAAGATGCCTGCGAAGAACACGACGGCGCAGCCAACCAGGCCCCACTCCAGGGTGGTCATGTTGTCGAACGTGTCAAAGCTGATGGCCACGTTGATGAGCAGCAACAGCGCCGCGAGGGCGAGCCATATGCGCAGGCTCTTCAGCGCCGGATTGAGCACCATGGCGACCTCGAGCTCTACTTCCGAATCAGCACCGCAGGCTGGGCACAATCTCAGATCGTGTGCCAGAGGCTCGAAGCAGCTCAAGCACGAGGTGTTCATTTCCTTTGGCGGCAGCACGCGGCAGGTCTAGCACGTACCCACAAAGCAGGCTAGCACTCGCTACGGCATCACTTTGCGAACCCGCGGTTGGGAACCCTTGCACGCGGCGACAGCCGCTAATAGCGCGAGACGGCCTGGGAGTATGTGCTTGCTGGCCATCGGTTCGAGCGTCTAGTCTACGTCACAGATGACCACGAGACGACGCTTCATGCAGCTAAGCGGGATGGCTGGTTTCAGCTTGGCGATGCCCCAGTTGCTCGGCTGCGGCAGCTCCGCGGCCAGCCCGGACGCCGGGTTGATCGACGCGGGGGGCGAGCCGCTACCGGACGCCGCGCCCGGTACCGCGTGGTGGTTGCGCGGGAACTATGGGCCAGTCTACGACGAGGTCGACACGACTGCTCTCCAGGTGACCGGGTCGATTCCGAGCGCACTCAATGGCAACTACCTGCGCAACGGCCCCAATCCGAAAGACGGGGAGTCGGCTCATTGGTTCCTCGGCCACGGCATGTTCCACGGGCTTCGTCTCGAAGGCGGCCAGGCCGCCTGGTATCGCAACAAGTACGCGCGCACGTCGTTCTACAATGAACAGCCGTTCGGCAAGCCCGGTGGCTTCCCGGATTTGCGTGACACCCACGCCAATACGGCCCTCGTCTATCACGCAGAGCGATTGCTCGCGCTGTACGAGGTTGCGCTGCCGTTCGAGATCGGTGCTGACCTCTCATCGGTCGGCGTGTTCGACTACGGCGGGGCGCTCACCACCGCGATGGCCGCGCACCCCAAGATCGATCCGGTATCCGGCGAGATGTTCTTCCACGGCTACTCGGCATTTGCGCCGTATCTGACGGTCCATAAAGTCGACGCCAGTGGCGGTCTGGTCAGCTCGACACCGATCACGACACCGGGGCCGAGCATGATGCACGAGCTGCAGCTCACCGAGTCGTATGTGATCTTCCTTGATCTGCCGATCACATTCGATTTCGCACTGGTCAACAGCGGCCTGCCGTACAAATGGAACGACACATACGGCGCGCGCATCGGTGTCATGCCCCGCGACGGCTCCGACAAGGATGTCACCTGGTTCGACATCAATCCCTGCTACATGTTTCACACGCTGAACGCCCACGAAGTGTCCGACCAGGTCATCATCGAAGGGGTGAGGCACGACCGGCTGTGGGTCGACGGTCCCAACATGTTCGCGTCCGAGCCCGCGCTGCATCGGTGGACCCTCAACATGACCTCAGGAGCCGTGAGCGAAGAGCAAGTCGACGATCGCATGATCGAGTTTCCCCAGGTGGCCCCCGCCGTACGCGGGCGTGCCCATCGTTACGGATATGCAGTGGAGTTCGGTGACAGTCCCGACGGTGTTGCCAGCGGACCGGGGCAAAAGCTGGTCAAGTACGACATACAGACCGGCTCGACACAGGTCCTCGACTTCGGCCCGGGCATTCAGCCCGAGGAGCCTCTGTTCATCCCCAAGTCCAGCGGCGGCGCGGAAGACGCGGGATGGATCTTCTCCCTGACATACGACCACGCACACAACGTGAGCCGGCTAGCGATCGTCGATGCCCAGGCCTTCGCGGATGGCCCGGTGGCGACCATTCGCCTACCACAGCGCGTGCCGTTTGGATTCCACGGCGTTTGGGTTCCCGATAGCGCCGCGTAGCCCGGTTCGAGTAGGATGCCGGTCATGACTGGAACCGGACGGATGCTGTGTGTCGTCGTCGCGCTATTTGCGATCGCTTGTCAGAGTCACGTTGACAAGACACCACCAACGACGACACCACCAACGACGACGCCTCCACCGGTAGCCAAGGGAACTGCTGATGGTGGCAAGTGCAGCGTCGCCAGCGACTGCCAGAGTGGCGTCTGCGAAGGCCAGGGCTGCGGCGATGTTCCAGGCGTCTGCATGTCGAAAGACCGGGTGTGTACCACCGACGCGCGCCAGTACTGTGGATGCGACGGCAAGACCTTCACCGATAGCGGCTCGTGCCCGGGCCGACGTTTCAAGGCACGCGGCGCATGTGAGCCAACCAGCAGCGAGAAAGTAGCCGACGGTGGCGCTTGCACCGTTGGTGGCGACTGTTCCAGCGGCATTTGTGAGGGCATGGGCTGCGGGGACAACAAGGGAGTCTGCGCCGCCAAAGGCCGCGCGTGCACCCGGGACTTCCGTCAATACTGCGGCTGCGATGGCAAGACATTCGGCGGTAGCGGCAGCTGCCCGGGCCGACGCTACAGCGCACGCGCTCCGTGCAAGTAGAGACCCGACGATCGACGAGGTCTCAGTCTTCGTCGTGCCAGTCCGCGGCGTCTTCGAAGTAGCCCAGGTACGTCCCCTCGATGTCTCGCTCGAGAACCGGGGACATGTCCATATCGTAGAACTCGGCTAGCTCCTTCAGGACGTGAGCTTTGACCGCCTTCCAACAGGATGCGCCTTGATCCCGCATGTGACGTTCACGTCGGCTCGAGCCCCACCGCGCGCTCAAACCGTTGCGGGCGTCGTGAATCAGGTCTATGGCTCCATCGCGGAGCTGCCGTTTGATACCGTCGCTAATCGCTCCCGGCAGATCTTTCAAGCCGAGCTCGCTCGCTGGTTTTCGTGCTATCGATTTTCCGGCGCCGGTTACGAGCCACACAGACTTCGGTTCCCAGTGGCTGGTTAGCAAGACGTCGCCGGACCACTCCAGAGCTTTGGTGAAGTTCACGTCGTGAGCGCCCAGGTTAGTGAGAGTCGAATCATCGGTCGAGGCAACGAGTACGTTGGCACTGCCGGCCTCGTCGAGCACCGCCAGGATCCGCTCGTTTCCGGCAAACGACGTGGCCTTCAACGGCAGTGTTCCCGAGTGTGTCGTTTCCCAGGTGTCGTTCCGTTTGGACAACCGGTGCACGCGTTCCGGTTTCGCGCGATGCGTTCCGGCGCTGAGTCTTGGCCCCTCCCAAATCCAGACCACCGTACCGGTGGCGTACACCCGGGCGATTCGGTCGCCTTTGGCCGCGGAGAACACGACGTGCTTTGCACCGTCGACCAACTCTATGACCTGTTCCTGTCTCTTGTCGGTGATGAATATTGCGCCGGCCTCGTTGAGAACGACATCACCGGTGAGTGATGGCAGCTTATGCGTCTGGCACTCGCCGTCTCCCTCGCGCACGTATAGACGCGAGTTGAGCTTAGTGTGTTGTGCGTAGGTGAATCGCCCGCGCCGTTCGGCCCGGCGTGCGTCAGCACTAAGGTCTGCCGGTGGTGGAGGCGGCTCGCCCTCGCCCTTGATGACGGGTTGTTGGTGTTTGCTATGGGTCATAGTCAGTGCGCCATCTGGCGGTGGAACTGGTCGCCGCCGGTAGTTGGGTTCATGGTAGCGCAGTAAGAGCGCCGGGAATCGTGCCCGGCGCTCTCACTAGCGATGATGTGTTGCTGGTTAGTTGCGTCGGTCGGCGGCCCAGTAGCCGTTGTAGGTGCCGGTCAGGGTGATCGTGCGCATCAGTTCGCACATGTCATTGCCGCTGCGGCGACGGTAATTGACGCCGACGCACTGTGGGTGCTGCTTGCACGCAAGCGCGCAGATACTACGGTTTTCGTCGGGCAGGTACATCAACTGCAACCGGCTGCCGAAGTGCCGCTTACTTCCGGTGCGCCAAGCCATGTAGTCGCTCCAATCCGTGCGAATCAGCGCGTTGATCCAGCTGAGGTGGTGTCGGGTGCTGGTGTACTTGTTTCGCCACGCCCACTCGTACACGCTGCCAAAAAGAACGCCCTGGACTTCATGGCGCCACTGGCCACCCTGGTTGCTCCAGATGTAGAACGGACCTCCCGAGTCGCCTTTGTTGCTGTCGGACTCATTGATCAGGAAGTGGCCATCGTTGATATGACTCGAGTAGGTTCTGCCCGTGTCGTAGTGCATGATACCCGTGGGATTGTGCATGCCGTGGCTGCCCGTACCGACCCGGTAGCCAAAGCGGTTGTTGCCAGGATACGACATCGGCAAACGCGCGATGCGACTGCTGCTCGGGATGTCGGCGCTAAGCCGTATATAGGCGATGTCGGCGAACTTGCCGCGGTAGTCCGTATAGTCCTCATCTTCGGCGTCGACGCCGGGGGGAACCATGACCCACGCGACGCTACCCGCACCGCCGCTGCCTGCGCTGGCACCAGCGTAGAAATTTACCCAGTGTCCCGTCCGGGGTTTGCAATGGGCTGCAGTGATGACGTCGCGCTTACCGATGATGACGCCGGTGCAGCCGGGGAGGCCGACTGTCGATCGAACCCAGTCTTCACCGCTGGGCACGGCCCAGCCACTCTCGAGCGGTTGTGAGCTAACGCCGACCTCTTCTTCGACGGGTTCTTCGTCGACGATACAGGCGCCGAAACTAAATGCGATTGCAACGGCGCCGATGGCGCTGGTAACAGTTTTCATGATGAGTTCCTTCCGTTGTTGGTCGTTGGGGGGATTCCAGGGAATCAACGCGCCCTTGTGCAACGACTGGACCATCCGGGTGTGGCTAATAGTTCGCGTAGTTATCGTGCGACACGTGGGCCACTCTTGCTCACGCGGGCCGAGTCTGCGCGGCCGATTCTGGGTGAGCTCTATATCGACCACCTGCGCGGCGCGTTACCCTAGAGGCCTGCAATCAGTCGTTGAGGAGCGGACCGAAGACTATGGGAAAAGACGACGAGGTAACGACTCAGCCGATCGAGCCTTCGCGAGAACGCCCGAAACATCTGGACGTCCTCGCCGATGCGGATAGCCTGGGAGCCGGCGGTATGGCTGAAGTACGCGCCGCCGTCGATCGTGAGCTTGGGCGCAGCCTGGCCTACAAGCAGCTCCACCGTGACCTCATGGACAACGAGGCTTCCCGGCGGGCGTTTATCACCGAGGCGCAGGTGACAGCACAGCTCGACCATCCGCACATCGTTCCCGTGTATGAGCTCGGTCGTCATCCAGGTAGCCCCGGCGCCGACGATGAATCGCTCTACTTCACGATGAAGAGAGTGCGTGGCAGAACGTTGGCGGAGACCATCGACGCCCAACCCATCGCACGACGTAGCCAGGGGGACTTGTTCCTGCTGACTCAGGCGTTCACCAAAGTGTGCGACGCCATGGACTTTGCTCACAGCCGTGGCGTGATTCATCGCGACTTGAAGCCCGAGAACATCATGATCGGTGACTACGGGCAGGTCTACGTTCTGGACTGGGGGCTTGCGCTGATCACACGCACAGCGAAGCCCACCCCGGTCAAGGAAGCTGGACTTGGGGACTCGCCCAGCAGTGCCGAAACGACCCCAGAGGTAATGGGCACCCTGGCGTACATGTCCCCAGAGCAAGCCAACGGTTTCGTGGACAAGATGGACGAGCGGTCCGACATCTTCTCTCTAGGCGCGTGTCTCTACGAGATCCTTACCGGCGTGTCTCCGTACAATCAGGCAGGCTCTTCACTGGTGGAGCTGCTCATGGATGCACGCCGCTGCGAGATCGTGCCACCGCACGAGCGGGTCTCCGTCGACCTCCCGGCGCAGCTATGTCGCGTCGCGATGAAGGCGATGAGCAGGAACCCCGAGGACCGCTACCAAACCGTGCGTGAGTTGAAGGGCGACGTCGAGAAGTTCATGCAGACCTACTCGTTTTTTCCGCGGGTTACCTTCACAGCGGATTCAGTGATCGTGCGCCAGGGCGATCAAGCCGATGCGATCTACGTGTTGGTAGACGGCGAGGCCAGCGTGGTGCGAGACGAGGGCGGCCGTGAAGTTCACGTTCGCAACCTGCGTAGCGGTGATATCTGTGGTGAGGTGGCCGTGTTCGCCAACCGGCCTCGTACTGCCACGGTGCGCGCGCAGACGGACGTCACTGCAGTCAGGATCTCCCGGGAACAGATGAGCCGAGATAACGATATCGGCTACTGGTTCAACCTGTTCACGAAAGCTCTGGCTGACCGGTTCCTCGAGAAGGAGCAACAGATCGAGTCGCTGCAGCGCAAACTCGACCGGCTGACGCGAAAGCCCGACGGCTAGCCAATTAGCGCCGCTAGCAAGCGAGCAGCACGGGCGTAGGCACGGTACTGTGTAGCCATGGTCCAATGCAGGTTGTGTAGCAAGAAGTATCCTGAACTCAACGCCGACCGGATTTGCTCGGGTTGCACCACGAGGCACGGGCTGCCGCAGCGCACCGAACCTTTGCGGCCAGCCGTTCCATGCGCTCGCTGCAACGGCACTCAGCTCGTACGCTGCACGGCGCTGCGCGAGCGTTCCGCCAGCGTCGGCAACCGTGGTGACCACACGAGTCGGGGCGTCACGGGCGCGGAGTACATTGCGCCGATGGGCGTGACGTTCGGCCTCAAGAAGTGGCCGAACCGAGAGGTCTACGTCCCCGACTTCGGCGCCCCCATCGGCCTCGTCGAGGCCTACATCTGTCACAAGTGCGGTTTCACCGAGCTGTACACGCGCGACGCTCAGAGCATTCCAATCGGAATCGAGTATGGAACCGAGTTGTTCGACGTGGGCGGCGACGGTCCGTACCGCTAGCGTTTCGTATTGCGACGTTCGTGACTGAGTGCACGTGGGCATGCGCACAACGTCCACGTGGTCGCCACGTTAGACGTGCGCGTGTAGTGCGGAGTGAGCCGCACCGCAGCGTGTGGCAAGGTTCGTTGTTACGTTCGCGAACATGTCTGACAATTCGTTCGCGTTAGTCGTAGTGGCGAGTGCTTTGCTGGCTGGAGCGTGCGTCGACGCTCGAACCGAGTTAAGGCAAACGGCAGCGTGTGCCGAGACGACGAATGCGCCACCCGTCCTTCCGGTAGGCTCATCGACGATTGCGTTGTTCGGCGGCGCGGCAGTTGCGTCTCCGGGCCTGGCGGTCGTGTTCACTACCGCCCGTCATGTAGCCGCTGGCCAGGTGCGCGGCCGACGCGTATACCGCGGGCGAAAGGTCGACCTCGACTTCAAGAACGTCGACATCCACGACTTGCTGCGCAGCCTGGCCCGGGCTGGGGACATCGACTTCGTCGTCCCCGATCAAATAAAGGAGCGCGTCACCATTAAGCTCACCCGGGTTCCCTGGGACCAGGCATTGGATGTCATCCTGGCGTCGAAGAAGCTCTGGTATCGGCGAAACGGCCGCATTTATCGCGTCGCCAAGCGCGAAACCCTGGACGCCGAGGACAAGGCAGAGGCCGATCGTTTGCGCGTGCTCGCGAGCCGAGAAGCGCCTCAGCCCGAGGTCGTTCCAGTCAACTACGCCGACGTCGAGCAGATCAAGAAACAGCTCGAACCATTGCTTTCGCCCAAGGGGCGCATCGAGGTCAACAAGCGTTCCAACGCTCTCATCGTCAATGATGTCTCGGCCAACCGCCGGCGCATTAGCTCGCTGGTCTCGAAGCTCGATACACAAACGCCGCAGATTCAGATCGAAGCACGCATCATCGAGGCGCGCTCCACCTACTTGCGCGAGGTCGGCATCCAGTGGGGCGGCAACGCCAACGCCAGCCCATCGGGGGGCAACGGCACCGGGCTCGTGTTTCCCAATACCATCAGTGTAGGCGGCGGTGCCACGGACAGTCAGACGCCCTCGAGCGGTGTGTCGGCGGTGCCGTCGGACTTCGCGGTCAACTTGCCCGCGGCCGTCGGTACTGGAGCCGGTGGCGCGATTGGCGTTTCGCTCGGCTCGGTTGGTGGCAACCTCAATCTAAACCTGCGCCTATCGGCACTAGAGGATCAGGGCACCGTACGCATCGTCTCGTCGCCGAAGATCACCGTGCTCAACAATGTCGAGGCGACGATCAGTCAGGGCGTGTCCATTCCCATCTCGGTCATCTCCGCCAACGGTGTCCAGACTCAATTCGTTCCGGCGGATCTGCAGCTCAAGGTGCGGCCCAAGGTATCCAACGATTGTTTCATCTCGTTGAATCTCGAAATCACCAAGAACGAGGCTGACTTCGTAAACACCGGCGCCAGGGGTGATCCCACGATCCTGCGCAAGGAAGCGAAGACCAGAGTGCTGGTCGCCGATGGAGAGACCACGGTGATCGGTGGCATCTACACACGTAACACCGGCGCCGCATACTCCAAGGTGCCACTGCTGGGCGATCTGCCGGTGATAGGTTGGCTGTTTCGCAAGCGCAGGGAGAACGACTCACGCACCGAGGTGCTCGTGTTCATCACGCCGAAGATCACGAACAAAAAAGTGCTGCGAACGGCTGGCTGTAAATAGTAGTGTCGGCTGGATCACGCTGCCGCGACTTGCCGCCGTATTGAACCCTGGTTCCGCGCTCGTTTGTGCGATGTTGTTGGTGATGAGAACGTTGCTTAGCAGCCTGACTGCTCTCTTGATTCTCGGGACTGCCACGGCGGCGACTGGGCAACGTGTGGAAGTTGCGGCTGGTGGCAGCATCGCCGCTGGCAATGCAGAGCACGTCAGACCGATGTACTTGAGCGGCGTGGTGAGTATGCGAGGGATTTGGGATCGCGGAGGCTATGGGATCGAAGCGGGGGGTGGCGTGATCGCCGGGCGTCCGCTCACGTTCATCAGCGACTATTACGGGCCGGAAGAAGGTTTGCTGCTGCGCACCAGGGCACTGGTCGGTCTCCGTACGGCGTCGCGCAACGCGTGGTACGTGCGCGTTGCAGCGGGCGTCGAGGGCCGTTTCAGTCGCTATGGTATCTGGCGGGACGATGGCCGACCGGGCGAGCCCGTTAGTTGGCACAACTCTCTTGCACCAATGGTCGAGCCCGGGTTTGGCTGGCGATCTCACAATCCGTCCTACACCCTGGGTGTCGAGCTGTCGGTTCCCATCGCGTTTCACAAGCACGCTGCCATCATGTTCGACTCCGGTCGAGGCACGTCAGCTGATCTGTTGGCGACAGTCGTTGCCAGCTGGTAGCGTTCGCGGGCTCGGGACGGCATCATCGCTAGGCCGTTCCCGCCTCCGCGAAGCGCCGGGCGATTGTGGGTGAGTTCGTATGGTACAACTTCGACGGTCAGAACGACCCCAGCCCCGAGGAACCCCAATGTCGAACACGTTTTCCATCGAAGTTTTTGCGACTGGTTGCAAGCAAGCAATGGCGCAAGCCAGCGACAAGAAGGAGGCGGCGCGCGCCTGCCTCGCTGATGCGGTGGAGAGCTATGGCACGAGCGAAATCATTCGCGCGCTGCAGGCAGCGGTTCCCGCCGGCGCCAGTATTGGTGAACTCATTGTTCACACTTCCCCCGAATTGACCATGCTGTACGCCCGCATACCCGGGCGGTTTCAGAGTGGCATCCACAATCACACGGTGTGCGCAGCCATCGCGCAGCTTCAGGGTGAGGAGACCAACCGCATTTTTGAAGCCGGCAGCGACGGGAGCCTGCGCGAGACGCGGAAGACGACGGTGGCCGTGGGCGACGTGCTGACCCTGGACAAGGACGTCATCCACTGCATCGAGAACCCCGGCGACGAACAGGCGCATGCGCTGCATCTTTACGGCGGCGACTTCGGTGCCATCGCAGATCAGCGCAGCCTGTGGTCTTGGGAGAAGCACGAAGAGAAACCGTTTTCGTTCCCGGAGCTACTCAAAGAGTCAGCCACGGCGATGCACCAGAGTGGTAACCGTGCTGGGCTGGATGCGCTTTCCGAAGCGATGCCCGCGACCGCGCCCCTCGTTGCTTCGTTGACGAAGTAGTCGCGACGGCCAGCCGCGTTGTTGGAGCGGCTAGTCACGCGGTATCGTCGGCACAATGCAGACCGACTACGAGCTCGTGGTGGGGCGCGCGACCTCAGAGGTGTTTGACGTGCTCGCGGCGGTGGACCGGTACCACGAGTGGCTGCCGCCGTCGAAGATGTATGTTCGCACCGAACTGACCGGCGAGATGGGCCAAGGCTGTGAATACGTCGATCACCATTCCGGCGGAGGTTCAATGAGTGGTGTCGTGCACATCTACGAGCCGCCAACTCGCATCGGCTTTCGCCAGGAGCGACGGATCGCATTCGGTCGCGCGGTAATTCGTGTCGAGTACACGCTGAAGAGTGACGGCGCAGGTACCCACATCCTTCGGCATCACGCGTTCGACACTTCGCTGCATCTTCGGCCCGGAGAGTGGATCTTCAAGAAGCGACTCGTCGCCGAGAACGAGCGCGTCATGCACGCCCTTGCGAAGCTGCTCGAAGGCAGCTAGCTCCGAGTTGCAAGCCCGGCTGGCGTAGCGCGGTGCTCAGACCGACGCCACGCCAGTGGGCGGGTGTGAGCCTCAACGCAGGTCGAACCGGTCCAGGTTCATGACCTTGTGCCAGGCTTGGACGAAGTCCTGGACGAGTTTATCCTGACCGTCATCGCTCGCGTACACTTCCGCCAGGGCGCGCAGCTGAGAGTTCGAGCCAAAGATCAGATCCGTGCGAGTGGCTGTCCAGCTGGGCTTCCCGGTCCCGCGATCGTGGCCCCCGTAGATTCCGTCAGGCGCTGATGACCACCTGGTGGACATGTCCAGCAGGTTGACGAAGAAGTCGTTGGTCAACGTTCCCGGAGTTTTCGTGAATACGCCGTGCGTGCTTTGGCCGAAGTTTGCGCCGAGCACGCGCAGGCCTCCGACCAGGACGGTCATCTCTGGCGCGGTCAGCGTCAACAGATGGGCCTTGTCCAGTAGCAACCGTTCGCTGTCCACGCTGATGTCCCCGCGCTTGTAGTTGCGGAAACCGTCAGCCTTCGGTTCCAGGACCGCGAACGACTCCGAATCCGTGTGTTCCTGAGAGGCGTCCGTGCGGCCTGGCGTGAATGGTACGACTACGTCGTTGCCAGCGTCCTTCGCTGCTTTCTCGATGGCGGCGCATCCGCCGAGCACGATCAGGTCAGCCATGGACACGCGCTTGTCACCTGACTGTGCGGCGTTGAAGCTGTTCTGGGTTTCGCTCAGGATCCGCAGCGCATCGTCGAGTTGCTCTGGTTCGTTTACCGGCCAGTCCTTCTGCGGGGCCAGGCGAATTCGCGCACCATTGGCGCCACCGCGCTTGTCCGTGCCACGGAATGTCGACGCGGAGGCCCACGCCGTCGATACGAGTTGAGAGACCGACAGTCCCGACTCCAGCAACGTGGCCTTGAGCGCGTCGATGTCCTGTCGATCGATCGGCTCGTGTTCTACGGCGGGCACAGGGTCCTGCCACAGCTGCGCCTGCTCTGGAACTTCCGGTCCCAGATAACGGGTGATCGGTCCCATGTCCCGGTGGGTGAGTTTGAACCATGCCCTGGCGAACGCCTCGGCGAACTCCGCTGGGTTCTCGTAGAACCGGCGTGAGATCGGCTCGTAGCTCGGATCGAAACGCAGCGCGAGGTCCGTCGTTGCCATCATCGGGGCATGCCGCTTGTTCGGGTCGTGAGCGTCGGCGACGGATTCCGCGCCAGCACCATCCTTGGGCGTCCACTGCTGTGCACCGGCCGGGCTCTTGGTGAGCTCCCAGTCGTAGCCGAACAGATTCTCGAAGAAGTTGTTGTCCCACCTGGCGGGGTCCGTGGTCCATGCACCTTCCAAGCCGCTTGTAATGGTGTCAGCGCCGTGCCCGGTGCCAAGGGAGTTCTGCCAGCCGAACCCTTGCTCTTCGATCGCTGCGCCTTCGGGTTCCCGTCCCACGTGATCCTGTGGGGAAGCGGCACCATGGCATTTGCCAAACGTGTGGCCGCCGGCAATGAGCGCCACTGTCTCCTCGTCGTTCATGGCCATGCGCGCGAATGTTTCCCGGATGTCTTTGGCCGCGGCCAGAGGATCGGGGTTGCCGTTTGGGCCCTCGGGGTTGACGTAGATCAGGCCCATTTCGACGGCGCCGAGCGGGTTCTGCAACTCCCGGTCGCCGCTGTAACGTTCGTCGCCGAGCCATTCTGTTTCAGGACCCCAGTTGATGTCGAGCTCGGGCTCCCATACGTCCTCACGTCCACCAGCGAAGCCGAATGTCTTGAAGCCCATCGATTCGAGGGCAACGTTGCCTGTCAAGATCATCAGGTCAGCCCATGAGATGCTGCTGCCGTACTTGCGCTTGATCGGCCACAGCAGCCGGCGCGCTTTGTCCAGGTTACCGTTGTCGGGCCAGCTGTTGAGCGGGGCAAAGCGTAGCGTTCCTGCGGCCGCACCACCGCGGCCATCGTACGTGCGGTAGGTTCCGGCGCTGTGCCATGCCATGCGGATGAAGAATGGACCGTAGTGACCATAGTCCGCCGGCCACCAATCCTGCGAGTCAGTCATCAGAGCGTGGAGGTCGGTTTTTACCGCTTCGAGATCGAGCTTCTTGAACGCTTCGTCGTAGCGGAACTCTTCGTTCATGGGACTGAGCGATGGCCCGTTCTGGGCAAGAATCTTCAGGTTGATGTTCTTAGGCCACCAATCGTGATTCGAGTGCGCGCCAGCGGTTGTTTGCTCATAGGTGCGATGGAATGGGCATTTGCTCTCACCCTTAGGTTGTTTCGACATGGTCTCTATTCCTTGGTGTTGGATTTTGTCTATTGTTGGACAGTGTCTAAATCGGGATCGAAAAAAAGGCAAAAAAAGGGCAGGGTGGTGCTGCCTAGCTCTTTCGTTTGCGTCTGGTTCTCTTGCCGTGCATCACCACCTGGTATTCGCGAACGTCAAAGCCATCGAGCTTTGGCACGTTCGATACCTTCACCGCATCCCAGGGAACGTCGTAGATCTTGCCGGACGTGTCGTCGATGAAATGATGATGGGCTTCTGTGTGTGGATCGAAAACCACGCGCCCTTCGGTGAGAGCGAATTGTCGGAGCAGGCCCTTTTCGACGAACAGGTTCAGCGTGTTGTAGACAGTCGCTCTGGACACCTGGGGAAAGCGCTTCTTTACCCGGGTCCAGACTTCGTCCGCCGATGGATGGTCCTGGGTGCTCAACACATAGTCGGCTACGGCCACCCGCTGGGCGGACGGGTTGATGCCGTGGTCTCGCAGCAGATCTGATGAGTCTGACTTCATCCTCAATTAGACTATGTCTAAATGTGGATGATGTCAAGCCTCCAGGAGTCGCAGGGATTACGCGCTCTGGTCACGCCCGCTATCGGCGGGTGAAACCAGCGAACCGAGCGCCAGGTCGCCGAGCCGGTCGATGACCCGGGGCGACGGGGGGTAGGGCGCCTGTCGCCAACCGGGCGGAGTCCATCCGAGATCGACGGCGACCTGGACAAGTCGTGAACGAACCTCTTGCAGAGTCTGGGCTGACATAGTGCCTGGTCTAAGAGCATGTTGTGTGCCAGTTGCAAGTGAGTGAAACCCGGCGTTCGGTCATGGCGGGAGCCGCGTTCAGGTGGATAGTCGACGAGGCACCTGACCGAAAAACGGCGAAACCGCGTTCGCACCGGCGGGGTGAGTGAGCGTCGCCCACGCCCCGTCCGAGCGCGGCGGCGTCTTAGTCTTCCAGCGCGATGATGGTCATGTCGGCGCCTTCGTTTCTGAGCGGCACGATTGCTTGGTACTCGTCAGAGGACCACCAACCCTTTATCGCGGCCATGTCAGGGAAACGGATCACCGCGGTCATCTTGCCAGTGTGATCGCCGTTGAGTACTTCGCTGACTTTGGCTTGCACCATTACTTCGGCGCCCACCTTCTTGACCATTGGGCCAACCTGGCCGATGTACTGTTGCAACTTCTCGGGGTTCTTAGGACTGACGTGGACGATGATGTAAGCGCTCATTGGTTTGCCTTTCTGTGTTTTTTTGAATCAAGACGCGTCGCGCTAGGCGGACGCCGGAAGTGTTTGGGCGGCCTGTGTGGAAGTCCATCCCTTGTCGATGGTCTCTCCTGTCCGGAGGTGTTCATCGAGGGCGGCCAGCAGGTTGTTGAGGCTTGCCGTCATCTTGCGACGAATCATGAGCCCGTCCATCGCCTTGCCCAGTAAGCCGAACTTGACTACGTAGTGGAACGTCATCGTCAGACTTGTTCCTCCGTCGGACGTTGGCTCGATGTCGAACGCCGCGTCGGCAGACTTCAGCGGCATGCTGGTGTCGAACACCTCGATTGCCAGGCGACGCTGGTCTATGACCTGGGTGATGCGCTCCTGGATGTGGTTGCCGTCGTAGAGGTGGCAGTTTCGCTCCGCGCCAACGCCTCGTGAGGGGGTGCCTGGATTCGTGGGCGAGGTTTCGACACCTGCACTCCAGCGATGAATTCCACTGAAGTCGTCGAGGGCCGCCCAGACGTTCGCGACGGAGTGACTCACGGCTCGAGATATGGTGATTTCGGACATATTTGGCTCCTTTGAGGCGATACCGGGCGAATTGCTCCGCGCCTTGACCAAGACTGTACGATGCGTATATCGGTGGTGGAAGAGCCAACGATGCCCTGTCTCTATGCAATGATGCATAGATGAACTGGGAGGATGTTCGCATGTTCCTCGCCGTCGCGCGGGCGGGCACGACGACCGCGGCCGCGCGAAACCTGGGAGTAAATCAGTCAACCGTTTCGCGCCGGCTCAAGCAACTCGAGCGCGATGCAGGGGTAGCGGTGTTCGAGCGCCAGTCGTCGGGGCTTCAGCTCACTGAGGCAGGGCGCGAGATGGTCGACGCAGCGGAGAAGATCGAAGAACACTTCGCCGTTCTCGGCCGACAGGTACTTGGCCGCGACGTCACCCTCACTGGGAAGATCAGAATCTCGTTGCCGGATCTGATTCTGGCGCCAATCGCAGGAAGCCTTGCCAGGTTTTCTCGACGCTACCCAGACATTGCTCTCGAGGTTGGCGTCGCGAACGCCAACGTCAGCCTCAGTCGACGCGAAGCGGACGTGATCGTGCGCCTGGGTACGTCGGCGCCCGAGCATCTGGTCGGTCGGCGCATCACTCGAACGAGCGTTGCAGTCTATGCTGCCACCAGCTACGCCGAGGAAGTCGACTGCTCTGACTTACGCGTCCTCGATTGGATTCGTTGGGAAGAGGCGTGGCGTCAGATACCGCCCGAGCGGTGGATCGATCGCAACGTGCCGGCGAATCGCGTGCGTGCACGGGTCAACGATCAACACGCACTCGTGGAGCTTTGCGCTGCCGGGCTTGGCGTCGGTTTTCATCTATGTGGCATTGCGGATAGAGATGCCAGGCTGCGCCGCATCAGCGACGTGTTTCCGTTCGAGCTAGCCCTGTGGCTGCTGACTCATGAGGATCTGCGACGAACCGCCAGGATCGCGGCGTTCATGTCCAGCGTCGGAGAGGACCTGGCGACTCAACGCAAGCTCTTCGAGGTGTGACCACGGCCGCGCTATTGCTGACTACTTGCTCGCGTCGCTTTGCGCCTGCCGTGCGCGCGCCGCGGCAATGGCAGCCTTCGCCGCTGCTTCGGGACCGAACGCGCCCATGACTTGTCGCGAGACGGATAGCTCCTTCAGCAGAAGCTTGTGTACTGCCGCGGGGGTGAGCCTGGCAACTTCATGGACGAGCTTGTGGTAGTGGTCGTCGGGCAGACCGAAGCGCGCCATGGTCGCCAGGCGGTTTGCGACAGCTCGGGAACTCGACGCACTCGACAGCATGGATTGTGCGACCGCTCGCCGTGCCATAACGAACTCTCCGCGATACGATTTTGGATCGCGACGCATCTTCTGCAACACGTCCACGAGCGCTGCCGCTGCCTCGCCAGCTCGGCGCGCGTCCACGGCACCACCCAGGCTCCACCGTCCTGCCATCTCGGCGGGTGAGTAGCTTGCAGAGAACCCGTAACTCACGGCGAGCTCGCCGCGTAGCTTCGATAGACGTCCGCCAAGAATTGCCGCCAGTACCAGGCGCGCAGCATAGTCGTTGCCGATTCCTGGAGTGCCGACGAAGCCCACGGATATGCGTACGCTGGAGGCATTCGCTCGGGACTTGCCGACGATCCATGCCGGCGCGGTGGACGCGGCTGCTTTGATCGAGCGATTTGGGCGCGACCCCGATGACACGTGGCCAGCGTTGTAGGCGACGTGTTTCTTGATCAGTTCACGGTCGAATTTTCCGACGAGGATCAGTGTCGAGTTCGCCGGGACGATGTGGCGTTTGGCCCAGCTGGTGAGCGCGTCTCGGTCAATACGTTTGATACTCCGCGGACTCATGGACGGCCGCGCATACGGGTGGTCCTTGCCATACACCGCGGATACGAATTGGTGGTGGTAGGCGCGGCTCTTGGCCGACTCACCCGCAGCGAGGTTCTTCTTCAGGACGTCCTTGCGAGCATCGGAGATCCCTCGAGATGAAAACCGAAGCTCCAACGCCATGTTCGATACGACCCAATCGATGTCGGGCGACAATGAACGCTCGCGAAATTCGGTGGCGTCGAGATAGTCCCTGGTGCCGCCAATGAGCCACGACGTTCCTTCGGATCCCTTTGGGTCATCGCCGGTACCCGAGCGCACGACAAGGCGTGCGTAAGCTAACGGCACTTTCGCGGCTGACCACATGACAACGTTGAGCTTGTTACCCAGGGTGTAACGTTCGGGCGCCAATATCAGCCCGGTGTTGCGTGGGATCGGTAGCGGTTTGTCGGCGAGGGAGCGATCGACCGAGACGCCGATGGGACGGGTGTGAACGCCGCGCACGAGCTGCTTGGGCGAGACGCTGCCTTTGCGTTCGGGCAGTGGCTCTAGCAAGAGTTTGGTCGCCCGAGAACTGGCGAAGAACTTCTCGACCACGCTTCGCGCTTCCTTGGCTTTTAGCCGCCCCAATTGCTGAAGGCGTCCGATCACCAACCCCGACTTAGGATCGTATTGCAGGAAGTCAGAGAACAGCACGGCGCGGGTGCTCAAGGTTTCAAACTCGCCCATCAGCTTCTCGGCAGCTCCAGCCCGAGCCATGTTCCAATACGCTCCGGGCTCGCCGCCGCGGTAGAGCATTTGGGCGGTCGTTCGAACCGCTTTGGCGATGGCCTCTCGGGCATCACGGGCCCCACTCTTCGAATGCAGGTTGACCATCACAGCCAGGTACGGCGCGCGATCGCCGCCGAGGACTGTGGTCGTCGCTCCGTATCCCCACTTGTACGTGAGCGCGAATTGGTTCACGCGATAGGCGATCAACGGCGCGGCCATCTGGGCGATTCGATAGTCGCGGCTCCAAGACACCGGTAGCGGCCAGGCCTGGACAAACGTTCGCTTGCTCACACCGACGTTTAGCGTCGCACTGCGGCCGACGGTCGCGACGTCTGGCACGGCGAATCGAGCTTCCGGAGCTCTGGCGCGGACGCGGCCCAGTGTTTTGGCGGCCACTTGCTTGACCCAGTCGGTGGTCACGGCGCCGCTGACGATCACGTAGGCCTGCCCCTGCTGGTACTGCTTACCAATGAAACCGCAGACATCATCTCGGGTGAGCGACGCTACCGACTCCAGGGTGGCGACTTTTCGATATGGATGACCAGCGGGGTAAAGGGCGTTATGGAGTGCCTTGCGCACGCCGATCAGACTTGCGCCGCCGCGCTCGCGCATTTCGTTCAGCACCACCTCTTTCTCTCGTTTGAATACGTCTTCGGTGATGCCCTTGCAACCGACGAGAACGCGCGCCGCTTCCAGACGGAGCAGCGCCGGCAGGTTGTCCGGTTTCGCCACCGTTTGATATTGGGTGTAGTCCGCTGCCGTAAACGCGTTCCACTGCAGGCTGACTCGTCCGAGCTCAGCGCTGATGGATGTCTTACCCTGACGGGTGGGCAGCTCCACTTCGAACAGCAAATGCTCGACCAGGTGTGCGAGGCCTTCCTTGCCAGCGGGGTCGTGGGCGGATCCGACCGGGTAGCGTACGTCGAGGCGTACTACTTTGGATGCGTTGTCTGGCAACACGGCGTACATGTACAGCTTGCTGCTGGCGAACATGCCGCCCTGCATATGGAACGACCATTTTTTGTTCGGCCGCTGCGGCCGGTTCAGACTGCTGCACGCAGTCAGACCGATACAGCCCACGAGCAACAGGGCAAAGGGGGGAATGCGCCGACGATTCAACATGGGATCTCCTAAGTGCGACGATGTTTGGCACAACGACGGCCCTCCGGCAATCGCCGTCGGCACGCGGTTTCGGTCGGCCAGAAATATCGCCTGCGGGGACTCGGCGACCTTGGCCGTAAAACTGCCCTGGTGCAACGGCCAGGCGCCTCGCGGGACTGTCATGACGACGTTATCGGCGCGTGCGGTGGACAGTTGCGCCTTCTGCTCGCTCAGCAGACGCGCTCTTAAGCTCTATCAGGTATGTCGGGTGATTCTAGGCTTTTAACGAAGGTGCGGGCCGTGGGAGTGGGACGCGGAGCCCGTGGCTATTCCTCGGCAGTCGCGTCCGCCGGCTCGGCATCTGCCGAGGCTGCTCGCACTTTCTCGGTGAGTACGGGCAGCGCCAGTTTTAGCGCGATGGTCAGGATCATCAGGCCGGCTGCCCAGATGCCGAGGGTGATCTTCCACTCGGTGAGGCTCGGCTTGTAGGTGACCATCTCGTGCAGCGTGCTCGGGATGAAACCAGGCAGGATCAGTCCCATGCCCTTTTCGATCCACACGCCGATGAATGCGCCGACACAGGCGATGTTGAGCCATTTGGTATCGCGTGTCCTCTGGTGGACGAACAGCAGCGCCAGCGCACCGATGTTGAGGAACAGTGATGCCCACGCCCACGGGACGAGTTCGCTGTGCCCGTGCAATCCGAAGAACAAGTACTTCGCTGATGCCAGGTGAGAACCGCCCGTGTAGAACATGGTGAACAGCTCGGACGCCAACATGAACAGGTTGATCACGATGGTGATTCGCAACACGTAGGTGAGCGTGCGAATTGGCCGTTCGCCGATGGGATAGTCGGTCAATCGACGTACGACCTGAAGTAACAGGATGATGAACGCCGGCCCGGTGACGAAGGCCGATGCTAAGAAGCGCGGGGCGAGCAATGCTGAGTTCCAGAACGGGCGGCCGCCTAGCCCTGAGTAGAGAAACGCGGTGACCGTATGAATCGAGATCGCCCAACCGATGGACAGGAACACGAACGGCAGGTACCAGCGCTTGTTCGGCTTGTGACCGCGGTAGCGCGAGTAGATTAGATAGCCGGTGATGTGCAGGTTGATCAGCAGGTAGCCGTTGAGCGCCAGGATGTCCCAGGTCAGCATCGACATCGGCCAGTTGAACCGGCCGACGACCGGCATGGCGTGCCACAGGCGGTCCGGCCGTCCCATGTCGACCACGATGAACAGCAAGCACATGAAGATCGATGCGATCGCGAGCAGCTCACCGATAATGACGACGTTGAGCATCTCCTTGTCGTCGTAGAGGTAGGCGGGGATCACCATCATCACCGCACCCGCGGCGAGGCCGACGCAGAACGTGAAGTTGGCGATGTACAGGCCCCAGGACACGTGGTCACTCATGTTGGTGCGGGTCATGCCGTCCACGACCTGGTGCGCCCACGCGTTGGCTCCGACTAGGGCGATTGCCGTGAGCGCGAACATCCAAACATAGAATTTCCACGTTCCGTCGAACGCATTGATGAACATGCGCCAGAGGAAGCGAGGGTACGAGGCAGCTGTCGTTTCCGCTTTCATCTCGTCTCCAGTTACACGTCGAAGAAGTAAAAGAAGCGGGGCCGGGTTCCAAGCTCTTCTTTGAGTACAAAGACGCGCTTGTTCTCGAGCACCCAACGGATGTCGCTTTTTGGATCGAGCAAGTTACCGAACACGCGCGCGCCGGTTGGGCACGCCTCGAGGCACGCCGGGAGTTGCCCGTTGCGTGTTCGATGCAGACAGAATGTGCACTTCTCGACGACTCCCTGTGGTCGGACTCGATTGGACAACAACCCCTGGTTGGGGTTGATCTCGTCCGCGGGAATCTCCGGCTTCTTCCAGTTGAACCGGCGCGCGTGGTAGGGGCAGGCTGCCATGCAGTAGCGGCAGCCGATGCACCAGTTGTAGTCGACGACCACAACGCCGTCTGGTTCCTTCCACGTCGCCTGAACCGGGCAGACCTTTACGCACGGCGCGTTGTCGCATTGCTGGCACTGCACGGGCATGTAGTACTTGCCCTTTTGTGGAACCGGGTGGTCGTAGTCCGCGTTTCCCTGGCCCATGTCCATCGAGCCTTGTTTCATCTCGAGTACACGGATGTACGAGTTGTTGGTCTTGCGGTCGTGGTTGTTTTCCTTGTGACACGCTTCGGCGCATCGCCGACAGCCGATGCACATGGACAGGTTGAGCGCGTAGCCGAACTCGACGCCTTCGATGGCGTGGGGGTCCTTGATCGTGATGTCGTCGCGCCCGTACTTCTTGCGTGCGTCTGCTTGGAGCCTGGCGATCACGTCGCCCACTTGTTCCTCGGTGAGCTCGCGATAGTTCTTCTGAAGAAACTCATCCATGTTCGCGTCGTCGCGAAGTTGCGCGAGCGGTGCGAGGGCACGGGCGAATGCGGCTGCGCCGAGAGTGGCCCCGACGACTTTGAGAGCAACCCGACGCTTCATCGGTTACCTCCGGTGTTCGGTGAAAGGAATCGATCTTTAAGAGGCAGCACAGGGCGACCGCCGACGTACGCGGGCGTATGGGGAGCGTGGCAATGCACGCAGTTATTGCGCGTGCGTGGTCCGCGAGACAGATCCCAGTAGCCCTGCATCCCACCATGAGCTCCGTGGTCGTAATCGCGCTTTTGGGACCCGTGACACTGTCCGCAGAGCCTCATTACCTCGGCGCTAGAAATGCGTTCTCCCGAGGCGAGACGCAAATTCTGCGGGCTCTTTGAATCATGACAGGAGGTGCACGGGAGTCGTCCATGCTGCACTTTCAGGCCCCTGTGAATGCTACTTAGCTGTTTGGTGTCCCGAGGCACTGTCGCCGGAGTCCGCAAAGAATGACAGGTGTCGCAACCGACGTGCATTTTTTGCGCGTTGGCTGAGGTGCCCTTGACGAGCAATCCTCCCAATGCCGCGGGCTGGCGGATGGTGACCGGATGGCTGGCGGGCCCCGGCGCGGGTTGTTTGGTTCGCTCTTGGACCGGCGCATTGCATGCGATCACTGCGGTTAAGGCAGCCAGCGTCGGCAGCAATGGAAGCGCTCGAGCCATGTGTTGATTGGCTGGTGAAGGATGTCGCACGCGCAGCCATAAAGCACGCCTCGTGCCACGCTGAGATCGAGCGCGATGATCACAGCTGGCGCGCGGTTTGCTTTGTCAGCAGAGCGCATGACTATCAGCGCACTCGTTCTTACTCTGGATCAGAAAAATCTAGAGACCACGTTGGCGATGCTCGATGCAGATTCACGTCTCGAGTTGGGTGAACGATTTTCGAATCGCGTTCCCGTCGTCGCCGAGACCAGTGACAGTCGCGCCGGTCGCGACCTCGTCGAACAACTACGTGACGCGCCAGGTGTGGTGATGGTTGACGTCGTATTGGTCGACTTCTCGCAGGAGCAAGCATCATGAAGCGCAGAGACTTCATCAAAGCTAGCGCCATGGGGGCCGCAACGGTCGCCGCGGCTCGTCTCGCCAACGCGCAGCCTAAGCGCAATCTCTTGCCGACGGTCAAGCAAGCCGCGCCGGGCACCGCCAAGTGGCACAAGGCACCATGCCGATTCTGCGGGACCGGCTGCCATGTGCAGGTCGCGGTTGACAAAGGCAAGGTCGTTGCAATTGCCGGCGACCAGAAAGCCGAGGTCAACAAAGGGCTGCTGTGCGTAAAGGGCTATCACGTGGGGCTGGTCCTGTACGGCAAAGACCGACTGACCCAGCCGCTGCTGCGCCAGAACGGCAAGCTACAGCCCATTAGCTGGGAGAAGGCCATCGACGTCATCGCCAAGCGCGTGATGAAAGACCCGAAGGGGTTTGCCATCTACGGCAGTGGCCAGTGGACCATCCCCGAAGGCTACGCCGCGCAGAAGTTGAGCAAGGGCGTGATCGCCAACAACCATATCGATCCCAACGCTCGCCTGTGCATGGCATCGGCTGTGACGGGGTTCATCGCGGCCTACGGGGTCGACGAACCGGCAGGTTGTTATGACGACCTGGATAAGTGCGACGTCCTGATCAACTGGGGCAACAACCCGGCCGAGATGCACCCGGTATTGTTCTCGCGGGTGATCGACCGGCGCTCCAAAGGCGAGAAAATTCACTTGATCGACATCGGTACCCGTCGCACACGAAGCACGGCGTACGCCCAGGACTATCTGGAATTCAAACCCCACACGGACCTGGCAATCGCCAATGGCATCGCCCATCTACTGCTCAAGAACGGGACGTACGACAAAGACTTCGTGAACAAACATTGTTCGTTCCGCGCCGACTCCAAGCCCGCCAAGCTCAAGGGCAAGAAGATCAGCTTCGCCGAGTACCGCAAGCGCATGGCGTACTACACCCCCGAGAGGGTCGAGAAGATTTCAGGAGTGCCCGCCGCGAAGATCCGCATGCTCGGCGCCCTGTTTGGCGACAAGAAGAAGCGCATCACCAGTTTGTGGTGCATGGGCGTCAACCAACACACTCGCGGCACCGCGATGAATACGCTAATCCACGGTATTCATCTGCTGAGCGGTCACTTTGGCCGTCCCGGAGATGCACCGACGAGTCTCACGGGGCAGCCGTCGGCGTGCGGAACGGCGCGCGAAGTGGGCACGTTGGCTCACGCGTTGCCCGGTGGTCGATTGGTGGCCAAAGCAAAGCATCGCGCCGACACCGAGAAGATATGGAACCTGCCAGCGGGACGGGTCAATCCCAAGCCGGGCTACCACACCGTGAAGATGTGGGAGAAATTCTCTACGCCCAAGGACAAGGGCGGCGACATCAGTACGATCTGGGTGCAAGTCACGAATCCGGGCCAGACCCTGCCCAACAGAGAGGCGTTGTTCTCCCGCAGCCGCAAGATCAAGGACAAGTTCTTGATCGTCTCGGACGTTTACCCAACCGCGACGACGGAGCAAGCCGACCTGGTTCTACCGTCGTCACTGTGGGTCGAGAAGAACGGCGTCTTTGGTAACAGCGAACGGCGCACCCAGCAATGGTTCAAAATGGTCGACCCGCCGGGACAGGCCCGGGACGATTGTTGGCAGATCATCGCGGCGACTCGCCGACTCTTCGATTTGGGTTTCGCTGGCGCCAAGGATAAAGACGGAAAGTTCGTGTTCAGCGTGAAGAAGAACGGCAAGGAGGTGCCGATCTGGAACTGGCGCAACTACTACGATGCGAACGTAGACGAAGCGCTGTTCGAGGAGTACCGCGCGTTCACGCGGATGAAGCACAAGGACCTGGCGCCTTACAGCGAGTACGTAAAGGCTCGTGGTCTGCGCTGGCCCGTGGTCAAACAAGCCGACGGGAGTTGGCGCGAGACGCGGTGGCGCTTCTCCGAATTCGATGACCAGTATGTGGGCAAGGGCAAGAAGTTCGACTTCTATCACTCGACGACGAACGACGGCCGCGCACAGATTTGGTTCCGACCGTACGAGAAACCACCAGAGTCTCCCGATAAGACATACCCACTGTGGTTGTGCACCGGTCGGGTGATCGAACACTGGCACAGCGGGTCCATGACGCGGCGAATTCCGCAACTGCACAACGCCATGCCCAACGCGTACGTCGAGGTCAATCGGGCAGACGCACGTTCCCTTGGAATCAATAGCGGAGACATGGTCGTCGTTGAAAGCCGACGCGGAAAGATCACGCTGCCCGCGTGGATCGATGGCAGGGGCAAGCCGCCCAAAGGCAGTGTGTTCGTGCCCTTCTTTGACGAGAACTTGATGATCAACGAGGTGACCAACCACGCGTTTGATCCGTTCTCTAAACAGCCCGACTTCAAGAAGTGCGCAGTGAAGGTCTACCGGGCACCACGAAAAGGGACAGGCAAGTGACTCAGGAGCGGCCGGACACGGGGGATCTTCTTCCCGATATTCCGATGGTGTACGTCGGCGCCGCGGTCATTGTGGGGCTCGCGTTGATCGGCTTCGTCGGCGGTACCCGTGGTCCTGTCGATCCCATTGGGCCTGGTCAGTCTCAGGGCGCGGGCAACGCTGGCGAAAGCACGGTGCCCAGGTACGACGGCATGGATGTGATGAGCAAGCGTGCCGATGTGTTCGCCTCGCGCCTCGCCGACACGTTGCCCAAGCTCACCGGTCCGGTGAACCGGGCTGGTGACCTGGAAGCGGTGCGCACCAAGCGTGCGTCGCGACGAGCCTACGATGGGGCGCCACCGACGATTCCCCATGCTGTGCGCCAGATCGGCAAGCTGGCGTGTCTGGCATGCCACGACAAGGGCGCCAAGGTCGGCGACAAGATCGCGCCCGCCATGAGCCACGAGCCCTACGCTAGCTGCACTCAATGCCACGTGCCGCAAACGTCGCCCATGGCGACAAAGCCTCCGCCGGCACTAACGCCGAATTCGTTCGTCGGTCTGAAGGCACCGACCAATGGCGGTCGGGCCTGGGCCGGGGCGCCGCCGACCATCCCGCACAAAGTGTTCATGCGCCAACGTTGTGGGAGCTGCCACGGCGTCAGCGGTGCGAACCCGATCCGGTCCACTCATCCGTATCGGCAAAGCTGCCGACAGTGCCACGTACCAAACTCGGCGACGTCTCTGGATCAACCGCGACTCGATTCGGCGCTGCGCCAATTCGGTAACGGTGTACCACCGAGGGTGCGCTGATGGCTCGTAGGTTTGCGCGACGCGACTTGTTGTCGTTTTCGTTTCTGCGACGGCGGCGACCTAAGCGCGCTGCGACGGAGACAGCAGCACCTGCGCCCACGTCGGAGAGTTTCTCGTTGGAGATGTTCTACCGCGAGCGCGCCAACAACGGCGTCGCCTACGAGGCGGTGCCACCGCTAGCTGTACGCGTGTTGCCAGCCGACCTGGAGGACGACCTTGACTAATGTCGACGCACCGCTTCCCGACCTGCAGGACCAGGTGATCGACTGGAATGTCGTCGAATCATTGCTCGGAGATATCGAGCTGTCGGCGAGACTGTTCGCAGTTCTGATCAAGTCGAACACAGAGGGCATGGCCGACGGCGCTGACCTCGATCTTACCCGCGTGAAGCCAGCGCTCGAGGCCGGGACAGCCGTCCAACTTCGATACGTCCATGAAGGTGTGGAGTGGTGGGACACGCTGATGCCCATGGCCGGCGGCGTGAGGATCGTTCGCATGCAGCAGTCCGACTGACGCTCTCACGCAAATCGTGCGGTCTCATTCGCACGATGCGCGTCTTGTGCGCTCGATCGCAACAGGGGCTTACTCACGAAGGCACACACAGCGACCCGAACTTGGTACGCGACTTGAAACTGCGATGCGCGACGGTCGCTGCTGATCGCTCGAACATTTGGCATAGGAGCAATATATGACTCGCCTTTATTCTGCACTGTTCGCCGCCACGTTATTGGTGGGGACCGCTGCTACGACCCATGCTCAGCCCAACACGGGCACGCCACCCGATGACAAGACGACGCCGACTGTCGATGACAAGACGCCGACCGCTGACGACAAGACGAAGCCAGACACTCAGCCGGATGTTGATGTAAAGCCGAAGACTGAGACGCCGCCGGCGGTCGACAACCAGCCGACGACTGCACCCGCTCCAGCGCCGGTGACTGTCTATGCGAAGAAAGAGCCGGCGGTTACCCTGCCTTTGAAAGTCTCCGCATCGTTCTTCACCCGCTACGAGTTGCGCGAGAACTATGCCGACGTCGGCAAGGCCATGGGACGATTCAGCGAGTTCGATGCCTTCGTCTATCGGGCGCGACTCGGTCTGGCGACAGCGCCGGTTGATATCGGCGACGGCCAGAAGGTCGGTCTGCGGTTCGTTCCCCAGGTCTCTGGATTCTGGGCGGACCGGGGTGGAACCCTCGTGGATTCGCCAATGCAGCTGCATGAGGCGGTGATGCGTTTGACCAAGGACAAGTTCTGGTTGGACGTCGGTCGGTTCGAGATGATCTACGGTGACCACTTTGTCATCGGCAACGTGGGCTGGCACGAAACGGCGCGAAGCTTCGACGGTGCTCGCGCGCACTTTCCCATTGGTGGCAAAGGCGCCTGGCTCGAGACGTTTGTGACTCAGGTAGGCGAGGGCCTTTTGGGCGGGACCACGAGTACTGTCGGTGAAGGTGACAAACTCTTTGTCGGTGCGTATCTGGGCCTCGGCCCGAACTTTGGCAAAGGCACTGCGCTCGACGCGTACGCTTTGTCCAACGTGTGGCTCGGCGCAGAGCAAGACGTTTCCCCCGAAGTCACATTGGGCAGCCGGTTCAAGACGCGAAGCGGCAACATGGACGCTCGCGTTGAAGCGGGTGTTCAGCTCGGCAAGCGCCCCGGTGATGTATCGGTGTTTGCCTTCCAGGGAGAGGGCGAAGTCGGCTTTCATGTAGGCAAGGAGATGCGCGTGGCGGCGGGCGGTTTCTTCGCCAGTGGCGACGACCCGGACACGGACACGGACGAGGGTTGGAACCAGCTGTACCCGACCGCGCACAAGTTCCTCGGCTGGATGGACATCATCGGCGGCCGCAGCAACGCGATGGGCGGGATGGCCAAGCTCAAGTACAAGGTGGACAAGAAGCTCATCGTGGGCGCGCATGGCCACTTCTTCATGCGGCCCCAGACGGCAGACGGGGTCGATTCCTACACGGGCATCGAGCTAGATACGTTCGCGCTCAAGAAGCTCGGCAAAGGCCTCGCGTTCCGCGCCGGCTATCACATCTTCCTGCCCAACGAGACCGGCCCGCTCGGCAACGACACCCCAGTGCACTACATCGAGTTCACGTTCAAGTACACGTTGAAGTAGTCCGCTTCGGCTGCGCCGACGGGGCGCCGTCCTGTATATACTCATCCCGGTATGGGCTACCGGGATGATCAGGACGCGATGCTCGCGCGTATGGAAGCACTCGAGCGTCAGCTTGCCGACGCGAAAGAAGACCTGGCTGACGCCGAAGCTGACCAAGCGGAGCTAGCGGACCTGCGCAAGAAGGTCGCGACGTCGGAGCGCAAAGGCAAGGCTGGGAAGAAAGGCTCGGCGAACAAGTCCAAGCAGTCCAAGGGCAAGCAGTCCAAGGGCAAGCAGTCCAAGGGCAAGCAGTCGACGGGCCGTAACTCTAAGCACCTGTCGAAGAAGCACAAGAAGCTGTTGACCACGGCCTTGATGACGGTCGCGATCATTGCTGGGGTCGGGCTGATCGTGCTCTTGACTCGGGAGAAAGCGCCAGGGGCCGGGGACCGCGCACAGGGCGTCAACTCTTTGTGCCCGAGCAAGGAGGCAGGACCCGTCGTGCTCATCGACTGGGTGTCCCGGCACTACAGTCCTAATCGCGGCAGTTCCTACAGCAAGAGCTGGTTCTTCTTCGCCGTCTACGACCCGGAGACTGGGGCGCGCAGGATGCGCAAGAAGATCGAGACGACGTCCTCGAAGAAACGCGGCGGTGTTCCCGACTGCATCGGCGCGCAGCAGGACCTGGTCTGGCTGTGGACTCCGTCGGATCAATTGCACGCGCGCTCGGTGGCCACTGGCGACAAAGCGGTCAGCGTCACGGACATCTCCCGCGCACTCGGCGGCGAGATTCACCGCTTTGGGTTCGACGAAAAGACACGCCAATTGGTCCTGCAGGGCAAAGATAACCGCAGTCACACGGTAACCAAGATCAATGGCACGTCCGTTGAGCTCAAACCGGTCGAGCGTTTTCGTAGCGGCCTGCGCCAGGCGACAAAGGTTGTGGGCATGTCAATCGCTACGGTTTCTGGCCGCCGTACATTGTCCGACGGAGCTGAGGTTCGGACGAATCGCAAGAATGGGCGCTACGAGTTGTACGCCCGAGACCGGCGGCTGGGCAGCGATTGGCTGCAGCCGCAGCTGTTGCGCCATCCCATTGCCGGCGGCGTGCTGTGGCCGAATCCCCCGAGTGTGCTCGTGGTGGATAAACCGAGGATTGGTGCCAAGCGCTACACGATCAGCCGCGTTAGCGTGGCGGACGGCAAGATCATGTGGAGCGCGCGCCCAGCCAAGGATGGCGTGAGCGTTTCCCAGAGGCAGAGTTGGCAGCCCAGCGGAGACGGCAAGACCCTGATCAACTTCTCGCTCGGCGCGGAGATGCTGGGCATCGATTCGACGACCGGGCGCCAGAAGTTTCTCGTGAAGATGTAGCTGCCGCGGCGGCTCAGTCGTTTGCCGATTGCGAGGCAGGCATAAGATCCGCGTGCAATGTCTCCAGGGCTGCCAGGACGCGCGCGCCGGTCGGTGTTGGTTTGGCGTGTTGTCTCAAGGTGTTTAGTGCCGACTCGTTACTCGTCAGTACTTCGCCGCGTCGCCGGTCGAACCATGGCGATGTAGTGAGCTTGTAGCCCGATTGGGCCAGACCGCGGTGCAGCCAGGCCACTGGAACGAACGCATGCGCCGCCAGCAGGACGCCCATCAGCGGTCGCATGTCTGGACGAACCGGCGACGGCGACCATTCAGTGTACGCGTTCTCCAGGATCGGATCGAACCAGCTCAGCAAGTTGAGCTTGCTGTGTTGGCTCTCGTGCACGATCGCTTCCGCCATGGTGACCGCGTTGGGATGCAAGCTGAGATACGACAGGCCCGGTGCTTCTCGATACGACGCAGACAAGTGGGCGTGCTCATCAAAACCCACGGGGACAATGCGTCTCAGAGTTGCCGGAAACTCACCGGCCAGGCCGGGCAGGGCGAGATCGATCAGGTCCAGCGCCTCGCCGAGTGCGGCGAGCCAATCAGTTACCGGACGTTCGCCCAGGTCGAAACGGTTGCCGGACTTGTCGGGATGCTCCTCGAGCATCTTGAGTGGATTCGTGTCGAGCTCGGACAGCACGATGCCCGGACGTATCTCGTGATGCGGCGACGGAGCCGGGCGCTCGGACAGACCTAGCTCGCCGAGTACGGTCGCGTGGAGCACGCGGGCCGCACGGGTCGACACTTCCGAGTTGAGGCCAAGGGCCAGTACGTTGTTTTGTACATCCAGCTCACGGAATACCTCCCCGACCCGTTGCTTGTCCGCGTGGCTTCGTCGCGCCAGGTCGAACACCATTGTCTGCATGGCGGAGAAAGGTCTGGCGTCATTGGCGTTCAGGTCAGCGCGGTCGTATGACACGAACCGCTTGAACACGAGGGTCTTGAGTTTGGCGGCGAGGGCGTGCACCGTATCGTCCCCGGGCGCGGGCAGGCACAAGAAGCCGTATGGTGGTTGCTTGCTCAAAGCGGGCGTACGCCACTATAAGCGCGCGATGTGGAAAGAGCCATGGCCGACGAGCTTAGGTGGACACTGGCTCTGCCCACGCCCTATGCTGGCTTGTGGCGTTGCGTACCGCGTTCTTGAGTCTCCACAGCCACGGGGACCGATCGTTCCTGGACGACAGCGTGCTGGCTCATTTGTCGGGGCAGCTGCGGCAGTTGGGCTACGACAATGAACTGGTCGTGGCGGCGTTGGACGGAGCGCTGGAGGATCCCTCCGACACGGAACAGTTTCGGCAACTCGTCGCGGCCTTGCGGCCGTTCGACACCATCGTTTACGAGCGCGTGTGGTCCGCGCGAATCCCCGAAGCACTCTGCTGTGCGCTGCCCAACAAGACATTCGTTCACTTACGCGGTGAGCACGACATGGACGACCCGGCCGGCCGCTTCGTTTGTGATCATCGGCGCGCCATGGCGTCATTGCTGGACTACATCAGCGGGGCTCGTTCTTCGCTGCCGACGCTGACCCGGGAGCGGGCGGGCGAGGACTGGCGCGCAGGCTTGAGCGCGCTGACGGACGCCCACTCGGACGACGCGTTCGTACCCAACCTGCACCCAGTGATCGCGACCCCCGGCGCGCTGCCCGAGCAGAGATCGTTTGCCATCGAAGGCAACCCCGGGTGCCCATATCAGTCGGACGCTAGAGACAATCCTCTGTACGCCGATGTTGATATCCCCGACGGGCTCGGCCGTGGCTGCGCGTTCTGCACGACTGGTAACCACTACCAGGGGGCGGCACAAGCTGACGCCATTGCCCGAGTCATGACTCAGCTGCGCTACGTGCGCGCCAACGCGCCCGCGCTCACGACACTTGTGTTGCGAGATCAGAATCCGTTCGGCTACCTAACGGAGGTGTTGCAAGCGTGCGCTGCGGAGGGGGTTGGCGGGTTCGCGTTGTTGCTGCAGACTCGCGCTGATTGGTTACTCCAGGGGGAGCGCCGGTTTGGCCTGGCACTCGAAGCCGCAGCGAGGGCGAGCATTACCGTGAGCCCGTTCCTGGTCGGGATCGAGAATTTCTCCCAGGCCGAGTTGGATCGCTACAACAAGGGCATCGAGGCAGCCACGAATGTGAAGCTGCTTGCGGCGCTGCGAACCTGGGACGCGGCACACACTTCGTTTGACCTGTCCCAGGCGTCGTTCGGCTTCATTCTGTTCAGTCCTTGGACGACGATGGCGGATCTGCGAACCAACTACGAGGCGATTCGGGAGACGGGACTACATGAACTGCGCGGTCGCCTCCTGTTGTCGCGGGTACGCCTGTACCCGGATACGGCCCTGTACTACCTGGCCGAGAAGGAGGGGCTGCTCGATGGGGAACGACGTAGCAGCGTGGCGGCCGGTCGCTACGGCTACTTCCCCGACGTACTCTGGCGGTTCAAGGACAGCAAGACGGAGCTTTTCGCTCGGGTCGCCGCTGAAGCGAGCGAGCGAACCAGCGGTCGTGATGAGCTGCAGCTGTTTGGGGTGTTGCTCGAGTCTTTTGAGGCGAGCGCCACCGGCGCCGACGTCACCGTGGAGGCGGTGCTGCAGGCCATGCGCCCGCATGTGCCCCGTGCGACGTCTGGTGCGGCGGGGCGACGCAGTCAACGCGACGTGACCATCGATCTCGGCCATGGCTGTGGCCTGGGCTGCGTTGTTTGCGGTCCGGCCAGTGGCGCCGTCGCGGCGGCATCGAAGCGCGCCATGCTCACTGGCGGCGGAGGCCGCGTTGTCATCTGCGGCGCGCCCGAGGGGATCGATGACGTGCTCGAGCTCGCGTCCGTTGCCCGGGACGAAGGCTTTGGCACGGTGGCAGTCGATGTTCACGGCAGTCGCCTGGCTCGTGGTGGCGACGTGCTGTGTCGGCGGCTTCGTGACGCTGGCGTGGGCGCGGTGATCGTGCCGCTGTTCAGTCATGTGAGCGCAGTCCACGACAAGATCGCAGCCAGCCCCGACGACCTCGTTCAGAGCGTTGTTGGCATGCGGCTGGCGGCCGCTGCTGGTCTGCGAGTAGAGATCAGGTCACCAGTTTTGCCGCGTCGGCTGCAGGACCTGCCTGCGCTCATCGAGCTCGCCCATCGCGCGGTTGCCGATCTGCACGCGGTGCGATTGTACCTCCCGCGCTTTGCTGTTCCGCTGAGCGTTGCGCCACCGCCTTTGTCGGTCGTGGGCGAAGTGATCAGCGCTGCTCTGGAGCGAGCCGATCAACTGGGTGTAGCGGCGCCGTTGGGCGTTACGTCGGCGGTGCCGATCTGCGCGGTCGCAGACAATGAACGTGGGCGGCTTGCGTTGCGCTTCCATCCGCGCAGCAAGACCAAGGTGAGTGGGTGCGAGCAACCAGAGCCCTGTCGAGGGTGCCGGGTCGCGCCACAGTGTACCGGGTTGCCGACTTCCTACTTGCGGGCACACGGTGCGAAACAGCTCCGGCCGCTGAGTCGGCGGCCCAAGGACTTGTACGATCAGCGGACCACGCCCAGGCGCAAGTGGACGGACTCGCAGCGTGATGCGGCACGTAGTGTCGACTTGTTGGTCTTGCGGCCCACGGTGCATTGCAATCAGGACTGCACGTTCTGTAGCGCCAACGAGAGCAGTACGAACGTTTGGCAGGACCCGGCGACCATGAAGCGCGCGATCGCTCGCGCAGCTCGACGGAACGTCACCCGTATGTCTTTTTCCGGCGGCGAACCTACGTTGGTGCCCGAGTTGCCGACGTACGTTGCCATCGCGAAGCGGTGCGGTATCGAAGAGATCGAACTGGTATCGAACGCGGTGCTGCTGAGTCGCCCTGGCCGGGTTGCCGCGCTCGCCGATGCCGGGCTGACCCACGCGTTCGTGAGTCTGCACGCTCATGACGAATCCTTGTCCGCGTCAATGACCCGTAAACGGGGGGACTTCTCGCGCACGTTGGAGGGCATTCGTCAGTTAGTGGACGCCGGTATCATCACTGCGATCAACCACGTGGTGAACGCGCGCAACTATCGCTTCGCCGACAAGTTCGTCGAGCTCGTCCATCGAGAGTTCGGCGGCCGTGTGATGATCTCGTTCGCATTCGTTACGCCGCAGTATCAGGCTCTGGAGAACATTCAGGTCGTTCCCCGGTTATCTCAGGCGATGCCCTATTTGTTGCGAGCGGCGTGGCGGGCGCTGGAACTCGGTCAACCGTTTGTGGTCGGGTCGCGCCAGGGTGTCCCGCCGTGCTTCCTCGGTCCGTTCCAGGGCTGGTCCGATCTGTTCAAGCTGAGCAACGAAGCCGCCTCCGAGGATTCTCCACAGAAGCAGAACGGGCCCCAGTGCGAAGCGTGTGCGTTTGCGCCCCAGTGCACCGGGCTGTGGCGTCCGTATGTTGCTCGCTTTGGCACCGACGAGCTGGTGCCGGTTGAAGTCGACCAGGTGCCGGGGTCGTTGGCGGCGGAACTGGATCGCGTGGTTCGCAAGCCCCCATTCGGTCAGCCTATGAGCTTTGACGATGTACCGGCGACGCTCAGGCGGCGACAGCTGGAGCAACAGGGACCACCGGTCATCGAAGCAGAAGCCGAGCCCGCGCCACCGGTGACGGTATCCCCGGGGCAGCGCCCGCTCCGTTTACTCATGGTGGGGAGCGGGCGGCGTGCGCGGCATCTCGCACGCTCTGCGCTCAGTGTCGGCGGCCTCGCGTTCACCGCAGTCGCGTCTCCTCACGCGACCCTGGCCGATCGCACGGCGTTTCAGTCGTGTCCAGCCTTTGATGATGTCGTCGAGGCGATCGAGGCGACGTCGCCCGATGCGGTGATCATTGCAAGCGCGACGCCGAGTCACCATGGCGTTGCGAAACTCGCCATCGCCGCGGGCCTGCCTTTGTTGGTCGAGAAACCGTTGGCAGACAGCGAGACCGCCGCCGAAGAAATGGCTGTTGCCGCGGCCGAGAGAGGGACGCTTTTGGTTCCCGGGCACAACGATCTGTTCTTCGACGGCTTATTCGAGTTCCTGGCGGCCGCGCGGAGTGCGCCGTTGTCGATTGTGCGCCGACTCCTCGCCGACGCCCCGGATGTTCCGTCGATTTGGAGTCGTCCGGCGCTGTACGAGACCCTGTACCACCTCGTGACCATTGCCCACGCCCACACCCGCGGCGCGGAAACGGCGCTGGTGACTGACCGGGTGCAGTTCGCTGGTGAGCAACGCCTCACGTACTTGCGCGCTCACATGAGCGCAGGTGCCATGTCGGTAGAGCTGACCTGGGAAGTCGGCACGGCCGACGAACTGAGCGTGCGTGGGGCGACTTCCGAGAAGTCCATCGCTTGGTCTCGGCGCGGCGCCGATATCACCGTCGACCTGGGCGCTGGGCCGCGACAGCAACAGCGGCAGGGCAGCGACACCGATGGCATGGTGCGAGCGTTTCGAGATGCGATCGCGGGGGCGCAGTCACCAACCGATGCAACCGATGGTGTCGACGTCATGCGGGCGACCCGTGGGCTCATCGATGCCCTCGCCGAAGCCGGCGCTCCATTGGTCGATCCAGCTCGCCCCAAGCACGCCGCATCGCGCCCACTGGCTCGCAAGTACCGTTGAAGCGAGCTACGTGGTGAGCGCGGCTGATAGGGGGCGCATGGACTCGAAGCTGTGGGCCCGGATGTAGTTGATGTGCATGCCGCGACAGCTGCTGGTGTAGTAGCAGTCGTCGCAGCGCAACGGGCGGCTGTAGAACCCTTCGCTGATGAACCGTTTGGCGAAGCGGAAGATCTCGAGGCGACCGTCCTGCCGCATCATGGCGGTGTCGGCGACGGTGGGCGATGCTTTTGGTTCACGGCCCAGGATGCACGGTGCGACGTTCTGCACGGCTATACGAGGATCGAGCTCAGCGCAGAACCCTGGCAGATCCACATCACGGGTCTGGGCGTCGCTGCTGCGGTCGTAGTTGGGCTGGCGAACGACGAGCCGTGGCATGGGCTCATCAATCGACAGCAACCAGTCGCGCGTGTCCACGTCGAGCAAGACGGCCACTTCGAACTCGCCGGGCACGGCCAGGAGCGCCCGGGCCTGATCTTCGCTTCGGGCGATGACCCGGCGCAGCACGCGGCCGTCGATTCGGCTGTGGTCTAGGGCGGCTTCGAGTCCCGCATAGTCAGTAAGGTCCAGGGCGAGCTCCAGCCGCGGCGGGAATGGCTCCGCGGTGGTGCGCGCGGTGGTCAGGTCGGTGGAGACGACTTCGACGACAGTTGCGCCGCCTTTCTCGGCCAGCGCGGCGGGCTGGAGTTTGGGGGACCCCATGCCTTCGCCGGCCATGGGCAGACGAAGGCGTTTGGCGCTCGCTGGGTCACCGCCATACGTTGGCGGCAGCTGACCTTCCCAGCCCACGTCGATGCGGATCTCATCGAAGGCGCCGGTCACCGTGGCACGAGCTTCGTCGAGACTGTCGCACAGTGGCTCCAGGTAGCAATAGCCACACTGGCGTGGGTTGCGGCAGTGCAAGGGCGTGCCGGTCTCCAGTAACGCCTCGTATTCTTCCTGGCGGCCGCGCACTTCGTCGTTGAGTTTGTACGGATCCTGGATCAGGTCCTCGAAGCCCTCGCAGTGAGGCGGCGGAAACCGGTTGAGCCAGATGTGCATGTCGGGCTCGCGCGCCCAGGCAAACGCTTTGCGCAGGTGGGGCTGCATCTCTTTGAGGTCGTAGAACAGGGTGTCTTTGCCGTCGGTATAGGCGCGGCCGAAGGGGATGATGTGAAGCAGGTCGTATTCGCGCACCCCCTTGCCGACGAACGTTTCGATCAACGTGTCAAGGTGGGGAACGTTGGCGCGGTTGACGCACACATCGATGTTGATGATGACTCTGCCGTCGGCTAGAGCGTGGTCCAGGCCCTGGACCTCCTCCTCGAACGCACCAGCCACGCCGACCAGCGCATCGTGGATCTTGGCGTTGTGGCCGTGAATCGAGAACGTGATCTCGCCGAGGCCTTCGTCGATGGATCGGGTCAGAAAATCTTTGTACGCGAACATGCGGCCGTTGGTGACGGTCTGGATTTTCGGGTAGCCGGCTAGTCGTCCAAGCTTGACGAAGTCGACGAAGCGCGGATGGATGGTCGGTTCGCCGCCGGACAGAATCAATCGGGTCGCGCCCTTGCGCCGGCCATCGAGGATCTGTGCTTTGACCTCTTCGGGGTCGCGCATCTCTCCGTCGTGGGCACGCGAGTCCAAACAGAAGATGCAGTGGTCGTTGCAATCGTAGGTGAGCCGGACCCAGTTACGCTTGTCGTGTGCTGCCTGCTCGCGCGCGGCGACGTCGTCGGCGACTCGCTCGCTATGGCTGGCTTCGCTCACCTGTGCAGGATAGCGGATCGCGGACCCGTGTGCGCGTCTGCGTGATATGGTGACTACGATGAGCCGAAACCGCCGCGTCGCGGTGGTCCACCCTCCGGTGAGTATTGCCCGCGACTTCATCGACTACCCGTACTTCACCGATCTCGGTGCCGTGCAATTGGCGGCCGTGGTTCGTGATGCTGGCTTCGATACGTCGCTGATCAATAGCTTCGCCGTGGCTGGCTCCGGTTTGAGCTGGCGCGACGACGGCCGCGCTCACCTTGGCAGCACCATCGATGACTGTGTGGCTCTGGTCACGGACGCGGGGCCCGACGCGATAGTGCTCGCGTACACGCCGTTTCACCGCCCGCCCCACCGAGACGATGTACTGGGCGGGGTGATTGAACGCCTCGTCGAACGACTGCCCGGCGTGCCGCTGCTGCTCGCCGATTGTTACCAATCTGGGCAGCATTACGTGGACACTGCGCCCGGGGCGGTGCTCGACGCGTACCCTGAAGTGGCCGGCTATGTCAGGTTCGAAGCAGAAGTGACGGTTCCCGACGTTCTCCGCGAGCTCGGACCGACAGACCGATTCGAACGGCGCGGCCAGCGAGCGGATCTCGACCTGTTGCCCTTCCCGGCGTGGGACCTGGTCGATCTAGATGCACGGCGCCAGTTCATGGCGAACGTCGTGGCCAATCTCGGCAGAGGTGGATGGGCATTTCCTATCGACGGTCGCACGTTGCCGTTGGTTACATCGCGCGGCTGCCCGTTCGAATGTAGCCACTGCAGCTCCAACCCGGACCGGGTCGACGGAGAAGCCAAGACGCAAAGGCGCTATCCGGGTGATCGGCTGAAGGCGTACGCGACCGAGCTCGTCAAGGTTCACGGGGCAACCCGCCTCGAGGTGCTTGATGAGCTGATCAACGTCAACGAACGCCACTTCGATCACTTCCTCGAACTGATGGAGCACCTCGACGTTCGCTTTGACGTTCCCAACGGCATGCGCGCAGACTACCTGGAACCAGGCCACCTGGCTCGCATGCGCGGGCGAGTGACCACCGTCAGTGTCAGCGCGGAGAGTGGCTCCCAGCGGGTGCTTGACACCAGCGTCAACAAGAAGCTGGACCTGGCCCACATCACTGCCGCTGCGCGCAACGCTCAGGACGCGGGCGTGTCGCTGATGATCCACTACATGATCGGCTTGCCCGGCGAGACGGCAGAAGAGATCAACGAGACTCTCGAGTTGGCCTTGTCGCTCTGGGATGACTACGGTGCGTTTCCCGCGGTGCAATTCGCCACGCCGTTGCCCGGGACCCAGTTGGCCCAGGGACGCACGCTTCCGGTTGTCAAAGATTGGGGCCCGCATTTTCAGACCGCTAGCGCGACACCTCTGTCCGAGCTCGATCCGGCTACGCTGCATCAGTTCATGGACACGTTTCAACGCCGTTTGAACGCATCGACGGGGCCGCAGAAACTGATCATGAACGTCACCTATGTCTGCAACAACCACTGCACGTTCTGTGCGGTGGGTACGCGCACTCAGGTCGACGGTCATCCCACGCGCCAGCGTGAGCACCTGGACAAGTATCGCCGGCACGGTGTGCACATGGTCGATTTCGACGGCGGCGAGCCCACGTTGAACCCGGAGCTGATTTCGCTGATCCGCTACGCGCGCCACGTCGGCTACGACCGGATCAACGTGACCACCAACGGTCGTATGTGCACGTATCCCGAGTTCGCGACGAAGCTCGTGCGCTCGGGGCTGACGACCTTGTTGTTCAGCGTGCACGGCGCCGATGAGCGCTCCCATGGTCGTGAGGTCGGCGTGCCCGAAGCTTTCGAGCAGACGACGTCGGGCATTCGCAACTGTGTTGCCGCCAAACCCGACGGGGTCGAGCTGGGCATGAACATCACCCTGACCAAGCACAACTATCAGTTGTTGCCCAAGGTCGCCGAACTCGCACTGAGTCTGGAACTGCCGTGGCTCAATATCCAGTTCCTGACCCCGTTTGGCCGGGCAACCAACCGGCACGCGCCTGACACCCAGGCCGCCGCCGATGTCGCCATGCGGGTCATCGACGATTACCAGGATCGCATGAAGCTGCAGCTGATCAATCTGCCGTTCTGCTTCGTGCCAGGTTATGAATCATTTCTGGCCGGCGATCTCAACAAACTCCAAAGGCACATGGTGTTCGTCAATAACGAGACGGTCAACCTGGCTGAGTACCTGGCCGAGCGGCGGAGTTACCAGGCCAAGTGCGGCCCGTGCCCCCACCGGTGCTTTTGTGGCGGGTTCTTCGACCTGGATGATGTGCCGGAGCCCGAGTGGATCGTCAGCGCCGACTCGTTGGTGCGACCGCTGGATCCAGACCTAGACTGTCGCTAGTTGGCGCGTGGGCGGGCGGCTTGAATCCACGCCGCGCGCTGCTGCAATCTCCGCGTCTCCGTACATCTCTAGGTAGTCGTCGCGTACCCCCGGGCAACGGTCGCGAAATTTGCAGCCGTCACACGCGGCGACGAAGCTCTGGCCGGCAAGCTTGCTTTCGTGCAGCTGAAACGTCGCTTCCGGGGTGACGACACATACGTCATCCGCGCCTGGGTCGAACGCGTGGTCGGTATATTCGCCGAGCAAGCAGCGAGGCACGTGCAGGGAGCGAACGGTCATGGCGTTTGCGCGGGCGAAGTCGAACACCGTTGCCATGGTCGGCACGGCCTCGGTCATCCGGGGCATAGACTCGACATTGTCGCGGTTGTTGTCCGTGAGCGAAACGAACCAAAGGTTGAGCCGGCCAACGCCCTGGGCATGTAGCCAGCGGGTCGCGTCCACCAGACGAGGCAAGGTGTCCGCTTTGATGATGGCGTCGACTTCGAGGGGCACTCCGGCGGAGATTGTGTTGCGTAGACCGGCGACCATCATCTGGTACGCCCCCGGGCGACGGACCAGTTCGTCGTACAGGTCCGGGTCGTGGGTGTGGATTGAAATGTGAAAGTTGTTGCAGCCCGCGTCGCGCAGCCTGGTGACGTTGGCTTCCTGGGCGTAGAGCAAACCGTTGGACTGGACCTTGATGTCGGAGAAGCCAAGCTTGCTGGCGTATCGAACCAGGCCGAGCAGGTCGCCGCGCATGGTTGGCTCACCCCCGGTGAACGAGACCCGATCGTAGCCCTGGGCGCGCTGCTCTTTCATGGCGCGCGCGATCGCATCGGTGGTCAGGGCGCGTTCGCGCATCGCAGGCGTGATCGTGCAGTAGTCGCAGGCGACGTTGCAGTCGTAGCCCAGGATGATATCGAGCAGCGGCATTGGTCAGGCGGTCTTGGGCAGCGGCTTGGCCAGACTGAGCAGCTCGGGCGCGATGGTGATCGGTCTGATCTCTTCGTCGCCGTAGCAGGCCACGTAGTCCTGGCGCACGCCAATGCAGTACGTGTTGAAGTCACAGCTGTCGCAGCCTGGCGCCTTGTGGAACTGCTTGTCGAAGTCCGGGCTGCGGTAGACCTTGTCGAGTACGTCGTCGTAGTACGACATCTCGCCGTCGAGCATGCACGGTGGGTAGCCGCCTTGACCGATCAGCCCGCCGAAGCCAATGCCGTGCTGCTTGCACAGGTCCAGGGCCTCGCGCATGTGCGGCCGGATCTCGGTGAACGTGGGAATGACCCAGGAGTAAACCAGGTCGCTAATGCCCTGGGCGATGGCGAAACAGATGCTCAGGTGGGTGTCACGCGGCGGGAACTCATCGATGATGGCGCGCACGAACTCGCCGAGAGCGGCGTAGTTGGTCTTGGTGATCACATGAGCGAGTTGAGTCTCGACGCCCAGGTCGCGCAGGTTGTGCAGGCCAGCGATGGTCTTGCCGAAGGCGTTTGGCATGCGCGTGATCTCATCGGAGACGGCCGGCGTCATGCTGTGCAGGGACACGGTGGCTTTGTTTAGCCCCGCCTTGACCAATGCTGCCGCGTAGTCCCGGTCGGCGCATTTGACTCCGTTGGTTTGGATTTCAACGGTGCTGTAGTCCAGGCTTCCCGCGTGGGCGATGAGTTCGGGCAGCCGGGGGTGAATGGTCGGCTCGCCGCCGGAAAACACCATGTGGTCCGTGTGCCGCACGGCCAGCTTGTCGAGCTCGGTGCTCAGGTAGTCGGCGTCCATGTCCGGCTCGGTGCGGTCGACGAAGCAGAAGGCGCAGGCCATCTGGCAGTGGCCGTTGATACGGAGCAGGGAGCGGCCGTTGCCCGGGGTGTCGTTCTCGAATGGAGAGATTTGTTTGTAGTCGACTTCGTGGGCGCCGCCGATGGGCCGAAGAGTCCAGCTCGTCGACGCGCTCAACGGGACGGGCGCCAGTTCTACCTCGCCGAACTGGGCGAGATAGTCGCTGTCGACGCCGCGGCAGGTTTGGCGCAGGGAACAGTCAGTGCAGGCGGCCACGCGCGCCATCGCTCGGTCGGGTTCGCGCCGTTGGCGTCGAATGCTCTGGTGGAACACCGAGCCGTACGCGTCCAGCACACCGCCGGCAGCGCAAGGGTACACAGCGTCACTGTCGGCGAAGCCATAGTTGATACGCCAACGGCGGCAGGTGGCGAACGCTTCGGCGGCAACCCCAGCGATTTCTGAGTGGGGGACGAGAACCTCTCGCAGTCCCGCGCCAACCCCGGACACCCGTGGAATCTGAAGAAAGAACCCCGCCAGGTTCCCGGGCAAGGCGCGCAGCCACTCGAGCAGTGGGACCACGTCATCTTTGTTCCACGCGATCACCGGCACCACCACGTCCACGGGGATGTCTGACGCCAGCGCCAGCGCCGTACCGTTCGCGCCGGCGCGCCACGCGTCTTGCGCGCGCATCACGTGTTCGTACACGCGTTCACGGATGCCGCCGCTGACGATGCGCAGGCGAGAGACACCGCTGTCTGCCAGGTGTGCAAGCGTGGCTTCGTCGAGCCACCCGCCCTCGCATTCGATCGTAACCGCAGCGTCAGTCGATATCGCCGCGTTCAGGATGTCGTCGAAATTGGGGTGCGCGCTTGGCTCGCCAGCGGAGATGACCAACTCGCGGCAGCCAGCGGTCGCGGCGGCACGTGCCTGGGTCACGAGTTGAACTGCATCGACCGCTGCCCGGTCCCGCTTCCAGTTCGGACGACTGAAGCGTTGAATCAGGGCATCGCCGTCGAACAGCTCCAAGCGGGCGGTGCGATCCACGGGTTCAGTGTCGACGCCGGGTAGCTGAGGTGTCAATGCAGTCTTGGTGCCGGAAGCCAATGCCAGTATATTGTTCGAGATGGCCGACGCCTCACCGACCGACATCGAAGGTCGCATCCAGGGGATGCAGGAGCGTGTACACATCCTCACCGGGGCTGTGTGCAACAACAACTGCATCTTCTGCATGGAGGAAGATCGGGACGGCCGCTACGAGACCAACTCGCAGACGACCGATGAGTCCGTGCGCTGGATCGCAAAGCACAACCCGGACGCGGAGGAGATCTGCTTCACATCCGGTGAGCCGACGACCAATAAGAGCCTGGCTCGCTGGGTCAAGATCGCCAAAGACAGTGGCGCCCGGCGCATCAGCGTCATGACCAATGGGCGCGCGCTGGGCTACGAAAAGTACCTGCGCCGGCTGCTGTCCGCCGGCATGACCCGGTTCTACATCAGCATTCACGGTCACAACGCCAAGTTGCACGAAGGCCTGACCCGTACGCCGGGCTCGTTCGACCAGACCGTCGCGGGCATGGATATGGTGCACAAGTACAAGCGCCTTGGCATCGAGCTGCATACGAGCACGGTGATCACTAAACGGAACATGCCGTTCATGCTCGAGATCTACCGCTTCCTGCGCGGCCACGGCGTGGATCAGGTGGTGCTCAACGTCATGCAGGCAAACGGTCGGGCCAACACACACTTCGATCGGATCTTTCCGACGTACACCGAGATCGCGGCCACGGCCAAAACGTTCCTGGACGAGGCCTACAAGACCGAACGCGAACCGCCGGCCTTCCTGGTGGATATCCCGTTGTGCACCACGACCCAGCTGCCCGACTTCAATCGTGGGTACGTCGAGAGCTATGCTCACTACGAGCCGCCGACGGAAGCGACGGAACAACTGATCAGTCCCGAGCAGCTACTGTCACGACGCGCCGACCGGGACGGTGAAGAAGTGCTCAAGGTGACGCGCAGCGATCTGGATGACGCCCAGCGTAGCAAGCGCGCCGAGTGTTCCAGCTGCCGCTACAACGACAGCTGCGAGGGCGTTTGGAACAACTATTCGCGTCGTTATGGCTGGGACGAGTTCGTTCCCGTCACCGAGTGAGCTAGCCCCAATCAGGGGGTGGAGCCGAAGGGCGCCAGGAAGCCCAGCCCCGGGTCGATGCGGGGCAGCCGGGCAACGGTTTCGCCGGCACGTTGCACGCTAAGTTCGTCGTGGTCCAAGGTCAGTTCGTCACCTTGGGCCACCAGCGCGGCCAGGCGCGACATCGCCTGAGAGCCGCCAACGTGGTCGACGCCGTCGTATGTGATACGAGTGCCATCACTGCGGCCGTCGAACCAAAGCTGATGATCGTGGTCGAAATAGATCACGGGCCGGCTGAGTGCTCTCGCCAACCGGTCTCGGGTGCCTGGCGCATGGGCGTCCATGGCGGCTACGGTCGCGTCGGCGAATTCTGTCGCGGCTTCGCACCGGTAGTGGCACGGGTAGAACGGTACGAGCTTGGTGTGGAGCTCGTTGAGCTGCCAGCACCAGCCATGAGCTGCGCGGGTGCGCGCCGCAGCCAGGTACCGGTTGCCAGTATTGTTGGCGCGGTCTTGTTGTTCGGCAAACGCGCGGGCGCAACACGCCGGGTAGCCCATGAGTTCGCCCAGCTCAACGGCGTTCGACGACGGGTCGGCGTCGGCTTGGAGTGCGGCGGCTCGCTCGGCCAGGGCGCGGTCCTTTGCGATGTACAGCTCGACCATTGGGATTCCCTGAGCACGGTCGTCCGTCCAGCGATCCTGGGCGTGCACGGCGACGCGGCGCGGGTGGCTTATCACGTGTGCGTCGGGGAACGCGGCGAGAGTTTCTTCTTTGCCCTCTGGCGCGACGGTGAGGAACGCTACGGGTTTTATGCCAGCGCGAAACGCCCATGCTTCGACGGGAAGGGGGCCCAGGGGCACGATCAGCTCGCCCCGCTCTCTGTGGACCGGAAGGTCCGTGGCGACCACGCCGATGGCGGCGAGCTCATCCGTTGCGTCTTTGGCCTCGGCAATCAGGGCCGCCGACGTGGTGAAATGTTCTGGGGCCGTGAATGACAGGCGTGGTGCGTGTTGTCGAATCCGTCGAACCAGGGAGTGCACCAGGTTGAGTTGGCTGGGCTCGAGCAAGTCCTTAGCGCCTGCGGCGATCGCCGCCAGGACGCGTTGGTCATGGGGGGGAATAGGCCGTTGCTTGCCCGAGGCGCGCGCGGACACTCGTTCGATCTGCGAATCGCACGCGTATCGCTGGCGCGTTCCCTCGCTGTCCCGCTCGAACACGGTCTCTGAGCCAGCGCGCAGCTGAATCAGCACCGCCCGGTCGTCGCACGTCAGTTCAACGGTCCCGGCGATGGGATCCACCGCATCGACGACCACCCGTTCGCCGAGCTGGGTCGCCCAGGCGACGGCGGTCACGAGGTCGTGGCCGGTTCGTATGAACAGTCTTTGCCAGCGCGTGTCGTTTGCTGCTTTGTTGAGCCACGTGCCGGCGGCTAGGCCGACGAACGTCGAGGCGCAGCGCAGGTGTTTCCAGATGCATGCCCCGGGCTTCGGTAGCGATGTTGCGACGGCGCTGATCCCGGCCGTGTCCAGCTGAACGGCAACCCGGCGGGTCAGTCGCGGAGGCGCCGCGATCACCAACGTGACGTCGGCGTCCGGGGGAGTCAGTACAGCCAGCTGTGCGGCGACGGGCTGGCGCGGATCCACTTCGAGATGACCGACCACGGCCAGCTTCGCCGACCGCGTAGAAAGGTCGAGCCAGGGCGCTGCGTAGGCGGTCGGCCCGACGAACATCAGTTTGGTGACCGAAGAAGTCACCGGTTGACTCTACCGGATGGTTGCGGCGCGGGACAGAGCCGGCAAAGATACACGCATGTCGGGGTCGCCAAGCTCGCCCGAGTGGCTCGCGTTCGACGAGGGACTCAAGCCAGGGCTACGAATCTGGGCTGACCAGCCGCGTGCACGCCAACACGCCGCCGCGGCCGAACGTCGTGGCTACGCGTCGGTGGTCGTGGATCTTCCGGACGAGAGCACAGCCATCGCCTACATCGCCCGCACTCCGGCTGCCGCGCGAAATCTCGCCGAACTGGAGCGGGCGAATCTTCCCGGTCGGCAGACCTCAGAGCGGCTGCCGCCATCCGGCGAGACCGACGAGCGACTAGGAGTCGCCCTGGGGTTCCCGCAATGCTGCGTCGACGCGTTCGTGGTTCGCGCCAAGCGTGGCGTGGATGTTCTGGCGAGCGGAGAAACGACCCATGAGGATCATGTGGCCGCCACCGAAGCGGCAGCAGCCACTGCGGTCATGCACTCACTGCTGAACATCTACACCCTGACCCCGTCGGCGGTCTGGCTGTCGTACGTGCCCTGTCGTTTCGATTGTGAGCCATCTCTCACCTACGCGGCGGAGCTACGCACGCGCTATCTACAGAGATTTTCCGACCACTGCGCCAGAATCGACGAGCAGTTGGGCCGGGCCATCGCCATACACCGCGATGGTCGTCGCTCGACTGTCGCGGACGCCCAGCCGGGCGCGTGTTTGCTACGCTTCGATGAACCTTGACCCGGATTGGCGCGCCCACGTACTCTAGTCGCAGAGGGACGGGAGCTTCACGTGGCTGATACACCAGGAAAAAAACAGATTCCGCGGCGGCGCTTCTTGGGCCACGCGGCCACCGCGGCCGGTGCCGCGGGCGTCGTCGTTATCGCCGGCCGAGCCGTCAGGAAATTCCGGTTCGGCGCATCGGCCTCCACTGCCAGCGAGGGTGTTGCTCAGGCGGCCAGCCAATCGACTCCTGTGCACGACGACCTGCCACCTCAGGTCGACGCTGAGGTCCGCGCGTTCCTCGGGCCGATCAGACCTGGCCTGCGCCTTGGCACATGGACCATCGCGGCGACGTATGGACTCCATCGCGGGGCGCTGCCATTCGTGCTGCGCGACGATCGCGGTCAGCGAATGCAGGTCGATCTCATGGCGAGGGATGCCGCATCACCGCCGGGCGTCGCGTTCACCGAGCGTGGTCAGCTGTACGTCATCAACTCCGGGCGTGGCGATACGTTCACACCCAACCACGTGGTCGATACGGTTCAGCGCCTGGCCCGTCTGCTTCGCGAGCGCGAGCGCCAGCACGCCCTACCTCTAGACGGCTTCGCCCGGCGTCATCAGCGGTATCCGGACGGCATCTTCGTCGTTCCCGTGTAGCCGTGGCTGAGTCCATACCGGTGAGCATCGAGCTTTTCGGTGCCAGCGCGGCGTGTCACGACTTTCATACTGTCGAGGGAGACTTCCAGGTGAGGCACGCGGAGCTACGCGACGCAGCTACGTCCAAGCAGCGCTGTGTGGTGACCACGCCTGTGACTCGGGCGAACTACCGTGTGCTGGCGGAGATGCCTCTGTTGCTGCAGCGACAGAGGGTGGCGCAGTGGGGCATTGCGTTTCCCGAGACGTTCTCGCCGGTGACGCTCATCGCCCGCTTTTCCATGGCCGTTCCATTCGCCCTGCACGCGTTGAACCGTGCTGGCAAACTCGGCATCGACGTGTTCGTCGAGGGCGCGCCGGCGTGTTTGCTCGGGCCCTATCGCAAGCACGCGCGGCGGGCCCCTGAGCGAAGCTTCCCGCCACCATGTCAGCAATGCCAGTTGCGCAGCGAGTGCTCCGGCGTTGACGCTGAGTACGTCGAGGCGTTCGGCGTGAGCGAACTCACCCCGGTCGGCTAGCGGGCTTTACCAGCTGCCGTGGCTGCCGTGGCTGCCGTGGGAGCCATGCGAACCGTGGCTGCCGTGGGAGCCATGTGAACCGTGACTGCCGTGGCTGCCATGTGAACCGTGACTGCCGTGGCTGCCATGCGAACCGTGGCTGCCGTGGGACTGATGCTGACCCGTGAACCGATCAATGTCGCCGCTGGGCGCGCCGGGTTTGGCATCGTCAGCGTTCTTGCGGGCACGCTCTGACATGTCCCGTTGCTCTGGACTCATGCCTGCGCTCGCGGTGACCTCGAACTCGGGAATATCGTCATCCTCCGAAGAGTCGGTCTCGCCGTCGACGGGCGCGAGTTCCTCGACCTCTTCGATGCCGTCTTTATCTTTGTTGTCGCCGCTCACGTGTACTACCTGGGCCCATACTAGCCCGAACCGGGCGATTCCCGATACTGATTACTCGTGAATGAAATGATCCCGCGGCCGAACAGTGGTCCATTGTTCGAATGTTTTGCGGGTCCCGGGATCACCCTCGGCGATCTTGCCGAACAAATAGTCCTGAATTCCTTTGTACACGTGGCACAGGCTGCTCTCGGACATACGGCCGAAGATCGTCCCCTGGGTCTTGTAGCTGTGGCTCGGCGGCACACCACAATAGGGCTGATACGTACATTCCACGCAGTCCGGAGTCGCCTCCAAATTGGACGCAATCGCCAGAGCGCGCACCGTGTCGTGACCGACAATGTCGCGATAACTAGACTTGTCCACGTGGCCAAGCCGGAACGTGTCATCGCCCATGGCCGCCAACATGCGACCCTCGTCACAGGTAAAAATGCTGCCGTCGAAGTTGTAGGCGAGGGCGCCCAGGCCGGCTCCTGCGGGCCAGCGCACGTCAAGGAAGTTGGGATCGATGCCTGCGAGGATCTTGGTCAGGAAAATCGCCGCGTAGCGCTCGAGGATCTCTTCGCCCTGGGCGTTGAGCTTCAGCATGTAGTCCACGGAGTTCTTGTAGAACTCCAGGTACTCGGCACGCGGATACTCGATTTTGGGCCCGGTCTTGGCGGCGAAGCCAAACGGATCCACGGGACGAAGGAACAGGGCTCGACAGCCCAGCTCGACGTAGGTGTCGACCAACTCTTTCCAGCGGGGCAGGGTCGCCTTGGTTGTCGTGACCAGGGCTTCCACGTGATACAGGGTCGGGTCGAGGCCGGCGTCTTTGTATGCCTGGTTGATCCGCTTGATCCACTTGGCCGTCTCGTCGTACGCGCTGAGAGTCGGCAACTTGCGCTGGCGATCATGCAAGTCCGCCGGCCCGTCGATGCTCGTGCACAGCTGAACCTTGTGCTTGATCAGGTAGTCGAGCTTCTCTTCATCGAGCAAGGAGAAGTTCGACACCATGGTGAACTCGAGGCGCTTGCCGACCGCTTTGTTCTTCTCCATCGCGTACGCGATCAGGTGCTTTACTCCGTCGAAGTTGACCAGCGGCTCCCCGCCCTGGAATTCGATGGTGATGAACGGACTGTTGGTTTGGAAGATGAAGTCCACCATCTGTTCGATGGTGTCCGTCGTCATGTCAGTATGCACGGCCTCCATTGGCGCGCGAGACGCGTGGCAGTACACGCAGGTCTCATTGCAGCGCAGGGTGATCACCGCCATGTGCAGGTTTGGGCCCGCGTGCACGAACTGTTTGCGCTCGCGCATCATGTCCGCTGCGGCGCGGATGTCGTAGTGGTCGCGCAGGAAGTTGTTGTCCTTGAGCCGGGTGTGCAGCTCGCTGCCACCCTCGAGCTTGCCGCCGGTGAACGCGCCGAATTCGTCGTGGGTCAACAGGAGGAAACGCCCCTCCTGGTTGGTAATCAGCATCTTGTCGGCGATCTTGCGGAAGCGAAACGGAGCCGGTCCGTGCACGTCCAGTTGGTCCAGGGGCGCCAGGTTCATGGTTGACCTCTGCGCTTCGCGCTCAGGCCCAGGGCGTAGTTGCCCAGCTCGCCTGCGATCTTTCGTTCCTTGTCCGGGTTCCGAGCGGTGAGCTTGACCAACCAGTGGTTGTCTTCTTCGACCAGCTCGAACTCACCGAGCTTGCCATACACCTTCACCGCCTGGTCGACGCACTCGCCGACGTAGACGTCCCGGTGGAAGCGCAGCTCGATCACGAGGCGTCTCCGTCGTCCGTGTCATCGGTCTTGTCGCCATCGCTGGTAGCGGCGTCGCCACCATCATCGTCAGCGGTCTTGTCTTTCTTGGCGTACTTCTCTTCCCAGGACTGGGCGATCCCCAGGGGATCCTCGAACGCGTCGTCGCTGAAGTCGAAGTCTTCGAGCTCTTCGAGGCTGGGTGGTCCCATGGCTCCGGCCATCGCTTGAAACGTGACCGCTTCCACCGTCGCTCGCGATTCTTTGGCGAGTCGCTGACGATACGCGCAGCTGAGCAGTTCGTTGGCGAAGTCACCGGCAATCGACCCCAGGTCGTCGTCGCCGTCTTTGGCCGCCAGTGTGACTTTGTAGTGATCGGCGTCGGGCCGATCGACGAACAACCAGTGACGCTTCATGAAGGTGAACGCCGCGGCGAACACAGCATCGAGGGGATAGATGTTGGCATCCACCGTGAGGTGAACCGCCCCCGCGGCGCTATCGGCTGACACCAGGCTCTCGGGGACGCGGTCGAGTGCGGTCATAGACGTGATTGTTACTGCCTGGGCGGCGGTAGGGTCAAGGCTAAGCGCCGGAACCGACGCGGTATCGCAATGCCCACTGATTACTCGTGCCGGGGCCGACCACATGTCGGTCCAGCAGCTCGAGGTCCAACTCCGCGGTGAGCCCGTGCACGTCGTCGGCGCTGTCGTTACGGTAGTGCTCGAACGCGGCGTTTCCGCCTTCGCCTCGCTCGCTCTGTTTTCGTGTCCGGGCCAGGCCAAATGCTTCATTGTCGACGATGATCACGGTCGCGCTCGGATTTGCCAGGGTGAGCAGGCGGTCCAGAGCCGCACGTGGATCCGCAAAGTGGTTCCAGCTACGCAGCACGAGCAACGCATCGAAACGCTTGGCACTGGTGAACTCCACCAGGCCGGACCCATGCAAGTCCGCCCATGGCCGCTCGGCTTTGGCTCGGTCGACGTGAGCGATATCTGGATCGATTCCGGTGTAGCGGATGATTTCGCGCTCAACGAGAGGCTGCAAGATCTGGTCATAGCGACACTCGCCGAAGCCAATGTCCAGCACTTCGCCGGTGAGCTCGCTCAGCCAGCCCCGCACCAGCTCGTCATCGCGTTCGAACACCGATTGTGGGGCCGGCTCGAACATGCCCGTGCAATGGGCGCGCTCGGGGCAGCCGTCGCAGCGCTCGCTGCGCTGCAGCAGGACCAGATCCCGGGCGAAATCATCAGGCGCGGACTTGGTAGATACGTCCAGGTAGATCTGGCCGCGCTCGTGCTTGATGTCGGCGATTTCCTGGTCAGAGAAATCTCGGGTGTCGGCGTTGAAGCGGGCGATGCGATCGCCGTTGGCGACGAACAAGTGGCGGCCGTAGTCCCAGGGGGTGACACCGATGCGCAGCAACGGACAGCTGCCGTCCGGGCTCGGCCGCACCCGAGCATCGAATGTGTAGTTGAACGAGTTGGAGCGCAGTCTTGTTCGAACGGGCGTGAGCTCAGATGAGCCGTAGACGTCGTGGTACACCCGGTACAGTCCGGGGCAGGGGCCGCTCAGGCTACAGCCGCGACACTTGTCCGCCGGTTGCAGCTTGTTCTTGTCATCGACTGGGAAGTAGTCGGGCTCGCCGACTTCGATCATCGTCCAGAAGCGATCCGTCTTGAGATCCGCGTACTGGTGTTCGTAGCCAGTCATCAGACACAGGGGAAAACCGCCATGGCTCATGGTTGGCCCGGCAGCGCTCACGTTGCTGGCCGCGTACTCCAATGCCTCGCACACCTTGGCGGCCGCGTACTCCACTCGCGGGATGAGTGTGTCGAAAAGGAGTTTGCCGCCGCCCTTGGGTTCGACCATCGAGAACTTCAACGTGGCGTCGGGGTAGGGCAGCATGGCATCCACCAGGTCGCACAGGTGGTCGACATTCTGTTTGGTCACCACGCAGTTGGCCGAAAGGTCCAGGCCGCGCCCGCTGAGTTGGTCCAGGGCGCCGTATGTTTGGTCGAACGCTTCCGAGCGCACCAGTCGGTTGTGGATGCGCGCGTTGCCCCCGTGCAGCGATAGGTAGACGTAACGCAATCGGTTGGCCAGCAACTTTTCGACCACGTCGGGGTAGGAAAGCACCCGGCCGTTGGTGACAAGCCCAAAGTCCATGTCCAGGGACGCCACCAGCTTGGCCCAGGTCAGCAATTCGGGACGAATCGTCGGCTCGCCGCCAGACAACACGACCATACTGTGGCCCAGGGCCTTTGCCCGTTTGATCTTTAGCGAGACCTCGTCGGCCTGGGCGTCGATGTGACGAACGTCCAGGGTGTGGCAGAACGAACAGTGGTCGTTGCAGCCGTAGCCCACTTTGATCAGCGCCTTCATGGCGGCCACAGGATACCACCGGCGTCGTGTTAAATTGCCGGCTGTTGTTTGATGCGACCCTCAGCCCGCGGCGTTTGCTCGCGCTTCTACAAGCGCGATTGAAACTCGACGACCCGGTGGTAGGGGATTGGCTCCTGGCCGACGCGTACCGTCTCAGTGCCGCCGAGCCCATGTGCATAGAACTTCGACGGGCTGCCGGTGGCGGTTGCGTGCGCGTCGAGTTCGAGCCCGACGATACCGGTTCGTCCAAGCCCGAGCCGTATCTTCGCGTCGCCGGTTTGCGCGTGGGCTATCGCTCGCGGGTGGCCACTCCTGAGGCGCTCTCCGGTAGTAGAGCGCTGGCCGACGCCCTCGAGGCTGTTATCGGGCCGGAGCCGCGCGCGTGGGTCGCCGCGCCGCCGGGCCTTTCGGAGCTTGTCGACGAGGTTGAAGCGGAGGTGAGCTGGCGGCCGAGCACCCTGGCGGTCGACCCAGACGCTGATTTGCTCGAGCGCGATCGAGATCACTACGAACGACTCTACGAGGCGCGCCCGGACGTGCGTCAGGTGTCCGCCTGCGATCGCGACGCACCCGGTGTGTCGATCCACTACCCGGCGTCTCGCGGAGCCCGGGTCCCCAACTCCGCCGCGGTCTATCCAAGCTCGCTTCGGGTCGCTCACCGCCGGCGCATGCGCCGCTACTTCGGCGGCCTTGGCTGTGTGTTCGATGCCCAGGCCGTCATTCGAACCGTCCCCACGCCGGCGACCTATCACAAAGCCGTGCCCGCCGGGTTCGCCCGAGTGCGACCCACCATGGTTCGCGGTCTCACCGCGTCCGTACCGCCCGTGGTTTGGGGCGCTCTGGTAGGTCGAAACGTCCTGCCGGTGAGCGTTGCGCCGCGTTGGGCGGTGGAGCTGCATCGGCGAATCCGCGGGGTCGGGTTGCTGGCTCAGATTCCCTGCGATGTGGGCATGCTGGTGCACGATATTGGGCTGCATGCCCTGGCGCTACACGCGGTACCCGCCGAGGCCTGGGACGAGTTGGTTGCCATGGCCGTCGACCGGGTTCGGGCGCGACCGGCCAGCGTATTGCGCGGTCGTCGCGGCGTGCTGGGCAGGCTGGGCACGTTCTTCGAAGGCAGCGTGACGACCCACTGCTGGCATACGTGGCACGCCGTAGATGAACCCGAAGACTTCGCCACGGAGTTCGCGTCTCACTTTCAAATGCTTCGCGAAGAGCTGTCGCAGCTTTGACTGGCGCCGACTGAGGTAGAATGGCACCGGTGTCCAAGTCTTCGACCATCGGCGTGGCGGCGGACTTGAGTCAGGTGCTACTCGAGTTGGTTCACCCGCATCAACCGGGTGATGAAATCGCGCCGGGGGTGCGCCTGGCCCACACGTCCACGGAAGTCGGTCTTCGCCTGGGCTTGCTAGTCGACGATGAACCGATCGCCATCGAGGTGGCTCGGGCGACGGATGGGCCATTCGCTGCTCGGGCGGGGCAGTTCGCGTTCAGCTATCGCACTGAAGGTGATCGCAACCGGGTTGCCGATCGTGGTCTGGAGCTGTGTCGACTGGTCGCCGCCATCGCTCAAACGAACGTCGACCGATTCGAACAGGGGTTGCGCGACGCGGCCATTGGCGATGCGCCGAAGATTCGTTCCGTGAGCGTGGCCAGCGCGCTGGAGCGAGCCGGTTCAGCCGCTCAGCCGTTCTACACCCTGACTCCCTACGTGGGCTGCCTCATCGGCTGTCGGTTCTGCTACGCCCAGGAGCGGCTGGCATCCATGCGCGAGTTGCTTCAATTGCCGCAGGTGCCCTGGGGGTCGTACGTGGACGTTCGGCGGAACATCGCCGATGTGCTCGCCGCCGAATTGGACTCTTTACCAACGCGGCCGATCAAGTTCTGTCCCATCGTTAGTGACCCGTATCACGCTGTGGAAAAGGCCGAGCAACTCACCCGCCAGTGCCTCGAAGTGATCGCGCCGTCGGCTTGGCCGACGTTGGTTTTGACGCGCTCGGCGCTGGTGATGCGCGACGTCGACTTGTTGTCCCGCATGGAGTCCTTGTGGGTGGGAGTATCACTTCCCACTGTGGACGACGACGTCCGAGCGCACTTCGAACCCCGCGGCGCTTCGGTAAGTGAGCGTGTAGAGGTGCTGCGAACCCTTCGTGATCGCGGGATACGCACGTTTGCAATGGTCCAACCGCTGCTGCCCGGGTCGATGGCGGCGCTTGTGGACACGCTAGCCGACACAGTGACTTCTGTGAGCCTCGACGTGTTGCGTGGGGAGGGCGACGCCGCCGCTCAGTTCGACGATCCCCAGTTCGCCATGTCACGAACGGATAGTTGGCAGCGTCAGCGGGCCGACGAACTGGAAGAATTGCTGAGGAACCGTGGAGTTGCGTTGTGGTCCGGCGAGCTGCCGGCGGAGTTGCACGGCGCCGACTGACAAGAGGTGTTGCTGGCTTGTAGGCCCCCAATCTTGTAGGCTGTTTCAGTAGATGGCGCGGTTTGAGCAGACGCGACGTGGGGGCTGGGCACTCCTGTGCACGCTTTCCATGATGCTCACCGCCGGCGCATGTGCGACCTCCAGTGCCGGGGAGTCCGACGGCGCGGTGGTCATCGACGCCACGCCGGTCAGCTACGACGCCATGTTCTGCGAGAACCTCGTCTGCCCCGGGTTCACGTTCTGCAACAGCAGCGGCGTGTGCGAGGCGTTCCCACCTTGCAACTACCCGCAGCCGGTGGACGCTGGCGTCAGTGACGCAAGCAGCGGCGTGCTGTTCGATGCATCACCCAACGTCGATCCGCCGCCGCCGCTTTGCGACGATGGCTTCACCTGTACGAACGATGTGTGTCTGCCGGACGACGTGGACTTCGACGGCGACGGCTACAACGCCAACGTCGATTGCGACGAGAACAATGTCGAGGTCAATCCGGGCGCCATCGAAATCTGCAACCTGATTGACGATGATTGCGTAAATGGCGTCGACGACGGGGACTCGGCGTTCTTGTGTACGACCATCGACACCGGCGACGTCTGCAACGCTGGCACCTGCGAGTGCAGTCCGGGGACCTTCGATCTGGATTCGGCCATCCCCAACTGTGAGTGTACTGCCAGCCCGGCCCTCGATCAGGGAATAGACTGCGCGAGCGCCATCAATCTGGGCACCCTCAGCGATACCGGACAGATGCAGATGGTGATGGGCAACATCGTTCCAGAGGATCGCGTCGTCTGGTATCGGTTCACAGCGCAGGACACCGCGGACACCGCTTGCGACAATTTCCATGTGCGCGCGCAGTTCCAGAACAACCCCGACGGTGCGTTTGCCATGCGGGTGACTCGCGGCGCATGTTCGAACCCGCCCGAAGGCGGCGGCGACTACACCGACTACAGTTGGGCGACTGATTTCCGCTCCACCATCAGTGGCGTGCTGACCGGCGAGTGCCCGTGCACGTCGTCCGGTTCGCCGATGACGAACATATCGACCTGCAATGACAACACGACTGTCTACTTCGTAGCGGTCAAGCGTGTCCCGGGCTCCACGCTCACGTGCGATAGCTTCACCCTCGAGCTGAGCAACGGCGTCTACGACACGCCGTAGTTGTCGTGGCCAACCTTGGCTAACATCGGCTACATCCAGGTCGTTCGCCACTGCAATCACTTCTGCGGGTTCTGCTCCAACCCGACCACGCCGTACACCCATGACTTCGAGTCCATGCGGCCTCTCGTCGACGACTTCGTTGCGCGTGGGTACTTCGGCGTCATTCTGACTGGCGGCGAACCGACTCTGCATCCGGATCTGCCGCGTATCACGCGATATGCGCGAGACGCCGGGCTTCACGTTCGCATGATCACCAACGGCAGCCGGCTCGCCGACGACAACTTTGCCCAGGCCATGGCCGACGCCGGCCTCCAGCTCGTCCACGTTTCGATCTATTCAGTGCGGCCGGACGTCGAAGAGCAGCTGCGTGGTGTCCCCGATACCCTGGACACGTCGCTGCGCGCCCTGGACGCGGCACACCGCCACGGCATCGAGGTCAACATCAACTGCGTGATCAACAAGCTCAACGCCGATCACCTGGACGCCAACGTCCGCTACTTCGCCGAGCACCATGGCCACGTTCGCCACTTCGTTTGGAACAACCTGGACCCATCCATGGGCCGCGCCGATGTCAACCAGGCCGAGTTCACACCGCGACTGGCTGAATTCGAGGTGAGCCTCGAGCGCGCCATGCGCTACTTGCACAAGCACGGTCGCACGTTCCGAGTCGAGAAGGTGCCGCTCTGCTACATGGGCTCGTTTCCCTGGGCGAGCACCGAGACCCGCAAGATCGTCAAAGGCGAAGAGCGCATCGTGCACTTCCTGGACGCCAAACAAACCGTTCGCCAGACTGAGTGGGATCACATCTACACCGACGCGTGTCGGGCATGCAGCGTGCGTCAGATCTGCGGCGGTCTGTTCGACCGCGGCGATGCATACGATCCAGCGGAGCTTGCGCCCGTGTTCATCGACATGGAGCCGATCGTTCGCAAAGTGATCGAAGACCCCGCTGACCCCAGCTATGAGTTGCGCGAATACGGCGCGTGGACCCAGGACTTCCAGCGCCGCTTGAGCGAGCAGAGAGAAGGGAGCCGGCGCTCCCTGGCGACCATGCAGGACGACGCCGTGCTACCGGTTGGTCAGGTAACGGAACGCGGGCGGAAACTGTTCGAGGCCAAGCGACGCCGGGAGCGCAGACTCGCCGACGAGCAGAACATCGCCCAGGAAGCGGTCGTGGATCCCAAGACCAGCGAACCGCTGACCGACGGGTAAGTCTAGTCTTCGCCGGGAAGGTAGCGGTCGATCCCGCGGTGCATGTGGAGCAGAACACGCTCATGCTCGCTCAAACGCAGAGACTCGAACCCGGCCGAGCGCATTCCGCGCTGCACCTGGATGGCCTGGCGCAAATCGTCTTCGGTGACTTGCCCGGTATTCTCGCCACCCGGTTTCACATGATAGGAAACTCGCGGAGCCTCTGCTGGGCTGTCGGCCGCGACTCTGGCGTACGTTAGTTGATCCATCCACGCCCGTTGGGGATCGCTCGGGTGCGGTCGGAAGCGTTGAAGCATCAGCCCGTGGGCGTAGACGTTCAGAGTATGTGAGGGAAACAGAAACCAACTTCGACCTTGCAGAAGTTCTTCGTCGTCGAGGCTCGTCAGCCCACGATCTCGAAGCGCTCGACGCATCAACTCGGGCGCGCGCCGAGCATCGCCCTGAAGCTCGGCGGGATCAGCGCCGGCCGCTTCGACGAGTTCGATCAATGCGGCGGTCGGAGTCGTGTCTGAGTCGGGGGTGCCCGGTTGGCCGATCGCAAACACCTGCTCGGCGTGAAGTCCATGTAGGGTTGCCTGTAGCGAAGAGCTGTCGACGCTGCCCAGAAGATAAGGGTGAACCGCGGCGACGTGGTACGCCTCGTTGAACAGGTCGGCGAGGGCCTTCCAGTTGCATGGGACGTCGTAGGTCTTTTGATCACGCAACGCGTAGTCCGCCAGGGAATAACGTTCTAGAGCGTGGGTTGCCGGGGCGAGCCAGTCCGAGAGAGATTGCTCGGGAACGCCGAGGTGAACGAACACATGGCCGGCCCAGGTGTCGCACGCTAGTTCGTGCAGCTTGATCGGTTCGTCGAGCAACTCCGCAAAGCCGGCGCGTCCGGGCACGTCGCCCAGGTCACCGTTGAGCTGCCAGTGCCAGTGATGAAGTGGGCAGCGTAGCGTCTCCCGCTGGCCGTGATTGTCGTCGACCAGGCGGCGCCCGCGATGCAGGCATACATTGTGAAACGCTCGGACCCGGTTGTCTTTGCCGCGGATCACGAGCACATCGGTACCGCCGAGCTCTAGGGCGACGAACTGCCCCGGCTCGGCAACGAGCTCCTTCGCCGCTGCGTGCAGCCATACTCGCGACCACAAGTGCTGTCGTTCCGCGTCGGCGAACTCAGCCGACAAATAGCGTGACTTGGCGACGAGGCCAGTTGCCGGAGTGTCCGTGTCGCCGCTACTCACAGCTAGCGACAGTAGCATGCGTCATCAGGCGGGGGCAGAGCGGCTACTCTCGGGCGAGTCTGCCCAGGGCGTCGAGCTCATCTCGCTCCCAGGCAGGCACTGTCGCCGGACGTCCCGCGACGAAGGAACGCACCACGTGAGTGTCTGGGGCGAACCAGATCGCGCAACTCGATGATCGGTTTCCCCTGCACAAAGTCAGAGCCGCTCGAGCGACGGGGGCGTGCATCTGCTTGTCGAGCCGCCCCGGCCACCATGGTGCTACTGCGATGGACCGGGCCGCGTCCGAGACCAGGGCGGGGGCGGTACGGCACAGGGTGTCGAACGCGTCGGTCGTGTCCTCGCCCGCCGCGTCCAAGCAGCTGACCCGAAGCAGGTGGCTGGCCAGGCGATGGGGGTGAGCGGCGGCGGCATGTTCAATCTCGGTCAACGCGGCCGCGTGCCGTTCCAGCGCATGCAACGCCTCTGCCCGATAGATGGGCACGGTTGCGCCGCGCCAGCCAATGACGTCGACACCCTCGTCGATGGTCGCGAGCCCCTGTGCTGGGTCGCCGGCGAGGGTACGTGAGGCGCCGAGTCCAATCCATGCCCACACGGTGCGTCGTCGGATGCGCAGGCTTTCCTCGAACGTGCGTGCGGCGGCAGCGTAGCGTCCGGCCCAGAGTTCCAACTCGCCGCGGTAGCACAACGAGATTGAATGGGTGCGGTCTAAGATCTCGTCGACGGACGTGAGAGCCTCGTCGATGCCAAGGTGCGCGGCGGTGTGTTGCCGGTGTCGGATCTGATGGCGACTGCTACTTGGCAACCACACGCGGCGCAGCGCACCGTCGTCGACCACGCTCGAAAATGGCGTGCGGTTGCCCGCCATGCGCGTCAGCGCCCGCCGTGCGGCTCGGTGCATCTCCTCGCCAGTCACCGCGTTGTCGATGATCTGGGGCGGGGCTCCTAGCGCCGCGAGCTGTCCTTCGAGTAGCCCTTCCTGACTGCCCACTGGCTCACGTGCCCCGACTGGTCGCGTCAGCACCAACAATAGATTCGCCGCCACGTGGTTCGGGACCGCGTCACGGGCGCGTTCGAGTTCCCGGACCGCGGCCGCGTGTTCGCCCTCGGCCAGAGCGAGTTCGCCCGCCCACACGGACATGGTCGTCGTTGGCTCTTCGGCTCGAGCCAGCAGCTGGTGGGCCTGTTGTCGATCCTCGCCGAGGACAGCCGCCCCGATGGCGACCTCTAACGCCCGCAAGTCGTCGGCATTGTGCTTCAGGGCAGTTGTGGCATGGGCCTGGGCCGAAATGTGGTCGCCAGCGTACAAGCACAACTCGGCGATGGCGGTGTGGGCCACCGGCGTGCTCGCCCTGGCCAGGGCCCCTAATCGGTCGTAGCAGCCGACTTCCAGCAACACGGATGTGGCGGCGTCTCGCACATCTTCGTCGGCCCACGCATGCACGGCAGCGGCTTCGGCTTCGGCGCGTTCACCGGCGGCTGCGGCGAGTTTCGCTCGCTGTAAATAGACTCGCGCGGTCGTGATCCCGCTGCCCTGCTTGGCGTGGTGCAGGGCGTCGGCGGGTCGGCTGGTGGTGACGAAGTGGTGGGCGGCGGCGCGGTGGGTATCTGCATCCGGGGTGTCCGCGAGTAGCTTGCTTAGTTGCTGTCCTGCTTCTACTTCGTAGCGCAACCGTTTGAGCATGCTGTAGCGCAAGCGCGCGTGTCCGGGGTGGTCCTGGTCGAGGATCTGTAGAGCCGCGTGATAGTCGCGCAGCAAGTAGAGGAGTCGCGCTGCGACAATCACGTCGGCCTGTCCTCCCGCCGCCAACCCGACCGCTGCCTCGTTGGCATCCGCGGCGTGCCCACGCTCGATCGCGTCGATGCAGGTCCGCAACGTGGACCGGGACGTAGGCGAGAGTCGGCGCACGTGGGCCGATAGTAGCGCGATCACGCGACGCCCCAAGGGCAGGGGGCGTACAATTGGTGCGATGGCGGACGAACGGCTCGATACGACGGCGACCCTCGAGGGGCCACGTCTGGGCGCCTGGCGCATCGAGCCACGCGGCGCCGACTACGACGGCAAGCTGCGCGTTCGCCTTTCTCGCGAAGACGGAGCGTTCGTGGATATCGCCGTGCATCCGGCCGGCAAACAAAGCAATGCCCTGCTGCAGACCGACGTGGGTGACGTGACCTACGGTGCGACCCGGGGAATCGACGAAGCTACGGCGGCTCGGCTGACCAGGTCGTTCGGGAAACACTTGGCGCGGGCGCCTCAGGGCATGTTGGCCCGGTTTCCACACCTGGCGTCGGCCAAGTTGTTGCCGGGCACTGTCGACGACAGTCTGGCGACAACCTCCGGCGAAGTACTTTTCGATCCGCCCGGCCTGGCCGAGCTGTTGGCGCCAGAGTTAGCGGTCGCGGGTGACCCGTTGGGCCCGTTTACCTTGCGTTCGATCCAGCTGCCGATGACCACGGACGGAGGCACGGGCAAAGACTGCCTCCTCCTGGAACTAGAACACGAAGCGGGCAGCCGAATCTTCGCGGAAGTTGGCCGGCAGGTGACGCGGACCTACGCCAGGGCAGGAGAGCTTCAGGTAGGCGTGCGCCGGTTTGGTCGAGGACACTTCGGGGACAACGTCGTCGACGTAGACGCCGCTTCCTTGTACTCGCGCGTGGCCGTCATGCTGCGCAACAAGCTCGCCGGCCGTTCTGTACGTTTCCCGCAAACTCTGGCCGAAATGCGCGCGCTCAGTGTTCCGGCTGAAGACGACACGGCTCTGGTGGCTCAGGAGTCAGCGGACGCCGGAGCGGACGGCGGGGAGCTGTTGACCCGGCCTGTTCTCAACCTGGCGGTGGACGCCCCCTGCGACCAGCGTTGTGCCTTCTGTTCGGTCCTGGACTACCAGGCACCCGTCGATGGGGGAGATGACGAGCTGGCGGAGCTGGAACTCGAACTGGCTCGGGCGCGGGCTCGTGGCGTGCGCGAGATGCGGCTGAATGGCATCGACCCAGTCGCCTTCTCCCGGGTGCTTCCTCTCGTGGACATGATTCGCAGCCAGGGCTTTACGCGCATGACCGTGTTCACCACCGGCAAGCGCTTCGCCGACGCTGGGTTCGCGCGCCAGTTCGTCGACCGGGCGCCTGCCGCCACGACGATCATGATTCCCCTGTACGGCTCGACGGCCGCGGTTCACGACGCGGTCACCGGCGCCGAGGGATCCTACGCACTCGTCCGAGGCGCCCTCGAAGTTCTCGGCGGCCTGCTCAGTCCTCCCGGCGAGCTGAGGCTGTCGGCGGTGGTGGTCGACCAAAACGTCGATGATATACCTGCGCTGTTGGCGTTGGCGGGAACCCTCGATTTACCCATCGGCGCCCACGTGCCATATCCCATGCGGCAAAGCGTGCGCGATCCGTACGCTGAATCCGTGGTGCAAGAGTCCGCTATGGTCGATCGCATTCTCGCTCAGGACGACTCAGAGCTTGTCGGGCGACACGTGGCCGGGTTGATCCCACATCCGTGCGTATTGTTCGCGGCCGATCGGCGCGCTGGCCACTCGTTGTTCGAACAGCGCGAAGTGTCAGGCAGGATTGGTCTGGCGGGCACTGAGTATCGCGACCCGGGGTTCGTGCACGTCGGCTCGGATCGCACCGATGGAGATAACGCCTTCGCCGTCGCCACTGTGCCCTGTCCCCATGCAAACGAGTGTGCGCTGGCGCCTATCTGCCCTCGGGAACAGTACGCGGTGTACGTGCAGAAGTTTGGCTGGGACGAAATGGTTCCGGTGTCGCCCCACGAGTTGTACCGGTTCGGACGATGACTTCTGACGCTGAGGTGTTGAAGAGTCCCAGCGTGGCCGGGGCTGCTGACGAGATCCGCCAACAGGGCTACGCGGTGATTCCAGGCTTGTACACCGGCGCGGAGTTAGACGCGCTGCGCGTGGCACTCGATGATCTGCGTGAGCGCTTTGGTGCGACCTCCCTCACCGCCAAAGACCCGGTGTGGTTGGCCGACAATGTAGAGGTCGCTGGCCCCGGGTTGGCCTTCTACCAATTGCTCGGATTCGCCCCCTCATTGGCTTCGCGATTGTTCAAGCCGGACGGTGTTGCTGCGCTGCGCGCGGTGCTCGGCGACGATATGCATCTGGAGTTGGTGGGCGCCGTCATGAGCGACGAGACTAGACCGTTCACCGAATGGGAGTCCCACCTGGGCGGCATCGACGACGAGCGTTGGCGCCGTGAGGGCAGGCGGCCACGCAACACGGATGTGAAGCGAGTCATTCACTTCTTGTTCCTCGAAGATCTAGATGACGACACCGGGCCGTGGCGAGTGCTACCCCGAGTCGTCGGCGATCCCGTCGACCCGCCCGCCTCCACGCGTGAGCCGGACTGGCCTGGTCAAGTGACGGTCACCGCCAGGGCGGGGAGCGTGTTGCTGCTGGAGGAGAGCGTGTGGCACGCGGTGGTGCCTCGCAGGTTGCCAGGAGTGCGGCATTTCATCGGTGCTTGTTTTGCGTCCGTCGCTGCCGAGCCGACCGTCGGCCAGGACGCTTCATTGGCAGGGTTGGCCGGGCACGGCGATCCGTTGTTCGCATCGCTGCTCGAGCACCGGCCGAAACGCTAAGTCAGGCGCGCAGATTCCGAACGCGCTGGACGGCTGACGGCAGCGCCAGGGTTGCGACGACGCAAGACAGGGGCACCAGGAACAGCAGATTGCGCGGGCGAACCGCACGCACGCTTCCGGCGATGATCGCCAGGGCAAAGCAGGCCATGAGCGCGACCGCCCACACTCGCTGACTCTGATCGGCGAAGGCCAGGGTCACCAGACCTGCGATGATCAACAGAGCCAGTACGCCGACGGCACGTCCTTCGGAGTTGGCGCCGAAAGCGGTGAGGGTGGCCGTCGCTGCGGCGAGGCCCAAAGCCGACCCGCGTCCCATGCCGTTGTCCGCGCGTTGGCCGCGGGCGACGTGCTCGCTCGCCTGGCCGGGCAGCGTGGGCGATAGGGTCGCTTGCGCCGCGCCCGGAAGGGTTGGCAACGCCCAGAATAGGGCGGCGGCCAGAATTACGATCCGGGACCAGCCGCGTCCTCTCTGGCTTTGGTCCCACGCGAGGGCGGCAGTCAGAGTAATTGCGCCGGCGACTCCGTAAAGCGTGTCCACCCAGAACAACAGACCACAGGAGGCTATGGTGGCAACGGTGCGGACCGCGCTGCGCTTACCGCTAAGCAGCAGGCCTACCAGCATCACGAACAGACACGTGGCCAACGCGTATGGCCGAGCTAGAGAGCTCGCGTGGCCAAGGCCAAGGCCAAGGGTGAACGGCACGGCTGCCGCGATGGTTGTCCATGTGGAGCTGCGCCGTATGAGCGCGAGCACCAATAGTGCACTGGCGATGGCGCTAAGCGCGAATGCCGGGACGCGGAACAGGAACGTGGACGTTGTGCCGGTCCACTCGACCCACTGCAGCTGCATGGCGCGAAACAGGGGCGGGTGGAGCCATGCATCGTGGTCACCGTCGAACACCACGGCGTGGGCGGTGTAGACCCGATACTCATCGGTTTCTGCCGGCGCATCGATGGCGTAGAACACGCGCACAGCCACCGCGATTGCGATGAGCGCGAGTCCAGCGACTACGAGGCGCCCAGTGGACTCTTCTACCGGCGCATCGCCCACGTGGCTGAAGCGCGTCGCCAACACAGTGAGCAAGATGGCAACGACCCACCACGCGAGCACGAACGGGGCAGGGCGCAGGCCCGTGACGCGCCGCGCCCACACCAACGCTGGCGTCATGATTCCCCATTGTCCTGACCACGCGTCGTCACTGGTGTCGTCCCTGGCTCTGGCCTTTCCTGGCGAGTTGTCTCGGGGCTGCACCCAGATGTTCTGCTGGTAGTGCTTGCGGATGGCCTGGACGGCAGCTCGCTGGCTACTGGGCCCGAGTCCGAAGGCGCGCAGTTTCAGGATCTGTCCATCGTTGGTGGAGATCGCGAGCGCCGGAGGCGTTACCCATTTGGGCGCGCCGTTCACCGGGCTCGTGGTTGGGCCCGCGAGGCTCACTCGCAGTTCGCTGCGCTGGGCGAACACCCCACGTACCCGATGATTGGGAAGCGCGGCGGCGGCGGCCTTGGCCAGGACCATCGAGACGGCCTCTCGTGCTGGCGGGATGACCCAGGGGCGCTCTTCGGGGCTGGGCGCGGACTGTCTGCTGCCGCGGCTGAGTCCGATCGCCGCCATCGCGATCACGGCCAACAAGGTGAACGCGATCGCGGCGTTCCAGATTTGATGAGAGCGAAATCTCACGTTCCTACACTATGTGTCTTAACATAGCCCTGGGCGGCGCTAGTATCGAGACCAACGTGTTCACAGACGGCGACAAGGACCCGACGATCGCGATGGAGCAGATCATGCGCTCGTCTCTTGGTGTGTGGTCGTCGCGCGCGAATGCCCTCGCTCGTCGCCTCGTGGATGCCGGGCTGGTCGTCGGCGACCTAGAGGCGTCGGTTCGCGGGGCCGCTGCCACCGCTGTCAGTGGTGGACGCATGATGATCGAAGGGCAAACGCCGACGCAGGCGCGGCACCTGGTCGACTGCCTGCTCGACCAGGTCCCCGATGTCGCCGAGACGTGGATCGGTGTTGCAGCCGGCGAGAATGTTCCGCTGATCACGGGGTGGGATGTGGCCGGCGCGCGACCGGCGGCGAAGCTCTACGTCAATCTCTCGGACGCTTCCCTTGCGGTGCGCCAACGGGTCGGTGACCAACTGCTCGGTCCACAGTCGCGCGGTTGGCCCATTCCCCATGTGATCGGCGCGAACCTGGTTGCCGATGGCTATGAGCTCAAGTTGTACACCCAGCATGGAGAACTGCCAGACGAGGCCCACGCGTCCCTGGCGGAGTGGGTACAAAGCGCTGACCAACCCCTCGCCGGGTTCGTGACAAGCTACAGCGTAGGTGGGCGCGGCGGCGGCTCCGAGCTCGCCCCAAGAGCGCACTTCGTCGGACTGCGCTCCACGTCACTGACGTTTGCGCAAGTAGCGGAGCCTCTACCTGGATGGTCTAAGGCCGCTGCCCTTGTGGCGCCGTTCGCGCCAGGGCCCGTCACGTCTCTTGGTTTTGCGACGTCGGGGGAACCGTGGACCCTCTACTTCAAACCGCGCTCTCACGCTGGTTCCACCTGGGGACTCGACCCGGCGCTGTGTTTGCGCTGCGACGCGGGTGAAATCGGCGTGTATGTTGCCGCGCCGGTGCCGGGGCAACGTGCATATGCCAACGTGGGCGGCTATGCGGTATCCTATCGCGTGCGCGAAGGCAAACCAGCGGTCGCCGACGTCGAGACTGTGATGGCCTGGGTGATCCAGCGCGTCGAAGCAGGTAAGTTGAGCGCGCCGCAAGGGTCGTCCGCGGCGCTGCCACCTCCGGAACCGTGGCATGTCGTCTAGCGCGTCCGAGCAGAACGCCCCCGTCGACCCAGGGTTTGCTGTCCAGCCCGCCTCGGCCACGGACCGATACTTCGACTACTGTCTCGAGCCGTACAAACCGCGGCGTCCGTTCACCGGACGCATCCGCGGCGAGAATTTGTTTCTACACAGTTTGGTCCATGCTGGCTGCGCGCCGGCACTAGCGCCCATGGTCGAGGCGATTCAGGCCAGCGTCGGCCGGGATATGACCGTGTGGGGGGTGAAGTTCGACGGCGAGCGTTTGTGGTGGGAGCTGTACTTCTACGATCCTCAGAAGCAGGACGCCAACGCCACGATCAGCGCGCTGGCCGGTACCATCGCGCCCTGGCTTCAGCTGGCGTCGTCGGTGAAGTCTGCGTTGCGCGAGAGCGTGCCCTACATGATGGTGTCCTTCGACGTGTCGGCGGAGACCGTGGCCCGGGGCAGCATCGAGGAGCTGAACTTTTACCTCACGGGCAGCAAAGAGCACGCGGGGCGCTCGTTCGTCCTCGACGCAAGCGGATGGCAGCTGCACAACACCTACAAGTTCATGGAGCCCAAACGGGACATCGATGAGCTGTTGCCTCTGGTCAAGAGCAGCGTGTTCGTCGACTACGACCAGGACCCGTCCGTCCTGGCCAGGGTGGTCATTCCCCAACTGTTCGCGTGCAAGCGAGTGTGCGTATCGAAGAAGCGCGAGTGCGACGCGGTGTACTACTCGGGCATCGATGTGGATCAGCTGCTGTGGTTCCTGGCTCACTTTCGCTACCCGGCTCCGCTCGTCGACTTCATTACTGCCCGCCGCACTGAGCTCGATCATCTGTTCTTCGACGTCGGCGTCGACTACCGCCAGCTGGCCGACGGCACCATCGTGTATCCCAAGACCAGTTACTACGGGACGCTCTGATGCAGAGCTACAAGGGCAGATTCGAGCCGACTCGCTTCGAGGACCTGACGGTGACCGTCGATTTTCACTGCCACAGTGCGTGCCGGTTCTGCATCGTGCACGAGGGCATGAACTACTTCCGCGGCGTGCCCTTTGCCAAGTACACCGAGGCGGTGGACGATAATGTGGCGAGCAAGCGCTACCGGCGCGTGACCTTTACCGGCGGCGAAGTCACCATGGAAGACTCTCTGCTGGCGTATTCGGAGTATGCCCGGGACTCAGGCAGCTTCGAACACATCCGCCTGCAGACGAACGGACGCCTGCTCAAAGAGCGCGCGTTCGTCGACAAGCTGATCGAGGTGGGCATCGACGAGTACTTCGTGTCGGTGCATGGTCACAACGCCGAGTTGCAGGACTTTATCGCCCAGCGTCCGGGGGGCTTCGACGAGACCATCGCCGGCCTGGAGAATCTGCAGGCAGCCGGGCAGCTGATCATGACCAATACGGTGCTCACCAAAGACAACGTGCATGCGTTGTCTGATCTGGTGCGCACGGTGGCTCGGTTCAAACCGGCGCGCATGGAGTTCTGGAACTACCTGCCCATGGAGGACTACGAGGACACCCGGGCTCTCATCGTTCCCATGGAGGAGCTTGCGCCCAAACTGGTGGAGGCACTTGGTACCGCTCGCGACTTAGGCATCGCGTGTGCGGTCAAGTACGTGCCCCAATGCTTACTGGGTGAGTTCGCCGATTGTATGGACAACGCCCAGCCCGACGTGGTCATCGTCGAGGACTTCTACGAGATCTACCCCCAGTTCGCCTGTCTGTACGAAGCGACCTGTGAGTACTCCGAAACATGTCTCGGGCTGCATCATCCGTACATCAGCAAGCACGGCTGGGAAGAGCATCAGCTCGTGCCCGTTCCCCGCACCACGCCCTGGCGCGAACCGGAGTATGGCCTCGCGCTGGAGTCCGACTCGCCGGACGGCACGCGATCTCAGGGGCCGGAGTTGTCCCCGTGGCAATCTCTGATCGAAGGCATCCCCGAGAAGCATGGTGCCCGGGTGGTCGACATCATGGTTCAACGTCGCTCGTGCATATATCGCCTCGAGGTTGGCGACGGGGCATCCGTGGATTTTGTGCTGACTGCCCGGGACGATAACGAGCCGGCCCTGTTGCGCACGCGTTCGTTCAATATTCACTACCGCAATCTGCAAGGCGACGACAAGAAGGCCCAGGCCGCGATCATTCGTACCCTTGCCGAGGTGGTGCGCGATCGAGACACCGGCGGCCATCAGCTCGATCCGCGCAAAGGGCTCATCGGTCCCGAATCGATTCGTCGCGCGCGTAAGCCCATGGAGACCAACCAGGCTCCCGGGCGCGACAACGACTGACGATCAGTCTTCTGGGATGAATACGTCGAATGTGGTCGACGCAAGGCGCACGGCCAAACGGTCGAGTATTGCGCGCACCGGCTCGGGTGCGTCCTTGCCGCGATAGGCAATGCCCAGATGAGTCGTTTCGACGTAGGCCGGTTTGTCACCACGACGGCCAATGGTGATGACGTGTGCGCCGTGTTGCCCCGCGTCTACGGTCAACAGGAGTTCGCGGTGGGCGTGCGTCGCTTCGTCGAGCCGGGGCACATCGCTGGCAAGTACGCCCGGGGGCGCCCAGCCCAAGAGCATCGCTATTCGCGCCGCGTGCTTCGCTTCGAGGGGGGTGATGGTGCGCGCCGGAGTGATGGACACCGGTTGCTCGTCGGTTGGAATTGCGATGGGACGTGGCCGGGCGTCGCCGCCGGTTTCCGCGGCGCGGTTGACGAGGCGGGTTTGCAGTTCCGCCAGTTCGCGATGGATGTTGGCTCGCTCGGCGTCGCTCATGGCTGACGGCAGCTTCGTTTGCGCCCGCCGGTAGTCGTCCAGGCGTTGTCGGGACGGTCCCGGCCACTGCTGCACCGCCCGGTCGCCCAGGGGAGTAAACGGTAGAGGCGAAAACGTGGACCACATGAACGAGTCGGGCCGCAGTCGCTCCAATAACTCAACCGTGGAGTGCGCCTGGGCGTACGTCTCGCCAGGTAACGCTGTCATGACCGAAGCGCTGGTCTCCAAACCCAGTTCTCGGGCGTTGTCGAACAGGTCGACCAGCACGGAATCCGGACTGCGCCGGTTCAGGGTATCGATGCGCAGGCGCTCATCGCCGGATTCGACGCCGCAGTGGAATAGAACGCAGCCGGCTTTGACCAGCAACTCGAGACGCTGTCGGCTGGCGGCGTTGGGGTGCATCTCCACCTTGAACGGGATGCCCACTCGGCGCGGGTACACGTCCGCGAACTCCTCCAGCCAGTCCATGTCCACTGGAAAGTGTTCGTCCCAGAACTCGAACCCGTCAGGCTCGTGGCGGTCGCGCAGGTCGGCTAGCTCGTCGCACAGGGCGGTCACCGGGCGCAGGTTGCTGGCGCTGTTTGCCGCGCCGAAGCCAGCGACGTTCCCCCATCTGGGCGCGGAACAATATGCGCAGCGATACGGGCAACCGCGACTAGCTCGGGTCGGCAGGAAACGATCGCTGAGTGGACCAAATGTGTTGATGCCCCGATCGAGCATAGCGGAAACATCGCCGAAAACGTCGTAGTCCCACAAGGGTAGGGCGCCCATGTTCGGCTCGGGATCCGCGCGCGGTGGATCGCCGACGAACCCGGAGGCGGTGCGAACCCACAAGCCGGGACCCGTCTCCGGTGTTCGGTTGCTGCCGAGTTGTTCGAGTAGCGCGACCAGTGGCCGTTCACCGTCGGCGATACAGATCGCATCCACTGCATCGCACGCGGACACATCGTGGGGAGCCAGGGATGGATGGTAGCCACCGGCGACACGAAAAGGCCCCGGCTTCATTGTCTCGAACAACGCTCGCGCGGCCGGCCAATCCCGGGTCATGGCCGTGACTGCGACGATATCGGCGTTCCGGTCGTCGACCTGGCGCGCGGCGTCGACCACGGTTGCGGTCAGCGGAAGGGACAGCGCCGTCGCCTCGTGGCCCGCGTCTCGAACAGCACCAGCAAGGGCCGCCACCGATGAATTGAACGGGGTCGGCGGGTGGTTGAAGAACACGAGCAGCACCCGCATCAGTCTGTTGTCTCCCCATCCACGAGCCCATACTATACTTGACACGTGTCGGTTGAGGCTCGAGACCCAAACGTGATGGCGGTTGCGGGGAAGCTCGGAGCATGACCGCCGCCGGTCGCGTCGCACTGCTGTCCATCGACCCCTTGTGGGAGGACCCGAGCGGAGAGTTTCTGCCGTTTACCTACGGTGTGCGTAAGCTCGCGGCGTCCCTGCGCTCGGACCCGACCCTGAGCGATGTGGAAGTTCATATCGTTGATCTGCGCGAGCGCGACCCCGAAGCGTTCTTCGCGGCGCTGACCGAGATCCGGCCGACCCTCGTTGCCGCGTCCCTCTACCTATGGTCCATCGCGCCGTTCCAGAAACTGGCGGCGCGGATCAAAGGCTGGGATCCGTCGGTTCAGATCGTCGTCGGTGGACCGCATGCCCGAACATCGGTGTTTTCCCTGGCGCCGTATCGTGAGCTAGGCCGCCACGTAGATGCAGCGGTGACCGGTGAAGGCGAAGGGATCCTGCGCGAGATCGTGCGTCGCCACGGCGATGCCGATTGGACGAGCATGCCTGGCCTGCTGGTTCCTCACGCTCTTGGTTGGCGGACCACCGGTGACCTCGAGCGTCCGGACATCGAAGCGTTTCCCACGCCGTACCAGATCGACGATGCGCCTCACGGCCGCACCGGCTACATCGAGACGTTTCGGGGTTGTCCGATCCATTGCAACTTCTGCCAGTGGGGAGAGCAGCGCGCGGACCGAGTTCATTCGGTCGAGTACCTGGCATCCCATTTACTGGGCCTCCAGCGCGCTAATGTGCCCAACATCTTCTGCCTGGACGCGGCGTTCAATCTAAGTCCACGCGGGTTTCGCAATCTGGCCGAAGCGGAGCGCCAGACCGGCGTGCTCAAGACGAGCCACGTGCATGGCCACCTGTACCCAACGTTCCTGCGGGACGAACACGTCGAATTGCTCACCAGTTTCGGCGGCTGCCAGGTGGCTATCGGAGTGCAGAGCTTCGACGCCGACGTGTTGCATCGACTGGGGCGTCCGTTTGATCTGGAGCGGTTCGAACGAGTGTGCGACGTCGTGCGCAAGCACTGGCCTATCGACCTGGAGCTGATGCTGGGGCTTCCCGGCGATACCCCCGAGTCGTTTCGTCGCACTTTCGAGCACGCTATCGAGATCGGCGATTCCGTACGGGTGTTTCGCACCCTCGTGCTGCCGGATGCTCTGTTGGACCGGGCGGAGCCGTCCCTCAAGATCGAGTTCGACCCCGAGTCGTGGTTGATCACGTCGTGCTTGGGCTGGACCCCGCAGGACCTGGACCGGGAGCTGGACTACGTCAAGAAGGTATCGCTGCAGCACGAGAACGCGGTGGTCGCCGACAACTGGGCGGGGTTTCAGGTTCGCCGTCGAGCAGAACAGTCCCAGGGCCTGCGCACGCATAAAATCGACAGTCCGCGCGATCGGCAGGTCTCGGCGGTCGAGCCTTCCCTGGTCGAAGACATCCGTCGTCGGGTAGCCGACGTACAGGGGTGGCGGCTGCGCACGGTTCGCAATCAGTTCGACGGGCTGTATTTCGACCTGGACTCACCCAGTGGCCACATCCAGCTAGAGGCTGTGGTGGCCGATCCGGATCGGCGCGCGTTCGAGACCCGGGGGAACGTGGCCTATTCTCATCGCGGTGAAGTCAGCCGCGCTGAGGTGCCACAACTGCGCCAGATCATCGACCTGGTTCATGGGGACGCCGTGTCCCTGGTGACTCGCGAATGAGCGATCCAGCGCGACAGCTGCGGGAGCACGGCTACGCGGTTCTGCCCGATGTGCTGAACGCCGGCGACACGGCGGCGCTGCGTGCCGGACTCGAGGCGCATCTGGCGAGCATCGCTCCGCCGAGTTACTACGCCGCTGAGACCGAGGTCGTGAGTGACACGGTCTCGATCACTTCATCCGGGCTGGCATTGCCACGACTCCTCGACGACTGTCCTGGTCTTCGTCCGCTGATTCTTCGCCCTGCGCTCGTGGACCCGGTTTATCAGCTGTTCGGGGATGGTATGCGCCTGGAGCTCGTGGGCGCATCCGTGAGTGATGAGCAACGCGAGTTCTTTTCCTGGCATACCCACATCGACGGCGAGGACGAGAGCGCACGCGCGCGGGCCAACCAGTGGCCGGTCATCGACGACCTGCAACGTGTGTCCACGCTCCTGTACCTCAATGATCTGAACGCCGAATCGGGGCCGTTGTTCGTACTGCCGCGCAGAGTGGGCGAGCCGACGCCGCCGCCTTACGACATGTACACGGAGCAATGGCCCGGGATGGTGGAGCTACGGCCACGGGCCGGCAGCGTCGTCGTCCTGGAACAGTGCACGTGGCATGCGGCGGGGTCGCTGCAGGGCCCCGGTTTGCGCATGTTCATCGGTTGCTATTGGGCGGCCGCCAGCGCGTCCAGTCCGAATTGGGTCGATGACAAGCTCGCCAGTGCGTGGCAACAACTGTGACTATGGCTGGACGCGCCCGATGAACATCGCCAGGATCGAAACCAACGAGACGTGCAATCACCAGTGCTCGTTCTGCGACGCCCGGCAAGAGAACGACCGCGCCGAACTGGCCGGTTCGTCATCCATACGCCGGCGCATCGACGGGGCGCACGCGCGGGATGCCCGGCAGATTCTCCTGACCGGCGGCGAACCGACTCTTCGGCCTGACCTTCCCGCCATCGTTCGCTACGCGGCGCGTGGTGGGGCGGACGTCGTGTTGGAAACGAACGCGACCTTGATCGGCGCCGATGGTGCACACGAACTAGCCGGGGCCGGCCTTGTCCGGGCCGTGGTCCACGTGCCCGCGTGGAACGAGATCGCCGACTACATCGCCCATCTTCCCGGCGCTGCGTCCGCGATGAAGGCCGGGCTCCGCGCGTTGGTCGATGCTGGCGTCCAGGTAGACCTGGCCGTACCCATCGTCACCCGGAACGAGGAGCACGCCGCATCGGTACCAGCGGGCGCAATCGCGGAGGATATCCCAGTGGGCCATGTGGAGATCGTGCCAATCATCGCCGCGCCGGATCATGTTCAGCTGTTGCCACTGCCCCGCCTTGCCCAGGCTATCGTCCGCGTAGCCAGGGCAGCCAAGCACGTCGGCGTCGCTGCCAGGCTGTCGGCCCACAGGTTCGTACCTCCGTGTGTATTCCCCGACCCTGGTGAGGCCGCTCACCTGTATGCGATGACCCCGGGCGGGGCCAACCGGGGCGGCTACGAGCGGCAGCCGGGGTGCGCGGGCTGCTCCGTGGAGGATCGCTGCCCGGGACTGTCGGCGTCCCTGGTCGCGCGCCAGCCTGCGTTCCAGGTGGCGCCCCTTGCCAACGATCGAGTGCGCCGGCGGTTGTCGATCATTTCATCGGTCGCGGAACAGATCGAACGCGAGCTCGTTACCCGGGAAGTCTGCCGGCGAGACGATGGAACGTCGGTCATCTCCCATACAGTGCGGGTGAATTTTCACTGCAATCAGGCCTGCGGGTTTTGCTTTGTGTCGACCCATCTGCCGCCTGCTGAAGACAACGCGGTCATCGAAGCCATCGAGGAAGTGGGGGCGCTGGGTGGTGTTCTGGTGTTGTCCGGTGGTGAGCCAACCCTAAACGCACGGCTTCCCGAGTACGTACGCCGAGGGCGGGAGGCCGGCGCGATGGAAGTGGTCTTGCAGACGAATGCGACCCGCTTGGCTGACATGGACCTGACACAGCAGCTCATCGAAGCGGGTTTGACCAGCGCGTTCGTGTCGTTGCATGGGACGAATGCCGAGACGTCCGATGGCATCACCGACGCGCCGGGCACCTTCGAACAAACCTGCCGCGGCCTCGATGCTCTGACTGCGACACCCCTGCAGGTGACAGTCAATTTCGTGTTCTGCGAGGCCAATATGACCGAGTTTCCCGACTACGTGGATATGGTCGTTGCGCGCTGGCCCAGCGCTGCCGTGTGCATTTCGTTCGTCGCCAGCTCGACTGACATGGTCCCGCGCACCCGCGCCCTGGTGCCACGCTACGCCGACATCATGCCCTACCTGGCCGACGGCCTTCGCCGGGCACGGGCCGCGAAGCTGCGGGTCAGCGGGTTCGAGTCCATGTGCGGAATTCCCCTGTGCTTGCTCCCCGACGAAGTCACTAGCTACGCCAGCCTCGACGAAATCTCTGCCGGGATGGATTCGGACGAGTTTCTCAAGCCCGCCCCGTGCACGTCATGCGACGCCCAAGCCCAGTGCTTCGGCATCCGTCGAGGGTATGCAGAGCTGCACGGGGTTGACGAGCTGCAGCCGATACGCCGCTGAGCCGGCTGCGCTGATCGGCGCGTTCGAAACCACATGCGCGCACCGCCGAGACCGGGTTGCGGACCACAATGCGAACATGAAGATCAGAACGGCGGACACCCTGGCGGCGACCATCGCCGACGGTAAGACTCAGAGCATTCAGGACATCTTTCTCAGTGAGGCTGACGTGGTCGCCGGTGCCGCACTGCTCGGCAAGGTGGATGGGGAAGCGAGAGCGGTGTGTCGTGCGGCCATCCCGGCAAGGCGTTCCATCAGGCCCGAAGGTGCGCGGCCGAGGCGACCGAACGCGCGCGCAAACGCGCAGTCGCGACGAACCTCAAAGCCGCGGGGCTGCGCGAGTTGACGGCGGCGGAACTCAAGCAACGCGGCATCACTCGGGTGACAGTGCGTGGCCAACTCGATCCACGGGAAATCGATCCGAAGCGGGCAATTCTGGCTGGAACATCTGGTGGATCCGCGCGTAGGTTTTTAGTGCTGGCCGTAGCTGCTGACAACACGTTGGCCATCGTTGCAGTAAAGCCCCGGGTCACCGTGCGGGAGTATAGGACCTGCGAGTGCCCGTTCATGCTGGGCACGCAACCGCCCCCGCCGCCTTCGCACTACATTGTGCTTCCCGTGGGCGCCAGCGCCGCCGAGGTAAAGAGGAAGGCGGACGTCCTCTACGACGCTCTGGTGATCACCAAGACAGGCGTACGACGACGTTGTCAGCCGGTCCCCTGAGCTGCGTCGACGATTTGCGGGCGCCAGCGAGCCCTTCGCGAACGACAACACGGCGGTAACTGCGGTACCCTGACCAGGCATGGAGGGGAGCGGCGCGCTACACCTTTATTCTCTGCGCTTCGTCGATGACGAGGTCGAGGCAGAATTTCGTCGCAAGCATACGGCGCGCGCGCGGACTCACTTGCGCATCGCGCTAGCGCTATCGCTTGGGCTGTGGTTGTTCTTCGGTGGGCTGCTCTACCCCATGGTGGAGTCCGGTCGGTACATCCTGATGATCGTGCCCGCGATGATCGTCTATCTGTTGGCATCGCTCCTGGTCGGTCGCTGGGTCACCTCCCTGCGTGCGCTGCAGATCGTTGGTGCGTTATCCAACACCGTAGCCGGGTTGGCCGGTCTGGTGTTGCTCTGGCAGGAGAACGTATTCGAGACGCTGGGAGCTCAAGTCGTGATGATGATCATCGTCTTTAGCTTCACCATCTTGCGTTTGCCCGCTCTGTTCGCGTTGTTGGCGGCCGTGCCATACCTGGCACTCGGTGGCGCCATGATGGTTTGGAGTCCGACTATTAGTTTGGGCTTCGTGCAGGCGGCGACGGTGCTGACATTGTTATCAACGGTAGCGCTGGGAACCTATCTGCTGGAGCGCGCGAGTCGGCGCGACTTCTTCTTGCGCCGAGTCATCGCAGATCAAGAGCGCGAACTCGTCGAAGAGAAGGCGAAACAACTCGGGCAATACACCCTGGAGGAGAAACTAGGGCAGGGCGGCATGGGCGTGGTGTATCGCGCGCGCCACGCGCTTCTGCGTCGCGCCACGGCGGTCAAGCTGTTGCGCTTCGACGGCGCCGAGCCAGACCAGATCGAACGCTTCGAGCGCGAGGTCCAGCTAACCAGCGAACTGACTCATCCGAACGTCGTCGCCGTCTACGACTATGGTCGCAGTCCCGACGGTGAGTTCTACTACGCGATGGAATACCTGCCTGGGATCGATCTCGAATCGTTGGTCCACGATTTTGGACCGCTGTCGGCAGCCCGTGCGATTCCGATTCTGATGCAGGTGTGCGATGCACTCGACGCTGCGCATGACCGCGGGCTGATTCACCGAGACATCAAACCCGCCAATATCATTCTATCCAAGTTGGGCAAACGGCTGGACGTTGCCAAGGTGGTGGACTTCGGGTTGGTGGAAGAGATCGCAGCGGGGCGCCACCAAACATCCGAAGCGAGTGTCGCGGGCACGCCGGCGTACATGGCGCCTGAGACTCTGATCGCACCGGACGACGTTGGCCCAGCCTCGGATCTGTACTCCCTGGCGGCGGTCGGGTTCTTCCTGTTGACCGGCGAGACCATCTTTCCCGGCGAAAGCGACGCCATCGTTTGCGCGCATCACATACACACGGAGCCGAAGGCACCTTCGCCGCCTGACGGGACGACTATTCCGCAGGAGCTTAGCGACGTGCTGCTTCGTTGTCTGGCGAAGAATCCGCAAGCCCGAGTCCCGGGCGCGTCGGCTCTTCGTGCCTTACTGGAGGGCATAGAAGTCGATCAGGCCTGGACTGCAGACGCGTCCGCCAAGTGGTGGCATGAGTACGACGCGGCGCTTGAGAATGCCCCGCGCAAACCCGCGGGCGGGCCAAGAACGTTGACTGTGTCCATCGACTACCGAGACTCCAGCGCTACCCGCAACGCCCGTGGAAATCGTTCACCGACGACCACGACTTAGTCGCGGGCTGTATTACTAGTGCCGCCCGATCTCGATGTCCTAACGGGCGCACGTAGGGCTGCGACTCCCACATCAATCACGATCTCGATGCGGCCTTGGAGCGTAAGTACCCGCTCGATGGTACGTTGGGGTCGCATGCATACGAGATCATGGGCGGCTTTGATCAGTTTGGGGATTCTCACCGCGTGCGGGGGTTACTCGCCGAAGGTGCAAGTACCGCAAGGTGGCGCCCCGTTTGCTAGTGGTTGTCCCGTCCTAACCCTGTCCGCGGGGAGCGAGAGCGGCGTGTCGTGTGGACGTCCCGGCGAAGCGTTGCGCCAGTCCCGAAAGTGCGCGGCCAAGGCCAACGCTGGCTCACACAAACGTGCACTCGCTTCGAAACTCAAAGCCGAGGGGCTGCGTGCGTTGACGGCGAAGGAGCTTACGACGCGCGGCATCAGCCGAACCGGCAGCTATGGCGGCCCAATCGACCCGCGACAAATCGATGCGAAGCGGTCCATTCCAGCTGGGGTAGATAGCGGGGCCGCGCCCTCCTACACGCTGCTTGCGGCGACCGCCGACAACAACCTCGCCATCGTTCGCGTGACGCCGCGAATCACGGTGCGCACGTACAAAACCTGCGAATGCCCATTCCGGGAGGGCGTTCGGCGACCTTTTCCACCGGCGCTGTTCTACGTGCTCCCCGTAGGTACGAGCACCGACGACGTAAAGAGACGGGTGGACGTTTCCTACGATGCTCTGGTGATCACCAAGCGGGGTGTGCGCCGAAGTTGCCCGCAGGTCTCGTGACGGGCGCGCCCGGAGCACGGTTCTCGCATTGAGCCTGGCTCGGCACGGCCGCTGAGAAAAGCGATCGGCACGTCGGTGTGCGAACGAATCCGATTCTGCCGCGCAACCAGTGCGAAGGTGGGCGGTTACGTCGAAAACGCGCAGTCGGGCTCCCGGGCGTTAACCGGTTGTCAACGCGCGTTTACAGCGTTTGTAAACGTTCGACCTGTGCTCTACTACGGCTCGCTTCCACATCCGAGTACCAGCGAAGGAGTTACCCGTGACCAAGCCGCTCTACGCGATCGACGAACAACCACCTCTGGGCACCGTTCCGGACACGATGCACGCATGGCTGATTCGGCCAGAGCGATTCGGCGAGCCGACGTCTGCCTTCAAGCAAGAAGTGGTCGACGTTCCGACGATCGCTGACGACGAGGTGCTCGTTTACGTCATGGCCGCTGGGGTCAACTACAACAATGTGTGGGCAGCGCTGGGTGTTCCGGTCAACGTCATCGGCGCTCGCAACAAGGCCGGCGAGCCCGAAGAGTTTCACATCGGTGGCTCGGACGCGTCGGGCATCGTTTACAAGGTCGGCAAGAACGTCACGAGCCTGAAGGTGGGCGACGAAGTCGTCGTGCATTGCGGAACGTGGAGCGCCGAGTGCGCCCACGTTCGTGGCGGCAACGACCCGATGTACTCGCCGACGTTTCGCATCTGGGGGTACGAGACCAACTACGGTAGCTTCGCCCAGTTCACCAAGGTCCAGGCTCATCAATGCCTGCCAAAGCCGAAGCACCTGTCATGGGCGTCGGCGGCGTCGTACATGCTGGTTGGCGCTACCGCGTACCGCATGCTCATGGGCTGGGGAAAGAACAGCTTGCGCCCGGGTGACCCAGTTCTGGTCTGGGGCGGCGCGGGTGGCCTGGGTTCCATGGCGATTCAGATCGCGAACGCGCTCGGCGCCACGCCGGTAGCCGTCGTGAGCTCCGAAGAGAAGTTCGCCTACTGCGAGAAGCTCGGCGCAAAGGGCTGCATCAACCGCAAAGAATTCGACCACTGGGGCATGCTGCCGCACTGGAAGGACGAGGCCGGCTACGGTGCGTGGCTCAAAGGCGCCAAGGCATTCGGCAAAGCGTTCTGGAAGGTTCTAGGCGAGCGGCGCAGTCCGCGCATCGTGTTCGAACATCCAGGAGAGAGCACGATTCCATCGAGCATCTTCGTTTGTGACACCGGCGGCATGGTGGTGATCTGTGCGGGAACGACTGGCTACAACGCGACCGTCGACCTGCGCTACCTGTGGATGCGTCAGAAGCGCTTGCAAGGATCTCACTTCGCCAACGATGAGCACGCTCGCGCATTCAACGAGCTGGTCCTAGCGGGACAGGTCGACCCGTGCACCAGTCAGGTGTTTGCCTGGGACGGTGTCGGCGACAGCCATCAGCTCATGTACGAGAACAAGCACCCCCACGGCAACATGTCGATTCTCGTCGGCGCGCACGCGGTAGAAGCGGTGGACACGCCTACGTTCAACAGCGATGCCCCCGAGGTCACTTACAAGCCGCCGCACGCGGAGCCGGGTGGTGCCGACGTCGTCGAGGACACCACGCTGGTCAACGAGGTCATGAGCGAGAACGTGCTCACGTGCAGCCCCAACGACAGCCTCGTCCAGGTGGCCAAGCAGCTCGTCGACGCCAACATCCACGGTGTCGCTGTGGTCAAAGACGGTATTGTCATCGGCATCGTCTCTGCTACGGACCTGGTGTTGGCCCGACAAGGGCGAAGCGCAGACCAGTTGGCCGGCCTCACTGCCGGAGCGATGATGACGCCCGACGTGGTTAGCTGCGGGCCATCAACGGTGCTGACCGACGCGGTCACCCTGATGACTCGCCAGCGCATTCATCGGCTGCTTGTGATCGATGACAGCACCGGCGATCGGCGCCCGGTCGGCATTCTGTGTTTGTCCGACGTGGTCAAGCATCTCGCAGGCGTCTAGCGAAAGCGGCGGCTAGTCCTCGTCGGTAATCCACGCGATGGACGTGGGTTGCTCGAAGCCGAGGCTGTTGTAGAAGTTCAGCACGCGGGTATCGCCTTTGACCATGGGAGTCACTTCGACGGCTCGGCTGGAGGCGAACGACCGGCGCAGGGATTTGACCAGGTCGGTTCCGTAACCGTGTTTCCGGAAGTCCGGGTCGACGAACAGTTCCTGGATGAACAACACGAGCGAGTCCTGCTTCAGGTAGGAGTAGCCGAGGATCGCGCCGACGAGCTGATCGTTTTCGATGGCGGCCAGACAGCTCTCGGCTTCGAAGTGGAAGAACTTGACCAGGTAGCGGCGAGCCACGTCTTCGCTCCAGCCCGGGTAGGCGCGGACGAAGATTTTGGTCAAGCGATCGAAGTCAGTGATGGAGAGCGGGCGAATGTTCATACTTCGTCGATACACCGTGAGACCGGGGTCCGTCAATGAACAGCTGTTCGCTGGCGATGACGTCGTGCGTCATCTATACGTACGACCCTAGATCCATACGCCGATGCCAAACAGCATGTGAGTGGAGCGAGAACTGTTGGACCAGACGCTCGTTATCTCGGACCACAGGCTGACGTACTGCAGCGGGATGAAGCCACGCGCCAGGTGTGATGGGAAGTACTCGACAAACACATTCGCTCCGACGCCGAGGTTTTCGTCGGCGTACGTTGTGTCGATACCAGTTGCTAGCGACAGTGCCCGTAGTGGTCGCCAGGTAAGCCTCGGGCCAATGCGCACGCCGGCCTCGCTCCACCAGTCGCCGCGAAACGAAAGGTGACCGCGCAACACAGGGGGCACCCACTCCAGTCCGGCCACGAAACCAACATCGCCGTCGCCAGCTGGAACATGAACGGCAACCCGCGGTACGAAGCGCATGGCGCAACCGGCTTTGCACGTGCCGCTGCAAACGGCGAGCATGCCGCTGCTCTGGCAGTCGCCGCAATACACCGAGCACACAGCCCACGGCGGGCAGCTTCCGCCCCATCGACTGGCACTGCGACACGCGTCGGCGACGCCCGTTTGCGCGACGAGCGCGAGCACAGCAAAGACAGGGATAATCGCCCACTTCAGCATGCTCGTGATTCTGGCACCACCTCGGTAGTGGTGCCACCGCGCTTCGCGCGCAAACATGCTTAACGTCATGTGTGGTGGCCATAAAAGCGGCCCGTCCCGCCAGGTTGCACGTCTGCCCGCAAAAAAGTGTGGCGGGGACCGCGACTCGCCGGGGCAAGGGGTGTTTACTCCATGAACCGCCGGAGTAACGGCGTAACCCGCCGGAAGGCGGCGAGTGATGGATGCGTAAGGGGGGGATCCTGTGCGTGCCATCCGCTCGCCCGCGGCCGTTTGGCGACCATTCATCAGGAGGAACACCCGTGAGAGTTCTAATTTCAGCATTCGCAGTTGTCGCCGCACTATTGTTGGCGGCCCCGAACAACGCCCACGCGCAGATGGCCCAGCTGCAACGAGGCATGGACGGGATGCAGAAGCGCCTCGACAAGAACGTTTTCGATGGCCGGACTCTGCACATCACGACCTGGGACCAGATGGTGGCGGTGGAGAGTTTTGCGCGGAACTACCAGAAGCATCTGTCGTCGGCGATCAGAGCCTGGAAGTCGATGCGCAACGGACGGACGAGAGCTCGCTTGGGCAAGCTTCAGGAAGCTCAGAACTACTGGAAGGCTCTTTACCCTCAGTACCTGAGCAAGCGGAAGTCGATCAAGAAGCCGGTGGCGAAGGCTCGCCCGGGCAGGCGTCGACCTCCACGGCGGGGCAGCCGTACCGCTGCAAAGGCGACCCGCGCGACTTTTGCCAGTGTCGTCACCGGGCCGGGCGCGAACAAGACCTCGCCGGTGCTCATCGACTTCTACGGCGGTCAGGAAACTCAGATTCAGGTCTGGGGCAGTCCCGGCTCGTATCAACGGCCTTCCCTGTGGAGCATCCGCATGAAGTTCGCCGTGAAGTACAGCGGTTTCGCCGACGCCGACGTAGTGACAGCGCAGATTTACCAGGGCCGCCGGAAACGCGGTAGTGCCATCAACTGCAAACCGACCATCCTCAAGCCGTGGCCCGTGGCCGTGTTCGAGTGCAAATCGGAGTTTCGCAACAAGAAGAAGATGCACAAGAGCACCGGTCTTCACTCGGTCAAGCTGACTTACAAGAACCTTGTCATGGGCAAGACGTTCAAGAACTTCGGCACCATTCGGTTCAAGCCGCTCCGGCTTTGGGGTGGTTCGACGACGAAGCCGAATCCTCGCTGGCGTACGGATCGCGACATGCACATGGGCCCGACGACCATCGAGATGTTCAATGCCAATACCGGTGGCTACCGCAGTCGTCGCTCCTTCGTCGCTGAGTTTCAACGCTCCGCTTTGTCGGCGGTTGACCGGAACCACAGCAGCGGCTTGATTCTTCGCACCTGGGTCAAGCGTGCCAAGTACTTCCGCACCCAGGCGACGTGCCTGTACAAGGGCAAGCCCATCGGCTGGGGCGCGACCAACAACGGCTCCGCTATCGACTTCAACGTCAGCGGTCGTAAGAGCAAGTCACGGCGCGGCGACTACAAGGCCCGCTGGGACCAGCTCGAGTTCGAGCTCAAAGGCCTGAAGCGGGTTGGCCTCAACGGAGTGCGCTACGGTTTTTCCAAACCCCCGCACTGGGTGGACCAGAACCCCGGTAAGTACAAGTGCGTCATCACCGGCAACGGTAAAGTGATCAAGCACGTGTTCTTCACCATTGACGCAAAAGGCGACGTGGTGAAGTCAGCTTGCCAGGACAAACGGCTGACGACGTTCAGGACGATCACCCTCGTCAAGGCGCAGAACAAACGCTGGGGCGAGATGAAGTACAAGAACGGCGGCATCTCGTTCGGTGGCGTCGTCAAGTGGCGGCGCAGCTGCCCGAAGTAGCGAGATACACCAACGACTCAGCCCCAGAGCAACCGCTCTGGGGCTTTTTGTTTTCGAACGACCGACGTAGCCCAGCGCAACCGCTCTGGGACTCTGCACGTAGAAACGACCGACGAACCACGGGCCAACATTTCTAAGAGCGCGGTGATTAGCCCTGTGTTTTCAGCTACGTCTGCGCCTTCTGCTTTTCTTGGATCACACTCGTTACCTGGCTTCTCTATCCACACGATGATGAAGACCAAACGCCAATCCCGCTCCGCCGTCGGTGCTGCCCGCTCCTCCGCTCGTGGTGATGTTGGGATCGGGGCGAGAACTCTGGTGCAGAAGCGTTATGGATCGGAGCCAGCAGCGAACGCGCCAGACACCCATGCGCTCGCGGCACAAGGCGTGGCTGGTAGCGGCGGTCCGCTTCCACACTTGGACATCATCCAGGGCGCATTTGGTCTACACAACGTTTCCGACGTGCGCGCACACGTTGGTGGCAATGCCGCCGAAGCGGCGACCGGGATGGGCGCCGAGGGTTACGCGACCGGTGCGGATGTTGCGTTTCGTTCGTCCCCGAGTCTGCATCTGGCCGCCCATGAGGCCGCCCATGTTGTTCAACAACGCGAGGGAGTTCACCTCTCTGGCGGTGTTGGTCAGGAGAATGACCCGTATGAGCGCCACGCCGATGCCGTCGCTGATGGAGTTGTACGTGGCGAATCGGTGGAAGCGCTACTTGGCGTGCCGGTCAATGGCAACGCTCCCGCGAAGGTTCAGCACAAGAAGCTCACCCAGCAAGAATGTTCTGATGTGCTGTACGCGGCGGCGTGGATTTACGCTGGCAACGAACCTGCTGCGCTCATCGCCAAGGCGCCGGCTGAGCACCGAAGCGCTCTACGCAAGCTGCACAAAGTTGTGACAGATGCCAACAGCAATGACCGTGACAAGGTCCAGCCAACGGAGCTCTATGAGCGCTATCAGCAGGCCAGCGCGGCGTTAGCGCCAGCGTTTTCTGCCGGTCGTGAATCGATGCTCAGCTACTACAGCGGATACGTTGCTCCCAAAGACCGCCAACTTCGCACCAGGCTGGCCAAGCGCGCGGCAGACGAGCGTGCGCGCAACTTAGATCTGGCGAGCGGAGATGCTGTGGCGGTAGCAGACGATGCGTCCAGCGCTGTTCGTGCCGCGTATCTCAATATTCAAACTACGAACATGCGCACCGTGCTCAAGAAGCTCGGCACCAGCGCGTTTCGTCTCGACGTTGCGTCCGGTGCTCAGACCGCCGAAGAAGTGGCGGCCAATCAGAAGCAGTCCAATGATATTGGAGTTGCCTCGGGTGGGCTCATGGCGGTCCAAGGCGTAATAACCGTTGCTAAGGCCCTGCTCGATCTCAACGACGAGCAATTCAAGGAGCGTTGGGCCGCTGCCAAGGCCGACTTCTGTGCGTTGGATCCGTCGTTCAAGGCCGTAGGCACCCTAGCCGAGTTCGTGAACGCGTGGGCGTCGATACTTGGCGGCGTTGCAGCGGCCGCAGCATCGACGGTTGGTCTGGTTGCGCAGGCCGCGGGCAAGCTAGATATCGCGCAGTCGATGTTCGCTGCGTCGCGCATGTCCTTCAAGGTCCTCGGTCATGTTGGCGCTGTGATTCAGCTCGTCCACGGGACCATGGTGTTGTTCGACGGTACCAGTACCCTTGCTCAGAAAGAAAAGGCAGTGGGGAACATGGTCACCAGTTCGGCCTTCCTCATTGGTTCCGGTCTCGGCGGCGCAGCAATGGCCGGACCTGCGTTCGTCGTAGCGTTGGCCACGTGGGAGCTGATTCAGTTCATCTCGGTGAACTTTCAGAAGTGCAAGTTCGCCATCGCGAACGCCGCCTTAGAGCCGGTCTTCAAGGGGATGCATAGTAGCGGCGAGGTCATGGCGGACGAGATGAAGCGAATCGCGAGCGCTGGTATTCTCAGTGTTACCGAGACGGACCCGGCGCAGCAGGCTGCGTTCCTGGACATCGTTCGTCAGGGGACTGAAGGGCTGCGCGCGAGGTGCGTCGCGTTCCTGAAGACATGCCGCCCAATGAGTACGTTTACCGACAAGCTAAAGTGGCGCGTTGAACCGGGCGGTTATAAGGCGTTCCAACAAGCATTCAACCCGCATCTTGGACGGAAGTTCGGTACGAAGCCTGAAGATGTGGCGCAGGCCGTGGGGGAGGTCGTTGAGACGATTTCGTGGTGTTTGACCAACGCAGACTCCATGACCTTCAACGAAGCTGCGGGCAGGGATATGCCCACCCGCGAAGGTGGCCACGGAGTCGCAGCAGATGAGCAGTGGATCAATGGCGACGTCGTGCGCGCGGAGTGGGAAGGCAAACACTACCCGGCGACGATTATCGAAACCTCAGACGATGGCGCCAAAGCACGGCTTCACTGGCACGGATATGGCGAAAAATGGCACAACCTGTGGGTGGAGTGCCTGACCCTTCGCCCAGGTAGCCCGCAGTCCGGTAGCGCCGGCGCGTGGAAAGATGGCGATAGCGTGACCGCAGACTTCGAAGGCGGCCGTTACCCCGCGACCATCCTTGAAGTCAGCGACGACGGCCAACGCGCCCGGCTGCACTGGACCGGCTACGGCGAATCCTGGCACGAGGGCTGGCATTCTACGGCCGGGTTCGAGGCGCGCTCGTAGCGCGAAGCACCGGGGCGACCTGCCCGTACGATGCGGCCGACCTACGCTGCCAGGTGCGTCCGGTAGTCGTCAGCATCTGCACAGTATCGCTATCGTGTCCATGGCGCCGTGCTGCTACCGCTAATCGTCCTATTTCATACGAGGGCGCTTGAACTTCTTGCGCGCCCTTTCGCAACGCTCTTCAGCTTCGCAGCCGTGTAGGTGGTCGTTGACGATTCCGGCAGCCTGCATGAAGGCGTATGCCGTCGTCGGGCCCACAAAACTCCAGCCTCGTTTCTTCAGGTCTTTCGCCAGGGCGGTCGATGCGTCCGTTTTGGCCAGCTTGGCCAGGGCTGCTCGGGTCTTGCGACGTGGCCTTGCGCTGGGCGGCGGCTCGAACTGCCAGAAGTATGCAGCCAGGGAGCCGCACTCGCCCCTTAGCTCCGCGGCGCGCTTGGCGTTATTGATCGTGGACTCGATCTTCCTTCGATTGCGCACGATGCCCTCATCCTTCATCAGGCGCTCAACGCTCCTTTGTTGAAAACGTGCAACGCGATCGATTTCGAAGTTCTTGAAGGCGGCGCGGAAGTTCTCACGCTTGTTGAGAATAGTCAGCCAGCTGAGACCGGACTGGAACCCTTCGAGACACACCTTCTCGAAGATCCAGCGGTCATCACGCGTGGGCATGCCCCATTCTTCGTCGTGGTATTCGCGGTAGGCGTCCGATGATCCCCAGAAACATCGCGTAATCCCATCGGACCCCGTTACCAGTGCTCTCGCCATGTCGCATTCTAGTCCAGGCTGGTGGTGCACGCGCTAGGCCGGATACGCAGATTCAGCCACTGGGAGCCTCAACGAACGAGCTGGAGGCACACGTCCGCCACTTCGACGCTGGCGGTCATGCCCCAGTGAAAGTTGATCCTGTCGTCTTCGATGCCGTCACCGAAGATCACGCCGCCGTCGTTCATTTGTGAAGTTACTCGGAGTTGTTGTTGCCGCGCGATCACACCGTCCTGGATGGCGGTGCCCGTGCCCACACTGGGGAAACTCTCGCGGACAAAGAAGGCGAGGCTGGGCTGGGTCGGCTTTGGTAGCGGCGGGGGGCTCAGACGACGCAGGCATACGGAACGAGCCCAGCCCGTGGCGCCGGTACCGGTGGTGACGATGAGTCCGGACGACGACTGAGTCTCGTCGGCGCCGTCCCAGCCGATCCGATACCGGGCGGACTGATGACTACGGTGGCCGAGGAAGATTTCGTTGAGCGCTAACAGTCGTTGGCCATCATCGACCACCGCCGAGACCATGCATCGCGCCTCGACTTCGTGGCGCCCGTGTTTTACCGCCCTGAAAAGCCGCTTCAGCGCAGTAGGCGCGTGAGGCACCAGAATACCGTCGTAGGTGTCGGGATCCGGGTTGATTCCAATGACGTTCTGCTCGCGGAGGTACTTGGCTGCGTTCGCCACCAGCCCGTCCTGGCCCACCGCTACCACGAGGTCGCCCGGCTCGAAGACGAAACGATTCAGGTCGGGACGTGAGACAGAAGTCCGTCGCCAGGACACAGGAATGTTACGGGACACTGCCTCCAATGCCGCGAGCCACAGTCGATGCGCTCGATCCACATCGTCCAGCGACTGACCTCGTCCCTTTAGAAAGAACTCGGCCTGTTGTCGCGTGGCGTGGCGTGCGATCAGCTCAGTGTATTGAGTTGGTCGTGTTACTACGACGACTCTCGGTGTCTTGTTACCGATGACTCTCTCCACAAATACTACGACCCTATCCGTCCGCTGGTTCGAGCCGTTTGGCTCCCAGGTTCATGAGGTTGAGCAGCGATGGTCCCAGAAGATCCGGCGATAGATTGAGGTGCTCGATCTTCTGCAGTTTGCCCGCCAGCTCTCGAGCCGCCAGCCCCATGGTGACGGACACCGGAAGGTCACGGTAAATCTCCATCCGTTCCTTCTCGCCCTCGACTCTCGCGCCCTCGACAAGACGTATGCCCTCAGACTTGGCCTGGGCTTGAATCTGCGCGCGCTCGGCGTCTGCTCGAGCGGCGATCTTCTTTGTTTCGGCGCTCTCGGACACGCGGCGCCTTTCATTCTGCCCCTGCTGGGTAATGAGCTGCTCCTGGCGAATCGCGAGTTCAATCTGATTCTGCAATTCGTTTTCAGCTATCGCGCGTTCCTTTTGCACCGCTAACGCGCGGCGCTCGAACATTGCTTCGTCCGCTTCCTGCTGGATCTTCTCTCTTGTTTTGGTTTCGAGAGCTTTTTCCAGGTCGGCCGTGGGCTTTATCGAGGACACCCTCACAGAGACGATCTCGATGCCGAGCCCAGCGAGCCCCGCTTCCTGTTCGAAGCCACCGATGATGTCCTGCCGTACCTGTTGCTGGCCGCTGGTCAGAAGCTCCCGCACTGGCGTGCGAACGACATAAGCCCACGCAAACTGTTGCGCCAGTTCATTGAGGAACAGTGCCAGCTTCTCGAGCGGCTGTTTCAGGTGGGCGCCGGTTCTCAGGTCGATGCTGAAATCGATCCGCTCCGCCGTAGCTTCGGGCTGAGCAATTCGGTACGTGATGATGCCCTGAGTCGTCACATCCTGGAAGTCGGCGGAGCGCCCGTGGAACAGAAACGACAACTCGCGATCGTCCACTGGCACCTCGGCCAGGCTAGAAGACATGGGCGAGAACCACAGGGCTACGCCCCGCGCGGACCGGTGAACACGTCCCTTTCTGTACTTGATGATGTGCGATGAAGGTTCGGCGCGAAGGTGTCGCGCGACCCCGAAGTTCCTTATTTCTGCCACTGATGCGTCCTTTGTTCGTGTATTATGTACACATTTGTATAGTGTACATAGCACACAAAGGCAATGGCGAATTGGTGTCCGCGCGAATTCGACGGCGGAGGCTGTTACAATCGTAGCTACGGATGGACGATGTAACTCGTACTGTGTCTCTGCCGATCCCTCGGCGCTTCACGTTGCGATTCCCAGACAGGGCGCTGGAGCGCGAGTATCAGTACCGAGCCGCCGAGGAGACGGTTTCTCGATTTCGCTTCTTGATGACGCTGGTGCTCGGAATCTGGCTGGCTTTTGGCCTGTTCGATCCGATGTTCGAGGGCAACCTGCTGTTGACGCGCATCATCCGGTTTGGCGTGGTCGCCCCGATCTGTGCCGCTGTGATCGCGCTGAGCTATGCGCCGAGCGCGGTGTTTGCCAGGTGGTGGCAACTCGGCATGGCAGTCGGTTTCGCTGCCATTGCGGGCGCAATGCTGGTGTTCGACACGTTCCAACCCGAAGAAGTGGCTCGGGCGACCAGCGCAGGAGGTGTCGCGCTGGTGATCGTGGGTGGCTACACCCTCGTGATGATGCGTTTCATCTACGCGGTGCCAGTGAGCGCAGCGGTCACCATCGGATTCGCGGCACAGCAGGTGCACCTATCAGGCGCAGCCGGCATCAGCACCAAGATGGTGGAGAACGGGCTGGTCTGGGTGTTGCTGGCCAATGTGATTGGGGCGATCGCGTGCCGCGAACTGGAGAAGTTCCGACGCGCCCAGTTCGCCCAACGCAGGGCGCTCGAGCGCGAACGAAAGCGAGCGGAGACGCTGCTGTTCAATACGCTGCCGCGCACGGTTGTGGAGCGATTCAAGCGGGGAGAGCCACGCATCGTCGATGACCTCGATCCGGTTACGGTGATGTTTGGCGATCTCGTCGGGTTCACTGCGCTCACCGAACGGATTTCGTCCCATGAACTCGTCGACCTGCTCAACGAGCTCTACACCGAGTTTGACCACATCGCAGAACGTCATGGCCTGGAGAAGATCAAGACAGTTGGCGACGCGTACATGGTTGTGGGAGGTGCGCCCCTGCCACGCGACGACCATGCCACCGCGGTGGTCGAGATGGCGCTGGACATGCTCGATGCTGTGCGGCAGCGCGGTGCTGCCCACGGGCCACTCGAGATTCGGATTGGCATCCACTCAGGTCCGGTCGTTGCGGGCGTCATCGGCACACGCAAGCTGAGCTACGATGTGTGGGGCGATACGGTGAATGTGGCGAGTCGGCTACAAAGCCACGGTGTGCCCGGGGCCATTCAGGTTTCCTCCGCGACGAAGGAGTTTCTGCTGGATCGTTACCAGCTCGAAGCGCGCGGCGAAGTCGACCTCAAGGGCAAGGGCATGACCGAGACGTACCTGCTCTCGCGGCGTTGACGCTCGGCTACCCGACGGTCTACGCGAGGCGACGTCGGCGCATGAACCAGACGCCGGCGAGCAATACCACGAGGCCACTCGGACCCTGGCCAGGCGATGTTCCGCAGCCGCCGCAGCCGCGGGGCTTCTTCTTGACCTGCAGTTCTTTTGGTACCTCGTCGTCGCCGGGTTTACCGGTCTTGCCGACGGGCTCGGCTTTGACTGATTGCGCGACGGTGACGACGATGGGGTTACCAGGGTTAGCGTGTCGGGCGATGTTCTTGCCGCGCTTGTTGCGCGCGACCACGTAGTACGAAAGTGAGCGACCCTTTACTTGGGCTGCACCGAGCTCTCCACTGTAGGTGCACGTGCCGGTTTTCTTCAGGGGCTGTTCGGCGAACGCACCCTGGCCGTCGATACGGAACATGACCACAACCGCCTGCGCGCGCAGGGCGTTGCCTACGCGGGTCTCGAGCTTAAGGGCGACGCCTTGCTTGGCGTCGGTGACTCTCGTATGCGCGATGCCCGGGAGCGTATCGCAGGACGCCTTGGGCGGATTGGCGGCGAGCTTTGCTTTAGCGAACAGAGCCTGATTGCCCGCTTCGCTATACGCCTTGGGCAGGGTGACCGTGTCGCTGATTTTGAGCGCTAGCACGTACTGCTTCGTCGCCAGGTCCGACTGCGATTCTTTGTAGTAGACCGCGCCCATCAGTACGTGGGTCCTGGCAGCTGCCGGGGTGGCACCGTGATTGCCGCGGGAGAGGCCAGCGAGGATTTCGCCCAACTTCTTGCGAGCGGCCGGGTAGTCACCCAGATCGTAGTGCTCCATGGCCATGCCCTGGTCTTTCGCCACTTGACCGGCTACCGCGGCCGGCTGGGCATAGGACGAGGAAGAGGCCGCCAGGGAAACGGCCGTGAGCACCCACAGTGCAGTTTTGCATCGCATACGACCCACTTAGCACATCATTCGCGCTAATGCCGTACCATCGCCGCATGTACACCCTCTACCAGTACGACATCTCGCCGTTCTGCGACAAAGTCCGGCGCGTTCTCAACTTTAAAGGGATCGGGTACAAGGTGCGTGAGGTCACTCTCGCCGAGACCGCGCGCGGGTTCCTGAATAAGCTCGGCGGCCAACCGAAACTGCCCGTGCTGGAAAACGGTAGTGAGCGCATCTTCGACTCCACCGACATCTGCACGTATCTCGAAGAGCGTCACCCCGACCCGGCAGTGTATCCAACAGCTCCGGCTGATCGCGGCCTGGCGTTGATGCTAGAGGATTGGGCCGACGAGAGCCTCTACTTTTACGAGATGTACCTGCGCTTCACTTTGCCTCACAACGCGAAGCGATGGATGCCGGTATTGTGCGAGCACGATGGCCGGTTGATGTCCGGACTCGCCAATCGGATCGTGCCGCGCGCCCTCAAGAAGAAAGTCGCCAGCCAGGGCGTGGGCAAGAAACCCCATGAGCATGTCGTGCGCGACGTGACCCGCCACGTGAGCGCAGTCGACGAGCGACTCGCAGGCGGTGACTGGCTGGTCGGCGACGCGCTGTCCATCGCCGACATCGCGGTGTTTGCTCAGCTGTCGTGTATCGCCGGCACTCGGGAAGGCGAAGAGTTGATCGCCGGACGCAGTCGAGTTGGTCCGTGGCTAGAGCGCGTCGATAGCGCTACGTCCCGGTGACCGGCTGTCGACCTTGTCGACTACTGCGATAGAGCTAGACCAAGCGTGAACATCAACGCGTCTGCGCTCGCCGTCTTGGTCATGTGGGTTGCCGAGCCCGTATCGATGATCGCGGAGTCCGCAACCACATAGTCGACGTCCCCGCCGCGCATATACGATACGCGAAAATCGATGAATGCCACGCCGGGCGCGCGCTTGCCCGAGCTAGTCTCACGCGTGCTCACGCTGAGGCGCACGCCAGCCGACGCACCGTAGCCGAGAAAATCTCGAGTCGACCTCTCCTCCTTGGCAAGGACCCACGGTCGGTCGAAGTCGAAGATGCCGGTGCTTGGCGCTTGGTAGAGCATCTCGGTATTCGTCGCAACCTGTCGCACTCCGACGGTCGCATCTACATATGGGCGTACACGTCCACGCAGGGGCGAGTACCGCACCAGTGCGCCACCAAACCCGAGGCGGTGGTTCTGAACCGCCCGCCCGCCGGTGATGGAATCGTCCGATCCTGGAAACGCCGCCTCGGCGATCACTCCCAGCGAAACTGGCCACGACGCTGGAGCGTAGGCGACTTCGAATCCGACGTAGGCGCCATGAGGGCTGACGCTGCCCAGCTCGCCCAGCGGGCTGGCGCCGCCAATACGGAAGGCGACTTGCCAACCGGTTTCGATGGTCGGCGACGACTCCTTCGCGGTCGTTTGTGGCTTGCCTGCATCATCGGCCCGAGCCGGCGTCGGCGCGAGCAACGAGGACAAACACACGGCGGCTACCGTTGAACAAACGAAAGGGAGCGTTGGTCTCATACACAGCCGTTGTGCAAGTCCGAGACCCGAGCTTAAGCCGTGAAATCACGGGCGACCTCCCGCCAGATGTGATGAACCTGTCAAAGACCTGGCACTGTCACCACTGTCGCCCGTGCCTATCGGCAACGCTTAGGGGCGACCTGGTTATCGGCGAGGTGGTCACCGTCGAGCTTGAATCTGCCCAGGCACGCGACGAGCCGAGCGATATCGGCCGGCGCGCGCTCTTCCAACGAGGTTTGCCAGACCTTGAACACATCGTCGTCGCCGCCCATCACCAACATCGCTTTATCGTCGCTCACGAAGTTTGCCCAAATGATCGACCCGTGGTGTGGGCCGAACTCGTCGATCATCGTGCCGGTTTCGATGTCCCACAGACGCACCGGGCCATGGCGCGGACTGGTGAACAGTCGTCGGCCCGATTTGTCCATGCGGGCCATCTGTAGCGGCGTGGTCGAGGCTCGCCACGAACGCTGTTTTGCTCCCGTCATGGCGTCGTGAACAGTCACTATTCCGTCCTGGGTCCCGGCAACGATGTGTGCCTTACCGATCGCGACGGCTGCCATATTCGCGGGGAACGTAAGCACCTTCTTGTTCGTTCGCAGATCCCACACCCGCGCTTTGCCGTCGAAGAAACTGAACACCGCGCGTTTTCCATCGGTCGTGAAGCCGATGGCAAACGACGGGCCCTGGTGCGTGCCCAGTTTGGTCATCGACCCATCCGCGACCCGATACAGCAAGGCGGCGCCGGCCACGGTGCCAACGCTGACGATCGAGCCATCCTCCGAGAACCGCGCGGAAATTACCATGCTCTTCGGACCAGGCTTTTTCCACAGCAGCTTGCCGGAGCCTGCTTCGAACATGCTCACACTCGTCATGGTTGTCTGAGCCAAGACGCGAGTGCCGTCGGGCGACAGCGCCGCCCGGCGTCCGTTGCCCTGCCATCGCGCTAGCTGCTTGCCTGTCTTGGAGTCAATGGTCGCAAGTGCGCCGTGCGAGTTCACCAGGACGCGGTGCGCACTGCGGGCGAAACGTGCTACGGCGGGGTGTTTCGCGCCGGGCAAGAGCGTGCGCAGAATCTTCGGCGGATTCACGCTCACCAACACGTTCGTCGGTTTGCCGGCTGAAATCGCCGCCTGTGTGCCATCAGGTGACACAGACACTCCGCGCACCTTGGTTATGCGTTTTTCACTCACAGCGAATCGCTGGCCCTTTGCGTAGTCGACGATTTCGATGCGCGCGCCGATCGCCATCGCGATCCGTTTGCCGTCTGGCGCAAACTCGGTTCCGGCGCCTCGAATTGCGTTTGGGGCAACGAGCGTTACCACGATCCCTCCGGAAGAGCGTTCCCAGATGTGTAGGACGCCGTCGCTTCCTCTCGTGAAGGCATTGCGCCCGTCCGGCGAGAAGCCAGTATGGTCGACCATTCCGTCATGAGCGCCGTCGTAACTCAGTCGGCGCCGCCGATGAGTAATACTCCACTCGACTGCCTTGCCGCGTGCGGACGCGATGGCGACCGTCCCGGACGGATCGAGCCGCAGGCTGTCGTTGGCACCGTGCAGCTCTAGCGAACCCAGTTTCTTGCCCAGGGCGTAGTCCCAATGCTGCAGGGCATCACCCGCGAGGAGGATGACTTCACGATTGTTGACGACACGCATCGTCGCCACCGCTAGTGAACCGGCCGTCATGGTTCGGAGTCGTTTGTGCGTGGTCGCATCCCACACAGAAAAGGTGGCGCCGATCTTGTTGGCGCCGCCCAGCTCGACCTGAGCTTGCACCGCGTTCTTGTATCGGCGATCGAGCGTCCCGATGAGTATGAGCTTCTTGTCCGGGGAGAACTCAGCGCTGATCGCGGTCGGCTCGGCCACCGTGTACAAGAGTGCGCCGGTGCTGTTGTCGAACACCTCCAGGCCACGACCGAATACGGGCACCGTGACGAGCGAGCTGTCGCGAGTGAATGCGATGTTCGTTACGCGCTTGCCCCCAGGTTTCGCGGGCACTGCCCATTTTTCTTTCCATGTTCTGGTGTCCCATGCCAGCACGCGTTGGTCTTTGGTGACCGCGACGACCGTGTGTCCGTCCGGTGACATCGTGAAGCCCTTGATCCCGTCGGCGGTAAGCACTGCCACGTTCTTGCCTGTCCTGGTATTCCATGCAGCCAGGGACTTGCGGCTGTGTGCAACGATTGAGGCTCCGTCGTGGGTGTACACGATATCGGCTACGTCGCCTCCGGCCTCGATGACCACCGCGTCCCGACGTCGCTCCAAGGTCGTCATTGCCCGCGCCAGCATTGTCCGCAGTCCAGCCGTGTTTACGCCCATCGAGTAGGCCCGGCTCAAGTAGACGGCGGCCTCGTCGTAACGCCGGTGCTTCATCGCCTGTTGCCCCTGTTGTGCGAACAGCGTCGCCAGGCGGTCGAGCGCTTTGCCTTCGGCAAGCTCGGCAGAGGACTTTGCGATCTCGGCCGAAGAGCGCGCGGTCTTTGCCCGGTCGCGTTCGTCGACGACACGGTTGACGGACAGGGTTGCGCCAGCAACAACGACGAGCAACGCGATGGCAGCGACGGCTACGGCCGCCTTGTGTCTTGCCAGCCAACGGCGAACGAGCTGCCACGTCGTGTACGAGTGGGCACCGACGAGTTGGCCGGTCTGGAATCTTCGCAGCTCTTCTGCTAGTGCCCCCGCGGTGTGATAACGCTCGTTGCGATCATGGGCCATTGCCTTTTCAGCGATGGCCACCAGGTCGGGCGGGATTCCCTCGACCTGCTCTGCTATGGGGTTGGGAGGTCCGGAAAGCAAGCGTGACAACAGGTGCTCTACAGAGGTCGAGTCGCCATAAGGCGGCTTGCCAGTGAGCACTCTGTAAAGCATCGCGCCGATAGCGTAGACGTCTGTGCGCTCATCCAGCTCTTCGCCACGGCCCTGCTCCGGCGACATGTACGCTGGCGTGCCGAGGACTGATCCCGCGCGGGTCAGCTCGTCGTCAGAGGGCTCGGTCGACCTCGAGCCCGCACTCGACTCAGGTGGCTCCTCGACCTTGCCGACGGGCGTGGCACGCTCTCCGTACTCTAACGTGTCTGTCACCCAACCGCCGCTGGCGGCGTCCGCGGTCGCTGCTGTCGCAGCAGTGTCGACCGGCTCGGGTTCGCCAATCGTCTTTGCAAGGCCCCAGTCGATGACCACCGTTTCACCGAAGGAGCCCACCAGTACGTTGCCCGGTTTGATATCGCGATGGATGACCCCCTCGGAATGCGCGTACGCGATGGCGTCGGCTACAGCGATCAGGTGGGGTAGTAGCGCAACCCGTTCTTCGACGGTCTTGGTCGCGCTGATGATTGTCGTGAGCGGCGAGCCGTCCACGTGGCGCATGCTGTAGAACAGCTCACCGGAGGGCCAACGCCCCGCTTCCTGCAGGTTGATGATCGACGGGTGGGAGAGTTTCGCTGTGATTCGGATTTCGCGTTCGAAGCGCGCTTCTTGTTGGGGATGTTGGGACAGCAGTTCCTTGATCGCAACCTCGCGGTCGAGGTGCCGATCGCGGGCGGCAACGATTCGGCCCATGCCGCCCCGAGCGATTTCACCGCCGCGGGTGTAGCCGTCTCCGCTCACGGTCTTCAAGTCGCCGGCCTTCGCTCGCGGGCCAGACGCCGATGGGGCAGCCAGCGTTGGTTCCGCCCCCGACGACGCAGCCAGCGTCGGTTCGACCCCCGACGATGCCGCCAGCGTCGGTTCGACCCCCGACGACGCAGCCAGTGTTGGCTCCACCCCTGGCGTATGCTCGCCGTCTTTCGCCATCCCCCGACCAAATGGTAACGCAGTTCCTCGATCGCCAGCCATGCTGCCTCCTTGAGAGGACAGCTAACGCAATTCCCGGACCAGCTCCATGTCACCGGATTTACGAGGCGTTGCTGGGCCGAGTGCGGTCAGTCCCATGGGACGTTCGAGACGAGGGGAATGTTCGAGACGCTGGGAGCGCTAGAGCTGAGCGAAGCGCGCTGAGAAGTGACGGAGTACCGGGGGCGCCTCGACCACTCGGATACCCGGCTGCTCGTGGCGTGCTTCGTACAACTCCTCGATCACTTCGCACAGGTAGTCCACGTGGCTCTGGGTGTACACGCGTCGGGGAAAAGCGAGGCGCACCAGTTCTCGGGCCGACGGCGTGACGAGTTTTCCGTCGTCGTCGATGTCGCCGAACATCACCGAGCCGATTTCACACGCACGTACGCCGCCGTGAAGGTAGAGCGCGACAGCCAGGGCTTGTCCGGGAAACTGATCGGCCGGGATGTGATCGAAGAAGCGTGCGGCGTCTAGATAGACTGCGTGGCCCCCGGCGGGACGAACGTGGGGAATGCCTCGGGCAGCGAGGCGGTCGGTCATGTACTTGATCGATGCGTGGCGATAGGCTTGGTACGACTCGGCGAGGGCTTCGCGCAATCCGACCGCGATGGCGTCCAGGTCTCGGCCAGCGAGTCCGCCGTAGGTCGGGAAGCCTTCGGTGACGACGAGCGCCTGGCGTGCTTTACGCGCAAGCTTGGTATCACGCAGAGCGAGGAAGCCGCCGATGTTCGCCATGCCGTCCTTCTTCGCCGACATGGTGCAGCCATCCGCAAGATCGAAGTACGCGCGGGCGATCCGAGGCAGCGGCCAATCGGCCAGGGCAGGGTCGCGTTCTCGCGACAGGTACGCGTTTTCTGCGAACCGCGCCGCGTCGATGAAGAACAATACGCCGGCTTTCTTGCACAAGTCCGAAGCGGCACGGGCGTTATCCAGTGATACGGGTTGGCCCGCGACTGAATTGTTGGTGATGGTCAGGATCACCGCTGCGATGCGCTCGGGCTCCGCAAGGTGGTGGGCCAGCGCGTCGAGATCGATGTCACCTTTGAACGGGGCGTCGGATTCGAGGTCGTCGGCGGCGCGGCAGGGAATATCTACCCCTTCACCGCCGGCCATCTCAGTGTTGGCGCGGGTCGTGTCGAACAACGTGTTGCTCACCACGCGCTGACCCTCACCGACGATCAGTTCGAACAGCAGATGTTCCGCGGCCCGGCCCTGATGGGTTGGGATCACCTCGGGGTAGCCGGTGATATCGGTGACCGCGTCCCGGAACCTGTGAAACGAGCGCGCGCCTGCGTAGCTCTCGTCACCAATCATCATGGCGCCCCATTGGGCTGCGCTCATGGCCCCGGTGCCTGAGTCCGTGAGCAGGTCGATGAGAACCGCCTCGGCCGGCAACTCGAACAAGTTGAAACCGGCCTTACTCAGCAGCTGTTCGCGTTCTCCGCGAGTCGTGTGCTGCAGTGGTTCTACGACTTTGATGCGGAACGGTTCGATGATTGTACGGGGCATTACCTGGTCTTACCGTACTAACGAGTAGGTCGAACAACGAAGATCGCGCAACGTTTACGCAGTTGACGCTGGTCATTTCGGGCCGGTCGCTCTGTCCATAGCGTGGCGGCATACCGATGAGTATGTCAGCACCCAGACGCAGCACCGCCACAGCCACCGCCGACAAGATTAGGGCTGCCGCGGCCGCGCTGTTCGTCATCCGTAACTATGCCGACGTCACTATCGATCAGGTAGCCGACGCCGCGGACCTGACCAAGGGCGCGGTCTACCACCACTTTCACAGCAAAGAGCGGCTCTATGTCGACGCGTTGTTGCACGACCTGGACAAGAAGCGTCGGCTCCACGTAAGCGCGGCGAAGACCGGTGGGACGTGTCGCGAGCGCTTGCGCACCCTCACCGCTTCGTTTCTGGCGCTGCCGGGTGATGAGCGAAAACTCATTCAACTGGTTCGCCGAGACTCCAACATTTTCGACGACGAGACCCGCGCCCAGTTGGTGCAGGCGTACCAAGCGGCGCTGCCCGATCCCATCGAGGGCATCTTGCGTGACGGGATCCGCGACGGCGAAATCATTCCTTGTGACCCACGCCTACTGGCGTGGCAGTTCGTGGCGACGGTGGAGGTTCTTCTCACCGAGTACGCCGATCAGCGTTTTAGCTGCGATGACGACAAGCTGAACTACGTGATGAGCGTGTTCTTCGGCGGTTGTCAGGCGACATCTCCCGGAGGGGACGCATGAAAACAAGAGTGCTCGACAAATGGCAGGATTCTTCGTTGACCGAGATTTTGACCATGTGTCGCGATCTGGTCGAAGACCCCGACATGCCCACCGTGCGCCGATGGCGCGATGCGGGTGGCAAGGTCGTTGGTCACTTTCAGGTGTACTTCCCCGAAGAGCTGGCCCACGCGGCCGGCGCGCTGCCCTTCAAGTTGCGTGGTGCTCCGGTGGAACCACGTATGGCCGACGCACGCTTCGGCTCGTACCTGTGCTCAATCCTCAAGACATCCCTCGAACTCGTCCTGAGCGAGCGCGTGCAGCTGGACATGTTCGTCAGTCATCCGATTTGCGATGCCGCGCGCAACCTGGCTGCGATCTTCGAGCGTAATGTCAGCCATCCGAGCCAGATCCTGTACCTGCCGCAGAACGCGAACTCCGCCCACACGGTGAACTATCTGACGGGCGAGTACCGGCGCCTTCTCGACGAGATTCAGCGCGTCACCGAAGTGGAAGTCAGCGATGACGCTCTGCGCAGTTCGCTCATCGTGTTCAACGAGAACCGGCGGCTGATGCGTGAGCTCTATGCGATCAAACGCGACCTGCCCTGGGCTCTGAGCGCCGAGGACGCCTACAGCCTCGTGTGCATAGGTTCGATGATCCCTAGAGAAGAGCACAACGAGTTGCTCGCCGCCGTCCTGCCCCAGCTGCGGGAAACCGATCGCAAGCCGCAGGACCGGGTGCGCGTCGTGTTCGAAGGCGGGTTCTGCGAGCAGCCGCCCCTGGATCTCATTCGCCTGGTCGGTCGTACTTGTTACGTGGTCGATGATGACCTGCTCATCGGTCTGCGTTACTTGACCGAGGACGTGCCCGGAGACGGCGACCCACTGCACGCCCTGGCGCACGCCTATATCGAAAGCTCTTCCTACAGCCCCGTGCAGCACGACTTGCGTAAGCCGAAGGAAAACATGCTCATGCGCCGGGTGCGTGAGGCGCGGGCCGACGCCGTCGTGTTGGCCGCGGCCAAGATGTGCGAGCCCGGACTCGAAGAGCAAGTCGCCTATAGCCACCACCTCGACGCGGAGACGCTGCCGTACTTCGTCACCGAGTTCGAGGAGAACATGACCAGTTTCTCGAACCTGGAGCTGCAGCTCGAGACGTTTACCGAAAACCTGCTGTTTGCGTGAGGCAATCATGAGCAAAGACAACAACGAGAAACACTCGATCGTCGGCCGAGGTAATCGCGACGGCGCGCGCCTGTTCCGGGATTGGTACAAGGATCTGACTGATCGAGCAGAAGCGGGTGAAGAGGCCGCTTACGTGTTCGTCATGGGCAGCATGAGTGAGCTGCTCGGGAACTTCGGTCTGCCCACAGTCTTTCCCGAGATCAACTCGCTGCAGACAGCGGTGCGTCGAGTCGCCCATGAGTATCTGGAAGAGGCCGAGAACTACGGCTACTCCCCGGATATCTGCGGCTATGTAAAAGCCGACGTTGCGGTTCAGCTGCGCAAGGGCGCCCATCCAATGGGGCGGATCCCCAAGCCCGCGCTAGCGGTGCTCACCAACGCCTGCAACACGTACGTCAAGTGGGCCGAGATCTGGGAGCGGATGCACAAGGACATGCCGGTCGTCACCATCGACGTGCCGGGTGCTCGCGATTCGCGTGACGACGCAGGCCCAGGCGACAAGCAGTTCGAGCACGACAGGCTCTATGTTGAAGGCCAGCTGCGCGAGCTCATCGATACGTGCACCGAGGTCACCGGCAAGCGCTTCGATATCGACAAGTTTCGTGAGTCGCTTGCCTACGCGAATCGCATGAGCGTGTCCTGGAAACGTCTGCTCGAGCTGAACCGGGCAACACCGTCGCCGTTCAATGCGTTGACCGACGGCACCATCTACCTGGGTGTCGCCAACGCGCTACGTGGAACCGAGGCCGGCGCCAAGTACTTCGAGGACCTGGTCGAGGAGATGGAGTACAAGGTCGATAAGGGCATCGGCTGTCTGACCGATGAGAAGTACCGCCTCGCCTTCGTCGGCGTGCCCTGCTATCCGATCTTCCGCCGGTTCACCGAGATGTTTACCGAGTGGGGCGGCAACTACGTGAGCTCGACCTATCTGTGGTTCGCGTCTGGTGGCGCCAATCGGGGTTTCGAGTTCGACCTGGAGAAGCCGATCGAGAGCTACGCCGAGGGTACGTTGCTCACCATGCGTGACGCCATGGACAGCATGTTTCATCAGGATCGCGTTCTGCTTGGCATGGTCGACGAGTTCAAACTCGACGGGATTATCTACCACCCGATCAAGAGTTGCCGGACCGTGTCGACCGGCCTCGCCGACGGGAGGCGTCATCTTACCGAGCAGAGAGACATTCCAAGCCTGTTCCTCGAGTCCGACATGATGGACCGGCGGGTAGTTTCGGAAGCACAAATGAAGAACCGCGTGGATGCGTTCTTCGAAGGATTGGCCTCCCGCCGCCTGCAGGCGAGTCGGGCAGAGGCCTAGGAGGGAACGCATGGCATACGCAGCAGGCGTGGACGTAGGTTCCACTCAAACCAAGGCGGTCATCGTCGATGAACAAGGTCGCATCGTCGGTCGCTCTCTGACCGATACGGGCGCCAACGTGATTCAGGCGGCTCAATCGGCGTTTGACGAAGCGCTGGCCCAGTCCGGGGTTCGCGAGATGGACGTCGAGTACGTCATCGGCACTGGCTACGGCCGCTATCGCGTCACCTTCGGCAATACCCAGGTGACAGAGATCAGCTGTCACGGTCGCGGGGCGTCGCACATGTTTCCGGGCACGCGCACGGTTGTGGACATGGGTGGCCAGGACACCAAGGCGATTCGCGTCAGTGCGAGCGGCGAAATCGACGATTTCTGCATGAACGACAAATGCGCCGCGGGCACCGGTCGGTTCCTCGGGGCCGCGTCCATGGCCCTTGATATTCCATTGCCCGAGTTGGGCGGCAAGGCGCTGCAATCAACCAAGCCGGTCAAGATCAGCACTACCTGCACTGTGTTCGCCGAGTCAGAAGTCCTGGCGTGGTTGGGTAAGGGCAAGAAGATCGAGGACATCCTGTGGGGAGTGCACACGTCCATCGCCGTTCGCACCATCGGCCTGCTACGCCGGGTCGGCGTGGAAGAACAGGTGACCTTCACCGGCGGTGTGTCGCGCAACCAGGCCATGGTCAAAGCGCTTGAAGACCGGCTCGAGATCAAGCTCAACGTGAGCGAAGACAGCCACTACATGGGGGCGCTCGGGGCAGCGTTGTTCGCCCTCGATCACATCAAGGCGAGCCGGCAACCGGTGAGCCAGCGCGCGGAGGCTTCGCCATGACGATCACTTGCGGTATCGACGTAGGGTCCACCTACACCAAAGCGGTGCTTTTGGACCACGACGACAACGTTCTGGGCCGTTCCATGCACAAGACTGGCTTCCGTCTCGCCGAGGTGTCGGCTGAGGCGATCGCCGCGTGCCTCGAGTCCGCGGGGATCACCCGGGACCAGGTGAGCTACGTGGTCTCAACGGGCTACGGACGCCATCAGGTAGAGACCCGGGACATTCAGGCTACGGAGTTGACCGCCGCTGCGCGCGGGGCGATCCATCAGTTCCCCAAGACGCGCACGCTGCTGGATGTGGGCGGGCAAACTATGAAGGCCAGCCGTGTTACCGAGGACGGCAAGGTCAAATCGTTTCGCTTGAACGACAAGTGCGCGGCAGGCACCGGCGCGTTCCTGGAAAAGACAGCCCGCTACATGGGCTTCGAGACCGAGCAAATCGGTGGCTTGCTGGACACGTCTCGCGACGCTGTCCCGATCTCCGGCGTTTGCGCTGTGTTCGCAGAGTCCGAGGTCATCAACCATCTGTCACTGGGAACGCCCCCGGCCGACATTATGCAGGGCGCTATCGAGTCTCTTGTGACCCGTGCTGTTCAGCTGCTCAAGCGCGTGCGGGCCGAACCTGAGCTCACGCTCGTTGGCGGAATCGTCCGCTTCAACAGTCTGGTGAGCGCCGTCGCTGCCAAGATGGACATGAAGGTCAACGTCCCCGACGACGACGATGTGCAGTTCGTCGCCGCGCGTGGTGCCGCGATTCTGGGCCACCGTCGTTTGGCCAAGCTGGCCCGCGAAACAGCCGACGCGGGCGCAACTGCGAGCGCGAGTGCGTAATGCGGAAGCCGCTCGCCACCGTTAGCGACGGGACTCCGTGCCCGCCGATCGCCAGCGACGAAAGTCTGCTGGCCGATGGTTGGCGGCGGCGGTATCTCGCCGATCGCGTCCGGGCAAACGAAGCTCGCGAGATGTACTCGTCCTTAGGCTTCGACGTGTTGTTGCGCAAGCCACAACCGTCCCACGTGCGTTCCGAATGCGACGGCTGCCGGCAAGTCGCCTGCTCCGAGTACTTCATCGTTTACACCCGTAGGAGAGAGCAATCGTGAGTGATTCGAAGACAGTGCATTGCTGGGAGCTGCGCGCCGTTCGCGAGCCCCTGGTTCAGAATACGAGGCAGCTAGACGCGCCCGGTCCCGGCCAGGTAGTCGTTCGCGTGGCGGGCTGCGGCGTCTGTCACACAGACCTGGGCTACGCCTACGAGGGTGTGCGACCGCGACACGACTTGCCTTTGACTCTCGGCCATGAGATCGCGGGCGTAGTCGAATCGGCCGGGGAGGGCGGCGAAGATCTGGTCGGCCGCTCTGTCGTCGTACCCGCGGTGATTCCATGTGGCGACTGCGAGCTGTGTGCGCGCGGACGCGGAATGATCTGCAAGAAACAAGTCTTTCCTGGTTGCGACGTGCATGGAGGCTTTGCGTCCCACGTGACGGTGCCGGCCAACGGTCTGTGCGTCGTGGACGAACAGCGCCTGGCGGATAGCAACGTGGAGTTGGCCGACCTCGGCGTGCTCGGCGACGCGGTCAGTACCGCGTATCAGTCGATCGTGCGAACGGAACTGCGAGAAGGCGACGTGGCCATAGTTGTCGGCGCTGGCGGGGTTGGTGGGTTCTGCGCGCAAATCGCGCGTACCTTCGGCGCTCACGTCATCGCTCTGGACATCGACGAGGACAAACTAGCGCGCCTGGCCGAGCAAGGCGTGCAGTCCACGATCTGCGTCCGCGATCTCGAGCCTAAAGCCGTACGCAAACAGATTCGCGCCTACGTTAAAGAGCACAAACTTCCCGCCACGTGTTGGAAGATCTACGAGTGCAGCGGTGCGGCGCCCGGGCAACGTCTCGCCTACGGCTTGCTCACCCATGGCGCGGCCCTCGGGGTCGTCGGCTACACAATGGACACCGTCGAAGTGCGCCTGAGCAACCTGATGGCCTTCGACGCTGTTGCTGTCGGTAACTGGGGTTGCCTACCCGAACACTACCCGGCCGTGTTGGACCTGGTGCTGGACGGCAAGGTCGAGGTCGGCGCGTTCGTCGAGCGCGTGCCCATGAGCAAAGTCAACGACACCCTGGATGCTCTGCACCATGGCCGGCTCAGCAAGCGGCCGGTACTAATCCCGGACTTCGAGTGATCACATGACGACTGACAACGTTCCCATTCGCGCCGAGCTGCGCCACGACGGCCAGGTTCTTCAGCTGACCCTGGATGCGCCTAAGGCCAACATCCTGGACAGCGCGATGCTTGGCGCCATCGAAGCGGCGGTGCGCGAGCACTCGTCGAGTTCGCAGCTCAAGGCGGTGGTGTTCGAGGGCGAGGGCAAGCACTTCAGCTTTGGCGCCAGCGTCGAGGAACATCAGGCGGCTCAGGTGCCGGCGATGTTGGCTCAATTCCACGGTTTGTTCCGGACGCTCAACGAGCTCGCGATCCCGACCTGTGCAGTTGTCCGTGGCCAGTGCCTTGGCGGTGGCCTCGAGCTCGCCGCCTACTGCACGTGGATCTTCGCAGCCCCGAAAAGCTACTTCGGCCAGCCCGAGATAAAACTCGGCGTATTCCCGCCTATGGCCTCCGTGCTGTTGCCCTGGCGTGTCGGCGGCGGCGCAGCATCAGGGCTGTGCGTGTCCGGCGCGTCCGTGAATGCCGCGGAAGCTCTGCGCATCGGCCTGGTCAATCAGGTCGCCGACGACCCGGGTGGTGCCTTTGATGCGTTCTTCATTGAACGACTCGCCGGCCTCAGCGCATCGTCGGTGCGTTTCGCCGAGCGCGCGGTGCGTATCTCTCTGCACGCCGCCATGGAACGAGACCTGCCGCGCCTCGAGCGGTTGTACATCGAGGAACTTATGAAAACCCACGACGCCAATGAAGGCATCGAAGCGTTCATGCAGAAACGCGCGCCTTCTTATCAGGGCAACTGACAGGACCACCAGGAGACACAGATGAGCAAAGGCGCTATCGATTTCATGTATTACGTTTCCACCCCGGAGTTTATGGACAAGTGGGCGGCGGCCAAGGAGGGTGAGCTGCTGTGTCGCATGGAGAAGTCGCTGGGCGGTAGCCTGCCTCGCCATCCGTCCATCGACCAGATGGTCAAGACCATGGACGAGGCGAACGTCGAGCGGGTGTTCGTTACCCAGACAAAGATGTGGTCCTACCGCAATAAGTGGATGTACATGGACACGCAGCTGGACGAGGTCAAGCAGTACATGGACCACAGTCCCGATCGCTTCTGCGGCCTTGCCGGTTACAACCCGTTCCGCATCAGCGAGTCCCTTGCCGAAATCGAGAAGGCGGTGACGGAGTACGGGTTCAAGGGGGTGTACGTTCACATCTACGGCTTCGACATTCCCCTCAACGACGCCAAGATGTACCCGCTGTACGCCAAGTGCATGGAGCTCGACATTCCCGTGTCGTTGCAGGTCGGTCATGTTCTCGAAGGCATGCCCAGCGAGCACGGACGGCCCATGTACCTGGACTACGTCGCGTGCGACTTTCCTCAGTTGAAGATCGTCGGCGCTCACACCGGGTGGCCCTGGGTCGAGGAACTCATCTCCCTTTGTTACAAGTGGGAGAACCTGTACTTCGGCATCGACGCGTGGATGCCCAGGTACCTGGGCAAAGAGGTCGTGCACTTCATGAACAGCCGCATGGGCCGCGATCGCGTGATGTGGGGGACCAACGGACTGGCCTGGGACAAGAGCCTGGCGCAGCTCCAGGACCTGGGACTCAAGCAAGAAACCATCGACAAAGTGACCCGTGACAATGCGGTCGAGTTGTTCAAGCTATGAGCACCGCGATCGAAATGATGATGGCCGAGCATCGCGTTATCGAGAGCGTGCTCGCGTCCCTCGCGGAGTTCGTGCGCACTCCTGACGCGACTCCTGCCAAGCTGGCCGAGTACGTGGAGTTCTTCGTCGCGTACTCGGATACGCTCCATCACGCCAAGGAAGAAGACATCCTGTTCGAGATGCTGGTAGAGCACGGCATGTCCCGTGACAGCGGACCGGTCGGTTGCATGATGCTCGAGCACGGCTCCAATCGTGCGCTGGTCGGCCAGTTGCGCGAGGCGAGTGAGCGTGAGCAGTGGTCACAAGATGATCGGGATCAAGTCACGAATGTCGCCGAGCAGTTCGTCTCGCTGCTCGGTAACCACATCAAGAAAGAGGACAACGTCCTGTACCCGCTAGCGATGTCCATGCTGCCGGAGGCGGCTGTTGGAGCGCTCGATGATCGTTGTGCCAGCTGGGATGCGAATGACGATCAGCGAGTGAAGCTCGAACAGTTAGCCACGACGCTGACTCAACGTTGAACTTGCTGACGCAACGTCGAACTTGCTGACGCGATGGTGACCGAAGCGTTATGGGGTGAACCACGTGTTTGGTTGATAATGCATGCATGAAGTACACAACGATATTACTGGCCACTGTGTTGGCTTCGTTGTTGGCTACCGGATGCAATAGCGAACCCTGCGATCAGAATTCTACTGGCACCTGCGTCGGCGATGATGTCGGTCGAGTGCTCACCTTGCAGTTCGTGCGACCTGATGTGCTCGACGTTATGATCGAATGGCCCGTCGACGGCGTTCGCGACGAGAGCCACGACGCCATGTTCCTGGGCGCGTACGAGTCTCCAGCGGGCGGCTTGCGTATATGGGGCGGCAACGGCCACAACGGCAGTGCCGCCGGCACACTTCACCCGGAGCAGACCTTCGACGTGTCCGCGGTTCGGTCTGACCTTGGCGTGTACACCGAGTCTTTCGACCTGGGGCTCACCGCCAACGATGGTCAGAAGCTGGTCATGAGTTCCGCGGTGCTGTTCGAGATCGAGCTCGACGAAACGGCCGACGCAATGGTCCCGACCAGGGCCAGGCTCATCGGGGTGATCTCGCCCCAGATGGCGGCGAGCGTAACCGTGAGCCGGCTCAATATGACACTGGCAGAGTTCCTCTTGGACTCAGGCTCAGCGCCGGACGTCGACTTCGATCACGACGGCACCAACGAGAGTTGGGTCGCCGAGGGCACCCTGGTCACAACGCCCGCGACGCTCAACTAGCTGGCGCACTAGCGCTTTCCTCGCTTGGCTAGCCAGGCGTCCATTTCGCTAACAGCTCGCTTGCCGCGGGCATCTTTCACCTTGGCGAACGTGCTCCTGGCTTGCTTGGCCAGGGTGATCGCGCGCTTTCGATCTTTTCCGCTCTCCCACAGCGCCACCGATAGCCGGCTCATCGTTTCCGCTCGATCGTACGGCGCACCGCCAACGCGCAGCACGAGCGCTCGCTCTAGAGGGGCGATTGCTCTGCCGGGCCGGTTCTGCTCAATCTCTATCTGACCGATACGCGAGAGCGGATGAGCGAGGAATGAGTGCTTGTTCCCGTAGGCTGCCTCACCGATCTTCACCGCCAGCTTCGCGTTGGTCAGTGCTTTGCCGTAGTTCTTCATCTTGGTGTACGTATTGCTGATGTTGTAAGTCACGATGGCAAGATACGGGTGCTTGGGTCCAAACACCTTGCGAAACTCGACCCTGGCCTTCCGGAAGTGGTCGATGGCTAGTTTGAACTTGCCCTGGTTGGAGTACGTGTCGCCCAGGTTCGTTAGCGACATACCGATTTCCGAATGAGGCTTGTCTCCGTGGTGTTTCCTGCGGAGTTCGTAGGCCTTCTGCAAGTACGCGATGGCTTCGTCGGGCTTGCTCATTCTGTTCATCGTCGCGCCGAGGCTGTCATAAGAGTCGCCGACGTCGCGGTGTTCCGGGCCCAGGGCCTGTTTGCGGATCCGCAAGCCGGTTTGGTACGCCGCGAGCGCCTGCTTGTATCTGCCCAGTTCACGCAGCGCTTCGCCGATGTTGTGATGTGTCATGCCGGTATCGGCGTGGTTCTTTCCCAGGTGTTTGCTGCGGATGGCCAGCGCCTGGCGAAGTACCACGAGAGCTTGTTCGCGCTTGCCGTGCTGCATGAGCGCTGCGCCCAGGTTGTTCAAACTTGCGCCGATCTTCGGGTGAGCCTCGCCCAGCTTTGCCTTCTGGATGTTCAGCACACGCTTCATTATCGCGGTTGACCGGTCGTACTTACCCGTACGGTGATATGCCAGGGCGACATTGTTCAATGTGGAAACGACCTCGAGGCTGTCCTTTCCGTACTTCGCCTCTCGCAGACGTACAGCGGTCTTGAAACCAACCAGCGCCTTGTCGAACTTGGCGGCGCCTGCGTAGACGAGTCCTCTGCTGCTGGCCAAACTCGCACGTAGCTCATCGTCGCCGAGGCGCTCCACAAGAGCCTGGGCATGATCTGCGGCGCGCAGGCCTTCCTTGAACTTGTGTTGGCGAAAACCGACCACGTAGACCTTTTGGATCCACGCCTTGGCTTCGACACGTACGTGACCGCTGGCGCTCGCGGCGAGTACGGCCGCTTGCAGATTCTTCTCTGCATCGGCCAGGGAGCCCACCAGGCGCTGCAATGAGCCCAGCTGATACCTGGCTTCCGCTTCGAGCGGTCGATAGGCCAGGGCGACGGCCGCCTTCGAGGCTTGTGCGGCCACGGATAATCCGTCCTTGTACCGGCCGGAGTTCTCGAGCGCTCTGGCGCGGGCCAGTTGAGCGCGTAACTCCCGGATTGCGGTCTGCTTGGAGGCGTCCTTGGGCGGTGCGAAGCGGGCGGCCAACTGTTTGCTGTTTGCGCACCCGGTGACCGGGGATAGCTTCGATGCGGCGTTCACGGCCCGATCTACGACTTTCGTGTCCGCCTTGGTGAACGTTTCGAGCACCGCGTCGAGTTCCTGCAAGCGCTGATCGAAACACTGCATGCGCAGGTCCAGCGCGTTCTCGGATTGTTCCTTGTGTACCCGGGTGGCCTCACACGCTGACGTACGCGCCTGTCGCCAGTCCTGGCCGTACTTGTCGATCAGTTTTGTAGACCGCGCGTATGAGTCAGCCTGGTGAGACAGCTTTGTCCGTGCGAACGCTTTGGCGATGGTGTGTTTGCGGCCATCGTTCCACACTGCATCGAGTTGGCTCTGGGCGCCGCGACATACTGACGACTGCGCCACTGACGAGTTCTTACTGCCGGGGCCCAACCACAGGGCGATGACGACGCCGAGAGAGGTCGCGGCGACAACGCTTACCCCCATCGCGACGCGGCGGCGACGAACTACCTCCGGGTTTCGGGCGAGGTCGTCGAGCAGCTCCTGCATGCTCGCGAAGCGGTCGCGGGCGACGAAACTCATCCCCTTGACGAGCGCGCGCCGAATCCGAGCCGGCACATCGCTGCCTTTTGGTTCAGGCTTGAGCTTCCCGTCCAGGATCGCCGCCGCTATTTCCGCCACGGTCGTTACCTCGTCGAAGAACGGATGCTCTCCGTAGAGCGCCTCGTAGAGCGCGACGCAAAACGCAAACTGGTCGCTGCGGGTGGAAGCGCTCTCGCCCGCGTGTTGCTCCGGTGCCATGTAGCGTGGCGTGCCAAGCAGCGTGCCCGTTCGCGTGAGAGAAGTGGCCAGCTCCGATGATGGCTCTGGGGTATCGTCGTCCACTTCATCGACCGCGCGGGCGAGACCGAAATCGGTTACCTGCGCCCTGCCGCGGCGATTGACCATGACGTTGGTCGGTTTGAAGTCTCGGTGGACGAGCCCCGAGCCGTGCGCGACCGCGAGGCCACGGCCAGCGCCGATGAATACTCGGACGGTCTGACTCCACGTGCGTTCGTCTTCGGCCAGCCACTCGCGCAGTGTCGCCCCTTCGACGAGCTCCATCGTGAGGAACACGCCGTCATCATGGGTGCCGACGTCGAGCACCGGCACCACGTTTGGGTGAGCGATACGCGCCTGGGCCTGCGCCTCGCGGACCATGCGAGCTCGGCGCTGGCGGCGGTTTGCTGAGCTGGCGCCGTTTGCGCGCACGACCTTGATCGCTACCGTGCGGTCGAGCTCCGGATCGAACGCTGAGTAGACCGCACCCATGCCGCCTTCTCCGATAGCTTCACGGATGATGTAGCGACCGACTCGGTCTCCGTTTTCGAACGTTGATCGCGCCCGCGGCAGCGATACATTGCTGCCGGCGGAGGTCTTGCTGTCTGGCGTTGACGATTCAGCGCTCATCCGAGTCTGCTATTTAAGCAGACTTTTCGGTCGCCGGTGCCCATCGATTCGACGCCGAGTGCAGCTGGCGCCCGGCCGAGGTGCACTGTCACGGGAAACTGTGTCACTGGTGTTTCGAGACGGACCGCCTGCTGAGCGCACCCGCTGGGACACTGCTCCACTTTGGTAGTTTGCAGCGTTTCCCAGAACAGCTGACGACGCTCACGTTCTTTATCTTGAACTCGTTGCCCGCCCAGCAGCCGGCGCGGTGAGTCGACTGAGAGTAGTAGTTCGTGCGGCTGCCGGCGAGGCTGTTGCTGAATGTCCGCGTGAAGATCGTGCCGCCAGGTGCCAGCTCGACCTTCACCCGGAAACGGAACACGTTCTTGCCGTCGTACTTGTCCTTCGGCGCCGAGTAGTAGGTTTTCACAGCAAGCATGCAGCGCTCGCTTTGGATGGATACGCCGTAGAAGTCGTGGCCGGCGGTTTTGATCGCTGGACGGAATACCTTGTGGTCAGAACCAGCGTTAGCCAGGGCAGGCGCCGATAGGGTGCCGGCGAAGGCTGCCGCAAACAGTAGTGAGCGAATGGTCATATTGCGTCTCCTGTGATGTGCGTGGCGATTCTTTGCAAACGTCGCGCCAGTCGTTTGTGCATTCGCGCCTGGCCCAGAGCGCGGCATCGCTAGCCGTCGTTTCCGCCCATGCCTTTTTCGCGATCGTTCAGCACGATCAGCTGGGAGTCAGGGTCGAAAATCGGGATGTGATCTGGGACGGAACGCGCGCGCCGAGAGATGACATGCCTGTTGGTAGACATGCGCCGGGGGGGAGCCTGGAACTCGCTTAGCCAGCGTGACAACTCTCGGGGGGAAGACCGTTGTTTGTGTCGGCGCATGAAACGGTCCAGGTCGTCGTGGAGTTGGTGGGCGGTCTTGTAGCGGCGCTCCACGTTTGGCTCGAGCGCTTTGGATACGATGCGGTCGAGTTCTGGCGGAATTCCTCGACGCCTCTCCGAAGGCTTTCGCGCAACGCGAAGTTGGCCTACATGATCCAGGATGGCCTTGTCTGACTCGTCGCCATACATGCTCTGGTTGGTCAGTAACTCGTAGAGCACCACTCCGACCGAGAAGATGTCCGCCTGGTGGTCCGGCCGTTCGTATCGGACCTGCTCCGGCGCGACGTAACGGGGCTTCCCCTTGAGCTGTCCCGTCAGCGTCTTTGCGCGTCTACGCTGCGCCTTTGCGATTCCGAAATCGATGAGCTTGACCGTGCCTCCGGCGCTTATGAGGATATTGCTCGGTGTTACATCGCGGTGCACGATGCCCAGGTTGGTGCCGAACGTGTCGCACTTGTCATGGGCATAGCCGAGTGCATCGCACACGCGTGCGATGACGAAACACGCGTGGGCGAGTGGAACGGGCGCGCGCTTCTCGTAAGCGGTCCTGGCGACGCGGGCAACGTCGACGCCGGGGATGTGCTCCATGGCAATGAAATAGGTGCCGTCGTGGCGGCCCAGCTCGTACACGCGACCGATGTTGGGATGGCTGAGCGCTACCGCGATGTGAGCCTCGTCGACGAACATCTCCACAAGGGCCGCGTCTCGCGAGAACTCCGGGAGCATTCGCTTGATCACGAGGTTGCGTTCGAAGCCGTTGGCGCCGCGCGCTTTGGCAAGAAACACTTCTGCCATTCCGCCGGTGCCGACTCGTTTGGTGAGCTCGTACTCGCCAACCCGTCCGAGCCTGGGCCGGGAGTGTGGCAAAGGAGGAGCTGGAGTTTTTTGCCGGCGCATGTTCGCTCGGAATACTGCAACTTCTCAGCCACAACTCCCTGTCAGCGTGGGGCCGGTCAATACAGTTATTTCGTGCGGCGATGCATGGGTTCAGCGCGCGGATGAGACAGTGTGGCGCACCGGTTGTGCAAGGATCGCCACTTCGTTGTGCAAGGTGCGACACATGCGCAGTGCATGGCTCGTGAGTTGCACAGTAGCGCGGCATGCGACTACTTATGATCATCGTGGCCGTGGCCAGTGCTGGGTGTGGGACGTCGTTGCACGGGGACGTTCCGCCGAGTGCGGTCGAGTCCTGCGCGGAACTGCGTACGCTGTGGCTCGATAGAGTTGCGGAAATGCAGAGTTGCGAAACCGCCAGCGATTGTGGAGTAAGAGGGGGAACCATCAATCAATACTGCGAAGCGTTTGGCACCGAGATCTCCGGGTCGTGCGGAGAGATCGTGAACCGCCATGACTACGACGTCAGTTATGCGGCCGAGCTCGACACAGAATGGCACGCTCGCAACTGCCGCATCCCGGACAGCCTGGACTGTTCTGTACCAGCGAAAGATTGTGTTCGCGGAGTCTGCAAGCTCGGTGTTGGTGAACCGAGTTGCCGCCGCTGACCCTCGAGTCAGCGTGGCCTCCCGATACGGGACGGCTTAAGCCACACAGGCTCTGATAGAATTGAGGCGCACAACGATTGGAGACGCCTTGCCGGAACTACGCCTCGCACTCATCTTCCTCGTCGCCGTTGCGACCGCCTGCGGTAGCGCAGCGCCGAACTTCGCCGGCAAAGGCTCACCGGTTACTTCCGCGGACATCGACCAGAACACGGGGTTGATGGAGGCGAAGATTTTGGCCGTAAAGACGGACGGCCCGTGGCTCACGGTCACGGTGGACAAAGGAACGGCTCACGGCGCGTTGGTTCATGGATTCGTCCCGGGGGTCGCTTCAAGAAGTTGGACCAGCCGGTCGGGCCGATGGGGACGGACCAGTGCCGACAAGGGCCGTGTCAGTACGTGGAGGGCGCGGGGCGTGGGGCTGGCGCTAACGTTAGCGGTTGGCGGCCAGTTCGTCATATCAACTCGCAAGAGTCTCGACCCTACGAAGAAGATGATGGACGTTTACGTCGACGACGTGAACATCGTGACTGCCGTGCCGCACGGCTATCGCAAGCTCTCCCACGCGAGCGTCCCACCCGTCGTGTTCGAATCTCCCGATGGCGCCGTGAGGATCGCGCTAATGTACTCGCCGGAACGATCGCTTGGTGGTGTCAAACGGCTTCGCGCCCGGGACGCCGCCTGTGCTGGCTACGGTGGCTTGAGGCGGGCCTACATAGATGGGTACATCTCGGTGTTTGGCAGCTGCGGAGACGGTCGCACCATGTTCGAGATGGTGATCCGGCCGTCCGTCGGCCGCGGGCGACGCATGGCCGCGGTGGTCGTCGTGCGCCAGGCTCAGCTCGACCTGGCCGAGAAGATCCTTAGCAAGCTTCGCACCTCTGCGATCGGACTGCGGTCGGGCACCCAGGGCTTGGCCTCACGGGATCCGTCGGCCGCCCGTCGAGCGCAGACCCGCACCAACGTTAAGGCCAAATCGGACGTAGCACCTTTGGCGAAAAAGGCCCTGTACAGGGGCCAGTACAGTCGTTCGAAGGGGACCTCTTCCCGTGTTCGGTCCGCGGCACCGAGCAACGGTTGCGCCGACTCGGTGTTGTCGTGCTTCGTTGGTACATGCGTGAACCACCGTTGTTCTAATAGCGCCTGGAAATCTCTGGCCAGCGCCGCCCATGTCATCAAGACCCTGAGCCAGCGCCGACGTCCGTACTACCGCAAGGTTCTGGCCCGCATGCCCAGTGGCATCCGAAGCACGGCGGAGTGGGCATTGGTGTCCGCCCAGTTGAACGTCTTCCTCAGGAACAGGAGCAAGAGTTCGTTGAACACATACGAACGAGCCTTGCGCACGGCTGCCAACGGCCGCAGCTCCCGGTACTCATCGGGGCTCCTCCGCGGCGCCAAGGAGGTGGCCGGGATGACCCCGAACTCCGGCGCGCGCACCTCTCGGCGCGGTCGCTCGTCGAAGAAGAACGACTACAACGAGCGACAGCGCAAACACGCCGAGAAGCTCCATCGCGAACACATGCGCCGCGAGCACAACCGCCGCCACAAAGAGTGGATGAAGCGCAACCAACGCTGACCCGGCGTTAGCAACCAGGGTCGCCAGCGCATTGGAAACCGTCGCGGTTTGTGGTTCATTGCGGGTGGGCAGGCGGTGTATGGAGGGGACATGGGGGCGGAGCTGAAACCGGAGCAGTTTCGAGGGTACTTACGGGTGCTCGCGCATACCCTGCTACAGAATGCTGGCCCCGTGCGCGCCAAGGTCGACGCGTCCGACCTGGTGCAGGAGACTCTGTTGAAAGCTCACACGGCGCTGGGGCAGTTTCGTGGTTCAACGACCGGCGAGTTTGCCGCATGGCTGCGGCGTATTTTGGCGAATCAGTTCGCCGACGTTACCCGACACTTTGGTCGTCACAAACGAGATGTTGGTCTAGAGCAGCGCTACCGCGAGACTCTCGATCATTCGGCGTCGAACCTCGAACGACTGGTCGTGGTCGACCAGCCGACGCCGGCCGACCACTTGTTGCGGTTCGAACGCATTCTGCGCCTCGCCGATGCACTCGACGTTCTGCCGGCGGATCAGCGTGCCGCCCTCGAGTTGCATCACCTGATGGGGCTCGGTGTGGCGGAGATCGCGACACAGATGGAGCGAACCCATGCGGGCGTCGCCGGTTTGCTTCGACGCGGGCTCAAGAAACTGCGCGCCAATCTGGCTGATGCGGAAAGCCTGTGAGTGACGATTTCACCGAGACTGATGAGGAAGTCGATGAGCTGCTGGCGAACTATCTCGTCGAACGGGAGTCGGTTGACTCCCAGGCTCAGCTTACGACGATCCGCCAGCGCCTGATTTCTAGCAACCCGGAGTACGCGGCCGATCTGGAGGAGTACTTCGCTGGCGAGGACGGCCTGCATCGGGAGCTGCGTGGCATCCCGACGCGCCTCGCGGACTTCGACGACTTCGAGGACATCACGATTCTTGGCCACGGCGGAATGGGCGTGGTGTATCGGGCGCATCAAAAGAGCCTGAAGCGCGTCGTTGCGATCAAGATGAGTCTGCCCGGGACCGGGGCGCGGATGGCGGGTCGGTTCCGCGCCGAAGCGGAGCGAATGGCCAAGCTCAGCCATCCCAACATCGTTCCCGTGTACGAGGTGAAACAACACGCCGAGCAAGTCTTCTTCACGATGAAGTTCCTCAGCGGGGGAACCGCGGAGGAACGCTTGGACGAGTTCATTGGCGATCCTCGCCGCGCCGCTGAGCTCCTGGTTACAGTCGCCCGCGCCGTACACTTTGCGCACCAGCACCAAACGCTGCATCGAGATCTGAAACCATCCAATGTCATGCTCGACGAATCCGGGCGACCGTTCGTCACCGACTTTGGATTGGGCAAGGAACTCACTGACGATGATGAGGCGGCGGCGTTGGCTAACCCGTCGCGTACCGGTCGGGTGGGCACGCCTTACTACATGTCCCCGGAGCAGGCGGACGCTGGCGCCGTGAACACGGCCACAGACGTGTACGGCCTCGGTGCGTTGCTGTATGTACTGCTCACGGGAAAACCGCCGATTGAGCGGCGAGCCGACGAAGATGATCTAGACGAAGCGCGAGACCGTGGCGCGATTCCGATCCGCCAGCGCAATGCCAACGTGGATCGCGACCTGGAGGCGATTTGTCTGCGTTGTCTCGCACGGGAACCCGAGGACCGGTGGACCTCCGCGGACGCCCTGGCGACTGCGTTAGAACAATGGCTAGCCGGGCGCCAGAGCGTGCGGCCATGGAGTCTCCCGGAGCGGATGTGGCGCTGGGCGCGGCGGCAGCCGGTGACGGCGTTGCTCATGGTGCTGGTGATCATCCTGCTCGCCGGTGCAGACGCGTGGGTTGCGAAGAACGGGTTCGATGCACGCACGAGGCGCGCGAACGACAGCAACATCAACGTCGCGCACAGTGTTGCGGCTACCGAAAGAGAACGGCTTCGGCTCTTGCGCCTCGTCCTGATGACCGCCGCCAATGCGCCGGCCCTGCGCGATGTGCTCGCCAAAGGCACGATAAGCGCCGGGGATGTGGAGTGGCTTGAACACTGGATACGCACGGTGCCGGCGCAGTTGCTCGCACCCTCTGGCATTTCACCTGTCCATAGCTGGTTCTTGCTCGATGCGAAAGGCGACTATCTAGCGCGCTCTGGCCGGGGGGCTCCAGAACGTTCTCCGAAGAAGAACTACGAGTGGCGGGACTACGTGCGTGGCGCAAAGTCGCTCTATTCCGGGACCTACGTTTCGCGAGTCTACAGCGCAAATGAAGGCGAAGCGGTCGACAAGTTTGGGATCTCGACCGCCATTCGCATTAACGGAACCGTACGCGCTGTGCTCGTAGCGTCGGTACCGACGGCTACGACGAAGGGCAGTCTGCTGCCGCGCAAGTCCAAACAGATCGCAGCACTCGTAGGGTTGAAAGACCGCACGGGGCCAACAGAGCCGCTCCTAAACCAGGACGTAATCATCGCTCACCCGCACGTCGGGCATGCTGCGAAAGAGGTGAACAACCTCGCGTTGAAGGCCATGAGGATTTCGGAATACCCTGGGGCTCTGGTCAGTAACGCCTACGATGACCCGCTGTTGGGTGGAGTATGGGTGGCAGCGTTCGTGCCCGTCGAGGAGACGACGTTCATCGTCGTCGTGCAACAAAAGAAGAAGAGCGCCATCGGGTCCCAGGGGGGCGCGGGGACTGCCCTTTTGCGCTGGGGAGGTGGCGTGCTGTTCGTCTGCCTATTCTTGTTCGGCAGCATGCTCTGGCATCGCCGCCGCCTCGCTACTCGGCCCGTGACCTGACCCGCGCCAGCGGCAACTGGAACTAATTCGGCAGAGCGCGGTCGGTTTCCTTCTAGCCGGCGTCTTTATCCCAATGGACAAGAACAGGGGAGGGACGATGGACGAGGGGAACAATCGTGGGGTGGGGACAGACGCAATTCCATCTGCTTACGTGCATAGGGACGGCGCGGTAGCCGCAAAGGGCCGGCTCTACTCGCCTGATGGAGTCGGGATCGCGACGTTCTTCGGCATGCCGCTCGCTGGAGGCATCCTGTTGGCGCTGAATTATCGGACACTCGAGCGCCCGGGTGCGGCCTGGGCCGTGTTCTTCGGGGCGGTCTGTACGACCGCTCTGCTCTTCGCGATCGTGTACGCCGCACCCGAGACCGCACGGTTTGCGTTAGCGCTTCCGTTTGGCGCGTACGCCGTCGCAAAAGCGCTGCAGGGGAAAGAACTGGAAGAACACAGAAACGCGGGCGGCAGCGTCGCTTCGAATTGGATCGCCGCAGGTGTTGGCATGGTCCCGGCCGGCCTGTTCGTCTGGCTCTACTTCTGGTCCGGCGCTTCACGCCTGCCCGACAAGAAGATCAGTTTCGGCAATGGCCAGCAGATTTACTACGAGCGTTCCGTCAACGTCTCGCAGGTGCGTGCGTTGGGCGCCTTTCTAAAGAACGAGGGCTTCTTTGGCGAAGGGGTTGGCGACAGGGACGTGTTGCTTTCGCGAGATGGACGAACGTACGCTGTGTCGTTCGTTTATGAGAAGGGACATGCGAAATACCCGTCCATTCGGTCCGCGTTTCAAACATTCGCGAAGAAGGTCTCGGAGGACGTGTTTAGGGATGCGCCGGTCGTGGTTCGACTCGTCGATGAGCGACTCAGACTTATCGTGCGGATAGGCTGGGGCTCCGCTCCGGTCAGCGCCGCGGAAATAGTGAAGGAGCACCGCGAGCGGTGCGCCGCCAACGAGGCAGACGAGTGCTTAAATCTCGGCGCCGCGTATCGCACGGGCAGCGGAGTGGCGAAAGACGAAAAGCAAGAGGCTGCGGCCTATGACAGTGCCTGCGGGTTGGGACAGTCCAAGGGGTGTTACAACCTCGCCCTGATGTATGCCGAGGGGAGCGGAAGAGCCAAGGACCTGGCATATGCAGCAGAGCTGTATCGCGGCGCCTGCGATGACGGGGAAGCTCTCGCCTGCAACAACCTCGGCGTAGCCTACATGAATGGGGCGGGCGTCACCCAGGATGTAAAGCGGGCTGGAGAGCTGTACCAAAAGGCGTGTGATGCGGGAAACACACTGGCGTGCGAGAATCTCGCCGGCTTGCGGTGAGCGTGTGCGCTCGTTAGCTGGTAGATGGCAATGAGGGGCCAAAGCCAATCGATGTCACGTTGAAACCGAAGTACGCTGACAGCTGATTCGATTGGGTGGTTCGAGAGGGGGGAGAGACGATGGTTGGGGGACGCAGTCGGGCACTCGCGGGTGAGCGGCCGCAACGGTGTCATCATGGATGACCCAGTTGCGGCCCTGAGCATGTCGCTGCACAAGTGTCGTGGTCATTTCGCGATGCTGGTGGGGTCGGGCATCTCTCGCAACAGCGGTATTCCGACCGGGTGGGAGATCGTGCTCGACATGGTCGTACACTACGCCGAGATGCAGGGCGAGGATGCCGGCGATGATCCGGCGGCCTGGTATCGAGCTCGGACTGGCGAAGACCCGGACTACAGCAAGTTGCTTCACCAGCTCGGCCGGTCGAGTACGGAGCGCTCACTTCTTCTTCGTTCCTATTTCGAGCCCACGCCAGATGAACGCGCGCGTGGCATCAAAACACCCACGGCGGCGCACCGAGCGATGGCCCGTCTTGCGGCCCGAGGCGTCGTTCAGGTGTTTCTCACCACGAACTTCGATCGATTGTTGGAGAAGGCCCTCGACGATGAAGGTGTCGTGGCGACGGTTATCGGTACGCCTGACGCGCTCGACGGGGCCGTGCCCCTGAGTCACTCCGAGGTGGTGGTAGTGAAGCTGCACGGCGACTATCGGGATACGCGGATCAAGAACACGCCGGAGGAACTCGAGGAATACGATCCGCGCATCAACCGGCTGCTCGATCGGGTGATCGATGAGTACGGGTTGGTCGTTTGCGGCTGGTCGGCCCAGTGGGACAAAGCCCTGGTCAGCGCCGTGGAACGCTGCGAGAGCCATCGCTATACGACCTACTGGGCCGATGTGTGTCCGCTGAAGGGGCGGGCGGCCAGTTTGCTCGAACGCCGCAAGGGCGTGTTCGTCGACATTGACGGCGCCGACGGATTCTTCGACGAACTCGAGCGCCGAGTGTCAGTACTAGAAGCTCGGCCGCCCCGGAGCAGTGGCGCGCATAGCACGGCTGAAGCCGAAGTCGCTGCGGCAGTCGCATCCCAACCGGTGGCAGCGCCCGAGCCGGCGCAATTGGCCGCAGCGAAGCCCCGGCGCGCCGTAGTGGTCGTCGGACTGGCCGTCGTCATTGTCGCGGCGGCCGTGGCGGGCGTGCTCTTGCGGCCTAGTAGCGGAGACACCCAGAGCAAGTGCTTTGTGCCAAAGGGAGACAAGCGGCTTGAGGGCGGCATCGCCCGATACAAATGGTACGACAAGGAGGCGATGCGTTCCGCTCGTAAGGACTTCAAGGCGTTGCTCAAGGCCTTTCCACAGTACGCCGAGGCGGAAGCATGGCTCGGACACACCTATTGGATAGAGTGGGATCGCCAGTGGAGCCAGAAAAGCTCCACGCTACTGGACGCCAGCGGGCATGTGTCCGACGCGGCGGAGAAGTGCGGGCAAAATCCTCTAATACGTGCTCGTGTTGCGTGGGTACAGTTGCACCTGAAGAACTTTGGCCACGCGAAACGTGAGTTCAAGGAGGCGCGGCGCCTGGCGCAAGAGCAAAGGCTGAACGAGAAGGATCAAAAGCTGGAAAAGAAGGAGATGGACAAGAGAAAGAAGGAACGTGGCCAGATCGAGGCGTATTATGCCCAGTACCTCAACTACACGGGCGACCATAAGGCCGCGGCACAGGTCCTGGACACGCTGCGAGGCAACAACGAGCCCGCGTACTACAACCTTTATCGAGGGCACGCGCACTTCCTGGATAGAAAACCTGAGCTCGCGCTGCGCGCGCTCAAGAAGGCGGTCCAGCGCAAGCACACACTGCTACCGGTTCATCGCCTGCTCGCAGTCGTGTACGCCGAAGCTAACGAGCCGAAGCTAGCAAAGGCTCAGGTTGACGAAGTGCTGGAACAGAGTCCAAACGTCTGCCTCAAGGAGTTGGAAGCCCGTCTCCCGTACAAGGATCCGACAGTTCGAGAGCGAGTGCTGGCCGGCCTCAAGAAGGCCGGTTTCAAGGACTGCCCTCGGTCTCCCCGGTAAGGCTCGGACCGAGAACACACACCTTGCGCGTTACGACGACCGCGGGTGCGCGGCGACCGCTACGCATGCGTCGATGCCGTCCGCCAGTCGCCATCCGCCGGGGGCGCGCTCGATGACTTCGCTGTCGGGGAACGCCGGGCGCAGGCTCTTGCGCAGTCGGTTGATCGAGACGTAGAGCGCGTTACGGTGCTGCAGCGGGTGGTATTCGGATACGCCCCAGACACGCTTGTACAGGGTGTCGGCGGACACTTCGTCTCCGCGGGCTTGAATCAGCACGGACAGCAGCGTGGATTGCATTGGCCTGCCGCTGATCTCGACGGCACCGTCACCCGCGGCGATGGTGGCGCGCACCTCGTCGACGAACAGCTGTCTCGCACCTCGTTCCCGCGTCATGTCTTTGTCGGTGGCTGCGCGACGACCGTGTGCGTCCACGATGTAGCGGTCGACCGCCTCCACGAATCCGAGATGTGCGAGCAACGCGACAATACCGGGTACAGCACGGGCCGCTACTCCGCCTTCGATGGCGGCCAGCAACGTGTCTGCATAGACACTGCCTCGTTCCGGATCCAGGCCGCGCAAGGCCTCGGCCAATAACTCGTTTGCCTCTGCCAGGCTGTGGTCCCGTCGGGCCAGCGCCGCGGACAGAATCGCGCAGCCGACCAGGACCGAGCGCAGCTCTCCTTGCTTGCCAAGCTCCTTCGCCGAGTCCAGGGCCTGCTGGGACAATACGATGTCGGACCGGCGTCCTCGCGCGAAGTACGTGGCGGCGAGGAACAATTGCGCGCGGGCGGACTCATAGTGTCGCGACCGCTTCTTGTAGTGGTCCACCGCCGCTTCGGCGAGCTCTACCGCGCGATCTCTGTTGCCTCCGACGAGCTCGACGCCGGCGTGTTCAGCGTCGATGGCCGCACGGGCCGCTGCCATGTCCGGCGACTGGACCTGCTCTCGGGCGAGGGCGATGTGTTCGAGTCCTTGTGTCACGTCGCCCTGGATGGTGTATGCGTGGGCATGGGCGCAATGGGCGCGCGCTCGTGAACGCGGCCCGATGTGTTTGCTCTCCAGGGCTTTCGCCGCGAGTTCATGGGCCCGATCGCACTGGAGCGCTTCAGCCGCGAGTAAGGCTTGCAGCGCCACAGCCTGCGCGGCGGGGTTGCCGAGGTGTGCCTGCTCGGCCAGGCGCGCACTCCGCGCGGCCAATCCCTGGGCTGCGCCGAGCTCTCCGATGGCGGCGAGTGCGCAGCTGCCGTAGTAGCCGGCCAGGTATGCGTTGATGATGTCGCCGTGGCTGCTCAGGTACTCGTGGGCCTCACGCAGGGCGGTGCACGCCTTGCGCACTTCGCCGTTGGCGTAGTCGACCAGCGAACGGTACAGCGCGGCAACTCGTCGGCGAGCTCCGGCTTGTTCGATCAGCGCCGCCGCTTCTCTGGCGCGTCCCATCTGATCGCTCTCGATACAGGACAGGGTCTCGACCATGGCGAGTCTGCTCGATAGGTCGTCGAGGCCCGCGCCCTCGAGGGCCAGACGGCTCTTGCGCGCTTGCTCGGCGCCACACTCGAAGCTCTCGTCGAACATCAAGCTGATGCTGCGCATCCAGCCCCAACGGCCGCGTTGGCGCGGGGTAGGGGACGCGAGCGCGGACAGGGCGCCGTCCAGGATGTCACGAGCGCGCGCACCATCAGAGGCGAACACGGCCGCGTTTGCCAGTTGTAGCTGGGCCTGGAAGCGCACCGTCTCGTCTGGCGTGCGTTCAGCCGCCCGCTGGAACAGTGTCTCCGCGCCCGCGAAGTCGCCATCTCGCAAGGCGAGTTCCCCGGCGAGCAAGCAGTAGTGTGCGTCTTCACTGTCGGTTCGGTCGCTACCCACTCGCTCGAGTACGTCGTGGGCAGCCGCAATCATCGACGCGCGTACCAGGTTGCGAGCAACGATCAGGTCGATCGCAATGCGCTGGTTTGGCAGTGCTTCGCGGAGCTGCTCGAGGGGCTCGCGCAACAAGTGATCGCTACCGGCCGTGGCGAGCGCAGAGTGCCAGCGAACGACAACGCCCCACGCCTGGTCGGGCTTGTTCGCCGCCATGAAATGCTCGATGGCGTCGACGGCGAGAAGCAACGACGGCGCCGCGGCGGAGCCCAGCTCGGCCAGACACAGCTCGGCGGCATCGGCGTGGGCAGACGCGAGCTGTGAGGGCGACGCAGCACCGAGCACGGCTTCTCGGATGAGATCGTGCACCACGACCCGATCGTCGCTCACATCGAGCAGGAAGCGTTGTTCCAGGGCGCTGATTGGATCCGAGGTTTCGCCGCTCGACCACTTTCTGCGCAACAGGGTGCTCGACGGCCGGTGGCTGGTCACCGCGGCGGTTAGCAGCAGGTGCCGTTGGGGCGCCTCGAGTTCGCCAAGAGAGTCGGTCACCGAGTCCGCGTTGCCCGTGCGGCCGCTGAGCATGCGGCGGATGTAGAACGGGCTGCCATGGCTCGCCGACATCAACTGCTGGGCGTCACACGGTGGCAACTGCATTCGTTCAGCCAGGGACTTCATCATTTGTTCGGCGGCCGAGGGCTCTAGAGGGCCCAGGGTGGTGACCACTGGTGGCGGTGCATGGGGCGGCAGCTGCAGCTCCACCCGAGACGCGACGAACAACCTGCTCTTGCTCACTCGTCGGGATAGGTAGGCAAGTGCCTCTGCGACCGGCCCGGCCGATAGATGGTGCACATCGTCGACGAATAGCAGGTAGGGGCGCGCTTCGAGGGCGTTGGCCACTACCTGGAGCTGTTCGTTGAAGTGCTCCTGCTCGGTGGCCTGTCCCCGGCGGGGTTCGGCGCCGGCGCCTGTTGCCGCCAATAACTGAGCGAGGATGCGTGACGTAGTCGTTCCGGCCCCGACGTCGACCAGCAGCGGCACAGCGTCGCTCCATGCGGGCAGCGTTCGGATTTCGCGTATGACCTCGTAGACCAGCTCGCTCTTTCCAATGCCTGCGACCCCATAAATCAGGAACAAGACGTCTCGCTCCAGGTGACCGAGAACGCGCTCAACTTCTGATCGGCGGCCCGAGAACGAGCTGACCGGGCGCGGAAATACCGGCGCAGACCACAAACCCGACTCGGAGCCGGCTCTTGGAGTGCGTCGCGCCATCGCGCGCATCTTACATACTCATCGCGGAGCTGGGAGCGGTGTACGCAGTGCTCGGCCTTATTTCTCGGCTTATCTCTCTAACCGGTTCTTACACTGCTGGTTTGCGAAACCCTGTTAACGCTCGAGCCAGCCCCTCACCAGAGGTACCTCGCCGGTGAGCACAAACTTGGGCTCAAAGTGTTCGACCGCGCGGAGCACTTCAATGGTGACGATGTCCGCCCACACCGTGAGGTCCACCCCCATCGAACGGTACGTCTGATGAGTACCTTCGGTGAGCCACGACGGATGGAATTCGATGACATCGACTGGAGGGAAATCTCCCAGGGGCCTGGTTGCCATCAGCGGGCGCGGCGCGCCGAAGTCCGCGCTCAGGCGAACCCGCGCCGGTTCTGCGTCCTTGTTCACCGGCCAGCGAGGGTTGGCAGTGAGCGCGTTCAATAGCTCTGGACCGGAGCTGTCGAAGATGACTTCGAATCCCAGCCCGAGGTCGACGGCGGCCTGTTCCAGGGTCGCCAACTGGTCCAGGGCGCAATCAGCATGCTGGGTCAGCTCGGAAGCGGTGTGTTGGCCGCCAGACTCGTCGACGGTGACCTTGAGTTCGAACTTTACGTAGAAGCGGTCGCCGTTGTGTGGTCGTAGATCTCCAAGAGTGAGCAGCCGGATGACCTCATCGGTTGCTTCGGTCGCGCCGACGAGCGTGTTGTCATCCGCGTCGGCATCAGGTGGATCGTGAGCGAACAGGCAGCGCCGGCCAACCGAGTCCCAGACCAGATCTAGCTCGGTGCCATCGAACATCAGTGTACTGCCGCTGTCGACGAGTTCGAACGACTCGCGCAACGCGTCGAGGGTGTCATCTCTGGATGGATCGAGCCGGCCGGTGCAGTTGGAGTTGTGGCACATGACCAGAACAGGTGGGCGCGGGTCGCAGCCGGCGACCATTGCCAACACCACTACGGCAGCGATGGCGCTACAGGGCCGATGCATATTCGAACCTCAGGAACAGACCCGTATGGAATCTCTCGTTGACGCCCACTTGCAGCGAAAAGAAATCACTGGGCAGGCCGCCGCCGTGCTTGGCCATCAATATGGCCATCTCTATGCCGAGGCGACCGCGAATCTGGCCCCCGAAAAGGGATGGTAGTGCCGCGCTCACTCCGACGAGCACCTTCTGTTGCCATTGGTGGCCACTCGAAATTGCGATCGACGTGGCGCGCCATCCGAACATGAGGCCCCAATCAGCCTTAGGGGATAACCACTCGCCAGCGAGGTCCAGAGCGTGTTCGCCGTCGGAGAATACAATCGGATCGACAACGATTGAGGTGTCGATCCGTCCCCAGCGAACGCCGCCGGTCACACGCAGGGGATGCGTGCCGAAGTCGGAGCGCACGTTTACGCCTGCATGCCACGCGCGGTCCGCGGAGTCGGCTTTGGCGGCGTCTGCCCACGCGGTTGTATTAGCGCTGCCGAGACACGCGACCGTACTCATGGCGGTCAGCAGGCAGCGCAGTTGATGCGCTCGTCCCCGTTTGAACATGATGGTCAGTGTACACGCGGCGCCATGAGTACGATGCGCGCCCCACGTGATATTGGCGTGACATCCGGCAGCTCAGCCGGACGTGGTCGTCGTTTGCCACGTCACCGAGTAGCCGCGCCCAGGCACCGTATCGATCAGGTCGTCGACGCCGATACGTTGCAGTGACTTGCGTAGGCGTCGCACCAGTTGGCGCACGTTTTCGTCACTGGCGTATCGGGACTGGAACGGGAGCGATCGCGCCAGCTCTTTGGCAGCGACGCAGCGCGACAGCTGGGAGGGGGAGTCCTCTACAGCCAGCGCGCGCTGGCCAAGCGCGTGCAGTAGCTCGAACTCCATCGGCGTCAGTGACAGGTCGCTCCAGTCGCCGTCGTTGCTTTCCTTCGCCAGGGCCAGGCCGGTGCGTTGTCCGTCCGCCGTGACCGGTGCCGCGATGAGCACGATGGCCTTCGTGGAGTCCGGCCGCGACAAGATGATCCGAAGTGCCTGGGCACGCGAAGCGTCGGCAGTCTCCGCCGGTGGGGTAGCGCCCATAGCGAGCGTTTCGCCACCTGCGACGAACACGAACGCTATCTCACCGAACACAATCTGTGTGACGCTTTCCAGCGTACTCCGACCCTCGGCGCGGCTATTCGCCACGCTGGTACCGTTGCGGCTGCCCAGGTCGCGTAGGCGCCAGCCGTCGGCGCGCTGTTCGAGCATCGCGTGTTCAGACGATACCGATCGATCCAGAATGGTCACATCGGCGGAAGGCGATCTACCCACGAGGGTACGGCCCGCGCCGAGCGCGTGAGGTCGCCCCCATTGGTCAACCAGCCAGCCGTGTGCGCTAGCAGAGTCAGCGCTTGTCGAGATGTGTTCCGGCAAGAGGCGCTTGCATGCGGGCAACGCGTCTGCACAGGATTCGCAGAGTGCCCCGCGAGATGGGGCGCCTTGGCGACAATGAGCGCATACGCCCATGCGTCGATTCAATCACTGCGTCCTCGCGGTTGCAAGCAAGGTCAGGACCCGTGGGCGCGTTTACTAAGATCGACCGTGAGCTGCTGTATTCTGCCACTTTCGCGCACTGTCTGAACGCCGGAAAACTCCCCGTCATCGTCGCCGTTTTCGGCCCACCACGATTCTGCTTGTAGTGTCGTCCACTTTCCGGACTCGGGCAGGTTGGACAGATCTTCGGCCAGTTGATAAGCGCTCGCCGGCCGTTCATCGGGCTTCTTCGCCAGGCATTGCAGTACGAGCTGCTCGAATTCGGCCGACATCTCGTTGTCGCAGCGAGCGCTGGGCCGCGCCGGTGGCGTAACTACATGGTGCCCGCACACCGCGACGGCGCTGTTGCCCTCGAACACTGGCTCACCGGTCAGCAGGAAGTACGCCACCGCGCCCAGGGCGTACAGATCGCTCGTCGGGCGCACATCGTCCGGGGAGGTGATCGCCTCGGGAGACAAATACCCCGGAGTCCCAGCGACAACTGTGTGGGCCGTGACTCCGCCACTCTGGTCGAGCTTCTTTACCAGACCAAAGTCCACGACCTTGACGACATCCGGGATATCGCCCCGCACACACAGGATGATGTTCGCGGGCTTGATGTCCCGGTGAATGAGGTCGCGGTTGTGAGCCTCGTTGAGCGCACCGCACACCTGTTTGAGCAAGTGCACGACTCGAGCCGCGGGCAGGGGGCCGTGCAGGCGCACCAACTTGTCCAGGTCGATGCCGCTGAGGTACTCCATGACGTAGTAGAACGTGCCGTCCGGACTGCGTCCGTAGTCGAAAATCGCGATCGTATTCGGGTGGGACAACTGACTCGTCAGCTGCACTTCGCGTTCGAACCGCTGAAGAGTGATCTGACTGGTTGTCTCGCCGCGCAGTAGCTTGATCGCAGTCGGGCGGCGTAGCATTCGGTGGCTCGCCTTGTAGACGACGCCCATTCCACCCTCGCCCAGTTTCTCGCCGAGGGTGTACTGGCCCAACTGCAGAGCTTCGTCGACCTCTGCTCGCAGCCCGTAAATGACGCCTGAGCCTAACGACGCCATCAAGACGGCAACGAGTGCGATCAAGGCGGCGCCCGTAATGAAGCCGGCGGGGTGCACCGTGAGCACGTTCGTCTCGAGTGACGCGATCACCGCGTACGCGCCGAGCACGGGAAGAACGCCGAGCGTCGATACATAGAATGTGCGTCGTCGTGTGCTCGGAAGAAACAGAGCACGACCGACGACGATGAACGAGTACATCGTGATCGTTAGGTAACCGTTCAGCTGCCGGTCGCTGGTGATATACGCGACGACTCCGGCAACCGTTCCGAGGGCGAGCAACACGCCGGCATCCATGGTGTGCAGGGCCCGGGCAGACCGGACGCTGGAGCCACGAGCGATCATGCCGATCCCCACAAGTATGATTGCGCCCAGGCCGGTGCAGATGACCGCCGCTGCGTAGTGGGTGGGCCGTCTCTGGTCACTGAGCGCAAAGAACGTGACCGCCAACGCGCCGACCACCAGGTACAACGTGGCCATGGTCGCGCTGTATACCCAGAGGCGACGCTGCAAGAACTGGCGCCCGGCGAGGGAAGATAGCGCCGGATCCCAGGAGGTTTGACTCACTGAGTGCTCCCCTGACCCCGCCGGTCTTCGCGCCCGCCTCACCCCACCCGCTCCCATAGCTGAACGTCACAGAAGCTTAGTGGCGAGTCAAGCGTGGCGATTGGCCATCCATAATGCGCCGTGAGCGACGCAGCGGACTCGGTGTGGCGTCCCCGTTAGACTCTCCAACGCTCAGGGCGTACGCGGCAGCAGCCGTTTGTCCTCGTGCGTCGTACTAGCTCCAATTTGAGATTGGGGCAGATAAAGGCGAGGGAGGGTGACGGTTGTGCGCAAGATAGTTTCCCCTCCAGTTTCGGTCGCGGTACATTGGGGATTGGAGTGTCCGAAACACCCGAAAACACCGCACTTGCCGAGCTTCTTGGCTCGATAGACGATCGCCGAATCCGCCGGAAAGTCCTAAAGCTCCTCCAGTTCGGGGAGGAGGCCGTGCGGTCCCTTGGCGAGCTGGATTCTGCGCTCTACTTGCGCGAAGGCGGAGAGGAGCAGCTTCAGATCGTCGCCGACGCCGTGATGAGTCACGTGCGCCGACTCCTGGAGTACCTGGGTATGGTCGCCTCTGCGGTCGAATCGAGTCCGGATATTGGCGTTCAGGCCGACGACTTTGAGTTCTCCCTTGGGGATTCCCCGGCCAGCCCGGCGCCTAAGCCTAAGCCAAAAGCATCGTCTGGCATCGTGCCCCATCGGGATCGTACCGACGCTGACAAGTGGGAGGCGCTCGCGTCGGAGATGGACTCCCTACAGTACGGGCTCGGATCGGAAATCAAGGAATTCGATCGACGGTTTTCAGAGGCCCTCGAACACGATCGCAAGGACCAGGCTGTCACCGATCTGAACGACGCAACGACCTCGCTCATGGACGGCGTCTTTGCCGTCATGACGACGGTCTACGAGTGCTTCCTTGGCTACGCAGAGCCCGAGCGCATGATTCCGGGGCATCGGGACACGTTGGGTAAGGCACTCGCGGTGCGGCGGGCCGTCGCGGAGTTGCGCCGAGTGGTGCAGGGGTTGAACAAAGCGGTTCAGAATCGCGAGAGTGACCCTGCCGTGGCGGAGACGAACTACACGAGCATCGTCGACGCTATTGGCAGTTTCATCGACGGTGACACGTTCTTCTACCTGCGCTCGGACGACCGAAAAGAGTTCGGGCAGTTCCGCGAGCTCCTGACCGGGGGCAGCGTAAAAAAGAACCGGCGCCAGTGTGAGGGGCTCGACAAGTATCTCGACTCGTTGTCGTTCGTATCCCAGCGGGGCGTGCTCATCAAACACGATACTGACCTGCGAGCGAAGATGGTCCCGGAGCTCGATCGCGCGATCAAGTTTGCTCGGCTCCTTCCCGAAGTCGTGTGCGAGGTGATTCATCAGGAGTTCGTGAAAGGCGAACGGCTGTTTGGCCTCAACGACGATCTGGACCTGCTCATTCAGCGGTGGGGCGTGCTCAGCGAGGATCAGCGAAACGATGTGGACGAGGTACTACCGATGGCAACTCGCCTGCGTGAGTTAGTGCAGCCACCACAGCGTGCTGCTCAACCGTCGGGTGGAGATTTTTTCTAGCAAGCGTGAGTCGCTGGCCGCTCGCTAGTACGCGAGCCAGTATGAGAGTTTTCGCATCGCAGCCCCGTCGCGCCTCCGCACGGCGGGGCGGATACTCGGGTTGCCTCCTCGCACCCAGCGGACGGCTTCTCAACTAGCCGCTGAGGACGGGTGCAAGCGCAAGTATTGACGATCAGTGGCGGCAGAACTGGTGTGGTGCTTGCACAGGGGTGGGGCAGGAGTCTCGCCCGATGAAGAAGAAACTTGGTCTAATCCTGTTTGCGTTCACGCTCATGTTCACCGCCGTTGGCTGCAACGACTGCCAGCCGTGCGAAGACCCATCGCAGATCTTCTGCGCCGACTGAGCCCAGGCGACGCGCAACCGTCGGTAAACGACTCGCCGCGCTACTGCTCTGGCGTGGACGGAATTGCCGCGTAATCCGACGGGGTAAGCACCCGGTCCAGGCAATCCAGACAAAAGTCGAAGTTGGCCAGTTGCGGATGAGGTTTGCCGGCGTGATCGCCGCCGCAGCGCTCACATGGCTCGATGCCGAAGCGGTCCAGCGGAACGCCCATGCGTAGTAGTTCACCCCGGGTGATCACGCCGTGCACTTTTCCTTCTGCGACGATGGGGACACACCCTGTCCTTTCCTCCGCCATCAGCGTGGCTGCCTCTTCGAGAGTGGCCCACGGCTTGAGAGTCACGAAGTTGGTGCTCATCCTATCGGCGACTGTCTCGTTTTCCAGGATCGGCGGGACAAGTCGGCAGCGGCACGCCACGCCCACGAGGTCGCCCTGTTCGAACACGAGCATATGACGCACACCGCGTAACCGGGCGCGAGCGTCGGCGGTGGCTAGCCGAGTCTGCGGCGTCACCCTCAGTGCTGCGACGGCGAGCTGCATCACGGCACCTACGCAATCGTCTTCGGTCCACTGGCAGCGGATTGTGACGCTCTTGCGGTCCTGGGTCGGCAGGAAGTTGACGAACCGCGGGCAGGCGACGCATTCCAGGGCGTCGTGGGCGCGCGCACCAGCCTGGCAGCGTAATCGGGCCGCCCGGAGCAGCCGCCATGCGTAGTTCTCACCACGCTCGACCTCGCCTATGACTTCGCCGCGTACTTGTCTTACCAACTCTCGATCGTCGTCGGAACGGTCATCGCTGTGCATGGGACCTCCAGATGTCAGTCGCCAACACCGAGCTCATCGTAGTCAACGGGCTCGAACGCTCGCTCCATACAGCTGCCGCACATGTACACGTTTGCCATGCTGGGATGTGCGCTCACATGGTCGCCGTCACTGCAGCACACACAGACCTGGCCCATGGGAATTGCGTATGTGCCGGAGCCTTCTGCGAGGGTGGGGATTTCTACGCTGTCGCGAGTTTCGGCCTCCACGCGGACACGTTGTGTCGCTGTTGCCGTCTTTGCCACCCCACCTGCGATCCACTCATGCTGTTTCCTGATCATCGCCGCCTCCTCCAAAAAAAACACCCGACCCAGTTGGATGATCTCATCTCAGCCGGCTTCTCCGGCGACGAGCGTCAAGTCTACGGCGCTGTTGATCTGTGTTTGGCGCGTTACCGGATTGGTGCGAGCAGGTAGCTAGCTGCCCGATTCGATTGGCTGGGTTTACTCAGTTACATGACGTCGCCGTGAGCGCGGGCGCGTGGCGGCGTGCTTGGGGATGATTGAACTGAGGTGCTAAGCTGATTTGGGGGTGGCGGGGACAACCAGACATTCCGATTTGGAGCTGACGACACCGACCCGAACCGTGGGAGTCGAGGACCGGCAAACCAGGGAATCGGAGCAGCAGCCAGAAGACATAGAGCGAGGATCTCGTCTGGGGCGTTACACGATCCTCGAGACGCTCGGCCGAGGCGGCATGGGAGTGGTCTATGCCGCCTACGATCCTAAGCTGGATCGTCGCGTCGCGCTCAAGGTGTTGCGTGCTCGAGACCGGGGCGACGATTCCGCGCGTGCCAGATTGCTCCGCGAGGCTCGGGCGATAGCTCGACTGTCCCACCCCAACGTCGTCTCCGTGTACGACGTTGGGCTGTTGAAGAACGGGATCTACTTTTCGATGGAGTACGTGCCGGGACGCACCTTGTCGCGCTGGTTGGCAGATGAAAAACCGGATTGGCCGCAGGTGGTCGAGGTCATGCTGCAGGCTGGCCGCGGGCTCGCGGCTGCTCACGCGTCAGGGCTGGTGCATCGAGATTTCAAGCCGGCCAATGTGATCGTTGGTGAGGACGGTCGCGTGCGTGTGCTCGACTTTGGATTGGCCAGGACCACCGAGGCGCACGAACCGAATGCCGAGGAGTCGTCGGAGCTCGAGCACACACCGGAGCTCACGCGGGAGGAGTACTCCTCACAGACTCCGGTTACGCGAGACGGCATGGTGGTCGGAACTCCGGTCTATATGTCGCCTGAACAGTATCGAAACCAGGCGGACGAGCGCAGCGACCAGTACAGCTTCTGCGTCGCGCTATACGAGGGCCTCTACAGAGTCCGTCCGTTCTCCTCGAGGAACCGGCGGGTGGTGCGGCAGCTAACACTAAGAGGCAAGTTCGACGCGCCGCCTGCTGATGCGAAAGTTCCCGCGCGGTACCAGACCATCATCGAGCGGGGGATGAGCCTGGCGCCCGAGGATCGCTACCCGTCCATGAACGCGCTGCTGGCCGCACTTGGACGAAGGCGACGGAATGTATGGCGCATCGCCGCGGTTGCCGGCGTAGCCGCGGCGGTTGCAGGCGCGCTAGTCGTGAACTCCGTCGACCGTGGCGCTGCCCAGGTGTGTCAACTGGCCAACGACAAGTTGGCCGGAGTTTGGGACGAAGCTCGTAAGACCAAGGTGCGCAGTGCCTTCACCGCAACCCGGGTCGCGTACCAAGACACAGCGTTCACCACCACAGCTGCTGCCCTTGACCGCTACTCTGCCGATTGGCTGGCCATGCACCGTGAGACCTGCCTGGCGACCGAGGTGCGCCACGAGCAATCCGCTCAACTACTCGATCTACGGATGATGTGTTTGCATCAGCGCCTGGACGAACTCAGAGCGCTGACCCGCCAACTCGCGAGCGCCGATGCGCGGGGTGTCGAGAAAGCAGTTCAGGCGTCTGGCGCTCTGGGCTCGTTGTCTCGCTGCGCCGATGCGCGGACCCTGACCGCCCAGGTCACTCCACCGCACGATCCCAAGGTCAGGACGCGGATCGCGGATGCGCGCAAGCAGATCGCGGAGGCGAGCGCGTTGCGGGCCGCCGGCAAGTATGGACGCGCCCTGAAGGCGATTGAATCGGTCGTGAGCAGCGCGCGCGACATTCGCTACGCGCCGCTGTTGGGGCAGGCGCTGCAGGCCAAAGGTCACATCGAAATCAGTGCAGGCAATGCAAAGGCGTCGGCCAAGACCTTGCTCGAGGCGTATCTGTCCGCCGTAGCGGGGCGCGACGACCACACTGCGCTACGTGCCGCGACTAAGCTCGTGTTCGCGGTCGGCTACAGGCTGGGTAAACACGAGCAGGGCCACACCTGGGCACGTACCGCAAAGGCGATTCTCGATAGAGGTATTGATGACCCGTCGCTGGAAGCAGATGTTGAAAACAACCTCGCAATGGTTCGCGTAATACAGGGGCGGTATAGCGACGCGGAACGACACACTCGGCGAGCGCTCGCTTTGCAACGGCGCGTGTTCGGTGATGCCCACCGCGATACCGGAAATTCGCACCACATGCTGGCGGTGATCCTCAAGAAGAGAGGTATGCATCAACGCGCGCTCGCATCATATCGCAGAGCTTTGGCGATTCATCGCGCGGCTCTTGGCGATTCGCACCCAAGCGTTGCCATGTCCCTGCACAACGTGGGCGTCGTGCTGAAACGGCTCGGTGATGACATCGGTGCGATGAAATCGTTGAAACGCGCGCTCGCGAGCTGGGAGCGCAGTCTACCCAAGAGCCATCCGAACATCGGCATGGCTTTGCTCAACCTCGGCGCCGTTGAAACCAAGCTCGGCCAGTTCGATAAGGCGCGTGAACACCTGCGCCGCGCGCGCACGATCAAGACCCGCCGGCTAGGCGCGAAGCACTGGAGCATCGCCAAACTCGACCTCGCGCTGGGAGATGTACTGCGACGGCAGGGCAAACAACGTGACGCGCTGGTGACGTATCAGGGCGCGCTGAAACAACTCGAGGCATCCCTTGGTGGCAAACATCCGGAGGTCGCCGGGGCCCTCGCGATGATCGCAGAGGTGAGCCTCGAACTGGCCGACCACGCTAACGCTCAGAAAGCCTACGTGCGTGCGCTGGCGATTCGCGAGTCGACGAATTCAAACTATCGGACTATCGGCGACCTGCGGGTTGGTCTCGGCCGTGTGGCCCTCGCGACCAAGCAACCAGGGGCCGCTGTGCCTCACTTGCGACAAGCTCTCGCTGCATATCGAAAAACCAAGGTCAGCCCGACGCTGCTCGCCGTCGCACGCTTCGTGCTCGCACGGGCACTGAGCCATGAGCCGAGACGACTCGACGAATCAAGGAAACTGGCCAGACAGGCTCTCGCCGAATTCCGGGGCGCAAACGCCAGCCCGGCTCAGATTGCCGGGGTCGAACGCTGGTTGGCGCGCACGCCGACGCGGAGCCCGTTGCCTAAGAAATGATTCGCGGCCAGTTCGTTGCTAGCTCCAAGTGTGGGGGCAACGCCAGCTCTAGTTGTGGCCGAGCACTGCCTGTCGCAATGTCTCGTACGCCGTTTGCAGATTGCCGGCGACACTGCGGAGGTCGGGCACGGCCTTGCGACACGCGATGAGTCCGAAGTCGAGTGTGTCCAGGTAGCTGATCAACGTGAAGTTGATCGCCTGGCGCTCGAACAACAACGAGACCGGGTAGATTGCTTCGAGCCGGGCGCCCCGTTCGTACAAGGGGGTGCGCGGTCCGGGCACGTTGGACACGACGACGTTGAACGGTAAGGGGGCGAGGGACGCTTTGCCCAGCAGCTGCATCGCGATGGCTGGGAACGCGACGACGAGGCTGTACGCTGCCGCCGCGTCCTTGGACATCTTGCGGATCATGTCTTTGCTGTGGCGTGACGAGGCCGCGATCGTCTCCAGACGTTCGACGGGGTCGGCGATATGGGTGCCGAGGTTGCACAGGACACTGGATACCCGGTTGCCGGCGGGGCCTTCTCCCTCGCTGCGCAGGGACACGGGCAGCATCGCGATGAGTGGTTTGTCGGGCAGCTCGCCACGGCTCAGCAATAGGTCGCGCAGAACGCTAGAGCACAAAGCGAGCGCTACCTCGTTGACCGTCGCGCCCGCGGCTTTGCCGATCTCACGCACGCCGCTGAGGGGTAGACGTTGGAACGCGAAGCTGCGTCGGTCACTCACCATCTGGTTCAGGGAACTCTTCGGGGCAGAGTAGGGCATGGAGGTCAGGTTCGAGGGGTCGCGCCTTGCCTGACGAGCCATATTAAAAAGAGCGCGGCCGATTTCCGGAACAGCGCTGGCTTGGGACGTCAGCGACGTTGCAGTCCTGGCCAATCGCGCGCGTCGACTCAACCGGTTTCGTTTAGGTGCACGCGGCTGTTTTCGTTTTTCAGCCCACAACGGAACCGTATCTGCGTCCGGTGTATCGCTCAGTGCGCTCTGCATTCGTTTGATACCACTGACACCATCGATGCACGCGTGGTGGATCTTGTAGTAGACGCCGTAGCGACCATCGTCGAGTCCGTCTACGACATGGCATTCCCACATGGGCCGGGACTGATCGATCGGGGTGGAGTGCAACTCGGAGACTGTCTTCATTAGCTGATCGTCATCACCCGATGATGACAGCAGGCTGCGCTTCACGTGAGCACGAACGTCCACGTCCGACACTGGCCGCCAGCTTGGCGCGCGCCCTTTCGGCGAATGCAGTTGCCAGTTGAATGGGTCCGCGCACACCCGCGCCTGGCGGAGTTTGTCGAAGCGAGCGTTTGCATCGCCGGCGCCGTTCTGGGGTTCCTCGAACACCAACAAACCACCGACATGCATTGGCGTGGTCGGCGTCTCCAACTGCAGAAACAGCTTATCCAGAGCGTTGAGCTTGATCCCCATCACTTTCAGCGTGGGCGCTTGGGCTCCTTGTCCAGTTGACCATCGTCAATTGCTGCCGGCGAGCAGTGTAATATGGGGCGTGGCCAGTGCTACGGGAAGAATGTCGGCCGAGATCCCGGGCCATTTGTTTCACTTCATGCGTGGCAGTCGAGCGATTGCGCCGCTGTTGATTCGGTTGAGTGAGTTGGAGAGTCTCCTCCACCCACCGCGCTCGATTGACCGGCCGGTGTTTATTACCGGAATCGCTCGCGCGGGCACGACGATCACCCTCGAGCTAGTCGGCCGTCATTCGGACGTGGCGACTCATCGCTACTCGGACTTTGTGTTGCCGTACTTGCCCGTATGGTGGAATTGGTTGTTTCCGAGACTGCCTGGGGAGAAGCTCGACGAACCGGTCGAGCGGTTGCACGGTGACGGCATCATGGTGACTCATCGCAGCCCGGAGGCGATCGAGGAAATGTTGTGGTTGGAGTTCTTTCCGGCGCTACACAGTGCGCCGGACAGTCACGTCATGTCCGCGGCTACGAGCAATCCCGCCTTCGAGCGCTTCTACAGGAACCACATCGGCAAGCTGCTGCGGGTTCGCAAGCAATCACGCTACGTCACCAAAAATAACTATCTGGTTGGTCGCCTCGGCTATTTGCTGGGCCTATTCCCGGATGCGCGCGTGCTCATCATCGTACGAGACCCGGTCAATCACATCGCTTCGTTGATGAAGCAACACCGCATGTTCCATGGCTTCAGCAAGACCTCGCCGCGCCAGCTCACCCTCGTCAACCTCGCGGGCCATCACGAGTTCGGACCAGGGCGGCTGTGTCCGCACCTGGCTACGTCAGCGCGCGTCGCCGAGATCGAACGCAATTGGCGTGACGGACACGAGGTGCGCGGCTGGGCGTTGCTTTGGGCCATGGTCTACGATCACGTGGCGAATCAGTTGCGCGACGATCCGACCATTCGACGGGCGACCCACGTGGTAACCCACGAGGGCCTATGTGACGACTCGCGGGATGTGATCGCTGGGATCCTCGAACACACCGAGCTCGCGCAAGCGCCGTTCGAGCCGGTGATCGACGAGTATGCGAAGAAGCTCCATCGGCCCAGTTACTATGAGCCCAACTACACATCCGCGGAGCGAGCAGACATCGAAGCGATCGCCCGGCCGACTTACGAGCGGATACGCCGCCAGCAAGGATGACACGAACGTCGGGGGCTGTCGTACCTAACTCGGCTGGCCTGGGACACCGTGTGACACGCCGCTAAGAACGACACACCTTACTTTTGTCGTCGAGCCACCGCCGGCTTCGTGTTTTCATTGGCTCACGGAGACGGGTCGAGGGAGATTGCTCGGCGATTCGAGACAGCTTCGGGAGGGAACGGCTATGGGTGGCAAAGCGCGGGCGAACGCGTCGGTTGCGGAAGCAGGCAACATCGGGACCAAGGACGACAGCGGCGCGAGTCTGGGGGAGATTCTCGCCACCGCAGAAGAAACGTATGCCCGCCGCGAACTGCTGGATGAGCTGGAAGACGAGTTGCTCGATGCTTGGCGAGCAGAGCATCCCTTTACCGATGACCAGTGGAAGTACATCTCCTGCCGGGTCATCGTCGTGCACGATCAAGAAGACAAATACGTATTCGCGTCCGCGTTCTTTAGCGATCCGGCGGCTTCACAAAAGCCATGGACACTGCGGCAGATGTTCCACGAGCTGAACGCCACCACCGAGCGCAATCTCGTGTTTCATCTGCTCGGCACGGTGCTTCAGCCGATTCCGGCGGATATCTATCTGCCGGTCAGCCGCGCCCCGCGAACGAAGTCGGTGGAGACCGAACCAGAAGTGCCCATTGCGGAGTTCAAGGATCCAGACTGGCTGAGCAACTTCGTGAGCTTCTATCGTGGCCTCGGGTTTCTGCAGAGCACCAAGTCGGTTGAGCAGTATTGCGAGGACTTTACCGAGGACATGGAGGTCGAGGGCGACGTGCTCGAACCGATCATCGACGACATCGACGAATGGGATGACCTGCTACCGAACCCGGGGGCGGGCAAGTGGTGGGAGCACGCGCGCTGCCGCCGTGTGGTGGATATGGAGTTTCTGGCAGCCCTGGATCCTTCGCGGGTGTGGTGGCGCTGGCGCAGTTATGACTACGTCTACAACAATCTCGATGAAGGGCCACCTGCCGGCGCGTTTGCCGCGTTGGTAACCCGGCTAGCCCACATCAGCCAGGGGCGCTTGGCCATTGCGGGCAAGCCGCGTGAACGTCCGGGCACCAGCGCGGAGCAGGTCATTGTTGAGCTCGAAGTCGGTGGTGTGGCGCGCACGTTGAGCTGTCGCTTCGTCCGCGAGCAAACCAAGTGGGGAGATGCCGAATACGTTCCGTGTCTCGATTTCGTTGACCAGGTCAGCGGCTGGCTTGACGGCGATACGTTCAAGTTCTACACGCTGACTTTACCGGACGAAGAGTACCTTTGCGACCGCACGTCGTTCGTGATCATGTTGTCGGACCGCGATGTCGAGGCGATCCGAGATCAGCGAAAGTGGACGTGGGACGAAGATTGATTCTCACAGCTTCGTGGTGAGCACTGTGATCGTCGAGTCCCAGCTTGCCACCGCAAGCATGTGACCGTTTGGGGAGAACAACACGTCGGATATGCGACCGCTGTGATGGCGTGTGCGCGCGTACAGCGCACCGGTGCTCGCGCGCCACAGGTAGACATCGCCGTTCTTGTGTCCCGTCGCGATCAGATCTCCGCCGGGCTGCCATGCGACGGCAAGTGCTCGACTGGGAATCTCCCACGTGCGCTCGATGGAGCCGCTGGCGCTGCGCAGCGTGAGCTGCGGTCCCTGCGCGAGTACGAGTCGACCTTCTGCACTGACCGCGCCCCGATCAGGGCGGTCTGGCCAGTCCATGAGAGTCGGTGCGGCTCCCGGGCGCCAGCGCCAGACACCCTTTTCGCTGATCAGCACCGCCGAGTTTCTGTCGGGCGATTGCTCGATGTCTAGTATGGTCTGCGGCATCAGAATATCCTTGCCTGGCAGTCCGGTCCCGTAGAGCCTTATCCCCTCGTGGTACTTCACCAGGGCGGATAGGCCATTGGTAAACACAGCTATGCGCCTGAAGGCGGCGGCCTCTGGAAATTCCCGCCGGGAGCTGAGACCGTTTCCAGACACCGTGATCCGTAGGACTCCGGCGAGGTCCATCGTCACCGCGCGAAAGCCGCCGCCAGGCACCGCGGCGATAGACTTGGCCACGCGAACGGAGATCGAGCGGGGATTGTAGTGACGGCCGGTGACCGGCTCGATCACATGGACGAAACCGCTGCCATCGACCGCGGCGAGTCGCTGGGAGTCGGATGACCACGCGAGCTGCGCGAAGCCGGCAGTGCCCAAGTAGCGCCATAGTGGTGCGTCGTTGGTGAAGCGCCAGCGCTCCAGGCTGCTGTTGCGTACTAGTCCCACCGTACCGTCACTACTGATGAACGCCGCGGTGGCGCCAGGGGGGAAACTCGTGGCCCAGCGATTGTGACGTGTGTCGAGCAAGCGAACGTCGCCAACTTGACTGCGCACGAGCAAGTACGGGCTCCCGGGCATCGGGCGTAGGTCTGCGAGTGTCCGGCCGAGGCGAATCTCTGTTTGCCCGCCGACCCGGGTCAGTTCTCCCTTGTTCGAGGTGTACCAGAGTCGGCCTTGTTCGTCCGGCGCTGCCGCGGCGACGTTCTTGGCGATGGGCGACGACGAGTCGCGACGCCACAATGTGCCTTTGACGCACAGGTCGTAGTGGTCCTTCAGATCGAATGTTGCAGATAACGCGTACTCACACCTTCCGCGAGCGGCTGAGCTTCCCAATTCGTTGGTGCGGGCGAGGTCGAGCCGCGCTGCACCGGACCTGGACGCGAACAACCCGGCACGCTGATCGGTCCGGACGATCCTTCCGCTGTGGCGCGAGAGCACTGTCAGGTCTCGCTTGGTCGCGAGGATATGGACCTCGTCGCCGACGACCCGAACCTCGTGTGCATCCAGGTCTCGTCGCCACACCCGGGCGCCGTTGAGCCACGCTTCGACGGTCTGTTGATCCGTGTGGCAAACTCTGGGCCCGGTGAACGACTCGATGCGCCAGTTGCCACAGGTGGGTAAGGGCTCTGTGGATACACGGGTTGGTACCGCAGCCATGCCGATGCGCAGGGCGAGGCCACGGGCCTCCACTGTGGGAGCGATTGACAGGGCGTCTGCGATGTTCTTCTTTGCCCGCCAGATGTCGCCGGTCGCGAATGCATTGCGAGAATCGGTGATGAGCAACTCGGCGGACTTCCGCTGTGCTTTCTGTTCTGCGTTTGTTGCGCGCCGTGCCTCGCGCCTCGTCGTCCACACGCCGGTGGCGATGGCCGCAGCGATCAATGCCGCGGCGAGGGCGGTCGCGATGAGCGGTTTGCGATGGCGACGCGCAAGCCGCCAGACCGCCAGGCGGAATGTTTCGTTGTATGCCTCAACGCGCCGGCCCTCGAACCAGTTGCGCAGATCCTCGGCGACGTCGATGCCGCTGTCGTAGCGCTCGTTCGGATCCTCGGCCAGGCATCGCTCGACGATGGCCTCGAGTTCGGCTTGTGCACCAGACGGTACCGGGCCATCCGAGGGCGGCGTGCCGTACAGGACCAGGTGCAATAGCGCGCCCAAACTCCATACATCGGTTCGTACATCCAGCGGTCCAGCTGCGCGTTGTTCGGGGGAGACGAATCCTTCCGTGCCTCCGCCGCGGGCGCTATCGGCGTCCTTGAGGTCGGCGGCCAGTCCCCAATCGATGACACGTGCGGCTCCCGCACTGTCGACGACGACGTTATGCGGCGTGAGGTCCCGGTGAACCACGCCTGCGCGATGAGCGTGGCCGACGGCGTCGCACACCTCGAGCACATGGCGGATGTGTCGGCTGCGCTGATCCGATTGTTGGTCCCGGACCAGAGCGTCGGCGAGTGTCTCGCCGCGAACGAGCGCCATGACGAAGTGCGGGCGATCGTCTTCCTGGTACATGTCGTAGATCGCAACAACACCCGCGTGGTCCAGCCTGGCGGTGAGCCTGGCTTCGCGCAGCAGCTGTGCCGCGGCCGTCGCCTCGCCGAGGGGTTCTTTGATGGCGACGTTGCGTTCGAGATGAGTGTCCCAACCGAGCCACACCCGGCCCATCCCACCCTCACCGATGATCGACACACGCTGGTAGCGGGTTTCGGCCAGCTTCGGCTCCACGCCATCGCTGATGTCGGCCGAGATTGTGATGGCAGGCGCGGACAACTGTGCCGACGAGACGGACAGGCTGTGTCGCCAACCGAAAGGATCACTTCGCGGGGACATCGACCTCGTCGGGTACCTCGACGACATCAGCCTCGGTCAAACTGACCTTGATGGTGCCGCTACCGTCCAGGGTGACGAGTTCTTCGCCTTCGGCCACGAGCAGGCGAAGCCGGGGGCGCAGGCGCGCGATGCCCGCGTCGAGTCGCTTCCTCAGCGCTGACTCTATGGATCGGTCTCCCGCCCATACCTCGCCGGTGAGCGCCAGCCAGTGCATGGGTTCGCCCGCGCGTAGAAGCGCTGCGAGAATCCGCCCCGGAACTCCGCCAACTACCACCGCTGGCGCAGACTCGCGGTCGATTCGCACCGCTTCGCCGCATAGACGAAAGCGCATGGGCACGCGGGTCTGCTGGGTGCGTGCCTGGGCGACGTCGTCCACCGCGATGGGAACGACGGATACGCTCAGGGAGCCCACATCGACCCGATCGCCGACTTCGATCTTCCGCTTTCGGTCGGACTCGCTGGACACGTACCAGGTAGGCCCCACGGTCCAAAACACAGCGTCGGCGTCGGGCGAGTAGCCACGCACCAGCCGCGGTGGGTCGGACGCGATAAGCGACGTCGTCGACGATAGGCAGACTGTCGGTAGCCCGGGCGCATCGATGCCGATGAGTGTGGGTGGAAGTGCGACGGACTCACAGCGCAGGGTCAGCCCGGAGGCGAGCTCAACGATCAGGCCGGCCTGAAGCGCGATCTCGGTGACCGCCTTGCCATCCACCCGGAACCGCCCGCGCAGAGGCAGGAGCATCAACGCTTGTCCGCGCAGGCTCACCAGGGCGTGCGCTTCACTGATGCGTGGATCCTCGACACACAGGGCGGCGCTGTCGGAGCGGCCAATGATGTCGCCAGGGCCCAGGGCAAACGACTCCTCGGACTCCTCCAGCACCACTGTTGCGAACGCTCTCACCGATCTGGACGAATTGTAGGAAATCCGTGGGACGTGTCGAGCGCCACCGGCCGTTATAACTCAATCCTAAGCGTCGATATCCGGGAGAGACTGACCACGATGATCGGAACAAAGAAGACGATTTCGCATTCTACAACGTCGTACACGGCATGCGTGGCGTTTGCGCTGATGGCGATGACCGGCTGCGCGTTCATGAAGAAGAAGACCGCAGCAAGCAAGGCAGAAGTGCGCCAGGCCGAGACGGACGGCGACTGGGCGATGATTCGCGATGTCTGTGAGAAGCGGCGAAAGGCCCGGTACAAGGTTCAGCCGATGGCCTGTCGCAAGCTCAAGCGCCATGAGGCGATCAGCAAGGTCGAATCCGCCAGCTGCAGCGAGATCAAGAAGGTGTGGAAGAAGGGCTTTCGCGAGCGCCGTGGTGCGTTCGAGCGCCCGGACAAATACGCGCGCCTAAACTTCGTTCGAGCTGCGGCCAAGCGTGTCGCCCAGTGCAAACACTGGGCATTCCTGTTCGAACGGGTTGCCATGGACAGAGGCCGATTCGGCGGCCATGGCAAAGCCGGTCTCTACGCCGTGGCAAAGGCTGGTCTGCCGATTCTGGAGGGCTGGAAGCGCTACATGGCGACCCATCAGGGCAAGAAGTTCTTCCAAATGAAATGGGCAGGCAAGGACGCGGTCAAGGCGGCGCTTGTCACGAGCGAGTGGCTCGAGCGGGGCAAGCACTTTCAGTTTTGTAAACCGTTGGTCGCCGCGACTCTACGTGCCCACCGGCAACGTGTGTATGCGTTTCGCGACTACTTCAGCAAGGCCCGGTGCAAGGGCGCGATCCCAATGATGTTGGAAATGATGTCTGCGTCGCTGTGGAGGATCCGTCAGCAGGTCTGCTACGTCTTCCACGGGATCTACGATCGGTCGATCCTCGCGCGGGTGAAAGACGTCGCCAAGAACGACCCGTATAGCTACGTCAAGACGACGAAATGGCGCGACGGAACCGTCACCAAGAAGACGATCTATCCCGTGCGCAAGGCGTGCAGCGGCATAGAGAAAAAGATCCTTAGAGCCAGTAAGTAATCAGCCGGAGCGTCCGGCAGTCTGAAAGGAACCTATGAAAAAGTTAGTTGTAGCAGCGTCCCTCGCGACGATGATGATGATGACCGGCGCGGCCTTCGGTAAGACCTACTATCACGTGTACAAGAAGAAGAAGACCACCAAGTGCGAGATCACGACGCGCACGCCTGACCAGTTCCGTAAAGCCAAAGGCTCCAGCTGGAAGTTCCTTGGCAAAGACACCACACGCTCGGGTGCCAAGAAGAAGTACTGGAGCAAGAACGGCTGTAAGTAACGCCCACCATTAACCCACCAGCGTCGCAACCAGGCGCTGGTGCGTTGGCTAGCCTCGTTGGGGCGCGTTCTGGTGTCTGAATCGGGGGGCGCCCAATCCCTGTCGTACATCTAGTACAGTCCGAGGTGTGAGCCGTTCCCCCTCCGACATTTCCAATCTCGAGTACAAGTTGAAGAAGCGTGCGTTCGCGCGGGATCCGTACCCCCTCAGCTGCGATTCCTGCGAGGAGCGTGCCGTGTTCATCTACGCGTTGAAACACACCAACACGGGGGGGCGCACGATTGAGTGGTGTCATCACTGTCATCGAGTTCGCGGCTTCACCCGCGACCGCGAGGGAGACCGGGTCGAGCAGCCGGGCTTCGACCTCGAAGCGTTCCTCGGCTGACGCACTGGGGCGCGTTCGGTTCAGCGCTTGCCGACGACGATGTACTGGTGGGGGAGCCCGTTGCTGAGTTGCTCCGCTTTCAAACCGCCCGCCGTCAGCTCTTTCATGACCTGCGCTGGCGTGAGTCGGTGTTTCGCTGGCGGTCCGTGGGGCGCTTTCTTGGTGTAGTCGATCACTGCGATGAGTCCACCAGGCTTGAGGGCAGCGGCGAGCTTCCTGGTGTACGCAACGCGGTCGGCGATGTGATGCCAGGTGTTGACGATGATCACGCGGTCCACGGAGTTCGCGTCGAGTCCCGGTTCGGAGGGTTGAACCACTTTGCCGGTCACATTCACCAGCTTGTCCCGCTTGGCGCGGTCGATAAGGTAGCGAACCATCTCCGCCTCCACGTCCACCGCCACTACGACACCAGCCTTGCCAACGGTGCGTGACAAATGGCTGGTGAAGTAACCCGTGCCGGCGCCGATGTCAGCGACGGTCATTCCTGCTTTGATTCCGAGCAGACCGATCACGTGGGCCGGCTTTTGCCAGGCGTCGCGCTTTGGGTCGTCGAAACGGGCGGCCCATTTCTTGGCGTCGGTGAAGCGATGCTTGAAGTGCCCCGTATGCCCGTGCCGAGACTTGCCCGGCTTGCGCTTCATGATCATCAAGTGCCACAGCTTGTAGTCGAACCCGCCGGAGTAGCCGAAGCGGAACGGAATCCGCCGGCGTTTCTGGCTCGCCCAGAGTCGCTGCAGTTCAGCGATGGTGGCGGGGCCCGGGTTGGACATGTGACGAATGTGCGAAACGAATCTGCCGTAGGTTTCGTACTCGAACCCAGCCTTCTTGCCGTAGCGCGGCGGCACACCGGTCGCGTCCGAGACCATCCAGTCCACGTGCTTGAGCAGATAGTTGCGCACGATGGAGAATGTGTTGTGCCAGAGCAGATAGCTCGCCGCTTTGGTCATGCCGGTCACGCTGCCTTTGCTCTCCAGGTGCGAAATCATGCGCCGGTCCTTGCCTAGCGCTTTGTCACCGAGGTCCGCGCGCATATGTCGATGCAACTTGATGGCTCCGCCCGGCTTGCGGAACTGGAGCTCCATGTGTCGGAACATGTCTCGCCGGGCAAGTCCGGCCTTGCGTCGTGCTTTGCCCGGTTTGGCGTCGGCGATTGCTTTGTCGGCTGCCGTAATCTCAGCCAGCGTGTAGTAGTGCAGCTTGCCGTCGGGCTCGACCGCGAAGTACCTCAACGACACTGGCTCCAGATCGTGAATAGCCAGGGCGAGGAGGCTGAAGATGACCTCGCCGGGGAGGCGGCCGAAGTTCATGGCCTCGGTCATATCGACAGTCCGACTGTGGATGGCCGTTAGCAGGGTGTTGACGAATCGGCGCGCTCGCTTCCAATAGGCGAGGAACCGGGCTCGACTGATCGTATTGATCGTGCGCGGGTCGCCGGACGGCTCCAGTGACATGGTCGTTACTTCGCTCAGGTCCGGGAACACCGACAAGGCGGTGAGCAAATCGCCGCCACCAAATGGATAGACGATCTTCGTGCTTGCGTCCTTCGGAACGTGCTTGTCGAAGAACGGGCGCGCCTTGGCCAGCCAGCGCGTCTTGTAGCGCGCGATGATATCAGCGAGAAACGCGCATTGGCGTTTCATGAATTGCGCGGGAATGTGCGTGGGCAGCGGCTGGTCGCCGCGACACACGGCCGTGCGGAACAGAAGCCTGGCTTCAGCGGCGAAGTCATGGCCGGCAGGCGGGGGCGGCTTTGTCGCGACTGCCGTGCCCGCGTCGGGCGTCGTCCCGCGTTTTGGCTTCGTTACCTGTTTTGGCTTGGCGACCGGCTTCGGCTTGACGGCCTGTTTCGGTTTGGCGCTCCCAGACTTGTCGGAGTCATCGCCCCCCGACGAGCAGCCGAATGCCAGAGGCAGAATCGCCAGGACCGTGACCACCAAGGGACGCGCACTAAACACGGCCTCACTGTACCCGAGCGATGCGACGCTGAGGGAGCGCATCGCGGGACCAAGCGGAAGAAACCGCCGCGTACACGTCGGAGGCGATCTCCTCCGCGCGTAACCTTACGGCCGGCGGGACCGAAACCACTGGGCTCGGCGTCTTAGCATCACGGCACCAGGCCGAAGAAACGCGCCGCTTCGTACGCACCGTAAACGCCGCCGGTATTGGTCCAGTCTTGCTCGCATCCCGGGTCGCTGACGTTGCTGCAGTCCGCGGCGGTTTGACTCGGCAGCGGATCGTGTCCGCCCTGGTTGCTCGCGCCGCCCGGCGACACCGGCGTGCCGTGGCCCAGTCCGGTCATGAGCACGGTCGCGACACCGATCGTTCCGTTGTACGCGTAGGCCCGATACTCGTAGCCACCTAGCTGAGACGGTTCGCCGAGGCTCGCGTTGTCGGGGGTGCTATCGATGCCCAGGGCCCCGGTCCACTGGTTTGCCGCGTCGACTAGATTGATCGGCTTGACCGCCTCGTCTCGGGCACCGTGAAACACCATGAGCCGCGGCTTGCGGGTCGAGGCATCGTTCCAGTGGGATGGGAAGGCGTTGGTTACATCGCTCGCGGTCGGAGGTTGATAGCCGACCGGGCGCAACCAGTCCTGGATCTTGTCGCTGTCGGTGCACTGCAAGTCGCAGTTGTGTGCGCCGCCGGAAAACGAAGCACCCGCGGCGAACACGTCGGGGTGGGTGGCCAGCATGAGCGACGTCATGTAACCGCCGGCCGATAGGCCAGTGATGAATACGCGGTCGGTGTCGATGTCGTGGGCGGATTTCATCGAGTCGACCACAGCGAGAAGGGGGGCGTAGTGCTGGTTGAAACTCGTCCTCGTCCAGGCACTGAAGTCGCGCCACCACTTCCACGCCCCAGGCAGGCCGCCGGCGTTCACGATGTCTGCCGAAGTTTGCGGGAACACCACATAGAACCGGTAGCGCGCGGCGAGGAGATGCCACTCGGTGGTGTCCTTGTACTCTTGGGCGGTTTGCGTGTAACCGTGCAGTGCGACTACGAGGGCGGCCGGGGTTCCGGTCTTTCCCTCCATTCCTTGCGGCACGCACGACAACACAGCTCCGATGCCGCTGGGGGCTGAGATCTCCGAGCAGTCCACCGTCAAGTCGACGGGGCCACCGCCACCGGCGTCATTGGGGTTGTTGGGGTCTCGGGCATCGACCCAGCTGGGATTGTTGTCATCGGCGGCATCGATGTTGGCCTGACTGGGACCGCCTAATGTACAGCCAAGGCTGACCACCGTGAGTGCCACAAGTAAAGGGATGAGCGAACCAGTGAGTTTCGGCATCGCGTGAATGCAATGCACGACCCAGTCCAACCGCCTGGAACCGGGCTTTACTCCGTGTTGCCTCGTTCGACCGAGCGAGTCGTTGGCTCCCGCCAACAGGCCGCGTCCCCGGAACGACGAAACCTGTTGAGTGTTACCAACAGCCGGTCACTGCTCGCAATAGACGTGGGCGTATGGTCGTGGCCGATTGGGTACCCCGCGGGTATGGCCAGTCGCGTACAATATGATCGTATGAGGTGGGGGGTGATCGTTGTTCTAGCGATGGGGGTTGGTTGCGGAGGTGGCCCTCGAGCCACTACCAATGAAAAGCCCTCGTCTCGGCCAGTCTCAGTGAAGCCATCTCCTCGCGCTCATGCTCCGGGTCCCGCACGGATTGATCTAACAGCCGGCAAGACCGACCCGAGGGAAGCTGGAATGCTGCGGCTGATCAACGAGTACCGCCGGGTGGCCGGAGTGCCGCCAGTGTTGGTTGATCCGAAGCTCGCGCAAGGCTGTAGTGAGCACGCCCGCTACATGGTGCTCAATCGCGGCAAACCGCAGATGTACAGCATCAACGCCCATCGGCAGGATCCATCTCTTCCCGGGGCAACACCCGCTGGTGCCGAATGTGGCAAGCGCGCGGTGTTGTATCCCAGCATCAACGACCTTCGCAGCGCAGTGCGCGGCTGGATGGGGACCATCTATCACCGTGCGCCAATCATCGCGCCCAACATCGACAAGGTCGGTATCGGCTCGTCGCGCCTACCGACGAGCATCAAGCGGCTCGCGGTTGCGCTGCGCTTCGTCTACGGGCGTGCCGCTGCATCAGCGTGGCCGGTGGCCTATCCGGCCAACGGGCAGACCAATTTGCCGATCAACTTCGTCTCCGAAAGCCCAACCCCGATTCCTCCAGCTGGTAGCGCGACGCCAGGCTACCCTTTCACATTGCAGTTTCCACCGTACGATTCGCTGACGAATATCTCGGGTACGCTCAAAGACGCCGCCGGCAAACCGGTGCCGATTTACTTCTCGTCACCGGAGAAGGTCGCGAGCAAATACAATAATCAGCTTGGGTTGGTCGCCATGATCCCACAGCAAACCCTGCGTGCCGGAACTAGCTACACGGCTAGCGTGACCGCGACCTGGAAGGGCAAGCGGCAAACCTGGACATCGAAGTTCTCGACGATCAAGCGGCGAGTTGTCGACGCCACTGACGAGAAGGCGTTGTTGGAGTCTGTCGGTCTACCCATTCGGATCCGCGGCGTCGTGAAGCGGACGAGTCGGTTCACTGCCGGGCTGATCCACATCAAGCTCGAAGGACCGGCGGGGCCGCCAAGGACACGCCCCATTCTGACCCTGGACGTTCAAGTGCCTCGGCACATTCTGCTACCGGCCCTCAACCTGCCGAAGAACACCAAGTACTTTCCGATGCGCGGCAAGACCGTCGAGATCGATGGCACACCCGCTTACATCTTCCGAACTCTGCGAGTCGATACCAACCCACAGAGCCGGATCAAGATGCTCCCGTGATCGGTGCGTAGTGGTTTGGTCGGTGGAATAATGTGCGGCGGTCACTCGTTGACGGCCGTATGAGGCTCGCGCTCGGCATCGTGGCGTTGGTGGTTGGTTTCGGCTGCAGCCAAAGGTCGGCGGGGCAGCGGCCGGCGACCAAGTCGGTAACGAAGAAACCGGCGACCGACAATAAGGTGGAACAAACGTGGCGGTCCTCTGCTGACTACGCGTTGCCCAAGACTGACCGTGGGCTGGCGTTTCAGTGGGCGGTTTGGGAGGCTCAGTTGTCGGCAGTAGCCTGGAAGGCTCACCCTCGCGACGGTGTCGACATTTGTTGGGACAGCACCGACAAGCCCTGCGCTGCAACCAACCGGGCGTCGTTTGCCACCGACGCGGCGTTCTTGAGCGCCGTCATTAAGCGAAGCAAAGGCTCAGTGTTTGCCAGCGGCAAGGGCAGGGCGATCGATAAACTGTTTTGGGCCCTGAAGGCTGCGCGCATGAACTACACCTGGACCAGCGACCAGGAGTCGCATCTGTACGACGCTGGCAGACTAGCTGAGCTCGACCACCTGGTTGGCTGGTTGGCCAAGCGCCATGGCCTCGCCCGCTCCGCCCGGGCCGTGCTCGACTTTCAGCCCAAGGTGTCTAAGGCCAAGTTCATCACACGGGGGGACGTCTTCTTTGGCGCGTTCGTCGACGACCGAAACGTCCGTTGGGAGTGCGGCCAGGACGCGCCCCCCGGCAAGTACTGCTGCTACGTCTACTGCCGGTCAGCCAGCGAGAACATGGCTCAGGGGCACTGACTCCAGCAGGTCGCAACGCGTAGCGCACAGCCATTTCCTACCAACGCGGCGAAGGCGTGGTAAGAGATGAACCCATGAAACAATCGATCTTGGTGATGGTGGCTGCTCTGAGTCTGCTCGGATGCGAAAGCAGCAAGAAGAACGATGGCGCGAGCAACAAGGCGCCGACGAAGGACGTCAACTCAGATACCAAGACCACGAAAAATACGGCGCCGAAGCCGGCCGCTCTGCCCAAACTCTCCGACGATCCTCGGGCGATGATGAAGGAGATGTTGAGCATCATGACCGAGCTGAGCAAAACCGCTGCGGCCAACAAGGCCGATTGCGACGCGCTCGGTAAGGCCATGAACAAGAACCTGGACGCGCTCTTGCCTCGACTGAATCGCGCCAAAGAAGCGGGAAAGCGCCTCGAGAAGAAGTGGGCCAACAAGAGCATGGACGAGCGCATGGCCGTGATCGCCAACATGCCCGAGGTCGAGAAGATGGGCACTGTCGGAGAGACCACACGCGCGGTCCTGACAAAGTGCTCCAAACACGCCGACGTCACCCGGTTTGAAAAGCGCCTCGCCACCCTCATCGGCAGGGGCCCGTAGCGCGAGGTTAGCTGGTACGGCGAACCGAGCGGACCATTAGGCGCTCGTAGATCCCGGGCGCGAACGCCGACAGAGCGAGGGCTAGCTTGCCCACGGTGGACGGAACGAGGCGTCGTCGTCGTTTTCTTGCCGCGGCGATGATCTTGGCAGCGATCTGGTCGGGTTCTGTGGCGCGGCCGACCATCTTCTTTCTCGCGATGCCGATGGTGCCGTCGCCTGTCAGAGCGTGCTCGTCGATGTTGGTGCGCACGAAGCTAGGGCACACCATGACCACGTCCACGCCCGACGGCCGAAGCTCGGCTGCCAGGCTCTGGAACATGCCGTGTAGCGCGTGCTTGCTGGCCGCGTAACCAGTGCGGTCGAGCAGTGGCGCAAACCCCGCCACGCTGGACACGACCACGATTACACCCCTCCGCGCTAGCAACTGGTCGAGTGCCGCCCGGGTCATGTGTACGGCGCCCCAGAAATTGACGTCCATGACCCGTTCCAGGACACTCGCATCGGTGGCCGCGAACCGCGAGTGATGGCTGATACCGGCGTTGTTGATGAGTAGATCTACGCCGCCGAAACGCTCGCTAGTGGCTTCGACGGCGCGAGCGCACGACTCTGGCTCGCGGATGTCACACGGGATTGGCAGGCACGACGGGCCGAGGCTCTCTGCCAGCTTCAGCAGGCGAGCCTCGTCGATATCAATGGCGCCGACGTTCACTCCCTGGGCAACCAGCTGGCGACAAAGCTCCGCGCCGATGCCGCCCGCCGCTCCGCTGACCAACGCCGTGCGGAGTGTCATGCTCGAGCCTCTGCGTACATCTCGAACACCTGTCGACTCGTACACTGAGGCGTGTAGCCGAAATCCCGTTTGAGCGCCTGGTTGTCGAGCACCGGGCGGTATTGGAGAAAGCGTACTTGCTCGGGCCCGTAGCGTGAGACCCCGAGGCGTGAGAGCATAGCCAGGCTGCCGCTGATCAGCGCTGGTGGTAGCGAAACGTACCGCTTGTGAAGTCGGTCCGCGATCTCGTGCAGGGTCATGACTCCATCACCGGCCAGGTTGTAGATTCCCGTTCTTCCGGTGCGCACGCCGAGTGCGATGCAGCCGACGACATCCTGGTCCCAGATGAACACGAAGGGCGTGGCCGAACCGTTGATGCCAAGCACCACCGGCTTGCTGAATAGATTCGTGATCTGGTTGTTCGCGGTCGGGCCGAGAATTGTGCCGGGCCGGAAGACCAGCTGGCCAAGTTCTGGATAGTCGCGGCGATACTCCGCGAGCATTTGTTCCACCAGGCGTTTGTGGCGCGAGTACGGAAACTCGTCGTTGCCTCGCAGCGGGCAGTCTTCGGTGAGTAGCGCGCGATTGTCCGCGTGGTAGCCATAGGCCGCGCCGCTCGAGGTGACGATGATCTGGCTGACCCCTGCCTGTACGCACGCTTCGAGGGTGTTGCGCGTGCCGTCCACATCCACCGAGTACTCGAGTTCGGGGTCGCTGTTCTTGCCCGGGCTGACGATGGCGGCGAGGTGTACGACCGTATCGATTTCATGCTCGAGCAGAATCTCGGCGAGACCTGACTCTCGAACGTCGAACACACGATAGACGACGTCTTGTTTTCGCTCCGCCCGTGGCGTTGGCCGGATATCGGTGGCCACCAGTTTGGCGATGTGTTCGTTGTCATCGGCGAGGTTAGCGACGACCAGCGAGCCGATATAACCGCTCGCTCCGGTGACCAGTACTCTTCGTGGCTTGGTCATGGTTAGCCCTCCGGTTCTGCGTGCATGTCTTTGAACGTCTTCAGGTTAGGCGCCCACAGGTGCTTCTTTGGATCGACATCGACATGAATCACCGAGCACCGGCCCGAAGCAAGCGATCGGTCGATAGCTCCTGCCAACCCAGCAGGGTCGCTGACGCGTTCGCCGTGGGCCCCCATGGCGCGAGCCAGATCGTCGAAACGCGTTTCGCACAGGTCGGTGTTGATCGTCTCGTCGGGCCCGAGCGACTTCATCACCAGAGTCTTGACGGGCTTGAGCGAGAACTGCTGGTTGATCTTGACCATGCCCCACTGCTTGTCGCACAGCACGAGGAAGATGACGGGAAGCTGGTTACGCACCGCCGTCTCGATTTCTTGTTGGTGAAAGCCCATGGCGCCATCACCGATCACGCAATAGACCTGTCGTCGGGGATGCGCGACTTGAGCACCGAGGGCCTGGGCAACACCGGCTCCGAGCATGCCCATCTTCGGCGTGCCGAGGATCGTATTGGCGCCACGCACCTGGTGGTAGAAGTTGGCCCAGATAGACGTGTTGCCTCCGTCGATCACCAGGATCGCATCGTCGTCGAAGCGCTTGCGACATTCGGTGGCGACATGGGCAGGGTGCATCGGCAAGTTGCGGTCGCTGAGGTGTTTGTCCAACTTGCGCCGACGAGCAGCGCACGCCTGGCCGATGTCATCGACGAATCGTCGCCGACTCGAGATGTCGAACACGGGACCGCGTTCGCGCTGCTCGGTGACCAGCTGGCGCATCAGCTCCTTGGCGTCGGCCTGAATCGCCAGATCCGCCGGGCGGTTCACACCCAGACACTCGGCATCTAGATCCACCTGGATGAGCTTTTGCTCCTCGGGTTTTCCCCAATAAGGCGCTTTTCCCCACCAATCGGTCTCGCCCAAGCGCGAACCGATGGCCAGGACAACGTCGGCTTCGCGACGCGCTTTGGTCACGGCGTCCACATAGATCATCGGCACCGCGTAGCGACTGCGCTCGTCCATGACGGCGCGCGCCCCCCAGCTGGTCGTGACCGGCGCTTCGAGAGTTTCTGCGAGCGCTGCGAGCTCCTCGAATGCGCCTGCGTGCAACACACCAGAGCCAACGTGAATGAGCGGTCGCTTCGCCGCCGCCAACAAACGCAACGCTCGTCGAATCTGTCCGGTCGATCCCGCCATCGGCTCTGTAGGCCGATACTGGTTCACCTTGCGGAACCAACTCGGGTCTGGTTCGTACTTGCCGTTCATGATGCTCTCGGGAATATCGACGTGAACAACGCCTGGACGTCCGTTCCATGCGACGCGCAGTGCTCGGCGCATTACTTCGGGAATCCGATCCACTGACGGAACCGCGCAGCTCCACTTGGTCATGGGCGCCGTCACTTCCACCTGGGGGAAGTACTGAAACGTGCCGCCGCGATCCGGGTAGATGATTCCCTGCCGCCGCGAGCTCGTGATGAGCAGAACGCGATTGCCTTCGGCGTTTTCGACGGCAACACCCGGCAATGCATTGGCCACTCCGGGACCATTCGAGGCCATGCAGACTCCAAGAGTGCCCGTGCTCCGCGCATACGCGCCGGCCATATGTAGGGCGCTGGTTTCATGGCGCGGGGTCACCAATCCAATGCCGTGATCGGCAAAGGTCGAGTACATGCCGAAATAGGTCCCGTCGATGATGCCGAAGACTTGCTTGACGCCTTCTGCCTTCAGAATCGCTGAGATGATCTCGCCACCGAACATTTTGTTTCGTTTCAGAACTGCTGCAATACCCATTAGTTACCTCCAGTGTGAAAGCACTGTAGCGTATTTTAACCGATCGGTCAAACCGTTTGGTTAAACCGGTCGGTTAAACTTGGCCATGGCGTCAGACAAGCAGCGCGGTGAGCGTGAGGCTCGGATTCTCGAGGCCGCCGACGAGTTGATCAGCGAGGTTGGTTACGACGGCGCGAGCGCTGCTCGTGTCGCTAAACGCGCCGACGTGAACAAGGCGTTGGTCTTCTATTACTTCGGTAGCAAAGAGCGTCTTTTTCAAGAGGTACTCGAGCGCTACTACAGAGCTCACCAGCAAGCTTTGGCGGACGCGTTCACTGCGGCCGGCCCCGTGCGCGAGCGAGTGCATCGCATGATGGACGCCTACTTTGATTTCATCGTGGCCAACGATCGCTACCCGCGCTTAGTGCAACAACTAGTCTCGTCTGGTGATCGCCACCTTCAGCTGGTGCAACGCAATCTCGCTCCGCTGTTCGATTGGATCACGAACGCCCTATCTGAGATTGCACCCGCTGAGGGCCCGTTAGCCGCCCGGCAGTTCTTCGTCACTTTCTCGGGAACCGTGATCAACTACTTCACCTACAGCCCTGTGCTCGCCGCCATGTGGGGCGACGATCCTGGAAGTGAGAAGGCGCTCGGCGAACGACGCGCTCATCTGCACTGGCTCGTCGACACCATCCTGGATCAGCTGCAAGCCTAGCGTTTGTTTCGTCCCGCCATGGGCGCGGTCAGCGTTGAGTTGACTGAGTCGCGTCGACGGCGTCGCGGGCAGCCGCTTCGTCGGGGTGGTAGGTCAAGATCACCTTGAGCGCTTCCGTGAGCAGCGGGTCGGGGTTTCGTTTCGGTTTCGCGAGCCTGCGGTAGAGTGTTCCCTGCGGCCATTCAAGAGCACGAAACTGGTCGATGTGTTCTTTGGCCTCCTTTGAATTGCCGAGGCGGTGGTGGGCGAGACCGAGCATTAGACGTGTTGCTGCGTCATCTGGCCGCGATTTGGCGGCAGCCTGGAGGTCTGCGCGTGCCCCCGTGTTGTCGGTTCGCCGCAGGCGAGCTCGAGCACGTTCGTACATCGCGCGTGCCCCAAACACGTGATCGTTGGCCTCGCGAAAGCTGTCGACCGCGCACGTCCAATCCCGTTGGGCAAGGCAGAGAACGCCTCGACCGAACGGTTCACTCGCCAACGTGGGGTCGACTCTCAGCCCGCGGAGCATGAGTTTCATGGCAGGGCTGACGAAGTAGCGCTCGCCCGGGGATGTCTCGACCGTGACGAGCACCAGCCGCATGGCGTCGACCAACTCGCGCGGTCGGTTCATCGCTTCATACGTTTGCCCCAGGTTGAAGTACGTCGATGCGCGCCGCGGGTTGAGTACAGCAGCCGCTTTCAGCTCGTCGATCGCCTCGGCGTAGCGTTTGTGTACGGCGAACAGAACCGTGCCGCGGTAGTGGTGTTCCTCGGCGCGCATTTCTTCGTGATACGCGGCTCGATCGCTACCAAAGACGAAACTCGCGTTGATGATAACGAACAGGCCGATGAACCCCGCGACGTAAGGAGCCGTTGCTCGCCATTTCTTCTCTCGGGCTTTGGTGACCATCCAGTCAGCGGCGAACACCGCGAACAGGATGAATACGGGGACGGCGGGGGCGCGAAACCTGGCGGTCACGAAGAACACCATGGCGACAGCGAGCAGCGTGCCGAGGAAGCCGGCGAGGATTCTCGACGGATGTCGGGTCCTGAACGCCAGCACGAGCCCGATCAGGCCCAGGGGAGCTAGCAAGCCGAACGGGAAATATAGACCGGGGATGTGCCACAGGGTGGCGGCGAGTACGACGGACTTCTTGCGCGCGCGGTACAGGTCCTGGTTGCTCGCTAGTTCGTGTCCGTGCACGAAGAGCACGCCCTTCTTGAGCGAATGGCCCAGGGCAGCGAACGGATTGTCGGCGATGATGCGCAGCGCGCGGTCGCGATAATATGCGGAGTGTGCCGAGCCGCGGGTCGTGATGCCACGGCCGCGGGGTTCCCGCATCAACCGCTCCCACTCTGGTCCAGGGCGCACGCCCACCATGCCCCGGTATGGCCGGTGGTTACCGACGTAAAGGTTGATGCCACCGTTGGCGGAGATCACCACAGCGTCCTTGCCGATTACGCCGTTGCGGATTGTGACAGGGGCGACCAGCAAAGCCGCGGCGACCCCCACGGCGGATGCGTACAGCGCCCGTTGCTTCCACTCGCCGGGCTGGTCGAAGTATGCCAGCGCTATCAGTAGTGGCGTGAGCAACAGCAGCTCCGGTCGCGCTAACGCCGCGAACCCGAGCATTGCGCCTACGGCGAGCCATCGCCACACGGACCCATTCTCTCGTGCCCACAGCACCACATAGATCAGTGATAGACACAGCGACACCGCGAGCGTAGCGGACACGAGTTCACCAGAAAAGTAGATCAGCGGCCCACTGGCTGCGAACACCGCCGCCGCTATCATGGACACGCGTCGTGAGAACAGACGCACGCCGACTGCGAAGACGAGATAGCAGTTCGCTCCGTCGAGGAAGACTTGAACGACGCGAGGTAGCCACAGGCCATCACCGAACAGCGCGAATTGGCCGGCGAGCAGATACGGGTACAGCGGAGGTTTCCAGAACGGCCCCGGCTGGCCCAGCCAGTCTCGTTGGGCGAGGAAGCGCGCTTCCTCGACATTCGTGCGCGCATCGATGATCGGTGCGTTGAAGAACAGGTCGACCGACATTTGGTGCAGGTGGAGCATGCGCACCGTGATGGCGAACGCCACGATGCCGGCGAGCGTCCACCATTCTTTGCCCGATGACACGACAACACCATACTATCGAAGGCACATGGCAAAACAAAGCCAGCGTCCCGATTGGCTGTGGGCGATCCTCGCCTGCGCCGTGACGGTGCACGTGTTGTTCGTGGTCTCTCTGGAGACCAAGACGATCAACCGGGCGTTCAATGATACGTACAATCGCCCGGGCCCGGCGGCTGACTTCTTCGCCGTCTATCACGCCGGCCGCCAGGTGGTTACCGGGCTAGATCCCTACGTAGGCGCTGAGGACCCGAAAGTCACGCCTCCCTATGCGCCCTTTCGCTATACGCCGGGTGTGGCGTTCACGCTCGGAGTAGCCACGACTACCGTCAAGCCGTGGGTCGCGTACGTAGCCTGGCTGATCGCCCTGGAGTTACTGCTGTGCCTGTGTTTGCTGCTGGTGCGTCGCCTCATAGAGGACCCTGTGCTCCGCGACCTGGTCAGTGCGGCCTGGCTCGCGTTTACGCCGTTGTTCGTCGAGCTATGGATGGGCCAATTCACGTTTGCTACGGCCTGCCTGGTGTTTATTGCCGTGGTCGCGTGGCAGGAAGGACGGGACAAGCTCGCTGCCGGGTTATGGGCGGTGGCAGCCGCAATTAAGCTATTCCCCCTGGCGCTGGTGCCCTTGCTGCTGAGGCAAAAACGTTTCGTTGCCATCGGGGTCGGGGTCGGCACGTTGGCACTCAGTATGGTCTGGTTCGTTTGGCATCCACGCGACTGGGAAATATTTTGGCGACTGAATTTCAGTGAGACCGACGTGCAGTCGTTTCACTCAGGGAACTTCGGCTTGCAAGCGTTCGTGTATCACTTGATCGCGCTGGTCAAACCACTGTCACCGGGCCAGTGGAAGCCGGTGGCGACGGTCATGTCGGTGTCGCTTTGCGCGGTCGCCGCAGTGGCGATGTTGCGCCGGAGGGACGCTGACCCGCGGGTGAGCGCGGCTATCGCGCTGATGCTGCTTCCACTGATTTCCAAGCACGTTTGGGAACATCACTATGTGGTCGCGCTGCCTGCGCTGACGCTACTGGTTGCCGCCTGGGCGCCCCGCGATGCGTCCGAGGCGTACTCGCCGAGACTCAAGCTGTTGGCGGCCGTTTACGTGTTGTTGTGGCTTCCATCGCTACTCCTGGTGTTCCAGGGAGCGGGGCCAACCTGGTATCCACAACGGGACTGGACGCCGACGATGCGCGCCACCTACCACGCGTTGAAACCACTGGCCTTGCTCGGGTTATTCATCTATTGCGCCAGAAGTCAGCTGCGCGAACCAGCCTAAGCGAATCGTCGGAGCTCCGAGAGTGGGCGGGTTTATTGCGCGGTCCCGAGGAGCGCGGCACAATATCCGCGGGGGTGTTTTGAGTTCAGCAAACAAATCACAAACGGGATGGACGATCGCCGCGATCGTCGGGGCGGTGGTGTTGGCCACCGTTGTTTACTTCGGAGTCGTTCGTAGATCGTCTGGGACATCGGTGGCGGAGGAAGAGGCGCAACAAAAGCGCGTTGCCGCACTCGTCGGCACGTATCTGGTCAGGCTGGCTAAGCTACCCAAAGACGACCTGCCGCTGCCACACAACAAGGCGACCTACGTGGACGCCAGCGCCAAGCTGAGCATGAACTCGCTCAAGCTGTTCGTCGCTGCCCCCGATCAGGCTGCGATCGCGAAGCAAAGCGCCCGCCTGCCGGTGGACTTCAAGAAGGTGCTCAACAAAACACTGACCCCCGAGCAAACCTCTCGGTTCGTCGCCGAGCTCAAAGAGGACATGCAGCGAAGGCGTAAGGCTGCGCGCCGCCTGGTGTCGGCACATCTCACCGGCAAGCTCACGCTGCGTCAGCTTGAAGAGGGCACCGATGCGTTGCGCGACGGCCTCGCGATGGCGTTCCGACGAGTCACCGGGATCACGAAGGAGCAGCAAGAGCGGCTCACAAAGGACCTCAAACGCAGAAGCGCCGCGGAGCCAGGTGGGGCTGCCGCGGCGCGTGACGCAGGAACGAAATGACCGGGGAGGGCGCTGTGCTAGCAGGGCCCGCCGGCGCAGCAGTCACCGTACTTGAGGCAGGTCTGGTCGCACCAGCACGCGGCGTTGGAGTTGTGACCACCGCACGATTGCGACGACTCACACGTGGTGGTGACCTCGGTGCAGTGACCGGCGTCGGCGCAGCAGTCGCCAAACTCGATGCACGACGAGTCACACCAGCAACTCGCGTTGGTGTTGACGCCTTTGTCGTCGGCGCAATCGGCCACGTTGCCCCAACCCTGGAAGGTCAGCGTACCGCGACTACCACAGCGGGTTTCGTTGTTGCTGCTGCTGCCGGGGTTGCCAGACGGGCCACCGCAGGTACCCTCTTGACCAGCGGCGCCGCTCGCGCAGAAGTAGCCATGGCAACCAGCCACCGTGGCGCCACTCTGACTGTTACCGGTACAGGCCGAGAAGCACTCGGCGAAGCCACTCGGGCATACGTTGAGGAAGCCCTTGTTGTTGCCGGAGTTGCAGCCGTTGAAGATGCTGTAGCTGCAGACAAGCGAACCGCTCGGCGTATACCAGTGCCGACTGCTGTCGTTGGGCATCTGGTTGCAGACGCTGTTGCAGTAGTTCCAGTTCCCGGAGAGGCCCGTTGTGTGTGCGTAGGCGACCGGCTGATCCTCGGGCGGAGTGCCCAAAGTCGTGGCTGCTACGAGGCCTGCTGCGAGGAACAATGAGATGGCTAGCTTTTTCATGATTCACCCCTGTGAAACTGCGGTAAGGTTGCTTACTGTGATTGCAAGCTGCGAACCAACGTTGATATTGTATGATTTCAGATTGTTACGGAGTGTAGTTGTTCAACCTAGTTATCAATACGTGTAGACTGTTCAAGGTTTGGACGAATTTTGAACAAAACTGTTCAAGAGGTGAACAGCCATGAACGCTAAAACTGCCGGCTCCCTGGTTATTGCGATGGTTGCGATCGGCCTTGTGCTTTTCCTGTGGCGGTCGCGCGACAAGCCCCATGGCTCGGGCAAGGCGGTCACGACTTCGAAGCCCCCAAGTAATGCGGAGGCGAGGCGCCGGGATATCGAGCACGACCGCCAGGTGATGGCGCGGAAGACGCGCCCGAAGTTGCTGATCCCCGATCCCTACCGTGACGGCGGGACGATTCGCCTCAAGCGCATGCGCAAACAGTCCGAGCTATCCCCGGAGGAGCGCGCGCGCAATCTGAAAGCGTCGCAGCGGATCACCAAGCACGAGAACCGGTTGAACAAGCTGAACCGTGAGATCAAACGCGGCCGAATCAAGGGCATCATCGGTCGCGAGTTCACCAAAGAGCAAATCGCGCAGTCGAAGGCCGAGTTCAAACACTGGCAGGATAACTTCATCAGTCACATGCTCGAGTGGCGACAGGGAAAGATCACGCCGACTCAGTTCGCCGAGAAGATGGACGTGGTCAGCGCGTCGGTCTTTGACAAGATGAAGAAGGTGTTCAATGTGACGGATAAGGAGTGGGAGGCGATCAAGAACGCCGCGCCGCCGCCGAACCCTACCCGTGAGCACCCCGAGGGTGCACCCGATCCGTACAATCCGAGATAGGTCAGCGGGCCTGTGAAAACCGTCGCAACAGTCGACGGTTCTTGCTCGAGGCCCGGCGATTGCCCAGCGCGTGTCCCCGGCCGCCCCGGTAGTCCAGCAGCAGGTTGTCGTCGTTGGCTGTGAGTGCGTGGGCCGACTCACCGATGAGTGCCTCCGCCTCGGCGAGTAGTCGATCGACATCTCCGGGACTGAGGATGCGCTGGTCCTCCAGGTTGTCTGCCAGCCCGGCGGTCTTCGCTCGTAGGACTTCTCGCGGTTGGCATGGTTGCGGGCAAGCGACCACGATCGCTTCGTCGCCGACGCCGTAGAGCCACACGCTACTCAACTCGGAACGGATGGTCGCGAGCACCGACACAAGTGTTTCCGGGTCGAGCAAATCGAGACGGAAGCGCTGTTGCAGTACGCCGCCAGGGCTGAGCCGACGTTTGGCGAGGCGATAGAATTCCCGCCGGTGAATCGTCGAGCTGGACCGCTGTCCCAGCGGTGCGTGGATCGTGAGCACGTCGTAGCGGTCGCGCGTCAGCAGTACGAACTGGCGCGGATCGGCGCTGTGCGTTTGCACGTTCGGCGCGTCGAGGGGCCTGCGGTCGGTGGTCGTTGTCCGCGAGCGGGCCATGCTGAACATTGCCGGGTTGGCGTCCACTACATCGATTCGAGCGAAACCAGCCCGGTGCAGAGCGTCCGTGGTCGCTCCCATGGCCACGCCGATGACCAGGGCTCGCTGTCGCCCCTGGGTGTGCATCAAAGGGAACGCGGCCGCGCCGGCTTCCACCGGCAGCGTCGCGCTGATGATGGTTCCGTTGTGGATCAAGACGACACGGCGGTCACTGTCCCGGGCGACAACGACGAGTCCGTGAGCGTTCTCCTTGTGCGCCACCGCGTGGCCGGTCGCCCTGCTCGCGAACTGTACGTGCGCGCCTGAGCCAAGTCGGGCGAGGTTGAAGGAGTTTGGTGCGAGCGCGGCGATTGCGGCAACGACAATCGAGGCGACGATTGCGCGCCGGCCGAGCGTTTCGGTGTTCAGTTTTAGCGCGACTGTCGCAGCGCTCGCCGAGACGGCGACGCCGGCGATGATCTGGATGAATCGAAGGGAACCGACTCCCCGGAGCAGCCATACGGCAACGAACGATCCGACGACGACGCCGAGGCAGTAGGTGATCGTCGGGGGAACGCGTGAAGTCGCCGGCTTCTGATCTGGCGTGCGAGACATCATTAGCCCCAGCGGCAACAGTGCTCCCAAGAGCAACGCCACCGGAACCAGCATGAGCAGACAGACGACGAGTCGCACGACCTCGCGCGCTCCGAACTCGTGGGTTAGCCGAAAACCGTCGAAGCTCGCCAGGTAAGACGGAATTTGTGGCCAGGCGAGGGCGCCCACGAGTAGCGCCAGCGCAAGCAGGAGACACGACAAGCTGTAGCCGCCAGCTGCCGAGTGTCGACGAGCCCACGCCCAGCCCAGCCATACGCCGGCGCCGAGGCCGAGTAGGAAGCCCGCGTGCATCCATGCTCGGGTGTACACGCTGTCGCCAACGGTCACGACTAGCAGGTGACTGTAGGCAGTCCACACTGCGATCGTCGCGATGCCCGTGGTTGCCACGGCAACGAGTCCGACGATGGACGTCGGATGTAGCTCTTCGGCAGCAGGGGTCGGCGGTTGACGGGTCGACAACAGGTACGCCAGACTTGCTACCGTTCCTGCCACGGCGCCGGCGGCCCACATGGTCTTGGTCACGCCAAGGGCGGGCAGCGCAATGACCGTCGCGATGGGAATCCCGAGTGCTGCGCCGAGGATGAGCGTGCCCCAGAGCCAGGCGGTAGCGCTGGCGTCGGTCGTGTTCGGCAGCGCCGACCGGCGGGCGAGGGTCGCAGCCACTCCTGTGAGTAGCGCGGCGGGCGCCAAGACAACAGCCGCAGCCGCTACCCCCAGTGTGAGATGAGTAACGCCACCGGGTGGACTCCCCGTCGCCCAGTTGACGTACATGCGGGCGACGCCACGTAGCAGCGCGGGTGACACGACGAGGACGATCGCGATGCCCCCCAGACAGTACGCCAGCGCAGACGTCGCCTCCTGTTTTACCCGGCTGCCAATCCAGACGCCGGCGCACAACGCAGTCACGCACGTGACAAGAATTGTCGTCGTCGCGCCCGGTCCGTTGCCGATAAGTGTCGTGAGCGCCTGGCCGAGCAGTACGTAGCACAGCGCGGCGACGACGCCGACACCCAGGGCGAGCAGCCCTCCGAGTACGAGTTTCGCCCTGGGCCGTGACGCAGGAGGGCGTGCGGCGCTCTTACGGGGAGTGGCTGTCGCTGTCTTCCAAAGGCGCTCCTCAAGCCACAAGGAGATCACCAACGTCGCGATCACGAGCGCCCAGGTGAGTACAGAAGACGTGAGGAAGATCGACGGCGCCGCCCGGAGTAGCACCAGCCAGGCGGCGGTCAAGCCGACGCACCAGACGATAGCTCGACGACGCTCGGGCGAGCCCGGTGGTACTGCCGTCAAACACGCGGCATGAATTGCCGTGACGAACGGGACGGCGACGACCAGGTCGATCGCGTAGTGCCAGCCAAACCCCAGGGTGGCCAACAAAGTAAGTGCGAGCGCGGCTCCGGCGATGATTCGGACCGTCAACGTGTAGGGCCGGGCATACCACCACAGCAGCAGCGCCCACGCCGTGTGCAACGACGGCATGCAGTTGCGGAACGACAACCCACTCAGGGCCTGGAACCCTTCGGGTGGCAGGTTGGGGTAGTGTCCTTTGAATGCGTACACCGGGCCGACCACCGGGAACGCGTGATAGGTGATGAAGCCCGCAGCGCCGACCCACAAGAACACGTGGAGGATGTCGGCGACCGGCGGTTCGTCATCGCGCATTTGAACCGCATAGATGAACGCGAACCCCGCCGGCAGGGCCATGTAGACCATCTCGCATACGAATCGTAGACTGGGCAGCTTTGCGAATAGGCGACCCGCCGCGAAACTTGGCTGAGCGCCGAGCATGCCGTCGACCGCGTACAACACGCCGTCCTTGGTGCCAGGGTGGAGTGCCACGGTTGCCACTAGCGAGCTGAACGACAGCAGCACGAACGTGGGCACGATGGTGCCAGCGAGCAGCGTCGACAACCTGGCTCTGCGTCCCTGGGCGCGCGCCATTTGCGCGGTCAAAACGCCGATGCTCGCGGCGCCGAGGCCGAAGCCGACGTTGCCGACGAGTTGTATCGTGGGTAGGCCCTGGCGGTTGCGGAAGTAGAGATGAACCAACTCGAGGCCCACTCCGACGGTGCAGGTGACGGCCACCTCCCATCGGGCGGGGCGCGAACCCATGTGAATGATGAACGCGCCGGCGAACCCGGCAGCGAGGAACGGGTTGCCGAACTTCCATACCAGCTGCAGGAACTCGTGCGGCGGTGCGGTGATGTTGGTTTGAGCGAGGAGCTCGGTTGCCACGAACAGCACGGCCACGAGCGCGAGCACGAGCCAGTAGCTCCTGATTCGTGCGTCGCGGCGTGCGTCGGTCATGATGGCGAGGCGCAGCTGCAGCCCTTGCCTATCGTATCAGCTGGGCACAACACCCGCGCTTGCCGGACTCTGTCCTGTTCAATGCCGAGCGCAGCTTCGCGCCAGGTCGAACTGCTAGTTCCCGGGCTTGGGGACTGCGATCGCGGGAGCACCCGCTTTCTTGGCCTTCTTGGCCGCTTTCTTCTCCTTCGTTGTGAGCTTCGGCTTGTTGTTCTTTGGTGTGCGGTTCTTATTGTTCTTGGCCATGCCGACCTCCTGCGAAATTGTGCCGCCGAGCTGCGCGACCGATGTCGCCACTATACTCTGATTCTGCGCAGGAGCCCGAACAAGTCGTCATCGGCACCGTTCGAGGCTTGCGAGGCTCGTTCGCTCTGCACCTGGCCTGCTCTGGTATGCTCGGTTCAGGGGGAGTCATGACGTCGAAGCGTTCAGGTTTGGCCATTGTGTTGTCCGCGGTGTTGCTGTCGCTGGTTGTTGGCGGCTGCGGAGGGACCGAGGATATCGAGGCCTGCGCAGCCGGGGAGCTCGAGTGTGGCAACGGCGCGTGTGTGTCGAACAGCCTGGTCTGCGATGGCGCCAACGATTGTGGCGACGGCAGCGACGAGATCGGCTGTTCGTGTGGGACCGGTGAGCTGAGCTGCACGAACGGTGCGTGTGTCGAGACCAGCCGGGTTTGTGACGGGGTCGACGACTGTGGTGATGGCACCGACGAAACCGGTTGCCCCTGTGGCTCGACCGAGTTCGAGTGCACCAACGGCGATTGCATTGCCGACTCTCTGGTATGTGATGATGCAGACGACTGCGGGGACAACTCCGACGAGGCGGCGTGTCCATGCCCGCTTGGTCAGTCCCGCTGTGCCAATGGTGCGTGCGTTCTCAACACGCTCGTTTGCGATGGCACCGATGACTGCGGTGATGCCACCGACGAGGCCAGCTGCTGCTGTCGCACCGATCAGCTCGACTGCGGCAATGGAATCTGTCTGGAGACTTTACAGATGTGCGACGGCACGGACGATTGTGGCAACGGGCTCGACGAAACCGACTGCGGCGCTGGCGGCATTCTAGACTGCGCCAGTCCATCGGGTGTGTTGGTGTCCCTCGCCTGCGATGGAAGCAGTGATTGTCCGACGGGCTTCGACGAAGCTAACTGCGGTGCGGCCGATGGCGAGTTCGCGTGTACGAACGGTCAGTGTCGGGACGCACGACTGCTCTGCGATGGCACCAACGACTGCAGCGACGGCTCGGACGAAGCCGCGCTGCTGTGTGAGTGACCATGACGCCAGCCAACGTCAGCTAGAACTCCGGCTGCACGTCCTCGACGCCAAGGGCCTTAGGCAACGCTCGCTTGAGCTTGTCGACGCCGCCTTTGGTGACCTTGGTGTGGTGCAGGGTAACGAACAACAGCGATTTGATCTTTTGTAGGTGGACCAGCCCGGCATCGGTGATCTTTGCACCGGAGAGCGTCAATTCCTCGAGTTTTGTCAGCGTGACCAACCGAGCCAACCCGGTGTCGGTGATCTGGGCGGCATTCAGGAGGTTGAGCTTCTTCAGCGTTGCTAGTTTCGCGATGTGTACAAGCGCCGAATTGGTCACTGAGGTGTAGCGAAGTGATAGCTCGGCCAGGCTTGTGAGTTTTGCGACGGACTTCAGACCAGAGCTGGTGATGTTCGAGCCATCGAGTTCGAGCACACGCAGCTGGGTCAGTCCGGAAAGAGCCGCGACGTTGGAGACCTGGGTAAAGGTCAAGTCCAACCGCTTCATAGCCGTGAGAGCTCCCAGGTGGGCAAGTCCCCGGTTAGTCAGCTTCGTTTTGTGAACGCTGAGGGTCGTGATTCCCTTGAGCTTTGCTAGTTGGGCGGCGCCGGCATCATTAAACCCTGACTCATGGGAGTAGACGGTGCGCAGGGCGTTAAGGCCGGTGAGGTGCGCGAAGCCGGTGCCGGTTGCCTTTGTCTCGTGCATGGTCAGTTCGGTGAGCGCCGTGAGTTTGCTCAAGTGTGCCAGGCCAGCGTCGGTGATGCGCGAACTCGAGAGATTCAGTTCCTTGAGCTTCTGTAGGCCGGGCAACTGAGCCAACGGTGCCAGGCCCGCGTCCGAGATCGAGCTGGAACACCGCAGGGATTCCAACGCGCGCAGCTTGGCGACGTGGGTCATTGCGGCATCAGGGGCGTTGGTCTGACTGAGATCGAGGGTGCGAAGAGATGTCATGCCCGCCAGGGCCGACCAACCAGCCTCGCTAATCTTGGACTCTTCTGGGCTGAATTCCTCCAGCAACGGGAGCTTCGAGACGTGCGCCAGACCTATATCGTCGAATTTGACGCGGAGTTTGAGTTTCTTCAGTGCGGTCAATTTGCGCAGGTGCACGAGACCGGCGTTGGTCACGCTCGTGAGCGCGATGTCGAGTTCGCGCAGTCCGGTGAGTCTGCCGACGTATGCCATGCCCGCGTCGGTGAGTCGGGTATTGCGAAGGTTCAGGCTGCGTAGCGACGTCATGTTCACCAGGTGCACCAAGCCGGTGCCGCTCAGGCGCAGATAGCTCAGGTCGAGGGTCTGTAGTTTGGTGAACCTGGCGAGATGGACGAGATCGGCTTCCGTAAGACCAATGCTCATGAGCTTCAGTGTCTCCAGCGTCGCGGGGAGATGCTTCAGGCCATCGGCTGTGACGCGCGCGCTGCCCAGGCTGACGTGGCGAAGACGCGTGAGCTTTGCCAGGTGAACGAGCCCTGTGTTGGTCACCTCGTACGCGCCGTGCATGTTGAGTGTCTCGATCGTTGTAAGTTTGGCCAGCCTGGCCAGCTTTGCGTTGGTGGCACTGCTACCCAGGTTGAGTGTGTGCAGGTCTGACAGCAACGCCAGGTTCGTCCAGTCTGCGTCAGTGATCGTACGACCGCAGGTGACTTCGGTCGTGGTCGCCGGCAGTGTCTTGCCGCACACGATGACAGGGGCGCGCCGTTTGACGGCTTTGACTTTGGGCGTCGTCGGTGCCGTTTTCGTAGTGGTGGCTGAGTCCGTAGTATCGGGCCTGGTTTGTTTCGTTGGTGCATCGGAGCGTCCGCAAGCCTGCGACGCTATGATTGCAAGGATGAACAAGTAGGCGCGCATGCGGTAACCGGCCGTGGTCTCTGGTGACATAGCTTCCCCCGGAGACCACGATATCTCAGCGGAGGGATGCGCTCAACGTCACCGCTTGCGAACCGTGGCCTTCCCCGTCTGTTCCCCACACCACGATCAGGTGGTCTGAACGCGCGCGTGACCCAGCCACAGCTGCCCCACCAACAGGGGGGCCAGGCTCATTGCAACGACCACCAACCAGAGTTCGGCGGTTAGTGGCGTCGCGTGTAGCACTCTAGCCAGAGGGCCGAACACCGCGGCGGCGACCAGCAGCAGGGCGCACAGAACGACGGCACTCCAGATCCACGGGTTAGCGACGACGTCGTTGTTCAACACACGGCTGCCGCGCGCGCGCATGTTGAACACGTGCCACAGCTGGGCAAAGCCCAGAGTGAGGAACGACACGGTCGTGGTCTCCGCTGTCGACGCGCCGAGACGATTCGAGATCAGCATTGAGCCAAGCACGGCGCCGGTGATCACGAGTGCATACGTGCAGATGCGCAACCAGTGCCTGGGCGTCACGATGGGCTCGCGTGCGTCGCGCGGCGGGTGCAGCATCGCTCTGGGGTCTCCCTGGCCGAAGCCGAGGGCGAGTGCCGGGAACACATCGGTCACGAGGTTCAAGAACAAGATCTGTAGTGGTAGCAAAGGAAGTGGTGCGCCGAATAACACCGCGGCCGTGACGACCAGTAGCTCGGACACGTTGCACGACAACAGGTACACGACGAAGCGGCGGATGTTCTCGAAGATCGCCCGTCCTTGTTCAATGGCGGAGACGATGGAATCGAACGAGTCGTCCTTTAGCACCATGTCCGCGGCTTCTCGTGCCACTGCGGTGCCCCGCTCACCCATAGCAATTCCAATCTCGGCCTTGCGCAAGGCAGGTGCGTCGTTTACCCCATCTCCTGTCATGGCGACGATGGCACCGCTACGTTGGTATAGCTCGATGATGTCGAGCTTCTGCTCCGGGGTTACTCGCGCGAAGATCTGTGTCGACAACAATTGTTCCCGGCGATCGTCCGATAGGTTATCAAGGTCGGCAAGGTCGGCGCCGTGCACGACCGTAGCCGTCTCGGTGTCCACCAGGCCGACCGCGCGGGCGATGCTCTCTGCGGTCGCGGGCTGGTCTCCGGTGGCCATCACCACTCGAATTCCGGCGCGTCGGCAAGCTTCGAGGGGGACAGTGACCTCGCGTCGGGGCGGATCCGCGAGGGCGATCAGCCCGACGAAGCTGAGCCCCTCGTAGACGGTGTCGCCAGGGGCGCCGCCCAGTCGTTGTGCGACTGCAAGCATGCGCAGGCCGGTGCGGGCCATGGCATCACTTCGTTCCAGGATCTGCGCGCGTCGTTCGTCGGCCAGCGGCGCTGTTTCTCCGTCGCGCCATTGAGATGTACATGCGTCGAGTACGGCTTCGGGGGCGCCTTTCACCGCCACCAGAGTGTCGTCCGCGCTGACGTGCACCGTCGCCATCATCTTGATCGCCGGGTCGAACGCTTCTTCCCGATGCTCGGGCCAACGTTGTCGTAGGGCTGTTCGGTCCACCACTCCGGCAGCCGCCTGCAATAATGCGATCTCCAGCGGGTCCCCCGACGGCACATCCCCGGCCAGGGACGCGTTGTTGCACAGAACGCCGAGCTCAATGGCCAGCTGTAGCGCCGGTTCATCTGATGGCAGGTCTTCCTTGTCGTAGGTCTCATCTGCGATCACGAACGACATGACGGACAGGTGGTTCTCGGTGAGCGTGCCTGTCTTGTCGGCGACGATCACGCCGGTGGCCCCGAGAGTTTCCACCGCGGCTAACCGTTTGATCAGGGCATGCCGGGCGGCGAGGCGCCACATGCCGCGGGCCAGGGCGACGGTCGCTACCACGGGAAGCCCTTCGGGGACCGCGGCTACTGCCAGCGCGATTCCCGTTTCGATCATCAACATTGTCTGGCGGCCGGTCGCGATTCCCACCACGGAGGTGAGGCCAGCGATGCCCAGGCAAACCCACAGCAGACGCTGGCCCAGAGTAGCTAGACGCTGCTCCAGTGGCGTGGCCTCGTCGTCGGCTTCGTCCACGAGGGCCGCGATGCGACCTAGCTCGGTACGCATGCCGGTCTCGACGACAACTCCCATACCCGCGCCTCGAGTGATGGTCGCGCCCTGGTAGAGCATGTTCTTGCGTTCGGCAAGCGGTGCGTTCAACGGCACCACGGCGTCGGTCTTGCCCACAGGTACTGACTCACCTGTCAGCGCCGACTCGTCAGCTTGCAGCTTCGATGCTTCGACAACGCGCACGTCCGCGGTGATTCGCTCGCCGCCTTCGAACACCAGGACGTCGCCCGGCACCAGCTCTTCAGCGCTGATCGTACGTTCGATCCCATCCCTGCGGACCCGAGCCCGTACCGCTCCCAGTTGACGGAGCGCTTCCATCGACCGCACCGCTCGCAGCTCGGTGATGAACCCCAACAGGACAGTGAGGACGATGGCCGCACCGATGGCGCTGCCCTCCAGAGCATCACCGACCAAGAACGACAACACGGACGCTCCGAGCAGTAACAAGACGATCAAGCTCTTGAGCTGGCTTACAAGAATTTGCAGTGCAGAAGCGACGCGCGCCTGCCGCAACTGATTCTTGCCTACGAGGGACAGGCGAGTCTCGGCTTCGGGTTGGCTGAGGCCAGACGCAGTGGTGTCGTGAACCTCCGAAACCTGTTTCGCGGTTTGTGACCAGGGCGGCGGCAATACTTGCGTGCCATGGTTTTGCCGGCGCAAAGGCTGCGTGGGGGCCGGGGACGTCACCAGTCGAAGCTCAGCTTGAGGACGGTAAACAGCGCAAACAGGCTGATCAACAGGGCGCCTTCGATGCGCTGCCCTTTGCCGATACCTCCGCCCCGTCTCAACAGCATCAACGCGATCAGCGTAGCCAGAAGCCAGAACGGGATATCGAAACGCAGGAGGGATTTGTCCGCGTCAAAACCCGCGATTGATGCGCCCGCGCCCAGTGACAGCAACGGGTCGGTAATGTTCGATCCGATGAGGGCACCGAGCGAGACGGCGGCGGCTTTGTTACGGACTCCTGCGACGGCGATAGACAGCTCGGGCAAGCTGGTTCCGACACCGATGATGAAGATGCCCACCATCGATTGGGAGATGCCGAGCTCGGGAGCGATGGCGACCGCGTTATCGACGCCGAGTTTCGTGCCTATGAGCAAGACAGCGAGCCCGCCAACCACGCGGATGATTTCGACGCCGGTTCGTATCTGCGGCTGTGCGTCTGCCTGCGCCGAGTCAGCGATGGTCTTGACGACGCTGGTGGTGTGGGCGAGGAACAGAAGATAGCCGATGTACGTCGCGCAGAGCAGCGCACCTTCTACTTGGCTGACATGGCCGTCGAGGCAGCACAGGAACATGGCAGCGACGGCGATGAGCATCATGGAGCCATCCCGACGCAGGGTTTCGGCATCGCAGCGCATGCTGCCCACAAGGCCTGTAACGCCCAGAACGAGGGTGATCTGCCCAACCTCGCTGCCGATGATCGTGCCCACCGCAACTCCGCTGGCGTCCACGCCTTTGGCAACTTGGATGCCCGAATAGATGTTGGTGAAGATCTCCGGGAGCGATGTGCCCACGGACAAGATCGTCAGGCCGACGAGGGTCTGCGAAATGCCGTACTTGTCGGCGAGTTTCGTAGCGGAGGTGACCGCGACGTCGCTGCCCTTCCACAAGAAGAACAGCCCGAGCGCGAGCAGCGTTACGTGCTGCCACACAGGCTCACAGAGTGCGTAGAAGATCGATGTACGACACAATGCCCATCAAGCGCTCGTTCTGGTCTACGACTGGCATGGCGCTCGTGGATTGAGTGATGAACACGTGGGCGATCTCGCGACAGCTCTGAGTCGGAGTAGCGGTGAGCGCGGGGCTGCTCATCACGTTGCGCACGCGCAACTCGTTGAGTCGCACGCTGTCGCTATCCAGGGCGGTAGCCGGATTGCCGACCGCCGTGCGTACGTCGCGATCTGAGAGCATGCCGAGCACGTGATTGTCTCCGTCCACGACCGGTAGGTGCCGGATTCGGTTAACCTGCATCTTGGCGGCGGCATCCAGGAGCAGGTCGTCGGGGTGCACGGTTTCCGGTTTGTGACTCATAAGCTCCGAAACCGATGGGCCACTCGCTGGGGTCGTGGCGCGGCGTACCTCTGCGGCGAGAATATCGGTGGTCGTGACTAGCCCGACCAGGTCACCAGTTTCGAGGATGGGCAGACAGCTGATCCGATCCGCAGCCATGCGGGCTGCAGCTTCGACGACCGAGTCGTCGCCGTGTGCGGTTGGTGGCTCCTGCTCCATGGCCATTCTCACGGTGTCGCCCGGGCTGCTTGCCAGGCTTTCGCCGGTACGAGCCTGATGTGCCGCGATGTCATGGTCGCTCAAGACCCCGACCAGTCGTCCTTCGTCGAGCACTGTGAGATGGCGAAACTCCCCCCATAGCATGATGTCTCGCGCGGCTACGAGCGTGTCCTCGGGGCGCACACTTTGCGGGAACCTTTGCATGATGTCTCGAAGTTTCATGGACCTCTCCTTTGTGGGTTAACCAGGAGCACACGTCGTGCCAACCCGGAGCAGCGGCGTGGTCGAGGGCGCGGGTGGCGCTGGTCTAATGCTTGCAACTCTGCCCGGGTGGAGGACAGCTATGACAGACACAGCCAGCCAAACCTTCCGAATCGTGGTGGCCGTTGATGGTTCCGACGCCGGCCACTCGGTGATCGAGCGCGCTCTCGACTCGGCCAGGCGCTTCGACTGCGATGAGGTGCACTTCTTACGCGTTGTCAGCGGACGCGCGAAACCCGGCCAGTTACAAGACGCCCACGAATCCCTCGCGAAGCTGGTCGTGGAGAAACTCAGTGACTTCGCCACCCCCGACGACCCGGGACCTCGCGCGCGCGCCCACGCGACCGCTGGCAACCCAGCGGAAGAGATTCTGCAGTTGGCCGCGGATGTTCAGGCACGGCTCATCGTGATCGGTCGCCACGGTCAATCTGGTAGGTTGCGTGACAAGTTCGGCACCGTTCCTGGACGTGTGATTCGTGACGCTTCCTGTGCCGTCCTCGTTGAACAGACCCCGGAGTACGCCGCCAATGCGTCTGCCGCGTGTGCCGCCTGTGTGGTTGTGCGTCGGGACAGCGATGGTGATCGCTGGTTCTGTGACGACCACACCGACGACTACCAGTGGAAGAGCAGCGCGTTGATCGCAGCGTCGTTCACGTCACTGCACGGAGTGTCGTAAGGCGTCGCCTCCGGACCGAGGCTTATGTTGCGCAACTCATGCAGCGGCCGGCTACGAGGTGTTGGCTGCAGACCGCGTCCGCGCACATGGCGCAGCGGCTGGCGCCGGTGGTCAAGCACACTGAGCACATATGAGCGGTTCGAACGTTAGGTGATTGCGAGGTGCCCAGCCACGCGAGTCGTACACGTAGTGGCTGGATCGGTGCGGGCTCACGGCCACTTGCTTCGCTCAAAGTCGTCGAGAGTTCTCCGTGGTCGAACCAGAAGCCATGGTTCGTGCAGAAGTCGATGGTCGTGTTCGCGGCGACTGTCACGGAGCGCATGACACGATTGCACTCACTATTGGGACAGCGCAGCTGGTCGGAAGTCGTCGACGCCTCGAATACCCGCTCCGTGCTCGACAGGCCGAATGCCTCGAACTGGCGGAGCACTTCTTCCCACGTTAACCAGGAGCCGAAGCACGTCTGGCACTTGTAGCGGTTCACGCCAAAAGCGTTCGCTTCGTTTAATGCTGTGACGCCACACCGTGGGCAGCGGTGGTGGGAAACGTTCCTGAACGGCATCGTAGGCCATGGTCGCAGCTATGGCGGAACACGTCCACCAAACGGTTGGTGCAGCTACAGGGCGTACCCGAGGGGTACCTGAGCATCGGGCGCCGCACGGGTAGGTTAATATCCATGACGAAGCCGCATCGCTCGGAAGCACCAACCAGGTTGCAGGTTACGTACGACAAGACCGTGTTGCTATTCGTAGTGTCGGCTCTGTTTGCCGGGTGCTCGTCGAATGAAGGCGCGGCTGTTGATGGCTCCGTGAGCGTAGATGCGATGGCCCAGTTGGACGCGACCGCGATCGACGCGCCTCTCGCGGATGCTGCGGACAACAACGTCGTGGATGCTTCGACGGTCGATGGCGCGATCCACGATTCGGCCGTGCCCGATGCCATGACTCCCGACGCCACGCCCGGCCTCTGTGGTTACCCGGGTAACCTCATTACCCTGTGTGGGTTCGACGCGGATGACTCCGGGTGGACCGTCGCTTTCAACGCTTCCACGTCCTACAACTCGAGTGAGGGGCACAGCGGCGCCGGAAGCTTACAGATGGAGATGGCCGGAATCCCGGGACAGTCCAACTGGTCGTCCTACCACACCACCTGTTTCCCACTGACCGCTAACACCGCGTACACGTTTGGCGTGTGGGTCCGCGAACTCGGCGGCGCTGCAGTCAACGTCTGCCATGCACAGCTTCGGGTGTACTCCAACGTCAGTGATTGTTCGGGGGCGGTGTCGGCACAGGTCGCGCCGACTGTCTCCGTCGATTCCACGTGGAGAACATCCGAAGGGTCGTACACGGCGTCGGCGTCCGGTGACTCGGGCCGTCTACGTGTGCGTTGTCAGGGGGGCGCCGCAGGATCGCAGGTGTTGGTAGACGACGCCTACCTGCGGCCATGAAGCTAGAAGATGCAGAACGGCAGGGCCGTGCCGGCTTTTGGGTAACGGTACAGGCCTGCGAAGCACATTTCGTCTTCGGAGCTGTCGCCGAAACCGATCGAGCTTCCCGACGTGTTCATGTACGTGCAAGTCACTCGCACCCGGTCACCTGAGTTGATTGTCACCGCGGGTGTTAGTGGCCAGTTGATCTGCTCGTAGAAGCTGTAGGGCCTGTCGTGGATCACGTCTTCGCCGCCACCGCTTCGCGAGATAGCAACCTTCATATGCGTACCGTATTGGTGCATGTGCGGCCACACGGTCATCACCGTCGCCGGCTCGTTGAACGTGCACGTGCCGTTGACCACCGACTCGCCACCACTGGGGATCGAGAACTGCACATTGCCGGCGAATAGCATCTCCGCCTCTTGCTCTACATCGGCCGCTGGAATGGTCCGGATCAGCGTGCCGGCACGGGCTGTGATCGGATTCTCGCTGACATTGAACAGGTGGAGGTTGAGCAGGATCTGTTGACCCGCGGCAATCTTCATCGCGACACCGCTGGGGAAGGCTAGTTGGTCAGTGCCGACGCCCGATGCGTAGATCATCTCATCGCTCAGTGTGCCCGGGCCGCAATCGAAATCTCCATCGGCTCCGTTGGGATCCTGAAGAGTGACCACCGTGTGGTGGGTACCTTCGGGGGCCAGGGCCATGAACTCGGACACGTAGATGTCCTCGGTGACCGTGAGCCGGGCGCATCGGTAGATCTCCATCCCCGGCGGGACGGTGAATGGCGCCGAGACCAGTTCGGTAAAGCCCGCTGGAGCACCATCTGATGTGGCGGCATCGGCACTGCCGGGTGCCGCGTCGGATCCACCATCGTGGTCGTTGGGTTGAGAGTCGGTTCCGCAACCGAGTCCAAGGCAGACCAAGAGCGCAGGTACGCAATAAACGAGTCTAGTTTTCATACGGCTCCCTCCACGAAGCGCAGAGATTATAAAAACCGCTCCCCTGAATCGTGCATGCAACGTTTTCGCGTTCGCCGGGGAAGCGCCGCGTAACTGTCTGCTTATGTGTCATTACGGCCGTGAAGGGGGGAGGTTGGCCTGCCGTGGCGCGCAAGGATTTCGCTTTCGGAGATTTGGGGGACGAACCGCCACGCGACCGTCGTCATGTTCGCTGCCTGGAGGCTGGGGTATCGGCAGTAGAGTGGGCAGCGACATGACCATGAACCGAGACTTTCGCGGCTTGCGCTGGCTTCGGACCAGCCTGCGCACAGCGCACATCGCCGCATTCTCAGGGTTGGTCGGTGGCCACGTGTTCGACGCGAGTAGTACGCAGCTCACTCCCTGGTTGTACGCGTCCATCGCGTCTGGGGCAGCCCTCGTTGCGCTCAACCTGTATCAGACCACTCGCTGGCTGCGTGAGGTACGCGGTGTCGCCATCATGTTCAAGCTCGCGTTGCTGTGCGTGATCCCGTTCTGGTGGCAGGCGCGGATCCCGGTACTGTTTGCGATCATCGTGTTGAGCTCGTACGTGAGCCACATGCCAGGTCGCTATCGCTACTGGGTCATCGGCGACGGCCCGCCGCTGCGCAAGCAGAAAAGCAAACGGGGTTAGTCGCGGCACTCCACAGGGCGTCGCTTGATCACGGCGAGCTTGGCGGAGGTGGTCGTTGCGTGACTGAGCTCTAGCTTCCATCGCCCGCAAACTTCTTGCTTGCGTCGCTGCTCAGCGAGCGCGTGTGGAGACAGGCTTGGCAGTGCGCCCGGGGCACGATCGGATCGCAGGATTCGCCGAGCTGCCTTATAGCGTTCTACGTCGCGCAGGTCGTTTGGGCGACCGGCACTGATCCAGTCCTTCCGCCGCCGCTTCGCTTTCTGGCAAGCACGAACGTCCGATGCACCGCGCAGCCCGGACACCAAATAGGCGCCACTCACCAGCATGGTGAGTGCTAACGGTTTACCTTCGAACGTCGGGCACGGGCCGCCCTCGTAGTTGCAGCTGCGGTCCCTGGCCGCTGCCCAGCTGAGAGCGAGTCCAGCGAGGCCGGTGATAGCGGCGCCAACGTAGTCCGCGACCGGCAGGCTAACGTCGCTGTCGCAACTCACCGGGTACTTCGGCGAGTAGCGTGGCGGCGGACTGGTAACGGAGAAGGAGCAGCCCGTCGGCGCCGCCAACATGGCAAAACCGAGCAGGATGCAGCCGAGTGATCGCATGTCAGCATCATCTGCAAATTGAGGTCCCGCACTAGGTCCCCTGAATCATGCGCGGCGTTCGCCGCACATGAGGCAGTAGTGTCACGTCCCGTGTCACGTGTCTGACCAGGAGCCGTCTCGGCGGCCTTCGCGTGCACATCTGATCGTAGTCTGCCAACGGTTGCCACTCACGCGGCGGATTGGCCGGAGATCGGAAGCGCGGACGTCGTGACATTCTTGTCACGTCTGTTGGTGAATGCGCTAACTAGACGCTGGAAGCTATCGGATTCGGCCCGGTTTTGACTGGCACGACCCGTGCTATTAGGGGAGCTATGAAACTGTCGATGTTAGCGTTCGTTGTGTGTGTTGGGCTGGCGATCATGGCCTCGGCTTGCGGCGATGGCCCGAGTTGTAAGCTCGAGACTGACACGGGAGAGCAGCTCGCGTGCATGGAGTACGAGAGTTCGCTACTCGAAGAGCAGGCGGAGATTAGTTGCAACGGCAACGACGGGACCTGGACTGACGACGGCTGCAACAAGGACGCGGCCCTCGCCAAATGCGCGGCCTACGGCTCCATCACCTACTACTACCAGGCGTTCGTAGACATGGCTGGTGGCAGCATCATGACCCTGCGCGAAACGTGCGATCAGCTCATGGGCGAGTTCACGGATTTGAGCGGCAGCTAAGGTCACCCTCGCTGCGCCAAGACTCGTTGCGGACGCTTGCGTTTTTCTTCACGCGTGTGGCCAGGTCCTACGGCTGCCGAGAGGCGGCCGCACCACGCATCGTGCGCATGACGACCACGCCCTTCGTGATGCGTCGGAACTGGTCGCGAGCAGTGCCGCGGTCCACGAGCTTGAGCTGCCCCTTTCGGTTCGCGACCAGGACGTACCTGGCTGGTTGGGCCAGTTGAGCCGCCTCCAAGATGACCGGTTTGCCCCTGCACGGTACGAACTGAACCGCCGCTGTCCTGCCGATGAGCGCACGCGCCGGAACTACGCGGCGCCTCGGCCGCCGCAACATGAACGCACCCGGTTCGGCGGTCAGATGCTTGATCGCGATCACTCGCGGCGCCTTGCCATTCGCTTCGATTCGCAGCTCGGTCGGATTCCCCGCCGGGCACGGTAACGTCGCTTTGACGCCCGCCGATTTGGGCAGCCGCCATGGCGGAAACTTGACCCGTCGTGTGGCCGGCGCGGGCTTGGTGTGAGGAACGGCCTCGACCGCCGTGTGCATCGGATAGTCGGATGCACACGACAGGCAAGTGAACACCGCCGTGAGGCTAACGCCGAGTAGACGCAATTGAGTCGACTCCGGTTGGGATTGGGCCGATAGGGGTGATCACGCCCGTGGCGGTGTCGATGGTAATCAACACTTGGAGCGAGCCGACCGATCCCAGGTCCTGGGTATCGACGCCGTACAGTGTGCCGTCCAGGAACGTCAAACTGTTGATGTTGTCGTATGTGCCACCAGAGAGCGCCGGTCCTTCGAAGCCGACACCGGTCGTCGGATTGATGATGTACAGGTTGCCGTTTACTCGGCCTGGCACGAACCAGACAACTCCCTCGGTATCGACGGCCATACCACTACCGGACGAACTCACCCCCGAGTCGCCGATCACAGTCACCGCGCCGGTGGCGGTGTCGATGCTGATCGGGTCATCACCAGTCTCCGACCAGCCCAGCAGTGTGGTGTTGTGAAACGCGATGTCGGCTGTGGAGTTGTGGTAGGTGCCGGTAGACGAATCCAGTAACTCACCCACGGGGGTACCGGCACCCGTCGCTGGATCGATGAGGATCAAACTGGCGTTGCCGCGGTTTCCGCTCTGGGTCGACTGGGAGCCGTAGAGCTTGCCATCGGGAGCGAACGCCAGGCCTGTAATGGCGTAACCGACAGGGCCAACGATGGTTGAGGCTCCGGTTTCCGGATCGAGCAAGTACAGGTTGCCAGCCGCGCCGGTCTTGCCGTCGGCAGCATAGATCCCTGGAGCATAGTTGAACGTGGTCGTTGCCGAACCATGACTGGTGGAAACCGAGACGACCGACGCGGCACCGGGAGTTCCCGGCGGCGTGGTGCACTGAATCGTAAGGTCGTTGAGCACGAGTAAATCGGTGGCCGCCGTGCCGTCGAACGTGACCGCCACGGTGCCTGCTCCTGGCGCATCGAAGTTGCCGCCAGAAATCAGCACAACAGTGCCGCCCGCGACGAGTCCTGTGTCCGGCGTGATCGAAATGATGTACGGCGCCACGGATGCATCGACCGCGGCATCGGGGATTGCGGCGGCGTCGACACCGGCGTCGTCCGCCGCGCCTCCACTATCTCCACATCCCAAGTTAAACTGAAACGCCATTGCGGCGACGGCGGCGAAGCCGATCGCGGTGGTCGACATGCGTTGCATACTGCCCCTTTCTTGGGTCGTTGGTGAAACTCTCCTCGACACAAGGTGTGGCCGCCTGCGGAAGTGTCAACGCGAAACAATTGCGGAGATCGGGACGATAGGCGCCGTACTGTTTCGAAGCGCGTCAACAACAACGGCGCTGTTGACGTACGACAGTTCTAATCGCGGGGCCGAGATGTCGCGCAAGCGATGCGGTTCACAAACGCTATATCGTGAGCACTAACTTGGAAGCGGGGTGCGCCGTGATCAGATGGCGCATGGCGTCGGCGGTTTGTGCGAGGGGGAACTCGTGGTCGATCGCGGGTGTGATGCTGCCGGACTCGATGAGCTCAGTAAGGAGCACCAGGTCGTCACGGTTTGCCTTTGCTGTGTACGACGCAATCTTCGGCTTCACGAACATCGCCAGGAAGCGGATGCCGAACAGTCGCCGCGCCGGTCCCAGGACGCGTCCGCCCTCTGGAGCGCCAACCGAAACGTAAACGCCGCTCGGGTGCAGCAGTTTGCAGCAACGGCGAAGCGACCGATTGCCGACGACGTCGAAGAAGACATCGAACGTGCGACCACACGCCAGGAAATCTTCGCTCTCGTAGGGGATGACGTGGTCGGCGCCGAGCGAGTGCACCAAATCGATGTGGCGTTCGCTGCACACACCCACAACATCGGCTGCACCGAGCGCTTTGGCGATCTGCACCGCAAAGGTACCAACCGCTCCCGTGGCACCGTTGATCAACACACGTTGTCCTTTTGTGACTTTCGCGTGTGTGCGCAATCCCTGGAGCGCGGTGAGTCCAGCCACAGGAACGGCGGCGGCCTGGGCATAGGAGAGGCTCTTGGGTTTGGGTGCCACCAGCGCCGCGGGTATGCAAGCGTACTCGGCCCACGTGTCGCCGAAGTCGACTTCTCCGTACACAGCCTGCCCGGGGCGCACGTCCGTGACCGCCTTACCGACCTCCACTATGTCGCCCGCAAAGTCTTGTCCCATGCCCCGTTTCTTGGGCCTGGACAGACCCAGGATCAAACGCATTATCCAGGGCGTCCCCTGCATTGCGTACCGGTCGCCGCGATTCAACGAAGAGGCGCGAACGCGTACGAGGACCTCGTCGTCCTCGGGCGCCGGGCGATCGATGTCTTCGAACTTGAGCACGCTCGCCGAACCGTAGTCGTCGCGCACGATTGCCTTCATGGAGCATGGCAAGTGCAAATGGTGTGCCCCTGCCGGGTCATCAAAGCCAGCACGCGTGTTGGAATATTCTGCGCAACGGCTCTAGCGAAGTGAACCGATTGCGCATTGCGCCATCATTGTAGGATCGCGCGGATGACTTCTGGCAGGTACTTGTACGGCAGAGACAAGTGTCCTTCGCCGGTCAAGAAGTGTGGAGTGCACCCCGGAATCGCGTCGGCCACATGTTGGCCGACCGAGACAGGAACGTTGTCGTCCGCGTCTCCGTGCCACAACGACACCGGTCCGGTAATCTCCTGCAGTTGGAATCCCCATGGTCGGGCGTACAACATCGCGTCGTGATTCACGCCCGCGATACCCCGGCGAAACGCTTCCGCAAAACACAGCTCAGCCATCTGCGCTGCCAGGTGAGGTTGAGCCCGTAGCAGCGCTTGGTCCGGGCCTCTCATTCCCTCTGCGATCTTCTCCGTGAACGCCTCCGGCTTCCTGCGGACGGCAAAGGACATCAGGCCCAGCAGACCTCGGCGCAGCAACGAGTTTCGGCCAGCGGCGAAGCGCCAGGCGAGCCCTTCTTTCATGCCAGGGGCGTCTGCAGGCCCCATACCGCAGACAATTCCCGTCGCGACCACGGCGTGAGGAATCTTGAAGGCGCACGCGGCGGCATATGGACCGCCGCCAGATACTCCCAGCACTGAGAATCGTTCCAACTGGAGGGCTCGCGCCAACTCGACAACATCATCGGGCCAGTCGAGGAGGTGTCTCTTTGGCTGAAAATCAGACAAACCGTGTCCAGGCCTGTCGATAGCGATAATCCGTGCCTTGACGCTGGCCGCACCAGCACGTGTGTCGAATGCTGGCCACTCGAGCCGCGACCCTGGATGCCCGTGAAAGTAAAGCACCGGCTTGCCAGCCGGATCGCCATACTCGCAATAACCAAGCGTCCGGCCGTCGCTAAGCTCGACGCTTTCATCCATCGTTCTCGCTGGCATACGCCTCGGGCGAGGTGCAAGTCTCCTGCCGGGCGACGCGGCGACGGTCACCCGGAGACCGGCACCCAGATTGCACCTACAATCGCCATGAAGCGCCGCAGCTCGCTAAGGTTCGTTTACGAAGGCGTCGAGGGCGTGCTGTTCACTGGCGGCGCGTTGCTATCGTGGCCGGTGCTGAAGCATTGGTTGCGTAACTGGGGCTCGCACGCGGACGAACGTGAGCAGGTGTGGGCCGGAGATCAACTGATCTCGGCAAATATGCCCTCCAGCACGCGGGCCATCGACGTGGCTGCCCCGGCGAGCACTGTGTGGCAATGGATTGTTCAGTTCGGTCTCGGTCGAGCCGGTTTCTACTCGTACGAACTACTCGAACGGGTGGCTGGAATCCCGGTCAAGAACGTCGAGAGCATCGAGTCATCGCTCCAAGAGGTTGCCGTGGGCGATGAAGTACTGCTTCACCCAAAAGCGCCGGGGATTCCGATCGCGTTGGTGGAACCCGAGCGACATCTCGTCTTCTGCGAAACGCGCCCGGAGAAGTTGCGCGAATCCCAGCCGGAGATCGCTCGCTCGTGGTCGTTCTACGTGGCACCAGTCACCGACGACTCTTGCCGGTTGTTGGTGCGCGGGTGCTTCGAACAAACCCGCAAGCGCTCGCTGACGCAACGGGCAGCGTTCGCACTCGAGCAACCTATCGATTTCGCCATGGAGGTTCGTATGCTACGTACCGTGAGACGACTCGCCGAGGCCCAGGGAGTTGCTGTCTGGCGCGGGTGACGCGCACCTCGTGGCCAGCGTTGCGCTTGTGACTCCAACGCTCGACGCGATTGCCGTCTGATCCCGGGTGACGTACCCTTGGCACATGATTCGGATCGCGTGTGTTCTCGGATTGCTTGCAATGCTCACTGGTGTGCCTCGTGCCGCCGCCGATGTCGACCATGATGGTCAGATCTGGACGGCGGTTTTGTCCTCGGGCAACCCGGGTGCCGACTCGAGCAAGCTGCGGGTTTGGTTCGACGCGCATCTTCGGCGCTCGTCCGGGGGCATCGTCCACATTGCGCGTCCGGCGGTCGGCTGGAGCTTCTCGCCGTCGTTGTCGGTCTGGGCCGGGTACGCATGGGTTCCCGTTATCCCCGACGAGGCCGCTACGGTGCACGAACATCGTGCATGGCAGCAAATCATCTTCAAGCGGAACGTGGGCTCGTTGTCGTTACAGTCCCGCACACGGTTCGAGTCTCGCTTCAGCGGCGCGGGCGATGATGTCGGTTTTCGCGTTCGCGAGTTCGTGCGCGCATCGTGGCAGAAGCACCCAAGCTCCCGCCGCGGTTTTGTGGTTTGGGACGAAGTGTTCATTGGCCTCAACGAGCCGGATTGGGGCGCCCGCAAAGGCTTCGATCAAAACCGGCTATTCGTTGGACCATTCTTCAAGGTGGGCAAGCGCATGCGCCTGGAGATGGGCTACTTGTTCCTGTTCGCCGAGCGGGGCGACACGGATACAGTTGGCCACGTGTTCGCGACGAACCTATTCTTATCCCTGTGAGTCTTCGCTAGCCTGGTAGCGCCCGCAGTTGCTGAGCGCGCGCACCCAGCGAGCCGCGCAGCGCAGATTCACTTGCCAGAGCCACTCCGGCGCTGCGCCATCTTCTGGAGTAGCGGCGCCCAGCGCTGGTCTGTGTGAAGCGATTTGAGGTTAGCGTCTTTCGCCGCTGACACGGAGTCGTCGTACCCGAGCCCGACAGCTCTACCGAGAAGCTCGAACGCTTTGTCGGAGTTGCCTGCGCCGGCATTTGCCGACGCGGCGTTGTAGAAGTCGGTCGGGCTCACGGCGACGCGCTTGTAAAGGGTGGCACTTTGAGTGAGGTAGGGGAGGGCCAATGCGCGCTTACCGAGAGTCATGAGCGCGGCGCCGAGGTTGAGGGAGCTGCCCGCCAAGGATCGCTGCGCTCGGCTGCTGCTCGGGTCCTTCGCGGCGAGGCGACCGTGAATCGCGTGGCCGGCGCGAAACGCAGCGGCGGCCTCTTCGAGCTTGGCCAGGCCCCGGTGCACCTTGCCGAGCATGACGTGGTTGAGGGCAAGATCACGCTGAAACCGAACGTTGCTTGGATTGTTTTTGACGAGCCGGCGGCGAATGGCCATTGCCGCGATGTACTCGGGGAACGCACCTGCAAAGTCCTTCTTATCCCGCAACGCGTCGCCGACCATATTCTGGGCCATGGCGAGCTCTATCTGCCAGTTGGCGTTGGTCGGGTCCCTCCTGGCCAGACGCTGTTGAATCGCTTTGGCGGCGCGCAGTTCTACCAGCGCATCGTCGGGCCGTTGCTGCACCCGGCGCAGGTAACCGAGCCGACTGAGCGTCTGTGCAAGATCGCGCTGCCGATCCGCGCGCTTCGGCTCGCGTTTCATCAGCGTCGTGCGGATCGTTTTGGCTGCGTGGTACTCGGCAAACGCGCCTTTAAGGTCGCCGCGCCCTCGCAGCATGTCTCCCACGTTGTTTAGCGCTACGGACAGATTGCGTTGCCACTGGTTGTTGGCCGGGTGCTCCTTTACCAACGTGGTGAAGATCGCCTTGCTCGCCTGGTACTCGGCGAATGCGAGCTTAGAGTTCTTGTGGTCGCGGAGCGCCTTGCCAAGTCGGTTGTGACTCGCCGCCAGGTCGTTGCGCCATTGGGTGTTTGCAGGATCCGTCTTCAGCAGCGCTTCGATGACGGCTTTGCCCGCACGAAACTCGCGTATGGCTGCGTCGAGGTTGCCGCCGCTTTGGTGAACTCCCCCAAGCAGATTGTGGCTGACGGAGAGCTTGCGCCGAGCGCCTTCTTGACGCAACCGTTTCAGGATGGCCTGGCCGGCCACATACTCTTTCCTGGCCGCCGGGAGATCTCCGCGGGCGAAGTGTACGTCCCCCATGTTCAAGTGGAGTACCCCGCGATTCATCGCGTCCTTCGGGCGGCTCCAATCGATGGGTCTTGCACGCCAGTAGTCCGACGCTTTGCTCGAGACCATCGACAGAAGTTCGAGCTTACCCACAGGCCTGAGTCGATTGTGGAGGTCGAACATCATGAAGTTGAGAAGCTCTTCGGCCCCAGCCCGGTTGTCGTCGGCGGCCGCCCGTTGCTCCTCGGCGGTGTCTCGCGCCCGGGTGATGCTGACTATACTGACCACCGCGACGGCTAACAGCACCAGGGTCATGACTGCGGCGACCGCGACTGCCGCACGACGTCGCACGATCCATCGGCGCAACAGTTGCCAGCCCGAGTATTGGTGAGCGCCGACCAGCTGCCCCCTCTGGAACCGTCGTAAATCGGTTGCGAGTTCTCCGGCATCTCGGTAGCGCGCGTCCAGATCTCGGGACATGGCGCGACTGATGATTGCGGCCAGATCGGCGGGTATGTTTGGAACGAGCTCGCTGACCGGGGTTGGTGGACCGCTGCGGACGAGCTCGACCAGCTCACGAGAGCCGCTGGCGTGGTAGGGCGCCTGGCCGGTAAGCGTGTAGTACAGAACTGCGCCTATCGCGTACACATCCGCGCGAGGGTCGAGCTGTTGCCCACGCGCCTGCTCCGGCGACATATAGGCCGGCGTGCCCATGATGGTGCCTACGGACGTGAGGTCGTCGGTTTGGGAGTTGCTGCCAGAGTGCGAATGCGCGGACGTCGCTGCGGGAGAGTTCTCTCCCACCTCCGCGTGTTCCCTGGCGAGGTCCTTGGCAAGTCCCCAGTCAATGACCACGGTCTCGCCGTAGTCGCCGACCAGGATGTTGGACGGCTTCAAGTCCCGGTGAATGACCTGCTCTGAGTGCGCGTATGCCAGGGCGTCGGCCACCGCGAGAATATGGGGTAGGACGGCCAAGCGATCAGCGAACGTTTCGGTCGCGCCGATAACGTCCTTGAGATCCCGGCCACTCACCAGTTTCATCGCATAGAACGGTTCGCCATCGGGCCAACGCCCAGCTTCGTGAATGGGGACTATCGCGGGATGCTCGAGGCGGGCGGTGATTGTCGCCTCGCGCACGAATCGAGCTTCCGCACTGGCGCCGCCACCGAGCAGCTCCTTGATGGCTACCGTCCGCCCCAACTCGCGATCGTAGGCTGAGAGAATGCGCCCTAGACCGCCACGCGCGATCTCGTCACCGATGTCGTAGCGTTGGTGCTTCTTGGTGGAGAGTTCGTCGGGAGGGGCAGGGGCCAACTTCCCGGTGTCGGACGGTTCATGGACCGTATCGTCCAGGGCGAGGTCGCGTTCGCTCGCGTAGCTGTCGGTTGCGTCGTCGCTTCCAGGTGAATTCCCCTTGTTCTCCATGCCGGCCGCCCGTCGAGCAGGATAGCTCACTTTTGCGCCGGGCATAAGCGGGTCGGATCGGCGTCTTCTGACACCGACGCCACGCTGTGCACGAACCCGGCAATCTTTGCATTGTTAAGTTGACGGGAACCGCTTGAGCCGGCGCTGCGGTCGCCTATGCTTGCGGGCGAGATGGATCCGCTTAAGTTCAAGATCAATCAGCGAGCCTTCGTGTTGCAGCCCGGGGCCGGACAACTCGACCAGAGTCTGCTCCAGTTTCTGCGGGATGAAGGCTACACCGGGTGCAAACAGGTCTGCGGCGAGGGCGGCTGTGGTGCTTGCACGGTGATCGTCAGTCACTGGGACGATCAGCGCCAAGCAGTTCGTCACTCCTCGGTCGCCGCGTGCCTTGTGCCGTTGCCCTTCTTGCACGAGAGGCAAGTCACCACCATCGAAGGCCTGGCGGCGACGTCACCGGCGGACACCCATCCCGTGTGCGACGCGTTTCACGAGTTGGGAGCGAGTCAGTGCGGGTTCTGTACACCGGGTTTCATCATGTGTCTGATCGCCCAGCTAGAAGACCGGGGGCTCGAATCTACCCAGTTGGAACGAGTATTCGATGGCAACTTGTGTCGCTGCACCGGGTATCGTCCGATCCTCGACGCGGCAGCGGTGTTTTGTTCTGACAAGACGGAGGTCGACGAAGAGCTCGGCGACCGGGCCGCGAACTGGCGTAAGCGTTGGCAGGATTGCACCAGGCTCGACGCGCTGTTCCCGGCGGAGTACAAGAAGAGACCACGGGCGGCGACGTTCAAGGGAAGCCGCACGACCTGGTTTCAACCGGTGGAACTCGCTGATCTGCTGCCCAAGGAATCGGCGGAGACCAGCTTGGAGACTCACTCATGGGGCAGCCCGGGGGCTTACTCCAAGATGGTCAGCGGCAACACGGACGTTGGTTACACGGAGCGGGGCGGGGCGCGCACACCACGCAGCAAGATCACGCTCAATCAGGTCAAGGAGCTGCACAAGGTCGAATGGAAGGATGACCGCGCAGTCATCGGTGCGGGGCTCACCATCCACGATCTGGTGGGCGAACTCGAACGACGCATCCCATCGTTGCGAGAAGACCAGACCACAGGTCTCAAGGCACTGCACAACCAGTGTCGGTTCTTTGCCAATAACCAGATTCGAAACGTCGCCACGATCGGTGGCGGAATCGTTAACTTCAGTCACTACTCGGACCTGATACCGGTGTGGGTGGCTACGCGCGCCGAGCTTCACTTTTGGTCACCTGCGGGTACCCAGATCGTGCGTTTGTGCGACCACTATGACGACCAGGGAAAGCTCACGTACACGCCGCGTGTGGGCGACGTCCTGGTCGCGGTCGCAGTGCCGTATTCAAGGCCGGGCGAGCGCGTCGCGAGCTTCAAGTACGCACGGCGGCGCATGGACTCGATCACATTCATGAGTTCGGGCATCGCGGCTCACTGCAATCCCGACAATCATCATCTCGACAGCCTGCTGTTGTGTTTCGATGGCACCGGGACGCCCGGTCTGCGTACCCCGCGCACAGAACAGTTGTTGAACGGTCGCGTGTGGGACGCGAAGCTACTCGTCGAGGCGTTAGGCAGCTTGAAGCGCGAGCTTGAAGAAACGATCACCAACGGATTACCCAAGCCGCTTCAGCAGTATCAGATTCGCCTGGCTCAGGGCATGCTGCTGCGCTTCTATGCGCGCTACCGAGCGGAGTTCCATGGCGACTCTTTGCCACGCGAACAACAGTTGCTTTCGCGCTACCCCCGCGTGGTTCACCGTTCGTACGTGACCCATGGCGACAACGAGTCGGGACTGTTGGGGCGGGCCATCCCTCACATGAACGCGCGGCTTCAGACCACCGGGGAGGCCGAGTACACGGCGGACCGCGCTGTCCCCAACTGTCTGCACGCGGCACTCGTAACCTCCAAATCGGCGTGCGGGCGTTTGGGCGCAATTGATCCGAGTAAAGCGGCGCGGTCGTCGGATTTCGTCGGCTTCTATTCCGCGCGCGACATTCCCGGCAAGAACTTGTTCGGATTTCGGGTCGAGGACGAACAAGTGCTCGCTAGCGGGGAGGTGCAATACGTGGGGCAACCGGTTGGCGTGCTCGTTGCGCGAACTGCCGCCGCCGCTCGCGTTCTCGCACAAAGGGTCCAGGTCGACATCGATGAGCGCACCCCGCTCTTGACCGTAGAGGATGCCGAGAAGGCAGGCTCGTTCCATGGCAACAGCGATGGCTACCTGCTCGAACAGGGCGACCCAGAAGCGGGGTTCACGGCGAGCAAGGTCGTAGTCTCCGGCTCGGTAAACATGCACGGCCAATCCCATTTCTACCTCGAGCCGCACAACGCGTTGGTGATCCCAAAGGACGCAGGGTTCGAGGTGTTCTCGTCAACTCAGAGCCCGAGCAATGTGGCCGATCATGTGTCGCGTATCCTCAACATTCCCGCGAACAAGGTCAGCGTCCGCGTTGGCCGCCTGGGCGGCGGATTTGGTGGTAAGCAGTTCCGGGCCGGGCCCATCGCGGGAATCTGCGCGCTGGCTGCGCATCATGTCGGAGAGCCCGTGAAGCTCGTCCTCGATCGGAGCGAGGAGATGGCGTACTGCCCTGGTCGCAGCCCGTTCGTCGCGACGTATAAGGCGGGATTCGGTGAGGATGGCGCGATTTGCGCACTCGACGTGGATTTCAAGGTGAGCGGCGGACTGTCCAACGACTACTCGGCAGATATCACCGAGACCGCAACCCTACTGATGGATGGCGCGTACCGCATCGACAACATCCGGGTCCGGGGGCTGTGCCTAAAGACCAACTTCGGGTCGTACACGGCAACGCGCGGGTTCGGAAAACCACAAGCGTCCGCGATCATCGAGTCCATCGTGGACCATGGCGCCAGCGCACTTGGGCTGGACGCAACCCGGGTCCGCACGCGGAATCTCTACAAGGCGGGCGACCGGACGATCACCAAGATGCCCATCGACGACAACGTGATGCAAAACTGTTGGAGTCGCGTCCTGGAGAAATCCGATTACGAGTCCCTGCGCGACGAGGTCGCTCAGTTCAACAAGGACAACAAGTGGTTCAAGCGGGGCATCTCCGCGGTCGGAAGCAAGGGCAACATGGGCTTCCTGGAGGCTGCCGACATCTGCCGCGGCCTTGCGCTGGTCCACATCATGCGGGACGGCACAGTATCGGTGAACCACAGCGGCATCGAAATGGGGCAGGGTATCAACACGCGGATGGCGCAGGTGGCTGCGCACCAGCTCGGCGTCCCGTTCGACCACGTGGAAGTAACGGACACCCAGAGTGCGCTAATTCCTAATGCGCCGCCTACCACGATGGTCGCGACAGACCTGATCGGTGAGGCGCTGTTGAAAGCCTGCGACGAGCTCAAACGTCATCTGAGTAAGTACTCGGGCTCGTTTCACGATCGAGTGCTCCGGGCATACGACGAGGGCGTTCCTCTGTCCGCGTCTGCGAGCCACACCGCGCCGCGTTTGCACTACGACTACGACAAGCAGCAGGGCGACATCTCCTACTTCTTTGTGTGGGGCGCCGCTCTTTCTGTCGTTGAGGTCGACGTCATCTCCGGAGCGTTCCGCATCCTGAACAACTACGTCGTGCAGGACTGCGGCAAGAGCCTTAACCCTCTGCTCGACGTCGGTCAGGCCGAGGGCGGCTTCATGTTCGGCGTGGGCTACTACATGATGGAAGATCTGATTTACACCGGCGATGGGCGCCTGATCACTGACAACGTCTCCGGCTACAAGATTCCGTCGTGCGGGGACGTCCCACTGGAATGGGATATCGAGTTGCTCAACTACCGCCCGGAGGGCAAGGGCCTACACAACTCCAAGGGCATTGGCGAGTCGAATATCCAACTCGGCCTGTCAGTGTACTTCGCCGCCAAAGAGGCGATTCGCGCCGCCAGGCGAGAGGCCGGACTGAGTCGAGAATTTCAGCTCGGCTTTCCAGCGTCAGTCGACAACGTCAGCCGCAGTCTGCCAACATTGGTCGACTACGCGCGCTGAACCGAGGTGTGCTGTTGGCGCTGCAACGCCGGGCAGCCCTGGGTCTTCAGCGCCGCGCGCGCGCGGCCGGCAGCGGGGTGACGATCGGCTGCGGATCGGTCTTGGGCAACGGAACGACGATGGGGTCGTCCCGTCGGGGCACGGTTTTGGGTTGCGTGACGACGCGCGTCGTCTGAGTCGTTGGAGCGGCGACTCGAGTTGTCTGGGGCGTTGTCTGGGCAGCGACCGGAGTAGTGTGGGTTCGTGGTTGGGTAACGACTCGAGCGGGCGGTTGGCCCGCGGGGGTGACCGCGCGGCTGGTGGCCACGTCATAGTCGTGCCCCGGGGTCGATGTGCTGCTGAGTATGCCGATGATTCCGAGGGTGAGGATACTGGCGACGGCGGCGGCGCCGAGCCACGTTCGACTCCGGTGCCAGCGGACCTGGGTGTACGCGGACGTATCGTTCGGGACCTCGCTGTTGAACCAGTCGTCCGCGAGTGTGCTGGTGTCCGTACACGGGGCGGGCGCGCCGGACTCGAGGCTGTCCGATGGCGGTCGCTCGAGGCTATCGGGAACGATGAGAGTCGAGCGGGCGAGTATCGCTGGGCGTGTTGGGTTCTCGAGTGGCGACGTGGCGCTACGTGGCATATCCCCTCCGTAAGGACGATGCGAGGGCAGAGCCTACAGCCCGTGGTGACCATCTCGGGCGACCATGCCGCCAACAACGAGTAACCGAACCGCTAAGCGCCTGATTGTGCAGCTATCTTCTAGGGTAAGCGACGGCGTCTCTGCCGCGAGCGTGGCGGTGAAGCCCGATCCTGTACCGCCGAGGAACGATCGATTGACCAGGAAATTACGGACCGCGGCCCTCGAAGCCGCCGAGGCTCTCAACGAAGCGCTGTCCCCTCAGGTAGCGTCGACGGCTCGAGCAGTGACGAACGCACGCGCGCTCGCGACGGGCACACCCGTGACGTTGGACAGATCCGCTGCGATGTCGTCTACCAGGTCGCCCGCGGCGACGCGCCGGCTGATGGTTTCGTTCCAGGCGCGCAGAGCGGAGTCGGTGTCCTTGACCGCGACCTGCTGGTGCACCCTGGTCTCGGACCGCTTCGCTGGTGAGCGTTCCTTCAAACTCGTGCGCGCGGCGACATACTCCACCGTGTTCGCTAGCAAGAAGTACCAGGTTGCGAGGAACGAGATCATCCCCCACCAGCCGAGAGTGGCATTGTACAACTGATGATGGCGGAAGGCCTTGCCCACACACTCGCGGCACAGCTCTGCCTCGGTTGTGTACACCTGGCGGACGAACAGCAGGCCGACGTTGTGGCTCATCTTCACGGGCCGAGCGGGGCTGGCGTAGCAGTCGTCGCAATACATGAAGCTGTTATCGCTCCGCCGTTATCGCAGTTGCGTAGAATCGCCGTGGTCTCATGGCGTCCCAGAAGTGCACGCGCCATGCCAGGCGAGTACCGGCTAGCGCGCCGGAATACCGTCGTTCGATCGCGCCGCTCTGTCTCCCGTGTCACCTGGCCAGGGGGAATGCGAGTGACACCTGCGCCATTGCTACCAAGCGGGATGGACCGTTTCGCTAGGTTCGACACCGGCACGACCGCACGGAGCCGCCGTGTTTGGAAGTCGGGTCAGTTGACCGGATGCGCGGTCCCTAGCCACTGTGGCTTTCGTATTGTCGGTCGGTGTACCCGGGCAGGTTCCAGGCCAGAGGCGTTGATGGCGCGCGGAGCGCTATTTGTTCCCGGCCTCCATCGCCGTCTTGAAGCAGGCCTGGGCGCGCTTGTAGATGGGTTTGAGGTGAGCGCTAACCGCACTCGTGGTGCCGCGGCCGGTTTTCATGTACTCCTTCCACAGCGGCGCCACGCACTTGGAGTCTTTGCACGCGCAAATCTTGTCTGCCAACCCCCGGCGACGCACCACCTCCGGGTGTTTGTCGCCGTGTTTCTTCATGATCGCCTGGTGGCACTTGTAGAACTCCTGGCCGCTCTTGCCCAGCTTCTTGAGCTGGTCTGCCGAGAACTCGCCGGCCTTCAGCCGCTCTTCCAATTTCTTACTGGTCTTCGCCTGATGTGCTTTGCGTTGTTTCTTCAGCGACAAGGCGCAGTCCAGGGTCGTGCATGCGCACATGTCTTTGGCGAACCTGGCGTCGGCCGCAAACGGGTCCTTGCTGGACCCGCAGCCCACCAGCAGAGCAGCTGCAAAAAGCAGCGAGGCGAAGCGCGAAAGGCTAGGGGTGTCGCGGAGCAGGCAGGTGGCAGACTGGTTCATCATCGATCCCTTTCGTTTGTGCGATTCGGTTCCAGTGTACCCCGATGACATGAAGGGCAAGCCAATACGCCCCGCTAACGTTGGCGTCGCTCGGTTCCGCCTGTTAGCTCGGTCTATTCACCATCGCTACTTGGTGCACATGCGTAGATTAATCAGGTCGGCGCCGTCGGTGGTGAACGTGCTCTTGATCTTGGCCTTGCCCTTCGGCCCCAATGCTTCCAGCACCTTTAACATGCGCTGCATGTACAACATGTGGTCGAGCTGCTTCGACAGAGGCACGCTCTTGTGTTTCTTGCACTCCGACACCACGAGCACGTGAAACGCCGCGATCGTGTACTTGCCGTGCTTCAGTAGGGCAGCCTGCGCTGCAGTCGCCTTCGTTCCTTCGCCTTTCGCGGTCTTCCACTCCTTGAACAGCCTCACGACCCTGACCTTGTCTTCGTCGCTGAGGCCCCCGCTGCGTTTGGTCGGCTCGGACTTGTCATTCGTCGTGCCTTTCTCAGCCGTGGTCACCGTCTTGCCGCTCTTCTTGTCGTCGTCCTTCTTGTCAGAGCTACACGCGGTACACGCCACGGCCGCAGCCAAGGCGATAAACAGAGGGTTGCTTGTCCTGTTCCTGATTACATTCATCATGACCACAACCTAGCCAATTGCGTTTGGTCACACGACTTAAGCCCACTTAAGCCGACTTAAAGGCCTCCGCCTGACGCGAGGAGAGCACTGTTGTGGCAGCCCCTAGCCGTGGGCGACAGCGTGGTCGTAGCTGGTCGCGCACATGCCCAGGGTTGGGTTCGCGTCGATGATCGCGCGGATGAGTCCCTTGAAATGCGCCGCATGCTGCATCGCTGCCACCAGCTGAGCCGCGGCCTTGGCCACGTCCCCTTGTTGCTCGTGGGCGTTGGCTCGCATGACCAGGCACATGGCGATGTCGCCGGCCGATAGGGGGATGTCGCCGATGTTGTCTCCGAGCACGTTGATGACCCGGCCGAAATCTCCCTCGGCAGTGTTCAAGTAGGCACTGGTCAGGCGGAATGCGGAGTCGGCGCGCAGCTTCTGGCTGTACGGATCCATGCGGCCCAGCCACTGATTCGCCGATGTGAGATCGCCACCACGACACGCGTTGCGCGCCATCATGCCGTAGAGCGCCGCGCGGTGGCTTGCCTCGGCCAACAACTCCGCGGCCGTTTCCATGAGTGCGCGCTGCCGTGTTTGCTGCTCTGGACCGGCCCACACGTTGTATAGGCCGATGGTTAGAAAGAATATGCGCTCGCCTGCGTCGGCCACGGTAGAAATCTCGGTCCTCGCTCGCTGGAACTCGGCAACCGCCGTGTCGGCGTGCGCGGGATTCATCACGCCGCCAGCCGGAAACAGGTGGCGAATCGCTTGTGGTGGCTGCTGATCGGGCTGGCTAGCCTGGGCCGCCAGGTTTCCAATGCGTGCCTGCTCGTCGCCGGCGGCGGAGTGCTGGCTCTGGGCGCCGCGCGGGTTCCACGCCGATGTCATTCCGCAGTAGGAACACTGGCAATGGCCGCCGCCCGGCGGGACCTGCAACGCTCCGCCACAGTTGGGGCACATGAGCAGGCGGACGTCATAGCTGTACGGGTGCATGAGTTCCCATCATCGCATAGTCGCGGAGCAGGGAGCGACGCCGGATGCACGGCTCTCACCGGTGAGGTCTTTGTTAACTCGAGCAGGCAGAGACCGCGGTCGAATCAAATCACTGGAAGGCTCGTGTGCTTGTCGGGCTTTGCCTTACCGCGCGCGACCTGAGACATCTTGCGTCGCATGAATGCGAACACTTCGAGTAGCGGGAGCTCTTTGGGGCATACGTCGTCGCAAGCCATCAGCCCCATGCAGCCGAACACGCCTTCGTCGGTCGATACGATGTCGAACCAGTGCTCGCTGGTGCGCTCGTCCCGGGGGTCGATCATAAACCGACCGATGCGGTTGAGCGCCGTGGCGCCGAGGAACTCTTCGCGCACGTTGGCGGTACCGCATCCGGCGACGCAACAGCCGCACTCGATGCATCGTTCGAGCTCGTAGATCTTCTCCGCCACGTCGTTGGCCATGCGCTCTTCTTGCGCCGTCGGATCGAGCTGCTTCTGGGTGTGGATCCACGATTCCACTCGCTCGGACATCTGGCGGAACCAGGTGCCCGTGTCCACGGACAAGTCACCCAGCAATTTGAACGCCGGCATCGGCGCAAGGTTGATGACGTCGGGGAGGTCGGCGGTCAACGTACGACAAGCCAGGGTTGGGCGACCGTTGATCATCACGCCGCAGGAACCGCACACGCCGGCACGGCACACGAAATCAAATTTCAGATCAGGTGCCTGGGCTTCGCGAATGCGATGCAGGGCGACGAACAGGTTCAGCCGAGGCGTTTCTGCGAGTCGGTAGTCCACGAACCCCGGCTTGGACTCCGGGTCGCTCGGATCATAACGGAAGATCTTGAACGTGAGCTGTCGGGACCCAGCCATCTATGCCTCCTCGGTGGCGGTGGGTTTTGCATCGTAGGCTGTCAGCTCTGAGCCCAGCGGCTTGGCGGTTTCCTGCCAACCCTGTTCGACCCAAGCGGGTTTGACGCCGGCGTTGTACTCATCGACGGTCATCTTCATCGGCAGCATTTCGGCGCCGCCGTAGCCGCGGTCTCCCGGGGGTAGCTCCAGCAGTCCGACGGGTTCGTACGAAATCTCGGGTTCGTCTGCGCCCTTGGGCCAGCGAGTGAGGGTGCGGTTCAGCCAGCTGGCGTCGTCTCTAGCTGTGTGATCTTCCCTTGTGTGGCCACCGCGGCTCTCGGTGCGCATGCTGGCACCCTTGGCAACACACATGGCCAGCTTGATCATCCCCGGCAGACGCAGGGCGAGGGCGAGCTCGGGCGAGGTAGCCGAACCACTTCCCTCGAGGGTGAGATTCATCGACCTGGCGTGCAGATCGCGAAGAGTTGCGACGGCTTCGTTCAGCTCGTCACCGGTACGGAAGATGCCGACCTTGTCCTGTAGGCATTGTTGCATCGCGTCTCGGAGCGGGTAGATCTTCTCGCTCGCGGTTCCCATCTTCCCGGACAGGAGCGCGTCTACCCGGGCCTGTTGTGTGGCCACGGCCTCCTCGGTGAGGTTCGAATCCACCGCCAACGTCGCGTTGCGCGCCCACACGCCCAGACGTCCGCCGCACACCATGCCCGCGACCACGGTTTCGGCCAGGCTGTTGCCACCCAGTCGATTGTGCCCGTGCATGTCCCAGCACGCGGCTTCCCCCATACTCCACAACCCTTCCATGGAGTACGCGTGGCCGTCCTTGTTGGTGCGGATACCACCCATGCTGTAGTGCTGGGTCGGGCGTACCGGGATCAATTCCTTGATCGGATTGACCCCCAGGAAGTACATGCAGATGTCGAACACCTCGCGCAGCTTGGTGCGCAGGTGCTGTTCGCCAAGATGTCGAACGTCGAGCCACAGGTGAGTTCCATCTGGGCTGTCGATGCCTTTGCCCTTGCGCATGTGCTCGGTCATTCGCCGGCTCACCACATCGCGGCTCGCGAGTTCTTGTTTCGCCGGTTCGTAGTCCGGCATGAACCGATACTCGTCCTTGTCCAGCAAGAACGCGCCGTCGCCCCGACAGCCCTCGGTGACCAGAATGTCCGTGGGCACGATGCCCGTCGGGTGAAACTGTACCGCTTCCATGTTGCCCAGGGGCACGACACCTGTCGCCAGGGCGATTGCCTGTCCTGTTCCTTCGTTGATGATCGCGTTGGTGCTGTAGCGATAGATCCGACCGAACCCACCGGTGGCGATCAACGTGGCCTTGGCGATGTAGACCCTCAGCGTCCCGGTGCGCAAGCACATGGCCACCGCGCCGTAGCAGCGCGAGCCATCGTGGATGAGCGAGATAGCTTCCATCCGATCGTGCACGGTAATACCGAGCTGCACCACCATGTTGTCCATGGTGTACAGGACCGTATGGCCGGTGCCGTCGGCGGTGTAGCAGGTCCGCCAACGACTGACGCCGCCAAAGTCGCGGTGCATGATCAGGCCTTCGTTTTCGTGAGGTTCTTCGAGGGTGACCTTCTTGCCCTTGATGAAGTAGTCGGCCGGGCCGCCTTTGACGCGACTCCATGGCACGCCGAAGTGCGCCATCTCGCGCATAGCCAGTGGCGCGTTGTCGGCGAAGATCCGCGCGGCTTCCTGGTCGGCTCCCCAATCGCTCCCCTTGACCGTGTCGAGCCAGTGCAGCTCCTCGCTGTCGCCCGCGCCCATGGCACAGTTTCCCAACGCGGCTTGCATGCCGCCCTGGGCCGCGCAGCTGTGGCTCCGCCGAGGCGGGACCAGCGACAGCATGGTTACCTCGTTGCCCTCGGCGGCGGCTGCGATGGCTGCCCGTTCGCCGGCCAGGCCAGCGCCGATCACTAGAACGTCCGTCGTATAGGTCGCGGTCATCGACTCAGTTGCCTTCGGTGAGAAACGCCAGGGGCGGCCCGATCACATTGGCCAGGATGAGCAGGGTCACGATTCCCACGGCCAAGAAGAACACCAGAGTTGCCTGTTCCATCACGTGGGCGGCGCGGCGCGTGATCCGTTTGCCGACGATGGGCAGCCGCTTGCCCAATCCCCACTTTACGAACACCCGATACAGTCCCACGCCCGCGTGGATCTCCACCGCGAGCAGCAGGACGCCGTAGAGGATCCACATGCCCCCGCTTACTCGCGACATGCTTTCGGCTGCGGTAATGCCGGTGCCGCCAAGTACGCGCTGGATCACGTCGGTGATCACGACGAACAAATGAATGGAGCCAAGGGCGAGAATCACCATGCCGGTTCGCACTTGCCAGATCCACAACGATGTCTCGGTGTGCGGGCGAATCTTCTCTAATCCACTGGTCTTCGCTGGCGGCAGCTGCCACTTGCTCTTGCTGATGTCGTCACCGAGGTTCTTGATCAACCGGCGCTCTTGCAGCTTGGCGGGTATCTTTCGGCTGGCCGTGACGAAGTGAACGAAGAACGCGACCGTGACAAACACAACGGTAATCTGCGCAATCCAGGTCAGCTCCATCAACTCCGCGACCCAATCAAAGCCGCGTTCGCCAGTCCAGATACTGCTGACGAAAACCATGTGGCCCCACATGAAAAGCGCCAGGAACACGCCACTGGCCGTGCTGATCATGTCGTAGCGCCACTGCTGCCGCGCGCGTTTGACCGCCGATGTTCTTTCCGATACGGGGAGATTCGTTTCGATCATGGTCTGCGTTCGTTGCTGCCCTGTTCTCGGACGAGAGCCGAGCCGGCAGGTTGAGCTGGATCAACTGATTGACGATTCTGACCTTTGCCAGGCTGAGCCTCATCCGATGCCCCAGTGTGCGCATTCGTTGCTTGCGCAGACTCTCCGCGGTTCAGACGCGCGATGCTCGCTACTTCGTCTCGGGGAAACCGGCGGCCTCGCGTCCAATCCGCAAGGCTGCTTGCCGGCGCCGAGGGTTGCGGGCGTAGACCCGCTTGGCCACCCACTCGAGCGCAGTGAACGTGGCCCCGCCAATCCAGCCAAGTGACGTGGGCTTGCGCGACCAGTATCCTCGCACGGGCGTGGGTCGCTTCTTGCGCGCCGGGTCCAACGTCACGTTCGCGACGGCGACCCCTGGAGCGTTGCCGAGCTGTTCGCACATGCTCCCGTCGCCATCGTAGATCGATGCATGTCCACGGAAATCGAAACGCAGGCGCAGTCCCGGAACGATCGGTATGGGGGAGCTTCCGCCCGGTCCCACTTTGTTTACGAACAGTACGGGGACGCCGAACGCGCGTGCGTAGAACGGCACGATCTCGGTGAGGTTCTCCTCCATCTGCCGACTGAATGAGCGCACCGGCAAACAGGGCGACGAATGGGGCATGACGATTAGGTCGAAGTCGGTGTTGCACAGCCGCCGCATGAAACGTGCTGTGTGATTGTCCTGACAGATGCCGACGGCAATGCGTCCGATCTCGGTGTTCATCACTTTGGGTTTATCGCAGCTCTTGAAGTACCAGCCTTCGAATGCGGGTAACGATTCTTTGCGAACCCGGCCGACGATCGTGCCGTCGGGGCCGGCGAGGGAAAACGTGTTCCAAAAATCCTCTCCGTCCGCCTCCAGATAGCTGGCGCCGACATACGCGTCGTTCGCACTTGCTTGCTGGATTAGCCACGATTCGGTAGGTCCACCTTGTGGTTCGCCCGACTCCCAGATCGATTCATCGTAGATGTAGCCTGCGGCGAGGAACTCCGGACACAAGATCAGCTTTGCGCCGCGCGTCGCCGCTTCGATGACGAGCGGTGTCGCTCGGGCCAGGTTGGCTTCGACCTGGCCGTTGTCACTCTCGAGCTGGACACACGCGACGCGAAGTTGTGTCGGCATCCTGCTACGGTAGCACCGAGAGCGGGTCGACAGTCAGCCGTTCGACCTCTCTGCGGGCTAGCGACGCCGTGAAGGAAAACAGCGACGTTCTGTAGCTCGCAAACCGCGATGCTGACGATATGATAGCGGCGTGCTGGCACGCATCGTCGTAGTAGTACTGCTGTTGTGTGTCGTCACCGACGCCCGTGCAGAGGCGCCACTGCGAGTCGTTTTGGTCGGCGCGGACTCTACGTTGAGAGATGCGGTGAACACGGCGCTATCACCCTGGGGAATCGAACTCCGAGTTGTGAATGGCCGCACCATTCCGAATAGTGGAGTGGCGTCGCGGATCGCACACGACGCCTCCGCGGTCGCAGTTATCTGGGTGCGCAGCAGTGGAACGTCCGCGGACTTGCGCATGTACGACCGAGTGTCCGGCCGTGTTGCGTCGGTTCCGCTCCACGCGCCGCCGCCGTATGACGCACCGACCGCCGCCGCGGTGGCCTTGAATATCAAGACGCTGCTGCGGCACAGTAACGCGGCTCCCGTGGCGGAGAGGCTGCGAGTTGTCGTGCCGGCTCGTCGGGCCAGACAGCTGTACTTGGAGCTTGTCGGCGTCGCGGTTTTTCCAAGGACCGGCGTGACCAAGATGGTTCCTGGCGTTGGCGCAGCGGTGGTCTGGTTACCGACGTTCGCGAGATCACGCCTACGACTGGTAGCTGCCTACGAGTACCGCGGACGGACCAGGATCGCGACCGCCGAGTTGGATGGCACGTTCACAGACCAGGCCGTCAGGCTTGCGGCCGGTGGTCGTTCGCCAGTCGGTGGGCGGGTGACCTTAGGTGCCGATGTGGGTGTTTCTCTCCGTGCCAGCCGGCTCGAGGGCACGGCACCGGGAAGGCTCGAAACGATTGGAGACGACCGCTTCAACCCGACCGTGGACGTCGCGGCCCACGCCAGATTGGGCCTGATTGGTTCGCTCGGCCTGGTTGTGCGTGGTCGCGGCTCGCTGCTGTTACGACGCCAAAGCTACTTCCTCGGACAGCAGTCAGTGTTCGCGCTGCCCAGAGCCGACTTCGGCGTCGAAGTCGCCGTAAGCGTGCCTCTTTACTGACTCGTGCCTTTCTTGCCCTGCAACGAGAAAGTTCGGCACTTTTTTCGATCGATCCTGCACTGTAGGTACGTGGACTTGCGTTGGTGCCGGTGTGACTGAACAGACCCTTGCGGCTCAGTGTGTCGCGGGTGACGAACGGGCACAGCGCCGGTTCATCGACGAGCACATCGATTACATCCATCGGGTCTTGTTTCGGATCCTCGGCTCGAACCATGTCGTGGAGGATCTAGTGCAAGATACGCTGATCCAGGTGCTGCGATCCCTGCGGACGTTTCGGGGGCAGGCGAAGCTCCGAACATGGATCGCTCGCATTACCGTTCGCGTGGCCTATGCCCATCTCAAGCGCGGGCGGGTGCAGACTGTGCCACTCGAGCTGCTCCCGGATATCTCCGCCGGTGATCCAGGAGCCGAGGCGCGACTCGCCGCGCGCAATGCGGGCCGACGCATGTACGCGCTGCTCGATGAAATCGATCCCAAGCAACGGATCGCGTTCGTGTTGCACGCCATCGATGGCCGTACGGTTCGGGAGGTGGCGCAGATGACGGGCTCGAACCTTATCGCAACCAAGAGCCGGATCCGCCGCACCAAGAGCAAGCTGCGCCGCGACTCGGTGGTCAGCGCATTTCTCAGGGAGGCCGGGATATGAGTGACATCGATACCCTGCCTGTGACACCGCTCAGCGAGCACGCGCGTCAGCGCATCATCGACAACGTGGTCGACGAGGTCGCTTTCGATAAGTACCGCCAGGACGAGTCGGCGCCTTTGCGGTCTGCCCACCGCTACTGGTTTGGAATCGGACTGTCCGCTGCCGCTGGGGCCGCCCTGGTCGTGGCGCTGCTGTTCGTCTTGCGACCGGGCGGCTCTTCTCCTAAAGCGCAGGGGGTCGCGCAAACCGGCGAGCCGACCAGAGTGGCCGCGGGCGACGCAGCTTCTACGGTTACGGTTGGGACGTCGACCCTAACGGTCGAGGCCCGATCGTCGGTGGTCGTAACCGGCGACGACGATCGAGGCATAGAGGTCAGCCTGGAAAACGGGACAGTGGTGTGCCAGGTCGCGCCTCGACGTGGACGCCCGCCGTTCCAGGTGGTCGCTGGCCATGTGCGCGTCGTGGTTGTGGGGACCGAGTTCGCGGTGTCTCGCAAGGACCAGGTGGTCAGCGTGGTCGTCAGGTCCGGCGTCGTGCGTGTCATCGCCGCCGGTAAAGAGACTGTGCTGCAGGCCGACGGTCGCTGGTCGTCGGACGAGCGCAAGCCGGTGAAGAAGATCCCCAAGCGGGCGCAGGTGAAGACGACCAAAGACTCCACGGTTCCGTCGTTGCAGCCGACGCAGTTGGCGCCGCGGAAGACGCGCGTGACGCGCCGGCGAGCGTCTGCCAAGCCCCGTCGCACTCCGGTCAAGAAGACGCCGAACGGGGACGGGGGCAAGGTTCAGCCGAACGGAGACAAAGGCAAGGTTGAGCCGAAACGGTCCGATGAGGCGAGCTACCGACGTGCGGCGTTGTTGGAGCGGAGCAAACCCGCCGCAGCAATAGCGCTTTATCGCCAGGTTGAAAACGGCGGCGGTAGCTGGGCGGCGAGTGCGTTGTTCGCTCGTGCCAGGCTACAACTGGAGCGCGGACGCTCACAGATCGCGAAGCGGCTCCTGTCCCGCTACCTGCGCCTGTATCCGCGAGGCGCCAACGCAGCGATGGCGACACGTCTGCTCAACAAGAGGAAATGACGCCTCGATTCGCCTGGCTCGCACTGAGCGCGGTCTTCGTCTTCGCGGGTTGCCATGACAGCGTTCAGCTGTTGGACTCCGATACGCCGGTCGTTGCGGACTGCGAAGTCTGCACAGACGATGTCGGTTGTTCCACGGTGCCCGACGGAACCGCGTGCATGGACGGCATGTGCGAAACGGGCGAGTGTACCGATACGCCAACCGGGACGGCCCTCTTGTCGATCGCGGCGGGCGAGCACAACACCTGTGCGATTGCCGCGTCCGGCGAGCTGTTTTGTTGGGGAGATAACATTCGTGGGCAGGTCGGCGTGGGCAACGCGGACCCGCAGCCCCTACCAATCATGGTCGACGTGGGGCCGTGGTCGTCCATCGCCGTCGGGCAGTACCATGCGTGCGGCTTGAAGTCCGATGGCAGTCTGTGGTGCTGGGGCGGGAACGCGCGCGGTCAGCTCGGACTCGGTGTGCCCGGTGACCAGCAGGTTCCCCAGCGAGTGGTCAGCCCCGCCTTGCAGTGGAGTGCGATAGCGACCGGAGCGAAGCACGCTTGCGCCCTCGCGGCTGACGCGCGTCTGTACTGTTGGGGCCGCGGAACTGAAGGCCAGCTGGGCCTTGGCGACGGTGTGGACTCCGATGTCCCGGTCGAAGTCAGCGTGGGTAGCGAGGTGCTTCGCAGCATCGAGTTGGGTAGGAATTTTACCTGCGCTATCGATTCGCGCGGGAGTTTGTCGTGTTGGGGAGAGAACAACATTGGGCAGCTCGGTGTAGGCGACCTGGCTAATAGGTTGTCGCCGACGCTGCTGGATGTCGGTGGAGCGGTGGACGCGGTGGTTGCGGGCGGGGAACACACGTGCGCCTTATTGACGTCGGGCGATACGGTTTGTTTCGGTCGCAACACGGATGGTCAGCTCGGCATCGACGATGCGGACAACGACCACCACGAGACACCACAGACGCTGACGTACGAGCTGGCCTTCGACGCCGTGGGGCTGGGGCAGCGCCACAGCTGTGGTCTTGAAGGCGGCGGACTGTGGTGTTGGGGCAGAGGAGACTTCGGACAACTCGGACTGGGTGACACGGGCCGGAAGCGCAGTCCGCGCAAGGTCGATGCGGCAGATGACTGGATCTCGGTGGTGGGAGGGCAGTTGCATACCTGCGCACTCCGCAGCGACGGCTCCGTCTACTGCTGGGGAAGTAACGCGTCCGGTCAGCTCGGCTTGGGCGTCGATCCGGGCGAGCGGTCACTACCCACGCGCGTCGACCTGTAGGCGCGCGCCCTGCCCGTGATCTCCGTACCCAGCGGTCTGTAACTACGGCTTGTAGGATTTTGGCGGTGGCGGTGCACCGGGCACCTTGATGCCGTCCCACTTCGCACACTTGTAGAACTTGGCAAGGCTCTCTGCGTGCGCGGCGCAATCGCGTTCTTTCGCGGTGAGTTTTCCCATGTCACACACGCGCTCGAAGGTCGCCCGCTGCGTATCTTTGATCAGCTTATCAAACTGGGCTGCTTGCTCCTTCGTGATCTCTTTGGACGGCTTCTTGTCGCTTGCTGGCGCCAGTGCGACACCTCGCTTGGCGACTTGTTTGCACGATGCCGCGTTCTTGGTTTCGCCCTTGCTGCAGGCCACAACGGACATCAATAGGGTAGCGGCGAGCCAGCCTCCGAGCACGGTCGAAACTGGCTTCGTGCCACGCCTATTGGCTGTTGTAGGGCTCATCATGCAAACAAACAAAGTACCACGTGACGGCGCGAACCGAACACGTGCTACCTCCTACGAAAACGCGTTGGGCCGAGTTCCTCAACGTCGATGACCCGTGTTGGTCCGAGTTCTTCAACGTCGATGACCCCGCCGATGATCTGGGAAAGGTGCGTGGTGGACAGCTGCTTGATGGGCCGAGGGAGACGTGTCTCTGTTCTAGCTGGTCGTTTCATCGGGAGCTCCTTGGGGAAGTGATACTCGTTGAACCCGCACCAGTTCAGTTGGTCGCGCGAGGTTGGGCACTTTTCTCGACAATCGAACGGGTACGCACCTGCGGACGTCGAATTCCAGCAGGTTAGCGCGGCAGTACCAGAAATCGGCGCGTACACCCTCGGGTGGCGCGGATGGTAGGCTGCCGCCCGGGGGGGACACCGGTCGGTGCTCCTTAGTGTATTTCTTAGCAAGGATGGATAGATGAAACTGTCACGGATACTCGCTGTCACGATCGCGATCGGTGCAATCGCTGCTGTGGGCTGTAGCAAGAAAGACGACGATAAGGGCAAGGCGTCCAAGAAGGTAACGGACACCAATAAGAAGCCGGGCGATACCAAGACGCCCGCGGATACCAAGACGCCCGCGGATACCAAGACGCCGGCGGATACCAAGACGCCCGCAGACACCGCCGTCAAGCTCAAGGTCGACAGCGAAGTGATGGGCGCAATTCTGGCCGTCGCCAAGAACTGCGAAGTCAAAGACGTCAACATCAAGTGCAAGAACGGCGAGGACAAGAAGCTGGCGGAGATGTACGGCTACACGAAGCCCAAGTCTCGCGTGGCGACGATCGATTCTTTCGCGGCCACGTTGGGGTCCGCCGATGAGAAGATTCGCGGAGTGTCGGCGTGGATTCTCGCTAGCAAGTTCAACTACGCCTGGGGCAAAGACGCGAAGGTCGGCTCCGTGAGCGCGGATGCTGCCAAGGCGCTACTGGCGGGATTGACCAAGTTGACCAAGTATCAAGGCCGCCGAGCCATCGGTGCCATCGCCAAGGCAGCGATGCTGGCCAATCAGAAAGACGCACTGTTCGCAGCCCTCGACGCCAGCAAGGACACGTATCTCAAGCATCAGGGCTACATCAATGCGGCGTTCTACGGACGCATGAATGTGTTCGACAAAGCGACGGCTCTGGGCAAGAGCACCGATGCCGGCGAGCGGCTTACCGCGGTGAAGATGGTCAGTGGCATCCCCAAGTTCACCGTTGTGGAGAAGAAGATCCTCTGCCCATGGGCGGTCGAACAGCTGAAGTTCGATGCCGATGAAAAGGTGTCCGAGGTGTTCAATACGGCCGGATACATCGTCACCTCATGCGGGGGCGAGTACATCGACAAGCTCCTCGCCTTCGGTGAGGCTCAGCTCAAGAAGAACAAGTTCAATCGTCAGTATTACTTCGTCTATCGCGGCGTCTGCTTCTCTATTGCCCGCGCGCTGATGAAGGAACCCGGCGTGAAGAAACAATGCGAGCGCAACTACAAGTTCTTGGAGAAGGCAGCCAACAATAAGAAGGTCGAACCCCAGTGGCGCGCATACGCGCTGGATTCCATCTCCTACCAGCGCCGCGACGCAAAGTCGCTCAAGCTGATGCAGCGCTACAAGAACCACAAAGTCAAAGAGATCAAGAAAGTCGCGGTTGACGCGATCAAGATGCTCAAAGGCTACGTGAAAAAGTAGTAGGTAGCGGGCCGGGCTGGTCGGGGAGGGCGAATGCTCCCCCGACCCCCAGTTACGCTGAGCGCCGGGCCTGAATGTAGCGCAGGATCATTCCGACCTGACCTGCTGGAACACCGATACTCCGGGCCAGCCGGTCGACCTGGTTTAGCTCTGCTGAGTCGATGATCCCATCCGCGTAGATGATGTCGACGACATCGATGATCAACGCGTGACAAACATCGGGCTCGGCGAACCTCTTTAGATGAGGTGGTTCGGGTGCGTCACTCTGGGTGGCGTGCCCCATGACGCCTGAGATGTTCGATTCGCTCAACTCGAGGGTCTCGCACAGCTCGCGCAGAATGCGCAGCTCGGACTCGTCCACCTTTCGGTCGGCTCCCACCAACGCTCCCACGATGTCTGCATACTCCACGCGAAGGCTGGGCTCGAGATCGAGGGCGGGGTGGTGTCGGCCGGGGACCAAAGTTGTCATGTCGATGGTCAGTATCGCATGCCCCGACGGATCGTCCAGAGGGCGTGTGCCGTTTGCACTTCGAAGCAAACGAGCCGTGCTCATCATGAACCGCGGCCAACTTGACGCGCGACAAGTCGAAGCGCCGCCGTTGGATCATCGGCGTTGGAAACCGTCGGCGCTAACGATTGCGGAGGGGCGGGTGCCGCTGCGTTCAGCGAGACGTGGCTAGGCGCGCGCGCTTTGTCGCTTGCCCGGCGAATTGTTTGACCCTGCCCGTTAGCGATACGCGGTTCTTCATGGCCGCGTAGCCTGCAGCAACACCGGAAGAGACGCACGTCGCGATGCCGGCTCCGAACACGCTGGCGCCGCAAAGGTACAATCCGTCGATGTGGGTGGAGGTTCGGTAGCGGCCCAGGCCGATTTGTTCCGGTGTGTGCGCCGGCCCATAGATCGAGCCCAGGGGAGTGTTGGCGAACGACGTGTTCGTTAGAGGTGTCGAGATCTCACACACCTCCATGTGGGTCGCCAACCCGGGTAGGTGCTCTTCGGCACGGGCGATGAGTTTGCGGCCAAGCTCGGCTTTCATTTCTTTGTAGTCATCGGCGCGCTTGAGCGTCGGCTGGTTTTGCCACTTGGTGAATGGCTTCCACGGCGCGAACGTGATCAGTTCGACGGTGTGTTTACCGGCCGGCGCATGGGAGTCGCTCGGATCTTTCAGGGTCGGCACGGTCATGAAGAACGGAAGCTCGCTGCCGAGCTCGCCGTCGAGTGCCGGTTGGTACAGCGCATCGATATCGTAGTCGGGATAGTGCCAAATGTTGGCGTCGTCCAGGCCGTGATCTTGCGGCTGCAGGTCCGTCCCCACGAATGCGCACAGCGAACCCAACGAGGGTTCTGTGCGCTGAACTTTGGCGCGCAAGCGCTTTGGCAGCTCGTCCATGCCGAGCATGTCCCGGAAGGTGGGCACCGCGTCCGCATTGGAAATGACCACGGGCGCACGGTACTCGTCGCCTTTGGTCGTGCGAACGCCGACGGCTCTGCCGTTTTCGGTGAGGATTCTGGCGACCGGCGTGTTGCGCTTCATGGTCGCGCCTTCGGCTTTCAACCGGTTCACGTACGCGTCCCGGACCGCCTTGGTGCCGCCGACCGGGAAGTAGGCGCCGCGTAGGAAATGCGCGATCACTCCGAACATGATCAGTCCGCTGGCTTTTCCCGGGGGGAGGCCGATGTCGCCACCGGGGCCGGCCAGGGCGGCTTTGAGCCGAATGTCGGTGAACAACTCGTCGAGGATCTCGGCGAACGTCGAGTTGTAGTACTTGAGCAAGGTTGGCACGCGCGGCAATAGACGCACGATCGACATGGGCCCGCTGATCTTCGATACACCGCCCAGCACCTGGTCGATCTCGCGAAGGATCGAGAAGAAACGTTTCAGGCCGCCCGCCTCGTGCGGGAAGTCTTTAGCCAGACGCGCTTCGTATCGCTCGGCTCCCTTGCACATGCGCACTTCGTAGTCTGGGAACACGTAGCGATCGAAACCGTCTGGATTGAGCTCGCGAAACTTCAGCTCTTCGGTCAGGCCGAGGCGCTCGAAGTGACGCAGCAGCGGCTGGCCCTCACCGCAGTCGCCGATGTAGTGGATGCCAGTGTCGAACCAGAACTTCTTGCGTGCGAATGGATTGATGAACCCACCGAACTGTTTCGCGGCTTCCAAAATGACTACGTCTCGGCCACGTTGCGCGCACGCGAGCGCCGCTGTCATTCCGCCGATACCACTGCCGATTACGATCACATCGTGCTGATGAGTAGCCATATGCTAGCAGTGCTAACATTCAATGTTACTGGTGTCAACATGGCGTGCTATGGTGACGGCGTGGCACCCCGGCCCAAGAAAGCAAGTACTCGAAAAGATGCGGCTTCCATCGAGAAACAAGATGGGAGTTACCACCACGGCAACCTGCGTCTGGCGTTAATCCAGGCTGCGCGGGAAATCGTCGCCAGCTCCGGCGCCGAGACGCTGTCACTGCGTGCCGTGGCGCGCCGGGCAAAAGTCTCGACCGCCGCGCCGTATCGGCATTTTCAATCGCGCAACGCTTTGTTGGCGGCGTTGGCTGAGGATGGCTTTCATGCATTGAGTCGGGCCATCCTCGAAGCAGTCGCACAACATCCCGACGATCCGCTGGCGCGACTGAGGGAGGCGGGCGTTGCGTACGTATGTTTTGCAGCGGCCAACCCAACCCATTATCGGGTCATGAACACACCCGGATTGATCGACAGTACCGAGGAGCCCGCCTACACAAAAGCAGCCGCCGATGCGTTGGGGCTGTTGTTGCGCGCGATTCGCGATTGCCAGGACGCCGGTTTGGTTGTCGCCGATGACCCGGCAAAGCTAGCGCTCGCGGCGTGGTCGAGTATGCACGGGCTGGCGACGCTGATCGGTAATGGCCAGGTGGAAGTCCTTGGCTTCGACCCCAACGACGTCGACGCGCTGGCTCGCTACGTGGCCCAGTTGCTTGTTGATGGCGCCGTAATCGAGCGCGCAGGATAGGGCAGGCGAATCATGACGACCGGACAATTCATCGAGACCTGGCACCGGTGTGTCGCCGATCGCGACCTCGACGGCCTTACCGACATGCTCGCCGAGGAGATCAGTTTTAGTTCCCCCGCGTTTTTTGCACCGACCACCGCTAAGGGCCCCATCGCCTTTTTGCTGAGCCAGGTCGTCGAACTGATGCCGGACTTTCACTACGTGTCGACATTTACCAACGAGCGGGGCGGCATCGTTCTGCAGTTCACGGGCACGCTTAGCTCCGCCGGTCGCGAGTACCACGTCGAAGGTGTCGACATTCTCACTCTCGACGATGACGGCAAGGTCTGTAACTTCGTCGTGATGATTCGCCCCCTGAGCAGCCTCCAGGCGCTCGCGACCGAGATCAAGAAGCGGTTCATGGGCGCCACGTGAGCTGACTTCGTTCGCGCGCCGTGCCCAGGGGCTGCTCCAACGATGTTTGGATCGTGACTCCACGGCAACACAGCTGGCGCTAGCTTACGTGCGTGTTCGACTCACGCCACTTCCGACCTGTAGACCGCTTCGTGCACCATGGCCCTCCGCTGGACTTTCAGAAGTTGTGCCGCTCCGCAGTGCCGTCGACCACGCGTTACCTGGTGTTTGATCTCGATCGCACCCTGCACCTGGCCCGCAACATGGGCGAGCTGCTCGGTTGGGAAACCAGCGCGTACCACGCGTACGGGCCGAGACACCTGGAGACGGTAGAGTGCGAGCGGGGAGCGGGGCGGTTTCTATTCGCGCCGTCCAGGCCTCTCGCCACCGCGCGGTACTTGTATCGCGGAGCGCGAAGTTGGGCGTACCCCGGGTTGTTCTACCTGCTGTGGGGACGCATGGCTGGCTCGACGGCGCTGACGCGCAGGATTCGTGCTCGTCGATTCGGAGCGGATGCGTATCTGACTGTGCAGAACATGCCGCGCCTGGCTCTGCTTCACGACCTCGCAGGAATGACGCTCGCTGACGCCCGAAAACTCGCGGCAAGCGTGTTTCGCCGGCAGGCCGACGACCAGGCGATCGATCGCGACGACATCGATTGGCTACGGACGCACTGTCCCGGGGTTCAGATCATTCTAAGCAGCGCTTCACCGCAGCCCGTCGTCGAGGCCGCCGCTCAGGAGCTGGGCATCGATGCGGTCATGTTCTCGGAGACCGAGGTTCGGAACGGACGGATCAGTGGGCCGTTCAACATGAGTGCTGTGTTTCTGCATGAGCAACAGCCCGATTGGATCTCTCCGCCGAGTAGGTCTCGGGTCAATAGCGGCCCCGTCAAGGTGCAGCGGCTCGTTGAGGCGTTCCCCGATATTCTCGATGCGGAGACCGTCGGTATCACCGACACGTGGCATGGAGACGATCACTGCTGGGCGCAGAACTTCGCCCGGGTCATTGACGTCAACAGCATCTCCCCATTTCCGCCGTTGGTGGCGATAGATTCGCCCGTACGTGAGATTCACTCGGCGCAAGTGCTTACCCGCCGTGAACGCGACGCGAGAAGAGCGGGCGAAACCAACTACGTGTCGCCGCAACGCGACCGGCTCAGCAAAGAGTCCGCGTGCACTCTCGACGCCACCAGTATCATTGAGCGTGTGGCCGGCGCCGCTGAGGCCGCCGACCGCTTGGCGCGACGCCACGAGAAACTTCGAGACCAGATCGCCGATGAAATTGGGGCTGTCGACACCGAGGCGGCGCAACTGCTAGATCTCATCGAAGAAGCGGTTGCGCGCTACAACGACGCAGTCCCCGCGGCTCGTGCGCGATACCTGCGCTCCCTCAACCGGCTCGTGCGCAAGCACGAACGCGCATGCCATCGCCGCGCGCGTGTCGAGGCGCCGTTGGCCGAGATTGCACTCGAGTTGTCATCCGCACTCGACCTGGCCCGCGTACGGGTAACCGGCTCACCTCGACCGGTCAGTGCACCGCTTCCGCAGCGGGCGTCAGCTCCGGTCTGACTTTCTGTAGTGAACCCCGACGAAGTCGTCGCCGGAGAACGGCAGTGATAGTAGTGGCGCTCTTTCGTGCTGTTCTTCGTACAGCCGGCGTCGCTCACTGAAGCGAGTCGGGTAGTAGGCGGTTTGATAAAGCAGCTCTGCTGCGAGCTGATCTGTGTCATCGATGAGCTCGAGGTGCTGGCGAACCTGCTGGTTGCCACAAGCAGCGATGGTCTCGGCAAGCGCCGGCTTGTCCCATCGCGTCGGTTCGTACGCGGAGTCATCCTCGCCAGATGCTGGCAGCGGGTCACCTCCACCGAGCCACATCGATTCTTCGAGTCCGCCGGGCGCCGCGAACGGATCGATGTTCTCACCGTCGAGGAATACGTTGAAGTGCACGTGGGGCGCCGTCCATGGGAACAGCAAGAAGCCGTCGAGGCCCGAGTACCCGGACAGGGCGATCGGTTCGCCGCGGCGCACGAGCTGGCCGACTTCGACCAACGAAGCGCCCAGGTGGTTGCAGCTGGTGACGACGCCATGACCATGGTCGATCATGACTTTGAGGCCACCGCGGTTGAACTCGTTGGGCAACAGCATCACGCGCCCGTCTGCGGGGGCGGTGACGGTTGTGCCTGTCGGGATGGCAAAGTCGGTCCCATTGTGACTGTCGTAGGTCAGTGAGCCGCCGCGAAAGTCTTGTACCTGGGTGACACGGGTCGACCACCCCTGTTCGGGGGGCGTTTGAGTGCGGTTGAAGAAGTTGTAGATAGGAATGCGCCGGTCGCGGCGGGTGCGCCCCAACCAGGTCGGGAAACTGATCCAGGGTTTGAGGACCTTGACGCTCGACAGTCCCCACCGTGCAGGTGGAATCTCCTCCTGGCCTCGCAGCGCCAGTACGGCCTCAGCCAGACGCTGGCGGATCGGGTGCAGGCCGAAGATCTGCGCGACACTCAAACTCGTTCGTTGTGGGCGGGGAGCCGTCATATAACCAACGAGTCTACGGCAAACCTGATCCGACAGGGCGATCATCACGCTGTTGCCGTGCGTCAACTCACGGATGGTCTGTGTGCGATTTCACAAGGATTCCGGCAACATTTGCTCAACTGATCTAGATCAATTCGGCCTCGGCGTTGGGCTCTAAGGTCTGGGTGTGTTGGTGCCCCGTTCTCGATTGCGCCTGGCAATCGTCGGCGCCCTCCTCACAGGCTGCGGTAGCCCGTCGGCCAGCGACCGGTTCGAAGACGAGGTGGTTCCGGTCCTGGAGAATTATTGCCTTGGCGGCGCGTGCCATGGAGTAGGTCCAAATGCGGTCGCCAATGGTGACGTGATCGATTGGGACCATTTTCACGTCCGCGTCGGCACTGACCTTGTGGTGACCGACCCCCTTGAGGCGTACGCCAATACGAAGCTGCGCATCAACACATCCGAGCTCGCGGAGTTGTCATCGCTGCTGCGAAAGCCTCTATCACTAGATGCGGGTGGGCTACCCCACGCCGGCGGTGTGCAGTTCGACCGGCTGGATTCGCCGCCAGCTCAGACGTTGCTCGCGTGGATCAAGACGGAGACCGGTGGAGGAGAAGGCGAACCAGCCACAACGCTAACCGGCAACCAGCAGCTGTTTGCGGATGAAGTGCTACCGCACCTGGAGTCGCGGCAATGTATGAACGCCGCGTGTCATGGCAGATTCGCGCCATTCACCGCGTTCGAGCCGCCCATGTACATCGATGGTGAGACCAGGTTCTCGACCGCGGCGATCTTGCACAACTACAAAGCGGCGCGGATGCACCTGAACGTATCGGGAGACCCATGGCTGTCGCGTTTGGTGCGTAAGGGCCTGCCCCTGGACGCTGGCGGTATCGCGCATCGAGGCGGCAACGACATCTTCTTCGTCGGCAACGACGGCGATCCCAAGGCAGATCCGGCCGCGCAGGCAATAGCGCGCTGGGCCGAGGCCGAACGTATCGCGCGGTTTCAGCCCGACGAGCCAACCCTCGATGGCGTGGTGTACGTGCGCGGGCCGTTGGCCGAGCGTACTCCGTTCGACCACAGCCAGTTTCAGCCCGGCACCGATCTGTACGTGCTGGAACCACCGACGACCGCTGGAGTGTCGCGTAACCTGACAGCCAGCGCCCACCCGAGTGGGCCGGCAGATGTGCGCGATCCGGCCGTGAGCCATGATGGAAAACGCGTCGCCTTCGCAATGCGCCCATCGGCGAGCGACGCCCTCAATATCTACGAGATCGGTGTCGACGGGACGGGGTTTCGCCAGCTCACATTCGACCCGCTCGCTCTTCCGGGTGGAGGCGTGGCAACCAATGCACAGCCAACCTACGGTCCCGACGGCCGGGTCTACTTCGTGTCAACCCGCGCGGGCATGCTGGCCCACGGTAACGACCAGCTCGACACGGACGTGTGGGCTGTTGATCTACAGAGTTTGGTACTCGAGCGCATCACCTACAACCCGTCTCCGGAATCGACGCCAAGCTTCATTGGCGTCGGCAAGTCGTACGGCACTCTGGCGTTCACCATGCGCAGAACCGTGGGCGGCAAATACGAAGCACCCGTGCTTCGTATGCCCCTGGATCACAACAAGGCGTATCACGGCGATCCCGAGCTGCACATTCACCACGGGGTGACCGCGGACGCCGACATCATCTACGACCTGCGCACGCTCCCCGACGGTCGCTTCAGTTGTGTGCTCATGGATCGCGGCGAGACATGGCGCGGGGGACGGTTGGCCGTGTTCGACCGCCAGTTTGGGCCGGAGCTACCGGTCGGTGCCGAAGCAAGCACGTCCATGGGAGGATTCCAGCACCCGTTCACGGTCAAGAGCGATCCGGGGGACTCGTATCGCCACCCCGTCCCTCTGGCCGATGGCACGCTGCTGGTCACGCGTCTCGCTGCGAGTGGCGACGCCGGTTTGTACAGCGCCACAATCGACGACGTCGATGGGAGCTTTTCATTCGTGACGCTCGTCGACGAACCGGGCATCGCTGAATACGACGCGGAGCCAATCATTCGCCGGCCACTCGAGGACGATCCGAGTCACGAACACGCCTGGGATAGCACCCGCACGCTGAAGACCGGTGTGCTCGCGTTCCGCCATGTCGAAACTCTCGAGGCTCTGTTTACCAACCTGGAGGTACGGGGCGAGAAGATTCTGCGCGACGACCTGGTGTACGCGCGACTGCTCGGCTGGGTTCCCACGACGCCCAATGAGGTGAGTGGCGCGCCTATTGGCATGGCCGGCGCCGGGCGCACTCGCATACTCGGCGAGGTCCCGCTTGCGGGCGGCTCGCTCCTGCTGGAAGTGCCTTCGGACGTGCCGTTCCGGGTTCAGCTTCTCAACGCTGACCGCATGGCCGTTGGCACGCAACAGAACCGGTGGCTCCATATCGCCCCGGGCGAGACGTTTCCCGGTGGGGTAAATCCGAAGCTATATCCGGGCCTGTGTGCCGGCTGCCACGGCTCGTTGTCTGGCGACCGAGGCGACGTGGGCGGTCCTGTGTCAGACGCGATCACGTCCGCGTCGATCACGCTCGCGACTCACGACAACTTGAACCCACGCCGTCCTCTCGATCCAGTCAGCGTGGGTGACTCTCCCCTCGATATCGACTTCCGGCGCGATGTGTCACCTCTACTGCAGCGTTCGTGCGCCAATGCCGGTTGCCATGATGCAACGGCGGCGGGCAACTTGAATCTGACCGTGCAATCGACCGCGCTGTTCGATACGAGCTACGAAGCTCTACTCAGCCGGGTCGGTCCTTCCGCGTACAAGAGCTACCTGCTCGAGCGCATCATGGGTAAGGAACTCGGCGCGCCACGCATGCTCGACGGGACGTGCACCGGCGACCCGGCACTCAATGGCGACGAGGTTCTGCTGTTGATTCGCTGGGTGGATATGGGTGCAGTCTACCGAGGAGTCGGCCTATGAGGACGGTCGTAGCCCTTGTAACGTTTCTGGTCGCCGGGTGCAGCGGCGTAGACAATGGCGAGACGCAAGTACGATGGCTCGACTCGCAGACGTTCGTATCCGAAGTCCAACCGGTACTGGCCGAGCGATGCGGTAACCCATCCTGTCACGGACGGCAGGACCGGCCGTTCGCCATATATAGCCAGCGCAATTGGCGCATGGATCCGGCCAGGACCTTCTTAGCCGAGCCGCTGAGCGACGAAGAACTGGCTCACAACTACAACACCAGCTGCGTCTTCGTGAGCGAGGCCGACATGCCAGCAGAGACGTTGCTGCTGTTGAAACCACTGGCCGACTGGGCCGGCACCTCTCATGGTGGCGGCGTGATTTTCGACGGCACGACGGATCCCGACTATGAGCTTCTGCTGCGCTGGATCCAACAGGGATGGACTGAATGAGAACCGCCATGCTGATCATCTTCGTTGGGCTCGTATTCGGCTCATGTGCTCCGGTCAAGCCATACCAGCGCGGGCGACTTGCTCATCCTGCGATGCGCGGCGACTCGCGGCCCGAGGAGTCACGGGCGCAAGCACACATGCTCGGCGCAAGGGAGTCTTCTCAAGGCAGCACCGGAGAAGCTGGAGGCGGATGCGGCTGCAACTGATCACGGGTGTCGTAGCGCTACTCGCAACGCCGACGCTGGCCCACGCCGATGGGCGCTTCGCTACGTGGCTTTCCGTCTACTCCGATGATGACCGGCTTACGGTCGTATCACCGCACGTGTCGGCACGCTCCGACGTACAAGAAGACGTCGAGCTGTCCGCGGCGTACGACGTCGATGTCATCACCGCCGCGAGCATCGATGTGACGACGACAGCGTCGCCACGGGGCTACGCTGAAGAACGCCACGGCCTACGCCTCGGTGCGGGGTGGCGCCCGCAGCCGGCCACCCGTCTGTCGTTCGCCTATACGCCGAGCTGGGAACCGGATTACCGATCCCATGCGTTCTCCCTGCAGCTTGCCCGCGAGTGGATCGACCGGCGCTTGACCACCCGCGTCGACGCACGACTTGCCCTGGACAGAGTAGGGCGGGCTGGCGACGCGGAGTCGCGTTGGCACGACAAGACGACCCCGGCACTGGCGCTCGCAACCTCGTGGATTTTCGATACGCGTACAATCGGCGAATTTACCTACGAGCTGCAGCTGCCCCGAGGCTTCATGTCCAGTCCCTACAGGTTCGTTGCGATCGACTGGACAGAAGGGGGCGGCAGTATGGCGGTTCCCGAGGCCGTTCCCGATACTCGGACCCGACACGCCGTGGCGGCCGGCGTGAGGCGGGCGTTCGCGGAGAACTGGTACGGCTGGCTGGCGTATCGTTTCTACGTTGATGACTGGGGCGTCATCAGCCACACGGGAAACCTGGAAGCGGTCCGCTCGTTCGCAGATGACAAGTTGCTCGCCGCGTTCTCGACTCGCGTGTATCGCCAGAGCGGAGCCAGTTTTCAACAGGAACGGTATCAAGCGTCGACCGGAATGCTGCCTGTGTATCGCAGCGCCGACAAGATGCTGAGCCCAAACTGGTCTGTACTAGTTGGCGCACGCCTCGAGCTTTCCCACAAACCGCGCTCGATGGTCGAAGCGCTGCGCGGGGTGCTCAAGGTTGAACTCTACGACCAACACTTCTCTCGTTTCGCCTTCCTTAAGCGACGACGCGCTCTGGTCATCTCGGCCGGGGCATCGGTGGAGTACTGACATGAGACCAATGCACATGCTTGTTATCGGCTCGCTTGCGTTGACCGTTGCCGGGTGTCCGAAATCAAATCCGGCGACCGACGCGGCGCCAGACTGCTCGGTGCCATTCGAGTGGGGGCACCGCATAGCCGGTGATTTCGTACCATTTCAAAACGGCGACGAAGCGGAAATTACCCTGGGCTTTCAGGGCTTCCGCTACATCCTGTCGACGGCGGTGGTCGGCGATACCAACGCGGACATGGCGTCCTTCGTCTTTCAAATCGAAGTCGACGGCCACCCTTCCTATAACCAGACCGGGCGCGATACGCCGATGGTCGTTGGCAGCGACGGCAAGTACGTGGACGACCTGCTCGTGTTCTTTAACGATATTCCACTTCCAGAGATCCTCGGGCGCGACGTCACTATCGTGGCTAGTGCTACTGCCGGAGGCTGCCGCGGTGTTGATAGCGTCTCGCTCAAGCTGGTGGATAACGACGACTGCATCGATCAACAGGACGGAGGCGTAGGGTGCTCCAGCACGGATGCCGGATTGTAGTCGTCGGCGCTGCGCTGTTGCTCGCAGCGTGCCCGAACCCGAGCGATGGGTTCGACAAGCGCTCCCTCGAGCCCGGTCCGAACCCGTTCGACGAAAGCCACCCGTTGTGGGCGCCGCAGCCCCACCGGGACCATCCCTACACCCTCGCGCTTGCTCGCAATAAGCTCTACGTCACTCTTCAAGGAGTCGAAGACGAGCCGGGCGAGTACGTCGCTGTCATGGATACGGCAACGGGCGAGATGCTGCGTCGCATACGCGTCGGCTCCAGCCCAACGGGGATCGCGGTGCATCCGGGCGGCCGATTCGTGGTCGTGACGAATCGGTTCTCCAATTACGCGTCCGTAATCGACAGCCATACAGATTCCGTCGCAGCAGAAATTCAGGTTCCGTTTTATACGATCGATGTAGCATTCAGTCCGGACGGCACGCGTGCGTATCTGACAAATCGTTGGAAGGACAGCGTACTGCGTTGGGACGTCGACGCGACTGGCGGATTCCGCGTTGTTGGGGACAACTACTCGTCGCGAGAAGCGCATGAGCCGATGGGGATCCCGGTCGGTCAGAATCCGCGCGACCTGGTCGTCTCTGCGGACGGCGAGCGGCTGTACGTCGCGGCCATTACGGGATTGAGTATTTCAGTCATCTCGACGTTCGACGACGCCGAGTTGCGGCGCGTGGACTTACAATCACCACCAGCTGACCTGGTTGTGTCGGGGGATTTCGTCTTCGCGACCCATACCGGACGCGGCACTCACCACCCGCCCGACATGGGCTACGACACTAACGGCGACGGCTCACCGGGCGACGGCACGGCCAACGTGATGTTCCAAGACCTGCAGAACGAGATCGCGGTGCTGAACCGAGACGGTGAGCTCGTGCACAACTACACGTCGGATTCGATTTGCTGCAAAGACTACCGAGACGTGGACCCGGATGACCCGACCCGGGGGGAGCGTTTGCCGGCGCCGGACACGTGGCCGTCCACCCGCACCGCGTTCTTACCGCCCAAAGATACCTGGATCGTCGCGTGCGCGTTGCCGGAACAGATGGCCGTCGTTGGCGACATCCTAATCATCGTGTGTTCCGGATCGAACGAAGTGCAGACGTTCGACATTGCCAGCGACGGTACGCTTACGCCACAGCAAACCGCCGGTGGCCTGTACCGCACCGGGATGAACCCGTACGGCGTCGTCGTGGCAGCGGACACTCGGCGAGCGTACGTCGCCGAGCGGCTCGGTGAGTACGTGTCGGTTCTCGACCTCGACAGCGGTCCAGGCTCGGAGACGCGTTTTCTGGTCGGCGACGTTAGCGATGGTGAGTTCCCATCGACCGACGCTGAGATCGGTGAGGCCATCAACTTCGTGACCGCGCCATTCACCGTCGACGGCGACCAGACCTGCGTCCATTGTCACCGCGAAGGCGGGAATATAGCGAAGCCCGTTGCCATGCCGCTACAGGGCGACACGGTGTGGGGTGTTCGCATGCAAATGGCCTACCGCGGGGCCTTCGACACGCGGCCGTGGTTCATCGAAAGCTCGATGGATGAGAACAACTTCTTCCCGGTCATCAACGAGTTCGCGCGCAAGGAGAACTTCTGCTGCGAACAAATGGATCCGTTGATCTGGAACAATTACCCCACGCCCAGCGAGTGCGTCGCTGAGCCAAGCCTGAGCGGTTGCAACCATGTGTTGTCGTGCCGGGACGATCCACCGCCGGAGTGCGGCGCCCGCGGTTATGGCGGCACCCACCCGACACGAGGCGTTCACTTCACAGCAGGTGCGCTCACGTTGTTCGATCGCGACACTACCTTCGGCGATGCGTTGTGGCAGGAACGCCTCGACGAAAACGGCGACTTCGTTCGCGCGGGCATCGCCCTGGACTTCACCGGGGCCACACGGGCCATCGGGCTCTTCCTGCTGTCCAAACCGAGGCTGCTGCCGAACCCGAACGCCTCGCTGGATCTCCCGGCGGCGCGACGCGGCAAGCTGGTCTACGAATCGCCGGCCACCGGCTGCGCGACGTGTCACCCACTTCCGCTGACCAGCGTGTCGGCGAGCTTCAACCCGTTCGAGGTGCCGTTGAGGTTCGCGGCCGTGGTCACTCCTCGCCTCAACCCGGACACCAACAAGGAAGCAGATCTGGTCAACCCGCTATTTCTGGGAACCTTCCCTGATACCCGACAGGACGGCGCGGGACTGCATATTGGCGTTCCTCAGTTGCGGGGCATATGGGATCGCGCGACACGTTTCTTGCACGACGGGCGTGCGCGCAGCTTACGCGAAGCGCTCGCCAGCCCCGGGCATGGCGGTTTGCACGTCGGTGAGGTCGGCTTCAACGAAACGTTTGGCATGCCCGACACCCACGGTGGGACCTCGCACCTGACCAAACTCCAACTCGACGATCTGATCGCGTTCCTGCGATCCCTTTAACGCCGTTGATGCTCAACATTACTGCTGAGCGACAAACGTCAGGACCCCACAACGTGAGTCGCCGTTCTTATCGGTGACATTGGCGTGCGCAGTAACGTTCTCGCCAGCAAGCTCTCCGGGGCGACCGTCGACGACGACGAACAAGCCGTTGGCCTCGAGCATGGGCGCTGCCTCGGTGAAGGCAGAACGCCCACGGTACAGGGCCATCTCGGTGCCGGCGGCGTGGAACAACGTGATCGAGATCGACGGGTTGTCGGGAGACACCACATCCATGGGATCGCCGGGCTCAATCCCGGACGTCTGGATACCGAGCACGAACATCGTTGACCCCTGAGGGCCGATCACCATCTTAATTGGCGCACCGGTTGCCACCGGCACGAACTCCGAGTTCTCGTCGGCCACACCAGAGCATGGTGCCCCCGTATTCTGCACGCGACATGTACCTATCGTGAGCGTGGGGTTCGTGGTGCACTCGGGATTGGCATCTACGCGCGGGCCGCGGGCATCCACGTGACTTCCCGGGTCTGACTGCAGAGCACAACCCGCAGCGACCAGGACGAAGATTAGTGCTATTCCGGAACGGTGACCAAGATCCATGATTCGTACTCGCTGGGTGGACGCCAGACCATCACCGAAAACTGATAGCCGTTGAGGTTGGTGGAGCGCAGTAGAAGCTTGTCGCCGGGCTGCACGTCCGGGTCTACGCCGGTCAGTTCGCGAACGAACGGGTTGTACCCGCTCTGCCCCGCCTCACCGTCGACGGTTTCCGCGATGAGTTGTTCGCTGCCCTGGTGCACGACGAACAGCTGGTGGAGCGCTTCGGAGCCGGTGACATCGAAGTTGGGGATGTAGAACACGACGTCACCAGTAATGTCGGCGCAAAGGATTGTCTCGAATTCGACGAAGGCACCCTGTCCAACCAGGAAGTGTTCTCCGTGAACCAGTGCAGCGGGCCCCAGCGGTCTCGGCTCCTCACCTGGTTGCCAAACGCCATCGCCGCTCGTGTCGTTCACGAACACGCTGTCGTCGCACAGCAATGCGTCGCTTCCATCGGGCTGCCACTGATGCAGCATGGGAAATGCGCCGCGTGGGTTCGGTGTCGCCTCGTGTCCCTGTAGAAACAGTCGGTGGCGCCCGGGGCCGTGCAGGCCAGCATTTGGGCAATTCATCGCCGCGTCCACTAGGGGCGCCGCGTCAGCGCTGTCACCGCTGCTGCCGCCACAGGCGACCGAGCAGATCACGACGAGTAGCCCGTATCGCACGTCTAGATCCGATACCGCGTACCGACCCCAGCGGGCTTGACGGACGTCAACTCCGCTGCGGTGTCCGGTTCTTGCGCGTCATTGCGACCTTCCTGTCGTGCTGTAAGTTGTCGCTACGCTGTAGTTTGCAGCGGTAAAAACTGGCAGCCGATGAGTCTCGGGGCCGGTAAGTGGTCGGGATTGGGCGACGCTGGTCTCGGTACAGGGCTTGCTCTACAGGCTTGCGGTTCGCACGGAAAGGAGAGCCCATGTCACAGCGAAACAAGGAATGTACCTGTGGAATGCCCGCCGACGGGCTGCGCTGTGATGCATGCAGACAATGGTCATGTGGCGACCATTCCACACAGGCTGGGAGGTTCTGCGTTCGGTGCGAGGCGGCATATTTCAGGTACCGGGACTCGTTGCCGAGTTACACGGCTTGGAAGCATGTCGGGTTCTTCCTGCCATGGGGCATCTTCGCCATACTCGCTCCCCTGGTATTCGCGAAATACGGCTGGATGGCCGAGGCGGGTTCCATGCGCGGCTACTCAACGGGCGTGCCGCTTCTCGACATGGCGGTGTTTACGTCGATCTTTTCCATCCTGTCCCTTCGCATATTCTCCTGGTGGGGCAATCGGGTACTGAGACGCACGTTTACCGGCGAGATAATGAGGGGCGACCCTGAGCGTCTTGTCATCGAGGCGGTGCTGGGTGCGATGGAAGCGAGTGGTGACATTTCCGACGAGGAGATGGTGGTGCTGCACAGAAACCTCGACGAGCATGAGCTGTTTGAGTCTCTCGGCCCGGAACAGACCGCTCGCCTCATCGACCTCGCTGCGACCTCGATCCGCAAGGCCGATGGCGGTCTCGATCGCGTGCAGGCGATCGCAACGCGGCTTCCCGTCCGGCATCATCGGGCTGCCGCTTACACCATGGCCTATGAGATCTGTTTGTCAGACGGAGAGGTGTCCGAGGGCGAACTCGAGTACCTCCGCTCGCTCCAACGCGCCCTGCAGATCCATGATGACGTCGCTTATGATCTGCGCGAGGCCGCTCGTTCCAACAGTGGACTACCCACGTTGAAACAGGAAGCCGCCAGGTTGCGTGAGCTGATACCCCACCTCGTTGACTGTCTGGCACTGGTCGCAACAAGAGACGGCGAAGTGCGCGCCGAAGAGCTTCGTGGCCTTCGGGCGGTGCTCGAGCAGACGCCCGAAATGGCCGTGCTTTCCGCGGACGAGCTGGAAGAAGCGATCGAGCGGGCGTTCCAGCGCATCGGAGAGAAGAACGTCACCGACGAGTTCAAGGTGGTGGCCGAATCGATTGACCGTGTGGAAGATCGCTACTGGATCACCGTGTACATGATGGTCGTCGCTAGAGCGAGCGGGAAGGTCGCCTGGCGTACGAGCGGTTTTCTGGGCGACGTGAAAACCGCCTTCGGCCTTGCCGAGTCTCAGATGGACGACGCAATGAGCGCTGCGGCGCAGTTCTCGATACCGGATAGGAGATCAATATGACGTTGTGGAATAGGGCAGTAGGTTGGTTGTCACGAGAACGGCCAGACGCGGTGCTTCCGCCTGCGGACCGCGGCGCTGACGTTTTGGCCTATCTACAAGTTGGGCACGCGGCGGTCGGTTGGGCGCGTGGGCAACGAGCCGGCCTGGAGCATCTATGGGAGCGCTGCCCACGCGCGGATTGGTTGCTTCAGATCGCGCTGGGCGCAGGTGTTGGCAAGAAGGAACTCGCGCAAGCGGTGGGCAAGACCGTTATCGGTGAGTCCGTGCGCGAGGCGACTGCGGCGTGGGTCCGGGACGAGATCAGCAACCAGGATTGGTGCCGCCAGATCGGTCAGGCCGACGATGAGCGAGCCGATCGACTTGTGCCAAAGGTCGCCATGCATGACGGCGGCAGCGAGTTCTCCGACGACCAGGCGGGGTTCGAGGCATCACGGGCTGAAGACGCCGAGGAAGCGTCGGTACGGCGGGAGTTTCTAGCCGTGGTTCGCGAGGCCGTTCCGTATCGGGCGATTCACGCGCTCATTTACGCATCTGACCACCCGCCGTATCGCGGATAACGCTCGAGGATGAGTTGCCCGCCTATACATGGCGGCGGCGGCGGTGGGCTACACTCCGACCCGATGGCGGGGATTCCGACGAACCTGCGCAACTTGCCCTTCTCGGAGCAGGTTGCCGCGATAGACACGGCCATCGCGTCGGGGGCGGGGCCGGCCCTTGTGGCTGAGCTGGTCGACTTTCGCGATCATCAACCGCTCGCGCATGCGTTGGCCGCTCTCGCGTGGCGCAACGAGCTAGACCCGATCGCGGTCGATGTTGCCAGCAAGGCGATGACTCTGCCGGATACGAGTCTACGTCGCGTACTGCGCGCGTTGGAGAACGCGGCGAACTCTCGGCCCTTTGCCGACGCGCTCGCGCAGGTAGTTCAGCGGCTGCCGGTCGAGCGCGTGGCAGCGGCGGCCATGATCGATCGTTGGCTCAAGAATGTCGCGCCCGCGATTCGCGCGCCGATGATCGAGAACGCCGTGCGCGATTGTCGAGAGCTCGTTGGCAAGGGGCGCCCCGATGAGGTCACCGATGCCGCGCTGTTTCGAGTTCCGGGTACGGCGTACGAAGACTTGGCCACAGATGCGCAGCGAGCAGGTGTCATCGAGCAATGGTCCGCGCGTGTGCGCCGCTTTGCCGATGCAGTGCTGGACGCTCTCGAAGCACAACCCAAGTCCCTGAGCCAGGCGAACGCCGAGGAGTTGTTGGCTCGTCAGGTCTACACAGACCCCGGTCACTTTCTGATCGAGCTGTTGCAGAACGCCGACGATGCTGGTGCGACCGTATGGCGTGTGCGCGTGGAGAGTGATCGCGTAGAGATCGAGCACGACGGCGTTCCCTTCGATGCGCGCGACGTGGTTGGCATCTTGTCGATCGGGCAGACAACCAAGAGCAAGGAGCAGATCGGGTTCTTTGGCGTGGGCTTCAAGTCGGTGTACGACATCTGTGAGCGGCCGCAGGTCTACTCCGGGCCATTCGCATTCGAGATCGCCAACGTTTCCGTGCCTCGTCCCCTCGCGCCGCATTCCCAGTTGCGGGCAGGCCATACGCTCCTGGTGCTGCCACTTCGTGACCCAACAGATGACGAGCGTAGTCCCCAGCGGTTGTTCGAGCGCCTCGCCGCGTTGCCAGGGGAAGTGTTGCTCACGCTCAACTCGCTCCAAGAGCTTGACGTAACGTTTGGTTCGCGTCGGCACAGGGTCACGCTAACGACGGCGGCCGATGGTCGCGTACACCTGCAGCAGCAGGATCATGCGCGACAGTTCTTGGTCGAGCAAACCGAGGTCCGCTACCCCGGCAACCGGGACGCGAATCGGGCACAGACCACCCCATTGCTGGTCGCCATTCAGCTCAGCGCTGACGGGGGACCCGAGCCCATTCGCCAACGGCCCACCATCTACAGCTACCTGCCGACCGGGGAGCGATCTGGTCTGCGCTTCATGATGCATGCGCACTTCGATGTTCCTGTTGACCGCGAGCGATTGGATTTGTCATCCGCATGGAATCGGTGGGCCATTGCTGAGGTCGCGCCATTGGTGTCACGGGCAATCGGTCGCCTGGTCGGCGAATGGCAACGACTCGAGGGGGAGGCCTCAACGACCGCAAAGGAGATCGCCGCTGCGCGCCTCGACGCGGTTATCGATATCGTGCCGCTGCCCGAAGAGCTCGGCGACGACGCCTACGGAGCGGTGGCTGCCGGACTCGGCGACGTCCAGTTCTTGCCCGGTGCTTCGGGAGAGCGCCTCGCCCCATCGGGCGCGCTCATCGCTGCAGATGAGAGGCTGGTACGCGCCCTTGCTGGTGTTGACGTTGTCGATGGCCGTCGCTTGCTGCGCTCGCTCGATCGGAGAGGCCAGGCCGTGGCGCGATCTCTCGGCGCCGCACCGTTAGAGTTGGCGGCGGTGGTGACGTTATTAGCCGACGATGCCGCACGGCGCGGAGGCGGGGCACGCTTTGACGCACCGTGGGCAGAGTGCATGGTCGAGTTGGCTGCGGTGATGGGCAGCTCTACAGTGGACCTGGCTCCTTTGTTGGCCGCACCGTGCCTTGCGGATGACGATAACGTCTCTCGTCGTCCAAGCGATGTGGTTCGAGCGCAAGGCGAACTGCGAGTCCTGCTGGCGCCGTTGCGTCCGTTGGTCAACTCGAGTCTCGAGTCTCCATCGTGCGCGGAATTTCTGGATCGCCTCGGCGTTAATATTGCGGAGCCCCGGGATCTGGTCGCTGAGCTGGCCGAGGCTGACACCGCGCGCAGAGCGGTCGACTCGGTGGGAGCCGACCGGGTGCTCTCATATCTTTCGAATGCCCAACCGACACAACTCGAGGGTGTGGAGCTTGCGCAGGTCGCCGTCACGGATAGCGGCGAACTGTGCGCGATCGGCGACGCGTTTCTCACTGGGGATTCGGCGCTTGCCGCCATGGTTCGAGACGCCGACGTGCGACCGCCCCTGGTCTCAAGTGACCTCGAGGAACGTTGCGGCGCGGCTCTTGCCTTGTTGGGGTGCCCGCGTCTGGGGCTGCGTACAGCGATCGAGCTGATCAAACTCGACCGTTTGCGGTTCGCGCCGGACCGCATCGTCGATGTTCATCTTGCGATCGACGAAGAGCGCGACAGCATCAGTCCTGCGTTGGCAACGCGCGTCTCCTGCTCGCCGATCTTTCCCAGCGAGGATGGTCGGTTGCGGGCGCTTGTTGGCGATGACCGCGTGCACATCCCGGCGGACGCTGACATTCGCACCCTCTGGCCAGAGCATCGGTGGCTGACGGCGGATGTCGCGGCGCTGGAGTACGTACGTCGGCTCGGCATCGAGCCCATTGGTGCAACCGCGATCGCTCGCCAGTTACTGCGCGAGCCACCCACGGACAAGTTGCGTCGCGCCGCATTTGTCTATCTTGCAAAGCACCCTGAGGCGCTCAGCGCTGAGATGGTTGGCGCACTGGCCAACGCGAAGCTGTGGCCTGACATCGACGGCCAGCTGTGGTCTCTGGACGAGCTGCGTCTGCCCAGCGCGCACCCCGCTGTCGCACGCCTGCACGAACTATGGCCGCGCGCTGCAACCGTGGAGCCCGGCGACGAAGCCGGCACTGCCATGCATCTTGCTGACGCGCTCGATCTGGCTCACCACGTCGTCGCCCCGGACCTGAGCACGGCTCTCGATGATCTCTGCGTGGGGGCGCACTTGCTCGATCTCGACGAGGATACGTTGGCCGCGGCGGTCACTGCCGTACTGCTCGCTGCGGCTGTAGAGCTACCGCGGGCTAGCCTCGATCACGCGCGCGAAGCGCCAATATTTCGCTGTACCGATGGAGTTCGCCGCGGACTCGGTCGCTGGAGCGAGCCGGACTCCAGCCGCGGGCATCGCACGAATTCTGTGCTGCAGACCGCGTTCGCCCACGGTCGGTTTCCTCTGCTCGCCGCCGACGAGTCCCAGACGCTGGCCAGCTTTCTCGACGCTCTCTCCCTGCGCCCAGGCACCGCCGCCGACCTGGTGCGAGCCATCGATGTGGATTTGGGAGAAATGGATCTGGCGACCGCGACGACGTTGCGTCGAGCCCTCGTCTCCTCACGGCACGAACTCGCCAATCCGCCCGACGAGCTGTCGCGACGGCTATCGGCATTGGCTATCTGGCCTAGCGCCCGCGGTTTCATCCCCGCACGTCAGGCCCTCCGCCGGACCGCCCTAGATGATCTTCTGGAGCCCTCTGCTGGTGACGCGCCCGGGGTCGCTGCTGCCTGGGCCGAACATCTGGACACCGAGGACCACACTCTCCTTGCACCCGAAGCGGAAACCGATGCCGCCGACCTCGCTCATATCCTCGAGTTCGCCGATGTAGCCGCTGCCCTGGCTGCGGCCGTCGAGCGCGTTGCAGTAGAAGAAGGGGCCTTGCCCGATCAGCCTGCGGTCCTGGGCACCGTCGAAAGCGTCGCCGCGACGTGCCTTGCTCTGATGTCCCACGCTGACGATCCGTGGTCGCTGCCCCTGGCGGTCAACGCCGACGGTTGCCTGGTTGCCAAACGACTACTCATCGCGACCCCGGACGAGCTCGCCTTTTCCACGGGATTATCGTTGGCTGATCGCTTCGCAGAGCCGAGCTGGGCAGCGGCGATCGTTGCAGCCGAGCCAGGCGCGCTGTCTGCTGTAACTCCGCACCAGATAGTTATGGCGGTCTACGACGTTTGTCGTGAACCGGTCAGCGCGACGGAGCATCCTTGCCTGAACGACCCCGACCGGCGGCAGCGCTTCTACGGCTGGCTCGTGGCTCACACTACTGTGCTCTCCGAAGACGAACACTCCCGGGGCGTCCTAGGCAAATGCTGCTTCGTCTTGTCGGAAAAGCGGGTGTTGCGTGCTCCGTACGAGCTGATGTTCGACGCGGAGTTGCCAGACCTGGGCATTGACTGGAGTCCCGCCCCCGAAGTGCCCGCGACCCTTTGTGCGTGGCTGCGCGACATCTATCGACCAGCCGCGAAACAACTGCGCCCCCTGGTCGAGCATCTGCTGGAGGCGGTGGACGACGCGGTCACAGGGAACGACGGTGATCGCGTGGCCGAGTTGGTCTACCACCTCGCCCGCGTTCTTCGGGCGAACGAAGGCGGCGATGACCTCGATGAGCGCGCGCGCCGATTCAAATTGCGAAAGCGATTGCGCATTGAAACCGCCACCGGTGAATTCGAGCGTCCCCGGACCTTGCTCGCGCCCGATGCACGCGACGGCGACCTCGTGGCGCGCTTTGCCGAGCCGAGGCCTGCAAGCGTGTCGTTGCGGTATCGCGACGACGGCGTGCTCAAGCTGTTTCGCTCGGCTGGCGCGGAGCGCGAGCTCAACGTGACGGCGCTGCGCGGCTACCTCGATGGCAGTCGTATCCCCGGCGCCGACAGTACGGTGGCGCTAGCGTGTTACGTGGCCGGCGCCGCCAGCCGTACACCGGCATTGCGCCGGGATCTCGGGCTGAAGACACGCAGCTGGATGCCCGATCAACTCGGCGACGCACGGTCCCCGGGGCAACTCTACTGGCCTGGCGATGGGGTCGTCGATTTGGTTGGCGATGATCCAGCGCGTTTCGTTCACCCCGAGCTTGTGCATCGAGCCGCCGATGCGGCCACCTGGTCGGGTACTCGGACCGCCGCAAGCGCTACGCTAGAGGACGTCGCCAAATACATCGCCGACCTCGCCGCTGAGGGCGCGGTGGCAAGCGAAACGGCCCTGTTCTGGCTCGACGAAGGTCTTGCGTCGGGGAATCTGAAGGCTGCCGACGTGCGGGAGGCGCTTTCCGGTCTGCGTATGTTCGTCGACGACCGAGGACGCGCGCGCCGTGCCGACCAGTTAGTCATCGAGGGGGCGAGGCGGCTGTTTGGCGATCGCTGCGGTGATTGGTCGGTTGGTGAGCGCGCGACTCGGCTTGCATCCGCGTTGCGCATTCCGCGCCGCCCCGGGAAGCGTGAAGTGTTGGCCTTTTTGGATCAGCTAGTGGGCCAGCTTTCCGCCGACAGTCATGTGACTCGCAACGACTCTGATTTGATCGTGCTGTTGCCACGCTGCGTTGATCTGTTGGTGGAGGAGGGTGGCAAGGGCCCGGCGGTTCTGCCCATTGCGTGTCAGGACGCGCAAGGCACGGTTATCGCCGTACTTCCCCAGGCAGCGGCGCGCGTGGGGTTTGCCGACGACGAGGGACCCAGCGAGTTGATCGTGTCATGCGCCGAAGGTGCCGTGCGAAGCGCGTGGCGCGCGTACTTACAGTCGTACGGTGTCGGGGTCGCGCCGGGCGCTGCCGCGAATGTCGATGCAGATGTTGATGCCGATGCCGATGCCGATGCCGATGCCGATGCGCATGCCGATGACGCCGCCGTTACTGAGGCTCCGCGGGAGCCAAGGCGTCGCCAACAGGAGGAAGAGGAAGAGGACGGAGGTGGAATCATCTCTCGTTTGCGCAACTGGTTGCGCGGTGATGATGATGATGAACCGAAACAGGGCAAAGAGGAGGACCGGGATCGGAGCGACGACAACACCGACGACGAGCCATCCCGTCCTGCGCCGCCTCGCGCTACCCCGTCTACGGGCAGGGGCAAGCGCGGCCGCCCGCGTAAAGACGACGACGACGCCGGGTTTCAAAGTGTGGACCAACGCAGGTGGTTTCGTAGTGACGATCGCCTCGAGTCTCAGCTGAGTTCCAACAAGGCCTGGCTCGCGGATCGTTCGCGGGTTGCTGAGTTCGGCCTCGCCCACGCGCCGTCCCTGTTGCCGCTGCCCTATCGCTATGGCCCCCAGGCTGTGTTTGGATCCTTCGAACGATCCAGGCAAAGTTGGCGCCGCTTGTCCCAGGGACACGGTTGGCGCAAGGGCGGCGGTGTCGCCGGCAGGGTGCAACTGCGCGGTCGATTGCCAGCAGGGCAGGCGGTCATCCCGGTCCCCCTGTACGGGCGCGTCGTTGATCACGATCAGCAGGAAACGACCCGCTTGGTACACGGCGCAGACAACACCGTCGCGATCAGCCGAGACGACGTCGTCATCACCATCGATGTCGAGCTGAATGAAGCCCCGGACTTCACCCGCGCCCGAGCGGCCGGTGACGCTCCCAAGGAGCTGTTCGTTACGACGGTCGCCGATCAAGAGCTTCCCGTGCAGGTCCACGACTTCTTGGCCAGCCTGAGTCTCGAAACCGACGCTCTCGTCGTGGTTGAAGCGGTTGTCGCCTTCGTGCGCGACCGGTACGTCTACGACCCGACCTATTTGGAGAGCCAGGAGGTCGCCGCCTGGCTCAAGCAGCGCACGCGCAAGCGATCGAACATGCACGTGGCGGCGTTGCACGCGGGGCGCGATACAGATCATCTGGGCCGCGGGGTTTGTTACGAGCTCAACATTCTCGCGTGTGAGCTGCTGCGACGGAGCGGTATCCCCTGCGCTGTGGCGCAGGGCTGGACCTTCGATCGAGGCTACATCGACGAGCCCGACCATTTGTGGGCCATGGCGCTACTCGACGCGGGCAACGGTCCTCAATGGCTCCCCCTGGACGCCTCCACCACGCGAACAGGTCGGCCACTGCACGCGGCCAATCGACCGCCGGGGCCGTGGCGCGCCAAGGCACGTAAAGCCCAAGCCCCCCGAGAGCCGGACTGGGCCAAGCGCGAGCCCAAGCGTCGTCGGGCAGAGTCTATCCCTATTGGCGACTTGCTTCGAGTCGCCCGCTATCTCGAACAGGTTACCGAGGCAAACCTGGGCACTCGCAGCGAGCTGCTGGCAGCATGTCGAGCGTTGTTGTCCGACCCTGAGAGTGCCTCCCAGCTCGCCGACCTCATCGCGAACATGGATGCGCGCCAACCGAATGACTAGCGCGGCGGACAGCGCATCGCAGACGCTCACGGTCCCGGGTATACTCCGCAGTTAGCTCCATGAGTGAATATTTTTCGATGCTCGTCCCGCCGGCGCGCGCCAATAAAGACGAAGTTCGCCGACTCGCCCGGCATGGCTGCCTCGACATTCATCGTGTGGACTGGCTGCGTTGTTATCTGGCTGCAGACGGCCTTCGAATGCTGTGCGAGTACAGGGCGGTTGATGCGGAATCGGTACGCCTTGTGCTCAGGCATCAAGGGTTCGCCGGTGTCGTGGTCCACCCCGCGAAGCTGGACGAGCTGAGCACTCAGCAGTCTGCCAGCCACAGCCGCGTGGTCGTTCAACTCCAACTAGAGTCGCCCGATGCGGAGGGCCGCAATGCGACGAAACTCGCTGCGATCGCCGCAGTGCGGAATTCTCAGTTTCCTGTCACGACCGTGCTCGAGTCTTCGATTCACGGCTCACTTCTGTTGGTCTTGGACACGGATAGTGACAGTGAGGTCCGGGCTTGCCTGCGCTCGGCACATATCGACTCGGTTGACGTCTGGCGCTGCACCGAACTCGATCCACGGCCAGAGGCTGTGTTCGACGAGATCGTGCCGGGAAACTCTGCCACCGACCAAAGTGCGGAGTTGCGTCCGGCATCCAGTGCTGCAGACACAGACTTCGACGTCGCGATCATCGGCGCCGGATTATCAGGTATCACCGCGGTACAACGGTTTACCTCCATGGGACTGCGCGTACGCGTTTACGAGAGTGCCAGTGACGTTGGCGGTGTCTGGCACTGGAATCGCTACCCCGGCGCCCGGGTAGATTCAGAAACCCATACGTACGCCTTCGCGTTCTCCGACGAGCTGGTCGATGACTGGGATTGGCAGGAGCTGTTCGGTGGCCAACCTGAGCTCGAACAGTATTTTCAGCACGTGGTGGATCGCTTCGATCTGCGCAAGCACATGCAGTTCAACACAAAGGTTACAGCGGCGCGCTACGAACCCGATGGCTCACGCTGGATGATCGAGACGGATGTTGGCGATCGGGTGTCTGCCAGGTTCCTGGTCGTGGCGTCTGGAACTTTGTCTACGCCGCAACTTCCAGATTATCCCGGGATCGATTCGTTCGCTGGGCCGAGCTTCCATACCGCAAGCTGGCCCGCAACAGGATTGGACCTCGCCGATAAGCACGTTGGAGTGATCGGTACCGGCTCCTCCGGCGTCCAGGTCATCCGCGCCATCGCGAGCCAGGTCAAGCAGCTGACAGTATTTCAACGCACACCCACGTACTGCGTCCCGCGGCGAAATCATCATCTGACCGACGAAGAGCGACAGCATATTCGTGAGAACTGGTCAGCCATCCTTGCAGCGTGCCGGCGTTCCTACAGCGGATTTGTCCATACGTTCGATGAGCGTTCGGGGCTCGCAGTAACCGCCGCAGAACGCGAGGACCTGTTCGAGCAGCTATGGCAGACGCCGGGGTTCGCGTTCTGGTTTGGCAACTTCGCCGACCTGATGATGAACCACGAGGTGAATGCCTTCGCGTGCGAGTTCGTACGGCGAAAAATCCGCGAACGCGTCGTCGACCCAGAAGTTGCCAGGAAGCTGATGCCGGACCATCCCTTCGGAACGAAGCGTGTTCCGCTCGAAGACGGCTATTACGAAGTCTACAACCGCGACAACGTGCAGCTCGTGGATCTTCGCGCTACCCCGATCGAAGCGATCACGCCCGCAGGTATCCGTACGGCAGGCCGTGACTATGAGTTGGACGTCATCACGTACGCGACAGGCTTCGACGTTGGCACCGGAGCGTTCAACCGCCTCGACTTGCGCGGTGAGGATGACGTCAGCATCAAAGACAAGTGGATAGATGGTCCAAAGACCTTCTTGGGCCTCATGGTTAGCGGGTTCCCAAACATGTTCATGGTCAATGGCCCGCAGAATGCGTCCGGCCTGTGCAACGCGGCGCGCTGTATCGAGCAGAACGTCGATTGGATTGCTCGGGCGGTTGGATATCTGCGGGCCAATAATCGGACGCAAATAGCAGCGTCCGAGGACGCGGAAACTCGCTGGACAGAACATGTCGAGGATGCCGCCGCTGGCACAGTGTTAGCGGCCAATACCAACTCCTGGTACTACGGCGCCAACACGCCGGGAAAACCACGACGGATAACGATCTATGCTCCAGGAGCCAGCAGATTCCGCGAGCGCTGTGAGGAAGTCGCCGATCGGTCGTTCGCCGGCTGCGTGATCTCTTGAATTCCCACGTCAGGTTTTGGTTACTTCTCTTTGCGTATCTGTAGCGACATGCAGATGCTCTGAAGAAATTCGAACACGTCGGACGCCGGCTGGTACTTGGGTTTCATTTTGCTGCCAGATACGCTGCTCGCGTCTATCTGGCACCGTCCTACACGGCCCCGGTCGTCGAGTTTGCGGTGTACGAGGACTCGCGCACGTCCGAGGTATTTGTTGTGGATGTGGACCACAAAGTTGCCGCCCACCATCTTCTTGCTGATGACCTTGTCGTTGATGATGTCGAGTTTTCCCACCGCCTTGTCCAACGACTCGGGGGGCTTCACCTCGGAAAACCTGTAGGTGTAGTAGTAGTCATCGAACGCGTGGACGGTTCGTTTGTTACCGCCGCCATCATTCTTGAAAGTCTTCTGACCCTTGATGTAGGTCATCTTCACCGGGTGACCCAAGGCGCGAAAGTGATGCGTTCCGGTCTCCGCCTTGATCAACATTCGCTTCGGTTTGCCGTCGCCGCTGCTGCCGCAACCAAGCGCGAGTATTGTCCCCAGAAGGAGTGTGCACCTCGATGCTGTCATGGCACCTATTGTATCACTAGCGGTCCGCGACCGCTGGGCCGAGCTGCATTTGCCTGATGGTCGAGCCAGGTCGAATGGCGGCTACATCTGTTCGAATATCTGAAACAGCGCGGCGTTGATGCTCGCGTCGTCCAGGTCCTCTACGACGCCGATGCCGTAGCGATGGCGAAGGAACTCGACGTAGGCGACGGCGAACAGTTCGTCGGGATTGCTGGTCTGATAAGACGTGACGTCGTGGCCGCGGGCCAGCGCTGATTCGTACAGCGTCTCGACGCGCTCGCGCATTGCGTCGCTCGCGCCAAAGTAGACGAGATGGGCGAATTCGTGGGCAAACGTCCATGCGCCGTCACCGACGACGTCGAGAAGGCGCTCGATCTTGGCGACGGCGATGCCTCGCGTGGCCAGACCATCAATGGCGTCCATGCTGCGATGGTCGTCGGGAAAACGCGCGCCGGCGTCGGCGGCGAACTCGGCCAGATCCGTAGCCCGGACATCCACAGGCAGGAGCCGAATCGTAGTACCCGCGTCGGCCAGAGCGGGTAGCGCGCTGGCAAGTGGCCGCACCGACGCCGATACGACCAGGCGCTCCGCCTCTGAAAGCACGGGCCAATCCGGTACCACCTCGTGCAGACCGGCGGCGTCATCGACAGCTGGCAACGAGCGTATATTCTTGAACCAGTCGTAGCGCTGGCAGTCCATGGCGGCGCCAAGACCGAGAAAGCCGGCAAAGAAACGGCCGTTGGAGTCGGTCGCGGCCTCGAACGACGCAACGGATCGATTCAATGTCGCTTGTCGAAGCTCTGCCGTTCCACGCAGAACCAGACCGAGCGGGTCGTCGGGTCGGTCGGCGAGCAGCGCGTCGGCGCGCTCCTGTGTGTCCTCGCTGGACTCGAGCGCAATTCTCGATGGCTTGTGGTCGGACTTGGCGGCAAGGGAACTGCCAAGCAGGGTGTAGTTCACGCCGGCTCGCGCGTCGAGGCCGCCGCCACGGGCGTGTTTGTCGATGGTCGCTTCGCGGCCGTTAAGCTCGGCGAACACATCATCGCGCAGGCGCGATGCTTCGTCGAAGCGGTCTTTGAGGGCCTGGAAGTTGTCGACGAAGCTGGCGTGCTTGAGCTTGGACTCGTAATAGTCGTGGACCTGTTCGAGAATCTCCAGTGCTTCTTTGCCGCGGTCGGCGGCGTACAAGGCCTCGCCCAGGCGCAGCTGGAGTTCTGCATCGTCGGACTTGGCGTGGGGTTCCAACACAGCGACGGCGCCCGCTGCGTCGCCGCCGCCTAGGAGCAGCGAACCAAGTCCCCTGATCACCGCTGGGTCGTTGGGGGCGATTTCGTACATGGTGCGGTAGACGGCAACAGCGTCTTCGGGGCGTCCGTCCTCGCTCGCGAGCTCCGATTTGGCGTCGAGAACGTAGAGCTCCTCTGGCGCCAGTTCGAGTGCCTTGTCAATGGCGGCGCCTGCGGCCACCAGATCTTCTTCGTAGATCAGGCGATGACACAGGTCGACGTAGGCTTCCACCTTCTCGGCGTCTCGCAACTTCTCGATGGGCGCGTACGCCTTGTCCCCATCGCCGCGCAGGGCAGCGTCCATGCTTTTGAGGATCGCTCGCTTGATTTTTCCAGATCGTCCGAACACTGCTTTGCGTGTACCACCGATCGACGGCCCGCGAATGATTTAACTCAAGTTTAACGTCTCCCGCGACTAGCGCCGTGGTGCCCTAGCCGCCATGAATTCGCTCAGTCTGCTCTTTGTTGGAGCCTGTTTATCCGGGTGCGCGACCAGCATCGTCGGTGATTCGCCGCTCGGCGACGCAGCTGCGTCGTCTCAAGATGCGCCTGTCGCCGACGCTCGGATTTCCGCGATCGATGCTGCGCTCACCGACGCTCGGTTACCAGATGCGCACAGCGCGGGTTGCAACTACGAAAAGGTGTTCGACCAGCCTGGACACGTACTAACCGTCGTCGATGGTGCGTCCAAATGGTCGACTCAACCGGTGCAGTCTGGCGAAGGGTTCTTCTGCCTCCGTTTTGAGTTCACCATGCAGACTTCGGATACGTTGGCCCAGACCCAGGCGAACTACGAGGGGTGTCCCATCTTTACCGCGATCGGTCGAGTGCAAGGAACCACGGAACAACTCGCCGGTGGGCTGTTCAAGTTTCTAGACGTCGGCTGCGACCCCGGACCGCATCGCGTCGAAATCGATACTTGGGTAGAGAACGCCGTGGTTGCTGGCCCGTGGAATCTCGGCGAGACCTATCGCGTCGTCATCGAAGTCGTTCCGTTCGTCGCGAGCATCGAGTTGTTTCAAGGCGGCGTCCAGGTTGGCCCCACGGTATCGGCCAGCGTCGACGGCACATCAGTCGAAATGACTCGCGACGGTGTTGTCTCCCTGGGCCAGGAAGCGCCAGCCGACGGGGCCTACTTTCCCAACTACGGTGCCGTGTACAGCGATGTGCAGGTGTGGGCACACGTAGCCCCGGCGGAATAGCCGCCAGGTTGATGACCACGCTCAACTAGACCGCCGCGCGCCTGTGATAGCGCAACGCTGGGGGATTCCAGCGGGTGACGGCTTCTAACGAGGATTGCAACAAACCGACCAAGTATCGGCACGCGCTGATCGCGTTGTTTCTCTGTGTTCAGATCGGTGCGCCGCTCAGCTACTACATCGGATCGCGCCGGTACGACGAGCGTTTCGCGTGGCGCATGTTCTCGCCGATTCGTATGGTGCGTTGCAATGTGCGATTCGTCGGGGTTAAGTCCGGACGCTCCGGCCGGTTGCGGATGAGCCGCGAAGTCTCCCAGACCTGGACTGCGTGGATGCAACGCGGGAACAGGCGCGTCGTGCGCGGCTTCGCCCGCCACTGGTGCGATGAGAACCACGCTGCTAGTCCACGACTCACGGTGGACCTGACGTGTCCTTTGCCCAACGGCACCCTCGACCGGCCCATCCCTGTGGAGCAAGACTTGTGCGCAGACTAGTCGCAGGGTGGGAGCGGTTCTGGTTCGACAAGGAGATCGAAACCAGCCGGCTTGTCGCTCTGCGCGTCGTCTTCTTCGGCGTGTTGGGGCTCGACCAACTCTATCTGATGGTCGAGAAAGGCTACCGTTACGGTGCCGGCGACTTCAACGTCGCTCACTTCGACTTCCTCGACTGGGCCCTGCCGCTACCGTACGCCCCGCTGCACACGGCGCTCTATCTCGTTTGTGGGTTCCTTGCGTTGCGCATCGCCGCCGGGATCGCAGTGCGTCAGTCGCTGTGGGTGCTCACCGCTCTTTACACGTACGCCTACTTTTCGAGCATGCACGACGGCTACCAGCACCACTACCTCATGGTGTGGCTGCTGGTCATTTCGCTGGTAATTCCGTTTCATCGCGGCGCGGGCGTCGATAGCAGCGGCGAGCAAGCGCCATCGCGACTCCGTTCCTGGGGCGTGCAATTGTTGTACGCCCAGGTTGCCATCGTCTACTCGTTCACGGCGCTGACCAAAGCCAATGCCAGGTGGTTCGATGGTTGGGCTTTGGAGCAGCAGATTTCCCGACCGTTTCTCCGCGAATGGCTCGCCTCCCTCGAGGCAAGCGTCGGCCTGGGCCACAACCAAATCTACTCGGTCATCGCGCACGCGGTGTTCTTCTGGCAAATCCTCGCGGCGCTCGCCTTCGTCGTGCCGCGCTTGCGCGTGTTTGCGTGCATCACGGGGCCGCTGTTCCATATCATGGTCGAAGTCATCGGCTTGGAGATTCGTTGGTTCTCCTACTACATGGTGGCGCTCTACTACTTGATGCTGTTTCCCGAGGCCTGGTACGCGGCGACGGCCAATCGAGTGGGCCGACTGCTCGGGCCTCTGGGGCGTTTGTGGGAGTGGTGCGTGAAGCCTCGCAAGCTCGATGCCGATGGGCGGCTCGTCGCAACCGTCGCTGGTGCGCTCGCTTGCGGCTTGTTCGGCTTCTTCGTTCCGTTGCCCGGAGCGCTGCTAGTCGCGCTGAGTCTGCCTGTGTTGCTGTGTGTGTCCGAGTACACCGGCAAACGCGATATTCGTAGGACACGAGTGCGCGTCGCGTTCCAGGTTGCGTTCGCCGCTTGTGTGTTCGCGATCCCGCGCTACACCGACGTGGGCTACAACTATCACCGGCTCAGGGGTGGCGATCTTACAAGGCGAGGTGAGCCGCGCGAAGCAGTCGACGCCTACGCGGCTGCCAACCGGGCCCGTCCCAACAGCAAAGCTCGCTACGCCAAGCGCGGTCGGCTGTTGCTCCAGCTGAGGCGTTACGACGAGGCACTGGAGGATCTACGCAAAGCGCGCCGGCACGAGCCCGACAGTGCGAAGGTCCTGCAGTCGTTGGTCACGGCGCTTCGCGGGCTCGGGCGCACCGACGAGGCTGAGGCGGCCGAGCGGCAGCTGCGCGATCTGCAATCGGGTCAGTCACCATAGCGCCGCGAACGAAGGCGACACCCGAGCTGCTCCGAACAGCATTGTATGGTCGTGTACGCTGCCTTGTTAGTTCCGGTCAGTGGTGCGCAAGGATCGTACGTTTTTTGCCGCGCTCCGTCTGTCATCATCCGCGCGTGCCGCACCGTTCCTTCTCCGGCGAACCGACCCCGATTCACGGGCAGCGTCGACGTGCGGAGCCGGAAGGCAGCCTGTTCCTGCTCGTGATCGATACTGAGCTCGTCACCACGTACCCGTTGCCCGACTGCGGGAGTTTCGTGATTGGTCGCTCCGAAGATGCCGACATATGTGTGGACTCGCCGTTAATGTCGCGGCGCCATGCGTTGTTGCACATCGCGTCCACGATCCGTATCCAGGACCTGAACAGCTCGAACGGCACTTGCCTGCACAACCGACGGCTGGAGCCGGGCGACAGCGGTGTACTTCGTCCAGGCGACGTATTACAGCTGGGCTCTACGATGTTTGTGTTGCAGAGCACGCGGGCGCGAATCAGTCCGCGGCGTATCTGGAATAGGGACTACTTTCAGGCACGCGTCGAAGCGGCCTGCGCGAACGCTGAGCTCACCAATGGTCGCTTTGCGGTTATACGGGTTCAGGTGCGAGAGAGGCGAGCTAGAGCGACGGCGATGCACAAGCTGCTGCTCGCGTCGCTCCAGCCCGCCGATATCATCGCCCGCGACGATGCCGACTCATTTCAGGTGCTGCTGATCGGGCCGCGCGCCGATAGCGCTCGTGAGGTCGCGGCGTCAGTGGCCCGCGCGGCGAGCTCTGAAAGCGCCACGGTGCGGGCCGGTGTCGTTGTTTACCCCGAGGACGGGCGCTCGTCGCACGCCCTGCTCACCAGGCTCCGCTGCGATCTGTCGGCCGTGGCGGGGCCGACGAAGATTCGTTTTATCGCCGACGCGCCCAAAATGAAGGACGTCTGTCAGTTGCTCGGGCGCATCGCACCTATGCCGATCAATGTGCTGCTTCTCGGTGAGACCGGAGTGGGTAAGGAGGTCTGCGCCGAGCGTATTCACGAGCAGTCCCCGCGATTCGCCTCGCCACTCGTGCGCGTTAACTGCGCCTCCCTACCTGGGCCGTTGCTGGAGTCGTTGCTCTTTGGTCACGTGAGAGGAGCGTTTACCACGGCGCACGCGGATCGCGCCGGGCTACTCGAGTCGGCGGACGGCGGTAGCCTGTTCCTGGACGAGATCGCAGAAATGCCACTCGGCTCCCAGGCCAAGTTGTTGCGCTTTCTCGACGAGCGTTTGGTTCGGCGCGTCGGTTCCGTAGAGGCGACGCCGGTCGATGTTCGTATCGTCGCTGCGACGAATCGTGACCTGGATGAGGAAGTCGCCGCCGGACGCTTCCGCCAGGATCTTTTCTTTCGTCTCAATGGTATTTCGGTCGTCATCCCCAGTCTGCGCCATCGCCGGCCAGACATCGTCCCGTTGGCGCAGGCGTTTGTTCGTCAGGTGGCTATGCGGTTTGGCCGGCCGGAGATGACGATCGGTCCAGCTGCGATGGAAGCGCTCCGCGCATACTCGTGGCCTGGCAACGTACGTGAATTACGAAACGTGATCGAGCGGGCGATCATTGTTTGTGACCGGGTCATCGAGCGTGGGCATCTGTCGCTTCGGAGTGTGAGCGACGCCGTTCCTGCGGGGGCAACGGGGAATGCGACTCCACGGCCGGACGTACTGAGCATGGTCACGAACGGGCGTTTGCGCACACTGATAGTCGACGCCCTGTCCGAGTGTGGTGGAAACCAGAGCAAAGCTGCCAGGATGCTCGGCATCTCCCGCGGTGCGCTCATCGCTCGAATCGAACAGTTCGGCTTGCCGCGCCCTCGGGGCCGCCGCCGCCCGCAGCGGTCCACTGAAAAGCAGATCGACGACTGCGATGATTCATAGCCGCCGTTCGATTCCTAGGGAGACCGTATGAGACGCGTCGGTACGACTAGCTTCGGTGACATCGGGCTGGCGTGATGACGCGCCGCTGAACAGTGTGGTCGTCGAGTCGTAGTGGTAGTTCGCCTGGACGAACCAGTCCGACGTGAGCTGCCTGCTCAAGCAGGTGCGGGCGTACAAGGCCGACACATCTGAGTTCGCGCCATCCATGAGACCAACCGTCTGACCGAGCGAGCCGCCGACGAGGGTATACGCGCTTGCCGACAGTGCGATGCCGGCGACCGTGCGTTCCAGCCTGATCTCGCCGCCGAGTACCACGCCACTCATTGATTCGTTTGGCAGCGCGGCTATGTTGTCCAGGCTGTCGGTCAGGGTAACTCCGTATCTGTACCCGCCAATAACGTAGAAGCGGATACCCCGCGCCGCGGTACTAACCCGCGTACCAACCGCTAACAGTAGCTCGGTCACGTGCGAGAATAGTTTGACGCCTTCGCTTCCGCCTGAGGATGGGCGATAGCGAGGCCCGGGGCTCGCGAACACGCCGCGATACGATCCCAGAAGGCCGAGCGAAATTGGCCCCTGTTGGCGGTAGAAGTGGGCGTTGACGGTCAGGTTGGGGGCGCTCGTATTCAAGTCGTAGTTGGCCAGGCCGGCTGTGCCGTTGGAGTGAAACGACGAGGCAATCGTCTGCACACCGACACCGGCTGCGAGACGAAGTCCGCGAGGAGCGGGCAGCGGCGGCAGGGCTAGTTCTAGCTTCTCCGGGTCGCTCTGACGCTCGACCGAAACTCGTTCGTTTGCCGGTTCGTTCGGCGAGTCTTCTTGTGCGGCCAGAGTTCGCCTGGGGCGGGGCTTAAGACGCGTCGGTTTCGATACCGGACTGAGTATAGCCGCGGCGGGGATCCAGCCGGGGGGGCCGTCATCGGTCTGCACCAGGTACCACCGCCCCCTTCGCGATTTCGCGAGGACGGACAATTCCGCATCGCGGCTGGCGGTGAACGCGACCTTTCCCCATGCGGTTGGTTTCGTGAAAGCGCGCACCGTGTTGAGTCGCACGACGACCCTGCGCGGCAGTTGTGCTCGCGACGTCACCATCGCCTTGTTTCGCCACGAACCGTAGGCCTTGCTGCTTTTGCGTCCCCACCGTCGTGCGCGCTTGCGCCTGCGCCTGCGCTTGCGAGGCCGAGCGTCACTCACGGTGGTGCGAGTTACCCACCCCGATTTCGCACCCACCTGCACCATGAGCCATCGGCCCTTGATCATGAGGATCTTCCCGGTCTGGCCCGGGCGCAGCCGGGTTACCACGCGGCCCATTTCACCCGGACTCGCCCGCAGTTTCGTTTTCTGAGACACGACGACAGATTCGCCCGCGGCGGGGGAGACGCTCGCGGCAACTATCGCGCTGGTTACGATGACTATACGGACGGCGGTCATGCGGCCGTGAGGCTGCACGAGCTGCGCCAACGCGTAGGGGCGCAGAAGCTGTCCGGTGGCGGTTCAGGAGTGCGCACGTTACGTACAGTGTCCGTGGGCGCTTGTACAACTTGCTCAACTTGTACACACCCGGAACGCATGGCCGCGAGCGCTGACACCTACTTGGCGTCTGGCTCTGAGTTTGCACTGCGCTTGTAGCCATGTTGCCTCGCCGGTTGTCGACAGGACTCCTCCCGACAGTTGTTTCCCTATTCGCCTCCCAATTAATTGGCTGCGCCGGGTCCATCGTCGAGACTGGCGAGGCGGCAAGTTCTGTTGCCGACGCTGGTACGCCCGGCGGTGATTGCATCCCCGAAGCCGCGGCGAACGGGACCGGCGAGCACAACCCCGGGACCGCATGCCTGCAGTGCCACGGGGCAGGGCAGGGGCCTTCGTTCACCCTCGCGGGGACGGTCTATGACGGCCTCACGAGTGATGTGCCCAGGGCGGGCGTCACAGTGCTGCTGACGGACGCCGACGGTGTCGAGATCTCAATGACGACTTCAGACAACGGCAATTTCTGGACGAATCAACCCATTGCGTTCCCGGTGACGACCTCAACGTCGAGCTGCCCAACCACAAACCCCATGATTACGGCGGTTCAGTCCGCCGGCGCCGACTGCAATAGCGCCGGGTGCCACACGGCCGGGTTTAGGATCTTCCAGTAAGGCGCCCGATGATCCTGTGGATGCCTATCGCCTTCGTTGGTTTCGCTTTTGTTGCGGCGTTCGTCGGCGTGAAACAGCGACGTCGAATCCAGGTCCAGGGGCGCGGGTCGGCCGGTCCATCGCTCCGCTATCTTATCCATGCGATCAACGACGACCGCTGCACCGGTTGCGAGACGTGTGTCGACGCGTGTCCAACCAACGTTCTAGAACTCGTCACCCATCGAAGTCGGCCCACCCGGTTCGAGGACTGCGTGCAGTGTGAGAAGTGTGCACGCGTGTGTCCGACGAACGCGCTGGCAATGCATCTCATCGGTGAACAACCGCCGACCATTAAGGTCCCGGACGTCGACCACCATTTCCAGACCAGGGTCGCCGGTCAGTACTTGATCGGCGAAGTCGCCGGCAAGCCATTGGTCAAGAATGCGGCCAACCTGGGCCGGGCGGTGGTGGAGCACATGATTCGGACAGGGCTCACGCCCCAGCCAGCCCCAACTCAGACGAGCATCGACGTAGTCATCGTCGGCTCCGGGCCCGGTGGATTGTCGGCAGCGATCACGTGCGAGCGTCACGGGTTGAGCTACGTGCTGCTCGAGAAGGAACGCATAATGGCGGCCACAGTGTTGCGCTACCCAGCCGGCAAGCCGTTCATTGCCGAGCCTCGCGATTGCCGAAATTTGTCCTTCCTGCCGGTGTTCGATACGTCCAAGGAGGAACTGGTCGAGACATGGAAGCAGCTGGTGAGTCGGCTGGGTGTTCGACTGCGCCTCGACGAAGCCGCAGAAACGATCAGTGCGGGCGACGAAGGCTTCGAGGTCAAGACCCGCAGTGCAACTTACCGTGGGCAGCGCGTCGTGCTTGCGATCGGTGTGCGAGGAAAACCGCGCACCCTCGGTGTCCCCGGTGAGGAACAGCGCAAGGTACACATGCTGCTCGAAGACCCCAATGACCACGGCGGGCAACACGTGCTCGTCGTCGGCGGAGGAGATAGCGCTCTGGAGTCGGCGGTCGCGCTCGCCAACGCGGGGGCGCAGGTCACCATGTCGTATCGGAAGAACGGGTTCACCAGGGCGACCAGGGCAAACCGTGACGCCGTGGATGGCCTGACTCGTTCGGGCAGGCTGAGAATCCTATTCGAGTCCACCGTGAAGAAAATCGGCGTGGACGACGTAACACTGAGCAAGGTCAACTTCGGCGAAGTAGTGGTGCCGAACGCTGCGGTGTTCGTTCTGATCGGGGCGGATCCACCGGTTCGTTGGCTGAGCAAGATGGGCGTGCAAGTCGTCGAACGCCCGCACGCCTACAGTGCCGGCGCCAGTGATTCGCTGGTCGCAAGCCTGGTTGCCGACGTGGACGAGTGTCCCAGAGGCGTCGCCGAAGCCGCCGCTCGAGTGCGCAAGCCTGTCGGAATCCGAACCCGCTTGCCGTTGAGCGTAGACCGATTGAGCCGAATCCCGCCGCTACCAAAACCGCGACGCGAGCGCGCATCGGTGGTTGCGCGACTGTTCGGTCGGCGCGCGGATACGCAGCGCGATGAGCCGACGCTCGTCGATCAGGTCGTGCCCGCTGTACTTTTTACTCACGAACGTCAGGATAGGAGCGACCGCTATGAGCGTTAGCCGACTCACGGCCAGCCCCATCGCCGTTTTCCTCTTTTCGCTCACGGCAGCCGCCTGCGACCTGGGAGTACACGGTGCGGCCGGCGGGCAACAAACATCTGACGCGGGCATTAGCTACGTGCCAGACGCCAGTTTTGCCAGCTCATGCTCAGACTGCCACGGCGATGAAACCTCTCCGTCGCCCCCGATGAGCACCACAGGCGAGACGTCGACCACCGCTCGAACAGTGGGCGCTCACCGGGCGCACCTGGATCCGAATCCCACCTGGCATCAACCTGTAAAATGCGCCGAGTGTCACAACGTTCCGGGGACGACAACCGCGCCCGGACATTTGGATGGTGATGGGGTCGCGGAGGTTCTGTTCAGCGGACGCGCAGTAACCGCGGGGGCGTCCCCTCAGTGGAACGGCACGACATGTACGAACAGTTACTGCCATGGCGCAACGTTGACCGGGGGTGCGCACACCGATCCGTCGTGGACCGTCGTCGACGGCAGCCAGGATGCTTGCGGCAGTTGCCACGGCAACCCACCACCCGCGCCGCACGTCCAGGACGCGAACTGTGGGACGTGTCATCCGACGATTCAGCCGGGAACGAACCACTTTCTGGACCCGGACAGCCACATCAACGGTGTTGTGGACACCGCAGTGGGCGAGCAGGCTTGCGATAGTTGCCATGGCAGCGGCGGCATATCGGCGCCACCAACGGACCTGTCGGGTAACACCGCGCGTTCGTTCGCGGGGGTGGGCGCGCACCGCCAGCACCTCGGCGCCAACGCCGAGTTTCGGGAGATGGCCTGTTCGCAATGTCACGTGGTTCCCGTTGCGGTGAACGATCCCGGTCATCTGGACGGAGACAACAAGGCCGAGCTCAACTTCGACTCCCTCAATCCGCTGGCAACGTACACCTCCGCGACGCAGACATGCGGCAATCTGTACTGTCACGGCAACGGCTGGTCACGACTCGGCTCAATCCGATTTACCGAGCAAGCATCCCTGGGTTGCAACAGCTGTCATGCGAGCAATCGTCAGGACTCATGGGACATGTCGGGAGAACATCGTGAGCATCTAAACGAAGGCATGAACTGCAGCGATTGCCACAGCGGCGTGGTCAACTCCGCCGGCTCGATCATCAATTCAAGCCTTCACATTGACGGTGAACGCAGCGTCAACATGCCCAGCGGCGGCACCTGGTCACCGACCCAACAACGCTGCAGCAACCTGGCATGCCACGGAAGCGAATCCTGGTAGGCAGCTCGAGGAGCTAGGACCGTCTTGAATGACGCCAAGGCGAGATCGTGGGTGATCTCTCGAACTTGGAGCCGCCCGCGGTGGGGGCGGCATCTTGGCTGCGCCACATGTCAAAGGGCGCCGTCGGCTCGCTGTGGCATTGGGGCCCTTCGTCAGCGTCGATCTGGTATACGCCGTGAGCGATGGGAAGCATCAGGAAGGTCGCCGGAAGCGGGAGAGCGGGTGTTCGATTCTCGGAGGGTCTGACGAGACCAGCCGGGTGTAAGCCCCGGGCAACACGCTCTGGCACGCTAGGTGCTTGGTGCATCCGCATGGTCTCTTCTCCACAGCGCTCTCTACTGGGTGCGAGCATCATCGCGGGCGCGGCGGTTGCGTTGGCGTTCGCCAGCGTTGGCTGGGGCGCGCCTCTTGTCGCAAGCACAAACGTCGGGTCCGAACCATCGTTCGAACGTGTGCCCAGCGCTTCAGTGTCGGCCGCTTCCGTCAAAACTAGTTCGCACACAGATTGGGCGTTCGCCGTCCAGCGCGAAGTGGCGTGGGTCTACCCGGTCTCGGCGGTCGATCGCTACAAACCAAACAAGGTGGGCGCGTTCGGAGCCCGCCGCTCGGGGCGCCGACCGTCCGAGTGCGGACGTGGCCATTGCGGGGTCGACGTACTCGGTCAAAGGGGGCAACCGATCGTATCGGTTTTGCCCGGCGAGATTATTCACGTCGACAACCGTCGTTGGCGGCGCGCGGGCAAGTATGTGCGCATTCGCCACGCCAACGGTGACGTCACCTCCTACATGCATCTCGATCGAATACGCCGCGACCTGAAGAAGGGCATGCGTGTCAGGGCCGGCGAGCAGATCGGCACACTCGGTCGAACCGGCGTGCGAAGGTCGCCCGCCCACCTGCATATGTCGCTGAGGAAGGCCGACGCGCACCGAGGACACTACGTCGACCCGGCTCCTCATCTCCTGCGCGCGCGAATCCTGGCTGCCCCTGTGGCCAGGCGGCTCTAGCGCCGGGCCGCTCTGCCCTGTACTCTGACCTGCATGTCATCGCGGGTGTTGCCCATTGTAGGGGCTGTCTTTGTGTGCTGGTTCGGCTGCGAAAAGCCGGAACCGGCCGGGTCGGCCAAGCCGGTATCGCCAAACGAGACCCCACGACGAACTCGCTTGCCGGCGGACGCGGCGTCCAAGAACGCCACGCCAGTACCGGCGCCGCCAAAGCTCACCCCAGCTGGGCCGAAGACACCACCGCCCGCCGATGCGAAGAAGTTGGCGCGTCAAACTCTCGCAAGCCTCAGCGTCGATCTGGACGGCGATGGCAAACCCGACCAGGTGACCATCAAGTCCCCGCGCCTGCTCAGCGATACCTGTGCGACATCGCCACGGGTCACGATCGGTGGCATCGAACTCTTGCTCAACTACAAGGACCACGAGGTCCAAGACATGTTCGCGCCCAAGGCCGGCCTGCCTGTCAGCGTTGTCGATGTGAACCGCAAAGACAAGACGCGCGAACTCCTGATCGGACCGTTTCAACAGTGCGGCCCCGAGTACGACAACAACGGCAGTGAATGGCTTCTACTGCGTTACGACGGCAAACGCATTACGAAGGTGTGGCGCGACAACACGCGAACGAAGAAGCTAACTTTCGCCGGCAATGGTCGATGGACGGCCGAGCGCGATCTGTGTGTCCGTGGCTCCAAGGTCAAGCACGAGCCCAAGTACCGCGTACTCAAGATGGGCAGGCGAAAGATCACACGCTACCGATTCGTGCTCGTCAAAGGACGCGCGGTGGCGAAGAAGATCCGGACTTACTTCAAAGCCGAGGACTGCATGAACCGATTCTGTCCTCACGTCTACGTTGGTACGCCGCTTCGCTATGTGGGTGAAATTCTCCGCGACCTTCGAGGTTCACGCTCGATGACATCGCAATCTCTGGCTCTACCGTCTCTGGCGCGTAGAGGCACCACGGTCGTGGTGAAGCTGCGAGAGTTCGAACGGGAGACCAGCTTCATCGACTCGGTGTGGCTGCGCGTTGGCGATAAGGTTCTGCGCCCCACGCTGTGTTCGTCGTCGCCGAACGCCGTATGCAGCGACGACCGCGATTTCCACGTCATGCACCACGGGGACGAACTGTCGCTGCAATTCGAGTCCGTCCCCGAGGGCGCGCTAGAGTTGTGGGCCAACGGCTACTACGTGTTGACGGGTCCCTGAGTGCTCACTCGATACGCGGCCGGAGTCATGCCGTGCCAGCGTCGGAACGCTCTGTGGATCGTTACGCTAGTCGATCACCGAGTCGATGATTGGCGCCAGGAACGACGTTGCATCCCATTCGTCCGGCGGAATCGTGCCGCCACCTGGGATCAGGTTGCCGCTTGGGTAACGTATGAACAGCGTCGGATCTGCGATTGGCTCACCGACGTCCTTGAGATAGAAACCGTTGCGGACGACGACTAACTCGAGGCTCGGAATCACGTAGATGAACTGCCCATCGTGGCCGAGGGCGGCGTAGAGATCGTTCGGCAGGTCGGGGTACTCGGGGCCGATCAGCCACCACTGGTAGCCATAGCCGGCGTAGATCGTCGCTGGCGCCAGCGAGGCCGCGACCCACTCGGACGGGACCAGCTGCTTGCCGTCCCACTCGCCGTTGCGCAGGTAGAGCAGACCAAACCGGGCGAAGTCTCGGCTCGTCATGTCGACGCAGCAATATGTGAGGGTCTCACCGGTCTTGGCCTTCCACCAGTGGGCGTCCTCGATACCCATTCGAGAGAATAAGCGCTGCTCGGCAAACTCACCTGCGCTCATACCCGTTGCTTGTTCAAGGATACCGGCGAACAACAGCGAGTTGCCGCTCGAGTAGTTGAATTCTGTGTCCGGCGCGGCGGCGACCGGGCGGTCGAGAACATACTGCAGCGGACTCTCGGTGGTCAGCACCAACTGGGCAGCATCCGAATCATTGGCCGACATCAGATCGTAGCTTTCTTCCCACAGCAATCCGGTCGTCTGGTGCAGTACATGCTCGAGTTTGATCTGGTCGCGCTCCGTGCCAACCCAAGATGGGTAGTAGTCGGTGAGCGGCACGTCGACGTTGGCGATCGATCCGTCTTCGATGGCCATGCCAATGAGTGCGCCGACGATACTCTTGGCCACCGACCAACTGCCGGCGTAACTATCGGGGCCCTTGCCATCCGTGTACCACTCCGCGACGAGCACGCCGCGGCGGGTGACGACAACGCCCTGGGTGTTCTTGCCGTCCTGAAACGCGTAGGTCCGTGCACCTTCGAGGATGGTCTGGTCCATACCCTGCTGTGCCGGCGTTGCTTCGGGCCATTGCCAGTTCGGCTCCGAGTTGCCGCAACCGAGAGCGATGAGAATCGCGAAGCCGAGGACCAGGGAGCGGACTGCCATGGCGGCGATGCTACCCCAGGAACGGACGTTCGCTGGCAGTTAATTGCGTGAGGGACCGTCGGCTTACGCTGAGGAGAACAAAGACCGTCCGCACGCGTAGCCCTACGCCTACGGCGGGGAGACTTGGCGCTTCCGTCTGACGTCCCGGGTGGCGTCGTGATGACGCTGCCGTAGATCGACTTCGATGGTGCGATCTGTTCCGGCGTGAGAGACCGAATCACTGTTAAGGGTCGCGCCGACCGTGTCCCACCACTCGCGAGCGTGCGTTCGTGTCCAGGCACTGGCGTGCTCGCACTCCGATAACAGTCGCTCGAGCTCCGCGGCGCTATGCGGTCGCTTGGCTGGGTCCTTCTCCAGGCAACTCAAGATCAGCCTCTCCAGCTTTGTTGGAACTGGTTGATCTATGCGCGCAGATGGCGAGTCGGGGGTGGTGTGAATGTGATGACCACAGACCTCTGCGACACTGTTCCCACTAAACACATCTTCACCCGTCAAGAGAAAGAACCCAACCGCGCCCACAGCGTATAAGTCGCTGCGGTGATCTACCTGGTCGGGATTGGTGAGCACCTCCGGTGCTAGGTAGGCAGGCGTCCCAGTAATCATGCCCTCTGTCGTGATTCCCGCTTCATCCGTGCGCGCGACCGATCTTACGAGGCCAAAATCGAGCACCTTCACGTGGTCGAGTTTTCCGCCGTAGTTACAGACGACGATATTGGCCGGCTTTATATCCCGATGGATGAGTCCGGCCTCATGCGCCTCGGCTAGCGCGTCAGCGGTCTGGCGGAGGATATGCACGACCCGCGCAGCGACCTGGGGCCCGTCTGCATGCACCGCATCACGCAGGCTAGCGCCGTCCAGGAGCTCCATTGCGTAGTAGAAGATTCCGTCCGGGGTCCGGCCGTAGTCGAACACAGTGATTGTGTTTGGGTGAGTCAGCTGCGCGGTGAGCTGAACTTCCTGCTCGAATCTTTGCACGCTCTGTTCGCCGACCTTGTCGGGTGGCAACAGCTTCACTGCTGTGGGGCGACGGAGCATGGCGTGAGACGCGCGGTACACTTCGCCCATTCCGCCCTGGCCGAGCTTGGACTCCAGGGTGTACTGGCCAAGCTGTTGGGCCGACCGGACGGCTTCTTCGAGATCTTCGATGTGTTCGTTCGCCGAAGCCAGGGCTCGTTCGGCTCGTTGGCGTTGCGCAATGAAGTAGAGCGTTAGGCCAAACACGATGTTCGAGATGAGAACGATGTTGATGACGAAGAAGCCGACCCTCACCGCTTCGCCCGCGTCGTGGGCGTAGCGCGCGTGCACCTCTGCGTCGATGACTCCGCTCACGATCGCCAGCAATGAGTATAAGACGAGCCATTTGATGATCGTCCGTCCGTCCGTGAAGGTTAGTGCACCGACGATCGACAACATCGCCCAGAGCATAACGGCGCCACTCGCAAAGAACCCGCCTATCGTCCACTGGAACAGGAACGGTAGGACCAAACTCACCAGGACTTGAATGAAGCGCACACGTGGGAAGTTCTTCGAGCGTGCGAAGTAGGCAAGGTTGAGTGCAGTGAGCAGGACATAGCCCAGCGGAATGGCGGCAGGCAGATAGATGCCGGAATACAGGGACAGTCCACCCCAGATCAACCCGCCGCAGCTCATGAGGGCGCCCATGAACACCAAGAAGCGATGACGCAGTCGATCCTCCGCTGAGTCGTTCGGGCGGTCTCCGATTGCTCCCAGCGCAACGACCCAGCCTGGACCAGTGCCCACGTCGGCCGTGGTGTCGTCTGGTGAGGGCGAAGGCATGGCCTGGCAATATAGCATCGCGTACGGCGGCGGTTGGCCGAGCTGGTACATTAACGGTCGCCTTGGACGTTGAGACGTTGGACGTAGCTATCGGTCGAGCGGAGAACCGATTGGGCGGTGTTTGGTATGCTTCCGGCGTGAAGTCACAACCGACGCGTCACGCGGCCGGAATCCAGCAGTGCATGGCAGACAGCTTGTTGCACCGGGGAGGGAGGCGATGAAACTCCAACCGAGCTATTGGCTCTGCGCGGTCGCGCTGCTCGTTTGTTGCGGCGGCAAAGGGGCCTCTGCACCGAACTTCGCGTTCGTGTTGCCCGCTGGCAAGACGCTCACGGTAGTCACCACGGACCGTAACGACCTGATCGTCGACAAACTCGGTACGCGCACTCAGGAGCAGACCGTACGCCATACGTTGAAGATCGTCGAAGGAGGTGTGCTCGGTCGTGACAAAATTCGCGCGCTCGTGCGGATGACGGTAGTGGGCGCACGGTGGAAGCGCGGCGACGAACGGCAGAGCTGGAAGCCGGGTAAGCCCGGCAAGATCCAGGACGAAGTTTCCATCGCCGCGGCTATGCACAAGATCGAGTACGAGGCGGTGATCGCCGCCGACTACTCGGTCACCGTCACGGGGCTGAAGCGACTACCGCTGGACTACCAGCTCGGCGATTTCGCAAAGAAGTTCCGCCGCAACACCATCAACGCGAAGATGTTGGCGGTCGATCTTCAGAGTGGTGTCAGCATGTTGCCCAGGGGAAGCCATCGCGTGGGTTCGAAGTGGACAACGACCTACGCGAGCCACACCCCGTTGAGCATGAAGAAAACGAAGGTACCCATCGACTGGACCCTCGAGTCCAGGAACAGGGATGTTGTTGTGACCGTGGGCAAGATCAGACCGCTGACCAAGCCGACGGGCGGCAAACTGCGTCTGTTCGAGGTTCGCGTAACGTTCGACGTGGCCAATAAGCGGCCGTTGGGACAACTGTTCAATTTGGAGATGAAAATGCCGACCGGCGCGGTCAAGAATCAGATTACGACGAGCTATCAGCTGAAATAGTTCAGCCATGTGGACTGGCGTTCCCGACGATCCTTGCGGCACCGCGCGCCTGAATCGCGACTTCGGTGTCAGGTATCGCACCGTGAGCTGCGTTCGAAGGTGTACCGGTGATCCGCCTGGCACCACACAACTGGTACGGCGCTGCCCACATTTTCCGCGCAGGCACGCCTACTTCCGTTATCTGCCAAACCAGAGGCGCCGACGACTCCATGGCCCGCTGTTTGCACCACCTGCCGACATGCCTACGAACAACCATCTCCGCAGTCCCGTCGACTCCGCGTCCAGCTGGCTGGGCCGAAACGGTTTTGCTTTACCCGCACTCGCGCTCAGTGGCCTGTTGGTTGTGAGCGCATGCGATCCGTCCGTTTCAGGTCATGCAGACGCTGGCATCGAACCATCGCCCGACGCGCGACTCACTCCGTTGACACCGGACGATTTCGTCTTTCCCGAGGCGACTCCAAGCGATTGCGTCGGAACTCTGACCGCTTCGGCGAAGGCGCAGGCCCTGGTCCAGGAGCAGGCTCGCCCGTTCGCTTTGCTGGCGGATGCAAGCAACCTGTACTGGCTCAATCGCGAGTTCGAAGATGACCTCGGCAATACGGTGTCGGGCAATCTGATGAAATACGATTTGCAGACACAAGCGACGACGATACTTGCGACCGGCTTGCTCGGTCCCCATTCTTTGAATCAGGACCAGGCGAACCTGTATTGGACCGACGATGACGGTTCGGTCAAACGCATCGCCAAAGGCGGCGGACCGATCGATGTCGTTCTCGCCGGCCCCGGCTCGTACACTCGCCTCACTGTGTCGGGCGGGTACGTTGTCTGGTTCGACGAAGCAAGCAAACAGATCATGTCCGCGGATACAAGCGACTTTGTCGGGCACGCGCTCGGTTCTGGGGGACCGGGACCCAGCCGGACCCCCAGCATCGCCGTGGCACACGGACGAGCGATCTGGACCACGCAGACTAGCGAGAACAAGGGGACGGTTTCGTTCGCTCCGGTCGATGGCTCTGCGTCGGCGGCGACTCGGGCGCTGGACATGTGGCACGATTCCGACACGCGGTCGCTGCAGGTCGAGGGAAACTACGCCTACTGGATCGTCGATACGCTGGGTGACGACGACTTCATCAAGCGCATGGACCTGAACAGTGGCGTCGTCGTGAATCTCGCGAAACTCAATTGGCCCGAGGTTGGTCTACGGGTAGAGAACCTCCGCGTAACACGCCATGGGCTCCTGGTCGCGGTCACGTCACTCACTCAGACAGCGCTTCGTGTCTACGCCAAGTCACCAAGCATCGAGTTCACAGCGGTCGTCGAAGGGATGCCGGCGACGAATATCGTTAGCATTGCGACCACGTGCGAAAAGGCGTTCGTTACTGGCTACGCCACCACCGGCGACACCACAACCAAGAGCGTCTACGAGGTAGGACTTGTCGATGCCTCCGGCAGCTAGCAAGCGCCGCGGCTCAATCGCGCTGCGGCTGCTCGTCTCGAGCGCGCGAACCCTAGGGCTTTGTAAGCGGGCGCACCCGGGTGGGTTGTGTCTTCACGTTGGTCTTGCGCGACTTGAATCCGCCGCCGCGTCCCGTCCTCGGTAGCGGCTTCACCGTTGGCGCTGCCTTGAACTTCGAGGGTATCGACACCTTAACGATGCCACCGCCCCGGGGCGCCGGGAAGCGGATCTTGCTCAGGGCCTTCTTGATGCAGTAACCCACGATGTCGCCGCCCGCCGTCACTTTAGTCACCCTGCCCTTCGGGCCGATGGTGAAACTAAGGCTGATTTTGCCGGCTTTGGGATTGGGCGCGTACAGTTCCCAGCATCGGGCCAGCTTGCTGCGATATACGCGCAGGTAGCGGCGAATGATAGACGGCGGTAGGCCGCCGAGGCGTGTCATTGCGCCGAAGCGCACCGACGGCAAAGGGCTGCTTCGGCGGCCATAGCCGGTTCCGCGACCGAAACCGCGACCAATGGTGCCGTACCCACCTCGGCCAATCGTGCCCCAGCCGGTGCCGCCTCCGCCCGGGCCTAAACCGGGTTTGCCGATACCATAGCCACCCTTGGAGCCCTTGATGCGCGTGAGGCCGCCATAGATGTTGCCCGAGCTCAGCCATGAGCGACTGAAGTGGGCAACGAAACGCACGTTCGTCGCGCCACTGGCTTTTGGGAAACGCATCCGTCTCAGCGCCGCGCGGACGCAGGCGATGACTCGTGTCGCTTGTCCGGCCGCCTTCGGATTCATCACTGTGCCCCGGCGGCTGATCTGAAAGCTTCCGGTCATGCGCGTCTTGCGCTTGACGCGGGGCTTGAGCCTGACCGCTGTGTTGTAGCAGCCGGCCATGACTCCCCGGCGGCGGTTCAACGACTTGCGCACAAGGTTCTTGCGGGACGGGCCGACAGACACCAGCGAGGTGACACGGGCGCTGTAACGTTTGGAAGCCGTCGACGAGAACATCCCCGCGCCGGTAATCGACGCGAACGCGTCCCCGGTACTGAACCGGAAGGACCACGTGTACTGGATCGTTCGGCTGCTCTTGCCAAACCTCATCGTCGCTAGAGTGCGTGCGACGCACGCGGCCACGTCGTGCTTGATGCCGCGGGCTTTCGCGCCAGCTACGGTTCCCGCTCTGGTGATCGCGAACGTCGCCGTTATCGTGCCTTTGAGCTTCTTGTGCGTGGCCAGGCGCTTGGTGTAGCAACTCATGAACGCGTACTTGCTCTTCATGAGATGGCGCAGGATCACCAACTTGGGGCCTGTTGGGTTCGCCTTCAGCGAGCCCGTGGTCATGTGCGCATTCTGCCCGTGGCTCGTGCTCGGCACTGCTGCCAGAAACAGCGCTGCCATCAACCCCAATGAAACCCGTCGCCCCATGGGGCGCACCCTAGCAGACCGCCGGCCTGGCTCAATGAGTGAAATCGAGCGCGGAAACGCATCGTCGTCGTTTCGCGGGATTGGGTCTGGGAAAATTCACGAACTCCCGGCGTCTACATTCGCTATTCGCCAGATCACGATCGGCCCAGTTGGGTCGGTTTTGATCTAACTGTGCTACAGGCGCGCCACGGAATGTTCCATTCGTTACAATGCGCCGGTGGTAACCGCGAGGCAAATCTTCGAGCTTCAGCTCGAGCGCGTCCATCTCAGGGCTCTGCGCGCGGTTGTGCTTCACGCGGATGAGCCCGGGGCGCTCGAGCGGATTGAGGCGGACCTCACCGTTGTTGATCAACAGCTCACTGCTGTGGGCCACGATGACACGCTGCCGATGCGGCAGTTGGTGCAGAAGTTCGAGCTGTCTCCACTGGAGAGCGACTTCGTCTGGATGGCTGTCGCCATGGTCGCCGATCCCCGCCTCGTGACACACGGCCACGCCATGATCGGCTCCGCGGCCCGGCGCGGCCTGCCTCTCAGCTTGTATGCGGTCTTCGCAGATCTCGATGGTCCGAGCAGCCGAGAACTCGCTCTTGCACTTGGCCGCGCCCACCCGTTGCGCCAGTACCAACTCCTCGAAGCCGCGGAGCCAACGGCTTCCGAAGCAGCCGTCGCGTTACGCGCGTCCAGCCGTCTTGTCTCTTTCCTGGCGGGCACCGACGAGGTCGATGACGCTCTGTTGCACATCGGTGGCCCCTTGTCTGCGTTGGCTGGGGCTGTCTTTGATGAACAACAACAAGCTGCTCTGCGGCACTTGACCGACGCGTTGTCCGCGTCCCATCCCATGGCCATCCTGATAGAAGGACCATCAGGGGCGGGGCGGCGCACGGCGGCGGCGACTGCTGCCGGCCAGTTGGGGCAACAGCTCGTGGCGCTGGACCTACGGCAAGTGCAGCGCGTTCCGGGTGCTCTCGAAGAAGCGCTTGTCGGGTTGCGCCGCGAGTGTTTGTTCCGCGACGCCATCCCGGTACTCGCCAACATAGACGACCTGCACGCGACGGAAGCCGACAGTGGCAGCAGCCTGCGCACTCTCGCTCACTTTCTCGACAACCATTCGAGTGGGGCGGTGCTGACCTCGTCGAGGCCGGGACTGGAACTGCACATTAAACTCAACGTGCTCCGCGTCGACTGGCCGGTAGCTGATACGTCCGCTCGGCGTAAGTTGTGGACGCTGGCGTTGGGCGCAAACGCGGAGGCGTTGGGAGATGACCTCGATCAGCTGTCCCTGCGCTACCGCCTCGGGCCGGAGGGAATCGCGCGCGCCCACACCGCGGCCCGGTTGATCGCTCCAACCGGTCAGCCGTTGGGCTTGTCGGATCTCATCACGGGCGTTCGCAACAACATCGCCGAGCATCTGGGTAGCCTCGCCAAGCGCATCGAGGTTTCTCAAACCTGGGACGACCTCATCCTGGCACCGGACATCATGGACCAGATCCATACGTTGATCGCCCGCGTGCGCCACGCTCATACGGTGTATGAGGACTGGGGTTTTAGAAGCAAGGCTCCCCGGGGAATCGGGGTACCCGCGCTGTTCTCGGGACCGCCGGGAACCGGCAAGACAATGGTCGCTGGGATCATCGCCCGGGAGCTGAATCTGGAGCTGCTGCAGGTCGACTTGTCTCAAGTCGTCTCGAAGTGGATCGGCGAAACTGAGAAACAGTTATCGAGAGTATTCGATGCGGCGGAGGCGGGTCACGCATTGCTGCTATTTGACGAGGCCGACGCATTGTTCGCCAAACGCACTGAGGTCAAGGGCGCGACCGATCGCTACGCGAACCTCGAGGTCAATTATCTGCTTCAACGGGTGGAGAGCTTTGGCGGGATTACGATCCTCACCACAAACTTGGAATCCAGTATCGACAAGGCGCTCAAGCGCCGCCTCGCAAGTCACATCGTGTTCTGGCCGCCGGAAGAAGAGGAGCGGGAGCAGCTGTGGCGGCGGTTGCTGACCACGGGAGCTTCACCTATCTCCAGCGGGCTCGATCTGGAGGCCCTGGCTCATGAATACTCGGACATGACAGGTGCCAATATTCGCAACGCCGTGCTTGCAGCGGCGTTTCTAGCCGCTTCGGAATCGGCGGAGATCAGTCAGGAGCACTTGGAGCGCGCAGCCCGCGGGGAATACCGCACCATGGGGCGAGTTTTGCGCTAGCTCTCGCGAAGTTATCGTATAGTCCTGGCAGCAATGCCGCCGACTCACGCCCGCCGACGTCTCAGCGTCCAAGACTTTCAACCGAGCCAGTCCCACAGCGAGGACCAGGAAAAGTCTGACGACCAGGCAAACAAGAATCTGTCCCACGCCGAGATTCGCAAGCAGTTCGGCACGATCGGCCAGCGTCAGGAGCGGGCCAAGAAGAAAGCCGGCGACCCGGTTGCTCCTGGCACCGAGCTGTACGTGGCTCGCTCGCTTGGGCCGTTCACCTATCATCATGCCGGGGTTTACGTCGGTGACGGACGGGTCGTGCACGTGTTCGCTGAGCCGAAGCAGGCGGTGAAATCGCTCTTGAAAGGCGAGCCGATCGTCACAGTTCAAGACACGCACGTCGACAAGTTCGCCGAGGGCGACACGGTAGAGGCCGGCCCCACCAAGACCGCCTACCAAAACGAGATCGCCATGGCCAACGCCGAGCACCAAACGGGGCAGGGCTGGGACTACGATCCGCTCAACAATAACTGCCAGCACTTCAGCTCCGAGTCCGTCTCTGGTTCGCGCCGCAGCCCGGAGGCCGAGGCGATCAAGGACGCGTTCAAGTGGGCGCTGAGTTTGCCGGGCCGCGGAATCAAGGCGGTCGGAAGAGGCGTCAAGGCGGTCGGAACTGGAATCGCGAAAGCTTCCCGCTCTGTCGGTGGATGGCTGGGCAAGGTTAAGCGCAAAATGGCGTCAGCGTTCGCTTCCGAGTAGCGGGCAGTTCAGCCGCGAGTTGTGGCGGATGCTAGCGATCACTTCGGCTATCGAGAAACGCCGCTTGCGTCGCTACGGAAACACCAGTACGTGTTTTGTAGCAGGACCAGGTCGGCTTTGCCCACCCCCGTCGATATCGGTGTCGGTGTCCCTGAGCACGCGTACTCGCACTGTGCCCGACTTGTTCAAGGTGACCTCTGCTTCATACTTGCGGACGGTTGGTTCGACGCTGGGGTCGTCCTCTCTACTGTTCGCCGTCAGCAGGAGATCATGGCAAGACGGCGTTCCGGAGTCGCCGACGCTGCAATAGGAGCGAACGACGTGGCGGGTTGAGGCGCTTACCTGACTGCTCTCATAGGAGGAGTCGCACTCGACCTTCATGCCGAAAATCTGCTGCTTCTTCGCACTGAGCCCGACAAGCGCCACGGCCGCCGCTGGTCTACATTTCCATTCTGCCGGTTCGGCTACGCGGGAAAAGTAGCCCCGCTTGGTCTGGATGACCAGGCCGCCGCCACTCAGGAAGGCCCGTACGACTGGCGTCGTGAGCGACTTGGCAGCGACCTCCACGGGTGTACCGTCTTTTGTATCCGGCTTGGGTGGCGCGGCCTTTGGTCCCGACATCAACGCGATCACCCGGTCTCCCGGTGCCATGGTCGAGCCCAGTTTTGCGAGGGCGAGCACGGCCGCGGGATTGGGGGCTTGCTTCAGCGATTGCCGGTAGTGATGGACAGCTTGCTTCTTCTTGCCGAGCTTCTCAGCCACAAGGCCGAGTTGGAGCAGCGCGGCGGCTCGCTCTTTCTTGTTCGTGGCGAGTTTTAGTGCTTTCGCGAATTCTTCGCGCGCGTTCTTCGGCTTTTTGATCAGCGCAAGTCCACCGCGCATGTGCGAAGCGTGGGTCGGCGCCTGTTGCGCGTCAATCGCCGGTTTGACTGGCTTGGGCGTAGTTGTCTTCGGCTGCGACTTCTTCGCTGGAGCGACCGCCCTGGTCGGCCCGGCCTTGTCGCTGTCGTCCTCCGACTTGCTAGACGAGCAGGATGCGACCATTAAGACGAGTGCAGATGAGATCGAAACAACGAACATTCGCATCCGGCGAGTGTACACGAACGTGTCCTTGCGCCGGACCTCCGCTGCCGCGTAGCGGGGAGCTCATATCAACGCCGCCCGGTCGGTGAGCTACTCGCTCGTGGCGGCGCGGATGCTGGCGATCAGTTCGTCTATCAAGAACGGCTTCTGGATGGCCTTTGTTAGATTGGCGCCGCGGAATCGGTCGAGCAGTTCCTGCTCGGTGAACCCGCTCATGAGTATGATGGGCACGTCCGGTCGCTGTGCCCGCAGTTCGCGAAACACTTCCTCACCGTTTAGCTTCGGCATGCTGAAGTCGAGGACGACGCAATCGAACGAGTTGGGCATTTCGCGAAATGTGTTGATAGCCTGCTGTCCGTCTGCGGCTTCAACGGCGTCGAATCCCTCGTGCTGGAGCAACGCACACAACGTGGCTCGCAGGCTGGACTCGTCGTCCACCACGAGAACGCGCTTGTTCTCCTGGTCTGATTCCGTCGTCTCTTGTGGCGGCGGTTGCTTGGCTACGGGAGCTACCGTCGGTAGCAAGATGGCGAACGTCGTCCCTTCACCCACGTTGCTTTCGAGCTGGAGTAGGCCGTTGTGCTTACCCACGATCCCGCGGACCGCGGATAGTCCGAGGCCGCGTCCAGTCACCTTCGTCGTGTAGAAGGGGTCGAAGATCCGCGTCTGCGTCTCGGCATCCATGCCGCAACCGGTGTCGGCGACCGTGATACGGACGTACTCGCCGGGCCGAAGATCCTGGTTCGTGTCGAGGCGCATCAGCGCGGCAGCGTCATGGTGCTCGAGGCCGGTGGATACGACGATCCGGCCTTCGTGATCGCCAATGGCCTCCGCGGCGTTTGTGACCAGGTTCATGATCACCTGGATCAATTGGTTCTCGTCGCCGTCGACGAAGATCGCGCCGTCACTGAGTTCGTATGTGATTGTCGCTTTCTTGGAGAGCGCTGCGTGTACGAGGTCACGGAGCTCAGACACGAGCGTTCCCACTTCGACTCGCGAGGGCTGGAGGGCACTGCGTCCGGCGTACGAGAGCATCTGGCTGCAGATTTCCGCGGCACGTCGAGCCGCGTTGGTAATTTGAGTCAACGATGCTCGAGCGCGCGATTCGGGGGATATGTATAGTTGGGCGAGCTCGGCGTTGGCAACCATCGTCGCGAGAACGTTGTTGAAGTCGTGTGCGATACCGGCGGCAAGCACACCGAGCGCCTTCATTTTTGCGGCCTGCTGAAGTTGAGCCTCGAGCTCGAGCTCCCGTTTTCGTTTCTGGCGCAATGCCTCTTCGGCTCGTCCGCGCTCGACGGCGAGGCCAGTCATTCGCGCGGCGGCCCTCAGGCGGCTCACTTGTTCTGCCGTCGGTTCTCGCGGCTCAGCTGAGTAGAGCGCCAGCGCGCCTAGCACCCGCCCCCCTTTGCTGGAGAACGGTTGCGACCAGCACGCGGCTACCCCCGCGTCCTTCGCCAGGTGTGCCAACTCTGTCCACAGTGGGTCTGTGCGAATGTCGCCAACGATGACTGGGACGTTCCAATAGATCGCGGTGCCGCACGAGCCGACCGTCGGTCCAACCGCATAGCCGTCGATCGCCGCGTTGTACGCGTCGGGTAGGCTCGGGCCGGCGCCGCTGACGAAGCGGCCGTCAGCGACCAGCAGAATGGAGCATTTGAAGCCGGGGTTTTGCTCCTCCACAATTCGCGCAATCGCGTCGAGCGTGCCGGCGACAGTTTCGTCCTTGCCCTTTGGCAAAGGGCGCGCTGGATGAACGGATTCGACACAACGACCGAGCACGATGGGCCCCCGGTCCTCCTTGTCGATTTGTATGGCCAGGGGTAAGCAGCCGCCCGCACGCGTCCGGTGACGCGCGTGACAACTGCGTCGGCCGTCCTCGAGTGCGGTGCGCACGCTCGCACGGTCGTCTTCGACCAGCCAGTCGACAAAGGGCGCGGCCGACAGCTCAGCTTCGCTAAAGCCTACTTGTTCGCGAAACGACGCGTTAGTCCGGATGAAGCCCCCCTCATCCCATCCCCGCACGATGAACGGCGGGTCTGCTGAGCCTGCCATGAGCAGGATGTTAGCACCACGGAAACCCGTCAGGCTTGAATAACGCATTCAGGGTGCGTCCGAGCGAAATTTCGGTTCGCCTATCTGGTCGAAATGGTGATGCCCTGGGTGCGTTATTACTCCTGCCACCGTTCCGGTACGCGGAACTGGGTCTCGACGAACTCGTCGGTTGATGGCGGGGAGCCCTCGGGGTGGCAGAAGACGTAGCTCGCGTCGACCTCCCACTTGTAACTCCGAATGAACTCCTGGTGGTTCTTTGCCATGTACTGTACGAAACCGAGCAGCGCCGTCTGGTGGGTCTCGGGCTTGTGTGCCTTCGCCGTCGCGTCCTTCACTTCCCATAACCCGCACTGTGGCTCGCGTCGTCGTACAGGCCGTCGATCGAGGTGTACTCCAAGCAGATCGACGTGCAGGCTCGCCGGCTCTCGCCGCTTGTCCTTGTCTGTTACGAACAGGGTTCTGTTCAGTTTCATGAACTCATCAAACGCCTTGAAGATGCCATCGTGGAATGCGCGCCTCAGGAGATCGGTGCCGGGAGTCTTGCGGTCCCGATCCTCTGCTTCCTGATAGGCCTCCCACGACACGTAGTAGTCCTCGTAGACCAGCGTCTCGGGCGGGTACCCCCGTTCTTCGACGAGATGTTGCGCGACCTTCCACTCGAGGTAGTTGCGCTTCGGCCTTTTGAAGAGCGTTTGCTTGGTCCGACCGAGAAGACCGGCCACACCCGTGATGTGGTCGATCGTTGGAGTTGGCGCGCTCACTGACTTCTTGTGCGCAGCCGCCTCTTCCTTCCAGAGTTCTCGTTCAGCTGGATCATAGGGTAGGTAAAGGATGGGTACCTGCTCGACTGCTTTGATCATTCGCATTGGCGATTCCTCACACCGTATTGTGCACGGTCAGCAGCAAATAGCGACCGGCGGGGAGGCTTTCGCTCCCTCGGCGCCGGGCGTCGTGAACGTCTACTACTTCTTCTTGCCCTTACGAACTGAGAGTGACTGCTTCTCTGAGCGCTCCAGGCAGTTCTTCGCGGACGTCCACCATTCAGGGTTGGAGTCGTCGAGGGTGGATTCGTTCTTGCGCAGGAAAGCGCTGAGCGTGGCTGAGTTGACGCTCTCTTTGACGAGCTCCGGGGCGCCTTGTTTGAGCAGCTGCAATAGCTTGTCCTTGCCGTCCTTGACCGTCTTCCAGTTGACGGTGCTGGTCGCGGAGAACGTGAACCCCTCGTGGCTTATCTTGTTGCCGTCCTCGGCGCCGATTAGCGTCGCCAAGCTTGCTTCCAGCTTGCTGAGTTCTTTGTCTGCGGCGGCGAGCTGGGACTTGAGTTCGTCCTTAGCACTGCGCGCAGCCAGGACTTCACTACATAGGGTTTCTAGTTCGTTGGCCATGGCGCGAGTCTGCCGCAAACTCGGGCGGCCAGCAATCATTGGTTCATGGCGCGGCTCGCACGGTCATCGAGCGTCTGTCGCAAAATGGCATGCCACGGCATGCGACCAGGCAGCGTCTAGGGTGTTATCTGTATGTGATGAACCCAGCTTCCTGCATTCGATTCCCGGTTATCTGTTTGTGCACTGCGCTGCTGTTTGGCTGCGGCGACGAGAAACCGGGCGCTGGTGGCAGCGGCGGTCCGACGGTCAAGCGCGTTTCCAGTCCCGGCTCGAGCTCCACCACTGCCTCCAATCACGCCGACTGGAAGATCGTCAGTGTGGAAACTGAAAAGAAAGTAGCTGACCGGCTGACGGTCACGCTGAAGGGTCGCAAACGCCGCCGCCAGGACGGCCGTGAGGTTCCTCTTTGGGTGGTCGTCGCCAAATCTGCGCCGCCAATACAATCGAAGGACTCGTTCAAGCAGTCCTACGGTGCACCGGCCGGGATGGTCGCCTACAGTCCGTTCGACCACCTGGGCAACGGGAGTATCACCTTCGACGTATCGAAGTTGGGCAAAGGGAAGCACAGCTTCAAGCTCACGATCATGGACAGCAAGCAGCAGGAGCACAAGAAGGAGTTGAAGGTCGAATTCACCCGTGGCCAATCCCAACTGTTCACCAAGGTAGGCATTGGGGTCGACGTTACTTGTGGTGGTGCACAGAAATGCAAAGGGAGTTTCCGCGATGGCCGTCTCACTATCCACGGCGCGGCCGGTAGCAAGGTGAAGTTCGGCAAGCAAACCGGGACTCTTGAAAACGACAAGTTTCTCAAACTCAAGCTCGACTACTGGTCCTATATCTCCGGGAAGTCCATCGCCGAGATCAAAGCGCTCAAGTTGAAGATCCCGTTTGAGATATCTCTGCCTGATGGCGAAAAGCTGACCACGGTGTTCGAGGGTAGGGTGGTAGAACCGCTGGCTTGGGGCAGGGGCATGCTCAAGTGGGCAAAGGGCGGAAGCAAACTTCCTGGCGAACCCGCGTACAGAGGCAAGCCTCGGGCGATGATGCACGGCTCGGAGTTCTTTGGGGCGCCCAAGCACCTGCACGAAGTTGACCTGGTAACGAACGGCAAGAGCGAGCTCGACACCAAGAAGTGCGGCACGTTCAAGAACTCAAAAGGCGAGACGCGCACGTACTCGCTGGAGCGTGAGCGCCTCACGCTCGCGGTACACGACAGGCGCACCGGGCGTCTCCTGAAGAAGAAGAAGCTCAAGGCGGAGTTCAGCAACTGCCCCAAGTCGATCACGAAACTGTCTGGCGAGCTGCCCAAGCGGGTGAAGTCTGCAGTCGTGGACGCGTGGTACCGCAAAACGTTCCTCAAGCTGGCGGGCAAGTAACCTGCCGAACGCCGCTCTCGCTCGCAGGCCAACTTCCAGCAGGATTCTTCTCAGAGTCAGGATGTCATGGCAAAGAACTGTCCGAAGTGTCGGCTGATCAATCCTCCGACGGCAAAGCGCTGCGACTGCGGCTACGATTTTCACACCGACTCTATGGAGGAATCGTATTTGCCTCGGTCGCGCCTCCCGGTGGCAGCAGCTGGCGCGGGCGTGCTGGTGGTGATTGTGTTGATCGTGCTGAAAGTGTTTCTCCGGATGCTCTGACGAGGAGAGAAGCGTTGAATCGCACAGAACGGGGCGGACGCGCCGGGGACGGCAGTGGCGGCGGCGGACGCGATGGCCATCTTCGGGACAGTGTGCTCATATGGGCGTGATGACCAAGCTGCAGTACGACAGTCACATTCAGCTCGCAGAGTTGCCCTATTTCAACGTCCGCGACGGTCGGCTGGTGTTGGCTGATGCAGCGTTTGGGCCGTCCATCGACGTGCACACTCATTTGGCCCTCGCCTATGGGCGCAAGATTCGGGTGGACCTGAACAAGCTGCACGACCGAACCGAGCACTACCTGGGCGTGGACAAACCCCTCGACCTGGATGTGTACATCAACAAGAACTTCGACGAAGACAGCCTTCGCCGGATGCGCAAGGACTTGACGTTGGGAAGCCTTAGCGCGAAGGGCATGCGTGTTACCCACACGGCACCGAACCTGTCCGCGGAGATGGCGGACCTGGGTATCGTGTCGTCGGTCTTGTTGCCCATCGATTTTCCGGTGCTGTCGCGCAATGCTGAAAACTACCTGCAGGCCGCGCAGGTGACCGACGGCTTGATCAGCTTGGGCTCGGTGCATCCGTATGCGCGCAAAGTTCCCGAGAAGCTCGCTGCGCAGAAGGCACTGGGCGCCCGCGGCATCAAGGTGCATCCGGCTGTGCAGTCGGTAGCGCCTGACAATCCACGAGCCATGCGGCTGTACGGCATCTGCGGCGACCTGGGCTTGCCGGTGCTCTTTCACTGCGGCCCTGTGGGGATCGAGCCCGAGCGTGGCCGCAGGCTGTGCCAACTCGAACGCTACGCGCCTCCCATCAAGGAGTATCCGAACACCACCTTCGTGCTTGGTCACTCGGGCGCGTTGCAGATGGAACAGGCGCTTGCCTACGCGAAGGAACACACCAACGTCTACTTGGAGCTAGCGTCCCAGTCGGTGACCAACATCAACCGTATTCTGGACGAGGCGCCCCCGGATCGGGTGATGATGGGTTCGGACTGGCCGTTCTATCACCAGGCAACATCGCTTGCGAAAGTGCTCATCGCCACCGAAGGACGATCTGCCGAACTGCGCGCTGGCGTACTACATGACAACGCTGCGCGGTTGTTTGGACTGATGTAGCCGGGCAGTCCAACGCTGTCACGGGCGCAGGCGCACCAGTTTTGCGATGCGCTTTCGCGTCTTGTTGAACTTGTCCACCATGCCCAATACCTGGTCGCCGTATTTGTCGACGAGCTTGGTCATCATGTCATCGTCGCCGGCGCCCGCTGACAGATCCAGATCACCGCCGTCCGGGCTGTACATGGACTCCATCACCTTGAGCACTTCGCGTTTGACGAGGCCCTTGAGCGGCACCTTCGCCATCAGCCCGTAGACCGCCGCGTCGCCTTCGCTCGAAAGCTGCGGGTTGGCGCGCACGATGTCCACGCACTCGCTCAAATCGGTTAGATATTGATCGATGACCGGCAGGTTCGCCGCGTTGCAGCTGCAATGCACACTTGGGGGGCTCTGCTGCCGATCCAGGGCCCAGCCTCGCTCTTGCATCTGGTCCGCAACAGCGTACACGTCTACCGGGTCCGAGTTTTCATCGCCAGTCCAGGTCACGACGGTGGAGTGGGGCGTGCCCATCACACGGATGCCGTCGATGTCGGCGATGCCGGTGCGCAACGCTTGGGCAGCTTCCCACGCGCCTTCGGCCAGCTTCATGTAGCCGGTTTCGCCCATGGCGTTGAGGGCGGCCCACGCGGCGGAGATACAACCGCCGGGGCGTGTGCCTGGGATGGACGGTGAGATGTAGATGCCGCCCGTCCACGCCGTCGCAACGAAGAACTGATGTCGCAAATAGCTCATGTCCCGATACACGATCGTCGAGGCGCCTTTTGCCGCGTAGCCATACTTGTGCGCGTCGGCTGATATCGACGTGACACCGGGCACGCGAAAGTCCCAGGTCGGCATGGCCACGCCCAGGCGCTCGAGCCACGGCAGGATGAACCCGCCAAAACACGCGTCCACGTGAAACGGCAGGCGCTTCTTTGCGGCAAAGGCGGCGAGCTCGGGGATGGGATCGACAGTGCCGTGGGGGTATTGGGGCGCCGACGCGGCCATGAATATCGTGTTGCGGTTGACGAGTCGCTTCATTGCCGCCACGTCCACGGCGCCATCGTCGTTGATGGGCGCGACGCGCATCTTGACGCCGAAGTAGTGGCCGGCTTTGTTGAAGGCTACGTGAATGGACGCGGGCACGACCATATTGGGCGTGCGAATCCACGGGCGTTTCTTGCGCGCCCGGTCCCGGTAACTCTTCACCGCGAGCAAGATGGACTCGGTGCCGCCCGACGACATGGTGCCCACGGCGTCCGCCGGGGCGTTGAGCATGGACGCGGTCATTTGCACCACCTCGGTCTCCATGCGCTTGAGGCTCTTGAATGCTATGGGGTTGATGCCGTTCTCAGCGATGTACAGATTGTGCGCCCGCTCGAGAAACTCGTGGTGGCTCTTGCCCGCGTAGTAGACCATCGACCAGGTCCGGCCACCCTGATAGTCGGCGTCGTCTTTGCGCAGCTCCTCCATGTGGGAGAGGAGCTCGTCGTGGGCCCGGCCTGTGGCTGGAATTCGGCAGCGATCGCTCATAGAGCGAGTATGGGAGCACCGAGCCCGATGTTCCACAGCTGTTGCCGCGATTGTGCCTTGGGGCTAGACGACCTGAGCCTTCGGAATCTCCGGGCTGTCGGTCACCTCGTTAAAGGTGGTCTGCACGATGGCCATGCCGATGACGCTGAGCAAGAAGATCAGTAAGAATGACACCGCGCCGCTGAGCTTGCCCCGGCTGACGGTTTCGACGCCTTCGCAGTATTTCCACTGCCACCAGATGTTGCCGATGGGAACGATCAGCCACCAGGCAGTCGGGATATTGGCTCCGACCCGGTTCATCTCGTTCTTGGTCTTGACGAACCACACGAGCGCGTAGATCCCGAAGGTGATGATGCTGAGAATGATGACTGCGGCTACCGAGCGGTGCTTCATAGTGTCCTCCTGGCTCCGGGTGTAGCACGGACCAGCCGCCGGGGTAGGTGTTGTGGATTTGAACACCGGGTGACCAATGCAGTAGCCAGTGTGGGCGGGCTGGGCGCTAAATGCGCAAGGTTGCTCGAGCCGGGGGCGGACCGCTGATTGCACGGCAACGATGCAATGCTGTCTTGTCCCAGAGTTCTTGCGGTCGGTCTCGCGCTGACCCTGGGCTGTGTGGCGCCTGGCGGCGGTTCTGATGGGGATCCCAGCGGGCCAGGAGGCAAGGCCGACGACGGTGGGCGCGCCATTGTCGACGCCATCGACGGCTGGAACACGAGTCTGTCCGACGCGGACCGAGACGCCAAGTATTGCAAGATGGCGGCGTCGGCGTTCTCGTTCTATCGGGGAACGAATCATCTGTTTTGGTCCGACTTCGCCCAAGATGCGCGACTGAGCGAGTTCGGCAACGACAAGACCAGGACGTGGCTGCAAGGCGATCTGCATGCGTACAACTTCGGCGCGTTCGACAATGACCGCGGCGACGTGGTGTACAGCGTCAATGACTTCGACGAATCGATCGTCGCCGACTATCAGTACGACGTCTGGCGCATGGCGATCAGCCTGGTGCTGATCGCTCGAGCTAACGACGACCTTAGCAACGCAAAACAACGGCGCGTGGTCGACGCTTTCACCGAGTCGTACCTGGACTCGGTCGCAGGTTATCGCGGCAACAACCGCGAGCTCGACGTGACGTTCAGCGAGAAGACCACGTCCGGTCTGCTCGAGGATTTTCTCGACGACGTAGCCAAGGACAACTCTCGAAGAGCGGCCCTGGACAAGTGGACGGTTGTCCAGGCTGGCGCGCGGGTCTTTAACTTCGGCCTCGACAAGCTCGCACCGGTGACCGCCGACCAGGACGCGCAGTTGCGAGCGGGCGTGATCGGCTACGGCGCTACGCTGTCGGGGCGGATCGATTACTCGGCCAGCTACTTTCAGGTTAAGAGCGTTGCGCGTCGCCTACTCGCGGGGACAGGATCTCTTGGTACCCCACGGTTTTACCTGCTCATCGAAGGCCCTACGGACGCTGACAGCGACGATCGCATCCTCGACGTGAAACGCCAGTCGGCACCTACCTCCTACTTCTTTCTCGGTGCTGCCACTCGCGCCGAGTACGACGGAGCGTTCAACAATCATGCGCGTCGCCACGCGATCGCGATGAAGGCGCTGCTGGACAACGTGGACGATCACCTCGGCTGGCTGAGCCTGCCCGACGGTGACTATTCGGTCCGGGAACGCTCCGTGTTCAAAGAAGCGTTCCCCGTTGAGGACCTGGACACCCGGTCAAAGTTTAGCGAACTGGCAATCTACTGGGGCGCCGTACTCGCGACGAACCACAGCCGGGCAGACCAGGATTTCGATCCGGGCTATGTGGGTTACTCGGTGGACAAACAGGTCGACGAGGCCACGGACCATCATCACGATGACTTTCGCCAGCTGGTGCGCGAGGTCGCGTTCGCATACGCAGACCAGGTCGAGACGGATTGGAACACGTTTGTTGATAGCCTCGACGTTGTTTGTCAGTAAACGGCAGCACGTCTAGCCATCATCGACGTCAGCCGCCTGGCGGCATCGTCGATCTACTCTTTGAGTAAGACGCTCGGACAGCGTAGGGTGAGTGCATGAAAAATACGCTCGCAGCAATGGTCGTTTCGTTCGCTCTGTTGGCTTGTGGCGGCTCGAAGGACGACGCCAGTGCCAAGAAGCTTGGCCCGGCGTTCGACGACGTCATCGCGGCTGTTGAAGGCGCAAAAGGCGATTGCGCCAAGGTCGCCACCGCTCTTGAAACCCAGGAAAAAAAGCACCGGGCCACGTTCGCCGCTTTTTCCAAATCGATGAAAGCGAAGAAGAAGGGGCTTGAGGCGAAGTACAAAGACCCCAAGGACATGGGCAAGGTCATGGCCGAGCTTCTGAAGGACATCCCCAAGGAGGTTATGGCAAAAGGGATGAAGCTGAGATCTGCCGTGGGCAAGTGTCGTTCGGACAAACGCGTCCGCGAGATCCAGGCCAAGTTCAAAGCCCTCTGATACCGGTTCTCTCTCCCAGTGAGAATCTCGCGAAGGCATCAAGTTGAGGCTCGTCATGTCGCCCTTACAACTTCTCAAACGCGCCGCACTCCTGGCCCTGGTGAGCTCATGCGGCTCATGCGGATCGGCGGCCGACGGTGCGTCGCCGGACGCTGCGGTTGTCGATGGGGGCGCGACCACCGCAGACGCTCCAGCCACGGGCGAGTTCAGCTTCTTCGTTACTAGCCTCGAGACCATGCGCACCCAGTCTGGAAATCAGGATGGGTTTGGCGGCGACCTCGGAGGGCTGTCCGGGGCGGATCAGATCTGCCAGCGGGCGGCCGCCGAGGTGGGGTTCGGCCACCGGACGTGGCGCGCCTTTCTGAGCGTAACGAACGGACCGGATGGTGGGCCTGTGAACGCCATCGATCGAGTAGGGGCTGGTCCGTGGTTCGATCGCAACCGCCGTTTGGTCGCCACGGGCAGAGAAGGCCTTCTGGGAATTCGACCCGATGGTGATGAGCGGACCATCAACGACCTCCCCGATGAACACGGAGTGCCGCTTTCGATCCTGGGCGATGCCCACGATATTCTCACTGGCAGCGATGGCCTGGGACGCTTGGCGAGCACCGGCCCGGTCTCCACGTGCTCGGATTGGACAAGCGCGGTGGGGGAGGGGAGCGAAGGCAAGGTCATGTGCGGGCACTCATTTCCTCGCGCCGGCAAAGTGGGGTACGACTGGATCTCAGACCACCCTGTGCCGGGATGCGCGCCCGGGATCAATTTGATCCAGAATGGGCCGGGCCAGGGGAACTGCGTCGGCTGCGGCGGTGGTTACGGCGGAATCTACTGTTTCGCTGTGGACTGAAATCTCCAGTGTGAGTCTGGGGCGCTGATCGTCGTCGGCGTGAGCGTGGCTGTGTCAGCCGGCCCGACGAAGAAACATTGCGACAGTCGCGGGCTGACGCGTGTCCTCAATGCCGAACCCAGGAGGACCCATGAAACGAATCGTATCGGTAGCCGCTCTAGTCGTCATTGTCGCCGCCCTCGCCCCAGCCTACGCTGCGCGCAACTTCACACCGAGCAAGCGCTTGGCTGGCAAGCGCGTCAAGGTCCAGGGAATGTCCGTCGTGATTCCGACCGGATGGGCCGGGAAATTCGCCAAACAACATGGTACCGATGCCCTCGTCGTTCAATCACGCCGCGCTGCACAGCAGGGTGCCTTGTTCGCGACGCGCCATCAGCTTTCAGCACAAGAACGGCGGGCACCGGTCGCCAACCTGCTGGCGGCGGAAGTGCGCAAGCTCGTCGGCAACGCGCCGATCAAGGTCACGCTCGCGCCCGAAGCGCTAGAAGTCAGCGGCAAGCGGGCTGCTCGTCTGATCATCGGCGCCACCACGAACGGCCGCCAGCTCGAGTTATACGCGGCAGCGGTCGTGGTCGACGGCTGGGCATTCGTGTTCATGGGCGTGTATGCGGCGGACAAGTCGAAGCTGTTTCGACCAGCGCTGGAAACCATGTTGACCAGCTTGCGCGGCAAGCCACCGCAACAAAACGTGCGTCTGCGTCGCCGACTCGCGCGCTGCTGGGAGCACTACTACTTCAGCAAAGGTGGCGGTGGCGGCAGCAGCACGACGCGGCTCAGTCTGAATCCCAACGGCAGCTACAGCTACACCTTTCACATGAGCGTGGCGGGAGCGAGCAAGCGCAGCAACGAGGCCGGGACCTGGAGCGTCTACGGCAACCAGATCGTCACGACCCCGAACAACGGGGCCGCGACCTCGCGATACAACGTGTCGTGGAAGGGCTACATCCTGTACCTCAACGGCACCAAGTACCTGCCTTGCAGTTAGCCTTGGTTCACGGCCGCGCTACTCAAAAGCCGATGGCGTATACGTAGGTTTTGCCCCAACTGTTGACGCTGCTGTCGAATGGGCCCAGCGCTGTGATTGGGTCGGGGAAGTCCCACACGGCGGTTACGGTCTCGGCGCTGTAGTGGAAACTCTCACTTCCCGAGTCCAGGCAGGTGGGGATGAAGGTCGCACCGATGCTGGCGATGCCAATCCAGTAGGTGCCGGGCGCCAGAACGATGTTGGGCACATCGATGGTATGTGCCGTGGTCGCCCCGCCGACGGTGACGTCGGTGAGCGTGCCTTGGGTGAGTACGTTGGCGGGTGTACCGGCAGGCGTGAGGATAGCGGCGTGCACCGTCGTTACGACCGGCGTGCCAATACCGGTCTCGAAGCCGATGGCCGTGACGTTGGTGGTTGCGCCCACGGTGAACGGGAAATAGAACGCGAAATTGGGACTAGTCAACGCGACGTTGTTGCCGTAGCTCGAGCAGGTGCTCCAGTTAACGGGGCGGCCACCGACCGGACCTGACGTGGGCGTGGCATCTGGAGCGCTGGCATCTGGAGCGCTGGCATCTGGAACGCTGGCATCTGGAACGCTGGCATCTGGAACGCTGGCATCTGGAACGCTGGCATCTGGAACGCTGGCATCTGGAACGATCGTGGCATCGACCATGGCGTCTAGGACGAGGACCGCGCTGTCCGTCATGGCATCCAGAACCGTCGTTGGACCATCGGTGGTGGCATCCGGTCCACCCAGCGTGGCATCCGTATCAACGATGAGCCGTGCGTCGGCTGGCGCTTCGCCATCGTCTCCGCATGATGCGACGCCCAATACGAGTGTGAGCAGCACGTGAGGCAATATCGATCGCATCGTGGGGCCATTGTACATAACTCGCGGGCCGCCCTGCCACCCTGGGACCGAATACCAGCTAACCGACCGCGCCAGTCAAGAACAGACGGCCTTTGACCCGGTGAACCATCAAGTGCAAGGTCAGCTTCTTGCCACTGCGCAGCGTGACAACGCCGACAAACATGTACGAGGCACCAGCACGGCGCATCTTGCCCAGAGTGATCTTCTTGATGCGCCTTAGGTCGGTGAGTGTCGGCGCGTTCTTGCCGCCGATGCTGTTGCCCGCACGAAACAAGCCGAGCATCTCGCCGATGTACTGGGCCTTGGCCATCTTCATTTGCTTTAGTTGAACCTTGCGATGGTCCGGGTCGCACACTCGCACAAAGTCGTCCCATTGGTGTGCGATGACCAGTTTGAGGGCGTCGCCTGCAAACACGCGTGCCGGGTGAACAGGCTTGGGTGTGCTCGCCAACGCCGCATCGGCAGCGAACGACGTGCCCAGAAAGAGGAATACGGCCAGGTGCGCCCCACGAACTCTCATGGGTCGAGTATTCGGGCTAGATGCCGCGTAGGCAACCGCTGATTGAGCAGCTCAGCGCTCGTTGTGCACGCGCCACAGAAACCATGCGAATACGCCTGCGAAGAGCAGGTCTCCAATTCCGCCAAGCAGGCCGAGGGTCGTCACTTCTGACCGAGACCAACCGACGGTCCACACCACGAATACGTAGGACTTTCCTATCGCCGCGAGCAAGATGATGCCGTGGTTCTTACGAGGGTCGCGAGCAACGATCGCATACCCCAGTCCGAACAAGAGAACACTGACCCAGAACGCCTGCATGTGCAGCTGGGCCACCACGCCATGAGCCTCGGTGCCCGAACCGTAGAACGACGCTACATGAAACGCGGGGAAACACAGGGCCGCTGTTGCGGCGGCGATGTTCCACGCGGCGGCCACGGCAAACAGCCAGCGAATTCCTCGTGCATCAGCGAGAGAAGGGCCCGTGCTCATTGGCATACTCAAACAGTCCACGCTCGAGCGCGCAAGGACTCGACGGATCAAGTGCGCTGTTCTAGCGCATTGCCTTGTCTACATGCTTTTACTCAAGGTCGTAGCGGCGCCGGCGAACGCGTCCGAGCAACAACCCGACGATGAGCACTGCGGTGCCGCTGAGGCCGGCGGCGAGAGTGCGATTGACTGCCGTCCTACGCGAACGTCGCTGGGATTCGCCCGCTAGGGCCACGCCGCCATCGCCAAAGACCACAACGCCGGCCCAACTCGCGGCGGGAAGTCCGCGCGCCTGCATGTCACGTCGCGCCCGCGTGAGGGCCCCCGCTACAGTGGCGCCGTCGTCGAGATGGCGATAGAGCGCGCTGAACAACGCGAACGCCTCGTCGTCTCGTAGGGGCCACAGACTGGCGACGACCGCCTGGGCTCCAGCGAGAGTGAACGCGCGCGCCAGGCTCTGCGCCCCCTCCCCGGCGAGTACGTTGCCGTCGCCGCTTTCGCAGGCGGCGAGCACCACCAGTGCGCCCGTGACTCGGAGCTTGGTGATCTCGGCAGGCGTGAGTGTTCCGCCGGCGAGACGAATGGCCGACCGCTCCGGGTGACGGTCGCTGACGCGAGCGTGTACGCCGAAGTGAAGCACGCCTGCGTCGCTGGTGTTCAGCACCTGCTTTGTCGCCGCGTGGCCCAGCAGTACCCGGCCGTCACCGACGAAGCGTTTGGCGGCGTCGGCCTCGAGTCTTGCGCCGGGCAAAGCGCCGCGTGTGTCGTTTGCATCGGCGAGGGCTAGAAGGCTGCGGGGCAGTGGTTGGCGCTTTGCCCGCGTACGCAACAGCGCCGACACCGACGGCGCGCGCGATAGCTCGAAACGCATCCCCAGCGGTCGACCGTCGGCGGCCACCAGGGCGGCCAAGGGCGCGCGGTGTAAGGGACCGTCCGCGACAATCGTGAGACGAGAAACCTGGGGAGGAATATGTTGGGCTGCAGGAGCGATGACCATGTCGTACAGGTTTCTGGCCATGGTCTCTGTGTGATTTGAACGGCCCACTACGGCGCGGGCGAACATCTCAACCGCAGGCCCGACGCGCGCGGCAGGCGGCAGCACAACTACGTGACTCGACTTTTTCGTCACGACGAACGCGTGGGAGCCACCCCAACGGCCCGGATCCCAGTAGGACCCGGTGAAGCCGACCTGGTACACGAGCAGGGCTTCGTCGTCCGTCAGGGATCGACGGGCTTCGTCCAGGGATGCCAACCTGGGCGATCGCGCGGCGGCGTAGCGGGGATCCTTCGCGCCGAGTGCGGCCCGCGCCGTTTTCTCCGCGGCGATGAGACGATCGATCAGGGCGAGCTGAGCGGACAGGTCTTTCGCCTTCGACAGCGCTGCTTTGGCACGGGCGACCGCCGCGATCGCTTTGTCGTGCGCGCCGCGAAGTTCCTTGGTGGCAACGGCCGTCGGTGTAGCGTGGGCGGCGTCCAACGTGTCGAGCAGTTGTCTTGCGCGCATGCGCTCGCCGATCATCCATGCCCGCGCGCGCCATCGTTCATCCCTCGACGCATCGGCGATGAGCGTGCCGGCGACCCGCCGATAGAAGGGCGCCCAGTCGGCGAACGTGCGCGAGCGGGCCTTGCTGTCGATAACAAGATCGCGCAGCCCTTCCACAGTGTCTGCCGCAGCCGACCAATGGCGCATAGCCGCGTCGCGCTTGCCGTTTCGCCAAGCCAGGAGAGTCTGGCGTATCTGGCCCTGCACGACGATGATGGGGTTATCGATCTCACGAGTCCGTTGCACCGCGCGCGATAGCTCCACCGCCGATGTTCGTCGTGCGGCCAATTCCATCTCGATACGGTTTGCCGTGTACGGATCGCGCTGCGCCAGCGCTAGTTTACGCCCCCGCTCGAAATGTTGAATCGATTCGTTGGTGTCGAGGGCGACGCCGAGGCGCAGGTGAGCGCGTGTCTCCATCCACGGGTTGTGGCCCGACCTGGCCAGGCCCAATACCTTGCGCCAGCCTGCGATGAATTTGTCACGTAGCCCTGTCTCGTAGCGTTCCTCGCGTAGCCCGTAGTCAAGATCTAGCAGACGACCTCGAACGCTCGCGAGGCGGTACGGTTCGTTTGAGAGCAACGCGGCCAGCGTGCGCAAGTGTTCCAACGCCGCAGCAGTGTTGCCCATGGAGGTCGCGGCGGTGGCGAGAAAATTGAGCGCCTGGACCCGCGCACCGCGTGCGGTCGTGGGGAGCTTGGCCAGGGCGCCGGTGAGCAACGCGTAGCCAGATTCTAAGTCGCCCCGCTGACCGCGGACCACGCGCTGCCGTCCCTCTTCGATCTCGACGAGGAGACCCAGCAGCGGATCGCCGAGTTTCTTGGCCAGGGCTCGAGCGGTCTTGACCTGGGCGCGGGCACCCTTGTGGTCGGCGATGTACTCGAGTTGTCGCGCGTACAGTAGGCGAGCGCGAACGACCATAGGCGTTCGTTTCGCACGCTCGAACAGGGCGATGGCATCGCTCAGTTGTTTTGTCGCTCGCGCACTGCCAGCGTCGTGAAGTAGGTGTCCCATGGCGTAGCTGATGTCGGCGTTGTCGGCGTGCTTGGCCATGACGCCTTTGACGTGAACAAACACCTCGCGCGCACCGAATCGTTTGGCGAGCGCCGGATAGCAGCTGGCGTCCCGTTTGGTAACGTCAGCTCGCGTTGCGGTGGCATCACAATCCGCAAGGGCCGTTTTGGACGGCGAGTCTTTGGCGTTCGCGCTCCACGGAGCGAGCGCAAACGCGACGGCGCAGCCCAGGGCGGTAACGCGTGGGCTCACTTGAGGCGCACGTCGAACGCGGGTGATTCGATACGTTCGCCTTTTGCAGTGATCGCAACCACGCGCCAGACCAGAGGCGTGGCGGCGGCCAGGCCCTTGAACGCGTCCGGTCGTACCACCAGCGAGGTGGCGCGCAGGTCGAATTCACTGTGCACGCGGCGCAACTTCGTGGTGGTGATGTGCACCTCGTATCGTGAGCCGGCGGGCGCACCTGACCAACGCAGCTCGAAACGACCGCGCGCCAGCTCCGGGCCAACCGCGCTCTTGATGACGAACTGGCCCGTTGTGCGCAACGTTGGCGGCACCTGCGGCTCGTCTCGAGTCTTGGTTGGCAACAGGATGAACACAAGTATGGCGACGGCTACCGCGGCCGCGCCCCAGCCCAGGAACCATGCGGTCGGCCAACGCCGCCGCGATTCGACGACACGTGGCTCGGACTGCTCGTCCCAGGCTGGCTCGATACCGGCCTCGCGAACCAGCGCCATAGTGAGTCGCCATTCCGTGGCCACTTCGGGATCACGCGCGACGTGCTCGAGCACTGCGCGAGCTTTGTCGCCACGCAGCTCACCGTTAGCTACCGCCCACAACTCGTCGGCGGTCGGCGCCGGCCCCGGTGCCGCCTCGGCCCTGGCATCACGCGCCTGAAACGCTCGGCGCAGCGCGGGTAGGTCTTTGTCGCGTTCGCTCATGGCGTTACGCCCTTGTGCTCCAGGCATTTGCGCATCGACTTCAACCCGCGATAGACGAAGTTCTCCGCCCGCTTGGTGGGCCAGGCCAGCATGCCCGCCGCCTCCGGCACAGTGTGCCCTTCGAGGTAGAGCGACACCGCGAGACGGCGGTCGTCGTTGAGCTTGGCGAGGCAGTCGACGATCGCGTTGCCCACTTCCACATCGAGGGCGCGCTTTCGCGGGTCATCTGGGCTTGCGGCGTCTTCATTGGTTTCGTCGGACACTTCACGGCGACGGCCGCGCTTGCGCAGCTCGTCGATGACCGCATTGTTGGCGACTCTATATAGGTAAGACGTGGCGAAGCTGCTGGTTCCCTCATCCTCACGCAGCTTTTTCATGAGCCGAACCATGGCTTTCTGCACGATGTCGTCTACGTCGCTGCCGATGCGCGCCGGGGCTATCTTGCGGACGCAACGCAACAGAACCTCGCGGATTTGTTCGTAGTTCGGACTCGGGTCCGGCTCTAGCTCTGCGTCGGTCACGCTAGCGCCAGTGTAACAGTGAATTCGTTTGAGGGGATTGGCGGACCGCCGGCGTGTTGGGGGTATGGGCTCACACATAGAAACGACATCGAAGGTGCTCCGAATCGTTCTTGTTGCTGCGCTCCTCACCGGCTGTGGGGACGATGGGGGACCACCCGCGGCCGACGCGGGGGCGGGGGCCGACGCGGCACCGGAGGCAGACGCGGATACGTCCTCCCTGGACACGTTGTTTACCACGCCGCGGGCTGGCGCAATCTACGTCGAGTTGGACACGACCGTATCGGTCGCCTTCGACGATAACGTCGATCCCGCGTCTTTGACGGGAAGCAGTTTTGTCGTGCGCGATACCAGCGGCGCGGATGTTCCCGGCACCGTCGTCGCCGGCAGCAGCAGCGTGACTTTCACGCCAACCATGCCGCTGGCACGCTACGTCACCTATACCGCCCAGCTGACGACGGCCGCCACGGATACCTCGGGGAACCCGTTGGCCGGCGAGCTCACCTGGTCGTTCACCACGCGGCCGTTGCGACCAGGCGATGCGAGCATACTGGACACCAACGATCGGGATGTGGTCGGGCTACCGCAACTGGCGGGCAATGACGCGGGGCAGGCCATCGCCGTGTGGATCCAGGGCGCGGTCGCGTTTGCTGATGGCGACGTGCTCGCCTCGCGTTACGAACCAGGTGTTGGCTGGAGTTCGCCAGCTCTTCTCGAAACGGGGAGCCAGCGGGCACAGACGCCCCAGGTGGCGATGGATGAGGCGGGCAATGCGGTGGTGGTCTGGGTTCAAGACGATGGTGTTGCCAACAGCATCTGGGCGAACTACTACGCCGCTGGCTCTGGTTGGGGAACTGCCGAGCGCATTGAAATCCGCGACTCCGGGGACGCGACGGCACCCAGCGTCGCCATGGACAGTTCGGGTCGCGCGATCGCCATCTGGAGCCAGTCCAGCGGCACGCGCACGAATCTGCGTGCGAACCAGTACCTGCCCGGCAGCGGCTGGGGCACCGATGAACGCATCGAAGACGAGACAGGGGATGTGGCGACGCCGCAAATCGCGATGAACAGCGCGGGCAACGCCGTGGCCGTGTGGGTTCAGCACGATGGCGTCACCGACAGCGTCTGGGCGGCGCGGTACACGGTGGGAACTGGCTGGAACTCAGGGATAAGAATCGAAGCCGACGATGCGTCTGCAGATGAATCGCCGAAGGTGGCCATCGATCCCAACGGGAATGCGCTGGTCGTATGGTTTCGCGCGAGCGGAGGCTCGCAGTTGTGGGCAAACAGGTTCGATGCCACCGATGGTTGGGGAACCGCGGCGGCGCTCGCAACTGGAGTCGGAGACGCCATCCGTATCAAGATCGCCATGGACGATAGCGGCAATGGATTCGCCGTGTGGGACAAGGGCACTGACCTCGGTGTATCCGTACGACGCTTCGCTAGCGCTACGGCCACGTGGTTGCCGACCCTTCAGGTCGATTCGGGCTATGCCGCAGCACCTTCTGTTGCAGTCGACCCTGCGGGCAACGCGATCCTCATGTGGCACCAGCATGGGCCAGGGCTGCGGGGCATCTGGGCGCAACGGTACTCGGTGGACACCGACACATGGGAGCCACGGCTGCGCGTCGACGCGGCAGTGGACGCCATCCAGCGCGTGTTGCCGTTTGTGGTCCTGAGTGCTGACGGCTCTGGCGTGGCCATATGGATGGAAGACGACTTCTCATCTGACCGCAACCTGTGGGCGAACACACTCGAATGAGTTTGAAAGTGAGGGGATCGATGTCACGCGAGCGTCTTGTAGATATGAGAAGCCAACTGCTCCTGAGTGTCTTGTTACTCGTTGTCGCCGGTTGTGGAGATGACGGCCCTGCAACAGCCGACGCGGATGTCGTTCTTGTGGACGCTATGGCCGCGGTCGATGCGCCGGTTGTCGTCCCGGACGCGCCACCGCCAGACGCGAGCTTGCCAGCCGACGCCGGTTGGCCCGACGCCATGCCCGCCGACATCTACTTTCAGGACTTCGAGTCCGACGACGGCGGCTATACCCACTCCGGTGCTGGTGATGAATGGGCACATGGCACCGCCGCAGGAGTTCCGGTGGCCTCTTGCTACAGTGGCACCTCGTGTTGGGGGACGGACCTTGTGGGCGACTACGGGGCGAACAGCAACCAGAACCTGGAGAGCCCAGTGATCAACGTGCCGGACGTGCCCGGTACCATCAAGCTGTCGTTCGCCCATTCGTACGAGGTGGAAGGCACCTTCTACGACTGGGTCACCATGGCGTTCGACATCAACGGCAACGGTTACGAGACTCTGTTCACCTACACGGGAAGTCAAACACACCAGGATTGGGAGGTGCTCGAGGTCGACATCAGCGCCGCGCGTGGTGGGACCGTGCAGTTCAGGTGGGGCGTCGGCTCGGACGCCACGGAGCACTACGCCGGATACTACATAGACGACGTGCGGGTATTCGTGGAGTGAACTATCAAGACGCCGCATCCGTCGCCTGACGCCGTCGTGGTCGCAACGTAGATCGCCAATCAACGCGTGGCGTCCAAAGGGCGGGGCGGGAAAGAAAGTTGAAGGGAACCCTCGACCTCAGACGTCGGGTCTATGATGGACTCCCTTAGCCATGACGATCGCAGATGAACGAGCGCGGCTCGGCGCGCTCGCCCGGGACGGTGCTGCTGGCAATGAGCAGGCATTTCGGGATCTTGTGCGCGTCACGACGCCGATGGCGTACGGCATCGCGATCAGTGTGCTGGGCGACGCGAGCGAGGCAAACGACGCCCTTCAGGATACTTACGTGCGCGTGTGGCAGAAGCTTTCCAGCCTGCGTGACACGGACGCTGCCGGGGCTTGGATCGCCCGCATCACGCGCAATGTCTCCCGTGATCGGCTGCGTGGGCGCAAAAGGCGACCGGTCAGTCTGCCCGACAGCACACTCCAGAGCCTGGCCCAGGAACTCGTCGCCCCTGGCGCCAGCCCGGAAGCCGAGTTGGCGAACGCCCAACGAAAGGCTGCACTCGTGACCTTGCTAGGCCAGTTGAAAGAGAACTATCGGGTCGTCCTGGTCCTGCGAGTAGCCCAGGACATGACGTGCCCGGAGATCGCCGACGCACTCGGTTGTTCGGTCAAGACCGTTGAGACCCGGCTGCGTCGGGCCCGCTTACAGCTAGCGGAAAAGCTGAGCCGCGCGCGCGTGCGACGTGGGGAGGACCTATGAACTGCAAACAAGTACGAGAACTGGTAGCTGGCGAACACATCGCTGACCCACATCGCGCCCCCGTGCAAGAACATGTCGACGGTTGTGTCGCCTGCGCGACTTGGCAGCAAACGCTGGAGCGCACTGACATCGCGGTGCGTGAGGCGGTACGACCCGATGACGCTCTAGCCGATCGACTCGCAGACCACGCCCTCGCGGCGGCTCCGGTTCGGGAGAACTCGTGGCTGGATCAGTTGGTGAGCCTGGCGTGGCCGGCGACAGCAGTGGCCGTCACCGCAGCGGTGCTAGCTCTGATGCTGATCAGAGCACCAGAGGCGCCCGCGACCAATAGTCCTCAAGCACCGTCCCTCGTTCTACCGGACGTACTCAACGACCCTGCGCTGGCGATTGTTGGGGGTGAAAAGTGACGCGCAACAAACTCACCGCAACCGCTCTACTCGTCGCCCTGCTCGTCGCGGGCATCGGCATCGGCATCAGTATCGACCGCTGGCTGTTGGCTAGCGGGCCAACGAAATCACGCGCAACGGAACCCGCGCCACTGAAGGGCCCGGTGGCCGAACGTGTACGCAAGCAGCTTGGCCTGGACAAGGTCCAACTCGCAAAACTGAACGAGATCATCAAGGACGCTCGGGGCGAAGCCATGACGATAATCGCGGGCGTCGAGACGCGGATGCGTGGTGTGCACCAGCGCGCCCGAAAGAAGATCAGGGAAATGCTCCGCCCGGAACAGGTGCCGGCGTTCGAGAAGATGACTGCCGTGCTGAAACAAAGATTCGACGCGCAGCTCGGTCGGCCCGGGGGTGGGATGCCCAAACCAGATGCACGTATCATCTTTAACGCGCTCGACGGCAACAAGGACGGCAAGCTCACCCTGCAGGAGTGCAACGCCGCTTCCCACCCCGCGGGCAAGCGTATTGGTGCGCGCTTTGCGATGATCGATGCCGACAAGGATGGTGCGATCACATCGGCCGAGCTAGAGGCGATCATGAAACGTGCGCGCTTTTTTGAAGGGCGCTGACTGCGGCCGGCGTCTAGAGGGAAACCAACAATGGAGTTTCCCTCATGCGCTGTATTTGTATCCTATTCGTACTCACGACCTCTGCCTCATGCTCGAGCCAATCAGCTGAGCAGGCCGGCGACGCGTCTCCTACTACCTCGGTTGTCGACCAACAACTGCGACGTATTCCACCGGCGACAAAGCTGAGCTTTGATCCCAGTGCGATGCTGTTCAAGGTACTGGACGTCAACGCTGACGGTTCACTGACCCGCGACGAATGCACCAACGCCTGGCACATCGCGGGGCCTCGTCTCGCGGGTAATTTCGAGCTGATCGACACCGACGCCGACGGAATGATCACTCAGACCGAGCTCGCGGCGATCATCGCAAGAGCCCGCGCCGGCGCGAAGGGATCGAAGTGATGCGTGCCGCGTTTCTAGTTAGCGCGATGCTGCTCGCTGCGGCATGCGGTGATGACGCTACCGACGCCTCGCCCGACGCCGCGGGTGCTTCAGACGCCGCGGCGGAAGCCGATGCACCCCGGCCGGACGGTCCAGTGGACTACTTCATCGCCGAGCGCGAAGAGCGCTACTACATCATCGTGAACCTCGACTCGTTCGAGGCGTGGGGAACCGGGCAGCTCACCCGCCAGGAGTTCGACGACCTGAAGATCGATGGCCCCTGGGTAAAAGACACAGTAGACAACTACCTGGTGGTCGACGATGAGTGGTTGCGCTCGCCGGACGCGGAAGCCGACGGACCAACAGCCACGCAATCATTGTTCGGTGTGGAATTCGAGCACATCGTCAACGTCGAAGGGCTCCCGGTGGACCTCGATCCCGCCGGCATGTTGAGCAGCTCGACCATCCGCAAATACCAGCGCGTGACCTATCCCGCGGCTGGAGGTAACCACGTGCGCTTGCTGGTATCGCCGACCGGCGACGAGTTCATCATGATCAATCGCGATCCAGCGCGCACGGAACCCATTGGCCCACTCCCCGACGGGTGGAGCCATCGACACGTTTCACTGACCAATGACTTAACAATCACGTTCAGCGGACAGCTGAGCAACATCCGCGACTCCATCGGCGACCTGTATCAGGGTCCCGTCACGGTCGACTAGGAGCCACCATGAGACATACGCCTATCCTAATCACGCTTATCTTTTTCGCCATCACGGCTTGCAGCTCTACCGACGAGCCCGACCAAGTGACGTGCCTGGCCGACGATAGCGACGTAGCCGTACTCGAAACCGCTGACGGCATCCAATTCGTACAAACTCCTGACGAGCGATTCAACGGGCTCGAGGGGTACGCGTTTGCTCCTAACTACGCCCCGGTAGATGGCCTGCGCATGCACTACGTAGACGCCGGCCCAAGCGACGGCGAGACCATCTTGTTGTTGCACGGTGAACCGTCGTGGTCGTACCTATATCGAACGACCATCAACGCGTTGGCCAGCGCGGGCTACCGAGTTGTGGCGCCGGACTTGATCGGAATGGGCAGATCCGACAAACCCATCGACATCGGCGTGCATACCTACGCCCAGCACATCGCGTGGGTGAAACAGTTCATAGACCAGCTCGACCTCCAACAGATTACGCTCGTCGCCCATGACTGGGGCGGTCTCATCGGCCTGCGTGTGCTCGGCGATTCGCCCGACCGGTTCGTTCGCGCGGTCGCGCTCAATACGGCGTTGCCCGTCATCGACCCCGGCGCGAATCCGTACGTAATGCCCGAGTCCACCGAGGTCGATTGCGACCTGGGAGACTTTGCACCGAGCGACTTTCAAACATGGATAGAGTACGCGTTGCGCGCCCCGGACCTTCGGCCGAGCCAAATCGTTCAAACGGGAACCAGCTCGGAGCTGACACCGTTGCAGCTGGCCGCCTATGATGCTCCGTACCCAAGCTTCATTTACAAAGCGGCGATACGCGCATTTCCGTCGATGATCACCGCGGTATCCAACGAGAACGCCGCCGCCTGGAATGCCCTGGGTAGCTTCGATCGGCCGTTCTTGACCCTGTGGGGCGAGCTTGATCCCAACCTGGGTACCGAGGACCGACAGAACGCGCTGGTCAATCATGTTCCCGGCGCGTCGGACGAGTACCACGAGCGCTTCGCTGCCGGACACTTTCTACAAGAGGACCTGGGCACGACGCTGGCCGCGACCATTAGCTTCTTCTTGACCACGCACCCGATCGGCGCCCCGGATTGCTGGGAGCCCACACCTGATCCCAACGGCATGGACTGCCAAGCCATCTGCGACTATGTGCTCGAGTGCAACCCTTCCCATCCTCGGGGTATTTGCATGCAAAGCTGCCAGGTCGTCGCGCCGTATCTGACCGTCCAGGCCTCCGACGCGGTGAGCCCGTGCATGCTCAGTAAAGAGTGCAGCTCCTTCGGTACGTTCGGCGAAGCTCTCGATGGCTGCATGGCCCCGTTGATCTTCGGCGGCCAGATAACACCAGCTCCGGGCAACGAAGCCGCTTGCGAGACTGTCACCCCGGTGGTCGAAGCCTGTGACCCCGGCACTAACTTCGGTACCGTGTGCACTGGGCTCGCGGCCGTGTTCACATCCGAATCGATGACGAAGATCGCTGACTGCGCCACAGCGTCGTGTGGCGATGAACTGAGAAATTGCCTCCGCGCCTCGAACTGCACCTTCGTCTACGACGACGTCGGCGCGATTCCAGACTAGGGGACAGCAGGCTACGCAACGTGGAGGCGCCGGGACGCGGTCGGCTCAGTCGGTATCCTCGTCCAGCTGCTCTGGGGCGAAATGTCGCTCGCGAAAAGCAATCAGGTCGCGTCGCTGCTTCTTTGTCGGGCGCCCGCCGCCTACAAGCGCACGTGGTGTTGCCGCGCGATCGGCGGCGATCCTCTTTTGTGTTTGCTCTCTCAGGCGCACACTCGCTTCGTCCTCGATGTAGAGTGTGCGCGCTTTTTCGGCGGACCCACGCCGCTCGGCCAATTCCACGATCTTGACCGAGAACTCGTACGGTCCTTTGCGAACCTGGAGCTCGTCGCCCACGCGCACTTGTTGGCTGGACTTGGCCCGGGCGCCGTTGACGCTCACTTTGCTACCCTTGATCGCAGTGGACGAGCGTGACCTCGTCTTGTAGAACCGCGCGGCACATAGCCACTTGTCGAGGCGCACGCGTGTGCCGATCAGCGAGGACATAGCCCAATCATACTCGGCGGCGGCGGGAGCGAGTTGGGGGCTGTCCCCCCAGGTTGTCGACACGTCGCCCGCAAGGTTACGGGGGCTTAGCGGCCACCACGAGCGGCACGTTGGGTGCAACGTTAGAATGGAATGTACGTGCGCGTCCTCCTGGCAACTTCGGTTCTCCTCTTTGGCACTGCGGCGTGTGGAATTGGCGAGGTCGATTCCAACCCGCCCGCCGGCGGAGGCGGAGGCGGAGGCGGCGGAGGCGGAGGCGGAGGAGGAGCCGATGCTGCAAGTTCCTCTACGGCGGACGCGACACCCAGTCTGCTTCAGAATTGGTGTCAGGTTTCCGCGCCCGACTTCAGCTTCTTCGTCACGAGCATGAACGCGCTGTGGACCCTCAGCGGCGACTCGATCTCGAATATGGGCGGCGGTATGGGCGGCAACTTCGGAGGCCTCGCTGGCGCGGATGCGATCTGCCAAACCATTGGTGCAGCCACCGGACACGGCGACCGCGTTTGGCGCGCATTTCTCAGCGCAACGAACGACGGCGCTGGCAGTCCGGTGCATGCGATCGACCGAGTCGGCGCAGGTCCCTGGCATGACGCGAACGGCCGCCTGGTGGCGACCGGTAAGGCTGGGCTCCTTAGCGGCAACCGGCCCGACGGCGACGATCAGTCCACGTCTGACTTACCCGACGAGTGTGGCGTGCCGCTTTCGCTCCTCGGCGATGCTCACGACATCGTGACCGGGTCGAATCAGTCTGGCCAGCTATCGAACACCGATCCCGAGAGCACATGTAACGACTGGACATCGTCTGAAGGCTCGGTCGGCGGCGATGGGTCGTTTGGCGGCGGGCTCGTCCGAGCCGGTCACTCGTTCCCCCGTTCGGCTTCGAGCGGACTGAACTGGCTCAGCGACCATCAGCTACGCGGTTGTGGAAAAGGCGCAAACCTCCTGCAGAACGGCTCAGGCGAAGGCTCCTGTATTGGTTGCACCGGCGGTTACGGCGCGTTGTACTGCTTCGCCCAGTAGCACCCGCCCTCGCCGAGGGGCTGTTCGCACCATGCCCCTTCGTTCCGGGATGGGTTCACTACTCGGCAGCTCGATACAAAGACAACCGCAGCGTGTCGCTACTGCAACCCGGCGTTTCGCCGTTCTCTCCGAACACGGCATCGGGGATGTACGCCCACGCGAGGAACCCCGCTCCCAGGTTCGTCCACTGATCTTGATCACCCCAGCCTGCGCCGTCGGCCATGACTTGAGATGACGTAAGGGCGTTGCCATTTCCGTCGATCTCCACGACGTGGTACGCGCTGGGGATCATGAAGCGTGTGGAGTTGCGTCCTTCGTCCTCCTCAGCCTTCGTGCGGTCGAAGAGCTCCGCGTAGCCCAAGAGATATCGGTCCTCACCAAGCACGCCCAACTGCGCGTGCCCGAGGTAGATGTTGCTGTCTGAGACCACCCAATTGACTCCATCGATCAAACTGCCAGAGTTCCCATCGAAGCGGGCAAGGGCGACCTTGGTCGGGGCGTCCATGCCCCAGTCATCTCGAGCTTCAGGATGGGCGACGAGCGCCCCTAGATAGTTACCGTTTGGCAGTGGGCGGATCGATTGCACCGACCCTTGTCTATGTCCGCCACCTGCGTTGACGGCGATGAATTGGTTGTCGTCGCTGTCCCCCATCGATTCGGTGCGAAACCACATGCCGTTGATGCCGCCGATCTTGTCGGCGTTGAAATCGGTCATGCACCAGATCGCGTATTGGCCGGTGCTGGGGTTGTAAGCGGGAATGTTGGAAGTGGTGTGGCCGCGGCCGCACGCCCATGTGTAGCCACGCCCAGACGCGATTGCGTAGTCACTACCAGATCGATCAATGACCAGGAACGCATCCGCGACATGGCGCGTGCCCCCACCGGTGGAAGACCGCACCGCCACCGCGTAGCTGTCGTCGTCTTCACCGAAGAGCAAGTAGTAGTTGCCCAGGCCTCGAGCCCGAGTGAGCGGGCCGATGCCTTTGTGCACGACATACTTGTCTGGCGTCTCCGACAGCTCCTGGCTGTTCCACTCGTATAGCCACATTTCATCGTTGTAGTCTGCATGGCTGTCACTGGGCTCGCCGCCGATCGGGCCTGGTTGATCAATATCGTCGTTGCCATATTCGGCTACGAGGTCGCGGGTGAATGGCTGCGTCTCCGAGGTGAAGTGCGGACGACGGCAAAGGGTCGCGACGGTGGAGCAGTCCGACGACACGGCGATGCCATGTGCATCGAGGCATTCAGGTTGATGGATCGCGTTGCCTGTTAGTGCGAAGGCACCGGTTGACGCGTCCAACTCCGCCTCGAATATGACCTGGGAGTGATGTCCCTCGGCGAGTTGCGGGTGCGTGCGATCGTGCCCTGTGGTTACGGGCACGGACACGAACAGCCGTCTACTGCCGTCGGCACCGGTGCAGCCGGCCGTGTACATTCGCTCGGGCACGACCGAGCGGTTTCGCGCCGTGAGTACCCGTTCGGCACCGTCGTGCTCGCAACTCGACTCGAGTCCAAATGGAATCGACACCGTGGTATGGGTGACGTCGCCCGGCTGCCCATCGCCAGAGGGACGCTCGTCACCAAGTGGATCGCCCGCTGAACCGCCGCAGCCAACGGTGAACACAACAGTCAACATCCAGGCGTTTAGGCGTGTCATATCGAGACACGTTATCAACCTGGCGCAGAATGAAACAAGGGTGTGTTGGGGCGCCGATGTAGGTGCCGCGTGAGAGTTCGTTAACCCGACGGTCGTCAACTGCACTACGTGGTGGCTCTGCCTCCGGCGTCAGTCTCGACGCCGGCGCGCTGACGGTCGACGCCACGATGGTCGATCCGTTCGTCGACGCCGGCACCGGCGGAGGTCAGGATGCCGGGCCCGCTGGGTTTGTGTGGAAAGCAGTGCTGATGACCGGAGACGACAGCATCAGCGCGTTCGATAACGCCGCGAGACGCTCAAAGCGATGTTCGAGCAGGACCTGGTTCTCGATGGTGATACCCTGCAACTGTCCCGGGACAGCAGTGAGCAGACGATCGCACGTCATTCGGCTGCTCAGGTAGAGGCGACGCCCAGGCTAGATGGGGGACTGCGAAAACCGCATAGTCGTTTGCGGATTCTGCAGCCTGCTGAGCCAGAACGCTGATGTTCCTGGGCAGAACGTCTCCCAGTCGCGGCATGGCCATTGCAGCGTCGAGCCTCGAACGCTCCATGCCTACTAGACGAGGAAGACTGGGATGATTCTTAAGAATGCGACTCACCTGATCGCGGCGACTGCACTGGTTCTTGGTGCTTGTGGTTCCGATGGCGGAGGCAGTGGCGCCGACGCCAATCGCGATGTGTTCGACGCGGATCCCAACGCACCAGATGCCGATCCGAATGCGCCGGATGCGGACCCCAACGCGCCCGATGCGAGTCCGGGGGTATTGGCGGGGTGGTGCAGCAGTCAGCCAGCGAGCTTCAGCTTCTTCGTTACCAGTATGGATGCGCTGTGGAAGCTGGCTGGCAGCACGGCCGGCGACTTGAACGGTGGCTTCGGCGGCAACTTTGGTGGCATCGCCGGCGCCGATTCGATCTGTCAGACCATTGGCGCTGCCACAGGAAATGGGAACAAGACCTGGCGCGCGTTTCTCTCCGCTACTGATGATGGCAGCGGCAACGCCGTCAATGCAATCGAGCGAATCGGTAGCGGGCCCTGGTATGACGCAAACGGCCGGCTCGTCGCCTCGGGAATCTCCGGGCTGCTTTCGGGCGACCGGCCCGACGGCGTAGCTCAGTCTACCGATGATCTCCCAGACGAGTGCGGAGTGCCGCTCAGCTTTCTAGGTGACGCCCACGATGTGGTGACGGCTTCAGATTCGGCAGGTATGTTGTGGAGCACCGATCCTGAGAGCACATGCAACGACTGGACAACGAGCGACGGCAACGTCGGCAGCAGCGGCGGCAGCGCTCAGTCTTTGATGTGCGGTCACTCGTTCCCGCGCGCGACAGGAGGACCAGGTGGCTCTAGCGGGCAGAAATGGCTCAGCGATCACCCGTTGCGCGGATGCGGCAAGGGCGCGAACCTGCTGCAAAACGGACCGGGCGTCGGCACCTGCATCGGGTGTAGCGGCGGTTATGGCGCACTGTACTGCTTTGCGCTGTAACACGATAAGGCTATCGCATAGCGGCTTCGACGATTCGCTGGCCGCACATGGTCGCCAGGGCGATGATACTGGTTTGCGGGTTGACCCCTGTATTGCTCGGGAAAACGCTCGAGTCCGCGATGTACAGGTTTCGGGTGTGCTGATGGCGAAAGTCATGGCGAACAACACTTTTGGCCGGGTCACTGCCCATGGCGCACGTGCCGAACATGTGGGTCACCGCCATCATGTATGCGCGTGGGTCTAGCGGACCTTCGGCGTCGAACCGTTCCATGTCAGCGCGATCGGTGACACGGGCCTTCCAGCCATGTACGCCAGGCTCCACGTAGTCTGCACCTGCTGCCAGCAACATCTGTCCGAGGACGCTGACGCCCCGCCGCACCAACCGCATATCTTCCGGCGTCAGCGAGAATTTGACGCTAGTGCCTGTGCGCGATGCTCGAACCCTGCCTCGCGCGCGTGCGCGAATCGCTGCCCCCCAGTGCGCGTGATGCATCATGTCCTCGATGTCCCGCGACAACTGGCTGCCAACGCTCTTGAGTCGCGTTGCGACTAGCGACATGTCATAGCCTAGCGCCTCGAACTTGATGCCCTGTTTGCGCAGACCGATCGCTTCGTGTCCCTGGGTGGCGCCGGTCCACAACCTGACCGAGTCGGCAAAGCGACCCGACACGGACGCACCCGGGTGACACTGAAACCCCTCGCCGACCGGGCCCCCTCGAATCCGACTGCGCTGCAATAGTGCTGGGGTTTGAATCGCGCTTGCTGCGAGCACGACCGCCTTGCCGGCTGCGATGTTCACCTTGCCACCACCGGCGGCCCTGCCACAAACGCCTATGGCTCGGCCGTTTTCGACGACGACGCGGTCGATGCGCACTTCGCTGTATAGCTCGGCGCCATCGCGGCATGCGTCGGGAAGATACGTCCGGTCCATGCTGTTCTTACGCCCCTCGGGGCAACCTTGCAAACAGCGGCCGAGCCCACGACAGCCGCGTACGTTGCGCGAGATCGGCCGGTTTTCGATGCCCAGGGCGTCGGCACCTTTCTTCAGCAGCAAGTTGTTGGCGCCGGCAATGTCCGCCTCGGTAGGGCGGATGTCGAGGTCGGTTTCGATCTGATCGAACAGCGAGTCGAGGGTCTCCCACGGCAACGCATCGGCCAGGGCTGGATCGGCCTGTACCCATTCATCGTGCACATCTCGGGGCAGGCGCCACGAAATCGCACCGTTGACGACCGACGTGCCGCCGACCACTCGGCCTTGCACCAGCGGCATCATGGGCGCGCCTCGCGACAGGCTCGCGCCCATGTCGCGATACATCTGGGCCATCGCCGAGAAACCGTCTTTTGGAAACTGACTCGGCTCTACGTAAGGCCCCTCGTCGACCAATATGACACCGAGCCCGGCTTTGGCGATGGTGCGTGCAGCGGCAGCTCCCGCCGGTCCCGTGCCGACGACCACCACGTCCGTGAGCTTGTGCACGGTCCGAGCGATCGTGTTGCCTTCGATGACGTCCATCACCCGTCGAGCTTATCGAGTCGGTCGCGAATGTCGTCGTCGCGAAGGTAAGCGAAACAGGCTGTCAGCTTCACTGTCAACGGCAGCTGGCGGACCAGGTAGAAGCGCGAGTTAGCGACTTTCTGGAGTAGGCGATCCCGATCTTCGGCGTTCAACGACTCGAAGGTGCGGACTGTACCCAGCAATGCTGGTGGCGCGAAGGTCAGCGCCCACACCGCGGCCCGAAAGCCAAAGCGCAAGAGGCCCGGAGCGCTGCGTTCGTACTCTTGCCAGAAACTATCCAGGTTGACGCCGTGGAGGCCGGGCAGATGGCCAGTGTCCACATCGGGGATCATTGCGGCGCACAAACTGTCGCGCCAGCGCTTCTCCGTGGTCGTCCATGGAATCCGCATCGGAGCGCTGAGCATACCGTAGGAAAGGGCTGCACACTCGTGCGAACGGACCGCCGCCTACAGGTCGTCCCAGTTCAGAATCATGTGCCGTATGCGCCTCATCGCTTCGCGCGCTTCGTCCGGCTCCAGGAACGACTTGAGTCCGCTGTCGATGTGAGGCAGCAGCGTACCGAGCTCTTCGATGGTCAAGTCCGCCTTGTTGATGCTCACGGTGCCCAAGCATTGGGTCATCAGCGCGCGACACATGACTTCGTCGAGTTGCATCGCCATGATCGCATTCTCGTAGACGAGGCTTCCGAGCTCTTTGCTCAGGCGGGTCGTATCTTCGATGGACATTCGTTCTTCCCCCAAGAACACGAGCATACTACGGTTGTGGTCGACGGCTTGAGCTTCCTCTGGGAATTGGGAGAACGAATTCAGGGGTGCGGATGTTGCGCCCCGTGGCCGTCGTGCCCGAAACGGTGAGGGTGACGGCGGAGACCTGCTGCGACAGACGTACGGTTTGTCTGATCACCGCGGGAACGCCAGGGATCAGTGCCGTGGCGGCGGCGACCCGTTTGCCAGTGGGGGGAGCACAGCGACCATTCGTGCGCCGAAGGACGACGAACGTCTTGACGTTCACGGTTTCGCCGAGCCCGTTCAGAAGCTCCACGGCGATCTCGTCAGGTGCGAGCCCAGCGTTACGGATAACAGTGTCGCGGGTTGTCCCCTCTGAAGAGAGTGTGCCAGTCGCTGATCGCCTCACGGCCGCGGTGATTTGGAACCGGGTGTCGGCCGTGTAGGCAGAGGAGATAGGACAACTTGCCGTCGGGGCGTGGGAAGGTCGCGCGCGCGTATGTTTCGCAACGGTCGCAGCGACATCGAACTCGCTGTTGCCCCCACAGGCGATCACGACGGTCAGCGATAGTAGGAGGCAGCGCATCGATGCCCACTATGTCATGCGGGCCGAGCCGCACACGCGTGATAGGTTAGTTGAAGCATGGGTTTCAAGGCGCACTATGCACGGCAGCGCAGCGTCGGCTGGACCATCGATTCGTGGAATGTTGCGAATCAGCTGTTGTCCTATCTCGACCCGGAGAAACGTGCATACGCGACGTTCACACGCACCGACGGCAGCTACGTGCAGTGCGCAGGCGCCAAACGGCGGGTGACCGTCGAGGCACGGGTCATCGACGCGCGTGGTGGATTCGAGCCTTCACCCGAACTTTGTGGTCAGTAAGGTGACGGCGAAGCTCGGAGGCTGAGCCGTGCGTGATCGCCGTCTCGCTTCAGTCGAGGTCGTTGCGATGCACATCAACGCCGGCGCAGTGACCGGTCCAAGGTGGCGAACATTCGTCGAGTAGGTGCTACGCTTGTGCGGTGAATGTCCTGGTCACCGTTGGTGCCGCGTTCGTGGTGATCGCGGCGGTGTGCGTCGTCGCACTGGCGCTACGTGTTCGCCGCGTCGCCCGGTTGCGAGCTGTGGGAGTTTGGGCCACCGGCGTCGTGACCAATGATGGCCTCGCCGGGGACGACGGTATGATCTTTGTCAAATGGTCCGACGAAGCTGGCAACGAGCACACCACGTATTCGACGACGACATCGTCGTTCTTTCCGCGGGAAGGTGAACCGGCTCGCGTGCTCTACGATCCCAAAGATATTTCGACCGCAGAGATCGAAGCTGTCGACAAAGGTACCCGGATCATGAAAATCGCGACCGCCGCTATATTCACGGTCATCGGCGCGGGCCTCATCGTGTACGGCTTCACAGGCGCCTGAACCGAAACGAGAAGAGCTGATTCATTGGCGCGCCCGTAACCGAAAGGTACCCGAGCGTCCCACGGCGGACGCACGCGTTGCGTCTCAACTGTGGTCGCTCCGGCGATGCTATTGTTTCGCCATGACCGATTCCGAGTTCTGGGAGGTGATCGCCCTGTTCGATTGGGGAAAGTCCGGCGATGACGATGCTGTGCTCGAACCAGCCCGTATCGCGTTGGCCGGGATGTCTGTCGATAAGATCTACGCTTTCGATGACCGCCTGTCCGAGAAATTGCACTCCCTTGATACGCGCGCGCACTGTAAGGCTTGCTACGACGGCGAGCTAGACCCAGATAACGACGACGACTACATCTCCCCAGATGACTTTCTCTACAGCCGCTGCGTGGTGGTTGCCAACGGCCGTAAACTCTACGACGCGGCTTTGGCTGACCCCACCAAGATGCCTCAGGGCATAGAATTTGAGTCCATTCTGTATCTTGCTGAGAGTGCCTTCGAGCAAAAGACGGGCGGCGACTACGACCACGTGACGGCCGTTGACCACGAGAGCTTCCAAAACGCTGACGGCTGGCAACCTACCAACACTGAGATTGGTTGAGACCGTCCACGCGCCGTTCGCCTGGACGGGGACTTTGTCCGACAAGAGATGAACACCATCTCGGCGTTCAGATATGCGATCGCATCCTACCGAGCAGATTGACGTCAGACTTTCAACGGCGAGCTGGATAGGCTCGACACGATTGTTGCCACAAGCTCAGATGTTAGTCCGCGAGTTCCCGAGACGCGTGGCACGCGTGGATCTACAAGAGGTCTGAGGTCGAAGTCGTCGAGGGCGAACCAGTCTTGAAGGTGCATTTCGTTCACGTATGCAGCAATTTCCATCGCGCGGCCGTCGGAACTACAGGACACACTCCCAGTAACTGCCTCGACAAGGCCGGGTGCGTTGAACCCTTCCTTGCTGAGTAGGAGTCGCAGTTCGTCTACGTCTCGATTCGTCCGCCAACTGCTGCTCACGATGATCCTCGACACCGGGAGCTCCGCGCATAGTTGGTTAAGTGCCGCAATATTCTCCGGATCGAAAAGCAGCTGCCCATCCGGCGGTGCGTGATTTCGTTGGTGGCGGAGAAACGGTTCGTTGTTGAGCACACCATCGAAGTCCAGGAACATCGTCCAGGTCCGCGAACTGTCATCGGAAGGGCTCACGTCAATCAGACTACCTTCTGACGCCGGCGCTTTTCCACATGAGCCACACGAACCCTGAGCGCACCACAACGAAGATGGGCCCGTGCACGGTTTCAAGATCTTTGGTGGCCACTACTCACGGACATCTGTACGGCTTTTCATTGGAATCGGCGCTAGTATGTGGGCCATGCGCATTCTGGTTTTCGCAGTTGCAATCGGCCTGATAGTCGTCGGCTGCGGCAATGAGGACGACGCCGCCAAGCAGGCTCGGCTCGATGAGATCGCTGCCCTGAAGAAGAGCGCGGTGCAGAAAGACAAGCGTATCGCCAGGCTGGCCAACGAGGCGCAGCTATTGCGGCTCAAGCTCAAGGAGATTGAAGCGAAACGGCGGCACGTGAATGTGGTCGTGCCGAAGAACGTCGGTGCTCCGTCATCTCCGCCCTCCATGGTCGTTAGCATCAGCGCGGATGGCAGCATCTTCGCCGCCAGTCGCAGGGTCTCGCACGTTGATTTGGACCGGGTGTTCGAGGCGCTGGCAAAGAAGAACAAACAGGCGCAAGTCTTCATCGAGGCGGACAAGAAGACGCCCTATAAAGTCATCGTCGGCGTGATGGAGCGGGCGACGCGTGCCGGGTTGTCGCGTCTGATGATCAAAGCGAGCGGCAAGTAAGCACTCGCGTTCGAGTCGCTGCGCATGGCCCGTCGATTGACAGAAGCTGCGCTAGCCGACGAGCACTGCTACTTCGCCGACGGCGACACGTCAAAGACTACGAGCTCGTTATTGGTGCCGAACACGACCTCGTCGCGGGCCGGGTTCCACTCGGCATGCTGGCATTCCACCACCGCGAACGGTGCCTGAAACGTGTGATCGGTGACCCCGGTCTGCACATCGACGACGTGCCAGACCGGCGTCTCCAAGCCGGTGCGCGCAACCTTGGCGAGCAGGCTCGTGCCGTCTTCGTTAAGCGCCAGGCAGTCGACGTCGCGCTCGAATGAGACGACGTGAGAGGCGCCGGAGAACACGTCGTGAACGGTCACCTGGGAGCCGTCGTGGTGGGCCACCCAGGTCCCGTCGCCACTGATTGCCGTCTGCCCAGGAGACCGCTGCAGGATGATCGCGCCCGTGGTGCTGTTGCAGACCGCGCCGTCGCCGGCGAGCACGTCGTCGCGCAGGTACTCGTGCGGCCAGTGTACTGGACACGGGCCCCACGCCGGCAGACGTACGCCGGTGGTCGTGTCGTAGCGCTTGATGGTGCCGAAGCCGCCCACGGTGAGCTCCGTCCCGCTCGGGTTGAACGAAAAATACGACGCGGATCCATCGTCGGCGAGATCGAGCGTACTGGTTGCGGTGCCGGCGGCGTCCACCCACTCGAGGCGCATCGGCGTGAAGTTGTCGTTGTTCGGAGCGACGACGGCCACGTCCCCGTCCCAGCCCCCCCACACCACATCAGCGCGGTGCCACAGCTGCGCGCCGGTGGTGGCGTTGTAGAGTCGAACGCCGTCTGCCGACGACATCGCTAGCAGCCGGTCGCCGGCGGCGTTGTAGCGCACCGCCTCGAACCCGTCACGCGGCACGTCGAGGCGCGTGATGGCGCCGTCCGCGGGCTGCACGATGTACAGATCGCTTTTGTCGCCTTTCATGCGATCGAGCAAGATCCGCCCGTCGTCGAGCAAGGTCATCAGGGTCCGGTTGGTCTGCGGGTCCCCGAGCACGACCCACTTCGTGGTGCGCGTCGCCCAGTCGTAGGCGACCATCGACACAGTCACGCCTGGTGGAACCTCGGGCGTTGGCAAGGGGCCATACGCAGTGATGTAGATGGTGGAGCGGTCATGGCTCCACACCATGTCGACCGGGCGGTCCCGGCCCTGGAGCAGGATTGGGCTGTCCGGGCCGTAGACGGTCTGGTCCAAGCTCAGCTCCTCGCCGGTCAGCAGGTCGAACTCGCCGAGTCCGAATGCCGAAATGACCACGAGCGTGCCTTCAGGCGACAGCAACATGGCAACCCCGGGGAATGCGTCCCTTTGGAGATCGGGGGTGCCTGCGCGGTGGTACTCCAGGTAGTAGTTCGCGATCAACGCGCCCGCGTCCGGGTCCCACACATGCAGCGCGGCCGAACCGAGGGTGATCAGATAGGAGCCGTCGGATGAGTACAACTTATCGGTCGGGTTGTCGAGGCCGAGCGTAAAGGCCGACAGGTCGCCTCCTCGACGAGAAGTTGCTTGCCAGACCGTGTTGCCGTTCTCGTCGGTCGCCTCGCCAGCGGTCAGATGCGGCAGCTCCTGGTCGAGGTCGTTGACCATGAGGTTCCCGCCCGCGATCTGGTGGCCGTCCGGGTGCCAGCGGTTCATGTCAAAGCTAGCAGGGACCCCGGGGTGTGTCTGGAACATACGGTTCAGCGTGCCGGCTTCGACGTCCCAGATTGTGGTCGACGGCCACCGGGTCTCGAAGGGCACGTTACCGAGGTCGCTGGTGACGAGCGCGTACTGGCCATCGGCGTTAAATTCGGGCAGGGAGAACTGCATGCCGCCGATGCCCTTGCCCGGGTCCCAGGTGTCCGTGCGCAACGTGCGGATCGTGTTGTCGTAGCCGTACACCAGCACCTGGTCACGGCCGCGCCAGGTGCGCAGGCCCGCGTTGAACCACTTGAACCCGGTGCGAAAGCGCACCCGATCGTCGAGGGTGTACGTGTTCGGGGTGACGGTTACCTTCGCGCGTCCCTCGAGGTTGTCGTAGCCCCAGGCAGTCGCGACGACCTCGTACTCGCCAGGCAACGCGGGCATGACCACCTCGCGCTCGTTGGTGCCGGGGTTGCCGTCGTTCCATAGATCCTCTGGAATCCAGCTCCCGTTGAGCGAAGGCTGTGGGCAGTTCAACGTGAACACCACGGTCGACATCGCCTCGGCGGTTACCTCGGCCGGCGTTACCGTGCACTCGGGCACCTCTTCGGGGTCGTCGGAACAGCCGACTGAGGTCGCGACCAGCAGCGGCAGCAGAAACAGTGGCATGGCTGTAGGCCAGCCGGCGCGTGACGTTTTCAAGTTGCCGCCCGGCTCGTTCCCCATGAGTACGATCTTGTCACATCACGAAGACGCACGGGACGAGTCTCTATGTAGTTAATCGCACACAGCCAATCTGAGACGTTCAACACGATAAGAGGCATCTCGTCAGGCGCGGCGAGCGCCATTGCGTATGGTCGGTTCGCGATAACCCGGGCGGCAGTGTCAGCACGCTGATCGCAAGATGTTAGGCTCTCAGTGTGGGATTCAAAGCCCGGGGAAAGCCGACTGGCTGGTTGCGTCTGACGGATCTTCCCGAGCAGCGGCTCTTGGACAAAGACTATCCGTCGATCGTCTACTGGGAAGTGAAAGACGGGGTCGTGTGGCACCAAGGACGCCGACTGCGCGGTTCGGATCCGGCGACCTTTGAAGTGCGTACTGACGAAGAGTACAAGTTTCTTGGTCGCGATCGAAGTTACGTCTATCACGCGTGGAGCAAGTTGCCCAAACTCGATCGCGCGACGTTCGAACTGTTGACCGACAACTACTGCAAGGACAAGAACCTTGCCTACTGCACGTATGAGACGTCACTCCAACCGCTGAAAGGGCGGACGTTGAAGAACTTCCAGGTACTGGGTCGCGGCTTCGCGCGCGATGCGGTCCATGCGTACTACTGGGGCAAGCCGTTGCGCTCGTGCACGGCGCCACTCACGTTCGCATTGGTGAATGGTGGCGGCGATCGCTACGCGCGGGATCGAGAGCAGATCTACTGTGAGGCGGCGGTGCTGAAAGGCGCCGATGCGGGTTCGTGGCACCTTCTGTCCAACGGTTTCTCACGAGATATAAGCAACATCTTCTACGACGCCAAGCGCCTGGCCGGCGTTGACTTGGCAAGTTGGCAGCAGCTAAGTGGTCCGTACTCTCGTGATGACAAGCGCGTATACATGATGTGGTGGCGCGTGAAGGGCGCCGACCCGAACACGTTTCGCCCACCCGAATGACCCAAATGGCAGTTCGGCCCTGTGCGCGCAACGTCGAGTCAGCGCGGAGCGGGTCTAGTAGTACCGGCGTGTTGCTGCGAATTGCAGCGAGCACTTGAAGCGAACGCGTCGACGTCGCCGTTCGTGTGTCGGCAACCGCGACGTGCCGTTCAGCGCTTCTTATTCGCGAGGCGTTTCTTGAGAAAGGCCAAGACGTCGTCCACGGGTGCCGACGTCGTGCCCAAGTATACTTTGGTTTGGCCTTGGCCCGGATCGCTCACGGTCTTGGGACACTTCTCTCGCTTGGCGAGCAGTACCTTCTGTAACTTCTTGCGCCCGGTCCGTCGATCGTACACGTCGACGACCCAGTCGTTGTACTCCATGTACGACTTGTACCGTGAGCCCCACTTACTGACGTAGGTGCCACAGTGTCTCTTCGCCTCGCGCTTCTTGTAGTGGGCGACCTCGTCGATCATCGAAGGGCGGTCTGCATTCTTGCCGCCCAGTAGTCTGCTCCCCGGGTATACTTGGATGGCACGGGGCCGCGCGGGCGCTCTGTTGGATTCCCCAGGTACGCGCACGCCTGTACCCGGCTTTGCTTTATCGAGTCGCTTGTCGAGCCAGCGGAAGTAGTTTCCTCGCCACGCGACGGGGGCGTTGGTCTTTAGCACCTGCCCCGTGGGTAGGGTGAGCTCCAGCGGCTCCTTCGTGTCGCCAGCGGATTTGTCGCCTTTCTCGAAAGCTCTGAAGTACTTCATGCCGTCGACGGGGAACGTGGCGCTGTGGCTGTACGGGTATGACGCGCTGTCGTCCTTGACCACCGTGCTCTCGCGACTGCCCAGCTTTACCTTCGTTCCAGGGGGCGCAAACACCTTTACGTGGGCGAGCGTGTGTTCGTACTTGCACTTGGCGTGTCTGCAGTCCGTGCCGTCGAAGTAGGCCTTCTTGACGCTGAAGGAAACGCTGACGGTGGCGTCGCCATAGCTCGTGTCTCGGAGCTTCACCGTGATGGTTTGCTTGCCTGGGCCGAGGTTGTCGGGAATTGGGAAACGCGCGTTTCTCCACATCTTGACGCTCGACTGCCCGTACTCGAACTTCGTCGGCTTCAGCTTGCTCACGACGCTACAGTTCTTCCCGCAGCCCTCGAGCTGGACGGAGAGTTGGTCGCGGATCACTTCGACATTCTGCGCTGTGGGCTGCCAGCCGCTGGACGTCTTTTTCTTGGCGGCGGCGGAGCGGCGGCTCTTGATGCTCTTGACCTTGGTGCCGTCACCCTCGGGTTCGCTACACGCGGCGACCAGCGTACCGACTAGCAACGCGGCGAAGAGACTCAGGGCAAGTGACAGTGGTTTCCCGTTTGGGTTGTGCATGGTTGTCCAGCGTAGCAACAGCCTCCTCCAAGAATCGAGTCGTTCTGGCGTTCTTCGGCAACCACTCTACGTTGCGAGCGCAACTGCTCCAAGAATGTGATGCAGGCGGCTCAAGGCGGCGCGATCGTTATGTAGTGGAGGCGCCGGGAGTCGAGCCCGTAACCCGCACCGTCCTAACGGGCGACACAGTTCTGGCCGTGCCGTCGCCCAGATAGGATCCGAGCGGCAATGCGTGCGACCTGCTTCTTGGCTCCGCCTACGAGGACGCTGCGTAAGCTGCCGCCACGTACTATCGGTCGCCCGGCAGTTCGGCGACCGGTTTCAAGGCGTTGTTGAAAGACAGCCGTACGGTCCAAAGCAGCGCATTGTGCGCGCCAGCGTACGCGGCTCCTCCTGCGCCCAGCCAGTACCCGTTAGCTACTGGAAGGCGGAGCATCATGCCGAATGAACTGTGGCGGTTCAGCCCTTCGGGACCACCAGAGCCGGCCAACTGCAGTAGGTTGAGCCCCACCTCCGGTTCGAAGACGACGGGACCCAACGGGATTGCGTAGCCAACTCGAAAGCCGAAGAACACGTGATACGGATCATTGCCCGCGTAGCTGGCTCCGCTCTGATAGGACGCAGCGACCGCCAGTGACAAAATGCGTCTCCCCTTGTTGAAAAGCCGAGCGCCAAACTGAGCACCTAGCGACGTGCTCTCGCTGCCGAGAAACGGTACGCCCAAGTGGAATCCGTAGATCAACTGGTCGGCCGTCATCGCGAGGGAGACCCTATGGGTCAAGTCGGTGCCGATGAGTGGCGACGTTCCAACATCGAGGCCGAGGGAAATACCCACTTGCCGCCAATAGGCGGCACTGCTGTCGTCGTATTTGTAGAACTCGTTCAGCGTGTCACGCCTGTGCATACGGTCGGCGGCCAGCGCGAGGCGCCGCTTCTCAGCCCATGCCGTTACTCTGTCCTGCTTCGTTTTGACGGATCGCTCGGCGGCTCCGTGTTTAGTGCCGACATCGGTCGATTCGGCGTCGGGTAGCGCGAGCGCGTAAGTCTTCACGACCATCTCGTTGGCAATTGACGGCATCCGGGCACGCATGACGTCCTTTACATCACTCCAACGCATGCCGTACCGGCGGAAGAAGATCTGGCTCTTGTGGTCCCTCTGTACAAACGCCCACTCCAGCAGCGCGTCTTCTAATTCGAGTGGCGCACTCGCGGTGCGGATCCGACGGCGTATCCTCGGCACGAGCGTGCGGGTGGCAGACCGCGCGATGATGTTGAGAATCGGTGCGGCTACTAGCTCCACGAGACGTTCTACCGTCTTGCCAGTGGTGTTCACGCGGAGCGGAAAACTCCTGCCAGCGATGTCGACGCGCGCGTTCCCGTGCGCCGCGTAGGAATCAAGAACTTTCACTTTGTAGGGCACGCTACGTGTGCGGGCCTCCTTGCGGTAGTGGGTGATGACGCGTTCGAACTCCACCCTGCCCGACCACACCTCTCTGGTACGAGTTTTGGTCGGCCCGCCACTGACCGTAGCCCAGTTCTTGCACCGGCCGTGGCTGTCCTTTTGAGTGCACTTGCTCGTCTGCCCGCCACCCGACCTGTCGGTCACCTTCACGTTTTTCGACTTGTACTTGCCGCGACCCCAGACGGGGACCTGCACGTAGTAGGTCTCCCGCCGATACCTGGTTTCCGTGCGATAGTTCGTTGGACACGCGGTCAAGCTAATCGAGAGATGCGCGCTGTGGCCCACAGCTTGCCGATTCACCGACTCCTTCAGCTTCGCTAGCAGCTTGCGGCAGGCTGGTGATCCGGTGCTCGTGTAGCGGGCGGCGGCGACGCCGGAGTGCCCGTCCCCGCGGAACAACGCGATCGAGAATTTAAGAAAACTCCGCAGCCATTTGCCTCTGACCTTGCCCAAGCGGGCGCTGAAGTGAGCGCGCGCAGAAGCGTTGACGGCATGCATGTTCGTAAAGCTCTTCAAGGATGCGCGTTTGACGTCTCCGAAGATGCCAAGCAGTGCTCGGTCCAATCGGATCGCGACCCGGCGCGCGTTGTAAAACTGCATCGCGCTCGTGAGCCGGGCGATGTAGCGCTGGACGCCGTTGACTACCATCTTGTGCGGACTCGTGCCCTTGTTGAGCTGGCCTCCAAGTTCCTTGGTTGCGCGCAGGCGCTCGAGGATCGCGAGTGCGCCGATGGGGTCGCCAGCGCCAAGACGCTTTGCCGCGCTGCGGAGCTCTGCGTCGACTACTGCTTCCCTGGCATGGTTGAACTTCCAGCGCAGCTTGTCCGAGCCGGGCCCCGCGACCGCTCGCGCGGCCCGGTAGTTCGCGAACGCTTGCTGCGTGCGCCCGGCGCGCTTCGCGGCGTCGCCCTTTTTTTCCAGCGCGGACCGTTGACTGGTTCGTGCGCGGGAAAGTTTGGCGTCATCTCCTGTACTCGAGCCCTTCGGTGCGGCGCCGAGTTTTTTTGCGCTGTCCTTAGGCTGGTACGGCGTAAACAGCTTGCAACCTGGCCCGGACAACAAGAACGCCACGACGACTAGTAATCCCCCAACTTCGCGCATTGAGCTAACATACACGATCGACCGCATTCGAATGCTGTCGTCATCTCGATCGCACCTCCCGATAGCCGCGGGCAGGTCGCATTTGTGTCGTGGTATTCTGGAAACGTGGAGCACGTCGACTTCCCGGGCACGGCACGCTTCGAGATCAAGCGACGTCTCGGCGAGGGCGGTATGGGCGTCGTCTACGAAGCCTACGATCGGGAGAAGAAGGCGGAGGTGGCGCTCAAAGTGCTACGCCGAGTTGTCTCCGGGGAGCTCGCGCGATTCAAGAACGAGTTTCGAGCGTTGCAAGGCATTGACCACGAGAATCTGGTAGCGCTCGACGAGCTGGCTTGTCACGACGACCGTTGGTTCTTCACCATGGAACTCGTTCACGGTGTGGATTTCCTCACCTACGTTGGTAGCCAGCCCCGCACAGGCGCTGCGACAACGCTGAACATCCAGTCCCCCGCGAAGACTCAATCTGCGAACGGCGACGCACCACCTGCCGAGCTCGGCCCTGCGGATCAGTGTATCCGTGTGGACGAGGCGCGGCTGCTCAGCGCCCTTGGCCAGCTGGCGTCGGCGCTGGTGGCTGTTCATAAGTCGGGAAAGATCCATCGAGACGTCAAGTCGTCGAACGTGCTCGTGACCCCGGCGGGACGGCTCGTGCTCTTGGACTTTGGGCTTACGACGAGCACCGATGGAAGCGACTCGACTCTGAATCAGGCCATCGGAACCGCGGAGTATATGGCCCCGGAGCAGGCGGTCGCTGAGACGTTGTCAGCTGCGGCGGATTGGTACGCGTTCGGCGTGCTGCTGTACCAGACGCTCACCGGCGTGCTGCCGTTTTCAGGGACGCCCGTCGAGATACTCACGAACAAGCAGTTGTACGAGCCGGCGCCACCCCGGGCACGAAGTCGCGAGGTGCCTGGTTACCTGGATCGCCTGTGCGAAGACTTGCTGCGCATCGAGCCCAAGGCGCGACCCGGTGGCGATCAGATTCTCGAGCGGCTCGGCGTGGCCACCCTGGCAACGACCAGGAGGTCTGCGAGCAGCCCGTCGCAGTTTACTCAGACCATGGCGTTCGTCGGGCGCGAAGACGAGCTGGAACGATTGCGCGCGGGGTTCGAGCAATCACGCGACCAGCCCGTTGTTACGATTGTGGAGGGCTCCTCGGGTTTGGGAAAAAGCGCGCTGGTGATGCAGTTCACTGAAGCGCTGCAGAGGGAGAGACCGGGCGTCGTGGTCCTCGCGGGGCGCTGCTACGAGCGTGAGTCGGTACCCTACAAGGCCTTTGACGGGATCGCCGATGCCCTGGCTCGCTACCTGCTGGGCATCCCCAAGGCGGACGCCATAGCCCTCCTGCCGCGTCGGGCGGCGCTCCTGCCCCGGCTATTTCCCGTGCTGCAGCGAGTCGAGGTGCTGAGCCAGGCGCCTATGGGAGAGGACACCCCAGATCCGGAGGAGCTGCGGCTGCGCATGTTCGATGCACTGCGCGAGCTGCTCGAACGCTTGGCCGCTCGTCATCCGCTCGTCCTGGTCATCGACGACCTGCAATGGACTGACGCGGACAGCCTGACTCTGCTGCAAGAGCTAATGGCGCACGCGGACGCCCCGCGGGCCCTGCTCGTGGCGACCAGGCGTCCGGTAGTCGACCCGCGCAAGCGTGCTGCGCTGGCGGTTGTCGACGAGCTAGCGCAAGGCAAGCTCATCGAGGTGGGCGCGCTTCCGCTGGAGCGAGCGCGTGAGTTGGCGGAGCTACTGCTGCCGGGCAGCGAGCGGCCCCGCATCGAGGCGATCATCCAAGAGGCGGCCGGCCATCCGCTGTTCTTGCAGGAACTGGCGCGGCACAGCGCAGCGCATGGGGCAAGCCTGGACGAGGTGCTGTTTGCTCGGATCGAGCAACTGGCGCCCGCGCCGCGACACTTGCTGGAGATTCTGTGCACCGCCGGCAATCCGATCGCTCAGGAGGTGGCAGCGAGGGCGGCGGAGCTGGGCTACTCAGACCACGTTCGGGCCGCACGAGTGTTGCGGGTTGGCTACCTGGTGCGCACCGACGGGATGGGAGAGGCTGATCTCATCACGGCGTACCATGACCGGATCCGCGAAGTGGTCATGCATCACCTCGATGATGGGCGTGCTCGACAACATCACGAGCGTTTGGCCATCACGCTCAAGTCCCTTGGCGCCGCCTCTTCCAATCCCCATGCCCTGGTCCGGCACGCCGAGGCCGCCGGTGACCCGAAGCGAGCCGCGACCTACGCCGAATTGGCGGCCGCGCACGCGGTGGGGGTAGGGGCGTTCGATCGCGCCAGCCAGTTCTTGCAGACGGCCCTCGAACTCGGCGGCTACGATGCCGACAAGACCCGTCAATTGCAGTTGCAGCTGGCGGACGCGCTCGGCAATGCGGGGCGGAGACCGCAGGCGGCCGAGTTATATTTGGCCATCGCGGAGGGGGCGGAACCGATGCTGCAGACCGACTGTCGCCGTCGGGCTGCCGACCATTGGATCAAGAGCGGCCATACCGAGCGTGGCTTGGAAGTCATGGAGCTGCTGTTGGAACAATTCGGTGCGTCGATGCCCGCGACGCCAACGCGTGCATTGGCCTCCCTGGTCTGGCACCGGGCCAGGCTACGCCTGGGAGGGCTGCGCTGGACCGAGAAATCGGCGAGTGACATTCCGGCGCGAGAGCTGGCCCGCATCGATCTGTTCCAGGCGCTGGGCCAAGGCCTCAGTATGGTGGACTCGATCCGAGCAATGGACTTCCAAACACGTGCGCTTCGGCTAGCGCTCCGCGCGGGCGAGCCGCTACGTATTGCCCAGGGTTTGCTACTGGAGTCCGGGCACGTGGCCACCGGCGGCGTCAGAGCGCAGAACCGGGCCAGAGCGGTTGCACAGCGGGCAGCGGATCTCGGCCCAGATGACAACTATGTAGGCGCATGGCGATCGGCGTCCGAGGGGTTCATAGACTACTTTTGTGGCCGCCTTCGCCCGGCCGCAGCGCGGTTCGACGAGATTGCCGGAACAGCAATGAGCGATGTGCCCGGGGCGACATGGGAGCGCGACAGCGCGCGGCTGTTTCACATGTGGTCGCTCTCTCGCATGGGGCGTTTGGCCGAGATGGCACCTTTGCTCGCCGACTGTGTGAGGCGTGCGGATCGGCGCGGAGACTTGTATACGCTCACGTCGCTGATTCGCTCGTGTCACATCGGCTGGCTAGCCCGCGACGAGCCGGCCCGAGCCCGCCGCGTGTTGGAGCAGGTTTCGTGGGCACCAACCCAGGGGCAGTACCACTTGCAGCACTGGTTCGCATTCCGAGCGCGGGCCGAGATGGAGCTTTATGATGCGGCGACCGACTGGTCGCGCGGCAACGAGGATTTTGCCGAACTCAAAGCCTCGCTGCTGATGCGTGTCGCGGTCCTTCGTCTGGATGCTCATTGGCTGCGTGGTCGCATGGCGCTGGCCTCCATCGCCTCGGCCAGTTCCCCGACTCGGTTTCTCAAGATCGCCAAGCGCATGGCTCGCAAGCTCGAGCGCGAACGCGACCCCTATGCCACGCCCTCGGCCCAACTGCTGCGCGCCGCCATCGCCGCGCAACACGACCTCGCCGAGCAGGCCATCGAATTGTTGAACAGCGCCGCCGCTTCCGCCGACGAAGCCGACTTGCTCTTGCATTCGGCCAGTGCCCATCGCCGTCGTGGTGAGTTGCTCGGCGGAGAGGAAGGCGCCGCGATCATCGCTGAGGCGGACGCGCAAATGGCGGCCCAAGGCGTTGTGAACCCGGCCCGCATGACCAACGTGTTCGCCCCAGGCTTCCCGGCGTGAGTCCCGTGCTTCGTCGTCGGTTCAACCTGCGCCCAATCATGCTTGCCCCGATCTGCCCGGCGGCAGATGAGCGCTTGCACGTCCGGGTCGTCGACCTCTCTACTCTGATAGAGCTAAAACAATGGGCAGGTCGAGCCAAAGACGAATTAGTCTGGCCTGTCCTGATCACAGTACGCGAACAACTTGCTGCAAACGAGAGCGAGCCGAAGTAGTGGGGCGCCACTCAGGCTGGGGAGTGATTACGGATGTGTCTAATTTGTGTTGAGTTTCAGAAGCAGCGAATGTCACCGCTCGAGGCACGGCGTGCCTTGGGCGAGATGCGAGTCAAGATCGGTGACGACCACGTGAAAGAGGTCGAGCAAATGATCAAGGCTGCCGAGGAAAAGGACTAGCGCTATGCCGGGCGCCGTTAAGGCCGCTCGTGCAGGAACCATCTGTCAGACCCGACAAGCGCGCGGGCGTAGTCGCGAAGCGGTGTGCCGGGCAGAAGAATCGTGCAAGGGGCTGCCAGCGTGTGCTCGCGTGCCAGTTGCCAGGCTTGGTTCTCATTGTCCGGTGGCTGATGCACCTTAAGCTGGAGCATCGTCCCCCAGTGCGCGACGAGCTCGGCACCAAAGTCTCTCTGCCATGAACGCAGAAGCGCAATGAGTTCTGCGTCGTCGCGCCCGGCCCCTGCGTACCAGCTCACGTAGGCTAACGCGTCCGCGCCGGTTTCCACTGGCAGCAGCAGCAGCGCGCAAGGCCCGTCTGGCTCGAACCAGTCCTCGGTGCCAATTTCGTCGCGGTTCATCACGCGGTCTGGGAACCGGGACCGCTCCCACCCGGCCAACCATCGGTCGAGCTCGGCAGCCGTCGTAATCTTGGCCCCGCTCTGCCGCGCATTTTCGATGTCATCAACGGAGGGTGCTTCGCCGAACGTCTCTGCAGTCTGCTCGAGCATGTCCTCGAGCACCTCGTCCAGTGGCTCCATTTCCGCTTCCTCAGCACCATCACGGCTGAGGAACTCAGCGAGGTCGAGCGAACCGGCGCGATCGCACAAAGCCTGCGGCGACACATCAAGTCCATCGGCGCCTTCAGTGAAATAGCTCCGGTTGAACAGGTCCTCAGCGACAAACCGTTCGGCCCATGTTCCTTGGCTAGACGCATCCCAGCATGTCACCGCCACCGGCCACCGGCCGGTCTTGTCGACAAGTGCCCGGGCGGTACTCCACGATTCTTGCAGGTCGCTCGCCTCGAGCTCGATGAGCATGGCCTGGTGTTCGGAATCGAGGATCGAGATCTCTGCGAGACCTCGACCCTCGAGGTGGGTGCCGGCCAGGAGGCTGACGAGTTGATCGACGCGGCTAATCATGTGGCCAAGTCTACAGCAGCGCGCCGGTAGTAACGTGGTCTAACTCGGCGGCGGACAGACGCCTGTGTAGTCGTCGCCGTACTCGCAGGTGGCACCGTTGCACTGCAATAGGAAGCCGCATTGGTTGGGTGCCCCGCTGCACGTCTGGCCTTCGTCGAATGGGACGAAGCAGGCTCCGCCACCGATGTCGCTGCAGACCAAGCCGGCCGAGCACTTGGCCCCGGTGAACACGCCGCAGGCCTCGCCGTTGCCCACGAGCGTCGGTGCGACGCAGGTATCGCTGCCACCCTCGTCACAGGTTTCGTACGCCAGAATGTTGCACAAACGCGTTGCTGGCCCGCATGGATCGTCGATCGCCAGGAACGGGGCGCACATGCCCGCGGTTTCGTCACAGTGCAGGTCGCCTCCCGGGAACCCGCAATCTGTTGCGATGTCGGTACACGAGTCGTCGGCGGCCCAGACGCGGGGCGCCTCGCAGGTGCTGCCGGTGCCGCACACCAGTCGGCCCAAACACTGTTCGTCTGTGTTGCAGCCGGCTCCGATATTGCCCAGCGTTTCGCATTGGTTCGAGGTGTCGTCGCAATAGAAGCTCGAACACTGCTCGCTCGAATCGCACGCCAGGCCATTGGCCAGTCGCGCTGTGCACGTCCCACACGTCACCGGGCCAAACAGCGCGGACGTGTTGTCGCAGTAGGCGTCTGCGCGGCACTGTTCATTGATCTGGCACGGGCGGCCCACCTGCACGACCCCCGAGAGTACATCCCGGCACGGGTGCGGGCCGTCGAGCGTGATCACGTTGCAATCGGTGTTGTTGATGTAGTCGAGGCACGTCGTCCACGTCGTGTGGTCTGCAATGCTCAGGCTCGCATCGTTATAGTAGTCGGAAAACTGGCCATAGCACGCGTCGCTGATCGACTGAGGCGTGACGAGATCACCGAACTGCAACGCCAGCTCCGGGTTGCATTCGAGAATTCGTGTGAAGAACTGCGCGAAGCCACCGTCCGTGGCGCACAGGCTGTCCAGGTTGTACGTCGGCGTCGCGTCCGGCAACGCAGCATCTGCGATCGGTGTCGCGTCTGCCGTCGTGGCGGCATCGGAGCTACCACCACCATCGTCTCCGCAGCCAACCAGGACCAACCCCAGCGAAACTATCAAAGCAGTGGCGATTCGGTTCATCTGAGCCTCCCAGCTACGAGGATGCAGAGCAGGATCCATGCCAGCCTGCCACTCGGTATTTGTCCCGTTCCGAGCAAACTTTGCGAATATCCTGCGTAGTCATGAAACGTGTGCGCGGCGGCGCGCACTACCGTCGGTTACCCCGCGTAGGATGCCGAAATCCTCGCGAGGCCGGCGCCGGCAACGCAGAGCTAGGACTTGTCGTCGGACGCGTCGATGCGGTCGTTCACGCGCTGCAGCGCCCGGGATAACTCGTCGGCGAAGATATCGACGTAGCGACCGGCGCGACCGATGTTGCGCTCCAGCGTTTGCTCCACATCGACGAGTCTGGTCTCGACGTCCTCCCACCAGTTGCGTGCGTCCATTTCAGCCAGATGCATCTTCAGCCTGAGCTGATCACGAACCTGACGCAGATTGTCGACTGCCTTGAGTTTTTGTTCTTCAGCCATGGCCATTTTCAGTGCATCAGGCGCGCCAACACGAACCGTTAAGTTCTCCAGACCGTGAGCCTTGCTCGTCGCAATGCCTGCGGATCGCCTAAGCCTGCGCGCACTGTTTACGTGAACCCAATCGGATTTCCGTGGTGCTCACGACCATGAATCCGCCCAATGGGCTCATGCGCCATTAGTGACACTGCAAGATCGTCCATACGCGGTCGAATCGCTTATTGGCGAGGTCTTGCTCACGGATCCAAAAGTACAGCATGCCAGTGTCGCCCCACATCCAACCGGGGCCTTCCTCGTCCGAGTCGATCTGCAGAAGTAACCGCCAATCCGCTGCGCCCTCTTCGAGCTCTTTCACGCGCGAGTCCTCGTACCCGTCCGGGTCACCTGTGTTGATGCCGTGGGACGTTAGTTGGCACTGGAGTTCCATCGCGTCCTGAATCTCATCGGGGAGGCCGAGCAGCTGATGCGCGCACCCGCCCGTGAGCACACCGTCATCTAAGGCGTCGCAGGTGCTGTCGAGGTCTGGTTCGTCGCGAAGCGCATTCGCCATCGCGTTCGAGAACACCGGCGGGAACGAAAGGCTTGTGAACGGCCGGAGCTCGCGGTCGTCGAAGCTGTGCAACAGTCCCTCCGGGGCTGGCTGTGGTCGCAGCTCGTCCGGCGCGCAGTCGGAGAACAAAACAACCCATGCCGATTGGTCATCGGGATCGAATCCCCACGGTTGTGCGTCGTAGTCGTAGAAGAACCACAGAAAGCCCCGCGGTGGCAGCGCGACTGCGGCGCCATGGCCGGCGAGGTCGGCAAGGTTGATTTGGCAAAGGAACGCGAGAGGACCGTTTCCAGTTGGCCAGGCGGTGCCTTCCGCAAGATCCGGGGTGCCTCCGAATTTGCACGCGCCTACTTTGTCGCTAGGAGAATGCAGGCCTAGCCCAATACATGGTCTTGCAAGCGGAAGTAGGGCGCCTGCGAGATGGCCTAGTCCAGCAGCGTCCAGCTTCGCCTGGAGTTCTTCTTGCCCCTTCACGTCCGCGTGCATGGGGAGATAGTAACCGACGGTCCCGCAGAACTACGAGCACACGCGTTCGGCGTCCCTGCTAGTGTTCGGGCACGGCCATGACATCGCCGCCGAGCAGGCTATGCGCGATGCGCAGAATATCCGTCTCGGTAACGATGCCGACCAACTCGCCATCGGCATTCACAACGGGGGCGGCGCCGACCTTGTGGTCGAGCATGAGTGCGGTTATTTCGCGGAGTGGAGCTTCCGGGGGCAGGGTGATTACATCTCGGGTCATGACGTCCGACACCAGAACCGTGCTTTTGCCCGGGCGAGCCAGAGCCTTGTAAATGTCACGATCAGACAGGATACCGCAGAGCTGTTGCTCATCGTCGATCACTGGCAGGTGGCGAATGTCGGAGAGGCGCATGTCCGCGTCGGCGTGATTCAGGGTTTCGCAGTCGGTGACCACGATTAGTTCCGTGCACATGACATCTGAGACGGTCTGTTCTGTGTGGCGCATTGCTCTCTCCTATGCCGCGTCGGGGTCTCGCAGATCATGGTTTGCAAGTGGCGGTCCATCCACGCGCGCACAGGTGCTTAACGCAATTGGACGCACACAGCGTGGCCCGTACGCCTCACTTCGCCTCTCGCGTACGAACGCGATGCGTCTGGTGGCGGGAGTACTGCACGATTTTCGCGTTCGACTCTCGCTACTACATTCAGGCAAACGCCGGACCCCCACCCGGATATGGTATCCATCTTCGATGCCGAAACTCGAGCTAGCTGTGATGAGCCTGCGCTACTCGTCGTGGTCGATCAGACCCTACCTGGCGCTTGCGCACGCGGGCGTCGACTTCGATATTCGTACGGCGGACCTGCCCGAGGTCGCGCGCCAAGCCTCAACCGGCTCCATCGTACACGCCGATGCAGCCGCGGTAGGTCTGGACAAGCGCCGGGAGCTGGGCAGTGTCACCGGGTTGTTTCCGGTGCTCTGGGTCGACGGCGAGCCAATCCACGAGAGCCTGGCGATATGTGAATGGCTGGCCGAGAGCTGGCCGGACGTGCACTTGTGGCCGCGTCCGACTCGAGACCGGGCAATGGCGCGGTCGTTCTCATCTGAGATGGCGACGGGGTTCTCGAACTTGCGCACACACATGGGGTGCCACGTGTTCGCCCGTGTGCCCGGGTTCACACCGGACGACGCCACACGTGCCGAGATCGATCGTGTCTTCGACATCTGGCGCACGTGCCTTGGGCGCTCGGGCGGGCCGTTCCTGTTTGGCGACTTCGGGATCATCGACTGCATGTACTTCCCCGTGGTCACGCGCTTCCGCACCTACTGCGTGCCACTTCCGGATGACCTGGAAAAGTACGCGACCGCCATGGAAAGCTCGGCGCCCGTCCTGTCATGGCGCAAGCTGGCCGCCGTCGCACCGGCTATACCCGCCTACGACGAGCACATCCTGTCCCTCGGCGGAAACCCCGACGCGGAAGCACCGCGCTGAAGTTCTTTCGTACGGTGCTGGCCTTCGTGCGCCGCCGTCGCGCTTAGGCTACACTGGACGCTGTGGGGGCGCAGTTGTGGGGCGGAGTGATGGCGAGCTTTTTGTGCGCTTGTCTCAGCGCGCCGACTCCGGCCATGAGCTTCGACGATGGCGGCGCCGGCTCGGCGGATGCTCGGGTGAACGACGCCGACCCCAACGCGCCCGACGCTAACGTGAGCGATGCACGCATCTCTGGAAACACCCACTCCATGGATTTTCTGCCCGGAGCGGACCACTACCTGAACGTCCCCGACCAGGCCGGAACTCTGGGCCTTGACCCTGTCGACACCATGACCGTCGAAGCGTGGATCAACATCCACTTGCTCCCCGCAACCCAGCAACGTTACGCGGTGGTCGTTAAGGCCGACATCAACACGGACGAAAAGAGCTACGGCTTCGAGTTCAAGAACAATGGGGGCACCCCGCTCATGGAAGCGCGGGTCGAGGGCACCGACTCCACTGGCAACGCCTTGGACTCTGTGGGCTGGGTGTGGGCCGACTTCGAGGTCGGTACCTGGTATCACGTGGCGTTCACTTACGACATTGCCCCGGCGGCGGTCATCGATCGGTTCAAGTTCTACGTCAACGGCGTCGAAAATACGAACGCGTCGCTGCTCCAAGGTGGTGGCATCACGTCCATCCGCGACAGCATCGCGCCTGTGACCATCGGCTCGCGAATCAGCACGAAAGGGAATATGCAAAACCAGTTCGACGGTAAGATCGACGAGGTGCGCATTTGGGCCCGGGCGCGAACGCAGCCGGCCATCGCCGGTAGCTTCGAAATGCAATTAGAGGGCGGCGAGGAAGACCTGCTCGGTTACTGGCCTCTAAACAACAGCCTCACCGATGCAACAACGCGCGGCAACAACGCCACCATCGTGGGCGACCCCGCGCCAGAGTTCGTAACGGACACGCCCTTCTAACCCGGTGTCGTGAGCGTGATGATGAGCCAACCGCCCATGGCGACGGTCGACGGAGTGCCGCCTGATGCTCTAGCGTCTACGATTGTTGCCGCTTGAGCGTCTCGGAGGTGCACTCACTTGTACTGCACAGCGTCCACCTCGCGTTTTTCGTGATAGGACAACGGTATGAGGGTTTGCCTGGTGGGGATGGCGCTGGCTTTTGGCTGCTCGGGTGGCGTCAAGCCGGCGCTCGATGCACCGCGTTCGGACGCGAGAAAGCCAGTGCGCGCCGTCTGTATTGGCGACAATTACGCATCGGGATGGGTTACCGGAGGCGCCGACGGCACCATTCTTTGTGCCAAGCGAAAGCCGGGAGTCAAAACGGGCCCAGCCAAGCGTTGTTGGCGACTCGCCCCCGACGGCTCCCTGCACGCACATTCCGTGGTCACTGCTACAAGCTCAACGCGCGGGACAGGCAAGAAAACGGGTCACCCGCAGGACGACGATGCCCCGTGGACGGTTGAGAGCACCGACGGCGAACACTCGGCCACGGTAGCGAATAAAAAAGAGGTGGTGATCAAACGCCGAGGCAAGGTGGTCAGGTCCTGGAAGGGAGACGATGTCTTGCTGCTCCACATCAGGGGCGTGTTCCTGGTGGGCGACACGTTGTTCGTGCACAGCGCATTCGCTGGGCCGGCCGCAAACGTGATCCGGTTCCGCGTCGATGGCGGCCCTAAGCGTGAAGACGTGGCGATATATGGTGGCGGGGCGACTGTGATGAACAAACACCAGATCGTATTCAGCGATAATTCGGCGAGCAATTTTTCAATCTACGATGCGCGCACGCGCAAGTTCACCACGTTCGGGCGCACGCTGCCGAAGTTGACGGCGTGCACGAAGAAGATGCACAGCGATCTCGAGATCGATCTCGAACACGATGGCCTTTGCTACGGTGTCACCGACCCGGCCACCAAACGCTGCTGCGCGCAGCTGAGCGAGGGCGCACGCTGGAAACACTCGACTATGGCAGTCATGGACAAAGGCGAGATCGCGTTTATCCACGCCGAGAAACGCTTTGGTCAGGTCGGCATCTACAGTTTGAGCAAGAAGGCGATTACGCGCAACCTATGGTTGCGATGCACGACGGTTGGCAAGAAGCCGTAGTAGCGTCGGCCGCCTAGCTCTGGGTGGACTTCCGGCCCTGGCCCAATTAGCCTACATTCGTGTCTCCACCCATCAAGCTCTACGAGGTTCGCCAGGATCTAGTGTCTTCGGCGTTGCCCGATGTCGAGGCAGCTGTGGTTGAGCAGTTGGACAGCCTCGAGCTGGACGTGGTCGGCAAGTCCATCGCGATCACTGGGGGGAGCCGAGGTATCTGCAACATCGCACGCATTACACGCGCGGTCGGAGTCTGGTTGCGCAACCACGGCGCGACGCCGTTTCTGGTTCCGTGCATGGGCTCGCACAACGGGGCGACCGCCGAAGGTCAGCGGGAAATGCTCGAGAGCCTCGGGTTGACTGAGGCCGCCATGGCGATGGAAATTCGCGCCTAGATGGACGTCATCCGGCTCGACAGCGTAGCCAGCGGCGATGTCTATATGGACCGGCACTGTTTCGAGTCCGACGGCGTGCTCGTGCTCAATCGAGTCAAGTACCACACGTGCTTCGCCGGGCCAGTGCAAAGCGGTCTGATGAAGATGATGGTAGTGGGCATGGGCAAGATCAACTCGGCGGAGACGTTTCACTCCACGCCATCGGCTCAGATGAAACACATGCTGCTGGACATGACCGACGTGGTCCTGTCCTCGGGCAAGATCTTGGCGGGCCTGGCAATCCTCGAAGATGGCTTCGACCAAACCGCGGAGCTTCATGGGGTCGCGCCCGCTGACATCCCGGTCACCGAGCCGGAGTTACTGGTGCGTCACGGCGCCTACTTCCCGCGGCTACCGGTCGACCAACTCAATGTGCTCGTGGTCGACGAGATTGGCAAGACGTTCTCGGGCACCGGGATGGACACCAATGTCATTGGTCGTCGCGGTGTGCGTGGTCACGAGGACCTCACCAAACCCATCATCAAGGTCATCGCCGCGCTGGGACTCGCCGCAGCGTCCAAAGGTAACGCCATCGGGGTTGGTCTGGCAGATTTTATTACTCAGGGATTGCGCGATGCTATCGATGAGCACAAGACGCTCGTGAACGTGCTGACGACGGGCGAAATGTCTCGGGCGAAAATCCCGGCCACGTACGCGACCGCGGAGAGACTGTTGGACGCGATCAGGGGGCGGTTCGGTGATCGTCGTTGGATGTTCGTGCCCAATACGTTGCACTTGGATCGACTGCACGTTTCCGTCGATCTAGTCGACGAGCTTGCCGCTCATCCACGATGCACTGTGCTAGGTGAGACTCCTCTGCAGTTTGTCGACGGTCGTCTGCATATCCCGAGCGCGTCGCATAGTTGACGTAGGTCAAATAGGGGCGAGGCCCTGTTCCCCGATTCGGGAATGTCAGCGGCGCCGCATCTGACCATCACTTCACGCGCGCGAGCTGACAAAGGCCTTTGTCGCAGACGGCCTTCACTCGTCTCGGGAGTATGCCGCCGCACCCGAGGCAGGTGGGTTCGGCGGTTTTACAGAACTGCTTTTGGAACTCGGAGCGGTGCGCAGCGTTTAGGGCACGCACCAAGGAAACGGGTGCTTCCCCGCAGGTGCCGCAGCACGCTGCGATTTGGACCCTGCACTGACGGTCGGCGGTACATTGTGCCCAACGTGTTCCTGGGGGATTGCGTGGCATGGCTTTGGCGGCTTTGGGCTTGGCGATCTCGGCGCCAGTATTCTTGCGTGGAGCGTCCACCGGTTTGATGGCGCCTCCTGGATGATCTGGGCAACCGTCCTCGTCTTCGTTTCCGTTCTTGGTCTCAGCCGCGTTGGGACATTTGTCTTGTGCGTCGGGGATGCCGTCCTGGTCGTTGTCTGCATCCGGGCATCCGTCAGTGTCCTTGTAGCCGTCTCTGTCTTCGGGGGCATTCGGACACATGTCGCTCGCGTCTGGGATGCCGTCCTGGTCGGCGTCACTCGAGCCAAGAGCGCCCAACGCTCCACCGCATCCGATAACGCAGACGACAAACACACCGAACAACACCCGTTTTATCACCCAGCGTACGTAACACGGGGCGGTGCGCTCCGCCACGTAAGGTAGACAAGCGCACGAAAGCATCGGCGACGAGGTTCCAGCACCAGCGTACGTGACGGGCACGTTTCAGCAGCGCCGCTGGATCTCGCAATACGGCGGCTATAGGTCCTCCCGAGCCAGGCTCGCGCCGTACCAAGGATAACCTGGGCCGTATATGGCTTCGGTGTTGGCGACGAACACAGGCTCGACGGTAGAGACGGCAACTGCGACGTTACCGAGGATGACTTGCCAAGCTTCCTGGCTACGCACACAGAGCGTCTCCGTGTTGCGCGCGACGGGAAGCGTGACCCGACAACTCCAGTCCGGGCCAATGATGTGTAGGTTCGCCCTGATGTCGTAGACGGGGAGTTCCCAGTCGCGGGTCGAGCCGCCGGGGTCGGCCTCGATGTCGAGCACGACTTGGCAGTGGCGCTCGGTTTGTTTGGTCAGCCGGTATTGGTGTTTTCCACTGAGCTTGGTTTGGTAACGGTAGCCCAGCGGTTCGAACGTAGCGATGATACCGGTTTTGACGCCCTGCACGCGTTCGCTCTCGGCCGGCCGTTCACCGTGGAATCGGTTCGTGGATGTACCCTGGGGTGGCGCGCCCAACTCCAGAGCCGCCAGCACGTCGGCGGCTGAGTGTTTGAGCGTTGAGCGGATGGCCGTTCGCCGCACGTCTATGTCCGGTTCGCGGACCAGCTCGATCGTTTCGCGTTCCACTTCTCCGAGCCCGCTAATGATCACCGCTACCGGTCCGGATAGCGCAGACACCGCGGTGGCGGTGTCGGGTGGGGGTGGGGTAAACACAGCTGCCGATAGCTTCGCGGTGCCAAACCAGTTGTTCACGACGATCTCCGCACCGAGTCCTTCGGCCGGCTTGGCCACGCTGCGCTCAGCGGTGCGTTGGTCATCGGGGACACCTACGAGGTCGAACTCGGACAGCGGGCCGAAGGCCATCATCACCTGATGGACATCAAAGCGGTGGGGGACACCGTCGGCGATTTCAGTTAGCGTGTCCCAGTCCCAGTCAACGTTCGCAACCGGGCTGAAGCGATAGCTGGAGTCCCACTGAGGCTGCAGGTCGATTAGGCACTGGGGGGGCTCGTTGTGTGGCACGGGCTCATCGACCAGATCGAATGTCGCGCCGCTCGTTTGGAGCGCCTCATATGCCAAGTCGTGTTGGCCGGGCAACAGCGGAATGGCCAGCGGGATCTGCTTGAGCAGCGCGTAGACCTCCCTGCGGGACAAACCTGTGACGCCCCGAAGCGTCTTCGACACCTGCGCTTGGTCACGGCCGACCGATGTCAGAACGATCGTGGGCCTCGTCTGATTGCTGGACGCTAGCCGACCCAGCCACGGAAACGCTTTGACAATACGCGGAACGCCTGGCTCGGGGGTGCCCTCGTTGTCCTCGATGTAGACTTGTACTGGCGGCGCGTTGTCGCCCAACGCGTCTCTCACAGCTCGCACTACGTCGCCCAGCGAACGCCCGCCAACGGCGATCTCGAAAACCCTCTTAACGTACATCGGCGGCAGCATTACGCGGAGCCTGTATCAGCAGCCATCCGTCATTTGATGCATTTGTAGCGCGACGTGCATCGGTCATAGAACTTCACTTGGCCGCGCAGGGTCACCTGACCGGAGGAGTTGGCGCACTTTGACGTGATGTCTTTCATGATGTCTTTGGAGCCCCAAGGGGCCTTGCCCAGTGTGCGTGATTGCACCTTCTTCGTGTACCAAGTCTGCAGCTTGCTCACGTATCCCGCAACCTGCCCGGAGCCTTTGCGGTCGCCGCGTGGTTTGAACTCGATGACTAGACAATTGCGCGGCTGAAAACAATCCGGGCGTGTGCTACCGGTTGGAAGCGTCTTGTCGCGCACTGTGCAAGTGCCCATCGTTCTGTGTTTTTGCTTGCCGTACTCGATTGCGTACTTGGTGAACGGGTGGCGCGCGCCTGCGAGAACCTGATTGCGCTGGGCGCCGCGCAACTTACTGTTGCTATCCTTCATCGGCGCGTAGATCGCCTCTACCTTCGACCTGAGCGACGTGTCTTCTACCAACTCCTTTTTGGTCTTGGCGAGCTCCGAGAACCTCTTGACCAGCAGATCTATTTTTGTCAGCGCATTGCGCTCCATCGTAGCGGCGAGCCCTTTGGCCGCCGAATAGTTGGGCGTCTCGTTGGGTTCCGACTCCACACCGCACAACGTGTCTTCGACCTTCTTGATCTCGGCGCAGCTCCACTTGAACACCGCGACCGCCTCTTTGAGCCAGGTCGCAGAGGTTTTCTGCCAGTTCGAGAACACCTCTTTCGAGGATTTTGCCGCCCCCTCCAGCTCCTTCGCTAGCGCGTCCGGCACCTTGTCGCTGTTGTTGTCGTCCAGGCACAGTTTGGCTTCGTTATTGAAAGCGCCGACCAAGCTGTTGGCGCGGCTCGGGTCCGAGTCCTTCTTGGCGAGCTCGGTCTGAAGCTTGGCGACCTCCGTGGTCATGTCATTGCAATCGCTCGGCGAGGCCAGGGCGCTCTGTGCGGTGCCCAACCAAGAGAACGCGAAAGCTGCGACGATAGCTATTGTCCGTGGTGCTCTAGCGGCCATAGATTTTCTCCCACGCGGCGTCCGCGGCTGTGTATGCCTTCAATGCGTTGCGGCACTGTTTGATGTGCCTGTGCAGCTTTCCCTGTAGGCCTTTGAGCTTGCCCTGGCGTTTCTTCCGTTCGGTCACGAGCCTCGGCCACCCGCGGGCCTTGTCCTTGATCTTCTTGGCCTGGCTCATGTGCCACTTGAGTTCTTGATTCCGGTCCTTGGCGGCTCGGCTCATCTGCTTGCATTTGTCCACGGCAGTTCGCTTGGCGTCCATCGCTTTGCGCTTTGCTGCTTTTCCGCGGCCGCCCTGGTTCTTGAACTTCCGCATGACGGCCAGCACGCGCGGGTGTTTTTCGCCGAGGGCGACGCGGTCGCACGACTTGTGTACGCCTTCGAGGGCGCGCTTCCAGTAGTCCAGGATGCCGTTCGCCGAGTTGTGTAGGTTGGACTTCACGTCCCGCCACTTGCCGTCATCCGCGGAGAACCGCTTGGTGTCACTGCGCTCGCGCTCGACCTGGGACTTGTCGTTGTCGCCCTTTTTGATTCCTTTGCGGATCTTGTCCCCAACCTGCTTGGCGAACTTGGGCAGTTGGTCGAGGTTCTTCGGATCCTTCTGGCCCTCGAACTTCTTGGCCATATCGAGCAACTTGCGCTCGACCTGTTTGCACTTGGGCGGCCCTTTGTCCAAGCGGTACTGATACGACTTGAGCCGCTTGAATGCCGACAGGGCGGACTTGAGGTCGCTTACGTAACGCGGCCACTTGTTGACGATTTCGTTGGCGCGCTTGTGTTTACCCTTGGCGTACTTGAGACGCCCGAGCCCGTTGTTGATCTCGCGTGCGATCGACTGCGCCGAGCTGATCTTACTCGAGGACTTGGTGCGGTGGACGTCCCGTACATAGCCGGCTAGCTTGCCGACGTTGTCGTTTAGTTTTCGGATGATCTTGTCGCGGTCCTGGCTGCCGCGGGAGAGCTTTTTGATCGCTTTTTCGACGAGCGGGTGCCGCTCCCAGCGCTCGAAGTACTGGCACGAACGCTTGGCTTGATCGTAACGCTTCTTCCAGTGCCCGAAGATGCGGTCGGCTCCGCGGTGTAGCTTGTCCTTGACGTACGACCAGTTGTTGGTGCTCTCGGAGAATCGCTTGGCGTCGCTCTTGTAGCGCTCGAGCTCGCTCTTCTTACGTTCGGCTTTCTTGAGCTTCTCGGCAATGGGCTTGCCGATTTGCTTGATGTAGCGCGGGATCTCCTTGAGGCCCTTCGGGTCGTTGGGCTTAACGTACTGCTCTAGCTTGCGCTCGAGCTTCCTGGTTGCGTCGTCGCAGTGCTTGGCCAGTTTGTCGACTGACCGCTGCTTGTCCTTGAGCTTGCGCAGGTTCTTGGCCGCGTCTTTGAACTTGCTGATGTAGCCAGGGTAGCGATACGTCATTTCCTTGGCCTTGGAGTCGCTTTCCTGCACTCCCTTGAGCTTGTCCAGGTAGCTGCGCGTGTCGTCGACCTTGCGAATCGCATAGCCGATGTCACTCGAGGACGAGTCGCTCTCGATGCCGTCGAGGTAGCCACTGGCGTCCTTTAGTAGGCGTTCGATCTTGTTGATGTAGTTGCGCCGATCGCTGGACTTGTCCGCGGTAGCGACGACCAACCCGAGTCCGAGTGCCGCGATGACAACGGCCGCACCTAACAACGTCTTGATGTGCATGCGCGCAAGTTAGCCGGGGAATTGTGCGTTGGCAACGTGCAGTTTGCGTGTCGACGCGACATCGGTAGCGCCGGTGGTTGGACTGCGGATTGCTACGCCGGACGCGCGTGTCAATAAACGGTAAGCGGCATGGCGGCACATTTATGGCGCTAATCCGAATCGTCGACCGCCAGTTCTCTGGCCAGTCGCTCAGAGCGTCAATGTGCAGATTTCTGGCCGTGGGCTGCGAGCTTGGTTCAGTGTCCGGGCGCTGGAAATTTCGTGCCAGACGGTCGAGCGACGTGAAATTGACGCGTGACAGGCGCAACTTTCGGCGCTAGAAGCCGATACCTAAAACCTGTGGAGAATCTCATGAGACAACAATTGCCGATCCTCTTGGTCACGTCAGTGGTCGCGCTCGCTACGGGCTGCTCGGTCGGAGGCCAGCTCGGCATGCCCTCGCTGACGACGACGAGCACCTCGCCCAGGGGCGCTCGGGCGCCCGCTACCAGGTTTCTGACCGTCCCCGACGTGAAGGGCCTATCGGAGGCGGATGCGGTCGCGAAGCTGCGTAGCGTGGGCATCACGGGCAACATCGAGGTGAAGCGTCCGTCGCAGGCGGGCAAGGTCCATATGTCCATCACCGGTTGTGCCTGGAACTCGTCGGGGCTGCCGAGCAAGTACGCCGACGGCGCCGTGTGCTTCCAGAACCCGTACGCGAACAAGCGCAGTTCCACCCGGCTGTCGGTGCGCTTGGAGCTGGCAGAACGAACCTCCTACGTTGCCATGCCGATGCCGAACGTCGTGGGTATGTCCGCTGAACGGGCCAAACGCCCGCTTCACCGCCGCGGATTCAAGAAGATTGAAACTCAGATCGTCGCGGACAAGGGGTGTCGTCCCGGCATCGTGTGCCGTCAAAACATCAAGCCGAACAAACGGGCAGTGTTCTCGCTGCGCAAGACTCTGTTCGTTGGTCGGTCAAAGGTAGAAGCAAAGCCGGACGTAAAGAAGCCGGACGTAAAGAAGCCGGACGTAAAGAAGCCGGACGTAAAGAAGCCGGACGCCAAGAAGCCGGACGCCAAGAAGCCGGACGCCAAGAAGCCGGACGCCAAAGATCCGGACGAGAAGAAACCGGACGAGAACCAACCGGACGCGAAGAAACCGGACGAAAAGAAGCCTGAGAAGAAGCCGGACGACTACTTCTAGTGTGACTCCCCGGATCGTTGTCGTCTGCTAACCGAGGACCCGTTAGTCGGTCCCAGCGTTGAATCGCGTAAGACGTATCATTGCCGCAGCTCCGCCGGCATGGCGAGGGGACTGGAAGACTGTGAGGCACGTGGCCAGTCGTCTGCGATTTGCCGTTCCTGAGCGTGAGCCATGCCGACGGTCGCGTAGGTAACGCGCGTTACCTGTTGGTCGCGTCAAACGACGAGTTGTAGCCCCTGATGCATCGTGTGTGGTTTGGCCGGCGACAACGGCAGCGGCCAAGTACCTGGAGGCGTGAGTGTTTGCGTTGGCACGTTGGTTGCGAAGGGCATCGCACGTGTTGCGACACCCCGACAGGAAACGGCACTGCCAATCGATCACATCGGATTGCTGCGTTCTCTACCGGCTCGTGTCGTAGCCGACACCAACACGCACCTTGACTCGGTGACGGCTTCGCTGAGCGAAGTGCTGTCACCCAACCCAAATCACAGGAAAACGAATTGAAACACACACAGCTTTTGCATGATGGAATTAGAGTGGCTCGGCGTAGTCGCTGGACCGTTCGGTTTGGTGCCTTCGTCTCGCTCGCCGCACTCGCGGCGGGTTGCGCAGTCGATGCAACCGAGGAGGATACGGACACCGAAGTCCGCCTCGAAGCTTCTTGGGAGCCGGTCGCGAATGCAGCAAAGATCTCTGCCGTAGCCATTTCGGACTCCAAACGGATCTTGCACATGAGTGAGAAGACGCGGCTGGTGGTAGCCGACCAGGCAACCACCGACCGCACCTGGTACGCGGCCGACGGCCAGCGCTACGAGGCGCTATATGTCGCACCGACGGGACAGGCTTTTGGTCGTCGCGGCGATGCCAAGCATTGGCGGCAGCCCGACGCCGAAGTTGGTCGTGGTTCGCTCGGCTTTCTCGAGGACAAGACTGGCGTTGTCGCCGACGCGATGGGCGTGCAGCGTTTGGCCTTGACCAATGAGCCGACGGACGGCGTGGCGAAAGCACGTATCTCAACCGACTGGACGATCGACCGGCGGTCACGATTTGGTTCGATCCGTCAGCTGAGATCGTCGCCACTCCGAATGGTTGGCGCGTTGAGCGGGACCGGTAACACGCAGGACGGCGGCTGCACGGGCACGAAGATCGGTCCGCGGGCGGTCCTCACCGCGGCCCATTGTGTCATGAATAGCAGTGGCAATATCACTACGAGCGGTTGGTTCAATCCGGGGCAGACCAACACGCAGCGACCCTTTGGTTCAATTCGCTGGAGCGGCGTGTTCCTGCGCGACTGGCGCGTTCACCGCAAGTATGACTACGCGGTGCTCTTCCTCACCGACAGTTCGACGGCGGTCGGTTTGGGTTGGCTCGGCGTTGCCTACTGGAACGGCGCTTCGGGTTACACCGGCCGCGGCGCGAGCTTGCATGGCTACCCGTGTGGCGCGAACCGCGGCTGTGGCCAGACCACAAGCCAACGGTGCAAGGCATCACCGCGGTCGGATAAGCGCTGCGACGGTTGGATGTATTCGCACTCACGCAACCTGTGGGACAACTCCTACCGCGGCGACCACCTGCTGCAGTACGACCACGACATGTCCAGCGGGCAGAGTGGTTCGTCGGTCTACGTAAAGCTGTCGTCCAACGACCGTCGCGTGGTCGCGGTCAACACCCACTCGTGGAGTGGCGTGTCCATGGGGCCGCGCTTCCGCTCGTCCATGTGGAACGACGTGTGTACCTGGATCGCAGCGGTACCCAGCGCCTTCGGGGTTCACGGTAGCTGCAACTAGACGCTTTGAACGTTGCGCACACGGCCGGTTAGCTGGTCGTGTGCGTCTTTCGTTTCGGGTGGCACCGCGCCGTTGCTAGCGCTGCCCCGCATGTCCCCATGGGTGGCCTTTGAGTATGCGCTCGGCGGTGCGGCGCTCTTCTTCCTTCAGCTTTCCCGAAAATCCGCGGTCGAGCGCCGCCGCGAACTTGTTGGCGGAGTCAAAACGGTCCTTTGGATCCTTTGCCAGCGCTATCGCTAGCACGCCATCGACATCGCGCGGCAAGCCATCGACCAGTGCGCTCGGTCGTGGTGGCTGGTTGTAGACAATGGCGAACAGTTTTTGTGGCAGGTCATTGCCGACGAACGGCGGCCGCGCCGTGATCGCACGATACGCCACGGCCCCTAGGGAGAAGATATCGGACAGGTGAGTCACGTCGGCACCACGGGCTTGCTCGGGCGACATGTAACCCGGCGTGCCCACCACCGCTTGCTGGGTGAGCGTTCCTTGTGAGCTTGCGAGCTTTGACACACCGAAGTCGAGGATCTTCCACACACCAGGTGCTTTGGCGCTCGGCCGGTGCTCGAATAGGTTCTGGGGTTTCAAATCCCGGTGGATGATTCCCGCGCCGTGGGCGCTGTCCAGCCCCCGAGCGATCCCGTGCAGCATGGCCACGGCTGCTTTGCGATCCAAACGATGCTGCTTGCGCAGGATCGCCGCCAGATCGTCGCCGTCGAGCAACTCCATGGCGATGTACGGAATCGGCACGTCAGCGAGCTCACCAACACCGAGGATTCGTACGACATTCGGCGACGTGAGACTTCCCGCCGTCTCACCTTCCCGAAGGAACCGCTTGAGCATGTTCGCTTTGACGAGGGTCTCGGGGCGCAATAGTTTGATCGCAGCCCGCTGATCGTCTTTGGCTCGCCGTGCCGCGTACACTTCGCCCATGGCGCCGCGACCGATGATCTCTTGCAACTCATAGTCACCGGCGCTACTGCCCGTGAACCGACCGCGGCGTCCCGCGCCGGCGTGGAGCAGCTGTTCCAGGTCTTCTTGCGCCTCGGCGAGTAGAGCCTCTCGTTGCGCGGCGAGCCGAGTGGCGTCGGCCGCGGCTGTCATGGCGTCCGCCATCGTGCGTCTGGACACCCGGGCCATCCACAGGGTGAGTACGAGCACGAGCGGGGCCAGGGCGACGAAGAATAGCTTGCTCACGAACGGTACGCTGTTGGCGTGGACGACGCCTGGGTCGTGCAGTACGCCCGCCGTGATCAGCGCGGCGAGCAACGCGTAGCCACTGATCGCGTACACCGGGATCGCGAGAGCGTGGCGGCGGTCCATGCCCATGCCAATGAACGTCAGGCCCAGAGTGACTACCAACGTCGTGGGAGAGAACACGCCGAGGAAGTACTCGATCTCGAAGGACGCAGTGGCGGCGACGTAACCGAACACGCGAAAGACCGTGGCGTTGTACGTGCCTCGGACGCAGCGCACTAGACACCAGACCGCGGTGCCGCCGAGGATGATCAGCGACGACGCGAACGCGATGCTGTTCCATCGTTCGCCGTCCAAGAATGGCAGAAACGCCAGCGCCGACAGGCAAAGCATGATCACGGTCAACGACCAGCCGCGTGCGCGGGCGACCTCTTCGCTATGCAGCGCTTTGGCGACGGGCTCGGCCCAGTCTCCGGTGGAGCGAGCCGGAGCGTCTCCGGCGGACGACGAACCTTCGCTGCCCGATGACGAACCACCCGTGACCGTTTCCGCCGTGCCTATGGGTGGGTCAGCAACCGTGAGCGTCTGCGTCGCAACGTCCAGCGAATGTACGCCGCTACCGATGTGACTCTCCGCGTGTGCGCCGCAAGGTCTGCAGTTTAACCCTGCCGACGCCCGGTGCCAAATGCGCCCGGCTCGTGTAGGGGCGAATGCGACCTGGGTACGACCAGTGGACCGTCGGCGGGCTCCTACCCGTGGGCTATAGGCAGCAACACTTGCAGCCGACCACGTACCGGTGCGCCTGTCGGTGAGAGCTGCTTGGAGGGCTCGTCGCGCTCTACGAGCGGAAGCTGTCCAGATCGAGGGAGTACGACTCGATCCAGCGGTAGATCTGTTGTCGGCGGACGCCGAATTGTTTGGCGACGCGTTCGACCCGTCCGTGGTGATCTTGAAGCGCTGCAACCAGCACTGGCTGAGCGGGTTTGCGTGCGCGTTGTTTCGGCTCTGCTGATGCTGGTGCCTGCGTGGCTTGCTTGGCCCCGGTGACGAGCTGGCGCTGGGCGTTCAAGAACGCCTCGATTGCCGGGCTCAGACCCAGGACGCCGTCCTTGATGCTGGCCACGTTGGCCAATAGACATTGCTGCAGCGCGCGGATGTTGAGCGGCCATGGCCCGGCGAGAAACGCCCACAACAGATCTGTCGATAGTGCGACCCCTTCGTGTCCAGCGTTGGCGAGCAGGGTGCGAGATAGCCAGGCTAGATCTTCGCGACGCTGGTCGAGGCCGGGAACAGTCACGATGCTGCCATAAAGCCTGGCGAACAAGTCTTCGCGAAACGTGCCGTTGGTGACAAGCGCTGTGATGTTTTCGTTGGTCGCACATACGACACGGGGAGCGCACGCGATTTCTTCGCTGCTGCCGACAGGTCGGATACGGCCTTCTTGGAGCGCGCGTAGAAGTTTGGGCTGTAGCGATAGCGGGAGCGTGGTGATTTCGTCGAGGAACAGGGTGCCGCCGTCCGCTCGTTGAAACAGTCCTTCGCGGGGCTTGTCGGCGCCGGTAAACGCGCCGCGGGTGTGCCCGAATAGCTCGGACTCGGCGATCTGCTCTGAGAGCGTGGCGCAGTTCAATGGCACCAGCGGCCCACTCCGACCGGACAAGCGATGGAGCTCTTGAGCAACGCGTTCCTTGCCGGCCCCCGATGGACCGACGATGAGCACCGGAAGGGCGTGAGCAGCTGCCGCTGACACCTGGGCGCGCAGCCCGTGGGCCGCGCTGCTGATTCCGCCCAGGAGCGTCTTCGGGTCTCCTTGGTGGAACGGAGCTTCGATGGTGAAGAACAAGAACGTGGAGCCGACTTGCACGACTTCGCCTTTTGACAACGTCGCTTCTTGGACCCGCTCGCCAGCGGCAAACGTGCCGTTCTTGCTGCCCAGGTCGCGCACACTCAATCGCTCGTCGCCGACGCTCACTTCCAGATGTTTGGTTGATACTTTCGGGTCGTTTAACGGAACCTGGCCGAAGTCCGGTTGAGCGCGGCCGATGACCAGTGGTTCGTTCGGTGCCAGCGACACACGTTGGCCAATCAGGCTCGGGTTCGGGCTGGCAATGACGATCAGACAGGGGCCGGGTAGGGGGCCGCCGACGCCTCCGTCGGGTTGGGCCTGCGTCTCTGTCAGCGGCACAGAGCTCAGTATGCCATCGTCTGTGTTCACGCCACCAGTGAGCTTCCGCCATATGTGGTCGCGGATGACTCTACTTGCAGAACGCGTCATCTCTGTTTCCATAGATGCTCACCTCGCCATCGAAACCGTGGTTGCGGAGCTGCGTTGCGACTTGTTGTGCGGCACACGTCGGTAGCGAGTGATTCTGCCGAATGTGCAACCGGCCGCCGAGCTCCACGAACTCGGGCAACTCGAGCGACCGTAGGGACGAATTGCGCACGATCTCTAGATCGTCTCCGACCAGCTGTTGCAGTCGGGCGGCCTTTACGTCGAGCAGCCTCGGGTTGTCTGCGATGGTGACCAACCCTACGCTGCGCAGCGAGCTGAGGCTGTCCAGGCTGACCAGCGCGTCGTTGTCTTCGATCACTAGCCAGCCCAGGTCTTGGACCACGCGCAACCATTCAATCCACTCCAGCGCGGGGTTAGATACGATGGCGATCGAGCCGACGCTCTGTATGCCCAGTAGGCTGTCGGTGTCTACCAACGCGGCGTTGGAGCCGAAGACGATCGATCCGCCGACTTCGCGGAGTCGCTCGAGCCCATCAGCGGTTTCGAGTTTGGGGTTGTCGCTGATGTGAAGGCTGGAGTTGACGGACTCTAGACACTCCAGAGCGCGCAGGTCTGTCCACTCGGTCGAAGCGACCACAACATCGCCGGTGACAGCGGTGATCGTTCGCAGCGACTCCAAGTCGTGCTCGTGCACATACAGGGTGCCGGAGTGAACGTTGGCCGCGCACCGAGGTTTCGCCTCCTCCTGGGGCATGTCGCATGCGCCGATGGTTAGAGCCGTGAGAGCCAGGGCGAAAGTGGTCAGGGTTGTCTTCGTCATCGTCATGCCCGGTTGAATTGCACGGGCCGTACCGGCCGAAAATCCGGCTAAGTGTCCGATTGGAAAGGCGGGTCTCCAGCGAGTGGCCCGTATCGTTACAAACGGAGACGTCTCCGTTTCGGGTACGCTCGGCAATATGGAGGTGCTTCGCTCTGAACGGTTTCGTGTCGAGCGCGAGCTCGGTGCGGGCGGGATGGGCGTCGTGTACCGAGCGCGCGACCTCGAGCGCGACCAGCCAGTGGCGCTGAAGACGTTCCAAGCCCTGAGCGGTCAGGCCATCTACCGACTCAAGCAGGAGTTTCGCGTGCTCGCCGATGTTCGGCACGACAATCTGGTGCGCCTCGAAGAGCTGCACGCCGATGACGACCAGTGGTTCTTTACGATGGAGCTTCTGGATGGCGTGAGCTTTCGCAGTCACGTCCGTAGCTCCGATGAAGAAGACGATTCCGCGGTCGTTCCGTCGATGACAGCGACGGCCGGCGACACGGCCGCTGCGGCCAACACCCCTGTCGGGCGCAACCTCACGGGCATGGTTGACGAGGAGCGACTACGCGATGCGCTGCAGCAGTTGGTCACCGGCGTTGCGCATCTGCACCGCCAGGGCATCGTGCATTGCGACATCAAGCCATCCAACGTGATCGTTACCGGCCACGGGCGCGTCGTCCTTCTCGACTTCGGATTGTCTCGGGTGTGGGCAGACGACGACTCTAGCGGAAAAATCGAAGGCACCGTCGCGTACATGTCGCCCGAACAGGCTCGGGGCGACCAACCCAGCCCAGCCTCCGACATGTATGCCGTCGGCGTCATGTTGTACGAGTCACTCGCCGGCAGGCTGCCGTTTACCGGCACGGCCGTGCAAGTCTTGGCGGAAAAGCAGCGAGGCAGTGCGAGCCCACCGAGTGCACACACCGCCGGTGTGCCAGACGACCTGGACACCCTGTGCGCCGCACTATTGCAGCACGACCCGGCCAAGCGTCCGAGCAGTGCGCAGGTGTTGGAGCTGATGGACGCACCCGCGACGTCCGGCGTTTACGAGGAGCACTTCGTTGGCCGGAAAGCGCAGCTGGCGTGGTTGCACGAGCGCTCCAACCCTCAGGGGTTTTGTCAGGCCCTGATCATCGGTGAGGCAGGATCTGGGAAGACCGCGTTGGCCCGTCGGTTCGCCGCTGATCTGCAAGAGAACAGCACGACGGTTGTTCTTCGCAGCCGCTGCCATGAACAAGAAGCCGTGCCGCTCAAAGCGCTCGACGGCATCGTCGACGATCTCAGCCATTGGTTGATGACGCGCCCCGAAAGCGACGCAGTCCGGCTGATTCCGCCAGAGATTGCTCCGCTCGTGCGCGTGTTTCCGGTACTCGAACGCGTGCCCGCGGTTCGGGCTCTCCACCTCGGCCGAGAGTCGGCTGGTACCATCGAACAGCTTCGTCTCTACGCATCTGTGGCACTTCGCCGGATGCTCACCGCCATCAGCGAGCAGTACGGTTTGCTCTTGCTCATCGACGATCTGCAGTGGGTAGACGACGCGAGCCTCGAGTTCTTGCGCGTTGTGTTGCCAGAGCGCGACACCGTGCCCAACGCCATGTTACTGGCGACCGCCCGGCCTACGTTGGGCGAGCGAGACTTCGCTGACCTGCTGCCGGTATTCGACGAACTCGAACTGGCGGGCTTGACCGACGAAGCAGCGTTGGCGTTGCTCGAGGTCAGCTATGGGGCGGAGGTCATGCGAGAGACCGCCGCTGAGTTGATTGCCGAAACGAAGGGGCATCCGCTGCTGATCGAGGAACTCGCCCGGTACCGGGCAACCGGTGGTACCGAAACGGATATCACCGTGCAGGGAGCGCTCGCCCACAGGATCGAGCGGCTAGGAGAAACGGAGCGCGCAGTACTCGAAGCGGTGTGCGTCGGCGGTACCGCGCTCACGCTGGAGATGCTTCGCGAAGCCCTGGGGCTTTCCCGGGCCAACTGTGACGCTGCGGCCCAACAGTTGCGCGTCGACAAATTGGTCCGTCGCGATTCGCGGGCGCGCACTCGCTGGCTCGAGCCCTATCACGATCGGGTACGCGAGACGATTGAACAGTCCCTGGAGGGGAGCAACCGGCGCAGCGGACTGCACCTGAGTCTGGGCCGCGCCCTGCTAGCGAGGCAGGCCTCGATCTTCGCTATCGTTGGCAACCTCAATCGAGTGCGCGACGAGTTCGCAGACAACGAACGTCTCGCGGCCCTGAACCTACAGGCTGCCGAAGGCGCATTTCGCGCGACCGCCCATCAGCAGGCACTCACCTACGCTCTCGTTGGCTTGGAGATGACCAGCGATGACGCGGAACGTTTCAAACTGGGCGTTATCCAGATGGAGTGCGAGTTCACCGTGGGCCGAAGAGACGTCGCCCGCAAGCTGTTCGACGAGCTCAAGCTCATTGCGGCCGGGCCGACGCAAATTGCCCGCGTCTACTGCGCCAAGATGGATCTGGAAACCACCGCCGACAACGACGACATCGGCATGTCGCACCTTTTCGAGGCGCTGGCCAGGCTCGATTGGAAACTGCCAGCGCGCGTGGGCAAGCTGCGTTTAGTCAGCGCCATGGTTGGAGCACTTTTGGCCATACGTAAGCTCCGTCCGTCTGACGTGGTGAACTTGCCGGACAACGAAGACGAGCACTTCGCCTGTGTCTCCGACGTGATCCAGTCCGGGATCGTTTCGCTCTACCGAATCTCCCCGGTGCATCAGCAGATCCTGCTGTCTCGGTCCCTGAGGTCGATCGCCCGTCACGGCGCAGTACGCGGATCCAGCGGCACGCTCACCTCTTTGGCAGTCGGGATGTGCGGGCTGTTCTCCAAGTTGCGTTACGGCCACGAGTTGGCGAAAGCGGCGCTGAAGCTCGCCGAGCGCCGTGGCGATCCGCTCACCCCGGTAAAGGCGGTGTATGCCCAGTTCATCAGTCACTGGGTCAAACCACATGACCAGATGGACGCGATCACGGCAGACGCCTACGAAGTGGCGGCTCGTGAGGGCTTCTACCTCTTCCTCAGCACGCTTCGGATCGGCCCGGTGTACGCCAGGGGAGTTTTCTGTCGAGACACGCACGACCTGCATCAGATCGCAACCACCCTGCGTGACGACAGCACTCGGATCGGCTGGATGGACAATGTGCACGTAGCCAACTGCGAGTTGCAATGGCTCGCGTCGATTACGGGAGAGGTCGATGGCGATCTGATGGAGGCGTTCGACGCGGTCGCCGCACCGATCACCGCGAAGATGGCGATGGCGAGCGCCTTGCTTCCGTACACCCGGGCCCGTCTCCATTATCACTTCGGCGATCGCGCCGCCGCCTGGGGGTGCATGGTCGAGGCGGATGAGCACAAGAACATGCACTTGTCGTCGTCCCTCGGGATTTCCGCCGTGTTCTACAAAGCCCTGGCCGCCCGAGCTGCGTATGCCCAGACGAGTTGGTGGCGTCGGCGGAGGATGCGCAGCTCCATGCGCTACGCGCGCAAGCGGTTCCGCCAGTGGGCAAAGGTGTGCCCCGACAATTTCGAGCCCATGAGTGTCGTGCTCGAGGCAGAGTTATCTCGCCTGGGCCGATCCCAAAAACGCATTCGCGAACGCTTCGACAACGCGATCAAGGTATGCACCGGTCATCGAAGTTGGCGTTTGCTCGCCATGACTCACGAGCTGTACGCCGAGGCCTTGGGAGACGACCCGACTGCCGCTGTCCACATCGAGCAAGCGCGCACGGCGTGGGACAAGTATGGCGCGCCTGCGTTGGCTCAACGTCTGAGCCCTCAGATGAGACGTCTCAGTTCCTGACGAAACGTCTCCAGGCGTGGGGCGAGCACGTGGAACTAGCCGTTTAGCTGAAGCCGGGCGCCGGCATGATGGATGCACTGCATCCCAGCATGACCTCCACGCCTACCAAGACAGCAATCGCAATCAGTCTGTTCGTCACTTGCCTGGTCAGCGCCGCGTGCGTTGCCGATTCGGAGGAGGCGGCCCCGAGATGCGGGACCGAGGTCTATCACGGCACCCTGGACATATCGGTGCACGGGCAAGACACACTCAACCATTACTCGGTCGTAAAGGGTGACGTGGTGATCGGCGCGACCACGTGGATCAATCTCGAGCCTCTACGGTGTCTGCAGTCCATCGAGGGAGACCTGACAATTGTGGGCAACCAGGAGATGAAGACCGTCGATGGCGCGGAGGCACTGCGCGACGTCTGGGGCACAATCACGATCGCCCACAACAACAATCTTGCACACACGCGGGCTTTCGCCGGTCTCGAACTCGCAGGCTCGATCGTGATCGCGGCCAACCATAAGCTCGACGGGCTGAGCTGGCTGAGTAACTTCGAATCGCTGGCCGCCCTAATCGTCGCAGACAACAACTCGCTCATGAGCCTGAGCAGCTTGGCAACACTCCGTGCCGTCAGCAGCCTGCGCATCGTGAACAACTCGAGTCTTGGCGCTATCAACGCCAGCGGCCTGCAATGGATCGCCGACGGTGACCTGGATATCGCGCACAACGCCGCCCTCGGCTCTGTAGACCTCTCGCAACTAATGCGGCTCGACGGCGGCCTCAGAGTTCGGTCGAACACCTCGCTATCCACGTGTATCCCACATGGCGTCGCCGACCGACTCGTTGCCAACGGCTACAACGGTGAAGTCTCCATCTACGGAAACAAACAGGACGCCGTATGCCGTTAGGCGGCAATACACTTGAAGCGCGAGTCGCGCGCAAATGCGCTGGCGACTCATAACGTCGACGGACCAGGGACAACACCCGGCGGCCGGGGGACAACGTAGAGACGGCGCGCAGCTCCAAGTTCGCAACCCAGAAATCGTCGCCCATGCGTGTTCGTCGGTGGCTTCTGATACGGGCGTAAGGCCGTGTGCTATTGGAACCGTTTGCGCGCACGGACCTCGGCGGCGGATAGCTGTCCAGTAGTATCGGCCACCTCGATGTGCTGCAGATCGTCGAGCGAGATGCCCCACTCGGTGAGACCGGCCATGTAGTCGGCCAACTGCTCGCGGAGCGCGTCTTCGCCGGATGCCGTGCTCGCGCCGGACTCGTTGTCGTCGTTGTCGGCGTTGTCGGAAAGCGAGCTATCCGGCAGATCGATCACGGACTCGAGGCGGCGGAGCACGCCCCTGTGTTGCCTGATCGCGGTTGCGGCGATCTGTCTCTGGAAGCGCAGGGCCAAAGGGCTGGCTGCCAAAAGAAGACCCTCGAAGTCGGATCGAGACAGCTCCAGCGTTTCGACCTCGCCAAGGGCGCGAAGCGTTGCAGATCGCGGCGAGTCGGCGACGAGGGCGATCTGTCCAGCAATGCTGCCGCTCGCGAGGACTGCGAGCCGGCGGCCCTCGCGCAGGAGCTCGAGCTGGCCGCGCAGCACGAACAAGCATGTGGAGCCCCGCTCGCCTTCGACACATAGCTCGTCCCCGGAGTCGTAGCGTTTGCGAATCCCGGCTCCGGCGAGCACGACGAGGTCTGTCGGTTCGAGTCCTTTCGGCACTGTAATCGTCTCTGCGTCGAGGCTTCCGCTGACCACGGTGCCCGCCGCACGACGCCCTGACGAGGGGCGATGTTTTGAGCTGATCGCGCCGAGCTTGCCCGCGATCCGGCTCTCGAGGGCGAGGAGGCGTTGGTGCACGAGCGCGATGACCGCTCGCACGATCTGGGTCGCCACTCGAGGCGCATTGTCGTCCAGGGAATGCAGCACCACACGTTGGAGCTCGTAGACCACCGAATCCTCGATCGCCTCGACGGTAGCGGCTCGTGGCGCCGGATCGAAGCAGCTCATCTCGCCGACGATTTCTCCTGGCTCGACTCGGTCCACCTGTACGTTGTCTCCGCTCGACCGCTTGTAGCGCACCGAGAGGCAACCGTCGGCGAGCGCGATCAGGCTATCCCCCATCGCGTCTTGCTGAAAGATGGTCTCCCCGGCCGGCACAACCGTGCGCCTGAGCGCGCCGAGCAAAAGCTGGAAGTCCTGCTCGGACAGCCCGGCGAAGATCACCGCGCCGCGCAGGGCTTGGTGTTCCGTCTTTTTTCGATCGCTAGGGCACATACCGGTGGACCTACGACAGCTTCGCGAGAAACTCGTCGAGGCTGGCTGCGATGAGCTCGGGAGCGCCAGACGGCTCCATCAGGTAGACATGGGTGGATGTCGGGTGAATCGCTAAGTGTGCATAGCACTCGGTGCCGTCCACGTCTGACTCCACGTCCTCGATGAGGTTGGCCCACTCCAGGTAGTCGTCGCCGATAGCTTCCCCGGTGAAATCGGGATTGCACAGGTCAGCGATTAGATCGAAGTCGACGTAGAGCGGGTAGGGCGCGTAGTTCGTATCGCGTAGGCACTGGTGCTGATACTTGGTGTGCTCGTTGCCTTTGTAGAATGCCGCGAGTCTGGGCGCGAGCTCGACGTCGACGTTCGTGCGGATGAAATAATGGCGTGGGTCAGCGGCGTGCAACCGAGACGCCAGGATCTCTATCGCCGCAGTCAATCGCTCAGCGTCGTCACCGCTGATGCCGGCCGCATCCATGGACCAACTGGGCAGCTCGGGCAACTCGGCCAACTGCTCATCATCCGGGTTGTCGTGGTGGAGCAGCTGGTACACGAGCTGGATGAGTTCGGCGTCCAGCTCGGCGAGCCAGTCGTTTGGGATTCCCATGGCACCAGTATGTCATGAGGCCGATAGATTCTTCGCAAGACTCCACCACCTTCATCGGTCGCACACTCGCTCGAAGCGCAGCACGAAGGCGCTGAGCGAGCGCCTGGTCCACACAATCGATGGCGAACAGTCCTGCTCGTTCAGCTGTCGTCTCCCTCCACTGACGGATAGTCGGGGGTCTCGCCGACCGAGAGTTGGTGAAGCGGGCGCAAATAGGACATGTATTTGTACAAGGCCCACTTAGTTGTTCGTGTGGTGGCGACGAATGACCAGCTGCTGTACGACGGCGCGAATGTCGGACTGAATTCCGCTTTGTCCGCCCTCCAGACGTAGTCTGGGAAGTCGAACAGGGACAGCATCTGCTGCGCGATTTCAGCTCGATTCAAGTCAGGCGAACCGTCACCGTTTTCGTCAACCGTGGCGAAGTAGTCGTATACCGCCTGGTAGGTCATGTCGCCACCGTCGTCGAAGACGTACAGCCACTGGCCGCCGACGATGTCGCCGCCCGCGTCCAGCTCGAGGGTGTACGAGTACGTCTTGGTCGTGTCGCTGTGTTGGGCGGTACCGCCGACGGCGTCCCAGGTAGCGTGGATCTCCTGGACGTAGGTCACCTGTGCGCGAATGACGACCTCGTCGACCGCCGATGCTGCCGCTCCCGGCGACGGAGTCCTGTGCTCTAACTCTGTGGCGGAGAATCGGTGTACCGGTTGATTCCATTTCTCGTAGCCGTTTACCGCGTCGATGCCAAACGCCTGCCGGCGCAGACCTAGCTGGTTCGCCATGACGATGTGAAACGCGCCAGGATTCGCGTCGTAGCAGCTTGGTGCTAGTGCGTTCTTCCCCGAACAGAGGGTGCCCAGTACCCGTGCGGGCTTCTGGAATGGGTGAATGTCGTCAGACCACAAGCTCGTTACGACCTCGCCCTGGAAGTAGGTCAGCAGCGCTTTTACGTCGGCGGAGCCGAACTGAATCGTGATGCCGTCCGGGTTCGTCACCGTTACCGGATGCGGTTCGGCGAAGTGAATCGACGCTGGTGTCCAGCCGTGGCAGTAACCCTGCCAGCTCGCCTCGGTGGCGCTGTTCTGTCCCTGCACAGCGGACGTGAGCGAGTAGTGGTAATTGCCAACGAAGATGTCGTACTTTTCGGTCGGCGACAGCTTCGCGATCTCGTCGGCGGTCATGCCCTGTAACTCAGACAGGCTCGGCGACGTGTAGCCGAAGTGCTCACCAGTCTGCCAGCGGTCGGAGATGCCGCCCTGATTCTTGGGCCAGTATGTATCGGTCCAAGGGACACGCGACGCTGCCCCTGATCGCGGCAGGTCCCGATACGTGCGCACGTAGTGCGAGTCCAGTCGGTCAGGTTCGTTGGCCCAGTCGATAGCTCCTGGTCGTAGCTCTATGGCGTCGTCGGCCTTTCCGCCGGTCGGGGTTCGCTCGGACGCAGTGGGCTCTATGGCACAAGCTAACGAACAGCTCGCGGCGATGGCAAAAGCGATCAGTGTTTTCATGGGAGGTGGTTGCAACGTCGGCTCCTGACAAGTTGGTTGTTACCCGGCGGTGTCGAACATCTCTTCAATGTTCGTGCCTGTTACAGCGGCAGCGGCAGACGTCTAATTGCGAGGTGTTGAGCGGCGAAGGAAGCTGCAGTGACCGGCTGATCGAATAGCCACTGTCAAGTCCAGCTTTACAGTTGGGGTGTGCCTCCCCCGGATGGGGGAAGATGTTCGCCAAAGCGTAAGGTGCGGAAATCACGGTGGCCGACGGCGTCAGGACTGTAAACCTGCACTTTACAGCTGGGGGTTCGGTTCCCACCGATAGCGTCGCTGTCGACCTGTTGTCGGTGCGTTCGGGCGGAGCGAAGGCTGGCACGTAGTTTGAAAAGGTGGCGGTCGTGCCGACGACTGTTCAACGTTCATTGCGCCCTATCACGATGGTTGTTTGTGTGCTGCTCGCTGCGGGCGCTTGCGCCCCCGAGTCGCCAGGAGACACGTACGACGATGTCGGCGACGACTTCGAAACCGATCCTCAGGCAGCGTCGGGTAAAGCCGATGGGAGCAACGGCTGGCCTGAGCTCTACTATGGTGACGCGAATCGCAGCGTAATCGCGGCCCAGTATCTTCTGCGGGCACACGGGCACCAACTCTGGGTCGACGGCGACTTCGGCTACGGCACGGAGTCAGCGGCGCGGAGCTTCCAAAGGAACGAGCGGTTGCACGCGGACGGTATCGTCGGTGCGTCTACATGGGACGCGCTGGTCCGTACGATTGTTCTCCGGCGTGGCTCCGCGGGCAGTGCGGTGGCGGCGGTGCGCTATCTCTTGCATCATCGCTACAGTTACGGCATCGCGGTGACTTCTGCGTTCGATGAGCCGACCGAGACCGCGGTCGTCGACTTCCAGACGAGCCGCTGCCTGTCCGCCGACGGTGAAATAGGCCAGCAGACATGGTTCGCCCTGATCGCGCAGGCGAGTCACTGTGGCGGTGGCACGGGTAGCGAATTGGGAGGCGCAAGCGCGCTACTCGCCGCCCACGCCGATGGACGCATGGTGCTCACAGGTCCCGATGCGGAAGGCTCGAGTGCTCTCGATAATATTCGCGATCACGTCGCTGGCCTGCCGGCACGTCGGAGCGCACGCGGGCACCTGGGCGCTACGCGCGTGTACCTGCACCCGCGCATGGTGTCGAGCATGGCTAAGTTGCTTAGCCTTCTCGGCCACTACTACGTCTCGTCGATCGCCGGCGGGCTCCATTCGGCCAACTCGTATCACTACGACGGAAACGCAATCGATGTAGCCGGTGTAGGCGGGCAGTGGATCGCCGGAGACTCGGTGCACGCGCGAGAACTGATGCGATTGTGCGTCGCGCTCGGCGCGACTGAAGTACTGGGCCCGAGCAGTTCGGTTCCCGGAGCGTATTACGACGCCAGCCACTGGGACCATGTCCACTGTGGCGGATGGTAGGAGCGGAGGACTTCGATGATGATGACAACCCGATGGTCAATGATGGTCGCGTGCTTGCTCAGCGGCGCGCTGGCTTGTGGCGAAAACCAGGAGACGAACGATTGGACCGACGATCCTGGAGGTAAGGCCGATGGTCAAACCTGTGACTCGGTGGACTCGGCCCGTCAGGACGCGGCGCCTGTCCAGATCGTTGGCGCCGGTTTGCCCGGCGGAGTCGGCGCGCTGGCGTGGGTGCGACCGACCCGATGGACGTACGTTGCAGAGTTCTCCGGCACGCCAAACCGCAGCGCCGTGCACGAAGGAGACGACTACGTGCACAACGATAGCTCGGTTGCGAGGGTCGACGTGGTCAGCGCCGCTGATGGCACGGTTGCCTATGTACGCACCGGATGCCCGCAGAGCTCGTCGTTCGCTCACAACAACAGCGTTCGCGAGTGCGGCTCTGGGTGGGGCAACCACATCATCGTTTCTCACGGCGGTGGGCTGTTCACCCGTTACGGGCATCTCGCGCCGAACAGCACGACTGTGGTCGTCGGAGACCGGGTGGTCGTCGGAGAGCACATCGCGGTCATGGGGAACACGGGGCGCAGCGAAGTTCGTCACCTGCATTTCGAGTTGGGTACGCACGAGACGACTATTCGCTCCTGCGGCGGCTCCCAGAGCTTCGACCGCGTGTACGCCCCCGGGCGGCTGCCGTTTGGCAGCTCACCGGATCCAACCCCGGATCCCACCCCGGATCCCGGCGCGATCGAGTGCCCTGGCGATCATGAACTCACCACCGTGAACTCAGCTGGCGGACGACTCTGTGTAGATGCTGCCGACATGGCGCTCGGTCCGTTCAGTGAAGCAATGGTCGATGCGTGCTTCGACAACGGTGGCGGAATCCCGTGCCTGTTCGAGCAGTGGTCAGTGGAACTGGCTATCGACGCGTTTGGCGAACAGTTCTGTCCGGTCGGTACCGCGCGCGAAACCGAAACTGGCTACTGCCATAGCGGCGGTTCTGCCTACGGCCCGTTCCCCAGCTCAATGGTCGTGATGTGCAAGAGCCGCGGCATGAGCACGAGCTACTGCGAATCAGCCCGCTGGGAGACCAGCATCATGCTTTGGATTTGGGACCTCACCCACTAGAGGGTCCCTCGACGACGTACACCACAGGAGAAGAAGAAAATGACCTACTTGAAACTACTGCCTGTTCTGGCGGCGGTCGCGGCGTGCAACAGCCCGGCCACACCCGATGTCGCTGACGGGGGCGCGCCACCCTCAATCGATGCCGCACCTGGTCCGGCCGAACTCGACACATTCATCGAATCGGTTTCTGGTGCGATTTGTGACGCTCTATTTCGTTGTTGCAGCGACGATCTGGACACCTACTTCGCGCCGCTCCGTTCGTCGGAATTCCTCGCCGCGTTTTATGATCGATTACCCCCCGCAGTTGAGCTCACAGCTGGTGAGTGCCCCGCGTTGATGGCCGAAGTGCTGCGGGTCGAACCTTTCGGTGACTGGGTTGAGGCGGCACGGGCTGGCAAGGTGACGTTCGACAGCGAGGGGTTTCACGTGTGTATGTCTCAGCTGACCAACGCAGAGTGCGGGGAGCCCCTGCGCAACGCGTTGTTCGACGGGCAGTGCTTTGGTTTGTCGGCACCAATCGGTGGGCGTCGTGCTTACTTCGCCCGGACTCAGGGTGAGGGTGAGGCGTGCGCACCGATTAATGATGGTGTCGGTTCTCGTTTTTATGGCACGTGCAACTCGAAGTCACAGTTCTGCTGCTACGTTGACGAGGCCAACCCCGAGCGTGGATGCACGTTCCCCTACGACGGCGACGGCGTTTCGCGCAAGGGTACGTGCAAATCCGCGTCCGCATCGGGGCAGACGTGTCAGTTCAACTGGCCTTTGCAGTTGTGCTCCACGGGGCTCGAATGTGGATTCGACGATGGCGTGTGCTTCGAGCCGGTGTACGAGACCCTCGCCATTGGCGACGTTTGCTTCGAGGACTTCTCGTCGTTGGGTTGGTGCGGGGAGGGCTTCTGCGATCACTTGGGTAGCGAGCGATGCGAAGTGCTCAGGCCCAACGGAGCCGAGTGCGTCACTTGGAGTGAATGCGCCGGTGGCGAGTGCACCGGGGGAGTGTGCGCGGACACCACTCTATGTACCGACTAGGGATAGCGACTCCATGTTCTGGGTCTTGTGCGTGCGATCGCGAAGCGGCCGATTTCGCCCTTATTGTGTTTGCCTCAACCGGCGCTGATGACGCTACACTGCGGACGACCGATGCAGCTCCCAGGCAACCAAGGCTCGATCCGCACGGCGTTGGCGCTCGCACTTAGCGTGTTGCTGCTTGCCTGCGGCGGAGGTGAGGACGCCGACCGTCCCAACCTCGAGCTGGTCGGCCACACGGACCTGGGTGCGCGCGGGATGAACTCGGCCATCGCCATCGCCGGCGATCACGTCTACATCGGTTCGCGTACGGACAGCGCCGGCGTTCTGATCGTCGACATCTCCGACCCGACGGAGCCGACCATCGTCGGTGAAATCGGCGTGCCCGATCAGGGGCTGCTGGGAGTCAGCTCGCGCGAGCTGCGCACGGTGCCGAGCAAGAATCTGCTGATCGTACTCAACATGCCCTGTTTCGCCGAAAGTCATCTCTGTGTGGAGGAGCACGCCGAGCCGAACAACTTTAAGTTCTACGATATATCCACGCCGTCCGAGCCGGTGTGGATCTCCACGATGCAGGTGCGCGGCAGCGGTTTCTTGTCCAACAGCGGTGGTCACGAGTTCTTTGTCTGGCACGACCCGCAGGACAGCGATCGGGTGCTGCTGTACGCCTCGACTCCGGGCGGGCCACCGGGCCTCCAAGTTTACGACATCAGCGACCCGACCGACATTTCCCGAATCAGCACCTGGGATATGCAAAACGACGGCGGCGTGACCATCAGCCGAGACGCCGACGCCATCGTGCACTCGATCTCAGTCAGCGCGGACGGCACCCAGGGGTATCTGTCGGGAGTCAGAGCCGGTCTATTAGTGCTGGACACCAGCGACCTGGCCAACCAGATCGAAGGCGGCACCATCGAACTGCTGGCGCCGGTAGACGCGTTCTCCTACGAAGGACAACAGACTCACTCGGCGGCGCCGGTGCCCGGGCGCGATCTACTGGTCCTGACCGATGAGGTTTACCCAGCGCCGGTCGGCGACGGCTGCCCGTGGGGGTGGACCCGGCTGGTCGATATCAGCACACCTTCGCAGCCTCGCGCCGTCGGCGAGTTTCGGATCGGCGAGAACGACGCCACGGCATGCCCCAACAACCCCGACACGGTGGAGACCTTCGCGTACACCGCGCACAACCCAACCGCCACCTCCAACCTGGCGTTCGTCACCTGGTACACAGGCGGGCTTCGCGCCATCGACATCAGCGCCCCAGAAACCCCCGTTGAGGTCGGCACCTTCATGCCCGAGCCGCTTCCTTCTGTCGCGATCGAGGATCCGCGGTTCGGTGGCGATCCAGTCATGATGTGGAGCTACCCGATCATTCGGGATGGTCTCATCTACGTCAGCGACTCGCGCAATGGCCTGTACATCCTGCGCTACAACGGACCACACGCCGACGAAGTCGACGCGATCACGTTCCTCGAGGGCAACTCGAACCGCTAGGCCTGGTGACTGCGGTTGCGCACTCGTGAGTCGTTAGCGTGCCAGGAGCCACCACGTGTTCACGGGGCCTTTCCCCTTGACCTCGATCACGCCACGCGGTTCCGTCGAGAATACGCCGCTGATGAGCTCGTGGGTGGCTTCGGTGATCTGGATGCGCCCGGGGGCTCCGTGCGATTCCATGCGGGACGCGACATTCACCGTGTCGCCCCAGAGATCATAGCTGAACTTTCGCTGCCCGATGACGCCGGCGACCACCGGCCCACTGTGGATGCCGATCCGCAGTGCCAGGTCCGCGTCGCCCGTGGGGATCTTCGCGATCTCGTCCAGCATGTCCAGCGCCAGGTCGGCCAGGCGATGGGCGTGCTGCGCGCAAGGGGTTGGGATTCCGGCAGCTGCCATATACGCATCCCCGATGGTCTTGATCTTCTCCACCTCGTAACGATCCGTGAGCGCGTCGAAGCGGGCGAAGATGTCATCGAGTAGTCCGACCAGCTCGGTTGGGGAGAGGCGCTGCGACAGGGGCGTGAACCCCACGATGTCGGCGAAGAGAACCGAGACTGTGTCGAAGTGATCGGCGATGGACGTCGTTGCTTCCTTGAGCCTCGCCGCGATCTGTTCCGGGAGGATGTTGAGAAGCAGGCGCTCTGACTTGCGGCGCTCCGCGTCCAGCTCTGCGGTTCGCTCGTGAACCTGACGCTCGAGCCGTCGGTTGGCGTCCTTGAGCTCCTCGATGCGTGGAAGGGACTCTCCCTCGGCTTGCTCGGTCGCGGCGAACGAGTTGTGCATGTGAGCAAGACGCCAACCAGCCGGCGTTTCGATGAAGGTCGCCGATGTACGAATTGGCGGAAACGAGAACACACCGCCGTCGACGTTGGCGCTGATCTCCAGCACGAACTGACACAACGATACCCCGGAGTATCGCTGCTCCGAGATTTGGCTGAGCGTCACCGCGTGTAGCGGAGGCAGCTGCGCCAGGTCCTGTTTCCACCGAACTGCTAGCTCGTCCAATCCGATGTACCACTCGTCGGCACCCGTCCCGATCCCCTCCAGTTCGGGCTGGCAGCGGGTGCGGAGTGCGGGCAGATCGCGCTTGATCAAAAATGTGTAGAACAAGTCATGGAGCGCCTCTAGAGCGGATCCGGTGACTGGCTCGGCCAGAAAACGAAAATCGGGCGATGACATGTTGCTCCTCCCTCGCCCAGTATATGGGAGTCCAATCCCGGGCGCCATCCAGGCCGCAACCGTGTGATGCCGCCTATCCCGACCACCATTACAGTGAGGCCCCAGCCATCGGCTTTGGGGGGGCGGCTGGCTTCGATGCTCGCGTCGAATGGGCGCGTGCGTTCTAGCGTCGGTGGCTTGGTAACCACCATCCCCGCGGCGGTCGGTCGCGAAACGACAGGGCTGCGCCCATCACGTTGTTGCCCGATACAGGCCGGCCGTGCCCGGGAAGCAAGTGCTGAACCGGTAGCGCGCGCAGACGCTCTTCGGTGGCGGCCATCAGAGCATCGTCGGTGGTTTCGGGGTTGAACCACGCGTGACCGCCATAACTCAGAATCGTGTCACCGCTGATCAGTGTGGCGGTCTTGGCGTTCCAGAAACAGGTGGAGCAATCGGTGTGACCGGGCGTTTGCAAGACCTGCCAATCGGGCGCACCGGGCAACGTTTCGGTATCGTCCAGGAACCCGGCGATGGGATCGTCAAAGCGAAACGCGCCACCCCCGAAGCCGGCATTGCGCGACGTTGTAATGGCTTCGACGAGTGCCCCTAGCTCGAACGGTTGCTCGAACAGAACCGGAGCGATACGGGCGATCGCGCGCAGGCCGGGGGAGCGGGGCGTCTCGTTTGCCAGGTAGTCGCGCACCTTCGCGGGCAGGTATAGCGACGCTCCTACTCTGCGGTGAATTACAGGCATTCCCGCAACGTGATCGCTGTGCGCATGGGTCGCCGCAATGATCGCCCGACTCGGGTCCGTTCCCGTGTCGCGGACAGCGTCGAGCGCCGCGAGTGCGTTGGCTTCGAGTCCAGGATCGACCACTACCGACCGCTCGGCGCCGCCGTCTTCGACTACATAACAGTTGAAAATCCAGCGCGCGTAAGCGCGAATGCCGGGGGCGGGCTGTGAGCGCAACATGCCGCAGCATACCGCGGTTGTCGATATCGAACCCCATCGTACCAACTGATGGTATGGCTTAGGCACATTTGCGCTAACGTGGCCCATGCAGCCGCTCGATCCAAGACTCCTGGCAGTGGTGGTGGTTCTTTCAGTCGGCGCCTGGGCGTCCCCCGCCGACGCACAGACCGCGAAGCTGCTGAACCTGACCTGCAAGCACACCGACGCGCAGGGGGCGTTGTTCGTCGCCGAGATTCAGACCGACGCAGTCGCGAGCGCCGGGGACTTCAAGATTGCCCAAACAGATCTGTCGCCGCCGCGTAGGGTCGCCGCCACGCGGATCGTGGATTACAGACACAGCGATGCTCCAATCAGTTTCGTTTTCCTCATACAAGGCAATGAAGCGTGGATGGGCAGATCGAGCTATGAGCCTGGCGACAGAATGCCGGCCGTGCATCGCGCCTTGCCACCGACGATCAAGCCGATAATCCGCGACGCACCGAAGGGGTCGCAGGGCTCACTGATTGTCTATGGCGGAGCCGCGGCCATGATCAAGTATCCAATGGGGCCGCTGGCAGGAATGGCTCCGGCCCTGGGCGCGGAGAAGAACTACTACGACAAGCTTGGCGTTCCACTGGTACCGGGACTTGCCGCGGCGATATCGGTGCTCTCTCAGCGAGCGACGCGCCGCATTCTGATGATCATCGGCGACGGCAGCGCCCAGGCGCCGCACAATGTGCAGGCGCTTCATCGTCAGAAGCGTTTACTCGAGAAACTGCACATTGAGACTTACGCGGTGCGCTATGCCACCGACAAGCGGAACGAGTCGCGCAGAAAAGAGCGGCTGTTCGGATTGGCCAGCGAACCAGCCAACGCGTTCCAGGCTCACCAGGCGGGAAACCTCGGCGAGATCTCGAAAAAGCTCCACGGCAGAATCGCCAACCGGCAATACGTTGTCTTTCCAACGGCAGGGTTCGAGCTGGACGGCAAATCACACGAGATGCAGTTCGTTTATAAGAGCGAGGCGCCACAAAACCAGCGCGTCGATTTCTGCGCAGCCAGGCCGAAACGCGTATCAGCCGGTAACGCGTCGAAATCGGCTCCGGCCGCGACCAAGACGAAGGGGGGATGCGGCTGCGCCACCGGCAACAACGATCCAGTGGCCCTGGTCGGTCTCGCGCTGCTCGGTCTGGTGTTCTGGCGTCCGCGGTGGTGAAACGACCCCCTCGCCGGGCGCCGCCAACGCTTAGCGCGGCGGAGCATCTTCACCGATCGCCTGCTTTGTGTCGCGCCGGCGCACAGCCAATGCCAGAGCGAACAACAGAACGGCCGCAGACGGCCACCGGTCGCCGCCACCGCTGCTGCAGCCGCAGCCGTCGTCGGTGGCAGTTCCTTCTTCGATGATGCAGGCTGCCGAGCAGCCGTCGCCGTCCGCGTCGTTGCCGTCGTCACAGGTCTCACCTGCCGTGGCGTTCAGCACGCCGTCACCGCACACGTTCGCCGTGCAGTCTGCGTTGCAGCCGGCGGATTCACCGCTGTCGTCGCAGTCCTCACCCGCTGTCGTGTTGGTGATGCCGTCGCCGCAAGCGCTATTCGTGCAATCGGCGTTGCACCGATCAGACTGGCCGCCGTCGTCGCAGGCTTCGCCAGCGGTGGCGTTGACGAGCATGTCACCGCACATCGCTGTTGTGCAGTCGGCATCGCAACCCGCGGTTTCGCCGCCGGCCCCCGAGCCATCGCCATCGCATTGCTCGCCGGCCCCGGGATTAACATGGCCATCACCGCAGGTGGCGGCGGTGCAATCGGAATCGCAGGTGGGAGACGGGCCGTCGCAGGTCTCGCCCGCTGTGTTGTTGACGTTGCCGTCGCCGCACATGGCGGCGGTGCAGTCGGTGTCGCACGTCGCTGTCTCGCCACCGGTGCCAGCCCCATCTCCATCGCAGGCTTCTCCCGCGGTTGTGTTGGCGACGCCATCGCCGCAGCTGGCGCCGGTGCAGTCGGTGTCGCACGTGGCCGTTTCGCCGCCGGTGCCTGCGCCGTCGCCGTCGCATGCTTCGCCGGCGGTCGTGTTGATGTTGCCGTCACCGCAGCTCGCCGCACTGCAGTCGGTGTCGCATGTGGCCGTTTCGCCGCCGGTGCCCGCGCCGTCGCCGTCACACGCTTCCCCGGCGGCCGTGTTGACGTTGCCGTCGCCGCAGCTGGCGGCGGTGCAGTCGGTGTCGCACGTGGCGGTCTCGCCGCCGGTACCCGCGCCGTCGCCGTCGCATGCTTCGCCTGCTGCGGTGTTGACGTTGCCGTCGCCGCAGCTCGCCGCCGTGCAGTCAGTATCGCAGGTCGATGTCTCGCCGCCGGTACCCGCGCCGTCGCCGTCGCAGGCTTCCCCAGCGGTGGTGTTGACGTTGCCGTCGCCGCAGCTCGCCGCCGTGCAGTCCGTGTCGCATGTGGCCGTCTCGCCGCCGGTGCCCGCGCCGTCGCCGTCACAGGCTTCTCCAGCGGTGGCGTTGACGTTGCCATCGCCGCAGGCTGCGGCAGTGCAGTCGCTGTCGCACGTGGCCGTCTCGCCGCCGGTGCCCGCGCCATCGCCGTCACAGATTTCCCCGGCCGTCGCATTGATGACCCCGTCGCCGCAGCTGGCCGCGGTGCAATCACTGTTGCACGTCGCCGTTTCGCCACCCGTGCCTGCGCCATCGCCATCACAATCTTCGCCGGTCTCGACGACGCCGTTGCCGCATTCAGTGCCGACCACCCACACAAGCGCCTGCGCGAATAGCAGGTCGACGTCGTTGCCGCTCTGGTCCCAACCAGAGGAGAGATCCGCGCTTGTGATGGGGTGCATATTGATCGCCGCGATACGCCCGTTGAAGCTCTCATTGGTGAGCGCCAGCACGTTGCCGTCGGACCACTCCATGATCACCTGGGCGCCATTGGCTCCGGTCGTTTCCGTGCGCCTGATCAGACCACCATTGATCGTGGTGAGTCCCTGCACGATGTCGTGACCGGGATCGATGATCGTCCCCATGCTGATCGTGTCGAACTGTCGCGAATCGTTCTGGGTGATAGAGGAGTACCCGTCCCAGGCGCCGTTCACGCCCCAGCTGTCCATGAATACCGCTGACGCCTCCACCACGCCTCCGCCAGAATCTACGTACGCGGCCAGGTTGTCTCCCAGGGTCGTCGCATCCGACGGGGTGACCGTGGAGAAGACCAGCACAGCGTCATAACCCTGAAGGGTCGCCAACGTGGGAGTCGTTGCGCTGGTGTCGAGGGTATCCACGGTAGCGAAGCTCCCCGTCGCAACGAGCCACGCCCGCGTGTTCGTGAGCAGGTCCGGGTAACCTCCGCCACCGGTGTCGCCCAATACGATCACGTTAGGTTGCGCCGATGCGTTGACCGACCAGGTCAGTGCCGCGACGATGATGACTACTGGAAGCGTTGCTCGTTTGAATGCTCGTCTCATATCCCCCCCATCGGAGAACCAACTCTTTGGTTTGCCGTGAACCATCATGACCGGTCGTTGATCGAGCGTAGGGTAGGTCCGAGGTACACGAGGGGTACACGAGGGGTACGGCCTCGCCTAGGACGGATACTTCGCGCGGTGCTTGTCCCTGTATAGCCGGCGGTCGGCTGCTTCGAGGAGCTGCTTGTGTGTTCGGCGGTCGCCGATATCACACGTCGCGACGCCGATGGACACCGTCACAGGAGCGAGACTCGTTTCGGTGAAGATCTGTTCGGTGAGCTGGCCTCGTAGACGTTCGGCGATCCCGGAGGCGATTTGCTCAGTCGCCGTGGGCAGGACCACGACGAACTCATCACCGCCAAGTCGGCCGACGATGTCTCCACCTCGAACGCACCGCTGTAGTGCAGAGCCCATCGTCGCCAGCACGTCGTCACCAGCTTTGTGGCCGTACAGATCGTTGATCGCTTTGAATCGGTCGACGTCGAGCATGAGCAACGATACCGGCGCTTGATTGCGGTGTCCCCAGTCTATCGATCGAGACAGCGCTCCCATGAGTCCGCGCCGATTCGCCACACCGGTGAGGTCGTCGATCAGTGCCGCGATAGCGAGCGCATTCTGCACCGCGCGCTGCTTTAGCCTGATCCTTACCCGAGCACTGAGCTCTCTCGCATCGACGGGCTTCGTCAGGTAGTCGCAGGCGCCCGCCTCGAACCCTTTCACCTTTACAGCTGCGTCGAGAACGCCGGAAACAATGACGACGGGAATGTCTGCGACTCGTGGGTCAGCGCGCAGCTCTCGCAAGAATTCGAGACCGTCGGTGGTTGGCATCCGTACGTCGCACAAGATCAGTGATGGACGTCGTCTTGAGACGCTTTCGCGCGCCTCCGCGGCGCTAGCGGAGGACGCGACACTGAAGCCGGCGGCCTCGAGGGAGCTACTCAAGAAGTGTCGAACGTCGTGGTCGTCGTCGATGATCAGGATGTGCGACGTATCGCCAGCGATCAGAGAGACGTTCGGTAGGTTGGGCTCCGCGCGCATATCGCTTCGCTACGACTCAGTGGAGTCGGTAGCCTCTCCTGGCTTGGAACTGCACCCGACAACAGATGCCGCAGGCGTCGAACACCCGCTGGACGGACGTCGCGACCGGCTGCACAGGGCGGCTGTCTCGAGCGAGGCCTTCCCACGGCAACGTGTATGCCAATTCCATGTGGCGCACATATCCCCGGCTGTCGGCATCGAGCTCAGCGTCGCTCAGCGCGCGCTCGATCAAGCAGCGCACAAATCCGTATTCAAGAAGATTCAGCTGCGCTACGTGGGGACCATAGCAAGCCAGGCCGGTACCGTCCGTAAACGAAAAGATGCTAAGGGGCATGCATTCCTCGCCCACAGCGTTGAGTATGAGTGGAGCGCCGACTTGATCCGTAGCGTTGCCGAGCCATACGAAACCCACGCTACCGAGCACCACCCGGCTCCGAGCTCGCAGCCGTGCGTTCGTGCCGATTCGCTGGCCATTCATGAACGTGCCGTTGGTGCTGTCGAGGTCGGAAATCATCCAACGATCACTGCCGGGGGCGCGCTCGATCACAGCGTGCACGCGCGAGATCGAGGGGTCACTCACCATCATGTCCGTTTGCGCCAGGATGCGACCGACAACCGTGCGGCCAGTGACTGGATGGGGGCGGCCCCATCCATCAATCAGTACAGGGCCATGCTCGAGCTGCGTCGGTGACACGATCTCGATGGGCTCCGCATGGCGCGGCACTGTCATCAGTTCGGTAAGTCGCTTCCTCACGCACTTGTAGCGTAGCCATTTTCCACCCGAAACCAGGGGAGCCTGACGGGTACGCGAGGGGTATGGGTCAGCGATTGACGATGATTGGCACGATGGCGAGGCGGTAGCCGAAGCGCTGGCGGGCCTCGATGGCGTTCTCTACGCCAATCTTGTCCAGGGCACGACGCACCCGACGCACGAGCTGCTTGACGTTGTTGTCCGCGGGGTTGCGCGTGTCCCACGGAAGCTCGTGAATCAGTTCAATCGACCGAACGTAGCCCCGCACCTCACTGGGTTGGCCGGACTCGCTGAGGTACCGGTTGGCCAGGCTGGTGATTAGCGCGAACTGGGTGCTGCCCAGCTGCGCCGTATTGCCTCGGTAATCCACCAGGCCGCCCGCTCCCGATGACGCGGCGAATAGCCGGATGACCTCTGTGCCTTCAGGGGTTGCACGCGGCGCCTCTTCGGTCTGCAGGACTGAGTCGGTAATCGCGTGCAGGCTCACCTGGTTGCGGTCCGCGATGAACACGAACCCAATGTCGCCGAACATGAGGACTTGATGTCCGGATAGCTCCTCCGGGCCATCGAGCCTCCTACCGTCGACAAATGTGCCGTTGGTAGAGGCGAGGTCACTCAGCCACCAACCGTCTCCATCCTTGTCTCGCTTGAGCTCGGCGTGCTCCCTCGACACAGACGACTCGAGAACAGCGATACCATCGTCGCCCGGTTCGCGGCCGACGACCACTCGTTGCGCCAGCGCGTGGACCTGGCCCCACTGATCGATGAGTACCGCGTCCGTTTTGGTCGCGGGCGAACTGGGACTCACAACCTGTTGCGAGCAGAATCCGTCGACCTTCGGAATGCTCCGCGCGAGCGCGACCGCTCTTACGTCGCCAGGCGAGTTGTCTGAGGTTTGCGGTTGCTTGGTCGTCATTTCAGCTCCGTGCTGATCTTTTGCAGCTGCCGGCGTAGTTCGAGCAGCTTCTTGTCCTTGGTTCGAATGTGCTGTTCGAGCTGCGTCTTCTTTTCGCGAAGCTCCTTCTCGGCTTTTCGCGCGCGTGTGCTTTCGGTCTCCGCCGCGCGCTGGGCGTCTCTAGCTCGCTTTGCCTCGCGGCGCTGTGTGGTCAGGCTGCGACGCAGCTCTTCGTTCGTGCGCTTGAGGTCGGCGTCCTTGACCTTTACCTCTGCCTGGGCGGACTGCGCTTGATGTTCGGCGTCGGCGCGGCCTTTGGTCGCGACCTCCGCCTTCTTTGTCTGGGTTTTCGCGTCCCGCTTCGCGCGCAACTCCCGCGCGTTGGCGGCTTGTTCGTTACGCTGCGCAGTAAGGGCCTGCTGCGCCTGGTCGCGCGCTGATTCGGCGTTGCTTCTCGCCTCTCGCTCGGCACGGTTGATCCACAACATGGCGACCACAGCCGCGGTTGCAATTGCGAGCAGGAGTGCCGTGCCCGCGATCGCCAGCCGCCGGCGCACCTTGCTTGCGTGTTCGTCGTGGGCGAATGCCGCGTCGAGGAACGCTTGTTCCCGTTCTGCCAGGTCCCTGTGTGGATGTCGGCGCTTCCACGACGTGGCGTCGGCCAGGGCATCGCCGCGCCACAGAAGCCCCGCTGCGCGCTTGCGCTCGTGCCATTGCTTCGCCGCGTCTCGCAACTGAGCCTCGAATTCCAGCGATTCTCGCTCTTCTTCAATCCATCGGGACAATGCGGGCCATGATGTCAGCAGCGATTCGTGCGTAAGTTCGACCGTAGGCACGTCTGTGTCGGTATCTACGACCAACAGTCGAGCCCGAACCAAATGGGAGATGACCTCTCGCGCTGTGCGCTGATCTCTGGACGCTTGGACGAGCTCCTCTAGTTCGACGATTGCCCGGGTGCGTTGTGGGGTTACCAGGCGTAGCAGCAGTAGCCGGGCGTCTTGTCGAGCCGCCTGGGGTAGATCCGCCACGACCCGTTCCGCGTGTTCGGCCAGTGCTCCAGCAACGCCGCCCGTGTTTTCGTAGCTTGCGAGCGTTAGAGTTTTCGCGCCGGTGTCGCGTTGGTCCCATAGGGTTGAAGCAGCGAATTGAAGCAGGGGAAGCGCAGCGGGCGCGTCGCCTAGCTCACGTAGCATTCTGTCGGCGAGCACCTCCTCCACTGAGTAGCCGACCAACTCCGCGGGACGAGTCAGTGCGGCGCGCATGCCTCGCTCGCCTAGAGGCGACAGGAACACCAACCCGCGTGACAACTCGCGCATGAACGTAGGGACCTCGACTGCGCGGTGCACGAAGTCCGAGCGCATCGACAGGATCAGGCGAATGGGCGACGCAACGTCGTCGGCAAGGCCGCACAAACAGGCGACGTACGCGCGCCGGTCGGCCGCGCTCGCCAGTGTGTATAACTCCTCGAACTGATCGACGAAGACCACAATGCTTCGTTCGCTCTTGCGAGCGTGCTCGCGCAGAACCGAGCCCAACAGCCCGGGCTGCTCGACCAACGCGTCTACACTACACGTGTCGTCGGACTCTGCCACTTCATGGAGCAACGCCACCAGTCCGGCCATGGCATCTCGGCCGGGGCGGGTCGTGAGCACGCGCCAGTCGCCGGTCGCTCTGAGGGCCGGCACCAGGCCCGCTCGAACGAACGACGACTTGCCAGCGCCTGATGGGCCGACGACGCCTACGATGGGCTGTTCGCGGATTCGCGCCAACGCTCGGCGTACGTCGGCGTCGCGACCAAAGAAACGATCTGCATCGTCTTCGGAGAACGCTGTCAGGCCCGGGTATGGACACTCTCCTTCGTCTAGCTGACGGCCATGTTGACTCACCCCGAGGGGCGCCAATACACGAATCAGCTCACTTGCACTGGCATAGCGGTCGTCAGCACGTTTCGCTAAACAGCGCGTTATGATCTTGGCGAGCTCCGGTGCCGCGTTGGCGACCTCTTGCGGCAGCTCTGGCATCGGTGTGTCAAGGTGGGCGGCGCTTCCGAGGATGCGCGCCCGCGATGGCGACGCACCGAGCGGGTGGCGGCCGGCGAGCAGCTCGTACAGAATCACGCCGATGGCCCAGATATCGGCGCGTCCGTCGACCGCATCTGCGCTCACTTGCTCAGGCGCCATGTACGGCGGTGTGCCGACCATCGTTCCGGCCTGGGTAAGGCGCGGGGCGCCCCCGGGCTGGGTTGGTTCCTCAATGGGCTCGAGTTCTTCGAAGTCCACGGCTTTGGCGACGCCAAAGTCCAGGACCTTCACGACCCCCGCTTCGGTGATGAAGATGTTCTCCGGTTTCAGGTCGCGGTGGACGATGCCGAGTTTATGGGCGTGTTCGAGGGCGCGCGCGACCGGAAGGAGCACCTCGACGGCCTGAGCCGTCGACAACGTTTGGTCACCTACGAGCCTGGTGAGCGTCTGTCCTTCCAGGAACTCCAGCACCATGAACGGGAGGCCGTTGTGCTCGTCGACATCGTGAATAACGACGATGTTCTCGTGATTACAGCGGGCGGTCGCTCGAGCTTCGATCAGAAAGCGTCGGGTGTACGCCTCGTCGGCATCGAGGACGAACTTAATAGCGACTCGACGGCCGAGCTTGTAGTCGCGCGCCGCGAACACTTGCCCCATACCGCCGCGACCGAGCAAGCGGATGAGTTCGTAGGTTCCAATGCGCGTGCCTCGCTCGAGTCCCGTGGCGCTGGGGCTCTTGGGGTGTTGTTTAGCTGCCGCGAGTGCTGAGTCGCGACGAGTTGCGTTGATCGGCCGGGCGGGAATCGTGCGGCTCCCCGTCGCTCCCCCCTCGTAGTGGGATTGCTGGATGGCAACAGTCGCCTGCTCCGATCGGTTCGAGCCTTCCCCCATGCTGAGAGTCTACCGCTGTTGGTAGTTCCGCGGGCTTACAATCTGGCCACGTAACCATCACGTACCCCTCCCAGATTGGCGGCGTGTGTTACTTTGTTCACGATGTTCGCGCGCCTGATTGCTGCCGGCATCCTTCTGGCCAGCTCAACCTCCGCGGCGCAGCCCGCGACGGACGACAAACGCCCGTGGGCGCATGGTGTATCCAAGGAAGACCGGACAGAGGCGCTGAGAGAATTTCGGTTGGCGAACCAGCTGTTCGGCAGCAAGCAGTACAGCCAGGCCGCGACCAAGTATCGACGCGCCCTGCGCCATTGGAGCCATCCGTCTATTCAAGGCAACCTCGGTATTACGCTGATCCATCTCGACCGACCCGTCGCTGCGTACGGTCTGATTGAAAAAGCGTTGCGCTTCGGGGCGAACCCGTTCGCGTCGCACATTTATCAGCAGATGCTGGCGCATCAGAAGCTGCTCCGAGGGCAGGTATCGCACATCGTCGTGGACTGCCAGGCTACTGCCGCTGCGGTCACTCTTGACGGCGCGGGTTTGTTCGATTGTCCAAAGTCGCAAAGCAGGGTGATTCGTTCCGGGCAGCACGAGATCGTCGCGCGGGCTAAAGGCCACCTGACGTACACCCGCAGGTTCGTCGCGGCGGCGGGGGCGACTACCCGCATCAAGGTGGTGCTGGTTCCTTTGGAGATGGCCGGCGGAACTGCCCGGCGGTTTAGCAGCTGGAAGCCTTGGAGCATCGTTGGCGCGGGTGTGGGCGTTCTTGCCATAGGTCTTGGCTTCCAACTCGCGGCGGGCTCGAACACGTCCTCGTACGAGCGCGAGGTAGCTCAGCTGTGTCCCGATGGTTGCGTGCCGTCGGAATTGCCGGAGACCGTTCGCGACCTGGAAGGGCGGGGGCGTTGGCAAAACCGTCTAGCGATCGGCGCGTTCATCGTGGGCGGTGTGGCCCTCGTGGCCGGTGGTGGGTTGGTTTTCGTCAATCAGCCCAAACGCGTGCGGGTTGACGAATCCGGCCGGCGCATCGGCGTGGCGCCGGCGTTGTTTCGCGACGGCGCCGGGCTCGCTATCTCTGGCCGCTACTGAACGCTGGTGCAAGGCGCCAAGAAGCAGTCGAGGTCCAGGCAGTCTATGGTGCCGTCGCCGTCGTTGTCCTGGCCGTCGTTGCAGGTAGTCTCGAACGACTCGCACACTCCGATGCCGACGCAGCCCGGGTCGGCGCAGTCGGTGTAGCCGTCGTTGTCGTCGTCACTGCCGTTGCTGCAGTTGGATTCAGCCATACAGCGAGTGCTCGAAGCGCAGTCAGGATCGGCACAATCGATCGCTCCGTCGCAGTCGTCGTCGAAGTTGTCACCGCAGTGAATCTCGGTAGCCCCACCGACACATACGCAGGCGCCAGCGCGGCAAACCAGATTCGGCGTGCCGCAGCTCACTTCTTCACAGTCCGGATCGCCGCAGTCGGTGAGTCCGTCGCCATCGTCGTCGGCGCCGCTCGTGCATTGTTCCCTGGGCGCTGTCGAGGCGTAGCCGTAGTCCCAGGTCGTATTCTGCGGGTCGCCCGCTCGGACCACGACCTGTCGGCGGCGCCGGTCATAGGTCAGATGCGGCGACTTCCCTGGTGGTGGCAACTCGGGCGTGATCACTTCGTTCCAGCCGACACCGTCGAACTCCCAATTGTCGCCTGCTAGTCCCCGATACAACACCAGCGCATTGCGCGCTTCGTGCCGGGCCATCTCGACACCGCGGCGGGCTGGCGGTGACGGGGTCAGCGTTAGTTCAACCCACGTTGTTCCGTCATAGGCCCACGTGTCGTCGAGCAGCATTGCCATCATCCCCATGCCGATACCGCCGCCGAACATGATGATGCGTTGGCTCACAGCGTCGTACGCGGTTGCGGTCTCGCCACGGGCGGGAGGCGACGACAGCGGGGTCGTTTCTACCCAGTTGGTTCCGTCGAACTCCCAGGTGTCCCCAAATGGCGGTGTCGGCGGGCCGGGCATTCCCCCAACAAGGCCGCCACCAAACAGCACGAGCACACCACGGTTCTCGTCATACGCTAGCGACGTATCGGTGCGGGTCGGCGGCGAGTTCGTTGGTGCCAGTCGAGTCCAGGACACACCGTCGAACGACCATGTCTCCAGATCTGCTGATGGGGTGCCATCCCGAACCATGATCATCAGCCCTGTGGCCTGATGAAATGCCATCGCCGCGACTCCACCCGCGGGCGGTGAGCTACGGGTCTGCATCTGTCGCCACTCGACACCGTCGAACTCCCACGTGTCGTTGAGTGGAATGAAATCCGGGGACGGGCTGAGGCCGCCGTACATGATCACCTTGTCCCGCAGGGTGTCGTACGCCATGCCCTCGGTGATGCGACCGGGGGCTTCCCCCTGGTACACAGCTTGTGTCCACGTGGTGCCGTTGTAACGCCAGATATCGCGGAAACTGGAACCGAGTTGGCCCTGGTTTCCTGAGATCATGAGTACCTCGCCTCGTCCGGCATCAAACACCATCTGTGTGTTCTGGCGCGCCATCGGTGATGCGGTCGGGCTTGCCTGCACCCAGTCGCCGGCAACGAACTCCCACGTCTCGTTGTTGTTCGAGCCGGTGCCGCCAAACATCACGACTCGGGCGCGGGCAGCGTCATACGCCATGGCCGAGCGCGCGACAGGCACGGTCGTCGGTGTGACGTCGCTCCACGATGCACCATTCCACTCCCAGGTGTCGAACCGCTCGGTTGCGCCATCGGCTCCTCCGAACAGCACAATTCGATCGCGGCTGGCATCGTATGTCATGGCGTGGCCCGAGCGCTGGCTCGGCGTGGTGACCACGACCTGGGTCCAGGTCGTGCCGTTGAATGTCCACATGTCGTCACGCGCGCCGGTGGAATCCGAACCGCCGTACATCACTACCTGTTGGCGAGCCGCGTCGTAGGCCGCACCGGCGTTCGTGCGTGCGGGCGGCGACGCAGTCGGGGTTATCTGTCGCCATCCCAGCTCATCGTACTCCCACGTATCGCCGAGTTCGCTGCCGGGGGCGGCGGACGACTCGCCGCCGAACATCACGACAACTCGTCGCGCCGCGTCGTACACCATTATGTGTCCGGCCCGTGGGGGTGGCCCGGCCCCGGGAATGCTGTGAAAGCGTTCTCCGGTCCATTCATACATGCGCGCGCTCGTTTCGCCTCCACCGGCGAGACCGCCAAACACAACGGTGCGCTGGCGATGGCTGTCGTACGCGGCCCCGCCTCGGAAACCCTCGTAGCCGCCTCGGTCGGTGAAGTCTTCGTAGTTCGCGAGCTCTACACCGCACAGACTCGAACAGCCGTCGAGGCTCTGAAAACCGCCATCGTCGCACTGCTCGCCCACGGCGGTGTCAGCGATTCCGTTGCCGCACACTTCGTCGGACAGACAATCCGCACGGCAACCGTCCGTAGACAGAGTGTTGCCGTCATCGCACACCTCACCGGGGTCCATGATGTTGTTCCCACAGACTTCGATTTTGCAGGTTGCTCCACAGCCATCGCCGACCTCGAACGCGCCGTCGTCACACTGCTCGTCGTTGACCAGGTCGATGACGTTGTTGCCGCAGCTCTCATCGGAGATGCACGCGGCGCTGCAGCCGTCTCCTGACTCGTTGTTGCCGTCATCGCACGCTTCGCCGTCGTCCTGGATTCCATCGCCACACTCGGGCCGGGCGCAATTGGTCTGGCAACCGTCACCGTCGACGTCGTTGCCATCGTCGCAGGCCTCGCCAACCTGGGGATCCACGGTGCCGTTGCCGCACATTTCGTTCGACCTACAATCGGCGCTGCATCCGTCGCCCGAGGCGACGTTGCCGTCGTCGCAAACCTCGAGTCCCTCGACGATCGAGTTGCCGCACGTCGTGTCGAAGCAGACTTCACCGGTACAGGCGCCTTCGGAGACGCCCGGGTAACTGCACGGGGTTTGGTCTGGCATGCCTTCACAGGCTGACACCTGGTCGGGGAGCACGCAGATGGTGTGCTCGTCCGCGCACACTTTCCCAACCGGGCAGACCAGGTCGCCGCAGCTGGTCGTGGCTGGCTCTATGCAAGCCGCCGAAAGCAAACCGATGCAGACGGTTGTGAGTAGGTGTTGCGTGTGCCGCCCGAAGCCCATGCCCTTCGGGCAGAGCATATCATCGCGGTTCGGATATTCGGGCATGGTCCGGCGATTCGCTAACCGTCAGTTACCCGTAGGTCGTGGGAGTCGAACCCTGAGCGCGCGCCACGTCTGTCGACACCGCATGATCGATCCATGCAAAAGCACGCCGCAGGCTCTGACCGTCGATGGCCCTCTGTGCCGCTTTCGGGGGATTTTCCACCGTACACGTACGGTTCATCTACCGTAGGCGACTCCGAAGCGCGTGGTGATTCACAGCCAGGTCTCTGATATTCGTGCCGTGCAGTGGCTGGCCCGCCACTTGCTCTGTGCAAGAGCAACTAGGAGGTCCGCCATGCCCGCAAACGAGAAGCTGGATAGACGCAATCAACATGACGTCGATAACGCTCACAACCAGAATCGCACGGCGGATCGGTCTGGCGGAGCGCCGGGGAAGAGCAGCAGGTCACACTCCAGATACGGCCGAGTGATTCAGGCCAAAGGTGACGGCAGCGCCAATGCGCCACGCCAGTTCAGCGACTTTCCAACCAGTGGCGGTACTCCGATGCCAAAAGCAACGCGGGAGAAGTTCGAGGCCGCGTTCTGCACAGACTTCAGTAGTGTGCGCGTTCACGAGGGTGATGCCGCTCCGCAGATGGGCGCTGTCGCGTTCACCCAGGGCGAGCAGATTCACTTTGCACCGGGGAAGTACGATCCCGTCTCCGGCGGCGGCCAGGAGCTGCTCGGCCACGAGCTGACGCACGTGTTGCAGCAACGGTCAGGCTCGGTTACGACCCAGGGCAAGGACGCCAACATCAACAAAGATCAGGGGCTCGAAGCGGAGGCGGACGCGCTCGGTGCACGCGCCGCACGTGGTGAATTGGTGCAGGTTGGCGGCGTCGCCAACATTGGCCCGATCCAGCGGGTGGCACAAGCCCCGGGCGAACATGCAAACGACACCGAGGCGTATCGCGACGAGCTGTACGAGCGCGCGCGGCTGGTAGCCCCGACTTTTTACGGACTGGTCCACGTGTTAGCGAAACAGACGTACGGCGAGGCTTTGTGTCCCATCGAGGTCATAGCGCCAATCCTCAAGTCAATCGCGCGCGCCGAGGAAAAGACCGAAGAAGACAACGGCGGCGACTACTCCAAGCTCGTCGATTTGGTTCGTGCGACCGTGGTCTATGAACGCATCGGCCAGGCAGTGGCAGCGGCAAAGAGATTGGATTCGGGCCGCAGAATCTCGCTGGAAGGAATGTCGTTTGATTGGGAGGGCCAGGTCGCCGGCGGCACGCTGGACTTCCACAGTGAGCGACACAAGGACCGGTCGCAGAAAATGGTACACGACCACCTGATCAACATCACCCTGAAGATGCCCGACGGAATGACGCACGTGTGTGAGCTCCAGCTTCATGTCAAGGACGTCATGGACTACAAGAACCAAGACGGTGGTGGGCACGATCAGTACGACATCGTTCGCGACCCGAACGCTTCGGCCGAAGACAAGAACCGCGCTATGGACAAAATGTCCTCGGGGTACGCGGCGGCCAACAAGAAAGCCGGCGGCGCCGCGGCAAGCGGTCAGCGTCACCCTCATGACAAGAGGTACTAAACGATCATGTGGAGAACTGCCTGGCGGATTACGATCGCCGGCCGACCGCGTCCGGGTTGATCGCGTAAGAGCATGCGGGCAGCCGGCTACTGCTGCGCTTGCATGCGTTGCACGATCTCGTCGTGTGAGAGCTGCTCGACGATCGCGCAAATGGTCCAGCGGTTGCCGCCCGAGTCGGTCACGCACGCCGAGCGATACCCCCACGGTTGAGTCGCCGGAGCTGTGAGCGACGTGGCGCCGGCGCTCACCGCGCGCTGATAGACCTCGCTGACTGCGTCTGCGTCATCGACATAGAGTGACAACGCGGCGGGCATCGCCGGCTGTTCGGCCTGCGCCTCGCCGACCATCACCACCGAGTCGCCGAGCATCACCTCCGCGTGAAAGACGACACCGTCGGGCCCCTCGTAGCGATCGACTACCTTGCCGCCAAACGCGGTTTCGAGAAACGAGATGACTTTGGCCGCACCGGGGACGACGGCTGAAGGGGTGACTGCATGATGACCGGCTGGACGCTGAATCGTATTGGACATAGTGGTTTTCCTGGGTGAGTTAGCAGCGGGCCCTCATGGCTCGCCTTGCTTGAACAACACCCTGCCATGGCCAAATGTCAGGTTTGAACGCGGCGAGTGCGACTAGCCGGCTACGGCCCCAACGGAGCGAACCAGATCCGAGAGATGGCCGACCCTCGCACAAAGGCGGGGTTCCCGATCATCCTGGCGATGGACGGGTATCACAACATCAAGAAGAACGTGCAGTACCCGCCGGTGATCCTCCGGGTGGGCCTCAACGACAAGCGCGTGCCGCCGTGGGAGACGGCCAAGTTCGGAGCTCGCCTTCAGGCATCGGATACCCGACAGCCGGTCCTCGTGAGAGTGGAGGTGAATGCCGGCCACGGCATCGGCTCGACCAGCGACCAGCACGCCAACGAGCGCGCCGACATGATGGCGTTCTTCCTCGAGCGCTTCGGCCATGAGGACTTCAAGCCCGTCACCACGAAGTAACTCGCCACGCGGCGGGTGGGGGCGCGGGGAGTCGGCCACAGTGCAACGACCTTGTTATTGGGCGGTGCGACTGATGTAATCTTCCGATGAGCGCGCCGGAGTGGAATATGGACCCCGACTATCCGTACTTCATCTACGAGCCGGAGAACGGTGATGAGTTTTCCGCATTGCTAGCTCACTGGTTCGCGAAGATTGTCGAGTTCACGCGAATGCCAAAGTACAACGGGCCCTCCTGGAATGTTCTAGTCGCGGATCTGTGGCTCGATAGCGGGCGGATTATCGGACACGTCCAACAAGATGATGTTGCCGTTGGTTACGACACCGGTTTCCGTGTTTGCGCGGACTTTTCGAGGCTGGGCAAGCTCGCGGCGGGCAACGATGCGGACGACAGCGAAAGACACGTGGCGAGCGGCTGGCTGCGCGAGGCTGTAACGCTTGAGCCAGCACGTAGCGCGCTCGCGGCTCGAACAAACGAGGTCCCTTTCTACATCGCCATTACTGCGTACGGTCAGGGCGAGATCACTGAGGCTGAGAGGATCAGCTTCGGCAGCTAGCTAGTCGTTTCCCGTTGCAGCGAAAACGCCGATTCGTAATTCACAGACCTGCCCGCACCACGTAAACTGGTCCAAGTGTCCGCTCCACAGGTGTCGTCGCAGATCGTCGCCGTCGCGTTCGACTGTGGCGGTGTCATGACCCGACCCCGACCAGGGGACAATGTAGAGTTCGTGTCGCTCGGACTGGGCGTTGATGCCGCCACGGTCAAACGCACCTTCTCGGTGGCACGCCGGCAATTGGCCGCTGGTGAGCTGAGCGAGTCCGCGTTCTGGAGAGGATACGCGTCAGCGCACGGCGGGGCCGTGCCCAGCGACTGGGCGGCTACGTACCAGGCCCATTTCGCCGCCACTGTAGAGGTCCACCCCGAGATGGTCGAGCTCGTGAACGAGCTGCGCAGCGCGGAGATTCGCACAGCGATTCTGTCCAACGTGATTCCGTCGCGAGTGCCCGTCTACCGCGACCTGGGAGTCTACGATGGGTTCGATCCGCTCGTCCTGTCGTGTGACGTAGGCATGGTCAAACCGCACCGTGAAATATTCGAACATCTTCTGCAGCGTCTCGATCTCAACGCGTCTCGGGTCGTTTTCGTCGACGACAAAGCCGCCAACATAGAGGCCGCGCGTGAGGTCGGGCTGCAGGCTATTCAGTTCAGCTCGCACGGCGAGCTTCGGGCCGGGTTGCGAGGGTATGGTGTGCCGCTACAGGCCGACTAAGAACCGGTTGAGCCAGCATATGATCAGGCCTGGCTTCATAAGTTCATGCACGCGTCGACAGCGGCCTCGAAGTCGACCCCGCCGGTGATCTCAAAGGCCCGGCCGATGTCGAGCAAGGAAAGGTAGCGGTCCATGTCCTCGGTGAACGTATTGCGTTTGGGGTCGGGATCGCAGAACAGTCCCAGTCGCTTCGTGAACGTCGACCACAGGTCATTGCGGTTGTGCAAATCGATCTCGCTGATGCGAGCAATGCCGGACGCCGGGCGCCAATTCAAGATCACGAGAGCATCCAGCGAGCAGTGCTGGAGCTGACGGCCCTGGCCGAAGCAACGGGTTACATCCACATCATATTTGCTCTCCACTTCCCACAGCTGCGCCATGGGTAGCGCTTCGTACTCTGCGCGGTTCTTTGCCGCGAGCATGTGCGCAAGTGACTGGTTGGTGAGCAACGTACCCGGGTTCACGCGCGGCGCCTTCGGCACTCCGTGCATGATCACGTCGTTCTGATTCCGGCAGACCAACGCGCGATCGTTGGTGACGAACCGCCCCCCGTGATTCATCAGGTGCAGCGCGAGGGTCGATTTGCCGCGACCGGGAAATCCGGCCAGCGCGACCCCTCGTCCGTCCAGCTCGAGTCCGGCTACATGAAAGAGCACCGCCCCGTTAGCGACGCGCCACTGGCAGTATCGGGAATTGATGAAGTCGACGACGCGGTTTTGCTGGGCGAGACAGGGCCCGACGACGACGTGCCGGCCCTGGCCAAACAGAAACATCATGCCCGTGCCAATCCGCGTCGCGATCCTACCGTCTGGCAAATCGAGAAATGCTTCTTTGATTCGAGTCTTGCCCGGCGACGGCGGCTGCGGGCGCAGCGCGCAAGGAGGCTCGGGAGCGGGGCCCTCGATGGCAACGATGGTCACGAACTCCCCGTGGTGTGTATCTACGTAGCCCGCGTAGACTTTCCCTAGCTCGCCTATGAGTGCTTCTGCGTTGGACCTCACACGCACCCGAAACCCGTCGAACGTCAGGTCAAGCCACTGCCGCGCCGTGTAACGACTTAACAGGTCGGAACAGATCTCGCCGAGCGACATGCTCATAAGAGGATATCAGCTCGCAGTTCCACCAGGATACCTGCAGTACCCTGCAGCGCTAGTTGCCCGATCAGAGCGTGGCTTCAGTGCCATGTCACTCGTCAACGCCTCGGTGGAAGCGATCCAGGCACAGTCCATACTCGAAGCAACTTGTGGCTTCATCACACTTGTACATGCGTTTGCGAGCGATGGGGCTGCTCGTGGATTTCTCGATGCAGTATGCGATCCATTGAGAGTGCGTTCGGCCCTCCATGTCGGATGACAGGCAAGCCACGCTCAGTGCGTAGTCGCTTGAGGAATCTGCGCCAGGTTACAGATCGCAGCAGTGGGGATATTAGCGTCTAGAAATCCGCGTAACGCATATCTACGCGCCCGATGGATGAGCCGTCGATCGAGGTAACCGAATTTGCCGGCGCATTGGTGATGTTGCCCTGATACATGAACCTGCGGAGCACCGTGGAGAATCCGTCGATGGTGACGGTCTTATTGCCAGCGCTGGGATACGAGGTGAACCCGTTGCGCTCGCCGAGGATACCGATGACGTCTCCGGTAAAGACGGGGACACAGAGCGTGACGAAGCCGCTGTTTTCCGCGTGCCCGGTTACCCACGCCAAGGTGGTGAAGTTCGTGGTCTCAGTCGGATATGTGGGAGGTGCCGCGGCGAGCCGTACCACCTGGAGGTTCTGGGTGCCAACGGTCAGAGGATCGCGCAACCCGGTGATGACGAAGTCGCTTTGTGCCGTGAACCAGTAGCCACGCACAAAGGTGGTGCCTGAAACCTGTGCCTCCATGATCAAGTCAGACGGTGTGCCGGCCGTGCAGCTTCCCCCCTCGCAGACACCCTGGTTGCAAGACTCGCTTCCCGCGCAAACCTCTCCGCCACCACACGAGCTGTCCACTCCGCAGTTGGCAGGATCGGTGTCCGGATCGACGCAGGCCCCGCCGCATAGCGCCAGGTTACTACCGCACGATACCTCACACGATCCGGCGCCATTGCACACAGACCCGGCGGCACAGGTGTTGGAGCCAGCGCCGTCGTCGCATCCGCCGCAGTTGCCCGAGTCCACGTCGGTGTCCACGCAGGTGCCGGAGCAATCGGTGAGCCCGGCCTGGCACGATACCTCACACGATCCGGCGCCGTTGCACACAGACCCGGCGGCACAGGTGTTGGAGCCAGCGCCGTCGTCGCATCCGCCGCAGTTGCCCGAGTCCACGTCGGTGTCCACGCAAGTGCCGGAGCAATCGGTGAGCCCGGCCTGGCACGATACCTCACACGATCCGGCGCCATTGCACACAGACCCGGCATCACAGGTGTTGGAGCCAGCGCCGTCGTCGCATCCGCCGCAGTTGCCCGAGTCCACGTCGGTGTCAACGCAGGTGCCGGAGCAATTGGTGAGCCCGGCCTGGCACGATACCTCGCACGATCCGGCGCCATTGCACACAGACCCGGCGGCACAGGTGTTGGAGCCAGCGCCGTCGTCGCATCCGCCGCAGTTGCTCGAGTCCACGTTGGTATCGACACAGGTGCCGGAGCAATCGGTGAGCCCAGTCGGGCAGGATAGCTCGCACGATCCGGCGCCATTACACGCGAACCCGGCGGCACAGGTGTTGGAGCCGGCCCCGTCGTCGCAGCCGCCACAGTTGCTCGGGTCCCGGTTGGTATCGACACAGGTGCCGGAGCAATCGGTGAGCCCAGCCTGACACGATAGCTCGCACGATCCGGCGCCATTACACGCGAACCCATCCTCGCAGGCTGTGCCCGCGTTTGCACCCGCGCAATCACCCGAGGCGCCGCAGTAATTAGGATCTGTGTTGGGATCCACGCACGTGCTGCCACAGAGCAGTTGTGTCGGCGGACAGGCAGCCCCGGCATCTTCGTTCGAGGACGTGGTGCCCCCGCAAGCGGCCACCATCGCCGCGCCGATCGCGAGTAACATGGTATGTCGAGACAACGTAGCTCGCTGACTGCTGCCGGTGTTCGTCATCGGTTCCCCCTGCCTGTGTCTTCATGATGCGCGACATCGAGCGTCACGCGTCCCCTGCAGACAAGAGTACCACGCCAGCGAGGTACTTACCGTAGAACAGCGCGTGCCGAGTCACCCGCCCTCGGACAAGTACTGGCAGGCGCCGTCTACGGCGGCCGCCCCTGCGCCGCGCTCGTTGACGGGGAGCAAGTCGTCGTGTCCACGCAGCAAGGGCCGCGCGACATTGCCCTAGTGCGTCTTTCGCAACTCTGGCAACTCTGGCAACTCTGGCAACTCTGGCAACTCTGGCAACTCTGGCAACTCTGGCAACTCTGGCAACTCTGGCAACTCTCGCAACTCTCGCAACACCAGGAGCAGTCGAGCGTAGTCGTCGTCAATGGTTGCCAGTGTGACCCGGAGCGCCCGGTGCTCAAGTGACTCTTAGCAAGCCTCGTGGAGCGCTGCGAACACGTCTCTGCGGGGAATCATCTCGCTTCCCAGTGCGCCGAGAACCCGCTCCGGAATGAGATGCGACGCGGCTCGAGGCCGCGCGATCGTTGTGTAGCGGAGGCGCCGGGAGTCGAACCCGTAACCTACGCAGGTGGTCACGCGGGCTTGCACGGATTCCCGGCGTCTACATTCGTTGTTCGTACGGTCGTGACGGATCTACTGGGTCGGTTCTGATCTGCTCATCTTCGTGCTGGTTAGTACAGGATAGCAGCCATCAGCGGCGCCACCGCGTTGGGCGAGAATCCAGGGCCTGAGAAGTGAAGGTCAGTTTGAATCATCCCGTGGTCGCTTACGGGGTGTTCACCGTGGCTTCCAAACGAGTGCAACGTGGCGGGGTACACCGTCTCCACGGAAGCCAGCGTCCAATCTACGTCGCGAACGAAGACGTAGTCCGGCGAAGACGCCCCCGTCTGAACGAACCCGCGCGTGCTCAACTGCGAAAGAAGATAGTTGTAGCGTTTCGGGTGGTAGTTATCACCGGCGCACGCTCCGCCCGGATCGCTGCTGTGGATGTTGAAGTCGCCAGTCAGCAGTATCGGTCCGGGGTTAGTGGCGATCAGCACATCTAGCTCATCCAACAAGTTGTTTAGCTGGCACCAGTTCTGCGAGAAATCCGGCGAGCCTTCGCTCGTTGCGCAGAATTGCAGGTGCACGTTGATCACCCAGTGATCGGTCGCTGGGAAGTAGAGCAGGTTCGCCTTACGACTGTTGCCAGGGGGGGGGGAACAGCCGTTGAATAGGTTCCAGTCTGCCGCAGACTCGCTCGCGAGTCCTGAAGTGACGAGCGTGCTTCCCACCTCTTCCCCTACACCGGTGAAGAACCAGGGGGTGAAGTGGGACGAGTTGGAGGCGCATCCGGGCACACTCGATAGGAAAAGCTGGGTCAGCAACGGCAAATTCCAGGCCCACGTCTTGTGGTAGTTGTTGCCGTGTTCCTGAATAGCAAACACACTGCCCATAGCTGGATCTTGTAGACCGTCAAGAAATGCGATCTGCCCGAAAAGCATGCCCGTCGTATCGACTCCAGCGTCGTCCCATCCAGCGGCCCAGGCGTCCAAATTCTCCTTCGCGGGATCATTAATGGGATCGGGGAACGAGAAATGCGCGAGATTCGCGGTGACGACGCGCACCGAATCGCTGAGGTTGCAGACCTCCGCTGCTTTAAAGCTCCCGGCGTCGGGGGCGACGTTCGCTGCGCCTGACGGCGCACATGAGGCAACGAGTGCGCAAAGCCCCGCGGCGACGGCTGCCCGGTACTTCCGATTTCTGGCACTCAACACCCTCACTTGATCTCAACGCCCGTCAGTACACATCCCCAGACTGAGGATGTCGGGTTTGCCCAAGTGATAACCACCTGCTTGTTACTCGCCTTCGCTGTGAGGGCGACCTTAAACATCCGGTCGCTACCCTCTTTGGTGACTCCCGGGTCGGTTGTGATGTTGGAGTAGCCAACCTTCTTGTTGGAGGCGTTGGCCGTGCACAGATTGACGGGTGCCTTCAGATACCAGTTACCGTTGCTCAACGCGGTCACAGACGAGACTGTCGTGGTCGTGGACCCTGCAAACGCGGTCGCAGATAGCAGAGTCACGGCGAACGCTGCGGCTATTGGGCTCAGTTTCTTCATCATCGTTTGTGTACGGTTCATGTGGCGAGCGGAGTGCAGTTCTCGGACCACCTTGCTCAGGGGCGAATTCTCGACACCTACAGCGTCTGAGGTGTACCTGACTGGCCCGGCCATGCCCGGCCCGGTGTACCGGACCCTCTGCCGGGTTGTCGTCCGGGAGCCTCGTTTTGGTCGGTACGATTGGCTACCTCTTTGGCTCGTTCTTTCGTGCTCGCGTCTTCAAGTCAGGGCAGCACTGCAGACGCGACGTGTGCCGACGATGGATGGAACGCGACGATTCGAGCGCGAAGACGCCTGCGATGAGCTCTACGCGATCCGGAGTCTCTGCGGCGACTGGTGAGCATCTATTGCTACGAGTCGACACCACGATCGCGAGCCGGTTCTCGTCCAGGTTTCCACCTGGCCCGAAGCTACCGTCGGCCTAGTCGCGCAGACCGCGCGATAGACGTTCGCCGGTGTCATGAAGACTCGGTGTACTATCAACGCATGGGGAAACGAGGCCGGTCGCTAATCCTAGCCGTAGCATTGGGTGCGCTGCCCAACGTCGCTTGCCAGGACAAAGCGACGAGCGACGCTCCAGCAAAGATGCCAAAACGTTCAGTGCCGACCAAGGCCATACAGTTGGCGCCGCAGCAGTTCGCTGACTCCAAACGAGGAGCGCAGCTGGAACGCTCGCGATACTACGTGCGCGTGCGCAAACAAACGCTCGCGACCGGCACACTGCCAAAGACGGACAAGACGAGCACCGCTCCCACCGCGCCCAAGGAGACAATGGTCATGCCGGCGGCGCTGACCTCCTGGGCAGCCCGGGTATTCCCAAACGCTCGCCCGCTGTCATTCCCTGCGTTCGAGGGCGTGATGGGCAGGCGCTCGAAGAACCAAAAGAGAACCCGCTGGGACCCACCCAGACGCCGCGAGACGCCATCGCTGGCAAACCCGGATGCGCCACTACTACTGGCAGACAAGACGCTAGCGGCGACCCGGGTGGCGTCTGTCCTCGCATCGTTGTGCCACTACGGCGCGCGGCTGGGAATTGCAGGTAGCGGGCAGCCACGCCAAGCGCATCAGACCACACTGGTGACCTATCAGGGCACCAACTGTAGACCTGGATCAGTGCCTCAACTGGCCTTGGCCGACAACTACGATCGCGGTCATGGCGTAGCGCTGCGCGTCAGCAGAACCGGGGTGAGCGTCTTTGACCCGCTGGCAAAGAACCAACAGCCGAGTTCGCTCAAACTGCGCTGGGGCCAGACACACATCTATGTCTGCGTTGAAGCTGGTGCCACTGTTGCGCAGCTCGTCGCGGCGATCGACTCCATCGAGGGCGATAGCGTCTCCACCGTATATCTAGGCACACACTGGAAGCTGGCCAAGTTCCTGGCGGGACTGCGCTCACGAATAGAAACACGGGGACGCACCCCGAGTAGTCGCAAGCCCCAGTTCGTCGAAGTAACAATCGGCGCCCCAGCCGTTCAGGGGCCCCGCAATCAACAGAAGGTGGCTCGCAGCACAACGAGCAAGGGCCGACAACGTGGCTTCGCGTTCTGCGCCGAGCGCGAACTACTCATCGAACCGCGTCTCAAGGGCGGCCGGCTCACGGTCTCCTTCGAGATCGCTCCGGCAGGCAGAATACGCAACTCAACTGCGGTTGGTTTTCACAAGGGCATCGCCAGGTGCGTGGCACAGATTGCGAGCTGGTCGCGCTTTGCCAAACAAAAGGGAGACAAGGCAATGGTCAGGTTCTCCGTCACCATCGCCGTACGTGAAACCGGGACCTAGAACGAGGTCTCCACGTACAATCTGCCACGTAAACGATTTACTTCAATCGTGTGGCCGCAATACTGACGAAGAACCCTACTTCACGCCCACGCCGCTAGCGGTCGCCCGGCAGTTCCGCGACGGGTTTCAAGTTGTTGTTGAACGACAGCGAAGCACGATTGTTCTGGCGACACGCAAGGGAGTCGAACCCTGAGCCCTTGCACGGTTTTCGAGATCTTCGGTGGTAGCTAGTTACCTGAGTGGACTGCAGAGTACTGGGTTGTGGCAGCGAAATGGCAGCGAGGAGTGCTGATGGCGCCACGTAAAACGAGCGCGTTTCGTCGTTACGTTTCGTCCAGTTTTTCGCTGAGTCTTTCGAGCAGCGCGTTCCCTGGAGTCAGCGTATCTGCAGCTGGTCGCCCACCGCAAAGGTCGAGCGTGGGCAGCGCACCTGTACGTCGCTGCCGGTGACCGTCGCAACCTCGCAAGAGCCGGTTTTTGTCGCGCCGCTCGTGGCGACGCTTAGAGCATCGCCAGCTTTGTAGGACGTACCAGCTGCCGCATGGAAACGGCCGCGCAGCTCGTCCGGTGTCTCGATTTTGAACGCAGGCTTGCCGGCTTCGAGCGATGTGTCGGGCTTGGACAGCAAACGCACCACACCCGCTCGCGGCGCGGTGAGAAAGGTGCTCGCCTTCCAGCGATTGATCATCTTCATACGGCGGACGAGTTTGGAGGTGGTGATATGCGTGATCGATTTCTTGAGCGCCTCGAATCGCTTATTGTCACCGGCGGCTTTTGCTTCCGCGACCGTCTTCTCCACTGCTTTCAACTTTTTCTGGTAGTACGTGTATCTGCCCAGCTCGTGCTCGATCTGCGGCTCCTTCTTCTTCCAGTCGCCCACCTTAGCGACGATTCGCTGCGGGGCCACCGCCGTGCCGTCGGCGACTTGAAACGACACGATGGAAGTCGCGGGCATGTTGACGATTAGCACCGGACCAGGCGACGACACGAGCTTGAACGTCACGGGCGCTGGTGGTTCATTCGGCTGGACTACTCGAGGCGGCGAATCCGGCGCAGTGGTTGCCGTCCCGCCTCCGCATGCACAGCAAACTAAAACCCCGGCTGCGCACAGCCGACTCACGAAGTGCTCCATTCGCGGAGTATAACAGCTACGGCGGCTACGAGTGCCCAAGCGCCAAGTGCAAGAACGGCCTGGCAACGTGCTCGCAGCAGCGTAGCTACTTGGCTGGAATCTAGTGGAGGCGCCGGGAGTCGAACCCGTAACCCACGTCGGTGGTAACGCCGGCTTGCACGGATTCCCGGCGTCTACATTCGCTGTTCGTCCGGTCGCGACGGATATAGTTGGGTCTGTTGCGATCTGCCTGGGCCACCAGCGGGCGACGCTTTGGCTCCCCAGCCGGGGCCTTAGTTGTCGCCTTCCAGTGCCGCGTCGAGCACATCGGCTAGCTGGCGGCGCGCCCGGGATAGACAGGTGCGAAATGTCTCGGTCGTCATCCCCATCAACGCGGCGGCGGACGCATTGTCGTGTTGCTCAAAGTAGCGCAACAGAATCGCATCACGCCGGTTGTTGGCCAGCTCTGCCAATGCCTGGCCCATGAGCTCGAAGACCTGGCCCCGCTCCGCCCGGTCGGCGGGACTGGTATCGGGGGCCGCCAGGCCTGCCAAAAGGTTCTGCGTGGTACCGCCAGAGTTTGGCGGGCGCAGTCGCAACACAGGCACGGCGCGGGAACGACGTTCGTACTCGCGAGCCAAACGGCGGTGCGCGATCGTGTACAGCCAAGCTAGATAGGACCCGGTCTTTCGATAACGAAAATTCGGCAACGACTTGAATGCCTCGAGCTGAGTTTCCTGAAACAGGTCGTCGACAGACATGTCGGAGACCACGCGCCGCTGCAAATACCGACGGAGCTGTGGCGTGAAACGCTCGACGAGCTTATCGAGGCCGCGGCGATCGCCCGCACGTGCGCTGTCGACCAGATCGGCGGTTACTCCATGAACGACTTCGTCTGACATGCCCTGGATCCTCCACGTGCGCCATATCTTGGGCAGCGATAACCTCATCGTACGCTCTCTGGGCGCAGGTTTGCAGGTAGCGAAATCTGAACGCTGTAAACGGCACCGACCCGATCGCAGACAACCACACGAGCGAGGCCGTTTTCGACGTGTACCAGCGGGCGACCGGCGGGTCGCGCGGCTAGCTTGTATGCCCACAGCTGTGCGCCTGTGTTCGAGTCGATGAGCGTGAGCCCTGCGCCGCGGGTGCCTCCGCTGGGAAACAGCAGCAGCCGTGCCTTGCTGGCAACGATGACTGCCGGTGCGCTGGAAAAGGCGCTGCGGTTGGGCGGTGACGCCAGCTTGCGCGGCGGCGCGTTATCGCGAACGCACCACACACCGAACTTGGCCGTCACCACGAGACAGTCCGGCAGCTCGACCACGGATCCTACGGGCACGGCGCCAGGTATTCGCGTGACGACGACCTTGTCGTCGTCGCCCACGGTGAATAGGCGACCATCCTGGCTGACGATCGCGATTCGCCCGTCGCGCAGCTGCGTTGGCGCGGGAACAACGCTGACCTCCTTGCCGAGTCTGACCTTACGGGTCAGCTTGCCCTGCCCGTGGCACACAAGGCTGCTGTCGGCTACGTAGCACAGCTGGTCAGCGCGGGTATGCAGGGCGCTCGACGCTAATGTGGTGTGTCGACGTAGCCAGGTCAGCACGGGGGCGGGATAGTGCGCTAATGGAAGTGTCCGGACCGTGGCGCCACCTCGGCCGATACCGACCAGCCGGGTGTTTCGGTGTCCAACATGGGCACTCCATGCTGCGAGCAGGGAATCAGCGTCCGACGGGCTCGATGGGGTGATCCAGTGAAGCTCGTCGCTCACGCGCACGGCCCGGTGCGTGCCGCGCTTCAACGGACGCGGGCCTGCAGGCACCACATCGCGCAATGGCCAACTTGCCGCGGTCGACTTGCCCGTGCGCACGTCTAAGCCGAGCAGGTCGGCGCGCGGCGACTGACCGGGCGCCCAGATCGTGCGTACGACACCCAAAACACCATCGTTGAACATGACTGGAGTGCGATACTGATTGGTCGCCGTCGCTGTCATCCGCCAACCGTCACCCCATGCTTGCGGCTCGAGCTTGACCACGCGGATCATTGCCAGCTCGTTGGTGACGCGCAGGAGTGTGATGTCCTTGCGGCCATCGCCGTCTTCGTCGGTGAGCTCGTGAAAGATGCCCCAGCCCGACTCGCCCCCTAGCAGGGTCGTGGGCAAGCGCACCTCGGCCCGTGGCTGTTGTCCCTGGCGAACGCGCAGGATCAATACGCCCGGCGTTTGTTCGAGTGCCGCGGTGAACGTGGCCCCGCCCTGATCGAACTGCACTGCTTGGGCGCGGGACAGCTCGCGGGCCTTCGCGACTTCGGTGAGTTTCTTGTCCCACAAGCGAATGACGATAATCGGCTTGGCCCCGGGACCTCGCGCCTCGGGAGGTGGCGCGGGGCGCTCGCTGAACCAGCGGTGGTAGCGTGTGATGAGGTAACCGCCTGCGAGCTTCGGTGCGTCCGGCGGTTCGGGCGCGACCGTCACCGCGGGGACCGCCGCGTTCGTTTCGTGACCTGGCGTGTCGCGGGTACGCAACCAGGTAATGCCGCTCGCGAGTGCGATGGGCACGGCGACTGCGCCGACGCGCAACCACCATCTGCGTTTACTCGCCGGCACCTCGAGTGCGCGCAAGGCTGCGCGAAAGCTGGCCACGTCTGAGTAGCGATCGTCCGCGTCTTGGGCCATCGCCGTGGCGACCACGTTGCGCAATCGGCGCGGCGTGGTGCGCGGCCAACGCGTGTTTGCATCGTCCTCCGGTGGCTGCTTGCCCGTGAGCAAGGCGTACATGCACGCGCCCAGCCCGTATACGTCGACACGCGCGTCGACATTTTTCTCGCCGCTGAGCGACTCTGGTGCCGCGTAGCCGCGAGTGCCCCATGCGTGGCCGGTGCGGGTCAGATCCGGCAGGTCCTCCACCCGTGCGATACCAAAGTCGGCGACCTTGACCACGCCATCGGCATCGAGCAGCAGGTTGGCCGGCTTGAGATCTCGGTGCACGATGCCCCTCTGGTGGCAGTACGCCACGCCATCGGCCGCCTCGCCTATCCAGCGCAAGACCTGTTCCGGCTCGCCCGTTTTGCCGGCCAGGGAGGTGTCGAGCAACTCCATGACGAGATAGATCAGCTGTTCCGTCCGCCCGAACGCGTGGATCTCGACCACGTGCGGGTGTCGGATTCGAGCCATCGCCTTGGCTTCGCGGAGGAATCGCTCGGCGCGCTCGGCACGCAACGGATCGATGGCGACGACCTTGATCGCCACATCGCGATCGAGATCTTCGTCGCGGGCGCGAAACACCACGCCCATGCCGCCGCGACCCAGCTCGTCGACCAATCGATACGAGTCCAGCATATCGCCGACCCCGATGGCATTGGTCGCTGCCGACGCAGCCTCGAGTAGTGTGTGGATCTCGAGCTCGCGCTTGAGCGCATTAGCAATGTCGGGATAGCCTGCGGCGAATTCGGCGGGTTGCGGACGTTCGCCGACGGGCATGTTTTCGTAGTCGGCCAGGGCACGAGCGATTTGCTCAGTGGGATTGCCCTGGTGTTCGTCCGCCATGGGGGGATATTAGTAGGTTTCGAGGTACTGGTGGGTGCTGCCGGTGATTACGTAGCAGCACGTCGCCGAGTCGACGATTCGCACGGTGTGATAGCACACGATGCTCTGGTCACCGGAACCATCGTTGGGTCTAAACACCTCTGCTACCGCTACCGCCATTTCGGCCAGTTGTCGCTTGCTACGCTGCGCGGTGCGGCCGAAGTTCGCGACGTCTGCCCCCAATTGGGAAAACAGCGAGGCCAACAGGTCGTCGGAATCAACTGTCACTTGCGTAGAACCACACGCCCTGGTGAGGCCGGCCTGGGCAGCGACAGAAATTGGCTCGCCGCCGGCGCCCGGAGTGTTGCTCGCAGCCGTGAACAAGCCAGGCACATGGGTGCGCAACGTAGCGCCCAGGCCGCCGTCAGTGACACGAGCAGAGTACAGTAGGTAGGCGTTGCCTGCCCAAGAGGGATCTTGAACGCGCTCACCCGCCGGAAGATCAGGGTTTGCGCGTTCAGTTCGGCTACCGTCGGCCGTCGCGACGTACAGGTCGTCGTCGTTGGCCGCGAGTCGATCCGATGTGAACGCAAAGTAGGCGCCATCGGGTGACCACGACGCACCGGATAGCGAGCCGTCGCCGAGCGAGACGTCACCAGTCCCATCGGCGTTCTTGATGTGGATGGCGCCAGCGTTGTCGTACGCAATGCGCGTGCCGTCGGGGCTCGGGACGAACGCGGTGATTTCGCCGACCAACTGGCGGTCGTTGGTGCCGTCGCGGTTGACGGCACGAATCTCGGAGGCACCACGATAGAACACCAACGCGCCTCCCCAACGGGGCGACGTGCCGTCCGCCACCATCGTCCACGCGGACGTCGGCGACCACGTGTAGATGCCATCACTGGCTTCGACCGCGATGAAATCATCGTCCTTCGCAACGGCTATGCTCAGACTGCCACTGTCGGTGGTCAGCGTCGCGTGGCCGGTGCCGTCGGGCTTACTCACCTGGAGCGTGCGCTCACCGCTGGTGCGTTCCGCGACCACGACGAAGGCGCCCGAGCTCGTAAGTGTCCAACTGTCGATGGCGTCACCGATCGTGAACGGCATGTCCACGTGGCCGGTACCGTCCGGCGTGACTGTCGACACCCCAGTGCCCCAGTCGTAGGCCACATAGGAACCGTCGGGCGCCCACGCCGGACCGTTTTGTGACAGGTCGTGCGTGCTGACCTTCACTTCCGTAGCGCCAGCGACCGTGACCGCCCACAGCTCAGTGCCGTCGTTACTCCCAAACGCAAGAATGCTCCCGTCTGGCGACAGCTTATTGCGCGGGCCGAAAGACAGGTTGGATCGCTGGGTCAAGCGGGTGAGCTCACCGTCCTCATCCACTCGCCATAGTGACTTCGTCAACGTGCCGGTGCCATCGGTATCGATGGACGCGTACATCACGACTGGCGGGTTGCCGCCGCCATTGTTACCGCCGTCGGCACCGTTACCGCCGTCGGCACCGTTACTCCCCCCGTCTGTTTCGTTTCCTGCCGGGCCGCCGCCACAAGCGATAGCCAATGAGATCAACCCAATAGACCAAATCCTACGTACCTTCATCGTCGTTCCTCCATTTGGCTCCACTCGGCTTATGGCGGCGGTCCGGCGATTCGTTACACTCGATTCGCAGAATGTCGCGACTCTTGGCCTCAATCACCACCGGTCTGTGCGTGCTGGCTGCCCCTGCGTTGCTGTACAGCGCGGGGAGCAGGTCCAAGCCACGCCTGGAAACGACTCTCGTGGTGCCTCAAGGCTGGAATGCGCTGGCTGTGGCGGATCTGGATGCAAATGGCAAGATCGACTACGTGTTCATGGACCAAGGGCGCCGCACCCTGCGCATCTACGAGCAGAGCAAGGATAGCTTCGCGCTCACGGCGGCTCTGCTGCTGCCCGAGGAAGTGCGCGGGTCCAGCGTGGGCGACGTTGACGGCGACGGCTACCCGGAGATGGTCACTCGCGGCATCTTCTCCAGTGACGTGTGGATCATCGAAGCGCGCAAACAAGGTGGCTTCGGGATGCGTCGCATGGCCATGCCGATGATCTTCGCCACCACCGCAATCGCCGATACCGATGGCGACGGCAAGTTGGAGATCGTAGCGGGCCAGAGCGGGTTTCCAACGCGCATGCATCGTTTCATCGGCGACGGCAACGATCGCTACAAGGCGCTCCCGCCTCACGTCGGCCACGGCGGCGAACTTCGGCCCGCGTTTGGCGACCGGCCTGGCTCACTCGTTATGGTCGATACCCATTTTTGGCGCGACGTGCACCGCTTGCGCTTCTATGAGCGTGGCAAGCTGAGCATTAGCCAGGCCAAAGCGGGGATGATTCCGCGCGCTATCGTCGACATGGATGGCGACGGCAACCTCGAGCTCCTAGGCAGGCACTACAAGGGAGACAAAGTGCTGCTCGAACGAGTTGGGAATCGGTTCGTCGAGCGCTATCGCGGTCGGCCGGGTAACTGCGCTGGCTGGGCAACGGTCGACGTCGATGGTGACGGTACCGAAGAGCTGCCGTGCATTGAAGGCGATCGCATCGTGTTCAAGAAGCTGAGCGATAAGGGAACTACCGACGTTGTCGACACCGGATCGTCGTTGCGAGGCTTTGTCGGCACCATGCGCGTTGTCGCGCGTCGAGGCCGTCGCATGATCGTGCGACGCACCAAGCACGACTGGCTCCTGCACGTTCTGCGTTTCTAGATATCGCGCAGCCTCGAGGGAATAGGCCGGCTACGGAGTAACCGTGACCTTCGCGAGTGGATAACCGCCGCCGTACTTTACTGTGCCGAGGCGATTGCCCGACTCGTCGAGTTTGTCCGCGTCTACGTGGTAGTGCGTGTCCGATATCAACGGGTCCGACTCGTAGATCGCGCCGTCGCTCGTGTTCGGGTAGCGCAACTCGACCCACAGGTAGTATTCGCCGCTGGCACTGGCGTTGACGTTCAACGTGCCGGACGCGAACGGCGAGCCCAGCAGGCCGGGTAGATCCGCCAAGGTTGAACCGCTGGTGACCGAGTCCAGCCGGCGCAACACAATGCGGGCCCTGTCGGTGGTGAGCGAGATCGGGATCGTGAAGTCGATCGTTCCCCCAGCACTCACGGTTGTGGACGACAGCTGTACGGGGCCAGTCATCTTCGGGATGGCGCTCATGAACGGCGCATCGCAATCCGAATTCACGCTGATGGAGTAGGGGCGCGGCGTGGTCAGCGGCAGCCCACCGCGGATGGTGTGCACGTAGAACTTCTGGCCCTCGACCCCGGTAGCGGCGAGGCAACCGAAGTTGGACGTGACCAGGTAAGGGCTGCCTGCTGTCGCCGATGCTTTGTCGGGGTAGAGCGCGACCGGGTAGTTGTAGCCTCCGGTGTCGGTGACGCAGACGGTGAACTCGCACGTAGGCGAGTAGCTCAGGGTGCTGTCGTAGACATCTTCGTTGACCGTGGCGATCTCGTACCAATCCTCGTCGGTCAGGCCGTGTCGCGCCGACGTACGGTGAGTTCCTCCGATGCCATCGTTGACCTGCACCCGAACCGCATCGTCGGGGGTGTCGTTACCGTCACTCGCGTTGCCCCCGACCACCTCGACGAACGGCACGGGGATTCCGGCGCCGCCGTCGCATGACCAACTGTTTGGGTTAGGCGCGTACTGGCCTACTTTGTAGCCGGCGCCGTCTTCGGGCGTTGCGTAGTAGCCGGTCCGCGTCCCGCCCCCCAGGAACTGGGAGTTGTATGCAAAGCGCGGGTAATAGATGCCCGGGAACGCGGCGCTCACATAGGTCAGCTCGGACTTGCGCTCGTCGGAGCCGTCGCTCAGTCGTTGAATCGGGTCGCATTGGTCGTTGCCGAACAAACACTGCTGCGCGCTCGAACCAGGGTCGTAGCGTTGAAAGTGCACCGACAGGTAGCAGTCTGGACAGATGTCTCGCCATGTGAGCTCGATCTTGTCGCCCTCGCTGACCTTGGTCTTGCTCAGGGTGGGGAACACCACCAGCCCCATGCTGCCCCGGTCGTCGCAACCGAAGATGTCCTCCATGGAGAACTCGGGGCCGGCCGGGTCACAGGTTCCGCTCATCGGTTCGTCCACAGTGACGTCGAGGGTGACGTACCGCGTACCCAACGCGCCGAGAAACCCATCGCCGAACGCCGAGACGCGCACCTTGTATTGGGCGGTTTCGTCTGAGCTTGTCTCGGCGACCAAATTGCTGGTGGGCGCGACGATGTTCAGGTTGGCCTGGGAGGGCGCGTCTAGTAGTTCCCATGAGATGTTCCCGGCGGGCACCGGGTTGTTGTAGCCATGGGTGAGCCCCAGGAACAATTTGCGCGGGTGGCACGTCGTGAGCTGCAGATCGTTGGCGTTGAGCTTGAGCTCGGGCAACGTGTAGAGCGGGATTTTGATCAACTGGTACGTGTCGCTACGCCACTTGCCAATCTCCTTGCCTAAGATGGTCAAGTTCGCATCAACCCACGCGTCGACCCAAAACAGCACATCGAACTTGGTCATCTCCAGCGGTAACGGAGAGAATCGCGCAGCAGCTTGGAGGTCCAGGGTCGGTTGCACGGTGACTTTCATCTCGGCTGCCTTGTAGAAGGTGGTTGCCAGCTCAGCGCTGATCTTGAGATTCGCGTTCGCCGTCGTGTGGCCATCGACCGTGAACTCCACCGTGCGCTCGAACCCATCTTCTGAACTCATACTCCAGCCGCTGCTAGGGTCGTAGTCGACGTCGATCGAGATGTCTCGGGTTGCCTTGAGCACGGAGTCGACCTTGAATGCCGCGGTCGAGCTGAAGTCGAGCTCGGCAAAGAAGGACAGCCGCACATCCTGGACCACCGGTACCCCGCCGACCGCGTAGCGCAGCGTGATCGCTCGAGAGAATAGTTCTTTCTTGGTCTTGTAGCTGGCGCTGGCTTCGTAGAAATAGCCCGCGCGGCCTTCGAACTCGAACTTGCCGGACAGGTTGAGATGAATGCGCTCTTCGTCGGGACTGGCCGTGTTGATCTCGGTTTCGAGCTCGTAGCTCGGGGTGAACTTGGCGCTGTAGCCGTACGTGACCCCAACCTCGAGTTGTACGTTGCCCTCGCTCTTGTGCGCGCGAGCATCAGTGAAGGGCCGGGTGGTCCCGCGTTCCTCCACGTGAAATGTGCCGCCCGGATCCGTGAACGACCGGGCCCATCCCTTCGTCGTTCCGTGGTCGCGAGCCAGGCTGGTGCCGTCTGGAACTTCGATCGCGGTGGCTTTCGAGCGGAACACGGCGCTCTCGAACACGTCCCCCAGGTCTGCCTGGCTGGTGGTGATGCGTACCCCGCCAGGGTCGTTGGCCACCGTTTCGACCCTGCGCAACCAGCGACCAATCGAATACGGGATGATGACGATGTCGCCCGCGACCAGGCTGGGTGCGAGCAATCCGCTTACCAGAAACTCGTCTCGGCCCACTTCGGTGATCGTCTCGTCGCGGAGGTCTTTGGGGGCAACTCGCACCACCGGGTCTCGGGGCAGCGCCGCGATCCCCTGGGCGTCGGCTTCTGTGCTTTCGTTGCCATCGCCGTCGACGGCGACGAGAGTGAATGCCACAAGCTGATCGGGACTGAGCCCGGACGCCGTGTAGCTGGTTGTCCCCACAACAGTAGCGACCGGCGCGTCGCCGCGGTCGTGGGCACCCGTCACCGCTTCCACGCTATCGCCCTGATACACCAGGTACGTGATTTCTTCCGCCGGAGTTACGTCATCGGTCGCCGCCGCCCAGTGCACGTGCACAGTGTCGGAACTGGATGGGTAAATCAGCGCGATGCCGGCGAGTTGAGGCTCTGCCGGAATGACCTCGCCGCCGTCGGCGCCCATCGGATCGTCGTCTCCGTCACCGCTGCAGCTGCAGCCGCTCCACGTGAGCAACGCCGCCGTTGCCAGAAGAACAACACATCTTTCGCGATAGCTTCCCAGTCCCATACCTGCCTATGCAGCTGGGGCCGGATTCGTTACATCGGATCTCTGATTTTTTCCAGGATAGCAGTCAGGTGCTTGAAATCTACAGCAGGCGCCGGGAGTCGAACGCATAACCCATGCCGGTGGTCTCGCAGGCTTGCACGGATTCCCGGCGTCTACGTTCGTTGTTCGGTCGGTCGCAACCGATCTAGTTCGGTCGGTTCTGATCTAACTGGGCCCCAGGTGGGCCACAGCTACCGCCACGTTGATCGATAGTTCTGGTGGGGCGTCATTAGCGTCGCCTACGTTGCTTGAGCGGATCGCGATATACTAGTTGTTGCGGATGATACCTGGTGACGAACCCAGCCCTTGGGACCTCTCGCACGACATCGCAACCCTGGTGGGGCGGTTATCATGACGATGCGTTTGCCCCAGCCCATCGTCGCCGCGCTGGTCGCAATCGCGGCGGCGTGCGGCGGGAAGCCGTCTGCCGGCCCGCCGGTTCCACCGAGTGAGCCGACCACCGAAGAGACTACTAACTCCAAGGGGACGCGGACGCACACGCCTACGCTGTCGCGGGATCGGGCGGCGGTTGCGGAATTCATCAAGTCCGCCGAAGCTGCGGCCAAGAAAAAGGTCACGAAGGGCACGTTGAAGCTACCCTCCGAGTTCTGCCGCCGGCGGACCAAACGCCGAGGCCCCCTTCGTGAGTGCACGATGCGGGTGCTTGGGTTGGCTAGCGCCGCGCTTTTGGAGCTGGTCCTGAGTTGCGAGTATCAACCGTGCAACCGCACCTGGTACTTGGTGCTGAGCAAGGCGGGCCCGCGAGAGCACAAGGGCTGGGACCTGGGTGATGGTGTCGCCGTAGCACCGCAGGCGAGATACGCGGTCGCGGGCTCCTTCGAGCCCAACTACGCTCACGGCAAGGACACCGCGAAGCTCCTTCGAATCGACTTGGACACCGGAGCGTCCGAGACCTTCGTCGACGGTTGTACCGCACCGGTGTTATCGCCGGGCGGCAAGTGGTTCGTCTGTCGCGGGGGTGTGGGTGACGTGTACCGCGTCCCAGTCACAGGCAAGCCCACGCTCAGGCACGTGTACAAGGTGAAAAACCCCAAGCGGCAGAGCATCTTCAAGACTCCAAACGGCGCGCTCGGTCTCGCGCCCGTCGAGTTTGTCGGCGGCAAGATGTCGATCAAAACAACGTGGGAAGACATGAGCAGAACCACGGACACCACCCCGTGGGCCGAATAGATGCCCCGACAAGAGCTGAGAGCCTTGATGTTGGCCGTGTGCGTTGTGCTGACCGGGGGTTGTTCGAAGCAGTTCGAGAACAGGGTAGAGCCGCTGCGGGACCCGGCGACGATTGAGGCCGAGCGACAGCTGCGGGCCGCGGCTAACCAAGATCTGCCAACGTCGAAGTACGCGGATGATCCCGGCGACGAGAGTGTGGCGATCACGGCCGGCGCCGCCTACGTCAGCGGGGACGAGGAGGATGTCCCGGGCATGCGGGTCAGCGCGAAGCGGCTCCTGCGGTGGCTCGACGCCGAGCGTGGTGAAATCGGTCGCAGGACCCGGCGGAAGTACCGCCATTACATGCGTGAGCGCATCGCCACACCCGCGCTCGATGACCAGTTCTACTTCGGCAAACCGCGCACGGGCGCAGCGGCGCCGGTCCATCGTGCGGTGGGGCCGCACGCCGACGTCCCCGCGTTGTTTGCCGATAACAATCTGGCGGCGACGCGGGTCGCCGAGATCGTGGCGGCGATGTGCCATCACGGTGCCGGCCTGGCTCTTGGCGGGGGGATGCCGACGAAGGTGCACAAGGTCTGGCTCGGCACGTACGAAGGCGTCGATTGTAAAGGCGATCCCATGTTGCGCCGTACAGCCGCGGACGGGATGCTGCCAACAGGTCTCGCGGTTCGCGTGGCATCTGCAGGGTATCGTGTTTACGACGGCAAGTCGGAGTCGAGCGTTTCTCGAACCGCCGGCGAGCTGGTTCGAGCGTTCCCCAAGCCGCTGTGGAACTACCGCCTGTTCGTGTCCGTGACCGCTGGAGCCAAAGTCAGCGACTTGATTGCGCTGCTCGATGAGCTGGTTGAGATCGGTGTGACGAACGTGCACTTGGGTCGCGACTGGGACAAGGCCAAGGCGGCCGTGCGTGAGCGTTTTCCAGCGCGACCCGTGGGCAGGAAAAAGGGCAAGTAGTGCGGGGCGCGTTGGCGTTTGTCGATCCAGAAGTTGGCCTGCGCTACATGTAAGCGCGCCGGGATCGCGAAGCGAGACCGCTCCGCGATCGCTGTGTAGTGGAGGCGCCGGGAGTCGAACCCGTAACCTAGGTCGGTGGTAACGCGGGCTTGCACGGATTCCCGGCGTCTACACTCGTTGTCTGTACGGTCGCGACCGATCTAGTTGGGTCGGATCTGATCTAGGTGGGCCCCCAGTTGGCGCCCGAAACCAGCATCGCACCTTTAGTGAGATAGTGTCGTGCCGGAGCGCCCGCAATGGGTGGCAACCTCTTGAGCGCCGTGGTCATGCCTGGCACTCCTCGCAGCTCCGCTGATATGCTGGACCTCGTAACGCATTCGAGGAGCGCTCACGATCATGCCGCTGCATAGAACAAAGCTCGGTCACAATTGTTGTGTGCTCGCAGCAGTGACCTTCGTCAGTTTCGCGGCGCTGATGAAGCCCGCGCTCGCCCAGCCGGCCCGCGCCGAAGCCAAATCCTCTGATCACGGACCGTGGGCGCTAACCGCCGGACTCGGGTTTGGCAACGCTGTTTGCGACAACGACAAGCCCGATAGCGATTGCCCTGTTGATGGTGCCTTCGCGATCGCGTTTGGAGGAAGCTGGAGGTTCCATAAACGCTTCTCATTGGGGGCGGAGCTCGCCATATGGGCGTTCAAGATCCGCGATGACTGGCAGGGCGCCCTGGACGATTCCGCCACCGAGGTGTCGTTCACCTCCATCTATCTCGCCCCTCACCTACGCTGGCACTGGTTCGATGGAATGTCGACCAAGCCGTATCTGCAGGCGGGGATCGGTTTCGGTTCAGTGACAGCCAGGGCCTCCAACGACACGGGGACCTTCAAGTACAGCGCCAGCGGCATTGTGGTGCCCCTTGCCATCGGCGTTGAATGGCGTGTTGGCAAGCGATTTCGACTCGGCCCACAGGCGCAAGCATACCTGCAGATCTCCAGCCAGATCTGCTCGGATGAGCCAGGCCAAGCGAAAGAGTGTCACCCGCCCGGGCAAAATCAAGATGGCGAACGCGAGGGGCTGTTGCTGCCCTGGCGAATCATGGTGATGGGAAGCTTCGCCCTGTAGCCGCGGAAACCACGCTTGCGTCCAACGCGCCTGGCGCCATCGCACTAGTTGGTCTTGTCCCCGATTCGGTAGACGGTGAGGCGACCGAAGTCAGTCAGGGCGTGGAGCTGCGCTCAGGTGGCTTGAAATAAAGTGGAGGCGCCGGGAGTCGAACCCGTAACCCACACCGGTAGTCACGCGGCCTTGCACGGATTCCCGGCGTCTACATTCGTCGTTCGTACGAGCGCGACCGGTCTAGTTGGGGCGGTCCTGATCTAACTGGGCCCCAGGTGGGCCACACATTTCGCGCTCAGACCTATGATGTTGGCTGTAGCAGTTCGCGCCAGTGCTGGCCACCGCGTCGCCGGACCTCATCGGGTAGACTCAGGCCGATGCGTCCCCGTTGGAAACTGCCGCCGCGTCGCGAGCTGGGCTGGTGCCTGCGTGCGGTTGAGACGGCCGAGACGAATCACGAGCGGCTACCCGATGGCCGCCGTGAGCTGTGCATCCGACATCAGGTGCTGCGTGGCATCACCCGGCAGATGCTGGCGTGGTGGTTTCAGAACTTCGATCGACCGTGCGAGTTCCAGGGGGTGCGCTACGAGCAGATGTACCTGCTGTGGCATCCCTACGATCACCACAGCGTGCGGATGACACGCGACGAGCACGGGCGCGTTGCGACAGGGCAGACGATTCACATGCGCGAAGCGTTCGGGGGCGACATGCGCTTCGCGGTTGATCGGCGCGTCACCGTCGATCGCTGCGACGACACGGGGGTGGGGCTTCATGTGAAGCGGGCGGGGCGCCCTGCGTTCGTGCTCGAACACGATTTTCGGGACGTGGCTGGCGGCGTTCAGTACGACTCTCGAATGCTACTGGGACACGAGGGGGGAGTTGCCCGCCTGATCGCCAACTACATCGTGCTTCCGCGCGAGTTCTCGGCGGCCAACGCCGACGCGTGGTTGCGCCACAACATCGAAGAAGTCGGCTGCTTCGAGCACATGCTGCCGGAGTTGTACTCGGCGCGCCAAGGCTGACTCACGAGTCGACGGTGGCGCCCTCATTCGGTTCGGTCACGAAGACGACCTACCTCTGGCCTCGCGAGCGAACCCTGCGCTCCAAAGCGCCGAGGTTTCTACCAAGAGGAGGCAGCAGACCTCAATTCCCATGCGGTCCCAGCAAGTCGGCGGTCGCCGGCGGTCTGCGCAACCGCGTTGCATTTGCTGTTCGCTCGTGGTTCAAGAGCTAGATGCTGCACCGAATCGGCAAAGGGCCAAAGTCTGCAGGACCGCGCGGGGTGGTGGCGCGCCTCTCGGAGTGTCACGAACGAATTCGCCGTCATGTTGCGATCGCCATTCGTCTCGCTGAGGACTCCGCTGCGCCAGGTGAGCAGGTGACAGCAGCGGCCGAGCAGTGCATCGGCTATTTCCACCGGTCACTACCGCATCATTCAGCAGACGAAGACGACACGATCGCTCCGCGCTTACCGGTTGAGTTGGCGCCCACGCTACGACTCATTGCAGAGCAGCACGTGGCGATTCACGCGCTGCTAGACTTGTTGGTTCCGTTGTGGCAGGAGGTCGCGGACAGGCCGGACCGCCGTGAAGCCCGGCGCACGCAACTTGCGGCGCTTGCAACAGAGCTCGAGACGCAGTTCGCCGAACATCTCGCCATCGAGGAGTCGGCTGTGTTCGACGCAATCCAAAGGCTTCCTGCCAGCGTGCAAGACGTGATCATCAAAGAAATGATCGGGCGTCGGACGTTCCCCCATCCCTGAGACCGGTGATGCGAGCCTGATCGGTGGCTCCACGACTGGACTAAGCATGCCCCAGCACGCGACTACGCCGCGAGATAACTCTGCCCACTGGCGACAAGCTGACCACGGTGTTTCAAGGCACGGTCGTAGACCCGTTGGCCTCGGGCAGGTCCATGCCCAAGTGGGCAAAGGCGGAAGCAATCTGCAAGCTCGCCAGCAAGCACTGCGGCACATTCAAGAACTCAAAGGGCGTTTGGCAGCTAGGCTGCGCGGGTAGCTGTCGTGCGCCGCATAGCCCACGTTGACCTTTAGTAACAAGGCGCCGACACCGCCGCCGGTCGCTTCAAGTCGCAGGGCGCGACCCGTGAACTGCTCGGTCATCGCCTTGGGCACCCAGCGGCTGACTTGGGATGAGACGTCCGGATCGGCGAGCTTGCCTTCTTGTGGAGCTTGACTCCCAAGGCGGCGACGTCATTGAATGAGAGACAATGATGGTTAGGGGATGTCGTATTTGGTTTGTAGCCTTCTGTTTGGCTTTTTTCGCCCTAAGTTCGTGCTCGAAGGACAACGCCAAGGACAAGCAGAGCTTTCCGCGGTGGGACTCACTGAAACTTGAGAAAACGACCATCCAGCTAGGATGGGGCAAGATGATCAACAAAGAATACAAGGTGCTGATGAGACCGGTTACGGTCGTTGTGCCAAAAGGATGGAAGAAGACAAAGTGCCGGCCGGGCTGGTGCCAGTTTGAGCCGGACGCGAAAGCCAAGGGGGCCAGTCCGGGGGAGAGGCTATTCGTTGCGTTCACGGCGGAGTCGAGCCTCACGGGACTGGACTACAAAGCGCTCAATACTAAGCTGGTTGAAAGACGCAATAATCCTCGCGGGACGATGCGTCCTCAGACAAAGAAGAAGCTAGAGAACGGTGCGATTGCCACGTTTGTCGAGGGGCGATTGGAACAGTACGGCAAGATCGGTACGTACTCGATACACCGTTCCAGTAAATCCCAGGGCGACCTCAAGACCACAATAACGCCTGGGTCCAACGTATCGGCGGCGCTCGTCGGTTGTTGGGCTGGATACAAATGGACAAAAGAAATAAGCAACGCAGAGACGGACCGCATCGTCACCGTCCTCCGGAAGATCTGTACCCCAATCACCTGGTAAGGCAAAGGCCCCCCTCGAGACCAATCACATCCAGGAACGGTCTGGTGCTCCTTGGCCTCGCCTTGTTCGTCTAGGCCTGCCGCGATGGCTGTTATCGACGCGAGTGACCTAAGCCGGTCTCACTCGTTCCCGGACCAAGCCACGTGGGCGTCTTGATGTTCTTTCTCGTAGCGCTGGTCGCCGTTGCTTGGTTCGTAGTGCACTTACGCAACACCCGACGGACCCGGGACTACACCCGGTGACCAGGCGACAAGCGCGCATGTTGCAGCGACGTGGCAGCAGACCCGAAAATCGAGTGTAACTAGCTAGAGTGGAGGCGCCGGGACTCGAACCCTGAGCGCACCATAACGAAGACGAGCCCTTGTACGGTTTTCAATGTCTTCGGTGGTAGCTAGTTACGTCCAGTGCCCTGCAGAGTACTGGGTTGTGGCATCAGAATGGCAACAACGAGCTTCGCGAATCAGAGCCGCGGTGCCTCGGCGGTTCTCGTCAGCCGGTGGAGCTACGGGATGTGAGCGACCGCGACAGTCAGGATAGAATACTTGCCTGATGAGTCCATTCTGTATGCCCATGGCCAGGCAGTTGTTTCTAGTGCCCAGTCTGCTCGCACTGATCGCATGCGGTGGAGGCTCATCAGGGACGGTGGACGGCGGTTTGGTTGACGCGGGTGCGCAGGACGCTGAGGTGCTCGCCGACGCTGGGCCTTCGTGTGCCACGCTTCGGTGTCCCAATCTCTTCGAGCACTGTGTCGACGGTGCCTGTGTCGAGTACGAGCCGTGCATTGCGGACTCGTGCGCAACCGCCGGCGAAGTGTGCGTGGCCGATGTCTGCGTCCCGGGAACGGCGGACCTTGATGGCGACGGCTCCTTGGCCGCCGACGATTGTGACGACACGAACAATATGATCTTTCCTGGGGCACCGGAGTTGTGCAACGGGGTCGACGACAACTGCGATGAACAACTCGAACAGGGTGACCCATCGGAGCTGTGCTCTGCGTATCCGGGGGGCGGTTTGTGCGTCGCTGGCTCGTGTGGTTGTCCAATCGGAATGTTTGACCTCGACCCATCATCTCCCGGATGTGAGTGTGCGGGCGAGCCCGCAGTAGACGAAGGGCTGATGTGTCCAACGGCAATAGATCTCGGCTCGCTCGCTGATACGGGGCAGATGATGGTTGTTTCGGGCAACGCCATCCGCGTCGGCGGCGAGGTCTGGTATCGCTTCCTGGCGATAGACACGGTCGACGACAGCTGCGATAACTTTCACGTACGCGTGCGCCTTACCGACAACCCCGGCGATGCGTTCGACCTCACTGTCTTTCTTGGAGGGTGCAGCGATGTGCCAAGTTCAGCAACACCGGACTTCATTCTCGCGACCGATTTCCCCGCGTCGCTTCTGCCAGGTGGACAGTGCCCGTGTCTCGGAGCAGGTGAGGCGCCCACCCCAGGGGTGGGCTACTGCTTCGACGATGGCAAAGAGTTCTTTGTTCGCGTAAGGCGCGCCGCATTCACCACGTGCAGCTCATTTACACTCGAGTTGTCGAATGGTGTTTATGACACGAGCCCATCGCCGTGAACCGACCCGTCACGCTATCACTCTTACAACGAGGCGTAAATTGGTCGGAGCGCTGCACCCTGTTTGCCGGCGCCGGGGTTGCTGCCATTCGCCGTCAACACGCGCTAGGATGATGCTGCGGACGCAACCGGCTCCGGGAATGTGATGCCCCGCGGCTCAAAGCCGCGCGATCGTTGTGTAGTGGAGGCGCCGGGAGTCGAACCCTGAGCGCAGCATAACGAAGACGAGCCCTTGCACGGTTTTCAATGTCTTCGGTTCCATCGCGACCCGCGCCGTACCGTCGCGTGTACTACCGTCTTGCAGCGAAATTGCGGCGGAGGTCAATGGGCTGAAGGCTCACTCCAGTTGGGCTAGCACGTTGTCAACTACAGTCATGTCTTGAGTTAGTCGCTCGCTGATGTTCGGCGGACGGTCGCGGCGAGCTACAGTCATCGAATGCTGCGGTGGTTTGCTGTGCTCGTGCTCGCGATTGCTGTCTCTGGGTGTGCCAAGAACGTCGTGGTCAAGACCGAGACGGAGCTCTACCGAGTCGAGGGGACAACCCATGAAGAGGTTCGTGTCAGCCTCTATCGCAAGAGACCACTCACCCGCGACGACGCCATGGCGGTGTGGAAGTTTCGAGCGAAGTTCGGACACGCCCAGGACAGCACCGGTTGTCGAGCCAGCGACGCCAAGGTCACAGCGTTTCTGACTTTGGTGCGACCAAAATGGACCTCGCCGAAGGGCGCGTCCACACAGCTGCGGGCAGACTGGAAGCGCTACACAGACGAGCTAGTCAAGCTTCACAAGAAGAGGCGCGCCATCATCGGTCGCTTCGCCCGCAAGCTCTACGCCCAAACCCGGCGGTTGCTTCAGCCGGACTGCGACGCCCTCGACCGCAAGGCGGGCCGCCTGGAGCAGCTGCTCTACACCCAACACAACGCCGAGCAGGAAGCCCTGCTGGGTATGGAGAAAAAAACACTATTCCTTCCGCCCCGACGAGGACGATAGCTTAGCCAGGCCACCGTCCGTGGGCTCAACGCCGAGCGCAAGAGCGAGCGCCTCTGTAGTACCGTACCGCGCCGCCGCTGGTCTCATCTCCGAACACCACATAGAAGTCGGTGGCGGTGGCCAGCGCCTCGAGCAGGATGGTGCGGCCAGCTACCGCTGGCAATCACCTCGGCGTAGGCTGGGGGATGATGAGCCGAGCGCTGATCGCGGTGTTCGACAGCGCTGTCGCGCCGTCGACCGTGATGCCGGCACCGAAGTCGAGGTGCGTCGAACAGCGTACGATAAAGCGGACACGTCGGGAGTCGAACCCTGAGCGCACCATAACGAAGACGAGCCCTTGCACGGTTTTCAATGTCTTCGCTTCCATCGCGACCCCTCGTGTACCGCTGGGTGTACTAAAGCGTTGCAGCGAGGTTGCAGCGAGTCCGCGCGTGGTTCGTTCGGTTTCTATTCTGTCAGGTGTTCAGAGAATCGGCTCGGCACTAGCCAGCCTAGGCGCAAGGGGTGGCCACAATAGGGGGCTCTATCCGCGCCCCATGATCTAGCAGCCTCCGTGTTACATTACGCGGGGGGATGAAAATGCACGCAGCCATTAGCGGCGCAGTGATCGCGTTCGTGTTCATGTGCGGGTCGTCCGCGCACGCGCAAACCTATCGATACAAGTTCACGACCGACGATGGCGAGAAGAGCCATTATCGCTGGACTGTTAGCGGCACTATGGTGGTCAAGAAAGGACCGAACACGAGCAACGGCTACATGACGTATCACGGGCACCGCAAACACCGTGAGGCTAAGAAGACGGTTCGGGTGACGGCCAGCGTGTTGGGTGTCAAGACGTCCAAAGGGCTGCGATTCTTTGGCGCGTATGGCGACAAGAAGCCCTTCTGGCTCTTCGTGTTCCGCACGTCACCTCGCGGTGTTGACGTGACGCGCCTCGATGCGTCGGGCCGTTGGGACCGGGCCACCCGCGTTACTGGCAAAGATTTGACGCGCGGGATTGCCGTCACCGGCAAGAACAAGTCCGGTATTTGGCGCGCAACCGCCAAGTTGGTAAGAACGACCCACTCGTGGGGGACGTCTCAAAACTTTGTGACGTGGCGTTCCAAAGGGAAGGTCTTGAAGGGCCACGGTTGTCTCGTTGGCGACACAGTCGTCGTCGCCCTTGGTCTAGGTAAAAATCCGGATCTCTACTGCTATGCCCTCAAGGGCAGGAATCTCAGCGGCTCAGCCCCATCCGACAGCGACTCCCCAGTAGTTTACGGCGATACGCTGACCCGGCTGCCATGACGCCTATACTCACGGTTATCGGCACGGGGTTCGTGGCGTACAGCTGCACAAACGGCTGAACACCTCGAGTAACGTAGCTGCTGCCATTGGCTCCAGTTGCAAGCGCCGCCGCTGCGGTGAGCTTGTGTTATTCGATCACACGATTCACAGATGGTTACTGGCGCGTTAGCCCCCTCAGAGGACGAAAGAAAATGAAGAATGTAAGCATAGGTCTGGCCACCATGGTCCTCGCGATGGCTTTCGCTCTCAGCGCATGCGGTGATGGCGGCGACGATGCTGTCAGCAAGTACACCAAGCTCGTCGGTGAGATGTGCAAGTGCAAGGACGCGGCGTGCGCAGAGGAAGTGGTCAAGAAGAGCCATGCGATGAAGACCAGTAAGAGAAAGCCGTCGAGGGCCAGGATGAAGAAGCTCGCACCGTTGCTCAAGAAGTACACGAAATGCTTGCTCGCAGCCAAGGGCGTGGGCAAGGGCGTGGGCAAGGGCAAACCATCGCGAACTCCGATTCCATCGCCGTCTTCGCCAAAGTAGGCCCAAGGCGATTCCCTGGCTGTTGGCAGATTGGACGAAACGCTGCACCCAATTGGCCGCTACTGGGTGCAGCGGGATCGTGAGGCTCGGCGCAGGGGCCGCGCCTGCAGAGAACCTGCAGTGATCCTGATAGCGGAAAGTAGTGGAGGCGCCGGGAGTCGAACCCGTAACCCACACTGGTGGTCACGCGGGCTTGCACGGATTCCCGGTGTCTACAGTCGTTGTTCGTGCGGTCGCGACAGATCTAGTTGGGTCGGTTCTGATGTAATTGGGCCCCAGGTGGGCCACAGAAACGACCCAAACTGGCAGCGAGATTGAACTGTCGGAGAAACCCAGTAGGATAGAGGGCATGAAGGGCGAGCGCACGATGGTGGACGCAACACTGGTCTCCGAAATGCTCCGCATGTCACCCGAAGAACGGCTGCGGCAGAACGATCGCGCGGTGGCCACGATCAAGGAGCTGCGCCGTGCCTTCGCAGCCAAGCGAGCTAACAAGTCTCCTGACCCGCCTCGCGGCTAGCGGGGTCGAGTTCGTACTGGTTGGCGGGCTCGCTGCCGTGGCTCAGGGGGCGCCCATCACTACGTTCGATGTAGACGTCGTGCATGCACGGACGCCTGAGAACGTAGATGCATTGCTCGCATTTCTTGAATCCGTAGGCGCACGGCACCGCGGTCGGCCCGGCGGCGATCCGCTGCCCCCGTCTCGGGAAGCGCTCCTCGGGCCTGGGCACTCACTATTGATGACGGACTTGGGCCCGCTGGACGTTCTCGGCGCGATTGAACACGGCCTTGCGTTCGACGATCTGCTTTCCGACTCGATCGAGATTCAGCTCGAAGGTGCTGCTATCCACGTGTTGAACCTTGCGACTATCGTCAAGCACAAGCGTGCATCAACGCACCCGAAGGACCAACAGGCCTTACCGGTGCTCGAAGAGGCGCTGCGGCAGCTGAACGACGACGGTTAGTCGACGATGGGTTTTAAGGCACACTACGCACGTCAAGGTAGCGTCGGCTGGCAGATCGATTCTTGGGATGTTGCGAATCAGCTGTTGTCCTATCTCTCTCCAGAGAAACGGGCATACGCGACGTTCACACGCACCGACGGCAGCTACGTGCAGTGTGCGGGCTCGAAAAGTCGTCTGACGGTCGAGGTGCGCGTCATTGATGTGCGTGGTGGATTCGAGCACTATGTGTTGGGCAGAGGAGCGCCAGTCGGTCGCGAAACCAAAATCGACTGTTCCATCGGCCCAATCGCCGTGGACGTTTCCCAAGTCCTCGACCTTCGGGCGGCTCGCCGGATCATTCGAGTGTTTGTAGAGGACGGGACGCTTCACCCGAACTTTGTTGCCAGCGACGTGACTGCGAAGTTCGCGGACCCGTAGTGGCGAGCGACAACCCGGAGCTGTGCAACGGCTGCTTGTTCGGGCAGCCGCTTGCCTCGCTGACTAGGACCCCTTCGGTGGACTGACCCGCTTTGCGCGAGGCAATGCGCAGTGCCTGTCTGCGGCTTTGGCGCTGCCGATCATCCGTTGTGGTTTCGTTTCGTTGTCTGTGACACTGCTTCCCGCCCCTATAGTGCCCGCCCCCGCGAGTTTGTTCCCCACATATGCCCGTGCGAGTGTAAGACTGTGAGAACGCGCAGACTGGTTGTCGGGGGACACATTCTCGCAGGAGACCGGCTCCGATTGGGAACGCTGCCCGTTGAGCGGGAACAATGCCCAGAATCCCGCAGCCTTGCTCATTTGACACGTCAAGGGGAACCAACGATGAGACTCCGCACTATGAAACCTTCAGTTCTGGTCGGCGCGCTATTTGCTTCTTTGCTGGTGGCTGGTTGTGGACAGTCAGACACGGTCGATCTCGAAGTCGCGGCGCTCGGTGACGCCGTCTGCCATTCCGAGTGCATGGACCGCGGCGGGGACGACGCGCGCTGCGCAGAAACATGCGCTGACCGCGACGCTGAGGACTGTGCCACCGATTGCAACGTCGCGTGTAACGACGCGTGCGTCGTCGATGGCGGTGATCCCGACACCTGCCGCGAAGACTGCGCAACGCGTTGCGAACAAGGGTGTGGCAGCACCGACTGCTACGACGGATGCATCGAACGCGGCGGCGACGAGGCGAGCTGTCGAGAAGCGTGTGATCGCCGCGACGATGGTGGTGACTGCTACGACGATTGCATTGACCAGGGCGGCGACGAGGAGGGCTGCAGAGAACGCTGCAGCCCAGCTGGCCGGTGACGAAACGAGTCGACGCCCGCTCCGCGCCTGAGTCGGGTGCTTGAAATCTAGTGGAGGCGCCGGGAGTCGAACCCTGAGCCCATCATAACGAAGACGAGCCCTTGCACGGTTTTCAAGATCTTCGGTGGTAGCTAGTTACCTGCAGTGCACTCCATAGCACTGGGTTGTGGCAGCGAAATGGCAGCGGGGAAGTACGCCATCTTTCGTACATTCATTCGCCCATTTATTCGTGTGCGTACCAATCGCTCGTGGGCTGTATGGCTCACACGTGTGGTGTATATTGGCTGCATGCGTAGGTCAAATGGGGGACTCGCGTGGCGCTTTCATGTGCCCATCGTATTGATATGGTGCGGCTTCGGGCTCGCCGTGGCTTCCGCACCTGGCACCGCCGATGCACAAAGCGTGCGCGAGTTTCGGGAGGCGGGAGGCAAAGACCGGGGCGTCTACAACTACATTAGGGTCTGGTGTGGTCCGGAGCAGCGACAGCGGATCGATGCCAAGCGGGTGGGCTTGTACCGGGCGTGTGAGGGCAGTGTGATGGGCTCACACATGTCGTCGATCAGTTCGGCGTATCGCAGCGTGCAGACGGTCGCGAGCAACGCGTCCAATGCGGCCTGCTACCGGTTCCTCAAGAATCACTCGCGCAAGCGAGGTTCTTACTCGTTCATTTCGCACCCGCACTATACATACCGTGATCCCGGCAGACGTCAGTTTCAGTGGGTAGGGGCGACCACTGGAGGCCACTCGTGCCGAGCCTACAACGGGGGGCGCGGCTTCCGTTGCTTCGCCAACTGGCGTGCCACGTGCTCGCGGGTTTCGTATGAGCGCCAGGGAGATTGCCGGGTCGGTTATCGCCGCAACGCGTCCGGTCGTTGCGTGTCCGGCAACAGCCGTTCGCAACCGTGTCGCGCCGGCTACTACAAGAACTCGTATGGTCATTGCGTGGTCGGCAGCAGTCGCCAGCAACCATGCAGAGCAGGTTTCTACAAAGACAGCTATGGCAACTGTGTGGCCGGACGTGGTCGCAACCAGTGCCGCGCTGGCTACTACAAGAACTCGTATGGTCATTGCGTGTCCGGCAACAGTCGCCAGCAACCATGTAGAGCAGGTTTGTACAAAGACAGCTATGGCAACTGTGTGGCGGGACGCAGTCGCAACCAGTGTCGCGCTGGCTACTACAAGAACTCGTACGGACATTGCGTGCCCGGTCGCAGCCGCAGCCAGCCGTGTCGTGCCGGCTACCGCCGCAACAATTACGGACACTGTGTTCGCGACATGGCTCGACGAACCCGCTGCCGTAATGGCTACTACCGCAACAGCTACGGTCATTGTGTTCCTGGCCGTAGCCGTAGCCAGCCGTGTCGTGCCGGCTACCGCCGCAACAACTACGGTCATTGCGTTCGCAATCGCCGGAGTGGCAACAATGCCGTTCAGCGGCGATGTGGGTCGGGCTATCGCTGGAGCTCTGGCCGTTGCGTTCGCACGAGCAACCGGGTTCGTAGGGGCAGCCGGGCCCGCAAAACCGGGCTCACCGTGTCTCAGCAGGTCATTTGTCCTCCCCCCTTAGTCAAGACCGCCTCGGGAAGACAGTGCGTGCCACGCGGGAGCCGCAGCGCTCGCAAAAGTACCCACAACGCTCGCAAGAATAGCTACAACCGTCGCAACAAGACCGTTCGCCCTCGCACCACAACGGTCCGTCGCAATAGGACCTATAAGCGACGTTGCCGGCGCGTCTGCTCTCCGCAGCAAAAATGCACGAGGCGACGAGTGTGTCGCACCCAGAACAAATGCACGAATCGTCGCGTCTGTCGGAACCAACGCCAGTGCCGCAACTTCGGTAGGAAGCGCAAGTGCAAGAATGTCCGTCGTTGTCGCAACAAGCGCACGTGTCGGCCACGCAGTGTGTGTAAGCCGAGACGGCAATGCCGGACCGTCAACAGGTGCCGCCAGGTTTGTCGGTAAACGAATACTGACGCCGTCTGTGACGGACGCGTCAGTATTCCCGGACGAGCGCCTGGTACTCTGCTCCCGTCGACCCGAGCAAGGTGTTGGCTTCGCGGCCAACGTAGACCGACGTGTGGCCGCGGGTACGTACCGCCGTAACAACACTGCTGCCCCAAAGGCCGGCTATCGAGGCGCGACACCACCGCTGTCAGTTCTTTTGTGTGTCGTCAAACGGGGAAGAAGGTGTACTGGGATGGCGTGGATGCGACGGGTGCGAGAGTGTCGGTCCATTACTTCGTGAGCGCCTCACGAACTAAGTTCTACGACGTGAAGACAAAACCGACCTGGAGTAACCCAGAGTGAAAATCCGCGGAAGCAAAGAACTCGTCGAGCAAACACTTCGCGTCTTGGTTGTAGGATTATGCACGGCCATCGAGCAGGGGGCACTCGACATCCAGGACGCCGAGTTCCTGCTGTTCTCTCCGAGAACCATGTCCTGACTGACGCAGCAAGGCATGAGCCCCGACCTGGTCGAGGCGATTCACGCCGGCGCCGAACTCGACGACATTGAGAGCGTGTTGCCGGCGAATCTCGCGGCCGAGATCGGGAATCTCAAACGGACGGTGTTGTCGCAGCTCGGCAAGCTGGCGGCGGGCGACGTCGAACTGCGAAGTTGGATAGTCGATTGCCTCGAATCGCATGGGCAGCAGGTGACCAGCGAGTAGCGAGCATGCGCGAGCGCCCAGGCCGCAGCGGACGTTGTCAGCCGGACCCGGGACCATACCCCGAGACCGCCGGCTCACGGCGCGTTGCAGCGACGAGGCAGCAGACCTCAGAACAGGGTCTAACCAGCTAGAACAAAGGTGCAGGCGCCGGGAGTCGAACCCGCAACCTGAGCCGGTCGTTTAGCGGGCTTGCACGGATTCCCGGCGTCTACGTTCGTTGTTCGCGCGGTTGCGACCGATCTAATTGGGTCGGTTCTGATCTAACTGGGCCACAGGTGGGCCACAGAATTTGTGGGCCAGGGCGTCGCACGCGCCATCGAGCTCATGAGCCTTTGGCGAGATAATTTTAGCCGAGTTTCGTCTGCCCGCCGGGCCGGCAGCCGATTCGTTGTCGCTTCGGTCGGCACCCTTCCGGGAACTGTTGGCCCTCGAACCAGATTTCCGCACGCGCATTCGATTCCGAAGTACTACGCCGCGCTGATCCCGACGCGGGAGCGCGGCTTCAAGGCGATGGACATCCAGCTAACCCGGGCGTTGTAGTCTTGGTCGCTTCCCGAAGTGGTAGTGTGAACAGATGAGGTTCATTGCAATCGCCGGGATCGCTGCTGTGCTTGCCGCCTGCGGAGACGATGGTAGCTCCGCCTCGCCCGACGCGTCTGCGCCCGGGACCCCCGACGCCTCCGTCAATCCTGCAGCGGATGCATCGTCCGGCAGCGATGCGCAGTCGCCGGTGTTGAGCGCCGTGGTGCCAGATACCGGCCGCCCCGGGCGCACCATCGATGTGGTGGTCCTTGTCGACCACACCACCATCGACGCCGACATGACTAGTCTCGACTTGGGCGCCGGCATCACGGTCGACAGCGCGACGGCGCTGTCGAGCACCGCGATCAGCGCTCGGCTCATCATCGCCGAGGACGCGACGGTGGGGCCCAGGGATGTGAGCCTCACCGGTGGCGGAAACACGTTGACGGGTAGCGGCGCGTTTACGGTGGCCCATGCCCTCAACATAGACATCACCGCCGGCACCCCCGTGCAGGGTGGCGTCGTCGAGATGACCGTGTCCAATCTGGACACCGAGTCATTCCTTCCGCAGTTCGTATTCGACGGCGGAATGTGGATCGCCGACGAAGCCGAGCGTGGCCCATCTCACTGGCGTGGGATCGTCGCAATCGATCCCCTCGCACCAACGATGGCGCCGTTTGGGGTCACGCAGACCACGGCCACGTTCGAGCCCGTCCAACGTTTTACTGCAGAGTTGGTGGCGGTGGCGCCGCGTGCGCCTACCAATGTGCCCCTCACCATCGCTGGTGGCCTGACGACCCTCACAGGAGAGGTCATTGCTGCGTCCATGACCACCAATGTCTACAAGATTTCGACCTCCGAGGCCGGCATCGTGGTCATCCTTGTCGACCCACACCGGTTCACCATGATTTCGCCGGTGGTGTCGGTGCTTCCCCAGTCCGGAACCTACGCCGAGGTGATTGCGAGCGGAGCTGGCCGCACCATCCTGCTCGAGGCGCCGGCCACCGCCACCGACTTCTACGTGGTGGTCGGAGATGAGAACCAGGGCGGCGGCGCGGTTGAGGACTACGGATTCGATTTCTACGCCCGTCTCCTGACGAGCGTGGAGGTGAGCGAGCAGGTTGCACCACACGACTCGCAAGGCACCGCCCAGGCCATCTCCAGGTCGAACATCGTGCGCGGCGAGCTCGCCGCCGGGGATGGCCAAGATGTCTACATTCTGAGCCCGGCGCTGGCTGCAGTTGTGACCCTGCACACCGACGCCGACCTGGAGCTCTCGGGTTCCTGCAATGGAGCTACCGCGACCGACCTGCCAACATCTCGGCCGTATAACCGCGCGGTCACCTTCTCCGCGCCCGTCTCCGGCGGCTCCGGGGGGACGTGCGTCCTGATTGTGCGCGCACGCTCTGGCCCCATCGGTCGCCCGACCGGCACGTACACGATCATCACCAGGTAGCGGCTCAGTGCGGTACCCCAGGTGGGCCACACCTTTCGCGCTCGGACCTATGATGTTGGCTGATCTCTCCGGCGATATCGCTCCACGGCCGGACGGTCACCTTCAACGGCGGCAGCCGAAACAGATCGAGTCGTAACGATGGGTGGGGCGCTGCGGTCGGCAGCGTCCACCCACGTTGTCGGGCTGGACAAACGGAACTAGTCGCCGCTTGCTCCGCGCCTGAGTCGGGTGCTTGAAAGTAGTGGAGGCGCCGGGAGTCGAACCCGTAACCTACGCAGGTGGTCACGCGGGCTTGCACGGATTCCCGGCGTCTACATTCGTTGTTCGTACGGTCGTGACCGATCTGGTTGGGTCGTTTCTGATCTGACTGGGCCCCAGGTGGGCCACAGAAGCGCGACTGTCAGCGCGAGCTACGTTGCCCCGCTGCGCGTCGCTCAGCTGTGATCGCCGGCTACTGCTGCGCTTGCATGCGTTGCAAGATCTCGTCGTGTGAGAGCTGCTCGACGATCGCGCAAATGGTCCAGCGGTTGCCGCCCGAGTCGGTCACGCACGCCGAGCGATACCCCCACGGCTGAGTCGCCGGAGCTGTGATCGACGTGGCGCCGGCGCTCACCGCGCGCTGATAGACCTCGCTGACTGCGTCGGCGTCATCGACATAGAATGACAACGCAGCGGGCATCGCCGGATGTTCGGCGTGTGCTTCGCCGAGCATCACCACCGAGTCGCCGAGCATCACCTCCGCGTGAAAGACGACACCGTCTGGCCCCTCGTAGCGATCGACGACCTTGCCGCCAAAGGCGGTTTCAAGAAACGAGATGACTTTGGCCGCACCGGGGACCACCGCTGACGGGGTGACTACGTGATGACCGGTGGGACGCTGAATCGTATTGGACATAGTGGTTCTCCTGGGTGAGTTAGCAGCGGGCCCTCATGGCTCGCTCGCTTGAAACGCACCCTGTCATGGCCAAGTGTCAGGTATGTGTCAGGTTTGAATACCGCGAGTGCGACTAACCGGGCGGTCCCAGGTGGGCCACGGAATGTTCTTGCGTCGGTGGCTTGGCAACCACCATCCGCGCGGCGGTCGCTCGCTGGCTTCCGGTCGGCGCGTCAGTTTTCCACGAAAGAGAAGTAGCAGCGCTAGGCGCTCAAGTGGGTGTCGAAGAAGCTACCCAAGGCGTCGGCCGCTTGGCATACGTATTCGGTGCGGTCGTACGTTTGAATGTGGCGGGCGTCGTCGATGACCTTGATGTCCTTGGCGCCGGTTGTCTTGGCCTCGATGAAGCGCTCGGTGTACGGACGCGTTACAGCGTTAGCGCCGACAACGCCCAGGTACGGCACGGTGATCTGAGGCGCGTAGTCCAGCGCGTGTGACCGGACCAGCTGCTCCAGTGAGAACGGCACGAGGTGGTTCGAGAAGTTCGGCCACTCGGACGAAACGCGTCGGAAGTAGTAGTCGTAGATGTCCTGGTAGAAATCGCCTTCTTCCTCGCCGGTCATGTCTGGCCACACCATCGCGTCCGCTGTGGCCTCGCCGGTCTTGTAGTAGCGCTCGCGGGCGGCGTTGGAGGCGCCGAGAAGTTGGTCCCGGATTTCGGGCGTCACCATAGGGTTGGCGGTGAAGAACTCACGCAGGCTGAAGTGCGCGCTCACCGTTCCAAATGCTTTGACACGGCGGTCACTCGCCAGGGCAGCGGCGATGTAAGATGAGCTCGCGCAGACGCCCAGGGCACCGATGCGCTCGCTATCCACGTTCTCGTGTCCGCGCAAGAAGCTGACGGCGTTCTGGATGTCCTCGGTCTTGGTCGCCGGGTCCTCGTATTGGCGCAGGCCGCCTTCGCTGTCGCCATATCCGCGATAGTCGAACGCCAGTGCGATGAAGCCGCGCTTGGACAGCTCATTCGCAAACACGCCCGCGGCCTGTTCTTTCACGGTAGCCATCGGGCCACCGACGACGATCGCTGGGTAGGTGCTCGATGCGTCTGCGCCGTCGGGCAGGTACAGGTCGCCGGTGAGATTTACGCTGCCGCTCTTGAAGGTCACTGTCTGTTTCATTGCTATCTCCTTGTTCCTTTTTCTTCGTTTCGCTTCGTTGAATCCAAGGTAGCCATTCGGACGCTCAAGGTGTTAGACCAGGCCTGTCGGTGTTTTGCCTAATTCTGTCAACTCTTCATAAACAGGCGACAATATGGACGGAATATGTGCATATTAGTGTCTGTATGCAGGGCTCAGCCTCGACAGACCTGGTGGAACTCACGGCTCGACTCATCAGCAATGATGGGGTGGAGCAGAGCAATTGGCCTGGGTTGACGTTCTTCCGTGCCAGCCACCCTGTGCCTCGGTCACACGCGGTGTACCGGCCGTGCTTGTGTTTTGTGGCGCAGGGCAAAAAGCGACTCTTCGTCGACGACGAGGTGCTCGAGTACGACAGCGGGACCTATCTGGTCGTCTCACTGCCGTTACCGGTAGAGGGGGCGATCATTAAGGCCACGGCTCGCCGTCCCTGCTACGCGGTGTTGCTCGAAGTCGACACAGCGGTGCTCAGTCAACTGACGTTGCAGATGGCGGAGGAGGGGTGGACGACCGGCCGCGTCGCCAAAGCGACCCGAGGTGTGTTCACCGCAGCGATGACTGGGCCGCTGAAGACAGCGCTCGCTCAGTTTCTGGCCACGCTCGACTCGCCAATGGATCGCCGCGTCCTCGGTCCCGGCGCGATGCGAGCTGTGTTGTATCAGGTGCTGTTGGGAGAACAAGGTGACCGGCTTCGCGCGTTGGCCCTCGCGGATAGCGGTGCCCAGCGCATTACGCGAGTGATGCACTACATACAAGAGAACTTAGATCAGCCTCTGGACGTCCCATCGATCGCAGAGAAGGCCGGCATGGGCGTGTCCACGTTTCATCACGCATTCAAAGCCGCAACCGCAATGTCGCCGATCCAATACCAGAAGAAGCTGCGGTTACATCGCGCTCGGTCGTTGATGATTTCCGACGGTCTTGCCGCTGGAGAAGCCGCGTTCAACGTGGGCTACAGCAGCCAGTCTCAGTTCAGTCGCGAGTTCAAACGGATGTTCGGCATGCCACCGAGTCGTGTAGCCGAGAGCGTGTTGTACGAGCTACCGGAGCGTTGACATGCGCGTAATCATCTTCGGGGCGACCGGAATGATCGGTCAGGGGATTCTCAAGGAGTGTCTCGCCGACAGCCGAGTGCAGCAGATCCTCGTCGTCGGTCGCAGCACTTGTGGGGTGACAAACGACCGCCTTTCCGAGGTCTTGATGCCCGATCTGTTCGATATAGAAGCAGAGGCGGCTCAGCTCGATGGCTACGATGCGTGCTTCTTCTGTTTGGGCGTGTCCGCGTCGCTCATGGATGAGGCACGCTTCAGACGCTTGACCCAAGAGCTCACGGTCCACGTGGCGACGCTGCTGTCCCGACTCAATCCCGATCTCGTCTTTACGTACATCTCCGGTCAAGGCACCGATGCCAGTAGCAAGCGGATGTGGGCGCGCGTGAAGGGCGAGACGGAGCAAGCGCTACTCGAGCTTCCGCTGCGGGACGCGTACATGTTTCGAATCGGCTACGTCCAGCCTCTCGACGGTATCAAGTCCAAGACCCGCGGCACCCGCATCATGTACGCGCTGCTAGGCCCGCTCCGGCCTGTGCTGCGCCTGGTGTTCCGTCAAACGCTGACGACGACGCGCGATGTCGGCAGAGCGATGCTCGCCGTCGTGGACGCCGGGTATGCAACCCGGTTCCTGAGCAACGAGGACATCAACGCACTTGCGAGGCCGGCGTTGGTCGCAAGTAACAACAAATAGAGTGGAGGCGCCGGGAGTCGAACCCTGAGCGCACCATAACGAAGACGAGCCCTTGCACGGTTTTCAAGATCTTCGGTGGTAGCTAGTTACCTCCAGTACCCTGCAGAGTACTGGGTTTTGGCAGCGAAATGGCAGCAAGATCTCGTCGTGCCTCTTCATGTTGCGCTGTTGCTCACGCATTCGTACCGTGCCAGAGCGATACGTAGCCCTTCGCTTCTTGACAGATGTGCAATAGTTCAGCGGTGCGCTCCTTACTGATTGTCTCTTTGTTGTTGGCTGTCGCCGCGTGCGGGCCGAGCAAGAAGAAATGTGACGCCAAGGTCACGAAGATGCGAGGTGTGTGGAATTCCATGGCGCCGTTGCGCCAGCTTTGGCCTGTATCCCCAAAGCTGCAGCTCCCTAAAAGTAGATCGGCGAAACGGATTGGCCGCGCTGGTGTGGCGGTCACCGTCTTCGCCGACGGTAGCTATGAGGCCTTCGGCAAGCGAGGAGACCTGAAACAGCTAGCCGTGGGGTTGAAACGGGAGGCCGATGTGATCGACCCCGAAAAGATGCCCGGTGGTAAGTTGAAGCTGCCGGTCCCACTGTATGTTTATGCCGACGGCAGAGTCGCCGTGCAGCGTCTGATTCAGGTTCTCGACCGTGTTCCGGACAAGCTGCAGGCGCGTCTCGCTGTGTACCGGCCCGATGATCGTTCGCGATTCCTGGCCGCGCGCGACGCATCGGACTGGACCAAGAAACACTACGGGGCGTGGAAGACCAAGAGCCAGGACGAACGGGTGGAGCATGTTGCCGCCGGCATCGAACGTTCGGCCGGGAGTTGCGGGAAGATACTGGCTGCGTTCGCCGCAGCGGCAGACACGCCGTCCTCGTTGAAGTTCGACACCATGAGACGCGGATCCGACAAGGCCCTGCGCGACTGTGGTTGCAGCGGCGTACGCCTCGACGACTTTCACTATGCGATGCTGCAGCTCAACGGCGCTTACGGCCGACCTCAGGGGTGGCTCGGTCTGACCAAGCGTGATGTTCTGGCCAAGCTGGCCAAAAAAAATGCCGATGTGGCCAAGCTGGTCGCAACCTCGTACTGAGTCGACTGCGAACTCAAAGCGCCACGCAGATCGTTCCCCCCCCCCCCAAGCGATCAACGCACAATCGACTGACACTGTCCGAACAGTATGGGACATCCTACTCGTTGGTCTGAGCGCCACGCGTCGTCAGAATCCCGCAGCCGCAGTCATGTGCTTATGAGTTAGTGGAGGCGCCGGGAGTCGAACCCGTAACCTACGGCCGGGCCACGGAACTGACGTCGGGGTGCGTGTCCCGTCTCCACAAGTAGCGACGCCGCCGACCGCGCCGTTACCGAGGGCTACGCCTAGTTCTAATGGGCGAAGTTTGGCATCGGCCAATTGCTCGTCGAGGCCGCGACCGGTTATCTTATAGCCGTGTCCGACCTGTGGCGAATTCAGAGCTGCGTGGACATACCGAATCACCGCTCTCGAGGCGGGCGCTCGCTGTCGGAAAGTCAGGGGGACGATAGATGCAGGTTGCACCATGTTCGAAATGCGGCATTGAGCATCTAGCGAGCACAGTTGTGTGGGACGGCTGTGGCGCGCCGCTCGTTAGCAAGAGAGCTAGGCGATGACGGCTTACCGAGATCGACCACAGGTGGCGAAAGCGCACGAAGCGCTGGTTAGCGCGCGAGAGGCGATTCGGCAACAAGCCTGGGTCGCTCAGCGTATCGCAAGCGCTACGGCTGAACGGGAGCATGCAGCCACGCGCCACGAAGCGCTGCGGCTGCGCTACGAGGTCGAGAAGGACGACGTTGAAGACCTGGAAGGATCAGTGTTGGCGACCATCGGTCGCCTGTTCAGCTCGTCGAAGAAGGAAGACCTGGAGCGCGAACGCGATCAAGCTGCGGCTTTCAAGTTACAACTCGATGAGGTCGACGGCGAGCTCGCTGCGGTCGACGCTGAGTTGGTCAAGTTGCGGGAGCGTGAAGCGGGTATGGCGAACACGTCGAACAGGTTGGCTGAAGCGACACAGGCCTTGGAGGCCCTCGTGCGTGGCAGCGATCCGGAGTTCGCCCAGCAGCTCGACGGGTTGGGCGAGCGCGAGGCGGCGCTGCGTGCGCTTCTCCGCGAGATCGGCGAGGCGATGAGCGCGGCCATGGTCGTCGACAGCGGGCTAGAGCGTATTGGGCAGAGCCTGAAAGGCGCGCGCAAACTCGCCATTGGCACCAACGTCGCGGGGAGCCTGCTCTACGCGACGGAGTTGGACAACGCGGCGATGGGAGCCCAGGCGATCAGCCACGTCAACTTGCAACGGATTCGCACCGACATGGGCAACGTGCGCCATGACCTGGTGTGCTTTCAAGAAGAGTGCAAGGACATCGCGAACGCGCCCGACCTGGACGGCGTACAGCTGGAAGCCATGCCCGGTGTGCTGGAGTTCATCGTGGCGGACCTAATGGGGTGGCACATCCTCGAGGTCATCCACGATGTGGATTGGCGTGTGGAGAAAACCCAGGACGATGTGCAATTGGCGTACGCGAACCTGCGCCATCGCAAAGCTGCGGTTGAGCGCCTGCTCAACGAGGCGATCGAGCAGAAAGCGACGCTACTCGCCCACTCGGCATTCTAGGAACTGGTGCGTTAACCCCCTCAGAGGACCAAAGAAAATGAAGAATGTAAGCATAGGTCTGGCCACCATGGTCCTCGCGATGGCTTTCGCTCTCAGCGCATGCGGTGGAGGCGGCGACGATGCTGTCAGCAAGTACACCAAGCTCGTCGATCAGATGTGCAAGTGCAAGGACGCGGCGTGCGCAGAGGAAGTGGTCAAGAAGAGCCATGCGATGAAGACCAGTAAGAGAAAGCCGTCGAGCGCCAGGATGAAGCAGCTCGCACCGTTGCTCAAGAAGTACACGAAATGCATGCTCGCAGCCAAGGGCGTGGGCAAGGGCAAACCATCGCGAACTCCGACTCCATCGCCGTCTTCGCCAAAGTAGGCCCAAGGCGATTCCCTTGCTGGTCGCAGGGTGGAGCCAGTCGTTTCCCGATCTTGGTCGCATGAACTCGCGTATCATTTGTTCATTTGGAACGCGTCGAACACCAGGCCAATGAACAAGCGCGCATCAACCGCGCCGGTGGAAGAGCGCAAGATGGCACCGTTCACCTCCAAGCCAGTAGCGATTCGTTGGCGGTCGGCGGCGGCTCCGTAGGAAACGACGACCGGGAACACCGCGGCGCTGACGCCCGCGGTGGAAAACAGCCTACTCGGGGGACCTGATCCGGCCGGTGCGGCTTTGTCCCGCTGAAACACGAGGCTGCCGACACGCAGGCCGATGCGCGAGCCAGCTTCGCCAGTGCGTTTGGCCACGGACACGTAGTCGATGCCGAACTGGTGCTGGACATATCGTTCGGACAGCCCATTCGCTAGTTTGTGCGCGCCCGTCGCGCCCGTCGTCGACAAGGTCACCGCGTTTTTTCCCACGGCACGATTGAGTCCTAGCGTGAGCTGGACTTCCCAACCTGCTCGGCCGCCGGGGGAGACGACGGAGCCAGCAGCGACGCGAGCACTGACGCAGCCCGTCGCGATCAATAGAAATCCCAACAGCGCGCGCATCATCATGTTGGGGGAACGCGTTGCCTGTCGATTACTTTCGCTCGACCGACCTGCCAGTCCGAATATCGAACCCTCATGTAACTTCCATCGCCAGCTCATTGCCGCGCGGCGTCGACGACCAGCTTGCGAAATGTCATGTAGCAGTATTGGTCTGGCAGACCGAGTTCTAGCTCCGCCGCGAGGCGCTCGAGTTCGAGCTCGGGCTCGGGCTCGGGCCAGGATAACGGTTCAATGGTTTTTGCGATGCACCAACTTGCTCAGGGTGAACGGTCGTGGTCTACCAAGGTGGGACCGCGGGCATCGAGGTCGACCGCGAGAGTGTTGCCATCGTTGGATAACTTCTCGGCGCGTTCCATGCGCCGTCGGGTGACGCCGGAGCCGTGTTCATCCCACCATGACTGAGCGTCCTCGGCCGCCCACGAGCCCGCGTCTTCGCATACCTCGAGGTTCCTCCTGATAGTGAGCGCGTCCGCAGGACGATTCGCTGGGTCCTTTTCGAGACATTGCAGGATAGTTTGTTCCAGGTCCTTGGGCACACCGGTGACCCGCTCAGACGGTGGTGCCGGCGCTGTGGTCAGGTGTTCGCTGCACACCACGATAGCCGTCTTTCCCTCGAACACCGGTACTCCGGTTAGGAGATAGTACGCGACGACACCCAGGGAGTAGAGGTCGCTGCGCGCGTCGACGTCGTCGCCGCGGATCATCTCCGGCGACAAATACCGGGGAGTGCCGATGATCATGTTGCCCTGGGTCAGACTGCGCGCGTGATCTTCACTTACATCTTTGACGAGACCGAAGTCGAGCAACTTAGGAAGGTCGTGAGCGCCGGGTTGATTCGTGAGGATGATGTTCGCGGGCTTGATGTCGCGATGGATCATGCCCGCATCGTGCGCTTCCGCCAAAGCCCCGCAAAGCTGCCAGAGCAAATGTATAACCCGTCGGGCTGGCAGCGGACCAAACTCGTCGACGAGCTCCTGTAAGTTGGGCCCGTCCAAATACTCCATCGCGTAGTAGAAAACGCCTTCGGGCGTACGACCGTAGTCGTAAATGGCGATCGTGTTCGGGTGGGTGAGCATACTCGTCATCTGCACCTCGCGTTCGAAACGCGAGAGGTGAGCTTCGTCGCCCCGGTCGTGCGCTAGCAGCTTGATCACCGTGGGTCGGCGCAACAGGGCATGCTTTGCCTCGTACACTACGCCCATACCACCAGCGCCAATCTTGCGTACGAGTTGATACTGTCCGAGTTGAAACGCTTCGCTAGCGCGACGGCGCAGCCCGAATATCACGTGGGAGCACACCGATGCGACGATGAGCGTGAGCGCGGACCAGCCAGCCGTCATCGCTGTATAGGAAATCCGGTCGCCCAACGGGTGCGGATCATCGGGGCGAAGGTGGAACAAGAAACTCCCGGCCACCACGACGCTCATCGCCACAGAAGAGATGATGAGAGTTCGCTGGCCGCTGCTGGGCACGGTAGCGCATCGAAACGTGAGTGTAAGACTCGTGGCCACCAGGATGAAGAACTCCACGTGCACGTAGTCCCCTGCGCCGAACCCCATCCCCGTCCAACAGGTGCAGACGCCAACGGCTAACCCTGCATCCGTGGCGCGCAGTATGCCCAGCGACCGCTCGCCAGTGCGAAGCCACAGCCATGTCACGAGTGCCAGGCTCACGCCAGCCAGATGAAACGGGTCGATCGCCGAGGCGGTCCACTCCGTCAGCGCTCGCTGGCCGAGCGCCTCCATGACGATCATCGCGGGGAAGAACGCGCCCGACAAGACGAACACCATGAACGAATAAAAAGCGAGGCGACGTTGCAGTGACGCGCGGGTCTGTTCTGTGCCGACCGGCAAAGTGCTCCAGCCAAAAACATCCTGACCGGCCTTGGCCTTGGCCTTGGCCTTGGCCGGGCGAGGGGCGGCTCGACTCACTTTCCCTATCGAGCGGCGTTGCATACCCTCCGATGTCGGCATTGTGCGCATCAGCCTCGTTTCTCACGCTTCGACGTTCTACCAGGCTTGCAAATTTGCGGCTGGTGAAACTTGTCCGGGATCAATTCTTCGATCCCGCGCGAACAAGAAGCGACGACCTGGTTCCGACAAGCGTTGAAACCGGGTCGCCGCTTGAGTTTCTTGAAGGCCGCCTCGGTCACCTTTGCGTCGGTAAGCGTGAGGTGACGCAGTCTCTTGAACGTGGACAGGTTTGCTAGTGTTGGATTCCCGATCGCTGTCTAGTGGAGGCGCCGGGAGTCGAACCCGTAACCTGTGCTGGTGGTTTGGCGGGCTTGCACGGATTCCCGGCGTCTACATTCGTTGTTCGTACGGTCGCAACCGATCGAGTTGGGTCGGTTCTGATCTAACTGGGCCCCAGGTGGGCCACAGAATTGACGCGTAGCACCGGCGTCCGTTGCCGCCACTCTAGCTGCTCGGGCCAGTCGTGAAGTTGATGCCGATCGGTGCACCCAGGGTGCCGCCCATGACGTCGGCGAGCTCCGCCGGGATGGTCAGCATGTGCACCGTGTTTGGCGCCAGGGGATTCGTGGGGATCACGAAGATGAGGCGGCCATCGCTCGCGGCCACGACTACGGTGGCGGGAACGGGTTGGCCCCCGGCTTCCAGTGTGATCGCGTCAGCGGTCGTCTGATCGAGATACGCGTTGAACTCGTACAGGAGCGACGAATTGACCGGCACGTTGATAGCTGTATCGACAGGCTCGCCGTCGGTCAGCGTCAGTGGTTCGACGTTGAACTGGATCGGTGTGGTCGTGTCGACCGTGTTCCCGTCGCAGTCGGTCACGTGGTCCATAAATACTACGTTGCAGGTGGCGCTCGTGGGCAAGTCGTCGACGGACAGCTGAACCATTGGCCCGAGTCGGGGCACCACCGCAAGTATTGGTACGCCTTGCACGTCGAACTGCTGGCTGCCGTAGAGGCTGTAGCCCGAACTGCGTGCGCCGATCGGCATCACCACACCGTTGCACACCAACTGCACCGGAGGGAGACAGGCATTGCCGTAGCCCGAAGGCGGCTGGCACTCGCTCGGGTCCTTCGCGTAGTCGATCATCCGGCGGGTGATGCCATCCCATTGGATACCTATCGGCCCGTCCTTGCCCATGCACACCTCCGTGCACTCATCGTAGGGAAATTCGAGACAAGCCTGGGTATCAGCGGAGCTTGTGCCGTCGGGAATGCGGCTGTATGAGCCGTCGACACACTGCACCTCGTACATCGACGACGCCTTCAGTGGCTCGTCCAGCACGAGCGATAGGGAAGCCGAGTGAGGCCGTATCATGTGGGCCGGTTCGGTGGGCAACACCGGGTGCTGCCCAGCAACGATCTTAGTCCCCGAGCTCCCCCGCACGAACGTCTGGAGTACCCGAGGCGGGCCATCCACGTCCCAATGAACCGAATGTGTCGGGTCCACAGGCCACAGCGGTGACTGCAAGCAGCCTTCGAACGATGGAGGTGGTCCGGCATCGACCGGGACGCCAGTACCGGCGTCGGCGTTGCTTTGCGAGTTGCCGTCATCCCCGCAGCCGGTCACGATAAGTAGTCCCGCCAGCACCAACTCGAATCTGATTTGAGCCATCTGCACTAGCGCTGCAATCGATATGCCACGCGGCGGCGACGAAACGTCGGCTAGTTACCGGTGCAGTAGGCGTATCATGTCGTGCCTAAGTGTACCGCTGACCGAGACAACAGGGTTAGGACGGGGTTACTTCGAATAGCTCTGCCTTGTTGTGTCCCTCTCCCGGGGCCTGGGCAGATCATCGCGGCGGAGATAAACAACAAATAGAGTGGAGGCGCCGGGAGTCGAACCCGTAACCCAGACCGGTGGTCTCGCGGGCTTGCACGGATTCCCGGCGTCTACATTTGTTGTTGGTTCGGTCGTGACCGATCTAGTTGGGTTGGTTCTGATCAAACTGGGCCCGAAGTGGGCCACAGAAACGATGGCCACATCCTGCACATCGTTGGTCGGACAGTTGCTTAATCGACTCGGGGAACAGCAAGAGTCAGTGGCTGGCCTATTCGAGACGCATCCGACGATATGGATCGAAGCTTGATTGCGCACACACGACTCTCCAGCGACGTGTGCTCACTCGGATCCGCGTGGCCAGCTCGGCATCACCGGCGATTACCAGACGAACATGGTCACCGTAGGCATCGAAACAGCTCGGAGGCGCCTGCTCGGCGGGGCCTGCTGTGTGCGCGCGTGCTGCGGGTAGTCGATGTTATGCTCGGCAGATGCGTGTCAGAGTCGTTTTCGTGGTCCTCGCCATCGGTTTCGCCGGCTGCGACAAGAAGTCGTCATCATCCGAGCCGTCGTCGTCGTCGTCCGCGAACCCGGCGACCGCCAGCAAGAAGACGACTCCGGCCACGACGCCAAAACCAAAACCATCGACGCCGACAACGCCGAAGAGTTCAAAGCCCGCTGCAGTCGAGCTGCCGCTTGATCTCGTCCTGGCCGTCTCACGCGTGATGCCAAAGGATTCCCCCCGCCTTCACATCGCGATGGTCGGCAGCCACAAGCTGGTCTACTCTGGGCCTCCGCAGGCAATCGACGGCACGACTGGCGACGGCGAACCCGCGTGGGGGGCGCGCCGTGAGCTCGACGAAACCAAGCTGCCCGTCATCGTTAGCCGTTTGAAAGGGCAGCGCTTCGCCGTGTTTGGCAAGGACAGCGTCAAGCCCGCATGTGTGGTTCAAGTACACAGTTTCAATGTGCTGCGCGTCCCCCATCGGGGGGCCTACGACGAACGCATCGGAAAGCTGTACAAGGCCAAGAAACGTAAAGAACTCGCGGCTGCGCTGTGGTCCCGTCCCAACAGCGCGTCGATGATCGAGGCACAGTTCAAGCCGGTAGGCAAAGCATGCAGCAAACCATTGTGGGCGCGGCCCGTGAAAGCGGCGCCCCCTCGGCGGCACAAAGTGTTCAATAAGATCGATCACAAGCTCGTCACGAGCCTGACCAAGTTCTTCGTCAAGCACGCCAAAGCCAAGCGAACATCTGCCGAGAGCAAACGGCTGGAGAACTTCTCAGCGCTCGAGAACCTCGAATCGACGCAGTGGAACGTTGCCGGCGTAGGTTCGGTCCATCTGGCCTATCCGTCGGGCGTGTGGGGCTTCGCGATCATCGCCGTAGACAGCGACCGCAAGTTCCGACAACTCGGCATGCTCGACACCGGCTCGGTAGAAACCAACGGTGGCATGGCCACGCCCAACGTGAGCATCCATGAGGTCGACATCGACGCCGACGGTAAGCTCGACGTGGTCTTCGGCTTGCACAGCGGTGCAACGCTGGTGGTGTTTCACCGTGGCGGTCACGTCGGCTGGTGGCGGCCGGTCGGTCCGAAGGTCAAACCGTAGAGTCGCGCTTGCCCGTTTGGTTATTGGCGCGCGCGACGCATTCTGCGCCCGAGTATCGCTTGAACCCCGCTCGATGGCGCCACCTACTTGGCGTGGCAGCGTCGTGGCAGCAAACCCGAAAATCGAGTGTAATTAGCTAGAACAGTAGTGGAGGCGCCGGGAGTCGAACCCGGGTCCGAAGAAGCTTCCGAACAAGTATCTACGTGTGTATCTGGCTATTTGATTTTTGATCTACAGGGCGGGAGTCAGCGCCCTACCTGTAGACCTAGTCCATCCTGAATTTCACTTTGCGACCGATGAGCTCTGTCGTAAAGCTAGCCTGATTTATGGCGGTGCATCATGGGCTCCAGGCGGAAGCTCATGGACACCGTCGCCGTCGTAGTTTGAGCTACGCAGCGAGAGCAACAGCGTTATCATTCGCAGTTGCAAGGGTTGCCCATTTTTACGTGGCCATGGGCGCCACGACACGCAACTCGAACCTTGTCATCCTCGTCGAAACCAGTTCGCCCCCTTGTCACAGAACAGACCACCCGGCGGTGGCTGGCATCAATATGTGGCGCCGTTTGGGTGTCGTCAAGGTGGAACGGGTGGGTTTCACAAGTTTTACCAACGTTATCGAACAGATAGTGAGTCGGAGAACTGGAGAAGGTGGCCGTGCAAAACGACTCGCTGTCGCGGGAGACTGGACCGGCTTCGGTGCACCAACCCCGCTCCGGTCCAGTCGTACGCGGTGTGTAACCCCATATATTGGTTGCGCAGCTGGCCTGGAACGCGCGTTGCTTAGGGAGCCCAGTATGAACAAAACGCACGCGTATCTTCTGGCCGCCTGTCTATTCCTCGTGCCGCTCGGTTGCGGGGGTGGTTCGGCACCCACCGTTGAGTTGGAAAGGGTGACTCCGACCGACACGGAGACCAAGAAGGCCCTCGGCTTCAGCATCCAGGTACCCAAAGGCGCGAAGCAGATCGACTGCGGCAGCAACGCTAACTTCGGCATCACCTGTTTCTACCGATACCTGTTCGACGCCGCCAAGCCCAACGATCCCTCGAACCAATACAAGGTTCGCGTCACCAAGCCCAAGCAGCCGCTCGGCAGCCGGGAACAAGCTCAGTTGTACGCGGTCAAGCGAGCCTTTGGTTTGCAGATCATTACCAAGAAGCGCAGGCTGAGCGACGGTGGGTTGCTGGTCGAGTTTGGCGAGGGCCGATCGTTCGTAAAGGTGTTTCGGTTCTACAAACAAGCCAAGAGCTTTGTCGCCGTCGAGTGCACCGGGCCGAGCGCAAAGCACATGGACAACCTGCGTCGGATGTGCGGCTCGTTCAAAGCGGTGGACAGCGTCGCCAAGAAGTAGGGGCGCTATCTGTTGCGGCGTCTGCTGGTGCTACTCGAGTGGCTCGTAGTCTGCGTCGGCCTCGGCAATAATGGCGGACATCTCGATGTGTGCGTTCACCCCGATCAACCCGTGGGCCTGGGCCAGGGGAGAGAGTAGGGCACCGTCCAGTCGAGTCATCATCGGCCTGGCTCGCATGGGTTCGACGGTTTGCATTCGGGTGCTTCCGCCGTGGCCGTCGCTCGTGGTGGTGCTGCCGTAGCCGAACTCGAAACCGTAGTACCCGTTGGCGATCGTCGTGCCTCCACACCCCTGGACCATGCGAGACAGGTCGCGGGGGGCTCCGCCGGAGAACTTGAGCTTGAGCACCAGGGTATCGCCGCCGATGCCGCCGATGGCGTCGGGAAAGTTGTTCAATTGGTAGGGGCGGCTTGCGACCCACTGGCGGTCGGCGTTGAGTTTCTCGACAGCGCGTCGTCGATTGGCGGACGGACGCAGGTAATAGGTAAGCAACAGGCACGTGGCAGCGCCGACGACACCAACGGATATGCCAACGACCGGAGCGACGGCGGCGAACACGAAGCCCAAGATGGTGGCAATGCCGGCGAGCACGGCGACAAGGACAACGCCCGTGCTTCTCATTGAGTATCGCTTCATGAGTGTGGACGGTTCTGGTCGCTTGGCAACGCTGCGGCTGACAGGGCGGGGCGCGCGGGTCGCCATTTGCTGCAAGTGCTGCGCGGCAGCGTCACGCGACTGCTCTTGGTGTTCGCGTTGGGCCAACTGAGCGCGCGCCGCGGCCAACTCAGCCTCGGCTTGGGCAAGCTCGCTCTCTGTTGTATCCAACTCGTGTTGGAGCGCGTCTGCGCGGGCGTGGGCCGCGTCGTCATTGTCGCGAAAACTCATGGGGTGCTTCTTGTCGAACGATACAATGGAGCCGGCGAGCCTAACGGAGTTCCGCGAACGTGTCGCAGCGCTTTATGTTACCGCTGCTCTGGCCGCGCTTGAACCACTTGACCCGCTGGGCGGCGGAGCCATGGGTGAACGACTCTTCCCGCACCTGACGACCGGCGTTCTTCTGTAATGTGTCGTCGCCGATCGCTTTGGCGGCGCGGATGGCTTTGTCGATATCACCGGATTCAACCACGCCGCGTTTGGCGGTGGCGTTGGCCCAGATGCCGGCGTAGCAGTCGGCTTGTAGTTCCAGCTTCACGGACAGTCGGTTCTTTTGGATCTTGGACTTGCCGCGCTTCTCGGCTCGCACTCTTCCGCTGGCGCCCAATAGGTTTTGCACGTGGTGGGCGACTTCGTGGGCCAGGACGTAGGCCTGCGCGAACTCACCGTCGGCGCCTAGCCGTTGCTTCATCACGTTGAAGAACGAGAAATCCAGGTACACCTTTTTGTCGGCGGGACAATAAAAGGGACCGATGGCGGACTTGCCGTAGCCGCAGCCGGCTGTCTCTGTGCCTTGCCGATACAAGACTAGTTTCGTGCGCTCGTAGGTCTTGCCCATCTCGCGGAACTTTTTCTTCCAGGTGGCCTGGGCGTCATCGAGTACGAAGGATACGAACTTCACCAAGCGACGCTCGGTGTCGGAGTCCTCGGCGACCGGCGTTTCCTTGGCTTCTTCGCCACCACCGTCGCTGCCTCCACCAACGAGTTTGCTCACGTCGACGCCGAGGAACATGCCGACCAGCAGCACTACGACGCCCGCGATGCCAGCGCCTTTGGCACCGCCTGGGAACTTGCGGCCTCCGGACGCTCCACGGCGATCTTCGATGTCCTGACTCGTCTCGCCCTTCTTCCAACGCATCCTGTGTGTTTACGCCCCGAATGGCACTTCGGGCAAGCCTTGCCTCTAGCTATATGGAGGCCGCACTGTCGGGGCTGAGCCTGTGTCACGTGGACAACCCGGGTGTCGCGATGCACACTGCGCACATGCGTCTGTTGATTCTCCTTAGTTGTGCCGTCATCTGCACTGGCTGCAATGGCTCGTCCAAGAATGGTACGGGCAAGGGCACGAGCACGAACACCGGTACGACTGCAAATAAACCCACGCCCAAGCCCACGTCCACTGGCACCGCCACGCACACACCAACGCCGACGACACCACCGAAGAGTTGTGCCACGCCAAAGAAGCCAACGGGAAAGGTCGTGTACGTAACGGTCAAAGGCAATGACAAGACCGGCGATGGCTCCAAGGGAAAACCGTGGGCGACGATCAGCCACGCCATCGAGTACATCAAGGACGAGACAACGGTCATCGTTGGCCCCGGTACGTACAACGGGCAGGCCCGTCTGGGTCGTCAGTTCAAAGTCGGTGTCACCGTGCGCGCGGTTCCCATGTACCAGGCGCGTCTACGCAACAACGGCATCGTTGTCCGTATCTACAACGGCAAGGGAATCACACTCGAGGGATTTGATGTCGCCCACAGTGGCCCTGGCGCCGGTCCCATCGTCGTACACATCCAGGATCACCGCGGCCCTGCCGGCGGCGAGGATGCGGTCAGCCGAATCGTGCTGCGCAATAACATCCTGCACGACAGCTACAACAACGACATTCTCAAGATCAACAACGGCGCTAAGGAGATCACGGTCGAGCGCAATATCTTCTACAACCAGCACGGCAGTGACGAGCACATCGACATCAACAGCGTGTCTCGCGTAGTGGTTCGCGACAACATCTTCCTCAACGACTTCGCCGCTAGTGGTCGCAAGAACAAGGGCAACACCAGCGCGTACATCGTGATCAAGGACTCGAACGACGACGACGATTCCTATATGGGCGCGGAGCGTATCAGCGTGCGGCGCAATGTGTTCATGAACTGGCAGGGTGGGCCTGGCGCCAACTTCGTCCTGGTTGGCGAGGATGGTCGCAAGTACTACGAGGCGTACAACATCTCGATCGAAAACAACCTCATGCTTGGCAACAGCAAGGCCAGGATGCGGGCACCGTTCGGTGTGAAAGGCGCTCGCGACATAACGTTCCGCCACAACACAATCGTCGGTGATTTGCCGGGCCACGCGTTTGCGTTCCGATTCAACAAAGAAGGCCGGAACAAGCCGGGCAAGAACATTCATATGTACAACAACATCTGGTCTGATCCGACGGGGACCATGACTGACTTCTCCGACACGCCCAAGGGCGAGAGCGAAGCGGTGACCCTCGACAACAACTTGTACTGGAACAACGGCAAGGCGCTGCCCAGCGAGAGCCAGGATCAGGTCAACGTCAGTGACGACAAGAAGCGCATCGAAAAAGACCCGAAGCTGCCAGCGATCGGCTCGCTTACGCCGCCGACCTGGGACGCCGCGAAGCTCCGGTTTCGCGATGGATCCGGAGACACCTGCGCCGCCTTCAGCAAGTTGGTCACGAGCTACGCGACGCTCGGCGCGGGCAGCGCGGCAATCGATTCAGCGCGTACGAATCAATCGCCGGCCGACGACATCCGCGGCAAGCCACGCACCGGCGCGACCAGTGTTGGCGCCTACGAGCCCCAGTAACGACTGCTGCGGAGAGGCTAATGGCCTGGAATTGCAGATTGTTATGGCTGTTTCAGCGTTGGTTAGGAATAAACAGCGGCAAGCTCGGGTCTATACCCAAAACGCGCCCTGCGCCGATTGCGCGCTGTGCCATACTGCGCGCCTCTCACCACCGTCCGCATTCGCATTGGGGAATTTAGATGAAGACCAAAATCGCTCTGCTCGCCGTCGCTGCTGCTTTTGCTTTTGCCGCCGTGCCCAGTCAGGCCCAGGCGCGACCTGGAGACTTCGCTAAGGCAAAGAAGCTCACCAACGAAGTGGTTGGGCACATCCTGAACATGGCGACGATCCTGGATAAGAACGTCAACACGCCGGATAAGGCCATCACCGAGCTCACCGCTTACTTCGCCAACAAGAAGCGCATGAAACGCTTCACGGTCATTGGCAAGCAGATGCAGGCGCTCAGCCTCACCGACGCGGACAAAGCGGCGCTGAAGAAGTGGGTCAAGGCGAAGAAGTTTGAACAGCGCGTCAAGAAGTCCGCGATGGCGTTCATTGCAAAGAACCCACAGGCGGTGTCGAAGCTCATGCCCATCTTCATGAAGCTCAAGCACCTCGCCCCTAAGTAATCTTTGGGCTAACGCAAATCGGCTAACTGGCCCATCTGCGCAAACGCTCGGCTGGCGGCTCGCGAACTTCCTCGTAGGCCGCCACCGGAACTACACCAAGCTGCCGTCGCACGTCCTCTAGCGGCAGCTCCAACATCTCTTCCCAACGTTGTGTCGGCAGCCAGTCGGCACGGCGGCCTTTCCTAAAACCTTGAACGACGAATCGGCGCTGCTTCGGCTCGCGTGCGAACACCATGCCGAGTCCGGCAAGGAAGCCGACGCCCGGATGTTTGGTCTGGGCGAAGCTGAAGGCGAGTAGGGCGGCCTCACCCAAAAGATCACCGCGGTATCCGGTGACCGTGTGCCACAGATCGTGGGCATCGCGCATCCGGTGCTGGATGTAGATCATATCCGGGTCGTCGGTTTGGTAGTCCACGTCGACCCCTTCTTCACTCGCCTCGACGAGACCGTCGGCGGTGATGCTCTCGTAAGCGAGAAACTCCAAGTATGCGCGGCCGAAGCTGCCCTCGGGCATGGCTTCGAGTGCTGCCTTGTCGCGCAACGTATCCAGGAGCTCGGGCTTGTCGCGGAGAAGAGCTCTTCCCTGTTCGCTGTTCTTCACTCGGGCGAGTACCCGCTTCGGATTGTTGAAGGCGAGAGCCTGAGCGATGCGGAAGACCTGACTGGTGTCTTCCGGGTTCTGGATCGTGAGCTTCGTGGCGTCGGCGACGGTGCGGAAGCGTTGGATTAGCGGGATGTTTGGGCTCATGGCTATCTCTCCTGTCCGATGCGTTACTTACAAAAATGTAAGTAGTAGGATGCGGTCTGTCAATCGGCGGTTTCGAAAAACTGGCTGACGTGTTTCTCCCCGTCGGCTTGTCGGTGTAAGCTGCTGGAGTTGCATGGGATTCAAGCGTAGACGCCGAACTAGCGAAGAGGCCCGCCTCGCCATTCTCAACGTGGCGGAGCAGCAGCTGCTCAAGCGCGGGCCCACTGGATTGCGCCTGCAGGAGGTCGCTGGCGAGATCGGGATTTCACATCCGGCGATTCTTCACCACTTCGGCAGTCGCGAGGGCCTGGTGCAGGCGGTGGTCGAGCGTACTCTGCGCAGAATCGAAACCGATGTAGTCACCACGCTGACCAGCGGTGAGGTCAACGCCGATCTTGCGTACCAAACGTTGGATCGCGTCGTGGAGGCGCTGAGCGACAAGGGCGCGGCGCGGTTCATGGCCTGGCTGATCCTCAGCGCTGATAGTGGCGACGATGGCGCGGGCAGCGAGCCCGACCCCATCGGCTACGGATCCAAGTTGTTGCTCATTGCCCAGATGATTCATGCACGGCGCACGAGCGAAGCGGCACCTGGCGTCGTGCCCGAGTTCGACGACACATTGTTCACGGTGCTGCTCGCCGGTCTGGCGTTGTTCGGTGCATCAATCGCCGGCGACTCGTTCCGTGCCAGTGCTGGCATGCCAACCGACGACGAGTCTCGCGAGCGCTTCTTGCGCTGGCTCAGCAAGCTGCTGCACGACCATCTCGACGTGCGCTAAGCGCGCTGGTGGGCGAGGCCGAAGTCAGGTGGTGCGCCGGCGGGAATGATGCGCCGCGGGCTGATCGATTCGTGGCTCGTGTAGTAGTGCAAGCGGATTTGGTCCATGTGACATGTGTTTGCCACGCCCGCGGTCTGGTAGATGTCTCGGGCGAATCCCCACAGGTTCGGATAGTCGACGATGCGTCTGATGTTGCACTTGAAGTGGACGTTGTACACAGAATCGAATCTGTACAGCGTCGTGAATAAGCAGATGTCTGCGGCGGTGAGTTGGTCGCCGCACAGGTAACGTTGCCGACCCAGGATCTTCTCGCACGCGTCGAGCTGATCGAACAGTTCGTGCACGGCCTCGTCGTACGCCCGTTGCGAGCCGGCGAAGCCGCAGCGGTACACCCCGTTGTTGATGGTGTTGTAGTTGGCGCCGATCATGTCGTCGACGGCTTGCTCGAGTCCGGCTGGCCACAGGCGCCATTGGGCGCCGTGGTCGAATTCTTCACTGAACATGCGTAGTACTTCGACCGACTCGTTGTTGACGATCGTGCTGGTCTGTTTGTCCCAAAGGACTGGCACGCTGACCCGGCCCGTGTAGTCGGCACGACCGGCGACGTACACATCGCGCAAGAAACGCGCGTCGTTGATGGGGTCGGCGCCTTCCGGCAGGGTCCAGCCGTCGTCGCCCATGAACGCATCGGTGACGCTGGTGTCGATGCTGTCGGCGAGTTCGAACAGCTCGAGTCCGATGAGCGCCCGATGTGCCCATGGGCAGGCATGGGACACGTATAGGTGGTATCGGCCCCTTGCCGGCGAGTATTCGGTCGAGCCGTCCCGACGGATGTGTCCCCGAAACTGCGTGGTCTTGCGCTGATATCCGTCGCCAGTCTTGGCCGCGGGCTTGGTCACCCATTGGCCGGCTACGAGCCTTCCCATCAGCGGACTGTATCTCGTGCGGGCCGCGACGGAAAGCGTGCTGGTTTGGCCTCGGTGCCGCGGCGCGTCAGCGATTTGACGATGTATGCTGCGCGCCATGAGTACGATTGCCGAAGCCGCCGCTAAACTCGACATTCCCGCCGACTGCCTGATGGCGTTCGGTGACTTCGCAGCGAAGATCGATCCGAGTCTTCTGCTTCACAAGCGTACTCGCCCCGGCAAAGCCAAGCTGGTACTGGTGTCAGCGATCACGCCGACGCGCGCGGGCGAGGGCAAGACGACCACCACCATCGGTTTGGGCGACGCGTTCAGCAAGTTGGGGGAGTCAGTTTGTTTGGCCCTTCGGGAACCGTCGCTCGGCCCTTGCCTTGGCGTCAAGGGTGGTGGCACCGGCGGTGGGCGCGCGCAGCTCACTCCCTCGGAGCGAATCAATTTGCATTTTACTGGTGACTTTCACGCCATCACGTCCGCCCACAGCGCAATCGCGGCGCTCGTAGACAACAGCGTGCACTTCGCCAATGGCGCGAACATCGATCCACGGCGCGTGCTGTGGCCCCGCGTCGTGGACATGAACGATCGCGCTCTACGCAACGTGATGGTCGGCCTGGGCAAGCGAACCGATGGCATGCCTCGGCAGAGCAATTTCGTGATTACTGCCGCGTCCGAGTTGATGGCAATGTTGTGCCTGGCCAGCGACGCCGAAGACCTGCGCAAGCGCCTGGCACGCACGGTGGTCGCGTACACGCCGGAGCGTAAGGTCGTGACGGTTGAGGACGTGAAGGCGACCGGCGTGGTGCTTGCACTACTGCGCGATGCGGTCATGCCAAATCTCGCCCGCACCCTGGAAGGTACGCCGGCGCTCGTACATGGCGGACCGTTCGCCAACATCGCCCACGGCTGCAGCAGCGTGCTGGCGACGCGGACCGGAATGCACCTGGCTGACTGGGTGATCACCGAGGCTGGTTTCGGTTCTGACCTGGGCGCCGAGAAGTTCATCGATATCAAGTGCCGCACGGCGGGACTTGATGTGGCGGCGGTGGTGATGGTCGCGTCGGTGCGCGCGTTGAAGCTACACGGCGGTCATGATGCCAAGGCGCTGGACACGCCGGATTGCGCGGCCGTCGCACGTGGGTTGGAGAATCTGGCCAAGCACCTCGAGAACATTCACGGATTCGGGCTCAAACCGGTTGTGGCATTGAATCGGTTCGGCACCGATACCGACGACGAAGTGGAGGTCGTGCGGGAGCACTGTGAGAACGTCGGCGTGCCGTTCGCGGTGGCGACTCACTTTGCTGACGGCGGCGAAGGCGCCATCGAGTTGGCCAAAGCGGTGAAGGCAGCAGCTGAACCGACGACACCGACGTTTTCCTACGAACTCTCCGACGGAGTGCCCGAGAAGATTCGCCAGGTGGCGCGCAAGGTCTACGGCGCCGATGATGTGGTGTTCGCTGGCAGCGCGCCGGCCGACCTGCGCACGATAAAGCGGCTGGGTTACGACAATCTTCCGGTGTGCATAGCGAAAACGCCCGCCTCGCTCTCAGATGATCCGAAGCGAGTCGGGCGTCCTCGTGATTTCAATATCACGGTGCGCAATATTCAGCTCAATGCCGGCGCCGGATTCCTGGTCGTGCTGACCGGGGACGTCATGCGCATGCCTGGGTTACCTCGGGTGCCGCGCTCGGATGCGATCGACCTGCGCGGCGGCGAAATCGTAAACCTGTTCTAGTAGCAGCGCGTGTATCCGGCGGTGTTGACGCAGGTGGTCTTGCCATCGCCTGCGACGCCGATGCTGCCGCGTGGATTGCCGCCGAGGCCAGGTTTGTAGATGCTCCAATTCTTGCCTCTTCCGCGGCGGCCGGTGGTGCGTGCACGCCGGCGGGCGAGGGCGACGAGGTTGATGGAGCCGCGCACGCCGACTTTGCCGATGTTGCCGCGGCCGTCGAGCCAGTACTGTCCCGGCGCCGGGGCTCGGCCGAACAGTCTGGTGAACCAGGCGTACTCTTGTCGATGGATCGCTCGGCCGTTGATGTGAACGCGCAGGTAGCTGTTGGATGCGCGCATCGGCAGCTTACCGCCAAGGGATAGGCCGGCCGGGATGAACCCGATCGCGGGCCCGCCCCATTTTCCGATGACGCCGCTCTTGCGGTCGTACCAGTAGCGACCGTCGGGCAGCTGCACCCGATAGTGAGCTTCGAGCCGGGCGAGTTGGCTAAAGCCGGCCGACGACAGACGCGTGCCGTTGAACTCCAGGTTGCGAGCGGCCGGGGACCGGTATTGAAGGCCCTGTCCGTGAGCGACACAGCCGATGCTCATGACGACGGCGATAGTGATCGAAATTAGTCCTGCTCTCATACGCTTCTCCAAAGTTGTTGTGAGGGGCGATAGAGCAAGGGGCGTGCCATCGCTTAGCGTGCGAGATTATTGGGTCGTCGTCCCGCCGAAGAGCGTTGTCCCATGGGGCAACCGTGAGTCTCATACAGTCCTGGTCTCACTCAGATTCACTGAGTACGCTGGCTCATCATGAAGAAAGCGCTGGTCACTGGAGGATGTGGGTTCCTGGGTAGCTGGATGGTGCGGCAGCTCTGCGCCGACGGCGTGGCGGTGCGTGTGCTCGCTTTGCCTGGCGAGGATCGCGAGAACATCGACGACCTGTCTGTGGAGGTGCTCGAAGGTAACGTGTGCGATCGCGCGTCCGCCGAGGAGGCGGTCAAGGGTGTCGACACCGTGTTTCACGCGGCCGCCATCTACACCGACTGGGCTCCAGACCCTACGCGCATGTACGACGTGAACATGCGCGGCACGTTCAACATGCTCGAGGCGTCCCGGCGCGCGGGTGTCGAGCGCGTGATCTACACGGCCAGCATTGTGTCCCTGGGCCGCCCCAAAGAAGGCACCCTTGGTGACGAGACGACCGCATACGAGTCGTGGGATATCGATTTTCCGTACAGCCGTTCGAAGTTCTTTAGCCGCGAGCTCGCCGAATACTTCAGCGACTGGGATATGGATGTCCGCGTGGTCTGCCCCGGGGTTGTGTTCGGTCCCGGCGACGTTCGACCGACACCGTCGGGCATGCTCATCGTCAACTCGATGCAGGGGGCGCCGGCGATCTACTTCAATGGTGGTGCCAGCTACGTCGATGTTCGCGACGCCGCTCGCGTGCACTTACTCGCTGCGACCAAGGGCAAGGCTGGCGAGCGTTACCTCGCGACCGCCCACAACTTGTCCAACAAGCAACTCACCGAGGCGATCGATCGCGTCGTTGGTCGCAAGCGACGGCTCATGAAGTTGCCGACAGGCGTGGTGCGCACCGTGGCCAAGGCGATGGAAGCTCGCGCCACCCGTAGCGGCAAGAAGCCCATGCTGTCCCGGGACATGTTCGAGTACGCGCTCAAGCCCGCTTTCTACAGCAACAACAAGGCGACAGTCGAGCTGGGTGCCACGTTCCGTCCGGTGGAACAAACCATCGGCGACGCCGTCGACTACTTCGTCGGTCGCGGGTTTCGCAAGAAGGCGGCCTAGCTCCGACGGTGCTAGTTACACGGCTCGGGGATGTTCAGGGAACAGCGCCAGTCCTTGATCGTGTTGAACACGGGGTAGGGATTGCCGGCCGGGTCTGCCCAGGCGAACGCATCCCACGAGCTGTCCTGCAAGATGAACGGCATCACAGCTCGAATCTTCGGGTGAGTTAGCCACACGTTTTCCCACGCGCTTTTGGTCCAGTCGGCGACAAGGCCGCGGTTGCCGCCAGCGGCTCCGTTGATCGTCCAACCGGTTTCGGTCAGGTAGACTGGCTTGTCGACGCCCAGGGTCGTTAGTTCGGTTTCGAAGTAGCGCAGACCAACCAGGCTCTGGTCGTAGGGCTCGAAGAAGCCCCAACCTTCGCCTTGTGCGGGATACGCGTGCGACGCGAATCCATCCAGGGAAGCGTGTAGTCCGGGAACGGCGGTCTCCATGACGCTCAGGAACTCGCGAGAGGTCACTCCTGCGGTGAAGCCGTCGCCACCGCATTGGCACGCGACGGCGCCACCCGGTGCGAGGCCACCGTTGATGATTTTGATACGCGCGTCGCCGATGGCGCGCAGCGCGGTCACGACGTCTCGCAAGAAGTACGCGTACTCGGTGGCGGTATCGGTGTAGTGGATCCAACCGGGCGCTACGTCAGGGTGCGAGGGCGCGTCGCCCGGGTTGCACTCCCACTCGTAGCAGAGGTTCGCTTCGTTGTGGACTTCGATGACGAGAGGCCAGCCCGGACGAAGCGGGAGCTCCGAGACCACGGCTGCGTATTTGGCGGCGATACTCGTGTACACCGTATGGTTGGTGTCGTCGGCGAGTTTGCGAATGTTGCGATCACCCCAGTGCGGGCCAATGCGAATCACTGGCACGAGGTCTCGGGCATAGGCCTGGCCAACGGAGTTCTTCCAATCATCGGGTGCCCCCGTGGTGTTCAGATCAACCCCGGGGAAGATGAGCTTGATGTGTCCGCCGGCGCCGGTGAGTTCGGCGGTGAGATCCCATTCGCCCGCGTTACCTGGGCTCACGAGACCGATGCCAAAGCGGTTCGCGGGTGGTCCAGGAACCGTGCTCGCGTCCGGTCCGGTTGATACGAGGGCATCGGCTTGCCCGCTTATGCTCGCGTCGGGGACTTGTGCAGTGGAACCGTCGGCGCCGGCTTGTGGTGTGTTGCCGGTGCAGGCGGCCATGAGACCGGCGATCGCGAAACAACTCAGAAGACGCATGCCCGGTCACAAAGCACAACGGGTGCCAAACCTGACCGACGTCGAGATTCAATCAGTTACAGCGCGTCAAAACGGCCGGTGCTCACTGTTGTGTGCAACGTCGGCTGGATCTCAAGCGCTCTGAGCGGGGAGCGACGAAAGGAACTTCTCGAGGCGTTCCCGGAGCGCGGGCCGCGACGGTACGTCCGCGTCGTGAAGTACGAGTACCCAGGTAGTGCCCGCACCGGCCAGCTCTTGAAACGCGAGCTCGGTGGCTTCGTCGAAATCCGTGACCACGTCCGCGTCGCTATGGGATAGGAACGCGTAGCCCACGCGGCGGGTGGGGTCGTATCCGTCCAGGGTGACCATGAGGTCGCCGTGATGGAAATTGTAGTCGGCTTCCAGGGTGATTCCGGCGCTGGCGAAACGCGACGTGATGATTTCCCGGGCGTCGTCCTCGTCCAGGCGCATGTTGCCTTTTTCGACGCCGTCGCCGGCGAAGTTTTCGGCGCTTTGCTTCATGTGTTCGCGCTGCGCGCTGGTGATGACTTCGTTCTGGCGATCCCACGTGGACGGCGGGTAGCTTACTCGTCGTTTCATGACCGGCGACTGCATGCCTCGCACGGTGCTTGCGAGTGGATTGATCGGCTTGTCGTGTGGAGACGGATCGGCGGTGTCGGCGCGGCCAACCGGCGTTGGCGTCTGAGCGCGAATCGGCGCGGTGACGCGTTCAGACGATTTGCTGTGCCTGTTCTCCGCATACTCCTTTACGGCGGAGACCGATACCCCTTCAGGTTGTGTCGTGCCCATCGGGTCCACAGGGCGCGCGCTTGCTCGGCCGGGAACAGTATCGACCAGGTCGAGTAGCTCTTCACGGGTGAGTCCGGCAACGGTGTCGCCAGTGGGATCGACCTTCTTGTCGTCGTCTGCGCTCATGGTTGACGTTGCCTTCGGGTTGCGATGTCACTCGCGCGTTCGGCTAGCACGGCCGCCTCGAGATAGCGCGCGTCTCTGGTGAGCAGGTCGGCCAGGCGCATACAGGCGCCCTCGTGATCTGGATCGAGATCGAGAGCCTGGCGAAAACATGTCTCGGCACCGTCCCGTTCGCCGGCGGCGGTGAGGGTCGCGCCCAGGTCCACCCAGGCTTCGATGTTCGCTGTGTCGGCGTCGATCGCGGCCGCGAGTGCAACCCGCGCTGCGGGAAGGTCGCCGAGCTCTCGCTGTAGTAGACCCAGATTGTGATGGGCGATCGAGTTGCCCGGGTCCACCACAACCGCACGGCGATACGCGGCGAGAGCGCGATTTTCTCGGCCCATGTTGCGGAAGCACGCACCGACGTTGACATGCGGGCTGCTCCAGTTGGGATCGTGATCGGCAGCGCGCTTGAAACAGAACAGCGCGTGCTCGTACTCACCGGTGCCGGCAAGCTCGATGCCTTCCAGGTTGTACACTCTGGCAAGCGCGGCCCGAGCAGCTGAACGTGTGGTCTCGGTGCTCGCCTGATCAAGTCCCGCTTGCGCGGCTGCGCGTGCGTCTTCGACCCGGCCTTCGTCGATCAGCACCTCGGCGCGTACGACCAGAAGAAGATCGGTGCTGTCTTCGTCCTGGAAAGCGTCGTCTAGTACCGCGTGTGCATCGTCGAAGCGATCGCCGTGTTGCGCATGCGATCTGGCAAGCGCAGCTGCCGCGGACACCAGGGTTCGATCGCTGGCCCATGCGCTACGTAGCAGGCGCTCGCCGTCGTGAATTTCGCCGCGACGCAGATGTTCGCGGCCCAGGGCGTAGCAGACCTCAGCCTGCATGGGGGCCAGACGGTACGCATGCGAAAATTGCGTGCCGGCCTTATCGAAGTCACCAACGAGCAGGCTCTCGAGCCCACGCCGAAGGACCTCTTGCCACCGCTCGGGGACGTGTTTTGGGCTGTGTTCCAACCGGTTTTATCCCGAAAACTTAGTTGCTTACGCTATCACCTGGGGTTGATTTGTTCAATGAGGTTGGCTCTGTGTACACCATCGGCAGGTACGTGCGTGTGAGGTATGGCACCACCCGGTTATCCACGTACATGTGTCGTGACGTGCGGTGGCTTGCTTTCTTCGATACGCGTCCCAAGATACAATTTGCGCGGGGCAATCATCGGGAAATCTCGACGGTTCTAGACCCAAAATAATCGAGTAGTTGGTTAGCGCAGGAGCAAAGATGAGCAAGTGTGCAGCACGTGCACGCCGCGTATTGGCCGGTGCGGTCGCGATGGTCGCTGTCTCGTTGTGCAACGGGGCGGTCGCGTCGGCGGCGGCAGATCTGTCGGGGTTGCCGGACCCCCTCGTGTTCGGCCCACAACGGGTCGCAACCACGTCCGGGAATGGGACGATCACGTTGACCAACGCCGACGTCGACGCGTCCACCGGGTTGACCCTGACCATTATCAACGACGCGTCCAACGAATTCGCGATCGTTGCGCCCATTCCGGCGGCGGTGCCCGGTAGTGGTACGGCCGACGTGCTGATTCAGTTCACGCCGGCGGCCGCGGGCGCTCGCTCGGCGGATCTAGAAGTCACGTATAGCAACGGCCCGTCTGGCTCGACGACGTTCACGGTTGCGCTGCAGGGCACGGGCACGACCGCTCCAGTGCTCACGTTCAGCACGGGTACGCCACACACCTTCGCCGACACCGTGGTAGGCGCGACCAGCGCGACCTCGAATATCACTCTCGGTAACAGCGGCACCGAGACACTCAGTGTCACCGCCGTGGCTCAAATTGGCGCCGGTTGTTCCGACTTCAACATCACGGTCCCCGGCACGTTCGACATTCCCTCCGATACGCCGACCCTGGCGGTCTCGTTCTCGCCAACTGCTAGACAGGCGTACAGCTGCACCGTGCGCTTCACCGGCAACCATACAGGCTCGCCGACCGACTACGTGTTGCAGGGCAGTGGCATTGGCCCCGACCTTGCGATTCTACCTCCGCCGGCTAACATCGCGTTTGGCACTGTTCACATCGGCAACAGCGCCGGCCCGACCGGGTTCACGATCCGCAATGACGGTGAAACGACCGCGACGGTAACCTCCGTGGCGATCGCCGGTGCGTTTGGCAGCCAGTACGCTCTTACCGGTTTCAGCGGTGGAACGATTGCGTCCCTGGCCAGCCAGACGATCAACGTGCAGTTCAATCCGTCGCTGCCGACCGGAGACAAAGACGACAACGTACGGATCCTGTCGGACTCGGTGAGCGGGACGCTGCTGTTTCCGCTGACCGGTCGAGCCGCTCAGCGATTGATCAGCACCTCCGTTGGTTCGCTAGCGTTCGGAGACGTGACCGTGTCGACCAACTCCGACCAGAGCTTCCTCATTCAGAACACGGGTGAGTCGTCCCTGTCGATCACTGGCTTGAGTCTCACGAACACAACCGACTTTTCGTTCGTCAGCCCGCCCACTCCGACGTTCGTCATCGCAGGAGGCGCCAATCGGACGATTACTGTGCGTTGTAGCCCCGCCAGCGTCGGTAACAAGTCCGGCAATGTTTCCATCACCAGTAACGGTGACAATGAAACGACGACGACCGTGTCGCTTACCTGTCGTGGGACGAAAGCCGACATCTCCATCGCTCCGGCCGGCAACATCGACTTTGGCGATCAGACTGTCGGTACGACGAGTGGCGCGATTACCCGCACCGTCACGAACGCCAACCTGAGCACGACGGAGACGTTGACCTTATCGGTAGCGATATCGGGGTCTCACTCGTCGAACTTCACGGTGACGCCCGCGTCTTGTCGCTCACCGTCCACGTGCAACATTGCGCCAGGCGGGTCCCAGGTCGTCTCGTTTACGTTCACTCCGAGCGCGTTGAATACACGAAACGCCACCGCCACCTTTAACAGCAACGACCTGGAGACGCCAGCGGTCGCGATCAGTCTGACCGGTAACGGCACGCGACCCGAAATCAACATACCGACCGGTGCGACCGAAGCGTTCGGCAACCAGCGAGTTGGGACGTCCAGCCCGGGCAGGACCATTACCGCTAGCAACGCTGGTAACGAGAACCTCGTGATCACCAATGTGACGATTATCGGTTCAGTCCCCGGAGACTACAGCTTCACCGGGCCGACGAGCGTGAGCATTGCGCCAGGTGGAACGCAGAGTTGGACCGTGACGTTTACGCCGACCGCGACCGGCACGCGCAATGCAACGTTCTCCATCGACAATAACGATCCAACGGGCGGCGAAGACCCCAAGAATATCCCGCTAACCGGACAGGGAACCGATGCGAACGTCATCGTAACCTTCGCGCCCCCAGACTTCCCTGAGACCCTTGTTGGCTTCACCGACACGATCAACGCAACGGTTCTCAACAACGGAACCGCCTCAGCAACGGTCACCAACCTGGTGCTGAACAACTCGGTGTTCACGTTTACCGCGGGTGCGCCAGCTCTGCCTATCGTTCTCTCCCCAGGCGCTTCGACGGTGATTAGTCTCACGTTTACGCCGGTGATCAGCGCCGATATCAGTGGCTCGCTGACGGTTTCGTCAGATGATCCATCGAGCCCCGATGCGTTTACGTTCATTGGCCCAGGGCGCATCGCCGGCATCAACGTGGTGCCCATGGCGGTCAACCATGGTGACGTGCGCATCGACGGTGCGGCGGATACCCAGGTCGTGACGATCAGCAACGGTGCCACCGGTAACCTGACGATCACCTCGATCACCCTGGATAACGCCACGGACTTCTCGTTTACGCCGCCGTTCACCGCTCCGGTCGTACTGGCTCCTGGTGGTGGCAGCCTGACTCTCAACGTGTCGTGCTTGCCCATCGTGGCCGGCGCCAAGACCGGCAATATCACCATCGTCGCTACAGGTGTCATGAGCCAGGTGGTCGCGCTCACATGCAACGGCGTGATTCCCGATATTGCCGTGCAGACCCCAACGGTCAACTTTGGCCCCAAGGACGTTCAAGCGATCGGCGTGGCAACTGAGAACGCGACGCTGACCAATAGCGGCTCGGACGATCTGACCATCACAAACTTGGTGTTCGGCGGCGGAGCCCCGGCCAACTACGCCCTCGCGTCGTCGGTGTCCTTGCCCATCGTGGTAGCGCCGTCCGATACCCTGAATATCCCGGTCGAATACGACCCCGCGGTGGCGGCGGTTCATCCCGCAACACTCACCGTCGTGAGCGATGCACAGGGTGGCGACCAGGAGATCGTGCTCGACGGTCTGGCCATCGACCGGTTCATCGCGGTGCCCACCACGGTGATGTTGCCCGACACCCAGCGCAACCCCGAGTCACCATCGACCGCGAACATTCCAATCACCAACAATGGTGCCGCGCTTCTAGATCTGTTCAGCGTGACCAAGGTGGCGGCGAGCGATCCCAGTGATGCGTTCGGTATCGTCTCGGCTCCAGACGACGTGTCGGGACCGGCGGGCAACACACAGAACGCCGTGGTCAGCTTCTCGCCCAGTGCTGCGGGTATGTTCAACGGCACCATCGAAATCGCCAACGACGACGATACGAATCCGCTCGCGTCGCTCACCGTGTCCGGGCTCGCATTCGTACCGCGCCTTGGCTTTACGCCTTTGCTGGTGGACTTTGGCCGCACTGGCGTGGGCGTGCCGGTTCGCGCATCTGAGACCAACTCGGGGCGGGTAACGATCACGAACAGTGAGGACTTCCCGCTAACCATCCAGGATCTGCGCATCGTTCGCACGGACGGTACGATTGGTCCGTTCACGGTCCTGACCCCATTGCCGGACGAGCCCCTCGCACCCGGTGCGTCGTTCGAGGTTGACCTGGAGTACACGCCGACGGAGTCGGGTAGCGTCACCGGGCGCTTCGAGGTGCTCGTCAACGCCGACGACATTCCAGTGGGCATGATCAACGTGCGAGGCGAAGCTGTGACTGTTCGTTTGCGCGGCGGCGGTTGTTCGATCGGCGCCGATGACTCGGGCGGCGCCAGCTGGCTGGTTTGCGCTCTGGTGCTTCTGGCATTCGGTCTGCGTCGGCGTTCTCGTCGGGCTGGCATTCGCGCGGCAGTTGTCGCGCTGACTGTCGTTGCCGGTGCCTCTATGTTGGCCGCACCCGCTCGCGGCGACGTCTCGCGCAATCTCGACTTGCGCAACTTCAGCCCGTTGCCTGGAGTCGAGACGCAGATGTTCAGCGTTGAGACGCCACTGATCGGAACGCCAAACGCGTGGTCGATGTCGATGTTCTTCAACCACGCGATGAATCCGCTGACCGTAGACTCGCCTGACATCGAGGGGATGACCGATTCCCCGATTACGGCTCGTACGGCGGCGGAACTGGCTTTCTCGTACGCATTCGGCGGCAAGTACGAAGCTGGTGTGCTCATTCCACTGCTCTCCCAGAGTGGCAAGCAGCCGTTGTTCAGTGGACTCGAACCCGCCGAAGGCACCGCGATCGGTGACATAGCGGTGCACGCCAGGGCCGTACTGATGAACTCCAAGTCACTATCACTTGGCGCATCGGGCACCATCACCGTTCCGACGGCGACGAAAGATCAGTTTGCCGGCGCAGACGGTCCATCCACCCATGGCCGAGCGATCCTGGGCATCAACTCCGGCCGCATCCGCATCGCCGCCAATCTCGGATTTCGCGTGCGTGGCAGCAGCAGCCTGGCCGACGTCGATCAAGCCAACGAGCTGACCTACGGCGCGGCCGGCGCTTATCGGATTCAGAACAAGCTCACTGGCATCGTTGAGGTCTTCGGCGCCAAAGGTCTTGGCGGCGGCGTCTCCGAGGGCGTCACTCCTCTCGAAGCAGTTTGGGGCATCCGCTATCGACTGACCCGGCAGATCGGTGTGGCCGCGGGTATCGGTCGCGGCCTGTTGCCGGGAATCGGCGCGCCGGAGTTTCGCATGTTCACGCTGATCAGTTACTCGCCACAAGCTCGCGAGATTACCCCCGTGCGCATACTTCCGCCGCCGCCCGTTATCGATCGCGGCGACACCGACAGCGATGGAATCATCAACGAGTACGACAAGTGTCCTAAGGAAGCCGAGGACAAGGACGATTTCGAGGACAAGGATGGCTGTCCCGATCCGGACAACGACAAAGACGGGTTGCCAGACGGTAGCGACAAGTGTCCGCTCAAGGCAGAAGACAAAGACGGCTACAAGGATGGCGACGGCTGTCCCGACCTGGATAACGACAAAGACGGTATCCCGGACAGCAAAGACAAGTGCGCCAACGTACCCGAAGACAAAGACGGGTTCGAAGATAGCGATGGCTGTCCTGAGCCGGACAACGACAGAGACGGTATCCCTGATCTGCTCGATCAGTGCGCGACCGAACCCGAGACGATCAACGGCAACAAGGATGACGACGGCTGCCCGGACAAAGGCAACAGTCTGGTCATGCTCATGCCGGATCGCATGGAGGTCCTCAAGCCGGTCAGGTTCAGGGGACGCAGCGCGCGCGTATCCAAGCGCAGCCACAACGTGCTCGGCCAGGTCGCGGCCCACTTGCGGGCGCGGCGCGAGTTCCTGCGCATTCGTATCGCGGTGCACGTGCACAAGCGCAATCGAATGGACATGAACTTGAGCCGACGCCGCGCTCAGGCTGTGCGCAAGTGGCTCGTGTCCTGGGGTATCGAGCCAGAGCGACTGGAGATCAAGGCCTACGGCTCGTCCAGACCGCTGATGCGTAAGAACACTTCCGTCGCTCGCTCGACCAACAACCGGGTCGAATTCATCCTGCTCGAGAAGAAGATCGAGCGCCGTAAATAACGCTTGAGTGAGAGCTGCCGGCGGCCTTACAGCTGTCGGCAGCTTCGACCCTCGACTATCGACCGCGTTTGATCGCGTGAGCGATTTCGCGCTTGGCCGTCTGCTCTTTTGAAGACTCTCGTTTCTCGTAGAGCCGTTTGCCGGTCGCGAGGGCGAGTTCGATCTTCATCTTCCCCTTGTCGTTGAGGTAGATGGCCAGGGGCACCAGGGTGAAGCCTCGTTGCTGGGTCTTGATGCCTAGCTTGCGGATCTCGCCCCGGTGAAGCAGCAGCTTTCGCTTGCGGGTCGGATCATGGTTGAACTGATGGGCCCACGGGTATTCTTTGATCTGCACGCCGACCAGCCAGGCTTCGCCGTTGCGGATTTCGGCGTAGCCTTCGGCAAGTGACGCTCGGGCTTCGCGTAGTGATTTCACCTCGGAGCCGACCAGCACCAGGCCCGCCTCGATGCGTTCGTGGATCTGGTAATCGTGCAGCGCCTTCTTGTTCTTGACCAACACCTTGGCGCCGTCTGGACCGAAGTCCGTCTTTTTTCTCTTCTTGGCCATCGCAGCGGGCCTAGAGTAGGGGACGCGGGGCAGTTTTCAAGCGAAAGCGGTCAAAACTGGGCTCTGGCTACGCAAAACCCGACCACAGCCGTGGCTCCGGCGTCGCGCAGAGCGGTAGCGGCCGCGTTCATGGTGGCACCGGTGGTCACTACATCATCGACGAGCAGGATCGTGCGGCCGACGATGTGTTTGCGCCGCCACCCTCGCACGGCGAACGCACCAGCTACGTTGCTCGCGCGGGCGGCAGCGGTAAGGCTCGACTGGGCTGGAGTTTCGCGCACCCGGCGCAGGCTGAGCGTATCGATGGGCACGCCGGGTCTCGCATAGGTCGCTAGCAGCTGTGACTGGTTGAACCCGCGTTGGCAGTGGCGTTTGCGGTGAAGCGGTAGCGGAATGACCAGGTCGCACGCTCGAGCCGCGGCCTCTACCATCGGGCTGATGAGCGGCGCCAGAGTGCGCGCGATGTCGGGCCGGTTGTTGTACTTGAGGGTGCGCAGCGCCTCGCCCAGTTGGCCACCGTAGCGATACGGGGACAGTATGGTTGTGTATACGGGCGGCGTGCCCCGGCACCGCGAACACAGCAGCGAGTCGGCGCCAGTGAGCGGTTCGGCACAGTGCGGGCACGAGGGACCAAGCTCGCACACCGAAAGCATGCACGTGTCACACAGACCGCTGCCGCTTCGTTGCAGTGGCGTGTCGCAAGCACCACAGGTGGGGACGAACAACAGCTCACACAGACGAGTCAACCAGGCCATGACCGGTTATCGGCGGACGCTGGCGACTGTTGCTTATTCCATCTTGCCGCCCGGAGACAGCTTGCCCATCTCGCGGTATTCGAGATTGATGGCGCGCTCCAGGTGTTTCTGCGCGAGGGCTACGCCTTCTTGCGCCGCCAGGAACGCGGCACGCAGAGCGCTGTTTCGAATGTAACCACCCGACATGGGGAAGCGCTTGGCCAGATCGGCGAAGTCGAACTCACCTTTGGTCGGTACTTCGGGCGGCATGTGTGTTTCCCACAGACGCACGCGCATGTCTTCGTCCGGGAACGGGAAGCCCAGGCGTAGACTCAAGCGCCGTTTGAACGCGCTGTCCAGGGAGCCTTCGAGGTTGGTGGTGAGGATGGCAACGCCGTCGAATGAGTCGAGTCGTTGGAGCAGGTAGTTGACCTCGAGGTTGGCGTAGCGATCGACGCTCGACTTTACCTCGGTACGTTTCGCGAACAACGAGTCGGCCTCGTCGAACAGAATCAACGCCTGGCCATCCTCCGCGGCGTCGAACACTTCACCCAGGTTCTTTTCGGTCTCACCAATCCACTTTGATGTGATGTTGGCGAGGTCGACACGGTAAAGGTCCAGGCCAATCTCTCGCGCGATCAGTCCGGCGACCATGGATTTACCGGTACCCGGAGGGCCGTGGAACAACGCGGTGAGTCCGCGTGACGTGCTCATCTTGCTGTCGTAGCCCCAGGTCTCGTAGACGGTTCGGCGGTGTTTTACTCTGCCCAGGAACTCGCGCAGGCTGTCGATGACGTCATCGGGTAGAGCGACTTGTTCCCACTTGGCCAGTCGAGTGACCCGCGACGCTACATTACCGAGGCGCGAGTCGATGTGTTGCCGCGCCGTCTTGTCGATCAGTGCGCTGGCATCCTCGTCGGCGTCCGCATCAACTGCTTGCGCCAGTTTGGTGGAGGCGATGACCTCCTCGATCGTTCCCGGTCCGATGCGGAAGCGGGACGCCAACTGCTCCACGTCGTCAGCCCGGAGACTCGCTCGTTCCAGAGCTTCCTTCCAAAACTCAAGACGCTCGGTTTCGCTCAATCCCGGCAGTGAGAACGATAGATAGCCCGGGTCCATGGGCGGCTTGTATTCAGGGGTCGTGCGGAACGTTATCGGCCCGGGATGGCTGCGCAACACTTCTCGTACGTGTTCGACGCCTTCGGGGTCACTGCTGTCGAAGACTTCCAGCCCGCTTACGCACGGTACGGCGCCACGAAGAGCTGCTCGGCGTAGCTCCGCTCGTAGTCTCTCGGCAAAGCCTTTGCCCTTGCGCGGGAGGCGCTCGGCGTCGACCACTGTCAGAGAGCGTTCGGCTCGGCGCGCCAACGCCGTTAGCAGCGAGCGGCGGCCCGCGCCGCGGCGCCCGCGAATCAGAAGTCGAACGGGTTTGCTTCCGCGTGGTGGGTGCGCCAGGGCGAGCACCAGTTCTCGTTTGACCGAGTCGGGCATCGCTAGCTCGTCCAGGTCGGGGCCGTGATCGCGGATATGAGAAACGGCGCCGGGTCCAGCGCCGGCGTTCGGGTTTCCGCGCAGCCTGGCGAGCAGCACCGGGTCTACGGTGAGTGGTGCAAATAGGTACTGATCATGTGGCGCCGGCGCGACGCGCACGAGGCCAAACCTGAGCAGCGGCGCATCGCCGGCAAGTTCTTGAGCGACCTGCTGGCGCATGACCCGGTCGTCGCCTGCGAGGATCATCTGGACGAGGTGACGGTCGCAGATCGGTCGATGTTCGTCGTTGGCAAGCACGCCGTACAATCGGGCAACCTCGCCACGCATCGCCGGTGCGGCCACGACGAGTAACACCTGAGCCGCCATTGTCGACAGGCTGAACTCGCGAGCGAGGTGGATGAATGGCAGGCGCTGCCCATGAGCGATGGACGCCTGGCCGCGCAGCCCTACCTCGGTGCTCAAGCGCGCCACATGTTCATCGGCAAGAGCGAGTTCTTCGCGGGCACCGAACATTCGGCGACCTACGAGTGCGTTCACCTCTTGTTCGTAAGGGCGCGCATCGTGAGAAGGCAGACTCAATCGCCCCGAGTCCCACGCATCGGCGATGGCCCGCGCCGTGCGCGCGATGATCACATCGAGCAGGCCCTCCAGGTGCTCACGCTCGGAAACGTACGGCTCGACCCCTTCGGGCATGCCGATCCGCGGCGGTGGGATGATTCGTCCCAGCGCTTGCAGCGGAATGTTCGGTACGTGGATCGGCCCGTCGTTCCGTTCTTCTTGCTCTTCTTCTAGAGCGTCGTCGGTCAGTGACTCCGCATCGGGCGCCCCTGCGGCGAGTGGATCCGCCTCGTCTTCTTCGGCTTCACCGGCGATGTTGACCCGGCTGCGTTTCTTTTCTTCACTGTCGCGGACTTCGGCTGGGACCAACGGCTCCATGCGCGACGTGGCGCCGAACAACTCCGCGTATGAGAAGTGGCGTACGTCCAGTGAGCCGTCGGCATCGAAGCCCGCCAGAACGATGTTCCGTCCAGTCGCATCGATGGCGAAGTCATTCAGCGCAACCGGGCTGTCCACGGATTTGATGATTTTTCCGTACCGCAGGTCGACCGCGCTGAGTTTGTTGGCTGACTGCACGATCGCGAGGCCACGAATCTCCGCGAACACGCTGCGGTCGGATTTCGGCAGGGTGAGGTGATGGATGATGCCGCCGCTCGGGCGGTAGACGACGAGACCGTCGGCTTTGGTCGCCTGCATGAATACGGCAATGGCCCGGCCGCCGAGCACGGTGCCACCATTGCGCACGATGCCATTGTCGGGGACGATCGCTCGAGCTACGTCCCCCTTACCGGCGTCGCGCACCACGACCTGCCCCTCGCCACCCAGGAGCAGCCGCCGCGCCGTAAGTGGCATGGCGAATAGATTCACCGGCGCTTCGTCGGTGACATCATCAATCGAGATTTCCTCGCCGCTGACGACGACGAGCTTGCGCTGTGCGCCAGTCCACACCGCCGATCGGCCCTTTTCGCCCTGCGCGGGCGTGAGCGTGCCGGGGCCGTCCTCGATGGCCACCGGTGACCATGGCTGCTCCTTGCAGTTGTCGAGGCGATATCCATGGAGCTTGCCGCCCGCTACGACCCAGATGTCATTACCGACGCACCCGAAGTCGACGACATCGTCCAACTTAAGGAATACTCTTGGTGCGGTGCCGAGCGCATCCACGATATCAACGCCGTTGGCCTGGCGGATCGCAACAAAGCGGCCACTGCGCGACATCGACACCAGTCGGGCCGACGCCGAGTCTCGCTCGGAGGAGCTGGCTGGGCTCGCGGGCATGACCCAACGATCGCACGCTGAGGCAGCTGACGCAACAGGATGCGAGGTGGGCGCGTGAGCGATAACAAGGCGCCGGCCACCTCCGCGAAGAGAGGGCGTAGCAAGCCGCGACTGAGCATCTTCATCAAGTTGGTGTTGGCGTTCGTGTTACCGACGACGGTCGTGTTCGCCATCTTTGGCGCTGTTGCGCACGAGGTCGCGCGTCGAGATCTCGAGGCCGAGCTAGGCCGTAGGCTGGAGGCCATCGCAACGACTGCGTCGCGCCAGATTCGTGGGCGCTATCTGGTGAACCTGGGCAACGGTGATGAGCGAGAACGTGGCTATTTAAGTGCGCGCCGCACGCTGCTATCGCTCAAGAAGGCCACCGGCGTGGCGCGCATCTATATCTTCGATCGCAAGTTCCGTTCGAAGGTGGACACAGCGACGGACGTCCCCATTGATTCGACCTACTTTCACATTGAGCTCAATCGCAGCGAGATTGCCCGAGTGTTCTCCAAGAACGAGTCGGCGCCCTCGGTGTGGTTTCGCGGCGATGACGGCCGCTACTACCACAGTGGCTACGCGCCAGTTGTGATGTCTCCATTCAAGGACGAAAAAGTGGTCCTTGCCATCGGCGTCGACGCTCCTGCGACGTACTTCGATCGCCTCGCGGATCTCCGCCGCACGTTGTTCTTGTATGGCGCGCTGCTCGGCCTGGCGGTGCTGGGTATTACGATCATCGTAGCCACGTTCCTGACGCGACCCGTGCGTCAGCTGGCGGCCGCCGCTGAACGCATAGGTAAGGGCGACCTGGATGCGCCGGTCGCGCGAACATCGCGGGACGAGATCGGGTTCCTCGCAGAGACCATGGAGGAGATGCGCGCGGACCTCCAGGCCCGTGATCTACGCATGCAGTTCATGTTGTCGGGAATCGCTCACGAGGTGCGGAACCCGCTTGGCGGTATCGAGCTGTTCGCCGGGATTTTGGACGAGGAAATCGACTCCGACGATGAGCGTAGCAAACACGTCGGCCGCATAAACAAGGAACTCAAGTACCTCAAGCTCGTCGTCGATGAGTTCCTCGACTACGCGCGTCGACCCAAGCCCCAACTGGGCATCGTAGCTCTGGACGAGCTCATCGCCGAGGTGATCGAGCTAGAGAGCGGTGAGGCTGAGGCAATGGGCGTCACACTGGTTTCAGAATTGGAGCGCTCGAGTTGCGAGGGCGACCAGGGGCAGCTGCGTCGCGTCGTACTCAACCTGTTGCGCAATGCAATGCAGGCCAGTGGCGACGCCGATAGCGAGCACGTCCGCATCGCTGTGACGGGCGGACAGCACGCACGACTCACCGTTAGCAACCGGGGCCCCTCGATACCCGCTGATGTGATCGAGCACATGTTCGAGCCCTTCTACACGACACGCGAGAAGGGCACTGGCCTTGGCCTGGCTTTCGTGGCCGAGATCGTTCAGGACCACAACGCCGAGATCAGCGTGGTCAGCGACGACGACCAGGGCACAGTGTTCACGATTCAGTTTCCGCCTATACCGTCGCAGATGCCCGTGCACGCCGACAGCGACGCCTGACGTTTGCCTGCGCTTGTGGGTATACTTGCCCAGATGGTGGATGACACCCGGCACTGGGTTCTGTGGGACGGCGACTGAGGATTTTGACGCCGCACGGCCGCCTGGGTCAGGCGGCGGGACAAACGCGCGCTGTTTCGCACATCGCCGTTTCAAGATACGCCGTCTCCACCCATGAGCGACGAGTTGTCTGTAGCGTGCGCTAGAGCGCTGCACGTGGTCACCAACGACGGAAGAACTCTGCGTGCCGGCCGAGCGTCCTTGTACATCTTGCAGCACACAGGCTGGGGCTGGTTTGCTCGCCTGCTCAGTTGGCCGCCGTTCGTGTGGTTCGTCGAACTGGGCTACTTCATCGTCGCGCGCAATCGCCGCTTCTTCGGCAAGTTTCTGTTCCGTAAGGAATAGCTACTTCTTGTCGGGCTTGTTGGTGATCTGGGTGGGCTTGTCCGCCGCCGGTGTGTTCGGGATCTTTGACATCGTCTCGCTCGGAGCTTTCGCCACGTTGTCTTCCCGGCACATGGGGCCGCGCTTCGAGGCCAGACCAGACAGAGACAGGCCGGCTCGGTTGTTCAGCTTGTGGGTTTGTTTCTGTTCCGCCGAGTTGTAGATGCGCAGATTGCCGTCGGTGTCTTCGTAGATCAGCTGGTCGTTGTCCAGCCAGCGCATGCCGAACTCGCTTCGGCCGCGCAGCAGGTTCTTGAGCTTGCCCGTGGCTGACTCGACGACATAAAGGGTGGCCTCCGGTTTGCCCTCGCATGGTTTGGCCATGGTGTGAAACGCCAGGTGCGCGCCGTCTGCGGACCAGGCGAAGGCGTTCTTGGCCACCATCTCTCCCTCGGGCAGCGTGATCGTCTGCTTGGTGCGCAGTAGACGAAACGTCGAGCTCTCGGACTCTGCCTGAATGTGTGGCGCCGCCTTCTTCGGCCGGGAGAACCACTCGTACGTGACGACCAGCTGATGGTCGCCGGTTGGTTTTGTCTTCAGTTTGCGCAGCTTGCTCTCGCCCTTGTCGAGTACGAAGAAACGAGGCGCGCCGACCTTGTGGCGGGCCAGGGTAGACAGACCCGCGACGATGAGTTCGTCACCGGCGCGATAGCGCAGCCCCACTCCGTGGATCTTCTTGTAGATGTGAACGCGTTTGCCCTTGGCCATGAACGTTTCGGTGTCGAGCACACCGATGCTCACATGCTTGAGCAATGGTGGGTCCTCGGCTTTTTCAGGCCAGACCACCTGGTTGTGGGTGACGTAGGCGATCTCATCGCCGGACGGTGACAGCAACCAGGCCGCAACTGTTTCTTTGGTGTGGGTAAGGCGCAAGTAGCGTTTGCTCTCGATGTCGTAGGAGAACAGTTCGCCGCGGGTCGCCGACCACTGCTTGCCCGGCTTGGTCGGCTCGCGAAACTTAGAGCGTCGGCCGACGAGCAAGACCCCCGCCGTTGCTTTCTGCACGAACGTGGTCTTGTAGGTCTTGTTCAGGGCGACGATGGCTCGGCCTTCCGCGCCTTTGAGATAAGCCGCCAGCTCCTTGTGTTGTTCGAGGGTCGGGCCGAATTTCAACCAGTCACCGGCCAGTGCGATGGACAGGTTCTCGGCGAGACCGTTCGTAGCTCCCGCGTGGGCCTTCGCTAACGCGACGGTGAAGTGCGCGTCCAGGTGTCGCGGGTCGCCGGCGATGGCCGCCTCGCTCTTGGTCAGCACTGTTTTCCACAACTCAGCGGACTTATCGGGCTGTTTTCTCGCTTTGCGCAGGGCGCGCTCAGCTTGCTTGAATGCTTTGGTACCTCGGCCAAACGTCCGGTACGTCAGGTGGTAGAGCTTCTCGAACCCCATGGCTTTGGCCGAGAGGGGAGCTGATGTGGCGTTGCCCGTATTGTCCTTGGTGCCGTCCTTGTTAGCGGCGACCTTGGTCGACTTCTTGTTGGCTCCGTCTTTCTTGCCACCGCAGCCGAGGGCGACGGCGAGGGAGAGCAGGACGATAAGCTGAGTTGTGCGCATAGTTCGGTTTCGCTCCATCAGGCTGGGCAAGATACACCCTCGGCCACCACTTGCAACTAACGCACAACTCACCCATATTATTCTGGTCCATGGGAACGATCCTCATCATCGATGACAACGAGACCATCCGTGAGGGGCTCGGCCACACCATTCGTAAGATGGGGCACGATACGTTGCTCGCCGGGAGTGGCATCGACGGCGTCAAGCAGTTCAAGAGCCGCGGTGACATCGACTTCGTCATCAGCGATCTGAAGATGGATGGCATGGACGGCGTGGAAGTACTGCGTACGATCACGGCGGCCAACCCGGACGTTCCCACGATGATCATCACCGCCTATGGGACCGTGGATACCGCGGTGGAGGCGATGAAGCTTGGTGCATTTGATTTCATCACCAAGCCATTCGCCCCCGAGTTGGTGCGACTAAAAGTAGAGCGCGCTCTTGAGTTGGCGTCGGCGCGCCAGGCCCGGCGAAAGCTCGAGGCCCACAACGAGTATCTGCTCCAGGGCGCTGACCAACGCTACAACTTCGCCGAGCTCATCGGCACGTCGGACAAGATCGAACAGGTCTTCAAAGTCGTTACGAAAGTGGCGGTCACTGATTCGACGGTTCTGATTACTGGGGAGAGCGGCACGGGCAAGGAGTTGGTCGCCCGGGCCATTCACAAGCACAGCAAACGAGCTGATGGTCCTTTCATCAAGGTCAACTGCGGCGCGCTCACGGAGACGCTGCTGGAATCCGAGCTGTTCGGCCACGAAAAGGGCGCATTCACCGGCGCTATTCGCAGCAAGATGGGCCGCTTCGAGATGGCCGACGGTGGCACGTTGTTCCTGGACGAGATCGGCGATGTGCCGCCGAGCATGCAGGTCAAGTTGTTGCGTGCGTTGCAGGAGCAGGAGATCGAACGCGTCGGCGGTGAAGCGACCATCAGCGTAGACACCCGCGTCATCTCGGCGACGAACAAGAATCTAGATGAAGAGATCAGCGCCGGGAGGTTCCGGCAAGACCTGTACTACCGTCTCCACATCATTCCGCTTCACCTGCCGCCGCTTCGCGAACGACGCGACGATATCCCGCTGCTGGTGAATCACTTCATCGAGAAGCTGGGCCCGAAGGTGAACGAGAGCATTCGGGCCATCGCCGACGATGCCCTTGGCCGCTTGATGGCCTACAGCTGGCCGGGCAATGTGCGCGAGCTCGAGAACGTGATCGAACAGGCATTGGTGTTCGCCGAAGGGGATCAGCTCACGGTCTCGTCGCTGCCCGCGTTTCTGCAGGGCGGAGACGCGGAAACCCTCGACGTGCCCAAAGAGATGTCCCTACCTGAGATTCTCGACGACCTGGAGCGGCAGCTCATCCTCAAGGCGTTCAAGAAGGCGAAGGGCGTCAAGACCGAGACCGCCCGGCTACTGGGAATCAAGACCAGTGCGCTCTACTACAAGCTCGATAAGTACGGGATCTCTTCTTAACGCTCGCCTGTCGGCTCGCTCCGCTCAGGGCTGGTAGTGTTGAGGCGCTCAGGGCTGCGACATAAGTTCGTATCGCCAGGTGATCACAGAAAACTGATGCCCTAGCTGCCAAAAATCGTTCATTATTTATGTAGGCAGCCACACACACACTGGGAAATCAGTCCGTTGTGATTGGCACATCCCCTGCTAATAAGAATGTCTGGGGCCGGCGCCTCGTCTACCCCAGAGAACTCAGTGATTAACCAAACCGTCATAACCATCTTCACCATCCTGAACGTCTGGTTCGGCGATGGGAACGGAATGGTCAGTCAGGCGCAGGTCGCTCAGGCCAGCTCGGACCGGGTTCAGACGGACCGTCTCGCGGCCCAGGTGCTCGCGGCCGAGACCCGGGGCACCACGCTGCTGGCGGAGAAGAAGCAACTGCTCAATCGCTACGAACGGCAGCTGCAGGAAGTGGATCGGCTCAAGCGGCGTCGCGCGTCGTGGCGACGGGATCGTTTGTTGCGCAAGCAGCTCGCCGACTCGCACCGAATCGCCCGCAAGCTCGGCGGCCTGGACAAGCGTTTGCGCACACTGCAAAAACGTATTCGTTCCCTGCGTGGCAAGTTGCTTGCGTCGGCGACCACGGAGTTGGGCAAGTCGCCAACCCGCCCACGCCGCGCGCGGTTGATCGCATGGCGCGATCGGGCTCGACTGTTTTTGCGTCCACGCTCCAAGCGGATCATTCTGCCCGATAGCACGGTCGACCCATTGGCCGATCCCGAAGACCTCGAGGAGCAGGCGACCCAGTTGCGCCAGACGGAAAAGCGTCTGGCCCGTGAGATTGCGAATCTGAAGAGTCGTGCCCAACGGTTCCGCCGCATGGTTCGCCTTCGTCGCCTTCGTGCGCGCGCCAGCATGTTGCGCCGCATCGAGCCGAACCGACCCCGTCGTTCCACCGCTCGGCTGAGCGCCGATCGCAACCAGGCTACTGGCGGCGCCGGAGCCGGACTGTCCTCTGAAGACAGCAGCCCGACACCAAACGATGACTTCTCCGATCCGTCTGCGGGCTCGAACCTCGTGGTCGTTCTCGCCAACGTGGTCAACAGCGCCGCGCTCACCGCATTGCGCCGGGCGCGCACTTCCAACGACCCGCTGTTCAAGGCCCGCGCCGCCGACAGCGCTCGCAAACAAGTAAAGGCGCGCCTCGAACGATTGCGCGCGCAGCGCAAACGGATTCGCCGTCGCGCACGTAGCCTTCGTCGCCGCCGATGATTCGGGTCACAGCCGCGGGTGGTGTAGTCGTCGTGGTGGCTCTGCTGTCGGGCGTTGCCAACGGCAAGCCCGCCAAGTGGACGACGAAGCTCGATAGCGGCGCCGAGTACGACACCAATATTCATCGCCTGGAACTACCCGAGGGCGAACAGGTGGACGGTGCCCCGCTGGTGCGCACGACCGCGGAGATCACGTCGAGTTGGCAGCGGGCAAAGAACGAACGGTTCCGTTTCGTCGGCATCGCCATGTCCAAACTGTTCGCGACGGGCATAGGCCAGAGCGAGAACATCGCTGTCATGGATGGCGATGCCACCTATTCCTGGGCGGTGTCCAAACGTGGCGGACTGCTCAGTCTGAATGGCTCGTATTACGACGCATTCGGCTACGACGTCGTCGGTGACACGATGCTGGTGAGCCGCAACTTCAGCATCGGCAACGCCGAGGCCCGCTGGGTCGCGGTCGGTCCCAAAGGGCATCGGTTGACGCTACACGGTGGGGTGCGTCGTTTCGTCTACAAACCCGACGCGGACTTCAACTGGCTCGGTGATCACTACGGGCTGCGTTTCGAGACGACATTGTGGCGGGGCGACCCCGACAAGGAACTGGACGCGGCTTCGGTGGATGTGTCGGTTGCGTACAGAGCGGAGCGGCGTAGCTACGCCGAGGGCAAGGCGTTCGCCAACAGTTGTCCTCATGATGACAACGCCGACTTCGAGTGCTTCACCCCCACTGACACAGGACGGGCCGACCTGAACCATCAGGCGGCGGTCGATGTCGCGTACAACACCGGGTCGCGTATCTGGAGCGCGCGCTACGAGTTGGTGGTGAATAGCTCCAACAGCTTCGGTCAGAATCTGGCTCGCCAGCGGCTGGAGCTCGGGCTTACCGCGGAGGTCGGCAAACGCATCTCCCTGTCGGCAAGCGTTGCGTTGCTCTACAACGTGTTTCTCGATCCGCTGCTGCTCGGCGGTCGCTCCCTGGAGACGCGCATCGACGAGGAGAATCGCAACTCGCTGTCGTTGATGATCGCGCGCAAGCTGACCAAGAAGTGGTCCATCGAGGCTCGCTACAACTTCTATACGAACGAGTTCGCGACCCGAGAGCTCCACTTTCGCCGGCACACCGTGTACTCAGGGCTGTCGTACAGCTCGAACTAACCAGCTAGTCGGCTCGGCATGACGAACAAAAAAAGCCCTCCCCGGGAAGGGGAGGGCCGTGTTCTCGGAACGATGTAGCGAGCTGCTTAGAAGCCCATACCGCCGCCGCCGTGACCATGACCGTGTCCGTGGTCATGACCACCACCCGCGGGTGCTTCCTTCTTCGGCGCATCAGCGATGAGCGCTTCGGTGGTGAGCAGCAGCGAGGAGACCGAAGCCGCGTTCTGTAGCGCGGTGCGCACGACTTTGGTCGGGTCGATGATGCCGGCCGCGAGCAGGTCGCAGTACTCGCCGGTGGCCGCGTTGAAGCCGTGCGAGCCTTCACTGTTCTTGACCGTGTCCACGACGATGGAGCCGTCGAAGCCGCCGTTGCTGGCGATCTGGTGCAGCGGAGCCTCAATCGCGCGACGAACGATGTCTACGCCGTACTGCTTCTCGCCTTCCTGGGTGAACTCGGCCAGCGCCTTGCTCGCCCGCAGCAACGCCACGCCACCGCCGGGAAGGATGCCTTCCTCGACAGCCGCACGGGTCGCGTGCAGTGCATCCTCGACGCGAGCCTTCTTCTCTTTGAGCTCGATCTCGGTTGCGGCGCCGACTTTGATGACCGCAACACCACCAACCAGTTTGGCCAGGCGCTCTTGCAGCTTCTCGCGGTCGTAGTCGCTGGTGCTTTCTTCCGCGGCGCGACGGATCTGTTTGACCCGCGCATCGATGTCGGCTTTGTCGCCGCCACCGTCCACGATGGTGCTCTTCTCTTTGTCCACGCGAATGCTCTTGGCCGAACCAAGGTCTTCGAGGGTGACGTTCTCGAGCTTGAGGCCCAGGTCCTCGGTGATGGCTTTGCCACCGGTGAGGCTGGCGATGTCCTTGAGCATCTCTTTGCGGCGATCGCCGAAGCCCGGTGCTTTGACCGCGCAGATGTTCAGGGTGCCACGAAGCTTGTTGACCACCAACGTGGCCAGGGCTTCGCCGTCGATGTCCTCTGCGATGATCAGCAGAGGCTTACCCGACTTGGCGACCGGCTCCAGGATGGGCAGCAGGTCCTTCATGTTCGAGATTTTCTTCTCGTGGGTGAGCACGAGGCAGTCGTTGAGCACGACTTCCATGCGCTCGCTGTCGGTGACGAAGTACGGGGAAAGGTAACCCCGGTCGAACTGCATGCCTTCGACGACGTCCAGCTCGCTGTCGAGGGTCTTGGCCTCTTCGACAGTGATGACGCCTTCTTTGCCGACCTTCTCCATGGCGTCGGCGATCATGTTGCCGATTTCGGTGTCGCCGTTGGCCGAGATGGTGCCGACCTGAGCGATCTCCTTCGGGTCCTTGGTCTCGACCGAAAGCGCCTCGATGGATTTCACCACCTCGGCAACCGCGGCGTCGATGCCGCGCTTGATGTCCATGGGGTTGTGACCCGCGGTGACGAGCTTTACGCCCTCACGAAAGATCGCCTGGGCCAAGACCGTCGCCGTCGTCGTGCCGTCACCGGCGTTGTCCGATGTCTTGGACGCGACTTCTTTGACCATCTGCGCGCCCATGTTGGCGAACTTGTTCTCGAGCTCGATCTCTTTGGCGACCGTGACACCGTCTTTGGTGACTGTCGGCGCGCCCCAGGATTTCTCGATGACGACGTTGCGACCGCGTGGTCCCAGGGTCACCTTGACCGTGTTGGCCAGGGTGTCGACGCCGTGCATGACTTCAGCGCGTGCGCGCTCTTCGAATACGATTTCTTTGGCTGACACTGATAGCTCCTTAAGACTAGTCGGACTCGATAATGCCGAGGACTTCTTCCTCGCGGAGGATCAGGCGCTCTTCACCGTCGATCTTGATCTCGGTGCCAGAGTATTTGCCGAACAGAACCCGGTCGCCGGCTTTCACGTCGAGGGGGATTACGGTTCCGTCTTCCAGGTGCTTGCCTGAACCGACGGCGATGACTTCACCTTCGAGGGGGCGTTCCTGAGCTGAATCCGGAATGATGATCCCGCCTTTGGTCTGCTCTTTGCCGTCGAGTCGTTTGATCACCAGTCGATCCTGAAGTGGTCGGACGTTCATTGCTCTTCCCTCGCTGTTGGTGTGGATGGGTGTTGTTTTGGTTTGCTAGCACTCACTGGATGTGAGTGCTAACAGCGTTCGTTTAACTACTCGTTGGAAACGCCGCAACTGCTAATGCGCTGATTTCAAAAAAAACTACCTGGGCGTTGGGGTAGGTGAAAGTAGGGCATTTGGCTAGGCGGCGCTACATGGGTTCACTCCCAATCTGGCCTCTGCTTAACATCTTGGAAACATGGGAGAACTTGAAATGTTCTCGCGAACGCTGAAGGCTAAAGGTATGGAGATCCTTCGTCATGCTTCGGTTAGCGAGTTCTTCCACACGGTCCTGACGGACGCCCTCGAAAACCAGCACTTGGACGCCTCCGAAGAGGCCGAGTTCTACCTGGTCGAGATGTTGGGCGAGTTCACCCGGGCTCAGATTACCGACCGGCCGCTGTCCATGATGCTCGTCGGGAGTGCCCAATCCGGTCCGGGCGAGCGGGTCAAGACCCTCAAGGAAGTCGGCGATACGACCCTGTACGTGAGCGGCTTCTTCGCCGATTCCCTCGAGCGCAAGTTGGTCGACGCCAAGTACTACATCGGTTTGGGCGAGACCGCCTACCGGGAGCTGTCCCATCGATTGGGCGCGTCGGCGTCGGTATCTGCAGTGTACGAAGAGCTAGCCGAGAAGTTTCCACGCTTCGTCGATGTGCTGTCCGAAGTGCGCAGTCAGGTCAACTTCGTCGGCTCCGACGTGGTCAAGCTGTACCAGGAGTGGCAGCGCACGCGCAGTGAATGGATAGAGCGTCGACTGCGCAGCATGGGCATGGTCGTGGTTCCCGATGACGACGAAGGCAAAGGCTACCTGCAGTAGTGCTGGCGCGGCTTCAACGCGGACTCGAAGCACTCTACCGAATCGACACCAACGTTCGTGTCGACGACTTCGTCATCGACGACGACGCGCGACGGCAACTCGGCGCAAAGCGTGCACCGCGCGAACAGCTGTTCATCGATGAGAGCACTGACGAGATCGGTATCGGCTTGTTCGTGGACAGCAGCTCGCTCAAGAATCTCGAACAGAACGATCCGACCGACGGGCTGCACCCGGGCAACATGCAGGACTTTCTGTTTGCCGTCGAAGGCGTGAGCCACTTCGTCTATCTGGTCTGGCGTGCCGGCGCCGACCGGCAGGTGTCAGCACTGGAGCTCGAGCTCCAGGCAGAGGTCGACAAGTACGTCACCTGCTTGCTCAGTGGTAAGGGCGACGCGTCGCACTCGGACCGATTGCGCAAGCGTCTGTTCCGCGACTTCGACTACGAGCCGGACCTGGACCCAGAGGAGCGCGATCGCTACAAGGTCGCCAACAGCAATGCAGACGCGTACAGCCGCTCACTGGAGAAACGCTTCGTACGCCAGCGGCGCACGTGCGACATGCTCGGCGAGCTGCGCAGGTTCTACCGTATGTCCCTGGCGGCCAAGCTCGATTTTATTCGCTCGGCGGCGTGAGCACCGTGTTGTCGATTAGCCGGGTCTTGCCGAAGAACACCGCGGTGGCGATTACGGCCGGAGCGGTAACTTCATCGATGTCCGCCAGCGACGCCGCATCTCGAATCTCCAGGTAGTCGATTTGCGCCAGCATGGCGGCGCTGATGGGGGCGCGAGCAGCGGCTAGAAGCGCCTCGCACGAACGCTCGCCAGCCTCGAACGCCGCCCGAGCCTGTGCCAGTCCGGTCGAAAGACATAGCGCCTGTTTGCGCTCGTCATCGCCCAGGTACTTATTGCGCGACGACAGAGCGAGGCCGTCGTGTTCACGCACGATGGGCATGCCGACGATCTCGATACCGAAGTCCAGGTCTTCGACCATGCGGCGAATCAGCGCTAGCTGCTGAAAGTCCTTTTGGCCGAAGACCGCCACATGGGGCTGGGTGACGTTGAACAGCTTGGTGACCACGCTGGCGACACCGTCGAAGTGGCCGGCGCGCTTGGCACCGCACAGTGGCTGACTCAGCTCTCGCACGTCCACGTAGGTTTGGTAGCCCGGGGTGTACATGTCCGTCGGGCAGAACGCGATGTCGACGCCGCACTCGCGTGCTTTCGCCAGGTCGCCTTCCTCATCCCGAGGGTACGTGTCCAGGTCTTCGTTGGGTGCGAACTGGGTCGGGTTGACGAACAACGTCATGATCAACACGTCGCACTGGCCGCGACCAGCGCGCAGCAGCGACAGGTGGCCTTCGTGGAGAAAGCCCATCGTCGGCACGACGCAGATGCGGCGGCCATCGCGACGCAGATCGTCTGACCGGGCGCGCATTTCCGCCCGGTCACGAATGACCTCTAGTGGCATGTTGAGCTAGTCCCGCTTGGGCGTGGAGTACAGCTGGGTCTCGCCCACCTGACCGGTCGACTCTTCGGCGCGACTCATCGGCTCGGGCGCGCAGCCACCGACGTGGGCGATGGCGGCGACCGACGCGGACTTGGCTGGAGCGCGCTTCTTCTTGTCGATGAAGAACGACTCCTGCTCGCTTGGGAACGCGCCGTCTTTGACGTCGCCGACGTATGCGTCTACGGCCGTGCGGATGCGGGTCGCCAGATGCTCGTAGCGACGGACGAACTTGGGCTTGAACTCGTCGTCCATGCCGAGCAGGTCGTAGATGACCAACACCTGGCCGTCGCAGTCGGGGCCGGCACCGATGCCGATGGTCGGAACCGACACCGCCTCGGTAACCTGTTTGGCGATTTCAGTCGGGATGCCCTCGAGAACGATCGAGTAGGCGCCCGCTTCTTCCAGAGCTTTTGCGTCGGCGATCAAGCGCGCTGCGCCGCCGTCTTCGCGCCCCTGAATCTTGAAGCCACCCATCTGATGAACCGACTGTGGCGTCAGGCCGATGTGGCCCATGACCGGGATGCCGCATGCGGTCATGCGACTGACCAGCTCGGCGTGCTGTGCGCCGCCTTCGAGCTTGATCGCCGAGGCACCGCCTTCTTTGATCAAACGGCCGGCGTGATCCAGCGCCGTCTCGATGCTCGATTGATACGACATGAAAGGCATGTCGCCAACGACCTGAGCTCGTCGTGCGCCGCGCGCTACTGCACGGGTGTGATAGATGATCTCGTCCAGGGTCACGGGCAGGGTGGTGTCGTGTCCCTGAATGACCATGCCGAGCGAGTCGCCGACTAGCAGGATGTCGACGTGGCTTTCGTCGAGCAGTCTGGCAAACGTTGCGTCGTACGCGGTGAGCATGGTGATTTTCTCACCGCGCTCTTTCATCTTCCGCAAGGTGTGGATGGTGACCTTCTTGGTCTTCATTCCGCCCTCTTTTCTGTTCGGGTTCGTTCGCGGTTGTTTATGTGTCCCGGTCCAGAAGTGGATCCGAGCACCAATCGCAGACGAGCTATTTATACCTAGCTGCCAGCCTCGATCGTAAGCAAAAACAACGTTCAGGCTGGGTTTGCCGCGAGACACCCGCGGAAACGTGCGGATTAGGGCAGTTTTATGAGCGAAAAGACGATCTTGCGCCACGCGCCAGGTGAGCCCGTGACCTTTGGAATCTTGAGATTCGTCGCGACGGTTTGTGCGCACTGGACCGCTTCCCGCGCCGCGTCCGGAGTGGTCTTGAACTGGTACTCGATGGTGACGGTCGCGCCGGGCGGAAAGGTCCGATACGAGATCGGCTTGCGGTAGTAGCCGCGCCGCCGACTGCGATATCGGTAGTGGCCGTAACGTCGGCGGTAGTATTTCTTCAGGATGACGGGCTTCGCCTTACCCGGCACCTTCTTGCTGACCAGACGAACGTTGAGTAGCAGGCCCGGCGTTTTAGCCAGGCAGCGCTGAAACTTCGGCTGCGCTTTGTTGATGTTCATCGCAAGCAGTTTCAGGTCGAGCTTCGCCGAGCCCTGGACGGTGAACTGACTGGTCGTGATCTTACCGACCTTGATGTTCTTGAGATGGTGTTGGGCACGGTGACGCCACTGGCTACTCTTAGCTTGCACCAGGTATTCGCGGAAGTAGAGCAGGGCTTTTTGCTTCTTGCCTTGCTGCTGGGCCTTGAGCGCTTTGTAGTAGACCTTGTCGGCGGCCGGGATGATCTGCAGGTTGCGATAGCCGATGCTCGCCCGCTTGAGGTGTTCTCGGGCCAGGGCTAGCTGCTCGTTGCGATCGTACGCGGCAGCGAGGGCAAAGCGTACGAGCCCACTACTGTAGAGACGCAGCGCGGTTTGTAGTGAGGCGATGGCGTCCTTGAGCCGGCCCAGGGCCATGTACGTTTCGCCCAGGCGCCAGTGCACTTGATAGTTCTTACCGTCGGCGCGGCTCAGGATGCGCTTGAAGTGCACGATCGCTTTTTCGTAGCGACCGGCGAGGGCGTTGCAGGTGCCCAGGCTCATATCCAGAGACTTGGGGTTGCGCGCGTCTTTGCCCGGCGGCTTGAACTCCGGGTACTTCTTGAACATCACGGCGTGCTCGGTGGCGCACTTCTTCCACTCCTTGTTGCGGAAGTGAAGGATGCCCATGTACCAGTACGCCAGCGGCGCGTTCGGTTGAAGTTTGATCGCGTCGCGTAGTAAGCGCTCTGCGTTGGTGCGGCTCTGCTTGTCACTGCGGTTGAGAAAGCGCTGCGCTCGTTTCAGCCGATTGGTGTAGAGCTGTTTGTTGGGCTGCAGCGCCCGCTCCCAAAATTCGCTGCGGTTCTCCGTCTCTTCGTCGAAGTCCTTCTTCTTGTCCTTGCTGCCGTCGGCGTACGCGACACTGCCAGCGGCGAAGGTCAAACAAAGGAGAGCGGCCAAGCCGGCGCTGGTGGTGCTGTTTGAGAGAGTCTTCATCGGCATGCTCACGGCAGCACCGGGCTTATCATCGGCGGCTGCTTCTTGAACTGGGTGAGGAGCTGCTTGCGTAGGCGTTTCAGGTTCTCTTTGGCCCGGGCTTGAAACTTCGGGTGCGCGCCCGAGCTGAGGAATTTCTGGTAGTACACGACCGCGCTGCCCAGCTCGCCGCGCGCTTCGTAGCTGAGTGCGTGGTAGTAGTAGATCTCTCCTGCGGGCACGAAGAACACGCCGTCTCTGCTCAGCTCTTTGAGCTTGCCAGTGGCTCTGTTCACGCGGCCCTCGGCGTAGCGGCGCATGAGCTCGCGCGCCTTTTCACCGCGACCGTCTCGATCGAGTGCGACGGCCATGCCGTATGCGTGTAGTGCCTGGTCGCCGGCGGCCAAAGCCCGCTTGTACATGGGCAGTGCCTTGTCGATATCGGTCAGCATCATGTAGATCTCGGCCAGGTTGCCCAGGGTCGTCGCCCGGTCACGGCCCATGCTGAGGAACCGGGTCGAGTTGATCAACTTCATGTAATCGGCAACTGCCTTCTTGTAGTAGCGCTTCTCCGCCAGGGTCGTGTACAGCAAGGCGCGCTGAAACAAGTAGTCCAGGTTGCGCGGGTCCAGCGGCGCGGCCTTCTCGAAGCCGTGCCAGTGGTTGATCACCTGCAGGCACATCCGTTTGAGCCGGTGGCATCTCTCGGGCTGGCCCGCGAAGAAGTGGAAGTACATCACCGTTGCCGCGCGGTAGTGGGGCTCCGCGCGGTTCGGCTTGGCCCTGAGCGCCTTTTCGTAAAGGGCGACTGCCTGGCGGGCGTAACCATGTTGTCTGCGCAACCACCTGCGTCGGGAGCCGATCGACATTGCCGACCTGCGCATCTTGGCCTGGTTCGCTGCCGCGATCGCAGCCCGGTCTGCCTTGACCATCAACACGACATACGGCGTTGGCTTGTCCATCAACGTCGGTCCGGTTTGCCAGGTGCCCGCATGGGCTTTCGGCGACGGACCGGTGGCAGCGAACATGGCCAGGATGCCGGTCGCAGCGAACAGGATGAGTGTGGGGCGTGGGCGAGTCACGTGGTCGATCGAGGCATTCTAGTGCGATAGCGCTCCCTAGAGTATGACGGCTGCAGGCCAGCCACGCCAGGGATTGGCGATCCGTGCAATCTCAAACGCTTGAGCCCACGCCAGGGTCTACGGCTCGTACCGCTAAACCGCTAAACCGCTAAACCAAAAACGGCGCTGCCCTGGGGCAACGCCGTTTGGTCCGAGAATGTTCCCGCGCCTGGGGGGAGGAGGTCGGGAAGCGATCGAAAAATACGACCGGTCATGCTGGGGCCGCCGGGAGTTGATCCCCAGCACGACCGGTCTAAAAGGTACAACCGACCGTGACGGGGGCCGCCGGGAGTTTTTCCCCCGACACGGTCGGCTGAAGCGTTTCTCAGTCGTCCGAAAGCGTGCCTTTCGGGAACCGCCGCGGCGGGCGACGTTTCGACTGATTGTTAAAGGTACAACCGACCGTGACGGGGGCCGCCGGGAGTTTTTCCCCCGACACGGTCGGCTGAAGCATGGAAAGCGTTATGGAGAGAAGTTCGTTTACTTCTGAGTTGCCCGGTTCTAAACGAAGGCTCTCCTTGAAAAATATCTCGGCGGATTTCAGCTCATCTCGTCGCAGCGCCAACTTGCCCAGTAAGTGATATGCCGTCGGGCATTGGGGTTGTCGTTGCATGCATTCGCTGATGTGCTGTTGTGCCTCCGTGTCTTGCCGCAGCGCTAACAGAGCCTTGGCTAGCAAAAGTCGAATATGGTGATTGTCTGGGTCTTCTTCGACCACCCCTAAACAGGCGGCCACTACACCGGAGTAATTCCGGCTCTGAAACAGCTCAATGGCCGCTCTCATCGCGCCGGCCCTATCCACACCCGTTACTAAAGCAAACACCTTGCCAACATTGGTTCGTGGCGTAAGTTGCTGAGTTCAGGACTTGTCCACAGCCAGATGTCCGAAATGAGGTGGGGGGATGCCCTCCAGCAGTGCAGACCGTCATCACCACTTGAACGGAAGTTGCGCGCGCGGTCCGACCTGTTCGGCCGGGGAGAGATCACGGCCAGCGGTGTATGTTGCGCCCATGGCGACCTTTGGCGATGCAGATGCGTCCTATCAAGCAGCGGGACAGCGGGAGGGGCTGGAGTCTCTCGTCGAGGCGTTCTACCGCCACATGGACACCCTGCCTGAGGCAGGGATCATCCGCGACATGCACGATCCCGATCTCACCCTATCCATCGAGAAGCTCATCGTGTTCCTGTCTGGCTGGCTCGGCGGGCCTCGGGAGTACGCGACCACCTTCGGGCCCATTCGCATCCCGCCGGCTCACGCGCATCTGGACATCGACGAACCCGAGCGCGACGCCTGGATGTTGTGCATGAGTCGCGCCGTGGCCGAGCAGACCGAGTGGGCCGACGACTTCAAGGCCTACTTTCTTCGCCAGATCGCTGTCCCCGCCGAACGCGTGCGCCAGGCTTCGGTCATGCGCCGCAGCCAGTAGCGCCCTACGTCAGCGCCTGCGGCTGTAGCTATCGCCTAGCGATCGCTACACATCAGCGCCGGCGGCTTTATACATCCAAGTCGTCGACTTCGTGGGCGCGGTCGCTGATCAACCGGAAGCGTGCGCCGGCGTCTTTGCCCATGAGCTCGGAGATGATCAGATCCGTCGCCAGCTCTTCGCCCTCGTGAATCGCGACCCGCAGCGCCGTGCGCGTCTTCGGATTGAGCGTCGTCTTCTTGAGCATGCCCGGGTTCATCTCACCCAGACCCTTGAACCGGGTGATGTTCGGCTTGGCATTGCCCCGTTTCTCGGTGGCCAGGATCTCTTCCTTGTGGATGTCGTCCAGGGCCCAGTGGGTCGTCTTGCCGATATCGATCCGGTAGAGCGGCGGCTGGGCCAGGTAGACATAGCGGCCGTCGATTAGCGGCTTCATGTGCCGATAGAAGAACGTGAGCAGCAACGTCGAGATGTGATGACCATCGGCGTCTGCATCCATGAGCAGGAAGATCTTGTGGTAGCGCAGTTTGCTCAGGTCCATCTTGGGACCCATGCCACAGCCCAGCGCCGACACGATGTTCTGCAGCTCTTTGTTGGCCATGAGCTTGGCGACCGTGGCCTGCTCGGTGTTGAGCACCTTACCGCGCAGGGGCAGAATCGCCTGGGTCTTGCGATCGCGGCCCTGCTTGGCGGAGCCACCGGCGGAGTCACCCTCGACGATGAACAGCTCACTCTTGCGCGGGTCGGTCGAAGAACAGTCCGCCAGCTTACCCGGCAAGTTGAGGCGATGAGACACCGCTGTCTTGCGCTGCACCGCCTGGGATGCCGCCCTGGACGCGACACGTGCCCGAGCCGCCAACACGATGCGTGCGACGATGGACTCGGCGGTCTTGACGTTGACGTTGAGTGACTTCTCCAGCGCCGGTCGCACCGCAGCGTCCATCAGCGCGGTCACTTCGGGGTTGTTCAAGCGTTCTTTGGTTTGGCCCTGAAACTGCGGGTCCGTCACATACACGCTCAAGATCGCCGTCAGCCCCTCGCGAATATCTTCTGCGAGTAGGGACAGATTCTTCGGCGCCAGCTTGTGAGTCGATACGTAGTTGCGCACCGCCTTGGCAAGCCCGGCCTTGAAGCCCTGGTCGTGGGTACCACCTGACGGGGTTGGCACGCCGTTGACGTATGACTTGATGTATTCCTCGGTCGATTCGGTCCAGGCGAACGCAACCTCGACGTTGACCTCGCCCGTCTTTTCAATGAAGAACGGTTCGGCCGACGCGGGCACAATCGCCTTGCCTCGGTCGCCAATGACCTTCACCAGGTATTCGTTGATGCCGTTTTCGTGCTGGTAGGTCACCGAGCGCACCGGCTTCTCGCACTCGTTGCGAAACACGATCTTGACGCCCCGGTGCAGGTAGCTCTTGGCTTCGAGTCGGTCGGCGATGATCTTTGCGTCGAAGCTCATGCGCGCGCCGAAGATCTTTTCATCCGGCGTGAACGTGATGATCGTACCGCTGCCCTGAGCGGCGCCCGACTTGCGTAGCTTGGTCGTCGGCTTGCCGCGGACGAAGCTCTGCCCGTGTTTCTTACCCTTGCGCTTTACTTCGGCGACCATCTTGCTCGACAGAGCGTTGACCACCGACGCGCCGACGCCGTGCAGACCACCCGAGTGGGCGTAGGACTTGCCGCGGTCGAACTTTCCGCCCGCATGTAGCGTAGTCAAGATGACCTCGAGGGCCGACTTCTTGTATTTCTTGATGACGTCGATGGGGATGCCGCGTCCGTTGTCCTCGACCGTCATGGTGCGGCCGTCGGCGTGGAGCTTCACATCGACTCGGGTCGCGTGTTTGTTGATCACTTCATCGATGGAGTTGTCGACGATCTCCCAGAGCAGGTGGTGGTAGCCGGTCTTGCCGGTGCCACCGATGTACATCGCCGGGCGCTTGCGTACCGGGTCCAGGCCCTCGAGTACGGTGATGTCCTTGCCTGTATAGCTGCCGGCCATTAGTGCACTCCTTCGCCGCCGTCAGCTGTTGCTAGCGGTACGACTTCCACCGGGCGCGGCGTGAGCTTCAACGTCGAACGTTTGACGATCTGATTGCCCTTGCCGCCACGACCTTTGACTTTCTTGGGGTCGGCGAACAGCTGGAACTTCTTGCCGCCCTTTGCGCTCTGGACGAGCAGCGTTTCCTTGCGATGCGAACCGGAGATAAATCCAATGACTTGATCGGCGGCGCCAGTCTTGATCACGGTGACGCCCTTGCCTGGATTCTCCAGCTTGTTGATGTCGGCGGCCGCGCAGTAAACGACATGACCTGCTTTGGTCGCCGCGACGACAACGTCCTTGTCGCCGCAGGGAACGGCGCCCATGATCTCGTCGCCTTTGGCCGGACGCGCGTACTTGCGCCCGGCTCGGGTGGTTGCCTGCTGGAATGCTTCGAGGGCGAAGCGCTGGCCGAAACCGTTGGCCGAGATGGCGATCAAGTTCTCGGGAAGCACGGCTCTGGGATCCAGCGTCATGGCCGAGACGATGCGCTCGCCGTCTTTGAACTTGAAGTGCTTCTGGGCCGGGTCACCGTAACCAGTCGTCGCCGGCACATCGTTGATCTTGGTGACGTACGCGGTGCCCCTGTTGGTGAAGAACGCTACGAGCTCTTTGGTCGAACCGGGGAGCACAGCCATGACCTGGTCGCCTTCGCGCAGGCGCGTCGTGTTCGGGTCTTTGATCTCGCGCATGCGCTTGATCCAACCGTCCTTGGTCACGATGACCACCGCGTCTTCGTCCAGGATGTAAGCGTCCTCGTCGAATTCGACCTCTTCGGCGATGCCACCGGTTTTCGTTCTGCGTGGGCTGTGGTGCTCGGCGAGCATCTCGCCCAGCTCCTTTTTGACCACGCCCCACAGCTTGGCTTTGCTCTTGAGGATGTTCTGGATGCGCTTGGCCAACGTGCGCTTCTCTTCTAGCTCCTCGCGGATGACGAAAATCTCCAACTTGGCCAGCTTGTACAAGCGCAGTTCGAGGATGGCGTTGACCTGGATCTCGTCGAGGTCGAACCGTTTCATCAACTTCCGCGCGGCATCGGCTTTGCCGTCGCTCTTGCGGATGATCTTGATGGTCTCATCCAGGGCGTTGAATATGGTGACGAAGCCTTCGAGGATATGGATGCGCCGGAGCAGCGCGGCGAGTTCGAACTCGAAACGCTTCTTGATGACGTCGAAGCGGAAGTCGATGAACGCCTCGAGCATCTCTTTGATGCCGACCCTGCGTGGCTGACCAACGTCGCTGTTCTCTGTCGGCAGCAGGCACGTCAGGTTGACGTTGAAGTTCATCTGCAGCGGCGTGTGTTTGAACAAGTACGCCATGACCATGGCCGGCTTGGCGTCGCGCTTGAGCTCGAGGACCACGCGCACGTCAGTGGTCGACTCGTCGCGAACGTCTACGAGCTGAGGGAGCTTGCGCGCGATGATCACCTCGGCGATTTTCTCGACGAGGGTCGACTTGTTCACGCCGTACGGAATGGACGTGATGATCAAGTTCACTCCGCCACGCGGCCGCGGCTCGTTCTTGTACTCTGCGCGTACTTTGATCGCGCCACTACCCGAGTCGTAGATTTGGCGCAGCTCGACTTTGGAGTTGAGCATCAGGCCGCCAGTCGGGAAGTCCGGGCCTTTGATGTGTTTGAGAATATTGGTCGTCGTCTGGTCGCGGTCGTCGATGAGCGCAATGCACGCCTTGGTAATCTCGCTCAGGTTGTGGGGCGGGATGTTCGTCGCCATACCGACAGCGATGCCTGTGGCGCCGTTGACCAGAAGGTTGGGGAACCGCGCCGGTAGCACGATGGGCTCGGTAGTCGTGGCATCGAAGTTGTCGCGGAACGGAACCGTTTCCTGGCGGATTTCGCGCAGCAACTCCATGGCGATGGCCTGAAGGCGACACTCGGTGTACCGATACGCGGCAGCGCTGTCGCCGTCCAGCGAGCCGAAGTTACCGGAGCCGTCTACGAGGGGCATGCGCAGGGAAAACGGTTGGGCCATGCGAACCATCGCGTCGTAAACGGCGGTGTCACCGTGAGGATGGTAGCGACCGATGACAGCACCGACGACTTTGGCGCTCTTGCGATGCTTGGCATCTGGATACAGACGCTCGTCATGGAGCATGGCGTACAGGATGCGCCGCTGCACGGGTTTGAGCCCGTCGCGAACATCCGGTAGCGCGCGCGATGTGATGACGCTCATCGCGTAGCTCAAGTACCGACGCCGCGCTTCTTCTTGCAGCGACGCGTCTAACTCGCCGTCGTCCCCGCCGCCAAAGTTACCGCTGTTGGGCGGGTCGCCTCCGTTGCCGCTAGACTTCGCGGACGGTTTGCGGACTCGTTTCTGTGCCAGTTCAGGTCGTTTTTTGCTGCCCATTTGATCGGTCGTATTTGCTTCGCCCGGCGGGGCGGGGGGCGCAACCATACGCAAGTTTGCGAAAAGGTCTAGTTGGTCTCTCTTGTCGCGCGCCATCGTCCTCGCAGCGGTCCTTGCAGAGAAAGTCCTCGGCAGTGGGAAACGCCCCCAGACGCACCCCCTCCCGCTACATACCGGGATAAGACCACGTGGCCCTGACGTTTAGACCGGCGGGCAAATATGTATGCTCGCGCGCACCAACCGGTTAAAACGATACGGTTTTTTTGCCCTGACCCGGAAAGGTGTGTTAGTCAGGGGATGTCGGGAGTCGCGCCGAGCGTTACCTCTTCCATGGGTTCATCGCGCCGCAAATACGTTTTGCTCAACGAGGGTGATCATCCTCGCAAGGGATCCGGTCGCCTCGCGATCGTCATCGGCGTACTAGTTCTGATCAACATGTACGTATTTCTCTGGCGTGATGGCACGTCGGTAAATGACGTTCGCCGCCGCGCCATGGCCGCGAGCAACAAGAACAACAAGACCCATGACAAGGGCACCAAGCTGGCGGCTGATGGCCGCTGGAAGTCCAATCGGCCGGAGCGCGCCGCCAAAGACGCCGCCAACTGGATCACCGGCAAGGTCAAGCGCGGTGATGGTCTGGGCCGAATCCTGGCGCGAGAAGGCTTCAAGAAGGACGCCCGCAACTCGTTGCTCAAAGCGCTCAACTCGCACATGGACTTCAAGGCCATACGGGTTGGTCAGCGCTATCGGCTGCGCTGGGCGAATGGGCAGCTGCTCGGCTTCGAGTTTCACTTCTCGAAACTCAAGAAGCTCGTAGTCAAGCGTGGCAAGTCCGGCAAGCTCGTTGCCGAGACCATCAAAGCCGAGACCGAGATCAAGATTCACAAAATCGGCGGCACCGTAGTGAACTCCCTAGCGTCGGCGATCAAAGCACAGGGCGAAGACGCAGCGTTGCTGCCGCGATTCGTCGATGTGTTCGCGTACGATCTGAACTTCTACGTAGACATTCACAAAGGGGACACGTTCCGCTTGATCGTGGAGAAGGAGTTCCTCGACGGGAAGTTCTTGCGCTACGGACGCGTTCTCGCGGCGGAGTATGTTCACAAGAATGGCACCGCTCGCGCGTTCTACTGGCGCGCCGAGGGAGCCAAGCGCGGTGGATATTTCAGCGAGGACGGTAAGAGCGTGACGCGCACCTTGCTCAAGACTCCGTTGAAGTACGCGCGTGTGTCGTCGCGGTTCAACCCGCGTCGAATGCATCCGGTGTTGCACAAAGTGCGTGCTCACATGGGCGTGGACTACGCGGCGCCCAAGGGTACGCCGGTGTGGGCCGCTGCCGATGGCAAGATCGCGTTTCGCGGACGTCGGCGCGGTGGCGGTAATGTGGTGATTTTGCGCCATCCGGGCGGTTTGCACACGCTGTACATGCATTTGTCGAAGTTCCGCAAAGGCCAGCGGATCGGCCAGAAAGTCCGCAGCAAGACGGTTATCGGTTACGTGGGCTCTACAGGGCTCGCAACCGGACCGCACCTGCATTTCTCAGTTAAGCAGAACGGTCGCTACGTGGACCCCATGCGGTTGAAGATGCGCCGCGGTCCGGCCGTGCCCAAGAAGCACCGCGAAGCGTTTGATGCCGACATCACCGAGCGCGTTACAAAGCTCGCGACCGTCAAAGTAGCGGGAAACGCTGATTAACAAATATTCCCCGTGACCCGTTCGGCAGGCTGTCCGTCTCGTACCGGCGCTTGCTCCGGCCGGTAGGGTCAGCGCCGATGTGGCAAAGCTCTCGGTCGCGGGCAAAACACGACGAGCTTCGCTTGCCGATGGCGTTTCGGTATACCAAACTGTGTTAACCCACCATGCTATTGAAGCTTCTACTCGGTCTGTTCAAAGGCGCTGTCGTCGGCGGCGGCATTGGCTATGGCGCGTATGCAGCGAACATGGGCGGCGGGTTTCACTGGCTTACGTACGGGCTCATCGGTGTCTTCGTTGGCCTGATCGCCGGTAGGCCCATCTGGTCGCTCATCCTCGACAAGCGGGCGTCGGTTACTGGCTGGACAGCGTTGCCCAAGGCGATCGTCGGCTACATCTTCGGCGTCGCGGTTTACGCAATCGTCGCCAAAGCCTGGGGCGCGTTCGACCTGACCCTGGCCGAAGAGAGCCGCCGAGTCTACGACTGGCAGTACATCATGGGCGGCTTCGTTGGCGCGCTCTACGGCATCTGGGTCGAGATCGACGACGCCATCGACGACGTGCCCAAGACCAAGCGTCTGCCGGCCAAGAAGTAGCCCGAATCAGGTCGTGGCGGCATCCCGGTGCTCGCGCCCGTGCCGGCCTTGTAGCGATTGCCGGTGCTGAGCCGCCTGCCGGTGTTGTCTTCGCTTCGGTTCACTCGGTGGTCGACGAGCCGCTGCCGGTACCCTTGGAGGTCTAGTCCCAGCTGACTTCGAGCTGAGCGCCGAAGGCGTCGCGGGTGCGGGTGTAGCGACCATTGCCGATGGCCGTGGTGCCGCCATCGAATGGGTTGGGTAGGGCAACGACACTGTTGGTCACGGTGCGAGCTGGTTGCATGAAGCGCGCGTAGCCGATGGTCAGGGTCATGTTGTTCCACTGGCCTTCGGCGCCCATGGCCACCGTGTGTCCACCGAAGTCCGCGAACGCCGCGCTCACGTTGCCCCGCCGGCTGGCAGCTGTGCGATAGGCGTAGCCGGCCGTGAGCCAGACGAAACCGGAAACGACCTCCACGTCCGCCGATGCTCGCGCGCCAGCGTAAGACCTGCGATCGATGAGCGACGGCACCGTTGACAGTTCGGCGATGGTCGTCGTCTCGTCGCGGACGAACACACCCTGGAGTTTCCATGTCGGCGACGCATGCTCGCCGGCGAACACGCCGACTTCACCGTTGGCTTCGATGAAGAAGCGTTCGCCCAGGAAGCGCAGGCCTGCGCGGAGTCTCAGTGGTGCGGACAAACTGGCAGCCGCGCTCGGCGCGATCTGTTCCGGGTTGGGAAACTCGGCGCTGCGTTGGGAAAGCAAGACGGCATTGCCGTGGAAGTTTGCGTCCTCGGAGTAGCTGGCGCTCAACGCGATTTCGATTGGTAGCTGGGGCGGCGCGATCAGAATCCCCAGATTGCCGCCCAGTACGAAGTTGTCGGTACCGTCCAGACCTAGCTTCAGGTCTCGGCTGGGGTTGGCCAGGCCATCACGACCTGCGAACCCGGCCCAGATGAACCGGGACTCGGTGAGGTTGACCTGATCCACATTGGCGGAGATGCCAATGCCAAGCCAGGAGTTTGCGCGGATAGCGATGCCGGCGGCGAAGCTGTGATGCTGGAAGCGCAGGTCCGTCCCGGCATAGCGGTGCGGGAAGAACTGTTCCACTTCTGAAGGCAACTGGTCGAAGGCGGGGGAGGGGAACGAGCGTTGTAGGTCGCCGCGTTCGATATAGGCTGCACCGATCACGAACGGGCCGAGCTGCCCTTGTATCCCTAGCGATGGCGTCGCCAGGGCGGCCGCTCGGTTTTCGATATCGGGCGAGTTGGTCGTGTGGGAGTTCGCGGCACGGAACCCGGTGCTATCACCGTGGAACGCCATGCCGAACTGCATGCGTAATTGCGTGCGTCTCACCAGTCCCGCTGGATTCAACAGCAGCGCACCGCCACCATCCTGGCTGACCATCGTCGCGCCGGCACGCGCGATGTCGCGGGCGCCCCAAACATCCAGGTCCAGGCCGTCGGCAGCGGCAGGCGACACGGTCGCGATGACTAGCCAACCGGTAGTCGCTGCGACTACGAGGCGACGTCTCACACGCCGACTATAACCCAGCGTGTGAGGCGACAACTACGTACTATGGGGCGAACGGCGTGTGTGGGACGCTGAGCGCTTTGGCGACTGCGACATGGGGCACACCACCTTTGTAGGTGTTGATGCCCAGGACGAGTCCCGGATCGTCTTTGGCTGCTTGCTCGAGTCCCTTGTCGGCGAGTCGCTTGACGTAGGGGATCGTCGCGTTGGTCAGAGCAAACGTGGAGGTGCGCGGCACGGCGCCGGGCATGTTGGCCACGCAGTAGTGAACGACGTCGTGCACCAGGTAGGTTGGATCCGCGTGCGTGGTCGGCTTGCACGTCTCGACGCAACCACCTTGGTCGACTGACACATCGACGACGACGGAGCCCGGCTCCATCTCTTTGATCATCGACTCAGGAACCAGCGTCGGCGCACGGGCACCTGCGACGAGCACCGCGCCGACGACCAGGTCGGCGTTGGCCACGGCGTCCTGCACCGTGTGTGGATCCGAATACATGGTCTGAACGCGCCCCTCGTAGATGTCGTCGAGGTAGGCGAGGGTTTGCAGGTTGATGTCCAGCACGGTCACCTGCGCGCCGAGGCCGATGGCGACTCGCGCCGCGTTGGAGCCGACGATACCGCCACCAATGATGGCGACCCGGCCACGGTCCACGCCGGGGACGCCACCGAGCAGCACACCTTTGCCACCGCGCTCGCGCTCCAGGTGCATGGCGCCCGCTTGCACAGCCATGCGGCCGGCAACCGCGCTCATCGGTGTGAGCAGCGGTAGGTCTCCACTTTTGCCTTCGATGGTCTCGTAGGCGACGCCGTTGACGTTGCGTTTGATCAGTTCCGCGCCCAGCTCCTGCGCGGCCGCAAGGTGCAGGTACGTGAACAGCAGCAGGCCCTCTTTCATGCGCGGGAATTCCGGCGCGATGGGCTCTTTGACCTTCACGATCATGTCGGCGCGTTGCCAGACGTCGTCGACGTTGTCGACGATTTCGCAGCCAGCTTTGACATACATTTCGTCCGGCAAGCTGCTGCCGACGCCAGCGCCTTTTTCGATCAGCACCGTATGGCCGCTGCGGATGAGCGTAGCCGCTCCGTTGGGCGTCATGCCGACGCGAAACTCGAGTGTTTTTATCTCTTTGGGGACACCGACGATCATGGTGCGCGCATATTGTGATGACGCTTCAAGCCTGTCAAGCACGTGCGGCTGCTATGCGCCTACGTTCAGCTACGTGCGCCTAGCCGGTTCGCCTACGTTCGATAGTCGGCGTTTATGGTTACGTATTCGTGGGACAAGTCGCACGCAAGGAATGCGGCCTCGGCTGAACCGGCATTCAGATCCAACACCACTTCGTAACTGGGTTTGCGCATCACCGCCGCCGCTCTTTTCTCGAGCTTGGCGCCTCCCAGGCCGACACCTGCCTCGGCGATGACAACGTTGTCCAGGCGCAAACTCAGCTTTGCCGGGGACATGGCCACCCCAGCGTTTCCCGCGGCGGCCAGGATGCGTCCCCAGTTGGGGTCGCAGCCGGCGATAGCCGTCTTGACCAACGATGAGTTGGCGATCTCTCGGGCGACTTTGCGCGCTGCGTTAACGCTGCGGGCACCGCGGACACGAATGGTGACCACGTGGTGCACACCTTCTCCGTCGCGCATCAGGGCATGGGCGAGTTCGTGCAGCAGTTCGGTGAGGGCTTCGGCGTATTGGCGCGCCGCCTTGCCTCGGAGGCTCGGGCCGCCAGCGGCACCGTTCGCCATCGCCAGGATCATGTCATTGGTCGACGTGTCGCCGTCCACGGTCATCGCGTTGAATGTGCATTCGGTCGCGTCCACGAGCGCCTGGCGCAACACGGCCGGGGCAATCCGGGCGTCGCTAACCACGAAGGTCAAGGTCGTGGCCATGTTGGGTGCGATCATGCCCGCCCCTTTGGTGCAGCCGAGCAGAGTGAGTTTCTTGCCGCCGATGATTACTTCGCGCTGTGCTTTCTTGGCGCGCTTGTCGGTGGTCAAGATCGCGTCGGCGAACCCGGCGAACCCATTCTTGCTCAGGCGCGCGACGGCGTCGTCGATACCGGCGTTGACCTTGTCCATGGGCAGCGGTACGCCGATGACGCCGGTGCTGCTGACGATCACATGCTTCTTGTCGACGCCGAGCGGCTTGGCCACCGCCGCCACCATTCGGCGCGCATCCTTGGTGCCCTGATCGCCGGTGCAAGCATTGGCGTTGCCGCTGTTGACGACAGCCACTTGCGCGACGCCGCCGGATTTCTTCAAAGCCGCGCTCGAGATCCGGACCGGCGCAGCCTTCAGGCGATTCTGCGTGAACACCGCCGCCGCGGTTGCGGGACGATCACTCGCTAGTACACCCAGATCCTTGGCGCCGCTTGCCTTGATGCCCGCGCTGACGGAGCCAAAACTAAACCCATTACACGTCCAAGCCATGGTGCGGCGATGCTAGCATCTGGCCATGGGCGAAACGGTCTATACGATCGGTCATTCGAACCACAGCCTGGATCAGCTGGTCTCCTTGTTGCGCGAGCACAGCATAACCAGGGTGGTCGATGTCCGTTCAGTGCCTTACTCACGGTACTCGCCTCAGTTTCGGAAGACGCCCCTGAGCAGTGCGTTGGCGACGCGCGACTTCGACTATCAGTTTCTCGGTGATCGCCTGGGTGGCAAGATCGATTGCGACTACGCCACCCGCGCTGGTCAAGACGACTTCATCGCGGGCATCGACGAGCTGATCGGGCTGGCGCGCACCGACCCGACCACGATCTTGTGCGCCGAGAAGGATCCGCGCAGCTGCCACCGACGCATGCTGGTGACACCCGCCTTGCTGGAACGGGGCGTATTGGTTGCCCATATCCTGGCGGATGGCAGCGCGGTTCACGATCAGGACCTGGACCCGGAGACTCCTCAGTTGAGTTTGTTTTGAGGCAACCACTCTGGGATTTTCGGGTCATACTCTGACCGTGCTTACGAGAGTGTTCGCGACCATGTTTGCTCGATTCGCCCTGTTGCCGGCCCTGGCTCTTTTCGCCTGTGGCGGCAATACAGACTCCATCGCCGCCAAAGAAGCCGACGACGTGTGGAAGACGGTGGAACACAAGACGGAGAAAGACGACCGGCGCCGGCGCAAAACACCGCGCAAGAAGGTCGTTACACCCAAGCATCTGTGCGTCGCCGAAGCTGATGGCCCTGTCGCCAAAAAGAAGAAGACCGCCGCCGCCGGCAAGCGGAAACTCGCTCAGGTCGGAGATCCCCAGCCGGGGCAAAAGCCGCCACCCAAACAAAAGCGTCGCGGCATGCGCGGCATGGGCATGGCCCAGGGCCGGTTCGAGAACAAGAAGCGCGCTCTGCCCATGTACGCGGTTCCGTATGACAAAAATACCGATGGCGAGCTCTCCGACTCGGAGCGACGCAACATGGTCCGCGATCGCGCGGGCAAACTGTTTCTGCAGCTCGACCGAGATCACGACAACCGGGTCTCCGTCGCCGAAGCAAGAGCCGCCTGTGGCAGTGGCGCAGCGCGATACGTCGGCCGGTTCTCCGATCGAGACGTGGACCACGACGGCTACCTGTCGCGGTACGAACTCGAGAACTCGTTCTCGAAAACCGACAAGTACTAGGGAACCGACAGCTACTAGCCGTAGTTACTGATCCGGATGTTGCTGCCGCGGTCGAGCTAGTCGGCTACGGATTGGCTTCGGCGCCCGGTCGTCCGTGGCACTTCTTGTATTTCTTGCCACTGCCGCATGGGCACGGATCGTTGCGGCCGACTTTGGGCTTGTCGCGGCGCACCGTCTTCTGCTTGACCACTTCCTGGCCACCTTCGGCGGCGTCACCGTAGGGAGACTCGCCATCGGCCGACGGGTGCACAGCATTCATGCGGCGCTGCTTGGCTTTGACCGCCGGAATCTCGTCCTCTTCCTGAATCATGACGCGGAAGATCTTCTCACCGGCGTTGCGGTGAATGTGGTCGAGCATTTGGCCGAACAGGTCGAAGCCCTCTTTCTTGTATTCTTTCTTCGGGTCCTTCTGGCCGTAACCGCGCAGGCCGATGCCCTCGCGCAGGTGTTCCATGATGCGCAGGTGCTCGATCCACAGGGAGTCGATCTCTTCCAGGTAGAAGTGGCGCGCGAAGTACAGCATGAACGGTCGAGTTAGCTCTTCTTCACGTTCTTCGACGCGCTTCTCGACCTGACTCCACACCTCTTCGGCGATGGCGCCGGGGCTGGTGTTCTTACGCTTGAACGTCAGCTCTGTGTTGAACTGCTCGCTCAAGGCGGCCTGGAGGGCGTCCATGTCCCATTGGTCTTCGTGCTCGCCGGTGCAGTGCTGATCGACGATGGCGCCGATGAGCGTGTCGCACAGGTCGTAGAGACGCTCGCGCTGCTGAATCTGTGAACGCGCCACCGTGTCGATCACGTAGTCGATGAGCGCCTGTTGGTCGGCGTCATAGCGTTTCTCGATGTCGCACAAGGCGCCGGTCTGCCGCCAAATCTCCTGGCGCAAGATTCGCCACGGCGGCTGCTCCACGGGCAGCGTGCCCGCGCGCTCGTCGATGGCGATGTCTTCCATGGCGCCCTTGATGCGCTCGGTGAGATCTTCGCGAAGGTCGTTGCTCAGGCCCTCAATGGTCCAGTCGCCGCTCGAGGTCGGGACTTCGGGCTCCTTGCCTGCCTTCTTTTCTTCTTCGGTCAGGGTCGGTGCATACGTTCCGGTAAGAATCTGGCGGCGCAAACCGTAGATGGTCTTGCGCTGCTGGTTCATCACGTCGTCGTATTCGAGAACGTTCTTACGAGTGTCGAAGTTGCTGCCCTCGACCTTCTTTTGTGCGTTTTCGATCGCCCGGGTCACCCACTTGTGCTCGATGGGAACGTTCTCTTCCATGCCGAGACGTTCCATCAAACCGCGGATGCGATCGGCACCGAAGATGCGCAACAGGTCGTCATCCAGGGACAGAAAGAAGCGAGACGCACCTTCATCACCCTGACGACCGGCACGACCGCGCAACTGGTTGTCGATTCGTCGTGATTCGTGGCGCTCGGTGCCGATGATCTTCAGGCCACCCGCGGCGAGCACTTCTGTGCGTTCGGCCGAGCAGCGCTCGTCGAGTTCCTTAAAGATCTCGTCGTAGCGTTTTTCGTATTCTTCTGGCGTCTGCCGATAGGGATGCTTGGTGGTGGAGGCCTCGTCCGTCTTGGCCTGGATCTCTTTGTCCAGTGCGTCCTTGGCCAATGCCTCGGCATTACCACCGAGCACAATGTCGGTACCGCGACCGGCCATGTTGGTGGAGATGGTGATCGCGCCTTTGCGACCCGCCTGGGCGACGACATGCGCCTCGCGTTCGTGCTGCTTGGCGTTGAGCACGTTGAACGGGATCTTCTTCTTGCGCAGGAACTTGGCCAACACCTCGGATTTTTCGACCGACGTCGTACCGACCAGGACGGGCTGCTTTCGCTCGTACGACTCGAGGATGTCGTCCATGACCGCCATGAACTTACCCTTCTCGTTCTTGTAGATGAGATCGGGCTGGTCGTCGCGAATCAGCGGTTTGTTGGTCGGGACCACCGTTACAGGCAGCTTGTAGATCTGATGAAACTCGGTTGCCTCGGTGTCGGCAGTACCGGTCATGCCTGACAGCTTTTCGTACATGCGGAAGAAGTTCTGGAACGTAACCGTCGCCAGGGTCTGGTTCTCTTCTTCGATGGTGACGCCTTCTTTGGCTTCGATCGCCTGGTGCAGACCATCGGACCAACGACGTCCGGGCATCTTACGGCCCGTGAACTCATCGATGATGACGATCTTGCTGTCTTCGATGAGGTAGTTGACGTCGCGCTTGTACAGGGTGTGACCACGCAGCGCCTGGTTGACGTGGTGGGTGTAGCTGATGTTCTTGGGGTCGTACAGGTTGCTGATGCCGAGCAAGCTCTGCACGCGCTCGACGCCGCTGTCGGTGAGCATGGTCGAATGCGCTTTTTCGTCGACGGTGTAGTCGATGTCGCGTTTGAGTCGCGGAACGATGCGGTCGACCTCTACGTACAGGCCGGCCTGCTGCTCGGCGGGACCGGAGATGATGAGCGGCGTACGAGCCTCATCGATGAGAATCGAGTCGACCTCATCAACAACCGCAAACACCAGGTCTCGCTGAGCCATGCGGTCCGGCGACATCTTCATGTTGTCGCGCAGGTAATCGAAGCCAAATTCGTTGTTCTGACCGTAGGTGATGTCGGACCGGTAGGCGCGCTGCCGGGTGGACTCTTCCATGTCGTTGACAATGGTGCCGACGGTCATGCCGAGGAACTTGTAGATCTGTCCCATCCAGTCGGCATCGCGAGTGGCGAGGTAGTCGTTGACCGTGACCAGGTGAGAGCCGCGCCCGGGTACCGCGTTGAGGTACATGGGCAGGGTGGCGGTGAGCGTCTTACCCTCACCCGTACGCATCTCGGCGATTCTGCCTTGATGCAACACCGTGCCGCCCTTGAGCTGCACCGGGTAGTGCTTCATCGACAACGTGCGCCACGCCGCTTCGCGAACGACGGCGAACGCTTCGGGCAGCATGTCGTCCAGGGGCTCGCCGTTATCATGGCGCTGGCGAAACTCCCCGGTCATGGCGCGCAGCTGCGCATCCGTCTTCTCTTCCATCTTCGACTCGAGGCCGAGGACGGAGTCCACGATAGGCTGCAGCTTCTTGAGATCGCGCTCGTTGCTGCTGCCGAAAATCTTCTTAAAGAAACTCATGATTTGCGTTCCTGGTAGGGGCGCGCACGCGCGAGGGACGTTCTAGCACAACGTCAGCGGCAAAGGTGGTGCCGTTCCGCCCGAAAATCAACCCCGTAGATGACTAACTACGCGGGTTTCCAGGACAACGCGAACTGAAACAGGTCGGCCTTGATGTCGAAGCGCGTCTTACAGGTCGCGACGACTTTGCCTGTGTGATCCGTCACCTCTCCAGGTAGGTAGGAGAAGGAGCGCTTCATATCCAGGAACCGGATGTCTTTTTGGCCCTTGAACTGATAGGGCATTCCGTCGTCACCGGTGAAGTTGAAACCGTATTTGATGAATCGGTGGGTCAACGGCAGCATCACCATGCTGCCTTCGATAGGCACGAAGCTGGCCAGCCCGTCGGCCTCCAGGGTGCCTTTCATGGTGAGCTTGCCGTCTTTTACGTAGCGGAACACCGACGGTGCCACGCACTCCACGGTGAAGCTGAACCGGAGGTTTTCGTTGGGGGTATCGGCGAACGCGAACGTTCCCGACATCGTTTCGGCGAAGCGAAACCCGCGCTTGTCGAAAATTCCCATGGGCGGAGTATAGCTCTTTTGAACGTACCGGGATGGTCGAACGACTCACTTGTCGTTACCCTACGAGCGCTTATGTCGGTAGACCGCAATCTCACTCGGACTTTTGGTCATGTCGCGCCCAACGAGCGCCACCAGCTGCTCGGCCAGCGCGGCGCGGTGGTGTGGCTGACGGGCTTGTCTGGTTCGGGCAAGTCGACCCTCGCGTACGCGTTAGAGCGGGCGCTGGTATCTGATCGGCACACGGCGTACGTGCTCGATGGCGACAATGTCCGCCACGGACTCAACGCCGATCTGGGATTCTCGCCGGAGGACCGGGACGAGAACATTCGGCGGGTGGGAGAGACGGCGGCGTTGTTTGCTCAGGCCGGGGTAATCGTAATCGCGTCATTCATCTCGCCCTACCGGGACGGCCGCAACCGAGCACGCGAGTGCGTTGGCGGCGAGCAGTTCATCGAGGTTCATCTCGACGTTTCGGTGGAGGTTTGCGAGCGCAGGGATCCCAAGGGGCTGTACAAGAAGGCGCGTGCGGGTGAGATCAAACAGTTCACCGGCATTAGCGCGCCTTACGAAGCGCCCGAGTCGCCGCACGTCACCGTTGATACCGACGCCCATGATGTCGACGCGTGCGTGGCTATGATCGTGTCGTACCTTAGCGAGCAGGGCTTTCTGAGCGCGGAGACCGCGTGAGCAAATACAACCTGTCGCACCTGGACCAGCTGGAAGCCGAGAGCATCCACATCATGCGCGAGGTGGTCGCCGAGTTCGAGCGCCCGGTGATGTTGTACTCGGTGGGCAAGGATTCGTCGGTCATGGTGCGACTGGCACAGAAAGCGTTTGCGCCGGGTCGCATTCCGTTTCCGTTGCTGCATGTTGACACCAGTTACAAGTTTCGCGAGATGTACGAGTTTCGCGACGCGTACTGCAAGGAGATCGGGGTCGACCTTCATGTGTTCAGCAATCAGCCCGCCCTGGATGATGGGGCGAACCCCTGGGATCTGGGTACATCGCGCTGCTGTGGGCTGCTCAAGACTCAGGGGCTGCTTCAGGGGCTGGCGAACGGCAAGCACGATGCGGCGTTCGGTGGCGCCCGCCGCGATGAAGAAAAGTCCCGGGCCAAGGAGCGTGTCTATTCGTTTCGCGACAAGCACGGCCAATGGGATCCGAAGAACCAGCGGCCCGAACTGTGGAACGTGTACAACGGTCGGCACCATCAGGGCGAGAGTATCCGCGTGTTCCCCATCTCCAACTGGACCGAACTCGACGTCTGGCTCTACATCCACCGAGAGGAAATCCCGGTGGTGCCCATGTACTTCGCCAAAGAGCGAGAGATGGTGGTGCGCGGCGACCAGCTGATCCCGGTGGAAGGCCCGACGCGGCTACTCGATCACGAGACATCCGAGAAAGTCATGTGCCGATTCCGCACCCTGGGTTGCTCGCCGTGCACTGGCGCGGTCCGGTCCGAGGCGGACACCATCGAAAAGATCATCGAAGAGCTCATGACCATCCGGCACTCCGAACGTATTACGCGAGTAATCGATCACGATCAGGACGGATCGATGGAGCTTAAGAAGCGCGAAGGGTACTTCTAAGCCGATGAGTATCGAGGCACTGCTGGAGTACAACGAACGCAAGGATCTGCTGCGCTTGCTGACGGCGGGTAGCGTTGACGATGGCAAGTCCACGCTGATCGGGCGCCTGCTGTATGACAGCAAGGGCGTCTACGAAGACCATCTGACGACTCTAGCCAAGGACTCCAAGCGCATCGGCTCCGCGGGCGGCGAGGTCGACTACGCTCTGCTTACCGATGGGCTGAAGGCCGAACGCGAGCAGGGCATCACCATCGATGTCGCCTACCGCTACTTTTCGACACCGCGGCGAAAGTTCATCATCGCCGACTGCCCTGGCCATGAGCAGTACACGCGCAATATGGCCACCGGAGCGTCGACGGCTGATCTGGCGATCATTCTGATTGATGCTGCCCATGGCGTGCTCGATCAGACCCGGCGGCATAGCTTCATTGCGTCGTTGCTCGGCATTCAGCATCTGGTCGTCGCCATCAATAAGATGGATTTGGTCGACTACGCAGAGAGCGTCTACGATCAGATTCGCGCGGACTACAACGATTTCGCGACCCGGCTGCAGGTGGCTAGCGTTCACTTTGTGCCCATCTCGGCTCTGTGCGGAGACAACGTCGTCGAGACCGGCGACAAGATGCCGTGGTACCGCGGCGGGCCTCTGCTCGACCATCTCGAGAGCGTGCAGCTTGCCTCGGGCCGCAACATGATCGACCTGCGTTTTCCCGTGCAGTACGTAATGCGTCAGGACGCGAGCTTTCGAGGCTATTGCGGCACGGTGGCCTCGGGGATTCTACGCGTGGGCAACGAAGTCGAGGTGCTGCCATCGGGGCGCAAGTCAAAGGTCAAGTCCATCGTGACCTACGACGGTGAACTCGACGAAGCGTTCCCGCCTATGGCGGTGACCGTTGCCCTCGAGGACGACATCGACGTCAGCCGCGGGGACGTGTTCATCCATCCGCGCAATCGGCCGACTGTCGCGGACCGGTGCGAGGCAGTGCTCGTATGGATGAGCGAGACGCCTATGTCCCGGGAGAAGCCCTACTTCATCAAGCATTCATCCAACAGTTGTCGCGCGGAAGTCTCGCGGGTGCTCTACCGCTTCGACGTCAACACCTTGAAACGTCAGGACGCCGATCATCTCGAACTCAACGAGATAGGTCGAGTGTCGGTGACCACGAGCCGTCCGCTGATGTTCGACCCGTACCGGCGCAATCGGTCCACGGGCAGTTTCATTCTGATCGATCCGACGACCAACGGAACCGTTGGCGCCGGCATGATCCTCGAACACAAACCCGATGCCGAGTTGGATGCCAAATCAGATGCGGCCAGCCCGCATCTACGCTCGAGCCGCAGTTCGATTGCGGCCGATGCCAGGCAACAGCGATTCGGCCATCAACCGGCGACGATCTGGCTTACAGGGCTACCCGGCGCGGGCAAGACCACGACCGCGTACGCGCTGGAGAAACGTCTGTTCGATGCGGGCTACAACGCCAACGTGCTCGACGGCGAGAATCTGCGCCAGGGCATCAGCTCCAACCTGGGGTTCGCTGCACTCGAGCGATCCGAAAACGTGCGTCGCGCGGCTCACGTCGCGCGGCTGTGCAACGACGCGGGATTGATAACGGTCGTCGCCCTGGTGTCGCCGTTCGAGGCCGACCGACTCGAAGCCCGAGGCATTCTCGGCGAAGATCGCTTCTGTGAAGTGCACATCAGCACGCCGCTGGAGATCTGCGAGCAACGAGATGACACCGGCATGTACGCTCGGGTTCGCGCAGGGGAGGTGGCCAGGTTCACGGGCATCAGTTCTCCGTACGAAGAGCCGTCCGCGCCCGACCTTCAGCTGGACACCACGGACGTTTCAACCGACGAGGCTGTGGACAAGATCCTGGCATTCCTCCGCAAATCCGGATTGCTCCCAGCCGCCTAGCTGGACTGCAAAATTACATAAAATTAGAGACTTGCATCTTCCAGCGAGCGAGGGCAGAGTGCCCGCTTGCGCTCGAACTGATCAATCTTCGCTGAAAATGAACTGATCCGTGTGTCGCAACAACTTAGTAAGTGACGAGAAATGCAGCCGAAACAAAGTGACCCACACATAAAGGGAACGGCTCTGGAGAGCGACGATCCTGGGCTCGATCTGCCCAGGTACTGGCGCGTCCTGCGCAAGCACATCTGGGTCGTGACAGCGGTCATCGCGGTGGGAGTAACCGCGTCGGTGCTGTACACGATGCGCCAGGCGAAGATCTACCAGGCGTCCGCTGGCGTCGTTATCGATCCGCAGGCCCCAAACGCATTCGGCTCCAAGGTGCAGGACGTCATCCAGCTCGGCTCCGGTCACTACTGGTCCAACCAGGAGTACTACAATACGCAGGTCGAAATTATGGCCAGCTACAAACTGGCGAAGATGACGGTTACGCGCAATCAGCTCCACCTCAATCCGTTGCTGGTTGCTCCGCAGTCGCCCGAGACGCGCAACAAGGAACAGCTGATCGAGGTGGCGTCGTCCGGCTTTGCATCCCGTTTATCGGCGAGCCAGCGTCGGGACAGTCGGATCGTCGAGATCTTCGTTCGACACCCGAACCCCAAGTTCGCGATCAAACTGGCTAACTGGCATCTGGAGACGTACGTCGCGTACGTGCGCAATCTGCGCAGCAAAGGCGCGGCTCAAGTCGTGTCGCAAGACCTGGCGCGCGAACTCGACACGGCCGTCAAGGGGTTGGCTGCTTCCGAGAAGAAGCTGCACGAGTTCAAGAACAAGCACGACATGTTGTCGACGTCGCTCGAGGACAAGCAGAGCATTCTGGCGCGCAAGATGTCGCGCTACACGTCCGCGTACACGGACGCCCGGGTCAAGCGTCTCGAACTCGCAGCGTTGCGTTACCGCGCAAGCAGGCTCAAGAAGGAGAAGATCCTCGAATCGCCTCTGTTTGCCCTGTCTGCCAATAACGTCATCGTCGGCACCCTCAAGGACCAGTACGTCCGCGCCAAGCACAAGCTCGAAGAGCACGGCGAGGAGCTGGGCCCGCGGCATCCCGAGTACAAGCGCCAGAAGAAGAAGGTCGACGGCTTGTACGCCGCGATCCAGCGCGAAGCACGTCGGTCTCTTCGGGAGCTAGACGAGCGCTACTTTGCATCGTTGGCCATCGAGACGCAGTTCGGCAGGGAGGTCGAAAAGCTCAAGAAAGAGGCGATCGCCCTGGGGCCGCTACAGGCGAAGTACAAGGAACTGGAGCGCACACAGAAGAGTGACGAGGCGAGCTACGCGTTGATGGTTGAACGATCGCGGACAAGCGAGCGGGCCAAACGAAACAGGGCGACCAACGTGACTTCGCATAACACCGCGCGCGTTGCCGTATTAGTGCACCCTCGAATGCGCGTGAACGTCGCTATCGGGTTGATGCTGTCGCTCATGCTCGGCATCGCGTTGGCGTTCATGCTCGAGTATGTCGACCGTACGATTAAGGATGTCGAAGACATCGACCGGGTGGTCGGCGCGCCGCTGCTCGGGGTGATCCCGGTGATCGGTGACTTCGGCGCCGGGCTGGAAGGCATGCGCGATCGCGATCTGTATGTCTCGAACAACCCCAATTCGTCGGCAGCGGAGTGCTGTAGGTCGATCCGCACCAACATCCTGTTCAGCACCGCTGATCGGTCGATGAGCACCCTGACGATCTCGAGCCCACGTCCCAGAGAAGGAAAGACGACTACGACGATCTATCTGGGTACCACCATGGCCCAGAGTGGTCAGAAGGTGTTGATCATCGACACCGATATGCGACGACCGCGGCTGCACAAGTCGATGGGCGTGTCGCGCGAGCGGGGGCTAACGAATCTGATCCTGGGTGATACCAAGGTCGAGGATTGCATCAAGACCACCGATATCCCCAATCTGTATGTGCTGCCGTGTGGACCACAGCCGCCCAATCCCGCTGAGCTGCTCCTCACGAACCGATTCAAAGAGGTGCTCGCGGACCTGGAGTCGCGCTACGACCGCATTCTGCTCGACTCTCCGCCCATCCTGGCCGTCACCGACGCCGTGGTGCTGGCGCGCCTGTCCGATGGTGTCGTCATGGTGGCGCAGGCGGGCAAGACGCTTATCGACGACGCCAGCCGAGCGACGCGGCAACTCCGAGACGTGGACGCGCCGATCTTGGGCGTCATCCTCAACGATATCGATCTCGCCGATCGTCGCTACGGCTACTACTACTCCGCCTATCGGTATGGCGAAGACGAAGCCCATATGATCGACGGCTCGGCAGAGCCCGAGAGCGCGTAGTTTTTTCGCGTTCCACGGCCGAACCCTAGTTGCAGGCGCACCTACGCGTCCCGGTCTGACACGGGCGAGCAGTCGCTGACTGCATTCGTCTCAGCACGGGGCCCCTATCCGCCAGATACCCCTTTCGCCGGCTATCGCAGTGTGATATTTCCGCTCAAACTCAGGTATTTCCCGGGGGGTAGATGGTCAACTGCCATGTTCCGACCGGATGAGCATGAGAGACCGTATCGGGGTCCACTCGGTACATTGGTAGCAACATAGGGAGGGGAATCTGATGATGGTACGAGGGTATACCTTTTGCGCGGCGGCGTTCGCGCTGGTCCTGGCTTCGAGTTGCGTGGTGGATGACGGCGACGCCGTTGGAAGCAACGAGTCCGCACTGCTGACAGACGTGACGTGGACGTCGACCGTCGGCGTCATGGCAGTCGACAACGATCTGACGAAGACGGCCGCGCAGGGTTGGAACGCAGGCGCGGTTTCGAACGAAACCGTTGGTGATAACAGCTTCGTGCAGTTCACGACCGCCGAGTCTGATACGAGCAAGATGGTGGGCTTCAGCAACGGCGACACCAACGTCTGGTACGACGACATCGACTTCGCTTTCTATCTCACAGCCTCGGGCAGCTTGTATGTCTACGAGGGCGGTGTGAACCGCGGCCGCGTCGGCTCCTATGCTGCGAGCGACGTGTTGCGCATCGAGGTAGTGGGCGGTGAGGTTCGTTATCTGAATAACGGCGCTCTGCTGTACACCAGCGCTGGCATGCCGGCGTTTCCGCTGCTGGTCGACACGTCGCTGCTGACCACCGGCGCGACCATCAACGATGTGGCGCTCGACAACTACGTACCCCCGGCCTTTTGGTTGTCCGTCACGAACGTATCGGAGTCCGTGGACTACGACCTGACAAAGACTGGTGTTCAGGGTTGGAACGCCGGTGCCTCGACCATCGATACGCTCACCATCAACGACGGCTACGCCGAGTTCACGACTGCCGAGGCAGATACGGCGAAGTTCGCGGGGCTGAGCAACGGTGACGATGATGTCAGCTTTGGCGACATCGACTTCGCCCTCTACCTCACCAGTGCCGGACAGATTCAGGTTCGAGAGGGTGGCGTCAACATGGGGAGCTTCGGCAGCTACGCACCCGGCGACATCTTCCGGGTACAGTTGACCGCCGGGGTCGTTAGCTACCTCAAGAATGGCGAATTGCTCTACACGAGCCTGGTGGCTCCGACGCTTCCGCTGCTATTGGATACGGCTCTGTTCACGGTTGGGGCGACCATTAATGACGTCTCTGTTGTGGAGACACCGCTGTTCCAGAACGAAGTTGGCGTCGGTGTGGTCACCGATGATCTGACGAAGACCGGAGCACAGGGCTGGAATTCTGGTGCTTCCACGACCGCCAGCTTTGTCGGGGACGTGTACACCGAGTTCACGACTGCAGAGGCGGACAGCTCCAAGATGGCAGGACTTAGTGTTGGTGATTCCAACCAGGGCCTCGCCGATATCGACTTCGCCATCTACATGACGGCGGCGGGCAACCTCTACGTCTACGAGAGCGGAACCAACCAGGGGAACGTCGGTACCTATGTTGCCGGCGACATCCTTCGCGTCGAGAACATCGGCGGGGTGGTCACCTACCGTCAGAACGGGAATCTTCTGTACACCAGTGCCGGCACGCCGGGTGGCGCACTCGGCTTCGACTCGAGCATGTTCACGGTCGGTTCGACGCTCAATGACGTCACCCTGGCCGCGATCGTGGTCATTCCGTACTTCCTGAACGACGTTGGTGTTGCGACTTCTGGCGACGATCTGACCAAGACAGGAGCTCAGGGTTGGAACTCTGGCGCATCGACCAGCGACACTCTTGCTGCGGATGGCTACGTCGAGTTCACGACCGCGGAGGCCGATACGGCCAAAATCGGCGGGTTGAGCAACGGCGACAGCAACAGGTTCCTCTCGGACGTGGACTTCGGCTTCTACATGGCGGCCAGCGGCAACCTGTACGTCTATGAGAACGGAACGAATCAGGGCCTTGTCGGGACGTATGCTGCGAGCGACGTGCTTCGCGTGCAGAACGTCGGCGGCACCGTGACGTACCATCAGAACGGCAACTTGCTGTACACCAGCGGAGGCACTGCGACTTCGCCGCTGAACTTCGACAGCTCGATGTTCACTACGGGCGCAACGCTCAACGACATCGTGTTGACAGACACAGTCGCTCCGTAAGCACTAACTACCAACACCGCGCCACCGTGGCGCGACCAGACGCGCTCACCTGGCTTCGGCCGGTGGGCGCGTTTTGGTTTCGGCAGGCGGCCCTCAGGCGGGCGTCAGGCGGTGCCGGGATCGTCTCTTTTGGAGCGCGAACCCATCGTATCTGTGGGGTTCATGCGTCTCAGTCGGGGTGCGATGACTCCGCTCCACTGTGACCTCACCACCACACACATTCGTGAACTGACGTTTACAGTTGCGGGAGTGCGGCCCGGCCAGTTCAGTCCGCGTGACAGCATGTCGCACTACATTGTGTGTGTTTGTCGGCATGTCAGTTGGGTCAGACAACCGAATCTCGGGCAGTTCTGTCAGAGTTTTGGCGTTTGTGGCAGTTTCTCCCCACAAGATTTTTGCCATTCGTCCGTAATCTCCGAGCCTTGACCCCGATTGTCAGTGTGGCACAAAGAATGCTTAAGAAACGCACTGTCTGCCGACCGCGCACGCTGGAACCCATCCGGAGGACTCACCTAATGTCTCGTAAATTGTTCATGCCTGGAATCATCCTGGTCTTCGCCCTCAACCTCGCTGCCTGTGAGCTGTACTTTGGCGACTCCGGTGATGGTGTAAGCACCTACTGCAACGAAGACGGTGAGTGCTTCACTTGTGAAGGCGACGTCTGCTACCCGGACGGCACCGTAGGGCCCGGTTGGTCTTGCAACACCAACAATGATTGCGCCGGCGGCTGCTACTGCGCCAGTGGCATCTGCGAAGAGGCTGGCTTCTGCACCTCTACCAGCGATTGCCCGACCGGCTTTGTCTGCGACGGCCGCGATTCTTGCGTTCCTGACACCAACGACCAGCAGTGCTCCAGCAACGCGGACTGCGGTTGGGGTCAGTACTGTGACGCGACCCTCAACGTGTGTATCGACACGACCACGTGTACGACCACCGGCGACTGCGACCCCGGCTTCGAGTGCTCCCCGGACGGTAGCTGTGTCCCGAGCCCGTGCAACACCAGCAAAGACTGCATGGCCGGCTGCTACTGCGACAACGGCAACTGCATCGAGACCGGCGAGTGTGACGGCGACGGCAACTGCCCCATGGGCATGGAGTGCGACGGCCGCAACACTTGCGTACCTTGCGAAGGCGGCGAATGCGGCGACCCGGCCTGCACCACCAACAGCGACTGCACCAACGGTCAAGTCTGCGACGTAAGCGGCGCCGAAGGCGTCTGCCGCGACAAGACCTGCAACGAGCAGACGACCCAGAGCGATTGTGAAGGCGCCACCAGCTGCCAGAACATCTACAACGGCCAGAACTGCACCAACCCGACGACAGGCGCTGCCTGCACCGACGGCGACAGCGGTTGTGTCTGCGAGAGCTTCGTCTGGGCGGCCTGCGGCGACGCGGATCCCACTCCGTAGCTCCTTGCTACGAACTAGATAAAAACTGCCCCCTCAGTTTTGGTCACGGCGGGCCCGGCTTTGAAGTCGGACCCGCCGAGGCTTTTTCGGCTGGGGCGCAATTCAAGAAGATGCCGGTTCGCGGAGTCGGTGCGACGGGCAGGGCCAGGCTAGCTCCGACTACTCGATGGCTTCGACTGCGCGGATTGTCTCTCGCAGCGAGAAACGCGGGATGAAGCCGATCTCCTTCACCGCGCGGCGGCCATCGACCATGCAGATGTAGCGAATGAAGTCGAACTGGGCCTCGGGGAAGCTGCTCAGACCCAGCCGGAATGCCATGCGCCACAGAGGTTTTGCCGCCGGATGGGGCACGGGAATCGTCTGCCGCTGAAGCTCTCGCAGCACGACGGAGAGCGGCACTTCGCCCGGTCCGGTAATGTTGTAGATGCCACGCGCTTTGGGCGCCAGGGCGCACACGATGGCCTCTGCCACGTCTCGTTCGTGAATCATCTGAACCATGGGGTCGAAGCCGAGCAGGGTGGGCACAACCTTGAGCCGCAGGTAGTTCGAAGGTGCGTTATGCACGCCACCCAGGATGTGCACCGGGCGCAGGATGACCGTGTCTATCTCCCGCGCTTTCCAAAAGAACGACGAGGCCAGGTGATCGAGCTCGACGATGTCGCGCATCTTCGGATTGGCCTGGGCGCCGAGCAGCGGTGCCTCCTCGGTGAGGAACTGGGCGTTCTCGGGGCGCGGTCCATATACGTTCGCCGAAGACAACACGATCACCTTGGGCACTTTGTATGCCTGGGAGTACTCGAACATCTTTGACGTGCCGCCGATGTTCCACGAGTACAGCTCCGCCGACGACGCGCGCGGCGTGTGCATGACCCCCATATGAATGAGGGCGTCCACATCACCACCTCGAAACACGTCACGCGCTTTGCGCGAGCGCACATCCACCCGGTGGTGTTCGATGTCCTTGGGTTTACCGACAAACGGCCGTCGATCGACGCCGATGACCGCGAACCTGCTGTCGCGATGCAGGCGCTTGGCCAGGATTTGGCCCAGGCGACCCGCGATGCCGGTGATTACGACCTTGAGCTGTTTGCTCACCAGAAGACGCTTTCCCGCTCGTCCAGGCCCAGTTGAATCATCGACTGCAGGCGATTTTTGACGGTCTTTACTTTCGCGTCCAGGACCTCGTCATCGTCGTCGGCATCGCCGGTGAAGGTCATCGGTTCGCCGAAGTACAGGCGGTATTTCACCGGCAACGGGATGATCGGCACGAACGGCGGGTAGGGCACGATCGGGAACGACGGCGCGCGGAGCAGGCGGGCGAGGGGCTTGAAGTTGATCGCGGGCGCTTGCTCTTCGGCGCCGATGACTGCGACTGGGACGATGGGCGTATTGGTTTCCAATGCCAATCGCATGAACCCCGAGCCGAAGTCGGCCAGTTGGTAGCGCTTGGAGAATGGCTTCGAAATCCCCCGCGCCCCTTCGGGGAAGACCAGGATTGCCTCTTCGTCGTTGAGTAGGCGCCGGCAGTTTTCCGGTGTTCCCGTAATCTGGCCCAGACGTGTCATGACAAACGACATGAACGGCACTGTAGGTACGAAGCGCTCGATCATCGACCGGACCATCCGGGGCGGATCCGCGTCGAGCAAGAGCGACGTGGCGATGACCAGTCCATCAAATGGCAGCTGCCCCGAGTGGTTGGCGATTAGCAGGACTCGCCCGCCCGCGGGGACGTTGTGGATGTCGTGTACCTCAGCTCGGAAATAGCTGCGGTAAAGCCAGCGCGCCACCGGAATCGCGTACTTCAGGCTGTCTCGATGGAAGCCGAAGGGGTCGAATCCATACTCGTTTTGCCTGACGGTAAGCGCCTTGGTCCGGTTCTCGAACTCGGGTCCCAGCTGCGCCGAAATCCGGCGCTTTAGCCAGTCACCCACGCCCATACGGCCACCGTAGCGGTAGCGCAATGTTGTGTCAATGTGCCTCGCCCGCGGCCTTGCTCGGGGGCTGGGACCGGCCTACCATCGATAGTATGTCCGCTGAGCAGTTCGTCCAGGCTAGCTATCGTGGGTTGCAATTCGGGGAGCGGTTGAAGTTGTTCGACTTCGGGCCGAACACCGCGCATCTCGAAGTCGACCAACCGTTGCCGCACGGCACACCGTTGGAACTTCAGACCGAAGCCGGGGTGCAGATCCCGGTGATCGTCGTTCGTGTTCACGAGAAGGTTGGCGAGTCCGAGGCAATCCCAGGCATGCGCGTCCACGCAGAAGGCTTGAGTGGTGACGCAAAAGAGTGGTGGTCGGCACTGGTCAGCACCGAGGACCCGACGATCCCCGAGCCGCCGGCAGCAGTGAAGGCCCTGGAAGAAACGCCGGCGCCGGAGCCGGTTGCGGCGGACGCCCCAGAGCCGGACGCGGCGGAGGCCCCAGCTGCTGAGCCCGAGCCCGCGGTGGCGACCGACGATTCAGATGGCGTGCCCGATGCGATCGAGGCTCAGGCCACCAATCCTGTTGAGAGCCGGACTTCGACGAAGCGCACACAAATCATGAACGTCGCCGAGATCCAGGCAGCCATCGCCGAGGAGGAGGGCGCGGCACCCGAGCCGGCTGAAGACGCCAACAAGACCCAACAGATGTCCCAGGACGAGGTACAGGCCCTGCTGGAGAAAGAACGTGCCGCGGCGAAAAGCGAGGACGAAGCTCCAAAGAAGAAGAAGAAGAAGCGTCGCAAGAAAAAGCGCTGAACGCTTGGCAGCGTGCGGTCGACTAACGTACACGTCGGTCCGTCGGCCTTCATGTGCCAGGGTCACATTTCGACATTGCGCACATTCTGTGGGTCGGCTTTGCCACCATGCTCTTTGCAATGGACATGTTAAGGTTTGAATCTAGCTTGATGGTAGGATTCGCGGCTTGCGGAGTTGGGAAGTCTTAGGGGACGAATCGGGGGTTTTAGCCGGTCGTTCCTGTGGAGGAAAAGATGAGTAGATTATTCGTGACGAGGCTCTTCATCATCGCGTCGCTGGCAGTTTTTGGCGCCGCGTGCAGTGACGACGATTCGTGTCCCTCCGAGGTTGTTGTGGCTCTCTCTTCGCCGACCAACGGCCAGACGATCACGATGGATCAAGGCGCCGCGCCGGGTGTGCAGTTCGACATTCGCGCTCGTTCGAATCTTCCCGCCGGGGTCACGTTTACTCTGACCGTGCGCACCACCGGATCGACCGACGCTGTCGCCACATACGAAGCGACCAGCGACTCCAACGGAGACGTTGCCTTTCAGAGCATCACGTTGCCGGCCGGCAATCTGAATCTGGAGGTCTCGGCTGCTGGAGATTGTGGCACTGGCAGCGACACGATCACCGTGACCGTGCTCGGCGACAGCGAGTGCACCCTGGTCATCCGCGAGGGACCGATTCCGAACACGTTCTACAACCTGCCCGTACTCAACACCACCAACGACTCCGATGGAGCGACGGCGAACTTCCAGGCCAATATCGATATCACCACGCTGCCGGGTGCGACAGCCGAGGTATTCATCCTCGACCTCGACGGCAGCGCGACCGAGACGTCCATCGGCACCGTCGATGCTGACGGAACCGGCGTCGCCACCTTCCCGACAACCCTGACCCAGGGCCGCCAGGCGGTCCGCGCTACCTGCGTCACGACCGGCTTTGGCGCCGCGTCCGCGACTCACACGGTCATGGTCGATACGGAGGCTCCTACGTGCAGCATGACTCCGACTGGCACGGCTATCATTCCGAGCATGGACGAAGACGGCGTCACCGCGGGCATCCAGGTCACGCTCAGCGGTACCGCGACCGGTACCGATGTCGAGGGCGAGGCCGCATCGTTTACGGTGGGCGCTCAAGTCATCACCGCCCCTGTGCTCGATGCGAGCGGTGCGACCAGCGCTGTCGGTACCTTCAGCTCACCGAGCCCACCGGCGACCAATGCAGTGTTCTCGGCTCAAGATCACGCGGGCAACACCTGTACCGCGGGGCGAGACTACACAGTTGACCTCATGGGTTGCGCGATCACGGACGTGTCCACCACGTTGGTCACCACTGATTCGGACGGCACCCCGGGCAACGGCATCCAGGGCGAGATCCGGGTCAACGTAGACACCGATTGCGCAGGCCAGACGGCGACCACCACGTGTGACGCCAGCGGCACGGCGACGGGCACCGTGCCCGGTGATGGCATGACGACTATCCCGGTTACCCTTTGCGCGACCAGTCCCTGCGAGACCGTGCTGAACTGTGAGACCAGCGTCTCTGACTCGTCGGGGAACGTAACGACCGCGCCGGTCACCATCATCGTCGATAACGAGGCCCCAGCGGTGTCGTTGCAGTTCGTTGATCCGGTCACCAGCTGCGGTAGCTCGGTGACCGCCGGCGATGATATCGATGTCGTGACGCCTGGCATTCAGCTCGATGTACGCGTCGTCTCGCCTCTCGCCGACACGCGGCGTGTCGAAGTCACCAACGGCGCCACCGTAACCACTGCGGCGACTGCCGGCGGAGACGCTCGCATCACCGTGGAGCCTGGCACGAGCAACATCGTTGCAGTTGCCGAGGACCAGTACGCGAACTCGGCGAACTCCGGCCCGTGCACCATCTCGTTGGCCGATATCGCGGTGACGTTCACAACACCTATCGAGGATGGTTACGTCAACGCTTCGGAGAGCACCGGTAGCGGAGGCGCCGTGAGCTTCAGCTTGTGCGGCACGACAAGTGAAACCGTAGATACAGTGGACGTGGTTATCGGCGTGGACACGTTCCCGGCGGTTGTTACCGGCACCACCTGGTGCGCGGCGGTGACCCTTGCCGAGAGCGCGACTCCATATACTGCGACGGCTAACGCGACGATCACAGCTAGTGGTCGCACCGGACTGGCGAATGCGTTGTTTACGATCGACGTGACACCGCCTGGGGCACCCACCGCTCTTGCGGTTATCACCCCGACGCGCGAATCGGCGTCCATGAGTTGGACGGCTCCTGCCGATGGTGGATCCGCTGTAAGCGGCTACATCGTCAAGTACCACACGGCGCTTCTCTCTGAGGCCAGCTTCGACGGCCTCGGCACGGTCGTAACGCCGCCGACACCTGGCAGCCCGGGCAACACCGACAGCGTGCTGATCGAGTCACTGCAAGCTGGCACCAGTTATTGGTTCGCCGTCGCTGCCGTTGACCCGGCCGGAAACCGGTCGGCGATCGATGCCTCCGGCGCGATTGTGCCCGACTTTGATCAGAGCGGTCACTTTGGCGTGACGAACCTGGAGGCGGCTGCCTTCGATGGCTTTGGTTTCAGTTCGACTCGTGGTCGGTTCAACAACGACGCTTACTGGGATCTCGCGATATCCGCGCCGTATCAGAACGGCTTCGACGGTCGGGTGTACGTATTCCTCGGCAGTGCCACCGGAATCAACACGAGCACCCCGGACTACGTAATCGATGGTCCATTCGGCGGCGGCGCTGGCTTTGGTACCGGTATCACAGCTCTTCGCTGGGACGGCGATGGCCAGGACGATCTGGCGATCAGTGCTTATCTCGACGATCGTGTCTACATCTTCAGCGGCACTGACTTCGACGGCGCGACGACTGCTCTTGGCGTCGCTGCGGCGGATGTGGTCATTAGTCCCGAGGTGGGTAGTCGTTACGCTGGGTCCGGTTTGGGCTACTCGCTGGCAACCGCTCGCTTCGACAACGACGCGGTGGACGATTTGGTGATGACGACCATTACCAGCTCCGGCTTTACTGGCAGTGGCGGCGTTACCGTGCTCTACGGCGGTACTGCCGGCGCAGCGATCACCCTTAGTGATATTGGCGGCGGCAACGCGATCGCCCACTACATCCCGGATCCGGCGGGGACGGCTGACTTCAGCTTCGGCTATTGGTCGTTCAACCTCGGCCGGACCGAAGGTGCTGCCGATGGCAACGACGACATCGGTATCGGCGTGCTTTGTAAGGCCAGCGCCTGGGTGCTTCGCGGCGGTTCAGTGAAGCCGGCGTCGGGCGATGTAGTGACGCGGGCCTATTCGGCCGCTTCCGATCTGGAGATTCGCGACGATTCCGGCCAGGAGTCCACATGCGGACCGGGCTCGTTTACCCCGTACTTCGGTCTGTCCATGGGATCGATCTCCGACGTCAACGGCGACGGTGCTCGAGACATCGTGATCAGTTCCTACAAGTGGAACAACACCGGCGCCGGCACCACCAACGGTGGTCGGGTGTTGATTCTCGACGGTGACAGGGTTGGCGCTCAGACCGTGGGCGCGCCATCGGCCGGCGGCTTCACCATCACTCAGATCTTTGGCGCTGATGGTGACCGTTTGGGCACGGCAGTCGCGAACAACGCGACCGCTGTAGGCGCACCGGATGTAGACAACGACGGTGTCGAGGACCTTGTGGTCAGCACTGGATTTGGTGTCAATCAGGTCGATGTGCTGGTCTGGTTCGGCGGCGATATTCCTGTCGGCGTCTCCAGCCCTGCCAGCTCGGCCAGTCATCTCATCCAGATGCCGACCCGGTTTGGTGCGTTCGAGCCAACGAACGGCGATTCACCCATCGAGTTGATCTGGGCGGGTGATTTGAACGGTGACGGACTCGAAGACTTGCTGCTCACTGACTTCACCGCCAGCGAGACTGGGGAACGAGACGGCCTTGCCAACATCCTGTGGGATGACGGCATCTAGCTGCCAGAGGTTCTCCCAGGCGCACCTGCCTGACCTTCACAACTCGGCCAAATAGCATTGCAGACGAAGCAGCGCACACGAGTGCCCGTCCTCTACATCATGGGGGAGGGCCGCAGCGGCTCGACACTTCTCGACATCGTGCTCAGCAACCTACCCGGTTTTGTGGGCGTCGGTGAGCTGTGGACCTTTCTCGAGAACGACACATCGGTGACAGGCAAGTGCTCGTGCGGCGCCACGTTTCACGAGTGCGATTTCTGGAACGATGTACGCGAGGCGGTGTTCGAGCGTGTGGGCCACCGGGACCTCGCGGAAATCCGGCGCGTACAAAAGCCCCATGACCAGCTGCGTCGTTTGCCAGTGAAGTTGGCCGGCCGCGCGGGACCGCGGTTCGATGAATATTGCGCGTACAACACTGCGGTCTATGAAGCGATCCTGGAGGTCTCTGGTGGCACGTGTGTGCTCGATTCGACCAAGCAGGTGGGCCGCGGGTTCAACCTGCTGCAGAACCCCGATCTCGATGTGAAATTGCTGCACCTGGTGCGCGATGGGCGCGCGGTGATGTGGTCTCGGGTTCGCGACCTCACCCGGGAGCCCGGCCTCGTCCGCAAGGGGCCGATGGCTACCACGGCGGCGTGGACCATCAAGAACGCCATGGCGCTGCAGACCGGACGCCGCGCGGGCGAGCGCTACTTGATGGTGCGCTACGAGGATTTCGCTGCTAACCCGGTGGCCGAGCTGAAACGCATCGGCGCTTATCTCGGTGTGGAAATCGAGGAACTGATTCGGACTATCGAAGACGGCTCCTCGTTCACGCCTGGTCACCAGATCGGCGGCAACGAGCGTGCCCGCCTCAACTCCAAGCGTGTCAGGCTTCGGCCGGACATGGAGTGGCAGAAGCGACTGGATCCGCGGCACCGCCGCATGTTCTGGCGCACCTCTGGCTGGCTCGCTCGACACCTTGGATACAGCAGGATGCCCAGCCCGTGAAACGTGTACTCGTCGTGATCGGCACACGCCCCGAGGCTATCAAGATGGCCCCGGTGATTGCCGCGCTGCATGCGTCTTCACGAGTTACCCCGGTGGTGCTCAGCACCGGTCAGCATCGCGAGATGCTCCGACAGGTGGTTCAACTGTTCGGCTTTGGCGTCGACATCGAGCTCGACGTGATGCGCCCCAACCAGACCCTCGCCGGGTTGACGGCTCGGCTGCTCACGGCGATAGACGAAGTGATGGTGGACCAGGAGCCGCATCTGGTGCTTGCCCAGGGAGACACCACCACCGTGGTCACCACCGCATTAGCCAGCTTCTATCGACGGTTACCATTTGGTCACGTCGAAGCTGGGCTGCGTACGGGGAACCTGGATGCACCTTTCCCCGAGGAAGCCAATCGTGTTCTGGCTGGACGGTTAGCGGTGCTGCATTTCGCGCCCACCGATTGGGCCCGCAATAATCTCGTCGAGGAGCGCGTGGATCCCAAGAGCATCTTCGTTACGGGCAACACTGTGATCGACGCGCTGCATATGGAGATCAAGCGTCAGGAACAGCCGGCCGAAGCCGCTCGCCTGGTCAGCTCCATGGCGCCCTTGTTGTTCGATGACTGGCAGTCGAGTCGCTTCGTGCTGGTTACCGGTCATCGCCGGGAGAGTTTCGGTAGTGGCTTCGAACAGATCTGTGCAGCACTGCGCACACTCGCGCTGGCGTATCCCGCCGTGCGCTTCGTCTACCCTGTGCATCTCAATCCGAACGTGCAGAAGCCGGTCCACGAGCTTCTCGCCGACGTGTCGAATATTCATCTGCTGGAACCGCTTCCATACAGTGAGTTCCTGGCACTGCTTCACGCTTGCTCCCTCGTGCTCACGGATTCTGGGGGTGTTCAGGAAGAAGCGCCGGGGCTCGGTAAGCCCGTGCTCGTCATGCGCGACACGACCGAGCGACCGGAAGGCGTGCACGCCGGTACGGTCAAACTCGTTGGTACCGACCCCGATCGCATCGTTGCGGAGGTGTCACGGCTGCTCGATGACGAGAGCGCGTACGCCGACATGGCTCAGGCGCACAACCCCTACGGCGATGGCCAGGCCGCGGGACGGATCGTCGCCGCGATCGAAGAGTTCTTGCAGTAACAGGGGCGGGCTAGTGCTTGCGTAGCTCGATGACGTGCACTTCGCCGGACCGTACTGGCAGTGTCACTCCCATACCCCGGGTCTTGGCCGTGATGGTGCCCAGCTGTTTCTTGCGGCCGTTCGTTGCCAGGGATACGGTGTACTTGGCGCCGCCAGTGATACCGAGCGCGCTCGGATCGATCGGCAGATAGATCGTTCGCGGTGCTTCGGCCGGCCCAGGCGGCATGCTCGAAACTAGCAGACCGCGAGATGCGCGACAGTTGATGCGTTGTCTGCGTTGTCTGCGTTGTCTGCGTTGTCTGCGTGGTCGTCGTATGTTTCGGCGGCGCATCATGACTTTCGCACCGAACTTATCCAGGCACGCCTCGTCGCGAAGGCAATCGTGCAGCTGCTCGGCGCCTTTGGGCGGTACGAGTGATGCAACGACGATGCCGATGTGTCCAGATGGATCCCGCCACGCGCTGGCACCGACTTCAGGGTAGCTCATCTTGATGTTTCGCTTCAGCGTCATCGTCGTCGTCGTCGTGCGTCGCTTGATTGCGCGCATGGCCTTGGGGCGAGGGGTCAACTTCGCTGTCACTGCTGGTGCCGCCGGTGGGCTGCGCTCGAGTGTCGGTGGCCGGAGCATCTCCCCGTGAACCAGGTAGCGTTTGTATGTTCGCCGATACCGAGCCAGGTCGAGCAGATAGTCGCGAAATGCGGCGCTCGAGGCGCAGCCTCTGAGGGAGAATTTGTGAAAGCCCAGCATGCCTCCCCACAGGAAGAGCTGACCTTGCTTGGCGAACTGCGCAGCCATCGAGTCGCGGCGTGAAACCGAGCGGCCGGCAAACACGTGGTAGTCATGATAGACGACCATCGCGAGGGGGAGTGCGTGGTCCGCGTGCATCGCCTCGCTCAGGGCCGCGTCCACGTGATCGATGAATGCCTCGCCGAATCCTTCGGTCATGAATCCCGTGGCCGCGCGGGATTTCCTGGCGCTGCTGCGCATCTGCTTTAACAACTGGCGATAACCGCTGACCCACCAGCTGCCGCCGCCGGGCGAGTGGCCGTGGGTCTTGCTGTAGCAGGGGCGAGGACGATAGGCCGCGACGACGTCCAGATACACACCCTGGAACGGGTGGGCGGCGATCAAACCGCCGATCGTCTTGGCCAACTTGTTCTGCCAACCCTTGGACGCCGGACACATCAGTGGCTGGTGTCGCCACGGCATGCCGTTCACGAACGGTGGCCACTTGGCGAAGCCGCCTCGGCGCTGCATCTTGACCCTTCCCCTCATGTCGCGGATGGCCCAGGACGCAGCGTTGTCATCGTCCCACGGCGTCGTCTGTTCGAAGTCGTGGGCGGCGTCGTAGTTGGTGCCGAGAAAATACGGCTGGCAGACCACGCCAGCGGCCGCGGCTGACGACAGGGTTTGATTCAGCTCCGGCAGCGGCGTCACGTTGGGGTAGTCGTTGTTCTGTGAGGGGCGTCCCGGCAGATGGTTGTTGGTGTTCCAGCGGTTGTAGTGCCACAGGACCAGCCCGTCGGGGGCACCTTTGTTCTTGAGCAACCGGGCCAGCCACAGGGACATGCCCTTGCTGGCACCGGGGTTGATCAATGCTGCGTTCGTTAGCCACGTCGGAAAATCGGCGCGTTTGCTGATGGGCCCGGCCTTCGCCCACTTCTGCTGGAGGGCGAATCCGCGGTATCTGCGCGCGAGATCGAACCAGTCGCTGTCGCCGACCTCCACGACTGCCCACCATTTCATCGTGTAGTCGTTTCCTGCCTGGCCAGCGTTCGAGGCGAGCACAGACCAGTCGAGATCCATACTGTCCCGTGCTCTCCTCACTTTGGTCGAGTGGCGCAGGTGGAGGCTCTTGAGCGACGCGTCCGGATCGTGCGCGCCGATGTACACGCTTTCTCTTCCGCTGGTCATGTTGGTCAGGCCGAGCCACTGCATGGACAACGCACTACTGGGGTAAGCAAGTGCACGCGGGACTTTGTTCTCGAACGGGTTGAGGAGCGCGCGACCTACGACCCCGGAAGGCAAGATCACGGCTGTGTCTGCGGCTGATTTGCCGCTAGGGGCGATGCCGGCGAGGCGAGGGAATCGTACGCGTTCCAGGGACCACACTTTGCTGTGGAGCTGTACCTCGATACGTAGGCCGAGCCCGACGCCATCTCGTTTCGCGAACACGGTCACGTCCACGCTGCCACCCGAGCCTGGCGTTGGGTCCGTCGGTGCGCCAAGGGGGATTCCCTTCCAAGTCAGTCGGTACTCGCCTGTCTTGGCGGTGAATGTGGACGTGACTGACTTGGCGTGTGCGGTAGCAGTGTTCTCGATCAGGGTGCGGGCGGCGCCGAAGTTCGCAGTTCTGAGCGCGAGCTGCCAGAGGCGACGTGACGGCAGCGCCTTTGTGCGCCTGGTCTGCGTGGAACTGTCTTGAATGAACGAGATGCCGAAGCCGTCTCGTTTACCGAGCAGGCCCACCAGGGTGCGTCCACCGTTGCTGCCAATGACCGGTCCCGACGTATCGAGTGCTTTGTAGAACAGTGCGGCGATCTGGGTGCGAGTCAGCTGCACTGGGTATGCGTGTACTTCATCCACCCGGAATGCACCGCTTGCCGGGTTCGCTCGTCCACGGCGCACGCTGCTGAGTAAGGTGATCAGGTCGGTCGGTCCGGTATTTGCGGCGACGGCTTTATCACTGGGGAAGTTCGCGGTGCGTGACTGTTCGTCCACGAGTTGTCCGTCCGAGTACAGCCGGATCCACTTTGGTCCCCAGGAGATCGCGACGTGTCTCCAATCGCCAGCGTTCCAGTGGCGCACGGTCGCGCGAAGCGCCGGCGAGCACCTCCGCGCCTCGCCTTCGGGGCAATTGGTGGCGTCGCCCTGTGTGGCGTGGAAGCGCAGTCTGCCGTTCCGGTAACCGAGGGTGAAGCGGAACCCGAAGTCGGGCTGAGCGGGGTCACGCATCTCCAGCAGTGGCTCTTGAACCCCGTCGAGATGCTGGTCTATCCCGAGCCACATGGAGATCGAGCCCGCGGAGAAACTGGGCACGAGGGCACGTCTCGATGTACGGATGAACATGCCAGACGGGTTGAGCGCGCGTTTGAGCCGGCCGGGGACGAACTGCGGTGTCGCCTTGGCGCTCCAATCGGCGCTGGTTGAGATCCTGTACTTCGCCGGCTGGCCGGCGCCCCCAAGCTCCGACGTGCCATCGAACGTGATCCGATGGGATGGCGTCGGCAGCTTCACCTTAGCCAGTGGCGCGACCGCATGGCGGAGCTGTTTGTTTAGCCGGTCCGGCCGCGGAGGCTCCAGCTGATGGCTCCGTTTGTCTCCGCCGCAGGTCGCTAAGAACAGCAGCAAGGCCATTGGGGCGACCACGCGCAACCCGAGTCCCGGATTGTTGGGCCTGCACCGCGCTCCGGCTCCAGTCATGGTCGTAGGATAGCCCAGCGAGGCGACAACGCTGCTTTCGGGGGTGTTCCACCGCGTTTTTCCGAAATGTTTGCGTGAATGTGGGAAAATCTAATTAAATTTGGCAGTTTGCGCGTTCATATGAACCTCTCGCGCTTGGTATACAACTTACTAGCTACCAGGACCTATGGCTGCGTTCGACACATTTAAGAAGTTGTTTCCTTTGGTCCGCGTGCGAGCGCGTCTGGCGCAGGCGGCCATCGACGCGCTCATCTGTTTGGCGGCGTTCGGCTGCGCTTACGTTGTCCGATTCGACGGCGATATTCCTCAGAGCTTCAGCGACCAGCTGATTCACTACGCGCCGTTCCTCGTTGTCGCCCGAGCCGTGGTTCACCTGGTGCTCGGCGTCTATCGGGTCGTCTGGCGCTACGTCGGCGTGAGTGAACTGCTCCTCTTCGTCCGCTCCGTCGCCCTGGTCAGCCTCGTTCTGTTGGCTATGCGTCTGTTCCTCCCCGCCGATCTGGTGGCGCTCAAGATTCCGATCAGCGTCATCGTCATCGAGGCCATGTTTACGTTCCTCGGCATGAGCGCCGTACGGTTGGGCCGTCGCATTCTCCATGAGCGCCAGGGCCGCCAGTCCAAGAGCGATTCGGATCGAGCACCGACGTTGCTGGTGGGTGCGGGACAAGCTGGTCTCGCCATCGCCAAAGAGACTCAGCGCTCGCCGGCGCTCGGGATGGAGCCGATCGGATTTCTCGACGACAGCAACGCCAAAGTCGGCATGCAGGTCGCGGGCCTCCGAGTATTCGGCACGATTAGCGACGCGGACGCGGTGTTGCGGCGGACCCGGGCTCGCAAGCTGCTCATTACCTCGAACAAGATCTCCGCGGACACTATCGTTGAATTGATGGACATAGCGCGAGCGAACGGCGCCGAGGTTCGCACCGTGCCCGGTCTGTTCGAGATTCTCGACAAGGATGTTTCCGCGGCCAGTCTGCGTGAGGTGCGCATCGAAGATCTGCTGAGCAGAGACCCGGTCCCGCCGTCCATGTCAGTGGACGAGCTCAGGGAGCTCTACTCGGGCAAGAAGATCATGGTCACCGGCGCCGGCGGCTCGATCGGTAGCGAGCTATGCCGCCAGCTGATGCGGATGGAGCCGGCGCGACTGTTGTTGGTCGAGCGCGACGAGAACAATCTGTTCGAGATCCACCGGGAGCTTTCAGGTGGCAGTCTCGTCGATGTTTGCACGCCAGTTCTGTGTGACGTCTCCAGCGAGAAGGACACCGAGCGAGTGTTTCGCAAGTACGCGCCGGAGGTCGTATTCCACGCCGCGGCGTTCAAGCACGTACCGATGATGGAACGATTCCCCTACGCCGCGGTACGCAATAACGTGTTTTCTACCCAGCGTTTGGCCCAACTGGCCCACGAACACAACGTGACCTCGTTCGTGATGATTTCTACCGATAAGGCGGTGAAACCAACCAGCGTCATGGGAGCGACAAAGCGCCTGGCCGAGATGATCGTCCAGAACATCGGTCGCTCGAGCCCCACCCATTTTTCGTGTGTTCGCTTCGGCAACGTATTGGGTAGTCGCGGCAGTGTGGTGCCCATCTTCCGCCGCCAGATTCTCGCCGGCGGGCCGGTCACCGTGACCCATCCCGAGGCGACGCGATACTTCATGACGATCCCCGAGGCGGCTAACCTGGTGATCCAGGCAGCCACACAGGGCGACTCCGGCGAAGTGTTGCTCCTGGACATGGGCGAGCCGGTCAAGATCATGCACCTGGCTCGCAAGATGATCCGCCTGCTGGGCTACACGGAACAACAGTGCCCCATCAAGATCATCGGCACTCGGGCGGGCGAGAAGTTGTTCGAGGAGCTACGGACCGATCTCGAAGAGGTCGAGCAGACGCCGCTTCGCAAGATCTTCCGGGTTCATCCCGAGACCTTTGACTGGCCAGAGATCGAGCTGATCCTGCAACGCCTGGATTTCGCCGTGCGCGCGAACGACGACAAAGGGGTTCGCCAAGCACTTGGCGACCTTGGCATTGGCTATCAGGCATCGCCTCCCAGGTCCGCCAGTGGCTCGTTTCCTGCCGTTTGAGCGCGAACTTCGCGGCGCCGATCCCCTCGAGTGTTGGGCAGCCGCTGCGCACACGATATAACGTGAGGTAGTGGTCCAAGACGAATCACTTACCCAGCGTCGAGGTGACTCGGCGGGGGAGGGGACAGGACGGCCGAGGCGGTGGTACTCCCGCTACCTGAACGTAGCGAGTGTTCGGTACCAGGTTGGAGCCAGCCTTGGCGCGCAGGTGGTGGGGAACATCGCTACGTTCGCTGTCGCCGTCTTGCTCGCGCGTGTTCTTGGGAAAGTTGCGATCGGGCGCGCCTCGTTCATCTTTGGCGCGTCCGCGTTTCTAGCGACCATCGCGACACTTGGTGGCGATCGAGCGATCTTGTATTTTCTTCCCGGGTACGACTCCGCGCCGAACAAGGCCCGCTCGTTGGTCAAGAGCGCGCTGCTGTGTTCGATCGGCGCATCGGTCGTGGTTGGTCTTGGCGTATTCTTCGCCCGCGGTTGGCTAGCGAGTGTGTTGTCCATCGAAGGTTTTGCTCGCGACGCCGTGTTCCTTGCCGTCATGATCCCGTTGTTGTCGACGACGGTCGTTCTGTCCGGGGTGCTCAGCGCGGCCGGCCGAGTAGACCTTCGCGCTCTAGCCTCTAACGTGGTGTTTCCCACCGGGTTTCTCATGCTGACGGCCGGCGGGCTAGCGATTGGCTTCGGCCTGGATTGGGTGCTCACCGGCAGGGCGATCAGCCTCGGCGTGACGATCGTGGCAACCGTGTTGCTACTGAAACGCTTCGCCAAACCCGAGTGGCTGCCCACCAAATCGGCGAGCCAGTCCGACTATACCGACTTCCGCAAGTGGCGCGCCTATGCCATTCCATCGATGTTCGCCGGCACGATGCACTACATGATGAACCACCTGGACGTTCTCATGCTCGGCGGCATTGCGTCGGCGGCTGACGTTGGCTCGTATGCGGTAGCGGCACGTGCCGCGCTGCCCCTGGTCCTGCTCGGTGCCGTGTTCGCTCGAGTGCTCGAGCCGCGCATCTCCAAGGCGTTTCACGCGGACGGTCTTGCCAGCATTCATGGGTCGCTTTCCAGAGCAACTCTGTGGCTGTTTCGTCTGCTGATCGCATTCGCCGGAATCGCCGTGCTCGGAAGGGCTGCGTTGGTGCTGATTTTCGGTGCGGAGTTTGATGGCGCCGCGGTTGTTCTGCTGTGGTTGGTCGCCGCTTACGCAGCGTCCACCCTCGGCATCATTGGCGCTACGATACTGCACATGACCGGTCATCCGCGTCTTGAGCTACTCAACACGGCAGTGGCGATCCTGGCAAACGTAATCGCAAACCTGATCTTCATTCCGCGCTACGGCGCCGCTGGCGCAGCGATCGCTACGGCCCTGTCGCTCTCGGTCGCGTCGGTGCTGCGAGTTGTTCAGACCCTCTGGTTGCACCGCTGGTATCCGTTTTCCTGGTCGCACGCATTGTCCATCGCGTCTGGCGTGCTCGTTTTCGCGCTCGCCTATCAGCTACCGTGGCCATGGCCAGTGCAGCTCGCGGTGTTCACCAGCATGTACGTTGGTAGTTTACTGGTCTTCGATCGCATGGCTCGACGGCCTGATGGTGGCGAAGGAGCCACGGTTTGAGCCGCAAGGTGTCAGCCGATTCCACGTTTGCCAGCGAGACGCTGTTGCCCGTCGTGGGCTTTCTGCCCGTGCTTGCAGCGGCGTTCGCGCTCGTGGTTGGAGACCACGGCAAGGACACGATGACCATCGTCGCGGTGGTGTCATTCGCGTCCTGTTTGCTCGCGCTAACCAGGTGCTACCTACAGATCGGCCGAAGCACCGAGATGCCTACGCTGGTTATCCTGATCGCGTTTCTGTTCTGGTTCTACTTGCCAGCGATCTACACCGGGTTCTCTACCGAACAGTGGGTGGGACGCAAAGCGTTCGTCGCTATCACCAACTACCACGCAATGCTCGCCTTCCTTGCCGTGAACACTGCTCTGTTTGGCGTGTGTCTGACGGCCGGAATTCGATTGTCACGTCGGCGCTCGCATTTCCTCGGTCGGCCGTTTGGTAGTGGCAGCATCACCGCGAACAATCGCAACGTCACTATTCTCGTCGCCGGCATGGCGATCGCTCTGGTGTTTTACGTAATCACCGCCGGTGGCCCGGGCGCCGCTCTTAAACACATCCTCAGTAGTCGCACCGGCGCGCAGCCCTGGAGCCACAAAGGTTATCAAGCGTCGAGCCTCACTCCGCTACACGTGATCGCGACCTCGCTGCTGACCGCTGTCGCCGTCGGGGCGTTTCATCTGGCGTTGAAATCCACGGTCAGTATCAAGCGCCGGCTCGTACTGGCCATGGTGGGAGTCGTGTCGGTTACCTGGGTCGCCGTAGGTACCGGAACGCGCTCACTGGTGATCGGCGCTGTCCTGCCTCCGCTGGCTCTGTACATTCGGGCGGCCATGACGCATCGGTTTACACGCCGGTACTCGCGGTTTCTCGTCGTCGGCGCCATCCTCGTCGGTCTGCTCATCGCCTCCGGTATTCAGCGAAGTTATCGAAGAACCGCCAAGACCGACGCGGAAATCGTCGTGAAGATAGACGATAACGATTTCATGACGATGACCGCCTACGCGTTTGCCGTTCATGAGCGCGAAGGCCGCTTCTTTCACGACAGCGCGGTGTGGCACATCGTCACCGGGCCGATTCCACGGGTGCTGTGGAAGGGGAAACCCGAGATGACGTCGATGTTGCGCTACACCTACTACGTGTGGGGTATCGACGTTTCGCAGCGGGGAGGTAACACCCTGCCATCCATTGTCGGCCAGTACTACATGAGCTGGGGCTGGTTGGGGGTCTTGGAACTGGCGTTGTTCCTCGGGCTGATCATGCGCCTTCTGGATAACGTCTACTGGTACCGCCGCGACAGTGACGTGACCCATCTCGCCATTCTGAGTTTCGTCGCTTATCTGTTTTCGGGGTTTCGCATGCTCTCGTTCTCAGGCTTTGCCCCAATGCTGACCACAGTCGTCCTGTGTCACGTGCTGGCGTCGTCCGCGCGGAAGCGCAAGACTAGGTCGCGCTAGTTGCCAGCCGTGCGCGCAAGCTCGTCGTAGATCTCGAGCAGCCGATCCATGGCGCTGTCCATCGCGAAGTGCTTCTCTGCGTACTTTCGGCCGCGCTCACCCATCGCGCCGATACGCGCCGGGTCGGTGACGATTTCCCGAATCGCCGCCGCGTAGTCCGCCGGGTTGTCACCCGCGACGTTGACGCCGCCACCGCTCTTGCCGACGATCTCCACCAGGCTCCCGTTGCGTGATGCAACGACCGGCGTGCGGCATGCGAGCGCTTCGACCGCCGCCAGCCCGAATCCCTCGGCGTGGAGCGTCGGCACCAACACGCATGCCGCGTTGGACATCATTGAATAGACCTTGTCCGGGCTAACCTTGCCGAACAGGGTCACGTGCTTGTGCCCACCCTGTTCACAGAACTGCTGCAGCTCCTCGGAGTGTGGTCCGTGGCCCAGAATGTTGATGGGAACATCCGGCAGGAGCGGGATGATTCCCTTGAGGATCGGTACGCCACGTGCGTGGACCAGTCGGCCCGCGAACGTCAGCCCCTTTCGCTCTGCAGGTGGGGCCGTGCCAGTCGCCCCCGGAAGGTAGACCCCGTTGTACTTGAGCAGCATCTTCTCGCGCGGAAAACCTGCCTCCACGTGCTTGTCGAGGACGAACTCAGAGATCGCGAGGAAGCGGTCCATCAGGCGCATGAGATTGCCGGTCTTGACGTGGACAGCATTGTTCAGAGTCAGCAGAGCACTGCCGAGAGCTGATCTCTTCGCGCATCTCTTGACGACTCCTCGCCAGGGGCCGCGCTGGAGGCAATCCTCGCAGTACGAGTTTGTCGAATCGTAGAAGCCGCCCTCGATGCAGAACCAGCGATAGTTGTGGACCGTTTGAACGACGGGAATCTTCTCCCGTTTGCAGGCACTGAGTATCGAGACCGTGAGTAGCGGAAGGATCGTGTGCACGTGGACGACGTGCGGCCGGTATTCGCGGAGCAGGTTCGTCATCTGTCGGAATGACCGGGGCGACCAGATCAGGCTGAGTCCGGCGATGGCCATGTCCAGGCGCGACGACATATCATCGTTAGAGACCACGTGGGCGCGCACTTCGACGCCGCGTGCTTTTAGCTCTTTGATTTCTCGTTGGGCGACGACGAGCTCACCGGACGGATACTGTCTGGGACCGGCGTTGTGAACGACCAGGATTCTCATCTGTACCCCATCTACGTGGAGCATACCCGGGGAGACGGGCCCGATTCAAACATCGCGCTCCCCTGAAGTTGGTACGAATCGCCGCCCGCATGGTAAACATGGACGGACCTTGTTGATCACGTTCTCGGGTGTCGACGGCTCGGGCAAGACCACCCAACTCGAGCTTCTCCGTGCGGAGCTTCAATCGCGCGGGCTGCGCTGCCATACGCTTTGGTATCGGCCCGGGTACTCGGACACGCTCAATCTTGCGCGTGCGTGGGTGCGGAAACTGCGGCCGGGGGCCCTGTCAAAGCCGGGAGATCGGAAGGAACGAAGTCGCCGCCTCGGCCGCAAAGGCGCGTCGGAGGCATGGGTCACTGTCGCTACCATGGACATGCTCGCCCAGTACGCCCTGCGCGTGCGCTACCTGCTGGCTACCCATGATGTTGTGATCTGCGACCGCTACATAGCGGATGCGCTGCTCGACTTCGAGCTGCACTTTCCCGATGTGAATCTCGGTCCGCTGCCCGCGGTGTTGAGGAACGCCAGCCCGAGACCAGCTCTCGCGCTGTTGCTGATGGTTCCGTGGGACGTTTCGGTGCAGCGCCTGGCAATGAAGGACGAACCTTTTCCGGACGAGGAATCCCTCCGGCGTGTCCGCTATAGTCGCTACGTGGGCATGGCGGAAAGTGGTGGGCAGACGTTGGTGAATGCCGAGGGAGACACCGCCGAGGTCGCGCAACGGATTCTCGATCTCACAACCCCGTTGCTCGGGTAGCCCACCATGCGAATCAACGAGCTGCGCGCCCGGGAGGACTTTGACCGCATCCTGTACGAGACTCTCGAAGCGAGTCTTGGCGATTTCTGTGGTCGGGACATCGGCAAGATCAGCGAGGTCTCGGCGTCGCCTGGAGGCCAGGTCTGGCGTGCGCACAACTTGCTGTCGGCATATTGTACGGACGAGTTGGTCCGGGCGGGGCGGCGATTTCTTGCAGACCAGCTACGCTTTACCCCGGTAGCGTGGCGCGCGCCGGCACAGTGGGTATTGGGCACCGCCCTTGCGAGCCGGATGGGCCTGCGCGTCGCTGGCGTTCCCGGTTTCCAGCTGAGCCATGCGATTCCCGACTCGGGCCGTTATCTGATCATCCCCGGCAACCGTCGCATTCGTCTGTTCGACTTCCAACGTGGAGTGACGCGCACCGTCGCAAAGGCTGGGTTCGATGCCGATTCCATCGAGCGCGAGGTGATGGTGCGGGCACACAAGGCCGCTGGGCCATTCCCCTCGATCGACCGAGTTGATCCAGACGGACGGTGGTTCGACGAACGCATCCTGGTTGGCTACGCGCTGCCGCGCTGCCCTCCATGGCGCGGCCGCCAGCGTTGGGAGCGACGGGCAAAGCAACAGCTTGCGTCCTGGCTCGATGCCTCTGCGGGAGCGGCCAGCTTTGACGACTACCTTAGCGAGCTGTTGAAGAGAATCGACGACCGGTCGCTGAGCCTCGACACCGGGTCGTTCATCCCGGCGAATGCGGTCAGTAGACTTGCCAGTGGCGCCAGGTCGGGGCTGCAAGGGCGCGAGCTCGCGGTCGCGCTGACCCACGGTGACTTTCAGCCCGGAAACATCTTTGTCGATACGGCCGCGGGCCAGGCGGTGTTGGTTGACTGGGAGTTCGCGGCTCAGCGGCAGCGCGCATTTGACGGGTTCGTCTACGAGCTGAAATCGCGTTTTCCAGCGGGGCTGGCGGACAGGGTCACCGCGTATGTGCGAGTCGGACCGCCGGCCGGTGCTTCGCTTTTGCTCCCGTCCGCGACTGCGCGGGGGACGCGCGAGTCGTTCGCAGCGTTATTCTTGCTCGAAGAACTCGAATGGCACCTGCACGCAATGAACTCGGCGGAATACGAACGGGTGCCTCCCGGGACGCGGGCGTTTTGTGTCGAGCTCGACCGCTTGCTGCGTGGTGGCGCTCTGGCCGCCTCGGCGAGTTAACGACCCAGCGTCGTGGCCGCGATCGACGCAACACGCGCTCGCTGCTCGTCGGTCAAGCTCGACCCGCTGGGCAAGCACAGGCCCGTCTCGAAGAACTCCGCGCTAACCGCACCACCTCGGACGCGGAACTCGGCAAACGCCGGCTGTAGATGCATCGGCTTCCACACCGGCCGCGCCTCGATGTTCTCTTCTTCCAGCGCGAGCCGAACTTGCTCTGTTGACGCGCCGGCGCGGGTTGGGTCAATGGTCAAACACGTGAGCCAAAATGTGGATTCGCAGCCTGGGGCTTCGGGCATGAACTCGACGCCGTCGATGTCGCCGAGGGCCTGGAGATAGTAGGCCCTATGGTCCCGGCGTCTGGCAACGCGGTCGGATAACTGCATCAGCTGTCCCCGGCCGACCGCCGCGAGCAGGTTGCTCAGACGATAGTTGTAACCGATCGCGATGTGTTCGTAGTGAGGGAACGGTTCTCGCGCCTGGCTGGCCAGATAGCGAGCGCGAGTGATCTGCGCTTCATCGCGCGAGACGAGCATGCCGCCTCCACTCGTGGTGATGATCTTGTTGCCGTTGAATGAAAACGCCGAAAGATCGCCGAAGCTGCCCGCTGGTTGTCCCTTGTAGGTTGCGCCGAGTGCTTCCGCGGCATCCTCGATCAAGGGTACGCCGTGACGTTTGCAGCTGGCGCGGATCGGGTCGTAGTCGGCGCATTGGCCGTACAGGTCTACGACAACGGCCGCTTTGGGTAACCGGCCCTCCCTGGCTGCTTGCTCCAATTCCTCGTCGAGCAGCGCCGGGTCCATGTTCCAGGTCGCGCGATCGCTGTCGATGAAGACCGGGTTTGCGCCGACGTAGCGAATGGAGTTGGCCGTCGCAGCGAACGTAAAGGTCGACGTGATGACGTCGTCGCCTTCGCCGATCCCGAGTAGGAGCAGTGCAAGATGCAGTGCGGCGGTACCGCTGGACAACGCGGCGGCGTAGTGATCGCCACCGAGCAGCTCGGCGAAATCGCGTTCGAACCCGTCGACGGCGGGACCGAGGGGAGCTATCCAGTTCGAGTCGAAGGCTTCGAGCAGCAGTTCCCGCTCTTGCGCGCCCATATGAGGAGGTGACAGGTAGATGCGATCGGTCATTCCAGCGCTCCCGAGAGCTGGCTTAGCTCCGTGATCTCATGGTCGACGTCCGGGCCGCTCGGTGCTAGTTCGTGCAGCCCACCGGGTCTACGGATGCGCACCGTCTTCCAGTTCAAGCTGCGTGGGCCGGCAAAGTCTTTGCTTGGATTGTCAGCGATGTAAACGCATCCGGGGCCGCTCGCGCCGGTGCGTTCCTCGACGAGCTGGAACGCACGCGGGTGCGGCTTACCAAAACCAGGGCCGAACTCGCCAGTCAGTATCACGTCGTCGGTCCATTGGCGCACGCCCAGCGCGCGAGCCTTTGCGCTCTGGCTGGCGACCGGGCCGTCGGTGATGACGGCGAGCTTGTGCGCTTTGCCGAAGTGGTTGAGCGCTCGTTCGGCGTCCGGTAGTAGCGATATGGCCGGCTCATGCTGCCGGTACGTCGCGACGAGATCTGATATGAGCTCACTTGTTTTGGTCACGCCTACTCGTTCGAGCGCCTGGTCGAAGATGTCTCCGCGCACGCCCGACTCGAATAGCGCCCATGCACAATCGGAGAAGTCGGCGATGGAATAACGCTGCAAGATTCTCTCGCCGACGGCGACGAAGCCGCTGCGTACGTAGTCTCTTTCGAGGTACAACGTGTCGTCGATGTCGAACACGACGCAGTCCACGTTTACCGGTCCTCTCTACGTGGAGAGCTGGGAGTGCTGGGCGCGACGAAAACCGCGTCATCGTATCGCAGCATGGTGAGCCCGTCCTGCCAGTCCTCGGTCACAGTGGACGGTAGGTTGCGTTGTTCTTCAATCAGCCACCGGGGGTAGTGTGCACCCGCTTGCCAGCTTAGCGGGTAGCCGCCGCCGAATCGCGGATTGATCTCAATGATCCGCATGTCGCCGTCGTCGTTGAGGAACACCTGGACGTTCTGCACGCCAAACGCACCAGGCAGGCTCTCGAACACCCTTTTTGCCAGGGCGATGAGTTCAGCGGAGCGGAACGTAACAGCCTTGCTCACCTCGCCAGCTCTGACTTCCAGGCGCTTTCGCGGAACGGCGCAGACGCAGTGCCCAGAGCGGTCGATCAGGGCGTCGATGGTGTACTCGGTCCCCTGCGCGAGAGTCTGCACAATGTAGTCGCCGTCGCGTGTGGCGAATGACAACTCTTCGCGGGTCGCGACAGTGGCGACGCCAATCGACGAGCTACCTCCGACCGGTTTGACTAGCAGCGGAAACGCCCAGTCGCCCGGGTTAGCCAGAACGTCAGCGACCTCGGCCTGGCGTACGGTCGGCAGGCCGGTCTCGACCAACCACTCGTGGGTTCGTCTCTTGTCGGACGCGATTTCGATCACCTGTGGGTCGGAGATCAGAATCGTCACGCCAGCGGCGGCGAACTCGTCAACCGTCGCCGCGTAGATCGGCAGCTCGGTATCGATGGTGGGCACGATCAAGCCGACGTTGTTGCGTCGACAGATGTCGAGCATGGTCGACACGAACTCGGGGGCCGTGCACCGGGGGACGAGAAACCCCTGATCAGCCGCGTGGAACGCCGCCGACGTAGAAGACATGTCTGCGGAAAGAACGCGACCATCTATGCCCAGGTTGCGAAGTGTCTGGCGCCATAGCTCCAGCAGAGCAACCCTCCGGCCGGCCGACGAAATCAGAACGTTCAGCGCTGTCACGCGTGCTTTGCCTCATCCACGGGCAACTCCGTTTCGGTTGCCCCTTCGGGCTCGGCCTCTTCCTGCGCTCCCATGAACTCGGGCATCGTCGCGTGTCCTTGCTGGCTAATGCCATCTCGGCGGACGACTTTGAGAACAGTTTGGAGAAGAATGTGTAGGTCGAGCCAGGCGCTGCGCTGGTCGACGTACCAGACGTCGAGGGCGAACTTCTCGTTCCAGCCTATTTGATTGCGTCCGTTTACTTGTGCCCAGCCAGTGACGCCTGGTGTTACTTCGTGCCGTCGGGCTTGCTCGGCGGTGTAGCGGTCCAGGTAGCGCATGAGTAGGGGGCGGGGGCCGACTAGTGTCATGTCGCCGCGCAATACGTTCAGCAGAGTCGGCAGCTCGTCGATGCTGGTACGTCGCAGAAACTTGCCCAGTCGGGTAAGGCGGGCACCGTCATGCTCTGGGCCTTCTTCTCCGGGGCGCGGGTCCCTCATCGTACGGAACTTGAACAGCTGGAACGGCGCGCCACCTTTTCCGGGACGCGTCTGCCGAAATAGAACGGGGCCGCCCATGGTCAAGCGGATGCCTACCGCCGCGCCGGCGAGGATTGGTGCGATGGCGAGCAAGCCTGCACCCGAGGCAGCGACGTCGACTGCGCGCTTGACGAGCTCGTAGCCTTTATCGCGTGGCTGTGTCAGCTCGGAAAAGAACGCCGCCCATCGTTTCGCCAAGATCGGCATGTCGTAGTTGTCGCGCAGCGCTTGTCGCGCGCTCTGGCGTACCTTCTTCAAATGCTCGGGTTGTTCGAGCCATGCGACGATTGTATCCACGAGCTCGTCGGCGCGTCCCGGGGGGATGACGGCACCGCACTCATGTTGCTGCACGATGTCCGCCAGGTCAGAATCGGCGGGGGCGACTGCGATGATGCCGCTGCCAGCGGCCATCGCGCTAAACGTCTTGCTCGGGATCGACGTTCGCAATGCGCTCGGCTTCAAGCTGATGAGAGACATGTGGCTGCGCTGCAGCAAACGAGCCCAGTCGCCGTCTGCGAGGGGGTCCTCGAACCGAACCTGGTCGGCTGGCAGACCTGCCCACGCCTCGCGCAGCCGCTCGATCCCTGGGCCGGAGCCCGCAATCACGACGCCGAGCTTGTGGCCGGTGGCGCGGGTGAGTAACGCTGGGATCGCCGCGGCGATGGTCTCCCAATCGTGCACATGACCCAGGTTGCCCACGTAGGACAGCACGATTCGGTCTTCACACCATCGCTCGAGATCTGTCCGAGGGGCGCTGGTGATATTCGTCAGCTCTTCGGCGCTGGCTCCGGTCTGAATCACCGTCCACGCACGAGGCTCGCCGTAGGTTGCGCGCACGTACTGGGCCATCTTGTCGCCGATGAAAACAACCCCGTCGGCGTTGCGTAACCAGTATCTGTTCATTGCACGCGCGATGGGCGCGATGAACGACCGGCTGCGCATGCCGCTGGCCTCGAAGGCATCTGGGTACAGGTCGTAGACCAGGGCGACGACGCGGCGGCCATGAAGCGCGCGGGTTGCGGTCAACACCAGAGGCAGGAAGAACGGGTTCGTGGTGGCAACGGCTTCAGTGCCGGGCGCGGTCTTCGCCACCTGGCTTATCGCACGCAGGGGGAATCGCATCATGGCGGAGAAGCGAGCCCGTAGCCGGCCTCCTCGGCCAGACGCCATCAGGCTCCGCCACCGCTCTGGCGACAGTTCCTCGGCCACTTCTGCATCGCAGCTCTGACCCCTCAGTTCGTCAGCGAGCCGGGCCATCGGTCCACCGCCGACGCAGGACAGGATCACCAGCTTCGTGGTCAACGCTGGTACCTCGTTGCCAGGTCCTTCACACGCTTGAATCCCGTGCGTACGTTGCGCGGCAGATGGCGCAGTCCCAACTTCTCCGGCTCGGTGTCGAGGACCGATGCGGTGAATCCGGTCAGCGAGTCGTAGAGCAATCCGTGGAACACCATCATCCCGGGACGAGTGAACTTCTTCTCGTTAGGTTCGAACACATCCACGCGGCGCACCCAGCGGCCGACAAGTTCTCGCTTCCATCGCGCTGGTGCCAGGGCGTCGAGAACCTCGCTGGGAATCTCGGAGCCCAGCAGGGCCTGAGCCAGTGACAACGAGAAGTAGACCGGCGTTCGAATGCGCAGTCTGGTCGCGTGGTCGATTACCTGGGTCCAGTCTGGAGTCGCGAATGCATTGAGCCTGTCCACGTCGGTATGAAGCCGAAGGCCGGGCGCGCGGACGTACGAATGCTTCGCCGTGTGCAGGCCGACCTGAATCATGTTGTCGGCGGGGCCCAGCAGTCTCACCGAACTTCCGGGAATCTCCACGGACCTGGCGAGCAAGTCCGAACTCTGCGGCTCTTGATCCGGCCGGATCCACCTACCGGCAACGGCACGCCATTGAAGCTCGAGCCAAACGTCTTCGCCACCTACGCTGCGAATGTACTCGGTGCCGCCGCTTTCAAGTCCATCTTCGAGGGTTCCTTCCTCGACCAGGGCCGCCCTCGTGGCGATCTTGAAACCCAGTTCCTCGACCAATCGATGGGCTTCGCGAAACCGATCCCGTTCGATGAGTGTGTCGATGTCACCCATGGGGCAGCACGCCGGGCACGAAAAGATGCCTCGGGCGATTCCAGCGTTCTTAAGCGCCACGAGAGGAATGCCAACTTCGGCGAGGCGATCGGCGACCAGGTCCATCTGATCCATCAGGACGCGCATTCGGGCGGCGGACGCCTCGTGAATCGCGGTGGCGCGCTGATGTGTTGCCCCCGTAACGCCCATGTCGAGAAGTGCGTGCGCGACGATGGGCCCGACCCTGTTTCGCTCGGCGAAGTCTAGCCAGTCTTCGTGGTCCGGATGCTCGCTTGCCGTTGCGAGCTGTTCCCGACGCGCGACCGACATCGCCAGCAGCGTGTGAGTTCTGAGAAGCCGGTCGCGTTGGCCGCGGTCACCGAGCACGCTTTGCAGGTCGAGCGTCACCATTGAATCCTACCCCAGAGCAGGGGAGAGTGCGCTACTCAGCGACATGTTCAGGGGCCCGAGACCGGCGCCACCAGATAACATACAGCAACAGCATCACCATGGTTTCCGTCCACGGTGACTGGTCTTCGCCACCAGCCGTATCGCAGCAGCCGCCGGTCGGGCTGGTTGGCGCGGCGGTCTTGATCACGGTGACGCCATCTGACGGCATGTCCGGCGATGTCCCGAGAGCAGATATAGCTCTTACCGAAACCACGTATCGAACTCCGCTTTCGAGGTCGAGTTCTTCCAGTACCGCATTGGTGACGTCGCCCACGGGCGCGAACCCGTCGGTCACCGGCGTGCCATCGTTGCGGAACACCGCGACCTCGTATCCAGTTGCTCCGGGAACTTCTTGCCACGAAGCGTAGAGCGTGTCGTAGGTCAGCAGTTCGTCGATGTCATCGTCGCTTTCGCCGTCCGTGTCGTGGACCCAGTTGGGCGCGTCTCCTGTGTAGCTGTCGATGCCGATCAGCGTACCGTCCGCTGCAGACGCGACGAGCTCTAGCTCTCCGTCTCCGTCCCAGTCCGCTGGAACGATCTCGCCAATCGGGGCTTTCGCGTCGAGGGACCAGTGCAACGTACCGTCCGCGGCCGACACCGCGTAGATCCAACCGTCGCTCGAGCCGACCAGGAACGCTGGGTCGCCGTTGCCCGTGAGGTCATCGATGGCGGTGACGTTCGATAGCGACGGTGGCGACTCCGGAAGTTCGGTTACGACTTCGCCGCCCACGAGCAACACGTCGGTGACGATGTTGCCAGTTGCTAGATCGAAGATTTGTAAGTTGGGGGTGGCGCTGTTCGTGGCGCCATACGTGGGCGTGCCGTTCATGGGTAGTAGCGCCCCAAAGCGCACGCCCGAGCTATTAGCGTGTGGTACCGACCACAGGGTTTCACCGATCGTGTTGGCCAGGCTCAGGCTGAAGCGTCCATGAACGAGCAACAGCGGCGGGTCACCGGTGCCGGGGACCGCCACGGTCATGGTCGAGGATTCCACGCTGCTGGTTCCCAACACAGCGCCGTCGCTTATGTCGTAGCGCCAGACTTCATCCAGCGGTCCGCTCAGTGGTGTCGGCTGGCCATTGAACGTCGCCATCGACATTCGCTTCCAGCCCGAATTGTTGAGTTGCAGATCCGGCTGGAACAAAGAGAGTTCGCCGGTGCTTGTGGACAGACCGGTCAGATCGTACGCACCTCGGTTCGTATCGCGACGGTGGAACCACACCTGCTTGTCCCCGCTAACGTCCACCAACAGCGGGTCGAGGTGGAGAATGACGCCATCTTCGATAGAAAGGGTTCCGTCCACGCGCCAGGCCGTTTGCCCATCGTCTGTGCCGACGGCGCGTACTCCTCGGAGCGGATCAAACAGCACAGCGTACCCCGCGTCGTCATCGATCACCGCGCGCACCGCGTTGAACGCTGTCCATAGCTCGACCACGCCTCCGCCCACCGATGCATTGCGCGACGGGTCGAGGAACAATGCGCGGCCGCCACCAGCGAACGCGAGCACGCGCTCAGAGTTTTCTGCCCGCGCCACCAGAGGGAACGGCGGTACGTCGCGACCGGAGAACATCGAGCCGAACAAGATCCCGCGGAAGCCAACGTCGTCACCCGATGGCACGAGTTCACGCAGCTGACCGTCCAACGGGATGACTACACCGGATGTCAGCGCGACGGCCAGGGCTCCGGTGCCGCTGCGAATCTGCGCCTGAGATGCGATGAAGTCGTCGCCTGCGTCGAAGCTGCCGATCACGGGCAACGTCGATTGGTTGAGATCAATGGTGTCCACCGCGACCGTGCGATCCGATACGTCGACGCTTCGGCGTAGCACCAGTCCACCTCCGGCGACGCCACCGGCCCCGACGCGGCAAGGCAGCATCCGCTCCCGTTGGCTGAGTGTCTTCGGTTGTGCGCGGCAGAATGCGATGGACTGATCGGCCAGGGTCGCACGCAGGGATATTCCGGTGGTTCGGTCAAACTCGTAGGCCTTGAGCGGTTCATCCTGGTCGTGGGTAAACACCAGGCCGTTGAGCGCGGGCGTTGGCGCGGTGACCGCTTCGAACCGTTCGCCGGCGATGGTCGTCAACAGCGCGCCGGTCGCGGCATCTCGAAATTGGGTCTCCCACGATGTGCTGGTGTGGCTGTACACGCCGAACACGACTTCGTATTGGCCGTCTCCGTCGATATCGACTACCGAGTCATCGGCGAACGAGATGCGATCGTTGGCCGCATCGACTACTTCGTGCCGCCAGCGAATCACGAGGGCGGCATCGATATCGCTCCAGCCGAACAGGGTGACGTGTCGGCTGTTGTTCGGTGCCGCCCAAGCTTCGTTGGAGTACGCCATGATCTCCAGGGTCCCGTCACCATCTACGTCAACCGGGCGCAACCTCGCGCGGCCGAACGGCATGGGGCCGAAGTCGGCGGAGGTGCTCTCGAGGTTGCCTGTGGCCGCGTCGTAGACGTACAGGAAGTTCCTGCCCTCGGCGACGATCTCCAGCCCGGGCGTTCCATCGAACTCGCCGATGACATCGTTGATGCCGGCGATGTAATCGCGCTCTATGTCGCGGGTGTACATGAGCTCACCGGACGCCAGGCCGTTCGGGAAGCGGAATGCGCTGAAGCGCTGGTTCGTGCCAAAGCGCGAGCCCGGCGTAACGTAGAGATCGAGGATGCCGTCGCCGTCGAGGTCGACGACCCGAAGTCCGGAAGACACCGGGCCGGTGACGTCGTTGGTAGACCACAATAGGTCTCCCGATGGAGAGAAGCCCGCGACGAATGGCCCTGCCAGGTTCCCGCGAGCGAATACAGCGTCGATCGTTCCGTCCTGATCCAGGTCTGCCTCGAGTACGATGGCGTCAACGCCGACCAGCCCGCTGCGCCAACTGCGTGCGTCGTCCCAGCGTTTCGCGTCGACCCGCCCGCCAGCGGCCAGCAGTGCTTGCGCAGGGTCAGAACCGGGTCGTGTGCGAACCCATAGCGCCATGCTGTTCATATTTCCGCCGAGGGAGTGTCGCCACGTGACCTGGGCTCGCTCCATCCTGGCGGAGCCAAGACGATGGCCATCTCGTTCCGCGCCACCGCGTGAGTTCGACCAACCCTCGCCGTGAGTTAGTGCCTGCGCCCCGACGAGGACGATCGCAACGGTGGCCGCGTACCAGGGCCACCGACGTGTGATGCTGTTGCGCACTGGATCCTTTGAGTTTACCCGACCCATCTTGCAGGCTCCAGGCAAACGTCTCCCGGTGTGCTGCGAGTTGCAATCCCGTCTCTCGGTCCAGTATTGTGCCAGGCACTCGTATGTGCGCATCACCACTATGGAGGCTCCGCCGCCTCGGCCGTTCAAAGCTGGCTCATCGTGCCGCGACAGCAATGATGCAGGTGGTTTTCCCACACGACCGCGTTGGCAAGATCTGGCGGGGGCCACTCCGCGGCTGGAAGTGGTACCGACATCGTGATCATCAGTTCTGGATGCCGATGGGCGTCTATGAAGAAGAGACGTGTCGGTGGATCGAGTCAAACCTGGGCGAGGGCGGTGTGTTCTTCGACATTGGCGGAAACGCCGGATACTTCACGCTCCTAGGCTCGAAACTCGTCGGTGATACCGGGCGGGTCATCGTGTTCGAGCCAGTGCCGCTGAACATCGACGTGCTCACTCGTCAAATCTCGCTCAATGACCGGCGCAACGTCACGCTAGAACCGTTGGCGATCGCTGACCGTGTCGGGACGCTGAGTTTCGACGTCGAATGGCGCAATGCGAACTCGCACATGAGTGATGTCACGATCACTCACGCGAAGAGTGAACCGACCGACGTGCTCGAGGTTGGATGCACGACCCTGGACCAGTGGGTTGCCGACAACGATCTCCGGCCGGACGTACTCAAGATCGACGTCGAGGGTGCTGAAGTGCACGTGCTCGAAGGCGCGAAGGAAACCCTTAGAACGTGCAAGCCGCGCATTGTGCTGTCGACGCACACTGCGGAACTGCTCGACACCTGTCTGTCCATGCTGCGGGACGCGAACTACCACGTGGTACGGCTACCGGGATTCGAGCACGAGCTGCTTGGTTATCCCCGCGCCGATTGATCGTACTGCTGGTCAGCCGGCCGGGGGCGTGATCGTCGCGGCCAATGTATCCAGGTTGGTCACGTTAAAGTGGATCCGACCCACGCCACCGCCACCACCGCCGCCGCCGCCGCCGGGTGTATCAGTGCTCGTCGCCTCCAGGCCCGGGCCCGCGGGTGTCGTGCTTACGCCACCGGCACCACCGTCTCCGCCGAAGCCGCCTCCGATACCCCCGAGCGCCGGAAGCAACGTAATGGTGCCGTTGTTGCCATTGTTCCCGGCGAACATTCCGCCGGAGTAGCTGCCTTCTCCTCCACCACCGCCGTTGGCGCTCAGATACCCGGAGACGGTAACGTCCGACGACTCGATCAGGATCGCACCGCCCGAGCCGCCGCCGCCTCCACCCGTCCGAATGCCATCGGCGCCTGCTCCGGCGCCTCCGCGCGCGACGACGCCGCCAGTGATGGTGATTGTGCCGTCAGCAACGAGTTGCACCGCGCCACCGCCACCGCCAGCCAACGCCCCTGAGTTGCCGCCGCTGCCGCCGCTGCAGCCACCGCGCAACGGAATAAGTGTGGCGTTGCCCTCGGACGTGCCAGCAAGGGCGACCGAGCCCGCTGTGTTCTCGCCCGCGGCTCCCGTGCCCCCGACCGCGCCATAGCCACCGCCACCGCCACCGGCGCCCGTGTTATCGGCGATGCCTCCGTCTTCTCCGGTGCCGGTCGTACAAAACGAAGCCAGGCCGCCACCGGGACCTTGTATCTGCAGGTTCGCGCCGGCGTAGACCTGGCCCGCCACGGTGATATCTCCCGAGGTGACGATGGCCACTGGCCTGCTGCCGCGTATTGACAGCGTTGCGCCGATCTGGACATTCACTGAATCGAACAGCAACACAACCAGTTGAGGTCCGCCGCTCTGGTTTTGAATCAACGCGTCGACGGGTTGCGGCGGGTTGGTTGGATCTTCGAGGGTGACATCGTCGGTGTTGATCAGCCACCTGCCCGGTGTTGCCGTGAGCGTGCCATTCGACGCGGCGAGACCACACTTGTCGAAGTTAGATGGGTCGATCACGATGGGCGGGGCGCCACTGCAGCTCGCGTCCGGTACGGGACCGTCCGGCGGAGGTACGTTCGCGTCGGGATCCGTGGCAGACGCATCGTTGACTCTTGCGTCGGGTAGGGTGACCAGTGCGTCCGATATCGGTCCATCCGGTGTTGCTCCGGTGGCGTCGGCGCTGATGCCGCCTTCGTTGAACGAACACCCCACGAACAGCGCGATACTCCCTGCAATAAGCCAGTACTTCATAATCACCCCAAGCGGTGATCATACATCACCGTCAAGGCGCGGCGTTGTGGTTCTGTCTGTTTCGAGGCTCGAACTGCGTAAACAAGACTGATTTGCAAGCGGCCCTACGCCATTGAGCGCGGGTGATTGTCGTCACACTTGCAGTCCGGTCACTCTGGCTCGGCACCATTTCGCTTCTGCCACACGGCCTTTGCAACAAAGAACAAGATGACCGCGCCGACCAGGATCCACATGACCAGGCTGAACCGGCTCATGAACGCCTTCAGGGATTCGAAGTTCAAACCGACGGCGCTGCCGATGCCGATGAGTGCGAGATTGAACAGCGCGGCGGAGACGAAGCTGTAGAACAGCACGGCTCTTGTCCGCATCCCGGCCATGCCGGCGGCGACGAAGAACAGAGCGCGTACGCCGGGGATGAACCGGCTGATGACCAGGTAGATCGCGCCGTGGTTTTCGAACTTCCGCACGAGCTTGTCGATGGTCTTGCGCCGCTTGCTGGGCTGGTCCGGGTTTCGTTCCGCGCGTCGCTGCAAGCGCAGGCCGACGTAGAAGTCGACCATGGATCCGCCCACGGAGCCGAGCATGACCGCTGAGAACACCGCGATGAAGCTCCAGTTGTAGGCGGTTATGAGAATCGCGCCGAATAGCGTTATCGTGTCGCCGGGGAACGGCGGAAAAATGTACTCGATGAACGCAGACAGGCAGAGTACCAGGAGCCCCAGCGGGTTGTTCTCCTGAGAAACGAACTGGACGATGGAATCTGTTAGCCAATCCACAGCTGTGTTACCGCCCCGCCTTCGTGAGGGAGACACGGTAGCTGTGGTTGCGCCGGCCGGTCCAGTGCGCGCCGAGCGTTTGCGTCCGGGGCTCGAGCTGTTGGCCGAACGCTTCGATGTTCGTTGCGACGACGGGGTCTACTCGGCGACCGGGTTCCTGGCGGGCGACGACGATCGCCGGGCGGCAGAGCTCAACGCTGCGTTTCGCGATAAAGACGTGCGAGCCATCGTGCTCGCCCGCGGCGGTTACGGCATCACGCGCATCCTGGATCGCCTCGACGCGGCTGCCTTGCGCAGCGATCCGAAACCGATCGTCGGCTTCTCGGACGCAACGGCCCTGCTGTCGTGGGCCCACCGTCACGCAGGCGTGCGCGGCATACACGGACCGGTCGTGGAGCAGCTCGGCCGATTGCCGGCGTCGGATGTGCAGTGGTTCGTGCATATGATCACAACCACCGCTCCCGCCGGCATCATTCCCGCCGACCTGCAGGCGATAGGGGCAAGTCCCGGCAAACCGCTCGAGGGCGTGCTGCTTGGCGGCAACCTTTGCCTGCTTTCTCATCTTGCGGGCACTTCGTCGATGACCCACGGCGGCCAGGTCTTGCTGATCGAAGATATCGGCGAGCGTCCGTACGCCATCGACCGTTACCTCACTCATTTGCGCAACGCCGGGGTGCTCGAAGGTGTCCAGGCTGTGGTTTGTGGGGATTTCACCAACTGCGCCGAGACCACCAACACCCAGGATCCGGATGTGTGGGCAGTCATCGACGAACGCCTACGCGCATTCGACCTGGTTGGGGTGCGCGGGCTGCCCGTGGGGCACGGAGAGCGGAATCTGGCGTTGCCTTACGCGAGTCGATGCTCCCTGGACGCATCAGCCGGCACCATCGAATTGCTCGAGCCCGCGGTCGGCTGATTTTCCAGACCTGGCAAAGTGCGGCACGCAGGGTGCCTGCGTCTCTAATGGACGATGGGCTCGTCTTCGCCGGTGCCGACATCAATTTCGCCGTAGCGTTCCTCGAACCGGTCGATATTGTTCTGCAACGCCTTGAGGAGGCGCTTGGTGTGGCGGGGCGAGGAGATGATCCGGGCACGCACTTTGGCGCGTGCGTTCGCCGGCTGCATAAACGCAAAGTCGAGCAGGAACTCGTTTTCTGTATGGTTGATGAGTACCAGGTTCGAGTATTTTCCCTGGGCCATCTCTTCATCCATTTGCAGGTGAATTTTCGGCCGTTTCTTAGGGTCATCCGCCATGTGCGGAGCTTATCACCAAGGCGAGCGTAAGCAGTGATGGCGGCAGGCGTTGTCTGCTCCGAGTAGGGAAACTGGCGGTTCTTGGGACAACCGCGCTGACAACAACTTTCAGTACAGATCGAATTGGAGCGAGGTGCGTGTATGGCCACTATGACGGGCGCGAAAACAGTGACTTGGGGGACGATTCTCGCTGCGGCTCTAGTGGTTGGATCTATCCAAACCGCCGAGGCCGATAGCTACTACAACCGCTATCGGGCGAAGAAGAGGTCCGAGAAGTTCGAGTTCGATCAGCCGCGGTTGAATCTGGGCTTTGGCATGCTGGTCGGCGGCTTCTCCGTGGGCCCGGTCAGCGGTTCCGGCGTAGGCGTGCACCTGGATGTCGGTCGCCAGATGGGCCCGCTGTACTTGTTCGGCGAGTACAACCTGCTGTCCATCGGTGAGTCCGGCGTCAATGAGGACGATCCCATTCGCGGCATGCTCAACCGCTTCGGCGTCAATGCTCGCTACCATTTCGTTGAGTTCGCCGACCGGCGCAATAAGTTGCAAGGCGCGTTCTGGGTCGAAGCAGGCCTGGGCCATCAGCAGGTCAACTGGGCGAAGGGTGGCGTGCTCCGTCGCGAAGATGTCAGCTTCGGCTTCGGCGCCCAGTTCAACGTGCGCATTGGAAGCCGCTACAAGCGCGACCCGAAAGTGTTCGGCTTTTACTACGCATTCAAAGCGACCATCGCCCGGGCACCGGGAGCCGACAAGCAGCTACCCCCGGCGTGCGGCGGCCCCTGCGACATGCCAACCCCACCATCGCCGAACGACTTCGGTCTGTTCTTCAACTTCGGTTTGATGTGGGGCCGTTAGCGATCAGCTAAGTCCGCACCTCATACTCAGTTACTCAGCAACGCCGGGCAGTGCTTTCGCTCGGCGTTGTTTTCGTCGACCAGGTGCAGCCCGGTGCACGCGCGCTTCACCCACTTGCGCAGGTCGTCGGTCAGCTTGCCGCCAAAGTCGGTGCGTGCGGTCTTGATGGCACCGGCAAAGGCGACGCTGGCGGAGCGGTCGAAGCCGCGGCCCAGTGCGCTCAGTTGGCTGAGGAACATCGCCTTCTCGGCGGTGGAGGTCATGTCTTTCGGCGTGCGCACGGCGCGTAGCTTGTCGGCGAATTTTCCGTTCAACTCGCCGAGCCTTGCCCTGGCGCCGACTGCTGCGCGAGCATCTCCGTAGTTCGGCACTTCGTTGTACAGGTTGCGGGTCGTTTGGTAGACGCCGCGGCCCGAGCGGATTTTCGACAACAAACGCTCGTGGGTTGGCCCGGCAAAGGCGAGTCCATCGAACACCGCGTGCTCGCACTCGGCGTGGCTGAACACGGCGCTGGCCGCGCGAGATCGCGCCGCCTGGGTTCCCACTTCCAGGGCGACCTCTCGGGCCTTCTTGGCTGCCTTCCACTGTTCGGGGCATGCGGTCGACGCCTCCGGGGAATTGACCGGCGTATGTTTAGGCGCTGGCGCCGTTTGTTTGGAGCCGCAAGCCGCTAGAAACATAGCGACGCAGCTAATTGCCCAGATTCGCATCTGCCGATAACCATAGCTCAACCTGCGCCAAGAAAAACAAAAGTCGATCGCCAGGCGTTAGAGTCCACGGGTGCGCGTCATTGGACTAGATGTTGGGATGAAGACCATCGGGGTCGCCATTTCCGACGAGTTGCGAATGTCCGGGCATCCCGTCGAGACAATTGCGCGCGCCGGGACGGCCAAGGACGTGGCTCGAGTATGTGAGCTGGTCGACACCAACGAGATCGGTGAGGTGGTCGTTGGCTTGCCGCTGGAGCTCTCCGGCGAGGCGGGCGGTCGCGCCATGCGTGTGCGTGTGTTCACGGCGGCCCTTCGCGCGGCTCTCGACGACGCGATCCCCATCCACGAATGGGACGAGCGATTCTCAACAGTTGCCGTAGAGCGCACTCTGATTCAAGGCAACGTTTCTCGGGCGAAACGCAAGCTCGTGGTAGATAAACAGGCCGCTGCATACATCCTGCAGGGATGGCTCGACGCCCAGTCATGACCCAAGCGAAACCAGCCAAACGCGCCACGGCTAGCAAGACGCCGAAGGCTCAGGCCAAGAAGAAGGCCAAGCCGAACAAGAAGAAGGCGCGCAAGAAGCCGAGGAAGGGCTCGTTCTTCATCGCGCTGGCGCTGGTGGTGACGACCCTCGGTCTCGCTGCCGGGATCTCGATTTGCGTGGTCAAGCGAGCCCTGGACTACCCCAATCGTGCCCACAAAGGTGAGGGCGTCGAGGTGGTCGTCGAGATCAAGCGCGGCATGACCTTTCCGGAGATGGCTAAGCTGCTCCACGAAAAGAACGTCATCGACAAGCCCACGTGGTTTCGCTTGTACGCGACCCATCGCGGGGTTTCTCGCAAGGTGCGCCCGGGTAAGTACAAGTTGAAGGACAACTGGACGCCCAAGCAGGTGCTCAGTGAGCTGCTCAAGGGAGTCAAACGCTCGTTGGCGCGGGTCACCCTCAAGGAGGGGTGGAACATGATCGACATGTTCCGCGCGTTGGCTGAAGCCAACGTAGCCGATGCCACTGAACTCGAGGCGCTGGCGCGGGACCCGGCGTTCCTCAAGGAACACGGCATCACAGCGAAGACAGCTGAGGGTTATCTGTTTCCCGAGACCTATCGGTTCGCGGTTCCTTCCAAGCCGAGGAAGGTTCTCGGCGTGTTGATTCGCCAGTTCAAGCTCGAGTGGAACCGCATCAAGCGTCGCCAGGCGCGCGCGCTACGCAAGCTGCGCCGCAAGCTCGAGTGGACGGATCATCAGGTGCTGATCATGGCGTCGATCGTGGAGAAGGAAGCCATTCTCGCTCACGAGCGCAGAACGATCGCGCAGGTGTTCATCAATCGTTTGGCGAGCAAGAAGTTCAAGCCTCATCTGCTGCAGACCGACCCGACCATTCGTTACGGCTGTATGGTGCCGTCGCAGAAATCGGCCGCATGTCGCGAGTGGTTCGATCGCCGTTACCCCAAGGATCACAAGAACCCGAAGCTCGCGGGCAAGCGTATCCTCGGTCACCTGACCCGAGCGACCTTGCGCGACAAGGACAACCCCTACAACACGTACAAGCACGAAGGGCTTCCGCCGGGGCCGATCGCAAGCCCGGGTCGCCATGCGCTGGAGGCGACGCTGCGTCCGGATGGGTCGAAGCATCTGTATTTCGTCGCGCGTAAAGACAAGACAAAGCGCCACTGGTTCTCTCGTAGCCGACGCCAGCACGAGCGTAGGGTCAAGCAGATGCTCGCGAACATTAAGAAGTACGGCAAGCAGTAGCTGGCGTTAGTCGACTCTCGTCCGAAAAGCGGCCGCAATTCCCGAGAGATCCCCGTAAAGCTCCGTACCTGCTCGCTTTAAAGGCGGTCACCAGCATGCTACGGTCTCCTTTAGCACCGTTCCGCCAGTCCAAAAAAAACGCACAGGGGGATTAAATGAGCTTAGTCGGCAAAATCGCCGCAATGCAGGACCTCAAAGAGTACGAGGAGCTCCACTGGGAGGGAAGCTTCGACGACTACCTCGAACTGGTCCGCAAGTCGCCCCGGGTGACGCGCAACGCGTTCCAGCGTCTGTACGACATGGTGCTGTCCCACGGCGCCGAAGAGTACATCGACAACAAGAAGAAGCTGACCCGGTATAACTTCTTCAGCGACGAACACAACGGCGGCAAGGACGCCGTGTTCGGTCTCGACATCTCGCTGATGCGATTGATGAACGTGCTCAAGAGCGCGGCTCGGGGCTACGGCACCGAGCGTCGTGTCATTCTGTTGCACGGTCCGGTCGGATCGGCCAAGTCGACCATCGCTCGCCAGCTCAAGAAGGGCATCGAGGAGTACTCCCGAACGCCCGACGGGGCCCTCTATACTTACTACTGGAAACTCCCCGACGAGCTATCGGCATTGGCTGGTGGCAGTGAGGTGTTCCCCTGTCCCATGCACGATGAGCCACTGCGGCTGATTCCGCACGCGTGGCGACAGAAGATGATCGACAGCCTCGGCCTGGGCAACGACGAGTTCAAGGTGAAGGTCGTCGGCGGCGTCAATCCGGCGTGTCGCTACATCTACAGCCTGCTCATGGAGCACTACAAAGGTGACTTCGAGAAGGTCATGAGCCACGTCAGGGTCAAACGGCTGATTCTCAGCGAGCAGGATCGTGTCGGTATCGGTACGTTTCAGCCCAAAGACGAGAAGAACCAGGACTCGACGGAACTCACTGGTGACATCAACTACCGTAAGATCGCAGTGTTTGGTTCCGACTCGGATCCGCGCGCGTTCAACTTCGACGGCGAGTTCAACATCGCCAACCGCGGCATCATCGAGTTCGTCGAGATTCTCAAGCTCGACGTTGCGTTCCTCTACGACCTGTTGGGAGCGACCCAGGAGCACAAGGTCAAGCCCAAGAAGTTCGCTCAGACCGACATCGACGAAGTCATCATCGGTCACACCAACGAGGCCGAGTACAAGAAGCTCCTGAACAACGAGTTCATGGAGGCCCTCCGCGATCGTACGGTCAAAGTGGACGTTCCGTACATCACGCGGGTGACCGAAGAGGTCAAGATCTACACCAAGGACTACGAGTCCTCTCGCGTCGGCAAACACATGGCGCCGCACACGTTGCACGTCGCGTCGTTGTGGGGGGTGCTCACACGCCTCGAAGATCCGAAGAAGCAGAATCTTTCGTTGCTGCAAAAAGCCAAGCTGTACGATGGCAAGACCTTGCCCGGGTTTACCCAGGACAACATCAAAGAGCTTCGCAAAGAGACCAACCGCGAGGGCCTCGACGGGATCTCTCCTCGTTACATTCAGGACAAGATCTCCAACGCTCTAGTGTCGGACAAAGACGAAGGCTGCGTGAACCCGTTCATGGTGCTCAACGAGCTCGAGAACGGCCTGCGCCATCACTCGCTCATCTCCAATGATGACGAGCGCCAGCGCTATCGCGACCTGATGAGCATCGTCAAACAAGAGTACGAAGACATCGTCAAGAACGAGGTCCAGCGCGCCATCAGCGCCGACGAAGATGCGATTGCTAAGTTGTGCGGCAACTACATCGACAACGTGAAGGCGTACACGCAAAAAGAGAAGGTCAAGAACCCGTACACGGGCCAGGACGAAGATCCGGACGAGCGACTCATGCGCTCGATCGAGACCAAGATCGACATCCCCGAGAGTCGCAAAGACGATTTCCGCCGCGAGATCATGAACTACATCGGTGCGCTCGCAGTCGAGGGCCGTCAGTTCGACTACAAGACCAATGAACGCCTACACAAGGCGCTCGAGCTCAAGTTGTTCGAGGACCAGAAGGACTCGATCAAGCTCACGTCTCTGGTTTCTACGGTGGTCGATCGGGAGACTCAGGAAAAGATCGACGTGGTCAAGAACCGCATGATTCGCAATTACAACTACTGCGAAATCTGCGCAACCGACGTGCTGAACTTCGTCGCGTCGATCTTCGCCCGCGGCGACGTGAAGGAGTGAGCGGAACCTTATGGATCCGCGGGGCGTTGGGACTGTCTCTATCGAGTTGAACAACACAGCTGCACAGCTGCTCGCGCGGCTGTGCGTCGAACTGGAGACCGACGATGCGGTCGGCGTGCTTTCACGCGCGCTGGGCGTCCTGGACCTGTGCCAGCAAACCAAACGTCAGGGTGGTCGCCTGTGCTTCATCAATGAGCGCGGTGAGACAGCGGATGTGGTGTTCTAGATGAGTCAGAAAATCGATCTCGATCAGCGTCGGTTCCGTCAGATCATCCGCGGGAAGATCAAACAGAACCTGCGCAAGTACATCAGCCACGGCGAGATGATCGCGCGCAAGGGGCAGAAGACGGTCGCGATTCCCCTGCCCCAGGTGAACATTCCGCACTTTCGTCACGGTGGTAAGCAGCAGGGCGGAGTAGGCCAGGGCGATGGCGAGGAAGGCGATGCCATCGGCCAGGGCGAAGCGCAACCGGGCGCTGGCGAGGCGGGTGATCGTCCCGGCGAGCACATGGTCGAAGTCGATGTAACCCTGGACGAGCTGGCTGAGATTCTCGGCGAGGAACTGCAGTTGCCTCGCATTGAGCCCAAGGGAGCAGAGCGCATCATCGCTCACAAGGACCGCTACACCGGGATTCGCTCCACAGGTCCCGAGTCGCTCAAGCACTTTCGGCGTACGTACAAGCAAGCGCTCAAGCGGCAGATTTCGACCGGTACCTACGATCCGAACAACCCGATCATTGTGCCCATCCGGGACGATAAGCGCTATCGGTCATGGAAGACCGAGCCGCTGCCTCAGAGCAACGCCGTCATCATCTACATGATGGACGTGTCCGGCTCCATGGGCGACGAGCAGAAAGAAATCGTGCGCATCGAGTCTTTCTGGCTCGATACCTGGCTGCGCTCTCAATACGAAGGCATCGAGAGTCGATACATCATCCACGACGCCATGGCCAAGGAGGTCGATCGGGATACGTTCTTCAGCACCCGAGAGTCCGGCGGCACCATGATCTCATCGGCGTTCAAGCTGTGCGCCAAGCTGATCGAGGATGAGTACCCGCCCGAGGAGTGGAACATCTACCCGTTCCATTTCTCCGACGGCGACAACTGGTCGGTGGATGACACGGTGACCTGTGTCGAGCTCCTGCGCAATCGCATCCTGCCGGCAGTCAACCTGTTTTGCTACGGCCAGGTCGAGTCGCCCTATGGCTCCGGGCAGTTCATCAAAGATCTGCAGGAGCACTTCGGCGAAGAGCAGAAAGTCGTCACGTCCGAGATCAAGGGCAAGGAAGCCATCATGGATTCCATCAGAGACTTCTTAGGGAAGGGCAAGTAGGTGCTCAAGCGACTGCCCACATATCTGCTGGACATGCAGCAGGACATCGAGGGCCACGCCAAGGACTACGGCCTCGACTTCTTCCCGATCATCTACGAGGTGCTGGACTACAAGACCATGCACGAGGTCGCGGCCTACGGTGGCTTCCCGACCCGCTATCCCCATTGGCGTTTCGGCATGGACTACGAGCAGCTGTCAAAGGGCTACGAGTTCGGCATGCAGAAGATCTACGAGATGGTGATCAACACCAATCCCTCGTATGCCTATCTGCTCGAAGGAAACTCTCTGGTCGATCAAAAGACGGTGATGGCCCACGTGTGCGGTCACGTCGACTTCTTCAAGCACAACTACTTCTTCTCCAAGACCAACCGCAAGATGATCGACGGGATGGCCAACCATGCTTCCCTGGTTCGCCGTCACATGTCGCGTCAGGGCCAGAGCCCGGTCGAGGACTTCATCGACGTGTGTCTATCGCTGGAGAACCTCATCGACCCCATGTCGCCATTCATCGCGCGCGAGGCCAAACCGGTCGAAGCCAGCGACAAGGACGAGACGACGGAGATTCCACGTCTGCGTGCCAAGCAGTACATGGACAAGTACATCAACCCGCCGGAGTTCATCGAGGCCCAGCGTAAGAAACAAGAAGAAGAAGACGAGAAGAAACGCACTCGCTTCCCGGCGCAGCCTCAGCGCGACATTCTGAAGTTCTTGATCGACCACGCACCGCTCGAACGGTGGAAGCGTGACTGCCTGGAGATCATCCGCCGTGAGGCGTACTACTTTGCGCCTCAGGCCATGACCAAGATCATGAACGAAGGCTGGGCCACTTACTGGCACAGCAAGATCATGACCGAGAAGGCGGCGTCGGCCGCCGAGATCATCGACTACGCTGACGCCTGCGCTGGCATCCTGGCGACATCGCCGGGCCGAATGAACCCGTACAAGCTCGGCGTGGAGCTGTATCGCCACGTGGAGCAGCGCTGGAACAAGGGCCAGTTCGGGCGTGAATGGGATCAGTGCGATGAGATGAGCGCCAAGCGCGACTGGGACCGCAGGCTGGGGCTCGGCCGGGACAAGGTGTTCGAGGTTCGCAAGCTCTACAACGACGTCACGTTCATCGATGAGTTCTTTACGCTGGAGTTCTGCCTCGAGCAGAAGTTCTACACGTTCGGCTTCAACGAGCGCTCCGGGAACTGGGAGATCATGAGCCGCGAGTTCGCCAAGGTGAAGGAGCAGATGCTGCGTTCGCTCACCAACCGGGGCCAGCCGTTCATCTACGTGGAAGACGGCAACTTCGAGAATCGCGGCGAACTGCTGTTGCGCCACAGCCACGAGGGCGTCGATCTGGACATGGGCGAGGCCCGCGATACCCTGCAGAATCTGTATCGGGTGTGGACGCGCCCGGTGAGTCTCTTGACCAAAGTCGATAGCAAAGGGAAAATCTTACGGTTCGACGATGATGGTTTTTCCGATCGGTCAGCTACGATTGAGTAGTCATTAGAAACGATGAAGATTCTCGCCTGGGGTAATAGCGATACGGGTCGCAAACGCGACCACAACGAGGACAACTACCTCGTGGATTTCGGACTGAAGCTGTTCGGCGTCGCCGACGGCATGGGCGGCCATCAAGGTGGTGAAACTGCTAGCCGCATGGCCCTCGATGTGTTGCGCAGCCAGGTCGCGGCTGCCGGTGACTTCAGTGAGATTGAAAAGCGGCTGCGGGGAGAAGGCGAGGTGTCGGTGACGAAGACCCAGCCGATTCGCCTGGGTACTTTGACCGACGTCATCAACGACGACACGACCGATGATGGTGGTGCTGGTAAGCGGCGGGCTCCGTCTGGCTCCGACAGCACCCAACCGGCGTATACCGAGCCGTTTCACGCCGCTACGCTCGTGATGGAGCGCGCGGGGCAGCAAGCCGGCTTCGCCATCTTCGATGCGGCCCTCGAGGATCCGGATCTACGTGGCATGGGCACGACCCTGACGGCATTGCTCTATCATGCCGGGCGTATGCACCTGATACATGCGGGTGACAGCCGTGCGTTCCTGTTTCGCGACGGGCGTTTGCAGCAGCTTACAGAGGATCACTCGTGGATCTGGGAGCAGGTCAAGTCCGGTGCCATGACCGAAGAGGAAGCCAAGGAGTCGAAGTTTCGCCACATCATCACTCGCTCGGTCGGCTTCGAGCGCGACGTCGAGCTCGATGCGCACCGCGTCACCGTGGAAGCGGGCGATTGTTTTCTGATTTGCTCTGACGGCATGAGCAACTACGTGGAAAACAATGAACTCGAATATATCCTCGACAAGAATTGGTACCGCCGCGCACCGCAAGCGTTGATCGACCTGGCGAACGAGCGCGGCGGTGACGACAACATCACCGTTGTCGTCGTACAAGTTGCGAACGACGCTGACGCGTAGCGTCGGACGCGCGTTTATCGTGACCGCGTCGGCCGACTGCCGGTGAATTCCGCGCAAATTCGTCGCGACATCGTCGGTGCAACAACACCCGAAAAGTTTTTTCGTCGGTAGCGTCTTGAGATCACGTTCGCCGAAAAAACGACTCTTGTATGTTTGGACGTGCGCTGTATCATGGTCTTCGTTGGTTCGTTGTTGCGGACCAACGAACAGCTGATTCGAAACGTCTTTTAGGCTCTCTCCACAACACGGAGGTATTTGCAGGCATCTATTCGTTGCTAGCCAATCATGCCTACTACTGCTGAATCGTTTCCTCTGCCTGACCACTCGTAGTTGGCGGAACCCAACACCACGGGAAAGGCTTTCCGTTCCAGCGTGATGTGAGCGACCTGCTTTGCAGGAAACGCCTGATTCTCGTTGATGGAGACCCACCTTAGGTTCGAACCCAACAAGCAAGGTCCGCGTATCAACTCCACGAGTGGCCAGGCAGAGATTTTTTCGTGGGGCGTTGCTTCGGCAGCGCCCCTACCTGTTTTCGGGGTTCGCGCGGTTTCGGTTCGCGCGGTCAGGTGCACCAGCCGCTCTTCGGCGGAATCCTGATCGAGCAGCAAGTAAGCGCGCCGTCGGCTTTGTGAAACTCGGACAGCGCCAAGGAGACGACGGTCATGCCCCGGGCCTCGAGCATGTCGGCCGTGCGCGGTGCTGCGGCGGAGACGAGTACGCGGCCGCTCGCCAGGGCTAGGACGTTGCCTCCTGCGGGCTCCAAGGCTGCGACACAGTCGAGCCCGGCGTGGCGAAATGGCGCCAGCTCGAGGCCGACAGAGGCGTCGTAGAGCAACGTGCGGGAATCGGCGATGCTGGCCGCCGACTTGAGGTGGAGGCCCTTGGGTAGCGAGACGATCGTTGTTTCGATCTCCAGGCGCTCTGCGGCTCGCTGTATTAACTCAGCGCCCGCCTGATTGGTCCGGGTCGACAGGCCGACGAACAGTCGGTTGGCTACCCGAAGCACGTCGCCGCCATCCAGGGTCGCCGGCGCGGTCATGCGGTACAGCTCCATGTCGGCGGCCAAGGCGGATGCGACTGCCTCTGTTTCGCCTTGCCTGGATGGCGCGCCGGGCCGGGTGATCACCGCGTTGTGGCGATCGAGAACCACGGCGGTGTCTTCGATGAACACCGAGTCGGGGAACGCTGGGTCGGTTTCCAGTCGGCGTACGTCGAAGTCAAACGCTTCCAGCGCCGCGACGTAGAGTTCGTGCTGCTCGCGAGCGAGGGCGACGTCGATCGTTGTGTCGCGGTGTGGGCGCTCGCATTCGTCGAAACGATCCGAGACAGCGCCAACCCAGAGGTGGTCGATGAGCGGGCTCATGCCCGTATCATACCCCCGGAAGAAACAAGAAACCCGAGCCGCCTGTAGGTGAGCAGCTCGGGTTCGTGAAGAACGTGTGGTGGCTTAGTGTTTTGCGCTTAGCGTTTGAGGCCGGTGAAGCCTGTGGTGAACTTGATGCTCGCGCCCAGCACCAACGCCTCGATGGTGCCGTCGTCGTCCGGGTCGCCGGCCCACAGGCACGCGCCGGCGTAGCCGACAGTCACCACGCCGTTGTCCATCTCCACCGCGTTCCAGTCGCCGCCGTCGGATGTGCCAGTGTTGACCAGGTCAGCGTCGGCCAGACTCCAACCAGCGAGCACACAGTTGATGCCGTTGGTCGCAATGCCAGCGCCGAGGTAGAGGCGGAACGAGTCGCCGCTTTCGCCGATGACGCCGAACCGTTCCGTGTTGGTCACGGTAACTTCGCCGTCGCAAACATCTTCGCAGTCCACGTTGTCGGTTCCAGCGCCGCACTCACTTGGGTTGGCTGCGACCAGCTCGCCGCTGCAAGACTGGGTCGGCAGCGTCACGATCATGCGATGCTCGAAGGTGGTGTTGCGCTGCTCGGCGGTGACCGATGACGGCCAGGCTTCGCTCGGGCACAAGATGGCCGGGTTGTCGCAGTTCAGATCGAACGTGATCGGGTCACCGTTGTGGTTGATCGTGACCGTGCCTCCGGCTGCGCCGACTTCCGCGTCATAGACGCTGCCGCCGATGGTTATCTCCACGCCCAGGGTATCGTCGTAGTCGATGTCCCACGTGCCGGTGACGTCGGGTGCGGGTGATCTGGAATTAGACGCACAGCCGTCTCCCTTGGCTCCGCCCAGGAGCGGAAGTGACGCGATAAGGATGATGGGCAATGCGAGGCGAGTGTGGCGCTGTAATCTCTGTTTCATAGTTCCCCCCTAGAGCAACTCTGATGCCAGTCGTTAAACCTCCAAGATCATGGCACGAGCACGGTGTCGTCTGCTGTAGAAAGCGACGCAACGCTGTAGAGCCGCCTGTAGGGAAAGCCTACAGGTGGCAAACCCGGGCAGAGAAAGCCCGCTCAGCGGAAGCAGGGAGCCACTGTAGGCACAGCCCGTGGTCGACCGCGTCTCATAAAGAGAGGGTGCACTACTACTTCTTCGTCTTCGTCTTCGTCTTCGTCGCCGGCGCGGCCATGCCCTGGCACAGCGCATACACCTTCATCGGCGGTCTAGTTCGCATTACGGCGCCTGGCTTCTCGCACCGCCAGCCAGCGCCGACGGTTCCCGCAGCTGAATAGCCCACCGGCTCGCTGTTCAGGTTCTTGCCTCCGGCGCAGCTGCCACCGACGAGTTGCTCTGTTGCCAGGCAACGCACTTCGAGTGGTTCGCTCTCGGAAGTGTGCTCGCGGACGATCACTTGTCCGGGGCGTGCGGGCGGGAGCTGCTTGGGTTGCGGCGCGGCCTTTCGGATTGACGAAGCCTTCGGCGGTGCACGCAGCAGTTTCCGCTCAGCGCTCCTGTTCTTCGTCTTTGGAAAGGTCGGTGTCCGCTCTGCAGCGGGCTTATCGGCCGACTTTTCCGAGGACTCGCACCCAGACAGTGCAAAGAACCCGGCGACGGCGACGACGGATAGTGTGCAAGCTGCGCGTCTTGTCCCCATAGACAATTCTATCACGTCGTCCTGCGCGCACGTCGTGCGACAACGAAGCCGCGTACACGCTACGACGTCAAAGGACATCTGCGCAGGAACGACACAAGTGGTGTCAGAAAACGCGTTTTTGGGGGAGCGCGAGTAGGAAACTGCGCTTTACGAACGGGAGGAAAAACAGAGTAAGCGAACTAAGTGTTTCAGAAAGCACGCCTCGCTGGACCACCGCGCGAACTACAAAGATATGTGGTGGTCCAGGAGGTGCTTTTTGGGTTCGAGAACTTTTCGTTCTGTCGCCGATTGAAGCGTTTAAAACGTACTGCCAGTGCACGAACCAATAAGACGTTCGAGCAAACTTCCTACATAAGGAGGAAGTCGTGGGCGCGAACTGTTTTACGGCCGTTCGCGGCGGCGCGTGCCGTGGCCTGGCCGATGAGCCAGTGCACGTAGTTGTTGAGAGCGTCAGCGGCGTCTCCGCCCGTGTTGCAGCCATTCTCTTTGATGGCGGCTTTCACTTTGGAGCCGACGAGGAGCACCTCGAGGGACTTACCTTTTTTGCCTGACTTCTTTTTCGCTGCTGGTTTCTTTTTTGCTTTTGCCATTTTGAACCCTCCTAAAGGTCGCGAGACATGAGCGTTGTACATGTTGGGGCTGACAGCGAACAGCCGAAACGGCCCCTTTTTTGGCATCTCCGGGCGTTTTTGTTGAAGAGAGATCCCTTTTCTGGCCGATTTCGGCCTTTCCCAGAGGTTTTAGCGACGGCGCAGCCGCGCAAACGCCTTAATCAACTGGGGTAAAACGCGTCAGAAATGCGTCACCCGCCGGGAGCTTCTTTTCCAGATCTCGGGCCGAATCCAGGGGATTCCCGCCGAAATCGACCTCGAAGCGGAACGTGCCGGAGACGGTAACCACACCGTCATCATCGATGAGGATCGCGCGCGCTGTGTCGTCGCCTTTTGCGCCGTATTGACTCGACCACAAGTGCTTGCCGTCGGCGCTGAGTTTCAGCAGAAATATGTCCTTGTTGCCGGCGCTCTTGAACTTGCCGTTGCCAAAGTCGACCGTGCTTTCGAACCAGCCAGTGACCATGATCGTGCCGAACTTGTTCGTGCTGACACTCGCACCAACGTCTTTGTAGCGATTGCCGTAGGCGCGCGTCCACGCGACTTTGCCTTTGCTGTCGAGCTTGACGATGAAGATGTCACTGTTGCCCTTGCTCTTGAATGTCTCGCCGCCCACCGTCATCTTGTCTTTGAAGCCACCGGTCGCGATCACGCCGCCCGCTGGGTCGACAGCCAAGCCGACAAGAATCTCCTGAAACGCGCCGCCGACTGTCGTGGCCCACACGACCTTGCCGTTGCTATCGAACTTGATGACCGCGGCATCGGTCTGGCCCTTGATATCGAGCTTCTTGCCGTCCAGCTTCGTATTCCGGGTGAGGTCGGCGCCCAGATACACGTTGTCTTGAACGTCCACGGCGAGCGCGCGACCGACATCGTCGTGGAGCGCGCCCATAGACCGCGCCCACACCAGTTTGCCTTTGGGCGTGAGCTTGGTGATGAACACGTCGTTGTTGCCGACGCTGCGCAGTTTGCCGGCGCCGAAGTCGATGAACTGTTGGAATGTGCCCGTGACCAGGATATTGCCGGCGCTGTCTACGGCCAGTCCGTTGGCAACCTCGTTGCCGTCGGCGCCGAAGTCCGTGGCCCATTGCAGTTTGCCTTCGTCGTCGAACTTGGCGACGAAGATATTATCGGCCTCGTGCTCGGCGTCGAGCAGTTTGCTGCCGATGCGCAATTGGTTGGAGAACAGGCCGACGACGATCACGTTGTCGTCCTTGTCCACGGCAACCGCCGAGGCGTCTTCCTCGCCTTTGTTGCCGATGCTCTTGACCCACTTGAGCGCGCCTTCAGAGTCGTACTTGGTGAGGAAAACGTTGACCTGCTTGCCACTGTCGAGGGGCTTCTTGTTGCCGAAGTCGACCTTGCCGCTGAACAGACCGACCATGTAGATGTTGCCTCTGCTGTCGGTTGCGATGCCGCGCGCATTGTCGCGACGCTTGTCGCCGAACCGAAGCGACCACGAGTGCTTCAGCGCGTGCTTGCCAGTCTGCACCGCCAGCTTCTTTAGTGGTGGTTTCTTTACCGGCGCTGTCTTCTTGTTCGTGCCGTCCGGCTTTGCGCGAACGATGCCACCACCGCTGGCCGGATTCTTGGTCTTCTTGACCTTCTTGTCCTTGTCCGTCTTATCCTTGTCGTCCTTCTTCGAGCATGCTGCGCCGGCGACGGCGAATGCTGAGACGAAGACGAGGGATAGGAAGACGAGTGCGAAACGTGGAAGCCGTGAGCCAATCATCGCTTGGACAATGGCATACCGGCGGAGGGCGGGCAACGGCGCATGGTGGCTAGGCATCACTACGTAGTGACACCGCTAAGCGACTGTAGTTCCCAGTAACGTCGATAAAGCTCACTGCGTTCGCGCAACTCGTCGTGGCTTCCCGTGTCCAAGATCTTGCCGTGGTCCAGAATCACCACCTGCTTTGCTCGGCGGGCCGTGGCCAGACGATGCGCAATGACCAGGGTAGTACACCGAGATGCCAGGTTTTCGAGGGCCCCTGTCACCACAGCCTCGGAGTCGGCGTCCAGTGCACTGGTCGCCTCGTCGAGCAACAACAAAGTTGGTTGCTTCAGAAACGCTCGCGCGATGGCGATGCGTTGGCGCTGACCTGCCGACAATTTTACGCCGCGTTCGCCGACTAACTGGTCGTAGCCGTCGGCCATGGCTTCGATAAACTCTGCCGCACCGGCGTCGGCGGCCGCCTGGGCGATCTCGACATCGCTTGCGTCTGGTTTGCCGTAACGAATGTTGTCGGCGATGGTGCCCGAGAACAACACGATCTCCTGGGGGACCACGGCGATGGCGTCGCGCAGAGAGCGCACAGTGAGCGAACGGATATCGTTGCCGTCGAATCGAATGCTGCCCGCTTGCGGATCATAGAAGCGCAGCAGCAGGGCGAACAGGGTGCTCTTGCCCGCGCCGCTGGGACCGACGAACGCAACCATGTCACCAGCGGCGACGTCCACGGATACATCGCTTATCGCTGGGGCGTCGGTGCCCGCGTATTTGAACGTGACCGCGTCGATGGCTAGCTCGCCGCGGGGGTTGCTCAACTCTTTGGCGTCTTCGGCATCGCCCACACTCGGTTCGGTATCGAGAATCTCGAACACGCGAGCACTGACGCCACGTAGCTCCTTGAACCCAGCGTAGAGTCGTCCCAGCGAACCAACCGAGCCGGCGATGGCAAACATATAGAGGAGGAACGCTGTCATCTCGCCGGGGGTGATCGAGTTCTGGGCGACCTCTCGCGCGCCGAACCAGAGCACGACGGCGAACGCAGCGAACGCGGCGAAGTTCATCAGCCCGTAGAACGCGCCGACCAGGTGGGCGTTGCGCAGTTGAGTGCCGAGTAGTTTGTCCAGGGTTCCGGTGTATCGCTTGTGCTCGACGGACTCGCCGCTGAACGATTTGACCGTGCGAATTCCGACCAACGCTTCGTCGGCGACGGCGGCGCTGTCGGCCAAGCGATCCTGTACCTCGGTGGTGAGTCGCTGGACCGGGCGGCCGAACATACGAGCTACCAGTGGGATGGGCAGCAGGGCGCACAACGCCACCAACGTGAGCCCGGCGTCCAGCAGAAAGATGATGATCAGTGTGCCGATGAGCGTGATCGTCGCGCGCAACCCTTCCGGCATGGACGACGTCAACGTGCCCTGCGCTTTCGCCAGGTCTGCGCCGATGCGCGACAGCAGGCCGCCCACCCGTCGGTTGTCGTGGAAGTCGGGGCCGAGGGTGACCAGGTGGCCGAACACACGGTCGCGTAGGCTGCGCAGCAGGCGAGCCCCGGTCGCGCGCATCAAATACGTTTGGCCGTAACTCAGTACGCCGCGGAGGGCGAACAGGCCGAGCAGCACCCCGACGATCACATTGAGTCGGTCCACGTCCCGATCAATGACGGCGCTGTCGATCACGATTCCGGCGAGCCGTGGTGCGGCCAGGGTGATCAGCGCTTGAATCGCCAGCAATGCGCTGGCTAGCAGCAGCGGCGACAGAAACGGCCTGACCAGGCCGACGAGTCGCGACACATTCGGTCCGGCCGGTTGCCGATCCTCTAGTGGTGTCCTCGCCATCGCTTCTCTACGCTACACTAAGCGGCATGGGGCGTGGGTCGGTACTGGCTCTGTTGTTGAGCGCGGCGATTGCGTGCGGCACCTCTGCGTCTCCTACCGGGGCCGATGAGCCCGGGGGCAAGGGCGTCAGCAAGCGGACCGGGCCGACGATCATGCCCCACGAGCTGGAGATAGTCAGTCTCGAGGCCAAGCGCGCAAGCGCGATTCCGCGACTGGTCGCACTGACCAAACACGCTGACGTGCGGGTTCAGCTGCGCGCTGTCCGCGCTCTGGGCCGAGTCGGGGGCAAGGCGGCGCTGGCGCATTTGCGCGGCATGATCGTCGCTGCCGTACCGAACCTGCGTGCCGCGGTGGTCGACGCTCTGGCCATCGCTATACCTTTCATGGGCGACGCCGAAAAGACAGCCCTGGCCAACCAGCTCAGCGCGGTTCTAGGCGCGAAGCCCGGAGCCGTCGTAGCGGTCTCCGCGCTACGTGGCCTCGGCAAGGTGGGAGCTGTGGGCCAGGAGCCGTCGCTCGCCGGCGCGCTGTCTGCCGCGGACGTCAGAGTGCGCGAAGCTGCGGCGCTTGCCCTCGGCCGATTCGGTCGGCGCAAGCTGGCGATGAACCGCGACGTGCAGTCGACCCTGCGCCGCATCGCCCTCGCTCTGGAAACACCGGCGAAGCTGCGTTGGGCGGCGACATACGCCCTGGCCAACGAACACAAGCCACGCAGCGACGATCACACGACGATCTTTGCGCTCACCCGACTGAGTCGTCACTCGGTGGCGACGGTGCGCGCCGTCGCGTTGCGCGGGTTGTCGCGCCGCTATCTGCCGGTCGCCTACGACGAACGCAAACCGTTCATCGTATCCCTGGGAGATGGCGATTGGCGGGTGAGGGTGCAAGCGGTGCGCGCGTTGACTCAGCCGCCTACGAATGCCGAGGACCACGCCGCCCTCGCGACCTGGCTCGTGCGCGAACTCGTGCGCTATCTGGTCGGTGGCCGGCGCTCCGCGCAGAGAATCCAACCGATCGTCGAAGGGCTCAAAGTTCTGGCGCCGTTCGCTCGCGAAGCCTCGGTGCAAACCGCCGCCGACGCGATGTTTCAGATCGCGCGTAAGCGCATGCGAGCCGGAGCCAAGACCGCCGGGCAGCGCCTGGCCAACAGCATGCTGCACTGTCTGACCGCGGCGCTGAGGGTCCGCGGTGGCGCGAACTTTGCTGCGCTCAGCCAATGCGGCGGCGCTCGTGATCGCGGTTGGCCCAACCATCTGCGCCGACAGGTGGAGATCAGCGCAGTTGGTGATGGCCTCGGCGGCACTCTGCGAGCGAGATTCGAGCGCCTTTATGCCTACGCGGGCGATAAGGACCCGCGGGTACGTGGCGCGGCTCTTACCCAGCTGGCCAAGCTCGTCGAACAGCCAGCGTACACCCCCGTTGTTACGCGCGCGCTGCAAACCGGTATGGCGGACAAGGCCATCGAAGTCGCGGGCGCCGTCGCCGAAGTTGCGTCGGGGCTCGTAAAAAGCAACCAGAACAGCGGGCTGGCTAACAAGCTGATCGCCGTCGCGCTGACTCGACTGCGCGGCGCCAAGGCCGTGGACCCTGAGCTACACATCACGCTGCTCGGTTTGTTTTCGACTGCGAAGCACGTCTCCGCGGTCGATGTTTGTAGAACCGCGCACACCGCTGCCAATGCCAGCGTTCGCCACGCGGGTCGCCGGTGCATCACCGCGCTCACATCCGCGGATCCTGGACAGGGCGCGTCTGGGACGGCGCTCGTGCCGCCACCCGTGGACGTCAGGGCCGTGGTCGGCTATTCGGTTACGTGGACCATCCAGACCAGCCGGGGCGCGGTGACCATCGCCCTGAATCCGAGCATCGCCCCGTGGCACGTGGCGACGGTCGTGGAGCTCAGCCGGCGCAAGGTATACGACGGCCTGCTGTTCCATCGCGTGGTGCCGGACTTCGTCATCCAGGGCGGCGACCCTCGCGGTAGCGGTTGGGGCGGTCCCGGGTACGTGGTGCCAGGCGAACCGAGCACGTCGGCGTATGACACCGGCGCCGTGGGCATCGCTGATGCGGGCCTGGACACCGGCGGGTCCCAGTGGTTCGTCATGCACTCGCCGGCGCCGCGGCTGGACAATCGCTACACCAAGATCGGCCGCGTGGTTTCGGGGCAACGGGTCATCGACTCACTCGTCGTCGGTGATCGAATCGTCCGCGCACGCGTGCGCATCGCACCGTGAGCGTAGTCTGGCTACAGGGTTTTCAAGTACGCGATCAGGTCGTCGATGTTGCGGCTGGTCAGACTCTTCAGCTTGCCCATGCCGTGGATCGTTCCGTTCTCGAGTAGCAACGCGCGCAGGCTCGCTGCGCTACCGTCGTGGTAGTAGGGGGCGCTGGAGGCCAGACCCAATAGCGACGGCGTATCGACCTTCTTCTTCATATCTGCGGCAAGGTCATAGCTCTTCTGGTTAGTGAGCTTGGTGCCGCTGTGGCAGCTCGCGCACTTTAACGTCTTGCTGCGGAACAGCGCCTTGCCACGGGCGATCGCGTACTTGTTGTTTTGCTTGGGGGAGCGGGGCGGCTTCGTGCTGGTGAGGAAGGCGGCGAGCGCCTTCGCGTCGTTGGTCGTAATGCCGCGACCACCGAGGCGCGTCACGGTGCTGCGCAAACTGATGTCCAGGGTCTTGTCACCGCCGTCCCATTTGAAAGGATGGGTTCCCGCAACTCGGCCGCCGAGCAATGGCGTCTGCAACGTGTTGCCTTGAATGCGCCACGACAATCCGTCGGTGCGTGCCTCGGGGTGGCAGCTTTCGCACGCCATCGCGCCGCGCGTGGACATGCGGAAGTCCTTACCCTTGCGGAACATATTGCGGCCCTTCTCCTGCAGAGCCGACAGCGGGCTGGCCACGAGGGCCGGACCGCTTTTGTAGCCGTTCACCCACTTGTTCGGGTTGTAGCGAACAACTCGGCGGCTCAGTGAGCAATGCACGAGCAGGACGCCATCGTCGTTCAACGCCATTCCCGTGGGGCCGCAGCCCGGCTTGTGGCCGATCGCAACGGACACTATGGAGCGTAACTTGATCGTCGGCTGCGAGACGTTGTTGAGAATGAGAATGTCGTCGGAGCCGTAGCCCGAGACGAATAGGCGATCCAGTTTGCTGTCGTAAGCCGCTCCCCGCGGCTGGTGCAGGTTGATCTGCGCAACGGCCACGGGCTCGCGGCCCTCGACTCGTCGCGCGACGAATGCGATGCGGTGCTCGATGGGCGGACTCGCACCGCCACCGTAGGAACCACGATTCTCACTGATGGTCGCTTGCACTGGTGTGCTCTGCTGATGCGGCACGACCGTCATGCGATGGCCAACGTAGACTACCGAGAAGGCGTTGCGCGCAAACACGCGGCCGGCGCCCTTTGTGCTGGGTAATCGTCCTAGCAACTGCAGGTTCGTGCCGAAGCGGCGTACCCGGTTGACCACCGGGCCCTGGCGCTCGATGTTGACGTAGCGGGGCGTGCCATCCTTGCGGCCGTTGCGCAACGGTACGCGCGCGATGGCGCCGGTGGTCAGGAAACCGACCGAGGCTTCTTTGCCATCGGGGGAGACCGCGACTCCACGAGGTTCCGGCGGCAGGTCGATGGACCACATCTGTTTGCCGTCTCGCGCCCGGTAACCGGTGAGCGTTCGATCCGCGACCGCCGTGACCAACAGGGTCTTGCGGTCAGGGGTGAGCGCCACGCCGTACGGTTCGGTATTAGTGGCGATGGTTCGTCGCTTGGTCAGCCCTTTGGCCAGGCTCACGACGACGATGCGGTCACCGTTGCGGTCAGCGACGTAGGCCAACTTGGACTTTGAATCCACGACGAGCTGGCTTGCGCCGGCGCCGATGCTCAGGGCTTGCACCTTGGCTCCCGCCTTATCCGTAAGAATTAGCGTGCCCGTGTCGGGCTCCACCACCAGGGCGCCATCGCCGAAGGCGGCGATCGACGATCCGGCCAGCCCCGGTTGGCGCTTAGTCCGGGCGGGCGGCGTCTTGTTTCCCACGGGTTGGTTCAGCAGCTTGAACGACGGAATGCTGCGGAATTGTGGACCTGGCGCGAACTCCGAGTCGGCTCGTGCGGCGAACAGACCGATGCCAAGGCCCAGGAAGGTGAAGAACAAACCTGTGCGTGCCCTCATATGCGGTGTTCAACGCACGAGAGCACGATCCGATTTCTACTATTTCGGCTATTTTTGGGGTGGGTGCTACGAAGCTGCGAAGGCTTTGTTGAGGCGCGCCAACGCTTCTTCTTCGGCGCCCGAGATGCTGGCAATTCCTAGGAATCCGCCGGCGATGGTCGCCACGTCCCGGGCCCGCTCTACGACCTGGGCTGCCAGGAGTTCGCGCTGTTTCACCGTGAGGTGCTCGAGCAGCGCGTGGATGTAGGACTCCCATGCGGAGAACAGGTCTTCGTTGGGCTTGTTGTTGAGCCAGTTCACGAGCAGGCCGTGAGAGGCGCTACCGTCCTCGATGCCCTTGCCCGCGGCGCCATGAAGGATGGCTTCTCGCTCCCGGTCGTGCATCGAGCCGTCGGCCCAGGCCACCATCACTAGCGGCACCAGAGATAGAGCTTCCACGGTCTCGGCGGACAGGTTGAGCTCGACCAGCTTGTCGAGCACATCCTCGTCGGTCATGCCCGTTCCTTTGCGCAAGCTCGCCTTGGTCGCTTCGCGCTCTTTCGTCTCGCGCAGCTTGGCTAGCTTCTCGGCATTCTCTTTTTGGAAGAACTGCTCCTCGAGGGCCTTTCTTCGCTCATCTAGTACCACGGCATGCTCCTAATCGTTGAATCGCTCGGTGCCCTGCGGCGGCGGCATCCTACTGCAACGCCCCGCGCTTGTCACGACGGTTGGGCGGTTGGGCGCATAAGCAAATCATGGATTTGCACGTGCGCTGGTTGGGACAAGATGTACTCGACCCCATTGGCGACATCGGCGGCGTCCAGAACCTTGTACCGGCTATACGTTTTTCGCGCCGCCTCGGCACTGCGATGATAGTTCTCGGCGAACTCCGTTTCGACGAACCCGGGGCTGATCGACGTGACGCGGATTCCGCTGTCGGCAGCTCGCAGCTCCTGGCGAAGGCTCTCGGTCAACGCGCGGACGGCGTACTTGCTCGCCGAGTACAGGCCACTGCCCGGCGGTATCCGATGTGCCGCCATTGAGGACACGTGCACAACGTGGCCGTCGTCACCTCTGGTCCGCATGTCGCTGATCGCTTCGCGAGTGCACACACACAGGGCGAGCACATTCACCTCCAACATGTCGCGCCAGTGGTCGGTGTCGCCGTTCATCAATGGTGCTTTGTGGCCGAGTCCGGCGTTATTGATCAACACATCGACGCCACCCCACGCCTCGCGGATCCGCGCAAACATTGCAGTGATCTGCGTTTCGTCTCGAAGGTCGACTTCGATGGCCATCGCCTCGGCATCGGCGGGTAGGGAGTCTTCCCATGCTCGAAGCCGATCGATGCGGCGCGCACATACTGCGACTTTCATGCCCGCTGCGGCGAGTTGCTGCGCGACGGCGAGGCCGATCCCGCTCGACGCGCCAGTCACCAGCGACACTTTGCCGCGCCAATGTTCAAGAGCAATCATGCTTCCTCCTTACGTTGAGTAGTACTCGCTGACATACTGTTGGCGTGGTCGCCTTGTCAAAGCTGTCCGCCATCGTCGGTGCGCTCGTTGCGTTGATGGCCAGTACCGCGAGCGCGGGGCATGGCACCGCGCCGGTGCCCAGACAGGTGCTCTCTCTCGACGGTGATCAGCGGGGGGCATTGCGCCTGGCATCCAGCGCGACCGACCTGGGGCAGGTAGGCACCATGTGGACCCTCGCAGCGGACTTGCGCGGTCAGCTCAACGAGCGGTTCGGCGCGCTCGTTTATGTGCCGCTGCATCGACTGGCCGGCGAGACCGGGGTCGGAGATTCGGTAGCCGGCGGTTACGTCAACCTGCTGATGGGCGCCCCGGTGTCGCTACTTGTGGCTGCGAGTATTCACCTGCCCACCGGTGACGAAACCAGTGCGATGGGCCAGGGCGCGTTCGCCGCAGAACCGTTGATACAGGTCAGCGGTCGTGTCGGCAGTAACGTGCGCGTGTACGCGACGGGGTCGGCTATCGTGAATTTGAACGACAGCCAAACATTCTCACCATTACGCACACGCCGGGAAGCACGTGGCGCGGCCGGACTTCTTTATCAAAAGTCGGAATGGCAAGCCGGCGGCGACGCTCGCTTACAAGTGCCGTTCGACGATGATTCTGAGGCGTTCGTGACATTCGCTCCGACAGCCGCTCTGCAAGTGACGCCAGAACTAGGTGTGGAGTTGTTCGGCGAAATTCCATTGACGCCCAACCGACGTATCGACTGGCGAGTCGGCGTTGCGCTGACGTACAGCTTCGCGCCGCGCCCCCCGCACGTTCACTCTCACTCTCATGCGGGGCATGCTCACAGGTAGCCGTACATGATTCGCCTGCTCGCTATGATTGCGTTGGTGATCGCCGTCGGCCCCCTCGGCGGGTGCGGAGGCGGGGAGTGTACGGGACCCAATTGCACGCCGACACTCGATGCGAGTCCGGGGTCGCCGTGGTCGATTGAGCACGCCTTCTTTCTGCCCGGCGGATCGTTCGCAGAAGCGCAACTCGAGATGAAGAGCGGCGACGAGGTCGAGGTCGAGTTCAGTATCGACGGCGAGCCCATCGAGTGGAACGTTCACGGCCACGAGAGCAACGGCGATCCCATCTACTACGAGACCGGTACAGACACGGCGGCCATGTATACGTTCACGGCGCCCGCCGATGGGTTCTTCTTCACCATGTGGGAGAACACCGGCGTCGGCGTCGTTCGGATCAGCGTGAAGCTCAAACTCGCGGCGAGCACAAAGTTCGTAGCCTGGTTCTAGCTCGGCAGCCGGTGAAGCGAGGCCCGGCCGAGCGGCGCGGGTGAATACCGGCTAGCTGAGCAGCACGTAGCCGATCGTCAGCCCGGCGACGGCGAGGGCCGCCCAGACCAGGCGGCCACTGGCGGCCCACCGTGACCTGCCTCGAGACCGCACTGATTGCGGCTGGAGGACCGGCGGGACAAAGCCGCAGGTTGGGCAGATGCCTCCGGTACCGGCAACGACGAAGCGTTCACAGCGCGGACAGCGGAACCGCGCATTTGGGGTGCGCGGGCGTTCTGGAATGCGTTCATCGGCCATAACTCAGGCTGAGTGCTAATTATATCATGCGGTTAGTTCACCTAATCGTAACTTTTATCGACACCGTTTGACTTCCAGAACAAAGGGTGATTATCTAAACCTCACGTACGGTTTAGGTTTTATAGTTGTCGAATTTTCGAGTAACCTAATCGGCGTCTGCGGCATCCAAGATACACAGCCGACTTTCGGAGGCAGCAATGGCACGATCACTACGCGAAGAACCAGGTTTCGAGACATTCACCCACGTCATCTCCCGGTATCCGGTGTTGAACCGCGAGCAGGAAGTAGAGCTCGCGCGACGCTTCCGGGATGAGGGCGACCGCGCCGCGGCCGACACGCTCGTCCAGTGTCATCTCAAATCCGTGGTCAAGATGGCGCAGAAGTATCGGGGCTACAACTTGTACCTGTCTGACCTGGTCGCCGAAGGCTCGATCGGTCTGCTCAAAGCCGTGAAGCGTTTCGACCCCGACAAAGGCGTTCGTTTTCTCACCTATGCTCGCCACTGGGTGCGCGCCTACATGCTCGCTTACATTCTCAAGCACTGGAGCATCGTCGATCTGGGAACGACCGCTACCCAGTCCAAGTTGTTCTTCAAGCTTCAGGCAGAGCGCGCGCGCCTTGTTCAGGAGCTGGGTGAAGACGACGAGTCGATCACGTCTCGTCTCGCCGAGTCTTTCAACACCAGTGAGGAGCGGGTTCGCACGTCTCTGGAACGCCTCGGTCGGCGCGATGTCTCCCTGGACGTGCCGGTGTTATCCGACAGCACACTGAAGCTCATCGACCTGGTGCGCGAAGAGGGGGCATCGCCTGAGGCGCGGACTGCCGCGGCGGAGACCGTCTCCATGGTGCGCGAAGCCGTCGACAACTTGACGCCGAGCTTGGACTGTCGCGAGCAGCTGATCTTGAACAAGAGATTGCTTGCTCAGGAGCCCGTAACGTTGGCCGCGCTCGGCCGGCGCCTTGGTGTCACCCGCGAGCGTGTTCGTCAGCTCGAGGTCGGCCTCAAGGGCAAGCTTCGCCAGAGCTATCTACGTCTGGTGTCCACCGGGCCAAGGCTGGGTGGCGCTGCCGCGTAACCACGAACGCATCCACAACTGACTCGACAAGAGAGCCGCTCTGGAGAATTCCCGAGCGGCTTTCTTTATAGCTCTTCGACTTCGGCGGCGAGTTTCTTGGCCATGCGCAAACCGCGGGCTGCAACCTCGCGCGAAGTGCCGGCGTCGGTGCCCGCACGCGTCGCGCGCACGTCTTCGAGGAGCAGCTCCGCCGTCGACCGACGATCGCCAAGCTCGCGCAGAACGTCGATTGCGTTCGCTCGATGTCGTAGCGCCGCCGATCGCTGACCGGCGGTGTCGTAGATACGCGCCAGTAGCGCCGACATGCGGCCACGACCTCTAGCCGAACCGATGCGCTGAGCCTGGGCTAGTGCTCCCTCGGCCATGCGCCGGGCTTTGTGGACGTCACGCATTTCCAGGTATCGCTCGGCGAGCTGGTGCGCCAGGAACCAGAGCCGATCAGGACCGTCGGTCACGGGAAGCCCCTGGCCGGCGGTGATCACGTCGATGGCCTGCTCGAGCTCGTCGATGGCGTGCTGGGGTTCGCCTTTCTTGAACAGCGCGCGGGAGAGGTCCGGGTAGCAGACGCACAGGCGATCGCGGTCGCCACAGCGCATGGCGATTCCGATGGCGCGCTGAAGGTGATCGACGGCCACGCTGAGTCGCCGCTCTCGCATGGCGATGCGGCCCCGAGTGTGCTCCATCGCGGCGAGCTGACTATCGTTGGGTCCGTAGCTTGCCTCGACTTCGCCCAGCGCGCTCTTTGCGGCCTCGAGTTCGCCCGAGTTGAACAGCACATCCGCGAGCATGACCCCCGCGTCTGCGCAACGAACGCGCCGATTGGTATGCTGGGTAGGCATCGTCTTGGCGATGTGCAACGCTGACCGATAGTGGGCGGCCGCGCCATCGTCGTCGAAACGGTCGACCGCATCTGTACCGGCAGCGACGTAGTGACCAAACGCGTCTTCCAGATTGCCCGCGAGTTCGGCGTGTCGACCCAGCGAACAGTGAGGCGCGTGGGTGTCCAGGGCCTGCAGTGCCCGGCTGTGCATACGCCGCTTGACGTCCGCTGGCATGCAGGCGTTGACGACGTTGGCGACGAGCTCGGATGGAATCGTGAGCATGTCATCGTCGGACACCGCCATGCCCGTCCACACCGGGGTGCTCACGTCGATCTCCGCCGGGGTCGCCAGGGTTTGTTCGACGAGCCAGCGGGGAGCAACGTTGCCGTGCACCGCGATCGCTTGCAGTACCTGGCGCGCGCCTGCTGGCATTCGGTGAAAGCGTAGCGACACCAGGTCGACCAAAGATGTGGGCGCGCTGGCCGCGCTGTTACCCATGAGCAGCCATCCCGCGAGTTGTTCGATCGCCGCGGGAGATCCAGAGGTGATTTCCTGGACGAGTTCCGCGGGGGGCGCCTGCGCACGCAGCCCCATGAGCGCACACATCATTTCCAGCGACGTGTCTGACGCGAAAGCTTCGAGCTCGATAACGTTGGTCGCGGGAGGCGCCACGTCCAGGTCGCGTGTGGTCAGGATCAACCGCATGGATGTCTTGTCGATGGCTTCGGCGATCGATTGCACGACCAGCTTGCTCGGCTCGTCGTAGCGATCGACATCGGCGAAGCAGAGCAGGGCGCGGGGATAGCGCCGGCCAAGGGACAGTAATACGCGGCGTGCGGCGGCATGAGCTTCGCGCCTGCGTGCGGCTAGCTCGAGATCGCTCGCGGGGCCGCGCAGGGCGAAGATTTCTGCGAGGCCCGGTACGTCGCGTTCTGGCAGACCAGCACGAGCGACAGCCTGAGATAGGCTGTTCACGCTGACTTCGCCGGTGAGCCCGAGTACGCCCTCGAGCAAGCTCAGGATCGGGTACCAGGACAACTTCTGTCCCGCTGGGTCCGAACCGGCGAAGAACACCGGTACCTGTTTCTGCAAATGGGCCGCGGCGGCCATGACCAGTCGAGCTTTGCCGACGCCGGCCGGCCCCGCCACGGCCAGGGAATTGCCGACTCCGCCTCCCTGGGCGAATTTTATCAACTGTTCGAGTTGTGGTTCGCGGCCGACGAGCAGCGGCTGCTTGCGGTTGATCTCCCATGACAGGCGTGTCGACCGGCGTACGCTGATGCTCGTCCGACTGCCATGGGCAATGCGCATCTCCTGGCTTGGCGGACGAGAGTGCAGACGCGGCGGTGGCGTTGGATCGCGGTCGCCGGTCGCGTGGGCACGAACGGGCCGTGGGTGGAGGTCGTCATGCGCCTCCAAGATCGTTAGCAGAGCATCGCGCATGTGCAGCGCTGTCGGTGGCCGATCAGCGGGGTTCTTGGCCAACGCTGACAAAACCAGTTCAGCCAACGCAGGCGGGCAGGTTGGAATGATCTCGATCGGTGATGACGGCGTCGCGTGCAGGTGGCCTTGAAGCACAACGCGGATGGTGCCGCCGGCGAACGGAGTGCGACCGACGATCATTTCGTAGAGCAACGCGCCCATGGCGTAGATGTCTACGGCCGGGGTGATCGCTCCGCCGGTGATCTGTTCCGGCGCCATGTACTCGGGCGTGCCCACAATGGCGTTGCCGCCGATCTTGTTGTCGAGCGCGCTCGCCAGACCGAAGTCGATGACCTTGGCGAAGTCGTCGCCGTCGCGCAGCCGCTCGACGATCACGTTGTCGCTGGTTAGGTCACAATGGATCACGCTGCATGAGTGCGCCTCGTGCAGCGCCGATAGCACCTGCGCACCGATGGCGATGATGCGATCGGTGGCGAAGGCGGTGCGCTCCACCATGGTGGCCAGCGTGTCGCCGCGCAGGTGTTCCATGACCAGGAACGGCGTGCCGTCGTCGGTGACGCCGAAATCGTAGATCGCGACCGCGTTGGGATGGTTGATCCGGCTGGCGGCCAGGGCCTCGCTGCGGAATAGGTCCAGGTTGGTCTTGGTGAGCTTGCTCGGTCGTAGCAGCTTGACCGCGACTGAGCGGCGCAACCCAAGTTGCTCGGCGCGGTAGACATAGCCCATCCCACCGCTGCCCAGCAGCGATAACAACTTGTACTTGCTCGCGAGGGTCACTCCCTCGAGGGCTTCTAAACCTGGCGAACTCATCTTGCGGGGGGGGAACGACTGCCTGCGGTCGTAGCTTGCCAATATAACAATTCAAATCTCAGATCGACACCCAAAAATCCTAACTATTCGCATAGTTAGTAAGCGCGAGTAGGTAATTTGAGGCGTGTTGACTACGCCAAACGACCTTGGCCGACATGGCCGGTGAGTGTGAATTGCAGCCAAAGCTGGCGATTTTGTGCGCTCGGGTATAATTAAGCCCGAATGGCCGAAGCTGCCCCGAGTTCCGAGCTCACAGTTGGCTCGATCGTTGCCGGCACCTACAAACTGACCGGGCTGCTTGGCAAAGGTGGCATGGGCGCAGTGTGGGCGGCCGACCACGAGCGACTCCCGGGCAAGCGCGTCGCCATCAAGGTGCTGCACGCCGAAGTTGCAGAAGACAACGAGTCGCTGGTTCGTTTCCGTCGCGAGGCCGAAATCGCATCGCGACTCGGTCACCAGAACATCGTCGACGTGTTCGACTTCAACACGCTACCCGATGGCGCTCCTTACCTGGTCCTCGAGTACCTCGAGGGCGAGGCATTGTCTACGCGTCTGCTTCGCGGACCGATGCCCTTCGACGAGGTCTGTCAGTTCGTACGTCAGATCGGTTCTGCCCTTGATGCCGCTCACGCCGAGGGGATCATCCATCGCGATCTCAAGCCACAGAACGTATTTCTGTGTCCGCGACAAAGCACTGGCTTCGCGGTCGAAGAAGCCAAGATTCTCGATTTCGGCATCTCGAAAATCCGAGGCTCGAACACGGTCAAGACGCAAGATCACACTATGCTCGGCACGCCGCAGTACATGGCGCCGGAGCAGGCGACGGGGAATCACGACGCGGTCGACGGGCGCACCGACGTGTTCGCGTTCGCTGCGATGGTCTACGAGATGCTCTCGGGGCAGCCGGCGTTCGGCGGTCAGACGATTCCCGAGGTCGTGTTCAAGGTTGTCTACGAGTCGCCGCGGGAGCTGCGCGAGCTCGTGCCGACCATCACGCCGGCGGCTAGCGCCGCCATTCACAAAGCTCTCGAGAAAAAGTCCGAGGATCGGTTCGTCGATGTCTCGGCGTTCGTTCTGGCGTTGACCGGTTCGCCGATCACCACACTGCGTCGCGCGGCCGTCATGACGAGCGGGCAGGCGAACGCCGAAGCGGTTGCCGCGACGGCAACGCCGTCTTCGCTCAAAGCTTCCGATCTGGGCATGGGCACGGCGCCGACGCAAACGGGAAACCCCATGGCAGCTCTGGCCCAGGGCGGTGTTGCCGGCACTGGCGCAGGGGTGCGGCCGGCTGCGATTACGCCAGCCCCAGTGAACTCTGGGAGCCCGCCAGCGGCAGCCCAGACGGGCAAAGAGGCGTTTGCTCAAACCGTGGGCTCGGCCAGCCAACCGGTGCCCGACATTGTCGTGGCCAGTGAATCACCGGCGGCCAAACCCGGCAAGCGCGGCCTTGTGCTGACTGTCGCTGGACTGTTGATCTCGGGAGCGCTGATCACGTTTCTCGTTGTTCGTGGCGGTAGTGGCAGCGACGACAAGAGTGCGGCCAACGATCCACAAACCGCGGTCGACAAACAGGACGACGTCAATAGTCAGGACCCCGGCTCGGCGAATACACCGCCGACACCTGACAAGCCGGATACGACGGACACAAAAGGCGACACAAAGGCCACTCCCAACGGCGACACGAAGGTGGGCGACCCGACGGTCGACGTCAAGGCCGGCGATCCGAAGACGACGCCCGGCAACGACACCAAGGTCGCCAAGAAGGCCGTGACGAAGGTAACTCCAACCAAGGTCAAAACGCCTACCAAACGGCGCACTGTCAAAACCAACGGTGGGACCAAGACGAAGGCTCCTCCTCGCAAGAAGCTCGACCCCCGAGTGGCGAAGCTACTGTCCCAAGCCAATGCCGCGTTGAACGCGGGGAATATGTCTCGCGCGCGTTATCTCGCGCAACGTGCGATGGCGGCCGGCGGAAAACTGTCTGCCGCTTACGCGGTCATCGCCAAGACCTACTGCAAAGAGCAAAACCTGGGTATGGCCAGAGCCAACTTGCGCAACGTGCGCGGCGGGCTCAGGTCTCGGGTGATGGCGTACTGCAAGCGCCAGGGCGTCTTCGACTAACGCGAGCGCCCACGGGCGGTCGGTTACAGAACGAGGGCTGTTACTACGCCGCTTGTTCGCAAGCAGCGCGACATTCACAGGCGCCGCTGTGCGCGTGCTTCTGGTCGAGCATCTCGCAGATCTGCGGGCGACATGAGCCGCAGCTGGTTCCAGCACCGCACTTGTTAGCGACTTCTTCGACCGTGCTGGCTCCGCGGTCGATCAACTTGTTGATCAATCGGTCGGAAGTGGCTTTGCAGGAACAAACGATCATCGCTTCTGAATTTGAAAGTAATATTCAAATCCGTTTAGTTCAAGCACTATTTCCCGGCTGTCGATTAAGCCGTTTCGATTCAGCTACTTGAGCGATGATCCGGATTCACTGGGCTGGGTCGCAGAGGCCGCCAAAGCTCACACATCGACCGTTCTGAACGCGCTTGCAGACGTGGTGCAGGGTGTCTTTTGCGTTGTACATGCACTTGTTCTTGGGGGTGCACGCGCCGCCTGAGCGCAGGCACTGGCCCTCGGAGACCTGGCTGCACGAGCGGTAGGCATTGGTCCGGGCGTTGTACATGCAGCTGTCCTTGGGCGTGCAGCTACGACCGAAGTGGTGGCAGGTGCCGGCGGCCGCGTTCATGCACGAGTAGTAGCCGTTGCCGCCCGCGTGATAGATGCATGGCGAATCGGTGCACGCGACACCCTCGGTGGGCAGCAGGCCGCCAGGGCCCTTGGCCAGGTGGGTGCCGTTGGTCTTCGTACCGTTGGTCTTCGTGCCGTTGGTCTTCGTACCGTTGGTTTTCGTACCGTTGGTTTTCGTACCGTTGGTTTTCGTACCGTTGGTTTTCGTACCGTCTGTCTTGGTGACAGTCTTGGCGCCGCCTGAGCAGCCGACGCTGAACGCTAGCAGGGCGAGTGCCGCTAGCATCGAAACCAGTGCGAGTCTGTGCAACTTATTCTCCGTTGGGCGTTTTTCAGCGCTTCTTAGTGTTCTTAGCGTTCTTAGCGCTCTAGGCGTTGTTCTAGCGCCCCAGCGTATCTAAGCTCGGCCATGAAGCTTACCGCCTTGACGGCGGCACGCCAGGTCTCCAGGGCATCTTAATGCGGCGAGGGATACGAATTGGCTGGATCTGAACCACTGGACGTAGCGGCGATTCAACGCGAACAGCGCGAGTTCGTGAGCGAACGTGACTGGGAACAATTTCACACGCCAAAGAATCTTGTCATGGCGCTGTCGGGGGAGGTTGGTGAGCTCATGGAGCACTTTCAGTGGCTCACCCCTGATGAGTCGACGCAGATCATGGACGAGCCCAAGGCCGCCGCGGCTGTGGCAGACGAGGTCGCGGATGTCCTTGTCTATCTGCTTCGTCTGGCCGACGTCCTCGACATCGACCTGACTGCGGCGGTGGCCAACAAGGTGCGCAAGAACCGCGAGAAGTATCCGGTGGACGCGGCCAAGGGGCGCGCGCGGAAATACTACGAAGACGAAGGCTGAGCGGCGCGTCTGTCGGGGGTGGGGCCCACGTAGCGCGCCCGAGGCCGAATCAGCCGACCCGTGCGTCGTTGCTCTGCGATGTGCGCACACCAGCCGACTACCCGGCCGACAGCGAACGTCGGCGCGAACTGGGCGGGCGCGAGGCCCAGAGCGTCCAATAGGACGGCCGTGTAGAACTCCACGTTGGCGCGCAACGTGCGACCCGGGTGGCGCTCGGTCAGCAGCCTCTCGGCCACGCGTTCGATGTGGCGGGCTAGTTCAATGCGTCCACTGTTCAACTCAATGGCCGCCTCCTCGAACACGGCTGCGCGTGGATCGCGGACTCGATAGACGCGATGTCCCATGCCCATGATCCGTTCCTTGTTTCGTATTCGTTCGCGCAGCCACGGCTCGGCGCGCTCGGCTGTGGCAATTTCGCCGATCATATCGAGCACAGGCCCGGGGGCGCCGCCGTGTAGCGGGCCTTTCAGGGCGCCCAGGGCGGCGACGACTGCGGAGACGTCGTCAGACCCGGTCGACGCAACAGTTCGCGCTGTGAACGTCGACGCGTTCATACCGTGGTCGGCCACCGTCACCAGATAGCGACTCATCGCCCGTGCCGCGTCGTCGTCGGCGATGCCGCCACGTGCCATTCGATAGTAGTCACGCGCGTGATCGAGCCGTTCGTCGGGGGCGATGGCCTGTTCGCCTATGCGTCCGCGCCACCACGCAGCGGCGAAGGTTGCCGTCGCGCCAACGATGTGTGCCGGCGATGCTTCTGGCAACTGCGCCAGGCTCGCCCGGAGCGCGCTCATGCCATCGTCTCTGATCAGTGCGTTGCCCAGCTCGGGCAGCATGTCAAAGGCCGCTCGCCGACCGCTGGCCAGCTGTTGCTGCAGGTTCATGCGTGCGTCCGCGTCGGGCAGGTTGCCAGTCCACAGCAGTGCACATATGTCTTCGACGGTGTGTTCTTGGGCGAGCTCGGCGATGTCGTATCCGGCGATGACGAGCACGCCATCGTTGCCGTCGATGTAGCTCAAGTGGCTGTCGGCGACGACTACGCCTTCCAGTCCTGGGTTCAGCTTGTCGTTCATATCCATCTCCTTTGCTGCTAGGTTTAATGGTGTGTCGAACATTGATCAACATAGATTCAACAATCAACGTTCAGGTTTTATCAGCGCTCGCCAGGCGGCGAAGCTGCTCGATGTAAAGCTGCCGACCCTGTACGCATACGTCAGTCGCGGGCTGGTGCGCAGTGTGCCCGGCGACCACGACCGCCGGCGTTTGTATTCGCGTGCCGACGTCGATCGGCTCAAGGCACGGCGAGACGCGCGTCGAGGACATGGCGCCGTTGCAGCCGGCGCGCTGCGCTGGGGCGAACCCGTGCTCGACTCTGGTATTACCCAGATCACATCGGACGGACCGAGCTACCGGGGGCGGTTGGCCATCGAGCTCGCAGCCAACGGCGAGCCGTTCGAGGCAGTTGCCGAGTTGTTATGGACAGGTGAGCTGCCGACGCCGACGCCGTCACCGTGGCCGTCGCCGCGGCGGCTGCCAAGCCTGCGCACTCTGCTCGGCGCCAGCGCTGGTCCGTGCGATGGCCTGTCGGTGGCGGTGCCCATATGCGGCTCGAGAGATTTGGACCGACACAGCTTCGACTTGCCGCGAGCGCGAGTGCTGGTGCGCACCATGGCAGCGAGTCTGGGCGGCACCGGAGACTCGGTGGCGGCGACGTTGCTCGACGCACTTGGCGGTCGGGGGAGCAAGCGTTCCATCGCTGCCATGCAGAAGGCCCTGGTGGTGATCGCCGATCACGAACTCAACGTGTCGACCTTCGCCTGCCGGGTCGCGGCCTCCACGGGAGCCGATCTGTACGCGTCGGTCTCCGCGGGCCTGGCGGCTTTATCGGGGCCGCGCCACGGCGGCATGTGCGATCGGGTCGAAGCGCTACTCGACGAATGTGGCAGCGCATCGGTCGCGCCGCGCGTGGTTCGCGAGCGCACGCGCAGAGGAGACAGCGTGCCCGGGTTCGGCCATCCGCTCTATCCAGAAGGGGATCCGCGTGGCAGCTTGCTGATGGCCGAAGCGACGGACATCGCGGTCAGGTCTCGACGTGTGGCGACGGCGGCCGCGGTTGCGTCCACGATGGCGCGCGCCGACAAGGGGACGCCAAACGTCGACTTCGCTCTTGTCAGTCTGGCCGGAGCGCTGCGATTGCGGCCGGGCGCCGCCGCGGTGATGTTCGCCGTCGGCCGCAGCGCCGGCTGGATCGCTCACGCGATAGAACAGCGCGAGGCCGGGTTCATGTTACGGCCTCGCGCTCGTTACGTGTCCACCTCGGACTAGGAGGGCTACGAACTGATCGTCGCGCCGGGGACCTTGTGACCGAGGGCGACCGCCAACGGTAGTGGCGCAGGCGCCTCCTTGCCGTTGGTCGCGACTTCTTTCGCCCAAAGGTACAGGCACGTGTAGTAGGCCATGCGCACGAACGTACTGAACGCCGCAAACATCGCCAGCATGGTCCCGCCCAGGGTGATTGCGACGACCACACCAGCGGTGCCACCGATGCTCGTGACCGAGAAGTAGATCACGAAGCTGATCAAGATGATGACGAAGAAGCCGATGATACCGGTGATGCCTCGCACACCCACATCGCCGATGCCAACGAGCAGCACGTTGTCCTTGTGGTACTCGCGTACACGCCTCAAGGCCTCGGTCATGGAGCAGTCTTCGATGATGATCGCCGGTAGCATCAAATAGGTGAGAATCGTCCAGATGCGCTCGATGATGCCGGCGATGATGCTAGCCACGATGCTCTCGCCGTCGCCGCGGATTGCGTTGGACAGCATATTGACGATGGTGGAGATGATCGCCATCCAACAAATCGCCCAGAAGTTCTGTTTGGCGTCGCGGTAGGCCTCTTTCATGCTCGGTTCGCCACCTTCGAGGTGGACGTCGACCATGTTCACGGTCATGCCGCTGAAGAAGAAGAACATAAGGAACGAGCCGAACGTTGCGACCGCGCCGATCAGTGTGCCCAGTCCGGGGTTCGCGTCCCAATCGAAGTCGAGGGCGATCAGCGCCGCGACCCACGCGATGAAATACAGGACGGTGAACAGCACCAGGTAGATCGACGGTTTGAGTAACCGGCGATCGGCAAAGGCCATACGAAATGCCGCTTTTATGAACCGCCAACCAGTACTGAGGCTTCGAAAGAATCCCACTGTGTCCTCCCAACGATGAGGACAACATCATACCCGGTTCCCCTCAGACTTGTATGTTTGCCCAGTTTCCGCGTTTCCACAATATCGCCAGGACCAGGGACTGAGCGCTGCGATAGCCGATTTGGGCCATCCATATACCGATTAGACCAAAGCCCAGCACCGGGCCGACCAGATAGGCGATGGGCAGGAACAGGACCCATTGCATCACGATCGACACGACCATCGCCGTGCGAGTGGCACCGGCGCCCATCATCGCATTGAGTAGCACCATACCCATGGCATCGAGCATGAGCGTGCCGCCAAACAACATCAGGGGAGCGATCGCCAGGACGTACGGTGCACCGTCGGTGTTGAAGAACGGGGCCAGCAGGTGCTGCGGGATCAGCAGCATGGGTAAGCCGAGGGTGCCCATCATCACCACGCCGACCTTGACCACGTCCCAGCCCCAACGGACGGCGTCCTGCTTGTCGCCGCGGCCAAGCGCCTGACCGACCAGGGACGCCGCGCTCAAACCCAGAGCGAGCCCAGGCAGGATAGCGACGAGCATGATCGTGATCAGAACTGCCGCCGCGGACAGCTCCGCGGTGCCGACGCGACCGATGATGGTGAACAAGGTGACGAAGCCGCCGGCGAAGAACACGGTTTGCACGCCGGACGGAATCGACAGGCGCAGCATGGTGCGCATGGTCTTCATCGACGGGATGCCGCGTAGGAACCCGGCGGAGCGCGCGTGCCGCCGGCCCAGATAGAAGTAGTACGCGCTACCGATGAACGTAGCGACGGTGGTGCCGACCGCCGCTCCGGTTGCGCCGAGTCGGGGGGCGCCCAGCGCGCCGAAGATGAACACGTAGCTGATGACCACGTTGCAGGCGTGCATGATAAGCAGCGTCTGCAAGTACATCTTGGATTTGCTGATACCGTTCCAATAGCCGCGGAACGAGAAGTTTGCGCCGACGGCGATCATTGCGATGAGTCGCACCTGCACGTAGGGCACGCCGATGGCGACGACTTCCGGGTCTTTTATGAGCAATGGGTAGATGTAAGGGGTCAGGATGATCAGCGCGATGGACATGGGGACGGTGATCAAAACGACCAGGACCAGGCCGCCATTGAGCGGGACCGCGGTCTCGTCCGTTCGACCCTGCCCCTGACGGCGCGAGACCATCGCTTGCACACCGGTCGACATACCGGTGACGAATGCGTTGGCCAGGAACGTCACGAACCCGCCCATGCCGACGGCTGCCAACGCCTTTGCGCCGACGTGGCCGACCATCAACGTGTCGACCAGGTTGAGTACGTTTTGCGACACCATCCCGCCGATGATCGGCAGGGCCAGGGCGAGGATCGTGTTCAGACGTGTGCGCTCTATGCCAAACAAGCGTTGTGAGGATACGTCGATTGTCGTTGGAAAGTCCAAGTGAAGACGCGGGTTTACAGTTGCAGGCGCGAGAGAGTGTTTTGCGTATCAGTGGGAGATTTTCGAGAATATGTGCGGGTTTTTACGGTAGGTTCGCGCGCGGAGGAGGTCTTTGAAATGCGAACAGTTAGTACTGCAACTACCTTAGTTGCCGGGGTTCTCTGCGTCTTGGGAGTAACGTCGGCATGCAGCGATGACAAGGGCGGATTGACCGCCGAAATTGGTGCCGAGTGCAATCCACTCGGTGGCTCGCTATGCGTGTTTCCGTGGCCGGCGTCTATCTACGCGGTGGACGACGCTACTACCGACACCGGGCGACGCCTGGACGTTCCGGTAGGGGCGATGCCCGACAACGCCGACGGCTTTGTCATGGACACCGGTTTCTTCAACATTCGCAACGGATTCTCCGCTGCCGCGCCCATGCTCATGGCCTTCGACCAGGGCGTCAGCGCGAACAATCTGGTGAGTTTCCGCAACTTCGCGGACAGCCTGACCGACGCGAGTCCGACGGTGATGATCGACATGGAGACTGGCGCGCGGATCGCGCACTTCGCCGAGCTCGACGTTCCCGCCGAGAACACTCCCGAGCAACAGGCGCTGTACATCCGCCCGGCGGTACGGCTCAAAGGCAGCCATCGCTATGCGGTGGCGATCCGGAAATCCCTGAAGGCCAAAGATGGCGGAGAGCTGATGATCTCCAAGGGCTTTCAGTCGATTGTCGACGGCACGAAGACCGATCACGAATTGCTCGAGCGCACCCGGTCTCGCTACGACGCCATCTTCGCGGCGTTGTCGGCGGAGGGGATCAGCAAAGACGATCTGGTGGTGGCGTGGGACTTCACGACGGCGTCCGACGCATCCATGCGTTCGGACGTGCTGACTGCGCGCGACATCGCGATGACTGAGATGGGCGTCAACGGTGCCAATCAGACGTACACGGTCGAGAAAGACGAAGCGCATGGCGACTCAGAGATCGCTCGCAGGATCGAAGGCACCTACAGCGCGCCTCTGTTTCTCTACCACGACGGTCGGCCCGTCGCTGGTGGCGTGCTCGTGCGCGGCACCGACGGTAAACCTGAGTTTCAGAAGATGTATCAGGCGAACTTCGTAGCTGTCGTGCCAGAGTGTGCCCTCACCGCAAGTGCTCCCGTCGGCATGATGCTCTACGGTCATGGATTGCTCGGCACGGCCGACGAGGTCGCCTACGGAGCTCTACGGCGAACTGCTGCCGAGACCTGCCGTGTCGTCGTCGGCACCGACATGCGCGGCATGGCGGAACGCGACCTGGTCGGAGTCGCTCGCGCGCTCAACAACTTCAACCACGGCGCCGAAATCTTCGAGGTGCTGGTGCAGGGGGTGATCAACCACATCGCGTTGACCAGTATTATGAAAGCGGCGATGGCGACGGATCTGTTCGTCGACGGCACGGGCGCTTCGTTGGTCAACACTGATGACATCGTCTACTACGGACTCTCTCAGGGACACATCTTCGGGGGCACGCACATGTCCTATGACCCCAACCTCCTGCGCGGTGTGCTCGGGGTCGGTGGCATCAACTACTCGATGATGCTCGAGCGTTCTGTCGATTGGCCGACGTACAAGTCGATTCTGATCGGTGCGTACCCGGATCCACTCCAGGTCGCTCTGATGATCAGCTTGATGCAGATGGCGTGGGACACCACCGACCCGGTTCAGACCGCCAACGACGTCCTGGAGGGAACCAAGCTGGGGGTTCCGCCCAAGCAGATCCTGTTGCAGATGGCGACAGGCGACGAAGAGGTGCCCAACATTTCCACCGAGTACCAGGCGCGCACCATGGGCATCCCGGTGCTTGGCCCGGCCATGTACGAGCTGTACGGCGTGCCCGAGGCGACGGGGCCTGTGTCCAGCGCGCTCGTTGTTTACGACGCGGGCGGGTTGGCTGGCATTCCCCTCGGCAACATTCCCCCGCCGGATACCGACGCTCACTACGTCACGCGAGACGCTGCGGCGGCCTTGCGCCAGATGAAGACGTTCTTTGAGTCCGGCCAGATCTTCGCAGAGTGCGGCGACACCCCGTGCTATTGCGAAGAAGGCGCCTGCGACTAGCTCGTCGTCGAACCTTCAGCTACCGGCTGCGTGCCTACCTCGTAGGCACGCACCGGCTTGCCGAATCCCTTCAGTTCCAGCTCACCAAATAACTTCATCGTAAACACGTCGCCAGCGAGCTCCTGGGTGCGCTCGTCGACGAGGACCGCGCCCGATGGCGCCAGGGGCTCGAGGCGAGCGGCGCGGTTTACGGTGACACCGACCGCGGTGAACTCCGTGCGTTGCGCGCTGCCGAAGGAACCGACTGTCGCTTCGCCCGTGCCGATGCCGATGCGCGCGACCAGGTTGATCTCCCGTAGCCGCTGCTGAATTTCAACCGCAGTTTTCACGCACCGAAGCGCCTGGTCCTGTTCGCCGGTTGACTGAGGCGCGCCGAACAGCATCATCACTGCATCGCCGATGAACTTGTCGATGGTGCCGCCGTGGGCGAACGCCGCGGTGGTCACCTCGTCGAAGTACTTGTTCAACATTTCATCGAGCTCGCCCGGGTCCAGGGTCTCGACGAGCTGAGTGAACCCGCGCAGGTCGGCGAACAACACGCTGATGGTGCGTCGTTCCCGCATGTCGCTGGGATCTACCTCTGACTCGAGCATGTGCTCCACCACCTGAGGTGCCATGTAACGGCGCAGTCGGTTGACGCGTTCGATGTGGGTGACCTGGTCGCTGACTTTCTGCTCCAAGGACATGTTGAGTTCGCGCAGCGCTTGTTCGCCCACGCGGAAGCGTCGCGCGACATAGCTGGCGAACACCCAAACCACCACGTAGATCAGCAGGATCCACGCGAGCGTTGCCAACATGAAGCTGGTGGAGGCGTATTCGACGAGGTCCAGGTGCGGGTGCAACGCGTGGGATTGGATGACGCCAGCAGTCTCGAGTACGACGAGAAGGCTGTGCATGGCCATGGCCATCAGCAAGGCGAACAAGCCTAGCCGCCAATCCAGGTAGACCCGCACGACGGCGATCGCGGCAGCGATGAGGATGATCGACAGGGCGTTCGTCAGGCTGCCTCGAAGCCACAATCCGCTGGTACCGGTGATCAGCGCGCTCGTCAGCGCCAGGTGTATTGCGATTCGGCAGGCGCGTTCGCTACGTCGTCCCAGCAGCATCCATGCGCCGATCAGGATGACGAGAGCGTTGCAGGGCAGGTTGAGTCGGAGAAACGCGTCGTATGCGGGCAGGTTGGAGCGCGCATCAGCGGCAACGACTCCCCGGGACAAGACGTTGCCCAACGCAAGGAGGGGCATGACCGTCACCATGATGCCCGCCGTCACGCGGTAGTCAGCCTCCGAGATTGGCTCAGGCGTGTCCGCGCCCGCCATCCGCCGCACAAGCTTGCCCAGCGTCCCCACGCGTTGATTGTAACCACAGGACGTGCGTGGTGCGTAGTCTGTGACCCGATCGCCCTACGGTTGCGTGATGGGCTGCCAGACGACTACGTCGCCATCGACCGTGAGCACCAGGGTCGCCTTATCTCGGCGCACACCGCGCAGAATATCGTCGCCGGTCGCGGGGGAGGAGAGCACGAGCGTGTACTCGCCGCCCTTTTCCGTCAGGCGCCACTTGCCGGAGCTAAACGGTCGCTCGTGCATGTGGCTGGCGAAGGTCCCATCGGCCTTGATCGTAATCTCGGCGAACGCCGCGCCGGTTGCCTTCCACGAGCCGACGACGGCTGGAGCGGGCTGGCGTAAGTTGGTCGCCGGTGGTTTCGCCGTGGTTTCGGTCTTCGTCGTTGGCGAAGTCTCCACCGTCTTTTCAGTCTTCGTCGGCGCGGCAGGCCCACTGGCGCTGGGCGCGCCACACGAACTTGCGACGGCGATACAAACGGCGATGGCCGTGAACACGGGAAATCTCATCATGGCCCGTGTAGCACATCTGTCGCTGCCGGCCGACTACTTGGCGTACTTCGCGCTCAGCTTGCGCTTGATCAGGCGCAAGCGTCGCGCTCGGTCCACGCGCATCATCGCGTCTCTGCGCTTACGCTCGGTCACCCGCGGCGACAGACGCGAGCGTGTTGCCACCATGGGCGTCTGGCCGAAGATCTCGCTGAGTAGAGACAGTGCCGCTGTGCGATCCGACTCGGATAGCTCGCCGATGGACGCCCAATGTCCGGCGGTCGGCGCGGTGAACTTGCCGCTATTGTCGCCGGTCGGTGCGTCGAGCTGGCCGCCGGTCCAAGGATCGTTCGCGCCGTAGATCATGACCATGTTCGTCGCTTGCGTGCTGGCGTAGGCGATCGCCGCGACCGTTACCGACGAGTCGTAGGGCGGCAACGTGACGGGGGCAGTCTCGTTGAACCAATCCTCCAGCGTCTGGTGCGGGTGAACCAGGTGAGGCTGCAGATGCGCGCCGATTTGCAGCGCGAATCCCTGTTGGGTCAGCCACTCGTAATAGAGCGCCTGGTAGTTGCGGTAGTTATCGGGAGTCGCGTTGCCTGGAGTGCCCACACCACCGGCTTCGGGGGAGAACCCGTTGAGTGATGCCCAGAATGCCCAATGGTCGGCGTCGCTGGCCTTGGCGTTGGGCACGCTCGCGCAGTAGTCGGTGCCGAAGTACTGCCAGAACGCCCAGTCGAAGGACTTCGTCGCCTGCTCGAGCCACTCATCCGCGTAGGCGGGGTCGCCGCCACCGAGTTCGGTGTCGAGTCGGTTGGCCATGAACGTGCGCCGATCCGACAGCACGCGCACTTGAAACGCCCGCAGCTCCGTACGGCACACCTCGGGCCCCATCGTGTCCATGTATGTTTGATAGCGCGGGTCGATTCGCGCCAGGGAAGCGGGGGCGACGTATGGCACCGTGCCGGCGACATCGTCTGGATACAAGTAACGGTGATAGATCGCCGTGATGCCGCCCTTACTCGCGCCCGTGGTGATCCAACGGCCGTCGTAGTAACCGCTCAGGGTTTGGATCAGCCGGTGAGTATCTTCGGCGCCTTCATGAATCGTCAGTCCGTCCCACGCCCAGATGTCGTCCGACGGGGCGGAGCCGCCCTGGAAGTGATGCTCGACGTCCATCCAGTTGGCGTTGAAGTACGTCGCCAGCTCGCCCACGTAGAATTGGTCGCCCAGCTCGTAGCCCTGAGTGTTGAGTACGGTCGGCAAGTCGCAGCTCACATGGACGACGCGAATGCGTTGGGAGTAGGTGCCCGACGCTGCGTCGTCGCCTTTGACCGGCTGCGACAAGGACGCCCAGTAGCACCGCGCGCCGTCCGGCACGAAGCCGCCGCATTCGGCGCTGTCCACGCTCACGATACCGGGAAGCGCCGCGATGGCAGCGGCCGGGTCGTCGTCGCTGCACGGGATCTTGGCATCGGGAACAGCGGCATCGATGGGAGGCAGCATCGCGTCGTTCTCGGCTGGCTTATCGCCCCCGTCACACGCCATCACCAACGACATCGACAAACATCCAGCAAGCAAGAGGGTTCGCATCGCCAGAAAGGTAGCGGCAAGAACGGGCCTCGGCTCTTGAAGAAGCTCACAAAGGCTCTCTTTTGCCGCATTGTGATGCTGAAACGCTGCAGCTGGCGCCGACCCGCGCCGAGTCGCACGTATGTTTGGTGTGCTAGCTCGCAGCCGCGGGCTGTGCTGTTGTTTTGAATTCGGCCCGGGCTTTGTTGATGTCGCTCATCAGGCTGAACAGCAGGCGCGGATCTTTGAAGATGTTCAGGTCCGGCGCGAGCAGTTTTGCGTAGCGGTCGAAGTACAGCATCTGCTTGGTGATGAGCACGAACTCCTTGGGCATCACCATGCGATGCTTTGTCGCGACCTTCTGGATGTCGGGCAACAGCTCGGCGTAATTGACCTCGCTGAACTTCATGTTGAGCAGCGGCGTGTATGCGCCTTTGAGATCGTCGGCGAACGCGTCTTGATCGATGGTTCCTGCCACGCCGCCCATGTCCGCGATGATCGCCGCCAGCTTTTTGAAGTCGCCGGAGGCAAACGCCAGGATGTAGTCCGTAACCATCCAGCGCCGGTCGTCTTCGAATCGGCCGACGATGCCAAAGTCGATGAAGCCCAGGTCTTCATTGTCGAGGATCATCAGGTTTCCGGCGTGAACGTCGCCGTGAAAGAACCCGTAGAGCACGACGCACTGGAACCAGGCGCGCAGGCCCTGGACCAACGAGCCCTCGGCATCGACGCCGCGCTCGCGAATCGTGTCGGCGTGATCTACGCGTGTGCCGAAGAACCGCTCCATGACCAGCACACGCCGGGTCGTCAGCGCCCAATGGGGGACCGGCGCACGGATGGCGCGCTCGCCTTCGGTTTTGCTCTGGTTGCCGAGCTCCGTCATGATCTCGTTGAACCGATCCAGGTTGCTGGCCTCGAGTCGGAAGTCGAGCTCTTCGTTCAAGGTCTGGGCAAAGTCGTCGACCACGCCAACCGGGTTGGCCAACTCAGCGTCCTTGACCAGCTTGGCCATAATGGCGGCCATGGTGCGCATGATGCGCATGTCCTGTTTGACTCGGCCGAGGATGCCTGGGCGCTGAACCTTGGCGACTACTTCGGTGCCGTCCTTGAGCTTGGCCGTGTGCACCTGAGCGATGGACGCGCTGGCCAGCGGCTTGGGATCGATGTCGACCAGCTCGGCGGCTTTTTCTTCACCCAGATCGCTGTTGATGATCTTGGTGACTTCCGCGAAGGAAAACGGGCGCACCCGGTCGAGGCACTTTTGGAACTCAGTGACGTAGCGATCGGGAAACATGCCCGACGACGACGCGACGATTTGACCGAACTTGATGAAGGTCGGGCCCATGTCTTCGCAGAACAAGCGCAGCATGATCGGCCGTGTGAGTTTGACGTAGCGCCGTTTGGTCAGCTTGAACCACAGCTTGCGCAACCAGATCACATCCCAGAACCAGAACAGGATGTACTTGAACGCGTAGAAGTGAAACGTCCAGATACGCCGGGTGAGCGGCATGACCAGAGACAGGGCGATGACACCCGCGAAGATGCCGAGGAACCAGGACCAGAACAAAGCGCGGTCATCCTACAACAAAAAACCTCCCCCAGAAGGGGGAGGTTTTCGAGGAGGAGATGTTGTTGCGATTTACTTGCTGCTGAAGCGGAAGGGGTACTTGACCTTCACGATGCCGCCGTCTTCCGTTTTGGGGAATTTGATGGTCGAGATGACGCTGGCGACGCAGCTGTTGAGGGAACTGACGCTCATTCCGCTTGCCGTGGAACCCAGCACGTTACCGCTGCTGTTGATGATGAACCGGCTTACGACAGTACCCGAAAGGTTGGGGCGGGACAGGAGCTCACGGTCGTAACAGTTGCGAATGGTGCGTACTTTCCGCTGGATGTAGCGGCGAATGATGGCCGGGTCCAGGTCGCCGTCGGCTTGGCAGCCGCTCTTGCAGAGGTCGATGCGCGGGCCGCGGGACTTGTGGTCCAAGCCCGGGGGGCGGCCGGGGCCGCGGGTGCTGACGTTGCCCGGGCCGGTGGGACCGGTGATGCGGTACTGGCCGGAGCCGATGATGCCGTCGGGGCCGCCGCCGCCGGGGCCGAAGCCGTGGCGATGATGGCCGAAGGTACCGCCGCCGTCGCCTTCTTCGTTGCCCGGACCGTAGGAGTTGACGTCGTCCATGCCGGCGTTGAGCCATGCGTCGCCGTCGATGTGGCTGAACACTTTCGTGCTCTTCATCACGCCGACGATGCCTGAGGTCTTGGCCACGTCGATGGCTTCGCGCCGAGACAGTTTCGTCGGCTGGTTGTCACCTTTGACTTTGATGCTGCCTTTGGCGCTTGCGACTTTGGGGTCGCCGGCTTTGCCAGCTTCGCCCGGCTTGCCCGCGGTGCCGCCGGTGTCGGGGTCGAGATCTCCATCGTCGCCGTTGTCGGTGGCCGGGTCCGGCTTGTCGTCTTCCATCGGCAGGGTCTCAGCGACGGTCATGCGTACGTCCTGAGTACCCAGGTCGGAGATGGCTCCCTTGGGCTCGGGTTGCACTGTGTTCATGAGCAGAAGTAGTAGCGCGTGGGCAACAGCCGATGCACCAAGGAAGGTGGCAGCGCGCGAGTCGATGCGCGTGGCCAGGTTGGGCATCTTGCGCGGTACGGGTACGGCGCGAATCAGGAAGCTCGCGGGACCGTTTGCAACCTTGACGGAACCTTGAGCGGGAACGACGAAGCTTGGTGCCAGCGCGGCCGGGCTCGTGATGCCATTGGCGTCGCGCAGCTTCGCTTCCATGGAGGTGGGGACGTTGACGACCAGCTCACCGGCGCGCTCGCTGATGAGCGGGCTGCCTTCACCTTCGACGGTGAACGCCGACGGGGCGTCCGTGCGACGCAGCCGAACGAGGCCCCAACCCATGGCGAAGATGCCCAGGCCAAGACCGCCGAAAGCCATCAAGTCCCAGGCGGCGCCGATGTCGGTACTGACGAAGGAGCGTGCGGACTTCTTCTTTACCTGGGTCCAGTTCTGCATGTCCGCCTTGTTGGTGGACGCGACGCTGACTCCTTTGGAGAACGCGCCGAGGGACATGAGCAGGAACAGCGCGCCGATGCCGAACAGTGTGTAGGCTGCGCGCTTCTTGGTTTTCTCTTTGTCACCGGCGGGGCGGAGGTGCTGGACATCCACGACCGAGTCGCCAAGCATGGTGATCACTTCCACAGCGCCGTTGGGTTCCGATGTAGTTACTTGTGGGACCGCGTGAGATGGTTGATTCATACACTTCTCCTGTTGTGGGGCGCAGATATGGCCACACGGCGCAAAATGCCGGTGTTCAAGCTCAATGATGTAGAGGGTGTTGGGTGGCGAGTGGGCCCCGCCGGTGAGGACAGCGACTTGTCAAAGCCCGCTGGTTCTTGCAAAGTCTGACAGCGAGGATCGTGTTCGGTTCCGAAAAACTGTTGACGAATCCAAGAATTGCAAAAAGGCGTCCGTGAAAAACCTACATCTCATTCTGTTAATGACAATCGTCGCCAGCACCGGTTGCAACGATTTTGCGACTCCGGCCGAGCTCGACCGCGCACAGATCATCGTCATGATTTCGGATCCACCGGCAGTGCCGTTGCGTGAGTCATCGTTGATGACGATCGTCGTCGCCGATAGCAACGGTGAAGTCACTACCGCTGATGTGCAGTGGGAAGTGTCTTCTTCAGTTCCAGAGTTGCCACCCCTGGGTTCCGTTGAGGTGTCGGGCGACACGGTTACCTACAACGCGCCCAACGCGCTGCCTTCGCTTCCCGACCTTGCCCTTGTGCAAGCGACGGTTACTGTCGGTGATGAAACTCTCGTTGGCCTCAAGGGTGTGGTCATCGGTCCGTTGCAGTTCGTTAACCCGACCATTACCGCTCTGACCGCGGCCGGTACCGACGTGATGACAGCAGGGGCGATCGAAGTCAGCGCCGGAGACACCATCGATCTGGCGGTGACGCTAGATCCGCCGGCGGATGAGATGACGACCTACGCCTGGTACTCGACCATCGGTGAGATCGAACAGTACCGGTCGACGCCCACCGAATTCATCGCTCCTGCCGAATCGGGAGACGGATGGCTGTTCGTTGTTGCGCGCAACGACAAGGGCGGCGCGACCTGGCACAAAGTCCAGTTGACCGTTCGCTGACCGGATGCTCACTCGGATCAAGGCAGGGCAGTTCAGCGTCCGTGGTGTCTCGGTGGGTGGCGTGTACACCGCACTTCACGTACCCGAACTCGACGCGGCCTTCGATATCGGCCTGGCGCCTCGTTCGTTCGCCAGCGCCCGCAACCTGTTCTTGAGTCACGGCCACGTCGATCACACAGGCGCCCTGATAACGCTGCTGGGCATTCGCGGGCTGATGCGTATGCCCAAGCTGCGCGTGTTCATGCCCGAAGAGATCGTCGAGCCGATGGTCGCCATGCTGGAGCAGTGCACGGCGATGCAGCGCTACGACATGAGCATCGACGCGGTACCCATGTCGCCGGGCAAGCAGGTCTCGCTCCACGGAAACCTGTCCGTGCGCGCGTTCAAGACCTATCACCCGGTGCCGTCCCTGGGCTACATGTTCACTCGCACCGTCGAGAAGCTGCGCCCGGAGTTTCGCAAGCTGCCCGGGCCGGAGATCGCGGCCAGGCGCAAAGCCGGCGATGACCTGTTCGACACGGTGGAGCGCCGGGAGCTTGCCTACGCCACCGACACTCTCGCCAATGTGCTCGAGCACGAGCCCGACCTCTTCGACTGTCACGTGTTGATCCTCGAGTGCACGTTCCTCGACGAGAAGAAAACCCTCGAAGGGGCGCGCGCGGGCTGCCACGTTCATCTGGACGAGTTGATCGAGGTCGCCGACTCGTTCAAGAACGATGCGCTGGTGCTTATGCACTTCAGCCAGCTGTACTCGCCCAAGGACGTGCTGCGCATTCTGAAAGAGCGCTGCCCGCCAACGTTGTACGACCGGGTTGTGCCGTTCGTGCCGTCGGGTAAGAGCTGGCCGGGCTAGAGGTTCGCCAGCACGTGGGCGACGCAGCAGGTGAGTCGCTTGGCCGTCGGGATGTCGAGGAACTCGTTGGGGCCGTGGGCGTTGGACATGGGGCCGAGCACGCCGGTGATCATGAACTGAGCCTCGGGGAACTTCTCGCCGAGCATGCCCATGAACGGAATCGAGCCGCCTTCGCCCATGTACACCGGGTCTTTGCCGAAGTAGGTGGTCGACGCGTCCTGGAGCAGTTTTTCCAGCCAGTCGGCGACGGGAGGGGCTGCCCAGCCGTTACCGCCTTCGGCATGATCGAAGGTGACCTTGGCGCCGTAGGGCGGATCTGATTCGAGCACGCTCTTGAGCTCGGCGATGGCGTCGTTGCAGTCCACAGGCGGTGGCAAACGCACGCTCAGCTTGACGGTCGTGTATGGCCGCAGCACGTTGCCCGCGTTCTGCGGTTCGGTCAGGCCTGCACCGCCGGTGATCGACAGGGCCGGCCGCCAGGTGCGGTTGAGAATGAGCTCGGTGTTGTCCCTGGTGTTTGGCTCGACGCCTTCGTGAAGCGGGAACTTGTCCCAGACTTCGTCGCCGAGCACCTCGGCAACCACCCGCGCTTGTTCGATGCGTTGCTCCGGGATGTCCACGTTGAACTGGTACATGTCGCCCGAGTGCATGTCGTCCAGGCGGGCGAGCAGCTGGCGCAGTACGCGGAAACTCGATGCGATGATGCCGCTGCCGTCGCCGGAGTGAACGCCTTCGCGCAGTAGCTCGACGGTCAGATTGCCGGTGACTACGCCGCGCAGCGATGTTGTGCACCACAGCTGGTCGTAGTTGCCGCAGCCCGAGTCCAGGCAGACGACGAGCTTGGGTACGCCGATTCGGTCCTGGAGCGCGTCGATGTAGTAGGGCAGGTCGCTGCTGCCGCTCTCTTCGCAGGCTTCGATGATGATGACGCAACGACCGTGGCTGACGCCCTGGTCATGGAGGGCGTTGATCGCCGTGAGGGACGCGAACATGGCGTAGCCGTCGTCGGCGCCGCCGCGACCGTACAAACGGTCGTCCTTGAGCACAGGCGTCCACGGGCCCAGGCCTTCGCTCCAGCCCGTCATCTCCGGTTGCTTGTCCAGGTGTCCGTACAGCAACACCGTATGGTCAGCGTCGCCGGGAACTTCCATGTAGATCAGCGGCGTGCGGCCTTCGAGGCGAACGACCTCGACAGTCATGTCCGGTGCGGCGTGGGCTTTGGCCCACTCCTCGAACATGGCGACGACCTTGTCCATGTAGCCGTGCTCGGCCCAGTCGGGGTCGAACATCGGCGACTTGTTGGGGATCTTGATGTACTCGGTCAGGGTGTCGACGATGGAGTCGGACCACTCTTTTTCGACGAACGCTTCTGTCTTGGTCGGGTTGAGGCTCATGTCAGTGTGGGTACCTTGAGCAACATGAAGATGGCGTGTACGACGCCGATGAGGCCTTCACCAGCGATGAGTCCGCAGGCGACCGCGAAAGCGAAGCGCTCGGCGTTGACGTTGTTCTTCTTCTTCCAGCCGAGCAGGATCATCGCGCCGATGAACATGGTGATGGAGTACTTGGCGGGAACGATGAAAGCGATACCGAAGGCGAGACCGCTGGGCATGTAAGGCGCCCAGTTGGGTTTGGCTTTGCGGATGAGGGGCATTGCGATGCCGAATGCGAGGCCGGCGGCAACAGCCCAGCCGGTGTATTGCGGAAGGGCACTGAAGCCCTGGGTCATGATGCGTGCGACGCCAGCCCATGCTTGTGCGGCAGGTGCTTCCATCTTCGGCCCCGGAATCTTGTAGGCGGAGTCGAACAGGATGTAGATGGGAACGACGATGAATACGCCAGCAGCGACGCCGCAAACCTGGGCGATGAACTGCTTACGAGGGGAGGCTCCGAGCAACTTGCCCGTCTTGAGGTCCTGCATCATGTCGCCTGCCTGAGAAGCACCGGCACCGGCGATAGCCGCCGTCATCAGGTTGGTTGCTGGAGCCGACGACAGGCCACCAAACGCGAGCTGGGTGACTTTGCCCATGCCGCCGACGGGGTTGATGTCGGTCTCACCCGTGGAGCGGACGGCGACCGCGGCGAGGATGGCCGACATGGCGATGGCCATGATGGACATGTACGGTGGGATATCGAACACGATCCACGACACGGTGACCGCACCGGTAGAAGCAGCGGCCAGGCCCCACATCCACCAGCGGTTGGGGATGGCGTCTTTTGATTTGTCCTGAGCGCCCAGGGCGCCGGCGCCCTTGAACGTACGCACGAACGTTTTCCACGACAGCGCTAGCGAGGTGAGCGCGTCCGCGACCATGATCGCCACGCCGGGCCAGAGGATCCAGCCGCGGGCTCCGGTCATCGACATCTGGTTGGGGTTGCTTACCCAACCTTTGCTCTCCGCGATCGGTGCCAGGATTCCCCAGCTGAGGATCGCACCGGCGAACAGTGATGCGGTCACCCGAGTACCGATGAGGAAGCCGGCGCCGAGCATCATGGGACTGATGAGCAGCGAGAACGACCACGCCGCGATGGCGGAAAGGCCGATCCACTTCATGGGCGGCGCGTTGAGTTCTGGAATGAAGTATGCGGCGAGGAAGAACACGCCGGCGATGAGGCCGACGTAGATGAGTGCGCGGGCTTGAGCAACGGCTTCGCCCGCGGTGGCGTACATGGATGTGATCGTCTTGGCGACGGCGGTTCCGGTGGGGAACTTGAGTTTCTCGACGTCAACGAATTGGCGCCGCAACGGAACTGCGAAGCAGACACCGATGAACGCGACCGAAAGTGCCCAGGGAAACAGCGCCCAGGTTTCAATCTTGTGGCCCATCATCGCCATCGCCGGGATCGGCGCGACGAAACCACCGGCCGACGCCATGGTGCCAGCGGCACTACCGGTCGTTTGGGTGATGTTGGTCTCCAACACTCCGTAGGCGCGCTCGGGGTTGATGACCTGGAAGATCGCGAAACCAAGGATTGCCGCCATCAAAGAGCCGCCGACGGTCCAGCCGATCTGCAGTCCCAAGTAGATGTTCATCGCTCCCGCGATGGCACCGATCCCGCAACCGGTAACGACTGCCCGAACAGTTAGCTGCGTTTCGCCGGGTTTCGGGGTATAGATGGCTTCTGTTGTTGATTCTGGGGTTTTTGTCTCGTCCATTGAGGTGGCCTCAGCCTAGCGCCACGCCTTGTACCAGACTTGGCGGCTCAAGGTCGAGTTCGTATAGTGAACACCTACTAAATGTCCGACGAAAATAAGAAACGCGAGCGTAAGCGGGAAGAGGGCGTCGCCGTAAAGGAACGGACGCGTACCAAAAAACCGCCCATGTACAAGGTGTTGCTGCACAACGACGACTACACGACCAAGGAGTTCGTCGTCATGATTCTGCAGAGCATCTTCAACTTGGACGAGGGTGGGGCCAGTCGGGTCATGCTCCACGTCCATAACAACGGAGTGGGGGTCGCCGGTGTGTACACCTACGAGGTGGCGGAAACCAAAATTGCCAAGGTCGCAAGGTTGGCCCAGAGTTATGAATACCCGCTGCAATGCAGCATGGAACCGGAAGAATAAATTTTGCTGAGCCCCGAACTACAAGAAACACTTCAGCGCGCGGTCGACGACGTACGTAGCCGCCGCCATGAATACCTGACCCTCGAGCATGTGCTGTTGTCCATGCTGGACGACCCCACCGCATTGCGCATCATCCGTCATTGCGGAGGCGATGTTCTGGCGATGCGCGAGAAGCTCGAAGAGTTCATGCTCGAGAACTTCGACGCCGTCCCCGATGATCAGGAAGTCGGCCCGGAACAAACGCTGTCGTTCCAGCGCGTTTTGCAGCGTGCAGCCATGCACGTTCAGGGCTCCGGACGTGAGCAGATGACTTCGGGCAACCTGCTGGTCTCCATGTTCCGCGAGGCCAACTCCCACGCGGTCTACATTCTGGAAGAGCAGGGCGTTACTCGTTTCGACGTCATCAACTACATCAGCCACGGCATTTCCAAGATCGATCCGGGCGCGGGTTCCACGGTGCCACGCGGCGTCGACCCCAACTCCGACGATCAATCCGTTCGCGATCCGCTGACCAATTTCACCGTCGATCTCATGGCCAAGGCCGCCGAAGGACGAATTGATCCCCTGATCGGTCGCAACAGCGAAATCGAACGTACGGTGCAGGTGCTTTGTCGCCGGCGTAAGAACAATCCTCTGTTCATCGGCGAGGCCGGCGTTGGTAAGACCGCGCTGGCCGAGGGGCTGGCGCTTCGCATTCACAACGGCGAGGTTCCCGAGCCGCTCAAGGAGTGCAAGATCTACTCGCTGGACATGACCGCCGTGCTGGCCGGTACGCGCTACCGCGGTGACTTCGAGGAGCGGCTCAAGGCCGTGATCAACGAGCTGTCCGCTGACAAGGACGCGATCCTATTCATCGACGAAATTCACAACATCGTCGGCGCTGGTGCAACGACCGGCGGAACCATGGACGCGGCCAACATGCTCAAGCCGGCTCTGGCTTCGGGCGAACTGCGCTGCATCGGCTCGACCACGTACAAAGACTATCGTCAGGCCTTCGAACGTGACCGTGCGTTGGCTCGCAGGTTTCAGCGCATCGACGTCACCGAGCCCACCGTGGGCGAGGCTGTTCAGATTCTGCGTGGCCTGCAGAGCAGGTACGAAGAGCATCACGGTGTTAAGTACGCCGACGCGTCTCTGGAATCGGCGGCAGATCTTGCCGCCCGCCATATCACCACGTCGCATTTGCCGGACAAGGCTATCGACGTCATCGATGAAGCTGGTGCTCGCGCGCGGTTGCAGCCGGAAGACGAGCGGCCCGAGAAGATTCTGCCGACGCACATCGAGGAGATCGTGGCCAAGATGGCGCGAATCCCGACCAAGTCCGTGTCGAGCACTGACAAGGGCAAGCTGTCCAGCCTGGAGTCCGACCTGAAACGGGTCATCTTCGGTCAGGACGCTGCGATCGAGGAGCTGGCCACGGCGATCAAGTTGTCGCGGGCCGGTCTGGGTCACCCGGACAAGCCGACCGGGTGTTTCCTCTTCGCGGGGCCAACCGGAGTCGGTAAGACCGAGCTGGCGAAGCAACTCGCCGGTGTGCTTGCGGTCGAGTTCCTGCGTTTCGACATGAGTGAGTACATGGAGAAGCACACAGTGTCGCGGCTCATCGGTGCCCCTCCTGGGTATGTTGGCTTCGACCAGGGTGGTTTGCTGACCGACGCGGTCAACAAGCATCCGTACTCGGTGATCATCCTCGATGAGATCGAGAAGGCCCATCAGGACCTGTTCAACATCTTGCTGCAGGTCATGGACCACGCCACGCTGACAGACAACAACGGGCGCAAAGCGGACTTCCGCAACGTGATTCTGATCATGACGACGAATGCGGGTAGTAGAGAGATGGAAACCCGCAATATCGGGTTTGGCGATAGCGGCATCGGCGACAGCAGCTCTGGTAAGAAAGCGCTCGAGAAGATGTTCACCCCCGAGTTCCGCAACCGGCTGGACACGACGATCTTCTTCGGGTCGCTGTCCATGGATGTCATCAAGCGCGTCGTCAGTAAGTTCCTGGATGAGCTCGACGGCCAGCTGGCAGAGCAGCATGTGACGCTCAACGTGACCGAAGAGGCTCGCGAGTGGTTCGCCGTGCACGGTTACGATAAGAAGTTCGGCGCTCGGCCCATGGCACGGACGATTCAGAAGGTGCTCAAAGCCAAGCTCGCCGACTCGCTGCTGTTCGGCGACCTGCAGAACGGCGGCACCGTCGACGTGGATTGCGTCAACGACGAGATCAAGATCAAGACCACCGCTCGGGAGATTCCGCCCGAGGACGAGCCGGCCGAGCGCGAGCTCGAGACGGTCTAGGCGCTTCAGCGGTTCATCACGACGCCCCGGCGGACATCAGTTCCGCACGGGGCGTTTGTGCGTGTGCTCGTGCGTGTGCGTGTGCGTGTGCTCGTGCGTGTGCTCGTGCTCGTGCTCGTGCTCGTGCTCGTGCTCGTGCTCGTGCGTGTGCGTGTGCTCGTGCGTGTGCTCGTGCTCGTGCTCGTGCGTGTGCTCGTGCGTGTGCTCGTGCTCGTGCGTGTGCTCGTGCGTGTGCTCGTGCTCGTGCGTGTGCTCGTGCTCGTGCGATTGTCGTTTCGTCTTTGGGGCTGACGAACAGGTTTTCGCTTGTGAGTTTTAGGTTAGCGTCGTGCTCGGCCGGGTCAAGGGTGTAGCGCTTCGCGCCGCCTTCGGCGCCCTTGAC